>Ga0208635_100001_pt1 | contig 2380219 bp, 2234 predicted proteins | sample LakWasMe93_HOW11_2_FD_183915 | JGI IMG/M metagenome (GOLD analysis project Ga0208635, IMG submission 183915) | Freshwater sediment methanotrophic microbial communities from Lake Washington under simulated oxygen tension - Sediment Metagenome... | ecosystem: Environmental > Aquatic >...
CAGTGAAACGACTTTGCGCCGATGATAGTGCGGGTTCCCGTGTGAAAGTAGGTCATCGTCAGGCTCTTACAGCCCAGCAACGCCCCCCTCAGTCTTGAGGGGGGCGTTTCTGCTTGGGGAAACGTAAACGCCTCACTCCTATGACAACAATGCAGTTGCAGGACATTCTTTACTCCCAGGGTTTTGGTACACGCCGTGTCTGTGCTGGCCTCGCCCAGCAGGGATGGGTAGAGATGCCGGACAGCCAGTCCCCCGGAAACGCCATGCAGCCCTGCACGGACGCACTGGCGGAATTCGAGACAGAAGGCCTGGAATTCCGCGTGCAGAGCCAGCTCTGGCCGTACCGTGAAAAGGCCTACGTGATGCTGTACAAGCCTGCTGGCACGGAATGCTCGCAAAAGCCATCCACCTACCCCAGCATCTATACTCTGCTGCCCGCTCCATTGCGGCAACGGCCGACCAAGAGCGCCGTTCAAGGGGTACAGGCGGTAGGGCGCCTGGACCAGGACACCACGGGCTTGCTGCTGCTGAGCGACGATGGCCAGTTCATCCATCGCATGAGTTCGCCGAAGAAGCATGTGCCCAAGGTGTATGAGGTCACGGTCAAGCACGATATCGCGCCGGATCAGATCGACCGCCTCCTCGCCGGGGTGGTGCTGGACGATGACCCCAAGCCCGTGCGCGCAGCCGCCTGTGTGCAGGTTAGCCCACAGTGCCTGCACCTTACCCTGACAGAAGGAAAGTACCACCAGGTCAAGCGCATGTTGGCCGCAGTGGGAAACCGTGTGGAAGGCTTGCACCGTTCGCGCATCGGCGACCTGGTATTGCCTGCCGACCTCCAGCCTGGCGAATGGCGATGGCTGGACGAGCAGGACCTCAAGAAGCTGCAGCCGGCTGGTTAATGTAACGACAGGCCTTGCAAGCGGTGGCAACAGGTATGCTCGCACCCATGTCCGCATTGCTCGATTCCTTCTGGCGCTCGGTGGTCTATTGCCTGCACCCACGGGTGATCGCACTGTCTCTGCTGCCGCTGCTGTTGATCGGCGCGTTGACACTCGGACTGAGCCACTACTTCTGGGAGCCCGCCGTCGAAGCGGTCCGTGCCTGGCTGGATTCGATGGGCCTGCTGGGCAACTTTTGGAACTGGCTGCAAGGCCTGGGCATGGGTGACGTCAGGTCCTTTGTTGCTCCACTGGTCGTCGCGGCGGGGGTCACACCGCTGATCGTCGTGTTGTCGCTGCTGGCGGTGGCGGTGCTGATGACTCCGGCTCTGGTGTCGCTGGTTGCACAGCGCCGCTTTCCGGCGCTGGAGCGCAAGCGCGGAGGTTCTTTCGCGCTGAGCGTGGCATGGTCGCTGGGGTCTACGGCGCTGGCCTTCGGGGCCTTGCTGGTCTCCATGCCCTTGTGGCTGATTCCTCCGCTGGTGCTCATTCTTCCGCCCTTGATCTGGGGTTGGTTGACCTACCGGGTGATGGCGTTCGATGCGCTCGCAGAGCATGCGAGCCGCACCGAGCGGCAGGAGATATTTCGCCGCCACCGTGCTCCCTTGCTGGGCCTTGGCATCCTGAGCGGATACCTGGGCGCTGCGCCAGCCATCGTATGGGCCTCTGGCATCGTATTCGTGGCCGCGTTCTTCGTGATGATCCCATTGGCCATTTGGATCTACACGCTGGTCTTCGCTTTTTCTTCCTTGTGGTTCACGCACTACTGCCTGGCCGCATTGGAGCAGCTCAGAGCCGAAGCTCCACCGGCGGCGAAGCCTGTAGATACGCTGGTTGCTGAGGTGGAGCAGCCCGTTCTCACCCCCCATTTGCCCGGATCCAGCGAAACATGAGTGTGACCTTCGGCCTCATCGTGGTCGGCGATGAAATCCTCTCCGGCAAGCGCGCCGACAAGCACATGGCAAAGGTCATTGAGCTGCTGTCGGCGCGCGGCCTCGCGCTTTCATCGGCGGAATATGTCGGTGATGCGCCGGACCGCATCACCGCCAGCCTACAGCGCGCCTTTGCTTCAGGGGGTGTCGTGTTTTCCACGGGCGGAATCGGCGCCACACCGGATGACCACACCCGGCAATGCGCGGCGCGGGCTCTGGGCCAGGAGCTGGCCTTGCATCCCGAGGCGGAAGCACTGATCCGTGAGCGGATGCGCGACGTCGCGAAAGAGCAGGGCATGCCGTACGAGGCAGACCGCCCCGACAACGTGCATCGACTGAACATGGGTGTGTTTCCGGTCGGTGCGGCCATCGTCCCGAATCCCTACAACAAGATTCCTGGCTTCAGTTGCGCCGGTCCGGCGGGCGGGCGGGTGTTTTTCGTGCCGGGATTCCCGGTCATGGCTTGGCCGATGATTGAATGGGTACTCGACACGCATTACGCCCACCTGTTCAACGCTGCGCCCCAGCTGGAACATTCGGTGATTGTGTACGGCGGCCTCGAAGCGTCGCTCACACCGCTGATGGAGCAGATTGAACGTAATCACCCCGAGGTCAAGGTCTTCAGCCTGCCCAGCGTGGACCATCCCCAGCATGGCCGGCACATCGAACTCGGTGTCAAAGGGCCAGCGGACATCGTTCCTCCGGCCTGGGTGGCACTCAAAACCGCGTTGCACGAAATTGGTGCAAATATGGGCCCTGAATTGGTGCGCAAAACGTAATTCTGTTCTGATTGATTTCGGGTGCACCACAATAGTGCAAAGTGCGATGATCGCACGCCGTCACTCCTTCCAGCGACGGCGTAAGCGTCGGCCGGCGGGTTGGCACGCAAACTGCTTTTCTGACCGCAACATATTTTTTCAACCAGCGCATTACCCAGGAGAACCTGATGGCAAAGACCGTTGCAGACGTGATGAAGATGGTGAAGGAGAACGAAGTCAAGTTTGTTGACTTCCGTTTCACCGATACCCGTGGCAAGCAGCACCACACCACGGTGCCGGTGTCGCACTTTGACGAGGAAAAGTTCTCGTCGGGCCATGCCTTCGACGGCTCCTCGATCGCCGGCTGGAAGGGCATCGAAGCGTCTGACATGCAGCTCATCCCCGACCCGTCCTCGGCCAACATCGATCCCTTCTTCGAAGAGACGACCCTGATCATGACCTGCGACGTGATCGAGCCCAGCGACGGCAAGGCCTACGACCGCGATCCCCGCTCGATCGCCAAGCGCGCCGAAGCCTACCTGAAGGCCTCTGGCCTGGGCGACACCGCCTACTTCGGACCCGAACCCGAATTCTTCATCTTCGACGGTATCCGCTGGAGCACCGAGCCCCACAACACCTTCTACGAAATCGAAGAGTACGAAGCTCCCTGGAACACCGGCTCCAAGCTCGACGGCGGCAACCGCGGCCACCGTCCCACCGTCAAGGGCGGCTACTTCCCCGTTCCTCCCGTCGACAGCACCCAGGACATGCGCGCCGAAATGGCCCTGATCCTCGAATCGGTGGGCATCCCGGTTGAAGTGTTCCACCACGAAGTGGCGGGCGCCGGCCAGAACGAAATTGGTACCCGCTTCTCCACCCTGGTCGAGCGTGCCGACTGGACCATGCTGCAGAAGTACGTGATCCACAACGTGGCCAACGCCTACGGCAAGACCGCCACCTTCATGCCCAAGCCCTACCATGGCGACAATGGTTCGGGCATGCACGTGCACCAGTCTGTCTGGAAGGATGGCAAGAACCTGTTCGCTGGCGAAGGCTATGCCGGCCTGAGCGATTTCGCCCTGTACTACATCGGCGGCATCATCAAGCATGCCCGCGCGCTGAACGCCATTACCAACCCTGGCACCAACAGCTACAAGCGCCTGGTTCCCCACTTTGAAGCCCCTGTGAAGTTGGCCTACTCGGCCAAGAACCGCTCGGCATCGATCCGCATCCCCTACGTGGCCAACCCCAAGGCCCGCCGCGTCGAGGCTCGCTTCCCCGATCCGCTGATGAACCCCTACCTGGGCTTCGCGGCCCTGCTGATGGCCGGTCTGGACGGTGTGGAAAACAAGATCCATCCGGGCGAAGCCGCCACCAAGGACCTCTACCATCTGCCGCCCGAGGAAGACAAGCTGGTGCCCACCGTGTGCCACAGCCTGGACCAGGCCCTCGAAGCCCTGGATGCCGACCGCGCGTTCCTGACCAAGGGCGGCGTGTTCTCGGACGCCATGCTCGATGCCTACATCGACCTGAAGATGCAGGAAGTCACCCGCTTCCGCATGTCCGTGCACCCCGTTGAGTACGACATGTACTATTCGCTGTAAGCATCCGCCGGGCGGACTTGCACAGAAAGGCGGCCCCCGGGCCGCCTTTTTTTCTGCGGGCATGTCCGGACGCGAGGCCTGCGCGCCGGAACCTTGGCCCACAGCAGCGAATCCCACTGCAGTTCGTTGCAGTTCCCTCACAGCGGCGCGTTGGAGAAGGGCGTTGTTTGGGAGATACTCAGGCGCAAGCCTGCACGCCTCGGTGCGAGAAAGCCGTATGAACCATAAATTTGTCACCCTGCTTCCCGCCGTGCTGTGCCTTGCCGTGGCGGCAGGGTCAGCACATGCCCAGGACCGTATCTACCGCTGCGGCAACGAGTACACCAACAACGCCACGCAGGCCAGAGAGCGCGGCTGCAAGCTGGTGGAAGGCGGTAACGTCACGGTGGTGGAGGGCACGCGCGGTACGCCCGCCTCGGGCGCTGCACCCAGGGCTGCCACCTCGCCGCCATCGGCGCCCAAGGTCGACCCCAACGACCAGCGCAGCCGCGACTCCGACGCGCGCGCCATACTTGAATCCGAGCTGCGCAAAGCCGAGGCCCGCCACGCCGAGCTGGTGAAGGAATACAACAACGGCGCTCCCGAGCGCGGCGCGCTCGACCTGCGCAACCCGCAGCGCTACATCGAGCGCACGGCTGAACTCAAGGCCAGCGTTGCCCGCAGCGAGAGCGACATCGCGGGCATCAAGCGCGAACTGGCCCGGCTGCCACAGCGGTAGCCCGGCTGCCGATGGCATCGCACGCCACACCCGGGCTGCAGCGCTTGCAGGCCCTCGACATGCTTTCCCTGCTGGTGGCCGTGCTGCGTACGGACGGCACGGTGCTGTTTGCGAACGCGGCGCTGGAGCAGCAGCTCGGCACCTCGCGGCGCACGCTCGAAGGCGTGGAGTTCGCCCCCTTCTTCACCGACCCCGCCTTGTTGCAGACCGCGCTGGCCGGCGCCACCAGCAACGACTTTGCCGCGCTGCGCTACGAGGCCAGCCTCAAGCGCCTGCACCAGGACCCGGTACCCGTGCATGTGAACGTGGCGCCCACCGAGGTGCGTGGCGAGGTGCTGGTGGAACTTTGGCCGCTTGAGCAGCAGGTGCGCCAGGACCGCGAGGAGCGCCTGCTGGAGCAGGCCCAGGCGCACAAGGAGCTGATCCGCAACCTCGCGCACGAGATCAAGAACCCGCTGGGCGGCATCCGTGGCGCGGCGCAACTGCTCGAACTGGAGCTGCAGAGCCCCGAACTCAGCGAGTACACCCAGGTCATCGTGCACGAGGCCGACCGCCTGCAGAGCCTGGTGGATCGGTTGCTGGCCCCGCACCGCCATCCGCACCAGGTGGGCGACGTCAATATCCACGAAGTGTGCGAACGCGTGCGCTCGCTCATCCTGGTCGAGCACCCGCACGGCCTGCGCGTGCAGCGCGACTACGACACCTCCATCCCCGAGTTCCGGGGCGACCGCGCCCAGCTCATCCAGGCACTGCTCAACATCGTGCAGAACGCGGCACAGGCACTCACCGAGCGCATTGCCCAGGGCGATGCCTGCATCACGCTGCGCACGCGCGTGGCGCGGCAGGTCACTTTCGGCCGCCAGCGCTACAGGCTGGCACTGGAATTGCATGTGATCGACAACGGGCCGGGCGTGCCCGACGCCATTCGGGACAGGATCTTCTACCCGCTGGTGTCGGGCCGCGACGGCGGCTCGGGGCTGGGGCTGACGTTGGCGCAAACCTTCGTGCAGCAGCACCATGGATTGATCGAATGCGAGAGCGCCCCGGGGCGCACCGACTTCCGCATCCTGATTCCCCTGCCCTGAGGTTTCCAGTCACGCAACCAGGGGAGTTTGAACACACATGAAGCCGATCTGGATAGTAGATGACGACCCCTCGATCCGCTTCGTGCTCGAGAAGGCGCTGGCACGCGAGAACCTGCCCACGCGCAGCTTCACCCACCCGCGCGAGGTGCTCGACGCGCTCGCCCAGCTGGGCGCCGGCGAGGCCGAACTGCCCGGCCCCCAGGTGCTGGTAAGCGACATCCGCATGCCGGGCGGCTCGGGCCTGCAGTTGCTGGAAAAGGTGCATGCCTTGCAGCCGGGGCTGCCGGTCATCATCATGACGGCCTACTCCGACCTCGATAGCGCCGTCTCGGCCTTCCAGCGCGGCGCCTTCGAGTATTTGCCCAAGCCCTTCGACCTGCCCAAGGCCGTCGAGCTCATCCGCCGCGCCGTGCAGGAAAGCCAGCGCGAAGACGTGGTGCAGGACGCACAGGACGTGGCGCCGGAGATGCTGGGCCAGGCGCCCGCCATGCAGGACGTGTTCCGCGCCATCGGCCGGCTCAGCCAGAGCCAGGTCACGGTGCTCATCACGGGCGAATCGGGCTCGGGCAAGGAGCTGGTGGCGCGTGCGCTGCACAAGCACTCACCCTGCGCCCATGGCCCCTTCGTCGCCATCAACACGGCGGCCATCCCGAAAGACCTGCTCGAATCCGAACTGTTCGGCCATGAGCGGGGCGCCTTCACCGGCGCGCAGACGCAGCGGCGCGGGCGCTTCGAGCAGGCCGAGGGCGGAACGCTGTTCCTCGACGAAATCGGCGACATGCCCTTCGACCTGCAGACGCGCCTGCTGCGCGTGCTGTCGGACGGCCAGTTCTACCGCGTTGGCGGCCACGCCGCCGTCAAGGCCCATGTGCGCGTGATCGCCGCCACGCACCAGAACCTGGAACAGCGCGTCAAGGACGGCGTGTTCCGCGAAGACCTGTTCCACCGCCTCAACGTCATCCGCCTGCGCCTGCCGGCCCTGCGCGAGCGCGCCGAGGACGTGCCCATGCTCACGCGCCACTTCCTGCAGGTTAGCGCGCGCCAGCTCGGCGTGGAACCCAAGCGCATCGACGATGCGGCGCTCGCGCGCCTGGGGCGGTTCGGCTTTCCGGGCAATGTGCGGCAACTGGAGAACATCTGCCACTGGCTCACCGTCATGGCGCCCGCGCAGGTCATCTCGGCGCAGGACCTGCCGCCCGAGGTGCTCGAAGCGCCCCTGATGGGCGCCGGTGCCGCCGCGCCGGCCGCGCCGCCCGCGCTGGCCATCGACGCGCTGCATCCGGCAGCTGCCTCGCCCGGTGCAGCCTTGGTCGACGCGCTGCATGCCCCGGTCGCCGTGCTTGCGCACCCGGCCAACGGCACGGCCGCGCCCGCCGAGCACAGCGCCTGGGAGCAGGCCCTGGACACCGAGGTCCACGCCCTGCTGGCCAGCGGGCAGGGCGAGGTCTGGGATCAGCTCATGCACCGTTTCGAGTCGCGCCTGATCCGCGCCGCCCTGGGCACCACGCACGGCCGGCGCATGGAGGCGGCGCAGCGCCTGGGCATCGGGCGCAACACCATCACGCGCAAGATCCAGGAACTGGGCCTGGATGCGCCGGATGATGGCAAAAACGGCTTCTAGCGCTTACGGGGTAAGCGCTGGCAGCTATGAAAACAGGAACTAATCTGCCAGTGTGAGCACCACCGGAGCGTGGTCGCTCGGCTGCGGGTTCTTGCGCGGAGCGCGGTCGATGGTGCAGGCCGACACCGCGCCGCGAAGCGCCTCGCTCACCAGGATGTGGTCAATGCGCAGGCCGCGGTTCTTCTGGAAGCCGAGCATGCGGTAGTCCCACCACGAGTAGCTCTTCTCGGGCTGCTCGAACAGGCGGTAGCTGTCCGCCAGGCCCAGGCCCAGCAGCGCCTGGAAATGCGCGCGTTCCTCGCGCGTGTGATGGATGGTGTCCGCCAGGCCCACGGGGTCGTAGGAGTCGCGGTCCTCGGGCGCCACGTTGAAATCGCCCAGCAGCACCAGGCGCGGATGCGCCGCCAGCTCGGCGCGCACCCAGGCCTGCAGGGCGTCAAGCCAGCGCATCTTGTAGGCGAACTTGTCGGTGCCCGGCGCCTGGCCGTTCACGAAATAGCCGTTGATGATGCGCAGCTGGCCTTGGGCCGTCTCCACCGTGGCGGCGATCACCCGCGCCTGCTCATCCTCGAAGGCGGGGATGCTGCGCACCACCGCCGTCAGCGGCGCGCGCGACAGGATGGCCACGCCGTTGTAGGTCTTCTGCCCGAAGGCCACGGCCTCGTAGCCGGCCGCCTGCAGTTCCATGAACGGGAACTTGTCGTCGGTCAGTTTCAGTTCCTGCAGGCACAGCACGTCGACCGGATGGCGGGCCAGCCAGTCCAGCACCTGGGGCAGGCGCACGCTGAGGGAGTTGATGTTCCAGGTGGCAATTTGCATGGCGGCTTCCGTGGGGCAGGGCAGGCTGCCGATGGTAGCGGCTTGCCCGGCCTGCGTGGGGCCGGGGGATTTTCAGAAGCTGCGCGCCTGTGCCCCCGCCAGCTGCTCCAGGGGGGCGGCGTTGAGCAGCGTCCACTGGCGCCGCTCGCCCCGCAGCCAGTCGCGCGCCTGCCATTCCGACAGCAGGCGGCTGAGCGTTTCCGCGCGGACGCCCAGGTGTGCGGCCAGCTGGCGCTGGCTGCTGGGCAGCTCCAATTGCGCACCCTGCTGGGCCGATAGCCGCAGCAAAAAGGCCGCCAGCCGCTGCGGCGCGCTGCTCACCGTGAGCCATTCCACCTCGTTGATGTAGTGGTAGAGCCGGCGGCTGAACTCCTCCAGCAGGCGCAGCGCCAGGGCTGGGTGGGCCTCGCAGGCCTGGCGCAGGGCCTGGCGCTCCAGGCGCCACACCAGCGTCGTGCCCACCGCGCGCGCCTGCATCGGGTAGCGCCCATGGGCCATGAACATGGCCGCCTCGGCCACGCACTCGCCCGCGCCGAAGCGGTGGTACACGCGCTCCGTGCCGTCGCAGCCAAAGCGCACCACCTCCACATGGCCCTTGGCCACCAGCAGCCAGTGCAGGGCGGCGTCGCCCTCGTGGAACACGGTTTCGCCGCCCCGGTAGGGGCGCAGATCGGCGCGCTCGCACAGGCTGCGCAGCACCTCCGGGGCGAGTTCGCTCAGCAGCGGGTGGGCGGCAAGCTGCAGCAGCGGCGAGGCTTGGGTGGGGCGGACGTTGATAAATGTCATTGCCGGATACAGGTGGTTTCCAGGATGATATTGCAAATGCGAATTACTCCCAACAAGATTTACATGACTGCCGCCCATCCTCCATTCCCCCTGCGCGCCGTGGCCGGCGTGTTGCTCGCGGCTGCCGTGGGCAGCGCCGCCCAGGCGCAGGAAGGCGCCGCCGCGCTGCCGTCCGTCACCGTGCAGTCCACCCGCGCCAGCGCCGAAGTGCCGCTGCGCCCCAGCGTGCAGAAGGAGCGCGAGCGCCTGGCCCAGGTGCCCGGCGGCACCAACCTGGCCGAGCCGCAGAAGGAGGCGCGCCTGGCCACGCTGCGCGACGCGCTGGACTACCAGCCCGGCATCGTGTTGCAGGACTTCTTCGGCGGCACCGACCAGCCGCGCCTGGGCATCCGCGGCTCGGGCATCCAGAGCAACCCGGTGAACCGGGGCGTGCTGCTGCTGCAGGACGGCCTGCCGCTCAACGAGGCCGACGGCTCCTTCATCATCGGCCTGGTCGAGCCGCGCAACGCGGCGCTGGTCAGTGCGCGGCGCGGCGGCAATGCCATCACCCCCGGCGCCACCACGCTCGGCGGCGAGGTGGATTTCGTCTCGCTCACCGGCCAGGATGAACGGGGCCGCGTGCGCGCCGAAACTGGCAGCTTCGGCCGCCAGGGCCTGCAGGGCGCCGTGGGCGCGGTGGGCGAGCAGCTCGACGGCCGTGTGTCCGTCAGCAGCGACCGCTACGACGGCTACCGCCACCACTCCGCCTCGCAGCGCGACGCGCTGCAGGCCAACGTCGGCTTCCAGGGCGACGGCGGCTTCCAGAACCGCACCTACCTGAACTGGACCGACCTGGCCTTCCAGATCCCCAGCGTGGTGCCCAAGGACCGCGTCGGCTCCGACCCGCGCGGCGTCATGGGCGACGGCAAGACGCCGCAGGACCAACTGCTCAACGTCTACAAGCGCGACCCGCGCCGCGCCGCAACGCAGCTGCGCCTGGCCAACCGTTCCTCCTGGGGCAATGAAGCGCTGCGCCAGGAAGTGGGCGTGTACTGGCAGGACACCGACGACCTGTTCAACAACCAGACCAACCACACCGTCACGCACAGCCGCACCACCGGCGCGCAATGGCAGGCCAGCGGCCGGCCCGACGGCGCGGGCGGTGCCGTGGGCTGGCGCACCGCGCTGTCGTGGGCGCAAAGCCAGATGGAGCGCGACCTGTACGCCACCAACCCGGCCAACGGCCAGCAGCTGCAGCGCTTCGGCTCCTACGACCTGGACGCCAGCAACCTGCAGGCCCTGGCGGCGGCCGACTGGCGCGTGGCGCCGGGCTGGACGGTGCTGGGCAGCCTGCAGTGGAGCCAGATCACCCGCGACGCCGCCAGCCGCACCAGCGCGGCCCAGCTCGACCAACGCTGGAACTTCGCCACGCCCAAGCTGGGCCTGAACTGGGATCTGTCGCCCACCACGCGCCTGTGGGCCAACCTCAGCCGCAGCCAGGAGGCGCCCACCTACTGGGAAATCCTCAGCGCCACCGTGGCGCCCAACAACCCCGCCGCCGCCAGCGCCGAACTGCTGCGCCTGAACATGCAGCGCGCCACCACGCTCGAACTGGGCGGCCAGGGCCGCCTGGGCGATGGCGCGCAGGCCCTGCAATGGAACGCCGCCGTGTACCGCAGCGTGGTGGCCGGCGAACTCATCTCCACCACCGACGCCAACGGCATCAAGGTCGGCACCTACAACTACCGCGGCGGCACGTTGCACCAGGGCGTGGAACTGGGCCTCTCGGGCAGCCAGCGCGTGGGCGCCGGCGCGCTGGACTACCGCGCGAGCTGGACCTACAGCGACTTTCGCTTCCGCGCCGGTGAATACGCCGGCAAGCAGATCGCCGGCGTGCCGCGCCACCTGATCAATGCCGAATTCATGTATCGCCTGGGTGCGTGGCGCTTCGGCCCCAACCTGCGCTGGGTGCCGGTGAGCACGCCCACCGACCACGCCAACACGGTGGGCACGCAGCAGGAGGCGTATGCGCTGCTGGGCCTGAAGGTCGAATGGCGCGAAGGCCCCTGGGCTGTTTACCTGCAGGCTGATAACGTGACGGACCGCCGCTACGCCAGCAGCTACGTGATCCGCAACCAGGCCACGGCCGCCCAGCCGGGCTACCTGCCGGGTCTGGGGCGCAGCGTGACGGCGGGACTCACCTACCGTTTCTGACCTTTTGACGTGCCGCTGCGGCCCGCGCCTCTGCTGGGGGCCGGGCCGGTTTGGCCGTGGAGTTTGAGCATGCCCATGCACACCTTGCCGATGACCCTGGGAACCCCCCATGGGACCTCTTTGAACCGCCGCCAGGCCCTGGCCTGGTTGGCCGCGCCCCTGGCCGCCGCGCCCGCGCTGGGCCTGGCCGCGCCGTTGCCGCAGATCACCCTGGCCGGGCCGCCGGCCATCGTCTCGGCGCCGCTGATCCATATGGCCGAGACCCAGGCGCTCAAGGACGTCGCGCAGCGCACCGTGTTCACTTCCTGGCGCGACCCCGACCAGCTGCGCATGATGGCCATGGGCGGCAAGGCCGACGTGCTGGCCATGCCCAGCAACGTGGCCGCCAACCTCTACAACCGCGGGGCCGGCGTCACGCTGCTCAACATCTCCACCTGGGGCTCGCTGTGGGTCGTCACGCGCGACGCCGCGCGCAAGACGCTGCAGGACTTCAAGGGCGAGGAAATCGCCGTGCCGTTCCGGGGCGACATGCCCGACATCGTGCTGCAGCTGCTGGCGGCCAAGCAGGGGCTGGACCCGCTGCGCGACTTCCGCCTGCGCTACGTGCCCACGCCCATGGAGGCGATGCAGCTGCTCATCACACGCCGCGTCTCGCACGCACTGCTGTCCGAGCCCGCCGTTTCGCTGGCCATGCGCAAGACGCGCTCCTTCCCCGTGGGCCTGGTGGCGCCCGAGCTGCACCGTGGTGCCGACCTGCAGCAGGAGTGGGGCCGCCTGTACCAGCGCGCGCCCCGCGTGCCGCAGGCCGGCATTGCCGCCGTCGGCGCGGTGCGCGCCCAGCCGCAGGTGCTGGCCGCCGTGGCCCAGGCCTACGCGCGCTCGCTCGCCTGGTGCCGCGACAACGCCCTGGAATGCGGCCGCATGATGGCCCGCCACATCGACCTGCTCACCCCCGAGGCCGTGGCCGACGCCATCGCCGTGAGCCAGATGGACGTGGTGCCCGCCGCCGCGGCGCGCGCCGACATCGAATTCTTCTTCGGGCAGCTGATGCTGCGCAACGCCCAGCTCGTGGGCGGCAAGCTGCCCGACGCCAGCTTCTACGCGCCGGCCTAGCAGGGCCCGCCCATGGCGCCGCGCGAGCGGCCCCGTTTTTCGTTTCCGTGATTGCCCGGCAGCCGCCGCCACCTGGGTACTTGTTTTTCCTTTGTTCCCAGGAGTCCGCACCCATGGTTCTTGACCGTCCCTTTCCCTCGTCCGTGACCCGCGCCACCGTGGCGCTGCCGCGCCGGCGCCCCGTGGCCCTGGCGGCCCTGCTGCTGTGGGCCGGCGCCTCGGCCCAAGCGCAGCAGGCCCCGGCCGATGCGCCCGTCGTGGTGGCCCAGGCGCAGAGCCTGCCCGCCGTCACCGTCACCGCCACGCTGGCCGAGCAGGACGCGCGCACCGCGCCCGCCAGCGTCACCGTGATCGGCCGCGAAGAGCTGGAGGCGCGCAACGCCGACGACCTGCTCGACGCGGTGCGCGGCGCGCCCGGCCTCACGCTCTCGCCGCGCCAGGTGGGCGGGCGCAAGACGCTGGCGCTGCGCGGCCTGGAAGGCAAGCACACGCTGACGCTGATCGACGGGCGGCGCATCAGCGCGTCCGACGACGTGGTCGGCCACTCCGACTACCAGTACGGCTGGCTGCCGATGTCGGCTGTCGAGCGCATCGAGGTCATCCGTGGCCCCATGTCGGCGCTCTACGGCTCCGAGGCGCTGGGCGGCGTGGTCAACATGATCACGCGCCAGCCCAAGGACCGCTGGATCGGCTCGGTCGGCATCTCGGGCAGCAACCCCACGAGTTCCAGCGAGGGCGAGCCCACGGGCAAGGCCTCGGTGTTCGCCGCCGGGCCGGTGGGTGAGCGCCTCACGCTGCGCGTGAACGGCGAGGTCTCGCACGCCGCCGCCGTGGCGGACCGCAAGGACCCGCGCATCTCCGAGCTCGAAGGCCACCACTCGCAGGCCGGCGGCCTGAGCGCCAGCTTCGCGCTGACGCCGCAGCAGACCCTGGAGGCCGGCTGGACGGGCAACAACGAGCGCCGCTTCTACGACACCACCTCCACCACCAAGGGCGCCTACCGCAGCAGCTACGACATCGACCGCACGCAGGCCCACGTGGGCTGGGAGGGGCGCTTCGACCAGTGGCGCGGCCGCGTGCGCGCCTACCGCAGCGAGATCGATATCGTCAACTCGGCCACCAACGGCGTGGCGCCCACGCGGCCGCAGAACATGGTGGACGACGTGATCGACGGCCACGCCAGCTTCAAGCTCGGCGCCCACCAGGTCACCGTGGGCGGCGAATGGCGCGACGAAACCCTGCGCAACGCGGGCCTGAAGAACGGCAGCGACTCGGCCACGCACAAGGCCCTGTTCGCGCAGGACGAAATTGCCCTGACCCAAACGCTCATGCTCACCGCCGGCCTGCGCGCCGACAACCACCAGCTCTTCGGCAGCGAGCTCAGCCCGCGCGCCTACCTGGTGTGGGAGGCCAGCCCGGCGCTCGTCGTCAAGGGCGGCTTCGGCCATGCGTTCAAGGCGCCCACGCTCAAGCAGATCTCGCCCAACTACGTGGGCGCCGAAGGCCCGCACACCTTTGCCGGCAACGCCAACATCAAGCCCGAGTCGTCGAACTCGTTCGAGATCGGCGCCGACTGGCAGGCCGCGCCCGGCTGGACGCTGCGCGCCACGGCCTTCAACACCGAGGTCAAGGACCTCATCACCTACCGCCTGCTGCGCACCGAGGGCGTGCGCCGCTTCTACCAGTACGACAACGTGGACGCCGCGCGCATCCGCGGCCTGGAGGCCGGCGTGGTGTGGGACGTGACGCGCCAGTGGAGCTGGAGCAACGACCTCACGCTGCTCAACACCCGCGACAAGACCACCGGCAAGCGCCTGGCCGACCGCCCATCGAGCAGCCTGACCTCGCGCCTGGAGTGGAAGGACGCCACGGGCTGGAGCGCCCGCGTGAGCGCCGAGTTCATCGGCAGCCAGACCGCCACCGACGGCGCCGCCTTGCCTTCGTACGCTTTGTGGAGCGCCAGCGTAGGTAAGCAGATCGCGCTGGACGCGCAGCGCAAGCTGGTGCTGCGCGCCGGTCTGGAGAACATCGGCAACGTCAACCTGGCAGAAAAATCCACGCACTTCGGCTATGCCGAGCGGGCCCGCCGCCTGTTCGTCAGCGCGCGCGTGGACTTCTGAGCGGGAGCGGACGGGCAACCGGCTGAACTGGACCGCCCCCGGCCTCCTCTCTGGTGGGGAAGCGCGGGCCGGGGCGTGGTGCAGGGCGGCTGGATTGCTATTGAAAGCATAGCTATTAGCGCTTGATGCATAAGTGCCAGAGGCCAATTTGATTCAAAGAACTCCAGTGAACCCCATGTCCATTCTTCGCCGCTGGCTGGCCCTGTGCCTGCTGGCGTTTCTGCCTTGGGGCGCGGCGCAGGCGGCCTCGGTGCTGTTCATCGCCACCACCAACGTGCCGGCGGGCAAGTTCCGCCATCTTGCCGACATCGCGCGGCCGCACGGCATCCAGGTGCAGGTGCGCTACCTGAACAAGATTCCCGCCGACGCCGATGCCGGCCTGTTCCAGGGCCAGGACATGGTGTTCTTCGACAGCTACCAGCAGGACGAGGTGCGCCAGCACCTGGCCCGCGCGCTGCCGGGCCTGCGCGCGCCGCACGCCTGGCTGTACGACGCGCGCCCGGCCTGGGGCGGCGGCCTGTCCGAGCCCGTGGCGCGGCGCCTGGCCGCTTACTACAGCAACGGCGGGCGGCAGAATTTCGAGGGCTTCTTCGCCACGCTGGCGGCCCACCTGCAGGGCAAGCCCGCCCAGGGCGTGCCCGAGCCCGTGCTCTTTCCCAAGACGGCGGTGTACCACCCGCGCGCGCCAGGCCTGGTGTTTGCCGACCCGCAGGCCTACCTGCGCTGGGCGGGTGTCGATCCGGCCAGCCCCCAGCGCCGCCCCGTGGTCGCGCTGGCCGTGCACCAGCAGTACATCGCCTCGATGCAGGCCGACTACATCGACGACCTGATCGCGCGCATCGAGGCCGGCGGCGCCGTGGCGCTGGCCTTCTACAGCCCCATGATGGACGCGGGCGCGCTCGACCGCATGCTGCGCCCGGGCGGCACGGCGCTGGCCGACGTGCTCATCAACACCCAGATCATGCTCATGCCCGACATGCGCCGCGCGGAATTCGAGCGCCTGGGCATCCCCGTGCTGCAGGCCATGACCTACCGCCGTGGCGACGCCGCGCACTGGCAGGCCAACCCCCAGGGCGTGCCGCTGATGGACGTGCCCTTCTACCTGGCCCAGGCCGAATACGCCGGCGTGACCGACATCCAGGTAGCCTCGGCCAGCGGCGCGGGCGACGGCCCCATCGCCTCCATCCCCGCCCAGGCCGACGCCGTGGTGGGCAAGGCGCTGCGCCTGGTGGCGCTGCAGCGCAAGGCGCCGGCCGACAAGCGCCTGTCGGTCTTCTTTTGGAACTACCCGCCGGGCGAGAAGAACCTCTCGGCCTCCTTCCTCAACGTGCCGCGCAGCCTGCAGACCACGCTGGCCGCGCTACGCGCCCAGGGCTACGACACCGAGGTGCCGTCCGAGCCCGAACTCATTGCCAAGCTGCAGCGCCTGCTGGCGCCGGCATACCGCGCGGGCGAGCTGGAGCCGCTGCTGCGCGACGGCCTGGCCGCCACCGTGCCCGTGGCGCGCTACCGCGCCTGGCTGGGCCAGCAGCCCGCCGCCGTGCAAGCCGCATTGCGCGAGCGCTGGGGCGAGCCCGAGGCCTCCAGCATGGTGCTGCGCCAGGGCGGGCAGGCCGTGTTCGTGGTGCCGCGCCTCATGCTGGGCAAGATCGCCCTACTGCCGCAGCCCCCGCGCGGTGAGAAATGGGAGCCCAAGGAGAAGGCGCTCTACCACTCCAGCAGCGCCTGGCCCTCGCACTACTACCTGGCCGCCTACCTGTGGGCGCGCGAGCAGCAGGCCAGCGACGCGCTGGTGCACTTCGGCACGCACGGCAGCCAGGAATGGCTGCCCGGCAAGGAGCGCGGCCTGTCCATGGCTGACCCCGGCATGCTCGCCGTGGGCAACCTGCCCGTGGCCTACCCCTACATCGCCGACAACATTGGCGAGGCCCAGCAGGCCAAGCGCCGGGGCCGCGCCGTGATCGTCAGCCACCAGACGCCGCCCTTCAAGCCCGCCGGGCTGCACCAGGCGCTCACGCACATGCACGACCTGCTGCACGCCTGGCTGGCACAGGACGAGGGCGTGGTGAAGGACAAGATCCGGTCCGACCTGCTCGCCGCCGTGGCCGCGCAGCACATCGACCGCGACATGGGCTGGACAAGCGAGCGCACGCGCGCCGAGTTCGCGCCCTTCGTCGATGCCCTGCACAACCACCTGCACGAGCTGGCCGAAACCGCCCAGCCCCTGGGCCTGCACACCCTGGGCCGCGCGCCCGAGGCGCAGCACCGCCTGGCCACCGTGCTGCTGATGCTGGGCCGCCCGTTCTGGGAGGCCGCCGCGCTGCACCTGGGCACGCCCGCCGCCGACGTGGACGAGGCCCTGGTGGGCGACTACGACAAGCTCTCCGCATCGGCCCCCTACTGCCTGCTGCAGCGCCATGTGGTGCAGGGCGAGGACACGCAGGGCCTGCCGCCCGCGCTGCGCGAGAGCCTGGAGAAGGCCCGCGCCTGGCACGCCGCCATCGGCGCCGACAACGAGCTGCCCGCGCTGCTGAACGTGCTGGCCGGCCGGCACCTGCCCACCTCCTACGGTGGCGACCCCATCAAGAACCCCGACGCCTACCCCACGGGCCGCAACCTCTACGGCTTCGACCCCTCGCGCGTGCCCACCAAGCAGGCCTGGGCGGCGGGCAAGGAGGCGGCCGAGCAACTCATCGCCGAGCACCGGCGCCAGACCGGCCGGCAACCGGCCAAGCTGGCCGTGTCGCTGTGGTCGGTGGAGACCATGCGCCACCAGGGCCTGCTCGAAGCGCAGGCACTGTGGCTGCTGGGCACCGAGCCGGTGTGGGACGAGGGCGGCCGCGTCACGGGCGTGAAGCTGGTGCCGCGCAAGGAACTGGGGCGCGAGCGCGTGGACGTGGTGCTGTCGGCCACCGGCCTGTACCGCGACCACTTTCCCAACACCATGAAGATCCTCGCCCAGGCCGCGCAGCTGGCCGCGCAGGCCGAAGGGCCGGGCGAGGAGGCCAACCCCGTGGCCGCGCACACCCGCGCCATTGCCGCGCGCCTGCGTGCCCAGGGCCTGCCCGAAAAAGCCGCGCAGGCGGCGGCCGAAACGCGCATCTACTCGTCCGAATCGGGCAAGTACGGCACCGGCCTGGACGACGCCACGCTCGCCACCGACACCTGGAAGGGCAAGGCCGAGGGCGACCGCAAGCTCGCGCAGCTGTACCTGTCGCGCATGCAGTTCGCCTACGGCGCCGATGAATCCACCTGGGGCAGCCTGCAAGGCGGTGGCCTCAAGGGCCGGGACGGCCAGCCGCTCAACCTCTATGCCGAGCACCTGCGCGGCACCGAGGGCGCGGTGCTCTCGCGCAGCTCCAACACCTACGGCATGCTCACCACCGACGACCCGTTCCAGTACCTGGGCGGCATCGGCCTGGCCGTGCGCCACCTGGACGGCAAGGCGCCGCAGCTCTACATCAGCAACCTGCGCGGCACGGGCAGCGGGCGCGTGGAAGGCGCGGCGCAATTCCTGGCCAAGGAGCTGGCCACGCGCCAGTTCCACCCCGGCTACATCAAAGGCCTGATGAACGAGGGCTACGCCGGCACGCTGCAGGTGCTGGACGCCACCAACAACTTCTGGGGCTGGACCGCCGTGGCGCGCGAGATCGTGCGCGACGACCAGTGGCAGGAGATGGCGGACGTCTACGTGCGCGACAAGCACCAGCTCGGCCTGAAGCAATGGTTCGAGGCGCACAACCCGCACGCGCTGGCGCAGAACATCGAACGCATGCTGGAGGCCGCGCGCCAGGGCTACTGGCAGGCCGACGCCGCCACCGTGGACGAGCTGAAAGAGCGCTGGCGCGACCTGGCCCAGCGCTTCGACGTGCGCACCGACAACGCCGCCTTCCAGCGCTACGTGGGCGCGGGGCAGGGTGCCGCCGGCTTTGGCCTGGCGCTGGGCCTGCCGCCCGCCGGCGCGGCTGCCGCGCAGGCCGCCGCAGCGCCGCCACCGCCCGCAGACGCCGCCCCGGCCGCGCCGCCTCCACCCCCGCCCATCAGCGGCATGCGGCTGGACAAGGTGGCCGAGCAGGTGCGCGAGCACGCACCGCCGCCGCTGCAGGCCCTGCTGGTGGCGCTGGCGCTGGGCGCCGCCATGCTGGGCGGCGGCTGGTGGCAGCGCAGCCGCCCATTCAAGGCAAAAAGTGCCTTCAGCCCAGCATAGGCAAGCGCTGACAGCTATCGAAAATATAGCTTTACACGCCCGCCATCCCACCGTTTTTGACCCTTTTAGGAGTTTTGATGAGCCATTTGCTTGAATCCCTGATGTACCAGGCCAGCCAGGTCTTCCTGTTCCCCACGCTGGTGGTCATCACCGTGCTGTTCGTCTATGCCTTCTTCCTGCTCGGCGCCTTCATCACGCAGTGGTGGCAGCGCCGCGCCGGCATGCAGGGGGCCACGCGCGGCCACCACCTGCTGAGCTGGGCGAAGGCCCAGCCGGACGCCAGCGCCGACGAGCTGGACGTGAAAGCCCACCAGCTGCTGGAGCTGCCGCGCATCGCCACGCGCGTGGCGCCCATGCTGGGCCTGATCGCCACCATGATTCCCATGGGCCCAGCGCTCAAGGGGCTTTCCGACGGCAACCTGGGCCAGGTGTCGGACAATCTGGCCGTGGCCTTCGCGGCCGTGATCCTGGCGCTGATCGCCGCCGCCATCACCTTCTGGGTGGTGTCGGTGCAGCGGCGCTGGCTGGCCGAAGAACTGGCCTGGCTGCAACGCCAGGGCATTCGCACCCCGGCCGCCGGTCACATGGCCGAAGCAGGGAACGAAGCATGAAATTCCTCGACGAAACCGAAGCCGACGACCCCATCCTGTCTGTCGTCAACCTGATTGACGTGTTCCTGGTGGTGATCGCTGCGCTGCTCATCACCGTGGCCAAGAACCCGCTGCTCAGCCCCTTTTCCAAGCAGGACGTCACCGTCATCACCGACGCCGGCAAACCCACCATGGAAGTGATACAGAAGCGTGGCGAGAAGATCGAAAAATACAAGTCCAGCGGCGAAATTGGCGAAGGCGACGGCGAAAAAGCCGGCGTGGCCTACCGCATGAAGGACGGCTCCATGGTCTACGTGCCCGAAGGCGGCGCGGACCCGGCCACCGCCCCCGGCGGCGCGGGCGGAGGGCGCTGATGCTGCGTTTGCTGGGGCGCGTGCTCGCCGGCCTGCCGGGCTACCTCTGGAGCGGTTGGGGCGCGGGCGCCAGCCTGCTGCTGCTGCTGGCCACCTGGGAAGCCGTGGCCCAGCTGTACGACCCTCTCATCCTGCCCGACCCGCTCACCGCCTTTGCCGCCCTGTGGGCCGTGGTGGAGCAGGGCGCCGCCTGGCCCGCGCTGTGGGCCACCGCACGCCGCGCCCTCATGGGCCTGGCGCTCGCGCTGGGCGTGGGCAGCGTGCTAGGGCTGCTGGCGGGCTTGTCCGTCACGGCCTCGGTGCTGGCGCGCCCGCTGGTCACGGTGCTGCTGGGCACGCCCCCCATCGCCTGGCTGGTGCTGGCCATGCTGTGGTTCGGCATGAGCGACGGCACGCCGGTGTTCACCGTTTTCATCGCCTGCTTCCCGGTGGTGTTTGCCAGCGCGCTGCAGGGCACGCGCACGCTGGATTTGCAACTGCGCGACATGGCGCGCGCCTACCGCCTGCCCATGGGCATGGCGCTGCGCGAGGTGTATGGGCCGCATGTGCTGTCGTACCTGTTCCCGGCCTGGGTCACCGCGCTGGGCAGCGCCTGGAAGGTGGCCGTGATGGCCGAGCTGCTGGCCAGCACCGACGGCGTGGGCGCTGCGCTGGCGGCCAGCCGCTCGCAGCTGGACACCGCCACCACCCTGGGCTGGATCTGCGCCGTGGTGGGCTGTTTGCTGGTCGTCGAGTACGGATTTTTGGAACCGCTCAAGCGCGAAGTCGAGCGCTGGCGAGAAACACCCCGATGAGCCTCTTATTGCAAGACGTGCGCCACAGCTACGCGCTGACCGAGGTGCTCGGCGGCGTGGGCCTGGCGCTCTCGCCCGGCCGCGTGCTGGCGCTGGTCGGCCCCTCGGGCTGCGGCAAAACCACGCTGCTGCACCTGTGCGCCGGTCTGCTGGATGTGCAGGAGGGCCGGCTGGACAACGGGTTCGTGAACCCCGCGCTGATGTTCCAGCAGCCGCGCCTGCTGCCCTGGCAGACCACCGCCGACAACATCGCCCTGGGCCTGCGCGCGCAGGGCCTGGCGCGCGCCGCCGCGCGCGACAAGGCCCACGCCATCGGCGCGCTGCTGGGGCTGGACTTTGAAGCCCTGGCCGCCTACCCGCACCAGCTTTCGGGCGGTATGCAAAGCCGCGCCGCGCTGGCGCGCGCCCTGGTGCTGGAGCCCGATCTGCTGTTGATGGACGAGCCCTTTGCCGCGCTCGACATCGGCCTCAAGGCGCAACTGCACCGCCTGCTGCTGCGCCACCAGCGCGAGAAGGGCACGGCCGTGCTGATGATCACGCACGACCTCATGGAGGCCGTGCGCCTGGCCGACACCGTGCTCGTCATGGCGGCCGGCCCCGGCCGCATCGTGCACCAGCACAGCCCGCAAGCCCCTGCGCTGGCGCGCACCGACGCCATGGTCTACCACGAGACCGCCGAGCTGCTGCGCGTGCCCGCCGTGCGCGCCGCCTTTGGGCTGGATGCGCTGGTGGAAGAGGGCGCCTGCAGCGCTGGTGAATTCGCCAAAACCCTGCCGCCGTCCGAAGCGCGCGTGCTGCCGCTGCAGCCGCCGCAGGAAGGCAACGCCGCCCCCGCCGCGCGGAGCATGCGATGCGGATGACCGCCCCCGTGCTGAACCCGCCGGGCCTGCTGTCGCCCCAGCACCCGGTCTGGATGTGCGCCATGCGCCCCTTCTTCCTGCTCACCATGGGCTCGGCCGTGCTGCTCATCGCGCTGTGGAGCGCCGTGCTGGTGCTGGGCCTGCCGCCGCCGCCCGTGGCGGGCGGCGCGCTGGTGTGGCACGCGCACGAGCTGCAGCTGGGCTTTGGCCTGGCGGCGGTGGCCGGCTTCGTGCTCACCGCCGTGCCCGAGTTCACCGACACCGCCAGTGCCACGCCGCGCACCGCGCGCCAGCTGGTGCTGCTGTGGCTGCTGGGGCGCGCGGGCTTCTGGCTGTCGGGCGTGGCGGGCCTGCCCGCCCTGGTGCTGGCCGCGCTGGCGCACCTGGCCTTCGTCGGCGGCCTGCTGGCGCTGCTGTGGCCCGCGCTGCGCACCGTGGCCGGGCAGCGCCACCGCGCCTTTGGCTGGGCGCTGGCGGGCTTGCTCCTGCTGGTGGGCGGCTTCTATGCTGACGCGCTGCGCGGCCTATACCCTCTGCGCTGGCTGCTGGCCGTGCTGGGGCTGGTGATGGTGCTCATCATCGTGGCCATGAGCCGCATCTCCATGCGCATCGTCAACCGCGCCATCGATGAAGCCGGCGAGGGCCGCGAGCCCTACCTGGCCCGCCCGCCCCGGCGCAACCTGGCCATCCTGTGCATCGCGCTGTTCACACTGGCCGAGTTCGTGCAGCCCGGTGGCCGCGTCAGCGGCTGGCTGGCCTGTGCTGCCGCCGCCGCGCTGTGCAACCTGATGGGCGACTGGCACGTGGGCCGCCCGCTGCTGCGCCGCCTGCCGCTCATGCTCTACGCCGTGTACGCCTCCATGGCCCTGGGCTACGCCCTCATCGGCACGGCCCTGCTCGCGGGCGGGCCAGGCGCCGGAGCCGGGCGCCACCTGCTCACCATGGGGGCGCTGGGGCTGTCGGTCTACGTGGTGATCTGCATCGCCGGCCGCGCGCACTGCGGTCACGCGTCAGATGAACGCCCCTGGGTAGCCCAGGGCGCCGCGCTCATCCTCGCCGGGGCGGTGTTGCGCGCGGGCGCGGCCTTTGTGCCGGATGCAACGGCTGCATTGCTGGCCCTGGCCGGGTTGTGCTGGGTGGCGGCGTTCGGCCTGCTGTGCTGGCGCATGGCCCCGGTGCTGTGGCGCGTGCGGCCGGATGGGTTGTGGGGGTGCCAGGGCTAGGGCGTGATTTGGATGTTGGACTCGCGAAGATGACCTGGTTCGACCCGGAGCAGCCGATCAGAGCAAGGCCACAAATCTTGTACGGAGCCATGCATAGCCCTGCCCTGTACGCAACGCTATAGTGTTTGGAACGAATGCGCATGCGTGACTGCCCAAGTCCGCATGTCGCGCGCAGCACAGAGAGCGGAGGGTTTTATGGCTGAATTTAGTACTGCAATTACATGCAGCGCATGTGCTGCACAACCAGACAGCAGGCCGCTCGCAGCACTTTTGCCGCGCCAATTTAGTCCCCAAGAGCCAGATATGGCCTGCGGATTGGTGCGGTCTACATTTCGTTATATGGCAAGGACCTTGGGCTGACGAATGAACCTCGCAACGTTCCTCGTTGAAGGTGAGCAAGTTGCCTTAGAGGGGGTGGTTCGAGCCCTCGGCATTGAAGTCGACAGACAGTGGCGTGCTGGAGAGCGCAGTCGCGCCGGGACGATTCGCGATTCCGATGGGTTTTCGTGCACCGTGGCCGATGCTAGTTCGCATCGAGAGTTGGAGAAGGCCCTCGACAAGTTTTCCGATCAGTGTTCGAAGGCGGGGCTGAAGTTTCGCTCGCATGGCCTGAGGGCGACACTGGCTGTCGGGGTTTCGGTCGGGGACAGTCAGCAGTTCATCGCCAGCCTTGAGTTTCCGGCCACCCTGCTAGCGACCCTCGGCCAACTTGGCGTAGGACTTGAGGTCAATGCTTACCCCACGTCGGACGACGCCAATGCCACATAACATGCCCTTCAACACGGACGCGTTGCGGCAGGCCGCAACGCGCCGGTTAAGTTCACGTTAGGCGTCACGCATACATGCTGCTTAGGTTCGCAACGCTCGCCCTGGATCCCGACTCAGGTCACACAAGCGGCATCCTCGTAGTGGCCCACACTTTGCGCGACGAAGGCGACATTACGAGCGCCGAGCACAACGAACTTCGTTTGTTGCTCGCCTGGTTCACGGTCAACTTGCCAGTGCCAAAGATCCTGGTGGACATCGAGCATCGGCGAGCCATCTCGTGGTTCAAGCCGAATGCACGAGACGCAATCCGCCGAATGTGGGAGCTAAAGCGAGTCCTGGAGCAGCATGGGCATCACATCAACGTTCTACGAACAGAGGCGCCCGGCGTCGTGATCTACGAAGATGAATGGCAGGTCGTCGCGAAGCCTTCAAAGGGCACACGCTACTAGCACACGAAGGTCCACAATGATGCCTAACCCTTCCATCGAGAGGACTTGCCCCGGCATGCCGGGTCGAGCCTCTCATGTCAAACGTTAGGCCCCCAGCGGCATGACTAAACGCACCAAGCCCTATCTGCTCCACGCGTCGATCCGTCCAGACGCGGATGTTGACTACGAGTCCTATCCGTTCAGCATTCCCGCCGTCCGTGAGATCGGCAGCATCGACTTCCACCCCAACGTGACCTTCTTCGTCGGAGAGAACGGCTCAGGCAAATCAACGGTCATGGAAGGCATTGCCGTCGCACTCGGCTTCGGAGCCGAAGGTGGCACAAAGAACATTCGCTTCCAGTCGGCAGGCTCCTTGTCGGTGCTTCACGACAACCTGCGTCTTGCACGAGGGGTACCAAAGCCGCGTGACGAGTACTTTCTTCGAGCCGAAAGCTTCTTTAATGTCGCGAGCTACATGGATGAAACAGGCTACCTGGAAGGCTATGGCGGAAAATCGTTGCACACCCAGTCTCACGGCGAGTCATTCATGGCCGTGCTGCTGAACAAGCTACGGGGCAACGGCATCTACCTCCTCGATGAACCTGAGGCTGCTCTGTCGCCGAGCCGCCAGCTTGCTGCACTCAGCGCGATCCACCACCTTGTAGAGGATCACTCGCAGTTCATCATTGCCACTCACTCGCCCATATTGCTCTCCTATCCAAACGCGAAGATCATTCAGTTCGACAGGTCCGGCATCAGCGAAGTTTCCTTCGAAGATACAGAGCACTTCGCTGTTACCAGAGACTTTCTCAACAACTATCCAAGGCGTCTTGAACAGCTACTCCAAGATGACACGGACGCCTAACCCTTTCATCGAGAGGACGTCTCCCAGCCGGGTTCCGCCTCTCATGCCAAACGTTGAGTGGCTGCTTCTTCAAGAAGTCATCAACTGCTCCTGGCCGATTTCGGCCCTTGCCATGATGGCTTGATCGGGTTGAGTTTGCTATTAAATTAATAGCTTTTGGCGCATTATTTTTCAGCAATCTAGCCAGGTCAACCCTTGGCCCCTGCCTCATACCACCCCTTGCTGCGATTGACCACGCGCACCACCAGCAGCATCACCGGAACCTCGATCAGCACGCCCACCACCGTGGCCAGTGCGGCCCCCGACTCGAAGCCGAACAGGCTGATCGCTGCCGCCACGGCCAGCTCGAAGAAGTTGCTTGCACCAATCAGCGCGGAAGGGCAGGCCACGTTGTGCGACTCACCGAGCCGGCGGTTGAGCCAGTAGGCCAAAGCCGAATTGAAGAACACCTGGATCAGGATGGGGACGGCCAGCATCGCGATCACCAGAGGCTGCTGCAGGATGGCAACCCCCTGAAACGCGAACAGCAGCACCAGGGTTGCGAGCAGGGCCGTGATGGACCAGGGGCCGGTGCGGGCCAGCGCCGCGTCGAACGCGGCCTGGCCCTTGGCGAGCAGCGCCTTGCGCCACCCCTGCGCGATGAGCACCGGGACCACGATGTAGAGCACCACGGAGGTCAGCAGCGTGTCCCAGGGCACGGTGATCGACGACAGCCCCAGCAGCAGCGCCACGATGGGCGCGAAGGCAAACACCATGATGGTGTCGTTCAGTGCCACTTGGCTGAGCGTGAACAGCGGATGCCCGTTGGTCAGCCGGCTCCAGACGAACACCATTGCCGTGCACGGCGCCGCAGCCAGCAGGATCAGGCCGGCGATGTAGCTGTCGATTTGTTCCGCCGGCAGGTACGGTGCAAACAGCTGGCGCACGAAGACCCACCCGAGCAGCGCCATCGAGAAGGGCTTGACGGCCCAGTTGACGAACAGCGTGACGCCGATGCCGCGCCAATGCTGCCGAACCTGGTGCAGCGCGCCAAAGTCGACCTTCAGCAGCATGGGGATCACCATCACCCAGATCAGCAGGCCGACCGGGATGTTCACACGGGCCAGCTCCATGCGGCCGATGGCCTGGAATGGTCCGGGCAGTATCTGGCCCAGCGCGATCCCGGCCACGATGCAGAGCAGTACCCAGACGGTCAGGTAGCGCTCGAAGACGCTCATGGGCGCCGGGGCGGGGGCGCGATCGGCGGATGCGAGTAGGCTCATCTCAGCTCCTGGCAATGCCGGCCAGCGCCGCCTGCAGCGCGGCGCGGTCCATCGTTTCCAGCGGCAGCGCCAGCAGTTGCAGCATGCGGTAGCCGATGGCCTGCCGGGTCAGCTCGAACGCGCGGCGCTTTGCCTCGTCACCGCCCTCGGCATGTGACGGATCGGGGTAGCCCCAGTGGACCTGGGCCGGCTGGCTGTCCGGACCGCCGAAGAAGACAGGACAGGTTTCGGCAGCAGCGCTGTCGCACACGGTGATGACGATGGACAGCGGTGGCGCCCCGTCACGGCTGAACTCGTCCCAGCTCTTGCTGCGGTAGGCGTGGGTGGCGATGCCCGCGTGTTCCAGTGCTTCGGTCGCGAAGGGGTTGATCCGGCCGCTGGGTGCGCTGCCGGCGCTGTGCGCCCTCACATCCTTGCCGAGCCTGGCTGCCAGATGGTTGAGCATGCCTTCGCCCAGCACGCTGCGTGCTGAGTTGTGGGTACAGAGGATGAGGACGTGGGTGGTCATGGTTCGATGGCCCTGCGGTCGGGCCCGGTGCTGTTGACAGCGGCATTCTATTTCGATTATTGTGGAAATATCGTGACAAGGTACGAAGAATGACCACCACTCCCCAGCCCCCCACCACCGCCCGATTCGCCCGCATGCTCGCCGCGATGGGCACCGAGCCCCGCCTGGCCATCGTGCGGCTGCTGCTCACCGCCCACCCCGAGGGGCTGGTGGTTGGCGAGATCGCCACCGAGCTGGGCATGGCGGCGTCCACCCTGTCGCACCACCTCGACAAGCTCAAGAACGAGGGCCTGGTGAGCGTCCAGCGCGAAGGCACCTTCCTGCGGTGCACCGCCAACACCGCCGGTCTGGAAGAGCTGCTGGGCTTTCTGTACGCCGAGTGCTGTACCCGCAACAAAGCGGTCGAGCCCCGGCGCGTCACCTGCTGCGGTTGAACTGAACCTTGATGAAGGAGAACGTGATGAGCGAAATGACGGATGTGAAGGATGTGGTCCGGCAGAAATACGGCGCGGCGGCCGAGCGCGTGGCGCAGGGCGGCCGCAATGCCTGCTGCGGGGGCTCAGCGGCGTCGCCCGAACAGTGGGACCCCATCACCTCGAACCTGTACGACCAGGCCCAGGCGGCCGACGTGCCTGCCGCGGCCATGCTGGCATCGCTGGGCTGCGGCAACCCGACCGCGCTGGCGGAACTGAAGGCTGGCGAAACGGTGCTGGACCTGGGCTCCGGTGGCGGCATCGACGTGCTGCTGTCGGCCAAGCGCGTCGGCCCCACCGGCACGGCCTACGGCCTGGACATGACCGACCCCATGCTGGCCCTGGCGCAGGAGAACAAGGCCAAGAGCGGCCTGTCCAACGTGCATTTCCTGAAGGGCGAGATCGAGCACATTCCGCTGCCCGCCAATTCGGTGGACGTGATCATCTCCAATTGCGTGATCAACCTGTCGGCGGACAAGGACCGCGTGCTGCGTGAAGCCTTTCGCGTGCTCAAGCCGGGCGGCCGCTTCGCGGTGTCGGATGTGGTGGTGCGCGGCGAGGTGCCCGAGTCGATCCGCCGCAACATGGATCTGTGGATAGGCTGCGTGGCCGGCGCGCTGAGCGATGCCGACTACATCGCCAAGCTGCAGGCGGCCGGTTTCGAGGACGCAGCCATCGAAGTCACGCGGGTCTACACGGCCGAAGACGCTTCCGAGTTCCTGGCGGGCCAGCCGGCGCAACTGCAGCAAGTGGCGCGTGAGGTGGACGGCCGGTTCGTCAGCGGCTTCGTGCGCGCACGCAAACCGCTGGTGGCTGGCAAAACGACCGAAGCCGTGGCATCGGCCGCGCCCGTGGCAACGGGTTGCGGCTGCGGCCCACGCTGCTGCTGAGGCGGATCGCGGAGGGGGCTGATGGCGGCTCCTTTCGTGCCAGGGGATCGAACTGCTATTGAATCAATAGCTTCTGGCGCACTATCCAAAAGCGATAGAGGCCGATTTCATTGAAATTTTCCTGCGCCTGCGGCATGCGACGCTTGCCTTCTCCGGCGCAGATCAGACCCGTCCCAACAAGACTATTGCGGTGCATCAAAGGCCCTGCCCGGGCCCCAAATTTTCGTTATAACCAAGCGTATACTTCGCTCGCTTGTAACACTTTGGAGCACCGTTCCATGGCCTTCTCCTTCCTCAAACGCAGCCTTGCCGCCTGTCTGCTGGCGGGCCTTGCCGGCGCCGCCATGGCGGGCGAAGTCACGGTGTCGGCGGCGGCCAGCCTGACCAATGCCTTCAAGGACATTGCCCAGGGTTTTGAGTCCGCGCACCCCGGCAGCAAGGTGCTGCTGAACTTCGGCGCGTCCGGCGCCTTGCTGCAGCAGATGGCCAAGGGCGCGCCGGTGGATGTGTTTGCCTCGGCCGACCAGGAGACCATGGACGCCGCGCAGCAGCAGGGCCTGGTGCGCGCGGCCGACCGGCAGGATTTCGTGCGCAATGCCCTGGTTGTGATTGCGCCCATCGACGCCAAGGCGCCGCCCGCCGCGCTGAAGGACCTGGCCGGGCCCGGCGTGGCGCGCGTGGCGCTGGCGCTGCCCGCCAGCGTGCCCGTGGGGCGCTACGCCAGGCATGCGCTGGAGGCGGCGGGCCTGTGGGGCGCGGTTCAGGCCAAGGCGGTGAACACGACGAACGTGCGCCAGTCGCTCGACTACGTGGCGCGCGGCGAGGTGGATGCGGGCTTTGTGTATTCCACCGATGCCGCGCTGATGAAGGACAAGGTGAAGACTGCCTTCGCTGTGCCGCTGGACGCGGTCATCCTCTACCCCATCGCGCGCACCGCCGCGAGCGGCAACGCCACCGAAGCGGCGGCGTTCATCGGCTATGTGCGTTCGCCGGCCGGGCAGGCCATCCTGGCGCGCTACGGTTTTCTCAAACCCTGAGTGGTGAATATGGACGGCGCATGGCCCGCTCTCTGGCTCTCGCTGCAGGTGGCCACCTGGGCCACGCTGGCGTGCCTGGTGCTGGGCACGGGCGTGGGCTTTGCGCTGGCGCGTTGGCGCTTTCCGGGGCGCGACCTAGTCGATACGCTGCTCACGCTACCCATGGTGATGCCGCCCACGGTGCTGGGCTACTACCTGTTGGTTCTGTTGGGGCGCAAGGGCTGGGTGGGTGGCTGGCTGCACGCCACCTTCGGCATCAATCTGATCTTCACGCTCACGGGCGCGGTGATCGCGGCCACGGTGGTGGCGTTTCCGCTGGTGTTCAAGCCGGCGCGCGCGGCCTTCGAGGCGGTGGACCCGCAACTGGAGGACGCGGCGCGCGTGCTCGGCATCTCCGAGGCGGGCGTGTTCTGGCGCGTCACGCTGCCGCTGGCCTGGCGCGGCATCCTGGCCGGGGTGCTGCTGGGCTTTGCGCGCGCGCTGGGCGAGTTTGGCGCCACGCTGATGGTGGCGGGCAGCATTCCGGGCAAGACGCAAACGCTGTCGATTGCCGTGTACGAGGCGGTGCAGGCCGGGCAGGACGATGTGGCCAACCTGCTGGTGCTCATCACTTCCGTGGTGTGCGTGGCGGTGCTGCTGGCCGTGGGCAAGCTGGCGCCGGGGCGCGTGGCAACGCGATGAAGGGCACATATGCGGCTTGACGTGGACATCCGCAAGACGCTGCGCTCGGGCCACCGCACGTTCGCGCTGCAGGCGCGTTTTTGCGCGCAGGGCGAGCGCGTGGTGGTGGTGGGGCCGTCCGGCGCGGGCAAGAGCATGCTGCTCAAGGCCCTGGCCGGGCTGGTGCGGCCCGATGCGGGCCACATCCGGCTCGACGGCGAAACGCTGTTCGATGCCGAGAAAGGCATCCACCTGCCGCCGCAGGCGCGTGGCGTGGCCTACCTGTTCCAGGACTACGCGCTGTTCCCGCACCTCAACGTGCGCCAGAACATCGCCTTCGGCGAACTGCAAGGCTGGCGCAACCCGGCGGCGGCGCACGCCAGCCCGGCCGTGGAGCGCTGGCTCGACGCCTTCGGGCTGCGCGAGGTGGCGCACCAGCACCCGCACGAGCTCTCGGGTGGGCAGCGCCAGCGCACGGCCCTGGCGCGTGCGCTGGTGGCCGAGCCGCGCGCGCTGCTACTCGACGAACCCTTTGCCGCGCTCGACACCGAGCTGCGCGTGAGCATGCGCGCCGAGCTAGACGCGCTGCAGCGCCGCCTGCGCGTGCCCATGGTGCTCATTACGCACGACCCGCACGACGTGCAGGGGTTTGGCGACCAGGTGCTGCGCATGCAAGGCGGCCACATGATGGAGGAACAGGCCCATGCCTGAACAAGACAAACGCATCGAATTGGGCGGCTCCCTCTGGATGACCGTGGGTGGCGAGAGCCTGGGCGGCTCGGGCCGCGTGCAGCTGCTGGCGCTGGTGGGTGAGCAGGGCTCCATCACCCACGCCGCCAAGGCCATGAAGATGAGCTACAAGGCCGCCTGGGACGCCATCGACACCATGAACAACCTGGCGGGCGAGCCGCTGGTGGAGCGCGTGGCGGGCGGCAAGGGCGGCGGCGGCACGCGGCTCACGCCCCGGGGCCAGCAGCTGGTGGAGAACTTCCACCGCATCGAGGCCGAGCACCGGCGCTTCATCGCCCAGCTGGGCGAGCAGGCCCAGGGCATCGCGGACGACTACCTCCTGATCCGGAGCATCAGCATGAAAACCAGCGCGCGTAACCATTTTGCCGGCCAGGTCACGCGCACCCTGCGGGGCGCGGTGAACGACGAGATCGAGATCCAGGTGGCGGGCGGCCATCGCATCGTGGCCACGGTCACGCACGAGAGCGCCGAGGGTCTGGGCCTGGCCGTGGGCGCGCAGGCCTTTGCGCTGGTGAAGGCCTCGTCCATCGTGGTGGTGGCGGACGCTGGCGGTGCCAGGTTCTCCGCGCGCAATCGCCTCACGGGGCAGGTGTCGCGCATCACGACGGGCGCGGTGAACGACGAGGTGGTGATCGAGCTGCCGGGCGGCGGCGCAGTGGCGGCCATCATCACCCACGGCAGCCGCGAAGAGCTGGGCCTGGCCGTGGGCAGCCCGGCCACGGCGATCTTCAAGGCGTCCAGCGTGATCGTGGGTGCTCCGGCGTAGCTTTCAGCGCCGTTCGTAGCGCACGAAGGCGAAGGCCAGGCCGTTCGTGCTGGTGTGCGCCTCGCGCGTGGTTTCCATCCACTCGGGCCCGAGTTCGGGGGCGAAAGCATCGCCCGCGAAGTCTTGCGCGATCTCGGTCACTTCCACGCGGTGGGCTTGCGGCAGGGCCTGGGCGTAGATCTGCGCGCCGCCGATCACCCACACCGTGGCGGGACTCGATTGCTCTGCTATTTGTAGCGCATCGCGCAGGCTGGAGGCGCGCTGCGCGCCCATTTCATTCCAATCATCCTGGCGCGTGATGACGATGTTGCTGCGCCCGGGCAGGGGGCGAAAGCGCGGTGGCAGCGAGTCCCAGGTCTTGCGGCCCATGATGACGGGGCTGCCTTGCGTGAGCTGCTTGAAGTGCGCCATGTCCTCCGGCAGGTGCCAGGGCATGGTGCCGTCCTTGCCGATCACGCCGTTGGCGGCGCGTGCGTAGATCAGGTGCACTTGCATGGGCGGGCCCCTTCGTTGGTGGGGTTCAGATGTGCATCGCGGCCAAGCCGCCCACGGCCACGCCGATGGCGCCCACGCCGAACATGGCGTATTCCAGCCACTTCTTCTTGGTCAGCAGGGCGATGGCGGCCAGCGCAATGGCAACCTGCAGCGCCGTGGTGGCCTGGGCCCAGCGGTGGTGCTGGTGCATCTGCTCGTCGCTCTTCTTGTCCCACTCGGTGGCTTCGTGTTCGAGCTTCTCGGCGGCGACCTTGATGTCGTTCTTTTCTTTTTCGTAGCGGTCGATCTTGGCCTGGTACTTGGCCTTCTCGTCCTCGCGCGGCGCCAGGTCGCGCGAGACTTCGGCCAGCGACTGCTTGGTGCTCTTGGCCTGGAAGTAATTCCACTGGTTCGAGGCCTCGGTCTTCTTGATGGCCGCGTCGTTCTTGTACAGGCCGGCATTGGCCTGCGTGGCGCCGCCCATGTAGGCGAACAGCGCGCCCACCGTGGCGATCACGGCCGTGAACATGGCGATCTGGTTGGTCATGGAGCCGCCCTCGTCGTGCGCAGCGTGGTGCCCGCCGTGCGTGGCGTGCTCAAGGGCGTGGTCGTGGGGGCCGTGTACGTGGAATCCGCCGGAAGACATGGTGTTTTTTGGAGTTGTGGTGGATAAAGAAAGGAACGCCGGCCCAGCCCGGCGCTGTGCGCGAGCGGCGGACTACACCGCCACCGGCGCCTTGATGGCGGGGTGGTGCTGGTAGTCCAGCACTTCGAAGTCCTCGTACTGGTAGTCGAAGATGCTGGCCGGGCGTCGCTTGATGTTCAGCACGGGGTAGGGGTGGGGCGTGCGTGCCAGCTGCGTCTGCACCTGCTCGGTGTGGTTGCTGTAGATGTGGCAGTCGCCGCCGGTCCAGATGAAGTCGCCCACGTCGAGGTCGCACTGCTGCGCCACCATGTGCGTGAGCAGGGCGTAGCTGGCGATGTTGAACGGCACGCCGAGGAAGATGTCGGCGCTGCGCTGGTAGAGCTGGCAGCTCAGGGTGCCCTTGCCGCCGGGCGTGGTGGGCGGCGCCACGTAGAACTGGAAGAAGGCGTGGCAGGGCATCAGCGCCATCTTGTCGAGCTCGGCCACGTTCCAGCTGCTGACGATGATGCGGCGCGAGTCGGGGTTGCTCTTGAGCGTGTCGATCACCTGCTGGATCTGGTCGATGTGGCCGCCATCCGGCGTGGGCCAGCTGCGCCACTGCACGCCGTACACCGGGCCCAGGTCGCCGTCGGCGCGCGCCCACTCGTCCCAGATGGTGACGCCGCGCTCGGTGAGCCAGTGGTTGCTGCTGGACCCGGTGAGGAACCACAGCAGCTCGACGATGATGCTCTTGAGGTGCACCTTCTTGGTGGTGACCAGCGGAAAGCCCTCGCGCAGGTCAAAGCGCATCTGGTGCCCGAACACGCTCTTGGTGCCCGTGCCCGTGCGGTCGCCCTTGTCCACGCCGTGCGTGAACACATGGCGCATGAAGTCTTCGTATTGCGAGCGGATGGGGCGGGAGGGCATGGGCAATCTCGGCGGAGCGGCGAAAAAAAGCGCCCGGAAAGGGCGCGGCGCACGGCCAGGGCCGCGCGCCGGACGTCATTCTAGGGCTTATAAGAAAACAAGGCATTGGCGCTTTCTGGTCAAGCGCCTGCAGCTATGAAAATGGTAGCGTCTGAGGCGATCTTGGTGCCCTATGGGCGCCTACAGCGCAAGGCTGTATTCATAGAAGCCGGTGTCACGAACCCAGCCTTCAGACGAGTACAGCGCTTGGGCTGCCTCGTTGGTGGTGGCGGTGGAGAGCGAAAGGCGAATGGCCCCGACCGCTCGGCCGTGGTTTGCAGCGGCCGTCAGCAGCTGGGCGGCCACCCCGGAGCGCCGAGCCTCGGGCGCTACAAAGAGGTCGTTCAGGATGAATATACGGCCGGCCGAGACGGACGAAAAGCTGGGGTAGAGCTGGGTGAAGCCAACCGCCGTCCCGTCGCCGCGCAGGGCCAGAAAGATGATCGATTGGTGGTGTTGAAACCGTTCGAGCAGGAATGAGCGTGCCAAGGCCAGGTCGTTGCCTTGCCCATAGAACATCCGGTAGGTATTGAACAGCGGAGCAAGTTGCTCCAGGTCTGCGACGTTGGCCTGCCGTGTTTGGATGTTCTGGTGGGAGTGCATGGTTTTCTGGTGTTGCGGCTCAGGCGCCCAGCACCCGCCCCGGGTTCATCAGGTTCTGCGGGTCCAGCGCCTGCTTGATGGCGCGCATCATGCCCAGGGCCACGGGCGACTGGTAGCGCGCGAGCTTGTCGGTCTTGAGCGCGCCCACGCCGTGCTCGGCCGAGAACGAGCCGCCGAACTGCGCCACCGCCTCATAGACGAGGTGGTTCACCCGGTCTTCCTGGTCGCGCAGGAAGGCCTTGGCGTCGCCGCCCTCGGGGGCCTGCACGTTGTAGTGCAGGTTGCCGTCGCCCAGGTGGCCGAAGTTGACCAGGCGCACGCCCGGAATCTCGCGCACCAGCAGTGCGTCGGCGAATTCCACGAAGGCGGGAATGCGCGAGATCGGCACCGAGACGTCGTGCTTGATGTTCAGCCCTTCCTCGGCCTGCGCCAGCGGAATGCTCTCGCGGATATGCCAGAGCTGGTGCGCCTGCGTGATGTTCTCGGCCACCACGGCGTCCTGCACGCAGCCGGCCTCGAAGGCGGTTTCCAGCAGCGCCTCGAAGCGCGCGCGGGCGTGGTCCTCGGATTCGCTGTCGGAGTTTTCCAGCAGCACGGCCCAGGGCATGTCTGCCTGGTCGATGAAGGGCACGCGCAGCTGCGGCATGTGTTTGTCGACCAGCTGCAGGGCAAAGCGCCCCATCACCTCGAAGCCCGTGAGCCCCGCGCCCAGGTGCTGGTGCGCCAGGGCCAGCAGGCGCACGGCCTGTTCCATCGACGAGACGGCGGCCCAGGCAGTGAGCTGCGCGGCCGGGCGCGGGTAGAGCTTGAGCGTGGCGGCGGTAATCACGCCCAGCGTGCCCTCGCTGCCGACGAACAGGTCGCGCAGGTCGTAGCCGGTGTTGTCCTTGCGCAGGCCCTTGAGGCCGTCCCACACCTCGCCCTGGGGCGTGACGACTTCCAGGCCCAGGCACAGGTCGCGCGTGTTGCCGTAGCGCACCACCTGCGTGCCGCCGGCGTTGGTGCCCAGGTTGCCGCCGATGGTGCAGCTGCCCTCGGCCGCGAGCGACAGGGGGAACAGCAGGCCGGCCTGCTCGGCGGCGTCCTGCACGTTCTGCAGGATGCAGCCGGCCTCGACGGTGAGGGTGAGGTTGTCGGGGTCGAGCGCGCGCACGGCGTTCAGGCGCGTGAGGCTCAGCACCACCTCGCGGCCCGAGGTGTCGGGCGTGGAGCCGACCGACAGGCCGGTGTTGCCACCCTGCGGCACCATGGGCGCACCGGCGGCGGCGCAGGCCTTGACCACGGCGGCCACCTCCTGCGTGCTGCCCGGGCGCACCACGGCCAGGGCCTTGCCGTGCACGCGGCGGCGCCAGTCCTGCTCCCAGGCGCTGAGGTCGCCCTCGGTGAGCACATGGGGGGCGCCGACGATCTGGCGCAGGGTCTCGATCAGGTCTTGCATGGAAAGGGGCTCCGTCAGGGCAGGCGCGCTGCCCGGTTCATTCAGGGGGCAGGGGCCGGCGCGGCGCTGCGCAGGCGCATGCGGATGTGCACGGTGCAGGCGGTGAACAGCACCAGGCACAGCAGCACTTCCAGCAGCGCCAGCCAGTTGCCGGGTGCGTGGTCGCTCCAGGCGCGCACCACGCCTTCGGTAAAGTACAGCCAGACCATCAGGCTCACCCAGCGGTAGGTGTACATGCGGTTCTTCAGAAAGCCGGCCAGCGGAATGCACAGCGGCAAGGCCTTGAGCGCCAGCCACGAGCCGCCGGGGCGCAGCGGCGCCAGCACTAGTTCCCAGGCCAGGCACAGCGCGATCAGGGCCAGCAGGCTGGCCACGGCGGTGCGGCGTGCGCCATCCACCAGGGGGGCAGAGGCGGGAAGGGGGGCGGAATCGGCACGGTTCATGGCGATGGCATCATAGCGAGCATGCCCTTTTCCCTACAGACCGTGGTGCGGCGCCTGGAGGCGCTGGCCATCGAGCTTTCGCACTTTCCCTGGAAGACCACGGCCCACACCCTGCGCGAGCGCTTCCGTGAAGACCGCCTGGGCCTGACCGCCAGCAGCCTGACCTTTACCACCATCCTGGCGCTGGTGCCCTTCGTGACCGTGGCGCTGGCCGTGTTCACCGCCTTCCCCATGTTCAGTAAGCTGCAGGACGTGCTGCAGCGCTGGCTGGTGGAAAGCCTGGTGCCCGACAACATCGCGCGCCAGGTGCTGGGCTACCTCACGCAGTTCGCCTCCAAGGCCAACCGGCTGGGGCTGCTGGGCTTTTCCGTGCTGCTGGCCACGGCGCTGGCGCTGATCCTCACCATCGACCGCACGCTCAACAACATCTGGCGCGTGCGCCGGCTGCGCCCGCTGGGCCAGCGCGTGCTGATCTACTGGGCCGCCATCACGCTGGGGCCGCTGCTGCTGGGCGGCAGTCTGGCGCTGACCTCGTATGCGCTGTCGGCCTCGCGCGGGCTGGTGGAGCAGCTGCCGGGCGGCCTGCGGCTACTGCTCGACTGGCTGGAGTTCTTCGTGCTGGCGGGCGGCATGGCCGGGCTCTACCACTACGTGCCCAACACCCAGGTGAACTGGCGCCACGCCTGGGCCGGCGGCGTCTTCGTGGCGGTGGGCATCGAGCTGGCCAAGAAGGGCCTGGCGCTGTACATGGCGAATGTGCCCACCTATTCGGCGGTGTACGGCACCTTTGCCACACTGCCCATTCTGCTGGTCTGGATCTATGTGGCCTGGGTCATCGTGCTGCTGGGCGCCGTGGTGGCGGCCTATCTGCCCAGCCTGCTGGCGGGCGTGGCGCGCCGCTCGGGCCACCAGGGCTGGAACTTTGAGCTGGCCGTGGAGGTGTTGCAGCAGCTCGAAGCGGCGCGGCACACGCCGGCGCGGGGCCGGCGCGCGGACGAGCTGGCGCAGCGCCTGCGTGTGGATGTGCTGCAGCTCGAACCCGCGCTGGAAACCCTGGTGGGGCTGGACTGGGTGGGCCGCCTGCAGGAAGAAAACACCGCCTCGCCGCGCCAGGCCGAATCCCGCTTCGTGCTGCTGGCCGACCCGCAGTCCACGCCGTTGGCGCCGCTGGTGCAGCGCCTGCTGCTGGTACGCAGCACCCCCTTGGAAGGGCTGTGGGGCCGGGCGGGGCTGGATGGGCTGTGGCTGGGCGACGTTCTGGCCGGTGTATTGGAGCAAAAAGTGGCACTGGAGCCCGCGCAGCAAGCGCCAGCCGCTATCAAATAAGTAGTGTGAAGGGCAGGCTGGGGCACGTCATGCGGCGGCGCCCTTTGCCTCAGCGCACCAGAAAGTCCCGGATGGCGAACAGCGTTTCTTCCGGCGTTTCCGTCATCTGGTGGTGGCCAACCGGGAGATGGGCCACCTGCACCTGCTTGCCGGATTCACGCGCTTTGGCGATCAGGCCCTGCGCGGCTTTGGGCGTGGTCATCTGATCCTGCGCGCCCAGGGCGAACAGCACGGGGCAGGTGATGCGCGCGATGGCGGCCTCGCCGCCGGCGTAGCTGTCGCAGGCCACGAAGCCGCGGTGGAACACGTTCACCTCGCGGTTGCTGCGCAGCACGCGGCGGCCCAGCGCCATGCTGGCGCCGTACACCCAGGTGCCGGGGCCCAGGGCGGTGGGTGGTGCGCACAGGGTGCTGCGCGAGAACACGTTGACCATGCGCAGCGCCTTCTCGGGCTCGTTCAGCGAGGCTTCGATGAGCGCAGGCGAGACCTTCATCGGGAAGGCCGTGCCCACCAGCACGAGGTGGCTGGCGCGCTCCTGCAGGCGCGCGGCGGCCTCCAGCGCGATCAGCGAGCCCCAGCTGTGGCCCACCAGCGCGGCGCGCGGGGCGCCCACGGCGTCGAGCAGGGCGACGATGAAGTCCGCCGCTTCCTCGACCGAGGCGGGCGCGGGGCCGGCGCTCTTGCAGTGGCCGGGCAGGTCCACCGCCAGCACGTTCCAGCCGTGGTTGGCGAGGTAGCGGCTTTGCATGGCCCAGACGCTGTGGTCGTTGAGCACGCCATGCACCATCACCACGGTGGGCTGGGCCGGGTTGAAGGGCTTGCCGCCGGTGTAGCAGAAGGTCTTGTGGCCGTTGACTTGCAGTTCCATGGCTCAGGCTCCTGCCTTTTCCGCGGCCTTGAGCGCGCGCTTGAGGTCGTCGATGAGGTCGTCCGGGTCTTCCAGACCGATGGACAGGCGGATCGTGCCCTGGGTGATGCCGGCGCCCGCGAGCGCGTCGTCCGACAGGCGGAAGTGCGTGGTGCTGGCGGGGTGGATCACCAGGCTGCGGCAGTCGCCCACGTTGGCCAGGTGGCTGAAGATCTTCAGCGTCTCGATGAATTTCTTGCCCTGCTCGCGTGTGCCCTTGAGGTCGAAGCTGAACACCGAGGCCACGCCGCGCGGCAGCAGCTTTTGCGCGAGCTGGTGGCTGGGGTGCGATTCGAGCAGCGGGTGGCCCACGCGTTCGACAAAGGGCTGGCTGGCCAGGAACTCCACCACCTTTTCGGTGTTGCGCATGTGCTGCTGCATGCGCAGCGGCAGCGTCTCGATGCCCTGCAGGATGAGCCAGGCGGTGTGCGGGCTCATGCAGGCGCCGAAGTCGCGCAGGCCCTCGCGCCTCGCGCGCAGCAGGAAGGCGCCCACGGTCGACTCTTCGCTGAACACCATGTTGTGGAAGCCCTCGTAGGGCGCCGTCAGCTCGGTGAAGCGGCCGGAGCCTTCCCAGTCGAATGCGCCGCTGTCCACCACCACGCCGCCGATCACGGTGCCGTGGCCGCTGAGGAACTTGGTGGCCGAGTGGTAGACCAGGTCGGCACCGTGCTCGAAGGGCTTGAGCAGCCAGGGCGTGGTGAAGGTCGAATCCACCAGCAGCGGAATGCCGTGCTCGTGCGCGATGGCGCTCACGGTGGGAATGTCGAGCACGTCCAGGCCGGGGTTGCCCACGGTTTCGCCGAAGAACAGCTTGGTGTTGGGGCGGATGGCATTGCGCCAGCCGTCGATGTCGCCGGGCTTGACGAAGGTGGTGTCAATGCCGAAGCGGCGCAGCGTGTAGTGCAGCAGGTTCTGCGAGCCGCCGTAGAGCGCGGTGCTGGCGACGATGTGCGAGCCTGCGCCCATCAGCGTGCAGATCGCCAGGTGCAGCGCGGCCTGGCCGCTGGCGGTGGCTATTGAGCCCGCGCCGCCTTCCAGCGCGGCCATGCGCTGCTCGAACACGGCGTTGGTGGGGTTGCTGATGCGCGAGTACACATGCCCGCCGCGCTCCATGTTGAACAGCGCGGCCGCGTGGTCGCTGGAATCGAACACGAACGAGGTCGTCAGGTGGATCGGCACGGCGCGCGCACCGGTGGCGGGGTCGGGGGTGGCGCCTGCGTGCAGGGCCAGCGTGTCGAAGCCTGGGTCGGCGTAACCGGGCATGAAGTTGTCTCCAAGGTGTATCGAATTGGGGCGGGAGCCCAGGCATTGTGGGCTATATTTGACTCCCGATTGCATAGCGCCCGAGCGGGCGCCACGGAGAGCACCATGAAAGTCAGCGACATCCTGCGCGTCAAGGGCAACACCCTCTTTACCGTCCACCCCGACGAGCCGCTGGCCCGCGCGGTCGATGCCATGGCCGAGAAGGACATCGGCTCGCTCGTGGTGATGGAGCATGGCGACCTGGTGGGCATGCTGACCTTCCGCGAGGTGATCCAGGCCATCGTCAAGAACGGCGGCAGCGTGGGCACGCTGCTCGTGCGCACCGCCATGGACGACCACCCACTCACCTGCACCAACGCGACCGACATGGACGAGGTGCGCCGCATGATGCTGGACCGCCACGCGCGCTACATGCCGGTGATGGACAAGCGCATGCTCATGGGCGTGATCAGCTTCTACGACGTGGCCAAGGCCGTGGTGGACAGCCAGAATTTCGAGAACAAGATGCTCAAGGCCTACATCCGCGACTGGCCGGAAGAGGGCGCCACCCCCGCCTGAGGCACGGCCCACCGCGCGCCGCCGCTGCGGTGCGCGCTGGAGGCTTCAGCGTTTCAGTAAAAATTGGCTTGCGGAGCTTGCTGGACAAGCGCCATCAGCTATTGAATTCATAGCGCCCTGCAGCAGGGCATGCCGGGCTCCGTGCTCGGGGATAATCGTGCGCCATGAGCGGCAACACCTTCGGCACCCTTTTCTGCGTCACCAACTTCGGTGAATCCCACGGCCCGGCCATTGGCTGCGTGATCGACGGCTGCCCGCCCGGCATGCTGCTGTCCGAGGCCGACATCCAGCACGACCTGGACCGCCGCCGCCCCGGCACCAGCCGCCACGTCACGCAGCGCAACGAGCCCGATGCGGTGGAGATCCTCTCGGGCGTGTACGAGGGCCGCACCACCGGCACGCCGATCGCGCTGCTGATCCGCAATACCGACCAGCGCAGCAAGGACTATGGCGACATCCTGCGCACCTTCCGCCCCGGCCATGCCGACTACACCTACTGGCACAAGTACGGCCTGCGCGACCCGCGCGGCGGCGGGCGCTCGTCCGCGCGCCTGACGGCACCCACCGTGGCCGCCGGCGCCGTGGCCAAGAAGTGGCTGGCCGAAAAGTTTGGCACGCAGTTTCGCGCCTGCATGACGCAGCTGGGCGAACTAGAGATCCCGTTCGAGAGCTGGGAGCATGTGCCGCACAACCCCTTCTTCGCGCCCGTGGCCGATGTGCAGCGCTACGAGGACTACATGGATGCGCTGCGCAAGGCGCACGACTCCTGCGGCGCGCGCATCCGCGTGCAGGCCTCGGGCGTGCCCGTGGGCCTGGGCGAGCCCCTGTTCGACAAGCTGGACGCCGACATCGCCTACGCCATGATGGGCCTCAACGCCGTCAAGGGCGTGGAGATCGGCGCGGGGTTTGCCAGCGTGGCCCAGCGCGGCACCACGCACGGCGATGCGCTCACGCCCGAGGGCTTTGCCAACAACAACGCGGGCGGCGTGCTCGGCGGCATCAGCACCGGGCAGGACCTGGAGGTCAGCATCGCCATCAAGCCCACCAGCTCCATCCTGAGCCCGCGCAAGTCCATCGATATCCATGGCCAGAGCGCCGAGGTCGTCACCAAGGGCCGCCACGACCCCTGCGTGGGCATCCGCGCCGCCCCCATCGCCGAGGCGTTGCTGGCGCTGGTGCTCATGGACCACGCGCTGCGCCACCGTGCTCAGTGCGGCGATGTGATGCAGCCGGTTCCGCCCATTCCCGCCGCGCGCCCCTGACGGCGGCAGGCCGGCGCGGTCAGCGCGGGCGCAGGAACGCCAGCAGGCGCAGCGGGTTGAAGCCGGTCACCAGCGTGGTGGCCAGCAACACCAGCGCGCCGCCCCACAGCATGCCCGGGCCCAGCGCCTCGTCCAGGAACAGGCTGCCCCAGGCCACGCCGAACAGCGGGATCATGAAGGCCGAGCTCATCGCCGCCACGGGCGAGATCTGGCTCAACACGCGCAGGTTGAGCCAATAGGCCAGGCCCGAGGTCACCACGCCCATCACCAGCACGGCCGCCAGGGCTGGCGCGGTGAAGCGCGCCTGGGGCAGATCCCAGGCCGCGCCGGGCAGCAGCAGCACCAATGCCGTGGCGTGGATGCCGGCGGCGATGGCCAGGGGGCTGATGCGTTGCGTGGCGCGTTTCATCCAGGGCGTGCACACGCCATAGCACCCGGCGGCGGCCACGCAGGCCAGGGCGGCCACCATCAGTTCGGGCGTGGGCTGCACGGGGCCCAGGCGCACGATGAAGGCCACGCCGACGAAGCCGCACAGGCAGCCCAGCCATTTGCGCAGGCTGAGCTGGTCTTCCTTCATCCAGGCCGAGGCCAGCACGCCAAAAGGCACGACCATGGTGTTGAGCAGCGAGCTGTAGCCCGCCGGCAGGCGCAGCGCGGCCCAGGCGTACAGCAGAAAGGGCAGGGCCACGGTCATGGCGCCCAGGCCCGTCAGCTCGCGCCAGTGCCGCCAGGGCCAGGGTTCACCCGTGGCGCGCATGACGGCCGCCAGCGTGGCCGTGGCCAAGCCAATGCGCAGGGCCGCCATGACGTTGGGGCCGAGCACCGGGCTGGCGATGCGGATGAACAGGAAGGAGGCGCCCCAGAGGGCGGACAGCAGCACGAGCTGCAGCAGATGGCGGGTTCTCACCCCGGCATTGTGCCGGCAAGGCCGGGGCAGCGTGGTGCCGCGCGTGACATGGTTTCGGGCCCCGTGGGGTTATAGAGGCCGTGGATAGTGCGCCACGCGCTCACGAATCGATAGCGAAAGCGGGCGCCAGTGGTCTACTGGCCTACTAGCGGACTTCGTCCACCAGGGTCTTGAACTCGTCGATGTCCTCGAAGCTGCGGTATACGCTGGCGTAGCGGACATAGGCCACCTTGTCGAGCTTCTTGAGTTCGCGCATCACCAGTTCGCCGATGCGGCTCGACGGAATCTCGCGCTGGCCGAGGTTGAGGAGCTTTTCCTCGATGCGCTCGATGGCGGAATCGACCTGCGCCGTGCTCACCGGCCGCTTGCGCAGCGCGATGTTGAACGAGCCCATGAGCTTGGCGCGTGCGTATTCGGTGCGCCGGCCGTCCTTCTTCACCACCACGGGGAAGCTGACCTCGGGCCGCTCGTAGGTGGTGAAACGCTTTTCGCAGGTGGCGCAGCGGCGCCTGCGGCGGATGAAGTCCCCGTCCTCGGACACCCGGGTCTCGACGACCTGTGTCTCGTGGTGGCTGCAGAACGGGCACTTCATGGGGCGTGCAGGCGCGCGGTGCGAATCAGCGGTAGACCGGGAAGCGTGCGGTCAGGGCGTTGACCTTGGCGCGCACAGCGGCGATGTTGGCCTCGTCGCGCGGGTTGTCCAGCACGTCGGCGATCAGGTTGGCCGTGATGCGCGCTTCTTCTTCCTTGAAGCCGCGCGTGGTCATGGCGGGGGTGCCGATGCGCACGCCGCTGGTCACCATCGGCTTTTCAGGGTCGTTGGGGATCGCGTTCTTGTTGATGGTCATGTGGGCGGCGCCCAGCACGGCCTCGGCTTCCTTGCCGGTGATGCCCTTGGCGCGCAGGTCCACCAGCATGACGTGGCTTTGCGTGCCGCCGGAAACGATGCGCAGGCCGCGTGCGGTCAGCGTCTCGGCCACGACCTTGGCGTTCTTGGCCACCTGTTCCTGGTAGGTCTTGAACTCGGGCTGCAGCGCTTCCTTGAAGGCCACGGCCTTGGCGGCGATGACGTGCATCAGCGGGCCGCCTTGCAGGCCGGGGAAGATGGCGCTGTTGATGGCCTTCTCGTGCTGGGCCTTCATCAGGATGATGCCGCCGCGCGGGCCGCGCAGGCTCTTGTGCGTGGTGCTGGTGACCACGTCAGCGTGCGGCACGGGGTTGGGGTACACGCCGGCGGCGATCAGGCCGGCGTAGTGGGCCATGTCCACCATGAAGATCGCGCCCACGTCTTTGGCCACCTTGGCGAAGCGGGCGAAGTCGATGTGCAGGCTGTAGGCCGAGGCACCGGCGATGATGAGCTTGGGCTTGGTTTCGTGCGCCTTCTTTTCCATCGCTTCGTAGTCGATGGCTTCGTTGGCGTCCAGGCCGTAGGAGACCACGTTGAACCACTTGCCCGACATGTTCAGCGGCATGCCGTGAGTCAGGTGGCCGCCTTCGGCCAGGCTCATGCCCATGATGGTGTCGCCGGGCTTGAGGAAGGCCAGGAACACGGCCTCATTGGCGGAGGCGCCGCAGTGCGGCTGCACGTTGGCGGCCTCGGCGCCGAAGATCTGCTTCACGCGGTCGATGGCCAGCTGCTCGGCCACATCGACGTGCTCGCAGCCACCGTAGTAGCGCTTGCCGGGGTAGCCTTCGGCGTACTTGTTGGTCAGCTGCGTGCCCTGCGCCCACATCACGGCAGGCGAGGCGTAGTTCTCGCTGGCGATGAGTTCGATGTGGTGCTCTTGCCGGGCGTTTTCAGCCTGGATGGCGGCAAACAGCTCGGGGTCGGTTTGTTCGACAAGAATATTGCGGTCGTACATGGTGTTGGCAGTCCTAAGAACTTGTGTCCCTTGAAACAAGGGCTGCCCAGGCGAACGGCTGAACGCACAGGCCCGGAGCCCTTGCGGCACGCTTCCCAGTGGTTCACAAGGGGCGGGCCCTTGCTGGTTTCCACGTCAGCGGCAACGCCCTGTCAGGGCATCGCGCCTATCGCCAGTCGCGTACCCCGCTAGTGTAACTGAGCACGGGGTGCATGCGTGGCCGCAGGCGCTGGCGCCCAGGGCTGTGGCGTGGTCAGAGCTGGGGCGACAGCAAAGCCACTTTTTCCGCTGCCGTGCTGGCGGGCGCTGCGGTGGGCAGGGCCTTGGCGGGTGCCTGGCTGGAGAGGGTGGGCGGCGCCACGGGCTGGTCCATGGGCATGGGGCGGCCGCCTGCCACTTGGCGCAGGCGGAAGTGCTCGGCCATCACCTTGCTGGCGTAGCCGCCGTCTTCGGACGGGTCGCTGGCGCCCACGTAGTAGCGCAGGCCGCCTTCCACGGTGCCGGCGCGGGCGATGCATTCCTGCAGCACCTTGACGCCCACGCGCAGGTTGGTCACGGGGTCGAAGGCTGCGAGGTGGCCACCCACGGATTCGTACTTGTCGGTGTGCACGCGCGTCATCACCTGCATCAGACCCTGGGCGCCCACGGGGCTTTGGGCGAAGGGGTTGAAGCGCGACTCGATGGCCATGACCGCCAGGATCAGCGTGGGGTCGAGCTTGGTGCGGGTGCCGATCTCGTAGGCCTCGGCCACGAGCAGGCTCAGCGGCTCGGGTGCCACGCGGTACTTCTTGCTGAGCCAATAGGCCACGCGGGCCTGCTCCTTGGGCAACTCCTTCGGGTCGGCGGCCAGGGCGCGCTCGCTCGGCTCCAGCGGCTCTTCGGTGTCGTCGAGCAGCACGACCTGGCGCGCCTGCAGCCAGTCCATGAGATGTTCCTCGCCTGCTTGGCGCAGGTCGGGGCGTGCCGTGAGGGCAATGGCCGCAAAGGCCACAGCCAGGCCCAGGAGGGCGAAGCTGTTGTGGGTGATTTCCAGAAAACCGTGGGCTACATCGGCGGCAAAAGTGCGCAAGCCGGAGACCAATTTTCCTGTCGCTGTCATAGCTTTCCTTTCTGCGGCAGAACCGTGCTCTGCTGCCATCGGGCAGCAAGGCTGGAGTGGTCTCGCCTGGATTGGTACGCCATCAAATTCGTGCCTGGCGCGTGGCACCACGAAACACTGAACTGACTTAGCCGGGTTCGGCAGCGGGTTGGGGTTTGTACTAGCTCTTGAGAAGCTGGCGGATTCTAGGAGGGCATTAAATGCCAAGTCAATACTAACAAAGTCGTTTGTTATATTTTTAAATTATTGTAAATGTGTAAAAAATCACAGTTTTTGGGCGATGCGCGCCGGTTTTCCTGGGGGCGAAGCGCCACGGAAATGGAGAGCCCAGTTCAATTTTCAATCGTGCTCCCAGCGCCGATTGAGTCGCTGAGTTGTGCCGTCCAGGCTTCTTTGCTAAGGTACAAGTGCCTCTTGAATGAAGGCATCGCCGGGTGAAGCAAGGCCACCTGCCCAAGCATGCAGTGCGACGGTAGAGATAGTGCGGAGCTTCCAAGGCAACCCCTTGGGGGCAATACCTTGCCCCCTCGCAGTCCGGACCTTTTTCTCCGTACTTGCGAACCGATGGCAAAGACCGTTGTGTCAGCCGTCAAGCCCGGTGGGGCGGCAGCAAGCCGTTCCACCGGGCTTTCTCGTTTCTGGGCGGTACTGGCGCGCGGACTCTGGTCCAATGGCAGTGTTTGCGCCGCTGGCGTGCTGAATCGCTGTCGATGAATTTCCCTTCTTTTGTGTCTTCCTTTAAGGCCACCGCGTGGCCGCGACGGCTTGCCGTGGCAGCTGGCGCCGTGGTGCTGCTCTGGATCCTGGCGTGGCTGGTGGTGCCTCCCGTGCTGCGAGGGCAGGGCGAAAAACTGGCATCCGAGGCCTTGGGGCGCAAGGTGACGATTGGCCAGGTGCGCTTTCAGCCCTGGTCCCTGGGCCTGAGCCTGCACGATGTGGCGGTGGCCGGCGCCGACGCCGGCAGTGAGCTGCTGCGGGTGCAGCGCATCTATATAGATGCCGAGCTGCAATCCCTGGTGCGTCTGGCGCCGGTGGTTGATGCGCTGCAAGTGGATGCACCGGTGCTGCACATCACCCAGCTGGCGCCGGGGCGTACCGATGTCGACGACATCATCGAGCGCCTGTCGCAGCCCGGCGATCCGCAGGCCAAGCCGTTCGGCTTCGTGCTCTACAACATTGCAGTGCAGCAGGGTGCGGTCGATTTCGTGGACCATACGGTGGGCCGCACGCACGAGGTGCGCGACCTGCAGTTCACCCTGCCGTTCATCGGCAACCTGGGCGCGCAGCGCGAAGTCAAGGTTGCCCCCCGCCTGGCGTTTCAACTCAATGGCAGCGCCTTCGACTCCCATGCCGAGGCCACGCCCTTCACCGAAAACCTGCACACCGATGCCAGCATCCAGCTCAAGGATTTCGATCTGTCGCCCTACCGCAGCTACCTGCCGGCCAGCCTGCCCGTGCGCCTGGATGCCGCGCGGGTGGACGCGGACCTGCGCCTGTCGTTCGAGCAGAAGCCGGCACCGGCAGTGCAGCTCAGTGGTGTGCTGCGCGCGCACGACGCCAGGTTTACCGACACCAGACAACAGGAATTGCTGTCCTTCAACACCCTGGAGGTCCGGCTGGCCGAACTCCAGCCCTTCCAGCGCCGGCTGCGCATCGACGCCGTCGAACTGGACGGGCCCCGCTTGGCGCTGCGGCGCGATGGCGCGGGGCGCCTGAGTTGGGAAGGCCCTGGTGCCAAGGCGCCTGCGCCCGCCGGCAAGCACCCGGACAACGCCTGGCAGGTCGCGGTGGGACGCGTGGCCGTGCGTGGCGGCGCTGTGGACTGGCAGGACGATGCCTTGCCGGCCAAGGCGCGGCTCCGGCTGCAAGACATTGCGCTGGATGCCTCCGCCCTGTCGCTGCCGTTCACGCAACCCGCGCGCTTTGCAGCCAGCCTGCGCATGGCCGGGCAGGATGCCGGCAAGCCGGAGGCGGCTGTGGCCATGGCCGGCGATGGCACGGATCAGCAAGGGAAGGTCGCGGTTTCCGTGCGTTCGCTGGCGCTGGACTGGGCCGCGCCCTACCTTGCGCAGTGGGCCACGCCGCGGCTGAGCGGTACGCTGGAGACGGATGTGGGTCTGGCCTGGAACGGCGCGGCGCTGGTGGCGCAGGTGGCCAGCCTGGGGCTCGACGACGTTGCGCTGACCTGTGCCGGCGCCACGGGCTGCGGGGATGCAGCCCCGGCCGCGCTGGCCTTGCGGGGTGCCCAGTCGCTGGCCGAACTCAAGCGCCTGCGTGTGGAAGACGCCCGCCTCGACCTGGCGCGGCGCAGCGTGCGCGTAGGCCACTTGGCCTTCACCCAGCCGCGCGCGGTGGTCGACCGTGCAGCCGACGGCCGCTGGATGTTTGAGCGTTGGCTGGTGCCGCAGGCGCAGGCCGCCGGGGCGTCCTCTCCGGCAGCCGCCACACCGTGGGCGGTGCAGTTGGCGAATATCGAGGTTGATGGCGGCGCGGCAGCCTTGCGGGACGCCTTGCCTGCCGAGCCCGTGGCATTCACCGTGACCCGCATGCGCCTGCGCCTGCAGGACTTCGCTCCGCTCGCGGCGGCGGCCAAGCCGTCTGCCGTCAGCCTGTCGGCGCGCATGGGTGCGGGCCGCGCCGATCCGGGGCGGCTGGAATATGAAGGCACGCTGGGGCTGGCGCCCCTGCAGGCACAGGGCAAGGTGACGGCCACCCAACTGCCCTTGCACGCATTCGAGCCCTATGCCGCCCATGCCCTGCGCGTGGATGTGCGCCGGGCGGATGGCAGCTTCAAGGGGCAGGTGCAGTACGCCGACACCCCTGCCGGCCCCCGGCTGGGCGTTCAGGGCGACGCTGCCCTTGAGGATGTGCGCGTGCGCATGGCTCCCGTGGTTCGGGCGGAAGACGGCGCGGCGCCGGACGCGCCGCGCACCACGCGCCGGGGCGAGGAACTGCTGAACTGGAAGCTGCTGGGGCTGCGCGGCATCGACGTGGCGCTGGCCCCGGGCAAGCCTGCGGCGGTGGAAGTCCGCGAAACGGCGCTGAGCGATTTCTTTGCCCGCATCATCGTGCAGCCCGACGGACGCATCAACCTGCAGGACATGCTCAAGACCGAGTCTGCGCCGGCCGTGGCAGCCGCGGCAGCGCCTGTGGACGCAGCCTCTGCGCCGGCTGCGGGCGCTGTGGGAAGTGCGGCGCCGGCGGTTACGCCGGTCATCCACTTCGGCCCGGTGTCGCTCACGGGCGGGCGCGTCCACTTCACCGACCTGTTCATCCAGCCCAACTACTCGGCCAACCTCAGCGAGCTCACGGGCCGGCTCAGCGCGTTCTCCTCGGTGCCACCGTTGGCGGGCGCCGCGCCGGAGATGGCGGACCTGGAGCTGCGCGGCCGCGCCGAAGGAACGGCGTCGCTGGAGGTCACCGGCAAGCTGAATCCGCTGGCCAAGCCCCTGGCGCTCGATATCCAGGGCCGCATGCGTGACCTGGAGCTGCCCCCGCTCTCCCCCTACACCATCAAGTACGCGGGGCACGGGATCGAGCGCGGCAAGCTCAGCATGGACGTGACCTACCGCGTCCTGCCCGATGGGCAGCTCACGGCCAGCAACAAGCTGGTGCTCAACCAGCTGAGCTTTGGCGAGCCGGTCGAGGGTGCCCCCGCCAGCCTGCCGGTGAAACTGGCGGTGGCGCTGCTCGCGGACAGCAATGGCGTGATCGATGTGGATCTGCCCATCAGCGGCTCGCTCAACGACCCTGAGTTCCGCCTGGGCTCGGTGATCTTCAAGGTCATTGGCAACCTCATTCTCAAGGCCGTGACGGCGCCGTTCTCGCTGTTGGCCGGGGCGTTTGGCGGCGGTGATGAGCTGGGTTCGGTGCCTTTCGCAGCCGGCAGCGCCGTGCTCGATGACGATGCCCGACGCGGCCTGGACAAGGTGGTGCAGGCATTGACCGAGCGACCCGCCCTGAAGATGACGGTGGTTGGCACGGCCAGCCTTGAGGCCGAACGCGATGCCTGGAAGCGGGCGCAGCTGCAGCAGTCTGTGCTGGCGCAGAAGCGCCGCACCGTGCTGCGCGCGGGCCAATCGGCCGACGAGGTGGCGGCCGTCACCGCGGAGGAGTACCCGGCGCTGCTCAAGGAGGTATATCGCCGCTCCGACATCACCAAGCCGCGCAACCTCGTGGGAATCGCCAAAGACCTGCCGCCGGGCGAGATGGAAGCGCTGCTGCTGGCCAGCATCCCGGTGTCCGAGGCATCCATGCGCGAGCTGGCGCTGGCCCGCGGCGTGGCCGTACGCGACTACCTGGCAGCGCGCCAGTTGCCGGCGGACCGGTTGTTCCTCGGGGCCACGCGGATGGTGCCGCCAGAGGACGGCGCGCAGCCCCACGCCGTGCTGACTCTGGCCACGCGTTGACATGGGTTAGGGCACTGGGTCAAATCCCGGTGAAAATAGCGGTTTAGCCCGCCGCGCATCCCCGGGTGCGCGCGCATGGGCCTGTCTTGTGCCGCCCGGCCCTGGCCGGGGGCCTATCCATCGATTCCATGTTTCCAATTTTCTCCCGCAACAAAATGTCCGACGCACCCGAAACGACCCCGGCTCCCGCCAAAGCCCCCGACGCGCATCCTCTGGATGCGCTGACGGGCGGTGCCTTCTCGGCGGCGACGTCGGGCGAGCGTGCCGCGCGCATCCGCGAATGGCTGGCCAAGCAGCCTGCTGCCGAACAGTTGCAGGAAGTGTTTAAAGAGCTCAGCGGCCGCGACAAGGGTGCTGCCCGCGCGGTGCGCGAGCGCCTGGACGAAATCCGCCGAGCCAAGACCCAGGAGTCCATCGCTGCGGAATGGGCCGACAAGGCGCAGACGCTGCTGGCCGCCGCCAAGCTCAACATCGCCGACGCCCTGGCGTGGCAGCGCGATGCGGCCAAGGCCGGTGCTCCGCTCTCGCGCGAGCCGCTGTCGCTGCTCAAGGCGCAGTTGGCGGACCGCGTCAAGGTGATCGAGGACCTGCAGCACCGTGTGCAGGTGCAGCGCGAGGCAGCCGTGCTGCTGGCACAGCGCATCGAGGTGCTGTCCACCAAGTCCTGGCGTGATGCACAGTCGGCCCAGGACGTACTCCGCACCGATGTGCAGCACTGGCAGGACCAGGCCCTGTCGCTCTCGGGCGATGCGAGTTGGCCCAGCGTGGAAGCGCGCTTCCCGCCCCTGCTCGATGCCTCGCGCAACCAACTGCTCGTGGTGTGGGACGCTTTCCAGTCAGCCGTGGCGCTGGCCGTGGCGGCCAACGAAAATGCGCAGGCCCCGCTGCCACCGGTGCCGGTGTGGGCCGATGAACTGCGCGTAGCGCGTGGTGTTCCCGCCGAGGCCGTGGTGGCTGCGGAGCGTCCGGTACGCCCGGCCAAACCCAAGACCGACCCCGAAGTGGTGGCCAAGGCCGTGCAACTGGTGGGCGAGGCACTGGCCAAGCTCGAACAGGAAACCGCTGAAGGCCATGGCAAGGCCAGCGCAGGCGCTGCCACGGCCCTGCGCGCCGTGCTCAAGGTGCAAGGGCGGCATATCGACGCAGCCCTCGAGCAGCGCGTGCATGCCGCGCTGTTGGCGGCCGGTGAACTGGAAGGCTGGCAGCGCTGGAGCGCCGACCAGGTGCGCGAAGAATTGGTTTCCAAGGCCGAAAGCCTGCTCAAGCGCCCTGACGGTCAGGCACTGGGCGGCCGCAAGATGCAGGAAACGCTGCGCCAGCTGCGCGACCAATGGAAGCAGGCCGACCAGGGCGGAGCGCCCAACCACGGCCTGTGGAAGAAGTTCGACGAGGCCTGCAACGCGGCGCACAAGGTCGTCGAGGCCTGGCTGGACAAGATCCGCACCGAGACCGCCGAACACAAGGCGCACCGCTTGGCCCTCATCGAGGAAGTCAAGGCATGGGCGCAGGAGCATGCGGCCACGGACGACTGGAAGGCCGTGAACCGTGCCCTGCACCAGTTCGGCGAGCGCTGGCGCGAGAGCGGCCATGTGGGTGAAAAGGTGTTCGCCGAGCTGCAGCCGCTGTGGAAGCAGGCCATCGCTGCGGCAGCGCAGCCGTTCGAGAAGGCCCAGGCCGACAGCCTGGCGCGCCGCCAGGCCATGATCGAAGAGGCCGGTGTGCTGGGCGTTGCGCCCACGCTGCGCATCGACGCCATCAAGGCGCTGCAGCAGCGCTGGCAGGCCGAAGCACAGGCCGTGCCGCTGGAGCGTCGCCACGAGCAGAAGCTCTGGGATGCTTTCCGCAAGCCGATCGACGAGGCTTTCAACCGCAAGAGCGCAGAGCGCGAGCGCGGTGCTTCACAGGCGAGCGCGCACGACCGCGCGGTGCTCGATGCCGCCAAGGCGCTTGAGGCCGCCAATGCCGAAGGCGATGCGCAGCAGATCCGCGTGGCGATGCTGGCGCTGGAGGCTGCACTGCGCGGCCAGGCCCAGGCGGCCGCAGCAGCGGCCGGAGAAGCCAGTGTCGTGGCAGCTCCTGCGCAGGATGCCGGCGCGAGCGCCGAGGCACCCGCTGCCGACACTGCCGAGGAAGGCGCGGCTCCTGCTCCGGCGGCGCCCAAGCCCGCCGCCCGCCCGGTGGTGGCCGTGCGCGGCGATGACCGGCCTGGCATGAAAAAGGAAGCACCCGCAGCCGCGCGCCCTGGAAAGCCCGGCGATCGGCGCGATGCACGTCCCGGCCGTGACGCTGGCAGGCCCGATAGCCGGGGTCCGCGCGACGATATGCGAGGCGCCGGCCGGTTCGGCGACCGCCGTCCCGCCCCGGAAGAACGCGGTCCGCGCCTGGGTGATGCTGCCTTCCGCGCGCAGCGCGATGCTCTGGAGCATGCCCAGCAGGCCCTCAAGAAGCTGGCCGCCCAGGCCCATGGCGAAGCCCTGACGCAGCTGCTGACCGCCTGGGAAAAGCGCGACGGCGCGATGGTGCCGTCGGCGCAGGAGCTGGGCGGCCGTGTGGCACCCGCCGTGCGCAGTGCCTGGGTGCAGGCCTTGGGCGCTGCGCCGTCGGGCGACGCCGCGCAGGCGCTGCTGCGCCTGGAAATGGCCGCCGAAGTGCCGACGCCAGCCGAACAGCTGGCGGACCGGCGCATGCTGCAGTTGCAACTGCTGACGCGCCGCAACGACCCCGCGCCGGCCGAGACCTGGGGGCAGGACGCCGCGCGTGTGCTGGCCAGTGCCAGCGATGCCGCCAATGCGCGCCGCCTGCAGAACGTGCTGAAGGCTTTGCTGCGCAAGTAAGTCTGGGCAGGGAGGCCGCCCTCGCTCGATGCGGGGCGGCCTTGTCTGGAATGGGGCGCACAAGAAGGCGCAGCAGAAATGAAAAAGGCCGTTGCGAATGCAACGGCCTTTTTTGTTTTGGTGCCCAGGAGAGGACTCGAACCTCCACGATGTTACTCGCTAGTACCTGAAACTAGTGCGTCTACCAATTCCGCCACCTGGGCTTTCAGGATTTCAAATTGTATAGCAAGAAAGCGCCTTCCTGAAACTGTTTGCGCTTATTTGCTCAGAAAAAAGCCGCTGGGGGAGCGGCTTTTCGTTAAACTTGGTGCCCAGGAGAGGACTCGAACCTCCACGATGTTACTCGCTAGTACCTGAAACTAGTGCGTCTACCAATTCCGCCACCTGGGCATTTCAGGAAAGACTAAGATTGTACAACAAAAAAATGAACCCCAGCACAACGTCTTCGCATTCTTCGGATGAAATTGAAGGCAGCGTGCAGGGGCACCGCGACGGCCATGGGTTCGTGATCCGCGACGACGGCCAGTCCGATATTTTCCTGCCCCCGAACGAAATGCGCGCCGTGCTGCACAAGGACCGCGTGCGCGCCCGCATCGTGCGGCAGGACCGCCGCGGCCGGCCGGAGGGCCGTGTGGTCGAGATCGTCGAGCGCCCCCCCCAGCCCATCATTGGCCGTCTGCTGCAGGAAAGCGGCGTGTGGATCGTGGCCCCCGAAGACAAGCGCTACGGCCAGGACATCCTGATCCCCGGCGGCGCGCTGGCGCTGGCCAAACCAGGTCAGGTGGTGGTGGTGGAACTCACTGAACCGCCGGCACTGTTCGGCCAGCCCGTCGGCCGCGTGACCGAGGTGCTGGGCGAGGTCGACGACCCCGGCATGGAGATCGAGATCGCCGTGCGCAAGTACGGCGTGCCGCATGAGTTTTCCGAAGACTGCCTGGCCGAGGCTGCCGCCTTGCCGGACAAGGTGCGCGCGCAGGACAAGAAGCAGCGCATTGACCTGACCGATGTGCCGCTCGTCACCATCGACGGCGAAGATGCGCGCGACTTCGACGATGCCGTGTACTGCGAACCTGCCAAGGTGGGTCGCGCCAAAGGCTGGCGCTTGCTCGTGGCCATTGCCGACGTGAGCCACTACGTGCAGACCGGCAGCGCCATCGACGTCGATGCCTACGACCGCGCCACCAGCGTCTATTTCCCGCGCCGCGTCATCCCCATGCTGCCGGAGAAGCTCTCCAACGGCCTGTGCTCCCTCAACCCCGAGGTCGAGCGCCTGTGCATGGTCTGCGACATGCTTGTGACCGCCAAGGGTGAGGTGCATGCCTACCAGTTCTACCCGGCGGTGATGTTCAGCCACGCGCGCTTCACCTACACCGAGGTGGCGGCCATCCTGGCCAACACGCGCGGCCCCGAGGCCGCCAAGCGCAAGGAGCGCGTGCCCGATCTGCTGAACCTGCACGATGTGTACCGCGCACTGCTGCAGTCGCGCCGCGAGCGCGGCGCGGTGGATTTCGAGACCACCGAGACGCAGATCGTCTGCGACGAGAACGGCCGCATCGAGAAGATCGTGCCGCGCACCCGCAACGACGCGCACAAGCTCATCGAGGAGGCCATGCTGGCGGCCAACGTCTGCAGCGCCGATTTCATCGCGCAGGGCAAGCAGCACGGCCTGTACCGCGTGCACGAGGGTCCCACGCCCGAGAAGCAGGACATCCTGCGCAACTACCTCAAGGCCATGGCCGTGGGGCTGTCGATCAGCGAGAACCCGCAGCCTTCCGAATTCCAGGCCATCGCCGAGGCCACCAAGGACCGGCCCGACGCGCAGCAGATCCACACCATGCTGCTGCGCTCCATGCAGCAGGCCATCTATACGCCCATCAACAGCGGCCACTTCGGCCTGGCGTTCGACGCCTACACCCACTTCACCAGCCCGATCCGGCGCTACCCCGACCTGCTGGTCCACCGCGTCATCAAGGCCATTCTGGGCAACACCAAGTACCGCCTGCCCATGCTGCCGACGCCCGGTGAGGCGCATGCCAAGCTGAGCAAGCGCCTGGCCAGCCGCGTGGCCCCGCCGGGCAGGGTGCCGCGCAAGAAGGAGACCGGTGCCGCACTGGCCGAGACACAGGCCTGGGAGGCCGCTGGCCTGCACTGCAGCGCCAACGAACGCCGCGCCGACGAGGCCAGCCGCGATGTCGAGGCCTGGCTCAAGTGCAAGTACATGCGCGAGCACCTGGGCGAGGAATACGGCGGCGTTGTCTCCTCGGCCACGAGCTTCGGCATTTTCGTCACGCTCGACGCGATGTACGTCGAGGGCCTGGTGCACATCACCGAACTGGGCGGCGAATACTTCAAATTCGACGAGGCGCGCCAGGAGCTGCGCGGCGAGCGCAGCGGCATCCGCTACGCCATCGGCGCGCGCGTGCGCGTGCAGGTCAGCCGCGTGGACCTGGACGGGCGTCGCATCGACTTCCGCCTCGTCAACGAGGGGGACGCGCTCGGAACGGCACGGCCAGCCCGCGAAAAGGGCGGTGCGCGCACGGCAGCGGGCGGTGGCACGGGCAAGCACCGGTCCGCGCCGGAGCCGGACGCGCCGGCGCGCAGTGCCGGCAGCGGCCGCAAGGGGACGGGCAAGTCCACGCAGAAGGCGGCCTTGCTCAGCAAGCCGCACACGCCGTCGGGCAAGGCCGGTGGCAAGACCGCCAAGGGCAAGGGCCGATCCGCACGGCGTGCTTGAGTTTGCTATCAATAATATAGCTTCTAGCGCTTTCTGCATGGGCGTCACAGGCTATTTTGATACCTGTTCTTTGTGGGGTGCCGCCAGCGCGCTCAGGAACCGCGCATAGCGGCCGGCCACCTCGTTCGGGGCTTCCATCATGGGCAGGTGCCCCAGGCCCGGAAGCAGCTCGATGCGTGCCTGCGGCAACCGTGAGCGCAGCTCATCGGCGCCGGAGGCGTCGAAGACACGGTCCTGCTGGCCCCACAGCGCCAGTGTGGGAGGCTGCAATCCGCCCACCTGCGTCTGCAGCAGGTAGCGGTCCTTGAGCTGCGCATGCCACAGGCGCAGGTTCGAGGGCGCATTGCGCAGGGCTTCGGTCCGCGCCGTTGCCAGAATGGGCCCGGGCAGAAAGGGGCGCTGCTCGAACACCAGGTCCATCATCGCGTCGAAGGCCGCCGCATCGTGCGCGACCAGCGGCGCCTGGCCCGCGTCGATCAACCGATCCATGGTGCTGGGCCGTGCGGAACGCAGGCCATGCGGCGCACCGATGAAGGCCACGCTGGCCACGCGGTCGGGGTGGCGCAGCGCATACAGGGCGGCGATGGTGCCGCCCATCGAGTTGCCCGCCAGGTGCACACGCGGCAGGGCCAGCGCGTCCAGCCATGCGCCGAGGCGTTCGGTTTGCGCCACGTAGTCGTAGGCCTGGCCGTCGATGCGGCTGCTTTCGCCAAAGCCCGGCAGGTCGGGCACGATGATGCGGTGGCTGCCGGTCAGCGGGCGGGCGAAATCCACCCAGTGGTCCTTCTCCGCGAAGATGCCGTGCAGCAGCACCACCGGCGTGCCGCCTGCGCCACCCTCCAGGTAGTGGATGCGGTGGCCTGCAGCTTCCACCGTCTTTTCTTCCAGGCCGGAGAGGCTGCGGTTGAGCCACAGCAAGGGCTCCTTGTGAAGATGGGGAAGGGCGTGGTAGCTGCCGATGGCGCACAGCAGCAGCACGGCGCAGCCTGCAAGGACAAGGCGTTTCAAAGGGTTCTCCCAAGGATGGTGATGTGATCGGCCGAGCGCAAGGCTATCGGCAAGCCGGCCAGAAAACTTGTATGTTTGGGCTATGCGCGCGACGAACACACTGACCCTCGGTGCCAACCGGGCCCTGTATGTGGGAGAGCTGCCGGCCACTGGCTGGCATCGCCACGCGGCGCCCGTGCTGCTGCTGGGGCTGTCGGGGCGCTTTGCCGTGCACCTGGCCCCGGGGCAGGTGGAAACCTGCCTCAGCGCGCTCATCGACACAGGGGTCTGGCATCTGTTCGACCCCTGCGGCGAGCGCGTGGCCTTGGTGTACCTGGAACCCGATTGCGCCGAGGCCCGCAGCCTGCGGCCGATGCTGCGCCAGCAGGGCGGCGTGCTTTTTGATCCTGCCGCGCGGGTGGGTGCGTACGCCACGCTGGAGGCCCGTCTGCGCAGCTTCGATCTGCAGGCCTTGCTGGGCTGGCGTTTCGGGCCGGCAGCCGAACTGGACGCGCGCGTGCTGCGCAGCCTGCAGCACCTGCGCGGGGCGCGCGATGGGGCACTGCCGCGCGAGCAGGTGGCGCAGGCCGCGCACCTCTCGGCCTCGCGCTTCAACCACCTGTTCCGCGCGGAGATGGGCGTGAGCTTTCGCAGCTACCGCGTGTGGTCGCAGGTGCGCGCGGCCATGGCGGGGCTGGCCACGCAACCCCGGCTCACGGATGCCGCGCTGCACGGCGCGTTCAGCGACTCGGCGCACTTCAGCCGCACCTTCCGGCAGACGTTCGGGATGACGCCGTCAAGCGTGCTCAAGCCCCTGCGCGAAGTCACCCTGGTGTAACGGCTTCCCCATGGCGCATGTGCCGTGCCAGTGCGCCGGCCGTCAGTGCCTGCCCGGCGGGCCAGGCATCGGCAGCCTGCCCATGGGCATACACCGCTTCGGTGGCAGCAGTCCATGGGTCCTGTCCGGCGGCGCAGCGTGCACCGATCAGGCCGGCAAGCACATCGCCCGTGCCCGCCGTGGCCAGCAGGGCGTTGCCGGTGGGGTTGATGGAGGGCACCTGGCCGGGCGCGGCCACCACGGTTCCCGAGCCCTTGAGGACGGCCACGCAGCCAAAGCGCCGCGCCAGCTGCTGCGCTGCCGCCACGCGGTGCGCCTGCACGCTGGCGGTGTCCGTGCCCAGCAGGCGCGCCGCCTCCAGCGGGTGGGGGGTGAGCACGGTGGCCAGCGCCTTGTGCGCACGCTCATGCAGGGCCTGCGCGAGTGCGGTGTCGGAGGCGATGGCGTTGAGCGCGTCGGCATCCAGCACCAGGCGCGGCGCCAGGGCCAGCACCCTGGGCAGCACGGCGCGCACGGCCTCGCCGCCGCCGCAGCCGCACACCACGGTGAGCTGTTCGAGCTGCAGCGCAGCGGTGTGCCGGAACATGAGTTCGGGCTGCTGCGCGTCCAGTTCCAGCGTGCCGTCCAGCAATGCCACCAGCACGCGACCCGCGCCGCCATGCAGCGCCGCGCGGGCGGCCAGCAGCGGTGCGCCGGCCATGCCCAGACCGCGGGCCTGCAGGCCTTCGCCGCCGATCACTACGACATCGCCGTAGCTGCCCTTGTGGCTGGCATGCCGGCGCTGCGGCGCGGCCGGGGCGCCTGCCAGCCAAACCGTGGGCGGCTGGGTGGCGCTGTCGCAATCGAGGTCGTCCAGCCATACCGTGCCGGCCGCGTCGCGCCCGGCGCCGGTGAACAGGCCGGGCTTGAGCGTGAGCAGGCTCAGCGTATGGCGCGGGGAGGGTGGGGGCGCATCGGCTGGCGGGGCGAAGCCGGCGGCGTATTGCCCGGTGTCGGCCTGCAGGCCCGAGGGCAGGTCCACGGCCAGCAGCGGCGCGGCGCTGACGCGCAGTTGCTGGAGCAGGGCCGGGAGCCGGCCTTCGGGCGGCGGTCGGTTGTCAGCCGGCGCCAGGCCAATGCCCAGCAGCGCGTCGATGCACAGGTCGTGCGGCCCAAGGTCTGCGGGGGCTTCGTTGGTGAACTGCACCCCGGCATCCTGGGCGCGCTGCCATGACCGCAGCGCGTCGGCCGGGGCGCTTTCGGGCAGGCCAAGCCAAGTCACGACCACGGGCAGGCCCTGCTGGCGCAGGTGCATGGCGGCCTCCAGGCCGTCGCCGCCGTTGTTGCCCGGGCCGCAGGCGATCCACACGGTGCGCGCATGCGGCGCCAGTGCGCGCGCCAGCCGGGCCACGGCCAGACCGGCGCGCTGCATCAGCGTGTGCGGCGGCAGCTGGGCTGCGGCGGCATGCTCGATGCGGCGCGTGGCAGCGGTGTCGTGGAGCGGATATGGCTGGTCGGGGCGGATGCGGTGCATGGCGTCGGACGGCTGGGCCCACGGGCGGGGCGGTGGCCCATTGTGCGCCCGCCCGCGGCCGTCAGAAACGCTGCGCGCCCAGTCCGTCGAGGCTGATTTCGGTCTCGCGGCCGGCCATCTGGTCGGCCAGGGCGCTGGCGCTGCCGCAGGCCAGCGACCAGCCGCTGGCGCCATGGCCCAGGTTGAGCCAGAGGCCGGGCACGGCACTCGGGCCGACGATGGGCGGGCCATCGGGCAGCATGGGCCGGGCGCCGCGCCAGACCTGCACGCCGCTGGAATGCGAAACGCCGCCGGGGAAGCACTCGCCCAGCACGCGGTACAGCGTGTTCAGCGTCTGCGGACGGGCCTGGTCGGTGGCGCGGCCCAACTCGGCGCCGCCGCTGACGCGCACGCGCTGGCCCAGCCGGGCGATGGTGGTCTGGCTGTGCACGTCCACCACCACGCCCAGAGGCGCGTGCAGCTCTTCGCGCAGCGGTGCGCTGACCGAGCTGCCATGCAGCGCCACCAGGGGCAGGTGCTGGCCCAGCGGCTGCAGCAGGGCGGCGCTCTGCACCCCGGCGCACAGCACCACGGCGTCAAAAGCCTGGGCACTGGCTTCGCCGTCCAGCTGCACGCTGGCCGGGCTGCCGGAGAGCCGGGCCACGCGGGTGTTGAAGTGGAATTGCGCACCGTGCTGTTGTGCGGCTTGGCGCAGCAGCAGCGCGAATTGGCGGCAGTTGCCGGCCAGTCCGTCGGGCAGATGCAGCGCGCCGGCCAGGGGCAGGGAAGGCGAGAGCCCGGGTTCGATGCTGCGGGCCGTTTCGGCGTCCACCTCGTGGATGGTGCTGCCGGCGTCGCGCAGGGCCTTGAGCGCGGGTGTCAGCGCTTCGGCATCGCGCGGCGTGCGCAGCAGCAGCAGCGTGCCGGGACTGTGCTCGAAGTGCAGGTCCAGCGAGTCGGCCAGGCGCAGCAGACGGGCGTGGCTGTAACGCGCCAGCCGTTCCAGCGCCACCAAAGGGGGCAGGGGTTCGCCGCTCTTGGCGCAGGTGCGCGCGGCACGGCGCCAGCGGCGTAGCCAGGACAGGTCGGCCAACGTCAGCGCACGCCCCAGGCGCGGTGCGGCGGCGCGGCCGAAGTAGGCGGGGGCTTGGGATGCGCCGGGTGCAGCCCAGGGCGAGAGCACGCCCGGGGCCAGCAGGCCGCCGGTGGCGAAGCTGGCTTCCTCGGCGGCGGCGCTGCGCTGCTCGAACACGGTGACGGCATGCCCGTCCTGCGCCAGTTCATACGCGGTGGTGACGCCGACAATGCCGGCGCCCACGATGGCTATCTTCATGGATTCAGAGGGATTTTGGCCTCTGGCGCACAGTGGATAAGCGCCAGTAGCTATTGATTTTGTAGTAGTTCTTCGATCCGCAGGCCGATGTTGAGCACGGCGTCGTCGTGCAGTGCAGCATGCCACACCATGAGGCCGACCGGCAGTTCCCCTGCGGTGTGGCAGGGCAAGGACAGTGCACAGCCGTCGAGCATGTTGACGATGCTCGTGTTGCGCAGCAGCAGCGCGTTGACGCGGAAGAATTCGGCGTCGCGTGCCGCATCCTGCGCGGCATCGCGGCCGTCGGCGGGTGCCACGCTGGCGATGGTGGGCGCAAGGAGGGGCACGGTGGGCGAGAGCAGGGCGTCGTAGCCGGCGATGGAGGCCTCCACGCTGGCGATCCAGCGCGCACGGGCGTGCAGCAGGTCGATGTATTCAAACGCCGCCATGCCAGCGCCGCGCTCGATGCGGGTGCGCACGCGCGGGTCGTAGCGCCCGCCCGCGCGGGCCAGCAGCGGGCGGTGCCAGGCGTAGCTTTCGGCGGCCGAGAAGCCCCCGGTGGCCTGGATGCCGGCGAGGTCGCCCACCTGGGGCAGGTCGATGGACTGGAGCTGTGCACCCGCACGGCGCAGGGCCTGTAGCGTGCGCTCGAAGGCCTGCGCCACGGCAGGGTCAAGCCCGTCGAGAAAGGTCTGCGCCGGTACGGCCAGGCGCCAGGCCGACAGCGGTGCCGGGCTGCGCGTGACGCGGCGCGCGGCCAGGATCTCGTGCGCCAGCACCGCGTCGCGCACGGTACGGGTGAGGGCGCAGGCCGTGTCGAGCGTGGTCGACAGCGGCACGGCGCCCGTGGTGGGCACCAGCCGCGCCGTGTTCTTGAAGCCGACGATGCCGTTGAGCGCGGCCGGGATGCGGATGGAGCCGCCCGTGTCCGAGCCCAGGCCGATGAAGGCTGCGCCCGTGGCCACCGATACGGCAGCCCCCGAAGACGAGCCGCCGGGCACGCGCGCCAGACCGCTCAGGGCGCCGAAGCGTCCGTCCCAGGCGGCAGGCGTGCCATGGTGCGGATTGGTGCCGACGCCGGAGAACGCGAACTCCACCATGTGGGTGCGGCCGATGAAAGACGCGCCCGCGGCGCGCAGGCGTGCCACGGCGGGGCAGTCTTCGGCCGCTGGCGGGGCATCGGCCAGCGCCACCGAGCCTGCCGGCGTGGGTTGGCCCTGCATGTCGAACAGGTCTTTCACGGAAACGGCCAGGCCCGCCAGCGGCAGACGCTCGATGCCGGGTTGGGCGGCGCTGGTGGTGGCTTTGTCGAACAGGGGCCGGGTGAACACGCGGTCGCAGGCGGGGGAACGCGCGGCTGCCAGGGCAACTTCCATTTCCGTGCAGGCGCTGGTCTGGCCGGCCTGCAGCATGCGCAGCGTGGTGTCAAGGTCTCTGGGCATGCCTGTGCTAGAATCTTTGGGTTTTGCCGGGTGCAGGAATCTGGCAAGACTAATCGCGAACCAGTCCCATCAAGGTGTTGCGGCCCGGAAGGCCGCAAATGTCGGGCTGGATTTTAGACCCAACCTTTGGAGTATTTTTATGTCCGTCACCATGCGCGAAATGCTGGAAGCCGGTGTCCACTTCGGCCACCAAACCCGCTTCTGGAACCCCAAGATGGCCCCGTACATCTTCGGCCACCGCAACAAGATTCACATCATCAACCTGGAAAAGTCGCTGCCGATGCTCCAGGCAGCCACCAAGTTCGCCACGCAGCTGTCGGCCAACCGCGGCACCATCCTGATCGTTGGCACCAAGCGCCAGGCCCGTGACACCGTCGCCGCCGAAGCCGCGCGCGCTGGCGTGCCCTTCGTGAACCAGCGCTGGCTGGGCGGCATGCTGACGAACTTCAAGACCGTGAAGACCTCGATCAAGCGCCTGAAGGACATGAAGGCCCAGCAGGAAGCTGGCCTGGAGTCCCTGAGCAAGAAGGAACAGCTGATGTTCGCCCGCGAGATCGAAAAGCTCGAAAAGGACATCGGCGGCATCCAGGACATGAACGCCCTGCCCGATGCCATCTTCGTGGTCGACGTGGGCTTCCACAAGATCGCCATCGCTGAAGCCCGCAAGCTGGGCATTCCGCTGATCGGCGTGGTCGACACCAACCACTCGCCCGAAGGCATTGACTACGTCATCCCCGGCAACGACGACTCGGCCAAGGCCGTGGACCTGTACGTGCGCGCCATTGCTGACGCCATCATCGAAGGCCGCAACAACGCCGTGACCGAAGTGGCCAAGGCTGCTGCCGGCGAAGGCGCCGACGAGTTCGTGGAAGTGGAAGAATCCGCTGCCTGAAGTCCCGGGCCCGCGCGATGCGTCGCGGAAAAAAAGAGGGGCTCGATTGGCCCCCTTTTTTTATCTGGAAAACGACTGATCTCGAACGATTGAACTGAATACGGAGAAACACAAATGGCTGCAATTACCGCAAGCATGGTCGCTGAACTGCGTGGCAAGACCGACGCCCCCATGATGGAATGCAAGAAGGCCCTGACGGAGGCTGACGGCGACATGGCCAAGGCCGAAGAGCTGCTGCGCGTCAAGCTCGGCACCAAGGCTGGCAAGGCCGCATCGCGCATCACCGCCGAAGGCGTGGTGGCGAGCTTCATCGACGGCACCACCGGCGCCCTGGTCGAAGTGAACAGCGAAACCGACTTCGTCAGCAAGAACGACAGCTTCCTGGCCCTGGCCAAGGCCGCGGCCGAGCTGGTTGCCAAGCACAACCCTGCCGACATCGAAGCCCTGGGCGCGCTGGCCTACGAGCAAGACAGCTTCGGCCCCACGCTGGAAGACGTGCGCAAGGGCCTGATCGGCAAGATCGGCGAGAACATGTCGTTCCGCCGCTTCAAGCATTTCAACGGCAGCAACCTGGCCGCCTACCTGCACGGCTCGCGCATCGGCGTGGTCGTCGAGTTCGACGGTGACGCCAATGCCGCCAAGGACGTGGCCATGCACGTGGCCGCCATGAAGCCCGTGGCCCTGACCAGCGCCGACGTGCCTGCCGAGCTGATCGCCAAGGAGCGTTCGGTTGCCGAAGGCAAGGCCGACGAAGCCAACAAGGAACTGGTCGCTGCCGGCAAGCCCGCGCAGAGCGCCGAAATCACGGCCAAGCGCATCGACGGCGCTGTGCAGAAGTACCTCAAGGAAGTCTCGCTGGCCGACCAGGTCTTCGTGAAGGCTGCCGACGGCAAGCAGACCGTGGCGCAGATGCTCAAGGCCGCCAACACCACCGTCAAGGGCTTCACGCTCTTCGTCGTGGGCGAAGGCATCGAGAAGAAGGTCGACGACTTCGCTGCCGAAGTGGCTGCCCAGGTGGCCGCCGCCAAGGCCGCAGCCTGAGACCCCTGCCAGCCTCCCGCCGCAATACCATTCCCACCACTTTCGGAGACCACCCATGACCATCGCCACGCCAGCCTACAAGCGCATCCTGCTCAAGCTGTCGGGTGAAGCGCTCATGGGGGACGACGCTTTCGGCATCAACCGCGCGACCATCGTGCGCATGGTGCAGGAGGTGGCCGAGGTCACCCGCATGGGGGTGGAGGTGGCCGTGGTGATCGGCGGCGGCAACATCTTCCGTGGCGTGGCCGGCGGCTCGGTCGGCATGGACCGGGCCACGGCCGACTACATGGGCATGCTGGCCACCGTGATGAACGCGCTGGCGCTCGCCGATGCGATGGACAAGCAGGGCCTGACGGCCCGCGTGATGTCCGCCATCTCCATCGAGCAGGTGGTCGAGCCCTATGTGCGCCCCAAGGCCCTGCAGTACCTCGAAGAGGGCAAGGTGGTGGTTTTCGCGGCCGGTACCGGAAACCCGTTCTTCACCACCGACACCGCCGCCGCGCTGCGCGGCGCCGAGATCGGTGCCGAACTCGTGCTCAAGGCCACCAAGGTTGATGGCGTCTACACGGCCGATCCGCACAAGGATCCCTCGGCCACGCGCTACGCCCAACTCAGTTTCGATGAGGCCATGGCGCAGAATCTGGGCATCATGGATGCCACGGCATTTGCGCTGTGCCGTGACCAGAAACTGCCCGTGAAGGTCTTCTCCATTTTCAAGTCCGGCGCGCTCAAGCGCGTGGTGATGGGCGAGGACGAAGGCACGCTGGTCTATGCCTGACGGCCGCGCCGCGTAGGCCGAGCCGCGCAGGCGGCGCCGGGCGCGGCCCGCAGTCCCCTGAGGAAAAAACATGACGATTGCCGACATCAAGAAGAATGCCGAAACCAAGATGGACCAGTCCATCGTGGCCTTCAAGAACAACCTGCAGAAGATCCGCACGGGCCGTGCCAATCCCGCCCTGCTGGATTCGGTGCACGTGGAGTACTACGGCTCCATGGTGCCGCTGTCGCAGGTCGCCAACGTGTCCCTGCTTGACGCGCGCACCATCAGCGTGCAGCCCTGGGAAAAGGGCATGGGCGCCAAGATCGAAAAGGCCATTCGCGAAAGCGACCTGGGCCTGAATCCGGCCTCCCTGGGTGATCTGATCCGCGTTCCCATGCCGCCCATGAGCGAAGAGCGCCGCAAGGAAATGACCAAGCTCGCCCGCAACGAGGGCGAGTCGGCCAAGATTGCCGTGCGCAACCTGCGCCGCGATGCCAACGAATCGGTGAAGAAGCTGGTCAAGGACAAGCTTGCGTCCGAAGACGACCAAAAGCGCGCCGAGGCAGATATCCAGAAGGTTACCGACCGGCACATCGCCGAGATCGACTCCCTGGTGACTGCCAAGGAACAGGAAATCATGGCGGTTTGAAACCCGCCGCGATGTCTGTCCCCATGGCCCAGAACCTGGTGCCGCCCCACCACGTCGCCATCGTCATGGATGGCAATGGCCGTTGGGCCAAGCGCCGCTTCCTGCCTCGGTTGGCGGGGCACAAGCAGGGCGTGGACGTGCTGCGCCGCTGCGTGCAGGCCTGCGCCCAGCGCGGCGTGGGCGTGCTGACCGTCTTCGCCTTCTCGTCCGAGAACTGGAATCGCCCGCAGGACGAGGTCTCCGGCCTCATGGAGCTGCTGGCGCTGGCGCTGTCACGCGAGGTGCCCCAACTGCTGCGCGATGGCGTGCAGCTGCACTTCGTGGGAGAGCGTGCCGGTCTGTCCGACAAGGTGCAGGGCGGCCTGGCCCAGGCCGAGGCCGCCACGGCGCACAACACGCGCCTGGTGCTGAATGTCTGCTTCAACTATGGTGGCCGCTGGGATGTGGCGCAGGCTGCAGCGCAGCTCGCCGCGCGCGGCGAGCCCATCACCGAGGCCAGCCTGAACGCTGCCATGGCGCTGGCCCATGTGCCCGACCCTGATCTGCTGATCCGCACCGGCGGCGAAATGCGCCTGAGCAATTTCCTGCTGTGGCAGGCAGCGTATGCCGAGCTGTATTTCAGCGACAAGCTCTGGCCCGATTTCGATGCCGCTGCGCTGGACGAGGCCATCGCGGCGTTCCATGCGCGCGAGCGCCGCTTCGGCAAGACTTCCGAGCAGATCTGGACGGCGCAGCCCGCATCGGCGCCTGCCTGACTCCACGGGTTCTGAAAGGACCTCCATGCTGAAACAGCGCATCATCACCGCCCTGGTCCTGCTGGCCATCCTGCTGCCGGCCCTGTTCTACCCATCCCCCGTTCCCTTCACCGCCGTGGTGCTGGTGCTCATGGCTGCGGGCGCCTGGGAATGGGGCCGTCTCAACGGCTGCGGCCCCGTGGGCGCGGTGTCCGTGGGCGCGGTCTGCGTGGCGCTGTGTGGCGCCTCCTGGGCCTTCGGCCTCACCGGTCGCGCGCTGGCGCCGCTGTGGGTGGCGGGTGGCGCCTTCTGGGTGCTGGGCAGCGCCTGGCTGCTGCGCGCCGGCGTGGCCGGCTGGCCGCGCATTCCCGCGCCGGTGCGCCTCGTATCGGGCGTGCTCGCGCTGTGGCTGGCTTGGCTGGCCGTGGTGCAGGCGCGCGCGGTGGGCATCAATTTCCTGCTGTCGGTGATGACCCTGGTCTGGATGGCCGACATCGCAGCCTATTTTGCCGGCCGGGCCTTCGGCCTGCGCTTCACCAAGAACAAGCTGGCCCCCTCGATCAGCCCCGGCAAGAGCTGGGAGGGCGTGTGGGGCGGAGTGGCGGGCGTGTTGCTGCTGGCCCTTGCCTGGGTGTGGGCCGATGCCCACTGGCAGGCGCCGGTGGCCAGCTTCTATTCCCGGCTGGCGGGGCAGGGCTGGTGGCTGTTGCTGATCGGCGCCCTGTTCATGGCGGCCATGAGCGTGGTGGGCGACCTCATCGAATCGCTCATCAAGCGCAGCGCGGGCGTGAAGGACAGCAGCAACCTGCTGCCTGGCCATGGTGGCGTGCTCGACCGGGTCGACGCGCTGCTGCCCACCCTGCCGCTGGCCATGATGCTTTCCTCTCTGGTAAACGCATGAAACAACGCATCACGGTGCTCGGCTCCACGGGCTCCATCGGCACCAGCACGCTCGACGTGGTGGCGCGCCACCCCGACCGTATCGAGGTCTTCGCGCTGAGCGCGGCCACGCAGGTGGACCTGATACTGGAGCAGTGCGCGCGCTTTCGTCCGCGCTACGCCGCCATGGCCAGCGCGCCGCATGCGCGCCTCCTGGCCGAAAAAATGGAGCAAAATGGCCTTCCAACGCTGGTGCTGCAAGCGCCGGAAGCTATTGAAACCATAGCGTCTCATCCTGAGGTGGATGCCGTCATGGCGGCCATTGTGGGCGCGGCCGGGCTGGCGCCATGCCTGGCGGCGGCGCGCGCCGGCAAGCGCCTGCTGCTGGCCAACAAGGAGGCGCTGGTGGTGGGCGGCGAGGTGTTCTTGCGCGCGGTGCGCGAGGGCGGCGCTACGCTGTTGCCGATCGACAGCGAGCATTCGGCGATCTTCCAGTCCCTGCCCGAGGACCCGGCGACCTGGCAACGGCGCGTGGACAAGATCATCCTCACCGCCTCGGGCGGCCCATTCCGCCAGCGTGACCCGAAGACGCTGTGCGAGGTCACTCCCGAACAGGCCTGCGCCCACCCCAACTGGGTGATGGGGCGCAAAATCTCGGTCGATTCGGCCACCATGATGAACAAGGCGCTGGAGGTTATCGAGGCGCGCTACCTGTTCGGCCTGGCGCCGCGCCAGCTTGACGTGGTCATCCATCCGCAGAGCATCATCCATTCGATGGTGCAGTACCGCGACACCTCGGTGGTAGCGCAGCTGGGAACGCCCGACATGCGCGTGCCCATCGCCTACGGCCTGGCCTGGCCCGAGCGGCTGGAGTCCGGCGCCGCTGCGCTCGACTTCCACGCATTGAGCGCCATGACCTTCGAGGCCATCGACGACCATGGCCATCCTGAGCGCTTTCCGGGCTTGCGCCTGGCCTGGGAGGCGCTGGAGGCGCCGGCGGGCACCACGGCCGTGCTCAACGCCGCCAACGAGGTTGCTGTGGCGGCCTTCCTGGAGCGGCGCATCCGCTTCGACCAGATCCACGCGCTGAACCTGGAAACTTTGTCCGCCGTGGCGCCCTCCAACCCCGATTCGCTCGGCGACCTCCTGGCGCTCGACGCGCGCTCGCGGGACGCTGCGCAGCGTTGCGCGGAGCGCATGGCCGCCTGACCTACACCGGAGCCTGGATGCTGACCGTCATAGCTTTTGTTGTCGCGCTGGGGGTCTTGATCGCTGTGCACGAGTACGGCCACTACCGCGTGGCCGTGGCGTGCGGCGTCAAGGTGCTGCGTTTTTCCGTCGGTTTCGGCAAGCCGCTGCTGCGCTGGCAGCCCCAGGGCTCGCCCACCGAGTTTGTGGTGGGTGCCTTTCCGCTGGGCGGCTATGTGCGCATGCTCGACGAACGCGAGGCGCCCGTGGCGCCCGAAGAGCGCCACCTGGCCTTCAATACCCAACCCGTGCGCTCACGTGCGCTCATCGTCGCGGCGGGGCCGGTCGCCAACCTGGTGCTGGCGGTGTTGCTCTATGCCGCCGTCAGCTGGATCGGCGTGCAGGAGCCCATGGCCTATCTGGCGCGTCCGGTGCCGGGGTCGGTGGCCGAGGCCGCAGGGCTGCATGGCGGGGAGCTGGTGCACAGCGCCGCCATGGGCGACGACGAGCCCCGTGCTGTGCGATCGTTCGAGGACCTGCGCTGGCTGCTGACGCGGGGCGCACTGGAATCCACGCCGGTCCGGCTGGACGTGGAATCCACGCCAGGGGCCACGCTGCGCACGGTCGTGCTCGCGCTCGACACCATCGAAACCAAGGATGCCGATGCCCGGCTGGCGCACCGCATTGGCCTGCTGGGGCCGTGGACACAGCCGGTGCTGGGCGAGGTGATGCAGGGCGGCGCCGCCGAACGCGCCGGGCTGCGCCAGGGCGACCTGGTGCTGCGCATCGGCAATACGCCGGTGGTGGACGGACAGCAGCTGCGCGAGCTGATCCGTGCCTCGGTGCGTGCCGGCCAGCCGCTGGCCCAGCCTTGGCGCATCGCACGCGCCGGCCAGAACCTCACCCTGGATGTGCTGCCCGACGTGCAGCAGGAGCAGGGCCAGGCCGTGGGCCGCGTCAGCGCTTACGTGGGTGCGCGACCGCAGTTCACCACGGTGCAGCACGGGCCGCTCGAAGGCCTGTGGAGCGGGGCGGTGCGTACCTGGCAGGTGTCGGTGCTCACGCTCAAGATGATGGGCCGCATGGTGATCGGCGAGGCCTCGCTGAAGAACATCAGCGGTCCGCTCACCATTGCCGACTATGCCGGGCGCTCGGCCAGCCTCGGTCTGACGCATTACCTGGGGTTCGTGGCGCTCATCAGCGTGAGCCTGGGCGTGCTCAACCTGTTGCCTTTGCCCGTCCTCGATGGGGGGCACCTGATGTATTATCTTTGGGAGGGCGTGACGGGGAGGAGCGTCTCGGATGCCTGGATGGAACGTCTGCAGCGCGGCGGCATCGCCGTGCTGTTCCTGATGATGTCCGTCGCCTTGTTCAACGATATCTCCCGGCTATTTGGCTAACCTTATGACCGCCCTGCAGTTGCACGGCGGCACGGCTTCATTCATGAAAAAACATCTCAATCGCTTCGGTGCACGCACCGCGACGGCCGTTGCAGCCATGGTTCTTGCCGCGCAGGCGGCCTGGGCGCTCGAGCCGTTCAAGGTGCAGGACATCCGTGTCGAAGGCCTGCAGCGCGTCGAACCCGGCACCGTGTTTGCCTCCATGCCGCTGCGCGTGGGCGATGACTACAACGATGACAAGGGCGCTGCCGCCATCCGCGCGCTGTTCGGCCTGGGCCTGTTCAAGGACGTGCGCCTGGAGGCCAACGGCGGCGTGCTCGTGGTGGTGGTGGAAGAACGCCCGACGGTCGCCGACGTCGACTTTGTCGGCGCCCGCGAGTTCGACAAGGACGTGCTCAAGAAGACTATGCGCGACATAGGTCTGACCGACGGCCGCCCTTACGACAAGGCGCTCACCGACCGTGCCGAGCAGGAACTCAAGCGCCAGTACATCAACAAGAGTTTCTATGGCGCCGAAGTGGTCACCACCGTGACGCCAGTGGAGCGCAACCGCGTCAACCTGACCTTCTCGGTCGTTGAAGGGGAGACCGCGCGCATCAAGGACATCCGCATCGTTGGCAACAAGGCGTTCGGCGAGTCCACGCTCAAGGGCCTGTTCGACCAGGACACGGGCGGCTGGCTCAGCTGGTACACCAAGTCTGACCGCTATGCGCGTACCAAGCTCAACGCCGACCTGGAAACCCTGCGCTCGTACTACCTGCAACGCGGCTACATGGAGTTCCGCATCGATTCGACCCAGGTCGCAATCTCGCCGGACAAGCAGGACATCTCCATCACCGTCAATGTGACCGAGGGCGAGCGCTTCGTTGTGTCGGGCGTGAAGCTCGAAGGCAACTACCTCGAGCGCGATGACGAGTTCAAGGCACTTGTCGCCATCCGCCCCGGCGAGCCCTACAACGCCGACCAGGTGGCCGAAACCACCAAGGCCTTCACCGATCACTTCGGTAATTTCGGCTTCGCCTTTGCCCGTATCGAGGCCGTGCCCGAGATCGACCGCGAGAACAACCGCGTGGCGCTGGTGCTGCAGGCCGACCCGGTGCGCCGCGCCTACGTGCGCCGCATCAGCGTGACCGGCAACAACCGCACGCGTGATGAGGTTGTGCGGCGCGAATTCCGCCAGTACGAGGCCTCGTGGTACGACGGCGAGAAGATCCGCCTGTCGCGCGACCGCGTGGACCGCCTGGGCTACTTCACCGAGGTGAATATCGAGACCCAGGAGGTCTCCGGCGCGCCCGACCAGGTGGACCTGGCGATCAATGTGGCCGAGAAGCCGACGGGCTCGCTGCAGCTGGGCGCCGGGTTTTCCAGTGCCGAGAAGCTCTCGCTGTCGTTCGCCATCAAGCAGGAAAACGTGTTCGGCTCGGGCAACTACCTGGGCGTGGACGTGAACACCAGCAAGTTCAAGCGCACGCTGGTGTTCAGCACCACCGACCCGTATTTCACTCCTGACGGCGTCTCGCGCACGCTCGATCTGTACTACCGCACCGACAAGCCCTATGAAGACCAGGGCGGTAACTACGAGTTGATCACCACCGGCGCGGGCATGCGCTTCGGCGTGCCGTTCACCGAGGTCGATACCGTGTTCTTCGGCGGTGCACTGGAGCAGACCCGCATCAAGTCCGGCACCAACATTCCCGCAGCCTACCTGTCCTATGCCGAGCGCTATGGCCGCACCAGCTCGGCCGTGCCGCTCACCATCGGTTGGACGCGCGACAACCGCGACAGCGCGCTGGCCCCCAACTCGGGCCGCTACCAGCGGCTCAACTCCGAGTGGTCGGTGGCCGGCGATGCGCGCTACGTGCGCGCCAACTACCAGTACCAGCAGTACGTGCCGCTGGACAAGAAGTTCACCCTGGCCTTCAACGGCGAGCTGGGCCTGGGCAAGGGCATGAACGGCCGCCCGTTCCCGGTGTTCAAGAACTTCTATTCGGGCGGTCTCGGCTCCGTGCGCGGCTTCGATCAGGGCACCCTGGGCCCGCGCGACGTCACCGGCGCTTCGCTGGGCGGACCGAAGAAGGTTACCCTGAACGCCGAACTCATCGCTCCGTTCCCGGGAGCCGGCAATGACCGTACGCTGCGTGTCTTCACTTTCCTCGATGTGGGCAACGTCTACGGCGATGGTGAAAGAATACGCTTCGGCGACATGCGCGCGTCGGTGGGCCTGGGCCTGAGCTGGATCAGCCCGCTCGGTCCGCTGCGTCTGGCGTACGCCAATCCGGTCCGCAAGTTCGCGGGCGATAGAATCCAGAAACTGCAATTCCAGATCGGAACTTCTTTCTAATGAAAACCCTTTCCCGTCAAATCGCTTTTGCTCTTGCACTCGGCTCCATCGGCGCGGCTCTCCCGGCGTACGCGGACGAGTTCAAGGCGGGCTTCATCCATACCGACCGCGTCTTCCGCGAAGCCAACACCGCCAAGGCCGCGCAGGCCAAGCTGGAGCAGGAGTTTTCGCGCCGCGACAAGGAACTCAACGACCTCGGCAACACCCTGAAGACCGCCACCGAGAAGTTCGAGCGCGATGCGCCCACGATGTCGGAAAGCCAGCGCAATACGCGCCAGCGCCAGCTGGTGGACCAGGATCGTGACTTCCAGCGCAAGCGTCGCGAATTCCAGGAAGACCTGAACGCGCGCAAGAACGAAGAGCTGGGCCAGATGGGCGACCGCATCAACAAGGTCGTCAAGCAGCTGGCTGAGCAAGAGAAGTACGACATCATCGTGGACCAGGCTGTCTACATCAATCCCAAGCATGACATCACCGACAAGGTGATCAAGGCGCTGAATGCAGCCAAGTAAGCTCTGGACGCCGTTGGCGGGTCGCGCGTGAGCTTGCGCCTGGCCCAGTTCATCGAGGCGCTGGGCGGCACGCTCGAAGGAAACCCCGATCTGCGGATCGACCGGCTGGCCCCTCTGGAGGCCGCCGGCCCGCAGGACCTGAGTTTCCTGAGCAACCCGCGCTACCAACAGCAACTGGCCGCCTCCCGGGCGGCCTGTGTCATTGTGGCGCCTGCGCTGCGCGAGGCGGCCCTGGCCCGCGGTGCCTGCATCGTCGCCGACGACCCCTACGTGTATTTCGCGCAGGCCACACAGCTGTGGAAGCGCACGCACGGTACCCCCGTGGCGCCCGGCGTACACCCGAGTGCCGTCGTCCATCCCGAGGCCGTGGTGGACCCGACCGCCTCCATCGGCCCGCTGTGCGTCGTCGAGCGCGGAGCGCATGTGGGCGCGGGCAGCTGGCTCAAGTCGCGCGTCACGGTGGGTGAGGACTGCCGCATCGGCGCGCGCTGCATCGTGCATGCGGGCGTGGTGATCGGCGCCGACGGTTTTGGCTTCGCGCCCCAAAAAGGGCAGTGGGTCAAGATCGAGCAGCTCGGTGCCGTGCGCATCGGCGACGACGTCGAAATCGGCGCCAACACCTGCATCGACCGCGGTGCGCTGGACGACACCGTGATCGAGGACGGCGTCAAGCTCGACAACCTCGTCCAGATTGGCCACAACGTGCATGTCGGACGCCACTCGGCCATGGCCGGCTGTGTTGGCGTGGCGGGCAGTGCCACCATCGGCGCGCACTGCACGGTGGGCGGCGGCGGCATTGTGCTGGGGCACCTCACGCTGGCCGACCATGTGCATGTGTCGGCGGCGACCACGGTGACCCGTTCGATCACCCGACCCGGTCAGTACACAGGGATGTTCCCTATCGACGACAATGTGCGCTGGGAAAAGAACGCCGCCACGCTGAAGCAGCTGCACAGCCTGCGCGAGCGCATCAAGGCCCTCGAAGGGCTTCTTCAGAACAACAAAGATTGAACGCTGATGATGGATATCCACGCAATTCTCAAGCAACTCCCCCACCGCTACCCCTTCCTGCTGGTGGACAAGGTGCTTGAACTCGAACGCAACCAGCGCATCAAGGCGATCAAGAACGTCACGTTCAACGAGCCCTATTTCATGGGCCACTTTCCCGGGCGTCCTGTGATGCCCGGCGTGCTGATCCTGGAAGCGCTGGCCCAGGCGGCTGGCCTGCTGGCGTTCGACGCTATGGGCCAGGTGCCCGATGAAAACAACATCTACTACTTCGTGGGCATCGACGGTGCGCGCTTCAAGCGCCCCGTGGAGCCGGGCGACCAGCTGATCCTCGACATCACCATCGACCGCGTGCGCGGCGGCATCTGGAAGTTCAAGGGCGTGGGCCGCGTGGGTGACGAGGTGGCCTGCGAGGCCGAACTCATGTGCACCATGCGCGCCGTGGGTTGAAGCAGGAGCGCGGTTCGCCGTGAGCAGCATTCACCCCACCGCCATCGTTGACGCGCAGGCGCGCATCGACCCTTCGGCCACCATCGGCCCCTATGCCGTCATTGGCCCGCACGTCACCATCGGCGCGGGCACGACGGTGGGGCCGCACTGCGTGATCGAGGGCCACACCACGATCGGGCGCGACAACCGCATCTTCCAGTTCGCCTCGCTGGGCGCCCAGCCGCAGGACAAGAAGTATGCGGGCGAGCCCACCGAACTGCGCATCGGTGATCGCAACACCATCCGCGAGTTCTGCACCTTCAATACTGGCACCGCGCAGGACCGGGGCGTGACCAGCATCGGTGACGACAACTGGATCATGGCCTACGTGCACATCGCGCACGACTGCCGTGTGGGCAACCAAACCACCATGGCCAACAACACCACGCTGGCGGGCCATGTGGAAGTGGGCGACTGGGCCACCGTCGGGGGCCTCACCGGTGTGCTGCAGCGCATGCGCATCGGCGCGCACACCATGGTGGGTTTCACCAGCCATGTGGCCAAGGACGTGCCGCCCTACCTGGTAGTGGACGGCAACCCGCTGGCCGTGCGCGGCGTCAACCTCGTGGGCCTGCGCCGGCGCGATTTTTCCGACCAGCGCATCAGCGCCATCCGCGAAATGCACAAGCTGCTCTACCGCCAGGGCCTGACGCTGGAGCAGGCGCGCGCCGCGATCGGACAGTTGCCTGAGCAATGGCCCGAGGCGGCGCAGGACGCGGCGCTGATGGACGCCTTCCTTGCCAGTTCCGTCGCGGGCATCGCCCGCTGAAGGACGCAGGCATGGCCGCATCCCCCCGCGTCGCCATGGTGGCGGGTGAGACTTCGGGCGATCTGCTCGCGGGCCTCTTGCTCGACGGCTTGCGCGACCTCTGGCCCGAACTTACCAGCCAGGGCATTGGCGGCCCCCAGATGCAGCGGCGCGGCTTCGAGGCCTGGTGGCCCAGCGACAAGCTCGCTGTGCACGGCTACAGCTTCGAGCTGCTGCGCCGCCTGGCCGAGATCATCGGCATCCGCAAACGCCTGCGCGCGCGCCTGCTGCAGGACAAGCCCGCCGTCTTCATCGGTGTCGACGCGCCCGACTTCAACCTGGGCCTGGAGACCGACCTGCGTGCCGCCGGCGTCAAGACCGTGCACTTCGTCTGCCCGTCCATCTGGGCCTGGCGCGCCGAGCGCGCGGAGAAGATCCGCCGCGCCGCCGACCATGTGCTGTGCATCTTCCCGTTCGAGCCCGAGCTGCTGGCGCGCCACGGTATTGCCGCCACCTACGTCGGCCATCCGCTGGCGGGCGTGATCCCTGTGGCGCCTGACCGCGCTGCGGCCCGCGCGCAGCTGGGCCTGCAGGACAGCGACACCGTGCTGGCCATCCTGCCGGGCAGCCGCTCGGCCGAGGTGCAGTACATCACTCCGAAGTTTTTTGCGGCTGCAAGGCTTATCCAGCAAGCGCAACCAGCTATCAAAATGATAGTTCCTGCCGTGCCGGCCTTGCGTGAACGCATCGAGCGCGTGGCGCGCGAATGCGGCCTCGGTGAATCGCTGCGCATCGTCACCGGCCAGTCGCACCAGGTGCTGGCCGCCTGCGATGTCACGCTGATCGCCAGCGGCACGGCCACGCTGGAGGCGGCGCTGTTCAAGCGCCCCATGGTCATCGGCTACCACATGCACCCCTTGAGCTGGCGGCTGATGCGCCGCAAGCAGCTCCAGCCCTGGGTGGGCCTGCCCAACATCCTGTGCGGCGAATTCGCCGTGCCCGAGCTCATCCAGGACGCCGCCACGCCCCAGGCGCTGGCCGCCGCCGTGCTGCAGTGGTTCGACGCGCCACCCGAGCGCATCGCCGCGCTGCAGCAACGCTTCACCACGCTGCACCACAGCCTGCTGCGCGACACCCCCCGACTGGCCGCCGATGCGATCCGCCAAACACTCCAAGCCTGAGCAGGCCTGCCTGCCATGGCACACCCCCCAAGGCATTGTGGCCGGGGTGGACGAGGCCGGCCGCGGCCCGCTGGCCGGCCCGGTGGTGGCCGCTGCCGTGATCCTGGACGACTTGCGCCCCATCGCCGGCCTGGCCGACTCCAAGAAGCTCACGGCCGCGCGGCGCGAGGCGCTGTTTGACGAGATCCGGGCCAAGGCCCTGTGTTGCAGCATCGCCGAGGCCAGCGTCGAGGAGATCGATCGGCTCAACATCCTGCAGGCCACGCTGCTGGCCATGCGCCGCGCGGTCCAGGGCCTGCGGCTCAAGCCCACGCTGGTGCTGGTGGACGGAAACCGCCTGCCGGTGCTCGACGTGCAGGCTGAGGCCATCGTCAAGGGCGACGATCTGGTGGCCGCCATCTCGGCCGCCTCCATCCTGGCCAAGGTGCACCGGGACCGCTGGTGCGTGCAGGTGCACGAGCAGTTTCCGCAGTACGGCTTTGCCGGCCACAAGGGCTATGGCACGGCGGCGCACCTGGAGGCGCTGCGCCTGCACGGCGCCTGCCCGCTGCACCGCAGTTCGTTCGCGCCCGTGGCGCAGCGGGGACTGGCGCTGGAGGGGGTGCAGCCATGACGGCGCCGCAGGTCACCCACATCCAGTCGCGCGACAACGGCTTCGTGAAGGATCTGCGCCGCCTGGCGCAGGACAGCACGGCCTACCGCAAGCAAGGCCGGGTATGGCTCGAAGGCGATCACCTGTGCCGCGCCGCGCTGGCGCGCGGCGTGCGGCCCGCCTTGGTGGTGTTTTCAGAGTCTTTTTGGCCTCTTGCGCCCGCGGAATGGGCGCAAGCAGCTCCTAAAATAATAGTGCTCGCCGACGCGCTGTTCGCCGATATCAGCGGCCTGGAATCGCCCGCGCGCATGGGCTACATCCTGGATCTGCCGGCGCCCGCCGCCGTGCAGCCCGGCACCGCCAGCGTGGTGCTCGACCGTGTGCAGGACGCCGGCAACGTCGGCTCCATCCTGCGCAGCGCCTCGGCCTTCGGCTTTCGCCAGGTGCTGGCGCTCAAGGGCAGCGCCGCGCTGTGGTCGCCCAAGGTGCTGCGCGCCGGCATGGGCGCGCACTTCGGACTCGACCTCGTCGAAGGCCTGGAGGTGGACGACCTGGCGCCGCTGCAGGTGCCATTGCTGGTGACGCATGTGCACGAGGGCGATTTTCTGCACCGCGCCGCGCTGCCCTGGCCCTGTGCCTGGGTGCTGGGCCACGAAGGGCAGGGCGTCTCGCCCGCGCTGGAGGCGCGCGCCAGCCGGCGCATCCGCATCGCGCAACCGGGCGGCGAAGAGTCGCTCAACGTGGCTGCCGCCGCTGCCATCTGCCTGCACGCCAGCGGCGCCGGGCGCTGAGCAAGTGCGGCCCAAAGGGCCGAATGACCCCCGGCTTGGCGATGTTGCAGTGCACCAGCGTCAGCAAACGGGGGGTGTCTGCGAGTACAATCAGGGGCTTTTCTCGCAACAGCGTCGCCCGACCGCACCCAAAGCAACAACCCATCAGAGAGCAGCCACTGGCACTCGCACGCGAGTGGCCTGCAGGCGCCGGGCGACCGTAACCATCCGGAGAACCCAGTGCTTTTGTCTCTTCAGGGAACCTTCCCGCCCGCCATCCTGGCGCTCGCAGACGGCACGGTCTTTATCGGCAATTCGATCGGTGCCACCGGCACCACCGTCGGCGAAGTGGTGTTCAACACCTCGATGTCCGGCTACCAGGAAATCCTCACCGACCCCAGCTATTGCCAGCAGCTCGTGACGCTCACGTACCCGCACATCGGCAACTATGGCGTCAACACCGAGGACATCGAAGCCGACAAGGTCCATGCCGCGGGCCTGATCATCAAGGATCTGCCGCTGCTGGCCAGCAACTTCCGCTGCACCGAAACCCTGTCGCAGTATCTCGTGCGCGAGCGCACGGTGGCGATCGCCAACATCGACACGCGCAAGCTCACCCGCCTGCTGCGCAGCCAGGGCGCCCAGAACGGCGCCATCATCGGCCTGGCCGCCGGCCAGTCCGTGACGCAGGCGCTGATCGACGAAGCCATTGCCGCCGCCAAGGCCGCGCCGCCCATGGCCGGCCTGGACCTGGCCAAGGTGGTGTCCACCCAGGCGTCCTATGAATGGACGCAGACCGAGTGGCAACTCGGCAAGGGCTACGGCACGCAGACGGCGCCGCGCTTCCACGTGGTGGCCTACGACTTCGGCGTGAAGAAGAACATTCTGCGCATGCTGGCCGAACGCGGCTGCCGCGTGACCGTGGTGCCCGCGCAAACGCCGGCCGCCGATGTGCTGGCCCTGAACCCCGACGGCGTGTTCCTGTCCAACGGCCCTGGCGACCCGCAGCCCTGCGACTACGCCATCGCTGCCACGCGGACCCTTATCGACAGCGGCATCCCCACCTTCGGCATCTGCCTGGGCCACCAGATCATGGCCCTGGCATCGGGTGCGCGCACCTTCAAGATGACGCACAGCCACCATGGCGCCAACCACCCCGTGAAGGACCTGGACACCGGCCGCGTCAGCATCACCAGCCAGAACCACGGCTTCGCGGTGGACCTCGACTCGCTGCCCGCCAGCCTGCGCGCCACGCACGTGAGCCTGTTCGACGGCACGCTGCAGGGCCTGGTGCGCACCGACAAGCCGGCGTTCTGCTTCCAGGGCCACCCCGAGGCTTCGCCGGGCCCGCACGACATCGGCTACCTGTTCGACCGCTTCACCGACGCCATGCGCGTGGCGCAAGCCAAGTAAACCAGGGACCGGCGCCATGAAACTCTTCAGCTTCCCGGCCGCAGCGCTGGAAAAGGCGATCCACAAGCGCGTGCTCACCCTGCCGTCTCCGCACAAGGAGTGGTTCACCGAGCGCTGGCAGCAAAAGCCCTACAAGAAGGCCTTCGTCGAGAACAAGGCCATGCCTCTGGTCACGCTGGTGGCCAAGGGCAAGTCCTGGGACGAAGCCACCTTCGCCGAGGCGCTGCTGGAGTGGGACGTGACGTTCTACGACGCCGAAGCCGAAGTGCTGCGCCCCCTCATCCAGGGTGACGGCCTGCTGCAGCTCATGCAGAAGAACCTGCCCGCCGAGCGCGCAGTGGCCCTGCTGGACAAGCTGAACGCCCGGCGCCCCGCCGCAGCCGTGGCCGCCACACCTTCCGCGGAAGCCGGAACCGCGACCGACTGATAGACACACCATGCCAAAACGCACAGACATCAAAAGCATCCTCATCATCGGCGCCGGCCCGATCATCATCGGCCAGGCCTGCGAGTTCGATTACTCGGGCGTGCAGGCCTGCAAGGCGCTGCGCGAGGAGGGCTACAAGGTCATCCTGATCAACAGCAACCCCGCGACGATCATGACCGACCCGGCCACCGCCGACGTCACCTACATCGAGCCCATCACCTGGCAGACGGTCGAGAAGATCATCGCCAAGGAGCGCCCCGACGCCATCCTGCCCACCATGGGCGGCCAGACCGCGCTGAACTGCGCGCTGGACCTGTGGCGCAATGGCGTGCTGCACAAGTACAAGGTCGAGCTGATCGGCGCTACGCCCGAGGCCATCGACAAGGCGGAAGACCGCCTGAAGTTCAAGGACGCGATGACCCGCATCGGCCTGGGCTCGGCGCGCTCCGGCATTGCCCACAGCATGGACGAAGCCTGGGCCGTGCAGAAGAGCGTGGGCTTCCCCACCGTCATCCGTCCCAGCTTCACGCTGGGCGGCACGGGCGGCGGCATCGCCTACAACCCTGAAGAGTTCGAGACCATCTGCAAGCGCGGCCTGGAAGCCTCGCCCACCAATGAGCTGCTGATCGAAGAGTCGCTGCTGGGCTGGAAGGAGTACGAGATGGAAGTGGTCCGCGACAAGGCGGACAACTGCATCATCATCTGCTCCATCGAGAACCTGGACCCGATGGGCGTGCACACCGGCGACTCCATCACCGTGGCCCCGGCGCAGACGCTGACCGACAAGGAATACCAGATCATGCGCAACGCCTCGCTCGCGGTGCTGCGCGAGATCGGCGTGGACACGGGCGGCTCCAACGTGCAGTTCTCGGTGAACCCGAAGGACGGCCGCATGATCGTCATCGAGATGAACCCGCGCGTCTCGCGCTCCTCGGCGCTGGCCTCCAAGGCCACGGGCTTCCCCATCGCCAAGGTGGCGGCCAAGCTGGCCGTGGGCTACACGCTGGACGAGCTGCGCAACGAGATCACGGGCGGCGTCACGCCCGCCTCGTTCGAGCCTTCCATCGACTACGTGGTCACCAAGATCCCGCGCTTTGCGTTCGAGAAATTCCCCACGGCCGACAGCCGCCTGACCACGCAGATGAAGAGCGTGGGCGAGGTCATGGCCATGGGCCGCACCTTCCAGGAATCCTTCCAGAAAGCCCTGCGCGGCCTGGAGGTGGGCGTGGACGGCATGAACGAAAAGACCCAGGACCGCGAGGTGCTGGAAAAGGAACTGGGCGAGCCCGGCCCCGAGCGTATCTGGTACGTGGGCGATGCTTTCGCCATGGGCCTGTCGGTGGACGAGGTGTTCGACCTCACCAAGATCGACCGCTGGTTCCTGGTGCAGATCGAGGAGATCGTGAAGATCGAGCTGGATCTGGATAAGCTCACCGCCGAGAAGGGCGAGGGCGCGCTGGCCGCGCTGGACGCCGGCACCGTGCGCGCGCTCAAGAAGAAGGGCTTCTCCGACCGCCGCCTGGCCAAGCTGCTCAAGACGACGGAACAGGCCGTGCGCGACCAGCGCCGCGCACTGAACGTGCGCCCGGTGTACAAGCGCGTGGACACCTGCGCGGCCGAGTTCGCCACCGACACCGCCTACCTGTACTCCACGTACGAGGAAGAGTGCGAGGCCGAACCCACGAACAACAAGAAGATCATGGTGCTCGGCGGCGGCCCCAACCGCATCGGCCAGGGTATCGAGTTCGACTACTGCTGCGTGCACGCCGCGCTCGCCATGCGCGAGGACGGCTACGAGACCATCATGGTCAACTGCAACCCCGAGACCGTGTCCACCGACTACGACACCTCGGATCGCCTGTACTTCGAGCCCGTCACGCTCGAAGACGTGCTGGAAATCGTGGACAAGGAAAAGCCCGCTGGCGTGATCGTGCAGTACGGCGGCCAGACGCCGCTCAAGCTTGCGCTGGGCCTGGAGGCTGCGGGCGTGCCCATCATCGGCACCAGCCCCGACATGATCGATGCCGCCGAAGACCGCGAGCGCTTCCAGAAGCTGCTGGGCGAACTGGGCCTGCGCCAGCCACCCAACGCCACCGCGCGCACCGAACCCGAGGCACTGGAAAAGGCTGCTGCCCTGGGCTACCCGCTGGTGGTGCGCCCCAGCTACGTGCTGGGTGGCCGCGCTATGGAAATCGTGCACGAGCAGCGCGACCTGGAGCGCTACATGCGCGAGGCCGTGAAGGTGAGCAACGACTCGCCCGTGCTGCTGGACCGCTTCCTCTCCAACGCCATCGAGTGCGACGTGGACTGCGTGCGCGACAACTCCGGTGCCGTGTTCATCGGCGGCGTGATGGAGCACATTGAGCAGGCCGGCGTGCACTCGGGCGACTCCGCCTGCTCGCTGCCGCCGTACTACCTGTCCAAGGCCACGGTCGACGAGATCAAGCGCCAGACCGCCGCCATGGCCCAGGGCCTGAACGTGGTGGGCCTGATGAACGTGCAGTTCGCCATCCAGGAGCAGGACGGCAAGGACATCATCTACGTGCTCGAAGTGAACCCGCGTGCCTCGCGCACGGTGCCTTTCGTCAGCAAGGCCACCGGCATCCAGCTGGCCAAGGTGGCCGCGCGCTGCATGGCCGGCCAGACGCTGGCCGCGCAGGGCATCACCAAGGAGGTGGTGCCGCCGTACTTCAGCGTCAAGGAAGCCGTGTTCCCGTTCGTCAAGTTCCCGGGCGTGGACACCATCCTCGGCCCCGAGATGAAATCCACCGGCGAAGTGATGGGCGTGGGCAAGACCTTCGGCGAAGCCTTCGTCAAGAGCCAGCTCGGCGCCGGTACCAAGCTGCCAACCTCGGGCAAGGTGTTCATGACGGTGAAGAACGCCGACAAGCCGCGTGCCGTGGACATCGCGCGCCAGCTGGTCGCCCTGGGCTTCGAGCTCGTGGCCACCAAGGGCACAGCGGCCGCTATCGACGCGGCCGGCGTGCCGGTCAAGGTGGTGAACAAGGTGACCGAAGGCCGCCCGCACATCGTGGACATGATCAAGAACGACGAGATCGTCATGGTCATCAACACGGTGGAAGAGCGCCGCAACGCCATCGCCGACTCGCGCGCCATCCGCACCAGCTCGCTGCTGGCACGCGTGACCACCTTCACCACCATCTTCGGTGCCGAGGCGGCCGTGGAAGGCATGCAGCACATGGACCAACTGGACGTCATTTCCGTGCAGGAAATGCACGCCCAGCTGGCGGCGTGATGCCGCCGTAATCACGGCATAATCACGCCCTGAACCAACACCGCCGCGCGGCAACGTGCGGCGGTTTGCTTTTGGCGACGCCATAAACCCGCTATGGGCCCGTGGCACGCCGGAACCGGCCGCGCCAGAGCGCGCGGCGCACCCACCCAATGGAGACTGACCGAATGGCCACCATTCCCATTACCAAGCGCGGCTCAGAGAAGCTCAAGGCCGAGCTGCACCGCCTGAAGACCGTCGATCGTCCCGCGGTAATCTCGGCCATCGCCGAGGCGCGCGCCCAGGGCGACCTGAGCGAGAACGCCGAATACGAGGCCGCCAAGGACCGCCAGGGCTTCATCGAAGGCCGCATCCAGGAAGTCGAGGGCAAGCTCTCGGCCGCGCAGGTCATCGACCCCTCCGGGGTGGATGCGGGCGGCAAGGTGGTGTTCGGCGCCACCGTGGAACTCGAGGACGAGGACTCGGGCGACGCCGTGACCTACCAGATCGTCGGTGAGGACGAGGCCGACCTGAAGCTGGGCCTGATCAATGTGTCCAGCCCCATCGCCCGCGCCCTGATCGGCAAGGAAGAGGGCGACACCGCCGAGGTGCAGGCACCGGGCGGCGTGCGCCGCTACGAGATCGTCGGCGTCAGCTACCTCTGAGCACCGATTTGCCCATGGCCGCACGCCTTCCCGCTCTTCTGGCGGCCCTTTGGTGGGGGAGCCTGAGCGCCATCGGCTTCATGGCCGTGCCGCTGTTGTTCGCCCACCTGCCCACGCCGGCGATGGCAGGAACGGTGGCCGCACGGCTGTTTGCGGCACAGACCTGGCTGTCGGTCGTGTGCTGCGTGCTGCTGCTCCTGCTTTCCAGGCCAAAAGGCGAGGTAACGCTCTATCCATGGGCGCGAGCAGCTACACTTTTTATAGTGGGTGGGTTGCTGTTGGCGTTGCTGGTGCAATTTGGCGTGTCGCCGCGCATCGTGGCGCGGCAGGACCTGAAGTTCTGGCACGGCCTGGGTACGCTGATGTACACCCTGCAATGGTGCTGCGCGCTGGCCACGCTGTGGCACACGCTGCGCGGACCGGCACCGGCACCGGAGGCGCAGCCGCCGGCAGCCTGAGACGGCCTATTCGCGCCAGTGCTCGGCCACCCAGGTGGCCGGCTGGATGAAGCGAAAGCGCCGGTTGCGCCGGCCCGCCAGGGCGTCCGGCGGATTGCATTCCCCGTGAAAGATCACCACGCGCGCGCCCGGCGGCACGAACGGCGCCTTCCAGTAGTTGGTGGGCCAGGCGGGAATGCCGTGGTACTTGAAGCTCGGGCACCAGTCCTGGGGCCAGTACTGCAGCTTGCCCTGCTTGTGCAGGAAGTCGGACAGGTAGGCCTGCTCGTTGCGGAACTGCTTGCGGATCTCGTCGAAATGGCCGCGGAAATATTCCAGCACGTCCGGGTGCGCGCCCAGCTCGAAGCGGTACACCGACGAATTGCCGGTGATGCGCCAGGGCCGCTTGTAGTCGTGGATGATGAGAAATTCACCCGGCTGGGTGAAGAAATCGTCCAGGCTGCCGGTGATGACCACGTCCACGTCGAGGAACAACGCCGTGCCGCGCAGGCCATGCAGGTCGGCGCTGAAGGTGGCCAGCTTGGTCCAGCCCCGCTCGGGGATGCCGGGGGGCAGATCCAGCGGCGGGATGGGCAGACACTGCACCTCCGGGCGGATGCCGGTGGCGTTGTCCGTCAGACAGACGAAGTTGAAGTCGCCGCTGAGGTGGCGGCGCACCATGGCGTAGAGGCGGTTGACGTACTCGGGGCCGTATTTCGTGCCCCACTTCATGCAGATCACATGGCGCTGGCGCGCCGTGGCAGCGGTGGCGGTCATCGGCTTAGTCGGACTGGCGCTTCTTCACGGAGGTGGGCTTGCGCTTTTTGGCGCGCTTGATCTGGCCGCCGGGCGTCAGGCGCTGGTTGCCCAGCACGCGAATCTGCTTGATCTCGGGGCGCTGGCCGCCGCGCTTGCTGAACTTGAGCACCTTGACGTCGCGCGGGCCGGGCATGCGGTCTTCGTCGACGGTGCGTTCCTTGGCCGGCTGCGGGCGCCACAGCACCAGCAGTTTGCCGATGTGCTGGACAGGCGCGGCGTTGAGGTCGGCGGCCAGTTCCTGGTACATCTGCTCGCGCGCGGTACGGTCATCACCGAACACGCGGATCTTGATGAGGCCGTGGGCGTTCAGCGCGGCGTCGATTTCCTTGCGCACGCCGGCGGTCAGGCCATCGCCGCCCACGAGCACGACGGGGTCCAGATGGTGGGCGGCCGCGCGGTATTCGCGGCGCTCGGCGGGGGTGAGTTCAATTTGGGGCATGGCCGTATTATCGAGGCAGGACGAAACAAGCATGAAAACCAAAACCCAAAGCAAGAAGGTCAACAAGGCATGGCTGCACGACCATGTGAATGACCCCTACGTCAAGCAGGCGCAGAAAGACGGCTACCGCGCGCGCGCGGCCTACAAGCTCAAGGAGATCGACGAGCAGTTCGGCCTGATCCGGCCGGGCGCCACGGTGGTGGACTTGGGCTGCACGCCCGGTGCCTGGAGCCAGTACGTGCGCCGCCGCCTTTCGCCCACCGGGGCTGCCGTGGGCGCGCTCAACGGCGCCATCATCGGGCTGGACATCCTGCCCATGGAGCCGATCGAGGGCGTGACTTACCTGCAGGGTGATTTCCGCGAGCCGGAGGTGCTGGCGCAACTGGAAGAGGCGCTGCAGGGCCGGGTGGTCGACGTGGTGGTGTCCGACATGGCACCCAACCTGTCGGGCATCGCAGCGACGGATGCCGCGCGCATTTCGCTCCTGGTGGAACTGGCGGTGGACTTTGCATGTACGCACCTGCGGCCCGAGGGGGCGCTGGTGGTCAAGCTGTTCCACGGCGGGGGCTATACCGAGCTGGTGCAGTTGTTCCGCGACACCTTCCACACCGTGAAACCCGTCAAGCCCAAGGCCTCTCGCGACAAATCGTCAGAAACCTTTCTGGTCGGCATCGGTCTGAAAAGGCAGGCCTGAGCCGTCCCAGGTATTGCGCCAGGGCAGAGAAGCGGAAAAAACCCGCGATCCTCCCAGGGGCGCCCGGGGGTATTGCCGCTTGCGGATGCCTTGAAAAGCCTAAAATCAGGCCCATTTGGCATAACGTTCCCGTTTTTCGCCACCCTCACCGGAGTTCCGCTTGAACAATCAGTGGTTTTCAAAAATTGCCGTATGGCTGGTCATCGCCATGGTGCTGTTCACCGTGTTCAAGCAATTCGACACGCGTGCGGTCGGTGCGGCAGGCCACATCGGCTATTCGGAGTTCCTGGAAGAGGTGCGCAGCAACCGTATCAAGAGCGCGACCATCCAGGAAGGGCAGGGCGGCACCGAGATCGTGGCCGTCACCAACGACGACCGCCGCATCCGTACCACGGCCACCTACCTTGATCGCGGCCTGGTGGGCGACCTGATCAACAACAACGTCAAGTTCGACGTCAAGCCGCGCGAAGAAGGCTCGCTGCTCATGACCCTGCTCGTGAGCTGGGGCCCCATGCTGCTGCTCATCGGCGTGTGGGTGTACTTCATGCGCCAGATGCAGGGTGGCGGCAAGGGCGGCGCGTTCAGCTTCGGCAAGAGCAAGGCACGCCTGCTCGACGAGAACAGCAATACGGTGACCTTCGCCGACGTCGCAGGCTGCGACGAAGCCAAGGAGGAAGTGAAGGAGGTCGTCGACTTCCTGAAAGACCCGCAGAAATTCCAGAAACTCGGCGGCCGTATTCCGCGCGGCCTGTTGCTGGTCGGCCCTCCGGGTACCGGCAAGACGCTGCTGGCCAAGTCGATCGCCGGCGAAGCCAAGGTGCCGTTCTTCAGCATTTCGGGTTCCGACTTCGTGGAAATGTTTGTCGGTGTGGGCGCATCCCGTGTGCGCGACATGTTCGAGAACGCCAAGAAGAATGCCCCTTGCATCATCTTCATCGACGAAATCGACGCCGTGGGCCGCCAACGTGGCGCCGGCCTGGGTGGCGGCAACGACGAGCGCGAACAGACGCTGAACCAGATGCTCGTCGAGATGGACGGCTTCGAAACCAACCTGGGCGTCATCGTGGTGGCCGCCACCAACCGCCCCGACATCCTGGACGCGGCCCTGCTGCGCCCGGGCCGCTTCGACCGCCAGGTGTATGTGACGCTGCCCGACATCCGTGGCCGCGAGCAGATCCTGGGCGTGCACATGCGCAAGATTCCCGTCGGCCAGGACGTGAACCCCGCGATCATCGCGCGCGGCACGCCCGGCATGTCGGGCGCTGACCTGGCCAACCTGTGCAACGAAGCCGCCCTCATGGCCGCGCGCCGCAACGCGCGTACCGTGGAGATGCAGGACTTCGAGAAGGCCAAGGACAAGATCATCATGGGCCCCGAGCGCAAGAGCATGGTCATGCCCGAGGAAGAGCGCCGCAACACCGCCTACCACGAGGCCGGCCACGCCCTCATCGGCAAGCTGCTGCCCAAGTGCGACCCGGTGCACAAGGTCACCATCATTCCGCGTGGACGCGCGTTGGGCGTGACCATGAGCCTGCCCGAGAAGGATCGCTACTCCTACGACAAGGAGTACATGCTGAACCAGATCGCCATGCTCTTCGGCGGGCGCATCGCCGAAGAAGTGTTCATGAACCAGATGACCACCGGCGCCAGCAACGACTTCGAACGCGCGACGCACATTGCGCGCGACATGGTCATGCGCTACGGCATGACCGAGGCCCTGGGCCCCATGGTCTATTCGGAGAACGAGGGCGAGGTGTTCCTGGGCCGCTCGGTCACCAAGACGACCAACATGAGCGAGCAGACCATGCAGAAGGTCGACGCCGAGGTGCGCCGCATCATCGACGAGCAGTACGCCCTGGGGCGCCGCCTGATCGAGGAACACCAGGACAAGATGCACGCGATGGCCAAGGCCATGCTCGAATGGGAAACCATCGACGCCGAGCAGCTCGACGACATCATGGCCGGCCGCCCTCCGCGCCCACCCAAGGACTGGACGCCGCGCACGCCCTCGTCGGGCGGTGACGGTTCCGGCGGCGGCACACCGGCCGTGAACACGGACGCCACGCCCACCGCGGCCTGATGGCCCGGTGGTCACCATGAACGACGGGGCCTGCAGCCCCGTTTTTCCTTTTCAGACGCCTGCTTCTCCCTCCGCATGATCTGGCAAACCGCTCGATTCGCCATCGATCTGGGCCAGCCCCGGATCATGGGCATCGTCAACGCCACGCCCGACTCCTTCTCGGACGGTGGTCGCCACGCCACGGCCAACGCTGCGCTGCGCCACTGCGAGCGCCTGGTTGCGGAAGGCGCCCACATCCTCGACATCGGCGGTGAATCGACCCGCCCCGGCAGCCCGGCGGTGCCGTTGGACGAAGAGCTGGCGCGCGTGTTGCCCGTGGTCCGCGAGGCCGTGCGCCTGGGCGTGCCGGTGTCCGTGGACACGTACAAGCCCGAGGTCATGCGCCAGGTGCTGGACCTGGGCGCCGATATCGTCAACGACATCTGGGCGCTGCGCCAGCCGGGCGCGGCCGCCGTGGTGGCCCGGCATTCCTCTTGCGGCGTGTGCCTGATGCACATGCACCGCGACCCGCAGACCATGCAGGCGGTGCCCATGGAGGGCGACTGCGTACCCCAGGTGCTCACATTTTTGCAGCACGTAGCGCATGATCTGCGGGCGCTGGGGGTCGAAATGGCTCGCATCGTGCTGGATTGCGGCACGGGCTTCGGCAAGACCGTGGAACAGAATTTTGCCTTGCTGGCGCGCCAGCGCGAACTGCTGGCGCTGGGCTACCCCCTGCTCGCCGGCTGGTCGCGCAAGTCCTCGCTCGGCGCCGTGACGGGCCTGGATGTCGACCAGCGGCTGCTGCCCAGCGTGGCGGCCGCGCTGCTGGCGGTGGAGCGCGGCGCGCGCGTGGTGCGCGTGCACGATGTGCGCGAGACAGCGCAGGCGCTTGGCGTCTGGCAGGCCATGCAGCAGCAGGATGGCAGAGACGACGACAACAACAAGGAGAACCCCGCATGACGCGCAAGTACTTTGGCACCGACGGCATCCGTGGCACCGTGGGCCAGGCCCCGATCACACCCGACTTCGTGCTGCGCCTGGCGCACGCCGTGGGGCGCGTGCTGCGCGAGACCGAGGAGCGCCCGCTGGTGCTGATCGGCAAGGACACACGCATCTCGGGCTACATGCTGGAGAGCGCGCTGGAGTCGGGATTCAACTCCGCGGGCGTCGACGTGCTGCTGCTCGGGCCCTTGCCCACGCCGGGCGTGGCCTACCTCACGCGCGCCCAGCGCGCCAGCCTGGGCGTGGTGATCTCGGCCAGCCACAACGCCTTTCCAGACAACGGCATCAAGTTCTTCAGTGCGCAAGGGACCAAGCTGCCCGATGCCTGGGAACTGGCTGTCGAGGCCGCGCTCGATGAGCCGCCTGTGTGGGCCGATTCGGCCGCCCTGGGCAAGACGCGCCGCCTCGACGATGCCGCCGGACGCTACATTGAGTTTTGCAAGAGCACCTTTCCGCACGACCTGACGCTGAAAGGGCTGAAGATCGTGGTCGATGCCGCCCACGGCGCCGCGTACCACATCGCTCCCAAGGTGTTCCATGAACTCGGTGCCGAGGTCATCGCCATCGGCTGCGCGCCCGACGGCCTGAACATCAACCACGAGGTGGGAGCCACGCACCCCGACGCCCTGGTGCGCGCGGTGCAGGCGCACCAGGCGCACTACGGCATCGCCCTCGACGGCGACGCCGATCGCCTGCAGATGGTGGACGCTGCGGGCCGCCTCTACAACGGCGACGAGTTGCTCTACCTGATGGTGCGCGACCGCATGGGCCGCGATGAGCACGTGCCCGGGGTGGTCGGCACGCTCATGACCAACATGGCCATCGAACTGGCTCTGCAGGAGCGCGGGGTGCAACTGGTGCGCGCCAAGGTGGGCGACCGCTATGTGCTCGAAGAACTGGCGCGCAACCGCTGGATCCTCGGCGGGGAAGGTTCAGGCCACCTGTTGGTGCTGGACAAGCACACCACGGGCGACGGCCTCGTCAGTGCCCTGCAGGTGCTGCAGACCTGCGTGCGCAATGGCCGTGGCATGGCCCAGTTGCTGGAAGAGGTGACCCTTTTCCCGCAGGTGCTGCTCAATGTGCGCCTGCCGCCGGGACAGGACTGGCGTGCCAACGACCGGTTGGCGCGCGAGACGCAGGCCGTCGAGGCGGAACTGGGCCAGGCCGGGCGCGTGCTCATCCGCGCCAGCGGCACCGAGCCCCTGCTGCGCGTCATGGTCGAGGCACGGGACATGGCCCAGGCCCAGGCCAGCGCCGAGCGCCTGGCTGATGCCGCGCGCCAGGGCTGATAGCTATCAAATATGTAGCTGGTAGCGCTTGCTGCGAGGACGCTGGAGGGGGATTTCCCTTGTGCAGCGTAGGCCTGGAACCGGTATGCTGGGCGGTGCAATCCTGAACCGATGGATGGAGACGCACGCATGAAGATGATCCGGTCCAAGGGGGTGGCCGCGCTGCTGGCCCTGGCCAGCGGCCTGTTTGCCCTGCCGGCCCACGCGGGCAAGACGCTCGACGGCATCCGTGCGCGTGGGCAGCTGGTGTGTGGCGTGCACACTGGGCTGTCGGGCTTCTCGGCTCCCGACGCGAGCGGCCGCTGGATGGGGCTGGATGTGGACATCTGCCGCGCCATCGCGGCCGCCGTGCTCGGTGATGGCGCCCGCATCACCTACGTGCCCCTCACCGCGCAGCAGCGCTTCACTGCGCTGCAATCGGGCGAGATCGACGTGCTTTCGCGCAACACCACGTTCACGCTCTCGCGCGATGCGGGGCTCGGCCTGCACTCCACGGCCGTCACCTATTACGACGGCCAGGGTTTCATCGTGCCGGTGCGCAGCCGCGTCCGCAGCGTGCAGCAGCTCAAGCGCCAGAAGGTCTGCGTGCAGTCGGGCACCACCTCGGAGCGCAACCTCAACGAGCATTCCCGCGCCCATGGCCTGGAGATCCAGGCGGTGCTGTTCGAGAAGGAGGATACGGCCGCGGCAGCGTATTTCGCCGGCCGCTGCAGCGCCTATACCAGCGATACCTCGGGCCTGGCCTCGATGCGCAGCCGGCAGGCCAAGCCCGCCGACCACGCCATCCTGCCTGATCTGATCTCCAAGGAGCCGCTGGGCCCGCTGGTGCGCCGGGGCGACGAAGAGTGGTTCGCCATCGTCAAATGGGTGGTACACGGGCTGATCGAAGCCGAGGAATACGGCATTACCCAGGTGCGCGTCGAGGCGCTCAAGCGCAGCAGCCACGACCCTGCCGTGCAGCGCCTCCTGGGCGTCACCGAAGACACCGGCAAGCTGCTGGGGCTCGACAAGGAGTGGATGGCGCGGGCACTCAAGGCCACGGGCAACTATGGCGAGATCTTCGAGCGCAACATCGGCGCGAAGTCGCCGCTGGCGCTGCCGCGCGGCCTCAACAACCTGTGGAGCCACGGCGGGCTGATGTACGCCTACCCGCTGCGCTGAGCCGGGGGCGCCGTGGCCCGCCGTGCGGCGGTCAGCGCAGGAAGGCCGTGAAGGCGTCCGAACTGCTCTGGCGCAGGCTGGCAGCCGCGCCGCTTTGCTGCGCCTTGCGGCAGGCCTGCAGGTAGATCTGCAACTGGTCGGCCGCCTGGGGGTGGCCGCAGTAGAAGCCCTGTGCCTGGGTGCAACCCTGGTCGCGCAGGAATTCGAACTGGCCGCGCGTCTCCACGCCCTCGGCAATGGTGTCCATGCCCAGGGCCTGCGCCATGCGGATGATGGCGCTGACGATGGCGCGGTCGTTCGCATCCTCGTCGAGGTCGCGCACGAAGGACTGGTCGATCTTGAGCTTGCCGATGGGGAAACGCTTGAGTTGGCTGAGCGACGAATAGCCCGTGCCGAAATCGTCGATCGACAGTTGCACGCCAAGGGCGTGCAACTGGTCCATGGTGGCGATGGCCATGCGCGGATCGTCCATGGCCACGCCCTCGGTCAGTTCCAGCTCCAGCGAGCCTGGCGAGAGGCCGGTTTCGGCGAGGATGCGCGCAATCAGTTCCACCAGCCGGGGCTGGCGGAACTGGATGGCCGAGATGTTGACCGACATCGAGGGCAGCGTCAGCCCCTGGTCGTGCCACGCCTTGAGCTGCGCCAGTGCGGTGTGCAGCACCCATTCGCCGATCGGCAGAATCTGGCCGCAGTCCTCGGCGATGGGGATGAATTCGGCCGGCGACACCGTGCCCAGTTCGGGGTGCTGCCAGCGCAGCAGCGCCTCCACGCCCAGCACCTGCTGCGTGGCAATGCACACCTGCGGCTGGTAGTGCAGGCTGAACTGCTGGCGTTCGAGCGCGCGGCGCAGCGCATTCTCCAGCTGCAGGGCGCGCACCGAGCGGGCCTGCATTTCGGGCGTGAAGAAGCGGTAGGTGTTGCGGCCGCCCTGCTTGGCGCGGTACATGGCCACGTCGGCAGACTGGCTCAGGGAGTCGAAGTCGGTGCCGTCCTCGGGGTACACGGCGATGCCCATCGAGGGCGCCATGGTGAGCTCGTGGTGTTCGATCTGGTAGGGCTGGCGCGAGGCTTCCATGAGCTTGTCCGCGACGCGCGCCGCACCCTTGGCGTTGGCGCCCGGCAGCAGCAGGATGAATTCGTCGCCACCCAGGCGGCAGACCGTGTCCTTCTCCCGCACCACGGCGCGCAGGCGCTTGGCGATCTGCACCAGCAGTGCATCGCCCACACGGTGGCCGAGCGAGTCGTTCACGTGCTTGAAGTGGTCCAGGTCGAGGAAGAGCACTGAAATCGGCGTCTGCTGCTGGCGCGCCACCTCGATGGCCCTGGTGCTGCGCTCGGCCAGCAGCGTGCGGTTGGGCAAGCCGGTGAGCGGGTCATAGTGGGCCAGCCAGTAGATGCGCTCCTGGTCGAGCTTGCGGTCGTCGATCTCGCGGTGCAGCGTGTCCACCGTTTCGCGCAGCTGCAGCGTGCGTTCGGCCACCAGGGATTCGAGTTCGGCGTGGACCTTGATCAGCGCGGTCTGGGCCTGCTTGCGCTCGGTGATGTCCATGCAGATCCAGATCGAGCCCAGGCCGAGATCGGATGGGTCGATGGCCTTGCTGCGCACGTCGCAGACCACGGGCGTGCCGTCCTTGCGGACCAGTGTGAGTTCACCCTCGAACGCCTGCCCCCGGGCGAGGGGCTCGTAGCAGCGGTGGCCCACGTCCTCCCATACCTCGTCGTTCGGCATCCAGCGCCGCGAGGGGCTGCCGATCAGCTCGCCGGGCGCATAGCCCAGCATCTGTTCGAAATGCCGGTTGCAACGGGTCACGTGCCGGTCGCGCAGGTACATGATGCCGACCATCGCGTTGTCCAACAGGATCTGCTTTTCCCAGATGGCGGCGTCCAGCTGCACCTGGGCGTTCTTCTGCTCATCGATGTCGTCAATGATCCAGATGGAGCCTTCCGATGTGTCTTTCGGGTTGATGAGGCTGCCCGTCAGGCGGGCCCAGAACGTGGAACCGTCGCACCGGCGCATCACCCGCTCGACGTGGAAGGTCTGCCCTGCGGAGACGACCGGGTAGGCAGCGCGTCCGAGTTCGCGGAAGGCGTCGGTGTCAGGGTGGAAGCTCTGGCTGAACTGGCCGATCAGCTCTTCGGGCGACGCGTAGCCGAAGATCTGGGCATAGCGCAGATTGCAGCGCACCACGCGCTGCTGGCGGATGAAGGCAATGCCCGTCCCGGCGTTGTCCAGCAGTGTCTGCTGCTCGCGCAGGGTGCGCTCGAGAGACGCATCGGGCTGGGATTCGGATGGGAGGAATCCGGTACTGTCGTTCTGGAAAGACATGTCGCCGCTGATGGCATGTCCAGGAGACGTGCCCCTGGGCTCTGCCGGAAAGTGTACGAAATTGTATCAGTCGATGCCCCGCGCCAGGGTAGGCGCCCGGGTTATCCCCTGGGGATGCTGGGAGATGCAGCACGGTGGAGCGGGAAGTGGACGTGTCATGTAGGCGACACGGTTCCGACATGGGCGCGTCATGCGCGCCCAGCACACTCGCTGGCAGGTGGCCGCTTCGGGGCTGGTGGTTCCGGCGGCAGACCAGACACAAAGGAGTCTACCGATGAATGATTTGCCCAGCCCCACACTGCCCCTGTCTCCTGTCTCGCTGCCCCGGGGGTCGCTTCATTGCCAGGGCGATGCGCTTGGTGCGCCCGGGCGCGGCGCCGTGGCGGTGGCTTGGGCGCGCCACGCTGACGAGGTCCGGGAAGCGCAGCGCCTGAGGTACGAAGTCTTTGCCACCGAGATGGGCGCCCGGCTGCGCTCGCCCGTCGCGGGCCACGACATCGATATCTTCGACGACTACTGCGAGCACCTGCTGGTGCGCGACGCGGCCACGCGCGAAGTGGTCGGCACCTACCGCGTGCTCACGCCCGAGCAGGCGCGCCGCATCGGCAGCACCTACAGCGACACGGAGTTTGATCTCACGCGCCTGCGTGGGCTGCGCTCGCGCATGGTGGAGCTGGGGCGCAGCTGCGTGCATGCGCAGCACCGCCATGGCGGCGTGATCCTGGCGCTGTGGGGCGCGCTCGCCGATTTCATGGTGCGCAACCGGCTCGACACCATGGTGGGCTGTGCCAGCATTCCGATGACGCACAACGGCACGGCTTGTGGCGACGCTGCCGCGAGCATCTGGCGGCAGCTGCGGGCCACGCACCTCGCGCCCATTGAGTACCAGGTGCTGCCGCGCCTGGCCCTGCCGGTGGACCGTCTCGATGCATCGCTGGACATCGAGCCGCCCGCGCTCATCAAGGGATACTTGCGCCTGGGTGCGTGCGTGCTGGGCGCGCCCGCATGGGACCCGGACTTCAACACCGCCGACCTGCCCATGCTGATGCGGCTGGCGGACCTGCCGGCGCGCTACCGCAAGCACTTCCTGGGGGCCTGAGGTGGCCATGAATGCTTGACAAAGGAGGGGGTGTGACTGTCATCATGGATGTCATGAAACTGTCACTTCGGCGCCCAATACTGTCTGGGTGTCCCATCCGTTTCTGAGCGTGCCCATGTCCCCATTTCCCCATGAAAGAAACGTGGCGTTATCGCACGATTCCCCCCAGACGGACGGCCCCGCGCCAGAGGCGGGAGCGAACAGCGAAGCCGGGTCGGCCGCGGGCGTTTCGCTCAACCCCTTGCCGCTGCCTCGGCCGGCTTCCACGGCAAGGTTCCTGGACCGCGACCACAGCATCCTGGCTTTCAACGAGCGCGTGTTCGACTGGGCCGCGCGCACTGATGTGCCCTTGCTGGAGCGGTTGCGCTACCTGAGCATCGTTTCGTCCAACCTCGACGAGTTCTTCGAGGTGCGCGCCGAACCCCACATCACAGCCGCGGGCAATGGCGAGACCAAGGGGCCCTACAGCGGCGCGTCCTTCGAGGCTCTTTCGGCCAAGGCGCATGACCTGGTGGAGCGCCAGTACGCGCTGTACAACGAAGTGCTGGTCCCGGCGCTGCGGGAGGAGGGCATCCGCATCGTGCCGCATGGCGAGCGCAACGCGGTGCAACGCCGCTGGGTCGGCGAATATTTCGCACGCGAGGTGCAGCCACTGCTGGTACCCGTGGGCCTGGACCCGGTGCACCCGTTCCCGCAGGTGGCCAACAAATCGCTCAACTTCATCGTGCGGCTCAAGGGGGCCGATGCGTTCGGGCGCGAGAACGAGATTGCCATCGTCCGCATTCCGCGCGTGCTGCCGCGCTTCACGCGGCTGCCGGCGGCCGTGGCACCCAAGGGCAAGCAGTTCGTCAGCGTCTCCAGCGTGGTGCGCGCGCACCTGGCGGACCTGTTTCCGGGCCGGCAGGTGACGGAGTTTTCGCAGTTCCGCGTCACGCGGCATTCCGATCTTGCCGTGGACGAGGAAGACGTGCGCAACTTGCGCATGGTGCTGCGCCAGGGGCTGCAGCAGCGCAATTTTGGCCAGGCGGTGCGGCTGGAGGTGTCGTTCGGCTGCTCGAAGTACCTGTCCGACTTCCTGCTGCGCCAGTTCGACCTGCCCGCAGCGGCGCTCTACCGCGTGCACGGGCCCGTGAACCTGGTACGTCTGGCCCAACTGGTGGATCTGGTGGCCGATCCCAAGCTGCTGTTCCCGGCCTGGCGCCCGGCGTGGCCGCACCAGATGCCGGCAGGCGGCTCCATCATGGCGCAGATGCGCCAGCACGACGTGCTGATCCACCAGCCGTTCGAGAGCTTCGACGGCGTGCTGGCCTTCCTGCGCGAAGCGGTGAACGACCCGCAGGTGGTGGCGATCAAGCAGACCATCTACCGCACCGGTTCCGACCCCGAACTCATGGAACTGCTGCGCGAGGCCGTGCGGCGGGGCAAGGAGGTGATGGCGGTCGTCGAGCTCAAGGCGCGTTTCGACGAGGAGGCCAACATCAACTGGGCCGAGGCGCTGGAGTCGGTGGGTGCCCAGGTGGTGTTCGGCGTGGTGGGCCTCAAGACCCACGCCAAGATGCTGCTCGTCACCCGCAAGGAGGGGCGCCAGCTGCGACGCTACGGACAGATGTCGACCGGCAACTACAACCCGCGCACCGCGCGCCTGTACACCGACCTGAGCTACCTCACGGCCGATGAGGAAACCACGGCGGATATGGATGGGGTGTTCAATCACCTGGCCAGCCAGAACCGCCTGCCGCGCATGCGGCGCCTGCTGGTCGCACCCTTTCACCTCCACCGGCGCATGCTCGAGAAGATTGAGCACGTGGGGCTGGCCGCAGCCCGGGGCGAGGGCGGTCGCATCGTCGCCAAAATGAACGCCCTGACCGATGAAGCGCTGGCGCGCGCGCTGGTGCAGGCCGCGCATCGCGGCGCGCGCATCGACCTCATCGTGCGCGGGGCCTGCATCCTGCCCGCGCAGCTGCAGGGGTTGACCGAGAACATCCGCGTGCGCTCCATCATCGGCCGTTTCCTGGAGCATTCGCGTGTGTTCTATTTCTGTGCCGGCGAGGAAGAGGAGCTGTACCTTTCCAGCGCCGACTGGATGAACCGCAATATGCTGCGCCGCGTGGAAGTCTCCTGGCCTGTTACCGACCCGCACTTGCGCCAGCGCATCATCGACGAATGTCTGCTGGCCTACCTGCACGACGACCGTGATGCCTGGGACTTGCAACCCGACGGCACCTATGTGCGTGCCAGCGGGTTCACCACGGGCCACGGCGCGCAGAACGCGCTCATGGCGCGCTACGGCCCGCCAACGGCGGGCCGGGCAGGGGCATGATGGATCTGATCCTCTGGCGCCACGCAGAAGCCCTGGAGGGCAGCGAGGCGCTGGACGACCTGCAGCGTCCGTTGACGGCACGCGGCGAGAAGCAGGCGGCCCGCATGGCGGCCTGGCTCGACCGGCAATTGCCTGAAGGCCTGCGCGTGCTGTGCAGCCCGGCCCGCCGAACCGAGCAGACGGCCCAGGCCCTGGGCCGCAAATACAAGCTGCGCGCCGAGTTGCTACCCGACGGCACCGTGCAGGACCTGCTGGACGTGGTCCAGTGGCCGCACGCCCGGGGGGCTGTGCTCGTGGTGGGCCATCAGCCTGTGCTGGGCCACGTGGTGGCCCGGTTGATGGGCATGGAGGCCGGCGAATGCACCGTGCGCAAGGGGGCCGTGTGGTGGCTGCGCCAGCGGCAGCGCACCGAGCAGAGCGAAACCATCGTGCTCACCGTGCAGTCGCCCGATTTTCTCTGACCGCCCACTGGGCGCTCCAGCTTACTTGTCGGCTTTGGGTCGGCCCGTCTTGATGGCGGGCACAGCCTGCAGCGCGGCCTTCAGCGCGGTATCGGGCATGGTGGCCAGCGCCTTCAGGCCCGCGCGCAGCAATTCGCTTTTCTTGGCCGGATGGGACAGCGCGGCAGCCCGCAGCTTGAGCGCCTCGATGGCCACGTATTCATCCTTGGGGATGGTGAAGCTGTCGCGCACCAGCTTGGGCTTCTTCGCCTTGGGCTCCTTTTCCGGCGCGGGCACCGCTGCCACCTTGGCAGGTGCGGGCACAGCCTTGGGCGCACTCGGCGTCTTGCGCGGGGCCGCCGGCGCGCGTACGGCTTTGGGAGCGGTGCGGACCGGGGTGGAGGCGGGCTGCGGAGATGGCGCGGCGGCGCGGCGGGCGGTGACCATGGTTAGTTTCCCTTGTTAAACGGTATAAACAGTATATACCGTTTGTCCTGTGTCACGGCAGGGCGACTTCCAGCTCCCAGGGCGTGCGCAGCCAGGCCGCCATTTCCTCGCGCAGCAGGTGTGCCGACTGTGGATAGGCGGCGCTCCAGCCGGCGCGTGTGGCGAGGCAGAAGCGCTTGCCTTTGACGGCCAGCGACAGCCCCTGCAGGTCGGGGTCGCGGCGCGCATGGCACAGTGCCACGGCGATGCGCAGGCACAGCAGCTGCAGGGCGAAGGTAGCGTCGTTGAGGTCTGCCTCGAGCTTGCGGACCTTGCCCCGGTGCCCCAGCACCAGGCAGCCCAGGCGGTGCAGTTCGTGCTGGGCGAAACCTGCCACGTCGGAGTTGTCGAGGATGTAGGCGCCGTGCCGGTGGTAGTCGCTGTGCGAGATGCGGCAGCCGATCTCGTGCAGCTGCGCGGCCCAGCCCAGCTTGCGCAAGGCGGTGCCGCCGAGGTTGGGCGCTGCCTGGGCGAACAGCTGACAGGCCGTGCGGGCAACGCGCTCGGCATGGATGCGCTCCACCGCGAAGCTGTGCAGCAGGCCTTGCACGGTGGAGTTGCGCAGGTCGGTTTCGGGTTGCTCGCGGTCCAGCAGGTCGTACAGCGCACCCTGGCGCAGTGCCCCCTGGGCAACCTGCATGGTGTCGATGTCGAGCAGGTCGAACATGGCCCGCAGCACGCTGAGGCCGCCGCCGATGACGGGGCGCCGGTCCTCCTTGAGGCCGTCGAGTCGCAGCTTGTCGACGCTGTGCGCACGCAGCAGGCGCTCGCGCAGCCAGTCCAGGCCGGCGCGCGTGATGGTGCCTTCGGGCTGCCCGGCGGCGGTCAGGATGTCGCCCACCGCGCCCATGGTGCCCGAGGACCCGTAGGCCACGTCCCAGGCGCTGGGGCGGTAGGTTTCCAGGGCTTCATCAAGCACGGCCTTGGCGGCGATTTCGGCCGCGGCGAAGACAGCGCCGGTGAACTGCCCCTCCGGGAAATACCGCGTGGACCAGGCCACGCTGCCGACCTGGAACGACGCCACGGCGCGCGCCATGAAGCGCTCGCCCAGAATCAATTCAGTGGAGCGTCCGCCGATGTCGACGACCAGCCGCCGCTCATCCGATTGCGGCAGCAGCCGCGAGACGCCCTGGTAGATCAGGCGCGCTTCCTCGGGGCCCGACACCACGTCAATGGGGTGGCCCAGCACCTCGCGGCCGCGCTGCAGGAACACCTCGCGGTTGCGCGCGTCGCGCAGGGTCTGGGTGGCCACCGCGCGGACATGGGCGCGTGGAAAGCCTGCCAGTCGCTCGGCGAACCGGGCCAGGCAGTCCCAGCCGCGCTGCATGGCCTCGAGGCTGAGGTTGTGCTCCTTGTCCAGGCCGTTGCCCTGGCGCACGGTTTCCTTGAGGTATTCCACGCGCTGGATATGGCCGTGCTCGAAGCGGCCGATTTCCAGGCGAAAACTGTTCGAGCCAAGGTCGACTGCAGCGAGAAGGGTGCCGTTTTGCATGGATTTCTGGGTGAAACGTCGTCCGGCATGGTATCGCGAGGGAGGTCTTCCCGGACGGTCGCGATGGCATCAATGGCGCCTGGGTGTTGCCTGCAAAGTCGGTGCGGGCGGCGGCGGTTCCATGGCGCGGACATCGGTCGGCAAAGTGTGTCAGCCGCGGGTGACATAAAAATGACACTGCCTTGGACGCTACCTGCTTCGTGGTGTTGGCGTGTGACACATTATTTATGTCACTGATTTGTCATCTTGCGGCCCTAGAGTAAGCGCAGTTCTTGTCAACTCTCGCCGAAAGGTATCGAATGAAACGCGCATTTCTCAAAACCGTCGCTGTGGCACTGGCATCCATGGCTTTTGGCAGCGCCTTTGCAGCAGACATCACGGGCGCTGGCGCTACGTTCCCCTTCCCCATGTATGCCAAGTGGGCTGAAGCCTACAAGAAGGAAACGGGCACGGGCCTGAACTACCAGTCCATTGGTTCCTCGGGCGGCATTCGCCAGATCCGTGCCAAGACCGTCGTGTTCGGCGCCACGGACGCTCCCGTGTCGGGCGCGGACCTCGACAAGGATGGCATGGTGCAGTTTCCAGCCATCATTGGCGGCACCGTGCCCGTGATCAACCTGGATGGTTTCAAGCCGGGCGAACTGCGCGTGACGGGCCCCGTGCTGGCCGACGTGTACCTGGGCAAGATCGCCAAGTGGAACGACCCCAAGCTGGCGGCACTGAACCCCGGCAAGACCCTGCCCGACCAGAACATCACCGTGGTGCACCGCGCCGACGGATCCGGCACCACCTTCAACTGGACGGACTACCTGTCTGCCGTCAGCAAGGAATGGGCAGACGCTGTGGGCAAGGGCGCGGCCGTGAAATGGCCCGCCCCTTCCTCCGTGGGGGGCAAGGGCAACGAGGGCGTGGCTGCGAACGTGACCCGCGTGAAAGGCGCCATCGGCTATGTCGAGTACGCCTACGTGAAGAAGAACAACATGAACTTCCTGCAGCTGCAGAACGCTGACGGCAAGTACGTGAGCCCGGACGACAAGACCTTCGCCGCCGCCGCCGCCAGCGCCGACTGGTTCAGCGTGCCCGGCATGGGCATTTCGATGGTGAATGCCAAGGGTGCCGAAAGCTGGCCCGTCAGCACGGCGTCCTTCATCCTGATGTACAAGGATCCCGCCGACAAGGGCCAATCGGCTGAAGTGCTCAAGTTCTTCGACTGGGCCTTCAAGCATGGCAAAGGCATGGCGGCCGACCTGGACTACGTGCCGCTGCCGGACAGCCTGACGGCCGACATCCGCTCCAAAGTCTGGGCGCAAATCAAGAAGTAAGCCATTGCCCCAAAATAGCGCCATCAGCCAGCAAGACTGGCGGATCGGCGCTGGTTTGTGGGGCCTCCAGAAGCCAGATGGGAGTCAACATGAGCGTGGGAACCACCATGAGTTCGCAACCTATGTCCGTCATGAAGTCGGATATCCCCACCCAATCCATGGTGTCGATTGCCCGGCGGCAGCGCATCCAGGACATTTTTTTCCATCGGCTGACACAGAGCCTCTCGCTGCTGGTGCTGGCAGCACTGCTGGGCATCATCATCTCGCTGTTTGTCTACGCCTGGCCGGCGTTCTACAAGTTCGGCGTCCAGTTCATCTGGCGCGTCGAATGGGACATCGTCAACGAGGAGTTCGGTGCGGCGATCGCCATCGTCGGCACCCTGGCCAGCGCGGGCATTGCCCTGCTGATCGCCGTGCCCCTGGCGTTTGGCATTGCGCTGTTTCTCACCGAAACCTGCCCTGTGTGGCTGCGCCGCCCCCTGGGCACGGCCGTTGAATTGCTGGCCGCCGTGCCTTCGATCATCTACGGCATGTTCGGGCTGTTCGTGTTCGCGCCTTTGTTTGCCGACTACTTCCAGATCCCGGCGCAGAAGCTGCTGGGTTCCATGCCGCTGGTGGGCTTCCTGTTCGGCGGCAGCACCAACGGCTTTGGCATCCTGGCCGCCGGCATTGTGCTTGCCTTCATGGTGCTGCCTTTTGTTGCGGCCGTGATGCGCGATGTGTTCGAGATCGTGCCCCCTATCCTGCGTGAGTCCGCCTATGGCCTGGGTTGCACGACCTGGGAGGTGGTGCGCCGCGTGGTGCTGCCCTACACCCAGAAGGGCGTCATTGGCGGGATCATGCTCGGCCTGGGGCGGGCGCTGGGGGAAACCATGGCGGTGACCTTCGTGATCGGTAATGCCAACCGCATGCCCACCTCGCTGTTCTCGCCCGGCACGTCCATTGCATCCACCCTGGCCAACGAGTTTGGCGAGGCGGCGGATTTCCATCTCTCCACGCTCTTTGCCCTGGGCTTCCTGCTCTTCGTGATCACCTTCGTGGTGCTCTCGGCCGCCAAGATTCTGATGCTGCGCGCCGAGAAGGCCAAGGGTCTGTGACCTGGGTTCGCACCGACCGTGAAACCCTACTGAGACTAGCTCCATGGAATTCAACCAACGTCTTTACAAAAAGCGCCAGCGCTCCAACGCCATCGGCCTCACGCTGTCGCTGGGTGCGATGGTGCTGGGCCTGTTCGTGCTGCTCTGGATCCTGAGCGTTCTGCTGACGAACGGCTTTGCCGCACTGGACTGGAACCTTTTCACCCAGTCCACCCCGGCCCCCGGCTCGGAGGGCGGCGGCCTGGCCAACGCCATCGTGGGCAGCCTGATGATGGTGGGCTTCACCGTGCTGGTCTCCACACCCGTGGGGGTGCTGGCCGGGGTGTACCTGGCCGAGTACGGCGACCAGAGCAAGACGGCGGAGCTCACGCGTTTCGTCACCGACATCATGCTGTCGGCGCCTTCCATCGTCCTGGGCCTGTTCGTCTACGCCATCGCGGTGGCGACGGTGGGCGGCTTCTCGGGCTGGGCGGGCAGCCTGGCGCTGTCGCTGATCGCCGTGCCCGTGGTGGTGCGCACCACGGAAAACATGCTGCGCCTGGTGCCCGGCAGCCTGCGCGAGGCAGCCTTCGCCCTGGGCGCCCCGCGCTGGAAGGTGTCCACCATGGTCACGCTGCGCGCCGCGCGCAGCGGCGTGATGACTGGCCTGCTGCTGGCCGTGGCCCGCATCAGCGGCGAGACCGCGCCCCTGCTGTTCACCGCGCTCAACAACCAGTTCTTCAGCACAAACATGAACGCTCCCATGGCCAACCTGCCCGTGGTGATCTTCCAGTTTGCCCTGAGCCCCTATGAGAACTGGGTCCGCCTGGCCTGGGGCGGCGCGCTGCTCATCACGCTGTCGGTGCTGGTGCTCAACGTGGTAGCCCGGGTGTTCCTGCGCGACAAGAGCCGCGCCTGAGGCCGGTCTGAGTACCCCATTCTTCGGACACGAAACGTCTCCATTTTCAGGATCGACCATGAATCCCACCGCCATTGCCGCAGCCGCTCCCGCCAAGAATGCGCTGGAGCTGCGCAATCTGAACTTCTTCTACGGCAAGTTCCAGGGCCTGCGCAACGTGAGCCTGAACATCGCCGAGCACAAGGTCACCGCCTTCATCGGTCCGTCGGGGTGCGGCAAGTCCACCTTGCTGCGCACGCTCAACCGCATGTACAGCCTGTACCCGGGTCAGCGCGCCGAGGGTTCCATCAGCTTCTATGGCCAGGACATCCTGGATCCCAAGCAGGACATCAACCTGCTGCGCGCGCGCATCGGCATGGTGTTCCAGAAGCCCACGCCGTTCCCCATGTCCATCTACGACAACATCGCGTTCGGCGTGAAGCTGTACGAAGCGCTGAGCAAGAGCGAAATGGACGACCGTGTGGAATGGGCGCTGTCCAAGGCGGCCCTGTGGAACGAAGTCAAGGACAAGCTCCACCAGAGCGGCCTGTCGCTCTCCGGCGGCCAGCAGCAGCGGCTGTGCATTGCGCGCAGCGTGGCCGTGAAGCCCTCGGTGTTGCTGCTCGACGAGCCCACCTCGGCCCTGGATCCGCTGTCCACCGCCAAGATCGAAGAGCTGATCGACGAGCTCAAGCACGACTACACGATCGCCATCGTGACCCACAACATGCAGCAGGCCGCCCGTTGCAGCGACTACACGGCCTACATGTACCTGGGGGAAATGATCGAGTTCGGGGCCACGGAAGAAATCTTCTTCAAACCCGAGCGCAAGGAAACCGAAGACTACATTACCGGCCGTTTCGGCTAAGGAGACCGCAGATGCCCGATAAACATCTTTCGTCCCAGTTCGACAGCGAACTCAACAGCGTTTCGGCCCGCGTCATGGAAATGGGCGGGCTGGTGGAGTCGCAGATCCGCCAGGCCGTGTACGCGCTGTCCCAGTTCAGCCTGGAAGCCGTGGAGACCGTCATGTCCATGGAGACACGGGTCAACGCGATGGAGGTCGAGATCGACCAGGACCTGTCCTCGATCATTGCGCGGCGCCAGCCCACCGCGCGCGATCTGCGTTTGCTGCTGGCCTTCTCCAAGGCCACGGCCAACCTCGAGCGCATGGGCGACGAGGCCAGCCGCATGGCACGCATGGTGCGCTCCATCATCGAAGGCGGCGCGCCGCGCTCGCTGCCGTCCAACGACCTGCGCATGGCGGCAGACCTGGCCTCGGGCCAGCTGCGCAAGGCGCTCGATGCCTTCGCGCGGCTGGACACCAAGATGGCGGTGGCCATCCTCAAGGAGGACGACCTGATCGACCGGGAGTTCGACGGCTTTGTGCGCAAGCTCATCACTTACATGATGGAAGACCCGCGCACCATTTCGCCGAGCCTGGACCTGCTGTTCCTGGCCAAGGCCATCGAACGCATCGGCGACCATTCGAAGAACATCGCCGAACTCATCATCTACCTGGTCAAGGGCATGGATGTGCGCCACACGTCCGTGGGCGAGATCGAATCGGCAGTTCTGTAAGGGGCTGCATCCAACCATGAGAAAACTACCCCGTGTCCTGATCGTCGAGGATGAGCCGGCCATCGCCGAGCTGATCGCCGTGAACCTGCGCCACAACGGTTTCCAGCCGTTCTGGGCGGAAGACGGCGAATCCGCGCAGCGTGAGCTCGACGCCGTGCTGCCCGACGTGATCCTGCTCGACTGGATGCTGCCGGGCCAGAGCGGCCTGCAGCTGGCGCGCAAGTGGCGCGCCGACAGCCGCACCAAGCCCGTGCCTATCCTGATGCTGACCGCGCGCGGTGACGAGCCCGACAAGATCGCCGGGCTGGACGCCGGCGCCGACGACTACATCACCAAGCCCTTCTCCACCCAGGAGCTGCTGGCGCGCATCCGCGCCGTGCTGCGCCGGCGCGCACCCGAGCAGGTGAGCGACAGCGTCACCATCTGCGACCTGGCGCTGGACGCGGCCACGCACCGCGTGTCCTACCACGGCCAGGCGCTGAAGGTCGGGCCGACCGAGTTCAAGCTGCTGCACTACTTCATGAAGCACCCCGAGCGCGTGCACAGCCGCTCGCAGCTGCTCGACAAGGTCTGGGGCGACCATGTGTTCATCGAGGAGCGCACCGTGGACGTGCATGTCAAGCGCCTGCGTGAAGCGTTGGGCGATGCGGGCGCCATGGTGGAGACGGTGCGCGGTGCGGGCTATCGGCTCACAGCGCAACCGCAAGTGCCGCTGCGCGCCTGAGCGCGGGTCTGCTCGCGCATGTTCTGGCGTTTCTCGTTTTTTCTGGCCTGGCAGCTCGTGGGCGGCGGCCTGGGCTGGTGGCAAGGCGGTGCCTGGGGCGCCGCCCTGGGCGCTGCGGTGGCGGCGTGGCTGTGGTTCTTCCTGGATCTGCTGCGCGGCGCGCGCATGCTGCGCTGGCTGCGCCAGGGAGACATGGCGCAGGCCCCGTCGCTTCTGGGCATGTGGGGCGAGGCCGTCGACCGCGCCCGGCGACTGGTGCGCAAACAGGAAGAGCGTGCCCGCGAGAGTGACAGCCGTCTGCAGGAAATCCTGGCCGCGCTGCAGGCCTCGCCCAACGGCGTGGTGCTGCTGGACCGCGAGGGCCGCATCGAATGGTGCAACCAGATGGCGGCGGCCCAGTTCGGATTCGACGCCCAGCGCGACGCCATGCAATCCATCCGCTACCTGGTGCGCGATCCCGAATTCAGCGCCTACTATGCCGCCCAGGACTACGCCAGCGACGTGGTGATCGAGGGCCGCTCCAGCACGCCGTCGCGCCCCGTGCGCATCTCCGTGCAGCTGCACCCTTATGGCGACGGCCGCAGCCTGCTGCTGTCGCGCGATATCACGGCGCTGGAGCAGGCCGAGGCGATGCGGCGCGACTTCGTCGCCAACGTCTCGCACGAGATCCGCACGCCGCTGACCGTGCTCATGGGCTTTGTCGAAACCCTGCAGACGCTGCCGCTCGATGCCGAAGAGCGCGCGCGTTACCTGGGCATGATGGCGCAGCAGGCCGCGCGCATGCAGAGCGTGGTGCAGGATCTGCTCACGCTGTCGCGCCTGGAAGGAAGCCCCTTGCCCGGCATGGGCGAATGGACGCCGGTGCCCATGCTGCTGCAGCGCTGCGAGGACGAGGGGCGGGCGCTGTCGGCGCTGCTCACGCAGAACCAGCAACGCCCGCATGAGCTGCATTTCCCCGAACTTTCGGCGCCCGACGTGGCGCTGGACATTGCCGGTTCGGCGCCTGAACTGCAGAGTGCCCTGTCCAACCTCGTCAGCAACGCGGTGCGCTACACGCCAGCCGGGGGGTGCATCGAGGTACGCTGGCAGCGCCAGGACGATGGCGGCGCCGTGTTCTCGGTGCGTGACACCGGGCCCGGCATCGCACCAGAGCATCTGCCGCGCCTGACGGAGCGCTTTTACCGCATTGACCGCAGCCGTTCGCGCGAGACCGGCGGCACCGGGCTGGGCCTGGCCATCGTCAAGCATGTGCTGCAGCGCCATGGCGCGGCGCTGGACATCGCCAGCGTGCTGGGCCAGGGCTCGACCTTCAGCGTGCGCCTGCCGGCGGGCCGGCTGCGCCGCGCCGGCTCTGGCGCCCCGTTCAGCGCCTCTTGAGGGTGCGCACCAGCATCCAGGCGAAGGCGGCCGCTGTCACGGCCAGCGCGGCCGTGCTGGCGGCCCAGAAGGGCGTGGGCGAGTACTGGGCGGGCATTTGCGCACCCAGCCCGCGGTAGGCGATCCAGTAGCCGCCACCCAGCCCCACGCCCCAGAGCATGCAGCCGTAGATGAGCAGCGGCGCCAGCGTGATACGGTAGCAGCGCAGCACGAAGATGCACAGCAACTGCACCGCATCGGCCAGGTGGTAAAGCGCCACCCAGGCGAGCAGCCCCGCAGTCAGCAGCGCCACTTCGGCCTGGTTCGTATAGATGCCAGCCACGGTATGTTTAGCTATGAATAGGATAGCTGCTAGCGCAATGCTGGTAAGCGCTGATAGCCTAAAACCTATCAAAACCGCCTCGCGTGCGCGGGCCTCGTCGCCAGCGCCGCGCCAGTAGCTCACGCGGGCGCTGGTGGCGATGGCCAGCGACAGCGGCGCCATGTAGAGCACGGCAGCCAGGTTTGACGCAATCTGGTGGCTGGCGGCCGCCAGCGTGCCCTGGCGTGCGATGAACAGCGCCATCAGCGTGAACGAGGTCACTTCGACCGCGATGGCCAGCGACGCCGGCACGCCGAGGCGAACGAAGGCCGCGAGCTGCGGGCGGTCGGGGCGCTCAAGCGGCCGCCACAGCTGCAAGGGTGCGTAAATGTCCTGGGTGCGCAGCAGCCACAGGGCCAGGCCGAGCTGCAGGGTGTTCACCACCAGCGTCGCCCAGGCGCAGCCGACCACGCCCAGCGCCGGCAACCCGGCCCCGCCAAATGTGAACCACACCGACAGCGGGACCTTCACGAACAGTCCGCCCACCTGCAGCCAGGTCACGAGCCGCGGATGCCCCAGCGCCTGGTTGAGCGTGCTGTACATCCGGAACAGCAGCGCGGGCGGCAGTGCCAGCGCCAGCACGCCGAGGTACTGGCGCACGGGCGCGTGCAGGCCGGGCGGAATGTCCGTCCATTCGAGCACGGCATCGGGGAAGAGCAGGGCCGCCATGCCCAGCACGCTGGTGAGGGCGCAGAGGTACAAGGCTTGGCGCACGGACCGGCCGATGTCCGCGTGCTGGCGGGCGCCGCGCTGTTCGGCCCAGACCGGCAGCAGGGCCTGCAGCAGGCCCATCAGCGTGACGTACACGCTGATGAAGAAGGCCGAGCCGATGGACAGCGCGGCCAGCGATGCCTGTGCGTGCCGGCCGGCGACGATGGTGTCCGTCACGCCATAGGCCATGACCGCCAGCTGCCCCGCCAGCACGGTGCCGGCATGGCGCGCGATGAGGGAGCGCTCCTGCATGGGCTCAGGGTACGTCGCGGCGGTAGAGCGACAGCGTCAGCAGGTCCTTGCGGTCGGTGGGGCGGGCCTGACGGGCATGCAGGGTCCACGAGGTGAGGTCTGGTGGCGGCTCGGGGGGCTTCTTGTCGTCCGGGTCATCGGGCGCCACCACCAGCCAGGGGCATTCTTCGCTGGAGGCCGCGAGGGGCAGCAGGCGCAGCCGGCCGTGGTGTTGCAGGGCCGCGATCTGGTTGCGGTCCAGGCCATGCATGTGCATACAGGCGGGGTTGCCCGCGCTCGCTGCGAGCGCCTGCATCTGCGGCGCATCGCTGCGCGCATAGTCCAGCATGGGCAGCCACAGGGTCATCAGCAGCAGCCAGCTGAGCGTGGAGCCTGTCGCGGGCAGCACCAGGCTCTTCCAGATGGCTGTGCGGTGCCGGCCGGCGCGCCACCACACCAGGGCGCACCAGGCCGTGCTGGCGCCGAGGGCGATGGCCAGCGCCAGGGCCGAAAAGCTCGGCGTGAAGCCCGGTGCCAGCTTGGCCACGTTGGCCGCCGGCTTGGCCGGAACGCCGGTCTGCAGGGAGATCCAGACCACCCAGATGGCAATGGCGGAGGCGGAGAAGAACAGCAGCGTGAACCAGTCGATCAGTGCGGCCACGCTGCGCCGCAGCGTGGGCAGCGCGAAGGCTGCCAGCGCGGCCAGCGCCGGCAGGCCCAGCAGCAGGGCACGGTCCGACGGCATGGTGAAGAGGGTGGCCCCCAACGACACCAGCACGAACCACAGCGGCAGCAGCAGGTGGCGGTGCGGTTGGCGGTTCAGGATCTGCCGGCGCCAGCGCCACACGGTCCAGACGGCCAAAGGCCAGGCGGGCCAGGTGAACCAGAGCAGCAGGCGCGCCAGGCTGCTCCATTCCTTACCGCTTTCCTGAGGCCAGGCCATGCGCCAACGCCAGAGGTCCAGCCACCAGGCCAGGCCGGCGCCCACCAGCACCATGAGCACGAGGGCCAGGGCAAACGCGCGGCTGCGCCACCGGCCTTCGCCGCTGCCGGCTGTGTCGGCCAGGCCCATCGCAGCGCCGCCAAGGCCGTACAGCAGGGCCAGGGCCGGTGCGCCGCTGAGCACGAGGCCCGCCAACCCGGCCAGCAGGGCCATCGCCGGCAGGGCCGTACGGTGCGGGGCCGCGGCCAGGCCGAAGAACACCAGCGTGGTGCAGCACAGCTGGGTCAGGTAGGAGGTGGTCTCGTGGGACGGCTGGGCCAGTCCCAGACTTGCGAGCAGCGCCAGCAGGCCGGCATCGGCCATGGCGCGGGCGTAGTCGGCCGGCTGTGCTTCGCCGCCGAAGGCAAAGGCCACGGGCTGCGCGCCCGGGCTGCGCGCCAGGTAGTAGATGCCATACCAGGCCGCCAGCAGGGTCAGGCACAGCAGCACGATGAACGGCAGGCGCGCGGCCATCTCCGATACCAGCAGGGGCACGGTCGTCTGCAGGGCCCAGGCACCGAGCCAGTAGGGCAGCAGCCCGTCGGTCTCGGGCGGCAGGCCGCCCAGCAAGGGGGCGAGCCAGCCCGTGTGCCCCTGCGCCAGCTCCTGCATGTAGCCGAAGGCCGCCATGTCGGCGCCGCGCCAGGGGTCGCGGCCGATGAAGCCGGGAACGATGTAGGCGATGCACAGCAGCCACAGCGCCCAACGGGGCAGGGGACGTACGGCGCTTTGGGGAACGATGGCGGGGGTGGGTTGGTTCACACTGCAGCAGGAAGGGGGCTGGCCGTCGAGAATAACCGCAGATTTCTCTTAGAACCTGTTCCGATATTTTTCATGGCAGCACGGCTGCCCCGCGAAGGCCGCGCAGCGAATGCGTCCTGGGGAAAGCCGGGCTGAACCCAAACAAAAAGGCAGCGCGGTTGCCCGGGCTGCCTTTGTGGCGGAAGGACGCTGGCTTACTTGGCAGCGGTCTTGCCGAAGCGGTTGCGGAAGCGCTCCACGCGGCCACCCATGTTGTCCACCGACTTTTGCGTGCCGGTGTAGAAGGGGTGCGACTCGCTGGTGGTGTCCAGCTTGAACAGCGGCAGTTCGCGGCCGTCTTCCATCTTGATCATTTCCTTGGCGTTCACGCACGAGCGCGTGACGAACTTGAAGCCGTTGGACATGTCCTGGAAGCAAACTTCGCGGTAGTTGGGGTGAATGCCTTCTTTCATGGCGAATCCTTATGTGTATCAACTGCGGCAGCCACTGCAGCACCTATTTGCCGCAGCACTTTTCGCGAAAAGCCCTAGATTATCGCACGGATGGCGATATCAGCCACCACGGCGCATCATGTCGAAGAATTCGACGTTACTCTTGGTGGCCTTCATGTTCTTGATCATGAGTTCCATCGACTCGATTTCGTCCATGTTGTACATGAACTGGCGCAGGATACGCGTCTTCTGCAGGATCTCCGGCACCAGCAACAGCTCTTCGCGGCGCGTGCCGCTCTTGTTGAGCTCGATGGCGGGGAACACGCGCTTTTCATACAGGCGGCGGTTCAGGTGGATTTCGCAGTTACCCGTGCCCTTAAATTCTTCAAAGATCACTTCGTCCATGCGGCTGCCGGTGTCGACCAGCGCTGTTGCGATGATGGTCAGCGAGCCGCCTTCCTCGACCTTGCGCGCTGCGCCGAAGAAGCGCTTGGGGCGCTGCAACGCATTGGAGTCCACGCCGCCCGACAGCACCTTGCCCGACGAGGGCACGACGTTGTTGTAGGCGCGTGCCAGGCGGGTGATGGAGTCCAGCAGGATCACCACGTCCTTCTTCAGCTCGACGAGGCGCTTTGCGCGCTCGATCACCATTTCGGCCACGTGCACGTGGCGCGCGGCCGGCTCGTCGAAGGTGGAGGCGATGATTTCGCCCTTCACCGTGCGCTGCATTTCCGTCACTTCTTCAGGGCGCTCATCCACCAGCAGCACCATCAGGTGCACGTCGGGGTTGTTGGCCGTAATGGCGTGGGCGATGTGCTGCATCATCACCGTCTTGCCGCTCTTGGGGGGGGCAACGATCAGCGCGCGCTGGCCGCGGCCGATGGGGGCGATGATGTCAATGATGCGGCCGGTGATGTTCTCTTCGCTCTTGATGTCGCGCTCGAGCCGCATGTGTTCCTTGGGGAACAGCGGCGTGAGGTTCTCGAACATCACCTTGTGCTTGTTCTGCTCTGGCGGGCCGTCGTTGACCTTGTCGAGCTTGGTCAGCGCGAAATAGCGCTCGCCATCCTTGGGCGTGCGCACCTCGCCTTCGATCATGTCGCCGGTGTGCAGGTTGAAGCGCCGCACCTGGCTGGGGCTGATGTAGATGTCGTCGGTGCTGGCCGTATAGCTGGTGTCGGGACTGCGCAGGAAGCCGAAGCCGTCGGGCAGGATTTCGAGCACGCCGTCGGCAAAGATCTGTTCGCCCGCCTTGGCCCGCTTCTTGATGATGGCAAACATCAGTTCCTGCTTGCGCATGCGGCCGGTGTTTTCGATATCAAGCTCTTCGGCCTGCTTGAGGACTTCAGACACGTGCAGTGCCTTGAGTTCGTTGAGGTGCATGGAGTGACTCCTGGGCGGAGCGGGTATGAATCTGGGGGAAGCTGCTTGCCGATCGGACCGCTGCGTGCGGTCCTGGCTGCCTGGGGATCTCCGGACGGGCCGCCAATGCATGCGGGCCAGAGATCAGGCGGAATTATGACAGGAAAAAACGCTGTAGTTCAGCTCTGCGGAACGCACCGTGGCCGGGGGCTTGGGCCACTGGCGCCGCCCGGCGGGGCCGGGGGCGCGGCATGGGAAGCTGGTGCGCTGCGGGGAAGGCCTTGGCGGCCGTAGTTCAGGCCAGCTGCTGGTCGACAAAAGCGATCAGCTGGGCCTTGCTCATGGCGCCGACCTTGGTGGCGGCGAGTTGGCCGTCCTTGAAGAGCATGAGCGTGGGGATGCCGCGGATGCCGAAGCGTGCCGGAACTTCGCGGTTCTCGTCCACGTTCATCTTGGCGATCGTGAGCTTGCCCTGGTAGGTGCCGGCCACTTCGTCGAGAATCGGGGCGATCATCTTGCACGGACCGCACCATTCGGCCCAGTAGTCCACCAGCACGGGCGTGCTGGATTTCAGAACGTCGGCCTCGAAGCTGGCGTCAGAAAGTTGTTTGATGAGTTCGCTTGCCATGCGCTTTCCTTACTGTGTGGTGCTGGTACGTATAAAGTCCATTCATTGTGACAGAAACGACCTCGCCCCTCCCGGCTGCAAGGCTGTGCGGCGCTATGGCTGTCATAGCAAAAATCGATGGTAGCCACACGCGGCAAGCCCACTTTCCTCGCGCATTTTTTCCTGTGTTGACAGGGCCATGAAAACCTCAAAATGAACCAGACAATCTCTCCGTCTTCCCTCCAGGCCGAAGCCGTCGTGGTGGGCGGCGGACCTGCCGGCCTGATGGCTGCCGAGCAGCTTGCCCGTGCCGGTGTGGCTGTACATCTGTTCGATGCCATGCCTTCGGTGGGACGCAAATTCTTGCTGGCTGGCAAGGGCGGGCTCAATCTCACCCATTCCGAGCCGTTTGGCGCCTTCGCCGGGCGCTACGGCGCGCGCCAGCCCGTGCTGGAGCCGCTGCTGCAGGGGTTCGGTGCCACTGAACTGCGCGCCTGGGCCCATGGGCTGGGCGTGGACACCTTTGTCGGTACATCGGGGCGGGTATTTCCTTCCGACATGAAGGCCGCCCCCCTGCTGCGTGCATGGCTGCAGCGCCTGCGTGCACAGGGCGTGCGCTTGCACATGCGCCACCGCTGGGGCGGCTGGGACGAGCAAGGGCGCCTGTGCTTTCTGGCGCCTTCGGGTCCCGTGGTGGTGTCCGCGCGCACGGTGGTGCTGGCACTGGGCGGTGCAAGCTGGGCGCGCCTCGGTTCGGACGGTGCCTGGGCGCCGCTGTTGGCCGATTGCGGTGTCCCGCTGGCGCCGCTGCGCCCTGCCAACTGCGGCTTTGACGTGCCAGCGGCCGCTGCCGTGGAGACGCGGCGCGAATTCCTCCAGGAGCTCATCGGGCAGCCGCCGGCACCGCATGTCGGCTGGACGCGGCATTTCGCGGAGCGTTTCGCCGGACAGCCCTTCAAGTCCGTGGCGATTGACTTCACCGGCCGCGATGGCCGCCATTTCAGCCGCCGCGGCGAGTTTGTCGCCACGGCCACCGGCGTCGAAGGCAGCCTGGTGTATGCCGTCTCGGCCCTGCTGCGCGACGAGATCGAGGCCCACGGCAGCGCCACGTTCACCGTGGACCTGCTGCCCGACCATTCTCCCGAACGGGTGCTGGCCGAGGTGCGGCATCCCCGCGGTTCGCGCTCGCTTTCAAGCCACCTCAAGGGACGGCTGGGGCTCGAAGGCATCAAGATGGGCTTGTTGCATGAGCAACTGGGCAAGGAGCGCCTGAACGACTCCCAAGCTTTGGCCCAGGCCATCAAGGCCGCGCCCGTCACCGTGGTGGCGGCACGGCCACTCGACGAAGCTATCAGCACGGCCGGCGGCGTGGCGTTCGAAGGGCTGGATGCGCACCTCATGCTGCTGGCCCGGCCTGGTGTGTTCTGCGCCGGCGAGATGCTGGACTGGGAAGCGCCCACCGGCGGCTACCTGCTCACGGCCTGCATGGCCACGGGTTTGCGCGCCGGGCAGGGCGCGGCCCGGTGGGTTCGCGCAGACCAGAACGTGGGCCCCGCCGCCACGTGACGTCCGCCGAGGGGCGGGCCGCGCCACAACGGCGAGGCCGGGCGGCGCACAACAGGTGCACGAACTCAACAGTTGATCTAAACTGGGTCGTATGTCCACCTACCTCGAATATCCATGAGTTCCGTGTCGACGGTGGTGTTCGCGGACCTGTCGGGCAGCACCCTGCTGTTCGAGGCGCTGGGCAACGAGCGCGCCACTGAAACCGTCACGCGCCTGACGCAGTGGATCGGCGAAGTGGTCGAAGCCCATGGCGGTCGTGTCGTTAAGAAGCTCGGCGACGGCGTGCTGGGCATCTTCGGCGAGGCCGGCCAGGCGGTCGGTGCTGCCGGCGAATTGCAGCGCAGCCACCAGATCCACCTGCAGCGCTGGCCCGTGGCCGTGCGCATGGAGATGCGGGTCGGCGTGGCCAGCGGCGAGGTCGTCGAGGTCGATGGAGATACCTACGGCGATGCGGTCAACGTGGCCTCGCGCCTGTGCGAGCGGGCCGGTCTGGGTGAAATCTGGTCCACCGACGTGACGGCTGTCGATGCTGGCGCGGTGCCCGGCATCCGTTTTCGCAAGCTGGGCATGTTCGAGATCCGCGGCAAATCCGAGGCCCAGGTGGTCTACCAGGCCGAATGGCGCGAAAGCGATACCGCTGACGCCATGACCATGCAGGCCGTGCTGCCCAGCGCTATTGCGCCGCTCGACGTCTTCTTCGGCACCATCGAACTCTCCTGGCAGGAAGACAGCCTCAGCCTTTCCTCGGTCGACGTTCCGGTGCACATCGGGCGCTCCAGCGGCGCCGAGTTGAGCATCAGCGACCCCCGGGTGTCGCGCATGCACGCGCGCATCGACTGGCACAACGGCGCTTTCACGCTCACCGATCTCAGCAGTTTCGGCACCTGGGTACGTTTCGAGGGCAGCGACACGGCAGTCTCGCTCCGGCGCGACGGCTGCCTGCTGCACGGCAGCGGGCAGATCGCGCTCGGTATGCCCTTCGGCGCCGGCGCGCCCACGCTCGATTTCCACGTCACGGGCAGCAACATGCACCTGGGCTGAAGCTGCGCCGTGCCGAGTGTCCGCATTCCGGTGCGCGGCAGAGAGGCCCCGAATCGGTTTTCGTTTTTTGTGTGAGGCAGCATGCTTGAACGACTTCGCAATATGTTCGCCCGCGGCCCCGAACCGCTCGCCGAGTCCGGTGTGGCAACGCCCGCGCAACTGGCGCAATGGGCGGCGGCCCAGGGCTGGGCCTTTGCCTACCAGGGCGAACCGGGGCAGTTCCAGGTGGGCGGTGCGGTGGCGGGGCATTCTTGGCGTATCGAGAGCGGCGCCCCTACGCGCGACTACGTGCACGGGACGGAGCTGCGTGGCCGGGCCGACATGCGGATCGCGCCCGAAATCGCCATCATGGTGGTCAGCCGGGCCCTCAAGGAGGAGCTGGAGGCCCGCACCTACGGCGCCATCACCGAGACCATGCAGACCACGGTCGATGACAGCCTGCCGCAGGAGATGCGCTGGCTGTCCATGTACGAGGAATTGCGCTGGCCCGAACTGCCGGCCTCGTTTTCCCGCCTGTTCGCGGTGGTGGGAGACCGGGTGGACCACGCCCAGCGCTGGGTGAACGCAGCCGTGGTGTCGCACCTGCTCATGGAGCGCGCACAGGCCGGGCGGGCGCTGGCGCCGCTGCTGTTGATGGTGAGCGATGGCAAGGTGCTGCTGCGCATGCAGACGACGCCGCGCCACCAGCCCGATCTGCACTACGCGGCGGCCCTGTTCACCACGGCAGCCGCCGTAGCGGCGCAGAACCTGCCGCCGCCCCCAGATTCGCAGCCCGATACGCTGCCGCCCGGCTGAACGGCCGGGCGTGCCTTGGCTCAGTGGGCCTTGGGCGGCGCGTAGCGGCCCAGCTCCCACTTTGCGATGGAATTGCGGTGCACTTCGTCCGGGCCGTCGGCAAAACGCAGCGTGCGCGCCTGGGCATAGGTGAAGGCGAGCGGGAAGTCGTCGCTCACGCCGCCGCCGCCGTGCGCCTGGATGGCCCAGTCGATCACCTGGCAGGCCATGCTGGGCGCCACCACCTTGATCATGGCGATTTCGGTCTTGGCCACCTTGTTGCCGGCCACGTCCATCATCCAGGCGGCCTTGAGCGTGAGCAGGCGCGCCATGTCGATCTTGCAGCGCGCTTCGGCGATGCGCTCCTGCGTCACAGTCTGCTGCGCCAGCGTCTTCCCAAAGGCCACGCGCGAGATGGCGCGCTTGCACATGAGTTCCAGCGCGCGCTCGGCCAGGCCGATCAGGCGCATGCAGTGGTGGATGCGTCCGGGGCCCAGGCGCCCTTGGGCGATCTCGAAGCCGCGGCCTTCACCCAGCAGGATGTTGGCGGCGGGCACGCGCACGTTCTCGAACACCACTTCGGCATGGCCGTGCGGCGCGTCGTCGTAGCCGAACACGTTGAGCCCGCGCACGATCTTCACGCCGGGGGTGTCGGCGGGCACGACGATCATGCTTTGCTGCGAGTGCTTCGGCGCCTCGGGGTCGGTCTTGCCCATGGTGATGAGCACCTTGCAGCGCGGATCCATTGCGCCCGAGGTCCACCACTTGCGGCCGTTGATCACGTATTCGTCGCCGTTGCGCTCGATGCGCGTGGCAATGTTGGTGGCATCGCTCGACGCCACGTCGGGCTCGGTCATGGCAAAGCCCGAACGGAACTTGCCTTCGAGCAGGGGCTTGAGCCACGCGGCCTTGATGGGCTCGGAGCCGTAGCGCGCGATGGTCTCCATGTTGCCGGTGTCGGGGGCGGAGCAGTTGAACACCTCGCTGGACCACAGCACGCGGCCCATGATTTCGGCCAGGGGCGCGTATTCCTGGTTGGTCAGGCCCGCGCCGTGGTAGCCCGAGGCCTGGGCCGTGTCCACCGGCAGGAACAGGTTCCACAGGCCGGCGGCCTGGGCCTTGGGCTTGAGGTTCTCGATGGTCTGCAGCGGCGTCCAGCGCTTGCCGGCCACGGTGTTGGCGGCCAGCTCGGCGGCGTACTCGGCTTCGGCCGGGTAGATGTGGTCGTCCATGAACTGGAGCAGCTTGGACTGCAGTTCCTTGGTTTTGGGCGAGTAGTCAAAGTCCATGGGTTCTCCTAGAAAAACGGGTGGGGTTCAGCGTTGGGCAAAGGCCCAGGCCATCTGGGCCAGCGGGCGGGCGCCTTCGCCCGAAGCCTTCGCCTGGGCACTCGACGCGGTGCCCATCTCGACGCGCTTGGCGATGCCCTGCAGGATGGCGGCGAGGCGGAACAGGTTGTAGGCGAGGTAGAAGTTCCAGTCGGCGGCCAGCTCCTCGGGCGTGGCCAGGCCGGTGCGCTCGCAGTACAGGCGGATGTACTCCTGCTCGGACGGGATGCCCAGCGCCGGCAGGTCCAGGCCGCCGATGCCGCGGAACTGGCCCGGCTGGATGTGCCAGGCCATGCAGTGGTAGCTGAAGTCGGCCAGCGGGTGGCCCAGCGTGGACAGCTCCCAGTCGAGCACGGCGATCACGCGCGGTTCGGTGGGGTGGAACATCAGGTTGTCCAGGCGGAAGTCGCCATGCACGATGGACACGCGGTTCTCGTCGCGCGCACTCGCCGGCATGTTGGCGGGCAGCCAGGCCATGAGCTTGTCCATCTCTTCGATGGGTTGGGTGATGGAGGCGACGTACTGCTTGCTCCAGCGGCCGATCTGGCGCTCGAAGTAGTTGCCGGGCTTGCCGTAGCCGGCCAGCCCACGTTCGGCGAACTTCACCGTGTGCAGTGCGGAGATGACGCGGTTGCTCTCGTTGTAGATGGCCTTGCGTTCGTCTGGCGTCATGCCGGGCAGGGACTGGTCCCAGAGCACGCGGCCCTGCATGAACTCCATCACGTAGAAGGCGCGGCCGATGACGGACTCGTCCTCGCACAGGGCGTACATGCGCGGCACGGGCACGTCGGTGCCCTGCAGGCCGCTCATCACCGCGAACTCGCGCTCGATGGCGTGGGCCGACGGCAGCAGCTTGGCCACGGGGCCGGGCTTGGCGCGCATCACGTAGCTCTGGCCGGGCGTGATGAGCTTGTAGGTGGGGTTGGATTGCCCGCCCTTGAACATCTCGACGCTCAGCGGGCCTGCGAAGCCTTCCAGGTTCTTCTCCAGCCAGGCGCTGAGGGCGGCGGTGTCGAAGGCGTGCTGCTCGGAGACGGCACGGGTGCCGATGAAGTGGTCGAAATTGCTCATGGGGTCGGTGGTCAGTTGTCGATTTCTGAGACGTGCATCAGGGCTTCGCGGTCGCGCACGACCAGGCCGCCCGGCTCGATGCGGATGATGTCTTCACGTTCCAAGGCCTTGAGTTCCTGGTTCACGCGCTGGCGCGAGGCGCCCAGCAACTGCGCCAGCTCTTCCTGGGCCAGTTGCAGGCCGATGCGCATCTCGTCGCCGTGCGACAGGCTGGGGATGCCGTAGCTGCGCACCAGGTGCAGCAGCTGCTTGGCCAGCCGCGCGCGCAGCGGCAGGGTGTTGAGGTCTTCCACCAGGCCGTAGAGCTGGCGGATGCGCCGCGCGTGCAGGCGCAGCATGGCTTCGTACAGCTCCACGTGCGAAGCCAGGATCTTCTTGAAGTCGGCCTTGGCCACGCACAGGATGGTGGTGTCGCCGTGGGCATAGGCATCGTGCGTGCGCCGGTCCCCGTCGAAGATCGCCACGTCGCCGAACCAGATGCCCGGCTCCACGTAGGTCAGCGTGATCTGCTTGCCCGAGATGGACGTGGAGCTCACGCGCACCGCGCCCTTGGCGCAGGCGATCCACTCCTCCGGCGGTTCGCCGCGGGCGGTGATCAGGGCACCATCCTTGTAGCGTTTGACGTAGGCGCATCGCAGTATGTCGTGGCGGAGTGAAGGGGAAAGGGAAGAAAACCAGCGACCGGAGTTGATCGCTTCACGTTCTTCGATAGTAAGAATCGGGTCGTCCATGGTCTGTCTTTTGGGTGACTGAGTACGCGTCCATTGTCGCGTGAGGGACCCGCCGCTGGGATGGGGGTTGTCACCTGCGTGTCTGGGCGCGCAGGGCGCTGCCGCGCGCGGGCGCGCGCAAGCCCCAGCAGAAGCCGGATTTTGAGCGTAAAAGTAGGCTGTTGCGCCCGCGGATATTGCGCTGCCAGCTATCTATTTGATAGCTTGTTTCGCATAGCCATCAACGGTATTGCGGCGCGCGCTTTTCCAGGAAGGCGGCAATGCCTTCGCCGGCGTTGGCATGGTGCAGGTTGCGCACGAAATGCTGGCGCTCCAGGCTCAGGTGGGCGTTGAGGGTGCCGTGGCGCGCCTCGTCCAGCAGCTCCTTGATGCTGGCCAGCGCATTGGGCGCGCGCCCGTTCAGCGTCTGCGCCATGTCCAGCGCGGCGGCCAGGGCGCCGCCGGGCTCGGCCACGCGGTTGACGAGGCCCAGCGCGTGCAGGCGCTCGGCGTCGAGGGGGTCGCCGCACATCAGCAGCTCGGCAGCCAGCGCGCGGGGCAGGGCGTGGGCCAGGCTCCAGCTCGCGCCTCCGTCGGGCGAGAGGCCGACGCGGCTGTACGACATCGCGAACTTGGCACTGCGCGCGGCCACCACCAGGTCGCAGGCCAGCGCCAGCGCGAAGCCCGCGCCGGCGGCCGCGCCCTCGACGGCCGCGATCACCGGCTTGGGATAGGCGCGGATGGTCTCGATCCAGTTGTGCAGCGCGTCGATGCTTTCCTCCTGCACGTCGGGCTGCTGCGCGCGGTTGGCCTGCAGCCGCTGCAGGTTGCCGCCAGCGCTGAACATGCCGTCCGCCCCGGTGATGACCACGGTGCGCACCTCGGCGCTGCGCTCGGCGCCGTTCAAGGCTTCGGTGCCGGCGGCGTAGATGGCCGGGTCCAGCGCGTTGCGCAGGCCGGGGTTGCTGATGGTCAGGACCAGGGTCTGACCGTGGCTGGTGCTGCGGAGTTCTGCGGGCATGTTCGGTGCTTCCGGGGTGGGGCTTATTCTTCCTCGTGCTGCAGGCTCAGGCCGATGGCCCCGCGCCGGCGCAGCCAGGGGCTGGGGCGGTAGCGCGGGTCGCCGTACACCGTCTGCATGTTGAACAGCACTTCGAGGATGTTGGTCGGGCCCCAGCGGTCGCCCATGGCCAGCGGCCCCAGCGGGTAGCCCAGGCCCATGGTCACGGCGGTTTCCAGATCGCGCGGCGTGCAGATGCGTTGCTGGCAGATGTCGGAAGCGATGTTGACCATGGTGGCCACCACGCGCTGGGTGACGAAGCCGCCACTGTCGCGCACCACGCTCACCGCCTTGCCGTCGCGCGCCATCAGCGCGTGCGCGGCGGCGCGGATGTCGATGCGCGTCACCGGGTTCGTCGCCAGCACACGCCGGCGCGTGGCGTTCTCCTCCACCAGCATGTCGATGCCGATGGTGCGCGCCGGGTCCAGGCGCTCGACCACGGCCACGGTCGTGATATCAAAGCCCAGCGGCGCCACGAGGATGATGGCGCCGGCCGAGGGAGCCGCGCCGGTTTCGATGTCGGCGCCCAGGGATTTGAGCATCTGGTAGATCTCTGGGCGGCGTGCGGCGCGCGGCGACACCCACACCGGCGGAATGCTGTCCACCACCGGCGCAGGCGGCTCCGCCGGCACCTGGGCCGTCTTGCCGTCGTAGCAGTAGAAGCCCTCGCCCGTCTTGCGGCCGAGCAGGCCGCCGGCCAGGCGCTGGGCCGTGATGACGCTGGGGCGGTAGCGCGGTTCCTCGTGGTATTGGTGGTAGATGGATTCCATCACCGGGTGCGACACGTCGATACCCGTCAGGTCCATCAGTTCGAACGGCCCGAGCTTGAAGCCGGCCTGGTCGCGCAGGATGCGGTCCACGGTGGCAAAGTCGGCCACGCCTTCGCTGACGATGCGCAGCGCCTCGGTGGTGTAGCCCCGTCCCGCGTGGTTGACGATGAAGCCCGGCGTGTCCTGCGCCAGCACAGGGGTGTGGCCCATGGCGCGCACCTGGTCGGCCAGGGCGGCGCACAGTGCCGGGTCGGTGCGCAGGCCGGGCACCACCTCCACCAGCTTCATCACAGGTACCGGGTTGAAGAAATGCAGCCCGGCGAAGCGCTGCGGGCGCTGCAGCGCCGCACCGATGGCCGTGACCGAAAGGGACGAGGTGTTGGTGGCCAGCGCCGCGTCGGGGTGCAGCAAGCCCTCAAGCTCGCTCAGCAGTGCCTGTTTGGCGTCCAGGCGCTCCACGATGGCCTCGACCACCAGGTCGCAACCGGCCAGCGCGGCCAGCGAGTCTGCGGCCTGCAGGCGCCCGGCACAGGCGGTGGCTTGCTCTGCATCAAGTCGGTTCTTCTCCACCATGCGCTGCCACTGCTGTGCGATGTCCTGGCACGCCGCTTGTGCGGTGCCGGGCTGGCCGTCGAGCAGCAACACCCGGCTGCCGGCCTGGGCCATCATCTGCGCGATGCCGCGCCCCATGGCGCCAGCCCCAACGATGCCAACGAGCGAAAAATGATTTTTCATAGCATGATTATGGCTCTAGGCTTGCCGATAGACGTTATTCATGGGTTTTGTGCAAGAATCAAGCGCTGACTTCGAGAATAAATGTGAATTTTCGTAACGCACTGATCGCAATCAGCCTGGGCTCCGCCGCGTGGGGGGCCACAGCTCTCTCCCTGGGCAATGCACGGGGCGTGGTCGTGCTGGGCCGTCCGGTCGATCTGGCCTTCGACGTCCATCTGGATCCCGGCAAGCTGCCCGAGGATGCCTGCATCACGGTCGACATGGTGTCGGGCACCACGCCCATCGCCAGCGCGAAGGTGCGCGTGGCACCGCTGCCCCAGTTGCCGGGCCGCCCCCCTGCGGTGCGCGTGCTGTCGACTTTCATCGCTGATGAGCCCATGCTCACGGTCACGCTGCACGTGGGCTGCTCGGGCAAAATTTCGCGCACCTACACCTTCCTGGCCGACCTGCCCGACACCGTTGCCGCATCCCCGCGTCCCGTCGCCATCCCTTCGGCCGTACCGTCCGAGGCGGGCACGGGTGGGGCTCCGGCCGCTGCGGCGGCCGCTCCAGCCAGCGCGCCCGCCGCCCGCCGCTCTGCCATGGCCGTGCCGGTGCTGCCGCCCGCAGAGGCCCCCGCGACCCGGCAGCGCCCCGCACGCGCCAGCCAGGCCCCCACGCCGTCTGAACCAACTGCCGTGGCCGTCCCGCGCCCCAGGCCGGCCGCTGCGCAGCGCAAGCCCGGCCGGCGCAGCGATGCCAGCGCCTTGGCGCAAACGCCGCCGTCGCGCCTGGTCATGGAGCCGCTGGACGGCTGGCCTGAAGCGCCTTCCCAGCTGCGCATGACGCAGCAGCTCACGCTGCCCGCGGCTTCCACCACGGACCAGCAACGTGCCCAGGCCCAGGCCGAATGGCAGGCGTTGAACATGCGGCCCGAAGATCTGCTGAAGGAGGGCGCGCGCACGGCCACGCTGCAGACCGAACTGGCGACGGTGCGCGCCCAGGCTGACAAGGACCGCACGGCCACACAGCAGCTGCTGGCGCAGCTGGAAAAGGAAAAGTCCGAGCGCTACTCGGGCACCATCGTCTACCTGCTTCTGGCGCTGCTCGTCGCCGCAGTGGCCTGGGCGGCCTGGATGGCCAGCCGCCTGCGCGCCGCGTCGCTGCAGGCCCAGGAGGCCTGGGCCGGTGCGGTAGCCGAGCAGATGGAGCCCCGCGCAGAGCCCGAAGACGACTGGCTGGATTCCGCTCCCCCGTATTCGCGGCCTGACTTCCTGCAGCCGCCCGAGGCGCCTCCCGCAGAGCCTCCGCTGCCCAAGCCACCTGAGCCGCCTGCGCCCCAGGTCGTTGCGCCGCCACCCCGGCCTGCACCCGTTGCGGCCGCACCGCGCGCTGCGGCGGCGCCCGTGGCGCAGCCCTCGCTGCTCATCAATCCCGAGGAACTGTTCGACCTGCAGCAGCAGGCGGAATTCTTCGTTTCCGTGGGGGAGCACAGCCAGGCCATTGGCGTGCTCAAGCTCTACATCGCCAACAACAAGGCGACCGCACCCGCGGCCTACCTTGAACTGCTGCGCCTGTACCGCTCGTTGAGCCGGGTGGACGATTTCAACCAGTTGCGGGCGCAGTTCCACGAGCATTTCAATGCCCAGGTGCCGGAATTCGCCGCCTTCAACCGGCCGGGCCGTTCACTGCTGAACTACCCCAATGTCCTGGCCCAGGTCGAGGCCATCTGGAGCGATGCCTCGGTGCTGCCGCTGCTCGAAAGCCTGCTCTTCCGCAGCCGGGACGCGGCCGAGGAGCGCTTCGATCTCGCCGCCTATGACGACCTGCTGCTGCTCAACGCCATCGCGCGCACCACGCCACCGTCGGCGCGGGGCGAGCCGCCGCCGCGCCAGCGCACCACGCCGCTGCTGGTGGAAGAGCCCACCCCCGTGGTTCCCGCGGATGGTCCGGCGCCCGGCGCGGACGCGGGCCTGCCGGACCCGAACGGCCACCTGCTCAGCGGTGACAGCATGCTCGACTACGACCCCGACTGGCTGCTTGAACAGCCCAAGGGGCCCGCGCCTTCGGCTGCGCCGGCAGTTCCGCAGCCCAATGCCGGCATGCCTAGCCTGGACATGCCGCTCGACTTCGATCTGTCGGACCCCTTTGCCGACGACCCGGTGCCGCTGCCGCCCATCACCCAAAGCGACCTGCCGCCCATGCCCGTGACGCAGGGGCCCACGCCGGGCCAGGTGGTGGGCTTTGGCGCCAACAGCGACCGCTTCGAGGCGCGCCACGACCCCGACGAGCGCAAGCCCAAGTAGAAGCGCCCAATAAAAAAGCGCTGAATGCTATATAAAAGATAGCATTCAGCGCTTTTTCCATGGGCGCTACCGCCCGATTTTATGTGGAAGCCTGCATGGCCTGCTGCAGCGCGGCGGCGGCGGCTTCCGGGTCTGGCGCATTCACCAGCGCGCGCACCACGGCGATCGAATCCACGCCGGTGACCAGGATCTCCGGGAACTGCTCCAGCGCGATGCCACCAATCGCCACCAGCGGGTAGGCGCGCATCAGCCGCGCATAGGCGGCCAGCCGCGCCACGCCTTGCGGGGCCGTGGCCATGCGCTTGAGCGTGGTGGGGAACACCGCGCCCATGGCGATGTAGCTCGGTCCCACGGCGTCGGCGCGCAGCATCTCGGCGTAGCCGTGCGTGCTCACGCCCAGGCGCAGGCCGCTGGCGCGCAGTTGCTGCAGCTCGGGCGCGGTGAGCGCGTCCAGGTCTTCCTGGCCCAGGTGCACGCCGTAGGCGCCGGCCGCGATGGCCTCGCGCCAGTGGTCATTGATGAACAGCAGGGCCTGCGTGTCGCGCACGGCGTCAACGGCAGCGCGCACCTCGCGCGCGACCTCCGCCGCATCGTCGGACTTGAAGCGCAATTGCACCGTGGGCACGCCGGTGCGCGCCATGCGGCCCACCCAGGCGGCGTCGGGCAGCACGGCATACAAGCCCAGCGCTTGCGGGCAGGGCGCGAACGCCTGCGCGCGCGGCAGTGACTGCAGGCCGAAGTCGCGCGGATCGTCGGGCCAGTGGCTGGCGTCGAAGGCGCCGGTGCGCTCCGTCTGCGCCTGCCAGGCGCGGGCCAGGGTCTGCGCATCGGACGCGATGAAGCCCAGCGCGCTGCAGGCCTGCAGCGCGGCGCGGTAGGCCGGGTGGGTTTCGCTGCTGTCCGGCACGGGCTGCGCCTCGAAGCCGGCGAAGGCGGCGCCGTGCTGGCGCAGGATGTCGGCCGCGAGGGCGTCGGTGCCGGCCATGGCCGTCAGGCGTGGTGCCAGAACGGCGTGCCCAGCACGGGGGTGCTGGGCTGCGCGGCCTGCTGGGGCTGCATGGCGCCGGCATGGCGCGCGGCGCGGCCGGCCTGAACGGCGTCGGCGAAGGCGCCGGCCATGGCAACGGGGTCTTGCGCCAGGGCCACGGCGGTGTTGAGCAGCACGCCGTCAAATCCCCACTCCATCACCTGGCAGGCGTGCGAGGGCAGGCCCAGGCCGGCGTCCACCAGCAGCGGCACGTTCAGGCGCTCGCGCAGCACCTGCAGCGCGTAGGGGTTCACGGGGCCGCGGCCGGTGCCGATGGGGGCGGCCCAGGGCATCACGGCCTGGCAGCCCACGTCCACGAGGCGCTGGCACACCACGAGGTCTTCGGTGCAGTAGGGCAGCACGTAGAAGCCTTCGCGCACCAGCTGCTCGGCGGCGGTCACGGTGGCCAGCGTGTCGGGCTGCAGGGTGTAGTCGTCGCCGATCACTTCGAGCTTGATCCAGGGCGTGTTGAACACCTCACGCGCCATTTGCGCGGTGGTGATGGCTTCCTGCACGCTGTGGCAGCCGGCGGTGTTGGGCAGCACGGGCACGTCCAGGCTGCGCAGCAGCTCCCAGAAGCCGTGGCCGCTTTCGGCGGGGTTGGCGCCCTGGCGGCGCAGCGAGGCCGTGACCATGGCGGGCTTGGCGCGCTGCACGGCGGCCTTGAGCACGGTGGGCGAGGGGTAGCGCGCGGTGCCCAGCAGCAGGCGGCTGGCAAACTTCTGGCCGTAGAGGACCAGAGCGTCGTCGTTGGTGGTGGTGTTCATGGCTTTAGCCTCCCGTGACGGGGGAAATGACTTCGACCCGGTCGCCTGCCTGGAGCGGGTGGCGCGGGTGTTCGGAGGAGGGGACGAAAACGGTGTTCACGGCCACCGCATAGGGCGGCCGGGCCTGCATGGCCGCCAGCGCGTCGGCCACGGTGGCGCCTTCGGGCAGGTCGTGGGGCTGGAGGTTGACGAGGACGTTCATGGGCGCGTGGGGATCACAGGAGCTGCAGCGACAGGTCAAAGCCGCCGGCCAGCTGCGAGCCGCCGGTGCCCAGCACTTCGAGCACGACGTCGAGCAGGGCCGGCGCCACCATGTAGCCGTGGCGGTACATGCCGTTGATTTCGAGCTGGCGCGACGCCGTCTGGCGGATGGCGGGCAGGTTGTCGGGCAGGGTGGGGCGGCACTGCGAGGCCACCTCGATGATGCGCGCCTCGGCAAAGCCGGGGTGCACGGCGTAGGCCGCGCTCAGCAATTCAAGCGTGGAGCGCACGCTGGGCGGTGACAGGTCTTCGGACTCGATCTCGGTGGCGCCGATGATGAAGACATGGTCTTCCTTGGGCGCGATGTAGATCGGGTAGCGCGGGTGCACCAGGCGCGTGGGGCGCTGCAGCGTGACGTCGGGCGCATGGATGCGCGCTACCTCGCCGCGCACGCCGCGCAGGCCGGGCCACTGCTTGCGCGCGCCCAGGCCGCGGCAGTCGAGCAGCCAGCCGGCGTGGTCGACGGGGAAGTCGGCCGGGTCCTTGGGGCTGTTCCAGTGTGCCTGCACGCCCAGGCGCTCCATTTCCTGGGCCAGCGCGGCCAGCAGTTGGCGGTTGTCGAGCTGGCCTTCGCCGGGAAGGTACATGCCCTGGGCAAAGCGCTGCGCCAGCGCGGGCTCCACCTGCGCCATGCTGGCGCTGTCGAGCACTTGCATGGCGGGCAGCTCGGTCACCACGCTGCGGGTATGGTCGAGCTGCTGGCGCAGGCGCGCGGCCTCCTGCGCATCCTGGCGGTGCCAGACGATGAGCGTGCCTTCCTGCTGGTAGAACACCGGCGCGGCCAGTTGCGCGAGCAGGTCGGGCCAGCGCGTGAGCGAGTGGCGGCCCATGCGCACCACGCCGTGCTCGGTGATGGCCGACTCGGCCAGCGGCGCGATCATGCCGCCGGCCACGCGGGCGGCCGAATGCTCGGCCAGCGGGCCGCCGTTGTCGTAAATGCTGACGGCATGGCCCTGGCGGGCCAGCGCCACGGCCAGCAGCCGGCCCATGAGACCGGCGCCCAGAATGGTGAAGGAGGTGGTTTGGAGGGTCATCGTTGTCCGTCTGTGAAGCTACAGGGGACAAAACGGGCAGGTGCCTGCACTGGAAACTCCCCACGCCAGCATGACCTGGATCGGGTAACGGGGCGCGGTGCCCCAGGGTGTTTCTCAGTCCGCGCCACGCTGGCGGGACACCCCTGTTTCGTCCTGGGGCGGATTACAGCACATCCCGATGGCCCTGCCCTTGACATGGCGCAGGGCGCGGAGCGCGTTCCGGGGGGCACGGTTGGTGAGCGGGGTGGTGGGCTGCATCCCGCATAATTTTTGCCATGACGCACACCAACCCATCTTCCACGCCGGCGCCGCGCTACGCCCGCGTGCTCTCCATCGCCGGCTCCGACAGCGGCGGCGGGGCCGGTATCCAGGCCGACCTCAAGACCTTCAGCGCCCTGGGCTGCTACGGCATGACGGCCATCACCGCGCTCACCGCGCAGAACACGCTGGGCGTGCGCGCCATCCACGGCGTGCCGCCCGACATCCTGCGCGCGCAGATCGACGCCGTGGTCGAGGACATCGGCGTCGATGCCGTGAAGATCGGCATGCTGCACGCGCCCGAGGTGGTGCAGGTGGTGGCCGACGCTATCCGCCGCCACCGCCTGCCGCACGTGGTGCTGGACCCGGTGATGGTGGCCACCAGCGGCGACCGCCTGACCACCGAGCAGACCGTGCAGGTGCTGGTGCGCGAGCTGTTCCCCCTGGCCAGCGTGGTCACCCCCAACCTCGACGAGGCCGCGCTGCTGCTGGGCCGCCCCATCGGCGGCATCGAGGCGCTGGATGAGGCCGCACGCCGCCTGCTGGCCCTGGGCGCGACGGCCGCGCTGCTCAAGGGAGGCCACCTGCAGGGCAACGAGGTGGTGGACGTGCTGGCGCAGCAGGACGGCCGCCTCACGCACCTGCGCTCGACGCGCATCGCCACGCACAACGGCCATGGCACGGGCTGCACGCTGTCGTCCGCCATTGCCGCCCACCTGGCGCTGGGCCTGCCGCTGGCGCAAGCCGTGGAACATGCGCGGGCCTACATCCTGGGCGCCATCCAGGCCGGCGCCGCCGTGCGCACCGGCCACGGCCACGGGCCGTTGAACCACGGCTATGCGCCGGTGGCGCAGGTGGTGTTGCAGGTTATTTGAGGTGTTTTTTTGGCTGTAGCGCTTATCCAATAAGCGCTGCCAGCTATAAAAACAGGAGCTATCAGGCGCTGCGCGGGCGGGTGGCCCAGGCCAGCGCAAAGCTCAGCGCCAGCGTGGGCAGGGCCGAGCCGAGCGCCGGTGCCACCTTGGGCAGCAGGTGGTAGAAAGCCACGCCTCCAACCCAGATTGCAATCGGCGCGGCATGCGCCTTGCCAGCCTTGGCCAGCAGCGCGGCGGCATCGGCACCCAGGGCCAGGCGCCCGAGCATCACGCCGAACAGCGGCACGAACACCGAGCTGAGCAGCAGCAGGAAGGGCTCCAGGCTGTGCATGGGCAGCACCAGGGCCAGCAGCGTGCAGGCTACGGCCACGCCCAGGCCCCACTGGCGCACGCTCCAGCGCGGTAGCAGGCTGTGGCTGGAGACGGCGCCCGAATACGTGTCGCCATAGGCGTTGTCCACCTCGTCGATGAGGATCAGCGACAGCGCGATGAGCCCGCCCTGGGCCAGCAGCAGTGCCGTCACCAGGTCCTGGCTGGGCAGCGTCAGCGCCACCAGCACGCCCAGCGCATAGCACCAGATGTTGGCCACGGCGTAGCCCGTCCAGGCACCGCGCAGCGCGGCGCCGCCGTGGCGGCCATGGCGCGCGTAGTCGGCCACCAGCGGCAGCCACGAAATGGGCATGGCGATCACCAGGTCCAGCGCGGGCATCACGCCCATGCCGCCCTCGCCCCGGCGCAGCCAGAGCTGCTCCAGCCCCTGCGCTTGCGCCAGCCCCAGAAACTGCCACGACAGCCACAGCAGCGATAGCACCACCAGCGGCAGCGCCACGCGCGCCACGATGCGGCGCACCAGCTGCACCATGGAGCCGCTGATGAGCAGCGTGACCACACCGCCCCACAGCAGCGTGGTCAGCACGGGCCAGTAGCTGGCCGCCATGCCGCCGGCCTGCCGGCCGATGGCCACGCTGGCGTCGCGCATCACCACCAGCTCGAACGTACCCCAGCCGATGAGCTGCACGATGTTGAGCACGATGGGCAGGCGCGCGAACGTGCGGCCATACACCGCGTGCATCAGCCCCGCGCTGGCCAGCCCGCTGTCGCAGCCGATTTTTGCCACCCAGCCCAGCAGCCCCGCGCCGAGGATGGAACCCGCCACGATGGCGAGCAGGGCCTCCTGCGTGCCCAGCGCGGGCATGAGGTAGGCACCCACCTGCATCACCAGCAGGCCCACGCCCAGGCTGAACCACAGCGAGGCATGGTCGTGCCAGCGGAAGACGCGCTGGTCGCTGGAAACGGGTGTCAGCGCCTCGTTGGCGGATGCGGTGGGGGTGCTCATGCGGTGGCCTCCTGGCTTGTGCGGCGCCAGGAAGGCCTCCGGCACGCGCGGCGGGCGTGCAATGGCGGCGGGCTTCCCTGCGCGAGGATGATCTCAATCAGGTTCAAAGGGACTCTCTCAGCCCGCGCAACGTGTGTCGCTGCAGGGCACCCCTAGCGGTGCAGCGCCTGAAGGAAAGGCGCTGCGGGGCGGATTCTAGCCGGGACGACCAAAGGCCGCCGGGCTTGCAGCGCACACGCCGGGCCTGCTGAATAATGGTGCCCCATGCCTTCCTCTGTCCCCGGTTCCGCCGGCTACGGCGCCCATGCGGCCACGCTGGCCGTGCAGTACGAGAGCCTGCGCTTCGACGACGTGCACCGCGAAGTGCTGCACCTGTTCCCACAGCCCCCGGCCCGGGTGCTCGACATTGGCGCTGGCACGGGGCGCGATGCCGCGGCGCTGGCCCGGCGCGGCCACGCCGTGGTGGCTGTTGAGCCCACCCCCGAGTTGCGCAGCGAGGGCTTGCGCCTGCATGGCGGTTTGGACATCGAGTGGATTGACGACCATCTGCCCGCGCTGGCCAGCCTGCGCGGCGCGCGCCGCCAGTTCGACCTGGTGCTGCTGACGGCGGTGTGGATGCACCTGGACGGCCCCGAGCGCGAAGCCGCCATGGCTGCGCTGGCCGACCTCGTGGCCGACGGCGGCCTGGTTTCGCTCTCGCTGCGCCATGGCCCCGTGCCGGCCGGGCGGCGCATGTTTGACGTGTCCGCCGAGGAAACGGCCGCGCTCGGCGCACGGCATGGGCTGTCCCGGCACTTTTGCTCCCGGCGTGAGGACATGCTGGGCCGCAGCAGCGTGGACTGGACCTTTCTGGTGCTGCGCAAAGCGGCTGCCTGAGGCGCTGCCTTCGTCAAAAACAGCGTTCTTTCAGGAAACCACGTTTCCAACGCGGAATCCCTGTGATCGGGCTGAATCCCTCGGACAAGGCTGGTAATTTGCCCACAGTCCATTGCCCATGGGGCGAGGGACCGATATGCTGCCAGCTACGGCCTCGCCGGCCGGACATTCGAGTGGATTCGAGAGGTATGCCATCTGGGAAGTGCTCAGCCATGGCAGGTCGACGGAACCAGCGTTGTGCTTGCCTGCCGCACATGGAGCGCACCAGAGGACTTATTTTCGATGCAATGTCCCCCCATCCTTGAATCGGAACAGGAACGGCTTCAGGCCTTGTCGGAATACGGGCTGAGCAGCAATCGCCCCTTGCCCAGCCTGGACCCGGTGGTGCAGATCGCGCTGCGGATGTTCGGCATGCCCGTTGCGGTGGTCAACATGATCGGCAACGACCACGTCTTCTTCGCGGCCAGCGCCGGCCTGGAGGGTGCGGATGTCGACATGAGCCGCGATGCCTCGTTCTGCGCGCACACCATCGCGCAGGACGGCGTGATGGTGGTGTCCAATGCCGTGGACGACGAACGTTTCCACGACAACCCCCTCGTCACCGGCGAATCCAAGCTGCGCTTCTACGCCGGGGTGCCCCTGCTGTCGCCCGAAGGGCTTCCGTTGGGCGCGCTGTGCATCATTGACGACCGACCGCACCACGACTTTTCGATCGAGGACCGTGCTCGTCTGCGAGAGCTGGCGCGCATGGCGGCCGACCGGCTGGAGCTGCGCCGCGTGGAAATCTCCACCGAACAGGCCAAGCGCTCTTTCGAGGAGTTCGCCAAGAATTCGCCCCACCGCCGTCATCTGGTTCGACGAGCTGGGCAGCATCCTGGCCTGGAACGATGCCGCGGCCTCGCTCTACGGCTACTGCGTGGCCAAAGGGCCTGGCCGATCCGTCGAGACGCTGGTGGCCGCGCAGGACCAGCCGGTCGTCCGGGACCTCATCGCCCGCGCCGTGGTCGCCGGCTCCGTGGATGGCATGACGCTTCCCTGGGCCTTGACCGGGCTGCGCAACGATGGTTCGGAGTTCCAGCTGGGCTTGTCGCTGTTCTGCTGGCGCGACAAGGGCCGCCTGACCTTCAACGCCCACCTGCAGGACATGACGGCGCGGCACCGCGAGGCCGAGGAGCGGCAACGGCTTGCCAGCACCGACAGCCTCACCGGCCTGGCCAACCGCCTGCACCTGTACCGCAGCATCGAAAAGACGCTGGCCGAGCCCTCGCCCGCGGCCGTGCTCATGCTTGACCTTGATGGATTCAAGGACATCAACGACACCCTGGGCCATGAGGTTGGCGACGGTATCCTGTGCGAAGTGGCCCGCCGTTTCGAGCAGGCTGCGCCGCCCAACGCCCTGGTGGCACGCATCGGCGGTGACGAATTCGGCATCCTGCTGCCCGGCGTGGCCGACCCGGAAACGGCCTCGCAGCACGCCAACGCCTTCGTCGCGCGGATTGCCGAGCCCATCGTTGTCAACGGGCACAAGGTGCGCGTGGCTGCCAGCTGCGGCGTGGCGCTGGCGCCCGTCCACGCGCAGGAGGCGCTGGAGCTCATCGGGCACGCCGACCTGGCACTGTTCAAGGCCAAAAGCTACGGCCGAGGCCAGACGTATGTGTTCGTCAAGGCACTGCTCCTGGAGGCCGTGGCCCGCCGCCTCAACAACATCGAGCTGCACCGCGCGGTGGACGAGGGCGAGTTTGTGCTGTTCTACCAGCCGCAGATCCGTCTGTCGGATGGCGTGCTCACAGGGGCAGAGGCGCTGCTGCGCTGGGTGCATCCGCAGCGTGGCCTGCTGTCGCCGGCCGCCTTTTTGCCCGCGCTCGAAGGCGGGCCGCTAGCGGCGGTGGTGGGCTTCTGGGTGCTGGACGAAGCCTGCGCCCAGGCAGCGCGCTGGCGCCGCAACGGCGCGTACGACTTCCGCATTGGTGTCAACCTGTTTGGCGCGCAGTTCCGCGTCAGCGACCTGGTGCAGGAAGTCATCTCCGCGCTGCAGCGGCACGGCCTGCCCCCCGAGGCGCTGGAACTGGAGATCACCGAGAACATCGTGCTGGACAACGACGACCTCGTGCTGGACGCACTGCGCCGCATCCGCAACCTTGGCGTAGGCATCGCATTCGACGACTTCGGCACCGGCTACGCCTCCCTGAGCCTGCTCAAGCGCTACCCGCTCAGCCGCATCAAGATCGACCGCAGCTTCGTGCAGAACCTGCTCGAATCCGAGCGCGACGCCGCCGTCGTGCGTGCCATCCTTGACTTGTCGCGCAGCTTCGGCCTCGAAACCATCGCCGAAGGCATCGAAAAGGTGCCGCAACTGCACCGCCTGCTCGACTTCGGCTGCGAGGTAGGGCAGGGCTACCTGTTCGGCCGACCCATCGCCGCTGCCGATTTCACCGAGCTGTTCGACCTCGGCGGCACGCCGAAGGTCGCCTCCCTGGGCTGGTGAATGCCTGGATCGGCCCGGCGCCCGCCGTGAACTCGCCCGCGCAGCGCGCCAGCGACCGTGCGCCCTGGAGGGCGCCGAGGTTCGTATTGTGGATGTGCGTACAGAGCCGAGCGAGCACAGTTCGCGCGGTGGCGTTCTGACCTTCAGCAGCGGCGGCAAGATCTGTCCGCTCGGTGCCCCGTTGCTGCAAAGCACGGCTGCCCCTGGGTGCGCCTACGAACAGACGCGGACATACCTTGCGTGGGACATTGGTGCCAGGCGTCGCCAATACGGCGAATACCGTACAGAGGGCCTACACCATGCTTCACCCTTCCACTATCCGCTGCCTGCCAGTTGCCATACTGATAGCAGTGTCCATGGGTTCACTACAAAGCTGTAAGCAGGCAGAAATGCCCACTTCCCTGGGCCCCGTGCCCAGCACAATACCGACGGTCCACCCGAAAGACAGCGTGCTCACAGCCCGGGTCAAAGATGCGCTGAGCCACTCACCCGTCGAGCGCAGCGTCAATATAGGTGTTGATTCGCACCAGGGCGTCGTGGTGCTTCGTGGCGTGGTGGCTGACGAAACGCAGATGGATCTCGCCGTGTTTGTGGTGCAGAACGTGCCGGGCGTGAGCAAGGTAGACAGTTTCATGCACTCTCCCAGCACTGTTTCTCTGGTCGGGAAAGGTCGCAATTATTCTCCCGACCTCCGAGAGTTGCAGGTCCAGCGCGTGGCGGGCACTCTTGTGGCGCCGGCACCACTGGACCGGTAGTGTCATTCGTTGGGCGTGTACTGCGCAAACCTATCGATTTTCTTCTGGCGTCCCACTATCTGGTCGGTCGCGACCAATCCGCAACATCACACTGCTTGGCGCGCGCCACGCTCAGGGCGCCCTTCGGGGTGTCCTTGGTGATGGTGGAGCCACCCCCGATGGTGCCGCCGGCCCCCAGCGTGACCGGGGCTATCAGCACGCAGTTGCTGCCGACGTGCACATCGGCCTCGATCACGGTACGGTGCTTGCTAGCACCGTCGTAGTTGGCGGTGATGCTGCCAGCACCGTAGTTCACCCGTTCGCCCACCGTGGCATCGCCGAGGTAGGCGAGGTGGTTGGCTTTAGCGCTATTGGCCAGGCTGCTGTTTTTCACCTCGACGAAATTGCCGATGTGCACGTCGGCGCCCAGCCGGGTTCCAGGGCGGAGGCGAGCAAACGGCCCCACAAGTGCCCGGGGCCCCACGGTCACACCGGCTTTTTCACCGTCGATGTGGGTGAAAGGATGAATCACAGCCCCGTCTTCGATGACCGCGTTGGCAATCACGCAGTTCGCGCCAATGCGCACACGGTCACCCAGCCGCACACAGCCTTCAAACACGCAATTGACATCGATTTCCACGTCGTTGCCGCATACCAGCTCGCCTCGCACATCAAAACGCGCTGGGTCGGCTAAGCGAACGCCGTTGTGCATGTGTTCCCCTGCCAGTCGGCTTTGGTAGGCCCGCTCCAACTGAGCCAGCTGCACCGGGGTGTTGACCCCAGCCACCTGCACCTCGTCGCGAATCCGGTGAGCCTTGACTGTCAAGCCGTCGACCACGGCGAGCTTCACCACGTCGGTCAGGTAGTACTCCTGCTGGGCGTTGTGGTTGTCCAGCCGGCCGAGCCAGCCGCGGAGCAGCCGGGTAGGAACAGCCAGGATGCCGCTGTAAACCTCGCGGATGGTGCGTTGCGCTTCGCTGGCGTCTTTTTGCTCGATGATGGCAACCACGTGGCCCTCGGCATTGCGCAATACCCGGCCGTAGCCGATGGGGTCGTGCCGTTCCAGGGTGAGCAGGACCAGGTGCTGGCCATCGCATTCACGCAGCAGGGCCAATAGCGTTTCGGCCCGGGTGAGCGGCACATCGCCCGAGAGCACCAGGGTCACACCGTCATCGCCCAGCAGCGGCATGGCCTGCTGCACGGCGTGGCCGGTGCCCAATTGGGGTTCCTGGCGGACAAACTTCAATGGCAGGCCGACCACGGAATGCTCCAGCGCGGCTTCGACCTGATCGGCTCCGTGACCACTGATGACCACCGCCTGGCGTGCGGGCAAGCGCCGAGCGCAGTCGAGTACATGCGCGGCCAGCGCACGGCCCCCCAAGCGGTGCAGCACCTTGGGCACGCTACTTTTCATGCGCAGGCCTCTTCCGGCAGCCATCACGACCACATCCGGTGGTGTCTGGAGGGGGTCAGACATGGAATACCAGGTTCATCCGGTCCACGACGCCCGACCAATCGCCGTCCAGTGCAACGGGCACGCTCAAAAATGAGGTTTGCGATGGACTCCACGACAAATTGCGCAAGCCAACGTGGTTGGCGAGAACGACATGTTCGCTGGTGATTCGCCCTGCGGACGACGCGTCGCTGGAAAGGCCCACCATGAACCGTAACGTCGCGTGTGAGACCGGATTTAGAGTGGACATGTCGAATTCCTGTGGATGTCGAAACAACCGCCGCGAAGCTGCGGGCCACAGGAGTGTCTGCCTATGCGGGCGAACGTTCAGTGTGGCAGCGCACACAGCATGTCACCCCGCGCAACCGGATGTACGCTTCAGCGCAAGCAGGCGGGCCTGCCCAGGCTTCCCTGAGCAACCGCCAGGAGATGGGCATTCGGTTTGGCCTATACCGCCAGGGCATCCGCCCCTGGCGCAGCGCCCTGAAGCGCGAAATTCAGTCGGCAATGGCGCTGCTTTGCAAGGTACATGGCGCCATCGGCACACGACAGCAGCTGCTCGGCATCCAGTGTCAGGCCTGCGCGGCGCGTCGCAATTCCGATGCTGGCCTGCACGTGCAGGCGCAGGCTGCCCAGCTGTACCGGAGCCGCGATGGCATCGAACAGTTTGGACGCCACCTGGGCGATATGGCTCTCGGACGGTGCATGCAGCAGCAAGCACGCAAACTCGTCGCCGCCGAGTCGAGCGGCTACGTCGGCGGCCCTGACCGTCTGGGCCAGCCGGTTTCCGATGATGGCGAGCAGCTGATCGCCCACACGGTGTCCATGGGTGTCGTTAATGGACTTGAAGTGGTCTAGGTCGATGAACAACACGGCCAGGTCGCTATCTTGAGCCGCGCTGCGCAGCAGTGCATGGGCCAACTGCTCTACAAAGGCCCGGCGGTTTGGCAATGAGGTCAGACCGTCGTGGTTGGCAAGGTATCGCGCTGCGCGTTCATCCTCCCGTGTCTTTTCCAGCAACAGGCGCAACTGCTTCAACTCGGTCTGCGCCTTGGCCAGATGCTGCTGCAGCTGTTGCCGATCGAGCCCCAGATAAACAGCGTGGGCGCACAGGGTGGGAGCGCCGGTCAATCCATGCATCAGACAGCTTTCTGATGGGCTGATCGCGTCGCCGCCGCCGCTGCCGGCCCCATGGTCCGCGACAAACCCGGCCGTGGCGCGTTGTGGGTTCCTGCTCATGCCAAGTCCTTTCATGGGTGACGCACTCGCGCCAGCGACAGGACACCGACTGTGTCGCCCGCCCACCGGCCGGTCTGTGCGCCAGGGCACGCAAAGCTCCGCTGAGCGCTGGTCATTGGTTCGCTGGCGCACAGACCTGGGTTGGAGCCACCAGCACCATGCCGCTACCTATACGGCGAATGAAAAAGCACCTATGAAAACCTACCTCGCCTGCCTAGGCACCCGTCCAGAAATCATCAAGATGGCGTCGCTGCACCGCACCTTGAAGCAGCGAGGAGAAAATGTGGTGGTTGTGCACACTGGACAGCACGAGGCTGTGGCCGACGTGCTCTACCAGTTCTTCGGTATGGGCCCGGATATCCGCCTGCCCATACAGCGGCGCACCAACCGGATCGGCGACCTCACGGCATTGCTGCTCGAGGCGGTGGACAACGTCATCGGGGATGTCATGCCGGACGCCGTGCTGGTACAGGGGGACACCACATCGGCCTTTGTCGGCGCGCTCAGCGGCTACTACAACAATCGGCCTGTCGCCCATGTGGAGGCCGGCCTGCGCACCGGTACGCGCGAACCATTTCCAGAGGAAAAAAACCGGGAACTGATCGCACGGCTGGCGCACTGGCATTTCGCGCCCACACCGCGCGCGCGCGACAACCTGCTTGGCGAAGGTATCGCCGAAGATCGCATTTTTGTGGTCGGCAATACCGTGATCGATGCAGCCCACTGGTCGCAGCGCCACGCTGACTCGGCGCGTTTTCCAGCATCGAGCACCTTGCCCAGCGATCTCGCCATGTTGCTCGGTGCCAAGCCTGGAAAACGTTTGTTGTTGGTCACCGCCCATCGGCGCGAGAACTGGGGTCAACCCATCCGCCATATCGCCACCGCTGTCGGACAGTTGCTGGCCCAGCACAGTGACCTCATCGTGGTCTGGCCCGTGCATCCCAACCCTGCAGTGCGCGAGGCGGTCGAGCCGGTGATAGCCGCACTTCCAGAGGCAGACCGCTCTCGCGTGTGCCTGACGGAACCGGTCGACTACCCCACTCTGATCACCCTGCTGGAGCGCTGCCATTTCACGCTCACCGATTCCGGGGGCATACAAGAGGAAGCGTCAGCCTTCGCCCGACCAGTGCTGATCGCACGCGACAGTACTGAACGCCAGGAGCTGCTGGAGGCCGGTGGCGCAGTGCTGGTGGGCACCGACATCGATACCATCGTCACACAGGCCACGAGGCTGCTCAACGACGGCGCAGCCTACCGCCAGATGCAACTGGAAACCAGTCCGTTTGGCGACGGTCTTGCGGCGGTGCGTATCGCAGATGCTCTGGAGGCCGGGCGCTGAAAATCCGGCTGGCAGCTCCAGGCAGCCTGGGTCAGGCCGAAGCGGCGTCCGCTCGAACCAACACCGCAGTCCGTGGCACCAGGCGCATGCGCTTTGCTGCGGGTATCTCGGTGACGCCGTGGGTCAACATCTTGCTTACTTCCCGCGCCAACCGCTGTGCCATGTCTTTGGCCTTCACCATGGTGCTGCATTCGACCAGGAGCCGTACCACCGGCTCTGTGCCAGAGGCACGCAACAGCACACGGCCGACACCACCCAGCTCCTGTTCGGCACGTTGCTGGAAACGCGTCACCCACTCGCTGTCGGCCATTTTTTCGCCCGGCGCGAGGGGCACGTTGACCAGGAACTGTGCATTCATCTGCAGCTGTTCGCACAACTGTGCCAAGGTGCAGTGTGCACGCTGCATTGCGGCCATCACCCGCAACGCAGCCATCACGCCGTCCCCTGTGCTGTGCCAGTCGAGTCCGATGAGATGGCCAGATCCTTCGCCGCCCAGCCGCCAGCCGCGCTGCTGGAGCTGAGCCAGCACATGGCGGTCGCCTACCGCCGCGCGGACAAAATCCAACCCCCGCACCAACAACGCGCGTTCCAGCCCCTGGTTGCTCATCAAAGTGCCCACCACGCCGCCGTGCAGCCCGTCGTTGATCTGCGCATCGACCGCCAGCACGTACAGCAGCTCGTCACCTTCGTAGATGCGCCCTGCGCCATCCACCATCACCAGGCGATCCCCATCACCGTCCAGCGCCACACCGAGGTCGGCATGGTGGGTCAGAACCGCCTGGCGGAGGTGTTCGGGCACGGTGGCCCCTACCTTGCAATTGATATTCACACCATCGGGTGAGATGCCGACGGCCACGACCTGTGCTCCAAGCTGGCGGAACACGGCCGGGGCCACTTGATGGCAGGCACCGTGGGCAGCGTCCACCACCACCTTCATTCCACGCAGGTGCAGGCCGGCGGGCAGGGCGCGTTTGCAAAAATCGATGTAGAGATCGGCCGCATCGAGCAGTTGGCTGCTGAGCCCCAGCTCGGATGACGCAACACAGACCAGGGGGCCATCCATGGCAGCCTCGATCTCGTTCTCCATCTCATCGGGCAGCTTGTCGCCATTGGCCGAGAAGAACTTGATGCCGTTGTCGTCAAACGGGTTGTGCGAGGCACTCACCACCACGCCGGCCTGATAGCCCCGCAGGCGCGTCAGGTAGGCGATGCCCGGGGTGGGCAGCTGGCCACACATGACGGTGTCCACCCCTGCAGCCGAAAACCCTGCCTGGAGCGCGGCTTCAAACATCGGAGCTGACACTCGGGTGTCAGTGCCTATGACCACCACTGGCTTGGGGTGGCGCGTGCTCCGCCGCGACGCCATCAGCTGGCCCGCCGCGTGCGCCAGTCTCATGATGGTCTGGGGCGTCATGGGTTCAACGCCCACCTGTGCCCGCACACCATCGGTACCAAACAATTTTTGTGTCATGGGAGTCGCTCCAAAAGATGGGAAACCGCCGCCACGAGGTCAAGAAAATGTGGTTCACGGTGAGGGCCCAAGATAGGGACAGTGATGGCGGAGGTCTGTGCGCTGCCGAACCCGTACCGCAATGTTCGCCATCGAACAGACGCTGGACGACCACAGCCACACCATGCTGGTTCATCCACAGGATCACACCATGCCACCACCAACCATCGCCACGCTGCAGCGCCACCCCATGACGCAGTGCGGGCTGGCCAGAGGTGCATTGCCGTTGTGGGCGGGCCTGACCATGGCTTCGCAGGCGCAAGCGCAGGTCCAGGGTGCAGCACCCTCGCTCATGCATCTCCACTGGAGCGACCGCCCGCTGGTGCTGGTTCTGGCCGCTGGTCTGAGCTTGATCGTGCTGCTCATGATGGCCTACGGTGTGCGGCACATGCTGTTTACATTAAGCCGCCTGTTCGGGCGCCAGCGCCACCCCTATATCGACATCGATACTGCGCAGTGGCCACAGATCACCGTATTCATCGCCGCGCACAACGAGGAAAAGGTGATTGCCGGTTGTATGGATGCGCTGCTCGAGACCGACTACCCGCAGGATCGCGTGAAGATCGTGCCCGTCAATGACCGCTCCCAGGACGGCACCCGCGCAATCATCGAGGCGCATGTGGCGCGTTATCCCACGCGTATCTTTCCATTTCACCGCACCACGGGCAAGCCGGGAAAATCGGCGGCCCTCAAGGATGCGCTGGCGCATGCCGAAGGTGACATCGCCATCATCTTCGACGCCGATTACATTCCGGGCCGCGGCCTGCTCAAGCAACTCGTGGCACCCTTCTTCGACGCCGAAGTGGGGGCCGTCATGGGCCGCGTGGTGCCGGTCAACACCGGCACAAACCTGCTGACCCGCCTGCTCGATCTGGAGCGGTCGGCCGGCTACCAGGTGGACCAGCAAGCCAGGATGAACCTGCGCGGCGTGCCTCAGTACGGCGGCACCGTCGGCGGTATTCGGCTCAGCGCAGTGGCCGCCGTGGGCGGCTGGCACGACGACACCCTGGCCGAAGACACCGATATCACTTTCAGATTGCTGATCGCGGGCTGGAAAACCGTCTATAACAACCGCGCCGAGTGCTATGAAGAAGTGCCAGAGGAATGGGCGGTGCGTATGCGCCAGGTCAAACGCTGGGCCAAGGGCCACAACCAGGTGCTTTACCGCTACGGCTGGAAGCTTCTGGCCAGTGGGCAGGCCTCGTGGCGCGAGAGGGTAGACGGCCTCATGCTGCTGCTGGTCTTCATGATGCCGCCGCTGCTGCTGCTGGGTTGGGTGGCAGCGCTGGCGCTGTACTACCTCAACGCTGGGGCCATTGTGGCCCTTTTCATCCCGGTCATGGCCCTGGTGGCCTTCGGCACGCTGGGCAACTTTGCTGCCTTTCTGGAAATCGTCATTGCGGTGCTGCTCGACGGCCATCGCAATCGCATCCGGCTGCTGCCCATCAATCTGCTGTGCTTTGTGGCCAGTCTGTTCGCGATATCTGCCGCCCTGATGGAGTCGGTGCTGGACCGCCTGCGTGGCCGCGAGATGGTATGGCACAAAACCGCACGCTATAGAAAGGCCGCCACATGAACAACGCCGAGGCCGCCGTGTGGATTTATATGATGCTGTTCGGAATGGTGTGCACGATCTTGCTGGTTCTGCCCTTCGTGCCGGCCTGGCGGGAATGGCGCCAGCCCAGCGACAGTGCTGCACTCAAAATCTCGCTCAAACTGACCAGCGATACGGCGTTCCTGGCGGAGCAGTTTCGCGAACACATCCAGGGCCGATTGACTGCCGTCGACCCGAAAGGCTACGCCCTGCTGGGCACAAACCTCGTGACAGCCGGCCCGGCGTTGCAGCCTGGGCATCTGCCGGTTGTCAGCACCCAGGCCATACGCTCACGGGTTGACGCTGCCTTTCTGTGTCCGCTCTACGTCACGGACGATCTGAGTCTCACCGGCAGGGCCAATCTGCGCGAGGTGTTGTGCCTGGGCGCTCTCACGTTGGGCCCGCGCAGCCAGGTCAGTGGCTGGGCGCATTCAGACAAGGAAGCGGTGATGGGCGAAGGCTCCACGTTGGTACGGCGTGTTTCGTCAGCTGTCTCCATCGACCTCGCACGCCACTGTGGCTTTGAGCGTCTGCACGCACCGACGTTACGCTTTAGTCAGACTGCGCTGCCCGCCATCGCGCGCATGCCCGTCCACAGCCAGCCGTTCTGGCACCGACTGCGGCGCGTTCCTGGGGCGCAACAATGGGGCGAAGGCACGTGGCGGATCGATGGTGACTGCGACATCCCAGCCTGGCATCAGTTCACCGGTTCACTGGTAGTCATGGGTGTTCTGCACGTCGGTGAAGGTGCTTTGGTCGAGGGGAGCGTGAAAGCCCGCAAGGGCATCCACGTCGGCGCTGGCGCACGCGTGACGGGCGCTGCCGTAAGTGCAGAAGGTATTCACCTGATGCCAGACGCGGTGGTTGGCGGCCCCCTGGTGTCGGAGACCCATGTGCTACTGCACACCCGCGCCCGTGTGGGGGCGCCCGATGCACCTACCACCGTGAGCGCCACCGATATTCTCATCGACCGGGGTGTGACGGCCCACGGCACGGTGTGGGCACGTGATGCGGGCATCGTGTTGGGTATCGCATGAAGCTACTCCTTTGCGCCTCATGGCTCTGGCTGGCCCTAGCGGCGCAAGCAGCGCCACTCGACCTCACGGGCTATATCGACTCCTCTGGTGCCATCGCCGTGCAGCACAAGGGGGACACGGTAGACCCATACTTCGCATTGCAGGCGCTGCTGCTGGCGCAAAGCCATGGACTCGATACCACGGCGCCGGCCCGTGAATGGGGACAGTGGCTGGTGACGCGGCAAAAACCCGACGCAACTTTTGACCGCTTCTGCCGCCAGGGTCCCATATGGGCAGCCTGCAAGACAGCCGACGCTGACGACTCGGTGCTGGGTCTCTGGGTGGCATTCATCGACAGCCAGCCAGCCGTTCAGCGTCAGCAGCCCGCGTGGGTGAAAAGCCGCGCCGCAGCGCTTGCTGCCCTGGAGCGACTGATCGATCCGGTGCGAGGCATTTATCTGGTTTCACCGGTCTATCAGCATGGCCTGTTCATGGACAACCTCGAATTGTGGGCCCACCGCGTGACCCATGCCAGAGCACTCAAACCTCAGCAGCCCACCTTCACGCAAGCCATCGCGGCGACCTTCTGGGACAAGGAACGCAAGCGCTACCTCGTCTCCACCCAGCCTGGCCAGCGCGACACGGTTCATGCCTTCTATCCCGATGCGGTGGCACAGATCTTTCCGCTGCTGGTGAATTTTCCTGGCTTGCCGGGGGGGGCACGCAAGCACTACCGCCAATGGATGGCAGAGCACCGCAGCGAGTGGTTGGCACAGGTTCACGGCGACTTTGCCTGGGGGCTGGTTGCCATTGTTGCGCTGGACCAAGGCGACCTGCCTGCTGCACGTTGCTGGCTGCAGGTGGCGCTGCCCTATCGCCACAGTTCACACTGGACCGTGACCGACGAGGTAGTTGCGCAGATCCTTCAGAACCGTGGCTTGAAACCACACCCGCAAGCCAGTGCCTGCCCCCAAAAGCTCCAACCTAACACCCAGAGAACGGCAACCTCACCATGAAAAATCTCCACACAAGCGCCTGCGCGCTGGCCCTCGTGTTCGGCTTGTACCCTCTGCCGGCGCTGGCACAGGTGGCCCCCCCCACCGCCGACCCCGCAAACACGGCCGAGCGCAAGCTGGAAGCCTATACCAGCGCAAATACCCTGAGCAACGGCTACGGCCGCTGGCACGAAGCCGGGATGCGTGGGAACTGGAGGTTGGGCGACCACCTGCTGGGCGCGGAAATCGCTGCCATGAAGCGGTTTGGTGAAACGGGCCGCTACATCGGTCTGTCCGACACGATCACAATAAACCCGGACTGGTTCACCACGCTCTCGCTGGGTGCTGGCGATGGCGCGTCCTACCTGCCCGATCACCGGGTCGACGCGTTCATCAACCACAAAATGCTGCCCTCGCGGCAACTGATCGCCACACTCGGCACCGGCTACTACCGCGCACCCGACAAGCACACCGACCGCTACTTCAGCCTGGGTGCGACCTACTACTTCGATGCTCCGTGGGTGCTGCAGGGCGAAATCCGTTTCAACGAGAGTTCCCCTGGTGCAGTGCGCACGCACCAGCAGTTCCTGGCAGCCACGTGGGGTCGAGAGAAGCAGACCCAGGTGATGGCCCGCCATGGCTGGGGCGGGGAAGGCTACCAGTCCATCGGCAGTGGCGCCTCACTGGTGAATTTCAGCAGCCGTCAATCGCAACTGACGGTGCGCCACTGGCTTGGACCACAGTGGGGTGTGAGCGTAGGTGTGGAGCACTACCGCAACCCTTACTACACCCGCAAGGGGGCTACGGTGGCGCTGTTCTGGAAACTGCCGTGATGGCCAGGCCACCGCCGTCACTCAATGCGAACCAGAGAAGCGCACTGGAAGGCGCGCGCGGGCGGCTGCAACTGGCACGCAGCCTGCTCCAGCCCGGTCGCCGACACCGCAGCCTGCTGAGCACCGACTGGAGCACCAGTGGGCTGCTGGGAACGCTGCTGATGGCGGTTGTTCCCATGGTTGCACTGCTGCTTCTGCACGAGACCTTGCTGCAGGCCTGGCACGGGCTACTGCTCTGGTGGGCCGAGCGGCTGATGCTGCCGCTGGTCTCCACCATGGGGACGGGGACGCCCGAACTGGCATGGCTGGCGGGCAGCGCCCATGCACACCTGCCCACCACCGCCACGGGAACCGTAACGGCCCTCGTGGTAGTGGGTGGCTATGCGGCCACCTACTGGCTTCCTGACCGGCAGTTGCCGGTGAAGTACCTCGTGCGGGTGCTGTGCGCGGTGCAGGCCAGTGCTTTGGCATTTTTTCTGCTCGTCCCATCGCAGTTCGCATACACCCCCTCGGGCTACCTCGCTGCCAGCCTGGACGCCGGCTTTGTTCTGATGCTGGCGCTGCCGGTGCTGCTGGCGCTGGGGTGGGGAGTGCTGCGTCTACCCCTGTACCAGAAGCTGCTCTACCCTGCGCTGATGCTGGCCTATTTTGCCCTCATGTTGCCGCACAAGGCGTTGCTGCACCTGCTCATCCTGCAGCAGTTTTCGGTTCTGTTCATGCCCCTGCTTTACATCTGTTTTGGTGCCGTTCTGGACCTGATGGTTTTTGTAACCCTTTACTCATGGCTGGCCAGTTTGGCCCCTGCGGACGCTGTGACGGAGAAGTGATGAATGTGGCCTGGCCGCGCCGCCCCCCGCTGTTTCTGCTGGCCATTCGTCGATCGCGAAGCCTGGCGTTCATTCTGAGTCTCTGCCTCGCCCTGGTGATCGTTTCCTCATGGCCCGGACGGTCCGTTCCCAGCATCGTTCTGCTGCTGCCCGCGCAGGAAGCCGCCGCATCGCCCGTGACACAGGCTTGGCTGGACGCCGCACGCGAAGAAGGCCTGTTGGTGGTGAGCATGACAGACAATGAATTCATGCGTTTCGGCGGTGACCGCCGCCACATCGCCGGCGTCATCCTGCCCGACACAGTGCATCGCCAAGCGTCCGATCTGCTGATCAGCCAGCTCTACGACTATGTGCACGTTGGCGGACGGCTGTTCGTAGCCTTCGACGCAGCCGTTCATGCACTGCATCAGCACGAGTACCTGGGCGAAGAGGCGCGCCTGTCCCGCCTGGTAGGTGTGCGCTACGCCATGTACCAAAGCCTGCGCGAAAAGACTTTTGCCAACCAACCTGTGTTCGGCAGTGCCGCAGCGGGGCAACAGTTGGGTCTGCAGCCGGGCAAACTCGATTTCGCGCACTCCAGCCTGCCACCGCTGGGTGAACTCACCACCTACGGCTACCCGCACCTGAACCACGCCCACTACCGCACCCAACCGCTACAAGCGGGCGCAAATGCCAAGATCCTGTTGCAGTCGGCCGCCGCCGATGCGGTGGTGGCGCAGCACCGCTTTGGTGCGGGCGAGGTGCTGTTTGCCAATCTGGCACTCGGCTACCTCAAGACCCGTACCGACGGCTACCTCCTGCACCGCCTGCTCAACCACTTCGCGGTCACCATGCTGGGCCAACCCCGCCTCGCAGCAGTGCCCCAAGGGCAAGGCGGTTTGGTGCTCAATCTGCACATCGACTCCAACTCAGCTCAACAACCGCTGCTGGAACTTGAAGCGCGAGGCTGGTTCGACAACGGGCCTTTTTCGCTGCATTTCACAGCGGGGCCAGACACCTACATCACGGGCGACGGCATGGGCCTCAACCTCGACCACAACGCTGCAATGCGTGCCTTTGTACTGCGCCAGGTCGCTCGGGGTCACGAGATCGGAAACCATGGCGGCTGGGGCCACAACATCTACGGCAACCAGGCCACCGAAGACAACCGAGGCACCTTCGAGCCATATCTTGCACTCAACCACCAGAGCGTTTCACAGACGATGGCGCAGCCAGCGCGCAGTTATTCGGCCCCCATGGGCAACCACCCGCAATGGGCGACTCGCTGGCTCGAAGCACAGGGGTTCAAGGCTTACTACTTCACCGGAGACAATGGGCTGGGCCCCACCCGTTCCTACCAGGGGGGTCAACGTCCGGACGGTCAACTGTGGACTTTCCCGATTTCCAGCCTTCACCAGATTGCCACCCTCGAAGAACTTGATCAAGCCACACACCCCCGCAGCGACGAGGACATCGCACGCTTTCTGGAGGCACTGTCGCAATATGTGGCGGAGGCGCGCGTGGCGCGACTGTTCTACTTTCATCCCCCCGCCGCAGAGCAATACCCGCATGTGCTCGACCGCCTTGCCGCCAAAGTGCAGGCGCTGGCATCGCAGCAGCGGTTTCGCTGGTACACGATGGAAGCGTTGGCCGATTTCATGAGCCGGCGCGAGCTGGTGCGCTGGCGGGTCAGCCCACTGGGGGGCGAGGGTAATACACAACTGGTGGCTCACAGCACGGTCAGTCTGGACGCTATGAGCTGGATTTTCTCCATTGCCAGCACCAGTGGCGTCGAGGTCGTTCAAGGTACCGCTGTGGTACGCCGTGACGACACAGAATGGGTGGTGACCGCGGCCTCAGGAAAGGCGCTGGTGGTCAACATTACCTCAGGCAAAAGCCGCACCTACGCGGGCCGCGACATCGCTATGCAGAACTGACTCAGTGGCTTGGGTTTTGCATGACGCGGCGCGCACGCTCTACAAGGTGGACGATCTGCGCGGCAGCAAAAAGGCTGACGGGATGTTCGGTGCAACCAAGGCGCGGTGCCACATGCCGCGCCATTTCGCGCGCTCGGTCCAGCCGCGACGCCGAGCCGTCTGCCATAAGGGCAATCAATAGATTCTCCAGCGCCACCACGCGGTAGCGCAGGTTTTGCCATTCCATGGAAGTCACCGTGGGGGTCTCGGCCAGGTTGACCCAGGCGCTGGCCTGTACCTGCGGTGCGCTGTCGTGGGTGGGATGGCTGTCAGGGTGATGGGTGGGGTCAGCGGTGCTGCGGTCCGGCGGTGAAAAATCCATGTCAGTTAGCCTCCGTGGAGTAGGGGGCCGGCGCATCTGCCAGCTTCTCCCATGCAGGGTAGTGGCCCCCGAGCCCGTCGTCGGTGCGCCATCGAACATGGCGCTGTTTCAGCCGCTTTCTTTCCTCTGGACGTTCTTGAGGCACTACGGTTTTGCAATTCTTGTTATGGCAACACATCTCGTTCCCTTGGTTGCCAGGTCTCAGCGCATCAACTGTTCGTAAACACGCTGATTGCTCTCGTAGCAACTGCATGCCCGGTCCAGCAGGGCATCCCGGTCAAGCACCGTCAACTCACCCCGCCGGTAAACGATCATTCCCAGTCGCTGCAGTTCGCTCGCCGCGACCGTCACCCCCACCCGTCGCACGCCCAGCATGAACGCAAGAAATTCGTGGGTCACGTAAAAAGAGCTGCTGCAGGCACGGTCCTGGCTCATCAGCAGCCAGCGAGCCAGGCGGGGGCCAATCTTGTGGAAGCGCTCGCAAGCAGCTGCCAGGGTCAGTTGCTCCACGCGAAACGCCAGGTAACGCCCCACCATGCGGCGCAAGGCGGGGCTGTCTTCCAGAAGCTGCTGGAAAACCGTCGCTTTCATGCGCCTTGCGGCACCGGCGCCCTGCACCACAGCACGCCACGGCGCTGCTGCACGCCCCAGCAACAGCTCAGCGCCCAGCATGCCTTCGCGACCCACCATGCCCACCTCCAAACCCGGTCGGTCATCGACCTCAATCACCAGTGAGACAAAACCTGTCGTGGGAAAGTAAACATGTCGCGTGCGCGCGTTGCGCTCACCAATGACGCCAGAGAGTGTCATTTCGACCGGCTCGCACTGCTCGATAAGCCGTTTGCGTTCATTGCGCGCCAGCAACTCGATCAAATGGTTCTCGTTGGTGGGCATATGGGCTTCCAGTCGGGGAAAGATGCTGGCTCGCCAGCGGTGCCCCAGTGTCGTCCCCATGGAGGGTGTCCGCCGTCTGCCAGCACACACAGCCGACCGGAAAAACCTCTACCCGTGTGCCTAGAAGGCACATCGGCATCAGACGGCCGTGATGGCGGGCAACAGGCGGTCGTATTCTTTCTTCACCACGCTATAGCATTCGCACGTGCGTTGTTCCAGGCCAGGCCGGTCCAGCACCTTGATACGGCCGCGGGCGTAGCTGATGAGCCCGGCACGCTGCAGCTTGAGCGCTCCTTCCGTAACCCCCTCGCGCCGCACACCCAACATATTGGCGATCAGTTCCTGCGTCATGGTGAGTTCGTCGCCGGCGAGGCGGTCCATGCTCAGCAGTAGCCAGCGGCACAGTTGCTGGTCCAGCGAGTGGTGCCGGTTGCACACCGCTGTCTGCGACATCTGGGCAATCAGCGCCTGGGTGTAGCGCAGCAGCAGGTGCAGCACAGGACCCGAGCGGCCAAACTCCTCTTTGATGTAGTGGGCACGAATGCGCAGCGCCTGACCTGCACTTTGAACCACAGCACGGCTGGTGCTGGATTCGCCGCCCAGGAAGATGGCGACGCCTACCACCCCTTCATTGCCTACCACGGCGATCTCTGCCGACGCTCCGTCCTCCAACACATACAGGAGAGAGACGATGGCATCCAGCGGGAAATGAACATGGCGCACGTTAGTGCCCGATTCATAGAGCACATGGCCGAGCGGCAAGGTAACCCGTTCAATATGGGGCGCCAGGCGCTGCCACTCCGCATCGGGCAGCGCAGCGAGCAGCTGGTTCCTCATGAACTCGAGTGGTCGGGGAATGGGTTGATCAGGCATGACCAGGGATTTTCTGCGTGCGTTTTGATCAAAAGCCTCAAGCGGCATCCCGTTCAATCTAGCAATTGATGCCGACGTGGTATGTGCGCTAGAGCACATAGCGACATCATCGCACCCGCGCCTGTGTAGTTCAACGCACCAACGCTACACGGTGTAAGTGACCCCCTTGGAACTGAATGGTGGGCTTACAGAAACGGGCGTGCCACGGCATGCCGTCACCTCTACGCTGCACGTCTGTCCCATCGGGCGATGGCAGCTTGTCGCCGGATGCTGCCTCACCAACCCTGCACTGCTTCGCTGCTCCGTCACGCCTTAGTGCGCAGGGGCACGCTGATGTGACAGAAAGAAACGCAGCATCTCGGCACTGGCGTCCACCCCGCCGGGTGCGGTGTAGCTGCCCGCTGGGCTGCCACCCGACCATGCATGGCTGGTGCCGTGCAGCTGCCAGTGTTCAATGGTGGCGCCACCATCGGCCGTGGTGTAGACGGTGTGCGTGAAGCGTTGGCGGTTGGGAGCATGGCCATGCGTGACCCGCGCCGCACTCGTGATCTGCTGGGCGCCGCGCGCCGCTTCGACCACGGCTGCGCCGTTGGCGGGGTGCACCGTGGTGTCCGCGTCGCCGTGGAACACGATCATGGGGCGCAATGCAGGCCCAATGGCCGTGCTGGCCGCGGCGCCGGTGCGCATCGCGCCCAGTGCGGTGGGCAGGTCAGCCGCAGCACCGGCAGGCAGGCCCGAGTGCACGCCGAGGGCGGTGAACAGGTCTGGATAGGTGCGCCCCATGATGTCGGCCATGGCACCGCCCGCCGAGAGCCCGGCGATATAGACGCGCGATGCATCCACACCGTGGTCGGCCATGATGTGGCGCGTGAGGCTTGCCAGCAGATCGGGCTCGCCGCGGCCACGTTGCTGGTGCTGCGTCTTGAACCAGTTCCAGCACTTCTGTGCGTTCGCGTGCTGGGTCTGTTCCGGATAGAGCACCAGCACGCCGGCATCGCGCGCCAGTGCGTTCATGCGCGTGCCCGCAGCAAAATCGTCTGCACCCTGGGTACAGCCATGCAGCATCACGATAAGTGGGCGCGGCCCTGTCATTCCCACTGTGGTTGGCGGTACATACAGTCTGTAGGCAAGCTGTCGGCCCTTGTGCGCGTAGCTGCCACGCAGCCATTGCTCGGTGCTGGAGGCTGAGGCTCGCGCCGCCGTGGGTGGATCTTCCTCCGCCTGAAGTGCGGGAGCAGGGACGTCGTCAATCACCCGAGCTTCCGCGTCGATGACCATGCCTGCACCGGGGCTGCCTGATGCCGCGCTGTGGTGGGGCGACACGGGGGCGCTCTCGCCGCGCAGCGTGCGTTGGATCAATTCGGTTGCGGCCAGCAGATTGCCGCCCCGCGTCAGGCGCGTGGCCTCGCCGAGCATGTCGTTGAATAGATGTTTCATGGGGATGGAGTTCAGGTGATGCGGCCGGCCAGGGCTGCGCGGACAGCGGGGCTTGCGTGGAGCGCGCCCAGGACGGCGATGGATTCGATGGTGGCCGCAGCAAGCTCCGCAGGCACGTCCTGGGCAATGCTGGCGAGGCCCAGCACCCTGATCTGGAGCTTCTCCCCGGCGGTCTGTATCCGGGTGAGATCGTCCACCGAGAAGTGTTGCAGTCCCAGGACCAGCATCTTGCGGGCCACGACCTGGCGCAACGCCTCGCCGTGGCTGGCAAGGTGATTGCGGATCGCCGTGCGGATGAAATCGCTGCGGTTGGAATAGAAGCCCTCGGAGACCAGCAAGTCAATCTGCCCCAGATCGACGTACCCCAGGTTGATCGTGAGCTTTTCAGATTCGCTGACGCGCGGAGAGGAGGTGGTAGCCATAAAACATCCTTATGCCATCCATATGGATGGTTTGTGCCAGGTTTCAAGGGTGTATTGAGCAAAAACGATTGACATAAATGCGCCCCTCCCACGCGCGTGGCGCGCCATGGTCTGGCGGAGCGGGCCAGAAACCGGCTGCCGGTCGTGTATGGGAACGCCAGCATGTGCCCTGGCAACCATCCGCCGCGCCAAAGGCGGCGAGGGACGCCTCGTGGAAGCGATACCAAGAGGGGGCTTACGCTTGCCGGGGCGTTGGCGCGGCGGTGGATGACGTAATGGGGTGGCAGTGGTTACACTGCCACGCCGGCCCGGTTGCGATAAAGGTGGCGGATTCAGAGGTGACCGAAGTCGCCCCGCTGGTAGGCGGTCATCGCCATAGCCAGTGCTTGGGGGCGGAAAGGTCGCTCAGCCCATCCAGGCGTGGTCGATGCCAAGAAAAGGACTGGTGAGTTCCCCGGCATCCAGCCCCAAGGCGCGGAACTGGCTGCCGTGGGCATCGGCTGCAAGCGCGCGAGTGTGCTCACGGAGGGCACCTCAGGCGAATGCCGTCGCGTCCAGCGTGGCGTAGTCGGTGTAGCCCTGCGCAGTGCCGCCGAAGAAGGCGTTGCGATCGGCTTCGTTCATCGGGGCGTCGGCCTTCAGCCGTTCGACAAAATCCGGGTTCGCCAGCACCATCTGACCGTAGGCTTCCAGGTCGGCCAGCCCCGACGCTATATCGGCGCCGATCTGCTCGCGCAGGCGGCCCGGCCGGTTCAGGATCAACTTGCCCCTCCAGCGCTGGCGCATGTCGGCCAGCAGGGATTCATTGCCCTGGTGCATGACATGCAGGTAGGCCAGCCCCAGCTTGTCGAGTTCGGTGACCAGATGGCGGTACAGCTCCGGTCCTTCGGCGCCTTCGTCGATGCCCCACATCGTCGTGCCGGGCGACAGGCGGATAGCCGTCCTGTCCGCACCGATTTCCTCGGCGATCGCGGCAGCGATTTCGATGGCGACGCGGGCGCGGTTCTCGATGGAGCCGCTGTAGGCGTCGGTCCGCATGTTGGCACTCGGTGCAAAAAACTGCTGGATCAGATAGGCATTCGCACCGTGGATTTCAACGCCATCCGCGCCGGCCTCGATCGCGCGGCGGGCCGCGTGGCGGAAGTCCTGAACGGTCTGACGCACTTCGTCGGTGCTCAGGGCGCGCGGCACCGGAATGTCCTGCATCCCCTTGAGCGTGAACATCTGCGAGCCGGGAGCGATGGCCGAGGGTGCGACGCCCTGGCGATGGTGCGGCGTGTTGTCCGGGTGGGACATGCGACCTGCATGCATCAGCTGGATGAAGATGCGGCCGCCCTTGCCATGGATGGCGTCGGTGATCTTCTTCCAGCCTGCGACGTGGGCGTCGGTGTAAATGCCCGGCGTGCTCAGGTAGCCCTGGCCATCATCCGAGGGCTGGGTGCCTTCAGTAACGATCAGGCCGATGCTGGCTCGCTGGGCGTAGTACGTGGTGGCCAGCTCACCCGGCGTGCCGTCGAACTGGGCACGCGAACGGGTCATTGGCGCCATGACCAGGCGGTTGGCCAGGTTGTAGCGGCCGATGCGGACAGAAGAGAACAAGGGGCTGGCATTCATGGCAATTTCCTGTGGGTTGAAATGATGGCCATGATCTTCTTTGAATACTTTGATGGGATAAAGATGGCAAAATGAAATTCATTGATCCATAAACGCAGCAATCAACATGAACTTGCTGAACGACATGGCGCTGTTCGTGGAAGTCGCTCGGACCATGAGCTTTCGCCGTGCGGCCGACGCCCTCGGGATGCCGAACTCCACCCTCTCCCGGAGGGTCAGCGCCCTTGAAAAAGCCATCGGGCTACGCCTGCTCCATCGCACCACCCGCCGACTCGAACTGACCGAGGCGGGGCAGATCTACTACGAGCGCTGCAAGCGCATCGTGGACGAGGCAAAACTCGCGCACGAACAATTGGGTGAACTGCTGGCGCAACCCAGCGGCGTGCTGCGTGCCTCGCTGCCGGTGGACTTTGCCTCCGCCTACCTGGCCCCGCTGATCGCGGAATTCGCGCGCAAATACCCCGGCATCAGCTTCGAGCTCGATCTCACGCCCAGGCGGGTGGACCTGGTGACCGAACCCTTCGACGTGGCCATCCGCATGGGTGAATCACAAGATTCCAGCCTGATTGGACGGTTGCTGGCCAGCCTGACGACGCACCTCTATGCCTCGCCCGGCTACCTTGCGCTTGCTGGCAACCCTGAACATCCGACGGACCTGGGTTCCCATCAATGCCTGGGCTTCAGGGCGGCCAAAGCCATGACCTGGCGATTGTCCCGCACCGATGGTTTCGAGACGGTGGACGTTGAAGTAGGGGGGCGATTCCAACTCAACAGTGTGGGCATGATGCGGCGCCTGGCGACACTGGACCTGGGGCTGGTGGTGCTGGCGGACGCCCTGGCGACCGAAGATGTGGCGAGTGGGCGGCTGTGCCGGGTGCTGCCCGACTGGCAGGGTCCGCGAGCACCGGTCTATGCCATTACCGAGACGCGCCTGCTGCCCGCTAAAACCCAGCGCTCTATCGAGTTCCTGCGCGAGCGGCTGGATCGAACGTGACACGCAGCCGACCCGCTTGATTGGGTGAACGCGCGACAAGAATGAATGACGGCAGCGGGTTGGAATCCGACAACTATTCCGACCTGAACCCTGCAACGGACAGCACTCCGCCGTCAGTTCCCCAACTTCCCCACCCCCAACAACCCCTGCAGCCTCTCGCTGCTGGTCGTGTACTCCAGCGGCAGCTTGTGCCCCGCCAGCCACTCGGCCGCGCCGAAGGCGGCGAGGGTGGCTTCGTGGAAGCCGCTCAGGATGAGCTTGCGCTTGCCGGGGTAGGTGATGGCGTCGCCCACGGCGTGGATGCCGGGCACGCTGGTGGCGAAGGTGGCGGTGTCCACCACGAGCTGTTTGCGCTCCAGCGCCAGGCCCCATTCGGTGATGGGGCCCAGGCGTGGCACGAGGCCCAGGCGCACGAGCAGCAGGTCCAGCGGCAGGCGCAAGGGCGTGCTTTCGGGCGTGGTCAGTTCCAGCGCCGTCAGGCGCCCTTGTTCTTCCACGATGCCGCCGGCCACGCCGATGGCGACCTCGATGCGGCCGGCCGCGCGCAGGGCCTGCAATTGCTCCAGCAGGGCGGGCGGGGCGTCGAAGACGTCGCGGCGATGCTGTAGCGTGGTGTGGGCGGGGCGCAGGGCCTCGGGGGCGGTGGCGCAGGCGATGGCCTGTTGCACGGCGGGTTCGTCGCCGCCGTGCACCACCACGCGCTGGCCGGCGAGGTGGGTGCCTTCGTCCAGCCGGTAGCGCACTTGGTTGCCCTCATGGGCCTCCAGGCCGGGCAGCTTGAGGGCGCGCGGCATGAAGGCGCCCACGCCGGTGGCGATGAACACGGCGCGTGCCTGCAGTTGCGTACCCTGCGTGGTGCCGACGAGGAAGCCGCCGCCGGGCTGGGGCTGCACGGTGTCCACCTGCTGGCCGAGGTGGAACTGGGGGGCGAAGGGTTCGATCTGCGCCAGCAGGCGCTGTACCAGTTCGTGCCCGGTGCAGGCCTGGACGGCCGGAATGTCGTAGATGGGTTTGTCGCCGTACAGCTCGGCGCACTGGCCGCCGGGGTGGGGCAGGGCGTCGATGACATGGGCGCGCAGGCCTTGCAGGCCGAGCTGGAACACCTGGAACAGGCCGACAGGCCCCGCGCCGATGACGACAGCGTCAACGGCGGTGGGGGCCATGCGGGGTGCGGTGGTGTTCAAGGGGTGGGCGCGGGTGGGGCGCCTCGGGCGTGGTCAGCGCTGGATGTCCTTGACCTTGCCGGGCTGGCCGTTCCACTCGTCGGCGTCGGGCAGGGCGGGCTTGCGCTTGGTGATCGGCTTCCAGCCGGGGGCGTTGGTCAGATCGGCGTTGATCTTGATGAAGGCCAGCTCGGTGGGCGGCAGGTCTTCCTCGGCGAAGATGGCGTTGGCCGGGCATTCAGGCACGCAGACGGCGCAGTCGATGCACTCGTCCGGGTTGATGACCAGCATGTTCGGGCCTTCGACGAAGCAGTCGACGGGACACACGTCCACACAATCGGTGTATTTGCACTTGATGCAGTTTTCAGAAACGACGTGGGTCATGGCAGTGTTTTTTGGGGATCGGGAAAACCCGTGATTTTAGGACGGGTAAAGGCCGGCAGGGCGTCAGCCCTGCCGGTTCAGTGGAAAAGACAATGACCAGGGTCAATACGCGGGGTCAATTCACCAGCACGGCGCCCGCGGTGGCATGGCTCGCGGTGTCCACCAGGATCAGCGAGCCGAGCACGCGCGCCTGGCCGAACGGCGCGGCGGGCAGGGGCTCCTGCAGCAGCAGTTCCACATGGCCGATGGCGTTGGGGTCGAGCTGCTGGGCGTCTTCCTCGGCCAGGGTGTTGATGTTGAGCTTGTGCACCACACGCTTGACCTTGGCCTTGACCCAGCGGTGGCCGTGCAGCGCCCAGTACACGCGGCCCGCCACCAGGGGCTCGTTGTCCATCCAGGCCACGGTGGTGCGCAGTTCGCGGCTGCCGGGCCAGGCGGGCACGGCGGCGGGGGTGTCGAAGTCGTCCTCGGCGGCGGCCGCCTCGGTGGGCGCGGCCACGATCCAGTCGCCACGCGAGACGTCAACCTCGCGGTCGAGCACGATGCCGGCGCTCTGGCCTGCGTCCACGTCCACGGGGCGGCGCGCGTGGTCGAGCACCTGGGCCACGCTGGCGCGCTGGCCGCTGGGGAAGATCTGCACGGGCGTGCCGGGCTGCACGCTGCCGGCGGCCACGCGGCCCCAGAACACGCGGCGGCCCTGCGAGGTGTCGGACGAGGAGGAGAACTTCTCCACCCACTGCACCGGGAAGGCCAGCGGCAGGCCGGTGTCGGCGGGGGTGTTGGGCAGCAGTTCGAGGATCTGCAGCAGGCTCGGGCCTTCGTAGCCACACCAGCCGGGCTGGGCATCGACCACGTTCCAGCCCTTGAGGGCGGAGACGGGCACGGTGGCGGCCACCTGGATGCCGGCGTCCTGCGCAAACTGCGCCAGCGCGGCGCTGATGTGGCGCCAGGCGAGCTGTGGGTCTTCCACGGCGTCGAGCTTGTTCACGGCGAACACCAGCGAGTGCACGCGCAGCAGGTGCGCCAGCAGGCTGTGGCGGCGTGTCTGCGGCAGCAGGGCGAGGTCAGGGTTTTGCCAGTCGAGCTTGGTGGCGTCCACCAGCACCACGGCGGCGTCGGCGCTGGAGGCGGCCGTCACCATGTTGCGCGTGTACTGCTCGTGGCCCGGCGCGTCGCCGATGATGAACTTGCGGCTTTCGGTGGCGAAGTAGCGGTAGGCCACATCGATGGTGATGCCCTGTTCGCGCTCGGCCGAGAGGCCGTCGGTCAGCAGGGCCAGGTCCACCTCGCCGCCGCGCTGCACGCCGGCCAGGTGGTCCTGCAGCACGGCCTTGCTGTCCACCAGAAGGCGGCCGATCAGCGTGCTCTTGCCGTCGTCCACGCTGCCGCAGGTGATGAACTTGAGTGCGGAAATATGGTCGTTCTGCGCTGCAGCGCCCGCTGCTGCTGCGGTATCAGCTATCAAATTCGTAGTCATCAGAAGTACCCGTCTTTCTTGCGCTTCTCCATGGAAGCATCGGAAGTCTTGTCGTCCATGCGCGTGGCGCCGCGTTCGCTCACGTCGGCGGCCAGCGTCTCGATCACGATGTCGGCGGCCGTGGCGGCCGGGCTCTCCACCGGGCAGGTGCAGGTGATGTCGCCCACGGTGCGAAAACGCACGTCGCGCGTTTCCACCACCTCGCCGTCGCGCGGCGGGGTGAGTTCGGTCACGGGCACGAGCAGGCCCTTGCGCTCGACCACCTGGCGCTGGTGCGTGTAGTACAGCGACGGCAGAGCGATCCGTTCGCGGTCGATGTACTGCCACACGTCCAGCTCGGTCCAGTTGCTGATGGGGAACACGCGGAAGTGCTCGCCCGGTGCCAGGCGGGTGTTGAACAGGGTCCACAGCTCGGGGCGCTGAGCCTTGGGCTGCCATTGGCCGAAGCTGTCGCGGTGGCTGAAGATGCGTTCCTTGGCGCGGGCCTTTTCCTCGTCGCGGCGGGCGCCGCCGATGAGCGCGTCGAAGCGGAATTCCTCGATGGCTTCGAGCAGCGTGACCGACTGGTGCACGTTGCGCGACTCGCCCGGGTGCGCCAAGCGCACGGTGCCGCGCGCCATCGAATCCTCGACGCTGCGCACGATGAGTTCGGCGCCCAGCTCCTTGGCGCGGAAGTCGCGGAAGTCCGTCACTTCGGGGAAGTTGTGGCCCGTGTCGATCATCAGCAGCGGGTAGGGGATGCGGCCCGCGCCAAAGGCCTTCTCGGCGCACTTGAGCATGACGAGCGAGTCCTTGCCGCCCGAGAACAGCAGGGTGGGGCGCTCGAAGGCGGCGGCCACCTCGCGCAGGATGAAGATGGTTTCTTCTTCCAGCGCGTCGAGGTGGCGGTTGCTGAGGTGGCTCAGCGTGGAGGTGTCGATGCGGGCGTTCATGGGATTTTCAATCAAATCGGACTCTAGAGCTTACGTATCAAGCGCTGGCAGCTATCATTTTTAATGTGAAAGGTGCAGGCCGCACTCGCGGTTGTCTTCGCCCTTGGTCGGGTCCACGTAGTCGAAGTTGTTGGGCAGGCCGTGCTTTTCGCAGTATTCGTACAGGTCCTTGGACGACCAGTGCAGCAGCGGCGCGACCTTGATCAGGCCGTCGGGGTTGATGCTCACCGGGTCCATCTGCGCGCGCACGGCGGTGTCGGTGGCGCGCAGGGCGGTGAACCACACCTTGGGCGCGGTCTCGCGCAGGGCGCGGGTGAAGGGTTCGAGCTTCACTTCTGCGGTGAAGGCGGCGTGGCGTGGGTCGTCCAGCGCGGGCGTGGCGCCTTCGACCGCCTCGCGGTGCGCGCGCGAGCGGCGCGGCAGGTAGATCTGCAGGTTGAGCCCGAGCTGCTTCGTCACTTCGTCGGCAAAGCGGTAGGTGGCTTCGGTGTTGTAGCCGTTGTCCATCCAGACCACCGGCACGTCGGGCCGCACCTGGGTGACCAGGTGCAGGATCACCGCCTCGAAGGGGCGGAAGTTGGTGGTGACGATGGTGGGCTGGTTCAGGCCCAGCGCCCAGGCCGTGAGGCCGGCGGCGTCGCGGCCCAGTTCGGCATTGATGCGTGCAAGGTCGAGGGTGCTCATGCGTGGGGTTCCTTCGGGGTCTCGTGCATCACGCGGCGTCGCGGAAGTGGGGCAGCGGGTTCGTCGCGTCGCCCTGGTAGAAGCCCTTGAAGCGGTCGAACTGGCGCTGCGCGTCGGCCAGGTCCACGCCCTCGCGCAGCACGGCCACGTCGAAGCCGCAGCGGGCCATCTGCACCAGCTGGTCGATCAGCACGTCGCCCGTGGCGCGGATCTCGCCCGTGAACTTCAGGCGCCCGCGCAGCAGGCGCGCCTGGCTGAAGGCGCGGCCGTCGCTGAACTTGGGGAAGTGCAGGTCGATGCGCGTGACGCCCGCCAGATCCAGCGCCAGCGGGTCGGCGTCGTTCGGCAGTTCAATGGTGTTTTGGGCTTCTGCGCCCTTCTGGTGGGCGCTGGCAGCTATGATTTTCATAGTGTTTCTTTCGGGGGCTCAGGCAGAGACAGCGTCGGCGGGCAGGCGCACGGCGTTGGCCGCGGCCTTGAAGGGGTCGATACCGACGCGGCGCACGGTGGCGGTGAAGGTTTCGTACTTCGGGCCGTGGGCCTGGTCGGGCAGCTGCTCGCGCAGGCTGCGGTAGGTGGTGAGCAGGGCCTCGATGACGCCCGGCACTTCGGCGGCGCTGAACGAGGGGCCGATGATCTTGCCGGGCGAAGCCGGGCCCGAGAGGTTGGAGCCGTCGGCGCCGCCCAGCGTGATCTGGTACCACTCCTTGCCGTCCTTGTCCACGCCCAGGATGCCGATATGGCCGCTGTGGTGATGGCCGCAGCTGTTGATGCAGCCGCTGATGTGCAGGTCGATCTCGCCCAGGTCGAACAGCTCGTCCAGGTCCTGGTAGCGCTCGGTGATGGCCTCGGCGATGGGCAGCGAGCGGGCGTTGGCCAGTGCGCAGAAGTCGCCGCCGGGGCAGGCAATCATGTCGGTCAGCAGGCCGATGTTGGGCTTGGCCAGGCCCAGCGCGCGCGCGGCCTTCCACAGCTCGGGCAGCTGGTCGCGGCGCACCCAGGGCAGCAGCAGGTTTTGCTCGTGCGTCAGGCGCAGCTCGCCGGCAGAGAAGCGGTCGGCCAGGTCGGCGGCGGCTTCCATTTGCTCGGCCGTGGCGTCGCCGGGCGCATAGCCCAGGCGCTTGAACGACAGCACCACCGCGCGCAGCTGCGGGTGGCGGTGCGGCAGCACGTTGCGGTGCATCCAGCGGCCGAATTCGGAGTCTTCGCCACCTGCGGCGCGCAGCAGGGCCAGGGTTTCGGCCTCGGCGTCGGAGGGGTCCAGGTTGAGTTGCGGCTCCTGGAAGCAGGCCGTCACGCGGTCGAGTTCGGCCTGGGTGATGGTGTGCGGGCCGCCTTCCACTTCGAGGATCTGGCGGTATTCCTCGTCCACCTGGTCGATGTAGGCCTGGCCTTCGGCCTTGACCAGGATCTTGATGCGCGCCTTCCAGGAGTTGTCACGGCGGCCGTAGCGGTTGTAGACGCGGATCACGGCTTCCAGGTAGTTCATGAGCTGGTTCCATGGCAGGAACTCGCGCAGCACCGGGCTGATGGTGGGCGTGCGGCCCATGCCGCCGCCCACGCGCACCTTGAAGCCCAGCTCGCCCGCGTCGTTCTTCACGAGCTGCAGGCCCACGTCGTACCAGCCCAGGGCGGCGCGGTCCTCGCGCGCGCCGTTGATCGAGATCTTGAACTTGCGCGGCAGGAAGGCGAACTCGGGGTGCAGCGTGCTCCACTGGCGCAGGATTTCGCAGAACGGGCGCGGGTCGGCGATCTCGTCCTCGGCGATGCCGGCCAGTGCGTCGCTGTTGATGTTGCGGATGCAGTTGCCGCTGGTCTGGATGCCGTGCAGGTTGGCGCTGGCCAGCAGGTCCATCACGTCGGCCGCCTTGGTCAGCGGAATCCAGTTGAACTGCACGTTGGTGCGCGTGGTGAAGTGGCCGTAGCCGTACTTCAGCTGGGTGCCGATGCGGCGGCCGTCGGGCAGCGGAATGTCGCCCAGCTTTTCCTGCGTGGCCTGGGCCTCGGCCAGCAGGGCGGCGTCGGGCTGGTCGTATTCGCGGGCCACGCGCGCCAGCACGCGCAGCTGGCTGCTGGCGAGCTCGCCATAGGGCACGGCCACGCGCAGCATGGGTGCGTAGCGCTGCACGTACCAGCCGTTCTGCAGGCGCAGCGGGCGGAACTCATCCTCGGCGAGCTTGCCCGCCTGCCAGCGTTCGAGCTGGTCGCGGAACTGCTGGGCACGCAGCTGGATGAACTGTTGGTCGAATGCGGTGTATTGGTACATGGTGGGGAGAATCTCTTTGCCGAGATTTAAATCAAAACCAGTTTGGCGCCCGCCCAGGCGAGCAGCACGGAAAGGGCCGAGCGGATGACGCGCTCGGGCGTGCGAGACACCAGGCGCGAGCCCACCCAGATGCCGGGCAGCGAGCCGGCCAGCAGCTGCGCCAGCAGCGGCCAGTCCACCGAGCCCAGCGAAGCATGGCCCAGGCCGGCCACCAGGGTCAGCGGCACGGCGTAGGCGATGTCGGCGGCGATGATGCGCGGCAGCGGCAGGTGCGGAAACACCAGCAGCAGCACGGTGACGCCGATGGCGCCCGCGCCCACGGAGGTGAAGGTGACCAGCGTTCCGATCACCGCGCCCAGCAGCACCGGCAGGCTCCAGTGGCGCGGCTCGGCGGCATTGGCGGCGTTGGCCTGGCGCGCAGCCAGCTCGATGGCCTGGTGCTTGGGCGAGAACGCCAGCACCTTGTAGAGCATGGCCGCGGCCGTCAGCAGCAGCGCGCCGCCCAGCGTGGTGGTCATGAGGTGCTGCACGCGCTCGGTGGCCGGGCCCATGCGGTGCAGCAGCCACAGCGAGCCCAGCGCCGCCGGAATGCTGCCCGCGCACAGCAGCGCGACCACGCGCCAGGGCACCAGGCGCTGGCGCGCCATGCTCACGGTGCCGCCCAGCTTGGTGAAGGCGGCGAACAGCAGATCAGTGCCGATGGCCAGGTGGGGTTTCACGCCGAAGAAGAAGATGAGCACGGGCGTCATGAGCGAACCGCCGCCCACGCCTGTCAGGCCGACGATGAGGCCGACCGCGAAGCCCGCAAAAATGAACGCGAAATCATGCATGGGCGCCAATGTAGGCGGGCTGCATATGAAAACAAACGATTGTTTCGTGCTTCCCTTATGCGAATAAGCTTATGCACGAAGACTGGCGCGGCTTGCACGGGGTTGGATACGGTTGCGCGCTTTGTTCTCTTGCGGCCCAGGCCAGCGGCCACCGCGCAAGGGCCTGGGTCGGCCGCGCCGCCCCGCCGCGCTGGTGGCGTCCCCCTTCCCGGCTCGCACAGCGAGACGAGAGAAGGGGGAAGCGGCGCGGCCGCACAGGGGGTTGTCATAGTCGCTCCGTGCCCATGGCGCGGGCCAGCTTGGCGTCCAGCGGCAGCGGCTCGCCTTGCAGGCGCGCGGCCAGCAGTTCGCCGCACAGCACGGCGCGGGTGAGCCCGCGTGCGCCCAGGGCGGTGCTGACCCACAGGCCGGGCAGGGCGTCGGGCGCCACCGGGCCGACGATGGGCAGGCGGTCGGCCGAGGTGCAGCGCACGCTGGCCCAGGCATGCAGCGGCGCCTCGCCTTCAAAGGCCGGGCGCAACGCCGGGGCCGCCGGGGGCACCAGGGCCTGCAGGCGGCGCCAGTTGGTGGCATGGGAAGCGGCCTCTTCCTCGGGCGGAAGGGGCAGCAGCTCCACGTCGCGGTCGAAGGTGGAACCCATGTGCCAGGCGTGGCCGCCGTCCAGCGGCACATGCGCCACCAGGGCGCCGTTGCCATTCACCGGGAAGGGCGGGAGCCCGGCCGCACCGGCGGGCTGCACTCCCCAGGAGAGCTGGCCGCGCACCGGCTGCAGCGGCAGGTGGGGCCCCTGCACCTGTTCCAGCAGTGCGTTGCAGGCGGGGCCGGTGGCTACCACCACCACCTCGGCTTCGGCCAGGCACTGGCCGGCGGCGTCGAGCACTTGCCAGGTGCCGCCGTCGGTGCGGCGCAGGGCGGCCACGCGGCTGTCAGGCTGGAAGGCGATGCCCGGCTGCTCCAGGAGCTGGCGCACCAGAGTGCCTGGGCGCACCCAGCCGGCGCGCGTGTGCCAGCACGCGGGGGCGTCGTCCGGCAGGCCGGCGGTGCGCAGGGTTTCGGGGCTGGCGGTCTGGTTCCAGTCGGCGCCGGGGCCGTCCTGCCAGCCTTCAGGCAGGCCGGGGTTGTCGGCGGGGCGGCGCTCCAGCACGCCGGCGGGGGCCCAGTCCACGCCGTTCTGCAGCAGGGCCTGCGATTGCTGCAGCATGGCGCGCACGCCGCTGCGCGAAACGCGCGCGAACACGTTGTCGTCGGCCGCCAGGTGCGGCGCGAACAGCCCCACCGGTAGGCCCGAGGCGCCACTGGCCGGTGTTGCGCCGGCGTCCAGCACCTGCACGCGCCAGCCGCGCCGCGCCAGGCTCGCGGCCGTGGCGGCGCCGGCCAGGCCCGCGCCAATGACGACGCAGCGCGCCGGCGTGGGGTGCTCGGGCGCGGGTTCGGCCGTGCGGCTGGTGCGCGGTTCCCAGGCGGGGTTGAAGGTGGCCTGCAGGTTGTCGCGCTTCGGGGGCACGCCGGGCACCTTCTCCACCGCGAAGCCGCACTGTGCGAGCGCATCGCGCACGGTGCGCGCGATGGTCCAGGTGGCCAGGCGCGTGCCCCGGTGGCAGCAACGCGCCACGGCCTTGAGGGTGTGCGGGCTCCAGATGTCGGGGTTGTGCTGGGGGCTGAAGCCGTCAAGGTAGACGGAATCCACGTTCCAATGCTGCTGGCGCAGCAGGGCCTGCGCGTCGCCGACGCACAGCGTGAGCAGCACGCGCCCGCCGTCGAACCACAGGCGGTGCACGCCGGGCAGCAGGCCCCAGTACTGCGCGTGCAGCTCCTGGGCCAGCGGCAGCAGCTCGGGGTGGCGCTCGGCGGCGCGCAGCAGGTCTGCGGCGGACACGGGCCAGGCTTCGAGCGAGACGAAATGCAGCACCGTGGGGCGCGCCGGGTCGGCGCGCCAGGCGGCCCAGGTGACGAGGAAGTTCAGCCCGAAGCCGAAACCCGTCTCCAGGATGCGCCACTGCGGCGCCCCGGCCCAGGCCTGTGGCAGGCCGCAGCCGTGCAGGAAGACATCGCGTGCCTGCGCGATGCCGCCCTGTTCGCTGTGGTAGCGGTCGCCAAAGCGCGGGCTGTAGGGGGTGCCGTCTTCGAGCCAGTCAATGCTTTCGGCCATGGGATGTGCGGTGCGGAAGAACCAATGAAAAAGGCGCCCCACGGGGCGCCACGGGAGCGGAAGGGCCGCCGTTAGTTGGAGGGCGGCACGTAGCCTTGCACCGTGTCGGCGCCGCCGCCGAAGAAGTGCTGCTCCATCTGGCGCGCCAGGTACTGGCGGGCGCGCGCGTCGGCCAGGTTCAGGCGGTTCTCGTTCACCAGCATGGTCTGGTGCTTGATCCAGCCCGCCCAGGCTTCCTTGCTCACGCTTTGCCAGATGCGTTTGCCCAGCTCGCCGGGGTAGGGGGGGAAATCAAGGCCTTCGGCTTCCTTGCCGAGCTTGATGCATTGAACCATGCGTGCCATGGGGAGTGCCTTTTAGATGTTTGGGTAATAAAAAACTGAAAACACAGTAGTTCCGGTTTTGATGAGCGGCTTCCAGAATCCGTTCATCCCACACAAAACCGCTGGAACCACAAAATGAACCTTCGCCGCGACTTTATCAAGATTCCCCTGGCCGCTGCCGCTTTGACCCTGGGCGCCGCATCGGCTTGGGCCCAGGGCGTGACCCTGCTGAACGTCTCGTACGACCCGACGCGCGAGCTGTATGTGGAGTTCAACCAGTCCTTCGCCAAGCACTGGAAGGCCAAGACCGGCCAGGACGTGACGGTCAAGCAGTCGCACGGCGGCTCGGGCAAGCAGGCGCGCTCCATCATTGACGGGCTGGAGGCCGACGTGGCCACGCTGGCCCTGGCCGGAGACACGGACGCGCTGCACACCAATGGCGGCTGGATCACCAAGGACTGGCAGAAGCGCCTGCCGCACAACAGCTCGCCCTACACCTCGACCATCGTGCTGGTGGTGCGCCAGGGCAACCCCAAGGGCATCAAGGACTGGGACGACCTCGTCAAGCCCGGCGTGAGCGTCATCACCCCCAACCCCAAGACCTCGGGCGGCGCGCGCTGGAACTACCTGGCGGCCTGGGAATTCGCCAAGCGCAAGTACGGCGGCGACGCCAAGGCCAAGGAGTTCGTGGGCAAGCTCTATGGCAACGTGCCCGTGCTCGACACGGGTGCGCGCGGCTCCACCATCACCTTCGCGCAGCGCAACCAGGGCGACGTGCTGATCGCCTGGGAGAACGAGGCCTACCTGCTGGACAAGGAGTTCGGCGCCAAGTTCGACGTGGTTGCGCCCTCCATCTCCATCCTGGCCGAGCCCGCCGTGGCGGTGGTGGACAAGAACGTGGACAAGAAGGGCACGCGCACCGTGGCCGAGGCCTACCTGCAGCACCTGTACTCGGAAGAGGGCCAGGACATCGCGGGCAAGCACTTCTACCGCCCGGCGGTGTCGGAGAAGGCCAAGGCCAAGTACGCCAAGCAGTTCCCCAAGCTGAACCTGTTCACCATCGACGACGCCTTCGGCGGCTGGACCAAGGCGGCCAAGGAACACTTCGCCGACGGCGCGGCGTTCGACCAGATCTACACCAAGAAGTAAACCCACCGTTCCAGAAAGGAAGCCGCGATGTCTGCCCTGTTGCTGGCCGGAAGTCCGTCGGAACGCTCGCGTTCGGCCGCGCTGCTCGACGCCGTGTCGCTGCGCCTGAAGGCGCGGGGCGCCCTGGTCGACCGCATCCACATCCGCGACCTCTCGCCCCAGGCGCTGCTGCTGGGCGACGCCTCGCACCGCAGCATCAGCCACGCCGTGGCGCAGGTGGCCGAGGCCCAGGTGGTGGTGGTCGCCACCCCGGTGTTCAAGGCGGCGTACAGCGGTGTGCTCAAGGTCTTTCTCGACCTGCTGCCGCAGAACGCGCTCAAGGGCAAGACGGTGCTGCCCCTGGCCACCGGCGGCAGTCCCAACCACATGCTGGCGCTGGACTATGCGCTGCGGCCGGTGCTGCAGTCGCTGGGCGCGCGGCACATCCTGCCCGGCGTTTACGCCACCGACGCCCAGGTGGCGCTCACGCCCGAAGACGCCTTCGTGGTCGGTGGCGACATCGCCGCGCGGCTGGATGAAGCGGTGGACCTGCTCATCACCGAGACCCTGCGGCCCCCGGCGGCGCAGTCCGGCCGGTTTGCGGCGGTGCCGTTTTCGCGGGTGCGATGTAGCGTCTGACGCCGCCGCGCCACCGCTTCCTCTTTTCTCCTGATTGTTTGAACCCGCATGCGCGGGCAGGGCGGAGCCTTGCCCGCCGCAGCCCACCACTCTTTATCTGAAGGACGAATTTCATGAGCACAGTCATCGACCGCCGCCCTGGCGGCACCACCACCGAAGGCCCGCACTGGCTGGTGGCCCTGCGCAACCTGTTCATCGGCGCCGTGGCCCTCGCGGCCGGCCTGCTGATCGCGCTCTTTCTGCTGGCGCAGCCCGTGCATGCGCAGGGCAAGGGCGAGCTGCGCATCGGCATCCAGAAATCCTCGGCCCTGCACACGCTGCAGCGGGCCAACGGCTCGCTGGAGAAGAAGCTTCAGCCGCTGGGCATCAGCGTCAAGTGGGTGGAGTTCCCCGCCGGACCGCAACTGCTGGAAGGGCTGAACGTGGGCGCCGTGGACGTGGGCTACGTGGGCGAGGCGCCGCCCATCTTCGCGCAGGCCGCCGGCGCGCAGTTCGTCTACATCGGCAACGACCCGGCTTCGCCGCAGGCCGAGGCCATCGTGGTGCCCAAGGATTCGCCGCTCAGGTCGGTGGCCGACCTCAAGGGCAAGAAGGTCGCACTCAACAAGGGCAGCAACGTGCACTACCTGCTGGCCAAGCTGGTTGAGAAGGCCGGCCTGAAGCTCGCCGACCTGCAGGTGGTCTACCTGCCGCCCGCCGATGCCCGCGCCGCCTTTGAAAGCCGGAACGTCGATGCCTGGGTCATCTGGGACCCGTTCCTGGCCGCCGTGGAAAAGCAGATTGGCGCCCGCGTGCTGGCCGATGGCAAGGACGTGGTGAACAACCACCAGTACTACCTGGCCCAGCGCGACTACGCCCTGAAGAACCCCAAGGTCGTCCAGGCGCTGTTCGCCGCCTCGGTGGAGGACGGCGAATGGCTCAAGGCCAACCTCAAGCTGGCCGCCGCGCAGATCGCGCCGCTGCAAGGCCTGTCGGCCGAGGTGGTGGAACTGGCCCTGCAGCGCCAGGCGCTCAACGTCAAGCCCATCACGCCCGCCGTGGCCGCCGACCAGCAAAAGATCGCCGACACCTTCTTCGAACTCAAGCTGATTCCCAAGGCCATCAAGGTGAGCGACGCCATCGTTTTGAATGCGCAGCCCTGACCCGAGCCCCCCACTTCCAGACCGGACCCACACCATGACCTTGATTTCTCCCTCCCGCCGCCGCCTGATCCAGGGCGCCGCCTCCGCCATCGCGCTGCCCGCCTTCGGCGGCCTTGCGCAGGCGGCCGCGCCGCGTGAATTCCGCATTGGCCACCAGAAGGGGCTGCTGAGCCTCCTCAAGAGCCGGGGCACCCTCGAAGCGCGCCTGGCGCCGCTGGGCGTGGCGCTGAAATGGACCGAGTTCACCGCCGGTCCGGTGCAGCTCGAAGCGCTGAACGTCGGCTCCATCGACTTCGGCGACGTGGGCGAGGCGCCCCCCATCTTTGCCCAGGCCGCCGGTGCGCCGCTGGCCTACGTGGCCGCGACCGAGCAGCGGCCCAAGGCCGAGGGTGTGCTGCTGCCCAAGGGCTCGTCCATCCGCACCGTGGCCGACCTCAAGGGCAAGAAGATCGCGCTCAACAAGGGCAGCAACGTGCACTACTTCCTGGTCAAGCTGCTGGAAAAGCACGGCTTGAAGTACGCCGACGTGAACGTCGTCTTCTTGCCGCCGGCCGATGCGCGCGCAGCCTTTGAGAAGGGCTCGATCGACGCCTGGGCCATCTGGGACCCGTTCCTCGCCGCCGCCGAAAAGACGCTGGACGCACGCCTGCTGGCCGACGCCACGGGCGTGGTGGGCAACCGGGCCTACTTCTTCTCGTCGCTGCCGTACGCGGACAAGAACACCGACGTGCTGCGCATCGCCATCGAGGAAATCAACAAGGTCGACATCTGGGCCAAGGTGAACCGCGAGCTGCTGGCCGCCGAGCTCGCGCCGCTGTTCGGCATCCCCAAGCCGGTGCTCGACCTGTCCACCGCGCGTGCCGAATACGGCACCGGCCCGGTCACCCCGGCGATCCTGGCCGAGCAGCAAAAGATCGCCGACACCTTCTTCGACCTCAGGCTCATCCCGCGGCGCATCCACGTCAAGGACGTGGCGCGCTCGCCCTGGGCCTGAACCCATCCACGCCAGCCTTCAGGAGCCGCACATGCCCACGCCATCGCCTCATTTCTACCGTGATCCCCTGCCGCACATCCTGCGCACCACCGCCCTGGCCTGGGGCCTGAAGGCGCCGGCGCGCACGCCCGCCCGTGCGGCGTCCCGGGAGGGCCTTTGCGGCTGGAGCCTGGGCGCCTCACGCTGGTGCTCCGGCATCGCTCTTTCCTACTGAGGCGGCCCGGCAAGCCCCGTTCTTCCAATCCCTCCACGGATAAGCCCATGAGCAACACCGTCCAAGAACTGCAGGCCCCGGTGCCTGACTCCATTGCCCCGCCGGCGTTGCTGGCCCTGCCGCCAGCCCTGGCCCGCCTGGCCGCTGGCGTGTTCCGGCGCCTGCTGCCCTGGCTGGTGCCCGTCGCGCTGGTGGTGCTGTGGCAGGCCGCCGCCTCGCTGGGCTGGCTCTCCAGCCGCGTGCTGCCCGCGCCGGTGGACGTGGTGCGCGCTGCCTGGGCGCTGGCCGCCTCGGGCGAGCTGTGGACGCATGTGCAGGTGAGCGCGGGCCGGGCGCTCACCGGGCTGGCCGTTGGCGGCGGGCTGGGGCTGGCGCTGGGCCTGCTCACGGGCTCGGCGCGCTGGGCCGAGGCGCTGTTCGACACCAGCATCCAGATGGTGCGCAACATCCCGGCGCTGGCGCTCATTCCGCTGGTGATTCTGTGGTTCGGCATCGACGAGGCGGCCAAGCTGTTCCTCATCGCGGTGTCGGTGTTCTTTCCGGTCTACCTCAACACCTTCCACGGCATCCGCGGCGTGGACCCGGGGCTGGTCGAGATGGGGCGCACCTACGGGCTCACGCGCTGGCAGCTCTATCGCCAGATCATCCTGCCCGGCGCGCTGTCGTCCATCCTCGTGGGGCTGCGCTTCTCGCTCGGGTTGATGTGGGTGATCCTCATCGTGGCCGAAACTATCTCGGCCCAGGCCGGCATCGGCTACCTGACCATGAACGCACGCGAGTTCCTGCAGACCGACATCGTGCTGGTGGGCATCCTGCTCTACGCCCTGCTGGGCAAGCTGGCCGACTGGTTCGCTAAGGGCCTGGAGCGCTGGTGGCTGCGCTGGCATCCCGGCTACCAGGCGGGCTGAACGCCCACACCACCACACTCAATCACTACTGTTTTGATAGCTACTAGCGCCCATTGCACGGGCGCGGGAGGCCGCTTTGACTTCAAAAATCCCCAACACCCCCGCCGGCGTGCGCCTGGACATCACCGGCCTGGGCAAACGCTACGGCCAGCGCGAGGTGCTGCGCCAGGCCACGCTGCACATCGCGCCCGGCGAGTTCGTCGCCATCGTCGGCCGCAGCGGCTGCGGCAAGAGCACGCTGCTGCGCCTGGTGGCCGGGCTGGAGCCCGCCAGCAGCGGCCAGGTGCACGTGGACGGCGCGCCGCTCAACGGCCTGTCGGACGACGCCCGCATCATGTTCCAGGACCCGCGCCTGCTGCCCTGGAAGCGCGTGCTGGACAACGCCGCGCTGGGCCTGCCGCGCGACCAGCTTGCCGCCGCCGCCGCCGTGCTGGAGCAGGTGGGCCTGGGCGAGCGCCAGGGCGAATGGCCCGCGCGCCTCTCGGGCGGCCAGCGCCAGCGCGTGGCCCTGGCGCGCGCGCTGGTGCACCGGCCGCGCCTGCTGCTGCTCGATGAGCCGCTGGGCGCGCTCGACGCGCTCACGCGCATCGAGATGCACCGCCTCATCGAAGACCTGTGGCGCGCCAGTGGCTTCACCGCGCTGCTGGTCACGCACGACGTGCAGGAGGCCGTGGCCCTGGCCGACCGCGTGGTGCTGATCGAGGACGGCCGCATCGCGCTGGACCAGCGCATAGCCCTGCCGCGCCCCCGCGTGCACGACGCCGCCTTCGCCGCGCTGGAGCAACGCATTCTCGACCGCGTGCTGCAAAAGCCCGCCGCCGAGCCCGCGACACCCATCGAACCCTGGCCCGGCGTGCCGGCCCACGGCCTGCGCTGGGCCATCTGAACCTTTCCCGTTTTTCAACCGCTTATCTAGGAGCCAACCATGTCCATCCAAGCCATCAACGTGCGCAACCAGTTCAAGGGCAAGGTGCGCGAAATCATCCGCGGCGACGTCGTTTCCGAGGTCGACGTCGAGACCCCCTGGGGCATCGTCACCTCGGTCATCACCACCCGCTCGGTGGACGACCTGGGCCTGGCCGTGGGCTCGGACGTGGTCGCCCTCGTCAAGTCCACCGAGGTCTCCATCGCCAAGCTGTAGGCGCCCAACCCCTGTCCCGACGAAAGGCTGCAACCCATGAGCACCGCACCACGACAACTGCACCTCGGCGCCTTCCTGTTCGGCGTCGGCCACCACATCGCGGCCTGGCGCCACCCGGACGTGGACCCGTCCGCCGCGCTGCGCCCGCAGCACTACAAGAACCTCGCGCGCATTGCCGAGGCCGGCCTGTTCGACGCCATCTTCAGCGCCGACACCATGGGCCTGCCCGGTGCGCCCGCCGAGGCGCTGGCGCGCAACGTGCCGCCGCACCAGTTCGAGCCGCTGGAGCTGCTGGCCACGCTGGCCGGCGTGACCGAGCGCATCGGCCTGGTGGGCACCGTCTCCACCACCTACCTGCCGCCCTACCACCTGGCGCGCAAGCTGGCCACGCTGGACCACCTGAGCGGCGGCCGTGCGGGCTGGAACCTTGTCACCTCGGGCTCGGACCACGAGGCGCGCATCTTCGGGCTGGACCAGCAGATCAGCCACGCCAGCCGCTACGAGAAGGCGCGCGAGTACGTGGACGTGGTCAAGGGCCTGTGGGACAGCTTCGAGGATGACGCGCCGCTGTTCGACAAGGAGGCCGGCCGCTACTTCGACCCGGCCAAGCTGCACCGGCTGGACCACCAGGGCAAGCACTACAAAGTGCAGGGCGCGCTGCAGAGCCAGCGCCCGGTGCAGGGCTACCCGGTGATGGTGCAGGCCGGCTCGTCCGAGGACGGGCAGGAGCTGGCCGCCGCCACGGCCGAGCTGGTGTTCACCGCGCACCAGTCGGTGGAGGACGCGCGCGCCTTCTATTCCGGCCTCAAGAGCCGCCTGCCGGCGCACGGCCGCGCGCCCGACGCACTCAAGATCCTGCCCGGCGTCTCGCCCGTGGTCGGCCGCACGCAGGCCGAGGCGCAGGAGAAATACGAGCGCCTGCAGTCGCTCGTCGAGCCCTCGGTGGGCCTGGGGTTGCTGTCGAGCTTTGTCGGCGGCTTTGACTTCTCGGGCTACCCGCTCGACGGCCCCGTGCCCGACCTGCCGCCCACCGAAGGCTGGCAGAGCCGCCAGGCATTGTTCCTGGGCCTGGCGCGGCGCGAGAACCTCACGCTGCGCCAGCTCTACCAGCGTGTGGCCACGGCGCGGGGCCACTGGACGGTGGTGGGCACGCCGCAGTCCATCGCCGACGAGCTGGAGTACTGGTTCACCACCGGCGCGGCCGACGGTTTCAACGTGATGGCGCCCACGCTGCCCTACGACCTGCAGGACTTCGTGGCGCTGGTCATCCCCGAACTGCAGCGGCGCGGGCTGTTCCGCACCGCCTACACCGGCCGCACGCTGCGCGAGCACCTGGGCCTGCCGCGGCCGCTGCACCCCGCGCAGGTGCGCCGCCGCCAGGCCGCACCGGCGGGGCAGGGCGCCACGGTGGCGGCATGAGGCGCGGCCTTGCCGCCTGGGCGCTGGCCCTGGCGCACGGCCTGTGCAGCGCGCAGGGGGCGGTGCCTGCGCCCGCCGCGCCGGCCAGCACGGCGCCACCCGCCACCACCACGACTGATGACATCTCCTGCGGCCCGGCCGAATAGCCGCGCGCCCCAGGCCACAACACGAACAGACAGGGAGGACCCCATGACGACTTGGAAACGATGGCTTGCCGCCAGCGCACTGGTACCCGCCGCGCTGGCCGCGCAGGCACAGATCACGGAGGCGCAGACCAGGGTGGCGGCGGCCTCGTGCGCGGCCTGCCACGGCACGCAGGGCGCGAGCCTGGGCGGCATCCCGGCCATTGCCGGGGTGGAGCAGCGGCAATTGCTGGAGAAGCTGCTGGCCTACAAGAAGGGTGAGCTGCCTGCCACGGTGATGCACCAGCACGCCAAGGGCTATTCCGACGCCGAGCTGGAGCAGCTCGCGCAGTTCTTTTCCCGCCAGAAACGCTGAGCAAGGAGGACACGATGAACACACTGAATCGACGCCGCCTGCTCGGCATGGCGGGCGGCATGGCGGCGCTGTCGCTGGCGGGCTGCGCCACGGCGGGGCGGCCTGCGCAGCGCGTGGTGGTAATCGGCGGCGGCTTCGGCGGCGCCACGGCGGCCAAGTACATCCGCCTGTGGGCGCCCGACATCGAGGTGGTGCTGGTGGAGCGCGAGGCGGCCTTCGTCTCGTGCCCGCTGAGCAACCTGGTGCTGGGCGGCAGCCAGAAGATCGAGGACCTGACCACGGGCTACGGCGCCCTGCAGTCCAAGTACGGCGTGCGCGTGGTGCGCGACGAGGCCCTGGCTATCGACCCCGACCGGCGCGAGGTGCGCCTGGCGCGCGGCGATGCGCTGCGCTACGACCGCCTCATCGTCTCGCCCGGCGTGGACTTCCTCTACAACGAGGTGCCGGGCCTGGAGAGCACCGAGGCGCAGGCGCGCGTGCTGCATGCCTGGAAGGCGGGCCCGCAGACCGTGGCCCTGCGCCGCCAGCTCGAAGCTCTGCCCGACGGCGGCGTGTACGCGCTGCACATCCCCAAGGCGCCGTACCGCTGCCCGCCCGGGCCGTATGAGCGCGCCGCGCAGGTGGCGTTCTACTTCCAGCAGCACAAGCCGCGCTCCAAGGTGCTGGTGCTCGACGCCAACCCCGACATCGTGAGCAAGAAGGCCCTGTTCCTCAAGGCCTGGAGCGAGCGCTACCCGGGCATCGTGGAATACCGGCCGGGCAGCGAACTGGTGCGCGTCGATGCCAGCCAAAACCTGCTCCAGCTGCAGGGCGAGACCGTGCGTGCCGGTGTGCTCAACGTGGTGCCGCCGCAAAAGGCCGGGCGCATCGCCACCGGCGCCGGGCTGCTGGCCGACGGCAAGAAGTGGGTGGGGGTGGATTTCCAGACCTTCGAGTCGCTGGCCGTGCCCGGCATCCATGTGCTGGGCGACGCCACGCTGTCGGCGCCGGGCATGCCCAAGTCGGGCTTCATGGCCAACAACCACGCCAAGGTGGCGGCGGATGCGGTGATCGCCGCGCTCACGGGCCGCGCGCCCAACCCGGTGCCGGTCATCGCCAACACCTGCTACAGCTTTGTCTCCGACACCGACGTGGTGCACGTGGCCTCGGTGCACCGCTACGACGCGGAGAAGAAGACGCTGGTGGTGGTGCCGGGCTCGGGCGGGCTCTCCAGCCAGGCCAACGACACCGAGGGCCGCTATGCCCGCGCCTGGGCGCGCAACATCTGGGCCGATGCCTTGCTATGAACTTCCAGCAACTGCGTTCGGTGCGTGAGACGGTGCGCTGCGGCTTCAACCTCACGGAGGTGGCCGCCATGCTCTACACCTCCCAGCCCGGAGTCAGCCGCCAGATCCGCGAGCTGGAGGAGGAGCTGGGCGTGGATGTGTTCGTGCGCTCGGGCAAGCGCCTCACCGGCCTCACGCCGCCCGGCGCGGCGCTGCTGCCCATCGTGGAGCGGCTGCTGCTGGACGCCGACAACCTCAGGCGTGCGGGCGACGACTTCAGCGCCCACCTGGAAGGGCAGCTTTCCGTGGCTGCCACGCACTCGCAGGCGCGCTACGCGCTGCCGCCGGTGGTGAAGGACTTTCGCGACCGCTTTCCCAAGGTCACGCTGCACCTGCGCCAGGGCTCGCCCAAGCAGGTGGCGGCCATGCTGCTGTCGGGCGAGGCGGACATCGGCGTGGCCACCGAGGCGCTGGCCGACTACCCCCAGCTCGTCACGCTGCCCTGCTACCGCTGGACGCACAGCATCGTGGTGCCGCCCGGCCACCCGCTCCTTGACGAGTTGGGGCCGGTGACGCTGGAGCAACTGGCCCGCCATCCCATCATCACCTACGAGCAGGGCTACACCGGCCGCTCGCACATCGACGAGGCCTTCCAGGCGCAGGAGCTGCAGCCCGACGTGGTCCTCACCGCCATGGACGCCGACGTCATCAAGACCTATGTGGAGCTGGGCATGGGCGTGGGCATCGTGGCCTCGGTGGCGCTGGACCCGGAGCGCGACCGCAACCTGCGCATCCTTGATGCAGGCCACCTGTTCCAGGTGAACGTCACGCGACTGGGCCTGCGCCAGGGGGCCTGGCTGCGCGGCTACGCCTACAGCTTCATCGAACTCTTCGTGCCCACGCTGACCCGCGACGTGGTCGGCCGCGCGCTGGCCGGCTAACCTTGCACCGCCATGACCCACTTCACTCCCTTTTCCGCCCTGCTGGGCGGCCTGCTCATCGGCCTGGCCAGCGCGCTGCTGTGGTTGTTCCACGGCCGCATCGCCGGCATCACCGGCATCCTCGGCGGCGCGTTCACGCAGCGGCCGGCGGGCAATGCCTGGCGCTGGATGTTCCTGCTGGGCCTGGTGGCGGGCGCGGCCGGCTACGCCGCCGTGGCCGGCACCCATGCCAGCGTGCGTACCGGTTTTCCCGTGCCGCTGCTGGTGCTGGCGGGCCTGCTGACCGGGTTCGGCACCTCGCTGGCGAACGGATGCACCAGCGGGCACGGCGTGTGCGGGTTGGGGCGCCTTTCGGTGCGCTCGCTCGTGGCCACGCTGACCTTTCTGCTCGTGGCCATCGCCACCACCTACGGCGTGCGGCACGTGGCCGGGGTGGCGTCATGAACGCCGTCATCCGCTGGGCCGGGCCGCTGGCGGCGGCGGCGAGTGGCGCCGTGTTCGGCGTGGGCCTGTCCGTCGCGCAGATGACGAACCCGCGCAAGGTGCTGGATTTCCTCGACATCACCGGCCGATGGGACGCGAGCCTGCTGTTCGTGCTGGGCGCGGCGGTGGGTGTGTATGCGGTGGCGTTCCTGCTCCTGCGGCGGCGCGCCGCGCCCCTGCTCGGTACGCGCTTCCATGGGCCGAAGCCGGGCGCCATCGATGCCCGGCTGGTGGGAGGCTCGGCGCTGTTCGGTATCGGCTGGGGGCTGTCGGGGTATTGCCCGGGGCCGGCGGTGGCGGGGTTGGGGCAGGGGAATGCGGAGGTACTGTGGGTGTTGCCGGCAATGGTGCTGGGAATGGCGTTGCAGCGGTGCCTGGCGGCCGTGCCGAAGCCCAAGGACGCGGCGGCCGGAATTCTTCCGTCTGTACATAAAAACGGCCTCTAAGGCTTTTCTGGACTGCGCTGGCCGCTATTGATTTTGATAGCCGTCCTCCGCCCTCGGAAAAAATCGAGGACGCAAAAGGAATCCCGGAACAGCTTATGCGTTCGCGGCGTATCGATCCTTGAAATCCGTCGTTCCCACCGCCCCGGTGCCTTCCTACGATGCCCCATCCAGCATCCAACCGGGGAAGCGCCTTGTCCAAGAACCCACCTCTTCCGCCCCTGCCGCCGCAATACGACCCGCGCCACGACCCCCTGGTCGCCGCCGGCCCCGGCACCGGGCAGCCCCACGCACCCAGCTACTGGACGGCCACTGCCGGCACTGCGCCCGAGGACGACGGCGCGATCACGCAGGACGTGGATGCCGATGTCGTGGTCATCGGCGCCGGGCTGACCGGCATCTCGACCGCGCTGTACCTGGCCAAGGAGCACGGCATCCAGGCGCTGGTGCTGGAAGCCAACCAGACCGCCTGGGGCTGCTCCAGCCGCAACGGCGGCCAGGGGCAGAACGCCAGCGGGCGCCTTACCCGGTCGCAGTGGATAGCGCGCTGGGGCATCGACGTGGCGAAGAAGCTGGATGCCGAAATCCGCACCGGCTTTGAAAACTTCCAGCACCTGGCCAGCCAGCTCGATTGCGACGCGCACGCGGGTGGCCACCTCTACGTGGCCCACCGGCCCGAGAAGCTGGAATACCTGCGCCGCGAAGCCCAGGTGCGGCGCGAGGTTTTTGGCTACGACCCCCGCCTGCTCAGCGCCGACGAGCTGCGGCGCGACTACTGCGACGAGCGCGAAGCGGCCGGGGCTCTGCTCGAACGCGAAGGCGTGGGCATCCATCCGCTCAAATTCACATACGGTCTGCTGCGCCAGGCGCGCGCCCTGGGCGTACGGGTGCACACGGCCAGCCCGGTGCAGGGCTGGGAGACCATTGGCGGCGTGCACCACCTGCGCACGCCCGGCGGCACGGTGCGGGCGCGGCGCGTGGCGGTGTGCACCGGCGGCTACACGGGGCAGAGGCTGGCGCCGGTGCTGAAGAACCGGGTCATGCCCATCCTGTCGAACGCGGTCGTGACCCGGCCGTTGACCGGGGCCGAACTGGCTGCCGCCAACTTCCGCACGCAGACCTTCCTGACCGACACGCGCACCCTGCGCTTCTACTACCGCCTGCTGCCCGACCGCCGCCTGCACCTGGGCAGCCGCAGCGCCATCACCGGCGCCGATGCGCCGAACCCGGTGCATCTGAGGCTGCTGACCGATGCCATCGCGCGCAAGTTTCCGCCGCTGGCCAAGGTGCCCATCGACTACGCCTGGTGGGGCTGGGTGGACGTGAGCCACGACATGATGCCGCGCATCGTGCGGCCCGATGCGGCGCAAAGCGTGTGGTACGCCGTGGGCTACGGCGGCAACGGCCTGGCCTTCTCGACCTGGGCCGGCAAGCGGCTGGCGCAGCGCGTGGCGGGCCAGGATGCCGGGCAGGAGGTGTTCCAGTTGCCCATCTACGGTACGCCCCTGGAATACCCGAACGTGTTCGGCCACGCGCGTTCGCCGGTCTGGGCGCCCTTCCGGCGCCTGGGCCAGCGCGTTCTCTACCGCTGGTATGCGCTGCGCGACGAGCGGCGCTGAGGGCTTTGCCGCATGACCACCACCGTCTACCCCGCCCGCCGCATCCTCACGATGAACACCAGGCAGCCCGAGGCCACGCACGTGGCCGTGCGCGACGGCCGTGTGCTGGCCGTGGGCACCCTGGAGCAGGTGGCTGCCTGGGGAAGCCACACGCTGGATGCGCGCTTTGCCGACAAGGTGCTGCTGCCCGGCCTGGTGGAGGGCCACTGCCATCTGAAGGAGGGCAGCATGTGGGACATGCTCTACCTCGGCTGGTTCGACCGCGGCGACCCCGAGGGCCGCGTCTGGACCGGCCTGCGCTCCATGGACGCCGTGGTGGCGCGCCTGGCCGAGGTGGACGCGCAATGGCGCGCGGCGGGCAAGCCCGACGACGCGCCGCTGATCGCCTGGGGGTTCGACCCGATCTATTTCGGCGCCGAGCGCATGACGGTGCTGCACCTGGACCGCGCAAGCCGCACCCGCCCCATCATCATTGCGCACGCCAACGGCCATTTGATGAACGTGAACACGGCGGCGCTGCACGCGGCGCGCATCACGCGCGACAACGAGGTCGAGGGCGTCGTCAAGTTCGCGGGCGGCAGCCTGGCGGGCGAACCCACCGGGGAGCTGCAGGAGCCGGCGGCGATGTTCCTCATCCTGCGCCACTTCGGCGATGCCGGCCTGCTCGCGCCGACGAGCGAGGCCGGCGTGCGCGCCTTTGCCGCGCTGGCCTGCCGCCAGGGCGTGACCACCGCCACCGATATGGTCAACAAGCTCACGCCGCAGGACTGCGCGGTGCTCGAAGCCGCGCTGGCCGACGACGCCGTGGGCGTGCGCATCCTGCCGGCGTTCCAGGCCTTCCAGGGCACGCTGGGGGCCGAACGCGGCGCCGAGCATGTGAAGAACCTGCTGGCGCGCAACACCGACAAGCTGCGCTACGGCCTGGTCAAGATGATGCTGGACGGCTCCATCCAGGGCTTCTCGGCGCGGCTGCGCTGGCCGGGCTATTTCAACGGCGCGCCCAACGGCATCTGGGTCACGGCGCCGGCGCAGTTCGAGGCCGATTTCGAGACCTACCACCGCGCGGGCCTGCAGGTGCACACCCACACCAACGCGGACGAGGCCAGCGCGGTGGCGCTGGACGCCATCGCGCGCGTGCTGGCGCGCAGCCCGCGCCCCGAGCACCGCCACACGCTGCAGCACGGCCAGATGATCGACGCGGCCATGTTCGCCCGCATGGCTCGCCTGGGCCTGTGCGCCAACCTGTTCGCCAAGCACCTCTGGTACTGGGGCGACCAGCATTTCGAGACCACGCTCGGCCCGGACCGCGCGCAGCGGCTCAACGCCTGCGCCAGCGCGCTGGCCGCGGGCGTGCCGCTGGCCATCCACTCGGATGCGCCGGTCACGCCGCTGGGGCCGCTGTTCACGGCCTGGTGCGCGGTGAACCGCGTCACGCCCAAGGGCCGCGTGCTGGGCGCCAGCGAGCGCCTCAGCGTGGCGCAGGCGCTGCGCGCCATCACGCTGGGCGCGGCCTATACGCTCGGGCTGGAGCACGAGATCGGCAGCATCGAATGCGGCAAGCGCGCCGACTTCTGCGTGCTGGACGACGACCCGCTGGCCGGCGGCCCGGCGGGCCTGAAGGACGTGCGCGTCTGGGGCACGGTGCTCTCGGGCCGCGTGTTCGAGGCAGGCAGGGCGGGGGCATGAGCGCCACGCCGCTGCCGCTGACCGTGATCGGCGGCTTCCTCGGCGCTGGCAAGACCAGCCTGCTCAACCACTGGCTGCGCCAGGCGCGGGGGCTGCGCTGCGCGGTGCTGGTGAACGATTTCGGCGCGATCAACATCGATGCCGCGCTGATCGAGCACCGCACCGGCGACACCATGGCCCTCTCCAATGGCTGCGTCTGCTGCCAGATCGGCGACGACCTGACGCAGGCCCTGGTGCGCGTGCTGGATGCGGTGCCCGCGTATGACGCCGTGCTGGTGGAGGCCAGCGGCGTCTCCGACCCCTGGCGCATCGCGCAGATGGGGCGCGCCGATCCGGGCCTGCGGCTCGACGGCGTGGTGGTGGTGGCGGACGCCAGCGCCGCGCTGGCGCAGTCCGCCGACCCGCTGCTGGCCGACACGCTGGCGCGGCAGTGGCGCGCGGCCGACCTCGTCGTCCTCAACAAGTGCGACCTGGCCGCGCCCGAACAGCGCCAGGCCGTGCGCCGGCACCTGGCTGCCGTGGCGGGGGCGGTGCCGGTGCTGGAGGCCACGCAAGGCGAAGTGCCGCTGGCGCTGCTGAGCAGCCAGGCCTTGCCCCTGCCGGCCTTGTTCCAGGCCGCCACCGTGCGCGGCGACCCCGCGCATGGCGGGCAGTTCGAAACCTGGTCCTGCCGGCCGACGCAGGGGTTTGCCGAGGCCGCGCTGCGTGCCTGGCTGCGCGAACCGCCGCCCGGGCTGCTGCGGCTCAAGGGCGTGCTGCGCACGCTCGACGGCGCGGGCGGCGAGGGTTGGGGCGAGCTGCAGTTCGCCGGGCGGCATGGCACGCTGCGGCAGGCCGGTGCACCGGCGGGCGGTGCCGCGCTGGTGGCCATCGGCCTGCGCGGGCAGTTGCCGCGCACCGCATTGGCGGACTGCTTCAGGTAGCCGGTGCGTCAGCGGGGCAGGGCATCGGCCAGCACCATGTCCGCCGCTTTCTCCGCCACCATCACCGCCGCCGCGTGGGTGTTGCCCGACACCAGCGTGGGCATGATCGAGCAGTCCACCACGCGCAGGCCCGCCACGCCCTTCACGCGCAGGCGGGGGTCCACCACGGCCTGCGCGTCCGTGCCCATGCGGCAGGTGCCCGCCGGGTGGAAGATGGTGGCGCCCTGGTCGCGGCAGAAGGCCAGCAGGTCGGCGTCGCTGGCCGCGCCGGGGCCCGGCTTGGCTTCGCGCAGCACCAGGGGGGCCAGCGCCTGGCTGGCGGCGATGGCGCGGGCGCTGCGGATGGCTGCCACGGCGGTGCGCTGGTCGTGCTCGGTGGAGAGGTAGTTGGCCACGATCTCGGGCGCCACCAAAGGGTCGGCGCTGCGGATGCGGATGTGGCCGCGCGACGTGGGCCGCAACTGGCAGACCGACAGCGTGAAGCCGGAGTACGGGTGCACCTGGCCGCCCGCCATGTCGGCCGACAGCGTGGCCACGTGAAACTGGATGTCGGGCCGGGCGGAGCCGTCCGGCAGCGCCTGCATGAAGCAGCCGCCCTGGTTGATGCCCACCGCCAGCGGCCCCGAGCGGCGCAGCAGCCATTGCAGGCCGATGCCGACGCGGCCATGCCAGCTGTTGAGCTGGTCATTGGTGGTGATGGGCCTGCTGCATGCGTAGCCCAGGCGCAGTTGCAGGTGGTCCTGCAGGTTTTCGCCCACGCCGGGCGCGTCGTGCACCACCGCGATGCCGTGCGCTTGCAGCAAGCCGCGCGGGCCGATGCCCGAGAGCTGTAGCAGCTGCGGCGACTGCACGGCGCCCGCCGCCAGCAGCACCTCGCCCCGGCAGCGCGCCGTGTGGCCCACGCCGCCCTGCAGGTAGCGCACGCCCACCGCGCGCTGCTGCTCGAAGACGATGCCCAGCGCCTGCGCGCCGGTCTCGACGCGCAGGTTGGGCCGGCTGCGCGCGGGCTTGAGGAAGGCGGTGGCCGAGCTGCAGCGCCAGCCTTTGTGCGTGGTGAGCTGGTAATAGCCGGCGCCGGTTTGCTGCGGGCCGTTGAAGTCGTCGTTGCGCGGCACCCCGGTTTCGCCCGCACCGGCGATGAAGGCCTCGATCAGCGGGTGCGGCGCGCCGATGTCGGACACCTTGAGCGGGCCTTTCGCGCCATGGTGGGGCGAGGCGCCGCGCTGGTTGCCCTCCGACTTGATGAAGTAGGGCAGCACGTCGGCGTGGCCCCAGCCGGGGTTGCCCAGCGCGGCCCAGTGGTCGTAGTCCTCGCGCTGGCCGCGGATGTAGATCAGGCCGTTGATGGCGCTGGAGCCGCCCAGCGTCTTGCCGCGCGGCCAGTAGATGCGCCGCCCGTTCATGTGCGGGTCGGGCGCGGTCTCGAAGCGCCAGTTGCAGGTGGCGTCCCACATGGTCTTGCCGTAGCCGATGGGCAGGTGCAGCCAGGGCGAGCGGTCGGGCGGACCCGCCTCCAGCAGCAGCACCCGCTTGCCGGGGTCGGCACTGAGGCGGTTGGCCAGCACGGAGCCCGCCGAGCCCGCGCCGACGATGATGTAGTCGAATTCCAGGGTCATGGCAGCGGGTGTCGTTTGCTATTGATTGTGTAGCTGTTGGCGCCGTAGGTACGGCGCCCGTGGCCATTTTTGTTCTCAAACATAGTCCTGGTACTTCTCCAGGAAGCGCACCGGCTTGGAGAGCGCGTCGCGCCGGAACGGGTCGCCCAGCTCCTGCGTGACAAGGATCTCGATCACTGTCGTCTTGCCCTCGACCATCTGCGCATCGATGGCCTTGCGCAGCGCCGGGCCGACGTCCTCCAGCCGGTCCACCACCACGCCCTCGGCGCCCATGGCGATGGCGATGGCGGCGAAGCTGGGGTTGTCCAGCTCGCCGGCGACGAAGCGGCGGTTGTAGAAGTCCACCTGGTTCTTCTTCTCGGCGCCCCACTGGCGGTTGTGGAACACCACCGCCGTCACGGGGATGTCGTGGCGCACGGCGGTCAGGATTTCGCCCATGCTCATGCCCCAGGCGCCGTCGCCGGCGTAGGCGATGGCCGGGCGGTGCGGCGCGGCGCGCTTGGCGCCGATGATGGTGGGCAGGGCGTAGCCGCAGTTGCCGAAGCTCATGGGCGCGAAGAAGCTGCGCGGCTCCTCGAAGCGCAGGTAGCTGTTGGCCACCGAGTTGATGTTACCGATGTCGGTGGACACCATGGCGCGCGGCGGCATGGCTTTTTCCAGCGCGCGCAGCACCTGGCGCGGGTGCAGCCACTGGCCGCCGTTGAAGGTGGTTTCTTTGGCGGCTTCCGCGATCACCTCCAGGCTGAACGGGTCGCGCTCGTGCGTCCAGGCGTCCAGCTCCTCCTCCCAGGCCGCTTTTTCTGCTGCGATAGTGATAGCGCGTTGCGCCCGTGTCGTGTCGGCTGCCAGGGTTTTTTGCTCCAAACGCTGGAGCAGGGCCTGCGCCGTGGCGCGGGCGTCGCCGTGGATGCCGACGGTGATCTTCTTCACCAGGCCGAGGTTGGTGTGGTCGGCCTCCACCTGGATGATCCTGGCGTCCTTGGGCCAGTAGTCCAGGCCGTGCTGGGGCAGGGTGCCGAACGGCCCCATGCGCGAGCCCAGGGCCAGCACCACGTCGGCCTGGGCGATGAGCTTCATCGCCGCCTTGGAGCCCTGGTAGCCCAGCGGCCCGGCCCACAGCGGGTGGCTGGCCGGGAAGGCGTCGTTGCGCAGGTAGCCCGTGGCCACGGGCACGCCCAGGCGCTCGGCCAGGGCCTGGCAGGCGGGCACCGCGTCGCCCAGCACCACGCCGCCGCCGGCCAGGATGACCGGAAAGCGGGCGCTGGCCAGCAGCTCGGCGGCGGCGTCCAGGCTCTGTTCGCCGCCGGCGCCGCGCTCCAGGCGCTGGGGCGTGGGGATCTCGGCCTCGATCTCGCCGTAGAAGTAGTCGCGCGGGATGTTGAGCTGGGTGGGCCCCAGGTCGCTGAGTGCGCGGTCGAAGCAGCGTGCGGTGTATTCGGCGATGCGTTTGGGGTTGTTCACATGGCCCTGGTACTTGGTGAACTCCTGGAACATCGGCAGCTGGTTGGCCTCCTGGAAGCCGCCCAGGCCCATGCCCATGGTGCCGGTTTCGGGCGTCACGATGACCACCGGGCTGTGCGCCCAGTAGGCGGCGGCGATGGCAGTGACGCAGTTGCTGATGCCGGGGCCGTTCTGGCCAATCACCACGCCGTGGCGGCCGCTGACGCGGGCGTAGCCGTCGGCCATGTGGCCGGCACCCTGCTCGTGCACGACAGAGATCAGTTCGATGCCGGCCGGCGCGAAGATGTCCATGGCATCCATGAAGGCCGAGCCCATGATGCCGAAGATGTCGGTCACGCCCTGGGCCACCAGGGTTTCGACGAAGGCCTCGGAAGGCGTCATTTTTTGCCGGCCAGCGGCGACGGTGCGGGCGGAAGAGGGCGGGGCGGAAAGGCTCATGCGGATGTCTGCAAAGGGATGAAAAGGCAGCGTCCATTCTGTGCAGAACGCGCGGTTTTGCTTATGCGCTTTGCAAGCATCGATCCTCGAATTCCGTCGTTCCCACGGCGAAGGTGCCTGCCTAGCATGGGCCTCTTTCGCCACCCCAGGAACCACCGATGACCCCCCGAAACACCCTGCGCCGCTGGCTCGTCGCCGCCAGCCTGATGGCCGCCGCGACGGCCTTTGGCCAAACCAAGGAAGTGACCTTCGCCTACCAGGACATGCTGGTGCCGCTGCGCACCCTCATCGAGTCCGGCGAGCTGGAAAAGACCACCGGCTACAAGGTCCACTGGCGCCAGTTCGGCAGTGGCGCCGACGTGGTGCGCGCCCTGGCCTCGGGCGACGTGCAGATCGGCGAGGCGGGCTCCAGCCCCATCGCGGCAGCGGCCAGCCAGGGGCAGGACATCCAGCTGTTCTGGATCCTCGACGACATCGCCGACGCCGAGGCCCTGGTGGCGCGCAATGGCAGCGGCATCCACGGCTGGAAGGACCTCAAAGGCAAGAAGGTGGCCACGCCGTTTGTTTCCACCGCGCACTACCAATTGCTGGTGGGCCTGAAGCTCGAAGGGGTGGACGCCAAGGATGTGCAGGTGCTGAACCTGCGCCCGCCGGAGATTGCCGCCGCCTGGGAGCGCGGCGATATTGACGCGGCCTTCATCTGGGACCCGGTGCTGTCCAAGGCCAAGGCCAATGGCAAGTCCATCGCCACCTCGGGCAGCATTGGCCAGAAGGGCCACCCCACGTTCGACGGCCTGGTCATCAACAAGCAATGGGCCGCCGCCCACGAGGGTTTCGTGACCGCGCTGGTCAAGGCCCTGGCCAAGGCCGACGAGGGCTACCGCAGCAACCGCGCCCAGTGGACGGCCGATTCGGCGCCGGTGAAGGCGATTGCCAAGTGGAGCAAGGCCGACCCCAAGGATGTGCCGGCGGCCATCGCGCTGTACCGCTTCCCGACGCTGCAGGAGCAGGAGTCGGCCCAGTGGCTGGGCGGCGGTGCCGCGCAGGCGCTGGCCAAGACGGCAGTGTTCCTGAAGGAGCAGGGGCGTGTGCAGGAGGTCAAGCCGGACTATTCGGCCTTCGTGACGGCACGCTACGTGCGCCAGGCTCTGGCCAAGTAAATATCTCGCCATGCCTGAACTGGAGATCCGCCACCTGACGGTGCGCTATGCGGTACCGGGCGGGTCGCGCACTGCACTGTCCGACGTCAACCTGTGCCTGCAGGGCGACGATTTCGTCGTGGCGCTGGGCGCCTCGGGCTGCGGCAAGACCACGCTGCTCAACTGCATCGCCGGCTTTCTGCCAGCCTCGGACGGCGCGGTGCTGCTGGACGGCCGACCCGTGCAAGGCCCCGGGCCGGACCGCGGCGTGGTGTTCCAGAAGCATGCGCTGATGCCGTGGCTCAGCGTGCGCGACAACGTGGCCCTGCCGCTGCGCCTGCGCGGCGTGCCACCGGCACAGCGCCACCAGCAAGCGCAGGAGAAGCTGGCGCTGCTCGGGCTCGAAGGCGCGGGTGATCGCGCCGTGTGGGAGCTGTCGGGCGGCATGCAGCAGCGCGTGGGCATTGCACGTGCGCTGGCCAGCGACCCGGCCCTGCTGCTGATGGACGAGCCGCTGGGCGCGCTGGACGCCTTCACGCGTGAGCAGGTGCAGGAGACGCTGTTGCACACCTGGGCGCGCACCCGCAAGATGGTGTTCTTCATCACCCACTCGGTCGAGGAGGCGCTGTTCCTGGCGACCCGCCTGGTGGTCATGAGCCCGGGGCCGGGGCGCATCGTGCGTGTGTTCGACGGCCTGCCGTTCTCGCGCCAGTTCGTTGCCGAGGGCAACGCGCGGGCCATCAAATCCCTGCCCGCCTTTATCGCGCTGCGCGAAGAGGTGCTGGGCCTGATCCACCAGCGAGAGGCCCTCCATGCTTGACGGTATGGCCATGGAAGCACGGTACGCGCCGCCGCTTGCGGCTACTGCGCCTGACACTGCCCGCACCAGCGCCTTCCGCGCCCTGGGCGCCGGCTCCAGCGCCGCCATCAGCGCGGCCACCACGGTGCTGCTGCTGGCGCTGTGGTGGGGTGTCACGCAGGCGGGCTGGGTCAAGCCGCTGTTCCTACCGTCGCCGCAGGCGGTGTGGCAGCAGTTCCTGCTGTACGCCAGCGGCGCGGCCAACGACCATGCGCTGTGGCTGCACCTGTCGGCCAGCCTGCTGCGGGTGGCGGCGGCGTTTGTGCTGGCCTGCGCCACGGCGATTCCGCTGGGCATTGCGATGGGCTGCTCGCGCTGGGTGCGCGGCATCTGCGACCCGCCGCTGGAGTTCTACCGCCCGCTGCCGCCGCTGTCCTACCTGCCGCTGATCATCATCTGGTTCGGCATCAACGAGCTGCCCAAGGTGCTGCTGATCTACCTGAGCTGCTTCGCTCCGCTGGTGCTGGCTGCGCGTTCCGGCATGAAGAGTGCCACCCAGGAACAGCTGCATGCGGCCGCATCGATGGGCGCCAGCCGCTGGCAGCTCATCCGCCATGTGGTGCTGCCCGCCGCGCTGCCCGAGATTCTGGTCGGCATGCGCATCGCCGTCGGTTTTGGCTGGACCACGCTGGTGGCGGCCGAAATGGTGGCGGCCTCGCTGGGCCTGGGGCAGCTGGTGCTCAATGCGTCGAACTTCCTGCGCACCGACATCGTGGTGATGGGCATCCTCGTCATTGGCCTGCTCGCCTATGGTTTCGACTTGCTGATGCGCTGGGCAGCGCACCGCCTGGTGCCCTGGCAGGGCCGAGGCTGATCTAGCCCAAGGCCCGGGCCGGTGCGGTGGCGCCCCGGGGCGTGGCCACTTCGGTGGACGGCCGGGCGTAGTGGTAGCCCTGCACCAGGTCGGCGCCTGCGTCCCGGGCCAGCGCGTGGTGCTCGGCCGTCTCGATGCCTTCGCAGACTACCTGAGCGCCGAGGTCGTGGATGATGTCGATGACCTTGGGCAGGATGCGCCGCGCGCGCGGATGCGTGGAGGCTTGCACAATCAGTGAGCGGTCGAGTTTGACGATGTCGGGCGTCAGGCGCCACAGCCGGTCGAAGTTGGAATGCTGGCAACCAAAGTCGTCGATGGCTACGCGAAAGCCCCGGCTGCGGTAGCCGTTGACGGCCTCCTGCAGGAGTTGCAGGTCGTCCACGCCCGATTCCAGCACCTCCAGCACGATCTGCGTGGGCGTCAGGCCGCAGTGGCGCAGCAGGGTTTCGAAGGTATGGCCGTGGCCCGTGCCCACGCTGAGCAGGTGGCGGCCGCTGATGTTGAGAAACAGGTCGCCTTGCGCGCCACTCTGGTTGAAGAAGTTCAGTGCGTGCACCATGCGGCAGAGCCGGTCGAGGTGCATGGCGTCCTCGGGCGTGACGGCGCGCCGGAAGGCATCGGCCGGCGTGACGGGGCGGTTGGCCGCGTCGCGCGCACGCAGCAACGCTTCGTGGGCCGCCGGCTGCAGCGCGCCTGCCGTGAACAGCGGCTGGAACACGCTGTACAGCCGCAGGCCCCGGTAGTTGCCGAAGGCGCCCCGGTCGTCGAACTGCAGGTCGTGCAGTCCCACGGACCGTGGGGCGCCGAGGCTGTCGAAATACTGGACCAGATCCTGGGTGTTCATCGGTGGTGTGCGGGCGGGTGGTTGGGGGCCTTCATGAGGAAATGGCTTACGGCGTAGTCCCGGCCAGGGCAAAGGGCGAGCGGATGTCTGCCAGGAACTGCTGCGCGCGAGGATGCTGCGGACGTTGGAAGAACTCGCTAGGCGTGGCGCGCTCCAGCACACGGCCCGCCTCCATGAACCAGACGCGATCGGCCACCTCGCGCGCGAAGCCCATCTCGTGCGTTACGCACACCATGGTCATGCCGCCCTGCGCCAGGCCCTGCATCACCGCCAGCACTTCGCCCACCATCTCGGGGTCGAGCGCGCTGGTGGGCTCGTCGAACAGCATGATGTGCGGCTGCATCGCCAGCGCGCGGGCAATCGCCACGCGCTGCTGCTGGCCGCCCGACAGCTCCGTGGGCAGTGCGTGGGACTTGTGCGCCAGGCCCACGCGGTCGAGCAGGGCGAGCGCCTGCTCGCGCGCCTCGGCGGGCGTTGCGCGCTTCAGGTGCACGGGTGCGAGCGTGCAGTTCTGCAGTGCCGTGAGGTGCGGAAACAGGTTGAACTGCTGGAACACGAAACCGATGCGCGAGCGCAGCGCGTTCAGGTCCAGGCCGGCGCGGTGGATGTCCTCGCCCTCGATGCGGATGTGGCCCGAGCCGATGGGCTCGAGCCGGTTGACAGTGCGGATCAGCGTGGATTTGCCAGAGCCCGAGGGGCCGCAGACGACCACGACCTCGCCGGCGCGCACCGTTTCTGTCACGTCCGCGAGCGCGTGGTACGCGCCAAACCATTTGTTGACTTGCTCAAAGGCGATCATGGGGAGGAGGGGAAGTGGTGTGCTGCCCGGCGCGCGAGCCGGCGTTCCAGCCAGAAGGCCAGCCGCGTGAGGCCGAAGCAGAGCACGAAATAGGTGAGGCCCAGGAGCAGGTAGATCTGCGACGGCAGTGTGAACACCAGCGTGTTGATCTGCGTGGCGATGAACGACACCTCGGCGAGGCCGATGATGTAGCCCAGCGAGGTTTCCTTGATCGTGGCGACAAACTGGTTGACCAGCGAGGGCAGCATGTGGCGCAGCGCCTGCGGCAGCAGCACCAGGCGCATCGCGGCGAGGTAAGGCAGGCCCAGGGCCCGCGCGCATTCCACCTGCCCCCGCGGCAGGGCCCGGATGCCGGCACGCACGATCTCGGCCAGGTAGGCCGCGTCGAACAGCACCAGCGCGATCAGCATAGTGCTGAACTGCCCGGTCTTGTGGCCGGTGATGCTGGGCAGGAAGAAGTAGGCCCAGAACACCACCATCAACAGCGGCGTGCCGCGCACCACGAACACGAACGCCGTGACGGGCCAGCGCAGCCACCGCCAGGGGCTCAGGCGCGCCAGGCCCAGCAGCAGGCCCATGGGCAGCGCCAGCAGCAGGCCGAGTGCGGCCAGCACCAGCGTGAGCGCCAGCCCGCCAAGCGGGCCGTCGGGGTATTGGCCGACCAGGAAGAACAGCCAGTAGGTGTCCACCATTTCCAAGAAATTCATGGTGCGGTTCCTACAGTGCGCGCGGCGGGTGGCGGTGGTGGTACCACGCCGCCAGCGCCGTGACCAGCAGCGACACGGCAAGGTAGCTCGCGGTGGCGAAGCTGAACGCCTCGAAGCTGCGGAAGGTGGCCGTTTCCACCTTCGCCGCCTGGTACATCAGCTCGGCCACGCCAATCACTGTGGCGATGCTGGTGTCTTTCCACAGGTTCAGCGTCTGCGAAAGCAGCGGCGGCACGGCGGTGCGCAGCGCCTGCGGCAGCACCACCAGGCGCATGGTCTGGAGGAAGCCCAGGCCAAGGGCGCGCCCGGCTTCCAGCTGCACCGCCGGCACGGCGCGGATGCCGCTGCGCACGTCCTCGGCCATGAAGGCGCCGGTGTAGAGCGTGAGCGACACCACGGCGGCCATGGCTTCGATGTTGTGTGCGTAGAGCCATTCCTTGGCGTCGTCGGGCAGCAGCTCCGGCGCGCCGAAGTACCAGAACAGCATGTGCGCGAGCAGCGGCACGTTGCGCTGTGATTCGACGAAGAGCCAGCCCAGGGCGCGCAGCGGCGCCGGCGGCGAGAGCCGGGCCAGCGCCACCAGCACGCCCAGCAGCAGGGCGTGCGGCAGTGTCACGGCCAGCAGCGTGAGGGACAACCGCAGACCGGCCACCAGCATGTCGTGATAGGTGCCCGTGAGCAGCAGCGAGAAATCGAACGTGGGCATGGAGCGGGAAGGCAGAGCGGAAAACCGAAGCAGCCAGCCGCCCCAAGAGGTGGTGGGCCGCTCCCCAGGCACCGTGGATTCGCAGGGCGCCCGTGGTCTTGGGGGTTACTGCTCCACCTTGTCGCTGTCGAACTTGAAACTGCGCTTGGCAAACTTCAGCTTGCTGCCCTGGCCCCACCATTTCTCGTAGAGCTTCTCGGCGTCGCCCGAGGCCTCGAGTTCGCGCAGCGTGTCGTCCACGGCCTTCTTCAGGCCGACCTCGCCCTTGCGGATGCCAAAGGCGAGCGGCTCCGCGTTCAGGTTCTCGGGTAGCACCACGTAGTCCGAACCCTTGGCGCCGAGCTTGGCGAGGTCGTTGTACAGCGAGGCCTCGTCGTTCACATAGGCCACGCCCTTGCCCTGCTGCAGCGCCTGGAAAGCCTGCTGCGTGGTCTCGAAGGTCACGACGTCGGCGGTGGGCACGGCGCGCTTGAGGTTGGGTTCCTGCGTGCCGCCCTTCACCGTGAGCACCTTCTTGCCGGCCAGGTCGGCTACGCCCTTGAAGTCGCTGTTCTTCTTGGCCAGCACCTTGGAGCCGGTCACGAAGTGCGTGAGGCCGAAGTCGATCTGCGCCTCTCGCTCCTTGTTGTGCGTCAGCGATGCAGCCAGCGCATCCACGTGGCCCTGCTGCAGCTCAGGAATGCGCGCGGCCACCGCGAGCTGCTTGAACACGGGCTTGACGCCGATCCTCTTTGCCACGGCGTGGGCGATGTCCACCTCGTAGCCAATGAACTGGCGCGTCCTGGGGTCGACGAAGCTGTTGGGCTCGTCCGTGCCGAGCACGCCAAAGACGATCTCGCCCTTCTTCCTGATATCGGCCAACTGGTCGGCGTGCGCCGCGACGGCGCCGAGCGCGACGAGGCCAGCGGCCAGGGCCTTGAGCACAAAGGGAATACGCATGGTTTCTCCATTCAAAAAAACGGCCCGCCAAAGCGGCGGAAGGGTAGGGACGGTGTCCGCATTTCCGTGAGGTCCAGCGGATGCCTGGCGTCAGGTTAGGCAGCCGGGCCCGGGGTGCGAACGAAGAATTTCAGATAAGCAATGGCGTTTCCTGTCCTGCCTGCGCGGCATGTGGCGGGGCGCATGCCCCTGCTTGGGGCGCATCGGCTTCTGGTCTGCTACGGATGTTTTGGTTGTTTTGAATTAATTTTTTATTCGTTTGAGTTTTGTTGATCGCTCTTTAGAGTCCCTTCCACCCCTGCAGCCACCGCTTTTTCGCGGTGGCGCAGGCACCAAGAGACAAGAAGGGATGCTGAGATGTCTGTGACTTCGGACGCTGTCAAACTGGCCGATGCCTTGGAGGCCGTGCGCGCCGTGGCGCTGTCTACGGGGCTGTCGTATGCGGGCGGTGTGTCGCCCCGGCTGGCCTGGGATCTGTTTGCCCTCGGCGAGGCCGTGCTGGTGGACGTGCGCACCGCCGAGGAGCGCAAGTTCGTGGGCCATGTGCCCGGCAGCCTGCATGTGGCCTGGGCCACGGGCACGGCGCTCATGCGCAATCCACGCTTTGTGCGCGAGCTTGAGGCCCGCCTGTCCGGCGAAGGCGGCAAGGACGCCGTGGTGCTCCTGCTGTGCCGCAGCGGCAAGCGCTCGGTGTTGGCGGCCGAAGCGGCGGCAGCGGCGGGCTTTGGCCAGGTGTTCAACGTGCTGGAGGGCTTCGAGGGTGAGATCGACGCGCGCCAGCAGCGCGGCGGCAGCGACGGCTGGCGCTTCCAGGGCCTGCCCTGGGTGCAGGACTGAGGTGCCGGGTCATGCCGCTGATCGACATTCCTGAACTGGTGCAGTCGCTGCACGCCGTGCGCCGCGAGTGGCGCGAATCACAGCACCGTTCGCAGGAGCCGGGCGGGCGCGAGTTTCCGTCGCGCGATGCGCTGGCGCAGATCGTCGATGAGCTCAAGGGTGCACTGTTTCCGATGCGCCTGGGCCCGTACGACCTGCGCCAGGAGAACGAGGACTTCTATGTGGCGCATGCACTTGATTCGGCGCTCCATGCGCTGCATGCGCAGATCCGCCTGGAGCTGAACTACAACGCACGCCACGGCGAGCGCGAGGACGGGGTGATCGAGGACGCCGCGCGCACGGCTGCGCAGGCATTCGCGCAGTCGCTGCCCGAGATCCGCCGCCTGCTCGACACCGACGTGCTGGCCGCCTTCCACGGCGACCCCGCAGCGCGCAGCGTGGACGAGGTGCTGCTGTGCTACCCCGGCGTGCTGGCCCTGGTGTACCACCGCATTGCGCACCGGCTCTACCGCCTGGACCTGCCGCTGCTGGCGCGCATCGTGGCCGAGCTGGCGCACGGGCTGACCGGCATCGACATCCACCCCGGCGCGCAGATCGGCGCGGGCTTTTTCATCGACCACGGCACGGGCGTGGTGATCGGCGAGACGGCGGTCATCGGCCAGCGCGTGCGCCTGTACCAGGCCGTGACGCTGGGCGCCAAGAGCTTTCCTACTGATGCGCAAGGCCACCTGCAGAAAGGTCTGCCGCGCCATCCGGTGGTGGAGGACGACGTGGTCATCTATGCCGGCGCCACGGTGCTTGGGCGGGTGACGCTGGGGCGCGGCGCGGTCATCGGCGGCAACGTTTGGCTCATGCACGACGTGCCGCCGGGCGGCCACGTCACGCAGGCGCGCTCGCTCGAAGTGCACCGCAGCGTGCCTGCAGGGCGGCTCGAATCCGCCGCCTAGGGCGCCGCGCCGAGCGGGGCCGTTTTCTTTTTTCAACCACAGAGGGAGTTTCTTATGTCAGCAACAGTGGGCGGCACGACCGCACTCGGCGACAAGGCCGCGCGCCAGCTAGCCAACGCCACCAAGACGGTTCCGCAACTATCGACCATCAGCCCGCGCTGGCTCACGCACCTGCTGCAGTGGGTGCCGGTGGAGGCGGGCATCTACCGCCTCAACAAGGTGCGCAACCCGGAGTCCATCAAGGTGGCCTGCACCGCCAAGGAAACCGAGAACCAGCTGCCGCGCACATTCGTCGAATACGAGGAAGAGCCGCGCGAGTACTTCCTGAACGCGGTGAGCACCGTGCTCGACGTGCACACCCGCGTCTCCGACCTCTACAGCAGCCCGCACGACCAGGTGAAGGAGCAGTTGCGCCTGACGATCGAGACCATCAAGGAGAACCAGGAGAGCGAACTCATCAACCACCCCGACTACGGCCTGCTGGCACAGGTGACCGACGAGCAGCGCATCTTCCCGCTGAGCGGTGCGCCCACGCCGGACGACCTGGATGAGCTGCTCACCAAGGTGTGGAAGGAGCCCGCCTTCTTCCTGGCGCACCCGCTGGCCATCGCCGCCTTTGGCCGGGAGGCCACACGCCGCGGTACGCCGCCGCCCACGGTGAGCCTGTTCGGTTCGCAGTTCATCACCTGGCGCGGCATTCCGCTGATTCCGTCGGACAAGGTGCCCGTGGCCGATGGCAAGAGCAAGATTCTGCTGCTGCGCGTGGGCGACAAGCGCCAGGGCGTGGTGGGGCTGTTCCAGCCGGGGCTGGCGGGCGAGCAGGGGCCGGGGCTGTCGGTGCGCTTCATGGGCATCAACAACCACGCCATCGCGTCCTACCTGATCTCGCTGTACTGCTCGCTGGCCGTGCTCACGCCCGATGCGCTGGCGGTGCTGGACGATGTCGAGGTCAACAAGTACCACGACTACCCCGATACCTACAAGTAAACCGCCGTGAGTACCCCTTCCTTGCCCCATGGGGGCGCTTCCGGTGTGCCATGGGCACCGCAGCCGCCGCTTGATCCGGCGCTGCTGGCGCGCATGGCCACGGCCTTCTTCTCGGCGCTGCCGGGGGAGGGGCCGCAAGCGTCCACGCTGCCTGCCGGTCCGTTCGCGGCGGCAGGCCCCTTGACGCCGCCGCACAGCGTGCCTTCCCTCACCCCGGCCCTTCCCGTGCCAGCGGGCGTACAGGCGCCGGTGAACATCGCGCCGGCCGGCTCGCCGCTGGCCAGCCCCGCGGGCTTCGGCCCGGGCGTACCCGGAACGCCGATGCCGCAGGGTCTTGTGCCCGGCGCCAACCTGCTGCCGGCGTCGCCCACGCCGGTGCTGTCGCTGGCACACCGCGCGCCGCATCTGCTGCCCCATGCCACGGCCGCCAACGGGTTGCCCGACACGGTCGTCAGCACGCTGCCGGCCTACGAGCCGCGCCTGGGCAGCAGTGTGCTGGGCGTGCCCGGCGGCGCCGTCTCGCCGTTCTACTTCATACCCGAGGGCGCAGCCCGGCCGAGCTCGGGGGACCTCACGGGCAACGCGCTGGGCGCCACGCGCATCAGCGACGAACTGGCCCTGCAGCCGTTCGCGCTGCCCGGCCAGCATGGCGATGGGGCCGCGCAACCGTCCACGCCGGCGCCCGCTGCCGCCGAGCCAAAGTTCTACTTCGTCGATGCGGTAGTGCTGCCCAGTGGGTACGTCACGCCGGCCAAGCCCGCGCCCCACAGCGCGGCGCCGCTGGCCGGGCAGGGCGCGCACCCGCCCTTCGATGTGCACGCCGTGCGGCGCGACTTTCCGGTGCTCTCCGAGCGCGTGAACGGCCGCCCGCTGGTGTGGTTCGACAACGCCGCCACCACGCACAAGCCGCGCGTGGTGATCGAGCGCATCCGCCACTTCTACCAGCACGAGAACTCCAACATCCACCGCGCGGCGCACGAGCTGGCGGCGCGGGCCACGGATGCCTACGAAGGCGCCCGCCAGCGCGTGCGCCAGTTCATCAACGCGCCCGACGTGAACGAGGTGGTGTTCGTGCGCGGCACCACCGAGGCCATCAACCTTGTCGCCAAGAGCTGGGGCGCGCAACACGTGGGTGAGGGGGACGAGATCATCGTCAGCCACCTGGAGCACCACGCCAACATCGTGCCGTGGCAGCAGCTGGCCGCCGCCAAGGGGGCGAAGCTGCGCGTGATTCCGGTGGACGATTCGGGCCAGGTGCTGCTTGACGAATACCAGAAGCTGCTGAACGACCGCACCAGGATCGTCGCCGTCACCCAGGTCTCCAATGCGCTGGGTACCGTGGTGCCTGTGAAGGAGATCGTGGCGCTGGCCCAGCGCGCGGGGGCCAGGGCGCTGGTGGACGGCGCGCAGTCGGTGTCGCACATGCGTGTGGACGTGCAGGATCTGGGCGCTGACTTCTTCGTGTTCTCGGGCCACAAGGTCTTTGGCCCCACGGGTATCGGTGTGGTCTGGGGCAAGCGCGAGGTCCTGGAGGACATGCCGCCCTGGCAGGGCGGCGGCAACATGATCGCCGACGTCACCTTCGAGAAGACGGTGTTCCAGCCCATCCCGAACAAGTTCGAGGCGGGCACCGGCAACATCGCCGACGCCGTGGGCCTGGGCGCTGCCATCGACTACGTGAACCGCATCGGCATCGAGAACATCGCGCGCTACGAGCACCAGCTGCTCGAGTACGGCACGCGCAAGCTCGGTGCCATCCCCGGCGTGCGCCTCATCGGCACGGCGCGGGACAAGGCCAGCGTGCTGTCCTTCGTGCTCGCGGGCTACACGACCGAAGAGGTGGGCAAGGCCCTCAACCACGAAGGCATTGCCGTGCGCACGGGCCACCACTGCGCGCAGCCCATCCTGCGGCGCATGGGGGTGGAGACCACGGTGCGGCCTTCGCTTGCGTTCTACAACACCTTCGACGAGGTCGACCGCCTGGTGGCTGTGGTGCAGCGCCTGGCCGGGGAGCGGCGCACGGCATGATGCACGGGAGCGCAGCGCACCGCGCGCTGCGTTCCCGCCTCACGCCAGCCGTGCCAGCGCCTTCATGGCCGCCGTGATGGACACGGCGGCTTCGTCGTAATCGCTCCAGGGTCCATTGCCGGTGCGCAGCCGCCGGCCCACGCTCTGCACGTTCCAGTGCGCGCCACTGGTGAGCTTGTCGAGCTCGGCCCAGGCGACCGGGACCGACACGCCCATGCCCGGACGCGCGCGCGCGGTCCACGCGCTGGCCGTGGTGGCGCCGAAGCCGTTGCGCAGGTAGTCGGCGAAGATCTTGCCGACCCGGTTCTTGGGACCGCTCTTGGCCACGAAGCGCTGCGGGATGGTGCGCGCCAGGTGCTGGACGATGGCCTGGCTGAAGCCCTTCACCGTGTCCCAGTCGTGCAGGCGCTTGATCGGCACCACGACGTGCAGACCCTTGCCGCCGCTGGTCTTGAGGAAGGCGGGCAGGCCCAGCTCGGTCAGCATCAGGCGCACCAGCGTGGCGGCTTCCTGCATCTGCGGCCAGGGCACGCCTTCCCCCGGATCGAGGTCGAAAGTCATGCGGTCGGGTCGGGCAATCTTGTCCTTGCGCGCGTTCCAGGTGTGGAACTCCACGGCGTCCATTTGCGCCGCCGAGAGCAGGCCTTCGGCGGCGGCCACTTCCAGCAGGGGCGGGTGCTCGGGGAACAGCTCGGGTGCGAGCTGCTTCATGCCTTCCATGCGGCCGGCCTCCATGTGCTTCTGGAAGAACAGCTCGCCCTCGACGCCGTCGGGGGCGCGGACGAGCGAGACCGGGCGTCCCTGCAGGTGGGGCATCAGCAGCGGCGCCACCGTGGCGTAGTAGCGCACCAGCTCGATTTTCGTGAGGCCGGTGGAGGGATCGATGACGCGTTCGGGATTGGACACGCGCACATGGCCGGCCGCAGACTCCTGCGCGTGGTCGGGGGCGTCCAGATGGCGCGGCCTTTCCTGCACGATGGCCGTGGGTGGCTTGTCGTCGCGCAGGCCGTGGAACACCGAGTGGCGGATCTTTCCCTCCTGGGTCCATTCGGCGAAGGAGACCTCGGCAAGCAGCACCGGCTGGACCCAGTGCGCCTTCCTGGCGATGGCGCCGGGGTTGGCAAACGGACTCTGCGGCGCATGCAGGGCCTGCAGCCTGCGGCCCAGGTCGGCCAGCACCCGCTCGCTGAAGCCGGTGCCCACGTTGCCGGCGTAGCGGAGCGCGCCGCTGTCGTTGTGCACGCCCAGCAGCAGTGAACCGATGCCGGGGCGCGCGCCCTGGGGGTCGGTGTAGCCGCCGATCACGAACTCCTGACGGTGGCTGCATTTGAGCTTGATCCAGTCGGCGTTGCGGCGCGACACATAGGTACCATCCTTGCGTTTGCCGATCACGCCCTCGAATCCGAGTTGGCAGGCCGAGGAAACGAGGTCGGCCGGCGCGGCCTCGAAGGCTTCGCTGAAGCGCACCTGGTCCAACGCGGCCGCGGCGACGATAGCGCGCAGCCGTTCACGGCGCTCCACCAGGGGGAGGTTGCGCAGGTCGTGCCCCTGCGCGTAGGGCAGGTCGAACGCATAGAAAACCAGCGCGGCGGTGGACTGGCCATCGAACGCGTTCTGCAGCGCCTGAAAGTCCGGGATGCCCTGCGTGTCGAGCACCAGCACTTCGCCATCGACCCAGCCCGACGCCAGAGGGAGTGCGGCCAGAGCGCGGGCCAGCTCGGGCATCTTCGCCGTCCAGTCGTTTCCGTTGCGGGTCCAGAGCTGTGCCTTGCCGCGCTCGATGCGCGCGAGCATGCGGTAGCCGTCGAACTTGAGTTCCCACAGCCAGCCCTGGGTGTCCTGCGGCGGACCGTCGACCAGCGTGGCCAGCTGAGGAGACAGCTTCGCGGGAAGTTCTGCCTTGGGGGCCTTCTTGCGGGCCACGGCCGGGGTGGGGGTGGCTGCCTTGCCCTTCTTCGTAGCGCTGGGCTTGCTCGGTGGCGCGATCGGCGGATCGGCCGCCACGCTGTCGGGCAGGGCGTCCACCACGCTGAATTCGCTGGCGGGCCGCTCCAGGCCGTCATACTCCTTGATGAGCAGCCAGGGTGGCTGCTTCTCGTCGCCCCGGCCGTGCATGCGCACCAAGGTCCAGTGGCCGTGCAGTTTGTGGCCGTGGATCTCGAACTTGAGTTTGCCCTTGCGGTAGCCTTCCTCGGGGTCGCCGATGGGCACCCAGTAGCCTCGGTCCCAGATGATGACGCGCCCGGCGCCGTACTGCTTGGGTGGGATCTGGCCCTCGAAGCGGTTGTAGGAAATGGGGTGGTCCTCCACCTGCACGGCCATGCGCTTGTCGGCCGGATCAAAGCTCGGCCCCTTGGGCACGGCCCAGCTCTTCATGGTGCCGCCCAGCTCCAGGCGCAGGTCGTAGTGCAGGCGGCTGGCCCAGTGCTTCTGGATGACGTACTGCAAGGCCTCCACGCCGGGCGTCCCGCCCTCGGCGGGCTCGGGCGTCACGGCGAAGTTGCGCTTTTTCTTGTAGAGCGCGAGTCCGTCTTTTGCCATGGGGCGTTCTCCCGCTCAGGCCGCGCGGCGGCCTGGCTTCTTGGCCGGCGCCTTGGCCGGTGCGGCCTTTGGGGCTGCGGCGCGCTTCGCGGGGGGCTTGGCGGCGCCGGCCAGCCGGGTCACCGCCGTGGCCTTGGTGGGGGTCTTGTCCTTGGGACGGCCGGCCTTGCCCTCCAGGCTGCGCTTGAGCAGCGCGGTGAGGTCGAGCACCTCGGCGCCCGTGGGCGCGGCCGGGCCGCTCTCCACCTTGGCCACGGTGGCGATGTCGCCGGCGGCGGCCTTGGCTTCCACCAGCTTGTGGATCTCGTCGGCGAAGGAGTTGCGGAAGCTGTCGGCGTCCCAGGCCTGCGTCATGTCGTCGATGAGCTGCACCGCCATGTCCAGCTCGGCCTGTTTGATACCGGCGGCCTTGGCGTCCACCGGGGGCAGGTTGAGCTGCTCGAACGACCGAATTTCACCGCCCCAGCGCAGCAGATTCAGCACCAGCGCACGGCCGCAGGGTATGAGCACGGCCAGATGCTGCTTGGTCTGGATCACCACCTTGGCCACGCCCACCTTGTTGCTCTTGCGCAGCGCCTCGCGCAGCAGGGCGTAGACCTTTTCCCCGCGCTTGAGCGGCGCGGTGTAGTAGGGGCGTTCGAGGTAGACGAACGGGATCTCGTCGGCATCGAGGAAGGCCTCGATCTCGATGGTCTGCGTGGTCTTGGGGAAGGCCGCCGCGATCTCCTCGGGTGAGAGCACGACATAGCGCCCGTCTTCGTACTCCACGCCCTTGACGATGTCGGCCGTGGCGATTTCCTTGCCGGTGGACTTGTTGATGCGCTTGTAGCCCACGGGCTCCATGGTGCGCTTGTCCAGCCAGTCGAAGTCAATGCCTGAACTGACCGTGGCCGAGTACAGCCCCACGGGAATGTGCACCAGGCCAAAGCTGATCGCGCCCTTCCACAGCGTGCGCGTCGATGTGGGCGCCTTGTCCGGGGCTGCATTGGTTTCGCTGTCGCTCATCGCGGGCTCCTTGCATGCGTCGGCCAAAGGTAGCACCCGTGCGGCGCCCGATGTGTAGGACAAGAGTGACTCGAAGGCAAGGCGCAGGACGACGGTTCACCCCGGCTTCCTCAGGGAAACTGGGGGTAAGAATCCCGGGCTTTCGGGGCCGGGTGTTTCACTTCTTCTTGAGATACAGATCGTGCACCTTGATTTCCCAGTCGATCAGCTGCTTCTCGGCAGCATCCTTGGCAAGCCCGTAGCGCTCCTGGATCTTTCCGGCCAGTTGCTCCCGGCGTCCGTCGATGGTGGTGAGGTCGTCGTCGGTGAGCCTGTCCCACTGATCCTTGGCCCTTCCAGCGATGTGGCTCCAGTTGTCCTTGATCTCATCCCAATGCATGTCGTCGTCCTTCGGAAGATGGGTGAAAACCTGTTTTCGCCGGAACGCCCTGCGCCGCGGTTGCCCGCGGCCCGGACCTTGGCCAGCGAGTGCGAGGCCATCTTAGGCAGGACGGTGCGCAGGGTATGTACGCCAACGCACATTGGCACGCGGGCCGTGGCGCGCACGGCGCGCGGGAGACGATGATGGACGCAGCCCTCCACCACCCGCGCGAGAACCACCTGATCGGCGTGCTGCCCAACGGCGACTACGAGCGCTGGATGCAGCATCTGGAGCCCGTGGAAATGCCACTCGGCCAGGTGCTGTACGAGTCCGGCTGCACGATGAAGCACGTTTACTTCCCCGTCACGGCCATCGTCTCGCTGCTCTACGTGATGGAGGACGGCGGCACGGCCGAGGTAGCGGTGATCGGGAACGAAGGCGTGGTCGGCATTTCGCTCTTCATGGGCGGCAACACCACGCCCAGCCGCGGCGTGGTGCAGAGCGCCGGCATGGGCTACCGGCTGGACGCGCAGGTGCTCAAGCACGAGGTGGACCGCTCGGGCCCCGTGCTGCACCTGCTGCTGCGCTACGTGCAGGCCCAGATCACGCAGACCGCGCAGACGGCGGTGTGCAACCGCCACCATTCCCTGGACCAGCAGGTGTGCCGCCGGCTGCTGCTGAGCCTGGACCGCCTCAGCGGCAGCGAGCTGGCGATGACGCAGGAGCTGATCGCCAACATGCTCGGTGTGCGCCGCGAGGGCGTGACCGAAGCCGCGTTGAAGCTGCAGTCCGCCGGTCTCATCCGCTATGCGCGCGGCCACATCTCGGTGCTCGACCGCACCGGGCTGGAGCAACGCACCTGTGAGTGCTACGAGGTGGTGAGGAAAGAGTATGAGCGCCTGCTGCCGCACCGCCGCGCCGCATAGCCCCGCCTTGGTACGAAAGCGTACAGACGGCCGGGGGTGCGCGGTGCAGACTGAAACATGCCGACGCCCGATGCCGAGCGTTTTTCGTTCACTTACGCAAAGGAGTGCCCATGCTTGAAACCCTCGCCCTCGTGCTGGTGGTCCTCTGGCTGATCGGCATGGTCACCTCGTACACGCTGGGCGGTGTGATCCACCTGCTGCTCATCGTTGCCGTGGCGGTGATCCTGATGCGGATCATTCAGGGCCGGCCCCCGTAAGCCGCGCGGTCGGCCCCTGTCGTCGCCATTTTTCCCCGGGCTAGCGCCCCTTTTCAAAGGAAAGACCATGACCCTCGGAACCATCCTCCTGATCGTGCTGATCCTGCTGTTGATCGGCGTCATCCCTTCCTGGCCCCACAGCCGCAGCTGGGGCTACGGGCCCAGCGGCTTTCTCGGTGTGCTGGTGGTGATCATCATCGTGCTGCTGCTGATGGGCCGGCTGTGAACACCGGACGCCCTCTTTCGTGCAACGGGAAGGCCTGCGTCTGATCGCTTGACCATGGCCTCCCGCACCTCGCATTTCCGCCAGGCGCTGGTCGGTGCTCTGCTCGTGCTGGGCGGATGCATCGGCTGCAGCAGCCTGCCCACCATGGTGCCGGACCTGGTGCAGCGCCCGGCCCGCACCGTGCAACTGCACGGCGTGAGCGGCCCGCTGACGCCGGCGCAGAGCAAGGCGGTGCTGAACCGCTTGAAGAGCCGCGGCACCGACACCGACATCTTCGAGCGCCACCTAGCCGTGGAGGAGGCCATCGTCGGAAGCCCGCTGACCACGGGCAACCAGGTGACGCTGCTGCAGGACGGCCCGGCCACCTACCGCGCCATGATCGACGCCATCATGGCGGCGCGCGACCACATCCACATGGAGACCTACATCCTCGACGACGACGAGGTGGGCCAGCGCTTTGCCCAGGCGCTCATCGACAAACGCAAGCAGGGCGTGCAGGTGAGCCTGATCCGCGACAGCGTGGGCACCATCAAGACACCCGCGGCGTTCTTCCAGCGGCTGGCCGACAGCGGCATCGAAGTGCTGGAATTCAACCCCCTCAACCCCCTGGTGGCGCGCAAGGAGTGGGAGCTGAACCAGCGCGACCACCGCAAGCTGCTGATCGTGGATGGGCTCACGGCCTTCCTGGGCGGCATCAACATCAGCAGCGTGTATTCAGGCGGCTCGCTGAGCCAGCGCTCGCGCCACCGGCCCGACGGCAGCCCGGCGTGGCGCGATACTGATTTGCGCCTGCAAGGGCCGGTGGTGGCAGAGCTGCAAAAGTTGTTTCTAGCGGCCTGGGCGGCGCAGAAGGGCCCGCCCATGGCGCCGCGCAACAGCTTCCCGCCGCCTCAGGCCAAGGGCAAGCAGGTGGTGCGCGCCATCGGCAGTTCGCCCGAGGAAGCCTACAGCCTGATCTATGCCACGTTGCTGTCCGCGATCGCCAGCGCCGAAACCCACGTGCTGCTCACCAACGCCTACTTCGTGCCCGACCCGCAGATGCTGGCCGCGCTGGAGTCAGCCGCCCAGCGCGGCGTGAATGTCTCGCTCATCCTGCCGAGCCAGACCGATTCCTGGCTGGTGTTCCACGCCGGCCGCGGCTACTACGAGCAGCTGCTGCGCGCGGGCGTGAAGATCTATGAGCGGCGCGGCGTGATCCTGCACGCCAAGACGGTGCTGATCGACGGCGTGTGGGCCACGGTGGGTTCCACCAACCTGGACTGGCGCAGCTTCCTGCACAACCACGAGCTCAACGCCGTGGTGCTCGGCGCCGAGTTCGGCAGCCAGGTGCAGGCCATGTTCGACAAGGACCTGGCGCAGTCGGATGAAATCACGCTCGACCAGTGGCTGCACCGGCCGATCGGGTTCCGCGTGCAGGAAATGTTCGCGCGGCTCTGGGCCTACTGGCTCTGACCGCTGCCGGAGGGCTGGATCACGGTCCGGGTCTCAATTTCGCGCAGCACCCCGCCGCCCGCCACGCTGCCCGACACCGTGCCCTGGCCGCGAACGCGGTTCTCGCAGGCGCTGCGCTCTTCGCCCTGGTGGGCCGCGCAGCGGGCAACGGCATTGGCTTCAAAGTTGCCGCCGGCGTTGTCCAGCCGGCCCCGGCGCTTTTCGGCCTGGGCGTTGCGGGCTTCGCGCAGGCAGGTGGCGCGGTCCTGGTGCGCCGCATCGCCCCGACACGTTTGCACTTCCTGCTGGTAGTTGCCAGAGGCATCGATGCCTGTGGTTCCGGTGGCCAACTGTGCGGAGGCTGCCGGCAGCAAGAGCATCGACGCCGCGGCCCAGGCAGCGATGCAGGGGATTGAACGTGGGAATCTGATCATGGGAGCTCCTTTGGTTCATCGGAACAAATGCCAGCCCGCGGCAGGCGCAGGGCGGCGCAGAAAGCCATTCTCGGCAAGGGCCTGTGGCACGTCTGTGCGATGGCGAACACTGCCGCACCCACGGCTCTGTTACCGAATGCGGCAATCGCCGGCGGGACATGTGCGCCAGCACACAGACGGCGGGCTGCCCGCTTTTGAAACTGGACAGCTCCCCACCGGCGGATGCCCGCGCATTGGCAAGGGTATCCATCCAGCAACCAACCGCAGGAAGACCATGAAACAACCCTTACTGCTACAGGCGCTCACCGTGGCCCTTGGCGTGGCATGGAGCGCGGGCGCGCTGGCCCAAGGCATGTCGCGCAGCGACTATTCCAAGGCCAAGGACCGGATATCGGCCGAGTACAAGGCGTCCAAGGCGGCGTGTGGCTCGCTGTCGGGCAATGCCCAGGACATTTGCGTGGAAGAGGCCAAGGGCCAGGAGAAAACGGCCAGGGCCGAACTGGAGGCCACTTACCAGCCAACACCCAAGAGCCGTTACCAGGCCCGCGTGGCCACGGCCGAGGCCGGCTACGAAGTGGCGAAGGAGCGCTGCGACGACTTGGCGGGCAACGCCCGGGATGTGTGCGTGAAAGAGGCCAAGGCGGCCCTGGTGGCGGCCAAGGCCGACGCGAAGGTGCAATGGGAAACCGCGAAGGCGAACCTCGCGGCCCAGGAGAAGTCCGGTGAGGCGCGCCGCGCCGCCAACGCAAGGAAAGCCGACGCGAGCAAGGATGCCGCCATGGAGAAGCGCGAGGCGCAGTACCAGATCGCAACCGAGAAATGCGAGGCCTATGCCGGGGACGCCAAGACCGTGTGCCTCGCGGCCGCCAAGTCGCGCTACGGCAAGCCCTGAGCGGGCCGCGCACGCCCAGCCCCGGGCGCAGGCCGGCCCCGCCGGCCCGTTAGGCCGCGTCGGCGCCAGGGTTCTGCGCGGCCATTGATACGTGCGCGTTGCATCCCGGCGAGAATGGGGCTGGCGCGTCCCGCCGGCGGTTCCCCGCCCGGCGTTTCTGGCGCGGCATTCTTCCTCCATGCAAGACGGTCTACCTCCCCGCGCGCGGTTGCGCGCCATGCTTGTCATCGTGATGGGCATCGCCATGTCGGTGCTCGACAGCACCATCGTCAACCTGGCGCTGCCCGGCATTGCGCGCGACCTGCAGGCCAGCGCGGCGCAGGCCGTGTGGGTGGTCAACGCCTACCAGGTGGCTACGCTGGGGCTGCTGCTGCCCTGCGCCATGCTGGGCGACCTGCTGGGCTACCGCCGCGTGTACCTGGGCGGGCTCGCGCTGTTCACGGCGGCGTCGCTGGGCTGCGTGCTGGCCGACTCGCTACCGGCGCTGGCCTTCTGGCGCGCGGTGCAAGGCCTGGGCTCGGCCGGCATCATGGGCGTGAACGCGGCGCTGGTGCGGCGCATCTATCCCGGCCACCTGCTCGGGCGCGGCGTGGCGCTCAATTCGGTGGTGGTGGCCACGGCTTCGGTGGCCGGACCCACGGTGTCGGCGGCCATTCTCTCGGTCGGGCCCTGGCCCTGGCTGTTCGCGCTCAATCTGCCGCTGGGCCTGCTGGTGCTGTGGCTGGGGTATGGCGCCTTGCCGCACAACGCCACGGCGCGGCCCGAGGGCGCCGCTCTGTCCTGGCCCGATGTGCTGATGAACGTGCTGATGTTCGGCCTGGTGTTCCTGGGTGCCGACATGCTGGGCACGCGCGCAGGCGCGGCGCCCACGGCCGGTGCGCTGGCCACGGGGCTGGCCTTGCTGGCGGCAGGCATTGGCGTGGGGGTGGTGTACCTGCGGCGCCAGTGGGCGCTGCCGGCGCCGCTGTTCCCGGTGGACCTGCTGCGCATTCCGGTGTTCCGGCTGTCGATGTGCACCTCGGTGGGGGCGTTCGCCGCGCAGATGCTGGCCTACGTGGGGCTGCCGTTCTTCCTGCTGGACGGCCTGGGCCGCACGCCGGTGGAAGCGGGCCTGCTCATCACGGCCTGGCCGCTGGGCACGGTGGTGGCGGCGCCGCTGGCCGGGCGGCTCATCGGGCGCTACCCCGACGGGCTGCTGGGTGGCATCGGCCTGGGCCTGTTTGCCGCCGGCCTTGCGCTGCTGGCGCTGCTGCCCGCCCAGCCCACGGGGGCCGACATCGTGTGGCGCATGGCGCTGTGCGGCATCGGCTTTGGGTTGTTCCAGTCGCCCAACAACCACACCATCGTGACCTCGGCGCCGGTGCACCGCTCGGGCGGCGCCAGCGGCATGCTGGGCACGGCGCGGCTCACGGGGCAGACCACGGGCGCCGTGCTGTTGGCCATGATCTTCAGCGTGGCCAACGCGCACGACGGGCGCGGCCCGGTCATCGCGCTGGGGCTGGCGGCGCTGTTCGCCTGCGTGGCGGCGGTGTTCAGCCTGCGGCGGCTGCGCCATGCGGTGCATTGAATTTCACACGAAATAGAGCATCTGTGCCCGTGGATATTGCGCTGGCAGCTATCAAAAATATAGCTGTCGAGGCGGGTGGCGCGGCGCCTCAACCCGGGCTGGGCGGTAGCAGGTAGGCGGTGATCCGGCGGTCCTGCACTTCGATATAGTGCTCGCCGCGCAGCCGGGCCAGCACATCCTTGGTTTCTCGGGCGTCGAAGCCGTGCTGCACCAGCAGATCGGCCACCAGCGGAGCGAGCGCGTCCAGCGTGCGCGGGCGGGCGTTGCCGCGCTTCTTCAGCCCGGCCAGCACGGCCTGCAGGGGCGTGGCGGGGCTGGCGGCGGCAGTCGTCTGATGCGACGGCGCGGCGCTGGCCGGGGCGGACCCCAACCGGGCCGGGCACTGGAAGGCGCCTTTCTGCTTCAGGATGACGGCGAGCTTTTCCTTGAGCGACATGCGGCCGAACAGGGTATTGAGCGCCTGGCAGCAGGCCACGAGGTTCTCGTCGTTGTCCTTGCCGCCATGGGTGGTGGCGACCAGGTGCTCGATGCTGGCCTGTTCGCGTGGCAGCGGCTGGCGGCAGAAGAAGCATTCGCCGCCTTGCGCGAACAGCAGCCGGTCCAGCGGGTGGGTGCGCATGGGAACCTCCATGGGGTGGGGCGATGCGTCCATTCTAGGGGCGGAGCGGTCAGCCCTCGGGGGCGGGTTTTATAGAAAAATGCCTTTTTGGCTTGTGCAGCGGGCGCTGATAGCTATCAATGAAGGAGCACTACGGTGGCTTCATAACTATGTTGTCTTATTACTTAATTTTTTTATAGTTAGATTTTTCATGCTCAATTGGTAGAGTCACGCCATCGTTGTTGATCCAGGCCGCAGCGCGCAGCACATCGCGGGGCGGCCTTTTCCTTTCCATGATCGAAATCCGGGGACTGACCCAAACCTACCAGGGCCCACAAGGCCCGGTCGAGGCCCTGCGCGGCATCGACCTGCACATCACGCCGGGCGAAGTGTTCGGCATCATCGGGCGCAGCGGCGCGGGCAAAAGCTCGCTGGTGCGCACCATCAACCTGCTCAACCGTCCTACGCACGGCGCCGTCATCGTGAACGGCTGCGACCTCACCCAACTGGGAGAGGCCGAGCTGCGCGCGGCGCGGCGCGACATCGGCATGGTGTTCCAGCATTTCAACCTGCTGTCTTCGCGCACCGTGTTCGACAACGTGGCGCTGCCGCTGGAGCTGGCGGGCATGCCGCGCGGCGAGATCGCCCAGCGCGTGAACCCGCTGCTCGAACTGGTGGGCCTGTCGCAGCTTGCCGGGCGCTACCCGTCGCAGATCAGTGGCGGGCAGAAGCAGCGCGTGGGCATCGCGCGGGCGCTGGCCAGCCGGCCCAAGGTGCTGCTGTCGGACGAGGCCACCTCGGCGCTGGATCCTGAAACCACGCGCTCCATCCTCGACCTGCTGCGCCAGGTGAACCGCGAGCTGGGCCTGACGGTGGTGCTCATCACGCACCAGATGCAGGTCATCAAGCAGATCGCCGACCGCGTGGCCGTGATCGACGCCGGCCGCATCGTGGAGCAGGGCCGCGTGCTCGACGTGTTCACGCGCCCGCAGCAGCCCATCACGCGCAGCCTCATCGAGGAAATCCTGCCGCAGGAGCTGCCCGCCAGCGTGCTGGACCACGTGCGCAAGCTCGCGGCCCAGCTGCAGGCGGCGGGGCAGGGGGCGGAGGGCCGGCTGCTGCGCCTGTCCTACGCGGGCGACAGCGCCTACCAGCCCATCCTGTCGCGCCTGGTGCGCGGCTTTGGGGTGGACATGAGCATCCTGCACGGCCAGGTGGACGAGATCCAGGACCAGACCTTCGGCTCGCTGGCCGTGTATGCCAGCGGCGAGCCCACGCAATTGCGCGGCGCCATCGCGCAGCTGCGCGCGGAGGGTGTGGAGGTGGAGGAAGTGGCGGTGGCACGGGTGCCCGCCGCAGAAGTGCAAGCGGGCGCACCGCAGGCGCGCGTGGCGTTGGAGGCCTGAACGATGTTCGAGAATTTTTCGGAAATGATGCTGGAGCTGTTTGCCACCTCGCTGTGGGAAACCCTGGTGATGGTGGGTATCTCGGGCGTGGTGGGCGCGCTGCTGGGCGTGCCGCTGGGCGTGTTCCTGCGCCTGACGGACCAAGGCGGCGTGCTGGAGAACGGGCCGCTGAACAAGACGGTGGGCTGGCTGGTGAATGCCGTGCGCTCCACGCCCTTCATCATTCTGCTGGTGGCCATCATCCCGCTCACGCGCTTCGTCACGGGCTCGTCCATCGGCACGGCGGCGGCGGTGGTGCCGCTCACCATCGCGGCGGCGCCGTTCGTGGCGCGGTTGGTGGAGGCCTCGCTGCGCGAGGTGGACCACGGCCTGGTGGAGGCTGCGCAGGCCATGGGCGCGACCACGGGGCAGATCGTCTGGAAGGTGCTGCTGCCCGAGGCGTTGCCCGGCATCGTGGCGGGGCTGACCATCACCTTCGTGAGCCTCACGGGCTACTCGGCCATGGCCGGCGCCATTGGCGGCGGCGGCCTGGGCGACCTGGGCATCCGCTATGGCTACCAGCGCTTCCTGCCCGACATCATGCTGGCCGTGGTGGTGGTGCTGGTGTTCTTCGTGCAGGCCGTGCAAAGCCTGGGCGACTGGGCCGTGCGGCGCCTGAGCCACCGTTGATCGCTACTATTTTGGTAGCTTGTGGCGCCCGTCAAATGGGCTCTGCGGCCCAAATAGGCAAAAAAAGACCGCGCCAGCGGGCAGAAGATCTGCCCAGGGCGCGGTAAGCGGGGAAAGAGGAGACAAAAACCGGGCTATGTCCCGCCCGGACCGGGATTACTTGGCGGCTGTGTTGCCCTTGAAGATGTTTTCCACCAGGGGCTTGGCATCGACCTGCGGCACGTGGCAGGAATTGCACTGCCAGCGCGACTTGTGCAGCTCGGGCGCGGCGGGGTTCACGGGCTTGACCAGGTGGCTTTCCTTCACCTGCGGGATCTTCTGGCCGCGCACTTCCTTGTGGATGTGGCAGTCCAGGCAGGTGTTTTCCTCGGCATTGATGTCGTCGAAACCGTCCACCTTGTGCGGGATCAGCGGCGGCTGCTGCTGGTAGTTGCGCTGGATCAGCGCCTGGCCGCCGGGCTTGCTGCCCAGGTAGTTCTGGATCTCGGGGGCCTTGTCGACGGCCGAGACTTCACTGCTGCGCATGGCGCTCACCGTCTGTGCGGTGCTCCAGCATGCGGCCACCGACAGGAGGGCGGCCAGCGAGAATTTGAGGGTCGTCTTCATCATGATGGGGATCTCCACGTTTTGAAAGGTGTTTGGAATCATTGGGGCGCCTGGGGGCCGGCGCCGGGAACGGGGGCTTCGTTCGGTGCAAAGCGGGGAACGAAGGTGAATACGTCTTTCGAGCAGACATCGATGCAGCGCCCGCAGTTGGTGCAGTTGCTGTCCAGGATCATGGGACCCACGCCCTTGGCGGCACCCTTGAGCGGCATGCGGATGACCTGCTGTTCGGGGCAGGCAATGAAGCAGTCGAGGCAGTTGTTGCAGTCCTCGCGTTTCACGGCCGACACGCGCACTAGGCTCCAGCGTCCCAGCAGGCTGTAGAAGGCGCCCACGGGGCAGATGTGGCCGCACCAGCCGCGCTTCATGACGAACAGGTCGAACAGGAAGATGCCGCCAATCAGCAACCAGCCCGCGCCCATGCCGAAGACCAGGCCGCGCGGCAGCATCGACACCGGACTGACCAGCTCCCAGACGATGCTGCCGGTGGTGGCCGCCAGCACGAGGATGAGGGCCAGGATCCAGTAGCGCGTCTGGCGCGGCATGTCGCCGCCACCGCGGATGTCGAGCTTGCGGCGCAGCGCGCTGGCGGCATCGGTGACGATGTTCACCGGGCACACCCACGCGCAGTAGACGCGCCCGCCCACCAGCAGGTAGAACGCCAGCACGATGGCCACGCCGATGAGGGCGTTGCGTTCGGGCACGTGGCGCGTGGCGAACACCTGCAGCACCGCCAGCGGGTCGGCCAGCGGCAGCGTGCCCAGCGTCAGGCTGTAGTTGAGGTTGCCCTTCACGATCCACCAGCCGAACCACGGCCCTGCGAGGAACAACGCGAGCACGGTGAGCTGCACCAGGCGGCGCAGCACCAGCCAGCGGTGGGCACCCCACCAGCCCTTGGCCTCGATGGCTTCGCGGGCGAAGGCATTGGCGGCGGGCTTCATCGCGCAGCTCCATCGGGCAGCTTGCCGCCTTGGTCGAAGGGGCTGGGCAGGCCTTTGCTGCTTCCCGGGTCGAAATGGCCCGGCAGCGTCACGCCTTCCGGCATGCGGTCGGGCAGGTCGATCAGGCCCTTGTCTTCCACCAGCGACTGGCCGGCCTTGCGCTTTTCTTCCCAGCCCACGCGGTAGTGCTTGCCGAGTTCGCCCTTGGCCTGCGCGATGGGGTAGACCTTGATGGCGGCCACTTCGAGCACGCAGGAGGCCTCGCACTTGCCGCAGCCCGTGCAGTGCTCGGAGTGCACCGTGGGCAGGAACATGGTGTGCTTGGCCGTGCGCTCGTTGTGCTGCACCTCGAGCGTGATGGCCTTGTCGATCACCGGGCAGACGCGGTAGCACACGTCGCAGCGCAGTCCCAGGAAGTTCAGGCAGGTTTCATGGTCCACCAGCACCGCCAGGCCCATCTTGGCCTGGGTGATGTCGGTGAGGCCATGGTCCAGAGCACCCGTGGGGCAGGCCTTGACGCAGGGAATGTCCTCGCACATCTCGCAAGGCTTGTTGCGCGCCACGAAGAACGGCGTGCCCGTGGCCACCTGCTGGGCCGGCGTGGCCAGCTGCAGGATGTCGTAGGGGCAGTCGCGCACACACAGGCCGCAGCGGATGCAGGCGGACTGGAAGTCCGTCTCGTTGCCGGCGCCCGGCGGGCGGATGGCCCCGGCGGGCAGGGCCTTGGCCTGCTTGGCGAGCAGGCCCAGCCCCAGTCCGAGCGCACCCACGCCGCAGGCCATCTTCGTGGTGTCGAGGATGAACTGCCGGCGCGCGGAGTCTTTGACAGGGGTGGGTGCGGTCATGGCGGGAGCGGAAGGGCGTGTCGGTCGGTGCGGGCGCATGTCTCCATGCGCCCGGGGAAGGTCAGGCCTTCACCACCTTGCAGGCGCACTTCTTGAAGTCGGTCTCTTTCGAGATCGGGCACGTGGCGTCCAGCGTGAGCTTGTTCACCAGGCGGTGCTCGTCGAAGAAGGGCATGAACACCAGGCCCAGCGGCGGCTTGTTGCGGCCACGGGTTTCCACCTTGGTGCTGACTTCGCCGCGGCGCGTCATCACCTTGACGGTGTCGCCGCGCTGCAGGCCGCGCTTCTTCGCGTCCTCGGGGTGCATGTACAGCCAGGCGTCGGGCATGGCGCGGTACAGCTCGGGCACGCGGCGCGTCATCGAGCCGGTGTGCCAGTGCTCCAGCACGCGGCCGGAGGAGAGCCACAGGTCGTACTCGGCGTCGGGCATTTCGGCGGCGGGCGCGTAGGGCAGGGCGAAGATCCAGGCCTTGCCATCCGGCTTGCCGTAGAACTTGACCACTTCGCCCTTCTTCACGTAGGGGTCGTAGCCCTCGCGGAAGCGCCACAGCGTTTCCTTGTTGTCCACCACCGGCCAGCGCAGGCCGCGGGCCTTGTGGTAGGTGTCGAACGGAGCCAGGTCGTGCGCGTGGCCGCGGCCGAACTCGGCGTATTCCTCGAACAGGCCCTTCTGCAGGTAGAAGCCCAGTTCCTTGGATTCCTCGTTGTCGAAGCCCTTCTGCAGGTCGGCGAGCGGGAACTTGTTCACCTGGCCGTTGGCGTAGAGCACGTCGAACAGGGTCTTGCCCTTGTACTCGGGGTTCTTCTCCAGCAGCTCGGCAGGCCACACTTCCTCCACCTTGAAGCGCTTGGAGAACTCGATGTACTGCCACAGGTCGGACTTGGCCTGGCCCGGGGCCTTGACCTGCTGGCGCCAGAACTGCGTGCGGCGCTCGGCGTTGCCGAAGGCACCTTCCTTTTCCACCCACATGGCCGAGGGCAGGATCAGGTCGGCTGCCATGGCAGACACCGTGGGGTAGCAGTCCGACACCACGATGAAGTTGGCCGGGTTGCGGAAGCCGGGCCAGATTTCGCCGTTGATGTTCGGCCCGGCCTGCATGTTGTTGGTGGTCGAGGTCCAGTAGAAGTTGAGCTTGCCGTCCTTGAGGGCGCGGCTCTGGGCCACGGCGTGCAGGCCAATCCAGTCGGGCACGGTGCCGGCGGGCAGCTTCCACTGCTTCTCGGCGATTTCGCGGTGCTTGGGGTTGGTCACCACCATGTCGGCGGGCAGGCGGTGGGCAAAGGTGCCCACTTCGCGCGCCGTGCCGCAGGCCGAGGGCTGGCCGGTCAGCGAGAACGGGCTGTTGCCGGGCTCGGAGATCTTGCCCACCAGCAGGTGGACGTTGTAGATCATGTTGTTGACCCAGGTGCCGCGCGTGTGCTGGTTGAAGCCCATGGTCCAGAAGGACACGACCTTGGTCTTGGGGTCAGCGTAGGTCTTGGCCAGCGCTTCGAGCTTGTCCTTGGGCACGCCCGAGATTTCGTGGGTCTTGTCCAGCGTGTATTCGGCGACGAACTGCTTGAATTCCTCGAAGCTGATGGGCGCCGACGCATCGGGCGCGCCCTTGGGCTTGCCGTCCGGGCCGGGGTAGCCGTTGTTGCCGGCAGCCTGCTCCAGCGGGTGGCTGGGGCGCAGGCCGTAGCCGATGTCGGTCACGCCCTTGCGGAAGTTCACGTGCTTCTTGACGAAGTCTTCGTTCACCGCGCCGCTCTGGATGATGTAGTTGCAGATGTAGTTGAGGATCGCCAGGTCCGACTGGGGCTTGAAGATCAGCTCGGCGTCGGCCAGCTCGCACGAGCGGTGCGTGAAGGTGGACAGCACATGCAGCTTGACGTGCTTGGCCGTGAGGCGGCGGTCGGTGACGCGCGACCACAGGATGGGGTGCATCTCGGCCATGTTCGAGCCCCACAGCACGAAGGCATCGGCATGCTCGCAGTCGTCATAGCAGCCCATGGGCTCGTCGATGCCGAAGGTGCGCATGAAGCCGGCCACGGCCGAGGCCATGCAGTGGCGTGCGTTCGGGTCGAGGTTGTTGGAACGGAAACCGGCCTTCCACAGCTTGGAAGCGGCATAGCCTTCCCAGATGGTCCACTGGCCGGAACCGAACATGCCGATGTTGCGCGGGCCGCCGGCCTTGAGCGCGGACTTGCACTTCTCCTCCATGATGTCGAAGGCCTTGTCCCACGTGATGTGGGCGAACTCGCCGTTCTTGTCGAACTTGCCGTCCTTCATGCGCAGCAGCGGCTGCGTGAGACGGTCCTTGCCGTACATGATCTTGGACAGGAAGTAGCCCTTGATGCAGTTCAGGCCCTTGTTCACGGGGGCGTCCGGGTCGCCCTGGGTGGCCACCACGCGGCCGTCCTTCACGCCGATGAGCACGCCGCAGCCGGTGCCGCAGAAGCGGCAGGCGCCCTTGTCCCAGCGGATACCGTCGCTGGAAGCGGTTTGCGCCAGCGCCTGCGCGCCAGGCACGCTGATGCCAATGGCCGTGGCTGCAGCGGTGACTGCATGCGCCTTGATGAGGTCACGACGGGTTACTTGCATTGCTCTAACTCCTGATCAGGGTGGGATTCGGTTTGCTGAAAGATCATGGCGACGTTCAGGACGTGGTCCATGCGGCCGAGGGCCTCGTAGACGTCGATGGCCCCGCGGTCGTTGTCGGCCTCGATGGTGACGACGATCTTTCCGTCCTCGGAGGCGGCGTGGACCTCGACGCCCGGCACTTGGGGGAGCTGTTCGCGCAGAAGCTGGTCGGTGCCGGGCTTTGCATAAACAATGGCGCTGGAGATATTCAAGACACTGCTTTCAAGAGAAACCCCGAGGGGTTTTGATAATGGCCTTTTGCACCGGAAAATGGCGGCCAAGCAATATCTGACGCATGCATGGAACATGCATGACCGGTACAACCTGGCTTGGTTGAAAACCAAGAAAAAGAGTCGGAAATTCCGGTGCGTGGGGATTACATATTTATTTTTGTTTGTAACTCATTGCCTGGGTATGGTGAACCTGAATCGCGTTTGCATGTTTGACGGGGATCAATGACCTGCTTCAAATGTGGTTTTCGCATGCAACTTTGCGGCGGCCCCGGTTTGCGCCGGTGTCGGGGCTTGCTGCGCTGCCGCATCGGGTCTTCGATTTTTCTCTGCTGCACTGCGCCATCGTGAGGCCTGGCGCCGGTTTGCGGACCGATGGGGTGGGTCTGCCGGTCGATGGGAGGGGTGCGTGGGTGGTTGGCAGGCCGCCTGGCGGGGTGCGCCCCGATCGGTGCAAGGTGTCGTTTGGATGGGGCCGCTTTGCGTGGTTTTTGAGCCTGTCACGCAGGCGACACATTCAAAGCCGATTCTGGTGTAGCTCTGAATTTGTATCAAATTCTGCGGCGTTTGCCCCTCTGGGAGCCGATATTGCGATGGCCGTGCGGGCCGCTTTTCAGTGCGGTCCGGGGCAGGCTGAAATCGTTATGTTGACTCGTGTATGTCCGATGGATTTTCTTGGGTTCTTGACGCTCGTAAGGTGCGGAAATGGATTATGGGCGGACCGCCATTTTTCTGGCGTGAATGGATTATTGGCGCCGGCCGAATATGCCGGCCGTGCGCAAGCCTTCCAACTGCAGGCGGAGAGGCCTTTCGCGCTCGGCACGGAATTGCAAACCGCATATATCAAAATAAATATTAAAAAACAAATATTTATTATTTTGAGTTTTATGGTGTAAACCCTAGGATGCGAGCCATCTCTTACGAAAGGTATTGCCCCATGAACAAGCGTTCCCTGCTCCAATCCACCCTTGCCCTGGCGCTCGCCGCCACGTTTGCCACGGGTGCGTTGGCCTCGGACAAGGCCCTCAAGATCGGTGTGACGGCCGGCCCGCACGCCCAGATCTTTGAGCAGGTGAAGAAGGTCGCCGAGAAAGACGGCCTGAAGATCCAGGTGATCGAGTTCAGCGACTACGTGCAGCCCAACGCGGCCCTGGCCGCCGGCGACCTGGATGCCAACGCCTACCAGCACAAGCCCTACCTCGACGCCCAGGTGAAGGACCGGGGCTACAAGATCGTCTCCGTGGGCTACACCGTCAACTTCCCCATCGGCCTGTATTCCAAGAAGGTCAAGAAGCTCGAAGACCTGAAGGAAGGCGCCAAGTTCGGCATCCCCAACGACCCCACCAACGGTGGCCGCGTGCTGCTGGTGCTGCAGGACAAGGGCCTGATCAAGCTGAAGGAGGGCGCCGGCCTCAAGGCCACGCCGCTGGACGTGGTGAGCAACCCCAAGAAGCTCAAGTTCGTGGAACTGGACGCCGCGCAGCTCGCGCGCTCGCTGGACGACCTGGACGCCGCCGCCGTCAACACCAACTTCGCGCTCTCGGCCGGCCTGAACCCCAAGACCGATGCCATCGCCCAGGAAAGCGCCAAGAGCCCTTACGTCAACCTGATCGCCGTGCGCGAAGCCGACAAGGACCAGCCCTGGGTGGGCAAGCTCGTGAAGGCCTACCAGTCGGAAGAGATCCGCAAATTCATCGACACCCAGTTCAAGGGCGCCGTGTTGCCGGGGTTTTAAGCAAAAATGGCCTGCAGCGCCCGAACCACGGGCGCTAATAGCTACTGAATCAATAGCATTAATCGGCGCCTGCGGGCGCCGATTTGACTTTCAGGGGTGCCGGGCTGATAGTTCCGCCGCGCCCCCGACCCCGGGGTTGCGCGCCTTGCCACCCCCGGAGACTCCCATCGACACCGCCCCGCAAGAGCAGGCCTGGAACACGCTCCAGATGGCCGAGCCCGTCACCGCGCCGCGTTTCCGCGTCTGGACCTACCGCGACCCCGCCATCGTGCTCGGCTGCTCGCAGCGTGCCCGCCAGGCCGAGGCCGCCGCTCGCCTGCCGCCGGGCGTGGAGCTCATGCTGCGCCCCTCGGGTGGCGGCGCGGTGCTGACCGGGCCGTGGATGGTGAGCGCCTCGGTGGTGCTGCCGCTGGCCCATCCGTGGGTGAAAGGGCGCCTGCCCGACAGCTACCGCGACCTGGGGCAGCTGCATGTGGACTTGCTGGCCGGCCTGGGCGTGCCTGCGCGGGCGCTGCCGGAGGCCGAGGTGCCAGAGGCCAATGCGCGGCTCGGCCCCGTAGTGGACTGGGCCTGCTACGGCAGCCTGGCGCCGTGGGAGGTGGTGGATGCGGCCGGCCGCAAGCTGGTCGGCCTGGCGCAGCGGCGCCAGCGCACCGGCGTGCTGCTGGTGGCGGGCACGCTGGTGGCGCCACCTGACTGGGCACTGCTGTGCGGCGCCCTCGGCCACCCCGAGGATGTGCAAGGCATGCAGCGCCGCACCGTGTCGTGCGACACGCTGGCGGGCCAGCCGCTGGACCCCGGGTTGCTGGCGCGGCGCCTGCACGACGCCCTGGGGCGCGCGCTGGGCGCATGAAGGGCCGGGCGAGCGCCCGGCCGGGCACTCAGGCGACTTGCTGTGCCTGGGCCTGGTTCGCGGCCTGGCCGATGTGCTGCTGCGCCGTGTCCAGCGCGCTGGCCTTGGCGGCGTCGCCCATGCCCACGCCCTCGGCGCGCACAAAGCGCACGTCGGTCACGCCGAAGAAGCCCAGCACCGTCTGCAGGTAGCTCTCCTGGTGTTCCATGGCGCGGCCGCCTTCACTGGTGGAGTAAACGCCGCCGCGGCTGGACACCACGATCACCGTCTTGCCCTTGGCCAGGCCTTCCGGGCCGTTGGCGGTGTAGCGGAAGGTGCGGCCGGGCTGGGCGATGCGGTCGATCCAGGCCTTGAGCTGCGTGGGGATGCTGAAGTTGTAGAAGGGCGCGCCGATCACGATCACGTCCGAGGCCAGGAACTGGCTCACCAGCTGCTCGGAGACGGCGTTCTCGCGCTGCTGCGCATCGCTCAGGCCCTCGGTCTGGCCGGTGCGCGGTGCCATGGCATCCATGGTGAAGTGGGCCGGCGCATTGGCCACGAGGTCCAGGTAATCCACCTGCGTGCCGGGGTGGACTGCGGTCCAGGCGGCCACCACCTGGGCGGTGAGCTGGCGGGACACGGAGTTGTTGCCGGTGATGGCGGAATCGATGTGAAGCAGTTGCATGGTGATCTCCTCAGGATGGGGCCACGGTGTGCGGCCATGGATAGATTGTGGAGATGGCAACAGTTTCTGATAAGCCAGCAAAAATGCGATAGATTGTCCCGTCAGTAGAACGATTGATCGCCAAGGAATCGCCATGCAGGACCTCAATGACATGCTGTACTTCGCCGAAGTGGTGGAGCGGGGCGGTTTCGCCGCTGCAGGCCGGGCCCTGGGCATTCCCAAGTCGCGGCTGTCGCGCCGCGTGTCCGAGCTGGAAGCGCACCTGGGCGTGCGCCTGCTGCAGCGCACCACACGCAAGCTCTCGCTGACCGACGTGGGCGAGGCCTACCTGCGCCACTGCCAGGCCGTGCGCGAGTCGGCGCTGGCCGCGCAAGACACCGTGGCCCAGGTGCAGACCGAGCCGCGCGGCACCATCCGCGTGAGCTGCCCGGTGACGCTGGCCCAGACCGTGCTGGCCGAGATGCTGCCGGACTTCCTGGCGCGCCATCCGCAGGTGCGGGTGGAACTGCAGGTGAGCAACCGCGCGGTGAACCTGGTGGACGAGGGCCTGGATGTGGCGCTGCGCGTGCGGCCCTCGGTGGAGGACAGCGGCAGCATGGTGGTCAAGCGGCTGGACGTGGCGCGGCAGGTGCTGGTGGCCAGCCCCGAGCTGCTGATCCGCCAGGGCACGCCCGCCACCCTGGCCGATTTGCCGCGCATGGACTCCATCTCCATGTCGGCGCCCGACGGCAAGGCCGCCTGGCACCTGATCGGCCCCAATGGCGCGCAGCAGATCGTGCAGCACACGCCGCGCTACGTGGCCGACGACCTGCTCACGCTCAAGTTCGCGGCGCTGGCGGGCACGGGCATCTGCTGGCTGCCCGACTACATGTGCCATGAGGAAATCCGCGACCGGCGCCTGGTGCGCGTGCTGCCCGAATGGGCCCCCACGCCGGGCATCGTGCACGCCGTGTTCCCTTCGCGCCGGGGGCTGTCGCCGGCGGTGCGGCATTTCCTGGACTTCCTGGGCGACGCCATGCCGGGGCGCAGTAGCCTGTCCACGCGCGCCACCCTGTCGCTTGGCTGAAGGGGCCGGCGGGTTTGTGGGGTTTCCCTGCGGTTGGGCGGGTTTTGCCGCCACAATGCAACGAATTGAAACAACACGGCGCAACGGGGGGTTGCGCCCCCAGCCGGAACGCGCCGTGGCCACCCATCCGATCGATCAAGACATCCAGAAGGTCCGCCTGCTCCCCGCTGTGCGGGCCATCGTCATTCCGCCGTGCCCTGAATCGCTGGTGCGGCTGCAGGCCATCGTGGCCGCGCCCGACCTGGACCCTGCAGCCATCGACCAACTGGCGTCGTCGGACGTAGCCATGGCGGCGGCGCTGATCCGCCAGGCCAACAGCCCGCTCTATGCGCTGCCCCAGCCGGTGCAGACCGTGGGCATGGCGCTCACCGTGCTGGGCCTGCGCCCGGCGGTGGAGCTGCTGTCGGCCTTCATCACGCGGCACGCGCTGCAGGTGCGCTCGCCGCTGCTGGAGCACTTCTGGGAAAGCTCGCAGCGCCGCGCCATCGCCTGCGAGCACATCGGCCGCCAGCTCTACAGCCTTGACCCTGGCCTGGGCTACAGCTTCGGCTTGTTCTGCCACGTCGGCATGCCCGTGCTGGTGAAGGCCGTGCGCGGTTACGCCGGCACCGTTACCGAGGCCCTGGCGCGCCAGGACCGTACCTTCACCCAGACCGAGAACGCCAGCCACCGCACCGACCACGCCGTGGTGGGTGCCATTGTGGCGCGCACCTGGCATCTCACGGGCGATGTGGCGCAGGCCATCTGGCTGCACCACGACTTCAGCTGCCTGGGCAACACCCAGTTCAGTGCCACGGTGCGCCACCTGGTCGCGCTGGGCCTGCTGGCCGAATACCTGGTGCACCACCATGAAGGCCTCGAGCCTTCACGCGAATGGCGCCAGCATGGCGAGGCCTGCATGGCGGCGCTCGACGTCTCCCACGACGAACTGAACCACTGGGTGGACGAGCTGTACCCGGCGTTCGAGGCGGTGCGCTTCTAGGGTGTTTATAGCTCTTTCTGGAATTAAGTAAGAGCTATTTATTCGTTTGGGTTTTAAGCACTGGGTCGCAGAATCGCCTGCATCTCAACACGAGCCGGTGCATGACCGATCTGTGCAGCGGGGCCGTGGCGCCCGGCGGCCGTCCGATCCCCCCCATGGGGCATGCCTCGGCGGGAGCAACGCAGCGTGACACCCACTTCCATCATCATCGTCCCCGGCTGGCGCGATTCCGGCCCGGGCCATTGGCAAAGCCTTTGGGCCGAGCGCCTGCCGCAGGCCAGCCGCGTGGTGCAGGACGACTGGATCACGCCCACGCGCTCGGCCTGGGTGGGCCAGCTGGAAAAAACCGTGCTGGCCGCGCCGCACCCCGTGGTCATCGTGGCGCACAGCCTGGGCTGCATCGCCACGGTGCACATGGCGCCCGAGGCGGCCGCCCGTGTGCAGGGCGCACTGCTGGTGGCGCCGGCCGACCCGGAGCGCCGGGCCATCCTCAGCGACTTCGCCCCCGTGCCCCATACCGCGCTGCCGTACCGCAGCATCGTGGTGGCCAGCAGCAACGACCCCTACTGCCCCATCCGCCTGGCGGGCGCCTATGCCCGCGCCTGGGGCAGCGAGTTCGTGCGCCTGCAGCAGGCGGGGCATATCAACGTCGATTCAGGCCATGGGGAATGGCCTCTGGGCCTGGCGCTGCTGCAGTCCCTGACCGGCGACGTGGGCCGGGCGGCCGCGGCGCCGCGCGAGGCCGTGCAGATCTCCTGCTGATGCTATTGAAAATATAGCTGCTGGCGCTTGGCAGCATTAGTCTACAGGGCATTTTTGCTTGAAAAGCGGGGGCTTGGCCACGGCCCGGACGGTGTGCCTGTCACACCCGCCATATGCCCTTGATGGATAAATTAACAAAAATATATTCTTTTGCGTTTTAAGATGGGATTCGCACAATGCCCCCATCCATAGCAAACATCGGGTGATGCAAACATGACCTCCCTCAAAATCAAGACCCTCCTGGCTTCCCTGGCCCTGGCCGCCAGCGGCATGGCATCGGCGCAGAACCAGTTGCTCAACGTGTCGTACGACGTGGCGCGCGAGTTCTACAAGGACTACAACGCCGCCTTTGCCGCGCACTACAAGAAGACTACGGGCCAGGACGTGAAGATCGACCAGTCGCACGCCGGCTCCAGCGCCCAGGCGCGCGCCGTGAACGACGGCCTGGCCGCCGACGTGGTGACCATGAACACCACCACCGACGTGCAGTTCCTCGCCGACAGCGGCGTGGTGGCCAAGGACTGGACGAAGAAGTTCCCGCACGACGCATCGCCCACCACCTCCACCATGCTGTTCCTGGTGCGCAACGGCAACCCCAAGGGCATCAAGGACTGGGAAGACCTCATCAAGCCCGGTGTGCAGGTGATCGTCGTCAACCCCAAGACCGGCGGCAACGGCCGCTACGCCTACCTGGCCGCCTGGGGCGCCGTGCGCGAGAAGGGCGGCACCGAGCAGCAGGCCGCCGAGTTCGTGGGCAAGCTCTACAAGAACGTGCCCGTGCTCGCCAAGGGCGGGCGCGACGCCACGGCCACCTTCCTGCAGCGCAACCAGGGCGACGTGCTCATCACGTTCGAGTCCGAGGTGGTGTCCATCGACCGCGAGTTCGGTGCCGGCAAGGTGGATGCGATCTACCCCTCGGTCAGCATCGTGGCCGAGAACCCCGTGGCCGTGGTCGAGCGCACCGTGGCCAAGAAGGGCACGGCCCAGCTCGCCAAGGCCTACCTTGACTACCTGTATTCCGACGAAGCACAGGAAATTGCCGCCAAGCACGCCATCCGCCCGCGCTCGGAGAAGGTGCTGAAGAAGTACGAGGCGACCTTCAAGCCGCTCAAGCAGTTCACCGTGGCCAAGTACTTCGGCAGCCTGACGGAGGCGCAGAAAGTGCACTTCAACGACGGCGGCCAGTTCGACAAGATCTACACGCCCGGCGCCAAGTAAGCCATGACCGCCGCCACCACCGTGGCCGCGCTGGGGGCTCCCCCGGTGCAGGCCGGCAGGCGCGCGCCCAAGCGGGTTCTTCCCGGCTTCGGCCTGTCGCTGGGCTACACGCTGTTCTACCTGAGCATCATCGTGCTGATCCCGCTGTCGGCGCTGATCTTCAAGACCTTCACGCTCACCTGGGAGCAGTTCTGGACGGCCATCAGCGCGCCGCGTGTGCTGGCCTCGTACCGGCTCACGTTTGGCGCATCGTTCCTGGCGGCGCTGGTGAACCTGTTCTTCGGCCTGCTGATCGCCTGGGTGCTGGTGCGCTACAAGTTTCCGGGCAAGAAGATCGTGGATGCACTGGTGGACCTGCCGTTTGCCCTGCCCACGGCCGTGGCCGGCATCTCGCTCACGGCGCTGCTGGCGGGCAACGGCTGGGTGGGCGGCATCCTGGAGCCGCTGGGCATCCAGCTGGCGTTCAAGCCGGCGGGCATCGTCATCGCGCTGATCTTCATCGGCCTGCCGTTCGTGGTGCGCACCGTGCAGCCCGTGCTGGAAGACGCCGAGAAGGAGCTGGAAGAAGCCGCCACCTGCCTGGGCGCCACGCGCTGGCAGACCTTCCGCCTCGTCATCCTGCCGTCCATCACGCCTGCGCTGATGACTGGCTTTGCCATGGCCTTCGCGCGCGCCGTGGGCGAGTACGGCTCGGTGATCTTCATCGCCGGCAACATGCCCATGGTGTCCGAGATCACGCCGCTCATCATCATCGGCAAGTTGGAGCAGTACGACTACGCTGGTGCCACCGCCGTGGCGGTGGTCATGCTGGTGATCTCGTTCGTGCTGCTGCTCATCATCAACGCGCTGCAGGCCTGGCAGCGCCGCCACGCGGGAGCACCGGCATGAGCGGCACCAACACCCGCACCGTGCGCCGCGCGCAGGCCGGCACGACCGAGGCGCCCTGGGTGCGCTTCACGCTGATCGCCTTGGCGCTGGCCTTCATGCTGCTGTTCCTGGTGCTGCCGCTGGCGGCGGTGTTCGCCGAGGCGCTGCGCAAGGGCCTGGGCGCCTACCTCGAAGGCCTGCGCGAGCCCGACGCCTGGGCGGCCATCAAGCTCACGCTGATCACCGCGCTGATCGCCGTGCCGCTGAACCTGGTGTTCGGCGTGGCAGCGGCCTGGTGCATCGCCAAGTATGAGTTCAGGGGCAAGGCCTTCCTGACGACGCTGGTCGATCTGCCGTTTTCCGTCTCGCCCGTGGTGGCGGGCCTGATCTACGTGCTGATGTTCGGCGCGCAGGGCTGGTTCGGCCCGTGGCTGCAGGCGCACGACATCAAGATCATCTTCGCCGTCCCGGGCATCGTGCTGGCCACCGTGTTCGTCACCTTCCCGTTCATCGCGCGTGAACTGATCCCGCTGATGCAGGCGCAGGGCAACGACGAGGAGCAGGCCGCCATCGTGCTGGGTGCCACGGGCTGGCAGACCTTCTGGCACGTCACGCTGCCCAACATCAAGTGGGGCCTGCTGTATGGCGTGATCCTGTGCAACGCGCGCGCCATGGGCGAGTTTGGCGCGGTGTCGGTGGTGTCGGGCCACATCCGCGGGCAGACCAACACCATCCCGCTGCACGTCGAAATTCTCTACAACGAATACCAGTCGGTCGCGGCGTTCGCGGCGGCCTCGCTGCTGGCGCTGCTGGCGCTGGTCACGCTGGTCATCAAATCGGTGGCCGAATGGCGCAACGAGCAGGACATGAAGGCCGCCGCCGAGCTGCCGCCGGAACGCCCCGCGCCTGCTGGCGCACCGCGCTGAAGGACACAGAACATGAGCATTGAAATCCGCAACGTCAGCAAGCAGTTCGGCGACTTTCAGGCGCTGCGCGACGTGAGCCTGGACATCCAGTCCGGCGAACTCATCGCGCTGCTCGGCCCTTCGGGCTGCGGCAAGACCACGCTCTTGCGCATCATCGCCGGCCTGGAAACGGCCGACGTGGGCACCATCCACTTCAGCGGCGAGGACACCACCGACGTGCACGTGCGCGAGCGCAACGTGGGCTTCGTGTTCCAGCACTACGCGCTGTTCCGCCACATGACGGTGTTCGAGAACGTGGCCTTCGGCCTGCGCGTCAAGCCCCGGGGCGAGCGGCCCAGCGAGGCGCAGATCAAGCAGAAGGTCATGGACCTGCTCAAGCTCGTGCAGCTCGACTGGCTGGCCGAGCGTTACCCCTCGCAGCTCTCGGGCGGGCAGCGCCAACGCATCGCCCTGGCGCGCGCGCTGGCCGTGGAGCCCAAGGTGCTGCTGCTCGACGAACCCTTCGGCGCGCTCGACGCCAAGGTGCGCAAGGAGCTGCGCCGCTGGCTGCGCCGCCTGCACGACGAGCTGCATGTCACCAGCATCTTCGTCACGCACGACCAGGAGGAGGCGCTGGAGGTGGCCGACCGCGTGGTCGTCATCAACCAGGGCAAGATCGAGCAGAGCGGCTCGCCCCAGCAGGTGTGGGACAACCCGGCCAGCCCCTTCGTCTACGGCTTCCTGGGCGACGTGAACCTGTTCCACGGCCGCGCCCACGAGGGCCTGGTGCACCTGAAAGGCATGGAGCTCGATTCGCCCGAGCACGCCGCGGCCCAGAACGCCAAGGCCTTTGCCTATGTGCGCCCGCACGACCTGGACGTGGAGCGCTATTCCCCCGGCGCCGGGCTCGACGCCGAGGGCCGGCCGCGCGGCATCGTGGCGCAGCTGTCGCGCGCCATCGTGGTGGGCCCCATCGCGCGGCTGGAACTAATTCCCTCCGACGACCACAAACCAGCGGACAATGCGAACCCGGAAGCCCTGATCGAGGCGCAGATCCCTGCGCAGCAGTTCCGGGAAATGGGTTTTACCGAGGGGGAAACGCTGGTGGTGACGCCGCGCCGAGCCCGGGTTTTTCTCGACCACGCCTCCGGCATCTGACATGCGCCCGCCGGGTGCATGCAGCCCGGCGGCCCACAAGGTGACGAATGATTGCGAACTGGTTCGATAACGCGCCCCGCCGGGTGCTGGCGCTCATCAGCGCCGCGTGCGTGGCCATGCTGGCCTTTGGCCTGTACCTGCAGCACTCCGTGGGGCTGGAGCCCTGCCCGATGTGCATCGTGCAGCGCTACGCTCTCATTTTTGTAGCTGTCTTCGCGGGGCTGGCAAGCCTTAGCGGCAAAAAGGGCTGGTGGATGAGCATGGCCGTGCTGGCGCTGCTGTCCAGCGGCTTCGGCGCCTTCACGGCGGCACGCCAGAGCTGGCTGCAGTGGTACCCGCCCGAGTTCGCCATGTGCGGCCGCGACTTCTACGGCATGATCGAAAACTACCCCATCGGCCGCGCCATTCCCATGATCTTCAAGGGTTCGGGCGACTGCGCGGCCATCGACTGGACCTTCCTCGGTGGCTCCATCGCCAACTGGTCCTTCGTCTGGTTCGTTGTCTTCGGCCTGGCCATGTTGTGGCTGCTGGTGCGCGGCACGCGCCGCGGCTGAACACCGTCTGGTAACGCCATGACGGCCGCCGCCCAACCCCTGCGCCTGCTGCTGCTCGGCGCCACGGGCGCGGTGGGCCGCGAGGTGCTGGCCCAGGCCCTGGCCGACCCGCGCGTGGGCCGGGTGGTGGCTCCCACGCGCCGCGCGCTTGCGGCCCATGAGCGGTTGCTCAACCCCGTCACCGACTTCGCGCAGCTCGATGCCTCTGCGCCCTGGTGGCAGGCCGACGCCGTGGTCTGCGCACTGGGTACCACCATCAAGGTGGCGGGCTCGCAGCCGGCCTTTGCCGCCGTGGACCGCGACCTTGTCATCGATACCGCGCGGCTGGCGCGCCAGGCCGGCGCCACGCGCATGGCGCTCAATACCGCGCTGGGCACCAGCCCCAAAGGCAATTTCTACCTGCGCACCAAGGCCGAAGCCGAGCAGGGCGTGCGCGCGCTGGGCTACCCGTCGCTGACCATCGTGCGCCCCTCGCTCATCGTCGCCGAGCGCGAGGCCGTGCGTCCGGGCGAAGTGGCGGGCCTGTGGGTATCGCGCGCGCTCGGGCCGCTGATTCCCCGGCGCTACCGGCCTGTGACGGCCGAGCGCATCGCGCGGGCGCTGCTCGATGCCGCCCTGCGGGGCGCCCCGGGCGAGCACATCCTCGAATCCGAACAGCTTTAGCCGCACGCGCGGCAGGCGCTTTGGATAACATGGCTGTCGGGCCGGCCGTGGGAGGCCGGCGGAAAAGGCCCGCCATGTTCAAGACCACCGCAAACAAGCTGTTCCGCCGCCTGGAGCAGCTCAATGGCATTGGCGCAGCGCTCTCGCGCGAGCGCGACATCGAACGCCTGCTGGAAAACATTCTGGAAGCGGCCAAGACGCTGACGGGCGCCGACGGCGGCACGCTGTACCGCGTGACCGACGACCAGTCCGCCCTGCGCTTCGAGATCATGCGCACCGACTCCCTGGGCGTGCGCCTGGGCGGTACCACCGGGCAGCGCATCGACCTGCCCGACCTGCCGCTGCGCCGCGCTGACGGCACGCCCAACGACGCGCTGGTGGCGGCGCACGCGGCCATCCACGACCGCACGGTGAACATTGCCGACGTGTACGCCGAGGCAGGCTTCGACTTCTCGGGCACGCACGCCTTCGACCAGCGCACGGGCTACCGCTCGCAGTCCTTCCTCACGGTGCCCATGAAGAACCACGACGGCGAACTGATCGGCGTGCTGCAGCTGCTCAATGCGCTGGACCCGGAGACACGGCAGGTGGTGCCGTTCTCGGAGGAGGACGAAAGCCTCACCGAATCGCTGGCCTCGCAGGCCGCCATTGCCCTGAGCAACCGGCTGCTCATCACCCAGCTTGAGCGGCTGTTCGAGTCGTTCGTGAAGCTCATCAACATCGCCATCGACGAAAAATCGCCCTATACCGGCGGCCACTGCGAACGCGTGCCGGCCCTCACCATGATGCTGGCCGAAGCCGCCGACGCCACCACCACCGGGCCGCTGGCGGGCTTCGGCATGACCGAGCGCGACCGCTACGAGCTGCGCATGGCCGGCCTGCTGCACGACTGCGGCAAGATCACCACGCCCGTGCACGTGGTCGACAAGGCCACCAAGCTGCAGACCATCTACGACCGCATCGGGCTCATCGACACGCGCTTCGAGGTGCTCAAGCGCGACGCCGAGCTGGCGGCACTGCGAGCGCAGCTGGCGCTGCGGCCCGTGGTGGACCCGGATGCCGAGACCATCGCCCTGTCGGGCCTGCAGCGCGAGATCCAGGCCCTCGAGTCGGACCGCGCCTTCCTGCGCCGCTGCAACCAGGGCTCCGAGGCTATGCAGGAGGCCGACCAGCTGCGCGTGCGCGTGATCGGCACGCAGCGCCACTGGCGCAACGTGGACGGCGTGCAGACGGCGTTTCTCACGGCCGAGGAGATGGAGAACCTCACCATCCGCGCGGGCACGCTGACGCAGGCCGAGCGCGACGTCATCAACTACCACATCGTCGCCACCATCAAGATGCTGGAGACGCTGCCCTGGCCGCACCACCTGAAGAACGTGCCCGAATATGCCGGAGGCCACCACGAGCGCATGGACGGCAAGGGCTACCCGCGCGGCCTCACGCGCGAGCAGATGCCCGTGCAGGCGCGCATGATGGGCATCGCCGACATCTTCGAGGCGCTCACCGCCGTGGACCGGCCCTACAAGAGCGGCATGAAGCTGTCGCAGGCGCTGGCCATCATGCAGAAGATGGCGCACACCGGCCATATCGATCCCGACCTGTTCGACGTGTTCGTGCGCGAGCGGGTGTACCAGCGCTACGCCGAGCAGTTCCTCGACCCGGAGCAGATCGACACCGTGGACCGCGCCGTGCTGCAGCCTGGCTGAGCCGGGGGCGCCCCATTAGCTATCTTTTTGATAGCTGTTGGCGCTTTCCAGATAAGCCTTGGAAGGCTGTTTCATTCTATTTTTATGGCCGGCGCATCGGCCTGGGCGTGCAGCCAGGCGCTGAAGGCCGCCATGGCCGCTGTCGGCGGCCGCGACTGCAGCCGCGTGAGCCAGTAGGCGCCGCGCGGCAGCTCCAGCGCGAACGGTTGCACCAGCCGGCCCTGGCGCAGCTCACGCTCGAACATGCGCACCGGCAGCAGCGCCACGCCGGCGCCCAGGGCGGCCGCTTCGGCCAGCGTGAGGGACGAGTCGAACACGGCGCCGCGCACCACGGGGCAGGGCACGCCCGCGGCTTCGAACCAGGCCGCCCATTCGTCGGCGCGGTAGCTGCGCAGCAGCGGCTGGCGCGCCAGGTCGGCCGCCGTGCGCAGGCCGTGGGCCAGGGCAGGGGCGCACATGGCGGACAACGGCGCCTCCATGATGCGCTCGGCCTGCGTGCCATGCCAGGCGCCGTCGCCGAAGCGGATGGCGTAGTCCAGCCCTTCGCCGGCCATGTCCACCCGGTTGTTGTGCGTGAGCAGGCGCAGGTCCACGAACGGGCAGGCCTGCTGGAAGCCGCGCAGCCGGGGCAGCAGCCAGCCCACGGCGAAGGTGCCCACGGCGCCCACGGTCAGCACCTCGCGCGGGCGCGTGTCGCCCAGGGCGTCGAGCGCGCGCGCCAGGCTGGCGAACGCCTCGGCCACCACCGGCAGCAACGCCTGGCCTTCGTCGGTCAGTGCCAGGCCGCGCGGCAGACGCCGGAACAGCGGCTTGCCCAGGCGGTCTTCGAGCTTGCGGATGTGCTGGCTCACGGCGGTCTGCGTCACGTGCAGCTCCTCGGCGGCCCGGGTCAGGTTGAGGTGGCGCGCCGAGGCCTCGAACGCGCGCAGGGCGTTGAGCGGAAGGTGCATGGGAGGTAGAAGTTTTTCTGAGGAGTGGCGGCAATTATTGTCGATGGTGCGCCGGGCGCAGGTTGTTTATCGTCCGGGTCTTCGCTTTCAACCTCTCTGACTTTCATGCAAAGACGACAGTTTTCCTTGGGTTTGGCGGCGGCCGCTGGCGCGCCGCTCTGGGCCTGGGCCACCACGGGCACCGGCGCGCGCGCCTGGAACGACACCCTGGCCGGTATCGAACAGGCGGCGCAGGGGCGCCTGGGCGTGGCGATGCTGGACACGGGCTCGGGCCTGCAGCTCGGCTGGCGGCAGGACGAGCGTTTCGCCATGGCCAGCACCTTCAAGCTGGTACTGGCCGGCTGGGTGCTGGCGCTGGTGGACCAGGGGCGCGAGCGGCTCGACGCACGCGTGTCCTACGGTCGCGACGCCCTGGTGGCCCATTCACCCGCCACCGCCAGCCGCGCGGGCGAGGGCGGTGGGCTCACCGTGGGCGAGTTGTGCGCGGCCACCGTGGGCCTGAGCGACAACACCGCCGCCAACCTGCTGCTGGTGCGCCATGGCGGGCCGGCCGCCTTCACGGCCTACGTGCGCTCGCTGGGCGACAGCGTGACGCGGCTGGATCGCAACGAGCCCACGCTCAACGAGGCCGCCGCGGGCGACCCGCGCGACACCACCACGCCGCTGGCCATGCTGCGGACGATGCAGGCCCTGGTGTTGGGCGATGCGCTCACGCCCGCGTCGCGCGCCTGGCTGCAGCGTTGGCTGGTGGCGACGAGCACGGGCGACCAGCGGCTGCGCGCCGGTGTGCCGGGCTGGACGGTGGGCGACAAGACGGGCACGGCCGGCGACAGCGGCACGGCCAACGACATCGGCGTGCTCTGGCCGCCGGGCGGCGCCGCGCCGATGCTGGTGGTCTGCTACCTCACGCGCTCCACCGTGGCGCCGGCGCAGCGCGATGCGGCCATCGCCGACGTGGCGCGGGCCGTGGCAGCGGCGCGGGAAGGCTTCAGAGCTTCTTGACCAGGACCTGGCTGCGCCGGTCCCAGTTGTACTTGCGCTTGCGCGCCTCGGGCAGCCACTCCGGGTCGACCACCACGAAGCCGCGCTTGATGAACCAGTGCATGGTGCGCGTGGTGAGCACGAAGATGGAATCGAGCCCCAGGTTGCGCGCGCGCTGCTCGATGCGCTTGAGCAGCTTCTCGCCGTCGCCCGTACCCTGGCTCTGCGGTGACACGGTGACGGCGGCCATCTCGGCGGTGCGCGCCTCGGGGTAGGGGTAGAGCGCGGCGCAGCCGAAGATCACGCCGTCGTGCTCGATGATGGTGTAGTTGGCGATGTCGCGCTCGATCTCGGTGCGGTCGCGCTTGACCAGGGTGCCGTCCTTCTCGAACGGCTCGATGAGCTGCAGGATGCCGCCCACGTCGTCGGCCGTGGCCTCGCGCAGCTCTTCGAGCTTCTCGTCCACGATCATGGTGCCGATGCCGTCGTGCACGTAGATTTCGAGCAGCAGCGCCCCGTCCACGGCAAACGGAATGATGTGGCTGCGCTCCACGCCACCCTGGCAGGCCTTCACGCAGTGCTGCAGGTAGAAGGCCGTGTCCGTGGGGCGCTGGCTGGCCGGCACGCGGGCCAGCAGCCGCCGGGCCTGGGCCAGGGGCAGTTCGGTGTCGATGGGGTTGTCTTCGCCCTCGGGCGCCTCGGGGTCGGTGCGGATGCCGGGCACCTCGGAGAGGAACAGCAGCTTGTCGGCCTTGAGCGCGATGGCCACCGAGGTGGCGACTTCTTCCATGTTCAGGTTGAACGCCTCGCCCGTGGGCGAGAAGCCAAACGGAGAGAGCAGCACCAGCGCGTCCATGTCCAGCGCGCGCTGGATGCCGGCCACGTCCACCTTGCGCACCAGTCCCGAATGCTCGAAGTCCACGCCGTCGACGATGCCCACCGGGCGCGCCGTGATGAAGTTGCCCGAGATCACGCGCACCGTGGAGTCCGCCATGGGGGTGTTGGGCAGGCCCTGGCTGAACGCGGCCTCGATCTCGTAGCGTAGCTGGCCGGCGGCCTCCTGGGCGCAATCCAGCGCCACGGAGTCGGTGATGCGGATGCCGTGCGAGTACTTCGCCTGGTGTCCCTTGGCCTGCAACTGCTCGTTGACCTGCGGGCGAAAGCCGTGCACCAGCACGATCTTCACGCCCATGGCCTTGATCATGGCCAGGTCCTGCGCGATGTTGTGCAGCTTGCCGGCCGCGATGGCCTCGCCCGTGAGTCCCACCACGAAGGTCTGGTGGCGGAACTTGTGGATGTAGGGCGCCACCGAGCGGAACCAGGGGACGAAGGTGAAATTGAAGACGGTGGACATGGCGAGTGGAAATGCTGAGGCTGGAATGATAAGTGCTGCAGGGATTCGGGCGGCCGCCTGCCACGCGGCCGCGATCCCCGCCGTTGTCAGTCGTCGCCGCCCCGCGCCGAGCGCGCAAGGCGCTGCAGCGCCACGCGGTCGGCACGGCGCTGTGCGCCCTGGCTGCGGATGTGGTGCCCGGCGCCGCCGCTGGCCGCGCGCGCGGCGAGGGCGCGGGCCACCGGGTTGCGTGGCGGCTGGGAGGTTTCGATGAGCAGCACCATCGGCTGCTTCATGCGGCGCAAGGCCTTGACCCGGCCATTTTCAAAGGCGCGGGAGCGTATATGAGCACTCATGTGTGCGGTTTCCCCAAAAGCAAAAGCCCCGGCTGCAGGAGGAGCCAGGGCTTTGTGCTGCCGTGGCTGAAACGTGGTGGTACACGGTTCAGCCGGGGCGGGAAACCGTGTTCAGGGGAGGGTGTGGAACATGGAAAGGGTCATGAAGGGGCTCCTGGAACGGTTCGCTGCAAGGTTGCTCGTCGCAGCGAGGGGAAGCAAGGGCGCGATGATGCGGCGCTTGCGGCAGGCTGGCAAGGGGGTGTGGTGTTGGGCCGACAGGCGCCCTGCGGCAGCAGGGCGCAGCGGTGCGTCAGCCGGCCCGGCCGCAGCCGGCCAGGATGTCCAGGCTGGCGTTCTGCGCACTGGTGCGGACGCTGGCGAGGTCCAGCATGGTGTGGAACAGGTTGTCGTGCGACCAGGGCTGGCCGGCCTTGGCCTGAAGGCAGGCCATGTCCCAGTGCCGCTCGCGCTGCAGGGGTTTGGACACCCAGGCCAGCATGGGCACGTGGGTCTGCTCGCGGGGCGCCATGCGGTAGGGCATGCCGTGCAGGTACAGGCCCTTCTCGCCCAGCGATTCGCCGTGGTCGGAGAGGTAGACCAGGGCCGTGGGGCGCTTTTGCGCCTGCAGCCACTGCACGGTGTCGGCCAGGAAGTGGTCGGTGTAGCGCAGCGAGTTGTCGTAGGCGTTCTGGATGTGCTCCACGGGGCATTCCTGCAGGGCGTTGCTGGTGCATTCGGGCAGGAACGGCTTGAGCGCCTGCGGCGAACGCTTGTAGTAGGCCGGGCCGTGGCTGCCCATCTGGTGCATCACCACGACGGTGCCGCGCGCGCGGCGCTCGGGGGCCAGGGTGTCCAGCGCAGCGGGCAGTTCGCGCAGCATCACCTCGTCCAGGCATTGCCCGTCGGGGCACAGGGCGGGGTTGTCGAGGGCGCGCGTTTCCTTGTTCGGAACGCGCTCGCACACCCCCTTGCAGCCGGACTGGTTGTCCAGCCACAGCACGGCCAGGCCGGCGCGCTGCAGCACGTCGAGCAGGTTTTCGTAGGGCGCATGCGCCTCTTCAAAGCCTTTGCGGCCCAGTGGCGAGAACATGCAGGGCACGGAGGCCTGGGTGTTGGTGCCGCAGGAGGTCACGTCGGGGAAGTAGACCAGGTCGCCCTCGGCGCGCAACTGCGCCAGGCGCGGCGTGGTGTCGCGGCCGTAGCCGCCGAGGCCGAAGTTGGCAGCGCGCGCAGTCTCGCCCACGACGAGCACGATCAGCGGCGCAGCGTCGGGTGTGGTGGCGGGGGCGTCCAAGCGGGCGTCGCTGCCCACGGTTTGCAGCGGCATCTGCGCATGCGCGCTGCGGCCCACGGACAGCCGGCCCGCCGCGTAGACGGTGTTGAAGGGGTTGACCATGTAGCGCAGCTGCTTGTGGTTGCGCATGAGCGAGGCCACGTCCTGGAACGACATCCAGAGCAGCGCCAGGGCCAGCACCAGGCCGAGCAGCGCGGTGCCGAGCTGCTGTGCCAAGAGGCGGCCGCGGCCCAGCGCGCGCACGGGCTGGCGCCACCACCAGATGCCGGGCAGCGCCACTCCGAACACGAGGGCGGCGAGCAGCGGCCAGGAGAGCAGGTCCAGCGCCTCGTGCACGTCGGTGTGGATGACGTTGGTCAGCATGGTCGGGTCGATGACGATGCCGTAGCTCGACATGAAGTAGCTGCCCGACGCCGCCACGGCCAACAGGACCACGCCGGCCGGCTTGCGCCAACGCGGCCAGACCAGCAGGCACAGCAGGACAAGCATGGCCGCCAGCACCAACAGCATCTGCGCGCCCAGGGTCACGAGGGCCTGCGGCCCATGGGTTTCGGGCAGCCGCCAGATGGCGGTCCACAGCGGCAGGTTGCCGACAGTGGCCAGCCACAGCGCCAGCACCAACAGCAGGGCGGTGGGGTGCCAGGGGGCGCGGCGCGGGGAGGGCAGGGTCATCGGGCAGGAATCGTGGCGTTTGGAACGGCGCGATTCTTGGTGCCCTGCCTTATCTCAGCATTAACGCGGCCCCAGGGAGGGGGGTGGCGGCCAGGCCAGGGTGAAGCAATGGGGCTCGGTGGGCGTGCCGGCGGTCTGCTCCAGCACGGTGCCGTGGGCCTCGGCGATGCGCTGCACCAGGGTCAGGCCCACGCCCATGCCGGGGTCGGCGGTGGGCCGCGTGCCGGCGCGCGCGCCGTTGTCGCGCACGCTCAGGAAGCCGCCGCCTTTGGCGGTGCGGCCGACGTGCACCTCGACCAGGGTGCCGGCGGGCGTATGGCGCAGGGCGTTGTCGACCAGGTTGCGCAGCGCCAGCTCCAGCATGGTGGCGTGGCCGGGCACCTCCACGGGGCCGGGCGGGGCTTCCAGGGCCAGTTCCTGCCCGCGCTCGTGCGCCAGCGGGGCGTGGGCCGCCACCACCTGGCGCGCCAGGGCGCACAGGTCCACGGTGGCGGGGGACTGGCCTTCCAGGGGCTGGGCCCGCGCGAGGTCCAGCAACTGGCCCAGGATGCGGGCCGCGCGCAGCGCATCGTGCTCGACCTGGCGCAGCGATGCCTGTTGCTGCGCTGGCTGGGCGGAATCGACGGCCAGGCGCGACTGCAGCAGCATGGAGGTGAGGGGGGTGCGCAGTTCATGCGCCACGTCCGAGGTGAAGCGGCGCTCGCGCGCCAGCTGCGACTGCAGCCGCTGCACCAGCGCGTTGATGGCGTTGACCGTGTTGGACAGCTCGTGGAACGGCTGTTGCGCGGGCAGGGTCTGGCCGGTGTCCAGGTCAAGGGCCTCGATGGCGTGCGACAGGCGCACCAGCGGCGCCAGCCCGCGCCGGATGGCCCAGGCCAGCAGCAGGGCCACCAGCGGAAGCAGGACCAGGGCGGGGCGCACGATGTGCACGGCGATGTCGCGGCCCAGGACGCGGCGCCAGCCCATGTCGACCAGCACCGCCACCCGGTGCGTGCCCCCGTCGGCGGTTTCGGTCTCGGCGACATAGGCGCGCCACACGGGGCCCGGCTGCGCGGCACTGGCGCGCAGCGTCTGCAAGCCCAGCCGCGTGTTGGCGGGCAGCACGGGCGCCATGCCGTGCGTGTCCCAGGCCAGGCGGCCGTTGTACCAGGCCATGGCCCGCAGCTCGGGCGCGTGGATGGTGCTGCGGCGCTGGGCCTCCGGTGCGGTCAGGCGCGGTGCCGGCGGTGTGTCCTGGCGCAGCAGGATCTGTGCGAACGCGACGAGCTGGCCGTCGTTGATCTCGTCGGCCTCGTGCAGGCCGGTGTAGTAGGCCACGGCGGTCAGGATGAGCCAGATGGTCAGCAGCGTCAGCAGGGCCCAGAGCCACAGATGGCGCCAGAGCATGCGCCCGCCCCGGGCTCGCGGCGCCAGCGTCATGGCTGCGCCCCAGGCCGTGGGACGAAATAGCCCACGCCGCGCACCGTCTTGACGAGGTCGTTGCCGAGCTTGCGGCGCAGGTGGTGGATGTGCACCTCCAGAGCGTTGCTCTCCAGCGCGTCGTCGAAGCTGTACAGCGCTTCTTCGAGCCGCTGGCGGGTGAGCACCTGGCCGCTGGCGCGCAGCAGGGCCAGCAGCAGGGCGAACTCCTTGGCGCGCAGCGGCACCGCTTCGCCGGCGCGGCGCACGGTGTGGGCGGCCGGGTCCACCTCCAGGTCGCCATGGCGCAAGAGGGGCGTGGCGCGGCCCTCGCTGCGGCGCAGCGCCACGCGCATGCGGGCGAGCAGCTCGCTCGGGTCGAAGGGTTTGACGAGGTAGTCGTCGGCGCCTTCATCCAGGCCCGCCACGCGGTCGGGCAGGGCGTCGCGCGCGGTCATGATAAGCACGGGCAGCAGGCGTCCGTCCTGGCGCAGGCGGCGCAGCCAGTCCATGCCGTCGCCATCGGGCAGGCCCAGGTCGAGCAGCACCATGTCGAACGCCTCGACATGGACGGCCGACCACGCGCTGTCCAGCGTGGAGCACACATCGACGGCATAGCCCGCGCCCTTGAGCGTGGCTGCCAGCCCGCCGGCGATGCCCGCGTCGTCTTCGACTACCAGAATGCGCATGGTGGTTTCTTGGGGCCGACCTGCTCCATCGGGGAGCGCGGCAGCAGGAAGTCTGCCGGCGGGTCGTCAGGGCAGTGTAGCGTGCGCACCCTGGCGCTGACGCGGCGGGATAATGCAGGGCTATGTCTTTTTCCGATCCGCGCCAGCCTGCTTCTTCCGGCGCAGCCCCCCGCCTGCACATCGAATTTCCCGAATCCCTGCCCGTCTCCGGCCGGCGCGACGAGATCATGGAGGCGATGCGCCAGCACCAGGTCATCATCGTTTGTGGCGAAACGGGCTCGGGCAAGACCACGCAGCTGCCCAAGATCGCGCTGGCCCTGGGGCGTGGCAAGTGCAATGCACCGCAGGGCCAGAAGGGCCAGCTCATCGGCCACACCCAGCCGCGCCGCATCGCGGCCAGCAGCGTGGCCAAGCGCATTGCCGAGGAGCTGCAGACGCCGCTGGGCGACGTGGTGGGCTACAAGGTGCGCTTCCAGGACCGCCTCTCGCGCGACGCCTCGGTCAAGCTCATGACCGACGGCATCCTGCTGGCCGAGACGCAGACCGATCCGCTGCTCAAGGCCTACGACACCCTCATCATCGACGAGGCGCACGAACGCAGCCTGAACATCGACTTCCTGCTCGGCTACCTGCGCCAGATCCTGCCGCGCCGGCCCGACCTGAAAGTGGTGGTGACCTCGGCCACCATCGACGCCGACCGTTTTGCCAAGCACTTTGAAATTGCCAAGGGCCCGGCGCCGGTGATCCAGGTGTCGGGCCGCACTTTCCCGGTGGAACAGCGCTGGCGGCCCTTCGAGGAGTCGCGCGAGTACGGGCTGAACGAAGCCATCGCCGATGGTGTGGACGAACTCTGGCAGGGCAACGCCGGCGGCGACATTCTGGTGTTTTTGCCCGGCGAGCGCGAAATCCGCGAAGCCGCAGACCACCTGCGCAAACACCTGGCGCACCAGCCCGTCACGCGCAACGCCGAGGTGCTGCCACTGTTTGCGCGCCTGAGCCAGGCCGAGCAGGACCGCATCTTCGACGGCCACACGGGCCGGCGCATCATCCTGGCCACCAACGTGGCCGAGACCTCGCTCACGGTTCCAGGCATCCGATACGTCATTGACGCAGGCACAGCGCGCGTCAAGCGCTACAGTTTGCGTAGCAAAGTGGAGCAGCTGCTGGTCGAGCCCATCAGCCAGGCGGCGGCCAACCAGCGCGCCGGGCGCTGCGGGCGCGTGGCCAACGGCATCTGCATCCGGCTCTACGACGAGAAGGACTTCACGGGCCGTCCGCGCTTCACCGACCCGGAAATCCTGCGCAGTTCGCTGGCGGGCGTGATCCTGCGCATGAAGTCGCTGCACCTGGGCGTGGTGGATGACTTTCCCTTCATCGACGCACCTTCGGGCCGTGCGATTGCCGACGGCTACCAATTGCTCAACGAGCTGGGCGCGGTGGACGATGCGAACGAACTCACTGGCATGGGACGCGAGCTTTCGAAGCTGCCGCTGGACCCGCGTGTGGGCCGGATGATCCTTGAAGCCCGTGCGCGGGGCGCCCTGAACGAGGTGCTGGTGATCGCCAGCGCGCTCAGCCTGCAGGACGTGCGCGACCGCCCCATGGACGCGCAGCAGCAGGCGGACCAGCAGCACGCCAAGTTCGACGACGACAAGAGCGAATTCAGCGGCTACCTCAAGCTCTGGCAGTGGCTGCAGGACGCCCGCGGCGGCGCGCCGGCCTTGCCCTCGGCGCGCGTGCAGCAGGCCCAGGCGCGTGCGCGCGGCCCCTCGCAGGCCGTGTTGCCGGTGGCGCAGCGCAAGGCTGCTGCGCCCGTGGCGCCCGCTGCTGCGCCGGCCGTGCCTACGCACAAGCTCAGCAACCGCCAGTACGAGCAGTTGCTGCGCCAGAACTTCATCAACGTGCGCCGCGTTCGCGAGTGGCGTGACGTGCACAGCCAGCTGCTTACCGTGGTGGCCGAGCATGGCTGGGCCATCAACGCCAACCCGGCGAGCTACGAGCAACTGCATTTGTCGATGCTGGCCGGCCTGCTGGGCAACATCGGCTTCAAGCCCGAGGAAGACGACGTGTACCTGGGCGCGCGCGGCATCAAGTTCCACCGCCATCCGGGCGCGCACCTGCGCAAGAAGCCAGGGCGCTGGATCGTCTGCGCCGAGCTGGTGGAGACCACGCGCCTTTTCGGCCGGGGCATCGCTGCCATCGAGCCGCAATGGCTGGAAGAGGTGGGCGCGCACCTGCTGAAGAAGCAGGTGCTCGATCCGCACTGGGAGAAGAAGGCCGCCGAGGTGGTGGCCTTCGAGCGCGCCACGCTCTACGGTCTGGTGGTCTACAGCGGCCGCCGCGTGGGCTACGAAAAGGTGGACCCGCACGCCGCGCGCGAGCTGTTCATCCGCGAGGCGCTGGTGGCCGGCGAGGCGCCGCAGGACTGGGAAAAGCGCCTGCCCTTCCTGGCCGCCAATGAAAAGCTCATCGCCAAGGTGCAGGAGCTGGAGCACAAGTCGCGCCGCCAGGACGTGCTGGTAGACGAGGAACTGATCTTCGCCTTCTACGACCAGCAGGTGCCGCAGGACGTGTGCAACGGCCGCAGCTTCGAGCATTGGTACCGCGACCAGTCCAAGGCCCGGCCCGATCTGCTCAAGCTCACGCGCGACGAACTCATGCGCCACGAGGCCGCGGGCATCACCACCAGCGCCTTTCCCAAGATGGTGCGGCTGGGCGGAGTCGATTGCGCGGCGGCCTACCTGCACGAGCCTGGCGACGCGCGCGACGGCGTCACGGTCACCATTCCGCTGTTCGTGCTCAACCAAGTGCAGGAAGAGCGCTGCGAATGGCTGGTGCCCGGCATGCTCAAGGACAAGATCCAGGCCCTGCTCAAGAGCCTGCCGCAGCGCCCGCGCAGCCGCTTCGTGCCGCTGCCCGAAAGTGCCACGCGCCTGGCGGCCCTGCTCGGAACGCCCGACCGGGTGGGGCACACCGGGTTGACCGATGCGCTGCTCAAGCAGGTGCGTGACGAGACCTCGCTCGACGTCAAGCGCGCCGACTTCAAGCTCGACATGGTGCCGCCGCACCTGTTCATGAATTTCCGCGTGGTGGACGAGCACGGCCGCCAGCTCGGCCAGGGCCGCAACCTGGGCGCGCTCAAGTCCGAACTGGGAGCTAAGGCGCGCGGTGCGTTCCAGGCGCTTGCTTCATTAAAGATAGCGCCTGGCGCAAGCGGCAAGCCGAATTCAGAAGCAAATTCATCTGAGAGTAAGGCGGAGCAAACGCAACAAGCTCCTGAAAAGAGAGCGAAATCCGCGCCCGCTGCGCAGGCCGACGCGCGCTACACGGGCTGGACTTTTGGCGAGCTACCCGAACTGATGGAGATCGGCAAGGGCGGGCAGACGCTGATCGGCTTTCCAGCGCTCATCGACGCGGGCGACGCCGTCAGCATCGAGGTGTTCGACGAGCCCGAGGTGGCGGCGGCCAAGCACCGCGCCGGCCTGCGCCGCCTGTGCGCGCTGCAGATCAAGGACGCGCTGAAGTACCTCGAAAAGAACATCCCCGACCTGCAGAAGATGGCGGTGGCCTACATGCCGCTGGGCACGCAGGAGGAGCTGCGCGCGCAGATCATCGACGTGGCGCTGGACCGCGCCTTCCTGCAAGGCCCGTTGCCCACCAACGCGCAGGACTTCGAGCGCCGCGTGCAGGAAGGGCGCGGCCGCCTGACGCTGATTGCCAACGAGGTGGCGCGCCTGGCGCTCACCATCCTGCAGGAATTCGCTGCGGCGGCGCGCAAGATCAAGGACACCAAGGGGGCGCCCGAGGCGGTGGCGGACGCGCAGCAGCAGCTCCAGCGCCTGGTGCCCAAGAACTTCCTGGCCGTTGCACCCTGGCCGCAGCTGGCGCACTTCCCGCGCTATCTCAAGGCCATCACGCTGCGGCTGGACAAGTTCCGCGCCGACCCGGCGCGTGACGCCGCCCGCCTGGCCGAGCTGCGCCCGCAGGAGCAGCGCTACTGGCGCCTGGTGGCCGAGCGCAAGGGCCAGGTGGACGCGCGCATGCAGGAGCTGCGCTGGTTGCTGGAGGAACTGCGCGTGAGCTTCTTTGCGCAGGAGCTGCGCACGCCGCAGCCGGTGAGCGTGAAGCGCCTGGACAAGCTCTGGGCGCAGATCAATAGCTAGGTCTGGAGGGCGCCTGCGGGAGGCGACGGATGGCGCGGGGTGGGGTGTTGGTGGTCTTGCAAATAAGATTAATTCTCATTTATACTGCAAACAACCACCCGTTGCCGCATGCATACCGAACCCGCCACCGACCCTTTCGACGAGCACCTCGCCCTGTGCCGCGCCTACGGCGCCGTGCAGGAGCGGTGCAGCCAAGTGATGGCCCGGCAGCAGCAGGAAATCGAGCGCCTGCAGGCCCTGGCGATGCGCCTGCGCGCAGCCGCCATGGTGGGCGAGACGGCGCTGGCCTTCGCGCGCGAAGACCATGCGCGCCTGGTGGCGCGGATGATCGGTGGAGGAGATTCGAGCGCCGTTGCCGCGGATCTGGTGATCTGCCAGACCGGTTGCCTGGGGCACGGCGACTACTGGCGCGAGCAGGACCGCTGCCGCCGCACCGGCCACACCTGCATCTTCGCGCAGGTCGAAAAGCTCACAGCCTGATATCCACGCTGTTGCGCATGGCAGCCTCGGCCACGGCGTCAAGGGCGCCGTCGATCACGGTTTGCTGCGTCAGCACGCGCATGGAGCCCTGCTCGATGAGCTTGTCGAGCAGCCGCTTGGTCATGGACTGGGTGCGGCTGGAAGGGCTGGTGAACAGGAACAGCGTGCCGTGCGCGCCGATCCACGACAGCTGGGTGCGCTCCCATTTGCCGGCCACCAGCAGTTCCACCCAGGTGCCCAGTGCCAGGGTGGGGTGGCCGATGGTGCTGTCGGGCGCTGCTGCGCCGTGGGCGGATTCGTTGCCGGCGGGGGCCAGCGTTGCCGCTGCGCTCTGCGGTTCGGGTGCCAGCGACGATTCGATGTAGCCCGATTCCTTGGCCTCGGAGGGGGCAATCCAGGGTTCGCTGTCGTGCTCTGGCGCGGGCTGGAGCGTGCTGCGCGTCTGTGGTGGCAGGGCGGAGCGCGGGGCCGGTTCGGCTCCGGGTTTGAAGGCCTGCTGGTGCAGCTGCATGAGCTGGTTAAAAAAGGCGCCGGTCTTGGTGGCCGGGTAGTCGATCGAGGCCAGGCCCTCGCGCAGCTTGGTCAGCAGCTTGGGCAGCAGGCGCGCGAGCCGGCCGACGTTCTGGCGTGTTTGGTCTGGCTGGGCGCTCCAGATCAGGGCATCGACGAGCTCGCGGTAGCGGTGCGGGTCGGTGCAGCCGGTGTCGTCGGTGAGCTGCGCCTGGGCCATCACCTGGGCCCAGGGGCCGAGCAGGAAGCGGGAGATTTCATGCGGGACATGGCCGATCTGGGGCAGCAGCCAAATGTCGCGCGAGATCTTGGCGGCGAGCAGGTGGCGCTGCTCGGCGTGCTGCAGGGCCTCGATGGCCCGTTGGCGTTCGCGCTTGCGCGAGCGTTCGCGCTCCGCCCAGGTGGCCTGGAGCTGGTCCAGAATTTTCTCGAAGGGCTCCTGGCTGTCGATGTGCGCTGTGGCCAGCGGACTGGCGATCTCGATCAGCGGCTGCATGAAGGTCTCGAACCCCGGGGCCTCCAGGCTGTCGAAAGCCAGGCTGCGGTCGGTGATCTCCTGCAGCAGGCGGCGCGCGGGGTGCTGCTTGTCGTTGAAGAAGCGGGGGTCGGCCAGCGCCAGCTGCAGCAGGGCGGGCTCGAGCGCGCGGATGAATTGCTGTACCGGCCAGAGCAGCCGGCCGTCGCGCGCCATGTTGTCCACCATCAGCGCCACCACTTCCATGCTCAGTGCCTGGCCCAGCCCACCCGCGCTCTGGCGCAGGCCGGCATACTGTGCGCCGGGATCGCCCGAGGGGCGCTGGTTCCCCAGGCGCTCCATCATGTGGCCCACCTGGTTCATCTCCTGCAAGGCCTCGAAGGCGGCGGGCACGGTCATGTCGAAATCCGCAGCCGGTGGCGCAAAGGCATCGGTGGCGCCCGGAGCCTCGAATTCACGTGAGAATTTTTCGGCGAAGGTTTCCCGCACCGAGGGAGTGGGCGCTTCGGTGAGTTCACCCAGCAGTAGGCGGCGCAGGCGGTCCAGTGTCAGCAGCGAGTCGGCGTGCGCTGGTGGGGCTGGCGGCGGGCGTGGGGTTTCAAGCCGCGCCGGCGCAGTTTCGGGCCCGAAGCCGGGGGCCGCATCGTTGCCGTTCTGGCCGAGGTAGACGTATTCGCCATTGGCCTGGCGCACGGCGTAGCCCACGGGCCGGATGCCGCTTTGCTGCAGCGTGGCGATGAGTTCAAGGTAGAGCTTGCGCAGCTCGTCGCCCAGGGCCTGGGCCATGTGCGCCATCCATTCGCGGCGCACTTCGTCGGTGGCCTGCATTTGCGCGACCACGCCCTGCAGCGCCTGCAGGAACACGTCGGGGCGCAGGGGGTTGTGCTCGGGGCGCACGGAGGAGAAGCCTCGGGCTGCGCACATCAAGGCATCGAGATCGGCCAGCGGCGCTTCTACCGCCGAGGCGACGATCTGTCCGGCGCGGGCGCGCTCGACGCTCTCGCTGATCTGCGTCTCGTCCATGAGTTCGAGATCGTCGAAGTGCACGGTGAACAGGGAGCGCGTGGATGCCTGCTGCTGCGCCGTCTCCTGGTCGAGGGCCTTGCGCAGCGTGGTGGGGTAGCGCTCGCTCATCACGAAGGCGATACGCGCGAGTTGCTGGCGCGCCTCATATACGGCCCGGCGTTCCCCTGGGGTGCGCGACAGATCTTCGCGTGATTGCAAGGCCTGGCGCGTGGCCTCGATGACGCGCTCCATCAGGTGCTTGGAGTCCTCCAGCACGCCGTGCAGGACGCGCTGGTAGAGCACGGTGTCGGGTCCGGCAGGGGTTGAGGCAGACGGTGCGACGGGTTTCAAGTCAGTGTGCTTTGGAAGATTGACCGGTGGCCGCCATGGTATTCCGGTTCAGCCCCACACGGTAGCGGGAACGGTGCGTGTTTACGATCATTTCGCCCCTGCGTTGCCTGTGCAACACGCCGGATGCAAACGAGGGGGCACAGGGCCCCCTCGTCGGATGTTCACGGGCCGCACGGGCCCGCGGTGTTTCAGCCGGCGTGGAACTTCACCACCAGCGGCACGATGAGCAGCGCCACGATGTTGATGATCTTGATCAGCGGATTGACGGCCGGGCCGGCGGTGTCCTTGTAGGGGTCGCCCACGGTGTCGCCGGTGACGGCGGCTTTGTGCGCCTCGCTGCCCTTGCCGCCGTGGTGGCCATCTTCGATGTACTTCTTGGCGTTGTCCCAGGCGCCGCCGCCGGTGCACATGGAGATGGCCACGAAGAGACCGGTCACGATGGTGCCCATGAGCAGGCCGCCCAGGGCCTTGGGCCCGAGGGCCAGGCCGACCACGATCGGCACCACCACAGGCAGCAGGCTGGGAACCACCATTTCCTTGATGGCAGCGGTGGTCAGCATGTCCACGGCCTTGCCGTACTCGGGCTTTGCCGTGCCTTCCATGATGCCCTTGATCTCGCTGAACTGGCGGCGCACTTCAACCACCACGCTGCCCGCGGCGCGGCCGACCGCCTCCATGGCCATGGCACCGAACAGGTAGGGGATCAGGCCGCCGATGAACAGACCGATGATGACCATCGGATCGCTCAGGTCGAAGGTGATGGCGCGTCCATAGCTCTCCAGCTTGTGGGTGTAGTCGGCGAACAGAACCAGCGCTGCCAGGCCGGCCGAGCCGATGGCGTAGCCCTTGGTCACTGCCTTGGTAGTGTTGCCCACGGCATCCAGCGGGTCGGTGATGTCGCGCACGCTGCTGGGCAGTTCGCTCATCTCGGCGATGCCGCCGGCGTTGTCGGTGATGGGCCCGTAGGCGTCTAGCGCCACCACGATGCCGGCCATGCTCAGCATGGACATGGCGGCCACCGCGATGCCGTACAGGCCGGCCAGCTTGTAGGCCACCAGGATGGCGATGCAGACGAAGACTACCGGCCAGGCCGTGGAGCGCATGGAGACACCCAGGCCCGCGATGATGTTGGTGCCATGGCCCGTGGTGGACGCCTGGGCGATGTGCTGCACGGGCGAGTACTGTGTGCCGGTGTAGAACTCGGTGATCCAGACCAGCGCCGCGGTGAGCACCAGGCCCGTGGTGCAGGCACCGAACAGCTTCATCTGCGCACCGCTGCCGCCCAGCGCGCCGTCGGGGACGAGCCACGTGGTGATGAAATAGAACGCGATGAGCGAGAGCACACCGGCGATCGCCAGGCCTTTGTAGAGCGCCGGCATCACGTTCTTCATGCCCGGCGAAGCCTTGACGAAGAAGCAGCCGATGATGGAGGCAACGATGGACACGGCGCCCAGCGCCAGCGGGTAGAGCACGGCGTTGAGCGGTGCGGCCGTGACCAGCAGCGCACCCAGCACCATGGTGGCGATCAGTGTCACGGCGTAGGTCTCGAACAGGTCGGCGGCCATGCCGGCGCAGTCGCCCACGTTGTCGCCCACGTTGTCGGCGATCACGGCGGGGTTGCGCGGGTCATCCTCGGGGATGCCGGCCTCGACCTTGCCCACCAGGTCGGCGCCCACATCGGCGCCCTTGGTGAAGATGCCGCCACCCAGCCGCGCAAAGATGGAAATCAGCGAGGAGCCGAAGGCGAAGCCAATGAGCGGGTTGAGCAGGCCGGCGAGGGATTTGTCCGCCACCGGGTTGCTGCCGACGAGGAACCAGTAGAAGCCGGTCACGCCCAGCAGGCCCAGGCCCACGACCAGCATGCCGGTGATGGCGCCGCCGCGGAAGGCCACGTCCAGCGCCGGGCCGATGCCTTGGGTGGCTGCCTGGGCGGTACGCACGTTGGCGCGCACCGAGACGTTCATGCCGATGAAGCCGCAAGCGCCCGAGAGCACGGCGCCGATGACGAAGCCGATGGCGGTCTGCGCGTCAAGAAAGATGCCGATGAGCACGGCCAGCACCACGCCGACGATGCCGATGGTCTTGTATTGCCGTGCCAGATAGGCGGCGGCGCCGGCCTGGATGGCGGCCGCGATTTCCTGCATGCGGGCGTTGCCCGCGTCCTTCGAGAGAATCCAGCCACGGGCCCAGAAGCCGTAGGCCACCGCAATCAGGCCGCAAACCAGGGCCAGTATGAGAGGGGAAGTCAGTGCTGTGTTTCCAGCCATTCTTTTTCTCCAGGTGTTGAGTCGCACGGTAGGAAACACAACGCACCGGTCGTGTCCCCGCTGCGTTGCTTCCTCGTGCCCCAAACCTGGAGACGATTGGCCAACCAGGGCAATTTACCCTGAAAAGAGGCATGCAAGCGTCCAGAAAGGGGGGGGCGCTTAAAATGAGGGTTAATCCCGACGTGAATCCTTAACAATCATCAACCTCGCGAACGACAACATGTCTCTCAACAGCGTCACCCCCGGCAAGAACCTTCCTGAAACCTTCAACGTGGTCATCGAGATTCCGGCCGAATCCGACCCCATCAAGTACGAAGTGGACAAGGAGTCGGGCGCCGTCTTCGTGGACCGTTTCCTGACCACGGCCATGTACTACCCGTGCAACTACGGCTACGTGCCCCGCACCCTGTCCGGTGACGGCGACCCAGTGGACGTTCTGGTGATTACCCCGTACCCGCTGCATCCCGGCGTGGTGGTGCCCTGCCGCGCCCTGGGCATCCTGAAGATGGAAGACGAGGCCGGCATCGACGGCAAGGTTCTGGCCGTGCCCACCACCAAGATCCTCAAGATGTACGAGCCCTGGAAGACCGTGGCGGACGTGAACCCCATGCGCCTGAAGGCCATCAGCCATTTCTTCGAGCACTACAAGGACCTGGAAGAAGGCAAGTGGGTCAAGGTGCTGGGCTGGGACGACGTCGCAGCCGCCCACAAGGAAATCACCGACGGTCTGGAGGCCTACCAGAAGTCGCAAGGCTGAGGTGGGCCTTGTGGGGCGGGCCTGGCTCGCCCCATGGCCCATGGCCTGCCATGACCCCGTGCCGCGCCTTGCACCTGCGCGGCCTTCGTACCCTTGTTAGCGCGTGCGGCGGGGATCGGGGTAGACCAAGTGCAAACCGGGCAGCGGGGGGCGCTTGAAGGGCTGCCACACCGCGCCGGGGCCTTGGGGCTGGCTCAACCGGTCGGCCACGGCCCACCAGGCGCTGGGATTCAGACCAATGCCAAAGTGGCTCGCAACGACCTCGATGTTCTCGGTGTGCGGGTTGTGCGGCGCGGGCGCCTGGATGCTGCCGCGCCACGCCACCACGCCGTCGGTGCGCGAATAGATGCTGCTGGTCGGTACCGGGGGCGCCTCGGGCAGGTTGTAGTGCTCGGCCTCCCGGTGCACCTCGCGTCCGCTGGCAAGCTGGTAGATGCGCCAGGCATTGGTGGATGTGTGTGGACCGGAGAATGGTGTGCCGAGCGTGATCACGCAACGCACCAGGTCGGGCATTTCCTTGGCCAGTTCGCGCGCATAGACGCCGCCCAGGCTCCAGCCGACGAGGCTGACGCGGGCACCGCTCTTCTGGCTGATTTCTTCCAGCTGCTGCTTGGCGGTGTCGAGCACGCCGTGGCGCGGGCCGAGGTTCAGCCCCTGGCCCCAACCGGACGTCTGGTAATTGCGCGATTCGAGGTAGCGGCGCAGTGGCAGGGTCGTGGGGTCGCCAGCGGTGAGGCCCGGAAAGACGATGACCGAATGGCCGTCGCCCAGCGGGGCGCGCTGCAGCAGAGGCCAGGACGGAAGGACGGCGCCCAGTTCCCAGGGGGCACGCAGTTCCATCGCGAGCAGGTGCAGGCCGGGCGGAGGCAGTTCGTGGAGTTCAGGTTCTTTTTTTGCGAACAAGGGCATCAGGACTCGCAGTGCAATCGGACCGGGCATTCGCCGGGGACGAAGGGATAGAGGCAATGGCGCCCATTCTTTCATGGGCCATTGGCGCAGAAATGGGTACAGCTCTCCAAATATGCGCGACCTCCGGGAAAGCCTGGGGGTAGCCATACGGGGTGGGCTCGCATGCCGCTGTGAAATGCGGTATGTTCGCAACAAGATGTCACGGACGTGACGGTGTTGCATGCCTTTACTGTGTTGGAGCCTTGTGGCTAGTGAATGACACATTGGTCTCGGTCCCCGATGGGGCTATGGCCGATGGCAATGATTTGAAAAAGCGAAAGGAAACACACCATGTTGGCACTCAACCGTTTAAGCGTCTCCAGGCGCCTTGGCACGCTGGTGCTGTGCGCGGTGCTGGGGATGTTTGCACTCATCACCCTGTTCTTGGTGACCGAACGGTCCCTGATCATGCAGGAACGTCAGGCCAATGTGCGCCAGACCGTCGAAACCGCGCACGGCGTCGTCGTCCATTTCCATGAGCAGGCCGCCAAAGGCACTATCACCGAGGATGAAGCCAAGCAGCGCGCCATTGCGGCCGTGCGGGCGTTGCGCTACAGCGAGTCGGAATATTTCTGGATCAACGACATGCACCCCCGTGTGGTGATGCACCCTATCCGTCCCGATCTGGAAGGCCAGGACCAGACCGATCGCAAGGATCCCACCGGCAAGGCCCTGTATGTCGAGTTCGTCAACGTCGTCAAGAAGAGTGGTGGCGGCTTTGTGGACTACATGTGGCCCAAGCCGGGCAGCGACAAGCCGGTGGAAAAGGCTTCCTACGTCAAGGGCTTCGCGCCCTGGGGCTGGGTGATCGGCTCGGGCGTGTACGTGGACACGGTGCAGGCTACGTTCATCGACCGGCTCACGAAACTGGGCCTGATCACGCTGGTGCTTGCAGCGGTGCTGGTGGTCATCAGCCTGGTGCTGGCGCGCAGCATCCTGCGCCAGCTCGGTGCGGACCCGGAACTGCTCAACGGCATCACGCACCGCATCGCCCAGGGCGATCTGTCGGTCGAGATCCCGCGCGCAACCCATGAGCACAGCGTGCTGCACGGCATCCAGGCCATGCGCGACAGCGTGGTGAGCATCGTCACGCGTGTGCGCCAGGGCTCGGAGAGCGTGGCCACGGCCAGCGCCGAGATCGCTCAGGGCAACAACGACCTGTCGGCCCGCACTGAGCAGCAGGCCAGCGCGCTCGAAGAAACCGCGGCTTCCATGGAGCAGCTGGGCACCACCGTGCGCCAGAACGCCGACAACGCCCGCCAGGCCAACCAGCTTGCAGTGAATGCGTCGAGCGTCGCGCAGCAGGGCGGCGACGTCGTGGCCGAGGTGGTGAGCACCATGCGCGGCATCAACGACAGCAGCAAGAAGATCGCCGACATCATCAGCGTGATCGACGGCATCGCCTTCCAGACCAACATCCTGGCGCTGAACGCCGCCGTGGAAGCGGCGCGGGCCGGCGAGCAGGGCCGGGGCTTCGCCGTGGTGGCCTCCGAGGTGCGCAGCCTGGCAGGCCGCTCGGCCGAAGCGGCCAAGGAGATTAAGAGCCTGATCACCGACAGTGTTGAGCGCGTGGAGCAGGGCAGCGTGCTGGTGGACAAGGCCGGCGTGACGATGACCGAGGTGGTGACGGCCATCCGCCGCGTGACCGACATCATGGGCGAGATCAGCGCGGCCAGCAGTGAGCAGAGTGCCGGCGTGTCGCAAGTGGGCGATGCGGTGACGCAAATGGACCAGGCCACGCAGCAGAACGCCGCGCTGGTCGAGGAAATGGCCGCCGCCGCCGGCAGCCTCAACAGCCAGGCGCGCGAGCTGGTCGATGCCGTGGCGGTGTTCAAGCTGGCGCAGGGCGAGCTGTCGGCCGTCTCCCGCCCGGTGGCTGCGGCGCCGCGCCCGGCCATCAAGCGCCCGGCGCCCGCACCCGTGGTCGCACGCAAAAAGCCGGCGCCCGGGCTCGCGGCGCCGTCTCCGGCCGCCAAGCCCGCGCCCGCGGCACCGGCTGGCGGACAGGACGACTGGGAAAGCTTCTAGGCCGGCGGTTTTCCCCCAGCTTTGCAGGTGAAAATGCAACGCCGATAAGATTCATGTAAAATGAATCTTATTGTGCGCATTCCAGGCCCATGAACCCGGCCTGTTGCCAGGAACCCATGACACATCCACTCCCCCCCATCCTGCCCACGCGCAGCACCGGGCCGCAGCCCGCCACGCTTGAAGGCTGGCCCCTGCTGCGGCTGGGTTTCCGGCCCTTTTACGTGGGCTCGGCCCTGCTGGCCTGTCTGTCGGTGCCGCTGTGGATCGCAGTATTCCTGGGGCATTTCCGCCTGAACCTGGCGATTTCCCCTGTGCTGTGGCATGCCCACGAGATGCTTTTCGGCTTTGCCGCCGGCGTCATCATTGGCTTCCTGCTCACGGCCGTGAAGGCCTGGACGGGCCTCGCCACGCCCCGGGGCCCGTTGCTCGGAGCGCTCGCTGTGCTCTGGCTGTCCGCGCGTGTGGCCGCCGTGGCGGCGCCTTACCCGGTGTATGCGCTGCTCGACGTGTTGCTGCTGCCCGCGGTGGCCGGCATTCTGCTGCGCTTGCTGATCAAGGCGGGCAACAAGCGCAACATCCCGCTCATCATGATCCTGGTGCTGCTGTCGCTCGCCAATCTGTGCTTCCACCTGGCAGCGCTGGGCGTCATCGGCCTGCCGCCCGTGCATGCGCTGTATGCCGGACTGGGCCTGATCGTCATGATTGAGTGCGTGATGGCTGGCCGCGTGGTGCCCATGTTCACCAAGAACGTGACACCGGGCCTTGTGATCAATATCCCACGCAAGTTTGAACTCTCCACGCTGGCTGCGACGGGCGTGGCGCTGGCGCTCTGGGTGTTTGCCCCCGCAGGGCTGGTGACGCTCGTGGCCTGTGTGATCGCCGCCGCCATGCATGCGGCGCGCCTGTGGATGTGGCACCCCCGAGTCACGCTCAAGCGCCCCATCCTGTGGATCCTGCACGCCTCCTACGCCTGGGTTCCCGTGGGTTTTGCCCTGCTGGCGCTGGCCCAGGTGGGTGTGGTGGCTGTTTCGCTGGCCGTGCATGCCTTTGCCGTGGGCACCACGGGCGGGCTGATCATCGGCATGGTGACGCGCACGGCGCGTGGCCATACCGGGCGGCAGTTGCAGGTGGGACGGGCCGAGGTGCTGGCCTATGCGCTGGTGATGGGCGCCGCCGTGCTGCGCGTGCTCGTGCCGGCCGTGGCGCCCCAGTGGTACGCACCGGCCCTGGCTGTGGCGGCCTTCGCCTGGGCCGTGGCGTTCGCCCTCTATCTGTTCGTCTACACCCCTTGGCTCACCCAGACACGGCTCGACGGCAAGGACGGCTGAGCCACCTTGCCCACCGTGCGCCCGCCAGGCCTCTTTTTCTCCATGACCACCGCCCAGAAAGGCAGAAATCCCATGCTTCCCACCCAGTCCCCCGTGATCGACGTGCGCACCATCGAGCCGCGCGAACGCCATGTACAGATTTTTGGCCGCCTGGACGCCCTGCGCGCTGGCGAGGCGCTGCAGATCGTCAACGACCATGACCCGGTGCCGCTGCGCCACCAGATCGAATCGCGCACGCCTGGCCAGTTCCAGTGGGCCTACCTGCAGTCCGGTCCGGACCAGTGGCGCGTGCTGATCAGCAAGCTCGAAGCCAAGGCGTCCGCCGCCGAAGCGGAAGACTCCTGCTGCTCCGGCGGCGCCTGCTGCGGCTGAAGCGCGACGACACCCCCCTGAGTCGCTTCGCGCCTTCCCCCCGCTCTCGCATTGCTGCGCAATGCGGGCAGGGGGACGTCACCCGTGCGGCGGGGCGGACCTTGCACAGTGGCCGCTGGCCCGGCGCCCGTTTCATGCGCCGCAAGTGGGTCCAGCGCAATGGTTCACTGCTGCCCGCCCATCACGGCCGGTCCTATCTCCTGGTGTGTGCTGCCCGCTTTTGCGGGCAGCATTGTTTTGGGGCGTTCGAGCCTGTTCAAAGTTTTTTCATGGTGCCCGTTGCCCCGCAAAGGCAGTGGATGCAAGGCGGCCACCGCAAGCCGCACTGATGTGCGGCGAGGATGGGCAACGCAGCAGGCGCTGTCTTTGCGGGGCAACCCTTCGGGCAAGGCGGCAAAAGCCCGCACTCGTCGTTGCGCACCTTGCCCAGGCCGCCAGCATGGCCTGCGGTTCGCGCCTAGATTGCGGGCTTTTGCTGCCTTGCGGGCACCATGAAAAGACTTTGAACAGGCTCCTACATGCCCAGCGAAAGCATGGCCGCCTCGGACATCATGGAGCGGTTCCAGGGTGGGTCGAACACCATGTTCACCGTGATCTCGCCCACGCGGGGCAGGGCCAGAACCTTGTCGCACACCTCGTCGGCGATGGCTTCGCCCATGCCGCAGCCCACGGAGGTCAACGTCATGTCGATCACCACGCGCACCTTCTCGCTGTCGTCGAGTGGCTCCAGTTCGCAGCGGTAGATGAGACCCAGCTCCACGATGTTGACCGGGATTTCCGGGTCGTAGCAGCTGCTCAGCGCCTGCCGGATCAAGCCGTTCAGGTCCTCGATTTCCACCTTGTCCGGCAGCGCCAGGGCTGCGGGCGGCTGCTTGCCGATGGCGTCAGCGTCGCTGCCGCGCAGGCGCACGAGCTGGCCTTGCACCAGCATCGTGAAGGAGGAGCCCAGCGCCTGCGTGATCTGTGCCAGGCTGCCGGCCTCCAGATCCATGGGCGAGCCATCGGGGATGCATTCCACGCGCACTGGGCGGCGTACCAGCACGTCTTCGCGGTGGCGTTTCATCATGGCGTTGTCTCCAGGGTCACGGTGGGGGCTGCCTCGCCCGGTGTCTGCTCGGCCAGCGCGTGCATGAGGGCGTGCCAGCCCAGCAGCGCGCACTTGATGCGGCTGGGGTAGCGGCGCACGCCGGCCAGGCTCACAAGCTTGCCCAGGGGCGCGTTCTCGGGCTCGGCCTCGCCTGTGAGCACGGCGCGGAAATGCTGCTGCAACTGCCGCGCCATCTCGACCTCGCGGCCCTTGACCGCCTCGCCCATCATCGAGGCCGAGGCGATGCAGATGGCGCAACCCTGGCCGCTGAAGCGGATGTCCGCGACGCGGCCCTGGTCGATGGCCAGCTCCACGGAAATGTTGTCGCCGCACTGGGGGTTGGTGCCCCGTGCCTGGTGCGTGGGGTGGGCCAGATGGCCGAAGTTGCGCGGCGCGCGCTTGTGCTCCAGCACCAGGTCCTGGTAGAGGTCGTTTTCCGGGGTGTTCATCGCAGTATCTCCAGTGCATGGGCCATGCCGGCGATCAGTCGTTCCACTTCCGCGTGGGTGTTGTAGACGGCGAACGAGGCGCGCGTGGTCGGCCCCAGGCCCAGGTGGTCGAGCAGCGGCTGGGCACAGTGGTGGCCCGTGCGCACAGCGATGCCCTGGCCGTCGAGCAGGGTGCCGATGTCGTGCGGGTGCACGCCCTCGGCCACGAAGGACACGAGCGCGGACGCGTGGGCATGCGGCGCCAGCACGGTGACGCCATCAATCGCCGCCAGCCCCGTAGCGGCATGCGCGCGCAGCGCGTGCACATGCGCGTCGATGGCGGTGCGGTCGGTGCGCTCGATGAACGCTGCCGCCGCCGCCAGGCCCACGGCGCCGGCCACGTTCGGGGTGCCGCCTTCGAGGCGGGCCGGCAGGCCGGCGAAGCCCGCGCTGTCGTAGCTGACCCACTCCACCATGTCGCCGCCCAGGCGCAGCGGCGCCAGGCGCTCCAGCGCGGCGCGCCGGCCGACCAGCGCGCCGGTGCCCATGGGGCCGTACATCTTGTGGCCCGAGAAGGCCATGAAGTCGCAGTCCAGCGTGGCGAGGCTCGGCATGGCGTGGCCTACGGCCTGCGCGGCGTCGAGCACCGTGAGCGCGCCGGCGCGCGCCGCCAGGGCCAGCAGGGCCTCGTAGGGCGGGCGCTCGCCGGTGGCGTTGGCGCCGGCCGTGAGGGCCAGCACGCGCGTGCGCGGTGTCAGCAGGCGCTCCAGGTCGGCGGTGTGCAGGCCCCCCTTCGTGTCGGGGCGCAGGATGCGCAGCGTGGCGCCGCTGCGGCGTGCCGCCTGCTGCCAGGGCACGAGGTTGGCGTGGTGTTCCAGGCCGCTGACGATGATCTCGTCGCCCGCGCGCAGCCAGGCGGTGCCGGGGCCATCGGCCCAGAGGCCGTGGGCCACGAGGTTGAGCGCCTCGGTGGTGCCCGAGGTGAAGACCAGCTCATGCTCCACCCCCGCGCCGACAAAGCGCTTGAGTTCGCTGCGCGCGCGCTCGAAGGCGTCGGTGGCGCGCTGGCTCAGGGTGTGCACGCCCCGGTGGATGTTGGCGCGGTCCTGCGTCTCGAAGGCGCGCAGGGCGTCGAGCACCGCCAGCGGCATCTGCGTGGTGGCGGCGTTGTCGAGGTAGGCCAGTGGCTGGCCGTGGACACGCTGCTCCAGCACCGGGAATTGCGCGCGCAGGCCGGTGCCCAGCTCTGCAGTGGCGTGCATGTCACCCATGGAGAACCTCCAGTGCGCTGGCGAGGTGGCTGGCGATGGCGCGCGCCAGCCAGCCGCTGTCCTGCCAGGTGGCCAGCAGTTCGGGGTGGCCGACGCAGCGCTCCAGCAGGGCGTGCGCCATGCCCTCGACGATCAGCGCGCGCGCGCTGGCTTCGTCCAGCCCGCGCTGGCGGGCATAGAACAGCGCTTCCTCGGGCAGCGCGCCCCAGGTGGCGCCATGCGCGGCCTGCACCTTGTCGTGCAGGATTTCCAGGTGGGGGCGCAGCACCAGCCGGGGCCGGCCCGCGAGCGGAATGCCCGTGAGGCGCTGGCGCACGGCGGCCTCGTCGGCGCCGGGGGCGATGCGCGTGTGCGCGTTGGCCACCACGCGCGCGTTGCCGCTGGCCAGGGCCAGGGCCTCCACTTGGCTGGTGGTGTGGGCGGCGTGGTGTACCGCGCGCACCTGCTGCTCCAGCGCCTGGCCGGCGGCCAGCAGCAGGCCGGCCGCATGGGCCGTGGCGTGGCGGCCCTGCAGGTCCAGCGTGGTGCACTGCAGATGGTAGGGGGCGTCCGTGGCCACCAGGGCCTGTTCGTAGCGGGCGTGGGCCTCCAGCCGGGCGTGGATGTGGTGCGCGGTCTGGTCCCGGGGGCCGGGCGCGGCGATGCGCAGGTGCTGCAGCGTGGCGCCAGCGCCGACGTGGATGTGGGCGTGCAGGTTCTGCGCGACGCCCTGGGCGCACTGCGCGGCTTCGCGCTCGTGGGTCTCGATGAGCACGCAGTGCACGCCGTCCTCCACCGCCAGCACCAGCAGCGGCGCCTCGGCCTGCGCGCGCGGCTGGTGGCGCAGTTGTAGCCATACGGTGCTCTGGTCCGGCCCAGTCTTGCCGGGCGTGGCACCAATGCGCAGACGCAGGCCCTGGCGGCACAGCGCGCGGTGCGCCCAGGCGAACGGGGCGGCGTCGCCGTCGCCGGGCAGCGGCAGGCCGGCGAAGAGTTCGGCGCGCTGCGCCGGGTCGTGCGCGTCGAGCCAGCGGGCCTGCACGCCGCCTTGCGGCGCATTGCCCACGGGGTGCAGCGTCCAGCCGGCGCCGGCCAGCACGGGGGCTTCGCAGGTGGAGGCGGTGCCGTCGGGCGGCCCTTCGAGCCAGGTGTCGGCACCGGGTGGCGGCAGGTGGCGGAAGGATTCATTGCGCGGCGCGATCCAGCCCTGCATGCGCAGGCGGTCGCGGGCGGCCAGGGCGTCGGCGCGGGCGGTGTCCATGCTCAGGCCTCCACGGCTTCGGCGGCGCGCGCGAAGCCGGTGCGCGCGATGCCGCGCGCCAGTTCCAGGCCGCCTGTTTCGGCGATGCAGCCCTGGTCCAGGCGCAGCACGGCGTCGGGCTCCAGCGACTCGATCAGGTGCAGGTAGTGCGAGACGACCACGAAGGCCGTGCCCTGCGCGCGCAGGTCCTGCACCAGCCGCACCACGGCGCGCACGCCGTCCACGTCCATGCCGGAGTCGATTTCGTCCAGCACGGCCAGGCGCGGTCGCAGCAGGGCCAGCTGCAGCAGTTCGTTGCGCTTGCGCTCGCCGCCCGAAAAGCCTTCGTTGACCGGGCGGCCAAGCATGGCGTCGGGCAGGCCGAGCTGCTGGGCGGCCTCGCGCGCGCTGGCCAGGAAGTCGAAGGCGTCCAGCGGCTCCTCGCCGCGCGCCTCGCGCACGGCGTTCAGGGCACTGCGGATGAACAGGTTGTTCTTCACGCCGGGGATGTCGGGCGGCGCCTGGAACGAGACGAACAGGCCGGCGCGCGCGCGCTCGTGCGCGCTCATGGCCAGCAGGTCCTGGCCGCCGAACAGCGCCTGGCCGGCGGCGGCGGTGTAGCTCGGGTGCCCGGCGAGCGTCAGGCCCAGCGTGCTTTTGCCGCTGCCGTTGGCGCCCATCAGCACCACCAGGGCGCCGGGGGCCACGTCGAGCGAGACCGAGTGCAGCACGGTGCGTTCGCCCACATTCACGCGCAGGTCGCGCACTTGCAGCAGGGGGGAGGGGGTTGTCATGGGGTGTCTTTCGTTCAAATTTGATAGCTGGTAGCGCTTGATGGATAAGGGCTGGAGCTGTTTTTTGCTTGAAAACGGTGGCTTCAACCCACCGCGCCTTCCAGCGACACGGCCAGCAGGGCCTTGGCCTCCAGCGCGAATTCCATGGGCAGCTCTTCCAGCACGGCCTGGCAGAAGCCGCCGACGATGAGCGCCGTTGCGTCCTGCGGATCGATGCCGCGCTGCTGGCAATAAAACAGGCGTTCTTCCGAAATGCGCGTGGTGGTGGCCTCGTGCTCCACCACGGCGTCGCCGCGCGCGGTGTCGATGTACGGAAAGGTGTGCGCGCCGCAGTCGGGGCCGATGAGCAGCGAGTCGCACTGCGTGTGGTTGCGCGCGCCTTCGGCGCCGCCGTTCACGCGCACCAGGCCGCGGTAGCTGTTGTGCGCATGGCCCGCGCTGATGCCCTTGGAGACGATGCGGCTGGTGGTGTTCTTGCCCAGGTGGATCATCTTGGTGCCGGTGTCCGCCTGCTGGAAGTGGTTGGACACGGCGATGGAATGGAACTCGCCGTTGGATTCATCGCCTTGCAGCACCACGCTGGGGTATTTCCAGGTGATGGCCGAGCCGGTCTCGATCTGCGTCCAGGCGATGCGCGAACGCTTGCCGGCGGCCAGGCCGCGCTTGGTGACGAAGTTGTAGATGCCGCCGCGGCCCTGCTCGTCGCCGGGGTACCAGTTCTGCACGGTGGAGTATTTGATGAAGGCGTCGTCGTGCGCCACCAGCTCCACCACGGCGGCGTGCAGCTGGTGTTCGTCGCGCTGGGGCGCGGTGCAGCCTTCGAGGTAGCTCACCTGGCTGCCTTCCTCGGCAATGATGAGCGTGCGCTCAAACTGTCCGGTGTTGCGCGCATTGATGCGGAAGTACGACGACAGCTCCATGGGGCACTTCACGCCCTTGGGGATGTAGACGAAGGAGCCGTCGGAGAACACCGCCGAGTTCAGCGCGGCGTAGAAGTTGTCGCCTACGGGCACCACGCTGCCCAGGTAGTGCTCGATCAGCGCCGGGTGGTGCTCCACGGCGTGCGAGAACGAGCAGAAGATCACGCCCACGTCGGCCAGCTGCTCGCGGAAGGTGGTGCCCACCGATACCGAGTCGAACACCGCGTCCACCGCCACACCGGCCAGGCGCGCGCGTTCGTGCAGCGGTACACCCAGCTTGTCGTAGGTTTCCAGCAGCTTGGGGTCCACCTCGTCCAGGCTCTTGGGTCCGTCCTTGAGCGACTTGGGCGCCGAGTAGTAGCACAGGGCCTGTAAGTCGATGGGCTCCATGCGCAGCCGGCCCCAGTCCGGTGCCTCCATGGTCTGCCAGCGCGCGAAGGCGGCCAGCCGCCACTGCAGCAGGAAGTCGGGTTCGCGCTTGCGCCGCGAGATGGCGCGGATCGTGTCCTCGTCCAACCCCGGGGGCAGGGCGTCGGATTCGATGTCGGTGACGAAACCGTGCTGGTAGGGCTGCTGCAGCGCCCGCGCCAGCGGGGCTGCCTGCTCAGCGCTGGACATGGGTGGCCTCCTGACCTGGATGTGCGGGCCGTGCGGCGGAGGGCGGGCTGCCGGGGGCAGAGGTCATGGTGGGCCTTCGTTGCTGTGTTTTAATATTCATATCGTATGAATGTTTAAACCGGCCTGCAAGTCTCCGCCCCATGTGACCGCGCCAAGGCCAGGGGCATCGCAGCCTTGGCCGGCCGTGTTTGCGGCCCCGGCGCGACGCCGCAGCGCGGTTTTGCGGGTTTCTGCCGGCACAGGCTCTTGCGTTGCGACACGATGATGGACAATGAATTCGCCTTACCTTTGCTGACACATGCCCACCACCACGCCTCTACAACGACAGTGGCTGCTTTCGCTGCTGGTGTTTGCATGCGGCCTGCTGCTGGTGCTGGCGTGGGTGCGCCATTCGGCGCACCAGGAGAGTGAGCGCCACCGGGCCCTGGCGGCCGATCTCGCGGCGGACCACGCGCAGTCGCTCCAGCGCGGCATCGAGCGCGCCCTGTCTGCCACCTACGCCATTGGCGCGCTGGTGCGCCAGGGCAACGGCCAGGTGCGGGATTTCAACGGCGTGGCCAACGAGATGCTGCCCTTCTACCCTGGCATCGCGGCCCTAGGCCTGTCGCCCGGCGGTGTCATCTGCTGCGTGGTGCCGCTGGCCGGCAATGAGAAAAGCATTGGCTTCGACCAGCTCAAGGACGTGGCCCAGAACAAGGAGGCGCGGCTGGCGCGCGACACCGGCCATCTCACCCTGGCCGGCCCGCTGCAACTGGCCCAGGGCGGCATGGGGGTGGTGGGCCGCCTGCCCATTTTCCTGACCGATGCCCAGGACCACCGTGAGTTCTGGGGCTTCAGCTACGCCACGCTGCGCTTCCCCGAGGCGCTCGATGCCGCGCGCCTGCACCTGCTGCGCGAGCGCGGCTATGCCTATGAGCTGTGGCGCACCCTGCCCGAGACCGGGGCGCGCCAGAGCATCGTGGCCTGGGGCGAGCAAGCGCTGGAGGAACCGGTGTCGCGCACCCTGGAGCTGCCCAACGGCGTGTGGACGCTCAGCGTGGCGCCCATGGGGGGCTGGGTCAACCGCGGCGGGCTGATGGTTGAGGCAGCGCTGGGCGCGCTGTTCAGCGCCATGCTGGCCTACCTGGCCTGGCTGCTGTACGCCATGCGCCTGCACGATGTGCAGCTGGAGGCCCTGGTGGCGCAGCGCACCAGCGAGATCCTCACCACGCAGCAGCACCTGGAGGCCACGGTGAGCGCCATCCCCGACCTGCTGTTCGAAATGGGGCTGGACGGCCACTACTACAGCTCGCATTCGCCGCGCGCCGAGCTGCTGGCCATGCCTGCGGACGAGCTGATGGGGCGCAGCGTCACGGACGTGATGCCGCCCGAGGCGGCCCAGGCGGTGCTCAAGGCGCTGCGCGAGGCCAACGAGAAGACCTGGTCCACGGGCGTGCAGATCTGCCTGCCGCTGGCGATCGGGCCGCGCTGGTTTGAACTGTCCGTGGCGCGCAAGGCCGTTGGCTTCGGCGAGGCGCCGCGCTTCGTGGTGCTGTCCCGCGACATCACGCGGAACAAGGAGGCCGAGGAAAAGGTGCTCCAGCTCGCGCACTACGACGTGCTGACCGGCCTGCCCAACCGCAGCCTGCTGGCCGACCGCTGCCAGTACGCGCTTGGCGCCGCGCAGCGCAAGGGCAACGCCGTGGCGCTGATGTTCCTCGACCTGGACCACTTCAAGAACGTCAACGACTCGCTCGGCCACCGCGTGGGCGACGCGCTGCTGCATGCGCTGGCGCACCGCCTCACGAAGCTGGTGCGCGAGCAGGACACGGTGTCGCGGCTCAGTGGCGACGAGTTCGTGCTGGTGTTGCCCGACACCGACGCCGTGGGCGCGGCCCATGTGGCTGAAAAGCTGCTGCACGCGGCGGCCGAACCCTTCGAGATCGAATCGCACGAACTCGTCGTCACGCCGAGCATCGGCATCGCCATGTTCCCCAACGACGGCACCGATTTCGACACGCTCTCGCGCTGCGCCGACGCGGCCATGTACTACGCCAAGCAGCGCGGGCGCAACCACTACCGCTTCTTTACGGCCGAGATGCAGGCGCGCTCAGAGCGCACGCTGCTGCTCGAAAACGCCCTGCGCCGCGCCCTGGAGCGCAACCAGCTGCAGCTGCACTACCAGCCGCAGGTGTCGGTGGCCACGGGGGCCATCATCGGCGCCGAAGCCTTGCTGCGCTGGAACCACCCGGAACTGGGCACGGTGTCGCCGGCCGAGTTCATTCCGGTGGCGGAGAGCAGCGGCATGATCGTGCCCATCGGCGAATGGGTGCTGCGCACCGCCACACACCAGCTGGGCGAGTGGATGGAAGCGGGCCATGCGCTGACCATGGCGGTGAATGTGTCGCTGGTGCAGTTCCGGCAGGTGGACTTTCCGCAGGTGATCGAAGGCATCCTGGCGCAGTCGCAGCTGCCCGCCCATTGCCTGGAGCTTGAACTGACCGAAGGCGTGGCCATGACCGACCCGGCCGCCGCCATCGCCATCATGGACCGGCTGCACGACTGCGGCGTGCTGCTGTCCATCGACGACTTCGGCACGGGCTACTCGTCGCTCAGCCATCTCAAGCGATTCAAGGTCTACAAGCTGAAGATCGACCAGTCCTTCGTGCGCGACATTGCGGACGACCCGGACGACCGCGCCATCGTCAGCGCCATCATCTCGATGGCCGGCAGCCTGGGCATGCAGACCATCGCCGAGGGTGTGGAGACACCCGGGCAACTGGCCTTCCTGCAGGCCCAGGGTTGCGCCGAGGTGCAGGGCTATTTCTTCAGCCGGCCGGTTCCCGCGCAGCAGTTCCAGGCCCTGCTGGAACGAGGCTGCGTGCAGGAATGACCGGGGTCCGCCGCTGCCCGCGAATCGTGCAAGAGAATGTAAACACTGGTATCCTGAAACCGCTCATCCGAGCCTTGCCAGAACGCCGTTGACGCAGCCCTACCCGGGCCCCGGCGCATCCTCCTGCGGTGCCAGAACCGCCGCAGCCGGCTGGCGGTGCTTTCACTCTGCAGGGGCGGCCAAGGGCAGCCGAAAGAGGCCCTGGAAGCCGCCATTGCTCCGGCCGGCTTTTTCAGGAGAGAAAGATGAACCAGTTCAAAATTTCCACGCGCCTCACGGTGTTGCTGGTGGTCCTGTGCTGCCTGGTGCTGCTGGTGGGCGGAGCGGGCATCTTTGGCATGGCACAGTCGAACGAGGGCATGAAGTCGGTCTACGAAGACCGCGTCGTGCCGCTCAAGCAGCTCAAGACCGTGTCCGACATGTATGCCGTCAACGTGGTGGACACGGCGCACAAGGTGCGCGACGGCGCCCTGACGTTTCCGCAGGGCGCGCAGCTGCTGACTGCGGCGCGCAAGGACATCCAGACCAACTGGTCGGCCTACCTGGCGACCGAACTGGTGCCCGAGGAAAAGCAGCTGGCCGAGAAGTTCAAGCTGGTGCAGGCCAAGGCCGACGCCGCCATCGGCACGCTGGAGACCCTGTTCCGCGCCGAGGACATGGCCGCGCTGACCGCCTACGCCGCCAAGGAGATGTACCCGGCCATCGACCCCTTGCAGGACGTGCTGGGCAAGCTCCTGGAGGTGCAGCTGACCATGGCGCGCGCCGAGTACGAGCGGGGCGTGAGCGCCTACCAGACCATCCGGGCGCTGGCCGTGGGGGCGGTGGTGCTCGGCGTGCTGCTCGCGGTGCTGATGGGCGGCGCGATGATCCGCCAGATCGCGCGGGACCTTGGCAACGCGGTGCAGATCACGGGCGCCGTGGCCGAAGGGGACCTGACGGTGCGCATCAATGCACGGGGGCGTGACGAAATCACCCAGCTGCTGGGCGGCCTGGCCGCCATGCGCGACAACCTGGCGCATGTGGTGTCGGGCGTGCGCGGCAACGCCGAGGGCGTGGCCTCGGCCAGTGCCCAGATCGCCTCGGGCAACCACGACCTGTCGAGCCGCACCGAGGAACAGGCCAGTGCCCTGGAGGAAACGGCGGCCTCGATGGAGGAGCTCAACGCCACCGTCAAGCAGAACGCCGACAACGCACGCCAGGCCAACCAGCTGGCGCTGAGCGCCTCGGACGTGGCGGGGCAGGGCGGCGCGGTGGTGGCCGAGGTGGTGGACACCATGAAGGGCATCAACGACAGCAGCAGCAAGATCGCCGACATCATCAGCGTGATCGACGGCATTGCCTTCCAGACCAACATCCTGGCGCTGAACGCGGCGGTGGAAGCAGCCCGCGCCGGCGAGCAGGGCCGGGGCTTTGCCGTGGTGGCCTCCGAGGTGCGCAGCCTGGCAGGCCGCTCGGCCGAAGCGGCCAAGGAGATCAAGAGCCTGATCACCGACAGCGTGGCACGCGTGGAGCAGGGCAGCGTGCTGGTGGACAAGGCCGGCGTGACCATGACCGAGGTGGTGACGGCGATCCGCCGCGTGACCGACATCATGGGCGAGATCAGCGCGGCCAGCAGCGAGCAAAGCGCCGGCGTGTCGCAGGTGGGCGAGGCCATCACGCAGATGGACCAGGTCACGCAGCAGAACGCCGCGCTGGTCGAGGAAATGGCCGCCGCGGCGGGCAGCCTGAGCCACCAGGCCAAGGAGCTGGTGGGCGCGGTATCGGTGTTCAAGCTCTCGCAGGAGCAGGCCGCCGTGCCGGCGGGCGTCGCCGCACCGGCGCGGGCGGCCTCGGCCGGTCCGCGGCCAGCGGTTGCGCGCGCCCGCGTCCTGCCGGGCCGATCCTCGGCCAAGGCCGCAGTGCCTGCGCCCGCACCCCGCGTGGCGGCGGCGCAGACGGCCACAGCCGATGCGGGCAAGGACGAGTGGGAGAGCTTCTGAGCCGGCCGCTCAGGGGCGGCGCAGCGGGCTGTGTGCCCGCAGATGCTCCAGGTACTGCGCCATCCCTGCGCTTTCGCGCTGCAGGTAGCGGTCTACGGCGTCGGCGAAGGCCGGATGGGCCAGCCAGTGCGCGCTGTGCGTGGGCACGGGCAGCAGGGCGCGGGCCATCTTGTGCTCGCCCTGGGCGCCACCCTCGAAGCGCTGCACGCCGTGGGCAATGCACCACTGCAGCGGCTGGTAGTAGCAGGCCTCGAAGTGCAGGCAATCCACGCGCTCCAGCGCGCCCCAGTAGCGGCCATAGGCCACGAATTCGGAGTGTTTTTGACCGCCAGCGCTTGATGCATGAGCGCTGACAGCTATCAAACTGCTAGCAATCGGGCGGCCGTTGCGTTCGGCGATGAACAGCAGCCAGGCCTCGGGCATCTGCGCCGCCATGCGCTCGAAGAAGCCGCGCGTGAGGTAGGGCGGGTTGCCGTGCTCCAGGTAGGTGCGCGCGTAGCAGCGGTAGAAGAAGTCCCAGTCGGCCGGGCCGATGTCAGCCCCGCGCAGCCAGCGGAACGTGACGCCGGCCTCCTGCACGCGGCGGCGCTCCTGGCGGATCTTCTTGCGCTTTTCCTGGCTCAGGCGGGCCAGGAAGTCGTCGAAGTCGCGGTAGGCGAACGATCCCATCGTCGACGAGCCGCCGCCGGGCCGCCCCAAGGCGGTGAGAGCCCCCTCGGGGGGCAGCGAGGACACGCCAGTGCCGAGCGTGGGGGCTGCCGAGCCGCCGCCGGGCCGCCCCAAGGCGGCGAGAACCCCCTCGGGGAGCAGCGGGGACACGCCAGTGCCGAGCGTGGGGGCAACCGAGCCGCCGCCGGGCCGCCCCAAGGCGGTGAGAGCCCCCTCGGGGGGCAGCGAGGACACGCCAGTGCCGAGCGTGGGGGCCATATTCGTCCAGTGGAACTGCACCGTCTGGCGCGGCATCAGGCAGGCCTCCTGGCACGCGGCCATGTCCTCGCCGGCCGCGAACAGTACATGCAGAGAGGAAACCCCTTCAGCCTCGCACCAGGCCCGCAAGGCCTGCAGCAGCGCGGCGCGCGCCGCTGTGTCGCGCGCCATCAGGCGTGTGCCCGGCACCGGCGTGAAGGGCACCGCCACCACGGCCTTGGGGTAGTAGGTCAGGCCGTGCTCGGCATAGGCGCTGGCCCAGGCCCAGTCGAACACGTATTCGCCCTGGGAGTGGCTCTTGAGGTAGAGGGGGCAGGCGGCCACCAGTTCGCCGCCCTGCCACAGCGCGAGAAAGCGCGGCGCCCAGCCGGTGCGCGGCGTGGCGCTGCCGCTGGCTTCCAGCGCAGCCAGGTATTCGTGGCGCATGAAGGGGGTGGGGTGGGGCTGCAGGGCCAGCAGGCCGTTCCACGCGGCTGCGTCCACCTCCTGCAAGGTTTCCGACACGCGGGTGATAATGGTGTTTTCAGCCATGCAGCCTTTCTCGGCCATGCCCTGCCTCCGGGCCTGCGAGCGCCGGGCCGGTGGTTTTTTCTGTGGCCGGGGCGGCCCGTTTCGATTCCATGACGCTTTCCATTTGCACTGCGCAGCTTAATTTTGTGGTGGGCGATCTGCCCGGGAACGTGCGCAAGATCGTCGACGCCGCGCACCAGGCCCATGCCGCCGGTGCCGGCCTGCTGCTGACCCCCGAACTGGCGCTGTGCGGCTACGCGGCCGAGGATCTTTTCCTGCGCCCGGCCTTCCTGTCCGCCTGCGATGATGCCGTCAAAGCGGTGGCCCGCGAGACTGCGGGGCTGAAAGACCTGGCCATCGTGCTGGGCCACCCGCAGCGCACCGCGCCCGACGCGCCGGCTTTTGTTCCGTGCTTCAACGCTGCCAGCGTGCTGCGCAACGGCCAGGTGGAGCACACCTACGCAAAACAGGAATTGCCCAACTACCAGGTGTTCGACGAGCGCCGCTACTTCGTGCCCGGACGGGCGCCGTGCGTGTTGGATGTCGGCGGCCTGCGCGTGGGCCTGCTGATCTGCGAGGACGCCTGGCACGCCGCCCCTGCGCGCGCCTGCGCCCAGGCCGGCGCCGAGTTGCTGGCGGTCATCAACGCCTCACCCTTCCACGTGGGCAAGAGCGCCGAGCGCGAGCAGACCATGCGCGAGCGCGTGCTGGAAACCGGGCTGCCGCTGGTCTATGCCCACATGGTGGGCGGGCAGGACGAAGTGGTGTTCGAAGGCCGTTCGTTCGCGCTGGATGGCGCCGGCAAGGTGGTGGGCCGCGCCCCGGGGTTTGAGGAAAAACTGGTGTTTACGCAGGTGGATAAAGCGCTACCAGCTATCAAATTAGTAGCGGACGTGGCGCCTGAGCGCAGCATGGAAGCCGACCTGTGGGACGCGCTGGTGCTGGGCGTGCGCGACTACGTGCGCAAGAACGGCTTTCCGGGCGTGCTGCTGGGCCTGTCGGGCGGCATTGACTCGGCGCTGGTGCTGGCCATCGCCGTCGATGCACTGGGCGCGGCCAAGGTGCGCACGGTGATGATGCCCTCGCCCTACACCGCCGACATCAGCTGGATCGACGCGCGCGACATGGCCGAGCGGCTGGGCGTGCAGTACGACGAAATCTCCATCGCGCCGCAGTTCGAGGCCTTCAAGGCCGCGCTGGCACCGCACTTTGCCGGCCGCGCCGAGGACACCACCGAGGAAAACCTGCAGGCGCGCATCCGTGGCACGCTGCTGATGGCGCTGTCGAACAAATTCGGCTCCATGGTGCTGACCACGGGCAACAAGAGCGAGCTGGCCACGGGCTACTGCACGCTCTACGGCGACATGGCCGGGGGCTTTGCACCCATCAAGGACGTGGCCAAGACCCTGGTGTTCGCACTGGCGCGCTGGCGCAACACGAACGACCCCTACGGCACGGGCGCCAATCCCATCCCCGAGCGCATCATCACGCGCCCGCCCAGCGCCGAGCTGCGCCCCGACCAGAAGGACCAGGACAGCCTGCCGCCCTACGAGGTGCTGGATGCCATCGTGGCGCGCTACATGGAGAATGACGAGCCCATCGAGAGCATCATCGCCGCCGGCTTCGCGCGTGCCGACGTCGAACGCGTGACGCGGCTCATCAAGATCAACGAATACAAGCGCCGCCAGGCGCCCGTCGGCATCCGTGTGACGCGGCGCAGCTTCGGCAAGGACTGGCGCTACCCCATCACCAGCCATTTCCGGGCGTGAGCCCACCCCTTTCGCAGCATCCAGGAGTACTCCGCCATGAAAATGATCACCGCCATCATCAAGCCCTTCAAACTCGAAGAGGTCCGCGAGGCCCTGGCCGAGTGTGGCGTTACCGGCCTCACGGTCACCGAGGTCAAGGGCTTCGGCCGCCAGAAGGGGCACACCGAGCTCTACCGCGGCGCTGAATACGTGGTGGACTTCTTGCCCAAGGTGAAGGTCGAGGTGGTGGTCAAGACGGACGACCTGGACCGCTGCGTCGACGCCATCGTCAACGTGGCCCGCACCGGCAAGATCGGTGACGGCAAGATCTTCGTCACCGCGGTCGAGCGCGTGGTGCGCATCCGCACCGGCGACCTGGACGAAACCGCCGTCTGAAGCCTATGCCCTGCGTACCGCAGGGCGTCAGATCACGGCGCGCAGTTCCGGACCGGGCGCTGCGCCCTGCGCCGCCTGCGCCAACCGGGCGAGCAGCGCGGCCGCCTCGTTGCTCGCATCCACCAGATCCATCTGCCACGGCCCCATGAAGCCGCTGGCCACGCTGCTGTGCAGGAAGGCCAGCAGGGCGTCGTAGTAGCCTGCCACGTTCAGCAGGCCGATGGGCTTGGCGTGGTAGCCCAGCTGGCGCCAGGTCCAGACCTCGAACAGTTCCTCGAAGGTGCCGATACCGCCGGGCAGGGCCAGGAAGGCCCCGCTGCGCTCGGCCATTAGGGCCTTGCGCTCGTGCATGGTCTGCACGATGTGTAGCTCATCGCAGTCGCGGTTGGCGAACTCGCGGTCCACCAGCGACTGCGGAATGACGCCCACCACGCGCCCGCCCGCCTCGGCCGTGGCCCGCGCCACGGTGCCCATGAGGCCGCCGCTGCCGCCGCCGTAGACCAGCTGGCCGCCGTTCTGGCCGATCCAGGTGCCCACGGTGCGCGCCGCATCGGCGAAGAGCGGGTTCTCGCCGGGGCGCGAGCCGCAATAGATGCAAAGGGAAAAAGCCGGTTCAGCCATGGAAATACCTTTGGTAGAGGGCCGCGGCCCACACGCCTGCGCACAGCAGCAGGCTCAGCAGCACGGCGGCGCTGCCCACATCCTTGGCGCGCTTGGACAGTTCGTGCCATTCGGGACCGATGCGGTCGATGGCCGCCTCGACGCCCGTGTTGAGCAGTTCCACCACCATGAGCAGCACCACGGTGCCGGCCAGCAGGGCGGTTTCCACCCAGCTGCGACCCAGCCAGAACGCGGCCGGCACCAGCACCAGCGCAGCGCAGGCCTCTTGGCGGAAGGCCGTCTCGCCCCATGCCGTGCGCAGGCCCTGCAGCGAATAGCCGGTGGCGTGCCACAGCCGCTGCAGGCCGCTGCGGGCCTTCTGGGGATTGGTGAAGGGGGTGGGCGAAGACATGCGGGTATTGTCGTGCAGCGGCAGCCGCCTGCCGGGGCGGCCAGCGGGCCGCTCAGCCTTTGACAGGGTCGGAATGCACCAGCCGCGTGCCCGCCAGTGCGTCGTGCCAGAACTGCTGCTGCGGATGCAGCCGGCTCGCCAGGGCCCAGAAGGCGACCCAGCCGAACACGACCACCGCCACTTCACCGCCGGGCAGCGAGAACGGCGCCACGGCGACCAGCGGAGGCAGGAACCACAACCAGCTCAGCACGTAGCGGCCCAGCGCGCGCGCCTGCGTCAGCGGGCGCCCGGCCGTGTCCACCACGCGGATGTGCCAGGTTTTCATGGCCAGGGTCTGGCCCTTGGCCCAGAACCATGCGAAATAGATGCCGAAGACGATGAACAGAAAGGCTTGCAGGGCGTTGCGGTTGTCCAGCGCATTGCGCGTCTGGCTCAGCGTGCCGAACAGGTACCCGGCGATGAAGACCACGCCGAACATCAGGATGCCTTCATACAGCCAGCAGGCCATGCGACGTGCCAGCTTGGGGGCTTGGCCTATGGCGGGCGCGGCATCCGGGATGGGGGTGGGCAGGGCAGTGGGCGCAGGCATCAACGGGTCAGTTCAGGTACGGGTTGGCCGGCAGGGCATCCGAGGGCGTCATGAAGGGCGCCTGTCCGGGCGCTGACGCTGGAGCCGACGCTGCTGCGGCCGGTACGGCCACGGGGGCTGGGGCAGGGGTGCCCGGCGCGTCGCTCGCTTCGGGGCCGGGGACGCCAATGCGGGCCGGCGCGTTGCTGGCGAGGGGGGGCACTTTGGGCGGATTGGCCGGATTGCCGGGGGCGTTCAGCGCCGCCGGAACCTTCGCCAGCTTGCGCGGCGAGACCGGTTTGAGCGCCGTGGCGGCGCCGTGCGGCTTGGCGGCAGCGCCTCGAGCGGCGAACAGGTGCTTGTCCTCGTCGCTGAGCGCCTGGTAGGCGTCCCACTGCGTGCGTTTGTCGTCGGGGGCCAGGCGGTTGGTGACAGCGAAGTTGAGCCGTGCCTGGTTGCGCTGCTGCGCGCTCAGGCTGGCCCATTCGGTCATGCGCTCATGCAGGCGGGCCTGCTCTTCGGCGGGCAGGTTGCTGAAGTTCTGGGCCAGCGCCAGCCAGCGGCGCTTCTGGAGCCCACTCAGCAGAGCCCAGCGCTCCGCCAGGGGGTAGAGGGCGAGTTTTTGCGGAGTATTGAGGGTTTCCCAGCCCACGCCTTCGCGCTGAAAGGTGGGCGCGCTGCCGTTCTGCCGAGCCTCGCGCGCGACGGTCGTGGGTGTGGGCAGCACGTCCGGCGACGCCATCACCGTGCCCGGTGCCATGCGTACCTGTTGCACCACCCCGAATCCAAGCACGGCCAGCAGGCCCAGCAACGCCAACGCCAGCACGGTGGCTGGCGTGGAGATGCGGGCGCGGGAAGCGGTGGCTGGGGTGCTGGGTGCGTGCATGCAGGCGGAGGCCGGGTTCAGCGGTCTTGTGTGCCGCCGGTTTTCAGGAACTGCACGAACCCGGGGTCGGAGTAGGCTGCAGGGGGCAGGTCGTCGGCTAGCAGGGCGGCATCGACTTCGGCCACTTCCAGCGTACCGGCCTCGTCGAGGTCAAGGTTGATGATGACCAACCCGGCCAACAGCGCCATGATGGGTACGGCCGACAGCAGGGATTGCCACCAGCGCACGCCGCCGTTGCCACCGCCGAGCACGGCACTGTGGCCGGCCTGCACCAGCTCGGGTGCATGGCGGACGATGGCGACAGGCTTCTTGCGGCGGGCCAGGGCCTGCATGCGCGCGGCACGCAGGCGTTCGGAAATGTCGTAGGGCAGATCACTGGTGCCATCCGCCAGGCGGGCCGTAACGCGCTGGGCGAACCGGTCGGCGGCCAGCTCGGCGGTGTAGGGGGGCGAAGTGTTCATAGGTTGATTCCTTTGGCCTTCAGTGCCTTGCTGAGCGTCTGAATGGCGCGAAAACAGTGGGTCTTGACGCTGCCTTCCGAGCAGCCCATCGCGGCCGCCGTTTCTGCCACATCCATTTCTTCCCAGTAACGCATCAGGAACGCTTCCCGTTGACGCGGAGGCAGCTCTTGGATTTCCAGCTCGATATTGCGCAACGTCTGCCCGCGCCGGACGGTGTCTTCGGCACTTTGGGCCTTTTCCCCGTTTTCGGGGCCGCTCCAGGCCTCCAGCAGGTCGAAATCACCGTCGTCATCGCCATTGCCCTCGAAGTCGCTCATGTGCGAGAAGAGGGCATTGTGCGTCTTTTGGCGCCGGAACCAGTCCAGCGTGCAATTGGACAGGATGCGCTGGAACAGCATCGGCAGCTCGTTGACGGGCTTGTCGCCATAGTGCTCGGCCAGCCGCATCATGCTTTCCTGCACGATGTCCAGTGCCGATTCCTCGTTGCGTACGTGATAAAGCGAGCGCTTGAACGCGCGCTTTTCCACGCTTTTGAGGAAATCCGAGAGTTCGTTTTCGGTGGCCAAGAGATGTCGGGCGAGAAAGAAGGCAGGCCGGCCTGCGCTGCACCAGCGTGCGCGAACGGCGGCCGATTATCGCATCGGCACGGTTTTTTTCCACGGTCCGCATTTTTTCTTTGCTGCGGTGCGATAATGGCCGCCTGCACACATAAAAGCAAACGGGTCACGGTCCGGTGCGGCGATCTTCGCGCCCATGTCCTTGGCCTCAAGTTTCGAGCTGGCTTCACAAGAGTTCATGCAAGAAGCACCCAAGGTTTTTCGTCAGAGAAATTCGCAAAGGTTCATCATGGAAATCACCAAGGCCGAGATCACCTCGGCAGCCGCTGCGCACCAAAACACCTCCTCGCAAGAGCTCATGGGCTCGGAGATTCTCGTCAAGGCCCTGCAGGCCGAAGGCGTGCAATACATCTGGGGCTACCCCGGTGGCGCGGTGCTCTACATCTACGACGCCCTGTACAAGCAGGACACCATCCAGCACGTGCTGGTGCGCCATGAGCAGGCCGCCGTGCACGCCGCCGACGGCTACGCCCGTGCCACGGGCGATGTGGGCGTGGCGCTGGTCACCTCGGGCCCCGGCGTCACCAATGCCATCACCGGCATCGCCACCGCCTACATGGACAGCATTCCCATGGTCATCGTCACGGGCCAGGTGCCCACGGCGGCCATCGGGCTCGACGCCTTCCAGGAGTGCGACACCGTGGGCATCACGCGCCCCATCGTCAAGCACAATTTCCTGGTCAAGGACGCCCGCGACCTGGCCATGACGCTGAAGAAGGCCTTCCACATCGCGCGCACCGGCCGGCCTGGTCCGGTGGTAGTGGACATCCCCAAGGATGTGTCCTTCAAGAAGGTGCCTTACGACGGTTACCCGCAGAGCGTGGAAATGCGCTCGTACAACCCGGTGCGCAAGGGTCACGGCGGCCAGATCCGCAAGGCGCTGAACCTGCTGCTGTCGGCCAAGCGTCCCTACATTTACACGGGCGGCGGCGTGCTGCTGGGCAATGCCACGAACGAGTTGCGCACGCTGGTGGACATGCTGGGCTACCCGGTGACCAACACGCTGATGGGCCTGGGCGCCTATCCTGCGTCGGACCGCAAGTTCCTGGGCATGCCCGGCATGCACGGCACGGTCGAGGCCAACAACGCCATGCAGAACTGCGACGTGCTGCTGGCCGTGGGCGCGCGCTTCGACGACCGCGTGATCGGCAACCCCAAGCACTTCGCGCAGAACGATCGCAAGATCATCCACGTGGACATCGACCCGTCGAGCATCTCCAAGCGCGTGAAGGTCGACATCCCGATCGTCGGCGACGTCAAGGACGTGCTGAACGAGCTGATTGCGATGATCCGCGAGACCTCTCAGCGCCCCGACGCCGGCGCGCTGGCTGCCTGGTGGGACACCATTGAAGGCTGGCGCGAGCGCAACTGCCTCAAGTACGACATGGGCAGCGCGGACGTCATCAAGCCGCAGTACGTGGTCGAGACGCTCTGGAACATGACCAAGGACGCCGACACCTACGTCACGTCCGACGTGGGCCAGCACCAGATGTGGGCCGCGCAGTACTACCGCTTCGACGAGCCGCGCCGCTGGATCAACTCCGGCGGCCTGGGCACCATGGGCGTGGGCATTCCCTACGCTATGGGCATCAAGCTGGCCAAGCCCAAGAGCGAAGTGTTCTGCATCACCGGCGAAGGCTCGGTGCAGATGAATATCCAGGAGCTCTCCACCTGCCTGCAGTACAACACGCCGATCAAGATCTGCGCGCTGAACAACCGCTACCTGGGCATGGTGCGCCAGTGGCAGGAAATCGAGTACTCCGGCCGCTACAGCCACAGCTACATGGATGCGCTGCCCAACTTCGTGAAGCTGGCCGAGGCCTATGGCCACGTCGGCTTGCTGATCGAGCACGCCAAGGACGTGGAGCCCGCGCTGCGCGAGGCGCGCAAGCTCAAGGACCGCACCGTGTTCCTGGACTTCCGTACCGACCCCACCGAGAACGTGTTCCCGATGGTGCAGGCCGGCAAGGGCCTGACGGAAATGCTGCTGGGGTCGGAAGACCTTTAAGCAAAATTGGCCTCCAGCGCTTGTACTGAAAGCGCTGGCAGCTATCAATACGATAGCTTTTTATTGACGAATCTATTGCCTGCCGAGCCCGCGCATTACCGTGCGCGGGGGAGGGCAGCGAGAAGAGGAATCTGATCTCATGAAACACATCATTGCCGTTTTGCTGGAAAACGAGGCCGGTGCCCTTTCCCGCGTGGTCGGCCTGTTCTCGGCCCGTGGCTACAACATCGAGTCGCTCACCGTGGCGCCCACCGAGGATGCATCGCTTTCGCGCATGACCATCCAGACCACGGGTTCCGACGACGTGATCGAGCAGATCACCAAGCACCTGAACCGCCTCATCGAGGTCGTGAAGGTGGTCGACCTCACCGAAGGCTCCTACACCGAGCGCGAGCTCATGATGGTGAAGGTGCGCGCGGTGGGCAAGGAGCGCGAGGAGATGAAGCGCATGGCCGACATCTTCCGTGGCCGCATCATCGACGTCACCGAGAAGAGTTACACCATCGAACTCACCGGCGACCAGTCCAAGAACGAAGCCTTCCTGCAGGCCATCGACCGCACGGCCATCCTGGAAACCGTGCGCACCGGTGCCAGCGGCATTGGCCGTGGCGAGCGCATTCTGCGCGTGTAAGACAATCTCATTTTTCCCCTTTCAACCCCATACGAATTTCAACCGGAGCGACCATGAAAGTTTTCTACGACAAAGACACCGACCTGAGCCTCATCAAGGGCAAGACCGTGGCCATCATCGGTTACGGCTCGCAAGGCCATGCCCACGCACAGAACCTGAACGACAGTGGCGTGAAGGTCGTGGTCGGCCTGCGTAAGGGCGGCGCCTCGTGGGACAAGGTCGGCAAGGCCGGCCTGAACGTGCTGGAAGTCAACGACGCGGTCAAGGCTGCCGACGTGGTCATGATCCTGCTGCCCGATGAAGACATCGCGGCGGTCTACAAGAACAACGTCGAACCCAACATCAAGCAAGGCGCTTCGCTGGCCTTCGCCCACGGCTTCAACGTGCACTACAACCAGGTCGTGCCCCGCGCCGATCTGGACGTGTGGATGGTTGCCCCCAAGGCCCCTGGCCACACCGTGCGCAACACCTACACCCAGGGTGGCGGCGTGCCCCATCTGGTGGCCGTGCACCAGGACAAGTCCGGCAAGGCCCGTGACCTGGCCCTGAGCTACGCTGCTGCCAACGGCGGCGGCAAGGCCGGCATCATCGAGACCAACTTCAAGGAAGAAACCGAGACCGACCTGTTCGGCGAGCAGGCCGTGCTGTGCGGCGGCGCCGTCGAGCTGATCAAGATGGGTTACGAAACCCTGGTCGAAGCCGGCTATGCCCCTGAAATGGCCTACTTCGAGTGCCTGCACGAGCTCAAGCTCATCGTGGACCTGATCTACGAAGGCGGCATTGCCAACATGAACTACTCGATCTCGAACAACGCCGAGTACGGCGAGTACGTGACCGGCCCTGAAGTGATCAACGAGCAGTCGCGCGCCGCCATGCGCAACGCTCTGAAGCGCATCCAGAACGGCGATTACGCCAAGATGTTCATCCAGGAAGGCCGCCTGAACTACCCGAGCATGACGGCCCGCCGCCGCAACACGGCCGACCACAGCATCGAAGTGGTGGGTAACAAGCTGCGCGCCATGATGCCCTGGATCGCCAAGAACAAGCTGGTCGACCAGACCCGCAACTGATCCTGCTACAGCGGCAGACCCGGCAAAGGCCACTTCGGTGGCTTTTGTCTTTTCTGGTCGTTCCCGGGGGTGCCGGGCGCGGCTACACTGCCAAGGTTTGGCAGACACTGATTTGCTATTGTTTTTGTAGCTAGTGGCGCATGGTGAACATGTCCAGGAGACCAATTTAATGCATGACGGCGAAGAATCCGCCGCCGACAATGGCGTGATGGTGCGCAAGCGGCGCAAGGGCATCTACATCCTGCCCAACCTCTTCACGTTGGCGGCCCTGTTTGGCGGCTTCTATGCCATCGTCATGGCCATGAACGGGCGCTTCGACATGGCGGCCATCGGCGTGTTCTGCGCCATGGTGCTCGACAGCCTGGACGGCCGCGTGGCACGCATGACCAACACGCAGAGCGCGTTCGGCGAGCAGATGGATTCGCTCTCCGACATGGTGTCGTTCGGCGCCGCGCCGGCACTCATCGCCTACGTCTGGGCGCTCAGCGGCCTCGGCCGCTGGGGCTGGATTGCGGCGTTCGTGTACTGCGCCTGCGCGGCACTGCGCCTGGCACGCTTCAACGTGAACACCGGCGTGGTCGATAAGCGCTACTTCCAGGGACTGCCGTCGCCCGCTGCGGCGGCGCTGGTGGCGGGTTTCATCTGGCTCATGACGGAGCTGGGCGTGCAACGCGGCCAGGACCACTGGCTCACCTGGACCCAGGTCACCTGGACGATGTTCGGCTTTACGCTGTATGCGGGCTTGACGATGGTGACCAACGTGCCGTTCTACAGCTTCAAGGACGTGCAGATGAAGAAGAGCGTGCCGTTCGTGTTCATCGTGCTGATCGTGCTGGGCATCGCCGTCATCAACATCCATCCGCCCATCGTGCTGTTCGGCGTGTTCGTGATGTACGGGCTCAGTGGCTATGTGGTCTATGCCTGGCGCAAGTCGCGCGGGCAGCACAGCAGCGTCATCAGCACCTCGACCGACGAACCCGACGAGCGCGGCCTGCACAAGTGACTCGCCACCATCTCGAAATCTGTGCTACATTGCTCTGCATGAAATCGTTTGCACTGGCCCTACTGCTATCCTCCCACGGGCGGAGACAGTAAAGCGCGCGCGCACACTTTTTCCACACAGGCCCGTCTGCACTCGCAACGGGCCTTTTGTTTTGGGCGCCAGGATTGCCGTTGCGGGCCACCCCCACCACCAGGAACCAGGAGAAACCATATGGCCGATAAATTGATCATTTTCGACACCACCTTGCGCGACGGCGAACAATCGCCCGGAGCCTCGATGACGCGCGACGAGAAGCTGCGCATCGCCCGCCAGCTTGAGCGCCTGAAGGTGGACGTGATCGAGGCCGGTTTCGCCGCCAGCTCCAACGGTGATTTTGAGGCGGTGCAGTTGATCGCCAATTCCATCAAGGACTCCACCATCTGCTCGCTCTCGCGCGCCAACGACCGCGACATCGCGCGTGCCGCCGAGGCTCTCAAGGGCGCCAACCGCGCGCGCATCCACACCTTCATCGCCACCAGCCCGCTGCACATGGAGAAAAAGCTCCGCATGACGCCCGAGCAGGTGCTGGAGCAGGCCAAGCAGTCGGTGCGCTTTGCGCGCAACCTCGTCGGCGATATCGAATTCAGCCCTGAGGATGGCTACCGCAGCGAGGTGGACTTCCTGTGCCGCGTGCTTGAAGCCGTGATCGACGAAGGCGCCACTACCATCAACGTGCCCGACACCGTGGGTTACGCCGTGCCCGAGCTGTATGGCAACTTCATCAAGACCCTGCGCGAGCGCATCCCCAACAGCGACAAGGCCATCTGGTCGGTGCACTGCCACAACGACCTGGGCATGGCCGTGGCCAATTCGCTCGCCGGCGTAAAAATCGGGGGCGCGCGCCAGGTGGAGTGCACCATCAACGGCCTGGGCGAGCGCGCCGGCAACTGCTCGCTCGAAGAAGTGGTCATGGCCGTCAAGACGCGGCGCGACTACTTCGGGCTGGATGTGGCCATCGATACGCAGCACATCGTGGCGGCGAGCCGCATGGTGAGCCAGACCACCGGCTTCGTGGTGCAGCCGAACAAGGCCGTGGTGGGGGCGAATGCTTTTGCACACGCCAGCGGCATCCACCAGGACGGCGTGCTGAAGGCACGCGACACCTACGAGATCATGCGCGCCGAGGATGTGGGCTGGAGCGCCAACAAGATTGTGCTGGGTAAGCTCAGCGGCCGCAATGCCTTCAAGCAACGCCTGCAGGACCTGGGCGTGAGCCTGGAGAGCGAGGCCGACACCAATGCGGCGTTTGCGCGCTTCAAGGAGCTGGCCGACCGCAAGAGCGAGATCTTTGACGAAGACATCCTTGCGCTGGTGAGCGACGAGAGCGTGCATGGAGAGAGCGATCAATACCACTTTGTCTCGCTGGCGCAACACAGCGAAACGGGTGAGCGCCCCCATGCCAGCGTGGTCTTCACAGCAAGCGGCAAGGAAGTGCGGGGCGAGTCGGACGGCAACGGACCGGTCGACGCGTCGCTCAAGGCCATCGAGTCGCATGTCAAGAGCGGCGCCGAGATGGTGCTCTATTCGGTGAACGCCATCAGCGGATCGACCGAGAGCCAGGGCGAGGTGACGGTGCGCTTGCAGAACAGCGGCCGCGTGGTCAATGGCGTGGGTTCCGATCCCGACATCGTTGTGGCGTCGGCCAAGGCCTACCTGAGTGCGCTCAACAAGCTCCAGAGCAAGGCGGACCGGGTCGCTGCCCAGGGGTGAGCACGCTGCGGCGAGATGCCTCATAATCTCGCCTACTTTGTTTAAAACATCGCGCAAGGTCTTGATCTTGCGCGATTTTTTTAATGCCCCTACACTGTGACACAATTGTTGCTGACTGGAGGCGCCCCTTGACACCCAATCGTTCCATGACTGCACTGCGCTCATTCGTTCAAACCTGCGCCATCGCCTTTGTCGGCCTTGCCCTCGTGTCGCAGGTCGCCCATGCGGCCCCTCGCAAGCAGGCCCATGACAAGAAGCACCAAGTGGTGGCAAAGCGCGCCATCGCCAAGTCGGCTTCCGCTCCCACCAAGGCTACCGCGCGCGTGAAGGTGCGCATGGCAGCAACATCGGCCCGTGCGCCGGTAAAGGCAGTGGCTGCGAAGCCGTCATTCGGTGAATTGGCAGGGCTGCACCATCACCTGGACCCGCTTGACCTCAAATCCAGTGTTGCCCTGGTCGTGGACCAGGAGACGAACGAAGTGCTTCTGAGCAAGAACGACCATGCCGTGCTGCCCATCGCTTCACTGACCAAACTCATGACGGGCCTCATTGTCAGCGGCGCCAACCTGCCCATGGATGAGGCCATTACCATCACCGAAGAGGATGTGGATACGGAAAAAGGCAGCCGCTCGCGCCTGGCTGTAGGCACCACGCTGAGCAGGCGCGAAATGCTGCACTTGGCGCTGATGTCCAGCGAAAACCGGGCAGCGAATGCCCTGGGCCGTACCTATCCCGGCGGTCTCAAGACCTTCGTCGCGCTGATGAACGCCAAGGCCAAGCAACTGGGCATGGCCGACACGCGCTATGTAGAGCCCACGGGTCTGTCCAGCCACAACCAGTCGAGCGCGCGCGACCTGGCCCTGCTGGTCAATGTGGCGCACAGCGATCCTGTGCTGCGCGAGTTCTCCACGTCCCCCGGCTACGAAGTGGCCGTGGGTCACCGCACCCTGCAATACAACAATACCAACCAGCTGGTGAAGAACCCCAGCTGGGATATCGGCCTGCAGAAAACCGGTTACATCTCCGAAGCCGGCCGCTGCCTGGTGATGCAGACGCAAATCGCCGGGCGCAAGCTCATCATGGTGTTCCTGGACTCGGCCGGCAAGCTGAGCCGAATCGGCGACGCCGTGCGCGTGCGTAACTGGGTGGAGTCCACCACCGGAGCACCTGCGTCCATTTCGGCCAGCAAAGGCTGAGTCGCTGGAGCAAAAATGCAGGGGGTCACCCCCTGCAAGCGGATGCGGTGGTGCGCTTAGCGCACTGGCAGCGACAGGGCGCCGCGCGGGGTGCTTTCGGGCGTGGCCTGGAAGCCTAGGGCCGCGGAAATATCGTGTGCGGCAGCCTCCAGCTTGGGCAGCCACCCTTCATCCAGGCGATCGCCTGGCGCGGAAATTGAAAGTCCGGCCACCAGCCGGGCCTGGTCGTCGTAGACGCCGGCCGCCATGCAGCGCACTCCCAGTTCCAGTTCCTCGTTGTCGCGGGCCACGCCCGATTGACGGACCTTGGCCAGCTCGCGCTCCAGTATCGGAAGCTGCGTAATGCTGTTGCGTGTATGGCCTGCCAGCCCCGTGCGCATGGCGTAGGCGCGCACGCGCTGGGCATCGTCGGCGGCCAGGAAGAGTTTGCCCGTTGACGTGAGGTGAAGCGGGGCGCGCCCACCGATGGCGCGCACCACCTGCATGCCCGAGCGCTCGCTGTAGGCCCGTTCGACGTAGATGATCTCGTCGCCCTGGCGCATGCTGAGGTTGACCGGCTGCTGGATCAGCTTGTGCAACTCGCGCATGGGGTGGAGCGCCGCATCGCGCACGCTCAGGCGTGCTTTTACCAAATTGCCCAACTCCAGCAGGCGCATGCCCAGGCGGTAGCTGCCAGATTCAGGTCGGTCAACGAAGCGGCCGATGGTCAGGTCGTTCAGGATGCGGTGCGTTGTGGAAGGGTGCAACCCCGTCCTTTCGCTGATTTCCTTCAGAGAAATCGCTTCCTCGCGCGAGGCCAGCACATCGATCAGCGCAAACATGCGCTCGATCACCTGGACGCTGGGTTTGGCGGGAAGATCCTGGTCGGTTTTTTTCATGGGCAATGGACTTGCGGCGGTGCTGGCATTTTATCTGGTGAAATCAGATCCTGCACTCAGCCGGGGACGTAGACCTTGCGCCATTGTTCATCGGCCAGCACCTCGTGCGGGAAGAAGCGGGCCTTGTAGTTCATCTTGGGGCTGGCTTCAATCCAATAGCCCAGGTAGACGTGCGGCAAACGGAGTTCGCGGGCTTGCTGGATCTGCCAGAGGACGTTGTAGGTGCCGTAGCTGCAACGCGGATCCGGTTCGTAAAACGTGTAGACGGCGGACAGCCCATCGTCGAGCATGTCGAGGATGGAAACCATGCGCAGGGCGCCAGGCTCGCCGTGCAGATCGGTTTCACGGAACTCGACCAGGCGCGAATTCACACGGCTTTGCAGCAGAAACTGGGTGTACTGATCGATGCTGTCGTGGTCCATGCCGCCGCCGGCATGGCGACCGTTCTGGTAGCGCAGATACAGCTGGTAGTGCTCGGGCACGAAGCTGGGGCGCAGCACGCGGGCCTGCAGATCGGCGTGGCGCCGGAGGGCGCGGCGCTGGCTGCGGTCGGGAGTGAATTCGCTGGCCAGCACCCGCAGTGCAGAGCAAGCTCGGCAACCATCACAGTATGGCCGGTAGGTGAACATGCCGCTGCGCCGGAACCCCTGGGCGACGAGGTGCGAGTAGGTGTCGCTGCGCACCAAATGGCTGGGCGTGGCCACCTGGGACCGTGCCAACCGGCCTGGCAGGTAGCTGCACGGGTAGGGGGCCGTGGCGTAGAACTGCAGTGTCTGGAACGGTAGATCGTTGAGTTGCGTCATGCCGAAGGGGGGTGGGGCAGAAGCTCGTTCCAGTATACGGGGTCAAATGTCCAGTGCAGCCTCGGCTGCATGCATGCGCTCGCGACATGGCGCAGAAATTGGGTACGGTCAACCTCGCGTGCGCCGAGGGAGGCCAGATGGGAGGTGTTTTGCTGGCAGTCGATGAGCTGGACTCCCTGGGCCTTGCACAGGCAGACCAGAGCGGCCAGCGCGATTTTGGAGGCGTCGGGTGCATGGGTGAACATCGATTCGCCAAAAACCGCGTGCCCCAGTCCGATGCAGTAGAGCCCCCCGGCCAGCTTTCCATCGATCCAGGTCTCGATACTGTGGGCATGGCCTGCGGCGTGCAGCGCATCGTAGGCGGCCACCATCTCCGCAACAATCCAGGTGCCCTGCTGTTCCTTGCGCTCCTTGCAGGCACAGGCCGAGATCACGGCGTGGAAATCATGATCCACGCGGATTTCGCACTGCGGGCTGGCGCGGAACATTGAAAGCGTTTTGCGCAACGAGCGATGCAGTCGAAACCGGGCGGGTTCGAGCACCATGCGCGGATCGGGGGCCCACCAGAGGATCGGTTGGCCGGTGCTGAACCACGGAAAAATGCCCTGGCGGTAGGCCTCTGTCAAATGGGTAACGTCCAGTCTCCCACCGGCGGCTAGCAACCCTGGCGCAGGTGTTTCGGACCCCCAGGCTTGGGAGGACGGTGGGAAGGGATCGTCCGCTTCCAACCAAGGCAGGTGAACAGGCATGGGTTGTGCAGGAGCAGGGCAGTGCCCATTGTCGGCCACGGCAGGGCGGCGGTGGACATAAAAAAGCCCCGCACGTTGTACGTGCAGGGCTTTTCTTGTTGGCTCCCCAACCTTGGCGCACTGCGAACCGTCCGTTTGTGCCTTCGGCGGCCTGGTCGGGGGGATTTTTGTGGTCGCGGCGGGCCGTTGGCGATGGCCGCTTGAGGTTCAAAAATAGGCCTTGAATGGTCCCTCAAAACCCTGTTTTCCTCGACCCCGTACTGTCCACACTACGAACCAAATTGATATGTTGGCTTGACCGATCGCGCGGCTTGTGGGAACGTGCGCAGCGCTATTGCAGCGTGAATCCATGACTCGGGCCGGCTCAAAACCGGCCCTTTTTTTGCGCCATGCGGATCAAAAACAATAGCATTCAGCGCTTTACTGGCGGCGCTTTACCCCCTTTTTCTGCGCACTTGAAGGCGGCAACATGCCAGCATGCCCAAGGACTGGTCTGCGCAAATTTCCCACGTCAATTTCCGCTGCGGTGAGTGCCGCCGCGCGTTCGAGGGCGAGCCTGACCTGATCGAGGACGCTCCGGACCAGGAGCACCACCCGTTCCGCTATTTCGCGCACTGCCCGCACTGCGGCGCAGAGCACCAGGCGCAGGCGAGCTGGGAGCGCGCGCTGTTGAAGGCGCACCAGCATTCGACCGGGCCGAAGACGCCCCAGGGCATGGCGGCAGTCACTGCCAACCTGGAGGGGCACCCTACGCCGCATGAGGCGCTGCGCACCCGGTTCAACGCCATGAAGCACGGTGCCGCGGCGCGCACGGCCAAGTACTTCCCGGCGAAGGCGGGCGGGTATTCGTTCTGCGAACGCTGCGATGTGGACCGCTCCTGGTGCGCCCAGCAGCCGGCCTGCGTGAAGCAGACCGAGATCTTCATGCTGCACCACGCCGCGTTCGAGCAGCGCGACCCGAAGGTGTTGGCCGCCCAGCACGCCGACATGCACGCGGCGCTGATGGCCACGCTGCAGATGTGCATTCAGGAGGTACTGGGCCTGGGCGTGCTCATCAAGGCGCCCAAAGTGGAGCTGGACCGCGAGGGCAACCCCGTCACGCTGACCTACACGGCCGAGGACGGCAGCAAGCGCTACATCTACAACTACACCAGCAACCCGGCGTTCAAGCCTTTGACTGAGCTGATCTCGCGCCTGGGCCTGTCCATGGGCGACCTGGGCATGACGGTGAAGGCGGCCGACGACGACGAAGACAAGGCCCTGGGCCGCCTGCAGCTCGATGCCGAGTCCAAGGAAACGCTGACCGCCTTCGGCCAGCGCATGCTGGAGGCCACCGAGAAAGCCCAGGCGCTGATCCAGCAGGCCACCAAGGCCACCAAGGCGGATCCGGTACTGGTGGAGCACCAGGCCCGAGGGGGCGACAAGTGAGCCGCACCACCGCCGCCCAGCGGGCCAAGAGCAGCATCGTCGCCGAGCGCGAGATCATGCGCTTCGCGCTGCCGGACCCGGCTACCGGCATCCGGCCCCATGCCCTGTGGCACAAGCACGTGCACAACGTGGAGCTGGACCCTATCCAGATCCTCAAGATGCAGGAGATGGACAAGCACCCGAACACGGTGGACTTCTCGTGCCGGCGCACGGGCAAGACGGCGGTAAAGGAGATGTACCACCTGGAGATGCTGGCCACGACGCCGCACCAAGAGCTGGGCATCGTGGCGCCGCGCATGCAGCAGAGCCAGAACAACCTGAACTACCTGATCGACGGCATCCGGCGCAGCGAGCTGCTCACGGCCTTCATCGAGCACAAGCAGGGGCGCCCGCAGCTCAAGGACACGTCTTTCCAGTTCGTGAACCAGTCCAAGGGCAGCGCCTACGGGATCATGAGCCAGATCGACGGCGACTCCATCACCATGGCGAGCCTGGAGGAAACCGACGACATGCCGCAGGACCGGCTGATGTCTCGCTTCCTGCCCATGCTGGGTGCGGCCCGGCGCCTGGGCGTGGACCGGAAAACCACCGAGTTCAAACCCTCCATCCGCATCAGCGGCGTGTACAAGGGCGCCGACGTGCTGCAGCGCCTGATCGACACGGGCGAATACCACACGCTGCCCCCGGTGGACGTGCACTTGGGCGTTGCCCTGGGCATGGTCGATGCCGAGTGGGCCAAAAGCATGCAGGTGCAGCTGCCTCCCGAGGAATACATCCGGCAGTTCCTGTGCCGGAACATCCGGGCGCGCAACTGGATCTGGGAGGAGCACCTGCGCCGCGCCAGCGCCCTGGGCCTGGAGGCCGGGCTGCAGCGCGCCGCACCGGTACCGGGCGAGCGATACCGGCGCCGAGGCCTGGTTTCCCTGGGCTACGACCACACCGGGCACGGCGAAGACCCCGCCGCCTCGAAAAGCGCCCTGGTGATCTGCGAGCAGCTCGGCAACTGGATCACCTTCCCCTACGTGCGCATGTGGCAGCCAGGCGTGGATGACCGCGTGCTGGCGCGCGACCTGGTGGCAATCTGGGACTACTTCCGCCCGGACTACGGCATCGGCGACGCCTACGGCGTGGGCATGCTCACCGCGGTGAACGATGAGCTGTTCCGCAAGGGGCTGACCCACGTCAACCGCGAGACGGTGGCCGATGGCCAGAGCACGGCCACGGCCTGGAGCGAATGGGCCTTCGCCCCCATGCGCTTCGAGGGGATGACCAAGCACATCATGGCCAGCGCCGTGCGCGAGGCGTTCCACCACAACCGCGCCGCCTTCCCCTACGTCGACACCATGGACGAGCGCGAGCCCGAGGAGTGGCTGGCCTTCGTGCGCCAGCTCGGCAACATCAAGGCCGTGCCCACCCAGGCGAGCTACAGCAGCTTCCAGATGGTGGACCGCAAGACGGGCGACGACTTGTTCGATGCCGTCTGCGCCGCCGTGTACGCCCTGCTCACGCGCGGCCTGGCCGACGCCCCCACCGTCATCCAGAGCCGCAAGCAGACCCGCGACCAGCTCATGGGCATGGGCCACGGCGTTGCCGGGCTGTTGCAGCGCGCGGCGGCCGGCGCGTGCGCGTTCGGCCAGCGCTGGCTCCCATCTACGGGCGGGCTGCTGCTGCCCGCCTGAAAGGACTTCCCCCATGCTCAAACGCCTCTCATCCCTGCCTGCATCGGCCATGACCCGCCTGGCCACCATGTGGCGCGAGTTCTACCCCGCAGCCAACCACCTGCAGGGCGAAACCGGCGCACGCCTGGCGTCCGACCAGGCCATGGAACGCATGTACCGCACCATGTGGCTGGACACCGAGCGCCGCGCCATGGTGCAGACCGTCCGGGACATGGACCGGCGCGACGGCCGGGTTAAGGCCATCCACCGCAAACTGGCTGCCGATTGCGTCCGGGGCGGCCTGGTGCTGCAGGTGAGCGAGAAGGCCAGCAGCGAAACCCTCAAGCGCGAATGGCTGGCCATGAAGGGCCGCGTGCAGCTCGACATGGCCGAGAAGCTGCGAAGCGACGCGCGCGGTTTCGTGATGGAAGGCAACCTGCCGCTGCAGCTGGTGCTGAACGAGCGGCTGGAGGTGGTGGCCGGTATCCGCATGCCCAGCGACACCATCCAGCCCATTACCGACTCGCGCGGCCGCTTCAAGAACCCCGCCCAGGCCTGGGAGCAGCGAGACGTGATGACCGGCACCACGCTGGCGAGCTGGCCCGCCTACCAGATGGCAGTGGCGCGGCTGGACCCCGACAACTTCGACGACCTGGGCAGCATGGGCCGCCCCTTCCTCGACGCCTGCGCCACCGTGTGGCGCAAGCTGGTGATGACCGAGGAAGACCTGGTGCTGCGCCGCCGCATGCGCGCGCCGCTGCGCATGGCCCACGTGCTGGAGGGGGCTGATGACACGACGCTGGAGAACTACCGCAAGCAGGTGGAAGGCGAGCAGGGCTCCATTACCACCGACTACTACCTCAACCGCAAGGGCAGCGTGACGCCCGTGCAAGGGGATGCCACCCTGGGCGACATTGGCGACGTGACACACCTGCTGGATTCGTTCTACGCCGGCAGCCCTGCCCCCAAGGGCCTGTTCGGTTACACGGACGGCATGGCGCGCGACATCCTGGAAGACCTCAAGCGCAGCTACTACGACGAGGTGGACAGCCTGCAGGACAGCATGGCCGCCGCCTACGCTGTGGCCTTCCGCATCCACCTGCTGTTCAAGGGCATCGACCCCGGCACCGACGAATTCACGCTGCGCTACGCCCAGCGCCGCACCGAGACGCCGAACCAGGTGGCCGACCTGGCCCTGAAATACATGGCCCTGGGCCTGCCCGACGACATGGTGTTCGCGGATATGGGGCTGGACCCCGACCAAGTGCGCGCCAAGCGCATCGAGCAGGCCCAGCGCAACGACCCGTACCCACCGGCCGCCCAGGGTGCTGGCCGAGGGCAGGGCGGCATGCCGCGCGTGAGCGTGACACCGGGCAACGCGCCCAAGGGCGAGAGCTCCACGGCGGTGAGCCAGGCCGGGGGCAACCAAGGAAAGGGCCGAGCATGAAAGTCGAAATCGAAGTGGGCAAGACCGTCCACAACCAACCTCTCAAACTGGTTGCCGCCCGCGCAAAGCCGGGCGAACCCTGGCAGTTTGGACTGTTCAAGGAGGCGGTGGATCAGCGCGACGAATCGGATGCGATTTGCGGCCTCTCCATGGAGGTGCTGGAAGCCATCGGCAGGGCCGTCGCCACGGTGAAGGGGATCGACGGGTGAACCAAGCCGCCGCCATCCGCCGCGCGAGCCGTCAGGCCCGCCATGCCATGCAGGAACTCGATCGCCGCGGCATCGAGGACTTGCTGGTGCTCTACGGCCGGGCGGCGGAGGAGGTGCGCCAGCGCATCGCGGCGGCGGTGGACGGCGGCGACGAGGTTCCGGAGCACCGCCTGCGCGAGCTGCTGCGCCAGATTGACGCCGTGGTCGACAGCCTGCGCGAAGCGCGCGACGCGCTCATCTTCTCGAACATCGATGCCGCCGCCGCGCTGGGCGTGCGCCCCTACACCGCCCAGGGTGTGGGCGCGGTGGGCGGCAGCACGGCCGCGATCGACAGCAGCGCCGCCATGCGCGTGCACCAGGCGGCCGTGCGCTTCGTGCGCGAGTTCACCCTGGCGGACGGGCTCACGCTGTCCGACCGGCTCTGGCGCCTGGACCAGGGCGCCAAGGAGGTGCTGCAGCGCGCCATCGGCCAGGCCGTGGTGATGGGCAAGAGCGCCGCGCGTGCCGCGCAGGACTTCATGCTTCGCGGGGAACGGGTGCCCGGTGACCTGGCCGCGCGCATCGCCGCGGGCCGCGCTGGCGCCCTGGCGCAGGCCGCCGACACGCTGACCGACCGCAGCACCGGCCTTTTCGCCCAGGTGGAGCGGGTGTTCCGCACCGAGATCAACCGCGCCCACGGCGAGGCCTACATGGCCGCAGGGGAGGGCACGCCCGGCTTCGCGGGCTGGCGCTTCCTGCTGTCGCCCGCGCACCCGCGCCCCGACATTTGCGACCTGCTGGCCGCGCAGAACCTGCACGGCCTGGGGCAAGGCGTGTACCCCGACCGCGCGCGCTGTCCCTGGCCAGCGCACCCCAACACGCTCAGCTTCGTGGTGATGGTGTTCGCCGACGAGGTGACCGACGCCACCCGCGCCGCGCAGGAAACCGAGCTGCAGGCCCTGGCCCGCCTGGCGCCCGAGGTGCGGGACGGCGCCCTGGGCAAGACCAAGGCGGCCTACTTCGACCAGGGCCTGCTGCGCAAGGGCATGATCCGCGCGCCGCTGCGTGCGGTTGATGCCCGTTTAAGCCGCCAGCGCTTGCGGAACAAGGGCGAGCAGCTATGAATTTTGATCAACTCTTGGAGCAGTACAAGGCCAACCCGCGCCGCGAAAGCGCCGCGCTGCTGCTGAACGACGGGGTGCTGCTCAAGTACTGCGTGGTGTTCAAGCAGGTGCGCCCGCGCCGCGTTCACGACTGGCCCGAGGAAAACACCTGGCCCGCGCTGTGGGCCTGCGTGGAAGTGGACGTGGCCGCCATCGCCACGCTGGCCGACGACGTGCCCGCTGTGGCGCTGCGAAATATCGAGCGCATCAAGGGGCTGCGGCTGGTTTACCCGGATGGGACGATCCTGCAGGAAGTTGAGCGCCTTCTGGAGAAGCGGATCAACGAGGCACTCAAGTAGCCGCGATGCGCGATGGCGGGCGTGCAATGCTCCCGCAAATCGCTCCTGTTTCCGTAGCTGCCAGCGCTTGCTGCATAAGCGCTGCAGCGACATTTTGCCCCCTTTTTTTGTCGTCGTAGCCCGCCGATGATCCCCACCGTGGACGAATCCGCGAGGGGGGATCATGAAGCGTACTTTGATTGCGTTGGCAGCCGTGGCCGTGTCGGCCTGGAGCGCTGCCGTCGCCGTGCCGCAGGGCCGGCACATTCGGCTGGGAGAGTCTGAGGGCACACCGGGACGGGTGCGCTTTCTCTCGCAGTCCATCACCCTGGCTGACGGCCAGAAAACCTCCTGGATCACGCTCACGCGGACGGGCCGTTTCAACGACCCCCGCTATGGAGATTTCGAGATCACCCACGCCATGCTGGCGCAGATGGTGGCGAACTTTGATGACCGCGTGCTGGGGCAGGACGTGTTCATCGACGTGGCCCACAAGCCCGACAACGGCGCCGCCGCCAAGGTGCTGCGCCTGTCGGTGGAGGGCGACCGCCTGCGCGCGCTGGTGGAGTGGACGCCCTACGGCGTCCGGTCCGTGAAGGAAATGGGCTTCGCCTACCTCTCGGCCGAATACCACGAGGCGTGGCAGGACAACGAACACAGGAAGCAGCACGGCTGCGTGCTGCTGGGCGCGGGCCTCACCAACCGCCCTGTCGTCAAGGGCCTGGATTTCGTGGACCCCAAGCAGCTTTCCCAAGACGACGATGACCACGACGCTCCGGCGCGCGTGGCCGTATCCCATCAACTTCTGCGTGAACTGAAGGAGCAGAGCGTGAACTACATCGAACAACTCAAGGCCCACTACAAGACGCTGGGCATCCCCGAATCCGTCATCACCAAGCTGCTGGCCGAGGCCAAGAAGCAGCTCGACGCCGCAGGCAGCGACGACGCCAAGTGCCTGGCGCTGGTCACCACCTGGAAGGCGACGGGCGACGCCCTGGCGCCCGAGCTTAAGGCGCTGGCCGAGCGCGGCGGCGACGCAGGCGGCATCTCCATCACCCTGGCACAGCCCGCCGTTGACGTTGACGCCGCCGTGAAGAAGGCCCTGGCCGAAGCGGTCACCGCAAACGCCGCCGTTGGCAAGAAGCTGAGCGAGAAGGTCACGCTGCTGTCCGCCACCATCAAGGCCGACATACCCGATCTGGACGATGCCGGCGTGAAGGCGCTGGCTGACGCCGCTGCGCCATTGGTCACCGCCGACAGCTCCGACGAGCAGGTCAAGGCCCTGGCCGGCATGCAGGTGTCGCACGCCAAGCAGCTGTCCGCCCAGGCCAAGCTGCAGGGCATGGGCTTTGTGCACATCGCGGGGGATGCGCGCATCACCGTGGATAGCAGCAACTCCATCAAGAGCCTGCAGGCCACCATTGACAAGCGCCTGGGCCTGGACGGCATGGCCGATTCCCGCCGCTTCGAGAAGACGGGCGGCATTCTGCTGGCGGAGAACAAGAAGTTCGCCGAGAAGGCGCTGGCCCAGTTCGACGCCCTGCACGGCCACCGCCTGGACGCCGAGCACAAGGCCCTGGCCGCCGGCACGGGCAGCGTCAGCGACGTGAAGGTGCCTGCCGTGGTGGAGCGCACGGTGATCCGCGAGGCGCTGTACCAGCTCACCAGCCTGAACGTGGTCAACGTGGGCACGGCACCCTTCGCCGAGGCGCTGTCCATCCCCTACAGCTACCGCGACAACAGCGCCGCGGGCGTGGGCGCGCTGCGCCGCTACGAGGGCCAGGGCATCCGCCGCGCTGGCGTGATCCAGACCGCCGAAGAGGCCCGCCCCCTGCCGCAGAAGCTCGCGTTCCTGATCTCCAGCGAACTGCAGCTGCTCATGGGCGCTTCGGCCATTGACTACGACCCCATCGCCGAGAACGTGCGCAACATCATCCGCATCGTGGGCGAGGACACCGAGGCGCTGAACTACAACGAACTGGTGTTCTCCGCCGACGAGGCGGGCGCCGTGGCGTTCAACGAAACGCTCACCGCGCAGTGCAATGGCACCAACTCGGTGTTCGTGTGCTCCAAGTTCCCGGTGGTCCGCCCGCGCAAGGTGTTCAACCTGCGCGGCGAGCAGGTGGGCGCCACGGCCAACGCCCTGGTTTGGACGTATGACGGTGCGGCGCGTTCGGAATATGCCCTGCCTGCCGATGGCTCCGCCCTGGCGGCGGGCATCTACTACGTGATGGACTGGAACCTGGGCGAGATGCGCCTGGTGGACCAGGATGGCGCGGTGGTGACCCCTGCCAACGGCAAGGTGCTGACCGTTGCGGGCTACTACTCCACCAACGTCGTGAAGTGGGATTCCGACGCCGTGGGCGGCGAATCCATCGGCCAGCGCTACGACCGCCTTCTGACCGTGCTGGGCGGCCGCAAGGTGGTGATCGAGAACGATCGCTACTACACCGCCAACCTGGTGCTGATGAGCGGCGCGCTGGACAACGCCATCACCCAGGCCGAGAGCTTCAAGGCCGCCAGCTCGCGCGTAGCCACGGGCTTGGCCGCTGACGGCAGCCTGGGCCTGACCAAGAACATGCCCACCTTCAACCCCACGGCGCCGGGCCTGGTGCTGGGCGACACCCGCATCCTGGTAGGCGAGCGCGGCAACACGCGCTTCCGCATGGTCAAGCCCTTTGCCATGAACCCGCTGGAGCAGGCGCGCAACGGCAACGGCCTGTTCACCGACCAGCGCGAGGGCTTCGGCACGCAGTTCGTGGTGAGCCACACGCCCACCCAGCTCAAGAACGCGCTCACCTCGGTGATCGTCCACAGCGCCGCCGGGCGCGTGGCGCGCGCCGCCTGATGGCCTGGCCCCCGGCCCACGCCGGGGGCAGGAGCACACCATGCCCACCAAAAGCATCGAGAACACCACGGCTTCGCCCCTCTTCGTAGGGGGCAAGCTCATTCCGCCCGGCGAGAGCCGCGATATCGACACGGCCCTGCTGCCGCCCGAGCACCGCGACGGCCCAGCGCTTTCCGCCGAGCCTGCAGCGCCCAGCCTGGTTGACCTGGTGAAGGCGCTGCACGCCCATCCCGTGAAGGAGATCGTGGCCGAACTGCCCGGCCTCACCCAGGAGGCGTTCGACCTGCTGTGCCAGGCCGAGAAGGAGCACGCCAAGCCGCGCACCAGCCTGCTGACTGCGCTGGAGGCTGAGCGCATCCGCCGCGCAGACGCGCAACTGGCGGCCGATGCCGACGCCGCGTACCAGCGGCAGCTTGCCGAGCTGAACCCCGAGCAGCTCGCCGCCGTTGGCGAAAAAACGCCCGCAGCGTAAGGGCCGCCAGTATGTCCATGCAGCTTTCAGCCCTGGTGGCGGACCTCAAGGCCTCGTTGAACGACGCGGCCGGGCAGTTTCGCGCGCCGGCTGACGCCGACTTCCAGCGCCTGCTGGGGGTGGCGCTGCTGGACATGCAGGTCAAGCGCCCTGTGACCAAGCCCGGGCAGGTGTCCCTGTTCCCGCTGCAGGCGCGCTACGCCATCACGCACGACGACTTCGCCGCCCTCAAAGTGCACCAGTGGGCCGACCCGGCCAGCACGCCCAAGCCCTGGGAGGCCAACTACCCCGGCGCGGTGCCGCGCGTGGCCGCCCAGTGGGGCGGGGCGTCGTGGTGGCTGGAGTTCAGCCCCGCGCCCACGCCGCGCCAGTTGCAGGTGTGGGGCAGCGAGTTCCGTTTCTGGTATTTCGCCACCCACACGCTGGGCGAAGCGGTGGGCGAGACTACCGTGAACCCGTCCGACCGTGGCCTGCTGCTGCTGCGCGCCCAGGCCGAGGCTATGCGCGAGCTGGCCATGCGCAACGTGGTGAAAACCCAGGCCATGCGCGACGGCTTCAGCGGGCAGCCGCGCAACGGCACGCCTTCGGCGTTGTTCGAGACGCTGCTGGCCGAATTCAAGGGGGCGCGCTGACCATGGCCGCCACCACCAACGTCCGCCAGGTCACCGCCTCGATCGCCACCGGCGGCGAAGGGCTGGAGCGCGCGCTGTGCGACGAACTGGCCGTGCTGGCCCAGCAGGCCGCGGTGCTCATGCGCAACAGGGCGCCAAAGTGGCGCACCACCCTCACCAACTCGATCCACGCCGAGCAGGTTTCCCCGTTCGAGTGGCATGTAAGCCCGGGGGTGGACTACGCCCAGGCCGTGGAGGAAGGGCGTGGCCCCGGAAAGGGCCTGCCGCGCTGGGCCGACCCCGAGGCCGCCGACATAAAGGCCTGGCTGGCGTCCAAGGTGTTCACCGGCCGGCGCCGCGCCCGCAAGACCAGCATGAACGCAGTGCACGAGAACCTGGAGCTGCGCGACCGCTACCAGGGCCTGGCCTGGCATGTGCGCCACCACGGCATCAAGCCGCACCCCTACGCAGGCCCCACGGCGGACATGATGCAGCGCATCTTCCCCGGGCGCCTGGAGCAGGCGGGCCGTGACTACCTTGCCCGGCAGGGCGGCGGGAGCGTGGCATGACGCCGAACCCCACGGACACCGCCCTGGAAGGCATCAGGGCCAGCATGGCCGCCAAGCTGCCCCACCGCGAGGTGCAGCGCAGCCTGGTGCTGGATCCACAGAACCACGACCCCGACGCCATGGCGAAGGGCGTGCTCTGCCTGGTGAGCAACGGCGGCGGCAACTTCGCCAACTACCGGGGGCGCGAGGGCCAGCTGGGCCGCGTGTCGCTGGGCGTGGTGGGCTTCATCAAGGTGGCCGACGACGCCGAGCCCGAGGCCGTGGAAGCGGCCGAGCTGGCCCTGCTGCATGACGTGCTGGACTGGGTGCGCGACACCGGCACGCCGCGCCCCTTTGACAGCGCATTGCCCAAGGACTGGCGCCAAAGCCGCCAGTTGGAACACCCCTACGGCTGGATCGTCCTGGACCTGGACGTGCGGCCCCTTGCCACCTGAAAGGAACCACCATGGCACCCAAGACAACCCCCCAGGCAGCCCCGCAGGACGGCGAGCGCAAGCCCATGCCCGTACCCGAGGGCGGCTGGCCCGCCGACGAGTTCACCGGCAAGGCCGGCCGCTTCGAGCGCGACCCGTTCACCGGCAAGCGCCACCGCGTGGAGGAGCCCACGCAGCCCAAGGCGCCTGGCGCCGACGGCAAGAGCCCCGCCTGACCCCGGGCGCTGACGCAACCCCCTCCACTTCCAAGGAACGATCATGAGCCTGAACATGAGCAACATGGTGCTGCTGGCCAAGAAGCAGACCGCCAAAGGCACCCCCGCCGCGCCCACCGCCGCCGATAACGCCATCCTCTGCCGGGGCCTCACGCCCCAGCCCATCAAGGGCAAGTTCGTGGAGCGCAACCTGCTGCGCGGCTCCAAGGGCAACCAGGGCGCGCTGTTCGCCAGCGGGCACCGCGTGTTCGAGTTCGAGGTGGAGCTGGCCGGCTCCGGCGCCGCGGGTACCGCGCCCAAGTTCGCCCCGCTGCTGCTGGGCTGCGACATGAGCGAGACCATCACCGCAGCCACCAGCGCCGTCTACCAGCCGCACGGCGACGAGGGCGACTACCTCACGCTATTTGCGTACATGGACGGCATCTTGTTCAAGATGTCCGACGCCAAGGGCTCTTGGAGCTTGTCGCTGAACGCCGAGGAAATCCCGGTGCTCAAGTTCAACTACATCGGCAAGTACCACCCCGTCGAAGACGCGGTGTTCCCTCCCGGCATCTCGTTCACCGGCTTCCAGCAGCCGCTCACGGTGGGCGACGACAACACGGCCACGTTCTCCCTCGACGGGCTCGACCTGGCCACCAAGTCGTTCAGCCTGGATTTGGCCAACCAGGTGGCATGGCGCGACCTCATCAACCAGTCGGGCGTGCGCAGCCCCGACCGCAAGTCAACGGCCAGCGCCGTGTTCGAGATGACCAAGGTGGCCACCAAGGACTGGGCGGCCCACGTGGTCAACGGCACGGTCATGCCGCTGGAGATCGTGCACGGCCTGGTGCCCGGGAACATCGTGGGCATCTCCCTGCCCAAGCTGCAGTTCAACCAGGAGCCTTCGCTGAGCGACCTGGACAAGACCGCCATGCTGAACGGCAACTTTGCCGTGATGCCAGACGCCGGCAACGACGAGGTGGTGCTCACGTTCATGTGACCGCTGCCACGCCGCATTTCTTCCCTCATCAACCAACCCATCCATAGGAACCAGCCATGGCATTCAGTTTCAAGACACGCAATTTCTTCCCCGTCGAAGTCACCGTGCCCGTGCCCAACGAAAAGGGCGGCATGGACAACAACAAGTTCACGGCCCACTTCAAGCCCGCCACCTCCGACGAGATCAAGGCACTGCGCGAAGGCGATGACGCCGAGGCCGTGCGCAAGCAGCTCGTGGGCTGGGAAATGGTCGACGAGGAAAGCAAGCAGCCGGTGCCGTACAGCGAAGAAACCCGCGAGGCAGTGCTGGCCATCGCATCGGCCCCGTACCACATTGCCCTGGCCTTCTACCGCGCCAGCAGCGGCGCCAAGGCAAAAAACTTGTAAGCGCCGCGCGCGCCTGGGCCGGCATCGGCGCGGCCCAGGAGCGCTCGGCGGTGGTGGTGGACGCGGCGCTGGAGGAGGGGATGCGCCGCATGGGGGCATCCGAAGCCGAGATCGAGAAGGTGCGCAGGGAGCGCGGCACTGCCGGTGCCCAAGACCCGAATGTGTGCTGGGTGCTCGATGAGAACTGGACCGTGTGGCAGTTCTACCTCAAGGGCCAAACGCAGTGGGTGTACGCCGGCGGCGGCATGGCCCCGCCCATGCGGGTGGCGATGGACTACCCAGGCATGGAGTCCGTGGCGCGCATCCGGGGCGTGCCAGGCGAGCAGCTGCAGGCCTGGGCCGATGACCTGCACACGATCGAGCTGGCCGTGTTGGAGGCAGACAACGAACTGGCGCTGAAGCGCCGCAGGAAATAGGGAGGGCAGGGATCATGAACTTGGGCACGCTGGTGGTGAAGCTGCTGCTGGAGCGTGCGCAGTTCAAGAGCGAACTCGCCCAGACGGTTCAGGACGTCAACGCGGCCGCCAACCAGGTGCAAGGCCGCACCGCTGCCGTTTCCGGCGCGGTGACGGATGCCATTACCGGCCAGACCACCGCAGTGCAAACGGCCACCCGCGCCCTCACGGTGCTGGGCCCGGTGGCCGCCACGGCCGCCGCCGCCGCGCTGGCCGTGGGGCTGGCCTACCACCAGGCCCAGCAGGAAACGCGGGGGTATGAGAAGGCCATCGTCCTCACCGGCAATGCGGCCGACGTGACGGCGGGGCAGCTCGGCGACATGGCCAAGCGCATCGATGGGGTGGTGGGCACGCAGGCCAATGCCGCCGCCGCCCTTACGGCCATGACGGCTGGCGGCAAGGTGGCGCGCGAAAACCTGGAGAAGGTGGCCCTGGCCGCCGTCGAGATGGAGCGGGCCACCGGCCAGGCCATCAGCGAGACGGAAAAAATCTTCTCCAGTCTGGGCAAGGAGCCTGTGAAGGCGAGCCTGCGCCTGAACGAATCGCTGAACTACCTCACCGCCGGCACCTACGCCCAGATCAAGGCCGCCGAGAACCTGGGCGATACCGAGCGGGCCGTTTCCATCGCCCAGAACGCCGCAGCCGACATGCTGCGGGACCGGGCCGCCAAGATCGAAAAGAACCTGGGCACCATGGAGCGCGCCTGGCGCGGCGTGCGCGACCTGGCCAAGGAAGCATGGGACGCCATGCTGAACATCGGGCGCCCCGACAGCTCTGCCGACCAGCTTTCCAAGGCCGGCGAGCGCGTGGCGTACCTTGAAAAGCAGGTGGAGGGCCGGCGATCGCGCGGCATGGCCACCGGCGACCTTGACGGGCAGCTGGCAGCCGCCAAGGCGCTGCACGACACCCTGCGCGAGACGGCACGGCTCGATGAGCGTGCCGCAGGCATCAAGGCTGACCTGGCCGCCAAGGACAAGGCCCGGCTGGAGCTGGCCCTGGCCCTGGAGCAGTCGGCCAGCAAGCAGGAAAAGCTGGCGATCGCCATCGCCCAGGCCAACGCACTGGCCGACCGCTCCGGCGCCAGTGCAGCCGAGCGCGCGCAGCTCGTGAACGCCGCGCGCGAGAAATACGCCGAGAAGGAATCCCAGGCCAGCCGCGACGCCCGCAAGGAACTCGAGCGCGAGGCAGCGCTGCTCTCCACCCTCTCGGGGGTGAATGCCGACTACCAGGAGCAGCTCAAGCGCCTGCAGCTCATTCGCGACAAGGGAAACATCAGCGAGGCGCGCTACATCGAGTTGGTGACCGCCCTGATCGCCAAGCAGCCCATGGCGAAGCAGCTCATGGACGAGCAGACCAAGGCCACCACCGCAGCGGAAAAGGCCACTGCGGAGCTTGCCAAGGTGCGCGACCACGCCCTTGCCGCCCAGGCCAAGGAGCTGGAGAAGATGCGCGCCGCCGTGACGGCGCAGCAGGAGCAGAACGCCCGCCTGGGGCTGACGAAGGAGGCCATCACCGAGCTGGACGCCGCCAAGCTCGACATGCTCGCCACCGACCTGGATCTGCAGGCCATCAAGGCGATGGACAAGAACCTGGACGAGCAGCAATACGAGATGCTCCGCAAACAGGCGCAGGCGTACCGCGACCTGGCCCAGGCGAAGCGCGACGGCGCTGCCCGGCAGGTAGAGCTCGACCGAGAGGCCGACCTGAAAAAGGAGGCCGACAAGGCGGCGAAGGAGTTCGAGCGCGCCTCCGAGCGCATCGAGCAGTCGCTGACCGACGCGCTGATGCGCGGTTTCGAGGCGGGCAAGGACTTCGCCAAGAACATGCGCGACACGGTCGTCAATATGTTCAAGACCATGGTGCTGCGGCCCGTTGTGAGCGCTATCGTCAGCCCGGTGGCGGGGGCGATCACCGGAATGCTGGGGCTCGGGGGCACGAGCGCGGGGCAGTCCGGCGGCGGAAGTGCTGCCTCCACGGCCATGAGCGCGGCAAGCCTGTTCGGTGCGGGGGGCATGGCCGGCTCGCTGGCGGCGGGCGCTGGTTGGCTTACGGGGGCAACCACGCTCGGTGGCTCGCTGACGGCAGGGATGTCGCTGCTTGGTACCGGGACAGCGGCAGGCGCAGCGAGCGGTCTGGGGATGCTGGCCGGCGCCCTCGGCCCCATCGTCATCGGCATCGCCCTGCTGTCCAGCCTCATCAAGAAATCCACCCCCCACATGGGCGGCGGCTCCAGCTACAGCGCGGCCGATGGTCTGGTGACCGGTGCGGGCCAGTACACCACGGCCAATTACGGCCTGGCTGACACGCGCACTTACGACGCTGCCGCCGGCAAGCTCACGGGCGACCTTGCGCGCACGCTGGTGACTATGCTGGACACGACGGCTACGACCTTCGGCAAGGAGGCAGGCTACCGCGTTGCCACCGCGTTTGCAGACGACAAATCGAAAGACGGCGCCTGGGGCCAGCTGCTCATTGAACAGATGGGCAAGAAGGTTGCCGACTGGCGCGACACCCAGACCGACGCCTGGGCGCCCAAGGTGTTCAGCGACGGTGAAGCAGGCAGCAAGGAATACCTGGCCGCCTACGCCCTCAGCGCGCGGGACGCCCTTGTGCAAGCCATCGGCGATGTGGACTGGGCTCGCGACATGCTGCAGGCCCTGGGCGACAGCCCCACGCTGGAGAACCTGGCCGGCACGGTGGACCAGATCAACTCCGCCCGGGCGGCGTTTGTTCAGTTCGGCAAGCTCATGCCCGAATTCGCAGGCCTGTCGCAAGAAGCAGTCAGCAAGATGGCCGAAGCCGTCGGCGGCGCCGGTGCTCTGGTGCGCTCGATGGACGTCTTCACCCGCGAGTACTACTCCGACGCTGAGCGCCAGGCGGTGCTGCGCGCGGATCTCACTGCCGAGTTCGGCAAGCTGGGTTTCAGCCTGCCCAAGACCCGCGATGAACTCAAGGCGCTGATTGAAGCCCAGTGGGCGATGGGCGAGGGCGGGGCTGCGACGGCGGGCAAGCTCGTGCAGCTTTCTGAGATGTTCGCGTCGCTCACGCAGTCCGCCGACGATGCGCGCAACGCCGCATTCAGCAGCCTGCAGCGTTCTGTGGACGCGCAAAAGCGCCTGCTCGACAGCCAGCGGCAGGCGGCCGAATCGGTAGTGTCCGAGCTGTCTGGCCTGTTCGACCTGTTGCACGAGAACGTGCGCAGCCTTTACGGCGAAGTCGAATCCACGCGCGGCATGCTGGCCCAGCAGGGCAGCGACTTCATTGCGCAGGCCCTGGCTGTAGCGCGGTCCACCGGCTATCTGCCCGACGCCGACAAGCTGGCCGAAGCCATCGGCGACGTGCGCGCCGGGCTGGACGCGAGCAACTTCGCCAGCTCCGAGGAGCGCGGCTACGCCGCTCTGGTGCTCGCGGGCCAGCTCTCAGGCCTGGAAGACCTTGCCGGCCAGCAGCTGACCGATGCAAAGCGCACCGTGTACGAGCTGGAGAAACACTCCAAGCAGCTCGACCAGACGCTGGACTACTGGCAGCAGCAGATCGACCTGGCCAGCGGCACCTACGAAGCCATCTTGGGCATGACCGCTGCCGTCGATGGCCTGAGCCAGCAGATCTTCAACGGCGGCAGCACCACCAAGCCGCCAACGGCCGGGGGTTCTGGCGGCGGAGGTGGTAGTGGCTACGTGGCTGGCGGCGGGTATGCGCAGCGCGTGGGCTATGGCGCCGAGGAGGCCCTGGGCAGCTTCGAGAAGTTCAAGGCCTGGTATGACGGCCTGCGGCACAACGCGGACCCGAACCTGTTCAAGGGCGGAGAGTACGACGTGCCCGACTGGATGCGCATGACGCGTATGGCGGCCGACGGCACCGACAAGGAGCTGTTCGGGCAGTACCTGTTCTACAAGAACAACCCGCAGTACGCCCAGGACTACGAGCAGATCATGACCGCCGGGCGGTCGAGCTTCGCTACGGACGGCAGCACCCTCATTCGGAGCGATCTTTCCAAGATGCCGGGCGATGCCGCGGACTTCTTCCGGGGTGACACGGCCTCACTGCTGAGCTATGAGGGCATGGGGATCGACCCTGTGCTGGGCTATCAGCTCTACAAATACGGCCCTGAGCACTTCGGCCTGAACGCGAGAGGCACAAACTTCACCGAGTGGCTGCGCACCCACAAGTGGACCGAGGACGGGGTCATCGAGAACAACAACGCGGCAAGCCTCAACGCTGCCGGGTTCTCGAACTACCGCCAGGCACGCTGGGACACGATCACGGGCAACCTGGTGAACGTGGACGGGCAGATCTACACCCCGGACGGCCGACCACTCGGCACGGCCAGCCGGGCGCAGATGGCAGCCCTGTACGGCGCCGCGTTCGTGGGCACCTCTGGCAGCAGCTACGGGGAGCAGCAACGCTCGTCGCTCTACAACCAGCATGTTGCCAACGGGGCCAGCGAGGCCGACTACTACGCCGCAATCAGGACGAACCTGGACCGTGAAATCGCCAACGGCATCACGGCGCAGGGCGTCGTGGATGCAATGCGTGACACGGGTGCATCCATGCACGACGTGGCTGCGGCCTACAACATCACCGTGGCGCAGCTCGAAGAGAACCTGCGCACCGGCGGTGCCACGGGCATCCCGGGCTTTGCCGGCGGCGGCGACCACGCCGGCGGCCTGCGCATCGTCGGTGAACGGGGCTGGGAGCTGGAGGCTACGGGCCCTTCGCGTATCTGGAACCAGCAGCAGATCTTCTCGGCACTCACCGGCGGCGGCAACACGGACCGGCTGGAGGCGGTGATGAAGGATCTGACCGCCGAGGTGGCAGCGCTCAAGGCTGCGGCCACCGCGACGGCCAACAACACGGGTCGCTCTGCCGATGTGCTTGTGGCCGTCAAAAACGGCAATTCCCTGGTGACGACAGCGGTGCCCACTTTCTGATTCGACCATGTACTACATCGAGAGAAACGCCATTACCGATGCCATGTTCCTGGCCGGCAGCGTGGGTGAGCCTGCTGTGGGCGAAGCGGCGTGGGCGGTGGGTGCGTATGCGGTGGGGGCCGAAGTCATCCGGCCCGCACTGCATCGCGTCTTCCGCTGCGCCGTTGCCCGCACGGCAACGAACACCAGCCCGCCAGAGGTGGACAAAACCGCCTGGGCAGACATGAGGCCCACGGCGCGCTACCTCCCTTTCGGGCCCCAGGTGCGCGCCGATGGGTTGATGGTCTACCAGAACCTGCCGCTCAAGAGCACCACAGGCGACATCGAGTACCGGCTCGCGCAGCGGTTCGCCAATGCCGTGGCCATCTTCGGCGCTAAAGGCGCGCTGTGGCGCGTGCGCGTGTACAGCAGACCGGGCGGTCCGCTGGTGTTCGAGCGCTCGGGCCGCATCAAGTCTGCGGCGCGGGGCTACTGGGACTACGCATACGGCCAGCGGATCATGGAAGACCGCGTGCTGGTCACTGGCCTGCCCATGTTCGCCAACGCCGAGGTGCGCATCACCATTGAAGGCTCCGGGGCACAGCTGCGCGCCGTCAGCCAGATTGAGGTGGGCAAGCTGCGCTACATCCCCGGCGTGGACTTCGGGGGCGTTGAGTACGGCCTGAGCCGCGCGCCCAAGGCGTTCACTGCCCGCAAGAACGACCCGGACACCGGCAGCACCTCGGTGCTGATCTACGGCACCAGCTTCGACATGAGCGGCACCGTGCAGCTCAGCGGCCGACAGGAAGACTCCGCGCTGTTCCAGCTGCGCAACCTGCTGGGGCGTGGCGTGGCCTACGCCCCCGACATCGGCCCCGGCTGGCGGCAGAGCCTGCTGTTCGCCGTGCTCAAGTCGTCAGACGTCACCCGCGATTCCTTCAACAGTACATCCGCCCGCTTCGATCTCGAAGGCCTTCCAACCTGAGTCATTGCCATGCTCATCATTGAACCCACACCCATCCCTGACGGCCCTCCGGTTCCCAACTCGAACGACCCCGAGGTCACCTTCGACGAACAGTACGAGGCCTCCATTGCCTGGCAGCGCAACGATGCGGTACCTGGTATGAATTCGCTGGCCCAGGCCTCCTACGCCAACGCGGTCTCTGCACGCGATAGCGCCGTCGCTGCGGCGGATTCCGAGGCTTCGGCGGCGGCCATGTCCAACTTCCGTGGCTACTGGGCCGACCAGGCGGGCGCGCTGGCCCGCCCGGCCAGCGTGAAACACTCCGGTGGCCTGTGGATGCTGCTCAATGACCTGGCCGACGTGACGTCCAGCCAGCCGGGCGTATCTGCTGACTGGGAGGCGCTGACGGGCTACTTCTCCACGGGGGACATCATTTCCACCGTGCGACCCATGGCGCCGCCCTGGCTGCCGACGAACGGGGCGCTGTACCTGATCGGCGCTTACCCCCACCTGGCAGCGCTGCAGCCAACCCCGTTCACCGACCCGATGACGAAGATCGGCAACCCGGCCACGCTGCCCGCCAGCGATGGCTGGGGCGGAGCGTTCAGCCCCGACGGCGTGTATCTCGCCGTAGCGCACTCGCTCACGCCCTTCATTTCGATCTACAAACGCACGGGAGACACGTTCACCAAACTAGCCAACCCGGCCGAGCTGCCGACCGGGCAGGCGCTGGCTTGTGTCTTCAGCAACGATGGCACCTACCTGGCAGTGGCCCACAACACGGCGCCGAGCATCACCATCTACAAGCGCGCGGGCGACGCGTTCACGAAGCTTGCCAACCCTGCGGACTTGCCGCCGGGCACGGGGGCGGATGGGTGCGCGTTCAGCACCGATGGCACCTACCTTGCTGTCGCGCACAGCCTCACGCCGTTTCTCACGATCTACAAGCGCGCGGGCGATGTCTTCACGAAGCTGGCCAATCCTGCTGCATTGCCTGCGGGGGGAGGCAGCAAGTGCGCGTTCAGCGCAGATGGCACCTACCTCGCAGTGGCGCACATAACAACGCCATTCATCACGATCTACAAGCGCGCGGGCGATGTCTTCACCAAACTGGCCAATCCAGCGGCGCTGCCCACGGGCAACGGCGCGGGCGCTGCGTTCAGCCCCGATGGCAACTACCTTGCGGTGGCCCATACCACCACGCCGTTTTTGACCATCTACAAGCGCACCGACGACACGTTCACCAAACTAGCCAACCCGGCGGCGCTGCCCACAGGCAACGCCCGCCGGGTGGCGTTCAGCCCGGATGGGCTGTACCTCGCAGTAGCGCACGCCACCACGCCCTTCATTACGGTCTACAAGCGCGCCGGCGATGTGTTCACCAAGCTGACAGACCCCACGGGATTGCCCGCCAGCGACGCGCGCGACGCCTCGTTCTGGTTCGGCGCCAACAACATGGAGCACTTCCTTGTCGTGCCCCATGCCACGACGCCCTATGTCGCGCTCTACCGCGACGGCTACCCGTTCGATCCTTCCGTGGAATTCGCTGTGCCGAACTACACCGGCCTGGGCGGGGACCGCGCATCCACCTACATCAGGAGCTGATGCCATGCAGACGGTTCACGAATACGACCTTGCCACAGGCGTCGCCACCGGCGCAGTCCGACACATTGCCGACCATGAGGGCGTGCAGCCCGGTTGGACGCGCACGCCGCCGCCGCCGGCCGAAGATGGATTTGTCGCGGCATGGGGCGGTGGGCGCTGGGTGGTCGCTGAGCCACCGCTGCCGCCCGCCTTCGACCGGGCCGGGGCGGCCAGCGCTATCGATGAGGCCGTGGCCGCAATCTACGGTCGCTTCACGCGCTTCGCTATCGAGTACGAAGAACGCGAAGCCCAGGCCCGCGCGTTCCAAGAGGCCGGCTACCTGGGCGAGGCGCCGCCCCGGGTGGCTGAATTCGCGGTGCCGGCGGGCATGCCGGCACAGGCCGCGACGGACCTGATCCTGGCGCAGTCCGTGAGCCTGCGCGCGGCCCAGGGCTCGCTATCTGCCCTGCGCATGCGCAAGTACGAAGTGCTGCGCGCTCCGACGGATGAACAGGCGCTGGTTGTTGCGGGCGAGATCCTGGGCGCTATCGCCCTGGTTGGCGGGCAGGTGTCATGAGGGCCGCGTTCTACAAGGCCACCCGCCCCGGCTGGCAGGGCCTCTACAGCCGGGCGGCCCGCGCCGTGGACCGTGGGCCCTACAGCCACTGCGAGCTGGTGTTCAGCGACGGCATGAGCGGCAGCGCAAGCTTCATCGACGGCGGCGTGCGGCTCAAGCGCATCGACTACGACCCCGAGCACTGGGACTTCATCGAGCTTCCGGCCCGCCTGGAGGCCCAGGCCCGCGCCTGGTTCGAGCTGCACAAGGGCCAGCCCTACGACCTCCCGGGAAACCTGCGGTTCGTCTGGTGGATGGTGCGCGATGCACCGCAGGGCTGGTTTTGCAGCGAGGCCGCCGCCGCCGCTCTGGGCCTGCGCGAGCCGTGGCGCCTGGGGCCGAACGGCCTGGCGGCGCTGCTGCTGAGCATCTACCCACAACAACAAGAGCAGGGAGGGGCCGCATGCCCGAGCCAACGTCTACATCCGGCCTGAGCTTGGCGGCCGTGTCCATCGCCCTGCTGGGGCCGATGGCCGGGCCGTATGCCCTGATCGTGTTCGCCGCGCTGGCCGGCGCGCTGTGGCCGCTGAGCGCGTCGGAGACCATCAGCCGCGCGGCAGGGGCCAAGCTGCTGCTGCGCTGCACGCTCACGGCAGTGGCGCTCACGTCCGCCCTGGCCCTGGTGCTGCAGAGCAAGTGGCAGATCCCGGCCACCGAGGCGCTGGCGCCTGTGGCCTTTGCCATCGGCGCGCTGGGCAACGGCTGGCGGCCGGTGTTTGAGGCCATGGGCTCCGGCCTGTCGGCGCTCGCTGCGCGCGTAAGCGGCGGCCAGGCTGGCCCGCCACCGGGAGGGCCCAACCCATGAACGCACTACTGATTGCGCACGAGCTGGCCTGCGCCGCTCTGTTCTTCTCGGTCTTCTGCCGCATGCTCAAAACCAGCCACCGCACCCGCGTGCTGGTGCGCCTGGCGTTCTGGGTGCTGGGCATCGTGGCCATGGCGGGCATGGCCTGGCCCATCCTGGGCTGGCCGCTGCCGTGGTTCGGCGTGGCGCTGTGCCTGGCCATCGTGCTGGTGCAAGGCGTAACCGCCTTCTACTGGTCCCGGGGCGTGCCCCGGCAATTCATCAAAGGAGGTGCTGCGTATGGACAGCCTGACCACCAACATTCTGCGTGAAGCCGCCGGCTGCACTGCCAGCCGTGCCGAAACGTGGCTGCCGCACATCCGGCGCGCCAGCGAGCTGTTCGGCATCAACACACCCGCGCGGCTGGCCGCCTTCCTTGCGCAGATCGGCCACGAGTCCGGGCGCCTTGTCTACGTGCGCGAAATCTGGGGGCCTACCCCGGCCCAGAAGCGCTACGAAGGCCGGGCAGACCTTGGTAACACCCAGCCGGGCGACGGCAGGCGCTACATGGGGCGTGGCCTGATCCAGACCACGGGCCGGGCGAACTACCGCGCCACCCGCGATGGCTTAGCGGCCCATGTGGCGAACGTGCCTGACTTCGAGGCCGAGCCTGCCCTGCTGGAGCGCCCCGACATGGCTGCGCTGAGCGCTGCATGGTATTGGCATAGCCGCGACCTTAACGCTCTTGCCGATGCAGGCGACTTCATCGCCATCACCCGCCGCATCAATGGCGGGCTCAACGGGCTGTCCGACCGACAGGCGCTGCACAGCGCAGCACGCAATGCAATGGGGGTGCCTGCATGATCCCCGGCCTTTCCACCCACCTGATCGCTGCCGGCGTCGCTGGAATCGTCGCCTTCGGTGGCGCATGGCAGGTGCAAAGCTGGCGCTACGGACTGGAGATCGAGCAGATCAAGCACCAGCAAACCAGCGCTGAGCTGAACGGCGCGCGCGATGCCGTGCAGGACATGGCCGCATTCCAGAAAGGACTGAACGATGCTCTCACCAACTTCCAAGGAACCCAGCAGCGCAACGCAGCTGCGCAGCAGGACCTGGGCCGCCTGCTGCTTGACCTGCGCGGCACTACTGCAGGGCTGCGCCGCGACTTTGCCGGACTCCCCGACCGAATCTCCACCGCTGCCCAGCCCGCCATCGCTGAGTACGCCACAACCTGCACAGCCGCATTCCAAGAGCTGGCAGATCGAGGTGGACGAATGGCGGAGCGCGGTGCAGAACTCGCGCGCCAAGCTGATGGCCACGCCGCTGATGCGCGACTGATGCTGGAGGCGTGGCCTGCGCGAGGGCAGGGTGATGCCGGCGCGCCACCCTGACCAGGCCACAGGCGCCCCCCAGCGCGGCCGGCGCCGTGCCAAACAACATGAAGAGCGCCTGCGGCGAGACCAGCGCGAGCTGGCCAGGGCGTTAGCCGAATGTGTGGGGTGCGGCTGCTATCCGGTGCAGGATGATGGGCCGGTACCGCGGATCGACTGACCTGGTCCTCAGTCCCCCAGCCGCAGGCGCCACGCCTGCGCCACCCAGCTCCCATCGGCGGTGCGCTCAAGGCCCTGCACCTCCAGCTCGCCGCTCACCATGTCAACAATGCGTGGCTCAAAAAGCCGCTGGGGCTGAAAGCACGACAGGTGCAGTGCCGGGGTGGTGCCAAACCTCCCCTCCAGGCGCACCACCGTCAGCTCGCCCGTGAACTCATGCAGAGTGCCGGTGCATGCGCGCCGCCCGCCGTGCGCGTACAGCGTGCGGATGGTCGCTTTGACGGGTGATGAAATGCTGGCGGGCGACATGGGCTGTACGAATATACAGTACTTGGCCTCCTGGGTGTACAGTGGGGCGATGTGCAATCGGTACACCTCACCCACCGAAGCCGACATCGAGCGCGCCTGGCGCGTGGGGCGCCAGAACCCGCTGCGGTGGTGGGACCAGGCGCTCTTCCCACGCGGTCGCGGCCCGTTCATCCGCCGTATGCGTGACGATGCTGGCTACAGCCGCGAGCTGGTGGCGGGTCATTGGGGCTTCATCCCATGGTTCGCCGAGGAGGCGAAGCAGAAGCACCCGATGAACAACGCTCGGTCAGAAGAGCTGGCCGACAAACGCAGCTTCAAGGATGCGTGGCGCCGTGGCCAGCGCTGCATCATCCCTGCGCTGGACTTCACTGAACCGAACTGGGAATCTAACGTGCATGTGCCGTGGGTCTTCCGCCGCGCCGATGGCGAGCCCTGGGGCCTGGCCGGGATCTGGAACACGTGGACGGACAACAGCACGGGCGAGGTGCATGAGAGCTACAGCATGCTGACCATGCACGCGAACGCACACCCCCTGATGAGCCGCATGCATAGGCCCGAGATCGACAAGGTGACGAAGCAGCCGCTGCCCCTCGAACTGCAGGACAAGCGCAGCGTGATCCCGATAGAGCTGGGCGACGTCGACGCCTGGCTGGCCGGCACCATCGAGCACGCCCAGGCCCTGCTACGCCTGCCGCCCGTGGATGTGTTTGACGCAGGGCCAGATCCTGGCCATGTGGCCACGCAGGGGAGCTTTGCTATCGACGGATTCTGACCAATGCCGCGCGCATGCCCGCCACCAGCAGCGCAGCGAGCGCACCGATTTGCAGCCAGGCCACCACGAGCGTGACATCGACCAGCTGGCGGCCGTGCTCTAGGTCATCGGGAGGCCCGGGGTCCGCCAGCACCGCTGCGATGTTGAAGGGCGGCATGATCAGGTTCAGCAGCAGCTTCATTCCAGGGGTGTAGCCCATGAAGGCCAGCATAAAGACCAGCACCAGGAAGAATGTGCTGATGACCAGGCCGATCAGGATGGTTTTAAAGGTGCTGCGCATGGGCGGAATGTAGCAGGGGGCCAGGAACGAGAAAGCCCGCGCGAGGCGGGTTAACAGCTCCGGTCCGCGCCCGCCCAGTTGATGCGCGAAACGATCTCCAGTCCGCCACGGCTGGAGAACCGCAGCGGGTAGCTCTCTGTGGTGATGCCGGTATAGCCGCCGTAGGCGTTCTTCGCGTTGTATTCCACGCACACCAGCCAGGCGCGCTCGAAGTTGCCGCCGGCGGTGGTGCCCGTCACCAGGTCGGGCCCGGACAGCCAGGCGAAGTCGCGCAGGCTGTCGGGGTCGCGCAGGGTGCGGCGCAGGTGCGTGCGGATGGCGCCCTCTGCCTGATCTCGGGTGGGCTGCGCGCCCGCCTCCTCGATGACCTGCCCCGTGGGCGTTGCGGCGCAGGCGGCCAGCGTGACGATGGCGGCGCAAGGCATGAGGTGGCGAAGGTTCGAGGGGCTCATGGTTCGTTCGGGCGTGTTCGCAACAACGCCATCTTGCACAACAAATGGGTTACCGGAACAGGCTCAGCAGGGCCAGGCGCTTCTCCGGTGGGAGCTTCCTGAATATGTCGAGCATGGCTTGGTCGGTGTCTGTGAGCGCGACGGGCGGCGAATCGCGTTCTGTGCCGTTCAGCTTGTAAGGCGGCGAGCCCTCGCCGGTCTTCTGTGCCTTGAGGCTTTCTTCCAGCCGTATCGCAATTTCCTTGCTCAGGCTTCGCCCGTTGATGAACGCGAGCCGTACCAACTCCGCGCGGGTGTCGGGGTGGAGGCGCAGCACCGTGGGGGTCACTTCGCGCGCCTTGAACTTCGCATTTTCCATTGTCCGAATTCTCCCACTGAAAAAAAACTGTTGACGACCATTTGTGTATTCACATAGCATTCACATGCAATCAATGTGAATACACGAGGTTCGATATGAGCAGTGCAAGGAAGAAGACAGCCGCAGCCGTTTCCCCGGTGGTGGTGCGGCTTCCAAAGAAGATGGTTTTGGCTCTGGACAAAGCTGCCGAGGCTAACTGCCGCACCCGCAGCAGCGAGGTGCGTATCCGCCTGCAGCAGACGCTGGGACGGGGTGCAGCATGACGAACAATGTGAATACACACCGCGCAACCGATGTGTTTCCAACCGTTTCCAGCCGCCCTGGGCAGGGCGACCTGTGGCGCCCGATCCTGCTCCGTTGCCCCGTGGGGCTGCTGAACCACATCGACGCCTGCGCAAAGGCCGGCTACCGCACGCGCACGGCTGAACTCCTTGCGCGGCTTGAGGCCTCGACGGCTGGTGAAACGGTTGATGAGCATGGCGTGATCGTCCGCGCTGGCCTCGCTCGTTCCAAGTGAGGCCGCCATGCCAACCCCACCAAAAGCCCCGAAACACGAAGTGCCCGTGAGCCCCTTCCGCGCGCTCTACGAGGTGGTGCACAGCTACGGCGCCAAGGACCTGGCCGAGGAACTCGGCATGCGCCAGGGCGTGCTGTGCAACAAGGCCGACGCCGACGTGGAGAGCCACCACCAGCCCACGCTGCGCGACCTGATCGCCATCACCCGGCAGACCGGCGACATGCGGGTGCTGGAGAGCCTGAACCGCCTGTTCAACCGCGCAACCATCGACCTGCGCCCAGGCCCCGTAAGCGACGCGGCGGTGCTGGAGCTGCTGCTGCGCGTGAGCAGCGAGAAGGGCCAGATGGCCCAGGCCCTGCGCAACGGCTACGCCGACGCCCGGTTCTCCCGCGAGGACTACATGGCCGTGCGCGCCGAGGGGTTCGACGTCATCAACGCGGTGCTGGACTTCATGCACCGCCTGGAGGGCCTTGTCGATGACTAGGCCCGACCGCCGCATTACCCACCGGGCGCCCGAAGGGCAGGGGCCCGCCGCCAACCAGGCGCTTGCGCTCCTGTTCGGCGTGGAGCTGATCGATGCCCTGCAAAGGAGACGCGATGCCAAGCCGCAGCAACCCGCACCAACCCCGGCTCCCCTTGGACATGCCGCCGCCAGCGCGCGAGGAAGACATGCGCGCCCTGTTCGAGGCGCAGTGGTCGCGCTGGCACCACTGCAAGACCTACGAGGCGGCCGTGGCTGACCCCATCACCCGGCGCCTGCTGGAGCTGAGCGTGGTTCACAGCGCACGCCACGCGGTGCAGCACGGACGGGGCCGGCGATGAGCTGGGGAAGCGATTTTTTGAACAAGGCCGGGACTTCGCCGCAGGGCGTGGTGCTGGCCCTGGTGTGGGCTGGCTTGGTGTGCGCCAGTACCGCGTGGGATTCAGAGCACGCCGCAACAGAAAAAAACCTCATGGAGTTCACGAATGCAAAAGCGATATTTGACCGAGTTAGAGCAGTCTCGGCTGCTCAGTGGGGCCTTGGCAGTCAACTGCTCGCTGGCCCAGCGCGACCACCACTGGATGGCCGTGCTGATCCTCACGGGCATGCGCATCCAGGAGTTCTCGCGCCTTACCGTGCCGATGGTTCAGCAGGCGCTGCAAACGGGCTGGCTGGTCACCCCGAAATCGTTCTGCAAGGGCGGCCGGCGCGGCCATGAGTTCGTGATGACGGCGCGCCTGCGCTGCCACCTGGCCGCCCTGGTGAAGCTGAGCGACCAATTCGGCGCCGGCTGCCAGGCGCCGGAGCAGGGCCAGCCCCTGGTATGGGGCGGGCGCGACGCAGCCGGCATTGCCGGGCCGCTGGGCGTGCGGGCCTATGAGATCCGCGTGAAGCAGTGGGCCGTCCATGCCGGGCTGGATCCGCGCATCAGCCCCCACTGGTTCCGCCACACCCGCGGCATGAACATCATGCGCCGCAGCCGGGGCGACAACCCCCTCAAGGTGGCCCAGATCGCCCTGGGCCACGCCAGCCTCAAGAGCACGGGCGTGTACATGCAGCTCAGCCGCGAGGAATACGAGCGCGAGATTCACCTGGTGGACGGCGGGCGCCTGCCCAAGGCCGTGGCGCGGCGCCTGGCGCTGCAAGGAGCCCCGGCATGAACGCCCCCTCCCACTGGCAAATCCACGGCACCGCTGAGCTGCTTCCCCGCAGCAAGCGCGAATCCCCCGGCACGCTGTCCGTGCACACCCAGCAGCACCCCTCCATCGCCGGGGGGAAGGTGCATGTGGTGCAAGAAATCAGCATGGGCCCGTTCACCCTGGCCGCGCGCATGGACAGCAAGGCAGTGCGGGCGCTGTGCGTGAAGATGCTGGCCGCCGCCGAGGTGGCCGACGCGCTGGCCCGCAAGGAAGGGGGCGCGTGATGGTGTTCACGGTCACCCACATCAGCCCCGCCGGGGCCATGCACCGCCGCGACGTGCGGGCCGCCAGCAACGAGCTGGCCATGGCCTGGATGGAGCAGCTCTACGGCCAGGCCCGCACCATCGCCGCCATCCTGAAAGGCGGTGCCGCATGAAGATCGTTCGTATCCATGGCTCATGTGGCGCAGGGAAGACCACCGTCCTCAACTATGCCGCCCGTGTCTTGGCGGTGCAGGACGGGCGCGCTGTTCGTGAGCTGACGGGCCTTCGCTATGCCGCTGTAGCGAAGCTTTTGCAAGAGAACCACAACGCGAATACGTGTTTCGTCATCGACGAGCCGGACCGCGTTGTCTGGGAGTTGCTGGAGCGTTCGACGAATCACCCTGCCCATCTGCTTGTGGCCTTCGCCGCCGAAGCGTCGGAAGGCGGTGCCGCATGAAATACATCGCATGCCGCGCCGCTTGGCTGACGCTCGACGCCGTGTACCGCTTGGCCGCCCGGTTCGCCGCGCTGCTGGCCCGGGCGGCCGATGCGGCGCAGATCGAAATGCTGATCGCCCTGGCGGACCAGCGCATCAAGGCGCAGCAGCGCCAGGCCGCAGGGGAGGGCGACGCATGAGCCGGCAAGCCTTTATCACCCTGGCGGCCGAGCGGATCGAGCCCGGCCCCCTTCGCTGGGTGGGTGACGTGCTGCAGCAGGAAACCCGCCTGTTCCTGAACGGCCAGTGCGTGTGCGTGCTGCTGGTGTCGTTCCCCCCTGGCAGCCCCGAGTGGACGAAAGGCCAGCGCCTGCGCGCCCTCGACGGCATGGGGGCCGTGCCGGCATGACGGCCGACCTCCGTTCCCAGGTGCTGCAGGTGCTGGCCGAGGCCGGCACCTGGGTGGACCGCCCCGCGCTGGCCCACCTGACCACCTGCGTGCCCGCGCTGGATGACGTGCTGGCCGACCTGGTGGTGGACGGGCGCGTGGAGCACCAGCGCTTCGTGGGCTACCGGCTGGCGGTGTCTGCGCTGGCGCGCGCCGCGCTATTGAAACTGCAGCGCGAACCGCAGTTACGGCGGGCCGTAGCGGCCAAAACCATAGAAAAAAACGGGCAGTCCCAGGTGCTGATGGGCGTGGCGCAGCGGTGCGCGGACGCCGCCGGCGGCGTGGTGACCTTCGACATGGCCCTGCCTGTCTGCACCACGCCCCAGGCGGCGCTGGCGCAGGCCCAGGCATGGCTGGCGTTCTGTGCAAAGGGAGGGCTACTCAATGGCTGACGCGAATTACTGGAAGGCGCGCTGCCGGCGCGCCGAGGGGCTTCTGGCGAAAGCGCGCCAGGGCCTGCGGGTGACCAGCCAGCGCGCGGCGGTGCTGCAGGCGCTGGGCGAGCTCAAGCCCGGCGAGTGGCTGGGCACCGACCGCCTGGCGCGCATGGCCGGGGTGAAGTGGTCGCACCTGGCCGAAATGGAGGCGCTTGGCCTGGTGGTAAGCCGCCCAGTGCAGGGCGCCAACAAGTCGGAATGGCAGCTGGAGCACCTGGTGCTGGTGCCGGAAGGCGGTGCCGCATGAGCGTGGTGACCGTTACCTACCGCCGCCAGCCCGCACCGCTGCCTAAGTTCTGGCGCCCCAAGCTGCAGGCCCCCACCCGCGACTTGTGCCGAACCATCCACTGGGACCTGATCTCCCGCTTCACCGCCGGCACCGCCGACCGAGAAGTGCTGTGGGACTGGATGGAAACGGGCCTGACCTACCACCAGCTCATGCGCTACCTGGAGATGGACGGCACGCCGTTCACCCTGGAGGCCATGGCGGCGGTGACCGAGCAGCTCGGCATCTACGAGGCCGTTGCCGCCCGCTTCGCCCGCACGGGCCGCGTGGGGTTCAGCGCGCCGGAGCTGCTGGTGGCACGCGCGGCCGCGCAGGTGTTTGACAGCCTGCTCGACCTGGACCGCCACGGCCTGGCCGAGAAGGCCGCGCTGTGGAGCAACGGCGTGATGGCTAAGGCGCGGGCGGGCAAGAAATGAACGGCCTGCCCTACATCGAAATTTCTGCCGCCTTCTTTGGCGTGCTGGGCACCTTGCTGCTGGCCGGGCGCTCGCGCGCTGCGGGCTGGGGCTTCGTCGCCTACCTGGCCAGCAATGTCGGCTGGCTTGCCTTTGCGTGGGAGCGCGCCCTGTGGGCGCTGTTCCTGCAGCAATTCGTGTTCACCCTGTGCAGCGTGTACGGGGTGTGGATGTGGATCGTTCGACCCGCGTGGCATGGCCGCGTGGGCGGTGGACTGAACAAGGAGTGAGCGATGGGAGTTCAAGTAACTGGAAATGTGCAGCTGTCTTGCGACGGTTCCGCGAGTGACATCGGCGTTGACGGCGCGGCCGTGCTGCTCGCGCCGCTGGTGAATGGCTGCCGAGAACGCATGCCCCGCCAGGAGATGGTCCCCTTGTGCCGCGGCCTCCTGTCGGGTGTGCTGGCGCACTTCTCCGAGGAGCTGTCCCGCGAGGAGCTGCTGGATCTGCTGGAGCGTGCAAAGGACATGGTGGGCGCCTGCGACGCGTTCAAGCCTGCGAAGGACTTGCTTGCGCGCCCAGGAAAGGCGGCGCACTGATGGCCGACAAGAGACAGGCGGCTGGAGGCTGCATGACGAGCCTCGCACACGTTCAAGCCAAGCTGGTATCGGCCCAGCATTGCCACCCAAATGCAGTGCAGGCGCTTATCGGTGAAGCGCTGGCAGCTATCGATGTGATAGCGACCGCCAAGGAGGATGGAGCACCACTCCTGCCGCCCTACAAAGTCCGCGTCATGGACCCGACCGGCCAGTGGAGCCCGTGGGTACCTCTTGGCGGTGGGCTCAGACACTCGCAAGTTGAGGTTGGTTTGTCAGAGTTAGATCCACTGGCGGCGCCTGCGCTCAGCGAACAGGATGCCGGGTTGCTGGAACAAGGCGCGTCCATGCTGGAGGCCCTGGCGAACGACGAGCGCAATCGCGGCAACGATTCAGCCGCAATGGGGGCCGAGTGCAGTGCTCATGCCGTGCGCAGGCTCGCCGTCGAGCTGCTGAATGCGGCGCGGTACCGCTTTCTCGCGCGCTCCATGGGCGTCATTTGCATCGCCAGGGCCGACGAGAACACTGGCGGAGTCCTGAAAGCCGGGGCCGCAGATGCTGCCATCGACGCCGCCATGGTTGCGAAAGGCGGTGCCGCATGAAGCCCCAGGACGTCACGAGCTTCTTCCTCTTCGGCGGCTCCGGCGCGGGCGCTGCGGGCTTCAAGGATGCGGACCCCTCCATAGGCACCATCCGGGGCCGCATGGTGGTGCTGGGCGGAATCGACGTGGACCGGCGGGCCTGCACCGACTTCAAGATGCTCACGGGTGTGCCGCAGGCCTGCGTGGATCTGTTCAGCCTGCAGCAGTACCTGGCCTGGTACGGCCACATGCCGCCCGAGGGCTGGCGCGAGGCCTCTGCCGACACGGTGCGCTCTGCGGCGCAGTGGCTGTGCCCCGACATCGTGTTCCTGTCGGCGCCGTGCAAGGGCTTCTCGGGCTTGCTGCCGGCCGCCCACGCCTCGACGGTGAAATACCAGGCGCTGAACGAGCTGACGCTGCGCGGCGTGTGGATGATGCTGGAGGCCTTCGCAGACGACTTGCCGGGCCTGATCGTGTTCGAGAACGTGCCGCGCATCGCCACACGGGGGCGGCACCTGCTGGACCAGATCATCGGCATGCTGCAGCACTACGGCTACGCCACGGCCGAGACCACGCACGACTGCGGCGAGCTGGGCGACGGCCTGGGCCAGAGCCGCCGCCGCTTCCTGCTGGTGGCGCGCCTTGTGCGCAAGGTGCCGCCGTTCCTGTACGAGCCGCCCAAGCGCGCCCTGCGCAGCGTGGGCGAGGTGCTGGGCCACATGCCCTTGCCGGGCGACCCGCTGGGCGGCCCCATGCACCGCATGCCCGCCCTGCAGTGGAAGACCTGGGTGCGCCTGGCCTTCGTGGAGGCGGGCAGCGACTGGCGCAGCCTGAACCGCCTGGCCGTGGAGGATGGGAACCTGCGGGACTACCTGATCGTTCCCGACATGCACGGCGGCGTGCTGGGCGTAAACCGCTGGGATGAACCCACCGGCGTGGTGGCCGGGGCATCCCGCCCGGCCAACGGCTCGTTTTCCGTGGCTGACCCGCGCTTCATCCAGTCCGCCAAGTGGAAGGATGGCCAGGCCCTGGGCGTGCGCCGCTGGGGCGAGTCCACGGGCACGGTGGCGGGCCAAACCGGGCCGCTGCAGGGCGCCTACAGCGTGGCCGACCCGCGCCACGGCGGCCCGGCGAAGCACTCGAACGAGTTCCGCATCGTGGCGTGGGACAACGCGGCGCGCGCGGTGACCAGCGCGCACGGCTCCGGCCAGGCCGTGGCCGACCCGCGCCAGGAGGGCTTGCCGTTCGCCAAGTACAGCGTGACGCCCTTCCACGAGGCCTGCGGCACCGTGATTGCAGGCAGCACCACGGGCCAGGGCGCTTTTGCTGTGGCGGACCCGCGTCCCAACATGCAGCGCGGCAAGGGCGACCACTACCTGACCGGCGGGCACTACGGCGTGGTGCGCCACACCGACCCGGCCGGGGCCGTGAGCGCTTCGGCGTGCCACGACAACGGGAACTGGAGCGTGGCCGACCCGCGCCCCGCTTCCGGTTTTGCCCCCGTGATCGTGGCGCCCGCCATGCCCGCAGCCAACGACAAGCTGGTGGCGCGCATCCAGTCGCTCGACGGCACTTGGCACCGCCCGTTCACCACGCTGGAGCTGGCCGCGCTGCAGAGCTTTATCGACCCCGAGGAGTATTTCGCCGCCGGCGGCCCGGCCGAGCAGGGCGAACGCTTCGTGCTTGACGGCACGAACGACCAGCGCTGGCGCGAGGCCATCGGCAACGCCGTGCCGCGCAAGTCGGCCAAGGCCATCGGCACGGTGATGGGCCAGACCATCCTGCTGGCCAGGAACGGCGAGACCTTCGTGCTGGGCAGCACGCCCATCTGGGTGCGGCCCATGGTGGCCGCGCTGGCGGTGGCGCGGGAAGGGGGTGCCCATGCTTGAGCCGACCACCGTCACTGTCAGTGCCGACGCACTTTCCCGGGTGCTGGTGGCCCTGATCGGCCCGCCGCACCGCATCCGAGAGCTGCAGGCCACACGCAGCCTGCACAAGCTGGGGTTCCCGAACCCCATCGACATCCTGATAGAGCAATACAACGCAGCCGCCGCGCTGCAGGAGAACCCCCATGGCTGAAACCGTCCTCAACGCCTTCCAGTCCGTCCGCCCCCGTGGCGTGAACCGCCCTAGCGCCATCCCGGCGAAGAAGGGCGCCGGCAAGCCGATGACCATCGGGAACCCGCGTGTGCGGGTGCTCGACTCCACCGGCCAGCTCCGCTCCTCCCTGGCCCCGCGCCCGCACAGCGGCTTCCTGATCGAGGGCCGCGAGCAGGCCCAGGCCAGCCAGGACAAGCGCCGCAAGCTGGTGAAAGGGGGCCTGTGATGGCCGCGCCCGTTTGCCAAACCCAGGCCGAGGCCAACGCCTTCTGGGCCGACAAGGAGCTCAAAAAGTGGGTGGTGACCTTCACCGCCGGCGCGCGCGGCCGGCGCCGCACGGGCGAATCCTTCGTGGGCGCGGCCACGTCGGCCGGCGCCCGGCGCGCCGGCATCGCCGACATGGAGCAGCGCGGCCACGACTGGGCCCGCTGCGCCGCCGCCACGGTGCGGCTGGCGACGGCGCAGGATCTGGGGTGCGTGCACGTGGGTGCGAAAGGCGGTGCGGCATGAAGGAGCGCCCGATTCTGTATGCCGGCGCCATGGTCCGCGCGCTGCGGGCAGACCTGAAGACCATGACCCGGCGCCTTGTAAATGGGGCCGCTCTCGACTGGCTCGACCGGGAGGGATTCACGCCGGAATTCGTTGCGTTGCCGGAGAACGGCATGTGCCCCTACGGCCAACCGGGTGACCGGCTTTGGGTGCGAGAAAGGGGGTGGGAACGGCCACCTCGCACGCGGAAGATGATGTGCGATGGTGCGGACACCTGGGAGCGCTTCTACTACGACGCCGACGGTCTGAGCCCTACCGAGACCGAGGATTTGAAGACCTGGGGCTTCAAGCGCCGACCGAGTATCCACATGCCCAGATGGGCCAGCCGCATTTCGCTGGAGATCACGTCCGTGCGCATCCAGCGCCTGCAGAGCATCAGCGAAGAGGACGCGCTCGCCGAGGGTACGCCCGGCGGCCACGGTTCGATTCCTGGCTATGGCTACAACGCCATGCCCGGCGAGCATTTCATGTGGCTTTGGCAGCAGCTGTACGGATCCGGTTCGTGGGCCGCCAACCCCTGGGTGTGGGTGCTGGAGTTCCGGCGCCTGCAGGAAGGCGGTGCCGCATGAGACCCACCCAGCACCCCACCAACAACGACGTGCTGGGCGCACCGCCTGGCGTGGCGATCGAGGATTGCAAGCCGCTGGCGATCACCCGCGTGATGTATGAGCGCGGCGGGCCTGCCCTGTGGTCGTTCTGGGAGCCGAGCCCGGAGGAGCGCGCTGCCATTGCTGCCGGCGCGCTGGTGCGGTTTTCCTGCTGGGGCAGGACGCACCCGCCCGTGGCCATTGGCGTGGACGGCGTGGAGGAACGCCCATGGTGAGCGAACCCACCCCCTGGCACGCCGCCGACAAGGCGTACCAAGCGCACCACGGCGCGTGCGCGCAGTGCCGGGCGGCCGGCGTCAACCCGGCTGGCCAGGCGCGCTGCGCCGCCGGCGCGGCGCTGTGGGCCGCATACCAGGAGGCGGGCGATCCGCCGCACTTTCTGTGGCTTCGGAGCAAGGGGCGCACGTCATGACGTTGGAACAAGTTGCCGCCGTGATTTTTGCTTGTGCCTCCAGCGTGTTGTCCGTGGTGGCGGCGCTGTCGGCACGGCCACAGGAGTCCGAGTTGCCCGCGTGGGCCGCTGGTTTGCTGTTCCTTGGGTTCGCTTGGGGCGTCTTCGTGACTGCCGTGTTGTTCCGGGTGTTCATGGTGGGCAAAGCATGAGCACCCGCATCTACATCGCCGGCCCCATGACGGGCCTGCCCGAATTCAACTACCCCGCCTTCCAGGCCGAGGCGGCGCGCCTGCGTGCGCTGGGCTTCCACGTGGAGAACCCGGCCGAGAACGCGGCGCCGGCGTGCGGCTCGTGGGCGGGCTACATGCGCCTGGCCATCGCGCAGCTGGTGACGTGCGACGCCATCTGCCTGCTGCCCGGGTGGGCGGCGTCGCGCGGCGCGTCCATCGAGCACGGCCTGGCCGTGCAGCTGGGGCTGGCGGTGATGTTCCAGGACGCCCAATAGGTTTACACACATTTTTGATTCCAACGCACGTCCGCTGTGCGTCTACAGCTATAAAAACATGAGCAACAACGGATCAACATCAGCGCAGGGCGGCCAGCGGCCCGACCTTGCAGCCAAGCTGAACGCGGAAATCTGCTGCGAAGACCTGGCCGAGAGGCTGGGCCTGGAGCGGCCGGGGGGCAAGACCAGCAACTTCCGCAGCCCCCACCACAAGGACAAGGCGCCGAGCGTGTCGGTGTATGTGCCCGAGAAGGCCCCGACAGGGAGCAACAAGCGCTGGAAGGACTGGAGCACGGGCGAGGCTGGCGGCCCGGTGGACATGGTGATGTGGGCGCGGGGGCTGGACTTTCCGGAGGCGGTGAAGGAGCTGTCCGGGCTGTACCCGTCCATCCGCGTGCCGGCGCCGGCGCCGTCCGCCGCTGCCCTGGGCCCGCGCCCGCAGCCCACGCTGGCGGAGTGGATTGCCGAGAGGTGCATCGCCGCGGCCAAGACCGACCAGAAGGAGGAGCTGCTGAACTACCTGTGCGGCCATGAGGACGGCCAGCGGCACCTGGCGCTGCCGGTGGTGGAGGCGGCCATCAAGCGCGGCACGGTGGGGCTGAACACCTGGACCAAGCCGGGCGCCACGCCGGGCGAGCAGGGCTACGGCGGGCCGGCGGCGGCGTTCATCGTGCGTTCGCGCCTCGACGGCCGGGTGCTGGGCGTGGACATGCGTTTCATCGACGCCGACCTGAACGGCGGCCAGAAGACCACCAGCCAGGGCGACAAGGTGGGCGCGCCGTGGACGGCGGACTGGCGCAAGCTGATGGCGGCGCGCACGGTGGTGGTGGTGGAGAGCGCCATCAACGCGCTGAGCGTGGATTCGGCCCAGGTGCCGGGCGTGGCCGCGCTGGCGGTGCGGGGCACGCAGACGATCGAGGGCGGGGACTGGTCATTCCTGCGGGGTAAGCAGGTGATCCTGGCCTTTGACAACGACCACAAGCCGCAGGAGCAGGGCGAGAACAAGGGCTTTTGCCCGGGCCCGCTGGCGGCCTGGCGCATGCACGAGATCCTGACGGGGCTGGACGTGGCCTGCCTGCTGGTGGACCAGGAGGGCTGGAAGCACAACGACGAGCCGGTGAACGACCTGAACGACCTGCTGCAGGTGCGCAAGGCGGACGGCCTGGGCCTGGCCCTGAAGGTGCTGGAGGAGTGCGCCATTCCGGGCCTGCCGACCAAGACCTACCGCCCGGGCAAGCAACGCATTTGGCTGCCTACGCACGACTTCCACGCCTACAGCAAGTACCGCGTGGCGCCGGACTTCACCCGGGCGGTGAAGGCGGTGGAGCGCGACAGCGAGACGGGCGAGGAGAAGGTGTCGTATGCCGACATTTGCGGCTTCCGGGTGGCGGCGGTGAGCCGGGTGCAGATTGCCTCGCCCACGTCGACCATGACGGGCGACCCGGACAATGCGCCGCGCACGGTGTTTGCGCTCTCGGTGCAGGTGGCGCGCCACGGCCCGGTGCTGCAGCGCCGCGTGGTGGACGATGAGAAGCTGCACAACCAGGACGTGTGGAAGAAGCTGGGCCCCATCTACGCCCCCACGGCCTTTGCCCGCCTGGTCAACGTGTGGGAGCGGGCGTCGCACATCGGCGCGCGGGAGGCCATCAACTTCGTGGGCCTGGCCTGGCGTGACGGGCGCCCGGTGGTGAACGAGGGGCCGGACTGCTTCTTTACCGACGCGCGCCAGCAGTGCCCGTACAGCGACCTGGTGTTTCCCAGCGGCACCATGGACGATGCACGGGCGGTGCTGGCCCAGTTCCAGGGCACGTTCCGCGACAACGCGGCCATGATCCCGCTGGTGTGGGGCCTGGGGGCGCACCTCAAGGCCTTCCTGGGGTTCTGGCCGCATTTCGTGATGCAGGCCGAGAAGGGCACCGGCAAGAGCACGCTGGTGAAGCGCCTGGAGCGCGCCATTGCCATGGTGATGAGCAGCCGCCAGAGCCTGCAGACCGAGTTCCGCCAGCTCACCAGCGTGAGCTACACCAGCCACCCGGTGGGCTGGGGCGAGATGAGCGCGAACAAGCAGGACATCATCAACAAGGCGGTGCACAACCTGCAGGAGTGCTACCAGTACGAGCACACCCGGCGCGGCGCCGACCTGATCGACTACCTGCTGTGCGCGCCCGTGCTGCTGGCCGGCGAGGACGTGCCGGTGCAGAGCCTGCAGGGCAAGGTGGTGCGCAGCGAGCTGACCAAGGTTCGCCGCGGCCCAGAAATGCCCCAGGACTTGCCCGTGTTCCCGGTGAAGCAGTGGCTGCTGTTCCTGACCCGCAAGGACAAGGCGCGGGTGCGCAAGCTGCACGAGGACATGGTGGAACGCCTGTCGGCGAGCTGCGTGGCCAGCACGGCCGACGCCGGCGCCGAGCGCATGGTGAACAACTACGCCGCCCTGGCCGCCGCCTGGCACTTACTGTGCGAGTTTGCCGACCTGCACGAGGACACGGGCGACTTCCTGGGCGACCTGACCGCCGAGATGAACGCCCACATCGGCGAGAGCGTGAGCGACCGCCAGCCCTGGGCCTGGATCACCGAGAAGCTGCTGAGCGAGATCGCGCAGCACACCTTCCGCTACCCCTACGAGTTCGACTCCATCGACGACGTGCCCGTGCTGTGCGTGCGCACCTCCCACGTCATGAGCCACATGAGCACCACCGCCACGCTGCGCGAGTTCTGGGACGGCCTGCCGGTCAAGAGCGACCGCATCTACAAGAAGCAGTTGCAGGCGGCCGGCGTGCTGCTGGAGAAGGACGGCCACCCGCAGGCGGTGGAGCGCGTCATCAAGGGCACGCGCATGTCCAACATGGTGGCCATGAAGCTGGAGGCCCTGCGCCAGTACGGCCTGCACGCGGCCGTGCCGGTGAAGGAGACAGGCGACCCGGGAGCTGTGCCATGGTGACCCGGCCGGCCCTGCGCTACCACGGCGGCAAGTTTCGGCTGGCGCCGTGGGTGATGCGGTTCTTTCCGCCGCATCGGATCTACACCGAGGCATTCGGCGGCGCGGCCGGCGTGCTGCTGCAGAAGCCACGCAGCCACGGCGAGGTCTACAACGACCTGGACGGCAACGTGGTGGCGTTCTTCCGCTGCCTGCAGCAGCCCGAGCTGCGCGACCGCCTGGTGCAGGCGATCACGCTTACGCCATATGCCCGTGACGAGTTCGACCTGGCCTGGGAGCCGACAGATGACCAGATCGAGCGTGCGCGCCGCACGGCGATCCGGGCGCAGATGGGGTTCGGGTCCGCAGGGGCTACGAAAGGGTCCACCGGGCTGCGCACGGACACCATGCGCCGCTATTCCACGGCCCAGATGGACTGGGCGGCCTACCCACCCGTGCTGCTCGACGTGGCCGAGCGGTTCCAGCAGGTGCTGATCGAGAACCGGCCCGCCGTCGACGTGCTCCAGCAGCACGACAGCCCGGAGACGCTGCACTTCGTGGACCCGCCCTATGTGCACAGCACCCGCGTGCTGCGCAGCCAGGGGGGCTACAGGCATGAGATGACCGACGAGGACCACGCCGAGCTGCTGCGCGGGCTGCGCGGCATGGTGGTCCTGTCGGGGTATGCCTCGGACCTGTACGCCGGCGATCTGCCGGGCTGGATCTCGCACAGCACCCAAGCACGCATTGCAGCCGGGCGCGGCGCAGCCGTGCGCACTGAGGTGGTCTGGCTGAATCCGGCGTGTGCTGACGCGCTGGCCAGCGCCGCTGGCGGGCTGTTCGGCGGCCTCGATGCGGCCCCGGTGATGGAGGTGTGCCCATGACCCGGCCCCCCTTCTTCCAGAGGCCTGCGCGCCGCCAGGCGCTTCCTGCCGTCCGCGTAGCGGCTGATCTGGATTCATGCGTGCGGCGCATCGCCTGCCTTCCTCGCCCCCCGCACCCCCCAGCGCAGAAGGCCCCGCCGTGTCCGGGGAAACCCCAGGAGGGCAGAGGGGCTGGGCATAGCTTTTCGCAATGCCGGGATACGGGCACATCTCCCAGAACCCGTGGATGCACCCCCGTTTTTCAGCGAAACCCGCATGGCTCTAAGCGCCGCGCCGGTTTTCAACCCGTGGATTCCCCACGGGTTGACCTGAATTCCCCATGGGTTGGGCCTATTTCTCCATATCCGGCTTTAGCCGAGCCTTGGGCCTTTTCTTCTCTTCTTCTTCTTTTTTTAGAGGAGAGAGAGAGGAAAGAGAGGAGCGGAGGCCGCAGGGGGGCATCCACGGGGTGGGATCGTAGTAACAAAGTGTGTCCACAAGTCGGCGGCATGCCCCACGGGTTTTTCGTGGCTGAATATTTGGGCAAAAGCCTTGTGTGGCGCGGGTTTACGCTGGTTTCGGGGGCTGATCCACGGTCCACGGGTGGAAATGCCTGTGTGCCCCCCGCTGGCGCTGTTTCGGGAGGTGTTCATGGCGAGTAGAGGTTGGTCGGATGACCTGGCGATTGATGCGTGGATGGAATACATGCGGATGAACCAGAACCGGAGCCCGCGCACCTTGGAGGCGTACCGCCTGGCCATGTCGCGGCTGAAGGAGTTCATGCAGGGGCGGCCCATCATGGAGGCCACGGGGGAGGAGTTGGACGTGTTCTGTGGCCTGTGGCTGCACCGCAAGGGCGTGGTGGCCCGCAGCCGCAAGCCCTACATCTCGGCGGTGCGCGGGTTCTACCTGTGGTGCCAGGTGCGCGGGCTGATCGACAGCAACACCGCCAAGGCCTTGGAGCACCCCCGCACGGGGCTGTCGCTGCCCAATGTCATCACCCTGGCCAACGCCGAGCGGCTGATGAACGCGCCGGATCTCGCCACCTTCAAGGGCATCCGGGATTCAGCCATCCTGCACGTGCTGCTGGGCGCAGGCCTGCGCGTGTCGGGCCTGGTGGGGCTGAACGAGGGCGACCTGTACCGCGACACCCTGAACGGGCGATCGCGCATGTACCTGCGGGTGACCGAGAAGGGCGACCGCCAGCGCCTGCTTCCTCTGCCGCGCGAGGCCGAGGCCATCCTGCTCGTGTACCTGGGCCATGAGGACCTGGCCGACATCGACCGCGAGACGGTGAACCGGCAGGGCCGCCCGGATAAGGTGCTGTTCGTGTCCACCCGCAATAGCACGGTGGCCGAGCATGCGTTCCGGGGCGAGGAGCGCCGGCTGAGCCGCCAGTCGGTGCATGACATCGTGCAGAACTACGGCACCGCCGTTGGCATCCCGGCCCAGCAGCTACACCCGCACGCCATGCGCCACCTGTTCGGAACGGAGCTGACCGAGGGTGACGTGCCCACGCTGTCGGTGCAGAACCTCATGGGGCATGCCGACCCCAAGAGCACGGCCATCTACACAGAGCTGAGCATCCGCAAAAAGACCCACATCGTGGACGCGCACAGCCCGCTGTCCAAGATGCGCACGCCCGTCAGCGAGCTGCTCAAGCGCCTGCCCGGCTGAGCCAGCAGCACCTCCCCCAAATTTCTCCACGGCATCAAGCCTTGAACCCATATGCCCATCCGTAGCGCATGTACACACAAACGCAATACCGTCAACCTGCCGGAGCCGAAGCCCCGGCATGCCCAGGGGGTCCCGCGCCACGCCGCAACTTGCCCTCAGAACGGCCAGACTCGCACGGGGGTGTCGTTTCGCACTCTGTCAAAAAGCGAAGTGGCGGCGCATGCGCTCCCTCTGGCACGGGGGGCGCACGATGCATGAAATGCGAAATGCCAGCCCTGCAGGCGCGCAGATTGACTGGGTAAACGATGCAGCCATGGAGGGGGTGGGGGCCCGGCAAGGCCACGACCAGCCCCTGGCAGGGGGGGGTGGGTACCTGGATGAATGCACCCCGGCCCAACTTTGGACCGATGCCAAATTTCGCGAGCTGGCCGACATGGGGCTGCCCCAGGTGTGGCTCGACGTCGCCCAGGATCTGGGCTACGACGCTTTCATGCGCATGTGGCGGCGCCTCGACGCGGCTGTGGAGCTGCGCAGCGACACCGAATCCATGATCGAGGTGCAGTTGCGCCGGTATTCCAGCTTCCAGCGCTACCAGCGCAATCGCTTCATCGAGTCGCTGGCCGGCACGGGCCTGTCCGTCAAGGAAATTCGGGAGCGCGTGTCGCAGGAGATTGGTGAGAAATTGAGCCCAAAACACATTCGCCGCCTGGCAAACGCCCGTAGAGTGCCCGCATGAAACGCGCCGTCATCTATGCCCGAGTGAGCACCAAGCGGCAGGCCGACGACGGCCTGCCCGTGGAAAGCCAGGTCGACCACTGCAAGACCAAGGCCGCGGCCCTGGATGCCACCGTCACGAAGGTGTTCGTGGACGGGGGCATTTCCGGCACCACCGACCGCCGGCCGTCCTTCCAGGACGCGCTGAACTACTGCGCGGTGATGAACATCGACTACTTCATCTGCTGGTCATCCAGCCGGTTTGCGCGCAACCACCTGGACGCCGGCCACTACAAGGGCCTGCTGGCCCGCTACGGCACCCGCCTGATTTACTCGAGCACTGAGGTAGACCTGCGCACGGACGATGGCTGGTTCATCGACGCGATCGGCGCGGTCATCGATGAGCGCTACTCGCGCCAGGTGGCCAGCGACACCCGCCGCTCCATGCTCAAGGCGGCCCGGGACGGCTATTTCCTGGGGGGAACGGTCCCGTTCGGCTACGTGGCCGTGGCCGAGGGCAAGCGCAAGCGCCTGACAGAGCACCCCACAGAGGCCGTCGTCGTGCGCCAGATCTTCTCCATGTGCCTGCAGGGCTGCGGCACCAAGATGATCGCCATGAACCTGAACGCCCAGGGCCTGACGCGACGCGGAGCGCCCTGGACGAAGAACGCGCTCACCTACATCGTGCGCAACCAGATCTACGCCGGCTGGACGGTGTTCAACCGCACCACCAAGCGCGCGCAGAACCCCCAGGAAGACTGGGTGCGGGTACCGAACCACACGCCGCTGATCGACCCGGAAGATTTTGAAAAGGTGCAGAAGATGAAAACCGACCGCAGCCCCAGCAACGTGGGCGGCCAGCCGCGCAGCAATTTTGCGTTTACGGGGTTGTTGCGCTGCGCCGGCTGCGGCGCCAGCCTGCAAACCTGCAGCGGCACAGGCCGTGGGCGCACGTACCACTACTACGGCTGCAGAAACTCGCTGTCTGGCAAGAAGACATGCGGCTTCAAGCGCGTGCGCGCCGAGGTCTTCGACGAATGGATGCTGGCCGAGCTGCTCGACCAGGTGCTGACGCCCGACCGCATGACCGACATCGTGCAGCAGGCCCAGGCGCGCCGGGGTGAGTGGGTGCAGGAGCGCGCCGGCATGCGCACCGCCTTGGTGGCCGAGATGCGCGCGGCAGAAAAATCCCGCGCCAATCTCTATTCAGTGCTGGAGCTCCACGGCCAGGACGCCCCGAACCTGGGCGACCTCACGGCGCGCCTGCGCGAGTGGAACCTGCGCATCAAGACACTGGAGGAATCCCTGCTGGAGCTGGAGAACGAGCCGATTCCCGCAGCCGAGCTGCCCGACGTCGACCCCTCCGACGTGGCCGAGGTTCTGCGTGGAATCGTGATGGACTGCGCCGACCCAAAGAAACTGCGCGAGTTCCTGGGGGCGTTCGTGAAGGAGATTACGGTGGGTGATGAGGAAGTCCTGGTGGACTATCACCCAGAGTGCCTGGTACGGCTCGACAACCGCTCGCGGGTTCGCAGTGCGGATAAATGGCTCCTCGACCTGGGCTCGAACCAGGGACCTACGGATTAACAGTCCGGCGCTCTACCGACTGAGCTATCGAGGAATGATCGGTAAGTAAAAGCCCTGCGTTGCAGGGCTGGAAAATTCTTGGCTCCTCGACCTGGGCTCGAACCAGGGACCTACGGATTAACAGTCCGGCGCTCTACCGACTGAGCTATCGAGGAACAAGCCTTGCATTATATACAAAAAACGTGCCGCCGAGCCAGTGCGGAGCACTGCTTAGCGTGGTTCGGGGCGCAGCCACAGCCACGTCAGTACGCAAGACATGAAGGTACACGCCATGGCGGCCATCCAGAGCTTCGGCGCCGTGAAATACAGAATCACGGCGCACAGCGCCATCATGACGGTCGCATTCCATTTCGAACGCCGGCTGACGCGGCCGCCATTGGCCCAGTCGCGCAGCATGATGCCGAACAGCGGGTGATACCACAGCCATTCGTGGAGGCGCGGCGAGCAGCGCGCAGCCGCCCAGGCGGCCATCAGGATGAACACTGTGGTCGGCAAGCCGGGCACGAACACGCCGACCACGCCCAGCACAAGGCACAGGATGGCAAAGGCCAGCAAGGCCCAGCGCACGGGCAGCGGCAAAGGACGGTGCACGGGCGGCGCGGGCCGCAGGGTCGATGCCTCGGGGGCGGGCTGGCCGGCGGTGGGATCCATGGAGAGAGGCTCGGGCGTGAGATGGACCGCATTTTGCATGCCGGGGCTATTGCAGCGCGGCGAATAGACCTCCTTGCAGTGCCGTTATGCTGGCGCCCTTGGCTGCCTTACCGCAGGGAGGGCAGGATCGTATTTTTGCCGGCGTGTCCGGCCTGACTGCTGAATTGCTGAAACCATGGCCATCCACACCATCCTGAAAATGGGTGATCCGCGCTTGTGGAGCGCGGTACGCCCCGTCACGGAGTTCGATACCGTGGCATTGCGCCAGCTGGTGTCGGACATGTACGACACCATGCGCGCGGCCCGTGGCGCGGGCCTGGCGGCGCCGCAGATCGGAGTGGACCTGCAGGTGGTGGTCTTTGGCTCGGATGAGCCCAATCCGCGCTACCCTGACCGGCCTCTGGTGCCAGCCACGGTGCTCATCAATCCGGTGATCACGCCCGTCGGTACCGAGGAGGAGCAGGACTGGGAAGGCTGCCTCTCGGTACCGGGCCTGAGGGGGCGAGTGCCGCGCTGGCAGCGCATCCGCTACACCGGATTCGATCTGCAGGGCAATCCTATCGACCGTACGGCAGAGGGTTTTCATGCCCGCGTGGTGCAACATGAGTGCGACCACCTGGCCGGCATCCTTTATCCCATGCGTATGCGCGATTTCACCCAGTTCGGGTTCACCGAGGTGCTTTTCCCCAGCATGGACCCCGATCAGGACGACTGAAGGCCCAACGGTTCCAACGCGTCCCGCTCGATATCGGTAAACAGCCGTGATCCGGTGGTGAAGCAGACGTCTTCGGGGCCTTCCAGCGAGAAGGTACCGCCGCTGCCGGCCGTGACATCGATGATGAGCTGGCTGTTCTGCCAGTACTCGTACTGTGCCGCGCTGATGAAAAATGGGCAGTCGCCGATACGGCCTATCTGCAGGTCATTGCGTCCGGGCGTCAGTTCGCCCACCAGGTAGCACATCGGTGAACTGCCGTCGCAGCAGCCGTGCGACTGGTAGAACATCAGGTCTGCGCCGTGCTGGACCTTGAGGCGATCAATCAGGTCCAGGGCGGCGGGTGTGGCCACGACGCGTTCGACCATGAAACTCTCCTTAGAGGGAAGGCAAAAAGGCGGCCTCGCAGGCCGCCTTTTTGTTTCAGTTAACCGGGCTCAGAAGAAGCCCAGCGCCTTGGGGCTGTAGCTCACCAGCAGATTTTTGGTTTGTTGGTAGTGGTCGAGCATGACCTTGTGGGTTTCGCGGCCAATTCCCGACTCCTTGTAGCCGCCGAAGGCGGCGTGCGCAGGGTAGGCGTGGTAGCAGTTGGTCCATACGCGGCCTGCCTGGATGGCGCGGCCCATGCGGTAGGCCGTGCTGCCGTCGCGTGACCAGACGCCCGCACCCAGACCGTACGGCGTGTCGTTGGCGATGGCTAGCGCCTCGGCTTCGTCCTTGAAGGTGGTCACGGCCAGCACCGGGCCGAAGATCTCCTCCTGGAAGATGCGCATCTTGTTGTGTCCCTTGAACAGCGTGGGCTGGATGTAATAGCCGCCCGCCAGGTCACCGGGAAGGTTGGCACGGTCGCCGCCCACCAGCACCTGCGCGCCTTCCTCCTTGCCCAACGCCAGGTAGGTTTCGATCTTCTTCATCTGTTCGAGGGACGCCTGGGCGCCCATCATGCTGTCGGTGTCCAGTGGGCTGCCGTGCTTGATAGCCCGCACCCGGGCAAGGGCACGTTCCATGAACTTGTCGTAGACCGATTCCTGGATCAGTGCGCGCGAAGGACAGGTGCAGACCTCGCCCTGATTGAAGGCGAACAGCACCAGGCCCTCGATGGCCTTGTCAAAGAAATCGTCGTCGGCGGCGGCCACGTCGGCAAAGAAGATATTGGGCGACTTGCCACCCAGTTCCAGCGTGGCTGGAATCAGGTTGTTGGCGGCGGCCTGGGCAATGACCTTGCCGGTTGCGGTGGAACCGGTAAAGGCGATCTTGGCGATGCGGCGGCTCGACGCCAGCGGCATGCCGGCCTCGCGACCGTAGCCGTTGACGATGTTGACCACGCCGGGAGGCAGAAGGTCGGCGATGAGTTCGATCAGCACCAGGATCGACACCGGCGTCGATTCCGCCGGCTTGAGCACCACGCAGTTGCCTGCCGCCAGGGCGGGGGCCAGCTTCCAGGCGGCCATCAGGATGGGGAAGTTCCACGGAATGATCTGTCCGACCACACCCAGAGGTTCCTGGAAATGGTAAGCAATGGTGTCGCCGTCGATCTCGCTCAGGCTGCCCTCCTGTGAGCGCAGGCAGCCAGCGAAGTAGCGGAAATGGTCGACCGTGAGCGGAATGTCGGCGTTGAGGGTTTCGCGGATGGCTTTGCCGTTGTCCACGGTTTCGGCATAGGCCAGCATCTCCAGGTTCTGCTCGATGCGGTCGGCGATCTTGAGCAAGATATTTGCGCGGTCGGCAGCCGGCGTGCGCGCCCATTTTGCCGAAGCCGCATGGGCCGCGTCGAGTGCCAGCTCAATGTCCTCGGCCGTGGAACGTGCGGCACGGGTGTAGGGCTTGCCGGTGATGGGCGTGAGCACATCGAAATACCCGCCCTTGACCGGTGCGACGAATTTTCCGCCAATGAAGTTGTCGTAGTGCGGCTTGTAGGTGACCTTGGCGTTGGGGGAACCGGGGGGGGCGTACAGCATGCTTTTGTCTCCTGTGGATGTGTGTTTCGTTCGTGAATTCGCGCAGGTGGGCGCGGATTCCGCCCTGGTATTTGCAGGATGCGTGCCAGGCACTGCAGCACCTGTTCGGCCCGCAAATTGCCGCGAAACAGGCCATGCAGGCGGTTCCGTACCTGTACCGCTGTACCAGCTGCTGACACAGGTTGTGCCAAAACGGGACAGCACAGGGGTATTTCCGGCGGAAACCGCCTGTGCCGCTGGCGCACAATGGGCACGGCGCTGCCATGCCGATGTGGCGCTGCCGGAGATGGAGCACCCATCCCGTGCTCTGAACCATCAGGAGACAACGGCCATGTCCCCAACAGTCTTCCAGGAGCGACCGGTGCCCAGCCTCTTGCGCCAGGCCCGCCGCCAGTTGATGAGCAGTGGAAACCTGCCGCCCGATCTGATCCTTCCGGAACTTACGCAGTCCTGGATGCGTTGCTGGAGCTCGGGCCTGCAGCCATGCGGTCGAACGCCAGGTGCCCCACATGCATCGGGTGCCCAGTTGGCGCGGGCGCTGGAGGTACAGCGCGAACTGGTGGCCCATGCGCGGCCGGTGATGGAATTCCTGCTTGACCAGACCCGCGAAACCGACAGCATGGTCGTGCTCGCTGGCGCGGATGGCATGCTGCTGCACGCCTCCGGCGATCCGAATTTCGTCAGCCGGGCCGAGCGTGTGGCGCTGCGACCGGGCGCCACCTGGCATGAACAATACCGGGGCACGAATGCCATCGGCACGGCTCTTACGGATGACCGCGCGCTGGTGGTCCATGCGGATGAGCATTTCCTGGAGCGCAACGGTTTCCTGACCTGCGCTGCAGCACCCATCCATGCCCCGGATGGGCGCCTGCTCGGCGCGTTGGATGTTTCTGGCGACTACCGTGGGTACCACCGCCATACGCTGGGCTTGGTGCGTTCGGCGGCGCGCATGATCGAACACCGGCTGTTTGAAACACGGCACGACCCACGCCACTGGGGCGGCGTACGGCTCCGTCTACATGCCCAGCCCGAGGGGCTGGGCACCGTGACCGAAGGCCTTCTGGCTGTGCGCGAAGACGGCCTGCTGGTAGGGGCCAGCGCCACGGCCCTGGGCTTGCTGGGACTGAGCTGGCGCGATTTGCAGCAGGTGCGGCTCGACGCGGTGTTGGCCGAGTCGCTTGACCAGTTGCTGGACTGGTGCCAGCGCTCGGCCTCCATACCGCGCGTGGTGCACACGGTGTCGGGTCAGGCGGTGTGGCTGCGCGTGGAAATGGGGCGCCCGTCCCATACGCTGCACCGCAGTGCGCCTCTGGTTCCGCCAGCCGTGGTGCCGGCAGACGCACTGGCGGCGCTCGATACGGGGGATCTGGTGCTGCAGGCTGCGATCGCGCGGGCGCGCAAGGTGATGGGCAAGCCGATACCGCTGCTGCTCCAGGGCGAGTCGGGCGTGGGCAAGGAGGTGTTCGCGCGCGCTGCCCACGACAGCGGTCCGCGTCGCGGGCAGGCCTTTGTGGCGGTCAATTGCGCGGCTTTGCCCGAAAATCTGATCGAGGCTGAACTGTTCGGCTACCAGAGCGGTGCCTTCACCGGTGCGCGCCGAGAGGGTGCGCAAGGACGGATTCGCGAGGCGCATGGCGGCACCCTGTTCCTGGACGAGATTGGCGACATGCCTCTGCTGCTACAGGCCCGCCTGCTGCGCGTACTGCAGGACCGAGAGGTCGTGCCACTGGGGGGCGGCAAGCCGGTGGCGGTGGACTTTGCGCTGATGTGTGCGACGCACCGGAAACTGCCGCAGGAGATGCACGCCGGGCGCTTCCGCGAAGACCTGTACTACCGCCTCAACGGCCTGACGTTGCAACTGCCCGCACTGCGCGAACGCTCGGATTTTGAGCGCTTGCTCGCCCGCGAGCTGCGCCGCCTGCTGCCCGAGCGGTCGCTTGCCATTGCACCCGCGCTGCTCGGCAGTCTGCGCAGCTACCGCTGGCCCGGCAATGTGCGCCAACTGGCCAATGCACTGCGCACCGCGTGCGCGCTGCTGGATGACCACGAATCCGTGATCGACTGGCACCACCTGCCTGACGACCTGGCGCAGGCGCTGCAGCTGCAGGCCGTGCCGGTGCTGCCGGAGGGCGACGCATCGGATGCCGCCTGCGACCTGCGCTCACTTTCTCGCCAGACGATTGCGCGCACCGTGAGCGCCTGCGCCGGCAACCTCTCGGAAGCCGCGCGCAGCCTGGGCATCAGCCGCAACACGCTCTACCGCAAATTGCGCGACATGCAGAGCAGATGACCGTCAGGCGTTGTCCTGCGGTGCGTACAGGTCCCAAACGGCCATGAACAGCGCGGCGATCACCGGGCCGATCATGAAGCCGTTGAGACCGAACAGCGCCATGCCGCCGAGCGTGGAGATCAGCACCACGTAGTCGGGCATCTTGGTGTCCTTGCCCACCAGGATGGGGCGCAGGATGTTGTCCACCAGGCCGATCACGCCCACCCCGAAGGCCGTGAGCACCACGGCCTGCCATACCGCGCCCGTGGCAAGGAAGTACAGCGCCACCGGCCCCCAGATGAGCCCTGCGCCCACGGCAGGCAGCAGCGACAGGAAGGCCATCAACACGCCCCAGAGCACGGGGCCCTGGATGCCCAGGGCCCAGAAGATCAGGCCGCCCAGCAGGCCTTGCGTGGCGGCCACCATCAGGTTGCCTTTCAGCGTGGCGCGGATCACCGTGGCGAACTTGCTGCTGAGACGGTATTTGTGCTCCTCGTCCAGCGGGATGGCCCGGCGGATGCGCGCCGCCAACGCGGAGCCGTCGCGCAGCAGGAAGAACAGCAGGTACAGCATGATGCCGAAGCTCACCAGGAACTGCAGGGTGTTCTGGCCTATGGCCAGCGCCTGCGTCGCGATGATCTGGCTGGCCTGCACGGTGATGGTCGAGAGTTTGTGCTGCAGGGCGGCCACGCTGGTGAGTTCCATGCGGTCCAGCAGGCCCACGGCCCAGGACGGCAGCACGGCGATGATCTGCTGGAAATACGAGCCCAGGTTGAGCTGCCCGGAGCGCATGCGGTCGTAGATGTGGGTGGTCTCCTGGGCCAGTGAGGTGGCGATCAGCGTCATGGGCAGGATCACGACGACCAGGCACAGCAGCAGCGTGGACAGGGCCGCCAGGTTGGGCTTGCCCGGCATGCGCAGCAGCAGGTGCCGGTGCAGAGGCTTGAAAAGGATGGCCAGCGCCACTCCCCAAAAGATCGCTTCGTAGAACGGCCACAGGATTGCGGCAAACGCCAGGGAGACGGCGATCAGGAGGACCGCAAAGGCCCGGTGCTGCAGGGTGGAAGAGGTCATGGGTGTGCTGGGAATCTGGGCAATGCCCAGAATGTACGCGAGGGGCCGTTGCGTGCGTGCTCCCTGTCACCGAGCTTGCGGCGGGCGCTGGCGAGCAGGGCCGAATTTGTATCGGAATGCCATGTCCCTACATTCAATGGCACAATGGCGCCCGTACCAGGCCCTTCCCCAGCCACAGTCGCATCCGCCAATCGGTTCAGCCGTGTCGCGGAAGGTTTTCAAACCACCAAATGCTTTCCAGAGGAAAGCGGAGGTCAGCGGAATATGAGCGAGACCACGTCCGTCTATCAAGCCTACCAAGGCAACACCTACCTCTTCGGCGGCAACGCGCCCTACGTCGAGGAAATGTACGAAAACTACCTGGCCAACCCCGGTAGCGTCCCAGACACCTGGCGCGAGTACTTCGACGCGCTGCAGCATGTTCCCGCTGTCGACGGCAGCAACGCCAAAGACGTGCCCCACATGCCGGTGGTCAACGCCTTCGCCGAGCGCGCCAAGGCCGGTGGTACCAAGGTGGTGGTGGCCAGCGCCGACGCCGAAATGGGCCGCAAGCGCACCGCCGTGCAGCAGCTGATCGCCGCCTACCGCAACGTGGGCCAGCGTTGGGCCGACCTCGATCCCCTCAAGCGCGCCGAGCGCCCCCCGATTCCCGAACTGGAGCCGTCGTTCTACGGTTTCAGCGATGCCGACCAGGAAACGGTGTTCGATACGAGCAACACCTTCTTCGGCAAGGACAAGATGCCGCTGCGCGAACTGATCAACGCGCTGCGCGAAACCTACTGCGGCACGCTGGGCACGGAGTACATGTACACCTCCGACCAGGCGCAGAAGCGCTGGTGGCAGCAAAAGCTGGAAAGCATCCGCAGCAAGCCCCAGTTCAACGCCGAGAAGAAGAAACAGATCCTCGACCGCCTGACCGCGGCCGAAGGCCTGGAACGCTTCCTGCACACCAAGTACGTGGGCCAGAAGCGCTTCTCGCTGGAAGGTGGCGAGAGCTTCATCGCCGCCATGGACGAGCTGATCCAGCAGGCCGGCGCGCGTGGCGTGCAGGAAATCGTGATCGGCATGGCCCACCGTGGCCGCCTGAACGTGCTGGTGAACACCCTGGGCAAGATGCCCGCCGACCTCTTCGCCGAGTTCGATCACACGGCTCCCGAAGACCTGCCGGCCGGTGACGTAAAGTACCACCAGGGCTTCAGCTCCGACGTGGCCACTCCCGGCGGCCCGGTCCATCTGTCGCTGGCGTTCAACCCCTCGCACCTGGAAATCGTGAACCCCGTGGTCGAAGGCTCGGTGCGCGCCCGCATGGACCGCCGTGGCGACACCGAAGGCGACCAGGTGCTGCCCGTGCTGGTGCACGGCGACGCGGCCTTTGGCGGCCAGGGCGTGAACCAGGAAACCCTGTGCCTGGCCCAGACCCGCGGCTACACCACTGGCGGCACGGTGCACCTGATCATCAACAACCAGATCGGTTTCACCACCTCCGACCCGCGCGACATGCGCTCCAGCACCTTCTGTACCGACATCGTGAAGATGGTCGAGTCCCCGGTACTGCACGTCAATGGCGACGACCCCGAAGCCGTCGTGCTGGCCACGCAGCTCGCCCTCGAGTTCCGCATGGAATTCCGCCAGGACGTCGTGGTGGACATCACCTGCTTCCGCAAGCTGGGCCACAACGAGCAGGACACGCCTGCTCTGACCCAGCCGCTGATGTACAAGAAGATCGCGGCCCACCCCGGCACGCGCCGCCTCTACGCCGATCGCCTGGCTACGCAGGGCCTGGGCGAAACGCTGGGCGACGACATGGTCAAGGCCTATCGCGCCGCCATGGATGCTGGCAAGCACACGGTGGACCCGGTGCTGACCAACTTCAAGAGCAAGTACGCCGTGGACTGGAGCCCCTTCCTGGGCAAGAAGTGGACCGACGCCGGCGACACGGCCATTCCGCTGACCGAATGGAAGCGCCTGGCCGACAAGCTCACCACCATTCCTGAAACCGTCACGCCGCACCAGCTCGTCAAGAAGGTCTATGACGACCGCGCGGCCATGGGCCGGGGCGACATTCCCGTGGACTGGGGCATGGGCGAGCACATGGCCTTCGCCTCGCTGGTGGCCAGCGGCTATCCCGTGCGCCTGTCGGGCGAAGACTGCGGCCGTGGCACGTTCACGCACCGCCACGCCGTGATCCACGATCAGAAGCGCGAGAAGTGGGATACGGGGATCTACGTGCCGCTCTCGAACGTGGCCGAGAACCAGGCTCCGTTCGTCGTCATCGACTCCATCCTGTCCGAAGAGGCCGTGCTGGGCTATGAGTACGGCTACGCCTCCAACGATCCCAACACCCTGGTGATCTGGGAAGCGCAGTTCGGCGACTTCGCCAACGGCGCGCAGGTCGTGATCGACCAGTTCATCGCCTCGGGCGAAGTGAAGTGGGGCCGCGTCAACGGCATCACGCTGATGCTGCCGCACGGCTACGAAGGCCAGGGCCCCGAGCACAGCTCGGCACGCCTGGAGCGCTTCATGCAGCTGGCCGCCGACGCCAACATGCAGATCGTGCAGCCCACCACGGCCAGCCAGATCTTCCACGTGCTGCGCCGCCAGATGGTGCGCAACCTGCGCAAGCCCCTGGTCATCATGACGCCCAAGTCGCTGCTGCGGAACAAGGATGCGACCTCGCCCCTGTCCGAATTCACCAAGGGTGCGTTCCAGACCGTGATTCCAGAGCAGGACGAAGCGATCAACAAGAAGGCCGACAAGGTCAAGCGCGTGATCGCCTGCTCGGGCAAGGTGTACTACGACCTCGTGAAGAAGCGCACCGAGAAGGAAGCCGGCGACGTGGCCATCCTCCGCGTCGAGCAGCTCTACCCCTTCCCGCACAAGGCCTTCGCCACCGAGCTCAGGAAGTACCCCAACGCGACCGACATCGTGTGGTGCCAGGACGAGCCGCAGAACCAGGGTGCCTGGTTCTTCATCCAGCACAACATCCACGAGAACATGCTCGACGGCCAGAAGCTCGGCTACGCCGGCCGCGCGGCCTCGGCATCGCCGGCCGTGGGTTATTCGCACCTGCACCAGGAGCAGCAGAAGGCCCTGGTCGATGCCGCCTTCGCCAAGCTCAAGGGTTTTGTCCTGACCAAGTAAGGCCGGAAACCCCCTCACTCAGTACAAAACACCCCTCTGGAAAGAATTCAAAATGGCTATCGTAGAAGTCAAAGTCCCCCAGTTGTCCGAGTCCGTGGCCGAGGCCACCATGCTGAACTGGAAGAAGAAGGCCGGTGAGGCCGTCACCGCCGACGAAATCCTCATCGAGATCGAAACCGACAAGGTCGTGCTCGAAGTGCCCGCGCCCTCGTCGGGTGTGCTGGCCGAGATCGTGGTGGGCGACGGTGGCACCGTGGTGTCCGACCAGCTCATCGCCAAGATCGACACCGAAGGCAAGGCCGGCGCCGCCGCAGCTCCCGCGGCAGCCGCTGCACCGGCTGCCGCTGCCGCCGCAGCGCCCGCTCCCGTCGCCGCCGCTGCGGCAACGGGCGGCGCCAAGGGCAATGTGGCCATGCCGGCCGCCGCCAAGCTGCTGGCCGACAACAACCTGTCGGTCGGCGCCGTGGCGGGCACGGGCAAGGACGGCCGCGTGACCAAGGGCGACGTGCTGGCCGCCGTGGCCGGTGGCGTGCAATCCACCGCTGCAGTGATCCCCACGGGCGTGCCCACCAAGGTGCTGCCCCAGGTGACGGCACCCGTGGCCAAGCCCGACCTGGGCGACCGCCCCGAGCAGCGCGTGCCCATGAGCCGCCTGCGCGCCCGTGTAGCCGAGCGCCTGCTGCAGTCGCAGTCGTCCAACGCCATCCTGACCACGTTCAACGAAGTGAACATGGCCCCCGTGATGGAGATGCGCAAGAAGTTCCAGGACGCGTTCACCAAGGAACACGGCGTGAAGATCGGCTTCATGAGCTTCTTCGTCAAGGCCGCCGTGCATGCCCTGAAGAAGTTCCCCGTGCTCAACGCCTCGGTGGATGGCAACGACATCGTCTACCACGGCTACTTCGACATCGGTATCGCCGTGGGCTCGCCCCGCGGCCTGGTGGTGCCCATCCTGCGCAACGCCGACCAGATGAGCTTCGCCGACATCGAGAAGAAGATCGCTGAATTCGGCAAGAAGGCGGCCGAAGGCAAGCTGGGCATCGAAGAAATGACCGGCGGCACCTTCTCCATCTCCAACGGCGGCACCTTCGGCTCGATGATGTCCACCCCCATCATCAACCCGCCGCAGTCGGCCATCCTCGGCGTGCACGCCACCAAGGACCGCGCCGTGGTCGAAAACGGCCAGGTCGTGGTCCGTCCGATGAACTACCTGGCCATGTCGTACGACCACCGCATCATCGACGGCCGCGAAGCCGTGCTGGGCCTGGTCGCCATGAAGGATGCGCTGGAAGATCCGTCGCGTCTGCTGTTCGACATCTGATCCAGCCCCTGGCACTGCATTGACCCACCCGCGCGGCCCGTTCCCTTCAGGCCCGCCGGTGGGTTTTTCTCCAAACGATTGAGCGAGTAATCCATGAGCAAACAATTCGACGTCATCGTCATCGGCGGCGGCCCTGGCGGCTACATCGGCGCCATCCGCGCCGCGCAGCTGGGCTTCAATGTGGCCTGCATCGACGAGTGGAAGAACGACAAGGGCGGCCCGGCACCCGGCGGCACCTGCACCAACGTGGGCTGCATCCCCTCCAAGGCACTGCTGCAGTCGTCCGAGCATTTCGAGCACGCCAACAAGCACTTCGCCGAGCACGGCATCAGCACCGGCAAGGTGACGATGGACGTAGCCAAGATGGTCGGCCGCAAGGACGCCGTGGTGAAGCAGAACAACGACGGCATCCTGTACCTGTTCAAGAAGAACAAGGTCAGCTTCTTCCACGGCCGTGGTTCGTTCGTGAAGGCCGTCGAAGGTGGCTACGAGATCAAGGTGGTCGGCGCCACCGAAGAGACCCTGGTGGGCAAGCAGGTCATCGTCGCCACGGGCTCCAACGCCCGCGCGCTGCCCGGCGTGGCGTTCGACGAGGAGAACATCCTGTCGAACGACGGCGCCCTGCGCATCGGCGCGGTGCCCAAGAAGCTCGGCGTGATCGGCTCGGGCGTGATCGGCCTGGAGATGGGTTCGGTCTGGCGCCGACTGGGTGCCGACGTGACGGTTCTCGAAGGCCTGCCCACGTTCCTGGGCGCGGTCGATGAGCAGATCGCCAAGGAAGCCAAGAAGGCCTTCGACAAGCAGGGTCTGAAGATCGAGCTGGGCGTGAAGATCGGCGACATCAAGACCGGCAAGAAGGGCGTGAGCGTCGCCTACACCAACGCCAAGGGCGATGCCGTGGCGCTGGACGTGGACAAGCTCATCGTCTCGATCGGCCGCGTGCCCAACACCATCGGCCTGAACGCCGAGGCCGTGGGCCTGCAGCTCGACGAGCGCGGTGCCATCGTGGTTGACGGCGACTGCAAGACCAACCTGCCCGGCGTCTGGGCCGTGGGCGACGTGGTGCGCGGCCCCATGCTGGCCCACAAGGCCGAGGAAGAAGGCGTTGCCGTGGCCGAGCGCATCGCAGGCCAGCATGGCCATGTGAACTTCAACACCGTCCCCTGGGTCATCTACACCAGCCCCGAGATCGCCTGGGTCGGCCGCACCGAGCAGCAGCTCAAGGCCGACGGCGTGAAGTACAAGGCCGGCAGCTTCCCCTTCCTGGCCAACGGCCGCGCTCGCGCGCTGGGCGACACGACCGGCATGGTCAAGTTCCTGGCCGATGCCACCACAGACGAGATCCTGGGCGTGCACATCGTGGGTCCCATGGCCTCCGAGTTGATCGCTGAAGCAGTGGTGGCCATGGAGTTCAAGGCCAGCGCCGAGGACATCGCGCGCATCTGCCACGCCCACCCCAGCCTGAGCGAAGCCACCAAGGAAGCGGCCCTGGCCGTGGACAAGCGCACGCTCAACTTCTGATTTGAGGCAAAATTGGCTGCCAGCGCCCGCTCATAGGGCGCTGGCAGCTATTCTTTTTGTAGCATTCAAACCCATACTGAAGTGAACGTCAAACAGGCTTACCAGGCCGAACTGGCCGCCAAGGGGTTCCAGAGCGACCCCGCGCAGCTGCGCGCCGTGGACGCGCTCGAACGCTGCGCGCAGGACTGGGCGGCCTACAAGACGCAGCGCTCGAACGCGCTCAAGAAGTTCATCAACCGGCCCGACATCCCCCGCGGCGTGTACATGTACGGTGGGGTAGGGCGCGGCAAGAGCTTCCTCATGGACTGCTTCTTCAACGCCGTGCCGCTCAAGCGTAAGGTGCGTCTGCATTTCCACGAGTTCATGCGCGAAGTGCACCGTGAACTGGCCGTGCTGCAGGGCACCGTCAACCCGCTGGATGTGCTGGGCCAGCGCATCGCCCAGCGCTACAAGCTCATCTGCTTCGACGAATTCCACGTGGCGGACATCACCGACGCCATGATCCTGCACCGCCTGCTGGCGGCGCTGTTCGAGAACGGCGTGGGCTTCGTGACCACGTCCAATTTCGAGCCCGACGGCCTGTACCCCAACGGCCTGCACCGCGACCGCATCCTGCCCGCCATCGCGCTGCTCAAGCAGAAGCTCGAAGTCATCAACGTCGACAACGGCACCGACTACCGGCGCCGCACGCTGGAGCAGGTCAAGCTCTACCACACGCCGCTCGGCCCCGAAGCCGACGCTGCGATGGACACCGCCTTCGACCAGCTGGCCGAAGTGCACGACGAAGACCCCGTGCTGCACATCGAAGCGCGCGAGATCCGCGCCCGGCGCAAGGCCGGCGGTGTAGTCTGGTTCGACTTTCAGACGCTGTGCGGCGGGCCGCGCTCGCAGAACGACTACCTGGAGATCGCGACACAGTTCCACACCGTGCTGCTCTCCAACGTGCCCTACATGCCCGTGAGCCTGGCTTCGCCCGCGCGGCGGTTCACCTGGCTGGTGGACGTGCTGTATGACCGGCGCGTCAAACTCATCCTCTCGGCGGCCGTGCCGCCCGAGCAGTTGTACACCGATGGCCCCCTGGCCCATGAATTCCCGCGTACGGTCTCGCGCCTCAACGAGATGCAGTCCAAGGAGTTCCTGGCGCTCGAGCGCCGCGTCGTCGATACGGGGCTCACATGAAATCCATCCAAGGCTGGGGAGTGGTTGGCGCGCTGGTGTTGGCGCTGGTGTTGCCGTCGACCCCAACCCTTGCGCAGGAGGCGCTGCAGGAGACCGCGCAGCCCACGCCGGCCGAACGGGCCGAGCGGGCACTCGAGCGTGAGCGCCTCCGCAAGGAAGAAGCCGCCATTGCCGCGCAGTTGAAACAGGCCGAGGCCGCCTGCTACCAACGCTTTGCAGTGGAGGACTGCCTGCGCGCCGAGCGCCGCAGCGCCCGTGCGCAGCGCGCTGTGCTGCAGCAGCGCGAGGCTGTCATCAGCGATGCCGAGCGGCGTGAGCGCGCCGCCCTGCGCTTGAAGGATGTCGCGCAGCGCCAGGCCGCGCGTGATGCCGAAACCCCGCCCGCACCGCGCGTGGCGGCGCCGCGGCGGGCCAAGGAGTCCGACGCACAGGCGCCGCAGCAGCGTGCGCGCAAGCAGAACGAGCGGGAAGCCGCAGCGCGCACCGACCAGGCCAAGCACCGCCAGGAACTGGACCAGGAGGCCGCGCGCAACCGCCAGCATCAGCGGGAAAAGCAGCAGGCCGCCGCCGAGCGTCGCGCGCGCCTACAGAAGCAGCAAGAGCAGGACAAGGCCCGGGGCCACGCGCCGGCTGCGCCGCTACCGCCGCAGTAGGGCTGCAGGCTCAGCTGCGCGGAGTACCCGCCGGGGCGGCGGGTGTGAACAGTGGCGCCAGGGGCGCAACCTTCTTTTCCTCGACCAGGGCTTCGATCTTCACGATCACCAGCGAGAGGTTGTCGCCGCCGCCCCGAGCGCGCGAGCGCGCTTTTTCGATCAGGAATTCCGTCGCCTCGCGCGGCGTGAGCGATTCCACCACCGAGCCCAGTTCCGTGGGCGAGAAGTAGTGCCACACCCCGTCGCTGCAGGCCAGCAGCACGTCCCCCGGGTGCAGCTGGTGGATGGTATGCATGGTGATGGGCGGGTCGCTCTCGGTGCCCAGGCAGCCGACCAGGATGTTGGAGTGCGGGTGCACATTGGCCTCGGCCTCGGTGATCTCGCCCCGGTCCACCAGCGCCTGCACGTACGAGTGGTCGCTGGTGCGGTGCATCATGCGGCCGTTCTGGAAGTGGTACACGCGCGAGTCGCCTGCATGCGCCCAATGGCAGTCGCCCCGGGGGTTGATGAGGAAGGCGGCGATCGTGCTGTGCGGCTCCTGCTCAGAGGTGATGGCCGTCAGGCGGATCACGATGTGCGCCTCCTGCACCATGTTCTTGAGCATGGCTTCGGCGTCGTCGGTGTCAGGCGAGTAGCGCTCGAACAGCTGCCGCGCGGTCATCATGACCTGGTCCGAGGCCTTGCGTCCGCCGCTGCGTCCGCCCATGCCGTCGGCCAGCACGCCCAGCACGCAGCCGTTGAAGCGCGGGTGCGACAGCAAGGCCACCTGGTCCTGCTGGTACTCCCGGTCACCCTTGTGGATGCCGGTTGAGGCGGTGAGGCGAATCGCTTGGGACATTCCGTGGATTGTGGTGGAGTGGAGGCCAAGCGTGGGGTGGCCAAGCCTGCCGGAGGACGTATTATCGAATGGTGTGTGGCATTTTTACCATGCTGCCAGCCCGTGGGGCCCTCTCGCCTTGGATTTTTCTCCCTCTTCCCTTGAAACAAGTTGTTCCCCTTTGGCGCTTGCGGTAGCCCAGGCCTTTGCCGCCGATGGTGCCCTGGCCCGGGCGGAACCGCATTTCCGGCCGCGCGCGGGCCAGACAGACATGGCGCGCGCCGTCGCACGCACGATAGAGGAGGGCGGCGTGCTGGTGGCCGAGGCCGGTACGGGGGTGGGTAAGACCTTTGCCTACCTGGTGCCGGCCTTGCTCAGTGGCGAGCGCGTGCTGCTCTCGACCGCCACCAAGGCCTTGCAGGACCAGCTGTTCGGCCGCGATTTACCCCGGCTCGCAAAGGCCCTTGGCGTGCCGGTGCGCATGGCCCTGCTCAAGGGCCGCAGCAGCTACCTGTGCCTGCACCGGATGGAGCAGGCGCGCCAGGACGGCATGGCGCACGACGGCAGCGTCGCGGCGGAGCTGGCGCGCATCGAACTGTGGGCCCAGGCCACGCGTACGGGCGACCTCGCCGAGTTGCCTGGGCTGGACGAGCGTTCCGCCGCCGTTCCGCTGGTGACCTCAACGCGCGAGAACTGCCTGGGCTCGGCCTGCCCGCGCTTTCGCCAGTGCCATGTGAACCAGGCGCGGCGCGAGGCGCTTGCGGCCGATGTGGTGGTCGTCAACCACCACCTGTTCTTCGCCGACCAGGCGGTGCGGGAGTCCGGCATGGCCGAGCTGCTGCCCACGGTGCGCGTGGTGGTGTTCGACGAGGCGCACCAGCTCAATGAGACCGGCGTGCTGTTCCAGGGTACGCAGCTCAGCACCGGCCAACTGCTCGATTTTGCGCGCGACCTGCTGGCCGCGGGCATGCAGCGCGCACGCGGCATGGCCGACTGGCAGGGCCTGTGCGCCCAGCTTGAGCGCTCGGCGCGCGACCTGCGCCTGCTGGCGGCCCAGGCCGCGCCGGGTGCGCGCCTGCCATGGACCGAGGCCGCGCCCCAGGGGATGCCGGGGCAGGCATGGCACGCGTCCCTGGCCCAGGTGCTGAGGGCAGGCCAGCAAAGCCTGCAGTCGCTGGACGTGGTGCAGGACATGGCGCCCGATTTTCTGCGCCTGCATGAGCGCTGCACCGCCTTGTGTGCCGCGCTGCAGCGCTTTGCCGAACCTTGCGCCGATGGCGCGGTGCGCTGGGCCGACGCCGGCCTGCAGCTGCGGCTCGTGGAAGCACCGCTCGACATTGCCGCCTCCATGCGCGAGCGTCTGCACGCCCCCGTGGCGCCGGCCGCACAGGAAAATGCCCCAACGCCGGGCGATGGCGACGCACGGCCGCGGGCGTGGGTCTTCACCTCCGCCACGCTGGGCACCGACGACCGGCTGCGCTGGTTCACCGAGCCTTGTGGGCTTGAGGAGGCGCAGATCCTGCGCGTGGAGAGCCCGTTCGACTATGCCGCCCAGGCGTCGGTATACGTGCCTCGCACCCTGCCGTCCCCGGCAGACCCGGCGCACAGCCTGCAGCTGGCGCACTGGGTGGGAGATGCCGCCGCGCGCCTGCAGGGGCGCACGCTGGTGCTGACAACCACGCTCAAGGCGCTACGGCTGGTCGGCGAAACCTTGCAGGAGCGATTTGCCGGGTCGGAGTGCATCGAGGTTCTCTTGCAGGGCCAGGGGCCCAAGCGCCGGCTCATGGACCGCTTTCGCGCTGCCGACCAGGGCGGGCAGCGCGGCTGCATCCTGGTGGCTTCGGCCACGTTCTGGGAGGGGTTCGACGTGCCGGGCAATGCGCTGCAGATGGTCGTGATCGACAAGCTGCCTTTCCCGCCACCGGGTGATCCGCTGGTTCAGGCCCGTTCAGAGCGCTTGAAACAGGCGGGGCGCAGCCCGTTCAAAGACCATGCCTTGCCCGAGGCGGCCGTTGCGCTCAAGCAGGGCGCGGGGCGCCTGATCCGGCACGAGTCCGACACGGGGGTGCTGGTGATCGGCGACACACGCCTTGTCACCATGGGCTACGGCAAGCGCCTGCTGGCGGCGCTGCCGCCCATGCGGCGCCTTCAGACGGAAGAAGAGTTCGGCGAAGCGCTCGCGGCGCTCACCAGAACTTCCACCACCGATCGCTCTTGCCCTTGAGGCCCTGGTTCGTGAAGCTGCTCCGCGGGTAGGAGGCATCCATCACCCGGCGGGTGTCGTCGCGCAGCTGCGTCAGGCCCAGGGCGTCATAGGACTGGATCAGGATGTACAGCGCCTCTTCCTGGGCCGGCACGGCCTGGTAGTCCGACAGGGCCACCTGAGCACGGCTGATGGCGGCGACGTAGGCACCGCGCTGGAAGTAGTAGCGCGCCACGTGCACTTCGTACTGGGCCAGCGAATTCACGATGTAGGTCATGCGCAGGCGCGCGTCCTGGGCATAGCGGGACTCGGGGAAGCGCGTGCTGAGTTCGCGGAACGACTCGTAGGAGTCCTTGGCGGCCTTCTGGTCGCGCTCCGACAGGTCCTGCTGCGACAGCCACGAGAACATGCCCAGGTTGTCGTTGAAGTTCACCAGGCCCTTGAGGTAGAGCGCGTAGTCGAACGCCGGACTCACCGGGTGCAGCTTCATGAAACGGTCGAGCGTAGCGATGGCCTGGGCCTTTTCGCCGCCCTTGTACTGCGCGTAGGCCTTGTCGAGCTGCGCCTGCTGGGCCAGCGGCGTGCCGGCAGCGCGGCCTTCGAGTTTTTCCAGCAGCGGCACCGCCTTGTCGTATCCGCCGCCGTTGAGTTCGTCGCGCGCCTCGGCATAGATGCGGTCGGTCGTCCAGCCCGCGGTTTTGTCTTCCGGGGTGCTGGAGCAGCCCGCCGTGATCAGGCTGGCTGCCAGCAGGGCGGGGAGGATCGCATGGGGTGCACGCAGCATGGCAGGCAGCTTTCTGGCAATAAAAGGCATGGATGTCTCGGGAGGCGCCGCCGCTCGTGCGGCTGGCGAGGCAGAGCAGGCCATTGTACCGGCGCCTGCCCGGCGCCGCGTGCGGCGCGCAGGGGCTTGCGGCCGGCGGCGCGGGTCGGGCTTCCTACAATGCACGCATGTTTGTCCACCTGCGCCTGCACACTGAATTTTCCGTCGTCGACGGCACCAACCGCATCGATGAGGTCGTCGGCTCGGCGGCCGCGGACCGCCAGCCCGCACTGGCCATCACCGATTTCAACAACCTGTTCGGCGCCATCAAGTTCTACAAGGCGGCGCGCGGCAAGGGCATCAAGCCCGTGCTCGGGGCCGAGATTCTGCTCGAAGGCGAGGGAACGGCGGCGCCGTCGCGCCTGCTGGTGCTGGTGCAGGGACCACAGGGCTACCTCAACCTGTCGGAACTGCTGGCACGCGCCTGGACGCGCAACGTGGTCAAGGCGCAGGCGGTTTGCACCTGGGCCTGGTTGCAGGAACTGAACGAAGGGCTCATTGCACTGTCGGGCGCGCAGGCCGGCCCGGTAGGGCAGGCGCTGGGGCGGGGCGACGATGCCGGCGCCGCCGACCTCGCCTTGCGGCTGGCGGGGCTTTTCCCGCACCGCTTCTACCTGGAGCTCCAGCGCGCCGGCCGCGCCGACGACGAGGCCCATGTAGTGGCCGCGGTGCAGCTGGCGTCCCGTCTTCAGCTCCCCGTGGTGGCCACGCACCCCGTGCAGTTCGCCACCGAGGACGACTACGAGGCGCACGAGGCGCGCGTGTGCATTGCGGAGGGCGAGATCCTCGGCAACCCCCGCCGCGTGCGCCGTTTCACGCGCGAGCAGTATTTCAAGTCCGCCGCCCAAATGGAAGCGCTGTTCTCCGACGTGCCCTCGGCCGTCGCCAACACCGCCGAAATCGCGCGGCGCTGCAACCTTGCCCTGGTGCTGGGAAAGCCGCAGCTACCCGACTTCCCCACGCCCGGCGGCATGCCCATCGAGGAGTACTTCCGTGTGGCCTCGTTCGAGGGGCTGGAGGAGCGGCTGTCGCACCTGTACCCGGATACCGCCGAGCGCGACCGGGAGCGCCCGCGCTATGTGGATCGGCTGGAGTTCGAACTGGGCACCATCCTCAAGATGGGCTTCCCGGGCTACTTCCTCATCGTGGGCGACTTCATCCAGTGGGCCAAGCAAAACGGCTGTCCCGTCGGGCCGGGCCGGGGCTCCGGCGCCGGCTCGCTCGTGGCCTACGCACTCAAGATCACCGATCTGGACCCGCTGCAGTACAACCTGCTGTTCGAGCGCTTCCTGAACCCGGAGCGGGTGTCCATGCCCGACTTCGACATCGATTTCTGCCAGGCCAACCGCGACCGCGTGATCGACTACGTGAAGGACAAGTACGGCAAGGACGCCGTGAGCCAGATTGCCACCTTCGGCACCATGGCCGCCAAGGCCGCCATCCGCGACGTGGGCCGGGTCATGGACCTGAGCTACACCTTCTGCGACGGCATATCGAAACTGGTGCCGGCCAAGCCCGGCATGTCGTACACCCTGCAGTACCCGCCCGAGCCCAAGAAGGACGGTGACAAGAACAACTACGCGCTGGAGCTGGAGCCCCTGCTCTACGAGCGTGTGCGCAAGGAAGAGGACGTCAAGACCGTCATCGAGATGGCGCAGAAGCTCGAGGGCATGACGCGCAACATCGGCATGCACGCCGGCGGCGTGCTCATTGCGCCGGGCAAGCTCACCGACTTCTGCCCGCTGTACCAGCAGCCCGGCAGCGAGTCGGCCGTGAGCCAGTACGACAAGGACGACGTGGAGGCCATCGGCCTCGTGAAGTTCGACTTTCTGGGCCTGGCGACCTTGACCATCCTGGAGATCGCCAAGGAGTTCATCGTCCAGCGGCACAAGGGCCAGGAGAACTTTGCATTCGAGAACATTGCGCTGGATGACACGCCCACCTACCGGCTGTTCTCCGAGGGCAAGACCGAGGCCGTGTTCCAGTTCGAATCGCGCGGCATGCAGGGCATGCTCAAGGAAGCCAAGCCCAGCCGGCTGGAAGACCTGATCGCCCTGAACGCGCTGTACCGGCCGGGCCCGATGGACCTGATCCCGAGCTTCGTGAACCGCAAGCACGGCAAGGAAGTGGTGGAGTACCCCCACCCGCTGGTCGAGCCCGTGCTGGCCGAAACCTACGGCATCATGGTCTACCAGGAGCAGGTGATGCAGACCGCCCAGGTGCTGGGCGGTTACAGCCTGGGCGGCGCCGACATGCTGCGCCGCGCCATGGGCAAGAAGAAGGCCGAGGAGATGGCCGAGCACCGCGCCATCTTCCGCAAGGGCGCGGCCGAGAAGGGCATCAGCCAGGACAAGGCCGACGAGGTCTTCGACCTGATGGAGAAATTCGCCGGCTATGGCTTCAACAAGTCGCACGCCGCCGCCTACTCCCTGCTGGCCTACCACACGGGCTGGCTCAAGGTGCACTACACGGCCGAGTTCTTCTGCGCCAACATGACCGTGGAAATGGACGACACCGACAAGCTCAAGGTGTTGTACGAGGACGCGAAGAAGAACTTCGGTATCGAATTCGAGGCGCCCGACATCAACCGGGGCCGCTACCGTTTCGAGCCCGTGACGGACAAGGTGATCCGCTACGGCCTGGGCGCCGTCAAGGGCACCGGCCAGCAGGCCATCGAGGCCATCGTCGCGGCGCGCGAAGGGCGCGGCGAAGGCCCGCAAGGCGCCACCAGCGGCCCGTTCACCAGCCTGTTCGATTTCTGCGTGCGCGTGGACCGCAGCAAGATCAACAAGCGCACGGTGGATGCGCTCATCAAGGCCGGCGCGTTCGATGCGCTCAACCTGCACCGCGCAGCGCTCTCCGCGTCGCTGGACCGGGCGTTCGATTTCGCCGCAGCGACGCTCGCCAACGCCAACCAGGGCGGCCTGTTCGACATGATGGGCGAGGATGCCCACGGCTCCAGCACGCAGGAGCCCGACCTGGTGGAGGTGGCGCCCTGGGGTGTGCGCGAGCGCCTGACGAACGAGAAGACGGCGCTGGGCTTCTACCTCTCGGGCCATCTATTCGACGAATCGGCGCGCGAAGTGGGCCGGTTCGTGCGCACGCGCGTTGCCGACCTGGTGGACACCCGCGAGACGCAGACCATCGCCGGCATCATGAGCGACTTCCGCGTCATCAACGGCATGCGTGGTCGGCAGGGCATCTTCGTGCTCGACGACACCTCGGCGCGCGTCGAGGCCTCGGCCAGCGATGCCGTCGTTCAGCAGTACCGGGAGCAGCTCAAGGACGACGAGCTGGTCATCGTCAGCGGGCGCCTGCAGCCCGGGCGCAACGGCTTCGAGGCGCGCTTCATCGTGCAGCAGGTCATGGACCTGCCCACCGCGCGCTGCCGCTTCGGCAAATACCTGCGCGTGGCCGTGGGCGACAAGCCGCCCGAAGTCGCGCGCCTGTTGCGGGAATTCGTGCCCCGGCGCGAGGCCACCGAGCACGGTGAACTGCAGCATGGCCTGCGCGTACGCCTGGGCGTGCGCTGCGCCGAGGCCGGGGAGGGCGCCACGGCTGAACTGCAGCTGGGCGACGCCTATCGCACCTTCCCGAGCGACGCCGCGCTGGCTGCCTGGCGAGCCCAGGCAGCCGGTGGCGACGCCACCATCGTTTACGACTGAGAGGCCGCAGGCATGGGCTTGAAAACCCTGTGCCCATGGTCAAATTTCCCTGTACTGCAGCCCCTTTCGCGGGTCGCTAGAATGAAATTCATGGCAACGAAACCCCCTTCATCCCCCCCCGCGCCTGCCGTGCAGAGGCCTGCGCCGGACGACGGCGGTTCGGTCGTGCTCGAAAGGCTGCCGCTGAAGGCCCAGCCGCCGCAGATGTACCGGGTGCTGATGCTCAACGACGACTACACGCCGATGGAATTCGTCATCGTGGTGCTCCAGGAATTCTTCAGCAAAGACCGCGAAACCGCCACCCAGATCATGCTGAAGATCCACCTCGACGGCAAAGGCGTCTGCGGCATCTATTCGCGTGACATCGCCGCCACCAAGGTGGACCAGGTGCTCGACGCGGCCCACCAGGCCGGGCACCCGCTGCAATGTATTTGCGAGCCGGTTGAATAAACGCCGGCCCGACCCGACTTATTGTTATCCCTTACCTGCAAGCACAAAGGAGTTCACATGATTGCCCAGGAACTGGAAGTCAGCTTGCACATGGCCTTTGTTGAGGCCCGCCAGCAGCGCCACGAGTTCATCACCGTGGAGCATCTGTTGCTTGCTCTGCTCGATAACCCGAGCGCAGCCGAGGTTCTGCGCGCTTGTTCGGCCAATATTGAGGATCTGCGCGCATCCCTTGCCAACTTCATCAAGGACAACACCCCCCAGGTGGCCGGCACCGATGAAGTGGACACACAACCCACGCTGGGATTCCAGCGGGTGATCCAGCGCGCCATCATGCACGTGCAGTCCACCGGCAACGGCAAGAAGGAAGTGACGGGCGCCAACGTGCTCGTCGCCATCTTCGGCGAGAAAGACTCGCACGCCGTCTACTACCTGCACCAGCAGGGCGTGACGCGCCTGGACGTGGTGAACTACATTGCCCACGGCATCAAGAAGGGCGAACCGCCCGAGCCTGCCAAGGGTTCGGAACACCCGTCCGAGGGCGAAGAAGGCCCGGGCGGCGAGAAGAACGAGAAGGCATCGCCGCTGGAGCAGTTCACCCAGAACCTGAACCAGCTCGCCAAGGAAGGCAAGATCGACCCGCTGATCGGCCGCCACTACGAGGTGGAGCGCACCATCCAGATCCTCTGCCGCCGCCGCAAGAACAACCCGCTGCTGGTGGGCGAGGCTGGTGTGGGCAAGACGGCCATCGCCGAGGGCCTGGCCTGGCGCATCACCCAGAAAGACGTGCCCGAAATCCTGGCCGAGGCCACCGTGTACTCGCTCGACATGGGCGCGCTGCTGGCGGGCACCAAGTACCGCGGCGACTTCGAGCAGCGCCTCAAGGGCGTGCTCAAGAGCCTGAAGGACAAGCCGCACGCCATTCTGTTCATCGACGAGATCCACACGCTCATCGGTGCGGGTGCGGCCTCCGGCGGCACGCTGGACGCCTCCAACCTGCTCAAGCCCGCGCTCAGCTCGGGAGCACTCAAGTGCATCGGCGCCACCACGTTCACCGAGTACCGTGGCATCTTCGAGAAGGACGCCGCCCTGTCGCGGCGCTTCCAGAAGGTGGATGTGGTCGAGCCCACCGTGGCCGAGACCATCGACATCCTCAAGGGCCTCAAGAGCCGCTTCGAAGAGCACCACAGCGTCAAGTACGCTGCAGCCGCCCTGCAGGCCGCGGCCGAACTCAGCGCCAAGTACATCAACGACCGCCACCTGCCCGACAAGGCCATTGACGTGATCGACGAGGCCGGTGCGGCGCAGCGCATTCTCACGCCCAGCAAGCGCAAGAAGACCATCGGCAAGACCGAGATCGAGGAAATCGTCGCCAAGATCGCGCGCATCCCGCCCGCGAACGTGAGCAACGACGACCGCAGCAAGCTGCAGACGCTGGAGCGCGACCTCAAGAGCGTGGTGTTCGGCCAGGACAAGGCGCTGGATGTGCTGGCCTCCAGTGTCAAGATGGCGCGATCTGGCCTGGGCAAGGGCGACAAGCCCATCGGTTCCTTCCTGTTCAGCGGCCCCACGGGCGTCGGCAAGACGGAAGCCGCCAAGCAGCTCGCCTACATCATGGGCGTGGACCTGATCCGCTTCGACATGTCGGAGTACATGGAGCGCCATGCCGTGAGCCGCCTCATTGGCGCGCCCCCCGGCTACGTCGGCTTCGACCAGGGTGGCCTGCTGACCGAGGCCATCACCAAGAAGCCGCACGCCGTGCTGCTGCTCGACGAAATCGAGAAGGCGCACCCGGACATCTTCAACGTGCTGCTGCAGGTGATGGACCATGGCACGCTGACGGACAACAACGGGCGCAAGGCCGACTTCCGCAACGTCATCATCATCATGACGACGAACGCGGGCGCCGAGACCATGAACAAGGCCACCATCGGCTTCACCAACCCGCGCCAGGCGGGCGACGAAATGGGCGACATCAAGCGCCTGTTCACGCCCGAATTCCGCAACCGGCTGGATGCCATCGTGAGCTTCAAGGCGCTGGATGAGCAGATCATCCTGCGCGTGGTGGACAAGTTCCTGCTGCAGCTGGAAACGCAACTGGCCGAGAAGAAGGTGGAGGTCACCTTCACCGACACGCTGCGCAAGTACCTGGCGAAGAAGGGCTTCGACCCGCTCATGGGCGCGCGCCCCATGCAGCGCCTGATCCAGGACACCATCCGCCGCGCGCTGGCCGACGAACTGCTGTTCGGCCGCCTCACCGAGGGCGGGCGCCTGACGGTGGACATGGAGGTCAAGACCGACGAGAAGGGTGTGGAGACCGCCGACGTGCAACTCGACATCCAGCCGCTGCCCAAGAAGGACAGGTCGGCGAAGTCCGAGCCGGCGGAGCCCGAAGAGGCCACGACGGACTGAGGATTCACGGTCTGCACCACGAAGCCAGCCATCGCAAGAGGGCTGGCTTTTTTTTGTTCGCTGTCTGGGCGCCCGGCGGCGTCTGTCGGCCAAAGGCGCTGATGGAGGAAAGACATGGCCGCGCCGCGCTGTGCGCCAGACGCCCGACTTGGGTGAAAGCGCCGCGCCGGCCGCCGTTGTGCTGCTTCAGCTGTTATGTTTTCGCGTGGGCCCGTCCACGGCCTTTTTTCCCAACGTCCCGTCCTGCAAGGAGTGCACCATGATCACCACCGACCCGACCATGACCAACCTGTTCCTCCAGCTGGGGCTGGACGCGAGCGTGCAGGGCATTGCCCAGTTCATCCAGGGCCACCAGTTGCCCACCGAGGTGGCCCTGGGCGATGCGCCGTACTGGACCGATGCGCAGCGCCAGTTCCTCATGGAGCAGCTCAAGGCCGACGCTGCCTGGGCGGTGATCGTGGACCAGCTCAATGAATCGCTGCATGCGGACGCCGTGCACCGCAGCACGGGCCTGTAACGCCTCGCTGGCGGCGAGCCTGTAGGCTCACAATCGCTGCATATTTGATAGCTGCCAGCGCTTGGTGGGTGGGCGTTAGCGACCAAAAACAACCCGAATCGGCCTGGTGGAGGCCCTAGGACGAAGCCCGGACCAGGGACAGACTGCCGTTGCCGACCGGGGTGGCCGAAGCGGCATCGGCGTCACCGCTGTGCTCCACCCGGTTGCGCCCCGCGGCCTTGCCGCGGTACAGCGCCGCATCGGCCTGCTGCAGGGTGCGGTCCAGTTCGTGCGCACTGGCGAAGCCGTGCGACACGCCAATGGTCGCCGTGCATTGGATGGCGTCACGGCCATTGCCGATGGGCACGCCGTGGTGTGCGATGGCCGCACGCACGCGCTCGGCCAGGCGCATTGCGCCCGCCCCGTCCGTGTTCAGGCAGACGATGACGAACTCCTCGCCCCCCACGCGGCAGACCAAATCGCCCTGGCGCGCGGTATCGCGTAGCACGTCGGCCACGTGGCACAGCACCGTATCGCCCGCCTTGTGGCCATGGGTGTCGTTGATACGCTTGAAGTGGTCGATGTCCACAATGAACAGATGCGCAGGCGCGGCGATGCGCAAATGGAAATAGGCTTCCAGCCCTTCGGTCAGGCCGCGGCGGTTCAGCAGGCGCGTCAGCGGGTCGCGGGCCGCCATGGCGCGCAGATCGTCCGTCAGGCGGCGCAGCACCAGCCAGATGATGGAAGGCGCCAGCACGGTGGCCAGGAAGGACATGTAGATATAGAACACGATCTGGAAACGGCTGCCCATGTCCAGCGCCTGCAGTCCTCCCGACAGGATGTTCGCGAACTTCGCGGCGTTGAGCACGCAAATGCCGCTGATCAGGAGGGCGAACAACACCATTTCGACCTTGAGCTCCCTGGCGAAGGTGCGGACGCCATAGACCACGGTGACCGTCATGGCCAGAAAAGCCAGTGCCGACAGGCCCGACAGCATGGCGTAGCGGGCCACGGTGCCCAGCGTCCACTGCACCAGCACCTGCAACGCGGTATAGGCCAGCGCCAATGCGATCAGCGGGCGCCACAGCGGCGCGGGGCGGCCGAAGAAACGCATGGCGCCCACCCAATAGACGGCAGGGACGCAGAGCGTGAGCGTGTGGTTGACCACGCTCATCCAGTTCCAGCCCGGCGGTCCGCCCAGCAATTGCAGCACGTAGGCCGAGCCCAGCAGCAGGTTGCCGACAGCGAAGGCATCCATGCCCAGCTTCTTGCCATGCAAGCGCGCGCTGATCAGCAGGAACATCCCGCCAAAGCACAGCAAGTGCACGCACAGCATGCCGACGATGACGGTTGCAACCATGGATTCGTGGGAAGAGGGCGTAGGGGCTCTGAATGAGGGTGAACGGGATGTTACGGATGCTAACCCAGGTGGCAGGCTTGTGCAGCGCCACGGTGATGTGCTCACACCGCCTCTTCAAGGTGCCAATTTGCTATTATTTCGATAGCTTGTGGCGCATGCTGCAAAGGCGCTGGAGCCCTGAAATGCCCCGGTTTTTGGGTGCGCACCGGCAGCGGTTACATTCCCTCCATCCCCTCCCCAAGCACCTCGGCGCAGCGCATGTCCTCCCACACCTTCCTCTGGCACGACTACGAAACCTTCGGCGCGAACACCCGGCGCGATCGGCCGGCGCAGTTTGCCGCCATCCGCACCGATGCCGAGCTGAACGAGATCGGCGAGCCGGTCATGCTGTACTGCCAGCCCGCCAGCGACTACCTGCCCGACCCGCAGTCCTGCCTCATCACCGGCATCACGCCGCAGGTGGCCTGGGAGCGCGGCGTGCCCGAGCGCGAGTTTGCTGCCCGCATCGAGACCGAGATGGCGCGGCCCGGCACCGTGGGCGTGGGCTACAACACCATCCGTTTCGACGACGAGATCACGCGCTTCATGTTCTGGCGCAATCTCATCGACCCGTATGCGCGCGAGTGGCAGAACCAGTGCGGCCGGTGGGATCTGCTCGACGTGGTGCGCCTGGCCTATGCGCTGCGGCCCGACGGCATCGTCTGGCCCACCAAGGAGGACGGCTCGCAGAGCTTCAAGCTGGAGCACCTGACCCAGGCCAACGGCCTGCAGCACGATGCCGCGCACGATGCGCTGTCGGACGTGCGCGCCACCATCGCGCTGGCGCGCCTGCTGCGCCAGCACAACCCGCGCCTGTTCGACTTTGCCTTCAGCCTGTACAAGAAGGACCGCGTGGCCGCCGAGCTGCGCTTGCCCGCCACGGCGCAGACGGCGCGGGCTTTCCTGCACGTTTCGGGCATGTTCCCTGCCGAGCGTGGTTGCCTGGCCGTGATGTGGCCGCTGGCCAGCCACCCCACCAACAAGAACGAAATCATCGCCTGGGACCTCGCGCACGACCCGCGCGAACTGGCCCTGCTGGACGTGGAGCAGTTGCGCCTGCGCATGTTCACGCGATCGGCCGACCTGCCCGAGGGCGTCACGCGCCTGCCCATCAAGACCGTGCACCTGAACAAGTCGCCCATGGTGGTGGGCAACGTGAACACGCTCACGCCCGCGTTGGCGCAGCGCTGGGGCATTGACCTCGAACAGGCGGCGCAGCACGCTGAAGCTGCGCGCGCGCTGCCCGACATGAGCGCCATCTGGCCCGCCGTGTTCGGGCGCCCGCAGGAGGCCGCGCCCGACGTCGACCAGGACCTGTACGGCGGCTTCGTCGGCAACAACGACCGCCGCCGCCTCAACGACCTGCGCGCCATGACCGGGGAGCAGCTTGCGCGGACCCGCGCCGCGTTCGACGACCCGCGCCTGGACGAGCTGTTCTGGCGCTACCGCGCCCGCAACTTCCCGGCCACGCTCACGCCCGAAGAGGTTGAGCGCTGGGAAGCCCACCGCCGCGCCTGCCTGTTCGACGGCGCCGGGGGCGCGCGCACCGTGGACCAGCTGTTCACCGAGATCGACCAGCTTTCCGAAACGGCCGACGAACGCGCGGAAACCATCCTGGGCGCGCTGTACGATTGGGCGGAGACCATCGCACCGGAACACTGACATGGCTACGGCCCAGCCCCCCTCCAGCATCGGCAAATACCGCATCGAGCGCGAGATCGGGCGCGGCGCCAGCGGCGTGGTGTACCTGGGGCTCGACGGCTTTCGGGGCCGGCGCGTGGCCATCAAGCAGATGCACGCGCACCTGCTGGCCGACCCGGCGCAGTCCCAGCATTACCGGCGCCTGCTGCGCAACGAGGCCGCGCTGGCCGGCCGCCTGCGGCATCCGCACATCGTGCGCCTGCTCGACGCGGACGAGGAGGCCACGCCGCCCTACCTGGTGCTCGAATACGTGCAGGGCCGCCCGCTGTCGGACTTCGCCAAGGCCGACGCGCTGCTGCCCGTGGCCCAGGTGCTCGACATCGCCTTCAAATGCGGCCACGCGCTGGAGCATGCCCAGCGCCAGGGCCTGGTGCACCGCGACATCAAGCCGGCCAACATCCTGCTGACGGACGACGGCGAGGTGAAGCTGGTGGATTTTGGCGCCGCCCTGGCCGTGCGCAGCGAGGCCACGCAACTCGCCGGCCTGGTGGGCTCGCCCTCGTACATGTCGCCCGAGCAGGTGCGCGAGGAGCCGCTCACGCACCACAGCGACATGTTCTCGCTCGCCGTGGTGGTGTATGAACTGCTCACCGGCCGCCGCCCGTTCGATGGCGACACCGACTTCGCCACGCTCTACCGCATCGGCCATGACGAACCCGTGCCGCCCAGCCTGCTGCGGCCCACCTTGCCCGAGGCGCTGGACCGCTGGCTGCTGCGCGCGCTCGCCAAGCCTGCCGCGCAGCGCTACGCGACCTGGACGGAGTGGAGCGACGCGCTCATGGCGCTGGGCCAGAGCCTGCCGCGCCAGCGCTCGCAGGACACCGAGACCGAGCGCTTCACGCGGCTGCGCGCGCTGCCGTTCTTCGCCGACTTCCACGACGTGGTGCTGTGGGAGCTGATGCGCCTGGGCAAGTGGCGGCGCCTGGAGCGCGGCACCGTGCTGATGCGCGAGAACACGCCGGGCGACTCGTTCTGCATCCTTATCGAAGGCCAGGTGGCCGTAAGCCGCCAGGGCTGGCACCTGAGCACGCTGGGGCCCGGCGTCACGCTGGGCGAGATGACCTACCTGCGCCCCGAGAGCAAGCTGCGCACGGCCAGCGCCGTGGCGGACACCGACGTGCTGGTGCTCAAGATCCGCAACCCCGCGCTGCGCGAGGCCTCGGAAGACCTGCAATCACGCTTCGACAAGGCCTTCATCAAACTGCTGGTGGGCCGCCTGATTGCCACCAACGAGCAGCTGGCCGAATGGGAGCTGGTGGCCGCGCCGCCGTCCGAACCGCAGGCCTGATGCTCCTGATTTAATAGCTTGTGGCGCTTGATGGGAAAGCGCTACAGGTCTTTTTTATCATGCATCAACCAAAGAACCGGTAGCACACCACGATGGCCGCCACCACGCCCGCCAGCTCGGCCAGCAGCGCGCAGGCCACGGCGTGGCGCGCGCGCTGTACGCCCACGGCGCCAAAGTACACGGCCAGCACGTAGAACGTGGTTTCGGTGCTGCCCTGGATGGTGGCTGCGGCCAGCGCGGCGAAGCTGTCCACGCCCTGGGTCTGCATGGTCTCGATCAGCATGGCGCGCGCGGCGCTGCCCGAGAAGGGCTTGACCAGGGCGGTGGGCAGGGCGTCGACAAAGCGCGCGTCGGTGCCCAGCGTCTCCACGCACCAGCGGATGCCGTCGAGCGCGTAGCCCAGTGCGCCCGAGGCGCGGAACACACCCACGGCGCAGAGCATGGCCACCAGGTAGGGCAGCAGGCCCTTGGCCACGTCGAAGCCCTCCTTGGCGCCTTCGAGAAAGGCCTCGTACACCGGCACCTTGCGCCACGCGCCCAGGCACACGAACAGCAGCACCAGCGCGAACAGCGTGAGGTTGCCCAGCAGGGATGAAAGCTGCGCCAGCGCCACGCTGCTGAGCGAGGCCAGCAGCGCCATGAAGCCCGCCAGCACCAGCGCCACCGGCAGCAGGTAGGCCAGCACCACCGGGTGCCACAGCGGCAGGCGCTGCACCACGGCCACGCTCAGCAGCCCCACCAGCGTGGAGGCCGAGGTGGCCAGCAGGATGGGCAGGAACACCAGCGTCGGGTCGGGTGCGCCCTGCTGCATGCGGTACATGAAGATGGTGACGGGCAGCAGCGTGAGCGACGAGGCGTTGAGCACCAGGAACAGGATCTGCGCGTTGGTGGCGGTGTCGGGCTTGGGGTTGAGCGTCTGCAGCGCGTGCATGGCTTTCAGGCCCATGGGCGTGGCCGCGTTGTCCAGCCCCAGCGCGTTGGCGGCAAAGTTCAGCGTCATCAGCCCCAGGGCCGGGTGGCCGCGCGGTACGCCGGGCATGAGCCGGGCGAACAGCGGCGCCAGCCAGCGCGCCAGCGCGTCGACAATGCCGGCCTTCTCGGCGATGCGCAGAAAGCCCAGCCACAGCGTGAGCGTGCCGAACAGCAGCACCATCACCTCCACCGACAGCTTGGCCATGGCGAACAGCGCCTCCACCATGGCGGCGAAGATCTGGGCATTGCCGCCCACGAGCCATTGGCCCAGCGCGGCGACGGCGGCGGTGAGGAAGAAACCCAGCCACAGGGTGTTGAGCATCGGGACTCCGTGCGTGTTGGTGGGGCGTTGTACAGATTCCGAGGTTACCCGTGTTTGCGCCGTGTTCCGGGCCCTGCGGCGGGTGTATAACCGGCAGTCCGGTCCCCGCGCGTGCAGGGACCACCATCCAATACGGCCCGCCACGCTGGCGTGCCACGACAACAAGGAAAACACACCATGGGCGCGCAGTGGAAAGCAAAGGGCAAGGCATTGGTGGCCGACGCCAAGGGCAAGTTGTTTGGCAAGCTGGTCAAGGAAATTCAGGTGGCCGCCCGTGGTGGCGCCGATCCGGCCAGCAATTCGCGCCTGCGCCTGGTGGTGGAACAGGCCCGCAAGGTGTCCATGCCCAAGGACACGCTGGAGCGCGCCATCAAGAAGGGCGCCGGCATTGGCGGCGAGGCGGTGCACTACGAACATGTGCTCTACGAAGGCTTTGCCCCGCACCAGGTGGCGGTGATGGTGGAGTGCCTGACCGACAACGTCAAGCGCACGGCCCCTGAGATGCGCGTGCTGTTCCGCAAGGGGCAACTGGGCACCTCGGGCTCGGTGGCCTGGGACTTCGACCATGTCGGCATGATCGAGGCCGAGCCCGCCGTGGCCGGCGCGGACCCCGAGCTGGCGGCCATCGAGGCGGGCGCAGAGGATTTCGAGCCCGCCGACGAGGAGAACGTCACGCTGTTCCTGACGGCGCCCACCGATCTGGACCTGGTCAGCCGCGCGCTGCCGGCGCATGGCTTCACGGTGCTGACGGCCAAGCTCGGCTACAAGCCCAAGAACCCGGTGGACCCCGCCAGCCTGAGCGCCGAGCACCTGGAGGAGTTGGAAGCCTTCCTGGCGGCCATCGACGGCAACGACGACGTGCAGCACGTCTACGTGGCGCTGGGCAGCTGATACCCGACGTCCTGCAGCCGCCACCAAAAACAGCGACACTGCTGCCAGGCGCCCGCGCGGCGGGCGCATCGGCATAGTCTTCCTTCGTGCACATTCCGACGCTTTTCATCGTTGCTGCCGTTTTGATGGGGATGGTGTCCACGGTGCTCATGGCCATGTGGCACTACAACCGCCACATCCCAGGCCTGGGTCTGTGGCTGCTGTCCTACCTGTGTGGCTTCATGTTCTGCGCCAACTTGGCTGCGCGCCAGTACCTGCCCGAGGTGCTGTCGGTGGTGGTGGCGCAGATCGCCATTCCGTTGTCCGCCTACCTGGCGCTGCTGGGTAGCCGCGCCTACCTTGCGCACACGCCGTGGCCTCGCCGCGTCCACGCAACCGCGGGTGTAGCCCTGCTGGGGCTGGCGGCGGTGGCGGTGTATTTCACCGTGGGGCTGCCCCATGTGGGCGCGCGGTTCCTGCTGATCAGCGTGAGCACCGGGGTGCTGTTCCTCTGCACCAGTGTCACCCTGGCCCGGGGCGGCGTGCGCAACGCGCCGCTGCGCCACATGTTCGCGCTGGCGGCGGGCTTTCATGGCCTGTTTTTGCTGATCCGCCCCTGGCTGTTTCGTCTTGGCCAGGGGGAGGGCGAGCTGCTGGGGCTGGTCTCGCAGTTCGTGGTGCTCGAATCCATCGCCGCGCTCATCCTCATGGCCTTTGGCGTGCTGATGCTGGCCAATGAGCACATGACGCTGGGGCTGCGCGAATTGGCCGAGATGGACCCGCTCACCCGCGTGTTCAACCGCCGGGCCTTTCTGGAGCTGCTGGACAAGGCCGTCAGCAGCGCGCGCCGCATGCAGGTGGACCTGCCCGTGCTGGTGATCGACCTGGACCACTTCAAGAACATCAACGACAGCTGGGGCCACAAGACGGGCGACGACGTCCTGCGCCATTTCACCCGGGTGGCCGGCCTGTGCCTGCGCCGCGAGGACGTGATCGGCCGCCTGGGCGGCGAGGAGTTCGCCGTCTTTCTGCCCAACGCCAGCCTGGACGGCGCGCGTGCGGTCGCCCAGCGCATCTGCGCCATCCTGGCGGAGCAGCCGGTGGCCACCGACCACGGCCCCGTCACGGTGACGGCCAGCATCGGGCTGACGCTGTGCGCCAGCGCCGATTCGTCCGAAATGGCCGTGCAGCGGGCCGACAAGGCCATGTACCTGGCCAAGGAGCGCGGCCGCAACCGCGTCGAAGTGCTCGCGCCCGGCCTGGCGGCCGTGGGCTGAGCGCTGCGTGGGCGCCAGATGCTATTGAATGAATAGCTGCTCGCGCTGATGTACCGGGCCCTGGAGCCCGATTTATCTCTTGATTTTCAGGTTCACGGGCGGCTGGATGGTGCCGGACGGGGCATGCCGCTATGCTGCGGGGCAGGGCGGCCCGCGCCGGGCCGCGCTCCATCCTCTCAGGAGTCTGTTCCATGCAATTCGGCTACACCATTCTCTACGTCGAGGACGTGCCCGCGACGGTGGCGTTCTATGAAACCGCCTTCGGCCTGCAGCGGCGCTTCGTGCACGAGTCCGGCGACTATGGCGAGCTCGACACCGGCAGCACCGCGCTCGCGTTCTCCTCGCTGCGCCTGATGGCCCAGCTGGGCAAGCACCCGCAGCGCGCGTCGGCCAGCGCGCCGTGCTTCGAGATCGCCTTCACCACCCCCGACGTGCCCGCCGCCGTGCAGCGCGCAGTGGCCGCCGGGGCGCGGCTGGTGCAGGCGCCCGAGCAGATGCCCTGGGGCCAAACGGTGGCCTACGTGGCCGACCTGAACGATGCGCTGGTGGAGCTGTGCACGCCGGTGGCGCCGGCATAGGTCCTGGCTGTTTGCTATCAAAAAAAGAGCTACCAGCGCTTGATGGTCAAGCGCGGGCAGCTCTTTTTGTTTGAAATGTCGGCTGTCAGGGCTTGCTGCGCGGCTTGCGTGCCTGCTCGGCACGCATGCGGGCTTCGTCCAGGTTCTCCTGGGTCATCTTGGCGTCGTCGGAGCCGGGCTCCAGCACGGTGAGCAGCTTTTCCCACTCGCGCACGGCGCTGTCGAAGTCGTTGAGCTGGTAGGCCGCCACACCGGACATCATCAGCGCGCTCGGGTGTTCGGGGTCGACGGCCAGGGCCTTGCGCACCAGTTCCACCGGGCGGCCGTCCATGCGGTTGTTGGCGCGCACGGCCAGCAGCTCGGCGAAGTCGATCAGCATGTCCGGATTGCTGTCGAGCGCGGCGCCGGCGTTGTTGAAGGCCTGTTCGGCCTCGTCCAGCCGGCCCATGACCTTGTACGAGCGCGCCAGCATGGCCCAGCCCTTGGGGTTGTTGGGCTCGGCCTTGAGCTTGGCCGCGAGCGATTCGACCATCTGCACGACCTGCTGCTCGTTGGCGGCGCGGGCCGCTGCCGGGTTCAGCGCACCGGGGTTGCCCAGCGTGTAGTACAGGCCGGCGGCCAGCACGGGCAGCGACACGCCGATGAGGCCCGCCAGGCGGCGGCCGCCCCAGAAGCCGGTGGTGTGCGCGGTGGGAGCGTGCGGGTCTTCGGCGGTATCGTCGAGCAGGCGCAGCTGCAGCTCGTCACGCGTGGCTTCGTGGTCGGCCGGGCTGATGGCGCCGCTGGCGAGGTCACGGTCCAGGGCTTCGAGCTGGTCGCGGTAGATGGCGGCGTTGAGCCGCTGGCTGGACACGCCGTTGGTGGCGGCGGGGCGCAGCAGCGGCAGGAGGAGCCAGGCGAGGGTCGCCAGCGTCATGAGCGCGGCGAGGGCAATGAAAAGACTCATGGAAGCTTGTCCGGATCTTGCAGAAGGGATTGCGCCTTGGCGCGCTGCGCCTCGTCGAGCACGGGCGGCGTGCTGGCGCGCTGGCTGCCGCGCACCATGCGGTAGAGCACGAACACGGCGCCGATCAGCAGCACGAAGGGGCCGAACCACAGCAGCCAGGTGACGGGGTTGACGGGCGGGCGGTAGCGCACGAAGTCGCCATAGCGGCTGACCATGAAGTCCATGATCTCGGCGTCGCTCTTGCCGGACTTGATGAGCCCACGGATCTCGCGCTTGAGGTCCAGCGCCAGGTCGGCCCGCGAGCCGGCCAGCGACTCGTTCTGGCAGACCAGGCAGCGCAGTTCTTCGGAGATGGCGACCATGCGCTTTTCCACCACCGGGTCTTCGGCCAGCGGAGTGGCCTCGTTGGCGTGGGCGGGCAGCAGGCACTGCAGCGCCAGCAGGAGGGTGAGCCAGAACTTCATTTCTGCAGCTCCCGTGCCAGCGGCAGGATGGTCTTGATCAAGGCTTCCTCGGTGACCGGGCCGATCTGCTTGTGGCGGATCTTGCCTTCCTTGTCGATGAGGAAGGTTTCGGGTACGCCGTACACGCCAAAGTCGATGCCGATGCGGCCGTCCTGGTCGACCACCGAGAAGTCGTACGGGTCGCCGTGCCGGCCCAGCCATTTGATGCCGTTGGCGGGCTGGTCCTTGTAGTTCAGGCCGATCAGCGGGATGTTCTTGTTCTTGGAGAACGCCACCAGGATGGGGTGCTCGTCCAGGCAGGCGGTGCACCACGAGGCCCATACATTGAGCAGCCAGACCTTGCCGCGCATGTCCTGCGCGGCGAACTGCTTCTCGGGCGTGTGCAGCACGGGGGCCGTGAACAGCGGCGCGTCCTTACCGATCAGCGGGGAGGGCACGACGCGCGGGTCGCGTGTCAGGCCGATGGCCAGGAACACCAGCAGGACCAGGAACAGGCCCAGGGGAATCAGCGCCTTCTTCATGCCACGGCACCCTTGATCTCGATGGCCGACGCGGCTGTCGCGCGCTTCTTGCGGTAGCGCCGGTCGAGTGCCGCCAGCGTGCCGCCCAGGGCCATCAGCAGGCCGCCGCCCCAGATCCAACTGACGAAGGGCTTGTGGTAGACGCGCATGGCCCAGGCGGCGTTGTCACCGGCCTCGAGCTGCTCGCCCAGGGACACGTAGACGTCGCGGGTGAGCCCCGTGTCGATGGCGGCCTCGGTCATGGGCATGGTGGTGGAGAAATAGCCACGCTTTTCGGGGTGCAGCATGCGCAGCACCTTGCCGTCGCGGCTCAGCTCCACGTCGCCCACGTCGGCGCGGTAGTTGGGGCCCTTGGCTTCGCGGATGCCGGTGAGCTTGAAGGTGTAGCCGCCCACGGCCACAGTGTCGCCCACGCGCATGCGCACGTCTTTTTCGGTTTCGTAGCCCTTGACCATGGTGACGCCCACCACGCAGACGGCAATGCCGACGTGCGCGATGTGCATGCCCCAGAACGACCAGGGCGTGGAGCGCCACTGCGCGGTGTCACGGATCTGCCGGACGATCTGCTGCACCGAGGTGAGCACGATCCACAGTGCCAGGCTCAGGCCCAGCGCCGCCAGCGCCGACCAGGGCCCCGCCAGCAACGGCAGGGTGCAGCCCAGCAGCACGGCAAGCGCCGCGCTGGCGCCGAGCTTGCGCAGCATCTCGAGCGCGCTCTCGTTCTTCCAGCGTGCATAGGTGCCGATGACCATGAACAGCAGCACCGGCACCATGATGGGCACGAAGACGGCGTTGAAGTACGGCGGCCCCACCGAGAGCTTGCCCAGCTTGAGGGCGTCGACGATCAGGGGGTACAGCGTGCCCAGCAGCACCGTGGCGGCGGCGGTGGTGAGCAGCACGTTGTTGACGAGCAAGAAGGTTTCGCGCGAGACCAGGGCGAACGAGCCACCCGAACGCACCTTGCCGGCGCGCAGCGCGAACAGCGTGAGCGAGCCGCCCACCACAACCGAAAGGAAGATCAGGATGAACACGCCGCGCCGCGGGTCGGTGGCGAAGGCATGCACCGAGGTGAGCACCCCCGAGCGCACGAGGAAGGTGCCCAGCAGGCTCAGGGAAAAGGCCGAGATGGCCAGCACGATGGTCCAGTGCCGGAACAGGCCGCGCTTTTCCGTCACGGCCAGCGAGTGGATCAGCGCCGCGCTCACCAGCCAGGGCAGGAAGGAGGCGTTTTCCACCGGGTCCCAGAACCACCAGCCGCCCCAGCCCAGTTCGTAGTAGGCCCACCACGAGCCCAGCGCGATGCCCAGCGTCAGGAACACCCAGGCGGCCGTGGCCCAGGGGCGCGACCAGCGGGCCCAGGCAGCGTCGAGCCGGCCGTTGAGCAGGGCGGCGATGGCGAAGGCGAACGGCACGGCCAGGCCCACGTAGCCCATGTACAGCATGGGGGGGTGGAAGACCAGGCCCGGGTCCTGCAGCAGCGGATTCAGGTCGCGTCCGTCGGCCGGCACGTCGATCAGGCGCAGGAACGGGTTGGACGTCATCAGCATGAACAGCATGAAGCCGACGGCCACCAGCGCCAGGATGCCCAGCACGCGCGACAGCATGGCGTCGGGCAGCTGGCGCGAGAACACCGACACCACCAGCATCCACGACACCAGCATGAAGTGCCACAGCAGCAGCGAACCTTCGTGCCCGCCCCAGACGCCGGCGATGCGGTAGAGCGCCGGCAGCGAGGAGTTGGAATGCTGCACCACGTAAACGACCGAGAAGTCGTTGGCGTAGAAGGCATAGGTCAGGCTGCCGAAGGCGATGGCCGTCAGCAGCCACAGCACCTGCGCGCCGGGGCGCACCAGGGCCATCCAGTCGGAGCGGCCGGTCTGGCCGCCGGCAACGCCCAGGAGGCCCAGCACCAGCGCCACGGGCAGGGTCAGGATGAGGGCGAAATGGCCTAGTTCGGGGATCATGGTTACTTCAGGGTTTCAATGGTCTTCTGCGCCTGGTCGACCGCGTGCTGCGCCTCGGGGGGCATGTAGTTCTCGTCGTGCTTGGCCAGCACCTCGGTGGCGGTGAAGTGGCCATCGTTGCCCAGCTTGCCCTGGGCCACCACGCCTTTGCCTTCGCGGAACAGGTCGGGCAGGATACCGGTGTAGCTCACCTTCATCTCCTGGGCGGTGTCGGTGACGATGAAGCTCACCGTGAGGTCCTTGCGATCGATCGAGCCCTCCTTGACCATGCCGCCGACCCGGAAGGTGCGGTTCTTGGGCGCTTCGCCGGCGGCCACCTGGCTGGGGCTGAAGAAGAAGACGAGGTTGCTCTCGAAGGCGTTGAGCACGAGGAAGGCAGCGAGCGAAAGGGCTGCCAGGCCACCAGCGATGATGGCTGCGCGTTTGTGACGTGGTTTCATGATGGGCGGGCGTTGGATTGCAATTCGTCGCGAAGGTTTCGCTCGATTTCCTTGCGCTTGATCCGGATCAAAAGCGACTCCACGACCATCACCAGGGCAGTGACCCCAAAGCTGCCCCAGACATAGAGGGCGTAGCCGCCCATGGCGAAGAATTCTGAAACGCTATTCCACTGCATTTTTGACCCACTCGGTATGACGTTCCCGGTCGAGAATGATGTTGCGCACCCGTGCCAGGGCGGCGGCGATGGTGTACATCCAGAAGGCCACCACCATGATCAGCATGCCCCAGAGCATGGGCGCGGCCATGGACGGCGCGCTGGTCATCGACACCGAGGCGCCCTGGTGCAGCGTGTTCCACCAGATGACCGAGAAATAGATGATGGGCACGTTGACCACGCCGACCAGCGCCAGCACGGCGCAGGCCTTGTCGGCGCGGCGCGGGTCGTCGATGCTGGACTGCAGCGCCAGGAAACCCAGGTAAAGGAAAAGCAGGATCAGCTCGGAGGTGAGCCGCGCGTCCCATACCCACCAGGTGCCCCACATGGGCTTGCCCCACAGCGAGCCGGTGATCAGCGAGAGAAAGGCGAACAGCGCGCCCGTGGGTGCCAGCGCCGAGGCCATCATGCCGGACAGGCGCGTATTGAAGGCCAGGCCGATGGCCGCCCAGCCGGCCATGACGATGTAGATGAACATCGACATCTGCGAGGTTGGCACATGCACGAAGATGATGCGGTAGCCCTGGCCCTGCTGGGAGTCCACCGGCGCCACAAAGAAGGAAATCCACAGGCCCACCACCATGAGCACGGCCGCCAGGACCGCGAAAAGGGGCCAGAGCCGTCCTGCCAGAAAGTAGAAGTTCTGGGGGGACGCGTACTTGAACCATTGAATACCGGATGTTTTCATTCCAGGGAGATTTTCAAAGCGGCCGTGGTGGCAAGGGGGGCGAAGAACAGCGACAGCACCAGCAGTGCCGCGAGGAGCGAGAGGTGCCCGCCGGCGCCCAGGCCCGAGGCGTCCGCTTCCACGGCGCCCGCACCGAAGATCAGCACCGGGATGTAGAGCGGCAATATTAACAACGAGAGCAGTACCCCAGCGCCGCGCACGCCCAAGGTCAGCGAGGCACCGATGCTGCCGATCAGGCTGAGTGTGGGGGTGCCCAGCAGCAGTGACAGCATGAGGATGCCCAGCGCGCGGCCGTCCAGCCCGAACTGCAGCCCAAGCACCGGAGCCACCAGCACCAGCGGCAGGCCGGAGAGCAGAAAGTGGGACAGTGCCTTCGCCGCGACCAGCAGGGTCAGCGGGGTGGGGGAGAGCAGCATCTGCTCCAGCGAGCCGTCGGCATAGTCACTGGCGAACATGCGCTGCAGTGACAGCATGGCCGCAAGCAGCGCGCTCACCCACAATACGCCGGGCGCCATGCGCAGCAGCAGGGCCGATTCCGGGCCGACGCCGAGCGGGAACAGGCTCGCGATGACGATGAAGAAGACCAGCGGCGTCAGCACCTCGCCTTTCTGGCGCAGCGCCAGGGCGACTTCGCGTCGCAGCACGGCAAACAGGATGGAAGCCAGCCCCAGGGGCTTGGAGAGGGTGGCGGGCTTCATGCGCGCAGCTCCAGGATCTGGACCGGCACGTTGCCGATCTCCACGGGCTGGTGGCTGGTCAGTACCGCGAGGCCGCCACCGGCCAGGTGTTCCGCGATCAGGTCGGTGAGCATGCGGATGCCGGTATCGTCCATCGCCACGAAGGGTTCGTCCAGCACCCAGAGGCGGGCGGGGCTCAGGGCCAGCCGGGACAGGGCGACCCGGCGTTTCTGCCCCTGGGACAGGTGCCGCACCAGTTGCCCGCCGCGCCCCGGAATGCCGAACCGGGCGAGGAGCGCCGGCACCTGGGCAGGCTCGGGCCGCAGGCCGCGCAGGGCGCTGGCGAAGGCGAGGTTTTCGCTCACCGTCATGGATTCCTGCAGACCGTTGAGGTGGCCGAGGTAGCACAGGTCTTGCTCGAAAGCTGCGCGGTGCTTGCGAATCGATGCACCATTCCACAAAATGTCACCCGACTCGACCGGGGCGAGGCCGCACAGCATGCGCAGCAGGCTGGTCTTGCCGATGCCATTGGCGCCCACCACATGAAGCCAGCATCCGGATTGCAAAATGCAGTGAATGCCCTGGAACAGTTGGCGACCGCCTTTGCTGCAACCAAGGTTGTCAAACGTGAGAAACGGTTCTGAGTTCAATTGTTGTATGCCGGTCACAAGCTTGCATCTTAAGGGAGCTCTGCGCACGATTTGTGCGCGTGCGTGGCAGCCCAAGCAATGCCCAGGATTGTGCGTACATTCAGTTGCCCTTAGATGTATTTAGGATGCTCCTTTAACATAGGTCAAGTGTTTGAGAGACTGCACGGACATAATGGATTTACTCGGATCGACTTCTGTAGCCGTCACCGAGTTTTGATTGCCGCCCCTGGGCGGATATGGCTGCAGGGTACCTATGGAGTAAGAACGATGACATTTCCCCGCCTTTCGAGCATTGCTGCAGTGGTGATGCTGACGGGCCTTGCAGTTCCTGCAATGGCTCAAGACAACAAGCCTGAGGCGCCTACCCTGACGGCCGCCGAAAAGGAAACAGCCAAGAAGATCTACTTCGAGCGTTGCGCTGGCTGCCACGGTGTCTTGCGCAAGGGTGCCACCGGCAAGAACCTCGAACCGCATTGGACGAAGACCGACAAGGACGGCAAGAAGACCGAAGGCGGTACGCTGGCCCTGGGTCAAGCACGTCTGGAAAAGATCATTGGTTACGGTACCGACGGCGGTATGGTGAACTTTGACGACATCCTGACCAAGGAAGAGCTGACGCTCATGGCCAAGTACATCCAGAACACGCCGGATGTGCCGCCAGAATACAGCTTCAAGGACACGATGGATTCCTGGAAGCTGCTGGTGCCGGTCGAGAAGCGTCCGACCAAGCAGATGAACAAGATCAACCTGAAGAACTTGTTCTCGGTGACCCTGCGCGACACGGGTGAAGTGGCCCTGATCGACGGCGACACCAAGGAAATCCGCAGCATCGTGAAGACCGGCTACGCCGTGCACATCTCGCGCCTGTCTGCTTCGGGCCGCTACGTGTACGTGATCGGCCGCGACGGCCGTCTGTCCCTGATCGACCTGTGGATGGAAAAGCCTGAAGTCGTTGCTGAACTCAAGATCGGTTTCGACGCACGTTCGGTGGATACCTCCAAGTTCAAGGGCTTCGAAGACAAGTACGCGATCGCCGGTTCCTACTGGCCCCCGCAATACGTGATCATGGACGGCGACACGCTCAAGCCCCGCAAGGTGGTGAGCACCCGTGGCATGACCGTGGACGGCGAATACCATCCCGAACCCCGCGTGGCTTCCATCGTGGCTTCGTTCATCAAGCCTGAGTGGGTGGTCAACATCAAGGAAACCGGCCAGATTCTGCTGGTCGATTACTCCGACATCGAAAACCTGAAGACCACCACGGTCGGTTCTGCCAAGTTCCTGCACGACGGCGGCTGGGATGCTTCCAAGCGCTACTTCCTGGTCGCGGCCAACGCCTCGAACAAGATCGCCGCTGTGGACACCAAGACCGGCAAGCTGGCTGCTCTGGTTGACACGGCCAAGATCCCCCACCCCGGCCGTGGCGCTAACTTCGTGCACCCCAAGTTCGGTCCCGTCTGGGCTACCGGCCACCTGGGCGCCGATGTCGTGACGCTGATCTCTACGCCTTCGGACAACCCGAAGCACAAGCAGTTCAAGCAGTACAACTGGAAGGTCGTGCAGGAAATGAAGCACGTTCCGGGCAACCTGTTCGTGAAGACCCATCCGAAGTCCAAGCACTTCTGGGCTGACGCTCCTCAGAATCCCGACAAGGATCTGGCTGAGTCCGTGGCCGTGTGGGACATGAACGACCTGTCCAAGCCCAAGGCTGTGCTGAACGTGGCCAAGGATTCCGGCATGCCCGAAACCAAGGCTGTGAAGCGCGCTGTGCACCCCGAGTACTCGGCTGACGGCAAGGAAGTCTGGATCTCCCTGTGGGGCGGCAAGACCGACCAGTCCGCCATCGTGGTGTACGACGATGCAACTCTGAAGGTGAAGAAGGTGATTACCGATCCTAAGATGATCACCCCCACCGGCAAGTTCAACGTGTACAACACGCAGCACGACATCTATTGATAGAACAGCCTTGATCTGAGGCACGGATCGAGGGGCGCAAGCCCCTCGATCTGCGCGTCTCCAATGCGAAATATGAAGTGGGGAGAGATTTGATGGCTGGAAAATTTGCAACGCTTTGGGCAACGCTGAAGAAGCCGAGCGCGAAGTATTCGCTTCTGGGTCTGCTGGCGACCGGTTTCATCTCCGGCATTCTGTTCTGGGGTGGCTTCAACACCGGGATGGAAGCGACCAACACGATGGATTTCTGTATCTCGTGCCACGAGATGCATGACAACGTCTACCAAGAATACAAGAAGACGATTCACTACAGCAACCGTACGGGTGTCCGTGCCGTTTGCTCGGACTGCCATGTGCCCAAGGACTGGACGCACAAGATGATCCGCAAGGTCCAGGCCAGCCGTGAAGTGTGGGGCAAACTGACCGGCACCATCGACACCAAGGAAAAATTCGAGGCCAAGCGCCTGACCCTGGCGGAACGGGAATGGGCTCGGATGAAGGCGGCGGATTCGCGTGAATGCCGCAACTGCCACAGCTTCGAAGGCATGGATGCCGAGAAGCAGAAGATGCGTGGCGCCAAGATGCACAAGATTGCACAGGACGAAAAGAAGACCTGTATCGATTGCCACAAGGGTATTGCGCACAACAAGCCCAAAGGCATGAAGGAAGACGAAGACGAGGATCTGTAAGCTTGTATGGCCGCCATCCCGTTGAGGGAGGGCGGCCTCTAGAACACCAACTAGGAGTTATCGATGAAAAAATCCACCCTTTCCATGATGCTTTTGGGTTCGCTGCTGGCTGTGGGAACACAGGCAGCTTTTGCCGCACCTGACTGGGCCAAGGTTCCCAAGCGTGATATCAACGTGTTCCACCCTGGCGTAACGCCCATGGAGTGGGTTGGCAAGAAGTCCGACCACAGCGGTACGGCTGGCCTGAAGAAGGGCGAGACCTGCATCGGCTGCCACGAGGAAAAGGGCACGCTGAACTTCGACTTCAAGCGTCTGGCGGGCAAGGACATGGAGCCCAAGGGCGCTCCCAAGACCATGATTTACCCCGTGGGCGTGCAAGCCGCTTACGACGCCAGCAACCTCTACATTCGCCTCACCTTCAAGGCCCCCACTGGCGGTGCCGACCAGGGCGACAAGGACAACGAAGTCAAGGCCACCGTGATGTTCCCGGATGCCAAGGTGCAACTGGCCAACCAGGCCGGCTGCTGGGCTTCCTGCCACAACGACGCCCGCACCATGCCCGGCGCCGATGACAAGAAGACCAAGTACACCAAGGACGGTGGCTACGAGCTGATGCAATGGAAGAGCGCCAAGGGCGCCAAGGTGGCCAACGGCACCGTGACCACCGACCGTAAGATGGACGGCGGCACCCTGGGTGCGACGGCTGAAGGCGCCAAAGCTGGCGACACCTACACCGTGACCTTCACCCGCAAGAACCCGGGCGAAGGCAAGACCGTGCCGTTCGGCATCGCCATCCACGGCGACCACGCTTCCGGCCGTTTCCACCACGTTTCCCTGGGCTACACGCTGGGCGTGGGCGCTGACGGCGACGTGAAGGCTCTGAAGCAGTAAGCGTGTGGGGATGGCGGAGAACATGCTGTTCTCAGTCATGCCAACCCGAAGGTGGGTGTCGCCCCTGGCGGCACTCGCCTTTTCTGTGGCCGCAGCCTTCCAGCCGGCGTCTGCACAGCAGACCGTGGAAGTGGCGATACAGAACTACCGTTTCGAACCCGCGGAAGTTCGTGTCCGCGTTGGGGATACGGTCCGATGGACCAACCAGGAGAAGCGCACCAGCCATTCGGTGCTGTTCTCCGCGGAGCAGGGGGGCGAATCCGAGCGGTTCTTTCCCCAGGAAAGCTGGCAACGCCGGTTTGATGCTCCGGGCAAGTATTCCTACTCCTGTGGCCCGCACCCCGAGATGAAGGGTGTGGTGGAGGTGGTGGAACCCTAGCCACTGCTTCATTTTCTGCGGTCTGTCGCCTGTCCGGAGTTTTCGGGCCGGTGGATGGCCTCCAATTAGTTGAGTTGTTTGCTGGGTTGATGCAAATCAGCCCGCGCATTGCTGTGCTTCCTATATTCGCGATTGTCTCGCGGCGGGGAAGTCGGTTCGCGAGGCATTGGCCGCCGTGATGGGGCCAATCACAACAACGTACTACATTGGAGCAAACCGCATGAAGAGCTATCGACCCACGCGTGTCGCGGCAGTATTGCTGGCGACACTGGCACTTGCCGCCTCAGCGCAAGACCAGAAGGGTGTTTCCGAAGCCGAGAAGAATTACCAGGCCGGTACTTCTCCGCTCACGGCTGCGCCCATGGTGCAAAGCACCAACCCCAAGGCCCCTCCCATGATGCAGTCGGAGTTCGACGCTGCGCGCAAGATCTATTTCGAGCGCTGCGCCGGCTGTCATGGCGTGTTGCGCAAAGGCGCCACTGGCAAGCCCCTGACGCCCGACCTGACCGTACCCAAGGGCACGGATTATCTGAAGGTCTTCATTGCTTACGGCTCCCCGGCCGGCATGCCCAACTGGCAGACCTCGGGTGAGCTGACCGAAGCCCAGGTCGACCTGATGGCGCGCTACATCCAGCACGAGCCGCCGCAGCCGCCCGAATGGGGCCTGGCCGACATGAAGGCCACCTGGAAGGTGATGGTCGCGCCGGCGGACCGGCCCAAGAAGAAGATGAACAGCTACAACATCAGCAACATCTTCTCGACCACGCTGCGCGACGCAGGCGAGGTGGCACTCATCGACGGCGACAGCAAGCAGATCATCAGCGTCATCAAGACCGGCTACGCGGTGCACATCTCGCGCGTGTCGGCCTCGGGCCGCTACCTGTTCGTCATCGGCCGCGACGGCCGCGTCAACATGATCGACCTGTGGATGGCAACGCCCACCAATGTGGCCGAGATCCGTATCGGCCTCGAAGCCCGCTCGGTGGAGACCTCCAAGTTCAAGGGCTACGAGGACAAGCTGGCCATCGCCGGCGCCTACTGGCCGCCCCAGTTCGTCATCATGAACGGCGACACGCTGGAGCCGCTGAAGATCGTGGCCACGCGCGGCATGACCGTGGACACCCAGGAGTACCACCCCGAGCCGCGCGTGGCGTCCATCGTGGCGTCGCTGCACCGGCCCGAGTTCATCGTGAATGTCAAGGAAACCGGCAAATCGCTGATGGTGGACTACTCCAACATGAAGTCGCTCAAGGTGACCGAAGTGGGCGTGGCGCGCTACCTGCACGATGGCGGCTGGGATGCGACCAAGCGCTACTTCATGGTCGCCGCCAACCAGAGCAACAAGATCGGCGTGATCGATTCCAAGAACGACACCGTGGCTGCCGTGGTGGATGTGGGCAAGATTCCGCACCCCGGGCGCGGCGCCAACTTCAAGCACCCCAAGTACGGGCCAGTCTGGTCCACCGGGCACCTGGGCGACGAAACCATCTCCCTGATCGGCACCGATCCCGTGCGCAACAAGCAGCACGCCTTCAAGGTCGTGCAGACGCTGGAAGGCCAGGGCGGCGGTTCGCTGTTCCTGAAAAGCCATCCGAAGTCTAAGCACCTGTATGTGGACACCACGCTGAACCCGGACGCGGCGCTGTCGCAGTCGATCGCGGTGTACGACATCAACAAGCTCGACCAGGGCTACAAGGTGCTCCCGATCGGCCAGTGGGCCGGGTTGCCGGACGACGGTGGTGGCAAGCGCGTGGTGCAGCCTGAGTACAACAAGGCCGGCGACGAGGTGTGGTTCTCCGTCTGGTCCGCCAAGGACAAGGCATCGGCCATCGTGGTGGTGGACGACAAGACCCTGCAACTCAAGACCGTCATCAAGGACCCGCGCCTGATCACGCCCACGGGCAAGTTCAACGTCCACAACACGCAGCACGACGTGTATTGATGGCGAGGGGCCCTGGCTGCAGGCCGGGGCGCCTTGGCCCGGAAGCCACCCATCCTTTCGGATGCGGTGGTTTTTTTATGGCGTCTGCGAGGCCGGTTGTTCTTCGAGGACGTCCAGCATTTCCTGCGTCCAATCCATCGAAGCCTTCTCGTACAGGATGCCCTTCTTGAGCAGCATGTGCTGGATGCGCAGCTCACGCGACAGCGGCCGGCCATGCAGGAAGTCGCGCTGCTCGATGGCGCGGTACTGCGCCAGCTTGCCGGCGTGCAGCGCCACGCGCTGGCGCAGTTCGCCGCGCAGGTCGACCTCGCCCAGCGCGGCGTCGGCGCGCAGCTTCACCATGACGTCGTCGCGCGGGTCCATCGGCGGCGAAGGCTCGCTCGCCCAGCGCGCCAGTTCGCTGCGCCCCGCCGGGAGCACGTGGTACTCCCGCTTGCGGGTCTTGCCTGCGTCGGGCGGGGTGCTGGACGCGAGCCATCCCGCCGCTTCCATGCGCGCCAGTTCGCGGTAGATCTGCTGGTGCGTCGCGTGCCAGAAATAGCCGATGGACTTGTCGAAACGCCGCGCCAGGTCGTAGCCCGAGGACGCTCGTTCGAGCAGCGAGGTGAGCACGGCGTGGGCAAGCGACATGGGCGCCAGTCTAAGCGTGGGGCAGCCTCTATGCAACTGGTTGCATAAATTCGGATTGCCCCATAGACTTATGCAACTGATTGCATAGTTCGCCCGCTTTTCCCCGAAGCTACTTCTACAAGGACCCTGCCATGACCGCCTATCCCCACATGCTGGCCCCGCTCGACCTGGGCTTCACCACCCTCAGGAACCGCGTGCTCATGGGCTCCATGCACGTCGGGCTGGAGGAGGCCAAGGACGGTTTTGCGCGCATGGCAGCGTTCTACGCCGAGCGCGCTCGGGGCGGCGTGGGCCTGATCGTGACCGGCGGCATCGCCCCCAACGACCGCGCCCGCCCCATGCCCGGCGGCGCCGCCATGACCACGCAGCACGAGGCCGACAAGCACAAGGTCGTGACCCAGGCCGTGCACGAGGCCGGCGGCAAGATCTGCATGCAGATCCTGCACTTCGGCCGCTACGCCTACCATCCCGAGCTGGTGGCGCCCAGCGCCATCAAGGCGCCTATCAGCCCGTTTCGCCCGCACGCGCTGACCACCGAAGAAGTGGCGCAGACCGTGGAGGACTACGCCAACGCCGCCGCTCTGGCGCAGAGCGCCGGCTACGACGGCGTGGAGATCATGGGCTCCGAGGGCTACCTCATCAACGAATTCATCGCCGCGCACACCAACCACCGCGACGACGAATGGGGCGGCTCTTATGCCAACCGCATCCGCTTCCCGCTGGAGATCGTGCGCCGCACGCGCGAGCGCGTGGGGCCCAACTTCATCCTCATCTTCCGCCTCTCCATGCTCGACCTGGTGGAAGGCGGCTCCACCACCGAGGAAGTGGTCGAGCTGGCCCAGGCGCTGGAGCAGGCCGGCGTCACCATCCTCAACACTGGCATCGGCTGGCACGAGGCACGCATTCCCACCATCGCCACCAAGGTGCCGCGCGCGGCCTACGCCTGGGTCACCAAGCAGCTCAAGGGCAAGGTGGGCATTCCGCTGGTGGCCACCAACCGCATCAATACGCCCGAGGTGGCCGAGCAGGTGCTGGCCGACGGCTGCGCCGACATGGTGAGCATGGCGCGCCCCTTCCTGGCCGACCCCGACTTCGTGAGCAAGGCCGCCGCCGGCCTGGCCGACCAGATCAACACCTGCATCGGCTGCAACCAGGCCTGCCTGGACCACACCTTCGGCGGCAAGATCACCTCCTGCCTGGTGAACCCGCGCGCCTGCCACGAGACCATCCTCATCCACCGGCCCGCCGCCACCCAGGAGCGCATCGCCGTGGTGGGCGCCGGCCCGGCCGGCCTGGCCTTCGCCACCACGGCCGCGCAGCGCGGCTTCGACGTGACGCTGATCGACGCCGGACAGGACATCGGCGGCCAGTTCAACGTCGCCAAGCAGGTGCCGGGCAAGGAAGAGTTCTACGAAACGCTGCGCTACTTTGGCAAGCAGATCGAATTGACCGGCGTGACGCTGCAGCTGGGCCGCAAGGTCAGCGCGCAGGACCTGGTGAAAGAGGGCTTTAAGCATGTCGTGCTGGCCACCGGCATCGTGCCGCGCACGCCCGACATCGAGGGCGTCGACCATCCCAAGGTGCTTAGCTATCTCGACGTGCTGCGCGACAAGAAGCCGGTCGGTAAGACCGTCGCCGTGGTGGGCGCGGGCGGCATCGGCTTCGACGTGTCCGAATACCTGCTGCACGAAGGCACCAGCCCCAGCCTGGATGCCGCCAAGTTCTTCGCCGAGTGGGGCGTGGACACCACGGGTGGCGCGCGTGGTGGCGTGCAGGCGGCGCACATCGGCGCCATTCCGCGCAAGGTGTACCTGCTGCAGCGCAAGGCCAGCAAGGTCGGCGACGGCCTGGGCAAGACCACCGGCTGGATCCACCGCACCTCGTTGAAGAACCGCAACGTGGAGATGATTCCCGGCGTGCACTACCGCAAGGTGGACGATGCCGGCCTGCACATCACCGTGGACGGCAAGGAGGCAGTGCTGCCCGTGGACAACGTCATCCTTTGCGCCGGCCAGGAGCCGCAGCGCGCGCTGCAGGCCGAGCTGCTGGCCGCCGGCTGCAGCGTGCACCTGATCGGCGGCGCCGACAAGGCCGCCGAGCTGGACGCCAAGCGTGCCATCAAGCAAGGCACGGAACTGGCGCTGAACCTCGACACCACCGCCCGCAAGCAAGAGGCTGCCGCGCCGGCGGCGCGCCTGGCGCCCGCCGTGGCTGAAAGCCTGGAGAAGTGGCACGCCATGGTGGCCGAGGCCAACCTGGCCGAGCTGCCCGCCATCCTGCACCCTAAGGCCGTGTTCCGCTCACCCATGGCGCACACGCCGTACCCCAGCGCGCAGGCGGTGCAGCTCATCCTGGGCACGGTGGTCAAGGTGTTTGAAGATTTCACCTACCACCGCCAGTTCGCCGACGAAGGCGGCCACAGCGTGGTGCTGGAGTTCTCGGCCAAGGTCAACGGCAAGGAGCTCAAGGGCATCGACATGGTGCGCTTCGACGAGGAGGGCAAGATCGTCGACTTCGAGGTCATGGTGCGCCCCATGAGCGGCCTGCAGGCCCTGGGCGAGGAGATGGGCAAGCGCCTGGCACCCTACCTGGCCGCCATGAAGGGCGCGAAGGTCTGATTGTTAGCTACTGAATTGATAGCTTTTGGCGCTTGCCCAGTAAGCGCCAGAGGCCAAAAACACTTGAAAATGGAGCCTTTCATGCAGTTTGAAACCCTGTCCGTCTCGCTGGAAAACCACATCGCCACCGTGCGCCTGAACCGGCCGGACAAGGCCAACGCCATGAGCGCCACCATGTGGCAGGAGATCCGCCAGGCCTTCCAGTGGGTGGACACCACGCCCGAGGCCCGCGTGGCCGTGCTGCAGGGCGAGGGCAAGCTGTTCACCGCCGGCATCGACCTGCAGATGATGATGGGCCTGGGCCCGCAGATCCAGAACGACTGCGACGGTCGCACGCGCGAAGCCCTGCGCCGAGTCATCCTGGACCTGCAGGACACCCTGACCAGCCTGGAGCGCTGCCGCAAGCCCGTGCTCGCGGCCATCCACGGCGGCTGCATCGGCGGCGGCATTGACCTCGTCACCTGCGCCGACATGCGCTACGCGAGCAGCGACGCCTACTTCACCATCAAGGAAATCGACATCGGCATGACCGCCGACGTGGGCACGCTGCAGCGCCTGCCCAAGCTGGTGGGCGAGGGCATCGTGCGCGAACTGGCCTACACCGGCCGCAAGTTCGATGCCGCCGAGGCCAAGGAGATCGGCCTGGTGAACCGCGTGTTCGAGAGCCGCGAGGCGCTGTATGCCGGCGTGCACGAGATCGCCGCCACCATCGCCGCCAAGTCGCCGCTGTCCATCCGCGGCACCAAGGAGATGATCACCTACGCCCGCGACCACTCGGTGGCCGACAGCCTGAACTACATCGCCACCTGGAACGCCGCCATGCTCATGAGCCAGGACCTCACCGAGGCCATGATGTCCAACATGGCCAAGAAGGCACCGAGCTTCAAGGACTGAGCGCCACGGTCTTCCTGGTGGGGATGACAGAATCGGGCCTCGCCCGGCGCCGCTGCCGGCACCGGGTTTTTCTTTTTTGGGACCTCTCTCCGCCGTGACTTCCCTGGCTCTCCTGCTGATCGGCTATTCGGTGTTCAGCGCGCTGCTGCTGGCGTTTACCCATTTCCGTGCGAGTCGCTACGCCGAGCAGGGCGTGTCCAGAGCCATGGGTCTGGTGCTGCTGGCGGCCCTGGGCGGCGTGCAGTTGCTGCACTTTGCCTGGTTGCACTGGGATGTGGACGGGGTGCACACCCCGCTCTACAGCGTGCTGCTGTTCCTGGTGGCGCCGGCCTTCTTTCTGTTCAGCCAGCCCTTGCTGACGCCCAAGGACGCATCCCGTCGGCAGGGCGTGCCCTGGTGGCATGCGGTGCCTGTCGTGGCGGCGGCGGGGCTGCCGTGGCGCGTGGCCTTGCCGCTGGCCTTTGTGCTCGGCGCGGGCTACCTGGTGTGGCTGGCGCGCAGCCTGTACCGCCTGCGCGCCGAACGTGCGGCCTACCGGCTCGAGATGGGGCTGCTCGGTGTGGTGTTTCTCATTGCCGTCGGGGTGGCGGTGCTGGGGCTGGGCCACACGCTGCTGCCGGGCAAGCTGTTCTTCGCCCTCTATGCCGTGTGCATTGGCCTGGCGTTCTTTCTGGTGCAGCTCACGCTGGCGCTGCGGCCGGCGCTGACCGAGGAAGTGCGGCAGTCTGTGCAGACGGCCTATGCCAGCTCGACGTTGAACAACGTCGACTGCGAAGCCGCCCTGGCACGGCTCCAGGCGCTGATGCGCGGCGAGCAGGGCTACGCCGACCCCGAACTCAGCCTGCCGCGCCTGTCGGAGAAACTGGGGCTGAGCACGCACCAGCTCTCCGAACTCATCAACACCCGGCTGGGCAAGGGCTTCTCGCGCTACCTGCGCGAGCAGCGCGTGGACGCGGCCAAGGCCATGCTGTGCGCCGAGCCCTCGGCCTCGGTGCTGTCGGTGGGGCTGGCGGTCGGGTTCACCTCGCAGTCCAACTTCTACGAAGCCTTCCGCGAAATCGAGGGCATGACACCGGGGCAGTACCGCAAGCTGCACGGCCGGGCCCTGTAGCGGTTGTTCGCTCCGGAATGATCATTCCGGATATTGAATCTGTTCCGAATGGATCGGATTGCAAACATTTCTGGCTGCAATCCTGAACACTGAAGGCTCCTTCATCGCACAGGAGCTTTCCATGAACATCCTGCTCGCAGGGGCCGATGGCTTTCTCGGCCGCCACGTGGCCGGGGCGCTGGCCGACGCAGGGCACCACGTGCTGCCGGTATCGCGCCGCCACGGGGTGGACTTTGCCCGCATGCGGGTGCCGTCCGACTGGCGCGACTGGCTGGCCGGGGTGGACGCCGTCATCAACTGCGTGGGCACCATCGCCGAGACCCGCGGCCAGACCTTTGAGGCGCTGCACACGCAGGCCCCTTGCGCCCTGTTCCGGGCCTGCGCCGAGGCGGGCGTGCGCCGCGTGGTGCAGGTGTCGGCGCTGGGGGCCGATGGCCAGGCGTTTTCGGCGTTCCACCTGAGCAAGCGCGCGGCCGACGACTGCCTGCGCAGGCTCGATCTGGACTGGTTCGTTCTGCGCCCCTCGCTGGTCTACGGCCCGGGTGGCCACAGCGCGGCGCTGTTCATGCGGCTGGCCGCGGCGCCGGTGATCCCGATCATCGGCGACGGTCAGCAGGTGGTGCAACCCGTGCATGTCAGCGACGTGGTGGCCGCCGTGCTGCGCTGCCTGGACAGCGGCGAGCCGCGCCAGACGCTCGACGTGGTGGGCCCGCAGCGCTTCACCTTTGTGGAGTGGCTGCAGACCATGCGCCAGGCCCAGGGCAAGCCGCGCGGCGCGGTGCTGCGGGTGCCACCGGGCCTGGTGCGCGGCGCCGCGCGTTGGCTGCGCCATGTGTGGCCCATGGCCCAGCCGGACAACCTGCGCATGCTGGCCCAGGGTTACGTGGCCGATCCGGCGCCCCTGGCGCGCTTTCTGGGGCGGGCGCCCACGCCGGTGCGGCCTGCGCTGTTCTTTTCGGCCACCGCGTCGCAACCAGCCCCGGAGGGCCAACCGTCATGACCTATTCCGCACTCAAGACCCTGCACATTCTCAGCATGGTGTTGCTGTTCGGCACCGGCCTGGGCAGCGCCTTCTACAAGTGGATGGCCGACCGCAGCGGCCACGTGGCCCACATCGCGGTGACGAACCGCCATGTGGTGCTGGCCGACTGGCTCTTCACCACGCCGACCGTCATCTTCCAGCCCATCAGCGGCGTGTGGATGCTGCACCTGGCCGGCGTGCCCTTCGATACGGCGTGGGTGGTGGCGAGCCTGGGCCTGTACGCGCTGGCCGGTGGCTGCTGGCTGCCGGTGGTGTGGCTGCAGATCCGCATGCAGCGCATCGCCGAGGACGCCGCCGCGTGCAACGCGCCGCTGCCGGCGCTCTACTGGCGCATGGCGCGGGCCTGGTTCTGGCTGGGCGTGCCGGCGTTCGTGGCCATGGTGCTGGTGGTCGCGCTGATGGTTCTCAAGTACATCCCAGGGGGGGCGTCATGACAAGCCTGATGCAGCAGATGCTGGGCGAGGCCTGGGAGCAGCTGCCGCCCGGCCTGCAGGCCCACTATCGGCCCGGCGTGAGCACCGACATGGGTCACATGGACGTCGAGTTCCCCGGCTTCATGGCGCCCGCGTTGTGGGCCCTGGGCTGGCTGGGCGCCCTGGTACGGCGGCGCGGGCGCGCCCTTGCCACCACGGTGGACAAGACCGAGGCCGGCGCGCGCCAGTACTGGCGCCGCACGCTGCGCTACCCGGACGGGACCGTGGCGCGCTTCAACAGCTGCTGGGAGCTGGCGGGCGGCAATCAGCTCATCGAGTACGTCAACCCCTGGCTGGGGCTGCAGATGGCGGTGCAGGTGCGCGGCGGCCAGTTGCACTACCACGGCGTGTGCTACGTGCTGCGCCTGGGCCGGGTGCGGCTGCCCATCCCCGAGTGGCTGGCGCTGGGCCACACCACCATCGTGGAAACGGCGACGGGCCCGCAGAGCTTCGCGATGGACTTCCGGCTCACGCACCCGCTGTGGGGGCAGGTGTTCCGCTACAGCGGCACGTTTGCCTCGGTGGACTGAGACGGTTGTGCCCCACCGTCTCGGCTGGCTCAGTGGCTCGTGCCTTCGGAGCGGGTGATCTTGTTGTGCAGGTTGTACTTGCCCACCGGCTTGTCCATGGGAATGCGCTTGACCTCCTTGAACGTGGCGGCATCGAAGACGATGATCGCGCCGCCATCGGCCTTGCGCTCCCACAGGCTGGCCAGCACGTACTTGCCGTCGCGCGTGAACTCCACATGCGCCAGGGTCTTGCCGGGGTCGGTGCGGATGTCGGCCACACGCTCCAGGCTGCGCTTGTCGATGACTTGCAGCGTGTCCTTGGCCTTGGGCGACATCATCGAATCCGTCCAGGCATAGGGCGTGTTCTCGTGGCTGCGCATGAAGAAGCCGGGGCCCAGCGTGGGGATGGTCTTGACCGTCTTCCAGGTTTCCAGGTCGATCACGGTCACCTGGCTCTCGTGCAGGCTGGGGGTGGCCATCACGGTGCGCTCGGGCGCGCCGGGCGCTGGGCGGTACTTCCAGGTGATGCCCGAGCCCAGGTGCGGCATGCCCGGGAGCTGCAGGTTGGCGATCTTCTTGCGCACGTCGAGGTGGATCACCTGGCCCTTGCCGGCTTCGCGGCTTGCGCCCATGAGCTCGTCGTAGCTCTGGGTGAAGAAGAAGTCGTCGATGGGCTCGGACAGGTAGGTGCGGCGCGGGTTCAGGAAGCCGGGGATGAAGGCGCCCTCCTTGTAGAGGAAGTCGTGGATCACGCCGATCGGCACGTCGTCGGCCTTGGGGTCGTAGCTGATCTCCCAGACCTCGGGCACGTCCTTGAGCGCCGCGATGAAGCTCTTGCGTGGCGCCGCGTCGTACACCGCCGAGACGCGCGAGCTGAGCTTGCGGTCCTTGTTCAGCACCTTGTGCACCTTGAGCAGGTTCAGGTCGGCGTCGAGCAGCACCAGCGTGTGCGGCAGGTAGTTGGCCACGGCAACGTACTTGCCGTCGCCCGAAACGGCCAGGTTGCGCGTGTTGATGCCGGCGCGCACCTCGGCCACGACCTTCAGGTTCCAGATGTCGAACTTGGTGATCCAGCCGTCGCGCGAGGCGAAGAAAACGTAGCGCCCGTCGGGCGTGAACTTCGGGCCGCCGTGCAGCGCGAAGCGGGAGGGGAAACGGTGGATGGGTTCGAGCTTGTCGCCATCGAGCACGCTGACGTGGTTGTCGCCGGTCTCCACGACGATGAAGAGGTTCATCATGTCCACGCCCTGGAAGATGGGCGCGGGGGTGGCGGGCAGGCTGCCCGGCGCGTGCTGGACGATGCGCGACGCCTTGATGTCGGCCTCGGTCATCGTGGGGGCGGGCAGCACGGGGGTGTAGATGTGCTCGGCCAGCGCCGTGATCTGCGCCTCGGTGAGCTGGCCGGCAAAGGCGGGCATCTGTGTGGCCGCACGGCCCTCGCGGATCACTTTCAGGGCCTCGGCCTTGCGCAGGCGCGTCAGGCTCTCGGGCAGCAGCGCCGGGGCCGACTGGCCGAGCCGGCTGGCGCCATGGCAGGCGGCGCAGTGCTGCTGGAACAGGGCTGCGGGTTCGTCGGCGCGTGCCGGCGGGCCGGCCAGCAGGAGCGCCGCGGCGACTAGCGATGCCAGGGCGCGCAGCAGCGCGCCGCCGGCCGGAAGGGGGCGGGTGAAGGTGTTCATCGGAAGACCGGGAGGGTTGCGGCCGTGCGGGAGTGCTCTGGCGCCCGCACGGCAGGGTGGACCGTGGCGCCTACTTGGTGCCGAAGATGCGGTCGCCCGCGTCGCCCAGGCCTGGCAGGATGTAGCCGTGGTCGTTCAGCTCGCGGTCGATGGCGGCGGTGTAGATCGGCACGTCGGGATGGGCCTTCTGCAGCGTGGCGACGCCCTCGGGCGCTGCCAGCAGGCAGACGAACTTGATCGAGCGGGGGTTGAGCTTCTTGAGCCGGTCCACGCAGGCGGCGGCCGAGTTGCCGGTGGCCAGCATGGGGTCGACCACGATGATGTCGCGCTCGTCCATCTCGGACGGCATCTTGAAGTAGTACTCCACGGGCTGCAGCGTGGCCGGGTCGCGGTAGAGGCCGATGTGGCCCACGCGCGCGCCGGGCACCACGTTGAGCATGCCGTCGAGGAAGCCGTTGCCGGCGCGCAGGATGGACACGAGCACCAGCTTCTTGCCGTCGATGACCTTGCCGGTCATGGTTTCGAGCGGGGTTTCGATCTGCACGTCCTGCAGCGGCATGTCGCGGGTGACCTCGTAGGCCATAAGGGTGCTCAGCTCGCCCAGCAGGCGGCGGAAGCTGTTGGTGCTGGCGTCTTTCTTGCGCATCAGGGTCAGCTTGTGCTGCACCAGCGGGTGGTCGATGACGTGGACATTGCTCATGGCGGAATTCACTACTTCGTGTAAGAGTCGGTAAACAGGGCGTCAGTCTGCCAGAAAGCGCGCATAGCGCGGCAAGTCCACATTGCCGCCACTGATGACGATGCCCACGCGCGCACCGCGGATGTCCACCCCGCCGTGCTGCGCGCCGGCCAGGGCCAGGGCGCCCGTGGGTTCGACGACGATCTTCATGCGCTCGGCGAAGAAGCGCATGGCTTGCACGAGCTGCGGGTCACTGGCGGTGACGATGCCCTCGGCCTCGCGCTGGATGATGTCGAAGGTCAGCGGCCCCAGAGCTTGGGCCAGCGCGCCGTCGGCGATGGTGCCGCGCGGCAGGTCGATATGCACGATATGCCCGGCGCGCAGTGACTGCTGGCCGTCGTTGGCCACCTCGGGCTCCACGCCGTACACCCGGCACAGTGGCGCCACAGCCTTCACCGCCAGCAGGCTGCCGGCGAGCTGTCCGCCGCCGCCTACGCCCACGAACAGGTAATCCAGCCGGGGCACCTCTTCCAGCAGCTCCAGCGCGGCCGTGCCTTGCCCGGCGATCACGTGCACGTGCTCGGAAGGCGGCACCAGTGTCATGCCGCGCTCGAGCGCCAGCCGGTGGCAGATGGTTTCGCGGTCCTCGGTGACCGGGTTGTAGGTCAGCACCTGCGCGCCGTACTGGCGCGTGGCGGCCATCTTGGACGGCGCTGCGTCCTCGGGCATGAGGACCAGGGCCGGCATGTCGAGCAGGCGTGCGGCCAGCGCGATGGCCTGGGCATGGTTGCCGGCGGAAAAGGTGATGACGCCGCGCTCGCGCTGCTCGTCGCTGAACTGCGACAGGGCGTTGAACGCGCCCCGGAACTTGAAGGCCCCGGTGCGCTGCAGGTTCTCGCACTTGAAGAACAGCTGGGCGCCGAGCATTTCGTCGGCGGTGGTGGAGCGCAGCACCGGCGTGCGGTGCGCCATGCCCTTGAGATGGTGCGCTGCCGCGATGACGTCTTCGGCAGAGGGTTGGAGCTGGGAGAGCAGGGTGGTCATGTCGGCATCCTCGGATGCCTGGCCGAAGGCGCCAGGTTCTCGCCCATCTTAGTGCGCAGGGTGTTTTTTGGCAAAGAATCCCCCTGCAGGGCCGGTAGATCGTGCCCTGGCAGCTATGAAATTTGATGTAGGTGGGGTTAGCGTTTGCGGCCGCCGAACACGCTGCCCAGCACACCGCGCAGGATCTCGCGCCCCAGCGTGGTGCCCATGGTGCGCACGGCGGACTTGGCCATGGTCTGGGCCAGGCCATCACGCTTGCCGCCACGCGGACCGGTGGAGCCGAACAGCACGTCGTTCAGGCCGCCCAGCAGGCCGCCGCCGTCCTCGGCCGGGGCGCCCGGGGCCGGTTTGCCGATGGCGCCGCCGTCCTGGGCCTGGGGTGCGGACTGCGCGGCACGGCCCTTGAGCTTTTCGTAGGCCGATTCGCGGTCCACGACCTTCTCGTACACGCCGGCCACCAGAGAGCCGGCCATCAGCGCCTGGCGCTGCTGCGGCGTGATGGGGCCGATCTGGCTGCCCGGGGGCAGCACGTAGACGCGCTCGGTCACGCCGGGGCGGCCCTTGGCGTCGAGGCAACTCACCAGCGCTTCGCCCACGGCCAGCTCGGTGATGGCCGTTTCGATATCGAGCCCCGGGTTCTGGCGCATGGTGGTGGCGGTGGCCTTGACGGCCTTCTGGTCGCGCGGCGTGAAGGCGCGTAGCGCATGCTGCACGCGGTTGCCCAGCTGGGCCAGCACGCTGTCGGGGATGTCCAGCGGATTCTGGGTCACGAAATAGACACCGACGCCCTTGGAGCGCACCAGGCGCACCACCAGTTCGATGCGCTCGACCAGCACCTTGGGCGCCTCGTTGAACAGCAGGTGGGCCTCGTCAAAGAAGAACACCAGCTTGGGCTGCTCAGGGTCGCCGATCTCTGGCAGCTGCTCGAACAGCTCGGACAGCATCCACAGCAAAAAGGTGGCGTACAGGCGCGGCGAGTTCATCAGCCGGTCGGCCGCCAGGATGTTGACCACGCCATGGCCGTTGGTGTCGGTCTGCATGAAGTCCTGGATGTCGAGCATGGGCTCGCCGAAGAACTTGTCGCCGCCTTGCTGCTCGATCTGCAGCAGGCCGCGCTGGATGGCGCCCACGCTGGCGGCGCTGATGTTGCCGTACTCGGTGGTGAAGTCTTTGGCGTTGTCGCCCACGTACTGCAGCATGGCGCGCAGGTCCTTCAGGTCCAGCAGCAGCAGGCCGTTGTCGTCGGCGATCTTGAACACCAGGTTGAGCACGCCCAGCTGCGTCTCGTTCAGGTTGAGCATGCGGCCCAGCAGCAGGGGGCCCATGTCGGTGACGGTGGCGCGCACCGGGTGGCCCTGCTCGCCGAACACGTCCCACAGCGTGGTGGGGCAGGCCATGGGGGCGGGCAGGTCCAGTCCGCGCTCCTTCAGCACGGCGGCCATCTTCTCGCCGATGCGGCCGGCCTGGCTGGCGCCGGTGAGGTCGCCCTTCACGTCGGCCATGAACACTGGCACGCCGATGCGCGAGAAGCCCTCGGCCAGGGTTTGCAGCGTCACGGTCTTGCCGGTGCCCGTGGCGCCGGTGATCAGGCCGTGGCGGTTGGCCAGCCCGGGCAGCAGGTGGCATTCGATGGAGGCGTGCTTGGCAATCAGGAGGGGTTCGGCCATTTCGGGTTTCCTCGGGGGTAGGGGCGCGGGCAAAAGTAAAATCGGCCCCAGTAGATTAAATCAATACAAAGGATTTCCCGTGGCCGGACACAGCAAATGGGCGAACATTCAGCACCGCAAAGGGCGCCAGGACGAGAAGCGCGGGAAAATCTGGACCCGCATCATCCGTGAAATCACCGTCGCCGCGCGCACCGGCGGCGGCGACCCATCGGCCAACCCCCGCCTGCGCCTGGCGATCGAAAAGGCCAAGGCCGCCAACATGCCGGCCGACCGCGTCAAATACAACATCGACAAGGCCACCGGCAACGCCGAAGGCGTGAGCTACGAGGAAATCCGCTACGAGGGCTACGGCATTGGCGGCGCGGCCATCATCGTGGACACCATGACCGACAACCGCGTGCGCACCGTGGCCGAGGTGCGCCACGCCTTCAGCAAGCATGGCGGCAACATGGGCACCGAGGGTTCGGTGGCCTTCCAGTTCAAGAACGTGGGCCAGATCATCTTCGCCCCCGGCACCAATGAAGACACGGTGATGGAAGTGGCGCTGGAAGCCGGCGCCGACGACGTGGTGACCGACGAGGATGGCGCCATCGAGGTGCTGACGCAGCCCACCGAATTCGAGGCCGTGAAGAACGCGCTGGTGGCCGCCGGCCTCACGCCCGACGCGGCCGACGTGACCATGCGCCCCGATGTCACCATCGAGCTGGCCGGCGATGACGCCGCGCGCATGCAGAAACTCCTGGATATTCTGGAAGACCTGGACGACGTGCAGGACGTCTTCCACAACGCCGCACTGTAAGAGACCCCATGAAAGTACTCGTCATTGGCGGCGGTGGCCGCGAACACGCCATCGCCTGGAAGCTCAGCCAGTCGCCCAAGGTCTCGGACGTCTACGTGGCTCCGGGCAACGGCGGCACGGCCCTGTCCAGCCACCTGGAAAACATCGCCATCACCGACGTGCGCGCGCTGCGCGAGTGGGCGCAGAAGGAAAAGATCGGCCTGACGGTCGTCGGCCCCGAGGCGCCGCTGGCCGCCGGCGTGGTGGATGAGTTCCGTGCCCACGGCATGCGCATCTTCGGGCCCACCAAGGCCGCGGCGCAGCTGGAAAGCTCCAAGGCCTTCTCCAAGGCCTTCATGCGCCGCCACGGCATTCCCACGGCCGACTACGACACCTTCACCGACCCGGCCCTGGCCCACGCCTTCGTGGACCGCCTGGGCGCGCCCATCGTCATCAAGGCCGACGGCCTGGCGGCCGGCAAGGGCGTGGTGGTGGCCATGACGCTGCAGGAGGCCCACGACGCCGTGGACTTCATGCTGGTGGACAACAAGTACGGCGTGGCGCACAACGAGGGCGGCGCGCGCGTCGTCATCGAGGCGTTCCTGGCCGGCGAGGAAGCCAGCTTCATCGTGCTGTGCGACGGCAAGAACGTCGCCGCCCTGGCCACCAGCCAGGACCACAAGCGCCTCAAGGACGGCGACGAAGGCCCCAACACCGGCGGCATGGGCGCGTACTCGCCCGCGCCCGTGGTCACCGCCGACGTGCACGCCCGCGCCATGCGCGAGATCATCCTGCCCACCATCCGCGGCATGGAAAAGGACGGTATCCCGTACACCGGCTTCCTGTATGCCGGCCTCATGATCGACGCCCAGGGCCATCCCAAAACGCTGGAGTTCAACTGCCGCATGGGCGACCCCGAGACCCAGCCCATCATGATGCGCCTCAAGAGCGACCTGTGCGACCTGCTCGGCGCCGCCGTCGACGGCAAGCTCGACCAGGTGGAACTGGAATGGGACCGCCGCACCGCGCTGGGCGTGGTGATGGCCGCGCACGGCTACCCCGAGGCGCCGCGCAAGGGCGACGCCATCACCGGCCTGCCGCAGGACGCGGACGATGCCATGGTCTTCCATGCAGGCACCGAACTGGTGGACGGCGTGCCCCGCACCACCGGCGGCCGCGTGCTTTGCGTGACGGCACTGGCCGACAGCGTGAAGCAAGCCCAGCAGCGCGCCTATGACGTGGCGCGCGGCATCCACTTCGACGGCGCCCAGTACCGCCACGACATCGGCCATCGCGCGATCAAGAGCACATGAACCAACCCCTGCACAGTGAAAGCCAGCTGGCCCACGTGCGTGGCTACCTGACGGGCCTGCAGGCGAGCATCATCGCCGCGCTGGAGGCCGTGGAAGGCGAGGGCGGCGCACGCGCCGTCACCGACCCCTGGCGCAAGGAGCCCGGCGAGCCATTGCAGGGCGACGGCATCACCCGCATCATCGAGGGCGGCCGCGTGTTCGAGCGCGCGGGTTGCGGCTTCTCGCACGTGCGCGGGCAACGGCTGCCGCCCTCGGCCACGCAGCACCGCCCCGCGCTGGCGGGCGCGCCGTTCGAGGCCATGGGCGTCTCGCTGGTGTTCCACCCGCGCAACCCCTACGTGCCCACGGTGCACATGAACGTGCGCATGATCGCCGCCGCCCACCCCGGCCAGGCGCCCGTGTGCTGGTTTGGCGGCGGCATGGACCTCACGCCCTGCTACGGCTTCGAGGAAGACGCGGCGCACTTCCACGGCACCTGCCGCGACGCGCTGGCGCCTTTTGGTGACGACAAATACCCGCGCTTCAAGCAGTGGTGCGACGAGTACTTCTACCTCAAGCACCGCGACGAGCAGCGCGGCGTGGGCGGCGTCTTCTTCGACGACTTCTCCGAGCTCGGCTTCGAGCAGAGCCTGGCGATGACGCAGGCCGTGGGCGACGCCTTCCTGAACGCCTACCTGCCCATCGTGCAGCGCCGCGAGGGCACGGCCTACGGCGAGCGTGAGCGCGACTTCCAGCTCTACCGGCGTGGCCGCTACGTCGAGTTCAACCTGGTCTGGGACCGGGGCACGCACTTCGGCCTGCAGTCGGGCGGGCGCACCGAATCCATCCTGCTGTCCATGCCGCCGCTGGCCGCCTGGGCCTACCGCCGCGAGGCGGCCGAGGGCACGCCCGAGGCCGAGCTGACCCGGCGCTTCCTGGTACGGCGCGATTGGGTCTGAACAGCGGACCACTATAATTTCAGTAGCTTGCGGCGCTTGCCCTGTCTGCCCCGAAGGCCTAAAACACTTCAAATGCCCTGCGGCGCGCAGGCGCAACACCCCGGGTGCATTGCCGCTGGTGACGCGCGGCGTTGCGCGCTATATTGACTCCCATTACCTTTCCACCTCCCACCTGATGACCACCACCAAAACCTCGGAATCCGCCGCAAAGAAAGACGTCACCAAGCTCCAGCGCGCCATCGTCGATGGCCTGGAGGATGTCAAGGCGCAAGACATCCAGGTCTTCAACACCGAGCATCTGTCGCCGCTGTTCGAGCGGGTCATCGTGGCATCGGGCACCTCCAACCGCCAGACCAAGGCCCTGGCCGCCAGCGTGCGTGACAAGGTGAAGGACGCCGGCTTCGCCAAGCCGCGCATCGAGGGCGAGGACAACGGGGAATGGATCATCGTGGACTGCGGCTCCGCCGTGGCCCACATCATGCAGCCCACCATCCGCCAGTACTACCGCCTGGAAGAGCTGTGGGGCGACACCCCCGTGCGCCTGAAGCTCGGCGCGGCCAAGCCTGCGGCTCCGGCCAAGAAGGCGCCCGCGAAGAAGAAGGCCGCCGCTGCCGAGGTGCCCGCACGCAAGCCCGGCAAGCCCAAGGCCGCCGAGCCCGTGGCCGCCAAGGCTCCGGCCAAGGCCGCCGCCAAGAAGGCCCCGGTGAAGAAGGCGCCCGCCAAGGCGGCTCCTGCCAAGACGGCTGCGGCCAAGTCTCCTGCGGCCAAGGCGCCGGCGAAGGCGCCCGTCGCCAAGAAGACCATCAAGACCCTGGTCGTCAAGCCCGCAGCCAAAAAGCCGGCCGCGAAGAAGACCGCCGGCAAGCCCGCTCCCGTGGCTGCCAAGTCCGCGGCAAAGCCTGCAGCCAAGCCCGCCGCCAAGAAGGCCGCCGGCCGCAGCAGCAAGGCCTGACGCAGCACGCGCTGACATCCCATGAAGCTGCTCATCGTTGCGGTGGGCCAGCGGGTGCCCGACTGGGCGCAAACCGCCTACGACGACTACGCCAAGCGCTTTCCGCCCGAACTCAAGGTGGAGCTCAAGGCCGTCAAGACCGAGCCGCGCGGCTCCAAGACCCTCGAAACCCTCTACGCCGCCGAGCGTGAGCGCATCGAGGCGGCCATTCCGCGCGGCACGCGCGTGGTGGCGCTGGACGAGCGCGGCACCAACCTCACTACCAAGGCCCTGGCCGAGCGCCTCAAGGGCTGGCAGCTGGGCGGTGATGACGTGGCCCTGGTCATCGGCGGCCCCGATGGCCTGGACCCTGCCTTCCGCCAGGCGGCGCACGAACGTATCCGCCTGTCCGACCTGACCTTGCCGCACGCCATGGTGCGCGTGCTGCTGATCGAGCAGCTCTACCGTGCCTGGTCGGTCAACGCCGGCCACCCGTACCACCGTGAATAGCCCGCGTGGCCCGGCCTGCGTGCTATTGAATTAATAGCTTCTGGCGCTTGTCGGGCTTGCCCTGGAACCTGTTTTCACTGAAAACCATGCCCGACTTCATCTACCTCGCCTCGCAAAGCCCCCGGCGTAGCCAGTTGCTCGAACAGCTCGGCGTGCGCCACGAATTGCTGCTGCCCAACGTGGCGGGCGACGTGCAGGAGGATGCCGAGGCCATCGAGGCCGTGCTGCCCCACGAGGCGCCGGCCGACTACGTGGAACGCGTCACCGCCCTCAAGCTCGACGCGGCCGTGCTGCGCGCCGCCCGCCGCCGCCTGCCCGAGGCGCCCATTCTGTGTTCGGACACCACGGTCACCATGGGCGCCACTATCTTCGGCAAGCCGGCCGACGCTGCGGACGCCCGCTGCATGCTGGCCGAGCTGTCGGGCCGCACGCACCGCGTGCTCACGGCCGTGGCGGTGCAGGCCGGGGTGCACCGGCTGGCCGCGCTGTCGGTGTCGCACGTCACGTTCGCCAAGCTCACGCCCGGCCAGATCGACGCCTACGTGGACACCGGCGAGCCCCTGGGCAAGGCCGGCTCCTATGGCATCCAGGGTCGCGCCGGGGCCTTCATTCCGCACCTGAGCGGCAGTTATTCGGGCATCATGGGCCTTCCCCTGCACGAAACGGCGCAGCTGCTGCGCGCCGCCGGCCTGCGCATCTGACCCCTGCCCACCATGCAACAAGACATCCTCATCAACTGGTCGCCCCAGGAAACCCGAGTCGCCGTGGTGGAGAACGGCGCGGTGCAGGAGCTGCACATCGAGCGCACGCTGGAGCGCGGCTTGGTGGGCAATGTCTACCTCGGCAAGGTCTCGCGCGTGCTGCCGGGCATGCAGTCGGCCTTCATCGACATCGGCCTGGAGCGCGCGGCCTTCCTGCATGTGGCCGACGTCTGGCAGCGCCAGGAGGGCGGCGAAGCCCCCATGTTCGCGCGCAAGGGCGAGCCGCAGCTGCCCATTGAAAAGCAGGTGTTCGAGGGGCAGTCGCTCATGGTGCAGGTCATCAAGGACCCCATTGGCACCAAGGGCGCGCGCCTGTCCACGCAGATCAGCATCGCCGGGCGCCTGCTGGTGTTCCTGCCGCAGGACGACCACGTGGGCGTGTCGCAGAAGATTCCGGTCGCCGAACGCGACGCGCTGCGCGCGCGCCTGCAGGCCCTGGTGGGCGACAAGTCCACGGGCGGCGGTGGCGGCTTCATTCTGCGCACCAACGGCGAGGATTCGACCGACGCCGAGCTGGCCGAAGACATCGCCTACCTGCGCAAGACCTGGGCGCGTACCAAGGAGGCCTCGCTGCGCCTGCCGCCCACCTCGCTGCTGCACCAGGACCTGGACCTGCTGCAGCGCGTGCTGCGCGACCTGGTGGGCGAGCACACCCAGGCCATCCGCATCGACTCCACCGAGCAGTTCCACCGCCTGCGCGCCTTTGGCCAGGAATTCATGCCGGCGGCGGCCGGCAAGCTGCAGCACTACCGGGGCGAGCGCCCCATCTTCGACCTCTACGCCATCGACGAGGAAATCGCCCGCGCGCTGGGCCGGCGCGTCGATTTGAAGTCCGGCGGCTACCTCATCGTCGACCAGACCGAGGCGCTCACCACCATTGACGTGAACACCGGCGGCTACGTGGGCGCGCGCAACTTCGACGACACCATCTTCAAGACCAACCTGGAGGCGGCCGGCGCCATCGCGCGCCAGCTGCGCTTGCGCAACCTGGGCGGCATCATCATCGTGGACTTCATCGACATGGCGCGGGAAGACCACCAGGACGCCGTGCTCACCGAGTTCCGCAAGCAGCTCGGGCGCGACCGCGTCAAGACCATGGCCGGCGGCTTCTCGCAGCTCGGCCTGGTGGAGATGACGCGCAAGCGCACCCGCGAGTCGCTGGCCCACATGCTGTGCGAACCCTGCGCCGCCTGCCAGGGCCGCGGCGCCGTGCGCACCGCGCGCAGCGTGGCCTACGACATCCTGCGCGAAATCCTGCGCGAGGCCCGGCAGTTCAACCCGCGCGAATTCCGTGTGGTGGCCGCGCCCCAGGTCATCGAACTGCTGCTCGACGAGGAAAGCCCGCACCTGGCCGGGCTCTCGGACTTCATCGGAAAACCCATCTCGCTGCAGACCGAGGCCGCCTTGGGGCAGGAGCAGTACGACATCGTGCTGCTGTAAAGGGCAGGGCGGCGTGCCCGCCCTGATTGCCGGCGCTGCGCGGGGCGTGGCGTGCAGCGCCGCACCCTGGCTCAGGCCGGCCAGGCCCGCATGCGAAAGGCATCGGCGAGAAAGTCGATCAGCGCGCGCACCTTCGGCGTCAGGTGCTTGCGGCTGGGGTACACGGCATAGACACCGAGTTCATGGGAACGGAACTGCGGCAGGATTTCCACCAGCGCGCCGGAAGCCAGGTGTGCGCCCACCAGAAACGAGGGCTGCAGCACGATGCCCTGGTGCTGCAATGCCGCGGTGCAGCAGGTGTCGCCGCTGTTGGTCCGCATGCGCGGTGCCACCTTCACGCTGACGGGCCCGTCCGGTCCGTCGAAGGTCCACTGGTCGCCCGAAGCCAGCAGCGAATAGGCGAACACCGCATGCTGCGCAAGCTCCGAAGGGTGGGCGGGCGTGCCGTGGCGCTGCAGGTACGCCGGCGAGGCGCAAAGAATGAGCCGTGTCGACGTGAGCTGGCGGCTGACGAGCGACGAGGTTTGCAGCCGCGCGATGCGCACCGCCAGGTCATACCCCTCGTCCACCAGATCGACCAGCCGGTCGGACAGCGTGATGTCCAGCTCCACCTTCGGGTGCAGCGCCATGAAGGCCGGCCACAGCGGTGCCAGGTGCAAGAGGCCAAAGGTGACGGGCACGTTGAGCCGCAGCTGGCCGATGGCTTCACCGGCCTGTGACGACAGCTCGGCTTCGGCTTCGGCCACGCCGTCGAGCAGTTGGCGGCAGCGTTCGTAGAACACCCCGCCTTCGGCCGTGAGCGACAGCTTGCGCGTCGTGCGCTGCAGCAGGCGGGCGCCGAGCCGTTCCTCCAGATCGCCCACCAGGCGCGATACCGCCGTCTTCGATAGATTCAACGCATCGGCCGCCCGCACGAAGCTGCCGGCGTCGACCACGGCAGCAAAGGCCCGCATTTCTTGGAATTTGTCCATGGCTCAATTGTGCCTAATTTCGGTTCAATAAATCAATGTATGGCGTATTTATCAATCGTTCCGTGACTATTAAAGTTCAATCCATCGCAGCAGCCCGCTGCATCACCCCGAAGGAAACATCATGAAAGTCACAGTCATCGGCGCCGGCAATATGGGTTCGGCCTTCGTCAAGCAACTCGTGCGTGCCGGCCACCAGGTCAGCGTAACGGCGCGCGACAGCGCCAAGGCGGCACGGGTGGCGGCGGCCCACCCGGGCGCCCAGTCCGTCGCCACGGCCGGTGCCGCCGCCGGTGCCGACGTGGTCGTGCTGGCCACCGGCTATGCCGAGGCCGTGGGCGCGTTGCAGGCCGTGGGCGACCTGCAGGGCAAGGTTGTGATCGACATCACCAACCCCCTGACGGCCGACTTCATGGGCCTGACGCTGGGCCATGGCACCTCGGCCGCGGAAGAAATCGCCCGGGCCGTGCCCGGTGCGGAGGTGGTCAAGGGCTTCAACACCGTGTTTGCACAGGTGCTGGCCGAGGGGGCCGATTTCGGCAACGGCCGCCAGGTCACCGTTTTCGTCGCCAGCGACAGCCCGCGCGCCAAGCAGACCGCCAGCGCGCTGGCACAGAGCATGGGCTTTGAGGTCATCGACGCGGGTGGCCTGAAGAACGCACGCTACCTCGAGCCGCTGGCCGGCCTGAACATCTACCTCGGCTACGGCGCCGGGCTGGGTACGGCGATTGCTCCCACCTGGATCCGCAAGGCCTGAACCGTTCAACCCACCACCTGGAGAACACCATGAACAATTCACTCATGCACCGCCTGCTGGCCACCGGCAATGGCACTGGCGCCCTGGCCCTGCGCATCCCCGTGGGCATCATCTTCGCTGCGCATGGCGCGCAAAAACTCTTCGGCTGGTTCGGCGGCTATGGTCTCGACGGCACGGGGCAGTTCTTCGGCTCCATCGGCCTGAACCCGGGCTACCTGATGGCGCTGCTGGCCGGCTCGGCCGAGTTCTTCGGTGGCCTGGCGCTGATCGTGGGCGTGCTGGTGCGCCCGGCCGCCGCCGCGCTGGCGTTTGCCATGCTGGTCGCCATCTTCGCGGTGCACTTCAGCAAGGGCTTCTTCCTCGACAAGGGTGGCTACGAATATGCGCTGGCCCTGTTCGCCGCCGCGCTGTCGCTGCTGTTCAGCGGGGCGGGCCGCTTCTCGGTGGACCGCGCCCTGGCGGGAGAACGCTGACGCCGCACCTGCCTGGCAGACGGCGCTGGGCAGGTCCGCAACCTGTCGCCCGCAGGGAAATCCAGGGCGTCGCCGTCCGTGGCATGCTGGCCATGGACATCTGCATTCAACGGGAGATGAACCATGCCAACCGACCTGAACACTTCGAGGTCTGCGCCCGCGACCTGGCTGCACATGGGCGACGAAGAATTCGTCGTGCAGGGCGGGCAGCATGGTCGGCCCGACGTGGAGCAGCGTCTCGACCTTGGCGTGTCCCGCATCGCGCGCGAGTTCTTCCGCCATGACCCGCCGACGGCCCATGAGATCGAGCAGGCCATCGATTTCGTGGAGGACCAGATCATGCGGCTGGGCCCGCAGCAGGGCGCCGGCACCATGCTCTGCAGTGCGTCGCCGGCGCTGCAGCCGTGGGCGGCCGTGTCCGGGCCGACGATGGCGGTCGAGACCGTCGAGCAGTGGTTCGGACGCCTGGCGCTGGCGGCGCAGGGCCGGGCCAGCGCGCTCGACGGCTTACCACCGGGGCCGGGCGCTGCCGCCACGCTGCTGGTGCTGCGCGAGTTCATGCACCACCGCGGCCATCCGTCCATCACCGTCGTCGAAGCTGGTCAGGTCCTTGTGGACGGGCCTGCACCGGCATAGAGCCCGTCCAGGTCTGCTGGCACCGCATGCCTGGCTTGGCCGCTGCCACGGTGGGCGTCAGGCGGGCGCCGTGGACGGGCTGCGCATTCAGGCCCCACGCCCGCACGATCTCGGGCCAGAGGTTTCGGATCGACGGGGACTCGAAGTCGTCGGTTTGATCCGGCCCGCGCAGTTGCATGGGCGTCCCGTGACGCCCGGCGTGCTCACGCCGACAGCGCGTGCAGCAGTTCCGTTTCGATCTCGATCTGCCGCTGGCTGTTCTGCAGCTCGTTGCCCTGCACCAGGAAGGTGTCCTCCACCCGCTCGCCCAGCGTGCTGACCTTGGCCAGCTGCACGCTGAGGTTGTGCCGCGCCAGCACGCGCGCCACAAGGTAGAGCAGGCCGGCGCGGTCGCTGGCCGAGATGCCCAGCAGCCAGCGCTGCGCCTTTTCGTCGGGGCGCAAGGTGACGCGCGGCGTGACCGGGAAGCTCTTGACGCGGCGCGAGACGCGGCGGCGGCCGGGTTCGGGCAGGGGGCCGCCCTGCACGATGGCCAGCGTGAGGTCGTTCTCGACCATGTGCGTGAGTTCGCGGTAGTGTCCCTGCAGCGAGGCGCTGACGACCTGGAAGGTGTCGAGCGCGTAGCCGTTGGTGGCGGTGTGCACGCGTGCGTCGAGGATGGAGAAGCCCGCGCGGTCGAAGTAGCCGCAGATGCGCGCGAACAGGTCGCGCTGATCCGCCGCGTACACCAGCACCTGCAGGCCGTCGCCGGCGAGCGACTGGCGCGCGCGCACCACCGGCTGCGCCGTGCCCACATGGCGCGAGAGGTGGCGAGTGTGCCAGGCGATGTCGGCGGGCTCGTGGCGCATGAAGTAGCCCACGTCCAGCGTGTCCCAGAGTTTCTTGTGCGCTTCAAAGGGCAGGGCGCTCAGGGCCAGCAGCACCAGGGCCTCGCGCTTGCGCGCTTCGACCATGGCCTGGGCGTCGGGAGCGCGCCCGCCCAGCACGCGCAGCGTGGCGCGGTACAGGTCTTCGAGCAGCTTGCCCTTCCAGGCGTTCCACACCTTGGGGCTGGTGCCGCGGATGTCGGCCACGGTGAGCAGGTACAGGGCGGTGAGGTAGCGCTCGTTGCCCACGCGCTGGGCGAAGGCGGTGATGACGTCGGGGTCCGACAGATCCTGCTTCTGCGCCACATTGCTCATGGTGAGGTGCTCGCGCACCAGGAATTCGATGAGCCGAGTGTCTTCGCGCTCCACGCCGTGCTGGCGGCAGAAGCGCCGCGCCTCAATGGCGCCGATCTGCGAATGGTCACCGCCCCGGCCTTTGCCGATATCGTGGAATAGCGCGGCCGTGAACAGCACCCAGGGCTTGTCCCAGCCGCCTGCGAGCTGCGAGCAGAACGGGTATTCGTGCGCGTGCTCGGCGATGAAGAAGCGGCGTGCGTTGCGCAGCACCATGAGGATGTGCTGGTCCACGGTGTAGGCGTGGAACAGGTCGTGTTGCATCTGGCCGACGATGCGGCGGAACGGCCACAGATAGCGGCCGAGCACCGAGGTCTGGTTCATCAGCCGCAGGGCGTGCGTGATGCCCGCTGGCCGCTGCAGGATGCGCAGGAAGGCGGCGCGGTTGACCGGGTCGCGCCGGAAGGCCGCGTCCATCACGCCCCGGGCGTTGTAGAGCGCGCGCAGCGTGCGTGCCGACAGGTTCTGCAGCCCGGTGGAGCTTTGGTAGAGCAGAAAGGTCTCGAGGATGGCGTGCGGGTCGCGCTGGTACAGGTCGTCGCTGGCCACCTCGATCATCCCGCCCTTGTCGAGAAAACGCTCGTTGATGGGCTGGGGCTCCTGCGTGGGCGGGTTCAGCCGCTCCTCGATGTTGAGCAGCAGGATCTGGCTGAGCTGCGTGACCGCCTTGGCCGCCCAGTAGTAGCGGCGCATCAGCGACTCGCTGGCGCGCATCGGCAGGCGCGTGCCGTCCGGGGCCTGGGAGCGGTAGCCGAACGATTCGGCCACGGCGGTCTGCAGGTCGAACACCAGCCGGTCTTCGCGCCGCCCGGCCGTGGCGTGCAGGTGCGCGCGCACCATGAACAGCATGGACTCGTTGCGGCGGATCTGGCGCACCTCGTACTGCGTGGCCAGGCCGCTGTCGGCCAGCTCCTGCCAGGTGCGGCCCAGGCCCGCGGCGCGTGCCACCCACAGAATGAGGTGCAGGTCGCGCAGGCCGCCGGGCGATTCCTTGCAGTTGGGCTCCAGCGCGTAGGGCGTGTTCTCGTGCTTGGTGTGGCGCTGGCGCATTTCCAGCGTTTTGGCGACGAGGAAGGCGTGCGGGTCGAGCTGCGCACCAAACTGGTGCTCAAAGCGGGCGAACAGGGCTGTGTCGCCGCACACGCGGCGGGCTTCGAGCAGCGAGGTCTGGACGGTCACGTCGCCGGCCGCCTCGGCCAGGCATTCATCGACGGTGCGCACGCTGGAGCCGATCTCCAGGCCTGCGTCCCAGCAGCTGCGGATGAAGGTTTCCACCTGGCCGCGCACGGTCTCGGGCTCGGGCAGGTCGTCGGGCAGCAGCACCAGCACGTCGACGTCGGAATACGGAAAGAGCTGTTCGCGCCCATAGCCGCCTACCGCCGCCAGCGCCAGGCCGGGGGGCAGGGCGGCGCGCTGCCACAGCGTGCAGAGCAGGCCGTCGGCCAGGCGCGAGAGCTTGCGTAGCAGGGCGTGGATGCCCTGGGAGGAGGTGCCGGGCCCTTGCAGGGTGGCAAGCAGGGCGTTCTTCTGGAGGCGGTAGGTGTCGCGCAGGGCCTGGAGTTCGGTCATGGCCGCCATCGCATGCAAGAAACGTGCACGACCGATTCAGGTTCAGGTCTTGGTCGCTGTGACGAACGATGGCAGCGGCGGCGAGCCGGCCGACAGCGTCATCACCTCGTAGCCCGTGGGCGTGACGAGCACGGTGTGCTCCCACTGCGCCGAGAGGCTGTGGTCCTTGGTGACGATGGTCCAGCCGTCGTTGCCGAATTCCTTGATGTCGCGACGGCCGGCGTTGATCATGGGTTCGATGGTGAACACCATGCCGGGCTTGAGTTCCTCCAGCGTGCCGGGGCGGCCGTAGTGCAGCACCTGGGGCTCTTCGTGGAAGACCTTGCCGATGCCGTGGCCGCAGAACTCGCGCACCACCGAGAAGCCGTGGCCTTCGGCGAACTTCTGGATGGCGTGGCCGATATCGCCCAGGCGAGCGCCGGGCTTGACCTGCACGATGCCGTGCCACATGGCCTCGAAGGTGAGGGCGCACAGGCGCTTGGCGGCGATGGAGCATTCGCCGATGAGGTACATGCGGCTGTTGTCGCCGTACCAGCCGTCCTTGGTGATGACCGTGACGTCCACGTTCACGATGTCGCCCTTCTTCAGCGGCTTGTCGTTGGGGATGCCGTGGCACACCACATGGTTGACCGAGGTGCACAGCGAGGCGGGGTAGGCCGGGTAGCCCGGGGGCTGGTAGCCGATGGTGGCCGACGTGGTGCCCTGCTGGGCCATGCACTCGGCGCCGAGGCGGTCGATTTCTGCCGTGGTGATGCCCGGCTTGATGTGGGGCGCGATGTAGTCCAGGACTTCCGAGGCCAGGCGGCATGCTTCGCGCATGCCGACAATGCCCGCGGCGTCTTTGATAGTGATGCTCATGGGGTGGAATTATCCCATCGCCCTCCGGTTCCTGCAGGCTGGCGCCTGCGTGCCCATGCCCGCGCCCGGTAAAATGCCGGGCTCCGGTCTCGCGGGCCGGGGCAGTCCCCGGGCTGCCGCCATCCGGCATTTCTCTCTCACTACTCATCCAGGCCGCCAACGTGACCTTGCACCTGACCACGATCGCGGGCGGCAACGCCCTCAGCCCCTTTCGCGCCCAGCAACTTCAGCCTGCACTCGAAGCCATCCACCCGAAGATCGCTTCCATCGCGGCGCGCTTCGTGCACCTCGTGGCCACCGATGTGCCCCCCACGCCCGAGCAGCACGAGCGCCTGGCCGCGCTGCTGACCTATGGCGACCCGTACCAGGGTCCCGCCGACGGTGCGGTCATCGTCGTCACGCCGCGCCTGGGCACGGTCTCGCCCTGGGCCTCCAAGGCCACCGACATCGCGCACAACTGCGGACTCCCGCTGCGCCGCGTCGAGCGCGCCACCGAGTACCGCATCCAGATGGCGTCCAGCCTGCTGGGCAAGCCCGTGCTGAGCCAGGAGCAGCTGTTGCAGGTGGCGCAGCTGCTGCACGACCGCATGACCGAGTCCGTGCTGTTCGGCCTGGAGCAACTGAACACCCTGTTCACCGAACTGCCGCCCCAGCCCATGGAGCAGGTGGACGTGCTGGCCGGCGGGCGCGCCGCGCTGGAGGCCGCCAACACGCAGTGGGGCCTGGCGCTGGCCGATGACGAAATCGACTACCTCGTCACCGCCTTCCAGGGCCTGCAGCGCAACCCCACCGACGTGGAGCTGATGATGTTCGCGCAGGCCAACAGCGAGCACTGCCGCCACAAGATCTTCAACGCCCAGTTCACCATCGACGGCGTGGCGCAGGACAAGAGCCTGTTCGGCATGATCCGCCACACGCACCAGACCAGCCCGCAGCACACCGTGGTGGCCTACTCCGACAACGCTTCGGTAATGGAAGGCCACACGGTTGAGCGTTTTGTGGCAAAAATGGCCTCTGGCGCCCAAGGGGCCAGCGCAAGCAGCTATCAAAAAGAGAGCGCCGTTCACCATGTGCTGATGAAGGTGGAAACGCACAACCACCCCACGGCGATCTCGCCCTTCCCGGGCGCCTCCACCGGCGCGGGCGGCGAGATCCGCGACGAGGGCGCCACCGGGCGCGGCTCCGAGCCCAAGGCAGGCCTGACCGGCTTCACCGTCTCCAAGCTCTGGGGCGGCGCCTCCGACCTGCCCGGCGGCAAGCCGGCGCACATCGCCAGCCCGCTGCAGATCATGACCGAGGGGCCGCTGGGCGGCGCCGCGTTCAACAACGAATTCGGCCGGCCCAACCTGGCGGGCTACTTCCGCGAATACGAACAGACCGTGGCCGGCGTGGCGCGGGGCTACCACAAGCCCATCATGATCGCGGGCGGCCTGGGCAGCATCGACGCCCAGCTCACGCAAAAGATCGAATTCCCTGCCGGCTCGCTGCTGGTACAGCTGGGCGGCCCCGGCATGCGCATCGGTATGGGCGGCAGCGCGGCCAGCTCCATGGCCACGGGCCAGAACGCGGCCGAGCTGGACTTTGACTCTGTGCAGCGTGGCAACCCCGAAATCGAGCGCCGCGCGCAGGAGGTCATCAACCACTGCTGGGCGCTGGGCACCGACAACCCCATCCTCGCCATCCACGACGTGGGTGCGGGCGGCCTGTCCAACGCCTTCCCCGAGCTGACGAACGACGCGGGCCGTGGCGCGCGCTTCGACCTGCGCGCCGTGCAGCTCGAAGAATCGGGCATGGCGCCCAAGGAAATCTGGTCCAACGAAAGCCAGGAGCGCTACGTGCTGGCCATCGCGCCGCAGTCGCTGGAGCTGTTCCGCGCCTTCTGCGAGCGCGAGCGCTGCCCCTTCGCCGTGATCGGTACCGCCACCGAAGAGCGCCAACTGGTGCTGGAAGACACCGCTGCCGAGGCCGCCGGCCAGAAGCTGCCCGTGGACATGCCCATGTCCGTGCTGCTGGGCAAGCCGCCCAAGATGCACCGCGACGTGGCCACCGTGCAGCGCCCGTTCACGCCCATCGACCTGACCGGCGTGCCGCTGCAAAAGGCCGTGATCGACGTGCTGAGCCACCCTACCGTGGCCTCCAAGCGCTTCCTCATCACCATCGGCGACCGCACCGTGGGCGGCCTCACGCACCGCGACCAGATGGTCGGCCCCTGGCAGGTGCCCGTGGCCGACTGCGCCGTCACGCTGGCCGACTACAAGGGCTTTGGCGGCGAGGCCATGGCCATGGGCGAGCGCACGCCGCTGGCGGCCATCAACGCCCCGGCCTCGGGCCGCATGGCGGTGGCCGAAGCCATCACCAACCTGCTGGCCGCGCCCATCGAGCTGCCCCGCGTGAAGCTGTCGGCCAACTGGATGGCCGCCTGCGGCGAGAGCGGCGAGGACGCCGACCTGTATGCCACCGTCAAGGCCGTGGGCATGGAGCTGTGCCCGCAACTGGGCATCAGCATCCCCGTGGGCAAGGACAGCCTCTCCATGCGCACGCAGTGGAAGGACGGCGACGTGCAGCGCAAGGTGGTTTCGCCCGTGAGCCTGATCGTGACCGGCTTCGCCACGCTGCAGGACGTGCGCGGCACGCTCACGCCCCAGCTCGACGCCACCGAGCCCGACACCACGCTGGTGCTGGTCGACCTGGGCAAGGGCCGTGGCCGCATGGGCGGCAGCATCCTGGGCCAGGTGCTCGACCAGGCCGGCGACGAAGTGCCCGACCTCGATGACGCCAAGGACCTGGTGAACCTCGTCAACGCCGTGAACGCCCTGCGCGCGCAGGGCCGCATCCTGGCCTACCACGACCGCAGCGACGGCGGCCTGCTCGCCGCCGTGGCCGAGATGGCCTTTGCCGGCCATGTGGGCGTGGCGCTGAACGTGGACATGCTCGTCACCGAGGGCGATGGCATCAACGACAGCCGCATGGACGCGGGCGACGCCAAGAACTGGGCCGGCCAGGTCAGCGCGCGCCGCGAGGAGCTCACGCTCAAGGCCCTGTTCAACGAGGAACTGGGCGTGGTGCTGCAGGTCAAGACCAGCGAGCGCAACGACGTCATGCAGACGCTGCGCGCGCACGGCCTCTCGGCCTGCAGCCACTTCGTTGGCAAGACGCGGCCCGTGTCCAGCACCATCGATGCGGGCAAGGGCGAGCTGCAGGTGTGGCGCGACGCCAAGAGCGTGTTCAGCGCCAAATTGGAAGACCTGCACCAGGTCTGGGACAGCGTGAGCTGGCAGATCTGCCAGCGCCGCGACAACCCTGCCTGCGCCGACGCCGAGCACGCCGCCGCTGGCGCGCCGTCCGACCCCGGCCTGCACGTGCAGCTCAGCTTCGACCCGGCGCAGGATGTGGCCGCGCCGTACCTCAACCTTTCCAGGCCCAAGGTGGCCGTGCTGCGCGAGCAGGGCGTGAACTCGCACGTGGAAATGGCCTACGCCTTCACCGAGGCCGGCTTCGAGGCGCACGACGTGCACATGACCGACCTGCAGAGCGGCCGCGCACGCCTGGAGGACTTCAAGGGCATCGTCGCCTGCGGCGGCTTCAGCTACGGCGACACGCTGGGCGCGGGCATCGGCTGGGCGCGCTCCATCACCTTCAACCGTGTGCTGTCCGAGCAGTTCCAGAGCTTCTTCGCGCGCCAGGACACCTTCGGCCTGGGCGTGTGCAATGGCTGCCAGATGTTCGCCGAGCTGGCCGACATCATCCCCGGCGCGCAGGACTGGCCGCGCTTCACCACCAACCAGAGCGAGCGCTTCGAAGCGCGCCTGTCGCTGGTGGAGGTGCTCGAATCGCCCAGCCTGTTCCTGCAGGGCATGGCCGGCAGTCGCCTGCCGATTGCCGTGGCGCACGGCGAGGGCTACGCCAACTTCAAGTACCGCGGCAACCAGCCACAGGCCATTGCCGCCATGCGCTTCGTGGACCATGGCGGCGCGCCCACCGAGCAGTACCCGTTCAACCCCAATGGCAGCCCCGGCGGCCTGACGGCGGTAACCACGGCGGACGGCCGCTTCACGGCCATGATGCCCCACCCCGAGCGTGTGTTCCGCAACATCCAGATGAGCTGGATGGACCACGCTGCTGCGGGCGGCCCGGCGGCCTTCAGCCCTTGGATGCGCCTGTGGCGCAACGCGCGCAAGTGGGTGGCATGACCTGATTTAGTCACGCTTCACTACAAAAACCATAGCTTCCGGCGCTTGATGCACAAGCGCCGGAAGCTTTTTTTATTCATAATCTGCGCTTCCCAAGATTCCAGGAGCCCCCATGGCCGGAGCCAGTCTGCTGACGCTGCTTGACGACATCGCCACCATCCTTGACGACGTGGCAGTGATGACCAAGGTGGCCGCCAAGAAGAGCGCCGCCGTGGCCGACGATGTGGCGGCCATGACCAAGGTGGCCACGCAGAAGACGGCGGGCGTGCTGGGCGACGACCTGGCGCTCAACGCCCAGCAGGTCACCGGCGTGAACCCCGAGCGCGAGCTGCCGGTGGTCTGGGCCGTGGCCAAGGGCTCCATGGTGAACAAGGCCATCCTGGTGCCGGCGGCGCTGGCCATCAGCGCCTTTCTGCCTTGGCTCATCACGCCGCTGCTGATGCTGGGCGGCGCCTTCCTGTGCTTCGAGGGCGTGGAAAAGCTGGCACACAAATACCTGCACAGCGCGGCCGAGGACGAGGCCGAGCACGAAAGCCACTTGCAGGCCAACGCCAACCCGGCGGTGGACCTGGTGGCGTTCGAGAAGGACAAGGTCAAGGGCGCCGTGCGCACCGACTTCATCCTGTCGGCGGAAATCATCGTCATCGCCCTGGGCACGGTGGCCTCGGCCCCGTTCATGCAGCAGGTGGCGGTGCTGGTGGGCATCGCCGTCATCATGACGGTGGGCGTTTATGGCCTGGTGGGCGGCATCGTCAAGCTCGACGACCTGGGCCTGTGGCTCAGCCGCAAGTCCAGCAGCGTCGCGCAGGCGCTGGGCCGCGGGCTGCTGGCGGCGGCGCCCTGGCTCATGAAGTTTCTTTCGGTGGCCGGCACGGCCGCCATGTTCCTGGTGGGTGGCGGCATCCTCGTGCACGGCATTGCGCCGCTTCACCACGCCATCGAGGGCGCCGGCGCCGCCGTGGCGCAAGGCGCGCTGGGCGGCCTGTGGCAGGCGCTGACCACCAACCTGCTCAACGGCGTGGCGGGCATCGTGGCCGGCGCCGTGGTGCTCGGCGCCGTCACGCTGGTCCAGAAGCTGCGCAAGCACTGAAGAAGCACTGCGCAGCGTGCCCGCAGGTCAGGGCAGAGCAGGGTAGTCGGTGTAGCCGTGCGGCCCGGTGCCGCCGTAGACGGGAGCGTCCGCGAAGGGCTCGTTCAGCGGCAGGTTGTCGCGGAAGCGGCGTGGCAGGTCGGGGGTGCTGATCATCGGGCGGCCGAAGGAAACCATGTCGGCGCGACCGCTGCTCAGGGCCTCGACGGCCATTTCCTTGGTGTAGCCGTTGTTGACCATCCAGACGCCCGAGTACAGGCGGCGCAGCGCTTCATAGTCGAACGGAGCGTTGTCGCGCGGGCCGCCGGTGTGGCCTTCGACGACGTGGATGTAGACCGGGTGGAGCTTTTCCAGCTCGCGCACCACGTGCTCGAACAGCGGCTGCGGGTTGCTTTCGGACGAATCGTTCACGGGCGACACGGGCGACAGGCGGATGCCGGTGCGGTCGGCGCCAATTTCCTGGGTGACGGCGGCCATGACTTCCAGCAGGAAGCGGGCGCGGTTCTCGATGCTGCCGCCGTACGCGTCGGTGCGGTGGTTGGAGCCGTCGCGCAGGAAGGCGTCGATCAGGTAGCCATGGGCGCCATGGATTTCCACGCCGTCAAAACCGGCGGCAATGGCGTTGGCGGCCGCCTGGCGGAAGTCGTTCACGACGCCGGCGATCTCGGTCGTTTCCAGGGCGCGCGGCACGGCGCAGTCCACATAGCCTTGGCCGACGATATAGGTCTTGGCCTTGGGGGCGATGGCCGAGGGCGCCACGGGGGCCTGCTGGTTCGGCTGGAAGGCGTTGTGCGACATGCGGCCGGTGTGCCAGAGCTGCACGAAGATCTTGCCGCCCTTGGCGTGCACGGCATCGGTCACCTGCTTCCAGGCGGCGATCTGTCCGGCGGTGTGCAAGCCCGGGGTGTTGGTGTAGCCCTGGGCGGTGTACGAGATTTGCGTGGCCTCGGCAATGATCAGGCCGACGCTGGCACGCTGGCGGTAGTACTCGAGCACCATGTCGGTGGGTTCCAGCGCATCGTTGGCGCGGCTGCGCGTGAGCGGTGCCATGGCCATGCGGTTGGCGAGTTCGATCCGGCCCAGCTTCTGGGGCTGGAACAGGATGTCGGTGAGGAATTGCTCGGTCTGGGTACCCATGGGGTTTACTCCTTGGTGGGGGCGGAAATGCCCGCCGCAGGAGCGGTGGGCTGGAAAAGGTGGTCGAGCACCAGGGCCATGCTGTCGCGCAGCGGCACGGTGGAGCGCTCGAGCTTCATGCGCAGCAGGGCGCCTTCCCAGGTGTCCCAGGCCAGGGCCGAGAGCACGGGGGCGGACAGGTCGGTGCGGATCTCGCCGGCGGCCTGCGCATTGGCAATCATTCCCGCCAGGCGCTCGCGCCAGGCCAGCTGCGCGGCCAGCAGGCCGGCGCGGCAGGCGTCGCTGGAAAGCGCCATCTCGGCGGCAAAGTTGCCCACCAGGCAGCCGGACTGCAGCTGCTTGGCGTCGTGGTGCGCAATCATCTGCGCGAACACGTAGCGGATGGCCGCCATGGGCTGCGGCGGCGCGGCGGCCATCATGGCTTCCCACGAGCGCTGCAGGTGCTCGGCGTACTGGCCGATGATGGCCACGGCAAACACTTCCTTGCTCTCGAAGTGGTTGTAGAACGAACCCTTGGGGACGCCTGCGTGGTCGGTGATCTGCTGGATGCCCGTGGCGTTGTAGCCCTGGAGGGAAAACAGCTCGCGTCCGGCCTGGGTGAGGCGGTTGGGGATGTCGGTTTTGTCGGCGGTGCGGGACATGGAATAAATAATATGACCAGTCGTCTTGGAATTCAAGGGCACTGGATAAAAGAATTTGCGGGCCATCTGCCGGAAGCTGCGCAGGAGATGGAAAACGGTGCGCGGCGGTGGGCCAGCGGGCGCATGAAAGGCCCTAAAGCAAGTGAGGTTGATATTAATCAATCACTGCAAGTAGGGTTAATTCGGACAATTGATACAAAGCAAGAAAGACCACAATCAAAGTAGGCCTAATGGTTTCACGGGGGTCGTCCCCGTGGAAACCGGATGGAAAGAATATGAAAAAGAACCTGCTGGCTGTGGCCGTGCTTTGTGCTTTGACTTCTGGTGCTGCGCTGGCGCAGCAGACCGAAGGCCCCTGGATGGTCCGTGCCCGCGCCGTGCACCTGGACAGCGCCAACAAGGACAGCACCCCCCTGGACCTGACGATCAACAACAAGACCATCCCCGAAGTCGATGTGTCGTACTTCTTCACCCCCAACATTGCTGCCGAGCTGATCCTCACCGTGCCGCAGAAGCACACGCTGAGCGCTGGCGGCGCCGCCATCGGCTCGCTCAAGCACCTGCCGCCCACGCTGCTGGTGCAGTACCACTTCAACACGACGGGCATCAAGCCCTACGTGGGCGCCGGCCTGAACTACACGCGCTTCTCCAGCCTCAAGGCTCCCGCTGGCGTGGACATCGACCGCAACAGCTTTGGCGCGGCACTGCAGATCGGCGTGGACATTCCGCTGCAAAAGAACCTGTACCTGAACTTTGACGTGAAGAAGGTCTTCATCAAGACCGACGTGAGCGCCGGCGGTGCCAAGCTGGGCACGTTCAAGGCCGACCCCGTGCTGGTGGGCGTGGGGCTGGGTTGGCGCTTCTGAGCGCCGTGATATCGACTCCAAGGTAATGAAAAAGCCGGCGCATGCGCCGGCTTTTTTCATGGGGAGGCGACAGTGTGCTTTTAGTGCACCACGGTCAGCGTGAACGGCCAGACATAGGCTTGCATCGTCACGTACAGGCCCACCAGGCAGGCCAGGGCGATGGAGTGGAAGAACACGAAGCGCAGGATCTCGCCTTCCTTGTTGAACCAGCGGGTGGCCGTGGAGGCCACGACGATGGACTGCGCGTCGATCATCTTGCCCATCACGCCGCCGGAGCTGTTGGCAGCGCCCATCAGGTTGGGAGAAAGACCCAGTTGCTCGGCCGCCACCTTCTGCATGCCGCCGAAGAGCACGTTCGAGGCCGTGTCCGAGCCGGTCAGCGCCACGCCGATCCAGCCCATCAGGGTGCCGAAGAACGGGTACAGCACGCCGGTGTTGGCGAACGCCAGGCCCAGGGTGGTGTCGGTGCCGGAGAAGCGCGTCAGCGTGCCCAGGGCCAGCATCAGCACGATGGTGAGCAGCGAGTACTTCACCAGCCAGATCGTCTTGAAGAAGGTGCGCACGATGGCGACCGGGCTGTACTTCATGATCAGCGCGCTGATGACGGCCGCCAGCAGGATGCCCGTGCCGGTGGCCGACAGCAGGTTCAGCGTGTAGACGGCGGCTTCGGGGTGTGGCACGGGAACGACCGGCGGCACCTTCATGATGAGGTTGTGCAGGCCGTCGATGGGGAACTTGGGCGCGAAGATGCCGTTGAGCCACTTCTTGACGGGCGGCAGACCCCAGACGAACACGAACACCGACAGGATGGCCCAGGGCGTCCAGGCAGCAATCAGCGCTTCCTTGGAATGGCGCACGATGGGTTGCGGCGGCTTGGCTTCAGAGGCGCTGACGTCCTTGCCGCGCATGGCGGGCGAGGTCCAGATCTTCTTGGGCTGCCACACGCGCAGGAACGCGATCAGCGAAACCATGGAGACGATGGCGGCAATGATGTCCACCAGTTCCGGGCCCATGTAGTTGGACACCAGGAACTGCGGGATCGCGAACGACACGCCGGTCACCAGGACGGCAGGCCAGATTTCCATCATGCCCTTGCGGCCAGCGAAGGCCCAGATGAGCCAGAAGGGCACCAGCAGCGAGAAGAAGGGCAGTTGGCGGCCGATCATGGCCGTCACCTGCATCAGGTCGTAGCCGTGCACCTGGGCCAGCGTGATCACCGGCGTGCCCAGCGCGCCAAAGGCCACCGGTGCCGTGTTGGCGATGAGCGACAGGCCCGAGGCGGCCAGCGGCGAAAAGCCCAGACCGATCAGGATGGCGGCGGTCACGGCCACCGGCGTGCCGAAGCCGGCCGCGCCTTCAAAGAACGCACCGAAGCAGAACGCGATCAGCAGCAGCTGGATGCGGCGGTCTTCGGTGATGCCCGAGAGCGAGTCCTGCAGCACCTTGAAGCTGCCGTTCTGTTCGGTCAGCTGGTGCAGGAAGATGATGGTCAGCACGATCCAGCCGATGGGCAGCAGGCCGGTGAAGCCGCCCAGCATGGCGGCGCGGCCCGCCATGTCCAGCGGCATGCCGTAGGCAAGCACGGCCACGAGCAGTGCGGCCACCAGGCCCATGCCGGCCGCGATGTGGGCCTTGATGTGGAAAAAGCCGAGGGCGCCAAGCATCACCACCACCGGAATCGCGGCGAGCGCGGTGGAGATGATCATGTTGCCGAAGGGGTCGTAGATTTGCTGCCAGGTCATGGAATGTCTCCGGAGTCTTGTATGCGTGAATGGGGAACTGTTGCCCCTTTGGGCAATCAGTACGGCGCGGGCACGACTGTAAGAACCTGGAGAACATTGTGGTGTGAAAAGCGTTGCGCTGTCGTGTGAAGCTTTTTCATGCGGCGTCAGAGAGGCGTCAGACCGCCCGCAGACCCGCCTTTGGCGGCCGGCGACCTCAGCCCAGCACGATGCGGTGGCGGCCCTCGGCCTTGGCGCGGTAGAGGGCTTCGTCGGCGCGGCGCACCAGCGTTTCGGGGGCTGTCGTGCGGGCCGGGGGCCATGGCGGCCACGCCGATGCTCACGGTCACCTGCGTGAAAACCGAGGCAGCGTGCGGCAGTGCCAGCGCCTGCAAGCCGGCCTGGATGCGCTGGGCGATCTCCACCACGCCGGCGGCGTCGGTGGCAGGGGCGAGCACGGCGAACTCCTCGCCGCCGTAGCGCGCCACCAGGTCGCTGGGGCGGCCCACGCTGGCGGCCAGCACGCCGGCGATGGCGCGCAGGCACTCGTCGCCTGCGAGGTGGCCGTAGTGGTCGTTGTAGTGCTTGAACCAGTCCACGTCGAGCAAGGCCAGCGTGAGCGGCTGGCCGCTGCGCTGGGCGCGCTGCCACTCCTGCGCCAGCACCTCGTCGAAGCGCCGGCGGTTGGCGATGCCGGTCAGGCCGTCAGTGCGGCTGAGTGCTTCGAGCCGGCGGTTGGCCTCCTCCAGCGCCAGGGTGCGGTCGGCTACATGTTGTTCCAGCCGTTGCTCGTTGCTGCGCAGTGTTTCGATCAGTTGCTGCTGTGTGGCCACGAGTTCGGCCCCCACGGCGGCCTTCTCGCGCCGGATCTGGTTGAAACGGTCGGCCAGCGCCAGGGCCAGCAGCACCATCTCCAGCGCCGAGCCCACCTGCATGGCGTGGGCCGTGACCAGGTTGGTGGGCACCAGCCCCAGGGCCCGCAGCGTGTAGATGATGGAGCCCAGGCTGGGCAACGTGAACGCGGCGAAGAAGAAATAGGCGCTGCGCTGGCCACGCCAGGCGCAGTAGCCGGCAACGGCCATGAGGATGACCATGGCCAGCAGATAGATGACGGCAGCTGGCTTGATGAAGGTCTGCACGCTCACCAGGAACAGCAGCGGGCTGAGCAGGAAGAACGCCACGAAGCCGCGCAGCCAGGGGTCGAGCCGGGGGAGATGGGCCGGCGTCTCCAGCATGCGGCGCAGGAACAGCATGCCGATGGCGAGGGCCAGCGAATAGCCGAAGGAGGTGCAGACGTCGGACCACAGCGGCGATTGCAGCCGCAGGTACTCTTTCACCAGGCCGTTCTGCGCGGCCAGCGCGAACGCCATCGAGAGCGCGAACCCGCAGTACTGCAGGTACAGCCAGTCCTTGAGGCGCACGAACAGCAGCAGGTTGAACAGCAGCATGGCCGCCGCAATGCCGAAATACAGCGCCTGGGCCACGTAGTCGCTGCGCTCGTAGGTGCGGAAGGCCGCAGGCGCCCAGAGACGCGCGGGAACGATGAAACCCGTGGTGGTGGCGATCCGCAGGTACAGGGTGTGCTCGCTGCGCGCCGCCAGGGGCAGCTCGAACACGAAATGGCGGTGTGCATAGCCCCGGCTCTCGAAGGGCAGGGTGGTGCCGGTGCGTACTTCGCGGTAGCTGCCGTCCGGCTGCGGCGCATAGAAGTCCAGGTGCGAGAGGCGTGCATAGGCCACTTCCAGCAGCCGGTCGATGGCGGCATCGCCGGGGTTCGCCAGCCGCAGGCGCAGCCACCACGCCGACGCGGTGAGCCCGAAGTTCAGGGCCTCGCCGCCGGCGCCGCTGGGGGTGAAGCGGGCGGATGCGGCCGGTGAACGCACCTCTTCCAGCGTGAGCGTGCCGGCGGGGTCTTCGAGCACGTCGAACCAGGGCGTGAGCGGCGTGGGCGCTGCATCGGCGCGGGTGGCGTCCAGGGTTCTGCCCTGGGATGCGGCGCCCGGGCTGCCGGCAAGAGCGCCGCAGGCCGCCGCCAGGGCCAGGAGGGTCAGCAGCCAGCGCAGCGCGGCCAGCGGGAAGAAATATGAAAGCCGATGCATGGAACACAGGCCGCGCTCGTGACGCGGCGGGTCGTGGAGCAGGCATCTTTGCAGGGCCGGTACGGCGGTTTCCTGCCGCAAGTCATGGAGCGGGCGGAAAAAACATGGGGTTGTTACCAACCCCGCGGCCTCAGCCCAGCACGATGCGGTGGCGGCCCTCGGCCTTGGCGCGGTAGAGGGCTTCGTCGGCGCGGCGCACCAGCGTTTCGGGGCTGTCGTGCGGGCCGGGGGCCACGGCGGCCACGCCGATGCTCACGGTCACCTGCGTGAAAACCGAGGCAGCGTGCGGCAGGGCCAGCGCCTGCAAGCCGGCCTGGATGCGCTGGGCGATCTCCACCACGCCGGCGGCGTCGGTGGAGGGGGCGAGCACGGCGAACTCCTCGCCGCCGTAGCGCGCCACCAGGTCGCTGGGGCGGCCCACGCTGGCGGCCAGCACGCCGGCGATGGCGCGCAGGCACTCGTCGCCTGCAAGGTGGCCGTAGTGGTCGTTGTAGTGCTTGAACCAGTCCACGTCGAGCAGGGCCAGCGTGAGCGGCTGGCCGCCGCGCTGGGCGCGCTGCCACTCCTGTGCCATCACCTCGTCGAAGCGCCGGCGGTTGGCGATGCCGGTCAGGCCGTCGGTCATGCTCAGTGCGGCCAGTTTCTGGTTCAGCGCCTGCAACTCGCCGGTGCGCTCGGCCACGCGCTGCTCCAGCACCTGTTCGGACTCCTTGAGGCTGTCGATCAGCGTGGTCTGGGTTTCCAGCAGCTTCATCTGGATGCCGGCCTTCTCGCGCCGCATTTCATTGAAGCGGTCGGCCAGCGCGAAGGCCAGCAGCACCATCTCCAGCGCCGAGCCGGCCTGCATGGCGTTGGCGGTGAGCACGTTGGTGGGCAGCAGGCCCATGGCGCGCAGGGCGTTCACCATGGCGCCCAGGGCCAGCAGCAGGAAGGCGCCGAGGAAGAAGTAGGCGCTGCGCTGGCGCCGCAGCGCGCCGCGCAGGCCCACGGCAACGCCGATGAGCACCGCGCCCAGGTACACGATGGCGGCCGTCTGGATGAAGGTCTGTCCGGTGAACAGGAAGACGAAGGGGCTGGCGAGAAAGAACACCACCAGCACGCGCAGCCAGCGGTCCCAGCGCGCCAAGGTGCGTGGGGTGTCGAGCATGTCGCGCATGAACAGCAGCCCCGTGGCGATGGCGAAGGAATAGCCGAAGGTGGTGCCCAGGTCGGACCACACAGGGGATGCGAAGCGGAAGAACTCCTTGGCCAGGCCGTTCTGCGCGGCCAGCGAGAAGGCCATGGAGAGCGCGAAACCCACGTAGAGGATGTAGATGCGGTCGCGCAGTCGCACGAACAGCAGCAGGTTGAACAGCACCATGGCCGTGGCCATGCCGAAGTACCAGGCCTGGGCCAGGTAGTCGTCGCGCTCGTAGGCGTGGAAGGCGGCGGGCGCCCACAGCCGCGCCGGCACGATGAAGGCCGTGGTGGACTGCACGCGCAGGTAGTAGGCCTGCTCGGAACGGGGTGGCAAGGTGAGCGGGAAGACGAAGAAGCGGTGCGCGTAGGGGCGCGACTCGAACGGCGCGGTGGTGCCGGTCTCGATGGCTTGCATGCCGCCACCGGGCAGCGGCCGGTGCAGCGTGACCTGCGAGAGGCGCGCGTAGCCGATCTCCAGCAGGCGCTGCAGCGGCGCATCGCCGGGGTTTCGCAGCACCAGGCGGAACCAGTAGGCCGAGGGGGTGATGCCGCGGTTGAAGGCTTCGCCGGCCGGATGGTCGGTGGTGAAGCGCTCGGCGGCCTGGGGCTGCTGCACGTCGGCCAGCGTGAGCCGGCCGCCCGGGTCTTCCAGCACGGCGAGGTGGGCGGTCAGCGACAGGGGCAGGGCGTCCACCCGGCTGGCGTCGGCTGCGGGCTGGGCGCGGGCCAGCATGCAGCCCCACAGCAGCAGGCACAGCAGGAGCCACCGCGTGGCGTGGCGGTGCAGGGGTGTGCTGCGGGGGGTGGTCGGCATGGGCGGCGGATGCGGTCGCGGGAAACCGGCCAGTGGACCCGTGCTGGCTGACGGACCGATGACGCGCGCCGGTCCGTGCACTGGAAAAGCCTCCCCCGAACGCTATATTATTGATAGCTTGTAGCGCTTATTCTACAAGCTCCAGCGCCCAAAATGGCTTGAAAACCACGGCTGCGGGGGGCGGCCGTGGCCTTCGCGGCTCAGACCTGTTCCAGTGCCTGGGCCAGATCGGCCTGCAGGTCGGCGGCATGCTCGATGCCCACCGACAGGCGCACCATGTTCTCGCTCACGCCGGCCTTGGCCAGCTCTTCGGGGTTGAGCTGGCGGTGCGTGGTGGAGGCCGGGTGCGTGGCCAGCGATTTGGCGTCGCCGATGTTCACCAGGCGCGTGAACAGCTGCAGCGCGTCGAGGAAGCGCGCGCCGGCGGCGCGCGGGTCGGCGTCGCTGCTCTTGAGGCCGAAGGACAGGATGCCCGAGGCCCGGCCGGCCATCTGGCGCTGCGCCAGGGCGTGGTCGGCATGGTCCGGCAGGCCGGCGTAGCGCACCCATTCCACCTTGGGGTGGTTCTGCAGGAACTTCGCCAGCGCCAGGGAGTTGTCGCACACGCGGTCCATGCGCAGCGGCAGGGTTTCGATGCCCTGCAGCGTGAGCCAGGCGTTGAACGGGGACAGCGCGGCGCCCATGTTGCGCAGCGGTACCACGCGCGCGCGGCCGATGAAGGCGGCCGGGCCCAGCGCTTCGGTGTAGACGACGCCGTGGTAGCTCACGTCGGGCTCGTTCAGGCGCTTGAAGCGGGCCTTGTGCTCGGCCCAGGGGAACTTGCCGCTGTCCACGATGATGCCGCCGATGCTGTTGCCGTGGCCGTTCATGTACTTGGTGAGCGCGTGCACCACGATGTCGGCGCCGTGCTCGATGGGGCGGCACAGGTAGGGGCTGGGCACGGTGTTGTCCACGATCAGCGGCACGCCGTGGTCGTGCGCCACTTTGGCCAGCGCGGCGATGTCGGTCACGTTGCCCAGCGGGTTGCCGATGGACTCGCAGTACACGGCCTTGGTGCGGGCGTCGATCAGTTGGGCGAAGCTGGCGGGGTCGGCCGGGTCGGCAAAGCGCACCTCGATGCCCTGCTGCGGGAAGGTGTGGGCGAACAGGTTGTAGGTGCCGCCGTAGAGCGTGCTGGCCGAGATGATGTTGTCACCGGTTTCGGCGATGGTCTGGATGGCCGCCGTAATGGCCGCCATGCCCGAGGCCAGCGCCAGCGCCGCAATGCCGCCCTCCAGCGCCGCCACGCGCTTTTCCAGCACGTCGGTGGTCGGGTTCATGATGCGGGTGTAGATGTTGCCCGGCACCTTCAGGTCGAACAGGTCGGCGCCGTGCTGGGCGCTGTCGAACGCATAGGCCACCGTTTGGTACAGCGGCACGGCAGCGGACTTGGTGGTGGGGTCGGGCGTGTAGCCGCCATGGACGGCCAGGGTTTCGATATGCATGGATGGATGTCCCTCGGTGGAATAGGGGCCCGCGCCAGTGCGGAGCCTGCCGCATTCTTGCACCCCTTGCGGCGGGTGCCATCGAATCGTTTGCTATGTGCTTATTTGCCCGGCGCGCCTTGCGGCCGGGGCACCACGGGGTCGTCCATGGCCGTGCCGGCGTCGTGGTGGGTGCGGCGCCAGGCCTTTTCGATCTCGACGGCCACGTACACCACGGCCGCGGCCGCGAGGCACAGCGCCAGTTCTGGCAGGGTCAAGGGCTCGGTCTTGAAGATGGGGTTGAGGAACGGCACGTAGATGGTGGCCATCTGCAGCACGAAGGTCAGCAGCACGGCGTAGAGCAGCGGGCGGTTGCTGGCCAGGCCCAGGCGCCACAGCGGCACGCTCTCGGAGCGGATGGCCAGCACGTGCGCCATCTGCGCCAGCGTGAGCACGGTGAACACCATGGTCTGCCAGTGCGCGTGGCCGGTGTGCAGTGCCCAGGCCTGCACGGCCAGGCACAGGCCGGCGATCAGCAGCCCCATGAACAGGATGTGCTGCCACATGCCGTGGGCGAACAGGCTCTCGCCGGGCGGGCGCGGCGGGCGGTGCATGATGCCGCGCTCGGCCGGTTCGGCGGCCAGCGCCAGGCCGGGCAGGCCGTCGGTGACGAGGTTGACCCACAGGATGTGGATGGGCAAGAGCGGAATGGGCAGCAGCAGCATGGGCGCAAGGAAGATGGTCCAGATCTCGCCCGAGTTGCCCGTCATGGCGTAGCGCACGAACTTGCGGATGTTGTCGTAGATGCGCCGGCCTTCCTTCACGGCCGCGACGATGGTGGCGAAGTTGTCGTCCAGCAGCACCAGGCTGCTGGCCTCGCGCGCCACGTCGGTGCCGCCGCGCCCCATGGCCACGCCGATGTCGGCGCGCTTGAGCGCGGGTGCGTCGTTCACGCCGTCGCCCGTCATGGCCACGAAATGGCCGCGCGCCTGCAGCGCCTGGACGATGCGGATCTTCTGCGCCGGGTCCACGCGGGCGTAGACGTGCACCTGCTCCACATGCCCGCTCAGCGCGGCGTCGTCCAGGCCGGCCAGTTCGGCGCCGGTGAGCACGGGCGCGCCGGCGAAGTCCACGATGCCCAGCCGGTGCGCAATGGCGCGCGCGGTGGCCGGGTGGTCGCCCGTGATCATCACCGGCGTGATGCCTGCGCTGATGCACTGGCGCACGGCGGCCTGGGCCTCGGGGCGCGGCGGGTCGATGAGGGCCACCAGGCCCAGCAGTTCGAACTGGCTCTCCACTTCGTCGAGCGCGTTGGTGTCGGGCAGGCGGGCATGGCCGCGCCGCGCCAGCGCCAGCACGCGCAGGCCCTGCGCGGCGAGGTGGCCGGCCTGGGCCAGCAGGGCGGTGTTGTCGAGCGGGGCCGGCCCCTCGGGCGTCCATTGGGCGGTGCAGCGCGGCAGCACCGATTCCGGTGCGCCCTTGGTATAGGCGACGTAGCCGCCGGCGACGCGGTGGAAGGTGGTCATGCGCTTGCGGGCGGCGTCGAAGGGCTGCTCCTGCACGCGCGGGCTGGCGGCGTCAAGCGCGGCCTTGTTCAGGCCGCCGGCATGCGCGGCCAGCACCAGGGCGGTTTCGGTCGGGTCGCCCAGCCACACGGTGCTGGCGGTCCCGCTGTCATCGTCTTCGGTGTGGCAGGTGGCGTCGTTGCACAGCACGGCGGCGCGCAGGGCCTCGCGGTGCACGGCGCTGGGCAGGGCGTCGCCCGGCGTCCAGCCCTGGCCGCGCGCCAGCAGCAGCTCGGCGTGCATGCGGTTCTGGGTGAGCGTGCCGGTCTTGTCCGAGCAGATGGTGGTGACCGAGCCCAAGGTTTCCACCGACGGCAGGCGGCGCACCAGGGCATTGACGGCCACCATGCGGCGCGCGCCCAGCGCCAGCAGCACCGTGACCACGGCGGGCAGGGCCTCGGGGATGGCGGCCACGGCCAGGCTGATGGCCGTGAGCGCCATGAGCAGCGGCGCCTCGCCGCGCAGCACGCCCACCACGAAGACGATGGCGCAGATGCCCAGCACCGCCAGCGCCAGCCGCTTGCCGAACGCGGCCAGGCGCAGCTGCAGTGGCGTGCTGCGGTCTTCGCCGCCCAGCAGGCGCGCCACCTTGCCCAGCTCGGTGTGCATGCCGGTGGCCACCACCAGGCCGCGTGCGCGGCCGTGCGTGGCGGTGGTGCCCTTGAAGGCCATGTTCACGCGGTCGCCCAGGGCGCTGGCGTCCGCGCCGAGGGTGCCGGCCTGCTTGGCCACGGTGACCGATTCGCCGGTGAGCGCTGATTCGTCCACCTGCAGTTGGGCGATCTCGATCAGGCGCAGGTCGGCCGGAATCTGGTTGCCGGCCTCCAGCAGCACGATGTCGCCGGGTACCAGCGTGCGGGCGGGCACGACCTGCACTTCGCCGTCGCGCAGCACGGCCGCGTGCGCCGCTGCCAGCTGGCGCAGCGCGGCCATGGCCTGGTCGGCGCGCCAGGCCTGCACGAAACCAATGACGGCGTTGAGCACCACGATGACCAGGATGACCAGCGTGTCCGTCAGGTCGCCCACCAGACCCGAGACCACGGCGGCGCCCAGCAGCACCAGCACCATGAAGTCCGTGAACTGTTCGGCCAGCAACGCGAGGGGGCCACGGCGGGCGTGGTCTTCCAGCTCGTTGGCACCGTGCCGCGCGGCGCGGCGCGTGGCCTCGTCGGCGGGCAGGCCGCTGCGGGGGTCCACGCCGTGGGCCTGGGCCAGTTCCTGCGCGTCGCGCAGGTGGGCATCTTGGAGGGCGGTGGTCGGTGGTGTGTCGATCGCCATAGGGTGCAGCCAGCCAGCAGTTGTTGCGGAGTGTGACTGCCCCAGTGTACGGGCCTGCGCGGCGCCGGCGGGCCGGCGCGTGGTGTTTTTGTGCTATCTAATCAATAGCTGCTGGCGCTTGATGGGTGCGCTCTGGAGGCCGATTTTGCTCAGAATCAAGCCCGCGCGGAGGGCGGCCGCGCCTTGTAGAAGGTCAGCGGCAGCTCCAGCGCCTGGTTGAGTACCTGGCGCTTGATCTTGCCGACCACATGCATCTCGCAGGGCTTGCAGTCAAAGCGCAGCGTGAGTTTTTCCTTGCCGTTGATGAGCTGCAGCGGCTCGGCCCGGATGGTGCCCTGCACGCCCGTCACGCCCTTGGCCTGCTTGGGGCACAGGCTCATGGAGTAGCGCACGCAGTGCTTGGTGATCATGAGGCTGACCTCGCCTTCCTCCTCGTGGCTTTCGTAGGCGGCGGCGATCACCTTCACGCCGTGGCGCGCGTAGAAGTCGCGCGCCTTGTGGTTGAACACGTTGGCCAGGTAGGACAGCGTGTCTTCGGGGTAGGGCGCGGGCGGCTCCACCGGCGTGGCGCGCGGCAGGCGAACCAAACCGGCGGCGCGCGCGGCTTCGAGCTGCTCCAGCGCGTCGCGGCGCAGCGCGTTGAGGCTGGAGGCGGGCACGAACCACGGCTGCGAGAGTTGCAGCGCGATGTCGTGCACGGCGAAAAGGCTGGCGCCAAAGCGCCCGAGCTGCTCGCGCAGGCTGGCCTCGGCCTTGGCGGCATCCTGCGCCGCCTCGTGGGGCTGGGCGACCTGGGCCGTGCCGGTGAAGCCGTCCTCATCGGTCAGCGTGAGAGCGAAGCCGGCCGGGGTTTCGGCGAACTGCGCCCACAGGGCGATGCGCCGGTCGCTGGACTTCTTCTCCAGCGTGCGCACCCAGTCCATGTCGCGGTTGCGGTTGACCTCGGTGCCCTTGCGCAGGTCCTTGAATCCCTCCATCGGGTCTTTGGGGAACACGCGCCACTGCCGGCCGCCGCGCGGCGATACCGGTTCGGCGCGGTTGATCTGCAGGCCCACCAGCTCTTTCTGCAGGTCGTAGTAGCACAGGCCGTCGCCGTTGTGCAGCACGGTGGCCGGGTCGCTCACTTCGAGTTCGACGAAGTTGGGGCCGAGCTTGGTCACCCAGCCGATGGCCTGGCCCGGGTTCTTGGGGGTGTCGAAGGCGCCGATGTCGTTCTTGCGGCCGTTGACGAAGTAGTCGGTGAACTCGCGGTTGAAGTTCTGCAGCGGGTCGGGCGTGAAGGTGAACGTGGTGCGGCCGCTGGATGCGCGCGCCAGCGGCTGGCCCGAGGCCTCGCGCTCGTCGAGGATCTCGTCGAGCAGCTTGCGGTAGTGGGCGGTGATGTTCTTCACGTAGCCCATGTCCTTGTAGCGGCCCTCGATCTTGAAGCTGCGCACGCCGGCATCGATCAGCGCGCGCAGGTTGTCGCTCTGGTTGTTGTCCTTCATTGAGAGCACGTGCTTGTCGTGTGCAACGATGCGGCCCTGCGCGTCGGTCACCTGGTAGGGCAGGCGGCAGGCCTGGCTGCAGTCGCCCCGGTTGGCGCTGCGGCCGGTCTGGGCGTGGCTGATGAAGCACTGGCCGCTGTAGGCCACGCACAGCGCGCCGTGGATGAAGAACTCGATGGCGCAGCGATCGGGGTCGGTGGCGGCGCGCACGGCGGCGATCTGCTGCACCGTGAGTTCGCGGGCCAGCACGATCTGCGACAGGCCGGCGTCCTGCAGGAAGCGCGCCTTTTCGGGCGTGCGGATGTCGGTCTGGGTGCTGGCGTGCAGCTGGATGGGGGGCAGGTCGAGTTCCAGCAGGCCCATGTCCTGGATGATGAGCGCGTCGGCGCCGGCGTGGTAGACCTGCCAGGCCATCTGGCGCGCACCCTCCAGCTCGTCGTCGCGCAGGATGGTGTTGAGCGTGATGAAAACGCGGCTGTGGAAGCGGTGGGCGTGCGCGATCAAGCGTTCAAGTTCGCGGATGTCGTTGCCCGCCCCGGCGCGGGCGCCGAAGGCCGGGCCGCCGATGTAGACGGCGTCGGCGCCGTGGTTGATGGCTTCGATGCCAATGGCAGCGTCGCGTGCGGGGGACAGAAGCTCGATCTGGTGGGGCAACAGTGACATGGGCGTGATTATCCGGGGAGGCACCAAAAAACGTGGGGTTGTTACCCGAAAAGGGCAGGCGGGTTGCTATGATTCCTATAGCGTTCCCCGTGAGGGAAATGAATCCCCGAAATCGATTCAGAGACCGAAGCCAGACACCCGACCATGGACAGCGCCGATTGCTTCCGCATGCCCCTCTTCAAGCCCGGCACCGTGGTGCGCCTGGGCCAAAGCCAGGAAACCGTGAGCCACATCATCCTGCGCCGCAGCGTGCTGCTGGTGCATCTGGTGGGCTATGAGGCGCCGGTGAATTCCGATGTGCTGACGGTCGAGCCTTCCGTCTTCACGCTGGCCCGCGTGGCCGGGTAAGGCGTGGTGTCAGGCTCCGCCCAGGTGGGCCATAGCCTCGCCCAGGCGGATCGCACGGCCGGGTGCCCAGTCAGGGTTGAACTGCAGCGGCCCGGCGGGGAACAGCATCACCACGGTCGATCCGAGCAGGAAGCGGCCCATCTCCTCGCCTTTTTTCAGCATGATGGACTGGTCGGCATAGTCCCACTGGCGCGCCGTTCCGGGGCGCGGCGGGTTCACGAGACCATGCCACACCGTGGCCATGCTGCCCACGATGGTGGCGCCCACCAGCACCAGCACGAACGGCCCGTGGGCGCCGTCGAACACGCAGACCACGCGTTCGTTGCGCGCGAACAGGCCGGGCACGCCGCGCGCGGTGGTGGGGTTGACCGAAAACAGGTCGCCCGGCACATGCACCATGCTGCGCAGCCGCCCGTCGCAAGGCATATGAATGCGGTGGTAGTCGCGCGGGCTCAGGTACAGGGTGGCGAAGTGGCCGCCGTGGAAGCTGGCGGCCAGCTGCGCGTCGCCGCCCACCAGAGCCGTGGCGGAATAGTCATGCCCCTTGGCCTGGAAGATCTGGCCGCCCTGCATCGGCCCGAACTGGCTGATGGCGCCGTCCACCGGGCAGATCAGGTCGGCAGCGGCCAGCGGGCGCGCGCCCTCGCGCAGCGGCCGGGTAAAGAAATCGTTGAAGCTGGCGTAGCTGGCCAGGTCGGGGTTCGCCGCTTCCGCCATGTCGACGCCGTAGCGCGCCACGAAGCGGCGGATGAGCGAGGTGGTCAGCGTGCCGGCGCGCGCCGACGCGATGCGCCCCGCGGCAACGGTCAGGGCCCGTTTGGGCATCAGGTACTGCGGCAGTACGGCAAGGCGATCGGACACGGCAGGAGGTGGGAGTGGCGCAAGCGCGCCATTCTATCGGCGCTGCCGCGGGCCGGCCTGCCGGCGGCAGGGTCAATCCGGGCCTGGCTGCAGCCGGGCGCGGCCCCGGGCACAATGCGCCCCCGCCAGGCCCTCCGGCCCTCCGTATCGCTGCGGCAGGCCGCGGCCCCTTGCTGAAGATGCCTATCTCGCCGCACGATCCCGAACCCCCACGCCCCGCGCCGCCCGGCCGCGCTGTCGCCTGGCTGCGCAATTTCTGGCCGGCGCCCGTGGGCATCGACGGCCGCGAGCGCTTGCGCGTGGCCTGCGGGGTGGCGTTGGGCGTGCTGCTGGCGGCGCTGCTGGGGCGCTGGTGGGCCCATGCGGCACATGCAGGGCACTGGATGGTGGCCTCGCTCGGTGCCAGCGCAGTGCTGGTGTTCGCGCTGCCGTCGAGCCCGCTGGCCCAGCCCTGGCCGGTGCTGGGGGGCAATACGCTGTCGGTGCTGGTGGGCGTGGCTTGCGCCTCGCTGGTGCCCGATCCGGCCCTGGCTGCCGCGCTGGCCGTTGCCGCAGCGGTGCTGGTGATGGTGCCGTTGCGCTGCCTGCACCCGCCCGGTGCGGCAATGGCGTTGTTCGTGGTGCTCAACCCGGGCGAGGACGCGCACCTGGCGGTGTTCCCGGTGCTGTTCAACGTGCTGGTGCTGCTGGCGGCCGGCATCGCCTACAACAACCTCACGGGGCGCAGCTACCCGCACCCGCAGCGCCCGGCGCGCGAGGCGACGGCAGGCGGTGGCTTCACGTCGGCGGACGTGGATGCCGCGCTGTCGCACTACAACGAGGTGCTCGACATCAGCCGCGCCGATCTGGCGGGGCTCCTTCACATGGCCGGGCGGGCCGCATTCCAGCGCACGCTGGGCGAGCTGCGCTGCGCCGACATCATGTCCCACCCGCCCATGGCGGTGGAGCCAGGCGTGGCCCTGCAGGAGGCGTGGGCGCTGATGCGGCGCGAGCAGATCAAGGCGCTGCCGGTGGTGGATGCCCAGGGCAGGGTGGAAGGCATCGTCACCGTGGCCGACTTCATGCGCCTGGCCAGCCTGGACATGCACGAGGGGCTGGGGCAGCGGCTGCGGGCGCTGGTCAAGGGGCGCTCGGGCCAGCCGTCGCGGGTGGCGGACATCATGAGCCGGCAAGTGCAGGCGGTGCACGCCTGGCAGCCGGTGATGGACCTGGTGCCGCTGTTCTCGCGGGGCGGGCACCACCACATTCCGATCGTCGATGCGCAATCGCGGCTGGCGGGTGTCATCACCCAGTCCGACCTGGTGCGGGCCCTGGCCACGGCGCTGCCGGTGCCCGGGCCGGACGCAGCTTCCGCGTCGTAGGCAGAACGGCCACATCGCGGTACAATCGACAGGCTCATGCACAGCGCCTTGCCTGTCCATCGGAGCCGTCTCTCCCGGCATTCTTTCTGAACTGCGCCCCGGGTGCAGCGAACCCCACAGCACGCAAAGCATACTGCGCCTGCTCCCCCGGACAGGCGGCACCACCTGTGGGGACAACGCAATTTCACAGGCGCCGTACACGGATCGAATTGTTTTTTAGAGATTGAACATGGCCAAAGAAGAACTGATTGAAATGCAGGGCAGCGTCACCGAAGTGCTGCCCGACTCGCGCTTTCGCGTCACGCTGGACAACGGACACCAACTGATCGCCTACACCGGCGGCAAGATGCGCAAGCACCACATCCGCATCCTGGCCGGCGACAAGGTGTCGCTGGAGCTCTCCCCCTACGACCTGACCAAGGGCCGCATCACCTTCCGCCATCTGGCCGGCCGCGGCCCGGGCCCTGGCGGCGCGCGTTAATCAGGCACTGACAAATATTCGGTCATCTCGGCCAGAACGCAGAGGTTATCGGGTTAGAATGCTAGCTGTCGGAGCGTAGCGCAGCCTGGTAGCGCATCTGCTTTGGGAGCAGAGGGTCGCGAGTTCGAATCCCGCCGCTCCGACCAAGAACATAGCCCGGTACCGCAAGGTACCGGGCTTTTTTCTTGCCCGCGCCCTGCGGCTGGCATCATGGCGCTTTCGCCATCTCCAGTTCTGTTCCGTGACCTTGAACCCCTCCGTCCCTTGCGAGCCCTCGGCCTGCGCACGCTTTGCCACCGTCGACGCCCTGCGCGGCAGCGCCATGGTCTGGATGACGGTTTTTCACTTTTGCTTCGACCTGAGCCATTTCGGCTACTGGCCGCAGGATTTCCGGGGCGATCCGGTGTGGACGCTGCAGCGCACGGCCATCGTGAGCCTGTTCCTGTTCTGCGCCGGCCTGGGCCAGGCCATCGCACTCGACCAGGAGCAAGGCTGGGCGCGCTTCGGGCGGCGCTGGGCGCAGATCGCCGGGTGCGCGCTGCTGGTGAGCGCGGGCTCCTACCTCATGTTTCCCCGCAGCTACATCCATTTTGGCGTGCTGCACGGCATGGCGGTGATGCTGCTGCTGGCCCGGGCCACGGGGCGCTGTGGCGCTTGGCTGTGGCCGGCGGGCGCGCTGGCCCTGGCGCTGCCCTGGTGCGCGCAATGGGCGCTTGCCGGACCGCTGGCAGAGGCCGCGCCGTTGTTCAACGGGCGTGCGCTGAACTGGCTTGGCTTGGTGTCGCGCAAGCCGTTTACCGAGGATTACGTGCCGCTGCTGCCCTGGCTGGGTGTGGTGTGGTGGGGCCTGGCCACCGGCCGGTGGCTGCTGGTGCACCGGCCGCAGTGGTTGCGTGCGCGTCTGCCGCGCTCCCTGCAGGGGCTGGCGTTGCTGGGCCGCTGGAGCCTGAGCTACTACATGCTGCACCAGCCGGTGCTCATCGGACTGTTGCTGGCAGTGGGCTGGGCCACACGGCCATAAAAAAACGCGGCCGGAGCCGCGTTTCTTAGAGGGGTGCCGGTCGGGCTTATTCGACCTTGGCCTTGGCGCGCAGTTCGTCCTGGAACTTCGTGACCTTCATCTGCTGCAGTTGCTGCGAGATCTGTGGCTTGACCTCTTCGATCTTGGGCAGTTGGGCCTGGCGCACGTCGTCCAGACGGATGATGTGCCAGCCGAACTGGGACTTGACGGGTTCCGAGGTCTTGCCCTTTTCGAGCTTGACCAGGGCTTCGGTGAATTCCGACACGTAGCTGCCAGGGGCTGCCCAGTCGAGGTCGCCGCCCTTGGCGCCGGATCCGGGGTCCTTGGATTGCTTCTTGGCGATGTCTTCGAACTTGCCGCCCTTCTTCAGCGAGGCCACGATGGCCTTGGCTTCGGATTCCTTTTCGACCAGGATGTGGCTGGCCTTGTATTCCTTGCCGCTGTTGGCGGCCACGAACTTGTCGTATTCGGCCTGGATTTCGGCGTCGGAGACGGCGTCCTTCTTCTGCTGGTCGAGGAACAGCTCGCGGATCAGGATGGTCTGGCGGGCCAGTTCCATCTGGGCCTTGTAGTCGCTCGATGCTTCCAGGCCGCGCTTTTGCGCTTCCTGCATGAAGATTTCACGGGCGATCACTTCTTCCTTGATCTGGCCTTCCATTTCCGGGGTCACGGGGCGGCCCGAGCGCTCCACCTGCTGCTTCAGGGCTTCGGCGCGTTCCTTGGGGATGGGCTTGCCATTGACGATGGCCAGGTTCTGAGCGGATGCGGACAGGGCCACGGTGCCCAGCAGGGCTGCGGCCACGAGGCCGGACAGGAGCTGTTTCTTCATTCGAAATCCAAAAAAAGAGGATGGTTTTCCGGCTGACGGCCGGCGAACCGAGGGGAACGGGTGCCAGAGCCTGGTCAGAGAACTTCAATGGCGAGGGCGTGCGCGCCCCCGTCAATAAATTCTTGCAGCGCATCATACACAAGGCGATGCTGGCGTACGCGGGTCAAACCGGTAAACAAAGGTGACGCGATGCGCACGCGGAAATGCGTGCCAAACCCCGTTCCATTGGCCCCCGGATGGCCCTCGTGCTGCCAGCTCTCGTCGAGCACTTCCAGCGCGGTCGGTTGGAGGCGTTCGCGCAGGCACAGTTCCATGTTTTGCGCGGTGACGGCTTCGGTGTTCATGCCAGGGGATCCTTTGCGTTGTTGTCGGTGTCTTTCATATAGCGGCTCAGGTAGAGCGCCTGGGCGACGACGAAGACCAGCATCAGCCCCAGGCCACCGAACAGCTTGAAGTTGACCCAGGTGTCGGTATCGAAGTGGAAGGCCACCCACAGGTTGAGCACGCCCATGACCAGGAAGAAGCCGGTCCAGCTCCAGTTCATGGCGCGCCAGGCGGGGTCGGGCAGTTCCATCTGCGCGCCCATCAGGCTCTTGAGCAGGTTCTTGCGGAACAGCAGCTGGCCGACCAGCAACGAGCCACCCATCAGCCAGTACAGCACGGTGGGCTTCCATTTGATGAAGGTGTCGTTCTGCGCCAGCAGCGTGGCGCCGCCGAACAGCACGATCACGCCGAGGCTGAGCCACTGCATGGGCTCGACCTTGCCGTGCCGCAGGCGCAAATAGGCGATCTGCAGCACGGTCGCGGCAATGGCCACGCCCGTGGCCACGTAGATACCGGCGACCTTGAAGGCGACGAAGAACAGGATGATGGGAAAGAAGTCGATCAGCAGTTTCATGGATGGGGCCTGGTGAGCCTTGTCAGGAGGCGTCGGGGGTGAAGTCCAGCGACGCCGAGTTCATGCAGTAGCGCAGGCCCGTGGGGGCCGGGCCGTCGGGAAAGACATGGCCCAGGTGCGCCCCGCATTGTGCACAAACCGTCTCGGTGCGCAGCATGCCATGGCTGCGGTCGGTGATCTCCTGGATGGCGCCGGGCACCGCCTGGGCAAAGCTGGGCCAGCCGCAGCCGGCGTCGAACTTGGTGCCGGCGTCGAACAGCTTGTTGCCGCAGCAGACGCAGTGGTAGCTGCCGTCGGCCCAGTGCGCTTCGTATTTGCCGGTGAACGGGCGCTCGGTGGCGGCGTGGCGCGTGACCTGAAAGGCGCCGGGCTCGGCGCCTTTGTCGTTCAGCAAGGCCTGCCATTCGGCGTCGGTTTTCTGGATGGAGTAGGTCATGATGAGCAACTGATGGAAATGCCCTGGGCCCAGTCGGGCGGGAAGCCGGCGTGCGCCTCGAAGCCCGGGTGTTCGTCGAACGGGCGCTCCAGCAGGGTTTGGAGGGTATGGAGCTCGGAAAAATTCCCGGCCTGGGCCGAACGGATGGCCTGCTCGCCCAGGTGGTTGCGCAGCACGTAGTGCGGGTTGGTCTTGAGCATCAAATTGGCATCTCGCGCCCTGCCATCAAGCGCTGCATGCTCTGAATACGATAGCAACCAGCGGTCGAACCCGGCCCGGTTGGCGAACAGGTCGCGCACCGGCTCGAAGTTTCCGTCCGCCACGGCGTGCGACAGCCGGCGCCAGAAGATGGGGTAGTCCACGGCGTTGTCGGCCAGCAGGTGCAGGATGCCGTCGATCAGCGCAGCGTCGTCCTCGTGCGGTGCGGCCAGGCCCAGTTTGGCGCGCATGCGCGCAACAAACTCGGCGGGGTACAGCGCCTTGAACGACTCCAGCGCGCCCATGGCGATGGCCGGGTCGCCGATCAGCGGCTGCAGCGCCTGGCCCAGGCGGTAGAGGTTCCAGTACACCACGCCGGGTTGCTGCCCGAAGGCGTAGCGGCCGTGGTGGTCGCTGTGGTTGCAGATGTGGCCGGGGTCGAACGCGTCAAGGAACTGGAACGGCCCGTAGTCGATGGTCAGCCCCAGGATGCTCATGTTGTCGGTGTTGAGCACGCCATGGCAGAACCCCACGGCCTGCCACTGCGCCACCAGCGCGGCGGTGCGCTCGCTCACGGCCTGGAGCAGCGCCGCATAGGCGTTGCCGTCGAAGCCTTCGCCGTCGCGGCAAGCGGGGTAGAACCGCTCGATCACGTAGTCGGCCAGCTGCTGCAGCTCTCCCAGTTGCCCGCGGGCCGCGAAGTGCTCGAAATGGCCGAAGCGGATGAAGCTGGGGGCCACGCGCGTGACCACGGCGGCCGTCTCGATGGTTTCGCGGCGCACCGGCTCGGGCGAGCCGGACAGGTAGAGCGCACGCGTGGTGGGGATGCCCAGCGCGTGCATGGCCTCGCTGCAGAGGAATTCGCGGATGCTGGAACGCAGCACGGCGCGGCCGTCACCCATGCGGGAGTAGGGCGTCAGCCCGCCGCCCTTGAGCTGGATCTCCTGCGGCCCCTGCGCCGTCTGCGCCTCGCCCAAAAGCAGGGCGCGGCCGTCGCCAAGCTGGCCGGCCCAGACGCCGAACTGGTGTCCGCTGTAGACGCTGGCCAGGGGGTCGCCGCCGACGGGCAAGGCGTTGCCGCTGAAGAGCTGCAGCGCAGCGTCGGACTGCAGCCAGGTGGCGTCCAGCCCCAACAGGGCTGCCACGGTGGGGCTGCTGGCCACGGGGTAGGGGGCTGGCAGCGGCCGGGGGTCCAGGCGCGAGAAGAACGCCGGGCCCAGCGCGGCAAAGCTGTTGCTCCAGGTCAGGCCGGTGTCTACCGTGGGTAGCGCGGCAAAGGCGGGCAGGCTCATCGGGCCATTCTCCCGCAGGGCCGCAAGGCATGCGGGGCGCAGGGCTATCCCTGTGCGGCAGGGTCGGCCGATGTGCTCGCGGATGGGGCAAGCATGCGGCTGCGGTACTGCCCCGGCGGCATGCCGAACCAGCGTTTGGAGGCGCGGAACAGGTTGCTCGGGTCGGAGAACCCCAGCAGGTCGGACACGTCGGCAAGACTGTGGCGTTCGTTGGCGAGGTACTGGCGCGCCAGCTCGCAGCGGGTGTCGTCCAGCAACTGCTGGTAGCACACCGATTCCGCCTGCAGGCGGCGCTGCAGCGTGCGATCGGTCAGGTGCAGGCGGGCCGCCACATCTTCGCGGCGCGGTTCGCCCAGGTGCAGGATGCGGGCGATTTCCGTGCGCACGCGGGTGCTGGCCAGGGTCTGGCCCAACTGGTCCAGCTCGGTCTCGATCAGGCGCTCGTGCAGGGCCCACAGGCTGGGGTTGTGCGTGGGAATGGGCGCGCGCAGGTCGGCTTCGGCCAGCAGGAAGCGGTTGGCCGGCTGGCCAAAGCGCGGCAGCAGGCCGAAGGCTGCGCGGTAGCGCGCCTCGTCCGCCGGCGGCGGCGTGCAGAGTTCGACGGCCAGCGGTGCCAGCTCGCGGCGTGTGAGCCAGTCGCACAGCGTGAGCAGGGTGAGTACGGCGTATTCCACCCGCTGCCGGGGAATGGGCCGCGTGGCGCCGATGTGGTTCAGCACAAGCCAGTAGCCGCGCGGATCGCTCTGCAGGGCAAAGGTGGTGGCATCGGAGATGACGGCCATGTGGCGCTGCAGGTGCCGAAACCCCGTCAGCAGGTCGGGCCCGGAGGCCAGCGCGTAGCCCACCAGGTCGACGTTGCCAAAGCGCGCGGTGAGCTGCCGGTCCAGCCCCAGCGCGGGCTTGCCGTGGCGGCTGACGGCCAGCTCCCACAACAGGCTCACGCGGTCCACGTCCACGCGGGCGTGGGGCTGCTGCAGCGCCTGTAGGTCGATGTCGGCCTCGGCGCACAGTTGCGCGGCGGGCAGCCCCTCTGCGTCCAGCATGTCGGCAATGCCGCGCACCCACGCCGCGGAGCTGGTGCGCGGCGTCACGGGCGGCCTCCGGCATCAGGGAGAACACTAGGTTGGCGCTCTGAAGTCACTGTTTTGGCACTGTTGCGATAGCGGCAAATGGTTCGGGGTTCGCACAATCGGCGGCGAGGTCGGCATGCAGCGCGTGCGGCCCTCGGCAGGGGACCGATCCATTCCACAAAAACCCCGAGGAGACAGACATGGCCCATTATCTTTGGAGTTGGCGCCGCATGGCCGCCGTGCTCGCGGCGGCCCTGGCCGCCGGGTGCGCGGGCACGCCGCAGCATGCGCCTGAAGTGCGCGCGACCCGCTACGGCCTGGTGCGTGGCGTGGACGACAGCGCCGCGAGCGGCACCTATGCGTGGAAGGGGATTCCCTTTGCACGGCCGCCCGTGGGCGACCTGCGCTGGCTACCGCCCGTGGCGCCCCAGGCGTGGCAAGGCGAGCGCGATGCCACGCGCTTTGGCAGCGCCTGCCTGCAGATGGGCCGCATCTACGGCCCGGGCGCCCACAACCGTTTTGACGAGACCATCGGCCAGACGCTGAACACCCCGGTGGGCAGCGAGGATTGCCTGACGCTGAACATCTGGCGCCCGGCGGACGCGCAGGGCAACCTGCCCGTGCTGCTGTTCCTGCACGGCGGCAGCGCCATTTCGGGTTACACCGCCGACCCCGTGTACGACGGCGCCGCACTGGCCCGCGCGGCCAACGCGGTGGTGGTCACCGCCAATTACCGCCTCGACGTGCTGGGCTTCCTGCTCCTGCCCGAGCTGCATGCGGGCGGCCAGCCCGGCACCGGCAACTATGCGCTGCTGGACCATGTCCAGGCGCTGCGCTTCATTCAGGACAACATCGCCCGCTTTGGCGGCAATGCGGGCAACGTCACGCTGATGGGGCAGTCCGCGGGCGCCATCAACGCCCTGGCGCTGCTGACGACGCCCCCGGCGCGGGGGCTGTTCCACCGGCTCATTGCGGTCAGCGGCGGCATCTCGCTGCCCGCCAACCTGCCGCCGGGCTCCATCCCCACGCTGAACCCGGCCGCCAAGTACGCGGCGCAGGCCCAGCGGCTGCTGGCGCACCTTGCGCTGGCGGACGGGCTGGCTCCGACGCTGGAGCAGGCCCAGGCCCTGGTGGCGGGCTGGGCCCCCGCGCAGAAGGCCGCGTACCTGCGCGCCAAGGAAGGAGGCGTGTTGCTGCGCACGGTGCTGGCCAACGGCCTCGCCGGCTCGGGGCCGATTCCCGACGGCGTGCTGCTGCCGGCCGACCCCATCGCCGAGATGGCCGCGGGCCGTTACCACAAGGTGCCGGTGCTGACGGGCTACACGGCCGAGGAAGGCAAGCTGTTCGCGCCCTTCCTGGCCCTGCTCGGCGGCAAGCCGGGCATGAAGATTGGCGATGCACAGCGCTTTGCGATGATGCAGAGCTTCGACCCCGATGCCCCAGCGGCGCTCACGGCGGGTGACATTCTTGATGCCTCCTATCTGCCCGTGACTGCGCCGGGCACCGGCTACAACGCGCGAACGCGCATGCTGGCCAGCCGGTTCTTCGACGCGAGCCGGGACAACCTGCTGGACACGCTGCGCGGCCAGCAGGCCCAGGTATGGAACTACCGCTTCGACTGGGCCCGCCAGCCCGCGCCCTGGAACGAGGTGTACGGAGCGGCCCATGCCTTCGACCTGCCGTTCCTGTTCGGCAACTTCGGCCCCTCGGTGTTCTCGCGCGCCACCAACAGCCGCGCCAACGAACCCGGTCGCCTGGCGCTCTCGAAGGCCATGGTGGACAGCGTGCGCGCCTTCGTGCACACCGGCAATCCGAACAACGCTACCGTGGGCCTGGACTGGCTGCCGTGGCCGCGCCGCCTGGTTTTCGATGCGGACTTGCAGGCGCTGCGCCTGGGTGTGGAGTAGCGCGGTGGCCCTTGCCAGGTATCAGTGCGAGGCTGTGGCCGCCAGGTGCGCGCCGAGCGCTTCGTCGTCCACGATGGCGACGCGCCCGAAGTCGAGCGAGACGATGCCGTCGGCCTCCAGCGCGCGCAGTACGCGGTTGACCGTCTGGCGCGACAGGCCCGCGAGCTGGCCCAGCTCCTCCTGCGTCAGGTTGAGCCGGCGCGTGCTGCGCCAGAAGATGCGGCTGAGGTACAGCGCCACGCGGTGCTCGGGTGAGCGCATGCGGCCGGCCTCGATGATGGTCATGGCCTGGCCCAGCCGCAGATTGAAGTGCTGCACCAGGAACTGGTTGAACGCCAGACTGGTTTCGCGCAATGTGGCGAACAGGTCCAGCGGCAGGCACAGGAGCTGCGTGGGGCGCAGCGCCACCACGTCGTACCTGCGCGGCTCGGGTTTCATGGCAGACCCTTCGCCGAACCATTCGCCGTCGGGGATGCCGATGAAGGCCGAGGTGCGCTGCTTCGTGGCGTTGGCGCTGCGCAGCATCACCAGGCCCGAGAGCACCGCGTGCCAGCCCTCCACCGCCGTGCCAGCGGGCAGCATGACCTCGCCCTTGGCGCCTTCGGTGGCGTACACGCCGCCGCGCACCTGCTCGCGCAGTTCCAGGGGCAGGCTGGCAAACCAGGGTTGGCCGGCGATGAAGCGTTCCGCGCAGGAAGTGGTGCCAAACATGGCGCGATTGTCGCCGGGGCTGCGCTCGGGGAAAACCCGCGGCAAATGTCAGGCAAACGACACCTGTTGGATTTCGCCGCGCGGGCCTGCACACTGCGCCGGCTTTGTACCGGGTTTGACTAGGAGCGATGGATGCTGAACAAGAGGGAATTTCTGGGTGCAGTGGGCGCGGCCGCGCTGGCACCCTGGGGCCTGCTGCACGCCGGCCAGGGCGTGAGCGACACCGAAATCGTGCTCGGCCAGTCGCTGGACCTGAGCGGCCCCCTGGCCGAGATGGCTCCCGACATGGTGAGCGCCTCCAAGGTGTATTTCGACGCGGTGAACGCCCAGGGCGGCGTGCACGGCCGGCGCATCCGCGTGGTCACTCTCGACGATGGCTACAAGCCCGACAACAGCGTGAAGAACGTGGGCAAGATGATTGCCGACGATGGCGTGTTCGCGCTGTGCAACCTCACGGGCACGGCCAACGTGGCGGCCATCCTGCCGCTGCTGGCCAAGGAGAGCCCGCCCGTGCCGCTGATTTCGCCGTTCACCGGCGCCGACCTGGTGCGCGCGCCGGGTCTGGACCATGTGTTCAACATCCGCGCCAGCTACGGCGACGAGGCCGAAAAGCTGGTGCAGCACCTCACCACCCTGGGCGTGCCGCGCATCGCCGTGCTATGGGTGAACAACGGCTTCGGCAAGGACGGGCTGGCCGGTGTGCGCAAGTCCATGGAAAAGCGCGGGCAGAAGCTCCATGCGGACGCGCCCATCCAGGCCGATTCGTCCGACGTGCAGCAGGCGGTGGCCGCGCTCAGCGCCAGCGAGCCCGACGCCATCATCATGATCACCGCCGGGGCGCCCACGGTGTCGTTCATCAAGACCTACCGCACCGTCAGCCGGGGGGCGCGCTTCTACACGCTCTCCGTCATGGGCACCCAGGCCACATTGCGCGCGCTGGGAGCCGACGGCGTGGGCGTGGTCGTGACCTCCGTGGTGCCTTTCCCCTGGAGCCAGAGCCTGCCCCTGGCGCGCGAATACCGCGCGGCGCTGCAAAAGGGCGGCTTCGAGAAGAACGTGTCGTTCATCGGCCTGGAGGCGTACCTCAACGCCAAGGTGCTGGTGGAGGGCCTGCGCCGCGCGGGCAAGGACCTTACGCGCGCCCGATTCATCCAGGCGCTGGAATCCCTGCGCCATCTCGACATCGGAGGATTCGAGGTGGACTACGGCAAGGGTGTGCGCCAGGGCTCGCGTTTTGTGGATTTGACCATCATCGGCAAGGGTGAGAAGTTCACCCGCTAGGATGGATAGGTTTAGTTTTCAGGCATTGTTAAAGGAGCACACATGCTGGGTTTGATGCAGAGTCAGCCATTGCTGATTTCGTCGTTGATCGAATTCGCCGAACGCCACCATGGCGATGGTGAAATCGTCTCGCGCCGCGTGGAAGGCGACATCCACCGCTACACCTACAAGGCCCTGGCCGCGCGCTCGCGCCAGCTGGCCAACGCCCTCGACCGCGACGGCCTGCAGTTCAGCGACCGCGTCGCTTCGCTGGCCTGGAACGGTTACCGCCACATGGAGATGTACTTCGGCGTCTCCGGCTCGGGCCGCATCCTGCACACCATCAACCCGCGCCTGCACCCCGAGCAGATCGCCTGGATCGTCAACCACGCCGAAGACCAGATCCTCTGCTTCGACCTGACCTTCCTGCCCCTGGTGCAGGCCGTGCACGCCAAGTGCCCCACGGTGAAGAAGTGGGTGGCGCTGTGCGACGCCGACAAGCTGCCGGAAGGCAGCGGTGTTCCCGGCCTGGTCAGCTACGAGGCCTGGATCGGCGCGCAGTCGTCCGACTACGCCTGGCCGCAGTTCGACGAGAACACGGCTTCGAGCATGTGCTACACCAGCGGCACCACGGGCAACCCCAAGGCCGCGCTGTACAGCCACCGCTCGACCACGCTGCACGCCTATGCGGCCGCGCTGCCCGACGTGATGTGCCTCTCGGCACGCGACGCTGTGCTGCCGGTGGTGCCCATGTTCCACGTCAATGCCTGGGGCATTCCGTACTCGGCCGCGCTCACCGGTTGCAAGCTGGTGTTCCCTGGCCCTGCCATGGACGGCAAGTCGATCTATGAACTGATCGAGTCCGAGAAGGTCAGCTACGCCGCGGGCGTGCCCACGGTGTGGCAGATGATGCTGGGCCACATGAAGCCGGCCGGCCTGAAGTTCAGCTCCCTCACGCGCACCGTGATCGGCGGCTCGGCCTGCCCGCCGGCCATGATCACGGCCTTCCAGGAGGAGTATGGCGTGGAGGTGCTGCACGCCTGGGGCATGACCGAGATGAGCCCGCTGGGTACCCTGTGCACGCTCAAGAACAAGCAGCTCGGCCTGTCCAAGGAAGAGCAGATGAAGGTGCGCCAGAAGCAGGGCCGCGCCATCTACGGCGTGGACATGAAGATCGTGGGCGGCGAGGGCGAAGAGCTGCCCTGGGACGGCAAGACCTACGGCGACCTGCTGGTGCGCGGCCCCTGGATCCTGGACACCTATTACAAGGGCGAGAGCCCGCTCGTCAAGGACGCGCAGGGGCGGGGCTGGTTCCCCACCGGCGACGTGGCCACCATCGACCCCGACGGCTTCATGCAGATCACCGACCGCAGCAAGGACGTGATCAAGTCCGGCGGCGAGTGGATCAGCTCCATCGACATCGAGAACATCGCCATGGCCCACCCGGCCATCGCCATGGCCGCGTGCATCGGCATGCCGCACCCCAAGTGGGATGAGCGCCCGATCGTCGCGGTGACCAAGAAGCCCGGGGCCGAGGTCACACGCGAGGAACTGCTGAAGTTCTACGAAGGCAAGACCGCCAAGTGGCAGATCCCGGACGACGTGGTGTTCGTGGAGGCCATTCCGCTGGGCGCCACCGGCAAGATGCTCAAGACCCGGCTGCGCGAGCAGCTCAAGGACTACAAGCTTCCGGGCCTGTGATGGACCCTGCCGCGGTGCGGGGGCACCGCGGCAGTCACGTGTGTGATAGGTGCTAGGGACAATCCCTGAGCAATGATGCACCGCAACACTGTACGCTGCGTTTTGTTGATTCAACTGGAGACTCAAAAATGAAATTTGCTATCAAGGCTGTAGCTGCTTCCGTAATCCTGGCAAGCGCCGGCGGTGCATTTGCCCAAAAGGGCGAAACCGTCAAGATCGCCTGGCTCGACCCGCTTTCGGGCCTGATGGCAGCGGTCGGAACCAACCAGCTCAAGAGCTTCCAGTTCATCGCCGAAGAGTTCAACAAGAAGAACGCGGCCGGGGTCAAATTCGAGATCATCGGCATCGACAACAAGCTCAGCCCCCAGGAGACCTCCAGCGCCCTGCGCTCGGCCATGGACCAGGGCGCACGCTACGTGGTGCAGGGCAACGGCTCCGGCCCGGCCCTGGCCATCATCGACGCGCTGGAAAAGCACAACGCCCGCAACCCCGGCAAGGAAGTGCTGTTCCTGAACTACGCCGCCGTGGACCCTGACCTGACCAACAGCAAGTGCAGCTACTGGCACTTCCGGCTGGATGCAGACACCTCCATGAAGATGGAAGCGCTGACGACCTACATGAAGGACCTTCCCGAAGTGAAGAAGGTCTACCTGATCAACCAGAACTACTCGCACGGCCACCAGGTCTCCAAGTTCGCCAAGGAAATCCTCAAGCGCAAGCGCCCCGACGTCCAGTTCGTCGGTGACGACCTGCACCCCCTGGCTCAGGTGCGCGACTTCGCGCCCTACATTGCCAAGATCAAGGCCTCCGGCGCTGACAGCGTGATCACCGGCAACTGGGGTTCCGACCTGGCGCTGCTCATCAAGGCCGCCAACGATGCCGGCCTGAACAACGTCAACTTCTACACCTACTACGGCTCCGTTACGGGCAGCCCCACGGCCATGGGCGCAGCCGCCGCCGGCCGTGTGTACATGGTGGCCTACGCCCACATGAACCTGCCGGGCGAGCTGAACAAGATCGTGGTGGACTACAAGAAGAAGTTTGGCGACGACATGTACACCGGGGCCGTGTACCACGCCTTCACCATGCTGTCGGAAGCCTTCGCCAAGACCAAGTCCACCGACCCGGTCAAGGTGGCGGCCACGCTTGAAGGCATGAAGTTCAAGAGCTTCAACGGCGAAGTCGAGATGCGCAAGGCCGACCACCAGCTGCAGCAGGGCCTGTTTGTCTCCAAGTGGGAAAAGGCCGGCGGCAAGAACCCGCTGGATTCCGAAAGCACGGGCTACACCTTCGTGCCCGTGAAGTACTACGAGCCCTACGTGGCCAGCACGCCCACCTCGTGCCAGATGAAGCGTCCTTCCTGAGACCGCTTTGCAATCGCAGGAGGCCCGACTCCCCTCGGGCCTCTTTTTTTGACCATGCAATGAAGCATTTCGATGAATCTTGAATTTTTCGTGATCTCCACGCTCAACGGCGTGAGCTACGGCCTGCTGCTGTTCATGCTCAGCTCAGGCCTCACGTTGATCTTCAGCATGATGGGCGTGCTCAATTTTGCGCACACCAGCTTCTATATGGTGGGTGCCTATCTCGCCTACACCATCTCGAGCGTGGTGGGGTTCTGGCCCGCGTTGTTGCTGGCGCCCCTTCTCGTGGGGGCCATGGGTGCGCTGTTCGAGCGTTACAGCCTGCGCCGCGTGCACAAGTTCGGCCATGTGCCTGAACTGCTGGTGACCTTCGGCTTGTCGTATCTGATCCTGGAACTGGTGCAGTTGGTCTGGGGCCGCTCCACCGTGCCCTACGGCCTGCCCGAGCAGTTGCAGGGCCCGCTGTTCACGCTTTACGGCACGCAGTTCCCCAAGTCGCGTTCGTTCATCATGCTGGTGGCCATGCTCATGCTGGTGTCGGTGTGGCTGCTGCTGACGCGCACGCGCATCGGCCTGGTGATCCAGGCGGCGCTCAAGCACCCCGAGATGGTGCAGGCGCTCGGCCACAACGTGCCGCGCGTGTTCATGCTGGTGTTTGGCGGTGGTTGCGCGCTGGCGGGGCTGGCCGGCGTGATCGGCGGCAACACCTATGTCACCGAGCCCGCCATGGCGGCCTCGGTGGGTTCCATCATCTTCGTGGTGGTGGTGGTGGGCGGCATGGGCTCGCTCGCGGGCGCCTTTCTGGCCTCGCTGCTCATCGGCCTGGTGCAAACCTTCGCCGTGGCCATCGATTACTCGCTGGCCACCGCCATGCAGGGTATGGGGGTGGCGGTATCCGAGGAAACCTTCGGCTGGCCGCTGCTCAAGCTGACGGTTTCCCAGGTGGCGCCCATCCTGCCCTACCTGTTCCTGGTTCTGATCCTGATCTTCCGCCCGAAGGGCCTGCTGGGCACCCGGGAGGACTGATGCCATGACTCCATCGACTTCATCCTCTCCCACCGCGTACCACCGTTTCAAGCCCTGGAACGTGGGGCGCCTCGTGATCTGGAGCGTATTTGCGCTGCTGCTGATCGTCTCGCCCATGGTGTTCAAGAGCAGCCTGGCACTGACCATGCTCTCGCAGATCGGCTACCTCATCATCATCTGCCTGAGCTACAACATGCTGCTGGGGCAGGGCGGCATGCTGAGTTTCGGCCATGCCGTCTACACCGGGCTGGGCTCGTTCATCGCCATCCACGCCATGAACCTGGCCAGCAAAGGCTCGCTGCCCATTCCGCTGGTGTTCATTCCCCTCGTGGGTGGCCTGGCGGGCATGATGTTCGCCGTGCTGCTGGGCTTCGTCACCACCAAGAAGGCCGGCACCACCTTCGCCATGATCACCATGGGTATCGGTGAACTGGTGGCCTCGATGGCGCTGATGTTCCCCGAGTTCTTCGGCGGCGAGGGCGGCATCACCACCGACCGCGTGTACGGCGGCTCGTTCCTGGGCATCAACTTCGGCCCGGCCATCCAGGTGTACTACCTGATCGCGGCCTACTGCTTCATCTGCACGGCGGCCATGTTCGCCTTCACGGGCACGCCGCTGGGCCGCATTCTGAATGCGGTGCGCGACAACCCCGAGCGCGTGGAATTCATCGGCTACAACACCCAGCGGGTGCGCTACTTTGCCTTCATCATCGCCGGCTTCTTCGCCGGCATCGGTGGCGGCCTGGCGGCGATCAACTTCGAGATCATCACCGCCGCCGACAGCGTGAGCGTGCTGCGTTCAGGGGGCTACCTGCTGTTCACCTTCCTCGGCGGTGCGACGTTCTTCTTCGGGCCCATCATTGGTGCCGTGCTGCTGGTGTTCGCCTCGGTGCTGCTGTCCGAGCTCTCCAAAGCCTGGCTGCTGTACCTGGGCCTGGTGTTTCTGTTCATGGTGATGTTCGCTCCCGGCGGCGTGGCCAGCCTGATCATGATGAACCTGCGCGTGGCCAAGTTTGGCAAGCTGCGTGGCCTGTGGCCTTCGTACCTGGGCCTGGGCGGCACAGGCATGGTGGCGGTGCTGGGCGCTGCCTGCATGGTCGAGATGACCTACCACCTGCAGCTCAACGCGGCATTGGGCCCGGTCATGACCTTCCTGGGTGCGACGCTGGACGCGACGGCGCTGTCGAGCTGGTTCGGCGCGGGCTTCGTGCTGCTCACCGGGATCGGCCTGTTCGAGCTGTGCCGGCGCCAGTTCATGCAGCAGTGGGGCCAGATCCAGGAACAGATCGAGCACGAAATCAAGCGTGGGGAGGCGCTGTAAACCATGGCGCAAGACGCTACGAACTACTCGCTGGAGCTGCGCAACCTGCGCAAGAGCTTTGGCAAAACTGAAATCATCCGCGGCGCCAACCTGGCCGTGAAGGCGGGCGAGCGCGTGGCCATCATCGGCCCCAACGGCGCCGGCAAGTCCACGCTGTTCAACCTCATCAGCGGGCGCTTTGCGCCCACGAGCGGCGAAGTCGTGCTCAACGGGCAGCGCATCGACGGCAAGAAGCCGTTCGAGATCAACCGCATGGGGCTGTCGCGCAGCTTCCAGATCACGAACATCTTCCCCAACCTCAGCGTGTTCGAGAACCTGCGCTGCGGCGTACTGTGGAGCATGGGCTACAAGTACACCTTCCTGCGCTTTCTCTCGGGCCTGCACGACGCCAACGAGCGCGCCAAGCAGCTCATGGAGATGATCAAGCTGGAAAAGAAGCGCGACACGCTGGCGGTGAACCTCACCTACGCCGAGCAGCGCGCGCTGGAGATCGGCATCACCATCGCCGGTGGCGCCAATGTCATCCTGCTCGACGAGCCAACCGCCGGCATGAGCCGCAGCGAGACCACGCGCTTCATCCACCTCATCAAGGAGGTGACCGAGGGCCGCACGCTGCTCACCGTGGAACACGACATGGGTGTGGTGTTCGGCCTGGCCGACAAGATCGCCGTGGTGGTGTACGGCGAGGTGATCGCCTTTGACACACCCGAGAACGTGCGCGCCAATCCGCGCGTGCAGGAGGCCTACCTGGGCTCCGCCGTGGCCGATGCGCAGGCGGGGGGACACTGAAATGCTGCATATCAACAACCTTCACGCCTACTACGGCAAGAGCCATGTGCTGCACGGTGTCGCGTTCGACGTGCAGCCGGGCGAGATCGTCGCGCTGCTGGGCCGCAACGGCTCGGGCCGCTCCACCACCGCCAAGGCCATCATGGGCCTGGTGGATTGGGAGGGCACGCTGCAATGGAAGGGCCAGAACCTCAACGGCAAGAAGGCCTACGAGATTGCCCACCTGGGCCTGGGCTATGTGCCCGAGAGCCGCGACGTGTTCCCCAACCTCACGGTGCACCAGAACCTGCTGCTGGGCCAGAAGGGCAGCGGCAAGGGCAGCCGCTGGTCGTTCGACGACATGTACGCCATGTTCCCGCGCCTGCACGAGCGGCGCAACATCGAGGCGGGTGTGATGTCGGGCGGCGAGCAGCAGATGCTCACGCTGTGCCGCACCCTCATGGGCGACCCCGACCTCATCATCATCGACGAACCCACCGAGGGCCTGGCGCCCAAGATCGTCGAGCTGGTGGGCCAGTACCTCAAGACGATCAAGGAGCGCGGCATCTCCGTGCTGCTGATCGAACAGAAGCTGACCATCGCCATGGACATTTCCGACCGCGCGCTCGTCATGGGCCACGGCAGCATCGTGTTCCAGGGCACGCCGGACGAATTGCGTGCCAACAGCTATGTGCGCAAGGAGTGGCTGGAAGTCTGATCCAGCGCGTCGTCTCGCCCCCAAACGCCCTGCGCCGCCGGCACAGGGCGTTTTTTTGTCTCAGAAGTAGCGCCGCAGTGCCAGCGACCAAACCCCGGAGGCGGGCCAGGCGCCGAACTGGCTGAGCGGCGTGCCCCGGCTGCGCTGCCACTGCAGGGCGAGGTCGAACCCGTCGGCGCGGTAGCGGGCCTCCATCCAGAAACGGCGGCTGGCGTCGGTACGGTCCAGGTGCAGCAGGGCGCCCAGGTCTAGGCGCTGCACGAAGGCGTCCGTCCACGCAACGTGGAAGAACAGCGCATGGCGCGTGGGCGGCTCCTGCGCCCGGGCCGCCCACAGCCGGTACTGCGCGTAGGGCAGGGGCGGCCCCATGCGCAGTGCCTGCCAGGCGGCCCGCCCGGGCGCGGCGCCGTTGTAGTGCGCTTCGGCCGTGAAGGAAAACCGCGACGCCGTGGTGTAGGTGGCCCCCAGGGCCAGCCGGTTGCGCCAGGCCGTGGGCGCGCCGCCGCGCTCCAGCGCCTGGTCCGGCAGTGTGGGCGTAGGCCCGCCGACCCACTCCAGATAGGCCGTGGTGGCGTCGCCGACCAGGCCGGAGAGGTTCAGCCCGCCTTGCACCGGTTCGCCCTGGCGCGCCAGCAGCAGCCACTGGGGGCTGAGCGTTTCGCTCCAGCGCTGGGTGTAGGCCAGTACTGCGCGGTGGCGGTGGTTGGTGGCGCCCCAGTCCAGGTCCCAGCCGCCGCGCGGCGCGCCGCGCCCGGCCAGCCGGGGCGAGAGGGCCAGCGCCAACGCGCCGCCATCCCAGAGGTGCTGGGCCCGCAGCATGGCGCTGCCCTGGCGGTTTTCGCGCAGGCTGGCGGGGTCCATCGACACGGCCGAGCGCACGGCGCCGTCACGGAACAGGTCCGTGGGGTTGTACCCCACGGCCACGCCCTGGCGATGGTTGATGCGCCCGATATCGAACGCCCATTCTTGCGCGCCAGCGTGGCTCACGTACGCCTCCTTCAGCGTATGCACTGCGTGGTCCTCGAAGGCAGCGGGCCGCGAGCGCAGGTCGAGCCGGCTGGCCGCCACGGCGCGCCAGGGGCCGTTCTCGCCGTGCTCCAGGCGCAGGTCCAGCGACAGCCGGCCGTCGTGCTGCGCCGGGCCGCCGCCGCGGGGCTGGGTGGCGGCGCCCGCCGCCTCGGCAAAGGCGCGCCAGGCGCGGGCGGGGGCTGGGGTGGCAGCCAAGGCGGGGGCTTCGTCGGCCAGTGCCAGCGCGTCCAGGTCGGCGTCGCGGGCCGCGGCGGCGCCGCAGGCGCACAGCAGCAGGGCGGTGCACAGCGCGCGCATCATTCGGGCCGGAAGCGCGGCAGGTAGTCGCGCTGCAGCCAGGCCTCGGGCACCTCGCGCCGCACCCAGGCGCCATAGCGCATCACCGTCACCCAGCCCGGGTCCAGCCCGTCGATGATCACGGTCTCGGTGGGCCGCTCGGCGCCGAACACGGCCTGGTAGCGGCGGTAGTAGGCCGTCTTGAGCAACGCGCCGCTCTGCGCGTAGAACCGCGTCTTCAGCGGCTGGTGCGTGGCGGCGTCCACCCACATCTCGATGCGCTGGTAGCTGGCGTCGGGCGTAGCCGCCTCCAGCATCAGCTTCAGGCCGTGCCGGGGCTGGCGGTCGCCGTTCTGCGTTGTCTCCTCCTCGGCACTGGTGGCGTGGTAGTCGCGCGCGAAGTTCACCGTGACCACGTCGCCGTTGGACGCCTGGCCCAGCAGGCGCTGCTGCGGCGAAAGGCGGATGCTGGCCTGGCTGGCCGGGTCGTAGAACCACAGGTCCTTGCCGTTGTAGAGGATGAGCTTGCCGGCGTCGCGCGCCGGCGCCACGTAGCGCACCAGGCTGCGGAACAGGCCTCCGGCGGCATCGGGCCGCGAATAGATGGCCAAGGTGCTGGAGTCGGTCTGCCGGCCCTGGCGGTACTCGACCAGGGTGTTTGTCAGCCCGAAGGCGAAGCCGGGGTTGCGGATGGCGTCGCTCGCCGCCAGGATGGCCTGCGGGTCGGGGCGTGCGAGGGTGGCGGCAGGCCATGCGGCCAGGACGGGCAGGGCACCCACAAGGAATTGGCGGCGTTGCATGCGGTACTCCTCAGGCATGGCGCAGCGCGTCCACGATCTCGAACCGGGCCGCGCGCCGCGCGGGCCACCAGGCCGAGGCCAGCGTCACCGCCAGCAGGCCCGCGATGCTGCCGGCCAGCAGGGGCACGTCCTGCCAGATGCGCACCAGCACCAGATAGGCGTAGGAGTAGCCTGGCGGCGTCCAGGCCCAGCCGCTGTGGTTGATGGCGGATGCCAGCGCCAGCGTGGCCAACAGCCCCAGCACCGTGCCCGCCGCGCCCAGCAGCAGGGCTTCGCACAGAAACAGCCGCCGGATGCCGCCGCGCCGCAGCCCCATGGCGCGCAGCGTGCCGATCTCCGCCGTGCGCTCCACCACGGCCGTGCCCATGGTGTTGGCGATGGTGAACAGCACGATGATGCCGATGAGCAGCGTGATGAAGCCGAACATCGAGGCCATGAATTCGTCGGTCTGGCCAAACAGCGGGTTGAGTGCACGGAAGTCCTGCACTTCCAGGTCCTGCGCGCCGAAGTCTTTCGCCAGCAGCGCCTGCAGGCGCTCGCGCGCCGCCGGGATCTGGGACGTGCGGTGCAGCTGGAGGACGATGGCCGTCGCCTCGGGCGGCTGCGCGCCGTACAGCAGGCGCTGCGCTTGCGGCAGGTGCATGGCCATGTAGGTGTCGTCGATGGCCTTGATGCCCATGTTGTGCGCCTTGAGTGCCTGCAGGCTGGCCACATTGGGCGCACCGCGCGCGGTGGCCGCCAGCATCTCGATGCGGCGCGCCGAGGCCGCCGTGGCCGGGGCCTGTTCCAGCGCTGACAGTGCCGCCACGTCGTCGGGCGCGGCGGCGCCCGTGGCGGGCGCCTGCGCTGCGGCGGCCTGGCAGTCCGCCACGGCCAGCGCGGCGCACAGGCCCAGCTTGCGCGCCACGCCCGTGCCCACCACCACCGTGTCGGGCGCGGTGCCGTCGAGCGCCAGCGGTTGCGCGTAGCTGACCATGCCGTAGTCGTTCCACTCGCGCAATTGGTCGTATTCGCGCGCCACCAGCCCGGTGGCCATCACCGAGCGCGACTGGCCCGAATCCGCGTGGCCCGCGATGCCGCCGAGCTGCAGCGTGGGCGTGGCCAGCCGCAGCAGGGGCGCCAGCACCGCGTCACCGGCAATGGCGTCGATGATGCGCTGGTAGCCCGCGATGCCGTAGGCCGTGGGGTTGTCGCCCCCGTCGAGGAAATAGCCGCGCCGCTGGACCTGCAGGTGACCGCTGTACTGCACGAAGCCCGTCTCCATGCCGTAGAGAATGTTGGAGCGGTAGCCGCCGAACAGCAGGATGGCGGTGAGGCCCACCACCATGGCCAGCAGTGTGGCGAGCGAACGGCGGCGGTTGCGCAGCACGTTGCGCCGGGCAAGCATCCAGGTGTTCATGCTGCCACCTCCTCGGCCACGTCGCGCTGCGCGATGGACTCGATGCGGCCGTCGCGGATCAGCACCACGTCGTCGGCCTCGGCGCGCACCAGCGGGTCGTGCGACGAGAACACGAAGCTCGCGCCGCGCGTGCGCTGCAGCCGGCGCATCAGCGCGATGATCTCCGCGCCGGTCTGGCTGTCGAGGTTGGCCGTGGGCTCGTCGGCCAGCACCAGCGCCGGCTCGGTGGCCAGCGCCCGCGCAATGGCCACGCGCTGGCGCTGCCCGCCCGAGAGCTGCCCGGGCAGGTTGCCCGCGCGGGCGGCCAGGCCCACCGCGTCGAGCAGCGCGCGTACGCGCGCCTTGCGCTCCGGTGCAGCCACGCCGGCGAGTACCAGCGGGTATTCGACGTTCTCGAACGCGGTCAGCACCGGCAGCAGGTTGAAGTTCTGGAAAATGAACCCGACGTTCCGTGCGCGGAAGTCCGACAGCGCATCGTCTGCCAGGGCGTGCACGGGCTGGCCGCCCACATGGACCTCGCCGGCGTCGGGCCGGTCGATGCAGCCCATCATGTTGAGCAGGGTGGTCTTGCCGCTGCCCGAGGGGCCGCAGAGCACGGTAAAGCGGCCGGGCCGGACGTCGAGGCTGACGCCGTCGAGCGCCGACACGGCCACGGTGTCGAGCCGGTAGGTCTTGGTCACGTTGCGTAAACTCACGGGATGCATGCTTGCTCCATCAAAGGGTTCCGGCGCGGAGTTGTGCCGGAACTGGTTGCATCCTAGGAACCCGTTCACCGGGCGTCTTGAATGATTTCGACATCGCAGCGCACCGCGCAGGCCCCGCACCCCACCCGCCACATGCACAAGGTGGCCCCCTGGCCCCGCATGCCCGGCATGACCTACAGCCAGGCGCGCTCGGAGCTGTGGATTCCGCGCAGCACCCTGGCCTCATGCGTGCGCGGCGTGATGGCGCGCGACACCCGCACCGAAATGCTGGACGACACCCAGCGCTACAACCATATGCCTGCCGCGCCCACCTGCGCCTTGCTGTGGTACCTGCAGGGCGACTGCCTGGTGCTGGAGCAGGGCGCCCCCGCGCACCCTGAGAGCCCGCGCAGGGCCATCGCCCGCACCACCCTCTGCGGGCCCTTCACGCAGCCCACCATCAGCTGGAATCCCGGGCCGATCCATGCCTTCATGGTGCTGCTCATGCCCGACGCATTGGCCCACATGGCGGGCCTGGACACCACGGCGCTGCTCGACCGCATCGTGCCGGCCGACGAACTCTTCGGCGCCGACTGGCAGGCCATGTTCCGGCAGGTGGAGGCCGCCGCCGACGATGACGAGCGCGTGGCGCTGGTAGAGGCTTTTCTGCTGCCGCGCTGGCAACAGGCGCGGCCGGCATCGCCGCTGTCGAGCCACCGCCTGACCGACTGGTCGCGCAGCCTGGCGCTGCGCGCGGCCACTTCGGGCCTGGGCCGCAGCCTGCGCCAGGCCGAGCGCCGCATCAAGCAATGGACCGGCCAGACCCACCGCAACCTGCTGGGCCTGGGCCGCTCGGAGCGCGCCTTCGTCCACAGCACGGCGGCCCACCAGTCGGGCGCCGTGAACTGGAGCGACATCGCCGAGCAGAGCGGCTACGCCGACCAGTCCCACCTGTGCCGCGAAACCAAGCGCGTCACCGGCTTCACCCCCGAGGAACTGCGCCGGCTCATCTCCACCGAGGAGAGCCTATGGGCCTACCGGCTCTGGGCCTTCGGCGCGGGGCTGACCGGGGATTGAAGCGGGCGGCGGCGGCTGATCCGCCGGGCGGGGCACCGTGCCTGCGGGCCGCTTCCGGCACTTTTGTCCCAGGCGAGACAAAGCTCCTTCACCAAAGCGGCCAGAATTCTCTACAATCAAAATCGCACGACCGTTCTTTTTTAATTTTCCAAGGAACAACAGCATGACCGCTGAATACAAAGTCCACGGCAATGTCGCCGTGATCACGCTGGCCAACCCGCCTGTGAACGGCCTGGGCCTGTCCACCCGCCAGGGCATCGTCGAGGGCCTGGACAAGGCCAATGCCGACGGCGCCGTGAAGTCCATCGTCATCACCGGCGCCGGGGGCGCGTTTTCCGGCGGCGCCGACATCAAGGAGTTCGGCACCGACCGTGCCATGCAGGAGCCCAACCTCAATTCGGTCATCGCGGCCCTGGAGAATTCGGACAAGCCTGTCGTCGCGGCCATCCACAGCGTGGTCATGGGCGGCGGCCTGGAGCTGGCCCTGGGCTGCCACTACCGCGTCGCGGCCCCCGGTTGCAGCGTGGCGCTGCCGGAAGTGAAGCTGGGCATCCTGCCCGGCGCTGGCGGCACGCAGCGCCTGCCCCGCGTCATCGGCGTGGAAGCAGCCCTGAACATGATCGTGAGCGGCGAAGCCATCAAGAGCGAAATGATCGGCATGCTGCCGGGCCAGAAGCTGTTCGACAAGCTGGTGGCCTCGCCCGAAGTCCTGGCCGCCGAGGCCCTGGCCTTCGCCCAAAGCGTGGCCGACGTGCGCCCCATGCCCCTGGTGCGCAACCTGCCGTGCAAGCACCCCGAGGGCGACGCGTACTTCCAGTTCGCGCGCAACATGGTCAAGGGCATGAGCAAGAACTTCCCGGCGCCCGCCAAGTGCGTGGACGCCGTCGAAGCCGCCACCAAGAAGAAGTTCGCCGATGGCCTGGCCACCGAGCGCGAGATCTTCATCAACCTGATGTGGACGGCCGAGTCGCGTTCGCTGCGCCACCTGTTCCTGGCCGAGCGCGCCGCGAGCAAGATCCCCGACGTGCCTTCCGACACCCCCAAGCGCGACATCAAGGCCGTGGCCGTGATCGGCGCCGGCACCATGGGCGGCGGCATCGCCATGAACTTCCTGAACGCCGGCATCCCCGTGAAGATGCTGGAGATGAAGCAGGAGGCGCTGGACCGTGGCATTGCCACCATCCGCAAGAACTACGAAGCCCAGGTGGCCAAGAAGAAGCTCAAGCAGGACAAGTACGAACAGCGCATGGCGCTGCTGAGCACCACGCTGTCGTATGACGACCTCAAGGACGCCGACCTCGTGATCGAGGCCGTGTTCGAAGAGATCGGCGTCAAGGAGGCCGTGTTCAAGCAGCTCGACGCCGTGATGAAGCCCGGCGCCATCCTGGCCTCCAACACCTCCACGCTGGACGTGAACAAGATCGCCAACTTCACCAAGCGTCCGCAGGACGTGGTGGGCCTGCACTTCTTCAGCCCCGCCAACGTGATGAAGCTGCTGGAAGTGGTACGCGGCGCCGCCACCGCCAAGGACGTGCTCGCCACCGTGATGGCGATCGCCAAGAAGATCAAGAAGACTGCCGTGGTCTCCGGCGTGTGCGACGGCTTCATCGGCAACCGCATGATCGAGCAGTACAGCCGCCAGGCCGGTTTCCTGCTGGACGAAGGCTGCACCCCCGCGCAGGTGGACAAGGCCATCGAGAAGTTCGGCTTCGCCATGGGCCCGTTCCGCATGGGTGACCTGGCCGGCAACGACATCGGCTGGGCCATCCGCAAGCGCCGCGCCATCGAGCAGCCCGGCATGAAATACAGCAAGACCGCCGACCTGCTGTGCGAGAAGGGCCGCTACGGCCAGAAGACCGGCGCCGGCTGGTACGACTACGTGCCCGGCAAGCGCGACGCCATCCCGAACGCCGAAGTGGTGAAGATGATCGAGGACCACCGCGCCTCGCTCGGCATCACCGCGCGCAAGATCTCCGACGAGGAAATCGTCCAGCGCCTGGTGTTCAGCCTGGTGAACGAAGCCGCCTACATCCTGGAAGAGGGCATTGCCAACAAGGCCAGCGACATCGACGTGGTCTACATCTTCGGCTATGGCTTCCCCGTGCACCGTGGCGGCCCGCTGAACTACGCCAACGAAGTCGGCCTGTTCAACGTGGTCCAGGCCATGAAGCGCTTCGCCAAGAACCCGCTGGACGACGCTGCCTTCTGGAAGCCCGCTCCGCTGCTGGCCAAGCTGGCCGCCGAGGGCAAGGCCTTCCAATAAGCGCGCAGCCACACCACCGAACAAGGAAACCACATGACTTCCGCAGTAATCGTATCGACCGCACGCACCCCCCTCACGAAGAGCTGGAAGGGTGCCTTCAACATGACCCACGGCGCCACCCTGGGCGGCCATGTGATCCAGCACGCCATCCAGCGCGCCGGCATTGAGGCTGCCGAGGTGGACGACGTCATCATGGGCTGCGGCACCCCCGAAGGTGCCAGCGGCGCCAACATCGCCCGCCAGGCCGCGCTGCGCGCCGGCTGCCCCGTCACCGTGTCGGGCATGACCATCAACCGCTTCTGCTCGTCCGGCCTGCAGACCATTGCCACCGCCGCCCAGCGCATCATTGCGAATGAAGGCGACATCTACGTGGCCGGCGGCCTGGAAACCATCTCCTGCACCGCGCAGGAAATGAACCTGCACATGCTGCAGGAAACCTGGCTGATGAAGAACAAGCCCGAGGTCTACTGGCCCATGCTGCAAACGGCCGAGCAGGTCGCCAAGCGCTACAACATCAGCCGCGAGGCCATGGACGAATACGGCGCCGCCAGCCAGCAAAAGGCCACCGCTGCGCTGGAAAAGGGCCTGTTCACCGACGAAATCGCCCCCATCACCGTGACCATGGGCGTGGCCGACAAGGTCATGGGCCTGACCACCAAGCAGGTCACCGTGAGCGTGGACGAAGGCATCCGCGCCGGCACCACCTATGACGGCATCAAGGGCCTGCGCTCGGCGCTGCCCGGCGGCCTGGTGTCGGCCGGCAACGCCAGCCAGCTGTCCGACGGCGCGGGCGCCGTGGTCGTCATGCACGAAGACCTGGCCGCCAAGAAGGGCCTCAAGCCCCTGGGCCGCTTCCTCGGCTTCGCCGTGGCCGGCTGCGAGCCTGACGAAATGGGCATCGGCCCCGTGTTCGCCATCCCCAAGGTGCTCAAGCGCCTGGGCCTGACGATGGACGACATCGACCTGTGGGAGCTGAACGAAGCCTTCGCCGTGCAGGTGCTCTACTGCCGCGACAAGCTGGGCATTCCCGCCGACAAGCTCAACGTCAACGGCGGCGCCATCGCCGTGGGCCACCCCTTCGGCATGAGCGGCCAGCGCCTCACCGGCCACGCCCTCATCGAAGGCAAGCGCCGCGGCGCCAAGCGCGTGTGCGTGACCATGTGCATCGGCGGTGGCATGGGCGCTGCCGGCGTGTTTGAAGTGCTGTAAGCGCTGACGGTAGGCTAGAACACAACGCCCCGCGCAGGCCGCAAGGTTTGCGTGGGGCGTTTGCTATTGGTTTTGTAGCTTGAGGCGCTTGCTGTACGGGCGCTAGGGCCGAAAAAGACTTCAAGGTTACAAGTGCAGGGCCACCTCGCCCGACCACGGCTCGGTCAGCCCCCGGCCCCCACCCAGGTCTTCGAGCAAGGGGCGCAGTTTGTCGAGGTTGGCCACCATCGCGGGGCGCGCATCCGCCATTGCCTGCAGGCTGTCCCACTCGCCCACGACAATGAAGCTGCGCTCGCCCGAACGGATCAGCCAGAAGTTGCGCCCCCCGGGTATGGAACGCATGTCCATCTCCTGGTGCAGGCGGACATATTCCTCCTCCTTGCCCGGCTTCACACGCATGTGCACGACATTCATCGCGGTCATGGCCCACTCCTTGGAATTGCGGGGGAACCATGCTAGCACTCGGCGAAGGTGTGTGCATGGGGTGGGCGGCATGCAGCGGATGTGCCGGGGATGTGCTTTTTTTTGATAGCTGCTGGCGCTTGATGGGTGGGCGCTGGAGGCCAAAAACACTGGTATTGATTTGGCTGCGTTGCCGTACGACCTGTGTAGACGACGGTAGCCGGCCCGGAGCGGCCGCTGGCGGTAAAAAGAAGCAGGCGCTCAACGAACAAGTTAGATATTTCCTTTAAGTCACGCGATCTTCTCGCGGGCAAGTCTATCGGCTTGTTCTGTGCGGACAGGGCGTGCGCCGCTGGGCGCTGGATGTGCAGGGGCGAAGCAACCACAACAAGGCCACCTGCGCGCTGGCGAACAAGCTGGCGTGCATTTGCTACGCCACGTTGCGCGACCACGCACCGTTTGACGAGGCGGCGCGGTTGAGCAAAAAGACCCACCGCCAAAGCTATGTCATGCCAGCCTGAGACACACGCCATGGCCAGTTTCCTTCACCACTTGCGACGGGTTTGATCGACCATCATGGCCAATCGGGTTGCTCCCACACCGCACTACGCCGATAACTCTTCCGGCAGCTTGCCTGCCGCTTGCAACGTGTGGCGACGCGGTGACGCAGATTCCATGTCGGCACGGACCAGAAAAGAGTCCACTACAGATGCCGGATATACGACTGCAGGTTTTTTACCCCTTGGACCCCAATCGGTCAGGCTCTTGCTGTTGTGGGAGAGTTCATTTACGAAAAGTTAGCCACCATAACCCACAACATTGTTTAGGAGATCACCAAACCCGTTAGCAAGTGTGCCAACAAAAACAATTAGTGGACCAAGCACTCCGACTGCGGTTCGGGATTTGAGATCCTGTACGACAAAATCAGGCACTGGCGCGCCTATTTTTTCATAGTGTTCCGGATCAAGGTCGCTCAAATTTGTCTCGGCCATAATTACGTGCATCTTGATGTCTTCTCCTAATATGGAGGGGCGTGCCATTATTATTATGCCAATGCAAATAATTAGCGAGCCGAAGCGATTTAGCCAAATAAAATTATGCACTGCAATGCTGGCCAGAAATCCTGCAGCAAATAATGCAGCAGCTAATGCTGCCAGCCAAAAGTTGTTGGTTAATAGACGGCGCATATTTTTCATGGGCTAACGTTTGAATTTACCGGCCTTGCGCAGCTTTATGCGCAAGGTCCGGTGGAATGATGGGTTCGGCCTCACAGCGCTTGGCGGATATAAAGAGCAGCCTTTTCGATTTCAGGAAACATAGTGCTGTCGTTTATACCCATGCGATCCAACTCGTTAACGATGTCTGGTTTCTTTCTGCCACTGATTTGAATTCGCTCAATAGTGATTTCGGGGACGGGCGTGATATCAAGCGAGCCAGTGAGGCCAAATATGAGAAATGCGCCGGACTGGGCCAGAAGGCGCGGATTGTTCTTCTTGGGTTTGACGCATAGTACTGTCTTTAGGTGCGCAGGGTTAATGCCCGCGCGAAAGTGCGGCTTCTCTGTGCGGATAAATTGAAGCAAACGGTCTATCGGGGGCTGCGAATTGAAAGCGTCCCCAGCGAGAGCGAAGTTGATTGCATCCTTTTCAGCCACTTTCAGATGCGCCAGATTAGCGACACAGCTAACCGTATCGCTGTCGAAGAATTTGACGTGGCGCTTCTTGATACGAAAAACGACAACTTCGCCGGGGATGTTAGGATCATGCTTCGCGGCGAAGTAGAGCGAGACAAGTGGGTTCCATGTGATGTCGAGAAGCCGCGTGGGAAGCGAGTAATGCTGCACACGGGCCAGTTGCTCTAAGGTTGATGAGTCGCCGGAAAATTCCGAGGGGTGCGACGCAACCAACTCTCGTAGGATGGTTTCTTCCGCATCTTTGAACTTCTGCTCCCGCAGGACGAATGGGATGAGCTTGAACGCCCGGCGATTCGAGTGGCCGCGATATACCAAGACCTCGTCATCGGCGGGTGTGACTGCTCGAATTTTTCTGACGAAGCCCTCAAGGCTTGAAATGGTCTGGGTCATAGTGAGGCCGAACGTAATGTAAACCGCACCAAGCTGTAGGCCATATCTGGCGTCTGCGGTCTAAATTGGCACGGAGAACGTGCTGCAAGGGGCTTGGAGCTTAACTTTGCGGCATGCTTGCTGTACAACAATGCAGTACTAAATTTAGCCATGAAGCCCGCTACCCCTCCTGTGCTGCGCGCCACACGGTTGCTGGATCAGGTCCGTGAGCGCATTTGTTACAAACACTATAGCCCGCGCCCGAGCTGATCTATGTGCAATGGGTACGCATGTTTGTGAAATGGCGCGGTTTGCAGCATCCGCGACATGGGGCGGGAAGAAGATCGATCGTTTTCCGGGGGCATGCCGCGTCTCCCACCGGACATCTCTTTCCCCCTCGCGGCTCCCATAATTTGCCGCATGACGACCTCCCTCCGCTCCACCCTCGACTTCCTGCTTTACGACTGGCTGCAGGCCGAGTCGCTCACCGCGCGCGAGCGCTTTGCTGACCATTCGCGCGAGACGTTTGACGCCGTGATGGACACCTGCGAGCGCATCGCGCGCGAGAAATACGCACCCTTCAACCGCACGGTGGACGTGCAGGAGCCGCATTTCGACGGCGAGAAGGTCATCCTGCCGCAGTGCACGGCCGATGCGCGCCAGGCCTTTGCCGACAGCGGCATGCTCAGCGCCGCGCAGGACTACGAGCTGGGCGGCATGCAGCTGCCCTATGTGGTGGAGTCGGCGGCGGGCGGCTTTTTTGGCTGTGCGTCGATCAGCATCGGCTCCAACCTGCTGACCACGGGCAATGCCAACGCCATCCTGGTTCATGGCACGCCCATGCAGCAGCAGGTGTTTGCCGCCAACGAATTCAACGGCCGCTGGGCGGGCACCATGTGCCTGAGCGAGCCGCAGGCGGGCTCGTCCTTGAGCGACATCACCACCCGCGCCGAGGCCGATGGCGTAGGCTTCGAGGCCGACCCGCTGGGCCCGCGCTACCGCCTGCGCGGCAACAAGATGTGGATCAGCTCGGGCGACCATGAGCTGACCGAGAACATCGTGCACCTGGTACTGGCCAAGATTCCGGGGCCAGACGGCAAGCTGGCGCCGGGTGTGAAGGGCATCTCGCTGTTCATCGTGCCCAAGAAGCTGGTGAATACCGACGGCAACCTCACCGGCGAGCGCAACGACGTGGCCCTGGCCGGCCTGAACCACAAGCTGGGCTGGCGCGGCACCACCAACACGCTGCTGAACTTTGGCGAAGGCAAGTACCCGGTGCGCGGCGCTGCGGGCGCCATCGGCTACCTGGTGGGCAAACCGGGCGAGGGCCTCAAGTGCATGTTCCACATGATGAACGAGGCGCGCATTTCCATCGGCATGGCAGCCACCATGCTGGGCCTGGCGGGTTACTACTCCAGCCTGGACTACGCCAAGACGCGCCTGCAAGGCCGCCCCATCGGCGAGGCCGGCAAGGACGCCAGCCGCCCGCAGGTGCGCCTGATCGAGCATGCCGACGTCAAGCGCATGCTGCTGGCGCAAAAGAGCTACGGCGAGGGCGCGCTGGCGCTCAACCTGTACTGCGCCAAGCTGGTGGACGAGGGCCGCACGGGTGAGGCCGAGGCCGCCGCCCAGGCCAAGCTGCTGCTGGAGGTGCTCACGCCCATCGCCAAGAGCTGGCCCAGCGAGTTCTGTCTGGAGGCCAATTCGCTGGCCATCCAGATCTACGGTGGCTACGGCTACACACGCGACTTCCCGGTGGAGCAGTACTGGCGCGACAACCGCCTGAACATGATCCACGAGGGCACGCACGGCATCCAGGCCGCCGACCTGCTGGGCCGCAAAGTCATCATGCAGGGCGGGGCAGGGCTGCAATTGCTGGCGCGCACCATTGAAGCCACCATCGCCCAGGCGCGCCAAAGGCCCGAACTGGTGCCCTATGCCGACCAGCTCGCCCAGGCGCTGCGGGACGTGACCGCCGCCACCCAGGCCGCCTGGTCCACCGGCAACGCCAACGAGGCTCTGGCCAATGCCGTGCCCTACATGCAGGCCTTCGGCCACATGGTGCTGGCCTGGGTGTGGCTGGACGTGGCGGGCCGCGTGCTGGCCCAGGACGCTACGCTTTCAGTAGCTGCCAGCGCAGGCCGCATGGGCGCTGCACGTTATTTCTTCCACTACGAGCTGCCCAAGATCGGCGCCTGGTTGGGCGTGGTGGGCACGCGCGATGCCACCTGCGCCTCCATGGCCGAAGACGCCTTCTGAGCACTGCGCCAGGCGCTTCGCTACCATGCCCTTCGGCGCCACGCGGCGCCCCCGTGTTTTCCCCCGGCCAATCGCTCAGGAGACAGGCGCGCCGGCGGGGCGCGGCGCACAATCGTTCGCAAAACCCCGGCGCCACCGCAGCGCGCCGGGCACCTACTTAGGAGACCACACATGACCCGTACCATCCAGCAGCTGTTCGACCTCAAGGGCAAGACCGCACTGGTCACCGGAGGCTCGCGCGGGCTGGGCCTGCAGCTGGCCCATGCGCTGGGCGAGGCCGGCGCGCGCATCATGCTCAGCTCGCGCAAGGCGGGCGACCTGGAAGAGGCCGCCGCCGAGCTGCAGGCCGCCGGCATCGACGCCCGCTGGATCGCCGCCGACTGCGCGCAGGAGGCCGACATCCACCGCCTGGCGCGCGAGACCATGGAGCGCATGGGCGAGATCGACATCCTCATCAACAACGCCGGCGCCACCTGGGGCTCGCCCGCCGAGGACCACCCGGCCGAGGCCTGGGACAAGGTGATGAACCTCAACGTGCGCGGCTATTTCCTGCTGAGCCAGTACGTGGCCAAGCACAGCATGATCGGGCGGCGTAGCGGCAGCATCATCAATGTGGCGTCCATCGCCGGCCTGGGCGGCAACCCGCAGGGCATGAACACCATCGCCTACAACACCTCCAAGGGCGCGGTCATCAACTTCACGCGCGCGCTGGCCGCTGAATGGGGCAAGTACAACATCCGCGTCAACGCCATCTGCCCGGGCTTCTTCCCGAGCAAGATGACCATGGGCACCCTCAAGGCGCTGGGCGAAGAGAACCTCATCGGCCACGCGCCGCTGGGCCGCCTGGGCGACGACGAAGACCTCAAGGGCCTGTGCGCGCTGCTGGCCTCCGACGCGGGCAAGCACATCACCGGCCAGTACATGGCCGTGGACGGGGGCGTGAGCGCGGTCACTGGAGGCTAGGTGGAGCACAACCCCCTGAGGCGCTTCGCGCCTTCCCCCTTCTCTCGAATCGCTGCGCGATTCGGGAAGGGGGACGCAGCCCTCGCTGCGGGGCGGCCCTTGCTTGGCTGCCCTGGCCTTGGGGCGTGCCAGTTTTTGAGTTTGCGTACGGAGGAAATGCAGTGAAAAGTTTCGGCGTTGAAATTCCCTTCGTCAACCACCTGGGCTTCACGCTCGAATTCATGCAGGGCGGCCATTCCGAACTGCGCTACGAGGCCCAGCCCGAGCACATGAATTCGTTCAGCGTGACCCACGGCGGCGCCACCATGACGCTGCTCGACGTGACCATGGCCACGGCGGCGCGCAGCGACACGCCCGACATGGGCGTGGTCACCATCGAGATGAAGACCAGCTTCATGCAGCCCGCGCGCGGGCCGCTGGTGGCCAAGGGCCGCCTCATCCACCGCACCGCCACCATGGCCTTCACCGAAGGCACGGTGTACGACGCCGAGGGCCGCGTGTGCAGCCATGCCACCGGCACCTTCAAGTACGTGCGCCGCCTTCCCGTGGACGGCCGCAATGTGCACCAGCTCAAGGTGATTTCCACCGACTGAGCCTGTGGTTTGATATGAAATGTGGCTGTTGCGCTTGATGAGCAAGCGCCAGCAGCTATTGAAACGATAGCAAAAGGAGACTGCCATGCCCCGTAACCAACAAATCCTGCTCGACAACCGCCCCCAGGGCGAAGCCACGGTGGACAACTTCCGCCTCGCTGCTACCGACACCCCCGCGCTGCAGGACGGCCAGGTGCTCGTGCGCCACCACTACCTGAGCCTGGACCCGTACATGCGCGGCCGCATGAACGACAGCAAGAGCTACGCCGCCTCCCAGGCGCTGGGCGAGGTGATGATCGGCGGCACCGTGGGCGAGGTGGCCGAAAGCCGCCACCCCAAGTACGCCGTGGGCGACAAGGTGGTCGGCATGGGCGGCTGGCAGGAATACAGCGTGGTGGACGGCAACACGCCCGGCGTGCTGCGCAAGGTGGACACCACCCACGTGCCGCTGTCGCACTACCTGGGCGCCGTGGGCATGCCTGGCGTCACGGCCTGGTACGGCCTGGTGAAGATCATCGCGCCCAAGGCGGGCGACACCGTGGTGGTGAGCGCCGCCACAGGCGCTGTGGGCAGCGCCTTTGCCGCGCTGGCCAAGGCGCGCGGCTGCCGCGCCGTGGGCATTGCCGGCGGCCCGGACAAGTGCCGCTACGCCGTGGAAGAACTGGGCTTTGACGCCTGCATCGACTACAAGGAGCACAGCGACGTGAAGGCCATGTCCGCGGCCCTGAAGGTGGCCTGCCCGGACGGCATCGACGGCTACTTCGAGAACGTGGGCGGCTGGATCATGGACGCGGTGATGCTGCGCATGAACACCTTCGGCCGCATTGCCGTGTGCGGCATGATCGCCGGCTACGACGGCAAGCCCCTGGCCATGGCCAACCCCGCGCTCATCCTCGTCAACCGCATGAAGATCGAAGGCTTCATCGTCGGCGAGCACATGGAAGTGTGGCCCGAGGCGCTCAAGGAACTGGGCACGCTGGTGGGCACCGGCAAGCTGCGCCCGCGCGAAACCGTTGCGCAGGGCATCGCCGCCGCGCCCGAGGCCTTCCTGGGCTTGCTCAAGGGCAAGAACTTCGGCAAGCAGCTCGTCAAGCTGATCTGACCGCCATGCCGCTGGCACTGCACTGGACCTGGGCGCGTTTCGACGACCTGGGCGTCCATGCCCTGCACGACGCGCTGGCCTTGCGCTGCCGTGTCTTCATCCTGGAGCAGGGCCCCTACCAGGACCCGGACGACGCCGACAAGCATTCCTGGCACCTGCTGGGCTACGACGCTGATGGCCGGCTGATGGCCTGCCTGCGCGTGGTGGACCCGGGCGCGAAGTACGCCGAGCCGGCCATCGGCCGTGTCGTCACCGCGCCCGAGGCGCGCGGCCAGGGCGTTGGGCGCGTGCTCATGCAGGAGGGGCTGGACCGTTGCAAAGCGGCCTGGCCGGGCAGGGCGGTGCGCATCAGCGCGCAGGCCCACCTGCAGCCGTTCTACGGCGCGCTGGGCTTCGCCGCCGTGTCCGAGGAATACCTGGAAGACGACATTCCCCACATCGAGATGCTCTGGAGCCCGACATGACCAAGCTCATCCTGCACCACTACCCGGCCTCGCCGTTCGCCGAGAAGATCCGCCGCGTGCTGGGCTTCAAGAACCTGGCCTGGAAGTCCGTCATCATCCCCAGCGTGAGCCCCAAGCCCGACGTGGTGGCGCTCACCGGCGGCTACCGCAAGACGCCCATCCTGCAGATCGGCGCCGACATCTACTGCGACACCGCGCTCATCTGCCACGTGCTGGAGCACGAGCAGGCCGAACCCGTGCTGTTCCCGCCGCACCTCAAGGGCGTGGCCCGCGTGTTTGCCCAGTGGGCCGACACCACGCTGTTCTGGGCCGCTATGGCCTACAACCTGCAGCCACGCGGCGCGGCGGAAATGTTCGCCCGCCTGCCGCCCGAGGCCGCCAAGGCCTTCGCCGAGGACCGCCGCGAGATGAGCACCGGCATGCTGCGCCTGCGCCCGGCGGACGCCACGGCGGCTTACCGCTCGTACCTGCGGCGCATCGCCCACATGGTGGAGGAGCACGATTTCCTGTTCGGCGCCGAGCCCTGCGTGGCCGACTTCGCCACCTACCATTCGCTGTGGTTCACGCGCGTGTGCACGCCGGCCATGGCCGACATCTTCGAGCCCGTGCCCGCAGTGCTGGAGTGGATGGACCGCATCGCCGCCCTGGGCAATGGCCGCATGGAGAAGTTCAGCGCGCAGGATGCCATCACCGTGGCCGCCGCCGCAGAACCCGCGCCGCTGCTGGACGACGTGTTCCAGGACGAGCACGGCATTCCGCTGGGCAGCCCCGTCACCGTGGCGGCCGAGAGCTTCGGCCTGGAGCCCACCGTGGGCGAGCTGGTGGCCGCCACGCGCACGCGCTACACCCTGCGCCGCACCGATCCGCGCGCCGGCACGGTACACGTTCACTTCCCCCGCATAGGTTATGTATTGAGAAAGGCAGAGCAATGATCGACGACTTCAAGGGCAAGACCGCCGTGCTGACCGGCGCCGGCTCGGGCTTCGGGCTGGAATGCGCGCGCATCGGCGCGCGCCTGGGCATGAACCTGGTGCTGGTGGACGTGCAGCAGGACGCGCTGGACGCCGCCGCCGCCGAGATGCGCGCTGCCGGCGCCCAGGTGCTGGCCCAGCGCGTGGATGTGTCGAGCGCCGAGCAGATGGAGGCCTTGGGCGCCGCCGTGCGCGAGCGTTTCGGCGCGCCGCACCTGGTGTTCAACAACGCCGGCGTGGGCGCGGGCGGCCTGGTGTGGGAGAACTCGGTCAAGGACTGGGAATGGGTGCTGGGCGTGAACCTCATGGGCGTGGTGCACGGCGTGCGCGTGTTCACCCCCATGATGCTGGAGGCTGCCAAGGCCGACCCGGCCTGGCAAGGCCACATCGTCAACACCGCCAGCATGGCGGGCCTGCTGGCGCCGCCCAACATGGGCATCTACAACGTGAGCAAGCACGCCGTGGTGAGCCTGTCCGAAACGCTGTACCAGGATCTTTCCCTCGTCACCGACCAGGTGGGCGCCAGCGTGCTGTGCCCGTACTTCGTGGCCACGGGCATCAATGACAGCCAGCGCAACCGCCCCGGCGCGCTGGGTGCCGACAAGCTAACCAAGAGCCAGCTCATCGGCCAGGCCATGATCGGCAAGGCCGTCAGCTCGGGCAAGGTCACGGCCACCGAGGTGGCGCAGAAGGTGTTCGACGCCGTGGCGGCGGGCCAGTTCTACATCTACAGCCACCCCAAGGCCATTGGCGGCGTGCAGACGCGGCTGGAAGACATCATGCTGGCGCGCAACCCCACCGACCCGTTCGCCGACAAGCCCGAACTGGGTGCACAACTGCGCGCCCAGCTGCGCGCCGATTGACATCTTTGCAATGAAAATGGCCTGCAGCGCCCATCCAGCAAGCGCTGTCAGCTATTGAATGCATAGCATATGGGCGCCAACGGCCATACCCTGTTCGACACCCCCCTCGGCTGCTGCGGCATCGCCTGGGGGCCGCTGGGCATCGTCGCCGTGCAACTGCCCGAGCTGGATGCCGAGGGCACGCGGCGGCGCATGCTGCGCCACACCGGCCCGTGCCCGGAAGTGGCCGAGCCGCCGCTGATGGTGCGCGGCGCCATCGCCGGCGTGCAGGCGCTGCTGGCGGGCGAGCGGCGCGCCCTGCGCGAGGTGGTGCTCGACATGGAAGCGGTTTCACCGCTGCAGCGCCGGGTGTACGAACTCACGCGCGCCATCGACCCTGGCTGTACGCGCACCTACGGCGAGATCGCGCAGGCGCTGGGCAACCCCCAGCTGGCCCGTGCCGTGGGTCAGGCGCTGGGCCACAACCCGTTCGCGCCCGTGGTGCCGTGCCACCGCGTGCTGGCGGCGGGCCGCCGGCCCGGCGGGTTTTCCGCCGAGGGCGGGGCCGAGACCAAGCTGCGCATGCTGGAGATCGAGGGCGCCTGGCCCGGCGGCGCGGCCTCGCTGTTCGCCCGGGACGCCTGATGCCGGTCTGGCGCGGCGGTGGGGCGGTCGCAACGCAGGGGCGCGTCAGGTTGCGTTGGACAATGCCCTCTAGAATGGTGCGGACTTTCTGAGCCCATGTCCCAGTCCTCCTCCTCGTTCACGCGCCATGTCGGGTACACCCTGGCTGTCCTGGTGGCCATGGTGGCGGCGTTCGTGGTGTATGTGGATTCCGAGAAAACCATCGACGTTGCCAACGAGCAGCGTTTGCGCTCCCATCAGCTGGGCAGCGAAATGCGCCAGTCGTCCGACGACCTTACGCGCATGGCCCGCCTCTACGTGGCCACCGGCAATGAGCGCTTCCTGCAGAGCTACCAGCAGATTCTGGATATCCGCGACGGCCTCAGAGTCCGGCCCGAGCGGTACGACGGCATTTACTGGGATCTGGTCACCGCCACGGGCGTGGCGCCCCGTCCCGACAGCAAGCTCAAGGCACCGCTGCTGGGCTTGATGCGCGAAGCCGGCTTCACCCCGCAGGAGTTCGACCTGCTGGCCCTGGCCAAGTCGCGTTCGGACGAACTCACCCGGCTGGAGCGTGACGCCATGCGCCTGCGGGGCGGGAAGGACGACGGCACCACCCATGCGCAGGCCGTGGCCATGCTGCACGATGCCAACTACCTTGCGGCCAGGGCGTCCATCCTGCAGCCCATCGATCAATTCCACAGCCTCATGACGGAGCGCACAGGCCGCGCGGTGGAGGAGGCGGAACGCCACGCCCTGGACCTCCGCTCGGTGTTCATTGCCTGCGGGCTGGCGCTGGTGCTGATCCTGTTTCGCACCGCGCTGGCGCTGCGGGCCGTGATGGGCGGCTCGGTGGACGAGGTGCATGCCCAGATCACGCGGCTGGGGAGGGGGGATTTTTCGGTGCCGCTGCAGGTGCCGAGCGGGCAGCAGGGCACCGTGCTCGGGCGCCTGGCGGAAACGCAGGCCAAGCTCAAGCGCATGACCGACGACCGCGAGGACGCCCAGTCGGAGCTGCAGCGCAGCGAAACCCGCCTGAAGGAAGCCCAGCGCCTGGCCTTGCTCGGCCATTGGGAGCTGGACCTGGTCACGAACGCGCTGATCTGGTCCGACGAGACCTACCGCATCTTCGAGGTCGACATCGGGCAGGCCCGCCCCTCCTACGACGCCTTCCTTGCCGCCATCCACCCCGATGACCGCGAGATGGTCCAGTCCAGCTACGCGCAGTCGGTGCAGAGCCGGGAGCCCTACCGCATCACCCACCGCCTGCAGATGAAGGACGGGCGTACCAAGTATGTGCACGAGCGCTGCGAGACCTTCTACGACCCGGATACCGGCAGGCCGCTGCGTTCGATCGGCACGGTGCAGGACATCACGGCCAGCCGCATGGACAAGCTGGCCCTGGAGCGCGCCAACAGCGACCTGCGCCTGCTGAGCGACTGCAACATGGCGCTGGTGCACGCGGAGGAAGAGCAGAGCCTGCTGGTGGAAATCTGCCGCCTGTGCGTGGAGCGGGGCGGCTACAGCATGGCCTGGGTAGGCTATGCCCAGCACGACGAGGGCCGCTCGGTGCGCGTGATGGCAAAACTGGGCGACCGCGACGAAACCCTTCAAAACCTGCCCATCTCGTGGGCCGATGGCCCGCGTGGGCGCGGCCCGGTGGGCACGGCCATCCGCACCGGGCAGCCCTGTGTGGTCGAACACATCGCCAGCGATCCGCGCATGGAATCATGGCGTACCGAGGCCGACCGGCGTGGTTTCCGCTCTTGCGTGGGCCTGCCGCTGGTCTGCGACGCCAAGGTGCTCGGCGCGCTGGCGCTGTATTCGCACGAGGAATACTGCTTCGACCCCGACGAGCTTCGCCTGCTGATCGAGCTGGCCTCCGACCTGGCCTTCGGCATCACCACGCTGCGCACGCGGGTGGAGCACGCGCAGGCCAAGGAGCGCCTGGAGTTCCTGGCCAACTTCGACCCGCTGACCCACCTGCCCAACCGCCTGCTGCTGCGCGACCGCTTCGAGCACGCCGCGCAGGTGGCCCAGAGCGAGCAGAGCCAGGTCGCGCTGCTGTACCTGGACCTGGACCATTTCAAGCAGATCAACGACAGCCTGGGCTACGCCGAGGGCGACCAGGTGCTGGTCAAGGTGGTGGAGCGGCTGCGCCAGTGCGTGCCCGTTAGCGCCACGGTCTGCCGCCCCACGGGCGACGAGTTCGTGGTCATGCTCGTCGGCCGCCACGACGCGGCGGCGGTGGCGAGCGTGGCCCATGCCATCCGCGATGCGCTGGTCGAGCCGTTTGCCATCGGGGCCGGCATGCTCAACGTGGCGTGCTCCATCGGCATCGGCATGCACCCCGAGGACGGTGGCGATTTCGAAACCCTGCTCAAGCATGCCCATGCGGCGCTGGGCAGCGCCAAGGAGGCCGGGCGCAACACCTACCGCTTCTTCTCGCACGAAATGAACGCCGGCATGCTGGAGCAGATCCGCCTCACGGGGGGGCTGGCCAATGCCTTGCGCAACGAGGAATTCCTGCTGCACTACCAGCCGCAGGTCGACCTGCGCTCGGGCCGCATCACGGGCGTGGAGGCCCTGGTGCGCTGGCAGCACCCCACCGATGGGCTGGTGCCCCCGGGCAAGTTCATACCGCTGGCCGAGCGCAGCGGCCACATCGTGCCGCTGGGCGAATGGGTGCTGCGCGAGGCCTGCCGCCAGGGCCGGGCCTGGCAGGACCAGCTGGCGCAGCCGCCGGTGGTGGCCGTCAATCTGTCGGCCCTGCAGTTCAAGCGTGGCAATGTGCTTGAGCTCGTCACGGCGGCGCTGGCGGCCTCGGGCCTGCGGCCGGGGCTGCTGGAGCTGGAGCTGACGGAATCCATCCTGCTGCAGGACGTGGAGGCCACCATTCGGACGCTGCACGGGCTCAAGGCGCTGGGCGTCAAGCTCTCCATCGACGACTTCGGCACCGGCTATTCCAGCCTGTCCTACCTCAAGCAGCTGGCGGTGGACAAGCTCAAGATCGACCAGTCCTTCGTGCGCGACATGCTCACGGGGCAGGATGGTGCCTCCATCGTCAACGCCGTCATCCAGCTCGGCCACAACCTGCAGCTCACCGTGATCGCCGAAGGGGTGGAAACGGACGCGCAGCGCGTCTTCCTGGAAAAGGCCGGCTGCGACGAGGCGCAGGGCTACTGGTTCAGCCGCCCGGTGCCGGCCGACCGGCTGGACGCGCTGCTCCATGGCGGTGCCATGGCGCTGGGCTGAAAGCGCCGCTCAGGGCCAAGGGCGTACGAGCCGCAGCGGCAGGCGGCTGGTCTTGTCGACGTCGCTGGCTTCGCCCGAACCCATGTCCACCGCCCAGGCCTGGCGCACCGACAGATGGCTGGCAGTCCCCCCGGTGCTGCCGCGCATGGCGCTGCCGTAGTTGTAGGCATTGATGCTGTTGGTGCGGATCTTGGTGGTGCTGCTCCAGTGCCAGGTGCCTTGCGCCGCCGGAAACAGCACCGTGTCCACGCCGGGCGGAATGCCCCGCTTGTTCACCAGGTGGCGCAGCTCGTTGGCGCGGGGCACGCGCCAGGCCACGCCCTCGGTCTTGGCGCGCTCGGTGGCGGCGGCCATGGCCTCGCTGCGGTCGAACAGCAGCGGCAGGCCGGCGCAGGTCTTGCCGTTCCAGCGCGTGCCTTCCACGCAGCGCGCCCAGGCCACCTTGGCGCGTTGGTCGACCACCAGGTCGCCCGCTTCCGAGGGGACGAGGCGCGAAGGCGCCGGCGTTGCTGGCGGCTCGTCGCCGTCCTGCGGCCAGGCCGCCGTGGCGGCCAGCGCGGCGGCCAGGCCGGCAATCCAGGGGCGGCAGGCAGAAAGGGTCGGCGTCATGGGCATGGGTTCCGGGTGGGGCAGGGCCCCTGCGGCCCCGCAGGCCTGAATATAGTCAACCGCCCCGGTTTTGCACGCTGCTGTGTCCGTGGTGCAACGCCCGCCGCAGCTGCTTCAGCGCCGCACCCGGGGTGGGGCGCGCCACGGCGGCCCCAGCAGGTCGTACAGCGGCGTGGGTTCGCGCACGAAGATCTGCGGGCTCAGCGGTGGCAGGTTGGAGGGCACGGCGCCGTCACGCGAGACGTCGAACTGCGCCAACTGCTGCATCCAGGCGATGTCCACCACACCATGTGCTGCCGGGCGCGAGTAGATCAGGCCCAGCATGCGCTGGGCTTCCCGGCTGCCGCCGGCCGAGGCCACCTGGTACAGCCGGATCGCTTCGGCGTAGTTGGCCGGAACGCCATCGCCGCGGTGGTAGCGCTGCGCGTCCAGAAACCACTGCCGCGCGGTGTGGCGGGGTTGGGGTTCGGCGCGCGCTTCCAGCCGGCTGGTCAGCAGCCGGGCGTTCGCCGCAGCGGCCTCCGAGCGTTCGGCGGCAGCGTTGAACTGCTGCAGGGCCAGCTCCAGCCGGCCGGCGGTTGTGTTCTCCAGGGCCAGTTCGTTCAGCGCGTGGATATTCCCGGCCCGCGCGGCGCGCGCCAGCAGCCCCCGGTGCGGCGGCGGCTCGGGCGGGGGCTGGTCCTGCAACCGGGCGGGGGCAAGGTGCAGGGGGGCGAGCCGGCTCTCCACCAGCCACTCAAGGTAGAGCGCCCGGCCCGGATCCACGCTGTACAGCTGCGTGATCCAGGGGCGCGCTGCCGCGGGATCGGGCGGGCCCGAGCAGCCGTCGATGTAGCACCAGGCCAGCCCGGCTGCCGCCAACGGGTGCCCCATGGTCTGTGCACGCTGGAACCAGTAGTGGGCCTGCATGGTGTCAACGGGCATGGCCTTGCCGTGCAGCGCCAGCAGGCCCATCTGCCAGGCGGCCTCGCGCGGAGCCGGGTCGTTGGAGGTGCGGGCGGGACGCGCAGCCCCGCGGGAGGGCGGCGCGCTGTTGGCGATGGCGCGCAGCTTCTGCACGGCTTTCTCCAGCGCGGGGTCGTCGAGGTCGGCGTAGCGGGGTGAGGAGGAATGCAGTGCGAACGGGTCGATGTATTCCTCGGTCGCCGTGGTCTGGGCGCGCACCCGGGCGTGCACGCCGCCCACGGCGAGGATCAGCAGCACGCAGTACAGCACGGCCGCAAGCAGCTGGAGGTTGCAGGCCTCGGAGGATTGGTCCCGGGGCCTGGCAGTGGGGGGCAGGGTGTTGCGCATCGCCATTGCTCGGGCGAAACGCTTCACTTGCCCGGTGCTGCCGCTGGCGGCGCCGGCTTGGGCGTGACAGCCGGCGCAGGAGCCGGCGGCTGGGCCCGCCGGGGGATGACTTGCCAGTAGATCGCATTGCCCGTGTAGCCGTCAGCTCCTACTGCGTCAGCGAAGACGAGGTTCAGCTGTTCGAGCGTGCGGTACCCTTTGAGCGGAGTGAGCGGTGGCCCCCGCAGCTCCTCGGGCAGCCGTGCCGTGCGGTCTTCGTCGGTTGCGAAGCAGGCCACGCCTTCCACGCCGGGGCTCGCTGCATCCATGATGAAGCCGGGGTTGGGGCTCATCCAGTCCGGTATGCGCACCGCCTGGTTGGCCGACACCCAGCCCGCCGGGTTGGCCTTGTTGGGCAGCAGGCGGATGACGGTTCCCGTGGCGTCCGCCAGGTAGCACGAGAGGTAAGAGGCCCGCGACAGCGTGGCCGAAAGGAAGATCTGTTCGCCCACCTGGAAGGCCGTGCGGTCCAGCAGGATATTCTCGATCTGCAGGTCGATGGTGCGCGGGGCCGCAGTTGCGCCGTAGGCCAGCGCACCGGCCGCCGGTGCAGGGGCAGCGGCGGCAGTGGCCGGGGGCGCCGCGCCGCCCGCCACGGCGTCGGCCGCAGCGGTCGGCACAGGCGTGGCATGGTTGCTTGCCCAGCCCACGCGGGTAAGCGTGCCCTCGGCCGATAGGCCGACAAAGTGGCGCAGCACGCGCTCGTAGGTGGCGAAGTCGATGACGCCGGTGACGACCACGCCGTTGTCCGCCTGGAACCGGCCGATGGCCATGCGCACCGCCGGACTCTCGTCGGGCAACTGCTCGCCGCCCGCACCGAGGTAGCCGCGGCTGACCAGGGAGCGCTTGACCAGCTGGCGCCGCACGGCAGGCTCGCCCTCTTCGTACCAGTCGCGCAGTTGGCGCTGGAACTCGGGGTGGGTCTGCTCGAGCGTCAGGCATTGCCAGTAGGGAACGCGCGCCCATTTGCCGACCAGCTCGATGGTGGCCAATTCGACCAGGGTGCGCACGGCGGTGCCGGAGCCCTGGGTGTAATCGCGCCCCACGTTGAACTGCACGCCGTAGGTGCCGATGCGGCCCGCGAGGTCCAGCCCATGTCCGCCGCTGCCTACGATGATTTCGTTGGCCGAGTCGAGCCCGGGGATCAGCGTGCGCGTGCGGAAGTCGCCCAGATGCATCTCCAGCCCGATGATGGTGGCATTGCGGTTCTTGCTGTAGCCGACCTCGATGCGCGGCCCCGACAGGCCGGCGTCGAACCGGTTGTTGGCGACGTTCTGGTCCACGAACGCGATGGCGCCGGAGAAGTACAGCGCAGGCCGCTGCAGCTGCATCTGGTTGTTGTTGAGCAGGATGGTGGTGAGGTTCTGCACCGTGTCCTGGCGCGCGATGTCCACCTCGTAGTCCACGAAGCGAAAGGCATTGCTCAGCCGCGACATCTGCGAGAGCGCGGTGATCACCATGTCCTTGGTGGCCACGGCCACGCGCCCGGAATAGTCGGGAAGCTGCTTGCTGGTGATGAGCGTGGTGGGCAGCTGGGCGTCGCGCAGCATGTGGTCCATGCACATCAGCGAGTCGGAGAAGCTGGAGAACGAACGCGTGGGCCGGACCACCGGCCTGTCAGCGATGGAAACCTGTCCCTGGAACACTGCGTCGTCGCGGGCGTTCATGGGGGTGGAGCAGCCAGCGGAAAGCAACGCGCCCGCCAGAGCTAGCAGGGCGCTTGAACGCAGGCGGCTGGCGGCGTGCGCGGCCCAGCCTGCTGATGTGATGGTCGGCATGGTGCTCCCTCCCCTGCGTTGCAGGCATTTTTGCGGTCAGATCAATTGCAGATGTTCACGAGGTCGCCCCGCAGCACGACCACTTGCGGGGCCTGATTGGGGCCATAGCGGTTGAAGTTGGTGCTGGTGCTGCTCGACAGCGTGTTGCTGCCCACTTCCTGCACGCAGGTCTTCTTCATGCCTTGCGCATTCGCCGTGGTGACCACGTCGTTGTCGGTCAGGATGCCACTGGTGTCGTCGGAAAAGGCCTTGGCTTCGTAGCGTGCAACGCGGGCGCGCAGCCAGGCGGGTATGTTCATTGCTCCGTCGATGGTGCCCGAGGGGGCGACCTTGGCCGTGGGCTGCATCTGGATGCTGAGCTTGTGGGTCAGCACCACGGGGTCTTCTCCCGGGGCTTGGGCCCAGGTGGGCGTTGTGCAGAACAAGGCCGCGATTGTGGCGGTCATCCATTGCAACAAGGTATGTGCATTCATGGGGCACCTCCGCGAGATAAGGGAGAGGAACTTCGCCATGCCGTAAGGCGGGCGAAGCGTGTCCTCGAAAGGAAATACTCCGGCAGTGGCTCACTGGCCGGAGTTGGGGCAGAAGTGTTACGCCAGGAAGTCATCAGTCACGCGGGCCGCCACCGCTGTGTTGAGCGGTCTTGCCAGGCAAGCAGGTGAAGCAGGCGTTGTTGCTGGCAATGTTCTGCACGGCCTTGCTGTGGGTGCCACCAGAGTAGTTCGCGACGTAGGAGTTCACGAGCATGGTGGTTTGGTTCGAGTTGTTGATCGACACATCGCCCAGGTTGGACGACAGGTTCTGGCTGGCGTAGGCGTCGCTTCCGCTGGCCCAATTCGTCACCACGGAGCCCGTGCCCATCACGGTCTGGTTCGACGTGCCATTGATGGTCACATTGCCGGCATTGCTGGCGATGTTTTGAATGGCTTCGCTGTTGGTGCCTGAAGAGGTGTTGGTGACACTCGAGGTGGTGAACATGGCCGTTTGGTTCGACGTGCCGTTGATCACGATTTCCGGGGCGGGCGTGGGGGTGGTGGCCAGGACGGCGGAGGTAACAGCACTGAGGGCAATGAAAGCAAGGGTTTTCATGACAGGTTTCCTTCAAGGTATGGACGGGACACTGCTGCATCCAGGCGGATCCCAGGGCAGCCGGGGTGGGCAGCTTCGGAACAGAACCAGACTGAGGGGGGTGGTCTGGCGCCGTCTTCTGCTGCCCGGGGTCAGTGTCACTAAACCTTCCTGTTGGGCACATACCACCTACCGACTACTCCATTGGTGGGAGTGTTACGGGAGTTTTAGGGGCCACGGCGCACCCGCGCCCAGAGTGCGGCGGGGCAGGATGTAAGCGTTTGCGCAAACGAAAGGCGCACAAAGGCTTACCATAAAGAGGTAATTACAAGTTGTAACTTGTGAAATTAAGCGCGTTGAGCGTTTATGGCTATGGCGGACGACATATCTTTGCACCACCCTGGGCCGCAGACGCAGAAGAGAGCCGACGGAAATCCGTTTCGCTGGGCTGCTTTTGCTGCCATTTTGGAGATGCCATGGCTGAACTTTCCAATGCTCTAGATGCAGAGCCCCCCCATACCACCGGTGCCGGATCCGGGCAGTTCGGCACCTATCTCAACCCGCCCTCGGTGTGGCCGGACTTCCTGATCGGCCAGATAGAGCGTCCGGTGCGCGTTCTGCTGGTGGACGACGATGCCCATGTGCGCATGGTCATCACGCAGGACCTCATGCGCGACCAGCGCACGCTGCTGGTGGCGCAGGCAGCCAACGTGCGCGAAGGGCGCAAGGCCATCAAGCAGTACGAGTTCGATGTGATGCTGGTCGACCTCCACCTGGGAGACGGCGAAGGCTTCGAGTTGCTCGATTACCTCAAGTCGGTCCGCCCCTCGGCAGAAGCCGTGGTGATCTCGGTGATGGAAAACGACGACCAGGTGCTGCGGGCGTTTGAAATGGGGGCCACGGGCTACCTCAGCAAGAACTCCTGGTTCGGCAACTACGCACAGGCCGTGCTGCAGGTGGCCAATGGCGGTGCCTCGCTCACGCCCAACCTGGCGCGCCGTCTGCTGCAGCGCTTCGACAAAACCCACGCCGACACTCCCAAGCGGCGACAGCCCAATGAGTCCGAAAAACTCTCGCAGCGCGAGCGGGAGGTGTTGCGTCTTGTGGCCAGCGGCTACACCAGTACCGAGATTGGATCGCGCCTGATGATCAGCGGAATGACGGTGAACACCCATATCCGCAACATCTACCGCAAATTGCAAGTACGTACACGGGCCCAGGCCGTGCGGTTCGCCTCCCTTCGAGGACTGTTCTAAAGGCCCCCGGGGCTGCCTATGTTTCGCACCCGTCCGGCGCGGTTCGCCCTGGCATTCCTGTACGTCTGGTTCGTGCAGCTGGTGCTGGTCCTGGTGTTCGATCTCGCCTTCTGGATGCTTCCCATCGTCACGTTGCCGTACTGGGCCGCGGCGCTCACGGTGACCAACGTGGCGCTGGGCGTGCTGCTGTGGACGCAGATTCCGCGCGCCCTGCGCTGGCGCCCGAGGTTGCATCCGCGCCCCAGTACCGAACTGAAGAACGAGCGCAGCCGCATCGCCCGGGACCTGCACGACCGCGTGGGCTCGCAGCTGGCAACGGCCATGGCCCAGCTCAACTCCAATGTGCCCGGCGATTCGGCGATGCTGCGGTCGCTCGAGGACTGCATGCTGGACCTGCGCCTCGTGGTCGATTCAATGGACAGCGACAACGACTCGCTGGCCGACGGCCTGGCCCGGCTTCGCTACCGCCTCCAGCCTGCCATGGACCGGCGCGGCATTCGCATGCTGTGGAACATCTGCCCCATGGCGGAGAGCGCTCTGAACGGGGTGGCGCGGGCGCCCCAGGTGCTTCCCATCGTGCAGGAGGCGCTGAGCAACGTGCTCCAGCACGCGCACGCCACCGAGGTCGAGGTACGCCTGGAACTGCTGGTGCCGGAGGCGGCCTGGCGCCTCGAAGTGCGCGACAACGGGACCGGCCTGCCCGCCTTCGAGACCGGCGAGCCACGCCGGGGCAGCATGGGGATTGCCGGCATGCGCCACCGCGCGGCGGCCCTGGGCGGCGAACTCCACATCTTCCGCCCCAAGCAGGGGGGCACCTGCATCCGCATGCAGTTTCGTTCGTCGGCAGCGGTTTTGAATGAAATCCGGCCTTTGGCCGCGTTGGACGGGCGCTGCCAGCTATCAAAACAGGAGTGACCGTCCAATGCCCCGCGCCTGTGGCACACTCGCCCGCTTTTCCAGTACATGTGCCGGCAGGCATGACAGCAATGCAAAAGATCGTTCAGCAGATTGCCCAGGAAATCAGGATCACCGAACCCCAAGTGCGCGCCGCAGTGGAACTGCTGGATGGCGGCGCCACCGTGCCCTTCATTGCCCGCTACCGCAAAGAGGTGACCGGCGGCCTGGACGACATCCAGCTGCGCGAGCTGGAAGCGCGCCTGTCCTACCTGCGCGAGCTGGAAGACCGCCGCGCCGCCGTGCTGAAGGCCATTGATGAGCAGGGCAAGCTCACCGACGCCTTGCGCGCTGCTATTGCTGCCGCGCCTACCAAGCAGGAGCTGGAAGACATCTACCTGCCGTTCAAGCAGAAACGCCGCACCAAGGGTCAGATCGCCAAGGAATTCGGCATCGAGCCGCTGGCCGACCGGCTGTTTGCCGACCCCACCCTGGACCCGGCCGTGGAAGCCGCGGCGTTCACCAAGCCGCCCGAGGTGCTGGACGACGGCAAGCCCGGCGCCGACTTTTCCACCGTGCCCGCCGTGCTCGACGGCGTGCGCGACATCCTCTCCGAGCGCTGGGCCGAAGACCCGGCCCTGGTGCAGCAGCTGCGCGAATGGCTGTGGGCCGAAGGGCTGCTGCGCAGCAAGAAGGTGGACGGCAAGAACGAGAACGACCCCGAGGTGTCCAAGTTCCGCGACTACTTCGAGTACGACGAGCCCATCGGCCGTGTGCCCTCGCACCGCGCGCTGGCGGTGTTCCGCGGCCGGGCTCTGGAAATTCTGGAAGCCAAGCTGGTGCAGCCCGTCGAGCCCGAGCCCGGCAAGCCCAGCCTGGCCGAAGGCAAGATCGCGCTGCACCTGGGCTGGAGCCACGCCGGCCGCAAGGCCGACGACCTGCTGCGCAAGTGCGTGGGCTGGACCTGGCGCGTGAAGCTCAGCCTGTCGACCGAGCGCGACCTGTTCACCCGCCTGCGCGAAGAGGCCGAGAAGGTCGCCATCAAGGTGTTTGCCGACAACCTGCGCGACCTGCTGCTGGCCGCGCCGGCCGGCCCGCGCGTGGTGATGGGGCTGGACCCAGGCATCCGCACTGGCGTGAAGGTGGCCGTGGTGGACGCCACCGGCAAGCTGGTGGAAACCGCCACCGTCTTCCCGCACGAGCCGCGCCGCGACTGGGAGGGTTCGCTGCACACCCTGGCCAAGCTGGCGGAGAAGCACGGCGTGAACCTCATCGCCATCGGCAACGGCACGGCCAGCCGCGAGACCGACAAGCTCGCCGCCGACCTGCTCAAGCTCGCCGCCAAGGTGGACCGCGTGATCGAGAAGGTGGTCGTCAGCGAGGCCGGCGCCTCGGTATATTCGGCCAGCGAATACGCCAGCCAGGAAATGCCCGACGTGGACGTGAGCCTGCGCGGCGCGGCCTCCATCGCGCGGCGCCTGCAGGACCCGCTGGCCGAGCTGGTCAAGATCGACCCCAAGAGCATTGGCGTGGGCCAGTACCAGCACGATGTGAACCAGAGCGAACTGGCGCGCACCCTGGGCGCCGTGGTCGAGGATTGCGTGAACTCCGTGGGCGTGGACCTGAACACGGCCAGCGTGCCGCTGCTGTCCCGTGTGTCGGGCCTTTCGGGCAGCGTGGCCAAGGCCGTGGTGCGCTGGCGCGAAGCGCACGGCGCTTTCAAGAGCCGCCAGCAGCTGCTCGACGTGGCGGGCCTGGGCCCCAAGACCTTTGAGCAGGCGGCGGGCTTCCTGCGCATCCGCGAAGGCGAGAACCCGCTGGACATGACCGGCGTGCACCCCGAAACCTACCCCGTGGTCGAGCAGATCATGGCAAAGACCGGCAAGCCCGTGGCCGAGCTGATGGGCCGCGCCGACATGCTCAAGACGCTCCAGCCCGCGCTGTTCGCCAACGAGAAGTTCGGCGTCATCACCGTGAAGGACATCCTGGCCGAGCTGGAGAAGCCGGGCCGCGACCCGCGCCCCGACTTCAAGGTGGCGCGCTTCAATGACGGCGTGGAAGACATTGCCGACCTGCGCGAAGGCATGGTGCTGGAGGGCACGGTGAGCAACGTGGCGCAGTTCGGCGCTTTCGTGGACCTGGGCGTGCACCAGGACGGCCTGGTGCACGTGAGCCAGCTGGCGCACAAGTTCGTTCAGGATGCCCGCGAAGTGGTCAAGACCGGCGACATCGTCAAGGTCAAGGTGTTGGAGGTGGACGCCGAGCGCAAGCGCATCAGCCTGTCGATGAAGCTGGGCGACGCGCCGCGCCAGGCGGGCGGCGAGCGCGGCGGCTACCGTGACAACCGCTTCGAGGGGGCAGGGCGCCAGCAGCAACCCGCGCGGCGCGGCAACGAACCGGCGCCGCAGAGCGCCATGGCCTCGGCATTTGCAAAACTCCAACAGGTCAAAAACCGGTAACAAGTGGGTACATAATCGGCAGCACCCCAACCCCAGCGCGATCCCATGGATTTGAATGCCCTGCTGGCCCTGCCTGCCGTTCTGCCCAGCCTGCCGCGTGCGGTGGCGCTGCTCATGAACGAGCTGGCGCATGACGAGCCCAACCTGCGGCGCGTCAACCAGCTGTTCGGCTCGGATCCGGCGCTTGCGGCGCGCCTGCTGGAAGTGGCCAACTCCGACGCCTTCCAGGGCCCCCGCCAGGTGGCGGGCGTGCCCGAGGCGCTGGTGCTGCTGGGCACGCCGCACCTGCGCGACCTGGTGAGCTCGGCCACGCTGGGCACCACTTCGCGCTCGGTGCCGGGCATCAATCTGCAGCAGTTCTGGCGCTACAGCCTGCACACCGCCAAGTTCGCGCGCTCGCTCGCGGGCAGCGTGCACCAGAACCAGATTGCGGCCTACACCGCCGGCCTGCTGCACGGCCTGGGCGAACTGCTGATCCACTTGTCCGACCCGGAGCGCGTGCAGTCGCTCAACACCCTGGTGCCGCCGCTGGACATCCGCCGCGGCAAGGTCGAGGCGCGCATCTTCGGCTACTGCTACGGGCGCGTGAGCGCCGCGCTGGCACGTCGCTGGCAACTGCCCGCCGTGGTGGTGGACGCACTGGCCTACCAGCACGCGCCGTTCGACAACCAGGCTTACGAGCCGCTGGCCGGCGTCATCCACCTGGCGGTGTGGCGCGTGCGCGCCCATGAGTCGGGCCTGGACGAAAAAGAGATGGTCGTCACCTTCCCCGACCAGGTGGGCCTGGCCCTGGGGCTGGACATCGACATGGTGCTGCGCCAGGACCCGATCGACTGGACGCCCAAGCCGGCCGAGCCGGAATTTGAACCCGCCGACTACCTTGTCTGACGCCGGGCGCCCCCGCGCCGCCCCGCCTTTCCCATGAAAGCACTGCACATCCACGCCGGCCCGTTGGCGCTGGCGCACCTGCGCCGCCACGGCCTGCAGCCGCAGGACGTGCGCACCGTCCCGGCCGCCGCCGGTGGGCCCAAGGGGCTGATCCTCGGGTCGCTGGACCGATTCATTTTTGGCGAATGGCTGCCGCGTTCGCAGCAGCCGGTGCACCTGGTGGGCGCCTCCATCGGCGCCTGGCGCATGGCCACGGCCTGCCTGCCGGGCAGCCTGGCCGCCTTCGAGCGGCTGGAGCACGACTACATCCACCAGCACTACGACCCGCCGCCGGGGCGCAGCCGGCCCACGCCACGCCACGTGAGCGAACGCTTTGGCCAGACGCTGCAGGCCTTCTACGGCGGCCAGGTAGAGGCGCTGCTGCAGCACCCCCGCTACCGGCTGCACATCGTCACGGCGCGCGGGCGCCATGTGCTGGCGCGCGAGCATGGCTTGGCCACGCCGCTGGGCTACCTGGGCGCCTTCCTGGCCAATGCGGTGCACCGCAAGGCCATGGGTGCGTGGCTGGAGCGGGTGGTGTTTTCCTCGCCCGACCCGGCGCAGGCTGGGGCAGCAGCCGCGCTGCCGTTCGGCACGCGCGACTACCGCACCCGCCAGGTGCCGCTGACGCCGGCCAACTTCATGCCGGCGCTGCAGGCGAGCTGCTCCATCCCGTTCGTCCTGCAGGCCGTGCAGCACATTCCGGGCGCGCCCCCGGGCGCCTACTGGGACGGTGGCATCACCGACTACCACCTGCATTTGCAGTACGGTCGTGCGGACGATGCTCCTGAAAATGTAGCTGGCAGCGCTTGCCCACAAAGCGCTGGAGCTCAAAAAGACCAAGAATCCGCCGGCCTGGTGCTGTACCCGCACTTCCAGCGCGAGGTGGTGCCGGGCTGGCTGGACAAGCAGCTGAAGTGGCGCCACCGGGCGACGGCGGCGCTGGACGCCATGGTGGTGCTGGCCCCCAACCCCGCATGGGTGCGCCAGCTTCCCAACGGAAAGCTGCCCGACCGGCAGGATTTTCTGCACTACGGCCTGGACACCGCCGCGCGCGTGCGTGCCTGGCAGGCCGCCACGACGGCGAGCCGGCAACTGGCGGATGAATTCAGCGCCTGGCTGGAGCGGCCCGACCCGGCGGCGGTGCTGCCGCTGGCCGCCCCCTGACGCCGCGCTACAGCGGCAGGTAGGCGCCGCGCACGGCAGCAGAGGCTGGCGCTGGAGCCGGCGCGCGGCGGTAGCTCTCGGCCCAGCCGGGCACCTCGTCGGCCGGCATGGGCCGCGCGATGCCGTAGCCCTGTGCCAGTTCGCAGCCCAGCTGCAGCAGCTTGTCGCAGTGGGCCTGGGTTTCCACGCCCTCGGCGATGACCTGGCGCTGCAGCGCCGCGGCGAGCGCCACGATGGCGCTGACCAGGGTGAGGTCGTCGTGGTCTTCGAGGATGCCCTGGATGAACGACTGGTCGATCTTGATGGTTTCGGCCGGCAGGCGCTTGAGGTAGGAAAGCGAGGAGAAGCCGGTGCCGAAGTCGTCCAGCGCGAAGCGCACGCCCAGCGCCTGGCAGCCCTGCATCATGTGCTGCATGTGCTTCACGTCGTCCAGCGCAGCGGACTCCAGGATTTCCAGTTCAAGCTGCGTGGGCGACACCTCGGGGCAGGCCTGCAGCAGCGTCTTGAGCCGGTCCACGAAGTCGTGGCGGTGGAAGTGCCGCGCGGCGATGTTCACGCTCACCATCCAGGGGTGGCCCGCCGTGGTCCAGGCGCGCAGCTGGGCCAGCGCGTGGGCCAGCGCCCATTCGCCCACCTCGACGATGAGGTCGGTATCGTCGATGGGCGGGAACACATGCTGCGGGCCGAGCAGCCCGAGGTCGGGGTGCTGCCAGCGCAGCAAGGCCTCCATGCCCAGGACCGCGCCGGTGCGCAGGTTCACCTTGGGCTGGTAGTAAAGGCGCAGTTCGCCGCCGTGCAGCGCCTGCGCCACGCGTGTCTGCTGCGAGTGCAGGGTCTGCACCTCGTGGTCGTGCTGCACGTCGAACAGGTGCACCTGGTTGCGGCCGGTGCGCTTGGCGTGGCACATGGCCTGGTCGGCGTGGCGCAGCAGGGTGTCGGGGCTGGCGTCGTCCTGCGGGAATACCGCCACGCCAATGCTGGCGGTGGCGTGCAGCACCAGGTGGTCGATGGCGTAGGGCTGGGAGAGCTGCGACAGCAGCAGCGCCGCGCGTTGTTCGATGGCGTGCGCATCGGGCTGGTCGCCCAGCAGCAGCGCGAACTCGTCGCCCCCCATGCGGGCCAGGGCGTCGGAGCCGGTGGCGAAGGCGGCGAGGCGCAGGGCCACTTCCTTGAGCAGGCGGTCGCCGACGCGCACGCCGTGCAGGTCGTTGATGGCCTGGAAGTGGTCCAGGTCGAGCATGCACACGCCCAGCAGCGTGTTGCGTTGGCGCGCGGTGAAGAGGGCGTGGGTCAGGCGCTCGGCCAGCGCCGCGCGGTTGTGCAGGCCGGTGAGCGCGTCGTGGCGTGCATGCCAGGACAGCTTTTCGCGCAGGTTGCGGGTTTCGGTGACGTTGCGGAACACCAGCACGCAGCCGACCGCCGCGCCGTTGCCCTGGCGGATGGGCGCGGCGGTGTATTCGATGGCGTAGTGCTCGCCCGAGCGGTGCACCAGTACCTGCTGGACCGCCTTGTGCAGCATGCTGCCGCGCAGTTCGGGGCCGAAGCCGGTGGGCTGCGTGAGGCTGACCGGTTCCTCGAAGAAGCGGAATACCTCGCCAAGCAGGCAGCCCACGGCCTGGCGGGCGGTGTGGCCGGTCATGAACTGGGCGGCCTCGTTGATGCTCTCGATGCGCCCGTTGGCGTCGGTGGTGATGACACCGTCGCCGATGGAGGCGAGCGTGACCTCGGCGCGTTCCTTTTCGGCGCGCAGGGCTTCCTGCGCCCGCTTGCGCTCGGTGATGTCCACCAGCGTGCCGATGGTGCCGGCCGCCGCGCCGTTGGCCGTGGTGAAGGGGGCCTGGTAGTAGGCCATGTCGCGCAGCGCGTGGCCGGCCGGGCGCACCTGGATCTCGCTGGCGCCGGGCTGGCCCGCCGGCGCGGGCAGGTGGCAGAAGCCCGGGGCCATGGGGCGCCCGACGACCTGGCTGGCCTGCGCGGCGAAGAGGCGCTCCCATTCCTTGTTCACGTCGAGGCAGGTGCCCTCGGCATTGCGCACGAAGACGGGCAGGGGCAGGGCGTCGATCAGCTGCCGCGTGAAGTGCAGTTGCTCGCTCTGCTGGCGCTGGGTTTCGCGCAGCGAGACCACGAGCGATTGCACCTGGTCGGCCATGGCATTGAACGTGGCCGCCACCGCGCGGGCCTCCAGCGTGCCGCTGACGTCCATGCGCGTGTCCAGGCGACCGTGCTTGAACTGGTCGGTGGCGTCCGCCAGGCGCGCCAGCATGCGCTCGTTGGCGCGCAGCAGCAGGGTCAGCAGCAGCAGGATGATGCAGATGTTCAGCGCCGAGAGCCGGGCCTGCACCAGCACGTTGCGCCAGGCCTGGTCCACCAGCGGCTCGGCGTGCAGGGTGACGGTGAGCTTGCCGCTCTGGCCCTGCGCCAGGGATGGCACGAAGGTCTTCTGCGGCGGTGCGACCGCCAGGCAGGCCGAGAACCAGGCCGGCGCCACCTGCGCGGCAGGGGGCTGCGGCAGGGTGAGCGCACTTGCGCCGTCCGCCTGCCAGTGCACGGATTTGAGCCCCGCAAGCTGGGCTGCCTGGTGGCGCAGCGTGCGCTCCAGGGCCCCGGGGTCCGCCGTGGGCGCCTGGGCCATTGCCGCCAGCAGGGCGGTTCCGGCGCGGCTGAGCTCGGCCGTGGAGCGGGCGTGGATCTCTGCCGTTTCGCTGGCCAGCAGGTAGTGGTAGCGCAGCCCCGTGGCCATCACGATGATCAGCAGGATCGGGAGGAACAGCCGGGGGTAGGTTCCTTTCGCGAGCCATGTGCTCAGCTTGACGGTGTTCATGGGGTGGTGGGTATTTGCGCGGTCAGGGTGGGGACTCCGGGCACGAGTTTAGCCCCTGCGGCGCGCGTCTTGCGGCGCACCGGCAGGGGGAAGGGTGCTTCAAAAAACATAGCTGCCAGCGCTTTGCTGGAGCGCCTTTGATGTCAAAAACGCCTGAAATGTGGGCGTTCTCAGGCGGCCGGCGCCTGCGCGGCATCCGCCCGCGCCATGAGTTCCTCGATGGGCATGGGCTTGCCGTACAGCCAGCCCTGGGCGAACTGCACGCCGCGCGCGCGCAGGTAGTCGGCCTGGTCCTGCGTTTCCACGCCCTCGGCAATCATCTCCAGCCCGAGCGTACGGGCCATCTCGATGATGTGGGGCACGACCTGGCTGGTGACGGCCTGCAGGCCGATGGTGTCCACGAACGATTTGTCGATCTTCAGGTAGTCGATTTCGAACGAGGCCAGGGCCGCGAGGTTGGAGTAGCCGGTGCCGAAGTCGTCGATGGCCACGCGCACGCCCTCCTGGCGGATGCGCTGCACCAGCGGCCGGGCGATGCTCGCATCCACGAAGCTGCGCTCGGTGATCTCCAGCACCACGGCGCCCGGCGGCGCCTGCATGGACTGCAGCATGGGCACGAGGTGCTCGATGGGACCGCCGGGCTGCAGGTCCAGCGCGGAGAAGTTGATGCTGACGTGCAGGTCCGGCCGGCGCCGCAGCAGCGCGGCCGTGTCTCGCGCCACCATGTCCATGACGTGGCGTGTGATGTCGTGGATCAGCCCGGCCTGCTCCGCTGCGGGGATGAAGATGTCGGGCGGCACCAGCGTGCCGTCCACGCGCTGCCAGCGCAGCAGCGCCTCGGCGCCAGCCAGGCGGCCGTCCTGTAGGTCGACGATGGGCTGGTAGCGCAGGAAGAATTCGCGCCGCTGCAGGCCCAGGCGCAGCTCGGTCTTGAGCGACATGCGCTGGCGCGCCACCAGCAGCACGGCCGTGGCCAGCAGCAGGCCGGCGGCCAGGCCGATGGGCAGCATGATCCAGGTGAGCCGGCGCATGCGCCCCTCGATGTGCAGCTTGGGCGCGGCCGCGATGCCGGAGACGTTGTGCTCCGCCGAGGAGCGGAGCACGACGGTATGGGTGTCGGTCTCGAAGGCCTGCGCCGGGGTGGCTTTCGTGTGCTTGAGCGCCTGTAGCCATTCGGACGGGACCGTGCCGCGCGAACGCGACACGAAGCCGGGGTCGTTCACCGCCACGGCCAGCACGATGTCGGAACTGCGCACCACGATGTCGATGATGTGGTCCGGGTGCACGAGGGCGGCGTTGCCCTGGGCGTCGGCATAGACATTGAAGCGCTGCCCGGGAAGGATGGGCAGTTCCACGCCCACCCAGGCCCGCAGCCCCGTGGCCGTGCGCCCCTGGCCGTTGCCCAGCACCACGGGTGGCTCGTGCACGCCCAGCGAGGAGCAGGTGAGCGCGTTGTCGCGCACCACGCCGATGGCCTGCAGGTAGGACGAGCCCATGCCGATCTGGCGCATGCGCTGGATGCTGGACTGCGAGCACGACGGGCCGCCGCCGGCCTGCAGGGCTTCGACCGCCGCCACCAGTTGCTGGCGTGTGAGCACCGAGCGGCGCAGCACCTCTTCGGCCAGCGATGCCAGGTAGGCCTGCTCGTCCTGGCGCGCCTGCCGGCCGGCAAACTGCAGCGCCAGCGCGATGGGCACGACAATGGCCGCCACCATGAACGCCGCCGCCAGGGCGAGGGTGTGCTTCATCGGGCGGCCTCCTATGGTTGTGCCGCCAGCCTAGCAGGCCACCCTGGGTGTTACAAGCTGTCGCGCAGCAGCTCGCGGTATTCCTCGGCCGTGGCCACGCGCGGGTTGGTCTTGTGGCAGTGGTCGGCCAGCGCGCCCTTGATCACGTCGTCGAACAGCGCCTCGGTCACCCCCATGGCGGCCAGGCCCGTGGGCAGGCCCAGGCGGGCGTTCATGTCGCGGAGGGCCGCGGGGATGTCGCTCGCGCTGCGCAGCCCCATGGCGTGCGCCATGCGCTCCAGGCGCTTGTCTTTTTGCACCGACTCGGCCTGCGCGTTGAAGCGCACCACGGCGGGCAGGAACATGGCGTTGAGCGTGCCGTGGTGCAGGCGCGGGTTCACGCCGCCCAGGCTGTGGCTCAGCGAGTGCACGGCGCCCAGGCCCTTCTGGAAGGCCATGGCGCCCTGCATGCTGGCGCTCATCATGTTCAGGCGCGCCTCGCGGTCGCTGCCGTCACGGGTGGCTTTTTCGATGGCGCCCCAGCCGCGTTCCAGCCCGTCGAGCGCGATGCCGTCGGCCGGCGGGTTGAACGCGGCCGACATGAAGGTCTCCATGCAGTGCGCGATGGCGTCCATGCCCGTGGCGGCCGTCAGCATGGGCGGCAGGCCCAGCGTGAGTTCGGGGTCGCAGATGGCGGTCTTGGGCACCAGGTTCCAGGAGTGGAAGCCGAGCTTGCGGTGGTCGTCCACGATGATGATGGCGCCGCGCGCCACCTCGCTGCCGGTGCCGCTGGTGGTGGGCACGGCGATCAGTGGCGCCGCGCGTTCGGTGATGCGCGGCGAGCCGCCTTCGATGGTGGCGTAGTGCGTGAGCGGCCCCTCGTGCGTGGCGGCGATGGCGATGCCCTTGGCGCAGTCGATGGCCGAGCCGCCACCCACGGCGATGAGGCCGTCGCAGCCCTGGGCCTTGTACACCTCCACAGCGGCACGCACCGCGGCTTCGGTGGGGTTGGAAGGGGTCTGGTCGAACACCGCCACGGCCATGCCGGGCAGGGCGTCCAGCGCCTTCTGCAGCACGCCGGCCGCCTTCACGCCGGGGTCGGTCACGACCAGCGGGCGCGTGATGCCCACGCGCTCGCACTCCTGCTTCAGGAGCTTGACGGCGCCGTATTCGAACTGGATCTGGGTGACGTAGTAGATGAAGGCCATGGCGTGGGTAGGGCAGCGGAGACTGCCTGCTTCGGTTTAGGATGACTGCAAACTTTAAACCCGGAGACACGCATGACCAAGCCTTACCGCCTGATTCCCCTTGCCCTGGTCGTCGCTTTTGCGACAAACGTGCAGGCCGACTGCCTGAGCGACGTGCAGGCCGCCGAGCTGGTGGCCAGCTACGTGGCCAAGACCCCGGCGGCCAACCCCGAGAACCTTTCGGACGCCGATGGCGCCTGCACGCGCACCAAGGTTAACGCGCTGCTGGCCCAGCGCATGGGCAAGGTGGTGGGCTACAAGGCGGGGCTGACGAACCCGGCGGTTCAGAAGCGCTTCAACACCGACAAGCCCGTGTGGGGCAAGCTCTACGAGGGCATGGTGCTGCAGAGCGGCGCCACGGTGGACGCCGCCTTCGGCGCGCGCCCGCTGTACGAGGCCGACATGCTGGTGCGCGTGAAGAGCGCGGCCATCAACCACGCGCGCACGCCCATGGAGGTGCTTGAAGCCGTGGACCAGGTGATCCCGTTCATCGAGCTGCCCGACCTGCTGGTGCAGGCGCCGCCCAAGCTCAACGGCGCGGGCGTCACCGCCATCAACGTGGGCGCGCGTCTGGGCGTGGCGGGCACGCCGCTGGCTGTGCCGGTGATGCGCGCCGAGCGCTATGCCCTGCTCGACGCCCTGCGCGATATGCGCGTGACGCTGCAGGACGCCAGCGGCGCCAGCCTGGGCGGTGGCAAGGGCAGCGACATCCTGGAGCACCCGCTCAACGCCGTGGTCTGGCTTGCCGGCGCGCTGGCCCAGGAAGGGCTGGCCATGCAGCCAGGCGACCTCATCAGCCTGGGCTCGTTCTCGCCGCTGCTGCCGCCCAAGGCCGGCCTGGCGGTGACGGCGACCTACGACGGCCTGCCGGGCGCCGCCCCGGTGCGCGTGACCTTCAAATGACCTTGCCCCGAAGGAACCGACCCTGGTGACCGACCTGCACATCCACCACACCCGCCTGACCCCGCAGATGCGCAGCGTGCTCCAGCGTATGGAGCGCGCGCGGCGCCCGCCCTTGCACACGCTGGCGCCCGCGCAGGCGCGCGCCGCCTACGAGGCCGGTGCCGACGTGCTGGAGGTGCCCCGCGCGGCGCTGGCGCGCGTGGAGGACTTCCACATCGCCGCGCGCGACGGCCATGCCATGCCCGCACGCCTGTACGCGCCGTCGCTCGATGCGGGCCTGCCCGTGCTGCTGTACGTGCACGGCGGCGGCTTCACCATCGGCAGCATCGCCACGCACGACGTGCTGTGCCGCGAGCTGGCGCGCCGCGCCGGCTGCATGGTGGTGTCGCTGGACTACCGGCTGGCGCCCGAGCACAGGTTCCCCACCGCCTGCCACGACGCCTGGGACGCGCTGGCCTGGCTGGCCGCGCACGCCGACACGCTGGGCGGCGACCGTGCGCGCCTGGCCGTGGGCGGCGACAGCGCGGGCGGCACGCTCTCGGCCGTGAACGCCATCCTGGCGCGCGACGCGGGCCTGCCGCTGGCGCTGCAACTGCTGTTCTACCCCGGCTGCGCCGCGCACCAGGACACGCCCTCGCACGCCACCTTTGCGCGCGGCCTGGTGCTGGAGGAGCCGGCGATCAGCTGGTTCTTCGGCAACTACGTGACCACGCGCGCCGAGCGCGAGGACTGGCGCTTTGCGCCGCTGCACGCCGACGACGTGGACGGCGTGGCCCCGGCGTGGATCGGCCTGGCAGAGTGCGACCCGCTGGTGGACGAGGGCGTGGACTACGCCGACAAGCTGCGTGCGGCGGGTGTTGTGGTGGACCTGGAGATCTACCGCGGCGTCACGCACGAATTCATCAAGATGGGCCGCGCCATTCCCGAGGCGCTGCAGGCCCATGCCGACGCGGCGGCTGCGCTGCGCCGGGCCTTTGACCTGGAGTGAACACCATGCAACGCAAGGATTTCCGCTGCTTTCACCGCCTGCGCGTGCGCTGGGCCGAGGTGGACATGCAGAAGATCGTCTTCAACGGCCACTACCTGATGTACATCGACACGGCCATGATGGACTACTGGCGCGCCCTGGCGCTGCCGTACGAGGCCAGCATGGAAGCCCTGGGCGGCGAGATGTACGTGAAGAAGGCCACGCTCGAATACCACGCCTCGGCGCAGCTCGACGATCTGGTGGACGTGGGCATGCGCTGCGAGCGCGTGGGCAATTCCTCGGTGCTGTTCCAGGCGGGCCTGTTCCGGGGCGAACGCCTGCTGGTGTCGGGCGAGCTGGTCTATGTGTTCGCCGACCCGGCCACGCAGACGTCCAAGCCCGTGCCCCCGGCGCTGCGCGACCTGTTCACCCGCTTCGAGGCGGGCGAACCCATGGCCGTGGCGCATGTGGGCAACTGGGAGGCGCTGGGCCCCGATGCGTCCCGCGTACGCCATACCGTGTTCGTGCAGGAGCTGGGCATCCCGGCCGAGATGGAAGCCGACGCGTGCGACATGGGCGCCATCCACGCCGTGCTGCGCAACCACCTGGGCATGCCCATGGCGGCGGGGCGCCTGCTGCAGAACGCCCCGGGCGTGGGCCGCATCGGCCGCCTGGCGGTGGACCGCCTGCTGCGCGGCACCGGCTGGGGCCGCCGGGTGCTCGACGCGCTGCTGGAGGCCGCCCGCGCGCGCGGCGACCGCCAAGTGGTGCTCGACGCCGAAGCCAGCGCCCAGCGCTTTTACGAGCGCGCGGGCTTCGCGGTGCGCGGCGAGCCGTTCGTGGAGGCGGGCATCACGCATGTTTCCATGGAGCGCGCCCTGTAGCGCGCCCTGTAGCGCGCCGTGGTACGGGCGGCGCTGCTGCACGCGGTGCAGGAGTGAACTGCACGCCGCCTGATTGTTCCGCGCGCGGCGGCCCTTTACGCTGCGCGGTATGGAATCAACACGCAATACAACCGCAATGGCCGTCCGCGTCCGGATCGATGCCGCAGGCGGGCCCGAGGCCCTGCACCTGGAGTCTTTCGAGGCCCAGGCTCCCGGAACCGGCGAAGTCTGGCTGGAGCAGGCCGCCATTGGCGTGAACCCGCTGGACGTGGGCCAGCGCAAAGGCACGGTGGCGATACCGTTTCCCTCTGGCCTGGGGCTGGAGGGCGCGGGCCGCGTGGCGGCGGTGGGGCCGGGCGTGGTGAACGTCGCGGTGGGCGACCGCGTGGGCTATGCCACGGGCCCGCTGGGCGCCTATGCCAGCGCGCGTCTGTTCCCGGCCGAGCGGCTGGTCCGGCTGCCCGAATCGCTGGGCCTGGACGCAGCGGCCGCCGTGCTCTTCAAGGGCATCACGGCGCAGTACCTGCTCAAGACGACCTACCCGGTAGGGCCTGGGACGCGCGTGCTCATCTACGGCGCGGCGGGGGCGCTGGGCCAGCTCATGTGTGCGTGGGCGCGGCACCTGGGCGCCTTTGTGATGGGCGTGGTCTCCCGGCCGGGCAGCGCGGAGCGCGCCAAGGCTGCGGGCTGCGACGTGGTGTTCGTCTTCGACCCCGCCACCTTGCCCGGCCAGGTGCTGGAGGCCACGCAGGGGCGCAAGGCCGACGTGGTGTACGACCCGATCGGCCGGACCACGCTGGAGGCGTCGCTGGACAGCCTGCGCCTGCGCGGACTGATGGTGTCCTTTGGCGCCACGTCAGGGCTGCCTGCACCCATCGAGGTGGGCACGCTCAATGCCAAGGGCTCGCTGTTTCTCACGCGGCCCTCGCTGGCTGCGCACACGGCCACGGCGGCGGAATACCAGGAGCGCGCCCAGGATGTGCTGCAGGCCGTGGCCGCAGGCATTTTGCAACCGCGCATCTGGCGCCGCTATGCGCTGGCCGATGTGGGCGCAGCGCATGCCGACCTGGAGCAGGGGCGGTCGCAAGGTGCGATCATCCTGGCTCCCTGATCTGCTGCGCCACAACCTGGTTTGAATTCCGATGGAACTGCTCGACAGTCAGCATGCCGATGAGTTGGCCACCCTGCTGGCCCTGAGCGACGGAGGCTCGTTCGCCGCGGCCGGCCGCGCGTTGCAGCGCCACCCGTCGGTGCTGTCCAAGCGCCTGAATGCGCTGGAGCGCCGCCTGGGCGTCCGGCTGGTGGAGCGCACGACCCGCCAGCTGCACCTCACGCACGAGGGCCTGCGCCTGGTGGAAAAGCTGCGCGAAGCCATGGGCCTGATCGCGCAGGCGCAGAAGGAGGCCGCTGAAGGTGCGCAGCAGGTGCGCGGGCGCCTGCGGGTGTCGGTGCCTGCCGCCATGGGGCGGCGCCTGCTCAGCGCCATGCTGGTGGAGTTTGCGCTGGCACATCCGCAGGTCACCCTGGAGGTCGAGTACGCCGACCGCCTGGTGGACATCGTGGGCGAACGCTTCGATGCCGCAGTGCGCATCGGCACGCTGGCCGACAGCCGGCTGGTGGCCACGCGGCTCTGCGGCCACCAGCGCATCCTGGCGGCATCGCCCGCTTACCTGCAGCAGCATGGGACGCCGCAGGCGCCCACCGATCTGGCGCAGCACCACTGCCTGGGTTTCACGGGCCTGGTGTCGTACCCGGAATGGCAGCTCACCACCCGGACGGGCGAGAGCCATACGGTGGTGGTGCGCAGCCACCTGGTGAGCAACGACAACGAAGCCCTGCTCACGGCCGCCACGATGGGCGCGGGCATTCTGGCGGGTGGCGACTGGTTCATCCAGCCCGGTATCGATGCGGGCCAGCTGGTGCGCGTGCTACCGCAGTGGCAGCTCAACGCCGATACGGGCATCTACCTGGTGCGGCCCTCGGCGCGGTTCAGCACGGCGGCCATGGCGGCCTTTCGCACCTGGGTCGTGGACTGGTTTGCTGCCCGGGAGGCGAGGCTGGGCGTGTCATCGCCACCCTGATGCGGCGGTTGGTCTTTCTTTTTGCATATTTCCATTTTTTGATCCCATGTCTCAGGCAACGACCCCTCGTTCCGCGGCCGCAGGCCACGCGCTCGACTCCTTCGTCCCTCTGCTTTTTGTGGCGCTGTGGAGTACGGGCTTTATCGGGGCCAAGCTCGGCCTGCCCTATGTGGAGCCGTTGACGTTTCTTGCGCTGCGGTTTGCCATCGTCATCGTGCTCATGCTGGTGGTGGTGCTTGTGGCGCGCGCGCCATGGCCGGCTTCGGGCCGGGCGTGGGTTCACATCGGGGTGTCGGGCCTGCTGGTGCATGGCGTGTACCTGGGCGGGGTGTTCACGGCCATCGGCCATGGGCTGCCGTCGGGCATCACGGCACTGGTGGTGGGCCTGCAGCCGCTCATCACAGCCCTGGCCGCGGGGGCCTTGCTGGGCGAGAAGGTGCGACCGGCGCAGTGGGCGGGATTGGCATTGGGGTTCACCGGTGTGACCCTGGTGGTGGCGGGCAAGGTGGCCACGATGCCCGCTGGTGCGCTGCTGGGTATGCTGCTGCCTGCCGTGGTGGCGCTGCTGGGCATCACCGCCGGCACGCTGTACCAGAAGCGCTTCTGCCCCGCGTTCGATCTGCGCACGGGCTCGGTGGTCCAGTACCTGCCGAGCGCCGTGGCCATGGCGGTGCTGGCTTATGCGACCGAATCCATGGCCGTGCAATGGACCGGCGAATTCGTCTTTGCGCTGGGCTGGTTGGTGCTGGTGTTGTCGCTGGGGGCGGTGAGCCTGCTGAACCTGCTCATCCGCCGGGGCGGCGCGGTGAACGTGGCCAGCCTGTTCTACCTCACCCCGCCCACCACGGCGCTGGTCGCCTGGGCCATGTTTGGCGAGACGCTCAGCGGCGGGGCGCTGGCCGGCATGGCGCTGGCGGCGGCCGGTGTGTGGCTGGCGCGGCAGGCCCGGTAAGGCCTGGGGATCAGAGCTTGCGCAGCCGCGCAATCGCCTCGCGCAGCGTCTCGTCCTTCTTGGCAAAGCAAAAGCGCACCACGCGCTGGTCGAAGCCATCGCCGTAGAAGGCCGACAGCGGGATGGCCGCCACGCCGATCTCACGCGTGAGCCACTGGCAGAAGTCGGCTTCGCTGAGGTCGCTCACGGCGGAGATGTCCACGCACTGGAAATAGCTGCCCGTGCTGGGCAGCAGGCGCAGGCGCGAGCCTTCGAGCCCCTGGCGGAACAGGTCGCGTTTGGCCTGGTAGAAGGCCGGCAGCTGCTGCCAGGGCGCGGGGTCCTGCAGGTAGGCGGCAAGGCCGTGCTGCATGGGCGTGTTCACGGTGAACACGTTGAACTGGTGCACCTTGCGGAACTCGGCCATGAGCGGCGCGGGCGCGGCCACGGTGCCTACCTTCCAGCCGGTGACGTGGAAGGTCTTGCCGAAGCTCGACACGATGAAGGCGCGCGCCGCCAGGCCGGGAAAGCGCGCCGCGCTCTGGTGCGCGGCGCCGTCGAACACCATGTGCTCGTACACTTCGTCGCTGATGAGCAGAACGTCGGTGGACGCCAGCAGCTCCTGCAGGGCCTGCATGTCCTCGGCGCTCCAGATGGTGGCGCTGGGGTTGTGCGGGCTGTTGATGATGATGGCGCGGGTGCGCGGCGTGAGGGCGGCGCTGATCTTGCCGAAATCGGGGCGGAAGGTGCCGGGCGTGAGCGGCACGCGCACGGCCTTGCCGCCGGCCAGCTCGATGTTGGGCACATAGCTGTCGTAGCAGGGGTCGAGCACGATGACTTCGTCGCCCGGGTGCACGATGGCCAGGATGGCCGTGAGGATGGCCTGGGTGGCGCCCGCCGTAATGGTAATTTCGGTGTCAGGGCAATACCGGCGGGCGCTGACAGCTTCCATTTTCGTAGCAACCGCCTGGCGCAGGGCGGGGATGCCGGGCATGGGCGGGTACTGGTTGTGGCCGGCGCGCATTGCGGCCACTACCGCGTTCACCAGCTGGGTGTCGCAGTCGAAGTCCGGAAAACCCTGACCGAGGTTAACGGCGTTGTGTTCGGCGGCCAAGGTCGACATGACGGAGAAAATGGTGGTACCGACTTTGGGTAGTTTGCTTGCGACGGCTGGTAGGCGTGCTGTATCGGTATCGAGGTTCATGAGGAGATGAGCGTAGGAAACTGCGGCACTGTAGGTGGAACGCAACGAGCCAGAGGTTCAGGTGTTTGTATAGCGAAAAATCACCACATCGATGTCGCTGGGGGCACCCCAGCGCAACACAGGGTACGCGGCAATGATCGATAGCCAGATTAACGGAGCCAGCCAGCGTCGACCTGATTTCACATAGGCAATTCGCGCATACAGCCCATCTAGGTGGATGCTTGCGAGGTGGGAGGATTCGACGAGCGTCAGACCATGCTTGAAGCCAAGTTGGGCTAGGTTCTGTGCATGGAAGTAATGCAGATGTGGGGATGGCAAGCCCTTTTGCCATAACCTGTCAAAGAACCCGACAGCACCCATCCGGTGGAGCAGTTTGCTGGTGCGATAGAAGATGCCGCGGCTCGAGGGCAGGTTCAGCACCAGAAGGCCACCTGACCTGAGTCGCGACTTGCAATGTGTCAAAAGCAAATCTGGCGCTGGTATGTGTTCAAACACGTCATTGAACACGATGACGTCGAACTGTTCGTGCGTTGCCAGCGCGTCAGGAAAAAAGCCTTCGCGAACAACAGCACCCGTATTCTGGGCCCTCGCGCATACAGCTCGGTCCGGCTCCAGTCCCAGCGCATCAAAGCGTCGCTCGGCGGCGGCCTTGACGAACCAGCCGTGAGCGGCGCCCACATCCAAAAGCCGTGCGCCATCGGAAGGGGAAAGATGGCTAATCCGATCTAGCAGCTGACGGAAGTTAGCTTCGCGTAGGGCTTTGAGGCCTGTGTCACGCGTTACTTCGTCAATCTTGTCGTGTGCCAATGCCTCATTGATTGACGGTGCAAGCAGTGCCGATTCGTACCCGCACCGGCCGCACGTCCAATGCCAGTTTTCAAGCCCTGCACTCAACGTTTGACCGCAACAGATACAAGATGTCGCCGTGGAATAAATAGCAGCCATGCTTTGTCCAATTACAGTTCGTAATCGTTCACCTGGCCGCTCATGGCGCGGGCCACGAGTTCGCGGCTCAGGCGGTCGCTGAGCAGTTCGGCGAACTTGTAGACGAAGTTGCGCAGGTAGGCACCGCGCTTGAAGGCCACGCGCGCCACGCTCTGGCCGAACAGGTGGCCCACGGGGCGCACCACGAGGTCGCCCAGCGGGTCGTCGCGCATGGCCATCTCGGCCACGATGCCGATGCCCAGGCCCAGGCGCACGTAGGTCTTGATGACGTCGGAGTCGATGGCTTCGAGCGCGATGCGTGGCTGTAGGCGGCGCGCCGCGAAGGCGGCGTCGATCTTGCCGCGCCCGGTGAACGAGGGGTGGTAGGTGATGAGCGCCTCGTGGGCGATGTCGTCCAGGCCCACGCGCTCCTTCTGCGCCAGCGGGTGGCCGGGCGGCAGCACCAGCACGTGCTGCCATTCGTAGCAGGGCAGGGTGACGAGTTCGGGGTAGTCGGCCAGCGATTCTGTGGCCATGCCGATCTCGGCCACCTCGTCGATCACCATGCGCGCCACTTCGTGCGGCGTGGCCTGGTGCAGGCTGATGTTGACCTTGGGGTAGGCCTCGCGCAGCTTGGCTACGGGCACGGGCAGCACGTAGCGGGCCTGGGTGTGGGTGGTGGCGATGGACAGCGTGCCGTTGTCCTGCGCGCTGAACTGCTCGCCGATGCGTTTGAGGTTGCCGACTTCGCGCATGATGAGCTCGATGCTCTTGAGCACGTGCTGGCCCGGCTCGGTGATGCGCTTGAGCCGCTTGCCATGGCGCGCGAAGATTTCCACGCCCAGCTCGCCTTCGAGTTCGATGATGGCCTTGGACACCCCGGGCTGCGAGGTGTGCAGCGCCTTGGCCGCTTCCGTCAGGTTGAGGTTGCGGCGCGCGGCTTCCTGGACAAAGCGGAATTGATGCAGGTTCATATCTGATTGCGGCTAAGAAGTCGCATCATTATGCTGCACTTATCTAAGGCTGTGCGCTTTCGGCCGGTGGCGAACAGGCAATGGATGCCATCAGCGCGGTCATGCGCGGGTCTTCGCCGATGGCGCCCTGTACGACAAAGCGCACGGCGGGGTGCTGCGTGCGCAGGCTATCCACCAGCACGGGCAGGTCGGCGCGGGCGTGCTTGCCGGTGCCGAGGAACATGGGGACGATGGTGACCGTGCTGGCGCCTTCGTCCACCAGCTCTTTTACGGCCTGGGGCAGGTCGGGTGTGGAAAGCTCCAGATAGGCACAGCGCACCGCCACGCCGGGATGGTGCGCGCGGATGTGGGTTTTCACGGCCTCGATGGGCGCGCGCCACAGCGGATCGCGTGAGCCGTGGGCGAAAAGGACGATGCCGGTGGAGGAGGGGGTAGGGGCCATGGTGTGTCAGCGCCGCAGCACCAGCCAGCCGAAGGCGGCCAACGACAGCAGCGAATAGATGATGCCCGGCGCAGCCGCCGTGAGCCACGGTGACCAGTTCTGCAGGTTGCCCGCAAAGCCGAACAGGTTGTTGAGCAGGAAGAAGCTGATGCCGGCCATCACGCCGCCAAACACATAGCCGGCGATCGAACCCGAGCGGAAATGCAGGTAGGCAAAGGGCAGCGCCAGCACCACCATCACCAGGCACGAGAGCGGGTAGAACACCTTGCGCCAGAACTCGATCTCGTAGCGCTGGGCGGACTGGCCGTTGGCCTTGAGGTGGCGCACGTACTGGAAGAGGTCGAGCGTGGCCATGCGGTCGGGCTTGAGCACGGCTGCGGCCACCATGTCGGCGCTGATCTGCGTAGGCCAGCGCAGGGAGTCGGTTTTCTGGTGCTCGATGCGCGAGTCGCCGCTGTCCGGGCTCAGGAACCGGCTGCGCATGACCTGGTTCAGCGTCCAGGCGCCGTCGGCGTCGAAGCGCGCGGTTTCGGCATGGATCTGCGCCGCGAGCCGGCCTTCGCTGTCGAACTCGAAGATGCGCACGCCGTGCATGCTGCCGTCGGGCGTGAGGGCGCGCGCGTTCACGGCGAACGACTGGTCGGCCTGGCGTTCCTTGAGCCAGGCGCCGGTGGCGCCCGTGGTCAGGCGCCCCAGGTGGCGCGCCTTGATGAGCTGCGCGGCACGGTCGGTGAGCGGCGCGACGTAGTCGCCAATGGCGAAGGTGAGCACCACGAACATCGCGCCCAGTGTCAGCAGGGTGCGCAGTGCGCGCCCCGGCCCCAGGCCGCTGGTGCGCATGATGGTGAACTCCGAGCTTTGCGCGAGCCGGGCCATCACGAAGATCGTGCCGATCAGCACCGTGATCGGCAGCAGCTCATAGAGGTGGCTCGGGATGCCCAGCGCCACATACAGCAGCGCATGCGAGATCTCATACCCGCCCGTGGGGCTGCGGCCCACCCAGCGCAGTTCGTCCACCAGGTCGAAGAACAGCAGCAGCGCCAGGAAGCCGAGCGTGACGAAGGCGACCGCCGCGATGGTTTCGCGGTGCACCAGTTTGCGGATGGTTTTCATGCGGCGCTCCCGGCGCGCCAGAAACGGCGAGGTGTCCAGTGGTGGTGGCGCGCGGCCAGCACCAGCATGGCAAAAGCCAGCGTGCCGCCGTGCAGCAGGACGATGTAGGTGGGTAGCGAGAGCTTGCCGCCGCTCACCCAGCTCTGGCCCAGGGTCATAAGGTTGTAGTACACGATGAAGGTGAACAGCGCGAACATCAGCCCGCCACTGCGGCTTGCGCGCGGGTTGACGCTGGAGAGCGCGAGCGCCAGCACCACGAGGTTGAACGCGGCGAGCGCCAGTCCCAGGCGCCAGCCGATTTCGGCCAGGTACACGGGCTGCGGGTCGGCCAGCAGCTGCAACGTGGTGCGCGTCTTGGCCGAGAACTCGTTGGGGGCGTTGGGCGGCGCATCGCCGATGCGCGTGGTGTATTCGGCGAATTCGCTGACCTTGATGCCGGGTTTGCTGGTGGAGGTCTCCATGCGCTGGCCCTGGGTCAGCTTCAGCAGGCGCTCACCGTCCTGCACCTCCAGGCGGGCGCTACGCGCCGAGGTCACGGTTTCGCTACCGCGCTCGTTCTGCAGGATGAAGACGTTGTTCGCCGCCTGCGGGTCGGGGCTGTCCTTGTCGATGAAGAAGACGCGGTTGCCGCTGGCGGACTCCTGGAATTCGCCGGGAGCGATGCGGTCGATGTCGCCGCGCTGCTCGTACTGCGCACGCAGCTCCTGGATCTGCAGGTTGGCCCAGGGCCACACGCCCAGCGACAGCACGGCCACCACCAGCATCACCGGCCAGGCAAAGCGCAGCAGCGGCGGCAGCAGGCTGGCCAGCCCCCGGCCGCTGGCGAACCAGATGACCATTTCACTGTCGCGGTACATGCGCGAGAGGGTGCCGACGATGGCCACGAACAGGCTCAGGCTGAGGATGGTGGGCAACTGGCCGAGCACGGTGAAGCCCATGACCAGCATCACGTCGGAGGGGCTCACGCTGCCGCGCGAGGCCTGGCCCAGCGTGCGGATCAGCATCATGGTCATGACCACGGTGACCAGCACCACCAGGGTGGCGCCGAAGCTGCGCGCCAGCTCCTTGCGGATGGATGAATCGAATAACATTGCTCGCTACAACCCGTTCAAAGCCTTTTCATGGGGCCGCTTCCACAACCGACCGCGCTCCGCTCCAGCCGGGCAGCGCGCCCGGCCCCCGGTGGCCGAAAGCCCGGCGTGCCCCCTGAAAAGAGTTTGAACAGGTTCCTGGAAAAAAGGCGATTATGAACTTCGATCTCAAGACGCTGGACCTCGCCGGCGCAGCATCCGAGAAATGCGATCTGCTGGTCTTGCTGGTGCCCGAGGGCTTCCGGCCGGGCGCCGACGCGCTTTCCACCCTGGTGGCACTGGCCCTCAAGGGCAAGGACCTCGAATTGCAGCCTGGCAAGCACCTGCAGCTCTACCATGCGCCGGGCATCTCGGCGCGCCGCGTTGTGCTGGCCGGGGCAGGCAAGGGCGATGCGCGCGCCGTGCGCCAGGCCCTGGGCGCCGTGGGTGCCGCCTTCAAGGCGGGCGCGGTCAAGCGTGCCGTGGTGTGTCTGGCGGGCCCCGCCCAGCCTGCCGCCGTGGCCGCCGTGGTCCAGAACGTGGCCCACGCCAGCTATGTCTACACCACCACCAAGCCCAAGGCCGAGGCGCGTACGCTGAGCCGCGTGGTGGTGGGCGTGGCCGATGCGAGCGCCGTGGCCGAGGCGTTTGCGAACGCGGTGGCCGTGGTGGCCGGCGTGGAATATGCCCGCGAATGGGGCAACCGCCCCGCCAACCATGCCACGCCCACGCTGCTGGCCGATGCGGCCAAGGCGCTGGCCAAGCACCCGGGTATCCAATGCAAGGTGATGGGACCGGCCGAGGTGGCGCGCCTGGGCATGGGCGCCTTCATGGCCGTCGCCAAGGGCTCTGAGGAGCCGCTGCGCTTCATCGAGCTGCGCTACAACGGCGCTGCCAAGTCGCAGGCGCCGGTGGTGCTGGTGGGCAAGGGCATCACTTTCGACACTGGGGGCATTTCGATCAAGCCGGCGCCCGAGATGGACGAGATGAAGTTCGATATGTGCGGCGCCGCCAGCGTGCTGGGCGTGTTCCGCGCGCTGGCCGAGTTGCAGCCGGCGATTAACGTGGTGGGCCTGGTGCCGGCGTGCGAGAACATGCCCGACGGCCGTGCCATCAAGCCCGGCGATGTCGTCACGAGCATGAGCGGGCAGACCATCGAGATCCTCAACACCGACGCCGAAGGCCGGCTGGTGCTGTGCGATACGCTCACCTATGCCGCGCGCCACAAGCCGGCGGCCGTGGTCGACATTGCCACGCTGACGGGCGCGTGCGTGATCGCGCTGGGCGGCGTGCGCAGCGGCATGTTTGCCACCGACGATGCGCTGGCCGATGCACTGCTCCGGGCCGGCGAGACGGCCGACGACCTGTGCTGGCGCATGCCGCTCGACGATGACTACGCCGAAGGCCTCAAGTCGCATTTCGCCGACGTCGGCAACGTGGCAGGCCGCCCCGGCGGCGCCGTGACGGCGGCCAAGTTCCTGCAGCGCTTTGTGGGCGCCTTTCCCTGGGCGCACGTCGACATCGCCGGCACGGCCTGGAAGAGCGGCGCTGCCAAGGGCTCTACCGGCCGTCCGGTGGGCCTGCTGGTGCACTATCTGCTGGGCCAAGCCGCGAAGGCGCCTGTGCGCCGCGCACCGAAGGCATGACGGAGATCTCCTTCCACTTCAATGCGCCCGACAAGCTGGTGCATGCCTGCCGCTATGCACGCAAGCTGCTGCAGGGCGACATGCGGCTGCTGATCACCGGGCCGGCCGAGGTGCTCGATCGCCTCGACCCCATGCTCTGGAATATGGCGGCCCACGATTTCGTGGCGCATTGCCGTGCCGACAGCGACCCGCAGATGCTGGAGGCCTCGCCCATCGTCCTGGCCACCGACGCCAGCCAGTCGCCGCACCATGATGTGCTGCTGAATCTGGGCGACGGCGTGCCCGAAGGTTTCTCGAGCTTTGCGCGGCTGGTCGAGGTGGTCAGTGCGGACGACGAGTCCGACCGCGGACACGCCCGCGCCCGTTGGCGCCATTACGCACAGCGCGGCTACTCCCTGGTGCGCCACGATCTGGTGCAGAAAGCCGCCTGATGTCGAGCACGCCCCCCCGCACGCCGCCCCGCTTTGTTCCGACGCTCACCGAAGTGGTGCGTGGGGATGCCGTGTCTGTGCCTGCTGCGCCCATCGCCGCTGCGGTGCCGGCTGCTCCGGCGCTGGCAGCCGTGCCGCCGCCACCATCGCCTGGTGCATCGTCTCCCCGACCAGTCCCCGCGGCTGCGGTGCCACCGGCCACGCCGGCAGCGTTGCCCGAGGGTTTCGAGGAACACATGGTGCACCGTGTCATGCAGCGCGTCGACGTCATGCTGGAGAACCGATTGCGCGAAGCGATCGCCACTGTGGTGCAGGAGCAGACGCGTTCGGTGCTGCCGCGCCTGCGTGAAGAAGTGGAGTCCGTGGTGCGCCACTGCGTCTATGAAGCCGTGGCCGACGAGCTGGCAAGCGGTACGTCAAACCCGGTGCCGCGTTGACAGGGTTTTGCCTTGTGGTTTCTTCGGTTTTTCATCGTGTTCCCTAGTGTCGCGGCGATCAAATTGAGGTATGTTTGCTGGCGTTGAGAAATAAGAACAATCTCAGCATTTATCTTTACTGGAGATTCCTATGCAATTGAAGTTGAAACTGACCGTAGTTGCTGCTATCGCGGCTGTCGCTGGTATGGCCTCTGCACAAGATGTGGTCAAGATCGGTCACGTGGCTCCGGTTTCCGGCGCCCAAGCCCACTACGGCAAGGACAACGAAAACGGCGCGCGCATGGCCATTGAAGACCTCAATGCCAAGGGCGTCACCATCGGTGGCAAGAAGGTCAAGCTTGAGCTGGTCGCCGAAGACGATGCTGCCGATCCCAAGCAAGGTACTGCTGCCGCCCAAAAGCTGTGTGATTCCAAGGTCGTCGGCGTGGTCGGTCACCTGAACTCGGGCACCACCATCCCCGCCTCCAAGGTCTACAACGACTGCGGCATTCCCCACGTGACGGGCGCTGCAACCAACCCCAACCTGACCAAGCCCGGCTACAAGACCACCTTCCGTATCATCGCCAACGACAACGCCCTGGGCGCTGGCCTGGCCGCTTACGCTGCCGAAACGCTGAAGCTCAAGACCGTCGCCATCATCGACGACCGTACCGCTTACGGCCAAGGCGTTGCCAACGTGTTCAAGAAGGTTGCTGCCGAGAAGGGCATGAAGGTTGTGGACGAGCAGTTCACCACCGACAAGGCCACCGACTTCATGGCTATCTTGACCGCCATCAAGGCCAAGAACCCCGACGCCATCTTCTTCGGTGGCATGGACCCCCAAGGCGGCCCCATGCTGCGTCAGATGGAACAGCTGGGCATGGCCAACGTGAAGTACTTCGGCGGCGACGGCATCTGCACGTCTGAAATCGCCAAGCTGGCCGCTGGCGCCAAGACCCTGTCCAACGTGGTTTGTGCTGAAGGCGGCGCTTCGCTGGCCAAGATGCCTGGCGGTGCCGAGTGGAAGAAGCGCTACGACGCCAAGTACCCCAACCAGTTCCAGGTTTACAGCCCGTACACCTATGACGCCACGATGCTGCTGGTCGACGCCATGCAACGCGCCAATTCGACCGATCCCAAGGTGTACATCCCTGAGCTGGCCAAGTCCAACTTCAAGGGCGTGACCGCCAACATCGCGTTTGAATCGAATGGCGAAATGAAGAACCCCGCCATCACGCTGTACGTCTACAAGGACGGCAAGAAGGCCCCTCTGAACTGATAGGCCATGGTGCACCGGCTTCGCGCCGGTCCCCGCAAAAAAGGCTTCCTTCGGGAAGCCTTTTTCTTTGCTGCAAGCCCCTCAGCGCTCAGCGCCGCACCTGCAGGGCGCCCGGGTTCACGATGTTCGTCGGCGTGCCCTTGAGGAAGTTCACCACGTTGTCGAAGGCCGCACCGAAATACAGCTCGTAGTGGTCCTGCTCGACATAGCCGATATGCGGAGTGCAGATGCAGTTCTCCAAGCGGAGCAGGGCATGGCCCTGAAGGATGGGCTCGCTCTCAAAAACGTCCACCGCGGCCATGCCGGGGCGACCGCGGTTCAAGGCGGCGATCAGGGCGTCGGGTTCGATGAGCTCAGCGCGCGAGGTGTTCACCAGCAGGGCCGTGGGCTTCATGCACGACAGCGTCTCCAGCGTGATGATGCCGCGCGTCTCCTCGCTCAGGCGCAGGTGCAGCGAGATCACGTCGCACTGCGAGAAGAACTCCTCGCAGGAGGTGGCTGCCTGGTAGCCGTCAGTCAGCGCCTGGGCACGCGAGGATTCGCGGCCCCACACGCGCACGTTCATGCCGAAGGCCTTGCCATAGCCCGCGACGATCTGCCCGATGCGCCCGTAGCCCCAGATGCCCAGCGTCTTGCCGCGCAGCACGCTGCCGATGCCGAAGTTGGGCGGCATGCTGGCCGACTTCAAACCTGACTGCTGCCAGGCGCCATGCTTGAGGTTGGCGATGTACTGCGGCAGGCGGCGCATGGCCGCCATGGTGAGCGCCCAGGCCAATTCCGCCGGTGCCACGGGGGAGCTGACGCCCTCGGCCACCGCGATGCCGCGTTCGGTGCAGGCGGCAACGTCGACGTGGCTGCCGACCTTGCCGGTCTGCGCGATGAGCTTGAGGCGGGGGAGCTTCTCGATGAGCTGGCGCGTGATGTGGGTGCGTTCGCGCACCAGCACGATGACGTCGGCGTCTTTCAGGCGCACCGAAAGCTGGCCCAGGCCCTTGACGGTGTTGGTGTAGACCTTGGCGGAATAGGCGTCCAGTCGCGATGCGCAATGCAGTTTGCGCACGGCATCTTGATAGTCGTCAAGAATCACAATGTTCATCCCCACATTGTGCCTTGGCCGGGGCGCCGGTCGCCCCATGGCAGGGCCTTGCCAGCGATGAAACAGGCCGGTACGGACGGGTGACACGGCCTCAGAGCAGAGTGTTCTTAGCCGTGCCCCAGCCACCAGTTAAGGACACGCCGGATTCAGCCACCAGGTGCGGTCAGGCCTGAGCGGCGGTGGGCACTGGCAGCCGCGACGGGAAACCTTCGGCTGTGCCGGTCGGTCGAGCGAACGACGCTTCAGGCCCTTAGTGTTGAGGTTCGCAGGCAGCCAAACGCTCCAGCTCGGCGCAGACATCGGCCATGCGACCGGCGATGACCATGCGGCCGTGGCCGCGCAGCACGCGAATGCTGCCCGAGGCGGGCGGCAGGGCGCAGGAAGGGCGGGCTGGGGGCTTGCCGACCAGGTCCAGGGCGCGGGGCTGGCGCGTGCCGCCCGGGGTGGCGCAGGTGCGGGGCACGGAGGCTGACCGTGGCTGTCCGCCGGCTGGGTGCGGTAGGCGCGGGACGGCAGCGGCGCGAGCGGGCACATCGGCCTGCGCGCTGTGGTGCTGCGCCCAGGCCGGGCGCTGGCGGTTCCACCAGCGGTGCAGTGCGGTTAAGGGGTGGGCGAGGGCCGATGCGGCCAGAAGGGCAATTCCCATGTGAAAACTCCAGAGGTCAGAGGTTGAACACAGGCAGGATTGCGAAGAGGCACCAGCGCAGGGCTGGCAGGCCACACAGCCCGCCCAACGCCCGCCACCTGCACGGTGCGCAGCAGGGTGCTACATCAGCATGGTGTTGCGGATCAGGCCCACGGCGAGACCTTCGATGGCAAAGGACTCGCCGGGCTCGACCACGATGACCGGGTAGTCGGGGTTCTCGGGCAGCAGTTCGATGGCGTGGGCCGTGCGGCGCAGGCGTTTGACCGTGACGTCATCGCCCAGGCGGGCCACGATGATCTGGCCGTTGCGCGCTTCATGGGCGATCTTCACGGCGAGCAGGTCGCCGTCCATGATGCCGGCGTCGCGCATGGACATGCCGCGCACCTTCAGCAGGTAATCGGGCTTGTGCTGGAACAGGCTGTCCTCGACGCAATACGATTGATCCACATGTTCCTGCGCGAGAATGGGCGAACCGGCGGCCACGCGGCCGATGAGGGGCAGCATGAGTTGCGAGAGGCCCGGGATGGGCAGGCTGTACTGCGTGCCGCGCGCGGCGTTGATGGAACGCACGGCTTCGCTGCGCAGGCGGATGCCGCGTGAGGTGCCGCTGACCAGCTCAATGACGCCCTTGCGCGCCAGGGCCTGGAGATGCTCTTCGGCGGCATTGGCCGACTTGAAACCCAGCTCGGCAGCGATTTCTGCGCGGGTGGGCGGAGCGCCGGTACGTGCGATGGCGGCCTGGATGAGGTCCAGAATCTGTTGTTGGCGTGCCGTGAGTTTGGGGCTGTTGAGCATGGCGGGCTCCAAAGTGCAAAAAGGCTGTGGTTTGATCCAGTAACTGTATTTTTAACCAGTTTTCCAGGGGATGCAAGTGAGCGCAGGAAAAATCGTTGTTTTGGGCACGGGCGGCACCATCGCCGGCAAGGCGGGCAAGGCGGGCGACAACATTGGCTACGTGGCCGGCCAGGTCGGCGTGCAGGACCTGCTCGACGGCGTTCCCGGCCTGGCAGGCGCTGCGCAAGGCGCCCTGGAGGTGGAGCAGGTTGCGCAGATCGACAGCAAGAACATGGAGTTCGCCGTCTGGGCCGCGCTGGCGCGCCGCTGCCGCGAGCACCTGGACGACGACGGCGTGCGTGCCATCGTCGTGACGCATGGCACGGACACGCTGGAGGAAACGGCCTGGTTCCTGCACAGCGTGCTCGACGCACGCAAGCCCGTGGTGTTGACCTGCGCCATGCGCCCGGCCACGGCCGTAGCGCCCGACGGGCCACAGAATCTGCTCGATGCCCTGGCCGTGGCCAATGCGCCTGGCGCGCGCGGGGTGCTCACGGTGTGCGCGGGCGCCTTGCACGGCGCGCGGCAGGTGCAGAAGGTGCACCCCTACCGTGTGGATGCGTTCAGCTCCGGCGAAGGCGGGCCGTTGGGCTGGGTGGAAGAGGGCCGTGTGCGCTTGGCACAGGATTGGCAACAAGCACAGGCGGGGTGGGCGCAAGCAGCTCTTGAAAAGATAGCGTCAGGCGCCGCCTGGCCGCGCGCCGAGATCGTCATGAACTATGCCGGAGCGAGCGGCTCGACCGTGGATGCGCTGGTGCGCGACGGCGTGCAGGGCCTGGTGGTTGCGGCCACGGGCAACGGCACGCTGCACCATGCGCTGCAGGCGGCGCTGGAGCGCGGGCAGCAGGCTGGAGTGGCCGTGCGCGTGACCACCCGCTGCCCTCAGGGCCAAGTGCTGGCCCTGCCGTGGGCGGAGCCTGCGCTGCCGCTGGCGCCGGGGCTCATTCCGGTGAAGGCCAGGGTGTCGCTGATGCTTGAATTGCTGGGAGCCGTGGCGCCTACTGTTTGAACGCACCAATGAAAACGCCCCGCATGCGGGGCGTTGCCAGGCTGCGGGCCGAAGCCCGCAAGGGCGCAATCAGTCGGCGAGCGCGGCGAAGGCGCGAGCGGTGATCTCTTCCACACTGCCCGTGCCGCTGATGGCGCGGTACTTGGGTGCGGCCGCCGGGTCTTGCTGGGCCCAGCCGGAGTAGTAGTCGACCAGGGGGCGCGTCTGGGCGCTGTAGACGTCCAGGCGCTTCTTGACGGTTTCTTCCTTGTCGTCTTCGCGCTGGATCAGGTCTTCGCCGGTCGCGTCGTCCTTGCCCGCCACCTTGGGGGGGTTGAACTTGACGTGGTAGGTCCGGCCGCTGCCGGGGTGCGAGCGGCGGCCGCTCATGCGTTCAATGATGGCGTCGAACGGCACGTCGATCTCCAGCACGTAGTCCAGCTTCACGCCGGCGGCCTTCATGGCGTCGGCCTGGGGGATGGTGCGCGGGAAGCCGTCGAACAGGAAGCCCTGGGCGCAGTCGGGCTGGGCGATGCGTTCCTTCACCAGGTTGATGATCAGGTCATCGCTGACCAGGCCGCCCGATTCCATGACCGCCTTGGCCTGCAGGCCCAGCGGCGTACCGGCCTTGACGGCGGCGCGCAGCATGTCGCCGGTCGAGATTTGTGGGATACCGTATTTCTGGCAGATGAAAGTGGCCTGCGTGCCCTTGCCGGCGCCGGGTGCGCCCAACAGAATCAGTCTCATGGAAGTCCTCTAAGTGTGTGAAACCTGGCGGCACTCGGCCACGGGAATGCGGCTTCCCGGATGCGGTGCTTTTTATATAGAAAGCAAGGATAGCACGCGCATCTTTCGCTCCCGCTTACGCGCGGCTCAACCCACCAGGGCGCGCACGCGTGCCAGGTCCTCGGGCGTGTCCACGCCCGGGCCGGGGGCCGTGGGCGTCACGTGCACGGCGATGCGGTGGCCGTGCCAGAGCGCGCGCAGCTGCTCCAGCGCCTCGATGACCTCGGTAGGCGCCTGCGGCAGCGCAGGGAACTGGCGCAGGAAGCCCGCGCGGTAGCTGTACAGACCGATGTGGCGCAGCGGCGCGAAGCCGGCCAGCGCCGCCACGCCCGGCTGCGCCTGTGCGGCGCTGCCATCCCACCAGGCGCTGCCGGCGTGGTCGCGTGCATGCGGGATGGGCGCGCGGCTGAAGTAGTGCGCCAGGCCGCGCGCGTCGCGCACCACCTTGACGATGTTGGGGTTGGCCAGGTCGGCCACCGTGTTGATCGGGTGCGCTGCGGTGCCCATGCTGGCCTCGGGGTGGGCGGCCAGCAGCGCGGCCACGGCGCCTATGAGCCCGGGGTCGATCAGCGGTTCGTCGCCCTGCACGTTCACCACCACGTCGTCGCCATCCATGCCCAGCAGCGCGCAGGCCTCGGCCAGGCGGTCGCTGCCGCTGGGGTGGTCGGCGCGCGTGGCGATGGCCTCCACGCCGTGCTGGCGGCAGGCTTCGAGGATGCGCTCGTCGTCGGCCGCGACCACGGTGCGCAGGGCGCCGCTCTGCGCGGCGCGCCGGGCCACGCGCACCACCATGGGCAGGCCGGCGATGTCGGCCAGGGGCTTGTCGGGCAGGCGGCTCGATGCCATGCGTGCCGGAACCAGCACCGTGAAGCCGGTGGCCGGCGTGTTCATTTCTCCAGTTCCTCGTCGGTCAGCGTGCGGGCCTCGTTCTCCAGCAGCACGGGGATGCCGTCGCGCACCGGGTAGGCCAGGCGGGCGCTGCGCGAGACCAGTTCCTGGCGCTCCCGGTCGTAGGTGAGGGGGCCCTTGGTGACGGGGCAGACCAGCAGTTCGAGCAGTTTGGTGTCCATGGCGCGGAAGTAGGTGGAAAGGAAATCAGGAGGGCGATGATAGCGAGCGCGCGCGCACCGCGGTCAGGCGGGCGTCGAGCGCGGCGAAGAAGCTGCCGTCGATCTGCACCTGCAGCGGCACGGCCAGCGCATCGGGGTGGCGGTGCCACAGCTTCACGGCGTCTTTTTCGGTGCAAACCAGCGTGTAGGCTTTGTCCAGCGGGCGCTGCCAGCTATCAAAATCAGAGTGATCCGGCAGGCCTTGCGCCAGCGCCAGCGTGAGCCCTTGCGCCTGCAGCATGGCGAAGAAGTCCTGCGGCCGGGCGATGCCCGCCACGGCCAGCAGCGTTTGGCCGCGCAGCTGCTCCAGGGGCACCTGTGTGCCATCGGCGCACACGGCATGGGGGGCCAGCGTGCGCCGCAGCGCGAATGCGGGCGCCCCGCCGCCGGCCACCGGAGCACCGGCATGCACCACCAGGTCCACCGGGCGCGGCCAGGGCTCGCGCAGCGGGCCGGCGGGCAGCAGGAAGCCGTTGCCCGTGCCCTGGTCGTTGAAGACGCAGATTTCGATGTCCCGCGCCAGCGCCAGGTGCTGCAGGCCGTCGTCGCAGACGATCACGTCGGTGGCAGGGTGCGCGGCGCGCAGCGCGCGGGCGGCGTCGATGCGCCGTTCGGCCACGAACACCGGCACGCCGCAGGCGCGGGCAATCAGCGCCGGCTCGTCGCCGACCTCGGTGGCCGGGCTGTCGGCATGCACCGGGCGGCAGCCTTGCGTGCTGCGCCCGTAGCCCCGCGAGACCACGCCCGGGTGCAGCCCCTGCGCCTGCAGGTGTCGCACCACGGCCATGACCACCGGCGTCTTGCCCGCGCCGCCGGCCACCACGTTGCCGACGACGATGACCGGTACGCCCGGGTGCTCGGCACGCAGCACGCCGGCGCGGTAGAGCAGGCGGCGTACGGCCACCACCACACCCAGGGCGAGCGAGAGCGGCCAGAGCAGCCAAGCCAGCAGGCCGCGCCGCTGCCAGGCGCGCTGCAGCGCGGCTTCAGGCGCCGGGGCGTTGGGAGGCGGGGAGGGCGGCTGCGGCGCGGCGGCAGCCATGGGGCTTCAGGTCCGGCCAGCGCCCGCGCGGGCGGACGACTGGGTGGCGAAGGTGATCTGCGTCAGGCCCACGCGGCGTGCGGCCTCCATCACCGTCACCACGGCCTGGTGCGGCGCCGTGGCGTCGGCGCTGATGATGACGATGCTGCCGGGCCCGGCCTTGGCGGCCTCCTGCAGCGCAGCGGCCAGGGCCTCGACGCTCTTGCCGTCCAGGCCGGTCTTGTTCACGGCGTAGCGGCCGTCGGCGGCCACGGCGACGATGACTTCCTTGGGTCGGTCGCGCTGCTGCTCGGCGTCGGCCACGGGCAGCGTGAGCTGCAGCTCGGTGAACTTGCTGTAGGTGGTGGTCAGCATCAGGAAGATGAGGATCACCAGCAGCACGTCGATGAACGGGATCAGGTTGATCTCCGGCTCTTCCTTGGCGCGGGGGCGGAAGTTCATGGGCGGCGTGCCTTGGGCGTTACTTACGCAGGCGCAGCAGGTGCCGAACGAATTGCTCCGACGACAGCTCCAGCGTTAGCAGGTATTCGTCGACCCGGCCACGGAAGTAGCGCCAGAAGATCAGCGCCGGGATGGCAATGATCAGGCCGAAGGCCGTGTTGTACAGCGCCACCGAGATGCCGTGTGCGAGCTGCGCCGGGTTGCCGCTGCCCATGCCGCCGCCCGCGCCGCCCTGGGAGCCGAAGATCTCGATCATGCCAACCACCGTGCCCAGCAGGCCCAGCAGCGGCGCGGCCGAGGCGATGGTGGCCAAGGCGCTGAGGTAGCGCTCCAGGCGGTGCGCCACCACGCGGCCCGCGCCTTCCATGGAGGCGCGCAGGTCCGATTCGGAGCAGCGAGGGTGGCTGTTGAGTGTGCGCAGGCCGGTGGCAAGCACCTCGCCCAGGGCCGAGTTCTGCGCGAGCTGGCTCACCACGTCGGGGCCGGGCACCGTCTGGGACGACACGGAGATGGCTTCGTCCAGCAGCTTGGGGGGGGCGACGCGCGCCGTCTTGAGGGAGATGAAGCGCTCAAAAATCAGCGCCATGGCCAGTACCGAGCAGGCAATCAAGGGCCAGATGGGCCAGCCTGCGGCTTGTATGATGGACAGCAATTCTCTCTCCGCGCGGGTAGGGCAAAAGGCGATTATGGCCCAGCTTTGGCGGTTTTCCCCTCCCTGGCACCCGGCCCGGGCTGCCCGCCGGCCCGGTTTCCCCCTCACCCACAGTTTCTGTGGATAACTTTGTGGAAAACGGCACCTCAGGGGCCTGCGAAATGGCGTCAATCCGTCACGGAAACAGATTGATGAAAAATTACGCAGGAGAATTTGCTTATAAAACAAAGGCTTGCACGGATATTCGTGGCATTTGCCGCTTTTTGTCAGACAAACAGTTACATCGCCGACGCAACCCGCTCCTGTGGAATACTGCGCCGCAGCAACCGCCCCGAACCGCCTGAATACCGATGATCGACCCCGCAAACCAAGGAATGGCGCCACGTATCTGGGAGGTTGGCGCGCTGTGCCGCGCCGTGGCTGACACCCTGCAGGCGCGCTTCAATCCTGTCGCGGTGCGCGGCGAGATCACGGGCTTCTCGCGCGCTTCCAGCGGACATTGCTACTTCTCCATCAAGGACGCGCAGGGCCAGATCCGCTGCGCCATGTTCCGCCGCGCCGCCAGCCTGCTCGACTTCGTGCCGCGCGACGGCGAACTGGTCGAGCTGCGCGGGCGCCTGGGCGTGTACGAGGCGCGTGGCGACCTGCAGCTCGTCGTCGAAAGCCTGCAGCGTGCCGGCCAGGGCGCGTTGTTCGAGCAATTCCTGAAGCTGAAGGCCCGGCTGGAGGCCGAAGGGCTTTTCGACGCGGCGCGCAAGCGCGCCCTGCCGCTGATGCCGCGCGGCATTGGCCTCGTCACCTCGCCCGGCGCCGCCGCGCTGCACGATGTGGTGACCGCGCTGCGCCGGCGCGTGCCGCACATCCCGGTGGTGCTGGTGCCGGCGCTGGTGCAGGGCGCGGGCGCCGCGCCCTCGATGTGCGCCGCGCTGTCCACGCTCTACCGCATGGCGCAGGAAGAGGGCGGCCCGCCCATCGACGTGGTGCTGCTCGTGCGCGGGGGCGGCGCCATCGAAGACCTGTGGGCCTTCAACGACGAGCAGCTGGCGCGCACCATCGTGCAGAGCCCGGTTCCCGTCATCAGCGGCGTGGGCCATGAAACCGACTTCACCATTGCCGACTTCTGCGCCGACCTGCGCGCGCCCACGCCCACGGCCGCGGCCGAGCTGGTGGCAGAGCCGCGTGGTGTATGGCTGGGCGCGCTCGACCTGCTGGCCGACCGGCTGGGTGACGGCGTGCAGCGCCAGCTCGACCAGCGCGGCCAGCGCCTGGACCAGTGGGCCGGGCGCCTGGGCCGGCCTTCGGGCCTGGCGGTGCGCGAGCAGCAACGCATGGCCCGCCTGGCCGAGCGCATGCGCAGCGCAACGCTATTGAAATTGCAGCAGCTCGCGCATAACCAGCAAGCGCTGCAGGCCAGTTTTCCGTCAGATGTTCAGCAAAGCCTGGCCGCGCAGCAGCAGCGCCTGGAGCGCGCCGCGCTGCGCCTGCAACTGCTGGACCCGCGCCTGGTGCTGCAGCGCGGCTACGCCCTGCTGAGCGACGCCGAGGGCCGCTCGGTCACCAGCGTGCAACAGGCGCCGCCGGGCACGCAACTCCACGCCGCGCTGGCCGACGGCGGGCTCGACCTTACCGTGCGGTAAACCCACGCCTGCAAAGATTGGGGCTTCTTTCTACAATGGTCCGTTGACTCGTTCGCTGCCCGTGCTCCGCACAGGCACCCTCCACAAGAACCACGAAAGGACTACCCCATGGAACACACCCTGCCTGCGCTGCCTTACGCCATCGACGCCCTGGCACCGCACTACAGCAAGGAAACGCTGGAGTACCACCACGGCAAGCACCACAACGCCTATGTGGTGAACCTCAACAACCTGCAAAAGGGCACCGAGTTCGAGTCGATGTCCCTCGAAGAGATCATCAAGAAGTCCAGCGGCGGCATCTACAACAACGCGGCCCAGATCTGGAACCACACCTTCTTCTGGAACTGCATGACCCCCAATGGCGGTGCCGAGCCCACCGGCGCGCTGGCCGCAGCCATCACCGCCAAGTGGGGCAGCTACGCCGCCTTCAAGGAAGCCTTCGTCAAGAGCGCTGTGGGCAACTTCGGTTCGGGCTGGACCTGGCTGGTCAAGAAGGCCGACGGTTCGGTCGACATCGTCAACACCGGCGCCGCCGGCACGCCCCTGACCACCGCCGACAAGGCCCTGCTGACGGTGGACGTGTGGGAGCACGCCTACTACATCGACTACCGCAACCTGCGCCAGAAGTTTGTCGAGACCTTCCTGGGCAGCCTGGTGAACTGGAAGTTCGCCGAAGCCAACTACGCCTGAGCGGCTTGCGCCCATGAAAAAACGGCCCTCGGGCCGTTTTTTTATGGTCTTTTTGGCCGGGAAAGCTTTTGTGCAAAGCGCTGAAAGCTATGAAAACAATAGCGCCTGGGGCTTCACGGGCGGCTGAAGGGCGCACCCTGTAGCCGGGTGCCGGCCTTGATGGCCTTCTTGGCGAACCACCCCTGGTTCATCTCCAGCACATAGCGCACCGGCTTAGTGGAGCAATGGGAATCGAGTGCCAGCGGTTTCATGTCGGCCAGATTGACGATGGTGCCGTCGTCCGCCACGAAGGCCGCCGTCAGCGGCAGCAGCGTGTTCTTCATCCAGAAGCACTGGGTGGCCGGCTGCTCGAAGACGAACAGCATGCCCTCGTGCTGCGGCATCTCCTTGCGGTGCATCAGCCCCGTCTGGCGCTCGGACGTCGCCTGCGCCACCTGCGCGTCGATGCGGTGCATGCCGACGGTCAACTCCACGCGGGGCAGGTTCAGTTGCGGGCCCTCCTGCTGCGCCACCACCAGCGGGGCGGCCGCGGCCAGGGCGCAGGACAGCAAGGTGCGAAGAAGGAGCGGACGGGACGGCAGGTTCATGGGGAGCCTTGGGAAGACGGTAGGGTTGCGGGCACAAAAAAGCCCGCAGAAGCGGGCGATTTTGTCGCAAAGAGCGGAACCTCGGCGCCAGAGTGGCTTGACCGGGGCCCGATCGTGCGGGCGCTCAGGCGTGCTTGTGCACGGCCTTCTTGTGTGCAGTCTTCTTGTGCGCCACTTTCTTGTGGGCCTTCTTGGCGGGGGCCTTGGCCGTCATGGGGGCGGTGGCCGACAGGGTGGTGGCTGCGGGTGCAGCGGGAGCCTGTGCGAACGCACCAGCGGCAAACAGGCCGGTGATCAGGGCGGTGAGGAGTTTGTTCATACAAGCCTTTGACGTGGGGGTTATGGGGATTGATACGTCGCAAATGATAGCGAAGCTTTCTCCTCAACGAGGGTTTGCAGGGCGCCGTTGACAGGATTTTTCCGAATCTTTTGTCGATAGAATGAAAAAGTTTGGAGAGTTTTGCCAACCCGCTGAAGACCCTCAGCATTCCCATCGGAGACATCCCGCCCATGACCAGCTACCAGCACATCACGGTGCCTGCCGAAGGCCAGAAGATCACCGTCAACGCCGACATGTCGCTCAATGTGCCGGACCAGCCCGTCATCCCCTTCATCGAGGGCGACGGCACGGGCGCCGACATCACCCCCGTGATGCTCAAGGTGGTCGACGCCGCCGTGGCCAAAGCCTATGGCGGCAAGCGCAAGATCCACTGGATGGAGGTCTACGCTGGTGAGAAGTCCACCAAGGTGTACGGCCCCGACGTCTGGCTGCCCGAGGAAACGCTGCACGCTGTGCGCGACTACGTGGTCTCCATCAAGGGCCCGCTCACCACGCCCGTGGGCGGCGGCATCCGCTCGCTGAACGTGGCCCTGCGCCAGGAGCTCGACCTCTACGTCTGCCTGCGCCCCATCCAGTACTTCGACGGCGTGCCTTCGCCCGTGAAGGAGCCCCACAAGACCGACATGGTCATCTTCCGCGAGAATTCGGAAGACATCTATGCCGGCATCGAGTTCGAAGCCGAGTCCGAAAAGGCCAAGAAGCTCATCAAGATCCTGCAGGAGGAATTCGGCGTCAAGAAGATCCGCTTCCCCGCCACCTCCGGCATCGGCGTCAAGCCCGTTTCGCGCGAAGGCACCGAGCGCCTGGTGCGCAAGGCCATCCAGTACGCCATCGACAACGACAAGCCCAGCGTGACCATCGTGCACAAGGGCAACATCATGAAGTTCACCGAAGGCGGTTTCCGTGACTGGGCCTACGCCCTGGCGCAGAAGGAATTCGGCGCCCAGCTGATCGACGGTGGCCCTTGGTGCAAGCTCAAGAACCCGAAGAGCGGCAAGGACATCGTCATCAAGGACAGCATCGCCGATGCCTTCCTGCAGCAGATCCTGCTGCGCCCCGCCGAGTATTCCGTGATCGCCACGCTGAACCTCAACGGCGACTACGTTTCCGACGCCCTCGCGGCCCAGGTGGGCGGCATCGGCATCGCCCCCGGCGCCAACCTGAGCGACTCCGTCGCCATGTTCGAAGCCACCCACGGCACGGCCCCCAAGTACGCCGGCAAGGACTACGTGAACCCCGGTTCCGAAATCCTCTCCGCCGAAATGATGCTGCGCCACATGGGCTGGACCGAAGCGGCCGACCTCATCATCAGCTCGATGAAGAGGTCCATCGCCAGCAAGAAGGTCACCTACGACTTCGCCCGCCTGATGGATGGCGCCACGCAGGTAAGCTGCTCGGGCTTCGGCCAGGTCATGATTGACCACATGTAAGCTCTCCGTGCCCTGGCGCTGCGTGCAGCGCCTGCACCAACCCCGCTGCCTTTCGGCGCGGGGTTTTTTTTCGCCGCTGCTGTCGCTGCGCTGGCCGCAGGCCCCTTGACGCGAGGCTTTGGCGGGGCCATGGTGTGACCAGGCTTTCACCAGCCCGCTCCACCCCATGCACCTCGAACCCTACACCCGCGTGGACGGCCTGCCGTTCACCGCCTTGCGCGAGGAAGTGCTGCGCCGCTACGGCGCGCCCCTGTCCGAAGAGCGCAACGTCGTCGGCCTCACTGCGCTGGACTACGGAGGCACCGTCTTTCGCTTCCAGGACGGCGGCCGCCTGGAGGAAGTCACCGCGCGGGCCGAAGCCCTGCACCTGGGCACCGTGGCCGTGCCGTTCCGCGACCTCGCAGCCTTCGTGCGCTCCAACGATGCCAATGCGTTCGACCGGGCGGGGTTTCTGGTCAGCCCGCTGTACGGCATCGCCTTCGTGCCCGGCGAGCCGTGCTGGGTGACGGCGCTGGCGGGGCACTGTGTGGGGGAATGGGAGGCGTTGCGGCAGGCGACTTGAATGGCGTTTTAACTGTTGTCGATCAACAGGTTTCGGTGCGAAACGGGAAATGCCGAATACATCGAATTTCAGGGACTCAAGGCCGTCATCGCCGCCAGTATGTGGTGGCCTGCAACACTGGCTTGTAGCAACGTGCGGTCAAGACTGCTGTCGGCCATGGGCAGCCGCTGGCGGTAATAAGAAGTAGGCACTCAACATTAAGGTGACCGGCGGCCTTGCCGCAACGTGTCTGAGTCGACCGACCAGTTAGGGCGCATTCCAAATGAAGGGGATGATGTCCCACATAGCGTGCGCCAAGACAACCGGAAAGAGCTTTCCACTCGACACGTAGTAGAGGCTCAAGACTAGACCGAATACTCCAACGTAGAGTGCGCCAAGCGGGCCTTGGTATAGGTGATACAGGACGCGCACCAGAAGCGCCACTCCAATGGCCACTGACAATCCGTAGCCACGTAGCCCACGGAGCAGAAACCCCAAAAGGAATATCTCCTCATAGCCCCCGTTCACAATACCCAGGAGCACTAGGGCAGGCAGCCCAATGGGCGCGCCTCCCATCAGCTTTTCCAACGGTTGACTGTAGTAGTCCCAGTCGAAAACGGAAGTGGCCGCCCGCGCGGCGCCAAACGCAAGCACCGATACAAAAAGTCCTGCGAAGACTCCGCCGAGCGAAGGCCGCGGATACAGTGACCCGACGTCGAATCCCCTCGAAGCCAGCACATAGAGAGCAGCAAGGCCGAGGAGGATTTCGAGCAGCACTAGGCCAAAAACTCCTCCCTCCGAGAACGAGCCGCTCTGAAACCCCATCGACACGGCGTACGCGGATCCAACGATAAACCATCCGAAGCACAGGGTGACAATGCCGAGAGCTTCGGGAGGCGTGGTTGTTGTTCGATAACGCACTTTGCGTTCTAACGTTTGACTTAAGCGGCCTGCCGTAGGCAGGTCCGCTTGAAGGAAGGGTTAGGCGTCGGGTTCATGGGGGCAGCACGCTCCCACAAAGCTCAAGGAACTTGCCGTCTCGGAAGCGAGCGCCAAGAGTGTGCTCCTCGTCCCAGGCCGTGGTGTAGCCGAACTCGGCCGTAAGGACGCTTTCGAGTGGCGTGACGGAGACAAATACCAAGGAAGCGTGAGGCCAGACTTCGTTTGGCGCACTGATGCTTGGCAAGGGACTATTAGGCGGCGGAAGCTCACCCGCGGCAAGTGCCTCTGCGTAAGGGCCATAGTGCTCGAACAGTGCGGATTCAATGGCTGGGCGCCAGGAAGTGATTGCACTTGCCAACGTACGCGCCTTTGCAAGGGCTTCCGCATGGGGCTCGGTTCGTGTGCCCGAAAGAACAAGAGGGACGCTCCCGATTCCTTCTAAAGCGAGAGAACCACGCCAGTGTCCGCGCGAGCGCGCGAACTCCCCCAGGATTGGGTCGCGAAAGGCCGGTGACTTGAACAAGCTGAACATTGCGCTTTGGGTTCTGGTGCGACGCCTAACGCAATGTAGACCGCACCAATCCGCAGCCCATATCTGGCGCTTGCAGTCTAAATTGGTTCGAAAAAAGTACTGCGAACGGCTTGCCGCCTGGTTCTGCAGCACATGCGCTGTATGTCATTGCGGTACTAAATTCAGCCATGAAACCCGCCGCTCCTCTCTGCTGCGCGCAACACGGAGACTTGGTCAGTTCCGCGAGCGCATTCGTTACAAGCACTATAGCTTTCGCACTGGGCTGGGCCACTCCATAGCGCCGTACATCATCAGATGACGACTTTGGGGCGTTGCTTTATCCGTTTGCTCCGGTCGAAAGAAGTCAAACGCAAGTCAGCGGCGGTGCGCATCAATGGCGCTAATGGGAGCCCACTGAAGATTGCGGCTTGATCCGCATAAAAAACGGGCGCTGCAGCCTTATGCCGCAGCGCCCGTTTCAGCCCATGCAGGCCGTGATCCGCAGATCAACCCTTTTTCTGCAGCATCTTGATCACGCTGGAAAAGTCCTCGCCGCCATGCCCCGCAATGCTGTGCGCTGCGTAGATGGCGCGCGCCATGCCGCCCAGGGGGGTGCTGGCCTTGGTGGCCATGGCGTTTTCCTGGGCCAGGCCCAGGTCCTTGAGCATGAGGTCGGTGCCGAAGCCGCCGGCGTAGCCCTTGGAGGCGGGGGCGTTTTCGTGCACGCCGGGGAAGGGGTTGTACTTTTCCAGTGCCCAGTTGCCGCCGGAGCTGCGGCGCATGATCTCGCTCAGCACCTTGGGGTCCAGGCCGTTGGCCACGCCGAGCGCGATGGCTTCGCTGGTGCCCACCATCAGGATGCCCAGCAGCATGTTGTTGCAGATCTTGGCGGTCTGGCCGGCGCCCACGGTGCCGGCATGGAAGATGTTGGCGCCCATCTTTTCCAGCAGGGGGCGGGCGCGTTCGAGCTGGGCGGTGCTGGCGCCGACCATGAAGGTCAGCGTGCCGGCAATGGCGCCGCCGGTGCCGCCGGAGACGGGCGCGTCGATGAAGTCGATGCCGGCGGCTTCGGCGGCCTTGGCGACCTTCTGGCTGGTAGCAGCGGCTATTGTTGAGCTGTCAATCACCAGCGTGCCCTTGGCAATGTTGGCGAGCAGGTTGCCGTTGCCCAGGAACAGGCCTTCCACGTGCTGGCTGGCAGGCAGCATGGTGACGATGGCTTCGGCGCCTTGCACGGCGTCCTGCGCGCTGGCGGCCACTTGCAGGCCTTCGGCCTTGACCTTGGCGAGCGCGTCCTGGCTCAGGTCGAAGGCCTTGACGCTGTGGCCGGCCTTGTGCAGGTTGATGGCCATGGGGCCGCCCATGTTGCCGAGGCCGATGAATGCGATTTGCATGGTGTTGTCTCCTGGTCGGTTTGGAAGGTTGGAAAAGGGGAGGGTGTTGCTATTGTTTCAGTAGCTGGTGGCGCTTGCTGCATGCGCTCCAGAGGCCCAAAAGGCTTGATATTTCAGGGTGCCGCCCCTTTGCGGGCCTTGGCGCGCCGGGGCGAGGCCTTGGCCTGGGGGTTGTAGGCAAGGGCGGTTTCTATCCAGTGGCGCCACTGCGCACGGGTGGCGTAGCCCATGGGTTCCACCCAGAAGTAGCCGGGCATGCCGCCCCGCGGGTCCAGCTCGCGCACGCCGGGCTGCTCGGCCGTGGCGGCGTGCTCCAGGGGCGGCAGGCGCACCAGCAGGTCTTCGCCCTTGACGGCGAGGCACAGCTTGCCGTCCACCATGAAGGCATGGCAGCCGAAGAGCTGGCGTTCCTCCACCGTGGCGTCGGCGCCCAGGTGCTCGGCCAGCGCGTCCCGCAGCGCGGCGATGAGGTGCAGGGTTTCGTCGGCCAGGGGGCGGGCGGGCATGGCGGGTAGGGGTTTTGAGGGTAAACAGCCGCTGGCGCCCGTTGATCAAGCGCTGGCGGCTATCAAAAACCTAGCGGATCGCGTCCGGCGCGTCGCCGTCCAGCATGCGCCGGGCGATGATGACGCGCATGATTTCGTTCGTGCCTTCCAGGATCTGGTGCACGCGCGCGTCGCGCATCAGGCGCTCCAGCGGGTATTCGCGGATGTAGCCGTAGCCGCCGTGCAGTTGCAGCGCTTCGTTGCAGACGTTGAAACCTGCGTCGGTGGCGAAGCGCTTGGCCATGGCGCAGTAGGTGCTGGCGTCGGGCGCGCCGGCGTCGAGCTTGCTGGCGGCCAGGCGCACCATCTGGCGCGCGGCCACGAGTTCGGTGGCCATGTCGGCCAGCTTGAACTGCAGCGCCTGGAAGCTGGCGATGGGCTTGCCGAACTGCTTGCGGTCGTGCATGTACTGCTGCGCCTGCTTGAGCGCGCCCTGGGCCGCGCCCACCGAGCAGGTGGCGATGTTGATGCGCCCGCCGTCCAGGCCCTTCATGGCGATCTTGAAGCCTTCGCCCTCGCGGCCCAGTAGGTGGTTGGCGGGAATGCGCACGTTGTCAAAGCTGATGGTGCGCGTGGGCTGGCTGTTCCAGCCCATTTTTTCTTCCTTCTTGCCGTAGCTGATGCCGGGGGCATCGGCTGGCACGGCAAAGGCGCTGATGCCGGCGGCGCCCGAACTGGCATCGCCCGTGCGGGCCATGAGCACCAGCACGTCGGTGCTGCCGGCGCCGGAGATGAAGGCCTTGGAGCCGTTGATGACGTATTCGTGGCCCACCAGCTCGGCGCGCGTCTTGAGCGAGGCGGCGTCCGAGCCCGCGCCGGGCTCGGTCAGGCAGTAGGAGGCCAGTTTTTCGCCGGTGGTCAGCAGCGGACCCCAGTGGTCGCGCACCTCGGGCTGGGCCCAGGTGCCGAGCATCCAGGTGGCCATGTTGTGGATGGTGATGAAGGCGGTGGTGGAAGGGTCCACGGCCGCCATTTCCTCGAACACCAGCGTGGCGTCGAGCCGGGGCAGTGCCAGGCCGCCCGCGGCCTCGGGTGCATACAGGCCGCAGAAGCCGAGTTCACCGGCCTTGGCGATGGCCTCGCGCGGGAAGATGCCTTCGGCGTCCCAGTGCGCCGCATGCGGGGCCAGCTCGGCCAGGGCGAATTGGCGCGCGGTGTCGGCAAAGGCGCGCTGGTCTTCGGTCAGTTCAAAGTCCATGGGCTGGTCTCCGGGTCGGGTGTGCTTTTGTTTTTATAGCTGATGGCGCTTGCCTGGCAAGCGCTGGAGCCTGATTTTTCTCGAAACTCTTGTCTGCGGGCGCGTTGCATAAAACCGGCGCGGCCTAGACCAGCAGACGCCGCGCAAGGGCCTGGGCCGGCCGCGCCGCCCCGCCGCGCTGGCGTCGTCCCCCCTTCCGCGTAGCGCAGCGAAGCAGAGAGGGGGGAAGGCGCGCAGCGCCTCAGGGGGGAGTTACTTCAGGCTGATCGTGGTGTTCACACCATGGCCGGCCGTGCTGTCGTCGAACCAGCGCGACGTCACGGTCTTGGTCTGGGTGTAGAACATGATGACCTGCTTGCCGTAGGGGCCCAGGTCGCCGAGCTTGGAAGCGCGCGAGCCGGTGAACGAGAACAGCGGCACGGGCACGGGCACCGGCACGTTGATGCCGACCTGGCCCACGTCGATCTCTTCCTGGAACTTGCGTGCGGCGGCGCCACTTTGCGTGAACACGGCGGTGCCGTTGCCGTTGGGGTTGGCGTTGATGAACTCGATGGCTTCGTCCAGGTTGGCCGCGCCCACCAGGCTCAGCACGGGGCCGAAGATTTCCTGGTCATAGATGGCCATGCCGGGCTTGACGTTGGAGAAGATCGTCGGGCCGACGAAGTTACCCTTTTCGTAGCCAGCCACTTGCGGCTTGCGGCCGTCCAGTTCCAGCGTGGCGCCGTCGGCAATGCCGCGTTCGATCAGGCCTTCGATGCGCGACAGTGCCTGGCACGAGATGACCGGGCCCACGTCCGTGCCCTTTTCGGTGCCGCCGCTGATCTTGAGCGTCTTGGCCTTCGCCACCAGGTCGGGAATCCACTTCTGGGCCTCGCCCACCAGCACCACCACGGGCAGGGCCATGCAGCGCTGGCCGGCCGCGCCGAACGAGGCACCGGCGATGGCGTTGAGGGTCTGCTCCTTGTTGGCGTCGGGCAGGATGATGGCGTGGTTCTTCGCGCCCATCATGCACTGCGCGCGCTTGCCGGCCAGGGTGGCGCGGTTGTACACGTGCGTACCCACCTTGGTGGAGCCCACGAACGACACGGCCTTGATGTCCGGGTGGTCGCAGATGGCGTTCACGGCCATTTCGCCGCCGTGGATCACGTTCAGCACGCCGGGCGGAATGCCGGCCTGCAGGGCCAGCTCGCACAGGCGCATGGTGACCATGGGGTCTTGCTCGGAGGGCTTGAGCACGAAGGTGTTGCCCGTGGCGATGGCCATGGGGAACATCCACAGCGGGATCATGGCCGGGAAGTTGAAGGGCGTGATGCCGGCGCACACGCCCAGGGGCTGCAGCAGGGTGTAGGTGTCCACGCCATTGGCTACGTTGTTGGCCAGCTCGCCCAACTGCAGGTTGCCGATGCTGGCAGCATGCTCCACCACTTCCAGGCCACGGAACACGTCGCCTTCGGCGTCGGGCAGCGTCTTGCCCTGTTCGGCGGTCAGCATGGCGGCCAGTTCGCCCATGTTTTCACGGATGAGCTGTTGCAGCTTCAGGAAGATGCGCGCACGGGCGCCGATGGGGGTCTTCTTCCAGGTCTTGAAGGCTTCCTTGGCCGAGGCCACGGCGGCGTCGATTTCTTCAGCGGTGGCGAAGGGCACGCGCGCCAGCACCTGCTGCGTGGCGGGGTTGACCACGTCGCGCCATTCGGTGGTCTTGGATTCAACGAACTGGCCGTTGATCAGCAGCTTGACGGTGGGGGCCTTGACGGCGGTGGATGCATCCATGGAACTGTCTCCTGAATAAGAACGTGGGCGGCAACAACGCCGACTGGCACGCATGGTAGCTGTGCGAAATTATCAGCACAAGAGACAATATCGCACCTGAGATTTGCAAATTTGCACATCGTTCGCCACTGCCGGGAATGCTCCTGAAAAGAGAGCTGCTGGCGCTCGCTGTATTGGGGAAAGAGGCGGTTTTTGCCTGCCATCGCGCCGGGCTAGGCCGGCCCCGCCGCGCCCAGCAGGCGCTGGGCCCAGGCCGGCATGTCATCCACCAGCGCAGTAGTGGCTTTGGCGGTGCGCACGGCCACCAGGCGCGGGCCGCCGTCGGCCGCATCGGCCGCGTCGTACAGGTAGGCGGCATCGGCCCGCGGCACCGCCTGTGCCAGGTGGGCCATGGTGCGCGGGTAGCGCGCCAGGATGCGCTCGGGCGGCACGGGGTGTCCGCCCTCGCGCACGCGCTGCGCCACGCGGTCGAGCAGGCGGGTGGGGTCGTCCAGCGCCACGATGTACAGGGCCACGGTGTAGCCGTGGCGCCGCGCGTCGTCGATCAGGGCCAGCTTGGAGGGGTGGGAGAAAACGGTTTCGCTGGCAAACGGCGTGCGCGACCTGAGCAGGGCGGCGCGGCGCGCATCGGCCCAGGCTCGGGCGGCTTCGGAACGCTCTTGCGGGTTGGCGATGTGCTGCAGATGCTCGCGCTCATGCAGGTCGGCGTTCACGAATTCCAGCGGCGGCCCCAGCACCCCTTCGCGCACCAGGGCGCGGTACAGCGTGGACTTGCCCGCGCCATTGGGGCCGGCGAGCAGGTGGAACCAGAGAGGAGAGGGCGGGGCCGCGCGGCGCGCCGGCATGGCCGGTCAGGCCGCGTGCAACTGGTTGTCGCGCACCACTTCGCGTACGCGCTGGGCCAGCGAGCCGCTGGTCTGGGCCGCCAGCAGGCGGGCGGTGAGGGCGTCCACCGAGGCGGGGGCGGTGGCCTGGGGGGCGGCTTCGTACTGCTCGATGGCGGCGCGGGCTTCCTGCACGCTCAGGCCGGTGTGCTCCACGATCTGGCCCAGCGTGGCCCAGTATTCGATCTGGCTGGCTACCGAGCGGCGCATGGGCTGCGCAGCTTGGCGGGCCTGCTCGACGAGGGTGCTGGGCAGCTTGACGGATGCGAACGGGGTGGAAGCCATGGCAATCTCCTGATTGGCGCATTTTGCGCCATAAAGCCACTATTGGCAAATGCAGGCAAAAACGCAAGGGAACACCGTGCGGGTTCGTGGCCTGTTCTGTGCAGAAGTACCTCTGCGAGCGAAAATAGCGTGCTCTACATTTGCAAATTTGCACAACGTACACCCGCGGAGACGCCATGGACTGGGACAACCTGCGCTACTTCCTTGAACTGGCCCGCGCCGGCACCCTGGTGGGCGCGGCGCGCCGGCTGGAGGTGGACCACACCACGGTGGCGCGGCGCATCCAGGCATTGGAGAAGCAGATGGACGTGGCCCTGTTCGCGCGCGAAGCCGGCGGCCACCGCCTCACCGAGGCCGGCCGCCAGTTGCTGCCGCAGGTGGAAGCCATGGAGAGCGCCTTTCAGGCCGTGCAGAGCGCGGCGCCGGGCACACCCGGTGGGCTGACGGGCGTGGTGCGCATCGGCACGCCCGAGGGCTTTGGCACCGCCGTGCTGGCGCCGCACCTGGCGCGCTTTGCCAGCGCGCACCCGGGGCTGGTGATCGACCTGCTGGCGCTGCCCCGGCTGGTGCACCTGTCGCGGCGCGAGGCCGACATCGTCGTGTCGCTGGAGCGCCCGGCGCGCGGCTCGGTGGTGGCCACGCGGCTGACCGACTACGTGCTGCAGCTCTACGCCTCGCACGACTACCTGCAGGCGCACGGGCCCATCGCCGCCCGCGAAGACCTGCGCGGCCATACCTTCATCAGCTACATCGACGACCTGCTGTTCAGCAAGGAGCTGCAGATCCTGGGCGAGCTGCACCGGCCCGAGCACTACGCGCTGCGCAGCACCAGCATCCTGGCGCAGTACGAGGCCACGCGCTCGGGCGCCGGCCTGGCCGTGCTGCCGGCCTTCATCGCCGACCGCGACCCGCAGCTGGTGCGCGTGCTGCCCGGTGTGGCGCGGTTCACGCGCACCTTTTGGATGTCCATGCCCGAAGAAGGCCGCCACCTGGCGCGCATGCAGGCCACCTGGACGCTGATGCGCGAGACGGTGCAGCAGCAGCAGGCCATGCTGTTGTCGCTGCGAGACGAAACGCCGGCCGGCCCGCTGCCCTAGGAATGTGAAAACAGGCCATTTGTGACTAATTGATAATAGACACGTTATGCTCAGGGCCTTCTTGAAAGGTGCGCCCCGGCGCCAGCTCTCCGTTTCCTCCGTCTGAACGTGTCCGAAACCCCGCGCAAGCTCCCGTTGTGGCCCTGGTTCGCAGGCTTGGCGGTAGCGTTGTTGGGCCTGCTGGCCAGCGGGTGGCTCTACCAGATCCAGCGCGCATCGCTGGCCGCCACCGAGCAGGCGCGCTTCGAGCAGAAGGCCAGTGAATTCACCGATGCGCTGGGCCAGCGCGTCGCCGCCTACACCGAGATCGTCTACGGCCTGCGCGGGCTCTTCGTCACCAACCCCGCCACCGGCCGCGCCGCGTTCGACGAGGCGGTGCGCGAGCTGGACGTGCCTTCGCGCTACCCCGGGCTCAAGAACCTGTCCTTCACCCGCCTGGTCGCCGCCACCGAGCGCGCGGATTTCGAGGCCCGCGTGCGCGCCGACACCTCGCTGGGCCCGCAGGGCCTTCCCGGCTTCGCCATCCACCCGCCGGGCGAGCGGGCGGAATATTTCGTGGCCGACTACATCTGGCCGCGCGAGGGCAACGAGCGTGTGCTGGGGCTGGACATCAGCTCGCAGCCCGCCAACCTGGCCGCCATGCAATACAGCCGCGACAGCGGCAAGGTCGTGGCCTCGGCGCCGTTCGAACTGCTGCAGGAGAAGGAGCACCGGCTGGGCTTCGTCATCCGCGTGCCGGTGTTCGTGCACGGGCCAGGCGAAGCGGGGCGCCGCTTCATCGGCGCGGTGGGCGCCACGGCGCGCTTTCATGACATCGTGCAGGCCATCGCCCGCGAAGGGCACATGGACGGGCTGGCGGTGTCGGTCACCGACATGGGCTCGACGCGCCCCGGCGCGGCGCAAGAAAAGCCGCGCGAGCTGCTGCAGAGCGACGCCGTCGATGCCCTGCCCGGCACTGCCGCCACGCTGCGCCAGCTGAACGTGCACGACCGGCGCTGGCAGGTGGGCTTCCAGCCGTCCGCGTCCTTCCTGTCGGCCGCCGAGCGGCGCCTGCACGTCGTGTCGGTGCTGGTGTCGGGCATTGCCGCGCTGCTGCTGGGCGCCGTGGTGGCGCTGCTGGCCCTGCAGCGGGCGCAGGCCATGCAGCGCGTGAACGCCTCCGACGCCGCGCGCGCCGAGAGCGAAAACCGCTTCCACACCCTGTTCAACCAGGCCGCCGTGGGCGTGGCCCTGGTGGAAACCGCCACGGGCCGCTTCGTGGACGTGAACCAGAAGCTCTGCAACGTGGTCGGCCGCCCGGCCGAAACCCTGCGCGGCAGCCGCCTGGCCGACTGGCGCGATCCGCGCGACGCCGCCGAGGACGACGCGCAGATGGAACGCTTTCGCGAGAGCGGCCGGGGCGAGTTCACGCTGGAAATGCGCAGCCTGCGCCCCGACGGCAAGGCCGTGTGGCTGGAGCGCACCGTGTCCGCCATGCACATGGACGGCACGCCGCACGACCACCATATCGTCGTGCTGCAGGACATCACCGAGCGCAAGCGCATGCAGGACGAGGTGCGCAGCAGCGAGATGCGCATGCGCGAGATGCTGCGCCGCCTGCCCGTGGGCGTGTTCCTCGTGCGGCCCGACGGGCGCATGACCAACCGCAACGAACACTTCGAGCAGATCACCGGCTACACCGAGGAAGACGTGCCCACGTCTGCCGCCTGGTGGGACACCGTGTACCCCGACCCCGAATACCGCCACCGTTCCCAGGCGCGCTGGTTCGCCGCGCGCGACAAGGCAGCGGCCGAGGGCGCGCCCATTCAGCCGGTCGAATACACCATCCGCTGCAAGAACGGGCAGGACCGCAGCGTGGACATCGCTGGCGCCATGGTGGGCGAAGACCTGCTCGTCACGCTGATCGACCTCACCCAGCGCAAGGCCGCCGAGGAGAAGATCAACACCCTGGCGTTCTACGACATGCTCACGCACCTGCCCAACCGCCGCCTGCTGACGGACCGGCTGCAGCAGGCGCTGGCGACGAGCGTGCGCCACCAGCGCTGTGGCGCGCTGCTGGTGCTGGACCTGGACAACTTCAAGGCGCTGAACGACACGCGCGGCCACGAGAAGGGCGACGCCCTGCTGCAGCAGGTGGCCACGCGCCTGCTGGGCTGCGTGCACGCCGACGACACCGTGGCGCGCCCCGGCGGCGACGAATTCGCGGTGCTGCTCGAAGACCTGGGCGACTCGCCCGAGGAAGCCGCCGCGCAGGCCGAGGAAGTGGGCCAGCGGATTCTGGCCGCGCTGCGCGAGCCCTACGTGATCGAGGGCGAGGCGCACCACAGCACCATGAGCATCGGCATCACCGTGTTCTGCGGCGGCACCGACACGGTGGACGAGCTGTTCAAGCGCAGCGAACTGGCCATGTACCAGGCCAAGGCCGCCGGGCGCAACACCCTGCAGTTCTTCGACCCGCGCATGCAGGCCATGGCCACGGCGCGCGCCGCGCTGGAGGAAGATATGCGCGTGGGCCTGGAGCAGCGCCAGTTCGAGGTGTTCTTCCAGCCCCAGATCGACCATGGCCGCATCACCGGCGCCGAGGCGCTGATACGCTGGCGCCACCCGCGCGACGGCTATGTGTCGCCCGCCAGCTTCATCCCCGTGGCCGAGGAATGCGGCCTCATCCTGCCGATGGGCCAGTGGATGCTGGAGCAGGCCTGCCACACCCTTGCGCAGTGGGCCACCGACCCGCTGCTGGCCGAGCTGACCCTGGCCGTCAACGTGAGCCCGCGCCAGTTCCTGCAGGAGGGCTTCGTGCAGCAGGTGCTGGGCACGCTGGCCAGCACCGGCGCCTCGGCGCGGCGCCTCAAGCTCGAACTGACCGAAACCCTGCTGCTGCAGGACATTGACGAGTCCGTGGAGCGCATGACCGAGCTGCAGACCTATGGCGTGGGCTTCTCGCTCGACGACTTCGGTACCGGCTATTCATCGCTGGCCTACCTCAAGCGCCTGCCGCTGGACCAGCTCAAGATCGACCAGAGCTTCGTGCGCGACGTGCTGGTGGACCCCAACGACGCCTCCATCGTGCGCACCATCCTCGCGCTCGGCGCCGGGCTGGGCCTGCAGGTCATCGCCGAGGGCGTGGAGACCGACGCGCAGCGCCAGTTCCTGGAGCGCCACCACTGCCACGCCTGGCAGGGCTACCTCATGAGCCGGCCCGTGCCCGGCGACGCCTTCGTTCAACTGGTGCACGAAAAAGCCTAGGCAGGGAACACCCCCCTGAGCGGCTTTGCCGCTTCCCCCCTCTCTTGCATTGCTGCGCAATGCGGAGGGAGGACGCCACCAGCGCGGCGCGGCCGGCCCAGGCCCTTGCGCGGTGGCCGCTGGCTCGTGCCGCCCCGGTTGTGCGCTGGGCTCTTTCTCAGTGTGCGCCGGCAGCGTCGGGCGCGCCGGCACCCACGGCGGGGCCCGGGCGGCGGGTCAGCCAGATCAGCCCGATCAGCAGCAGGAACAGCCCGGCCGAGCCCAGGAAGATGTCGTTGGCCGCGCGCGTGAAGGCCTGCTGGTCGATGAGCCGGTTGATCTGCGCCAGCGCCTGCGCCTGCGTCAGGCCCGAGGCCGTGAGCTGGTTCAGCGTCTGGGCAAACACGCCCTGGCCCTGCACCAGGCCTTCGGTAAGGTGGGCGTGGTGCATGGCGGCGCGGCTGTCCCACAGCGTGGTGGCGATGGAGGTGCCCATGGCCCCGGCGGTGATGCGCACGAAGTTGCTCAGCCCCGCAGCGGCCGGAATGCGCTCGGGCGCAATGCCCGCCAGCGTCAGCGTGGTCAGCGGAATGAAGAAGAACGCCATGGCCGCGCCCTGCAGCAGCGTGGGAATGAGGATGTGGATGAAGTCCGTCTGCACCGTGAAGTGCGAGCGCATCCACAGCACCACGCCGAACACGATGAACGCGCCCGTGGCCATGCGGCGCGGGTCCCACTGGCCCACCTTTTTGCCCACCAGCGGCGTGAGCAGGATGGCGAACACGCCCACCGGCGCCAGCGCCATGCCGGCCGAGGTGGCGGTGTAGCCCATCCACTGCTGCAGCCACAGCGGCAGCAGCACCACGTTGCCGAAGAACAGCGCATAGGCCACCGACAGCGCCAGCGCGCCAAAGGCAAAGTTGCGCCGCGCGAACAGGCGCAGGTCCACCACGGGGTGCTTGTCCGTCAGCTCCCACACCAGGAACACGGCGAAGGCCACCACGGCCACCACGCCCAGCAGAATGATCTCGTTCGAGGCGAACCAGTCCAGCTCCTTGCCCTTGTCCAGCATGAGCTGCAGCGCACCCACCCACAGCACCAGCAGCGACAGGCCCACCGTGTCGATGGGCAGCTTGCGGATGGGCGTTTCGCGGTCGCGGTAGATGCCCCAGGTCAGCAGCGCGGCCAGCAGGCCTACGGGCACGTTGATGTAGAAGATCCACGGCCACGAAATGTTGTCGGTGATCCAGCCGCCCAGCAGCGGCCCCACCACGGGCGCCACCAGCGTGGTCACACCCCACAGCGCCAGGGCCGTGCCCGCCAACGCGCGCGGGTAGCTGGCCAGCAGCAGCGTTTGCGACAGCGGAATCATGGGCCCGGCCACCAGGCCCTGCAGCACGCGGAAAAACACCAGTGCTTCCAGCGACGAGGCAAAGCCGCACAGCCACGACGTGAGCACGAACAGCAGCACGCTCATGGTGAACAGCCGCACCGCGCCAAAGCGCTGCGTGAGCCAGCCCGTGAGCGGCACCGAAATGGCATTGGCCACGCCAAAGCTGGTGATGACCCAGGTGCCCTGGCCCGGGCTCACACCCAGGTTGCCGGCGATGGCGGGAATGGAGACGTTGGCGATGGACGAGTCCAGCACGTTCATGAACGTGGCCAGCGACAGCGACACGGTGCCCAGCAGCAGCGCCGTGCCGCGCAGCGGCGCGTGCGCGGCGGGGGCGGCCGGGGCGGCAGCAGGGGCGGGCGCCGGCGGCGCGGCCGCTTCGGCGGTGGGGTTGGCGGTGGTCATGCGGCTACCGGCTTACCTTCTCAGCGCACCACGGGCGCATGCAGCGCGCCGGCCAGGGTCAGCTTGCGGCCCAGGTTGGCGGCGATGATCTTCTGCACGTCGTCGTCGGCGGCCTTGAGCTGCTCGTCGAACACCGGCGTGGCGGCCACGGGCGCGCTGCGCTGCGTGTCGGCCAGGGCCTTGCCGTCCTGGTCGCGGATGTCCACCTTGGCCTCCATCGACAGGCCCACGCGCAGGGCATGCTCGGCCACTTCCTTCGGGTCGAGCGCAATGCGCACCGGCACGCGCTGCACCACCTTGATCCAGTTGCCCGTGGCGTTCTGTGCCGGCAGCAGCGCAAAGGCCGCGCCCGTGCCCGCGCCCAGCCCGGCAATGGTGCCGTGGTAGGTGACCTGGGTGCCGTACACATCGGCCATCAGCTCGGCCTTCTGGCCGATGCGCAGGTTCTTGAGCTGGCTTTCCTTGAAATTGGCGTCCACCCACAGGTCCGACAGCGGCACGATGGTCATCAGCGGCGCGCCGGCCTGCACGCGCTGGCCCACCTGCACGCCGCGCTTGGCCACATGGCCGTCGAGCGGGGCCACCAGTTGCGCGCGCTGCACGGCCAGGTAGGCCTCGCGCACGCGCGCTGCGGCGCGCTGCACGCCGGGGTGCTGCTCCACGGTGGTGCCTTCGGTCTGCGTCTGGCTCGCGGCCAGCTGCTCCTGCGCCGCCAGCACGGCGGACTGGGCCGCCGCCACGCTGCTTTTGGCGGCGGTGAGCTGGGCCGTGGCGTGCTGGAACTCTTCCTTGCCCACGGCGCCGCTGGCCGTCAGCGGCGCGCGGCGGTTCACGTCGTCCTGCAGGCGGGCGGCATCGGCCTGCACGCGGGCCAGGTCGGCGCTGCGCAGGCTCACCTGGGCCTTGAGGGTGGAGGTGTTGGCGTAGAGCTGGCGCACTTCGCGCACGGTTTGCGCCAGTTGCGCCTCGGCCTGCTCCAGCGCCACGCGGGCGTCGGCCGGGTCGAGCTTCACCAGCACCTGGCCGGTGCGCACGAAGTCGGTGTCGTCGGCGCCAATGGCCACCACGGTGCCGCCCACCTGGGGCGTGATCTGCACCACGTTGCCGGCCACGTAGGCGTTGTCGGTGGTCTCGAAGTGGCGGGCGTTCATCCAGTGCCAGGCGCCCCAGCCCAGCCCGCCCAGCGCCACGGCGGCGGCGATCAGGGTCAGGCCGCGGCGGCGCGCGGTGTTGGCTTCGGTGGCGGTGAGGGGTGCGCTCATGGTGTTGTCTTTCGTGTTCGTTGTGTTCGGTGGGGTGGCTCAGCGCGCAGCGGTGTGCAGCGTGGCGGTGTCGTCCTGCCAGCCGCCGCCCAGGGCCTTCATGAGGGCGACGCGGGTGTCGAGCTGGCGCGCGCGCAGGTCCACGGCCAGGCGGCGCTGGGCCAGCACCTGGTTTTCGGTGGTCAGCACCACGAGGTAGGTGCCCAGGCCGGCGCGGTAGCGCTCATGGGCGAACTGGTAGGCCTTCTCGGCGCTGGCGGCGGCGTCGGCCTGCTGGGCCTGCTGGCGCTCCAGCGACTGCAGCGAGGCCAGGGCGTCGCCGGCCTCGCGCGCGGCGTCGAGCACGGCGCCGTTGTACTGGGCAATGGCCACGTCCAGCTCGGCCTGGCGGCCGCCCAATTGGGCACGCAGGCGCCCGCCATCAAAGATCGGCAGGCGCAGCGCGGGCGCCACGCCCAGCTGGCGCGAGCCCGCGTTGAACAGCCGGTCCAGCCCCAGCGCGTTCAGGCCCACGAAGGCCGCGAGGTTGACATTGGGGTAGAACTCGCTGCGCGCCACGGCCACGCCCCGCGTGGCGGCCTCGATGCGCCAGCGCGCGGCCACCACGTCGGGGCGACGGCCCAGCAGGTCGGCGCCCAGCGTGGGCGGCACGGCCGGGGGCTGCAGCGCGTCGAGCCGGGGCGTGAGCGTGGCCAGCGCGCCCGGCGCCTGGCCGCTGAGCACGGCGAGCTGGCGGCGCGCCAGCGTGATCTGCTCGTCCAGCGCCTCGATCTGCGTGCGTGCGTCGGGCACGGCGGCCTGCGACTGCGTCAGCTCCACCTGGCTGTCCAGCCCGGCGCCCACGCGCTGCTGGGTCAGCGACACCTGTTCCTGGCGCTGCGCCAGCGCGCGCTCGGCCACGGCGCGCTGGGCCAGCAGGCGCGCCAGGCCCACATGGCCGCGCGCCACATTGGCCGCCAGCAGGTTGGCGGCGGCAGCGGCGTCGGCCTGGGCGGCGCGGGCCTGGCCCAGCGCGGCCTCCAGCTCGGCGGCGTGCTGGCCAAAGAAGTCGGGCGACCAGCTCAGCGACGCCTGGATGTTGCCCGTGGAATAGCTGTTGCCCGCCACCGGCGCGGGCACCAGGCCGTGCGCCGTGTAGTGCTGGCGAGAAAAATCCACGCCCAGCGTGGCCTGCGGGCCGTTGGCGGCCTCGCGCACCTGGCTCAGCGCCACGGCCTGGGCCAGGCGCGCGCGGCCCACGGCCAGGCTGGGGTTGTCCTGCAGCGCGCGTTCCACCAGCGCATCAAGCTGGCTGTCGCCCAGCGCGCGCCACCACTGGGCGGGGGCGGCGCTGGCGTCCTGGCCCGCATCGGCCAGGCCGGCGGCCTGGGCGGTGGATGCGGCCAGCGGCTGGTGCGCCGGGCCGGGGCTGGCGCAGGCCACCAGCAGCAGGGCCGTGGCCAGCGCGGCGGCCAGGGGGAGCAGGCGGCGCGTGCCGGCGACAGGGGGGAGGGAAGAGGGCGTCATGGGAATGGGGGCGTGAAACGGTGGAATCAGGGGTTTTGCGCCTGCTGCTGCTGGCGTCGCGCCTCGCCGTTGGCGAGCATGCGGCGCAGCAGGTGCAGCAGTTGCTGCCATTCGTCGTGCGTGAAGTCGCTCAGGTGGCCGTTCAGCACGTCGGCCAGCACCGGGGGCACCCGCGCGGCCACGGCCTGGCCTTCGGGCGTGAGGGCGATCTGCACCACGCGCCGGTCGGTGGTGGAGCGCTCGCGCGCCACCAGGCCCTTGGCCTCCAGCCGGTCGAGCACGCGCGTCATGGCGGCCGGGTCGGTCTCCAGGTCGCGCGCCAGCCCGGCCACCGTGGTGGCGCTGCTGCACAGCGACAGCTTGAACAGCGGCAGCCACTGCGCATACGTCATGTCGTGCGTGGAGAGCTGCGCATCGGCCTGCGTGCGGATGGACGACATCACCTTGCGCATGAGGTAGCCCACGCTGTCTTCAGGCGACAGGCGGGCGGCGTCGTAAAACTGCGGGGGTGCGGCGGGCTGGGGGGTATCTGGCATGGGCCGTAATTTAATTGACTAGACAATGATTGTCGTTGCAATTAGTGAATAGGCCCGCTTTCGTGCAGGGTTTTACGCGCCCAGGGAGGGTGTGGAAGTGCTATGAAAGAGGTAGCTGGTAGCGCTTGCTGCGTAAGCGCTGGAGGCCGATTTGCCTTGTGTTTGCGCCAGACGATGTGCGCGAGGCGGCGGGAGAGGAGAGGGGATTAGCGCGTCTGCCCGGACCGGGGCGTGAGCGTGTATTCGGGGTGCTGCCCCGTCAGCAGCAGGAACATGGCGAACACCGGCCCCTGCATGTTGCGCTCGTCCGTCGTGCTCTCCAGCGCCTGCCAGGTGCGCGACTGCACGCCGCCCCGGCTGCCGGTCTGCAGCGGGTAACCCATCAGCTCCGCGGCCTGCGCCTGGCTTAGGCCGGCCGCCACGCGTGCGGCCTTGAGTTGGTCGCCGGTGGGGGTGGGCATGTCCAGGGCGAGGGTAGTGGTGGTCATGGCGAGCGTGCGAGGTGGAGTTGGGCTGGCTTGGAATGGTAGCGCTGGAGTGCTTCTGCTTCGATTGCAGATTTTTTCGGCCAGTTGCCGTCTCGCGAGTTCATGGGGCAGTTGACTGCTTCAGGCTGGTAGCGGTCCCTCAGTGCAACCAGCATCTGGTCATGGCGCCACAGTTGACTCAAGTATTTGACGCTGACGGCTATTCTTGGGCGACCTGCTGAACGATACCTCTAGCTCGCCGTGACGCATCGGATACGGCGGTCGATAAAGTTTCAGCCATTACAGCAATCACACAAGGGTCGAGGGTGCCGGGGTTTTCTGCCCGGCGATCAATCCAGCCGAGCACGCCAGACATGTTTCCAACCAACTTCTTGAACTCATGTGCTTGTCGGTCGCCGGCAGGGCCAAAGAAATCTGCGCGTTTGTAATTCCACGTATTTCGAATGCGACTGGGCGAGCACTCCGGATTTTCCAGTATGGCTTTAAAGTTGTTCGCATCGGTCCAATTCTTACCTCTAAATGCCTTGGCAACGACTTGCCTTGCATTCTCCCATGCGGCTGCATGCGGTTGCGTGCCCACGGCGGTAAATAAAAGTCTGCCAGCGCGTTCTACCCCAACAAAGTTCGAATGCCCTTTAGAGAAAAATTGTGTGTGCGCAGGACCGGTTGCCTTTATTCGCAGATCGAAAATATCAGCCTCATCGACTGAAAAAGATATGCGACCTAACGCCTTTGCCAATTCGATGCAAGAAAAGAATGCACAGTAATAAGCAGATACTAGCAACCAAGCTGGATTACCAAAATCTCGTAGCGCTAACACAGTCTCATGTTGCTTTCTCACCCGAGCTGCGCCAAGGAAAAAGTCTGAGAGGCGCGCCTCGGAAATTGCCGGGCCGTCGTGAACTGCAATTCCATGTTGTACTTCATACACTTCAAACGTTGTCTCACTTGTGATTTCAACCGTTATCCGAAGGTCTTGAACAATTAAATACTTTAATGAAGCATTGAATGTCAAAGCATCGATAGCAAGTGGACCGCTACGCTCAACCTGCGTTGCCAAAGCAGAAACACACAGGTCCGACAAGAAATTTGCGATGCGTCCCATTTTTAGAAGAGGTCGTTCGACAATTTTCTCTTCTTATCCATATCAAGCTTGTCAATTAGGTCTTTTTCGAGGCTCGTAATGGCTTCTTCGTTAGTGCCAGTGTGGACTTCAAAATTTATCAATTGAAGAGCCTCGAATACGTAAATAAACGCTTCCGACTTGAGGGTTCGATGCAACATCAATGCATTGTCGCAGGCCTTCGCAAAAACTCGGAAAGCTGCCTGAAAGAAGGCTGATTGGGTGAGCTTCTCTGAAATCTGCAATTCCAAAAGGTTTTGATATATTCCAATTAAATAATTCTTGAGAAGGATCTTCTTCTGCTCGTACTCCAAGTCACGCAAGAGATCGGTCGCAAGGACCCTATTGATCGCGACTTCAAATGGGACATGCGACAGATACCCCGGCCCCTTTTGCTCAGCACTTAGCTTTCCACAAAGCGGCGAGTCAGCCTCGATATTTAGCTCGCGAAAGAGACGAAGGCGTATATCATCAATCGAATCTTGCGCCACCAAGAATTTTGTCAGTTCAATTCGCAAAGTTTTTGGGACACCCTTGGCGAATGAGTTGATGTCAACAAAATATTGCACTTGCTTCACGAGCGACAGGCCCGTAAGAATGCACACTGGCAGGGTTACATCAACGCCACTTTCAGACGCGATCTTTGCGCCATAGAGACGATGCTGACCATCAATCACTAGGAGCGAACCGACATCATCGGCAAGGGTGAGCACACCCGAAGCCGCATCGAAAGTAGGTGGCAAATTTTCTTGCGTACTCAAGACAATTGCGCCTGGTACCACTCGTTCCTCGAGGTATTTCGCAATTCGCCGAGCTCGCGGCGCGTCTAGCTGTCTCTGAAATCCCTCGGCAGCGTTATTGGAAACTCGCTCGACGCGGCAGAGCGGGAAAAGTTCGCTCGCCTTCATCGCCGTCAAGTAGAACCCAGTGCCCGCGTGGCTTAGGTCAAATGCCCGGATATCCATCTAATCTCCCCATTGGTCAATCGGACTACAAAGGCGCAATGAGCATGTGCTCCTCGGGCAAGTCCCGAGCGCCGTTACGCGTTGCGGATGAAATAGATGATGGCATACCTTGGTTCCGCCAAGTCGTTGCGCTGTGTCTGCGTAAGCGCCTGGTTCTGGAGCAGTACATTCCGCAGGCCCAAATACGAGAACGCTAGGATTGAATCCGGGCAGCAGTAGCGCAAGCGACAGAACGCCGAAGCGCGGCACAAGCAGTGTCGGCATCACCCGTCAGGCTGCATGATCTAGAGGTCCGCTTTCGCTGCAAAGCCGCCGCCTGCTCGGAATTGCCCACGGTCGGCAGTGGATCGACTCCTGCCTTCGCTTTTTGCACCCGTGAATGCAAATGACTTGGTCATACCGGGTGCCGTGCCGCAGGGGCCTCACCCCAAATACCTCTCCTCCAACTCATCCCAAACCCCCTTGCCCACCAGCCTTTGCCTTTCCGCAAACGGCGTCACCAGCGCCGGGTCTTCATCAATCCGCTGAGTCTCGCGCAACTGCGTCAGCGTGCGCTGCATGCCCGCCAGCGCGCCCTGCAGCGCGGCGTTGGCGTACAGCACCAGGCCGTAGCCGAGCTGGCCCAGTTCCTGGGCGCTGGTGATGGGGGTTTTGCCGCCGATGACCATGTTCATGAGCTGGGGCGTGCTCAGGCGCTGGGGCAGGGCGCGCACATGCTCCACCTCGGTGACTGCCTCGACGAACAGCAGGTCGGCGCCGGCTTCGGCGTAGGCCTGGGCGCGCTCCACGGCGGCGTTGAAGCCGTGGACGGCGGCGGCGTCGGTGCGGGCCATGATGAGCAGGTCCTTGTCGCGGCGGGCGTCGCAGGCGGCCTTGATCTTGCCGATCATTTCGCTGGCCTGCACCACGTCCTTGCCGGCGAAGTGGCCGCAGCGCTTGGGGCTGACCTGGTCTTCAAGCTGGATGCAGTCGGCGCCGGCGCGCTCCAGGGTGCGCACGGCGTGGTAGGTGTTGAGGGCGTTGCCAAAGCCCGTGTCGGCGTCCACGATCAGGGGCAGGTCTACCGCGTCGCGGATGCGGGCGGTGTGGTCCGCGATGTCGGTGAGGCCCATGAAGGCCTGGTCCGGCAGGCCGAACCACATGTTGGTGACGCCGGCGCCGGTGACGTAGAGGGCCTCGAAGCCTAGGTCGGCCACCACGCGGGCGGAGAGGGCGTTGAACGCGCCGGGCACGATGACGCCCCGGCGGGCATGGGCCAGGGCCTTGAGTTGTTGCTTGGTGTTCATGGGATGCCTGTCAAAATGCTATTGAATTGGTAGCTTCTGGCGCTTGTTGCATAAGCGCTGGAGGCCGATTTGGCTTAAAAGCTGTCGGCCGGCACGCGCACCCAGCCTTCCATGAGGATGCGGGCGCTGCGGCTCATGAGGGCCTTGGTGACCTGCCACTGGCCGCCCACCTGCGCGGCCTCGGCGCCCACGCGCAGGGTGCCCGAGGGGTGGCCAAACACCACGGCGTTGCGCGTGCCGCCGCCGGCCGCGCGGTTCACCAGCGTGCCGGGTATGGCGGCGGCGGTGCCAATGGCCACGGCGGCCGTGCCCATCATGGCGTGGTGCAGCTGGCCCATGGAGAGGGCGCGCACCAGCAGGTCGATGTCTTCGGCCTCGACATGCTTGCCGCTGGACGCGGTGTAGCTGATGGGCGGGGCCACGAAGGCCAGTTTGGGCGTGTGCTGGCGCGTTGCGGCCTCTTGCACGGTGCGGATCAGGCCCATCTTCACGGCGCCATGGGCGCGGATGGCCTCGAAGCGGGCCAGGGCCTGCGCGTCGCCGTTGATGGCGCCTTGCAGCTCGGTGCCGGTGTAGCCCAGGTCTTGCGCGTTGAGGAAGATGGTGGGGATGCCGGCGTTGATGAGGGTGGCGGTGAAACTGCCCACGCCGGGTACGTCGAGTTCATCCACCACGTTGCCCGTGGGGAACATGGCGCCGCCTTCGCCTTCATCGGCGGGTGCGATGAACTCCAGCGGCACCTCGGCGGCGGGGAAGGCCACGCCGTCCAGCTCGAATTCGCCCGTTTCCTGCACATGCCCGCCCACGATGGGCACATGCGCCACGATGGTCTTGCCGATGTTGGCCTGCCAGATGCGCACCGCCACGCTGCCCTGGCGGGGAATGCGCTCGGGGTCCACCAGCCCCCAGTGGATGGCGCAGGGCCCCACGGCGGCCGAGAGGTTGCCGCAGTTGCCGCTCCAGTCCACGAAGGGGCGGTCGATGGCGACCTGGCCGAAGAGGTAGTCCACATCGTGCCCGGGCCGTGTGCTGCGGCTCAGGATGACGGCCTTGCTGGTGCTGGACGAGGCGTTGCCCAGGCCGTCGATCTGCTTGCCATACGGGTCGGGGCTGCCCAGCACGCGCAGCAGCAGCGCGTCGCGCGCGGGGCCGGGCTGGCGCGCGGCCTCGGGCAGGTCGGGCAAGTGGAAGAACACGCCCTTGCTGGTGCCGCCGCGCATGTAGAGGGCGGAAATCTTGGTTTGCGGTGCCATGATTTACTTCAATTTTGATGGCTGACAGCGCTTGCTGGTGGGGCGCTGGGGGCTGATTGGGCCAAAAAATCCTGGGCAAAGCGCTGCAGCACGCCGCCCGCTTCGTACACCGAGGCTTCCTCCGCGGTGTCGAGCCGGCATTGCACGGGCACTTGCAGCACCTCGCCGTTCTTGCGGCGCACGATGAGCGACAGCACGGCGCGCGGCTGCAGTGCGCCCGCCACGTCGTAGGTTTCGGTGCCGTCAAGCTGCAGCGTGTGGCGCGTGGTGCCGGGCTGGAATTCGAGCGGCAGCACGCCCATGCCGATGAGGTTGGTGCGGTGGATGCGCTCGAAGCCCTCGGCCACCACCACCTCCACGCCCGCCAGGCGCACGCCCTTGGCGGCCCAGTCGCGGCTGGACCCCTGGCCGTAGTCGGCGCCGGCCACGACGATGAGCGGCTGGCGGCGCTGCAGGTAGGTTTCGATGGCCTCCCACATGCGCACCACGCGGCCCTCGGGCTCCACGCGGGCCAGCGAGCCCTTGCGCACCAGGCCGTCCACCACGGCCATTTCATTCACCAACTGCGGGTTGGCGAAGGTGGCGCGCATGGCGGTGAGGTGGTCGCCCCGGTGCGTGGCGTAGGAGTTGAAGTCTTCCTCGGGCACGCCCATGCGCGCCAGGTATTCGCCAGCGGCCGAGTCCGCCAGGATGGCGTTGGACGGCGAGAGGTGGTCGGTGGTGATGTTGTCGGGCAGGATGGCCAGCGGGCGCAGGCCCTTGAGGGTGCGCGGGTGGGCGGCGAGGGCGCCCACGCCTTCGGTGTCCCAGTAGGGCGGGCGGCGGATGTAGGTGGACTGGGCGCGCCAGGCGTACTGCGGGCTCACGCGCTGGCCGTCGTCATGGCGCAGGGCGAACATGGGTTCGTACACGGCACGGTACTGCGCGGGCTTCACGGCGGCCTGCACCACGGCGTCGATCTCCGCGTCGCTGGGCCACAGGTCTTGCAGGCGGATCTCGCGGCCGTCCACCACGGCGAGCACGTCGCGTTCGATGTCAAAGCGCACGGTGCCGGCCAGGGCGTAGGCCACCACCAGCGGCGGCGAGGCCAGGAAGGCCTGGCTGGCGTAGGGGTGGATGCGCCCGTCGAAGTTGCGGTTGCCCGAGAGCACGGCGGTGGCGTAGAGCTTGCGATCAATGATCTCCTGCTGGATGGCGGGGTCCAGCGCGCCGCTCATGCCGTTGCAGGTGGTGCAGGCAAAGCCCACGATGCCAAAGCCCAGCGCCTCCAGGTCGCCCAGCAGGCCGGCTTCCTGCAGGTACAGCTCCACGGCCTTGGAGCCGGGGGCGAGCGAGGTTTTGACCCAGGGCTGGCGGTTCAAACCCAGGCGGCGGGCGTTGCGCGCCAGCAGGGCGGCGGCGATCACGTTGCGCGGGTTGCTGGTGTTGGTGCAGCTGGTGATGGCGGCAATGACCACGGCGCCGTCGGGCAGGGTGCCTTCATGCGGCGCGGGCAGGGCCCAGGGGCCGGCGATGCCCTTGGCCGCCAGGTCGGCGGTGGCCACGCGGGCGTGCGGGTTGGAGGGGCCGGCCAGGTTGCGCACCACGCTGGAGAGGTTGAACTCCAGCGTGCGCTCGTACACGGCCTGGCGCAGCGTGTCGGCCCACAGGCCGGCCTCCTTGGCGTAGGTTTCCACCAGCTGCACCTGGCTGGCGGCGCGCCCGGTGAGGCGCAGGTAGTCCAGCGTCTGTTCGTCGATGGCGAACAGCGCGGCGGTGGCGCCGTATTCGGGCGCCATGTTGGAGATGGTGGCGCGGTCGCCAATGGTGAGGCTGCGCGCGCCCTCGCCATGGAACTCCAGGTAGGCGCCCACCACCTTGGCCTTGCGCAGGAACTCGGTGAGCGCCAGCACCACGTCGGTGGCGGTGATGCCGTCCTGGCGCTGGCCGGTGAGCTTCACGCCCACGATCTCGGGCAGGCGCATCCACGATGCACGGCCCAGCATCACGTTCTCGGCCTCCAGGCCGCCCACGCCGATGGCGATGACGCCCAGCGCATCGACGTGCGGCGTGTGGCTGTCGGTGCCCACGCAGGTGTCGGGGTAGGCCAGGCCGTCTTGCACCTGCACCACGGGCGACATTTTTTCCAGGTTGATCTGGTGCATGATCCCGTTCCCCGCCGGGATCACCTCCACGTTGGCGAAGGCTTTTTTCGTCCACTCGATGAAGTGGAAGCGGTCTTCGTTGCGGCGGTCCTCGATGGCGCGGTTCTTCTGGAAGGCCTCGGGGTCGAAGCCGCCGCACTCCACGGCCAGCGAATGGTCCACGATGAGCTGCACCGGCACCACGGGGTTCACCTGGGCCGGGTCGCCGCCCTCGGCCGCAATGGCGTCGCGCAGGCCGGCCAGGTCCACCAGGGCCGTCTGGCCCAGGATGTCGTGGCAGACCACGCGCGCCGGGTGCCAGGGAAAGTCGCGCTCGCGCCGGCGCTCGATGAGCTGGCGCAGGCAGTCGACCACGGTGGCCGGGTCGGCCTTGCGCACGATGTTTTCGGCGTGCACGCGCGCGGTGTAGGGCATCTCGGCCCAGGCGCCGGGGCGCAGGTGCTCGACGGCGGCGCGGGCGTCCACATAGTCCAGCAGCGTGCCGGGCAGGTTCTTGCGGTAGAGGGTGTTCATGGCGTGGGGCGCAGCAAGGGGTTACGTGCGGTTCTCGATGGGCACGAAGGCCAGGTCGTCGGGGCCGGTGTAGTGGGCGCTGGGGCGGATGATCTTGTTGTCGATGCGCTGCTCTATGGTGTGCGCGGCCCAGCCGCTGGTGCGCGCAATGACGAACAGCGGCGTGAACATGGCCGTGGGCACCTGCATCATGTGGTAGCTCACGGCGCTGAACCAGTCGAGGTTGGGGAACATTTTCTTGGTTTCCCACATGACGGACTCCAGCCGCTCGGCGATGTCGTACATCTTGGTGCTGCCGGCCTCGTCGGACAGGCCCTTGGCCACGCGCTTGATGACCACGTTGCGCGGGTCGCTCACGGTGTACACCGGGTGGCCGAAGCCGATCACCACCTCCTTGGCCTCCACGCGGCGGCGGATGTCGGTCTCGGCGTCGTCGGGGCTGTCGTAGCGCTTTTGCACCTCGAAAGCCACCTCGTTGGCGCCGCCGTGCTTGGGGCCGCGCAGCGCGCCAATGGCGCCGGCAATGCTGGAATACAGGTCGCTGCCGGTGCCGGCGATCACGCGGGCGGTGAAGGTGGAGGCGTTGAACTCGTGCTCGGCGTACAGGTTCAGCGAGGTGTGCATGGCGCGCTCCCAGGCGGCGCTGGGCTTGGCGCCGTGCAGCAGGTGCAGGAAGTGCGCGCCGATGGAGTCGTCGTCGGTCTCCACGGCGATGCGCTTGCCCTGCGTGCTCCAGTGGTACCAGTACAGCAGCATGGAGCCCAGGCTGGCCATCAGGCGGTCGGCGATGTCGCGCGCGCCGGGCAGGTTGTGGTCGTCCTTCTCGGGCAGCACGCAGCCCAGGGCCGAGACGCCGGTGCGCATCACGTCCATGGGGTGGCTGCTGGCGGGCAGCTTCTCCAGCGCGTCCTTCACGCTGGCGGGCAGGCCGCGCAGGGCCTTGAGCTTGGCCTTGTAGGCCTTGAGTTCGGCGCGCGTGGGCAGCTTGCCGTGCACCAGCAAGTGGGCGATCTCCTCGAACTCGCAGACCTCGGCCATGTCCAGGATGTCGTAGCCCCGGTAGTGCAGGTCGTTGCCCGTCTTGCCGACGGTGCACAGCGCGGTGTTGCCCGCGGTCACGCCCGAGAGGGCGACGGATTTCTTGGGCTTGAAGCCGGGGGTGGCGGTTTCGCTCATGGGTGGGTCTCCTTGCAAAAAGTGTTTGTGCAGCCGCGTGGTCCGGTGCATGATTCGCAATGTACGCAAGCCGCCGTGAGACGGTAAGTCCTGAATTGGCGAAGACTTGCGAAGAAAAACTGTGCAAATTGCGAAGTTTGCAAATAACCCGGAGACAACCCCATGCGCAAGACCTTCATGGGCGTGCAGCTGCGCCGCCTGCGCGAGGAACGTGGCCTCACCCAGGTGGCGCTGGCGCGCACGCTGGGCCTGTCGGCCAGCTACCTGAACCAGATCGAGCAGAACCAGCGCCCGCTGACGGTGCCCGTGCTGCTCAAGATCAGCGCCGCGCTGGGCGTGGACGTGCAGCGCTTTTCCGACGACGAGGAGGCGCGCCTGATCGCCGGCCTGAACGAGGTGCTGGCCGACCAGCCGCCGGGCGGCGCGGGCCAGGAGCAGGTGTCGCTGGCGGAGATCCGCGAACTGGCCGCCAGCATGCCCGCCGTGGCGCGCACCCTCATCGGCATGCACGGGCGCTACAACCAGGCGCTCGAACGCCTGGACGCGCTGGCCGCTCCCTGGGACGACGAGCGCGCGGGCCAGGGCGGCGCGGCGCCCCCGCCCATGGCGTATGAAGAGGTGCGCGACTACTTTTTTGCGCACCACAACCACATGGCCGAGCTGGACGCCGCCGCCGAGCACTGCGCTGCAGAGTGGGGCATGGAGCCGCGCCGCGCCGAAGGCCTGCTGCTGCAGCGGCTGGAGCAGCAGCACGGCGTGCGCGTGGTCACGCCGGGGCCCGAGCTGCCGGTGCTCGAAGGCGGCACGTTGCGGCTGTTCGATGCGGCGTCCGGCGTGCTCTACCTGTCGGACCGGCTGGAGGGCGGGCAGCGCAACTTTCACATGGCCACGCAATTGGCCTTCCTGGAGATGGAACCCGTGCTGCGGCGCCTGGCGCAGGACGCGCGCCTGTCCAGCAGCGAGGCGCGGCAGCTGGCGCGCATTGGCCTGGCCAACTACTTTGCCGGGGCGCTGCTCATGCCGTATTCGGCCTTTCTGCGCGCGGCCGAGGAGGAGGGCTACGACATCGAGCGCCTGGGCCAACGCTTTGGCGTGGGCTTCGAGGCGGTGTGCCACCGGCTGTCCATGCTGCAGCGGCCGCAGGCGCGCGGCATCCCGTTCATCTTCATCCGCGTGGACCGGGCGGGCAACATCTCCAAGCGCCAGTCGGCCACGCACTTCCACTTCTCGCGCATTGGCGGCACCTGCCCGCTGTGGAACGTGTACGAGGCCTTCGCCCAGCCGGGCCGCATCGCCACGCAGCTCGCCCGCATGCCCGACGGGCGCACCTACCTGTGGGTGGCGCGCACCGTGCAGCACGGCGGCGGCGCCTGGGGCGCGCCGGGCAAGCTGCACGCCGTGGCGCTGGGCTGCGACATCGAGCACGCGCCGCGCTGGGTGTATTCCAAGGGCCTGAACCTGGCCGACCCGGCCGCCGCCGTGCCCATCGGCATGGGCTGCAAGGTGTGCGAACGCGCCAGCTGCCCGCAGCGCGCCTTCCCGCCCGTGGGCCGCACGCTGGAGGTGGACGAGCGGCGCAGCACGCTGGCGCCGTACCCGGTGCTGCAGCGGGTGCTATCTAATCAGTAGCTGGTAGCGCTTGCTGAATGGGTGCTGGAGCCCGATTTCATGCATGAATCCGGGGTCAGGCCGCCATGAATCCCAGGTCGGCCGTCCCGAAATTGCCCAGGCGCGGCAGCACCAGCGGCAGGTCGCCGGCCGGCACGCCGAACCAGCGCGCCATGGTGGCGGCGTACTGCTCCACGGCCACGGCGGGCAGCAGGCGGCCCTGGCCCACGTCGTCGGGGCCGTTGTTGGCGGGCACCGGGGCCGCGCCGTAGAGGCGCCCGCCCTGTACCGCGCCGCCCAGCACCAGCTGGGCCGAGCCCCAGCCGTGGTCGGAGCCGTCGTTGTTGCTCACCAGCGTGCGGCCGAAGTCGGTGGCGGTGAAGCTGGTGACCTGCTGCGACACGCCCAGCACCTCGGTGGCGCGGTGGAAGGCGGCGAGCGCGTCGCCCACATTGGCGAGCAGCCCCGGGTGCGTGGCCAGTTGCCGGTCGTGCGTGTCGAAGCCGCCGATGGCCACGAAGAACACCTGGCGCCGCACGCCCAGTTGCTGGCGCGCGGCGATCATGCGCGACACCAGCCCGAGCTGGTCGGCCAGCCGGTTGCCGGTGGGGAAGGGCGCGGGCAGCGGCGTGGCCGCCAGCGCGCTGGTGACCTGCTCGCCCGCCTGGATGCAGCGCTGCGCTACGCGCGCGTGCTCGTGCGCCAGCCAGTGGCTGGACGGCGCCGTCATCAGCTGGCGCAACGCCTGCGAGGCGGCGGCCGAGCCGAACAGCGGGCTCTTGATGCCGTTCACTGGCACGGCGCCGCTGGTCGTCACCTGGTAGGGCACGGCCACGTCGCCCGCCAGGAACACGGCGTTGCCCGCCACGTTGATGCAGGTGAAGGTGGAGGTGCCGTTGCCCGAGGCGAACAGGTCGCCCATGCGCCCGCCCCAGCCGCTGGTGGCACCCTCGGCGGCCGAAGCCTGCCAGTACGACTGCTGGTCGTTGTGCGAGAACAGCTTGGGCGGTAGCGGCACCGAGCGCGCCTGGTACTGCGCCTTGGTGGTGGGCTGCACCAGCGTGCCCACGTTGTGCACCACGGCCAGCCGGCCCTGCTGGAACAGCGGCCTCAGGCCGGTGGCCAGCGTGGGCGCCAGCGCGAACTGGCGCCCGTCGGGGCTGCCGCCCAGGGGCTCCAGCGCACCCGCCGCCAGCGCGTCGCGCGTGTAGGCGATGTTGCTGCGCAGGCCCTGGTAGAGCGCATGGTGTGTGGCGTCGTAGGGCACCACGGTGTTCCAGCTGTCGTTGCCGCCCTGCAGGAAGACGCAGACCAGGGCCTTGTAGTCGGTGGCGCTTTGCGCGGCGGCGTCGCCAATGGACGAGAGTGCCAGCGCCCAGGGCGCGGCGCTGGCGGCCAGCGAGAGGGCGCCGGAGCGGCGCAGGAAGGCGCGGCGCGAGGCGTTGTCGGGGGCGATGGAGTCGGGGGCGTGCATGGCCGGCCTCATTTCTGGACGATGTATTCGGGCGATGCCAGCACCAGCAGCAGCGCGGCCTGGATGCGGTTCTGCAGGTCGGCGTCGGTCTTGGCGGGCATGGTCTGCACGGCGGTGGCGATGAGGGCCTGCGTGGCCGCCGCCATCTGCCCGCCCGCCAGCACCAGCGCCACCTCGGCCACCAGGGCCGGCGCATTGGCGGCCAGCGGGTTCAGGCTGCCGTAGTCCAGGCGCAGGTCGCCCACGTTCTTGGCGGCCACGGCGCGCTGCATGAAGTTGACGTAGCCGGCCACGGTGGATTCGTTGGTGAGCTGGAACTCCGGCCCCACCAGGCCCTGGGCTGCCAGCGTGGTTTGCGGCGGCACGTAGCCCGGGCGGAAGAAGTTGAACACTGAGGGCGAGCGCAGCGGGCTCTGGCCCAGGCGCGAGCCGGGGTCCGACAGGTCGCCGATGTCCCAGATGCCGGCTGCCGAGGTGGCCTTGTACGCGCGCGCCCAGTGCACGAAGCGCTGCACCGGCTCGCGCAGCTTGCCCCAGGCGGGGTTCTGCAGGCGGGCCGGATCGTGCGCCTCCGGGTCGAGCAGGATGGCGCGCACCACGGCGCGCAGGTCGCCGCGCACGCCCTGGCCGTTGTTGGCGAACACGGCGGCCACGCGGCCCACGTAGGCCGGGCTGGGGTTGCTGGCCACCAGCCGCTGGATGAGCTGGCGGCTGACGAACGGCGGCACGTTGGGGTGGGCAAAGATGGCGTCCAGCGCCATGCGCAGGGCGGCGCGCGCCTCGGTGCCGTCGGGGATGGTGGTGCCCAGGAACTGCTTGGGCCCGGTTTCGTAGCGCCCGGCCACCTGCACCATGGGGACGCACATCTGTGCGGGCGGGTAGGGCTTGGCCATGCCGGCGGTTTCCAGGTCCCAGCCGGTGAACACGCGCGCCAGGCCGCTCACGTCCTCGGCGCGGTAGGTTTCCACCGGCTGGCCGTTGCGCAGCACGGGCGTGCCGTCGGGCTGGAGCTGCACCAGGCCGATGGTGAAGAGCTGCATCAGCTCGCGCGCGTAGTTTTCGTCGGGCTGGCTGCCGGTCTTGGCGTTGGCCTTGGCGTTGCCCCGGAAGGTGAGGTAGTAGCCCATGGCAGGGCTCAGGGTCAGGGCTTCGAGCAACTGGCGGTAGTTGCCGAAGGCGTGCGCCTGCAGGATGTCGAGGTAGTAGGCCAAGCCGAACTGGCGCCAGGCACTGTCCACGCCGAGCACCGACACCACGCAGATCTCCGACAGCGCGAACACCACGCGCTGGCGCAGGGCGTCCTCACCGCCGATGAAGGCGCGCCAGACGGTGTTGTCCAGGCCGCGCTGGCTGAAGCGGAACTCCTCGGCGCTGTAGCCCTGGGCCACCAGCCAGTCGACATGGCTGGTGGTGGCGGGCTTGGCGAACTGCTCGGCCAGCCAGTCGTCCAAGCTGCGCTGCGACAGCGCCTGGACCTCCGAACGCGTGGCGCCCAGCGTGGCCTGGCCCAGGAAGCGCGCGGTGTCCTCGGCGCTGCGCGTGGCGGGCAGGCCCGATGGCGGGTCGCTGGTGTCGGTTTCGCCGCCGCCCCCGCCGCAGGCCGCCAGGGCCGCGGCAGCCGCCAGGGCCACCGCGGGCGCCTGCCACTGGTTTTGGGCTTCCGTTTGTGGGGCGGGGTTGGGGAGGGCGGGCGCGGGGTTGGCGGTCGAGAGGGAGGTCACAAGGGGCTTCCGGCTGAAAAGTGGGCGCAGTCTTGCACAGGCCACCCCGTTTTCGGCGGGCGGATACGGTGTCTTGCGGTTTGTTGCGAACTCTTACAGCCGCCGTCCGTCCTGCGGGGCGGCGCAGGGCTCGGGTAACATCGGCGGCTTGCCTTCCGGCCGCTCGCACGCAGCAGGCCGGGGGTGTGTTGACCGGCCCTGGCCTTGGCCAGCGGCGCTACAGGGTGATCCGTGCGTCTCAACTCCATCAAACTCTCCGGCTTCAAATCGTTTGCCGAACCCACCAATTTCATGCTCCCCGGGCAACTGGTGGGCGTGGTGGGGCCCAATGGCTGCGGCAAGTCCAACATCATGGATGCGGTGCGCTGGGTGCTGGGCGAGAGCAAGGCCAGCGAGCTGCGCGGTGAGTCCATGCAGGACGTGATCTTCAACGGCACCACCTCGCGCAAGCAGGCCAGCCGCTCCAGCGTGGAGCTGGTGTTCGACAACCACGACCACCGCGCCGGCGGCCAGTGGAACCAGTTCACCGAGATCGCTGTCAAGCGCGTGCTGACGCGTGACGGCAACAGCAGCTACTACATCAACAACCAGCCCGTGCGCCGGCGCGACGTGCAGGACGTGTTTCTGGGCACGGGCCTGGGCCCGCGCGCCTACGCCATCATCGGCCAGGGCACCATCAGCCGCATCATCGAGTCGCGCCCCGAGGAACTGCGCCTGTTCCTGGAGGAAGCGGCCGGCGTCTCCAAATACAAGGAGCGTCGGCGCGAGACGGAAAACCGCCTCTCGGACACGCGCGAGAACCTCACGCGGGTGGAAGACATCCTGCGCGAACTCAACGCCAACCTCGAAAAACTGGAAAAGCAGGCCGAGGTGGCCGCGCGCTACAACCTGCTGCAGCAGGACGCCACGCTCAAGCAGCAGCAGCAGTGGTTCCTCAAGCGCGCCGACGCCGAGGCCGACCAGACCAAGGTGCGCCTGGAAGGCCTGCAGGCCGTGAACGACCTCGAAGCCCGCATGGCCGACCTGCGCCATGTCGAATCCGAGCTGGAAACCGTGCGCCAGGCGCACTACGCCGCCGGCGACCAAGTCAACCAGGCCCAGGGCCGGCTCTACGAGGCCACGGCCGAGGTGGGGCGCCTGGAGGCCGAGATCCGCTACGTGATCGAAGGGCGCCAGCGCGTGGAGCAGCGCCTGGTCACGCTGGCGGAACAGATCGCCCAGTGGCAGGCCCGCCGCGAGGACGCCGAGGTCGAACTCGAAGGCCTGGCCGGCGCTGGCGTGGACGCCGAGGAAAAGGCCGAACTGCTCGCCGCCCAGGTGGAAGAGCAGGCCATGCGCCTGCCCGACCTCGAAGAAGCCCTGCGCCAGAGCCAGAACCAGGCCGACGCCCAGCGCGGCGCCGTGGCCCAGGTGCAGCAGCAGATCCAGGTGCTGGCCGCCGAGCAGCGCAGCATCGACGAACAAAGCCGCCAGCTGGACGCCCGCCACGAGCGCCTGCGCGCCGACCGCAATGCCCTGGCCGCGCCCGACGAGGCGCGCCTGGACAACCTGCGCGGCCAGCTCGACGAGGCCCAGGAGGCCCAGGAACTGGCCGCCGCCCGCCTGGAAGAGTTGCAAGAAGCCGTGCCCCGCCTGGACGACGAGCGGCGCGCGCGTCAGCAGGCCGTGAACCACGAAACCGCGCGCCAGGCCGACCTGTCGGCGCGCATGGAGGCCCTCAAGGCCCTGCAGGAAAAGGTCAAGACCGACGGCAAGCTGCGCCCCTGGCTGGCCAAGCACGGGCTCGACGGCCTGGCCGGCCTGTGGAGCCGCATCCACATCGAAACCGGCTGGGAAAATGCCCTGGAGGCCGCGCTGCGCGAGCGCATGGGCGCGCTGGAAGTGGGCCGCCTGGACATGGTGCGCGGCTTCCTCGGCGCCGCCGGGGGCGACGCGCCACCGGCCAAGCTGGCCTTCTTCACACCCCCGGCGGCGGCGCTGCCCGTGGCGGCGGCCAAGCTGCCGCGCCTGGCCGACCTGCTGCGCATCAACGACGCGGGCCTGCGCGCCGTGCTGAACGACTGGCTCACGGGCTGCCACACCGCGCCCACGCTGGACGAAGCCCTCGCCAAGCGCGACCAGCTCCAGGCCGGCGAAGCCATCTACACCCCCGGCGGCCATGCCGTCACGGCGCACAGCGTGGGCTTTTACGCGCAGGACTCCGAGCAGTCGGGCCTGCTGGCCCGCGCGCAGGAAATCGAACACCTCGACAAGGAGCTGCGCGCCCAGGCGCTCATCAGCGAAGAGTCGCGCACGGCCCTGGTGCGCGCTGAAGCCGCCTACGCCGACGCCGCCCAGCGCCTGACCGGCGTGCGCCGCGAGGCCAGCGAGGCCCAGGGCCGCGCGCACGAGCTGCAGGTGGAGCACCTGCGCCTGGCGCAATTGGTGGAGCAGACGCGCGCGCGCAGCGCGCAGATCGGCACCGACCTTGCCGAGGTCGAAGCGCAACTGGCCGACCTGCAGGAGCGCCGTGTGACGGCCGAGGCGCGCTTTGAAGAACTCGACATGCAGCTGGCCGACAGCCAGGAGCGCCACGCCCAGCTGGGCGACCGCGTGATCGAGGCCGAACGCAAGCTGGCCGAGAGCCGCGAGCAGCAGCGCAGCCTGGAGCGCCAGGCCCAGGAGGCCACGTTCTCGCAGCGCAGCCTGGAGGCGCGCCGCGCCGAGCTGTCGCGCACCCTGGCCACGGCCGACCAGCAGGCCCAGGCCCTGCAGGACGAACGCCAGCGCGCCCAGGGCGAACTGGACCGCCTGTCCGACGCCGCCGCGCAAGGTGGCCTGCAGGACGTGCTGACGTTGAAGATGGAGCGCGAGAAGGAACTGGCCGCGCAGCGCAGCCAGTACGACGACCTGACCGCGCGCCTGCGCGGCAGCGACGAACGGCGCATGCAGCTGGAGCGCGCCATGGACCCGCTGCGCGCCCGCATCACCGAAATGCAGCTCAAGGAGCAGGCCGCGCGCCTGGGCCTGGAGCAGTACACCACGCTCTTGCAGGACGCCCAGGCCGACCTGGAGGCCGTGGCCCAATCCGTGGCCGACGGCAACGTGCGCCTGACCGGCCTGCAGGGCGAGATCGACCGCCTGCAGCGCGAGATCCAGGCCCTGGGCGCGGTGAACCTCGCCGCGCTGGAAGAGCTGGGCATCGCGCGCGAACGCAAGACCTTCCTCGACGCCCAAACCGCCGACCTGACCGAGGCCATGACCACGCTGGAGGACGCCATCCGCAAGATCGACGCCGAAACGCGCGACCTGCTCTCGGGCACCTTCGACGCCGTCAACCAGCACTTCGGGCGCATGTTCCCCGAACTGTTCGGCGGCGGCCAGGCGCGGCTCATCATCACGGGCGACGAAATCCTCGACTCCGGCGTGCAGGTCATGGCCCAGCCGCCGGGCAAGAAGAACCAGACCATCCACCTGCTGTCGGGCGGCGAGAAGGCGCTCACCGCCATTGCGCTGGTGTTCGCCATCTTCCAGCTCAACCCCGCGCCGTTCTGCCTGCTGGACGAGGTGGACGCACCGCTGGACGACGCCAACACCGAGCGCTACGCCAAGCTGGTCACCAGCATGAGCAAGCAGGGCACCCAGTTCCTGTTCATCAGCCACAACAAGATCGCCATGGAAATGGCCGAGCAACTGATCGGCGTGACCATGCAGGAGCAGGGCGTCTCGCGCATCGTGGCGGTGGACATGGAGTCCGCCCTCTCGATGGCTGATGCCTGACACCCCACACATTTCGCACCATGAGCACCCTGCAAATCAGCCTCGCCGTCATCGGCGCCTTGCTGCTGGCCCTGATCGTGGCCTACAACGCCTGGACCACGCACCGCAACACCCCTCGCAAGGCCGTGCCCGCCGAGGGCGAGCGCAAGGCCGAGCCCGTGCAGCGCCACGAGCCGGCGCTGGACGACGACATTCCCACCCTTCCCGCCAGCACCGCGCATGGCCTGGACCACGGGCCCGACCCCTCCATCCACGATGTGGACATGGAGGACGCGCTGGAACTGCCCGTTCCGCCCCCCCTGGCGCACGACCGCTGGCCCGTGCTGGACCCGCTGATCGATGCCATCGCCCCCGTGGTGCCCGAGCAGCTGGTGGCCGGCGAAGCCGCGCTGGCCGCGCTGCCGCCCACGCGCCGCGCCGGCAGCAAGCCCTTCGCCATCGAGGGCTTCAACGACGCCACGCAGCAGTGGGAAACCCCCGCCCCGGGCCAGCGCTACCGCGCCTTCCAGGCTGGCGTGCAGTTGGCCAACCGCCTGGGCGCGCTCAACGAGATCGAGTTCTCCGAATTCGTCATCAAGGCCCAGGCCTTTGCCGACGCCGTCAACGCCACGCCCGAATTCCCCGAAATGCTGCAGGAAGTGGCACGCGCCCGCGAGCTGGACCAGTTCGCCAGCGAGCACGATGCCCAGCTCGCCTTCCTGCTGCGCGCCCGCCACGCCGCCTGGAGCCCCGGCTACCTGCAGCAAAACGCCGCGCGCGTGGGCTTTGTGCCCGGCGCGCTGCCCGGGCGCATGGTGCTGCCCTCCGATGGCGCCGGCCGCATGCCCGTGCTGGTGCTGGCCTTCGACACCCAGGCCGCGCTGTCGGACGACCCCGAGCAGTCCGCCATCCGCGAACTCTCGCTGAGCCTGGACGTGGCCCAGGTGGACCGCTCCGAGCAGCCCTTTGCCCGCCTGCGCGACGTAGCCGCCACCCTGTGCAAGGCCATGGACGGCCTGCTGTGCGACCAGAACGGCCAGCCCCTTCCCGCCATGGCCATGGACCCCATCGCCATCGACCTGGAACAGCTCTACGACCAGCTCGACAGCCGCGACCTCTCGGCCGGCTCGCCGCAGGCGCGGCGGTTGTTTAGCTGATGGGGCCTGCCGCCCATGACTGAAAATTTGGAGCTTTTTGGCACTCCAGAGCCCAGCAGCCAAGCGCAAGCAGCTATCGAAATTGAAGCATTGCGCCAGCAGCTCAACGCCTGGGCGCACGAGTACTACGTGCAGGACGCCCCCAGCGTGCCCGACGCCGAGTACGACCGCGCCTTCCAGCGGCTGCAGGCGCTGGAGGCCGAGCACCCCGACCTCATCACCGCCGACTCGCCCACGCAGCGCGTGATCGGCGCCGTGATGGAGGGCCTGGCACCCGTGCGCCACGCGGTTCCCATGCTCAGCATCCACACCGAAACCGACACCGAGGCCAGCGGCGCCGAGGCGTTCGACGCGCGCGTGCGGCGCGAGCTCAAGCTGGCGCCCGACGAGCCGCCTGTCGAATACGTGGCCGAGCCCAAGTTCGACGGCCTGGCCATGAGCCTGCGCTATGAACACGGCAAGCTGGTGCAGGCCGCGACGCGCGGCGACGGCGAGGTGGGCGAGGACGTCACTCACAACATCCGCACCATCCGCCAGATTCCGCTCATGCTGCCGGCCGGCGCCCCCCCGCTGCTGGAGGTGCGCGGCGAGGTCTACATGCCCCGCGCCGACTTCGACGCGCTGAACGAGCGCCAGCGCGAGCAGGGCGGCAAGACCTTCGTCAACCCGCGCAACGCCGCCGCCGGCGCCGTGCGCCAGCTCGACTCGGGCATTGCCGCCCAGCGCCCGCTGCGCTTTTTTGCCTACGGCCTGGGCGCCATCACGCCCGAATCGGAAGGCGGCCCGGCCTTCGCCACACACTTTGAGCTGCTGCAAACGCTGAAATCATGGGGTTTTCCGGTCGCAGAGCAGGTGCAGACTGCGCTAGGCGCCACTGAATTGGTAGCGTTCCACCAGCAGGTAGGCGCCAGCCGCGACCAGCTCCCCTACGACATTGACGGCGTGGTCTACAAGGTCAACAGCCTGCAGCTCCAGCGCCAGCTGGGCTTCAAGACGCGCGAGCCGCGCTGGGCCGTGGCGCACAAGTACCCGGCGCAGGAAATGGCCACGCGCATCGAGGGCATCGACGTGCAGGTGGGCCGCACCGGCAAGCTCACGCCCGTGGCGCGGCTGGCGCCGGTGTTCGTGGGCGGCGTTACCGTCACCAACGCCACGCTGCACAACCTGTTCGAGATCCGCAAGAAGGGCGTACGCGTGGGCGACACCGCCATCGTGCGCCGCGCGGGCGATGTAATTCCCGAGGTGGTGGGCGTGGTGCCCGGCCAGCGCAGCGGCTACGTGCCCAACTTCCGCATGCCCGCGCACTGCCCGGTCTGTGGCAGCGCCGTGGTGCGCGAAAAAGGCGAGGCCAACCACCGCTGCACGGGCGGCCTGTTCTGCCCGGCGCAGCGCAAGGAAGCCATCCTGCACTTCGCCGCGCGCCGCGCCATGGACGTGGAGGGCCTGGGCGACAAGCTGGTGGACCAATTGGTGGACCAGGGCGTGATCCGCACGCTGCCCGACCTGTACCGCATGGGCCTTACGGCGCTCATCGCGCTGGAGCGCATGGCCGAAAAATCGGCCCAGAACGTGCTGGCCGCGCTGGAAAAGTCCAAGCGCACCACGCTGCCGCGCTTCCTGTTCGCCCTGGGCATCCGCCACGTGGGCGAGGCCACGGCCAAGGATTTGGCACGCCACTTCGGCGGGCTCGACGCCATCATGGACGCCACGGTCGATCAGCTCCTGCAGGTGAACGACGTAGGCCCCGTGGTGGCCGAGGCCCTGCACACCTTCTTTGCCCAGCCGCACAACCGCGAGGTGGTCGAGCAACTGCGCGCCTGCGGCGTGACCTGGGAAGAGGGCGCCCCGGCCGAACGCGCCACGCTGCCGCTGGCGGGCAAGACGGTGGTGCTCACCGGCACCCTGCCCACGCTGAGCCGCGATGCCGCCAAGGACCTGCTGGAGGCCGCTGGCGCCAAGGTGGCCGGTTCGGTCAGCAAGAAAACGCATTACGTCGTGGCCGGCGAGGAGGCTGGCAGCAAGCTGGCCAAGGCCCAGGAACTGGGCGTGCCCGTGCTCGACGAAGCCGGCATGCTGGCCCTGCTGGCCGCGCCGGCACCCACGGAGCCGCCAGCGTGAACCGCAAGCCCGTCATCGGCCTGGCCCTGGGCAGCGGCTCGGCGCGCGGCTGGGCGCACATCGGCGTGATCCGCGCGCTGCAGCAGGCGGGCATCCAGCCCGACCTGGTGTGCGGCGCGTCGATTGGCGCCGTGGTGGGCGCGGCCTACGCGCTTGGCGAGCTGGACCGCTTCGAGCAATGGGCGCGCGGCCTGACCGGGCGCACCATGTTCTCGTTCATGGATTTCAAGCTGGCCGGCGGCATGCTCAAGGGCGAGCGGGTGATCGAGTTCTTCCGCAACCGCTTTTCCGACCGCCCCATCGAGACGCTGGACATCCCCTTCGCCGCCGTGGCCACGGGCCTGCATTCGGGCAGCGAAGTGTGGCTGCGCACCGGCTCCACCGCCGACGCCGTGCGCGCCTCCATGGCCTTGCCCGGCCTGTTCACCCCCGCCCAGCGCGACGGGCGCCTGCTGGTCGATGGCGGCCTGGTCAACCCCGTGCCCGTGTCGCTGGCCCGCGCCATGGGCGCCGACATCGTGATCGCCGTGGACCTGAACGCCGACATCCTGGGCCGCCACCTGCGCAAGCCCGGCGCCAACGGTGCGGCCAAGCTGCCTGCCGAGGCTCCGGCGGACGACGAGGAAACCGCCGGTTGGCTCAGCCGCCTGCAGGACGGCTTTGCATCCATGCTGCCCGCACCCGACCCCCTGCGCGTGCCCGCGCCGTCGCTGCTGGAAGTGGTGCTGGCCAGCGTCAACATCATGCAGGTACGCATCACCCGCAGCCGCATGGCCGGCGACCCGCCCGAGGTGGTGATCGCCCCGCAACTGGCCCACCTGGGGCTGATGGACTTCTACCGCGCCGAAGAGGCCATTGCCGAGGGGCAGCGGGCGGCGGAGAAGACGCTGCCGTTTTTGCAGCAACTGGGGTTGGGGTCGGTGTAGGCGGTTGGGCGGTCTATCAATCTGGATGCGAGATTGCTTTTATGGGCGGTATGCGCTGAGAGCTGTAATCGGCCAGGAGAAGTCGAGTGAATTATCCGGCGACATTGGTATTGCACTTGTTGCAAACATATGCACGTCTGGCCTTGTCAATTTGCGCGCCTGCCTTGTTGCCCAATGTGCCTCCCACAGCTGCGCCCGTAAGCGCTCCCATGATTCCTCCAACGGCTGCGCCTGCAGCCGTTCCAATGCCTGGCATGAGTGCGGTGCCGATTGCTGCTCCAGTTGCTGCTCCAGTTGTCGCTCCACCGTATCCGGCTACTGCGCCCCCAGCTGTTCCGATGACGGTTCCTGCTGTTTCTCCCGTGCTTGATAGCTTTACATACTCATTGCTGCCGCAAATATGGCACTTGGGGATTTTCTCTGATGACATGCAAACTTCCTTTCTGAAGTGACTTTGTGGAGTGAGGCTGGCTCAGATAATGCGGGGCTAACGTGTGACGTGAGGGGGCGTCGTAGCGGCTGAGCAGCCAAGGAATACACAAGCACAGCTTGTGGGTGGTCCCTCAAGACCGATAGGTAAGGTATTTTGGCAATTGCGATTGTGATCGCATTTTTGCTATGGCTTGTCTGTGGTATTCCGAAGACGCCGCCTGATAGGCTTTCCTAAGAGTCGTTCAATTTCTCCAACTGCATCTTGATTGCGCAAATCAGCTAGTAGGTGCCAATGACCTAGCCCTAATTCTAGCAAGCGTGCTCGCTTTACCGCTGGATGCTCTTTAATAAGTTCAAGTGACGCTTGAGCCTCTGATTCGTTTTTGTTCTTTAGGCAAATGTTTACATCAGACTCAGGATCAACATTGTCTGACTTTCGATAATTTCCTTCAGTGTTTGAAAATTGAATTCGCTCAAGTCTACGCATGCCCATTTTTAAGCTACGCAACTCCTCAATGATGAATTCTTGCCCTGTAACTTCTTTTTTATCTAGCTTCGCGACTTTGAATTCGCCAAAGTGCTTGAGAAATGTTGTATAGCTTTGATCGTTTGTTGCACGTTCGTGCGTGGCCTTGATTTTATCGGTGAGCTTCTGCTTAAATTCTACGATTTTTGAGAATCGTAGATCTCTTGGGTATTCCAAGTGCTCAATAGATGAAGTGTCAAATGAGTATGATGTTTGGTCGTCTTTAATGATTATTGTTGGTTTGTCGAATGCTAGCCTCATTCCTAGCTCAAACATTACGTTTGGGTTTTTGCCACTTACATCGCATACAATAATTGGGTTGTCGTGTAGGTTTTGAATTATTCTTTTGTGTATTATTCCTACGTCATCTGCATTGCTTACAAGATTTGCTTCGAATCCGGCGGACTCAATCGCTTCGCTCATGATATCCAGCACATCGGACCAGTGAGATTCCGAACATCCGTCAATGGCAGATATAGGCATTACTATTCCGCAAACCTGCTTTGTATCTTTTTCACTCATGTGAACGCCTTTTTTGTGTGCGATGTGAGGGTAAATGGGCCTAGTCTTGAAGTATGACAGCCGGTTACTTTGCGCAGTGCGGATCAATGCCTCCGTTGATCAAACGCAAACACCGGGCACCAGCACGATCAAGCACCCTACAGCTGCTTCGGCAGCTACAACCCCAAACCGCAATTCCCGCCGATTGGCGGTATAACTGCGCACCTCCCGCCTTCCATGCGGAGGGGCCTGCAAGCCATCCATTACGCCTGCAAGACTCCCAATTTGATAGCTGCTAGCGCTTGCCCATCAAGCGTTTGAGCCACTTTTGACTCCAAACCCCATGTCTTTCCCCGCTTTCCTGCGTACGCGCTGGGCCGCGCTACGGCCGTTGTGGGCGCGCGCGCTGCAGCGGCCTGAAAAGCTGCTGTCGCTGCACAGCCTGCTCTGGGCGCTGATGGCGGCCGGGCTGGCGCTGCTGCTGTATGTGCTGGTGCTCATCCCCTTCACGCCGGGCATCCGCGATATCCGCAAGGCCAAGACGGAGCAGCCGGCGCAGTTGGTGGCGGCCGACGGCAAGCTGCTGGCCGAGTACCGTTGGGTGAACCGCGCGTGGGTGCCGCTCTCCGAGATTGCCCCGCCGGTGGTGGACGCGCTGATCGCCACCGAGGACCACCGCTTCTACAAGCACTGGGGCTTGGACTGGCGGCGCACGGCGTCGGCGCTGGTGCGTACGCTGGGGGGCGACAAGCAGGGCGGCTCCACCATCACGCAGCAGCTGGCGCGCAACCTGTACCCCGAGGACATTGGCCGCGCGCCCACGCTCACGCGCAAGCTCAAGGAGGCGATCACGGCGCTGAAGATCGAGGCGCTGTACTCCAAGGACGAGATCCTGGAGACCTACCTGAACACGGTGCCCTTTCTCTACAACGCGTACGGCATCGAGATGGCGGCGCGCACCTACTTCGACAAGTCGGCCGACCAGCTCAACGTGCTGGAGAGCGCCACGCTCATCGGCATGCTCAAGGGCACGGCCTACTACAACCCGGTGCTCAACCCCGAGCGCGCCCAGGCGCGGCGCAACACCGTGCTGGCGCAGATGAAGAAGCGCGGCAAGCTGGGCGAGGCGGAATATGCCGCGCTCAGCAAGCGCCCGCTGCGCATCCGCTTCGAGCGGCAGGTGGAAACGGCCGGGCCCGCGCCGCACCTGGCGCAGCAGTTGCGCAAGCAGCTCATCGACTGGGCCGACCGCAATGGCTACAGCCTGTATGCCGATGGGCTGGTGATCCGCACCACCATCGATTCCCGTCTGCAGCAGCTGGCCAACCAGGCCGTGGCGCGCCAGGGCAGGGCGTTGCAGGGCGTGGCCGACACGGCCTGGGCCGCGCGCAATGCCTGGAACCCCAAGGGCCCGCTGGTGCAGCAACTGGTGCGTGAATCGGCGCGCTATGAATCCGCCGTGGCCAAGGGTGCCGCGCCCGACGATGCGCTGAAAGACCTGCTGGGCGACGGCGCCTTCCTGCGCACGCTGCGGCAAGAAAAGACGCGCGTGCAGGCCGGCTTCATGGCCATGGACCCGCGCACCGGTGAGGTGCGCTCCTGGGTGGGTAGCCGCGACTTTGCGCAGGACCCGTTCGACCACGTGCAGGCCGCGCGCCGCCAGCCGGGCTCCACCTTCAAGCCCTTTGTGTACGGCGCCGCGTTCGACAAGGGCCTGCTGCCCACCGACACGCTAATGGACGCCGCGGTGGAGATTCCGCTGGGCAACAAGCAGGTGTGGCGCCCCACGGACGGCAACAAGCCGCCCAGCGACATGCCCATGACGCTGAGCGACGGCCTGGCGTTTTCCAAGAACACCATCACCGCGCAGGTCATGCAGCAGGTGGGCCCGCTGCGCGTGGCGCAACTGGCGCGCGCCATGGGCGTGCGCGAATCCAAGCTGGACGTGGTGCCCTCGCTGGCCCTGGGCACCAGCCCGGTCACGCTCAAGGAAATGGTGGCGGCCTACGGCGCCATTGCCAGCGCCGGCAGCTACCACGCGCCCCGCGTCATCACCCGCATCGAGGACAAGCACGGCAAGGTGCTGGAAGACTTTGCCCCCGCCGCGCCCGAGCGCGTGCTGGGCCTGGCCGCCGCCCAGCAACTGCGCGACGCCATGCGCGGCGTGGTGGACAAAGGCACGGGCGTAGCCATTCGCGGCCGCTGGGGCATCAGCGCCGACGTGGCCGGCAAAACCGGCACCACACAGGACAACACCGACGGCTGGTTCATCCTGATGCACCCGCAACTGGTGGCCGGTGCGTGGGTGGGCTTCAACGACGGGCGCATCACCCTGCGCAGCGACTACTGGGGCCAGGGCGCGCACAGCGCGCTGCCCATGGTGGGCGAGGTGTTCCAGCAGGCGCTGCGGCAGAAGGTGATCGACAGCAGCCAGCGCTTCATCGACGAGGAAGAGAGCAACTGGGTGGGCAATGCCGTGGCCGGCGTGCGCAACTGGGTGTACGACCTGTTCGGCCGCCGCACCGGCGGGCCGGACGTGGCGGGCCCCGCCCCCGGCGCCGTTCCCGTGCCCGGCCCGGCGCCCGCCGTGGCGGAGCGGCCCGAGATTACCGAGGCACCGCTGGTGCCGCTGGAAGACGCGACGCCCCGCGCGCAGCCCCTGCCGCCGGTCACCTACGACGAGGCGGCCGAGGCAGGCAGTCCGGGAGCGGCGCCTGCGCCGCCGCCGGGGCAGGCCGTGCCGGCATGGCGCGGGCCGGCACCGTGGCCGGCGGGTCAGGCGGCTCCGCTGGTGATTGGGCCGGCAGCGCCCCCTCCGGCGGCACCCAGCGCACTGCCGCCGCCGCAAGCGCCGCAGCCGCAAGTGCAGCCGCCGGGCAGCGTGGTCACGGTGCCGGCGCAGCGCGGCGTGGTGGTGCCGGGGCCGGCTCCGGCGCAGGGCGGTGTGCCGTTCTTTGTGGAGTCGCGCTGAGAGCCGGCGCGCGGCGCCGCACCGCAGCGGCGCCAACCCGGCGGGGCGGCGCTACTCGATGTCCACGCAGTGCAGGCCGAAGGCGCCCGCCTTGCGGTCGGCAAAGTAGCGCAGCAGCGTCTCGCGCACGGTGCGGAAGGCGAGTTCGTCCCAGGGGATGTCTGCCTCGGTGAACAGGCGGGCCTCGATGGTCTCGTAGCCGGGGTTGAACTGGTCGCTGAGCAGCGTGGCGCGGTAGAACAGGTGCACCTGGCCCACGCGGCGCACGTTCAGCAGGCTGAACAGCGGGCCCATCTCGATCTGGGCGCCGGCTTCCTCGTCGGTTTCGCGCGCCGCGCCTTCGGCGGTGGTTTCGTCCAGCTCCATGAAGCCGGCCGGCAGCGTCCATTTGCCCCAGCGCGGCTCGATGTTGCGCTTGCACAGCAGCACACGGCCGTCCGCCAGCACTGGAACGGTGCCCACCACGTTCAGCGGGTTCTCGTAGTGCACGGTGCCGCACTGCGGGCAGATGGCCCGCTGGCGTGTGTCGCCGTCGTCGGGCAGGCGGTAGGCCACGGCCGTGCCGCAGTCGCGGCAGTGTTTGATCGGGCTGCGGAAGGTCATGCCAGGATTGTGAATCAAATTGGCCTGTGGCGCTTGCGGGGCAAGCGCTGCCAGCTATGAAAAACGGAGTGTTCCAAGCCCTTAGATGAGCTGCAGGCGCAGCGTGCCCAGGCCGTCCACGCCGCCTTCGAGCACGTCGCCGCGCACAACGGCGCCCACGCCTTCGGGCGTGCCGGTATAGATGAGGTCGCCGGGCTGCAGCTCCCAGGCGGCGGACAGGTGCTCGATGGTCTCGGCAATGTTCCAGATGAGCTGGGCCACGCTGCTGCGCTGGCGGTCCACACCGTTCACCTGCAGCCAGATGGCGGCCTGCTGCACGTCGCCGGCCTGCGCGGCGGGCGTGATGGGGCCGATGGGCGCGCTGGCGTCAAAGCCCTTGCCGATGCACCAGGGGCGGCCCTGCTTCTTCATGTCGTTCTGCAGGTCGCGGCGCGTCATGTCCAGGCCCACGGCGTAGCCGTATATGTGCTGCAGCGCGTCGGCTGCCTGGATGTTCTTGCCGCCCTTGCCGATGGCCACCACCAGTTCAATCTCGTGGTGCAGGTTGGCGGTGAGGCTGGGGTAGGGCAGCGGGGTGGTGGCGCCCGCTTCGGCCACCACGATGGCGTCGGCCGGCTTCATGAAGAAGAAGGGCGGCTCGCGGCCGGTGAAGCCCATTTCCTTCGCATGCTCTTCGTAGTTGCGGCCCACGCAGTAGATGCGGTGCACCGGAAAACGCTCGCCGCGGCCGACCACGGGCACGCTGGTGACGGGGGCGGGGGGGAATGCGTAGCTCATGCGCGCGGGCCTTTCTTCTCAAGCGGGAAATGGGGTGTCTCTCAGTGTGCCATGGCCACGCCGGCGCCGTGCAGTGGATACACTGCGCGCATGCCACAGAGCTTTGATTTTCACCATGCGCCGGGGCACCTGGTGCGGCGCGCGCACCAGCGTTCCGTGGCGCTTTTCATGGAAGAGGCCGCAGCGTTCGATGTGACGCCGGTCCAGTTCGCCATCCTCAATGCCCTGGTCGACCAGCCGGGCGAAGACCAGATCACCCTGGCGGGCCGCGTGGCCCTGGACGCCGCCACGCTGGGCGCCGTGGTCGCGCGGCTGCATGCGCGCGCCCTGGTGCGCCGCGAAAGCGACCCGCGCGACCGCCGCCGCAAGCTGCTGTGGATCACGCCCGAGGGCGAGGCCCTGGTGGCGCAGATGGTGCGCCCGGCCGAGCGCGTGCAGGAGCGCCTGATGGCGCCGCTGTCGCCGCGCGACCAGGCCCAGCTGGTGCAACTGCTGGAGAAGCTGGTGTACACCGAGGGCAGCTAATGCCCGGCTCCCACGCCGACTGGCTGCGCCCCCAGTGGCCCGCGCCCGCCCATGTGCACGCCCTGTGCACCACGCGCGCGGGCGGCACCAGCCAGCCCCCCTATGACACGCTGAACCTGGGCGACCATGTGGGTGACGACCCGCACGCCGTGCAGGCCAACCGCGCGGCGCTGCAGGCGGCGTTGGGCGGCGCGCGCCCGGTGTTCCTGCAGCAGGTGCACGGCACGGCGGTGGCGGCCCTGCACGCCGCGTTGCCCGATGGCAGCTGCGCTGACGCCTGCGTCACGGCCACGCCCGGCCTGGCCTGCACCATCATGGTGGCCGACTGCCTGCCGCTGCTGCTGACCGACCTGCAGGGCCGCGCGGTGGCGGCGGCGCATGCGGGCTGGCGTGGGCTGGCGGGGCAGGGCGGCGTGGGCGTGGGCGTGATCGAGGCGGTTTTCAAGGATTTTTCGGCCCAGGCCCTTGCGGGAAAAGCGCCACAAGCTACGAATTCGATAGCAACTGCAGCGGCGTCGCGCGCACTGGCCGGCGAGACGTTGGCCTGGCTGGGGCCCTGCATCGGCCCGCAGGCGTTCGAGGTGGGGGCCGAGGTGCGTGCGGCGTTCTGCGCGCACGATGCCGCTGCGGCGCGGCACTTCACGGACCAGGGCGGCGGCAAATACCTGGCCGACCTGGCTGGCCTAGCACGGCAGCGGCTGGCGGCGTTGGGGATCACGCGGGTCTACGGCAATGACAGCGGGCCGGAGTGGTGCACCGCCTCGCAGCCTTCACGGTTCTTTTCGCACCGGCGCGACAGCGCCGTCCTCGGCGGCAGCGGGCGCATGGCCGCCTGCATCTGGCTCGGCTGACGCGGCCTGGGCTTCGGCCGCCGCGGCGCGCTCGGCCATCTCGCGGGCATGGATCTTGCGCTTGCGTCCCGGCGTGCCCAGGATGTAGCCGATGATGCCCATGGGCAGCAAGCCGTAAAGCGTGAACGTGACGAGGGCGCCCAGCAGCGACCCGGTGGGGCTGGTGGCTTCGGCCACGGCCATCATGAGGGTGACGTAGAGCCAGGCGATGAGGACGAGATACATGGGCGCGGGTCAGGCTGGAGATAGGTAAGCCGCGTTACCATAACAGCACAGGCCCGCAGGGCGGGCCATTTCGGCGAAGGCCGCGCTGCGGGCGGGCCTTTGCAACAGCAGGAGGCAGCATGGATACCGATTCCCTCTGGGCGCAGAGCGCACAGCAATTCCAGCAACTCTTTGGCGAGGGCTGGACCAAGGCGCTGCAGTCGCTCCCGCAGGCCGAGCCCGGAGCCGCCGGCGCCGCGCCAGCCGTGAAGATCGCGCCTGAAAAGCTCCAGGCACTGCAGCAGCAGTACGTGGAGGAGGCCGGCAAGCTCTGGCTGCAGGGCCTGCAGGGCACGCCTGCCCAGGCGGCGGACAAGCGCTTTGCCGGCCAGGGCTGGACCGAGAACCCGGTGGCGGCCTTCTCGGCGGCGGCCTACCTGCTCAACGCGCGCACCCTCATGGGCCTGGCCGAAGCCGTGGAGGCCGAGCCCAAGACGCGCGCGCGCATTCGTTTCGGCGTGGAACAGTGGCTGGCGGCCATGGCGCCCAGCAACTTCCTGGCCTTCAATGCCGAGGCGCAGAAGAAGGCCATCGAAACGCAGGGCGAGAGCATCGCCCAGGGCATGGCCAACCTGCTGCACGACATGCGCCAGGGCCATGTGTCCATGACCGATGAGCGCTTGTTCGAGGTGGGCCGCAACGTGGCCACCACCGAGGGCGCCGTGGTGTACGAGAACGAGCTGTTCCAGCTCATCGAATACAAGCCGCTCACGGCCAAGGTGTACGAGCGGCCGTTCATGCTCATTCCGCCGTGCATCAACAAGTTCTACATCCTTGACCTGCAGCCGGAGAACTCGCTGGTCCGCTACGCCGTCGAGCAGGGCCACCGCACCTTCGTGGTGAGCTGGCGCAACCCCGACGACTCCATGGCCCAGAAAACCTGGGACGACTACGTGCAGGACGGCGCCATCCAGGCCATCGATGTGGTGCGCCAGATTTCGGGCGCGCCGCAGATCAACGCGCTCGGCTTCTGCGTGGGCGGCACCATCCTGGGCAACGCCCTGGCCGTGCTGGCCGCGCGCGGCGAGGAGCCGGTGGCCAGCGCCACCTTCCTGACCACGCTGCTCGATTTTGCCGACACCGGCATCCTCGACCTGTTCATCGACGAGGCCATGGTGCAGTTCCGCGAGCTGCAGATGGGCCAGGGCGGCATGATGAAAGGCCAGGACCTGGCCTCGACATTCAGCTTCCTGCGCCCCAACGACCTGGTGTGGAACTACGTGGTGGGCAACTACCTCAAGGGCGAGACACCGCCGCCGTTCGACCTGCTGTACTGGAACAGCGACAGCACCAACCTGCCCGGGCCGTTCTATGCCTGGTACCTGCGCAACATGTACCTGGAGAACAACCTCGCCAAGCCCGGCAAGCTCACCGTGTGCGGCGAGAAGATCGACCTGGGCCGGGTGGCGTTGCCGGTGTATGTGTATGGCTCCCGCGAGGACCACATCGTGCCCATCAACGCGGCCTACGCCTCCACGCAGCTGCTGCCGGGCAAGAAGCGCTTCGTCATGGGGGCCTCGGGCCACATCGCGGGCGTCATCAACCCGCCGGCCAAGGGCAAGCGCAGCCACTGGATCCGTGCCGACGGCAAGCTGCCGCCCACGCTGGGTGCCTGGCTCGACGGCGCCACCGAACACCCGGGCAGCTGGTGGACGGACTGGTCCGGCTGGCTGCAGGGCCACGCCGGCAAGCAGGTTGCCGCGCCCAAGACCTATGGCAAAGGCAGCAAGTTCAAGGCCATCGAACCCGCGCCGGGCCGCTACGTTAAGCAAAAGTCCTGACTTGCACGGCAGCGAGAATCGGCAGGTAATCTGAATTGACGGGCCGGCGGCGTGCCGCCGGCCAGCCCCCATCCCCCCTCACAGAAGGACACTTCCATGGACGACATCGTTATCGTTTCCGCCGCCCGCACGGCGGTGGGCAAGTTCGGCGGCGCGCTGGCCAAGACGCCGGCCACCGAGCTGGGCAGCATCGTGATCCGCGAAGCCATCGCGCGTGCGCGCCTGCAGGCCGACCAGATCGGCGAAGTCATCATGGGCCAGGTGCTCACCGCCGGCGTGGGCCAGAACCCCGCGCGCCAGGCGCTCATCAAGGCCGGCGTGGCCAAGGAAACCCCCGGGCTGACCATCAACGCCGTGTGCGGCTCGGGCCTCAAGGCCGTGATGCTGGCGGCCCAGGCCATCGCCACGGGCGACAGCGAGATCGTGGTGGCCGGCGGCCAGGAAAACATGAGCCTCTCGCCCCACGTGCTCAACGGCTCGCGCGACGGCCAGCGCATGGGCGAATGGAAGATGGTCGACACCATGATCGTGGACGGCCTGTGGGATGTGTACAACCAGTACCACATGGGCATCACCGCCGAGAACGTGGCCAAGCAGTACGGCATTACCCGTGAGATGCAGGACGCCCTGGCCCTGGCCAGCCAGCAGAAGGCTGCCGCCGCGCAGGACGCCGGCAAGTTCCAGGACGAAATCGTGGGTGTGAGCCTGGCGCAGAAGAAGGGCGACCCCATCCTGTTCAACGCCGACGAATACCTGAACCGCAAGACCAGCGGCGACGTGCTCGGCGGCCTGCGCCCTGCCTTCGACAAGGCTGGCACCGTGACCGCAGGCAACGCCTCGGGCATCAACGACGGCGCCGCCGCCGTGGTGGTGATGAGCGCCAAGAAGGCCGCCGCCCTGGGCCTGACGCCGCTGGCGCGCATTGCCGCCTACGGCACCACGGGCCTGGACCCCGCCACCATGGGCATGGGCCCGGTCTCGGCCTCGCGCAAGACGCTGCAGCGCGCGGGCTGGAACGCGGCCGACGTGGACCTGTTCGAGCTGAACGAAGCCTTCGCCGCCCAGGCCTGCGCCGTGAACAAGGAACTGGCCATCGACCCCGCCAAGGTCAACGTGAACGGTGGCGCCATCGCCATCGGCCACCCCATCGGCGCCTCGGGCTGCCGCATCCTGGTGACGCTGCTGCACGAAATGCAGCGCAGCGGCGCCAAGAAGGGCCTGGCCGCGCTGTGCATCGGTGGCGGCATGGGTGTGTCGATGGCGCTCGAGCGCTGAGCCCGCTGCCCCAAAGCCCCAAAGCCCCCCAGCGGGGCGCCCCGGAAGGCCGCGTTTTCACGCGGCTTTTTCATGCGCGCCATCCTGCCGGAAGGGGCGTGGGCGCCGTGTTTCGCACCAGGCCGGTGCATGGCCTAGCTGTCATGCTCACGTCAAAAAATCGTCAAAAAATGCACAGTTGGTGTTTTCCTCAGCCGCATAGGATCAAATGGCGGGTAGAGTGGAAATCGAATACCGAGAAGCAACCAGGAGAAATCACATGAGCAAGAAAGTAGCGTATGTCACGGGCGGCATGGGGGGCATCGGCACCGCCATCTGCCAGCGTTTGCACAAGGAAGGCTTCACGGTCATCGCCGGCTGCGGCCCCACGCGGGATTTCACGAAGTGGCTGGATGAGCAGAAGGCGCTGGGCTTCACCTTCCACGCCTCGGTCGGCAATGTGGGCGACTGGGATTCCACCGTGGCGGCCTTCTCCAAGACCAAGGCCGAGCACGGCGCCATCGACGTGTTGGTGAACAACGCCGGCATCACGCGCGATCGCATGTTCGTCAAGATGACCCGCGAGGACTGGGACCAGGTGATCGAAACCAACCTCAACAGCATGTTCAACGTCACCAAGCAGGTGGTGGCCGACATGGTGGAAAAGGGCTGGGGCCGCATCATCAACATCAGCTCGGTCAACGGCGAAAAGGGCCAGGCCGGCCAGACCAACTACTCGGCTGCCAAGGCCGGCATGCACGGCTTCAGCATGGCGCTGGCGCAAGAACTGGCCACCAAGGGCGTGACGGTGAACACCGTGAGCCCGGGCTACATCGGCACCGACATGGTCAAGGCCATCCGCCCCGACGTGCTGGAGAAGATCGTTGCCACCGTGCCGGTCAAGCGCCTGGGCGAACCCAGCGAAATCGCCTCCATCATCGCCTGGCTGGCCTCGGAAGAGGGCGGCTATGCCACGGGGGCCGACTTCTCGGTCAACGGTGGCCTGCACATGCGCTGAGCGTTTTCGCCGCGCCAACAAAAAACCCCGCAAAAGCGGGGTTTTTTGTTGGAGGAGTAAAAAAACGTCTTGACGGTGACTGGTGCTTACAGGCGGACGGGAGCGCGCTTGCGATCGCGTTCGTCTTCGGGCCAGGCAGTCAGGATAGAGGTCATGTTCATGGGGAAAGCTCCTGTGATGACTCTACAACGCAGGCCTTGAACAGATCGTTGACATGAGAAATGAATATTTTGCGCCCCCGGGTGTTTTGCTATGAATTTCATAGCTGCACACCTTTGATGGGCTTCAGAAAAGTTCAAAAATCAAGGATGAAACAATCCGCGTCAAGCGGTGGCTGCCGACGTCTCCTCGATCTGGGCCGATAGTTCCAGCCAGCGTTCTTCCAGCGCCTCGGTCTCGTCATTCCCCGCCTTCAGCCGGCGTCCGCGGTCCGCAATATCGGCGGGCGGCAGGGGCTGGGTCAGTTGTTCCTCCAGTTCCGCGCGCTCCTCGGCCAGGGCCGCCAGACGCTTGTCGAGCTGCTCCAGCTCCTTCTTGAGGGGGCGCAGCTTTTCCGCCTGTTGCTGGCGCGCCTGGGCATCGAGCTTGCGCTGTTCCCGGGTATCGCGCACCGGTTCGGCTGCCGCCGTTTTGGCATCGTTTCGGCCCGCGGGGCTTGCGGGCTCTGCGCGGGCAGCTTCGGTTTCAGGAGCGGATTGGGCGCTTTCGTCACGGGACGCGCTGGGTACACCCTGGCCGTCCGCCATGGATTCCTGCCGGGCCAGCTCGCGCTGGCGCTTGGCTTCGTCGAGCAGGTAGCGCTGGTAGTCGTCCAGATCGCCATCGAACGGACCGACCACGCCGCGCCCGACCAGCCAGAACTCGTCGCAGACCGAGCGCAGCAGGGCCCGGTCGTGGCTGACCAGCATGAGCGTGCCCTCGAACTCGTTGAGCGCCATGGCCAGGGCCTCGCGCGTGGCCAGGTCCAGGTGGTTGGTCGGCTCGTCCAGCAGCAGCAGGTTGGGGCGCTGCCAGACCATCATGGCCAGCACCAGGCGGGCCTTTTCGCCGCCACTCATGGTGCCCACGGTCTGCTTGACCATGTCGCCGGTGAAGTTGAAGGTGCCCAGGTAGCTGCGCAAGTCCTGCTCGCGGGACGGCTGCTTGGCGTCGGCACCCATTTCCTTGGCCAGGCGGATCATGTGCTCCAGCGGCGTGTCCTGCGGGCGCAGCACGTCCAGTTCCTGCTGGGCGAAGTAGCCGATGCGCAGGCCCTTGCCTTCGATGATCTGACCCGCCAAGGGCTTCATGTCGTGCGCCACCGTCTTCACGAAGGTGGACTTGCCCTGGCCGTTGGCTCCCAGAATGCCGATGCGCTGGCCGGCCATCACCGACTTGCTCACGCCGGTCAGGATGATCTTCGGCGGCACGTTCTCGTCTTCCGACACATAGCCGAAGGAGGCGTTGTCGATCGACATCATCGGGTTGGGGATGTGGCCCGGCTCCTTGAACTCGAACGTGAATTCGGCCTCGGCCAGCAGCGGCGCGACCTTCTCCATACGCTCCAGCGCCTTGACGCGGCTCTGTGCCTGCTTGGCCTTGCTGGCCTTGGCCTTGAAGCGGTCGATGAACTTCTGCAGGTGGGCGATCTTGTCCTGCTGCTTGGAGAACGCGGCCTGCTGTTGCTCCATCTGCAGCGCGCGCATTTCCTCGAACTTGCTGTAGTTGCCGCCGTAGCGGGTGAGCTTGGCGTTCTCGATGTGCAGCGTGACACCGGTCACGGCATCAAGGAACTCGCGGTCATGGCTGATGACGATCATGGTGCCGGCGTAGCCCTTGAGCCACGATTCCAGCCAGACGAGCGCGTCCAGGTCCAAGTGGTTGGTGGGCTCGTCGAGCAGCAGCAGGTCGCTGGGGCACATCAGCGCGCGCGCCAGCTGCAGGCGCATGCGCCAGCCGCCAGAAAAGCTGTCCACCGGGCTGTCGAGTTCCGAAACCTTGAAGCCCAGGCCCAGGATCAGCGCCTGGGCACGCGGTACGGCATCGTGTGAGCCGGCATCGTGCAGATCGGTATAGGCATGGGCAATGGCCATGCCGTCGTCGTCTGCCTCCGCTTGCGCCAACTGCGCCTGCAGTTCGCCCAGCCGCGTGTCGCCCGCCAGTACGAATGCGGTGGCGGTTTCCGATGTCTCGGGCATGTTCTGCGCCACCTGCGCCATGCGCCACTGCGCCGGGATGTTGAAGTCACCTCCGTCTTCATGCAGAGAACCGTTCAAGAGTGCGAAGAGGCTCGATTTGCCGGCGCCATTGCGCCCGACTAGGCCAACTTTCTCTCCGGGGTTGATGGTGGCGTTGACGCCGTCGAGTAGCACCTTGACGCTGCGGCGCAAGGTGACGTTTTTGAGGGTAATCATGCAAACAGGGACAGGAAACTCAGAGGGGGGTCAGATGGTAGCGCTGGAGCAGGGTGGTGCTCATGGCATAGAGCGCAAAGGCAAGGTACAACCAGAGTCCCAGTCGCCCCATTCGGTCCCACGGACTCGTTGTCACACGACCATTGCGTGGGCGAATCTGAGGGCCTTGGATCGCAAAAACTGCGAGAAGCGCGGGAAGGATGAAGTATCGCCCCTGGACGCCAGTGATCAATGAAGTGGGATAAGTGCTCCATGTTATGGCGAGTGCCACGAAAATGAGTAACAGGCAAGCGACTGCCAGGCTCAACAATACAAGACGTGGGCCTTGCGATTGATGCCGGTTCACCCAGAATCCGGGAACCGAAAACAAACACAACCCCCCCAACCCAATGTAGAGCCACCGGCTATGCTCAGGCGTCAGGGGGGCATCCAATGATCCGAGATTGCCTATAAATGACTGCGCGTAGAAGGCTTGGGTGACATCGTCCGAGAGAGTACGGGCTAGTAGCGCGAAGAACTCGCTCGGATGCGATAGATAAATCTTGAGCAGTTCCGCGCTGGTGTGGGAACGTATGGTGCGGGTATCGATCGTGTGGGTGATCGCAAACAATACCCAAGCCACACTCGCCACTGTGGGTAGCACGGCCCAAAAAGCGCTCGCGGGGGTGCGTTGCCGCCACGCCAGATAAATTGGCAAGGCCAGTAGCGGGAGCATGTGCGTGCGGGTAGTGGCCACCAGAAGGATGCTGAACGCCAAAGCGCTGAGACGCCAGCTTGAAGTTTTGGACGCCTCGTGCTCCACGAAAAATAACCCGATTGCACACAGGGTGAGCGCTGTAGTCAGCCCATCAATGGTTGGAGAGAGCCATTGGAACAGCGCCATGGGTGTTATCAGCAAACCAACCGCTAGTGGCGAAAACGTGATCAGGCGAACTGCGGCGATGACCAATATGGCGCAGAGCGTGAGGATGACAAACCGCACTAGGTCGTAGGTTGCCATCAGCGAAATATCAAGCTTTTGGCCTAGCTTCAGGGCGATCGCGTGGGGGAGATAGATCAGCGGAAGGTAGTAGCCCGTCCCTGAGGCTGGGGCAAATACGTCTTGCTGCGCCCACGTTGTCTCGCGGGCCACGTGGCGCAATTTTTCAAAAGAATCAAGATGTTGCAGTTGTGCAGGCGCCGCCAGCTGTGCTGGCAGCGGATTGCCCGGAAACAGCAACTGGGCCGAATGCAGGATGACGTGGTAGAGATTTTTGTCAACCAACCCTCCTGAACCACCAAATTCATTGGGCATTCCTGCTGGTGCTGGCCGCAGAAGCAACTGCCCATGCGCCAGCATGTCGGCGCGGGTAATGTGGGCACCTTCATCTGGAGAGACAAACGGCGGTATCAGACGCAGCAGCAGCCAGGCTGCGGTCCACACGCACAGGAGCCATAAAAGAAGCTGCCAGCCTGAACGAAAGACTTTGTTCTGGCTCATTGTTTTTTCCCATGCCTCTTCGCTGAACGAGGAGAGCACACCGGTATTACTTAAAATATTATTTCAATTTTGCCGAAAGTACAGCACATGTAGCACATTATTTTGCGGTAGTGAAAATAATCGCCAATCCTGCGAAAATCAGCATGGATCCAACAAAGAAACCCGTAGAGTAGGTTTCTCCAAAGAACCAATGGCTGGCCAGCGGGACGAAGACAAAGGCCAGCGCCATGATGGGGTATATTTTTCCCAATTCAGCATGACGCAGAATGAGTACCCAGCCAATGGATGTAATTCCGTAAAGGGCAATTGTGCAGCCGAAAATCAGCAGAGGGCGCAGCGCAAAAATACTGCCAGCCTGATTAATAGCCAAGGCGCTGTACTTGAACATGATCTGCCCGCCAGCGATACCGAGGACGCAGGCAAATGCCAGTATGTAAATGCTGGCTGCCACGTCAAATTCCTGTGACCTGGGCATGCTTCAGTGCCCTGTATTGCAATAGCGTATGGATCGGCCGGTGGGGCTGATTGGCCATGTCGTTACCAAGAAAGGCCAATAGCAAATTCAAGCCAACCAGCAACGGCAATGCCGCCAGCATGACGGTTCCGGCAGACGCCGGAACACCGACATGGAGCGATTGGAGCCAATGCGATGAGCCAAAAACGAGGCCGAAAACGATCAGCACGAGTCCGAGAGGCAATTCAAGCGAAGCCACGGACATATCGCGAAGATAATAATTGTAAAAAATCCTCTTGACGGTATTTCTGAGGTGTTTCCCAAAAAATTCCGGCAGGATTTTTGTAATTTTCAGGTTGCTCTCCTCATCGCCATAAAAGGCATCCATCGGAACATCCACGACGGCAGCGCGCAAGGTGTTGAGACGGAAAAGCATGTCTGTTTCAAAGAAATAGCGATTGCTGATTCTGTCCATCGGCAAGTGGCTTGCCACTTTTGCATGGATGGCGGTGTATCCATTGGTCGGGTCGAAAACACCCCAATAACCCGTGGACAACTTACTCATGAACGACAGTGCAGCATTGCCGATCAGGCGCACCATGGGCATACGATGGATCTCGTCCAAATGAAAAAAACGATTTCCCTTGGTGTAATCCGCTTCGCCAGCCAGCAATGGCGCGACGAGCGATGGCAGTAGGCGCGGATCCATTTGCCCGTCGCCATCGATTTTGACAATCACACCATGTTTGGCAGCGATTGCTGCACGGTATCCGCTCATCACTGCCCCGCCAACACCCCGGTTCTCAGCGTGAAATATCACTTGGACCCGTGGGTCAACACAATGGGATTGAACGTGCTGCCCGGTGCTCTCCGGGCAGCGGTCATCGATGACGTAGATGGCGTGTACTTCCGGGCCGATGTCCGCCAGTACGTCCAGGATGTGTCTGCGTACCCGGAAACACGGAATAACAGCAGCAACGGTTAAGACTTGCGTCATTGTGGCTCGTACACAGCGCTTGTCTGGCGCAATGCGGTGGCTGTGATGAGCAGCACCTGGTCGTCCCCAGCGCTGGTCTCCAGCCAGAACACGGGCAGCAGCGGGAAAGCGGCTTCGAAAAACTCACGTTCGTTGCCGATCTCCAGCACCAGCACGGCGTGCTCCGTCATGCGCGACGGGGCGTCGGCCAGGAGGCGGCGCACGAAGTCCATGCCATCGGCGCCGCCGGCCAGGGCCAGCTCGGGCTCTGCGCGGTACTCGGCCGGGAGCCTGGCCATGCTCTGCGCGTTCACGTACGGTGGGTTGCACAGGATGAGGTCCCACGGGCCAGGGAGGGCGGCCAGGCCGTCGGAGAGCTGCAGCGCCACGCGGTCCTGCAAGCCGTGCCGGTCGACGTTGATGCGGGCCACGGCCAGCGCGTCGGGCGAAATGTCGGCGCCCGTCACCTGGATGTCCGGGTAGGCCATGGCGGCCAGCACGGCCAGGCTGCCGTTGCCGGTGCACAGGTCCAGCACCTGGCGGGTGTGTTCGCCCAGGAAGTCGTCGATGCTGCCGTCGGCCAGCAGCTCGGCGATGAAGCTGCGCGGCACGATGGCGCGTTCGTCCACGTAGAACGGCACGCCCTGCAGCCAGGCTTCGCGCGTCAGGTAGGCGGCGGGCTTGCGCGTGGCAATGCGTTCTTCAAAAAGTGTAGCTACCAGCGCTTGCTGGGCGGGCGTGACAGGCTGATTTTCTAAGGAATCGACGTCGTTGCCGAGGGGCGTGTCCAGTGGCAGGTCAAGACGCCAGAGCACCAGCCAGGTGGCTTCGTCGCGCGCGTTGGTCGTGCCGTGGCCGAAAGACACCCCGGCGGCCTCCAGCAGCCGTGCGCCCGAAGCGACCAGCGCACCCACGGTGTCCCCGGCGAGCGCTGGCAGGGTGGAGGTGGGGGCGCTCATGCTGCGGCTGCGGCGGCCAGGGCCTGTGCGTGGAGGTTGTCGAGCGTGCGGCGGTAAATGTTCTTGAGGGGCTCGATGTCGGCCACGGCGATGTGCTCGTCGATCTTGTGGATGCTGGCGTTGGGCGGGCCCAGTTCGATGACCTGGGGGCAGAGCGTGGCGATGAAACGCCCGTCGCTGGTGCCGCCGGTGGTCGAGAGTTCGGAGGTCAGGCCGGTTTCGCTGGCGATGGCCTGTTGCACGGCCTGCACCAGCTCACCGGGGGTGGTGAGGAAGGGCTGGCCGCCCAGCGTCCACTGCAGTTCGTATTCGAGTTCGTGGCGGTCGAGCACGGCGTGCACGCGCTGCTTCAGGCCCTCGGCCGTGGATTCGGTGCAGAAGCGGAAATTGAAGTCGATCACCACGGCGCCCGGGATGATGTTGCTCGCGCCCGTGCCGCCGTGGATGTTGCTCATCTGCCAACTGGTGGGCTGGAAGAAGGCGTTGCCTTCGTCCCAGCGCGTGGCGGCCAGTTCGGCCAGGGCGGGCACGGCCTGGTGGATGGGGTTGCGCGCCAGGTGCGGGTAGGCGATGTGGCCCTGGATGCCGCGCACGGTGAGCTTGCCGCTGAGCGTGCCGCGGCGGCCGTTCTTGATCATGTCGCCGGTTTTCTGCACCGAGGTAGGTTCGCCGACGATGCAGTAGTCGAGCGCTTCGCCCCGGGCCTTGAGCTGTTCGACCACGATTTTGGTGCCGTCGACCGAGGGGCCTTCCTCGTCGCTGGTGAGCAGGAAGGCGATGTTCAGGAGCGGCTCGGGCGTGGCGGCGAGGAACTCCTCCACGGCCACCACGAAGGCGGCGATGGAGGTCTTCATGTCGCTGGCGCCGCGGCCGTAGAGCTTGCCGTCGCGGTGCGTGGGCTTGAACGGGTCGCTGCTCCATTGCTCCAGCGGGCCCGTGGGCACGACATCGGTGTGGCCGGCAAATGCTATTGTTTTAATAGCTTTTGGCGCTTTACTGGTGTGCGCTGCAGTGCGTTTTGACCACAGGTTGCTGACGCGGAAGGAGTCCGGGCCGCTGTCCATGGCTTCGTTGGTGAAGCCCAGGGGCGCCAGGCGCTGGGCGAGCAGCTGCAGGCAGCCAGCATCGTCGGGGGTGACGGAGGGCAGGGCGATGAGCTGTTCGGCCAGATGCAGGGTTCGTGACATGGGAAACGGATGAAAAGATCAGGTATCGGGCTTGATGTCGAGCACGATTTCGGTGAACGAGGGCATGTCGTCCTGGTTCTGGGCGTCCCGCGCATCCTTGCTGGCCTGGGCGGTCTTGGCGGCGAGGGAGAAGTCGTTCTGCAGACGCCACATCAGGTTGGTGGGCGAGTCGGCGTAGGCCAGGCCCTCCTTGCGGTCGATGCGGTTCTGCAGGATGAGGCGGGCCAGGTCTTCCTCGAAGGTCTGCGAGCCCTCGGCCATGGATTTTTCCATGGCCTCGCGCACGCCCGAGAAGTCGCCCTTCTCGATCAGCTCGGACACCAGCTTGGTGTTGAGCATGACCTCGACGGCGGGCAGGCGCTCGCCGGCGGCGGTGCGCACCAGGCGCTGCGAGATGATGGACTTGAGCGCCGAGGCCAGGTCGCCCAGCATGGTGGGGCGCACTTCCACGGGGTAGAAGCTCAGGATGCGGTTGAGCGCCTGGTAGCTGTTGTTGGCGTGCAGCGTGGCCAGGCACAGGTGGCCCGACTGCGCGTAGGCGATGGCGGCCGACATGGTTTCCCGGTCGCGGATTTCGCCGATCAGGATCACGTCGGGCGCCTGGCGCAACGCGTTCTTCAGTGCGATCTGCAGCGACTGGGTGTCGCTGCCAACCTCGCGCTGGTTGACGATGGATTTCTTGTTGCGGAACTGGTATTCGACCGGGTCCTCGATGGTGAGGATGTGGCCCGACATCAGCCCATTGCGCCGGTCGATCATGGAGGCCAGCGAGGTGCTCTTGCCGGAGCCCGTGGCGCCGACCACCAGGATCAGGCCGCGCTTTTCCAGGATGAGGTCGCCCAGCACGGGCGGCAGGCTCAGCTCGCCCAGGTCGGGGACCTGCTGGCTGATGAAGCGGATCACCACCGCATAGCTGCCGCGCTGGCGCATGGCGCTGACGCGAAAGCGCCCCACGCCGGTGAGGGGCACGCCCATGTTGAGCTCGCCCGTTTCCTCCAGCTCCTCGATGCGGTCCGGGGGAACGATTTCGGAGAGGAGGTTGCGCGGCGCGTCCGGCGGCAGCACCTGGTTGTTGATCGGCACGCACTCGCCGCTGATCTTGATCAGTGCCGGTGCGTTGGCCGACAGGTAGACGTCCGAGGCCTTCTTCTCGGCCATCAGGCGCAGGATTCGCTCCATCGTGCTCATGGTGTTCTCCCTCAGGTGTGTCTCGGGGCCTGCGCCGTTGGCTTGTCGGTCAGTCGCGCAGCAGGTCGTTCAGGCTGGTCTTGGAGCGCGTCTGCGCATCCACGGTCTTGACGATGACGGCGGCATAGGTGGCGTAATCCTGGCCGGCCTTGGTCTTCTTCAGCAGGCTGCCGCTGATGACCACCGAGCCTGCGGGCACGCGGCCAAAGCTGGTTTCGCCGGTTTCGCGGTTGAAGATGGGCGTGCTCTGGCCGATGTACACACCCATGCCCAGCACGGAGTTCTCTTCGACGATGACGCCTTCGACCACTTCGGAGCGCGCGCCGATGAAGCAGTTGTCCTCGATGATGGTGGGGTTGGCCTGCAGGGGTTCGAGCACGCCGCCCAGACCGACGCCGCCCGAGAGGTGCACGTTCTTGCCCACCTGCGCGCACGAGCCCACGGTGGCCCAGGTGTCGACCATGGTGCCTTCGTCAACGTAGGCGCCGATGTTCACGTACGAGGGCATCAGGATGGCGCCCTTGGCGATGAAGCTGCCACGGCGCGCCACGGCCGGCGGCACCACGCGCACGCCGGTGGCGGCCATTTCGTCGGCGCTGAGGCCGCCGAAGCGGGTGGGCACCTTGTCATAGAAGCCCAGGTCGCCGGACTCGATCAACTCGTTGTCCTTGAGGCGGAACGACAGCAGCACGGCCTTCTTGATCCATTGGTGCACGGTCCACTGGCCCACACCCTCGCGCGTGGCCACACGCAGCTTGCCGTTGTTCAGCTCGGCAATCACATGCTCGACCGCCTCCAGCACGTCCTTGGGGGCGCTGCTGGGCGAGAGGTTGGCGCGGTTGTCCCACGCGGATTCGATGGTGCTTTGCAGATTTTGGGTCATTGGATGGATGCGGTACGGGATTGGATGAATTGGACGATGCGTTGGGCGGCCTCCACGCATTGCGCGGTCTCGGCCACCAGGGCCATGCGCACGCGCTGGGCACCCGGGTTGGCGCCCGCCACTTCGCGCGCCAGGTAGCTGCCGGGCAGCACGGTGACATTGTATTGAGCCAGCAGGGTGCGTGCGAACTCGGTGTCGCTCATCCCCAGGTGCGCGGGTACGCCCGCCCAGAGGTAGAAGCCGGCGTCGGGCAGGTGCACGTCCATCACCGGTTCGAGCAGCGGCGTGACCTGGGCGAACTTCTCGCGGTACATGGCGCGGTTCTCCACCACGTGCGCCTCGTCGTTCCAGGCGGCGAGGCTGGCGTTTTGCACGGCGGGGCCCATGGCGCTACCGTGGTAGGTGCGGTAGAGCAGGAAGGACTTGACCAGCGCCGCATCGCCCGCCACGAAACCGCTGCGCAGGCCCGGCACATTGCTGCGCTTGGACAGGCTGGTGAAGGCCAGCAGGCGGCGGAAGTCGTGCCGGCCCAGCTTGGCGGCCGCCTCCAGGCCGCCCAGCGGCGGCTCGTCGCGGAAGTAGATCTCGCTGTAGCACTCGTCGGACGCGATGACGAAGCCGTGGCGGTCGGACAGCGCGAACAGCTTTTCCCACTCGGCCAGCGGCATCACCGCGCCCGTGGGGTTGCCGGGTGAGCAGACGAACAGCAGCTGCGTGCGCTGCCACACCGATTCGGGCACGCTGTCCCAGTCCACCGCGAAGTTGCGCGCCGGGTCGCTGGGCGCGAAGTACGGCGTGGCACCGGCCAGCAGGGCGGCGCCTTCATAGATTTGGTAGAACGGATTGGGGCTGACGACCAGGGCGTCGCCCTTCGACGGGTCGACCACCGTCTGCGCGAAGGCGAACAGCGCCTCGCGTGAGCCGTTGATGGGCAGTACCTGCGTGGCGGCGTCCACGGCCAGCCCGTAGCGACGCTGCAGCCAGCCGGCAAAGGCCTCGCGCAGGCGCGGCTCGCCCGCCGTGGCCGGGTAGTTGGCCAGGCCGTCGAGGCCGGCCACCAGGGCCTCCTTGATGAAGGGCGGGGTGGCATGGCGCGGCTCGCCCATGCCCAGGCTGATGGCGCTGTAGGCGGCGGGCGGGGTGACGCCCGCGAAGAGCTGGCGCAGTCGCTCAAACGGGTAGGGCTGCAGGTGGGAAAGCAGGGGATTCATGGGGCGCCATTATGGGCGAAGGCCTCGGGAGCGCAGGCCGCGGGCGTGCGCTTGCTGCGCTGCACGATGCCCTTGTGACTGAATGTCAGTACAGTGCAAGGGCAATGTGAACACTATGCACAAATACAAAATGGCATGGTGAGTCTTCGAGCCCGCAGGTTGGCAGAAGCCCGCGCAGCACGCCGCACCACGGCAAAAGGAGACAAATGACAGCCCAGAAAGGTCGATCATGACCGAATCCACGCTTCTGCATCCCGGCATCTGGCTCATGCGCCGTTTGCGGCTTCCCGGCAAGTTTTTCCTTCTGGGGCTGGTGGTTGTGCTCATGCTCGTGGCCCTGGCCAGCCTGGAAGCGCTCGGGGCCTCGGCTCCGCTGGTGTGGGGCACGCTGCTGGCGTGCGCTCTCGTTGTGGTCTACCTCTTCGCTGCGTTGCATGCCAGTTTGGCCTCCGACCTGGGAAGCCTGGCCCAGGCCATGCGCCAGACTACCAACGGCGACCTGTGCGCGCACCTGCAGGTGCACGGGCGGGACGAACTGGCCGACCTGGCCCAGTTGCTCGACCGCATGGTGCTCACGCTCTCGTCCATGGTGGCCGACATCCGCAGCAATGCCGCGCTTGTGGCCCATGCCGGGCAGAGCCTGGCCGCCGACAGCCGCGCCCTGGCTGAGCGTACCGAGCAGCAGGCGGCCAGCCTGGAGCAGACGGCGAGCAGCGTGGAGCAGCTTCTCACCACGGTGCAGAGCAACGCCCAGACGGCCCAGACGGCCGACCAGCGCACACGCAAGGTGAGCCAGGCAGCGGACCAGGGCACGCAGGCCATGGCGCGGGCCGTGGAGTCGGTGGACGCCATCCAGCAAGGGGCGCGCCGCATGCACGAGATCATCGGCGTGATCGACAGCATCGCCTTCCAGACCAACATCCTGGCGCTCAACGCAGCCGTCGAGGCGGCGCGGGCCGGCGAGCAGGGCCGGGGATTCGCCGTGGTGGCCACCGAGGTGCGCACGCTGGCCGGGCGCTCGGGCGAGGCGGCCAAGGAAATCCGCGCGCTCATCAGCGCTACGGTGCAGCAGGTGGAAAGCAGCACGGGGCTGATCCGCTCGGCGGGCGAAGGTATCTCCAGCATGGCGGGGGGCATCCGCGACATGGCCAGCACCATGTCGGAGATCGCCACCTCGGGCACGGAGCAAAGCACCGGGCTGCAGGAGATCACCACCGCCGTACGCCACCTTGACCAGATCACCCAGCACAACGCCCAGATGGTCGAGCACGCGGTGTCGCAGTCTGCGGCGCTTGAAGGGCGGGCTGGGACGTTGTCGCGCGCGGTGTCCTCCTTCCGCCTGCAGCAGGGCACCGCAGAGGAGGCGGTGGCGCTGGTGCAGCGCGCCGTGGCCATGCGCTCCGGCGCGGGGCGTGACCAGTTCCTGCGCAACATCACCGACAAGGGCCAGCCCTTCCATGACCGCGACATGTACGTCTTCGTGCTTGACCAGAACGGCACCTACCTGGCCTTTGGTGGCAACCCCGCCAAGGTGAGCACCCGCGTGCAGGACATCCCCGGCATCGCCGGCCAGCAGCTGGTGGACGACATCATTGCGCAGGCCGAGCGCGGGCCGGGCTGGGTGGAATACGACATTGCCAACCCCGCCACCGGCACGGTGCAGACCAAGATGTCGTTTGTGCGCAAGGTCGACGAGCTCTACGTCGGCTGCGGTGTGTACAAGACCCTCGCCGCGCGGGCCTGAGCCTGCGTCAGGGCGCGCGCCGGGCCCGTGCGCGGGCAAGCGCAGCGGCAATGGCGGCCTTTTTGGGGTCGGCGCTCTCGGGCGGGGCGCCGGCACCGTCATCGCCTAGCGGCTCACCGGCCGGCGGTAGCACCTGCGCGGCAGCTTCTTCACGGGCCAGGCGCTGCTGGCGCGCGGCGTAGCGGGTCCGGGCGTGCTCCGCCTGTGCAGGCGACCATGCCGCCCAACCCGTGGCCGTGCCGCTGGCGTTTTCCATGCTGATGCAGTCCACCGGGCAGGCCGGGATGCAGAGTTCGCAGCCCGTGCAGTGCCCGGGCATCACCGTGTGCATGAGCTTGTTGGCGCCGATGATGGCGTCCGTGGGGCAGGCCTTGATGCACAGGGTGCAGCCGATGCACCAGTCTTCGTCGATGAGTGCCACGCCACGCGGTGTTTCGACGCCGTGCTCGGGGTGGAGCGGTCGCACGGGCAGGCCGGTGAGGGCCGCCAGCCGTTGCACGCCTTCCGAGCCGCCCGGCGGGCACTGGTCGATGCCGGCCTCGCCGGTAGCGATGGCGCGCGCGTAGGCGGCGCAGTCGGGGTAGCCGCAGCGCGTGCACTGCGTCTGGGGCAGGGCCGCGTCAATGCGCGCCGCCAGATCGGCCTGCCGTGGCATGTCCGGTGTCAGGCCGCCTTGGCGCGGGCGGGCCGCTTGGCGGCGGGGGCTGCAGGCACTGGCGCCTTCGCGCGCAGGGACTGCTGGTGCTCCAGAATGAAGGCACGCACCTGCGGGTACACCTCTTCGCGCCAACGCCGTCCGCTGAAAATGCCGTAGTGGCCCGCGCCCTTGGCTTCCAGGTGACGCTGCTCCTGGCCGGGCAGGCCGCTGCACAGGTCGTGCGCAGCGCGCGTCTGGCCGGCGCCGGAGATGTCGTCCAGTTCGCCTTCGATGGTCAGCAGGGCGCCCTGGGTAATGTCCTGTGGACGCACGCGCTCGAGCTTGCCTTCGGGCGAGCGCACGTCCCAGGTGCCGTTGACCAGCTTGAACTCCTGGAACACCGTGTGGATGGTTTCGAGGTAGTAGTCGGCATCCATGTCGAGCACGGCGTTGTACTCGTCGTAGAACTTGCGGTGCGCCTCGGTGCTGGTGTCGTCGCCCTTGATGAGGTTCTTGAAATAGTCGTAGTGGTTCACCGCATGGCGGTCGGGGTTCATGGCCACGAAGCCGGCATGCTGCAGGAAGCCGGGGTACACGCGCCGGCCGGCACCGGGGAAGTTGCCCGGAACGCGGTAGATCACATTGTTCTCGAACCACTCGAAGCTGCGCTCGTTGGCCAGGTTGTTCACGGCGGTGGGCGACTTGCGCGCGTCGATGGGGCCACCCATCATGGTCATCGACAGGGGCGTGGTCTCGCCCCGGCTGGCCATCAGCGAGACGGCGGCCAGCACCGGGACGGTGGGCTGGCAGACGCTGATGACGTGGCAGTTGCCGTAGATGGACTGCAGGTGGCGGATGAATTCCTGCACATAGTTGACGTAGTCATCCAGGTGGAATTCGCCTTCGGACAGCGGCACCAGTCGGGCGTTCTTCCAGTCGGTGATGTAGACCTTGTGATCGCCCAGCATGGAGCGCACCGTGTCGCGCAGCAGCGTGGCGTAGTGGCCCGACAAGGGCGCCACGATCAGTACCACCGGCTGGGCCTTGAGTTTTTCCAGGGTTTTGGGGTCGTCCGAGAAGCGCTTGAAGCGGCGCAGCTCGCAGAAGGGTTTGTCGACCTCCACGCGCTCATGGATGGCCACTTCCACACCGTTGACCGGGATGGTCTTGATGTCGAACGCGGGCTTTTCGTAGTCCTTGCCCAGGCGGTAGATCAGGTCGTAGCCCGCCGACATGCGCTGCGCCAGGGGCGTCTTCTGCAGCGGCGACGACGGGTTGCTGTAGAGCTTGGACGCGGCCAGCGCAAAATCCGCAAAGGGTTCCATGAAGGAGCGCTGGGTTTCGTAGATCTGGTAGAGCATGGGAAAAGTCCGGTATGTTGCAGTGCAATATAACAGCAATTTGTTACTGCTGCAGGCGGTGGAAACACCAGGGAAAAGTCGCCAGCGCGACAGTATCGTGCTCTTGGATCGACCGTGTATTGCGCGGTGTTTTGCTATTGAAAATATAGCTGCTAGCGCAAGTGGTTGTTACCTTAGGCCGGTTTTTTATCTGCATCCTTGAGCGCCATTCCGGCGCCGCCCTGGCTTTCCAGCCAGGCCTCGAACGAGGTACGCGACACCTTGCGCAACGCGTGGCCGAATTGCGCCTTGTCGCCCAGGTAAAGGCAATGCCGGATCACCGTGTAGGGATTGAAGGTGCGGGCCGGGTTCTGTTCCTCGAAATGCTGCTTGTAACGTTTGACGATGGCGATCGTCTGCCGCAGCAGCGTGTTGAAGCGGGCGCGTGTGATGCCCGGCGACCAGGCGTTGATGTCGTCGACGAAGCTGTCCACCGTGTGCGCCTCGAAGGCCACGTCCTTGAAGAAGTGGTTGGCGATCTTCAGGAAAATGAAGGCGTTGAGCCCGCTGCCCGGTGTCGACGGGTGTTGCGCCGGCTGTGCCTGCGCGTCGGTGGCTGGCTCCTCGCCGTTGGTGTCGTCCGGGGCCTTGAGCAGTTCCGCCTCGGTTTCATCGCGGATCTGCCGGAATTCGCGGTCGGCCAGCTCGAACAGAGCTGCCAGCACATTGATGCGCCGCTTCAGCGGGCCCGGGATGGCCTTCTTGTACTTGATCTTGTGGTCCAGCACGCTCCAGGAGTCCTGCACGATGGTGCGGATCTGCAGCTCCAGCGGCCACGGCGCCAGGGCCGCGTGGGCCGGATCGGCCGCCAGTGCTGCGTTGAGCCGCAGGTCCAAATGCAGGCCCTTGTAGCCGAACGAGGCCTCGGTGCCCTCCACAGCGCGAACCTTGTCGGTCACGTCGATCACGTCGAACAGCGCCTGCACCGCCTCGGCCACCTTTTCCAACCCGTCTTCGTAAAGGCAGACCACACGCACGCCGATCAGATCGCTGATGTAGGGCTGGATTTCGTAAGGCGTGCCGCTTTCCTCCAGCGCGGCACGGTACTTGCGTGAAAATTTGCGGACGCATTCCTCGCGGTCCTTCACGCGGCCCTCGATCTTGGAGATTTCCACCTGGTTGGACTGGGCCATGCGTGCGCCCACGAGCGCCATGAACGCCGCGCAGGCGGCCTCCAGCTCCGGCAGGCGCTGGTCGTGGAAAGACTGGAAGCGGGACTCCTCCAGCTCAAAATCTAGCGTGGGCATGGGGCGGCTTTCGGGAAACACCGGGGGGTAGGCGGCGCAAGACTCCGGTATACCGCATATAGAGCCGTGCCGGGCGCGCGCAAGGCTGGGCGGCGGCGCTGCTGCGGTCCCGGTCACAATCCGAGGGGCTTTGACGGATGGGCTGGCGCCGCTTGCACGGGACCGGGCAGAATCCTCGCCGCATCGGCCTGGGGCTGGCATCGGTCAAATGGGTAACGTACAGAAAAGGGAATGGATATGAACACCATGGTGGCGGGCGGCAGCCCGGCAGGGGGCAAGGCCGGTGATGCGGCTGGTGAATACCTGAGTTTTCGTCTGGGGGCCGAGGAATACGGCATCAGCATCCTCAGCGTCCAGGAAATCCGGGGCTACGAGCCCTCCACGCGCATCGTCAACGCGCCGCCCTACCTGCTGGGTGTGCTCAACCTGCGCGGCGTGATCGTTCCCGTGCTCGACATGCGCATCAAGTTCGGCATCACCGATGTGAGCTACGGCAGCCAGACCGTGACCATCGTGCTCAACATCGGCGCGCGCGTGGTCGGCATGGTGGTCGACGCGGTGTCCGACGTGGTGGCGCTGAAGGCCGAGGACATCCGTCCCGCGCCCGAGTTCAGCGGCAACGTGGCCACCGAGAACGTGATCGGCCTGGCCGCACTGGAACAGGGCAACGCCCAGCGCATGCTGATCCTGCTGGACATTCAGAAGCTCATGACCAGTGCCGATATGGGATTGGTGGCACAGAAGGCTTGATGCATTCCAAGAATTGGGGAGGGACACCATGAACCAGCTCAAAATTTCCGCGCGCCTGACCTTGCTGGTCGGTGTGCTCATCCTCCTCATGTTTGCCGTCGGCTTCATTGGCATCAAAGGCATGAACCGGGTCAATGCCAGCCTGAAGACGGTGTATGAAGACCGGACCGAGGCATTGGCGCAGCTCAGCGAGGTGCGGCGGCTCATTCTGCGCAACCGCGTGGCCATCAGCCGAGCGGTGGCGATCAATGATTCCAAGGGTTTTGACACCCTGAGCGCGGAGGTTGCCCAGAACCGTGAGCAGATCACGGCGGTCTGGAAGCAGTATGCGTCCACCGTGCTGACCCCGGAAGAGGCGCAGCTTGCCAAGGAATTCGAGGCCAGCCGGACCAAGTTCGTCACCGACTTCATCAATCCGGCCGTGGAGGCGCTGGTCGCCTACGACACGGTCAAGGCCACGCAGCTGATTGTGGAGCGGGAAGACGCGCTCTCCTCGCCCGTGAGCGAGAGCCTGGCCAAGCTGACGAAGATCCAGGTCGACGAGGCGCGCAAGGAGTTCGAGGCCTCGCAGTCGAGCTTCACGACGACGCGCATGCTCGGCATCGGGCTGTTCATCGCGGCGGCCCTTTTTGGCAGCCTGCTGGGCTGGAGTCTCATCAACGGCATCCGCCGCTCCCTGGCACAGGCCATGGAGGCGGTGTCCGCCGTGGCCGAGGGCGACCTGTCGCGCGACATCCACGCCCAGGGCAAGGATGAAGTGGCCCAGCTCGTGAATACGTTGGCCACCATGCAGGACAGCCTGGTGAAGGTGGTGAGCACGGTGCGCCAGGGCAGCGAATCGGTGGCCTCGGCCAGCACGCAGATCGCCCAGGGCAACCAGGACCTGAGCGCACGCACCGAAAGCCAGGCCAGCGCGCTGGAGCAGACGGCCGCCTCCATGGAGGAGCTCAACTCCACCGTGCGCCAGAACGCCGACAACGCGCGCCAGGCCAACCAGCTGGCGCAGAGTGCCTCCAGCGTGGCGGTGCAGGGCGGGCAGGTGGTGTCGCAGGTGGTGGACACCATGCGCGGCATCAGCGACAGCAGCAAGAAGATCGCCGACATCATCAGCGTGATCGACGGCATTGCCTTCCAGACCAACATCCTGGCGCTGAACGCCGCCGTGGAAGCGGCGCGGGCCGGCGAGCAGGGCCGGGGCTTTGCCGTGGTGGCCTCCGAGGTGCGCAGTCTGGCAGGCCGTTCGGCCGACGCCGCCAAGGAAATCAAGCAGCTCATCACCGACAGCGTGACGCGCGTCGAGCAGGGGACGCAACTGGTCGACCAGGCGGGCAACACCATGAACGAGGTGGTCAACAGCATCCGCCGCGTGACCGACATCATGGGCGAGATCAGCGCGGCCAGCAGCGAGCAAAGCGCCGGTGTGGCCCAGGTGGGCGAGGCCGTCACGCAAATGGACCAGGCCACGCAGCAGAACGCCGCGCTGGTCGAGGAGATGGCGGCTGCCGCCAGCAGCCTGCGCTCGCAGGCGCAGGAACTGGTGCAGACCGTGGCCGTCTTCCGGCTGGCACAAGGGCAGGGCGTGGGCGTGTCCGCGGCTCCCAGGGCGATGGCGGCGCCCGCACGCCCCCCCGTGGCCGCACCTGCGCGGCCGGCCGCCAAGCCCGTGGCCAAGGCCGCTGCGAAGAAGGAACTGGCCCATGCCTCCGCTCCCTCGCCGGCCAAGGCCGAAGAGGGCGGTGACTGGGAGCAGTTCTGACACCTGCCGACCCATCCCTCATCGACTCGCGCCAAGCGGCGTGGCGCCTGCTGGCCACGCTGGGGCTTGTGGTGCTCGGCAACAGCAGCATGTATGTGGTGTCGGTGGTGCTGCCGGCCGTTCAGGCCGAGTTCGGCATCAGCCGGGCGGGCGCTTCCATGCCCTACACGCTCATGATGGTCTGCCTGGGGATCGGCGGCCTGTGGACCGGGCGGCTGGCCGATCGCCATGGCCTCGCGCCCGTGCTGTGGGTCGGAGCGCTGGCCGTGTGCGGCGGCTTTGTCTGGGCCGGCATGTCCGGCAGCGTCTGGGGCTTCGGCCTGGCCCACGGGCTCATGGGGCTCATCGGCAGTTCAGCCACCTTTGCGCCGCTGATGGCCGACACTGCCCTGTGGTGGAACCGGCGGCGCGGCATGGCCGTGGCCATCTGCGCCAGCGGCAACTACATCGCCGGGGCGCTGTGGCCGCCCATCATCCAGCATGGCATCGAGACCGTGGGCTGGCGCCAGAGTTACATCGCGCTCGGCCTGCTGTGCGGTGCCGGCATGCTGCTGCTGTCGCTGTGCATGCGCCAGCGTCCGCCTCTGGTCTCTGCCGCGGCGGCTGGCCACGCCAGTGCACCGGTGCAGGACCGCAGCCGGCCTTTCGGCCTGAGCCCGGCGCATGCGCAGCTCCTGCTGTGCGTGGCGGGCGTGGCCTGCTGCGTGGCCATGGCGATGCCGCAGGTGCACATCGTGGCCTATTGCACCGATCTGGGCTTTGGCGCGGCGCGGGGCGCGGAAATGCTCTCCTTGATGCTGGCCTGCGGCATCGTCAGCCGCCTGGTGTCGGGCGCCATCTGCGACCGCATCGGCGGCATCCGCACGCTGCTGCTGGGTTCCGCCCTGCAGGGCGTGGCGCTGGTGCTGTTTTTGCCGTTCGACGGCCTGGTGCCGCTGTATGTCATCTCGGCGATGTTCGGGCTGTTCCAGGGCGGCATCGTGCCGTCCTACGCCATCATCGTGCGCGAGCATTTCGCGCTGAACGAGGCCGGCGCCCGGGTGGGCGCGGTCATCATGGCCACGCTGCTGGGCATGGCGCTGGGTGGCTGGATGTCGGGCTGGGTGTTCGACGCTACGGGCAGCTATCGGATGGCCTTCGTCAACGGCCTGCTGTGGAACCTGCTGAACCTCTCCATCTCGGGCTGGCTGTACTGGCGCGTGCGCCACACGGGCGCCGGCGGGCGGCCGGCAGCCGTGGCCGGCTGAGGGTCAGCCGACCTGCGCTTCCGGGTGCGCCTGGGCCAGGGCGAACACTTCGCGTGCCGGGCTGTCCTTGAGGCGGTGGTCGCTCCACACCTGGCGCCAGCGGCGTGCCCCCGGCAAGCCGTGGCGCAGGCCCAGCATGTGGCGGGCGATGGCGTACCACGACGTGCCGTGCGCGGCCGCCTCGCGCTCCATGTACTCCACCATTGCTTCCTCCACCGCTTCGCGGGTCAGGGTGTTTTCGGGCGCGCCGTAGTAGAGCTGGTCCCAGCGGGCGAGCCACCAGGGGTTGTGGTAGGCCTCGCGGCCGATCATCACGCCGTCCAGGTGCTCAAGCTGTTGCAGCACCACCTCATCGGACTGGATGCCGCCGTTGATGCCGATGGTGAATTGCGGAAACTCCTGCTTGAGGCGGTGCACCACCTCGTAGCGCAGCGGCGGAATGTCCCGGTTTTCCTTGGGCGAGAGGCCCTGCAGCCAGGCATTGCGCGCGTGCACGATGAACACCGTGCAGCCGGCGTCGGCCACTGTGCCGATGAAGTCGCGCACAAAGCCGTAGTCCTCCACCTTGTCGATGCCGATGCGGTGCTTCACGGTCACGGGCACGTCGACCACGTCTTTCATGGCCTTCACGCAGTCGGCCACTAGCTGGGGCGCCTTCATCAGGCTGGCGCCAAAGGCGCCGCGCTGCACCCGGTCGCTGGGGCAGCCGCAGTTGAGGTTGACCTCGTCGTAGCCCCATTGCTCGCCCAGCCGCGCCGCCTGCGCCAGCTTGGCCGGCTCGTTGCCGCCCAGTTGCAGGGCCACGGGGTGTTCTTCGGCGTTGAAGCGCAGGTGGCGCTCGGTGCCGCCGTACAGGATGCCGCCTGCGTTCACCATCTCGGTGTACAGCAGGGTCTGGCGCGTCAGCAGGCGGTGAAAGTAGCGGCAGTGCCGGTCGGTCCAGTCCATCATGGGCGCGATGGACATGCGCCAGGGGCTGTGCGAAGGGGAGAGCTGTTGGGAGTCCAAGGGAAAGCCTGCGGATCGGGGCAACCGGGGCGCCAGAGCGCCCCGAAGAGAGTCAGATGTCTTCGAGCAGCGCGTAGGGCAGGGTGCCCAGGGTCAGCTGCGGGCCGGCCGGGCCGCCCACGTGCAGCGGCCCTTCGGCGGCCGCGATCTGCAGCGAGACGATGGCGTCCCAGCCGCCGCCGGGGGCGGGCGCGGCCTGGGCCACGGTGCCGCAGGGCTGCTCGGGGTCGGCGGGCGAGAACACGTCGGCGCCCGGCGCCAGCTCGGCGTCGGCATGGGCCAGGTAGGCGCGGCGCTTGATGGCGCCCCGGAACTGGCTGCGCGCCACCACTTCCTGGCCGGGGTAGCAGCCCTTCTTGAAGCTCACGCCGTCGACCGACTCGTAGTTGAGCATCTGCGGCACGAAGGCCTCGACCAGCGGCGCGCTCAACGTGGCCACGCCGCTCTGCACCTCGCCCCAGGCCCACAGGGCCGGGTCGAGCGCGGGGCCGGCCGGTGCAGGTTCGCTGGCGGGGGCCACCCACAGGGCGCGCGGCTGGCCGGCCGCCGGGGGGAGGTGCACCACGGTTGCAGCACCAAAATCGGCCTTGGACCAGGCGGGGTGTGCGCCACCAGCTATGGATTCAATAGCATTTCCGGCGATGCCGAACACCTGGGTGTCGGCCGTGGCGTCGCTGAGCTTGCACTTGGCGCGCATCACGAACATGGACAGGCGCTTGAGCGTGGGCGCCAGCAGGTCGCGGCTGCACACCAGCCACACCTCGGTGGGGCTGCGCTTGAAGCCGATGAAGCTGGCCTGCATGCGGCCCTTGGCCGACAAAAAGGCAGTCAGGCGGGCATGGTCCAGGCCCAGGAGGGCGAAATCGTGGGTGAGCTGGCCATGGAGGAATTTGACGGCGTCCTCGCCTTCGGCGCGGATCACACCCAGGTGGTTCAGGGGGGCAATGCCCTGGAAGTTCAAAGTCATCCCTGAATTATGATGCCCGCTCCCATTCACACACACAGGCAGCAGGGTTGTGGGTCGTCTTCTGGCATGGATTTTGTTTTTGGCGGTGGCGCTTGGCGGTGGAGTCGCCTGGTGGCTGCACGCCCCGCTGCCCATGGGCAGCGAGCCGCTGGAGCTGGCCATCGAACCCGGCACACTGCCGCGCGGCGTGGCCTACGAAGTGCAGGCCGCCGGCGTGCGCGTCGATGCGCGCATCCTCTACGCCTTCTTCCGCCTGTCGGGCCGCGACCGTGACATCCGTGCCGGCAACTACGAGCTTCCACCCGGCACCACGCCGCTGGCGCTGCTCGACAAGCTGGTGCGTGGCGAGGAAACCCTGCGCACGCTGACGCTGGTGGAGGGCTGGTCGTTCCGCCAGGTGCGCGCCGCGCTGGCGCGCGAGGAGCAGATCAAGCACGACACGGCCGACCTGCCAGACGCCGCCCTCATGGAGCGCCTCGGCCGCCCCGGCGTGCATCCTGAGGGCCGCTTCTTCCCCGACACCTACACCTACGCCAAAGGGTCGAGCGAGCTGGCCGTGCTGCGCCGCGCGCTGCACGCCATGGACCGGCGTCTGGACGCTGCCTGGGCGCAGCGCGCCAGCGACACACCGCTCAAGTCGGCCGATGAGGCGTTGATCCTCGCCAGCATCGTGGAGAAGGAAACCGGCCGCGCCTCCGACCGCGCGCAGATCGCGGGCGTGTTCACCAACCGCCTGCGCGCCGGCATGCTGCTGCAGACCGACCCGACCGTCATCTACGGCCTGGGCGAGAAGTTCGACGGCAACCTGCGCCGCAAGGACCTGCTGGCCGACACCCCCTGGAATACCTATACCCGCGTGGGCCTGCCGCCCACGCCCATCGCCATGCCCGGCAAGGCGGCGCTGCTCGCGGCCGTACAGCCGGAACCGACGAAAGCCCTGTACTTCGTGGCACGGGGCGACGGCACCAGCCATTTCAGCGCCACGCTGGACGAGCACAACCGGGCCGTCAACCGCTACCAGCGCGGGCCGCAGCGCCCGTAACGAAAGTATTTCCCGCATGGCATTCACAGGCCTGTTCATCAGCTTCGAAGGCATCGACGGCGCCGGCAAGTCCTCGCACATCGAGGCGCTGGCCGACGCCTTCCGCGCCCACGGCCGCACCGTGGTCAGCACGCGCGAGCCCGGCGGCACGCCGCTGGCGGAAAAGCTGCGCGCCCTGCTGCTGCACGACAGCATGGACGCGCTGACCGAGGCGCTGCTGGTCTTCGCTGGCCGGCGCGACCACCTGCGCAACGTCATCGAGCCCGCCCTGGCGCGCGGCGACGTGGTGCTGTGCGACCGCTTCACCGACGCCACCTTCGCCTACCAGGGCGGCGGGCGCGGCTTCGACTGGAATGCGCTCTCTTTATTGGAGCGCCTGGCGCAGACGGGGCTTGCCCCGCAGCCCGATTTGATGCGTGAACCCGACCTTACGCTGTGGTTCGACCTGGCACCCGCCGTGGCAGCCGAACGCCTGGCGGGTGCACGCACGCCCGACCGCTTCGAGGCGCTGGACGTGGCCTTTTTCGACCGGGTAGCCCAGGGCTACGCGCTGCGCGCCGCCGAGGCGCCCGAGCGCTTTGCCCGGCTCGACGCCGCACAGGAGCGCGAACAGGTGTGGCTGCAACTGCACGCCGTGCTGGCAGGTCGCGGCTGGTTGCCGGCCGTGGGAGGCGCCGCTTGAGCGCGGCGCCGCTGGCCCCCTGGCTCGCCGCGCAGCGCCAGGCCCTGCTGGCCCAGCGCGGCCACGCCTGGCTGCTGAACGGCCCCTCGGGCCTGGGCCAGTACCGACTGGGCCTGGAACTGGTGCGCGCCTGGCTGTGCGACGCGCCTACGCAGCACGGTGCCTGCGGCCAATGCGCGAGCTGCCACGCCATCGACGTGCGCACCCATGCCGACCTCTGCGTGCTCATGCCCGAGGTGGACATGCTGGCCCTGGGCTGGCCGCTGCCGCAGAAGGCGCAGGCCGAGATCGACGACAAGGCGCGAAAGCCCAGCCGCGAGATCCGCGTCGAGGCCATGCGCGACGCCGTGGAGTTCGCCCAGCGCACCAGCGCGCGCGGCCGCGGCAAGGCCGTGCTGGTGTATCCGGCCGAGCAGATGAACACCATCACCGCCAATGCGCTGCTCAAGACGCTGGAGGAACCCGCCGGCGATGTGCGCTTCGTGCTCGCCAGCGAGGCCGCGCATCAGCTGCTGCCCACCATCCGCAGCCGCTGCCTGGGCCACACCATGGTGTGGCCCGCCCAGGAACAGATGCTGGAGTGGCTGGCCGGGCAGGGCGTGGCGCCCGCAGCGGCACAGGCCTTCCTGCGCGCCACCGGCGGGCGCCCGGACGATGCCCTGGCGCTGGCCCAGGCCGGGCCCGGCCCCGAGGCGTGGGCGCAACTCCCCAAGGCGCTGCAGCGCGGCAACCCAGGCGCGCTGGCCGACGGAACGCCGGCGCAGGCGGTTGAGTCCCTGCAAAAGCTCTGCCATGACCTGATGGCGCTGCGCGTGGGCGCCCAGCCGCGCTACTTCGCCGCCACCGACCTGCCGGCGCCGCCGGCCATTGGCGCGCTGGCCCGGTGGTCGCGCGCCCTTATGCAGGAGGCGCGCACGGCGGAGCACCCGTTCAACGCCGGGCTGATGCTGGAGGCGCTTGTCGCCCAGGCGCGAAACGTCCTACACTCCCCCCAGTCCCCACCGCCCGCACGACCATGAGCAGCCCCACCACCGCACCCCGCCCCAGCGTCATGCAGCTGGCCATCAAGGAAAAGGCGGCCTTGCATGCGGCCTACATTCCGTTCTTTGTCGAAGGCGGCATCTTCGTGCCCACCCCGCGCGAGTACAAGCTGGGCGACGACGTGTACGTCCTGCTCACCCTGCCCGAGGACACGCAGCGCTACCCCGTGGCCGGCCGCGTGGCCTGGGTGACGCCGGCGCGCGCGGGCGGCAACCGCACGCAGGGCGTGGGCATCCAGTTCCCCAAGGACGAAAAATCGCGCCAGCTCAAGGCCAAGATCGAGGAGCTGCTGGGCACCGCCCTGGGCTCGGACCGCCCCACGCAGACCATCTGAGCGGCTCTCGCTCCGGATGCCGATCCGCTGCGCGGGTCGGCTTTTTTACTTGACGACCATGTTCACCGATTCCCACTGCCACCTCACCTTCCCGGAACTGGCCAGCGAGCTGCCCGCCATCCGCGCGGCCATGCAGGCCGCGCAGGTGGACCGCGCGCTGTGCATCTGCACCACGCTGGAAGAGTTTGCCGAGGTGCATGCCCTGGCCAGCGCCTATGACAACTTCTGGTGCTCCGTGGGTGTGCACCCCGACAACGAGGGCATCGCCGAACCTTCGGTGCAGGACCTGCTGGACCGCGCCGCGCTGCCGCGCGTGGTGGCCATCGGCGAGACCGGGCTCGACTACTACGGCATGGAAGACCGCAAGGGCGGCCGCAGCATCGCCGACCTGGAATGGCAGCGCGAGCGCTTCCGCACCCACATCCGTGCCGCGCGCGCCTGCGCCAAGCCGCTGGTGATCCACACGCGCAGCGCCTCCGCCGACACGCTGGCCATCCTGCGCGAGGAGGGCGAGGACGGTGCCGGCAACCGCGCCGGCGGTGTGTTCCACTGCTTCACCGAGACGGCCGAGGTGGCGCGGGCCGCGCTGGACCTGGGCTACTACATCTCGTTCTCCGGCATCATCACCTTCAAGAACGCGCAGGACCTGCGCGACGTGGCGGCCTTCGTGCCGCTGGACCGCATGCTCATCGAAACCGACAGCCCCTACCTGGCCCCCGTGCCCTACCGGGGCAAGACCAACAACCCCTCGTACGTGCCCCATGTGGCGCGGCAGATCGCGGCCGTTCGCGGCATGGAGATCGAGGCGGTGGCCGAGGCCACCAGCCGCAACTTCGAAGCCTTGTTCCAGGGAGTCCGGCCATGACCCTCCAGCGCCGCAGCCTGCTGCTCTTGCCTTTTGCCGGCCTGGTGCCTGCCGCCTGGGCGGGTTCGTTCGAGGATTTCTTCGCGGCCATTGAGCGCGACGATGCCGACACCCTTACCACGCTGCTGCTGCGCGGCTTTGACGCCAACACCCGCGACACCAAGGGGCAGGTGGGGCTGACGCTGGCCCTGCAGGGCGGCAACCTCAAGGCCTTCGAGGTGCTGCTGCTGGGCAGCAACCTGCAGGTCGACGCCCGCAATGCCCAGGACGAAACGCCCCTCATGATGGCTGCGCTGCGCGGCTACGTGAAGGCTGCGCGCACCCTGGTCGAGCGCGGCGCCGACGTCAACAAGACGGGCTGGGCGCCGCTGCACTACGCCGCCACCGGCACGCAGCCCCAGCAGCCCGAAATCATCGCGCTGCTGCTGGAGAACCACGCCTACATCGACGCGGAGTCGCCCAATGGCACCACGCCGCTGATGATGGCAGTGCATTACGGCACGCGTGAATCGGTGCAGTTGCTGCTGCAGGAGGGGGCGGACCCGGCGCTGAAGAACCGCCTGGGCCTCAGCGCCGCCGACTTCGCCCTGCGCGCCAGCCGCAAGGACATGGCCGACCTCGTCAGCGCCGCGGCGCGCAAGCGCCTGCCCAACCGGGGTCGCTGGTAAGCCCTGTCAGGCTTAGGTAGCGGGCCGCGCCTGGAGGCGGGCGTACAGCCCGCCCAACGCCACCAGCTCGGCGTGCGTGCCCTGTTCCACGATGCGTCCGCGCTCCATCACCACCACGCGGTCGGCGTGCTCGATGGTAGAGAGGCGGTGCGCGATCACCAGCGTGGTGCGGCCCTGCATGAGGCGCTGCAGGGCTTCTTGCACCAGACGCTCGGATTCGGTGTCCAGCGCCGAGGTGGCCTCGTCCAGAATCAGGATGGGCGCGTTTTTGTAGAGCGCGCGCGCGATCGCCAGGCGCTGGCGCTGCCCGCCCGACAGCTGCGTGGCGTTGTGTCCCACCAAGGTATGGATACCCTGCGGCAGCGCCGCCACGTGCGCGGCCAGGTTGGCGGCGGCCAGACAGGCGAGCACGCGCTGCTCGTCCATCGGCTGGCCCAGCGCCACGTTGGCGGCGATGCTGTCGTTGAACATCACCACATCCTGGCTCACCAGCGCGAACTGCGCGCGCAGAGCGGCCAGGTCCCAGTCCTGCAGTGCATGGCCGTCCAGCAGCACCTGGCCGGATGCGTGTTGCACGAAGCGCGGCAGCAGGTTCACCAGCGTGGTCTTGCCGGCACCCGAGGGGCCCACCAGGGCCACGATCTCGCCGGGCCGCACGTCCAGGTTCACCCGATCCAGCGCGGGCGCCTGGTCGGCCGCAAAGGCCACGCTCACCTCGCGCAGCGAGAGCGCGCCCTGCACCTGGGCCGGCGCATGGCTGCCGCCGCGCTCCGCGGGCGTGTCGCCCAGCAGCGACAACCCACGTTCAAGTGCCGCAACGCCGCGCGTGATGGGGCTGGCCACGTCGGCCAGGCGGCGAATGGGAGCGATCAGCATCAGCATGGCCGTGATGAAGGCCACGAAGCCGCCCACGGTCACATCGGCCGCGCCGGCCGCGCGGCTTTGCCACAGCGCCACGCAGATCACGGCCGACAGAGCGGCCGCGGCGAGCAGCTGCGTGAGCGGTGTCATGGCCGATGAGGCGATGGTGGACTTGATGGCTAGCCCGCGCAGGCGCCGGCTCAGGGTGTCGAAGCGCTGGGCCTGCGACGGTTGCGCCGCATGCAGGCGCACCATGCGGTGGGCGAGCACGTTTTCCTCGACCACATAGGCCAGTTCGTCCGTGGCCTGCTGGCCACTCTTAGTGAGGTGGTAGAGGCGGCGCGAGAGCGTCTTCATGATCCAGGCGACGCCGGGCACCACCACGGCCACGATCAGCGTGAGCTGCCAGTTCAGGTACAGCAGATAGGCCAGCAGCGCCACGAGCGTGAAGCCATCGCGCGAAATGCCCAGCAGGGCCTGCACCAACAGCGTGGCGCCAGTCTGCACCTCGTACACCACGGTGTTCGATAAGGTGCTGGCCGACTGACGCCCAAACAGCCCCATTTCGGCGGCCAGAAGCCGCTCGAACAGGGCCTTGCGCAGGATCAGCATGCCTTCGTTGGCGATGCGTGCCAGGGCATATTGCCCCACGAACTGCGCCAGGCCGCGGATCAGGAACACGCCCATGATGGCCAGCGGCACCATCCACAGCTGGAGCGAGCCTTCGGTGAAGCCGCGGTCCAGGAGCGGCTGGAGCAGGGCAGGAATGAGCGGCTCGGTGATGGCGCCGACCAGCGTGGCGATGAGCGCGGCCGTCCATGCCAGGCGCTGGTTGCCAAAATAGACGGACAGCCGGGACAGCCGGGCCATCAGGCGTTCGGATGGTTCCGGGGCAGGAGAAGAGGGCGGCCGGGCGCCGGTGTCGGGGGCTTGCATGAAGCGCGGATTCTACTTTTTGCGCTTCGCCCTCAACAGTTTGTGACATGGGGGCTTATGCGAGTGTGTAACATTCGCGGTTGACAATCGGCAGTGGCCCGGTTGCTCCTATGGCTGCGAATGACTAACAACCGATTCCTCCTAACTTCCCTTCCCGCGGCACAGCCGCACCTCTCGCGCCGCCACATGGTGGCCTCCATCGCCGCGCTGGCCGCCACTCCGGCGCTGGCCCAGTTCCGGGTGGAGGTGTCGGGCGTGGGCATGACCCAGTTGCCCATCGCCATCGCGCAGTTCCGCGACGAGACACAGGCGCCGCAAAAGATCTCCGCCATTGTCCAGGCCGACCTGGAGCGCAGCGGTCAGTTCCGTGGCGTGGACACTGCCGGCGCCCGGCTGGACGAAACCTCGCGCCCCGACGTGGCCCTGTGGCGCCAGAAGAGCGCCGATTCCCTCGTCTCCGGCAGCATTGCACGCCTGGGCGACGGTCGCTTCGACGTGCGCTTCCGCTTGTGGGACGTGGTGCGCGGCCAGGACCTCGGCGGCCAGAGCTATGTGGTCGTGCAGGGCGACCTGCGCCTGGTGGCGCACCGCATCGCCGACTTCGTCTACGAGAAGCTGACCGGCGAGCGCGGCGTGTTCTCCACGCGCATTGCCTACGTCACCAAGGCGGGCTCTCGCTACAGCCTGTGGGTGGCCGATGCCGACGGCGAAAACGCACAGGCCGCGCTTTCCAGCCCCGAATCCATCATCTCGCCTGCGTGGTCGCCCTCGGGTGGTCAGCTGGCCTACGTGTCGTTCGAGTCGCGCAAGCCCGTCATCTACGTGCACGACGTCGCCAGTGGCAAGCGCCGGCTGGTGGCCAACTTCCGTGGCTCCAACAGCGCTCCGGCCTGGTCGCCTGATGGCCGCACCCTGGCCATCACGCTGAGCCGCGACGGCAACTCGCAGCTTTACACCATTGACGCCAACGGCGGTGAGCCGCGCCGACTCACACAGAGCAGCGGCATCGACACCGAGCCATCGTTCTCGCCGGATGGCCGCTTCATCTATTTCGTCAGCGACCGGGGCGGTGCGCCCCAGGTGTACAAGGTGCCCAGCACGGGCGGCAATGCCGAGCGCGTGACCTTCAGTGGCAGCTACAACATCTCGCCCAGCCTCAGTCCCGACGGCCGCTGGCTGGCCTACATCTCGCGCGTGGGCGGCGCCTTCAAGCTGCACGTGATGGAGTTGGCTAACGGCACCGCGACGGCCATCACCGACACCGTGGCCGATGAACGCCCGAGCTTCGCGCCCAACAGCCGCCTGATCGTCTACGCTTCGCAGCAGCAGGGCCGCGAAGCCCTGATGACGACCACGCTGGACGGCAAGATCAAGGCCCGCCTGGCTGGACAGAGCGGCGACATCCGCGAGCCCGATTGGGGCCCGTTCCAGCAGCACTGAACTTTTCCCGTTTTTCGATTTCTGTATTCCAGGAGATTTTTTCTATGTTCAAACGCATTCCCTTCGCCCTCGCTGCTGTTGCCATCGTCGCCGGCTGCAGTTCCGGCGTGGATCTCGACAACGTTCCCGTCGAAGACAAGAACGGCTCGGCCCTGTCCACCACCGGCAACGGCGCCAACTCCGGTAACACCGGCCAGAGCGGTGTGCGCGGCGTGGACCTGACCCAATCGGGCCGCGAAGGCGCCGGCCCCGTGGGTGTGAGCCGCGTCATCTACTTCGACTACGACAGCTACGTCATCAAGTCCGACTTCCAGTCGGTGGTGGACGCGCACGCCCGCTTCATCAAGGCCGGCGGCAATGCCCGCAAGGTCATGATCGAAGGCCATACCGATGATCGCGGCGGCCGTGAATACAACCTGGCGCTGGGCCAGAAGCGCGCCGAGGCCGTGCGCCGGTCGCTCGGCCTGCTGGGCGTGCCCGATGGCCAGATGGAAGCGGTGAGCTTCGGCAAGGAGAAACTGGCCGCCCAAGGCAATAGCGAAGACGTCCACGCGCAGAACCGTCGCGCCGAGCTGTCCTACCGCTGATGCGCTCCATGAACGCCCCGCGTCTTGTACGGTCGCTGCTGGCTTTCTCGCTGGCCTGCGCCTTTCTTCCAGCCCATGCTGCCATCTTCGAGGACGGTGAGGCGCGCCGCGCCATCCTGGAAATGCGGCAACGGGTGGATACGCTCCAGCAATCCAGCCAGCGTTCGGCCGACGAGTTGCGCCGCGCCCAGGAAGACACGACCCAGCTGCGGCGTAGCCTGCTCGATCTGCAGACGCAGATCGAGACGCTGCGCACCGAAATGGCCACGCTGCGGGGCCAGAACGAGCAGTTGATGCGCGAGGCGGCCGAGTTGCAGCGCCGTCAGAAGGACATTGCGCAGGGCGTGGATGACCGCCTGCGCCAGTTTGAGCCCGTCAAGGTGACGGCGGATGGAGTCGAGTTCCAGGCCGATCCGGCCGAGAAACGCGATTTCGAGGCCGCGCTGGCCAAGTTCCGCGAAGGCAAGTTCGCCGAGGCGGAAACCGCATTCGGTGGGTTCGCACGGCAGTATCCGCGCAGCGGTTACGTGCCTTCGGCGCGCTTCTGGCTGGGCAACGCCCAATATGCCAACCGCGACTACAAGGAAGCGATCAACAACTTCAAGGCACTGCTTGCCAGCGCGCCCAACCATGCCCGCGCGCCCGAGGCCGCCCTGTCGATCGCCAACTGCCAGATCGAGCTCAAGGAAACGCGTGGTGCCCGCAAGACGCTGGAAGACTTGATCCGCGTCTACCCGCAATCCGAGGCCGCGGCAGCGGCCAAGGAACGGCTGTCGCGGTTGAAGTAGTGCCGGGCGCGCCCACAGTGCCCTTGGTGACGGACACGACCGCCCGCGAGGCGCTGCAACAGCGCCGCTTTGGTGGTCTAGACCGCCTGTACGGGCGGGAAGGCGCCGCCCGCATCCGCGCCGCACATGTGGCCGTGGTGGGCATCGGCGGCGTGGGCTCCTGGGCCGCCGAGGCCCTGGCGCGCAGTGGCGTGGGGCGCCTCACGCTGATCGATCTGGACCACGTTGCGGAGTCCAACATCAACCGCCAGATCCACGCCCTCGAAGGGACCGTCGGCCAGGCCAAGGTGCTCGCCATGCGCGACCGCATCGCTAGCATCAACCCGGACTGCGAGGTCGCCTGCATCGAGGAATTTGTGGAGCCCGCCAACTGGCCCGCTCTGCTGCCTGTGGGCGTAGATGCCCTGGTCGACGCCTGCGACCAAGTTCCGGCCAAAACAGCCATGGCCGCGTGGGCGCGTGCGACGCGCCGCCTTTTCATCAGCGTGGGGGCCGCAGGCGGCAAGCGCCTGGCCCACAAAGTGGATGTGGACGACCTCTCGCAGACCACGCACGACCCGCTGCTGGCCCAGCTGCGCTACCGCCTGCGCAAACAGCACGGAGCGCCGAAAGAAGGCAAGAAGATGGGCGTGGCCTGCGTCTTCAGCCGCGAATCCGTGGCCCCGCCCGACGCTTCGTGCGGCCTGGGAGGTGATGGCACGCTCAATTGCCACGGCTACGGCTCGGTGGTCGCCGTGACCGCTACCTTCGGGCAGTGCGCCGCAGGTTGGATTCTCGATGCGCTGGCCCGAAGTTCCGTTTCAGGCGCTAAAACAACGCTATAATCCAAGGCTTTGCTGCACTTGCTTAACGCAGATGCAGTGGATGGGACGTTAGCTCAGTTGGTAGAGCAGCGGACTTTTAATCCGTTGGTCACAAGTTCGAATCTTGTACGTCCTACCAAGCCAACAAAGAAAACCCTGCTATCGAATTGGTAGCAGGGTTTTTTCTTTTCTGTTGCTTGTAGGCAATCTGTAGGCAAGTTGCCCGAATGAGCCACCCAACTTCAGTAGCAAATTCACGCGCAGGGGCGTACCTGCGCAGGCATTCCTGCTTTGGCCGGGGTGTTCGGCATGGTCGGGTCTCAGAAGTTCATCCGCATCAGTATGGGTACGTCCTGCGGTTGCACTCGTTTTGTTCGTAGGCTGCCTTCCACCAACACCAGCAGCTGACGGGTGCGGATGGATACCAGTCTGGATACCGGGCTGGATACCGCGCTTTGGACGCGTGCACGGTTTCCGTGGAAACCATCCGTGTTGCGTACCTTCACCATCAACTCTTCGCGCGCGCGTATTGTTCGCGAAAGTGCAGGCTACAGTGCCAACAGGTCGTGGTCATGCGTTCGTTTGAGCAGTAGCTGGCATGCTGTGCAACAAGGCAAAACCAGCACAGTCGCAGCTAGTCGGCGACAGGGACCCACGCTCGCACGAGTTTTCTGTTCAGCTGCGCGGCTTTGATGCAGCCAAGTCCGGCGCCAAAACCGGTGTGGCTGCCCTTGTGGCGCTGTCGAGCGCGTTGCTGAAGAAGTCGGTCCGTGGGGGACTCGTGGTCGTGGGTGAGGTGACTTTGGGCGGCACCATTGAGCCCATCCACAACGCCGTCACTCTGGCAGAGCTGGCCGTGGAGAAAGGTGCCAAGTCGTTGTTGCTGCCGGTTTCTTGCCGTCGGCAGCTATTTGACCTCTCCGATGAAATGGCCACCAAGCTTGATATTGAGTTTTATCAGGATGGTCGGGACGCACTCTTGAAAGCGTTGGCAGACTGAAAAAAAATCGGCGCCATGTCCTCATGGTTGGGATGCGTCTCTGCATTCCCCCAACGTGCCTGGTCATCAGAGGATGGTCTTGCTCGTGGCTATCCCCAGCACCTGCATGACGGCACCGACCTGCAACATCGCTAGCGCACGGTCTTCGCGCGGCGTGAGGGTCAGTACCTCGTCACCAATCTCAATCTTCACCGTGCCGTCTGTCAGCACGGTTTTGCTGATGCAGCGCGCGGGCGGTTGGACTTCCACAGGCACATACACACCGCGCAGCACGCGTTTGAGTTTGCCGTCATCCATCAGTGCGCGCAGGCGGTCATCCACGATGGCCAACTTCAGGCCGGTCAGTTCGGCCACGGTGTCGCGAGTGGCCACCTGCTCCAGGGCATGCAGCTCGCAAACCGCTGCGTAGATGCGCTGAGTACTTGTGGGTGCAGGTGTTGTCATCGGGCTTCCCCCAGAGCCGGCTGGGCAGGCTTGTGCTTACTGGCGCTGAACATGCTTGCTTCATCAGACACGGTTGTAACCGTGGGGATGGACGAGCGCTTGCTGTCGAAATAAGCGTCAAGCTCCGAGCACTTGAAAAGCACCAGGCGCTTGTTCACACGGATGGGTTTGGGAAAGTCGGGGTCATCATGCATGCGGCGCGCGATGGTGCGGCGGCTCAGGTCGTACCGGGCCGCCACCGAAGATGGACGTAGCGTTTCAGGCTTCATGTCCGCTATCGTCCTGAACTGGCGGGTTTTGGCTTAACCCTATGCCGGGCGGCGCCCCGCGCGGGCGGAACCCATGTATGAGGTTTTCTGAGGTGTTCGCAGTGCTGGGCCTCGCGCGCACCACGAAACTTTCGTAGTGCATCCCTCGCGCGTGCGCGTACTGCTCCCACGACTTAGTAAAACTTCAGGTTTCTTCAGGTTTCTTCAGGTTCTGATGTTAAGTTTTGACAGGTTCAGGCCCAGCAAAAAGCCCGCACGGCGGCGGGCTGGGTGGTGTGGGCTGGGCGCTCGGCTTCACTGGAGCAGATGCACCGGACCTGTGTGCAGGCCGTCCGACAAACCCACGTCCTCCATGTACTGGATGCCCGCCTCGATGGCCTCCACGGGCACACCCAGCGTGTCGGCAATCTGCTGGGCGCTGTACACGGGCTGGCCATGGTCATCAACGTGCGTGGCCTCGGGCACTGCATCGGCCGTGACGGTTTCGGCCTCGACCAAGTAGCGCGGCGGGGCGACGTGCATCATCTTCATGAGCAGCTCGGCATGCTCCGGTGCTGCTGCGGCTTCCTCCCCCTGCTCATCACGGATGCGGCCAATCTCGGCCAGCATGGCGAAGAACTCCGGGTAGTCGCGGCGCTCGGTATGGTCCTGCGCCCAGGCAAGCAGAGCAGAGCCCGTGCCGGGGTCCAGGCGTTCCACTTCCTGCCAGTAGCTGGCGGGCGCACCCAGGAGCGCGTCGGCGTATTCACCCGCCAGGGCGGCCGGGGCGTCAATGAAAGCGCCATCCTTCCAGTATGGGGTTATGGCTTCATCGGCTGCCATCAGGCGGGCGATGCGTTGGGAATCGGTAGTGGTCATGGTGTTGTTCCTTCAGGTGTCGGGGTATCGCTTGATGCGGCCTTAAGGCAGCGCGGCCGGCTCGCTGTCGAAGTCGGCACACCACTCGCGCGCCAGGTCGTACAGCGCCCCGATGCTCGCCAGCTCCTGGTACAAGTCGGCGTTAGGGTGGTCGCTGTGATTGGTCAGCCAGTCGTCCAACTCGTCGATGCGCTCGCGCAGCACCACCATGCGGCGCTGCAACGTGGCGATGGTCTTTGCCGCCTGCTGGTCGCTGGAGAGGATGCCGAACTGCTCGCAAACTGCGCGAAGCTGCCAGGGGTGAACCACTACGGTGCTGGGCTTGTTATGGTTGTTTTTTTGCTGGGTTAGCACGATGGCCTCGTCGTGTTCGTTGTTGACCAGTTGGGCGGTCAGGTGGTGGTGGGTCAGTTTGTTGGTCATGGTGGTGTCCTCGGTATCAATCGTTTCAGGCGTGCAGGTCTTGGGCTTCGGTGCGGTCGATGCTGTGTCCATCGTCTGGGCCGGCAAGCACAGGCGCGGGCTTGGTGGCGTTCCGGGTGATGGCTCCATCCTGGGCGGCCTGCGCCACGCTCAGGCGGTCGCGGCGTCCTGCGGCGGTCTTGTCGGCCAGCACAGTCCCAGCACGGCCAATCTTCGGCAGGGCCATGGCATGGACGCCGACCTTCGCCCACAGGTCGACCAGGGTTTCGATGACCTCGGGACGGTCGGCGGTGGTGGTTGTTTGCGTGTTCATCGTGGCTTCCTTGCTGGTGCTGTCGTGCCGCTGCTTCGCTCCTGCAGATGGCTTCTCTAGATGGTCACCGGGAGACGGTGTAGAGGTGGGGGCAAAAATGGGCGCCATTGCACCGGGAGACGGTGCAGTAAGAGGGCGCTCTACACCGGGAGACGGTGCAATGGATGGCTTCGCTACACCGGGAGGCGGTGTAAGGGGTGCGTTTTTGCGATAGGACCCGCGCTCGAAAGATTCGGCGGCTCCCAGGTCGTAGCCCGGATGCCGGTCGAGGGTCCGCCAGGTCACGGCGTACCAACTCGCCTTGTTGGGGCGCTGGCCTTGGACGGTCTGATGCACAAAGCCGGCAGCCACCAGTTCCCGCGTAGCGCGGGTAATCACGTCGTTGCTACGCCAGCCGCGCGGCCCAAGGTGGGCCACGGAGCAGAGCAAGCGGCCGTTGTTGTCGCGCACAAACTGGCGCGCAAACTCCATCAGCAAAGCCTTCGCGGGATGGCTCAAGCGTGCGTAGGCGGGCGAATCGAGCACGCTCCAGGGGACAGCAGCGAAACCACCGCTGTCACGCCCGGAGTCACCTTTGCGCCCATTCCCACGGCCATTAGCCATGGCTGCCTCCCTGCATGCGGCGCGCCTGCCACTGGCGCACCTTGCGGCGGTCGGCAGTAGTCAGGAAATAGACGCCAGGGCGGCAAATGAAGCCGTCGCGGTCAACAAAGTTGATGCGCTCGCAGGGCAGCTCCAGGCCACGGCGGCGCAGTTCGGCCACCAGCTCGGGGCCATTGCTGCAGCCCGCAACGGTATCGAGGTTTTCGCGCGGCAGAGGGCGGCGCAGCAGAGCGGTGATTACGCGCAAGTGGCGCGGACTGTCGGTGCCGATAAACTTCGCGCTGTTCGGGGCGCTCGTGTTTTCTTTGGAAGGCTCGGGCGTTTTCATTTACACGCCCTCCATGCCCAGCACGCGGCGGAGTTCCGAAACAGGCCAGGCAAGGCGGCCATTGATGCGCAGCGGACGGATGGGACCGTTCTCCATGCAGGCGTGCCCGCGAAGGGTCTGCGGACGGCGGTTGAGGTAATAGGCGGCCTGCTCGGTCGGCACCGTGGGGCGGGTGACCAGTTCCAGCGGGGGGAACTTCTGGGGCTCGGATACAGCGCGGCGGGTGTCGGCGCTGGGTTGGGCTGCGTGCATGGGTTTCTCCAAACACCACCGAATGGCGATGCATGGAGCCCCATTGTTTTCACATGGAGGGCTTTCGCTAGCTTGCGAGTCTTACCGCGCTCTGGGGCGCCTTATCGCGTTCTACAGCGCTTTCGTACTACTGCGGCGCAGGCGGTCGCGTAGGTTCCTGAGTTTGAAGAACTTCGGTTCATCGTTGGCGTCTTGCCACTTGATGCCATCGTCCGAAACACCCAACAAAGGACGTTGTCCATTCTCAGCCATTTGTGTCAGCTTGGCCCACACGGCGGGCGCATCGTTTACGTTTCCACATGCTTTTTGAGCAGCCTCTATTACGGGGGTCAAAAGGTCTCGACGCGCTTTTCTTGGCGCATTGCTGGCGCCGTTCGCCACGCCGGGCGTGGGCGTTGCATTCGACTGTGCAGCCACATACGCCATGAAAGAAATAGCCTCGGGAGCTAGCTTGATTTTCATTTCCTGTGCAGCGCTGTACCAGTCCTGCAAAGAGCGACATGAACGGGGTTTTTGCGCCGCATAGTCAGCAAACCTGCGGTCTAGGTGCTCAAGGTGTCCATCAGGCAAGTCGGGGCGCATGGTGGTTTTTGCGTCCTCGAAGCTTTTCTTTCGGGGGTTGTGTAGACACAGCACCATTGCGGCTTCGCGTGCTGACACATCAGCAAGTGCCACCCAATGCTCAAGGTCCAGAAAAACGTTCTGGAACCAGAACTGCTCAGCCTGTCTTTCAGGCTCCTTCGTCGTGTCCAGGAAGTCGCCGCGTATGACACGAATATTGCGCTCGGCCTCGGCAACCTCGCGCCTCGCTTTTTCAACGTCGGCTTCGGCAACCTCAGTGGGAACGAAAAAAGGAGGGCCGGAGTCCAAAACCGCTTGTCTGCGCTCTAGCTTTAACTGCGCTGTCTCCAGCCGCTCGAAAACTGCATCGGCGACTAATTCCGACTTTTTGTAGTCCTCGCTTTGCATCTCTGCGAGTCTCCGCGCGACGTAGCCGCGGCGACTGTCAGCCCACAATAGCTGTCGCACCATAGCTTTGCGCCACACCTTCCACTTATCGGCTGCTGCGGCTTGCGCCCGCTCTGCTTGTGCTTTGAGGTCAGCCACTGACGCAACAGCGCGCGCGCGGCGCGCACTCGCTTCATCGGTGGTGATTCCGTGCTCAAACACGCCTTCACGTTCATTGGCCTGTCCGTTTGCGTCATCGTATTGCTGCGCCAGCGTGTGGGCGCGTGCTTCTTCGTCATGGTCCAACTCACCGATAACCGATTGCGCAGCAGCAGCCACTGCGTAGGCTTCGGCAAGGGCGTCACGCATCCACTTTACGCGGCCTGAAAACTGGTTCAGTGCGTTATTGTCGAGCGGGCGACCGAGACGGCACCCCATTGCATGCGCGATGGACTGGCCTGGGCCGTCAATCATGGCGGCTGCAAACTGTGTCGCGTCGAACGGGATAGGCAGGAAGGGTGCTGTATCTGGGTTGGGGCTGCCAGGCCATCCCATTTCGTCGGCAGGCGTCCAGTCAAAGATAGTTCCGGGTTGACACACATCCCGGAATGCCTCGGTGGCGAATACCCCGTTCTCTCTGATTTCGTATGGCTTGTGGTCCTGCTCCCGATACTCTGGGTAAGCGAACCTCATCAAGGCTTTGGCGGTCGCCAAGTCGTACAAGCGTTGGCTCAAAGCATCCTCCCGAATGCTGCTCCCTCGATAGGAGCCCCAGCAGGCCAGTGGGAGGAACCGGCTTTTCGGCAGGATTGCGGCCCTACCTAGCTGGGGCGGAAACAGTCAGGCGTGTTCCAAGTGCACCACGGCGCGACAGCCCACGGCCTGGGCATAGCGCTGCAAACTGCGCAGGGAAGGCGCGGCCTTGCCGCCTTCCAGGCGGGCTACGGTGCTTTGCGTAGTGCCCATGCGCTCGGCTACGTCAGCTTGGGTCAATCCGGCCTTGGTGCGTGCGGCAATCAGTTCGCGCGCCACGGCAAATTCATCCGCCTGGGCGTGATAGGCGGCGCGGGTGGCAGAGTTGACCAGCAGTTCGGCTTTCAGGGCCTTAAGATTCTTCATTCGTGCGCCTCCAGTCGTTTCAGGGCGGTTTCTATGGCCTTGCGGGGCGTGCTTTGGGTCTTTTTCACAAACACATGCAGCACCAGCAGGCGGCGGCCTTGGACTGCGGCATACACGGCGCGGGCGATACCGTCCCGGCCTTGCATTCTCATTTCCCACAGCTTGCTTTCCAGTGGGCGGATATGAGGCAAGCCCACGCGCTGCGGCCCAAATTCCTCCAGCAACTCGGCGATGTGCACAAACCGGGCTTGCATGTCGGCTGGAAGCGCGACTAGCTCAGGCTCGGCCTGCGGGTGTAGCGTGACAGTCCACCGGTTCATATTATCGCTTTTTTGCTATTTCCTGCCACTACGTGCAGCGTCCGAGGCTCTGCTTTGGGGTCAAATTTCACCCCGGCCTGTTCCAGAACCCAAGCTTCGATACGCTCATGGTGCAGGCGCAACAGGTCAAGCGGGCGCACGGTGTAATGCTTTTCAGCGGTGGCGCTGGGCTTGTGGCCTTGAATCTGCGCCACCACGCCAGCGGGGATTTCAAGCCACTCGGTCAGGCTCTTGAAACTGCGGCGCAGACCGTGGAAAGTCAGCCCCTCGATACCGGCCACCTTGCACGCCGTGGCGTGGGCGTGGTGGGGCTTGGCAATCGGCTGCGAAGGCTTGCCAGGCTCCCGGATGGCGCTGGCAAACACCCATTCACTGCGGCGGGGCAGGGTGGCAAGCAGTTGATGCACATAGGGCGTCAAAGGAATGACGCGCTCGCCCTCTACCTTGTCGCGGATAGTCAGGCCCCGCCATTGGGTGTTCATGTCCTCCCAGCGCATCGCCAGCACTTCACCTGGGCGCGCACCGGTCAGCAGCAGCGTTTGCAGGTAGGCCGATATGGCGGGGTTGCCGATGTTGCGCACGGCCGCAAACCATGCGGGAAGCTGCTCGCGCAAAAGGGCGTCCTGTTTCACGCCAGCCTTACCCAGTGCCTCACGGGTCCGGCGGGTCTTGGCGGGATTCTGGGCAGGCACCACGGCGGAATATTCGGGATGCTCAGCGCACCACGCCAGGAAGGCGCGCAGCAGGCGCCAGGAAAGCCGGGCGGGGGTCGGGCGGGTCTTGGCCTGCTCCGCTGCCCATGCCTCGATAGCAGGGGCGGTTAGGTCTTGCATGCGCATCGCCATCAAGGGGCGCAGCGGCCCGTCGATGGTCACGCCACGGCCACGGGTGCCACGGTTGGCAGTCGCGCCGCCAGCACGGGCCAGCTTTTCATGGTCTTGGTAGTGGCGGTCGCCCCAATGCTGGCGACGGTCATCAAGGTATGCGGTCCAGGCCTTTTCGACAGCAACGGCCTTCACGACAGCGGCGGCTTTTTGCGCTGCCTGGGCGGCTTGCTGCTGGCGCTCCACTTCGCGGGGGTCAGTGCCGCAGTCAACCATCATCTTGAGCCCCTGGGCCTTGGTGCGGGCGGCCTCAAGACTCCATTCTGCAGCGGTCCCGATATTCACGCGGATGGTGCTCCCGTGCAGGCGCGATTCAAACACGTAGGTCTTACGGCCCGTGGGTGTGACGCGCAGTGCCAGGGCGGGGGTATCGGTGTCCCAAAGGAAGGCCTGGGACTTGCCGTATGGGCAAGCGAAGTCAGCCACCCGGCCAGCGGTCAAACGTACCCGGCTTTTCTGTCCACTCATGGCGCCACCTGAAATCTGTAGGCAATCTGTAGGCAAACTCGACAAATATGCCTATGTGCAAATCAACAGTACTGAGCTTCAAAAGTATCGTAAGTTGTTGATTTAAATTGATTGTATCTACGCCATTCAACACTGGCAAATTTTGATTTTTGTGGACTTTTAATCCGTTGGTCACAAGTTCGAATCTTGTACGTCCTACCATCCCATACAAGGCCCTGTAGCGATACAGGGCCTTTTCTTTTTGCAGCCTCCGCTGAGGACCGTGCTCGCTAGATGAACTGCGCACGCACACCCACCATCAGCCGCCGGCCGGCGGCGGGTTCAAAGAAGCGGCCGTTGCCATCGTTCACGATCAGCGTTCCGGCGTAGCGGCGATCAAAGAGGTTGTCGAGCCGGGCCCAAATTTGCCAGCACGCCGCGCCATCGGCCGCGCTGCCCAGCTGGTAGCCGGCATGCAGCCCAAGCACGCCGAAACCGGCTGCGGCGGTGGTGTTTGTGTCGTTGGCGAACACACGCCCTGACAGGTGCAGCGTGCCTCCCACGCGCCAGCGCGGGCTGGGGTTGTAGGCTAGGGCCAGCTGCGCCACGTGGCGCGCCGTGCCAGGCAGCTGGTTGCCGGCCGCCACGCTGGCCCCAGCGGCACCGGCGTAGGCGTTGCCGAAATGGGCGTCCAGATAGGTGTAGGTTGCCTGGGGACTCCAAGCGCCCCAGGTGGCCCGCCAGGCCAGTTCGAGGCCCCGGCGTCGCACGTTGTCGACGTTCTGGAATACAGAGCGGCCGTTGACTGTTTCCACCGGCACGATCTCCCCGCGGCTGCGCGTGTCGAACCAGGCCAGTTCCAGCTGCTCATCCGCGCCGCGCCACTTGGCCCCAATTTCCCATTGCTGGCTGCGTGCCGCCGCCAGCCTGAAGTTGGGGCCGGTGTTGCCCGGGCTGTAGGCCATTTCTGCAAGCGTGGGGGTCTCGAAACCCCGGCCGGCGTTGGCGTAGAGATTGACCTCGTCGGTGGCGCTCCACACCAGGCCCAGCGCCGGGCTGCCGTGGCGCCAGGTGCGAGCGCCGCTGTCGTCGGGGTTGGTGGGGGTGACGAAGCGGTCGTCCACTTGCACGCGCACCTGGCTGGCGCGAAGACCGGCGATGGCGCGCCAGCGGGGGGAGAGCCAGGCGTCCAGCTGGACGTACAAGTCTGTGTTGGCGGCGCGGTCCTGCTCGTTGCGCCGCAGGCTGCCCCGGGCGCCGGCATCATTCACGAAGCCCTGGCGGAGTTCGGACATGCGGTGGATTTTCAGGCCTGCCGTCCAGGTGAGCGGCAGACCCGAGGGCAGGCGCAGGGAGCGCGTCCAGGCGGCGCCCAGACCGCCGTAGTTGCGGTCCAGGCCGACCACGCCGCCCGCGCTGTTTGCAGCCGCGCCGCTGAACGAAAGGTACTGCGTGAGCTGCCTGGCGCCCCCGTAGGCACGCAGCTGCAGGCTGTCTGTGTCGTTGAGCTGGTGCTCCAGAACCACGCCCAACTGGTTCTGCGCCACGGACTTGTGGGTATCGAACACCGTGGCCACGGCGGGAGCCTGGCGTGGATTGCTCTGCATCTGGGCTTGCGTCAGGCCCAGCGGGTCCTGCGCCAGCGGCTGGTCGAACAGGTTCAGCAGCGCGGAGATGCGCGTGCGGCCATCGGGTTGGGCCACCAGTTTGCCGTTGAAATGCGTACGCCGGGCCGCGCTGTGCGCGCGCCAGCCGTCGATCTCGAAATGTGAAACATCCACCAGTCCGCCCAGGCGTTGGTCGCCGAAGTCCAGCGATGCGTCCAGCATCCGCTGGCCGTAGGAGCCCACGGCCACACCTGCCTGGGCCGCGCCGCCCGGCCGTGGGCTCCGCGTGGTGACCTGCACCACCCCGCCGGCCGCGTTGCCGTAGAGCTGCGCGAGCGGGCCGCGCAGGACATCGATGTGCGCGGCTGAAGGCAGATGGGCCGTCGCCGCCTGGCCCTGGCCGTCTGGCATGGTGGCGGGTATGCCGTCGACAAGAATGCGCACGCCGCGCACGCCGAAAGTGGCGCGGGCGCCGAAGCCGCGCACGGCGATCTGCAGGTCCTGCGCGTAGTTGCCGCGGTCCTGCACGGCCACACCCGCCTGGCCGGCCAGCAGTTCCGACAGATGCACCAACGGAGTCTGCGCAGCGAATCCATCCACGATCACACGGCTGTGGCTGGCCGCACTGTCGAAACGGCGCTGTGCTTGTGCGCTGTCGATGACTTGCACCGTGCCCAGGGACGGCGTGCCATCGGAAGGCTCGGGAGCGCGAGGTTCAGCGGCGTGCGCAACGGCGACGCCAGCCATGAGCCAAGCGAAGGCTTGCCGGGGGGCTGGACGTGGGAGTTTCAGGAGCACGGCAGTGGGCAGTGGTGACAAAGGCCTCGCGCCGGGCTTGCGGTAAGGCCGGCCCTATTCGGAGCGCATCACACGCCAGATGGTATTGCCTACATCGTCGGCGACCAACAGGGCGCCCTTGCCATCCAGTGCCACGCCCACGGGGCGGCCATGAGCCCTGCCATCGCTGCTCAGAAATCCGCCCAGGAATTGCACCGGTGGCCCCGAGGGTTGGCCGTCGGCGAAAGGCACGAATACGACGTTGTAGCCCGACAGCTCCTTGCGATTCCAAGAACCATGCTGACCAATGAAGGCGCCATTCGCGTAGGGCGCCGGCATGCGCCCATCGGAGAACGCCAGGCCCAGCGGCGCGACATGGGAACCCAGCCCGTAGTCCGGGGCGATGGCTTTGGCAACCATCTCCGGGTTGGCTGGCTGGACGCGCGTGTCCACGTTCTGGCCCCAGTAGCTCCAGGGCCAGCCGTAGAAGGCGCCATCCTTCACCGAAGTGAGGTAGTCCGGCACGAGGTCGTTGCCGAGTTCATCGCGCTCGTTCACCACGGTCCAGAGCGCCTTGCTCTGGGGTTCCCAGCCCAGGCCGTTGGGGTTGCGCAGGCCACTGGCGAAAAGGCGCTTGTTGCCACTGGCAAGGTCTAGCTCCCAGATCGCGGCGCGGCCCTGTTCGGCCTCCAGCCCGTTGTCTGCGATGTTGCTGTTGGAGCCCACGGTGGCGTAGAGCTTGCTGCCGTCGGCGCTGGCGACGATGTTCTTCGTCCAGTGGTGGTTCGCGCCCGAGGGCAGGTCGGTCACCTTGCTGGGTGTGGCGGTGATCGAGGTCTGGCCCGTTTCATAGGCCACCTTGACGATGGCGTTCGCATTGGCGATGTAGAGCTGGTTGCCCACCAATGCCATGCCGAAGGGCGAGAACAGGTCTTTCATGAACACGGACCGGGTCTCGGCCACACCGTCGCCGTCGGCATCGCGCAGCAGTGTGATGCGGTTGGCGCTGGGCGTTCCCGCACCGGCCCGCTTCATCACCATTCCCATGACTTTGCCGCGCAGGCCGTCCGCATGCACGTTTCTGGAGCCTTCGTCCGGCGGTGGCTTGTTGCTTTCGGCCACCAGCACGTCGCCGTTGGGCAGCGTGTAAACCCAGCGTGGATGGTCCAAGCCCGTGGCGAAGGCGGTGACCTTGAACCCGGCAGGCGCCTGGGGCATCACACCCTGCGGCCATTGGTCGGCCGGCGCGATGTTGATGGTGGGCAGGAACCAGTTCCTGTCGGGTGCCGGCAGCGGCGGATGCGGCCCCACGCCCGGCGGAGCGGGCTGCTGCGCGGCCGCGGCGCCTGCTAACAGCGCAAGAATCGGCCACCAGGGCCGGGAAGGGCGGTTGCCGCGGGCGAGGGTGTTCATCGGCAAAGTATGGGTGGCCCATCCGCGGGGGTGTGTAGGCCAAGGCCGCGAATTCGGGCTCTGCGGTGCTGCCCAGGGCGCCTGGGCGTCAGGCCCCCATCCACGCTGGCAGCCAGCGGATGAGCGCGATGCCCGCCAGTGCCTGGGCGATGGCGCCTTGCCACATCAGCGCCGTGTTGTCGAGGGTGGCCCGCGCGTCAGCGCGCAGCTTGCCTGCCCAGGACCGGACTAACACGTAGCCGCCCATGACCGCCAGCACCAGGCCGTGGAAGCCCTGCCAGGCCAGCAGCGCCGCCACGGTCGCGTTCCACGCGTTGGCACGCGGCGATAGGCCTGCCTGCAGGTGCATGCCGAGGTCCAGTGCCAACGCTCCCACGGCGCAGCCGAGAGCCAACCCCACCGCCAGGCGCAACCAACCCTGCCGGGTGCGTTCCAGGTAGCGCACAGCCCAGGCCATGAGCAGAGAGGACACAAGCAACAGGGCTGTCGTCCAGAGGCCGCCCGCCGGCAACCGTGCGCCCGGGGGCGGGCAGACGTCGAGCGCCATCGAGACATGGATGTGCGCGAAGGCGAGCGAGGCGAAGATGGTGGCGTCCACTGCGAGCAGGATCACCATGGCCCACCAGGAGTGGGACGCACGGCCGCTGGCGGTGGCCGGAACCTCCACGCCCGCGCCAATGGTGGCCAGTGGCCGGGACGGAGGCCGGTCTGAACCCCAGAGCCACACGAGCATGGCGCCGACCGACACGGCACCCGCGAGGAAGGCCGGCACGACCCACGCCACTGTCAGCAGCAGAAAGAAGCCCGCCGTTCCCGCTGCGGCCACGAAGGGCGCCCAGCCGTCGCCGGGCAGGCGCAGCAGGTGGCGGATGTGCGCCCGCCCGGGGCTGGTGACCAGGGTTTCGCGCCCGCCGAACACGGTGCCGGGCAGCCAGTGGCGGCCGGAGGCCACCTCTTGGGGCAGCGAGGGCTGTTGCCACAGGGGTTCGTGCGAGGCCACCTGCGGAATGCTGCGCACGCCGTAGTCGCCCTGGGGGAGCCACTCCAGCGAGTCGGCCCTCCACGGGTTGGCATGTTCCCGGTGCGGGCGCAAAAGGCTGCGCACGAGGTCGGCCAGGCACAGCAAAACGCCAGCGGCAAACACGTAGGCCCCCACTGTGGAGAGCAGGTTCCAGAGCGTCCAGTCCAGCCCCTCGGCATAGGTGTAGATGCGTCGTGGCATGCCTGCCAGGCCGGCAATATGCATGGGAAAGAACGCCAGGTTGACGCCGCCGAACATCAGGCCGAAGCTCCAGCGCGCGGCGCGTTCCGACAGCTGGTGCCCGTTGTACAGCGGTGCCCAGTAATAGATGGCTGCGAACAGCGGGAATACCAGCCCGCCCAGCATCACGTAGTGCAGGTGTGCCACGACAAAGTAGCTGTCGTGCGCCTGCCAGTCGAAAGGCAGCACGGCCAGCATCACGCCCGTGAGTCCGCCCAGCACGAAGACAAAATGGAAGCCCAGCAGGTACAGCGACGGCGCGGCCATGCGCACGCGGCCCTTCCAGAAGGTGGCGATCCAGGCGAACACCTGCACAGCGCTGGGGATGGACACGGCAAAGCTGGCGATCGAGGTGATGTGCAGCGCCAGGGGCCCCAGCCCCGCGGTGAACATGTGGTGCATCCACAGCAGGAAGCTGATGGCCCCCACCGCCACCAGCGCCACGACGATGGCGCGGTAGCCGACGAGGGAGGTGCCCGCCATCACCGGTACCATCGTCGACACCATGCCGGCGGCAGGCAGGAAGATGATGTAGACCTCGGGGTGGCCGAAAAACCAGAACAGGTGTTGCCACAAGAGCGGATCGCCGCCCCGCGCCGGGATGAAGAAGGGCCAGTCAAACGCCCGTTCGAGCTCCAACAGCAGCGTGCCCGCGATCAGCGCCGGGAACGCGAAGACCACCATGAGTGCCGCCACCAGTACGGCCCAGGCGAAGGAGGGCATCTTCTCCAGCGCCATGCCGGGCGCCCGGGTGAAGAGGATGCCGATGATCAGCTCGATGGCGCCGGCGATGGCCGAGATCTCGATGAACCCTATGCCCAGCAGCCACCAGTCGGCGCCGATGCCGGGCGAGTAAGCCTTGCCAGTGAGCGGCGGGTACATGAACCAGCCACCGTCGGGAGAGGTGCCGAAAAAGATGGTGCAGAAGAACGCAACGCCGCCAAAGGCATAGGCCCAAAAGGCGTAGGCCGACAGCCGTGGGAAGGGCAGATCGCGCGCGCCCAGCATGCTGGGCAGCAGCCAGACAGCCACAGCCTCGACCACGGGCACGGCGAACAGAAACATCATCACCGAGCCATGCAGGGTGAAGAGCTGGTTGTAGGTGCCGGCGCCGACCACGGTGTTGCCCGGCAGTGCAAGCTGGGTGCGCATGACCAACGCCAACGCACCGGCCAGCACGAAGAAGAGCAGGGCGGTGGCCAGGTAGTACGCACCGATGTGGCTGTTGTTCACCACCGTCAGCCTGCGCCAACCGGACGGGGGCGCCCAGGCGCGCTGCAGTGCTTCCAGCTCCCCTGGGGGGCGGGGCAGGGGATTGGGCAGTTCCTGCGGGGCCGGTGGTGCGGTGTTCATTGCAGCGATTCCAACCAAGAGCCGATGGCATCGCGCGTCGGCACGTCGAGCCAGTCATACGATGGCATGCGGGCTCCCGGCTTGATCTGCTGCACGTGCGCCAGCCAGTGCGCGCCTGCCTGCGGAGTGTTCGCCAACGTGCCTGCGCCCAGGTGCAGGCGGCTTCCGACGTGCGTGAGGTCTGGCCCCAGGCGGCCGTCGGCCCCGGCGCCGCGCACGGTGTGGCAGGCATTGCAGCGCTGGGCCATGAAGGCAGCGTGGCCGCGTGCCAGTGGGGCCGATGCCGGAGGCGCTGCCGGCTGCGCCTGTGCAGCAAGCCAGGCGTCGAAGGCGTGTGGCGCCAGCCCCATCACGTGCAGCGCCATCCGTGCATGCTGCTCGCCGCAGAATTCCGCGCATTGTCCGCGCCAGGTACCGGGCTCGGCCGCGTTGACCAGCAGGTGCTGCATGCGCCCCGGCAGCATGTCCATCTTGCCGGCGAGCGGTGGCACCCAGAAGCTGTGGATCACGTCGGCACTCGTGAGCGCCAGGTACACGGGCCGGCCCACGGGAATGCGGATTTCGTTTGCCGCGAGGATATGGGCGCCGGTGGCCGGGTCGCGGTAGCGCACCTCCCACCACCACATGTGGGCCGTCACGGCCACGATCAGCGCGTCGGGTGGGGGCGCTGGCTTCCAGCGGGGCGTGAGCGGCAGGGACCATGCGAACAGCGCAGCCAATACGGCCGCCGGAAAGGCCACGCCGGCGCCCCAGATCCACACCCGCGGGCTGGCCTCTCCGGTACGCCGTCGCAACGCCCAGCACAGCAGCAGCATCACGCCCGCGAAGATGGCCGCGCCTGCGCTGAACAGCACCCAGGTCACCGTTTCGATGGCGCGGGCGGCGTCGCCCACGGAGTGGAAGATGCCGCCGATGGTCATTCAAGCGAGAAAAGGTAAGCCGCCATGGCCTGCGCATCGGCAAGCGGCGCGCCCATGCGGGGCATGGCCGTGCCGGGCACCAGGGCCTGCGGATCCATGATCCACTGCGCAAGCACATTGGGCCGGTTGGGCAGCCGGCCTGCGATGTAGCTGCGCCGGCTCCAGGCACGCAACGTTTGCGCCACCTCGCCGCGCGCGGCCGGCACGCCAGGGATGGTGTGGCAGGCTCCGCACTGGTACTGCGCCAGGAGCGCTTTCCCGCGTTCAGGGCCGGTAGGGTGCTTGGGGGCCTGCGCATGCGCAACGCCCGCAAGCAGGGTGGGTGCCAGAAGAAGCCCTGCCAACCGTGCGCGGCCAACGAGAAACGGGTTCCGCGTCGCCCAGGATTTCATCGGTGCATTCTGACGTACGGATGCGCGCAATAGACCCAAAATGGCAGCAGATGCGTACCACCAAGTTGTTTCTGATCGTTGCCACCACGGCCGCCGGGCTGGCGCTCGCCACTGTGTTGGGCGCTGTCCTGGTGGTCTATGGGGGACTCTACGAAGTGGCCGCCACGCGTCCACACTGGCAGCTAACGCACTCCGCGTTGGAAATCGCCATGCGCCAATCCGTGCGACTGCGCGCGCTGGGTGTTGACGAGCCTCCGCTGGCCGATGAGCGCATGGCGCTGCGCGGTGCGGCCTGTTTTCAGGCCAACTGCGCGCAATGCCATGGTGCGCCGGGCATTGCGCCGGGCGATATCGGCAAAAGCATGCAGCCGCTGCCCGGTCCGCTGGCCGATGTGGACCAGCATTGGCGGCCGCGCGAGTTGTACTGGCTGGTACGGAACGGGCTCAAGATGACTGGCATGCCGGCGTGGGAGCGTCGCCTGACGGACGGCGAGATCTGGGATGTCGTGGCCTTCATGCAGCGTCTACCCCGGATGAGCATGGCGCAGTATTCGGGTTGGCAGCAGCGGGCGGCGTCCGATCTTGTCGCACCTCTGTGCGGCCGTGCGGCAGAACCGCCTGCACCTGCACTCAGCGCGGTTGCGGACGCCAAGCGTGGGCAGCAGGTGCTGCACCAATACGGGTGCGCCGGCTGCCACAGCATTCCGGGGGTCACGGGGCCAGCGGCTTTCGTTGGCCCGCCACTGGAAGGCTTTGCCCGGCGCGAACTTATTGCCGGAACCTTGCCCAGCTCACAGGCCAATGTGGCTCGGTGGCTGATGCATACCCAGGCCATTAAGCCGGGGACCGCCATGCCCGAGCTGGGCGTCTGGCCTCAGGATGCGCAGGACATGGCGGCGTATCTGTTGACGCTTCATTGAGGGATTTCGATGTTCGATTTGTTATTTAACATAATATACATCGTATCTAGTTATGGAGGTTATGCAGGGCACGGTCGCCGTGCCGCTACCATCGCACGCCATGACCCCAGCCCCCAACAATCCCACCCCCTCCATCCGCTTTGGCCTGCAAGGCCGTGTCTGCATCGTGACCGGCGGTGCCCAAGGAATCGGCGAAGCCTGCGTCCGCCGCTTTGCGCGGGAAGGCGCCGTGCCCGTGGTCGCCGATGTGGATGATGCACGCGGCCAGGCCGTGGCTCGGGAACTGGGCGCGCTGTACCTGCACTGCGACGTCGGCGACAAGGCGCAGGTGGATGCGCTCGTGGCAAGTGTCCTGAAGGCCCATGGGCGCATCGACGTACTGGTGAACAACGCCGGAATTTTCCGCGCCGCCGACTTCCTGGAGGTCAGCGAAGTGGATTTCGACGCCGTGCTGCGTGTCAACCTCAAGGGCGCCTTTCTTGTCGGCCAGGCGGTGGCACGCGCTATGGCGACGACCGGAGGCGGCGCCATCGTGAACATGAGCTCGGTGAATGGCACGCTGGCAATTCCCAGCATCGCCAGCTACAACGTGAGCAAAGGCGGCATCAACCAGCTGACACGCGCGATGGCGCTAGCCTTGTCCGACCAGCGCATCCGCGTCAACGCCGTGGCGCCAGGCACCATTGCCACCGAGTTGGCGGCCCAGGCCGTGCTGACCAGCGATGAGGCGCGCGCGAAAATTCTGAGCCGCACACCCATGAAGCGCCTGGGCGAGCCATCCGAGGTTGCCGACGTGGTGGCCTGGCTGGCCAGCGATGCCGCGAGCTACGTCACGGGCGAGATCGTCACGGTCGATGGCGGGCGCATGGCCCTGAACTACACCGTGCCGGTGTAGGCAGCCGCTGCGCCTGGCCTACTCGTCGTCGCCGGGCTTGCCCGACATCGGGCCCAGCAACTCCAGCGACTCGTCCACCAGTGTGTGCAAGGCCTGCACACGCTCCACGCCCAGCAGCTGGTTCAGGGCGAGTTGCGCCGTCTTCCAGCAGCGCTGCGCCTCCTGGCGCTTGACCCGCCCTTCGTCGGTGATGCGCACCACGCGGCTGCGCGCATCCGTGCCCTGCTCTATGACGACCCATCCGGCGTCCAGAAGTGGACGCAGGTTGCGCGTGAGCGTGGACGGTTGCATCCACAAGGCGTGGGCCAGATCGCCCAGACGCAGCGGCCCGAGCTTGAGGACGTGCGACAGCAGCGAATACTGCGTGGCCTTGAGGCCACTGGGCACCATGGCCGTTTCGTAGTGCTGCGCCACGCGGCGCATGAGCTGGCGCAGCTTGAGGTTGGTGCAGCCTTGCGGCGCTGCCATGGCAGGTGGCGCCAAGGTGACTTTGGTGGCTTGCATGGTTTCTATTGTATCTGCAATAATTGCATATGCAAATGTAAGGAGCGACCCATGACGAACCATAGCACCCTGGAACAATGGCTGGCGCAGGAGCGCGAAACACAGGCTCGGCTGGATGCCGGCGCTGGCCCAGGCGTCGCCCGGCCCGACCAGATCGCTGGCCTCACCGGCCTGCAGCAAATGCAGGCGCTGCTGCGTGGCGAACTGCCCTACGCCACCATTGCACGCACGCTGGATTTCGTGCTGGTCGAGGTCGATGAAGGCCGTGCCGTCTTCCAGGGCTCGCCAGGCCAGACACACCTCAACCCCATGGGCACGGTGCATGGCGGCTGGTACGCCACCCTGCTCGATTCGGCCCTGGGCTGCGCGGTGCACACGCGCATGGAACCCGGGCGCGGCTACACCACGGCGGAACTGGGCGTGAACCTGGTCAAGGCCATCACTCCCAAGGTGCAGCGCGTGCGCGCCGAGGGCCGCGTGATCCACTGCGGGCGCCAGCTCGCCACGGCCGAGGCACGTCTCGTGGGCCCCGATGGAACGCTGTACGCGCACGCCACGACGACCTGCCTGGTTTTTGATCTGCCGTCACAATCGCGGGCATGAGATTCCTGCACACCATGCTGCGCGTTGGCAACCTCCAGCGCTCCATCGACTTCTACACCCAGGTGCTGGGCATGCAACTGCTGCGCACCTCGGAAAACCCCGAGTACAAGTATTCGCTGGCCTTCCTCGGATTTGACGGCGGCAACCCCGGTCAGGCCGAGATCGAGCTGACCTACAACTGGGGTGTGGAGAGCTACGACCACGGCAGCGCCTACGGCCACATTGCCCTGGGCGTACCCGATGCGTATGCGGCCTGCGAGCGCATCAAGGCCGCCGGCGGCAACGTGACGCGCGAGGCCGGGCCGGTGAAGGGCGGCACCACGGTGATCGCTTTCGTGACCGACCCCGATGGCTACAAGATCGAGCTCATCCAACGCACCGAAAGCGCCGGCGGAACCGGTTTGCGCTGAATTAGCTACATTATTTATAGCTGCTGGCGCTTTGTACGCGGGCGTCGGTGGCTATTTTCATTGCTTTTCCGCTGGCGCGCCCCGCAGCCAGTCGTCACACACTCTGTTGGCTGGCTTTTCTGGATTGCTGTCGAGTTCCGGGCGGTCCGATACGCGCATTTTTCGGTCTCCTGCGGCAATGTGTTTCACCCCGTAAATGCCTTGGAGCGGGCGGAAACCATTGGATACGAAGTAGGGAGTTTGTCTGACAACCTTCAGGCCGGGATGGTTGTTTTAATGGTCCTGACGGCCCGCACTCCACGGGTTTACCCTTTACTCGAAAGGAACCGCCATGCCCCACAGACTGACGCCACCACGCCGCCGCGCGCCTTTGCGTTCTCTGGTGGCTTTCGCGACCGCCGTGCTGCTGGCCTTGGGGGCCTCGGCCACGCTGCTGTTGCCCGACACGACCGTGCAATCGGTCGATTCAATGGCGGGTGTGCTTGACGGCGTGGGCCGTACGCTGGATGTGGAACTGGCCGGGTACTGAGCACTCCCTTCGCTCCATTCTCCAGATCGTTTCAGGGCGCCCCGCCCTGCTCCACCAGCGCAATGCGCCGCCGCAGTCGTGCGGCTTCGGTCGTCGCGCCGGCCTCTTCGGCGCGCTGGGCCTGAACCAGCAACCATGCCAATAGCGGCCGGCGCCAGCCCTGGGTCGAGGCCGCGTCCACCGCCATGCTCAGCGTGGCAGGGTCGGCTCGGCCTGTCTGCAACAGCAACCCCGCTGCCACCAGCCGCCCCAGCGGATCGGTGATGCCCGCCAATACCGGCGCGGCGCCACCGGCCGGCACCGCGGCGGCCGCCCGCTGTGCCGGGGGCAGCAGCGCGGCCTCCTGCGGTGGCAGGCGTCCGGCCAGGTAGTCGGCGTAGGCGCGCTCGGCCGGGCCTGCGTCTTCGCGCAGCGCGTCAAACCCGTTGCACGGGCCCAGTTCCAAGCTGGCCACCTTGGCGGCGCACTCCAACAGCACCACCCGCGCCAGGAGTGTGGGCTGGCCGGTGCGCGCGGTTTCCTGTCGTGCACGGCCGAATTCGAGCGCAGCCACACGGCTCTGCCCGGACAGGTAGGCCTCCACGGCCTTTTGAGCCGCGCCATGCGCGTTCATCTGCCAGTCGGGAACGGGCGGCTGGCTGGAACAGGCGGCCAGCGCCAGGCCGGCCAGCAGGGTGGCGATGGGCAGGCGGCGTCGGGATATGGCAGGTGCAGTCATGGCAGCTTCACCTCGGTGTCGCGCGCAAACGGCCATTTGCGGTTGATCTCGTTGACCAGGCCTTCGATCTTGCGCAGGTTGGACTCCACCTCGGCCCGCAGTGCGCCAAGGTCCGCCGTGCCCTCGCGCACGTTGGCGCCCACGGCCTGGGCCTCGGCGAGCACGGCATCGACCTTTTTCAGGCTGGTCCGCGTGTCCGCCAGCAGGCCGCCGAGCTGGGCCAGCGTGGCCTGCGCCTCGGGCACCATGCCGCGCGGGCCGAACAGCTGGGTATCGGCCTTGGCGGCCATGGCGTCGACCCGGGCCAGCAGCGCATTGGTGCGGTCGAGCGTGGCCACGATCTTGCGCGCATCCTGCTCGTTGCCCATCAGCAATTCCAGCGCGCCGCCCGGCCCCTTCAGGCGTCCAGTGAGCTCCTGGACATTGGCCATGCTGGCCCCCAGAGCGGAATCCTGCGCCGTAAGGGCATTGAGGTTGGCCAGCAGCTCGCGCGCCGAGGCCATGAGCTGGGGAATTTCCGAGGTGGCGTCGCCGCGCAGCGCCGGCCGCACAGCGCCATCGGGCAAGGGCGGGTCCTGCAGCATGCCGCTGTAGGCGCGCAGGTTGGTGCCGCCCACCACGCCGCGCACCAGCGTGAAGATGCTGGAGACGCGCAGCCAGTGCGCATCCTTGCGCGCCACGTCCACGATGATGCGCACGTTGCCTTGCTCTGCCAGCTCGATGCGCCGCACCCGCCCAATGGGAAAACCCGAGAACGTCATGTCCATGCCCACCACCACGCCTTCCGAGTCCTCGGCCGTGAGCACCAGGGACTGCGTGGGCTCGAAGGCGCCGCGCGCGTACAGCAGGTAGAGGGTGGAGCCAAGGATGAGCGCCACCGTGAAGGCCAGCAGCGCCAGGGCCTTGGCCCGCAGATGCCGCACGGGGCGCAGCATGTCTTCGGCCGGGTCGGGGGACGCGGAGGCGGGCGGTGCGGGGTCTTGCATGCGCGGTTCCTTCGGGTTCAGTAGTAGTTGCCGACCAGCGATGCGACTTCGATCAGCAGCAGCACGGCGAACATGCGCGCCAGGCCGCCCAGTTCGGTATCGCGCGCCGCGCCCTCACCGGGGTCGTACATGGCTGCGGCCATGGGGATCAGCGCCACCGCCAGGCTCGACAGCGCCGTCTTCAGCCCAAAAACCAGCGTGACCGGCGGTGAAAACACGTGGCCAAACATGCGCGTATAGCCCGGCAGTCCCGCCAGGTTGAAGCCGTAGACCCCGACATAGGCCATGACCAGCGCCACCACGCACGACAGCGCCGCCAGCGTCACGCTGGCGAACATTCCGGCGGCCACGCGGGGCAGCAGTTCCATACGCACCGGATCGCCGCCATGGCCCCGCAGGGCGTCGAAATGCCCCCTCCGGCGCAGCGCGGCCAGCTGCACACCGCCAGGGATGGTGCAGCGCATGGCCACGAACAGTGCGGCGGTGAGCGGGATGAGTTCGAGCACGAGCACGCGGATGACCATCTCCAGCGCGTAGGCCGTGAGCCCGTAGCTCAGCGCGGTGACCACCACGATGCGCGTGAGCACCAGGCTCAGCAGCGCGGCCAGCAGCGTGAAACCCGGCAGGATGGGCACGGTGTCGAGGTAGATCTGGCGCACCAGGCGGCCCCGCGCCGCAGTGCCGTAGCTCGACGGCGAAAGCAGCAGCACCATCACCACCGCCCCGAGGTAGACGATGCGGACCCACGCCAGCACCCAGCGCCGCAGCGCGCGCCACAGGCGCTCGTGCAAGGTTGGTGCGGGCCAGCCGGACATCATGGCCGCATGATAGCGCGCAGCCCCGGTTTTGAGGATTAAAACGGCATCAACCGCTCTGATGACAAGCGGTTACAGCTATGTATTTAATAGCGCATTCAACACCTAGACGTGCCGTTTGGTGGCCGTGGCGCGTGCCGCGCCCGGCAGCGCCTGCGCATCGGCCTGGGCGTGCAGCGCTTCGATGATGCGGCACTGGTCGCCACTGCCGTCGCAGCGGTCGCGCAGGACCAGCAGGTCGCGCTCAAGCGCCTGCAACTCCTGCAGACGCGTGCGCACATGCTCCAGGTGGCTGTCGAGCGTTTCGCAGGCCGCGTCGCAATCGGCCTTGGAAGACAGGTCGAGTTCCAGCAGCGTGCGCACCTCGTCCAGCGACATGTCCATGGCCCGGCACAGGCGGATGAAGCGCAGGCGGTGCACGTCCGCGTCGCCATAGAGGCGGTAGCTGTTGTCGCCGCGCCCCCCCGGCGTGAGCAGCCCTTCCTTCTCGTAGTAGCGGATGTTGGCGGCCGTCACGCCCGACAGGCGGGCGGCTTCGCCGATACGATGGGGGGCCGTGTTGCCGTGCATGCTTGACCTTCGAGTGACTTCAGGGTTTCCAATCATCCTACATTCACACCACTGTACGGAGAAACCATGTCTGCCCATTGCCACGACGGCTGCCACAGCGCCCCCACCAGCGCCGATCCGCGCTACCGCCGCATCCTGTGGTTCGCGCTGGTCGTCAACGCCGCCATGTTCGCTGTCGAACTCGGCGCTGGTGTTCGCTCGGGCTCGGCCTCGCTGCTGGCCGACGCCATCGACTTCCTCGGCGACGCCGCCAACTACGGTGTGTCGCTGTGGGTGCTGGCCATGGCACTGACCTGGCGGGCGCGCGCTGCGCTGCTCAAGGGAGCGAGCATGCTGGCGTTTGGCATCTTTGTGGCTGGCCGGGTGGCCTGGGGCGCCTGGCAGGGCGTACCGCCCGAACCCTTCACCATGGGAGGCGTCGGCTTTGTGGCCTTGGCGGCCAACCTGGGCGTGGCGGCCTTGCTCTACGCCTACCGCGAGGGCGATGCCAACATGCGCGGCGTGTGGCTGTGCACCCGCAACGACGCCCTGGGCAACCTTGCGGTCATGGCCGCGGCCCTGGGCGTGTTCGGCACGGGCGCCGCCTGGCCCGACCTGGCCGTGGCGGCCGCCATGGCCGGTCTGGCCATCCATGGCGGCTGGAGCGTGGTCCGGCAGGCACGCGGCGAGCTGCGGGGGCATGCCGTGCGGGTGTGAGCCCAGCGGTCTAAGCACTTTGTCCAGGTGCTCAGGGCCTGCCTGCTGCAAGGCACAACACTCTTCACTATGGAGATCGGGCAGGCACAGGGCCCTGGCTCGGACGAACGGGGTGCGCGGGACCGCCACGGGGGTTGAACAGCCCATGGCATCCCCGGCAAGCTGGGTGAAAGCGCGCCATGCTGCCGCCGTGGTCCAATCGGCATCCGCTTTTTTCCAGTCGACCGCTCCGTTCATGAACCGCCCCTCCGCACCGCCCGCCCCTGTTCCGCACACCGCCACCGAGGACGCGGTGGCCATCTTCACCGGCGTGGTGATGATTTCGGTCGGCGTCGCCTTCTTCACCAGCGCCGGGCTGCTTACCGGGGGCACGGCCGGGCTGGCCTTCCTGCTGCACTACGCCACAGGCATCGGCTTCGGCAAGATTTTCTTCGTGCTCAACCTGCCGTTCTACTGGCTGGCACTGCGCAAGCTGGGGCGCGAGTTCACGCTCAAGACCTTTATCGCGGTGCTGCTGTTGTCCTTGCTGACTGAACTGCAGAGCCGCTTCCTGGCGTTCACGCGCATCGAGCCGCTGTATGCCGCCATTGCCGGCGGGCTGATCACGGGCACGGGCTTCCTGGCGCTGTTCCGCCACCGCTGCAGCCTCGGCGGCGTGGGCATCGCCGCGCTTTACTTGCAGGACCGCTACGGCTGGCGCGCCGGCAAGATCCAGATGGCCGTGGACTGCTGCATTGTGCTGCTGGCCCTGTGGACGGTGGAGCCGCTGCGCGTGGCATGGTCCATCGTGGGCGCGGTGGCGCTGAACCTTGTACTGGCCATGAACCACCGGCCGGGGCGCTACATGGTGGTGTGAACTTTGCCCGCAGAGGGAGCATCCCACCTGGGTGGATGCCGCACAATGGTCGCATCCGCACCCGTTGTTTCCCCCTTCGATGCAACCCCGCGAGGCCAGCTGATCTGGCCCGCGCCAGGAACACTGCCATGACCGACCCTCACGCCCTCACCGCTTCCCTGCCAAGCCGCCGCCAGTGGCTGGCCGCCACCCTGCCCTGGCTGGGCGCCGGTATCGCCGTGGCCGCCTTGCCGCAAGCGGTGCGCGCCGCCGCACCCGAGAGCACGCCGGTGGAGATGTGGAAAGACCCGAGCTGCGGCTGCTGCCAGGACTGGGTGGACCACATGCAGGCCAACGGCTTCACCTTCACCGTGCATGAGACCGGCAACACCGGTGCACGTTCACGCCTGGGCATGCCGCAGAAGCTGGGCTCTTGCCACACCGCCGTCGTGGGCGGTTACGTGCTCGAAGGCCATGTGCCCGCCAGCGACGTGCGCAAGCTCCTGCAGCTCAAGCCCAAGGCCGTAGGCCTGGCAGTGCCCGGCATGCCCGTGGGCTCGCCCGGCATGGACGGTGCGGTGTACGGCAACCGACGCGACCCCTACGACGTCCTGCTCGTCGCCCGCGACGGCAGCACCAAGGTCTTCAGTTCCTACCACCGCAGCCCCAAGGCATGAGCGACGCCGCCCCAGACCCGGGCAGCATCACGCGCGTCGCGGGCATCGAGGTCGGCCACTTCACGGACAGCCGCCGCCCCACGGGCTGCAGCGTGGTTATCGCTCGGGAGGGTGCGGTGGCCGGCGTGGATGTGCGCGGCGCGGCCCCAGGCACGCGCGAGACCGACCTGCTCGACCCCTGCAACCTGGTCGAGAAGGTGCATGCCGTCATGCTTGCGGGTGGCAGTGCCTGGGGACTGGATGCCGCCACCGGTGCCGTGCGCTGGCTCGAGGAGCAGGGTGTGGGCCTGGACATTGGCGTGGGCCGGCTGCCGTTGGTGCCCTCGGCCGTGCTGTTCGACCTGATGGTGGGCGACATGCGCGTGCGACCCGATGCTGCGGCAGGCTTTGCGGCTTGCGCCGCAGCGTCGCGTGCCGATCCGCAGGAAGGCAACGTGGGCGCCGGCGCTGGTGCCAGCGTGGGCAAGATGTTCGGCATGGCGCGGGCCATGAAGGGCGGCATCGGCAGTGCATCGGTCACGGTCGACGGTGTGACGGTGGGCGCGCTCATCGCCTGCAACGCAGTGGGCGACGTGCTCGACCCCGATACCGCGCGGCCCGTGGCGGGTGCGCGCAGCGCCGACGGCCGGCAACTGGTGGACACGCGTCGCGCCTTGCTGCGCGGCGAGCTGCCACAGCCGCTTCTGGCCGGCACCAACACCACCATTGGCGTGGTGGCCACCGATGCCGCCATCACCAAGGCCCAGGCGCACCGCCTTGCCGTGGCAGCGCACGATGGGCTCGCGCGCAGTATCAACCCGGTGCACACCCAGCTTGACGGTGACACCCTCTTTACCCTGGGCACCGGCCTGGCCGGCCGCAACCCCGGCCTGCTGCTGCTGTGCGCGATGGCCGCCGAGGCCACGGCCCGTGCCACGCTGCGCGCGGTGCAGGCGGCGCGCGGTATCACCACGGCCGAAGGTCTGCACCTGCCCAGCCTGGCCGACCTGAACTGACATTCCTCCATGCCCAAGGCCTTCCGCTCCGCCCTGCTGACCCTGCGCGACCTCATCGTCTCGGCCGGCCCGTTGGCTTTGCTGCCAGTGGCCCTGCTGGCCCTGGCCTACTGGTGGCTCAAGCCTACGCCGCCCCACACCGTGGTACTGGCCACAGGCCCGGCGCAGAGTGCCTACGAGGAATTTGGCAAGCGCTACCAGAAGGCGCTGGCGGCCGATGGCATTGAGGTCAAGCTCTTGCCCAGCGAGGGTTCGCTCGCCAACCTGCAGCTGCTGCGCGACGGCCAGGCCGATCTGGCCTTCGTGCAGGGCGGCACGGCGGTGCTGGAGGCCTCGGACCATGACGAGCTGCGCTCGCTGGGCAGTCTGTTCGTGGAGCCGCTGTGGCTGTTCTATCGCGCGCCAGCGGCGTACCGCGTCCAGCCCTCGGGCCGGCTCGACGGCATGCACCAACTCAAGGGCTTGCGCGTCAACGTGGGCACGGACGGCAGCGGCGTGCCCACGCTGGTGGACAAGCTTCTGCAGGCCAATCGCATGGAGCCCAGTGCGCTCAAAATCTCGCGTCTGGAGCAGACACCCGCCACCGTGGCTTTCCTTGCGGGCGAGCTCGACGCGCTGGTATTCGCCTCGGCACCCGAATCCCCCATGGTGCAGATGCTGCTGCAGACCCCAGGCGTGCGGCTGATGGACTTTCCGCAGAACGAGGCCTATGGCCGACGCTTTCCGTTCCTCTCGCCGGTTTCGCTGCCTCGGGGCGTGGTGGACCTGGCCGGCAACGTGCCCGCCACGGATGTGCGGCTGGTGGCTTCCACCACCGCCCTGCTGGTGCGAGAGGGCACGCACCCTGCCCTGCTGCAGCTGTTTGCCCAGAACGCCCAAGCGCTGCACGGCGGCGCGGGCTGGTTCAACCGGGCGCGCGAATTCCCCAACACGCGCCACAGCGAGCTGGCCATCGCGCCCGAGGCCGACCGTGCCATCAACGAGCCCGTGCCGCTATTGCAGCGCTACATGCCGTTCTGGCTGGCCAACCTGATCGAGCGCATGTGGATCGTGCTGGGTATCGTGATCGCCATCACTCTGCCGCTGTCGCGCATTGTTCCGCCGCTCTACCAGTTCCGGGTGCGCTCGCGCGTGTTCCGCTGGTACGGTCGGTTGCGGGTGCTGGAAGAGGACATGGCCGCAGGCCGCATGCCCGCGGAAGAACTGTCCCGCGCGCTCGACGAGCTGGAGGCGCAGGTGTCACGGGTGATCGTACCGCTGGCCTATGCCGACGAACTGTATGCGCTGCGCAACCACATTCAGCTGGTGCGCAAGAAACTGCCGCCGCGCACCTGAGCGCCGTACGGCGGTGGGGTTTAGCGGTGGGTCTTCTTGGCCGGGGCCGCGCGTTTGCTGCGGGCCGCGTCGGCGGCGCGTTCCTGGTCCGACACGATGCGCAGGGCGCCTTCGGCCGCCAGCTTATCGCGCATGCGCCGGGTCATCGACTGGGTGCTGTTGTCGATCGCGGTGAACAGGAAGAGCGTCTTGTGGGGGCTGGTCCAGGTCAGCTGCGTGCGCATGACCTTGCCGTTGGACACCAGGTCCACCCAGGTACCGATCACGAAACCATCCTCGACGGCAGGCGCGGCAATCTCGGCCAGGCCGGTGTCCAGTTCGACATCCACCACCGTCTGCGGCGGCTCGTCTTCTGTTGCAGCCAATGAATCCAGCGGTTCTTCTTCGGCTTCAGGCTCGCCGAACGGAGCCTCGAGCACCTGCTGGTGCAGGTACACCAGGCGCTCGACGAAGGCGTTGACTTCGGCCTCGGGGTGCTCGATGGTGGTCAAGCCTTCGCGCAGCTTCGCCAGCAGGCCAGGAATGGCATCGACGAGCTCATCCAGGGCATTGCCCACCTGCCCTGGCTGCACGCTCCAGAACAGCAGGGGCACCAAGGCCAGGTAGCCGCCGGGGTCGCCGTCGGCATCGGTTTCGGCGCCCCCCATCTGCGCCAGGGCCACGACCGCAGCCCAGGGCCCGGCCGCGAAATCCATGACGTCTGCGGGCACATGGGCAACGCCCGGCAGTGCGCGGATGTTGGCAGCGATCTTCTCGGTGAGCAGCTCGCGCCGCTCGACATCGCGCTGCGCTTTTTCGTCTGCCTCGCGCCGTTCCTGGATCTTTCTTTCCTGCGTTTCCCAGGTGGATTCCAGCGCCTTGAGCACGGCCTCGAAAGGTGTGCCGTCGACGATCTCCTGCTGCGCGAGGTGGTTGACCGCCTGGTCCACCAGGCGCATGAAGCGCTTGAAGCGCGAGGATTCCTCGCTGGTGAACGCCAGGCTGCGCTGCGTCAGCTCGTCGAGCATACGGCGAGCGGGATGCTGGGTGTCGCTGAAGAAACGGTTGTCGTGGCGCACCAGCTTGCGAATGGCGGGCTCGAGGTTCAGCATGGCGCGCTGCATGGACGGCAGCAGGCGCTGGTCCTGCGAGATGTTCTCCATCATGCGCGCCACGACTTCGGCCGCCAGGGCGGGCGATTCGACCGCGTTGCCAAACGACACGCCATAGAGGCTGCGCGTCGAACCCTGGCCGCTCGGCACATAGCCGGGCTGCACACTGGGCACGTAACCTGGTTGCACGCTGGGGGCATAGCCCGGCTGGCCCTGGGCCAGGCGGCCGACGAGCCGCTCCAGCTGGGCCATGTCTTCCATGGCCTCCGACACGGCGGCACTGGGGTAATTCCCGGCTGCCGGGGCGACGGCGCCCGGTGGCACGGCCATCACCGACGGCGGGGCGCGCAGGGCATCGTAGGGGTCACCGCCTCCGGCCAGCATCTGGCGCAGGATGCCGACGGTGAGCAGGGCCTCCTCGGCTTCTGCCGCGAGCATGCTGGGGCCTGGATCGCTCCAGCCGGAGGCCATGCCGGCGCGGCCGTACATCGAGGGGTTGCCGTAGCCTGTGGCCGGCGCACCATACACGCTGCCGCCATAGCCGCTGCCACCCGCGCCGGTCCATCCGCTGTTGTAGCCGCCGCCGTAGCCGGTCTGGCCGCCACGGCCAAGCCCCGCCATGGCCGAGACGCCATAGCCCACGGGCTGGATACCCTGTTCGCGCAGGTTCTGGATGGCGCGCTTGTAGACCTCCACGAGCTGCTGGCCCAGCAGGTCGCGCATGTTCTGCATCCACAGGTCGCGCACCGGCGCGGCCACGCCCGTCTCGCCCACCACCTGCTGCAGCGCGCGAATGTAGTTCTCGGGCCGCAGGGGGTTGCGTTCGGGCTGCACGCGGTTGAAGCCCTGCGCCGCGCTGACAAGCCCGTTGAGCTCGGCCAGCACTGCGTCGGTGGCATGCAGTGCCAGCTGGTGGGCGCGCGAAAGCTCGACCTGCGCCTGTACCTCGTCGTCATCGATCAGCGAAAGCTCGCCAAAATCAAGCGGCGACGAGCCGCTCTGGCGTGGCTTGGCCGCGCCCGGACCATCGGCAAAGATTTCCAGCAGGGCCATGGGAAAGGACTTCGCCATGGCCGGCTCATGCTGGTTCAGCAGGCGCAGCGCATCGCTGGCGAGGTTGCGCCGGGCGATGTCGCGCTGCCCGGATTCCTGGCTGGCCAACGCCCCCCGCGTGACCTTGATCAAATCCGTGATCAGGGTCTCGCCCTCGCGCACCGCGTTGACAACGCAGGCCCGGAAAACCGTTCTGGAACGACTGGCTGGGTTTTGCATGGCGTTGCGATGGGAGGGAAGTGGCGTCAGACCCCGGGTGCCTATCGTACTGCTACTTCAGGGCCTTGAAACGCATGCGATGCGGGCGTGCGCCCTCTTCGCCCAGGCGCTTCTTCTTGTCGGCTTCGTATTCCTGGTAGTTGCCGTCAAAGAACGTCCATTGGCTGTCGCCCTCGGCGGCCAGGATGTGCGTCGCGATCCGATCAAGGAACCAGCGGTCGTGGCTGATGACCAGCACGCTGCCGGCGTATTCCAGCAGCGCGTCTTCCAGGGCACGCAGGGTTTCCACGTCGAGGTCGTTCGAGGGTTCGTCCAGCAGCAGCACGTTGCCCCCGGCGATCAGCGTCTTGGCCAGGTGCAGGCGACCGCGCTCACCGCCCGAGAGCATCCCGACCTTCTTCTGCTGGTCAGCGCCGTTGAAGTTGAAGCGCCCGCAATAGGCGCGACTGGCCATCTGGAACTTGCCCACGTTGAGAATGTCCAGACCGCCCGAGACATCTTCCCAGACGGTTTTTTCGTTCGCCAGCACATCGCGGTGCTGGTCGACAAAGGCCATGTTGACGGTCGAGCCGACCACCACCGTGCCGCTGTCGGGCTGCTCCTTGCCGGCCAGCAGCTTGAACAGCGTCGACTTACCCGCACCGTTGGGACCGATGATGCCCACGATAGCGCCGGGAGGAACGGTGAAGCTGAGGTTGTCGATCAGCAGGCGATCGCCAAACGATTTGCTGACGTTGTGGAACTCGAAGACCTGTTGGCCCAGGCGGTCGGCCACAGGAATGAAGATTTCCTGCGTCTCGTTGCGCTTTTGGTATTCCATGTCGCTCAGCTCTTCGAAGCGGGCGAGACGCGACTTGCTCTTGGCCTGGCGGGCCTTGGGGTTCTGGCGCGACCATTCCAGTTCCTTCTTCAGCGCCTTGGCGTGGGCTTCCTCGCTCTTTTGCTCCTGTGCGAGGCGATCGCCCTTTTGCTCCAGCCAGGTGCTGTAGTTGCCCTTCCATGGAATGCCGCGGCCGCGGTCCATTTCCAGAATCCATTCGGCCGCGTTGTCGAGGAAGTAGCGATCGTGGGTGATGGCCACCACGGTGCCTGGGAAGCGCTGCAGAAACTGCTCCAGCCATTCCACCGACTCGGCGTCCAAATGGTTGGTAGGTTCGTCGAGCAGCAGCATGTCGGGCTTGCTCAGCAGCAGGCGGCACAGCGCCACTCGGCGTTTTTCACCGCCCGAGAGCAGACCGATCTTGGCGTCCCACGGGGGCAGGCGCAGTGCGTCGGCGGCGATCTCCAGCTGGTGCTCGGAGTCGGTGCCTGCGGTGGCAATGATGGCTTCAAGTTGGGCCTGTTCAGCGGCCAGCGCGTCAAAGTCCGCGTCCTCGGCGCCATAGGCAATGTAAACCTCTTCCAGGCGTGCTCGTGCAGCAAACACGGCTCCCATGGACTCTTCGACCGACTCCCGCACCGTGTGCTCGTCATTGAGCTTGGGTTCCTGCTCCAGATAGCCGATGGTCAGCCCCGGCATGGGCAGCGCCTCGCCCTCGAATTCCTTGTCGACCCCGGCCATGATCTTGAGCAAGGTGGACTTGCCCGAGCCATTGAGGCCCAGCACGCCGATCTTGGCGCCAGGAAAAAACGAGAGCGAAATGTCTTTCAAGAGCTGCCGCTTGGGCGGCACGGTCTTGCTGAGACGGTTCATGGAATAGACGTATTGGGCCATCTGTAGTGATCAAACCTGCAAAGCAAATGAGGCGGGGGATTCCGCGAACAAACCTCGATTATCGACTCATGCGACAATACCTGAAGTCGGGTACTCCAGTTGTACGCGATATCAGCAATATGCTGGGGACGAAGCAAGCCTTTTGCCGGCTCCCACCTTTGAACCTCGTCAGCCTGACACTGGCTCGGCAATCACCCCTCGAGGGCGTGCCGACAGGCCGACATCCAGCGCCCGGATGGGCGCATCTCAATCCATGACATTTGACGATCTGAATCTGGCTCCGGCCATCATGAAGGCTGTGCGCGAGCAAGGCTACGAAACCCCTACCCCGATCCAGGCACAGGCCATCCCCGCCGTGCTGCAGGGCCAGGACCTGCTGGCCGGCGCGCAGACCGGCACCGGCAAGACCGCCGCCTTCACGCTGCCCATGCTGCAGCGCCTGTCGCAGGACGCAGCCCCCAAGAGCAAGTTCGGCGGCAAGGGCGTGCGCGCCCTGGTGCTCACGCCCACGCGTGAACTCGCTGCCCAGGTGGAAGAATCCGTGCGGCAGTACGGCAAGTACCTCGACCTCAACTCCACCGTCGTTTTCGGTGGCGTGGGCATGAACCCCCAGATCGACCGCATCAAGCGCGGCGTGGACATCCTCGTGGCCACGCCCGGCCGCCTGCTCGACCTGCAGCAGCAAGGCTTTCTGGACCTGTCCACCGTGCAGATGCTCGTGCTTGACGAAGCCGACCGCATGCTCGACATGGGCTTCATCCACGACGTCAAAAAGATTCTGGCCCTGGTGCCCAAGGACAAGCAGAGCCTGCTGTTCTCGGCCACCTTCAGCGACGAAATCCGCGAACTGGCTGCCACGCTGCTCAAGAACCCGCAGAGCATCCAGGTGACGCCGCGCAACACCACGGTGCAGCGCATCTCGCAGGTCATCCACCCGGTGGGCCGCGCCAAGAAAAAGCAGGTGCTGGTGCACATCATCCAGCAGCACAACTGGAGCCAGGTGCTGGTGTTCACGCGCACCAAGTTCGGCGCCAACAACGTCGCCGAGTTCCTCACCAAGAATGGCATCAACGCCATGGCGCTGCACGGCAACAAGAGCCAAAGCGCCCGCACCCAGGCCCTCGCAGGGTTCAAGAGCGGCGACATCCGCGCGCTGGTGGCCACCGACATTGCCGCGCGCGGCATCGACATCGACGATCTTCCGCATGTCGTCAACTACGAAATCCCCAACGTCTCCGAAGACTACGTGCACCGCATCGGCCGCACCGGCCGCGCGGGCGCCAGCGGCGAAGCCGTGAGCCTGGTCTGCATGGACGAAGAAGGCTTCATGATGGAGATCGAGCGCTTCACCAAGCAGCAGATCCCCGTGCAGGTCATTGAAGGTTTCGGCCCCGATGAAGGCGAAATCGCCGAACCCATCGCCATGGGCCGCCAGACTATCTGGGGCGGCGCAGGCAAGCCGCCGAGCCGCGATGTGATGCAGGCCGCCGCCAAGGCCGCCCGCACCGAAATGATGGAACGCATCCGCAGCAACAAGGCGGGCCAGGGCAATAGCCGTGGCGGCCGCTCGGCCGAAGGCCAGGGCGGTGGCGGTCAGCGCAGCGGCGGTGGCAATGGCAATGGCGGCAACGGTGGAGGCCGCAATGCTTCGCGCGGCGGACAAGGCCAGGGTCAGGGCGGCGCGCCGCGCGGCCAGGCACCCGCGCGCAACCGGCCGGCCGGTGGTGGTGGCGGCGGCGGAGGCCATCGCTTCGAGGACCAGCCGCCGCGCGACAACGCCCACCTGGGCACCCATGGCGGCCACAGCATGCCGTCCAACCGCAACTCCAACCATTCAGGCCAGCCTGACCCCATGCGCACCAGCGTCGACAGCATGGCCGACCGCGGCCGTCGTGGCGGCGGCTCCCGCAACGGCGGCTATAGCGGTGGTGGTGGTGGCGGCGGCTACGGTGGTGGCCGCAGCGGCGGCGGCGGTGGTGGTGGCGGTTCGCGCGGCCCCGGCGGCTCGCGCGGCTCCTACGGCCGCTGAGCACTCCCCAGGCCGCGCGCAGCGGCCATGGGCTGGTTTTAGGCACAAAAACAGCCTTTTTTGCTCTGCCATCAAGCGCCTCCAGCTATTGAAACAATAGCGTACGGCGCGTTCTCCAGCACCCCCAATGTGGCTGCCCAGCCACACCACGGGGCCGCCTGGCACGGCCGGAAACTTGTGGCAACAGGTCGGCATGCGGTGAGCGCTGGCGCCGGGTAATATCGCGCCCTGGCCCGGCCCGGACCTCCCGGTACCAGGCCCCACCGGCCCATCGCACCATGACCATGCCCCACGGCGCCCCGGCGCACCACGACACCCACGCTCCGCAGGCCGGAGGGCGCCGGCTGCTTCTGCCCGCGCTGTTGGCCGCAGCCTTCCTGGCAGCCTGCAGCAGCACGCCGCTGCCGCCCTGGCCCGGCAAGGCGCCGGCTCCGCAGCCGCCTCGGGCCGCCCCCGTCCCGCCGCCGCTGGGTATGCCGCAGCCGGGCATTGTGGCAGCTCCGGTACCGGCGCCGCTGCCGGCACCCCGTGCCGTGCCCATGCCCACGCCGCCGCAGGCGGGCACGCTGGAGGATCTGCCCTACAGCGCCGCCGTGGCCGCCCGCTTCCCCGACCCCGGCACCCGCTACAGCACCCCCGGCCTCGCCGACCACCGGCGCGCCTTCACCACCAATGCCGAAATCGGCCAATGGCTGGACCAGCTGGCCCACACGCCCGCGCACCACGGCACCGTCGCCGGCGTGCTGCACCTGGGCCCTTCGCAGCGCGGCACACCCATCCCCGCGCTCGTGCTCACCCGGGCCCGCGATGTCCAGCCCGACACCCTCGTGGCCAGCAAGCGCCCCACGGTCCTGCTGATCGGCCAGCAGCACGGCGACGAACCGGCCGGCAGCGAAGCCCTGCTGGTCGTGGCCCAGGAACTTGCCCAAGGCCTGCTTGAACCGCTGCTGGACCAGATCAACGTCGTCATCGTGCCGCGCGCCAATCCCGACGGCGCCGAGGCCGGCACACGCACCACCGCCAATGGCGTGGACATGAACCGCGACCACCTGCTGCTGGGCACCCCCGAAGCGCGTGCCCTGGCCGTGCTGGCGCGTGACTACCGCCCCGTCCTGGTGCTCGACGCCCACGAATTCACCGTGGCCGGCCGCTACCTGCAGAAGTTCCACGCTCTGCAGCGCCACGATGCGCTGCTGCAGTACGCCACCACCGGCAACGTCCATGAATTCCTGACCAAGGCCGCCAAGGAGTGGTACCACGAGCCCATGCTGCGCACCCTCAAGGCGCAGGACCTCAGCACCGAGTGGTACCACACCACCTCCACCCGGCCTGACGACCTGCGCATGTCCATGGGCGGCGTCCAGCCCGACACGGGGCGCAACGTCAACGGCCTGAAGAACGCAGTGAGCCTGCTGGTGGAGACGCGCGGCATCGGCATCGGCCGCGCGCACATCCAGCGCCGGGTGCACACCCAGATCACGGCCATCACCAGCGCCCTGCGCAGCACCGCTGAGCGCGCCGCCAGCCTGGAGCAGGTGCGCTCCTTCGTGGCCCGTGACACCGTTGCCCAGGCCTGCCGCGACCAGGCGGTGGTAGAGGCTGGCCAGACTCCCGAGCAGCACGAACTGACCATGCTCGACCCCGAAACCGGCGCCGACCGCGTGCTGCGCGTGGACTGGAATTCCTCGCTCAAGCTGCGCACCGTCAAGCAGCGCGCACGCCCTTGCGGCTACTGGCTCGCCGCCGACGCCAGTGCTGCCGTGGAGCGCCTCAAGTTGCTGGGCCTGCAAGTGCTGCGCGTGGCCGAGCCCGGCGCCCTGCTCGCCGATACCTACCACGAAACCGCCAGCGAGACCGCCACCCGCCAGGACGTGCGCGGCCCCATGGAGGACGGCCAGAACATCGTGCGCGCCCAGGTTTCGCTGGTGCGCAGCGCCCTGGACGTGCCCGCCGGCAGCTACTACGTGCCGCTCAACCAGCCCCTGGCCAATCTCGCCGTGGCGGCCCTGGAGCCGGACACGCAGAACAGCTATTTTGCCAACCGCCTGATCGACCGCCTGCAGGACACCGCCCGCATCATGGGCACCCCCAGTCTGGTGTTCGAGGAGACGCAGTAACCTCCGGGCGAGCCCCCTCAAGGCCCGGGCGCGGGGCGTTGTGCAGGTATGATCGAAGGCTTCGCCATCGGGGCACCCATTGCCCCACGGCAGCATTCCAATGCACCGTCTGCCCGTAGCTCAACTGGATAGAGCAATAGCCTTCTAAGCTATAGGTCGGGGGTTCGAGTCCCTCCGGGCAGGCCAACCGGCTTCATTGCCACTGCCGCACTCAAACAGCCCGCTTGCCGCGGGCTTTTTTCATGGCGTGCCGCCGCATCGGTGGTGCAGTTCACAGTAAAAAACGCCTTTTGCGCTTGATGTGCAAGCGCTGACAGCTATCAATTAAATAGCATCTCCGTCAGGCCAACATGGCGCTGGCCTGCATGGTCAACCAGCCCTCGTGGTCCTGCGCCCACAGTTCCACGCTGCGGCCATCGGCCGAGGGGCGGCCGTGCACGCTGAAGGGGTGCAGGTCGAAGGTGGGGCGCACGGCCCGGAACTCAAAGCCCGCGACGACGGCATGCGGCCGTTCGCGGCGCAGTAGGTCGAGCAGCAGCGTGGCGATCAGCGGGCCATGGACCACCAGGCCGGGGTAGCCTTCCACCTCGGTGGCATAGCGGCGGTCGTAGTGGATGCGGTGGCCGTTGAAGGTAAGCGCCGAATAGCGGAACAGCAGCACGTCGTCGGGCACGATGGTGCGGCACCAGGCGGCGTCCGCAGGGGCAGGCACCGGTGGCGGCAGCGGGTCGCCTGGCCGGGTGGCGGCGCGGTACACGATGTCGTGCTCTTCCGTCAGCGCCAGGCCCCGGGTGTTGTGGAAGCGGTGGTGCATCGCCACGAACACCAGGTCACCCGTGCGGCCGGCTTTGTGGCGCACCGGCCCGATGCGTGAGTCGCGTTGCAGCGTGTCGCCCACCCGCAGCGGATTGCCCACCTCCCAGCGCAGGCGGCTGCCGGCCCACATGCGCCGGGGCAGCGGCACGGGCGGCAGGAAGCCGCCGCGGCGCGGGTGGCCGTCGGGCCCGAGTTCGCTCTGGCGTGGGCGGGGCAGGAAGTACAGCCAATGCCACAGCGGTGCCAGCGCAGTGCCGGCCTGGGGCGGAGCATCGTCACGGTCCAGTGTGGCGGAAAGACCGGCCAGGGGCGCGGCGGTCAGCTCGTCGCGGCGGGTTTCGGTGCGGTCTTGCCAGGTTTGCAGGTGCGCCAGCAGCGTGGCGTCGATGGGGGGCCTGGGTGTGTCCATGGTGTGCATGGTCGCCCCGGCCGGAGGTCGGCGCAACCCCCTTCACCGTGGAAGGCTGTGGGCGCGGATGGCGTGTTTCTTTGCCCCAGTCCGGGCTAACACAAAAAAGCTGCCTCAGAACCCTTCGGAAGGCACTTATGCACAAAATTTATGTTGCACCACAACATGATGAATCCGCGCGATTTTGCCAGAAGGGGCTTTTTCAATGGAGCGTAAGTCATTGATTTCAAACAGGTCTGCTCCATGCCCGAATCTTGGGCATTTTGGCGGGGTCCTTGTGTGACATGGGTTTAGGCGCTGCCGGACGAGGTTTTCAACAATGTTATCCACAGAAATAAGGGATAAGTCCCTAAATTGCTTTTCCGTCAACGGGTTACAAGCATTTCCGGGTGTAGCACTTCAAAAACCGGTGCGCAGCGCAACGGCGCCTCAGCCGTACTGGCGAAGCACCCGGTAGCGCTGCGGTCGGGTGCCCGTCGATTCCGCGAGCACGAAGCCGCCAGCCCGCCATTCCACCGGAGCAGATGCCGCCGGCACTTGCGCCGCCTGCGCATGCCGTGCCAGGGTGGCGTGGGCACGGTAAGGCCGCGTGTCCAGGGTCAGGCCCTGTTCCTGCAAGGCCCACCCCAGCCGATGGTGCAGCGACTGCAGCGGCGCGGGCGTCAGGGATGCGCACAGCACCGCCAGCCCTTGGTGCCACAGCGCGGGCTGGTCCAGGCGCAGGGTGAAGGGCTCGACCGGGAGGTCCACCGCCGCAGCGATGTCCGGCAGGCGCTGTGCGTCCACGGCGCCAATGAAATGCAGGGTGACGTGCCAGTCTGCCGGCGCATGCTGGGCGCACCCTGCCGGCCAGGCCCAGCCGCGGGCGTGCGCTGCCAGTTGCGCCACAGTGGCGGCATCGGGCCAGAGCGCGAGGAAAATGCGGCGGGTGCTCATCATTTTTAGGTGCCTGGGCCGGCTTTCGACCAAGCAGGCCGGAGTTTGACACCGTAACGAAACCAGGCAAACTGCAGATGGTGGCAAGACACAAGGAGCTTTCAGCATGACCACACTCACGGGGGCCAGCGAAGTCCCACGCTTGTCCGGCGTGGTGTTCAAGGAGGCCTGGGATTGGAGCTACCCGCCTGCGGTGGAGTCCACCGACGTGCTGCGCGTGAACTACGACATCCACGCCGTGGGCCGTGATGGCCTGTACCTCGTGGAAGAAGTCAGCCACAGCGGCATAGCGTGGCGCGGCTGCCGTCGCTACCGCACCAACCCCATCAGCGGCCAGCTGGAACTCGATGCCACGGGCGGCGGCGAGTGGGTGGATGCGGCGGTGGCTTCCACATGGCGCATCGCCGGCCGGGTGGAGCGGGTGTACCGGCCGCTGGTATAGCCCGATACCTCCCCAAGCCTCCTCTGAGGCGTTCTTAACGCTACTGCAGGGCAAACCATGGGGGCCAGCAGCGCCTGATGCATAGGCGTATACTGTAATTTCATACAGTATTTTGCCGCCATGCCTCCCCCCTCCACTTCCCGCGCCTTTGCCCCGCGCAGCCTTCCCAGCCATGTGGCCGAGGCGGTCTGGCGCGGCTCGGAGCTCAGCGGGTCGGCCTCGCGCACCATTCCTTCCGGCTTCGCGGCACTGGACGGCCAGCTCCCGGGCGGCGGCTGGCCCACGCACAGCCTGACGGAATTGCTGCTGCCCCAGGAGGGGCTGTATGAATGGCGGTTGCTGGGCCCCGCCCTGCCCTCGCTCATGGAAGCCGGCGGCCGCGTCTACCTGATCGCACCGCCGCACCAGCCCCATGCCGTGGGCCTGGCCCAGCTCGGACTCTCTCCCGACCAGGTCGTCTGGGTCCATGCCCGCACGTCCGTGGACCGTTTGTGGACCACCGAGCAAATCGTCAAATCCGGTCCCACTGGGGCCGTGCTGTCCTGGCTGCCCCAGGCGCGGCCCGAACAAATCCGCCGGCTGCAGATCCATGCCCAGTCCTGCGATGCCCCGGTGTTCCTGTTCCGGCCTATGGCTAGGCTGGGCGAGGCCTCGCCGGCGCCGCTGCGCGCCACGGTGGCGCAGGCGCAAGGCTGGCTCCTGGAGGTGCGGGTGCCCAAGCGCCGGGGCGCCTCGTTCGAGGGGGCGCTGTACCTCGATGCCCTGCCCGCCAACCTGGCGGCCGTGATCCCACCCCGGTTGAAGTCTCTGCAAGCATCCGCTGCAGCCTCCGGCCGCAAGGAGACCTTCGATGCCCGGCTACTGGGCCGCATTGCTTCCCCTGCCGGCCAGCCCCTCCCCCATTGACGCCGCATCCCTGGGCATCTGGGCCTTGCAGTTCACCCCCCGGGTGGCATTGCTGGAGGATGCAGTGGTCGCGGAAGTGTCGGACAGCGCGCGGCTGTTCGGGGGGCTGGCGCCGCTGCGCGCGCGCGTGGAAACCGGCGCCGCAGAGCTGGGGGCCCGCACCGCATGGGCGCCCACTGGCAGGGCCGCGCTGGCCCTGGTGCGCCAGGGCGCCGCGCGGGCGCAAGGCGACGGGTTCCCTCGGCCCCTGGCAAGCCTTCTGGATCCACTACCGATCGAAGCCCTCACGGCGCTGCAGGCAGACCAGCCGACCCTTGCGCGCGTGGGCTGCCGCACGCTGGGCGATGTGCGCCGGCTGCCGCGCGCGGGGCTTGGCCGCCGCTTCGGCAAGGGGCTGCTGGCGGCACTGGACCAGGCCTACGGGCTGCAGCCCGAAGTCCATGAATGGCTCACGCTGCCGGACACCTTCCATGCCCGGCTGGAGCTGATGTCCCGGGTGGAGACAGCGCCCGCCCTGCTGTTCGGCGCCCGGCGCCTGCTGGTGCAGATGGCGGGCTGGCTTGCGGCACGCCGCCTGGGCGCCACCGCCTTCACCCTGTGCTGGTGCCATGACGTGATGCGCGCAAAAGACGCCGGCACCGGCGGCGAACTCACCGTGCGCACCGCACAGCCCACGCAGAACGTCGAACACTTCGCGCGGCTGCTGGCCGAACACCTGGCCCGGGTCCAGCTGCTGGCCCCGGCCGGCGACATCGAACTGCGGGCCTCGGAGGTGGCACCCATTGTCGAAGAGAGCCGCTCCTTTCTTCCCGAAACCCAGCGCCAGGGCGGCAGCACCGATCTGGCACTCGAACGCATCCAGGCCCGGCTGGGCAGCCAGTGCGTGCGCCGCCCCGTTCTCCGTGCGGACCACCGTTTGGAGTGGATGCAGTGCTGGCAGGACGTGCCGGCCGGGCGCAAAACCACCGTCCCGCTGCCCGAGCTGCCATTGCCCACCTGGGTGCTGGACGAACCCTTGCTGCTGGTGGAACGCGACAACCGTCCGCACTACCAGGGGCCGCTGCAATTGCTGCTGGGCCCCGACCGCACCGAAGGCGGCTGGTGGCACCGCAGCAGCGAGGGCGAGGAATGCAATGTGCAGCGCGACTACTGGCTGGCCCTGAGCCCGCAGGCGGGGTTGCTGTGGGTGTTCCAGCAGCGCCTGGCGGGGGAGCAGACCGCCTGGTTCCTGCATGGCCACTTTGCGTGAGGGGCGGAAATGGTGCGCCCTCCCCGATCGCTGCCGGACTATGTGGAGTTGCGCTGCGTGTCGAACTTCACCTTTCTGCGCGGCGCCAGCGGGCCGGACGAGCTGGTGGAGCGCGCCCAGGAGTTGGGCTACCAGGCCCTCGCCCTCACGGATGAATGCAGCATGGCAGGCGTGGTGCGCGCGCACGTGGCCGCCAAGGCCGTGGGCCTGCCGCTGCTCCTGGGGTCGCAGTTTGGCGTCCAGCCCCGCAGCGCGGCCGAGGCTCCGTTCACGCTGGTCGTCCTGGCGCAGAACCTCCACGGCTACGGCAACCTGTGCGCCTTCATCACCAAGCTGCGGCGCGCGTCCTGCAAAGGCAGCTACCACCTCACCCTGGACCACATCAGCGGCACAGAGCTCGCGGACTGCCTGGCGTTGCTATGCCCCGACCGCAAAGCCAGCGACGCGCAGCTCGAAGCCGCCGGACGCTGGACGCTGGGCCATTTCACCGGCCGGTGCTGGATTGGGGTGGAGCAGCTGCGGCGCCTGGACGATGAGCTCTGGCTGCACCGCCTGCGCGTTCTGTCGGAGCTGACGGCGCTGCCCCTGGTGGCGGTGGGCGACGTGCACATGCATGTGCGCTCGCGCAAGCCGCTGCAGGACGTTCTGACGGCCACGCGCGTCGGCAAGCCGCTCACGGAATGCGGCTACGCGCTGCAGCGCAGCGCCGAACAGCACCTGCGCACGCGGCTGCGGTTGGCGCAGACGTTCCCGGCCGACCTGCTGGCCGAAACGCTGCAGGTCGCCGCGCGCTGCCATTTCAGCCTGGACGAGCTGAAATACCAGTACCCCGATGAGGTGGTTCCGCCGGGGCACACGGCCGCCAGCTACCTGCGGCAGATGACCTACAAGGGCGCGGGCGGGCGTTGGCCGGAGGGCATTGCACCCCATGTGCGGGAGCAGATCGAGCATGAGCTGGCCCTGATCTGCGAGCTGCGCTACGAGCATTACTTCCTCACGGTGTATGACATCGTCGCCTTCGCGCGCTCCCAGAACATCCTGTGCCAGGGGCGCGGCTCGGCCGCCAACAGCGTGGTCTGCTATTGCCTGGGCGTGACCGAGGTGGACCCGGCGCGCATGTCGGTGCTGTTCGAGCGCTTCATCTCCCGGGAGCGCAATGAGCCGCCCGATATCGACATCGACTTCGAGCACGAGCGCCGCGAGGAGGTGATCCAGTACCTGTACAAAAAGTACGGGCGCGACCGCGCCGCCCTCACGGCCACGGTCATCAGCTACCGGCCCAAGTCCGCCATCCGCGACGTGGGTAAGGCCCTGGGGTTCGACCTGGCCACGGTGGACGCCATCGCCAAGGGCCAGAAGTGGTTCGACGGCTCCGGCGTGCGGCCCGAGCGCTTCGAGGAGCTGGGCATCCCGGCGGACGACCTGGCCGTGCGCCAGCTCGTCACGCTGACCCGGCAGTTGATGGGGTTCCCCCGCCACCTGTCGCAGCACACGGGCGGCTTCGTGCTCACGCAGGGCCCGCTGTGCCGCATGGTGCCGGTGGAGAACGCCTCCATGCCCGAGCGCACGGTGATCGAGTGGGACAAGGACGATCTCGATGCCGCCGGCCTGCTCAAGGTGGATGTGCTGGCCCTGGGCATGCTGTCCGCCATCCGCCGCGCGCTCGACCTGATCGGCCAGCGGCACGGCCGCGCATTGCGCATGCAGGACATCCCGGCCGAGGACGGCGCCACCTACGACATGGTCTGCCAGGCCGACACCATCGGCGTGTTCCAGATCGAGAGCCGGGCGCAGATGGGCATGCTGCCGCGCCTGCGCCCCCGTTGCTTCTACGACCTGGTGATCGAGGTGGCCATCGTGCGGCCCGGGCCCATCCAGGGCGGCATGGTGCACCCCTACCTGAACCGGCGCCAGGGCAAGGAGCCGGTCACCTACCCCAGCGAGGCCCTGCGCACCGCGCTGGGCCGCACGCTGGGCGTGCCGGTGTTCCAGGAGCAGGTGATGCAGATCGCCATGCTCGCCGCCGGCTTCACGGCTGGCGAGGCCGATGGCCTGCGCCGCTCCATGGCGGCCTGGAAGCGCAAGGGAGGCCTGGAAAAGTACTACAGCAAGATCGTGGACGGTATGACCGACCGGGGCTACCCGGAAGAGTTTGCCAAGGCCATCTTCGAGCAGATCAAGGGCTTTTCAGAATACGGCTTCCCCGAGAGCCACGCAGCCAGCTTCGCGCTGCTGGTCTATGCCTCGGCCTGGATCAAGCGGCACGAACCGGCGGCGTTCCTGGTGGCCTTGCTCAACAGCCAGCCCATGGGCTTCTACACCCCCAGCCAGCTGGTGCAGGATGCGCGCCGCCACGGCGTGGAGGTGCGGCCCGTGGACGTGCAGCACAGCCATGTGGAGTCCACGCTGGAAGACCTGCCCGGCACGCCCGCCGTGCGGCTGGGCCTGCATCTGGTCGGTGGACTGCCGGCGGCCAGCGCCCAGCGCATCGTCGCCGAGCGTGGCACGGCGCCCTTCGGCAGCGCCGAGGCACTGGCGCGCCGCGCGCGGCTGGAGCAGCATGAAATGAAGCTGCTGGCGGCGGCCGGCGCCCTGGCGCAACTGGCGGGCCACCGCCGCCAGCAGGTGTGGGAAGCGGCGGCCCTGCATGCGCCACCCGCATTGCTGCACGACGCCCCGGTGGACGAAGACCTTTTGCAGCTGCCCCCCGCGCCCGAGGGCGAGGAGGTGCTCTGGGACTACGCCTCCGTCGGCCTGACGCTGCGCAGCCACCCCCTGGCGCTGCTGCGGCGCAAGCTCGACACCTACCGCCTCCAGACCTCCGAAACACTGCGCCGCATCCCCGACGGGCGCATGGTGCGCACGGCCGGCATCGTGACGCTGCGCCAGCAGCCCGAGACTGCCAAGGGCACCGTCTTCGTGACGCTGGAAGACGAGCACGGCACCACGCAGGTGATCGTGTGGAAGCACGTCAAGGAGGCCCAGCGCCAGGCGCTGCTGGGCGCGCGGCTGCTCGCCGTCAAGGGGCGCTGGCAGCGCGAGGGCCCGGTGTGCAACCTGATCGCACACCGGCTGGCCGACCTGACGCCGCTGCTCGGCCGGCTGCCCACGGAGAGCCGGGACTTCCGGTGAGGAGACCGCGATGACACAGGCCCCCTTGTTTGGCGACGCCCCGATCGAACCGTCGATCCAGGGGCTGGTGTACCAGCCGGAATTCCTGCTGCCCGACGAAGAGCGCGCGCTGATCGCCACCATCGAGTCGCTGCCGCTGCATGCCGCCCGCTACAAGCAGTACCTGGCGCGGCGCCGGGTGGCGAGTTTTGGCGGCTCGTACGACTTCGACACCCACCAGCTGCTGCCCGGGGTGGCGCTGGACCCGCGGCTGCACGGCCTGCGCGACCGGGTGGCCCGGTGGATTGGTGTGGCGCCGCAGGCACTGGCGCATGCACTGGTGGCCGAATACGCCCCCGGCACGCCGTTGGGCTGGCACCGCGATGTGCCCGACTTCGAAGTGGTGGCCGGCGTGTCGCTGGGCGGCCATGCCCTGCTGCGCTTTCGGCCCTACCCCGACCATCCCTCCACGCGCCGGGTCGTGTCGTTGGACGTGGCGCCCCGGTCCATCTACCGGATCGCTGGAGAAGCCCGGTGGCAATGGCAGCACAGCGTGGCGCCGACGGCCGCACTGCGCTGGTCGATCACCTTCCGCACCCGGCGCGCCAGGCTGGGAGGCCTCAGCGCTTGAACATCGCCTGCTGGCTCTTGCTGGCGCGCTCGAACTTGCGCGCGATGTTGTCGCACACCAGGTCGCACAGGGCGTAGACGGATTCGTCGGCGATGCGGTAGTAGACGCTGGTGCCCCGGCTCTCGCGCTCCACCAGGCCCTGCTGGGTCAGCAGCGAGAGGTGGCGCGAGATGTTGGCGGCCGTATAGCCGCAGAGCTGGGCCAGCTCGCCCACGTTGTGCTCGCCCTGGCGCAGGTAATTGAGGATGCGCAGGCGCGTGGGCTCGGCCAGGGTCTGGAAGTACGCCGCCACCTGCTGCAGCGCCTCGGGAGGAAGGTTTTTCATGGAACAAGCGGTTGGGTCTGCGGGCGGTGCGCATGGAATGCGCATTCTGGCCTGCATGATACGGCATTTGACTAATTAACTGTTTGGTTAAATAATTCAGCAATCGACCGATCCATGGTTTTCCGAAGGAGTCACGCATGACCTCATGGCAATTTGTCCGCCTCATGGCCGGGCTTTTCATCCTTCTCTCGCTGGCCCTGGGCGTGCCGGGCAGTCCGCTGTTCGTGAACGAATGGTGGCTGGCTTTCACCGCCTTCGTGGGCGTGAACCTGTTCCAGAGCGCCCTGACCAAGTGGTGCCTCATGGAAACAATCCTGCGCAAGCTCGGCTTCCAGCCGGGCTGCTGAGCTGGAGCGCGCATGGACACAAAGCAGCCCATCCTGGTCGATGTGCGGTCACCGGCGGAATTCGCGTCGGGCCATGTAGAGCACGCCGTCAATCTGCCGCTAGACCGGCTGGCGCAGGACGCCTCCGCCCTGCTGCCTGACAAATCGGCAGCGCTGGTCCTTTACTGCGTCTCGGGCGCACGCTCTGCAGTGGCGTTGCAATGCCTCCAGCAGATGGGATATACCCAGGTCAGCAATGGCCTGTCGGCAGGTGCCGTGTCATTGCAGACCGGGCGCGGCATTCGCCGCATCTGACCGTTATGCGCAACACACAGGAGGATTCATGAGTGAAATCACCGAGCAGGTCGTCCTGCGCCAGCAGCAGGACTACCGTTTCGAGGTCGATTTCGGCAGCGGCATCCCGGCCCTGGTGGCTGACGAGCCCGCGCCGCTGGGCAGCGGCCAGGGGCCGTCACCCGTGCAACTGCTGGCGGCGGCCGTGGGCAATTGCCTGTCGGACTCGCTGCTGTTCGCGCTGCGCAAATTCAAGCAGGCGCCCGAGCCGCTGCAGTGCACGGTCGTGGCCGAGGTGGGCCGCAACGAGGAAAAGCGCCTGCGCGTGCTCCAGCTCACGGCCACTTTGCGCCTGGGCGTGCCCGCCGCCACGCTGCAGCATCTGGACCGCGTGCTGGAGCAGTTCGAGGCCTATTGCACCGTGACCCAGAGCGTGGGCCAGGGCATTCCCATCGTCCTGCAGGTGTTCGACGCCGAAGGCGCACGCCTCAAATAACCGGCGCAGATGCCGAACCGGCCAGGCGCTCCATGTCGGCAGCGCAGCCACCCACCGAAAGGAAAATGAAATGCAGCTCAATGTTGGAACCGTGGACCGCGTCCTGCGCATCGTCGCCGGCCTGGTGCTGATCGGCCTGGCGGCCACCGGCACCGTGGGCCTGTGGGGCTGGATTGGCGTGGTGCCCCTGGCCACCGGGCTCTTCCGCTTCTGCCCGGCCTACACCCTGCTGGGCATCAACACCTGCCCGATGGAGCGCAAATAGCCCGTCCTTCGCGATATTGAATGAAAAAGGCCTCCAGGGCTTGACCACCAAGCGCCATAAGCTATCTTTTCAATAGCGCATGGCGCGCACGCCACGGCGCGGCCCCGCAGATCTGCGGGCCCGCGCCGATTGCGCAGATTTTCCTTACCAAAACAACAAGCGACTGCTATAACCATTCCACAGGTGCCGCGCCGGCGCCGCAAAGAATGAGGGGGATGGAACATGTCCGCTGACCGCCTGAGCCGTTCGGCACGCGTCCTGGCTCTGGGCCTGGTGTTCTTCGGCGCCTGCGCGTGGGCACTGGACAAGCCGACCGGCCCCGTCGTCCTCACCCTCGAAGGCAGCATCACCGAGACCAACCAGGGCAACAAGGCCCAGTTCGACATGCAGATGCTGGAGAAGCTTCCCCAGCGCAGCTTCACCACCCGCACGCCGTGGTACCCCGACGCCGTCACCTTCACCGGCCCTTTGCTGCGCGACGTGATCGCCGCCGCGGGCGGCAAGGGCAGCAAGATCACGGCCGTGGCGCTGAACGACTACAAGACCGAGATCCCTTTCGACGACATCCAGCGCCACGACGCCATCGTCGCCCGGCTCATGAACAACCGGCCCATGCCGGTGCGTGAAAAGGGGCCGCTGTTCATCGTCTACCCCTTCGACACCAAGGCCGAGCTGCGCTCCGAGCTGTACTACAACCGCTCCGCCTGGCAACTGAACGCGCTGCGCATCCGCTGAGCCAGCCCCCGCATGCTGCGCAACAGGCACTTCCTCAAGCTCATCACCGCGGGGCTGGTGCTGGTCTACGTGGCCATCGCCGTTGTGCAATACCAGCAGTACCGCAGCGTCGAGGCGGTGATGCGCCGGGGCGACGTGAATGCGCTGTGGTCCTTCCTGCAGCTCAACGTCGAATACGAGCGGCTGGACCACACGCTGCACCAGTTCGTGAACGACCCGCAGAGCATGCCGCTCGACACCGTGGCGCTGCGCTACGACCTGTTCCTCAGCCGCTTCAGCGCGCTCGAAACGGGTACCTCGCGCAGCCTCATGCAGAACGAGCCCATCTACCCCGAGGCGCTCAAGGCCCTGCAGCAGTTCGTGGCGGCGGGCGACAGCTACTTCGGCCAGAGCGTGGACGCAGAGTCCAGCCGGCGCAACATGGCCCTGCTGCGCACCGAACTGGGCGGGCTGCGCGAAACCGTGCAGGACGTGGCGCTGAACGCCGCCCGTCTCTCTGCCCTGCTGGGCGACCAGCGCAACGCCGAAGTGCAGCGCCAGTCGGTGCTGACCACGGCACTCACCGGCTTCCAGGCGCTGCTGACCTTCCTGCTGGCCTTTGCCATGGCGCGCCAGTTCGTGGCGCGGGAACAGGCCAAGTCGCAAGCCCTGGCGGCGCAGGCCGAACTGGTGGAGGCCCTGCAGCGCAACGAAGAGGTGCTGGAGGCCCGCGTCGCCCAGCGCACGGGTGAACTGCGCGACGCCAACGCGTCGCTGCGCCAGCATGAAGAAGAACTCGTGGTTGCACGGGCCAAGGCCGAAGATGCCTCGCAGATGAAGTCGGACTTCCTGGCCAACATGAGCCACGAGATCCGCACCCCCATGAATGCCATCATCGGCATGGGCCACCTGGTGCTGGGCACCGAGCTCACGGCCAAGCAGCGCGACTACGTGCAGAAAATCCAGCGCTCGGGCCAGTTGCTGCTGGGCCTCATCAACGACATCCTCGACTTCAGCAAGATCGAGGCCGGCAAGCTGGACATCGAGGTGGTTGACTTCGATCTGCGCAGCGTGCTCGACAACGTGGCCAACCTGCTGGCCGAGAAATGCGCCGCCAAGGGGCTGGAGCTGATGTTCGACGTGCCCCCTGCCCTGCCCGACAACCTGCGCGGCGACCCGCTGCGGCTGGGGCAGATCCTGGTGAACTATGCCAACAACGCCGTCAAGTTCACCGATGCGGGCGAGATCGTGGTGCGCGTGCGCGAGGCCGCGCCCCCGGGCTCGGACAGCCTGCTGCTGCGCTTTGAGGTGCAGGACACCGGCATCGGCCTGACCGAGGAGCAGCAGGCACGCCTGTTCCGCTCGTTCGAGCAGGCCGACGCCTCCACCACGCGCAAATACGGCGGCACGGGGCTGGGCTTGGCCATTTCCAAGCGCCTGGCAGAGCTGATGGGCGGCGAGGTCGGCGTCATCAGCGCGCCAGGCCAAGGCAGCACGTTCTGGTTCACCGCGCGCGTCGGGCAGGGGCAGGAGCGCCACACGCCGCTGCTGCCCACGCCCGATCTGCGCGGCCGCCGCGTGCTGGTGGTGGACGACAGCGAGCAGGCCCGCCACATCATGGCCGCCATGCTCGAACCCATGAGCTTCGTCGTGGCCACGGCGCGCTCGGGCGAAGAAGCCCTTGCGCTAGCCCGGCGCGCCGAGGCGGCCGGTTCGCCCTTCGAGCTGGCCTTCCTCGACTGGAAGATGCCCGGCATGGACGGCTTTGCCACCCACGCCGAGCTGGCCCGGCTGGCCGAGCCGCCCGTGCCTGTCATCGTCACCGCCCATGGCCGCGACGACGTTCAGAACGAGCTGCAACGCAGCGGCATTGCCCACATGCTGACCAAGCCGGTCAGCCCCTCGCAGCTGTTCGACGCCGCCATGCATGCGCTGGGCAGCACCCTTGTAAGCAGCCCCGTGCCCCCTCCGGCCGCAGCGGGCAGCAGCGCTACGCGGGCGGCGCTTGCCGCCATCCGGGGCGCGCGCGTGCTGCTGGTGGACGACAACGACCTGAACCAGCAGGTGGGCGCCGAGCTGCTGGGCGAGGCCGGCCTGGTGGTGGACGTGGCCGGCAACGGCCAGCAGGCGCTCGACATGCTGGCCCAGGCCTCCTACGACGCGGTGCTGATGGACATGCAGATGCCCGTGATGGACGGCCTTACCGCCACGCGCCTGCTGCGCCAGAACCCCGCCTGGGCGCAACTCCCCGTGCTGGCCATGACGGCCAACGCCATGAGCACCGACCGCGAGCTGTGCCTGCAGGCCGGCATGAACAGCCACATCGCCAAGCCCATCGACCCCGAGGACCTGTTCGCGCAGCTGCTGCGCTGGATCGCACCGCGCGCCGCAGCAGCCCCGCCGGCCACCGCCACTGCGGCACCGCCCGACGCGCCCGCGCTCAGCGAGGCGCTGTACCGCATTGACGGCCTGGACGCCGCCGCCGGGCTGCGCCGCGTACTGCACAAGGCCGATACCTACGAGGCACTGCTGAGGCGCTTTGTCGCCGGGCAGGCGGACGCCGTGGCAAACGCCCGTGCACAGCTGGGGGCCGGCCAATGGCAGGACGCACAGCGCACCCTGCACACCCTCAAGGGCACGGCCGCCACCATCGGCGCGCCGGCGCTGGCCGAGCTGGCGCAGGCCGCCGAGCAGGCGATTGCCCGGCAGGCAGACGCCGCCGTGCTCACCGCCCTGCTGGCCCCCATCGAAGCCTGCTGCGCGCAACTGGTACAGGCGCTGCGCGCCGCGCTGCCCGACCAGGCACCACCCCCCGCAGCGGCGCTGGGCGAGCAGCCCCCGCCCGGTGCCGCCGCCGCGCACGCGCTGCGCGCGCGGCTGGACGCCCTGCTGGCCGACGACGACGCCGACGCCATCGAGCTGTTCCGTGGGTCCGCGCCCGCGCTCCAGGCACTGCTGGGCCCGGCGTACGCCGACATCGGGCAGGCGCTGGAGCAGTTTGATTTTTCGCAGGCCCTGGCCGCACTGCGCGCAGCGCCCGCCACCCCGACAACACCGTAGACAAGGAGGAATGCACATGACCGGCCCCCTACTCGAACCCCAAGGCAGATGCACCGTGCTGGTGGTGGACGACACCCCCGACAACCTCACGCTCATGAGCGGGCTGCTGCGCACGGATTACAAGGTCAAGCTCGCCACCAATGGCGAGCGCGCGCTGGAGATCGTGGCCGGCGAGAGCAAGCCCGACCTCATCCTGCTCGACATCATGATGCCGGACATGGATGGCTACGAGGTGCTGCGCCGGCTGCAGTTCAACCCCGCGACCGAGGACATCCCCGTCATCTTCCTCACGGCCATGAGCGCCTCGGACGACGAGACCGTGGGCCTGGAGCTGGGCGCGGTGGACTACATCACCAAGCCCATCAACCCCGCCATCACGCTGGCACGGGTGCGCAACCATCTGCAGGTGAAGCGGGCGCGCGACATTCTGGCCAACCACAACCATTACCTGGAGCAGGAGGTGGCACGCCGCACCCGCGAGGTGGCCGATCTGCAGGACGTGACCATCCGCGCCATGGCCTCCCTGGCCGAAACGCGCGACAACGAAACCGGCAACCACATCCAGCGCACGCAGTACTACGTGAAGGCGCTGGCGCTGCGGCTGCGCAACCACCCCCGCTTCCAGGACGAGCTGACCGATGACGCGATCGAGATGATCTTCAAGTCCGCCCCCTTGCACGACATCGGCAAGGTGGGCATCCCCGACCGCATCCTGCTCAAGCCGGGCAAGCTCACGCCCGAGGAATTCGAGATCATGAAGACCCACACCACGCTGGGTCTGGAGGCCATTCTGGCGGCCGAGAGCGACGCCTCGCACGCCAACCCGTTCTTCCGCTACGCCAAGGAAATCGCCTACAGCCACCAGGAGAAGTGGGACGGCTCGGGCTACCCCCAGGGGCTGATGGGCAACAACATTCCGCTGTCCGCGCGGCTCATGGCCGTGGCCGACGTGTACGACGCCCTGATTTCCGTGCGCGTATACAAGCCCGCCTTCAGCCACGAGGAGGCCGTGCGCATCATCCTGGACGGCCGGGGCAGCCATTTCGACCCCGACCTGGTTGACACCTTCATGGACCTGTCCGAGGAGTTCCGCCAGATCGCGCTGCGCTTCGCCGATGGCGAGCACACCCTGCACGCCCAGCGCGAGCGCCTGGCGAAAGACCTCCCCGACTCCCCCGACCTCAAGCCCTGACGGGCTCCGCAACCGGCAGCGTGTCGTCCGTGCTCGTGGTGGCCTGGTAGCCGCGCAGGCCCAGCCGCGCCAGCAACTGCACGTCGGCATGCGCGTCGGGGTTGCCCGTCACCAGCAGCTTGTCGCCGTAGAAGATCGAATTAGCCCCGGCCATGAAGCACAGCGCCTGCACGGCGTCGCCCAGCTGCTGGCGCCCGGCCGAGAGGCGCACCCGGGCCTTGGGCATGGTGATGCGGGCCACGGCGATCACGCGCACGAAATCGAACGGATCGATGGGATCGCTGTCGGCCAGCGGCGTGCCGGGCACGCGCACCAGGCTGTTGATGGGCACCGAGTCGGGGTACGGGCCCAGGTTGGCCAGCTGCGCGATCAGCCCGGCGCGGTGCACCGGCGCCTCGCCCATGCCCACGATGCCGCCACAGCACACCTTGACGCCGGCGGCGCGCACGTTCTGCAAGGTGTCGAGCCGGTCCTGGTACTGGCGCGTGCTCACCACGTCCTGGTAGTACTCCGGGGCGGTGTCGAGGTTGTGGTTGTAATAGTCCAGCCCCGCCTCCTTCAGCACCACGGCCTGGTGGGCCTCCAGCATGCCCAGCGTGGCACAGGTCTCCAGGCCCAGGCCCTTCACCGCGCCGATCAGCTCGGCCATCTTCTCGATGTCGCGGTCCTTGGGCGCGCGCCAGGCCGCGCCCATGCAAAAGCGCGTGGCACCGGCGTCGCGCGCGGCCTGCGCGTTGCGCAGCACCTCGTCCACCTCCAGCATCTTCTGCGCCTTCACGCCCGTGTCGAACTCGGCCGCCTGCGGGCAATAGCCGCAGTTCTCGGGGCAACCGCCGGTCTTGACCGACAGCAGCGTGGCCAGCTCGATGCTGGCGTCGGGCCAGTGCGCGCGGTGCACCGTCTGCGCCTCGTACACCAGGTCCAGCAGCGGGCGGTCCAGCAGGGCCTGCACGGCATCCACCGTCCAGGGGCCGGTAGCGGCCAGCGGTGCGGGGCGCGTGTGCACTTGCACGGGATGGGTCGGTGCGGTGGTGGGCATGAAAAATCCTCCTGCTAAGGGCAAAGCCGGGGTCGCGGGTTTCGCGGGTGGTAACAAATCGCGCCATTGATGGCGTTAGCCTGGGTCCGGGGCGGTTGCGATTCTGCGCCACTCTTTTGCCGTTGTGACCGGCGCGGAGGTAATAAATACTGCCAATCCATTCCTGATGCATCGGCACGCATCAGCGGGCACAAATGACAGCCGTAGGCGTGCGGATGGCAATCAATGAATGCTCGATGCGAGCCGTAGTCGCAACCCGCAGGCTACGGCGCGCAAAACACGGCATTGCTGCGCGGCGTTCGCGGCAGCAGGTGCGCCGTAGGGGCCGCATGGCCAAAAAAAAAGCGAGGCGGGATCGCTCCCGCCTCGCTCCGAGGAATCGGCACGGGCCCTGGGCCCGGTGCCGTGTCAGCCCTGGGCCCGGTGCCGTGTCAGCCCAGCGCCGCGATGACGTCGGCCGGCGCCTGCACCAGCTCGATCAGCACGCCCTCGCCCGCGATGGGGAATTCGTCGTTGCTCTTGGGGTGCAGAAACGTGATGTCGTAGCCCGCCGCGCCCTTGCGGATGCCGCCCGGCGCAAAGCGCACGCCCTGGGCCGTGAGCCATTCCACAGCCTTGGGCAGGTCGTCGATCCACAGGCCGATGTGGTTGAGCGGCGTGGTGTGCACGGCCGGCTTCTTCTCGATGTCCAGCGGCTGCATGATGTCCACTTCGACCTTGAACGCATCGCGGCCCATGGCCAGGATGTCTTCGTCCACGTTCTCGCGCTCGCTCTGGAAGGTGCCGGTCTGCGTGAGGCCCAGCATGTCGACCCACAGGGTTTTCATGCGCTGCTTGTCGGTGCCGCCAATGGCGACCTGCTGGATGCCCAGCACCTTGAAGGGGCGTTGTGGGGTGTTGGCTGTCATCGGGTTCTCCTGTCGCAGCACCGGGGCTGCTTCAACTTTGATAGCTGCCAGCGCTTTATCCATGAGCACTGGAAGCCAAAAACACTCAAAAAAGGGGCGCAAGGCCCCTGTGTTTGATCGGGTGAGGGATCACTGGAATTCCAGGATCACCTGGTCCACCGCGAGCGATTCGCCCTTGCCTGCGACGACCTTGCCCACCACGCCATCCTGTGCGGCGAAGAGGATGTTTTCCATCTTCATGGCCTCGATCACGGCGAGCTTTTCGCCCGCCTGCACCTTCTGGCCGGGCTGCACGGCCACGTCCACCAGCAGGCCCGGCATGGGCGAAAGCAGGTACTTGGACAGGTCCGGCGGCGCCTTGTAGGGCATGAGCTGGTGCAGCTGCGCGCCCAGGGGCGAGAACACCATGGCCTCGATCTGCGTGCCGTTGTGCGCGATGCGCAGCGCCAGCGGGTTCTTACCGACGCCGCGCTCGACCTGGGCGGTGAAGCCCTGGCCGTTGCAGCTGCCCTGCACGCGGATCTGGCCCAGCGTCGCGGTGCTATTGATCTGATAGCTCTTGGCGCCCACCTGCACTGCGCTGGAGCCCGCTTTGTCTTCAAAGTCGGACACCGTCACCGCCGTGTGCTTGTTCTGGCCTTCATGGCCCAGCGTGACCACCACGAACTGCTCGCCCACCTTCACCTCGTGGCCGGCCAGCTGGCCGCTGATGCCCGAGGCGCGCGCGCGGTAGCGGCGGTTCATGTAGGCGGCCAGCGCGACGAGGAAATCCGGGTCGTCGTGCGGCACGTCTTCGGCCGAGAAGCCCTTGCCGTAGTGCTCGGCGATGAAACCGGTGTTGAACTCGCCGGTCACGAACCGGGGGTGCGCCAGCAGCGCGGCCTGGAACGGGATGTTGCTGCTGATGCCACGGATGACGAAGCCGTTGAGCGCGGCGCGCATCTTGGCGATGGCGTCGTTGCGGTCCGTACCGTGCACGATGAGCTTGGCGATCATCGAGTCGTAGTACATCGGGATCTCGCCGCCTTCGTACACGCCGGTGTCCACGCGCACGCCGTACTTCTTGTCGGTTTCGCCCTGGAACATGCTCTCTTGCGGCGGCGCGAAGCGCACCAGGCGGCCGGTGGAGGGCAGGAAGTTGCGGAACGGGTCTTCGGCGTTGATGCGGCACTCGATGGCCCAGCCGTCGCGCTTCACGTCGGCTTGCGTGAGCGGCAGCTTCTCGCCGGCCGCCACGCGGATCATCAGCTCCACCAGGTCCAGGCCCGTGATGCATTCCGTCACCGGGTGCTCCACCTGCAGGCGGGTGTTCATTTCCAGGAAGTAGAAGTCCTGGTCCTTGCCGACGACGAACTCCACCGTGCCGGCCGACTGGTACTTCACCGCCTTGGCCAGCTGCACGGCCTGCTCGCCCATGGCCTTGCGGGTGGCGTCAGAGATAAAGGGCGACGGCGCCTCTTCGATCACCTTCTGGTGGCGGCGCTGGATGGAGCATTCGCGCTCGTTCAGGTAGATCACGTTGCCGTGGCTGTCGCCCAGCACCTGGATCTCGATGTGGCGCGGCTCCTGCACGAACTTCTCGATGAAGATGCGGTCGTCGCCAAAGCTGTTGCGGGCCTCGTTCTGGCACGACGCAAAGCCCTCGAACGCTTCCTTGTCGTTGAAGGCTACGCGCAGACCCTTGCCGCCGCCGCCGGCCGAGGCCTTGATCATCACCGGGTAGCCGATGCCCTTGGCGATCTCCACCGCCTGTTCGGGCCCGGCGATGGCATCGTTGTAGCCCGGAATGGTGTTGACCTTGGCTTCGTTCGCGAGCTTCTTGGAGGCGATCTTGTCGCCCATGGCTGCAATCGAATGCGCCTTGGGACCGATGAAGGCGATGCCCTCGTCCTCGCAGCGCTTGGCGAAGGCTTCGTTCTCCGAGAGGAAGCCGTAACCCGGGTGCACGGCCTGTGCGCCCGTCTGCTTGCACGCGGCAATGATCTTGTCGGCCAGCAGGTACGACTCGCGCGAAGGCGCCGCGCCGATGTGCACGGCCTCGTCGGCCAGCTTGACGTGGCGGGCTTCCTTGTCGGCGTCCGAATAGACGGCGACGGTCTTGATGCCCATCTTGCGGGCGGTGGCGATGACGCGGCAGGCAATCTCTCCGCGATTTGCGATCAGGATCTTGGTGAACATGTGTGATCTCCTGGGTTCTTGTTCTTCTTAGAGCGGAATGTTCCCGTGCTTGCGCCACGGGTTGTCGAGCTTCTTGTCGCGCAGCATGACCAGCGAGCGGCAGATGCGCTTGCGCGTCTCGTGCGGCAGGATTACGTCGTCGATGAAGCCGCGCGCGCCGGCCACGAAGGGGTTGGCGAAGCGCTGCTTGTACTCGGCCTCGCGGGCGGCGAGCTTGACGGGGTCGTTCTTGTCCTCGCGGAAGATGATTTCCACGGCGCCTTTGGCGCCCATCACGGCGATCTCGGCGTTGGGCCAGGCGAAGTTGACGTCGCCGCGCAGGTGCTTGGAGCTCATCACGTCATAGGCGCCGCCGTAGGCCTTGCGCGTGATGACGGTGATCTTGGGCACGGTGCACTCGGCATACGCGTACAGCAGCTTGGCGCCGTGCTTGATGATGCCGCCGTATTCCTGGCTGGTGCCGGGCATGAAGCCGGGCACGTCCACGAAGGTGACCACGGGGATGTTGAAGGCATCGCAGAAGCGCACGAAGCGCGCGGCCTTGATGGAGCTCTTGATGTCCAGGCAGCCGGCCAGCACCAGGGGCTGGTTGGCCACGATACCCACCGTCTGGCCTTCCATGCGGGCGAAGCCGATGAGGATGTTCTTGGCGTATTCGGGCTGCAGCTCGAAGAAGTCGCCGTCGTCCACCGTCTTGACGATGAGTTCCTTCATGTCATACGGCTTGTTCGGGTTGTCGGGCACCAGCGTGTCGAGCGACAGGTCGGCGCGGTCCGCCGGGTCTTTGCTCGGGCGCACCGGGGCCTTTTCGCGGTTGTTCAGCGGCAGGTAGTTGTACAGGCGGCGCAGCATCATCAGCGCCTCGACGTCGTTCTCGAACGCCATGTCGGCCACGCCGCTCTTGCTGGTGTGCGTCACGGCACCGCCCAGCTCCTCGGCGGTCACTTCTTCGTGCGTCACGGTCTTGACCACTTCGGGGCCGGTCACGAACATGTAGCTGCTGTCCTTCACCATGAAGATGAAGTCGGTCATGGCCGGGCTGTACACCGCGCCGCCGGCGCAAGGGCCCATGATCATGCTGATCTGCGGCACGACGCCGGAGGCCAGCACGTTCTTCTGGAACACGTCGGCATAGCCGCCCAGCGAAGCCACGCCTTCCTGGATGCGCGCGCCGCCCGAGTCGTTCAGGCCGATCACCGGGGCGCCCACCTTCATGGCCTGGTCCATGACCTTGCAGATCTTCTCGGCGTGCGTTTCGCTCAATGCGCCGCCGAACACCGTGAAGTCCTGGCTGAACACGAACACCAGGCGGCCGTTGATCATGCCGTAGCCGGTGACCACGCCGTCGCCGGGGATCTTGTTGCCTTCCATGCCGAAGTCGGTGCAGCGGTGCTCGACGAACATGTCCCATTCCTCGAACGTGCCGTCGTCGAGCAGCAGCTCAATGCGTTCGCGCGCCGTCAGCTTGCCCTTGGCGTGCTGCGCGTCGATGCGCTTTTGCCCGCCGCCCAAGCGGGCCAGCTCGCGCTTTTTCTCCAGTTGGTCCAGGATGTCTTGCATGGTTCGTCCTTTGTGTGAACTTTTGGGGGTGTTGTTTGCTACTTAATTAATAACTGCTGGCGCTTGTCCATATTGCGCCGAGAGCAGATTTCTTGCTGCAGTCGAGGCCGCCACGCGCCCCGCCGCCACATCCTGCTGCAGGCGCGGCAACAGCTCGCGCACCTGCGGGTGCTGGCGGAAGGCCTGCTTGAGGCCGGCGTCGATGCGCTCCCACATCCAGGCCAGGGCCTGCTTTTCACGCCGCGCGGCCAGGCGGCCGTTGGCGGTCTGGAGCTGGCGGTACTGCGTGACGGCGGCCCAGAAGCCGTCGATGCCCTGCCCCTGCAGCGCGCTGATCTGCAGTACCTTGGGGTGCCACAGCGTGGTGTCGTGGTGGGCGTGCTCGGGGTTGCCGTGCTGGCTCAGCAGGCGCAGGCTGGACGCGATCTGCGCCTCGGCCCGCGTGGCGGCGGCCTTGTCGATGTCGGCCTTGTTGATGGCCACGAGGTCGGCGATCTCCATCACGCCCTTCTTGATGGCCTGCAGGTCGTCGCCCGCGTTGGGCAACTGCAGCAGCGCGAACATGTCGGTCATGTTGGCCACGGCGGTTTCGCTCTGGCCCACGCCCACGGTCTCGACGATGACCACGTCGTAGCCCGCGGCTTCGCAGACCAGCATGCTCTCGCGCGTCTTCTCGGCCACGCCGCCCAGCGTGCCGCTGCTCGGGCTGGGGCGGATGTAGGCGCGCTCGTCCATCGACAGGTGCTCCATGCGCGTCTTGTCGCCCAGGATGGAGCCACCCGAGACGCTGCTGGACGGGTCCACCGCCAGCACCGCCACGCGCAGGCCTTGCGCGATGAGGTACAGGCCCAGCGCCTCGATGAAAGTCGATTTGCCCACGCCCGGCACGCCGCTGATGCCCAGGCGGAACGCCTTGCCCGTGTGCGGCAGCAACTGCGTGAGCAGCGCGTCGCCCTGCGCGCGGTGGTCGGCGCGGGTGGATTCGAGCAGCGTGATGGCCTTGGCCATGGCGCGGCGCTGCTTCGCCGGCGTGCCGTGCAAAACATCCGCGACCCCATCGATAGTTCCGTTTGCCGTCACCAGGACATCCACATTCTTAGAAGCGATCCATCGAGCATTTCAATCGGAAGCCAGCAGGATATACATGGCCAGGGCCACCACGCAAAAAGCGACGATCACTCCCGCCAGCGGCGAACCCGAGGAAATCAGGTGCCCGCCCCATCCGAGTCCCGCCAAGAGCTCGAACCCGGCGGAAATGCCGCGGCTGGCGCGATCGCGCTTTTTCATGCTCAGTGGGCCTGGGCCTTGCGGATCTGCTCCAGCACGTCTTTGGCGCTGGCCGGGATCGGCGTGCCGGGGCCGTAGATGCCCTTCACGCCGGCTTCGTAGAGGTAGCCGTAGTCCTGCGCCGGGATCACGCCGCCGACGAAGACGATGATGTCGTCCGCGCCCTGCTCTTTCAGCGCCTTGATGATGGCCGGCACCAGCGTCTTGTGGCCGGCGGCCAGCGTGGAGATGCCCACGGCGTGCACGTCGTTCTCGATGGCCTGGCGCGCACATTCCTCGGGGGTCTGGAACAGCGGGCCGATGTCCACGTCGAAGCCGAGGTCGGCGAAAGCAGTGGACACCACCTTGGCGCCCCGGTCGTGGCCATCCTGGCCCAGCTTGGCGATCATCACGCGGGGGCGGCGGCCCTCCAGCGTGGCGAAGGCGTCGATCTCGGCCTTGAGTCTGTCCCAGCCTTCGGCGGAATCGTAGGCAGCTGCGTACACACCGGTCACCTTTTGCGTATCGGCGCGGTGGCGGCCGAAGGCCTTCTCCAGCGCGTCGGAGACTTCACCCACCGTGGCGCGCAGACGCACGGCCTTGATGGCCAGGTCCAGCAGATTGCCTTCGCCGCTTTCTGCTGCAGAAGTGAGAGCAGCCAGCGCTTGCTCCACCTGGGCTGTATCGCGTTTTGCCCGGATATTCTTCAGACGTTCGATCTGGCCGTCGCGCACCTTGAGGTTGTCCACCTCCAGGATGTCCACGGGGTCTTCCTTGGCCAGCTTGTACTTGTTCACGCCAACGATCACGTCCTTGCCAGAGTCGATGCGTGCCTGCTTTTCGGCGGCGGCAGCTTCGATCTTCAGCTTGGCCCAGCCGCTGTCCACGGCCTGGGTCATGCCGCCCATGGCTTCCACCTCTTCAATGATCTTCCAGGCGGCGTCCATCATGTCCTGGGTCAGCTTCTCCATCATGTAGCTGCCGGCCCAGGGGTCGACCACGTTGGTGATGTGCGTCTCTTCCTGGATGATGAGCTGCGTGTTGCGCGCGATGCGTGAGCTGAACTCGGTGGGCAGCGCGATGGCTTCGTCCAGTGCGTTGGTGTGCAGGCTCTGCGTGCCGCCGAACACGGCCGCCATGGCCTCGATGGTGGTGCGCACGATGTTGTTGTACGGGTCCTGCTCGGTCAGGCTCCAGCCGCTGGTCTGGCAATGGGTGCGCAGCATCAGGCTCTTGGGGTTCTTGGCGCCGGTTTCCTTCATGATGCGGCACCACAGCAGGCGCGCGGCGCGCATCTTGGCCACTTCCAGGTAGAAGTTCATGCCGATGGCCCAGAAGAACGACAGGCGCCCGGCGAACTCGTCCACGTCCAGGCCGGAGGCGATGGCCGTCTTCACGTATTCCTTGCCGTCCGCCAGCGTGAAGGCCAGCTCCAGCGCCTGGTTGGCGCCGGCTTCCTGCATGTGGTAACCCGAGATTGAGATCGAGTTGAACTTCGGCATGTTCTTGGCTGTGTAGCCAATGATGTCGCCGATGATCCGCATGCTGGGCTTGGGCGGGTAGATGTAGGTGTTGCGGACCATGAACTCCTTGAGGATGTCGTTCTGGATGGTTCCGCTGAGCTTGTCTTGCGACACGCCCTGCTCTTCCGCCGCCACCACGTAGCCCGCCAGCACCGGCAGCACGGCGCCGTTCATGGTCATGGACACGCTCACCTTGTCGAGCGGGATCTCGTTGAAGAGAATCTTCATGTCCTCCACCGAGTCGATGGCCACGCCGGCCTTGCCCACGTCACCGGTCACGCGGGGGTGGTCGCTGTCATAGCCGCGGTGCGTGGCGAGGTCGAAGGCGACGGAAACGCCCTGGCCGCCGGCGGCCAGCGCTTTGCGGTAGAAGGCGTTGGATTCCTCGGCCGTGGAAAAGCCGGCGTACTGGCGGATGGTCCAGGGGCGCACCGCGTACATGGTGGCCTGCGGGCCGCGCAGGAAGGGCTCGAAGCCGGGCAGCGTGTCGGCGTAGGGCAGGTCTTTGGTGTCCTGCGCGGTGTAGAGCGGCTTGACGGTGATGCCGTCGGGCGTGACCCAGTTCAGGGCATTCACATCCCCGCCGGGCGCCGACTTGGCGGCGGCCTTGCCCCAGGCTTCGAGGCTCGCGCTGGCGAATTCGGGCGTGGTCTTGTTGGGGTGGTCACTCATGGCGCTGGGTTCTCCGACGGTTGCATTGGACAGCTTCAGGGCATTCCCTGGTGTAACTGCGAGTTTACATCATTCATAATTATTCATTCAAAATATTCTTTGCAGCTTACAATCCGCTCCATGTCTGCCCTCACCCTCACGCCCCGCGCACTCTATGAAGAAGTGGCCGAGCTGCTGCGCCAGCGCATCTTCCGCCGCGAGCTGGAGCCCGGGAGCTGGATCGACGAGCTGAAGATCGCCGAGGAATTCGGCATCAGCCGCACGCCGCTGCGCGAGGCGCTCAAGGTGCTGGCCGCCGAGGGGCTGGTGACCATGAAGGTACGCCGCGGCGCCTACGTGACCGAGATGAGCGAAAAAGACCTGCGCGACGTCTATCACCTGCTCAGCCTGCTGGAGAGCGACGCCGCCGGTGTGGTGGCGCGCACCGCCACGGCCGAGCAATTGCGCTCGCTGCAGGACCTGCACGTCGAACTGGAGGCCGCCACGGCCGAGCGTGACCGCTTCTTCGCGGTGAATGAACGCTTCCACATGCTGCTGCTGGAGCTGTCCGACAACCGCTGGCGCAGCCAGATGGTGGCCGACCTGCGCAAGGTGATGAAGCTCAACCGCCACAACTCCCTGCTCAAGCAGGGCCGCATCGAGGATTCGCTGCAGGAACACCGCGCCATCATGGAGGCGCTGGCGGCGCGCGACGCCGACGCCACGGCGCGCGCCATGCAGGCGCACTTTGCGCAGGGGCTGGAAGCGGCCACCTGAACCGGCCTGCAGCCCAGGCTGCCGGTATGATCTTGCGGGTTTTCCCTGGGGTATCGGTCATCGCACCGAGCCGCCCTTTTCCGAACCGCTGATCCGATGACCTCCGCCCTCGCCGACCTTGCCAGCGTCTCCACGCTGCCCCAGCTGCTGGCCTACCGCGCCGCCGCCACCCCCCACGCCGAGGCCTACCGCGCCTACGACAACGCGGCCCAGGCCTGGGCCAGCCTGACCTGGACACAGGCGCGCGAGCGCGTCGGCCTCTGGACCCGCGCCCTGGCCGCCATGGGCCTGCCCACGGGGGCGCGCGTGGCCATCCTGCTGCCCAACGGGCTTGACGCCATGAGCATCGACCAGGCCACGCTGGCCCATGCCTGCGTGCCGGTGCCGCTGCACGCCATCGACAACCCGGGCAGCATCGCCTACATCCTTTCGGACTGCGAGGCCTCGCTGCTGGTGCTGGAAGACGCGCAGCAGTGGCAGCGCATCCAGGCCGTGGGCACACCCTTGCCCCAACTGCGGGCCGTGGTGCTCACGCAGCCGGGCGCCAGCAGTGATGCCTCCGCTCCCGTGCCGGTGGTCACATTGGCCGACTGGCTGGGCAAGGCCGCGAAACATCCGCCCATGCAGACGCCGCCCTGCGCGGCCGATCTGGCGGCCATCGTCTACACCTCGGGCACTACCGGCAAGCCCAAGGGCGTAATGCTGACACACCGCAACGTGGTCTCCGACGTCAAGGCCGTGCTGCAGCGCATCCAGCCCACGGTGGAGGACGTGTTCCTCTCCTTCCTGCCGCTGTCGCACACCTTTGAGCGCACCGCCGGCTACTACCTGCCCATGGCGGCGGGCAGCTGCGTGGCCTATGCACGCTCGGTGGCGCTGCTTTCCGAGGATTTGCGCACCGTGCGCCCCACGGTGCTGATTTCCGTGCCGCGCATCTACGAGCGCGTGCACGCCAAGGTGCTGGAGCGGCTGGCGTCGTCGCGCATCAAGACCGGCCTGTTCGAGGCCGCCGTGGCCGTGGGCTGGCGGCGCTTCAGCCTGGTGCACGGCCTGCCCACGCCGACCGCGGAAGACGAACGCGCCGCCGGGGCCTGGGCCAAGCTGCCCTGGATCGTGCTGGAGCCGCTGGTGGCGCGCCCGCTGCTGGAGCAGTTTGGCGGCCGCGTGCGCGTGGCGGTGAGCGGCGGCGCGCCGCTTTCGCCGGCCATCGCGCGCTGCTTCCTGGGCCTGGGCCTGCCGCTGCTGCAAGGCTACGGCATGACCGAGACGGCGCCCGTGGTGTCGGTGAACACGCCAAAGGACAACCGCCCCACCAGCGTGGGCCGCGCCCTGCCCGGCGTGGAGGTGCGTATTGGCGAGAACCGTGAGCTGCAGGTGCGCGGCCCCATCGTCATGAAAGGCTACTGGAACCGCCCTGAGGACACGGCGCGCATTCTCTCAAGCGACGGCTGGCTGGGCACGGGCGACCAGGCCGAAATCATCGACGGACGCATCCACATCCGCGGCCGCATCAAGGAAATCATCGTCACCTCCACCGGCGAGAAGGTGCCGCCGGCCGACCTGGAGCTGGCCATCATGGCCGACCCGCTGTTCGAGCAGGCCTTCGTGGTGGGCGAGAACCTGCCCTTCATCGCCTGCGTGGCCGTGCTTCACCGCGAGGAATGGCAGCGCCTGGCCCGCGAGCTGGGCCTGGACGCCAAGGACCCGGCCAGCGTCAACCACCCCTCGGTGCACAAGGCAGCGCTGGAGCGCATCGCCCAGCAGACGGCCAGCTTTGCCCGCTACGCCGTGCCGCGCGCGGTGCACTTCACGCTGGAGCCCTGGACCATCGAGAACACCTTCATGACGCCCACGCTCAAGCTCAAGCGCAGCAACCTCATGGCGCATTTCGCGGCGGCCATCGCGGCCATGTACCAGCGCCCAGGCGCGCGCTGATCGCGCGCGGCGTGGCGCAAAAGGCGCGCGGGCGACGAAACCTGCCAAAACAACTGGCCGGCGCAAGCGCCGTGCCCTATGCTACGCATACGTTTACTTACAGCACCCCGCTCGGCCCATGAAGTCCCCAGAAGAACCCGTCGTTTTCGGCACCGAAGACCTTTTGAGCAGCCTGTGCAACTCGGTGACCCGGGTTCTGACCGTGGCCACGCAGAGCCAGATCCGCTACTCCGGCATGATCCAGCGCATCACGCGCACCTGCCTCAAGCCCGACATCGGCTGCTTCGTGCTGTTCGACGGCGGCTTTTCGGGCCTGGTCATCATCAACTTCTCGGCCCAGGCGGCCATGGAGCTGTACTCCAACTACCTGCTCAACATGGGCCTGTCCAAGAGCGACCTGGCCAGCTCCTACACGGCCGACGAGGTGAGCAACGTGATGGGCGAGCTGATGAACCAGGTGGTGGGCGACTTCACTGGCAAGGTGCACCGCGAGCTGCACACCCACATCACCCAGAACCAGCCCAAGATGCTGGTGCTGAACAAGCAGGTGATGCTGAGCGTGGACGCCAACCTCGACCAGCCCGAGGCACGCCGCGTGACCTTCTACACCGGCGCCAACAACATCTTCTATCTTGAGCTGGCCATCGACAAGACGGAGTTCGTCAAGCTCTACGACTTCGAGGCCCAGGACATCCCCGACCCCGACGCGCTGATCGCCCAGGCGCACCAGCAAGCCGCCGCGCCGGCCCCGGCGCCAGCGGCCTCCTCGTCCGACACCGACGACCTGCTCCGGTCGCTCGGCATGTAATCAGACAGCGCAGCCCACGTCGCACGCCAGTGCGGTGTCGTGGGCCTGCGTGCCATACACGCAGCCAAAGCGGTTGGCCAGGAAGTCGGCCAAGGTCAACTGCTCCTGCCCCACGAAGCCAGCCTGCGGCAGACGGCCCTGCGCCACCAGGTCGAGCGCCGTGCAGATGCCCGCCGCCGTGGTGAGCTGGATGGCGCTGAGCCGGTGGCCCGCCACCTCCGTGCCCACGATGCGGGCCGAATACGAGTCCTGCACCAGCTGCCCGCCGCGCAGGCCGGTGCTGCTGGCGAACACCACGATCACGTCCTGCTCGGTGGTCGGAATGGCGGCCTCGAAGATCTCCTTGAGCAGGTCGCGCCGGTCACGCAGGCGCAGGTCGTTCAACAACAGCTTCAAGATGGCGCAGTGGCCGGGGTAGCGGATGGACTTGTAGTCCACCTGCCGCGCCTTGCCGGCCAGCGTCTCGGTGAGTGTGCCCAGGCCGCCCGAGGTGTTGAAGGCCTCGTACTCCACGCCGTCCAACGCGAACGTCTCCAGGCCTTCGAGCGCCGGCACCGCGGTGGGCTGGCCATCCACGATGGCTTCGCAGGGGTTGCAGTATTCGTTGATGAGGCCTTCGGTGCTCCACGTCAGGTTGTAGCGCAAGGCGCCCTGCGGATAGCGCGGCAGCGCGCCCACGCGCATGCGTAGCTGGTGCAGTTCGTCGAAGCGCCGCGCCAGGTCGTTGCCCACGATGCCGATGAAGCCCGGCGCCAGGCCGCACTGCGGCATGAGCACGCTGCGCGCCTCCTGCGCCAGCGCACGGATGGCCTGGGTGCTGCGCACGTCTTCGGTCAGGTCGAAGTAGTGCACGCCGGCCTGGGCGCACAGCGTGGCCACGCCCACGGCGCAATGGAAGGGCAGCGCGTTGAGCACCGCAAAGCGCCCTTCGACGGCCAGGCGCAGCGCGGCATCGTTGCTGGCCACTTGCGTAGGCAGGCCCAGCGCGGCGACGGCCGCCAGACGCTGGGGGTCGCGGTCGGCCACGAGCACGTCGTAGTCGCCGCTGCGGGCCAGCAGCAGGGCCATGGCAAAGCCGATGTGGCCTGCGCCCAGGATGGTGATGGAACGGCGGGGGGTGGTCATGGTGTTGTCTCCTCGGTTCATGGTTGTGGCTGTCGTGCAGCGAAATCCATGGTACGGCGCGGTGCTGTCGATGTGTAGCGTGCAAAACGTCGAACGGCGCATTAATATTCGTCATTCCGGCGAAATTGGATGACGATTGCCATGACCTCCCCTCTCGACGATACCGACCGCCAACTCCTGAGCCTGTTGCAGGCCAACGCCCGCGAGAGCACCGCCCTGCTCGCGCGGCGCCTGGGGCTGGCGCGCACCACCGTGGTGGCGCGCATCGCGCGGCTGGAGCGCGAGGGCGTGGTGGCCGGCTACGGCGTGCGCCTGGGCGCGCGCATGGACAGCGCCGCCGTGCGCGCCTGGTGCAGCCTGAGCGTGCTGCCGCAAACGGCGCCGGCCGTGCTGCGTGCGCTGGGCGCCATGCCCGAGGTGGAGGAGGTGTCGGCCGTCAGCGGCCAGTTCGACTACCTGGTGTTCCTGCGCTGCCCCAGCCACGAGCGGCTGGACGCCCTGCTCGACCAGATCGGCCAGATGGACGGGGTGCACCGCACGCAGACCAGCATCGTGCTCAGCCGCAAGATCGACCGGCGGAGTGTGGTGGCGTAGCTACTATATTGATAGCTTTCAGCGCTTGGTGAGTAAGCGCTACAGCCTACTTTCATCCAATATCGAACTGGTGCGCGTTCTTGCCCTTGATGGGCGCGTAGAAAGCCTTGATGCGTGCCATGTCGGCTTCCACGTCGCCCGTGGGCTCGAACAGCGGCCCCAGGCCGCCGACCTTGCGTTCGTAGTCGACGAAGGCCAGCACGATGGGCACGCCCGCCTGCTGGGCGATGAAGTAGAAGCCCGTCTTCCAGTGCCGCGTCTTGCCGCGCGTGCCTTCGGGCGGGACGATGAGCTGCATGGGCCCCTCGGCCTCGCGCATGGCCTGGGCCGAGTTGGCCACCAGGTTGTTGGCCTGGCTGCGGTCCACGGGAATGCCGCCCAGCCAGCGCATCAGCGGGCCGAACGGCCAGCGGAAGATGCTCTGCTTGCCCATCCAGTACACGCGCAGGCGCAGCATGAAGGCCAGCATCAGCGTGTAGGGCAGATCCCAGTTGCTCGTATGGGGTGCGGCAATCAGCACGCTCTTGGCGGCGTGCTGCGGCAGCTGCCCTTCGACCTTCCAGCCGGTGGCCCTGAAGATGGCAATGGAGAGGCCGCGCAGCAGCGTGTTGACGACCGGCGTATCAAAGATGGTGTGGTGATGCATGGGGGCGATCGAATGCACCAAGGCACTTGATACTTCTTGCTACAAACCGGCGCGAGTGTACCAAGCCAGGCCGCCGCCCCCTTGACTTAAGGCAAGGCCGCACGCCCTGCCCTGCGCGCCCCGGCGCACCATGAAAAACGGCGTTGCGGGCCTGTGCCCGGCAACGCCGCGGTGCGTGCGCGAGGGGAATTCAGCGCATCAAGAAGCCGACAGCGCCACTTCCACGCGGCGGGCTTCGGCGTTGCTGCCGCTGCCTTCGGTCTGCTCGGGCTTCTTCAGCTCGATGCGGTCTTGGGCCACGCCCAGGGCCTTGAGGGCCTCGGCCACTGCCATGGCGCGGCTCTTGGCCAGCTCGGCGTTCTGCGCGGCATCGCCCGTGGCGTCATGGAAGCCCGAAACCACGGCCTTCTTGCCTTCGGCCACGCCCTTGACCACATCGGCCAGGGCTTCGGCGGCGCCCGCAGCCAGGTCGGCCTTGCCGGTGGCGAAGAAGAACTTCACCACGCCGTTTTCCACGCGCACGCTGGCGGCGTCTTCAGCCACCACGGCGGCAGCGGGCGCGGCGGCCACGGCCTTGGGGGCGGGAGCGTGCACCATGCCGCGCTTGTAGACCACCGTGCCCACCACGGTCGAGATGACCAGCAGGATCAGGGCAAACAGGAAACCCAGGGCAAAACGTTGCTGGCTGTCGTCGTCGGAACTGCTGAAGGACATCTTTGAAACTCCGTGAAGGGGTGAATAATGGGAATCGGAAAAACCCTCCATTCTAGAGTCTGCGATGCCCGATTTCACCGCTCCCACCCGCGACCCGGCGCCCATGCTGGAGCAGGCGCTCAGGGAATGGGGAGGCCACAGCGACCTGTGGATCTTCGGCTACGCCTCGCTGATCTGGCGCCCCGACTTCGACTTCGCCGAGCAGCGCCCCGCCCGCGTGCACGGCTGGCACCGCGCGCTCAAGATGTGGAGCCACATCAACCGGGGCACGCCGGAATGCCCGGGCCTGGTGTTCGGCATGCTCTCGGGCGGCAGCTGCCGGGGCGTGGTGTTCCGCGTCGAGCAACGCCATGCCCGCCAGGTCATGGTGAACCTGTGGCAGCGCGAAATGCCCGTGGGCGTGTACGACCCGCGCTGGCTGCCCTGCCATACGCCCCAGGGCACCGTGCGCGCGCTGGGTTTCACGCTCTCACGCAGCAGCCCCAGCTACACCGGCGAGCTGCCCGACGACGAATACCGCCGCATCTTCCTGGAAGCGACCGGCCGCTACGGCACCACGCACGACTACGCCCACGACACCTACCATGGCCTGCGCAAGGTGGGCATCCACGACCGGGCGCTGGCCCGGCTCATGCGCCTCAGCGCACCGCATTGACCGCCCCGGCGTGACTTATTCCCGCTGCGCGCGGGTCACGCCGTGACAAGAAGGGGGTTCCAGGCTTAGAGTGCGCAGGTTCTTAACTTGCATCAAGGAACCCACCATGAAACTGCACCACCCCCTGCTCGCCCTCGCCGCGCTTTCGCTGGCCGGCTGTTCTGCCCTCTCGTCCGGCCCCTCGGCCCGCGCCTCGCTCGACCCGACGCGCGGCAGCACCGTGGCCGGCGCGGTGCGCTTCGTGCAGGCGGGCGATGTGGTGCAGGTCAGCGGCCAGATCAGCGGGCTCAAGCCCGGCGCCGAGCATGGCTTCCATATCCATGAAAAAGGCGATTGCTCCAGCGGCGACGGCATGAGCACCGGCGGCCACTTCAACCCCGGCGGCCATGGACACGGCCGCCACGGCGAAGGCATGCACCACACGGGCGACCTGCCCAGCCTCAAGGCCGACGCCAAGGGTGTGGCCCAGTTCAGCTTCGAGTCGCGCAGCATCCGCCTGGGCAGCGGCGCCACCGACGTGGTGGGCCGGGGCCTGATCGTGCACCGCGACCCCGACGACTACACCACCCAGCCCACCGGCAATGCCGGCCCGCGCCTGGCGTGCGCGGTGATCCAGCGGGACTGAGAACGTGTTGGCGATATAGGGCAACGCTGAATAAGTCCCTCGCGCGCCGCGCATCCCTGTCTTGGGCGGCCTGCGGCGTTGCAAATCCTCGCCATGGCATCAGCCATGGCTGCGGTTTGCGCCTTGCATCCCATCCCAATACCGGGCGCGCGCCATCGCGGGAACTTATTCAGCGTCGCCATAAGGCCACGGCACAATGGCGGGCATGAGCAGCCCCTCCACTTCCATCGCCGACCTGCGCAAAAGCTACGAGCGCGCCGAACTCAACGAAGACGCCTCGCACGCCGACCCGCTGCGCCAGTTCGACCAGTGGTTCAAGGAAGCCCTGGCCGCCCAGGTGATCGAGCCCAACGCCATGACCGTGGCCACGGTGGGCAGCGACCTGCGGCCCAGCACGCGCATCGTGCTCATCAAGGGCTACGACGAGCGCGGCATCGTCTGGTTCACCAACTACGAGAGCCGCAAAGGGCGCCAGCTGGGCGGCAACCCTTATGCGGCGCTGCAGTTCCACTGGCTGGAGCTGGAGCGCGTGGTGCGCATCGAGGGCACCGTGGAAAAGGTCAGCGACGCCGAGAGCGACGAATACTTCCACAGCCGCCCGCTCGACTCGCGCATCGGCGCCTGGGCCAGCCCGCAAAGCCAGGTGATCGCCGGGCGTGGCGTGCTGGTGGCCAACGCCGCCAAGTACGGCGCCCAGTTCATGCTCAACCCGCCGCGCCCGCCGCACTGGGGCGGCTACCGCCTCAAGCCCGACCAGTGGGAGTTCTGGCAAGGCCGCAAGAGCCGCCTGCACGACCGCCTGCGCTACCGCCAGGAAGGCGAAGGCTGGCTGCGCGAGCGGCTGGCGCCCTGACACGCCCCCTCATCCGAAAGGCCCCCGCCATGCTGCAAACCTACCAAGGCTCCTGCCATTGCGGCGCGGTGCGCTTCGAGGCCGACCTGGACCTGGCCCAGCCCACCTACCGCTGCAACTGCTCGATCTGCCGGCGCACCCGCTTCTGGCCGGCCGTGGCGCGCGAAGGGGGTTTTCGGCTGCTGGCGGGCGAGCAGGAGCTGACGCAGTACCTGTTCAACAGCCGCAAGAACCAGCACTACTTCTGCCGGCACTGCGGCGTGCGGCCGTTCGGCATTGGCACCGAGACGCCCATCGGCAAGATGTACGGCGTGAACCTCGGCTGCCTGGAGGGCATATCGGAAGAAGAACTGTCCAAGCTGGCCGTCGTGCATGTAGACGGCCTGCACGACCGCTGGGACAGCGCCCCGGCCTTCTGCGGCCACCTCTGAGCCGGCTCAGACCGGCAGGTAGCGCGTCACCAGCAGCAGCACCACCGGCACCGTGACCAGCCCCAGCGCCGTCGACACGGCCACGCTGGCCGTCACCTCGTCCTGCGCCACCTCGTAGCGCTGCGCGAACAGGAACACGTTGGCGCCCACGGGCAGCGCGGCCGCCACCACCATCACCGCCAGCGGCAGGCCCGTAAGCCCCACGGCCCAGCCCAGCGTCACCAAGGCCAGCGGCATGGCGAGGTTCTTCACCAGCGCAATGCGCAGCGCCGCCTTGAAGTACGCCCCCACGGTGGAGAACGCCAGCGTCACACCCACCAGCAGCAGCGAGATGGGCCCCAGCGCCTGGCCCAGCAGCTGCAGGGGTTTATCGACCACCTGGGGCAGCACCAGCCCCGTCTGCGCAAACACCAGACCGAAAATGATGGGCAGCGGCACCGGGTGCACGATGCCGTTGCGCACCGCCTGCAGCACCGTGCGCCACATGGCCTGGTGGGTATGGCCGGCGCGACTGCGGTGCTCGCGCGCCACGGCCAGCTCGAACACCACCGTGGCAGCGGTCAGCAAAATGAGCGCGTGCACCGAGATCAGCGTGAACAGCGTGACCAGCCCGGCGTCGCCATACACCAGCCCCACCAGGGGCACGCCGATCATGATGGTGTTGCTGAAGGTGTGCGCCAGCGCCCGCGCCGCCGCCAGGCTGGAGAAGCCATACAGCAGCATGCTGACCGTGAACACCAGCCCCGCCGCCGCGAAATACACGCCGATGGGCCCGAAATCGAGGTCTTGCACATGCACCGTGCTCATGGTGCGGAACAGCAGCGCGGGCGTGAGCACCATGAACACGAGGTTGGACAGGTCCTTCACGGCCGCCGCGCGAATCCAGCCGCAGCGGCCCACGACAAAGCCCATGGCGATGAACAGCACCACCGGAACCAGAGAGATGAAGACGGGAGAGTTCACGTTGCGATGGGCCCGCAAGGGCCGGTGCGCCCGCGCGGGGCACTATGAATTCAATAGCTGGCAGCGCTTGCCCATCAAGCGCTGCAGGCCATTTTCATCTAAAACCTATAACCAATGTGCGAGTACGGCACCGCCCGCGCCGCTGGCCAGCACCACGGCCCACGGCGGCACGCGCCAGAACACCAGCGCCACGAAGGCCAGCAGCGCCAGCCCGAAATCCGCCGCGCCCAGAATGGCGCTGGTGAACACCGGCTGGTACAGCGCCGCCAGCAGCAGCCCCACCACGGCGGCGTTCACGCCCGCCAGCGCGGCCTGCGCGTGGGCGCTGCGGCGCAGGAGCTCCCAGAACGGCAGTGCGCCCACCACCAGCAGGAACGAGGGCACGAAGATGGCCACCAGGCACACCAGCGCCCCCAGCCAGCCGCCCGGCCATGGCGCCATGGCCGCGCCCAGGAAGGCCGCAAAGGTGAACAGCGGCCCCGGCACCGCCTGCGTGGCGCCGTAGCCGGCCAGAAAGGCATCCGCCGACACCCAGCCCGGCGGCACCACCACCGCCTGCAGCAGTGGCAGCATCACATGGCCGCCGCCGAACACCAGCGCGCCCACGCGGTAGAACGCATCGAACAAGGCCAGCAGCTTGCCCGGCCACAGCTGCACGGCCAGCGGCAGCAGCACCAGCAGCGCGGCAAACGCCAGCAGCAACGCCGCCCCGGTGCGCCGGCGCACGGGCACGCGCAGCCCACCGTCGGCCGGCTCCGGAGCGGCGCACGGCCATGCGGCTCCCTCGCGCCCGAACAGCCACCAGCCCACCACGCCGGCCGCCAGCATCACCAGCAGCTGGCCCCACACGCCGGGCCACAGCAGCACGGCACAGGCCGCCAGCGCCATCAGCGTGGCGCGCGCGCGGCCCACGCACAGGCTGCGCGCCATGCCCCACACCGCCTGCGCCACCACGGCCACGGCCACCACCTTCAGGCCGTGCAGCGCGCCCGCGCTCAGCACCGTGGTGCCGGCCGCCAGCCCCAGGCCGAACAGGGCCAGTGCCAGCGCCGACGGCAGCGTGAACCCCAGCCACGCCGCCAGCGCGCCGGGCAGACCCGCGCGCAGCAGCCCCAGCGCCATGCCCACCTGGCTGCTGGCCGGGCCGGGCAAAAACTGGCACAACGCCACCAGGTCGGCGTAGCTGCGCTCGGTGATCCACTGGCGGCGCTGCACGAACTCGTCGCGGAAGTACCCCAGGTGCGCCACCGGCCCGCCGAACGAGGTCAGCCCCAAGCGCAGAAACACCCAGAAGACCTGCCAGGCCGTGGCGGGCGCGGGGGTCGCCGAGGGTGAAGAAAGGGGCTGGGGCAAGGTCATGGAGCGTGCGGCAAGGCGCAGCGCGCAGTGTATGCGCCGCTGCCTATGAAATAATTCAATCCCTCCCCCTCCCCCGGCCCGCGCGCACTTTGCGGCCCTCCCCCCGTCTTCCCATGCACGCTGGCACCTTCAAGGCAATCGGTCGTTTGGCGCTGCACATCCGGTGGTTCCTGCTGTGGCTGCTGTGGGGCACGGGCCTGGCCCACGCCGAAGAAGCCGCCCCCGGCGTCACGCTGCGCGAGGCCACGCTGGTCTCGGCCGGCGGCCAGCGCACGGTGGAGCTGCCCCATGTTCTGGGGCCTGCCGACTTCGCCCCCGAGGGCTCGACGGTGCGCTACCGCCTGCAGTTCGACCGCCCCGCCGCGCCCGCTGGCGAGCCGCTGGGCATCTACGTGCCCAAGATGAGCCTGGCCGGGCGCCTGGTGCTCAATGGCGAGCAGATCGGCGCCTGCGAGCTGGGCCCGCTGGAAACCCTGCGCTGCCTGCACCGCCCCTACCTTTTCGTACCGCCGCTGAGCCATTGGCGCGACACCGGCAACACGCTGGAAATCGAGATCTACGCCACCAGCCGCCAGATGAACGGCCTGTCGGCCGTGAGCGTGGGGCCGGCGCAGGCGCTCAGCCGGGGCGACTACAGCACGCGCCGCACGCTGCAGGTGGCCGTGGTCAATGGCCTGACCTGGGTGGCGCTGGCGCTGGGGTTCATCGTGCTGTGCCTGTGGGTGGTGCTCAAGGGCCACCGGCTGTACGGCTGGTTTGGCGCCACGGCGCTGGCCATCGGGCTGAACAACCTGAACTACATCGTCACGGTGCCGCCCGTATCGCCGCAGGTGTTCAGCTGGTTCGTGTTCAGCATCACGCTGGTGACGGCGCCGCTGCTCATGCTCACCCTGCTGCACTTCTTCCGCGGCAAATGGCAGGGCCTGCGCCGCCCGCTGCTGGCGGTGATCGTGCTTGCGCCGCTGGCGGTCTGGTTCAGCGGCAACAACCGCACCGTGGTGGCCGCGCTGTATGTGCCCTTGATGGTGCTGGGGCTCGTGGTGGTGGGCGCGGCGCTGTCGTGGGCCGCGCGCTCGCGCCGGGCGGTGGACTGGGGCATGGCCGGCGCCTTTACCGCAGTGGTGGCCTCCAGCTTCCTGGACTGGTTCCGCCTTACCGGCAAGTCGGCCTTCGAAGGCGTGTACCTGGTGACCTACATCATCCCCAGCACCGCCGTGGTGATGGGCGCCACCCTGGCGGGCCAGCTGGCCACGGCCCTGCGCACCGCCCGCGAGCTGACCGCTACGCTGGACCGGCGCGTGGCCGAACGCACCGAAGACCTGCTGCGCGCCAACCACCGGCTGGAGGAGCTGTCAGCCACCGACGGCCTGACCGGCCTGACCAACCGGCGCCATTTCGACGACACGCTGGCCGGCGAATGGCAGCGCGCCCGCCGCCAAGGGCAGCCCCTGGCGCTGCTGATGCTGGACGTGGACCGCTTCAAGCGCTTCAACGACACGCACGGTCATCTGGCAGGCGACGAATGCCTGCGCCGCGTGGCCCAGGTGCTGCAGGCGCGCATGCTGCGCAGCGGCGACACCACCGCGCGCTACGGCGGCGAGGAATTTGCCGTCATCACCAACGCCAACGCCCAGAAGGCGCAGGAAGTGGCCGAGCTGATCCGCCAGGACATCGAGCGGCTGGTGCTGCCCTACCCGCCCGAGGCCGCCGGCATGGTCACCATCAGCATCGGCGTGGCGGCCCTGGTGCCGGACGAGGCGCGCACGCCCACCGACCTCATCGCGCAGGCCGACGCCGCGCTCTACCAGGCCAAGCAGCAAGGCCGCAACTGCGTCGTCGTCGCGGCGCTCTGACCGGGGGATGCGTCAGGGCTGGGCGCAGGCGCCGTCCAGCCCCACCGTGCCGGCCAGCTTCTGCAGGCGCGAACGGTTGTCCAGGCAGGCCTGGTGCTTGTCTTCCGCCGCCTTCTGCTGCGCCAGGCGCGCCGCCTGGGCGCGCTCGGCCTGCAGCCTGGCCACGCGCTCGCGCAGTTGCGGCATCACGGCCAGGGCGGCTTTTTCGCCCTCCACGATGGCGCTGGCGCGCTGGGTGAAATCCGCCGGGCCCATGTCCAGCACCTGCGGGCGGATGATGACGTCGGCCCGCGCCAGCTCGGCCTGGCCCAGTTTCTGGCCCATGATGGCGATGGACTGGTTCAGTGCCCCCAGCATGTTGCCGGGCGCCTGGCCCCGCGCCTTGTTGGAAATGTCCACCGCCACCACCACGTCGGCGCCCAGCTGGCGCGCCGCATCCACCGGCACCGGGCTCACGATGCCGCCGTCCACGAAGTGGAACTTGCCGATGATGACCGGCTGGAACACGCCCGGCACGCTGCTGGATGCCCGCACCGCCTGCCCCGTATTGCCGCGCGCGAACACCGTGCGTTCGCCATCTTCGAGCCGCGTGGCCACCGCTACGAAGGGTTTGGCGAGTTGCTCCAGCGGCTTGCGGCGCACCTGCTCGTTCACGTAGTCCTCCAGCTTCTGGCCCAGCACCAGCCCGCCGGACGACAACTGCAGGTCGCGGATCTTGGCCTCGTCCAGCGCCACAGCCTTTTCCTGCAGCTCGAAGGCATTCATGCCGCTGGCATACAGCGCGCCCACCACGCTGCCCGCGCTGGTGCCCGCTACCACGGCGGGCGCGAAGCCATTGGCCTCCAGCATCTTGATAACCCCAATGTGCGCAAACCCCTTGGCCGCGCCGCCGCCCAGGGCGACGCCGATCTTGATGGGCGGTGTGGGGTTGATGCTCGCCGTCGGGTCGGGGACCGCTGGGGGCGCGCTGGACGGGGTGCTGCCGCAGGCGGCCAGGGTGGCGACAAGAAGGCACGCCAGAGGGCGCGGGAAGGCGCCAAGGCGCATGCCGGGGTGTGGAACTGTCATGGGGGCCTGAAGTTTAGCGGCTGGTAGCGGCCTGTTGGTGTGGGCACACGGCGCAAGGTTCCGCCGCCAACAGCCGCCGAGGCGGCTCAAACCGCGCTTGGCCCCAGCCACACGCCGCTGCGCAAACCCTCGGGCCGCTGCGGTGACCACACCTGCGCGCTGGCCTCCCAGGTTTCGTGCTGCACATTCAGCCCGGCAAACACGCCGTAGCCTTGGCCCGCGCAAATCTCACCGCCCGCGCACAGGCTTTCGCCCGCCTTGATGGCGCCCAGGGTGTGGATGCCCTCGCCAGCCTTGATGCCCCAGCCCGCCTCCAGGTGCGTAACGCCCGTGATGGCGCCGCCCACCACGATGCCCTGCCCCGCCCGCAGGCTCCCAGCACCGGTCAGGTGGCCGCCCACGCGCAAGCCTTTGCCGCACGCCACCAGGCCTTGCGTAACAAGGTCCTGCCCCACAAAGGCGCCGCCCTGGAGCGACAGATTGCCGTGGCACACCACATCCCAGGCGGCCCGCAGGTCGCCGGCGCAGGTGATGTCACCCTCCACCTCCACGCCCCAGTCCGCGCGCACATCGCCGCCCGCCTGCAGCGTGCCCTGGCTGATGATGGCCCCCGCCGCGCGAATGCCCTCCCCCGCCACGACGGCGCGCCCCGCGCGTATCCCACCGCCCGCGCGGATGGACCGCCCGGCCTGCACCACCGTGTCCACGTCGATGGAGCCATGCACCACCACCGTGCCGGCAAACACCACCGCCTCGGCCTCCAGCGCGTCCACCTCCAGCACCGCATTGGTCGGCCCGAACTGTGCCAGCAGCCAGCAGGCATCGTCCACGCGCCCGGCGTTCACCAGCGTGTCCAGCACCTCCTGGTAGCCGCTGCCGTCTTCCACGTTGCGGCTGAACCAGCGAAAGCCGTCCGCGCACGGGCTCTTGGCCCGCAAGAACTTCTTGGTGAATTCCATGGCGCTCATCCCTGGCGCAGACGCGCGGATGGGGGATGAACGGGGTGCGACCAGATGGGCGTGGGCCCACGAGCTTGAGCGGTGTGCATGAGACATCTCCTAGGGAGCGGCCCGGGCCGATGAAACGATCAACGAATCAACGATGGAGCGGCCGCCATCGCGCTGAGCGGGTGCCCGGCGATGGATGTTCTGCGCAAAGGGGGGAAGGGGTATCGCCGGGCGGAAGAATGTGCGACCGGCTTGTAGGGCCAGATCTCACACACCGCTGCGCCGCCGCCCACGCACAGGCAGCCGCGCAAGGGGCCTGTATGGATCGATGCCGGGAGGTGGAAACGCATGGATGCGAATGGTAGCAGCGCACGGGTATCGCACTGAGCCGGGTGGGTTTGCAGCGGTGGTGTGAGGCTGTGGGCGGGGCGAAGACGCGTTTTTAAAACCAAAAAGAATATTAAATTCCAACAAAATATAAATTAAGGTATAATTCATCGGATTGCAGTCACGGTTCTTCCCGCGTACCGTCACCGCAACGTCTGCCCAGGGGCATCGCCCCTCCCCGCAGGCCGCCTTTTGCGACTTCGCGTCGCCCAGTGGGTCTGTAGAGCTGCAGCCCACCGCGTCCCTTGATGCTCACGCAGGCCATTTCAAAGCCTGCGCTCCTGAATGTTCCCCATTTCACAGACCGCCATTTCCATGGGCAAGTACGTCGTTTCGCCCGCGACACACCCGACCGACTGCGGCCGCTTCCGCGCCTCCTTCTCGGTCCATCGTACCCAGGGCAACGGCAGCTACTGCCGCGTGTTTCGTTTCGACAAAGCCTTTGCCTCGCGCGAAGCCGCCCGGCTCTTTGCCGTCACCCAGGGTTGGCTGCAGGCAAGCATGCCGCGCCCGCCCGTTTGCTGAGCTGGCTTCGCCAGATTTCATTCACCCTTCCCCCTTGCTGCGGACTCCCGATCCGCACGCCCGCACCTCAACGGCGCGCCATTCATTGCGCGCCATATTTCAGAAAGGCTCATCCATGAGCAGCAAAATTTACGTGGGCAACCTGCCCTACTCCGTGACCGATTCCAGCCTGGAAAGCAACTTCGCCGAGTTTGGCGGCGTTACCTCCGCCAAGGTCATGATGGACCGCGAAACCGGCCGCTCCAAAGGCTTCGGTTTTGTGGAAATGGCCAACGCCGAAGTCGCCCAGGCCGCCATCAGCGCCCTGCACGGCATGTCGGTCGATGGCCGCTCGATCATCGTGAACCTGGCCCGCCCGCGTGAAGACAACCGTGGCTCGGGTGGCTACAGCGCCAACGGCTACGGCGGCAACAAGCGCTCGGACGTCGGCTACGGCACGGGCGGCTTCGGCGGCGGCCGTTACTGAACCCGGTAACCCCCGTGAAGAACCGGCTCTGATGAGTCGGTTTTTTTATGCGCGCCCGGCACGGCTCCCCCAGTTGGGTGGAAGCCCCTACTGACCCGCCAAGGGGAACTGTTCACTGCGCAAAGTCTTTGCGCCCCCGAGCGCCACAGGAAAGTGCAAAAACAATAGCTGCTGGCGCTTGATGCGAAAGGGCTGGAGGCCAAAAAGCTTGAAAATATGGCGCCATTGATAGGTTCAGAGCGACTGGCAACAACGAAACGGCTGATAGACACCAGCGGGCGTGCCATTCCCCGGAGGACGCGGGATATGGGGCCACATTCATTTCCGACCCGAACCACAAGGGGATGAGGGAGTTGAGCCATGCAACAGCCTCGCAGCACGTTGTTCCCGACGCCTTTATTGAAGCACGCACACGCCCAGCGACTCGCTTTTGGCCCGGTACATAGCGGTGTCCGCGGCGCGCAGGTAGTCGTCCACCGTCGCCAGCCGGGACGCGCTGCTCACCAAACCAATGCTCGCGCCACTGATCACGGCGTGTTCACCGATCACATAAGGCGCTGCGAGGGCGGCGGCGATCTGCTGGGCGCGGTGGGTGGCTTCGGCGAGATCAATGGACTCCAACAGCACATTGAACTCGTCGCCACCCATGCGGGCGACCAGATCCACCGCCCGCACGCAGGATTCGAGCCGTCGCGCCACCTGTTGCAATAGCCGGTCGCCCACATGGTGCCCGTAGCTGTCATTGACGGCCTTGAACCCGTTGAGATCCAGCAGCAGCACGGCGAACATCGTGGTTCCATCGCGTGCCGGCACGCCATCATCGTTCGCCGCCTCGTTCTGGTGCAGCGCGATGAGATGCGCGAGGCGATCGCGGAACAACGGCCGGCCGGGCAAGCTGGTCAGCGCATCGTAGGAACTGCCACGTTCGGCCAGATCGCTGAGCGACCCCGCCATGCGCACCGCAATGCCATCTTCAAACTCGGCGAGCCCGCGCCAATTGACCCACACCAGCCGCCCGGCTCCGTGGAACGCTCGGAAATCCACCGAAAAGTTCGGGCTGTGCCCCGCCAAGTGCCTACGATAGGTCGCCTGCACGCGCCCGCGATCCTCGGGGTCGATGAGCTTCTCCAGAAAGCGCCAGCCACCGTCGTGCACGTGATCACCGTGACCCAGCCCGACGATCTGGTGAAAGCGCCCAGACACATGCAGGGCGTCCGTTCGCAAGTTCCAATACCAGATGCCGTCATTGGACCCGCGGGTCGCCAGCGAATAGCGGTTTTCGGAGCGCACCAACTCCAGTTCGGTGTTCTTCTGTTGGGTGACGTCGATCATCAGGCCGATCATGCGGTTCGGCCGCCCCGGCTCGACCACTGCGCGGCACAGATCGCGCACCCACACGACCTTGCCGGACTTGGCAATCAGCCGGTAACTCATCTCATAGGCATAGCTGTGCGTGGCGTTGTATGCGGCATCGTCGATCAGCAGGGCCTGCTCCAGATCATCGGGATGCACATGCGCCCGCCAAAAGCCCGGGTCGGCCCGCCACTCCTCCACGGTGTAACCGAACAAGCGCTCCACCTGCGGGCTCAGGAAGGTATTGCCCACGCCGATTTCAGCCTCCCACACCACGCCATCAATGGTCTCCAGCAAGCGCAGAAAGCGCTGGCGAATCTCCACCAGCACCTGCTCGGTGACCTCGGTGATCTCGATCAGCACACCCTGGCGGCTGATCACCCGCTCCGCCGCATCCGTCTCCGGGTGGAGCTGCAGACGCACCCAGCGATAGTCCGCGTCGGCAAAGCGCAACCGGAACACCGGCATGCCCGAGCGCATGGTGCCGATGTCGTCGGGATGCACGAACTCCAGCAGAGACCTGCCGAGCGCCGCCTCCACCGAATGGCCGGTGAGCTTCTGCCACGCCGGATTCAGATAAGTGAGCTCCCACAGCGCATCGGTTTGCACCACCGCCTCGGGCAGCAGTTGCAGCAGATTTGCGGACGGCGTGGGAGGGGTGGGCATGCAGGGTTGACGCGAAAAGGGGGGCGGGTACATCCAACGGATAGAAAAATCAACCGCGTTGGATCAAGTATGGCATGGGTTTATGGCACCTGAGCCCCCTTGGTTTCGGTGGTTTGGGGCAGCGAAAGTGTGCAAGCCAGTAACGCCTTCCCCTGCCGCTGGCTCGTTCACATCACGATGGCATCACCCGTCAGAACGCTACTCCCACCGTCACATTGCGTCCCATCAAAGGCGCACCCGTCTTGATGAAGGAGGTGTGCGCGTAGGTCAGCCAGTCCGTCAGGCTGTGACCCTACAGGTACACCAGACGACGCGTCCGAAGCCACAGCCGAATGGTTTGCCAAGGCACGCTCTGCGGGCGAAGTGCTCGCAGAGCTGCTGGGCAGCGATGCCGCGCGCGAAATGCTCAAGCCCAAACGGGGCCGGCCGGCCTCGGCGAAGCCGAAAGAACACGTCAATATCCGTCTAAATACCGACGTGGTGGGTGCATTCAAAGACAGCGGTGCGGGCTGGCAAACACACATCAACAACGCGCTGCGCGAATGGCTGAAAGCGCCTGCGGAAATAAAAAAAGGCTGATTTGAGACAGGCGCCAATCGCCACACACTCCACCGACCAAAGCCTACAATCGGCAACTCGCTAATCAGACCATGCCGGTCCGAAAAACATCAACTGGACTCCACGAAAGCCGTAGCGATTCACAACTTCTGAATCACATCAATGGTTTTTTTCGCAGTTGCTTGTAATGGTGATTTCGTGTCAGCGGCCCGATCATTTAAAAAATTAATTGTACGATCTTTATTAGAAGAAAATTGAAAAGCCAGAACTAGTGCAGCGACCGCCTCTTCACTATTATTTTTAATTGCATAGATCTCTGCCAGATTTGCCCAAGCCGATGAACGGCCAGGACTGATTGTTAGTAAGCGACCAGCCTCTAACTCTGCATCCTGTAGACGGCTGGCTTTAATTAGAGCATAAACATAATTATTCAAAATTTCTACATCGGCAGGATCCGTGGCTGAGGCATTTTTAAGAACTGCTAACGCCTGTGGGAAATCATCAGATTTCAACGCCATCAGACCCTGTTCATTCAGTTTTCTTGCCGTCTTGCGATCACCAGTTTCTGGTTTAGGAAAAGTTTCTATTTTTCCTTTTATCTCAGAAATTTTGAAAGCGCTTGTCGCTTGCTGAAGCATGCCAGTGAGCAGTTGTTTCGACTCTTCAGGCGCGACCACCATAAATCCTGAATTAATCGCAATTTGCCCACTCGTAGCGATAGGTGAAAATCCCGCTGAGGCTAATGGAGTCGTGTTGGCACTTGTAGTTGAAATCGAAACTGGCGAGGCCTCCTGGATCGGCTGAGATTGAGTCGATGCCGCAAGGGTTTCCGCTTGAGCGACTTCGTCTTCCTCGTCCTTTTGGGCAGCTACGGCATCTTCCTCGGCACGCTTTGATGCTTGCTCCTCTGCGGCTTTGCGATCTACTGCTTCTTGGGCAGCTTGCACCTCTGCGTTCCTTCGCTCTTGATCAGCCTGCTCGGCAGCTTGGCGGGCGATGTACCGTTGACTAATTGCAGCCGGATTTAAAACTGCGTTTGGCAAAACTGCGCCAAAAAATGCAAAAGCAGCAACTGCTGGGAGGATAATATTATCTTTATGAATTTTGGCGAAAAATGGACGCTCCGGTCGCTGAAATGCCCTGGCAACTTTATCCTGCTCCTCGTGGCTCAAATTAGCCACCTGATTTGATGCTTGCATTTGAATCAGTAGTGAGTTTCGGATGGACTTTGAATAGTCAATCAGCGCCTTCCGCCGCACAAAGCCGTAACCGAGCGCTACACCGGTCGCCAGCAAACTAGACCAGACGAAACTCCAGTAATAGGCGCTGCCGATTGCGGTGACTAAACCAAATGCACCAGGTATAAATCCGATATTTGCAGTTTTTTGTTTGTCCTTGTCCACCGGCAATTTGTCTGCACGAATGGCCTCTACATCGTGACCCCCAACCCAGACATGATATTCATTATCTCCATACTGAAAGGCACCGTGGCAAATTGGCACTGCGTATGTTGTGGTGTCATGACTCATACGAGCATTCCAGTGCCAGTCTTGCTGTTTATTGCCTTGAGCGTGATTTTTTACTCGCTCATCAATATTATTGTTAATTTCATCTTTTAGGGACTCAAAGACTCTTTTCTCAGGAACTGAAAATCCCTCAACTTCGAACCCTTTGATAAACGAAGGGTTGTACACGGTTTGGCTACCATGGATGACCGCATGCACCACTAGGTCGGCTGGCGCAAGCGGCGAACTATTCAATTGTGTTCCAGCGTAACCTGCAACGTCAAAGATACCAGCCTCGACACCATTTGCAGGACGCCAGTCAGTGACTGTTTTGTAGGCTGTGTAGGCTTCTTGTCGGGTGTGGCCGTTAGAAGTTACGTTGCGATAAGCTGTATAGGGTTCCTGCCTGTCAAAACCAAACGATGCAGTCCATGTGGCTTCATATTCCACCTTGAACGCAAAAGCTGGAACGTAATATCTTTCGCGCAGCGTGATCGTTGAAGCCTCAATCATGTCATCCGGAGTGAAGTCACCGCTTGCCATGTAGGCGTATAAACGGTTATCTAGCTCATGAGGCGTAACGGTAATTGGTACGATGCGATCGAACGAAGTTTCCAAGGCATCCTCTGGTCGCGCCACTTGGTTGACTGCGCCACAGAATGGGCAGGTCAACGATTGCTTTCCTGCTTCAAATACAATTCCCGCTCCACAAGATTTGCAAGCTTCAGCCATGAGATTTCCCCCTATTTATTTTTGGTCAAATTTCAGTCAGCAAATATTCGAATTTCAGGCTTTGCTGCGAGCAGAACGCAAATAGACATCCCGTTGTGTTAGAAGACCATTAATGCCACCGAATTGGCTTGTTAAGTCGGCACTGGGGTCAGATTGCAACTTCTCCGACATCACGTTGAAAATTTCTTCAATGCCCGCATCCTGAGGACTACCGCCCGGTATATCGCTGGCAGAGTAGCGTAGCTTTTCTAGCAGTGCACGAAATTTTGCAAGTGATTCCTGATGGGTGGATACTGACGCCATCATGGTTACTTGGCTTTGCCAGTTCACATGATGGCTAGGCTGTGACCAATTTGCCGATACTTCACCGACAACCTTTAGCGCAGCGTTCAGTACAAGGGTCATAGCAAGAAAGGCGCCTATACCAAACACCAGCAAAGCTAGGCCCAACTTCTGATACCCAACCAAGGCCATCACAAAGCCTCCTCCCGTCGCCATCAATAGCACAATGCTAACGGTACCCAGCATACCTACCGCAGCCATCTGACTGGCATCGGTACTCTGTGCGTTCCGGCGCAAAATCGACGGGGCGCAGAACACGTACCCCACCGAGCCAGCAAAACCGATAACGGTAGCTATAGTGACTGCGGTCCACAGCGGTTCCGGTATCAGGATGAATGCAATCACAAGTACCGTTAACGTCGCAATAGACGCAGCGATATTTAGCAGGGAGATACTCTTCATGGGAAAGCCTTGCCGATTTTATTGTGTCGGGGTCTGCGGGTGGCCACAGTTGTTGCAGAATTTGGCGCTTGCAGCTATGTCAGACCCACACTTGACGCATGACGGCGTCAACTTAGTTCCGCATGAGTTGCAGAATTTGGAGTTCGGAGCCACGGGCACCGCACATTTTGGACATGGCACTGGCAGAGCCTTGCCGCAACCTCGACATATTGATGCACTCTTGTCGTTGTCCTCATCGCATTCCGGGCAAGGGTTAATTTCGTCCGCACAATTTGGACAAAATTTAGAACCACGTGGGATACCCGTTCCGCACTTGTCGCAAGTGATTCCTGCTTTTTTTGGCTTGTTGACTACGTCCAAGTTTGTGCCACATTTGCCGCAGAACCGGGTCCCCGGAGGAGTTGGCGTATTGCAGCTTGGGCACGTTGCCGGTGCACCGCCAGCCCCTCCTGGTACACCACCGGGCTGGATTAACGGCGTCATCTGAGCAAAAGCCCCGCCCATCGGTCCGCCCATTGCCATCCCCATACCCATACCCATTCCAGCACCCATGACACCGCCAGCGGTTCCCTCGTTGCCCGCCGCAGTTTGCATGACGTCGAAGCTTCGCTCCTGCTGGTAGTTGAAGCCCAGAATTCCCATTTCGGTTCGCTTCGCCAGAGCAGCCTTTAGCGTGATTACTGCCGGGTCGTTTTCTGGCACATTGATCGAGTGGATATTGAATTGTACTAATCCGATGCCAAACTCATCCATCTCTGGAGCCAGCGAAACCTTTAACATCTCGGAGAGTGTCTCGAGATGCGTGGATATCTCCAAAACCGAATGTCCATTGTTAATGATGGCTTGAGCGATGCTGGATTTAATTTTGGTGGTAAATACACCTTTGAAATATTCAGCCAAAGTTACAGCGTCGAAGCCTGGCAAAGTGCCGACAAGTTTCAGCAGAAACTTTTTTGCATCGACAATCTTGACGCCGTATTGACCGAACGCCCGTACTGGAACCATCAGCTGGTACTTTGGATCTTGTAACTGTATGGGGTCCAGCGTGCCCCATCTGATATCGAGGTTAGTCGCGCGATTTACAAACCATACTTCAGCCGTGAACGGTGACTTGCCGCCAAAAGGCAATCCCATTAAGGATGTCAGCAGAGGGATATTTTCAGTGTCAAGTGTGTGTCTCCCGGCACCGAACGGACCCTGATATACCCCTTCTTTGACAACGTAAGCTTCTTGGGTCTCGTTGACTATGAGCTGTGTCCATGTCGAGAGTTGGTCGCTGGGAAAGCGCCATGCCAGAATGGATGGGTTTCCATTCCACTTCACTAAATCGATAATTGCCATTAGCTCTCCTTTTTCTCAGGTCTGATCAAAGCGGTAGATGACCAGAAACTGCCTATCAAAAATCATCAAGCAGCCATGAGCTTGTACCTGGCGCCTACGGCAATCTTTATAGGTCTGTGAATGGCGCGCACCACCGTCTTAGTGCGTTCGGCATAGGTTTCGACCAACGTGCCGATGACAGCGCGCATCACCTTGCAGCTAATGGTCAATTCTTGGTCGTGTGCGCTCTGAAAGGCACCCTGTGCCAACTTGGGAATGCTTGCCTCTAGGGAGTTCATGGAATCTTCGATCAATTTCATGGCGTTACCTCGGTTGCCATCACTCTAGCAGCAAATTTGTTACATTTTTAGCACCTCACTCGCGTAGAGTTTGTGAGGGTTTCACACAACAAGCCAGCAACGCCCTCCCCCGCCGCTGGCTCGCTCACATCACGACGGCGTCACCCCTCAGAGTGCCACCCTTACCCCCACCGTCACATTGCGCCCCATCAAAGGCGCGGCAGTCTTGATGAAGGAGGTGTGCGCGTAGGCCAGCCGGTCCGTCAGGTTGTTGCCCTTCAGGTACACCTGCCACGGCGTGCCGTTGGTTTGGCCGCTGTAGCTCACGCCCAAGTTCAGCATGCCGTAGCCGGGCGTGGGCTGCTCGAAGGCGGCCACGCGGGTCTGGCGGGCCACTTGCAGCCATTCCACCTGGCCTTGCCAGGCGTTCCAGGTGGCGTCCAGGCGCAGGCCGGCGCGGGCCGGGGGGATGTGGGGGAGCTGGCTGCCGTCCTGCAGGCGGGCGCGCACGGCGTCGCCAAACAGGGTGAGGCCCATGTGGCGGTTCAGGTGCTGGCGCACCTGGGCTTCGATGCCGGTGAAGGTGGCGTTTTGCTGGGCGTATTGCAGCAGTTGCAGGCCGTCCAGCTCGTCGAGCGTGGCGCCGTGGATGTAGCCGTTGATGCGGTTGCGGAACACGCTCACGCCGAAGGTGGTGTCGCCGCTGGTCTTGCGCAGGCTCAGGTCGATGTTGTTCGATGTTTCGGCGCGCAGGTTGGCGTCGCCGCGCTCGTAGGTGGCGGTGGCCATGTGCAGGCCGCGGGCGTACAGCTCTTCGGGCGTGGGGGCGCGGCTGGCGCGGGTGAGGCTGGCGCCCAGCTGGTAGCCGGGGCGGAACTTCCACACCGCACCCAGCGATGCCGAGGTGCCGTTGTGGCTGCGTTCCAGGCCGCTGGTTTCAGCCGTTGCCGTCTGGCGGTCGTGGCGCAAGGCGGCCTCGAAGCGCCAGTCGCCCCAGCGGTATTCCTCCAGCGCGAACAAGCCGGCGCGGCGCGTGGTGGTGGGCTGGATGTAGGCCTCCTCGCCCTCAGCGGCAAAGCGGCGTTGCGATGCCTGCACGCCCAGCATGCCGCGCCAGCCGGCCAGGGGCTCGTGCTGCAGCTCCACGCGGGCGCTGTGGGCCTTGTTTTGGAAGGTGGTGACGGGGGCGCCGTCTTCCACCTCGTCGTGCGTGTAGTCGGTAACGCCGGCGCGCAGGCGCAGGGCGGTGAAGCCGGGGATGGGGTTGCGCAGTTCGCCCCGGATGTCCAGGCGCTCGCTGCGCAGGTCGACCACGGGCACGTCGCCGTGTGCGCCCTCGCTGCCGTGGTCGTGGCCGTCGTCCTCGCCGTGGCTGCCGCAGTGCAGGTGGTTACCGTGGGTGTGGCAGCCTTCAAAGCCGTGGTTGTGGCCCGGCAGGCCGTAGCGGGCGGTCTGGCGCGTGATGGCGGCGCCCAGGTAGCCGCGTTCGCCCACCCAGGATATGCCCACGCTGCCGGTGTCGGTGCGGTTGAAGCTGCCGGGCACCTTGCGGTCCACATGGCCGTCGTGCAGCCAGTTGGGGCCCACTCGGTAGTCGGCGGCGTCGCGCGCTACGCCTTCCACGTGCACGGCCAGGTTGCCTGCGCCGCCGGTGAGCGAGAAAACGCCCGCCTTCTCGCTGGCGCCGCTGTTAGCGCGCAGTTCCAGGCTGCCTTCGTAGCCCTTGGCGGGCACGGTGGTGGGCACCTTGCCGTCGAGCACGTTGACCACGCCGCCCACGGCGCCATCGCCATGCACCAGGGCCGAGGGGCCGCGCAGCACTTCGATCTGGGTGGCGAGCAGGGGTTCGGAGACGACGGCGTGGTCGGGGCTGAGGGTGGAGGCGTCGTGCAGCTCGGCGCCGTCGCTCAGCACCTTGACGCGCGGGCCGTCCATGCCCCGGATGATGGGGCGGCTGGCCCCGGCGCCGAAGTGGCTGGCGGCAATGCCGGGCTCGCCGGCCAGGGTTTCGCCCAGCGTGGCCTCGCGGCGCAGCACGAGTTCGTCGCCTTCGAGCACGCTGGCGGGCGTCGTCATGTCGCTGGCACCCAGTTGCAGGCCGCTGGCCGACACGGTGACGGGTGGCAGGCTGGGGGCCGGGGTTTCGTTCTGGGCCTGGGCGATGCTGGAGGCGGCCAGCACGGCGGCCAGGGCCACGGGGCGCAGGGCGGGAGCGAACGGGATTGCGGTGTGTTGTTGCATGGATGGTGTTCTGCGGATGCGGCACGGCCGGCGCCGCGCCGGCCCGCCAGATGCGGGCGCGCGAACGCCATGGCCATGCCACGGTTTCAAGCGAAATGGGCCTCCAGCGCTTATCTATAAAGCGCCATCAGCTATCAATTCAGGAGTGGTTGGATGGGGTGCGGCGGGCGCAGGCCCGTCACCCCAGCGCCCGCAGGGGTGGCCCCCGGGCGTGGAACAGCGCCACATGGCGTGGCGCCGTGCCCGTGGCGTGCCAGGGCGCGGGCAGCGCGGCGGGCGCTGCGGGCGGCAGGGCCAGGGGCGCGCCCAGGGCGGCGTCGGCCAGCGCGAGCTGGTCGAGCAAAAGGCAGTCCACCGGGGTGTGGTCTGCCAGGAGGGGAAGGAGGAACTGGCTGGCGCCACCTGCTGGCGCCACCGCATGCTCGGCATGCGCGTGCGCGCCTTGCCCGCCGTGTACCGCCTGGTGCATGCGGCCCAGCGTGGGCGCCCAGGCCAGGGCCAGGAGCAGCCACAGCAGGCCCGCACCCTGGCGCAGGCGCAGGATGGGGTGCACGGGGCGGCGCGGCGGCTGCATGGGCGAGCGTCAGTAGGCGATGGGCCTGGAAAGCCTCAGTGCGCGTGCTTCATGCCGCAGTATTTGCCGATGGCCAGGTTCTTGCAGGCGGCCTGCAGTTCCTTCATGCAGGCGTCCTGGCCCTTGCCCGAGGCCAGGCATTTGGCGGCGGCTTCGTGCGCGGCGGCCATGGCGCGGTGGCGCTCGATGTCGGCCTTGGTTTCCTGGTCGGTGTGGTTCTGGGCCTGGGCCAGGGTGGCGGCCAGCAGCAGGGACGCCAGGGCGAGAGCGGTGCGTATCGTGGTCATGGGGCGCAAGTATGCCTGCCCGCCCTATGGCTTCAGGTAGTACGAGAAGGTCTTGCGGAATTTCTCGACCTTGGGGCCCACCACGTAGGCGCAGTAACCCTGCTCGGGGTTGTGGGCGTAGTAATCCTGGTGGTAGTCCTCGGCGGGAAAGTAGTTGGCCAAGGGGCGCACCTCGGTGGTGATGGGGGCGCCGAACAGCTTGTCCTGCGACATCTCGCGGATCAGGTCTTCGGACGCCTGCTGGTGCTCGGGCCGCTCGAAATAGATGCCGCTGCGGTATTGCGTGCCCACGTCGTTGCCCTGGCGGTTGAGCGTGGTGGGGTCGTGCGTGGCGAAGAAGATCTCCAGGATCTCGCGCACGCCGATGATTGCCGGGTCGAAAGTGAGGCGCACCACCTCGGCATGGCCGGTGGTGCCGGTACAGACCTGCTCGTAGCGCGGGTGCGCCACGTGGCCGTTGCTGTAGCCGCTTTCCACGTCGGTCACGCCGCGCACGCAGACGAACACGGCCTCGGTGCACCAGAAGCAGCCGCCGCCGAGGGTGATGGTTTCAAGTGCTGTGGTGTTCATGGCGGTGTTCTCCTTGGGGGCAGCCCGGGGTTCAGGCGGTAGCGGTCCAGTCGCTCACCTGAACCAGGCGCGGGTCGCTGGCGTGGTCGACCAGGATGCGGCGTACCCGATCCTGCCAGAGCTGGCCGAAGCGTGCCAGCTCGTCCTCGCCCGCCCGGCCGGACACGGCCTGGGGCATGAGGGTCTTCATATCGTCGGGCCAGGGCACGATGGCGCTGTTCCAGTCCACCTGCACAGCCTGGCCGGTGTCCTGGCGGCGCAGCGCGAAGATGCCGTCCATGGCCACGCCGAACACCATGAGGTTCTTGCGCGCAAAGCGGTGCGCCGGGCCGATGCCCTGGAAGCCCGTTTCCGGCGCGGCGCCGGTGAGCAGCTGCAGCACCGAGGCCATCACGCCGGTCACGCCGCTGTCGCGCGCGTCGCGCAGGAGGACGTCGATGCCGCCGCGCTCGGGCGGCTCGTTGCCATACAGCGCGCGCAGGCCGTGGATGCCCATGAGGTAGGCGCCCGCCACCGTGGGGCAGGAATGGCCGGCCAGGCGCACGGCGTCGGCAAAGGTGTATTCCATGGCGCCGTGCTCGGCGGCGCCGAGGAACTGCGCCAGGGGGTCGCGCACCGTCAGGCGGGGTGCTGCATCGAAAAACGCCGGGAAGCTCCGGCTGGAGGTGGCTTGTGTCACGGCTGTAAGGCTCCTGGGTTGCGCCTAGGCGGTGGGCCGCAGCGCTGATTGGGATATGGTTGACGAAATCGTACCCCCAGGGCGTTGCGCACCGGCGCCATGCATTGACCGCCAGTAAGGGCTTTGCTATATTACTAACCAGTCAGTCAGTAAGTTCCCACCCCCTGTGTCCACCACCTCTTCATCCTCGCCCAAGCGCGAACGCCGCAAGGAAGCCCGCCCCGGCGAGTTGCTGGAAGCCGCGCTCGACCTGTTCGTGGAAAAAGGCTTTGCTGCCACCAAGGTGGACGAGGTGGCCGCCCGTGCCGGGGTGTCCAAGGGCACGCTGTTTCTCTACTTCCCCAGCAAGGAAGAACTGTTCAAGGCCGTGGTGCGCGAGAGCATCGTGGGGCGCTTTGGCGAGTGGAGCAAGGAGATGGAGCAGTTCCAGGGCAGCACGGCCGACATGCTGCGCTACGCCTACGTGAGCTGGTGGGACAACATCGGCTCCACGCGCGCCTCGGGCATCACCAAGCTGATGCTCAGCGAGGCCGGCAACTTCCCCGAGATCGCCGAGTTCTACCAGCGCGAGGTGATCGAGCCCGGGCAGCAACTCATCCGCAAGGTGTTGCAGCGCGGCGTGGAGCGCGGCGAGTTCCGTCCGCTCGACCTCGACTACGCAGTGTTCGCCGTGCTTTCGCCCATGATCTTCCTGATGCTGTGGAAGCATTCCATCAGCGCCTGCGTGCCGCAGGGCATGGCGTTCAGCCCCCAGGCCTACCTCACCAGCCAGGTTGACAGCCTGCTGTACGGGCTGCTGCAGCGCCCCGAGACCACCCCACCCTCCCCCTCCTCCTCCTGAAACCCCCCATGAAACGCTGGATCCCCTGGATGGCTGCGGCCGTCATCATCGTGCTGGTCGCGGGCGGCGCCATGCGGGCGCTTTCGGCGCGCCAGGCGCAGCAGAAGGCCCTGGCGGCCGCTTCGGCCAGCAAGGCCGAGAAGGTGGTGATGGAGATCGCCGCCGATGAGCTGACCCCCGCTCGCCGCCAGAGCCTGGTGCTGGGCGTTCCGGTGTCCGGCTCGCTGCGCGCGGTGCAAAGCGCCGCCATCAAGGCGCGCGTGGCCGGTGAGCTGCAGGGCCTGCAGCTGCGCGAGGGCGACAGCGTGCGCGCCGGCCAGGAGGTGGCGCGCATCGACCCCACCGAATCCGACGCCCGCCTGCGCCAGGCGCAGCAGCAGGCCGACGCCGCCAAGGCGCAGGTAGAAATCAACCAGCGCCAGTTCGACAACAACAGCGCGCTGGTGAACCAGGGCTTCATCTCCCGCACCGCGCTCGACACCTCGCAGGCCAGCCTGAACTCGGCCAAGGCCTCGTACCAGGCCGCCCTGGCCGCCGCCGACGTGGCGCGCAAGGCCATGGCCGACACCGTGCTGCGCAGCCCCATCACCGGCCAGGTCGCGCAGCGCCTGGCGCAGAACGGCGAGCGCGTGGCCGTGGAGACCCGCATCCTGGAAGTGGTGGACCTCTCGCGCCTGGAGCTGGAGGCCCTGATGGGCCCGGCCGATTCGGTATCCGTGCGCCTGGGCCAGAAGGCGGTGCTGAACCTGGAAGGCCGTAGCGAGCCCCTGCACGCCACCGTGGTGCGCATCAGCCCCAGCGCCCAGGCCGGCAGCCGCACCGTGCCGGTGTACCTGGCCATCGACCGCACGTCCGACATGCCCGCGCTGCGCCATGGCCTGTTCGTGCAGGGCCAGCTCGACACAGGCCGGGCCGAGCAGCTCGCCGTGCCGCTGGAAGCCGTGCGCACCGACAAGCCCCAGCCCTATGTGCAAGTGGCCGAGCAAGGCCGCGTGGCGCACCGCGCCGTGCGCCTGGGCGCGCGCTCACAAGCGGACGGCCAGACCTTGGTGGCGGTGGAAGGCGTGCCCGAGGGGGCGCTGGTGCTGGCCGGGCGCGTGGGCGCCCTGCCCGAGGGCACGGCGCTGCGCCTGCCGGGCGTCAGCCCGGCCGCATCGGCCTCGACCCCTGCCCCGGCGGCCAGCGCAGCCGCCTCCGCCAAGCCCTGAGACCCGGGACGCACCATGTGGTTTACCAAGGTCAGTCTGAAGAATCCGGTGTTCGCCACGATGGTCATGCTGGCCTTCGTGGTGCTGGGCGTGTTCTCGTACCAGCGCCTGAAGGTAGACCAGTTCCCCGAGATCGACTTCCCGGTGGTGGTGGTCACGGCCGACTACCCCGGCGCCTCGCCCGAGATCGTGGAGAGCGAGGTCACCAAGAAGATCGAGGAAGGCGTCAACTCCATCGCCGGCATCAACGCCCTCACCTCCCGCAGCTATGAGGGCTCGGCCGTCGTCATCATCGAATTCCAGCTCCACGTCGATGGCCGCAAGGCCGCCGAGGACGTGCGCGAGAAGGTGGCCACCGTGCGCCCCAACCTGCGCACCGAGGTGAAAGAGCCGCGCGTGCTGCGCTTCGACCCGGCGAGCCGCCCGGTGTGGTCGCTGGCCGTGCTGCCCGAAGGCGACGACGCCCACCGCCCCAGCGCCGTGGACCTGACCACCTGGGCCGACCAGTCCCTGAAAAAACGCCTGGAGAACGTGCGCGGCGTGGGCGCCGTGACGCTGGTGGGCGCCACGCGGCGCGAGGTCAACATCTACCTCGACCCGCAGTCCCTCGAAGCCTTCGGCATCACGCCCGAGCAGGTGGCGCAGGCCGTGCGCAACGAGAACCAGGACCTGCCGTTGGGCGCCGTGCGCTCGCTGGCACAGGACCGCGTGGTGCAGATCGACGCGCGCATGAAGCGCCCCGAGGACTTCGGCAAGATCATCGTGGCGCGCAAGAACGGTGCGCCGGTGCGCGTGGAGCAGCTGGCCCGCGTGCAGGACGGCCCGCAGGAGGTGGAAAGCCTGGCACTCTACAACGGCCAGCGCACGCTGCTGCTGTCGGTGCAGAAGGCCCAGGGCGAGAACACCATCGAGGTGGTGGACGGCCTGAACCAGGCCGTGCAGGCGCTGCGCAAGGAGCTGCCCGCGGGCGTGCGCCTGGAGACCATCGGCGACAGCTCGCGCCCCATCCGCGTGGCCGTGGACAACGTGCGCCAGACGCTGATCGAAGGCGCGCTGCTCACCGTGCTCATCGTCTTTTTGTTCCTGAACTCGTGGCGTTCCACCGTCATCACGGGGCTGACGCTGCCGATCGCGCTCATCGGCACCTTTCTGTTCATGAACATGTTCGGCTTCACCATCAACATGATCACGCTGATGGCGCTGAGCCTGTGCGTGGGCCTGCTGATCGACGACGCCATCGTGGTGCGCGAGAACATCGTGCGCCACGTGCAGATGGGCAAGGGGGCCTATGCCGCAGCCATGGACGGCACGCAGGAGATCGGCCTGGCCGTGCTGGCCACCACGCTGTCCATCGTGGCGGTGTTCCTGCCCATCGGCTTCATGGGCGGCATCATCGGCAAGTTCTTCCACGAGTTCGGCATCACCATCGTCGCGGCGGTGCTGATCTCGATGTTCGTCAGCTTCACGCTCGACCCCATGCTGTCCAGCGTGTGGCACGACCCCAGCATCCACGCCCACGGCGAGCATGTGCGCCCCGTCACCTTCTATGACAAGACCATCGGCCGCGTGACCGGCTGGTTCGACCACGCCACCGACGCGCTGGCCGAGGCCTACCAGCACATCCTGCGCTGGTCGCTGGGCCACAAGCTGGCCACGCTGGTGATGGCGGTGGGCATCTTCGTGCTCAGCGTGGTCATGGTGCCGCTGCTGGGCACCGAGTTCGTGCCCAAGGCCGATTTCTCGGAAACCTCCATCAACTTCTACGTGCCCGTGGGCTCGTCGATCGAGGCCACCGAGGCCAAGGCCAAGCAGGTGGAGGCCGTGGTGCGGGCCATGCCCGAGGTGCGCTACACGCTCTCGACCATCAACACCGGCAGCACGCAGGGCAAGATCTACGCCAGCGTCTATGTGCGCCTGGTGGACCGCAAGGAGCGCAAGAACAGCGTGGACGACATGTCGGGCGTGCTGCGCGAGCGGCTGCGCCAGATTCCGGGCATCACCGTCACGCACGTCGGCCTGCTCGACCCGGTGGGCGGGCAGAAGCAGATCGAGTTCTCGCTGCAAGGCCCCGACCTGCAGGAGTTGGCGCGCCTGACGCGCACCGTGCAGGACCAGATCCGCACCATCCCCGGCCTGGTGGACCTGGATTCGAGCGTCAAGCCCGACAAGCCGGTCATCGCCGTGGACGTGCGCCGCGACGCGGCCTCCGACTTGGGCCTGTCGGTCGGGCAGATGGCGAACTCCCTGCGCACCCTGATCGCCGGCCAGACAGTGGGCAACTGGCGCGCCCCCGACGACCAGACCTACGACGTGAACGTGCGCCTGGCCCCCGACGCGCGCAACACGCCGCAGGACCTGGAGCGCCTGCCCTTCGCCCTGACCAGCGCCGACGGCACGGGCCGCATCGTGCGCCTGAACCAGGTGGCCAGCGTGCGCGAAGCCACCGGCCCCAACCAGATCAACCGGCGCGACCTGACGCGCGAGGTGGCCGTGAACGCCAACGTGCACAACCGCTCGGCCGGCGAGGTGTCGGGCGACATCCGCAAGGTGCTCGACGGCATGGCCTTCCCGCCCGGCTACCGCTACCAGTTCGGGGGCTCGACCAAGAACATGGCGGAATCGTTCGGCTACGCCATCTCGGCGCTGATGCTGGCCGTGGTGTTCATCTACATGATCCTGGCCAGCCAGTTCAAGAGCTTCCTGCAGCCGCTGGCGCTGATGACGGCGCTGCCGCTCACGCTCATCGGCGTGGTGCTGGCCCTGCTGATGTTCGGCTCATCGCTGTCGATGTTCTCCATCATCGGCGTCATCATGCTCATGGGGCTGGTGACCAAGAACGCCATCCTGCTGGTGGACTTTGCCATCCGCGCACGCGAAGACCACACCGGCGAGGACGGCCAGCCTGTGGCCGGCATGTCGCGCCACGACGCCCTGCTGATGGCCGCGCGCGTGCGGCTGCGCCCCATCCTGATGACCACGCTGGCCATGATCTTCGGCATGGTGCCGCTGGCCTTCGCCATCAGCGAGGGCTCGGAGCAGCGCGCCCCCATGGGCCAGGCGGTGATCGGCGGCGTCATCACCTCCTCGCTGCTGACTCTGGTGGTGGTGCCGGTGGTTTATTGCTACATGGACGATCTGGCGCAATGGGCGCGGCGGGTTCTGGGTGGTAAACGCCCGGCACAGCCTTAAAATCAAGGGTTTGTCCCGACTCGCCCCACTATTCGGAGTTTTTCCATGAACATGCCCCTGAACACGACCGTCGACACCAGCGATCCGATCGTCCACGCCCGCTACAACCTGATCCAGCAGCAGATCCGGACGTGGAACGTTTCCAGCGACGTCGTTCTGGAAACGCTGGAACAGGTGCGCCGCGAGGAATTCGTGCCGGCGGCCTACCGCAGCCTGGCCTTCGTGGACATGGAAATCCCCCTGGGTGGCGGCCAATGCATGCTCAAGCCCCTGGTCGAAGCCCGCCTGCTGCAGGAAGTGAATGCGCAAAAGCACGAGCGCGTGCTGGAAATCGGCACCGGTTCGGGCTACATGGCCGCACTGCTGGCCTACAGCGCCGGCCAGGTGGTGTCGCTTGAAATCAGCCCCGCCCTTGCCGAAATGGCCCGCGCCAACCTGGAGCGTGCCGGCGTGACCAACGCCACCGTGCACCAGGCCGACGGCTCCCAGCCCGGCATCCCCGACGGCCCGTTCGACGCCATCGTGCTCAGCGGTTCGGTGGCCGAGGTGCCCGCGCACCTGCTGGCCCAGCTCAACGAAGGCGGCCGTCTGGTGGCCATCACCGGCCTGGAGCCGCAGATGCGCGTCACCGTGGTGCGCAAGCAGGGCGACCGCTTCGACGCCACCTACCCCTGGGACGTGAACGCGCCGCGCCTGGCCGGCTTCGGCGAGCCCTCGGGCTTCAAGTTCTGACGCGGGCCGGGAACGGAGAGCAACGCATGACCGACCACGTCAAGCCCGCCGAACTCGCCGCCTGGTTCGCCCAGGTGGCGCCGAGCGGCCGGCCGCTGGTGCTGGACGTGCGCGAACCCTGGGAGCTGCAGCAGGCCGCCGTGGCCGCGCAAGGCTTCGAGCTGCTCGCCATTCCCATGGGAAGCCTGCCCACGCGCCTGAACGAACTGGACCCCGAGCGCCCCACCGCCTGCCTGTGCCACCACGGTGTGCGCAGCCTGCGGGTGGCGGCCTACCTCGAACAGCATGGCTACGAACACGTGGCCAACATCACTGGCGGCATCGATGCCTGGGCGCAAGACCACGACCCCGGCATTCCCCGCTACTGACCGTCCTTTTTCGCAAGCGCTCCCCATTCCCGCAGGCTTTTCCAGAAAGACCCCTCCCATGCAGCTGTTCCGGCTTCTCCCCCTGTCCCTGGCGCTGGGCGCCGCTCTCGCCATGCCCGTGCAGGCGCAGAGCCTGCTCGAACTCGTGGAATCGGCCCGGGGCTACGACTCGGCCTGGCAAGCGTCCCGCGCCCAGTTGGAAGCCGCCGAGCGCCGCGCCGACCAGGCCCGCGCCGGCCTGCTGCCCAGCGCCGGCCTCTCGGCCGGGGTCTCGCGCGGCGACACCGAGATCAGCCGCCCGCCCGTCAACTTCAACGGCACCAGCCGCAGCGTGGCCGTGAGCGCCGCGCAGCCGCTGTACCGCCCGGCCAACCGCATCACCTACGAACAGGGCAAGCGCGGCATCGAGGTCGCCCAGGCGCAGCTCGACGCCGCCACGCAGGACCTGCTGGTGCGCGTGAGCCAGGCCTATTTCGACGTGCTGGCCGCGCAGGACACGCTGACCTTCGTGCAGGCGCAGAAGGCCGCCGTGTCCGAACAGCTGGCGGCCGCCAAGCGCAACTTCGAGGTCGGCACCTCCACGGTCACCGATTCGCGCGAGGCCCAGGCCCGTTTCGACCTGGTGACCGCCCAGGAGATCGCCGCTGAGAACGACCTGCGCGTGAAGAAGCTCGCGCTTGACCAGCTCGTGGGCGTCACCGGCGCGCAGCCACGGCCGCTGGCCCTGCCGCTGCAGCTTTCGGCCGTGCAGCCCGACAACGTGGCCACCTGGGTGCAGACCTCCGAAGACCAGCAGCCCGGCGTGCGCCAGGCGCAGTTGGCGCTTGACGTGGCGCGGCTGGAAACGCGCAAGGCCGAAACCGGCCACCGCCCCACCATCGACCTGCAGGCCAGCTACGCCATCCAGCACAACCCCAACGGCACGGTGACGGCGCCTCACCTCAACAGCCGCACCAACAACGCCACCGTGGGCGTGGCGCTGAACCTGCCGCTGTTCGCCGGCTTTGCCGTGCAGAACCGCGTGAAGGAAACCCTGGCGCTGGAACAGAAGGCCGAGGCCGACCTCGAAACCACGCGCCGCACCGTGGCCCAGGCCACGCGCAGCGCCTTCTTCGGCGTGCAGTCGGGCATCGGCCAGGTGAAGGCGCTGGAAGCGGCCGAGCAGTCGAGCCAGAGCGCCCTGGACGCCAACAAGCTGGGCTACCAGGTGGGCGTGCGCATCAACATCGACGTGCTCAACGCGCAAAGCCAGCTCTACCAGACCAAGCGCGACCTCGCCGTGGCACGCTACAACGTGCTGCTGGGTCAGCTCAAACTGCGCCAGGCGGCCGGCACCCTCACGCCTGACGACGTGGCCGCCCTCAACGCCTTGCTGGCGAAGTGAGCTGCCGGGGCCCGCACCCGTCTCATACGGTTTTGCATTCAATCGGATAACTAGGCGGGGAGCCGCAGGCAGTGCTTTAGCACGGCAAGGCGCCCCAACAACGTTATACGTTTGAAGGCAAAGCCGTATCACCCCACGGCGCGCAGCGCCTGCTCCAGATCGGCCACCAGGTCGTCCGGGTGCTCGATGCCCACGCTCAGGCGCACCATCCCTTCGGTCACGCCGCCGGCCGCACGCGCCTGGGCCGACACAAAGCTGTGCGTGGTGCTGGCCGGGTGGCAGGCCAGGCTGTCGACATCGCCCAGTGACACCGCCTGCGTGAAGAGCTGCAGCCGGTCGAGCACGGCCGCCGCCGCCGCGCGCTCGCAGCGCGCCAGCTCGAACGACACCATGCCGCCAAAACCGCCCTGCAGCTGGCGCCGCGCCAACGCGTGCTGCGGGTGGGTCTCCAGCCCGGGGTAGTGCACGGCCTGCACGGCCGGGTGCGCGGCCAGGAAGCGCGCCACGGCCAGGGCGCCGTCGCAGTGCGCCGCCATGCGCAGCGGCAGCGTCTTGATGCCGCGCAGGAACAGGAAGGCTTCCTGCGGCGCCAGGTTGCCGCCCACATGGCCCAGGCCGGTCTTGCGCACGGCGCCCACCAGCGCCTCGGACCCGGCCACGATGCCGCCCGTGGCGTCGCCATGGCCGCCGAGGTATTTGGTCATGGAATGCAGCACCAGGTCGATGCCCAGCTCCAGCGGCCGTGCCAGGCAAGGCGTGCAGAAGGTGTTGTCGGCCACGGTGAGCACGCCGCGCTCGCGCGTCAGGGCGGCCACCGCGGCCAGGTCGTGCAGGCGCAGCGTAGGGTTGGTGAGCGTCTCGACCCACACCAGGCGCGTGGCCGGCGTCAGAGCGGCGGCGAGGCCCGTGGCCGTCGCATCGACCACCTTGATGCCCCAGCGCTCGCCCAGCGATCGCAACAGCCCTTCGGTGCCGCCGTACAGCGGGCCCAGGAACACCAGCTCATCCCCCGGGTGCAGCAGCCCGAGCAGCAGCGACGACGACGCGGCCGTGCCGCTGGCAAAGGCCACGGCCGACTGGGCGCCTTCGAGGTCGGCCATCTTGGCCTCCAGCGCCGCCACCGTGGGGTTGGCGAAACGGCTGTAGCGGTAGCCCGGCGCCTCGCCGGCAAAGATGGCGGCGCCGTGTTCCAGCGTGCCGTAGCCGAAGGCCGTGGTCTGGTTGATGGGGGTGGCGATGGCGCCCGTGGTGGCGTCGGGCTGCTGTCCGGCGTGGACGGCACGGGTTCGCAAATGGGTCATGCGGGGGCTTTCTGGCAGGTTCAAAGGCAGGAACGAACGCCCCATTTTGCTCCGATTACCGTAGCATGCCGCGCAAGCCCATCAAGCCCGGGAGGGGATTTTTTGTTGAATCCTCAGCGCCGGGACGACAGCATGCGCACCACGGCCTCTGCCGTCGCGCGGGCGGCGCCCCGGTGGGTGCTGGCGAAGCGCACGGCGGCGTCGCGCGCGGCGGCCAGGTGCTCGGAGTCGTGCGCCAGGCGCCGCGCGGCATCCAGGCCCTGCGCCAGGTCGGCCACGCGCCAGGCCGCACCGGCCGCGCAGGCCAGGTCCGCCGCGTCGGCGAAGTTGAACGTGTGCGGCCCCAGCACCACCGGGCAGCCGCAGGCGGCCGCCTCGATGAGGTTCTGCCCGCCCAGCGGCGCGAAGCTGCCGCCCAGCAGCGCCACGTCGGCCAGGCCGTAGTACAGCGCCATCTCGCCCAGGCTGTCGCCCAGCCACACGTCAACCTCCTGCGACGGCAGCGCCCAGGTGCTGCGGCGCGATACGCGCAGGCCGGCGGCCTGCAGCAGCTGCTGGACCTCGTCAAAACGCTGCGGATGGCGCGGCACGATCAGCCACTGCACGCCCGAAGCGGCGGCTGCTGCTGCCGCCCCCGCTTCACTATTGATAGCTGCCAGCGCTTGCCCGGTCTGCCTTGGAGGCCATTTTTGCTTCAATGCATCGAGCCACAGGGCCTCTTCGCCCTCGCGGCTGCTGGCGAGCATGACCACCGGGCGCGTGCCTGCGGCCCGCCAGGCGCGGCCCTGTTCCACCTGGGCGGCGTCGGGCACCACGTCAAACTTCAGGTTGCCCAGCACCTGGCGCACCGGCGCCCCAATGGCGCGCAGGCGCGTGGCGTCGGCCTCGGTCTGCGCCCAGGCGGCCGCCAGGCCGCCATAGGCCGGACGCGCCAGCCAATGCATGCGCCGCGCCTTGCGCAGCGATTTTTCGTTGAAGCGCGCATTCGCCAGCACCAGCGGAATGCCGCGCTGGCGGCAGCCTTCGACCAGGTTGGGCCAGACCTCGGTTTCCATCAGGATGCCGATGGCCGGGCGGAAGCGCCTGAGAAAGCGCGTCACGGCGCCCGGCGTGTCCCAGGGCTGCCAGACCTGCACGTCGCCCGGATGCAGGAGCTTTTCGCCTTCCTTGCGCCCGGTGGCCGTGCCATGCGTGAGCAGCAGGCGCATGCCCGGAATCTGCTGGCGCAGCTCCTGCAGCAGGATGGCGGCGGCGCGCGTCTCGCCCAGAGAAACGGCATGCACCCACACGAAGCTGCGCAGCAGGTCGGTGCTGTTTTGCAGCAGCAGGCTTTCGATGGGCCGGGGGTAGCGGCCGAAGCGCTCGCCCACGGCATGGCCGTAGCCGGGCTCGGCGATGGCACGGCGACGCAGCTTGCGGCGCAGCAGGGGCTGCACCGACCAGGTCAGCGCCGAATAGAGCCGGAGCGCAAGGGCCGCCATGCTGGACGGATCAGTGCGCTGCCGCGCCGAGTTCGGCGTCGGGCTTGACGCGCCGCAGCAGCGCGAGCATGGCCGCCTCGATGCGGTGCAGGGCCTCGGGCGTATGGCCTTCGAAGCGCAGCACGAGCACGGGCGTGGTGTTGCTGGCGCGGATCAGGCCGAAGCCGTCGGGCCAGTCCACGCGCAGGCCGTCGATGGTGTTGATCTGCGCGGGCGCGGTGAAGGCTTCGGGCGCCAGGGCCTGAAGCTCGGCGGTGAGGCGGTGCGGCTCGCCCTCGGCGCAGGCCACGTTCAGTTCGGGCGTGCTGTGGCTGCCGGGCAGGCCGTTGAGCACGGCGCCGGGGTCGGCATGGCGGCTCAGGATTTCCAGCAGGCGGCAGCCCGCGTAGGTGCCATCGTCGAAGCCGAACCAGCGCTCCTTGAAGAAGATGTGGCCGCTCATCTCGCCGCCCAGGGGCGAGTCGACCTCTTTCATCTTCGCCTTGATGAGCGAGTGGCCGGTCTTGTACATCAACGGCTGGCCGCCGGCCTGGGCAATGGCGGGCGCCAGGCGCTGGGTGCATTTCACGTCGAACAGGATGGTGCCGCCGGGCACTCGCGAGAGCACGTCCTGGGCGAACAGCATCATCTGGCGGTCGGGGAAGATGTTCTGGCCGTCCCGGGTGACGATGCCTAAGCGGTCGCCGTCGCCGTCGAAGGCCAGGCCGAGTTCGGCGTCGCTGTCCTGCAGCGCCTGGATCAGGTCGCGCAGGTTCTCGGGCTTGCTGGGGTCGGGGTGGTGGTTGGGGAAGTTGCCGTCCACCTCGGAGAACAGCTCAATGACCTCGCAGCCCAGGGCTCGGAAGATGGCGGGCGCCGACGCGCCGGCGATGCCGTTGCCGCTGTCCACCACGATCTTCATCGGGCGCGCAAGCTTTATGTCGCCCACGATGCGCTCACGGTAGGCCGGCAGCACGTTGGCCTGGCCCAGGTTGCCGCCGGGCTCGATCTGCCAGCGGTCTTCTTCCATGGTGCGGCGCAGCTGCTGGATTTCCTCGCCGAAGATGGCGCGGCCGTTCAGCACCATCTTGAAACCGTTGTAGTCCTTGGGGTTGTGGCTGCCCGTGACCTGGATGCCGCTCTTGCACAGCGTGCTGGCCGCGAAGTAGAGCATGGGGGTGGTGCACAGACCGATGTCGATCACTTCCATGCCGGCCTCGGCCAGGCCCAGCATGAGGGCGTTGGCCAGCATCGCGCCCGACAGGCGCCCGTCGCGCCCCACGGCCACGGTGGTCTGCCCTTCGGCACGGGCGGCGGCGCCAAACGCGCGGCCCAGCCCGCGGGCGACCTTCTCGTCGATGGTGGCGGGCACGATGCCCCGGATGTCATACGCTTTGAAAATGCTGGGCGAGAGTTGCACGGGATTTGCTTTCACGGCTGTGTACGGAACCGGCGACGATTGTAGGGGCCACCCACCGCCCTCCCCTGGCACCCCGCCGGCGGGGACTAAGCACATGTCCGAAAACGGCCAGCCTGCGGCGGCGGGCGGCCTATCATTCCCCCATGTCCTTTCCCACGCCACTGCCTGCAGACCCCGCCGCCGACGACGGCCGCTACCTCGCCCTGCAGGCGCGGGACGCGCGCTTTGACGGGCAGTTCTTCACCGGCGTCACCTCCACCGGTATCTATTGCCGCCCGGTCTGCGCCGTGCGCACGCCCCGGCGGGAAAACTGCCGCTTCTTCGCGCTGGCGGCCCAGGCCGAGAGCGCGGGCTTTCGTCCCTGCCTGCGCTGCCGGCCCGAGGTGGCGCCGCAGGCGCTGGCGTGGTCGGTGCAGGACGCGTCCAGCATCCTGGTGCGCCAGGCCGTGCGCCTGCTCGACAGCCCGCAGGCCTGGGACGGCGCAGAAGGCCTGGGCGTGGCCGGACTGGCGCAGCGCCTGGGCGTGAGCGATCGGCACCTGCGCCGCATCTTCGAGGCCGCGCTGGGCGTCTCGCCCCTGCAGTACCTGCAGACGCGGCGCCTGCTCATGGCCAAGCAGTTGCTGACGGACACCGCCATGCCTGTGACCCAGGTGGCACTGGCCAGCGGCTTTGCCAGCGTGCGCCGCTTCAACGCCGCCTTTGCCGAACACTACGGACTCAATCCCACGCAACTGCGCCGCACCGGCACGGCCCCGGGCAGCGGCACGGGGGGCAGCCTGCGCCTGGCCTACCGGCCGCCATTCGACACCGCGGCGCTGCTGGGCTTTTTCGCGCAGCGGCAGTTCGAGGGCGTGGAATGGGCGCAGCCGGACGACGCCCTGCTGCGGCGCACGGTGCGCCTGCGCACCGGCACGGGCGAGATCACCGGCTGGCTGGCGGCCCGCTTCGACACGGCGCGCCACCAGGTGCTGCTGGACACCTCGGAGAGCCTGTACCCGGTGCTGCCGCAGGTCATCGCCCGCGTGCGCGCCATGCTCGACCTCGACGCCGACCCGGCCGCCATCAACGCCGTGCTGCACGGCGCCTTCCCGGCCGGCGACGGCCTGCGCGTGCCCGGCGTATTCGACGGCTTCGAGCTGGCCGTGCGCGCCGTACTGGGCCAGCAGATCACCGTGGCGGCGGCGCGCACGCTGGGCCAGCGGCTGGTGGGCCGCTTCGGCGAGCCCATCGAAACACCCTGGCCCGGGCTGCACCGCCTGTTCCCCGCGCCCGCCGTGCTGGCCCGGGCCGAGGGCGATGCTCTGGGGCAACTGGGCATCGTGCGCCAGCGCCAGGCCGCCATCGTGGCGCTGGCCCAGGGCGTGGACAGCGGCCAGCTCGCCCTGCACCCCGGCGCCGACGTGGCGGCCACCACGGCCGCGCTGTGCCAGTTGCCCGGCATTGGCGACTGGACGGCGCAGTACATCGCCCTGCGCGCGCTGCGCTGGCCCGATGCCTTTCCGGCCGGCGACGTGGCACTGCACAAGGCACTGGGCGTGCAGGGCCAGAAGAACCCGGCCCGCGCCGCCACCGAAGTGGCCGCGGCCTGGCGCCCCTGGCGCGGCTATGCCGTGCTGCGGGCGTGGGCGGCGGGCAGCATCCACATCAGCGACGCTTCACTATTAAAAGCGTAGCTGATGACGCTTACCCCGCCTGCGCAAAGCCCCGATTTAGCTTCTAATGGAGCATTCACCATGCAATTCCACCCCTCCACCGTGCAGAGCCATACCGACACCCCGCTGGGGACGGTGCGGCTCGCTGCCTCGCCCGCCGGCCTGTGCGGCCTGTGGTTCGACGGCCAGCGCCACCTGCCCGCCCAGCTCGACGGCCCCAGCGCCTGGGCCCAGGCCGCGGACCACCCGGTGCTGCAGGAAGCGGCCGCCCAGTTGCAGCAGTACCTGCACGGCGAGCGCCAGCACTTCGACCTGCCGCTGGATCTGGCCGGCGGCACCGCCTTCCAGCAAGCCGTGTGGCAGGCGCTGCTGCGCATTCCTGCAGGCCGCACGACGAGCTACGGCGCGCTGGGCCGCGAAATCGGCCGCCCGGCCGCCGTGCGCGCCGTGGGCGCTGCCGTGGGGCGCAACCCCCTGAGCCTGGTCGTGCCCTGCCACCGCGTGCTGGGGGGCGACGGCAGCCTCACGGGCTACGCCGGCGGGCTGGAACGCAAGGCCGCCCTGCTGCGCCTGGAAGGCGCGCTGCCCTCAGATACAAAGGTTCCTGCATGAGCGCCACGCCCACGACCAAGCCCGTTTCCGCCTGGATCGGCGAGTTCTTCCTGCTTTCGGCCCTGTGGGGCGCCTCGTTCCTGTTCATGCGCATGGGGGCGTCCGAATTCGGCCCCCTGCCCACGGCTGGGCTGCGCGTGCTGCTGGCCACCGTGTTCCTGTGGCCCATCCTGCTTTACCAGGGCCAGTGGCCGGCCTTGCGCCAGCACTGGAAGCCGGCGCTGTTGTCGGGGCTGGTGAATTCGGCCATTCCGTTCGCGCTGTATTCCTGGGCCGTGCTGCACATCACCACGGGGCTGGCCTCCATCCTCAACGCCACGGTGCCGCTGTTCGGCGCACTGGTGGCCTGGGTGTGGCTGGGCGACCGCATCAACCGCCTGCGCTGGCTGGGCCTGGGCATCGGTTTCGTGGGCGTGGCACTGCTGGCCTGGCGCGCGCCCGGGGGCGCGGGCATCAAGTCGGACTACGCGCCCTGGGCCATTGCCGCCTGCCTGGGCGCCACCACCTGCTACGCCCTTGCGGCGAGCTTCGCCCGGCGCTACCTGATGGGCGTGCCGCCACTGGCCACCGCCACGGGCAGCCAGCTGGGCGCGGCGCTGGGGCTGTTCGTGCCCATGGTGTGGTTCTGGCCCGCCGTCCTGCCCGGGCCGCGCGCCTGGGCGGCGATCATTGCCATTGCCATCCTGTGCACGGGCATTGCCTACATCCTGTACTTCCGGCTCATCGCCCATGCGGGGCCCAGCCGCGCGCTGGCCGTGACCTTCATGGCACCGGTGTTTGCGGTGTTCTACGGCGTGGTGTTCCTGCACGAGGCCGTCACGCCCTGGATGGTGGGCTGCGCGGTTGTCATCGTGGGCGGCACCCTGTTGTCAACCGGGCTTATCAGGACACGCCAAGTGGGAAAAAACACCACGTAACAAGTCTAAACTCGGAGCATGTCCGCCGCGCCCAGCAGCCCTACCTCCGACCACAGCCCACCGGCCGGCGCCGGGGCCGCACCACCGGACACCCCCGACCAGGCCAACTTTGACGCCGTGCGCCATGCGCTGCACGTGTCGCAGGCCAAGATGGACGCCATCTACGAGGCGCTGCCCGATCCGGCCGGCATCTCGCGCATGTCCGATGGCCTGTACCTCGAAGTGAACCCCGCCTTCTGCGCCATGGCCGGGTTCACGCGCGAGGAGGTGCTGGGCCGCACCTCGGCCGACCTGAGCATCTGGGCCACCGACCAGGAACGCTACAAGCTGGTCGAGATCCTGCGGCGCGACGGCTGCGTGGACAAGCTGCCCATGCTGGCCCACAACCACGGCCGCGTCATCCCCGGCGTGCTGTCGGCGCGCCCGGTGCGCATTGACGGCGAGGACTGCCTGGTGTTCGTGTTCCACGACACGACGCGCGAGAAGAAGGCGCTCGACGAGCTGGTGGCCATGAACACCGTGCTCGCGCAGGCCGGGCGCATGGCCCGCCTGGGCGCCTGGGAGGACGAGCGCGGCAAGGGCCTGGTGTACTGGTCCGACGTCTGCTACGACATCCACGGCCTGCCGCGCGGCGCCCCGCTGCCCGCCGACTACATCGAAGAGCATGTAGCGCCGCAGTGGCGCGAGACCATGCGCGAAAAAATCCGCCGCTGCATCCTCGAGCGCACGGAATGGAGCATGGACGTGGAGATCCTGCGGCCCGACGGCAGCACGATCTGGGGCCGCGCGCACGGCGAGCCCGTGGTCGAGAACGGCAAGGTGACGCGCATCCTGGGCGTCATGCAGGACATCGACGACTTCAAGCGCACCGAGCAGCACCTGCTGCAGTCGCGCGAGTTGTTCTCGCGCATCTTCCAGCTCATGCCCTACCCTATGGGCATGTCGCACCGCGACACCGGCAACTACATCGAGGTGAACCCGGCCTGGGAGCAGATGTTCGGCTACACGCGCGCGCAGGCCATCGGGCAGTCGGCCATGTCGCTGGGCATTCTGTCGCCGGATTCCCGCAGCCTCATGGTGGAGGCGGCCCGATCGGCCGACCTGCTGCAGGACTACGAGGTCACCGCCACCACGCGCGCGGGCGAGCAGCGCACGCTGCTGCAGTCCATGCGCGCCACCGAATCCGACGGCGTGCCCTGCTGGCTGTTCGCGCTCAACGACATCACCGACCGCAAGCGCGGCGAGGAACAGGTGCGCGAACGCGAGGCCCTGCTCTCGCTCACGCTCTCGGCCGCCTCGCTGGGCCGCTGGGACTGGAACCTGCACAACGGCACGATCACCGGCGACCACCGCTGGCTCGCCATGCGCGGCGTGCAGGCCGGCGGCGGCGCGCCCGCGGCCGTCGCCTGGACGGAATTTCTGGGCCCCGAAGACGTGCTGCGCATGACCACCGAGGTCGCGCGCCACGCCGCCAACCCCGAAACCCCTTTCGACGCCACCTGCTGCATCGCCCGCCCGCACGAAAAGGAACGCTGGATCCGCAGCCTGGGCAAGATCGTCAGCTTCGACACCAGCGGCCAGCCCCAGCGCATGCTGGGTGTGTCCATCGACGTGACGGGCCAGCGCGAGCAGGAAATGCTGCTGCGCCGCCTGGCCCACTTCGACACCCTCACCGGCCTGCCCAACCGCGTGCTGCTGGCGCGCAAGCTCACCGAGTTCATGGAGCAGGCGCAGAAGAACGGGTCGCTGCTGGGCGTGGCCTACCTGGACCTCGACGGCTTCAAGCCCGTCAACGACCGCCTGGGCCACGACGCCGGCGACCGCCTGCTGGTTGTCGCCGCGCAGCGCCTCACGCGCGCCCTGCGCGCCACCGACTGCGTGGCGCGCCTGGGCGGCGACGAGTTCGTGATCCTGCTGCCCGACCTCGCCCACGCGCAGGACTGCCGGCATGCGCTGGGCCAGGTCATGCAGAGCATCGGCTCGCCGTACCAGCTGGGCGCGGAACGCGTGTCGGTCACGGCCAGCATCGGCTTCACGCTCTACCCGCAGGACGACGCCGACGCCGACACCCTGCTGCGCCACGCCGACCAGGCCATGTACGCCGCCAAGCAGGCCGGGCGCAACCGCTTCAACGAATTCGACGCCACGCAGGAGCGCCAGACGCGCCAGCTGCGCGAGCAGATCGCGCAGTTGCGCGAGGCGCTGGCGCGCGGCCAGTTCGAGCTGTTCCTGCAGCCCAAGGTGGACATGCGCCTGGGCACCGTGGTGGGCGCCGAGGCGCTGGCGCGCTGGCGCCACCCCGAGCGCGGCGTGCTCTCGCCGGGCGCCTTCCTGCCCCAGCTGGAGGGCACCGATTTCGAGGTGCCGTTCGGCGCCTGGGTGGTCGAGGCCGGCCTGGCGCTGATCCGCCGGCTCATGCAGCACGGCGTGCACCTGCCGGTGAGCCTGAACATCTCGGCACCGCACCTGCAGCAGCCCGGCTTTGCCGACTGGATGGGGAAATTGCTGGCGCGCAACCCCGACGTGCCGCCGGGCCAGGTGGAGATCGAGATCACCGAAACCGCGGCGCTCTACCACATCGACCATGTGGCCAGCACCCTCAAGGCGGTGCGCGCCATGGGCCTGGGCACTTCGCTGGACGACTTCGGCACGGGCTACTCATCGCTCACCTACCTGCGGCGCCTGCCGCTGTCCACGCTGAAGATCGACCAGAGCTTCGTGCATGGCATGATGGGCGACGCGGGCGACCTGGCCATCGTGCAGGGCGTGATCGGGCTGGCTCGCTCGTTCGGCTACCGCATCATCGCCGAGGGCGTGGAAACCGCCGACCAGGGCCAGATGCTGCTGCAGATGGGCTGCCACCTGGCACAGGGCTACCACTTCGCGCGGCCCATGCCGGTGGACGAGTTCATCGACTGGGTGGCCCGCTGGGAACAGCCCAGCGCCGACGCGCGGGCCGAGCTTCAAGCATAAAAAAAGCCTGCAGCACCCGTAAAACGGGCGCTGCAAGCTATCAACTCAGGAGCATTTCTGCTCCGGATACCTATTCGCCTACCAGTGCGCGCACCTGCTGCAGGGCGGCCGGGTCTTCCATGGTGGTGAGGTCGCCCGGGTCGCGGCGCTCGGCCACGGCCTGCAGGGCGCGGCGCAGCAGCTTGCCGCTGCGCGTCTTGGGCAGGGTGTTGACGAAGAACACGCGCGCTGGGCGCGCCACGGCGCCGAGCTGGCTGTCCACCACCTTCATCACCTCGCCCTCCAGCTTGAGGCGCGCGGCATCGCTGTCCAGCCCCGTGGCGTCGCGCGGCACGGCAAACGCCATGGCCACCTGGCCCTTGAGCTGGTCGGCCACGCCCACCACGGCCACTTCGGCGATGTTGGAGTGCGAGGAGATGCATTCCTCGATCTCGCGCGTGCCCAGGCGGTGGCCGGCGACGTTGATCACGTCGTCGGTGCGGCCCAGGATGAAGTGGTAGCCGTCGGCATCGCGGATGCCCCAATCGAAGGTGCTGTAGATCAGCCGGCCGGGGATGCTCTTCCAGTAGGTGTTGACGAAGCGCGCGTCGTCACGCCACACCGTCTGCATGCAGCCGGGGGGCAGTGGGCCCTCGATGGCGACCACGCCCTTCTGGTTGGCGCCGGTCAGCTCTTCGCCCGTGGACTCGTCGATCAGCTTGACGGCGTAGCCGTACATGGCCTTGCCGGGGCTGCCGAAGCGCGTGGATTGCTTCTCCACACCATTGGCGAGCGTGAGGATGGGCCAGCCGGTTTCGGTTTGCCAGTAGTTGTCGATGATGGGCACCTGCAGCGCGTCGCTAATCCACTGCGCCGTGGGCTCGTCCAGCGGCTCGCCGGCCAGCCACAGGGCCTTGAGGGTGGAGACGTCGTACTTCTTGAGCCAGGAGGCGTCCTGCTTCTTGAGCACGCGCACTGCCGTGGGGGCCGAGAACATGTGCGTGACCTTGTACTTCTCGACGATGCTCCACCACACGCCCGCGTCGGGGCGGATGGGCAGGCCTTCGTACATGATGGTCGCCATGCCGGCGATCAGCGGGCCGTAGATGATGTAGCTGTGGCCCACCACCCAGCCGATGTCGCTGGTGGCGAAGTAGGTCTGGCCGGCCTCGGCATCGAAGATGTGCTTCATGCTGGCGGCCAGCGCCACGGCGTAGCCGCCGGTGTCGCGCTGCACGCCCTTGGGCTTGCCGGTGGTGCCGCTGGTGTAGAGCGTGTAGCTTGGGTGGGTGGAGTCCACCCATTCGCAGGGCACGCTGGCGTTCAGGTGCTGCTCGCGCAGCGCGGCCCAGAGGTGGTCGCGCCCCGCCACCAGGTCCATGGGCGCCAGGCCCCGGTCCACCAGCAGCACGCTGGCGGGCTTGTGGCTGGACAGGCGGATGGCCTCGTCAAGCAGCGGCTTGTAGGGCACACCCTTGCCGCCGCGCGAGCCGGCGTCGGCGCTGACGATGGCCACGGGCTCGGCGTCCTCGATGCGCGAGGCCAGCGAGCCGGAGGCGAAGCCGCCAAACACCACCGAATGCAGGGCGCCAATGCGCGCGCAGGCCAGCATGGCAAAGGCCGCCTCGGCGATCATGGGCATGTAGATGAGCACACGGTCGCCCTTCTTCACGCCCAGCGACAGCAGGCTGGCGGCCATGCGCTGCACCTCGGCGTGCAGCTCGGCGAAGCTGTAGCTGCGCTCGTTGCCGGTTTCGGTGGAAATGGCGATCAGCGCGCGTTGGTCGGCGCGGTCCTTCAGGTGCCGGTCCACCGCGTTGTGGCACAGGTTGGTGGTGCCGCCCACGAACCAGCGCGCGAACGGCGGGTTGCTGTAGTCGCACACCTGCTGGGGCGGCGTCTGCCAGTCGATCAGGCGGGCCTGCTCGGCCCAGAAGTCATCGCGGTGCTCGATGGACTGGCGGTAAAAATCGGCGTAGCTGCTCATCGGGGGTCTCCTTGGCCTCTCACTCCTGCGGCGGGGCAGGTTTTGAATTCATAATTATTCATGACGGGCTTGCGGGAATCTGACGGGCTCGGCCGTACGCCGCCCGCTTTGCAGGTTCGTCGGGCCCTGCGCGAGTCAACCCATGGGCCGCCGCGCTGGCTCAGCCGCCGAAACAGATGCCCAGATCGCGCCCCGTCTGCAGCGTGTCGCAGTCCAGCGGCACGGCCTTCATGCGGCCCGCCACCTCGGCCAGCGGCACGTAGTCCACGTTCGGAAAGGCCAGCGACACCATCACGCCGGAATGCCCTTCGTCGAGTGCACGCACGGCGGCGGCGCCAAAGCGCAGTGCCGCGAGGCGGTCGAACGAGGTCGGGCTGCCGCCGCGCAGCAGGTGGCCCAGCACCACCACGCGCGCATCCTTGCCGGTGAGCCGGGCCAGTTCGTGGGCCACCTTCTCGCCCATGCCGCCCAGGCGTTCGGCGTGGCCGCTCTCGGCCGGCGCCTGCAGGGCGCGCTGGCCGTCGCGCGGCATGGCGCCTTCGGCCACCACCACCACGGAGTAGTAGCGGCCCAGCGCGTCGCGCTCGCGCACCTTGGCCGCCACCTGCTCCAGGTCGAACGGAATCTCGGGAATCAGGATCGCATGCGCGCCGCCGGCAATGCCCGCATGCAGCGCGATCCAGCCCGCGTAGCGGCCCATCATCTCCACCACCATCACGCGCTGGTGGCTCTCGGCCGTGCTGTGCAGGCGGTCCAGGCATTCGGTGGCGAAGGTGACTGCGGTGTCGAAGCCGAAGGTGGTGAAGGTCTTGTCCAGGTCGTTGTCGATGGTCTTGGGCACGCCCACCACGGGCAGGCCCTTGCGGCACAGCTCATGGGCGATGGACAGCGTGCCGTCGCCGCCCACGCAGATCAGCGCGTCGATGCCCTCGCGCTCCAGGCTGGCCAGCAGCTCGTCGGAGCGATCGGTCTCGCCCATGCTGCCGTCGGGCATGCGGGTGGGATAGTGAAACGGGTCTCCCTTGTTGGTGGAGCCCAGAATGGTGCCGCCCAGGTGCGAAATGCCGCGCACGCGCTCGCGGGTCAACTGCACCAGGCCGCCCTGCGGGTAGCGCTCGGGCTGCAGCAGGCCGTTGAAGCCGTCCCGGATGCCCACACACTCCCAGCCTCGGTTGAACGCGGCCGAGACGCTGGCGCGGATCACGGCGTTGAGCCCCGGAGCGTCACCGCCTCCGGTGCTCAGGGCAATGCGTCGAATGGGTGCTTTCAAGGGGGGTCTCCTACAGGGTGCAAACCAAAACTGCAGGATACGGCATCCCGGCTAGGACGCGAGGCACATCCTTGCGACCTCTTCAGAGCTCAGCGGCTCCTGGCCGTTCTCCTCCGTGGGGGTGAGCGCATGCAAGAGCTTTTGCATGGCCTCGTCGGTGGGGGCCAGGAAGTACAGCGCCCCGCCGGCGCGCAACATGGCGGCCGCGGGCTTGTGCATGGCGGCACTGACCGCGGCCGCGTTGGCCAGGGCGATCCACACGTCCTGCGGCTGCAGCTGCTCGCGCCAGTTGGCGCTGGTGTGGTCCTCGGATTCGGTGGCCTGGGTCAGGCACAGAAAGCCGTTGCCATGCAGGAAAAGCGACATGGGCCGGCCAACAAGGCGCCCCAGCCGGAATTCGGACTCGCCCACATGCACCGGCTCGGGCAGGCGGCCGCTGAAAATGGGCAGCGTCTTGCGCACCGCATCGTGCGTGGCAAACATGTGCTGCACAAAGAAATAGCCGTGGACACGCACGCCATCCATCGGCTCGACCACCGACCAGCGCAGGACTGCGGCCTCGTCACTCACGTTTGGCTCCCTTGCTGGCCGGCACCTTGGGCTGGCGCTCGCGCTCACGTTCCTGCGCTGTATGGATGGAATCGAGGATGACCATGGTCGAACGCTCGGTTTCCGCGTCCACTTCACCCATGCGGCGCACCTGGCTCGTCCATTCGGGATTGGGCACGAAGACACTTTCAGACTCCGGCCGTGTGGGGCGGCGGCTGGCGCGCCGCTGGGCGGGCTCGCGCGGGCGCGCCGCGCTGGATGCGGCTTCGCGCGGCGCGGGCTCGGGTGGCGCTTCGGCCTTCTCCTCCACTTCCACCGTCTCAGCCGCTACGGGCTCCGAGGCGGCGGGCTCTGCCGCCGATGCGGCGCCGGAAAGATCCTGGATGGGCTGCGTGACCACGCGCGCGCTGCGCGGCGGCGCGGGGTCAGGCTGCGCGGCCAGCCAAAACCCCAACCCCAGGCCCAGCACAACCACAACCGCCACGCCCGCAAGAATCCAGGTGCCCAGGCTGACTTCCGAGCCTTCGTCCTCGGCAGCGGCCTCCACCGGCTGCGCCGCCTTGGGCCGCACCGGCGCGGGCAGCACGAAGGCCGCAATGCCCTCCATGCCCTGATCCGTCAACACCGTCGCCAAGCCGAGCATGCATGTCCACCACAAAAACGGGACCAACGGCGCGCGGCCGTCCCGGATGGACAGGCTCGCGGCCCAGCATGCATCCTAGCCCTTCCCCCTGCGAACGGTAGGGGGAAAAGACCTACTTCACCAGCGCTAACATGTCCTTGAACGCCGGGTGCTCGCACGAGCGCAGCCACTCGAAGGCCACCATCTCGGTCGTCACCAGCTCGGCGCCGGCACCGGCCAGGCGGTCGTAGGCGGCATCGCGATTGCGCTCGGTACGCGAGCTGCAGGCATCCGTCACCACCCACACCTCGAACTCATCCTCCAGCAGATCCAGCGCCGTCTGCAGCAGGCAGACATGCGCCTCGCAGCCCGCGATGACGATGGATCCGCGCTCGGGGCCGCTTTGCGCCGTCTTCTGCATGTGCTTGGGCAGGCTGCGGGCATTGCCGGCCGGCGGCTTGGCCGGCGGGCGCAGCCACTCGCCCAGGCCTTCTTCCACGCCGCTGAACTGCATCTTGGACAGCGTCTTGCGGCACAGCGCGCGCAGCGCCGCATCGTTGGCGCCCAGGCGCGAGGGGTTCTGCTCGGTGCCCCATACGGGCACTTCCACCATCCTGGCAATCTGGGCCAGGCGGCGCGCATTCTCCAGCACGGCCGCGCCCTCAAAGATGGCAGGCATGAGCTTTTCCTGGAAGTCCACCAGCACGAGCTGGGATTCGGAGGCGTCTAGGAGCATGGCGGTTTCTTTCTGTCTTGTAGGTGCAATGGTGGGATTGTCGCAGCCATGGCACCGCGCCGGGGCCGTGCGCGCTGCGGGGCCGGCGCGTTACCTACATAGACCAGCGGAATGGCGCCCGGATGCGCCTGCCGGCCACCTCCAGCGTGGCGCGAGTTCCCTGCACGGTCAGCGTGAACGGCTCCACCCGCGCGTCGCCGCCGCCGTACACCAGCACCAGTTCCTTACGGCGGGTGTCGAACGCTTTGACCCGGAAATTCCCACGCAGGACGACACCTTGCGCGTCACCCGGCTGGTGGACCCTGACGCTGGCGACTACCGGCCGGCCGGTGTCCCCGATTTCCAGCTCCAGGCTGTAGCCACCGCCCTCGAACGACAGGGAAGAGGTGGCATTGGCCGCTATGCAGAACGTGGCGATGGCGGCGATCAGAAGGAGCGCGCGGGCAAGAAAGGGCATACAAGCTTGTGCGATCGCTAGCGTCGCTGCAATGACAGCAGTTACTCCGCGCGACCCGAATTTAGCGGCAGTATTCTCTTGGCCTGAGGTCATTTCTTACGACTCTTGTCGGCCAGGAGCGGTCGGTGACTTCTAGAAAAAGCAGCCACTCAACGTGGAAGTGAGGTGCGACGGGCTGGCATCGCCTGCACGGTGTCCCAGCGGCGAAGCTGCGCCGCGACTGCAGGGTTAGAGGTCATTGGTCGCATACTGGGTTAAACACGACAAAGTGCGGTGAGCCATCGAACGAGTGGTCCTTGTCCGAAAGGTGTTCGTGTTCCCAGCCATTGCCACGGGTTTCCATTCCGTTCGCGCATGACTCCAAAAAATTGGCAATACGACGCAGTTCATCGGGAGTTGCGACGAGGGTAATTTCCGCGAGATCGACAGAAACGACGTCCTCAATGCGGCGACCTTCCTCAGCGTAACCGTGGATTTTCATTCTGAAACCTAACGTCTGACATAAATATCAGGTTTTACGGATGAACTCAAAGCGATGCCCCTCAAAGAACCGGAAGCTCGCCTCTGGAATGATTGAGAGATTGACAACCAATTCTCCGTTGAGTTGAGGTTCTTGCTTCTTGTCTTCCGCCCAGGCATCGACACAATCGAGCTTCGCACCCTCGTTCAGAAGCGCTTTGAATATGTTGACGGCCTGGTTAGTTGCTTCGACATCTTCTGGTTCTTCAGGCCACCAATCAACCGGTTCCGAGAATCCCAACTTTTCGTTTCCGCGATCAAGGTGCCGGAAACCGCAACTGCAACCGTCCTTCGATCCGAGGTACCACTTATTTGGGTGCTGCAGAAATGACTCTTCGGGCACTTGAGGAAGTTGCCGCGAGAACTGCACAAGAGAGGTGTTGAATTCAGTCAGCTCCCGATCTGAGGTGGTGCTGATCAGGGTCATATAGCACATACGTGAAACCTAACGTTGGACGTAACCGGCAGGAGCAGCGCGCAGCGCTGCGGAGGTCCGGTTGATGTAAAGGTTAGATTTTTCGCTCAAAGTCATTGCGCCCTCTCCCAATGAATGCCGGGGAACTTCGTTTCAGCATAAGCAATCGCGGCATCGAGCGTCACAAGGTTTGGAATGAGGTTGCAGAATACGCCGGGAGCCCCCGCCTTTTCGTATGCAAGAAAATAGCATAGTTCCTCACGATCTTCGCGAACATCTTCATCATCCTCATAGTCACCGGTGCCCCAAAATTCTGCACTTTCGAGAACTCGAACTTCGACCCACACCGAGCCACCGTAGAGCCAGGTACCTCGTCGAAGAATTAGCCAGGTATCAGTATCGGACATGGTCTAACGTAATTTAGATCGCAAAACCTGCGGGGTAAATTGGGCCGTGCGGGATATTCTGGACACGGATTGCTCATAGATATGGCTTGCAGGGTTTGCTAGCGCAGGGCTGTTGAAACATTCAGGTATAAAAATCCGGCAAACCCCGCAAGCTTCATCTGGGCAAACTATAGCCTGCGAACTTGCAAGGCAGGGCTCTCGATAGTCACGTATTGGGCTGCAAGCAACTGGGTATGAATCAATGACGCTTTGGGGAATAGTGCCCACCGTCGCCTACGGGTCGCTTGCCGCCGATCGAAGCGCCGTATTGCATAGTCAGCGATTGCCAGTCATTCAGAAGCGACTGAGATACGCATCGGTTAAATACCCCAATAAGCGGGGAAATCAAATCTCTCCATTGCTCACCGCGACTTCTGCAAGCCCCCGCGCCAGTTCCCCCGCCATCGCCACCGCATTGCTCGGATGCGCCACGCAATCCGTGCTCCAGAACGCGCCCACCCCCGCCGCATGCAGCGCCGCCAACGCATCCGCGTCGATCAACGCATGCGTCACCGCCACATCCACCGAGGCGGCGCCGGCCGCCAGCAGCAGGCGTGTGGCCTGGGCCAGGGTGTGGCCGGTGCTGGCCATGTCGTCCAGCAGCACCACCGCCCTGCCCTGCACGGCCAGGGGCGGCAGGTGGATGGTGACGCTGCGGTCGCCGTGGCGTTCCTTGGTGCAGACGGCGTGATCCAGGCCGTGGCGGGCGGCGGCCTGGGCCACCCACTGGGCGGATTCGCCGTCGGGGCCGACGAGCAGTGGGCCAGGGCGCTGCTGCACGATCCAGTCGGCCAGCAGGGGCGCGCCGCTCAGCACCACGGTCTGCTTGGCGGGCACTGCTTCTTCGAGTGTGGCGACGCGGTGCAGGTGCGGGTCCACGGTGACTACGGCGTCGAACAGGCTGGCCAGGAAGGGGCCGACGATGCGCTGGCTCACGGCCTCGCCGGGGTGGAAGGCGATGTCCTGGCGCATGTAGGCGAGGTATGGCGCCACCAGGGTGAGGTGGTGCGCGCCCAGGCCGCGCGCGGCCTGGGCGGCCAGCAGCAGTTCGACGAGTTTGTCATTGGGCTGGTAGAGGCTGCGCAGCAACACGGCGCGCGCGGGCAAGCGGCCGGCTGCGTCCACGGGCAGGGTGAGCTTGAGCTCACCGTCGGGGAAGCGGTGGCGCTGGATTTCGCGCGGTGCCAGGCCGCTGGCGGCGGCCAGGCGTTCGGCGGCGGCGCGCTCGTCGTCAAAGTACAGCAGGCAGGCAGCGGGGGTGGCTATATCGGTGGAGGTGTCAGCCATGTTCAGAACTCCACGAAGACATGGGGCACGTCCTCGGCCGTGCCAATGCGGTAGCCGCTGGCGTGCGCGCAGGCCTGGCGGGCGAACTCCAGGTCGGCGGGGAAGTCGGCATACACGCGGTACAGCGCCTGGCCGGGCAGCACCGGGTCGCCCAGCTTGCACAGCAGGTCCACGCCTGCAGCCTGCACCTTGGGCGCGCCGGCTAGGCGGGCAATGCGGGCGATCTGCACGTTGTCGATGGCGGACACCACGCCAGCACCGAGCGCCTGCACCTCGAAGCTGAGGGTGCCGAGCCGCGGGTTGTTGTGGTCGAATTCCTTGCTGCCCTGGGCCTGGATGATGGCCTGCATGCAGGCCAGCGCGCGGCCGGAGTCGAGGATGTCGCGCGCGATGGCGTAACCGTCGCCTCCACGCACGTCGGGGTGGCATTCGATGAGGCGGCCGGCCAGGCGCAGGGTTTTCTGGCGCAGGTCGTTGGGGGCGCGGGGGTCGTTTTCCAGCACGCGCATCACGTCGCGCGCCTCCAGCACCGGTCCCACGCCGTTGCCGATGGGCTGGCGCCCGTCGGTGATGACCACGTCGAGCGAAAGCCCCAGGCGGTGCGCCACATATTCAAACAGGCGGCGCAGGCGCTGCGCCTCGGGCATGGAGCGCACCTTGGCCGTGGGGCCGATGGGGATGTCGAGCACCAGGTGGGTGGAGCCGGCGGCGATCTTCTTGGAAAGGATGGACGCCACCATCTGCCCCGGCGAGTCGATGGACAGCGGCCGCTCGACCGAGATCAGCACGTCGTCGGCCGGCGAGAGCTGCGCCGTGCCGCCCCAGGCCAGGCAGCCCCGGTGGTCCCGCACGATGCGCTGGAGCTGCTCCAGCGGCAGCTCCACATTGGCCAGCACCTCCATGGTGTCGGCCGTGCCGGCGGGCGAGGTGATGGCGCGCGAAGACGTCTTGGGGCACAGCATGCCGTGCGCGGCAACGATGGGCACCACCAGCATGGAGGTGCGGTTGCCCGGAATGCCGCCGATGCAGTGCTTGTCCACCACCAGGGGCTCATGCCAGTCGAGCCGCTGGCCAGTGGCCACCATGGCGTCGGAGAGAAAGAACACCTCCTCGCGGTCAAGCTCCTCGCGGTTGCAGGCCACGACGAAGGCGGTGAGCTCAATCTTGGAATAGCGGTGGCCGGCGATGTCGCGCACGATGGCGCGGAAATCGTCGCGCCCCAGGCGCTCGCCCGCGATCTTGCGGAACAGCGCGCCCATGGATTCGGGGGGTTCGGCCTGCGCCACCGCCACGCTGTAGCCGTTGTCCACGCCAAGCTGGGCAAAGGCGTCTTCCGACAGCCCCAGTTCGTGGCAGCCGACGATGGCCGCGTCGTCGACCACGTTCACGGTGGCCAGGATGCGCCGGCCGTTGGCGCGCACCTCCACCTTGGACAGCGCCTGGAAGCCCTCGGCCCGGTACACGGCGCAGTCGCGGTGCAGGTAGGCGACGTTTTCGCGCCAGGTGTCGATGGCCACGCGGCGCAGGGCCAGGCGGGAGACCGGGGTGCCGGTGGGGGGCGGCGCGGTCACAGGAGCGGGCGGTGTCGGTACGGCATGCATACCGTCGAGCCTACACCGGAACCGCGGGCCTTCCGGCCCCGGAAAACCCCGCGCTGCCGGGCGCGCTCAGCGCGGCTGCAGGCGCAGCAGCCGGCCCTGGGGGCTGTCGGTCAGCACATAGAGCCAGCCGTCGGGGCCCTGGCGCACGTCGCGGATGCGCTCGCCCAGGTCTTCCAGCAGGCGCTCCTCGTGCGCCACCTTGCCGCCCTGCAGCTCCAGCCGGTGCAGGCGGCTGAACTTGAGCGAGCCCACGAACAGGCTGCCCTTCCAGCCCGGGCCGTAGCGATCGCTGGTCAGAAAGGCCATGCCCGAGGGCGCGATGGACGGCACCCACCAGTGCAGCGGCTGCTCCATGCCGGCCTTGGCCGTGCCTTCGCCGATCTTGCCGCCGCCATAGTTCTCGCCGTAAGTAATGACGGGCCAGCCGTAGTTGCGGCCCGGCTCGGGGCGGTTGATCTCGTCGCCGCCCTGCGGGCCGTGCTCGTGCACCCACAGGCGCCCGTCCGGCCCCCAGGTGGCGCCCTGCGGGTTGCGGTGGCCCCAGCTCCAGATCTCGGGCAGCGCGCCTGTGCGCTGGCGCAGGGGGTTGTCGGCGGGGACGCCGCCATCGGGCTGAAGGCGCACCACCTTGCCGTGGTGGTTGTCGAGCTTCTGGGCGTCGTCCTTGCGCTGGTAGCGCTCGCCCAGCGTGAGGAACAGGTTGCCGTCGGGCGCCTGCACGATGCGGCAGCCGAAATGCAGGTTGCTGGCCACCTTGGGCTGCTGGCTGAAAATCACTTTGACGTCCTGCAGCGCGCTGGCGTCTTCCGACAAGGTGGCGCGCGCCAGGGCCGTGCTGTTGCCGCCGCCCTCGCTGGCAGGCTCGGAGAAACAGAAAAAGAGGCGGCGGTTGCGCGCAAAGTCGGCATCCAGCACCACGTCGAGCAGCCCGCCCTGCCCGGCTGCCGCGACGGCAGGCAGCCCCCGCACGGGCGGCAGCAAGCGCCCGTCGGCCGCCACCACGCGCAGGCGGCCCGGCCGCTCGGTGACGAGAAAGCGCCCATCTGGCAGAAAAGCCACCGCCCACGGGTGCTGCAGACCGCTGGCCACCGGAACGGCTGTCACCTGGGGGTTCGGGGCGGCGCCCGCGGCTTGCCAATACCCGATGAAGCTGTAGGTTGCTACCAATTGAATAGCTAGCAGCGCTTTACCCGCAAGCAAAAGACGCCATTTTTGCAATGTTTTCATATGTAATTTCCTGCAACGGTTTGCGGTGCGATCCGTGCCACGCCAGAGGGAAAATACGGATATCAATCAAGGGTTTGCAGTTATTTTGGGGGTTGACCGGTCGAAGTCTCGTGGTAACCTCGCGCCCCATGTCCAAATGGTTCTACATTCTGCTGCTGGCATGTGCCAGCGCACAGGCGGCGCCGGGCGCCGCCCCTTCTGGCGACATGGACCGCTTCCTGCACGACAAGGGGCTGCTCAGCCAGCTTGCGGAAATGCGCCACAACGTCACCGACCAGGCACAACAGGTGGTGGGCCGCACCTCCGAGCTGGTCGTCACCGCCATGGGTTTCCTCGGCGTGCCCTACCGCCGCGGCGGCAGCAACGCCGAAACCGGCTTCGATTGCAGCGGCTTCGTGCGTTCCATGTACGAGCAGACCGTGGGCCTGCTCCTGCCGCGCCGCGCCGACCAGCAGGCCGCGAGCACCCAGGTCATCGACAAGAAAGACCTGCAGCCCGGCGACCTGGTGTTCTTCAACACCATGCGCCGCGCGTTCAGCCATGTCGGCATCTACGTCGGCGACGGTAAGTTCATCCACTCGCCCCGCAGCGGCTCTGAAGTGCGCGTGGAAGACATGCACCAGGCCTACTGGCAGCGCCGCTTCGACGGCGCCCGCCGCGTGAGCACCCCCACGGCCTCCGCGCAGCTGGAAACCGCCCAACAATAGGCCCCGTCCGCGCCCTGCTCAGGGGCGGATCGGCGTCTCGGTGGCGCGCACCGGCCCACCCGCTTCGTTCACCGGGCGCGCCTGCGGGTCGTGCAACATTCTTTTCGCATCGCGCATGTCTTCCTGGTAGCGTGAGCGCGCCTGCGCTTCGCATGGCCGCCGTTCCACCTTGGGCAGCGTGCGGCAGTCCGCCAGGCCCACCTTGAGCCCACCCCCGGCCTCGCGGATCGCGCTCTGGTAGCGCTGGCGGGGCGTTTCGTCCGGCACGGCGGCACGGGCCAGTTCGTTGTCGTAGTGGTAGATGGCCAGGGCAACGCCCGGCGCGGCGCCGGACGCCAGCAGGAACAGAGCGATCAACCGGTTCAGGGACTTCAGCACGGGCAGCTCCTCGGGTTTGCGCGGGCAACCGCCGCGCCGGGGTTGCTGCCCATGGTAGAGACGGCACGCGCGCTACCATGTCAGACAAATCCACCAATCCGCAGCGCGCATGCCCACGGCCCCCTTCCCCACCGGCTCCCACGCAACGCCCGCGCACGACCGCGCCTATCTGCAGCACCTGCTGTCGCAGCGCAGCCGGGCCGGCGGCCAGCATGCCGCCATCGACGCGGCCATTGAGCAGGCCTTCGTGCGTGACGTCGCCATGCTGGTGCTGGACATGTGCGGCTTCTCGCGCATCACGGCGCGCCACGGCATCATCCATTTCCTGGCCATGGTGCACCAGATGGAGCAGGCCGCCCGCCCGGCCATCACCGGCAACGGCGGCGAGGTGGTAAAGCAGGAGGCCGACAACCTGTTCGCCGTGTTCCACCAGCCCGAACAGGCGCTGCAAGCGGCGCTGGACATCCACCGCGCGCTGGACGCCATGAATGCCGTGCAACCGCCCGAGGCCGCGCTGCAGGCCAGCGTGGGCATTGGCTACGGGCCGACGCTGGTGATCGCCGAGAAGGACCTGTTCGGCCACGAGATGAACCTGGCCTGCAAACTGGGCGAGGACATCGCCGGGCCGGGCGAGATCCTGCTCACCGCCAGCGCCTGCCAGAGGCTGCCTGCCGGGCGCTATGTATTCAGCGACCTGCCCTGCGCCGTGGGCGGCGAGCCCGTGGCCGCGTACCGGCTGAAAGGCTGCCTGTTCGAGCGCCCGCTGAGCGGCACCGTCTGAGCGCCGGTTTGCGGTTTTTTCGCAGGGTGCGGTGCCCCGTAAAGCCCGTGGTTAGGTCCTGACACACGCGCAGGGCGATTTCGCGGTAGATTGCCTGACAACCCAACGGAGGTACTTCCATGATGTCTGTCATCGGTTCCCTGCTCATTGGCCTGGTGGTCGGCTTCATCGCACGGGCGATCAAACCCGGAGACGACAGCCTCGGCTGGATCATGACCGCGCTGCTGGGTGTTGCCGGCTCCTTCCTGGCCAACTACGTGGGGCAGGCCATGGGCTGGTACCAGGCCGGCGAGGCCGCCGGTTTCATTGCGTCGGTGGTGGGCGCCATCGTGCTGCTGTTGCTCTATGGCCTGGTCAAGGGCAAGTCCACATAAGGCCGGCAGGTTACGCATGAGCCGCCGCACCCACGCACACCCGCCTGCGCCGCCCACCACGCCGGAAGCGGCACTGGATGCCGCCGTGCGCCGCGCCCGGCGCCTCTTGAATCGGCGCGCCCTGGTGGCGGCCGCCGCCAGCGCGGTGCCCGTGCCAGGGCTGGACTGGGCGGTGGACGCTGCCCTGCTCTCGCGACTGCTGCCGCAGATCAACGCCGAGTTCGGCCTGACGCCGGGCCAGATCGACCAACTCGACCCCACGCAGCGCGAAAAGGTGCAGAAGGCCGTAGGCCTGGTGGGTTCGGTGCTGATCGGCAAGCTCATCACGCGCGACATGGTGCTGCGGCTCACTGCCGCCATGGGCGTGCGCCTGACGACGCGACAGGCCGCCAAGTACGTGCCGCTGGCCGGCCAGGCGCTCTCGGCCACGCTGGGCTACGCCACAGTGCGCTACCTGGGCGAGCAGCACATCCGCGACTGCCTGCAGGTGGCGCGCCTGGCGCACCTGCAGCTGCCCGCGCCGGATGCTACTGAAACAATAGCTTGAGGCGCTTACTGCATAAGCGCCAGGGCCTGATTTCCCCTAAGTTTCCCAGGCGCTGCACGCGGCACATGAAACTGGCGCGGCACAGGCCAGCAGCCGCCGCGCAAGGGCCTGTGCCGGCCCCGCCGCCCCGCCGCACGGGGCTGGTGCCCCCTTCCCGGCGATAGCCGAAAGACGGGGGACGCGGCGCAATCGCTCAGGGGGTTGCTGGCTTCTTCATGCCCAAGCGCATTCACAGGTGAAGTGGCGCAGGAACTTCGGTTGCTTGGTGATCTTCACGCCGCGGATGCTGGCGGCCTTTTCCTTCACCTCGGCAATCACCTCGGCCGCGTAGTCGAAGTGGCTCTGCGTGTACATGCGGCGCGGGAACGCCAGGCGCACCAGCTCCATGCTGTGGTAGGTCTCCACGCCCGAATCCAGCCGCTTGCCGAACATCACCGAGCCGATTTCCACGCCACGGATGCCGCCTTCGAGGTACAGCGCATTGCACAGCGCCCAGGCGGGGTATTGCTCCACCGGCATGTTCGGCAGCACGGTCTTGGCGTCGATGTAGACCGCGTGGCCACCCGTGGGCTTGACGAAGCCCACGCCGGCGGCCTCCAGGCGCTCGCCCAGGTACTCGGCGGTGCGCAGGCGGTAGCGCAGGTAGTCTTCCTCCATGCCTTCCTCCAGGCCCACGGCCAGGGCTTCCAGGTCGCGCCCGGCCATGCCGCCGTAGGTGGGGAAGCCTTCCATCATGATCAGGCCGTTGCGCACGCCGTCCAGCCATTCCTCGCTGCGCAGCACGATGAAGCCGCCGATGTTGACCATGCCGTCCTTCTTGGCGCTCATGGTGGCGCCGTCGGCGTAGGAGAACATTTCCTTGACGATGTCGCGGATGGACGTGTTCTCGTAGCCCGGCTCGCGCATCTTGATGAACATGGCGTTCTCGGAGAAGCGGCACACATCCATGATGAAAGGCTTGCCGTACTTCTTCAGCAGCGCGGCGTAGGCGCGGATGTTGGCCATGGAGACGGGCTGGCCGCCGCCGGTGTTGTTGGTCACGGTGATCATGCCGAAGGGGATGCGGTGGCCCTGCTCCTTGAGCACGGCCTCGACGCGCGCGAGGTCGATGTTGCCCTTGAAGGGGTAGTCCAGCGCGGGCTGCAGGCCTTCGGGGATGACCAGGTCCACGGCCTCCACGCCCATGTATTCGAGGTTGCCGCGCGTGGTGTCGAAGTGGCAGTTGTTGGGCACCAGGTCGCCCGCCTTGCAGGTGGCGCCGAACAGCACCTTCTCGGCCGCGCGGCCCTGGTGCGTGGGCACGAAGTACTGCATGCCGGTGATGTCCTGGATCACCTTTTCCAGGCGGTAGAAGCTGCGCGCGCCGGCGTAGCTCTCGTCGCCCTCCATGATGGCGCCCCACTGCTTGGAGGACATGGCGCCGGTGCCGGAGTCGGTCAGCCAGTCGATCAGCACGTCTTCGGCGCGCAGCTTGAAGACGTTGAGCTTGGCCTCGTCAAGCAGGCGCTCGCGCTCGGCGCGGGTGGTCATGCGGATGGGTTCCACACTTTTGATGCGGAAGGGTTCGATCAGGGTCTTGGGCATGGTGGGCTCCGGTGTTGTCTTGGTCAGGGGCGCAAAGTTATCACCGCGAAAAAACCCATGGTGTCGGTTATTTCCAACGCCCATAAAAAAATCCGGGCCCCACCAGCACGCTGGCAAAGGTCCGGACAATTTTGACAAAAACCGGCCGTAGCGCCCGCTAGTATTGCGCCAGCAGCTACATTAACAATAGCACCAAGACAGCACCCGCGCTGCCATCCGTCACGCCAGGGGCTGCGCCTGCGGCTGCCCCGCAAGGCGCTGCACCAGCCCCTGCGCGAGCCGGTTGGCCACGCCGTAGACCGAGAGCTGCGGGTTCGCGCCCACGCTGGTGGGGAACAGCGATCCGTCGTGCACCGAGAGGTTGTCCACCTGCCAGTGCACGCCGTCGGGCCGCACCACGCCCAGCTTTTCGTCGCCGCCCAGGCCGCAGCCGCCCATCACATGCGCGCTGACCACCTTGGTCAGCAGCGGCTTCATGGGCAGCTGCTCGATGGCGGCCTGCGCCTGCGCCCACGAGGCATAGGGCTGCGCCCTCTCGTGCACCGGCAGCACCTCCTGGGCGCCTGCGGCGAACTGCAGCTCGGCCATGGCCAGCAGCGCACGGCGCGCGCCGTCCATCACGAAGTCGGTGAGCGGGTAGTCGAGCACGGCCGAGCCGTCGCCGCGCAGCTTGACGCGCCCGCCCGGCGCTTGCGCATGGAAGCCGTCGCGCAGCAGGGCCAGCAGCACGTGCGTGCGCGGGAATTTGGCCAGCATGTCGGCCTGCCCTTGCCCGTGGCCCGGCATGCTGGTGGCCATGATGACCGGGTGCAGCGGCGGCGCCTCCAGCTTGAAGCCCATGGGGCCGTCGATGGGCTGGGTTTCGAGGTAGTGGTCGGTGTAGATGGACTGCGGCGCGCCGGCCCAGCCCTCCACCGCCTGCGCCATCACCGCCGCCGACATCACCACCGGGTGCAGGAAGGTGCGCGTGCCCAGGCGCTTGTGCGGGTCGGGTGCCTGCGAGCGCAGCAGCACGGCCGGCGAGTTGATGGCGCCGCCCGAGAGCACGAAGTGCTTCGCCACGACGGTGGTGGCACGGCCGGCATCGCGCGGGCGGCCGTTGCCGTCCACGGCCACGCAGCGCAGCGACTGCGCCTTGCCGCCGGCAAGGCTGAACTGTTCGGCCCGCGTCTCCACCAGCAGCGTGGCGCCCTTGTCCAGCGCCGCCGGAATGGTGGTCACCAGCATGGACTGCTTGGCGTTGGTGGGGCAACCCATGCCACAGGAGCCCAGGTTCCAGCAGCCCTTGACGTTGCGCCGGATCGACTCCACGGGAATACCGAGGTTGACCGCGCCTTTGCGCAGCAGGTCGTTGTTGCTGTTCGGCGCCACTTGCCAGGGCGCGATGTGGAGCCGCCGCTCGGCCTGCTCGAAATACGGCGCCATCGCATCCACGCCGAAATCCTGCAGCCCGAAATGCGCCTGCCAGTGGCGCAGCGTGGCTGGCGGCGTGCGGAAGGAACTGGTCCAGTTCACCGTGGTGGAGCCGCCCACGCAGCGGCCCTGCAGGATGGAGACGGCCTTGTCCTCCGTCTTGCGGCTGGCGCTCTCCTGGTAGAGCGCGGGGTAGGCCTCGGCTTCGCGCTGGTGGAAGTCGGTGCTGCTCTTGAGCGGCCCCTCCTCCACGATCACCACGCTCAGCCCCGCCCGCGTGAGCAGCTCGGCCGTGATGCCCGCCCCCGCGCCCGAGCCCACGATGGCCACGTCGCAGGTGATCTTCTCGGGCAGCGCGCCATGCTCGCCGCCCCGCACTTTCCAGCCGCGCTGCAGGCCCGCACGGATGGGATCAGGAAAATTGCTCATGGGAATCGAAGGAAAGGGTTTCAGAGCAGGATGGGGCCTGGGTAGCCCATGGCCTTCCAGGTGGCCTCGTCCGAGAAGTAGGCCCCGCCCACAATCTCGTGCAGCGCGTGGTAGGCCTGCTGGCGCAGCGCCAGCGAGGAGTAGCGCATGCCGTCGAGCGCGGCCCGCACCTCGTCGGCGCTGGCCTCGTCCCAGCCGGGCGCAAGGCCCGCCAGCCCCCGGCGGCCCGGCGCAGTGCACAGCAGGCCCACGAGCTGCGACAGCTCAGCCTGCACATGGGCCGGCAGGTTTTGCGCCACGGCGTCGACCCGCTCCACCAGCCCCTGCAGCGCGCGCGCCTGGGCTTGCGGCTCAGCCGGCAGCGTGCCCTGCAGGATGGCGCGGCCCAGGCTGGCAAACAGGGCGCGGGCGGCGGGCGCCAGCCGGCCCTGCTCCAGCCCCGGCTGCAACAGCACGGCGGCGCCACCCGCCAGGGCCAGCACCGCGCCCGACACCAGGCCCAGCTTCAAGAGGGATCGTCTTTGCATCAATTGACTATCGCATGCGTCATCCGCCCGCCCCTAGAGGCATGCGCCTAGAACCGATCGGTGTTTGCCCCCATGCCGCAACCCGGCGCCACGGCAGCCCGCGCACAGGGGCGGCGTGCACGGCGGCTTCGCGAACCGGCGATCTTTGCCAGAATGGCGCCATGACCACCCGCGCCCCCCGCTATTGGCTCATGAAGTCCGAGCCCGAAGAATGCTCCATCGACGACGCCCTGGCCGCGCCCCACGCCACCGTGCCCTGGACCGGCGTGCGCAACTACCAGGCGCGCAACTTCATGCGTGACGAGATGCAGGTGGGCGACGGCGTGCTGTTCTATCACTCGAGCTGCCCCGAACCCGGCATCGTGGGCATGGCCCGTGTGGCCTCCGGCACCCGCCCCGACCCCACGCAGTTCGACCCCGCATCGCCCTACCACGACCCCAAATCCGCCCCCGACAAGCCGCGCTGGCTACTGCTGGACGTGCAGGCCCTGCGCAAGACCCGCTGCATCGGCCTGGCCGAGCTGCGCGAACACCCCGCACTGGCGGGCATGCGCGTGCTGCAGCGGGGCAACCGGCTGTCGATCACGCCGGTGGCGGAACCGGAGTGGCAGGTGATCGGGGATTTGGCAAAGAAATGACGGCGATGGCCAGGCAGACGGCCCGCGGCCTCACTTCCGGCTAAAGACCACGTGCGTCGCCAGGGGCGACGCCACATGCTGCGTGCAGGCGTACCCCAGGGCCGGCAGGTCGACCCCGTCAAACAGGCGCTCGCCAGAGCCCAGCAGCACGGGCGCAATGGCGATGTGCATTTCATCCACCAGGCGCTCGCGCAGGTACTGCTGGATGGTCTGGACGCCACCGCCCAGCCGCACGTCCTTGCCCCCGGCGGCTGCCCGGGCCTGCGCCAGCGCGCTGGCAATGCCATCCGTCACGAAGTGGAAGGTCGTCCCGCCCTCCATCACCAGCGGTGCGCGCGCATGGTGGGTGAGCACGAAAACGGGCACGTGGTAGACCGGGTTCTCGCCCCACCAGCCGCGCCAGCTCTCGTCCGGCCAGGGCCCGCGCACCGGACCGAACATGTTGCGGCCAAGTATCCAGGCCCCGACGTTTTGAAAGCCGCGCGCGGCGAAGTTCTCGTCAACTCCCTCCGTCGCTCCGCCTTCGCCGCCGAACACCGCCTTCTGGAACGTCCGCGTGGAAAAGGCCCAGCCGTGCAGCGAGGAGCCGCCCACGCCGAGCGGGTTGTCGATGCTCTGGTGCGGGCCGGCACCAAAGCCATCGAGTGAAATCGTGAAGCTCTCGACGCGAAGCTTGGACATGGCGGCTCCTGGGTGCTGGTACTACGGGGTGTCTGCGGCACCTGGGCTACTGTAATCCCGCCGGGTCTGCGGAGCGCAACATGCGGTGCGAAGGCCCTCGAACACGCGTGCCTCACGGGTGGCCGAACCAACGCTGGTGACGGCTATTTCGGCGCGCAAATGCGCGTGGGTGCGCCGTGGAGCCCTGCGCTACTTTGCCGTAAATGCCTCCTGCTCCCTGAAAGAAAATGCCCTCTCCACTTAACCATGCGCTCACCCATTCAGCGACGAACGGGGCCTGCTTTTGCCAGTTCCTTGACGGCCGTGGCAATCTCATCTTCCCTGTAACCGGAAAATCGGCGATAACCCACGTACGTCAGCGGATAGCCAGCTCCTTGCAACGCTCTATATAACAGTTCATTCGACTGAGATTCCTCAACATCAATTTCTTCGTAGGGAATCTTGTTGGCGGCAAAATACTCACGCTGTTTTTTGCAGTACGGGCACCAATTGGTGGCATACATGACCACCTTGGCACGGCCGCCGGGGTTGAAATGGTGATCCATGGCCATGTTTTCCGTGCGGCTCAGCACTTCCTTGCCGTAGGTTTCGGCGAGGGCTGAGGTAATTTGCATGAGGTCATCCCCTCGGATCTCATGCTTGCCGACAAGCGTTGTCGGATAGATGTCGATGCCGTACTTGTTCGAAACCGGGGCGCCATCATTTCCGGCCACATTGATTTCCTCGAACACGGCTCCACGGTCTTTCAGGGTCGCCCTGACTCGTTCACAGGGTTCGCCACAATTCGGGCCAATCACCAAAACGACCAGCGGCTTGCCTTTCTTGTCGAATGCGCCTTTAGCCGATAAGGAAAATCCATTTTGATAGAACTTGAATCCGACAAAAGCAAGCAAGGCGAGCAGTATTAGTTTTTTCATGTTTACCTGTCTGTGGAGCTTGCTGGCGGCACTATAACGGCATCACTGCAGCGGTCTGGCCATCCATCCAATCCAAACGCCCTCCGTGCGACGCGCTCCCACTGCGCCGCAAATGCGCCACCAGCGTCGCCGCAAATCCCGACAGCACCGCCCCCTTGCGCACGCAGATCTCCAGGTCGCGCTGCGCCCAGGGCTCGTCCATGGCCAAGACCACCGGCGGTTCACCCAGTCCCGCCAGGGTGACGGCGCTGCGCGGCACCAGGCCGATGCCGACGCCGGCGCCCACCATGCGGCAGACGGCCTCGAAGCTGCGCACCTGGATGCGCACGTCGAGGTGGCGGCCCAGGGCGACTGCCACCCGCCGCAACTGGCTGCGGCTCATGCGGTGGGCCTGTGGGGTACTACGGCGCAAGCATTCTTGATTTCATAGGCCTGCGTTACATCACCGCTGCGCTGGAACGGCTGATCCTGTTCACCTACCTCACACTCACCCATCCTGATCGGCGTACTCTTCCTGAGCCAGACGGCGTCGCGGCGCGAACTGGGGGCGCTGGCGCGTCGCGCACCGCGCACCGCGCTGATCATCACCATCGGCCCCATGCTGACGATCTTCCTGGGCGCCTGGCTTCGACTTTGGACAGGCCGTAGCGCAGGCCTTCATCGTTACAGATCGACCCTGACGATCCCATTGCGCGTGGTGATGTAAAGCACGGAGCCCGTCACTGCGATGCCTTCAGGAGGTGGGATCACTCCGGGCAAGGCGCCAGGCATGAAACCATACTTGCCGGGCGTGCCCACAACCGTGCTAACGGCACCATTGGTGCTGATCTTGCGCACCACACTGTTGTTGCGGTCGGCCACATACAGGTTGCCCTGGTCATCGGCCTTGACGTCCATCGGCATCCAGAATTTCGCCTGTGCCGATGCTCCGTCTCCGTAGCCACCCACTCCAGGCTGGCCCGCCAAGGTACTGACGACACCAGCGGGGGTGATTTTGCGGATCACGTGGTTGGCGGTATCTGCCACATAGACATTGCCCCCCGAATCCACGGTGCCTCCGCCAATGGAGGAAAAGCGCGCTGCGTCCCCAGCGCCATTCACATGGCCCTGCGCTCCTGCCTTGCCTGCGAGGAGACTGATGGTTTTGTTGGCGCTGATTTTGTAGAGGGCGCCATACGGACGCACAGGCAAATAAATGGGTACATTTGCCGCCGGCTCCACCGAACCTGCGGCTGCGTACACCGTCCCCTCACCGTCTACCGCCAGAACCTTGAATCCGTCAGGCAGGCTCTGGTCCGCTTCGACAACGGATTTGAGGCTGCCATCGGCCGCCACAATGCGGATGCGCCGGTCGCCACCCACATAAGTGTTGCCTTGCTTGTCCATCGCTGCTCCAGCCATACCGTCCCTATAGTCCGACATGCTTGCCACCGTGGTCGTGCTGCCGCTGGGCGTGATACGGCGAAGGTAGCGAGCCTCCTCCGTATGGTTTGCCAGGTAGGTGTTGGGATTCCAAATGCTGTCCAGCACCAATACGTTCCCACTTAGGTCAATGGCCGGACTGCGCGGGTCGGAAAACCGCGCGACGTTGCCAACGCCATCGGCATCACCCACCTGTCCTCGGGCGCCGGCATAGGCGCTTTGGACACCCTGGGGGTCGATCTTCAGGATCGCGGGGTTGCCTAGCACGGGGGCATTCGCATCGCTTCCCATCGCGGACACAAAGTAGTTTCCAGCGGCATCCCGCGCGAACCCCTGAAATGTGTATCCCCAGCTGGAACTCCACGTCTCCGTTGCTTGACGAACGGTAGACACCAATCCCTCTGGCGTGATCTTGCGGATGGCGCCATTACCTTCCAGCACATACAAATTGTCGGACGCATCCCGCGTGATGGCCTGAAGTACCGTGAAGCGCGCGTCGGAACCCACTCCGTCCACACCTGGGGACGCAGGCACGGGGCCGCCCGCCAGCACAGACATCTCGCCCGTAGGTGTCACTTTGCGGATCACGGGCTGATTGCGATCAGCGATGAAGATGTTCCCCTTGGTATCGGCAATCAGGCTGGAGGGGAGATAGAGAATGGAAAACGCCGGCGTCGGAATTCCCTGAGAACTGATGGCATCCACCACGGTCACCGCTTGTCCATCGGACCCGAGCTTGCGCAGTTTGTTGTTGGCGATGAAGTACACCGTGCCGGCGGGATCCACCGCCAACGGCTTGTAGTTAACGCATGTCGCAGGGCAGCCTACGTCAGCGACCACATCCGCAAGCGTGCTCACCACACCCGCAGGCGTGACCTTCCGGATGTAGCTTCCATTGTCCGAAACATACCAATTTCCACTGCCGTCAGCCGCAACGAACTGGGGATTCAGAAACTTAGCGGCAGCACCCTGGCCGTCCGCGAAGCCGCTGACCATATCGCCACCGGCCACGGTGCTGACCACGCCTTCGGGAGTGATCTTGCGCAGCGCATGGTTGCCACTCTCGGCCACCACCAAGTTGCCTGCAGGGTCCACGGTAAGACTTTGGATGCCAGAGAAGGTGGCCAAGCCGCGTGGTCCGTCCAAATTGCCAAGACCGCCGACATCACCCGCCAGCAAAGCGATTTTCCCCGTGGAGGATGGCGGAGTGTTGGTACCGCTGTCGGAACCACCACCACATGCCTGCAGAGCAAAGGCCGCAGCCAAGGCCAGGGCATACCGTGAAAACCGGGTCTGAGGACTAAATTTCAGCATGGATTGCCTGATCATTAATTTCGCCAGCGAAAGCCGACAAGTTGATTGCAGATAGGAACTGCTACCAGAAAAAATTCAGTGTGCCATCGGTCTTAGTCCATGCGCTCACACATGTGTACCGATATGTTTCAGAGTCTAGAAACCGATTCCTCTGCTCGCAGCGGCGCTGAAATGAACCGGCCGCGCAACCCTGGTGGGGCTGCGCGGCCGGAATAGGCGCCGTGGTGCGTCAGGCGCCGGGCGTGTCGACGTTGTGGGTGCTGGCAGGCGCCTGGGCCTCGCCCTCTTCCGGCATGCCCCAGGATTCCCAGTCGTCGCCGAACAGTTCCGCCGGGTGCTGCGTGCGGTCCGAGCCGTTGCCGCAGCGCATGTCCTTGGCGGGGCAGTACAGGTCGCAGCCCCAGCACACCCGCTCGGGGTGGGCGGGGGCCTTGGGGAACTTCTTGACTGCCATGGCCTTGCTCCTGTGCCGGTGGTGTGGCTCCGGATTACTTGCGCGCCGGGGGCACGTCGGTGCAGGAGCCGTGCGCCACTTCCGCCGCCATGCCGATGCTTTCGCCCAGCGTGGGGTGCGGGTGGATGGTCTTGCCGATGTCCACGACGTCGGCGCCCATTTCGATGGCCAGGGCGATCTCGCCGATCATGTCGCCGGCGTGGGTGCCAACCATGCCGCCGCCGAGGATCTTGCCGTGGCCGTGCGCCTCGGGGCTGTCGTCGAACAGCAGCTTGGTGACGCCCTCATCGCGGCCGTTGGCGATGGCGCGGCCCGAGGCTGCCCAGGGGAACAGGCCCTTCTTGACCTTGATGCCCTGCGCCTTGGCCTGATCTTCGGTCAGGCCCACCCACGCCACTTCGGGGTCGGTGTACGCCACGCTCGGGATCACGCGGGCGTTGAAGGCGGCGCTGGCCAGCTCCTTGTTGCCCTGCAGTTCACCGGCGATGACTTCCGCCGCCACATGCGCCTCGTGCACCGCCTTGTGCGCCAGCATGGGCTGGCCCACGATGTCGCCGATGGCGAAGATGTGCGGCACGTTGGTGCGCATCTGGATGTCGACGTTGATGAAGCCGCGGTCCGTCACCGCCACGCCGGCCTTGTCGGCGGCGATCTTCTTGCCGTTGGGCGTGCGGCCCACGGCCTGCAGCACGAGGTCGTACGTTTGCGGCTCGGGGACGGTGCCGCCCTCTTCCGCCGGGGCGAACGTGACCTTGATGCCCTCGGGCGTAGCCTCGGCGCCCACGGTCTTGGTCTTCAACATGATGTTGTCGAAGCGCGGGGCGTTCATCTTCTGCCAGATCTTGACCAGGTCGCGGTCGGCGCCTTGCATCAGGCCGTCCATCATCTCGACCACATCCAGCCGCGCGCCCAGCGTGCTGTACACCGTGCCCATTTCGAGGCCGATGATGCCGCCGCCCAGGATGAGCATGCGCTTGGGCACGCCCTGCAGCGCCAGGGCGCCGGTGGAATCGACCACGCGCGGGTCGTTGGGCATGAAGGGCAGGCGCACGGCCTGCGAGCCGGCGGCAATGATGGCCTTCTTGAAGGCGACGACCTTCTTCGTGCCGGTCTTGTCCTGGCCGGTGCCGGTGGTTTCTTCCACTTCGAGGTGGTTGGCTCCGACGAAGGCACCGTAGCCGCGCACGATGGTCACCTTGCGCATCTTGGCCATCTGGGCCAGGCCGCCGGTGAGCTTGCCGATGACCTTTTCCTTGTGGCCGCGCAGCTTGTCGACGTTGACGATAGGCGCGCCGAAGTCCACACCCAGGTCGGCCATGTGGCTGACTTCGTCCATCACGGCGGCCACGTGCAGCAGCGCCTTGGACGGGATGCAGCCCACGTTCAGGCACACGCCGCCCAGGGTGGCGTAGCGCTCGACGACGACGACCTTGAGGCCCAGGTCGGCCGCGCGGAAGGCGGCGCTGTAGCCGCCAGGGCCGCCGCCGAGGACGAGCACGTCGCACTCCAGGTCGGCGCTGCCGCCGAAGCTGGCTGCTTCGGTTTTAGGAGCTTCCGGCGCTTGCGCAGCGGGCGCTGTAGCCGGTTTTTGCTCTGTAACAGAGGGGGCCGCTGCCGGGGCGGCGGCCTGCGCCACCTCCAGCTTCAGCAGCACGCTGCCCTCGGCGATTTTGTCGCCGAGCTTCACGCGCACCTCGCGCACCACGCCAGCGTGGCTGGAGGGGATTTCCATCGAGGCCTTGTCGGACTCGACGGTGACGAGACTCTGTTCGGCCTTGATGGTGTCGCCGGGGTTCACCATCACCTCGATGACGGCCACTTCGGCGAAGTCGCCGATGTCGGGCACCTTGATTTCGATCGTTGCCATGTGCGTTGCCCTCTCGTTACAGCGCGATGCGGCGGAAGTCCGCCAGCAGCGAGGCAAAGTACACGTTGAAGCGCGCGGCGCTGGCGCCGTCGATCACGCGGTGGTCCCAGCTCAGGCTCAGCGGCAGGATCAGGCGCGGGGCGAACTGCTTGCCGTCCCACTTGGGCTCGATGCTGCTCTTGCAGACACCCATGATGGCCACTTCGGGTGCGTTGATGATGGGCGTGAAGTAGCGCCCGCCAATGCCGCCCAGCGAGCTGATGGAGAAGCAGCCGCCCTGCATGTCGGCCGGGGCCAGCTTGCCTTCGCGGGCCTTGCCGGCCAGTTCGCTCATTTCCTTGCTGATCTGGACGATGCCCTTCTGGTCGGCGTCCTTGATGACGGGCACGACCAGGCCGTTGGGCGTGTCGGCGGCAAAGCCGATGTGGAAGTAGTTCTTCAGCACCAGCTGCTCGCCGTCGAGCGAGGCGTTGAACTCGGGGAACTTCTTGAGCGCGGCCACGGCGGCCTTGATCATGAAGGCCAGCATGGTGACCTTGACGCCGCTCTTCTCGTTTTCCTTGTTCAGCTGCACGCGGAAGGCTTCGAGGTCGGTGATGTCGGCATCGTCGTGGTTGGTGACGTGCGGAATCACCACCCAGTTGCGGTGCAAGTTAGCGCCACTGATCTTCTTGATGCGCGAGAGGTCCTTGCGCTCGACCGGGCCGAACTTGGCGAAGTCGACCTTGGGCCAGGGCAGCAGGTTCAGGCCCTCGCCGGAACCACCGCCGCCGCCGGGCGCCTTGGCGGCGGCCGCGCGCGTCTGGGCGGCGCCGGTCATCACGGCCTTGGTGAAGTTCTGCACGTCGTCCTGGGTGATGCGGCCCTTGGGGCCGCTGCCCTTGACCTCGTCCAGCGGCACGCCGAGCGCACGGGCGAACTTACGCACCGAGGGGCTGGCGTGCGGCAGGCCGGCCGTGGGCGTGCCGGGCTGGTGCGCGGGCACCGAGGCTGCGGCGGCGGCGGCCGCCGTGGCAGCGGGTGCGCTGGCGGCAGGTGCCGCCGCCGGGGCAGCAGCCGCCGGAGCAGGCGCGGCGGCGGCTGGCGCGGCCCCGGCCACGCCGGTCATCAGGGCCACGAGGTCGCCGATGTTGACCTTGTCGCCCACCTTGACCTTGAGTTCCTGCACCACGCCAGCGGCGGGCGACGGGATTTCCATGGAGGCCTTGTCGGACTCGACGGTGAACAGCGACTGCTCGGCCTTCACGGTGTCGCCGGGCTGGACCAGCAGCTCGATCACGGCCACGTCCTTGAAGTCGCCGATGTCGGGCACGCGCACTTCCAGCGGGCCGGTGGCGGCAGCGGCCACGGGCGCGGCAGCAGGCGCTTCTGTTTTGATAGCTGCTGGCGCTTGAGCAGCGGGCGCTGGGGCCTGATTTTGTGCAGATTCCGCCGCGCCGCCCGCCACTTCGAGCGTCAGCACCACGGAGCCCTGCTTGACCTTGTCGCCCACCTGCACGCGCAGGTCTTTGACGACGCCGGCGTGGCTCGACGGGATTTCCATCGACGCCTTGTCGGATTCCACGGTGATGAGCGACTGCTCGGCCTTGACCGTGTCGCCGGGCTTGACCAGCAGTTCGATCACGCCCACTTCGTCGAAGTCACCGATGTCCGGGACCTGGATGTCTACCAATGCCATGTTTGTCTCCGGTTCGGTTTAGGCGTACAGTGGGTTGGTCTTGTCGGCCTGGATGCCGTACTTGGCAATGGCTTCGGCCACCTTGGCGGCGGGCACGGTGCCCTGCTCGCTGAGCGCCTTGAGCGCGGCCACCACGATGTAGTGGCGGTTGATCTCGAAGTGCTCGCGCAGCTTGCTGCGGAAGTCGCTGCGGCCGAAGCCGTCGGTGCCCAGCACCTTGTAGGGGCGGCCCGCCGGGATGAAGGGGCGGATCTGCTCGGCGTAGCTCTTCATGTAGTCGGTGGACGCGACCACGGGGCCGGCGTGGGCGCCCAGCTGGCGCGCCACGAAGGAGGCACGCGGAGCTTCGAGCGGGTGCAGCAGGTTCCAGCGTTCGCAGTCCTGGCCTTCGCGGGCCAGTTCGTTGAAGCTGGGGCAGCTCCAGACGTCGGCCTGCACGCCCCAGTCAGCGGCCAGCAGGGTCTGGGCGGCAATGGATTCGCGCAGGATGGTGCCCGAGCCCAGCAGTTGCACGCGCTTGTCGCCCTCGGCGCCCGGCTTGCACAGGTACATGCCCTGGATGATCTGCTCTTCGGTGCCGGGCGTGATGCCGGGCATGGCGTAGTTCTCGTTGAGCAGGGTGATGTAGTAGAAGACGTTTTCCTGCTTCTCCACCATGCGCTTCAAGCCATGGTGCAGGATCACCGCCACTTCGTGCGCGAAGGTCGGGTCGTAGCTCACGCAGTTGGGGATGGTGCCGGCCAGAATGTGGCTGTGGCCGTCTTCGTGCTGCAGGCCTTCGCCGTTCAGCGTGGTGCGGCCCGAGGTGCCGCCCAGCAGGAAGCCGCGCGCCTGCATGTCGCCCGCCGCCCAGGCCAGGTCGCCAATTCGCTGGAAGCCGAACATCGAGTAGTACACGTAGAACGGGATCATGATCCGGTTGTTCGTGCTGTAGCTGGTGGCAGCCGCGATCCAGCTGGCCATGCCGCCGGCTTCGTTGATGCCTTCCTGCAGGATCTGGCCGGCCTTGTCTTCACGGTAGTACATCACCTGGTCGCGGTCGACCGGGGTGTAGAGCTGGCCCTTGGGGTTGTAGATGCCGATCTGGCGGAACAGGCCTTCCATGCCGAAGGTGCGGGCCTCGTCCACGAGAATGGGCACCACGCGCGGACCCAGGGCCTGGTCGCGCAGCAGCTGCGTGATGAAGCGCACGTAAGCCTGGGTGGTGGAGATCTCGCGGCCCTCGGCCGTGGGCTCCAGGATGGCCTTGAAGGTTTCGAGCGCGGGCACGGTGAAATGCTCTTCGGCCTTGGGCAGGCGCTTGGGCAGGTAGCCGCCCAGGGCCTTGCGGCGCTCTTGCAGGTAGCGCATTTCCGGCGTGTCGTCGGCCGGCTTGTAGTACGGCAGGTTGGGCAGCTCGCTGTCGGGGATCGGAATGTTGAAGCGGTCGCGGATGTACTTGATGTCCTCGTCCGACAGCTTCTTGGTCTGGTGCACCGTGTTCTTGCCCTCGCCGGCCTTGCCCATGCCATAGCCCTTGACGGTCTTGACCAGCAGCACCGTGGGCTGGCCCTTGTGCGCGTTGGCGGCGTGGAAGGCAGCGTACACCTTGGCGGGCTCGTGGCCGCCACGGCGCAGGTCGAACACCTCTTCGTCGGTCATGTGCTCGACGAGCTTGAGGGTCTCGGGGTAGCGGCCGAAGAAGTTCTTGCGCACGAAGGCGCCATCGTTGGCCTTCATGGCCTGGTAGTCGCCGTCCAGCGTCTCCATCATCAGCTGCTTGAGCTTGCCGGTCTTGTCGCGTGCCAGCAGCGCATCCCAGCCATTGCCCCACAGCAGCTTGATGACGTTCCAGCCGCTGCCACGGAATTCGCCTTCGAGCTCCTGCACGATCTTGCCGTTGCCGCGCACCGGGCCGTCCAGGCGCTGCAGGTTGCAGTTGATGACGAAGATGAGGTTGTCGAGGTTCTCGCGCGCGGCCAGGCCGATGGCACCCAGGGATTCGGGCTCGTCCATCTCGCCGTCACCGCAGAACACCCACACCTTGCGGTTCTCGGTGTTGGCAATGCCACGGGCGTGCAGGTATTTCAGGAAGCGGGCCTGGTAGATGGCCATCAGCGGGCCCAGGCCCATCGATACAGTGGGGAACTGCCAGAACTCGGGCATCAGCTTGGGGTGCGGGTAGCTGGACAGGCCCTTGCCGTCCACTTCCTGGCGGAAGCTGTCGAGCTGCTCTTCGTTCAGGCGGCCTTCGAGGTAGGCGCGGGCGTAGATGCCGGGGGCGCTGTGGCCCTGGATGTACAGCAGGTCGCCGCCGTGGTCTTCGCTCGCGGCGTGCCAGAAATGGTTGAAACCGGCGCCGAACATGCTGGCGACGGAGGCGAACGAGCCAATGTGGCCGCCCAGGTCACCGCCATCGGCGGGGTCGAGGCGGTTGGCGCGCACCACCATGGCCATGGCGTTCCAGCGCATGTAGGCGCGCAGGCGCTTCTCGATGGCGATGTTGCCGGGACAACGGACTTCCTGCGAAGGCTCGATGGTGTTTACATAGCCCGTGTTGGCCGAGAACGGCATGTCGATGCTGTTCTGGCGTGCATGTTCCAGGAGCTGCTCCAGCAGGAAGTGGGCGCGCTCGGGGCCCTCTTTGTCGATGACGGCGGACAGCGCCTCCATCCATTCACGGGTTTCCTGCAGATCGATGTCGTAATCGGTGGGCGCGCTGTTCACGGCCTGCGAATCGGGCTGAGCGGACATGGGTGTCTCCTGGGTGATGGCCACAATTTAGTACTTGGGCTCTATTTTTGCACAAGATTTCATTTTTTCAAATGGTGCCTGTCAGTTCCATATAGTGATATTTATGCTGCAAGCGCACATTTTGCGCGGACGGTACGGCCGCACCCTCCCCTACACTTGAGGCATGTCAGAAATCACGCCCGTGGAGGCCTTGCCGCCAAAACCCCGACCGCTTGCGGAGTGGTGGCACCGCTGGTGGCGCAGCCTTTCGCCCGTGCGCCAGGACCGCTTTGCCGCGCTCGCACCCCTGGCGGCCGTGCTGCTGTTCATGGCCGCCATCGTGGCCGCCTTCTGGTACCTGCGTGTCGAGGAGGGTGAACGCGAGCAGGAAGCACTGCGCCGCGACGTGGAATACGCCCAGCAGCGCGTGCGCCTGCGCCTGCTGGAGCGCCAGGAGCAGCTCATGCGCATTGCGCGCGACCTGTCCAACCAGGACATGGAGCGCACCCAGTTCGACCAGCGGGCCGAAGCCCTGGTCAGCCAGTACCCCGAGCTGCAGGCCATCACCTGGATCGACGAGCGCGGGCGCATCCGCGCCAGCCACGCCGCGCCCACGCTGGCGGGAAGCCAGGTGCGCGTGGCCGGCGAGGTGCTGCGCAAGGGCAGCACGGCCGACAACTTCGGCCTCACGCGCGACCTGCAGCAGCCGGTCTACGCCCAGCCCGCCGCCACGGGCAGCGACGCAACGCCGCTGCTGCAGCTGCATGTGCCGCTCAACGTGCAGGGCAAGTTCGGCGGCGTGGTGCTGGGCGAATACTCCATCGACAGCCTGCTGCGCTACGGCACGCCCACCGAGGTGCTGGCGCGCTACGCCGTCACGCTGCTTGATGAGAAGGAGCAGGTACTGGCCGGCACGCCGCTGGCGCCGCGCGGCCGGGCGGCGCAGTGGGTACCCTGGAGCGCCAAGGCCAACGAATACGCGGTACCGGTTTCGCCCGTGGGCAACGGCCTGGTGCTGCGCGCCCAGGCCTACCGCACCTCGCTGGGCGTGGTGGGCAGCGGCCTGTTCTGGCTGGTGGGCACGCTGTCGGCCATGACGGCCTGGATGCTGATCGCCACCTGGCGCCACACGCGCCGACGCATGCAGGCGCAGCTGGCCCTGGTGGCCGAAACCAACTTCCGCCGCGCCATGGAAAACTCGGTGCTCACCGGCATGCGCGCGCTCGACATGCACGGCCGCATCACCTACGTGAACGCCGCCTTCTGCCAGATGACCGGGTGGACCGAGGAAGAACTCGTGGGCCAGACCGCCCCCTTCCCCTACTGGCCCGAGTCGGAGTACGAGTCGCTGCATGCCAAGCTGCGCGACGAGCTGAGCGGCAAGACCGTCACCGGGGGCTTCCAGGTGCGCGTACGGCGCAAGACCGGCGCACTGTTCGATGCACGGCTCTACGTTTCGCCGCTGATCGACGCGCGCGGCCAGCAGACGGGCTGGATGACCTCGATGACCGACATCACCGAGCCCAACCGCATCCGCGAGCAGCTCACGGCCTCGCACGAGCGCTTCACCATCGTGCTGGAATCGCTGGACGCCTCGGTCTCGGTCGCGCCCCTGGGCAGCCAGGAGCTGCTGTTCGCCAATAAGCTCTACCGCCAGTGGTTTGGCTCGCACACGGGCGGGCATTTGCAGCTGGTGGCGCAGGCGGGCGTACTGCCGGCCACCGCCGCGAGCGGCGCCGACGACGAGGACGGCCTTATGGGCCTGCCCACCGATTCGCTCACCAGCGCCCACACCGAAAACGCCGAAATCTACCTGCCCGAGCTGGGCAAGTGGCTCGAAGTGCGCTCGCGCTACCTCAGCTGGGTGGACGGCCGCCTGGCGCAGATGGTGATTGCCACCGACATCACGCCGCGCCGCCTGGCCGAAGAGCAGTCGGCGCGCCAGACCGAGCGTGCCCAGTCGGTCAGCCGCCTCATCACCATGGGCGAGATGGCTTCCAGCGTGGCGCACGAGCTGAACCAGCCGCTCACGGCCATCAGCAACTACTGCAGCGGCATCATCTCGCGCATCCACAGCGGCAACCTCAGCCAGGAAGCCCTGCTGACGGCGCTGGAGAAGACGGCGCACCAGGCGCAGCGCGCCGGGCAGATCATCCAGCGCATCCGCGACTTCGTGAAGAAGAGCGAACCCAACCGCCAGCTCGCCGACGTGGCCACCATGGTCAGCGAGGCCGTGGAGCTGGCCGATATCGAGCTGCGGCGCCACAACGTGCGCCTGACCCACTACGTGGCGGCGCGCCTGCCCCAGGTCATGGCCGACTCCATCCTGATCGAGCAGGTGCTCGTCAACCTGATGAAGAACGGCGCCGAATCCATCGCCCACGCCGACCGGCCGCCCGCCGGACGCAGCGTGGAGCTGCGCGTGGTGCCGCGTCAGGTCGACGGCCAGCAGGTGGTGGAGTTCTCGGTGCAGGACACCGGCAAGGGCCTGGCCTCGGAGGTGCTCGAACGCCTGTTCGAGGCCTTCTTCTCCACCAAGAGCGAAGGCATGGGCATGGGCCTGAACCTGTGCCGCAGCATCGTCGAGTCCCACCAGGGGCGGATGCAGGCCGAGAACATCTACAATGGTTCGGAGGTCACGGGCTGCCGGTTTACCTTCTGGCTGCCGCTCGCTGCGCCGCCTGCCAACGACACTACAGATCCTGTAGCAAACGCCCATCCCCCAAGGACAACTGCATGAGCTTGATTCCCAAAAAAGGTACCGTCTATGTGGTCGATGACGACGAGGCCGTGCGCGACTCGCTGCAATGGCTGCTGGAGGGCAAGGACTACCGCGTGCGCTGCTTCGACTCGGCCGAATCCTTCCTCTCGCGCTACGACCCGCGCGAGGTGGCCTGCCTGATCGTCGACATCCGCATGGGCGGCATGACAGGCCTGGAGCTGCAGGACCGCCTGATCGAGCGCAAGTCCCCCCTGCCCATCGTCTTCATCACCGGCCACGGCGACGTGCCCATGGCCGTGAACACCATGAAGAAGGGCGCGCTGGATTTCATCCAGAAGCCTTTCAACGAGGAAGCCCTCGTGAGCCTGGTCGAGCGCATGCTCGACCACGCGCGCCAGGCCTTCGCCGGCTACCAGCAGGCCGCCAGCCGCGACGCCCTGCTCTCCAAGCTCACCAGCCGCGAGGCCCAGGTGCTCGAGCGCATCGTCGCCGGCCGCCTGAACAAGCAGATCGCCGACGACCTGGGCATCAGCATCAAGACCGTGGAGGCGCACCGCGCCAACATCATGGAGAAGCTGGGCGCCAATACCGTGGCCGACCTGCTCAAGATCGCCCTGGGCCAGAACGCGCCCAAGGCCTGATCGCTATTGTTTTCATAGCTTGCAGCGCTTGACAGTCAAGCGCTGCAGCCGTTTTTTATTGATATTCATCGCACCATGACCGCCCAACTGATCGACGGCAACGCCCTCTCCCGCCAACTGCGCTCCAACGTCGCCGAGCGCGCCCTCGCGCTCAAGGCCCGGGGCGTCACGCCCGGCTTGGCCGTGGTGCTGGTGGGCGACAACCCGGCCAGCCAAGTCTATGTGCGCAACAAGGTCAAGGCCTGCCACGACGCTGGGCTCCACTCGGTGCTGGAGCAGTACCCCGCCGACCTCGGCGAGGCCGAGCTGCTGGCGCGCGTGGAAGCGCTGAACAACGACCCCGCCATCCACGGCATCCTGGTGCAACTGCCCCTGCCCGCGCACATCGACGCGCAGAAGGTCATCGAAGCCATCTCGCCCGCCAAGGATGTGGACGGCTTCCACATCGCCAGCGCCGGCGCGCTGATGACCGGCATGCCTGGCTTCTGGCCCTGCACGCCCTACGGCTGCATGAAGATGCTCGAATCCATCGACTACGACCTGCGCGGCAAGCACGCCGTCGTCATCGGCCGCAGCAACATCGTGGGCAAGCCCATGGCGCTGATGCTGCTGGCCAAGGATGCCACCGTCACCGTCTGCCATTCGCGCACGAAGGATCTCAAGGCCCAGACGCTGCAGGCCGACGTGATCGTCGCCGCCGTGGGCAAGCGCAACGTGCTTACGGCCGACATGGTCAAGCCCGGCGCCGTGGTGCTGGACGTGGGCATGAACCGCAACGACGAAGGCAAACTCTGCGGCGACGTGGACTTCGACAGCGTGAAAACCGTGGCCGGCCACATCACCCCCGTGCCCGGCGGCGTAGGCCCCATGACCATCACCATGCTGCTGGTCAACACCCTGGAAGCCGCTGAGCGCGCGGCGCAGGCCTGACACCCCATCTTTTCCTTCCAACCGCTTGAACCAACCCACCGCGCAGCCATCTATTCCTGCATGAGCAATCCCCTCCTCGACTTCTCCGACCTGCCCGCGTTCGACCGCATCGCCCCCGGCGACGTCGCGCCCGCCATCGACACCCTGCTCGAACGCGCCAACGCTGCGCTCGAAGCCGTGACGGCGGCCGACTTCCCGGCCCGCTGGGATGCCATTGCCAAGGTCCTGGACGTCGCCACCGAGGAGCTGGGCCGTGCCTGGGGCGCCGTGAGCCACCTCAACAGCGTGGCCGACACGCCCGAACTGCGCGCCGCCTATAACGAAGCGCTGCCGCGCGTCACCGAGTTCTGGACGCGCCTGGGCGCCGACGAGCGCCTGTACGCCAAGTACAAGGCCATCGACCCGGCCTCGGTCAACGCCGAGCAGCGCCAGGCGCTGAAGAACGCGGTGCGCAACTTCGTGCTGTCCGGCGCCGAGCTGACTGGCGCCGACAAGGAGCGCTTCGCCCAGATCCAGGAGCGCCAGGCCGAGCTGCAGCAGAAGTTCAGCGAGAACACGCTGGACGCCACCGATGCCTTTGCCTATTACGCTGACGAGGCCGAACTCGACGGCGTGCCCGACGACGTGCGCCAGGCGGCCCGCGCGGCCGCCCAGGCCGAGGGCAAGGAGGGCTACAAGCTCACGCTGAAGATGCCCTGCTACCTGCCGGTGATGCAGTTCGCCAAGAGCAGCGCCCTGCGCGAGCGGCTCTACCGCGCCTACGCCACCCGCGCCTCCGACCAGGCCGAGGGTGAAGCCAAGCGCTTCGACAACAGCGCCTTCATCCGCGAAATCCTGGCGCTGCGCCAGGAAGAGGCGCGCCTGCTGGGCTATGTGAATTTCGGCGAGGTATCCGTGGTGCCCAAGATGGCGCAGTCGCCCGCCGAGGTGGTGGCCTTCCTGCGCGATCTGGCGCGCCGCGCCCGCCCTCACGCCGAGAAGGACGTGGCCGACCTGCGGGCTTTCGCCGCCGATCACCTGGGATTGAACGATCCGCAGGCCTGGGACTGGCCCTACGTGGCCGAGAAGCTCAAGGAAGCCCGCTACGCTTTCAGCGAGCAGGAGGTCAAGCAGTACTTCACGGCCCCGCGCGTGCTCGCCGGCCTGTTCAAGATCATCGAAACGCTGTTCGAGGTCGCCATCCGCCCCGACCAGGCGCCCGTGTGGCACCCGGCGGTGGCGTTCTACCGCATCGAGCGCGCGGGCCAGCTCGTGGGGCAGTTCTACCTCGACCAGCCGGCACGCACCGGCAAGCGTGGCGGCGCCTGGATGGACGACGTGCGTACGCGCTGGCTGCGCCCCGACATCGGCCAGCTTCAGACGCCCGTGGCGCACCTGGTGTGCAACTTCGCCGACGGCGTGGACGGCAAACCCGCGCTGCTTACGCACGACGACGTCACCACCCTGTTCCACGAGTTTGGCCACGGTCTGCACCACATGCTGACGCAGGTGAACGAGCGCGATGTCTCGGGTATCGGCGGCGTCGAGTGGGATGCGGTCGAGCTGCCGAGCCAGTTCATGGAGAACTTCTGCTGGGAATGGGAGGTGCTGCAGCATATGACCGCCCATGTGGACACCGGCCAGCCCTTGCCGCGTGCCCTGTTCGACAAGATGACCGCGGCCAAGAACTTCCAGAGCGGCATGCAGACGCTGCGCCAGATCGAGTTCTCGCTGTTCGACATGTTGCTGCACACCGAGCACGACCCGGCGCAGGACTTCATGCCCCTGCTGGGCCTGGTGCGCTCCGAGGTGGCCGTGCTGCAGCCGCCAGCGTTCAGCCGCACGGCGCACACCTTCAGCCACATCTTCGCGGGCGGCTACGCCGCTGGCTACTACAGCTACAAGTGGGCCGAGGTACTCTCGGCCGACGCCTACGCGGCCTTCGAGGAAACCGCCCTGGCCGACGGCTCGCACAGCGCCGAGACAGGCCGCCGCTACCGCCAGGCCATCCTCGAAGCAGGCGGCAGCCGCCCGGCCATGGAGTCTTTCAAGGCCTTCCGCGGACGCGAACCCAGCCTGGACGCCCTCTTGCGCCACCAGGGCATGGCCTGACAATATGCGCTTGCAGGCAACGGCCTGCGCCAGACCCGGAGACACCACGATGAAGCTGCCGCACCCCACCCCTGCCCTGCTCGCCCTGCTGTGCTCGCTGGCCTTCAACGGCACGGCCCAGGCCCAGCAAGTCCACCGCATCGTCGGCCCGGATGGCAAGGTCACCTTCTCCGACCGCGCCCCTCCGGACGGCAAGGGCACGACCGCGGCGACAGCGGGTGGCGGTGCCGCCCCCGCATCGTCCAACGACGCCCTGCCCTACGATCTGCGCCAGATCGCCAACCGCTTCCCCGTCACGCTGTACACCGGCACCGACTGCGCGCCCTGTACGGGTGCGCGCAACCTGCTGGTCAACCGAGGGGTGCCATTCACCGAGCGCACTGTCGGCAGCAACGAGGATATCGAGACCCTGCAGCGCCTAAGCGGCTACTCGGGCCTGCCGTTCGGCACCATCGGCCAGCAGCAGCTGCATGGCTATTCGGAAAGCGAATGGACGCAGTACCTCGATGCAGCGGGCTACCCCAAGCAATCGAAGCTACCCGCCAACTACCGCAGGCCAGCCGCCACGCCACTGACTGCGGCCAAACCGGCAGCGCCCGCCGCGCCCCCCGAGGAAGCGCCCACCACGCGGGCCACGCCGCGCGCGCGCCCGGCGCCCGATCCGGCCCCCGGCGGCGCCAGCCCGGCGAACCCAGCCGGCATCCGTTTCTGAGGCCCGGCCCCGTTCGGGGCCGATGCGCCGCTCAATACGCGAGCGTCTTCACACCCTGCGCCGTGCCCAGCAGGCAAATCTGTGCCTTCTGGTGCGCAAAGATGCCCACCGTCACCACGCCAGGCCACTGGTTGATCTCCGACTCCAGCGCCAGCGGGTCGGTGATGGACAGGCCCGTCACGTCCAGGATGTGCTGACCATTGTCGGTCACCAGCGGCTGGCCGTTCTTCAGGCGCAGTGTCGCCTGGCCGCCCAGGGCGCCAAAGCGGCGAGCGATCTGCGCCGCGGCCATGGGAATCACTTCCACTGGCAGCGGAAAGCGCCCCAGCACGTCCACCAGCTTCGATTCATCGGCGATGCAGACGAACTGGCGCGCCAGCGCGGCAACGATCTTCTCGCGCGTGAGCGCAGCGCCGCCACCCTTGACCATGTGGCCCCGGCCGTCGATCTCGTCGGCGCCGTCCACGTACACCGACAGCTGCTCCACCTCGTTGGCGTCGAACACCGGGATGCCGATGGCGCGCAGGCGCTCGGTGCTGGCGACGGAGCTGGACACCGCGCCGCGCACCTGGTCCTTGACGGTGGCTAATGCGTCGATGAACTTGTTGACCGTGGAGCCAGTGCCCACGCCCACGATGTCGCCGGGCACGATGTAGCGCAGGGCTGCCTGGCCGACCAGGGCCTTGAGTTCGTCTTGGGTCAGGGGGGTAGGTGTCGTCATGGGGGAAAATCGGGGGTGAACCCTTGATTATCCCCATGTCACTGATCCCCTACGCCCTTACCCGCCCATTCCTGTTCGGCCTGGATGCCGAAGCCGCCCACGACCTCACCATGGACATGCTCGCGCGCGGCCAGGGCACGCCCCTGCAGTGGGCCTGGTGCAACGAGACCGTACACGACCCCGTCACACTGGCTGGCCTGCAGTTTCCCAACCGCGTCGGCCTGGCCGCCGGCCTGGACAAGAACGCCCGCTGCATCGACGCGCTGGGTGCCATGGGCTTCGGCTTCGTCGAGGTGGGCACGGTCACGCCCAAGGGCCAGCCCGGCAACCCCAAGCCGCGCATGTTCCGCCTGCCCGAGGCGCGCGCGCTCATCAACCGCCTGGGCTTCAACAACGACGGGCTGGAAGCCTTCCTGCACAACGTGCAGCAGGCGAAATTCCGCCGCCAACAGAAGCCCATGCTGCTGGGCCTGAATATCGGCAAGAACGCCGCCACGCCCATCGAAGATGCCACGCGCGACTACCTCACCTGCCTCGATGGTGTCTATCCGCACGCGGACTACGTCACGGTGAACATCAGCTCGCCCAACACCAAGAACCTGCGCGCCCTGCAGAGCGACGAAGCGCTCGACGCCCTGCTTGGCGCCATCGCCGAGCGGCGCGAAGCACTGGCGCAGCAGCACGGCAAGCGGGCACCCCTTTTCGTGAAGATCGCCCCCGACCTCGACGAGGCCCAGGTGGCCGTGATCGCCGCCACCCTGCAACGCCACGGCATGGACGGCGTGGTGGCCACCAACACCACCATCGGCCGCGGCGCCGTGCAGGGCCTACGCCATGCCGAGGAAACCGGCGGCCTGAGCGGCGCGCCCGTGCTGGAGCCGAGCAACCAGGTCATCCGCCAGCTGCGCGCGGCCCTGGGCAGCCGCTTTCCCATCATCGGTGTGGGCGGTGTCATGAGCGCGGACGATGCCGTGAGCAAGATCCGCGCGGGCGCCGATGTGGTGCAGATCTACACCGGCTTGATCTACGAAGGCCCGGCACTGGTGGCTCGTGCGGCACGCGCCATCAAGGCCATGGCCTGAAAACGGCTGCGGGGCTCAGAGGCCCCGCAGGTGTTTGGCGCGCCGCAACCAGCGGTTCAGCGGCCGCGCAGCTTGAGCACCAGGGGCAGCAGCACGCCAGCCCAGCGCACAAGCCGGCCCGGTCCTGCCATGAGGGCAGCACCAGCGACGGCCGCCACCGCCACGGGATGCTCCCGGGTGAACCACACCAGCCGCTGCACCAAAGGCGCATCGACGGGCATGGTGTCCTGGCTCTCGGCCTGGGCCTCGGCCTGCAGACGTTGCACGCGGCGCGCGCGCAGGCGCTCGCGCTGGGCGGCAATGCGCTCCAGCACGCGCTGCTGCGCGGGCGTGGGATGGGGCGCGAGCGCCCCGATGGAGGACGCGGGCTGGTTCACAGTTGCTCCTTGATCTCGCGCCAGTCCTGGGCCAGCTCTTTGCGCGTGAGCGCAAAGGCGTTGCCCGCCTGCCGCGCCACGCCCATGAGGGCCACCAGCGCGCCCACCCAGGCCACCAGCCAGGTGCCGGCGACTAGCCAGGCGACCAGGACGCGGTACGGCGTATCCCAGAACTGCACCATCAATGCGGCGGAGAGCAGGATCAGGGTGACCACGGTCAGGGCCGCCACCGCGATGGTGAGCAACAGGATCTGGCGCAGGCGCTGTTTCTGGTCCTGCCACTCGAGGCGCGCCAGCTCGACGCGGTCTTCGGCGGCCATGGCGCCTTCGATGGCGGCTGCGCGCCAGCGCAGCACAAAGGCTTCAAGCCCCAACAGGGAAATCCAGTTCATGCATTTCTCCCAGCGGCCCGCAGGCCCTGTTTGCCGGGCAAAAGCCCCTCAACGGCGCGCAAGCAGGAAACCCAGCAGCGCACCGACAGCCAGCGCGGCGCCGGCGACGCGCCAGGGTTCGTCATGGGCGTAGCGGTCGGCGGCACGGGCGGCGTCCTTGGCCTGGTGGGCGGCCTCCTGGGCAGCGCGCACGGCGGCGTCGCGCACGTTATGCATGCCGTCGTCCAGACGCTGGCGCAGCACCTTGATCTCGGGCACGCTGTCAAGGTCCTTGCTGGCCATCAGGCCGCGCAGGTCGGCCACCAGCTTTTCCAGCTCGGTTTGGGTGCTGTGCAGAGTATCGGAAGCAGAGGTCGTCATACAGGCCTTTCTTTTGCAGTTCACTGTCGAGATCGTTGCACCGCAGCGTATCTGCGCGCGCTAAAGGATCATCTTAGCCGTGCACAGGCCACCTTCATGCAAAAAAGTGCTGCTGAGTGTGGGATTCAACCCGCCTCGCCCAGCAGCCCCGCCACATGTTCGCCAAGCGCCAGCGCGCTGGTGAGCCCCGGTGATTCGATGCCGAACAGGTTGACCAGCCCTGCGACACCATGCACCGACGGCCCCTGGACCACGAAATCGGTGATCACGCCCTGTGGGCTGAAGACTTTGGGCCGGATGCCGGCATAGCCTGGCGCCAGCGCACCATCGCGCAGCGCGGGCCAGTATTTGCGCACCTCGGCATAGAAGGCATCGCCACGCGCCGGGTCCACCACCAAGTCGTCCGGGGCATCGACCCATTGCACGTCGGGCCCGAACTTGGCCTGTCCGCCGAGGTCGAGCGTGAGGTGCACGCCCAGCCCGGCCACCTCGGGCACGGGGTAGATCAGGTGCGTGAACGGCGCACGACCCGCCAGCGTGAAATAGTTGCCCTTGGCAAAGCGCGCCTGGGGCACATGCGATGGGTCCAGTCCCTGGAAGCGCGCAGCCAGGGCCGGCGCGGCCAGACCGGCTGCATTGACCACGGTGCGTGCTGACAGCTGCGTGCCGTCTTCTGCTATTAATTCAATAGCTTTCGGCGCACAACGGGCATGCCCCAGGGGCGAATTCAATGCCACCATCCCGCCCGCATTCTCCAGGTCTCCCTGCAATGCCAGCATCAGGCCGTGGCTGTCCACGATGCCGGTGTCGGGCGAATGCAGCGCCGCCACGCATTCCAGCGCGGGCTCCAGCGCCCGGGCGGCGTCACGTTCCAGCCACTCCAGCGCCACGCCGTTGCCGCGTGCATGCTCCTGCACAGCGCGCAGGGCGGGCAACTGCTCCACCGACGTGGCCACGACCAGCTTGCCACAGCGGCGGTGCGGCACATTCCGCTCGGCGCAGTAGGCATACATCAGTTCGCGGCCCTGCACGCACAGGCGGGCCTTGAGTGACCCCTGCGCGTAGTAGAGCCCGGCGTGGATGACCTCGCTGTTGCGCGAACTGGTGCTCGTGCCAATGGCGTCCTGCGCCTCCAGCACCAGCACCTCGCGCCCGCGCAGCGCCAAGGCACGGGCCACGGCCAGCCCCACCACGCCCGCGCCCACCACCACGCAATCGACCTTATCCACCATCTACCTCTCCCTCAGGACGTGTTGACGATCTCAGGCCTGCTCGAAGCCTTCGAGCACGTTCACGGCGTTCGTCCCCAGCTCGGCAGCGGCATAGCCACCTTCAAGCACGAACACCGTGGGCAGTCCCAGCCGCGCGAGCCGCTCGCCCAGGCGCAGGAAGTCCGCCGAGGCCAGGGCGAAGCGCGAGATCGGGTCGCCCTCGTAAGTGTCGAGCCCGAGTGAAACCACCAGGGCGTCGGTGCGGCATCCCGCGATGCGCAGACAGGCCTGCTCCAGCGCGCCGAACCAGGCTTGCACGCTGCTGCCGGCGGGCAAGGGCAGGTTCAGATTGAAGCCCGCCCCCACGCCAGCGCCTGTTTCGTCGGCATGGCCCAGATAGAACGGGTATTCCGTGCGGGGGTCGCCATGGATGCTGACAAACAGCACATCGGCGCGTTCATAGAAGATGCTTTGCGTGCCGTTGCCGTGGTGGTAGTCCACGTCGAGCACGGCAACATGGCCGGCGCCCTGGTCGCGCAGCCACTGCGCGGCCACGGCGGCGTTGTTGAGGAAGCAGTAGCCCCCCATGAAGTCCGGCCCCGCATGGTGGCCGGGCGGGCGCGTGCAGCAGAACGCAGCCCGTGCACCGCTGGCCACGCGCGCTGCGGCGCTGGCGGCCGCGTCGGCCCCGGCCTTGGCGGCCTGCCAGGTGCCGGCGGCCAGGGGCGAGCCGTTGTCCATGGAGTACAGCCCGAGTTTGGCGACGAAGTTGTCGGGTTCGATGTCGCTGCGCAGCGTGCGAACCGGCCAGACCGAGGGAAATGGCTGCACGCCGGCATTGGCCGGGTCGACCGCCAGCCACTGCGGCCAGGCGGTCTGCAGGAACCGCAGGTAGCGCGGTGCGTGGATACGCTCCAGCACGGCGCTGCTGTCCTGATCGGGCGCCTGCAGCGCATGGCCGCGCTCGGTCAGGCGGGTCTCGACGTAGTCGGCGCGCGCGGGCTTCTCGAAGCACGGCACGCGCTCGCCCCGGAAGAACTCGTGGGTTGGGGCGTGCAGGTGGTGCAGCGGGTTGTGGAAGGTGATCATGCGCCGAGTTTACGGGCGCATGCGGCACCAAAGGATCAGGCCTAGATCTCCGCCCAAGGCTGCGGCCGCGCCCCGCCCGCGAACAGCGGATGTGCCTGCGCCTCCACCAGCGTGAGCACCGGCGTCACACAGGCGTCGGCCTCGGCGAAGCGCTCGCTCCACACCGCCAGCGGCTGCGATGCCACGAGCCGCGCCACCTCGGCGTGCAGGGCCAAGCCATCGGGGGAACCGGGGAGTTGTCCGCGCTGCCAGTGGCGCGGCACCCAGTCGGTCCGGCCGAAGACCTCGCACGCTGCCTTCCAGAACTTGAACTCCAGTGCGCCCACCGCGAGGTGCCGGCCATCCTGCGTGGCGTAGAGGTTGTAGCAGGGCAAGGCCCCGTTGAGCAGGTCTTCGCCCGCTCCGGGGCGGTGCCCCAGCAGCGGTGCGAGCATGGCGCCCGTGGCCTTGGGCATGACGAGCTGGGCATGCAGGCCGTGGGCCATGCTCACGTCCAGGTGCCGGCCCTGCCCCGTCTTCTGCGCCTCGAACACCGCCGAAAGCACGGCGATGCAGGCCATGGCGCTCCCACCGGCCAGGTCGCCCCACTGCACATTCGGCAGGGCCAGCTCGCCCGTGGGCGCGCGCATCTGGTCGAGCACGCCCGACAGCGCCATGAAGTTGAGGTCGTGCCCCGCCTTCTGCGCCCAGGGGCCCTGCTGGCCGTAGCCCGTGAGGGACACCATCACCAGCCGTGGGTTGAGCGCATGCAGGGCCGGCGCGTCCAGCCGCAGGCCCTGCAGCACACCGGGGCGAAAGCTGTCGAGCAGCACGTCGGCGTCCTGCACCCAGGCACGCAGCCGGTCGAGGTCGGCGCTGCTGCGGAAGTCGACGGTGCGGCATTCCTTGCCGTGGTTCAGCGCCTCGAACAGCGCCGCCAGTGGCCGCGCGGGGTCGCCCTCGGGTGGCTCCACCTTGACGATGGTGGCACCCAGGTCGGCCAGCAGGCGCGTGGCGAACGGCCCGGGCAGGTTGCGTGTGAGGTCGAGCACGCGCAGACCGGAGAGCAGTGGCGGCATGGAAGTCATTCAATTTCACCCATTTTTTGTACCGCTCCCTTGCGCTTGCATTCGACGCAGCGCAGGCCAGCGGCCGCCGTGCAAGGGCCTGGGCCGGCCGCGCCGCACCGCCGCACTAAGCAAAGTCTCCCTTCCCGCAAAGCGCAGCTTTGCGAGAGAAGGGGGAAGGCGCACAGCACCACAGGGGGTTGTTCTCTACAACCCCAACTGCTTGGCGATGATCTCGTTCATGATCTCGTGCGTTCCGCCGCCGATGGAGAGGATGCGGCTGTCGCGGTACAGGCGCTCGACCAGCGATTCGCGCATGTAACCCATTCCGCCGAAGATCTGCACGGCCTCGTGCGTCACCATGTCGGCCACCGAGGTGGCGAAGTTCTTCGCTATGGACACCTCGGCAATGGCCGGCTCGCCCGCCTGCATGCGTGCAGCGCAGCGGTAGGCGTATTCGCGCGCGACGTCCACCTGCGTGGCCATCTCGGCCAGCTTGTGGCGGATGACCTGGTGCTTGGCCAGCGGCTTGCCGAACGTGCGGCGTTCCTTCACGTAGGCCAGGCACTGCTCCAGCGCAAGCTGGGCCGTCATGTAGGCCATGATGGCCAGGCTCAGGCGCTCCGACTGGAAGTTGGCCATGATGGTGAGAAAGCCCGAGTTCTCAGGCCCCAGAAGATGCCCCACGGGAACACGGCAGTCCTGGAAATACAGTTCGGCGGTATCAGAAGCCCACCACCCCATCTTGCGGAGCGGTCGACCGACCGAAAAGCCCGGCGTGCCCTTTTCAATGAGCAGCAAGGACACGCCGCCAAAGCCTTCTTCGCCGGTGCGCACGGCGACGGTGTACCAGTCGGCGCGCACCCCCGAGGTGATGAAGGTCTTGGAGCCATTGACAACGTAGTGGTCGCCGTCGCGCACCGCGCGTGTGCGCAGGTTGGCCACGTCCGAGCCGCCGCTAGGCTCGGTGACCGCCAGCGCGATGATCTTCTCACCCGCCAGCACCTCCGGCACCACCTGCTGCCTGAGCGCCTCCGATCCCATGCGCCAGACAGGCGGAAGGCCTATGTCCAGCGAGCCCAGGCTGGCGACAAAACCGCCCGAGCCGCTGCGCATCAGTTCTTCACTGGCGGCCACCTTGAGGAAGACATCCAGCTCGCCCGTACCTCCGAATTCGACCGGGTGCCCGATACCCAGAAGGCCCAGACGGCCCGCCTGCTGGTAGACCTCGCGCGGGAAGCCGCCCGCCTCTTCCCAGGCGTCGATGTGCGGCTTGACGGCCTCGTCGACGAAGCGCCGCATGGTGGAGCGCACCATGGCGTGCGTCTCGCCGAAATAGTCCACATACACACCGGCCAGCTGCGGGTCACGCATCCTCGAACCCCCCGCCTTCCTGGGCCATCTTCACCACGATGGCAGCGGGCTCGAAACGCGCGCCATGCTGCCGCGCCAGTTCGCGCGAGCGCTCGACGAAATGCCGTGCGCCCATGGCGTTGATGAACTGCAGGGCACCGCCCTGGTGCGGCGCGAAGCCCCAGCCGAAGATGGAGCCGATGTTGGCGTCGGCCACGGAGCGCACCACGTTTTCCTCAAAACAGCGCGCCGCTTCGTTGGCCTGGATGAACATCAACCGGTCCACCAGCTCATGCTGCGCGGGCTGGTCGGTGCGTGGGGGGTAAAGCCGGGTGAGGTCGGGCCACAGCGCCTTCTCTTTGCCCTGGTAGTCGTAGAAGCCCTTGCCAGCCTTCTTGCCCACGCGGCCCAGTTCACCGCCCAGCTGGCGCAGCACGGCCTCGCCCGGGTGCACGGGGTGGCTCCTTCCCTCGGCCTCCAGGTCGCGGCGCGTCTGGTCGCTCACATGCAGCGAGAGGCTGAGCGACACCTCGTCCTGCAGGGCCAGTGGCGGCATGGGCATGCCGGCCTTGACGCCGGCCACCTCGATGGAACGCGGATGCACGCCCTCGGCGAGCATGGCAATGCCCTCCATCACATAGGTGGCGAACACGCGCGAGGTGTAGAAGCCCCGGCTGTCGTTGACCACGATGGGCGTCTTGCCGATCTGCAGCACATAGTCGAAGCCACGCGCCAGCGTTTCGTCGGACGTGTGCTGGCCCACAATGATCTCGACCAGCGGCATCTTGTCCACGGGCGAGAAGAAATGCAGGCCGATGAAGTTCGCCGGACGGCGGCTCACCTGGGCCAGGCCCGTGATGGGCAGCGTGGAGGTGTTGGAGGCGAACACCGCGTCCTCACCAATCACTGCCTCAGCCAGCTTGGTGCAGTCGGCCTTGATGGCGCGGTCCTCGAACACGGCCTCGACCACCAGATCGCAGCCTTGCAGGTCTTGGTAGCGCATGGTGGGCAGAATGCGCGCCAGCAGCGCATCACGCTTTTCCTGCGTGGTTTTGCCGCGCGCGAGAGCCTTGTCCAGCAGGCCCTGCGAGTAGGCCTTACCCTTTTCGGCGTTTTCCTGCGCGGTGTCGAGCAGCACCACCTCGATACCGGCCTTGGCCGACACGTAGGCGATGCCCGCGCCCATCATGCCGGCACCCAGGATGCCGACCTTTTTCACCTTGCCCTGCGGCTGGCTCGCGGGGCGCGACTGCCCCTTCTTGATCGCGTTGAGCTGGTACCACAGCGTGCCGATCATGTTCCTGCTGGCCTGCGAAACGATGCACGCCGCGAAATAGCGTGACTCGACCTGCAGCGCGCTGTCGATGTCGAGCAGACACCCCTCGAACAGGCAACTCATGATGTGCGTGATGGCCGGGTAGTTGCCATGGGCCTTAGCATTGGCCATGGAGGGAGCGATGGCCAGCATCTGCACCACGGCAGGACTCTTGCTGTCGCCACCCGGAATGCGGAAGCCCTTGCCGTCCCAAGGCTGCACGGGCCGGGGGTTGGCCAGGCACCAGGCACGTGCCTTCGCCAACAGCTCCTCGCGCGAGCCGGCCAGTTCGGTCAGTATCCCCAGGCCCAACGCCTTGGCAGGGCTGAGCTCCGTGCCCTGGGCGATGAGCTCGAAGCTCTTCTGGATGCCGATCAGGCGTGGCAGGCGCTGCGTGCCGCCGCCGCCGGGCAGCAGGCCGAGCTTGACTTCGGGCAGGCCGATCTTGGCCTTGGGGTCGTCGATGGCGAAGCGCGCATGGCAGGCCAGCGCCAGTTCCAGGCCGCCGCCCAGCGTGGTGCCGTTGAGCGCGGCCACCACGGGCTTGCCGCACTTTTCCATGCGGCGCAGCAGTGCCTTGAGTTCTTCGCCCAGTTGGAAGGCCTGCTCGGCGGTGGTGATCTGGCTGAGCTGATCGATGTCGGCGCCGACGATGAAGCTGGGCTTGCTCGAGGTGAGCACCAGGCCCTTGAGCGCGTCGTCCTTTTCCAGCCGTTCGAGCAGCGCGGCGAAACCACCCAGCAGGCTGGGGTTGAGGACGTTCATGGCGCGGCCGGGCTGGTCGAAGGTGACCAGGCCGATGCCGCTGGCATCCACGTCGAAGGTGACGGAGTCTTGCTGTGTCATGTTGCGGCCTCGCTTCAAACGCGTTCGATAAGGGTGGCGATGCCCATGCCGGCACCGACGCACAGGGTTGCCATGGCGGTGGATTTGCCGGTGCGTTCCAGTTCGTCCAGTGCCGCGCCCAGGATCACGGCGCCCGTGGCGCCCAGGGGGTGGCCCATGGCGATGGCACCGCCATTGACGTTCACGCGGTCCAGCGAGACGCCCAGGTCGCGCGCTGTCTTCATGGGCACCGTGGCGAAGGCCTCGTTGATCTCCCACAGATCAATGTCCGAGGGCACCATGCCCACCTTGGCCAGCGCCTTACGGCAGGCCGGCGTGGGGCCGGTCAGCATGATGGTCGGCTCGGAGCCGATCACGGCGCACATTCGCACCCGGGCACGCGCCTTGAGGCCCGCTTTCTCGCCCGCTGCCTTGCTGCCCAGCAGCATCAGCGCCGCGCCGTCTACGATGCCCGAGGAGTTGCCCGCGTGGTGGTGGTGCTGGATCTTTTCGATGGTGGTGTACTTGTCGAGCGCCGTGGCGTCAAAGCCCATGCCTCCGATCATCTCGAACGAGGGGCTGAGCTTGGCCAGCGACTCCACCGAGGTGCCGGGGCGGATGGTTTCGTCGCGGTCCAGCATCACCATGCCATTGAGGTCCTTCACCGCCACCACGGAGCGCGCGAAGCGCCCCTCGGCCTGCGCCCGCGCGGCGCGGCGGTGCGACTCGGCCGCGAAGGCATCGAGATCCTGGCGGCCGAATCCTTCCAGCGTGGCGATGAGGTCAGCACTGATGCCCTGCGGCACGAAGGCCGTGCCGTGGTTGACGCGCGGGTCCATGACCCAGGCGCCGCCGTCGCTGCCCATGGCCCAGCGGCTCATGGATTCGACACCGCCGGCAACCACCATGTCCTCCATGCCCGACATGATCTTGGCCGTGGCCAGGTTCACCGCCTCCAGGCCCGAGGCGCAGAAGCGCGACAGCGTCACGCCCGCGGCGGTCTCGGCCCAGCCGGCGTCCAGCACGGCGGTGCGGGCGATGTCGGCGCCCTGCTCGCCCACGGGTGTGACGCAGCCGAGCACCACGTCGTCCACCAGCGCGGTGTCGAGCCGGTTGCGCTGCTGCAGCGCCTGCAGCAGGGTGCGCAGCAGCCACACAGGCGTGGCCTGGTGCAGGCTGCCGTCCTTCTTGCCCTTGCCGCGCGGCGTGCGCACGGCGTCGTAAATGTAGGCTTCGGTCATTGGGGGGAAGCTCCTGGAGAGATGGAATGGTTTGAGGTACGGGCCTTACAGGAAACGCGAGGCCAGCTCCTTCATGATTTCGTTGGTACCGCCATAGATGCGTTGCACGCGGGCGTCGGCGTACAGGCGGGCAATCGGGTATTCCTTCATGTAGCCGTAGCCGCCAAACAGCTGCAGGCATTCGTCGATCAGCTTGCACTGGTTGTCGGTGATCCAGTACTTGATGAGCGCGGCGCGGTCCACGCCCAGTTCGCCCTGGAGGTGCGCGACCATGGCCGCATCGACCAGCGCGCGCGACGCCAGCAGCAGCGCCTGGCATTCAGCCAGCTTGAAGCGCGTGTTCTGGAACGAAAAGATGGGCTTGCCGAAAGCCTGGCGCTCCTTGGTGTAGGCCAGGGTCTCCTGCATGGCCAGCTCCATGGCCGCGATGCCGCCAAGGGCGACGATCAGGCGCTCCTGCGGCAGTTCTTGCATGAGCTGGATGAAACCCTGGCCCTCACGCCCACCGAGCAGGTTGCCGGCCGGCACCACCACGTCGTCGAAGAAGAGTTCGGAGGTGTCCTGCGCGTCCATGCCCAGTTTGTCGAGGTTGCGGCCGCGCCGGAAGCCCGGCGCCTCATCGGTCTCCACCACGACCAGTGACATGCCCTGCGCACCCTGGTCCTTGTCGGTCTTGCAGACGACGATGACGAGGTTGGCAAGCTGGCCGTTGGTGATGAAGGTCTTGCTGCCGTTGATGCGGTAGCTGCCGCCCTCCTTCGCGGCCGTGGTGCGCACGCCCTGCAGATCGGAGCCCGTGCCGGGCTCGGTCATGGCGATGGCGCCAATCAGCTCGCCCGTGGCCAGGCGCGGCAGCCAGCGCTGCTTTTGCTCCTCGGTGCCGTGGTGCAGGAGGTAGGGAGCCACGATGCCCGAGTGCAGCGAGCCACCGAAGCCCGCGATGCCCGCCGCGCCCTGGCCCAGGATCAGCGCGGCCTCATGGCCGAAGTCGCCGCCCGCGCCGCCGTAGACCTCGGGCATGGAGGCGCAGAGGAAACCATTGGCCCCGGCTTCTTCCCAGGCCTGCCGGTCCATCATGCCGGCCTCGCGCCAAGCCGCGTCCCTGGGCCCCCACTGCTCCTTGAAGAACCGGCTGGCCGAGTCATACAGCATCTGGTGCTCTTCGGTCATCCAGGCGGGGGCGAAATTTTGAATAGCCACGGGTCAGTTCCTCATGTGATGGCAGTCGCTGCTGGCTGCAGAAAGAAAAGGTAATTCAAATTACCAGTTACTCCAGAACAGACCAATCTTGGGGCGCACTCCTGTTGATCGCAGGACGAAAGAAGTGACGCACCTGCGCATCTTGACCATACAGGACAGCCAAGACAAGCTGCCGCGATCCCTTTTTACTGCCGATGGGAGCATTTGGTAATATGGATTTCCATGACAGCACCGACGACCGCCACCCCATCGCACCAGGCCCCTCGCACCCGGCTGGCTCACATGCGCGGCGACACGCAGGCGCGTATCGAGAAGGCGGTGCTGGACCTTTTTTCCAGCCGGGACTTCCACGAGGTCGGCCTGATCGACGTGGCACGTGCCGCCAACGTGTCGCTGCAGACCATCTACAAGTATTTCGGCAGCAAGGAAGCGCTGGTCTACGCCATGCTCGACGTGATGCTGGGCCGCCTCGCCGAGCGCATGATCGACCACCTGCAGGGCATCGACGACGCGCGCGAGCGCCTGCGCAAGACCTGCTGGGTCACGCTGGACTACATGGACAAACACCCGGCCGTCATGCTGCTGATGTTCACGGCCGTTCCCGTTTCGCGGCACAAGAACATCGGCATCTACGAGAGCCCGGAGCTGATGGGCGCCTTCCTCGGCGTATTCAAGGATGGGCAGGCGCGCGGCGTGCTCAACGCCCGGGTGTCGAGCAAGGTGCTGCTCGACGTGTTCATGGGCATGATGGGCCGCGTGGTGCTGATGCACATCGTGCGCGGAGAAAAGCGGCCGCTGACCGAGCAGTTCGACGAACTGTTCCACATCCTGTGGCGGGCGATGTCGGCCGATTGAAAAGTGGCAGGCACCAACGAAAACAGCCCCCGGAGGGGCTGCTTGAAATTGGTGGGTGATGCAGGGTTTGAACCTGCGACCCCTGCCGTGTGAAGGCAGTGCTCTACCGCTGAGCTAATCACCCGTCGCGCACCTTGCGGTGCCTGCGAAGCTGTCGGCAAACGTGGTGGGTGATGCAGGGTTTGAACCTGCGACCCCTGCCGTGTGAAGGCAGTGCTCTACCGCTGAGCTAATCACCCTTTGCCGTTGCGACAGCCTTCTATTATGACACAGGTTTCAGGTCGATTCGGCGGTTCGCCAAATTGTTTTGCCGCCCGACGCCTTGTCGATCTGGACCAGGGTCTGCTCGTGCGCCGCCAGCTCCTGTTCGTTGGCGCGCAGCACCTGCAGCACGATGCGGCTCAGGTCCACGCTGGCAGCCACCGGTCCGCTGGAGCCGTCGGCAGCGTCGTCGGTGATGAGCAGCGCATCCTGGCCGCGCGTGAGGTTGATATAGACATCGGCCAGCAGCTCGGCATCGAGCAAGGCGCCGTGCAGGGTGCGGCTGGAATTGTCCACGCCCAGGCGGTCACACAGCGCATCGAGCGAGTTGCGCTTGCCCGGGTACAGCTCCTTGGCCATGGCCAGGGTGTCGGTGACGTCAGCGACGAAGCTGCGAAACGGCGGGCGCCCCATCAGCTCCAGCTCCTTGTTGAGGAAGCCGACGTCGAAAGCCGCGTTGTGGATGATGATCTCGGCGCCTTGCAGATAGTCCAGCAGCTCGTCGGCCACGGCCGCGAACTTGGGCTTGTCGCGCAAAAACTCGTTGCTGATGCCGTGGACCTTCAGCGCATCCTCGTGGCTGTCGCGCCCCGGATTGAGGTAGTAATGGCGGTTGTTGCCGGTGAGCTTGCGCGCCACCAGCTCCACGCAGCCGATTTCGATGATGCGGTCGCCCGTCTCGGCCGAGAGGCCGGTCGTTTCCGTGTCCAGAACGATCTGGCGCATCAGTGGTTTTCCTTGGCGTGGTTGATCGTGTACTTGGGGATCTCGATGGTCACATCCTTGGCGGCCAGGATGGCCTGGCAGCTCAGGCGCGACTGCGGCTCCAGGCCCCAGGCGCGGTCCAGCAGGTCTTCTTCCTCTTCCTCGGCCTCGTTCAGCGAGGCAAAGCCCTCGCGCACGATGACGTGGCAGGTCGTGCAGGCACAGCTCATGTCGCAGGCATGCTCGATGTTGACGCGGTGCTCCAGCAGGGCCTCGCAGATCGAGGTGCCGGCGGGCGCGGTGATTTCAGCACCTTCGGGGCAGTACTCGGCGTGGGGCAGTATCTTGATGACGGGCATGGGTCGCTTCGGGTGTTCGTGGTCAAAGGTTCTGGACGTTCCTGCCCGCCAGCGCTTGGCGGATGCCCCGGTTCATGCGCTGCGCTGCGAAGGGCTCGGTGTCCTTGGCCAGCGCCTGCGTAGCGGCTTCCAGTTCGGCGGCCTCCGTGGCGGTGGCAATCAGGATGCGCAGGGTTTCCATGCGTGCGTGGATCGCGGCGCGGTCGTCCTCGGTGAGCAGGTCGCCGTCCGCGTCGAGTGCGCTTTGCGTGGCGATCAGCATGCGGTCGGCATCCACGCGGGCCTCCACCAACGCACGCGCCTGCATGTCCTGCGCGGCCGTGGCAAAGCCTTCTTGCAGCATGCGCGCGATCTGCTCGTCGCTCAGCCCGTAGGTAGGCTTGACATCGATGCGCGCCTCGACGCCGCTGATCTGCTCGCGTGCATTGACGTTCAGCAGCCCGTCGGCGTCAACGGTAAAGGTGACGCGGATGCGCGCCGCGCCCGCCGCCATGGGTGGAATGCCGCGCAGCTCGAAGCGCGCCAGGCTGCGGCAGTCCTGCACCAGATCGCGCTCGCCCTGCACCACGTGGATGGCCAAGGCCGTCTGGCCGTCCTTGTAGGTGGTGAAGTCCTGCGCCTTCGCTGTGGGAATGGTCTCGTTGCGCGCCACGATGCGCTCGACCAGGCCGCCCATGGTCTCGATACCCAGGGACAGCGGGATCACGTCGAGCAGCAGCAGGTCGCCGGCCGTGTTGTTGCCGGCCAGCTGGTTGGCCTGGATAGCGGCGCCCAGGGCCACCACTTCGTCGGGATTGAGGTTCGTCAGCGGCTCGCGGCCGAAAAAGTCGGCCACCGCGCGGCGCACCTGCGGCATGCGCGTGGAGCCGCCCACCAGCACCACGCCCTGCACTTCGTCGCGCGCCAGCTGGGCGTCGCGCAGGGTGCGGCGCACGGCCGCCAGCGAACGCGCCGTGAGCTCGGCCGTGGCGGCATCGAAATCGCTGCGTTTGACGTCAAATCGGGCCTCAGCGCCCGCCAGCCGGGCGCTGTAAGCTACTTTTTCAGTAGCAGTCAGGGCCTCCTTGCAGGCCCGCGCGGCCAGGCGGGCGGCGGCCTTGTCGGCAGGTGTCGTCGCCTCCAGCCCCAGTTGGGCCAGCACCCAGTCGGCCAGCGCCGCGTCGTAGTCGTCGCCGCCCAGGGCCGAGTCGCCGCCAGTCGCCAACACCTCGAACACCCCCTGCGTCAGCCGCAGGACGGAAATGTCGAAGGTGCCACCACCCAGGTCGTACACGGCGTAGATGCCCTCGCTGGCGTTGTCCAGCCCGTAGGCAATGGCCGCGGCCGTGGGCTCGTTGATCAGGCGCAGCAGGTGGATGCCGGCGAGCTGCGCGGCATCCTTGGTGGCCTGGCGCTGGGCATCGTCGAAATAGGCGGGCACGGTGATGACGGCGCCGTACAGGTCGTCATTGAAGGTGTCTTCGGCGCGGTAGCGCAGCGTGGCCAAAATTTCCGCGCTCACCTCCACGGGCGACTTGACGCCGCCGACCGTGGCGATGCTCACCATGCCGCCGCCGTCCGCGCCGCTGCCCACCAGATCGTAGGGCAGCTTGCCAGCGTGCGCGATATCGCCCAGACCGCGGCCCATGAAGCGCTTGACCGAGGCAATGGTGTTGCGCGCATCGGCCTGCTGCTCCGCCACGGCGGCGTGACCGATCTGGCGCCCTCCCCCCTCCAGGTAGCGGACCACGGAGGGCAGCAACACCCGGCCGCCGTCATCGGGCAGGCACTCGGCCACGCCATTGCGCACGGCCGCCACCAGCGAGTGCGTGGTCCCCAGGTCAATGCCCACGGCGATACGCCGTTGGTGCGGGTCGGGGGACTGGCCGGGTTCGGAAATCTGCAGCAGCGCCATGGATCTTGTCTTGTCGGGAAACGCCAGCCACCGGGGCCGGGCATACGAAAACGGTGTGTCGGGGCGCTATTGTCCCAGTTGATCGAGCCTGCGTTCGATATCCTGCGCAAATCGCGCAATGAACATGAGGGCTCTGACCTGGTGCGCGGCGGCGGCGTAGTCCTGCCGCTCGTCGATGCACTCGGCGCAGTGCGCGAGCGCTGCGCGCCGGGCCTGCTGGACCTCGGCTTCGAGCGCATCGATCTGCGCGGCGCTGTCCGCCTCTTCCAGCGCCTCGCGCCACTCCATCTGCTGCATCAGGAAGGTGGCCGGCATGGCCGTGTTGTCCTCGGCGCGCACGGGCGCGCCATGCAGCTCGCACAGGTAGGCAGCGCGGCGCATGGGGTCCTTGATGCGCTGGTAGGCCTCATTGATACGCACCGACCATTGCATGGCCTGGCGCTGCGCCGCCGGGCCGCTGGCTGCGTGGCGGTCGGGGTGCGCCTCGCGTTGCAGCTCTTTCCAGCGCGCGTCGAGCGCGGCGCGCTCCTGGGCAAAGCGCCGGGGTACGCCAAACAGCTCGAAATCGTCGGATTGCAGGTTCATATCAGCAAAAAAACCGCCAGCACGGTGCGCAATGGCGGTTTTGTTAGGCACAGGAAGGGCTCATCAGATCCGGAAACTCTCTCCGCAACCGCAGCGGTCGCGCTCGTTCGGGTTGCTGAACTTGAAGCCCTCGTTCAGGCCCTCGCGCACGAAGTCCAGTTCTGTGCCGTCGATGTAGGCCAGGCTTTTCGGGTCGATCAGCACCTTGACGCCATGCTGCTCGAAGATGATGTCCTCGGGCTCGGCATCGTCCACATATTCCAGCTTGTAGGCCAGGCCCGAGCAGCCGCTGGTCTTGACGCCCAGCCGCACCCCGAGGCCCTTGCCACGCCGCGACAGGTAACGGCTGACATGCCGGGCTGCCGCTTCGGTGAGGGTGATTGCCATGGTTTCAGGCGGCGACCGCCGCGCCGTGTTTGGTCTTGTAGTCGTTGACTGCCGCCTTGATGGCGTCCTCGGCCAGGATGGAGCAGTGGATCTTGACGGGCGGCAGCGCCAGCTCTTCGGCGATCTCACTGTTCTTCAGGGCCGCGGCTTCGTCCAGCGTCTTGCCCTTGACCCACTCGGTCACCAGGGACGAGGAGGCGATGGCAGAGCCGCAACCGTAGGTCTTGAAGCGCGCATCCTCGATCACGCCGGTTTCGGGGTTGACCTTGATCTGCAGCTTCATCACGTCGCCGCAGGCCGGTGCGCCCACCATGCCGGTGCCCACCGATTCGTCGCCCTTGTCAAACGAGCCCACGTTGCGCGGGTTTTCGTAATGGTCAATCACTTTTTCAGAGTAAGCCATGGTGATACCTCTTCGATTCGTTGTGCTGTGCGGTGTGGCGCGGCGTCAGTGAGCGGCCCACTGGATGGTGCTCAGGTCGACGCCATCCTTGTACATCTCCCACAGGGGGCTGAGTTCGCGCAGCTTGGCCACGTTCTCACGGATCGTGGCGATGGCGTAGTCGATCTCTTCCTCGGTGGTGAAGCGGCCGATAGTCATGCGCAGGCTGCTGTGCGCCAGTTCGTCGCTGCGACCCAGCGCGCGCAGCACGTAGCTGGGTTCCAGGCTGGCCGAGGTGCAGGCCGAGCCCGACGACACCGCCAGACCCTTGATGCCCATGATCAGCGACTCGCCTTCGACGTAGTTGAAGCTGATGTTCAGGTTGTGCGGCACGCGCTGCTGCATGTCGCCGTTGATGAACACCTGCTCCATGTCGGTCAGACCATCAAGCAGGCGCTTTTGCAGGCGGCGTGCCTTCTCCTGCTCCTGGACCATTTCCTCACGGGCGATGCGGAAGGCCTCGCCCATGCCCACGATCTGGTGCGTGGGCAGCGTGCCCGAGCGCATGCCGCGCTCATGGCCGCCGCCGTGCATCTGCGCCTCCAGGCGCACGCGCGGCTTGCGGCGCACATACAGCGCACCGATGCCCTTGGGGCCATAGGTCTTGTGCGAGGCCAGGCTCATCAGGTCGACCGGCAGATTCGCCATGTCGACCTCGATCTTGCCGGTAGCCTGGGCTGCATCCACATGGAAGATGATGCCCTTCTCACGGCACAGCGCGCCGATGGCGGGAATGTCCTGGACCACGCCGATCTCGTTGTTCACGAACATCACGCTCACCAGGATGGTGTCGGGGCGAATGGCGGCCTTGAAGGCATCGAAGTCCAGCAGGCCATCAGGCTTGACGTCGAGGTAGGTCACCTCGAAGCCCTGGCGCTCCATTTCGCGCATGGTGTCGAGCACGGCCTTGTGCTCGGTCTTCACCGTGATCAGGTGCTTGCCCTTGCCCTTGTAGAAATGGCCCGCGCCCTTGATGGCCAGGTTGTTGGATTCGGTGGCGCCGCTGGTCCACACGATCTCGCGCGGATCCGCGCCAATCAGCTCGGCCACCTGGACCCGTGCCTTCTCCACCGCTTCCTCCGCCTCCCAGCCCCAGGCATGGCTGCGCGAAGCCGGGTTGCCGAAGTGCTCGCGCAGCCACGGGATCATGGCGTCCACGACGCGGGGATCGACCGGCGTGGTGGCGCCATAGTCAAGGTAGATGGGGAAATGCGGGGTCGTGTCCATGGCTGGCTCGGTCAGATATACGGGCTGGCAATTGCAATACGGAGGTCGATAGCTTGCCGCAAACGAGCGCTGCGCGCCGACTGGCGCACAGCCACCCGCTTCTCTATCAGGGTCTTCAGGACTTGGCGAACACGTTGCCCAGGGCGAAGACCGAGTTGGGCGCGTTCACACGGATCGGCTTGACCACGGGCGTCGTGGAGATGGCGCGGCGCACCATGGGCTTTTCCTCGATCTGCAGGCCCTTGGCCAGTTGCTCGTCCACCAGCTTCTGCAGCGTGACGGAGTCGAGGAATTCCACCACGCGCTGGTTCAGCGTGGCCCACAGATCGTGCGTCATGCAACGGCCGGAGTCACCCATGCAGTTTTCCTTGCCACCGCATTGCGTAGCATCGATCGGCTCGTCCACCGAGACGATGATGTCGGCGATGGTGATGTCGGCCGCCTTGCGTGCCAGGGTATAGCCGCCACCGGGGCCGCGCGTGGATTCCACCAGCTCGTGGCGGCGCAGCTTGCCAAACAGCTGCTCAAGGTACGACAGCGAGATGCGCTGGCGCTGGCTGATAGCTGCTAGGGTGACCGGGCCGTTGTTCTGGCGCAGGGCCAGGTCGATCATGGCGGTGACCGCAAAACGGCCTTTGGTTGTGAGACGCATCGCAAGCTCCTTTGTTGTCTGGCTTGTTGGTTCATGAAACGCCTGAATGGTTCATGGCCACCAGGACACCGTCTCCACCCTTATCCCGCGACGCGTGTTGGCGCTACGCAGGCCCTTCATCATGGGTTCTTCTCGTTTGTAGGGTCATTGTAGCACAATCCAGATTAAATTTGTCGGGTAAATAGACTCAACGGTCACGAATGCGCCCATCAAGTTGCAAAAACCTTTCATCCCGCTGCACCTGAAGGGATATTGTCTCCCCCGTGCGCGCCGAAGGCTCGGTCCTTGAGGCGCACCAGCTGGTCGCGCACGCGCGCCGCCTGCTCGAACTCGAGGTTGCGCGCGTGTTCGAGCATCTGCTTCTCCAGGCGCTTGATCTCGCGGGCCATGTCCTTCTCCGACATGTCTTCGGCCCGGGCGCGCTGCAGCGCCTCCTGCTCCATGCGCTCGGCATCCTTGCCGGCCTTCTCGCTGTAGACGCCGTCGATCAGGTCGCGCACCTGCTTGACAATGCTGCGCGGCGTGATGCCGTGCGCTTCGTTGAAGGCCATCTGCCGCGCGCGCCGGCGCTCGGTTTCGCCCAGGGCGCGCGCCATGGAGTCGGTCACGCGGTCGGCGTAGAGGATGGCCTTGCCCGAGAGGTTGCGCGCCGCGCGGCCGATGGTCTGGATCAGGCTGCGCTCGGAGCGCAGGAAGCCTTCCTTGTCGGCGTCGAGCACGGCCACCAGCGACACCTCGGGAATGTCCAGGCCCTCGCGCAGCAGGTTGATGCCCACCAGCACGTCGAAAGCGCCCAGGCGCAGGTCGCGGATGATCTCCACGCGCTCCACCGTGTCCACGTCGGAGTGCAGGTAGCGCACCTTCACGCCGTTGTCGGTGAGGTAGTCGGTGAGCTGCTCGGCCATGCGCTTGGTCAGTGTGGTCACCAGCACGCGCTCTTTGCGCTCGGTGCGGATGCGGATCTCCTGCAGCACGTCGTCCACCTGGTGGGTGGCGGGCCGCACCTCGGTCTCGGGGTCCACCAGGCCCGTGGGCCGCACCACCTGCTCCACCACCTGGCCGGCGTTCTGTTTCTCGTAGTCGGCCGGCGTGGCCGACACGAACACCACCTGGCGCATGCGGCGCTCGAACTCCTCGAACTTCAGTGGCCGGTTGTCCAGCGCGCTCGGCAGGCGAAAACCGTATTCCACCAGCGTGGTCTTGCGCGAGCGGTCGCCGTTGTACATGGCGTTGAGCTGGCCGATCATCTGGTGGCTCTCGTCCAGGAACATCAGCGCATCCTTGGGCATGTAGTCCGTCAGCGTGCTGGGCGGATCGCCCGGCGCCGTGCCCGACAGGTGGCGCGAATAGTTCTCGATGCCCTTGCAGTGCCCCACCTCGCTGAGCATCTCCAGATCGAAGCGGGTGCGCTGCTCCAGGCGCTGCGCCTCCACCAGCTTGCCGTCCGCCAAAAACTGCTTCAGCCGGTCGGCCAGCTCCAGCTTGATCGCCTCCACCGCCAGCAGCACCTGGTCGCGCGGCGTCACATAGTGGCTGCTGGGGTAGACGGTGAAGCGCGGGATGCTCTGGCGCACGCGGCCAGTGAGCGGATCGAACAGCTGCAGGCTCTCGATCTCGTCGTCGAACAGCTCGATGCGCAGGGCCAGTTCCGAGTGCTCGGCCGGGAAGACGTCGATGGTGTCGCCGCGCACGCGGAAGTTGCCGCGCGAAAAATCGGTGTCGTTGCGCTGGTACTGCATGCGCACGAGCTGGGCAATGGCGTCGCGCTGGCCCAGCTTGTCGCCGGCGCGCAGCGTCATCACCATGCGGTGGTAGCTCTCGGGGTTGCCGATGCCGTAGATGGCCGACACCGTGGCCACGATCACGACGTCGCGGCGCTCCAGCAGGCTCTTGGTGCACGACAGGCGCATCTGCTCGATGTGCTCGTTGATGGCGCTGTCCTTCTCGATGAACAGATCGCGCTGGGGCACGTAGGCCTCGGGCTGGTAATAGTCGTAGTAGCTGACGAAGTACTCCACCGCGTTTTTCGGGAAGAACTCGCGAAACTCGCTGTAGAGCTGCGCCGCCAGCGTCTTGTTGGGCGCGAACACGATGGCCGGTCGGCCCAGGCGGGCGATCACGTTGGCCATGGTGAAGGTCTTGCCCGAGCCGGTCACGCCCAGCAGCGTCTGGAACACCTCGCCCGCATTCACCCCTTCGACGAGCAGGTCAATGGCCGCCGGCTGGTCGCCCGCCGGGGGGTAGGGCTGGTACAGCTCGAAGGGCGAGCCGGGAAAGCGGACGAACTGCCCTTCTGCGGGCCCGGGAGTGGCGTCATGCAAGGTCATGGTGGGGCACGGCCCACGCGGGCCGCTAAAATCTTGGGGGTTAATCCCACAGACTACCGCAGCCGGGGTTTGCCTGCCACATCCACCCTCCAAGGACGTTTCCATGTCTCTGTTCTCCGCCGTCGAAATGGCCCCCCGCGACCCCATCCTGGGTCTCAACGAGCAATTCAACGCCGACACCAACCCCAACAAGGTCAACCTCGGCGTGGGCGTGTACTTCGACGACAACGGCAAGTTGCCGCTGCTGGCCTGCGTACAGGCTGCTGAAAAGGCCATGATGGACAAGCCCGCCGCGCGCGGCTACCTGCCCATCGACGGCATCGTCGCCTATGACAACGCCGTCAAGGGCCTGGTCTTCGGCGCCGACAGCGAACCCGTCACCTCCGGCCGCGTGGCCACGGTGCAGGCCATCGGCGGCACCGGCGGCCTGAAGATTGGCGCGGACTTCCTCAAGCGCGTCAGCCCCGACGCCAAGGTGCTGATCTCCGACCCGAGCTGGGAAAACCACCGCGCCCTGTTCACCAACGCCGGCTTCACGGTCGACACCTACGCCTACTACGACGCAGCCAAGCGCGGCGTCAACTTCGACGGCATGCTGGCCAGCCTGAACGCCGCCGCCGCAGGCACCATCGTGGTGCTGCACGCCTGCTGCCACAACCCCACCGGCTATGACATCACGCCCGCCCAGTGGGACCAGGTCATCGCCGCCGTCAAGGCCAAGGGCCTGACCGCCTTCCTCGACATGGCCTACCAGGGCTTCGGCCACGGCATCCAGGAAGACGGCGCCGTGATCGCCAAGTTCGTCGCCGCCGGCCTGAACTTCTTCGTCTCCACCTCGTTCTCCAAGAGCTTCAGCCTCTACGGCGAGCGCGTGGGCGGCCTGTCGGTGCTGTGCGCCGACAAGGAAGAAGCCGGCCGCGTGCTGAGCCAGCTCAAGATCGTCATCCGCACCAACTACAGCAACCCGCCCACGCACGGCGGTGCCGTGGTGGCAGCCGTGTTGAACAACCCCGAACTGCGCGCGCAGTGGGAAAAGGAACTGGGCGAGATGCGCGTGCGCATCAAGGCCATGCGCCAGACGCTGGTCGACGGCCTGAAGGCCGCCGGCGTGCAGCAGGACATGTCCTTCATGACGCAGCAGATCGGCATGTTCAGCTACTCGGGCCTGTCCAAGGACCAGATGGTGCGCCTGCGCAGCGAGTTCGGCGTGTACGGCACCGACACCGGCCGCATCTGCGTGGCCGCGCTCAACAGCAAGAACATCGACTACGTCTGCCAGGCCATCGCCAAGGTGATGTAAGCGCAGCGGATGCCCTGCCATCCAAGCCGCCCCCGGGCGGCTTTTTTGTGAATAAAAATGGCTCTGGCGCCCTCCCCCATTGCGCTAGCAGCTACGAAATAAATAGCAAAAACTGGAAACCTGCCGCATGACGACACCCCTGCAAGCCCTGCGAGGCACCCGCATCCTGAGCCTGGCGCTCAACCTGCCCGGCCCCGCCGCCCTGCTGCGCTGCGCGCAGATGGGCGCCGAGTGCACCAAGCTCGAACCCCTGCCGGCGCCCGGCCAGCCCAGCGCCGACCCCATGGGCATCTACAGCCCGGCGGCCTACGGCGAACTGCACCAGGGCGTGCGCGTGCTGCAGGCCCACCTCAAGACGGACGAAGGCCAGGCCGCGCTGCACGCCGAACTGGCCCGCACCGACGTGCTGATCACCTCCTTCCGCCCCTCGGCGCTGGCCAAGCTCGGGCTGGGCTGGGAGGCGCTGCAGGCGCGCTACCCACGCCTGTCGCTGGTGCGCATCGTGGGGGCCCTGGGCGAGCGCGCCGAAGAGCCGGGCCACGACCTCACCTACCAGGCCGAGGCCGGGCTGCTGGCCGGCCTGGAGGTGCCGCCCACGCTGTTCGCCGACATGGCCGGCGCCCTGATGGCCAGCGAGGCCGTGCTGCAGGCCCTGCAGGCGCGCGCCCAGCACGGCGCGGGCGTGTGCATCGAGGTCGGCCTGGCCGAGGCCGCACAGTGGCTGGCCCTGCCGCTGCACTGGGGCCTGACCACGCCGCAGGGCGACGTGGGCGGCGCGCACGCAGGCTACCGCGTTTACCCCTGTGCCGACGGCCGCGTGGCCGTGGCCGCGCTGGAGCCGCACTTCGCCGCCCGCCTGTGCGAAGCCGCCGGATTGAGCGCACGCGGCGACATGGAGCACCTGCGCGACCCGGCCACGCACGCGGCCATCGCGTGCTTCCTGCTCGGGCAGACGGGCGCGCAGCTCACGGCATTGGCCCACGCGCGGGACATTCCGCTGCACACCCTGCCCTGAGCCCGCCATGCACGGCACGGTGCGGCGCTGGGACCGCGACAAGGGCTTCGGCTTCATCGAGGCCGCGCACAGCCGCCAGGTGTTCTTCCATATCCGCGATTACCGCGCCGACACGCCACCGGCGGAGGGCATGGAGGTCGAGTACGAAGAGATCCAGGTCGGCGGCAAGGGCCCGCGTGCCATGCAGGTTCGGCCTCGGGGCGCCGCGCCGCTGCCTGGCCCGGCCCGGCCTGGCCCGGCCCGGCCCAGCAGACCCAGGCCCCCGGCCGCTGCCACGGCCCGCCGGGCTCCGCAGCGCAGCCGCCCGGCACCTGCGCAAGACGACGCGCCTACCGGCAGCACCCTCGCCATGGCGCTGATGCTGGCCTGGCTGGCCCTGCTGGCCTGGGGCTGCTGGGTGCAGCGCCTGCCCTGGTGGCTGCTGGGTGTGCTGGCCGGGGTCAACGTGGCAACGTTCTTCGCCTATGTGTTTGACAAAAGCGCCGCCCAGCGCGGCGCCTGGCGTACGTCGGAAGACACCCTCCACCTGCTGGCCCTGCTGGGCGGCTGGCCGGCCGCCTGGTGGGCGCAGCAGTGGCTGCGCCACAAGTCGCGCAAGGCGGCGTTCCGCGCGGCCTACTGGGGGACGGTGCTGCTGCACAGTGCAGCGCTGGCGGTGGTGGTGCTGCGGCTGGATACGCTATTGATTCGATAGCTGTTGGCGCTTGATGGGCAAGCGCTAGAGCCCGAAATCATGTGATTTTGGTCACGGCGTACGCTCAGGACGCCGGCGCGGCCACCGAATGCATGCGCACGGCGTTGCCGAAGCCGTCGCTGCTCTCGATCTGCACGCCGAAGCCCCACAGCCGGGCCACATGCCGCAACACCTCGGTGGTGTCGTCCGCCAGCGGGCGGCCCTGGTACTGCGTGTGGCGCAGCGTGAGGCTGCGGTCGCCGCGCAGGTTCACGTTCCACACCTGGATATTGGGCTCGCGCGTGCCCAGGTCGTATTGCTGCGACAGGATCTGGCGCAGGTGGCGGTAGCCGTTCTCGTCGTGGATCTCGCTCACCAGCAGCTCGTTCAGGCTGGCGTCGTCGTGCAGCGCGAACAGGCGCATCTCGCGCATCAGGTGCGGGCTCAGAAACTGGCCGACGAAGCTCTCGTCCTTGAAGTTGCGCATGGCGTGGTCCAGCGCCGGCAGCCAGGGCGTGCCTGCGATGTCGGGGAACCAGTGCCGGTCCTCGGGCGTGGGGTTCTGGCAGATGCGCTGGATGTCGCGGTACATCGCAAAGCCCAGCGCGTAAGGGTTGATGCCGCTGTAGGCGCGGTGCCCCACGGGCGGCTGGAAGACGACGTTGGTGTGCGAGCCCAACCACTCGATCATCACCCCGTCGCTTAGAAAGCCCTCGTCGTACAGCGTGTTGAGCAGCGTGTAGTGCCAGAACGTGGCCCAGCCCTCGTTCATGACCTGACTCTGGCGCTGCGGGTAGAAATACTGCGCGATCTTGCGCACGATGCGCACGATCTCGCGCTGCCAGGGCTCCAGCAGCGGCGCGTTCTTCTCGATGAAGTACAGGATGTTCTCCTGCGGCTCCTTGGGGAAGCGGTCGTGCTCCAGCGCCGCATCCTCCTTGCCGGGGCGCGTGGGCAGCGTGCGCCAGAGTTCGTTTACCTGCTGCTGGGCGTAGGCCTCGCGCTGCGCGCGCTCCAGGCGCTCGCGCGCCAGCGTGCGCTTGGCCGGGCGGCGGTAGCGGTCCACGCCGAAGTTGGCCAGGGTATGGCACGAGTCCAGGATGCGCTCCACCTCGTCGAAGCCGTAGCGCTCCTCGCACTGGGCCACGTAGTCCTTGGCATACACCAGGTAGTCGATGATGCTGGACGCATCCGTCCACATGCGGAACAGGTAGTTGCCCTTGAAGAAGCTGTTGTGGCCGTAGGCGGCGTGGGCGATCACCAGCGCCTGCATGGCGGTGGTGTTCTCCTCCATGAGGTAGCTGATGCAGGGGTTGGCGTTGATGACGATCTCGTAGGCCAGCCCCATGTGGCCGCGCCGGTAGCGCCGTTCGGTGGCCAGGAACTCCTTGCCGTAGCTCCAGTGGCGGTAGTTCACCGGCATGCCCACGCTGGCGTAGGCGTCCATCATCTGCTCGGCGGTGATGATCTCCAGCTGGTTGGGGTAGGTGTCCAGGCCGAAACGCTCGGCCGTGGCGGCAATGGCGGCGTGGTAACGCTCGATCAGCTCGAAGGTCCAGTCGCTGGGGTCGGGCAGCGGCTGCGCGGGGCGGTCCCGGGGCGGCAAGGGCTGCTCGGGCACGGCGCGGTGGCGGCGCTCGCCCACGGCAGCGGCCTTCCAGGGGTTGTCGCTGGCGCGGCGCTCGAGCACCGGGTACTGGGTCATGTTCATGCCTGCACCCCCTCTTTCTTGAAGAGGTCGCGGAACACCGGGTAGATCTCGCCCGGCTCCGAAACCTTGCGCATCGCGAAGTGCGGGTGCAGCGGCAGCAGCTGGGCGTATTCCTGCCAGAGGTTCTGCTCCTCCTCGGCCACCTGCACATACGCGAAATAGCGCACCAGCGGCAGGATACGGTCCACCAGCAGGTCGCGGCAGTTGCCGCTGTCGTTGGTGAAGTTGTCGCCGTCGCTGGCCTGTGCCACGTAGATGTTCCAGTCGCCCGCGGGGTAGCGCGTCTGGATGATGCGGTCGAGCAGCACCAGCGCGCTGCTGACCACCGTGCCGCCGCTTTCGGTGGAGTGGAAGAACTGTTCCTCGTTCACCTCGGCGGCCTGCGTGTGGTGGCGGATGAAGACGATGTCGATGGTTTCGTAGTGCCGCGTGAGGAACAGGTAGAGCAGGATGAAGAAGCGCTTGGCCAGCTCCTTGCGCGCCTGGTCCATGGAGCCCGAAACGTCCATCACGCAGAACATCACCGCCTGGCTGTTGGGCACGGGCACCCGCGCGCGGGCGCGAAAGCGCAGGTCGATGGGGTCGAGGTAGGGAATGCGGCCGATGCGCTCGCGCAGCAGCGTGATGCGCCGCTGCAGCTCAGCCACCGCCTCGCTGGTGCCGTCGTCCTGCGCCAGCAGGGCTTCGAGCTGCGCCTCCAGCGCCTGCAGCTCGCGGAATGGCCCCTTGCCCAGGGCGATGCGCCGCCCCAGCGCCCCACGCATGGTGCGCACCACGGCCAGGTTGTTGGGCGTGCCGTCCTGGCTGTAGCCGGCCCGGCGCGACTTCCAGCGCGGGTTCTCGCCGATGTGGGTGCGCAGCAGGTTGGGCAGCGCCAGATCCTCGAAGAAGATCTGCATGAACTCTTCCTTGGTCAGCGTGAAGGTGAAGTCGTCCTCGCCTTCGCCGCTGTCGCTGGCCTGCGAGCCGCGTCCGCCCCCGCCCTGGGGCCGCTGGATGCGGTCGCCGCGCACATGGTCGGTGTTGCCCGGATGCACGGCGTCGCGGATGCCGCCCTGGCCGTGGTGGAACACCGGCTCGTTGATGTCCTTCTTGGGGATGGTGATGCTCTCGGCCTGCTCGATGTTGCGGATGTCGCGCTGCGACACGGCGCGGCGCACCGCGTCGGCGATCTGCTCCTTGTAGCGGCGAACAAAGCGCTCGCGGTTGCCCACCGATTTGTTCTTGCCTGCGAGCCGGCGGTCGATGATTTGCAATGCCATCTTTCAGCCCTCGTGTGGCCAAGACCCTTTGCCACCGCCCGCCCCCTGCGCCCGCGCGGGCAGCCGCGCAAGGGCCTGGGCCGGCCGCGCCGCCCCGCCGCGCTGGCTGCGTCCCCCTTCCCGAATGGCGCAGCCATTCGAGAGAAGGGGGAAGGCGCGCAGCGACTCAGGGGGATGTTTCATGTCAGCTGCTCTTGCGCACGCGCAGGTACCACTCGCACAGCAAGCGCACCTGCTTGGGCGTGTAGCCCTTGTCCACCATGCGGGTGACGAAGTCCTCGTGCTTGCGCGCCTCCTCGGCACTGGCCTTGGCGTTGAAGCTGATGACGGGCAGCAGCTCCTCGGTGTTGGAGAACATCTTCTTCTCGATCACCAGGCGCAGCTTCTCGTAGCTCGTCCAGCTCGGGTTCTTGCCCTGGTTGTTGGCCCGGGCGCGCAGCACGAAGTTGACGATCTCGTTGCGGAAATCCTTGGGGTTGGCGATGCCCGCGGGCTTCTCGATCTTCTCCAGCTCGGCATTGAGCGCGCCGCGGTCGAACACTTCGCCGGTGTCGGTGTCGCGGTACTCGTTGTCCTGGATCCAGTAATCGGCGTAGGTGACGTAGCGGTCAAAGATGTTCTGGCCGTATTCGCTGTAGCTCTCCAGGTAGGCGGTCTGGATCTCCTTGCCGATGAACTCGGCGTAGCGCGGCGAGAGATACTCCTTGATGTAGTTGGTGTACCGGTTCTCCAGCTCGGCGGGGAACTGCTCGCGCTCAATCTGCTGCTCCAGCACGTACATCAGGTGCACGGGGTTGGCGGCCACCTCGGTGCTGTCGAAGTTGAACACCTTCGACAGGATCTTGAACGCAAAGCGGGTGGAAACGCCGTTCATGCCCTCGTCCACGCCGGCGTAGTCGCGGTACTCCTGGTAGCTCTTGGCGCGCGGGTCGGTGTCCTTCAGGCTCTCGCCGTCATACACCTGCATCTTGCTGAAGATGCTGGAGTTTTCCGGTTCCTTCAGGCGGGTGAGCACCGAGAACTGCGCCATCATTTTGAGCGTACCGGGCGCGCACTTGGCCACCCCCAGCGACGACTCGCGGATCAGCTTGTCGTAGATGCGGGTTTCCTCGCTCACGCGCAGGCAGTACGGCACCTTGACGATGTAGATGCGGTCCAGGAAGGCCTCGTTGTTCTTGTTGTTGCGGAAGGCCTTCCACTCGCTCTCGTTGCTGTGCGCCAGCACTACGCCGTCGAACGGAATGGCGCCGAAGCCTTCGGTGCCCTTGTAGTTGCCCTCCTGCGTGGCGGTCAGCAGCGGGTGCAGCACCTTGATGGGCGCCTTGAACATTTCCACGAACTCCAGCAAGCCCTGGTTGGCCAGGCACAGGCCGCCCGAATAGCTGTAGGCGTCGGTGTCGTCCTGGGCAAAGCTTTCAAGCTTGCGAATGTCGACCTTGCCCACCAGGCTGGAGATGTCCTGGTTGTTTTCATCGCCCGGCTCTGTCTTGGCGATGCCTACCTGCTTGAGCACGCTGGGGTAGCGCTTGACGACCTTGAACTGGCGGATGTCGCCGCCGTATTCCTCCAGGCGCTTGACCGCCCAGGGCGAGAGCACGCGCTGCAGGTGCAGCCGCGGAATGCCGAACTGCTCTTCGAGCACCGGGCCGTCCTCGATGGCGTCGAACAGGCCCAGGGGCGACTCGTTCACCGGCGAACCCTTCAGTGCATAGAAGGGCACCTTCTGCATCAGGTACTTGAGCCGCTCGGCGATGGAGCTCTTGCCGCCGCCCACGGGGCCCAGCAGGTAGAGGATCTGCTTGCGTTCCTCCAGCCCCTGCGCGGCATGGCGGAAGAAGCTCACCACCTGCTCGATGGAGTCTTCCATGCCGTAGAACTCGGCGAAGGTGGGGTAGCGCTTGATGACCTTGTTGGCGAAGATGCGCGACAGGCGCGGATCGTTGCGCGTGTCCACCATCTCGGGCTCGCCGATGGCGGCCAGCATGCGCTGGGCGGCCGTGGCGTAAACCATGGGATCGCGCTTGCACTCGGCGAGGTAGTCGTCGATCGACATTTCCTCTTCACGCGAACGCGCATAGCGGGCGGTGAAATTGCTGATGGCATCCATACGGCCTCCTGAAGCAGCACCCCTGGCGGGCGCCGGGGATGCCACGGTTGCACGGTGAAATCGCTATCGTCTCGGCCCTTTGTAGCACCACGGACCGCCGTTGAACAGGTATTCGTGGATGCAGGCAATGCCTTTTTTTGGGGCTGGCACGCCATGGGGTAGAGCGTGGCACACTGCGCAAAGTTCATGTGTGTCCGCAACAAAGGCCAAACCGGGCTCCAGGGCCCGTGCAGCATGCGCCGCCAGCTATGCCTTCCATAGCGATCCAGCCTCCGCCGTGACGTTCGCGGAAGGCGGCCGCACTCCCCGTACGCCGCCCCATTTCGTCCGCTGCGCTAGCCCCGGCGCGACAGCACCAGGATCGCCCCGCACAGCACCGCCCCGCCCGCCATCTGGACGGCCCCCAGGGCCTCGCCCAGCAGCCAGGCGGCCAGCAACGCCGCCACGAGCGGCTCCACCAGCGTGCCCACCACCGCCGCCGTCGGCCCCAGGCGCCGTGCGCCCCAGGCGAAGGCCACGTAAGCCAGCGCCGTGGTGACCACGCCGGTGTAGCCCGCGCCCAGCCATTGCACCGTGCCCTGGGGCCAGGTCAGCCCCTGCCCCAGCGCCACGGCCGCCGTGCAGGCCGTGGCCGCCGCCATGCCCCATGTGGATGCCGCCAGCGGCGACACGGTGCGCGGCATGCGCGCGTTGCCCAGCACCACCACGGCGTGCATGGCAGCGGCGCCCAGCGACCAGGCAACGCCCGCCCACTGGCCGGCCGGCAGGCGCCAGCCACCGCCGGGCGCCACCAGCAGCGCGGTGCCCAGCAGGGCCAGCGCCAGGCCGCACAGCAGCCGCGCATCCATGCGCTCATAGCCGCGCCAGGCGGCAATGAGGGCCACGAACACCGGCGCGCAGCAGATGGAGATCACCGTCGGCAGCGCCGCGCCCATGAGCGTGATGGCCACGAACCAGCAGCCCACGCTGAGGGCCGTCGCGGCGCCGGTGCCCAGTACCAGCGCGCGCACGCGCCACGGCCAGGCCGGTGCGGGTGGTACGGGCGCGGTGCGCGCCGCGCGGGCGCAGGCCCACGCCAGGAGCAAGGGCAGACCCAGCCCGAAGCGCGCCAGCGCCAGGCTCGCGGGCGACATGCCGCCCGCCATCAACTGCTGGGCCACCAGGGCGCCGCCACCCCACAGCGCGCCCGCCAGCAACACACCGCCCCAGGCCAGGGCGGTTTTCGACTTTTCCATGAGAGTTTCTCCGGTCGGTGCGCGCAGCGGCGCACCCGTTTCCATGCCGCGCCGCACCAGGAAGGCGCACGCGGTCCGCGCCGGGCCCGTGGGGCCCGAGCGCTGCCAGCAAAGGCAACGCGGATCAGCGGAGGGAGGGAGGAGAAAGCAGATGCATGGACACGATGGTAGCAGCGCGGTACATCCGCCGCCGCATCGGTACAGTTTTCAAAAAAACCCGGCCACAGCGCCCATCCATGAAGCGCCGGAAGCTATTCTTTCAATAGCAAATTCAGGCATGCCTTTCGACGGCTGCCCCCGGCGCGGGCGCGAAGCGCTCGAGCACATGGCGCGTCATGCCCTTGGCGAGCTCTTCCTCGCCATAAAACACGGTGCCCACGCCGTCCATGCGCAGCATCTGCGACTCGTTCTCGCTGTGGCTGCGCAGCACCACCTCGATGCCGGGGTTCAGCGTGCGCGCGGTCTGCACCATCTGGCGCACGTGGATGGGGTCGGGCACGGCCACCACCAGCATGGCGGCGTCGGCGATGTGCGCCTGCACCAGCACCACTGGCTCGGCGGCGTTGCCCGAGACGGCCACCCGGCCCTGCCGGCGCAGGTCTTCGACCAGCTCGCGGTTCTGTTCGGCCACCACGTAGGGTATGCCGCGCTCCTCCAGCGAGCGCGCAATGCGGCGGCCGACACGGCCGTAGCCCACCAGCACCACCTGGCCTTCGAGGTACTTGCGCTCGGTGCTCATGGGCAGCTCGGCATACGGGTCGTCGCGCTGCTCCAGCCGGCGCGCCAGCTCGGAGCGCGCCAGAATCCAGCGCCGCACCGGCTCCACGGCCGTGAACAGGAAGGGGTTGAGCGCGATGGAGATCAGCGCGCCGGCCAGCACCAGGCTCATGCCTTCGGGCGGCAGCAGGCCCAGCGTGAGCCCCAGGCCCGCGAGGATGAAGGAGAACTCACCGATCTGCGCCAGGCTGGCCGCCACGGTGAGCGCGGCGTTGAGCGGGTAGCGGAAGGCCAGCACCAGCACCAGCGCCGCCAGCGACTTGCCCACGATGATGATGGCCAGCACGCCCAGGACCTGCAGCGGCTGGTTGAGCAACACCTGGGGATCGAACAGCATGCCCACCGAGACAAAGAACAGCACCGAGAACGCGTCGCGCAGCGGCAGCGACTCCTGCGCCGCACGGTGGCTGAACTCGGACTCGCGCATCACCATGCCGGCAAAGAAGGCGCCCAGGGCGAACGACACGCTGAACAGCCCCGCCGCGCCATAGGCAATGCCGATGGCGCAGGCCACCACCGAAAGCGTGAACAGCTCGCGCGAGCCGGTCTTGGCCACCTGCCACAGCAGCCACGGCAAGGCGCGGCGGCCCACGACGAGCATCAGCGCGATGAAGGCGCAGACCTGCAGCAGCGTCTGGCCGATGGTCATCCACAGCGGCTTGCCCTGCGCGGCCAGGTCGGCGCCAGGCGCGCCCAGCACGCCGGCCAGCGGCGGCAGCAGCACCAGCACCAGCACGGTGGCCAGATCCTCGACCACCAGCCAGCCCACGGCGATGCGGCCGTTCATGCTGTCGAGCACACCGCGCACCTCCAGCGCCTTGAGCAGCACCACGGTGCTGGCGCACGACAGCGAGAGCCCGAACACCAGCCCCTCGCCCCAGCTCCAGCCCCACCATGAAGCCAGCCCCATGCCCAGCACCGTGGCCAGGCCCATCTGCACGACGGCGCCGGGGATGGCGATGCGCTTGACGGCCATGAGGTCGCTCAGCGAAAAGTGCAGGCCCACGCCGAACATCAGCAGCATGACGCCGATTTCGGACAGCTGCGCGGCGATGTGCACGTCGGCCACGAAGCCCGGCGTGGCCGGGCCGATGACGATGCCCGCCAGCAGGTAGCCCACCAGGGCCGGCAGGCGGATGCGTTCGGCGATGAAGCCCAGCACCAGGGCGATGCCGAAGCCCGCGGCCAGCGTGGTGATGAGAGGGATGTTGTGTTCCATGGGCTTCCAAGGGGTGGTCGGGGGCACAGCCCACGGCCCCGGCATGGAAGACCATTCTGGGTGGAGCGCCGCGGATTTTCATGAAAACCCCACCAAGGCACCGGGCCGGGCGGGGTTTTCAGCTACGTTAAGTGTAGCAAGCGGCGCGCGCTGGCGTTCAGCGCGGCTTCTTTTTCGGCCCGGGGCGCGCGGCGCCCGTGGCACGGGGCGGCAGCCCGGTGTGCTGCGTCAGGATCTGCCCGGGGCGCGGCCCCTTGGGCGCGGCCTTGCCCGCCGCCTGTCCGGCGCCGCCACGGCCGGCCGCGCCACGGTCGGCCGCGCCACGATCGGCCGCCTGCGCCCCGCCCTGGGTCTTGGCGGCGTCGGCACGCGCCTTGTCCAACACCATGGTCGGGATCACCAGGTATTTGCCCTTGTCGGCCTTGTTGGCGCACTGCCCGCCCATCGGCTGGTAGGTGGGGATCAGGTGGTGCTTGCCGTTGCCGATCAGGTCGGCCCGGCCCATGGCCTTGAGGGCGTCGCGCAGCAGCGGCCAGTTGTTGGGGTCGTGGTAGCGCAGGAAGGCTTTGTGCAGGCGGCGGCGCTTCTCGCCGCGCACCACGTCGACCTTCTCGCCGCGCGCATCGCGGTGCACGCCCTTGAGCGTGTTGATGCCCGTGTGGTACATGGCCGTGGCCGTGGCCATGGTGCTGGGGTAGAAGGTCTGCACCTGGTCGGCGCGGAAGCCGTTCTTCTTCAGCCAGATGGCCAGGTGCATCATGTCCTCGTCGCTGGTGCCGGGGTGGGCGGCGATGAAGTACGGAATGAGGAACTGCTTCTTGCCCGCCTCCTGCGTGTACTTCTCGAACAGCAGCTTGAACTTGTCGTAGTTGCCGATGCCCGGCTTCATCATCTTGGTCAGCGGGCCGGCCTCGGTGTGCTCGGGCGCGATCTTGAGGTAGCCGCCCACGTGGTGCTGCACCAGTTCCTTGACGTACTCGGGCGACTGGATGGCTAGGTCGTAGCGCAGGCCCGAGCCGATCAGGATCTTCTTGATGCCCTTGATCGCCCGGCCCTTCTTGTAGATGGTGATGAGCGGGTCGTGGTCGGTGGTGAGGTTCTGGCAGATGCCGGGGTAGACGCAGCTCGGTTTGCGGCAGGCGGCCTCGATCTCGGGCGTGCGGCAGCCCAGCCGGTACATGTTGGCCGTGGGGCCGCCCAGGTCGGAGATGGTGCCGGTGAAGCCCTGCACCTTGTCACGCACGTCCTCGATCTCGCGCAGGATGGAGTCCTCGGAGCGGCTCTGGATGATGCGCCCCTCGTGCTCGGTGATCGAGCAGAAGGTGCAGCCGCCAAAGCAGCCGCGCATGATGTTGATGGAAAAGCGGATCACCTCCCAGGCCGGGATCTTGGTGTCGCGGTCGTGGCGGCCGTCGGCATCGGCGTAGCGCGGATGCGGGCTGCGCGCGTAGGGCAGGTCGAAGATGTGGTCCATCTCCGCCGTGGTCAGCGGGATGGGCGGCGGGTTGAGCCACACGTCGCGCGCCGTGGAGCCCTCGCCATGCGCCTGCACCAGGGCGCGGGCGTTGCCGGGGTTGGTTTCCAGGTGGAACACGCGGCTGGCGTGGGCGTAGAGCACGGGGTCGCTCTTCACCTGCTCATAGCTGGGCAGGCGCACGACGGTACGGTCCTGCGGCGGGCGCTTGGACTTACCCTGCAGGGCCGGGTTGGGCACGAATTGCAGCGGCTTCTCGGCATTTTTCGCATCATTTTGGCTGCTGGCGCCTGTGGAGCAAGCGCTGGCAGCTATCGAAACAGGAGCATCTTCCTTCGCGCAGGTCGTCCCCTGCGCGGCCGCCTGTTCGCTGGTGGTCTGGTAGGGGTTGATGTAGTCCTCGACCGGGCCGGGCTGGTCGACCTCGGTGGAGTCGATCTCGAACCAGCCCTCGGGCGTATGGCGCTGCACGAAGGCGGTGCCGCGCACGTCGGTGATGCGCTCCACCGGCTCGCGCGCGGCCAGGCGGTGGGCGATCTCCACCAGGGCGCGTTCGGCGTTGCCGTAGAGCAGCAGGTCGCATTTGCTGTCCACCACGATGGAGCGGCGCACCTTGTCGCTCCAGTAGTCGTAGTGGGCAATGCGGCGCAGGCTGCCTTCCATGCCGCCCAGCACGATGGGCACGTCCTTGTAGGCCTCGCGGCAGCGTTGGCTGTAGACGATGGCGGCGCGGTCGGGACGGCGGTCGCCCGCGGCGCCGGGGGTGTAGGCGTCGTCGCTGCGGATCTTGCGGTCCGCCGTGTAGCGGTTGATCATGGAATCCATGTTCCCCGCCGTCACGCCCCAGAACAGGTTGGGCTTGCCCAGCGCCTTGAAGGGATCGGCGCTCTGCCAGTCAGGCTGGGCAATGATGCCCACGCGAAAGCCCTGGGCCTCCAGCGTGCGCCCGATCACGGCCATGCCGAAGCTGGGGTGGTCCACATAGGCGTCGCCCGTCACCAGAACGATGTCGCAGCTGTCCCAGCCCAGCTGCTCCATCTCGGCGCGGCTCATGGGCAGGAACGGGGCCGTGCCAAAGCGCTTGGCCCAGAAGGGGCGGTAGCTGCTCAAAGGCTTGGCGGCGCGCGGAAACAGGGAGACGTCAACGTAGGCGGTCATGGGGTATGGGCGGCCATGGCAACAACGGCGGCAACCTTGTGGGGATAACCCTCGATTTTACGACGCACCCTTGAAATCCGCACTTTGCGGCACTTGCCCCCACGGCGAGCAGGTGTTGTGCGATGGATTGGAAAGAAATTCGGCCTCAGCGCCCGCCCACCGGGCGCTGAAAGCTATGGTTCCAATAGCAATCGGCGCAACCGCAAGGCCCCGCTCACCACTCGCCAAGTTCGCGCACGCGCTGTGCCAGGTCGGGCAGCTCGTCCTCCAGCGGTTCCGGCGCGGCGCTCGCGGCGCTGGCCTCGGCCGGGGCGGCGGCCGCGCGGGCCGACGACCTGCGTGCGAGCAGGCGGCCGAAAACGTGGCTGGCCAGCGATTCGTGCAAGGGCGCGGCGAGGTGGATTGCGAGCATGGGCGGCTTTCGTTGGGAGGTGGGTACGTGCAACACAGCGTAGGTGCGCGAAGCAAGGGCCAGTGTAGGAAGCCAACCCATACATGCGTGTGACAGAACGCACACCGCGCAGCCTCCTGGCGCGGGCACCCCGCGCGAAATGCCTGCGGGCGTGATGGAAATCACAACCCGCCGCTACGGCTCAGCCCCCGGGCCGCGCCTGCGCCCGGTACTGCCCCGGCCCCTGGCCCTGCCACTGCTTGAACGCATGGTGGAAGGCCGTGGGCTCCTGGTAGCCCAGCAGGTAACCCACCTCGGCGATGGGCATGGCCGAGGTGGCCAGGTAGTGGCAGGCCAGCTCGTGCCGCGTGGCGTCGAGCAGCGCCTGGTAGGCCACGCCCGCCTCCGCCAGGCGGCGCTGCAGGGTGCGGGTGGACAGGTGCAGGTCGCGCGCCACGTCGGCCAGCTTCACGGCGCCCTGCCCCAGCCGGCCCGAGATGCTCTGGCGCACCTGGGCCACGGTGCCGGCCTCGCGCGGGTGGCGCGCCTGCAGCAATTCGTCGGCGTGGCGCTGCAGCAGCGGCAGCAAGGCCTTGTTGGCCTGCGGGATGGGCAGGTCGAGCAGCGCCGCCGGAAAGATGGCGCGGTGCGCCACGCAGCCCCAGCGCACCTGCGCGCCGCTGGCCTGGGCAATGGCGTCGGCCGTGGCGCCGTCCCGGCGGTGCATGAATTCCAGTTCAAAACCCGCGATCGGCTGGCCCACCAGCCACTGTGCGCAGGTCTGGATGCCCGCAAACACCGACTCGGCCAGGGCATCGGCCGCCGGGTGGGCCGCCCAGTCGTTGCGCCAGGCGTATTCCACCGCGTCGCCCTGCCGCACGAAGGACGAGCGCCCCAGGTCGTGCACCAGCGATTCGAAGCGCAGCACCTGGGCCAGCGCCTCGCCCAGCGTGGGGCAGGCCAGCAGCAGGATGCCGTTGACGCCATAGGTGGTGGGCTTGACACTCTGCCCCAGGCGCCAGCCAAAGCCCGGCCCGGCATGCGCCAGCGCCTGTTGCAGCAGCGCAAGGTAAGCGGCCGCCGGCACGTCTTCCTCGCCCGGCGCGTCCTGGCCCAGCGCCTGCGCCAAGGCGGCGGGCGGCAGGCCCTCGGCGCGCGCGGCGTCCCACAGCGTGCGCGCATAGGGGCCCACCACGCGGGGTGGCGGCGCGTTTGGCGCGATCGAACAATCGGTTGGCGGCATTGCGGAATGGCAAACAGGCGGCTCGCGCCTACAGTGGTGCGACAACCAATGGGGAGTATGCATTCATGCGGCGATGGAACGGCTGGGGCGACGACGCCACCTCGATGAACCTGGGCGACGGCGCCCGCGCCATGCTGGCCCGACGCCTGGGGCCGGGCCACCCCGGGCAGGATGCGCTGCGCGAAGACCTGCTCGCGCGCATTCCGGCCTCGCGCCTGCCCGAGCACCCGCTGATCCAGCGTGACGCCTCGCCCCGCCTGGCCATGGCGCTGGGCGAAAGCTACGCCGACTGGATCAAGAAGCGCTTCGGCGCGCTGCCCCCGGTGCCCGATGGCGTGGCCTTCCCCGAATCGGGCGAACAGGTGCGCGAACTGCTGGACCTGGCACACGCCCACCGCTGGACCGTGATCCCGTTCGCCGGGGGCACCAGCGTGTCGGGCCACCTCGACTGCCCGCGCAGCGAGCGGCCCATCCTGTCGGTGAACCTGACGCGCATGAACCGGCTGGTGCACCTGGACCAAACCAGCCAGCTCGCTACCTTTGGCGCGGGCACGCCGGGCCCGCAGGTGGAAGCCCAACTGCGCGCGCAGGGCTATACGCTGGGGCATTTTCCGCAGTCATTCGAATACTCCACCGTCGGCGGCTGGGTGGTCACGCGCTCCAGCGGCCAGCAGTCGCTGCGCTACGGGCGCATCGAGCAGCTGTTCGCGGGCGGCCGCATGGAGACGCCCGTGGGCCCGCTGGTGCTGCCCACCCTGCCCGCCTCCAGCGCCGGGCCGGACCTGCGCGAACTGGTGCTGGGCTCGGAGGGGCGCTTCGGCATCCTCACCGAGGCCACGGTGCGCGTCTCGCCCCTGCCCGGGCACGAGAGCTTCCACGCCCTCTTCCTGCCCGACTGGGACAGCGCCGAGGCCGCCGTGCGCGCGCTGGTGCAGCGGCGCCTGCCGCTGTCGATGCTGCGCCTGTCCAACGGCATCGAGACTGAAACCAACCTGCAGCTCGCCGGCCACGAGCGCCTGATCGGCCTGATGGAGCGCTACCTCGCCTGGCGCGGCTGTGGCAAGGGCAAATGCCTGCTGATGCTGGGCGTGACCGCCGACCCCGCCACCGCGCGCCACGCGCTGCGCGAGGCCCGACGCACACTGGGCCAACACGGCGCGGTCTACATCGGCCCGGCCATGGGCAACAAGTGGGCGGCCAACCGTTTCAAGGGCCCCTACCTGCGCAACACCCTGTGGGAGCTGGGCTACAGCGTGGACACCATCGAAACGGCGGTCGATTGGCCCCAGGTCAAGCCGCTGATGCACGCCATGGAGCAGGCCGCGCGCGACGTGTTCGCGGCCTACGGCGAGCCGGTGCATGCCTTCACGCACCTGTCGCACGTCTACCCGCAGGGCAGCAGCATCTACGCGCAGTACGTCTGGCCCACCGCGGCCGGTGGCTACGCGGCGAATTTCGAGCGCTGGCAGAAGCTCAAGACCGCCGTGGCGCGCACCATTGCCGCGCACGGCGGCACGGTGAGCCACCAGCACGGCGTGGGGCGCGACCACGCCGCGCACCTCATCGACGAAAAAGGCCCGCTGGGCATGCAGACCCTGGCCGGGCTGTGCCGCCATTTCGACCCACACGGCATCATGAACCCCGGCAAGCTCCTGCAGGACGGCGGACCATGGGCGGATTGATGCCCCCGCGCGCCGAGGCGCTGGCGTGGCTTGAAGCGCAGGCGTGGGACCTCGTCGTCATCGGCGGCGGCATCACCGGCGCGGGCGTGGCGCAGCAGGCGGCGCAAGCAGGCTGGAGCGTGCTGCTGGTGGAGCAGCGCGACTTTGCTTGGGGCACGTCCAGCCGCTCGTCCAAGCTGGTGCACGGCGGGCTGCGCTACCTCAAGGAAGGCGACCTGAAGACCACGCTGCACTCGGTGCGCGAGCGCAAGCGCCTGCTGCGCGAGGCCCCGGGCCTGGTGGAGCCGCAGAGCTTTCTGTTTGCCGACTGCCCCGGCCGAAAACCAGGGCGCTGGCTGATGCAGACCGGCCTGGCGGTGTACGACCTCATGGCCGGAAGCCAACGGTCGCGGGGCGGCCATTTCCACGCCGGCCTCGCCGCCACGCAGATGCTGGCGCCGGGCCTGGCACCGCCCGGCCTGCGCGGCGCCCTGGTGTTCCAGGACGCCAAGACCGACGACGCCCGGCTGGTGCTGCGCGTGCTGCAGGAGGCGCGACAACTCGGCGCCACCACGCTCAACTACCTGGCGGCCAGCGGGCTGCGGCTGGAACAGGGCCGCGTGGCGGGCCTGGAGCTGCAAGATGCCCTGGACGGGACCACCTATAGCGTGCGTGCCGGCTGCGTGGTCAACGCCACCGGCGCCTGGGCCGACCGGCTGCGCGCCGGCGCGGGCGGCAAGCCCCTGCTGCGCCCGCTGCGTGGCAGCCACCTCGTGGTGCCCTTCTGGCGCCTGCCGGTGGCGCAAAGCATCAGCTTCATGCACCCGCGCGACGGGCGCCCGGTGTTCCTCTACCCCTGGGAGGGCGCCACGCTCATCGGCACCACCGACCTGGACCACCGCGAGCCGCTGGACGCCGAGGCCCGCATCACCCCCGCCGAAGTCGACTACCTCATCGAGGCAGTCAACGACCAGTTCCCCGGCGCGCACCTCACCCCGGCGGACGCCAGCGCCTGCTACGCCGGCGTGCGCCCGGTGCTCGACGACGGCCAGAAAGATGCCTCCAAGGCCACGCGCGACCATGTGGTGCGCGACGAAGCCGGCCTCATCACGCTCACCGGCGGCAAGCTCACCACCTTCCGCCTCATGGCGCAGGACGCGCTGGCCCTGGCGGCGCCGCATGTGGGCAAGCCGTTCGCCCGCAACGAGACACCGCTGTTCGCCCCCGCTGCCGCCCTGAACCCACGCTGGAGCCCCGCCGTGCACCAGCGCCTGCAGGCGCGCTACGGCAGCCTGGCCGCCGACCTGTGCGCCGGCGCACGCGATGACGCGCTGCAGTGCATCGCTGGCACGCAGACGCTGTGGATCGAACTGGTGCTCGCCGCCCGCCACGAGGCCGTGGAGCACCTGGACGACCTGCTGCTGCGCCGCACGCGGCTGGGCATCCTGCTGCCGCACGGCGCGCTGGCGCTGCTGCCGCGCATCCGCCGGCTGTGTGCGCCGCACCTGGGCTGGAGCGATGCGCGCTGGGATGAGGAAACCGCCCGCTACCGCGCCCTCATCGCTGCGCACTACCAACTGCCCGGCGCCACGCTGCCAGATTTTGAGCAAAAATTGCCTCCAGCGCCCACCCGCTGTGCGCTAATAGCTATAAAAACAAGAGCATAGAGACACCATGACCCAGCCCTACCTGCTCGCCATCGACAACGGCACCCAGAGCGTGCGCGCCCTGCTGTTCGACCTGCACGGCAACCTGGTGGACAAGGCGCAGGTGGCCATCGACACCTACCGCTCGCCCGAGCCGGGCTGGATGGAGAACGACCCCGACGCCTTCTGGCAGACCCTGTGCCAGGCCTGTGAGCGCCTGTGGGCCAGCACCTCGGTACCCAAGGAGTCCATCGCCGGGGTCGTGGTCACCACGCAGCGCGGCACCACCGTGTCGCTGGGCGCAGACGGGCAGCCGCTGCGCCCCTCGATGATCTGGCTCGACCAGCGCCGCGCCGAGCACGCGCCCCGCCTGCCCTGGTGGTGGGAGGCGGCATTTGCCGCCATCGGCATGCGCGACACCGTGCGCCACTTCCAGCGCGAGGCCGAGGCCAACTGGATCGCTCAGCACCAGCCCGAGTTGTGGGCGCGCACCGACAAGTTCCTGCTGCTCTCGGGCTACCTGCACCACCGGCTCACGGGGCGCTTCGTCGATTCGGTGGCCTCCCAGGTGGGCTACGTGCCGTTCGACTACAAGAAGGGCCACTGGGCGGCGCCGCACGACTGGAAGTGGCACGCCCTGCCCGTGCGCCCCTCCATGCTGCCCGAGCTGGTGCCTCCGGGCACGGTGATCGGCAAGGTCTCCGCGCAGGCGTCGCAGCAGACGGGCATCCCCGCCGGTCTGCCCGTGGTTGCGGGCGCGGCCGACAAGGCCTGCGAAGTCATCGGCGCGGGCTGCCTCACGCCCGAGATCGCCTGCCTGTCCTACGGCACGGCCGCCACCATCAACACCACCACGCCGCGCTACCTGGAGGCCACGCCCTTCATCCCGCCCTACCAGGCGGCCGTGCCGGGGCACTACAACACCGAGGTGCAGATCACGCGCGGCTTCTGGATGGTGAGTTGGTTCAAGGAACAGTTCGGCCAGCACGAACAACTGCTGGCACTGGAACGCGGCGTGCCGCCCGAAAGCCTGTTCGATGAACTGGTGAACGCCGTGCCGCCCGGCGCGCAGGGCCTGATGCTGCAGCCCTTCTGGAACCCCGGCATCAAGGTGCCCGGCCCCGAGGCCAAGGGCGCCGTCATCGGCTTTGGCGACGTGCACACCCGCGCCCACCTGTACCGCGCCATCCTCGAAGGGCTGGCTTACGCGCTGCGCGAGGCCAAAGAACGCATCGAGAAGCGCGGCGGCGCGCCCATCCAGCGCGTGCGCGTCTCGGGCGGCGGCTCGCAGAGCGACGCGGCCATGCAGATCACCGCCAACATCTTCAACCTGCCCTGCGAGCGCCCGCACCTCTACGAAACCAGCGGCCTGGGCGCGGCCATCCTGGCCAGCGTGGGCCTGGGGCTGCACCCCGACTTCGCCACCGCCGTGCGTGCCATGGCGCGCATCGGCCAGGTGTTCACGCCCGAGCCCGAGCACGCCCGCACCTACGAGCAGCTCTACCGGCGCGTCTATTGCCGCATGTACGAGCGCCTGCAACCGCTGTACCGCGACATCCGCGCCATCACGGGGTACCCTTCACAGGACTGACCTCCTTCCGGAGCACCGCCATGCACAAGATGCTGATCACCACCCTGCTGGCCCTGTGCGCCAGCGGTACCGCGCAGGCCTGGAGCAACCACGCCCTGGCCAGCTACCGCGCCTTCGAGGCCCTGCCCGAGGTGGCCCAGGCCGCGCCGGTGGCCGCCGAACCGCTGGAGGACTTCCTGCGCGCGCAGGCCGCCCCCATCGAGGCCCTGCTCGACAGCGAGGATGCCTGGGCGCGCGCCCACATTGCGCACTACCCGCCGCTGCCCGCCCAGCTGCGCTTCCAGGCCCCGGCGGCCCAGGGCGATGCGCCGGCGCTGCGCAAGGCCTTCCTGACGGCGCTGCGGGTGTCGCCCGAGAGCCGGTTTGCGCTCTACCTCCAGCCCGACCCCTGGGCGCCCGCCCTCAGCCCCGCCCTGCTGCTGGAGCAAGAGGCGGTCACGGCGCTGCCAGCCCGCGAGAAGGATGGCGGTGGCCACGTGTTCGTGCGCCTGCGCCCGGGCGAGCCCGTGGCGCCGCTGGCCGTGCTGGCCTCGGCCAGCGACGAGCCCGACTACGGCCTGGACCTCAACCTCTGGGAAGACAGCGCTTCGGAATGGGGCCCGGGCTACGGCTTCGGCAAGATTCCCTTCGGCAATCCCAGCCTGAGCTTTTCCACCCAGGCACCGTTCCACATGGGCTATTACCACGAGGCATCGGTACTCTACATGGCGGCAGGCTTCCTCCAGCGCACCTACCCGCTGCTGCGCATCCACCAGTACACGGCCCTGTCCCAGCTGGCCTTTCGCACCGGCCACCCCTACTGGGGCTGGCGCTTCGCCGGGCTGGCGCTGCACTATCTGCAGGACCTGACCCAGCCCTACCACGCCAGCCTGGCGCCGGGCTTCTCGGCGGCGCGGCTCATCGGCATCAACCTGCTGTCCCTGCTCGGCATGCCGGGCACGAAAAACGACATGGTGGTCCTGCTGTCCAACCGCCACTTCGTGCTCGAACGCTATGAAAGCCAGATGATCAAGGCCGCCGCGCAGGCCCGCCAGGGCGGCGCCGTGGACAAGGCCCTGCGCGACCCCGGCACCGACGCCAACTACCCCGCTTGGTCCGACCCCTACCCGCGCGACACTGTGGCGCACGAGGCGCACGACGCCGGTCCTGCCGTGACGGTGCAGATGGTCGCCACGGTGCCGCCGGGCTATGTGTCCGACCCCGGCTTCGACTTCGGCGTGCACGCGGGCGCCATCGACCTCATGGCCGAGGTGGCTCGCCAGGGCGACGGGCACCGGGCCGCGTTGGAGTCGGCCATTGCCGGCCTGATGCGCCACTTCGGCGCGCACAGCCGCAACATGGTGCGCGGCATCCTGCGCGAGGCCTGCGGCGCCGGGACGGCGCAGAGCGGGGTAAGCTCGCCCGCTCCATGCCCCAGACCCTAGCCGCGCCCGCGCACAGCGAACTCGTCATCAAGAAAAGCCGCTTCATCGGCTGCGTGCAGCCCATGCCCGACCGCGCCAGCGCCCAGGCCCATGTGGACGCGCTCTGGAAGGAGCACCCCGGCGCCGCCCACATCTGTTGGGCACTGCTGGCGGGCGGCCAGTCTGCCGCCGTGGACGATGGCGAGCCCGGCGGCACTGCCGGGCGCCCCATGCTCGACGTGCTGCGCCACCAGGACCTGGAGGGCGTGTTGGCCACCGTGGTGCGCTACTTCGGCGGCGTCAAGCTCGGCGCAGGCGGCCTGGTGCGCGCCTACACCGACACGGTGGCCCAGGCCCTGCTGACGGCGCCCAAGGTGCAACTGCAGCGCATGAAGACCCTTCAGTGCCTGGTGCCCTACGCCCAGGAAGGCCTGCTGCGCCGCGAAATCAGCGCGGCGGGCGCAGAGCTGCTCGACGTGCAGCACGGCTCCCTGGTCACGCTCCGGCTGCGCCTGCCCGAGGCGCAGGCCAGCGCGTTCGTGCACCACATCAACGATATCGGCCAGGGCCGCGTGGGCTGGGAAGACGCGCCCGCCACGGCGCCCTGAGCGAAAGCCCTACAGAAACCGCCGCACGGGCCGATAACCAGCCATCCCTGCCTGGAGTTGCCCCATGGACGTATCCCTCGCCAACAACATCGTCAGCACCGCCACCGCCATGGCCAGCGCCAAGGCGTCCGACGCCGTCAACATCGCCATGCTGAAAAAGGCGCTGGACGTGCAGGAAGCCGCTGCCGACACCATGATCGAAGCCATGGTCCAATCCGTGCCCCAGCCCCAGCTGGCCACCTCGGGCACGCTGGGGACGCAGCTCAATACCTTCGTCTGACCAGGCCAGTCCGCAAGATCCTGGGCCACCTGCACATTCCTTGATCTGATCGATATGCAAGCCTGAAAACGGCTTTGCGCGCCCGCATGCCGGTGTTACAAGAAGTAGCCGACATGGTGGCGTTGGCGGGACGGCAGCCATGCGCCGGCAGGGCCATGGCGCTCGCGGAATGGCTGGCCGGTGGATGCATCCCTCAATGGTCCCGCCTGAAAGGTCTTGCATGGACAAGTCTGTTCTCTCGGGCGTTCCATTTGCGTCCTCGCTGCGTCGAGGGGGGCTGCTGGCCGCCGCCACACTCGCCCTGGCGGGCTGCATGGGATCGGACAACCCGGCACCGCCCGCCGACATGCACATTCCGGCCAGCGCCTGGGTGCAGGATCTCATTCCCGACGCTGCATCGCCACAAAGCCTGCGCTTCACCCATTCTCGGCACTATGCGCTGCGCGCATCGCCCACGGCCGCCTTGGCCATCTCGGTGCCCACGGTGCGCATGGAGGCACAAGCCACCACGCTCAAAGGCACGGCCGAAGCGCCTGTGTGGTCGTTCGGCCTGGGGCGCGAAGATCTGGCAGTCAAACTCGGCGACGGCGCCATAACGCAGGCCGAAACCGGCCTGGCCGCCTACTACAGCCGCCTGATGGGCCAGACAGTCACGCAGAATGCCCTGCGCACCATGGTGCAAAGCTATCCGCACTGGGCGGCGGTGGACACCCGCAGCGCCAGCAACATGCAGGGTCTGCGCATTGATTCCATTTCACTCTCCAGCGGTGAGCGTTCGGACGAGGACAGCAATGGCAGCCACGAGTCGGCGCAAACGGTAGTGACCATCTCCATGAAACTGCCCGCCATGCAGCTGCCTACACCCGGCAATCCGCTGCCCGGCTGCTCGCGCCTGCTGGCCGACACTGAAGGCGTGTCCAGCTACATGGCCCGTTCCAACGCGGTGTACGTGCCGCCCGGCGCGGCCCAATGGAACTATCAAGTAGGGCTGACGGCACATTTTTATGTGGCGGACCAGGCACCGCTGCTCGCGGGGGTCATGGAACCGGGCAAGGGGTATCTGACCAAGAAGCAGGTAGCCACGGCGGCCGAGAATCTGGCCCTGTTCAACCAGTTGCTCGGCAACATCCAGACGCTGGACATTCCCTCGTCTGACCTGATGGTGTCTTTCGTTGCGGCGCCGGAGCTGTCCCGCCAGACGCTGGGCCTGATCTCGGGCATGGCGCGCGCGGCCAGCGATGCCGATTGCCTGCGCGACGTGGACGCCTGGTTCGCCAATCCGAGCCTGATCCACGCTGGGCTGACGCCCGCGCATTTGCAAGGCTTGGCCGTCCCCAACGCCATGCTGCAAACCTACAGCGCGGCCATGGATGCCGCCGATGGGGTGAACGGCGAATATGGCACCACCTGCCTGCACAACAGCGCAGGCCAGGTGCTGCAAGTGGGCGATACGCTGGCCTGCTCGACATCCTCGGGGGCCTTGCAGCTGGAGCCCCTTGCCAGCGCCGCCGCCGGGGCGCCACAAGGCTTTTCAGTGGTCACGCCGTACCAGCGCATCGCATTGCGCGCCGCGGCGGCGGGCCAGTGCGCTGCCACCAGCGAAAGCCTGGTGCAGGGGATCAACCATGTGGGCATTGGTAACTTCATGTGGAACTGCACCAACAGCGAGTACGCGGCCTGTACCGGCAGGTTCGGGCGCGGCAACCGCATTTGCATGAGCGAATGGGTAGTGCACAACCAGGTGGGGGACTACTGGAATATCCACTGGTACCAGGACGGCTGGAAAGCCAGCGAGCAGTTTGCGATCAAGCGTGCGGCTTATGTGTTGCGTGCTGCGGTTTCCTACTACGTGGGCGGACGCACTTGGGCGGGTCCCGTGCTGGAGATGATGACCTATGCCGCTGATGTGATCGACAACGCAAAGGACACCAAGATCGCGGGCCGCGGCGTCAAGGGCATCGCTGTCTCACTGTTCATCATTAAAGAATTCAAAACCAAGTTCGCAAACCTGGGTGCAGACCTCAAAAAAGCGGGAATACAGTTCGCCTTTGACGCGGTGGTTGATATGGGCGCCCAGATCGCGGAGGTGGAGGCGACTGGCTGGCAGGACTACTCGGATGGATCCCACCGAGCCTGCGGTTTCGAGTTCAACTGAGACGGCCCTGCACCACTGCGGGTTCAAGGTATCCAGTTGTTTCGCAGGTAGCATGGGGCCGTTCCCTGGGCGATTTTTGGATAACCTCACTTCCACTCGGCAGCCGGTTGTGCAACGCCCCCGCAAAGAGACACCCATGGCAAGAATCCTTGAAGTCAAGCGCGAAAACCAGGCCGACGCAGCCGTCTGCGAAGTCCCCTACGAGAGCCAGGCCGACCTGTGCTGGTACGAGGTCGGCTATCCCCAACAGGCCACCGGCGATGCGCTGTGGTGCTTCGTGCAGAACGAAGACCAGGCCAGCTTCAAGATCCTGCGGGTGAAGTACGACACGCAGGCCACCTTGCGCATCTTCAAGGTGCGCTTTCCCGAGAAGGCCGGCTGGCGCAACGCCAGCCACCCGCTGCGCGGCGAGCTGGACAAGTAAGCGCCGCCCTGCTCAGCCACCCACGCAGGTCTGCACCTGCTCGCCCAGGCCCGTGGCGCCCAGGCGCACCACGTCGCCGGGCTTGAGAAACCAGGGCGCCGGCTTCTGGCCCAGGCCCACGCCGGCGGGCGTGCCGGTGAGCACGATGTCGCCAGGCTCCAGCGTCATGAACTGGCTGATGTAGGCCAGCACCGCAGGCACGCCGAAGATGAAGTTGCGCGTGCTGCCGTTTTGCACGCGCCGGCCGTTCACCTCCAGCCACAGGTCGATGGCGTGCGGGTCGCCCGCCTCGTCGGCCGTCAGCAGCCACGGGCCGATGGGGGCAAAGCCGTCGTGGCTCTTGCCCTTGTCCCACTGGCCGCCACGCTCGATCTGCCAGGCGCGCTCGGACACGTCGTTGGCCAGCACATAGCCCGCCACGTGGCCCAGCGCGTCGGCCTCGGCAATGCGGCGCGCGCGCGTGCCGATGACGATGCCCAGCTCCACCTCCCAGTCGGTCTTGACCGAGCCCGGCGGGATGGCCAGCGCATCGTGCGGGCCGGCCAGCGCAGTGACGGCCTTCATGAACAGCACCGGTTCGGCGGGCGGCTGCATGCCGGCTTCAAGCGCATGGTCGCGGTAGTTCAGGCCCACGCAGACGATCTTGCCCACGCCGCCCACGGGACAGCCCAGGCGCGGCTGGCCTTCGACGGCGGGCAGGCGCGCGGCGTCGATGGCCGCCAGTGCCGCCAGCGTGCGGGGGTTGAGCTGCGCGGGGCCGATGTCGGCCAGCAGCATGGAGAGGTCGCGCAGCACGCCGTGGGCGTCGATCAGGCCTGGGCGCTCGGCGCCGCTCTCGCCGTAACGGATGAGTTTCATGGGGGACATCCTGCAAAGAAGGAAATGGGTGCCTGCGCGACCGGCAGGTGGGCGCAAGCGTACCATTGGGGCACATAGCATTCAACCGAATTCGCTATCATTAGAATAGCTTGCAGCGCTTGCTCCATGGGCGCAAGGGCCGTTTTTCATTCATACCCATGGCCTCAGACCCCCCGCTTCACGACGACCCCTCGGCCGCAGCCCGCCCCCGGCCCCGCAACCCGGCCGACCTGTTCTGGTCCTTCACCTGGCTGGCCCTGCAGGGCTTTGGCGGCGTGGTGGCCGTGGTGCAGCGCGAGCTGGTGGAGAAGAAGCGCTGGATGACGAACGAGGAATTCCTGGAAGACTGGGCCGTGGCCCAGGTGATGCCCGGCCCCAACGTGGTGAACCTCTCCCTCATGATCGGCGACCGCCACTTCGGTCTGCGCGGCGCCCTGGCGGCGCTGGCGGGCATGCTGTCGTTCCCGCTGGTGTTGGCACTGGCCGCGGCGCTGCTCTATGCGCAGTGGGCCAGCCACCCGGCCATGGCGGGCGCCCTGCGCGGCATGGGCGCGGTGGCGGCCGGGCTGATTGGCGGCATGGGCCTGAAACTGGCCGCCGGGCTGCGCACGCACCCGCTGGGGCCGGTGCTGTGCGCGGTGATCGCGGCGGTGGCATTCCTTGCCATCGTGTGGCTGCGCGTGCCGCTGTACTGGCTGCTGCTGGTGGTCGGTGGCGCCGCCTGCGTGCTGACCTGGCGAAAGCTCACGCCATGAGCCACGCCATCGCGCTGCAGCCGCTGGACTGGCTGCACCTGTTCCTGTACTACCTCTCGATCTCGCTGCTGGCGGTGGGCGGCGCCATCGCCACGGCGCCCGACATGCACCGCTTCCTGGTGGACCGCAACGGCTGGCTGACGGACATGCAGTTCAACGCCAGCATCGCCATTGCGCAGGCGGCGCCGGGGCCCAACGTGCTGTTCATCGCGCTGCTGGGCTGGCACGTGGGCCTGAACGCCGGCGGGCCGGGCGCCACCGGCTGGGCCTATGGGCTGCTGGGTGCGGCGCTGTGCATGGTGGGCATCATGCTGCCCAGCACCACGCTGACCTGGCTGGCCACGCGCTGGGCGCACCGCAACCGCGAACGCCGCGAGGTGCGCGCCTTCAAGCAGGGCATGGCGCCGCTGGTCATCGGCATGCTGCTGGCCACCACCTGGGTGCTGGGCCGCGCCCAGGGCCAGCCGGCCACCGACTGGCCGCTGTGGCTGCTGACCGCCGCCGCCGCGCTGCTGGTGTGGCGCACGCGGCTGCACCTGCTGTGGATGCTGGGCGCGGGCGCGCTGCTGGGGGTCATGGGCTGGGTATGACCTGTTTGGCTACTGCGTAAGCCGGCTTCCGTTGCGCGACATCCGGTCGCGGCGGGATTTTGATCCAGCGCAGTTCGCTGCGGATTTCCGGCACCGCGGCGGGGCAAACCACGTAGGCATTTCTCCCGTAAAGGCATACGGTAGCTCCGTCGAGCCCATCCGGGCGCGCCATGGAGGCAGGCGATGGAACCACAAGCAAGCATTCTGGTGGTGGACGACTCCCCCGAGAACCTGCAGGTGATCTCGGCCGTGCTCAGGGAGCATTACAAGGTGCGGGTCGCCATCAATGGCGAACGGGCCCTGGCGCTGGCCACGGCGGCCGACCCTCCCGACCTCATCCTGCTCGACGTGATGATGCCCGGCATGGACGGCTACGAGGTCTGCACGCGCCTCAAGGCCCACCCGGCGACGGCGCGCATCCCGGTGCTGTTCGTCTCGGCGCGCGACGAGGAGGAGGACGAGGCCCGCGGGCTGTCGCTGGGCGCCATCGACTACATCGTCAAGCCGATCCGGCCGTCGATCGTGCAGGCCAGGGTGCGCAACCACATCGAACTCAAGCGCAGCCGCGACCTGCTGGAGCGCCTGACCACGCAGGACCACCTTACCGGCATCAGCAACCGCCGACGCTTTGACGACTACCTGGCCATGGAGTGGCGCCGCGCGGCGCGCGAGCAGGCGCCGATCTCGCTGATCTCCATCGACATCGATCATTTCAAGGCCTTCAACGACCACTACGGCCACCCCCGGGGCGACCACTGCCTGGTCCATGTGGCGCAGGCGCTGGCCCATTGCGTGACCCGGCCCACCGACCTGGTGGCGCGCTGCGGCGGCGAGGAGTTCGCCTGCGTGCTGCCGGCCACCGACAGCCACGGCGCCGAGCGCCTGGCCGAGCAGATGCGCGCGGGCATCCTTGCGCAGGGCCTGGAGCACGCCCAGTCGGCGACGCACAGCCACGTCACCATCAGCCTGGGCGTGGCGACCACGGTGCCCCGGGCCGACGAGCCGGTACAGGCCCTGGTCGACCTGGCCGACGCAGCACTGTACGAAGCCAAGAGCGCGGGCCGCAACCGCCACGTGGCGCGCAGCCGCTGACCGGCCAGGCTCAGCCTTCGGTGCCGGCGGTGGCAGCGGCCTCGCGGATCAGCTCCAGAGCCGCCTCGAAGTCGAAGCCCTCGATGGCGGCCCCGATGGCGCGGTAGTGCCCCGGGTAGGCGGCAGCGAGCAACGCGCCCTCGGCCCCGACCAGGTCCAGCGAACCCGGATCGCCCTCGGTCAGCAGGGACTGGAGCCGGTCCACGAACGTCCGGACGCTGGCCTGGTCCTGCACGGGCAGCAATGCTGTCGCCGGCTCCGATGCATCAGCGGGCACTGTCAGCAGGGCCTGCAGCCCGCCGAGCACGGGCGACAGCTCCGCTTGAACGCACGCCGCCAGGGCATCGATGCGCCCGGCGGGCTCGCACGCCCGGCAGGCACGCTCCAGTTCGGCTGCGGCCGCTTGCACGCCCCGCGCACCAATGCTGCCCGCCACCGATTTCAGGGTGTGCGCCATGCGCTCCGGTGCCGATGCCTCGCCCTGCGCCTGGGTAGCGCGGAAGGAAGGCAGGAATTGCGCCTGGCCCGCATGGAACTTGGCCAGCAGCGAGCGGTACAGCGCCTCGTTGTGCAGCACCATGGCCAGGCCCGCCCGCGTGTCGATGCCCGGCAGCGGTGGCACGCTGGAGGGCGCGCAAGCGGCCGGCAGCAGCGGCGGCCCCGACAGAGGGGCCGCGATGGGCGGTGCCACTCGCCCCTTGCCCACCCAGCGCGCAATGGTGCAGAACATGGTGCCCACGTCCAGCGGCTTGGCGATGTAGTCGTCCATGCGCATGGCCAGCGCGCGTTCGCGGTCGCCCGCCATGGCGTTGGCCGTCATGGCGATCACCGGCAGCGCGCGCAGCGCCGGGTTGGCGCGGATATGCTGCGTGGCTTCGTAGCCGTCCATCACGGGCATCTGGCAGTCCATGAGCACGCAGTCGAAACGTGCGTCCTGCGCGAGCAGTTCCAGCGCCTCCTGGCCGTTGGTGGCCAGCACCGCCTCCACGCCGGCGTGGCGCAGCAATTCCAGCGCCAGTTCCTGGTTCAGCTCGTTGTCCTCCACCAGCAGCACGCGGGCGCCGGCGAGCTGGCGCATGGCGTCCAGGCTGTCCTGCGCCAGCAGCGAAGCACGGTTCTCCGTGAGGCCCTTGCGCTCGATGGCGCAGCCGATGGCGTCCAGCAACTGGCTGGCCATCACCGGCTTGGTCAGGACCGACTTGAGCGCCACGCCCTGGCGCTCGGCCGCGCCCAGCGCTTCCTCGCGGCCATAGGCCGTCACCATGATGGTGGCGGGCACATGGACCAGCTGGCGCTCGTGCATGTGGCGCAGCGTCTCGATGCCGTCCATCACCGGCATCTTCCAGTCGATAAGCACCAGGTCGAAAGGCTGGCCGTGCTGCTGGGCGCCGTCGACCGCCTCCAGCGCCTCGCGGCCGTCGGCCGCCGTTTGTACGTGAAGGCCCAGGCTGCGCGCGATGCTGGCAGTGATCTCACGCGCGGATTCGTTGTCGTCCACCACCAGCACGCGCATGGCCTCCAGCGCCTCGCGCCCGGGCCGGCGCGGCGCCTGCAATGCGGGTTGCAGGCCGAAGCGCGCCGTGAAGTGGAATTCCGACCCCTGGCCGGGCTGGCTCACCACCCAGATGCGCCCGCCCATCTGCCCCACCAGCGCCTGCGAGATCGCCAGCCCCAGGCCGGTGCCACCGTAGCGGCGCGTGGTGGAGCTGTCGGCCTGGCTGAAGGGCTGGAACAGCTTGTCGCACTGCTCGGGCGTCATGCCGATGCCGGTGTCGCGCACCCGGAAGTGCAGCTCGACACCGCCAGCGTCCTCGGCCACCTTGTCGATGCCGATGACCACCTCGCCGCGCTCGGTGAACTTGGCGGCGTTGTTGCCGAGGTTGACGAGGATCTGCCCCAGGCGCAGCGGGTCGCCCACCAGTTCGCCGGGAATGTCCGGCGCCACGTTGAACAGCAGCTCCAGCCCTTTGTCTTCCGTCTTGATGCCGATGAGGTTGGAGAGGTGGTCCATCACGTCGTCCAGGCGGAATCCGGTCTGCTCCAGCACCATCTTGCCGGCCTCGACCTTGGAGAAGTCGAGGATGTCGTTGATGATGCCCAGCAGGCCGACGGCCGAGCGGTGCGCCTTCTCGACATAGTTGCGCTGCTTGGCGTCCAGCGAGGTCTGCAGCGCCAGGTGCGACATGCCGATGATGGCGTTCATGGGCGTGCGGATTTCATGGCTCATGTTCGCCAGGAAGTCGCTCTTGGCCTTGACGGCTTCCTCGGCCACGCGGCGCGCCTCGGCCATGGCCCGCTCGGTGGCCTTGCGCTCCGCAATGTCCTCGAACACCCAGATGGTCACCTGCCGGTGGTCCGCCGCGCGGATGGCGCGGCCCGACACCTGGGCCACGAAGGTGCCGCCGTCCTTGCGCGCGAACTCCCACTCCACGTTCACGTCCTTGCCCATGGCCAGCTGGGGGCCGACCAGGGCGCCGAACTCGGCGTACTGTTCCTGTGAGTGGTAGATCACCAGCCCCGGTTGGCCGAGCAGCTCCTCGGGTTGGTAGCCCAGGTATTCACCCATGCGCCGGTTGACGCGCAGGATCACGCCGTCGGCGGTGTAGATGATGCCGTTGGGCGCGTTGTCGAAGATCATCTGCTGCTCGGCCAGCAGGTTGCGGTTGTAGGCCTCGCTGGCGCGCAGGCTGGCCTCGGCGACTTTCTGCTCCGTGATGTCCTGGTTGATGCCCACCATGCGCCGGGGCCGGCCCTCGGCGTCGCGCGAGGCCGCATGGCCGATATCGAGAATCCAGCGCCACTGCCCTGAATGCGAACGCATGCGGAAGGTGGCGGTGTATTCGGCCGCCTCGTTGCGCAGGAAGCGCAACAGGCGTTCGCGCACCTCCTCCACATCGTCGGGGTGCACCAGGTCCTGCCAGCAGGCCAGTTCGCTCGGGTACTGGCCCAGCAGCGCGTCCTTGTCGTAGCCCAGCATCTGCGCCCAGATGTCGTTCACGGCCACGTGCGTGATGTGGCCGCGCTCGTCCAGCGCGTAGTCGTACATGCCCAGGTGGGCGCCGCGCAGGGCCAGGTTCAGCCGCTCCTCGCTGCGCGCGATGCGCTGCTCGACGATCTGGCGCTCGGTGATGTCGTTGATCCACGAGACCAGGTAGCGTCCGTCCGAAAAATCGAGCAGGATGGACGACAGCAGCACCGTGAGCAGCGTGCCGTCGGGGCGCACGAAGTCGGCCTGGTAGCCCTTGACCGAGCCCTCGCGGCGCAACCGGGCCATGAACTTCTCGCGGTCGGCCAGGTTGCGCCAGGTGCGGCTGGCGTGCAGCGCCGCCAGATCCTCGGAAGGCACGCCCAGCATCTCGGCGTGCTGGCGGTTGGCGAAGACCAGGCGTCCTTCCTCGGTACCGATGACCACGCCCACCGGGCTGTTTTCCAGGATGCGGCGCAGGCGCTCTTCGTTCTCCTGGCGGTCGCGCTCGAGCTGGCGGCGCTCGGTGATGTCTTCATACACCCAGACGGCCGAGCGCTCGAAGCCCGGAATGTCGATGCCCTGCCCCGACACCATGGCCACGAACAGCGAGCCATCCTCGCGCACGAATTCGTACTCCGAGCGCACCTCCTGGCCCATCGCCAGCAGCGGCGCCGCCTTCTCGGCGAATGCCCGGTAGCTCTGCTCGGAGCGGAACAGCTTTTTCGATGCCGGCTGGCCGATGATGTCCACGCGCTGCAGGCCCATGTTCTCGCACAGGCGCTTGTTGGCGCGCAGGATGATGCCGTCGGCCGTGTAGCAGATGCCGTTGGGCGCGTTCTCGAAGATCACCTGCTGCTCTTCGAGCAGCTTGCGGATCTCGGCCTGCTGGCGGTCGATTTCCAGGCGTGCGCGGCGCTTTTCCGACACATCGTCCACGGTGAAGCGCAGCAAGATGCGGCCGCCACAGTCGAACGCCATGAGGTTGACCTCGGCGTCGAAAATTTCGCCGTTGGCGCGGCGTGCGCGCCAGAGAAAGTTGGCGATGCCGTGCTCGAAGATCGAACGCGTGATTTCCTCGCCCGCGGTCTGGGTGTCGGTGCCGTCGTACTGAGTGGGTGCCGAGAAGTCGAGCGGCATCTTGCCCAGCACCTCGTCGCGCGAGGAAAACCCGTAGATGCGCACCGCCGCCATGTTGCAGTCGACGATGCCGATGGCCGGGTCGATGATGACAATGGGCACCGGCGCATCCTGGTACACGCGCTTGTTGTAGGCCGCGCTGCGAACCAGCGTGGCGCGTGCCTCCTGCAGCGCGCCGGAGGCCTCGGCCAGTTGCGTCTGCAGCGTCCGGTTGGCCTGCTCCAGCCGGTCCAGCTCCTGCTGCAGCGCGGCGTGCGTACCCTGGGATGGTTCCATGGCCCCTCCTGTGGCGTGCCGCCGCAAAAAGGGCCTGGTGTCCCCTCCCGCCAGCGGTTCGAGGCCAGTATCAGCAGCCGCCAGAGGCGCCGTCAACGTGGCAAACCGCCATCCGGACGGCCTTTGCCGCGCGTGTTTGAGCTAGCGCAAGCCCGTGGCTAGGCGGGAAGCGCGTCAGCTCAGGCGCCGGCCGTTTTCGGCGTAGACCGCGAGGTAGATCGAGTTCGAGCCCACATAGGGTGTCTTGTTGCCAAAGCCGACGCTGAATTCACCCAGCGAGAGCGCGCGGATACCCGCCAGCCCCGCGCGCAGGCGCTCACGGCTCAGGTCCTTGCCGGCGTTGCGCAGGCCTTCGATCATCACCTGCGCGTTGATCCAGCCTTCGAGGCTGCTGCCGCTGGTGAAGAAATCCGGGTTGCTGCCCGTAGCCTTCATGGTGGCCTGGAACTTGCGCACCACGACGGACTTGCTCGACGTGGCGTCGGGGAACACCTGCACGGCGGCCATGCCGCGCGTACCCTCGCCCAGCTTGGGCAGCTCGGACGGAAAAATGGTCACCGACAGCCCGGCCAGCGGCACGCCCTTGGCCCGTGCACGGAACGGCAGCACAAAGGACGTGTTGGCCACGCCCGTGGTGGCCAGCAGCACGGCGCCCGGGCCGTCCGCAAACACCTTCTCGGCCACCTGCTCGCCGTTCTTGCCGTCGACAGCCAGCGCGAAGGCACCGGCGCGCTCCACCTTGGCCTCGTCCAGAGCGGCGGACATGTAACCCAGCACTTCCTTGCCAAATGGGTTGTCAAGGTAGACGACCGCGATACGCCGCAGGCCCATGGCCACCATCTGCTGCACCAGGCGCCGCGCTTCGTCGGCGTAGCTGGGCCGCACGAAAAAGATGTTGCGCTGCTCGGCGTTGCGCACGGAGGGCGCACCGGTGATGGGACCGACCGTGGGGATGCCCTTGCCCTCGATGAGCGGCAGGATGGCGGCGGTGTTGGCCGTCCCCAAGGGCGAGATCAGCGCGAACACCGACTGCGACTCCACCATCTCGGTCACATTCTTCAAGGTATTGGCCGGCACGTAGCCATCGTCCTTCACCTCCATGAGGATCTCGCGGCCATGGACTCCACCATGGCGGTTCACTTCGGCAAACGCAGCCTTCATGCCGGCCAACTGCTCGATGCCTGCCGCGCCCAGCGGGCCCGTGAGCGCGATGGAGCAGCCCAGCGTGATCTGCCGTGCCGGCACCTCGATCTCGGCCGCGCGGGCGCTATGGGCCCATGCGGGCAGACCAGTGGCAGCAAGCGCCTGCGTGGCGCGCAAAAGGAAGTGACGACGGCTCATGGTGGGGGTACGCCTCAAAAACGAAAGGTGGCGCAGGCTATCGGCGAACCGCGCATCCGCGCTGTCAGCTTCGCGACAGCCTGCGCGTTTCCCCCAATCCATTGGCCGTCCTCGGCCCCTGAAACCGGGCAAACACATGACACGCATCAAGACATGACCCCTTGCTGCAGAGCCCCGCAATTGGGGCAACAATGGCTGCCATCACGACCCATCTGCTCCTGCCTACCCCATGAAACTGCACACCCTTGCGCTCGCCTGCGCCCTCCTCGCACCCTCCGCCTGGGCAGCCGAGCCTACCGCCGAGGCCCTGGTCAACAGCCGCTGCGCCACCTGCCATGGCGCCGAAGGACATGCCACCTCTCCCATCTTCCCGTCGCTCGCGGGGCAGAACCGCGAGTACCTGGTCAAGCAGCTGCAGGACTTCAAGTCGAAGAAGCGCGTGAGCGACACCATGGCCCCACAGGTGGCCGACCTGTCCGACGCGGCTATCGCCGGCCTGGCCGACTTCTTCGCCGCCAAGAAGGCGCGCACCCACCGCGTAGGGGACGCCGACATCGTGCCCGTGGGCCGCTACATCTACACCAAGGGCAACAGCTGGTCGGGCGTGCCGGCCTGCGCCAGTTGCCATGGTGACAACGCGGCCGGCACCACCAGCCTGCCGCGCCTGGCCGGGCAGAACGCGCGCTACCTGCTGTCCCAGTTGAAGGACTTCAACCAGCGCACCCGCAACAACGACAACGAGGCCATGCATCTGGTGGCCTCGCGCCTGACCGAGATGGAGGCCAAGGCGGTGGCGGACTACCTGTCGCAACTGCCCTGACCTCGCGGCCCCTCAAGGGCTATGCCGCCGGAGCCTGCGCGCGCCGGTAAGCCACCAGCGCCTGCACCGTGGTGCACAGCAGGCCATGCGCCTGCGCGAAGCGCGCCACCTCGGCGCCGCGCGCCATGCTGCCGTCGGGGTTCATCAGCTCGCACAGCACGCCTGCCGGCGGCAGGCCGGCCAGCACGGCCAGGTCCACGGCCGCCTCGGTGTGGCCGATGCGCTCCAGCACACCCCCCGGGCGCGCCACCAGCGGAAACATGTGGCCCGGGCTGACGACCTCGGGTACAGCACCCAGTGCGGGAACACGCAGCGCGCACCGCACGGTCTGCAGGCGGTCGGCCGCCGACACGCCGGTACTCACCCCATGCGCCGCCTCGATCGATTGCGTGAAGGCAGTCGAAAACGCGGACCGGTTCACCTCCACCATCGGCCGCAGGCCCAGCGCTTGCGCATGGTCCGGAGTAAGGCACAGGCAGACGATACCGCTGCCTTCGCGGATCATCAGCGCCATGGTGGCCTCGCTCATGTTGGCGGCGGCGCAGACCAGGTCGGCCTCGTTCTCACGGTCGGCATCGTCGAGCACCAGCACCGGACGGCCGGCCGCGACGGCGGCGATCACCTCGGGCAGCGGCGCGAGCAACACACCCTCCTGCACTGCGCCCGGGGGCGCATCCGAAGGAACGGCGGGGGAATCCAAAGAAACGGAAAAAGGCATGAAACGCTCCTCAAAAGATTGAAAGAAACGCCCCAAGGCTTGCATGCAAGAAGCACCCGCGCGCACGCTCCCGCCCATGGCAGAAACGCGCACACGGCGCACGGCTGCGCGCATGCACATGGCACGCGCGTGGCACATCTTCTTTCATCCGGACTGTGACCGTCGGCCCCGGAATGGAGGCGGCAGGGGCCGCCTCGCACCGGGTCTGCTGACCCCTGGCCACCGAAACGGCCAGGGCGCTCGCGGGCTCGCGGTGCGCAGGGAAGCCCTGCACGCCGCCTACCGCCGGTGGGGAATTTCACCCCGCCCTGAAGACCCGGCGATTATGGCGTGGGCGTTAAAGCCACGTTGTCGCCCCCGCTACCGGGCTCGGCCAGCAACACGGGCAGCAGCTGCGCCGCCGTACCGCGCAGCACCACATGCGCCACGGCATCGAGTTCGGTCGGCTGCGGGTTGACCACGGCCACGTGCGCGCCGGCATCACGGGCAATGCGGGCCAGGCCCGCCGCCGGATACACCGCTCCGGCCGTGCCCACCACCAGCATCAGATCGCAAGCCTGCGCAGCTTCCTGCGCGGCGTCGAGCTCGCGCAGCGGCAGGTTTTCACCGAACCACACCACGCCGGGCCGCAGCATGTTGCCGCAGCGCGGGCAGCTGGGCGGGCTGCCCGCCTCCACCGTATCGGGGTGGCAGCACGCGCGGGGAGGGTCGAGAAAGCGGTCAGCCATCAGGTCGCCGTGCAGGCACAGCACGCCCTCACTGCCCGCACGCTGGTGCAGACCGTCGACGTTCTGGGTGACCAGGGTGAGGCGCCCCGGGTGGCGCCGCGCAAAGTCGGCCAGCGCCCGGTGGCCGGCATTGGGCTGCACGCCCGCCAGCATCTCGCGGCGGTGCTGGTACCAGCCCCAGACGCGCGCGGGGTGGGCGCGAAAGCCTTCCTCGGTGGCCATGTCCTCGGCGCGGAACTGCGCCCAGTAGCCGGTCTGGGCATCGCGGAAGGTAGGCACGCCGGATTCGGCACTGATGCCGGCGCCTGTGAGCACGGCGACATGGCGCGCCGCGCGCAGCCAGCCCTGCACGGTCTCCAGCGCGGCGGCGTCCATGCTCAGCCGCGCTGGCGCAGGGCCTCGTACAGGCAGACGCCGCTGGCCACGGAGACGTTCAGGCTCTCGACGGCGCCCTTCATGGGGATGCCCACCAGTTCGTCGCAGGTCTTGCGCGTGAGTTGGCGCATGCCGTCGCCCTCGGCGCCGAGCACCAGCGCCACGGGGCCCTTGAGGTCGGCCTGGTAGATGGTGCGGGGCGCATCGTCGCTGGTGCCGATGATCCAGATGTTGCGCTCCTTCAGCTCGTTCAGCGTGCGCGCCAGGTTGGTCACCATGAAGTACGGCATGGTCTCGGCGGCGCCGCTGGCGACCTTGGCCACGGTGGCATTGATGCCCGACGCATGGTCTTTGGGGGCGATGACGGCATGGGCGCCAGCGCCGTCGGCCACGCGCAGGCAGGCGCCGAGGTTGTGCGGATCGGTCACGCCGTCGAGCACGAGCAGCAGGGGCTGCTCCACGCCAGCGGCTTCGAGCTGTTCCAGCAGCTCATCGAGCGAGGTCACCTGGGCCACGGGCTCCACGCGCGCGGCCACGCCCTGGTGGCCGTGGCTGCCGGCCAGCTTGGCGATGCGCAGGCTGTCGGCCTCGATCAGGCGGGCGCCCGCCTCCTTGGCACGGTCCAGGAACTGGCGCATGCGCGCGTCGCGGCGCGTGGCCTCGTAATAGATTTCAATGATGGATTGCGGCGCCGTCTTGAGGCGCACGCCCACGGCATGGAAGCCGAAAAGAACTTTGGGGCTGGACATGGAGCGATTATCCGCTGCGCCCCGATGCTATTGATTCAATAGCTGCCAACGCTCATGGGTATGGCCCTGGAAGCCAAAAAGATCAAGAACCCGCGACGCGCCCAGCCTCGATGGTGATGCAGCGCTCGCAGCGCTGGGCGATACCCCGGTCGTGCGTGACCAGCACGAGCGTGGTGCCTTGCTCACGGTTGAGGTCGAACATGAGCTGCATGATGGTTTCGCCCGTGGCGAAGTCGAGGCTGCCCGTGGGCTCGTCGGCCAGCAGCACGGTCGGCTGCACCACGAAGGCCCGCGCCAGTGCCACGCGCTGCTGCTCACCGCCCGACAGCACCTTGGGGTAGTGGCCCAGGCGCTGGCCCAGGCCGACGTGCTCCAGCATCTCGGCCGCGCGCTTGCGCGCATCGCGCTGGTTGGCCAGCTCCAGCGGCAGCATGACGTTCTCCAGCGCCGTGAGGTTGCCCATGAGCTGGAAGCTCTGGAAAACGAAACCCACCTTCTGCGCGCGCAGCGCGGCGCGGTCGTCCTCGTTCAGGGCAAACAGGTCCTGCCCATCCAGGCGCACCGTGCCGCGCGTAGGCGTGTCGAGCCCGGCGATGATGGACAGCAGCGTGCTCTTGCCCGAGCCCGACGCCCCCACAATGGCCACGGTCTCCCTCGGCGCCAGTTGGAAATCGATGTCGCGCAGAATGTCGAGTGTTCCCGTGGAGTCGGAGACCGACTTGAACACATGCTCCACGGCAATCATCGGCGGCACGGGCGAGGTAGAGGCTTCGGACATGAAAGGTAATGGTCTGTGATACGAAATCGGCAACGGCGTCACTTTATCCTGACAGCGGCGGCTGGCATGCTCGCGGGGCTTTGCAAGCTGCCCGCCTTCGCCGCTGGCAGCCCCAAGCCGCCCACCATTCTGGTGCTGGGCGATTCGCTCAGCGCTGAATACGGCTTGCCCCGGGGGACGGGCTGGGTGGCTTTGCTGGAGAAGCGACTGGCCGCCGAAAAACGCCCCGCCACCCTAATCAACGCCAGCGTGAGCGGCGACACCACGGCGGGCGGCCGCGCACGGCTGCCGGCCTTGCTGGCGCAGCACAAGCCCACGGTGGTGGTGATTGAACTGGGGGGCAACGACGCCCTGCGTGGGCTGCCGCTCAAGAACACCGAGGACAACCTCGGCACGATGGTGAAGGCCGCGCAGCAGGCCGGAGCGCGCGTGCTGCTGGTGGGAATGCAGGTGCCGCCCAACTATGGCGGCGACTACGCCCGGCGTTTCGCGGGCGCCTTCGAAGTGGTGGCACGCGAGCACAAGACGGCGCTGGTGCCCTTTTTCCTCGAAGGGGTGGCGAACGCGGCGGATGCCACGGCACTGTTCCAGCCCGACCGCATCCACCCCAGTGCCCAGGCGCATCCGCGCATGCTGGACAACGTCTGGCCCGCGCTGCAGCCGCTGCTGCGCTGAAATCAGGCCGGCTGGCCTTCGGTGCCGCCCGGGGTCTCTGCCGGCCCAGCGCCGGGCTCGCCCGGCTCACCCTCGGATGCGGGGGCCTCGGCGGCATGGCGCGCATTGGCGGCCTTGGCGCGCAGCTTGTCTTCCTTTTTCTGCTTTTTAGCCAGCTCGCGCTGGCGCTTTTCGTATCCGTAGTTGGGGGTTGCCAAGGTGTGTGCTTTCTAGAGTAGTGACCCACTGTAACAGGATGCTCGCAAACACCTGACTCACGCAGGGTCGGCAACCCCGACAGCCGCGCGGTACGCATGCCAGCTCGCGTAGCCCAGCAGCGGCCCCACGAGCAGCAGCCCCGCACCCCAGGCCCACAGCGAGGCACCTACCAGCAGCGTGATGAGCGCGCCCCACAGCACCATCACGCCGGTGTTCTCCAGCACCACCCGCATGCTGGTGATGCCGGCGGTCAGGGCGTCGGTGTCGCGGTCGAGAATCATCGGAATGGAGACGACGGTGGTCGAAAACACCAGCGCGGCGAAGACGCCGCCCACCAGCGTGTAAACCAGCACAAAACTCCAGTTCTCGGGGTTGAAGATGGCCTGCACCACCCCCGTGGTGGACGGCATGCCGGTGTTGAAGAACACCGCGAAGACAACCAGCGAGGCGCGGCCCCACAGCAGCTCCAGCACCACCAGCACCAGCACCAGCATGCCCATGCTGCCCAGGTGGCGGTCCCAGCAGGTGATCGATTGGCCCAGGTCTGGCGCCAAGCCGGCTTCGCGCCGTCGGCTGGTGTCATACAGCCCCATGGCCAGGAACGGCCCAAGCAGCAGGCAGCCGCTGGCCATGGACATCACGTACTCCGGCCGAGAGCGGAAGACCCAGCCCAGCACCAGGGCCATGCCCCAGAACCACGCGCCATAGAACAGTGCAATGCCGGGTGCGGCGTAAACGTCGCGCAGGCCCTGGCGCAGCCAGCGCCAGGGATCGGCCCAGTGCAGCGTGCGCAAGACCGAGGGCTGGGTGGCGGTATCCGGTGCGGTGGTGGTGTTCATGGGCGCGGCGGAAGTGGTTATCCCACTGTAGGACGCGGCCCAAATGATTGATTTAGCTCAACAAATACCCCACTTTACCGGTAGGGTATTCATCCGCGGCTGCATTCACTGCGGCGCGAACGCCGCGCGCAGGGATTGCTCCAGATCGGCCCGCAGATCCGCCACCGCTTCAAGGCCCACGGAAAAGCGCACCAGCGTGCCCGGGCGCAGGTGCGGCGTGGGCAGCCGGCGCATGCCGTGCAGGTCGTAGGGCACGACCAGGCTCATCGGCCCGCCCCAGCTGTAGCCGATCTTGAACAAGCGCAGGCCGTCGCAGAAGGCGTCTACCTGTGCCTGGCTGTGGCGAGCATCGATCACGACACTGAACAGGCCGGCCGCCGCGCCCTGCCCGTCGTTCGCAGCGCCACACAGCGTGCTCCAGTGCGCATGTCCAGGCGAACCAGGCAGCGCGGGGTGCAACACCTGCGCCACGGACGCCTGCTGGCCCATCCACTGCGCCAGAGTGCGCGCTGCCTGATCGTGGGCCCGGTAGCGCAGGGCCATGCTGGGCAGGCCGCGCAGCACGGCCTCGGCATCGTTGGCACCCACTCCCAGGCCCAGATGCATGTGCAGCAGCTTGATCTTCATGTGCAGCGCCGGGTCGCGCGTGATGACGCTGCCCATGAGCACGTCACCGCCGCCGCTGGGGTATTTGGTCAGCGCGTGGACGGATATATCGACGCCCAGGCTGCCGTCGCCCAACAAATCGAAAGGCGCGAACGCCAGCCCTGCGCCCCAGGTGTTGTCCAGCGCAGTAGGCACGCCGCGTTCACGGCAGATGCGCACCAGCGCGCAGAGGTCCGGGAATTCCAGCGTCACCGAGCCAGGCACCTCCAGCCAGACCAGGCGGGTGGCGGGAGAGATGCGCGCCGCCAGGTCGGTCGGGTCCAGGGCGTCGTAGAGCACGGCGCGGATGCCGAAATGCGCCAGCGTGGCCACGCTCATGCCCTTGTTGGGACCGTAGGCGTTGTCGGGCACCAGCACCTCGTCGCCCGCCTGCAGCAATGCCAGCGACACATTGCCGATGGCCGCCAGGCCGCTGGGCACCAGCACGCACTGCAGCCCGCCCTCCAGCGTGCAAAGGCGCTCTTCCAGGATGAAGGTGGTCGGGGTGCCGTGCAGGCCATAGGTGTAGCCGCTCTTGTCCTTCCATTCGCGCGTGCGCATGGCAGCGACGTTCGGGAAGATGACCGTGGAGGCTTTGAACACGCCCGGCTGCGGCGCCGCGAACCCGGCTGGCGGCTCGTAACCGTGGTGCACGATGCGGGTGGACAGATCCAGGGTTTGGTCGGTGTCTTTCATGCCACGATCGTAAGGCAACACACGGTGGCCACGCGTGCGCAGACCGCCTGAAAGCGACAGTGCAAAGCGATCGGGCACGCGACAATGGCGGCCATGTTGTCCCCTGCCCTCGTCCGCTGGCTGCCGTTCCTCGCCTGGCCCCGTCCCGATGCCGCCCTGCTGCGCGGCGAGCTGTGGGCCGGCGTCACCGTGGGATTGATGCTGGTGCCCCAGGGCGTGGCCTATGCGGCGCTGGCCGGCATGCCCCTGGTGACGGGCATCTACGCCTCGCTGGTGCCCGCCTTGGTGGCCGTGCTCTGGGGCTCGTCGTCGCGGCTCAGCGTGGGGCCCACGGCGCTGACCAGCCTGCTCATCGGCGCGTCTCTCACCGGGCTGGCGCAACCCGGCAGCGCGCAATGGGTGGCGCTCGCCGTCTGGATGGCACTGCTGACGGGCGCACTTCAACTGGTGCTCGGGATGGTGCGCTTCGGCTGGCTGCTCAACCTCATCACATCGCCCGTGCTCAGCGGCTTCACCCAGGCGGCAGCGCTGCTGATCCTCGTCTCGCAGCTGCCGGCTCTCACGGGCCTGCGGGTACCGCTGGCCGAACTCCTCTCCAGCCCGGGTCTGCAGCATTTCGATCTGGTAGGGGCTGGCTTGGGGCTGGGCAGCATCGCGGCTCTGGCGCTGGCCCGGCGCCTGCGGCCGGGGTTTCCGGCCATCATCGTGGTGATGGGCGCTGCGGCGCTGATCAGCCAGGCCCTGGGCTATGCCGCCAGCGGCGGCGCCGTGGTCGGCGCGCTCCCCGCAGGCCTGCCGCAGCCCTACTGGCCAGGCGCTCTGCCCTGGAGCACGCTGGGCACACTCATCATGCCGGTGTTGGTGGTGACGCTGGTGAGCTTCCTGGAAACCGCCTCCAGCGCCAAGGTGGAGCACCAGGAGGGCGGCACGCGCTGGAACGAGAACCAGGACCTGATCGCGCAGGGCCTGGCCAAGATCAGCTCTGGCCTGTGCGGCAGCTTCACCACCAGTTCCTCGTTCTCGCGCTCGGCCGTCAACCTGTATGCAGGCGCCCGCACCGGCTGGGCCACGCTGTTCTCCTGCGCCCTGGTGCTGGTGGCGCTGCTGTGGCTCACGCCAGCGCTGTACCACGTGCCCCAGGCGGTGCTGGCGGCCGTGGTGGTGACCGCCATCACGGGCCTCATCCAGCCCGCGCTGCTGCCCCGGCTCTGGCGCATCTCGCGCGTCGAGGCCGTGATCGGTGCACTCACCTTTGCCGTCACGCTGGTGGCAGCTCCCAACCTGTACTGGGGCGTGCTGGTGGGTTTGATGGTGAACCTGAGCCACTTCCTCTACCAGCGCCTGCACCCGCGCATCATCGAGGTCGGCCTGCACCCCGACGGCAGCCTGCGCGACCGCCACCTGTGGAACCTGCCGGCCCTGGCCCCGCGCCTGCTGGCCTTGCGCATGGATGCCGAACTGGATTTCGCCTCGGCCGCGGCCCTCGAACGCACCCTGGCCGAGCGCATGGCCGGACATCCCGGGCTGGCGCATGTGTGCCTGTTCGCGCAGCCGATCAACCGCATCGACGTCACGGGCGTGGAAACCTTCGCCCGCCTGCGGGCCCTGATCGAACGCCAGGGCTGCACCCTGCACCTCAGCGGCCTCAAGCTGCCCGTGGAGCAGGCCCTGCAGCGCGCCCATGTACTTGCACCCGGGCCCGGACTGCGCACCTACCGCACCGATGCAGAAGCCCTTGAGGCGCTGCAACAAATTGGTACATATGCGGCAGAGCCGGCCGGGCCAGAGGTACACTCCGGGGACTGAACCGTATTCATCCGTGCCCCAAACCGCGTCCTCTCCCCTCGTCGATCTGCGCAACCTCCGCTTGGACACGGCCATTTCGCTGGTCGGCCATGACGCTGAAGCGCACCCGGCTCCATCGACCTCCACGCCCACCCAGTACCTGCAAAGGCTGATCGACGGGCTGTGCGACCTTTCGCTCAAGGACCCGTTGACCGGGCTGGCCAATCGCCGCCATTTCCAGGCCGTGCTTGAACGCGAGATCGACCGTGTCACCCGTTCCGGTGAAGCCGCGCTGCTGCTAATGCTCGACATCGACCGCTTCAAGCAGGTCAACGACACCTATGGCCACCCCGCTGGCGACCGTGTGCTGCAGGCCGTGGCGCGCACGCTGAGCGACTGCATCCGCCCCATGGACACCCTGGCCCGCTACGGCGGCGAGGAGTTCGCAGTGGTGCTGCCGGCCTGCCAGGCCGCGTTCGGCAAGGCCGTGGCCGAGCGCATCCGCCGCACCATCGCGGCCACGCCGGTGCGAATTGACAGCACCACAGTGCTCGACATCACCATCAGCATCGGCGGCGCCTATGCCCTGCAGTGGATCCGCTCGACCACGCCGCTCTGGACCGACCGGGCCGACCACCAGCTCTACCAGGCCAAGGCCGACGGCCGCAACCGTGTCTGCATCGAGGAGCAGCCCGACAGCACCGTCACCGCCGAAGAGAAGGGGATGCTTTTCGGCCCCCTCTACACGCCCTCGGGCTGGGGCGACCTGACCGCCATGAACCTCAACGACAGCGCCCACTGAAAGCAAAGAGATGAGCGACGCGCCGTCCCCCACCCTCCCCTCCTCGACCGCCACCCCCGCGCCGGCATCGCCCGGTGCGCGCATCATTGCCGTGACCAGCGGCAAGGGCGGCGTCGGCAAGACCTTCGTCTCGGCCAATCTTGCCGCAGCGCTCACGCGGCGCGGCCAGCGCGTGCTGGTGCTGGACGCCGACCTGGGCCTGGCCAACCTGGACGTGGTGCTCAACCTGCACCCCAAGATCACGCTGCACGATGTTTTCACCGGCAAGGCCAGCCTCGACGATGCGGTGATTCCCGCACCGGGCGGCTTTTCGGTGGTGCTGGCGGGCTCGGGCATGGTGGAATATTCGCGCCTCACGCCCGAAGTGCGCAACCAGTTCCTGAACGTCATCCAGACCCTGGCCCCACGCTTCGACGTGATCCTGCTCGACACCGGTGCCGGCATCTCCGATGTGGTGCTGTTCTCGGTGTCTCTGGCCTCCGAAGTGCTGATCGTGGCCACGCCCGAACCCACCTCGCTGACCGACGCCTACGCCGCCATCAAGGTGCTGGCGATGCAGCAGAAGCGCCAGCATGTGCGCATGGTCGTCAACCAGGCAGCCCGCCCGGGCGACGGCCGGGCCATCACCAGCCAGCTGCAGCAGGTGCTGGAACGCTTCGTTGCCACCGACTCCGGGCGCCCGCTGCGCCTGATCCACATGGGCGACATCCCGGCCGACCTGGCCGTGCGCGACGCCGTGATGCGCCGCCAACTGCTGCTGCTGCAGACACCGGGCTGCCCCGCGGCACTGGCCATTTCGCAGCTCGCCAACAAGATCGACGAAGCCCTGCTGAACCGCCGCGCGTAACACGCCGGCCGGCGGTCGGGAGCGCCGCTTCAGGGTTCCAGGTCGAACACCAGCACTTCCGCATCCTCGCCCTGGTCAAGCACCAGGCGCTGCTCCTGCGAAAGCAGTGCGGCATCGCCAGCGGCCAGCGGCTGGCCATTGGCGTGCAGGCGCCCACGGACCAGGTGCACGTAGTACTTGCGCGCCGGGTCCAGCGCCATCGCAGCCGATTCGCCGGCGTCGAACAGGCCGGCGTACAGCGCCGCATCGGCGTTGATGCTCACCGAGCCCTCGGCGCCGTCACTGGAAGCCACCAGCCGCAATGCACCGCGCTTTTCCTGCGCCGGGAAGACCTTTTGCTCATAGCCCGGCTCGACGCCCTGCGTGCGCGGCAGGATCCAGATCTGCAGGAAGTGCGTGGTCTGGCCCTGGGCATGGTTGAACTCGCTGTGCATCACACCCGAGCCCGCGCTCATGCGCTGCACCTCGCCAGGCGGTATGGCCGTCACGTTGCCCATGCTGTCCTTGTGGGCCAGTTCACCCGACAGCACGTAGCTGATGATCTCCATGTCGCGGTGGCTGTGCGCGCCAAAACCCGTGCCCGGCGCGATGCGGTCCTCGTTGATGACGCGCAGATTGCCGAACCCCATGTGGCGCGGGTCGTGGTAGCCCGCAAACGAGAAACTGTGGAACGACTGCAGCCAGCCATGGTCGGCGTAGCCCCGGTCCTGTGATTTGCGTACGGTCAGCATGTGAGTGCTCCTTTCTGGATTCCACTGTAGGACGGGCGCCGGGCCGCGTGGACCTGCCCGATTGATGGAACAATTCAAAATATCTGAACCCCTTCGAGCCGCCATGCAAGACACGCGCGATGCCCTGACGCCCGAGAACCTCACCATGCTGCAGGTCATCGCCGAGGCCGGCAGCTTCGCCGCGGCCGCGCGGCAGCTGGGCCTGGTGCCCAGCGCCCTGACCTACCGCGTGCGCCAGATCGAGGACGCGCTCGACGTGCTGCTGTTCGACCGCAGCGCCCGCCAGGCCCGCCCCACCGAGGCTGGCGCCGAGCTGCTGCGCGAGGGCGCGCGCCTGCTGCGCGATGTCGATGCCGTGGCCAACCGCGTGCGCCGCGTCGCCACGGGGTGGGAGCCGCAGCTGACGATCTCGGTGGACGGTGTCATCTCGCCCCACACCATGCTCGAACTGGTGGAGGCGTTCTACGCGCTGGCGCCGCCCACGCGCCTGAAGCTGAGCGACGGCATCATGTCCGGCACGCTGGAGGCGCTGACCTCGGGCCGCGCCGACCTCGCCATCGGCGTTTCGGTGGCGGGCTCCAACGTGGCCGGGCTGCAGCAGGTGCACCTGGGCGACCTGCTGTTCATCTACGTGGTGGCGCCGCACCACCCGCTGGCCAGCGCCGCCGAGCCCATCACCGACGCCACCCTGCTGGAACACCGCGCCGTGGCCGTGGCCGACTCAGCGCAGCGCGGCGGTCTGACCATGGGCCTGCTCGGCGGCCAGGACGTGCTGACGGTGGACACCATGCAGGCCAAGGTCCAGGTACAGCTGCGCGGCATGGGCGGCGGCTTCCTGCCCGAACCCATGGTGCGCCCTTACCTGGAGGCCGGCCACCTCGTGGAGCGCAAGGTGGCGCGGCCCGAGCGCAGCGTGCGCATGCACTATGCCTGGGGCGGCCCGGGCTTCACCGCACCCGGCCGCGCTCTGCAGTGGTGGCTGACCCAGCTGCAAAGCCCCACCACGCGCCGCGCCCTGCTGGAAAACCACCACCACTTTTGATGCGCAAGCCCGCGCCGCGCGTGTAGAGTGTTGTATAGATCCGTTCCCCATCGCCTCCCTCCGAAAGACCCGCCATGCCACCACGCACACCTTCCCGCGCCACCCGTCTTCGAAGCCCCAGCGCCCCGGCAGCGCCCCGCAGCATCGCCGTGATCGGCGCCGGCATGGCCGGCGTAGCCTGCGCCCGCACCCTGATGCAGGCCGGACACCATGTCACCGTTTTCGAGAAGGCAGCCCAAGCCGGAGGGCGCACCACCACGCTGCAGTCGCCCTTCGGCGGCTTTGACGCCGGCGCGCAGTATTTCACCGTGCGCGACGAGCGCTTCACCCAGGCCCTGGCCACCGTGCCCGGCCTGTGCCGTCCATGGAGCGCCAACACCGTGCGCGTGCTCGACGCCGCGGGCCGCGTGGTGGCCGCCAGCCCCGTACCCAGCGACCCCCACTGGGTCGCCCGTCCCGGCATGGGCAGCCTGGTGGACGCCTGGGCCCAGCCGCTGCAGCAAGCCGGCTGCCTGCGCACCGGCACCCATGTGCTGCGCATCGAACCCGACCGCCTGGCGCCAGACCAGTGGCAGCTGCAAACCCAGTCGGCCGACGGCTCGCAGCAGGTCTTTGCCGGCTTCGACGCCGTGCTGCTGGCCCAGCCCGCCGCCCCCGCCCAGGCACTGCTCGGCAGCAGCGGCGTAGGCGCCACCCTGGCCCGTGCGATGGGCGCCGTGGAAACGGCGCCGTGCTGGACGTTGATGCTCGCCTTCCCCCAGGCCGTGCGCCCCGGCCTCACCACGCTGGGCCCGCAGTGGAACGCAGCGCGCAGCACGCACCACCGCATTGCCTGGCTGGCGCGCGAATCGTCCAAGCCCGGACGCAGCATCATCGAACGCTGGACCGTGCAGGCCAGCCCCGCGTGGTCTGCCGAGCACCTCGAAGACGACGCCGAGCGCGTGCAGGCCAAGTTGACCAAGGCCTTCTCCGAAGTCACCGGCATCCGCGCCGTGCCGGCGCACGCCGAAGTGCGCCGCTGGCGCCATGCGCAGACCACCAAGGCCCTGGGCCGCAGCCACCTGTGGGACGCCCAGTCCGGCATTGGGGCCTGCGGCGACTGGTGCCTGGGCCACCGCCTGGAAGACGCCTTCATTTCCGGACTGGAACTGGCACTCGCCGTGGCATGAGGCCGCCGGAGGGCTACGTCGGCCGGTTCGCCCCCTCGCCCACCGGCCCGCTGCATGCAGGCTCCCTGGTGGCAGCCCTCGCGAGCTGGCTCGATGCCCGGGCCTGGAACGGCGGCCGCGGCGGTCGCTGGCTCGTGCGCATCGAGGACGTGGACACCCCCCGCTGCGAGGCCGGAGCGGGCGAGCGCATCCTGGCCCAACTCGCCGCCTGCGGCATGCGGCCCGATGAACCCGCGGTGTGGCAGTCGCAGCGCGGCCCGCAGTACCAGCAAGCCCTCGACGGCCTGGTGGCCCGCGGCATGGCCTACCCCTGCGCCTGTTCGCGCAAGGACATCGAACAGGCCCACGCCGCAGTCGGGCACCCGCGCCAGCGCCATGTCGAGCTTCCCTACCCCGGCACCTGCCGCGACGGACTGCGCGGTCGCACCGCCCGCGCCTGGCGTTTCGCCACTGCAAAATTCATGCAAAAAGTGGCCTCCGCGCCCGCTGATAAAGCGCCGGCAGCTACATTTTCAATAGCAAACAACACCGTGCGCTGGCAGGACCGCCGCCTCGGCGCGCAGCAGCAGGACGTGGTGCACAGCGTGGGCGACTTCGTGCTGCGCCGCGCCGACGGCTTCTGGGCCTACCAGCTTGCGGTGGTGGTGGACGACGGCGCGCAGGACATCACCCACATCGTGCGCGGTGCGGACCTGACCGACAATACGCCGCGCCAGATCCTGCTGCAGCAGGCCCTGGGCCTGCCGACGCCGCGCTACCTGCACACTCCGCTGGTGCTCGGCGCAGACGGTGAAAAACTCTCCAAGCAGCATGGCGCGGCGCCGCTGGTCCTCGACGATCCGTTGCAGGCCCTGGAGGCGGCGGCGGACATGCTGGGACTACCCAAATTGGTGCATCCCCGCAACACCCCGGTAAACGAGGCTCTTTCCTACTGGGTGAAGGCCTGGATGCATCTCTACAATCAGACACCGTGATAGAACAGCCTTCCTTTGCAGCCCCGACGGGCCCGAATCCTCCCCTTTCGCAGCCGGATGACGCCACGCCGACGGCAGGCCAGGCCCCCGCGGGGGTCTCCCATCCCAAGACCATCAAGAGCTTCGTGCGCCGTGCCGGCCGTACGACCATCGGCCAGGCCAAGGCCTTCGAGGAACTGGGCCCCCGCTTCATCCTGCCCTACGCTGGCGCACCGCTGGACGCCCCGGCCGTGTTCGGCCGCAACGCCCCGCTGGTGCTCGAAATCGGCTTCGGCATGGGCGAGGCCACGGCCCACATCGCCCGCGTGCGGCCGCAGGACAACTTCCTGTGCTGCGAGGTGCACGAGCCCGGAGTGGGCGCACTGCTCAAGCGCATCGGCGAACAGGGCTTGACGAACATCCGCATCCTGCAGCACGACGCCGTCGAAGTCATTGACCACATGCTGCCGCCCGGCAGCCTCGACGGCATCCACATCTTCTTCCCCGATCCCTGGCACAAGAAGAAGCACAACAAGCGCCGCCTGATCCAGCCACCGCTCGTGGCCAAGCTGGCCGCGCGGCTCAAGCCCGGTGGCTACCTGCACTGCGCCACCGACTGGCAGCCCTACGCCGAGCAGATGCGCCAGGTGCTCGCGGCCGAGCCGCTGCTGGCCAACACCGCCGAGGGCTATGCCCCGCAGCCCGACTACCGCCCGCTCACCAAGTTCGAGAACCGGGGCCTGCGGCTGGGGCACGGCGTGTGGGACCTGGTGTTCCGGCGCACGTAATCCCACGGAGCTTTGCGCGCATGAAGCCCATCCTGCAGAACCTGGTAGAAATGACCGGCCACCGCGACCACCTGCGGTTGGAGGTGTCGGTCCTCTCCACACTGCAGGCGCTCAGCAGCATCGTGCAGGTGCGCTCCCTTGAGGTGTTTGCCCGGGATGATGGGGTCTTTCTGCGGCCGCGCACCTGGATGGAGAACGGCCAGTGGATGACGGCCGAAACCGAGGCCCTGACCGACCCGAAGGCCCAGGCCATCGCCAGCATTGCGCCCCTGCACGAGTGCATTGAGTCGCGCAGCGCCCACGCCATCGCCACGCTGGGTCGGGGCCGGCACTGCCTGTGGCTGCCGGTCTGGGTGCACGACAAGGTGACGACCTGCCTGGAGGTGATCCAGTCGCGGCCGTTCTCGTCGCAGAAGATCGACATCATCACCAGCGTCTTCCACGTCTACAAAAATTACCAGAGCCTGCTCGACTACAGCGAGCGCGACGCGCTCACCGGCCTGTTCAACCGCAAGACCTTCGACGAGCAGTTCTCGCGCTTCACCTCCCCCGATTCCTGCGACCGGTCGCAGGCCCTGAGCTCGGTCCAGGATGAGTGCGAGCCGCCCGACGACACCATGCACCAGTGGCTCGCGGTGGTCGACATCGACCACTTCAAGCAGGTCAACGACCGCTTCGGTCACCTCTACGGCGACGAGGTGCTGATCCTCGTGGCCAACATCCTGCGCTCGTCCTTCCGCAGCCACGACCGCATCTTCCGCTTCGGCGGTGAGGAATTCGTGGTGCTGCTGCGCTCGACCAGCCTGTCCACGGCGCACAAGGTGTTCAATCGCTTCCGCAAGAACGTCGAGGACTACTACTTCCCGCAGGTTGGCCAGGTCACGGTCAGCGTGGGCTTTGTGTCCACGGCGCACGGCTCGCCGGTGGAAATTCTGGGCCAGGCCGACCAGGCGCTCTATTTCGCCAAGGAAAACGGGCGCAACCAGGTACGCTTCTACGACGACCTCGTGGCCGAGGGGCACCTGCAGGCCAAGGTCAGCAACGACGACGTCGAGCTGTTCTGAGTCCATCCCGGCGCCATCAGGGCCTGCTCGCACCATGGTTGCCCGTGTGAACAGCCCTAGCCCAGCGCCTTCTCCAGCGCCTCCACATCCACCGCGTCGCGCTGCAGCGGCGAAAGAAAACGCTCGGCGTACTCCCGCCACACGCCGCTGCGCAAAAAGAAGCGGAACACCTCCGCATCGATGTGCTGCTGGCGCGCCATCGTGCCCATGATGGCCAGCGACTCCGACAGCGTCTTGGCCGGCTTGTAGGGCCGGTCGGCGGCTGTGAGCGCCTCGAAGATATCGGCCAGCGCCATCACCCGGTCGGCCAGCGTGAGCTGCTGTGCCGCCAGCCGGCGCGGATAGCCCGTGCCATCGAGCTTTTCATGGTGCGTGCCCGCGATCTGCGGCACACGGGCCAGGTGCGGCGGGAACGGCAGGCTGCTGAGCATGATGATGGTCTGGACGATGTGCTCATTGATCTTGAAACGGTCTTCCTCGGTGAGCGTGCCGCGCCGCACGGAAAGGTTGTGCAGCTCGCCCAGGTGCGCCGCCTGCGCGGGCGGCACCATATCGAAGCCCCAGCGGTTGGCCGGGTTGTCCCGCTCCACCGGCGGGCGGTGCCCGCCCCAGGGAATGAGGTGGTCAGGCCGGTCGGCCAGCAGGTGCTCTGTGGCGGGCAGTGGCCCGCTGGCGGCCGCGCCGAGCCGGTCGAGTTCGGCGGCCGAGAGGCCGAGGTGTTGGTCGAAATGGCGCTCCCAGGTCTGCGCGCCAATCGCCGCCAGGCGCTGAACGTCGGCATCGGCCATGGCTTCGCCGCCCACGTTGCAGCGCGCGATGAAGGCGAATTCCTCCCGCAGCTGTGCCTGACGCGCCTGCAGGCGTTCGCCCAGTTCCGGGGCGCCTAGGCCCGCCTCGCGCTGGCGCCAGTAGCTGATCTCGGCGTCGCGCCACAGCACCTCGAAGCGCATGCGCACTTCGTGAATGCGGTTGTAGAGGGTTTCAAGCTTGGTGGCCTTGTCGATCACATGCTCCGGGCTGGTGACCTTGCCGCAGTCATGCAGCCAGGCCCCGAGGCGGAACTCCTCGCGCTCGGCGTCGGTCATGGCGACTGCGGCGAACGGGCCTTCGCGTGCCTCGCACAGGCGCTGCATCAGCATCTCTGCCAACTGCGGCACGCGTTCGCAATGGCCGCCGGTGTAGGGGCTCTTGGCATCGATGGCGTCGGCGAGCAGACGGATCATGGCGTCGAACAGGCGCTTCTGCCCTTCGATGAGGCTGCGCGTCTCGATGGCCACCGACAGCGTGCCCGATAGCTTCTCCACGAAGATGCGGAAGCTGGCGTCCTCCAGGCGCCGGTCGGAGGCATAGCGCAGGGAAAGCACGCCCAGCGGCTGCCCGTCCCGGGTGCGCAACTGCACGCGCAACGGGTGCTGTCGCGGCGCACGTCTCTCCCCGGCATCGGCCTCCTCGCCGAGCACATCGGCCGGGTTGACGAATTGCGCCATGGGCAGGTGCTCGGGGTAGTGCGCATGGTCCTCCGGGTCCTCGCAGTAACGCGCGATGCGCTCCAGGCGTGCCCCATCGCCGGCCACCAGGTACACCGCGCCGCTGCTGCAGTGGGTGGTGCGCACCAGCTCGTACAGCACGCTCGACAGCATCAGGTCGAGCCGGGATTCGGCGCTGATGTGGTGCGTGATGGCGAGGAACTTGGCGATGGTTTCCGACATGCCGTCCATCACCTCCCCCAGGTCGCGCATTTCGCGCACATGCGATCGCGGGCGCTCCAGCCGTCGGAAGTCGAAGTGCGCCAGCGCGTCGGCCTGCGCCGCCAGGATGGACAGGCTGCGGCCCACGCGCCGCCCGGCCAGCGCGCCGAGAAACACCATGAAGAGGATGCTGCTGGCCGCCACCCAGGCGTGGCGCCGCAGGCTCTTGTCGACGCCCGACAGCAACTCGCTCGTAGGCACAGCCATGAGGATCTGCAAATCCTGCAGCCGCTGCGACTGCAGCGGCTGCACCTGCCCCAGCCACTCCCGGCCGTGGAGCATGAAGCGGCGCGACTCACCAGGCTGAATGGCGAGCCGGCGCACCTCGGACAGGCTGGCCACACCCAGGCTGTCGAGCGACCGCAGGTTCAAGGTCTGGCTGCCGCCCGCCGCGGGCTCCAACACCCGCGCCATGTCGGGATAGGCCAGCACCCGCAGGTCGCGGTCCACCACGGCGATCTCGGTGTTGGGCACAAGGCGCAGCGTTTCAATCTCGCGTCCCAGGTCGGGCAGCGCCACGTCGAGACCGAGGATGGTGCGCCCGTCCTCGCTGGGCTGGCTCAGCGTCACGCCCACCTCGCGCGTGGTGAAGAACAGGTAGGGATCGGTCAGGGTCTGGGCGTTCTGCGCCAGGGCCTCCTGGTACCAGGGGCGGGTGCGCGGGTCGTAACGGTAGTCGGGCCGCAGTGCCGACGCCAGCGGCCGCAGCTGCGCACTGTAGAAGCTCCAGCGCCCCACCAGCTCCGCGCTCCCCCGCTCCCGGGAGATCGACTGCACCAGGAACGCCGCCCCCTCCGGCGCGCCCAGGCGCTCGCGCAGCACCGGTTCGCGCAGCGGCCGCACCAGCAGGAACTGGCCGTCGGGGTAGCCGATGAAGACCGCCGACAGCAGCGCGTTCTGCTCCAGCACGCGGGCCAGCACCGGCAACCGGCGCATGCGCGCGGACAAGGTGGTCGCGGCGGTGAGGGGGTCGAATGCCAGCTGCTGGATGGCCGCATCGGCGGGCTCCACCATGCGGCGGACCCGTTCGCTGATGAGGAGGCTGATGTGCTGCGCGCTGTCCTCGGAGGCCGCCAGGATGGCCTGGCGCGCGGTGCTGCTGGCCTGGTAGGCCAGCAGGCCCGACAACAGCAGCATGGACACCACCACCAGCCCGCTGATCAGCACCCCCGAGGGCACGGTGATGCGGTGCCACCAGTGCGCGCCATTCGTACCCACGGCAGCGCTGTGGGGGACTGCGGATGCCTCGCGCAAGGTGTCCATCCGCCCAATGTAGGGGAAAAGGCTCCCCTACGGCACCCCCCGGAGCGCGGTGTTGTTGCCCGGCAGCGTCAGAGCTTCTGCGCGACCCAGCCGGCAACCGAAGCCAGTGCCTCGGGCAGCCGGGAGGCGTCGGTGCCGCCCGCCATGGCCATGTCGGGCTTGCCACCGCCCTTGCCGCCCACCTGGCCGGCCACGAAGTTGACCAGCTCGCCCGCCTTCACCTTGCCCAGGCTGTCGGCCGTGACGCCAGCGGCCAGCTGCACCTTGTCGCCGTCCACGGCGGCCAGCACGATGGCGGCGGTCTTGAGCTTGTCCTTGAGCTTGTCCATGGTGTCGCGCAGCGTCTTGGCGTCGGCGCCTTCGAGCTTGGCGGCCAGCACCTTGAGGCCCTTCACATCCACGGCCTGACCCACCAGTTCGTCGCCCTGGCTGGAAGCCAGCTTGCCCTTGAGTGCAGCCACTTCCTTCTCCAGCGCCTTGATCTGGTCGAGCGCCTGGCCAATGCGGCCGGTGAGTTCGGCCGTGGGCGCCTTGAGCACGCCGGCGGCCTGCGTCACCGTGTCTTCCAACTGCTGCAGGTAAGCCAGCGCGTTGTTGCCCGTCACCGCCTCAACGCGGCGCACGCCAGCGGCCACGCCGCCCTCGGCCACCACCTTGAACAGGCCGATGTCACCCGTGCGCTGCACGTGCGTGCCGCCGCACAGTTCGCGGCTGGCGCCGATGTCGAGCACGCGCACGGTCTCGCCGTACTTCTCGCCAAACAGCATCATGGCGCCCGTCTTCTGGGCCGATTCGATGTCCATCACGCGCGCCTGGGTGGCGGCATTGGCGAGGATTTCCTCGTTCACGCGGCGCTCGATCTCGCGGATCTCGGCATCGGTGAGCGGCGCGTTGTGCGCGAAGTCGAAGCGCGTGCGGTCGGCGTTGACCAGGCTGCCCTTCTGCTGCACATGGCTGCCCAGGACCTCGCGCAGCGCCTTGTGCATGAGGTGGGTGGCCGAGTGGTTGCGCACGGTGGCGGCGCGCACGGCGGTGTTCACGGAGGCCGTGACATGGTCGCCCACGTTGAGCGTGCCGGCTTCCAGGGTGCCGTGGTGGCCGAAAACGTCGGCCTTGATCTTGAGCGTGTCGCCCACCGCGAAGCGGGCCGAGCCGCTGGTGAGCTGACCTTCGTCACCCACCTGGCCACCGCTTTCGGCGTAGAACGGCGTGGTGTCCAGCACCACGACGCCGTTTTGACCCTCTTTCACGGCCGCAACGCTTGTGCCATCTACGTAGATAGCTACGATTTTTGCAGCAGCTTCCAGCTTTTCGTAGCCCACGAATTCGTTGCCGGCACCCGTGTAGTCCAGCGCCTTGTCCATCTTGAACTTGCCAGCGGCGCGGGCCTGGGCCTTCTGCTTTTCCATGGCGGCAGCGAAGCCGTCCCGGTCCACGTCGAGGTCGCGCTCGCGGCAGACATCGCTGGTCAGGTCGAGCGGGAAGCCGTAGGTGTCGTGCAGTTTGAAGGCCACGTCGCCCGGCAGCACCTTCTGGCCGCCGGCAAGGGCGGCGTCGAGGATTTCCATGCCGTTGGCCAGGGTCTCGAAGAAGCGTTCTTCCTCGACCTTGAGCACCTCGGTGATGCGCTGCTCCTGCGCGCGCAGCGAGGGGTAGGCATCGCCCATCAGGCGCACCAGGTCGGCCACGAGCTTGTGGAAGAACGGCGTCTTCTGGCCCAGCTTGTAGCCGTGGCGGATGGCGCGGCGCACGATGCGGCGCTGCACGTAGCCGCGCCCCTCGTTGCTGGGGATCACGCCGTCGCTCACCAGGAAGGCCGTGGCGCGGATGTGGTCGGCGATCACGCGCAGGCTCTTGTTGTCCAGATCGCTCATGCCGGTTTCACGAGCGGCGGCCTTGATGAGCTGGTCGAACAGGTCGATCTCGTAGTTGCTGTGCACGTGCTGCAGGATGGCGGCCAGGCGCTCCAGGCCCATGCCGGTGTCCACGCACGGCGCGGGCAGCGGCGTGACCGAGCCGTCTTCCGCCATGTTGAACTGCATGAACACGTTGTTCCAGATTTCGATGAAGCGGTCGCCGTCTTCATCGGGGCTGCCCGGAGGGCCGCCGGGGATGTGGTCGCCGTGGTCGTAGAAGATTTCCGAGCACGGACCGCAGGGGCCGGTATCGGCCATCATCCAGAAGTTGTCGGACTTGTAACGCCCGCCCTTGTTGTCGCCGATGCGGATCACGCGCTCGGGCGGCAGGCCGATTTCCTTGGTCCAGATATCGTAGGCCTCGTCGTCCTCTTCGTACACCGTGGCCAGCAGGCGGTCCGCCGGCAGCTTGTAGACCTCGGTCAGCAGTTCCCAGGCCCACTTGAGCGATTCGCGCTTGAAGTAGTCGCCGAAGCTCCAGTTGCCCAGCATCTCGAAGAAGGTGTGGTGGCGCGCGGTGTAGCCCACGTTTTCGAGGTCGTTGTGCTTGCCGCCGGCGCGCAGACAGGCCTGCACCGAGGCCGCGCGTACATAGGGGCGCTTGTCGGTGCCCAGGAACACGTCCTTGAACTGCACCATGCCCGAGTTGGTGAACATCAGCGTCGGGTCGTTGCCCGGCACCAGCGGGCTGGACGCCACGACGGTGTGGCCCTTGGAGGCGAAAAAGTCCAGAAAGGTCTTGCGGATGTCGGCAACGGTGAAGCTGGGGGTCATGGTTTTCTTCTCGGAAGGGAGAGCGGCAGCGCTGAAAAAACAGGCGAACCGGACATTCTAGAGATTTTCAGCCTGCCATCTGGCTGCGCAGGAAGGCAAACACGGTTTCGTCCTGGCAGTGGGCCACGTTGAAGCGCAGCCAGGGGCTGGGCTGCAGGTCGAGCATGAACAGATGGCCGGGCCCCAGCAGAATGTCCTGTTCGGCCGCTTTGTAGGCCAATTCGCTGGAATTTGCGATCGCCGGGTGGCGCGCCCACTGGAGCATGCCAGCCTTGGGCTCGACGAACAGCTCAAAGCCCAGGCCCAGCAGGCTCGACGCCACGCGCTGCTGCGCCACCGCCAGGCGGTCGCGCAGGGCCTTGGTGTGCTTGCGCCAGCGCCCGTCGAGCAGCGCGCCATAGGCCAGGCGCTCGGTGAACTCGGACGAAGTGAGACCCGAGATCATCTTGAGCCGCCCCAGCTCTTCGAGCAGGTCGGCGTGCGCGGCCAGGTAACCCACGCGGATGTTGGGCGAGATGGTCTTGGAAAAGCTGCTGATGTAGACCACACGGCGCAGCTGGTCCAGGCTGGCCAGCGAGGGGCGTGGCTCGGGGTCCAGGTCGACGTAGATGTCGTTTTCCACCACCACGAAGTCGTACTTCTCGGCCAGCTGCAGCAGGCGGTAGAGGTGCGCCACCTGGGCCGTCGAGCCCGTGGGGCTCTGCAGCCGGGGCTGCGTGAAAAAGACCTTGGGGCGGTGCTCCTGGATGCGCGCCTCCAGAACGTCCAGGTCGTAGCCCGTGGGCGTGCGCGGCGCCCCCACCAGGCGCGCGCCCAGGAAGCGCAGCGACGACAGCAGGTTGGCGTAGCCAGGTTCGTCCACCAGCACCGCGTCGCCGGCGCGCACGAGCTGGCGGGCGACGAGGTCCATGGCCTGGCTGGAGCCGTGCGTCAGCAGCACCTGCTCGGACGTGGCCACCACTTCGTGCTCGGCCAGCAGGTCGCGCACCAGCTGGCGCAGCGGCAGGTAGCCCTTGGGCTCGCCGTAGCCGCCCAGGTCCACCTCCTCCGCCGCCAGCGCGCGCAGGCCGCGGCGCACGCCGTCGGAGAACAGCCAGTCCCCGGGCAGCCAACCGCAGCCGGGCTTGAGCCGCAGCGCGCGGTTCTCGAAGATGCGCTGCATGTACCACATGGAGTCGAAGCTGTACTGGCCTGCCGGCCCGGGCGCGGCCAGGGCGGTGTCGGCGCGCCGGCGCACAAAGAAGCCCGAGTGCGGGCGCGAGACGAAATAGCCCTGGGCCACCAGGCGGTCATAGGCATCGACCACCGTGTACACGCTCACACCATGGGCGTGGGCGAACTGCCGTATGGATGGCAGCTTGGTGCCGGCACGCAGCGTGCCGTCTTCGACGAGCTGCCGGAAGCCCTCCACAACCTGGAGGACCAGCGGCGTCGACGCTTGGGGATTCAAAGAGAACATGGATTACCAGACAGTGCGCCCTGTAAAGCAGGGCACTAGGGTTTGTCTGTACAGGTAGCCCGGACAGCACAGTGCATTCCTGCTTGCGAGGTATCTGTATATGTTAGCCGCGCGGGGGCGCTCCTACAGTGGCGCCAGGATCAGAAATCTCAGCCATCGCACCCCAAGGACCCCCATGCAACGCGACTCCCACCTGAACAACGCCGCTCTCTATGCCCGCCGCGAAGCCGCCATCCCGCGCGGTGTCGGCCACTCGCACCAGATCTTCATCGAACGCGGCGAGAACGCCGAGATCTGGGACGTCGAAGGCCGCCGCTACATCGACTTCGCGGGCGGCATCGCGGTGCTGAACACCGGCCACCGCCACCCGACCGTCATCCAGGCCGTCAAGGACCAGCTCGACCACTACACGCACACGTGCTTCCAGGTGCTGGCCTACGAGCCCTACGTGGAACTGGCCGAGCGCCTGAACGCCAAGGCCCCAGGCAACTTCGCCAAGAAGACGCTGTTCCTCACCACCGGCGCCGAAGCCGTGGAAAACGCCGTGAAGATCGCCCGCGCCCACACCGGCCGCCCCGGCGTCATCGCCTTCACCGGCGGCTACCACGGTCGCACCATGATGACCATGGGCATGACCGGCAAGGTCATTCCCTACAAGGCCGGTTTCGGACCCTTCCCCGCCGAGATCTTCCATGCGCGCTTCCCCAACGAGCTGCACGGCACCAGCGTGCAGGACGCCATCGACTCGCTCGAAGCCATCTTCAAGAACGACATCGAGCCGAGCCGCGTGGCGGCCATCATCATCGAGCCGGTGCAGGGCGAAGGCGGCTTCAACATCGCGCCCACGCCGCTGCTGCAGCACCTGCGCGCCGTCTGCGACCAGCACGGCATCCTGCTGATCGCCGACGAGGTGCAGACCGGCGCCGGCCGCACGGGCAAGTGGTTCGCCATCGAGCACAGCGGCGTGGCGCCTGACCTCATCACCCTCGCCAAGTCCATGGCGGGCGGTTTCCCCATCTCCGCCGTGATTGGCCGTGCCGACGTGATGGACGCGCCCAACCCCGGCGGCCTGGGCGGCACCTATGCCGGCAGCCCGCTGGCCTGCGCCGCCGCGCTGGCCGTGCTGGACGTGTTCGAGAAGGAAAACCTGCTGCAGCGCGCCGAAGACGTGGGCCAGCGCCTGGTCAGCGGCCTGCAGGACCTGGCCGGCAAGCACCGCTGCGTGGCCCAGGTGCGCGGCCTGGGCGCCATGGTGGCCATGGAGCTGTGCCAGGACGGCAACCCGCACAAGCCCGACGCCACGCTGGCAAAGGCCCTGGCGGCCGAAGCCACCAAGCGCGGCCTGATCCTGCTGACCTGCGGCACCTACGGCAATGTGGTGCGCATCCTGGTGCCGCTGACGGCCAGCGACGCGCTGCTCGACGAAGGCCTGGCCATCATCGGCGCCTCGCTGGAGGCGGCGCTCGCCGCCTGAACGCGCCCCACGGCATTTCTTACTCCAAGGCCCACGGCCCGGTGCTGCATTGACAGCACCGGGCCGTGGGCTTTTGCGCGGGACCGCCGCGCCGTGGATCACGAGGTGGGACGGTCCCGCAGCTCCATCTTCACCACCGCCCCGTCGGCCGGGTCGTGGGCCATCTTCACGCGCTGGCCCTCCTTGTTCCAGCCGCGCATCTTGTAGCAGCCGCCGTCCGACACCTCGAACCGCTCGATCGTGTAGCCCGCGTCCACCAGCTTGCGCAGCATGGTTTCCTGCGTCACCCGCTGGGCGGCCTGCGGCGCAGGCTTGCAGCGCGTGTCGGCGAAGGCGGAAGCGCCGGCGCACAGGCTGGCGGCGGCAACGAGGGGGATGAGAAATTGCTTCATGGCTTACTCCTGGCTTGCATGCCGGATTGGCATGGAAGGCATTCTGAAAACCCGCGATGAAGACTTGCTGAACAGTGTCCCGAAAACGTGCAGCACGGCAGCGCCGCGTACGCCATCTTTCATGGCCGGATTTTTCGGCTAATAGCGCCGTGCAGCGCGCGCTGCATGCTATTTATTCGATAGCAACAGAGTTCGACTCTGCGCACCATCTGGGTGCACAGCCCCACACCAAGGGTTTCTATGTAGAGGCTTGCTGTACTGCACAGTGCGCACCCCGGAGCCAGCTTCTGTATATGTCAGCAGGCGCATGAACGCCCTACAGTTCAACGCATCGCATCCACAACCAGACACCTGCCCATGACTGCAAGCGACGCCCTCGTTACGTTCCGAGGAGTGCAAAAGACCTACGACGGCGCCAGCCTGGTGGTGCGCGACCTGAACCTCGACATCCAGCGCGGTGAGTTCCTGTCCTTGCTCGGCCCATCGGGCTCGGGCAAGACCACCACGCTGATGATGCTGGCCGGCTTCGAATCCCCCACCGCCGGCGAGATCAGCCTGGACGGCGTGCCCATCACGCGCACCCCGCCGCACAAGCGCAACTTCGGCATGGTGTTCCAGAACTACGCCCTGTTCCCGCACATGACGGTGGCCGAGAACATCGCCTACCCGCTGCGCGTGCGCAAGCTGCCCCAGGCCGAGCGCGAGGCCAAGGTGGCGCGCGCGCTGGAGATGGTGCAGATGGACACCATGGGCATGCGCTACCCGGCGCAGATGTCGGGCGGGCAGCAGCAGCGCGTGGCCCTGGCGCGCGCGCTGGTGTTCGACCCCCAGCTCGTGCTCATGGACGAACCGCTGGGCGCGCTCGACAAGCAATTGCGCGAACACATGCAGCTGGAGCTGAAGGCGCTGCACCGCCGCCTGGGCGTGACCTTCGTCTACGTGACGCACGACCAGGCCGAGGCCCTCACCATGTCCGACCGCGTGGCGGTGTTCAACGACGGCCGCATCCAGCAGATCGACCGCGTGGACCGCCTGTATGAAACCCCCACCAACCGCTTCGTCGCCAACTTCGTCGGCGACAACGCCGTGCTCGAAGCCAAGGTGCATGCCACCGACGGCGATGAATGCGATGTGGTGCTGAAGAACGGCGCCCGCCTGCGCGGCCTGAACGTGAACCGCGCCAACGTGGGGGACGCGGTGCAGTGCAGCGTGCGGCCCGAGCGCATCCAGTTGGCCGATGGCGCCAGCCAGAACACCCTGAGCGGCACCGTGATGGACGTGATCTATTTCGGCGACCACCTGCGCCTGCGCTGCAAGATGGCCAGCGAGTCCGAGGTGATGGTCAAGCTCTCGCTGAACCACGCCGCCGTGCCCACGCCCGGCCACACCGTCCACCTGCACGCGCCCGCGCAGCACATGCGCGTGTACCTCTGATTTCCCCCTGTTCCTTCCACACCCAACCCCCGAGGAGACAACCGTGAACCATAAGAAGCTTTTCCAGCCCCTGCTGCTGGCCACCGCCGCCGCTCTGTCCCTGCCCGCCCTGGCGCAGCAGACCCTCACCGTGGTGAACTTCGGCGGCGCCAACGGCGCGGCCCAGAAGAAGGCTTACTTCGAGGCCTATGAAAAGTCCACGGGCAGCAAGATCACGCCGGTGGAATACAACGGCGAACAGGCCCGCGTGAAGGCCATGGTCGAAGCCAAGAAGGTCACCTGGGACGTGGTCGAGGTCGAAGGTCCGGACATCAGCCGCGGCTGCGACGAAGGCCTGTTCGAGCGCATGGACTGGAGCAAGCTCGGCAACAAGTCCGACTACCTGCCGGCCGCCGTGCATGAATGCGGCGTCGGCGCCTTCGTCTGGTCCACCGTGCTGGCCTACAACGGTGACAAGCTCAAGACCGCCCCCACCGGCTGGGCCGACTTCTGGGACACGAAGAAATTCCCCGGCAAGCGTGGCCTGCGCAAGGGCGCGCGCTACAACCTCGAATTCGCACTCATGGCCGACGGCGTGAAGGCCGCCGACGTGTACAAGGTGCTGGGCACCAAGGACGGCGCCGACCGCGCATTCAAGAAGCTGGCCGAGCTCAAGCCCCACATCCAATGGTGGGAAGCCGGCGCCCTGCCCCCGCAGTTCCTGGTGGCCGGCGACGTGGCCATGACCAGCGCCTTCAGCGGCCGCATCGACGCCGCCCAGCGCGAAGGCCAGAACCTCAAGATCACCTGGACCGGCGGCATCTACGATCTGGACTTCTGGGTCATGCCCAAGGGCGGCGCCAACAAGGAAGCCGCCATGAAGTTCATCGCCCTGGCCAGCTCGCCCGATGCCCAGTCCGAGTACGCGCGCCACATCTCCTACGGCCCGACGAACACCAAGGCCATGGCCAAGATCGATGCCAAGACGCAGGCCCTGCTGCCCACCTCGCCGGCCAACAGCAAGGATGCGCTGCGCTTCGACGTGGCCTTCTGGGCCGACCAGGGCGAAGCCCTGGAAAAGCGCTTCGCCGCCTGGGCCGCACAGTAAACCCCGGCCAGCACCCACCCGCATGAAGGCCCCCGCATGAGCTCCGCCACCTTGGCTGTCCCCCAGGACCAGGACGCGTCCCCCGATCTGGGGCGCCAGTTGCGCACCGCCGAGCGCAGGCGCCGCCTGCGTTCCATGGCGCTGACCCTGCCCTTGCTGGCCTTCCTGCTGGTGGTGTTCATGGTGCCCCTGGCGGGCCTGCTGATCCGCGCGGTGGAAAACCCCGAGGTGGCCGACACGCTCGTCCACACCGGCTCCGCGCTGCAGCGCTGGGACCGCCAGAGCGCCCCGCCCGACGCGGCCTACGCCGCGCTGGTGCGGGACCTCTCGGCCCTGCCCGAGACCGCGCAGGCCGGCGCGCTGGCGCGCCGCCTGAACAGCGAGATCAGCGGCGCACGCTCGCTCATCATGGGCACCTACCGCGCGCTGCCGCTGGGCCCGGGCCTGAGCGACGCCGAGGTGCGCGAGCGCATGCTGGCGCTCGATCCGCGCTGGGCCGAGGCCCCCTACTGGCTGGCCATCGCGAAGAACGCCTCGCGCTGGACGCCCGACTACCTGCTGGCCTCCGTGGACCTGCAGCGCACGCCGCAGGGCGACGTGGTGGCCGTGCCTTCCGAGGCGGCCGCGTTCCGCGACATCCTGGTGCGCACCTTCGAGATGAGCGCCACGGTGACGCTGCTGGCCATCCTCATCGGCTACCCGCTCTCGTACTGGCTCAGCACGCTACCCGAGCGGCGCGCCAACCTCATGATGATCCTGGTGCTGGTGCCGTTCTGGACCTCGGTGCTGGTGCGCATCGCCGCCTGGATCGTGCTGCTGCAGAGCAACGGCCTGGTCAATCGCTTCCTGATGTCCATCGGCCTCACCGACACGCCTGTGCCACTGCTGTTCAACCGGCTCGGCGTGGTGGTGGCCATGGTGCACATCCTGCTGCCCTTCCTGGTGCTGCCGCTCTACAGCGTGATGAAGTCCATCCCGCCCAACTACCTGCGCGCCGCCATTTCGCTGGGCAGCACGCCGCTGGCCGCGTTCTTCCGCGTCTACGTGCCGCAGACCTACCCCGGCGTGGCCGCGGGCGGCCTGCTGGTGTTCATCACCGCCATCGGCTACTACGTCACGCCTGCCCTGCTGGGCGGCCCGAGCGACCAGATGCTGAGCTACTACGTGGCGCAGTACACCAACGTCGAGGTCAACTGGGGCATGGCGGCCGCGCTCGGCTCGGTGCTGCTGGTGACCACGCTGGTGCTCTATGCCGTGTACCGCAAGTTCGGCAAGGCCGAACTCAACCTAGGCTGATCGCCGAGCGGAATACCCCCCATGAAAACCGCCTACTTCCCCGCGCACTACCGCCTGGCCGACAAGCTGGGCTGGCTGGGCCTGCGCGCGTTCTGCGCCGGCGTGCTGCTGTTCCTGCTGCTGCCTGTCATCGTCATCGTGCCGCTGTCGTTCTCCAGCGGCTCCTTCCTGTCGTATCCGCTGCCGGGCTGGTCGCTGCAGTGGTACGAGGAGCTCTTCGCCTCGGCCGAATGGGCGCGCGCCGCGCGCAACAGCTTCATCGTCGCGCCGCTGGCCACGCTGCTGGCCACGGCCCTGGGCACGCTCGCGGCCATGGGGCTGGCGCGCACGCGCTTCGTCGGCAAGGGCCTCATCAGCGGCCTGCTGATCTCGCCCATGGTGGTGCCCATCGTGGTGGTGGCCGTCAGCACCTACCTGTTCTTCGCCCGCATCGGCCTGTCGGAAACCTACCTCGGCCTGGTGCTGGTGCACGCCGCGCTGGGCGCGCCCTTCGTGGTCACCACGGTGCTGGCCACGCTGCAGGGCTTCAACCAGAACCTGGTCAAGGCCAGCCTGAGCCTGGGCGCCGGCCCGGTGCGCACCTTCTTCAAGATCACCCTGCCCGTCATCGCGCCAGGCGTGATCTCCGGCGCGCTGTTCGCCTTTGCCGCCTCGTTCGACGAGGTGGTGGTCACGCTGTTCCTGGCCGGGCCCGAGCAGGTCACGCTGCCGCGCCAGATGTTCACCGGCATCCGCGAGAACATCTCGCCCGTGATCGCCGCCGTGGCCACGCTGCTGACCATCTTCACCACGGCGTTGATGATGGCGCTCGAATGGCTGCGCGGGCGGCGCAAGTAGCCGCCATTTGAAGCAAAAACGGCCTCCAGCGCCCATCCATCAAGCGCCGTAAGCTCTCATTTCAATAGCAAACCATGTCCACCCAGCGCCCCCCCGCCATCGCCACCGAGCAGATCCGCAACGCCAGCACCGTGGTAACCGAATGGCGCTTCCCGCCGGGCGCCGAGACCGGCTGGCACACCCACGGCCACGACTACGTGGTGGTGCCCACCACCGGCGGCGAGTTGCTGCTGGAAACACCCGAGGGCCAGCGGCGCGTGCCGCTGGCGCCCGGCCAGTCCTACACCCGCCCCGTGGGCACGGCGCACAACGTCATCAACCCCACGGGCCAGGAAGTGGCCTTCATCGAGATCGAATTCCTGTAGTGGTTCGCAGGGTCAACGTCACCTTTGTGTACCTCGGCCTTTGCCATTTGCGGTAAGTTTCCGCATTCCTTTCCATTCGCACCGTCGGAGCCTTCATGTCCCCCACTGCCAACAGCCCCCTTGCCCAGCTCAAGGACCCCAGCCTGCTCAAGACCGATTCGCTGATCGACGGCCAATGGGTCACGGGCGCGAGCCGCTTTGCCGTGCACGACCCGGCCACCGGCCAGCTTCTGGCTGAAGTGGCCAACCTGGGCCCGCACGACGCCCAGGCCGCCATCGCCGCCGCCAACGCCGCCTGGCCCGCCTGGCGCTCCAAGACCGCCAAGGAGCGCTCCATCCTGCTGCGCAAGTGGTATGACCTGCTCATGGCCAACCAGGACGACCTGGGCCGCATCATGACCGCTGAGCAGGGCAAGCCCCTGCCCGAGGCCAAGGGCGAGGTCGCCTATGGCGCCAGCTTCGTCGAGTGGTTTGCCGAAGAGGCCAAGCGCGTCAACGGCGAGACGCTGCCGCAGTTCGACAACAACCGCCGCCTTTTCGTGCTCAAGCAGCCCATCGGCGTGTGCGCGGCCATCACGCCCTGGAACTTCCCCCTGGCCATGATCACGCGCAAGGTGGCCCCGGCCCTGGCCGCCGGCTGCCCGGTGGTCATCAAGCCTGCCGAGCTGACACCCCTCACCGCCCTGGCGGCGGCCGAGCTGGCGGTGCGCGCGGGCATTCCGGCCGGGGTGCTCAACATCCTTTCGGCCGACAGCGCCAATTCGATTGCCATTGGCAAGGTGCTGTGCGCCAGCGATACCGTGCGCCACATCAGCTTCACCGGCAGCACGGAAGTGGGCCGCATCCTCATGGCCCAGTCGGCGCCCACGGTGAAGAAGATGTCGCTGGAGCTGGGCGGCAATGCGCCCTTCATCGTGTTTGACGATGCCGACATTGATTCGGCCGTGGAAGGCGCGTTTGCCAGCAAGTACCGCAATGCCGGCCAGACCTGTGTGTGCACCAACCGCTTCTATGTGCAGGACGGCGTGTACGACGCGTTCGTCGCCAAGTTCGCCGCCAAGGTCAAGACGGCCAAGGTGGGCAATGGCTTTGAGGAAGGCGTGAACCAGGGGCCGCTGATCGAGGAGGCTGCGCTGGAGAAGGTGCAGCGCCATGTGGAGGACGCCATCGCCAAGGGCGGCCAGGTGCTGGCCGGCGGCCAGCGCCTCAAGAGCCTGGGCTCGGGCCAGTTCTTCGAGCCCACGGTGGTGGCCAACGCCACGCCGGACATGCTGTGCGCGCGCGAGGAGACCTTCGGGCCGTTTGCCCCGGTGTTCCGCTTCAAGACCGAGCAGGAGGCCATCGACGCGGCCAACAACACCGAGTTCGGGCTGGCCAGCTATTTCTACAGCCGCGATGTGGGCCGCATCTTCCGCGTCAGCGAGGCGCTGGAGTACGGCATGGTGGGCATCAACGTGGGCATCCTGGCCACCGAGCATGTGCCCTTTGGCGGCGTCAAGCAGTCCGGCCTGGGCCGCGAGGGTTCGCACTACGGCATGGATGACTATGTCGAGGTCAAGTACCTCTGCATGGGGGACATCCTGAAATAAGGCGCCCCAAGCGCTACTTGTTTTGTAGCTGCCAGCGCTTGCCCATCAAGCGCCAGAGGCCAAAAACCCTTGAAACCGCCACACCGTGAGGTGCTGGCGGTTTTTTCATTTCCGCCCCTAGCCACGCCAGCCCCGGACGGGCGCTACGACGCATCATCCGTGTTTACCCTGACAAAGATATTTTAAATATCCTGCTAATATATTTATAAGTCGAACATCCAACGACACACCGATTCACCACCCCACCCTCAGGAGTTCCATCCATGACTACCACCCGCTGGCAAGGCATCTTCCCCGCCGTCACCACCAAGTTCCACCCGGATGAGCGCATCGACGCCGAAGGCACGGCACGCCACATCGACTTCCAGATCCGCAATGGCATCCATGGCGTGGTCACCTGCGGCTCGCTGGGCGAGGCCAGCACGCTGTCGCTGGAAGAGAAGCTCGAGGTCGCGCGCATCGCCGTGCAGGCCAGTGCCGGCCGCGTGCCCGTTCTGGCCAACGTGTCGGAAACCAGCACCCGCGACGCGCTGCGCTACATCGACGCGGCCAACAAGCTGGGCGTGGCCGGCTACATGGTCATGCCCTCGGTCATCTACGTGGCCGACGCGCGCGAAGCCATGGCCAACGTGCGCGCCATGGCCAAGGCCGCGCAGCGCCCGCTGATGGTCTACAACAACCCCGTGGCCTACCGCGTGGACCTCAAGCCCGAACACATGCTGGAGCTGGCCGACTGCGAGCACATTGCCGCCGTCAAGGAGAGCACGGGCGACATCCGCCGCATCACGGACCTGCGCAACACCGTGGGCGACCGCTACCAGATCTTCTGTGGCGTGGACGACCTGGCCTACGAGGCCCTGGCGCTGGGCTGCGACGGCCTGGTGGCCGGCGTGGGCTGCGCCTTCCCGCGCGAGACCGTGGCACTGTACGACCTGATGAAGGCCGGCAAGTTTGCCGAGGCGCTGCCGCTGTACCAGTGGATGACGCCCATGCTGCACCTCGACGTGTCGAACAAGCTGGTGCAGAACCTCAAGCTCATCGACGCGCTGGTCGGCGTGGGCACCGAGCACGTGCGCCTGCCGCGCATGCCGCTGGTGGGCGCCGAGCGCGAGTTCGTCACCGCCGTGGTGCAGAAGGCCCTGGCCAACCGCCCCGCCCAATACCGCTCGATCGACTGAGCCTCCCACAAAGCCCCGCCATGAACGAACAAAACCCTTCCCAGGACCTGTCCGGCCATGGCTGGGCCCGCGGGATACAGCGCGCCTCGGCCGCGATCCTGCGGGCCGAACGCCTGGCCCTGATGGCACTCATGGGCCTGCTCGCGCTGATGATCCTGCTCAACGTCGCCACGCGCTATTCCGGCGTGCCGATTTACTGGGTGGACGAAGCCGCGGTCTATCTCGTGGTCTGGCTGTGCTTTGTCGGCGCCTCCACCATGACGCGGCTGCGCCTGGACTTTGCCGTGACGCTGCTCACCGACGCCGTGGGTGAGCGCCACGCGCGCCGCCTCAAGGCGCTGTCCACCGCCTGCGTGCTCCTCTTCGGCTGCGCGCTGATTGCCATGTGCTGGCAGTGGATGGACCCCGTGGGGATCGCGCGTTTCGGCTTCGACGCACGGGAATACGCCGCCGAAAGCTTCAACTTCCTCTACACCGAACGCACACAGACACTGAACTGGCCCACCTGGGTGGTGCAGCTCGTGCTGCCGCTGTTCGCCCTGTGCTTCACCACACACGCAGCGGCCAACCTCGTCGAGGACCTGGGCCTGCGGCCGCGCGCCGCCATCGCCGGGTTCGATCTCGGCAACGCCGAAGAAACCGTCAACTGACCCCACGGACCGACACCATGACCACCGGCCTCTTCTTTCTCGCCGTCATGCTGCTGGGCGTGCCCATCGGCGTGTGCCTGTGCCTCTCGGGCATCGTCTACATCTTCGCCACCGACGCCACGGTGCTGTTCCAGTCATTTCCCTCGCAGATGTTCGGCGGCGTGGACAGCTACGGGCTCATCGCCATCCCGCTGTTCATCCTCATCGGCGAGATCATGGGCAGCGGCGGCATCACGCGGCGCCTGGTCGAGCTGGCCATGGGCTTTGTCGGCTCGGTGCGCGGCGGCCTGGCCTACGTCAACATCCTGGCCAACATGATGCTGGCCTCCATCATCGGCTCGGCCACGGCGCAGGTGGCCATCATGTCGAAGATCATGGTGCCCGAGATGGAGAAGCAGGGCTACGACAAGACCTTCGCCGCCGGCGTCACGGTCTACGGCGGCATGCTCGGCCCCATCATCCCGCCCTCGGTAATGTTCGTGGTCTACAGCGTGCTGGCCCAGGTGGCCGTGGGCGACATGCTGATGGCGGGCATCCTGCCCGGCATCCTGCTGACGGTGCTGTTCTTCATCGTCATCGCCTGTATGGGCATGGTCTACAACTACCCGCGCAGCGAGAAGAAGACGCTGCGCGAGCGCGCCCGCACCATCGCGCACGCCTCGCCCACGCTACTCATTCCCATCGTCATCGTCGGCTCCATCCTCATGGGCATCGCCAACCCGACCGAATCGGCCGCCGTGGGCGCCGTGGTCTCGGCGCTGGTGGGACGCTTCGTGACGCGCGAGCTGCGCTTTTCCATGATGCCGCAGATCCTGCTGCGCTCAGCCGTGTACTCGGCCATCGTGCTGTTCCTGGTCGCGGCGGCCGCCGTTTTCTCCTGGTTGCTGATCTACGGCAAGGTGCCGCAGGCCGCAGCCGCCTGGATCCAGACCGTGGCCCAGGACCCGGTGAGCTTCCTGCTCATCACCAACGTGATCCTACTGGTGATCGGCACCGTGATCGACGGCATCCCCGGCCTGATCATGACCGTGCCCATCCTGCTGCCCATCGCCACCGATATCTACCACATCGACCCGCGCCACTTCGGCGTGGTGGTGGTGGTCAACCTGGTGCTGGGCCTGATGTCACCGCCCGTGGGCCTGAGCTTTTTCGTCGCGGCGGCCGTCACAGGCGCCAAGCCCGGGAAGATGTTCATCGTCACCCTGCCCTTCTTCCTCATCTGCTGCGCCGCGCTGGTGCTGCTGTCGCTGTTCCCCAGTCTCTCCCTCGGCCTCCTCAACTGACATTCCACCCACGAAAGGCATCGCACCATGAACCTGTCCCGCCGCCACTTCGTCCAGGCCAGCGCCGCGCTGGCCGCCCCCGCCTTCATCGGCCAGGCCCGCGCCCAGTCCAAGGAGTTCCGCCTGGGGCTCATCACGCCCGGAGGCCATTCGTGGAACCGCGCCGCGCTGGCGTTCAGCGAAGCGCTCAAGAAGGAAACCGGCGGCCGCCTCTCGGCCACGGTGTTCCACTCGGGCCAGCTCGGCAACGAGTCCGCGATGATGCAGCAGCTGCAGACCGGCGCGCTGGACATGGGCTGGATCCAGGCCGCCGAACTGGGTTCGCGCGTGGCCAGCATCGCCTCGATCAACGCGCCCTACCTGGTGCGCTCGACCACCGACGTGGCCAAGCTGGTGCGCCACGAGGCCGCGCTCAAGCTGCTCGACGTGCTGCCACGCGAGACCGGCACCATCGGCCTGGGTTGGGGCATCACCGGCATGCGCGTGGTGTTTTCCACCCGCGAGATCGGCGGCACCAAGGACATCAAGGGCATGAAGCTGCGCATCAACCCCACGCCGGTGTACCGCGACTTCTACCAGCAGCTCGGCGCCGCGCCCACCCCCATCCCCACGCCACAGGTGTTCGACGCCATGGCCAACGGGCAGGTGGACGGTCTGGAGGCCGACATCGAGTTCTCCTGGAACCAGCGCTTCGACAAGGTGGCCAAGTCCATGCTGCAGATGAACGCGCTGTTCATGCCCTTCGCGCCGCTGGTTTCGGGCCGCGTGTGGCAGGGCCTGAGCCCCAAGGACCGCGAGCTGATCCGGGGCCTGGTGCGCCAGTCGCTCGACGCGCAGATCCGCGACATCGTGACCACGGAACTGGGGCTGGTCGAGAAGTTCAAGGCCGTGCCCTTCGCGATCAAGACCGAACCCAGCCTGGACGTGGCCGCGCTGGCGCGCGATTTCGACAAGATCTGGCTGCCCAAGGCGCCGCAGATCGCCGAGCTGCGCAAGGTCGGCGCCGCCCTGTAACCACGCCCCTGCGGTCTGGGCAGCACCCAGGCCGCGTCCCCACTTCACATCGGATTTCCATGGATACCCGCACCTCTCCGCTCTCGCTGCTCAACGACCCTTCGCTGCTGAAAACCGAGGGCCTCATCAATGGCCAATGGGTCACGGGCGCGAGCCGCTTTGCCGTGCACGACCCGGCCACCGGCCAGCTTCTGGCTGAAGTGGCCAACCTGGGCCCGCACGACGCCCAGGCCGCCATCGCCGCCGCCAATGCCGCCTGGCCCGCCTGGCGCTCCAAGACCGCCAAGGAGCGCTCCATCCTGCTGCGCAAGTGGTATGACCTGCTCATGGCCAACCAGGACGACCTGGGCCGCATCATGACCGCTGAGCAGGGCAAGCCCCTGCCCGAGGCCAAGGGCGAGGTCGCCTATGGCGCCAGCTTCGTCGAGTGGTTTGCCGAAGAGGCCAAGCGCGTCAACGGCGAGACGCTGCCGCAGTTCGACAACAACCGCCGCCTTTTCGTGCTCAAGCAGCCCATCGGCGTGTGCGCGGCCATCACGCCCTGGAACTTCCCCCTGGCCATGATCACGCGCAAGGTGGCCCCGGCCCTGGCCGCCGGCTGCCCGGTGGTCATCAAGCCTGCCGAGCTGACACCCCTCACCGCCCTGGCGGCGGCCGAGCTGGCGGTGCGCGCGGGCATTCCGGCCGGGGTGCTCAACATCCTTTCGGCCGACAGCGCCAATTCGATTGCCATTGGCAAGGTGCTGTGCGCCAGCGATACCGTGCGCCACATCAGCTTCACCGGCAGCACGGAAGTGGGCCGCATCCTCATGGCCCAGTCGGCGCCCACGGTGAAGAAGATGTCGCTGGAGCTGGGCGGCAATGCGCCCTTCATCGTGTTTGACGATGCCGACATTGATTCGGCCGTGGAAGGCGCGTTTGCCAGCAAGTACCGCAATGCCGGCCAGACCTGTGTGTGCACCAACCGCTTCTATGTGCAGGACGGCGTGTACGACGCGTTCGTCGCCAAGTTCGCCGCCAAGGTCAAGACGGCCAAGGTGGGCAATGGCTTTGAGGAAGGCGTGAACCAGGGGCCGCTGATCGAGGAGGCTGCGCTGGAGAAGGTGCAGCGCCATGTGGAGGACGCCATCGCCAAGGGCGGCCAGGTGCTGGCCGGCGGCCAGCGCCTCAAGAGCCTGGGCTCGGGCCAGTTCTTCGAGCCCACGGTGGTGGCCAACGCCACGCCGGACATGCTGTGCGCGCGCGAGGAGACCTTCGGGCCGTTTGCCCCGGTGTTCCGCTTCAAGACCGAGCAGGAGGCCATCGACGCGGCCAACAACACCGAGTTCGGGCTGGCCAGCTACTTCTACAGCCGCGACGTGGGCCGCATCTTCCGCGTGAGCGAGGCGCTGGAGTACGGCATGGTGGGCATCAACGTGGGCATCCTGGCCACCGAGCATGTGCCGTTTGGCGGTGTCAAGCAGTCCGGCCTGGGGCGTGAGGGTTCGCACTACGGCATGGATGACTATGTCGAGGTCAAGTACCTCTGCATGGGGGACATCCTCCAGTAAGCCATGGCGAATGCGCGTTTACCCTGATACGCATTTATAGATATCTTTTTAATATATTTATTTATGGCAGCAGCCATGCCGATCTCTGGCAGACTCCCGGCGCGGTCCGTCCGCACCGTCTGTATCCAGACACCGTCGCCCCCGGGCCCATGGCTACCCGCCTCGCGCCCAGGGCATCCTTTTCCGTAACCCTTACCGGAACATCCGTTATGCAACACCCCATCCTCAAATCCACCCTGGTGGCCGCAGCCGCCATCGCCTGCGCCGCCTCGGCATTCGCCCAGGAGCAGATCGTCAAGATCGGCCATAGCGGCCCCCTCTCCGGCCCCAACACCTTCGCCGGCCGTGACAACGACAACGGCGTGCGCCTGGCGGTCGAAGAACTCAACGCCCGCAAGATCAGCGTCGGCGGCAAGACCCTCAAGTTCGAAGTGGTCTCCGAAGACGACCAGTGCGACGCCAAGTCCGGCGTGGCCGTGGCGCAGAAGCTTGTGGACTCCGGCGTGAAGTACGTCATGGGCCCCTACTGCTCGGGCGTGGCCATCCCTGCTTCGCGCGTCTATGACGGCGGCGGCACCATGGTGTCCACCGTGGGCACCAACCCCAAGGTCACCCAAGGCGGCTACAAGAACCTGTTCCGCATCATCGCCAGCGACTCGCAGATCGGCGGCAACATGGCGGCCTATGTGGCCGGCACCATGAAGGCCAAGAAGGTCGGCGTCATCGACGACCGCACGGCCTTCGGCCAGGGCGTGGCCGAGGAATTCATCAAGGAAGCCCAGAAGCTGGGTCTGACCATCGTGGGCCGCGAGTTCACCACGGACAAGGCCACGGACTTCATGTCCATCCTGACCAGCCTCAAGGCCAAGCAGCCTGAAGCCATCTTCTACGGCGGCTACGCTCCCCAGGCCGCCCCCATGGCGCGCCAGATGAAGCAACTGGGCGTCAACGCCAAGCTGCTGGGCGGCGACACGCTGTGCAGCCCCGAAATGGGCAAGCTGGGCGGCGACGCGGTCAACGACCTCGTGTTCTGCGCCTACGCCGGCATGCTGATGGACGCCAACGACACCACCAAGGCGTTCCAGGACAAGTTCAAGAAGCGCTTCGGCCTGAACCCCGACGTGTACGGCCCGGCGTACTACGACCAGGTCATGTTCATCGGCGACGCCATGCAGAAGAGCGGCTCCATCGACCCCGTCAAGGTGGGCGACTGGATGCGCAAGAACGCCCACAAGGGTGTGCTGGGCGAGTACGGCTACGACGACAAGGGCAACCGCCTGAAGGCCCCCACCGTGGTGAACACCTTCAAGGACGGCAAGCCCACGCCGGTGGCCAGCCACTGAGCTGACGGCCAGGCCCGCCGACCATGCGCACCTCCCGCCTCATCCACGTAGTGAGTTGCCACGCCGAGGGTGAGGTGGGCGATGTGATCGTCGGCGGCGTGGCCCCGCCGCCCGGCGACACGCTCTGGGAACAGTCGCGCTTCATCGCGCGCGACCAGGGCCTGCGCCAGTTCGTGCTGAACGAACCGCGCGGCGGCGTGTTCCGCCACGTCAATCTGCTGGTTCCACCCAAGGACCCGCGCGCGGCCATGGGCTGGATCATCATGGAGCCGGAGGACACGCCACCGATGTCCGGCTCCAATTCCATCTGCGTCGCCACGGTGCTGCTCGACAGCGGCCTCGTGCCCATGCAGGAACCCCAGACGCGTTTTCTGCTGGAAGCGCCCGGCGGCACCATTGAAGTGCTCGCCGACTGCCGCGCCGGCAAGGCCGAGCGCATCACGGTGCGCAACATGCCCTCCTTCGTGGCCCGCCTGGACGCGCCGCTCGAAGTCCCCGGCCTGCCCACGCTGACCGTCGACATCGCCTATGGCGGCGACAGCTTCGTCATCCTCGATCCGCACGCGCTGGGCTTCACGCTGAACCCCAGCGAGGCGCGCGCGCTCGCCGAGACGGGCCTGCGCATCACCCAGGCCGCCAACGAACAACTGGGCTTCCAGCACCCGATGCTGCCCGCCTGGGACCATATCTCCTTCTGCCAGTTCGCCGCCCCGCTGCAATGGGAGCACGGCGTGGCCACCGGGCACAACACGGTCGTGATCCGGCCCGGCAAGCTCGACCGCTCGCCCACCGGCACCGGCTGCTCGGCGCGCATGGCCGTGCTGCACGCACGCGGCGTGCTGCGCACGGGTGACCGCTTCATCGGCCGCTCCATCATCGGCTCCGAATTCCACTGCCGCATCGAAGGCACCACCACCGTGGGCCACCTCGGCGCCATCGTTCCCAGCATCTCTGGCCGCGCCTGGATCACCGGCACGCACCAGCTCATGCTCGACCCGGCCGACCCCTGGCCCTCGGGCTACCGCCTGGCCGACACCTGGCCCATGCTCGACACCCCGACGACCCTTCCATGAAACGCATCCAGATCCTTGATTCCCACACCGGCGGCGAACCCACGCGGCTCGTGGTGGCCGGCTTTCCCGACCTCGGCACCGGCTCCATGGCCGAGCGCCGCGCCCTGCTGGCCGAAACGCATGACGCCTGGCGCGCCGCCACGGCGCTCGAGCCGCGTGGCAACGACGTGATCGTCGGCGCCCTGCTCTGCGCGCCCCAGGACCCGGCCAATGCCGCCGGCGTGATCTTCTTCAACAACACCGGCTACCTGGGCATGTGCGGCCACGGCACCATCGGCCTGGTGGCTTCGCTGGCCTACATGGGCCGCATCCAGCCCGGCGAGCACGGCATCGAAACCCCCGTGGGCACCGTCACCACCACGCTGCACGAAGACGGCTCGGTCAGCGTACGCAACGTGCCAGCCTACCGCCTGCACCACCGCCTGCAGGTGCAGGTGCCGGGCCATGGCACCGTGACCGGCGACGTCGCCTGGGGCGGCAACTGGTTCTTCCTCGTCGCCGAACACCAGCAGCGCGTGGAAAGCGACAACATCGAGGCACTGACCGACTTCGCCTGGGCCATCCGCCAGGCGCTCGAAGCCCAGGGCGTGCGCGGCGACAACGGCGGCGTCATCGACCACGTGGAGCTGTTCGCCGACGACGCGCGCTTCGACAGCCGCAACTTCGTGCTCTGCCCCGGCCGCGCCTACGACCGCTCGCCCTGCGGCACCGGCACCAGCGCCAAGCTCGCCTGCCTGGCCGCCGACGGCAAGCTGCAGCCGGGCCAGGTATGGCGCCAGGCCAGCATCATCGGCAGCCACTTCGACGCCAGCTACGAACTGCAGGACGGCAAGGTCATTCCCACGCTGCGCGGCCGCGCCCACATGAGCGCGGAGGCCACGCTGCTGATCGAGGACAGCGATCCCTTCGGCTGGGGCATCCGCCTGTGATATCGCCGCCTGATCCTGATCAGGCAACGCAATGAGCCAAGCAACAACCAACTCCATGGGAGCGGCCGACGTCATCGTCATCGGCGCCGGCATTGTCGGCGCCGCCTGCGCCCACGAACTGGCCGCCGCCGGCCTCTCGGTCCACGTGATCGACGCGCGCCTGGGCGGCGCCACGAACGCCGGCATGGGCCACCTCGTGGTGATGGACGACAACCCGGCCGAACTCGCGCTGAGCCAGTCCTCGCTCGACCTCTGGCACCAATGGGGCCCGCGCATGAACGCGGACCAGCCCGCCTGCCAGTTCACCAACTGCGGCACGCTGTGGGTGGCGGCCAACGCCGAGGAAATGGCCGCCGCCGAGGAAAAGCAGGAACGCCTGCGTGCGCACGGCATCGCCTGCGAGCTGCTCGGCCCCGCCGCGCTGGCCGCCACCGAGCCCTTGCTGCGCCCGGGTCTGGCGGGTGCGCTCAAGGTGACGGGCGACAGCGTGGTCTACGCCCCCAACGCCGCCGAATGGCTGCTCACGCGTGCGCCACGCCCCATCCGCTTCGAGCGGGCCGAGGCCACGCACATCGAGGGGCGCAACGTGCGCCTGGCCGATGGCAGCACCCGCAGCGCGGGCGCCGTGCTGCTCGCCGCCGGCGCCCAGGCCGCACGGCTGTGCCCGGACCTGCCCATCCGCCCCAAGAAGGGCCACTTGGCCATCACCGAGCGGCATCCCGGGCTGCTGCGCCACCAGCTCGTGGAACTGGGCTACATCACCAGCGCGCACCACAGCGACGGTACCTCGGTGGCCTTCAACCTGCAGCCCCGGCCCACGGGGCAGTTGCTGCTTGGATCTTCGCGCCAGTTCGACACCACCGATCCGGCCGTGGAAAACTCCATCCTCGCGCGCATGCTGCGCCGCACGCTGGAGTACGCGCCCGGCCTGGCCGATCTCGCCATCGTCCGCACCTGGACGGGCTTTCGCGCGGCCACGCCCGACAGCCTGCCCCTCATCGGCGCGCACCCCGCGCGCGAGGGCCTGTGGCTCGCCGCCGGCCACGAGGGCCTGGGTGTGACCACGGCGCCCGCTACCGCGCGGCTCATTGCGGCGCAGATCACGGGCGCTACGCCTCCCATCGACCCCACGCCCTACGCCGCCACGCGCTTCGGCCTGTGACCATGACCTCCTCCGTGCACATCCACATCGACGGCCAGGCGCTGGCCGTTCCCGCCGGCAGCAGTGTGGCGGCCGCGCTGGCGGGCACGCCCTCGGGTTGCTCGCGCCTGTCCGTCAGCGGCGAGCCGCGCGCACCGTTCTGCGGCATGGGCATCTGCCACGAATGCCGCGTCACCATCGACGGCCGCCGCCAGCTCGCCTGCCAGACGGTATGCCAGGACGGCATGCACATCGACACCGCCACGCACCGCCCATGACCAGCGCACCGCAAGCCCCCGCCGCGCCCACCCAGCGCTGCGACATCCTCATCATTGGCGCCGGCCCGGCCGGCATGGCCGCCGCGCTCGCGGCCGCGCCCAGTGGCGCCGCCATCGTGCTGGTGGACGACAACCCCGCCCCCGGCGGCCAGATCTGGCGTGACGGCCCTGGGGCCCACCTGCCGCCGCTGGCGCGCGCGCACCGCGAGCGCCTGGCCGGCCTGCCGAATGTGCGCGTGCTGACCGGCACGCGCGTGGTGGGCCTGGGCGGCGGCGCGCAGCCCGGCGACGCGCCCGCGCTGCTGCTGGAAGACAGCGAACGCGGCTGGACCCAGCACTGCGGCCGCCTCATCCTGTGCACCGGCGCACGCGAGCTGCTGCTGCCCTTCCCCGGCTGGACGCTGCCCGGCGTCACCGGCGCGGGCGGCCTGCAGGCGCTCATCAAGGCCGGCCTGCCCGTGCGCGGCCAGCGCATCGTCATCGCCGGCACCGGCCCGCTGCTGCTGGCCGCAGCGCACACGGCGCGCCAAGCCGGCGCGCAGGTGCTGCGCATCGCCGAGCAAGCGCCCTGGGGCGCTCTGGCCGGCTTTGGCCTGCAGTTGCCGCGCTGGCCGGGCAAGGCCGTGCAGGCCCTGCCGCTGCTGCATCCGGCCCTGCGCGCCGCCAGCCACGTGCAGGAGGCCACGGGCACGCAGCAGGTGCAATCGGTGCGGCTGCAGCGCGGCGCGGGCGAAGAGGTGCTCGAATGCGACCGCCTGGCCTGCGGTTTCGGCCTGGTGCCCAACACCCACCTGGGACAGATGCTGGGCTGCCCACTGAACAACCGCCACGGGCTGAACGTGGACGCCGTGCAGGCCACCGCCGTGCCCGGCGTGTTCGCAGCCGGCGAATGCACGGGCTTCGGCGGCAGCGACAAGGCGCTTGTCGAAGGCGCCATGGCGGGCCACGCCGCCGCGGGCGACAGCACGGCCGCGCTGACCCTGGCGCCGCGCCTGGCGCGCTGGCAGGGCTTTGCCGATGCGCTGCACCACCAGTTTGCGCTCTCGCCCCGGCTGCGCAGCCTGCCGCGCCCCGACACCCTGGTCTGCCGCTGTGAGGACGTGAGCCACGCCCAGCTCAGCACGCGCAGCAACTGGATCGACGCCAAGCTGCACACGCGCTGCGGCATGGGCCCCTGCCAGGGCCGCGTGTGCGGCGCCGCGGCGCAATTCCTCTACGGCTGGACGCCCGCGCCCGCACGCCATCTGCTGGCCCCCGCGCGCATCGCCACGCTAGCCGGCACCGACGAAAGAACCCCATGAGCAATACACCCGCCACCGACACTGTTCGCATTCCCCTGCCGGAACTGCACGACCTTGCCCTGCGCGTGCTGCTGCGCCAAGGCCTGTCGCAACCGCATGCCGAGGCCATGGCCCGCACCATCGTGGCCGGGCAGCGCGACGACTGCCAGTCGCACGGCGTCTACCGTCTCGTCACCTGCGCGCACACCATCCGCGCCGGCAAGGTCGACCTGCAGGCCGAGCCCGTGCTCGCGCCCGCCAGCGGCGCCGTGGTGCGCGTGGATGCGCGCTACGCTTTCTCGCCGCTGGCCTTCGAGCGCGGCCTGCCGGCCCTGGTGGAGGCGGCGCGCACGCACGGCCTGGGCGCGCTGGTCATCCAGCACTGCTTCCATTTCTCGGCGCTCTGGCCCGAGATCGAGGCCATCACCGCGCACGGCCTGGCCGCGCTGGCGCTCACGCCCAGCCACGCCTGGGTGGCGCCGGCGGGCGGCCACCAGCCGGTGTTCGGCACCAACCCCATCGCCTTCGGCTGGCCGCGTCCGGGGCCCACGCCCTTCGTGTTCGACTTCGCCACCAGCGCCATCGCGCGCGGCGACCTGGAGCTGCACCGCCGCGCCGGCAAGCCCCTGCCGCCGGGCTGCGGTGTCGATGCCCAGGGCCAGCCCAGCACCGACCCCGTGGCCATCGCCCAAGGCGCCATGCTGGCGTTTGGCGGGCACAAGGGCTCGGCGCTGTCGGCCATGGTGGAGCTGATGGCCGGCGCGCTGATCGGCGACTGGATGAGCCGCGAGTCGCTGGCCTTTGACGCAGGCGACGGTGCAGCACCCTGCCATGGCGAGCTGATCCTCGCCTTCGACCCGGCGCGCCTGAGCGGCGGCGACCCCGCCGCGCACCAGCAGCGCGCCGAGGAAATGTTCGCCGCCATCACCGGCCAGGGGGCGCGTCTGCCCTCTCAGCGCCGCTACGAGGCCCGCGCGCGCAGCCTGGCCGAAGGCGCCGCCGTGCCGCGCGCGCTGTACGCGGAAATCCTGGCCCTGGCCGGTTGAGCGATGCCCTGGCCTGCATCAAGGATTCGCCGCAGGCCAGCCACTAAGATGCGCCGACACCACAAGGCCCGACCGCCATGCCCCCCGACCTGACCACCGAGACGCCCCGACGGGCTGCGGCGCCCAAACGGCGCGCCGCCGACATGGCCTACGACGCCATCGAAACGCTGATCTCCACGCTGGAGATGCGCCCCGGCAGCCCCGTGGCCGAGGCCGAGATCGTGGAGCGCACCGGCCTGGGCCGCACGCCCGTGCGCGAGGCGCTGCTGCGCATGGTCTCCATCGGCCTGATCGTGCAGCAGCCGCGGCGAGGCCTGCTGGTCTCGACCATCGACCTGGCCGACCACCTGGACGTGATCCAGACGCGGCGCGTGCTCGAATGCCTGATCGCCGCCTGCTCCGCGCGCCGCGCTACCGCGCTGCAGCGCGCCGACATCCTGCGCAGTGCCGAGCACATGCTGCAGACCGCGCAGCGGGGCGACCTCGACGCCTACATGCAGGCCGACCATGCCCTGGACCTTGTGAACCACGAAGCCAGCCACAACCACTCGGCCGTCAAGTGCGTGGTGCCGCTCATCGTGCAGTGCCGCCGCTTCTGGTACGCCTACCAGCACGAGGGCGACATCGCCGAAGGCGCACGCGCCCACATGGCGCTGGCCCAGGGCATCGCCACGGGCAACGAGGCTGCCGCCGTGGCGGGCGCCAACCAGCTCATGGACTACCTTGAGCGCTTTGCCCGGCGCGTCATCGACAACTGAGCCGCGCACACCGGACGCTATTGAATACATAGCTTCTGGCGCTTGTTCCATGGGCACCGGACGCCTCATTCGCTTGCAGCGCTGAAAAAATCGGCGGCCCACCGAAAGCGGTTGGCTGCTTGCCTATAATCCATGGCGCTGCGGGTGTCGTTCAATGGTAGGACTCTTGCTTCCCAAGCAAATAACGTGGGTTCGATTCCCATCACCCGCTCCAAGCATTCCATGCGCCGGCCATCCGGCTGCACATTCCCAGAGCCTGCTGCACTCCCCGTGCACCAGGCTTTTTTCTTGGGCGCACCACTCCCCCCCCTCTCTGCCCCCTAGCGCGCAGCACGCCGCCCCCTTGCAGCGGCCGGCATGCCTTCAGCATCCCTGTAAGGCAAATTCCTACAAACCCCACCCCGAAACCAGACGCCCCGCGCAGCCAACCCCCGACTTAATTTTTGATTGGGCCCAATTCACAATCCATTTCAACGGATCGCGAAAACATGCATGAGGCATGCAGCGCACGACCCGGGACTGGATAAGGAAGCCCACCATGACCAACGAACAACTCCTCGCCGAAATCCGCGAAGCCAACCTCACCTACCTGATGCTGGCCCAGACGCTGATCCGCCAGGACAAGGCCGAGGCCGTGTTCCGCCTGGGTCTGAACGAGGACGCCGCCGACATCCTCTCCTCCCTCTCGGCCGCCCAGGTCATGAAGCTGGCGTCTCGCAACACGCTGCTGTGCTCTTTCCGCGTGGATGACAACCTGGTCTGGAGCCTGCTGACCAACCACAACACCCCCAAGAAGGTGGGCAATGAGGCCACCAACACGCTGCACGCCAACATCCTGATGGCCAGCCGCGTGTCCGAAGTGCTCTGAGCGCTTCCCTCCTCCCGCCCTCTTCCCCCTGTTTCCTGAAAGCTCCCGCCATGACCGCCACCACCGCTGCCAAGTCCACCGCCAAGGCCCCTGCCAAGAGCGTGCTGAACGAGTCCAAGCAGATCGAACGCGCGGCCATGCTGATCCAGATGGGTGCGCGCATGCAGGTGCTCGAATCCGAGACCACGCTGTCGTATGAGCGCCTGATCCGCCTGTACAAGGAGATCGCGGGCAAGTCGCCGTCCAAGGGACAGCTGCCCTTCTCCACCGACTGGTTCCTGACCTGGCAGGAGAACATCCACAGCTCGCTGTTCCTGAACATCTACGAGTACCTCTCCAAGGGCGTGGACCTGGATGCGGTGGAGCTGCTGACCAAGGCCTACCGCCTGTACAACGAGCAGGTGCAGACGGCCGAGATCGAGCCACTGCTGTCGTTCACGCGTGCCTGGCGCCTGGTGAAGTTCGTCGATGCGGGCATGCTGACGCGCACCAAGTGCAGCCAGTGCAGCGGCCAGTTCGTCACCGAGCTGTACGAGAACCGCCACTACACCTGCGGCCTGTGCAACCCGCCGGCGCGCGCGGGCAAGAGCAAGGCGGCGGGTTCTCTCATGCTTCATTGAGAAGCAAATACAAGCAAAAATCGGCTCTGGCGCTTGTACAGCAAGCGCCAACAGCTATTGAATCAATAGCAAATCACACCAAAGGCAACAGGCTGCGCGCGCTCTCGAAGCGGCGCGGCTCGCCCGTGCGCGGGTCGGTGAAGGCCAGGCTGCGCGCCAGCAGCTGCAGCGGGCGCGAAAAATCGCCTTCCGGCGGGTCGTTCACCTCGGGGTAAAAAGCATCGTTGCGCAGCGGCAGGCCCAGGGCCGCCATGTGCACGCGCAACTGGTGGCGCTTGCCCGTGATGGGCGAGAGACGGTAGCGCGCCCAGGCGCCAGCCACCTCCCGCAGTTCCATATGCGTCCAGGCATTGGGTTCGCCCGGCACCTCGTGCATGCGGAAGAACTGCGGGCTCTCCTCCAGGCGGCTGCGGTGTTCGCGCGGGAACAGCACGTCGTCACGCCACGGCGCCACGGCCTCGTAGTGCTTCGTGATCCGGCGGTCGCGAAACAAGCCCTGGTACAGCCCGCGCGTGCTGCGCTGCACAGAAAACATCACCAGGCCGGCAGTATCACGGTCGATGCGGTGCAAGGGCGAGAGTTCATCCAGCCCCAGGCGGCGCTTGAGGCGCACCAGCAGCGTGTGGTGCAGATAACGGCCCGTGGGAATGACGGGCAGGAAGTGCGGCTTGTCGGCCACGAGCAGGTGCTCGTCGCGGTACACCACGGTTTCCTCGAACGGGATGTGTGGCTCGGACGGCAGGCTGCGGTAGTAGTACACGCGCAGACCGGGCTCGAACGCGCGGGCGGCCGTGACGGCATCGCCGCGCTCGTCCATCACCTCGCCCGCCTGCATGCGCGCGGCCCACGCCTCGCGGCTTACGACCGGCAGGCGTTGCGCCAGGAAGTCGAGCAGGCTCCCCTGCCCCAGCGAAGGCAGCACGACGCAACTGGGGCTGACCCCGTCGCGCATGGGCAGCACCTGCGGATCGCGCGGGTTGTGCATGGCTGCGGAAAACTCAGTCGCTTGGTGCGGCGGCCTGCGGGCGGCCGGTGGCCTCGCGCGTCTGCGCACCCACGGCATCGCACCACGCGGCCACGGCGGCGTCCGCCGGCTGGCTGCGCTCGAGCCCGCCGGGCCAGCGCCGCTGGCAGCCGTTGACGATGCTCTCCAATTGCCATAGCGCCTCGCGCACGACGAACGCCACCTCGGCCAGGCCGGCGGCGTCGCCCTGCAGCTGCTCGATGAGCTGGGCCTGGTGGTCCGGGTGGGCGCCCGCTTCGGTCAAGGCCTTGAGCAGCGCGCGCAGGCGTCCATCCACAAACGCCGCCGGGCTGTTCTGCGCCAACAGCGCTGCCTCGGGCACGCCCGCCCGGGACTGCTCCCATTGCTGAAAGGCCCCGGCCAGCGCGCGCGCCATGGCATCCACGTGCTCGCCCGCGGGCGGTGCCTGGGAGGCATCGCGCTCCTGCTCTTCCTGCAGCAGCGGTAGCAGGTAGCTCACCAGCGCGGCGGGGAACTTGCGGTGGTTCAGGCGCAGCGCGAGCGAAAGCTGCTGGCCCGGCATGTCGGTGGGCTTTTCGTAGAACGCCGTCACCACTTCGGCCAGCAGAAGGATCTGGCCCATGGGCGAAATCTCCTTGCCCGCGATGCCGCGCGGGTAGCCCGTGCCGTCCATGCGCTCGTGGTGCTCCAGCACCGCCACCTCTGCAGCACGGGGATAGACGTGGGCCTCGCGGATCATCAGCATGGCCGTGATGGGGTGGGCCACCAGGTGCTTGCGCTCGGCACCGGTCACCTTGTTCTGCCGGTCGCGCCAGGCCGGGTCCATGTGCAGCACGCCGATATCGTGCAGCAGCGCGGCCGCGGCCAGCCCCACGCATTCGCGCTCGGCCATGCCGCTCTTGACGGCCAGGAACATCGCCACCATCACCAGCTGCAGGCTGTGCTGGAAGAGGTCGGGACGCTGCTCCCGCATCACCGTGAGTTTGAAGGCGATGGGCTCGGTCAGCGGCAGGAACCGCAGCGGCGCAATGAGGCGCTCGGGCGCGGTGGTCAGCGCCTGGGCCAGCAGGCGCGGCAGCACGGCCGCATCCAGCAGTCCCTTGGCAGCCGCCAGCAGAGCCGGCGCATCCACCGCGTTCTCGACCGTGAGGTGGCTGTCGATGGGTTCGTTAAGTTTGTGCTGGACCAGGCGGTCGTACAGACGGCTGTCGATGCGCGCACCTTTGTCCACCAGCTTGATGCCGCTGGCGGAATAGATGGCGTCCTGCGTGACCACGGCGCAGCGCTCGGCCATATCGGTGACGGCGCGCAGGTAGTGCGCGCTGTCGGGCGGGCTCGTACCCGTCTCCAGCAGGGGATCGTTCATGGGCATGGTGAAAGGACTCGCCCGAGAATATACGATGCGCGCTTACATTTGCTTGCGCCAATGCAAAGGCCCGCCGAAGCGGGCCCCTGCAAGCGCGGTGTCAGCGCCGTGTCACTGGCTCAGCGGCACGCCCGTCTTGGACTGCAGCAGCTCGAAAGTGACGCCGGGCGCCAGTTCCAGCACCTTCAGGCCCTGCGGGGTGACGTCCATCACGGCCAGGTCCGTGATGATGCGATCGACCACGCCCACGCCCGTCAGGGGCAGCGTGCACTGGGGCAGGATCTTCATGTCCTCGGTGCCGTCTTTCTTGCGCGCCACGTGCTCCATGAGCACGATCACACGCTTGACGCCGGCCACCAGGTCCATGGCGCCGCCCATGCCCTTGACCATCTTGCCGGGGATCATCCAGTTGGCCAGGTCGCCCTGCGCGCTGACCTGCATGGCGCCGAGGATGGACAGATTGATCTTGCCGCCGCGGATCATGGCGAAGCTGTCATGGCTGCCGAAGATGGAGGAGCCCGCAATGGTGGTCACCGTCTGCTTGCCGGCATTGATGAGGTCGGCGTCCACCTGGTCCTCGGTGGGGAACGGGCCGATGCCCAGCATGCCGTTCTCGGACTGCAGCCACACTTCCTTGTCGCCGGTGAAGTTGGCCACCAGCGTGGGGATGCCGATGCCCAGGTTCACGTAGAAACCGTCTTCGAGTTCTTGCGCGGCGCGTGCCGCCATCTGGTCTTGGGTCCAAGGCATATCAGCCTCTCCTATGTGTTGGGGACAGAGCTTGCCGCTGCGCGGCTGCGGTCTGTCCCGCAAAATTATTTGGTTTCGGTGATGGTGCGCTTCTCGATGCGCTTCTCGGGGTTCGGGTTGTGCACAATGCGGTGCACGTAGATGCCCGGCAGGTGGATCTGGTCGGGCTCCATGGCGCCCGTTTCCACGATCTCTTCCACCTCGACGATGCACACCTTGCCGGCCATCGCGGCGGCCGGGTTGAAGTTGCGCGCCGTCAGGCGGAACTGCAGATTGCCCGACTTGTCGGCGCGGTGCGCCTTGACCAGCGCCACCTGGGGTACCAGGGCGCGCTCCATCACGTAGGTTTCACCGTCGAACTCGCGCAGCTCCTTGCCCTCGGCCACGATGGTGCCCACGCCGGTCTTGGTGAAGAAGGCCGGGATGCCCGCACCACCGGCGCGCAGCTTCTCCGCCAGCGTGCCCTGGGGCGTGAATTCCAGCTCCAGTTCACCGGCCAGGTACTGGCGCTCGAACTCCTTGTTCTCGCCCACGTAGGACGAGATCATTTTCTTGATCTGGCGGGTTTCGAGCAGCTTGCCCAGGCCGAAGCCGTCCACGCCGGCGTTGTTGGAGATCACCGTGAGGTTCTTCACCCCGGAGTCGCGCAACGCATCGATCAGGGCTTCCGGAATGCCGCACAAGCCGAAACCGCCCACGGCCAGGAGCTGGTCGTCCGCGACGACACCCCGAAGGGCCTCGGTCGCCGAGGGATATAACTTGTTCACGAAGATCTCCTCATCAGGTTTTGATACGCTACGATACTACTTAACCAGATAAGTAGTTTTCCCTAAATAATTACCATGGACGTTGATTACCGACTCGCCTTCGAGATGGCCCCCGTGGGCCTGATCGTGTCGCGCAACCGTAGCATGGTCGACTGCAACCGCCTGGTCTGCGAAATGTTCGGATTCTCGCGCGAACTGCTGCTGGGCCAGACCTTCCAGATGCTGTACCCCAGCGCCGACGAATACGAGCGCCTGGGCGCGCGCATGGCCCCCATTCTGAACGCCAAGGGCTTCTATGCGGACAACCGCATCATGAAGCGCGCGAGCGGCGAAATGTTCTGGTGCCACGTGTCGGGGCGCGCGCTCAACCGCGAGGCGCCGCACGCTTCGGGCATCTGGAGCTTCGAGGACCTCAGCTCGCAACGCGCCATGAAGGCCGAACTGACCGGGCGCGAACGCGAAGTGGCCGCGCGCCTGCTCGAAGGCCTCACCTCCAAGGAGATCGGCAAGGCACTGGAGATCAGCCACCGCACGGTGGAGATCTACCGCGCGCGGCTCATGCGCAAGTACGGTGCCTCCACGGCGGCCGACCTGGTGCACAAGCTCATCGCGGGCTGACGTCCGGCCGCTTCAGAGCTTCGTCTCGGGCTCCACCACCTCGGCAGCGGCGCGGAAGGCATCGACGGCCGAGGGCACGCCGCAGTAGATCGCCGCGTGCAGCAGCACCTCCTGGATCTCCTGCACCGTGGCGCCATTGTTCAGCGCGCCGCGCACGTGGCCCTTGAGCTCCTGCGGCCGACCCAGCGCGGCCAGCATGGCCACGGTGACCAGGCTGCGCGTCTTGCGGTCGATGCCATCGCGCTGCCAGGTTTCGCCCCAGGCCGCGCGCGTGATGTGCTCCTGGATCGGCCGCGTGAACTCGGTCATGCCGGCAAACGCGCGCGCCACGAAATCCTCGCCCATCACTTCCTTGCGGGTGGCCAGGCCCCGCTCGAACTGGGCCTGCTGCTGTGCATCCATCTGAATCGCTCCTTGAAGAAACGCGGCCGGCGCCGCACAACCGTATTCTTGCCGCAGAGGGGCCGCCCCGTATCATGCAGAGGCATTTGCGCACCCCAACGGACCAGGACCACCGCATGAGCCCACGCTACCCCTTCCCCGATCTCAACACGCTGCCCGAAGACATCCAGGCCGCCATCCTGCAGGTACAGGAGAAGGCGGGCTTCATCCCCAACGTGTTCCTGGCGTTCGCGCGCCGCCCGGCCGAGTGGCGCGCCTTCTTCGCCTACCACGACGCACTGATGCTGAAGGAAGAAGGCAGCCTGACCAAGGGTGACCGCGAGATGATCGTCACCACCACCAGCGCCGCCAACCAGTGCCTGTACTGCGTGGTGGCGCATGGCGCGCTGCTGCGCATTTATGAAAAGAAACCCCTCGTGGCCGACCAGGTGGCGGTGAACCACCGCAAGGCCGACATCACGCCGCGCCAGCGCGCCATGCTGGACTTCGCCATGAAGGTGAACCAGCGCTCGCACGAGGTGGAGGATGCCGACTTCGCCGCCCTGCACGCGCATGGCTTCGACGACGAGGACATCTGGGACATCGCGGCCATCACGGCCTTCTTCGGCCTGTCCAACCGCATGGCCAGCTTCGCCGGCATGCAGCCCAACCCCGAATTCTTCCTCATGGGGCGGGTGCCGCGGCAAAAGTAACGCTATTGATTTGGTAGCTGCTGGTGCTTAGCCATCAAGCGCAACGGCCCAATATACTGAAAAATCAGGCGGTGACCAGCGCCCGCATCCAGTCGGGCAGGGTTTCGGCCTTCTGCTGCGGGAAGTCGACCCAGATGGTGGTGGCGCCGCCCGCTGCGCACACCACGCCGGGCTGGTCCGTGCGCTCCAGCGTGCACCAGGTCTCGAACGTGGTGCGCCCGGGGTCGCTCACGTACATCTTCACCAGCACGTCGCCCGGGTATTCGAGCTGGCGGTAGAAGTTGCAGAAGGCGTTGACGATCACCGGCCCCTGGCCCTGCGGGTCGGGATTGCAGCCCACCGAGCGCATCCACTCGATGCGCACCGTCTCCATGTAGCGGAAGTAGACAGTGTTGTTGACGTGGCCCATCGCATCCATGTCGCCCCAGCGGATGGGCAGGCACATTTCAAAGACCAATTTCTTGGCCTCGGGAATGTCGATCTTAATCGCAGGCTCAGACCGCGAAACCGTCGTCGGCGGCGATCACCGCACCGTTGACGAAATGGCTCTGGTCGCTGGCCAGCATGACGATGAGCGCGTCCAGGTCCTGCGGCTGGCCCACGCGCTTGCGCGGCAGCATGTCCTTGAGCTTCTGGCCCTGCTCGGTGTTCCAGTGGTGGTGGTTGATCTCGGTGTCGATGTAGCCGGGGCAGATGGCATTGGTGTTGATGCCGAAACGCCCCCACTCCATGGCCATGGCCTTGGTCATCTGCACCACGGCCGCCTTGCTCATGCAGTAGGCGCCGATCTGCGGCAGCACCTTCAGGCCCGCCATGGAGGCGATGTTGATGATGCGCCCGCCCGTGAAGCTGCCCGGCGCCGCGCCGCGCGAGCGCGCCAGCATGCGCTTGCCCACTTCCTGGGCGACGAAGAAGGCGCCCTTGACGTTGGTATCGAAGATGTAGTCGTAGTCTTCGGGCGTCACGTCCTGCAGGCGCTGGGTGGTGCTCACGCCCGAGTTGTTGACCAGGATGTCGATCGAGCCCATCTCGGTTTCGGCATGGGCCACGGCGGCCTTGATGGAGTCGTGGTCGGTCACGTCGAGCTCGACGACGTGCGCGTCACCGCCTTCACCCTCGATACGTGCGCGCAATTCCTTGAGCTTCTCGATGCGCCGGCTGGCCAGCACCACCCCGGCGCCGGCCCGCGCCAGCGTGCGTGCAAACTGGGCGCCCAGGCCGCTCGAAGCGCCTGTCACAAATGCGATGCGGCCGGACAAATCGATGCTGTAAGCCATTTAGAGTATCTCCACTGATCAAAAATAGAACGACCGTTCGATTATCGGCATAACCGTGCATACAATCGGTCACCCGCCGGACAGGACCCCACAGCCTGTTTGCAGAAAATCACCCATTATCAAACGCCCGACGAGAAGCACATGACAAACGAAGAAATCCTCGCCCAGTACGGTCCGCGCGAGTCCATGGAATACGACGTGGTGGTGGTCGGCGGGGGCCCCGGCGGCCTGGCCACGGCCATCCGCCTCAAGCAGCTGGCCGCCGAGAAAGGCCAGGATGTCTCGGTGGTGGTGCTGGAGAAGGGTTCGGAGCCGGGCGCGCACATTCTCTCGGGCGCCATCATGGACCCCAAGGCTTTGAGCGAGCTCATCCCTGACTGGAAGGAGCGCGGCGCGCCCCTGAACCAGCCTGTCACCGATGATGCCTACATCTTTCTGGGCGAGCAGTCGTCGTTCCGCGTGCCCAACATGTTCCTGCCGCCGTTTGCGCACAACCACGGCAATTACATCGTCAGCCTGGGCGCGGTCACCAAGTGGCTGGGCGAGCAGGCAGAAAGCCTGGGCGTGGAGATCTTCCCCGGCTTCACCGCCGCCGAGGTGCTCTACAACGAACAGGGGGCCGTCAAGGGCGTGGCCACGGGCAACATGGGCGTCGGCAAGGATGGCGAGCCCACCGAGAACTTCCAGCTGGGCATGGAGCTGCTGGGCAAGTACACCGTGTTCGCCGAGGGCGCGCGCGGCCACCTGGGCAAGCAGCTCATTGCGCGCTACCAACTCGACGAGAACCGTGATCCGCAGAGCTTTGGCATCGGCATCAAGGAGCTGTGGGAGATCGACCCGTCCCGCCACCAGCCGGGCTTTGTGATGCACACGGCCGGCTGGCCCATGGAGAACGATACCTACGGCGGCGCGTTCCTGTACCACCTGGAGGGCAACAAGGTGGCGCTGGGCTTTGTCACCGGCCTGGGCTATACCAATCCCTACCTGAGCCCCTTTGAGGAGTTCCAGCGCTGGAAGACGCACCCCAACGTGCGCTACTACCTGGAGAACGAGAAGGGCGAGGTCACGGCCAAGCGCCTGTCGTATGGCGCGCGCGCCATCAACGCCAGCGGCCTGAATTCCCTGCCCAAGACGGTGTTCCCGGGCGGCGCGCTGGTGGGCTGCAATGCCGGCTACCTGAACGTGGGCCGCATCAAGGGCAGCCACGCCGCCATCAAGACCGGCATGCAGGCCGCCGAGGCCGCGTTCGAGGCCGTCACTGCCGGACGCCAGCACGATGAGCTCGTCGCCTACCCCAAGGCTTTCGAGGCCAGCTGGCTGCACACCGAGCTCAACAAGGACCGCAACTTCAAGAACTGGTTCAAGTACGGCCTGACGGTGGGCACGGTGATGAACGGCTTCGAGCAGTTCGTGCTGCGCGGCCATATTCCCTGGACGCTGCACCGCGACAAGGCCGACCACCAGTACCTCAAACCGGCCAGTGCCTGCAAGCCCATCGAGTATCCCAAGCCCGATGGCAAGCTGACCTTCGATCGGCTGTCGAGCGTGTTCATCAGCAACACCAACCACGAAGAGAACCAGCCGGCGCACCTGACGCTCAAGGACCCGACGATTCCCGTTCGCGTGAACCTAGCCCAGTACGCCGGCCCCGAGGCGCGCTACTGCCCGGCCGGGGTGTACGAGTTCGTGCCCGACGAGGCCGCCGGCGGCAATGCCCAGCGCCTGCAGATCAATGCGCAGAACTGCGTGCACTGCAAGACCTGCGACATCAAGGACCCGACGCAGAACATCGTGTGGGTGACGCCCGAGGGCGGCGGTGGGCCCAACTACTCGGGCATGTGAGCCCGGATCACTTCAAAGGGCCTGCGCACGCAGGCCCTTTTTTCATGGCCGGCGCCCGCGCTCGCGGCGCGACCAGTACCGGAACGCATCTTCGTGCAGTTCGATGTCGAGTTCGTCGACACGCTGCAGCATGCGCTCCTGCACATCGGTCACGGCCTGGTTGTAGACCAAGGGTGCGATCTCTTCCAGGAAGAAGCCGAGCAACGCGCCGGCAGCGATATTGCCGATCTTCTGCTCCAGATGCTCCTGGAAATAGCGCTCGATGGAAGCCACAGCGTCCGCACGGGCCTGCTTTGGAATCTCGATACCCATGGGCAAATGCTCCATTTTTGATAGCTGGTGGCGCTGATTCAACAAGCGCCAAGGCCATTTTTGGCCTGAAACTCAAGGCGTGAACAGCGGCAAGTCGGCCTTTTTCAGCGTGCGCAGCACAAAACTGGAACGGCTGTGGCGGATGCCCTTGATCTTGTAGAGCTTCTCGCGCAGCAGGCGCTCGTAATCGCGCGTGTCCTTCACCACCACGCGCAGCAGATAGTCGTAGTCGCCCGACACCAAGTGCGCCTCGATCACTTCGGGAATGCTGGCCAGCGTCTCGCCAAATTTCTCCAGCGTGTTGTCGGAATGGCTGTCTAGCGTGACCTGCACCAGCACCGTGTCGGCCAGGTCCAGCGCCTGGGCGTTGAGCCGCACGGTATAGCCCTCGATCACCCCGGCCTCCTCCATCTTCTTGATGCGCCCCCAGCACGGCGACGGGCTCAGGCCCACGGCTTGGCCGATCTCCTGCAGGCTGGCGCGCGCATTGCCCTGTAGCACGGAGAGAATTTTTCTGTCTAAGCGATCAATACGGCGCATTATTCTCCACATTCACACATCACAGAATAATTTTCTGAAAACACCGCATTCCGTCGTAAATACAGAAAATCCATCCGGCGCCCGCAAGGCACACTTCTCCCATCAAGGCGCTCTTACCGGAGCGAACAAAATGGCAGGGCCCCGGCTGGTTACCGCCAGCCTGGGGCGCTTGGCATGGAGTCCGCGCCGGCCCAGGCCCTGCTGATACAGTCCCTCCAGGAGGGAAACCATGCGTTTTGCAGCCGTATTGCTCGTCGTGGCGGCCTTCATGGCACCGACATCGGGAAGCGCCCAGGTGTTCAAGTGCAAAGGCCCCGGCGGGAAGACCATCTACGCAGATGCGCCCTGCGCCGATGGCGCGCCGGGCACCGTGGTCAACACCACGGCCAACGTGCTCGAAAGCGATGCCACCCGCGCCGCAGCACGCGGAGACTTCGACGAACCCCGCATGCCCCCACCGCCCGTTCGCGGTGATCCGGCGGAGCGGCCCGCGCCCCCCATGCAAGCCGCCCGGCCGGTGGACGCCATGGCCTGCCGAAACGCCAGGCGCGACCTGGATGGGGCCCGGTCCACGGCGAACCTGGAAATGGCGCGCGGCAAGCCGACGGGCCCGGCACTGTCGGCGCTGAAGTCGGCCGAACTCGCGGTGGATGCCGCCTGCCAAACGAACATGGCGGGTGCGCGGGCCCGCACCGACGGGGCCTACGCCCCGCCACCATCACAACGGCCGGCCCCGCCGCCGATGCCAGCGCCGGAGACGCCCAGCCTCGTCGTCAACTGCGACCCGGCGGGCTGCTGGGACACCAGCGGCCGCCGCCTGAACAATGCGGCCGGCGGGAATTTCTTCCGCAGCGACGGAAAGTTCTGCACCCGTGCCGGCCCCAACGTGGTCTGCAACTGACTTCTCGACAGGCCTCCCCGGCGGCGGGCCGCGCGGCGACCTTCGGCAAAGCGGGTAGAATCCGCCCCCGTCAGGAGAGAGTGCTCCGCCCCCGTGCGAGCAGCACCGCCGAAGGCGCAGGCACCCGCCGAACGCTCAGGCAAAAGGACTGGCAACCGCCCGCAGTGATGCGGGCGTTCCCTTGCTGGAGAGAGGTGGCCGCGCGCAAGGCGCAGCAGGCCACCCACCGAAGGAGCAAGCCGCGCGGCCAGCCAGGGCGCCGCGGTGAATCTCTCAGGTAAAGCGGACAGCAGGGCAAATCCCGTGGCACGCGCGTGCCGCGGCCCCTATTTGCCCTGGAGTTTTCATGTCTGCACCCTCTGCCGCCTCCCTGCTCGCCACGCCCCTCAACGCCCTGCACGTCGAACTGGGCGCCCGCATGGTGCCGTTCGCTGGCTACTCCATGCCCGTGCAGTACCCCGCCGGCCTGATGGCCGAGCACCTGCACACGCGCGACCAGGCCGGCCTGTTCGACGTCTCGCACATGGGCCAGCTGCGCCTCATCGGCCCCGATGCCGCCGCCGCCTTCGAGAGCCTGATGCCGGTGGACGTGATCGACCTGCCCGTAGGCAAGCAGCGCTACGGCCTGCTGCTCAACGATGAGGGCGGCATCATCGACGACCTGATGTTCTTCCGCGTGGCGCAGGACGAGCTGTTCGTCATCGTCAACGGCGCCTGCAAGGTGGGTGACATCGCCCACATCCAGGCACGTATCGGCCAGCGCTGCCAGGTGCTGCCCCTGCCCGACCACGCCTTGCTCGCCCTGCAAGGCCCGCTGGCCGCCACGGCCCTGGCGCGCCTGGCGCCCGGCGTGGAAAAGCTGGTGTTCATGTCCGGTGGCCAGTTCACGATCGCCGGCTGCGACTGCTTCGTCACGCGCAGCGGCTACACGGGCGAGGACGGCTTCGAGATCTCGGTGTCTGCCGCACAGGCCGAAACCCTGGCGCGCGCCCTGCTGGCCCAGCCCGAAGTCAAGCCCATCGGCCTGGGCGCGCGCAACTCGCTGCGCCTGGAAGCCGGCCTGTGCCTCTACGGCAACGACATCGACACCACCACCACACCCGTGGAGGCCGCGCTGAACTGGGCCATGCAGAAGGTGCGCCGCACCGGCGGCGCACGCGCTGGCGGCTTCCCCGGCGCCGACAAGGTGCTGGCCCAGCTCGACAACCCCGCCAGCGTGGCGCGCAAGCGCGTGGGCCTCGTGGCCCTGGAGCGCGTGCCCGTGCGCGAGCACACCGAACTGCAAAGCCTGGACGGCCAGAAGATCGGCGAAGTCACCAGCGGCCTGCTCGGCCCCACCATCGACAAGCCTGTGGCCCTGGCCTACGTGGACGCCCAGCATGCCGCCAACGGCACGCGCGTCAACGCCATCGTGCGCGGCAAGGCCGTGCCCATGGAAGTCTGCGCCACCCCCTTCGTGCCCACGCGCTACTACCGCGGCTGAAGCGGCGCGCTGCAGGCTACATTCCGGATTCCCTTCATCTTTCAGGAGACCTTCCCATGACCATCAAATTTTCCAAGGACCACGAGTGGATCAACGCCGCCGACACTAATGCCGCCGTGGTCGGCATCACGGTGCACGCCCAGGACGCGCTGGGTGACGTGGTGTTCGTGGACCTGCCCGCCGTGGGCAGCAGCTTCGCCCAGGGCGACGTGGCCGGCGTGGTCGAGTCCGTGAAGGCCGCCGCCGACGTGTACATCCCCGTGTCCGGCGAAGTGGTGGAGGTGAACGAGGCCCTGCGTGCCGACCCGTCGCTCGCCAACACCGACCCGCTGGGCGCCGGCTGGTTCTTCAAGATCAAGCTGTCCGATGCATCCCAGCTCGACGGCCTGATGGACGAGACCGCCTACTCCAGCTTCGCCCAAAACGCCTGACCTCCCGAGACTGCCCATGCTGATGCAATCCGCCTTGCCGCTCGGCGCGCTTGAAAACGCCGCCGAATTCCTGCCCCGCCACATCGGCATCGATGCGGCCGACGAGGCGCACATGCTGTCGGTGATCGGCGAGGCCTCGCGCCGCGCCCTCATCGACTCCATCGTGCCGCGCTCCATCGCGTGCAGCCGCGCCATGGACCTGCCCGCGCCCGCCACGGAAAGCGGCGCGCTGGCCGAGCTCAAGGCGATTGCATCCAAGAACCAGCTGCTCAAGAGCTTCATCGGCCAGGGCTACTACGGCACGCACACGCCCGGCGTCATCCTGCGCAACATCCTGGAGAACCCGGCCTGGTACACGGCCTACACGCCCTACCAGGCCGAGATTTCGCAGGGCCGCATGGAAGCGCTGGTCAACTTCCAGACTATGGTGTGCGACCTGACCGGCATGCCCATCGCCAACGCTTCCATGCTCGACGAGGCCACGGCCGCCGCCGAGGCCATGACGCTGGCCAGGCGCTCGGTCAAATCCAAGAGCAATGTCTTCGTGGTGGCGGGCGATGCGCACCCACAGACCATCGAGGTCATCCAGACCCGCGCCCGGCCGCTGGGCATTGAGGTCGTGCTCGCCAACTCCGCCGAGGAATGGAACCGCCTGCTCGACGGTGACTACTTCGCCGTGCTGGCCCAGTACCCCGCCACCAGCGGCCGCATCGACGACCTGCGCGCCGACGTGGAGAAGGCCCATGCCAAGCAGGCCGCCTTCATCGTGGCCGCCGACCTGCTGGCCCTGACGCTCATCACGCCGCCCGGCGAGTTCGGCGCCGACATCGTGGTGGGCACCACCCAGCGCTTTGGCATGCCCATGGGCGCTGGCGGCCCGCACGCCGCCTACATGGCCTGCCGCGACGAATACAAGCGCTCCATGCCCGGCCGCCTGGTGGGCGTGAGCGTGGACACCCACGGCAAGCCCGCCTACCGCCTGGCGCTGCAGACCCGCGAGCAGCACATCCGCCGCGAAAAGGCCACGTCCAACATCTGCACGGCGCAGGTGTTGCCGGCCGTGGTGGCCAGCATGTACGCGGTCTACCACGGCCCTGAAGGCCTGCGCCGCATTGCCCAGCGCGTGGCCGCCTACACCGCCATCCTGGCCAAGGGCCTGGAGCAACTGGGCGCCCCCGTGCGCGCCCAAGCAACGTTCGACACGGTGTCGCTCAAGACCGGTGCCGCTACCAAATCCATAGCTGCCCGCGCAGTGCAGATGGGCGCAAACCTGCGAATTTACTTCGAAGAGTACCTCTGCATCTCGCTGGACGAGACCACCACGCGTGCCGACATCGAGCTGCTGTGGGCCATCTTCGCCCAGGACGGCCAGCCGCTGCCCAGCTTCGACGCCTTCGAGAAGGGCGTGGAACCGCTGATCCCCGCCGCGCTGCGCCGCACCAGCAGCTACCTCGCGCACCCGGTGTTCAACACGCACCACTCCGAAACCGGCATGCTGCGCTACATCCGCCAGCTGTCCGACAAGGACCTGGCGCTGGACCGCACCATGATTCCGCTGGGCTCGTGCACCATGAAGCTCAACGCCACGAGCGAGATGATCCCGATCACCTGGCCCGAATTCGCCAACGTGCACCCGTTCGCGCCGGCTGACCAGCTCGAAGGCTACCGCCTGCTCGACGAGCAGCTGCGCGCCTGGCTGTGCCAGGCCACGGGCTACGCCGGCATCAGCCTGCAGCCCAACGCCGGCTCGCAGGGCGAATATGCCGGCCTGCTGGCCATCAAGGCCTACCACGCGGCCCAGGGCCATGCCCACCGCAACATCTGCCTGATCCCCAGCAGCGCACACGGCACCAACCCCGCCAGCGCCCAGATGGTGGGCATGCAGGTGGTGGTGACCAAGTGCGACGAGAACGGCAACGTCGACATGGCAGACCTGCAGGCCAAGTGCGAGCAGCACAGCCAGAACCTCGCCTGCGTGATGATCACCTACCCCAGCACGCACGGCGTGTTCGAGACCCAGGTGAAGGAGCTCTGCCAGCTCGTGCACCGCCATGGCGGCCGCGTGTACGTGGACGGCGCCAACATGAACGCCCTGGTGGGCGTGGCCGCGCCGGGCGAGTTTGGCGGCGACGTGAGCCACCTGAACCTGCACAAGACCTTCTGCATCCCGCACGGCGGCGGCGGCCCCGGTGTCGGCCCCGTCTGCGTGGTGGCCGACCTCGTGCCCTACCTGCCGGGCCATGCCACGGCCGGAGCCGCTTCCAAAGTAGGAGCAGTCAGCGCAGCACCACTGGGCAATGCAGCCGTTTTGCCTATCAGCTGGATGTACATCCGCATGATGGGCGCCGAGGGCCTGCAGGCCGCCACCGAAGTGGCCATCCTCAGCGCCAACTACGTCAGCGCGCGCCTCAAGCCGCACTACCCCACGCTGTACGCCAGCGCCAACGGCCATGTGGCGCACGAGTGCATCCTGGACCTGCGCGGCCTGAAGGACACCAGCGGCGTGATGGCCGAGGACGTGGCCAAGCGCCTCATCGACTACGGCTTCCACGCGCCCACGCTCTCCTTCCCGGTGCCCAACACGCTGATGGTCGAGCCCACCGAGAGCGAGACGCTGTTCGAGCTGGACCGCTTCATCGACGCGATGATCGCCATCCGCGAGGAAATCCGCCAGATCGAGGGCGGCGCCCAGCCCCAGGACGACAACCTGCTGAAGAACGCGCCGCACACCGCCGAGAGCCTGCTGGCCGGCGACTGGACGCGCCCCTACACGCGCGAAGCCGCCGCCTACCCCGTGGCCGCCCTGCGCCAGGCCAAGTACTGGTCGCCCGTGGGCCGCGTGGACAACGTCTACGGCGACCGCAACCTGTTCTGCAGCTGCGTGCCCATCGGCGAACTGGCCTGAGAGACTGAGAGTCTTTCATCCATGCCCGCCTTGCACGCCAAAACGCACCGGCTCGTCGTTGCAAATACTCGCCATAGCCCGAGCTATGGCTGCGTTTTGCGCCTAGATCCGGCGTGTTTTGGCGCGCCTTTCGGGCGCGGCCGAAAAACTCTCAGCCTCTGACCCTCGCCGCCGTGGCCCCCGGCCACGGCGGTGGATGCGAGCGTGGCTGCGGACGGGCAACGCAGTGCTGCACTATTGTTTTTGCAGCAAACTATCATTGGCACCCTGCGGCAGAAGACGTTTTCCGTCGATCCGCCGCGTTGCACATCTGCCCCATGCCCACCACCACGCCCCCACCCGCCCCCTCTCCATCGCCCGCCTGGCAGCCCGACAGCTGGCGCACGCGCCCCGTGCGCCAGATGCCCAGCTACCCCGACCTGCAGGCGCTGGATACCGCCTGCGCGCAGCTGCGCCAGTTCCCGCCCCTGATCTTTGCTGGCGAGGTGCAGGCCCTGCGCGCCCAGCTGGCCGAAGTGGCCGCAGGCCGCGCCTTTCTGCTGCAGGGCGGCGACTGCGCCGAGAGCTTTGACACGCTGGACGGCGAGGCCGCGCGCGAAACCTTCCGCGTGATGCTGCAAATGGCGGTGGTCCTGACCTACGCCGCCGCGCGCCCGGTGGTCAAGGTGGGGCGCATCGCCGGGCAGTACGCCAAGCCGCGCTCGGCCGACACCGAAACCCAGGGCGGCGTGGCCCTGCCCAGCTACCGGGGCGACATCGTCAACGGCGCGGCCTTCAGCGCCGCCGAGCGTGCGCCCCAGCCCGAACGCCTGCTGCGCGCCTACTCGGCCAGCGCCGCCACGCTCAACCTGCTGCGCGCCCTGGCCCAGGGCGGCTTTGCCGACCTGCACCAGCTGCACGGCTGGACGGCGGACTTCGTGCGCGCCAGTCCGCAGGGCCAGCGCTACCAGGAGCTGGCCGACCGCATCAGCGAAACCCTGGGCTTCATGGCCGCCTGCGGCTTTACCTCCGAGAACACGCCGCAGCTGCGCGAGGTGGCCTTCTACACCTCGCACGAGGCCTTGCTCCTGCCCTACGAAGAAGCACTGACACGGCGCGAAGCCCCGCTCGCGGGCGCCGCACGCTCCGCCGACTGGTTTGGCGCATCGGCCCACATGCTGTGGCTGGGCGAGCGCACGCGCCAACTGGACGGCGCGCACATCGAATACCTGCGCGGCATCGCCAACCCGGTGGGCGTCAAGATCGGTCCCGGCGCCAGCGCCGAAGACGTGCTGGCCCTGCTGCAGGCGCTCGACCCCACGCGCGAACCCGGCCGCGTGGTGCTCATCACCCGCATGGGCGCGGGCCAGCTGCCCGCCAAGCTGCCGCCGCTGCTGGCCGCCGTGAAGGCCAGCGGCCACCCGGTGGTCTGGAGCTGCGACCCCATGCACGGCAACACCACCACCACCGCCCAGGGCGTCAAGACGCGCGACTTTGCCAAGGTGGTGCAGGAGGTGCGCGAATTTTTTGCCGCCCACGCCCAGGCGGGCACCGTCGCGGGCGGCCTGCATGTGGAGCTGACCGGCCAGGACGTCACGGAATGCCGTGGCGGCGGCCAGAACCTGACCGACGAGCAGCTGCAAACCCGCTACACCACCGCCTGCGACCCGCGCCTGAACGGCTCGCAAAGCCTGGAGCTGGCCTTCCTGGTGGCGGACCTGCTCAAGGCACAGCGTGGCTGAGAGCGCAAACGCGGTCTGACGGACACGTACACTGTCCTTTTCATTCACAAGGAACACCGTGCGCTCTTTCGCCAAAGTCCTGTTGCCCTGCCTGCTGGCAGCTTCCCTGGCCCACGCCCAAGGCCCCACCAAGGCCGTGACCACCCCCAGCGGCCTGGTCTATGAATCCCTCAAGGACGGCACGGGCGACGCCCCCAAGGCCACCGACGTCGTCAAGGTGCATTACCGCGGCACCTTCGCCGATGGCAAGGAGTTCGACAGCTCGTACAAGCGCGGCGAACCCACCGAATTCCCGCTCAACCGCGTGATCCCCTGCTGGACCGAAGGCGTGCAGCGCATGAAGCCCGGCGGCAAGGCCAAGCTGACCTGCCCGCCGGCCATCGCCTACGGCGAGCGCGGCGCCGGCGGCGTGATTCCGCCCAACGCCACGCTCACCTTCGAGGTGGAGCTGGTGTCCGTGCGCCGCTGAACACGCCATGCTGCTGAGGGTCGGCGAGCTGGCGCGGCGCACCGGCCTGACGGTGCGTACCCTGCACCACTACGACGAGATCGGCCTGCTCGCGCCCTCGGCCCGTTCCGACACCGGCTACCGCCTCTACAGCCCGGCCGACGTGCAGCGCCTGCATGGCATCCAGGCGCTGCGGCTGCTGGGCCTGACGCTGAGCGACATCGCCGAGCTGCTGGCCGGCGAAGGCATGGAGCCCGGCCGCATCATCGAGCGCCAGATCCACGCACTGGACCTGCAGATCACCCAGGCCACCGAATTGCGCGCCCGCCTGGCGCTGATGCGCGACGGCCTGGTGGCCGGCGCCGAGCCCGACATGGGCAACTGGCTCGAAACGCTGGCGCTCATGGCCACCTACGGCAAGTACTTCAGCGCGGCCGAACTCAAGGGCATCTTCGAGAACTGGCACAAGATCGCGGCCGAGTGGCCGCCCCTGGTGGAGCGTGTGCGCCAAGCCATGGACCAGGGCCTGGCGATCGACACGCCGCTGGTGCAGCAGCTCGCCCAGCGCTGGATGGCGCTGATGCTCGAATGGATGGGCGGCGACCTGGACCTGCTGGAACGCTGGGGCCACATGTACCGGCTGGAACCATCGGCGCATGGCATCAACCACGCCCCCAGCAGCGACATGATCGAGTTCGTGGAACGCGCCATCAAGCTGCGCATGGCGGCGCTGGGCAAGTACCTGCAACCCTCTGACTTTGCCCGCCTGGGCCATGTCCGCGCCGCGCAATGGCGGGCCCTGGAAGACGAGGTGGCCGGCCTGCTGCAGAAACAGCTGGCACCCGACAGCCCGCGGGGACAAGCCGCCGCAGCGCACTGGAGCATGCTCATGGACCAGCTCACGCGCGGCGACCGGCCCCTGCGCGACAAGCTGCTGCAGGCGTCCGCCAGCGAGCCCCTGCTGCGCTCAGGCGCCCCGCTGAGCCCGGCGGTGCGCGACTACATTGCACTGGCCAGCGCAAAAACTGCTTGACCCTCACGCCACGTGAGGCTCTACAGTCGGTCCCATCGCCTCTGGACCGACCATGAACGCCAGCCCCTTCCCACCCGACCGCCTGCACGCGCTGGACAACCTGCGCGCCACCATGATGTGGCTGGGCATCGTGCTGCATGTGGCCGTGATCCACCTCGAAGGGCCGTCTCCGCTGCCCTGGCACGACGACCGCTCCACACCGCTGGCAGATCTGCTGATGGCTTTCATCCATGCCTTCCGCATGCCGGTGTTCTTCATCCTGGCGGGCTTCTTCGTGGCGCTGCTGGTGCAGCGGCGCGGCATGCAGGCCATGGTGCGCAACCGGCTGCAGCGGCTGGCGCTGCCCTTCGCCGTGTTCTGGCCTCCCATCTACGCCGCCTGCGCCCTGCTGGCCCTCCTGTTCCTGCACCGCATGCAGCGCGGCACCTGGGGAATCGACCGCAGCGTGCTGCCGCAGGACGCCGGCGTGCCCCAGGGTCCGTCCACCATGCACCTGTGGTTCCTGTGGATGCTGCTGTGGTTCAGTCTGCTGACGGTGCCCGCGCAATGGCTGCTGCGGCGCCTGCCGGCGGCACTGCCACGTGCCCTGTCCCATGGCTTCGCACGGCTGGGCTTGGCCCCCTGGGGCTTCATGGTGCTGGCGTTGCCGCTGGCCGGGGTGGGCGCGCTCTACAGCGACGGCCTGGTCAAGCCCAGCGGCCATTTCCTGCCACCGATCGCGGAATGGCTGCACAACGGGCTGTTCTACGTGTTCGGCATCGCGCTGCACCAGCACCAGAAGGCCCTTTTCGCGCAGTACCAGCGGCGCTGGCCGGTGTATGCCGGCGCCGGCCTGGCCTGCTTCCTGGCCACGGGCGTGTTGTACGGCATGCTGGGCAAGCCAGGCGCCGTGGCCCACCTGCCGTTCTGGATCGCACTGGTCTACAACGCCTGCGCCTGGCTCTGGAGCTTCATGCTCATCGGCCTGTTCCTGGCCCGCCTGCAGCGACCGCACCCCTGGCTTGCCTACCTGGCCGACAGCTCGTACTGGGTCTACCTCGTGCACATGCCGCTGACCATCGGCTTCGGCGCGCTGCTGTTCGGCCTGCCCTTGCCCGCTCCCGCCAAGATGCTCGTCAACGTGCTCGCCACCACCGTGCTGTGCCTGGCGAGCTACCACCTGTGCGTGCGCTTCACGCGCGTCAGCACGCTGCTCAACGGCAAGCGCCATGCGCGCAAACCCAACAGAAACGCCACCTATGCCGCATGACACCCTCTCGCAGACCCGCGCCCACCTGCTGCGCGACCGCAATTTCCGCTGGCTGACCAGCGGGAGCGCACTGACCATGCTGGGCGACCAGTTCACACTGATCGCCCTGCCCTGGCTGGTGCTGCGCATGACGGGCGACACGCTCGTGCTGGGCACCGTGCTGGCCCTCATCAGCGTGCCGCGCGCACTGTTCATCCTGGTGGGCGGCGCGCTGGTGGACCGCCATTCACCCAAGCAGGTGCTCATGCTCACCAAGTACGCCAACACGCTGCTGCTGGGCCTGCTGGCGGGGCTGGTGCTGGCCAAGGGGCTGGCGCTGTGGATGGTGTACGCCCTGTCGCTGGGCATCGGCCTGGCCACGGCCTTCAGCATTCCGGCCGGAACGGCCATGATGCCGCACGTGGTGCCGCGCCACCAGCTGCAGGCCGCCAACAGCATCAGCCTGGGGCTGCGCCAGCTCACCATGTTCCTCGGTCCGCTGCTGGCGGGCCTGCTGATTGCGCTGTTCGGCGATGGCGCATCCAACGCGGCCAGCGCCACCGGCATCGGCCTGGCCTTCGGGTTCGACGCGCTGAGCTTCGCCGTTTCGGCCTGGACACTGGCGCGCGTGCAGACGCAGGCGGTTGCGCCGCCTGCGTCTGCACCCCCGGCCGTGCTGGCTTCGGTGTGGCAGGGCCTGGCGCATTTCTGGCGCGACCAGGAGCTGCGCACGTGTTTCCTGTACTGGGCCGCCATCGCGCTGTTCATCATGGGCCCGATCCACATCGCCATCCCCGTGCTTGCCAGTACCACGCCACAGCTCGGCGCAGCGGCGTTCGGCACCATGGTGGGCGCCCACGGCGCGGGCACGCTGGCCGGCATGGTGCTCTCGGGCCTGCTGCCACGGCTGCGCCTGGGCAGCCTGGGCCTGACGATCCTGGCGCTCGACGCCGTCATCGGTGTGCTGTTCATGCCCATGGGCCTGATCACGGCGGCCTGGCAGGGCGCCGTGCTGATGCTCTGCATCGGCCTGCTCGGCGGCTTCATGCAGGTGCGCGTGTTCACCTGGATCCAGCAGCGCGTGCCACCCGCCCTGCTGGGGCGCGCCATGAGCCTGTTCATGTTCATCTTCATGGGCCTGGCACCGGTCTCGGCCGCCGTGACGGGCTGGATCATGCAGGGCGTCACGCTGGCCCAGCTGTTCGCCGTCAGCGGCGGCACGCTGCTGGCACTGGCGGCGGCCGCCTTCGTGCTCACGCCCATGCGCCGCATGGCGGACGCCCCGGCGCTGGCGCGCTAACCCGCGCCGAGGCCGGCGGGAGCTCCGGGCGGGCGTACACTCTTGCGCTCAGGCCCCGGCCCCGCTGCGCATGGGCGCGGCAGCTGCCGCGGCCCAATGCCCATGAGCCTCCCCGACCTGTCCTTCCTGCTGCACGCCCAGTCTCCCGAGCCCGGGGTGGATGGCTCGTCGCCCTCCTCGTCCCCCGAACCCGCATCCAGCGCTCCCGTGCATGCCGAAGGCACGATGCCCGCGCTGATTGCCGGGCTGCGCGCCTACCAGGCCGAGCTGGAAACGCAGAACAAGGTGCTGCAGTACAGCCAGGCCGCCGCTGAAAGCGCCTCCGAGCGCTTCGAGGCCCTGTTCTCCAGCGTGCCACTGGCCCTGATGGTGCTCGACGAATACGACATGGTGGTGCAGGCCAATTCCATGGCCCAGCGTTCGTTCCAGCCCACCGAGCATGACCGACCGCTGACGGCGCTGATGCCCTTCGTGTGCGAGGGTGACACCGCGCGCGTGCACGATGCCTTCGCCACGGCGCGCGCGCAGGGCCACAGCGAGGTGACCGAGGTCGTCTTCCAGATCGGCGGCGATGCGCGCATCACGGGCGACCTGCACATTGCCTGCATCGAGATGGCGCAGGACGACGCCGCGCCCCTGCTGCAATTCCTGTGCGCCGTGATCGACCAGGGCCCGCTGCTGGCCGAGCGCCAGGCGTTGCAGCAACGTAATGAGCAGCTCCATGCCAGCGAAAAGCGCATGGAGGCGATCATCAACTCCGCGCTCGATGCCATCCTCTGCGTGGACCAGCACCAGCGCATTACGGTGTTCAACCCCACGGCGGCAGCGCTGTTCCAGTGCGGCACCAGCTACGCCCTGGGCAGCCCGCTCGAACGCTTTCTGCCCGACGCCAGCCAGGCCCTGGCGTTCGCCCAGCTCACCACGCAGGCCCTGCTGGGCGAAATGACCGCGCGCACCGCCAGCGGCAAAGAACTGGCGGTGGAAGTGAGCGTGTCGTTCGAGCGCCATGCCGAGGGCGAGACCACCACCGTGTTCGCGCGCGACCTCACCGGCCGCAAGAAGGCCGAGGCGCACCGCAACGAGCTGGAGGCGCAGCTGCGCGAGTCGCACAAGATGCAGGCCGTGGGCACCATGGCCGGCGGCATCGCGCACGACTTCAACAACATCCTGGGCGCCATCCTGGGCAACGTGGAGCTGGCCAAGGCCGACTGCGGCGCGGGATCGCCCGTGCTCGAGAGCCTGCTGGAGATCGAGAAGGCCGGGCGCCGCGCGCGCGACCTGGTACGCCAGATCCTCACCTTTAGCCGCAACGAGCCCCCCCGGCGTACCGCCGTGCCGGTGGCCGAGGTCATGCACGACACCGAGCGGCTGCTGCGCGTCACCCTGCCCCCGGCCATCGACCTGCACATGCACCTGCCCAAGGGCCTTCCGCCGGTGCTCGGCGACCCCACGCAGGTCGAGCAGGCCCTGCTCAACCTCTGCACCAATGCCATCCATGCGATCGGCGATGCGCGGGGCACAGTGCAGGTCGAGGCCGTGGTCGCACACCCCGACCAGCGCCTGGGCGAGCGCCTGGCGCTGCCCACGGGCGACTACGTGGCCATCAGCGTGCAGGACAACGGCCCGGGCATGGACGCCGCCACCCTGGAGCGCGTGTTCGAGCCCTTCTTCACCACCAAGCCCGTGGGCCAGGGCACCGGGCTGGGCCTGTCGGTGGTGCATGGCGTGATGCGCACACATGCCGGGGCGGTCGACGTGCAGAGCACGCCAGGCCAGGGCAGCCGCTTCACGCTGTATTTCCCGGTCGCCGAGGCCTCCGTGCCGGCGGCGGAAATGCATGCGCCCGGGCCTGTGCCCACCGCTGTCCCTGCATCCCAGCAGCAGCGCTACCACGTGATGTACGTGGACGACGACCAGGCCCTGGTGTTCCTCGTGCAGCGGCTGCTGCGCCGGCGCGGCTACCAGGTGAGCGGCTTCAACGACCCGCACGCCGCGGCCGACGCCCTGCGTGCCGCGCCCCAGGACTACCACCTGCTCGTGACCGACTACAACATGCCCGGCTATTCCGGCGTGGACCTGCTGCACGAGGTGCGCAGCATCCGCCCCGACCTGCCCGTGGCTTTGGCCTCGGGCCATGTCACCACCGAGATCGAACAGGCGGCCTTGGCCGCGGGCGCGCGCGCCCTGATCCACAAGCCCAACGACGTGCAGGAGCTGTGCGACACCGTGGACCGGCTGGTCAATGGCGCCCCTTGAAGGCGCCAGCGTGACGGCAGGCTGCGCGGTGGACTGCCTGCATGCCGACGACGACCTGCTGGTGCTGGCCAAGCCGTCCGGGCTGCTGTGCGTGCCGGGGCGCGGCCCCGACAAGCAGGACTGCCTGAGCCGCCGCGCGCAGCAGCAGTGGCCCGACGCCCTGGTGGTGCACCGGCTGGACCAGGCCACCTCGGGCCTGGTGCTCATGGCGCGCCACCCCGAGGCGCAGCGCCGCCTCAGCCGCGCCTTCGAGCAGCGCGCGGTGCGCAAACGCTACCACGCCGTCGTTGCGGGCCACATGCCGGCGCCGCCAGAGGGAGCCTGGGCGGACATCGACCTGCCCATCGCCGCTGACTGGGAACGCCGCCCGCTGCGCATCATCGACGAGGCACGGGGCAAACCCAGCCTGACGCGCTGGCGCGTTCTACCTGTGGGAAACACCCCAAAGGACACGACACGCATCGAGCTGGAGCCCGTGACCGGGCGTACGCACCAGCTACGCGTACACCTCGCGGCCGTGGGCCATGCCATCCTGGGTGATGCGCTGTATGCCGATGCCACCACGCTTGCGCGGGCGCCGCGGCTGCTGCTGCATGCGGCCTGGCTGGCCTTCGAGCACCCGGGTTCGGGCGAATGGGTGGCGTTCGCCTGCCCCGCGCCGTTCTGAACGCAGGCCCCGCGCCCGCCTACATGTCGGCGCTGCGCTGCACGTTGTTGCGGCCGGTTTCCTTTGCACGGTAGAGCGCCTTGTCGGCCGTGTTGACGAGCTGCTCGAACGACAGCTCGCTCCCTCCTGGCACCAACGTAGCCACCCCGATGCTCACCGTGACCGAAACCCGGCCCGTGCCCTCGTTCACGGTCACCTCCTGTCGGGCAACCACATCGCGCAGGGACTCGGCCAGGGCCAGTGCGCTGGCCGTGTCGGTTTCCGGCAGCACGAGAACGAATTCCTCTCCGCCAAACCGCGCCACGGTGTCCACCCCATGGCGCGTGCGAGCGACGCAGGCATTGGCGACAGCGCAGATCACGCGGTCCCCTGCCAAGTGCCCCCAGCGGTCATTGACCGCCTTGAACAGGTCGATGTCGACCACCATGACCGATAGCGGATGGCCGAAACGCTCGGCGCGCCGGCACTCCTTCTCGCCCAGGTCCATCAGCGTGCGGCGGTTGGCCAGGCCGGTCAGGGCGTCGTTGGCCGCCAGCAGCTCCAGCGTGGCGTTGAGCCGCTGCAGCAACTGGTTCTGCTCGACCAGTTGGCGATTGATCTGGGCAATCTCGTCCTCCTGGCGCTTGCGATCGTCGATGTTGAAGGTCACGCCGATCAGCCGCTGGCCGGGGATGGAACTCTTGCCCACCATGATGCGGCCGTAGTTGGCGTACCAGACCCATTCGCCGTTCTTGGCGCGCAGCCGGAACTCGCACCGGTACTGGGCCGTGCGGCCCGAAAGATGGTCTTCCACGGCCTTGTGGACACGCTCCAGGTCATCCGGGTGGAACAGCCCGTAGATGCCTTGCACGTCCGCCACGACTTCCTCTTCGGTGAAGCCCAGCTCCTCGAACGTCTTGTTCGCCTTGCGGGTCACCTCTCCCGTGAGCAGGTTGTTCTCCCACAGGTCCAGACCGGCGGCCTCCAAAGCCAGCTCCAGCCGCTCCTTGTTCAGGTCTGCATCGCTCATGTTCAGGCCGAAGGCAATGCCCCCGCGTAGCCCAGGTTGCGCAGCAAGGCGGCGAAGGAGGCCACCACACCTGGCGAACTGCACAGCTTTTCGGCCGCGCGCACCTGGATGACACTCACGGTCTGGCCGGTGCTCTTGCCGGTGGCAGCGTCGAAATACTGCGCCAGATCGTCCCCGGCGTTGGAAAAGCCGCGCCCCGTGCTCTCCGAGTAATAGCAGATGGAGTCCGGCGCGACGATATCGGGCGCCGCGCTCGATGCCGAGTACATGATGAGGTTCTCGTTGAGGTTGTAGAGGTAGTGGGTCTGTGTACTGTGCTCGGGGTCGGCGCTGTTGTCCAGGCGGATGATTCCCGAATCCAGCGACGCGCTGGATGTGGACTGCGTCACTGCCGTGACGTAGAAATTGGTGACGACGGCGGTGGCGGCACGGCCGGTGATGAGCGACACCATCGCCGCGACGTCGGCCGTCGGGGGCGGGTTGGCCGCGCCGAGCAGGAACTTGCCCAGCGCGTGCGTCTGCTGCAGCGTTCCAGCGATATAGCTGCCCGCCAGGGCATGGCCATTGCCGGCGTTGGACGGCCACATGGCGATCCCCGAATACCCGCCGAAACCACCCACCACCCCGCCGGCCAGTGTTTCCACCTTGGCCGCTGTAGAAGCATGGAGCACGGCCGATTCAACGGCTTGGGGCACCTCGTCGTCGCTGGCCAGTGCGCAAGGGCATGGCGCCAGCATCGGATTGCCCGTGAACGTGGTTTGCGCAAGTTGCGGCACGGCGCGCCCCGCGCCATCGCCGTCCACCACCCAGACCGCGCCCTGCGACAGCGCCGCCCCGATCAGGGGCACCAGGGAGTTGATGGGCCCGATTTCCACCGGAATGAAACACCCCAGTGCAGCCCCGGTTCCGGCCTCCAGCACCCGCACGGTGTTGCGAATCGAATGTTCTATGGCGTTCAGCGTCAGCCCGTCGGCCGCGTCGGGAGAGCCCATGATGGCCAGTACGCACGCGTTGGTGACACCATCGTAGTCACGCACCTGCACCATGCCGTTCCAGCCCCGCTGTTCCAGCTCCTGGAGAATGGCGCAGGCATCGTGGTAGCTCCCGCCGCCGCCGCTGGCCAGCACGGCGGCGCCTGCCGCGATGGCCTGGAAATCGCTCAGCCCGTATGCATGAATGTCCATGGCACTCCTTCGGTGGTAGCCCCAGCGACACAGGTTGTAACATGCTCCCGGCGCTCGCCCAAGGCTAACCGACATCCGCCCTTTCGCAGGCTCAGTAAAACCCGCAGTGCACGCCGCTGTCGTCCGCATGACCGGTGGCATTTCCCCAGGCGGGTACGATGCGGAAATGCCTCAACACCTCACCATTCTGACCGGGGCCTCGCGCGGCATGGGCCTGGCCATGGCGCGCCAGCTGCTGCGCCCCGGCCACCTGCTGCTGTGCATCTCCCGCCACGCCAACGCTTTGCTGGCCGAAGAGGCGACGGCCCGCGGAGCAGCCCTACTGCAGTGGGAGCAGGACCTGGCCCAGACCGATCTAGCCGCGCAGCGCCTGCGCGACTGGCTGCGGCAGCCCCCACCAGGCGGTTTTGCCAGCGCCACGCTGATCAACAACGCCGGGGTGATTCCCCCCATCGCTCCGCTCTCGGCCAGCGCGCCCGCCGACCTGGCCATGGCGCTGCGCGTAGGCCTGGAAGCGCCCATGCTGCTGTGCGCCGCCTTTCTGGGCGCCACCGAGGACTGGGGCGTGCCGCGCAAGGTGCTCAACATCTCCTCGGGCCTGGGGCGCCGCCCCATGGCCTCGCAGGCGGCCTACTGCGCGGCCAAGGCCGGCATGGACCATTTCACGCGCTGCATGGCGCTGGACGAGGCCGACAAGCCCCACGGCGCCAAGGTGTGCTCGCTGGCGCCGGGTGTGATCGACACCGACATGCAGGCGCAGCTGCGCGACGCTGACCCCGGCGCCTTCCCGGATCGCCAGAATTTCGCCAACCTCCAGACGGGTGGCCAGCTCACATCACCCCAGGACGCCGCCACCCGCGTGCTCGCCTGGCTGGAACGCGCGGACTTCGGCACCCACCCCGTGGCCGACGTGCGCGAATCATGAAAGCCCCCTGGGCCGCTGCGCGTCTTCCCCCCAGGGGGGACACCACCCGTGGCCCGGCGGAGCCGGTTCCACGGTGGCGCTGGCCTTGTCCATCGGGCCGACAACCACTTGCTCATTTATTCATAGCTATCAGCGCTTGACTGGCAAGCGCTAGAGGCCAATTTCATTCATTCAAGGAGATTCCCATGACCCGTGAAGTCGTCGTCGTCAGCGCCGTGCGCACCGCCATCGGCACCTTTGGTGGCAGCCTGAAGGATGTGCCGCCCACCACGCTGGGCGCGCTCGTGGTGCGCGAATCGCTCGCGCGCGCCAGCGTGGAAGGCAAGGACGTGGGCCACGTGGTTTTCGGCCACGTGGTGAACACCGAGCCGCGCGACATGTACCTCTCGCGCGTCGCAGCCATCGAGGGCGGCTGCGCGGAAGGCACGCCCGCGTTCAACGTCAACCGCCTGTGCGGCTCGGGCCTGCAGGCCATCGTGTCGGCGGCGCAGACCATCCAGCTCGGCGATGCCGACGTGGCCATTGGCGCCGGTGCTGAAGTGATGAGCCGCGTGCCCTTCGCCAGCCTGAACATGCGCTGGGGCGCCCGCATGGGCGACACCAAGATGGTGGACATGATGATCGGCGCGCTGCACGACCCGTTCCACAACATCCACATGGGCGTGACGGCCGAGAACATCGCCGCCAAGTGGGGCATCACGCGCGAAGACCAGGACCGCCTGGCCGTGGAAAGCCACAACCGCGCCGAGCGCGCCACTCAGGCCGGCATCTTCAAGGACCAGATCGTCCCCGTGACCCTCAAGAGCCGCAAGGGCGACGTGCAGTACGCCACCGACGAGCACTTCCGCCCCGGCGCCACCATCGATGACATGGCCAAGCTCAAACCCGTTTTCGTGAAGGAAAACGGCACGGTGACGGCAGGCAATGCCTCGGGCATCAATGACGCGGCCGCCGCCGTGGTGCTCATGGACGCCAAGGCCGCGCAGGCGCGCGGTGCCAAGCCCCTGGCCCGCCTGGTGGCCTATGCCCACGCCGGCGTGGACCCCAAGTACATGGGCATCGGCCCGGTGCCGGCCACGCAACTCGCGCTGAAGAAGGCAGGTCTCACGGTGAAGGATCTGGACGTGATCGAGGCCAACGAAGCCTTTGCCGCGCAGGCCTGCGCCGTCACCAAGGACCTGGGCCTGGACCCGGCCAAGGTCAACCCCAACGGCTCGGGCATCTCGCTGGGCCACCCCATCGGCGCCACGGGCGCGCTGATCACCGTGAAGGCCCTGCACGAACTGCAGCGCATCCAGGGCCGCTACGCGCTGGTGACGATGTGCATTGGCGGCGGCCAGGGCATCGCGGCCATCTTCGAGCGTATGTAACGTCCCGGGCGGCCCGCGGCCGCCCTTTTCATCCTCCGTTGGAGACCCACCGAATGATCCGCAAACTGCTGTCCTTCACCGCGCTGGCACTGGCCGTATGCGCCCCGGCCCAGGCGCAGGCGCCCGCCCCGGCCTACCCGAGCAAGCCGATCCGCCTCATCGTGCCCTTCCCGCCCGGCGGCGGCACCGACATCCTCTCGCGCCTGGTGGCCACCAAGCTTACCGAGCAGACCAAATGGACCGTGGTGGCCGACAACAAGGCGGGCGCGGGCGGCACTATCGGCATCAGCGAAGCCGTGAAAGCCACGCCCACCGGTTACGACATCGTGATGGGCCAAAAGGACAACCTCGTCATCGGCCCCTGGCTCTACAAGAATCTGCCCTGGGACCCCACCAAGGACCTGACGGCCGTGGCCCACGTGGCCTACACGCCGGTCATCATCGCCACCGGGGCAAACTCGAAGTTCAAGACGCTGGCCGATGTGGTGGCCGCCGCGCGCGCCGAGCCCGGCAAGGTCACCTACGGCTCGCCGGGCAACGGTACGTCCATCCACCTGGCGGGCGACCTGTTCGAAAAGGCGGCGGGCATCAAGCTCAGCCACATCCCCTACAAAGGCTCCAACCCGGCGCTGATGGACGCGCTGGCCGGCAACGTGGACCTGCTGGTGTCGTCCGTACCCTCGGCCATGGGCCAGATCAAATCCGGCAAGCTGCGCCCGCTGGCTGTGACCTCGGCCAAGCGCAGCTCGTCCCTGCCCGATGTGCCCACGGTGGCCGAATCGGGTTTCAAGGATTTTGACGTGAGCACCTGGTATGGCCTGTTCGCCCCCGCAGGCACGCCGGCCGCCGTGGTGGCGACGCTCAACGCCGAGGTCAACAAGCTGCTGGGCACGGCCGACATGAAAGCCGCCATCCACGCCCAGGGCGCCGAGCCGCAGGCGCTGACGCCGGCGCAGTTTGACGCCCTGCTCAAGACCGATTACGCAAAGTGGAAAGGCATCGTCGAGGCCTCCGGGGCGAAGATCGAGTAACGCCACGGCTCCAAAGAAAAAGGCTCCCTCGGGAGCCTTTTTTTCTGGGCGACAGCGGTCAGTCGCGCACGACCAGCACCGGCACGTGCACCAGGCCCAGCACGCGCTGCGTGACGCTGCCCAGCACCAGTTTCTCAATGCCGCGGCGGCCGTGCGAGCCCATGACGATGAGGTCGGCGCCCGTGGCTTCCCGCGCGCGCGCAATGCCTTCCTGCACGGCATGGCCTTCACCCACCACGGTGTTGGCCTGCACGCCGGCCTCTTCCATGGCCTTCTTGGCGGTGTCCAGCGCGGCATTGGCCTCGGCCGTGGCGGCGCTGAGGTACTGGGCCTGGCCGTAGGCGAAGTCGGCACCCACGCCGGTGAAGGGATACGGGTCAATCACATACAGAACCGTGACGGTACTGCCGAAGGTCTTGGCCAGGCCGGTGGCCTTGGACACGGCGAGCATCGAGGTGGGGGAACCGTCCACAGGGACCAGAATGTGCTTGAACATGGAGAACTCCTTGGTTGATGGAAAACCTAGCGTGCCCGGGTGCCAGCGGCAGCTGGCCTGCACCTGTGAATGCAGTGTAACGCCGGCCTTCGCGCGCTCCGCTGAATAAGGCGCTTTCATGCCCCTACAGCTGACGCAGCACAAAAACCGGGCACGGATCCATCAGTCGTGGTGCTTGCCGTGGCCATGGCCATGGCCGCGTCCATGCCCCTTGTCATGCCCCTTACCGTGCCCCTTGCCACGCCCTGGGCCTTGCCCTGGTTCCTGCACGAAATACACGGGCTGGTAGCAGGCGTTGTAGCGCGCGCAATGCTTGGACCAGTTCTTGGCGTGGCCCGGTGGTACGTACAGGTAGATCGGTGCACGCGGCACCACCACGGAGGGCTGGTGCACCACCACGGGCTGCGGGTACAGCAAGGGCGGCGGCGGTGCATTGCCGATCTGGACGCGGCCATAGACCCCTGGGGCCAGCTCACCACCGACCGTGGCATTGACATAGGCCTGGGCATGTGCCGAGCCAACGGCCAGCCCCAGAACGGCAGCACCACAGAGCAGGAGACGAGAACGTAATTGCATGGGAACACCTCGCAAAAAAGGGACGGGCCGACAGAGCCAGGCAGTCCACGGGGAAAAAACAAACAAAATCGCTACAAACGCTTACAGGTAAAGCGCCATGCGCTATTCATATCATAGCAAACCGACCGATGCGCCGCAGAGATCCCTGGGCTGTTCCAGTGCCTGCGCCGGGCCTGGCACGCCGAACAGGTTGCCCTGCCAATGGTGGCAGCCGAAGCTGGCAAGCATGTCGCGCTGCTCGGCCGTTTCCACACCCTCGGCAATCACGCCGATATCCAGGCTGCGCGCAAGCGCGACGATGGTGCGCGCAATCGCGGCGTCGTTCGGGTCCGTCAGAACGTCGCGCACGAAGCCCTGGTCGATCTTGAGCTGGTCGAGCGGCAGCCGCTTGAGGTAGCTCAGGCTGGAAAATCCGGTACCGAAGTCGTCCAGCGCAAAGGCCACGCCCTGGCGACGCAGCTCGGTCATGCGGGCGATGGTGCCTTCCACGTCATCCAGCAGCACCGATTCCGTCAACTCGATCTTCAGGTGCGATGGGTCGGCACCGCTGTCGCGCAGCGCCAGCAACACGTCTTCAACGAATCCGGCGTGGCGGAACTGGCGCGCGCTCACGTTCACCGCCAGCACCAACCCAGCGGTGTGCGGCTGCAGGGCCCACTGCGCGAGCTGCGCGCAGGCCTTGCGCAGCACCCATTCGCCCAACGGCACGATAAGGCCCGACGATTCGGCCACGGGGATGAACTCGGCTGGAAACACCACGCCGCGCTGTGGATGCTGCCAGCGCACCAGCGCTTCGGCACCCACGGTGCCGCCGTCCGGGCCCACCTGCACCTGGTAGTGCAACAGGAACTGGTGCTCGCGCAGGGCCTGGCGCAGGCCGGATTCGAGCGTTGTGCGCTCCGTCACGGCCACCTGCGTGCGTGGGTCGAAAAAGCGCAGGGTGTTGCGCCCGGCCGCCTTGGCTTGGTACATGGACAGGTCGCCGCGCTTGAGCAGTTCGTCCACGGTGCCGTGCGCGTCCGCGAACAGCGCCACGCCAATGCTGCACGAGGTGTGGTGCGCATGGCCTTCGAGCGTGTAGGTCTGGCCCAGCGCCTGCAGTACCTTGCGGCCCACGGCTTCGGCCTGGGCGGCAGGATCCTGGCCGTCGCGCCCCAGGTTCTCGAGCAGCAGCACGAATTCATCGCCGCCGAGCCGCGCCACCGTATCGCCGATGCGCACGCAGCCCTCCAGGCGCGCCGCCACCTGCTTGAGCAGCTCGTCTCCCACGTCGTGGCCCTGGGTGTCGTTGAGGTCCTTGAAGTTGTCGAGATCGACGAACAGCAGCGCCCCGCCCGTACCGGTGCGCGCACTGGTGTCCAGCCCATGCTGCAGCCGGTCGGCCATGAGGCGGCGATTGGGCAGGCCGGTCAGCGGATCGTAGAACGCGAGGCGACGGATTTCCTCCTCGGCGCTCTTGCGTTCGGAAATGTCGATCTGCGTGCCGACGTAGTGCGTGACGGTGCCGCTGTGCGATTGCACAGCGGAAATGGTCACCCAAGCGGGGTAGATGTCACCGCTCTTGCGGCGGTTCCAGATCTCCCCCTTCCATTGCCCGCTGGTCGCCACCTGCAGCCACAGCGCGCGGTAGAACGCGTCGTCCTGGCGGCCCGACTGCAGCAGCCGGGGCGATTGGCCGATGAGCTCCTGCTCGCTGTAGCCCGTCAGCCGCACGAAGGCCTGGTTCACCTTGAGGATGCGCCGGTCCGGCCCGGTGACGATCATGCCCTCCTGCGACTCGAACACGGTAGCGGCGATGCGCTGCGAGGCCTCGGCGCGCCGCAGTTCGGTGATTTCGGTGGAGATGCCGCACAGCGCCACGATGGTCCCATCGGGCCGGCGCAGCGGCAGCTTGACCGACAGGTAGACATGCGTACTGCCATCGGTCTGCAGGGTGTTGACTTCTTCCGCCTCGATGCGCTCGCCGCCCTCGACCACCCGGCTGTCGTTGGCCCGCAGCTCGCGCATGGAATCCGCGCTGAAAAAGGCCGTGTCGTCCTTGCCTACCAGCTCCTCGGCCGTACAGCCGAACAGCGCCAGCGTATGGTGGTTGGCGTACTGGTAGCGGTAGTCTGTGCCTTTGATGTAGATATAGGCTTCCACACTGTCGAGGATGGTGGCCAGCTTGTCCTCGTTGGCCTGCAAGTGGCGCGTGCGCTCCTGTACCTGGCGCCGTAGCACCAGCACCGCCAGCGTCAGCAGCCCGCTGAGGACGCCGAACGCTGCCAGCAGCCACCAGCCCCAGGGCAGTTCGCCCGCCAGGCCGCTGTCATGGTTTTCCCAGCGCTGCCGAGCTGTGATTGCCCTGCCTTGTTCACCGGAGGGCCCACTGCTTGAAGGCAGGTCTTTTTGCAGCGCCGCCTGAGCCTTTGGCGCCCATCGATCGCTGGACAGGGAGCCGCTGGAGAACCCTCCGGCTCCGCGTGTGAAAACCTGCGGTGCCGGGGAATGCAAGACCTCTTGCGCCTGCCGGGCGGGCGCAGGCCAGCCGACTGCGGGCAATACAACCCACAGCAAGCACATGGCCCAACGCCCCCAGGCCCAGCGCACGGCAGCAGCCAAACAACACCCCCGGGAAAATGAGGATGACTCATCGTAACTAGTTTTTACAAAACCGGCCCGTCGGGCCGTCCCTGCGTGTAGCATGGATGGCAAAACACTGCCCTGCCCGTTAGATCCCATGCCCCACGAACGACGCCATTACATCCGAGTGACCTTTGATGCGCCGGCGCTGCTCGCCACTGCGGAGGGCACCTACAGTGCGCAGGTTCTGGACCTGTCGCTCAAGGGAGCTCTGGTAGCCCTGGCTCCGGGCGTGGTACTTCCCCAAGGCACGCTGTGCCAGCTCACGGTGCCCCTGACAAGCACCAGCGACCACATTGCCATGTCGACCGAGGTGGCGCATGTCGAAGGCCATTTCGTCGGCCTGCTGTGCCGCACCATCGATCTCGACAGCGTGACGCACCTTCGCCGCCTGATTGAGCTGCAGCTCGGCGCGCCGTCGCTGCTGGAGCGTGACCTGGCTGAACTCTCGGCAGGGCCTATGCCCCCGCCCGCGCACTGAGCGTGGTTCGTGTGCACCCCAGGCATGCGTCGGCATGCCCCGTGCCCTATTGCCCGGCACCACGCATTGCGGGCAACCTTTGAGGATGAGACGATGAATGCAAGTGCGCCGGTCATGAAACAACCACTCGCCAGGCAGACGGTCCTGATCGTGGACGACACGCCGCAAAACATCACCGTGCTGGGCGAGCTGCTGCAGCCCCACTACACGGTGCGCGCGGCCAATTCGGGCGAGCGAGCCCTGCGCGCCGCGCATACCGACCCGCGCCCCGACATCATCCTGCTCGACGTGATGATGCCGGACATGAATGGCTACGATGTCCTGCGCCAGTTGCGCGCCGAAAAGGACACGCGCGACATCCCGGTGATCTTCGTCACCGCCATGGACAGCACCGAGAGCGAAGAGCAGGGGCTGGAGCTTGGCGCGGTGGACTACATCACCAAGCCGGTCAAGCCGGCCATCGTGCTGGCGCGCGTACGCACGCACCTGGAGTTCAAGCATGCACGCGACCGTTTGGCGGACCAGAACGAATGGCTGGAACGTGAAGTCGTCCGGCGCGTGAGCGAGAACCTGCTGATCCAGGACCTGAGCATGCGCGCCCTGGCCAGCCTGGCCGAGGCCCGCGACACGGACACGGGGCACCACATTCTGCGCACGCAGGCCTATGTTGACCTCCTGGCGCGCCAGCTGGAACACCATGAACACTTCCGGGACGCGCTGGCCGGAGGGCGGCTGGAGATGGTTGTCAAGGCAGCGCCCCTGCACGACCTGGGCAAGGTCGGTATTCCCGACGCCATCCTGCTCAAGCCTGGGCGCCTGACGCCTGAAGAATTCGAGGTCATGAAAACCCACGCCGCCATCGGCGCGGCGGCCATCAGCAGAGCCATGCAGGACGCGCTGGCCGCCGCAGACGACGGCGTGGCAGCCCAGGCGTCCGGCGCCTTCGCGTTCCTGCAGGTGGCGCACGAGATCGCCCTGTCCCACCACGAAAAGTGGGATGGCAGCGGCTACCCGGCAGGGCTGGCCGGCAACGCCATTCCAGCCGCAGGTCGACTCATGGCCTTGGCCGACGTTTTCGACGCCCTCACCTGCCACCGCATCTACAAGGCGGCGATGTCGATCGACCAAGCCACGCAGATCCTTACCGAGGGGCGCGGCACGCACTTCGACCCTGATGTGGTGGACGCCTACCTGGCCTGCCGCGAACGCTTCGCCGACATTGCCACGCGCTTCCACGATACCGTCCCGGTTTATGCGGGGCGGGGCGAAACCGTAGCGGCGTCGTGAAGGCCGCTACGGCCGGGCCGATTCACCCCTGCGTACCCGCCGATCGCGGCTCACCGGGGCTTTTCGGCGTCCTGTAGCAGACGCCACATCACCTTTCCGCTGCCGCTCTTGGGCAGCGTGTCAACAAACTGCACCACGCGCGGCACCTTGTATACCGCCATGTTCTCGCGGCACCAGTCGATGATGTGCTGCTCGGTGGTTTCTTTGTGGCTGGAACGCAAGACCACTACAGCCTTCACACTCTCGCCTCTGTACGCATCGTTCACCGAAATGATGCAGGCCTCCTGGATGGCAGGATGGCGAAACATCAACGCCTCGACCTCTGCCGGCCAAACCTTGAAGCCCGAGGCGTTGATCATGCGCTTGAGGCGGTCGGTGATGAAGAAGTAGCCGTCTTCATCGGTGCGGCCGAGATCACCGGAGCGGAAGAAGCGCTTGCCCTCGAACTCGACAAACGCCGCCTCCGTGGCCTCGGGACGCTTCCAGTAACCGTCGAACACCTCGGGACCATGGATGATGATTTCTCCCTGCTCGCCCACGGGCATCTCGTGCAGGGTTTCCGGGTCGACCACGCGCGCGTCAGTGCTCATGAATGGCACGCCCAGGCATTGCTGTTTGGGGCTGTCCGGCGGGTTGCTGTGCGAGGGCGCCGCGGTTTCGGTCAGTCCGTACCCTTCGGCATAGCGAAGCCCATACTGGTCCAGCAGGCGCTGCGCCACGGCCTGCGGCATGGCGGCGCCACCACCGCCGATGTAATTCAGGCTGGAAAGGTCGTACTGCGCAAAGTTCGGGCTCGCCAGAAGGTCGATGACCATGGTGGGTATGTTGGTCCAGGAGGTGACCCTCCAGCGTGATATCAGCCGACCGGCAAGGTCGCGATCCCAGCGCGGCATGATCACCAGCGTGGCGCCCGCATAGATGGTGCAATGCATCACACTCACCATGCCCGTGATGTGGAACATGGGCACGACGGCCAGCGTGACGTTCTCGGCCGTGGCATTGCCCCACAGCGCGCCCGCCACGGCGTTGTGCATGATGCTGCGGTGCAGGTGCATGCAGCCCTTGGGCAGGCCGGTGGTGCCGCTGGTGTAGGGCAACAACGCCAGGTCGCGCGGCCCCACCACGTGCACCGGTGGCGCAGCAGTGCAGGTCAGCGCATCCTGCCAGTGGTGCACTGTGCCCCCCTCCAACGACGGCAGCGGATGGACGGTATACAGCCAGTCGTGCCAGGCAGGGGGCGGAGCATCGTCGCCGCACGCCTGCGGATCGAAGGCATCCGTGAACTGTGTCGCCACCAGATGCGCCAGCCCCTGCCCTGACGGCAGTGCATTGCTGGCCTTGGCCAACTCGGGCGCAAGGTCGGCCGTGGTGATGGCCACGCGCGCGTCAGGATCGGTGATGTAGTGCTTGAGCTCCTCGGCTCGATTCATGGGGTTGACCGGCACCACCACCGCATTGGCGCGCAGGATGGCGAAATGCGCCATCACCAGCTGCGGGCAGTTCTGCATGCACAAAACCACCCGATCACCACGCTGGACGCCCAGTGCATGCAGCCGCGCTGCCAGCCGCTCGACCCCTTCCGCCAGCTCCTTGTAGCTGAAGGTGCGCCCAAAAAACACCAGGGCCGGCCTGTCAGGATAGCGCTGCGCACTGATGGCCAGATTCGCCCACAGCGAAGTGGCGGGCGGCGTGATGGAATGCGGCAGACGGCGGGGCCAGAATCGATGGTGCGGGCGCATGGGGACTCCTTTGAAGGGCAGTCTAGTCCGCACTCCTATGCCCAGTTCGGGGGTTTCTCCCAGCCACCTGTCACCTGCGGGTCACCCAGCGTATAGCCGGATTAGCCGGAGTTTTCTCTTGCTTACACGCGGATCAAAGAGACTCGAAAACAGCGAACATCAGCCCATGGTCCTTCTGTCCTGCGTTCATTGCAGGTAGTGGGAACTCCACATCAATGAAGGAGCCAAGCAATGCTCAATGTTTCTCAAGCGACTTCCATGCTCCAGTCTTTGGGCGTGAATAGCACGGTAGCCACCAAAGCTGTAGAGCGCATGTCCCAAAGTGGTTCGGACCGCGATCCTCTGACTTTTCTCAAGGAATTGCAGCAGACGTTGAAAGAGCTGTCCACGTCCACGCCCACCTCCACGGCAAAAGCATCAGCGACCAGCCAGACTGAGCAGCCGTCAACGGTCAGCCTCGCCAAGGAGGACAACACCCCCGCTAGCGCCACCAAGGCCCCCTTCAAGAGCTTTGAAGAGTTCCGCCAATGGGAGAAAGGGTTGGGAAGCACCTTCGCACAAGACTACGAAGTGCCCGATTACGTCAACACGATCCGCCTGTCACTTGAAGGCGGCGACGCCGACGCTTTCAAACGCTATACGTTCTTCAAGGACAATCCGCAATACGCTGTCGACTACGAATCCATTCGAAACGGAAATCTCTCCAAATTTCCGACCGATGGCTCCACGCTGGTGAAAAGTGATCTTTCCAAGATGGATTCAGCAACGGCGGACTACTATCGAAAAAACCCCAGCCAGCTGCTTGCGGCGGAAGGCTTCAATATGGACCCGACGCTCCTGAAAAAGCGAATGGAGGGTGACGCTGAAGGCCTTGCCAACCCTGAATGGCTAACGCAACATCGTTGGACACCCGACGGTGTGGTAGCCAACGACAACCGCACAACATATGCGCAGTCCGCATTTATTGGACTGGACGGAAAAGGTGCCGACAACTACCGTCTGGCCAAATACGACGGCAGCGGGATGATCGCCGGGCTGGACGGTCGAACCTACGATCCCACCACTGGGCAACTGGTCGCATAGCTGCCCAGCTGCCGCCCTCATCCTCCCGCCGACTTCACTCCCACTCGATGGTCGCCGGTGGCTTGCTCGACACGTCGTAAGTCACCCGGTTGATGCCGCGCACTTCGTTGATGATGCGACCCGACACCTTCTTGAGCAGGGCGTACGGCAGCTCGGCCCAGTCGGCGGTCATGAAGTCGCTGGTCTGCACGGCGCGCAGGGCAACCACGTAGTCGTAGGTGCGACCGTCCCCCATCACGCCTACGCTCTTGACCGGCAGAAAGACGGTGAAGGCCTGGCTGGTGAGGTCGTACCAGGTCTTGCCAGTAGCTTCGTCCACATGGTTGCGCAGCTCTTCAATGAAGATGGCGTCAGCGCGGCGCAGCAGGTCGGCGTATTCCTTCTTCACCTCGCCCAGGATGCGCACGCCCAGGCCGGGGCCGGGGAACGGATGGCGGTAGACCATTTCGGGCGGCAGGCCTAGGGCCACACCCAGTTCGCGCACTTCGTCCTTGAACAGGTCGCGCAGGGGCTCCAGGAGCTTGAGGCCCAACTGCTCCGGCAGGCCGCCCACGTTGTGGTGGCTCTTGATGGTGACGGCTTTCTTGCTCTTGGCGCCGCCGGATTCGATCACGTCGGGGTAAATGGTGCCCTGGGCGAGGAACGTGGCACCCTTCGCGCCATTCCCTGCTGCCTTGAGCTTGGCGGCCTCGGCCTTGAACACATCCACGAACAGGCCACCGATGATCTTGCGCTTGGCTTCGGGCTCGCTCACGCCGGCCAGCTTGCCCAGGAACAGGTCGCTTGCGTCCACACGGATGACCTTGGCGTGCAGCTTGCCAACGAACATGTCCATGACCATGTCGCCTTCGTTCAGCCGCAGCAGGCCGTGGTCCACGAACACGCAGGTGAGCTGGTCGCCGATGGCGCGGTGGATCAGGGCTGCGGCCACGGACGAATCCACACCGCCAGACAGGCCCAGGATCACTTCTTCATCGCCCACCTGGGCGCGGATCTGCTCGACGGCCTCTGCGATGTGGTCGCGCATGACCCAGTCGGGGCGGGTGGCGCAAATACCGAGCACGAAGCGCTCGAGCAGTGCCTTGCCCTGCACGGTGTGCGTGACTTCGGGGTGGAACTGCACTGCGTAGAAGCGGCGCTCTTCATCGGCCATGCCGGCAATGGGGCAGCTGTCGGTGCTGGCCATCAGCTTGAAGCCCGGGGGCAGCTCGGTGACCTTGTCGCCGTGGCTCATCCACACGTTGAGCATGCCATGGCCTTCGGGGGTGGTGAAGTCGGCAATGTCCTTGAGCAGCGCGGTGTGGCTGCGGGCGCGCACGGCCGCAAAGCCGAACTCGCGCTTGTGGCCGGTTTCGACCTTGCCGCCCAGTTGCTGCGCCATGGTCTGCATGCCGTAGCAGATGCCCAGCACCGGCAGGCCCAGATCGAAAACGGCCTGGGGCGCGCGGTCGGTGGTGTCTTCGGTCACGCTGGCATGGCTACCCGACAGGATGATGCCCTTCAGCGAACCGTCCTTGGCGTACTCGCGCACCCACTCGTCCGTCACGTCGCAGGGGTGCACCTCGCAGTACACGTTGGCTTCGCGCACGCGGCGGGCGATGAGCTGGGTGACTTGCGAGCCGAAATCGAGGATGAGGATTTTCTGGTGTTGCATGAGTAGTCCGTCAGAGGCTGGAGAGGTCAAGAAGCGATACGCCGCTGCGCTGTGCGGCGGCGGCCTGTTGGGGGTCGAAGGTGGCCAGCGGCAGGCGCAGCGAGCGCGCCAGCCACAGGTAGGCGGCATCAAAAGTGGGCAGACCCGTTTCAAGCGCCACGTCGAGCACGGCCTTGTGCTGGGCAGGTGCGAGTTCGTGCAGTTCCACGCGGTGGCGGATGGCTTCGAGCACGCCCCACAGCCCCTCCACCGATGCCTGCGGGATACGCCCGGAATTCACACCGCTGGAGATGAGGTTGCTGCACTCCCACTGCCAGAGGTTGGGGGCCTGGGGCTCGACCTCGTCGCGGCGGATCAGGGTATAGAGGCGCCGCGTGTGTTCGCTCGCAGCATCCGGCAGCAGCCAAGCCGCGGTGACGGAAACATCGAGCACGAACGCGGTCATGCCGTGCTCCGCCCGGTGTGGCGCAGGCCTTCCACCGGCACCTCGGCTGGCCGCACGGTGCCCTGCAGCGCGCTGATCTGGCCGAGCTCGCGCGCAATCTGCTCGTCGGAAATGACCGGCCGGCGGCGCACTGGCAACATGCGTACCACTTCCTTGCCGTGGCGGGTGATGCGCACTTCCTCGCCCTGCTCGACCAGTTCGATCAGGGCGGAGAACCTGCTTTTCGCTTCGTAGATGCCAACGGACTGCATAAACAAAAAAGTCTGGCCTGAATGATTAATTCAGACCAGACTATACCAGTCTGACCAGATTTATTCAATCAGGCCAGATACACCGAAGATCAGTCCGCGCGGTAGTTCGGCGCTTCCTTGGTGATCTGCACGTCGTGCACATGGCTTTCGCGGATGCCGGCGGTGGTGATCTCGACGAACTCGGCCTTGTTGTTCATGTCGTCGATGGTGGCGCAGCCGCAGTAGCCCATGGCGGCGCGCACGCCACCGGCCATCTGGTAGACGATGGAAACCATGGAGCCTTTGTAGGGCACACGGCCTTCGATGCCTTCAGGGACGAGCTTGTCGGCGTTGGGGTTGCCGGTGCTCGACTCCTGGAAGTAGCGGTCCGCACTGCCTTGCTGCATGGCACCGATGCTGCCCATGCCGCGGTAGCTTTTGTAGCTGCGACCTTGGAACAGGATAACTTCGCCGGGCGCTTCTTCGGTGCCTGCGAACATGCCACCCATCATGATGGTGCTGGCGCCTGCGGCGAGGGCCTTGGCGATGTCCCCGCTGTAGCGTACGCCGCCGTCAGCGATGAGCGGCACGCCAGTGCCCTTGAGGGCCGTGGCCACGCTATCGATCGCCATGATCTGGGGCACGCCCACACCCGCCACGATGCGGGTGGTGCAGATGGAGCCAGGGCCGATACCGACCTTGACCGCATCGGCACCGGCTTCGACCAGCGCCAGCGCAGCCGCGCCGGTGGCGATGTTGCCGCCAATGACATCGATCTGCGGGTAGTTTTGCTTGACCCAGCGCACGCGCTCGATCACGCCCTTGCTGTGGCCGTGGGCAGTGTCCACCACGATGGCGTCCACACCGGCCTTGACCAGGGCTTCCACGCGCTCTTCGGTACCCTCGCCCACGCCGACAGCGGCTCCCACGCGCAGGCGGCCCGAGGCGTCGCGTGCGGCGTTGGGAAAACTGGTCTGCTTGGTGATGTCCTTGACGGTGATCACGCCCTTGAGCTCAAAGGCGTCGTTCACGACCAGGATGCGCTCGAGCTTATGCTTGTTGAGCAGTGCCTTGGCTTCGGCCGGCGTGGTGCCGTCCTTCTCGTTGACGGTGATCAGCTTCTCGCGCGGGGTCATGATCTGGTGGACCTTGACGTCGTAGCGGGTCTCGAAACGCAGATCACGGCCGGTGACGATGCCCACCACCTTGCCGCCGTCGCACACCGGGAAGCCCGAAATGCCCAGCTGTTCGGACAGCTGCAGCACTTGCAGCACCGTGTGCTCGGGGGTGATGACCACGGGGTCGCGCAGCACGCCGGATTCATAGCGCTTGACCTTGGCGACCTGAGCGGCCTGCTCCTGCGCCGTCAGATTCTTGTGCACGATACCGATGCCGCCCTCCTGGGCAATGGCAATGGCCAGGCGCGCCTCCGTCACGGTATCCATGGCGGCGGACACGAGAGGCAGGTTCAGCTGGATGTTGCGGGAGAGTTTCGTCGCGAGGGACGTGTCCTTGGGCAGGACCTGGGAGTACGCTGGCACCAACAACACATCGTCGAAGGTGAGCGCTTTTCCAAGAAGGCGCATGAGAAAGCTCCAAAAAACGGATTGTACCCGCGCGGCACGCCTTCCCGGGCGCGCCCGCACCCGAGCGGCCGGGCTGGCGGTCACCGGGCGCGGCGGATAAACTCACGCGTATGAAAACGCACAAGCTTCTCCTGTTGGCCCTGACCTGTACCTGGGCGATGGGCGCCGCTGCCCAGTGGCAATGGATCGACAAGGATGGCCGCAAGGTCTTCAGCGACCGTCCGCCCCCGCAGGACATTCCGGACAGCAAGATCCTGAAACAGCCGCGTTTCACCCCGACCCTGCCTGCCGCGGCCGCCAGCGCCGCTTCCGCTGCGGCGCCTGCTGCTGCGGCCAGCACCCCGGCCGCCGCCGGCAAGGACAAGGAACTCGAAAAGAAGAAGGCCCAGGCCGAGGCTGACGAAGCCGCCAAGAAGAAGGCCGAGGAAGGCAAGCAGAAAGCCGCGCGCACCGAGAATTGCAACCGCGCCAAGCAGTCCAAGACGGCGTTCGAATCGGGCAAGCCCATGCGCATGCCCAACGCCCAGGGGGAAATGGAATTCCTGGACGAAGCGGGCCGTGCCACCGAGATGAAGCGCATCCAGTCCATCATCGACGCGGACTGCAAGCCCTGAGTTGAGCGCCCATGAAGGGCGCCACGTCAATTCCCTGCCTCAGTACCCCGCCTTACCGCCCTGCCGTTGGCGAGCAAACAAGCCCGTGGTGCGGGCACCCTGGCTCTTGAAGCGCTGGCGCCGCGCCACCTTCGGGTCCACGGTCAGTGCGCGGTAGACCTCGACGCGATCACCGGGACACAGTTTCTGGTCCTGCGGCACCACCCGTCCCCAGATGCCTACCGCCGCCTGCGCAGGCAAGGCCAGCCCGGCCTCTGCGCCGGCCTTCAGGGCATTGGCCACCGTGGCGCCCGCGGGCAGGTGCACCATCCGCTCCTCCAACACGCCCGGCGCGGCCTGCAGCACCACGGTGATGCACAGGCCGCCAGCGTCCAGCTCAGCCATACACCTGCTCGGCCCGCTTGACGAAGGCATCGACCATGCTGCTGGCGATGCGGTCGAACACCGGCCCGACCAGCTTCGCCAGCGCGATGCTGTCAAAGCCATAGTGCAGCTGCAGCTCGACGCGTGCCGCGCGCTGGCTGCCGTCGCCCACGGGATGAAAATGCCAGTCGCCGTCGAGCCGTGAAAACGGCCCCTTGACGAGCTGCATGCGCACCCGGCGCCCTGGCTCATGCAGATTGCGCGTCACGAAGGTCTGGCGAATGCCGCTGATCGCAATGCCCACCTCGGCCAGCATGCCCTCGCTGTCCTGCTCCAGCACGCGCGCGTGGTCACACCAGGGCAGAAACTGCGGGTACTCGCCCACCGCTGTGACCAGGTTGAACATTTCTTCGGGGCTGTACCAGATCAGGACGGACTTTTGAACGTTTTTCATGGAAGAACACGGTGCGCGCGGGTGGACGGAATCATCTCCCCGGGCGGACGAAACTAGAATCGCTGCTGCGTGATGACAGCAATTGTAGGGAGGGCATTCCTCTCCCGGCTGGCATCGCATCGATTCCAGATGGCCAAGAAACCCGAAACACCCTCCCGCATCGCCGACAACAAAAAAGCGGCCTACAACTATTTCTTCGAGGAACGCCACGAGGCGGGCGTAGTGCTGCACGGCTGGGAAGTCAAGGCGCTGCGCGAGGGCAAGGTGCAGCTGACCGACGGCTATGTGGTGATTCGCGAAGGCGAGCTGTACCTGATCGGCTGCCAGATCAACCCACTCAAGACCGCGTCCACGCACGTCACCCCCGAGGCTGCGCGCACCAAGAAGCTGCTGCTGCACAAGGAAGAAATCAAGCGGCTCATCGGCAAGGTCGAGCAGAAGGGCTACACCCTGGTCCCGCTCAACCTGCACTGGAAGAACGGTCTTGTAAAGTGCGAGATCGCCCTGGCCAAGGGCAAGGCCGAGCACGACAAGCGCGACACCATCAAGGACCGCGAAGGCAAGCGCGAAGTCGAGCGCGTCATGAAAAGCCGCAACCGCTGATCACCAGGCGCTTTTTTTGGCGGATGATGGAATAAACCACCACCGCCCAGTGTTTGTCCCGATGCATGGCCGGCATTTCGCGCGGCCGGCATCCCACCGGAGACACACGATGAAAAAGCTCGGTTTGACGATAGCCGTACTGGTGCTGGCAGCCTGCCAGTCCATGCCCCATGCGCAGGTCAAAGCCCAGGACGGCGTTCTCGTCGGCCCCAACGGCATGACGCTCTACACCTTCGACCGCGACATGGCCGGCAACGGCAAGTCGGTATGCAACGGCCCCTGCGCCACCAACTGGCCGCCGCTCAAGGCCGAGGGTCCCGCGCCCAGCAGCGGCGACTACAGCGTCGTACAGCGGGACGACGGTGGCATGCAGCTGGCCTACAAGGGCAAGCCGCTGTACTACTGGATCAAGGACACCAAGCCCGGCGACAAGACCGGCGACGGCGTGAACCAGGTCTGGCACGCAGCCAAGCCCTGATCCACAGCGCCATGCAGCCGCACCGGATCGTCGACCATGTGCCTGCCCTGCGGCGCTATGCGCGCGTGCTCACGGGCGATGCCTGGGCTGCCGACGATCTGGTGCAGGACACGCTGGAGCGCGCCTGCCGCAAATGGCTGCTCTGGCGCTCGGGCAGCAACCTGCGCGCCTGGCTGTTCACGCTGATGCACCACCTCTACCTGAACCAGCGGCGTGCCGCCCCGCCCTTACAGGCCGTCGACATCGACACGCTGCACGAGGGTTTGGCGGCGCCTGCTTCCGCCACCGACGACGCGCTGGACCTCGAACGTTGCCTGCTGCGCCTGCCGGCTGAGCAGCGCGCCGTGCTGCTGCTCGTGACCCTTGAAGACATGCCCTACGCCGAGGCCGCGCGCGTGCTGCAGATTCCGGTGGGCACGGTGATGTCGCGCCTCTCCCGTGCCCGCACCCGCCTGCGCGAACTGATGGAACCCGCACAGCCTCCCGTCGCCACCCCCTCACTGCGCCGGCTCAAATGATCCGATGGTCCGCCATGCCTGAACGCACTCCGCACCCTCCCGACGAATACGACCTGCACGCCCTGGCCGACGGACGGCTCACGCCGAGCCACAAGCAGGCAGTACAAGCGCGCCTGAGCGCCGAGGACGCAGAGCGCGTGGCGCTGTGGGAGGCGCAGCGCAAGCGCCTGCGCGCCCTGCATGCCACCATGAACGAAGAAGCCCTACCCGAGCCACTACGCTCCACGGCCGGCCGGTTGCAGGCCCTGCACGACCGCCAGGTGCAGGTCTGGCGCCTGGGCGGCATGGCGGCTTCGCTGCTGCTGGCCTTTGGCCTGGGTTGGACGGTGCACGGGCAGTGGCCGCAGCCGGCCGCTGGGGTTCCGGCCACCGCGCAGCGCTTTGCCCAGCAGGCAGCCGTGGCCCACGCGGTTTACCAGCCCGAGCAGCGCCACCCCGTCGAGGTGGCAGCGGCGCAGCAGGAGCATCTGGTGCAGTGGCTGTCCAAGCGGCTGGGACGCCCGCTGACGCTGCCGGTGCTGACAGCGCAGGGCTTCGAACTGGTGGGCGGTCGCCTGCTGCCGGGCGAGAACGGCGCACGCGCGCAGTTCATGTACCAGAACGCGGCGGGCCAGCGCATCACGCTGTACCTGGGCGCACTCGACGGCGCGGACAAGGGCGAAACGGCCTTCCGTCTGTATGCCGACGGCCCGGTGCCCGCCTTCTACTGGCTGGACCAGGGCTTTGGCTACGCGCTCAGCGGGCCGCTCGCGCGCAACGCGCTGCTGGCACTGGCCACGGCCGTGCACCAGCAGCTCTGACGGGCCTCCGCCCAGCTCAGCGCAGCGCCGCCAGTGGGTGCGCGTGCGCCGGCCAGGGGCTGGCGAAGAACGCGGCCACCAGCTCGGGCGACACCTCTTCGATGCGCGCCGGGTTCCAGCGCGGGCTGTGGTCCTTGTCCACCGCCAGGGCGCGGATGCCCTCCACCGTCTCGCTCTGGCCAGGGCGCAGGAAGAAGCAGTGGCGCACCATGTCGCGCTCCATGCGCAGGTCCTGGGCCAGGTCCATGCCGCGGGCGCGGCGGATCTGCTCCAGCACCACGTGCAGCATCAGCGGCGAACGCTTGCGCAGCGTGGCCGCGGTGGCACGCGCCCATTCACTGTCGGCGGCTTCCAGGGCGGCCACGATGGCGCCCACGCCGTCCAGCGCGAAATATTGGTCGATTTGGCCTTTGAGGTCCGCCAGTCTTGCGCTGGCAGCTACCATTTTTGAAGCAACAAACGCCTTCACGGCAGCGCCGTCGGCAAAGGTTTGCGTGCCCAGTGCGTCCCATACCGGGGCCTGCGCGTCCACCGGCAGGCAGCCGTCGGCCAGGCCGAAGGCGATGGCGTCGCCCGCACCGATGGCGTCGCCCGTGAGCGCCAGCCATTCGCCCACATGGCCGGGGCAGCGCGAGAGGAAGTAGCCGCCGCCCACATCGGGGAACAGGCCGATGGCCGTCTCGGGCATGGCCATCTTGGTGCGCTCGGTCACCACGCGCAGCGCGGCACCCTGGCTGATGCCCATGCCGCCGCCCATGACGATGCCGTCCATGAAGGCGATATAGGGCTTGTTGTAGTTGTGGATCAGGTGATTGAGGGCGTATTCCTCGGTAAAGAAGTCCTCGATCTCCGGGTTGCCCGTGCTACCCGCCTGGTGCAGGAAACGGATGTCGCCGCCAGCGCAGAACGCGCCAAACGGGCCTTCCTTGTTGCTGCCGCGTATGGCCACCGCGAGCACGCGCGGGTCCTTCTGCCAAGCCAGCAGCACCGCCATCAGGTCACGCACCATGCCCAACGACAAGGCATTGAGCGCCTTGGGGCGGTTGAGCGTGATGCAGCCCACTTGTCCGCGCACCTGCGCCATCACGTCACCGGTCATCTCCATCATTTTTGTTCCTTCCAACCCAGTAGTTCATTGAAAACCAGCGCGCCAATGACCAGCGCGCCGCCCGTCAGCACCTGCGGCGCCGGGCGCTCATCCGCGCCTGCCCACGCCAGCAGAATGCCGAAAATCACTTCCAGCAGGCCCAGCAGCGCCATCTCGGGCGCCTTGAGCACGCGGCCGCAGCGCACCGCCAGCACGCATGGAATGGCCAACTGCACCAGCCCCAGCAGGGCCAGCAAGGCAAGGTCGTGTCCGGAGGCCTGGAACGGCCAGGCCGCCGGCAGCGTGGCCAGCGTGCACAGCACCGCGCCGATGAGCACGGCGGGCATCAGGTCGACCGCGTGGCCGTGGCGCTGGGAATGCTGCACCACCGTCCAGTTGACGGCGGCAGCCAGCGGCACGCACAGCGCCACCAGCGTGCCCGCAATGGGCAGGCCCGCCATCTGCGAACCGTACATCCAGCCAATGCCCGCACCCGCCAGCGCGATGGCGCCCCAGGTACGCGGCGCGATGCGGTGGCCGATGAAAATCCAGGCGAACAGCGCGGTGAGCAAGGGGCCCACCGACATAGTGACCAGCACGTTGGCCACCGGCATGAGCATGAGGGCCACCATGAAGGCTGTGAACATCACGCTCCAGCACAGGCCCGAAATCCACAGCGCCCGGCCGCCGCCGCGCAGCGTGCCCAGCAGCGCCCGCCCCTGCACGGCCGGCAGGATGACCAGCAACGCCAGCAGCGTGAAAAAGCTGCGCCAGAACGTCACCTCAAAGCTGCGCGCCTGCTCCAGGTGGCGGGTGACGACCCCGGCGATCGACCACATCAGCGTGACCGCCACCATGAGCCAGATGGCCCGACCATGCGTCAGGCCCCGGCCGGTCGACAGCCGCGAAGGCTGTGCCGTATCAGTTTTCATCGCACGGTGCGTAAGACGCGCGCGCCCAGACCAGCGGCCGCCGCGCAAGGGCCTGAGCTGGCCGCGCCGCCCCGCCGCGCTGGCGGCGTCCCCCTTCCCGCATGGCGCAGCCATGCGAGAGAAGGGGGAAGGCGCGTAGCGCCACAGGGGGTTGCGTGATGTCAGTCACGGCTGGCGCGCTTGCGCTCGTGTTCCTTGAGGAAGCGCTTGCGCAGACGCACGCTCTTGGGCGTGATTTCGACCAGCTCGTCGTCCTCGATGAACTCCACGCCGTATTCCAGCGTCAGCTCGATCGGGGGGGTGATCTTGATGGCGTCTTCCTTGCCGGACACGCGGAAGTTGGTGAGCTGCTTGGTACGCGTGGCGTTCACCACCAGGTCGTTGTCGCGGCTGTGGATGCCGACGATCATGCCTTCGTAGACGGGGTCGTTGGCGCGCACGAACATGCGGCCGCGGTCGTCCAGCTTGCCCAGGGCATAGGTGAAGATTTCACCGTCGTCCATGGAGATCAGCACGCCGTTCTTGCGGCCGCCAATGTCACCCTTGTGCGGCTCGTAGCTGTCGAAGATGTTGGAGATCAGGCCCGAACCGCGCGTCAGGTTCAGGAATTCGTTGGAGAAGCCGATCAGGCCACGCGCCGGAATGCGGTATTCCAGGCGCACACGACCGCGACCGTCCGGCTCCATGTTGATCAGCTCGCCCTTGCGCTCGCCCAGCGCCTGCATCACGCCACCCTGGTGCTGCTCTTCGATGTCGGCGGTCACCATTTCAATGGGCTCGTGCTTCTCGCCGTTCACGTCCTTGAACAGCACGCGGGGCTTGGAAACGGCCATTTCATAGCCTTCGCGGCGCATGTTTTCCAAGAGGATGGTCAGGTGCAGTTCGCCCCGGCCCATCACTTCAAACACGCCTTCTTCGTCGGTTTCGTTAACGCGCAGCGCCACGTTGTGCTGCAGTTCCTTCTGCAGACGGTCCCAGATCTGGCGGCTGGTCACGAACTTGCCTTCGCGGCCGGCCAGCGGCGAGGTGTTCACGCAGAAATTCATCGTCAGCGTGGGCTCGTCCACCTTCAGCATGGGCAGCGGTGCGGGCTTGGCAGGGTCGGTCACGGTCACGCCGATGCCGATGTCGGTGATGCCGTTGATCAGAACGATTTCGCCGGGGCCGGCTTCCGTCGCCTGCACGCGGTCCAGGCCCTGGAAGGTCAGCACCTGGTTGATACGTCCCTTGACGGACTTACCATCCGGGCCTTCCATCACGAGCACATCCATGTTGGGCTTGATCGTGCCCTGGCTGATGCGGCCCACGCCAATACGGCCCACGAAGGTCGAGAAGTCCAGCGCGGAAATCTGCAGCTGCAGCGGCGCGGCTGGGTCACCCTTCTGCGAAGGCACGTGCTCCAGCACGGTGTTGAACAGCGCCGACATGTCGGGGCCCCACTGCGCGCCGGGCTCGCCCTCTTCCATCGAGGTCCAGCCGTTGATGCCCGAGGCGTACACCACGGGAAAGTCCAGCTGCTCGTCAGTGGCACCGAGCTTGTCGAACAGGTCGAAGGCCGCATTCACCACGTGCTGCGGACGTGCGCCGGGCTTGTCCACCTTGTTCACCACCAGGATGGGCTTGAGGCCCAGGGCCAGCGCCTTCTTGGTCACGAAGCGGGTCTGCGGCATCGGGCCTTCCTGGGCATCGATCAGCAGCACCACGCCGTCCACCATGGACAGGGCGCGCTCCACTTCACCGCCGAAGTCCGCGTGGCCGGGGGTGTCGACGATGTTGATGTGCGTACCCTTCCAGCTCACGGCGCAGTTCTTGGCCAGGATGGTGATGCCGCGTTCCTTTTCGATGGCGTTGTTGTCCATCACCGTGTCGACGACCTTCTCGTGCTCTGCGAAGGTGCCGGACTGGCGCAGCAATTGGTCGACCATGGTCGTTTTGCCATGGTCGACGTGGGCGATGATGGCGATGTTGCGGATTTGTTTGCTCATAGTTTTTCCAATATGCCGCTGGCTTGTGGGCGCGGCGTGCCTTCCAAAATTTGTTGAATCTCCAGCGGGCTCAGGAGCCGGTCAGGCACCAGCTCGCCGCCTGCGACATGGCCGACCCCCAGCAGCGCTTCGGGGCAGTCACCGAACACGGCCACGGCAGACGCATCAGGCCAGGGTCCGCGGCGGCGCATGCCCGAGAGGAACCGGCCCGCATTGTCGCTGTCGAGCGTGACACGCACATGATCGGCCAGCAGCGCCTGCGGCGGCTCCAGGCAGGCCAGGCGCGCGTCCTCGTCCAGGGCTTCGAGCTGCTGCAGGGTGATGCAGCGCTCGACGCCGATGCCGCCTGTGCCGGTGCGGCGCAGGAAGGTGAGGTGCGCGCCGCAGCCCAGCTGCGCGCCGATGTCCTCGCCGAGCGTTCGGATATAGGTACCTTTGCTGCAGGTCACTATCATTTTAATAGCTGGTCGCGCTTGCTCATCGTGCGTGAGGCTCAGTTCCAATGCATGAATGACCACATCGCGCGGCGCGCGCTCGACGGCGATGCCGGCGCGCGCATATTCGTACAGCGCCTTGCCGTCCTTCTTGAGCGCGCTGTGCATGGGTGGCACCTGGCGGATGGGCCCGGTGAACTGCTGCTGCACGGCGGCCAGACGTTCGGGAGTGAGCTGCGCAGGATCGACCGCGCGCTGCTCCAGCACCTCGCCTTCGGCGTCGCCGGTGCTCGTGGTCACGCCCAGCAAGGCCACGGCCTCGTAGGTCTTGGCGGCTTCGAGCTGGAGCTGGCTGAACTTGGTGGCTGCGCCAAAACACAGCGGCAGCACGCCGCTGGCCAGCGGGTCGAGCGTGCCCGTGTGCCCGGCCTTTTCGGCGCGCAGCAACCACTTGGCCTTCTGCAAGGCCTGGTTGCTGGAAATGCCCAGCGGTTTGTCGATCAGCAGCACCCCGTGCACGGGGCGCCGGACGACCCTCGTGCGCGGCGCGTCCATGCTTATTCGTCCGTGTCTTTGGCGCGTGAGGACACGGCCTTGGCGATCAAGGCGTTCATGTCGGCCGCGCGTTCCTGCGTCCGGTCGAACACGAAGTGCAGCGTGGGCACCGTGTGGATGTGCAGGCGCTTGAACAGGCCGCTGCGCAGGAAGCCCGCAGCCTGGCTCAAGGCCTCCTGGGTCTGCTGCGGATCACCCGTCAGCAGGCTGTAGTACACCTTGGCATGCGCATAGTCGGGCGTCACTTCCACGCCCTGCAGCGTCACCATGCCCACGCGCGGGTCTTTCAACTCGCGCGCGATCAGCTCCGTCAGATCGCGCTGGATCTGGTCGGCCACCTTGAAGGCACGGTTGGGAGTGGCGGGTTTCTTCGCAGCCATGTCGTCGTCTCACCTTCGCCTTACAGCGTCCGTGCGATTTCCTTGATGTCGAAGAACTCCAGCTGATCACCTTCTTTGATGTCGTTGTAGTTCTTGAGCTTGATACCGCACTCGAAGCCTTCCTTGACTTCCTTGACGTCGTCCTTGAGGCGCTTGACCGAGTCCACTTCGCCGGTGTAGACCACCACGTGATCGCGCAGCAAACGGAACTTAGCGTTGCGGTGAACCATGCCGGAGGTGATGTACGAACCGGCAATCGTGCCGATCTTGGTCGCCACGAACACCGTGCGGATCTCGGCCGTACCGATGATCTCCTCGCGCTGCTCGGGGGCCAGCATGCCGGACATGGCGACCTTGAGCTCGTCCACCGCGTCATAGATGATGCTGTAGTAGTGCAGGTCGACGCCATTGCCTTCGGCGAGCTTGCGCGCACCGGCATCGGCACGCACGTTGAAGCCGATGACGATGGCCTTGGAGGCGATGGCCAGGTTGATGTCGGACTCGCTGATGCCACCCACGCCGGTGTACACCAGCTGCACCTTGACCTCGTCGGTCGAGAGCTTGAGCAGCGACTGCGACAGCGCTTCCTGCGAACCTTGCACGTCGGCCTTGACGATGATGGGGAGGTGCTTTACCTCGCCCGCCGTCATGTCGGCGAACATGTTCTCCAGCTTGGCGGCCTGTTGCTTGGCCAGCTTGGTATTGCGGAACTTGCCGGCACGGTAGGTGGCGATTTCGCGCGCACGGCGCTCGTCGGTCAGCACCATGAATTCGTCGCCGGCCTGGGGCACTTCGGTCAGGCCCTGGATTTCCACCGGGATCGACGGGCCGGCGGTCTTGGCGACCTTGCCGTTCTCGTCGAGCATGGCGCGCACGCGGCCGAATGTCTGGCCGGCCAGCACCACGTCGCCCACCTTCAGCGTACCGGACTGCACCAGCACCGTGGCCACGGGACCGCGACCCTTGTCGAGCTGGGCTTCGATCACCAGGCCCTTGGCCAGGGCGTCGACCGGCGCCTTGAGTTCCAGCACTTCGGCCTGCAGCAGGACCTGTTCGAGCAGGTCGTCGATGCCCATGCCGGTCTTGGACGACACCGGCACGAAGGGCGAATCGCCGCCGTATTCCTCGGGCACCACTTCCTCGACCACCAGCTCCTGCTTGACGCGGTCGGGGTTGGCATCGGGCTTGTCGGACTTGGTGATGGCCACCACGATCGGAACGCCGGCCGCCTTGGCGTGCTTGATGGCTTCCTTCGTCTGGGGCATGACGCCGTCGTCGGCCGCCACCACCAGGATGACGATGTCGGTCGCCTGCGCACCACGGGCACGCATGGCCGTGAAGGCCTCGTGGCCGGGGGTGTCAAGGAAGGACACCATGCCGCGCGGCGTTTCAACGTGGTAAGCACCGATGTGCTGCGTGATGCCGCCGGCTTCACCGGACGCCACCTTGGTGCGGCGGATGTAGTCGAGCAGCGAGGTCTTGCCGTGGTCCACGTGGCCCATGACGGTGACGACGGGCGCGCGTGGCAGCACTTCGGCGTTCTGCTGCGAGGCATCGTCGGCCGTGAAGGCTTCGGGATCGTCCAGCGCAGCCACCACGGCCTTGTGGCCCAGTTCCTCGACCACGATCATGGCGGTGTCCTGGTCCAGCGGCTGGTTGATGGTGACCATCTGGCCCATCTTCATCAGCGCCTTGATGACCTCGGACGCCTTGATCGACATCTTGTGCGCCAGCTCGGCCACGGTGATGGTCTCGGGCACATGCACTTCGATGATGCGCGCCTCGGCGGTCGACGCATGGGCATGGTGGTCGCCACCACGGTCGCGGTCGCCACGGCGGCCGCCGCCCCCCTTGGGGCCGGCGCGCCAGGCGCTGCCACGGGCGGCACCGCTGCCGGTGTCGCCACGGGTCTTGATTTCCTTCTTCTTGGCAGCGTCGCCAGCCCAGCTGGAGGACAGCTTGGCCGACTTGACTTCCTTGCCAGCGCCACCGGCGGGCGCACCAGGCGCACCGGCGCCACGCGGCGCAGCGCCAGGCGTGGTGGCAGGCTTGTGCAGCGTGCCCTTCTTGGGCTCGGTCGTGGCGCGCGCGGCGGGCTTGGGTTCCTCGGGCTTCTTGGCCACGAGCACCTTGGCGGGCGCAGACATCATGGAACGGATGGCAGCGGCCTCTTCCAGCGCCTTGCGGCGGCGCTCTTCCAGATCGCTGGCACGCGCAGTTTCTTCGGCGGCGCGGGCACGGGATTCGGCTTCCGCCTTCTCGCGGGCCTCGGCCTGGGCAGCGGCCCGGGCGGCGGCCTCTGCCGCCTGCTCACGCGTGGCTTCCTGCTTCACGGCGGAAGCCTGGGCCTTCTTCTCGGCTTCCTGGGCGGCATAGGCTGCGGCGCGCTCGGAGGCGTCGCGCTCACGCTGTTCGCGGGCTTCACGTTCGCGGCGCTTCTCGGCCAGCTCTTCTTCCTGGCGGCTGATCAGCTCAGCCTGGCGGCGCGCCTCTTCCTCGCGGCGCACCAGCTCCGGGTTGTGCTCAGGCGCCGACGCAGCAGCCTGCTCGACGGCCTGCTCGGCGGCCTGCGTAGCGGCTTCCGCCACGGCGGCTTCAGCGGCCTCATCACGCTTGACGAAGGTGCGCTTCTTGCGCACCTCGACCTGGATGGTGCGGGCCTTGCCCGTGGCATCGGCCTGCTTGATTTCGCTGGTGGACTTGGTGACCAGGGTGATCTTCTTGCGATCCCCGTGGGCGACCCCGTGGCTGGCCTGCATGTGCGCCAGCAGCTTCTGCTTGTCCGCTTCCGTCAGCGCATCGCTGGAGGCGGCCTTGACCACTCCGGCGGATTTGAGCTGCTCGAGCAGGACTTCAGGGGTTTTCTTGAGTTCGCTGGCGAACTCTGCGACGGTATTACTGGACATATTCGGTACGTGCCTCCCTGACCTTACTCTTGCCCTGCGAACCAGTGTTCGCGTGCCTTCATGATCAAGGCCTTGGCTTCTTCTTCGGACTGTCCGGTCAGTTCGGTCAGTTCATCAATGGCCAGATCGGCCAATTCGTCACGCGTGTGCACGCCGCCTTCGGCGAGCTTGCCAATCAGCTCGAGAGTGATGCCTTCGAGGTCGCGCAGGTCCTGCGAAACGCTCTCGACGATGTCTTCGCGGGCGATTTCCATGGTGAGCAGCACGTCCTTGGCACGGGCGCGCAGTTCGTTGACGGTTTCCTCGTCGAAGCTCTCGATCTCGAGCATTTCCTGCAGCGGCACGTAGGCCACTTCTTCGAGGCTGTTGAAACCTTCCTCGATGAGGATGTCGGCGATCTCCTGGTCGACGTCGAGCTTTTCCATGAACAGGCGGCGCGCAGCGTCGGTTTCGTCGGCGTGCTTCTGGGCCGACTCGGCGGCGTCCATGATGTTGATCTTCCAGCCCGTCAGGTCGGACGCCAGGCGCACGTTCTGGCCGCCGCGGCCAATGGCGATGGCCAGGTTTTCCTCGTCCACCACCACATCCATGGCGTGCTTTTCCTCGTCCACGACGATGGACTGCACGTTGGCGGGCGCCAGCGCGCCGATGACGAACTGGGCCGGATCCTCGGACCACAGCACGATGTCCACGCGCTCGCCAGCGAGCTCATTGGTGACGGCATTGACGCGCGTGCCGCGCACGCCCACGCAGGTGCCGATGGGGTCCACGCGGCGGTCGTGCGAGAGCACGGCGATCTTGGCGCGGCTGCCCGGGTCGCGGGCGCAGCTCTTGATCTCCAGCAGGCCCTGCTCGATCTCGGGCACCTCATGACGGAACAGCTCGATCATGAACTCGGGCGCCGAGCGCGAGAGGATGATGGGCGCGCCGCGCAGCGTCAGGTCCACTTCCATGATCATGGCGCGCACGCGGTCGCCGCTGCGCAGGTTTTCCTTGGGGATCATCTCGCCACGGCGCAGGCGGCCTTCGACGCGGCCGGACTCGACGATGATGTCGCCCTTGTCCATGCGCTTGACGGTGCCCGTAAAGATTTTCTCGCCGCGCGACATGAAGTCGTTGAGCAGCATCTCGCGCTCGGCGTCGCGGATCTTCTGCAGGATGACCTGCTTGGCAGCCATGGCGCCGATGCGGCCGATCGGCACTGACTCGATGGTTTCTTCGATGTACTCACCGACTTCAGCGTCGGCCACGCGCTCGCGGGCGTCCATCAGCAGTTCTTCGGCATCGGGGTTCTGCAGGCCGGCGTCGTCGGGCACCACCAGCCAGCGGCGGAAGGTCTCGTAATTGCCGCTGTCGCGGTCCACCGACACGCGGATGTCGACCTCGCCCTCGTACAGCTTCTTCGTCGCCTGGGCCAGGGCCGCCTCGACGGCACCCAGAACCACATCGCGCTCGACGTTCTTCTCGCGCGAAATGGCCTCAACCAACATCAACAATTCGCGATTCATGCAACGACTCTCCTGTTTCAATCACCCGGAGGCACGGCCCAGCGGCCCCGCCCCACCAACCATCCACCAGTGGCTCAGCCCGGAACCTGTCCGGCCTTGCCCCCCCGCCCCTTGAAATCGACGATGGGCGCCAGGCGCGCATCCTTCAGTTCGTCCAGCGCGAAGCCCAGCACCTGCAGGGGCGCCGGTGCGCGCTTCTTGCTCACCTTTTGACCCGGCTTGACCGGCGGCTCGTCGCTCCAGACGATCTGCCAGCCACCCGCTTCGGCCCGCGAAAGCAGGCCGCGAAATTTCTTGCGCAGGGGGCTCACCTGCCCCGCGGCGGCGGCGCCCATGGGCGCCTTGAGCGCGATGTCGATCACCGAGCCCTCGAAGCGGATGAAGTCCTGCTCGTGGCGCAGCGGCCGGTCGATACCGGGCGAGGACACTTCCAGGCGCTTGTAGTCCACCCCGTCAACCTCCAGCGCGAACTGCAGCTGGCGCGTGACCTTCTCGCAGTCTTCCACGGTGATGAACTGGTCGGGCAGCGCCGAGGCGCTCTCGGTGGGCGCCTGCCACGGCAAATCGATGGTGATGCGCAACAGGCCGCCCGGGCAGCGCTCTATCTCGACCAGGTCATAGCCCAGGCCGGTAACGGTTTGCTCAACGATTTGCTGCAGTGCCACGTGTTCTGTTCAATCCCGGAAAAACGAAAAACCCGATAACCCCCCAGAGGCTTCGAGCTCCAAAAGCAAACGGCCAAAAAAAACGGGCGGTTGGTACCCGCCCGTTTGGTCGTGAGAGCCGCATTGTAGCCTGTAACGCATTGATTTGCAATGACGCCGTGTTGCAAACACGTTCCGCCGCGCCGCGCGGGCCCTGGCGGGCGAAGTTGATGGCAAAAGTGCCTTCAGCGCCCTGCTGTCAAGCGCCTCCAGCTATTAAAACCGAAGCGTCTGGCTCATGCCCCGCCGTGGGCCGCGCGCACGCGCTCGAACACCGCCTGGGCCTGCGGCCCGGCGTCCATGCCGCCGTGCCCCGCGCGCAGGCTGCCAAGCAGCCGCGCCAGCACCGGCGCCTGCGGCAGCAGCGGCCCCAGGAAGCGCGCCGAGCGGCCGTCGGCGATCAGCAGCGTAGGGAAGGTTTCCACGTCCAGGTCGCCCGCCAGGTCGGCCTCGTCCTCGATGTCCACCCAGACGAAGCGCACGCCGGCATGCTCGCGCGCCAGGGCCTCAAACGCCGTGCGGTAGTCACGGCAGGTACCGCACCACTCGGCGCACAGGCAGACCACCCACCAGCCGCTCTCGGCGGCGGTCGGCGCAGGATCGGGCATCGCGGCGGCCAGGCTATCCATCAACACAACTCCTTTGCTCCCATCGTCACGGGCTGCGCGCCTCGCGGGCGCGGTAGGCGTCGATGGTACCTACACCCGGGGCCCGGTTGCCCCAGGCGTTGCGCACGAAGCTCAGCACCGCCGCCACATCCTCGTCGGTGAGCACCTGCCTGAACGGCGGCATGCCATGCGGACGCGGGTTGCCGGCAGTGGCAGGCAGGTAGCCGCCCTGCAGCACCACGCGCAGCAGGTTGGCGGGGTCGGCCAGCAACACGGCGCGGTTGCCCGCCAGCGCCGGAAAGGCATCCCGCACACCCTCGCCCTGTTCGCCATGGCATTCGCTGCAATGCCGTTCGTACACCCGTGTGCCACGCGCCAGGGTGGCGGACGTGGGCGCCGCGCCCCGCGGAGCGGGTTGGCTGCGCTGCGGCAGCGCCTGCAGATAGGCAGCGATGGCACGCGCATCGCCGTCGCTCAGGTACTGCGAGCCGCCGAACACCACCTCGGCCATGGGGCCGATGACCGATGCACGGGGTGCCACACCCGTCTGCAGCAGCGCCGCCACCTCGTCCAGCGGCCACTGCGCCACACTGGCCTCGGCCGGATCGTCGAGTGCCGGTGCGTACCAGCCCTGCCCGGCCACGGTGCCGCCCGCCAGCGCCTGGTCTGTACGCTCGGCGCCCAGTGCGTTGCGCGGCGTGTGGCAGGCAGAGCAATGCCCCAGACCGTGGGCAAGGTAGGCGCCCCGGTTCCAGTCGGCGCCGCGCGAGCGGTCCGTCACCGGCTGGCCGGGCGAGAAATACAGCGCGCGCCACACCGCCAGGCCGGCCTGCGTGCCATACGGAAAGCGCAGCGCGTGCGGTGTGGCGGGCTGGACCACGGCGGGCAGGCTGCGCAGGTAGGCGTGCAGGGCGTCAGAATCCTCGCGCGTCACGCGGGTGTAGCTGGTGTAGGGAAAGGCCGGGTTCAGCAGCCGCCCGTCGCGTGAGCGCCCGTGGTGCAGCGCACGCCAGAAGTCGTCGGACGACCAAGCCCCCAGGCCGGTGGCCGGGTCGGGCGTGAGGTTGCTGCTGTAGACCAGTCCGAACGGCGTCTCGATGCCCCGCCCGCCCGCGTACGCGGCCCCGCCCCGGGCCGTGTGGCAACCGGCGCAGTTGCCGACACGCGCCAGGTAGGCACCGCGCACCACGGCGGCCGGCCCCGCGGGCAGCACAGCGGGCACCGGCTCGGCCTCCGGGACGCGGCGCACTGCCACGGCAAGGGCGGCCACAGCGGCCAGCACGCACAGCACACCAAGGAGGCGCCGCGCTGCCATTCAGCGCTCCGCCGCCAGCGGCAGCCCATCGACTCCGCCGCAGCGCGCCGGCATGGCACCAGGGGGCCGCACCGCCGGGCGCCCGTGGTCCGGCACGGGCTGCGCCGCCAGCCAGGCCGAAACGGCGGCGACGTCCTGCGGCGCCAGGCGGCGCGCGATGTCGGCCATGCAGTCGGGCGCCTGCGCGCGGCGCTGGCCGCTCGTCCAGGCGCCAAGCTGGCTGTTGAGGTAATCGCGCGGCAGGCCCAGCAGGCCGGGGATGGCGGGCGCCACGCCCGTGAGAACCGTTCCGTGGCACTGCACGCAGGCAGGAATGCGGCGCGCCGCGTCGCCGTGCTGCACCAGGGCGCGGCCGCGCTCCAGCACCGCCGGCGGCGCCTGGGGCGCGGGCGGTGGCGGGTACGGCAGGTCGAGCGCGGCGAAGTGTGCGGCCATCTCGCGCAGGTAGTCGTCGGTGAGGTGCTCTATGAGCGCGGCCATGGGCGGGTAGCTGCGCCGCCCCTCGCGGAAATTGCGCAGCTGGTTTGCCAGGTAGCCGGCAGGCTTGCCGGCGATGCGCGGAAAATAGCCGTCCGGCGTGGCGCGGCCCTCGGGGCCGTGGCACAGGGTGCAGGGCAGCACGCGCGCCGCCATGCCGGTGTCCGCACCTGCAGCCGGCGATCCGGCGGCGGTCGCCCCTGCGGCAGGCGCGGCCGCACTCCCAGCCACCAGGCCGAGGAACAGCACGGAACGCAGCAGGCGGTGCAGCCGGTCGATCATCGGGCCATTGTGGCAAGAATGCGATGCCCCGCGCCAGGGCCAGCCCCAACCGGTGTGGGGCCGGGGTATTTCTGGGACATTACGACATGGGGCGGCGGGATGCGCGGCCCACAGCAGAGGTACAGCCATGAACAAGATCTACGCCTACATCGACGGCCTGGCCGCCACGGGCGCCATCGTCGACTGGGCGGCGTGGGCAGCGCTGCGGCTGGGTGCGCCGCTGGAACTGGTGCACGCCCTGCCACGCCCACCCGAACTGCCGCACGTGGGCGACTACAGCGGCGCGCTGGGCCTGGGCGCGCAGGAGGTGCTGCTGCAGCAGCTCGGCACCCTGGACGCCCAGCGCGAAAAGGTCGCCCAGGAAGCCGGCCGCCAGATGCTGCTGAGCGCTGCCGAGCGCGCCAGCGCCACCGGGGCGCCGCCGCCCGCCACGCACCTGCGCCACGGCGAGCTGGTGGACCTGGCGCTGGAGCTGGAAGCCGATGCGCGGCTGTTCGTGCTGGGCGCACACTTTCGCGCCAGCACACCCCAAAAGCTGCACCTGGACCACCATGTGGAGCGCATCATTCGCGCCGTGGCGCGACCGGTGCTCGTGGCCACGGGCCCGTTCACCCTGCCCGGGCGCTTCGTCATCGCCTATGACGGCAGCGCCACGGCTCGCAAGGCCGTCCAGATGGTGGCCGCCAGCCCGCTGCTGCAAGGCCTGCCGGCCCTGCTGGCGCTGGCAGGGCCCGACACGCCGGCCGCGCGGGACATGCTGCTGGAGGCGCGCCAGGTGTTGCTCGACGCCGGTTTCGACGCCGACACCACCGTGGTGCCCGGCGAACCCGAACAGGCCCTGCCCGCCCTGCTCCAGGCCGAGGGCGCGGGCCTGCTGGTGATGGGCGCCTACGGCCACTCACGCATCCGCCACCTGATCGTGGGCAGCACCACGACCACGCTGCTGCGCCTGAGCGAGGTGCCGGTGCTGGTGCTGCGCTGACACGGCAGCCTCTTCCATGCTATTGAATGCATAGCTGCTGGCGCTTGATGGGTAAGCGCCAGAGGCCTTTTTTACTCAAATTTCTCAAGCTACCTGGGCAAAGTCGATGAAGCCGCGCTCCACGTTCGTCTCCACCAGTTCGACGCGGATCTTGCGCCCCACTTCCAGGTGCAGCTCGCCCGCAACCAGCAGCCCTTCGGCCGGCGGCGTGAAGATGCGCACCCAGGTCGCGCTTTCGCTGCGGCCCGTGACCACGGCGTCGAAGTGCCGGCCTCGCAGGCCCTGCAGGTACAGCGCGGCCTCGGACTTGCGCACGCTGCGCTCCACCTTCTGCGCCGCGTCCTCCTGGTGCGTGCAGTGCTCGGCCAGCAGCGCCAGCTCGGCCATGCCGTAGGGTGCGCTCGCGCCCGTGAGCAGGGCTTTGACCATGCGCTGGGTGATGAGGTCGGGGTAGCGGCGGTTGGGCGCGGTGGAATGCGTGTAGTCGCGCACGGCCAGGCCGAAGTGGCCGATGGGCTCGGCGTGCGGGTGCTCCACCACGTACTCGCCCGAACCCATGAGCTTGACGATGACCAGCGACAGGTCGGGAAAACGCAGCGGGTCGTGCTGGCGCTGCTGCGCCAGGAACTGCTCCAGCGCCCGCGCATCGGGCTCGTCGGGCAGGTTGGCGCCGTGCTTGCGCGCCACCTCCACGATGCGCAGCCAGCGCTCGGGCGAGCGCACCACCCGGCGCAGCGCGCCGCCGCCGTGCTGCGCCAGGAAGCGCGCGCTGCAGGTGTTGGTGGCGATCATGAATTCCTCGATCAGCTGGCGCGCGCGGTTCTGCACCTGCTGGCGGATGTCGACCACGCGGTCGCCGTCAAACACGGCGCGCGGCTGGAAGGTCTCGAAGTCCAGCGAGCCCTCGGCGCGCCGGCGCGCGCGCATGCGCTGGGCCACGGCGTCCTGCGTGCGTAGCTGCTCGTCCAGGCCCGGCACGGCCTGCGCCGCCTCGGGCAGCGGGCCTTCGCCCTCGATCCAGGCGGCCACGGCGTCGTAGGCCAGTTGGGCCTGGTTGCGCACGCGGGCACGCTGCACCGTGGAATCCACCACCACGCCAGCGGCGTCCACCACCATCTCGGTGACGATGGCCAGGCGCTCCTGGCCAGGGTTCAGCGAGGTCAGGTCGGTGCTCAGCGGCTCGGGCAGCATGGGGAACACGCGCGCCGAGGTGTAGACCGAGGTGGTGTTGGTGCGCGCGTGCTGGTCGATGGCCGAGTGCTTGCGCACCAGCACGTCGACGTCGGCCACGGCCACGAAGATGCGCACCGCCTCAGGGCCCATCGGGGCGCAGGCGGTCAGCTGGTCGAGGTCGCGCGAATCGTCGTTGTCGATAGAGCACCAGGGCAGCGCCGTGAGATCGCGGATGCCCGGGTCAGCGTCCTGGCCGGGGCCGGGAATATCGGCCAGCTCGCGCAGCGCGCGCTCCGGAAACTCGGGTTCCAGGCCGCGTTCCTTCATGGCCTCGACGGCGATGCGCACCAAGTCGCCGCGGTGGAATGTGGGTGGGTTGTTCGTCATGAAGGGATCTCCTGCGCCGGCCGCAGCCAGGCAAACACGGCAATGGCCGCCAGCGACAACACGGCGGCGCCGGCAAAGGCCAGGTGCGGTGCCACCGTCCACAGGGCGCCGGCCACCAGCGAGGCCGGCAGGTACAGCAGCCCCGTCACGAACTGGTAGACGCCCATGGCGGTGCCACGGCGCTCGGGTTCCAGGTCGGCGATGAAGGCCTTGCTCTGCGAGTCCTCGATGGCATAGAACACGCCATAGAGGCAGAAGATGGCCACGATCTCCCAGCGGCTGTCCGCCAGCACCAGCCACAGGTTGATGACCGCGTACAGCGCGTACCCCAGCACCACGATGCGGCTGCGCCCCACCCGGTCACCGCGCTTGCCCACCAGCGGCGCGGCCAGCACACAGGTGGTGTTGAAAAGCGCGTAGAGCAGCACGATGTCGGCCACGCCAAAACCCATGCCATGCGCGCGCAGCAGGATGAAGCCGAGGCTGAAATAGGCCAGGGCAAACACCCCGGCGGGCACGAGGAAGCGCTTGAACCCCGGGCTCAGCAGGCGCCAGTTGTCGCGCACGCCCTCGTGCGCATGGGGCAAGCCGGGCTGGTCCGGCGTGCGCATGAGCACCGCCACGCCGGCCACGGCCGGCACGAAGGCCACGAGGAACAGCGTGGCATAGGTCTCGGGCGACTCACCCAGCCACCGCAGCAGCGCATAGGCCACCAGCGGCCCGGCCACCGCGCCGGCCTTGTCGAGCGCCTTGTGCACGCCAAACGCGTAGCCGCGCGACTCCTGCGCGGCGATGGACGACAGCCAGGCATCACGCGGCGGCCCGCGAAAGCCCTTGCCCAGGCGCTCGAGGATGCGAAAGACCGCCAGCCCCGCGACCGAAGAAGACACCAGCAGGATCAGCTTGGCCAGCGTAGAGAAGCCATACCCCGCCACGGCGAACCACTTGCGCCGGCCGCTGCGGTCCGACAGCCAGCCGGCCAGGTAGTTGAGCGAAGAGGCCGAGAAATCCGCCAGCCCCTCGATGAGCCCGAGCAGCGCGCTCGACGCCCCCGCCACAGTGGTGAAAAAGACCGCGAACACCGCGAAGATCATTTCCGAACTGAGGTCGGTGAGAAAGCTCACCAGGCCCAGCCGCAGCACGTGGGGGTGCAGCGCCGTGCGCTGGCCCGGCTGCACGGCCGGGGTGTCGGGAACGGATGGAGGCATTCAGGGGCTTTCAAGGTGCCCTTCCCCCTTGCCCTGCGGGCGGCGGTGGCGGGCCATGCCCCACTGTACGCGACCGGGGCGCTATCCGCCGGCGCCCTCGCTCTTGCGGCCGTACTGGGCCACAGACTCGCTCCAGGCCTGCGTGGATTGCTCGAAGGCGGTGCGAAAACGCACCACCTGCCAAGCCATCCAGCCCAGCAGCAGCCCCACCAGCGCCAGCAGCCCGTAGACGACGCCGGGATGGAAGCGCTCGGATGCCAGCAGCTCCACGCGCTGCTGCAGCGCCAGCGCCGCGGCGTGGTCGCTCGCGGCCTGCATGCGCATGCGCGCCAGCTCCTCCTGCAGTTGCAGAATGCGCAGGCTCTCGGGCGCGGCGGCCTGGGGTGCGCTGGCCACGTCCGACGCCGGGGCGGCAGCGCTGCCGGCCTCCGACGCGGCGGAAGCGGCCCCCAGGGGCGCCGATGCCGCGTCCGCCGGCGCAGAAGCCGCAGAAACCGCCGCAGAGGCGGCGGGCGCGGGAGCCGGCACGCCGGGGCGCCCGGTCTGCGCCAGGGCCACCGCCAGCGGCTCCATCACCAGGCGCGAGCGCGGGGCGGGCCGGGGCCGCAGCGCCACCGCCGCCACCGGTTTGGAGGCCTGCGCCGCCGCTGCTGCGGGCGGTACCTGGGGCGCCGGCCGTGTGGGCGGCTCGGCAGGCACTGCCACGGGGCGGACCAGTGAAGGGCTGGCGGTCTCACGCGGCGCCGGGCTAGGCTCGGCAGCGCCGGCCGCCACAGGCTTGGCAGGCACAGGCGCCAGGGCTGCGCCGGGCTCACCCGCCCCCGCCGGCACGGCGGCGGCGCGCTCGGGCGCGGCGAACGGCGCGGGCGGCGCCTGCCAGGGGATGGCGACGGGCGCCGTGGAAGGCAGCACGCTGTCGGGCAGATCGGCCAGGAAGGTGTAGGTGCGCGTGACCTTGCCCGCACAGCCCACCGAAACGGCGACCGTGAGCACGGGTTCGTCGGCCAGCACGGACGTCTGTACCCGCACGGCGGCACCTTGGGCGCGCCCTTGCGGCAGGGGCAGCACCCGCACCTGCCCTCGGCCTACCAGGGTATCGCCGGACACCAGCTCGGCGGTGAGGCACGCGGTTTCGAGCTCCATGCCGGGGTCGAGCAGCACCTCAAAAACCAGGTCCACGGGCCTGCCCAGCAGCACGCGCCCATGCGCGCTTCCCAAGGACAGCGCGGCCGCGTCGCCAGCAGCCAAACCCCAAACCAGGACCCACCAGGCGTTACGAGGTTTCACGATTATTTCCCGTGGTTTCAGATCATTCTGGCACCAAAGGGAAATTCAGACACGGGGTGCTGACGTTTTCACACCAGAAATCAGCATGTTTTTTGCGTAAATACCTTACACGGCAAGCGCTGCTAGCTATCGAATATGTAGCATTTGTTGGCTGCAGTGCAGCATGGCGCAGTGCACGGGTGCCACCTTGCATTTGCTACCAAGTTCATAGCTATCAGCGCTTTACTGGCGGGCACAGGAAATGAATGCGCCTATGCCCCACCGCCTTCAAGGAAATACAAAGTTCTGGCTGACGCTGTCGCCGGCCGATAGCTGGGGCAGCACGGCATCCTTGGTGGCAAAACCCGTCAGGCTGGCACGCAGGGTGTACCGGCCTGCTGCCGCGGCATCGGCCGTGAACACCACCGGCCCCGGCCCGAAAGCGGCCACCTGGGGCGCGTTGACCGGCAGCGTGTAGGCATAAGCACCGGTCACGCTGTTCACGTACCCGCCCGCCACCTCCACCGCAACGCCCGCCGTCAGGGGCTGCAGAGCACGCACCAGCGTATCGGGCGGTGCCGTGCCCCCCACGGTTGCGGTGGGCGATGCCGCCAGCGAGATGGGGCCAGCGATGGGCGTGACCGTGTCGGCGGCCACGGTCACCCCGGTGAACACGGTGGTGGTGCGGCCCGGCGCCGTCATCACGAGCGTGTACGTTCCCGGCTCCACCAGTTGCAGCAGGTAGCGCCCCGTGGCGTCGGGCGTGGTGGCGCGGACCACCGCTCCGTTGACCTGCAGCGACACCTGCGTGCCGGCCGGCGCGTCGGCGATCTGGCCTTGCACGCCCGAAACGTAGCGCGGCACCACCGTCACCACGGGCTTGAGCAGGTACTGGCCCGAATTGCCGGCGCGGACCACCGACTTGCAGGCGTCGAAGTCCAGCACGAAATCGGCCATCTTGTTTTCTGCAATGTCGATGTTGATGTTGGTCTTGATGCCCGTCTGCTGGCCGCTGGGCGTCTTGAGCGTCACTTCGGCGCCGCCCGTGGGCACCACCGCATTGGCGAGCGACTGGCCGTTGCCGGTGTCGGCCAGCACGAGGCGCATCTGGGTGTATTTGCCGGCGGGCAGCGGCATCTGGCCCAGCTCCATGAGCACGCCGTTGGTGAGGCCCAGCAGGTCCACGCGGCGGGCCGGGTTCAGGACGATTTCCGACCAGCCGCCATCGGCATCGGTGGCGCCGCTGCTCTGGTGTACGCGTACTCTTTCGACCGTCACGTAGACGGCGTCGTAGCCGCAGCTGGGCGCGTCGGTCAGCGCCAGGCGCAGGCTGCCGCTGCCCGTGCCGCCCCCTCCCCCGCCGCCACAGGCCGCCAAGCCGGCGAGGCCGGCGACCAGGACCGCACCAGCGGCCCACTGAAGGTGACGGAACAGTGCCATGGCGCGCCTCCTTGGGGTGCATTTGCTTGCAACATGGGAATATTTCCCATGTGCGAATTACACGCCCCGCACCGCCGGCTTTCATGTAGGACAAGTTCCGCGGTGCGCCGAAAAATTGTAAGAGGCTGTCAGGGGCTGTCAGCGACCACGATCCCGCCGTCTCGCTCCAGCAGGCCTGTGAACTGGGCCTCGGGCACGGGGCGCGAGAGCAGGTAGCCCTGGAACTCGTCGCAACCCTGGAAGCGCAGGAAGTCGAACTGAGCCTGGTTCTCCACCCCCTCGGCCACCACCGTCTTGCGCAGACTCTTGCCCAGCGAAACGGCGGCGCGCGCAATCATCGCCACGTCCTCCTCGCATTCGATGCCGGTCACCAGCATGCGGTCGAGCTTGATGGTGTCGAGCGGAAAGCGGCGCAAATAGCTCAGCGACGAGTAACCGGTACCGAAGTCGTCCATGGCCAGCGTCACGCCCAGCGCCTTGAAGTCGCTCAGCAGTGCCACGGTGCGCTCGCTGTCGCCCAGGAACACCGATTCCGTGATTTCCAGCTCCACCTGCGCCGGCGGTAGCTCGGCCTCGCGCAGCAGGCCCGCCACGTGGGCCACGATGCCGTCGTTGAGGAAGAGCTGGGCCGACAGGTTCACGGCCATGCGCAGCGGAACCGCGCGCCCCAGGTTCCAGCGGCGCGCGGCTGCGAAGGCACGGCGCAGGATGGTGGTGGTGAGCGGCAGGATCAGCCCGGTTTCTTCGGCAATGGCAATGAAGCGGTCGGGCGCCACGGCGCCCAGCGTGGGGTGGTTCCAGCGGGCCAGCGCCTCCACGCCGACGATGCGGCGTCGGTGGTCCACCTTGGGCTGGTAGTGCACGTCGAAGCCGTCCTGTTCCAGCGCGTCGCGCAGCGCGGCCTCCAGGCTCAGCCGCTCGTCGGCCTGGCGGTTGAGCTCGCGCGTGAAGAACTGGAAATTGTTGCGCCCCCGGTCCTTGGCGGCGTACATGGCGACATCGGCGTGCTTGAGCAGTTGCTGCGCATCGTCGCCGTCGCCCGGGTACATGGCTACGCCCAGGCTCGCGCCCACATGGAACTCGCGCCCATTCAGCACGATGGCGCGGCCGATGTCCTGCAGCACCCGCTCAAGCTGCGAAATCACACTGCTGGTACGGTAGTGGTCGTTGACCACCAGCACGAACTCGTCGCCACCCAGGCGCGCCACCGTGTCGGAGCTACGCAGGCAGGCCGTGAGGCGCGTGGCGATGACCTTGAGCAGGTCGTCGCCAGCCGCATGGCCCAGGCTGTCGTTGATGTACTTGAAGTTGTCCAGGTCGATGAAGACCAGCGCCAGGAAGTAGCCCAGCCGCTGCGCCCGCGCAATTCCCTGGGCGATGCGGTCGCCCAGCAGCACGCGGTTGGGCAGGCCGGTGAGCAGGTCGTGGTTGGCCTGGCGCTCCAGCTGCTCCTGGTAGCGGCGGCGCTCGGTGATGTCCTGCACCGTGCCCTCGTAGCAGAGGAATTCGCCCTGCGAGCCGCGCACGATGTGGGCGTTCTCCGAGATCCAGATGCGCGTGCCGTCGCGCCGGAACACCTCGGATTCGAAATTGAGCACCTGGCCCTGCGCCTTCATGAGCCGGTGAAAGACTTCGCGGCGTCCGGCGCGCACGTAGAGCCGGTGCTCGATGTCGGACAGGTCGGCCATCAGCTCCTGCGGCGTGGCGTAGCCGTAGATGCGCGCCAGCGCGGGGTTGGCGGCGAGGTACTGGCCCTCGTGCGTGGTCTGGAAGATGCCCTCGCTCGCGTGCTCGAAGATGTGGCGGTAGCGCAGCTCGGCGCGCTCCAGCGCCTCCAGCGTGGCCTGGCGCTGGGTAACGTCCTCGATGAAGCCCTCGATCACCAGCTCGCCGCGCTCGTCGCGCACCGCCACGCCGCGCTCCAGCACGCGCCGCGTCTGGCCGCCGCGCGTGGTGATGCGGTACTCCACCGCAAAGCGCTGGCCGGACGCCACCGCTTCGCGCACTGCCGCGCGCACCCGCTCGCGGTCGTCCGGGTGGGTGATGCGCGTCCACGTGGCCACGGCGTTCCCGCGCAGGTCGTCGGGGGCGTAGCCGGTCAAGGCGGTGCAGCCCTGGCTGGCGAACACCAGAGTGCCGTCACGGTCCTGCAGGCGCCGGTAGGCCATGCCGTCGAGGTTGTTGACCAGCGTGTGGAGCACGCGCGCACGGTCCAGCTCCGCCCCGTGGTGGGACGGCAGGCTGCTACGGCGGGAGCGCAGGGTGGAAAACGGCACGGCGAGAGCGGCAGGGAGCGGCGATGCTCCCCATACAGCAATGTCCATGCCCAATTGCGCGCACCGCGCTGGTGCAGCGCCCGGCACGCTTCAGGGCTGGCTGCCCCAGCGCCCCATGCGGTGCGCCAGCTCCACGGCGGAGTGCACATGCAGCTTCTCGAAGATATTGGCGCGGTGGAACTCGACGGTGCGCTGGGTGATGCCCAGGTGGTCGGCGATGTTCTTGTTGTAGTGCCCTTGCAGAAGCTGCTCCAGCACCTCGCGCTCGCGCACGCTCAGGGCCGCCAGCGCCTGCTGGAACTGCAGGCGCTCCTGAGCCTCGGCCTGCATCAGCAGGGCGGCCTGCCGGGCAGCCTCTACACGGTCCACCAGCAGGTTGTTCTGGAACGGCTTTTCAAGGAAATCCCAGGCGCCGTTCTTCACCGCCTTGACGGCCATGTCCACGTCGCCGTGGCCGGTGAGGAAAAGCACGGGCCAAGGCCAGCCCAGGGACTTGAGCTGCTCGAAGGTGGCCAGGCCCGACAACGGCTCCATGCGGATGTCCAGCAACACCACGCTGCAGTCCCAGCCCGCGCCGCCGGGGCGTAGCGAGGCAAGGAACGGCTCGCCGCCGGCCCAGCTGCGCGTAGGCAGGCCGCGCGAATCGAGCAACCAGGCCAGGCCCTCCCGGAAGTCGGTGTCATCGTCGACGAGGTGTACGGTGGGGGTCATGGATTGAGCGGCAGCCAGACCGTAAATTGTGCACCGTGCAGCTCGGCGCTGCGGTCGACGTCGATACGGCCGTGGTGCGCTTCGACGATGGAGCGGCAGATCGACAGTCCCATGCCCATGCCCCCGCTCTTCTGGCTGAAGAAAGCGTCGAAGATGCTCTGGCGCAGTTCGGGGCCCACGCCGGGGCCGCTGTCTTCCACCCGCAGGCCCACCATGCCCTCGGCCTCCACCAGGCCCAGGCGGACCACGGGCCGCGCCGCCGTGCCGCGCACCGCCCATTCGCCGGCGTTCAGCAGCAGGTTGTGCAGCGCATGTTCGAGCAGCAGGCCATCGGCCGGCAGGGTGCAGGCGCCGTCGGGCCAGCGCCACTCCAGCGCAACGCCCTCGGGCAGCGGGACATGCGCGCACACGCGCAGCGCGAACGAGCGCAGCTCCAGCGGCTGGCGCGTCATCTCCTGCCGGCGCGCGAAGGCGTTGACGCGCTGGATCACGCGACCGGCCTTGTCGGCCAGGCGCTCCATGCGTTCGACCACCGGCGTCACCTCGTCCAGCGTGATGCGGCCCTCGCGCACGCGGTTGAGCAGGCCGTTGGCAAAGCTGCTGAGCGCCCCCAGCGGCTGGTTCAGCTCGTGCGCCAGCGTGGACGCCACCTCGCCCACGGCGATCAGGCGCCCGGAGGCCTCCAGGATCTCGTGCTGGCGCGCCTCGCGGCGCTCCATGCGCTTGCGCTCGGTGATGTCGAGCACCGAGCCCATCCAGCCGATCACGGCGCCATCAGCCAGCGTCAGCGGGGCGCCATGCAGCAAGGCGTCGAGCAGATGACCGTCGCTGTGGCGCAACTGCACCTCCACCCCCACCTGCTGCTCCAGCGGCAGGGCCATGTGGGGCCGCAGCATGCCGAATTCGTCGTCCAGTTCGGCCGGCCAGTACGGCAGCGGCGCGGGTGCGTCCAGCAGCGCCTGGGGCGCCACGCCCAGCATGGTGCAGAACGCCTGGTTGACGTAGAGCAGGCGGCCGTTGAGGTCCCAGGCGCGCAGGCCCAGCGTGACGGAGCGCTCCATGGCCGTGCGCAGGGCGATCTGGGTCTGCAGGCGCGATTCGGCGCGCTGGCGCCGCAGCGTGTCGCGCCACAGGAAGTACATCGCAACCAGCATGCTCGCCAGGCACACCAGGGTGACTCCGAAGAACAGGCGCGGCGCCAGCGCGGGCGCACTGTCCAGCGGCACGACACGCAGCGCCAGCGCAGCGCCAGGCAGCTGGATGGGCACGGCGTAGGCCTGCGGCGCGGTGGCGGACTCCTGCGTGGCCTCGTCGTCCACGGCGACGGCATGGTCGGACAGGAACCAGGACGGAATGACCTCCGGCAGCGCACGGTCCAGCCGGATGGCGGCGACGTAGTCGCCCATGAAGCGCCCGCGCTCGAACAGCGGCACGGCGAGCCACAGCAGCTGCCCGGGCGTGGCGTCGGCGAGGGGCAGCGGCCCGGCGTAGGCGGCGCGCTGCAGGCCCCGCGTGGTTTCGAGCATGGTGGCAAACACCTGGGCGTTGTCGGGGTGCGGCCCGGGGGACTGCAGGAACGGCTCCACGGCGGGCGCCAGGGCGGGCGTGCCGGCCGGCAGCCAGCCGTGGTGCGCCACCACGCCCGCGCCGCGCCAGAGTTGCCCGGCGCGCAGCGCCATGGCCTGCGCGCCCTGCGGGCTGCGGGCCAGCGCGCCGAGGTCGGCTTCGAGCCGGCGGAAATGGAAGCGCAGGGTCTGGTCCAGCCATTGGGCGTCGGCGTTGCGCTGGCGGTTCTCCTCCTCCACCTCGACGGTGCGCAGGAACAGCGCCAGCACCACGATGGACACCGTCACCACGGCCAGCATGCCGACCAGCCAGGCCATGGCGCGGCGGTTCAGCGTCGAGGACTGGCGGGTGTCGAGCTCGAGCAACGCAAAGTCGATGGGGGGCGCGGACGTCATGGAGGAAGGACTGGGGGCGGTGCGGCACGCAGGTGCGTTTCGGCGCTGCCTTAGCATAGCGAACATGCGAGGCTTGGGGATCACACCATGGAAACGGCTGGCACGGCGCGGCTGCGCCGTGGGCCTGGGCGCGTGGCTGGTGCTGGCGGGCGTGGCCCTGGCGGCGGCGCCGGCGCAGATGCTGGTGCGCTTCTCGCACGTGGTCGCGCCCGACACGCCCAAGGGCCAGATGGTCGAGCGCTTCCAGGCGCTGGTGGAACAGCGTTCGGGCGGGCGCATCCGCGTCGAGGTGTACCCCGATTCGCAGCTCTACGGCGACCACGACGAGATCGAGGCCCTGCAGCTAGGCGCCGTGGAGATGCTGGCGCCCTCGCTGTCCAAGTTCAGCGCCATGGGTGTCAATGGCTTCGAGGTGTTCGACCTGCCCTTCCTGTTCCAGGACCTGGGCCAGGTGCGCTGCGTGACGCGCGGCGCGATTGGCCGGCAGCTGTTGGACGACCTGTCACGCCACCGCATGGTGGGCCTGGGCTTTCTCGACAACGGCTTCAAGCAGATGAGCGCTGCCAAACCCCTGCAGGACATACGGGACTTCAAGGGCCTGCGCCTGCGCATCCAGGCCTCGCGCGTGGTGGCCGCGCAGATGCGCGCGCTGGGCGCACACCCGGTGGTGCTGCCCTTCGGCGAGACACAGCGCGCCCTGGCCTCGGGCGTGGTGGACGGCACGGAAAACCCGCTGTCCAACTTTCTGAGCCAGGGGCTCGCGCCGGTGCAGGCGGCCGTCACGCTGACCGACCATGGCTACCTGGGATATGCCGTGGTCGCCAACCCGCGCTTCTGGGCCCACCTGGCGCCGCAGGACCGCGCGCTGCTGCAGCAGGCCCTGGGCGAGGCACTGGAACAAGGCAACCGCCTGTCGGCCGAGCTGAACGCCCAGGCCCTGGCCACGCTGCGCCAGTCGCCGCAGGTGCGCGTGCATGCGCTCAACCCGGCACAGCGCGACGCCCTGCGCCAGGCCATGCAGCCGCTGTACGCCGACTTCCAGCGCCGCAGCGGCGCTGCGCTGCTGCAGCGGATTCAGGATGAATGCGCTCGCTGACGTGAAACACCCCCCTGTGTCGCTTCGCTCCTTCCCCCCCCGCTCTCGCAGCGCTGCACGCTGCAGGCAGGGGGACGCTCCCAGCGCGGCGGGCGGCCCTTGCGCGGGAGCCCTGGCTTGGCCGCGCCCGTGTCATGCGTTGCCGGTGGTGCATGCACCAAGGAAAACGGCTGCGTCCTAGCCTAAATCCTTGAAAACAAAAGGTTTTTAGCGACATTAGGGTTAACCCGACTGTTGAACGCCACAGTTGGCGGGCGCCGGGCTGCTTCGTATCCTCCAGCACCTCCCCGCAAAGGGGAAGCCGAGTGGCTGCGCGCCTGCGGGGTGCAGCAGCCACGGTTTCTACCCACCTTTCGAGACTTCGCCATGTCACAGACATCCGTGCGCAAACCCATTTACAAGTCCCTCTACGCCCAGGTGCTGTTCGCCGTCACCGTCGGCGTGCTGCTGGGCCACTTCTACCCCGAGATGGGCGCCCAGATGAAGCCCCTGGGTGACGGCTTCATCAAGCTGATCAAGATGATCATCGCCCCGATCATCTTCTGCACGGTGGTGGTGGGCATCGCCGGCATGGAAGACATGAAGAAGGTGGGCAAGACCGGGGGCCTGGCGCTGCTGTACTTCGAGATCGTCTCCACCCTGGCGCTCATCATCGGCCTGATCGTGGTCAACGTGCTGCAGCCGGGTTCGGGCATGCACATCGACCCCAGCTCGCTCGATACCAAGGGCATCGCTGCCTACACCGCGCCCGGCAAGATGCAGAGCACGGTGGACTTCCTGCTGGGCGTGATCCCTACCTCGGTGGTGGACGCCTTCGCCAAGGGTGAAATCCTGCAGGTGCTGCTGTTCTCGGTGCTGTTCGGCTTCGCGCTGCACAAGTTCGGCGGCCGCGGCACCATGGTGTTCGACTTCATCGAGAAGTTCTCGCACGTGCTGTTCGACATCGTCGGCATCATCATGAAGGTCGCCCCCATCGGTGCCTTCGGCGCCATGGCCTTCACCATCGGCAAGTACGGCGTGAGCTCGCTGTTCTCGCTGGGCAAGCTGATGGGCGCGTTCTACCTGACCTGCCTGGTGTTCGTGTTCCTCGTGCTGGGCCTCATCAGCCGCCTGCATGGGTTTAGCATCTTCAAGTTCGTGCGCTACATCAAGGAAGAGCTGCTGATCGTTCTGGGCACGTCGTCGTCCGAATCGGTGCTGCCGCGCATGATGGAAAAGCTCGAAGTCCTTGGCGCACGCAAGTCCGTGGTGGGCCTGGTGATTCCTACCGGCTACTCGTTCAACCTGGACGGCACCTCGATCTACCTCACCATGGCCGCCGTCTTCATTGCCCAGGCCACGGACACCCCCATGACGATCACCCAGCAGCTCACGCTGCTGGCCGTACTGCTGCTGACTTCCAAGGGCGCGGCCGGCATCACCGGCAGCGGCTTCATCGTGCTGGCGGCCACGCTGTCGGCCGTGGGCGGCATTCCGGTGGCGGGCCTGGCGCTGATCCTGGGCATCGACCGCTTCATGTCCGAAGCGCGTGCGCTGACCAACCTGGTGGGCAACGGCGTGGCCACGCTGGTGGTGGCCAAGTGGACTGGCGACCTCGACATGCAGCGCCTGCACGACGGCCTGGACCACCCCGCGCCACAGGAAGCGGACGAACCCGAAGCCATTCTGGACCTGCACGAAGACCACATGGCCACCTCGCGGTCGGCAGCCTGACGGCCAGCCCGGGCGCCGCTTTCGCGGCGGCGCCCTCTCCTTCATCGCCTTCCTTCAGCGCCCCGTGGCAGGCGCTGGTCAGGTGGCAGCAGCCACCAGACGCTGGGTATACGGGTGCTGCGGCGCGTCGAGCACCTGGCCCACGCGGCCGCTTTCCAGCACCTCGCCGTCCTTCATCACCAGCACCTCGTGCGCCATGGCGCGGATGACCTGAACGTCATGCGTGATGAGCAGGTAGCTCAAGCCCTTTTCCTTCTGCAGGCGCTGCAGCAGGCCCAGCACCTGCTGCTGGATGGTGACATCGAGCGCGCTGGTGGGCTCATCGAGCACCAGCACGCGCGGCTGCACGATGAGCGCGCGCGCCACCGCCAGGCGCTGGCGCTGGCCCCCCGAGAATTCATGCGGATAGCGCGCCAGCAGCCCAGGGAACTGGTCCTCGGTCAGGCCCACCTCGGCCAATACGGCTTCGACACGCTCACGCCGGGCGGCTGCGTCGAGCGCGGGCTCGTGCACCTTGAGGCCCTCGCCCACGATCTCTTCCACCGTCAGGCGCGGCGAGAGCGAGGAGAACGGGTCCTGGAACACCACCTGCACCTGGCGGCGCAGCTGCTGGTTGGCCGGCGTGTTGCGCGTGGCGGGCTGCTGCCAGCCCTGCCCCGCCACCGCCAGCTCGCCGCCGTGCGGCAGCAGGCCCAGGATGGCCTGCGCCAGCGTGGACTTGCCCGAGCCCGATTCGCCCACTATGCCCAAGGTGCGGCCCGGCGGCAGTTGCAGCGTGGCGCCGTGCACGGCAACGAACTCGCCCTTCTTGAACCAGCCGCGCACGCCGGGCAGCGGCGTGGGGTAGACCACGCGCAGGTTCTGCGCCTGGACCACGGGGGCGGTGCCTGCGGGCGGTTCGTCCTCGGCCACATCGCGCCGCGGCTGGCTGGCGATGAGGCGCTGGGTATAGGGGTGCTGCGGCGCACGGAACACCTCGTCCACGCGCCCCTGCTCCACCAGCACGCCCTGCTCCATCACAGCCACGCGGTCGGCAAAGCGGCGCACCAGGTTCAGGTCGTGCGTGATGAGCAGCACGGCCATGCCGCTGCTGCGCTGCAGGTCGGAGAGCAGGTCCAGGATCTGGCCGCGCAGCGTGACGTCGAGCGCCGTGGTGGGCTCGTCGGCCAGCAGCAGCGCGGGCTCGCTGGCCAGGGCCATGGCGATCATGGCGCGCTGGCGCTGGCCGCCGCTGAGCTGGTGCGGGTAGGCACCGGCGCGGCGCTGCGGCTCGGGGATGCCGGTTTTTGCTAGCAATTCAATAGCTGCTTGCGCAGACTGCGCGGGCGTCAAGGCCTTTTTCAGCTGCAAAACCTCGGCGATCTGCTGGCCGATGGTCATCAGCGGGTTCAGCGCCGTCATGGGCTCCTGGAACACCATGGCGATCTCGTCGCCGCGCACGCCGCGCATTTCGCGCTCCGATAAAGAGAGCAGGTCGCGCCCGCGCAGCAAGGCCTGGCCGGTGATTGCTGCCTCACCCGCGAGGCGCAGCAGGCTGAGCGCCGTGATGGTCTTGCCCGAGCCGGATTCGCCCACCAGCGCCAGCTTCTCGCCCGGCGCGATGTCAAAGCCCACGCCGCGCACCACCTCCTTGGCGCCAAAGCGCACCGACAGGTCGCGCACCTGCAGCAGCGGCATGCTGGCGGCCGAGCCGCCGCCGGGCGCGCTTCCGACGGCGGCGAGAGCCCCCTCGGGGGGCAGCGAGGACACGCCAGTGCCGAGCGTGGGGGCCATCATCGGTCGGCCTTTCGGGGGTCCAAGGCATCGCGCAGCGCGTCGCCCATGAAAGTCAGCAGCAGCAGCGTGACCACCAGCACGGCAAAGGTGGACAGCGAGATCCACCAGGCGTCGATGCTGTTCTTGCCCTGGCTCAGCAACTCGCCCAGCGACGGCGTGCCCGGCGGCACGCCCAGGCCCAGGAAGTCGAGCGAGGTCAGCGCGAGGATGGCCGCGCTCATGCGAAACGGCAAAAAGGTGACAACGGGCGTGAGGCTGTTGGGCAGAATGTGGCGCCAGATGATCTGCGCATTGCCCACGCCAAGCGCGCGCGCGGCCTTCACGTAGTCGAGCTGGCGGTTGCGCAGGAACTCGGCGCGCACGTAGTCTGACAGGCCCATCCAGCCGAACAGGCTGAGCAGAATCAGCAGCAGCGAAATGCTGGGCGCAAACACCGCACTGAAGATGATGAGCAGGTACAGCTCGGGCATGGAGCCCCAGATTTCGATGAAGCGCTGGAAGGCCAGGTCCGTCTTGCCGCCAAAGAAGCCCTGGATAGCCCCGGTGGCCACGCCCAGCACCACGCCCGTGACCGTGAGCGCCAGGCCAAACAGCACGCTCACGCGGAAGCCGTAAAGCAGCTGCGCCAGCAGGTCGCGCCCCCGGTCGTCCGTGCCCAGCCAGTTGTCCTGCGTGGGCGCCGACGGGTTGGGCGCCTTGGCAAAGTAATTGAGCGTGTTGGGCCCATAGGTGTTCAAGGTGTAGAGCGCCCAGTTGCCGCCCTGGCTCAGCCGCTGCTGGATGAACGGGTCCAGGTAGTCGGTGGGGGTCTCGAAGTCGCCGCCGAAGGTGGTTTCGGGGTAGTCCTTGAGCATGGGGAAGTAGGTCTGCCCCTCGTAGCGCACGATGAGCGGGCGGTCGTTGCTGATCAGCTCGGCGCACAGGCTGATGAGCACCAGCGTGCTGAAGACCAGCAGGCTCCAGTAGCCCAGGCGGTTGCGCTTGAAGCGCAGCCAGGCGCGGCGGGAGGGGGAAAGCGATGCCGGGGAAGAAGCAGTGCTCATGCCGTGGGGTCGGTCAATCGAACTTCACGCGCGGGTCCACCCACACGTAGCAGAGGTCGCTGATGAGCTTGGTCACCAGCCCGATCAGGGTGAATAGGTAGAGCGTGCCCAGCACCACGGGGTAGTCGCGCCGGATCACGCTTTCGTAGCTCAGCAGGCCCAGGCCGTCGAGCGAGAACAGCGTCTCGATGAGCAGTGAGCCCGCGAAGAACGCACCGATGAAGGCCGCCGGAAAGCCGGTGACGATAGGGATGAGCGCGTTGCGGAATACATGCTTCCACAGCACCTGGCGCTCACTCAAGCCTTTCGCGCGCGCCGTGAGCACGTACTGCTTGCGGATTTCTTCCAGGAAGGCGTTCTTGGTGAGCATGGCCGTCACCGCGAAGCTGCCCAGCACCATGGCCGTGACCGGCAGCGTGATGTGCCACAGGTAGTCCACGATGCGCGCACCCCAGGACAGCTCGTCCCAGTTCGGCGAGGTCAGCCCGCGCAGCGGGAACCACTGCAGCTGCCCGCCGAAGATGACCAGCAGCGCCACGCCGAGCACGAAGCCCGGAATGGCGTAGCCCACCAGGATGAGCAGCGTGGTCACCAGGTCAAAGCGCGAGCCGGCCCGCACCGCCTTGGCCACGCCCAGGGGCACGGCCACGAGGTAGCTGATGAAGAAGGTCCACAGCCCCAGGCTGATGGAGACGGGGAGCTTCTCTTTGACCAGCGTCCACACGTCCTTGTTCTGGAAAAAGCTCTTGCCCAGGTCGAAGCGCGCGAACTGGCCCAGCATCTGCACGAAGCGCTCGTGCGCCGGCTTGTCGAAGCCGTACAGCGCCTTGATCTGCTCCAGGCGTTTGGGGTCCACGCCCTGGTCGCCCCGGTAGGCCATGCCGCCGCTTTCCACACCGGCCTTGCCAGCGGCGGTGCGGGCTTCGGCCAGGTACTGCTCCACCGGGCCGCCAGGCACGAATTGGATGACCGCGAAGGTGAGAAGCAACACCCCGAGCAGCGTGGGAAGCATCAACAGCAGGCGTTTGGCGATGTAGGCGAGCATGTCAGAGATCCATGGCACTGCGCACCACGCGCAATGCATCAAACCAGCACGGCCCAAGCGCGGGACGCCGCGCAAGGGCCTGGGCCGGCCGCGCCGCCCCGCCGCGCTGGCGGCGTCCCCCTGCCTGCGGCGCGCAGCGCTGCGAGAGCGGGGGGAAGCGGCGCAGGCGCTCAGGGGGGTGCTTTTTCATTTTTTCCACCAGGAGAACATCAGCCATTCCTCGGCCTTGGCGTACGGTGGCATGGGCTCCTTGTAGGCCAGGCGCTGCTGGTTGTAGACCACGCGGTGCGAGGCCAGCGTCCACTGCGGGATGAGGTAGTGGCTGTGCATGATGACCCGGTCCAGCGCGCGGCAGGCGGGCAGCATTTCGGCTTCGCTTTTGGCGCGGGTGAGTGCCGTCACGAGTGCGTCCACGGCCGGGCTGTTCACGCCCGAGTGGTTGCTGGAGCCCTCCACCTTCAGCCCCTGGCTGCCGAACAGCTCCTTCATCGCCTGCCCAGGGTTGTAGGTGCCCGGGTAAGCCAGGCTGATCATGTCGTAGTCGAACTTGTCCATGCGCTGCAGGTACAGCGCGAAGTCCACCGAGGTGAAGCGCAGCGTGATGCCGAGCTTTTCCAGGTTGCGTATCCAGGGCGTGACGGTGCGCACGCCGCCTTCCTTGCTGTCCAGGAATTCGATCACCATGGCCTTGCCTTCGGCGTTGCGCAGCGCGCCGTCGCGGTAGGTCCAGCCCGCGTCGGCCAGCAGCTGGCGCGCGCGGCGCAGGTTGTCGCGCAGCGAATGGCCTTCGCCTTCGGTCGTGGGCGGGGTGTACATGGGGCCGAACACGGCCTCGGGCACCTTGCCGCGCCAGGGCTCCAGCAGGGCCCGTTCCTCGGGGCTGGGCGTACCCGTGGCCTCGCAGCGGGTGTTGCCGAACAGGTCCTTCACGCGCGGGTAGCCGCCGTAGAACATCTGGCGGTTCATCCATTCGTAGTCGATGGCCAGGCCCAGGGCCTCGCGCACGCGCACGTCCTGCAGCAGCGGGCGGCGGGTGTTGAGCACGTAGCTCTGGAAGCCGGCCGGCAGGCGGTGCTTCATGTCCTTCTTGGTCAGCACGCCCTGCTTGAAGAGCTTGCCGTCGATGCGGCGGGCCCAGTCGCCCGCCGAATAGATGGTCATGAAGTCGAACTCGCCGGCCTTCATGGCCTCGAGCCGCGCGGTGTTGTCCTTGTAGATCTTGACCGTGATGCGGTCGAAGTTGTAGGAACCCTTGCTCACGTTGAGGTCGCGGCCCCAGTACTGCGGGTCGCGCTGGTAGGTGATGTCGCGGCCGAACTTCACGTCGCCGATGCGGTAGGGGCCGCTGCCGATGGGCGTGTCGGTCACGATCTCGTCGAAGCGCTTGGCCTTGCCATCGGGTCCGCGCCCCCAGGCGCGGCTGAACACCGGCAGGCTGCCCACGGTGAGCGGCAGCTCGCGGTTGGGCTGCTTGAAGCGAAAACGCACGGTGCGCTTGTCCAGCACGTCGGCACCGGCCACCTCCTGCAGCAGCGTGGCGTAGCTGGGCGAGGCGTGCGGGCCGATGAGGGTTTCGTAGCTGTGCTTCACGTCGGCGGCTTCCACCGCGTCGCCGTTGTGGAACCGGGCCTCGGCGCGCAGCCGGAAGGTGGCGCTGAGCCGGTCGTCGGCCACCTGCACATCCTCGGCCAGCAGGCCATAGCCCGAGGCGGTTTCGTCCATGGAGCCGGTGAGCAGGGTCTCGAACAGCAGGTCGCCCAGGTAGGCCGGCACCGAGCCCTTCATGGTGAACGGGTTGTACTTGTCGAAGGTGGAGGTGCGCTGGTTGCTCACCATGCGCAGCTCGCCGCCCTTGGGCGCCTCGGGATTGACGTAGTCGAAGTGCGCGAACCCGGCGGGATATTTGAGGTCGCCCCACAGCGCATAGCCGTGGGCTGCCCAGGCCGGAGCCATGCACGCCATCAGCAGAAAAGTGATCCAGAACCGCATGCGACAATTCTGCACTACGTCGGCGGCGCCCACGGGCTGGCAGCGGGAGTTTCCCCGGCCCGGCGCACGCCGTTTCCCCCGCATTCCCCCAGGAGAACAACAATGGGTTTTCTGACCGGCAAGAAGCTGCTCATCACGGGCGTCCTGTCCAACCGTTCCATCGCCTACGGCATCGCCAAGGCCTGCCACGCGCAGGGCGCCGAGCTGGCCTTCAGCTACGTGGGTGAGCGCTTCAAGGACCGCATCACCGAATTCGCCGCCGATTTCAACTCGACGCTGGTGTTCGACTGCGATGTGGCCGATGACGCGCAGATCGAAGCCATGTTCAAGGGCCTGGGCGACGCCTGGGGCAAGTTCGACGGCTTCGTGCACAGCATCGGCTTCGCGCCCCGCGAGGCGATTGCCGGCAACTTCCTCGACGGCCTGTCGCGCGAAAGCTTCCGCATCGCGCAGGACATCAGTGCCTACAGCTTCCCGGCCATGGCCAAGGCGGCCCTGCCCTACCTGAACGACAAGTCGTCGCTGCTGACGCTGTCGTACCTGGGCGCGCTGCGCTCCATCCCCAACTACAACACCATGGGCCTGGCCAAGGCCAGCCTGGAAGCCAGCGTGCGCTACCTGGCCGAGGCCGTGGGCCGCACCGAGGACGGCCGCGCCATCCGCGCCAACGGCATCAGCGCCGGCCCCATCAAGACGCTGGCCGCCAGCGGCATCAAGGACTTCGGCAAGCTGCTCTCGCGCGTGGCCGATGCCTCGCCCCTGCGCCGCAATGTGACCATCGAGGACGTGGGCAACGTGGCGGCCTTCCTGCTGTCCGACCTAGCCTCGGGCGTCACGGCCGAGATCACCTACGTGGACGGCGGGTTCAGCCAGACGGCCGGCCTGTCGGCCGACCAGGTCTGAAACACTCCGGTTTGTAATGAAAATGGCCTCCAGCGCTCTCCCATCAAGCGCTGGCAGCTCCGTTTTCAATAGCACCCTGCACCGCAGGAGCTGCCTGGCCCTGCTGGCATTGGCCGCCCTGCCCGGCCAGGCACCGGCGGCCGACGCCCCGGCGCTGCTGCTGGCCCAGGTGTACCGCCCCGGCACGCCGCTCGACGGCTACTGGGTGAGCGAGAAGTACGACGGCGTGCGCGGCTATTGGGACGGCCGCACGCTGCGCACGCGCGGCGGCACCACCGTGGCGGCCCCGGCCTGGTTCACGGCCGGCTGGCCCGCCACGCCCATGGATGGCGAACTGTGGGCTGGGCGCGGGCGCTTCGGCCACGCCCAGTCCACCACCCGCCAGCAGCAGGCCGACGAGGCCGCCTGGCGGCAGATGCGCTTCATGGTGTTCGACCTGCCCCGCCACGCCGGCCCCTTCGACGAGCGACTGCCCCCCCTGCAGGCCCTGGCGGAGCGCCTGGACCAACCCTGGGTGCAGGCCGTGCCGCAGCAGCGCGTGGCATCGCAGGCCGCACTGCAGGCCCTGCTGCGCGGCACGGTGCGCGCCGGCGGCGAGGGGCTCATGTTGCACCGCGGCGCCTCGCCTTACCGCGCGGGGCGCAGCGACGACCTGCTCAAGCTGAAGGAACACGAGGACGCCGAGGCGCGCGTGCTGGCCCACCTGCCCGGCAAGGGCCGCCACGCGGGCCGCATGGGCGCGTTGGTGGTGGAGATGCCTACCGGCCAGCGCTTCCGGCTGGGCGCGGGCTTCAGCGACGCCGACCGCACCGAGCCGCCCGCCGTGGGCAGCTGGGTCACCTACCGCTTCCGCGGCACGCACGGCGGCGGCCTGCCGCGCTTTGCCAGCTTCGTGCGGGTGCACGAGGACATGGCGGCCTTCTGACGCCGCACCGAATGCTACATATTCAGTAGCATTCAGCGCTTGCTCTGCAAGCGCAATCGGCCCATTTCATGCAAAAAAACAGGCCCCTCACGGGGCCTGCCTGGGTTTGGTGCCAGTCGCCCGGCACGGGTCAGACGTTGCGTCCGAACGGCCCGTCGTCACCCACCTGCACCAGGTTGTCCGCCGTCGCCAATGGCTTGGGCGCGCCCTTGCGCGAGCGGCCGTCGGCCACGCAGTCGGCGTAGTAGCGCACCTTGCCGCTCTCGTCCTCCACCTCCACCAGGCCGTGGATGTCGGTCTCGAAGCCGGGGCAGAGCTTGGCGAATTCACGCGCGAACTTGAGGTAGTCCACGATCTTCTTGTTGAAGACTTCACCCGGAATCAGCAGCGGAATGCCGGGCGGGTACGGCGTGACCAGGCCCACGGTGATGCGGCCTTCCAGGTGGTCGATTTCCACGCGCTCGGTCTGGCGGTGCGCGATGTGCGCGTAAGCATCCGAGGGCTTCATGGCGGGCGTCAGGTCCGAGAGGTACATCTCGGTCGTCAGGCGCGCGATGTCGTACTTGGCGTACATCTCGTGCACGTGCTGGCACAGGTCCTTCAGGCCCATGCGCTCGTAGCGCTTGTGCTGCTGGCAGAACTCCGGAAGGATGCGCCACATGGGCTGGTTCTTCTCGTAGTCGTCCTTGAACTGCTGCAGCGCCGTGAGCAGCGTGTTCCAGCGGCCCTTGGTGATGCCGATGGTGAACATGATGAAGAAGCTGTACAGGCCGGTCTTCTCCACCACCACGCCGTGCTCGGCCAGGTACTTGGTGACGATGGACGCAGGGATGCCGGTCTTGTCGAACTTGCCGTCCAGGTTCAGGCCGGGCGTGACGATGGTCGACTTGATCGGGTCCAGCATGTTGAAGCCGTCGGCCAGCTGGCCGAAACCGTGCCACTTGCTGCCGTTCTTCTTGCTCTTGGCATCGCTGCGGATGATCCAGTCCTCGGCGCGGCCCAGGCCTTCATCGACCAGCTTGTCGGGGCCCCACACCTTGAACCACCAGTCGTTCTTGCCGAAGTCGTCTTCCACCTGGCGCATGGCGCGGCGGAAGTCCAGCGCTTCGAGCAGGCTCTCTTCCACCAGCGCGGTGCCGCCGGGCGGCTCCATCATGGCGGCGGCCACGTCGCAGCTGGCGATGATGCTGTACTGCGGCGAGGTCGAGGTGTGCATCAGGTAGGCCTCGTTGAAGAGGTGCCTGTCGAGCTTGGCGGTCTGCGAGTCCTGCACCAGCACATGGCTGGCCTGGCTGATGCCGGCCAGCAGCTTGTGGATGGATTGCGTGGCGTAGGTGACCGAATGCTTGGGGCGCGTGCGCTTCTTGCCCATGGCATGGTATGTGCCGTAGAACGGATGGAAGGCGGCGTGCGGCAGCCAGGCTTCGTCGAAGTGCAGGTTGTCGACGTAGCCGTCGAGCATGCCCTTGATGGTCTCGGTGTTGTAAAGCACCCCGTCGTAGGTGGACTGCGTGAGCGTGAGCACGCGCGGCTTGACCTTCTTGGCGTCCACGCCCTTGAGCAGCGGGTTGGCCTTGATCTTGGCCTGGATGGCGGTGGGCTCGAATTCGCTTTGCGGGATGGGTCCGATGATGCCGAAGTGGTTGCGCGTGGGCTTCATGAACACGGGGATGGCCCCGGTCATGATGATGCTGTGCAGGATGGACTTGTGGCAGTTGCGGTCCACCACCACCACATCGCCCGGGGCCACGGTGTGGTGCCACACCATCTTGTTGGACGTGGACGTGCCATTGGTCACGAAGAAGCAGTGGTCGGCGTTGAAGATGCGCGCCGCGTTGCGCTCGCTCTCGCCGATGGCGCCGTTGTGGTCCAGCAGCTGGCCCAGCTCCTCCACTGCATTGCACACGTCGGCGCGCAGCATGTTCTCGCCGTAGAACTGGTGGTACATCTGGCCCACGGGGCTCTTGAGGAACGCCACGCCGCCCGAATGGCCGGGGCAGTGCCAGGAATAGGAACCGTCCTCGGCGTAGTCCAGCAGCGCCTTGAAGAACGGCGGCTGCACGCCCTCCAGGTAGCTCTTGGCCTCGCGGATGATGTGGCGCGCCACGAACTCGGGCGTGTCCTCGAACATGTGGATGAAGCCGTGCAGCTCGCGCAGGATGTCGTTGGGCAGGTGGCGGCTGGTCTTGGTTTCGCCGTGCACATAGATGGGCACTTCGGCGTTCTTGCGGCGCACTTCCTCGATGAAGGTGCGCAGGCTCAGCACGGCGGGGTCCAGGTCCGGGCCGGGCGAGAACTCCTCGTCGTCGATGGACAGGATGAAGGCGCTGGCGCGGCTCTGCTGCTGGGCGAACTGGCTCAGGTCGCCATAGCTGGTCACACCCACGACTTCAAAACCCTCGGACTCGATGGCCTGCGCCAGCGCCCGGATGCCCAGCCCCGAAGTGTTCTCGGAACGGTAGTCTTCGTCGATGATGATGATGGGGAAACGAAACTTCATGCGCAGCCTCCGTGCTACCGTGCCCTGCCGGCCAAAAAACGAAACAGGCGCGAAGTGTAAGGAATAACGTGGACGGGCCTTTGAACGGGGCTTCTTTTGACCCAGAATGTGGCGCACTAAATACAAACCCTTGTGGAGGTTTTTATGGAGGAATCCACCATCTGGTGGTTGATGGCGGGCGTCACCGTGGCGGTGGAGCTGATGACGGGCACGTTCTACCTGCTCATGCTGGCGCTGGGCCTGGCAGCGGCCGCCATTGCCGCCCACCTGGGTGTTCCCACGGCGCTGCAGATCGTCACCGCCGCCGTCGTGGGAGGCGGCGCGGTGGTGGCTTGGCACACGGTGCGCCGCAAGCGCCCGGGCGATCCTTCGGCCCGGGCTGACCGCAGCGTCAACCTCGACGTGGGCGAGACCGTGCAGATCGACGGCTGGAACCCCGACGGCACCGCCACCGTGAAATACCGGGGCGCCACCTGGACGGCCATCCACCGCCCGGGTGTCACGCCATCCACCGGCATGCACCGGGTGGCCGAGCTGGTCGGCAACCGCCTGCTGGTCGATCCCCTCTGAATTCCTGCCATATCCCAAGAAAGGCTTCCCATGGAAATCGCCATCGTCCTGTTTGTCATCGCCGTGATCTTCATCGCACGCTCCGTCAAGGTCGTGCCCCAGCAGAACGCCTGGGTCAAGGAGCGCCTGGGCAAATACGCGGGCACGCTCACCCCCGGCCTGAACTTCCTCGTGCCCTTCGTCGACCGCGTGGCCTACAAGCACAGCCTCAAGGAAATCCCGCTCGACGTGCCCAGCCAGATCTGCATCACGCGCGACAACACGCAGCTGCAGGTGGACGGCATCCTGTACTTCCAGGTGACGGACCCGATGCGCGCCAGCTACGGCTCCAGCAACTACATCATGGCCGTCACCCAGCTGGCGCAGACCTCGCTGCGCAGCGTGATCGGCAAGCTTGAACTCGACAAGACCTTCGAGGAGCGCGACATCATCAACGCCCAGGTGGTGCAGGCCATCGACGAGGCGGCGCTCAACTGGGGCGTGAAGGTGCTGCGCTACGAGATCAAGGACCTGACGCCGCCGAAGGAGATCCTGCATGCCATGCAGGCGCAGATCACCGCCGAGCGTGAAAAGCGTGCCTTGATCGCCGCATCAGAGGGCCGCCGCCAGGAACAGATCAACATCGCCACCGGCGAACGCGAAGCCTTCATCGCCCGCTCGGAGGGTGAAAAGCAGGCCGTCATCAACAAGGCCCTGGGCGAGGCCGAATCCATCCGCGCCGTGGCCCAGGCCACGGCCGAGGCCATTGAGCGCGTGGCCACCGCCATCCGCCAGCCGGGCGGCGAACAGGCCGTGCAGCTCAAGGTGGCCGAACGGGCCGTGGACGCCTACGGCAAGGTGGCGTCTGACGCCACCACGACGCTCATCGTGCCCAGCAACATGACCGAGGTGTCAGCGCTGATCGGCTCGGCGATGAAGATGGTGCAGACCACGGCCCGCCCCGCCAACTAAATTGCGCCGGGACGACAACGAGGCAGAAAACACCCGAAAGCACTGCTACAATAGCGGGCTTCGGAGAGGTGGATGAGCGGTTTAAGTCGCACGCCTGGAAAGCGTGTGTGGGCTAATCCCCACCGCGGGTTCGAATCCCGCCCTCTCCGCCAGATAGCTTGTATTCATGCGGGTTTCAAGAGATTTTTTATTTCTACCCACGTTTTTACCCACAGCAACTTTTCTAAAGTTGCGACAAGAAAGAAGCCCGGTGTACCGGGCTTTTTTTTCGTTTGGTGAGCGCAGAAGCGCGGTACGTGGAGCGATGACCGCCTGGTTTGCCCCTTGCCCTAGCCACGGGCGGGCGAAGCCCGCCGTGGCGTTTGCGCGGGCTGAGGGAGCCCCCTTGGGGGGCGGACGGGCAGGCCGCGCGGGCCAAAGCCGCGTAGCGGCGAGGCCCCAGAGGGCGGGCGGGGGCTGGCACCATGCTTGGCCGCAGGCCACTGGCTACATTGCTGCGCGAAGCGCCTGGCCAGAACCCCGAACTATGCACACCGCTGGCTGGAGCGGAGGCCACTTTGCATAAGGCCTGTTTCATAAACCCGCGAGGGCGCGCAGCGGTGCGGGGCACCAAGCGGAGCTTTAGCGCAGCGACTGCACCGCACTTTGTGAAATGGGGCCTTATGTAAAAGCGCAGCGGGTGGCCGCAGCGGGGGTGCTGCACCATGAATCGCCGCCCTCCGGCGGCGCTGGTCAACACTCCGCGTGCACGGGCATGGCGGCTTGCCGCCTTGGCCGCTGACTGGAACCCCGGCCTGTGCACTGGGCACCAGCGGTGATGCCTGGCGGCCACCAAGCGAAGCGACTGGCGGCCGGGCATGGCCGCGCTGCTCGGTATGGTGACGCGACAGCCTTGTGTGGCTTGGCAATGGCGGCGTGCCGCCTTTGCCACTGGATGGAAACCCCGCGGGTCGTATTGGGCGCAAGCGGTGGTGCCGGGTGCGCAGCCCCTCAGCGCGAAGCGCGGCCCTTTGGGCTGCGCAGCCGGCACGACCGCGCTGTGTGATGGGGGCGCGCGAAGCTTGGTGGTCCATGGCCATGGCGGCCCGCCGCCGTGGCCACTGGCTGAGAACTACGCCCTTCGATCAGGCACGAAGCGGTGATGCTGTGCGCAGCGTCGTGCAGCGCGAAGCGCAGCTCTGCAGGCGCTGCGCATGGCATGACCGCGCTGGTGCAAAGGACATCCGCCCGGCATCTCAGACTGCGCATTCGCCACCATCACCCGCCGATCTTGCTTGCGAGGAATGCAAATGCGAGCACCTGCAGCAGCAACAGCGCGCCACCGCCCCAGATAAAACGCTTGAGCCAGTGCAAATTGAGCGCCTTGATGGTGTTGCGCAATGCAGTTTCGCTCTGCGCCAATGCTGCCTGGAGGGAAGCGTCGCGCTCTTCTCGCGCCTTGCATTCAGCTGCCAAGCTGCGCGTGGTATGGGCAATCAGATCATTAAGCTGACTTAGACCAGCGCCCAGTTTTGCGTGGGATTGACGCAATGACGCATCTAAGCTTTGACTACGCTGCGCGGCAACATCTTTTTGGTGTGTGATCTCTGCGCCGAACAAAACCATCTGGCGGGCATTTTCTGTAGCCAGATTCTGCAGTTCAGCTTCCACGCGCCTGAGTTCGTTACCGATGCGAGCTGAATGCGCTTGCTGCTCCTCGTTGGCGCTGCTCACCCGATCAAGTTGTTGGCGAATAGGGTCAAGCTCGTCCCGAACGACAGTAGGGGCCTGCGCCAACTGATCAATCCGTTCCTGCAGCTCCTGGTATTGCTGGTCGATGGTTTCAGAAAACGAATGCAGCCAGCCCTGCAATGCCTCCTTGTCCGCAGCATCTACCTGACCGAGCCTTTGCGCGATGGGTTGCAGCAGCGCCGAGTCGCGCTGAGTGCGCAGGTGTTGCAACAACTCGGCCATGGACCGCTGGACGTCCTGTAGTTGCTCGTTGGTTGCCTGGTGGTTTGCATCGATTTTTTGTGCATGCGTCAGGTTGGCCGCAGCCAGATCGTTGCAGACCGCGCTCAGCGCGAGGTTGACCTGGGAAATATCGCGGATGTAACCAATGGACTCCACCACGCTCCTGGCAAAATCACCCGAGTGCCACAGGCGCGTCAACCAGCCACCGTCTGCGATGTTGCCCGCCGCCTCCAAGGATTTCTCGCTGCCATCAATAGCCGTGCGCGCCTTGTCGGCCAACGCCTTCAGGTCGATGCTGCTGCCCTTTTTGCGGAGTTTTGCCGGCAAAAAATCCTTGGCGGTTTCCTGCGTGAGAGGAACGATGTTGGAACGCGCGTTTTTCATGCGCCCGCCTGACTCGATGCGCCCGGGCGGCCATCCAACAGCTTGCGGATCTGGGCAAGGTCCTGCGCTATCGTTTTCGTCGCGGCTGCACTGGCTTTGGCCGAGGCATCGGCACTGCGGTAGTGTTGGTCAACCGCATGCAACAGCGCCACGCTGCGCATGCGCGATTCAAACTCGGCCCGGAAGGCGGCGCCCGCGCCCTGCCAGGCGTGCAGGGTCCGGCGTTGCAATTGGTGGTCGTGCACCACACGCTTGACGATGATGGGCACCAACAGCCCCAGAGGGCCAGCCACCCAGAACGCGCCTGCGGTAATGGCGGTGTAACCCATACGTGACTTCGCCTGCTTCAGAAACTCTGTGCCAAATTCTCCGGGCGCGATGTCTCCGCTTTTGACGGCCCGACTGAGCTGAAGCGCGTCCACCAGCAGGTTGGCCAGCAGCGCAGCGCCAAAGGGGTCGATGGCGTCAACGGCCGTCATGGCGGCTGCAGCGGCACCGCGCGATGCGGCCCAACCTGCCGTTGTCTTGAGCTGACTGGCGGCCAGGCTTTGCTGCAATCGAGCGGCGAGTTCTTCTCGGGACAGCTTGCCCCGCGCAGCATTGGCCACATCTGTCATCAGTTGCGGGCCGATGGATGTGGCCAGCGCGATGGACGCGGCCAGCAAGGCGCCCTCGCCTGCGTTCCCCAGCGCGCTGGAGTCCGCGCCCACATAGTCGGGCAGCGCCCCATCGCGGATGCTGTGGGCGCCCTCCTGGGCCTCGGCGTAGGTCAGGGGCAATGATTCGGCGCCGCCCTGCGTGATGTGGTCGGCGTAGGCAATGGACTCCAGCGCCTGGGCTCTTGGCAGGTCGTTCGCGGCATAGGCCTGGGCGATGGCCTCGGCGTGCAGTTGCTGCGCCTGGGCGAGCTGGTCTGAGGGAACGATGATGGTTTGACCGGCGTATTTGGCGGCGATGGCATCACCATCGCCCACCAGTTGCGCGCCCGCCTGGTACGACTGCTGCGCGGACTCGTAGAACTTGGGGTTGAACTGCACACCATCCACGACGATGTCGGGCGAACCGAAGGCGGTGCTGCCCACGCGCACAGCGCTGGTGCCCAGGTCCTGGTGGTTTGCGTCAATGTTCAGGGACGCTGCGTGGTGCGCCTCGGCAAAATAGCCGGCCCCGCCATTTGCATTGTTGGCAATGACGTTGTGGGCAGCGTCGTAGGTGGGCGCGCCTGCGTTAAATGCCTGCTGGGCATGGTAGGCCTGTTGGCCCGCCAGTCCTGCGGCGTAAGCACCTGCGTCGGTACTGGCATCCTCATGCTGCCTGGTCGTGTGCATCTTTCGCCTCCCGAAATATGCGCTGTGTTTACGTCTTGTGACAACCGCAGAATACAAGATTGCAGGGCCAGAGCCAAATAAGACGGGGCTGGCGCACCTACAGCATCGATGGGTCCGAGCGCCGCGCAGCGGGCGCAGAAGCGGCCGCCACACGGCGCTTTGCTGCACCGCACGGCAAGCCTGTCTGTGGCGGATCAGGCAATCTGATGGGCAAAGGTAGTGGCCCCGCCCTGCTGCCTGGGTCCCCCTTTTTCCAGCAGCGATTTCGATCCAAACTGGTACCCCCTTTTGCACGCCACCCCATACAGAGTCTGCGCGGGCGTACGCGCAGTTTTTTTACCAATCTAAAAAAATTTTTAAAAAATTTTCCATACTCATCTCAAGACATTTGAAGAGCCGGCTCCCGGCCTTCCACATGCTTCCATGCGAAGCCACTCACGACCATCCATCCCCGGACAAGCGATGGTTCATACTCTGCTGCCAAATGTGCCGGTACACCCGCTGTGCCAGGCTCGCCTTGTCTTCCGGGGAGTACGGTGGCTCGGGCAGTGTTTGATAGATTTGGTCCAAAACAAACGTTTCCACCTCGGCCTGGGTCTGCTCTTTTTCTGTCCAGCGGTCCAGTGGGGCAATGACCGCCAGCACGCCCGCCAACAGATCCTTGCTGGCCTGTTTGATCCGTTCCCGATCCGTCTTTGACAGGCCCTCACGGTTTACAAGATCGAACAGCGCCAGCTGATCCTCACTGAGCCCCTCCGCAATGGCCCGGCTTTGCTCTGCCGTCAAGCTTTGCTCCAGGACCGCCAGCTTGGCGAAAGTGTCTTCCACCGTGGCCCGGTCTTTGTCCTGGTTGTAGGCTGCGATGATGTCCTGATAGGCCTTCTCGTAGTTCATCCGCAGCGGGTTGCGAGCCAGCATGTCCGCCAGTTTTTCTTCCACGATCTGCCGAATGTCTTCAATCGCCGTGGCCTTGCGCTTGACTCGTTTGGCGAACTCGTCACGCAGTTTTTCCATGTTGATCTGCGACAAGTCCACCGTCAGCCCACTGGCCTGATCGCTGCCCACGCCGTGGGTAGCAATGGCCGTGTTGACGATGCGGTGCAGCACCTTGAGCAACTCGCTGACATCGGCCGTGTCACGCCGTTCGCTCAGCTTCTTGTAGATGGCTTCCAGGTTGTCGTGGCGCTCGGCATAAACCAGCGCCGAGGGCTCCACCAGCAAAGCCTTGAAGCGGGCGATCACCACGCGGCACAAAATTTCGTAACGTCGCTTCGACTCATCGCTGGTGTAGACCGCATCCACCGCGTCGGCCAACAGCTGGATGCGGCCAAACCCTTTGGCGCCCAGCAAGGTTCCAGCATCAAAGCCCAGCCCCAGCAAATGCGCTTCCGTAACGGCAATGGCATCGGCCAAGGCGGCCACCCGCTCTTCCAGCGGTGCCACGATCTCGGCCGGCCCCCCGTCGTCGCCCAGGGCATATTGGGCCAGTGCCTCGCGCAGGCTTTTGAGCATGCCGTTGTAGTCCACGATCAGGCCAAAGTCTTTGCCGGGGTACACCCGGTTGGCGCGGGCAATGGCCTGCATCAGCGTGTGCGCCCGCATGGGCTTGTCGATGTAGAGCGTGGACAAGCACTCCACGTCAAAGCCGGTCAGCCACATGGCACACACCACTGCGATGCGAAACGGGTGCTTGGGGTTTTTGAACGCGGTTTCCACATCCACGCGCTGGCCGTCGGCCGTCTCAAACCCCAGCTTCATCACCGAGCGGTGGGGAATGATGTCAAAGCCCCAGCGCTTGAAGTCCGCCACCTCGTTTTGGGCTTCACTGATGATCAGCTCGATGATGGTGTCGTCCATCCACGCAGCCTTGGCCAGGAGCCGGTCGCGCTGGGCGTGCAGCACCTGGCGTGCTTCATCATCGGCGGCCACAGCAATGGCGGCCAGCTTAGCCTGAGCATCAGAGCGCACGGCGGCGGCCTTGACCCTCCACAATGGCCCGATCAGCTTGAGCATGCGGGCGCAGGTGATCTTGTCGATGCACACCAGCATGGCCTTGCCCGCTTCCCAGCGGGTGCTGCAATGCTCTACAAAGTCGCTGGCGATACGCTCCAGCCGTTCATCGGCGGTGATGACCTCGTAATCCTTGCCCAAGAGCTTTTCGAGCAAGGCGGTTTGATCCGGGTCCAGGTCGGCTGCATCCACCGCCGCCGCGATTTTTTCATTCAGGTCCAGCTTGGCCAGGCCCAGTTTCTCGCCCCGGTTCTCGTACACCAGCTTCACCGTGGCGCCGTCTTCTTCGCTGCGCTTGAAGTCGTAGCGCGATACATAGTCGCCAAAAATCCGTTTGGTCAGCTGGTCGTGCTTGAACAGAGGCGTGCCGGTGAAACCAATGAAGGCCGCGTTGGGTAATGCCATGCGCATGTTGCGGGCCAGCTTGCCCGACTGGGTGCGGTGGGCCTCGTCGGACACCACGATGATGTCGTCGCGCGCACTGTAGGGCTCATCGGGTGCCACGTCCTGGTTGAACTTGTGGATCAGGCTGAACACATAGCGGTGGTTTTCAGACAACAGGCGCTGCAGTTCGCGGCCAGAACCGGCCCGCGGGGTCTGCTCGTCCGCCACACCACAGCCCACAAAGGTCTTGTAGATCTGGCCGTCCAGGTCGTCCCGGTCGGTCATCAGCACAAAGGTGAAGTTGCCCGGCACGGTGCGCCGCACCTTCTCGGCAAAGAACGCCATGGAATACGACTTGCCACTCCCCTGGGTGTGCCACACCACGCCCAGGCGGCCCAGGTCGGGGTGGGCACGCTCGATGATCTGCAGGTATTGGGGCGGCGACGCCTCTGCAGCGATGGGGTATGCGCCTTGCGGCTCGTTGGCGGCCTTGTCCGTCTCGGCGTAGGGTAGCTCAATCGTGCGGTACTTGAGGCGCTTGGCCGTCGGGAATTCGCGCTTCAATGCCTCCTGGTGCACCACAGAAGCCACCGCCTGGTTTACCCCCAGCAACTGGTGGTTGCGCGCCACCACCTTGCGCACGGCGCCTGCCTTGCTGGCGTCAAACAAAATGAAGTTTTCCAGGATGTCGAGCAGGCGATCCTTGGCCAGCATGCCGTTGAGCAGCACCTCTGCGGCCACATTGCCCACATCGCTTTCGTGCAAGCGCTTCCATTCGCCAAAGTGCTCCCAGGTGCTGGTGATGGAGCCAAAGCGGGCGTTGTGCCCGTTGCTGACGATCAGGAAGGCGTTGTGGTGGAAGGCATGGGCCACCACGTTCTCGTCCATGTAGTCGCGCAGGTTGCCGTCAAACCCGGCGCGGATGTTTTTGTACACCGCCTTCAACTCGATGAACACCAGCGGCAAACCATTCACAAAACAGACCAGGTCGGCCCGGCGGTTGTAGTTGGGGGTGCGCAAGCCGGTGAGCTTGAGTTCGCGCACCACCAAAAAACGGTTGTTCGCAGGGTTGCGAAAGTCCACCACCGCCGCCTGTGCATGGATCAGCTGGCCCTGCGCATTGCGAAAGCTCACCCGCACCCCGTCGCGGATCAGCTTGTGAAAGGCCTGGTTGTGCTGCAACAGCGAGCGGGAAAAGTCGTGGTGCGTGAGCTGGGTGATGGCCTCTTCAATCGCTGGCGGCGGAAGCTGGGGGTTGAGCAGGCACAGTGCAGCGCGCAGGTCGCGCACCAGCACCGCCTCGCGCTCATGGGTGCGCCCCAGGGTGCCTGTGGGGCCAAAGGTTTCCTGGTTCCAGGCATACACGCTGTCCCAGCCCAGCATCTTCTCCAGATGCGCCGCAAAGGTGGCCTGCACCATGCGGTCTTCGCTGTTGATGTCGGTGTAGGCCATGACTTGTGCTCCCCAATTTCGTTTTGTTTATTCGAGTTGCTCGGCTGCCAACGCTTCGGCGGGTGTCATCGACCGCAGCTTGACGTTTAGCGCCAGGGCAATCGCTTTTGAGCGCCGATCAATAAACCGGTCGTAGTCGTCCGCATTGACCCCGTAGCGTTCTGCATCCTGGATCAGGTGCGTTTTGAGGGTGTCGTCCAGCGAGAGATTGGCCTTGGAAAACTTTTCCGTGTACTCGCTGGGTGCCTTCTTACCGATCCGGTGCTTGTTGGAATAGCCGTCAATCAGCGTGATGTTGGCGATCAGATTGGGCTGCTTGTCTTTGTCAACACTGGCCAAATACGCTTTGGGAAAGAAGTGGTGGTAATTGCGGCTGGTCGCAATCTTGAGATTGCTGTTGTCCAGAATCACAACCCCATTGGTATCGAACGACTTCGGTTGCTGATAGGCCAACAGACACAAGATTGCCTTGCAATAACCATTGCCAGCCGAAAACCAAGTTTCGGCAATTTTCTGGGGGGTCACCGAAAGCTCGCTGCTGGCATAGCTGGGTGCAGTGCCTTTGACGATGGCGTCCATCTTGTTGAAGTCTTCGCTCAATTTCGACTCGGTGCCGGAGTTGTAGCGCTCCGTCAGCCCAGCCCAGTAGTAAAACTGCTCCAACAGTTGCACCTGTTCAATGCTCGGCTTCTTGTTGCCGTTGGCGTGGAAGAAGTAAACCAGCGGCACCACCAGCGCCGGGTAGGGAACCAGTTGCGACACCGGCACCCGCAGCTCCGACCGAATGAAGTCAATGGCCATGAAAAGTGACGCCTTCATGGGCTCCCACTTCTCAATAAAGGCTTCGCGGCGAATTTTCAGAATGTCTTTGCTGCGCACCGCCCGCAGGGTAATGGCCGCCACGCACTGCATGATGATGGACTCAGGCAACGTCTCGAACTTGGCAGAAACCAAGCACTGTTTGTCGTCATCCGAGCCATCACGCAGCAGTTCGTACTTTTCAGCCAGGTCAAATTTCTTGGCCTCGTCATATGTCTTGGCCACCATGATCTCAAACACCGTCAACGACTTGCCGCCGGTATTGATGCGAGAGAACACCTCGCACGCCACCTCAATGGGGTAGTCCTTGATCGTGATCGTGGAAAAGTCGTAGTTGGTCAGCTTGTTCTTGTACGTCTCAATCAGCTTGAGAGTGTCGCGGTTGGGGAACTCATCCAGCAAATCGGTCACCTGGCTGGTCAGCACGCGGTGCACGGACACATAGCGCTTACCCTTCTGCTGCTCGGTCACCACGATCTGCTCATCGTTCTCCGGGTCATGGTCCAGATTGATGAAGATGTCGCGGTAATCCACCTCTTTGCCATCCTTGGTGATCCGTATGCCTTTGCGAATGGCGTAGAGCGAGGTAATGCGCTGTTGTCCATCCAGGATGTACTGCACATAGTCGCCCTTGTCAGTATCAGGCAGCTTGTGATTGCCAACTTCCTTGTAGCTGCGCAATTCCTCCTTGGTCTTCCAGAAAATGAAAGTACCAATCGGGAAGCCCTTGAGGATGGAGTCGATCAACTTGGCCGATTGCTCTTTCTCCCACACAAATTCGCGCTGGAACATGGGCAGCTTGATCTGGCCGCTGTCGATTTCCACGAAAAGCGCCTCGTACTTTTTGTTGTGGTTGTCTGGCTGAAGCAGAACCGGCTTGTCCGAGACGGTGGCAGGTGCTGTGGTGGTGCTGTCGTTCATTTGTTGGAGCTGGTTGTTCTAAACGGAAAGCTCGCCGCTCATCAGGCGTGGCAGCAGCAGGTCGCGGGCGGTGCGGAGTTTTTGGTTGGCGAAGCTTAAGGATTTCAGTTGTTCAACGATGGGCTGAATCACGCTGTCGAAATTGCTCAGCAGGCCAGGAGGCGGCAGCGGCACGGAATACGCTGTCATCTGCCTCCAATCGGCGCGAGGCATTTTGGAACCCTCTTTCATTTGCTGCGCAGTGACGGCGACAAACTCATCACTGGACATTGTCATCAGCACCAGGCCGTACAAAGTGTCATCGGCAGGGCGAACGACGATGGCATCCGACGATGCGACACCATCAACAAACGCAACGCCGACTTTGTGGAAGTAGGGTCGAATCTTGCCGAAGATGATTTCACCTGCTTTGAAGCGACTCTTGCTGCTAGTCACCTGTTCAACGGTACCCCACTCATTGAGTGAGATGGACCGACGGGGCATGTGTTCGAGGCCAATGTACGGCGTGTCTGGTTCCAGGGCTTCAGGCAAAACCATGTCCCGAATTTCACTGCACAGATCGCCTAGTGTCTTGCGCTCCCACCCCTGCGGCACGCCTTCCACGATGGGCGTGTGTTCATAGCCGGGGAAGCGCAGGCGGACGAACCATTCGCGGTAGAGCAGCCGGGCGGACTCTTCGAGCAGGGCCATGCGGCGGCGGTTGTTTTCGATCAGGTCGTCGTAGGTGGAGAGGATGTCGGCGATGCGCGTCTGAACAACACCGCTAGGTATCGGAACTTGAATAGTTTTGAGATCAGCGAGATTGATCACTTGCTGAACTGCGCCGCCTGTTCGCGTGAATAGTTCAGCGCGGCCTAGCGGGGACATCAAAAAATACATCACGAACAAGGAATTAACTTCGGGTCGAAGTGCGATCAACCCAACCTGTCGGGCGATGTTTGCGCCTTCGAGAGAAGCGGGCGCGATTGCAACTTCACCGGGATTGCCAACCAAAGAAATCAGCAACTCGCCACCGCGTAAAAGTGTTCGCTTATAGGTTTGAGATAGTTGTGGGCTTATGGTTCTAAGCGCATCAATTGCGATTCGCCCCTGAGATACATCACCACCCCGAATGAACGCGACACCGCCATCCACTTCGTCGCCAGGCTTAACGACGCCGTAAGTGATAGACCGCTCAGCTTCTGTCAATTCAGAAAGTGGAACCTTTTCCCAATGCACACTCATACGCTCGGCACCCCTGCGTCAGGAACTGAAGACGCGTTTACAACTGGATTGGTGTGATCTTTGGGAAAAATAGATAAAAACAGCCCGCAGCCCTTGTGGAACGTCCGCAAGCAGCTATCAAAAACATAGCAATCAGCAGCCCTCATACCCCCAACTCCTCAAAGTTAGTCTGTATCTTCGCCGCCAAGTCCACCGCCTCGCGGTTCAAGTCCGCCAGCTCCAGGTGGATGTCGCGCAGGGTTTGCTCAAAGTCGAAGTCTTCATCTACCTCGGCGGGTGCCACGCCGACAAAGCGGCCCGGGGTCAAGCTCCAGTCGGCGGCTTCGATCTCGGCACGGGTGACGACCTTGCACAGGCCGGGCACGTCGGCCATTGCAGCCTGGGGGAAGCGGTCTTGCAGCCAGACGACCTGGCGGTGCAGGTAGGCACATTCTTTGAGCTGTTCGACGGCGGATTTGCGCTGCTCATCGAGCTGCTTGATGAGCTTGTTGATGGCGCGGCGGTCGTGGAACCCAGCGGCCTCCTCTTGGGTGGCCAGCTCTTGCACCAGCTGTGCCGCGCGGGCGGCCAGTTTGTAGAGCAGGTCGATCTGCTTGACGAGGCCCCGGGCGGATTCGGCCAGGGGGTCGAAGGCTTGGCGGGCGGTGTGCTGGGCCTTGTTGGTTTGCGGTGGCTTGGCAATGTGCTGGCAGTAGGCGGCCAGCCCCGTGACCAAGGCGGTGCGGTCTGCGGCATAGGCGGTGGCGGCGCTGGCCCACTCCGCCAGGGCGTCGGCCAGACCCTGGCGCTTTTCCTGCGGCAGGGCCTCGATGCTCTGCACGCTGGCCATGAATGCCGAGAGGGGGACGCGGCTGTCGGTCAGCCCAGCCTCCAACGCGGTGAGCGCGGCATCCACGGCGGCAGCCTCGGTGCCCAGGCGGGTGATGTAGCTTTGCACCAGCCCCAAAAACCGCTCTTGCTGGCCCCGGTACAGCCACACGATGGCAGTCAGATTGGCCTGCTGCTCGGGCGAGAAGTCGTAGATCTTGCGGGTGACTTTGCGGTACACATTGCGGGCGTCCAGCATCAGCACCTGGTCTTTGCGCTCGGCAGGCTTGGAGCGGTCGAAGTGCCACAGCTCGCACGGCACGGTGCGGGTGTAGAAGAAGTTGGAGCGGATGGCGATCATCACGTCCACATCGCCCGTCTCTACCAGTTTGCGGCGCACTTCTTTTTCGCCATGCCCGGCGCTGCTGGCCTGGGACGACATGACAAAGCCGGCGCGCCCCGTGGGCGACAGGTAGCTGTGAAAGTACGAGATCCACAGGTAGTTGCCGTTGGAGACGTGTTTGTCTTTGTTGACGCCGGGCAGGCCAAAGGGCAGGCGGCGGTCGGTCTTCACAGCTTCGGCGTCTACCTTGTCCACATTGAACGGCGGGTTGGCCATCATGAAGTCCACATTGCCCCACAGCGGGCGGCCGTCTTGCAGGCGGTGCGCGTCTGCGTAGAAGGTGTTGGCCTCCTGAATGTTGCCCTCCAGGCCGTGTACGGCCAGGTTCATCTTGGCCAGTCGAATGGTGGTGGGGGTTTTTTCCTGGCCATAGAAGGTGACCCGCTCCATGGTCTCCAGGCCTTCGTGCTCGATGAAGTGGCTGCTCTGCACAAACATGCCACCCGAGCCGCAGGCCAGATCCGCTACCACGCCGTGGTCGGGCTCGATCACGTTGACCAGCATTTGCACCAGGGACGGGGGCGTAAAAAACTCGCCATTGTCTTGTGCGCCCTGCATGGCGAACTTCATCAGGAAGTATTCGTAGATACGGCCAAACACGTCGCCCGTGGCGGTGCGCAGGGCTTCGCTGTCAAAGCAGCGCAGCAGGTCTTCAAGCAGCTTGCTGTCGAACCGGTCGTAGTCTTTGGGCAGGCTGCCTTGCAGGGGCGGAAAGTCGGCCTCGATGGCGTTCATCGCGGCCACCAGGGCCGCGCCGAGGTTGGCCCCAGAGGGCAGACTCAGCAGGGTGTCGTACCGCGCCGCCTCGGGCAGCATGAGGGCGCGGCGCTTGATGAAGTCGGCCTTGACCAAAGGGCGCTTGGGCATGGTGCCTGCGGCCTGGGCGGCTTCAATGGCTTGCAGCGCGGCCTGGTAGCGGTTGGTGGCGTGGCGCAAAAAAATGACGCCCAGCACCGGCATGGAATATTCGGTGGCGGTGAGGTTGGAGTTGGCGCGAAGCTGGTCGGCGGCTTCCCACAGGCTGGTCTCAACTTGGGTGATGTTGTGGAATGCGTTGGCGGTCATGTCGAAATTGTGGTGGTCGGGCTGGACTGTCTGGCTGTGGTCGCACCAGGCTCGTCGCTGGGCAATGGTACTTGCTGAATCCACGGCACATAAAGGGGCTGAAGTTGACGTGCAATGGGGCGGAGTTGCAGGGGTTTGGTTGAAGCAAAGGCAATAATCGCCTAATATTTCATAATATGAAAACGCAAAAGAACCAGCTGACGCCCCGCCAACAAGCGTTTTGCGCGGTGTATGTGGGCGCCGCGCGGCGCAATGCGGCGCTGGCGGCGCGCATGGCGGGGTATGCGGCGGCGTCGTCGCATGTGACGGGCTGCCAGCTGTTGCAAAAGCCCAAGGTGGCCGACACGGTGCGGGCACTGGAAGCGCGCAATGCCCAAGACCTGGACGTGAGCCGGCTGGAGGTGTTGGCACGGTTGCTGGAGGCGGCAGGCTTGGCGAAAGAACAGGCGCAGCCCATGGCGATGGTGGCTGCCTGGCGGACGATCGCCCAAATGGCGGGGTTTTACGGGCCTGAGACGGCGTCTGCCGGGCCCCCGGCCAAGCCGGGGCCGCACCAGGAGCTGGAACGCATGAGCGACGCGCAGTTGCAGGCGGTGATTGCTGCGGGCGGTTGACGCACGTGCCGGAGCACACAAGCGGCGGGCTGTGTGGTCCAGCCAGTCCAGGGTGGTTTTGCCTTCTGGGAAGGTGAAGGAAAAAATACATCGTACGGGCGGCGAAAAGGTAGCCCCCTCCCCGTGTGCCGTCGCGTTGGTTGGACGGGCTGGACGGCGCGGCCCGTGGTGCAGCCGCCCTGCCCTGCGCCACGCGTCGCATCGTCCGTCAGATGGCATCCCATGGCAGCGTGCCGCGCGTCCCGGTGGCGTGCTCAAACTCACTGCGGCAGGCGGCCATGCTGGTGAACACCAGCTTGCGCCCGCGTGCCTGCCCCGGCGCAGCAGCGGGGCGTACATCGGTCATGGCGCCGCCGAGGAGCGCCCGCAGCACCTTGTAGAACTGGTCGCGGCCCACAGGGTGGCGATCGGCTGCGGCGCGGGCCCATTGCTGGTAGTCGGCATACACCGATTCTTTGGGCACTTCGGTTGGTGTGCCAGCTTGCGCGAACAGTGGTGCCCCCCCTGCCCAAGCGTTGGCATTGAGAACATCGTAGAGCCAGCGGGTGGGGCTGTCGGCGCTGCGGATTTTCATGTCGGCGCCGAACGGGGACGCGGGCTTGTTGCGCGGGGCGAAGCCGGTGAGGTTCACCGCCATCAGGTCGTGCATGAGGGCTGCGCGGCCACCGTTGTCCATCTGGCGGTGCAGGTCGGCAAAGAACACCTGGTTTTGCTGGTAGGTGGGGCTGACATCGAGCACCAGGAAACGCCGGTCGTCCATGTCGATGGGCACGGGCCAGTCTTCGTTGGAGCTGACAATGAGGCGCAGGTAGTTGTCCACGTCAATGATGTCGTGGCCTTTCATCTCGATGGGCAGCGTGGCATCGGTGACCATGGCTTTGAGCTTGCCTCGCTCGCTTTTGTTGCCACCCCAGGACGCCTCGTTGGCGTGCAGCAGCAGAACCCCTTTCATGTGCCCGTTGAACCGGCCGGTAAGCTGGTCGGTGCTGTTGACCTGGCGAAAGTGGCGCTTTACCAGTGCGCCGAGGGTGTCGACAAAGGTGTTCTTGCCGGTGCCCTGGCCGCCCCGCAAGACCAGGGCAACCTCGGGGCGCTCCCAGGGGCGCTGCACGAGGTGGGCGCAGTAGCTGCGCACGTAGTCGTAGAGCGCTGGCACGCCTGCGCAGATGGCGTGCTGGAGCAGGTCCCAGAACCGGGAGCAGTCGCCGGGCTGCGGATCGACAGAAAAGCCGCGCCAGAGGTTGTAGTAGCCGGGCTTGTCGCGGCCGGGGGAGAACACCAGGCCTGTGTATTCGCGGCGCTGGGGGCTTTTTTGCCATAGGCTCGCGGCCGATGAGGCCTTGTCAGGGGATGCCATGTTGGCGGTTTGCAAGGCGAAGTCGGGGCGCGAAAGTAGTTTGATGTCGTTGGGGTCGGCTTCGTCCAGGATCTTGATCTGGTGGCCCACGCCGATGATGGCAAAGCGTTGGTTCATGCGCTCGATCAGATTACTGGTGGCGGTGTTGCTGGCCGGGCCGTCGAGCGCCTTCGCGATAGTGAGCTCGCCGTAGGTGTGCGCGCCGCGCTGCTCGTCCCACTTGGGGCGCAGCATGGCGCTGGCGCGAAACAGGCGGTCGATTTGCTCTGGATAGGGGCCTGCATGGCGCGCCAGCATGCCGGCGAAGGCCAGGTCGGCCTCGCTTTGCGACGGGTAGCCCAGGGCCACCCAGTCGCCTGCCTGGAACTGCGCGAAGGCAGTGGCGTCGTGCGAGGCGCGGATGGCGGCCAGTACGGCGGCGTCGTCCGCGGGTGAGGCCTGCACAGCGCTTTTTGGGGTCAGCGTGGGGTCGTTTGCGGCGCGCTGCCGCTGGATGGTGGTGCGGGGCTTGGCCGTGCCAAACACTTCGGCGTGCAAGGTGTCGAGGCTGGCCTGAATGTCTGCGGCGACACTGGGCGCTTGCTGCCAACGGTCGCCCGTGACGGTGAAGTAGCGGCCGGCGTCGTACATCTCGATGCGGTCTTTGCGGCGGCCTTTCGGAGGCAACTTGCCTTGGCCAATGATGTGAAAGCCACGTCCACTGGGCGATAACTCAGAGTAGGTGGTGGTTGCAAAGCGCGCCAGCACTGCGGCGGCCCAGGGCTCGATGTCACCGGTAGCCGGATCGCGGCATTTGTCGAGGTCGATGCCAATGAAGGGGTCGTCGTCGGCGAACACGAAGCCGATGCCGGTGAATCGTGTGTTGCTGAGGAATGCCTGTCTGACGGTATCGAAATCCGACCAGGTGGCGCGGTTGGTGCTGTCGGCGCGGACGCCGTTGGGCTGGTAGGGGATCTTGGTGGTTTTGTCGCCGCGAGATTCGAGGCACCAGAGCACCCATTGGTCGCGCTGCAAGAGCTGAGGTGGGAAGGCTGCGGCAATGCGGTCGGTGGTTGCCACGCGGTCGCCTGCCGCGGTTTTTTTGCGGGCGGTCATGCGGGTGCTTTCGGGTTGGCGATGTGGAACAAGGTGGCGCTGGCGCGGTAGGTGTTGGCGAGCGTGTCGGGGTTGAGGGGTGCTGTGCGGTCGTCCCTGCTGTAGGTGATGGTGGTGCCGTCGGGCCAGCCGATGAGCAGCAGGTCTCCGCCGGCCGCTTGCAAGTGTTGGCGGCAGGCCTGGAAGCTGCGGTAGCCGTCGGCACCCAGCGCGAGGGTGTAGATAGCGGCGATCTCGGGCACGACGAAGAAGGTGTCGCGCGCTTGCTGATCGGTGAGGGTGCCTTGGGGGTATTTCATACGGCCACCTTCACGGCGCGCCGGCGCAACGATTGCGCGGGCTTGGACGCTGCGGCCTTCTTGGCCAGATAGGCGCGGATTTCGCCCACATTGAAGCGGGTGCAGCCGGCACTCAGGCGGATGGGCCGGGGGAAGTCAGGGTCCTGCTTGCAGTGGCGCCACAGCGTGGAGACGCCCTGGCCGTTGACGGCGGCGAAGGCCTTGATGCTGATGTTGGCGGCGTTGGGGAGGGTGTCGAAGTGCGAGACGTTGGGGGTGCGTGGGGTGGACAGGTGGGGTGCCTGTTCAAGCGGTGTGATGGTGGCCGCAACGCGGCTGGGCGGGTGGGATTTCACGGTGGGCTCCTGGGTGTTCAGAAGCCTCTATCTGACGTGGAAATCAGAGGGAAATCGTGTTTCCACACCCCGCCGAAAGCCGCAAGGGATAAGGGTTTTGAAGGAAATCAAGGGGGAAAATGGAAAATTCCATTTCCTTAAATCACCCCGAGCTTTCGGAGGTAGTTTTCGATGGATTTGGCGCCTATTTTGCGGTCGCGTTCGGCATTCTTTTCGGCCTCTTGGATCTGCTTTGAAAGAGCCTCCGAAATTGCCTTCAACGGGTGTTTGCCGGCACGGGGGCCGCGTTGAACCGTCCCGAAGCCGCCCGCTGTCCGCTTCGTCTTTTCAGCTTCGGCCATTTCTACCAGGTCGTACTCCGTGCTCCACCACCTTTCTGCCTTGCCGCTGGGCAGTGCTGTTTGGGTCCCTGGCGTTAGGGCCATCAGCGATGACCTGAAGCGATGGAGTTCTGCGACGGCCACCGTGCCGTGGGCAAGGACCTCGCGCAGGGGCACCACGTGCCCACGCACCATGCTGTTGCCCGTGAGGCCGAAAAACACGGCTCCAGGCTGGAACGGACCCGTTGTTTCGGAGAGCGCTTCAAAGTGGCCGTCGTTTGCGCTTGTCTGCTTGAAGCGCACTGCGTAGAGCCATTCGTTTTTGAAGATCGCGGGCGTCCGCCGCTGCAATGCGCCGTTCGCGTCCAGGTCGTACACCCAGACGCCTGCATTGACGTAGTAGCAGGGGACGAGCTGACCAGTCATGATGGCGTCGCGAAGATCGGATTCTGACCAACTGAGTTGGGTGAGAACCTCAGGCATGTCCCAGCGGGTTCTGTGGGTCGGGTTGGGGTTTGGATTCATAAGCCTCGCTTGCCGTTGATGCGTTGGTGGTGCGTTCAGATCAGTTCGGCGTTGTGCTGGGGTCCGGCGCTGGCTGCTGGACGCCCGTTGCAATTGCTTGGACGGCACCGTCGCACCAAAAGCCCCAGTCCCGCATGAGCTGCGCCCGTTTTTCGAGCAGGTCACCGCGCCGGTAGGCGGCCTCGGATTTGTCTTCGATGGCGTGCGCCAAAGCCATCTCGCAAACGTCGCGCGGATAGGCGGTGGATTCGGCCGACCAGTCGCGGAAGGTGGAGCGAAAGCCGTGCATGGTCAGGTCACTGCGTCCCATGCGTTTGAGGACGGCCAGGCACGCCATGTTGGAGATCGGCGCTGTGAGCTTGGCGTTGGGGAAGACAAATGTAGACCCGTTGCGCTCCCACCGGATCTGCTCCAGCACAGCGACGGCCTGATCGCAGAGCGGCACGCGGTGCTCGCGAAAGCCTTTCATGCGATCGCGCGGGATGGTCCAGACCTTGGCTTCCAGGTCAAATTCGGACCATTGCGATTCGATGGCTTCGCTGGTGCGCGTGGCAGTCAGGATGATGAACTGTGCGGCCAGTGATGCCGTCCCGGGCATGGCGCGTAAGGCCTTCATGAAGGCGGCCATTTCGCTCCATGGAAGCGCCGCGTGGTGTGCAGTCTTGGCGACTTTGGAAGGCTTGGGCAGCGCTTCGCTCAGATGCCCTTTCCAGACGGCCGGGTTGTCGCCGCTGCGGTAACCCTGCACCTTGGCCCAGTCGAGCACCTTCTCGATACGCCCGCGCACCCGCGTGGCGGTCTCGGTTTTGCTGGCCCAGATGGGTTGCAGGATTTGCAATACGAGGGGGGTGGTGACAGCGCTGACAGGCAAGTCGCCGATGACCGGGCTGGCGTAGGTGGCCAGTGTGTTGCGCCATTGTTCGCCGTGCTTGCTGCTGCGCCAGCCGGCTTCGTTGGCCGCAATGAAAGCAGCCGCGGCCTGATCGAAAGTGATGGTGTTGGATTTCAAGACCCGCGCCTGCCGTTGGCGGGCCTGCTTGGCCTCGATGGGGTCGGTGCCGTCGGCGATCAGTTGGCGCTGCTCCGTTGCACGTAGGCGCGCCTCTGCAAGCGAGAATGTGACCAGCGAGCCCAGGCCCATCTCCCGGGCCTTGCCGTTCAGCGTGTAGCGCAAGATCCAGGACTTGGAGCCGCCTTTGGCGATCTGCAGGTACAGGCCGGCACCATCGAAGTAGTAGCCCGGGCGCGTTTCTTTCTCGACCTGTTTCGCAGTCAGGATTCGAACTCGTCTTGCCAACTTCTACCCCATTTTTACCCACGTTTTGAACAAAGATTGTATGGGATTTTGCGAGATTGGGTGGGATTGCTTTTTAGGTCGTTTTCATTTGGGAAATTGGACTTTTGAGACGAGGTGAAATTGGATGAACGTTAGGCGGAGACAGACGCCCTCTCCGCCAAACAAAAGCCCAAGCAGTTTGACTGCTTGGGCTTTTTCTTTGCCTATCCCGGCAGGCCGCCACAGGGTGCGTGGACTACCGGAGGGCGCTCTACCGCTCAGGAGCGGTCGTTCTTGTGGCTTTGCCGACCGGCTTCGGCATGCTGCTCGCTGGTGCCGCCCCGGGTGCCGCCGCCGGAACCACCGGAACCGCCACCTGAGCCGCCACCAGAACCACCGGAGCCACTGGAGCTTGATCCGCCCCGACTGCCCCCGTCGCCTTCATCGCTGCCGCCGCTGCGGCCCTGTCCGCCATGGCTCTTCTTGCCGGCCTCGCGGGCCTCTTCAGAAGTGAACTCATGGGCGTTGCCGCTGGCATGTGCAGCCCGGCCGCCTTCGGCGGCAATCTCGCGCTGCTGTTCCGGGTCCATGGAAGCGAAGCCGCGATTGGACTCGCCGCCTCCGCTCTTGCCGCTGCCTTGGCTCCCGCCCTGGCTGCCACCTTTGCTGCCGCCCTGGCCTCCGCCTTGGTTGCCTCCACGGTTGCCCTGGTTGTCGTTGCTGGTTGCCATCTGGCTCTCCTTTCGGTTGGTTGAACGAACGGGGTGCGAAACGACGCGCTCCGTGCAGCCAATCCGGCAAGTCATGTGCCTGCCTTTCGCCGCCAGCACTGCGCCCTGCGAGGCATAGACGCCATGGCGGCTGCGGTAGGGATTGCGGTAATTCCTGCCGGCCGAGGTTGAAACACCCCCCTCGTAGCCGCCCGTCAGCACGCCGTTCCGCACACATCTACAGCGGCGGTGGTGGACGGTGCGCAACCTCCTGTGCGGCCTGCGACACAGCGACGGCAGCGCGGCCGTCCGCCCCCGGCCGCGCGGGCGCAGGCTCGGGCTCGGCCATGGCAGCGGTACGGGCCATGGCGCGGCTGGCCGAGAGCGATCCATGCTCGTCCGCGTAGACCTTGGTGAACTCGGCACCGAGCAAAAAGAGCTGCGCCGCGTAGTACACCCATGCGAGCAGCACCACGAGCGCACCCGCCGCCTGGAAGGACTCGGAGAGACCGCTGCGCCCGATATACAGGCCGATGAGCACCTTGCCGACTTCAAAAAACACCGCCGTCACCGCAGCGCCCATCCATACATCGCGCCAGGCCACCGGCGTGGTCGGCATGAGCTTGAAGATCATGCCGAACAGTACGGCCGTCAGCACGATGCTGATGAGCATGTTCAGGGCATAGAGCAGCACCGCCGAGCCCGGCATCAGCCCCCCGATCCACGACCCGAGCGCCGCGGTCGCTGCGCCGAACACCAGCGACACCATCAACAGGAAGGCAAAGCACAAGATGAGACCGAACGACAGCAGCCGGGCACGCAGAATGGCCCACAGCCCTTTGGGCTTGTCGCGCTCGGGCACATGCCAGATGCGGTCCAGGGCGCTCTGCAGTTCGGCAAACACTGTCGTCGCGCCGACCAGCAGCACGACAACGCTGACGATGCCGGCGACCAGCCCGCGTTCGGTGTCGCTCGCGCTGGCCACCAGGCCCTGGACCACGGCCGCCCCGTCCTTCCCGATCAGGCCGGACAGTTGTGCGGCGATGTGGCCGGTCACGGCCTCACGGCCGAACACCGCACCGGCGATGGCGATGATGATCACCAGCAGCGGCGCCAGGGAAAACGCCGTGTAGTACGAAATCGCCGCCCCCATGCTGGGCGCCAGGTCGTCGATCCAGGCGTTCACCACCTTCTTGCAGAGTTCGAGCACGCGTTGGGCCGTCATGCGGGGATTGAGCACGCAATCCCACCGCTGCGCTGTCGGACAACTGCGAGCGTTGATGAGGGCGGCGCTCGGCAGTGTGTCCGCCGAGGTACACAAAATCTGACAGGCCTTTGCGGCGCAGGCCTACCACGCCGGCGCACACGGCGGGGCACGCTAGCCGCATGCCACGCTCCCCGTCCAGCAACGCTACCGCGCGCCACAAGCCGGGCAACTTGCTCGCCCGGCTGGGCCCCGGCCTGATCACGGGGGCGGCGGACGACGACCCGAGCGGGGTGGCCACGTACTCCCAGGTCGGGGCGCAGTTCGGCTTCGGATTGCTGTGGTCGTTGGTGCTGACCTATCCGCTCATGGGCGGCATCCAGCTGATTGCCGCACGCATCGGCCGCGTGAGCGGGCACGGCCTGGCAAGCAACATCGCAGCGCACTATCCGCGCTGGCTGCTGTACAGCGTGGTGGGCGCCCTGGTGGTGGCGAACACCATCAACATCGGGGCCGACATCGCGGCCATGGCGGAATCGCTGCGGCTGCTGGTGGGCGGCCCGCCGCAGGTCTACGCCGTGGCGTTTGGGCTGGTATCGGCAGGCCTGCAAATCTTCGTGCCCTATCAGCGCTACGCCCGGTGGCTCAAGTGGCTCACGCTTTCGCTGCTGGCCTATGTGGCAACCGTGCTGGTGGTCAAGGTGCCATGGGGCGAGATTGTCACCGCCGCCGTCTGGCCTCGGCTGCAGCTGCGGGCGGACTACCTCAGCGCGCTGGTCGCCGTGCTCGGCACCACCATCAGTCCGTATCTGTTCTTCTGGCAGGCCTCCCAGGAGGTAGAGGAAATGCGCTCCGATGCCCAGGCACGCCCTCTCAAGAAGGCGGTGTACCAAGCTGCGGAGCAGTTGCGCCGCATGCGACTGGACACCTGGATCGGCATGGCCTTCTCCAATGCCGTGGCCTTCTTCGTCATGCTCACCGCCGGCGCGGCCCTGCACGCCAGCGGCATCACCCACATCGAAACCGCCGCACAGGCCGCCTCCGCGCTGGAGCCCGTGGCAGGCCGGTACGCCGTCACGCTGTTTGCCGCCGGCATCATCGGCACGGGCCTGCTGGCGATTCCCGTCCTGGCCGGGTCGGCCGGCTATGCCGTGGCAGGCGCCCTGCACTGGAAGAACAGCCTGGAGGAACCGCCCAGGGCTGCCAAGCCCTTCTATGCCATCGTGGGTTTCGCCACCCTGCTCGGCTCGGCGCTCAGCCTGGCGCCCATCAACCCCATCCAGGCCCTGTACTGGAGCGCCGTGCTCAACGCCGTGGTTTCGGTTCCCATCATGGTGCTGATGCTCTTGATGGTGAACCGCCCGGACATCATGGGCCCGTTCGTTGCGGGAAAAGCGCTGCGCGCCGCCGGGTGGTTGGCCACTGCCGCGATGGGGTGCGCCGTGCTCGCCATGCTGGTGCTGATGGCTGTGGACTGACGCCGCTTGCGGCAGCCTCGGGGGCTCGGCGTGCATCGCCGGCGGCGCCGCCGCTCAATGCCCCTCGATGCGCAGCGCGATCTTGCCAAACTGAGCCCCTGACTCCAGGCGCTCCAGCGCGGCATGGACATCGTCCAGCGGGTATTCGCTGTCTATGACGGGCCGCAGGCCGGTGCGCTCCACGAAGCCGAGCAGATCGCGGAACTCCCCCAGCGTGCCCAGGCTGGAACCCAAAATCTGCAGTTGCCGCACGAAGATGCGGCGCAGGTCTGCCCCAGGTTGGTCGCCCGTCGTGGCTCCACAGGTGACCAGCCGACCACCGCGTGCCAGGGATTTCAGGGCCGAAGACCACACGGATTCGCCGACGTTCTCGAAAACGACGTCGACTCCGCGCCCGTCGGTGAAGGCCATGACCTCCCGCGCCACGTCGCTGCTGCGGCCGTTCACCGCGTGGTCGGCACCCAGCGCCCGCGCGCGTTCCAGCTTGGTGTTGTCGCGCGAGGTCACGATCACCCGCGCACCGATGGCCTTGGCCAATTGCAATGCCGCGAGCGAGACACCGCCGCCAATGCCAAAGACCAGCACGGTCTCCCACGGCTGCAGGCGGGCCTTGGTGAACAGCATGCGCCAGGCCGTGAGGTGGTTGACTCCGAGAGCGGCTGCCTCGGCGAAACTCAGGTGCGCAGGCTTGGGAAACAGCTGGGCCGCGGGCACCTGGACCCACTGCGCAAACGTGCCATCGCGGTGCTCACCCAGGAACTGGATGCGCGTGCACAGTGCGCCATCGCCGCGCAGGCAGAACTCGCAGCGGCCGCAGCCAATCCCCGGGTGGATGATGACCTCCTGCCCCGCGCGCAGCAGCGGGTCGTCGGCATCCACGTCCTCTACCGTGCCCGCGCCGTCGAGCCCCAGAATCTGCGGCAGCCGGTGCGTGATGCCGGCGCCGCTGTTGCGCATGTACAGGTCCACCTGGTTCAGGGTGGCGGCGCGCATGCGCACGCGCACCTCGCCCAGTGCGCGCTCCGGCAGGCGGTGCTCACGCACCTGGACCACTTCGTTGCCACCATGGCCGGTGATGAAGGCTGCTTTCATGTCCTGTCCTTGCTTGGGTGGGGCACGGCGACCACCGCCGTGCCCGTAAGCCGGGGTGCACCCGCCTGGTTGTGCACGCGCAGATCGAGGCGCACGCAGGGTGTGTCGCCGTCGAGGAATTTGCCGGCCACCGTGGCCTGGCAATGCACTTCGTCGCCCAGGTGCGTGATGGCCACGAAGCGCACGCCCAGGTGCCGGATGGCCGTGGGGTCCACCCAGCGGGTGAGCACGCGGGCAAGCCAGGCGGCCGACAGCATGCCGTGCGCAAACACATCGGGCATGCCGGCTTCGCGGCGGGCGTAGTCCGGGTCGATGTGCAGGGGGTTGTAGTCGCCCGAGGCGCCGGCGTACAGGCCCAGCATGTGCCGGGTGACCGGCCCCTCCACCAGCGTCGGCAGCGCACTGCCCACCGCCAGGCGATCCCAGTCACGCTGCGGCATGTCCGCTCTCCTTCGAGGGTGTGCGCACCACCATGACGCTGCACAGGTCGGCCACCGCATGGCCATCGCTGTCCGTCACGCGGTGAATCCACTCAAAAAACCGCAGCGTGCCGCCCTTCTTCGCATCAAGCCGGCCAATGCGCGGGGCGAAGTGCAGCGTCTGGCCCGCGCAAACCGGTCGGTGATGGTCGAAATGCTGCTCGCCATGCAGCACGTGGGCGTAGTTCACGCCCAGGCGTTCATAGACTTCCTGCGGGTTCGGGCCTTCCATGGCCAGGCAGAAGAGGAAGGTCGGCGGCGCCAGCAGCGCCGGATGCCCGGCCGCGCGGGCCGCCGACTCGTCCAGGAACAGCGGATGCTCCTGCCCCGTGGCCCGTGCGAAGGTGCGCAGGCGGCCGCGCTCCACCTCCACATGGAAGGGCGTCAGCGCGGTGCCCTGCAGGGAGAGGTCCCACGCGGCCAGGGCGTCACTTCCACAGTGCACAACGGGACTCCGCCTTGGTCGTGAACACCTCCTCGCCCGGCATGGTGGCGACCACCTTCACGTAGTCCCAGGGCATGGTCGATTCGGCGGGCGACTTGACCTGCATGAGGTACATGTTGTGGACATAGCGGCCATCGGGGCGCACGTGGCCCTGGGCGTAGAAGTCCTTGAGCGGGGTTTTCTTGAACCACGCCATGACCTGGTCGGGGTCCGTGGTCTTGAGCGCCTGCACGGCCTTGAGCCACTGCAGGGTAGCCGAATAGTTCGCGGCCTGCACATCGGTGGGCATGCGCTTGGCCTTCTCGAAGAAGCGGCGGCCGAACCGGCGGCTTTCGTCGTTCAGGTTCCAGTCCCAGCTGGTGGTGAACAGCAGGCCCTCGGCGTTCTTCAGGCCCATGCTGTGCACGTCGACCAGGAAGAGCATGAGGCTGGCGACCTTCATGCTTTTGCCGATGCCGAACTCGCGCGAGGCCTTGAGTGCGTTGACCATGTCGCTGCCGCCGTTGGCGATGCCCAGGATCTGCGCCTTGGAGGTTTGCGCCTGCAGCAGGAAGGACGAAAAGTCCGCCGCGCCCAGCGGGTGCTTCACCCCACCGATGACCTGCCCGCCATTGGACTTGATGACGTTCGCCGCGTCGCGCTGCAGCGCCTCGCCAAAGGCATAGTCGGCCGCGACGAAGAACCAGTTCTTGTAGCCCTGCTTGAGCAGGGCGCCCGCCGTGCCCTTGGCCAGGGCCGTGGTGTCCCAGGCGTAGTGGATGGTGTAGGGCGAGCATTGCTCGTTGGTCAGCGCCGAGGTACCCGGGCCGTTGGCGATGAACACGCGCTTCTTTTCCTGCGCCAGCTTGGCCATGGCCAGCGCGGTGGCGGAGTTGGTGCCACCCACGAGCATGCTGATGTTCTGGGTGTCCATCCACTCGCGCGCCTTGGAGGCGGCGATGTCGGCCTTGTTCTGGTGGTCCGCGCTGATAAGTTCGACGGGCAGGCCGTTGACCTTGCCGCCGAAATCGTCGATGGCCATCTGGATGGCCATGGCGCCGTTCTTGCCGTCCAGATCGGCATAGGCGCTGGACATGTCGGTCAGGAAGCCGATGCGGATCTTCTCCTGTGCCTGGACGTGCAGGCTGGCGAGGCCGGCAAGGCCGAGTGCGATGGCGAGGTGTCGGGGGCGCAGTAGCATGGTTGTCTCCTTGAATGGGCTGTCAGGCAGGCAGACACGGACGACCCGGCCCGCAGGCCGGGCGGAACACATCACATCTTGCAAAGCGGCGATGCGGCGGGCGCGGTCGTCGCCGGGTAGGTCTGCTCGATCACGGGGCGGAGCACGCCGTCGGCGGTCTTGACCCGTGCGACGTAGTTGGGAATGACGAGCTGGTTGTCGGCCGCGCGCACGGTGGCCTTGCCATAGAGCGTGTCCACCTGGGCACCGCGCAGGGCCTTGGCCACGTCCTCGGGCTTGACGCTCTTGGCCAGCGCCACGCCCTGGAACAGCACCATGGCGCCGTTGTAGGCCTGGCCCTCGGTGTCGGACGGCAGGCGGTTGTGCTTGGCCTTGAACACGGCGGCAAAGGCCTTGCTCTGCGGGGTGTCGATATCGGGCGTGTAGCCCACGTTGCCCGGCGTGTTGGTCAGGGCACTGCCCGTGGCGTTGACCACGAAGTTCGACAGCAGGGCGTGGCCGATCAGCGGCGTCTTCGGGATCAGGCCGAAGTCGGCCGCCTGCTTGGTGAAGGCGATGGCGCCCGACACGTCGGCCACCCATACGGCATCGACGTTGGCGGCCTTGAGCTGCTGGATGTAGGGCGCGTAGTCCTTGGTGCCCAGGAGCACGAAGAGCTTGAGGGCCACCTTCTTGCCCTGCGCCGTGACGGCGGCCTCGAAGGACTTGGCCGAATCCTGGCCCCACACGTAGTCGGCCGCCAGGATGGCGAAGTTGTTGCCCGCAATGCCCTTGACCCACTCGTTGATCATGGCCAGATCCATGGCGTCGGAGTGGTTGGTGCGGATGAAGCGCGGGTTGCAGGCGTCCTGGGTGAGCTTGTCGGCCTTGCTGATGGTGCCGATGAAGGCGGCGTCCCAGCGCGCCAGGTTCTGGCTGATGGCCAGCGAGATCGACGAGGTGATGGGGCCGATGACCAGGTTGTGGCCTTCACGGGCCAGCTTCTCGGCCACGCGCCGGCCGGCGTCGGGCGTGCTCTCGTCGTCGCCCTCCGCCAGCAGGACCTTGCGGCCGTCCACGCCGCCCTTGGCGTTGGCCTCTTCCACGGCGAACCTGATGCCGTTGGCCACGTCGGCGCCCATGGTCGAGAAGCCGCCCGACTTGGACGTGACCAGGGCGATCTTGACCGGGTCCTTGGCCTGCGCGGCGGCCGTCAGCGGCAGGGACGCCACCAGCACCACACCGGCCAGGAGTTGTTGGATCTTGGAATTCTTGAACATGCTTGTCTCCAGATGAATCACCGGAAAATGGTCCGGCCGCCAATCCCCTCCGGCACCCGGCGCTACACCGCCACGTGGCCCTCGATGTCCTTCATGCCCTCGGGCGAGTTGTGCACCAGGCCCTCGGCCACGACCGAGCCCTTGGACATGGCCAGGTAGCGGTGCGCCACGCGCACGACCAGGCTCAGGTTCTGCTCGATCAGCAGCAGCGCCGTGCCCTGGTCGGCCACCTGGTTAAAGATGTCGGCAAGCTGGTCCACGATGACGGGCGCCAAGCCTTCGGTGGGCTCGTCGAGCAGGATCAGGCTGGGGTTGGCCATCAGCGCGCGGCCCACGGCCAGCATCTGCTGCTGCCCGCCCGACAGCGCCGTGCCCGGCGTGTGGGCGCGCTCCCGCAGGATGGGGAAGAGCTGGTAGACGGCGGGCAGCGTCCAGGGCCCCTTGCGGCCGGTGGCGGCGCCAAGAAGCAGGTTTTCCTCCACCGAGAGGTTGGCGACGATGCGCCGGCCCTGCGGCACTACCACGATGCCGTGCTGCGCGGCGACGTAGGGGCGCGGCCGGGTGATCGGCACGCCGCCGAAGTGCAGGCGGCCCGCGCGCATCTGGGCCAGGCCCAGGATGGTGTTGACCACCGTGGTCTTGCCCACGCCGTTGCGGCCGATCAGGGCCACGCGTTCGCCGGCCTGCACCTGCAGGCCCAGGCCGTGCAGGATGTGCGCCGCGCCATAGAAGGACTGGACCTGGTCCAGGCTGAGCAAGGCGGTCATGCGGCGCTCCCAAGGTAGGCTTCGCGCACGCGCGGGTTGGCGCGCACGCTGGCGGGCTCGCCGCTGGCGATGACGCGGCCGAGCTCGAACACCGTGACCACGTCCGAGATGCCGAACACCACGTCCATGTCGTGCTCGACCAGCAGCACCGACACCTCCCAGCGCGAGGTCAGCGCCTTCAGGTGCCGGGCCAGGTCCTGCGACTCCTGCACCGACAGGCCCGCCATGGGCTCGTCGAGCATCAGCAGCTTGGGCCGGCCCACCAGCGCCAGCGCCAGGTCCAGGCGGCGCTGCTCGCCGTAGCCCAGGTCTTCGGCCAGCGCGTGGCTCAGGCGGTCCAGATCCAGCTCCTGAAGCACGGCATCGGCATCGGCGGCGGAGTCCTGCACGCCCATCTTGTGGGAGGCCAGCTCCACCTGTTGGCGCACCGCCATGCCGCCAAAGATGCTGGTGCGCTGAAAGCTGCGCGAGAGGCCGCGCCGCCGCCGCTCGACGGCGCCCAGGTGGCTGACATCCTCGCCGTCCAGCAGCACCTTGCCGCGCGTGAGCTTGCGCCGGCCCGTGATGGCATCGATCACGGTGGACTTGCCCGCGCCGTTGGGGCCGATCAGCCCGCGGATCTGGCCTTTTTCGAGCGTGATGGCGACACCATCGAGCGCCTTGACGCCGCCGTAGTGGATGGCCACATCTTCCGCCTGCAGTACATACGAATTCATGGGAACGTCCTTCCTTCCATCACCGCGTCAATGGCCGCCCACGGGGCGCCGGCCACCGTGCAGGCGGCCACCCTTGCGCAGGCGCTGCACGGCGCCCACGATGCCGTCGGGCGAGAACACGATGACGGCGATGAGCGCGGCGCCGAACAGCGCCATCGAATGGGTGGCGTATTCGCCGAGCAGGTCCTTGAACAGGAAATAGACGACGGCGCCGACGATGGGCCCCAGGGCCGTCTTGAAACCGCCCACCACCACCATCAGCAGCGTGATGGCCGAGACGCTCCAGTGCAGGCTCTCGGGCGAGACAAAGCCGGTGTTCAGCGACGACAGCAGGCCGGCCACGCCGGTGACCACCGCCGACAGCGCATACACCGCCGCGCGTGGCACCGTGGTGGTGATGCCGATGAAGCGCGCCCGCTCTTCGTTGTCGCGGATGGCCTCGGTGATGGCGCCAAAGCGCGTGCGCAACAGCCACAGAAGCACGAAGGTGACCAGCACCATCACGGTCCAGGCGATCATGAACAGCGTGCCGGGCTGGAGCAGCACGGACTGCGAAACCCCGAACAGCGTGGCGGGCCACGGGATGCCCATGCCGTCGGCCCCGCCGGTCAGGCCGCGTGCGCGCGATGCCAGCAGGTAGGCCATCTGGCCGATGGTGAAGGGAGTTGAGATAACCACCACCCCACGCGGTGCGAAAACCTGGGATTTAGTGGGCTGACGGGGGATGAATCGAAACGGGCCAATGAAACGGCGTTTCAATCGGTGTAATTCAGGCGGTGGGGGTCAGATGCCATGCATATCGGGCTCGGGATGCCCGATCAGATCAAGTTGGCCCGCTGCATCCGCCTCGGCGTTCTGGTCCCTGATCTTCTCGCGGATGCGCTTGAGCAGTTTGCCCATCCCGCGCGGCGTCATTCCATAGCGGCGCGCCAGGTCGTCTTTGTTGCGGCCGTCGAACTGGTCGTAAATCTCCAGCTCCTTGAGCGTCAGCTTGTACTGCGCGTCCTTTGGGAATGTGACCACCTGGCCCGCCCAGTAGGTACTCAGGTAGTCCACGGCCGACGAGCCGATGACCGAGGCGGCATCCGGGGGCGTCCCCATTTCCTCCAACTGGCGGGCGATCACAGCCTGCAGCTCTTCCAGCATTTCATGGCGCTTGAGCGCCATGCGTGTGACTTCAGCGCTCACTGTGCGTCCCCCTGGGGCTTCAAAACGGCCACTGTGGCCGATATGGGCCGATCCAGCACGCCCATGAGGCATTCCCAGGCCCACCAGTGCATGTCGAAGCCCTGGCCCCTGTTCAGGTACAGATCGGACTCTTGTACCAGCTCAATCTGCCGCGCCGACAAGGGCGCCGAACGGTGCGCCGCGATCACTTCCTCGCGCAGCGCCGCCACAGCGGCGGGCAACCGGCGCATGGCCCATTTCTTGAGCGTCTCAATGAGGGTATCGACCACACGGCCTTGCGCCCAACGCAGATCATCCACCTTGGCAATCCGCTTGACGTAGGCTGCAAGGGCCTTCTCGGAGGGGTCGCGCACCTCGCCCAGCATGTGAAGGAACAGCCAGAGCGCGCGCACCTTGCTGGCGTCCGGGTTGATCGTTTGGGGCCGGTCCCCGGCCTTTGGACGCACCTTGAAGCCCTTGCTTTTCATGTGCGCCAAAACCAGCTCCATGTTTGGAACGGTCATCGCCGCCAGCGATTCGGACTTTCCAACGATGCGCAGGATGTCGCGATAGGCAAGATCGTCCAGGCCAGACTTCTGGCCCAGCTCGCGCCGCGCCACATGGATCAGCTTGATCAGTGCGGCACGGCGTGCATTTGCGGGGGCTTTGGCGGTGGTCATCGAACGGGGCTCCAGGTGGCTCACCACAGCCCCCAGGGCGGGGGCTGCAGAAAACCGGCTGGGATCAGTTCAGCGCATCCTTGAAGCCCTTGCCGGGCGTGAACTTAGGCGCCTTGCGGGCCTTGATCTTGATGACCTCGCCCGTCTTGGGGTTGCGGCCGGTGCGCGCGGCGCGCTTGGTCACCGACCAGCTACCGAAGCCCACCAGGGTCACCGTGCCGCCCTTCTTGAGGGCGCTTTGCACGGAGGTGGTGAAGGACTCCAGCGCGCGCTCGGCAGCTGCCTTGGAAATATCGGCATCGGATGCCATGCGTTCGATCAGGTCAGACTTATTCATTGGTCACTTTCATGGTTTGAGGAACCCCGGTGAGACGGCACCGGGAACCGGGTCGGGCAGCGCTTGGAGGAAGGCCCCCGACCTGCGGTAGTTGATGGATGGCTCGGGCACACACCGCAAATCCCACCGGCCTGACGCGCCCCACGGCGGCCGGTGCGCGTGGCACTGCGCTATCCCGGTGCAACTTCTTTCTTGGCGGCGTGGATCGTGATGTCGCGGCACTCGCCACCATCAATGCGTACGTCGCCGATGGGCTCGTGCCCTTGGCGCCGGATCAGCTCCAACGTCAGGCCCACAAACGTGCCGGTGAGAAGGCACAGGGCGGTCTGTGCGTCTTCTTCTACTAGGCGCAGGAGGGCGTTCTCGAAGTTCTCGACGGCATTCATCAAATGTCCCCTTTCGCCTGCGCCACACGGGCTAACCCCAATGCCAGCGCATCCATTTCCTTGCCAGTGAGCAGCCCGCCCACCGGGTGCACGCTCAGGTACTCGCGCAGGGCACCGGCTGCCTCGCCATCGGCATCAGCGCGCGATGCATGGTTCGTGAGCAGACCCGCCGCTGTGCGCAGCAGGGAACGCAGTTGCATTTCACTGCCCGCACCCCCGCCATCAGCCACATGCAACAGCCATTCGGCACACCGCTTGGCTTCGCGGGCGTCTTCGAGCGCGTCCAGCGGGCGGGGAAAGCCAAACGCGGCCACCCGTGCCACCACGTTGTTGGCAGCGTGGTGCCAGCTGCGCATCTGCTCGCCGCGCAGCTTGTTCCATGCTGGGGATTCAATGCCCGTGACACGGTACAGCTCCTTGGCAAATGCGGTGTACGCGCATTCGCCCAGATGCCCCATGGTTTCCGGCGCAGTCATTTCACCCTCCATACGCGAATTCCATCCTCCACCTTGCGGGCAGACACCACCTTGTTGGTTGCGTCTTTGAAAGCCTTCCTCGCCGTGCTGACGGCGGACAGAGCAGCGGCAGGCAACAAGAAAGAGTCCCCCACATTCATACGACTGAACAGTGAGTTCCAGTCGATCGCACGCGAGCCGCCGCGTCCAGGAATTGGCACACCCTTGTCGATGCGGACAGTGTTGGTGTCGATCCAGAACCGCGACGTGCTCTTCGCTGAAGATGTGTCGGCCGTAGCTGGCGCTGGAGAGGCGGGAGTCGTGCGGCGGGATGCAAGCCCCTCGGCCGAGGCCTCGCCCTTGCGCTCCAACCAGCCGTGAATCCCGCCTGCGAGGGGGGCCTTGGATTCGACCGGGCGCCCCTTGCCCAAGCGGTACACCAGCTCGCCGCTTTCCAGGTCTTCAACGCGCACCAACATGCCAGAGGCCACAGCCTTTGCCATCAGCGTATGCACGCTGCGGCGGTCGCAATCGCACTTTGACGCCACCTGATCCGCATCCAACTGCGCGCCAGTGTTGGCGCGTAAAAACTCGATCACCTTGAAGGGCGCCGATCCCGCGATAGGGGTGTACGTGGCCGTCGCACTCATACCGCCACCATGTCCAGGGCGATGGGCGCATAGCGGTCCGTGCCACCCACGCGCTCGTAGAGCCGCACATACTGTTTGGTGCCGATCACCTGCACCGATTCGCCAATGGCTTTCATGGCCTCCTGCCAGCGCTGGTCGGCGATCTCCAGGCGACGCAAGCCCAGAATGCGGCCCACGTTGAGATTGCCCTCCTTGTCGGTCTGGAATGCCTGCTGCACCAACACCATGATCTCGGGGCGGCTTCCCTTGGCCCACTCGTTGATGCACTCATCAATCAGAGTCTTGGCCGCCTGCAGGCGCTCGTCGAAAGTGACGTTTTCAGCCGTTGCGATCTGCAGCTTGAAGGCGCCGTCGTAGGTGGACAGCGTTACATTGCCTTTCAGGCCGCCTCGCTTCACGCCGTACTGCTCGGCGCTGAGTTCAACGAACGCAGCCACATCACCAAACATCTTGGACTTCCCTGCGACAAGGCGAGCATTCAGGTCCTTTGCGACTTTCGCCAGCTCGCGCACCAGGCGGTCGCGTTCCTGGTCAATCGGTTTGACCAGCTCCAGGGGGACAAGATGGCCCTGCGCATTGCGCATGTAGCCTTCTGGGACGGGGGATTGATCCATGGGGATGCTCCTTTCAATGAACAGGGGTGCCCGGGGGGGCGGGTTGGGGGGCGAGGGAGGCTTTGAGCAACTCGCCCGCATATGCAGCCATTCCCGTGGCGACATAGCCGACAAGATGGGGGGCCATCAAAGAAACGGCGTAGCGGTGAGCCAAGCACAGCGCTTCCAAAACGACAAAGGGCGGGTGCTCCCCCTCGATGGACGCGACGATGCGTTTCGACAGCTCAGTGGAACGACGGCGAAACTCCGCGCGCTGCTCGTCGGTGGGCTGTGGCACGGTTGGTTTGTTGGGCATGAGATAGCTCCTATCAGCACCGAAAGCCACGGCTCTCGATGCGGGTGTGGTTGAGGGCACCGGCCCGAGCGGGCGCGGCAGGGTTGGCGGTCCAGACCGGCGCACGCATGCGGTCGTACTGGGCCGAGGGCACCGCATTGGCGGGCCGGGGTGGCATGGGCTTGCGGCCCGGCGGGCGGCCTCGGCGGATCTCGCTCATGGCTGCGGCCCTCCTTTTTTGCCCAGCAGCTCGGCCACCTTGGCGCGCTGCTCGGCAGACATGGGGCTGGCCTTGCGGTTGCGCTCTTCGATCTCGGCCAACGCCGGGTCTTTGCCGCTAAAAGCAACCTCCAGGGCCGTGCCGATCTCGAACGTTTGGCCGCGCACCTGCACCGTGTCGCGCTTCGGGGCTACCCGACGCTCCAGCTCGCGCTGCGACTCCTGCGCGCTCTCGGCCTGGTCGGCCTTGCGCGTCAGCACCTGGTACAGGTAGCCATTGCCCTGCAGCGGCAACTGCAGCGTGCCTTTCTCAACGGCCTGGAACACGGCGTCAAAGCCGCCGCGCCAGTCGTCAATCGAGACAGCCCAGGCCCGGCCATGGCGCTCGATCACGCTGCGCTGCATATCGGTCACCAGCTCCGTCAGCAGCTCCTGCAGGCGCGACATGCGCAGCCGCTGTTTGGGCGGCTTGTGCAGGCGGATGTAGCGCATCAACTGGGCCCCAAGGGGCAGGGATAGCTTCAGCGTGTCATGAATCAGGCGGCGCGCCGTGTCGTCGTCGATCATGCGCAGGATCAGCGCATCCAGGCTCTCTTCGGCCCCGCAGGACGGGCAAACGTTGTTCCACTCGCCCGCCATCACAAAAGCCCCCCGCGCTGGGTGGCAGCAGGCGCCGTAGCCGGGCGCGCAGCGCGCTCCATTTCCGAGCGAAAGCCCAGGCACATCGTCTGCCCCAGCTCCATGCCTGCCAGATGCGCGCGATCAAGCTGCACCTCGGCCACATCGCGCTTGGACACGACCCACACCAGGGTGAACAGGGTTGCCACAAGGGCAACAGCGAGCCAGCCCACCAGCCAGGTCATCGGGTGAACGCGGCGCTTCATGCGGCCTCCCTGTGAGGCACAACCGCACGGTGAAGGTCACCTGGCAGGCCCAGCCCCGCCAGAATGGCGGCGCCGTCCGACGGGAAGATGCCGTGGAACTCGTGCACGGTTCCGTCCGAGAAACGGACTTCAACAAGGTATCGGCGCATGCTCAGTCTCCCCGCACCGCAGCCGCAATAAGAGCCGAGTTCACCTTGGGCGCGCCGATCTTCACGGCTTCATTCATCGCCCTGGTCACCAGGTTGTTGATGGCCAAGGGGTAGCACAGCGATTGCTCCCGCGCCTGCCGCTGCCCGCGCACCGTCTCAGACACCGCCTGCCGCAGCGTCGCCCGAATGGCGTCCACTGCATCCGGCGCAAAGATGGCGTCAAACTGCAGGCCCGCCCGGTCAAACTTGTGGCGCAGGTAGCCCTCGACATGGTTGTCCAGGGGCGGCAGCTTCACCAGCTCGCAGCGCTGCACCACCTCGCGCACCTCGGGGTTGTGCTCGCTGAGCTTCTTCTCCAGCTCGGTCTGGCCGATCAGGATGATGGACAACAGCTTCTTGAATCCATCCTGCAGCTCGTAAAACCGCTTCAGGTGCTTGAGGGTGGGGATGGCCAGGGCGTGAGCTTCCTCAATGATCAGCACATGCCGCTGGCCCACCTGCGCGCTCGCCTTGAGGATGTTGTGCATCTGCGCTGCACGGTCCTGCAGCGCCATGCGCAAAGAGGTGCCGGGCGCAACGGTACGAATCACCGCCCCGGTAATGTCAGCCGCCATCAGCGCTTTGCCCCTGCGGTGGCTGTCCTCCATGCCGATCACATAGGGCTCAATCACCGTCACGCGCTCGCCGGTGGTGTTGATCCAGTCGATCATGTCCTGGCGCAGGGTGGACTTGCCACCGCCCGACTCGGCCACCACCGCCAGCATCCCGCCGTGGCGCGCCGTGTGGCGCATGGCCGCACGCACATAGCGGATGTCGTCCGTGATGAAAACGTCCGCGTCTTCGTTCAGTTCATTGATGAAGGGATCGCGCGGCACCTTGAAGTGCTGGCGGGCAGCAGATGACAGCGAGTGATGTCGTAGTAGCATGAAAGGGTCCTCTCCTTGGGTCGAGCCGGGTTGGGGGCCGGAGTTATTGGCTTTCGCCATCGCCTGCAGCTCTGCGTTGGCGCGCAGGGCTGCAGGTGCTTCGTCAAAGGTCCGTGCCAGCCGCTCGGCTGACAGGCCCTTCGCACTCAGATAAGCGGTGATCCGCTCTTTAAGCAGTGCCTTGCTCAGGCCGCGCGTGGTCGGCCAGAGGTCGTACTTGATCATTTGGGTCACAGCCGCAGGCGACACGCCTACGTGGCGTGCAAGCTGCGACTGGTTAGAACCCACGGCGGTAAGGTCATCGCGCAAATTCAGCATCAGGGCCCTCACACAACGCGCAGGCCACCAGCGGCCCGGATAGGTTCATCGGCGACCGCAGGGGCTTGGTACTGCGCTATCAGCGCCGCCACCTGATCCTCTGGCACACCGTCGCCGTAGCGCTTCACGAAGAAGGCGTTTTCTTCGGCCGACAGGTTGCGGCCGATGGCGCCGACGATGCGCAGCATCGCCGTCACGGCGTCGAGCAGCTCGGGCCCTGCGGGCGCCGCGTGCGCGGGCGTGTCGATGGCAGAGCCCTGGCGCGGCAGGTAGGCGGGCAACTGCACGTCCTGCAGGTAGGCGTGGGCGTTAAGGCCGTGGAACGGCGCCACGCGCTTGGCACGCGCAGCCTTCACTTCGTCGGCCGTCATGCCAGGGTAAGCCGCCTCGTCCATCGCCGTGGCGGCATGCTCCGCGTCAGTCTTTGCTGCGCGCTTGAACTCGGCCCCAATCTCAGCAGCATCCGCCTGCTGTCCGAACTCGTCGAAGTTCACCTCAGGCTCGCAGCGGTAAATCAGAGGGTCACCGTTGTAGCGCTCCACCTGCACCTGCACTGCGCACTCGCCGTAGATCAGCCCGCGTACCTTGACGGTGTCGCCCACGTTGATTCCATCGAAGCCGCGCAAGCTATAGGTCAGAGTGCGCCCCGCTGACGGATGGCGGAACGTGATCGACTGGTTCGGTTTGACCTGCCGCTCTTCCTCCTTCGACCGCATGAACGCCTGGCACACCTCCACCGGAGGCAGCACGCGCAATTGCTCGGCAGTGATGAGCTGCCAAAGGTCATAACGCGCCACAGGCTGCTGCAGGCCTGGGCGGCGCAGCCGCGTATCCTGGCCCGGAATCAGGTTGGCGCTGTAGGCGTTGGCCCAGGCGAACGCCGCAGCGTTGAGCTGGTCCACATCCTCCACCGGCTGGAACCGCAGGCGGGACTCGAACTGCGTTTCGACGATGTTGTTGCCGTTTTCCACGCCACCCTTGGCACGGCTGTTGCCTGCCTCATGGGTGATGTGCGTGACGCCCAAGGCGTCCAGCAGAGAGCGCACGGCCGACGATGTGTTGGCGCTGCCCTTGTCCCACAGCAGATGGCGCGGCACACCGTGAAACGGGCGGCCCTCCTGCAAGCCCCACGCGAACATCAGAAAGCGAAACAGGTTGTGCTGGTCTTCACCCGCCGCCTCCGTGTACCAGGGGATCACAGTGGCGCTCGCCTTGTCGTAGCAGACATACCGGTAGACCTTGAACTTGACCTGCGCAAGCCGGTCCAGCTTGTTCTTGTAGAACTCGTCGTCTCGGATGATGTACTGCCGCCCCTTCAGGTAGTAAACCAGGCACAGGGATGGGTCGATCTGGTGCGTGTGGTTCGGGTACGGAGCCCGCAGCGCCTGCACCGGGTCTGCCACGCGCTGGGCGGCCACGTTAAGCTTGCGGTCACGCATCAGCTTGTTGAGCTGCCCATTGCTCACGCCAAAGCTGTGCCCGTTCTGCTCCAGAATGCCCCGCGCCGTGGTGGTGAAAAGCGTCTGCTTGCCATTGGCGCGGATCGCCTCGCGCTGTGCCGCGCCCAGGGTCACCAGGGCCTCGGCCGACACGCTGGTGCTGCCCTTGTCGCTGCGCGCCTTGCGGCCAGACGACCAGCCCGCCACCGCCTTCAGGTGCCGGTATACCGTTTGCACCGACAGCCCCAGGAACTCGCCCGCCTCCCGCACCATGGCCGTGCCCGAGCCATGCCCGGCATCATCCAGGCGCCGGGCAAGCTGGCGCACATAGTCGCAGGCTTCAGGGGAAAGTGCGGCCATATCTGCGCTCACCTCATGCGGCTGCATCTGCGGCCTCGGGGGTCTGCATCAGGTACTGGCGCGCCTCGGCGAGGTCGTCTCCAAACCGCTCCGCGAAAGCATGCTGCGCCGCGCCCACCAACTCGGCCAGCCGGTTGATGGAGTCTTGAAGATGCAAGGCCACCAGGGCCACGCTGCGCGGCAGAGGCGCCGGGGCCTCGGGGTCATAGTCCGGCGCCTGCGTCACCTCGTCGGTCCACCACTGTTCCAGGGCAATCGTGGCCTCATGGTGGGCCGCAATGCCGTTCTCGATCAGCGCCTGCCGCTCCGCAATCTCGCCTTTGAATGGCAAGATGCGCTCGTCCAGAGGCGCCACCACCGGCCGCTTGCCCGCCAACTTCTTCTCTGCCTTGTCGGCGCGCTCTTCGGCTTTGGCCCGCTTCTCGGCCGCAAACTTCACATCCTGCTCAGCCTGGCGCAGCCGCTCGCGCAGTTGGCTGGCGCTCAGGCGGTCGATGTCGTCCATCTCCTGGAGGTTTTCGAGGACGTCATCGTCGTGGGTGACCAGTTCCAGGAAGGCGCTGGCGTTCTTCACTTGGCTGCTCAAAAGTTCCAATTTGGAACTTTTGGCCGTCTTTGTCGCGGCCTGCATGAAACGGAAGGCCGTTGTTTTGGCGAAGCCGAGCATCTCGACGCGCTGTGCAAACTCGCCATGAGGTGTCATTTCCTTGAGCAGCAGCAGACGCTTGCCGGTTTCAAGAATGGCCTCAACGGTGCGGCGCTGATAGAAGCGGATTTCATCTTCCAGCGTGCCCACTGTCAGGGCTCCCTCATAGCCAAGCTGCTGCGCAAGGGCCGCAGCGTTGGCCTCTACCACCGCCAATGCGTTGCGCGCACCAGCCTCCTGCGCCGCCATGTCGGCGGGCGTGGCGCCTACAAAATCCGGGCCGCGCTGCTCTGCCGGGGCCAATGTTCTGCGTCCTGCCATGTTGTGATTCCTCCTTCGGTTGTTGATCAAATGGCGCGCGTGTAGCGCTGGTCGATGTCGTCAACGCGCTGGCGCACGCGGCGCAGCTCGTCGTCATGTGCGCGGGCAAGCTGGATCAGCTTCGGCGTCAGGCGCCAGCACTCTTCGTTGCCCGGGATGCGCTCTGCAACCCCTTCGTCTGCCAGCAGTTCCAGGTCGCGCAGGGCCATGGGCGAGGCCACGCCAAGCGCTTCGGCCGCTTGCTTCAGGCGCAGGCCATCAAACGCATGGCCCTGCAGTACCCACAGCAGGCGCAGTGCGCGGCGGGCGGGTTGATGGTGTTGGGGGTTGCTCATGGCTGCAGATCCAGTTGGGGGTTCACGTGCTGGGCCACGTTCTGGCGGTGCCAGGCCACGTGCTCCATGTGGGTGGTCAATGCGGCCAGCGCGGCCGATGGGTCGCCGGGCTTGGCGTAGTACTCGGTGAGCAACTTGAGCGCGGTGGCAAAGTGCTCATGCAGCTCAACGATGTCGGCATGAGCGAGCTTCCGGCCAGTGGCAATCTGCACCAGCAGCCGCCCATTGCTCGCTGCCAGGTAGCGCGTCACAAAGTCGATGCCGCAGGCCAGTTCATAGGGCCGGATCAGGTTGGCAGGCATGCTGCCCTTCTGCAGATACTTGTAGAGCACCCAGTGGTCTGCCAGCCCCATGTCCTCGGCAATGCCCTCCACGCTCTTGTTCAGCCGTTCACGTGCGTGGTCCTTGCACAGCTCAAAAGCGTGCCGCAGGCTGCTGGGCTGCAGGGCCTTCCAATTGCGCCGCGTCATTGGATGTGCCCCCCTGCCAGGGCGCCCAAACAAAAAGCCGGATTGCCCGGCGCCCCAAGGGTTTGCGGGTCGTACAGTGCGGCCATCACAACTCACCCCCGATGGAGATATCCAATGAACCCAGTGGTTTATCAGTGCCTGAGCTGCAACTCAGAGGCAACAAGCAAGGTGCCAGTGCTGCCGCCGCACCAATGGGTGTGGAATCAGCGGCAGGTGCCCAGGATGCTGTGCCCTCAGTGCGGCTGTGCATGCTTTCCGAAGGATTGGTGGCCGATCGCGCTGCAGGTGTGTGAAGAACACCGACATCAGGGAATGAACATCCATGCACTTGCGCATTCGATGTGGTCTCAATGCCCCAATTCGCTGGAATGCAAAACGGTGGACACGTATGCAGGCAACTGTGAACAGGCTCAAGCCGTGATGCCCAAATGCCTGGCAGCGATCCACTCTCGCCTTGAACGTACAGAGCGTCGCCTTGCTGCGATGGCGCGCAATTGACCAGGTCGCCCACGCACACGCCTGGCACCTGCTGCACCGACCAATGCCAGCCCAAGAACATGACGCGCAGCGCCGCATCAACGCGGCGGGTCTCGGGCGCGCATCGGGCGCCATTAAGATGCACGCGGGACATACCGCTCATGCCGCCGCCAGTTGCATGCGAGGAGCCGGGCCGCGGGAGATCACTCCCGCCTTCAGGCCCAGGTCTACTGCAATGTTGTGGCTCTCGCCGCGCAAGCACTTGCGCTGCGGCGTGCCGTCGTCGTCGTTGACGATCATGCAAACCAGCGCGGCCGAATAGCCGCGCTGGCGGGCCCAGTCAGAGTACGACCAGCCGCGACTGGCGAACTCGTCGCGGACCTGCTTGCGGGTTTTTAGGGGCATGGTGGTGCGTCCTGTTTTGTTGTCACCAGTTGGCGCTGGTGATTGGTTGTTGAAACGTGTTGAATCGAATTATGGTACAGAAATCTGTGCCATTCAATAGATATGGAACAGAAAATTGGGATAGGCGAACGCATTCGCATGGAGCGCGAGCGGCTGGGCTTGTCTCAGCCAGCCTTTGCCGCCATAGGGGATTCGTCGAAGAACTCGCAGCTAGCGTGGGAGAAGGGGGTCGCCTACCCCAATGCAGCAGTGCTCTCGGCGTGGGCGGCGCTCGGGGTTGACGTGGCTTTCATCCTCACAGGAAAGGCCGCCGCCAACGCGTTGTCAGCGGAAGAAGAGACCCTTGTCGCTTACTTCCGACAAGCGTCGCCAGATGTTCGCCGTGCCGCTTTGGGCGCCCTCATCGGTGCACAACTTGCCGGGACGTCTGTTGGGAGCGTCAACGTCACCAGCAAAGGGCAGCGCGGTGGGGTCCAGGTCGGAGTGAATTCAGGCACCATCACGGGCACACGAAAGGCGACTAAATAAGGGGCTGAAAACCAGCCAATTACGGCGTCATTTCGGGGCGTCATCCCCGCACAATTGCCGCCTCACTTGAGGGGAGGCAAATGGGATTGCTGTTGCAGTTGGGGCAGAAGAAGCGGCCCCGCGTTGAGCCCGTCGTGTGGATGGACAGCACGGGCGGTGGGAGTATTCAGGTGGGGTGCAATAGCGGCAGCATCACTGTGTTGCAGTTGCCCGCAAGGTGCCACGATTGCCCGGTTTTGGCGTCTCATCGGGAACTGCGGCGTGTGCGCCGCGTTTTGATGGCCTTGCTGGCTGTCGCCATCGCGGCAGCCTCCTTTGCGGTCGGCGCCATGGGTGATTTCCGGGACGACGAACGTCCCCGGGGTGGCAAGCAGCTGACAGTCATGTCCAGTTAGTCACAGTGCGAACGCTGCGCGCGGCCGGAACACTGGCGTGGCCATCAGTGATGAAATATTGAAGCCGCCACGAACGGTGGCAGTTCTTGCTAGACCAATTTCAAGGGGGAAAAATGAAGCGCTGTGCAGTTTTTGCTTTCACATTTTGCGCATTGCTCACGGGCGCAAGCGCCCAAGAGCCACCAGTCGCGTTTAAGGGCGTAGCGCTGGGAGCCTCGGTGGAGGAATACAAGCAGGGTCTTCCAGACCACCGTTGCCGCCCTGATAGATGCGATTTCAGCCTAAGGCTGGAATGCGTTCCCAAGCCTGATTTCGAAGACTGCCTTAAGCGCAACTCTTTTGGTGGGGCGCGTGTCGAACTGGTGACGTCTACGTTCCGCGATGGAAAGCTCGCACACATGCTCTTAATCATGAGTTCGTTTGCTGCGACAGATGTGCAAGGCGCGCTGCGGGAGAAACTTGGCGATCCGACCCGCGTCTCCACCGAGCCGTTCAGGACCAGAGGCGGCGCGAGCGCTGACAACGTTGATCTGACCTGGGAGCGCGGGCCCTACGTGGTTCGCGCTCGCCAGCACAGCGGGAGGCTCGGGGAGGGGACCGTCGTGATAACAACTCAAGCTGAGCTAAAGGCCCAAGAAGGCGACAAAAAGGACCAAGCAAAGAAGGGCGCCGGGGATCTGTGAGCCCAGTACGTGTGCGGGTGACTGCAAACAATCGCTGACCACGCGCCCGCCGCGAAAGATCAAAGCGGCCAAATAAGGTCCTGGTTCCCAATACACAGCACTCACAGGCGGGAAAACTGACGGCTTTCATACCGTCGTTTCACCCACCTGGAGTAGCTGTGTAATGCGAGACATCATCCCCGCCTGGTTGCGCGCGCCGCGCACCACCACCTGGCTTGTGCTGGCCGCTCTCCTGCTGGTCGCCATCGCCATCGTCGCACCGCCCCAGTTGTCGGTGGTGCTCTACAAAGCCTCCCTCGTCGCCCTGGCCGCCGTGCTGGGCTACTGGCTCGACCGCGCTCTGTTCCCCTATGCCCGGCCCGACGGCTATCTGGTGCGCGACTGGCGCTTCGGCACCGAGGAGCCCGAGGGCGATGTGGACTATCCCGTCGTCCAGGGCTACATCCGCGTCTTTACCGCCGCCATGCTTCGCCGCGCCATTGTGGTCGGCTGCGTGGTGTTGGGCGTTGCAGCGGGGCTGTAATGCGCTGGCGCTCTCGCATCCCTGCAGCCGCCTGGCTGGCCCTGGTCGCGGTCGCTATCACGGCGAGCTGCGCGGCCCTCGCCCAGGTGCCGCAGGCCGCCCAGCAGCACCGCGCCCTTCTGGTGCGCACCGCCCACGCTGCCTGGGGGCTTGACGCCCCAGTGGCCGTCTTTGCCGCCCAGGTGCATCAGGAGAGCGCTTGGCGCCCCGATGCCATCTCGCATGTCGGCGCCCAGGGCCTGGCCCAGTTCATGCCCGCCACCGCAAAATGGATCGGCGGCATCGACCCGGGCCTGGCCGGACAGCAGCCCTACAACCCAGGATGGGCGCTGCGCGCTCTGGTCACCTACGACCGCTGGCTTTACGACCGCACGCCCGCCCGCTACACGCCCCGTGAGCGCATGTGGGTGGCGCTGCGCAGCTACAACGGCGGGCTCGGCCATTGGCAAGCAGAGGCGGCGGCTACCGGGGCCGCGCAGCCGACACGCGCCCAGGTCGATGCGGCATGCGGTAAAGCCCGCCGCGCTGCCGTGCATTGCACTGAAAACCTGGGCTACCCCCACCGCATCCTGGTGGTCATCCAGCCGCGCTACGCGTCATGGGGGCCGGGCCTATGAGTAACACCGCCACCGCATTGGTTGGGGGCCTGCTGCTTGCCGCTGCCGCAGGCATCGGCGGCTATGGCTACGGCCTCGACCAGGGCAAGGCCCTGGAAAAGGGCCGCCAGGACGGCAAAGCCCTCGAAACGATCACCGACCAGATCGCAGCGCACGCCGACCTTGTCAAGCGCTCAGGCGCTGCCAGCAAGGGCATGCGCTCTGCCGTGGCCCAGCTCGAAAAGGCCAACACCCAAACCACCACGGAGATCGCCGATGCGCTCACCACCACTGCTCCTGAGCGCGCTGATTGCGTGTTCCCTCCTGACGTCGTGCGCGGCCTCCAAGGCGCCCGCGACCGGGCTGCAGAAGCAGCCGCCAGCGGAATACGCGGTGCGCTGCCCAGCGCCCCCACCAGCGCCCCGGGGCCCGCAGGTGGACCTGACCGCCCTTGAACTCAAGTCCATGTACGACCTGTACGGCCTGTGCGCTGGTCGCATGACAGACCTTTTGAACTGGCTCGACACGGAGGGCCTGCGTTGACCGACGACATCGACCGCGCCCAGGCGCGCGAAGCCGAGATGCTGAGCGATGCCCTGCGCAACCAAGCACGCCGCGCAGGTCTGTCAGGCAAGACGCCCGCCGACTCTGCCGAGTTCTGCCAGGCGCGAGGCTGCGGCGAAGAAATCCCCGACGCCCGGCGCCAGAAGGTGCCAGGCGTTCAGTTTTGTGTGGCGTGCCAGGCGCGCCGGGAAAAGAGAGGAAACCGGTGAACCCTTTGCAGATCGACTTTTGGCAACTGGTGGGCTTCGGCGGCGCCCTGTTGTCGGGCTTCGCCGCAATCATCTTTGGCGCAGGTCGGCTCATTGCTGCGCAGTTCGAAGCTCGCATCAACGAACGCTTCGACGTGCTGCAGAAGGCCCGCGAAGCCGAGGCCCAGGGCATCAGCAACCTTGAGCGCGAGTTCCTGCGCTTCCAGGCCGATCTGCCGCTGCACTACGTGCGCCGCGAGGACTACGTGCGCGGCCAATCCATCGTGGAAGCCAAGCTCGACGGCCTGGCAGCCATGGTCAGCAACGCGCAATTGCGCGCATCCATGAAAGACCGAGGGAGCCAATGAGCACCGCCATCGACACCGCCCGCATCCGCCGCGAGAACCTGCGCTGGCTGATCATCCTCACGCTCAACAACGCCCGCCCCATCGGCGCGTTTGAAGGGCCAATCCTCAGCGTGGCCCAGTCCGAGTACCCCGACGCCACGCCACTGGAGTTGCGCCGCGAGCTGGACTACCTCCACGACCGCGAGCTGGTGAAGCTGGACAAGCAGCCCACGGGGCGCTGGTTTGCCGACCTGACGCGCATTGGCGTGGACCTGGCCGAATACACCATCCCCTGCGAGCCGGGCATTGCCCGGCCCGCGAAGTACTGGTAACCCATGGGTCGCAAAAGCAGCATCGACCGGCTCGACCCGGAGATCAAGGCATACATCCAGGCCATGCTCGCCTCGGGCAGCCAGACGCTGGACGAGCTGATCGCCGACCTGCAGGCGCGCTACCCAGCCGCCGCGACAGCGGGCAGCTTGCCCAGCCGCTCGGCCGTGGGCCGCTACGGCCAGAAGCTGGAGCGCCGCCTATCAGCCATCCGCGCCAGCACCGAAGCCGCAAAGATGATCCAGGCCCACGCGGGCGACGACAAAGACGCTCGCAGCGAGGCCCTCACCGCCATGGTGCAGACCGAACTGTTCGAAGCCATCCTGGCCCTGCAGGAAGCCGACGAAGTGGGCGAGGACGGCGAGAAGACCGACCCTGGCGAGCGCGTGGCACTGCTCAGCAAGGCTGCCAAGAACATCGCCACGCTCACCCGCTCCAGCATCAACCTCAAGGAGTTCCAGGCCAAGGTCGAGGAAGCCACCCGCAAGAAGATGCTGGCCGAGCAGGAGGCCAATCTGCAGGAGGTCGCTAAGGCCCAGGGCATGGATGAAGCTCAGGTGGACTTCTGGCGCCGCAAGTTCCTGGGCGTCGGATCATGAACGCTTTCTTCCAAGTGTTGGCCGCTGTGCTGTTCATCCTGCTGGAGCGCGGCAGGCATGTCCGTGGCCCTTGGCGGCGTAGAGAGTGGCGCAATGTGCTGGTGCAGTCCTTTTGGCTGGCCCTGGCGGTCGCTTGTGTCTTCAGCGGCCCGGTACTGGGCTTGGTGCTCCTGTGGAGGTCGCTCCAATGAACGCCATCAAGCCGCTGGCCACCACCCTGCGCACGCTGGAATGGGACGATCTCCCGCCCAGCGTGCGATCCATTCCGGAGGGCTTTAACCCCCTGGACGAGGGGGTGCTGATGAAGCACCAACGCGAGGTGGCTTCCATCCAGGCGGCCATCATTGCCGTGCCCAAAGGCCGCCGCACCGGCATCACCTTCGGCACCATGCTCAACAAGACGCTGGTGGCCGCCGCCCGCAAGAGCGCCGGGGGCGACAACGTCTACTACATCGGCGACACCAAGGAAAAGGGCCTTGAAGCCATCGGCTACTGCGCCAAGTTCGCCCGCGTGATCGCCCAGGCCCAGGGCCAGGGCATTTCCGGGGTCGAGGAGTTCCTGTTTGAAGACCAGGACGACAACGGTAAGACCCGCCACATCACCGCCTACCGCATCCGCTTTGCTTCGGGCTTCCAGGTGTGCGCGCTCTCCAGCCGCCCCGCCAACATCCGGGGCCTGCAGGGCCACGTCGTCATCGACGAGGCCGCGTTCCACCCCGACGTGCAAGGCGTGCTCGACGCCGCCACCGCGCTGCTGATCTGGGGCGGCCAGATCACCGTCATCAGCTCGCACAACGGCAAGAACAACCCCTTCGCCCAGTTCTGCCGCGACATCGAGGCGGGCCGCTACGGCGCCGATGCACGCGTGGTCACAGTCACCTTTGACGACGCCGTAGCCAACGGCCTGTACGAGCGCGTCTGTTTCATGAAGGGCACCCCGCCCACACTCGAAGGCAAGCAAGCCTGGTACAGCAAGATTCGCAACGGCTACGGCGTGCGCAAGGCCGCCATGCGCGAAGAGCTGGACGCCATCCCGCGCGACGGCAGCGGCGTCTGTCTGCCCGGTGTTTGGATCGAGCAGGCCATGACGCTGCCGCCGGAGCGAATCCTGCGCCTCGCGTTGGATGACGACTTTGTGCGCAAGAGCCCAGAGGACCGCGCCGCCTGGGCATCCGACTGGATCGAGCGCTACTTGGCGCCCGAGCTGGCGCTGCTGGACAAGGGCGAGCGCCACGTGTTTTCTCATGACTACGCCCGCCACCGGGACTTTTCGAGCTGGGGCGCCATTGCCCTTGCAGCAGGCATGCGGCGGCGCCTTCCACTGTCGGTGGAAATGCACAAGGTGCCCTATGCCCAGCAGCGGCAAATCACCTGGTACGCCATTGAGCGCCTTCCACGCCGCTGCGGCGGCGCCATGGACGCCACTGGCTCGGGCGAAGCGCTGGCAGAAGAAACAGCCGACAAGTTCGGCCATGGCCATGTGCACCAGGTCAAGCTCAACCGAGCCTGGTACGGCACCTGGATGCCCAAGCTGGTGCAAGGTTTTGCAGACGGGATGATCGACATTCCCGCCGACCCGAGCCTCGCCCAGGACTTGCGGGCCATTGAAGAGGTGGACGGCATCGCCATGGTCAGCAAAGTTCGCCGCGCCGATGTGAAGGACCCTGAGTTGTTCCGTCACGGCGACGGCGCGGTGATGCTCTGCCTGGGCTGGTTCGCGACGCTCAACCTGAGCGCCGCCATCGACTTCATTCCATTGCCCGCGCTGCCGCGCGGCTTCGACAACCTCGGCGCGGCCGACAACAGCGACGAGGCCGAGGATTACCTCCGCTTGGTCGAGCCGCGCGCTACCTGGTAGGCACCCCCATGGCAACTTCCCTCATCCTCGGCCCGGACGGCCAGCCCATCAAAATGCCCGACTTGGCAGAACCGCAGACAGCCAGGCTGGCCCACCTGCAGCGCGAGCTGCAGAGCCACCCCACGCGCGGCCTCACGCCCTCGCGCCTGGCAAAGATTCTGGATGCGGCCGAGAACGGCGACCTCGTCGCCCAGTTCGAGCTGTTCGAGGACATGGAGGAAAAAGACGGCCACATTGCCGCTGAGATGGGCAAGCGCCGCCGCGCCTGCGTGCTCGACTGGAACGTGGTGCCGCCCGAGGGTGCCGACGCGGCCGAGAAGAAGGCCGCCGAGCAGCTCGGCGAGCTGCTCACCGAGATCCCGGACTTTGAGGACATGGTGTTCGACCTGACCGATGCCATCGGCAAGGGCTACGCCTGCCTGGAGCTGGAATGGCATCGCGTGGAGGGCCTGTGGGTGCCCAAGACCATCACCCACCGCCCTCAGTCCTGGTTCACCCTCAACCGGGGCTACCGCCAAGAGCTGCGCCTGCGCACCAACACCGTCACGGCCACCGAGACCGGGCCCGTGCAGGGCGACCCCCTCACGCCCTTTGGCTGGATCACGCATGTGCACAAAGCCAAGAGCGGCTACCTGGAGCGCTCTGCGCTGTTCCGCCAGCTTGTGTGGACCTACTTGTTCAAGAACTACAGCGTGGGCGACCTGGCCGAGTTCCTGGAGATCTACGGCATTCCAGTGCGCATCGGCAAATACCCCGCCAGTGCCAGCGAAAAAGAGAAGGCCACGCTGCTGCGCGCGCTTGCGGCAGTGGGGCACAACGCAGCGGGCATCATCCCGGAAGGCATGTTGATCGAGTTCGAGAACGCGGCAACGGGAGACCCGGACGCTTTCATGGCAATGATCGACTGGTGCGAGAAGAACCAGTCCAAAGTCATCCTGGGCGGCACCCTGACCAGCGGCGCGGACGGCAAGAGCAGCACCAATGCCCTGGGCAATGTCCACAACGAAGTGCGCAAGGACCTGCGCGACGGCGACATACGCCAGGCCAACACCACCCTCACGCGCGATCTGGTGTTTGCCGTGGCCTCAATCAACGGCCTGGCACCGGGCGGTCTGCGTCGCGTGCCCCAGTTCCGCCTGAACGCCCAGGAGCGCGAGGACCTCGGCAGCTTCTCCACCGCGCTGCCCCCCCTGGTGAACATGGGCGTGCGCCCTCCCGTAGCCTGGGTGCATGAGCGCCTGGGTATCCCCGTGGCCCAGGGCAACGAACCGGTGCTGATGCCCGCAGGCGCTACCGCACCGGCCCCCACGGGCACCGCCGCCGCAACCGCCACGCCGCCCGTGCTTACCGGTACAGCCGCCCCGGGCTTCACGCCTCCCCAGCAGATGCAGCCGCAACTGGCCGCCAACCTGGCTCCCGCTGTGGGCGCTTGGCTTGACCAGGTGCGCGAGCTGGTCATGCGCGCCCAGTCGTTGGCCGAGATCCGCGACGGCCTGGACGCGCTGCTGCCCGACATGACGCTCGACCAGTACGCCGCCGCCATGGCGGTGGCCCTACGCACCGCCGAAATGGCGGGCCGCTACGAGGTCATGCAGGAGGCCTCTGGGGCGTCCAGCGGCGGGGGCGCCTAGAAGCCGCGCAGGCCCCTTTGCGCCCCCGTTGCACATCCGCGCCCCCGTTCCCGCCCTGTAAACGTTTATAAATGCCCTCTGGCCCCCATCGCATGCCGACCGCCGCCTACGGATCGCTCCCCTTCGCCGAGCAGGCCGATTTTTTCCGGCGCAAGCTCAACGTCCCCACCGATGGCTGGACCGACCTCTACACCCGCGAGCATGACTGGGCTTTTGTGGTGGCCGGGGCCAACCGCGACGCCATCGTTACGGACTTTCGCGCTGCTGTGGAGAAGGCCATAGCGGGCGGCAGCACCCTCGAAGACTTCCGCAAGGACTTCGACAGCATCGTCGCCCGCCACGGCTGGGACTACAACGGCGGGCGCAACTGGCGCAGCCGCGTCATCTACGACACCAACCTGGCCACCAGCTACGCGGCCGGGCGCTGGCAGCAACTGCAGGCCGCGCCGTACTGGCAGTACGAGCACCAGGATTGGGTCGAGAACCCGCGCCCCCTGCACGTGAGCTGGGATGGCCTGGTGCTGGAACAGGGCAACCCGTTTTGGCAGACGCACTTCCCGCCCAACGGCTGGGGGTGCCAATGCAAGGTGCGCGGCCTCTGGCCCCGCGATCTAGAGCGCTTGGGCAAGTCCGGGCCCGACGAGGCACCCGCCGTCAACCTGGTGGAACGCACCATCGGCCAGCGCAGCGCCCTGGGCCCGCGCCAGGTGCAGGTGCCCGAGGGGATCGACCCCGGCTTTGAATACGCCCCCGGCGCCACTAGGCTGCGCAGCGCCATCCCGCCCGAGACGCCGCACGGGCCGGACGGCCTGCCCAGCAGCTCCACCGGGCCCGGACTGCCCAACCGCCGCCCTGCAGAGCCATTGCCGCCGCCCCGTAGCTTGCCTGCCAGCGTCGTCCTGCCCGGCGGCCAGGCGCCAGAGTCCTACGTCTCCCAGTTCCTGGCCGAGTTCGGCGCCACGCTGGAGGCGCCCGCCATCGTGCGCGATGTGATTGGCGAGCGCCTGGTGGTGGGCAAGGAGCTGTTCCAGGACGCCAAAGGCGGCTGGAAGGTGCTCAAGCGCGACCGCGAGCGCTACCTGCCGCTGCTGGCACAGGCCCTGGCCGACCCTGACGAGATCTGGACGCGCGTCGAATGGATGCACGCCCTCGGCCGCGCCGTGGTCCGCCGCCGCTACGTGGCGCGCTATGTGATCGAAGGGCAAGAGGGGAACACGCCAGGCCTGGCCGTGTTCGAGCTGGGTGCAGACGGCTGGAGCGGGGTTACCGCATTCCCACCCGCGTCCGATGACTACCTGGAGCACGCCCGCATTGGGGTGCGCCTGTACCGGCGCGAGGAATGACGCAGGCAACAGAAAGGCCAGCGCACCGCCACACGCTGGCCCGCCCGGACGTGGGATTGGAGGCGGTGGCAGCCGCTGCCCGTCCGATGGATGCCCAATTGTAGGAGCTTTGCCCCATGGCCGGAATCCGCATCAAATCCACCGTCAGCGACGCCCAGGCCCGTGCCATGCTGGCCCGCCTGGGCGAGCCCGGCACCCAGGACCTCATGCCCCGCCTGGGCGAGTACCTGCAGGCCAGCACCCAAAAGCGCTTCAAGACCCAGACCGCCCCGGACGGCACCGCGTGGCAACCATTGCAATCCCGTTACGCCAGGCGGAAAAAGTACGCCAAGGACAAAATCCTGACCCTGCGCGGCTACCTGCGCAGCGGCATCCACTACCAGGTGACGGGCGATGCAGAGGTCGAGGTGGGCAGCAACACCAAGTACGCGGCCATCCACCAACTGGGCGGTGAGATCGACATGCCCGAGCGCCAGGCCAGCGTGCGCTACCGCAGCGTCGCCGGAAGAACGCTGTTCGCCAGTAAGAAGCACAAGAAGGCGACCGAAAAGACGGTGACGGTTCCGGTCCACTTCGTGAAGATCCCGGCACGCCCATTCCTGGGCATCAGCACAGCGGACGACAGCGAGGTCCGGGACATTGTTCTGAACTGGGTTGTAGAGCGCAGCAAATAGGGTCCTGGTTCCCAATACTTCCAACCCGCTGCCGCCGACCATGGCGGCATGTCTCAACGCACCGCCTCCCGTAGCACCCGCATCGCTGTCTGCAGCGCTGGCGCCGCCGCCCTGGCCATCGCCGCCTGCACGTTCGGCGTGCCCGCGAAGACCGCACAAACAACGGGCGGTACGGTCATGCTGCAGCTCACCCCGGCGGGCACATTCAAACCCAACGACGGCCGCGAGCTGAAGCCCGGCGCCTGGCGCATCGACGCCGCCAGCGCACAACACGTCATCGAGCGATTCAAGACCCGGGGCAAGCCCCCGGTCATCGACTACGAGCACCAGACCCTCAAGAAAGAACAGAACGGCCAGCCAGCTCCCGCAGCGGGCTGGATTCGTGATCTGCGCTGGGTCGAAGGCCAAGGCCTGTACGCCGTGGCCGAGCTGACGGCCCGCGCCCGTGACTACATCAAGGCGGGCGAATACCTCTACTTCTCGCCCGTCTTCGAGTACGACGAAATCACCGGCACGGTGCTCGCCGTGCACATGGGTGCGCTCACCAACGACCCCGGCATCAGCGGCATGGAGCCGCTCTCCCTGGTAGCCGCCGCCACCGCCGCTTTCCTTCCCTCCACCACTCCACGACAGGAGCCCTCCGTGAACCCCTTGCTCAAAGCCTTGCTGGCCGCCCTTGGCCTGCCCGAAACCACCACCGAGCCCGCTGCCATTGCCGCGCTCAGCGCCCTCGGCCCGCTGCAGCCTCTGCAGGCCCGCGCCAACGTGGCCACGGCCGTCTGCACTGCGCTGAAGCTCCCAGCCGACGCCACCCCAGAGGTAGCCACTGCTGCCTGCGCCAGCTTGGCGCAAGCCCAGCCTGGCACGCCGGACCCGGCCAAGTTCGTGCCCATCGAAGCCGTGCAGCAACTGCAGACGCAGGTGGCCGCATTGACGGCCACCCAACAGGCGGGGCAGGTCGATGCGCTGATCCAGCCCGCTCTGGCCGATGGCCGCCTGCTGCCCGCGCTGGAGACCTGGGCGCGCGACCTGGGCAAGAAGGACATGGCCGCCTTGACGGCCTACCTGGGCGCCGCCAAGCCCATCGCGGCCCTGGCAGGCACCCAAACGGGCGGTAAGGCGCCCACGGCCACCGGCGACCAGCAGCTCAGCGCCGAAGAGCTGGCCGTGTGCAGCGCCATGGGCATGGCGCCCGACGCGTACCGCAAGGCGGGCACTGCCGTTGCCACGGGCGCCGCCACCGCCGCCTGATCGCGCGGCCATCCCCATCACTACCGGAGAACAAAGTGCCTGCACTCACTCAAGACCGCAACACCCGCCGCAGCGACGGCAAACAGATCGAGCCACCCGTGGCCGCCTCCACCCGCATCTGGGGCGGCGCCATCACCTGCGTCAACGCTGCGGGCTATGCCGTGCCCGGCGCCACCTCCACCACGCTCAAGGCGGTGGGCGTGTCTGAGCACCGCGCAGACAACTCAGGCGGGGTGGCCGGTGCTATTCGCGTTCGCTGCCGCAAGGGCCCGCACCGCTTCGCCAACTCGGCAGCGGCCGACGCCATCACGCTGGCTGACGTAGGCAATGACTGCTTCATCGTGGACGACCAGACGGTCGCCAAAACCAACGGCTCCAACACGCGCAGCGTGGCGGGCAAGATTTTCGACGTGGATGCTGATGGCGTCTGGGTCGATTTCCGCTGATTCCCACTGCAACGGAGTTTCAACCCATCATGATCATCAATCAGCAAAACCTCGCGATCCTCAACCAGGCGTTCAGCGCCGCCTTCGCGGGCGGCCTCGCCATGGCGGCCCCCATGTGGAGCCAAGTCGCAACCATGGTGCCCAGCACCACCAGCGAGCAGAAATACGGCTGGCTGGGCAAGATCACCAAGTTCCGCGAATGGATCGGCGAGCGCCAGTACCAGAACCTGGTGCAGCACGACTACGCCATCAAGAACAAGACGTTCGAGAACACGGTGACCGTCAGTCGCGACGAGATCGAAGACGACCATTACGGCGTCTACAAGCCTGTCATCGAGCAGCTCGGCCAGGACGCTGCCCAGCACCCCGACGAGCTGGTCTTCAGCCTGTTGAACGCGGCCTTCACCACGCCTTGCTACGACGGCCAGTACTTCTTCGACACGGACCATCCGGTGGGCGCCCCCGGCAGCCAGGCCAGCGTGAGCAACTTCCAGGGCGGCAGCGGCACGGCTTGGTTCCTGATGGACACCACCAAGGTGCTCAAGCCCATCATCTACCAGAAGCGTCGCGACTACGCCTTCCAGGCCAAGACCAGCCTCACGGATGACAACGTCTTCAGCCGCAACGAGTTCATCTGGGGCGCTGACGGACGGGGCAACGTGGGCCTGGGGTTTTGGCAGCTCGCCTACGCCAGCAAAGAGACGCTGGACGCGAACAGCTACGCCGACGCCCGCGCCGACCACCAGTCCCTCAAGGGCGACAACGGCAAGCCGTTGGTCATCCGCAGCACCGAGCTGTGGGTGCCCCCCACCCTGGAGAAGCAGGCCCTGGAAGTGGTGCAGGCCGAGCGCCTCGCCAACGGCGCCAGCAACGTCATGCGCAACCTGTCCAAGGTTGTCGTCTGCCCCTGGCTCACCGCCTGACCGCCCCCTGGCCCAACCCCTTAGGAGCAACGCCCATGGCAACCGCCACCCGAAACAAGACCGCTGCCGCTGCAGCGGCAAAAGCCGCCAAAGCAACTTTGCCCAGTGCAGCCGCCCCCGGCATGCGCCAGGTGCTGCAGGTCATCAGCAAGCGCGATGGCTTCCGCCGCGCGGGCCGCGAATGGCACGGCACCACCGTCGTGCCGCTGAGCGAACTGACCCCCGAGCAGTACGAGCAGATCGACCGCGAACCCATGCTGGTCGCGCAGTTGATGGAAGTACCCGAAGAGCAGGTCGCAGAACTGGCCGACCAGGCCAGCGGCGAAGGAACCGGGACCTGATACCCCCAAGCGAAGGGCTTTGATCCGCGCGCTTCGTTCTCCCAGCGCGCGGGGAGCCCAGGGAGAACTCCACCGCCAACCTCATGCCGGGGCTGGATAACGGGAAGGGTGTTGGTTGAGCCCCGGCGATCTGATTTCCCACAACCACCATGCCTTACATCACCGCCGCCGAACTGGCAGAACGCCCCGGTGCCCGCGAGATCGCTCTCGCGGCCAGCAGCGATGCCTCGCCCGTGGTGGATTTCGCCTTGATGGATGCCACGTTGCGCGGCGCCGATCGCTCTGCGTGGACTGCCCCCCAGCTCGCTGCGGCCGACGCCGCCCTGCAGCGCGTGCAAGACGCTGTGGCCGAGGCCGGTGCTGTGATCGACGGCTACCTGGCGCAGCGGGGCTACACGCTGCCCCTGAACCTGCCGCCCACGTCCACCGGCAAGAGCCTGCTCACCGCCTGGACCCGGGCCATCGCGCGCTACCTGCTCAACGGCCGCCGCGTAACCGACGAAGCCAAAGACCCGGTGGCCCGCGACTACCGCGACGCGCTGAAGATGCTCGACCGCCTGGCAGCGGGCAAATTGAGCTTGGGCGGCAACGACCCAGAGGCCCCCGCCAACACCACCAGCACCGACGTGCGCTTTGATGCCGCGCCTGCGGTGTTCTCGCGCAATCAGCTGCGTGCCTTTCGGTAAACGGCATGTGGCTACCCCTCACGCTCCAGCGCCTCAAGGACCGGGTCTCCGGCATGCGCGAGATCGACGGCGCCAGCAGCCTCGACGCCGCGATGCGCGGCACCGTCGCGGGCCCCTCGCTGTACCTCATCCCCCTCACCGAGAAGGGCCACGAGCTGCGCCACACCGGCCCGCTGGACCAGGACATCACGGTCCTCTTTGGCGTGCTGTTCCTGCTGGAGACGGCCCGCAGCGCCCAGGGCCTCGATGTGCTCATCGAGCTGGAGGCCGCACGCCTGCAGGTGCGCCAGGCGCTGGTGGGCTGGGTGCCTGACGACGAGACCGGTGAGCCCATCACGTTCGCCGGGGGGGAGCTTGTCCAGTTCCAGGGCGACGGCCAGCTCTGGTGGAGCGATGAATTTGTGTTGACCACGTACTACAGGAGCACTCCGTGAGCAAAGACGATGCCAAACCCAGCACCCGCACCAAAGCCCAAGAAACGTCGGCGACAGCGGCCCACACCGCCGCCGACAACGGAGCCACCACCGTGGTTCCTACCCCAGCGCCCGCCGCGCCCAAGCCGCCCGCACCGGACGAGCACACCGGCAAAGGCGGCCTCTACATCCGCTCGGGCGGCCTGCGCACCCTCGTAGACCGCACCCAGCAGCCCACCGAAGCCACCGCAAAGGAGTAACGCACCATGGCCGATCCAATCATTCGCCTGCGCCAGATGGCGCTCATGGCCGCCGTAGAAGCCACGGCGGGCACCTTTGTGCTGCCCGGCGCGGCCGACGCCCTGGAAGTGGGCAACGTCACGATTACGCCCACCGAGGGCGAAGAGGTCGAATACGACATCATCCGCCCCCACTTCGGCGCCAATGAGTCCGTGCTGGTGACCCGGTACCGCAAGATGGCTTTCCGCGTGGGCCTGGCCGGTGTGGGCGTGGCAGGGGCACTGCCTGGCTACACCAAGCTGCTGCGCGGCTGCGGCATGCAGGCCACCAATACGCCCGCGCCCGACCCTGACCCGCACACGCTGTTCGCCCCCATCGGCGACGCGTTCGAGAGCCTGTCGCTCTATGCCGTCGTCGGCCGCAATGTCTACAAGATGCCCGGCGCTGCTGGCAACGTGAAGCTCGAAGGCGGCGCCAAGCAGCTGCCCTGGTTCAACTTCGAGTTCACTGGCGCCTGGAAGGAAGTGGAAGTGCTGGGCGCCATGCCTGCCACGGCTCCGGTCTTTGAACTGCCCTTGGGCGTCAATGCGGCCAACACCCGCGTCAAGCTGGGCGCGAAGTACTGGGCCTGCAATGCCTTCAGCATCGACCTGGGCAACACGGTGACCAAGCAGGACTTGACCGAGGTGGACAACACCGAGATCACCGGCCGCGCCAGCACCGGCTCCATCACGATCCGCAACACCCTGGCGACCACGCACGACTGGGACTCGCTGATCGGCACCAAGCTGGCTTTCGAGCTGCTGCACGGACAGGGGGCCACCAACACGCTCACCGTGGCCGCGCCCCAGGCGCAGATCGGCAAGCCCAGCTTCGGAGAACAGGACGGCCTGCAGATGGTCACGCTGCCGCTGAAGTTCATCCCCACGGCAGCAGGCAACGACGAGCTGACCATCCGCGTCTGATCGCCGCCCGAGCCACGTATCGCCCCCGTTTCACGCATTGCAAAGGAGTTTTCCGCCATGGCAGTTGTCATCACCAAGAACCCCGCCTACTGGGCGCCCGGCCACTTCATCGTCCCGGACCAGCCCGACAAGCCGCTGGTCTTCAAGTTCAAGGCGCGCTTCAAGCGTCTGAACGAAGAAGAGCGCAAGGCGCTGGACCAGCGCATCCACGCGGGCCGCGAGTATGTGCGCGCACTCAGCCGGGCGCTGCTGGAAAACCAGCCCGCGCCGCCCCAGCCCACCGACCAGATCACCGACAAGGAGGTGCTAGACCTGGTGCTCGTGGACTGGGATGGGTTCAAGAACGATGACGGCTCCGTGGCCATCTACACCCCCGCAGCGCGTGCCCAGGTGGTGTTCGACAACCCCGGCCTTGAGGGCGCCTTCGTGCGCGCCTACCTGGAGTCCCGCGACGTCAGCCAGGACCTGGCCGCAGCGGAAAAAAACTCCGAGGCGCTGCCCGCCACCGCCTGACACGGGGGGCAGCGCCTGCGCCCAGCGCCGCAAGCCGTGAGGACATGGCCCTCGACTTCGCGCTGCTGGGGGTGAACGCAGAAGGGGCGGACCGCGCCGCCAATGCCTGCCCCAAGGGAACGGGCGCAGAGGACGGCGAAGACGGCGACTTCGAGCTCTGGCCCGAACACGAGGAAGCCTGGAACGTGTTCACCGACTGCGAGCGCCAGTGGCGCGTGATCGCGGGCCTGGGCTTCCTGCGCATCCAGGGCCTGGACGTAACGGCGGTCGAGTCCAGTCTGCGCATTCAGGGCGTGCCTCGGCGTCGTTGGCGCCTGGTGCGCAGCCAGGTCCGGGTGCTCGAAGACGAAGCGGCGGAAATCATGAACAGCAAGGGAAACAATGGCTGACAGCAAGGTCGTCAAGGTAGTTTTGCAGCTGGAGCAGGGCCAATACATCGCCATGCTGCAGGCCGCTGGACAGGAGCACCAGCTCTTTTCCGGCAAGGTCGCCTCTACCTCCCAGACCGCAAGCACAGCCGTCAAGACCGTCGCTACGGCCTTGGATGGAGTCGCGGCCGCCAGCAAGAGTGCAGCGGGCGAGCAGTTCATCGCCGGGCTGCGCGAGCAGATCGCCGTTTCTGGCAAGTCCACCGACGAGCTGCTGCGCTACCGGGCCGCCCAGGCCGGTGTGGCCGCCCAGGCGTCTCCGCTGATCCTGCAGCTCCAAAACCAGCGCGCGGCCCAACAGGCCGCTGCTGAAACCGCCCGCGCCGAGGAAGCCGCACAGCGCGAGGCCGCAGCCGCCAAGCAACGGGCCGCAGGCCAGCAAGCCGCATTTCTGGCGGGCCTGCGCGAAGAGGTGGAGCTGCAGGGCAAATCGCACACCGAGATCCTGCGGTACCGGGCCGCCCAGATGGGCGTGTCGGGCGGCGCCGAGCAGTACATCCAGGCCATTGAATCGGCCAACAAGGCCCACGGCCGGGGTGCCATCTCTGCCGCCCAGCACGCTGCCGCCATGCGCATGCTGCCCGCGCAGATGACCGATGTGGTCACCAGCATGGCAAGCGGCATGCCCATCTGGATGGTGGCGATCCAGCAGGGCGGGCAGATCAAGGACTCCTTCGGTGGAGCGGGCAATGCGCTGCGCGCCATGACCGGAGCAATTACTCCGGCCGCAGCGGGTTTTGGCCTGCTGGCGGGAACTGTGGGTGTTGCCGCATTGGCCTACTACAAAGGCTCCGCCGAAGCCGATGGTTACCGCGAGTCCATCGTCATGTCGGGCAATGCAGCCGGCACTACCGTGGGCCAGCTCACCGACATGGCCCGCGCCATTGCCCAAGTCACCGGCACCCAGGGCGCCGCTGCCACAGCCCTGGCCCAGATGGCGGGCAGTGGTGACATTGCGGCCGAGAACCTGCAGCACTTTGCGGCGGTGGCGGTGGACCTGGATCGCTATGTCGGCGTTCCGGTCAAGAACGTGGTGGCCGACCTGGAGAAGCTCGCCGATGCCCCGCTTGCCGCCAGCATCAAGCTCAACCAGCAGTATCACTACCTCACCGAGGCGGTCTATTCGCACATCAAGGCCCTGGACGAGCAGGGCAAGAAGGAAGAAGCGGGGGCCGCTGCGCAGCGCGCCTACATCGCTGCCTTTGAAGCCCGAAAGAACGAGATCGTCGCCAACCTGGGCTCCATCGAGCGCGCCTGGCACAGCGTCACTGGCGTGGCAAAAAAGGGCTGGGATGCCATCTTGGGTATCGGCCGCGCCACCACCGACGAGCAGAACCTGGCGCAGCTTCGGGAGAACCTGACCCGCCAACAGGAACGCAACGCGAGCCTCGGCATAAAAGACGGCCAGGCCACTGCCGGGCTGAAAGAAGAGATACGGCTCCTTGAGCGCAAGATCGCGATGAACAACGCGAACGCCTCGGCCGTTGCAGACCAGGCCAAGCAGACGGAAGCGGTGGCCGAATGGGACAAGATTGTCACGGCCAACCTGTCCAAGCAGGCCAAGGAAGCCAAGGAGATCGATAGCATCCGGCAAAAGGGCCTTGCCGCGGGCAAGGATGAGGCCGCAATACAGAAGGAGATCGCGGCCTACAAGGCCAAGAACGCCGACAAGGGCGCGGCCAACTCTGCCTCCCGTGAGCTGGAGCGCCAGCGCGGCCTGCTGGGCGAGCTGGCGGGCCTCTCCAGCTCGTTCTACCGCGACTGGGAAGACCTCAATAAGCAGTTCAAGGACGGCAAGCTCACCGCCGAGCAACTGACCCAAGAGCAAGAAAAGCTGCTCGCCAAGCAGCCGGGCATCAAGGCCGCCCGCGAGGCTGACCTCAAGGTGATGCAGGCCCAGTACGCCGTGCAGCAGCAAATAGCCGACGAGATCGCCCAGGCTGAGGTCGCACGCACCCAGGCTGTGTACGCGGGCCGCCAGGCAGTCACAGACTACGCCCGAGGAGTGAACGAAGCCACGCGGCTGCTGGAAGTCGAGCGCCAGACGGTCACCGGCACGGCCTCCCAACGCGGCCTGGCCGTGGAGTACTTGCGCATCGAGCTGGAGCTGGAACGCCAGCTCGAAGCCATCCGCACCAACACCAGCTACACGCAGGCCGACCGCGATGAGCAGTCTGCCCGGGCTCGCGAGACGGCCGCACAGGCCCGCGCCAATGCCACGGCCCGCGCCGAGATCGACCACGTGCGCGAGCTGCGCAGCGAGCTGCAGCGCGTGACAGAGCAGTACGAGCAGGGCCTGACCAACGCGGCGATGGCTGGGGGAAAGTCCCTCAAGGAATACGTGGTGGGCATGCTGCGCACCACAGCATTCCGCATTGCGCTTCAGCCGGTGATGGGCGCCGCCGCATCGGTGCTGGCCTCCGCAACCGGAACCTCGGGCAGCACGCCTGGCGCAGGCGGCTTGATGGGGCTGGTGAACTCGGGCAGCGCCCTCTACAGCGCGCTTACCAATGGCGTCTCCAACTCGATCGCCTCGGCCTTCGGCAAGTTCGCAGGATCGTCCGTAGGGCAGACCTTGGGCCTCTCCAACCCCGCCGCCATCGTGGGCAACAACCCTTCGGCTTTCGTTCCTGCAGGGGGCCAGCTCACCAGCCTGGGCAGCAGCATCGGCACAGGCCTGGGCATGCTGGGCTCGGGCTTTGCCGGGTACGGCCTCAGCTCTGCGATCTCGGGCGGCTACAGCACGGGCGGCAACACCGTCAACGTGTTGTCGGGCATCGCCAGCGCCTTCCTGGGCCCGGTCGCGGGCGTGGTGGGCGGCCTGATCAACCGTGCCTTCGGCCGCAAGCTCAAGGACGTAGGCATTGAGGGGACCCTGGGCGGCGCTGAGGGCTTCACCGGCCAGTCGTACCAGTTCTACAAAGGCGGCTGGTTCCGCTCGGACAAGACCTCCTACTCGGACCTCGACCCCGCGACCGCAGGCGTGCTGTCGAACTCGTTCAAGGCCATCCAGGCCGAGGTGGGCGCATTCGCCACGGCGCTGGGCCTGGACACCGCCAAGATCGCCACCTTCACCACCGCCCTCAAGCTCAGCACCAACGGGCTCGACGAGGCGGGCATTCAGAAGGCGTTCCAGGAAGCTCTCGCCAAGGGCAGCAATGAGCTGGCCCAGCAGGTTTTGGGAACCTGGACGTCCACCTCCGAGGAAGTGACCCGCACCATGGTGTCGGGGATGACGGACGCGATGGACGGCGTGATCCTCTCCGTGACCGAGACGATCACGCACAGCACCTACGCGGCCAGCGAATACGCCAAGGAGGGCGAGGAAGCCATCGACACCCTGCGTCGCCTGGCGAGCAGCCTGACCGGCGTGAACGGCATTTTCGAGAGCATGGGCACCACGCTCTACCAGACCGGCCTGGCGGGCGCTGACATGGCCTCTCAGTTGGTGGACCTGCTGGGCGGGCTGGAGAACTTTACAGCGCTGGCGAGCCGGTACTACGAGGGCTATTTCTCGGAGGCAGAGCGCGTCGCAAACACCACGCGCCTGCTGACCCGGTCGTTCGAGGCATTGGGCCTCAAACTGCCGGAAACCCGCGAGCAGCTCCGCGCCATCATTGAGTCCCAGGACCTCACCACCGAGGAAGGCCGCAAGCGCTACGCCGAGCTGTTGAAGCTCACGGCGGATTTCGCGAGCATCACCAGCGACCTGGCGAATGCCAACGAGGCCATTTCAAAACAGCGCGCGGCGTCGTACAGCGCCCTGGAACGCTCGGTCGCGGCAGAGAAGAAGGTCCTGCAGGCGCGGTTGGACGCTGCGCGGGATACCGCCAGCGCCTTGGAAGATGTGTTCAACCTGCTGCGCACGAACGTCAGGGACCTCTACGGCGAAGCGGACGCCACGCGGGCCATGCTGGCCCGCCAGGGCAATGACTTCATTGTCGCCGCGCTACAGAAGGCCCTCTCAACGGGCGTCCTGCCCGATGCCGATCAATTGGCCGAGGCCATCGCTGCTGCCCGCGCGGGCCTGGACATCAGCAACTTTGGCGGGGATACCGCCGAGCGCGACTACGCAGCCAACGTGCTGGCGGGCCGCCTGGCTGGCCTGGAGCGGGTTGCTGGCCGCCAGCTCACCGACGCGCAAAGAACCGTGCGCGAGTTAGAGCTGCAAACCATCCAGCTCGACCAAACCCTGGAGTACTGGCGCCAGCAGCTCGATATTTCCGAGGGCACTTATCAGGCAATCACCTCGGTGGCGACTGCCGTCGAGAACCTCCGCAACGACCTCGTCCAGACCGGCACCACGAAACCAGGCGGGGCCAACACCGTTGGCGGCGGAACGACGCCTGCCGCTGGGGGCGGTGTTGTGCCCCGCACCAGCTATGGAGCTGATGAGGCCCTCACATCCTTTGAGAAGTTCAAAGCCTGGTATGCGGGGATTCGCGTCAATGCAGACCCGCGCGTGCTGATGAACGAGGGCTACCAGGTGCCGGATTGGATGCGTGTCCACAACGGCGCGGATGACGGGACAGACAAGGAGCAGTTCGGGTCGTACCTGTTCTTTAAAAACAACCCTCAATACGCGAAAGACCTGGAGCAGATTTACAGCACGGGACGCTCCTCCTACGCCACGGACGGCTCCACGCTGGTCCGCAGCGACCTCTCCAAGATGCCCACGGATGTGGCGGAGTACTACCGGAACAACCGCGACGAGCTGCTCGCGTCGGAGGGCTTTGGGTTGGACCCGGTCCTGGCGTACCAGCTCTACAACTTTGGCCCGCAGCAGTTTGGCCTCGACGGCAAGCGCCAGTCGTTCACGGAATGGTTGCAGACCACAAAGTGGACGCCCGAGGGCCTCGTCGCCAACAACAACGTCGTGTCGTATGCCCAGATGGGCTACGGCAACTACAACCTCGCGCGCTGGGACACCAGCAGCGGCAACATCGTTGACGTGGACGGCCGGATGTACACGCCGGATGGCAAATACATCGGGAACGCCAGCCGGGCCCAGCTCGACGCCATCTATGGCGCGGGCTACAAGCCCACCGCCAGTGCGGGGCGCTCCTCGCTCTACAACTCCCAGGTGGGCGGCGGTGGGTCCGAGGCCGACTACTACGGGTCGATCAAGACCAACCTGGACAAAGCCATTGCAGACGGCTGGTCCGCCCAGCAGCTTGTGGACGCTGTGGTTTCCACAGGTGCATCGCTCACGGACGTTGCCAACGCCTACGGGATCAGCCTTGCGCAGGTACAGGAGAACCTGCGGAACAACGGCGCCACCAACATTCCCGCCTATGCGGTCGGCACCAACTATGTGACGCGGGACCACGTCGCCCTGGTCCATGAGGGCGAAGCCATCATTCCCAAGGCCTACAACCCCGCCGCCAATCCGGGCCTGTTCCAGGGCTCGGGCCTCGACCGGCTGATCGCGCTGCAGGAGAGCTTCCTCTCCGAGCTGGCGCAGATCAAGAGCGCCGTTTGGACGATGGCTACAAGCAGCGGCTTCATTGCTGATCTGCTCACCTCCGTCAAGAACGGCAACGCGTTCATCGTCCAGCTCGCGCCCGAGTGAACTCATGTACTACATCGAACGCAACCCCATCACCGACGCCATGTTCCTGGAAGGCTCGGTCCCTGAGCCCGCCCCAGCCGAGCCCGCCTGGGTCAGCGGCTCTGCCTACGGCGCCGGGGTAGAGGTGTCCCGGGTCAATATCCACCGCGTGTTTCGCAGCTCTGCGGCAATTCCTGCAGGAACGACCGTGGTGCCCGAGCAGGACCCTACACGCTGGACCGACATGCGCCCCACGCTGCGCCACCGGCCTTTCGGGCCTCACGTACGGGCTGACGGCATGCTGTTCTACAAGCACCAGCCCATTCAAAGCACCACGGAGGACATCAGCTACCGCACGCTCCAGCGGTTCGCCAACGCCGTGGCCATCTTTGGCGCCAGGGGCGCGCGCTGGCGTGTTCGTGTTTACCAGTTCGATGGCGGCCCCCTGGTGGTCGAGCACACCGGCCGCATCAAGTCGGCCGCGCGAGGCTTTTGGGACTATCGGTTCGGACAGCGCACCACCACGGACCGCGTATTGGTCCACGGGCTGCCAATGTTCCCCGCAGGAGTGGTGCACATCACGATTGAGGGCTCTGGCGCTCAGCTGCGTGCCGTCTCACAGATAGAGGTGGGCAAGCTGCGCTACATCCCGGGCGTGGACCTGGACGGGCCACGGAGCGGCGTGGAGTTCGGCCTGATTCGGGCCCCCCGGGTGCTCACCAGCCGCAAGGCCGACGAGAACGGCAGCACCTCGGTGCTGATCTATGGCGCCACCTGCGACATGAGCGGCACGGTCGCACTAAGCAGCAAGAACGAAGACTCGGCGCTGTATCAACTCCTGCGTCTGGTCGGCAAGGGTGTCGCCTTCACCCCAGCACTCGTGCCGGGCTACCAGCAAAGCCTGGTGTTCGGAATCCTCAAAACGGCCCCCATGTCGCGAGACAACTCCCGCCGGTCGTCTTTCCGGTTCGACATCGAAGGGCTTCCCACAGCCACCATCAACGCCTGAAGACCATGCCAATCCCTATTACCCCCATTGAAAGCGGCCCAGCAGTTCCTGAATCTGCGCTGGATGAGCCGATCTTTGACGATCAGCAGGAAGCGTTCTACGCCTGGGAGAAGAACAAACTCGCCCCCGGCGTAAGCGCGCTTGCGCAAGCCACCTATCAAAACGCGGTTGAGGCCGCCGCCGCCTCCACTGCAGCCACTGCGGCATCCGTCTTGACCAACTTTGCGGGCAAGTGGAGCGATCTCTCAGGCGAATTGCTGAAGGGCGCTGGCGTTTTTGACGGGGGCCGCTTCTGGGTGTTGCTGAATGATCTGGCCGATGTGACGCTGAGCCGCCCTGGCGTAACGGCTGATTGGGTAGCGCCGGAAGGCTACTTCAGTCCAGGCGATGTGCTGACCACGGCGCGGCCCGTGGCCGCGCCGCAATGGCTGCTGGCAGACGGCGCGGTGTACTCCAAGGCTGTGTACCCGGCGCTGGGAGCAGTGATGTCGTCTTTTGGACAAGAAGTCACAGAGCCGCCTACGCATGTGCTGCCCGATCCCGCAGAACCGCCTGCAGGCTTGGCCTACGACGTGGCGTTCAGTCCCGATGGCACCTACATGGCGGTGACGCACAACACGGCGCCCTACGTCACCATCTACAAGCGTTCAGGCGATGTGTTCACCAAGCTGCCAAACCCAGCCACACTGCCTGTGGAGGCGGCCTACGGAGCCGCTTTCAGCGCCGATGGCACCTACTTGGCAGTGGCACATGCATTGGCGCCATTTGTGACGGTCTACAAGCGTGCGGGGGATGTGTTCACCAAGTTGGCAGACCCGGCCTCGCTGCCAACGGGCGCGGCCTTGGACGTAGCATTCAGCGCTGATGGCGCCTACCTGGCGGTGGCGCATGGAACCACGCCTTTCGTGACGATCTACAAACGAGCCGGGGATGTGTTCACCAAGCTGGCAAACCCGTCAGTTCTGCCGACCGGGCAGGCCTACGGCGTAGCATTCAGCGCCGACGGCACCTACCTGGCGGTAGCGCACGATGTGACACCCTTCGTGACGATCTACAAGCGCGCGGGGGATGTCTTCACCAAGCTCACCAACCCGTCAACGTTGCCGGTCGGCCAGGCCGCAGGTCTTTCATTCAGCCCCGACGGTACCTACCTGGCGGTGGCGCATGTGACGACCCCTTTCGTCACGATCTACAAGCGCGCGGGTGATGTGTTCACCAAGCTGGCAAACCCGGCCGTGCTTCCTGCAGGCCAGGCCTACGGGGCAGCATTCAGCCCCGATGGCACCTACCTGGCGGTGTTGCACAACACGGCGCCTTTTGTCACGATCTACAAGCGCGCAGCGGATGTGTTCACGAAGGACCCGGACCTTTCTCCGACCCCTGGCACTGCCAGAGGCCTGGCCTACTTCAAGGGCGCCACCAAACTGAACTACTTACTGGGCATCGCAGTGACTGCAACGCCCTACGTCCGTGTCTACCGCGACGCCTACGCCTACGACCCGCGCACCGAGTTCCCTGTGCCCACCATCGCGGCTCCAGCGGGGTTGCCGTTCAAGACCTACATCCGTGCCTGAGGGCTGACCCATGCAAACCATTTACCAGTACGACCTGCAGACCGGTGCCGCTACGGGCGAGACGCGGGAGATCGACGCCTACGAAGGCACCCGCCCTGGCTGGACCCGCCTGGCACCGCCCGAGGTGCCCGAAGGGCAGTACGCCGTGTGGGCCGCAGGCACATGGCGACTGGCCGATGAACTGCCCACCGTGGACCTGGCGCCGCTCAAGGCGGCCAAGAACGAAGAGATCAACGCCGCGCGCCTGGCCGCCAACTTTTCAACCTTCGAGCACGCAGGCAAGCGCATCGCATGCGACCAGCTCAGCCGCTCCGATATCGACGGCACAAACGGCTATGTCGCCCTGCATGGGAGCCTGCCAGCGGGTTGGCCTGGCGGCTGGAAGGCCGTGGACAACTCCTATGTCGTGATCGGCGACGTGGACGCATGGAAAGCGTTCTACGGTTCGATGTTCGCGGCGGGCAATGCCAACTTCGCCCGCGCGCAGGCACTCAAAGCGCTGCTGGCTGCTGCCACCACCGCCGACGAGGTGGCCGCCATCGGATGGAACGTGGAGGTCTAGACCATGCTGCTCGCTTTCTACAAGTCCACCAGGCCCGGCCTGCAGGGCGTCGCCAACCGGGTGATCCGGCTACGCCTGCGGTCCATCTACAGCCACTGCGAGGTGGTGTTTGAACCCCAGGACGGCGTGGGGCACCTGATGCCGGATGGTTCCTACGAGCCAGGCCCTGCAGGAGAGCTGTGGTGCGCATCGAGCGTGGCGGCCGAGGCGCTGCCCGCGCATTCACCGCGCCGGGCGGGCAAGACGGGCGGCGTGCGCTTCAAGCGCATCGCGCTCAACCCAGACCACTGGGACACGCGCCGGGTGGCCTGTAGCCCCAGCGAGGCGGCCCAATGGTTCAAGGCGCATGAGGGCGAGCTGTACGACTGGCAGTTGATCCTGGGCTTTGTGTCCTGGGCCATTCCGCAGAAGGCGCGGCGGTGGACCTGCAGCGAAGCCTGCGCCGCAGCGCTGGCCGTGCCCGAGGGCGATGCCTGGCGGTTTGATCCGGCCAACCTGGAGGCGGCTGCAGGCGCCTGGATGTAAGGAGGCCCAAAGAACAAAAAAGACGGGCGACCTGGTCAAGTGCGGGAACACCTGCCCAGGCCCCGAGAATGCAGAAGTGCCTGCAAGCCCGACGAGGCCCGCCACCCTGTACAGAGTGCCGCGAGTCTATCGGATGTTTCACCCATGGAAACCGGCTTGCAATGAATGAAATCAGATGCGGCTCCTGCCGCCGCAAACTTGGAGAGGGCATCTTCACCGCCCTGTCCATCAAATGCCCCCGCTGCGGGGCGTTGAACCAGTTCCAGAGCGCCCCGAGCGCCTCTTCCCAAGAACGCCCTTCGAGCGTCGAACCTATGAAACGCTCGAATGACCACGCGACAACCTTTCCCGACCTTCACTCCGCCCAGCGCCGAAACGATCCCCAGCGGCGGGCCCAATCCCTCCCTGGCTGAGCGCTATCTCTCGGTGCCGTTCTCGCTGCTAGACGCCCGCACGGGCTGGTGGCGCGACCGCAAAACCGCCTGGCTTGCCACGGGCATCCAGTCCGAGCTGGGCCGCTGCGACCAGCTCCTGTTTGCCACGTCCGCACAGCCGCCCGCTACCTATGCCGCCAAGAACGCCTTCGAGGCCATCCTCGGCCGCAAGGCCACCTGGGCCGAATTCGCCCAGGCCCATCCCGACAAGATCAAGCAGCAGGGCACCAGCGTGTTTGACCCGGTGCTGTGCGAGCTGGTCTACCGCTGGTTCTCGGCACCCGGCCACCTGGTGCTTGATCCCTTTGCTGGCGGGTCGGTGCGTGGCATCGTCGCGGCGGCAACGGGCCGGGCCTATGCGGGCGTGGACCTTCGCGCGGAGCAGATCGAGGCCAACAATGCCCAGTGGGCGCAACTCGGACAGCCCGGCATGCCCGCACCGCGCTGGGTGCAGGGCGACGCGCTGGCCGTGCGCCATGCGCTGCCGGATGTGCAGGCTGACCTGCTGTTCTCCTGCCCGCCCTATGGCAACCTGGAGCGCTACAGCGACAACAAGGCCGACCTGTCCACCATGCGCTACCCCCGGTTCTTGCGCACCTACCGCCAGATCATCAAGGAGGCCGTGGCCATGCTGCGCGAGGACCGTTTCGCCTGCTTTGTGGTCGGTGATATCCGGGACACCCAGGGCCTGTACCGTGGGTTTGTGAGCGACACCATCGCAGCCTTCCGCGACGCAGGCGCCAGGCTCTACAACGAAGCCATCCTGGTCACTCAGGCGGGCTCTCTGCCGATCCGGGTGGGCAAAGGCTTCGAGATCTCGCGCAAGCTGGGCAAGACGCACCAGCATGTGCTGGTTTTCGTGAAGGGCGACCCCCAGCGCGCTACGGCAGCCTGCGGAGCTGTGCGCTGATGCTCCCGGCGCCCGTGGTTGAGCGGCATGCGGGCGTCCTGGTTGTCCGGGACGACTTGCTGCCAGGCGGCACCAAGATGCGCGCCATCCTGCCGCTGATGCAGTCGCAGGCGGCGGCCGAGTTCGTCTATGCGAGCCCGGCCCAGGGCTACGCCCAGGTAGCGCTGGCGCACTGCGCACGCCTGCTCGGGCGCCGGGCCACCGTCTTCACGGCCGCCCGCAAGGTGCCACACCCGTTGACAGTGGCAGCGGCCGACGCTGGAGCAGACGTGTTCCCGGTGCCCTGTGGCTATCTGTCGGTGGTTCAGGCCCGCGCTCGGACCTACGCGGCCGAGCGGGGGGCCTTCCTGGTCCCCTTTGGCGCGGAGGACGCTGCAAGCCTGCATGCCATCGCCAAGGCGGCGGCGGGCACTGGTCTGCAGCCCCCCGAGGTGTGGAGCGTGGCGGGCTCTGGAGTCCTCACACGGGCGCTGCAGCTCGCGTGGCCGAGCGCTCGTTTTGTGGCGGTGGTGGTGGGTAAGGAGGGGTGTGATACGGGCCGAGCGAGGCGGATATTGCATCCGCTGCCCTTTGGCCGGTCGGCAAAGGTGCTGCCGCCTTTCCCCAGTGCGGCGGGCTACGACGCCAAGGCCTGGGAGTACATACGCGCCGAGGCGGGGCCTGGCGCGTTGTTTTGGAATGTAGGGGCTTGAGAGGGGCGATCAGGCAAAGCGCTCACGCAAGGCCGCATGACCGGCCTCTTTGGCCGCTTCGGGGTCCATGCCGAGCTGAGTCAGCCACCGGGGGTTCGTGTACGCAGTGCGGGCGTCAAGGATTGCGTCGCGGTGCTTGTCCAGGCGGGGGAACGATGCAGCCAGGCGGACGGCGTCAGCCCAGCGGCCAGCGGCCATGTGCTCACGAACCAGGGAGGCTTTAGTTTGGGGGGTGGTGGTCATTGCGGGGGCTCCTAAAAGTCGGTCGGACTCTAGGGAAGGACCCCGCAAAGTGCGAGTCAGGAGTTCTGCTGACGGCGCTTTGGAGCCAGCCCGGCTCTTCGCTTCATCGCAATTTCATTTCACCCGTTGTAACGATGGACGAGAGGACTTATCGCACTGTCAGTGCTTGAGTTTTCGCGGCCCGCTTCACGATGGCCAGGGTGAGCATGCCAAAGGCGATGCCCGGCACGCGCACGATGGCCAGGCCGATGAGGAAGGCCAGCACGCCGATGCCCAGCAGGACCACGGGAATGGCCCATTCCGCCGGCATCCAGCCGAGCGCCAGGATGACGCCCACGCCATAGCCCGCCGCGCCGAAATACAGCGCATGGCCAAAACTCACCAGGCCGTTCTGCTTGAGCAGCACCCCCACGCCCAGCGCGAAGATGGCGTAGATGACAGCCTGGGTGAACATGCCCAGCAGGCTGGCCGAGGTGGTGAGCCACAGGAGGGCGGCGCCCCCCGCCAGCGCCAGCAGCGAAAAGGCACCGTTGCGCATCAATGTCATGGTGTGTCTCCGGCGTTCAGGTGCGGCTGCCGGCCAGGCCCGAGGGCTTCCAGACCAGGACGGCGATCATGAAGATGAAGGGCAGCAGCACCGACACCTCGGGCAGGTAGACGGCGCCCACAGCCTGCATCATTCCGAGCAGCAGGGCCGCAATGAAGGCCCCCGCCAGCGAGCCCAGGCCGCCGATCACCACCACCACGAAGGAGTCGATCAGCACGTCCGAGCTCATGTGCGGCGACAGCGACAGAAAGGGCGCGGCCACCACGCCCGCCAGCCCCGCCAGCGCGCTGCCCAGGCCCACCACGCCGGCGCTGAGCACATCGGTGTTGACGCCCTGCATCGACGTGGTGACGGGGTCGGTGCTGGCGGCGCGCACGAACAGCCCCATGCGCGAATAGCGCAGCCAGAGCGTCAGGCCCAGCGCTACCACGGCGCCGACCACGATCACGCCGATGCGGTAGGCCGGCACCTCGTGGCCCAGCAGGTGGACCGGGAAGCCGAGCAGCTCGGGCGTGAACAGCGAGTAGTTGCTCTTGCCCCAGATGAAGACCACCAGGTCTTCCAGGATCAGCAGCAGGCCGAAGGTGACGAGCATCACGTTGAGTGGCTCGCGGTCCTGCAGCAGGCGAAAGCCATAGCGGTCCAGCAGCACCCCCACCACGGCCATGGCCAGGGGCGCCACCAGCAGCGCCACCCAGAAGTTGCTGTGCTGCGCCACCGTGTAGCCGATGTAGGCGCCCAGCATGTACAGCGCGCCATGGGCGAAGTTCACCACGCGCCGCAGGCCGTAGATCAGCGCCAGGCCCGAGCTCATCACGATGAGCAGCGCCCCGTACACCAACCCGTTGAAGAGATTGATCGTCAGCATGTTCTTGTCTCCTGGCGCGGATGCCTGCAGGCTCCGTGCTTTATTGCTATATATTTAATAGCTATTGGCGCTTGCTGCTATTGGCCCAGGGGCCTAAAACCCCTAAAACCATCAGCCGGCGCAGATTCAGCCGTGCACGAAGGCCGGCTTGCGCTTGTCCAGGAAGGCATGCATGCCCTCGTGCGCGTCGCTGCTGGCAAAGCGCCCGTAGAGCGCGCGGCGCTCGAACAAGATGCCCTCGGTCAGCGGGCTCTCCCAGGCGCGGTTCACCGACTCCTTGATCGCCACCAGCGCGGGCAGCGAGAACGCGGCGATCTGCGTGGCCAGCGCCAGGGTGCGTTCGAGCAGCTCGGCGTCGGGCACCACGCGCGAGACCAGGCCGTAGCGGTCGGCCTCCTGCGCGTCGAGCATGCGGGCCGAGAGGCACATGTCCATGGCCTTGGCCTTGCCGATGGCGCGCGGCAGGCGCTGCGTGCCGCCAGCGCCGGGCAGCATGGCCAGCTTGATCTCGGGCAGCGCGAAGCGCGCCGACTCGGCCGCGACGATGACGTCGCAGGCCAGCGCCAGCTCGCAGCCGCCGCCCATGGCGTAGCCGGCCACGGCGGCGATCACGGGCTTGCGCACGCTGCGGATGGTTTCCCAGTTGCGCGTAATGAATTGGCCCTGGGTGACGTCCATGAACGTCCAGTCGGCCATGGCCTCGATGTCGGCCCCGGCGGCAAAGGCCTTCTCGCTGCCCTTGATGACGATGGCGCCGATGCCGGGGTCGGCATCGAAGGCCAGGAGGGCGGCACCCAGGGCGTCCATCAGGGCGTCGTTCAGGGCGTTGAGCTGTTGCGGGCGGTGCAAGGTGATGATGCCCACGCGGCCCTGCGTTTCCACGCGGATCTGGCGTTCGTCCGTCATGCGGTGTCTCCGGTGGGGCCGTTCAGCCCTGCGCGCGCATCAGCTCGCGCAGCTTGAACTTCTGGATCTTTCCGGACGGCGTGGCCGGCATGGCGTCGGTGACCACCAGGCGCTCGGGGATGTACTGCAGGGCCACCTTCTGGGCCTTGAGGTACTCCACCAGGCCGGGCAGGTCGAGGGCCTGGCCGGGCTTGGGCACGACCACGGCGCAGGCGCGTTCGCCCAGGCGCTCGTCCGGGTAGGCCACGATGGCGGCCATGGCCACGGCGGGGTGGCGGTACAGCAGCGACTCGATCTCGACCACCGGGATGTTCTCGCCGCCCCGGATGATCACGTCCTTGCTGCGGCCGGTGATGCGGATGTAGCCCTGCGCGTCGATGCGCGCCAGGTCGCCGGTGTCGAACCAGTCGTCCGTGTCGGTGCCGTTGAGGTGCGCGCGGTGCAGATAGCCGCCGAAGTTGGAGCACGAACGCAGCATCAGCTTGCCGGTTTCGCCGGCCGGCAGCGCCTTGTCATCACCGTCCACCACCTTGACCTCCACGCCGGGCAGCGGGCAGCCGTCGGTGGAGAACGAGCGCTCGTCGTCATCGTCAAGCCGTGTCAGGGTGACGGCGCCGTTTTCCGTCATGCCCCAGGCGGACACGATCTTGGCGCCCAGCGCGGTGCGGGCCTGCTCCACCAGCGGCCCGGGGATGGGCGCGCCAGCGCACAGGAAGGTGCGCAGCGTGGGCACGCCCTGCCCTGTTTCGGTGACGGTCTTGGCCAGGTCGGTGAGGAACGGCGTGGAGGCCATGGTGAACGTCACGCCCTCGGCGCGCACCAGCTCGATGGCCTTCTTCGGCTCCCAGACGTCCTGCAGCACCACGCTGGCCTTGAGCAGGATGGGCATCATCAGCCCGTACATGAAGCCGGTCTGGTGCGCCATGGGCGAGGCCATGAGCACCACGTCCTCGGCGCCCAGGCGCAGGCGCTGGGCGTAGGGAATGATGTTGGCCATGACCGTGTTGGCCGAGTGCATCACGCCCTTGGGCTCGCCGGTGGTGCCCGAGGTGTAGATGAGCTGCGTCACGTCGTCGGGCCCGGGGCGGCTGCGCGTGAGGATGTCCCGCGCGTCCGGCGCCTGCTCCCACTCCGGGCCGCTCAGCAGCGCCTCGAAGCTGTTGGGGCCGGTGCCGTCCACCACCACCAGGTGCTGCAGGTGCGGCAGGCTGGGCCGCAGGCCGGTGATCATCTGCTCGAAGTCGAAGCCCCGGAAGACCTTGGGCGCGATCACGACCTTGGCCTCGCCATGCTGGAGCATGAACGACAGTTCGCGCTCGCGGAAGATGTGCATCAGCGGGTTCATCACCGCGCCGATGCGCGAGCAGGCCAGGTAGGTCAGCGTGAACTGCCACCAATTGGGCAACTGGCAGGCCACGATGTCGTTCTTACCCACGCCCAGACGGACCAGGCCCACGGCGATGCGGTCGGCCATGCGCGCCAGTTCGCCATAGGTGAAGCGCCGGACTTCGCCCGTCTCGACGCGCAGCGCCGTCAGCGCCAGCTTGTCGGGGCTGGCGGCGGCGCAGGCGTCGAGTTCGCCGTTGATGGTGCGGTCGTGCCAGAGGCCCTGGGCAATCATGCGCTCGCGGCGCGGGGGCAGGAGTACGGCGTCGAATTCCATGGTGTGTCTCCAAGAATGGCTAGTAAAAACAGGAGCGCCTGGCGCTTGTTGGTCAACGCTTTCAGGTACTTTTCATATCGAAAATGAGCAGTGGCAAGCGCTACCAGCTCTCTTTTTTGACAGCGCCCTGCCCTTCACGCGGGCACGAACTTGCGCCCCGCGCGGGTGCGGGCGATGATGGTTTTCATGATCTGGGCCGTGCCGTCGCCGATCTGGAAGCCCAGCACGTCGCGCAGGCGCTGCTCCATCAGGCCCCGGTCGTAGCCGCCATGGCCGTAGCACAGCAGGCACTGGTGGATCACGTCGTAGGCCAGCTTGGGACCCCACCACTTGGCCATGCCGGCCTCGGCGGTGTGGGGCAGGCCCTGGTCCTTGAGCCACAGGCCCTGCAGGCACAAGAGGCGCGCGCCCTCGACCTCGGTGTCGTACTGCGCGAGCGGGTGCGTCACGCCCTGGAAGGCCGCGAGCGGCTGGCCGAAGGCCTGGCGCTCGGTGATGTACTGCCAGGTTTCGTCCAGCGCCACGCGCGCCACGGCCAGGCACTGCAGGCCGATGAGCGAGCGCGAAAAGTCGAAGCCGTGCATCACCTGCACGAAGCCCTTGTTCTCGTCGCCCAGGCGGTGGCTCACGGGCACGCGCACGTTCTCGAAAAAGATGGAGCCGCGCCCGATGGCGCGCTGGCCGTGGCAGTCGAAGCGGTTCGTGGTGACGCCCGGCGTGTTCATCGGCACCAGCAGGGCCGTGACGCCATGCGCGCCCGCTTCCGGCGTGCCGGTGCGGCCGAAGACCACGGCGATGTCGGCCTGGTCGGCCGCCGAGATGGAGGTTTTTTCGCCGTTGATGACGTATTCGTCGCCCACGCGCTCGATCTTCAGGCGCAGGTTGGCCGCGTCCGAGCCGCCGCGCGGCTCGGTCAGCGCGATGGCGCAGATGGCCTGGCCCTGGATGAGCTTTTGCAGCCAGGGCTTGACCACCTCGGGCTGGCCGTACTTGGACAGGATCTGCGCGTTGAGCGAGGCCAGCAGGTTCAGGTACGAGAAGCTCAGGTCGGCGCGCGCCATTTCCTCGTGGATCACGCCGGCCGCCAGGCAGCCCATGCCCAGGCCCCCGAACTGCTCGGGCAATTCGGGCACGATGAAGCCGAGTTCGCCCATCTCGCGGAGCAGCGCGCGGTCGAGCACGCGGGTGCGGTCGCGCTCCTGGAAGCCGGGGGCGACCTTCTCCTGCGCAAAGCGGCGCACGGTTTCCGCCAACGCCTGCAGGTCTTCGTTGATATAGGGGTTCGGGTTCATGGTCAGTCTCGCGTGCTTACTTGACGTACTTGCGGAACTCGGGCTTGCGCTTGTCCTTGAGGGCATTGACGCCCTCGCGCGACTCTTCGGTGTCGTAGTACAGCTTGAGCGCGTACATACCCAGGCCCGCGATGCCGGCCTGGTGGGCGGTGTCGGCGTTGAAGCTGCGCTTGGCGATGGCCAGGGCGGTGGGGCTGCGCTCGCACAGCTCCTCGCCGATCTTCTGCACCTCGGCGTCGAGCTCGTCGTGCGGGAAGCAGAAGTTGGCCAGGCCCATGGCCACGGCCTGCTCGCCGCTGTAGCGGCGGTTCAGGTACCAGATCTCGCGCGCCTTCTTCTCGCCCACCACGCGGGCCAGGAAGGCCGTGCCGTAGCCGGGGTCCACCGAACCCATCTTGGGGCCCACCTGGCCGAACTGCGCCTTGTCGGAGCAGATGGTCAGGTCGCAGATGGTGGCCAGCACGTTGCCGCCGCCGATGGCAAAGCCCTGCACGCGGGCGATGACGGGCTTGGGCACGTCGCGGATGGCGGTGTGCAGCTCTTCCATCGGCAGGCCGATGGTGCCGCGCCCGTCATAGTTGCCGTTGTGGGCGGACTGGTCGCCGCCCGTGCAGAAGGCCCGGTCACCGGCGCCGGCCAGCACGATGGCGCCCACGCTCTTGTCGTAGCCGGCTTTGTTCAGTGCGCGGATGATCTCGTCGCAGGTCTGGCCGCGAAACGCGTTCATCTTGTCGGCCCGGTTGATGGTGATCCAGGCCACGCCGTTGCGCACTTCGTACAGGATGTCTTCGAAATTCATGGTGTTCTCCACGGAGGGGTAAGGGGGATGGCCGGTCAGCCGTGCATGGTCAGGCCGCCGGAAACGCTGAGCACCTGGCCGGTGACGAAGCTGGCGTCGTCGCTGCCCAGGAAGGCAATGGCCGACGCCAGGTCGTCGCCCTGCCCCAGGCGGCCCAGGGGAATGGCGCTTTTGAACGCCTCGATCAGCTTGGCGGGGTCGCGAGCGCCCTCGGCCACGCCGGCCAGCAGCGCGGTGTCGGTCGGCCCGGGGCAGACGACGTTGACCGTGATGCCCTGGCGGGCGTGTTCACGCGCCAGGGTTTTGGACAGCGCCACCAGCCCGCCCTTGCAGGCCGAGTACACGGCCTCGCCCGAGGAGCCGCCGCGCGCCGCGTCGGAGGCCACGTTCACGATGCGTCCGTTCTTGCGCTCAGCCATGCCGGGCAGCACGGCGTGCAGCATGTGCAGCGCGCCCGTCAGGTTGATGGCGATGAGCTTTTCCCATTCGGCCGGAACCGTCTTGACGAAGGGCTTGAAGACGTCCCAGCCCGCGTTGTTGACCAGCACGTCCACGGGCCCGAGCTGCGCCTGGGTGGCCGCCACGGCCGCGTCCACCTGGGCGCGGTCGGTGATGTCGCACTGGAACGCGGCCGCCTGGCCACCGGCCGCACGGATCTCGGCCACGACCTCTTCAGCGGCCGCCAGGTTCATGTCGAACACGGCGACCTTCGCGCCTTCCGCCGCAAAGCGGCGCGATGTGGCGCCACCGATGCCACCACCACCGCCGGTCACGACGACGGTCTTGTCTTGAAATCGTTGCATTGCTTTCTCCAGGGGTTGCCAAGCTTGCTATCGTTGGTTTTTTGCGCCGCCACTTGCGATCGCGTTTAGGTAAATGTATTGTCATATTAATTCGTATGGCACGCAAGCGCCTGACCCCCACTTTTCTAAAGAATCATGGTTTTCCCTATGTCGCAACAGCTAGATACACGGGCCGATTTGGCCAACCGGGTCTTCTTTCGCCTCTATCAATGTGCCAACATGTTGCATAAAACCGGCACACGGGCGGTGGAATCGGAAGGCTTGACGACCCAGCAATGGGCGGTTTTGGGCGCCTTGTCGCGTCCCAGCGCCGCGAATGGAATGAGCATGGGGGACCTGGCCCGCTACCTGATGGTCAGCCGGCAAAACCTCTCGGGCCTGATTGGTCGCATGGAGCGCGATGGCCATGTGGGCCTGGCGGCCGACCCACGCGACCGCCGCTCACGCCTGGTCACGATGACCGAGGCGGGCCGGCGCGTGTGGCTGGTGGATGCGCAGCCCAAAATCCTGGCGTACTACGAGGAGACGCTGGAAGGCTTTTCAGTGAACGACATCGCCCACACGCTGCACTACCTGCTCAAGCTGCTGGAGAACATGCAGCGCATCGACACCGCGCAGGGCGGCGGCAAGGAGAGCGAGGGCGACGAGGCCGCGGCCTGAGACTCAGGCGGAGGCGATGGCAGCGGCCTGCTGGCGCGCCTTGTCCAGCAAATAGTCGATGCAGGTGCGCACGGCGTGCGTCTGGTAGCGGTTGGGCATGTAGAGCAGGTACATGCGCGTGCCGAAGATGCTCAGGCGCCAGGCATCGAGTGTGGTCAGCACCTCGCCCGTGGCGATGGTGTCCTTCACCACATAGTCAGGCACCAGGCCCAGCCCCAGGCCGGCCAGGATGCCCTGGCGCAGGAAGGGAAAGTGCTCGGAAATCAGCGTGGGCTCCAGCATGATTTCCTGGCGCTCTTCGCCCTGGTAGGCGCTCAGGCGCAATTGCTTGCCGACCACGCCCGAGGTGATCAGCGGCGTGGCGCGCAACTGCTCCAGCGTGGCAGGCAGCCCGTGCGCCTGGGCGTAACCGCGCGAGGCGCAGGCGATGTAGCGCACCGGCCCCAGCTCGCGCGCCACCAGCGCGGGCGGCGGCTCGGGCATCACGCGGATGGAAATGTCCACCTCGTCGCGCAGGTTGTCGGCGCGGTTCTCGAACAGCACGTCGAGCACGATGCCGGGGTACAGGCGCTTGAACTCGATCAGCCAGTCCGACATCACCATCTGCCCGTAGCCGCTGGGCACGCTCAGCCCCACGCGGCCCTGCAGGCCCTGGCCCAGGGTGGTGATGGTTTCGCTGGCGGCCAGCATCTCGTTCTGGATGTTGCGGCCGTGCTCGTACAGGCGCAGGCCCACCTCGGTGGGCTCAACGCGGCGCGTGGTGCGGCGCACCAGTTGCACGCCCACCGACCTTTCCAACTGGTTCAGGTGGTAGCTGACGTTGGCGCGCGTCATCTTGAGCTTGCGCGCGGCCTGGCTCAGGTTGCCGGCGTCGATGATTTCGACCAGCAGCGTCAGGGAGGTGAGGTCCATGATTGGTGTCAAATGTTCTTTGACACTCTGTCAATTGTTCATGTAATTGTCAAGATTGATTGTCGCAAGAACAATCGGGTGATCTTCAAGGAGAACCCTGCATGAGCATCGAAGCCGAGGCTTCCCCAGACAGCCCGCAGCACCAGGGCTTGGCCCACGCCCTTTTCGCCGAGCGCGAAGCGGCCCGGATTCCCGAAGCCCAGGCGGCCCCGCCACGCGCCATCGCCACGCTGGCCGTCATCGGCGGCGGCACCATGGGCGCGGGCATCACCGTGTCGGCACTCGATGCCGGCTTCACCGTGACCATGGTCGAGCGCGATCAGGAGTCCATCGCGCGCGGCCAGGCCAATGTAGAGAAGGTCTATGACGGCCTGATCGCCAAGGGCCGCATGACCCCCGAGGCCAAGGCCGCCACCATGGCGCGCTACACCCCCAGCACTTCGTACGACACCATCCAGGATGTCGATCTGGTGATCGAGGCCGTGTTCGAGGACATCGAGGTCAAGAAGGCCGTGTTCCAGGAGCTGGACCGCGTGTGCAAGCGCGGCGCCGTGCTGGCCACCAACACCTCCTACCTCGACATCGACGCCATCGCCGCCGCCACCGCACGAGCGCAGGACGTGATCGGCCTGCACTTCTTCAGCCCGGCCCACATCATGCAGCTGCTGGAGATCGTGGTGCCTGCGCGGGTCAGCGCCAACGTGGTGGCCACCGCCTTCGCGCTGGCCCAGCGCATGAAGAAGGTGCCGGTGCGCGCCGGCGTGTGCGACGGCTTCATCGGCAACCGCATCCTGGCCGTGTACAAGCAGGCCGCCGACTATCTAATGGAAGACGGCGCCAGCCCCTACGAGATCGACGAGGCCGTGCGCGGCTTTGGTTTTGCCATGGGGCCGTTCCAGGTGACCGACCTGGCCGGCGGCGACATCGGCTGGGCCACGCGCAAGCGGCGCCGTGCCGCAGCGCTGGCATCGGGCGCCCCGCCGACGCGCTATGTCGAGGTGGCCGACCGCATCTGCGAGCGCGGCTGGTTCGGCCAGAAGACCGGGCGGGGCTTTTACCTCTACCCGCAGGGTGCGCGCGTGGGCGTTCCCGACCCCGAGGTGCTGGCCATCGTTCAGGCTGAGCGCGCGAAGAAGGGCGTCACGCCGCGCCCATTCACACCCGAGGAAATCATGCGCCGCTACATGGCCGCCATGGTCAACGAAGGCGCCAAGGTGGTGGAAGAAGGCATCGCCCTGCGCCCGCTCGATGTGGACGTGACCTTCCTGTCGGGCTACGGCTTCCCGCGCCACCGGGGCGGCCCGATGAAGTACGCCGACATGGCGGGCCTGCCCCAGGTGCTGGCCGACCTGCGGGAGTTCGCCCAGGAAGACCCGCTGTTCTGGAAACCCGCGCCGCTGCTGGAAAAACTGGTGGCCGAGGGGCGCAATTTCGACAGCCTGAACCAGGCCACCTGATTCAAACACAGGAGCTGGTGGCGGTTGATTGACGCTGGTTTCAGGATGAAAACATGCTGAAAACCAATGCAGTCAAGCGCCACCAGCTATCAAAAATATTGCACTGACACGAGGCACCTACGCATGGATCTCCAATTCACCCCCGAAGAACAGGCCTTCCGCGAGGAAGTCCAGGCCTTTCTGAAGGACAAGCTTCCCCCGCACATTTCCGGCAAGGTCAAGGCCGGCCAGCGCCTGTCCAAGCAGGACCAGGAGGAATGGCACGCCCTCCTCAACGAGCGCGGCTGGTTCGCCAACCACTGGCCCCAGGAATACGGCGGCCCGGGCTGGGGGGCGGTGCAGAAGTTCATCTTCGACACCGAATGCGCGCTGGCCGGCGGCCCGCGCATCGTGCCGTTTGGCGTCAACATGCTGGGGCCGGTGCTCATCAAGTTCGGTAGCGCGGCGCAGAAGAGCTACTGGCTCCCCCGCATCTTGAGCGGCCAGGACTGGTGGTGCCAGGGCTATTCCGAGCCCGGCGCGGGCTCGGACCTGGCCTCGGTCAAGACCACGGCGGTGCGCCAGGGCGACCACTACATCGTCAACGGCCAGAAGACCTGGACCACCCAGGGCCAGCACGCCAACATGATCTTCTGCCTGGTGCGCACCGACCGCGAGGCCAAGGTGCAGTCGGGCATCAGCTTCCTGCTGGTGGACATGAACACGCCCGGCGTGGAAATCCGCCCCATTCGCACGTTGGACGGCGACAAGGAAGTCAACGAGGTGTTCTTCACCGACGTGAAGGTGCCCGTGGAGAACCTGGTGGGCGAGGAGAACAAGGGCTGGACCTACGCCAAGTACCTGCTGACCTACGAGCGCACCGGCATCGCCGGCGTGGGCTTCTGCGTGGCGGCGCTGGCCAAGCTCAAGGTGATCGCCGCCAAGGTGCACAAGAACGGCAAGCCGCTGGACCAGGACCCTCTGTTCGCCGCGCGCATGGCCCGGGTCGAGATCGACCTGGAGAACATGAAGACCACCAACCTGCGCGTGATTGCCGCCGTGGCCGGCGGCGGCGTGCCGGGTGCGGAAAGCTCCATGCTCAAGATCCGGGGCACCGAGATCCGCCAGGAAATCCTCTCGCTGATCCGCCGCGCCATGGGGCCGTACGCGCTGCCCTTCATCGAGGAAGCGCAGTACGAGGGCTACGCCGACGAACCCGTGGGGCCCAAGGAGGCCGCCACGGCGGCGGCCAACTACTTCAACTACCGCAAGCTGTCGATCTTCGGCGGCTCCAATGAAATCCAGAAGAACATCATTTCGAAAATGATTCTGGGCCTGTGAGGTTGCAGCGATGAACTTTGAACACACCGAAGACCGCCGCATGCTGGCGGACACCCTGAACCGCTTTGTTTCCGAGCAGGTCGGCATCGAAACCCGCAACCGTATTGCCTACGGCGACACCGGCATGGACGCTGCGCTGTGGGCACAGTTCGCCGAGCTGGGCGCCATTGGCGCGCTGTTCCCCGAAGCCGATGGTGGCTTTGGCGGCGCAGGCTTCGACATCGCGGTCGTTTTCGAGGCCCTGGGCCGTGGCTTGGTGGTCGAGCCCTTCCTGGGCGCGCTGGTGGTGGGCCGGGCGCTGGGCGCTGCGGGCACCGCCGCGCAGAAGGAACGCATCGCCAGCCTGATCGACGGCAGCACCGTGGCCGCGCTGGCGCATGAGGAGCCGGGAGCGCATTACGAACTCGCCCGTGTGGAAACCCGCGCGGTGCGCAATGGCGAAGGCTGGCTGCTCACGGGCCAGAAGGCCGTGGTGGTGCAGGGCGCCAACGCACAACTGCTGCTGGTATCTGCGCGTACCTCGGGCGCCGTGGACAGCGAAGACGGCATCTCGCTGTTCCTCGTGCCCGGTGACGCGGCGCGCCTCGTGCGCCGGGGCTATGGCCGCATCGACGGCGGCCATGCGGCCGAAGTCACCCTGACCAATGTGCAGGTCGGCCCCGAGGCCCTGCTGGGCGCTGAAGGCCAGGGCTTTGCCACGCTGGAACGGGCCGTGGGCTACGGCATCCTGGCCGTGTGTGCCGAAGCCCTGGGCGCGATGGAAGTGGCCAAGAAGGACACGCTCGAATACCTGCAGACACGCAAGCAGTTCGGCGTGCCGATCGGCAGCTTCCAGGCCTTGCAGCACCGCATGGCCGACCTGCTGCTGGAGGTGGAGCAGTCGCGCTCGGCGGTCATCAACGCGGCGGCGGCCATCGACAGCAGCGACCGCACCGAGCGCGAACGCGCGCTGTCGGCCGCCAAGGTCACCATCGGCCGCATCGGCGCGCTGGTGGCCGAGGAGAGCATCCAGTTGCACGGCGGCATCGGCATGACCTGGGAACTGCCCCTGTCGCACTACGCCAAGCGCCTGGTCATGGTCGACCACCAGTTCGGCGACGAGGACCACCACCTGGCGCGCTTCACCGCGCTGGGCCGCGCGCATTGAACCCCGCTACTGAAATACGAAGAGACACCATGCAACACGCCTTCATCTGCGACGCCATCCGCACCCCCTTCGGCCGCTACGGCGGCGCCCTCAGCTGCGTGCGCACCGACGACCTCGGCGCCATCCCCCTGCGCGCCCTCATGGAGCGCAACCCCGGCGTGGACTGGGCGGCGGTAGCCGACGTGCTCTACGGCTGCGCCAACCAGGCCGGCGAGGACAACCGCAACGTGGCCCACATGGCCAGCCTGCTCGCCGGCCTGCCGATCGATGTGCCCGGCGCCACCATCAACCGCCTGTGCGGCTCGGGCCTGGATGCCGTGGGCACGGCCGCACGCGCCATCAAGGCCGGTGAGGCGGGATTGATGATCGCCGGCGGCGTGGAGAGCATGAGCCGCGCGCCCTTCGTCATGCCCAAGGCGGAGTCGGCCTTCAGCCGCAGCAACGCCGTGTACGACACCACCATCGGCTGGCGCTTCGTCAACAAACGCATGAAGGAGCAGTACGGCGTGGACTCCATGCCCGAAACCGCCGAGAACGTGGCGGTGGAGTTCGGCATCGAGCGCGAAGCCCAGGACCGCATGGCCCTGCGCAGCCAGCTCAATGCCGTGGCGGCCCAGAAGGCCGGCCACCTGGCCCGTGAAATCACCCCCGTCACCATCGCGCAGAAGAAGGGCGAGGCCCTCGTCGTCAGCCAGGACGAACATCCGCGCGAGACCAGCCTGGAAGCCCTGGCCAAGCTCAAGGGCGTGGTGCGGCCGGACGGCAGCGTGACGGCCGGCAACGCCAGCGGCGTGAACGACGGCGCCTGCGCCCTGCTGCTGGCCGACGAGGCCAGCGCCGCCAAGTACGGCTTGAAACCCCGCGCTCGCGTGGTGGGCATGGCGGTGGCCGGCGTGGCGCCGCGCATCATGGGCTTTGGCCCCACGCCGGCCACCCTCAAGGTGCTGGCGCAGACGGGCCTCACCATCGACCACATGGACGTGATCGAACTGAATGAGGCCTTTGCCGCACAGGGCCTGGCCGTGCTGCGTGCCCTGGGGCTGAAGGACGACGACGCGCGCGTCAACGCCTGGGGCGGCGCCATTGCCCTGGGCCACCCGCTGGGCGCCAGCGGAGCGCGCCTGGCCACCACGGCGGTGAACCGGTTGCACGAGCATGCCGGGAAGTACGCGCTGTGCACCATGTGCATTGGCGTGGGCCAGGGCATTGCCGTGATTCTGGAGCGCGTATGAGCAGCGCCATGACAAACGAAGAAATCCTCGCCCAGTACGGTCCGCGCGAGTCCATGGAATACGACGTGGTGGTGGTCGGCGGGGGCCCCGGCGGCCTGGCCACGGCCATCCGCCTCAAGCAGCTGGCCGCCGAGAAAGGCCAGGATGTCTCGGTGGTGGTGCTGGAGAAGGGTTCGGAGCCGGGCGCGCACATTCTCTCGGGCGCCATCATGGACCCCAAGGCTTTGAGCGAGCTCATCCCTGACTGGAAGGAGCGCGGCGCGCCCCTGAACCAGCCTGTCACCGATGATGCCTACATCTTTCTGGGCGAGCAGTCGTCGTTCCGCGTGCCCAACATGTTCCTGCCGCCGTTTGCGCACAACCACGGCAATTACATCGTCAGCCTGGGCGCGGTCACCAAGTGGCTGGGCGAGCAGGCAGAAAGCCTGGGCGTGGAGATCTTCCCCGGCTTCACCGCCGCCGAGGTGCTCTACAACGAACAGGGGGCCGTCAAGGGCGTGGCCACGGGCAACATGGGCGTCGGCAAGGATGGCGAGCCCACCGAGAACTTCCAGCTGGGCATGGAGCTGCTGGGCAAGTACACCGTGTTCGCCGAGGGCGCGCGCGGCCACCTGGGCAAGCAGCTCATTGCGCGCTACCAACTCGACGAGAACCGTGATCCGCAGAGCTTTGGCATCGGCATCAAGGAGCTGTGGGAGATCGACCCGTCCCGCCACCAGCCGGGCTTTGTGATGCACACGGCCGGCTGGCCCATGGAGAACGATACCTACGGCGGCGCGTTCCTGTACCACCTGGAGGGCAACAAGGTGGCGCTGGGCTTTGTCACCGGCCTGGGCTATACCAATCCCTACCTGAGCCCCTTTGAGGAGTTCCAGCGCTGGAAGACGCACCCCAACGTGCGCTACTACCTGGAGAACGAGAAGGGCGAGGTCACGGCCAAGCGCCTGTCGTATGGCGCGCGCGCCATCAACGCCAGCGGCCTGAATTCCCTGCCCAAGACGGTGTTCCCGGGCGGCGCGCTGGTGGGCTGCAATGCCGGCTACCTGAACGTGGGCCGCATCAAGGGCAGCCACGCCGCCATCAAGACCGGCATGCAGGCCGCCGAGGCCGCGTTCGAGGCCGTCACGGCCGGGCGCCAGCACGATGAGCTCGTCGCCTACCCCAAGGCTTTCGAGGCCAGCTGGCTGCACACCGAGCTCAACAAGGACCGCAACTTCAAGAACTGGTTCAAGTACGGTTTGACGGTGGGCACGGTGATGAACGGCTTCGAGCAGTTCGTGCTGCGCGGCCATATTCCCTGGACACTGCACCGCGACAAGGCCGACCACCAGTACCTCAAGCCGGCCAGCCAGTGCAAGCCCATCGAGTATCCCAAGCCCGATGGCAAGCTGACCTTCGATCGGCTGTCGAGCGTGTTCATCAGCAACACCAACCACGAGGAGAACCAGCCGGCGCACCTGACGCTCAAGGACCCGACGATTCCCGTGCGCGTGAACCTGGCCCAGTACGCCGGCCCCGAGGCCCGTTACTGCCCGGCCGGGGTGTACGAGTTCGTGCCCGACGAGGCGGCTGGCGGCAACGCCCAGCGCCTGCAGATCAATGCGCAGAACTGCGTGCACTGCAAGACCTGCGACATCAAGGACCCGACGCAGAACATCGTGTGGGTGACGCCCGAGGGCGGCGGGGGGCCAAATTATTCGGGGATGTGATGCCACCCGGCCTACGGTCTACCGCAGATTTCATTGGGCGGGAGAAAGGCTGACTCAGCAAAGAAAAAGGGCGTTCACCGGATGTTGGTGAACGCCCTTTGACGCTGTGGTGGTGGAGCTGGCGGGAATTGAACCCGCGTCCTCTCCTTATGTGGCGCCGCGTATCGGTGCCCGGTGTGAAATCGGTGTGAATTCGGCGGCGTCGCACGACACCGCCAAACACCGTTAATTGTTAGAAATTGCAACCGAGCTGGCCCCAGAAAGCTCGTCGCGCAGGCGGAAGCCCAGCAGCTCGTACACCTTGTCCACAGCCTGGGCGCGAGCCTCCTGGCGGCCGCGCTCGGCGCTGTGCTGTGCCGGGTCGATGGCGCCGTGATTGATCCCGACCACCTTGGTGCCGTTGCGCAGGACCAGGACGCAGATGGTCAGAGTGTTGAGCGCGCCGTTTGCATCTCCTGTCCATGCCTGATCCCCGGCCTGCTGTGGCGAGTGGTAGTGCTCGCTGACGATTTCGTCCAGCAGCGCCTGGGGCGTCACGCGCGGGCCCTTGTCGGCCTTGGCCTGAATCTCGCGCTCCAGCGAGTCGGGGCCGGGGTCCACCACGGGGAGCGTGACGGTCGATGCAGACAACCCGTTGATGCAGTGCTCCAGCATCGCCTTGGCCTGCCCGAAGTGCAGCAGGTTGGTGCCCGTGGGGCCCATGCCAGCGTGAGACGAGCGGGCGAAGGTGATGCCGCAGTCCGGTGCGAAGTCCTCCGGGAGCGGCCAGGACAGGAAGCGGCCCACCATTTCGTCGGTGATGGCCAGTTTTTTGGGTGCGGCCTGCGGGTCACTGGCCACGTCGCCGGGGGCGCGCTGCGTGCCGGTGTGCGGGTTGAACAGCACGGGCAGCGGGTGCAGCGCGTCGAGCACGCTCTTGATGCCGGTGGCAATGGCCGCGGCTTCATGGGGCGCTTCGGCAAGGCGGGCGGCAGCACCATGCACCAGGGCATATTCCAGCTGCTCGCGCGGGTCGATGCGCGTCGGCTCCAAGGTCATCTGTGGCGTCGCCTCTGCTTTCACGGCCTGGCCCTTCTGGTAGGGCATCCACTCGCAGTAATAGCCATGGCCCGGGACGGGATCACCGTCCTGCACCAGCCCAACGCTGGTGCGCGAATGGGGGACGCCGTTGGCGTCGAACACGGTGAGGTTCACCATGCTGTCGCTGTGGACGTGGGCGACGATTGCCGCGTAGGGCTGGTCATTGCCGTGGCGGGCGAAGTTGTTTTCTCCGGTCAGTTCGCTGGGATGGAACCAGACGACACGGCCGATGGTGGGCTTGATGATGGTAGGGGTCATGTACTGCCTCAAGGTGTTGAACCGGCTGCCGGCCGGCGCGGGGTGATGGGTTTGCGGCAGTTCTCCAGGCCCGCCAGCAGCTCGCCCTCGTAGCCCTCGCGGCGCTCAATCTCGGCCATGGCGGCCTGGGCGAACTGGTCGAGCGTGGCCGTGCTGGCCAGGCCCTCGGTGGGCATCACCGGGCGCACGGGCACCGGCTCCTTGCACTCCACCGGCACGGGCACGTTCACGCGCTGAATTTCCACATGCTTTTTGGTCGCGCAGCCCGCAATCAAAGCGCAGGCAGCTATCAATGCGATAGCACATTTCATGGCTTCGCCCTCCCCTTGAGCCAGTCCGACACGCGCACCTGGGCGCTTCGGCAGTCGTCGCCGGGCACGGCGGCCGGCGTGGCCAGGATGGAATCGGCCTTCTCGTTGTGGCCGCGGGCCTTCACTGCAGCGGCGGCGCGGGCGGCCTTGGCCTCGTCGGCGCGCTTGTCGGCCAGGATGCGCAGGTCTTCCACGGCATCACTGCAGGCGCTGGCCGCCTCGCGCGCGCCGTCGCGTTGCTGCTCCATGGCGGTCACGTCCGCTTCGGCCTTGGTGGTCTTGTCGCGCTGGCCCAGGTAGGCCCATCCCAGGGCGGCATTGAGCGCAAGGCTCAGGCCTGCGGCCCACATGAGGGGGGTGCCGGGGATCATTCCCACCACCTCCACCAGCGCATCCACATGGCGATCAAGATCGGGTTCACTGCATGGCCTCGCATTCCGCACGGTCGCGGTAGCCGTTGCGGGCATCGGCGTAGCAGGCCCGTAATTCTCCTTCGGCGCGCGCATTTTTGTCGCCGCAGCGTTCGAGCACTTTGCCGGCCTCGATGTACCAGAACGGCGCGAGATCAGCTTCATGCGATGCAATTTCAATCAGATCACAGGTGCCTCGCACCGTGCTATATGGCACGACGGTGCAGCCCGCCAACGCGACGACGGCCAGGATCAAGATGGATTTCATTGGTGACCTCCTTGGACAGATTCGGCGCAGCGCGCCAGCGGCACATTGCCCAGCCGGTTGTCGGCCCAGCCGACGATGAACATGGGCTTGTTGATCTGCAGGTAGTGCGCGCCCTGCTGCACGTCGATGAGTTTCAAGGTCAGTTCGCAGGCCTTCACGCGCCCGCGCTTGCGCTCCAGGGCCTGGTAAGCGGCCAGGGTCATCCCGCCGATCTGGCCGTCAGGGGCCACCTGGGCGAAGTCGGCGCCGCCGCGGCTCAGGTGGTTCAGCGCCTGCTGGAACCAGCGCGCGGCGCGCGGCGGCCCTGCGTTGACGCCGGCATCCACCAGCTTCTCGCCCACTGCCGGCGACAGGGCGATCACCCGGTGGAAGCCGGGCCGCTCGATGTAGTCCTGGGTGTAGATGCGCTGGGCGGTGGCCTTGGGCAGCTCGCGCATGGGGCCCTGGTAGCCGTGCTCGCGGGCGACTGCCACAGTGACGCCGTGGTTCGTCTCGCCGCCCGGGTCGGCGGGGTTGTTGACGTAGCCGCCCTCGACCGCGAAGACACCGGCAACGATGGCAAGTACAGCGGCGCCCAGGGAGCCCCAGACCTTTCCGGGCACGGTCGGCGTGTTCACTCGTCGGCCCCCAGCGAGCCGAAGTCGGTTTCTCCGCTCTTGCGGTCGGCCCACCGCTTGATCTTGATCCCCCAGGCGGTTTCCTCGCGCACCCACTTGCGGACCAGATAGACGATCTGCAGGATGATGAAGAAGAACGTGGCCAGGGCCACGGCATTGTTGAGGGTCCAGCCTGTGGCCAACAAGCCTGGAGAGGCTTTCGCGGCCTCGACCGCAATGTCGTGGATTTCCTGTTTCATGACCGGGATGATTCCCGGCCATGCCCAAACGCCCCAGCCCTATACCGGGCGGCTACCCGTTCTCCCGGGCCATTTCCCGCATCTGGCCGCGCAGGGCCTTGGGCGCGGTGTCGGCAATCCGCTGGGTGCGGTCCTTACCCATTTCGCGCACCTTCTTCCAGATGTCAGGCATCTTGACCACGATGGGCTGGTCCGGGTTGTCCTCGTTCCAGTCGGCCAATCGCTCGCGCACGCGCTGCAGAGCGGCCTCATCCTTGCGAAACAGCGCATCCGCCCACTGGGCCTTGATTTCTGCGCTGCTCTGGACGTAGAAGCTCTTCATGCGCTGCTTGTAGGCGGTCGCCTCCGCGTCATCCGCCACGCTGCGCGGCTGGAACCCGATGGCCTTGGCGATGGCCTCGTCCAGCGTGGTGTCGATGACCTTGTAGCCCTTGGTGTCCTTGTAGATTCCGCTCGTTGCCATGTCCGCGCCCTTGACGGCGTTGCGCACGGCGGTGGGCGCAACCTCCAGCGCCGCGCCAGCCACATCCCCCGTCAGCGCCTTGCGCGCACCGGTGAAGCCGCGCGCCACCAGGTCGCCGGCTGGGCCAGCAATCTCCAGCAGATCGCGTTCGCGGCTCTGCTTGGTCATCAGCAGGCCGGTTCCGGGCAGCAGGTTGCCCATGCCCAGGCGGCCGGACACGTCGATGGGCGCACCCGGCAGGCCCGAAACGCCCTGCTCCACGAAATCGCCCAGCTCCCTGCCGATGGTGTCGCGCAGCAGCTGCTTGCGCCAGTGCTTGGTGCTGATGTTGTAGCCCATGAGCTGGCCGGCGCCGTCGATCAGGTCTTCGGCATCCTGCATGAACGGCAGGCCGCCAGCACCACCGGCCAGCAGCAGCATGGCAACGGCCCAGCCCACGGCGCGCTTCCCCTCGGGCCCGCCCTGGGTCCACATGCGCTGCATCAGCTCCAGGTAAGACACGCTGTAGGTCTTGAACGTGAACAGCGTGCCCCCGACGGCGCCGCGCGCCCACTTCGGCTTGTTGGCCTTGCTGTAGACGAACTGCGTTTCGACCACGGCGCGGCGCGCGAACTGCGCAGGGGCTGCCAGGCCCTGCTCCTTGGCCATGCGGTAGGCGGCAATGAACGTGCTGCGTCGGTTGAACTGCTCTGCCAGCGCGAACGGCTGGCCCCATGCCACCTTCACGCGCTCCCAGTTGTTCGCGGCTGCGGCCCTGGCGTCACCCATGCGGGTGCCGTCGCCCGTGCGCAGCGAACCCGTGCCCCGCGCCTGCGCCATGAGCTGGTGAATCTCCTGCGGGCTCACCACGCCGTCGTCCTGGGCCGATTGCAGCGCCTGAGCCAGGTCGGGCTCGTACTTGCCGCCGCGCGCCATGTCGCGAAGCGCACCGGCCATCTGGGCAGCGGCCTTGCGCATGCCGCCGTACTGGCTGAGCCATGGCATGGTGATCTGGAAGGGCTGCGTCATGTTGACCAGGGCCGAAGCCGCCGATCCGCCCAGGTACTGCGCGAACAGCATGCCGCGCACGGCCTGGCCTTCCTCCTGCGGATCTTGGATGTAGGAGCGCAGGCCCATGGCCACGTCGCGCAGCTCGCCCTGCTCCTTGGGGATGTCCTGGATTGCCTGCTCCAGGGTGCCCGCGTTCAGGCCGCCGGCCGCCAGGCGCGCATTCGAGTAGACGAAGCCGGCGAGCACCCGGCCCACGTCCTCGCTGTAGCCGGTGATGCCCTTGCGGTGGATCAGGCGCTTGAGCGCCGAATTGTTGTTCTTGGCCAGCTGCAGGTAGGCCTGGAAAGCCTTGTCCTGCGCGCCTTCGCCCTGGCTGTCCAGGCCGAGCATGCCGCCGAACTGCTCCAAGCTCTCCGGCGTGATGCCCTGGAACAGCTTGTAGGCCTCATCGCTCATGGTGCCCTGGGTGACGGCCGCATCCTTGAACTCGCGGCGCATGCGCTCGGCCATCAGGTTGGCGTCGCGCATCGTCTCGAACATGCCGAAATACTCGCGCGTGCCGTCCTGGCCCACCACGTCCACGGTGTAGCGGCCGAAGCGCGACAGCGGCGCATAGCCGGCCTGCTGCAACTCCTTGGCGCGCTCGTAGGTCTTGACCACGGCATTGTTCAGGCCCAGCAGGCGGCCGGCCTGGTCCGGGTTTTCTCGCGCCTCGGCCTGGAGCGTGTCGGTCAGCAGCGCCATGGCGTCCTCCGCGCTGGCCTGGCTCAGCACCGGCTCGCGCAAGGCGGCGTATCCGGCGCCCAGCGCCCGCAGCATGTCGGCGCGTGCGGTCATGTCGATGGAGCGGTCGATGGCGCCGCGCGCCTCTTGGTACAGGCTCACCTGCTCCGGGCTCAGGCTGAACAGAGTTTCCAGCTCTTTCGCGCTCCAGACAACACCCGGCTTGAGCACCTTGCTATCAAATCGGGAGTTAACGGCCGCCTCGTACTGCGCCAGAGGCAGGCCCTTCCACATCTTGAGCACGCCCGGGTCCAGGCGCTCGCCGCGCAGCATCAGCTGGGCCTTGTCGTCAGCCGGGAGGTTGGCGTATTTCTTGGTCAGGTCTTCCACCAGCACCGCGGTGCCGTCCACGTCGCGGCCCCACATCAGCGTGCCCTCGAAGATCGGCCGGCCGATGGCCTTGTTGTCGGCCGCCGTGATGGGCTTCTTCTTGAGGTCGGCCAGCGTTTCCACGCGCGGCAGCAGGCGCGGCGCGCGGTCGGCCGCGTCGTTGCCCAGCATGGACACGTCATCAATGAACTGCTGGGCAGCCTCGTACACCGGCTTGAACGCGGGCGAGCGCTCGCCCAGGTGGCGCATCGTGCCCACGGTCTTGTCCCACAGAGACACCTTGCCGGGGTGGCTCATGGTCTGGTGGAGCTTGTCGAGCGCGCTGGTCTTGAGCGCGCCCAAGTCGGCCGCCCCAAAAAACGCCTCGTCGCGCTCGGATTGCCCGTCCGCCCCTTGCTTGGCCACAATGCGGTCCTTCCCGGCATCGCTGCGGGCGTTGGACGGCAGGGCTCCACTCGTAGTGGCGTCGAAATCCGTCGTGCCGGGGGGCTTGCTGATGTGGGCCTTGCGCCACCCGTTCAGGTGCTTTTCGGTTAGAATTTTCTTGCGCCCCCGTTGTAGGGCGGCCTGTCCGGGGAATTGGACCCCGGCGCGCCGCAACACTTCGGGGGCGTTTTTCGTGTCCAGGTACTGCAGGTTCCCACTGGCGGCCAGAAAGCCAGGTGCGGGGATCTTGCTGCCGGTCTTGGCATAGGCCGTCACCAAGAGCTGAAACGGTGCAGCTTTTCCCCGCTCCGCTGGCGTTGGGGCGGGCTCCACTACAAGCATCACCGGATACCCCGCCAGCAATTCCGGCGCGATCACAACCAGGCGCCCCGTGTCGCGCGGGTCGCTATACACCATGGCCGGGTTCTCCAGCCAGCCCGGCACCTTCTTCCAGGCCGCAGCCGTCATTTCCGGGTGGTTCGTCAGCCCGTCGAGCAGGTGGCGTTCGTTGAGCATCAGGGGCACGTCCGAATGCCCCAGCAGACCCATCACGTCCGAGCGGTCGAGCACCGCGGTCCCTACCTGCGCCTTCCCACCGTTGAACAGGGTGTCGATGCGGCCCTCGTAGGTGGCGCGTGTCTGCGGAGACTGCACGAAGGCGTCGCCTACCTGGCGTTGCTCCTTGCCGCGCTGGCGTAGCGCCATGTCCTCGCGCATCACCGCCACGCCCAGCTCCAGCGCCTGCGACAGCGCGTCGTGGGCGTCCTGCGGAAGGCCCAGGATGCTGCGCAGGATGCGCACGAAGCCATCCCATGCGGTCTTGAGCGTTCCACCGGGCGGCGCGCTGATGCCGCGCAGCGCGCGCTGGAACTCGGGGTTGGTGAAGGCCTCGGCCACGAACTCGCCCACGTTCTTCATGCCGTACTCGCCGGCCGCGCCACCCTGGCGCTTGACGTGCTCGTAGAGGCGGTGCATCTGCAGAGAGGCAAGGCCCTTGCGGTCCAGCGCGCGCAGCGTGGCAGCGTGCATCAGCTCGTGCATGACGATGTGCTCGGCCTGCAGCTCGGCGCCGGGCGTCATCGTCACCGTGTCGAACTTGCGGCTGTACTTGCCCAGGAACTTGAAACCCCCGTCGCTGCCCAGGTCGCCATGCTCCAGCTGCACGGTCGGCGTGATGCCGGATTTCAGCAGCAGGCGCGCCACCTGGCGGTTGAAGCGCGATTTGCTGGTGCCTGCCACCAGGCGAAGGATGTCGCTGGCTGGCTTGCCCTCGCGCACCATATCCATGACGGCGCGGTCGGTGGTCCCGGCGGCGCGGGTGACGGCCGCAGAGCGTGCCATGGTGGACAAGAACCCGTCCACGTTGAATCCCGCCCCGGCGGCCGATCCATCGGCTGGCATATCTGCCGTGGATGCGCGGCTGAAGGCGGGGCCACCGGACTCCGACCAATCGGCGCCACCCCGGCCAGCATCCGATTCCAGCCGCTTGAAAACGCTCTGGATGTACGCCCGCGCCTCCGAGTTGTGCAGGGAGCGCAGATAGGCCGCCGCCTTGTCCATCTTCAGGAACTGCGCCACATCGGCCAGCCAGTTGGTGACGCGGCGCACAAGCATGGCGCGCGCCGTCTGGTTCAGGTGCGGGCCGCCGTTGGGCTCCGCCAGAATGGCCAAGGCCTCGTCCACCCCGCGTGCCAGGGCGTACTCGCGGCCTCCGAACTCCTCGGCCCGCAGGCCATCCGCCGTGGCCGCCCAGCGGTCGGCCTCGTCCCTGATCGCCTTGTCCCGGCGGTACAGATCCATCATCTGCCCGGTAAACTGCTCCTTGGTCAGGAACTTGCGCAAACCGAAATGGAACAGCTCATGGAACAAAGTCCTTTGCACAGCCGCCCGGTCGCCAAGCTGGTCGCGGAACAGGTAGATGGCGCCGTCGTGGACAGCACCCGCCACGTTGTCATTGCGTGCGACACCCGGCAACTGCCCGAAAGCGGTGTCCCTGATCCGAATCGGGGGCTGCTGCGCAAAGTCACCGATGCGTTTTTCCACTTCATCGGCTATCACCGTGTCGGAGAGCCATTCCGCAGCCGACTGCGGGACTGATTCGGTAGAGCGGCTGAACAGGACCAGGTTGCCGCCCTCCCCCTCACGGGTCTGGATCACGTCCGCCAGGTTGTCGAATGCCGCGTTGATCGCCTTGCGCTCCACGCCAGCCGGGAACGGCCGCTTCCAACCCCAGGGCGTTGCAATGCCTGCGTTCTCGGGCCCGTGGTTGAGGAACGGGCTCTTGCCGCTCTGCGCCGCGATCTTGTCCTCGACGTAGCCCTGGAAGGCACGGGCGGCCAGCTCATGGGGCTTGGTCCAGTAGTCCTGCCCGCGGCCCTGGTCCAGCTCCTTCGCGTCCATGACGAAGCGCGTGGGCACCATGCGCGTCTTCTCGGCGCCGCTCTGGGCATCGGCCAGCATCTTGAGCCGGCTGCTGTAGAACTGCATGTCACCGCGCAGTCGGTCCAGCGGGCCGTCGCCGGAGGCATTGAAGCCCTGCCGGCCGCGAACGGCCTTCATCACGGCGCTGAGCTTGTTCAGAGCATCGTTGGTCCAACGGATACCCGATCCGACAGCGCGCGCGCCGGCCTTCGACTCCACATGCAGCTCCAGCAGCTCACCAGCCACGATCCTCTCGGCCAGGGTGTCGAACTCGGCCAGCTGCTCTGCGGAGGCTGGCTTGTTGTGGCGCTTGTAGTAGCGCTCGTCCAGGTTGCGAGCCAGGTCATCGCGCATGCTCTTAAGGCGGCGCTCCACATCCTTGCGCGCGCTGGCCACGAAGCGGTCGGCCTGCCCCGTGTCGGCGACGTAGCCCTCGGCCTTGCGCGAAATCGTCCGCATCAGGTCGGCATAGGCCTCGCGCACCTCGGCGCGCATGCCAGAGCGCTCGCCGCGCGTTCCGCCACTGGCCATCGAGTCCTCGGCAGCCAAGTGCACGGCGAAAGAGCGCGTGCCATCCTTGGCAACCACCCACTCGGCCGGCGCCTTGCCGTCCTGCCGCCCGAAATAGTGGTCCAGCGCGTGGAACCACTCGTGGGCCAGCGAGCCGGCCCCGTTCAGCTTGGTGAGGTTGATGACCGCCTTGTCCAGCTCGTAGTGGGCGCGCGCGCCGCTCAGGCCTTTGCCCCGCGCACCAAAGGCCAGGGCCAGCTCGCCGTTCAGGCTGATGGCCCGCGGCGGGATGCCCATGACCTCTGCCAGGTCCAGCAGGCCGTCGTAGGCATCGTTCAGCAGATCCTGGCGCTCCTTCTGGTTGTTCCAGTTGCCGAACTCCACGCCCCGGAAGCCGAAGACCTTGGTGAAATCGCTGTCCCGGGCATCGCCGTCGCGCCGCGCCGCGCCGATGCGCTGGTCCGAGTCGGGCTGCGGCAGGTCGGCCTCACCAAAGGTCGTGTTCGTCTCGATGATCTGCTGGGCGTTCTTCGCCATGTGCTCCAGGGCCGCCTCGCGCGTGGCGAAAACAAGGTCCACCACCTTGACGCGCTTGCGCTCGGTCACGTCGCGCCAGATTTCCCAGCCCGTGCCATCGCCCTCGCGCACCGGAACGGCGCGGTGCTTCTGCGCCACGGCAATGAGCGGGATGGCCTGCAGAGCCTCATCCTCGCTGGCGTAGCTGCGCTCCCCCACGCGGCGGGGCTGGTTCAACGCATCCTTCGAGCGGGTGTCGTGCACGGACCAGCGGCCTTCCTCGCCCGCACGGCTGCTCTTGACGATCTGGCTCACCTCGAAGCGCCGGGCCCAGGCCGGGCGCTCATCGGTGTTGCGCGTCCGACCAGCCTTCGGCCCCGTGGGCGCTGCGGTGTCCTTGCGTGCACCGCCGATCTTCTCGCCGAAGTCGGTGATGTTCTGTTTGGCTGCAGAGCGTTGCTCGGCGTCTTTCTTTGGCTGAGCTACAGCGGCAGGCTGCTCCACAGTCTCCTTGCTGCCCGTGGCTTCTGCAGGCTCGTCGATGGCGCTGCCGCGCGCCACGGGGCCCGCCTTCAAGGCCTTGGCATCCGGCTGCGTGCCGTGCACGCGCTCGCGCTCCCCTGCTTTGTCCACCCAGGCGTCGCCCTGCTTCTCCACGGCGCGCACGGTCACGCTCCACTGCCCATCCTCGCCCGCCGGCTGGTATGCGATCACGCGGTCATGGCCGCTGTAGCCCTGCACGACGTTCCCTGGCGCGAAGTAGTCGGCGCGCGCCTTCGCTTCCGCCTCGGCCTTCTTGGCCAAGACGCCACGCGGCTTCTTCGGAGCTGCGGCAGCAGGCACAGCGCCTTGCTCCTTCGCTGGCGCATCTGCTGCACTTTTTGTAGCTGCCGGCGCTTTATCAGCAACGGCTGCAGGCGATTCTTGAACCAGTTCTTCCACTGCGGCCGGAGCCTGTGCTGGCGACTGCGGCGCGGGCTCGGCAGCAGGAGCTTCTGCAGGCCCGGCCGGCTCAGTGGCAACTGCGGCGGGCGCCGACTGTGCTGCGGCGGATTCCCGCGCATCCGCTCTTGATTTTGTAGCTGCCTGCGCTTGTTGCATAAGCGCCGCGGGCTGCTGCGGAGGGGAAATTGCATCTGCTAGCTTGCGCTGAATGTCGCCGTTGAGGCTGCCCCAGGCAGCGCCGTGCACGTTCTTCCGTGCAATGGGCTTCAAGTCCGTGCGCTGGGCCACAGCCTGGCGCTCAGCGGCAGGCATGCGGGTCCAGGCATCGCCCGCGCTGGCGACGCGCTGGGCGCGCTGTTCGCGCGTTTCTGCTGCCGGCGCTGCTTGCGCACCAGGCGCTGCCGCTGCTTGCGCTCCAGGGTTCGCAGTCGAGGGGCTGCCATCGGCTACCCCCGTGGTTGCGACAGCGCCTTGCGAGCCTGCGCTTCCTTGAGCATCTGGTGCTGCGCTTGCGTCTGCTGGCGTTGCTCCGACTTGCGGCGGTTGCGCGCGATCTTGCTGGGCTTGGGCGGCTTGAGGGCCATCGGTCACTCCTTGGGTGGTGAGGGGAACGGAAAGATCGGCCGGGACGGGGCCGGCGTCCTCGGTCATGGAAGCGAAAGCGCCATCGGCGCGCTCGGCGCCAGGCACGGTGCCGGCCTGCTCGGCGTCCAGTTCGGCCTGCAGCGCCTGCTGGTCCAGCTGCTCACGCTCGGCGCGGCGACGCGACAGCTCCTGTGCAAGTTGCATACGCACGTCGCGCGTCTGCGCGCCTCGGAAGGCGTCGGACAGCTGGGCGTCGGACCAGCCGGCCATGTGTCCGCCCGGAGGAATCTCGCCGGTTTCAGGGTCTACGCCTTGCTGCGCTTGCGGTTGTTGCTCTTGTTTTTGAGTAGGTGCGGCGGGCTTCTGGCCCTCCTTGGCGGCCAGCTCGGCGGCCTGTGCCTGCGCTGCGGCCTGCTGCATCTGCCCGGTCACGCCGGTATCCACGGCCAGCGCCGCGCCAGCCGACAGCGGGCCAGCGGCGGGGTCGAGGCCCATGCGCACAGAAGGGCGCTCGGCGACGCCCGTGGACTGGAAAATCTCGTCGTCGGGGCCGGTCACGGCGCGCGATGCGTCCAGCTCAACCTGGCGGCGAGCGGCGGCAGCGGCCTGCTGCTGGGCCAGCATCGCGGCTCCATCGGGCGGCGTCGTCTGCGGGCCCGGCTGCTCGCCCTGCTCCTGCGCCTGCAGTGCGGCCAGCTGGTCCGTGTAAGCCTGGCGCACGCGGTCCATTCCGGCGCTCGGCGCGGCCGACGCGTCACCGGTTGGCGGCGGCACGGGCTGGCCCGGTTCGCCGGCCGGCGGCGCGAGGTCAGCGCCTGGGGCGGGCTGGCGCGCACCGTGGTAGCCGGCGGCGGCGCCGCCCATGGCCGCACCAGACAGCACGCCCATGACGGCGGCCGAATCGACATCCTGCAGCCAATCCTTGCCCAGGGCCAGATTCTGGAAAATCTGCTCGGCCAGCGACTGCGGCAGCTCCTCCAGGAAGCCCTCAGAAATCGCGCCCTCGATCACGCGGCGCGGGATTCCCTTCACGGCCTGCTGCTGCACCAGCAGATTGGTGGCTGCGCGCGCGCCGGCAGAGCCAGCCTCGTCCGCCATGCCCTTGGCGCCCTGCGCGATCATGGTGTCCACGTCGCCGATGCCAAGCTTCTGCGCGACACGGCCGCCCAGCGTGCCCACGGCGCCGCCCACAATGCCGGTCGCGCCGGCCAGTGCGGATTGGCCTGGCGTCAGCAGGCCGTCCGGGGTTTCCTGGCGGATTTGCTCGGCCGCGGAGCCGGCCATGGTCACGCCCTCGCCTGCGGCGCCAGCAAGCGCCGCGCCCTTGGCGCCCATCTGGCCCAGCTTGGTGGCCGCCATCAGGCCGCGCGCGGCCACGCCGCCCAGGCCCATGGAAGGCAGGGACTCGCCCACGGCGGTGGCGATCAGACTGGGGTTCTGCAGCGCCGTGACGGTCTTGTCTACGATGCCGTCGGCTTCCTGGAACTTGCGCTGCGCCTCCTTGGTGGCATCGGAGTGCCAGTCGTTGACAAGCTCCTTGGCCTGCTTGGGCCGGAAGCCCACGGAGCCGCCCTCGTTCTCCAGGAACTTGCCCACCCGGCCGCCCGTGGGGATGTCCGCCAGGCCGACGATGGCCTCGGGCACACCAATGGCGCCTTTTACGGCTGTCGCAGCAACGTCGCGGGCGTAGTCGGCAAGCGAACGCTTTGGCCCAGCGTCCGGCGTCGCCGTGTCGGGGTCGAATGCGAACTTGGATGGTTCCGTAGGTTTCGCGGAAGTGGGGTCGAATTCAATTGCCATCCCCCACTGTCCCGCCGCAAGGCTCTGGAGAGAAACCCTATGCCGGTCCGGCGCTGTACATTCACATCACGGAGGGGCACTATGTACTGGAAGAAGGCCGTTTTAATTTCTCTTCTTGCTTTGGGATTCGGTATCGCGAATGCACAAGTTCACCGGTGCAAGGACGCCACCGGAAAGCTCATTTTCTCGGACCGCCCATGTGATGTTGGTCAGTCAGGTGGCCAGGTTCTGCGCAAGCGCACGCAGGAAGAAATCCTGCAGGAGCGGGAGCAGGCCTACGAAGCCGAGAGCCGCAAACAGGATCGCCTCATTGCGGAGCAGGAGCGCGAGTTCGTCGAGAGGGAGCGCCGGATAAGGCAACAGCAGGCCCATCCGCAGGTGCAGCAAGCCGGTAACGATTGGCAGTCGCGCAAGGATCGGGAGAACGCGGCAACGTCGGCTGGAAGCATCACCAACAACGGCGGGAGATGGGACGCGAATGCGCGTGCAGAGCGTGCGGCAAAGTACCGGGAAGAGCTTCGCAAGCGTGGGCCCGAGCCAGAACCCGAGACGGAGGAATTCAAGGTTAAGGGCTGCAACGCAAGCGGCTGCATAGACACCAGGGGCGGAACGTACACAGGTGGCGCAATCATGCGCAGGAACGATGGACGGCAGTGCTCGCGATCTGGCAACACGATAGTCTGCGATTGACGCTTCGCACGCCTGATGGAGCCCGCATAGTTCGTGCAACCGGCTGAACCAACTCTGCTGGCCACCGGCTTTGTTTTGGGAGTTGCCTATGACATGTTCGGGGTTCTTCAGGACCGATATTCCTCGCCACACTCGATCAAAGTCGTGATTCGACACCCAATCAATCCCGCAGCAGTACTGCCGCTCCATAGCGTCGGCGCAATACCTCCAACGCTCGCCGCGCACGCTCCGGGTTTGAGAACCATGGCGTTCTCTGCTCCAACCCATGCTTCACATAGATCACGCACACGCGCACTGCCACTGCTTCCGGCCCGCGTTGGTCGTTCCCATCCATCTACCGCCTCCCTACCTGTCTAGTTGCGTCGAGTCTGCGCCACCACACGGATCTTGTGGTGTGCGGAATCGGCGGGGTTTTGGCTGATTCCGGGAGCCCTCACTCTACCTAGCCGCAACCTAGATTCCAGGGTCGAAAAGCACCGTTTTGGTGCGCATTTCGAAATATGTGGTTCAGGCGGAGGTCAAAACGCCGTTTTCCAGTTCAGGTAACGTGCGCGCCGCCTGCTACAGTCCCTGCAGGAGGGACACCATGGAAGCAACCACATCCAAGCAGGCCTCTCGTTTCAGTCGGCCAGTCGTTCACCTCGGCGCCATGATGCTGGCTGCCCTGGGCAACCCGCTCATCAAGTACGACACCCAGCCGGTGTTCACCTGGCTGACCACCTGGCTGTCTCCGCTGATCGTCGCCAGCGTGGCTTACGGCATCTACCTTGCAGTGGCCCGTCAGCGGGCTAAGTCCGCATGGACCGCCGGGTTCTTCGGTGTCGCCTGGGTCGTCCTGGTCATCGTCGTGGTTTCGCCGTACATGGAAAGAGCCAAGAGAGCCGAGCACGTCGCGCCAGCGGCACATGCAAATCAAACCGCCGATGCGATGCCCGGCGGATTCCATTTCGACCCGAGCACCGCCCGCAAGGTTGAGGATGCAAGGTAGCCTCAGGCAGGCTCCCAACCGCCCCCCGTGTACCGAGCACGCCGCCCCTGGCCATCCACGTAGACGGCTCCCTTTTCGAATTGCGGACGGCTCTTTCCCGCCCCATGCCCCGACTCAACACGCTCCACCTGCCCGGTTTGTGCGTTGTAGCGCACGATGCTGCCCTCGCTGGTCGAGCCATCGGCGTTCTTGGTGGTGGGCGTGACCTGCAGCTTCCACGGAGATTCGGCCTGCTTGCCAGACAGATCGCGGATCTGCTGCGCCACCGCCGCGCGTTCCTCGGGCGTCTTCGCCGCCTCGTAGCGCGCCTGCAGCTGCTCCTGGCGCTGCCCCTGGCGGATGTCGAAGCCGCGCACCTGTTGCTCCAAGTCGAGCTTGCGCCCGTCGATGGCGCGGCGCGCTTGCGCATCGAAGCCACGGGCCTGCACTTCGGCCAGGTTGCCGCTCAGAGCGTTGTCGGACACGTAACGGGCCGTCGCGTCCTTGGCATTGGCCTCGGATGCGCGCAGCGCCGCTGCAGGCTCTGCCTCACGCATCTTCATGTCGTTCTGCACCATAGCCGCATGGCGCATGCGCTCGGGGGACACGTCGCCGCGGCGGTGCTGGTCCCAGCGCCCGCCGTTGTTCATGATCGAGCTGGCGGACACCTCGGCATTGCGCAGGTCGTTGCGGGCCTGCCAGGAATTGCCGCTGTGCAGCACCTGCGGCGCCTGCACCGTCTGTGGCGCGCCGCCGGGGGCAAAGCCGCGTGCCTCGATGCGGCCCATGGACTCCTGCTGCTGGCGGCCGGCCAGTGCATCGGCTGCCGCCATGTTCTGCGCCGATGGCAGGCCGCGCGGCGTGGCGCCGTCAACGGCGCCCTGCGCCGTGTCGGAGTAGCTGTTGCCGCTGCGGTAAACGCCGGACATCACCTGGCTGGCCTCGGGAGTGCCTGGCTTTGCGCCCGGACTCGCATCCCCTGCGGATGCAGGGCCGATAGGAGGCACATTGCCACCGCCGCGCTGCACGTCGGTCTTGAAGCCAGGAATCCCGCGGGGCTCCGCAGGCGCTGGCGCAGCCGCTTGCTGCACGGCTGGATTTACAGCCGGCGGCTGTGCGGCGGGCGCCGGCTTCTGGCCGATGGGGGTTGCGTCACCGGTCACGAAGGTCTTGAGCGCCTGGGCCGCAGGGTCGATGGCGCGTGCCGCGCTGTTGGCGACATCCTCGCCGAGGCCGAGAAGCGGCGCCGCAGCAACGCGCGCAGACTGGCCCACGGCCGCGGGCAGGCCTCCAGTCCTGTAGGCGTCCTTCGCGTCTTGGGCTGCGCCCTGGACTGCCGCAGTGGTGTTGGGGAAGGCGTCAGCCACGAAGCCCGACATGCCGCGCCCGGCGCCTGCGGTGGCTTGCGTTGCGCCGTAGATGTTCTTTCCGGCGTCCGGGGAGTTGTTCGGGAAGATGCCGATCTGGCGCTTGCGCTCGTCCTCCACCAGACCGCCATTGGCGAAGAACTGGCGAGGTTCCTCGGGCTTGGCCTTCGGCGCGAAGCCGCGCATCGGGGCGTGCGTGGCGGCCTTCATCTGGTCGAGCGCCTGCACACCGATGGCGTGCACCTGCTCGGGCGGCATCTTGAACTCGCCGTTGCTCAGGTTGACGGGCACCTTCTCGCCGCCAGGCTGGAAGCCGCGCGCGCCCATGGCCGCGAGCTGCTCGCTCCCCACGGCCTGGGTGCTGTCGGCCGGCATGATGTAAGTGCCCTCGGGAACCTCGTCAGGGACATCATCCGAGGTGCCAGTACCTGGCCCGCGCACCATGCCGCCATCCGCAAGGCCGGCGGCCTTCTCGCGGCGCTTCATTGCGCCCATGGCGGCATAGTCCGTGACGGCTGCTGGCGCGGCCGGCTGCGCGGGTTGCTGGGCTTGCTGCTGCTGGGCCTTTTCCTGCGCTGCCTGGGCACGGTAGGCCGCAATGCGCGCGTTGTGTTCCTCGTCCATGCCGAGCGCGCGCTTGACGCCCTGCACCAGGCCGCCGTCTGCAAATTTTTGGGGTTGAAAGCCTCGCATGGAGCCTCCTTTGAATCACGTATTGCGATTCTTCGGCTTGGCGATGTTTCATCAAAGCCCTATACGGGGCGCCAAGACGTCGATGTCAGTAGCGCTCGTATTCCTTCGGCAACTGCTTGCGCAGCAGCTCGGCCTGGTGGGCGTGAAAGCAGTGATCCCTGTCCCAGAAGAACAGGCCGTCGATGAACGCAGCAGTCCACCCCAGTACCGATGCCCCTTGACACGCATGCGGTGGGCCCGGGCGCTCATGGTTTCGTCGGCGGTGCCGCCAAGCAGGGTATTGGCGAGTTGGTCGATGGCGATGGCGATCTGGATCACAGCGTCACCGCCAGTGCGAAAAGATCGTCAAGCTGCTCCGGAGTACCGCCAAGCTGAGCCCACATTCCTTGCAGGAATGCGTTGCCCCTCTCCCAGGTGTCGGCCTCGTACTCGATTTGCGCTGCGCGCCGAGTGGCGGCGTCTCCGATGGCGGCAATGCTCGCCTCCACTGCATCGAGCAGACCGGATTGGAGCAGCGCCAGCCGGCCTTGGCGGCGGGTGCATCGCTGCGGTGTTGCGGTTGCGTCTGTCACGACCTCGCCGCCGTGCGTGATGACCATGCTGCCAATGGTGATTGTGTGCTGTGTCATGCGTAGCTCTTTGCGATGTAGCCGATACCGCAGTTTGCGGATGGCGCCGTTGCAACGGCGGTCACGTACACTTCAAAACTGCGCATGAATTGCACGGCATTCGGTAGCCCGATCGCAATGTCCGCAGGTGAAGCCGAGGCAAAGCCCGTGGCGCCAATGAATACCTGCGCCTGTGAGGCTGATACGGTGAGGGTGTCGTCATAGATGACACGACCATCTGCCGTTACTTCCACACGCCACGTTCCACCGGCGCCCTTGATAGTCCCGAGAAACTCGATTGCGCCGCGCCCCGTGATACTCAATGCGTTCGTTCTGGCACCCACTGCGAGTATGCCAAGTACAACCTTGGTACTTCCAGCGAGCTGGGCGTTGATGTTCGCACTGGCCACCGTCAGTAACTTCGGGGCAGGCATGGCTGCTGTGCGCTGATAACTGCGTGCCACGTAGTTCGTCGCATCGTCAGCCGGATCGGTCGTGCCGCCGCCGGTTGCCGTGATGCGCTCGTAGTCCTCCTTGTCGGCAGGGCTCTTGACGACCTCGTACTGGCGTACAGTCATGCCGCTGGCCCAAGTTCTCATGGCACTCTCCACAACCATGTAGGCGCTGGCACTGAGGCCGAACGCCATACGGTCCTCATCCGTGATGGCATAGGGCTCCCCTTGCGCAAGCTGTCCCGCCGCCGCGGCCGCGTCGAGCTGCGAGCGCGTACCGCGCTTGAAGCGAATGCGCGCCGGCATGCTTAGAACGTCCCACCATCCACCACTTCGACCGCCAACGTCACGAACGCATTGCCTGCATCCTTGGTCCAGGACAGGCTGGAGTTCAAACGGAGCACGCCGTCCGTGCCGTCCGTGCCCCAGACGTAGCCGCTCGTGCCGCCGGCAACAACAGCCACCTTCTCATCCGAAGATCCTGCGGGGATGTTCAGCGCGGTCTTGAAGGCGTTGAAGGTGACTTTCTTTTCCTTCTGGCCCGTGCCGTCCGCGTCGTGGATGATGATCAAGTCCGCGGCGCCGTCGATGGATGCCAGGGTCGCCAGGTCATCGATGGCGGGCACCACCGGCAGCTTGGTGGTGGGGTCGGTCGCAATGTGCATCGTGCCGCGGTCGGTCGTGACCATCGGCTCGCCGGCCAGCATGCCGGTGGTCGGAAGATTGGCCTTGAGGCCGCGCTTGAGTTGAAGACGTGCCATGGTGGTCACTCCTTAGAAAAATGTTCCGCCGTCGATGACGGCAAGGCCCAGGTTTGCGCGGGCCGCTTGCTTCGCTGTTTCGTCTGCGGCGATCTCGTTGAATCTGTTGTTGACCAGGAAAGCGCCGCCTGCGTCGCCGACCGTGCCGGGAGGCCCCTGCTCTGCCACGGCGACGATCTCGATGACCTCCACCTCATCCACCAGCACCGAGTCGTCGGGCTGCTGGGCCAGGATCTGGAATTCCTCAACGATCACGGCATCAGCCACGGGTCACCTCCGGCGACACGCTGATGGAGCCCTGGGCGAGGCGAGTCACGTCGCCGTTGGGGTGGACGATCTCCAAGTCCCAGACGCCGCCGTCCCAGGTCATCGCTGCGGTTTCATCATCAGCCGACAGAAGGTCGATCGTTCCTGCTGCACCGCCAAGCGAGATGCCGCCGTTCTCCGTGGTCAGGCTGAGCAGCACCACGTCCGAATCGACTTCGGCGCGCACCTGCATACGCGCGGTGCAGCCCGTCAGGTCGATGGGCGTGCCGCTGGGCGCCTTCCACGTCAGGCGCTTGCGGAAGGTCGCGCCCTGGTAGATGGTGAACTTGAGCTTGGCCGGAGTGGTCATGCCCTGCAGTGTTCCGGCCCGGCCATTCGGCGTCCAACCCTATACGGGGTGACGCTCTGCACGCTGTCAGATTTGCCGCGTCACCATCATGCTCGCCTGAACGCTGATTTGCGCCTATGCCAAGATCGAGTCCCAATCCGTCACGTCGCGCTCCGTGCCGCTGTAACCGCCCTTGCCGCTGACCTGGTTCATCAGGGTCGTGACCGCATTGCCGAACAGGTCCACCTTCTCGGTGGCGTTGGCCATCTTGAGCTTGCCCAGGAAGTCGGCGCGGTCCTTGGCCGCCAGTTCATCGAACTTGAGGCCGAAGCGGCGCGTTGCGGTGCGGCGCATCAACTCCACCACCTGGGCGTCGAACCGCTCGTTCAGCAGGTACACGTTGTTGGTGGCGTCCACGACGGCGTTCTGGTCGTTGATCCACATGCCGCGGGCGCGCAGCTTGAGCTTGAAGGCCTCGGCCACCTGCTGGTGCAGCTTCTTCACCCGGTCCATGTTGGTGTCGAGCAGCGCGCGCACCAGGCGCATCTTTTCGGCGCGCTCCTGCGCCAAGCGCTCTGCGTGGGCGCGCGTCAGGGCCTCGGCTGCTGTGCCGATGCTGGAGCCCTGCAGCCGGGCGACAGCCTCCAGCGCATGGCCGGGGGCGAATCGGTGCCCGGCCTGGGCCGCCGCCTCCAGCATGTCGCGCTCCTGGATGTGGGCCTGGCGCTGCGCCAGCAGAAACGCCGTGTGCGCGGGCGTGCTGTCCACCTGCTCGCTGTAGGACACGCCCACGGCAGAGGCCAGCGCCGCGCGCACGAACGCATCGGCGTCCGCGCCGGCCAGGCCTAGCCCCGGAAACAGCGCGTCGAGCTTGCTGGTGTAGTCCTCGAAGAAGGAGCCCACCACGTTGTCCAGGAACAGCGGCATCCGGTCGATCTGCGGGTCTTTGCCCTCCAGCGTGGCGCCGGCCAGCGCGCCCTGGGCCGCGTGGTGCAGCTCCGGGTAGCTGGCATTCATCACGCCCGGGCGGCCTGGCACGCTGCGCAGCGCCGCGTTGATCTCCTTGTCCACGTTGCGCTGCATCGCGGCGTCCGCTTCGCCGATCATGTCGGAAATCTTGTCGATGGCCGTGTAGACGATGGCCGCCGACATGCCCTGCATTCCAATACCTGCCGTGGCCATGGTCAGCCTCCTGCGTCGATGTTGTTGGACTCCGAAGCAGTCGAGGTCACGCTGACGCCAACGCTGTTGAGCGCCGCCGCCGCGCGCGACGAGTAGCGGCGCAGCAGCTTGATGTGCCACTCTGCCGTCATAGCGTCCAGGGTGTTGGCGCGCTCGGTCAGCGCCTTGAGCTTCTGGTTCACCGCGCCAACGGAGTCGTCCGTTGTCATGATCCGCTCGTTCCACTCGTTCAGCTCGGCGGTGCGGATGTCCATGCGCGCCTTGATGGCCTGCTCCTGGCGCTGCAGCGCGGTCAGATAGTCGTTGTTGCGCCCGAAAACATCGAACATCAGGTGCATCTGGGTGAAGGTGTGCTCCATGGCCGCGTCCAGCGCCTCGTTGCGCGCGCGAATCAGCGCCTCCGCCGCGTCAATGCGCAGCTTGTGGCGCTCGGCGGTGCGGTCGGCCTGCATCTGCGCCTGCGCGCGGCCCACCAGCAGGCCCGACTCCCGGCCGGCAACGCCCTGCAGCGCCGCCAAAGCTCCGCCCGGCAGCGGCAGGCCGCGCGCGTTGATGCCGCCTACGATCAGCCCCTGGTAGCCCTGCGCCTGCGCCACGCGGTGGTCGTAGCCCAGGTAGCCCAGGCCGTCCGCGCCATTGGCCACTCCGCGCAACCAGTCCACGGCCAGCAGGAAGCCCGGCCCGATGGGCGCCGCGCTGGCGATCACGCCCTGCATTTCGGCGGCCCAGCGGTTGGCCACCTCGCGCATCTGCCCTTCCAGGCTGCGGTCGTGCGCCGTCACCAGCGCCGCGGACTCGTCGCCCGCGTACTTGCTCAGGAAGGACTCGATGGAAGCGCCGCCGCCCGTGCTCACGCCGGTTTCGGTGTTGCGCCCGCCCAGGCTTCCAGAGCCCAGGCGCTCGGCATTGGCGTAGGCGTTCATCGCCATATTCCATGAGCGGCCCACCAGCCAGTCGTACAGCAACGCGCTCGGGAGAACTCGTCCGTTCGCCATTTTCAAATCCTCCGCTGGCTGGGCAGCACATGGAAAGTCACCGAGTCCAGCTCGAAGGCGTCGGCCTCACTGGTCAGCTCGAAGGTGAAGTAGTTGGAGCGCAGGCCGCGGCCGGTGTCGAAGCGCTGCACCTTCATGTGGTCGTCCTTGCGGCGTGCCCGGTAGGTGAACTGACTCTTGCCGACGCCCACGCGCAGGAACAGCGTGCCGGTGGAGGACACGCCGGCATACACCGCGTCCAGGTGTTTCAGCGCCTGCGTGCCAAAGTCGTGCTGGCCCAGCGCCACGCCCGAGGTGATGGCGCGGCCGGCATCGTCGGCGCCCTCCAGCAGGTACACGCCATCGGGGCGCACGCCGAAGTGCCGGCCTCCCAGCGCCGCGAAGCTGTTGAAGCCGTAGCGCTCGTAGCGCGTGATCGCCTTGCTGTCGGCGTTCACCACCCAGGCGTCACCAATGTCCACCGGCTGGCCGGTGCTGGCGTCGAACGCCACAGTGGTTAGCCGGTCGCCCACGGCGAGCTGCTCCATGATCGAGGTGAACATGGTCGCTGCGACGGTGGCCGCGTCCTCGGCCGTCACCACCTCCAGCGCCTCGGCCCAGGTCGTTGCGAAGGCCTCGGCCTCCACATCGGCGCCCACGCGCTCGATGATCGCCAGCGCGATGTACACGCGCGGCGCCAGCGGCGCGCGGTAGCCCACCGTCTCCATGATCTGCACCAGGGGCGTGAACTCGCCGCCGTAGGCCTTCATGCGCAGGCCCGGCAGACTCGATTCGATTTCCGCGTAGGTCGTCTCCCAGCTCGCGCGCATGCCCAGCGCCGGCAGTGCGGCCGTCAGCTTGCCCGTGGCCGGCACAGATGCCGTCATGGCCAGGCGCGGCAGCGTGGGCGCCAGCACCGAATATTTCACCGTCTCGTCTGGCACGCCCATGCCGATCCAGGCGGTCAGCGGGCCGATGGTCGCCACCATGGCGCCGTAGGTCGATGACTCGGCTGCGATCACCTGCAGCGGCCCGATGGTGGCCGTGATGCCCTCGCCCTGCCCGCCCGCCATGCGCAGCGCCGGCATGGTGCCGAACAGATTGCAGATGGCGGTTTCCGAGAGCTGGGCGGCCAGCGCCGGCAACTCGATCAGCAGAGAGGTTTCCGCCGAGGCATCGCCCGTCATGGCCAGGCCCGGCAGGGCGCCATTGAGCGAGCCGTCCTCCAGGTCACCCCAGGCGCCCTCGGTGAATTTTGGGTTATCCACCGCGTCCAGCGCCAGGTACAGCGTGGCGTCCAGCGCGCACTCGCCGGTCATCAAGAAGGTGCCGGCGAACAGCGTCACGCCATTGACGATCCACTTGATGAACGCTCCGTACAGCAGCGCGCTCACCAGATCGGTGCTGCCGCCGCTACGCGCCGCGCGCACATCCGCATAGGGCAGCTCCAGCACCACCGTGCCGGCGTGGATCACGCGCACCGTGTCGGCGGTGAACACCAGGCCGTAGCGCAGGTGGCCGTAGCCGTTGCGGCCCTGGGTCGGCAGATTGGCCACGGGCGAGAAGCCCACGGCCGCGCCGCCCTGGCGCGCGCCCTGCACGTCCGGCACGTCGAACGTCACCATGCCGCTCCAGTCGGCGGGCACGGTTTCAACGCTGTGCGCGCCGCTGTTCCACCCGGGGTTGAGGCCCATCGGAGATCCTGCGCCGCTGTCGTTGTCGTCTGCGATGGCGATTGATCCGCTGCCCAGCGGGTCTGGATTGAATCCGACGCCAGGCGGTGGCGTGTCCAAGCCGCTGCTGCCGCCGCTGGGCGGGCTGTAGGAGTCGCCGCCGCTGCTACCTTCCCAGCAGAGGTACTCGTACCGGGATGGCACGCCCGTCACAAAGCTCTCCACCCACACCATTCCGCAAGGCATGTCGTTCTCCTTCAATCCGAGGCCACGGCCGGAGAATTCACCAGCTCGTAGTCGAGGCTGATGTATCCACCGCTGCAAGAGCCAGTGACGTGCCAAACGTACTGCCCGCCCTGCGACGACACGCGAAAGTACGCGCCGCCTCCGTTGCCGGCCACGTACTCGACCAGGTAGAACGGCCAGAGCTGGCGGATGCGCTCTCCGATGGCGGCCAGGCAGCGCGATCCCTGGGGCGGCAGGCCTCCACCGCCGCCCCCGGAGCCACCGCCCCCGCTTCCGCCGCTGCCGGTATCGTTGACCTGCTGCGGCACCTTCTCCAGTTTGTTAGGCATAGTCGGGTTCCTTGAATTGGTGGTGCCCCATCCATGGGCGCGCCGGGTTGGACGCCAGCACGCGGCCGTCGCCATCGCGCAGCGCAACCATGGGCAGCAGCTCGCCGCGGTTGTAGTTCACCGCGGCGTCTGGAAAGTCCTGCTCGAAGCGGTATTCGTTCGCCACCTCGTTCCAATACTGGGCGCCGACGACCGTTTGGCCGTCCACCCAGGTTTCACCGGGCAGCGTCACGCCGGCGTCCGTGGCCTTCCAGGAATCGCCGCCGTTCTTGCTCGCATAGATGGTGGTGCGCAGGCCGGTGCCGTGCGCCTTGCGCGCCGAGTACACCGGAACCGCAAGCGTGGACTCGTCCACCGACACCACGAAACCGGCGCGGAACGCCCAGGGCACCGGCAGCAGCTTGCGGGACCAGGTCAGGCCGCCATCGTCCGACACCAGCAGCATGGGCCGGGAACCCGGATAGTCCAGCACCTGGGCGGTGCCCTGCTTGTAGTTCCAGTACGGGTCGAACTGCATCCACAGGCGTTTCTTCTTGCCCGTGCTCGTCTTGCGGTAGACCACACCACCGAAGCCCAGGGGCACGTAAGGCACCATGTACCAGCCCGCGCCGCTGCCAATGGGGGCCATGAGGCCAGCGCTGAACACGGCGCCGGGGATGGTGGCGATCTGCGTGGTGCCGGCCTGGGTGACGCGGTGCACCTGAACCGGGTTGGCAGCCCCCTCCTGGAACCAGGAAAAGGCCAGCAGCGTGTCCTTGTCCTTCACCAGCATGCCACCGTAGGGAAACACGCCAGGGAAGCCAGCCGCAGACTGGGCGTAGGTCCACGTCTCCCCGTTGTTGTCGCTCCACAAGAAAAAAGCGTCGCTGTTGATCGCCTGGATGGTGCCGCCCGCGCCGAACTGCATGGCGTGCACGTTGACGCGCAGCACCACCTTGCTGGGGCCGAGGCGGTGCAGCGACATGCCGCGCGCCGCAAGGTAGTGCTTGGGCAGGTGCGGCAGCGCCGGAAAATTGATCTTGCCCAGGGCCACGCCGCCGCCCACCGTGGTGCGCTTGCAGGTCAAACGGTACGGGCCGGCGCTGCGGCCGTCATACACGTCATCGGGGGCCGGATAGACGGCAATGATGGATGTGTACTCGCGCCCGTCCGGCGCCTTGGCGATGGAGGGCTCTGCCACGGCGTAGGTGTCCGAGGCATCCCCGCCCGCAGGCACGCGCTCCACGCCTGGAAGGTTCAAAGACTCGCCGAACAGCACGCCGGAGAACGCGGCATACACCGTGTTGTCGTCGTACATGGGCGCCGTGGCGCGCACTCCATCGGAGAACTGGCGCGGCGCCGGGTCGAAGCCCAAACCGCTATGGATGTCGAAGGAAAACAGCGGTTTGCTGGTCGTGCCCACCGTGGGGTTCACCTCCACCAGCTCAACGCGCGCCGCGCGCAGCCCGCGCTTCTTGGTGTGCGGCTGGGGGTGCTCCAGCTTCTCGCGCAGGGTGTCGTAGAAGTAGCGCGGATCGCCCGGAAACGACACCTCGCGCAGCATCAGCAGCTTGCCGTCGCCCTTGGAATAGAGCCGGCGCTTTCCGGCCTGGGCCGTGTAGTTGGCCTCTGCCACCGCCTCGAAGTCGCGGGGGTGCGCTTCAAACGTGAAGCCCCGGTGCCGGGAAATGCGGGTCTGCGTCTTGAACCCGGCAATCTCGCGGAAAGGCAGGTCGCCATTGAGCGGGTCCACCTCGGACACGTACAGGCGCGAGCGCTTGCGCAGCTTCACGTTGGGCCCCAGGTTCAGCAGCTCGTTGCCGGTCAGGTCGTTGCCGTCCTGGTCGAGGGTCTGCGATCCCTCGTGCAGCAGCACGAAGCGCGGCTGGCCCTCGCCCGTGGACTTCTCGATACGCACGAACTCGCCCGACTTCTGCACCGTGCTTTCGTCGTCGGTGCAGGTGATGAACTCGGAGCCGACCTCGATCAAGGCCTGGAGCTGGTCCTTCTCCTTGCCGTCCGATGTGCCACCGGAGTTGTCCGTGATGAGCATCAGACAATCTCCCGCGCGCCCAGCAGGTGGGTCCAGAACTCCCCTGGCTCGATGTAGTCGTGCGGCAGCTCGCCAAAGACACGCCACAGCTTGATCCCCGTGAGGAAGGTTTCCATGAAAGGGGCTTCCGGGCGCAGGATCATGACCTGCTGGCCGCCGTCATGCCCGACCATCACCCGGGCCTGCCAGGTGGCGCTGTCGCTCGTCGCCTCGGCATCCACCCATGCGGCGAAGTCTGGCGAGCCGTTGCCCTCCAGCTCGATAATGAATCGGCTGGCGCCTCCGCTCGGATCGTATGGGGTGTTCTGGCCGCCGCCGTCGTAGGACATGAACGCGGAAATCTCATAGAGGTCCGTGTCTACGCCGCCGTCGTAGATGAACTGCGGTGGAATCGGACCCTCGGACACATCAACCGCCTGAACTGGCGGCCCACCCATCCAGGAAGACACGGGCGCGGTGTCGATACCCACGATCTGCACCACGGGGCGCACACCCTCCCCACCCATGGCCGCCTCCGCGACAGCGCGGCTCACGGCAACGGGGGCATTGGTGCGAAACCACCAGCCCCCACCGGGCGATTCCTCGCCCCACGTCGAGGTGAGCGAGAAATACCGCAGGTTGGCGCTTGCCGGGCTCAATTCCATGGCGGGCAGCCCCTATCAACCGGGCTCGCTGATGGCGATGTAGTTGATCGCCTGGGTATTGCCGGCCGTCAGAGCGAGCGAGCTGATATTCAGCTCCGCGCCGGAAACGCCCACGCGGCCCTGCAGGCGGCGCTCGGTGGTGGACGCCGCGCCGGTATCGCCAGGCACCACGAAGCGGAAGAACACGGCATTGCCCGTGGCCAGCACCGTACCGGCCCAGCTCTCGCCGGGATCTTTGCCGATGGCGCCAGCGTTCGCCGCGCCCAGGTTCAGGCCGTCAGCGATGCCGTCGCCGTAGACCGTCAGCAGCTTGGTGTGCTTGGCGGGGTCGATGGCCGCGTCGGCGCTGTCGGGGATGTCCGCAATGGTGCTGTTGTAGACGTGGATGAAACCGCCCGCCAGGGCGGCCTTGAGGCTCCCGGTGTCAAGCCGGTAGTTGCGCAGGCCGGTGGAAACGTGCATTGCCATGGTGAAGCTCCTTAGAGGGAAACGAACTGGAAGCCCGACAGGACTTCGAGGTACACCGTCTCATCGACGGGGCGGGGGTTGGCGAAGCGCACCACGGACAGCAGCTTTCCGGTGTCGGAGCCCTTGGCCTGGGTGGTGCTCAGGAAGGCGCCGGCCACGTTGGCGACGCCCAGCATGTCGAAGCGCGCCAGCGATGCGGCGTTGGAGCACGCGGCATTCGCCACGCTGCCCAGGTCCAGAGGCAGGCGGCCGGCCTGGGTGTAGTTGGTGACTTCCGTCACCATCGAGGCCAGGTTGGAGGCCGTCTCGGTGCCGTTGGGGATATGCGAGCCGTTCCACAGCCCGATGAACAGGCCGGCCGGCGCCACGCCGCCCTTGAGGTAGGCGCTCGCCATGTCGTTCAAGCCCTCCAGCGGTACGCGGTTGGGCGTGCAGCGCTCGATGTGCAGCAGGCGGCCATCGGCCTTGGAGCGAATGGCAAGGTCGTAGACAAAGCCAGGGCGGATCAGGGATTCCATGTTCAGGTTCCTTTCTTGACGATGCGGGCCTGGGCGTAGGAGCCCACGCCAGCGCCTGTATTTCCGGGCTCGCTCAGCGCGGCCACGATGGCTTGCATGCCGTCCGCCTCGCGCCAAAGCGTTGCGGCCGCGCCCTGGGCCTGCAGCGCCACGCGCGCCTCCTGGACGTTGGCCAGCTCACCGGCCGCGTTGCACGAGACAATTCCGCGCGCGCTCATCCAGTGGGCGCCGCCGTCATCGCGGTAGCCGGGCTGCTGCTCGGGGGCGCCGTAGTCCAGCACCGCGCGAACGGCCTGGGCCGGCAGGCCGCCGGGCAGGAAATAGGTCTTGTCGGCCACCACGAACACGCCGCCCTCCACCGCCGCCAGGCAGGTGATGGGCGCAGGGAACAGCTCGAAGCCGCGTGCCGGGTCGCGCAGCGTGGGCGTGAAGGGCTCGCTGTAGACCAGCGCCGCGCCCACCGCCACCAGCAGCCGCGCGCCGTGGTGCGCGATGTGCTGGCCTGCGGGCATTGGCACCAGGTGCTGCTCGCCCACCACCAGCGGCGCCGCGTCGGCCCATACGGGGGTTGGGCCTGCGGTCGGGTGGTAGGAGCCCACGCGCAGGCCGTCCGTGAAATAGATCGCCTCGTTCACCTCGGCGCAGCGCACGGGCGTCATCCAGCCGAAGCCGGAGGCGATCAGCGCGCGCGTGGCGTCGGTGTTCAGGCGGTACAGGTCTCCGTTGTCCACGTACAGGGCGAAGGCACCGCCGCGCGGCGCCCACAGGGAATGGCAGTCGGTGCCCGCGATGGCACGGGTGTAGCCGCTCCGCGTCTTGATGCCGCCGCCAGCGGTCACGTCCACGTTCAGCGCATCACGCAATAGGTGGCCGCCGCCCTCGGGCAGTTTCAGCTTGTGGTCGGGAACGCGGTTGTCCATCCCCAGGGGGAAAGGACCGATGCGCGGGGGCTTGTTCGGGGTGGTGGCCACGGCGCGCCCCTACGGCAGGATGGCCACGTTGTGGTGCGCCACGTCCTCGCGCGTGATGCGGCGCATGTCGCTGTCGGGCTGGCGGCCGAAGTAGGCCGTGAAGACGTCTTCGGCCTGCTTTGCGCGCTGCGGGTCGAACGCATCCGCGTCCGGCACGCTGAACGCCTTGAACAGAGCCCAATCAATCAGGTGCTCGTGGTGCGCAGCGTGGATTTCCGGCTTGTCCATGTCGTTGGCGAGCCGCTTGAGCGGCAGGCGCTGGCACTCCAGGTGCAGCACCTCGCCGGCCTTGATGGCGCCCACCACGCGGAGGGTGGTGTCATCTTGGATGGCCCAGCAGCTGGGCTCGTCCAACGTGCGCCAGCCGGGCTCGTTCTCGCTCAGCCACTCGCGCGAACGCAGGTGCATGGTGCGCGGGCGCTCGGTCCCGGCGCCCTCGATGCGCAGGTGGATCAGCTCGTAGATCGATGGGTGCAGCCTGTAGGTGTGCTGGCCAGGCGTGAGCGCGATCTGGCACACAACCGGGTTCGCGTCCTCGCGCAGCAAGCGCCCGCGCACGCAGGCCTGCGCCTGGGCGTCGTTGAGCCAGTCCGTCACCACCTCGTCGGGCCAGAAGACAGGTTGCTCCTTGTCATCCGCCAGGACGCGGAAACGGCGGATCAGGTCTTCAAGGGTCATGGCATGCCGTACTGGTCAACAAAGGCCTTGACGCGCTCGCGCACCTTGGCTTCACCCAGATTGCCCGGGATCTTCTGCTTGAACTTATCCTGGGCCCAGGTGATGAGAGCGGGCTTGTCCATGCTGTCGATCTGGTCCAGCAAGGCGAAGCGGGCCTCCTCCTCCACCCGGCGGGCGTCCTGGTTATTCTGGGCAGCGTCCAGCAGTTGCTGGGTGTCGTCCTTCGAGAGGACTTCGTTCGGCGGCGCCTTCGTGGCGCCATTCGATACATCTGCGGTCAGCTCCGCAGAGCCCTTCGTGCGCTCAAACACATCGGCGTGGCGCAGGAAGCGCTCGGCCAACGTGGGCGGAACCGTGCGGCTCTGGCCGTTGGTGAACGTGAGGCCCGAGCGGTAGATGCGGTCAATGAAAGGATCGTCGCGGCCGGTGTAGGTCACGGCGATGCCCTGGATCTTGGTCATGGCAGTTCCTGGTGATGTGGCGTGATGGACGGGGCGCAAGTCCCCGTCCGCCTACGGCATGGCCGATTACTTCGGACCGAAGCGTTCGCCGCTGACGATGAAGTCGGCACGGCCAACTTCCGCCACCGCAGCGCCCGTGACCGTCAGCACCAGATACGCTTCCTTGGGGAGCTTCACCGGTACCTTGGAGCTCGCGGTGCGCAGGCGGGCCGCAGCGCTCAGCACAAGGCCGGCGCCAAAATAGGCAGCGTCCTGCGCCACGTCGCTGGAGTCCACGCCATCGGCGTACAGGAAGCCCAGGGAACCCGTTACACCGGCACCGAAGTGGTCGGAAATGATGATCTGAGCGTCCTGCAGCTCGTAGCCCGCGGGCATCTTCTGCAGGCGGATGACATCGTTGACGGCCGCCTGGGCGCTCGAGTCGGAATCGGCCACGGCCCCCGTTGCAGTGGTCTGCAGCGTGGCGCGGTAGTTGGTGATGTTGCCGTAGGGCGTGAAGCCGCCGAACTGCTGATCGCCGATATGCTTCTTCGTGATGGTGGGCATGTCTGCCTCCAGAAATTGAGTGAAGTGGGATCAGGGCCAGCACCGGCTGGTGCCGGCCCCTGGGGCGTCAGAAGCGGGGCTTCATGATCTTCACGGCGGTATCCACGACGGTCACGCCGTGGTCCGTGAATTCCTTGTGGTCGCCGTGGTCCACCGCGAAGCGGATCTTCGACATGCCCAGAATTGCGCCGATCAGGATTTCCATCTTGTCGCCGTGATCGCCCTTCTCTTCGCTCCAGAAGAAGGGGATGCCCGAGTGCTCGGAAGCACCGAACGCTTGGGCCAAGGCCTGTCCACCCAGCAGCAGGCCGCGGTCCACCGCGAACTGGTCGCCGAACGCCGCAGGCACCAGGCAAGACGATTCAGCCTCGCTGTCATAGGCGGCGCAATACTTGATCGCATCGCCAGCGTAGAAGCGGATGGGCTTCGGGTTCTTGATGATCAAGATGCCGTTCCACAGACCGGCGTCGCCCAGGAACAGCGGGTGGTCCTTGGCAAGGCGGGCACGGGCATGTGCATTGGCCTGGAACGCGCGGAATGCCGGGTCCGTAGCGAACTGGCTGTACTGCGCGGCAGAGGCCATGAACACGCGGATCGGGCTGTCGGTCGCGGCCTGGTCGTTGTCGAATTCCACGGGAGGTGGAGGCAGCGCCACGGTGTCGCCCCATTCGCGCACGGAATCCAGCACGTCCATGGACAGTGCATCCGTGGTGGAAATGACCAGCTCGCCCGCGTTCACCTTGAGCTCGCCAATAGTGCCGCCGCCTGCGACGAGGTGACGGTTCTTGGTGGGCGCCTTCACCCGATTCACCATGATGTCGGCGAACTTGGGGTGGGATGCCACAGGAACCGTCCACTCGATCTTGTGGTCGTGGAAGCCGCGCGCGCCAGCCAGGTGCACCTGGATGGACTGGTCCATGTACTGGTTCATCAGCTTCTGGGCCTTGGGGCGGCCCATGCGGCGCATGTCGAACGGGCTGCGGATCTGCGTCATGGTGTTACCCATGTCGATGGGGAACCGCGCCTGGCTCACGCGCAGCTTGTCCTCGGAATAGGACATGCCCGTGCCGCGGCCCTCGGCGTGCTCGCTACCCATGATCGGGTACGCGCCGATTGGGTTGTCCAGGTGGAAGGTCACCTCGTCACCCTTGTTCTTCGTGAGGTTGTCGGCCCGCACGATGGGCATGGAGGTCTTCGACTGGTTGCCCTTGGCAGCGGCCACAGCAGCATCGACCTTTGGCATATCGCCCGTCAGGTGACGCATTTGCGTGTTGCGCTGGGTGCAGGTATGGAACACGCCCACGGCCTGCTGGATCATGGCGCCCTGGGCGCCGTAGGGGACGTTGGTCTTGGTATCCACGTCAATCTCCTCAGATTTGCTTGTTCAGCCAGGCCTCGATCTGAGCGGGCGACATTCCTGCCGTTGCCTGCATCATTTCTGGGCCGCTCATGTCCGCAGTGGCATCGAGCGCCGAGGTGCCGCTTGCGCGCCCGCCAGGAATGCTGGACAGGCTCGAAGGGGGTTCGGTGCGCGCGCCATCCGTGGCCGCTTTTGCCGCGGTCTTGGCGTCCGCGGCGGGTTGAGGTGAGGGTTTCGTCGTCGCTGCCTTGAAGGCATCGAACACCTCCACGATCTGGGCGCTGGTGCCGCCCTTCTGACCGTCGAACAGATCCCAATAGGCATTGCGGACAGCGCTCGGGTGCGCGTCAACCCACGCCTTGAACTCCTGGCTCTGAACCATGGAATCCGCATTGGGGTGCGCCTCGTAGATGGCCCCGTAGTGCGAGGATGTCGCGTCCTGCTGGTGCTTCGCCTGCATCGGCTCAACAGCCTTGGCCACTTGGGCTTGGACCTGAGCCGCTACTTGCTGAGCAACCAGCTTGGAAATGCCATCTGCCAGCGCCGCCTCGGAGAAGTCGCCGAACAGGCTCACATCCGCGCCCGCGTCGATGGCCGCAGCTGCAGTCGCGGCCATGTTGTCGGTCTTGGTCGGCGCCTGACCTGCGTCCACTCGGCCCTGGGCTGCAGCCTGCAGCGCTGCCAGCTGTTGCTGGGCGCTGTCTGCTGCGGCTTTGAACTCGTCGCGCTGTTGCCGGGCCTCCTGCAGCTTCTCGAAGCCGATGGTGTGCTTGCCGTCCTTTGCCAGGATCACGGTGTTCGCCGCGGTCTGCTGGTCTTCGGGAATGGCTTGAGCGCCGCCGGATTGGTTTGCCGCAGGATCGCCCTGCTTCTGTTCGGTCGTGGTGTCGGCTGCAGTAGTCGTGGTGCCAGGTGCAGTGGTGGTCGTGGGCGCGCCACCGGGTTCCTCGGCCGCGCCTGCGGTCGTGGTATCGCCCGTATCCTCCATGGCCAAAGCCTGGAGTGCCTGCTCCGCAGTCAGAGGACCGCTGATGCCGCCGTAGAAACTCTCTTGTGATGTCGTCATGCCTGTCCCGCCACATATCGCCGTGGCCGCATGGGGCCAGCAAGACGGTGCAACCCCCTTGGGAATTGCGCCATCTGCTCTTGAATCCATAGCGCTTTCGCGCCCTGGGCTTCGCGTTGCACCTGCGCGCAATCGCTTGGAGTGAAGTGTCAAAGCGGGCAGCGAAATCCCTCTGCCCTATACCGGGCCGGCATGAAAAAGCCGCCTCGGTGGCGGCTCTATCGGGTGGCGCTGGCGCGGTCAGGTGGACGGGCACATGCGCCACATCGGCGTCACGCGGGGGCGCTCACGCTTGCCCAGGCGCAGGGCGAATGCCTTGGCTGCCACCAGCAGAACGCTCGGATTGCGGTCGCTCACAGCAACGGGCTGCTCGCGGGCCTGGGGCGCGACGCAATCGAGCACGAAATCCCAGGCGCGGTGCACGGCGGACACCACGCAATCGCGCGAGGCGATGGCGACGGAAGCGAATGCGCCGGCAGCGGCAATGAGGGCGATGGCGATAAGGGAACGGGACATGGCAATACTCCAGTGTGGGTGCCGTTGCTGCGGCGGAACCCCTAGTCGTTGGCGGGGAATTCCCATAGTCATCCCGCCGGGCCAGATCGCCGCGCCCTATGCTGTGCTCACGCCAGGTTGTCTGTCACGGCCGGCGTTTCGATGCCATCCAAACCCTGCCCTGCGTCCTGCGGCACTGGCGGGAATGCCGGGCTGGTATTCGCCCGCACCTCTGGAGCCGCATCAGCCTCTGGCTCAGGAACCGCCGCCGCAGCGCCGCCGTCCTGGATGTATGGGTGCTTGATGTTCATCGCCGCCGTAGTGCCCGGGGTCGGAAAATTCGGATCGTCGCCGCCGGGGGTGGGCCGCTGATAGCCGGCCCCTTGCATGATCGCGTCGGCAATGGGGGCAATCATCGGCATCTGCGCCACCTGCGCACCGCCTTGCATTGCACTGAATGCCGCCTGCACGCCGGTCTGCACCGCCTGGGCCATGATCTGCTTGATCTGGGCCTCGGTAAGACGCTCCTTCATATCCAGCTCGCGCGCCTTGAGGTCATTGCCCGCCTGCTTGAGTGCGTCCTGCACCGCCTGCTTGATGCGCTGTTCGACTTGCTCCGGCGACTCCTGATCGCTGGCCGCGCGCAGCGCCTCCACAAGTTCCCGCTTGAACGGCACATTCATGAGGGAAGCCATGAACGGCATGGCCGCCGCCTGGAACTGGGGTGGCAGGGACTTGATCGTTTCCGACATGGCGTTGAGCTGCTGACCACGAAAGCTGGGCGTGCTGGGCACGTCTTCAAGCGACACCATCAAGCGCGTGCGCTGCAGGTCATTCGACAGGTACGGGATGCCGTTGTCTGGGTCCACTTCGGGCTTGTTGATAGTCACCACGCGGTCTTCGCGCACGGCATCTCCCTCAATGACAATGGTGTGCTGCTCGGTGCCCAGATCCTGAACCACCATCGACAGCAGCAACTCACCTACCTGGGTGCGTCCACGCTTGAAGTTGCCCATCATGTGCGCCAGAGACTGGTTGGCCTGCGCCACCTGCGTGTCTTCTTGCACGCCACTGGTGGCCGTCCCACGACGACCAGAGAACGCGGCGGCGGCCGCCGGGTTCACGCGCTCGATGGCCTGGCGGGCATTGGCCAGCATCTCCAGTTGCTGGGCGTTCATCTGGTAGTCGCGCTCCACCTTGAATGTGGCGCCAGCCTGCGCCATGTGGGCGGGGTCCAGTACCACGTCAGCATCCAGCCGCCCCACGGTGCGGCGGAACTGGTCATCGGTCATGGCCACAGCACCCTTGGTGCGCGTAGTGCGAAACGCCGACATGCCCCAGCGCAGTCGCGAGTTGCCCGAGTTCAGCGTGTCCTGCTGATAGAGCATGTTGCGGATGTACCCGAAAGGCACGTTGGTGTTGTCCTCGCGGAAGCCCCAGAACGGGACGTATGGGAAGAACCGGTGCGCGTAGGGCGTCGGGCCGTCGAAGAGAACGTGCGGTCCAAGCCAGTAGGAACGGCGAATCTTGGCCACAGTGGCGCGGCGGAACTGCACCAGGTTGTTGGCGATGGCATGCACATGCGCGTGATTGTTTCCGTCGTACTCGACCACACGACCATCCGGGCTCTTGAGCACGATCACATCCGTCCAGCGCCTGTACCAAAGCTCCGTGGTGCACACCTCCTTGTTGAACGGGTTGAACCAGCGGTCCTCGGCTGTGGTCCACTCGCGCGCCACGTCAAATGCCCGATTGAGGCCCGTACTTGCGCCGCCCAAGTCAGAACCGTCGTACTCGCTCCACCAGGCCGTGCCGGACTTGCCGAAGCGGCGGATCAGCTCCTTGTGTTCTGGGAAAACCCTCGCGAGGCGCGAAGGATGCAGCCAGCGCTGGCGGCGCAGCCACCGATTGCGCAGAAGCAGATCATCGGTCGGATCGCTCATGTCCCAGTGGATCTCATTGCGGTTGATCGCAATGCACTGGTAGGGGTAGCCGAATGGGTCATCGCTGCGCGACACCTCGACCCAGCCCATGCCAACCCCGATCTGAGGATAGAAGGCCTTGGAGCAGGCGTCATCGGCACGGCTGTTGCGCTCAGCCTCGTTCAACTTGAAGCTCAGCGCATCCGCCACGTCCTGCCCGCCTGGCTGCCCATTGGGCGTTACACGCCAGTCCGTGCGCGTGGCCTCCTCAAACCCACGGATGCCTTCCAGTGCCGCACCAATAAGGTTCTCCATCGACGGAGGGATGCCCAGCGCCTGCTGTGCCTGCAGCAGTTCGGTCTTGAGCTGATTGCCTTCGGCATAGTCCATCTCCCTATCCGCGTGTCGGCGCCATTCCTTCGGCTGGTGTTCGATCTCCTCGTGGATGTCGCGGTACTCGGCCAGCGACAGTGGCACGTCACCATCGGGCGTGTCCACGGGGTCGATTGCGTCGTTGATCTGGGTGGTAGTCATGGTTTCGTCCTCAGTAACAGACAGGTGCGGGTGCCTCGACATAGCCGCCCTGGTCGCTCATGGATGCCAGCAGGTTCAGCTCCTTGGCCTGGGCCCACTGGCGGAATGCGTCTGCGCCTTCGCTGCAGCCGTTGCTCTTGTCGGGGGTGGAATCGAGGTATCGCGCCTCGGCCGTGCTGTACTTCTTCTTGTAGTGCGCCAGGCGCTCCACCCCATGCTTGGTCCCCTCCAGGTCGAACCAGGCAGACTTGAAGTGCTTGCGGGTGGTGTGAACCCCAGTCATCAGCTCGGTGACACGGGGCACGATGAAGAACTTGTGCCCGGGCAGAAGCCCCTGCAGCTGCTCCTTCACAGACTTGTTGTAGTCACCCAGCTTCTTGTGGTCGGCGTCATGGGGCAGGAAGTGGCCACCGTAGATGTAGCCCCGCTTCTGGAGCTCGGCGGCGTAGTGCCGTAGATCCTCATCGTGCTCCTCGTAGTAGTCGATGAAATGATCCCGCCCGCCGTCCTGCACGAGCTGCATGAACCAGATGGCGGTGCCGTCGCTCGCCCCGATGTCCCAGAACGTGAACACAGGCGCATCGAGCACGGGCAGCGTGGTGATACCGCCGCGCTTGCGCACCAGCACCAACTGCGCTGCGTAGTAGTTGCCCTTGGTGGACTGCTGGAAAGCCTCCTGGGGCGTGGACGGGTATTCCCGCCACATCTGGTCCTCGGCCCCCGCGAAATCGTTGTTCAGCTTCTCGACATACCAGGCCCGCTGCCCTGAGTCGATGGTGCAGCCCATCAGCTGCTCGACCTCATCGAAGTAGTCGTGCTGCTCCCGGCTGATAGTCACGCTGGCCGCGTCCATCCGGTAGGACGGGTCCTGCCACCAGGCGTAGAAGTGGAAGCGGTATTGGGAGGCCGTCAGCCGTCCCTTGCCGGAAACCAGCGCCTGAGCGCGCTGGCACATCTTGTAGAACTCGCCGTCCTGACCTTCGGCCGTGCTTTCCACCACGATGATCCCGGACAGAGGCACCGCTTGGAACGATCCCGTGACCACCTCCACGGCCTTGTGCGGAAACTTCGCGCAGATCTTGCCAAACTCGCTGACGTGCAGCCGGTGGATCGTGCCGCCGCGTACCGAGGTGGCCACACGCAAGCTGCTGTTGTTGTGGGCAAACAGCAGCTCCTTGGTGCTGGCGCGCGCGAGCGGAAAGCGCTGGCGTATCTCCTCGGGCAGGTGGTCGTAGGCGAATACAACCTTGTCGCGGAAGATGGCCTCTGCCGTCTCCCGGTCCTGGGCGATCATCCCGCAACGCTGGTTGCCGTTGAACAGTGCGTGGTCTAGCCACATGATGGCGATCAGGGTGGTGAAGCCGAGCTGGCGCGCCTTCAGGATCAGGTTGCGGTGCCAAAGGCGCAGGATGAACCGGCGCTGGGCGCGGTTGGGCTTGAACGGCATGACGAACGATTCGCCCTCCTCCACCGTCTCGCCCTGCTCGTTCTTGATCGGCTCGCCCTTGACGATGATCTGGTACAGGCAGCCGCTGAACAGCCGCCACTCCGGGTCACGCAGGCAGCGCTCGAGCTCTGCTTCGTCTGCGGGCAGGACGGACGGGTGCGCGGCGATGTGTGGCCCACCACGCGCGCGGCGGCGCGGCTTGTCCCATCGGTGGACCAGCTGTTCATCGACGGCGCGCCCGGACTCGACATCCAGGACGCCATCGTCCTCCTCCAGGGTGCCTGCGTCCGCCCGTTCGGCGATAGGCTGCTTACGCGCCGCCATCTACATCGCTCCGTGGCAGGATGGAGTTGGTTCCAGACGCTGGCGGCGCCTCGGGATCGTCGGCTACGGGCTTGAAGCCATTGCCGTTGCCGGCGGCAATGCGGTGCAGCAGCGATGCGAGCGGGTCGGTCTTCTGCTGGTTGTCCTTCTCGTAGAGCCCAACGTACTTCGCCAGCTTCTCCAGCGCGTCCATTTGCGAAAGCGTCAGCACCTCAATGCCGTACTTGGTCTGCTTGGCGCCGGCATACAGCGCGGCAGCGCGTGCGCTCAGGTTGCGGGTGTCCTTGAGCACGGTGCGCGCCTGGCCATCGCCTCCGCACTCCGGGCAGTCATGCACCGGCAGCAGCAAGGGGTTGAAGCCGATGCCGCCAGCGTGATCGAACTCTGCTGGGTTCTTACCCTTGTCGATCCACAACTCGCGGTCGCGGTTCATCTCGCCCACGGTGCGCTGGAACTTGTGGCCCTCGCCATAGCAACAGCGGCAGCAGCCGGTTTTCACCTCCACCAGCTCGCGCGGGTCGGCCAGTGCGATATCGGCGATCCGCATCAGCACCAGGTCTGCCGTGATGGCGGTGCGCGCCTGCTGCTCTCGGCGGGCTTGCGCAATGGCGAGCTGAATCTGAGGTTTTCTGAGGTGGTCGTAGCCCTGCTCCGCTGCGGTGTTCGCGCTGTACCCGGCACGGATCGCGGCCTGGGTGGCGTTCAGGTCCACCATGTATTCCTCGACAAAGCGCTGCTGCTTTTCCGTCAAGGCACTCTCGCGGGCATCGACCTTGGACGGCTCTGCCGGTGCTGGTGCTGGGCGTGCTGGCGCCTTCTTCCGCTCGGCGCCCTTCACGCGCTTCACTGGCGCTGCGGCCTTCACGCGGGGCGCTGGCGCCTTCTTGGCCGGCGCCTTCTTCGCTGGTGCGGGGGGAGCCTTCGGCGCAGGCGCGGCTTTGCCTGCGGCCTTCTTACGGGCTACAGGCGAGGCGGCTGGCTTCGGCGGGGTCTTGCGGGGTGCGGGCTTCTTGCCCTGGGGGGAAGTGGCCATGCCCGGGAGTGTTCCGGGGCATGGGGGAATGGCCTAACCCTATGCTGGGCGCTTCACTGTGGTGTCTGTGGCGGCTATGGCCTGCAGTTCCAGCACGGCCGCGATCTCCTGCTCAATCAGCGCCTGCTCGCGCTCGGCAGATTCCAGGTCTTCCTGGGTGTAGAACCCGTGCTTGTCGTTGCGGATTATCTCCAGGCGCTCCGCAATCATCTCGCGGGCAGCGTTGAACAGGTTGGGGAATGGGGTCGTGTTCATGGTGTGCTCCTTAGATCAGGCCCTTCTCGGCCATTCTCAGGCTCTCTCCGCCTGCGGTGATGATGTGGTCCAGCACGCGCACGTCCACCAGGGCCAGCGCAGACTTGAGGGTGCTTGTCAGTTGCTCGTCGGCCCGGCTGGGCTGGGTGCTCCCGCTCGGGTGGTTGTGGGTGAGGATGATTGCTGCTGCCTTGAGGTCCAGGGCAGCGCGCACCACTTCACGCGGGTACACGCTGGTCTGCGTCAGGGTGCCGTAGAACAACTCGCGGAACTCGATGGCCCGGTTCTGCGCATCGAGGAACAGCACGCTGAACACCTCGCGGCCGTCGTGCTTTGCGGCCTGCACGGTCAGATACTCCCGCACCTCGCGGGGGCTGCCCATCAGGGGGCCGCCCTTGATGCGCGCTGCCAGGATGGCCAGGGCGCGGGCGATGATGCTGTCGTCGTCCTGCTGGGCAGGGGCCACCAGGTACACGGGGGCGTCGATGCTGTGGGCGGCGTTCATCGTGTCTCCTTACAGGCGCCCGGTCAGGCGTGGATTGCAGTTCAGGCCCTCGCGGCGGCAATAGCCCACGATGTCGGCACGCTCGGCCAGCCAGTCCTGGGCGTCCTGCACGTTGAACAGCAGGTGCTCCATGACGGGGCGGGCCTTGGCGTCCAGCCAACGCAAGGCGTAGCGGCCGTTCTCGCGGAGCATGCGGCGGGCTGTGCGGTATTGGGTGCGGTTCATGGCGATCACCCTTGCTGCAGGCCGTAGGCGGTGGCGAAGGCGACTTGGCTGTCGTAGTGCTCATCGTCACCGATGACTCCGATCACACTGATCGCCCCGTTGAATGCCTGCTTGACGATGGCTTTATCGAAACTCAGGTCGCAGGCCCGAAAGCTCACATTGTTCAGCGCGCACATGGCGCTATAGACGGCCTCGGCCTGGGCCTTGGTGAGAATCTTGGTTTGGTTCATGGCGGCGCTCCTTACAGCAGGTTGCCCAGCACATCGGCCAGATTGTTGGCATCGGTCAGCAGCTCGTGCATGAGGGGGCTGTCGGTGTGGTCGGCGATCACGTCCCAGCCGTCATTGCCGTAGACCAGATAGATGCCGCCAACCCGGGCGCCGGTCACGCCTTCCTTTTCCACATGGCGCACGTACAACATTTCCTCGTCACACTGGCCTACCTCGGCCATGATCTTGTCGAGGTCGCGCGAGCGCTTCACGGGGTATTCCTCGCCGTCGTACACGCTGATGCAGTAGGCGCCATCGTGCGCTGCCAGGATGTCCCGCACGGCGCGGCGGATGATGGCGCGCTCGATCAGGATGCGCTGGCGGATGGCCTCGTCCTTCACGTAGTGGTGCTGCTCGAAGTGCACGCTGTCGTCGCGCTCGTCGTACACGGCGCGGCGGGCCTGGTTCTTGATGCTGGCCAGCAGCTGCTGGGCGGTGAGGCGGGGGGTTGCGACTTCGGACATTTCGGGGCTCCTTCGTGTTTGGATGATTTATTGTGATTCATTTAATCCGCTGACGCAAGCATTTTTGTGATTCTTTTATTGTGTTTGTTGAATCACACAAAACGGCTAGAATGTTCGCCATGGAAACACCACAACCGAAGCGGCCGCGCGGCCGCCCTCCCGTGCCAGAGGATGAGCGCCTGGAACAGCGCTCCATCCGGCTGACACCAGCGCAATGGAAGAAGATTGATGACTACGGCATCGGGTGGCTGCGCAAGCTCGTGGACCGCGCCAAGCCACCGCCCACAGAGTCCTAGCCTGCCGCCCGTGCGCGCGGCGTGGGCATGAACAGCTCCGCGTGGCGCTCAACGAAACGGCGCAGGAACTCCAGGCCGCGCCCCGTCACCCGGGCAACGCGGCTCATCTGGCGCCCGCGCGTGTTCGTGTCGAAGCTGTGCACGGCTTCCTTGAAATAGCCCTGGGCCACGTAGCGCGCGGCCGGGGCGTTGTCGGGCAGGATCACTCCCTTCTCGCGCAGGGCCTTCTCCAGCTTGCGCACCGGTACGCCCAGGGTCTTTGCCGCGTCGCGCACCAGGACCGTGCCATCGGCGTTCAGCATCGCATCGGCGTAGACCACTTTGGGGCGGGCGGCCTCCAGCGCGGCCTGCTGGCGCTTGTTCTCGCGCACCAGCACGAGCTGCTGCATGCACATTTCCTGGATCAGCAGCAACTTTCCTTCCTCGCTCTCCATGTCGGGGCGCTTCCCGTCCTCCAGCTCCTGCCAGCGGTCGATGATTCGGGCGCGCATGGCGAGGTTGTAGCCAGACACCAGGATCAGGGTTTCCCGCTTGGGCAGCGCCATGATGGGGTATTGCTGCCCGTTCTGCGGGTCACGGTAGGTCTGCTCAAAACTGAGCACCCCCGCTGCGCCGTGCAATTCCGCGAGCATGACGCGCGCATCGCGCAACACGTTGCGATGCTCCTTGCCCGTCAGCGCGGCAATCTCGCGCGTGCTCATGGTCAGCGGCTGGGCCGCCAGGGTCATCAGTGCATTCATGGCTTGCTCCCTTCACGAATTTCAGCGTCCTCCAGCCCGTTCGCGCCCAGCAGGTTCAGCTGGCGCGCGTCCAGCTTCTCGCGCAGCAGCTCACGCATGGACTTCAGCTCGCGCTCCTGGCGTTCCACCTTCGCGGCCAGCTCAGTGGCCAGGAACAGGTGCTGGTTCGTGCTGTTGATGAGGATGGCCTGGCCGGCTGCACCAACGCTGAGTTGGGCCAGCGCGCGGTCCTCGCACGGCGTCAAGTGCAAGATCACGTCCTCGATGCCGGGGCGGCCGGTGATTTCAATCAAGACATGCCCGCTGTCCAGAATGGTCTTGCTGATGTTGCGCGGCGGCGCGTAGGTTTCCACCAGCTCATAGATGCCGCGCAGCAGGCGCTTGAGCAGCCCGTCATCAACCAGGGCGCGCAGGCGGTCATCCACGATGGACAGCTTGAGCCCCGTGAGTTCCGCCACCGTGTCGCGCGTGGCGATCTGACCCATGGCGCGCAGATCGCGCACGGCGTCGAGCACCCGCTCCGTGCTGGGGATGGCCTTGGGCGGCGCAGTGCTGACTTCTGCGGTCATGGTGGGCTCCGTGGTGGGTGGAAGGGTCATCGGTGGCGGCTCTTGTTATCAAATTGATAGCTGACAGCGCTTATTGGCAAAGCGCCTGAGCAGGTTTTTGCATGTTTTTCGGCCACAGTCCCAGGGCCTGGATACGGCGCTGGGTGTCGGCTGCCCAGGCGGGCTCCAGCTCGCGGCGCGCGGCCTTGGTGAACAGCGCGCCCTGGTCCAGCTTGGAGTGGCAGCCCTGCACGCCCGGTCGGTCGCAGCAGGCCGGGAACAGCGTGAGGTCGCAGGCCTTCAAGGCCATGCCTTTCCCCTCCGAACCATGCGCGGCCTGGGAATACCCGGGCACACCGCAGATCACGCACGGCAGGCTGGCCACGGCGCGGCGGTACTTCTCGCTGCGCACCGGGGCGGCCTTGGGGATGGCGGCGGCCAGCGCGGTGGGCGCGGCGTAGGTTCCGGCGCGCAATGGCGCTATTGCTTTTATAGCTATCAGCGCTTTACTGGCAAGCGCTTTGGCTTGGTTTGACTGCGATTTTGCGGAGGGTGCGGCGCGCTTGAACTGCGTGCGCTTCATGGGGGTGCGGCGCATCATGTGAGCAGCCCAGTGAACAGCCCGTACTGAGCCGATGCAGGCGCCGCGCGCTCTCGGCTCTGCTGGGCCTGCCTGCGCCACCGTGCGCGGAACGCCTCGGCCTGCAGCCCTGAAATCTCCGCGCGGCTGTCGCCTCGACCATGCCCAGGGCAGTAGTCGATGCTCTCGTGAAAGCTGCCCTGGTTGCGCAATCGGACATGGAATGTGCCGGCTGGGGTTGCGCACGCCTGGCAGAGCGGCGCATCACAGGTGTGAACCAGCCGGTAGCGCATCGGGACACCCCAGGCCGGACTGGTGAGCAGGTTTGGCGCCTCTGTGGCCAGTTGGCCGCGCTTGCGCTCCCAGCCTATCCAGGAGTCGCACAGCAGTTCAGCCTTGCCGCCGCAGAAGATGCACTTGCGGGCCGTCATCCCTGCAGCCCCCCGATGATTTCCCCCGTGTCCGGGTCTACCTCCATGCGCTCCCACTGGTCGAAGCTGGCCGGGAAGCTCACGCCAAGTTCGGTCGCCGCGAAGGCGCTCACGCGGTCGATGAGCTGGCTGTAGCCCTTCACGCCCAGGTCTTCCGTGCTCACGCGCTGGCGGCGGCGCACCTTCTTGCCCGTCAGCGGGTTCTTGGTGGTCACGGTCTTGTGGCCCAGGTACTCGGCGCGGAAGTGCTCCTTCCACACCGCCAGCGGGAACTGCTGGCCGTGCGGCCGGGCCTGCTGGGCGATGGTCTTGAGCACCACGCCGTGGTAGTAGCGGCGTTGGCGGTCGGTCTTCGCGTCCTCGTGCAATCGCACCTCGACGTGGAGCCGGTGGCCGGCCGCCCACATGGACTTGCACCAGGGGGCGAGCACGGTCTGGAAGTGCTGTCGTGCCTGCACCGGCTCGTTCCAGGCTGCGCGCAGCGCGAGTTCAGTCATGGCACACCTCCACCCGGACCATGCCGCCCACCTCGTCAGCCTTGGTGATCGTCAGGGTCCAGTGCTTGTCATCCACCCCCAGCACATCGGCCAAACCATCCAGGCCACTTTTCATGCGCGCAAGCATGTTGTCCAGGTCGAAGGCTCGGCGGTGCGGCGGGTAGAACACCAGGGACACATGCAGGCGCTCGGCCGTGATGGGCTTGGCGCCCTGCTCCTTTGCCGTCCAGGCGCAGGCTGCCCGGTACGCCTTCTTGGCCCTGGCCAGCTTCGACCAGTGCTGCCGCGCGTTGGGGCTCAGCTCTTTCGGGGGCCATGGGAGCGTTATGCGCATGCCTTGCCTCCCTTCACGCGCTTGGACCACGCGGCTATCCAGCAGCGCGCCGTGCACGCCGTCTGATGGGCCGTGCGCGGGACGAATCGAAGCCTGCAGACGGGGCACAGCCGCATGCCTGCGGTGCCAAAGGTCAGAGCCATACGCCCTCCCTGCCGTCACTGCCCTTGTCGAGCTGATCCTTGATGTCGCGGACCAGCGCGGCGCGCCGGCCAGCGACCTTCGGGGAGCGCAGGTACTCGCGCACCCACTCCTGGCCACGGCCGGGCTCTGCCCTGGCGCGAATGAGCGTGCGCACCTCGCACTGGTGGCGCTGCAGGTCGAGATCAGCGGTCATGCGCGCGCCCTCCCCGCCTGGTTCGCGGCCATGAGCCCAGAGAACAGGCCTGCGCCCTGGAAAACAACAACGTCACCCCGGCGCGCCTTGCTGACGGTCTGCTCGCTGATCCCAAGCTCAACCGCCAGCTCTGCTCCCGTCTTCGGGCTGACCAGGATGTACGCGATGCGCTCGGGCGACAAAACCGATCGGCTTCGCGCCGTGGCACGGTTGGCCAGAATGCGGCGCACGTCGCCCTTGTACTTCCCTGTGCGGCGCAGCCAGGCGCCGAAGTCGGCTTCGCTCGTGCACTTGACGTGCGCGGGATTGCAGCAAGCCTTCTCGTCGCAGGTTCCGTAGGCGCGCCACCCTTTCGGGATCGCCTTGCCGGTCGAGCAGTGCCACACCGCACGCGTGCCGCACTGAGGCTTCATCACGCCGCCGTTGGTGTAGTCCGGGGCGTGGATGCGCGGGCGGCCTTCTGCTGTCAAAGCGCCGCGCCACAGCCAGTGGCCGTCTTCGGTGATGACGCAGCGCTGGCGGATGTCTTCGAGGTTTTTCATGCCGCTTTCCCCTCGGAGTTCGCAGGCAGAAGCCCGGCTGGCGCGGCCTCAATGGCCTGCAGCGCCTGGTAGCTGATCGCCGTCTTCCCGGCGGCATTGCCCTGCTGGAACACCTGATAGGCGCGCTCCGCGTCGCCCACCAGCGCCGGCTTGGGCAGCGGCAGGCCGGATTTCTTGTACTCGCTGTCCGGGCTGCGGTCGCCCATCAGGCGGCGGGGGTAGTCGAACTGACCACGGCCGGTGTAGGCACGGTGGGCCTCGCAGAAGCGGTGCTGCAGGTAGCCCAGCTCGTCCAGCGCCGTGCGACACACCTTCGGCCAGCCGCCCAGGTCTTCGACCACGGCATGGATGGCCGGGTCATCGAAAACCACGTCGGTGTAGGCCCCCACGCTGCCCATGGCCTCGTGCACCTTGCCCCATGCCAGCGCCGCGCGGTCGGTCGTCGTGCCCTGCAGGATGCGGGCCAGGTCCGCCACCTTCGGCGCGAACTGCCCGCGCTCCGGGTCCGTGCAGTGGCGCTGGATCGCGGCGCGAATCTGCTCCAGGTCGAAGCCCTGGCAGGCGTTCCACCACAGGTCGAGCACAAAACGGCTGGCGTCCTGGCGGTAGTACGCCAGCACGTCGGTGATGAGCTGCGCGAACGGCGCGCGGTCAGACGGCTGCATGGGGGGCTCCTTCTGCGGCCCAGGTGCTGGCCACGTTGCGATTGCGCTGCTCCAGCGCTTCCTGCCGGTTGGGGGCGGCGCGCTGGCCGGCGGCGCGCATGCAGGTGGCCTTGAGGTATTCCACGGGGTCGGCCGGGCGGGTCACCACGGCGGCCCGCACGGCCTCGACCACGATCTGGTCGCCAAAGTCCTTCACGAGCCGCCCGACGAACGAACCGCATTGCGCGGCTGGCAGTCCGGCCTGGCTGAGCAGCGACTTCCCGGCCTTCCAGAGTTCGTCCTTCGTCAGCTCGGCGGCCGACTTGGCGGCAACGCCGCCCGTTACGTCAGTAACGGAATAAGGTTCTGTTCCATCTCCGTTCTGTTCTGTTCTGTTCCCTCTAAGAGCGTTTTCCGGCGCTTTTCCGTTGGATGCTTGAGCGTTTTCCGGCGGAATTCGCCCGTCTTCCGGGGGAATTCCGTGGGGGTAGGCGCCGGAATTCCACAGCTCCTGCGAAGGAATTCCAAACGCGGGCTTGCCCTCTTTCGTGCGCTTCGCGTTCTCTTTCCGCAGGCGGTCGCAATACTTGTCGTAGGCGTACTTGTTCTTGGATGCGAACGCGGCCACGGCCTTCTCGGCAATGACGGGGTGGTACAGGCGGCCATCGGAGCACTTCACGAACCCGTAGAGCGCCTCGGCACGCACCTTCTTCCATTCCTTCACGGAAATTGGCATGCGGCCGTAACCGGCCAGGTTGGCCAGCTCCACATCGTCATCAGGCAAGGATGCGGCGGGAATCTGGTGCCACGCTGCACACCACAGCATGAGCCCGGCGCGGAATGCGTCGCCGTTGGGCGTCGATGCGAATTTCGAGTCGCGCAGGCGCCGCACGTCCAGCTCCATGTACTGGAAGTCGGTGAGGTCGCAGTCGCGCGGCGTCAGGGGCGCCGGGAGTTGTTGCGTCATGCGAACGCCGCCCCCGGCGCATACACGCGCCCACCAGCCGTCCCGTGCCCCTTCACCCGGGGCGCGAAGCCAACGGGATCGATGTAGCCCAGGCGGATGGCCTTACTGAACACCGCTCCGAAAGCTCGGTCGTCCGGCGGCCGGATGCCGGCCACCTTGGCGGCATTCACGATGTCCTCTCCGCGCAGGCGGGCATCAGGCACCGCTGCTGCCATGGTCTGACGGATATGCTCCAGCGCGCGGTCGGAAAAGCTGGGCTCTGCCGCGTTGGCCCGGTCCTCCGCGCGCGCAGCGGCCTCCTGGCCCAGCTTGCGCGCCATGCGGGTGCGGGTGATGAATGGGACAGGCGACGTCATCAGGCTACCTCGCAAGCGGTGTTGGCCGCCTGCAGGTAGGCCGAGTTGAACTGGAGCCACAGCGCGGTGCCGGGCTCGTGGTGGTTGGCCTCGGCCAGTGGGATGCCCTGCTCTGCCGCCTCGCGGGCTTTGGCGCGCAGCACTTCAGGGGTTAGGGAGCGGATCGCGTCAGCCACGGGTTGCACCTCCGTATTCGGTGGCACAAATCGGCCCTATGAGCTTCACCAAGGCTTCGGTACGCTTCGCGTCATGGTTCACCTTTTCCATCACCATCTGGTCGTAGCTCTTGCCGTGAACGAGGGCGTAAACGCAGTTGCGTACCTCGTGGCTCACGTCAGTGCCACGCATGGCGCACTGCTGGATGAACAGCGAGTGCGTGTGCTCATCGATGCGCGATTTCACTTCCTGGGTCAGCTTGCCCAGCGGGCCAGCGATGCCGCGGCTGTAGTACGTGTCTCCATCGTCGTGATCGCCGAGTTCTCCCTGGACGTGCGCCAAGACACGCTTGGCGTCATCGGGCGCGAGACCGGAAAGAAGGTTCAGGATTTGATCGGCGATTTCGCGCTCGCCTTGCGTCATGGCGGCGCGCATTTAGGTGGACTCCTTAGCTTCGGAGGGGGTTGGGTCGGTTGGCGCGATCACGGCATCAGAACTAACGCCGTTGCGCGCTCCAAGCTGAACGAGCGCCAGAGCCAGAGACCCGCGCGGTTCGCGCGCCTTCCCTGTGGCGAGATCGGAAATAGTCGCTTGCCCACATCCAACCTCAGCAGCAATCTGCTTTTGGGTGAGTCCGTGGCGCAGCAGGGAGTTGATGAAATCTTTCCATTGCATAACCCGCAATGTATCGTTTTGCCGATATTTACGCAAGCGGTTTGCCTGTATCGGTTGCCCGTAATCTGTGCGCAATGACTACCGACTTCGGGAAACGACTCAAAGAGGCCAGAAAAGCCGCGAAACTGACGCAAGTGCAGTTGGCGAAGGCTGCCGGCATCGGTCAGTCCACCCTCGCAGAATTGGAGAAATCGGGCTATGGGTCGGCCCGTGTCGCAAACTTGGCTGAAGCGTGTGGTGTATCGGTGATGTGGCTTTCTGACGGCACAGGGTCAATGCGCAGCACCACCACCGACCTGGCCAACACCGAGCCCGGCCCCGACTTGCGCGGGAAAGTGCCGCTCATTTCCTGGGTTCAGGCTGGTGACTGGTGCCACGCCGCAGACCCTCACCTCCCTGGCCAGGCCGACCGCTGGATGGACTGCCCCGTCAGCCACAGCGCGAACACCTTCGCTCTGCGCGTGCGCGGCGACTCGATGACCGCCCCCCACGGCAACAGCAGGAGCTACCCCGAAGGCTGCTTCATCTTCGTGGACCCAGAGCGGCGCACACCGGTCAACGGCGACCGTGTGGTGGCCTGCCTTTCTGGCACCGACGAGGTGACGTTCAAGGTCTACAAGAACGAGGACGGCCGCCAGTGGCTGCAGCCGCTGAACCCGTCCCACGAGCCCATCCGCGAGAGTTTCAGCATCATCGGCACGGTGCTGGGGAAGTGGGAAGACGGGTAGGAATCAAACGCGAGGCATCATGGGATTGTTCAAGAGCATTTCAGGGGCGCTGGACTCCAACGTCACCCAATTCACGAGCCTCCTGCAAAGGAAGGTCAATCCGCTCGGAATTGCGCCGCACGGCTCTGGGCAGGCTCGCCTGTATCAGATGGGGCTTTCTGCTGCAGGGGCGTCGCTTTCGCCAGAAAGGACGTTGGCCTTGATCCTCAAAGAATGGGTCAAGGTGCGCGGGATGAAAACCGATTCACAGATGTCCCTGCTGGAGTGGCGCGTGTTCTCAAAGAACTTTTGGCCAGGCTACCCGGAGTTCTCTAGGCTGAACGACTGGCTCAAGTGGCGCCTCGAAGTAGAGTTCCCGTCGCACTCCTTTCGAGTCACCGACGGATGGACGGACGAGTTTTTCGATTGGGCAAAGGAACGAGCGATCGAGAGATTTGCGTGAGCGTCATCGCTCCGGCGGTGTTCTGCTTCGTCGTTGCAATCAGCGACGGCGACACCTTGACGGCCCGTTGCGGCGAACCAGGTGCCTACGAGCAGCTCAAGATCCGCATCAGCGCCATCGACGCACCAGAGAAGGCTCAGCCCTTCGGGCAGGTGGCACGCCAGCACCTGGCAAAACTCTGCTTCCAGCAACAGGCCACCATCACCCCCAAGACCAAGGACCGCTACGGGCGCACCGTGGCGGATGTGGCGTGCCAGGGCCAGGACGCGGCGACAGAGCAAGTGCGCTCCGGGCTGGCCTGGTACTACGTGCGGTATGGGAAGGGGTATGAGCACCTGGGCGGGCTGCAGGATGAGGCTCAAGCTGCGCGGCGCGGGCTGTGGAGCGTTGAGACTGTGGCGCCGTGGGAGTGGCGCAGGACGCTAAATGCAAGATAGTTCTTGCAAATAAACTAAATGCAAGTAATATGCGCGCACATTCACCACGAAAGCGCATCCCATGAACACACCCACCGGAAAAGCCAAAGGAGCTGCAGCACGCGCCGCAAGCCTGTCGCCCGAACGTCGCAAAGAAATCGCCGAGAAAGCGGTGGCAGCACGCAAGGCCAAAGCGGCCATGCCGCGCATCATCAAGAAAGGTGACGACCTCAACCTTGGTGGGGTGCCCATTCCATGCGCAGTGATCGAAGGGCCCAGCGGCGAGCCCATCCGCGTCATCACTGAGAACGGCATCACCAATGCCTTGTTGGGCAGTCGTAGCGGAGCGTCCAAGCGGTTGAAAAAGCGCGCAGAAGATGACGGGGCCCCTTTGCCGCTTTTTCTGGCCCCAGGTCAGCTCAAACCATTTATTGACAAGCACTTAGGCGGTGGGCCCCTTGAGTTACTAGAGTACCTTGACGGCGACCGAGTGGTCCGCGCATACAACGCGGAATTGCTGCCAGCAGTCTGCGACGTGTGGCTAGATGCCCGCCAAGCTGGGGCCCTGCAAAAACAGCAGCTTGCCAAAGCACAGCAGGCAGAAATCCTAACGCGCGGCCTGGCTCGGGTCGGCATCGTCGCGCTGGTCGATGAGGCCACCGGATACCAGCGCGACCGCGCCAAAGACGCACTGGCGAAGATTCTGGAGGCGTTCGTTGCGAAGGAAATTCAGCCCTATCTCAAGACATTTCCTGCGGACTACTACGAGAACTTGTTTCGCCTGTACAAGCTCCCCTACCCGCCTGTAGGCAACAAGTCATGGCGCCCCGCATTTTTCGGGCACATCACCAACGATGTGGTGTATTCACGGCTGGCGCCTGAACTGCTGCCTGAGTTGAAAAAGGCATCCTCCAAGGCGGAGAAGAAGGCGAAGCTGCATCAGTGGCTCACCCAAGACGCGGGCCATCCGAAGCTTCGCGAGCACCTTTCATCCGTTGTGACCATCATGAAGCTATCCAAGACGCCGGACGACTTCAAGCGCAATGTCAACGCCATTCACCCAAGGTTTGGCGACACCATCGACATGGATTTCAACGCATCTGAGTAGCCTCAGCACCCCGCCCAACCAAACCGCCCTTGAGGCGGTTTTTTGTTGCCCGCCCGGGATGGGCGTGGAGGGAGTGTAGTGAATTATCGGCAAACCGCTTGACAATTCATATCGGCACGCCGATACTTCACCCATCGCACCAACAACGCGAAACGAACCGGCCCAGACGCACACAGGGCCACGCCGACCGGAGACGCGAGGGGTTCCAGGCCCGAGGGCTGCAGCAGTTGGAGTGATGGGCTCATGGCGCATCAGCGTGGGGCCGTCATGGCTCCTTAACACCGTCATACCTGCGGATTGTTTGACGTCCGAATTTCGGGCATCAAACGGCAGCCCTTGAATGGGTAGTGGGCGCGCACCAGCGGCGAGAGAGCTGGGTGAGGGGATGCCATCCAAGACACGCAAGGCATCAACGCTGGGCACAGCGGCGCGCAATCGAGTGCGCCATTCCCTGCCCAACGGCTCCGCGCAAAAACGCGGGCCGCATGCCCTGGGGTGACAGACCGGGGAAGAAATGCGGTGGATGCCCTCTCACGAGGGCCATCAAGAAAGCGCGTTGCACGCCGGGTCGATTCCGGCGCCCACGGGACGGCTCGCAGGGGCCGTGCGGATCGGTTCGACTCCGGTAGGGGTAGTTTGGAAACGCAGCGCGCCTCCTTGATGGAGGTTGAGCCCGCAAGGGTTCATGCGGAGTCATCCAGCGCGGACGCGCGGCCCATCTGACACCACGGAAAGACGCGGACCAACAACCCCACCCCGCACTGCCCGTGGTCAAGCCGGGCCAGCCAGGGGCAAATGGCTGGAACCTTTCCACCGAGCGGCGCGGTGTACTTGATAGCCGAAGTGGTGCGGATAGTGATCCGTCTCCTGGCGCCAGAGGCCAGGACCATCATTGAAGCGCGGCGAATAGGCGTAGTGCGCAAGGGAGGTGGGTAGCACGCTGCAGCGTGTCCACTGGCTCTAGGGGTCTGAGAGTTCGTAACGGCTCAGGGCGCTTCAATGATGGTTGCCATGACTGGATCTGGCCGGCTAGTACCCGTCCCGTTCAAAGTTGCCCACTCCCCGCAGGCGGTTCCAACGGCTGGCCTGGCTGCGTTTGCGAGTGGCTTCGGTACGTCGCGGTGAAGGTAGCCGTAACCATCAAGAGCGGGTCGGGGGTTCCTGGCCGTGTGCGCAGCAGGTGAGAGCCCTGCACCTCTCCCTCCCCTCCTGCCTTGCGCAGGGGTTCGCCCCGCCAGTCGGGGCTTTTTTATTCGGAGTTCCCATGGCCCGCAAGTATTCCTGCACCGAGGAACGATTCCTCAAAGATGCTGCAGCCCACCAGATGGAAGTGCTGCGCGATGACGGCGTGAACCGCCATTTGCGATTCAAGAATCCCGAATCGAACGCCTACTGGTTCGACATCATCACTTGGCCCGGAACCCTGTGTGTTGATGGAGACATGGGCACCTTCGTGTTCCGCCGCCTGCATGACATGTTCGTGTTCTTCCGCACGGATCAGGAGCACTACGACCGAACGGGCCGCGCCGACCAGTTGGCGATCAACCCCAGCTACTGGGACGAAAAGCTGCGCGCCCCGGCGCCACGCGATGCCCAGGAATACTGCGCCGACAGCTTCCGCCAGCATGTCCAAGAGGCTTTCGACAGCTGGAAGGAGAGCAATCAACCCGACGACGACGAATGGACCACCGATGCCGACCGCCGCCAATTTGAAGAGCATCGGGATGCGCTCTGGGCGGCGCTGAAAGATGAGGTGCTCGCACTTGCCGATGACGGCTCGATTCGCGCCTACGACGCAGCCCGCGACTTCCGCTGCGATGAAGTACCGGGTTTCAACATGGAGGACTGCTGGGAGTGGGACTGCCGCGTCTTCAAGTTCGATTTCCTGTGGAACTGCTACGCCATCGCGTGGGGCATCAAGGCCTACGACAAGGCGAAGCAGGCGGCGCAAGCAGCCCCGGAACTGCAGCAGGGCTGAACCATGGCCCGCAAGTTCCGCTGGACGCGCGCCCTCTACCGCCGCGCGCATCGCGAGGCCCGCGTCTATGACGGGTACGGGTTCATGTACCACGGTGAGCCCGCCCTTGTCCGCCGCTGGCGCGAGCTGTGGGATCAGCACCCGCAGCACGACGACCCGCTGACGCGGCCCCACTGGCAGCGATACCAGCCAGACGACGGAATCCCCTTCTGATTCACCAAGCCCGCACCCAGCGGGCTTTTTTACGCCCACAGGAGATACCCATGGATTACCTCCATCCGACCATGCAGCAGGCCCTTGCGGGCATCGTGCCGCCGGGCTTTCGTTCAGCCCCGGTGATGCACGCAACGCAGCACCTGCGGGCCGCGCTTGCGAGCTTCGACGCCCCACGCTGCCCCGCCGGCCAGTTCCTGCATGTCCACCTGCACAAGAAGCTGGGCGCGCTGGACTGCCATTTGCAATGGGAAGACGCGGAGCCGGAAGCTGGCTGGGCCGAGCAGGTGACGCTTTGCGCAGCCTACCTGCGCGGCGTGGACATCCTCTACCTCCTGCCCGCTGCGGACGTTGAGGCCATCGAGATTGAAGCCACCCGCCAACCGAGACAGTTTTTGGAGCCCGTATGACCGACCGACCCAACCTCAACACCCTGGCCGCGCTGCTGGCCGTGTTTGCCGTGTTCTTCTGGGCGCAGGCCGACGACGCGCGCCAGCTCGGCAACACGCCGACAGCTGCAGCGCAAGCCGCGCAGGAAGAAGCCGAGGCCATCGCCAGCCGGGAATGGGCCGGGCAGCAAGTCTGCGGTCCGAACGCCACGCCGGATTGGATCGACTCGAAAACGCTGCAGTGTCTGCGGCATGTTGACCAGCCGACGCGCGTCGCTGGCGGGGCACCATGAAGCTCGCCGCCGCCTTCACCGCCTGGCTCGCCACCGCCGCCGTGTGCACCGCCCTGGCCCTGGTCCGCATCTACGGAGTATGAAGCCATGGACGAATGCCCCACCGGCAAGGTCGTGCACACCTTGAAAACCGCCCAGGCCGCAGCAAAGCGCGCCCGGCGCCGCACCGAAGCGCCGCTCGCTCCCTACCGCTGCGCCGAGTGCGGCCAGTGGCATGTGGGCCAACGCAACGGGCTCAAGCGGCCCGCCAAGACCATCTACGACAACCACCAACTGAGGTTTGCATGACTGATTCCACCGCCCTGGCCCCGCGCCAACAATTCGACCTGAGCCCGCAGACTTTCGAGCAGGCCCTGACGTTCAGCAACTACCTCGCCGACAGCGACATGGTGCCCAAGGACTTCAAGGGCAAGCCCGGGAACTGCCTTGTCGCCATCCAGTGGGGAATGGAAATCGGCCTCAAACCCCTGCAGGCCATGCAGAACATCGCCGTCATCAACGGCCGGCCATCCCTCTGGGGGGATGCCGTGATCGCCCTGGTGCGCTCCAGCCCGCTCTGCGAGTACATCATCGAGGAAGACGATGGCCATACCGCCACCTGCAAGGTCAAGCGCCGTGGCGAGCCCGAGCAGTTCCGCACGTTCAGCATGGAGGACGCCAAGGCGGCCGGCCTGCTGGGCAAGCAAGGGCCGTGGACGCAGTACCCCAAGCGCATGCGCCAGATGCGGGCGCGCGCCTTCGCCGTGCGCGACGTGTTCCCCGATGTGCTCAAGGGCCTGCCTGTGGCAGAGGAAGTGATGGACACGCCCGCCGAGCGCCACATGGGGCCTGTCGAGCGCGTGGAGCCGGCCGCGCCCGCTGCACTCCCCGCCTACCCCGCCGACCAGTTCTCCAAGAACCTGCCGGCCTGGCGCGCTGCCATCGCCGCAAACAAGGCCACAGCAGATGCAGTGATCGCCAAGGCCAAGACCAAGGGCACGCTGACGCAAGAGCAGATCGACGCCATCCGGGCGCCGATCGCGTCGCCCGTCACCGATGTGCAGCCCAAGGGCGAACCGGCGCAGCAGTTCACCTTTGCCGCAGTTGCCGAGCGCCTGCATGCCGCCGCCGACGTGGACGCACTTGGCATTGCGGCCGACCTGATCGGCGAAATCGTTGACCCGCAGCAGCGCGCCGAGTTGGCCGCCATCTACGACACGCGAGCTTCCGCCTTGGCGCCGCAGTGATCGCTATCAATTGCATAGCTTCCAGCGCTTTTCGGTAAAGCGCTGGAGCCCATTTTGAAGGAAATCCCATGATTACCCACGACCTGCGCCAGGGCACCCCGGAATGGCATGCCTACCGCGCCTCCCACGACAACGCCAGCGATGCCCCGGCCATGATGGGCTGCAGCCCGTACAAGACGCGAGACCAGCTGATCGCCGAGCGCGCCACGGGCATCGTCCCCGAGGTAGATCCCGCCACCCAGCGCCTGTACGACAGCGGCCACCGCTTCGAGGCCCTGGCCCGCCCGCTGGCAGAGGCCATCATGGGCGAAGACCTCTACCCGGTGACGGGCTCCGAGGGCCGCCTGTCAGCAAGCTTCGACGGCTTGACCATGCTCGAAGACAAGGGCTGGGAGCACAAGCGCCTGAACGCCCGTCTGCGCGCCGCCATGGTAGAGGGTTGCACGGGCGCCGATCTGCCGATGGACTACCAAGTCCAGATGGAACAGCAGTGCGCCGTATCAGGCTGCGAAAAGGAGTTGTTCACCGCATCCGATTGGGCCGATGACGGCACCCTCATCGAGGCACGCCACTGCTGGTACACGCCCAACCCGGAACTGCGCGCGCGCATCCTGGCCGGCTGGGAGCAGTTCGAGCGCGACGTGGCTGCCTGGGTGCCGCCCGAGGCCAAGCCCACCCCAGTGGTGGGCAAGACCCCAGAGAACCTGCCCGCGCTGCTGATCCAGGTAACGGGGGCCGTCACCGCAAGCAACCTGCCCGAGTACAAGGCCCACGCCCTGCAGGTGATTGGCAGCATCAACCGCGAGCTGACCACCGACCAGGATTTCGCCACGGCAGAGAGCGCTGTGAAGTGGTGCGCGGACGTGGAATCCCGCCTGGCCGCCGCCAAGGAGCACGCCCTGAGCCAGACGGCCACCATTGACGAGCTGTTCCGCACCATCGACGACATCAGCGCCGAGGCCCGCCGCACGCGGCTGGAGCTGGACAGGCTGGTGAAGGCCCGCAAGGAGGAAATCCGGGGCGAGATCGTGGCCGGTGGCATCGCTGCGCTGCGCAAGCACATCGCCGAACTGAACGCGGCCATGCCAGCTGCCTACATGCCCCAGGTGCCCGCCGACTTCGCCGGGGCGGTGAAAGGCAAGCGCACGCTGGACAGCCTGCGCGATGCGGTAAACACCGAGCTGGCGCGCGCCAAGATCGAGGCCAGCAACATCGCCAACCGCATCCACGCCAACGTGAAGGCGCTGCAGGCCAGCGTGCTGGTGGTGCACGATGCCGCCGCGCTGGTGCTCAAGGCCCCCGACGACCTAGCCGCCATCATCGCCAACCGCGTGACGGCCGAACAGCAGCGCCAAGAGGCCGAGCGCGAGCGCATCCGCCGCGAGGAACAGGAGCGCGCCGACCGTGAGTCCCGCGAGAAGCTGGAAGCCGAAGCGCGCGACGCACAGGCCGCCATCGCCCGGGCAGCCCAGCAGAACCAGATCGCACAGCCGGTGGCAGCAGACCTGAGCGGCCTGGTCGCCGAGCAGCGCGCCAAGGCCGTTGCCGGGCTCGACGCACGACAGATCATCGGTGCCGCCCAGGCCAGCGCCGCAGCAGCACCGGAGATCGACCCGGACGACACCATCACACTGGGCCAGATCAACGCCCGGCTGTCGCCGATCAAGCTGGACGCCGCTGGCATCGAGGCGCTTGGCTTCACGGCCACCAAGGTGCGCGCGGCGGTGCACTTCCATGCCGCGCAGTTCCCCGCGCTCTGCCGTGCCATCGCCACCCGGGCCATGGAGGCGGCAACGGCAAAGGCAGAGGCAGCCTGATGCCGCGCGCACCAGACACCCGCGACGCCATCACCGCCGCGCTGAAAGAGTGCGGGCCGATGAGCGTGTCTGAGCTGATCGAACACCTCGGATGGCACCGCAACCGGGTCGATGCATGCATCACCACGGCCCGCGCGAACCACCCGGGCAAGTTCTTCCGCATCGTCCGCTACCGGCAGCAGATCGGCATTCAGGGCCGCGAGGCCGCCGTCTACGCGGCTGGCCCAGGGCCTGACGCCAAGCGCCCGGAGTTCAGCCGGGAGCATGTTGTGGCCCGCCGCCGCAACTACTACCGGCGCAATCGTGCGCGGTTCGCCGTGGATCGCAAGCTGCGCTCAGGCGCAGCCAGGTCGAGCCCATGGAGCGGGCTTGTGCCGATGGCGCGCCGCAGCGCCTGACCAAACACCAAGCCCGCAACCGTGCGGGCATTCTTTCGCCCAAAGGAGCCATATGCCCCGCCAATACACCGCCCCCGCAGCCTTCACCGACAAGCCCTACCAGCACATCCCCATGGTGCCGGTGGAATCGAATCAGGTCCGCGCCATCGGCTACGACGCCGCCACCCAGACCCTGGCATGCACGTTCACGCGCGGCCCGGGCCACATCTACCACTACTCCGGTGTGTCACCGGAGCTGCACGCCGCGTTCATGGCGTCCGAGTCCAAGGGAGCGTTCTTCGGCGAGCGCATCAAGCCCATGGCTTTCGACAAGTTCCCGGCGCCCAAGGTCGAGCACCTACCCGCTGACGACACCGAGGGCGGCGCGCTGTAAGCGCCAATCACCACCCTGCAACCAGCCGGCCACGCGCCGGCATTCTTCTGGACGCCCCATGTTCAAGAACTTGACCGTTTACCGCATCGCCCAAGGCTGGGCACTCGACCTGCAGGCCGCCGAAGAAGCGCTGCAGAAACTCCCGTTCACTGAATGCGGCACCACGCAGGAGCGCAGCTACGGCTTTGTCCCGCCACGCGGCGAGGAACACGGCGCCCTGGTCGAGAGCATCGGCGGCCAGTGGATTGCTCGCCTGATGACCGAAACCAAGGCCATCCCCGCCAGCGTGCTGGCGCGCAAGGTCAAGGAGAAGGCCGAACGCATCGAAAAGGAAACCGGCCGCAAGCCCGGCAAGAAGGAAACCCGCGAGCTCAAGGACGAGGCCAAGCTGGATCTGCTGCCCATGGCCTTCACGAAACAGGCCGCGACCTGGGTGTGGATCGACCCGGCCGCCCGCCTGCTGGTGCTCGATACCTCCAGCCAGGCCCGCGCCGACGAGGTGGTGAGCTGCCTGGTGGAGCTGCTGCCGCCCGGCTTTGCCGTGGCGCTGCTGAACACGCAGACCTCGCCGCAGGCGGCCATGGCGCACTGGCTCAAGGAGCAGGAGCCGCCCGCGGGCTTCACCGTGGACCGCGAGTGCGAACTCAAGAGCGCCAGCGAAGAAAAGGCAGTGGTGCGCTACGGCCGCCACCCGCTGGACATTGCCGAGGTACAGGCCCACATCGACGCTGGCAAGCTGCCCACCAAGTTGGCGATGACCTGGGACGACCGGGTTTCGTTCCTGCTGACCGAGGGCCTGCAGGTGCGCAAGCTGCAGTTCCTGGACACGGTTTTCGAGGACCGTGGCAGCGATGAAGGCGGGTTCGACACCGACGTGGCGATTGCCACGGGCGAGCTGTCGAAGCTGATCCCGGATCTGATCGAGTCGCTGGGGGGCGAGGCCGAGAGCGGCGTTCGCAGCGCTGCGCCGGCTGTGGTGTCCACGCCCGTTGCTGCCGTCGCGGAGCCTCCGCCAGACCCCTATTTCAACGGTGGCGGCCCCGACCCCATGTACCAGCAAGCGCTAGACACCGTGCGCAAGCACAACAAGGCGAGCATTTCCCTGGTGCAGCGCCATCTGCGCATTGGCTACAACCGCGCCGCCAGGCTGCTGGATGAGATGGAAAAGGCCGGGATCGTCAGACACATGGGCGCCGATGGCGCGCGAAAGGTGATTGCATGACCGCCAGCCCCCCCCCGCAAAAACCACGCCTGAAAGGCAACACGAAGCGCCTGATCCTCCGGCGCCGGCTGTGGCGCCGCCGCGCGCTTGACGCCGCATTGCAGCTCGCCACCTGGCCGCCCGGCAGGCCCGGGCGCGAGGAATGCGAGTCCGAGGTGTCCCGGAGCATCAACAAGGTGCGCAGCTGGTTCCGCGAGCCGCGCGCGCGGCTGGTTGTCACCGCGATCCAGCGGCGCGCCGTGGCTGCGTTCAGAGAACGCTAATTGGGATCACGCATCAGGCTTCTTGAAGTCTGCTGTGACAAGGAGAAGTGGGTTCCGATGCTCGTTGCGCCGGGAGATTTCTGCCGCCTTGCGGTTGATTTCTCCGGCGTTTTCCGCATACGTCGCAGCATGAGGCCGTCCAGCGCCTCCAAAGCAGTCCCGTAGGGCGTCAAAGGAGATGAGCGCATGGCGCATCTTCCCTTCGAGCTCGAATTGGAACTGGTGACCCATGATCAATCCATCGTTCATGCATCCCTCCTGTGCGATCTCCACAGTATTACAGCACCCAGAGCCCGCCCCGAGCGGGCTTCTTCATTTCAGGAATCCGACATGAGCACAAACCCAATCGCCATCGCCTGCCGGCTGCTGCGCGAAGGCGCCGAGGAACTCAAGAACTGCCACACCCTGGCCGCCACGGGCCACGACTGGACCGGAGAGCCGGAAGCCAAGGCCGCCTACGACGAGAGCATGGCCGCAGCCGATGCGCTGGAGAGCTGGGCGGACAGCATCGGCGCCGGCGGCGTGGAGGCGCTGCGCGGCCGGCAGTGCCTGCACCGGATTGCGGAGCCTGCGGGCGAGTATCCGGCGCTGCCTGAAATCAAGGACATGAACAACGGTCCGCAGCAGCTCAACCTAAGCGACCGGGCCATGTGGGTGATTGGCTGGAACGAATGCCGTGATGCCGTCCGTGACGCAGACCGCGCCATGCGTGCCGCACAGCCAGCGCCTGCCTACAAGGACAGCACACCTGAACTGCGCGTCGGGGACAGTGCGTTCGAGAGTTGGTACGACGCATACACCCCCGCGCACAAATCCGACAAGCAGCGCGCTCGTGATGCTTACGCCGCTGGCATGGGCGACCCGCTCGTGATGGCAACGCCTGCCGCTGTAGCGGGGCCGAGCGATCCGATGGTTGGAGCGATTCTTGGTGCGGCCTATGACTTCCGAGACGCCCACATATCAGGAAGCATGAACCAGAAGCGAAGTGCGCATGCGGAGCTTGAATCCATCGTCCGCACAGCACTTGCCGCCGCGCCCACCACCCAGCCAGCACCCCAGCAGGAGACCACAGAGGATGTGGACGGCAAGGCGTTCAGGACCGCCGCAAGACTTGGCATGACACTTCGCTTCTACGGCGGGTGTGCTCAGTCCAGCATGCCGGGCTCGCCCAGCGCTTACGAGGTATCCACCGGGCGCGACAGGGCTGCTGCGATGCGCGATGCCGTCGAGCGCGCGGAAGCTGTGATTGCCAGGGGCGGTGAAGCGCAAAGGATTCCTGCGCCCCAGCAGGAGGCGCAACACCTCGCGCAAGCGTTGACCGACCGAGAAAACCAGCCGAACCAATACGGCGTTGAGTTTGGAATGTCCGGTACGCACATGCACTTCAAGATCGGAAATCAGCTATTCAAGCTGGCTTATGAGCCGGATGAGCAGGAAGAATTTGATTTCATGAAGCGCATGCTTGTGAATGCGTTTACCACCTTTACACATGATGTAAAGACAGCACCGCAGCCCTCGCCCGCTGCGCAGGGGGATGCGCTGACCCAGGCCGCCCGCGACGTGCTGGCAGAGCGGCAGCGCCAAATCAATGCCGAAGGATGGACGCCTGGGCACGACGACGAACACGATGAGGGGGAGCTGTGCTACGCGGCGGCGGGCTATGCAGTCGCCGCATCCAACCACATCCAGGCCATTGCTACGGGGATTGATGACGCCCTGACGATGGACAACGACACCGTTAGCCCGCCAAACACGTCAGACCCATGGCCTGCTGATTGGACTTTCAAGCCGTGTCCGCCCCGCCGCGCGCTGGTCAAGTCCGGCGCCCTCATTCTGGCCGAGCTGGAGCGCATGGACCGCGCCGACGCCGCCCGCACAGCACAGGAGGGCAAGTGATGACACGCGACGAAGTCATCAGCATGGCACGCGAAGCGTTCATTCAGCCGAACGGGGCGCACCCGGTGCCGGTCAATGTGGCGAAGCTGGAAATGTTCGCTTTCGCAGTAGCGGAGCGCGAGCGCGAGGCGTGCGCCAAACTGTGCGAGCAGATCGAGGACAGCGGCCACGAGGTCAACGGCTACGGATGTGCCGCCGAAATTCGTTCCCGCACAGCTCAATGGGGCCGGCGCCATGGCTGACACCCACACCGCCACCGTTACCGAGTTCATCCCGCGCGCCGAGGCTGTGACAGCGCAGATCGACGTGCAGGTGTTCACCGGGGAGCGATTCACCGGCCCTATCTCTGTCGGCTTCTACCCCAACGACGACAGCCACGAGCTGTGGCTCGAGCAGGAAGGCCGCCGCGTGCAGTTCCCGGAATCGGTCTTGAGCGCCGTTGTCAAGCAGATGCGGCGTGCCGCGCAGATCGCAAAGGAGTCCTCCAATGACTGACCTCGTGCTACCGCTCAAGCGAGAGTATTTCGAGGCCATCCGGGACGGATCGAAGACCGAGGAATACAGGCTCTGCACGCCGTACTGGCAGAAGCGCTTGGCCTCGCCTTTCGGGCTGTACGACCGCATCGTACTGACCCTGGGCTACCCGAAGCGCGGCGACGAATCGCGCCGCATCATCCGGCCCTGGCAGGGCTACACCATCAAAACCATCACGCACCCGCACTTCGGCCCCGAGCCGGTGACGGTGTACGCGATCAACGTGCAGGAGCCGAACCATGGCTGACACCACACCCCTGGCGCCGACAGACGCCGAGATTGCAGCCCTCATCCCAAAGGAAACTTTATGGGAGTTCGAGGTCGGGGCCGAAGAAGCAATCCGCTTCGCCCGCGCAGTCCTCGCCCGCTGGGGCGCGCAGCAGGCGCCCGCCGGGTATGCGCTGGTGCCGGTGGAGGCCACCGGGGACATGAAGGCTGCAGCCGTCAAGTATGCGAACGGTGCGGCTGTCTACAAGAACGTAAGCGCCGAGGTGCTGCGCATCGAGGAAGGCATCTACGGTGAGGTGTATGCAGCCATGCTCGCAGCAGCACCGCAGCCCGTGGCGCGCAAGGCGCTGACCACCGGGCAGCTAGAAGCCGCGGCGAAGGTGCTCGCCGCCAGCTTCGATTACCCGTGGGACCACATGCCTGAGAAGGGCCGCGAGACGATGCGCGGGCATGTGCGAGCGGTGATCGACGCCGCCACGGCCAAGCCCTGACGCCATCCACCCCACCACCAGCCCCGCCACAGAGCGGGGTTCTTTTTTGCTACGTTATTTATAGCTGCATGCGCTTATTGTTAAAGGGCTTGCAGCTTTTTTCATGGGAGTCCTCATGTCCGAAAACACCAACATCGAGTGGTGCGATCACACATTCAATCCATGGGAAGGCTGCCAGAAGGTAGGCCCCGGGTGCGACCACTGCTACGCCGAAGCCCGCAATGCGCGCTTCGCTGGTGGCCAGGCCATCAACTGGGGCCCCGGTGCACCGCGCCGCCGCACGAGCGCCGCGAACTGGAGCCTGCCGCTGCGCTGGAACGACCGGGCCGATGCCTTCATGGCACAGCATGGGCGCCGCCAGCGCGTTTTCTGCGCCAGCCTGGCCGATGTGTTCGACAACGCGGTGGATCAGCAGTGGCGCCTCGATCTCTACGACCTCATCAGGGCCACGCCGAACCTGGACTGGTTGCTACTGACGAAACGGATTGGCAACGTCAACGGTTGGGGCCTGCCGGTCGGTGGCGATGGCCAGGTTCTGCCAAACCTGTGGATCGGCGCCACCATCGTGAACCAGGCCGAGGCCGACCGCGACATACCAAAGCTGCTGCAAGTGCCCGCGCGCGTGCGCTTCCTGAGCATGGAGCCGCTGCTGGGCGCAGTGAATCTGCGCAGCATTCCGCACGGCGAAGGCGAAATCAACGCCTTAAAGCCCGACACCTGGGAAGAGGCAATCGAACTGTGGCGCGATACCTCTGAAAGCTGGATCGAGGACTTTGAAGACTGGTACGGCGTCAACCTGAGCGACGGCCCTACCGGCCCAATGCACGCTGGCATCGACTGGGTGATCGTCGGCGGCGAAAGCGGCCCCGGCGCGCGCCCCATGTCCCCAGACTGGGCCCGCAGCCTGCGCGACCAGTGCGAAGCCGCTGGCGTTCCCTTCCTGTTCAAGCAGTGGGGTGAGTGGATCGATGACTTCAACATCGACGCCGCCGCACTCCATTCGCCTCAAATCGCTGACCCAAACGAGTACTTCCATGAATGCGAGTGGGAAAACGGTGTAAGTAGCTGGCGCGTCGGCAAGAAGGCCGCAGGCCGCCTGCTGGACGGCCGCACCTTGGATGGTTACCCCGCGCCATGAGCGCCACGCCCGACTGGTACGCCGCCGACAAGGCCTACCAGCTTCACGCCGCCGCCTGCGGAACCTGCCAGGCGGCCGGCGCCAACCCTGCAGCGCTGCCCCACGGGGGCGCCGCTGTGGGCCACATACCAATCCGCGGGCATGCCCCCGCATTTCACCTGGATCAAGCCCAGGGGAGGAAAGAAGCAATGACCAAAGAATCAGCCCACGTCCTGGACCCGTGCTGCGGTGTCCGCATGATGTGGTTCAACAAGGCAGACCCGCTCGCGATCTTCGGGGACAAGCGCAACGAAACCATCGTGGTCACGGACCGCTCGCACCGCGAAGACGGCACGCGAACCATGCTCATCACGCCCGACAAGCTTATGGACTTCCGCGCCCTGCCGTTTCCCGATGGCCGGTTCAAGCTGGTAGCGTTCGACCCCCCGCACCTTGAGCGCGCTGGTCCGCGCTCATGGCTTGCGGCGAAGTACGGAAAGCTGGGAAAAGACTGGCGAGACGACCTGCGCAAGGGATTTTCCGAGTGCTTCCGTGTGTTGGAGCCCGGAGGCGTGCTGGTGTTCAAGTGGAACGAGACACAGGTGAAGCTGTCCGAAGTGCTGGCACTCACGCCGGAGGCACCGTTGTTCGGTCAGAAAACAGGCCGAGGACTCAAAACCCACTGGCTGGTTTTCATGAAGCCCATGGGGCAGGAAGGCGGTGCAGCATGAAGATGGCCAAACCCTCCAGGCGCGATCTGGATGCCGGCATGGATCTGCTGGGCATCCTGAACACCATCGACACCCGTTTCGGCGGCCCGTGGCCAACCGAAGGTCCGAAGTCGATCAACGACCTCGAAGACGATTTCGACTGCGACGACGCGGGCCACCTGCAGGCCCTCTACAACAGCCTGGCCGAGCTGCTGCGCACGGCGCCGGGCTTTTCTGGCCGCGTCATCTTCGGCATGTGCGGCGTGATCTGCTACGAGAAGAACCAGTTTCTCGATCCTGCGCAGGACGTGCTGGCCATGCACCCGGATGTGCTGGTCGGCCTGGAGCTGCTGCACCAGCACAGCGCCGACTTCATTCCTCGCATGGAGCGCAACGCACGCGCGGCCGTGGCCGGGACCATCGAGCGCGCTGCAGCGCGCCACCTTACAGAAATGCGGCGAACATGAAGCTCATCCACATCTCCTACGGCGGCCCCGACCGCCAGATCAAGGACGCCACCGGCCGAATCTGGCACTTCGAGATGCACCCGTTCTGCGGGCCTGCAGCCACAAACCAGCGAGGCGACCCAGCCGACAGCCAGCCCGGGCCCCGCTCTCCATTCTGGTCCGCCGTCACCCAGTGGGCGCAGCAGGGCGGCGTCATTGGCCCCGATGGCTTCTGCACCTGGACGCCAGAACCCCAGCCCGACCTGGTGCACCTGGGGGGGAAGAACTACGCAGCGGCCGGTTCCACGCTGGCCGATAAATACGGACGCGCAGCACGCGAGCACCGGAGGAATACACCATGACCACGACCAAAAATCACGCCCGGAACGACACACATTTCGTAACAGGTGTGCCAGAAGCCGGCGGCACAGTGGCGCCACAGCCCGAATGGGTCTTGGCCAGCAAGTACCAGGACCTGACGGGCGTCACCCGTGAAACGGTGAAGCAGCGCAAGAAAAGCGGCGTCTGGAAGGAGGGGCAACAGGTTGCCGTCATCGCCCGACGCCTGTACGTCAACATCAAGGCCGCAGACCAATGGATCAACGACCAGCTCCACCAGCAACGCCGCCGGGCGTGAAGATCCGCCAGTTCGTGGCGGGCGACCGGCTGCAGATCGCGTTCTCGCTAGATGGCGAGCAGTGCCGGGAATTGCTCCCGCCCTGCCCCATCAACAAAACAAGCATCCAGCGCGCCGCCGCCCTGCGCGACGAGATCCGCCGCAAGATTTCGGATGGCAGCTTCAAGTACGCCGACTACTTCCCCGACAGCCCGCGCGCGGCCGCACCGAAGAAGGACAGCACGCTCATGGAGGCGCTGCTGACCAAGCAGCTGGAGACCTACGAGCGCCAGGTGGCCAACACCAAGCTCTCGCCATCTACCTACGTCGGATACCGCAAGGCCATCACCGGGCAGCGCATGCGCCGCTGGCACGGCCTGCAGGTCCGGGAGGTAACGCCCAGCATGGTCCGCGAATGGGTGTCCGACATGGATTGCACCAGCAAGGCCATCCGCAACATGCTGACCCCCCTGCGCAGCGTGTTCGATGACGCCCTCAATGACGAGCTCATCGACTTCAACCCATTCGATCGCATCGCGCTGACCAAGCTGATCCGCCAGACCTCGAAGGCGAGCGACTACGTGGTCAGTCCGTTCACGGCGGCCGAGCGATCGGCGCTGCTGGAGGCCTGCCGGCCGGACGAGCGCCCAATGCTCCAGTTCTGGTTTGGAACCGGCCTGCGGCCTGGCGAGCTGCAGGCGCTGGAGTGGAGGCACATCGACTGGGACCGGGGCGTGGCCAGGATCGAGATCAACCAGGTGGCGGGCGTCGTCAAGGCGCCGAAGACTGCGGCAGGCATCCGCGATGTGGACCTGGACGCCAGCTCCATCGCGGCGCTCAAGGCTCAACGCCTGCTGTCCGAAGCCAAGGGTGCCAGGATCTGGCTCAACCCGCGCAACGGGAAGCCATGGACCACCGACGCCCAGGTGCGCAAGACCTTCTGGGTTCCGCTCTGCGCCCGAGCCGGCATCGAGTACCGCAACCCCTACCAAGTCCGGCACACCTACGCCTCAACCCTCCTGACCGCTGGGCACAACCCCTGGTACGTCGCCGCCCAGCTCGGCCATGAGGACGTGGAGATGGTTTTCCGCACCTACGGAAGGTTCATCCGGGAGGACTATCAGAAGCCCAAGCCTGAATTGCGCATCGTGGGAAATTCCCGACCGGTGTGAATTCGGTGTGAAATCGGTGTGAATCGCAGGACACCACAGCACACCGAAAGGCAAAGAAAAACCGCCACAGCCTGGGGATTCCAGAGTGTGGCGGTGTTTGGAGTGGTGGAGCTGGCGGGAATTGAACCCGCGTCCGCAAGCCTTCTTCGGGCAGATCTACATGTTTAGCGGTCTGTTTTGGATCTCGCTTCCGGTATCGCGCAGTCGCACGCTATACCGGACGCCAGTACCCTTGAATCTCGTTCCGTGCCAAGGTACCCGGCCAAGAACCAGCTGACGTAAATAACCTTGCAGCCGGGAGGCCTTGCGGCCCCCTTGCCCAGCCCATCAGCGTGCTGTTGCAAGGCTCACCGGATTAAGCGGCGAGTGCGAAACGTTCGTCGTTTGCAGTTAGTTTTTTGAATGCAGATTTACGAGCGCCACTCAAGCTCGACATGCACCACGCCGATTCCGAACCCACGTCGAAACCAGGGCAGCCCCTCAACGCTCGATTTTAGGCCAGGTCCAGCAATTGCAAGAGGTCGAGGGGAAAATTAATCTCGGCATGGGCACCCCAGCCCTGCACATCCGCCTTGTTGCCCAGGTACCCATAACAAGCCGCCACGGTGCCCATTCCTGCAGCCAGGCCCGCGACCACATCCCTTTCGTCGTCTCCGACGTACACGCACTGCGCCGGTGCCAGGCCGAGCCGGCTGGCGGCTTCCAGCAACGGCGCCGGGTGCGGCTTGGCGTGGGGCGTGGTGTCGCCGCTGACGATGGCGCCCGCGCTGGCAAACAGAGGCATGGCGCGGGTCAGCGGGTCCGTGAAACGTGCTGACTTGTTGGTGACCACTCCCCACGCCAGCCGATGCCCGATGAGGCGCTCCACCAGTTCGGCCACCCCTTCGAATACCTGGGTCTGGTGGGTCATGCAGGCCTGGTAGTTCGCGAAGAACTCCTCCCGAAAGGCAGGAAAGTCCGCATGCTCCGGCGTGATGCCGAAGGCCTCGCCCAGCATGCCGCGCGCTCCAGCGCCCGCCATGGGGCGATAACGCTCCAGCGGCAACGACGGCAGGCCACGGTCGGTGCGCATTTTGTCGGCGGCGGCGCCGAGGTCGGGGGCGCTGTCGATCAGCGTGCCGTCCAGGTCAAACAGCACGGCACGGATGTCGCGGAACATCAGGGACGCACTCTCAGACGGAACGACGGGTAGCGAACAGGTAGTTCACGCCGGTGTCGTCGTTGAGCCAGTAGCGGCGGGTGAGCGGGTTGTATTGCAGGCCTCGGGTCTGCAGCACGTCAAGGCCTCCGACGCGGCAGCTGGCGGCGAGCTCGCTGGGTCGGATCAGCCGGGCGTACTCATGCGTGCCACGCGGCAGCATGTTGAGCACGTATTCGGCACCGACGATGGCCAGCATGAAGGCCTTGGCATTGCGGTTGATGGTGGAGAAGAACACCCAGCCGCCGGGCTTGACGAGCTGTGCGCAGGCCTGGACCACCGACGAGGGGTCGGGCACATGCTCCAGCATCTCCATGCAGGTCACGGTGTCGAAGCTGCCGGGCTGCTCGGCGGCCAAGGCTTCCACGCTGACTTCGCGGTACTGCACGCGAGGCGTCTGCGCTTCGAGGGCGTGCAGCTGCGCCACGCGCAACGACTTGGCGGCCAGGTCGATGCCCAGTACGTCAGCGCCTTTACGCGCCATGGCGTCGGCCAGGATGCCGCCGCCGCAGCCGACGTCCAGCACCCTCTGGCCATGCAGCGGTGCCAGGCCGTTGATCCAGTCCAGCCTCAGCGGGTTGATTTCGTGCAGGGGCTGGAATTCGCTTTCGGGATCCCACCAGCGGTGGGCCAGCTCGGAGAACTTGGCCAACTCGGCCGGATCGACGTTGAGGGTGTTGTTCATGGATGTATTGTCCCGCAAGCCGCCCGGGCGCCCATAAAAAAAGCCCCGTCACCGGGGCTTTTTGGGGATCTCGAAAGATCAGTTGGCGCGGGTGCCGACCACTTCGATTTCCACGCGGCGGTTCTTGGCGCGGCCTTCCTTGGTCTTGTTGTCAGCCACGGGTTGCTTTTCGCCCTTGCCTTCGGTGTACACGCGGTTCTTTTCGATGCCCTTGGACACCAGGTAAGCCTTCACGGCTTCGGAACGGCGGACCGACAGCTTCTGGTTGTAAGCATCAGAGCCCACGGAGTCGGTGTGACCCACGGCAATGATGACTTCCAGGTTGATGCCCTTGACCTTGGAGACCAGGTCGTCCAGCTTGGCCTTGCCTTCGGGCTTCAGAACAGCCTTGTCGAAGTCGAAGAACGCGTCGGCAGCGTAGGTCACCTTGGAAGCGACGGCGGGTGCGGGTGCCGGAGCGGGAGCGGCAGGGGCAGCAACCGGTGCAGGTGCAGGAGCAGCTGCAGGAGCGGGAGCAGCTGCGGCCAGGGCGCCGTCGCAGCCAGCGGCAGCGGTAGCGGGGGTCCAGAAAGCATCGCGCCAGCACAGTTCGTTGGTACCGTTCTTCCAGACCAGTTCGTTCGAACCGTTCTTCCAGTTGTCAACGGTTTGCGCGCCAGCGGCGGTTGCGAGCGCGACGGAGGCAATCAGCATCGCCACTTTGTTAAGTTTCTTCATGGTTCTCCTCTTTTGGCTAAAAGACGCAGCGGCGCTGCGAAATTACGACGTCACCGGTGACCACCACCAAAAACGTTGAAATTGATTGTGCCATACGTATACACAGGGTGTGGAGCCCCACATTGACATGGCCGTAGGACGAAAGCGCAATCGTACTGATGTGTTGCTCAACCGCCACATGCTCTTACGCCTAAAATGGTCGTCCCTTGCTGCCTTCACGCAACACCCATGACCCAGTTCGCCAAAGAAACCCTGCCCATCAGCCTGGAAGAGGAGATGCGCCGCAGTTATCTGGATTACGCCATGAGCGTGATCGTGGGCCGGGCCCTGCCGGATGCGCGCGACGGCCTCAAGCCAGTGCACCGCCGCGTGCTGTTTGCCATGCACGAGCTGAACAACGACTGGAACCGGCCCTACAAGAAATCGGCCCGTATCGTCGGCGATGTGATCGGCAAGTACCACCCGCACGGTGATAGCGCGGTTTACGACACCATCGTGCGTATGGCCCAGGATTTCTCCCTGCGCCACATGCTGGTCGACGGTCAGGGCAATTTCGGCTCGGTGGACGGCGACAACGCCGCCGCCATGCGGTATACCGAAATCCGGCTGGCGAAAATCGCCCACGAGATGCTGGCCGACATCGACAAGGAAACCGTCGACTTCGGGCCCAACTACGATGGCAGCGAGAAAGAGCCGCTGGTGCTGCCGAGCAAGCTGCCCAACCTGCTGGTCAACGGCTCTGCCGGCATCGCGGTGGGCATGGCCACCAACATTCCGCCGCACAACCTCAACGAGGTGGTGGATGCCTGCCTGCACATGCTGCGCAACCCGAACACCTCCATCGACGACCTGATGGAGATCGTTCCAGCGCCCGATTTCCCCACGGCCGGCATCATCTACGGCATCAACGGCGTGAAGGACGGCTACCGTACGGGGCGCGGCAAGGTGGTGATGCGCGCCAAGTGCCATTTCGAGGACATCGACCGCGGCCAGCGCCAGGCGATCATCGTGGATGAGCTGCCCTACCAGGTCAACAAGAAAACGCTGCAGGAGCGCATGGCCGAGCTGGTGCACGAGAAGAAGATCGACGGCATCAGCCACATCCAGGACGAATCCGACAAATCGGGCATGCGCCTGGTGATCGAACTGAAACGCGGCGAAGTGCCCGAGGTGGTGCTGAACAACCTGTACAAGCAGACGCAGCTGCAGGACACCTTCGGCATGAACATGGTGGCGCTGATCGACGGCCAGCCGCGCCTGTGCAACCTCAAGGATCTCATCGGCGTTTTCCTGCAGCACCGCCGCGAAGTGGTGACGCGCCGCACCGTGTTCGAGCTGCGCAAGGCGCGCGAACGCGGCCATGTGCTGGAAGGCCTGGCCGTGGCGCTGGCCAACATCGACGACTTCATCGCCATCATCCGCAATGCGCCGACGCCGCCCGTGGCCAAGGCCGAGCTGATGACCCGCGCATGGGACAGCAAACTGGTGCGCGAGATGCTCACACGCACCCGCGCCGACGGTGGCGTGGTGAGTGCCGACGACTACCGCCCCGAGGGCCTGGAGCGCGAGTTCGGCATGGGTCAGGACGGCCTGTACCGCCTGTCGGAAACGCAGGCCCAGGAAATCCTGCAGATGCGCCTGCAGCGCCTGACGGGCCTGGAGCAGGACAAGATCGTCGCCGAGTACAAGGACGTCATGGCGGTCATCGAAGACCTGCTCGACATCCTGGCCACGCCCGAGCGCGTTTCCACCATCATCGGCGACGAACTCACCGCCATCAAACAGGAATTCGGCCAGCACCGCCTCGGCGCGCGCCGCAGCCTGGTGGAGTACAGCGCCCAGGACCTGTCCACCGAAGACCTCATCACGCCCACCGACATGGTGGTGACGCTCTCGCACACCGGCTACATCAAGAGCCAGCCCTTGAGCGAATACCGCGCGCAAAAACGCGGCGGGCGCGGCAAGCAAGCCACGGCGACCAAGGAAGACGACTGGATCGACCAGCTCTTCATCGCCAACACGCACGACTACATCCTGTGCTTCTCCAACCGGGGCCGCCTGTACTGGCTCAAGGTCTGGGAAGTGCCGGCCGGCTCGCGCGGCTCGCGCGGCCGCCCCATCGTCAACATGTTCCCGCTGCAGGACGGCGAGAAGATCAACGTGGTGCTGCCGTTGACCGGCGACATGCGGACCTTCCCCGCCGACCACTATGTGTTCATGGCGACCAGCATGGGCACCGTGAAGAAAACCGCGCTCGACGAGTTCAGCAACCCGCGCAAGGGCGGCATCATCGCCGCCAACCTCGATGAAGGCGACTACCTCATCGGCGCCGCGCTCACCGATGGCCAGCACGACGTGATGCTGTTCTCCGACGGCGGCAAGGCGGTGCGCTTCGACGAGAACGATGTGCGCGCGCTGGGCCGCAACACGCGCGGCGTGCGCGGCATGGACCTGCCGGACGGCCAGTCCGTCATCGCGATGCTGGTGGCCGAGGACGAGCAACAAAGCGTGCTGACCGCGACCGAGAATGGCTTTGGCAAGCGCACGCCCATCACCGAATACACGCGCCACGGCCGAGGCACCAAGGGCATGATCGCCATCCAGCAAAGCGAGCGCAACGGCAAGGTCGTGGCCGCCACCCTCGTGCATGCGGACGACGAGATCATGCTGATCACCGACAAGGGCGTGCTGGTGCGCACGCGCGTGAGCGAAATCCGCGAACTCGGCCGCGCCACGCAGGGCGTGACGCTGATCGCCCTGGACGAAGGCTCCAAGCTCAGCGGCCTGCAGCGCATCGTGGAGAACGACGCCAACGCAGCCGATGGCACGGACGCCACGGACGACGCTGCGCCTGCCGCCGACGAATGAATATCGCCCGCCCTTTTCGGGGCGGTACGATTGCTATTAATTTCATAGCTACTGGCGCTTGGTGAACGGGCGCCACAAGCCTTTTAACGATCAACCATGCAACGCCCCTACAACTTCTCCGCCGGCCCCGCCGCGATTCCCGCCGAAGTCCTGGAGCAGGCCGCGGCCGAAATGCTCGACTGGCACGGCAGTGGCATGGGCGTGATGGAGATGAGCCACCGCGGCAAGGAGTTCATCTCGATCTATGAACAGGCCGAAGCCGACCTGCGCGAACTGCTGGCCGTGCCGCCGCAGTTCAAGATCCTGTTCATGCAGGGCGGCGGCCTGGCCGAGAACGCCATCGTGCCGCTGAACCTCTCGCGCGCAGCCACAGTGGATTTCGTCGTCACCGGCAGCTGGAGCCAGAAGTCGCAGAAAGAGGCGCGCAAGTACGCCTCGGAAGTCAACGTGATCGCCTCCGGCGAGGCCAGCGGCTTCACCACCCTGCCCGACCCGGCCACCTGGACGCCCAGCCGCGGCGCCAGCTACCTGCACGTCTGCAGCAACGAGACCATCAACGGCGTCGAATTCCACGAGCTGCCCGACCTGAAGGCTCTGGGATGCGACGCGCCCCTGGTCATCGACTTCTCCTCGCATGTGGCCTCGCGCCCGGTGGACTGGTCGCGCGTGGGCCTGGCCTTCGGCGGCGCGCAGAAGAACCTCGGCCCGGCCGGGCTGACCCTGGTCGTGGTGCGCGAGGACCTGCTGGGCCACGCCCTCGCCACCTGCCCCAGCGCCTTCGACTACAAGACCGTGGCCGACAACGAGTCCATGTACAACACCCCGCCCACCTGGGGCATCTACATGGCGGGCCTGACCTTCCAGTGGCTCAAGCGCCAGCGCGAGGGCACGGCCAGCGGCATCGCCGCCATGGAGCAGCGCAACATCGCCAAGGCGAACCTGCTTTATGGGGCCATCGACCAATCCCAGCTTTACATCAACAAAGTGGCGCCGAACTGCCGCTCGCGCATGAACATCCCCTTCTTCCTGCGCGACGAGACCCGCAACGACGCTTTCCTGGCCGGCGCCAAACAGCGCGGCCTGCTGCAACTCAAGGGCCACAAGTCCGTGGGCGGCATGCGCGCGAGCATCTACAACGCCATGCCCCTGACCGGCGTGCAGGCGCTGGTGGACTACATGCGAGAATTTGAGCAGCTGCACGCCTGATCCGCCCCTCAATGAACACACCCCAAGCATCCCCCGAGCTGGCCAGCCTGCGCGTCCAGATCGACAACATCGACCAGCAGCTGCTGACCCTGCTGAACCAGCGCGCCCTGGTGGCAGAACGCGTGGGCGAGGTCAAGAAGCGCGAAGGCACTCCGTTCTTCCGCCCCGACCGCGTAGCCCAGGTCATCGAAAAGATCACCCGCGCCAACCCCGGCCCGCTCAAGGGGGCGCACGTAGCCGCCATCTGGCGCGAGATCATGTCGGCCTGCCTGGCACTTGAATCGCCCCAGCGCGTGGCCGTGCTCGGCCCGGCCGGCACTTTCTGCGAGCAGGCCGCCATCGAATACTTCGGCGGCGCGGCCGACATCGTCTATTGCGCCAACTTCGACGAGGTGTTCCACGCCACGGCCTCGGGCAGCGCCCAGTTCGGCGTGGTGGGGGTCGAAAACTCCGTGGAAGGCGTGGTCACGCGCTCGCTCGACCTGTTCCTGCACACCCCCACGCACGTGGTGGGAGAAGTGAGCCTGCTGGTGCGCCACAACCTGCTGCGCACCGCCAACGCGCTGGACGGCGTCGAGGCCGTGCTGGCCCATCCCCAGGCCCTGGCGCAGTGCCAGGCCTGGCTCTCCAAGCACCTGCCACACGCCGAGCGTCGTCCGGTGTCCAGCAACGCCGAGGGCGCGCGCCTGGCCGCCACCAACCCGGCCTGGGCCGCCCTGGCCAGCGACCGTGCGGCCACGCAGTTCGGCCTGCACATCGTGGCCCATGCCATCCAGGACGAGGCCTACAACCGCACGCGCTTCGCCATCATCTGCCTGCCGCACACGCTGGACACGCCACCGCCGTCGGGCCACGACTGCACCAGCCTCATCGTCTCGGTACCCAACCAGCCCGGCGCGGTGCACGACCTGCTGGTGCCGCTGAAGAAGCACGGCGTCTCCATGACGCGCTTCGAGTCGCGTCCGGCACGCACCGGCCAGTGGGAATACTATTTCTACATCGATATCGACGGCCATCCGAACCAGCCCCATGTCACCGCCGCGCTGACCGAACTGCGCAGCCTATGCGCCTACTACAAGGTGCTGGGCACCTACCCGGTATCCTCGTGATGGCCTCCAACCCCGGCTCCGCCCTGCCCCTGCAGCCCCACCCCAAAATTCACCATGTTTGAACAACTCGGACTCATCGGTTGCGGGCTCATGGGCGGCTCGTTTGCACTGGCGCTCAAGCGTGCAGGCCTGGTGCAGCGCGTGGTCGGCTACAGCAAGTCCCCCTCCACCACCGACCGCGCGCGCCAGCTCGGCGTGATCGACGTCGAAGCCCCGTCGGCGCTGCTGGCCGTGGCTGGCGCCGACATCGTGCTGCTGGCCGTGCCGGTCTCCGCCACGGAGGCCACGCTCAAGGCCATCAAGCACCTCGTCACGCCGCAAATGCTGGTCATGGACGTAGGCTCCACCAAGGCCGACGTGGTGCAGGCCGCCGAGCGCGCACTGCGCGAACGCGTGGGTTCCTTCGTGCCCGCGCACCCGATCACCGGGCGCGAGGTCTCGGGCGTCGAGCATGCTGATGCAGAGCTCTACACCGGGCGCCAGGTCATCCTGACCCCCATCGAGCGCACCCTTACGGCGCAGCTGCAGCGCGCCGAAGAGGTGTGGACGGCGCTGGGCTGCCGCGTCACCAGCATGTCGCCCGAGTCGCACGACGCGGCCTTCGCGGCCGTCAGCCACCTGCCGCACCTGCTGGCGTTCTCGCTGGTGAACTGCATCACGGGCCAGCCGAACGCCGACACCTTCCTGTCGCTCGCCGGGCCGGGCTTCCGCGACTTCACGCGCATTGCCGCCAGCGACCCGAAGGTCTGGCGCGACATCTTGCTGGCCAACCGTTCGGAACTGCTGGCCCAGTCCAGCCTGTTCCAGCAGACCCTGCAGCGCCTCGAACAGGCCATGCGCGAGGGCAACGCCCAGGCCATCGAGGACATGCTCACCCTGGCCAGCGAAACCCGCGCGCACTGGCGCATGGGCGCGCAGCGCACCTCCCGCCACAAATAAATGTTCACCACGGCCTTTCTCGACCTGCCCCCGCTGGACACTGCCGCAGGCAGCGTCCAGTTGCCCGGCTCCAAGAGCATTTCCAACCGCGTGCTGCTGCTGGCCGCACTGAGCAACGGCACCACCACGGTGCACGACCTGCTCGCCTCGGACGACACCCGCGTCATGCTCGACGCCCTGCGCCAGCTCGGCTGCGGCGTTCAGGAAGACGGCGCGCAGGTGCAGATCACCGGCCTGGGCGGAACAACGCCGCAGTCCCCCGCAAAGTTGTTCCTCGGCAACGCGGGCACGGCCATGCGCCCGCTCACCGCGGCCCTGGCCCTGCTGGGCGGCGAGTTCGAGCTTGGCGGCATCCCGCGCATGCACGAGCGCCCCATTGGCGACCTGGTGGCCGCGCTGCGCCAGCTCGGCTGCCAGATCGACTACCTCGGCAATGACGGCTACCCGCCGCTGCGCATCGCCCACGCGGCCGGCGTGCCCGCGCTGTCGCTCGACGCGCCCATCCGCGTGCGCGGCGACGTCTCCAGCCAGTTCCTCACCGCCCTGCTCATGGCCCTGCCGCTGGCGGCCGCACGGCAGGACGTGGTCATCGAAGTGGTGGGCGAACTGATTTCCAAGCCCTACATCCACATCACGCTGCAGCTGCTGGAACGCTTTGGCATCCGCGTGGCGCACGAAAACTGGCAGCGCTTCACCATTCCTGCCGGCAGCCGCTACCAGTCACCGGGCAGCATCCATGTCGAGGCCGACGCCTCTTCTGCTAGCTATTTCATAGCGCTTGGCGCAATTGCATCGAGCCCTGAAGGCCAAAAAGGCATCAAGATCCAGGGCGTGGGACTGGATTCGATCCAGGGCGACATCCGTTTCGTCGAAGCGGCCCGCACCATGGGCGCCCAGATCACCGGCGGCCCCAACTGGCTGCAGATCGACCGTGGCGCGTGGCCCTTGAAGGCAATCGACCTGGACTGCAACCACATCCCCGACGCCGCCATGACGCTGGCCGTGATGGCGCTGTACGCCCAGGGCACCACCCGGCTGCGCAACATCGCCAGCTGGCGCGTGAAGGAAACCGACCGCATCGCCGCCATGGCCACCGAGCTGCGCAAGCTCGGCGCCACCGTGGAGGAAGGCGCGGACTTCATCACCGTCACGCCGCCGGCCACCGTGGCCGACTGGCAGGCCGCCAGCATCCACACCTACGACGACCACCGCGTCGCCATGTGCTTCTCGCTCGCGGCCTTCAACCCGGCAGGCTTGCCGGTGCGCATTGAAGACCCGCGCTGCGTCGCCAAGACCTTCCCGGATTATTTCGAGGCGCTGTTCTCGGTCGCGCAGACGGCGTCCGAGCGCATTCCCGTGCTGTGCATCGACGGCCCCACGGCCTCGGGCAAGGGCACGGTGGCTGCCGTGGTGGCCGAGCGCCTGGGCTACGCCTTCCTCGACTCGGGCGCGATGTACCGCATCAGCGCCCTGGCCGCCACACGGGCGGGCCTGGCCATCGAAACGGCGCACGAGGAGCACATCGCCGACCTGGCGCGCCAGCTCCCGGTGCGCTTCGAAGGGGGCCGGATCTGGCTTGGCGCCGACGACGTGACCGACGCCATCCGTACCGAGGAGGCAGGCATGAATGCCTCGCGCGTCTCCGCACTGCCCGCCGTGCGCCAGGCGCTGGTGGACCTGCAGCACGGCTTTCGCCGCCTGCCCGGCCTGGTGGCCGACGGCCGCGACATGGGCACGGTGATCTTCCCCGGCGCCCCGCTCAAGGTCTACCTCACGGCCAGCGCCGCCTGCCGCGCCGAACGGCGCTACAACCAGTTGATTTCAAAGGGATTAACGGCTAGAATCGAAGACCTTCGCGCGGATTTGGAGGCGCGCGACGCCCGGGACATGTCCCGCAGCGTCGCACCCTTGAAGCCCGCGCAGGACGCTCTGGTGCTGGACAGCTCCGAACTCACGGTCGAACAGGCCGTCAGCCAGGTGCTCGACTGGTGGCAAGAGCGGCAGCCTTTCGCGCCCCGCGCGCAGGGCTGAACCAGGCCCACACCGCCCCCTGCCGCGCGCCAGCGCACAGGCGGTGTGGTTCTTATCAACCAACCGCGGCCCCCGCCGCACAGCAAACCACCACAGGCAGCCTTTGAAACTGCGGCAATCGTGCCGCCGTAAACCTGTTTGTGGCAAGGAAACACATGTCCGAATCTTTTGCCGCCCTTTTTGAAGAATCCTTGACGCGCACGGAAATGCGCCCAGGCGAAGTCATCACCGCTGAAGTCGTGCGCGTCGAGCACAACTTCGTGGTCGTGAACGCTGGCCTCAAGTCCGAAGCCTACGTGCCGCTGGAAGAGTTCAAGAACGACAAGGGCGAAGTCGAAGTCCAAGTGGGTGACTTCGTGTCGGTGGCCATTGGCTCCATCGAAAACGGCTACGGCGACACCATCCTGTCGCGCGACACCGCCAAGCGCCTCGCTTCGTGGATGAGCCTGGAAAAGGCCCTGGAATCCGGCGAATTCGTCACCGGCACCACCAGCGGCAAGGTCAAGGGCGGCCTCACGGTCCTGGTCAACGGCATCCGCGCCTTCCTGCCCGGCTCGCTGATCGATACGCGTCCGATCAAGGATCTGACGCCGTACGAAAACAAGACCATGGAATTCAAGGTCATCAAGCTCGACCGCAAGCGCAACAACGTGGTGCTGAGCCGCCGCGCCGTGGTGGAAGCCTCCATGGGCGAAGAGCGCGCCAAGCTGATGGAAACCCTGAAGGAAGGCTCCATCGTTCAAGGCGTGGTCAAGAACATCACCGAATACGGTGCGTTCGTGGACCTGGGCGGCATCGACGGCCTGCTGCACATCACCGACATGGCATGGCGCCGCGTGCGTCATCCCTCGGAAGTGGTCACGGCCGGTCAGGAAATCACCGCCAAGATCCTCAAGTTCGACACCGAGAAGAACCGCGTGTCCCTGGGCCTCAAGCAGATGGGCGACGACCCCTGGATGGGCGTTTCGCGCCGCTACCCCCAGAGCACCCGCCTGTTCGGCAAGATCACGAACATTGCCGACTACGGCGCGTTCGTCGAACTCGAACCCGGCATCGAAGGCCTGGTGCACGTCTCCGAAATGGACTGGACCAACAAGAACATCGCTCCCGCCAAGCTGGTTTCGCTGGGTGACGAAGTCGAAGTCATGGTCCTGGAAATCGACGAAGACAAGCGCCGCATCAGCCTGGGCATGAAGCAGTGCAAGGCCAACCCCTGGCAAGAGTTCGCGCAAAACACCAAGCGCGGCGACCGCGTCAAGGGCCCGATCAAGTCGATCACCGACTTCGGCGTGTTCGTGGGCCTGGCTGCCGGCATCGACGGCCTGGTGCACCTGTCCGACCTGTCGTGGAACGAAGCTGGCGAAGCCGCTGTCCGCAACTACAAGAAGGGCCAGGAAGTCGAAGCCATCGTGCTGGCCGTGGACGTGGACCGCGAACGCATCTCCCTGGGCATCAAGCAGCTCGACGGCGACCCGTTCACCACCTTCGTGACCGTGAACGACAAGGGCCAGACGGTGACCGGCAAGGTCAAGACCGTGGACGCCCGTGGCGCTGAAATCGACCTGGGTGAAGACATCATCGGTTACCTGCGTGCTTCGGAAATCTCCCGCGACCGCGTGGAAGATGCCCGCAACGTGCTCAAGGAAGGCGACGAAGTCACGGCCGTGGTGGTCAATGTGGATCGCAAGACCCGCAACATTCAGCTGTCGATCAAGCAAAAGGACATGGCCGACGAACAAGGCGCCATGGCCAGCCTGAGCCAGCAATCGAGCCGTGAAAGCGCCGGCACGACCAGCCTGGGCGCCCTGCTGCGCGCCAAGCTGGACAACTCCGACAAGTAAGCCCTGCGCGTCGGATAGCACTGGCCGGGTGGGCGCGTGAAGCGCCTCCCGGCCTTTTTTCCTGAACAGAGACCTGTTATGACCCGATCAGACCTCGTCGAAGAACTGGCCGCACGGTTCAGCCAGCTCACGCACCGCGACGCCGAGTACGCCGTCAAGACCCTGCTGGACGCCGTGGGCGAGGCCCTGGTGCGCGGCCACCGCATCGAGGTGCGCGGCTTCGGCAGCTTCTCGGTCAACCACCGTCCTCCGCGCATGGGCCGCAACCCGCGCAGCGGCGAGGCCGTGGCCATCCCGTCCAAGCGCGTACCGCACTTCAAGCCGGGCAAGGCCCTGCGCGAAGCCGTGGACCAGCGCACCGCCGAGATGGACGACAAGGCCTGAGCGCTGCAAGCTCTCAAAAACGATAGCTGACGGCGCTTGCTCCGCCTGCCCTTGCGGGCTGAAAAGGCAATATTTTCCCAGTGCCGCCCTGCCCCGTGCATGGCCGCTCTTAGAATCTCCCCACCACCGGGGAGACACATGAAATACCTCCTGTGGCTGCTCAAGGCAGCCATTTTTTTTACCCTCTTCGCTTTCGCGCTGAACAACCAGCAGGACGCTACCGTGCACTTCTTCTTTGGCACGCAGTGGCGCGCGCCGCTGGTGCTGGTGGTGCTCACCGCCTTTGCCGCCGGCCTGGTGACCGGGGTGCTGGGCATGGTGCCGCGCTGGTGGAAACACCGCAGCGCCGCGCGCCTGGCACAGCAGCAGGCCCAGCAGCCCATGGCCAACGCGCCTACGCCCAACCCCACGCCCGTCCCGACCACCGACACCGCACCGCCCCATGGAATTTGATCCCGTCTGGTTGCTGCTGGGGCTGACCCTGGCCTTCATGCTGGGCTGGGGCGCCTCGCGCCTCGACCTGCGCCAGCTGCGCGCCGAGAACCGCAATGTGCCCAAGGCCTACTTCAAGGGCCTGAACTTCCTGCTCAACGAACAGCAGGACAAGGCGATTGACGCCTTCATCGAGGCCGTGCAGAACGACCCAGACACCTCCGAACTGCACTTCGCCCTGGGCAACCTGTTCCGCCGCCGCGGCGAATACGACCGCGCGGTGCGCGTGCACGAGCACCTGCTCTCGCGTGGCGACCTGAGCCAGAAAGACCGCGAGCGCGCGCAGCACGCACTGGCGCTGGACTTCCTGAAGGCCGGCCTGCTCGATCGCGCAGAAGAGGCCTTGGCGCGCCTCGAGGGCACGCCGTTCGAGGGCCAGGCGCGGCTGGCCCTGCTGGCCATCTACGAGCGCTCGCGCGACTGGCCGCGCGCCGCCGCCATCGCCAGCAAGATGCACGGCGCCGGACAGGGAGATTTCAGCACCCGGCAGGCGCACTACCTGTGCGAGCAGGCCCTCGACATGGCCACGGGCAACGATCTCGCCGGCGCCACCGCGCTGCTCGAAAAGGCCCGCGACACCGCCCCCGACGCGCCCCGCCCGCGCATCGAGCTGGCCCGCCTGCAGCAGCGCCAGGGGCGCCCTGAAGCGGCCGCGGTCACCCTCAAGGCCCTTGCAAGCGAGGCCCCGGCCGCCCTGCCGCTGGCGGCGGCGCTGCTGGTCGAAACGGCCCAGGCCACCGGCCACACGGCCCAGACGCTGGACCTGCTGCAACGGCACTACAAGGATGCGCCGTCGCTCGACGTGCTCGACGCCATCGTCGCGCTCACCGCCGCCACACCCGCGCAGGACGCCACGCCCGGCCGGCAGTGGTACCTGCGGCACCTCGAAAGCGAGCATTCGCTGGTGGCCGCGACCAAGTGGATGGCCGGTGAGCGGCTGGAGCACGAGCAGTACCACCCACAAGTGCAGCGCGCCCTGGACCACGCCACCCTGCCGCTCACACGCTACCGCTGCGCCGCCTGCGGCTTCGAGGCACGCCAGCACTTCTGGCAATGCCCCGGCTGCCAGTCATGGGACAGCTACCCGGCGCGGCGGATCGAGGAGCTCTGAGCCATGCGTGCCATCGCCCTGCTGCTGTGCCTGCTCCCGGGTGGCGCCTGCTGGGCCGGCGTGGACGTGAACCAGGCGAGCGAGGCCGAACTGGACGGCATCCGTGGCATCGGCCCTGGCTTGTCGGGCCGCATCCTGCAGGAACGGCAGAAGGCGCCGTTCCGCGACTGGAACGATTTCATCGGCCGCGTCGGCGGCGTGGGCAAGACCACGGCGGCCCGTATCTCGGCCGAAGGCCTGACCGTGAACGGCCAGGGCTACGAAGCCTCGGCGCCCCGAGGCGCGGCACGCAAGGCCGGCGCCAGCGCCACGGCGCCCGACTGAGGTCGAGCCAGGCGCGCCAGGGGCGCCACAACCTGCGCCGCGGTGGGTTTTTTCTGCACGGCCATGTTGAGGCCCTCCGTAGAATGGTCCGCGCATGTCCTTGATTTACCTGGTACTCCTTCCCTTCCTTGGCAGCCTGCTGGCGGCGTTCCTGCCCGCGAACGCGCGCAATACCGAATCCACGCTGGCCGGGTTCATCGCTTTGTTCTGCTGCGTGCTGGCGGGCCTGCATTTCCCGCAGGTGGCCCACGGCGGCGTGGTGCGCGAGACCATCGCCTGGATGCCCGCGCTGGGGCTGAACCTCGTGCTGCGCATGGACGGCTTCGCCTGGATGTTCAGCATGCTCGTGCTGGGCATCGGCGCGCTGGTGGTGCTGTACGCGCGCTACTACATGTCGCCCGCGGACCCGGTGCCGCGCTTCTTCTCGTTCTTCCTGGCCTTCATGGGCGCCATGATGGGCGTGGTGCTGTCGGGCAACCTGATTGTGCTGGCCCTGTTCTGGGAGCTGACCAGCCTGTTCTCGTTCCTGCTCATCGGCTACTGGCACCACCGCAAGGATGCCCGGCGCGGCGCACGCATGGCGCTCACGGTGACCGGCACGGGCGGCCTGTGCCTGCTGGCGGGGCTGCTGGTGCTGGGCCATATCGTGGGCAGCTACGACCTGGACCTGGTGCTGGCGTCGGGCCCACAGGTGCGTGCCCACCCGCTGTACCGCACGGCGCTGGTGCTGATACTGCTCGGCGCGCTGACCAAGAGCGCGCAGTTCCCGTTCCACTTCTGGCTGCCCAACGCCATGGCCGCACCCACGCCGGTGTCGAGCTACCTGCACTCGGCCACCATGGTGAAGGCGGGCGTGTTCCTGCTGGCGCGCCTGTGGCCGGTGCTGGGCGGCACTGGCGAATGGTTCTGGATCGTCGGCGGCGCGGGCGCCTGCACGCTGCTGCTGGGCGCCTACGCGGCGATGTTCCAGAACGACCTCAAACGCCTGCTGGCCTATTCCACGCTCTCGCACCTTGGCCTCATCACACTGCTGCTGGGCCTCAACAGCCCGCTGGCCGCCGTTGCCGCGGTGTTCCACACCATGAACCACGCCACCTTCAAGGCCTCGCTGTTCATGGCCGTCGGCATCGTGGACCATGAAACCGGCACGCGCGACATCCGGCGCCTGTCGGGCCTGCGCACCCTGATGCCGGTCACCTCCACGCTCGCCATGGTCGCCGCAGCAGCCATGGCCGGCGTGCCCTTGCTCAACGGCTTCCTTTCCAAGGAGATGTTCTTCGCCGAAACGGTGTTCCTCGGCAACAGCGGCCTGCCGGACTGGCTGCTGCCTCTGCTGGCGACCGTGGCCGGTGCGTTCAGCGTGGCCTATTCGCTGCGCTTCACGCTCGACGTGTTCTGGGGCCCGCCCGCCACCAAGCTGCCCATGGTGCCGCACGAGCCGCCGCACTGGATGCGCGTACCGGTCGAACTGCTGGTGCTGGCCTGCCTGGTGGTGGGCATGTTCCCGGCCTGGTCGGTGGGCGCCTTCCTCGACGCCGCCGCGCGGCCCGTGGTCGGTGGCGAGCTGCCGCCGTTCGACCTCGCAGTCTGGCACGGCTGGAACACGCCGTTCATGATGAGCCTTGCGGCCTTGCTGGGCGGCGTGGCGGTGCACGCCCTGCTGCACTGGCTGCGCCCGCGCGGCCACCTGGGCAAGCCGCCGCTGATCGGGCGCATTGACGGCCGCGCCGTCTTCACCGCCGTGCTGGCGCGCGTCTCGCAGGGTGGGCGCAAGGGCCGGCGTGCGCTGGGTACGCGCCGCCTGCAGTGGCAACTGCTGTGGCTGGTCTTCGCAGCCCTGGTGGCGGCCACGCTGCCGCTGTGGACGCGCGGCCTGCACATCGGCAGCCGCTCCGCGCTGCCGCTCTCGCCCGCCTTCCTGGGCCTGTGGGGCATCGGCATGGCGTGTGCCGTGGCGGCGGCCTGGCAAGCCAAGTACCACCGACTGGCGGCGCTGACGCTGCTGGGCGGCGCGGGGCTGTGCACCTGCATCACCTTCCTGTGGTTCTCGGCGCCCGACCTCGCACTGACCCAGCTCGTTGTCGAAACCGTGACCACCGTGCTGATCCTGCTGGGCCTGCGCTGGCTGCCCCGGCGCGAAGAGGAACTGCGCGAGGAGGACACCGGACAGGGCCGCGCCCGGCTGCGGCGTCTGCGCGATCTGGCGCTGGCGCTGCTCGCCGGCGCCGGCATGGCCCTGCTGTCATTCGCCATGATGAGCCGGCCCTTCCCGCAGAGCACCTCCACCTTCTTTCTCGAAAACGCCCTGAAGGGCGGAGGCGGAACGAACGTGGTCAACGTGATGCTGGTGGACTTCCGGGGGTTCGACACCTTCGGCGAGATCGTCGTGCTGGGCATCGTCGCGCTCACGGTGTATGCGCTGCTGCGGCGCTTCCGCCCCGCGCGCGAAACCATGGACCTCCCCGAACAGCAGCGCGCCGTTCCCGCCGACCTCGCCACCGACCTGGTGAACCCGCGCCTGGCCCCGGACACGGCCGTGGGATACCTGATGGTGCCTGCGGTGCTGGTGCGCCTGCTGCTGCCGCTGATCATTCTCGTGGCCGTCGACCTCTTCCTGCGCGGGCACAACCTGCCCGGTGGCGGCTTCGTGGCCGGGCTGGTGTTCTCGGTGGCGCTGCTGCTGCAGTACATCGTTTCGGGCACTCAGTGGGTGGAGGCACACCTGGACCTGAACCCGCGCCGCTGGATTGCCGCCGGCCTGCTGTGCGCGCTGGCCACGGGCCTGGGCTCGGTCGCGCTGGGCTACCCCTTCATGACCACGCACACCGCACACTTCAACCTGCCGCTGATCGGCGAGATCCATTTCGCCAGCGCCACCTTCTTCGATCTCGGCGTGTTCACGCTGGTCGTGGGCTCCACCCTGCTGATCCTGACTGCGATCGCGCACCAATCGGTGCGCGGCCACCGCCACCACGCCCGCGTGGCCCACGACGCCGCCACTCGGGGAGAACACTGATGGAAATCCTGCTTGCGCTCGCCATCGGCGTGCTCACCGGCTCGGGCGTCTGGCTGCTGCTGCGCCCGCGCACCTTCCAGGTGATCATGGGCCTGTCGCTGCTGTCGTACGCGGTCAACCTGTTCATCTTCAGCATGGGCCGGCTCGGCCTGGCCGTAGGCAAAGCGCCCGTGCTAGAGGCCGGCGTGGCCCACGACCTGGCCCACTACGCCGACCCCATGCCCCAGGCCCTGGTGCTCACGGCCATCGTCATCGGCTTTGCCATGACGGCCCTGTTCCTCGTGGTGCTGCTGGCCTCGCGCGGCCTCTCGGGCACCGACCATGTGGACGGCGGCGATGCCCAGGCCGCACGGAGGCCGCCGCCATGAACGAATTCCTGGCCGCGACCATGCCGCACCTGCTGCTGGCGCCCATAGTGCTGCCCCTGCTCACGGCGGCGTTGATGCTGCTGATGCGCGAGGAGCAGCAACACCTCAAAGCCGTGCTCAACGTCGGCTCCACGTTGCTCGGCCTGCTGCTCTCGGTCGCACTGCTGGCCTGGGCCGACGGTGCGGGCGGTGCCGCCAGCCTGGCCGTGTACCTGCCTGGCAACTGGCCGGCGCCGTTTGGCATCGCGCTCGCACTGGACCGCCTTTCGGCGCTGATGCTAGTGCTCACCGGCACGGTGGGCCTGGCCTCGGTGCTCTTTGCCAGCGCCGGCTGGCACCGCGCGGGCGTGCATTTCCACCCGCTGTTCCAGTTCCAGCTCATGGGGCTGGGCGGCGCCTTTCTCACGGCCGACCTGTTCAACCTGTTCGTGTTTTTCGAGATCCTGCTCGCCGCCTCGTACGGGCTGCTGCTGCACGGCTCGGGCCGCGCGCGCGTGCAGGCCGGGCTGCACTTCATCGCCATCAACCTCGCCGCCTCGTCGCTGTTCCTGATCGGCGTGTCCATGCTCTACGGCATCACCGGCACGCTCAACATGGCCGATCTGGCGCAGACCATTCCCCTGGTGGCGCAGAGCGACCGGGGCCTGCTGCACGCTGCCGCAGCCATCCTGGCCACGGCCTTCCTCATCAAGGCCGCGGCCTGGCCGCTGAACTTCTGGCTGGTGCCCGCCTACAGCGCCGCCACGGCGCCGGTGGGTGCGCTGTTTGCGCTCATGACCAAGGTCGGCGTCTACGCCATCCTGCGCCTGTGGACGCTGCTGTTTGGCGAGGGCTCGGGCGCGTCGGCCGGCTTTGGCGGCCTGTGGCTGGTGGGCGCCGGCATGGCCACCATGACTTTTGGCGCCATCGGCATGCTGGGCTCGCAGCGCCTGGGGCATCTCGCGGGCTACGCGGCGGTCCTGTCTTCGGGCACCCTGCTGGCGGCCACCGGCTTCGGGCAGCACCTGCTCACGGCCGGCCTGCTCTACTACCTGCCGGGCTCGACACTGGCCGTGAGCGCCTTGTTTCTGCTCAGCGACCTCATCGACCGCTGGCGTGTGGACGGCGCCACGCCCGACCCCTACGAGCCCCGCGCCGACGAAGCCCCCTTCCTCAACGCCGACCTGCTGCCCACCCCGGGCCTGAACCTCGACGACGACGAAGAGGTGCTGGTGGGCCGCGTGATCCCTGCGGCGGCCGCCTTTCTGGGCATCGCCTTCATGGCCTGCACGCTGATGCTCGCCGGCCTGCCACCGCTGCCGGGCTTCCTGGGCAAGTTCGCAATGCTCAGCGCCGTGCTCAATCCGCTCGGGCTGGGCATTTCCGCTGAACAAGCGCCGGGCACGGCGGCGTGGGCCTTCCTGCTTCTCCTCATTGGTTCAGGGCTGCTGGCGCTGCTGGCACTTTCGCGCGCTGGCATCCGCTACTTCTGGGCCACGCACGAACGCCGCGCGCCCCGGTTGCGCCTGGCCGAGGGCCTGCCCGTGGCCGGCCTGCTGCTGGCCTGCGTGGCCCTGGCCGTTGCCGGAGGCCCCGCGATGCGCTACGCGCAAGCCACGGCCGACGCACTGCACACGCCGGGCGCCTATGTGCGCGCGGTGATGGCCGCGGCGCCCGTGCCCAGCCCCACGGCCACGCCGCACGCTCCTGAGGGGGAGGCCACGCGATGAAGCGCCTGCTCCCCATGCCGCTGCTTTCCGTGGCGCTGTTCGCCCTGTGGCTGCTGCTCAACCGCAGCGCCAGCGCAGGCCACCTGCTGCTGGCGCTGGTGCTGGCCATTGCCATCCCGCTGCTCACGGCCGGGCTGCGGCCGCTGCCGGTGCGCGTGCGCCGGCCCGGCGCCGTGCTGCGGCTGTGCCTCACCGTCGCTGTGGACACGGTGCACGCCAACCTTGCGGTGGCGCGCTTCCTGGTGTTTCCCTCGCGGCGGCGCCACCCCTCGGCTTTCGTACAGGTGCCGCTGCAGCTGCGCGACCCGAACGGCCTGGCCGTGCTGGCGATGATCGTCTGCATCACCCCGGGAACGGCCTGGGCCGAGCTGGCGCGCGACCGCTCCGTGCTGCTGCTGCATGTGCTGGAGGCGGGCGACCCGAAGGCCATCGCCGAGCATGTGCAGCGCTGCTACGAGCGCCCCCTCATGGAGATCTTCGAATGACCCTCCTTTCCTGGGCCCTGCCGCTGGCCCTGCTGATGCTGGTGGCCGCGATGGCGTGCGCCCTGGTGCGGCTGCTGCTGGGCCCTTCGGCGCAGGACCGCGTGCTGGCGCTGGACTGCATGTACCTCAACGGCATGCTCGCCATGCTGGTGCTTGCGCTCATCCAGGGCAGCAGCCACTACTTTGAGGCGGCGCTGCTCATCGCCGTGCTGTCCTTTGTGGGCACCACGGCCATGGCCAAGTTCCTGCTGCGCGGCGAGGTGATCGAATGACCGGCGCCGCAGCACTGCCGCTGTGGGCCGAGGCCACCATCGCCGCCCTCGTGCTGGCGGGCGCGGCCATCGCGCTGCTGGGCTCCCTGGGCCTGCTGCGCCTGCGCAGCTTCTTCGAGCGCGTGCATGCCCCCGCCATGATCGCCACCATGGGCTGCTGGTGCATCGTGCTCGCCTCGGCGCTGTACTTCGGACTGCAGGGCCAGGGCACCGGGCTGCATGCGCTGCTGATCGCGGTGTTCCTGGCTACCACCATCCCGGTGACCACCATCTTCCTGATGCGCGCCAGCCTGTTCCGTGCACGGCAGGCCGGCGCGGAAGTGCCGCCCTCGCTAAGCGCCCCCACTGCGCCGGAAGTTGCTCCTAAAAAAGGAGCTTGAGACGCTTGCCGCGAAAGCGTTACAGGCCTTTTTTATTCAAAATCAGCCGGCTGGACCAAACCCGCCACCGCCCGGCGTCTGCACCTCGAACACATCGCCTGGCTCCATGCGCGCCTGGCCGATGTGGTCGAGCCGCTCCACCCGGCCATGGGCGCGCACCACGCGGTTCATGCCCAGTTGCCCGCCCTGCCCGCCGGCCATGCCGAAGGCACCGTGGACCCGGCCGTTGGAGAGGATGCTGGCCGTCATGGGCTCCAGGAAGCGCACGCGCCGCACGCCGCCGTCGCCGCCACGCCAGCGCCCCGTGCCGCCCGATCCCTGGCGGATGGCATAGCTCTCCAGCCGCACCGGGAAGCGGAACTCCAGCACCTCGGGGTCGGTGAGGCGCGAGTTGGTCATGTGCGTCTGCACCACGCTCGTGCCCGCGAAACCGCCCACCAGCGCGCCGGCATCGTCGAACACGCCGCCAGCGCCGCTACCGCCGGAGATGGTTTCGTAGTACTGGTGGCGTTCGTCGCCGAAGGTGAAGTTGTTCATGGTCGGCTGGCCGCCGGCCATCACGCCCAGCGCGCCGAGCAGCGCGTTGGTGATGCAGGTGGACGTCTCCACATTGCCCGCCACCACCGAGGCCGGCGGGTTGGGGTTGAGCATGGAGCCCGGCGGGATGATGACCTTGAGCGGCTTCAGGCAGCCGGCGTTGAGCGGGATGTCGTCGTCCACCAGGCAGCGGAACACGTAGAGCACGGCCGCCATGCACACCGCCGTGGGGGCGTTGAAGTTGTTCGCCTGCTGCGGCGAGGTGCCGGTGAAGTCGATCTCGGCGCTGCGGCTGGCGGCGTCGATGCGCACCGCCACCTGGATCTGCGCGCCGTTGTCCAGCGGCAGCGTGAAGCGGCCGTCCTGCAGGCGCGCTGCAAGGCGCGTGATGGCACGGCGCACGGACTCCTCGGCGTTGTCCTGCACATGGCCCATGTAGGCTTGCACCACAGCCAGGCCGAACTGCTCCACCATGCGGCGCAGCTCCTGCACGCCCTTCTCGTTCGCGGCGATCTGGGCTTTGAGGTCGGCCAGGTTCTGCTGCGGGTTGCGGCTGGGGTATGCACCGCTGGCCAGCAGCGCCAGCATCTCGGCCTCGCGCAGCACGCCGGCGTCCACCAGCTTGAAGTTCTGGATCTGCACGCCCTCCTCCTCAATGCGCGTGGAGAACGGCGGCATGGAGCCCGGCGTGGTGCCGCCCACGTCGGCGTGGTGGCCCCGGCTGCCGACGTAGAAGGTGGGCCGGGCCGCATCGGCGATGTAGACCGGCGTGATGACGGTGATGTCGGGCAGGTGCGTGCCGCCGTGGTAGGGGTCGTTGAGCACGTACACATCGCCGGGGCGCATGGTGCCTGCGTTGTCCCGGATCACGGTGCGGATGCTCTCGCCCATGCTGCCCAGGTGCACCGGCATGTGCGGCGCGTTGGCGATGAGGTGGCCCTCGGCGTCGAACAGCGCGCACGAAAAGTCGAGCCGCTCCTTGATGTTCACCGAGTAGGCGGTGTTCTGCAGCTGCAGGCCCATCTGCTCGGCGATGTTCATGAACAGGTTGTTGAACACCTCCAGCAGCACCGGGTCCACCGTGGTGCCGGCGGCGTGGCGCACGGCACGCGCAACGCGGCGGGTGAGCAGCAGGTGATCCAGGTCGGTGAGCTGCGCCTCCCAGCCGGGCTCGACGATGGTCGTGGCGTTCTTCTCCGCAATGATGGCCGGGCCGGCGATCGCGTCGCCGGGGCGCAAATCCTCGCGCACCACCAGGGCGGCGTCGTGCCAGGCGGCCGCGCCGTCCAGGCCGGCGGTGTACATGCGCACGGTGCCCTGCCGGGGCACCTCGCGCGCCGGGTGCAGGGCGTGGCGCGGCTCGGCGGGCGCGTCGCCCGCCACCACGGCCTCGACCGACACGGCCTCCACCACCAGGGCCTTGCCCTGCATGAGGAAGGCGTAGCGCTGGCGGTAGGCGGCCTCGAAGCCGGCCACCAGCGCGGCCACGCCGGCCGCGGCTTCGTCCAGCAGCACATCGGGGGCGTCGACCACCAGGGCCGCGTCCGAGCCTTCGTAGCGCACATGCACGCGCCGGCGCACCGCCACGGTGCCCGCGCCCACCTGCTGGCGCGCCAGGTCGGTGCGCGCGGCCTCGGCCAGCGCGTCGAGCGCGGCCTGCACGGTGCCCAGGGCCTCGGGCGCGAGCCGGCATTCCACGGCCTGCTCGCGGATCAGGCTCTGGTCGGCCAGCCCCATGCCGTAGGCCGAAAGCACGCCCGCCAGCGGGTGCACCAGCACCTGCGGCATGCCCAGCGCGTCGGCCACCAGGCAGGCATGCTGGCCGCCCGCGCCGCCGAAGCACTGCAGGGTGTAGCGCGTAACGTCGTAGCCGCGCGCGACGCTGATCTTCTTGATGGCATTGGCCATCTGCTGCACGGCGATCTGGATGAAGCCGTGGGCCACATCCTCGGCGCTGCGGCCGGTCTGCACCGCCAGCGCGCCAAAGCGCTGCGCCACCACGGCCGCATCCAGCGGCTCGTCGGCGCCGTGGCCGAACACGCGCGGGAAGTGCGCGGGCTGGATCTTGCCCACCATGACGTTGGCGTCGGTCACGGCCAGCGGGCCGCCGCGCCGGTAGCTGGCCGGGCCGGGGTTGGCGCCCGCGCTCTCGGGGCCGACACGGAAGCGCGCACCGTCGAAGCCGAGCAGGGAGCCCCCGCCCGCCGCCACGGTGTGGATGCTCATCATGGGCGCGCGCATGCGCACGCCGGCCACCTGGGTCTCGAACTCGCGCTCGAACGCGCCGGCGTAGTGGCTCACGTCGGTGCTGGTGCCGCCCATGTCGAAGCCGATCACGCGCGCGTGCCCCGCCAGCTCCGCCGTGCGTGCCATGCCCACGATGCCGCCCGCCGGGCCCGAGAGGATGGCGTCCTTGCCCTGGAACACACGCGCGTCGGTGAGGCCGCCCGAGGACTGCATGAAGAACAGTTGGACGCCCGGCATCTCGGCCGCCACCTGGTCCACGTAGCGGCGCAGGATGGGCGAGAGGTAGGCATCGACCACGGTGGTGTCACCCCGGCCGACGAACTTCATCATGGGGCTGGTCTGGTGCGAGGTGCTGACCTGCGTGAAGCCCGCCTGGCGTGCCAGCCGGGCCGCCGCCTGCTCGTGCTGGGTGTAGCGGTAGCCGTGCATGAAGACGATGGCCACGCTGCGCAGGCCGGCGTCGTAGGCGCCCCAGAGGCGCTCCTTCAGGTGCTCTTCGTCCAGCGGTTCGATGATGTCGCCGTGCGCGCCGATGCGCTCCTGCGCCTCGATGACGCGGCTGTAGAGCAGCTCGGGCAGCACGATGTGGCGGTCGAAGATGCGCGGGCGGTTCTGGTAGGCAATGCGCAGCGCGTCGCGAAAGCCCTGCGTGGTCACCAGCAGCGTGGGCTCGCCCTTGCGTTCCAGCAGCGCATTGGTGGCCACCGTGGTGCCCATCTTCACGCACTCGACCAGGTCGGACGTGACCGGCGCGCCCGGCGCCAGCCCCAGCAGGTGGCGGATGCCGGCGACCGCCGCGTCGCGGTACTGCTCGGGGTTGTCCGACAGCAGCTTGTGCGTGACGATCCGGCCGTCGGGGCGTTTGCCCACCACATCGGTGAAAGTGCCCCCCCGGTCGATCCAGAACTGCCAGCGGTCGGGCTGCGGGGTGTGCGTGGTGGTCATGATTTGCTATTGATAAGATAGCTTTCAGCGCTTGCCAGTAAAGCGCCGGAGCCCGATTTAGTTCAAAGCGACGCAGCGGCGCGCGCTGCCTGGTCGTACATGCCCGAAAGCACGCGCAAGAGGCGCGCCAGCTCGCCGATGTCGCGGTTCAGCGCGTCGTCGGCGTTGAGCGCGTCGATCAGGCAGCTTTCGCGGATCTCGCGGTAGCGCTGCACGTAGGCCCGGCCGGTGTCGGTGGCGGCGTAGGTCACCTCCTTGCCGTTCTTATGCGACGCCACCACGCCCAGGCCCAGCAGCTTCTTCAGCGCGTAGTTCACCAGGTGCGTGTCCTCCACGTTCATGATGAAGCAGATGTCGGCCAGGCGCTTGTCGCGCGCGCGGTGCGTGACGTGGTGCAGCACCACCACGTCCAGCGGCGTCAGATCCTTCAGGCCGGCGGCCGCCATGCAGTGCACCACCCAGCGGTGGAAGGCGTTGCCGGCCACGATGAGGCCGAACTCGAACTCGCTCATCTCGGCGCTCTGCGCCGACACCAGGTGCGCCGACGACACGATGGGCCCGGAGGATTCAGACTTCGATCGCGCCGCAGGTTTCATTGAGAACAACTCCAGAAAGGGCTGGCACGGAATGTGTATGCCGGTTCATTGTAGGCAAGACAAAAACAAATTGTCGGCGTTTTGTCGACGTTCAGGATAAACACCTACGCCCCCGGTGCAGGCATCCCGCTACAGTGAATTCCTGCTCTTGTTCCTCCACCCCACCTTGCGGAGCTCTCCATGAAGCGTCGATTCTTCCCCGCCACCGCGCTCGGCCTGGCCCTCGCCTGCGGCCTGCCCACCCTGCCGGCGTTCGCGCAGGCCAAATGGGACCTCGCGGCAGCCTACCCGGCCACCAACCTGCACACGGAAAACCTCGCGCAGTTCGCCAAGGACGTGGAAGCGGCGACCGGCGGCAAGCTCAAGGTCACGGTGCATGCCAACGCCTCGCTGTTCAAGGCCAACGAGATCAAGCGCGCCGTGCAGGGTGGCCAGGCGCCCATCGGCGAGATCCTGCTGGGCAATTTCGAGAACGAGAACCCGCTTTACGGCCTGGACGGCATCCCCTTCCTCGCCACCTCATACGCCGATTCCAAGCGCCTGTACGACGCGCAGAAGCCCGCCCTCGACAAGCAGCTCGGCACCCAGGGCATGAAGCTGCTGTTTGCGGTGGCCTGGCCGCCCCAGGGCATCTACGCCAAGAAGGAGCTGAGCTCGGTGGCCGACCTGCGCGGCATCAAGTGGCGCGCCTACAGCCCGGCCACGGCCAAGATCGCCGAACTGATCGGCGCGCAGCCCGTCACCATCCAGGCGGCCGAGCTGTCGCAGGCGCTGACCACGGGCGTGGTGGAGGCCACCATGACCTCGGGATCCACCGGCTACGACAGCAAGATCTACGAGAGCATCAAGTACTTCCACGACACCCAGGCCTGGCTGCCCAAAAACGCGGTCATCGTGAACAGGAAGGCCTTCGATGCGCTCGACAAGCCCACGCAGGATGCCGTGCTCAAGGCAGCCGCCGACGCCGAGGTGCGTGGCTGGAAGGTCAGCGCCGAGAAGACCGAGTGGTACAAGAAGGCCCTGACCGAAAAGGGCATGAAGATCGTCACGCCCGCGCCCAAGCTCATGGCCGACATGCGCCAGGTGGGCGAGATCATGCTGGCCGACTGGCTGAAGAAGGCCGGCCCAGACGGTGAAGCCATCGTGGCCGCCTACCGCAAGAGCGGGCCGGCCGCAGCGGCACCGGCGGCAGCCAAGAAGTGATGCGCCGCTGGCTCGACCGCATCTACCTGGCGGCCGGCGCGCTGGGCGCCACCTTCATCGCACTGATCTGCGTGCTGATGGTGGCGCAGAGCATCATGCGCGAGCTGGGCCTGCGCACCGGCGCCATCAACGACATCGTCTCCTGGTTCTGCGCCGCGGCGGCCTTCTTCGCCATGGCGCACGCCTTCAAGCATGGCGACTTCGTGCGGGTGACGCTGCTGCTCGAAAAGCTTCCCTCGCGCCGCTGCCGGCAGCTGGAGGTGGTGGCGCTGGGCATTGCCAGCGTGGCGGTGGGCTACCTGGCCTGGTGGGCCTGCTTGTTCACCTATGAAAGCTGGGAGTTCAACGACGTCGCCCAGGGCCTGCTCCCGGTGCCGATGTGGATTCCGCAGCTGAGCTTTGCGCTGGGCTCGGTGCTGTTCTGGGTGGCCGTGGTGGACGAATTCATCATCGTGCTGCGCGGCGGCGTGCCGTCCTTCGTGCGCGCGGTCGAAGAGCGCCACGCCCAGGGCGACTTCTCGTCCGATATCTGAGCCCCCTTCCGAAAGCACGACATGGACATTCTGATGGTGGGCGGCATCCTGTTGCTGCTGATGCTGCTGCTGTTGTCGGGCGGCGTCTGGATCGCCATGACCCTGGCGATCTGCGGCTGGGTGGGGCAGGCGTTTTTTACCTCCACGCAGCCGGGCAAGAACCTGTTCTCGGCGTTCTGGGAAAGCAACGCCAGCTGGGAGCTGGCGGCGCTGCCGCTGTTCATCTGGATGGGCGAGATCCTGTTCCGCACCAAGCTGTCCGAGGAAATGTTCGAGGGCCTGCGCCCCTGGCTCAACCGCGTGCCGGGCCGGCTGATGCACACCACCATCCTGGGCTGCGGCATCTTCGGCTCGGTGTCGGGCTCGTCGGCGGCCACCTGCGCCACCATCAGCAAGGTCGCCCTGCCCGAGCTGATGAAGCGCGGCTACGACGAGCGCCTGGCGCTGGGCTCGCTGGCCACGGCCGGCACGCTGGGCATCCTGATTCCGCCGTCCATCACCATGGTGGTGTACGCGGTGGCTGCGGACGCCTCCATCATCCGCATCTTCCTTGCCGGCTTCCTGCCGGGCATCCTGCTGATGCTGCTGTTCTCGGGCTACATCGGCTGGTGGAGCCTGCGCCACCCGGACAAGGTGCCGGCCGCCGATCCGCCCTCCTCCTTTGCCCAGAAGATCCGCCAATCGGGCCACCTGATCCCGGTGGGTGCGCTCATCGTCTTCATTGTCTGGGTGCTGGTGACTGGATACGCCACCGCCACCGAGTGCGCGGCGTTCGGCGTGGTCGGCTCTCTGGTGCTGGCACTGTGGAGCCGTTCGCTGACCTGGCAGAACTTCAAGGACGGGCTGATGGGCACCACGCGCACCAGCTGCATGATCATGTTCATCCTCGCGGGCGCGGCCTTCCTCACCAAGACCATGGCCTTCACCGGCATTCCGCGCGAGCTGGCCGAATGGGTCAACGCCATGCACCTGTCGCCCTATGCGCTCATCAGCGTGCTGGTGGTGGTGTACCTGGTGCTCGGCACGGCGCTCGACGGCATCAGCATGATCGTGCTGACCAGCGCCGTGGTGCTGCCCATGATCCAGCAGGCCGGCTTCGACCTCGTATGGTTCGGCATTTTCATCGTGCTGCTGGTGGAGATCGCCGAGGTCACGCCACCCGTGGGCTTCAACCTGTTCGTGCTGCAGAACATGACGGGCAAGGACAGCAACACCATTGCCCGCGCCGCCATCCCCTTCTTCGGCTGCCTGGTGGTGTGCATTGCGCTGATCACGATGTTCCCCAGCATCGTCACCATCCTGCCGGACCTCGTGATGGGCGTGGAACAGAAATAGAATACGCGCCCATGACCGCCGCCTTCGCCATCTGCATCGGAGCCTGCCTCGGTGCGCTGGCACGCTGGCGGCTCGGCCTGTGGCTCAGCACCCCCGGCAGCCTGCTGCCCTGGGGCACGCTGGCGGCCAACTTGGTGGGCGGCTACCTCGTCGGTGTCTGTGTGGCGGCCTTCCAGGCACTGCCGCACCTCGACCCGGTCTGGCGCCTGGCGCTCGTCACGGGCTTCCTGGGCGCACTCACTACCTTCTCCAGCTTCTCTGCCGAGGTCATCACCATGCTGATGCAGCAACGCTACCTGCTCGCCACGGGCACGGTGGCGCTGCACCTGTTCGGCTCGCTGCTGATGACGGTGCTGGGCCTGCAGTCCGTAAGCCTGGTGCTGGCCGGCCGCGGCTGAACGCTGCGCCCATATTCATCTGTTCGCTACATTATCCATAGCAACTGTGCATGCAGGGGAAGGTCACAGGGCCGCCCCCGGCATACGTAAAATACACGCTCCGCGGCACCCGCCGCCTGCCTGACTACTGGCGCGTCTCGACCGCCCCTGGACCCACGATGGAAGCGAACACACAGCTCAACGAACGCCGCCTGGCCGATGCCTGGGAAGAACTGCACACCCACGCCGGCAAAGGCAACCTGCTGCTGGCCGACTCCAACCGCATGGCCTTTGCCGACCCCGAATTCCTGTTCCGGCGCGAGACGCGGGGCATCCGCATCCAGCTGGAAATGCTCAAGCCCGACCTGGGCCAGAGCTTCCAGGGTGTCGAAAACACCATCGTCGTCTATGGCAGCGCCCGCTTTCTGCCCCCCGACGAGGCCGCCCAGCAACTGGCGGCTGCGCAAGCCAGCGGCGACACCCAGCTCATCGCCCTGGGCGAACGTGCCGTGCGCAACGCCCACTACTACGACCAGGCCCGCCGCTTCGCGCGCATGGTCGCCGAGCACAGCAACCAGCAGGAGCTGGTCAACCGCCTCTACATCTGCACCGGCGGCGGCCCGGGCATCATGGAGGCCGCCAACCGCGGCGCGCACGAGGCCGGCGCGCCCAACATCGGCCTGAATATCGCCCTGCCGCACGAACAGGGCGGCAACCGCTTCATCACGCCCTCGCTGAGCTACAAGTTCCACTACTTCGCGCTGCGCAAAATGCACTTCATGATGCGCGCCAAGGCACTGGTGGCCTTCCCGGGCGGCTTCGGCACGCTCGACGAGCTGTTCGAGGTGCTCACGCTGGTGCAGACGGGCAAGACCAAGCCGGTGCCCATCGTGCTGTTCGGCACCAGCTTCTGGAGCCGGCTGATCAACTTTGACCTGTTGATCGAGGAAGGCACCATCTCGGCCAACGACTGCAAGCTGTTCCACCTGACCGACGACCCCCAGGAAGCCTGGGACCTGATCAAGGCGTTCTACCAGCTCTGAGCCATCCGCGGGCGCCGCCCCGCCCTCAGATGATGGGCGGGCCGCCCGTGACCGGCGGCGCCACAGGCAATACCGGGAAGACGGGGAAGACTGGGAAGACCGGGAACGTTGGCGACACGGGTGTGGTCGGTGCAGTGGGCGTGGTCGGAGTCGGCGACGTCGGCGTGCTCGGCCCTCCCGGCCTGCCCGGGGGCGGCGTGGGGGTGGTGGGCACGGGAACGGTCGGCTGCGGCGGAATGAACGGGTTCTGCGGCGACGGGGGCGGCGGTGGAGGTGGGGGCGGCGGCGGTGGGGGCGGCGGCGCAAGCGGCGTCACGTTCACGGCGGCATTGCTGCCGTCGAACCGAACCTGCTCTCCTGCGGCATACGGGAGCTGGGGCTGCGGCAGCGGCAGCAGGGCCCGGGTGTTGGTATACACCGGAAGCTCCTGTTCGGAGCGCACGAGCACCGACTCTCCGGCCTTCACGCCCACGCAGCCGGCGCGCGTGCAGACCTCAATCTCGTCCTGCTCGCCCGCCACTTCCACCAGACCTTGCGCATTGAAGAAGATGCGGAACGACGAGCCACGGATGCCGACCACCGCCGTGGGCGTGGTCACCTTGTAGTTGGCCGGGTTGCGCTTGCCGATCTGGCCCGTGACGGCCCGCAGGCCGCCGCGCAGGAGGTTCACGGCGAAGCTGTCCTGCGCCGGGTCGCCGCTGTCGACATAGCGCTCCACGGTGAACTGCGAACCGGGGAGCAGCGACACCAGGCCACCATCGGTGAACCGGATCTGCGCCCGGCCCGTGGCGCCGGTCAGCACCATGTCGCCGCCCTCCACCGAGGCCCCCCGCACCAGGGTGCTGCGGACATCGCCCCGGCGCATCTGCACGTCGCCGGCGGAAAACTGCACCAGCCCCGCGGCGGCCAGGGCCTGCAAGGGCCAGCCCGCCGCGATCGCCAGCCACAGGGCCACACGCGGGTATCGGTGTTCGTGTTTCATGGCAGCCCCCTCCTTCGATCAGATGGATACCGGCCTGGCTGGGTTCAGAACTCGCGCCGCAGCGTCACGGAGAACACCGTGCGTTCGTACTGGGTGACCGGCAAGCTGGAGTCATTGCGCACGCGCATCACCTGTGGGGTGACGCGCCAGAGCGGCGCCGGCACCCACGACAGGCCCAGCGACAGACTGGCTTGCCGGTCCTGCCTTCGCACGGCAAAGAAGGGATCGTCCGCACCGTAGTGGCGACGCTCCCAGTCCAGCGCGGCAAACACGCCGAGGTGGTTGTTCAGCGGGTACTGGCCGCCCACGCGCAGTCCCGCCAGGCGATGACCGAACTGCGCCGCGCCTGCGGCATCGGGCGACTCGCGGCCCGCATACACCATGCCGTAGGCCAGCGCCCCGTTGCGGAACACCTGGGCATAGGAGGCACCCACCACGCTGCGGCGTACGTCGCGCACAGGCTGTGCGAGGTAGTCCAGTTCCAGCACCTGCACGAAGGCGCTCCACTGCCGGAAGCCGTCGAGCCGGTAGATCCATTCGCCCTGCACGCCGGCGATGCTGCGCAGGCGCTCGCCGCCGAGCGCCTGGTAGGCGCCCACGCCCGATATCAGCACCTCATGGCGTTCGGCGCGCCAGGACACACCGGCACTGCCGTCGAACTGGCGGCTGTCGAAGGCGCGCGCCTCGCTTTCATGGCGCCGCGTGCTGGCCGATGCCGCGCCAACGAGCGACCAGCGCGCGTCCAGCACATAGCGCCCCCGCAATGCGAGCAGCGCAGAGCCAAAGTCCGCCGACGTGGCCAGGGCGGCGGGCGCCAACGTCCAAGCGGGCGCGCCCGGCAGGGGCGACACCAGTTCCGCCGTGGCGGGGCCGGCGTTGGCATTGGAGTCGTGTCCCAACGCCAGCTCGACATAGCCCTTGATACCGGAAGCGCCGCCATGGTCTGCCCGGTCGTAAGACACCAGAAACTGGTCGACATCGAGCGCCGCATCCACCGGCACCCCCTGCTCGCGCACCAGGCCCGACAAATCCCGCGCGGCGCGCTGGTCACCAACGGCAAACAGCGCCCGGCCCAACTCCAGCTGGGCGGCCTCGTTGTCTGGCTCCGCCACTACGACGCGCTCCCAGGCGAGCACGGCGCGCGTGTACTGCCCCGCCGCACGGGCGGCCCGGCCCATGGCCGCATCGAAGGCTGGGTCGCCGGCCCGCTGGGACTCTTGCGCGTCAAGAAGCTGAAAGGCTTCGGCTGCGTCGCCGCGCTGCAGCAGGGCTGCCGCTTCGTCGAGCAGCGTATCGGCATGTGCGGTGCAGAAAGGAAACGCCGCGAGACACAGGCTGAGGACCGTACCTTGGGCGCGGGCCCGCAAAGAAACGATAGGCATGTCACCCCCCCCTTTCTTCCCGATGGGCTCGAATCTACTCCGATTCGGGCCTTTCGTCCCGCGCCCGCGCCGGGGCGGAGAAAGGGGGCCGCGCAGACGGCCGTCAGGCGTCGCTGTCGCGCGCGCCGTCCACCAGCGCGGCAGGCAGTGAGCGCGTCGGCTGGATGCCCAGCTCCTTGAGCATCTCGGCCTGGCGGATCACGTTGCCGCGGTTCTGGCTGAGCTTGTTGAAGGCCTTGCCGTAGGCGTCCTGCGCCTGCGCCAGGTTCTTGCCCACCCGCTCAAGGTCTTCCACAAAACCGGCGAGCCGGTCGTACAGCTCGGCGCCGCGCTTGGCGATCTCCTGCGCGTTGCGGCTCTGCGCCTCCTGGCGCCAGAGGTGGGCCACGGTGCGCACCACGAACAGCAGCGTAGACGGGCTCACGAGCAGCACGTTCTTGTTCCAGGCATCGGTGTAGAGCTGGCTGTCGGAGGTGACGGCGAGCATGAACGCGGGCTCGATGGGCACGAACATGAGCACGAAGTCGAGCGACTGCAGGCCGTGCAGTTGCTGGTAGTTGCGCTCGGCCAGGCCCTTGATGTGCTGGCGCACCGATTCGAGGTGGCGGCGCTGGGCAGCGGTGCGCAGCAGGTCGTCCTCGGCGGCCGCGTATTCCTCGTAGGCCAGCAGCGAGACCTTGGCGTCGACCACGAGGTGCCGGTTCTCCGGCAGGTGGATGACCACGTCGGGCTGGGCGCGGGTGCCGTCGTCGCGCAGATGGTTCTCCTGCACGTCGTATTCGATGCCCCGGCGAAGTCCGGCGAGCTCAAGCACCCGTTCAAGGATCAGTTCGCCCCAGTTGCCCTGCGCCTTGGTGGAGCCCTTGAGCGCCTGCGTGAGGTTCTTGGCATCCTCGCTCAGCACCTGGTTCAGGCCCATGAGCTGGTGCACCTGCTGGCTGAGCGCCGAGCGCTGCTTGCCCTCGGCATCGTAGAACTGCTCGACCTTGCCCTGAAACTCCTGCAGGCGCATGCGCAGCGGGTCGAGCAGCTGGCCCAGGTGCTGCTGGTTCTGCTCGGCGAAGCGCTTGCCTTTCTCTTCGAGGATGTCGTTGGCCAGGCTCTTGAACTGGTGCGTGAGCGCTTCGCGCGCTTCGGTCAGCAGCTGCAGCTTCTCGTGCGCGGCGCGACGCTCGGCGTCAAGCTGCATGGCCTGGGCGGCCAGCTGGCTCTGCAGCTCCGCCACCTGCTGGCGTGCGGCCTGCGTCAGCGCCGCCTGCTCGTGCCACTGGGCTTCCAGGCCGGGCACGCGCGCGGCGCGCTCGGCCAGCTGGGAGCGCTCGTCGCGCGCGGCGTCCAGCGCTTCGCGCCAGCCCTCGGCCCGGGCGCGCAATTGCTGCAGATCGGCCAGCAAGGCCGTGCGCTCGCCCTCCAGCCCGCGCGCGCGCTCCTGCGCCGTGGCGATCTGGGCGTTGGCCGTTGCCTGCGCCTCCATCTGCGCCTGGCCGCGTGCCTGGGCCACCGCCTGCTCTTGCGCCAGCAGCGCCTCGCGCCGCGCACGCGCGGCGCCCCAGAGCCAACCCAGGCAAAGGGTGGCAACGAGCAGCAAGGCGACGGCCAGCAGGGCCAGGGTTTCGGTGATCACAAAGTTGCTTCCGATTTGATAGCTACCAGCGCTTGATTGTCAGGCGCTGCAGGTCGATTTGGCCCAAAATTCAGGCGTTAGGGCGTGGTGTGGGGGCGTTGATGGGTGTCAGCGGCCCGCGCCCGTCGAAGAAGGCGATGAGGTTGTCCGCCGCCAGGCTGGCCATGGCCAGGCGCGTGCCCACGGTGGCGCTGGCGATGTGCGGCGTAAGCACGACATTGGGCACCTCCAGCAGCGCCGGGTGCACCTGCGGCTCGCCCTCGAACACGTCGAGCCCCGCTGCCGCAATGCGCCCCTCGCGCAGCGCCTGCGCCAGCGCGGCATCGTCGACAATGCCGCCGCGTGCAATGTTGACCAGCGTGGCCGTGGGCTTCATCAGCGAGAGCTCAGCCGCGCCGATGGTGTGGTGCGACGCGGCCGTGTAAGGCAGCACCAGCACCACATGGTCGGCCGTGCGCAGCAGCTCGTCCTTGTCCACGTAGCGGGCCTTGCATTCGGCCTCCAACTCCGGCGTCAGGCGCGAGCGGTTGTGGTAGACCACCTCCATGCCGAATCCCAGGGCGCCTCGCCGCGCGATGCCCTGTCCGATGCGGCCCATGCCGATGATGCCCAGGCGGCTGCCATGTACCTCGGAGCCAGCGAACATGTCGTAGCTCCACTTGTTCCAGCGGCCGGCGCGCAGGAAATGCTCGCTCTCGGCCATGCGGCGCGCCGTGGCCATGAGCAGCGCAAAGCCGAAGTCGGCCGTGGTCTCGGTCAGCACGTCGGGGGTGTTGGTGCCCTGCACGCCGGCGGCCGTCATGGCGTCGACGTCGAAGTTGTTGTAGCCCACGGCCATGTTGGCAACGATGCGCAGGCGCGGGCAGGCAGCCAGCAGCGCGGCGTCGATGCGCTGGCTGCCGGTGGTGAAGGCGCCGTCCTTGTCGGCCAGGCGCGCGGCCAGTTCGGCGGGGGACCAGAGGGTGTCTTCGGGGTTGGATTCCACCTCGAAGTGGCGCGACAGGCGCTCGACGACTTCAGGAAAAACGTCGCGGGCGATGAGGATGCGGGGCTTGGACATGGCGGGTGCCTCCGTGGCGAAACCGGGGCGAAGAAACAACAATGCCCAGAGGATGCCACAGGCGCGCCGCCCGCAAGGCTTCGCTGCCCCGAGCGGCCGGGCGACCGGCGGTCAGCCCGCGACCACGAGCTTCTCGAGCACGGCACGCAAGGTCTGGGGAACGGGCACGGGGCGGCGGGTGGCGCGGTCCACGTAGACATGGATGAAGTGCCCGGCCGCCGCCGTCAGCGGCTCGCCGGCCGCAAACAGGCCCACCTCGTAGCGCACGCTCGACGAGCCCATGCGCGCCACGCGAATGCCCGCCTCCACGGTTTGGGGAAAGGCCAGCGGTGCAAAGTAGTTGCACTGGGTTTCAATCACCAGGCCGATGGTTTCGCCGGCATGGATGTCCAGCGCGCCCTGCTCGATCAGGTGTGCATTCACGGCCGTGTCGAACCAGCTGTAATAGACGACATTGTTCACATGGCCATACACGTCGTTGTCCATCCAGCGCGTGCTGATGGGACGGAAGACACGGTAGGCGCTGCGCGGCTGGGGCGCCGGGCGCGAGGGGGTGGCGGCGGTGGTCATGGCCGGGCATTGTGCCAGCGCCTCCAGCGCGGCCCCAGGGAACGCAGTCACCTTGGTGAACCTCGGAAGCGCGCATCCGGCAGGGCCGAAGCAACACTTTGTAAAGCAGGCTCTCTAAAATGCTGCATTGCACCAATTGGGCTTGCATTCCCCCGCGAACTCCGTAGAATTCGCCACATGCTGCACTGCAACATGACTTCGGAGCATGGCCAGCGCAGATGTCTGTAAACCCGCCTGAATTCCTCAGGCCCCCTCGTTCCATAGGAGAAATGACATGTCGCTGACCACCGAGCAAATCCTCGCCGCCCACAAAGCCAACATCGAAACCCTCTTCGGCCTGACCAGCAAGGCTTTCGAAGGCGTCGAAAAGCTCGTCGAGCTGAATGTGACCGCCTCGCGCGCCGCCCTGAGCGAAGCCGCCAACCACAGCCAGGCCGTTCTGAGCGTCAAGGACGTGCAAGAGCTGCTGGCTTTGCAAGCCGGCCTGTTCCAGCCCTTTGCCGAGAAGACCGCTTCGTACAGCCGCCACCTCTTCGACATCGCTTCGGGCGCTGGCGGTGAGTTCACCAAGGCCGTCGAAACCAAGACCGCTGAAGCCCAGAAGGCCTTCACCAACCTGGTGGACACCGCCGCCAAGAACGCCCCCGCCGGCTCCGAAACCGCCGTGGCCGTGATCAAGAGCGCCGTGTCGGCCGCAAACAACGCCTTTGAATCGGTGCAGAAGGCTGTCAAGCAAGCCAGCGATGCAGCCGAAGCCAACTTCAACGCCGTTGCCGCCAACGCCGCTGAAGCCGCCAAGACCGCTGCCCCCCGCAAGCGTTAAGGTCCCGTGGTCTGGAGGCAATCCTCTAGACCATGGCAAGGGATTACCCTTAAAATCCCTTCCAGCATCCCTGATCAGGGATCTCCAGTTGTCTCCTTGGATCCTTTCGAAACCCCCGTTTCTTGGATCCTTTCAAAGCCCGGTTTCAGCCGGGCTTTTTTTTGCCCCGCTACGGGCAACGCCCTCAAGCACCTTCCCTCGGCCCCACGCTTGACCCTGCGTTCACATTCAATTTATTGCGAATGGTTCGCGTTTGTTTTATCATCGTAGGATACCAATCCCGCGAAAGATGCATTCCATGTCGAAGTCCGTGAAAGCCCTGCTGTCCTGCTGCGTTCTGGCCAGCGCCGCGACGGCCACCCTGGCCCAGGAACAGGTGGTCAACCTCTACTCGGCCCGCCACTATTCCACCGACGAGGCGCTGTACACCAACTTCACCAAGGCCACCGGCATCAAGATCAACCGCGTGGACGCAGACGACGCCGGCATCCTGGCCCGCCTCAAGGCTGAAGGCAGTGCCTCCCCCGCCGACGTGATCCTGCTGGTGGATGCCGCCCGCCTGTACAAGGGCGAAGTCGACGGCCTGTTCCAGCCCATCCAATCCAAGGTGCTGAACGACGCCATTCCCGCCAACCTGCGCAGCACGCCAGCGGCCGACGGCGGCATTGCCTGGTTTGGCCTGTCCACCCGCGCCCGCGTGGTCGTGTACAACAAGATCAAGGTCCAGAAGGAAGACGTGGACACCTACGAGGAACTGGGCGACCCCAAGAACAAGGGCAAGCTCTGCATCCGCTCGGGCTCCCACCCCTACAACCTGAGCCTGTTCGGCGCCGTGACCGAGCACATGGGCGAGCAGAAGGCCGAAGCCTGGCTCAAGGGCATGGTGGACAACCTCGCCCGCGCCCCCAAGGGTGGCGACACCGACCAGATCAAGGCCGTGGCCACGGGCGAATGCGATATCGGCGTGACCAACAGCTATTACCTGGCGCGCATGATGCGCTCGACCAAGCCGGAAGACATGGCCGTGGTCAACAAGATCGGCGTGGTGTTCCCCAACCAGCAGTCCTGGGGCACACACATGAACATCGCTGGCGGCGCCGTGGCACGCCATGCCAAGAACCAGGCCAACGCCGTGCGCTTCCTGGAATACCTCGCCAGCGCCGAAGCGCAAAACTACTTCGCCAACGGCAACAACGAATGGCCCGCTGCCAAGGGTGTGAGTGCGGACAACCCGGCACTCAAGGCCATGACGAACAACGCGCCGTTCAAAAGCGAAACCATCCCGATCAGTGCCGTAGGCGCCAATGTGACCAAGGTTCAGCAGATGCTCGACCGCGTGGGCTTCAAGTAAGTCGCGACTCCCCCACCAATGCCCGGCTCTGCCGGGCATTTTTCATGGGGGCCACATCGGTCATAATTGACGTTTACGTCAACGTCACTCTACTGGAGACAGAACATGGAAATCAAGGGCAAGGTATTCATCGTGACCGGCGGCGCATCCGGCCTGGGCGAAGGCACGGCGCGCATGCTGGCGGCCCTGGGCGGCAAGGTGGTCATTGCCGACATGCAGGTTGAAAAGGGTGAGGCCGTGGCCAAGGAAATTGGCGGCGCGTTCGTGAAGTGCGACGTCAGCAACGAAGCCGACGGCCAAGCCGTGGTGGCGCAGGCGGTATCCATGGGCAAGCTCATGGGTCTGGTGAACTGCGCCGGCATCGCCCCTGCCGAAAAGACCGTGGGCAAGAACGGCGCACACGCGCTTTCGGTTTTCAGCAAGACCATCACGGTCAACCTGATCGGCTCCTTCAACATGATCCGCCTGGCTGCCGAAGCCATGAGCAAGAACGAGCCTGAAGCCACGGGCGAGCGTGGCGTGATGATCTCCACCGCCAGCGTGGCCGCATACGACGGCCAGATCGGCCAGGCCGCCTACAGCGCCTCCAAGGGCGGCGTGGTTGGCATGACGCTGCCCATCGCACGCGACTTGGCGCGCAATGGCATTCGCAACATGACCATCGCTCCCGGCATCTTCGGCACCCCCATGCTGTTCGGCATGCCCCAGGAAGTACAGGATGCGCTGGCCGCCGGCGTACCCTTCCCCAGCCGTCTGGGCACCCCGCAGGACTACGCCAAGCTCGCGCAGCACATCTTCGAGAACGACATGCTCAACGGCGAGGTCATCCGCCTGGACGGCGCCATCCGCCTGGCACCGCGCTGAGTGCAGGTTTTGCTTCGCTTTTGATAGCTGATGGCGCTTGCACAGCGGGCGCTACAGACTCCAAAAGGCTCAGGACCCCGAAAGGCCCCCGCAGCCCCTGGCTGCGGGGGCTTTCTTTTACAGAGGCGCGCAGACAAAGAAAAAGCCACCAACCGTTTCCGATTGGTGGCTTCTCAAATCTGGCGGAGTGGACGGGACTCGAACCCGCGACCCCCGGCGTGACAGGCCGGTATTCTAACCAACTGAACTACCACTCCTGGCAGGCAGCTTTCGCTTATGTTCTTCACACAAGCCAAGCGCTACAACTTGGCGACCCTACGGGGATTCGAACCCCGGTACTCACCGTGAAAGGGTGATGTCCTAGGCCTCTAGACGATAGGGTCAAAACCTTGGAACTAACCGTTCTCAAACTTCAGATTGGTGGAGGTAAACGGGATCGAACCGATGACCTCTTGCATGCCATGCAAGCGCTCTCCCAGCTGAGCTATACCCCCACGTATCCTGGATTCTCCGGCTTTCGCCAAAGAAAAACCCTTGCATAACCAACCGGCAAGGGTTTGTGACTGGCGGAGTGGACGGGACTCGAACCCGCGACCCCCGGCGTGACAGGCCGGTATTCTAACCAACTGAACTACCACTCCTGGCAGGCAGCTTTCGCTCATGTTCTTCACACAAGCCAAGCGCTACAACTTGGCGACCCTACGGGGATTCGAACCCCGGTACTCACCGTGAAAGGGTGATGTCCTAGGCCTCTAGACGATAGGGTCAAAACCTTGGAACTAACCGTTCTCAAACTTCAGATTGGTGGAGGTAAACGGGATCGAACCGATGACCTCTTGCATGCCATGCAAGCGCTCTCCCAGCTGAGCTATACCCCCACTATCAAGCAACTACAATCAATTAACTGTCGCTGCTGTCTGAGCCTCAAATTATAGACCGGTTTTTCAGCGGTTTCGCAAATTCGCCGTAACTTTTTCACGTCCGAGCAATTCGAGCACCGCATCCACCGACGGCGTGTGCGGCGTGCCCACGGTCAGCACGCGCACGGGCATGGCCAGCAGCGGCATCTTGAGCCCTTGCGCGGCCAGCACTTCCTTGAAGGCGGCTGCAATCGATGCCTTGTCCCACGCACAAGCCTGCAGTGCATCGGCCAGCGCATCCAGGGCGGGGCCAATGGTCGCGGTGACGTGCTTTTCGCGGTCTTCCTGGGTGGGAGCGATCGCGCCGCCATAGAACACCATCGCCCAGTCGGCCAGCGCCACCGTGGTGTCGCAGCGGTCCTTGAACAATGCGCAGATGCGCGGCAGGCGGCCGTCGGCCAACGCCGCCGCACCGATGCCGCGCTTTTCCAGCAGCGGTGCCACGATGGCAGCCAGGGCGTCGTCACCCAGTGCCTTGAGGTGCTGGGCGTTCACCCAGCGCAGCTTGGCCTCGTCGAACTGCGCGGCGCTGCGGCCCAGGTGGTCCAGGTTGAACCACTGCAGGAACTGCTCGCGCGAGAAGATCTCGTCGTCGCCATGGCTCCAGCCCAGGCGCGCGAGGTAGTTCACCATGGCATTCGGCAGGTAGCCCTCATCGCGGTACTGCGTGACGGGCTTGGCACCGTTGCGCTTGCTCATCTTCTCGCCCTGCTCGTTGAGCACGGTGGGCAGGTGGGCGTACACGGGCGGCTCTTTGCCCAGCGCGCGGAAGATGTTGATCTGGCGCGGCGTGTTGTTCACATGATCGTCGCCGCGGATCACATGGGTGATGGCCATGTCGATGTCGTCGACCACCACGCAGAAGTTGTAGGTGGGCGTGCCATCGGGGCGCGCGATCACCAGATCGTCGAGTTCGTCGTTGCGGATCTCGATGCGGCCCTTGACCTTGTCATCCCATGCCACCACCCCGCCCTGCGGGTTCTTGAAGCGCAGCACCGGCTGCACCCCTTCGGGCACGGCGGGCAATTGCTTGCCGGCCTCGGGGCGCCAGGTGCCGTCGTAGCGCGGTTTTTCCTTGGCGGTCATCTGCTTCTCGCGCAGGGCATCGAGTTCGGCCACGCTCATGTAGCAGGGGTAGACATGGCCCGCCGCCTGCAGTTGCGCCAGCACTTCCTTGTAACGGTCCATGCGCTGCATCTGGTAGAACGGACCTTCGTCGTGGTCCAGGCCCAGCCACTTCATGCCTTCGATGATCACGTCGACAGCGGCCTGCGTGGAACGCTCCACGTCGGTGTCCTCGATGCGCAGGATGAAGTCGCCGCCCGTGGCGCGAGCAAAGGCCCAGGGATAGAGCGCCGAGCGAATGTTGCCCAGATGGATGAAGCCCGTGGGCGATGGCGCGAAGCGGGTGCGCACGCGCGCGGTGCTGATGTGTTGTTGTTCTGTGGTCATGTCAGGGAGTCCAGACCCCGTGCGAGGTCGGCTTTCAGGTCGTCAATGTGTTCCAGGCCCACGGCCACGCGAATCAGGCCCTGGCCGATGCCGGCCGCCTGGCGCTGGTCTTCGGACAGGCGCCCGTGCGAGGTGCTGGCCGGGTGGGTGATTGTGGTCTTGGTGTCGCCCAGGTTGGCGGTGATGCTGCACACGCGCGTGCTGTCGATGACGTGGAACGCGCGTGCGCGGCCCGAGTCCTTATCAGCTGCGCGCACGTCGAACGACAGCACCGCGCCGCCCAGGCCCGACTGCTGGCGCATGGCCAGTGCGTGCTGCGGGTGCGAGGCCAGGCCGGGGTAGTAGACGCGGGCCACGCGCGGATGCGCCTCCAGCCAGGTGGCAAGCTGCAGCGCGTTGGCGCTCTGGGCCTGCATGCGGATGTTCAGTGTTTCCATGCCCTTGAGCACCACCCAGGCATTGAACGGCGAGAGGTTCATGCCGGCGCTGCGGATCAGCGGGGCCAGCTTGTCGTCGATGATGGCCCGCGGACCGCACACGGCACCGGCCATGACCCGGCCCTGGCCGTCGAGGAACTTGGTGCCCGAGTGGATGACCAGGTCCGCGCCCAGGCTGGCGGGGCGCTGCAGTGCGGGCGAAGCGAAGCAGTTGTCCACGCCCAGCAGCACGCCCGCGGCGTGGGCTATGTCGGCCAGTTCGCGGATGTCGCACAGGTCGGTCAGCGGATTGGTGGGGGTCTCGGCGAACAGCAGGCGTGTCTCGGGACGCAGCGCGGCCTTCCAGGCGGCGGCATCGGTCTGCGGCACGAAGCTGGACTGCACGCCGAAGCGCGACAGCTCCCCCCCGATGAGCTTCATCGTGGAGCCGAACATCGATTGCGAGCAGACCACGTGGTCGCCCGCCTTGAGCAGACCGAGGCACATCAACAGGATGGCCGACATGCCGCTGGAGGTTCCGATGGCGGTTTCGGTGCCTTCAAGGGCCGCCAGTCGCTGCTCAAAGCTCGTGACGGTGGGGTTGGACGTTCGTGAGTAGGTGTAGCCCTCCTCTTCGCCAGCGAAGCGGCGGGCTGCCGTGGCGGCGTCGGGCTGGACGAAGCTGCTCGTGAGGTAGAGCGCCTCGGAGTTCTCGCCGTAGGCACTGCGCGGCACGGCCTGGCGCACCGCCAGCGTGTCGGGGTGCAGACCGTCGGGCAATTCGTGGTTCATGGATCAGGGCCTTCGCGATGATGGGTCACGGACAGAGAACGTGCTGCCTCAGTTTTCCTGGGCGTTGGGCAGCGACAGGCGCGAGGTGTCCTCGTCGGCCTCGTCGCCGCCGTTGCGGCCTTCGTTGAGCTGCGCGATCTCGCTGGCGGTGATGTCGCCGGTGACGTAGACACCGTCGAAACAGGAAGCGTCAAAGCCCGTGATCCCGGTGTTGAGCGAGCCGATGGCCTTCTTCATGCCATCGACATCCTGGTAGATCAGCGCATCGCAGCCGATGATCTGGCGCACCTCTTCGACGGAGCGGCCATGCGCCACCAGTTCGCTGCTCGTGGGCATGTCGATGCCGTAGACATTGGGGTAGCGCACCGGCGGCGCCGCGCTGGCAAGATAGACCTTGCGCGCACCGGCGTCACGGGCCATCTGCACGATCTCGCGGCTGGTGGTGCCGCGCACGATGGAGTCATCCACCAGCAGCACATTGCGGCCCTTGAACTCGCTGCCGATCACGTTGAGCTTCTGGCGCACGGACTTCTTGCGCACCCCCTGGCCCGGCATGATGAAGGTACGGCCAACATAGCGGTTCTTCACGAAACCCTCGCGGTAGGGCAGGCCCAGCAATTGCGCCAGCTGCATGGCACTGGGGCGGCTCGACTCCGGAATGGGCACCACCACATCGATCTCGTTGGGCGGCACGGTGGACACCACGCGCTTGGCCAGCGTCTGGCCCAGGTTGAGCCGCGCCTGGTAGACCGAAATGCCGTCCATCACGGAATCGGGCCGCGCCAGGTACACGTATTCGAAAATGCACGGGCTGAGCTGGGGTGCGTCAGCGCACTGCTGCGCGAACACGTTGCCCTGCAGGTCGATGAACACGGCCTCGCCGGGTTGCACGTCGCGCTCAAACACGTGGCCCGTGCCTTCCAGGGCGACAGATTCGCTGGCGAGCATCACCGTGCCGTCAGGGCTGCGACCGATGCACAAGGGGCGGATACCGTAGGGATCGCGGAAAGCCAGCACGCCGTGGCCCGCCACCAGCGCAATGACGGCATACGAGCCGCGGATGCGCTTGTGCACTGCCCGCACGGCGGCGAACACATCCTGCGGCTGCAGCGCCTTGCCGCGCGTGGCCTTGTCCACCTCGTCGGCCAGTACGTTGAGCAGCACTTCCGAATCGCTCTCGGTATTGATATGGCGGTGGTCCGTGCCGAACAGGTCGACCTTGAGCGCGTGGGCATTGGTGAGGTTGCCGTTGTGCACCAGCACGATACCGAACGGCGCGTTCACGTAGAACGGCTGCGCTTCTTCCTCGCTGAAGGCGTTGCCGGCCGTGGGGTAGCGCACCTGGCCCAGGCCGCAGTTGCCGGGCAGTGCGCGCATGTTGCGGGTGCGGAACACGTCCTTCACCATGCCCTTGGCCTTGTGCATGAAGAACTTGCGCCCCTGCTGCGTGGCAATACCCGCTGCATCCTGGCCGCGGTGCTGCAGCAGCAGCAGCGCGTCATAGATCAGCTGGTTAACAGGGGACGCGCTGATGACGCCGACGATTCCACACATATGTATTCCATCCATTGCGGGGCCAGCCCCGCATGCAACCACGATGCCGAGGAGCCGCTGCCGGCCCCTCCTTCCATTCACACGGGAAGATGCCTTCCCAGCTCCTCCGGCAGCGCCGGCCTGAGCTCCTTGAGCCGGGCTGACAACCATGCCGCGCCCTGCGATTCCTGCCACCAATCGGCCTGGTGCAATTGCGTCAGCCCCGCCATCACCACCAGCACCAACAACACCAACAGCCCCCGCAGCGCGCCAAACACGGCGCCCAGCGTACGGTCCACCGGCCGCAGCCCAACGGCGTCAACCAGCTTCTTGGCCAGCCAGGCCAGAAAGCCGCAGGCAAAGAGGCTGGCCACGAACACCAGAATGAAACCCGCCGCATAGCGCATGGTTTCATGCGCCTCGCCCATGGGCAGCAGGGCCGCCGCATCGGCCGCGAGCCACTGCGCCAGCACAAAGGCCGCGACCCAGCCCATCAGCGACAGCACCTCGTAGACCAGCCCGCGCCACGCCCCGACCAGCATCGACACCAGCAGCAGGGCCGCGAAAATCCAGTCCAGCGCCGCCATCTGCTCAGAGCAGCAGGATGGACACGGGCAGGTTCAGCCCCTTGATGCGCGCCGCCGCCTTCTCGGCCTCGGCCTTGCCCTCGAACGGACCCACGCGCACGCGAATGCGCTTGCCTTCCTTGGTTTCAACCACCTGGGCGTAGGTCTTGATGCCAGCGCGCTCAAGCTTCTGGCGGGCCTCGCGGGCCTTTTCAGCCTCGGCAAAAGCGCCAATCTGCACGATGAACCGGCCATGGTCGGGCAAGGTGGCTGCTGCCACGGGCGCATTGGTCGGCGTGCGCCCTTCCAGCAGGGCACGGGCCCGCGCCGCCTCGTCGCTGGATGATGGGCGGGCTTCGGCCATGGGCGCCGGCTTGCTCTCCGGTTTGGATTCGGGCTTGGGTTCTGGACGCGGCTTGGCGGCCACCGCTGCCACGGACGCTGCCGGCTCGGGCGACGAAGCGGGCTTGCGGGTCACCTCCGGGGCGCTGGGTGCAGGTGGCGCTGCCCGTTCGGGCGCTTTGGCGGGCGCGGCAGCCACTGCGGGGGCCTCGGCCGCAGGCACGACCAGCGGGGCCACCTTGTTGCGGTCGGGGATCTCGATCGGAATGTCGACAGGAATGGGGCGCGGCTGGGTGTCAAAGAGGATAGGGAAGCCCACCACGCCCACCAGCACCAGCAGCGCCGCGCCGATGAGGCGGTGGCGTGCGCGCCGGCGCATCACCTCGATGCTCTCCACCTGCTGCGAAGGCCGCGCGGCCTTGCGCGCCTTGCCGCCCTGCTCCTTCTGGCCGGGCCACGGAAACTTGAAAAATGCCATGGAGTTGCAAATACCGTGTCGGGTTAGACGCCCAGATGCTTGGCTTGCAGGCGCGGCACGCCATTGAGCAGCACGCCACCCACCGTGTGGAAGGAGCCAAAGACGATGATTCTATCAGCCGGGTCCGACGCCAACAGGGCAGCCTGCAGCGCTTCGGCCGGGGTGGCGTGGGTGCTTGTGTGGACCTCGCGCCGCCCTCCGGCAACGATCTGCAGCGCATTCCATTTCTGCTGCAGACCGGCGGCACTTTCGGCCCGGGGCGTGGGCAGGTCGGTGAAATACCAGCGGTCGACCACGGGGCCGATCTTGGCCAGCATGGGCCCCAGGTCCTTGTCGGCCATGGCGCCAAACACGGCGTGGGTCGTGGGGAAATAGCCCATGGCGTCCAGGTTGGCCGTGAGCGCCGCCACCGAGTGCGGGTTGTGCGCCACATCGAGAACCAGCGTGGGCTGGCCCGGGATGATCTGGAAACGCCCGGGCAGCTCCACCAGCGACAGGCCGTTGCGCACCGCCTGCGCCGTGACGGGAATGCGCTCACGCAATGCCACCAGCGCCGCCAGGGCACCGGAAGCGTTGACCAGCTGGTTGGCCCCGCGCAACGCCGGGTAGGCCATGCCCGCATAGCGTCGGCCGCGCCCGGCCCAGCCCCATTGCTGCTTGTCGCCGGAAAAATTGAAGTCCTGGCCGAAGCGCCAGAGGTCGGCACCGATCTCGCGGGCGTGGTCGATCACGCTCTCGGGCGGCATGGGGTCGCTGACCACCACCGGGCGACCGGTGCGCATGATGCCGGCCTTCTCGCGCCCGATGCTCTCGCGGTCGGGGCCCAGGTATTCCACATGGTCGATGTCGATGCTGGTGATGACGGCGCAATCGGCATCCACGATGTTGGTGGCGTCCAGGCGCCCGCCCAGCCCCACTTCGAGGATGGCGACGTCGAGCAGCGAATGGCTCATGAGCCGCAGGATGGCCAGCGTGGTGAACTCGAAATAGGTCAGCGAGATGTCGTTGCCGTTGAGCGTGCGGGCGTTTTCCACAGCCGCAAAGTGTTCCAGCAGCGCCTCGGCCGCGACCACCTCGCCCTCGATACGGCAACGCTCCTGGAAGTGCACCAGGTGCGGCGAGGAGTAGACCCCCGTGCGGTAGCCCGCTTCCATGGCGATGGCTTCGATCATGGCGCAGGTCGAGCCCTTGCCGTTGGTGCCGGCCACGGTGATGACGGGGCAGTCGAATCGCAGCGCCATGCGGCGCGCCACCTCGCCCACCCGTTCCAGGCCCATGTCGATGTTGTGCGGATGCAGGCGCTCGCAGTGCGCAAGCCAGCCTTCCAGGGTGTGAATCGTCGTATGCATACAGCCCGGGATTGTCGCCGAGCCACTCCCTGGCGCATGATCCCATCATGAAAAACCTGGATATCACCGTCTACGGCATTGCCAACTGCGACACCGTCAAGAAGGCGCGCGCGTGGCTGGCCGCACAGGGTCTGGCGTACCACTTCCACGACTTCAAGAAACTGGGCGTTCCGGCCGACCGGCTGGCGCTCTGGGCCGGACAGGCCGGCTGGGAAAAGCTCCTCAACCGGCAGGGCACCACCTGGCGCAAGCTCGACCCCGCAGTCCAAGCCACGGTGCACGATGCCGCCAGCGCCAGCGCGTTGATGCTCGAACACGCCAGCACGATCAAGCGGCCGGTGGTCGAATGGAGGCAGAACAACCATATGGAAGTCAGCGTGGGCTTCGACGCCACAGGCTGGCAGCAGCGGTTGGCAAATGGCGGTTTCGTGGGATAGCGCACATTTTCTTACTCAGCTTTACGCCTTCCTTGCCGCGCACACCCCCTGCGCCGATAAACTTTTTTGCAGTCTGGCGCGTTATAGGCAGACGACCTGAAAGGGGTTCATCCATGAAGAAACTGGTTCTTTTCTCTCTCATTGCGGCGTCCGCCGGTCTGGCGGCAGCCCAGGAACGCGGGCGCGTACTGTCGGCCACGCCCATCGTGCAACAGGTGGCCATTCCCCGGCAGGTGTGCGGCAACGAAACCGTTTATAGCGGCCAGCGCACCACCGGCGGGGGAGCCGTGCTGGGCGCCATCGCGGGCGGTGCGGCAGGCAATGCCGTGGGCAAGGGCAGCGGCCGTGCAGCCGCCACGGCGCTGGGCGTGATTGGCGGTGCCGTGCTGGGCAACCACATCGAAGGCCAGGGCCGCCCCGAATACGAAACCGTGCAGCGCTGCGGCACCGAGACCACCTATGAAAACCGCACCGTGGGCTACAACGTGGTCTACGAATACGCTGGCCGCCAGTACAGCACGCAGACGCAGACCGATCCGGGCCGCTACATCGCGGTGCAGGTGCAACCCGCACCGTATGGCGGCCAGTCGTACTCCACGCAGCCTGCGCCGTACTACGACCAGGGCGGCTACGCCCAGCCCGGGGTGGTGACCTCACCCTACGCAGCGCCACCGGCCTACCCGCCGGGGACCACCGTCATCGAATACGACAACGACAACGGCCGGCCGTACTACCCCTACCCCGCCCCGCGCCAGAACCCCTACTGGCGTTGACCGACCCCTCCAAAAGAGCCCCTCGCGGGCTCTTTTTCATGGGCGCACCCCGCCGCTGCGCGGGCCCCGGCCGGCAAGCGCAACGCGAACGGGGTCCCGTGGCCTAAAATCGATGGTTTACCCTGCCCACCATCCTCCATGACCACCGAAAAAATCGACGGCGTGTCCGTCACCACCCAGGCCAATGTGTACTTTGACGGCAAGTGCGTGAGCCACGGCATCACCTTCCCGGACGGCACCAAGAAGTCGGTCGGCGTCGTGCTGCCCGCCGTGCTGACGTTCAACACCGGTGCGCCCGAGATCATGGAATGCGTGGCAGGTGCGTGCGAATACAAGCTCGCCGGCAGCGACGCCTGGGTGAAGTCGTCCCCCGGCGAAAAATTCAGCGTGCCCGGCAACTCCAAATTCGACATCCGCGTGACCGAGGCCTACCACTACATCTGCCACTTCGGCTGATTTAGACCGTTTTTGGCGTTTTGCGCTGATGCAGCAAGCGCAAGCAGCTATCATTTTTGATTGATATTCCATGGCAACCATCCTCCAAAACCTCCCCCTCGGCCAGAAGGTCGGCATCGCTTTTTCGGGCGGCCTCGACACCAGCGCCGCGCTGCGCTGGATGAAGAACAAGGGCGCCCTGCCCTACGCCTACACGGCCAACCTGGGCCAGCCCGACGAGCCCGACTACGACGCCATTCCCGCCAAGGCCATGGAATACGGCGCCGAGCAGGCCCGCTTGATCGACTGCCGCACGCAGCTCGCCCATGAAGGCATTGCCGCCCTGCAGGCCGGCGCCTTCCACGTGCGCACCGCCGGCGCCACCTACTTCAACACCACGCCCCTGGGCCGCGCCGTCACTGGCACCATGCTGGTGGCCGCCATGAAGGAAGACGACGTCAACATCTGGGGCGACGGCTCGACCTTCAAGGGCAATGACATCGAGCGCTTCTACCGCTACGGCCTGCTGACCAACCCCTCGCTCAAGATCTACAAGCCCTGGCTGGACCAGCTGTTCATCGACGAGTTGGGCGGCCGCGCCGAAATGTCCGCCTTCATGACGAAGGAAGGCTTCGGCTACAAGATGAGCGCCGAGAAGGCCTACTCCACCGACTCCAACATGCTGGGTGCCACACACGAGGCCAAGGACCTGGAGTTCCTGAACAGCGGCATTCGCATTGTGAACCCCATCATGGGCGTCGCCTTCTGGAAGGACGACGTGGTCGTCAAGGCCGAGGAAGTCTCGGTGCGCTTCGAGGAAGGCCAGCCCGTGGCGCTGAACGGCGTCGAGTTCAGCGACCCCGTGGAACTGTTCCTGGAAGCCAACCGCATCGGCGGCCGCCACGGCCTGGGCATGTGCGACCAGATCGAGAACCGCATCATCGAGGCCAAGAGCCGCGGCATCTACGAAGCCCCCGGCCTGGCGCTGCTGCACATCGCCTACGAGCGTCTGGTGAGCGGCATCCACAACGAGGACACCATCGAGCAGTACCGCATGAACGGCCTCAAGCTGGGCCGCCTGCTGTACCAGGGCCGCTGGTTCGACCCCCAGGCCATCATGCTGCGCGAAACCGCCCAGCGCTGGGTGGCGCGCGCCATCACCGGCACGGTCACGCTGGAACTGCGCCGCGGCAACGACTACTCCATCCTGAACACCGAAAGCGCCAACCTGACCTACGCGCCCGAGCGCCTGTCGATGGAGAAGGTGGAAGACGCGCCGTTCTCGCCGCTGGACCGCATCGGCCAACTGACCATGCGCAACCTGGACATCGTGGACACGCGCGCCAAGCTGGGCGTGTACGCCAAGAGCGGCCTGCTGTCGCTGGGCGGCAATGCCGCGCTGGCGCAACTGAGCGACGATTCGGCCAAGAAGTAAGGGTCAAATCGGCCTCCAGCGCTTGATGGACAAGCGCTAGCAGCTATCAAAACAAGAGTAGCCGCCCCGCCGCCAGGCCGGGCGGCTTTCTTTTTTTCGCGGTTTTTGCGGAATCGGTGTCACAGAATGGGCGTGCCAGCCGTCTTGACGGTATGAACGCCACCGCACCCACCGCCATGGACCCGCACACCGCCACCTTCCAGCAGCACCGGCCCCGCCTCCTGGGCGTGGCCTATCGCATGCTGGGCAGCCGCGCCGACGCCGAGGACGTGCTGCAGGACGCCTAGCTGCGCTGGCAGTCCACCGACGCCGAGCGCGTGCAGACGGCCGAGGCCTGGCTGGTCGCCACCGTCACCCGCCTGTGCGTGGACCGGCTGCGCGCCGCGCGCACCGAGCGCGAGCACTACAGCGGCCCCTGGCTGCCCGAGCCCTGGATCGCCGAAGGCGCCGCGCCGCCCGCCGACGCGCGCGCCGAGCTGGCGAGCGACCTGTCCATCGCCCTGCTGGTGGTGCTGGAGCGCCTGTCGCCCGACGAGCGCGCGGCCTTTCTGCTGCACGACGTGTTCGACAGCGACTACGCCGAGGTCGCCAGCCGTGCTGGACCGCAGCGAGGCCGCCTGCCGCCAGCTGGTGCACCGCGCCCGCACCCAGGTGCGCCGTGACAAGGTGCGCTTCACCGCCACACCCGACGCCGCCCAGGCCCTGCTGCACCGCTTTGTCGACGCCATGCGCGCGCAGAACCACGAGGCCATGCTGTCGCTCTTTGCCCAGGACGCCACCTGGACGCCCGACGGCGGCGGCAAGGTGCCCGCTGCCACCAAGGTGCTGCGCGGCCCGCGCGCCCTCACCCGCTTCGCCGTGGCCGTGTGGCGCCTGCACCTGCAGCACCTCACGCTGCACGAGGTGCAGATCAACGGCACGCCGGGCCTGGTGCTGCGCGAGGGCGGCGTGCCGCGCGTGGCCCTGGCACTGCAGACCGACGGCACGCGCATCCACGGCATCTACACCGTGCTCAACCCCGACAAGCTGCGCGGGCTGTAGCCCGTGCCCTCCCCCGCCACCGCGCAAGGCGCCCGCCCGGGTGCGTGCCACGCCCTGGCCGCCGCTTTCGTCCCCCTGTGTTCACCCCACCCCCACCGAAAGGAAACCACCATGTCGCAACCCCGCATCCACCTGCTCAAGAACCACCCCGCCACCGCCAAGGCCATGATGGCGCTGGAACACCAGATCGCCGCCGGCACGCTGACGATCCAGCTCAAGGAACTGGTGAAGATGCGCGTGTCGCAGCTCAACGGCTGCGCCTTCTGCATCGACATGCACGTGGCCGAAGCACGCAAGCATGGCGAAACCGACCGCCGCCTGCACCTGCTGGCCGCCTGGCGCGAGGCCGGCCTGTTCGACGCCCGCGAGCGCGCCGCCCTGGCCTGGGCCGAAGCGCTGACCCGCTTGGCGAACACGCAGGACGTGCCCGACAGCGTCTATGGCGAAGTGGCGGCGCAGTTCTCGGAGGCCGAGATCGTCGAGCTGACGCTGACGGTCGTGGCCATCAACGGCTGGAACCGCTTCCAGGTGGGCTTTAGGGTCCAGCCCGCCGGTTCTGCGGCCTGAAAACAGAGGAAAAACAGGCTCCAGCGCTTACCCATAAGCGCTGGCAGCTATGAAAAGTGGAGCAATCGCGGGGCGAAAGCCTCAGACCACCACCGGCTCGGGCTCCAGCCGGATGCCAAAGCGCTCGTACACGCTGGTCTGGATGGCCTTGGCCAGCGTCATGACCTCGCCGCCGGTCACGCTGTCCGCGCCCTGGCCGCGGTTCACCAGCACCAGCGCCTGCTTCTCGTACACCGCCGCCTTGCCCACGCTCTTGCCCTTCCAGCCACAGGCATCGATGAGCCAGCCCGCCGCCAGCTTGATGCTGCCGTCGGGCATGGGGTAGTGCACGATCTTCGGGTCGCGCGCGATGATGTCCTGGCACTGCTCGGGCGTGACCGTGGGGTTCTTGAAGAAGCTGCCGGCGTTGCCCAGCACGGCCGGGTCGGGCAGCTTGGCGCGGCGGATCTCGCACACCCAGTTGAAGATCTGCTGCGCCGTGGGCTGGGCGCCCCCCATTTCGGCGGCGCGGCGTTCCAGCTCCAGGTAGCCCAGCTCCGGCTTCCAGGCCTTGGGCAGGCGAAAACGCACCTGCGTGATGACCGCACGCCCCGCCAGCCCCATGCCGCGCGGCAGGGTGCCGGGCGCGCCGGGCAGCGCGGGCACGTGCTTGAACACCGAGTCGCGGTAGCCGAAGGCACACTGGGCGGCGTCCAGCGTGAAGGTTTGGCCGGTGGCCAGGTCCAGGGCGTCGAGCGAGTGGAACCGGTCCTGCAGTTCCACACCATAGGCGCCGATGTTCTGCACCGGCGCGGCGCCCACGGTGCCCGGGATCAGCGCCAGGTTTTCGAGCCCGGGCCAGCCCTGCGCCAGCGTCCAGGCCACGGTGTCGTGCCAGGGCTCGCCCGCGCCCACCTCGACGATCCAGGCGTGCGGAGTTTCCTGCACCAGGCGCCGCCCCGGGATTTCGACCTTGAGCACCACCCCGCTCACGTCGCCCGTCAGCACTACGTTGCTGCCGCCGCCGAGCACGAAGCACGGCTGCGGGCCCAGCACCGGGTCAGCCCGCAGCGCCTCCAGATCCTTGACGGAACGCACGCGCACCAGCGTTTCGGCGCGTGCGACGATGCCAAAGGTGTTGTAAGGCTGCAGGGAGGCGTTTTTCTCGACTAACATTGACCGAATTGTCGCACCGGCCCTTCGTGCGACCCGCTTTTTGGAGAATGACCCCGCCATGCCGTCTTTTGATACCGTCTGTGAAGCCGACTTCGTCGAAGTGAAGAATGCCGTGGAGAACGCGGCCAAGGAAATCGGCACCCGCTTCGACTTCAAGGGCACCTCCGCTGCCGTCGAGCTCAAGGACAAGGAAATCACCATCTTTGGCGACGCCGAGTTCCAGCTCACCCAGGTCGAGGACCTGCTGCGCAACAAGCTCACCAAGCGCAACGTGGACGTGCGCTTCCTCGACATCGGCAAGCCGCAAAAAATCGGCGGCGACAAGGTCAAGCAGGTGGTCAAGGTGCGCAACGGCATCGACGCCGAACTGGGCAAGAAGCTGCAGCGCCTCCTCAAGGACAGCAAGCTCAAGGTGCAGGCCGCCATCCAGGACGAAAAGGTGCGTGTCACCGGCGCCAAGCGCGACGACCTGCAGGCCGCCATGGCGCTGATCCGCAAGGACATCACCGACATGCCGCTGTCGTTCAACAACTTCCGCGACTGATTCCCCCTCCGCGCGCGGCCCCACCCATGCCGATGCACCGCCACCCCCTGCTCGCCGGCCTGCTGGCCGGGGCCCTGCTGGCCCCTGGCCTGGCCGCAGCGCAGGCGGTGTCCCTGACTGGCATTCTGGGCAGCAAGGCATTGCTGGTCGTCGACGGAACGCCCCCCCGCGGCGTGGCGGCGGGCGAAACGCACCAGGGCGTGAAGGTGGTCTCTGTCAGCCGCGACGAGGCCGTGATCGAGATCGCCGGCGCGCGTAGCACCGTGCGCCTGGGCGAGGCACCGGTCAGCGTGGGCTCGCGCGGCGGTGGCCGCAAGATCACCCTCATGGGCGACAACCGGGGCCACTTCATCAGCCAGGGGCTCATCAACGGCCGCGTGATGCGGTTCATGGTGGACACCGGCGCCACCACGGTGGGCATCGGCCGTCCCGACGCCGACCGCATGGGCCTGAACTACCAGAGCGGCCGTCCCGTGCAGTTGAACACCGCCAATGGCTCTGTGCAAGGCTGGTTCCTCAAGCTCGACTCGGTGCGCGTCGGCGACGTGGAGGTGTTTGGCGTGGAAGCCATCGTCACCCCCCAGCCCATGCCCTACGTGCTGCTGGGCAACAGCTTCCTGGGCGAGTTCCAGATGACCCGCACCAACGACCAGATGGTGCTGGAAAAACGCCGCTAAAACATGCCATCACACCACCCGGCGCGCGCCTCCCACGACGAAGAATACGAAGACCTGCTCGGTCTCTGGGGCGACCTGGAGTCCGGCCTGTCGGTGCTGCTGGCCCGGCCCCTGCATGTGCAGGACTTTGCCGGCAAGGTGCGCCAGTTCGACCAGTGGCTGCAAGACCTGGTGACGCACGATATCGACGCCGCGCTCTACCTGATGTTCCAGCTGGCGGCCACGTCCACCGTGGGCTACAGCGCCTCGCACGCGCTGGTCTGCGGCACGCTGTGCCACATCATGGCGCGCGAGTTCGAGTTGCCGTCCAGCGAGCGCAATGCCCTGGTGCGCGCGGCGCTCACCATGAACATCGGCATGACGACGCTGCAGGACGAGCTGGCCGGCCAGCGCGAGCCGCCCAACTCGGCGCAGAAGGACGGCATCGCCACGCACCCGATGCGCGGCCTGGCCATGCTGGAGCAACTGCACATCACCAACGACCTCTGGCTCGACCTGGTGGGCCAGCACCACGCGCGGGTGTCCGAAAGCATTCCGCTGGCCAACCTGAGCCCCGTGGACCGGCTCACCCGCATCCTGGGCACCATCGACCGCTATGCGGCCATGATCAGCCCGCGCAAGTCACGCGCGGGCCGCAGCACCACCGATTCGGTGCGCGAACTCGTGGGCAAGGAGGTGGAGGAGCGCGACGAGGTCGGCCTGATGCTGGTGCGCACCGTGGGCCTGTGCCCGCCCGGTACCTTTGTGCGCCTCGACAGCGGCGACATCGCCGTGGTGCTGCGCCGCAGCGACAAGGCCAACATGCCGCTGGTGGCGAGCCTGCTCGACCGCCACAACCACCACCTGCTCGAGCCCAAGCTGCACCAGACGGCGACCGGCCGGCCGCGCATCCAGTCGGCGCTGGCACGCACTGCCGTCACCGTGGAGCTGAACCACCGCACCATGGTGCGGCTCGGCCTGTACGCGGCCACCCAGCCCAGCAGCGGCAACGCGCGGCTGATGACGCAGCCCGCCCCGCTGACCTGAGGCACCACCCTCTTGCGCATCGCGCGGCGATGCCAGAGAAGGGGGAAGGCGCATGGCGCCTCAAAGCGGATGTCGCGTCAATGTCCCCAGTAGATCAGGGCATCGCGCTCCTGCACCGACAGCTCCACCGACGCCCCCACCGGCAGCAGCACCTTGGTGGCCACATGGCCGTACGGCAGGCCGGTAAGCACCGGAATGTCGACCTGGCTGCGCAGCCAGTCCACCACGGATTGCAGCTTGTAGCCCTTGTCGTGCGGTGCCAGCTTGTAGTTGGTGAACTGGCCCAGCAGCAACGCCTTCTGGCGTGCCAGCACGCCGGAGTGCAGCAGCTGCGTGAGCATGCGCTCGATGCGGTAAGGGTGCTCGTTCACGTCCTCGACGAACAGGATGCCGCCCTCCACCTGCGGCAGGTAGGGCGTGCCGACCAGCGAGGCGAGCACGGCGAGGTTGCCGCCCCACAGCGTGCTGCCCTCGATCTCGAAGGATGGCAGCGGCACCTCGGGCGCGCCGGCCGGGCGGCGCTCCTTGGGCATGCGCCAGCCCGCGCCCTCGCCGTGGCCGGTGACCAGGTCGTCGAAGCAGGCTTCCATGATGTCGTCGGGGCCTTCCTGCACGCCAAAATCCGCGCCCAGCGCCGGGCCGGCCCAGGTGATGGCGCCGGTTTGGGCCAGCACGGCGTTCTGGAAGGCGGTGAAGTCGCTGATGCCGACAAAGCGCATGCCCTGGTCCACCGCGCGTGCCACGGCGGCGTAGTCGATGCCCGGCAGGATGCGCGTGAGGCCGTAGCCGCCGCGCGAGATCAGCGCCACGTCGGCGCCGCTGGCGGCCGCGCGGTGGATGGCGGCCAGGCGCGTGGCATCGTCGCCCGCGAAGCGCGTGTGCACGGCCAGCGCATCGGCGTCGATCTCGACCTCATGGCCCAACGCCTGCAGGCGCTTGACGCCCCGGCGGAAGGCCGCCTTGTCCCGCACGGCGCTGGACGGCGAATAGATGTAGATGTGCTTGGGGCCGTGGTCGTGGCCGCAGCCGCAATGTGCGTGGTCGTGCTCGGAAGACAAGGCGTCCGGGCCCTTCTGGGGCCCGCTCCATGGGTGGCTCAAAGCCGGAAGTATTCCACAGCCTGCCGGGCCACGGCCTCGCCGTGCTCCTGCACGAAATGCCCGGCCTGCGGCAGCACCATCACGGGCGGTGCGCCGCGCACCGTTTGCTGCAGCTGCTGCATCACGGGCACGCCGAGCACGGGGTCGCGCGCGCCGGCAACGACCAGGCTGCGGCCGGTCCAGGCGTGCTGCCAGAAATCCCGCGCCGTGCGCGCGAGCTCGGCGCCCGGGGCGTCGGCGTGGTCGGGCACGAGGCGCGGAAAGGCGCGCAGCGCAGCGCGGTGGCCCGCATCGGGAAACGGTGCGTCGTAGGCCGCGCATTCGGCCAGGCTGAGGTGGGGGTTGCCGCGCGCCAGCAGCCGGCCCACGCCGAACAAAGGCCTTTCGGCACACATCGCACGCCAGTCGAGGAAGCCCTGCGACAGCGGCGCGTCGCCCGTGGCCAGCAGGGTGTTCATGGCCAGCAGTCCGGTGAAGCGCGCGGGCTGCGCCATCGGCAGCGTCAGGCCCAGGATGCCGCCCCAGTCCTGCACCACGAGCACCACGTTGCGAAGGTCCAGGCGTTCCACCAGTTCCAGCAACACCTGGCGGTGCCACGCGAAGCTGTGGGCGCCCTCTTTCTTGGGCTTGTCGCTGCGGCCAAAGCCGATGAGGTCTGGCGCCACCACGCGGTGGCCCGCCGCCGTGAAGACCGGCAGCATCCGCCGGTACAGGTAGCTCCAGGCCGGGTTGCCATGCAGGCACAGCCAGGTGAGCGGCGCACCCTGCGGGCCTTCGTCGAGGTAGTGCAGGCGCAGGCCGGCCAGCGCCGGCAGGTCGCTCACGTAGTGCGGTGCCCAGGGGTAGCCGGGCAGATCGGCAAAACGGGCCTCGGGCGTGCGCAGGGCGTCATCGCGCAGCGGGTGCGCCGCCTTGGCTTCGGCGCGCTGCTGCTGGCGGCGCGCCCGGAAGAAGCCCGCGAGCAGCGCGCCACATTCCTCGGCCAGCACCCCGCCGTGCACCTGCGTCTGGTGGTTGAGCAGCGGCTGCGCGAACAGGTCCACCACCGAGCCGGCGGCACCGGTCTTGGGGTCCGGCGCGCCGTACACCACGCGCGGCAGGCGCGCGTGCAGCAGGGCGCCGCTGCACATGGCGCAGGGCTCCAGCGTCACGTAGAGCGTGCAGTCCTCCAGCCGGTAGTTGCCCAGCTTCTGCGCCGCTGCGCGCAGCGCCACGATCTCGGCGTGTGCGGTGGGGTCGTGCCCCAGCACGGGCGCGTTGCGGCCGGTGGCCACCACCTCACCGCCGCGCACCAGCACGGCGCCCACAGGCACCTCGCCCGCTTGCGCCGCCGCCTCGGCCTCGGCCAGGGCCAGGCGCATCCAGTGCGTGTCGGCTTCCGTATGAGCGCTATTCATTTGATAGCTATTGGCGCTTTATGCACATACGCTACAACCTGTTTTCACTTCGCATCGTCCGGCATGGGCCGTGTTTGCTGCAGGGCGGCATCCAGGGCCTCGCGGTACTGCTGCTGGACCTGCTCACCCTGCGCACGCACGCTGCCTGCTGCCGAGGCCGGCACGGCGGGCTGCAGCACAGGCGCCGGAGCACGCAGGGCCGTGAGCTGCTTCTTGCCCAGCACACCGACCACGGCCAGCACGAGCAGCAGGGACACGATACCCAGGGCAGCGCGCATCTCAGGCTCCTTGCGCGGGCGCGATGCCCAGCGTGTGCATCCACTGCGCCAGGCCCTGCGCACCGGCGTCGCCCTCGCGGTAGGCCGCGTACATGGCGGCGTGCGATTCCTTGCGGTGCTGGTTGAGCTTGAGCTTGCACTGCAGATCGGTCACGCGCAGTTCGAAGGCCACGATACCGGCCAGCATCTTGTGCGCGAACTCTTCGCCCAGCGCGCGCCACTGCGCGGCATACGGCGGTTCGTGGTCGCCGATCAGGGCCTTGAGCAGCGCATCCTTGGCGGCCGGCTCCTCGATCAGCGTGGCCTGCACGCGGCAGTGCACCGCGAGGTAGTTCCAGGTGGGTACGCGCGCCAGGTCGGGGTAGACCGCCGGCGAAAGGTAGGCGTGCGGCCCCAGAAAGGCCGCCAACGCCTCGGGCCGCTGCTGCAGGTAGCGCCAGTGCGGGTTGCTGCGCGCGCAGTGGCCCAGCAGCACCAGGCCGTCCGGGCGCTCCTGCAGATGCAGCGGGAGGTGGGTGATGTAAGGGAAGCCCTCGTCGTCGTTCGACACCAGGCTGGCCAAGGGGTGCGCGCGCATGAGCGCGTGGGCATGCGCCGGGTCGTGGCTCTCGAAATGGGCGGGAAGGTACATGCGGGGCTCCTGAACCCCGCACTGTATCGGCAAAACGGCCGCCCGCGCACAAGGCGCGGAGCGGCCGTCAAGGGGTTGCATGCGGGCGCCCGGGGGCGCCGGTGCATCAGTTCAGCGTGATGCGTGCGTTGTCCTTGTAGGTGTAAAGCGTCACGGCCGGGGTGGTCAGCTCGCCCTTGGGGGTAAAGGCGATGTTGGCGGTCACGCCCTTGTACTGGGTCTTGGCCAGGAAGGGCGTGTAGACGCGCGGGTCCACCGAGTTAGCGCGCTTCATGGCGTCGGCCAGCACCATGGCGGCGTCATAGGCGTAGGGGCTGTAGATCTGGAACTGACCGGGGAACTTGGCGTCGTAGCGCTTCTTCCACTCGGGGCCGCCCTGCATCTTTTCGACCGAGGCGCCGCCGGTGGCGCAGGTCACGTTCACCAGCGCAGGCGACTTGCCGGCCAGTTCGGGGAGCTTTTCGGTGCACAGAGCGTCGCCGCCGAAGAACTTCACGCTGCCCAGGCCCAGCTGCACCATCTGGCGCAGCATGGGGCCGGCCTGCGCGTCCAGGCCGCCGTAGAAGATGGCGTCCGGCTTCTTGTTCTTGATCGAGGTGAGGATGGCCATGAAGTCCGTGGCCTTGTCGTTGGTGAACTCCTCGGCCACCACCTTCACGCCCTTCTGCTGCGCCGTGGCCTTGAACACGTTGGCCACGCCCTGGCCGTAGGCCGTGCGGTCGTCAATGACGGCCACGCTCTTGAGCTTGAGGGTGTCGGCGGCATAGACGGCCAGCGCTGCGCCCAGCGCGTTGTCGTTGGCGATCAGGCGGAAGGTGGTCTTGTAGCCGGGCTTGGTCAGGTCCGGGTTGGTGGCGGCAGCCGTGATGTGCGGCAGGTCGCACTTGGAATACACGGAAGCGGCCGGAATCGAGGTGCCCGACTGCAGGTGGCCCACGAGGCCGGCAACCTTCTGGTCGCACAGCTTCTGCGCCACGGCCGTGGCCTGGCGTGGGTCGCCTGCGTCGTCTTCGGCGGCCAGCTCGAACTTGATCTTCTTGCCGCCAATCACCAGGCCCTGCGCGTTCAGGTCCTCGACCGCCAGGCGCACGCCGTTTTCCGTGTCCTTGCCGATGTGGGCGATGCCGCCCGAGATGGGACCGGCATGGCCGATCTTGACCATCTGCACGTCCTGCGCCGCAGCCACGCCGCAGGCAGCGGCCAGGGCGGCAGCAGCCGTCAGTTGCAGGGAAAAGTGGAAACGGGGGGAACGCACGGACATCAACATCACTCCTGGGTGGAAAGAGGAAAGAGCGGCCATGCCGCAGGCCCCTGCCTGGCGGCGTCAGCGCACATCGGCAAACTTGCCCATGCTAGCCAATCCCACCGTCCTTGGACACTGCGGATGGCCTATTCCCGCAGATCAGGTAGGACATTAACGTTTCTTATACAAACCAAATAACAATAAACATATAAATGAGTGGGCATATTAAAACGCCGGTTTTGCCGGCGTTTCCGCAAGTACGATGGCGGTTCCATCGCCATCCCAGGCTGCACACCTCCTCCGAGTCGCCCCATGCCCCTGAGCCCTTCCGCGCCCCGCCAGCCCCGCCATGTGCGCCGGGTCCACTACCAAGGCTATGAACGCGACGATGGTCTGTGGGACATCGAGGCCGAGCTGCACGACAGCAAGACGCACGACGCCCCTTCCCTGCGCGACGGCGGCGTGCGCCCTGCGGGTGCGCCGATCCACCACATGTGGTTGCGGGTGACGGTGGGACGCGACCTGGTGGTGCACGGCATCGAGGCCGCCATGGACACCACGCCGCTACCCGATTGCCCGCAGGCCCGCGCCGCGCTGCAACAAATGGTGGGCTGCTCCATGGCGCGGGGTTGGCGCCAATCCATCCAGAAGCACCTGGGCGGCGTAGCCAGCTGTACCCATCTGCGCGAACTGCTGTTCAACCTTGCGACGGCCGCCTTCCAGACGCTGCCCGCCGCCTTCACGCCGGCCGATGCGGACGAGCCGCCGCGCCACCTGGGCCAGTGCACGGGCTGGGACCTGCAGGGCAACGGCGTACGGCTTTACTACCCGAAGTTCTACCAGCCGGGCCCCGCCACGGGAGCCGGCTGAACGCGGCTTACTTGGAGACCGTCTCGTACTGCACGGTCAGGTTGTTCATCACCTCCAGCAGGTTTTCGCTGCTGGTGGCCACGGCCTGCAGGCCGCGCGCGTCGGGCTCGCGCTCCAGCGAGGCATTGAAGAAGACCCACTGCTGCTCGCCCATCGTCAGCTCGGTGCGGATCGTCGACGTGTTGACCGATGCGCCCGCCAGCGTGGCCATGTTCTTCGTGAACTCGGCCTTGTCCGCCGCCATCTGGTCGCGCAGCGCCTTGTCGCCCAGGCCGGCGGCCGAAAGAAAATAACTCTTGGCCAGGCGTTGCGACAGGTAGCGCTGGCTGCCGGCGGTGTTCACCAGGTTGCCGGTGGAGATTTTGGCCTGCTTTTCCAGCGCCACGGTGGCCGCGTTGGCTGCCACAAGCAGCCTGTCGGACTGCGCTGCGACGGCGGCCACCGATTCGCGCGTGGGCGGCATCACCAGCTTGGCCTCCAGCTCCTCGTAGAGCTTGCGCACCTCGGCCAGTGGGCCGGCCATGTCGGCGGCCAGTGGGCTCTTGGTCAGGTCCTCGAAGCCCGTGCGGGCCAGCTTGCGCGCGGCATCAAGCGCATGCTCGGCCCCCTTGACCTGCACGCTCAGGTGCAGCTGGCAATACACTTTGGCGATGCGCTGCGACAGCGCGCGAAAGCGCCCCATGCGGTTGATGGCAGTGGCCATGGCCGGCTGCGCCACAGCGAGGGCGGGCAGCCCGCAGAACGCCATCAGGGCGCCGGCGGCAGCCCCTTTGAGGACCGACCGGCGGTTGACAGAAGAACTCCTGGAAATCGAGTGGGTTTGCATGGTGAGTGGGCGGGTGCTTTGTGGTTATCGCTTGATTCTCAAAGCGCCATCCCCCCTGCCCTATGACACAAATCAACCATTACCCCAGTGTCGCCCATGGTTTTCCGAAGTCCCCCAGGCGACTGCGCGCGCGCCAACCTGGCGCTAGGTGCGCCATGCAGCAAAGAGGGGGAGGCCCGCGGCTTGCGCGGGCCGGGCCGGCAACAGAGTCCGCGAGAAATCAGCCCAGCACTTCCTTGAGCGCCGCGTCGTACAGGCCGGTCAGGCGGTCCATCACCTCCAGCATGCGCTCGCTGGTGGTGGCCACGGTTTCCAGGCCGCGGTCGTCAGGCTTGCGTTGCAGGGCGCCGTCGAAGAACAGCCATTGCGAATCGCCCAGCGCCAGCTCATTGCGGATGGCCGGCGTGGACACCGGCGCGGCCGTGAGCGTGGCCATGGCCTGGCGGAATTCGGCCGCGTCGGCCTTCATCTGCTCCTGCGTGCCCTTGCTTTCGAGCTTGGCCGCGACGAGGAAGTAGTTCTTGGCCAGGCGCTGCGAAAGCGCGCGCTGGCGGCCGGCCATGTTCACCAGCTTGGCCGAGCCCAGCTTGGCGAACTTTTCAAAGGCCTCGGTGGCGGCCTGCGAGGCGGCCATCATCTTGTCGGACTGCGCGGCCACCGCGGCCACGGATTCACGCGTGGGCGGAAACACCAGCAGGGCTTCGAGTGCATCGGCCTGCTTCTGAATCTCGGCCACCATGCGCGCCAGGTCGGCCGGCCATTGCATCTTGCCCAGGTCTTCGAAACCCGAACGCACCAGCTGCCGCGCCGTGGTGAGCACTGTGCGCGCCTGGTCGGGCAGCACATTCAGGTGGATCTGGCAGTACACCTTGGCCATGCGCTGCGACAGCGCCCGAAAACGCGCGGCGCGGTTGATGGCTGTCGAAAGCGCCAGTTGCGCCTGGGCCGTGGACAGCGTGGGCGCGAGCAGTGCCACGGCCACGGTTTGGATCACCGCGCGGCGGCTGACTTGGCATGGGCGACTGGCTAGGGTTTTCATGGATTGGCAAAAGCGGAAGATTGAATGTTCATTTTCACCAACACGCATGCCAAGGGCCCTGAGACAAATCAAGAAACCACATGCCAGGGGGAAGGTTGTTTTCAGCCTACCACAAGCCCCTGACAAGGTGGCAAGCCCGCTGTCAGGCGGGCGACGGCCGACCCCGCGCATCGCGCTGGCGCTGCGGCCGACCGCCGGATTGCGCCAGGGTTTGACACGGCTCAAGGGGCGCCGCCGCCGCAGACTGCCCGGGCGGTGTTGATGGGGCAGAATCCGGCCATGTCCGAACGTGTCATTCCCCTGGTGGACCACCGCGCCGCGGGGCCCAGCCTTGTGCTGCCTGCCCGCCCCGTGGTGCCCACGGGCCTGCTGACCGACACCCTGGGCCGCCCGCTGCGCGACCTGCGCATCAGCGTCACCGACCGCTGCAACTTCCGCTGCCGCTACTGCATGCCCAAGGAGGTTTTCGACAAGGAACACGCCTTCCTGCCGCACGGCGCGCTGCTGAGCTTCGAGGAGATCACGCGGCTGTCGCGGCTGTTCCTGGCGCACGGCGTGCGCAAGATCCGCCTCACCGGCGGCGAGCCGCTGCTGCGCCGCCACGTCGAGAAGCTGATCGCCCAGCTGGCCGAGCTGCGCACCGTCGACGGCCTGCCGCCCGACCTCACGCTGACCACCAACGGCTCGTTGCTGGCACGCAAGGCCCGCGCCCTCAAGGACGCCGGCCTGCAGCGCGTGACGGTGAGCCTGGACGGCCTGGACGACGCGGTGTTCCGCCGCATGAACGACGTGGACTTCCCGGTGGCCGACGTGCTCGCCGGCATCGAGGCCGCGCACGCGGCGGGCCTTTCGCACATCAAGGTCAACATGGTGGTCAAGCGCGGCACCAACGACCACGAAATCCTGCCCATGGCGCGGCACTTCCGCGGCACCGGCACCACGCTGCGCTTCATCGAATACATGGACGTGGGCGCCACCAACGGCTGGCGCATGGACGAGGTGCTGCCCTCGGCCGAAGTGATCGAGCGCCTGCGCGCCGAGCTGCCGCTGGTGCCGCTCGATCCCACATCTCCCGGCGAAACGGCCGAGCGCTGGGGCTACGCCGATGCCTCGGGCCGGCACGACCCGGCGCTGGGCGAGGTCGGCATGATCAGCAGCGTGACCCAGGCGTTCTGCGGCGACTGCAACCGAGCCCGCCTGTCCACCGAGGGCCGTCTCTTCCTGTGCCTGTTCGCCGCCCATGGGCACGACCTGCGCGGCCTGCTGCGCGGCGGCGCCAGCGACGCCGACATCGCCTCGGCCCTTGCCCCTATCTGGCAAGGCCGCACCGATCGCTACTCCGAACTGCGCGCCAGCCTGCCCGCCGAAGCCGGCCAGGCCACGCGGCGCGTGGAGATGAGCTACATCGGCGGCTGAACCGGGCCCAGCGCGCGATGATCGCCCCCCACGACATCACGGGCCTGGTGCTCGCCGGCGGCCAGGGCACGCGCATGGGTGGTGTCGACAAAGGCCTGCAGCGGCTCGACGGCACGCCGCTCGCACTGCATGCACTGCGCCGGCTGGCCCCCCAGGTGGGTACCGTTCTGGTCAACGCCAACCGCAACCACACCGTCTACGAAAGCTTTGGCGCGGCGGTCTGCGCCGACACCGTGCCGGGCTTTGCAGGTCCGCTGGCCGGCTTTCTGGCCGGGCTGGCGCACTGCGGCACGCCCTGGCTGCTCACCGTCCCCTGCGATACGCCTCGCTTTCCCGCAGACCTGGCCGTGCGCCTGGCGGCGGCCGCCGAGGCCGAGGGGGCCGAGATCGCCATGGCCCTGGCCCCTGACGGCGAGCCCCCCGGTGACGCCACCCTGCGCCCCCAACCCGTTTTCTGCCTGCTGCGCGCCAGCCTACAGCCCAGCCTGGAGCGCTTCATCGCCGAGGGCGGCCGCAAGGCCGGCGCCTGGACGGCCCGGCACCGCTGCGCCCGGGTGCCATTCGACCGCCCGGACGACGATCCGCGCGCCTTCTTCAACGCCAACACGCTGGATGAGTTGCGCCAACTCCATGCGCCGCCCGGGGCAGAGCAGCAATAAAAAAGCGGCCCAGCGCCCGCACAGCAATCGCCAATAGCTATTAATAACATAGCAAATCACCCCCTCGGCGCAAGGACTGCCCTTCGCCGGCATGATGGACGCAAGCTCCCAAGCCACTGCCCATGCCCTACGCGCCCCAGCACCTCGCCCAGCCACCCACCCGCGCCGAAGTGGACCGCCTGCCCGGCGCCACGCTGCTGGAATTCGGCACACCCTGGTGCGGCTACTGCCAGCGCGCGCAACCCCTCATCGCCCAGGCGCTGGAGCAGCGCGCCGACGTGGCCCACCTCAAGGTGGAAGACGGCTCGGGCCGCCCGCTGGGTCGCAGCTATGGCGTGAAGCTCTGGCCCACGCTAGTGTTCCTGCGCGACGGACAGGAGGTGGCGCGGCTGGTGCGCCCGCAGAACCCCCAGGACGTGCAGGCCGCCCTCGCCCGCCTCGCACCGGGCGCCTGACCCGATCAGGGCCAGAGCAGCCGCACGGCCCAGTACACCCCCAAGCCCATCTGCACGGCGAAGGCCGAGAAACGCAGCATCACGGCCAGGCGCGACAGGGAAGCCAGGTGGATCACCGACTGCAGCACGCGCGCGGCGAGAAACACCCAGGCCAGCGGGTCCGTGACCGCGGTCTGGCCGGCCAGCACCGCTACCAGCATCAGGCCGCCGAACAGCGGCAGGCCTTCAAGGCAGTTGGCGTGGGCGCGCGCCAGGCGCTGCATGAACGGCGAGAGGTTGCCGTTGTCGGGCTGGAAGCCGTTGGCCGGCACGGCCCGGGAGAGCACCAGCCAGCTGCGGATGGCCTCCATCCACACCAGCAGCAACAAGGTCCAGGCCAGAAAACCCGCAAACGCCATGAGGGTGGGTGACATGCCGCGCTCTCCCGATGTTGTCGATGGGCCCTGTTTGTAGCGCACAACCGCACACGCGTCGAACCCTTCACGGGCCGCACGGAGGGTGGCCCACACAACCGCAGGAACCGCACACTGTTTGATCTAACTCCAGGCCCGCGCCTGGGGCGCCGCCACACCCCGGTCTAAAATGACCATTTTAAAAAAAGGGATTTTCACCATGGTTAAGCGCATTCCTGTGGTCCTGGCAATGGCATTGGCGGCCTTGCTGGTGTGGCAGCCGGCGGCGGCCCAGTCGGCCAAGGCCCGCGCCACCGCCAAGGTGGACTTGGATGTCCGGTTCAAGGAAGCGCAGACCACCCCCAAGCTGGCCGACGACCTCTACAAGGTCGGCCGCAAGGTGGCCGCCGTGTGCGCCAACTGCCACGGCGACGGCGGCAACAGCACCAAGCCCTCCATTCCCAACCTGGCGGGCCAGAACCCCGCCTACCTGCTGGAGCAGCTGCGCCAGTTTGCCGACGGCCGTCGCCGCAACGAGTTCATGGAAGGCATGATCCGCGCCATGGACGCCGACGAAAAAATCGGCATGGTGCTGTTCTACGCCGCCCAGGAAGTCACCCACAAACCCGCCACCAACCCGGGCATCGCTGCCAAGGGCCAGGACATCTTCAGCAAGAACTGCTTCCGCTGCCACGGCAACGTGGGCCGCGGCAACGAGCAGATCGCGCGCATTGCCGGCCAGCAGCCCGACTACCTGCGCCTGACGCTCAAGCGCTACCGCGACGGCGCCGAGGTGCGCGCCAACTCCATCATGACGCCCAACACCAAGAACATGACGGACGCCGACATCGACGCCGTGGTGGCCTACGTGTCGTCGATGCCCTGACCTGCGCCGCTGGAAACGGAGCGTTCCTGCGCTCCATCAGAACCGCGTTGCGGCGGTCGGAGACAATCGCCGCATGGATTCTCAGCACACTCCCCTCTTGCGGCGCGCCGGCCTGGTGCTGCTCGCCGTCGGCCTGATCGATCTCGCGGCCCTCGTTTACTGCCTTGCCAACGGCAGCGAGTACCTCTCCGGCTTCAACCTGTTTGCCGTGGCCAGCGGCGTGCTGCTGCTGCGCGGCAGCCTGCTGGCGGCCTCGGTCGTGCGCTGGGTGGCGTCTTTCATGCTGGCGGGCACCGTGGCACTGCTACTGGCCCTGCCCGTGATGCAGCCGTTCAGCCTGACCTTTACGCAACTGCGCCTGAACCAGGGCCCCTCCCTCGCCACGGTGGCGCTCACGGCTGCGGCGGTTCTGCTGCTGGCCTGGCTGGTGTGGCAGCTCGGCCGCGCCCCCATCGGCGCAGCGCGCGAGCGCGCGGGCCTGCGCCAGCGCGACATGCGCATTCCCGCGCTGGTGGGTGTGGGCGTGGTCGTGGCGCTGGGTATCTTCCTCGCCAGCATGCGCATCGGCGCAACCGCCAACAACGCCAAGATCATGGCCGAGCAGCAAGTGGGGCCGGGCTACCGTTTCCACATCAGCTCGCTGAGCAGCAGCCGGGGGGACAAGGGCACATCCGTGGTCGGCGTGGTCACGGCCTGGAAGGAAGACGATATCCAGCGCATTCCCGTGCGCTGGCTAGAGCCCTGAAGGAAGAGTAGCCCCTGAGGCGCTGCGCGCCTTCCCCCCGCTCTCATCGCTACGCGATGCGGGCAAGGGGACGTCCCCAACGCGGCGGGGCGGCGCGGCCGGCCCAGGCCCTTGCGCGGGGGCTGCTGGTCTGGACAGCACCCCGCTTCACACATCGCTGATCCGCATGGATCACTGGCTTCGCGCCACGATGCGGCAGGCCTTGCCGCTGCGCCCGCGCGGCACGGCCTGGCCCAGCTCGGCGCGCACCTGGATGGGAGCCAGCCCCTGGGCCGTGGCGAAGGCCTTCAGGGCCGCACAGCCGCGTTCCATGGCCGCCTGCGCACCCTCCCCCTGCTGCGGCAGGCGCAGCACCAGGGTGCGGTCGTCCACCTGGCGCAGGTGGAAGTCGAACAGGCCGGCGTCGCTCTCGAGCACCGTGGACAGCGCCATGGGCAGCAACGTCACCGTGCCGCCGTGGCACCCCGCCATGACCAGCGCATCGTCCTGGCGGCCGCGCACCTCGATCACCGGCAGCGGCGAACCGCAGCCGCAGCGCTCGGCGTGCAGCGTGACGTGGTCGCACAACTCGTAGCGGATGAGGGGCTGCACGGTGTTGGCCAGGTTGGTCAGCAGCACGGCGTGGGGCGATACGCCCAGGGGCGCCGGGCGGCGCTGCTCGTCCACGGGTTCGAGGATCACCCAGTCGGCATTGAGGTGCATGCGCCGGTGGGAGCATTCCCAGCCCATGGCCAGGAACTCCGACGCGCCATAGCTGTTGCGCAGCACGCCGCCCAGGCTGCCCTCGACGTGCGCGCGCACGGCAGGGCCCAGCGTCTCGCCGCCGGTCCAGATCTCGCGCGGCGCGATGTGCAGGCGGCCGGCGCGGGCCTCGTCGGCCAACAGCGAAGCGGCCGTGGGGTAGGTGATGAGCACCGTGGGCGCGAACGCATTGAGTTCGCGCACCAGCGCCTGCGTGGGCTGCTGGATGGAAAAGCTGCGCGTGGTGGCGGCAATCCAGGGATTGATGGTCCGCAGGCGCTGCACCGAGACCTGGCTGGCGAAATGCCCGCCCGTGGCGCCCACGAAGGCGTGGCGCTCGGCCAGGTGCAGCGGGTCCATCCAGTGGACCAGCGGGCGCGGCGCGCTGCGGCGCAGCGCCTCCAGCGCGTCGTACACCGCCATGGCCTGCCCGTCCTGCACGAAGATGCCGGGCTGGCCCGTGGTGCCCGAGCTTTCCCACACCACGAAGCGGCCCTGCCAGGGCTCGGCGATGCGCGCCGGGTCGGCCAGGAAGGCACGCAGGTCGTCAAGGCGCAAGCGTGGCTCGGTCACCCAGTCGTCGAAACGCTCCATGAGCTGTTCGCGCGTGACCACCGGCAGCTCCTCCAGCGGCGTGCCGGCCGTGGTGCCGGGCGGCACGAGTTCCTGGTACAGGCGCGAACCGCGCAACGTGGCGTCCAGCAGCTGGCGCAGGCGCACGCGCTGGCGCTGCGCAATGCCGAAGGCTCCGCCCCGCTGGGCGGCAACCACGTCCAGCGATACGCTGGACAGGTGCAACAGATCGAACACGGCCGTCATGGTGCGGGGCACTCCTTGCGGTACGTCGGCGGGGACGTCCATCATAGGAGCATGCGCTTACCACAGGCACCAAACACGAGGTGCGCACTCGGATACTGCACGCGGCCGACCGCCCAGAATTCAAGCGAAATCGCCCATCAAGGCAATACCAGCAAGCGCTGAAAGCTATGCTTTCAATAGCATCCAGCGTAGCAAGCAGGGCCCTCAGTGGGGCCCTGGGCCGTCGGCCGCGGCGTGCACGGGCTGGTCGTGGGCCGTGTCGGTGCGCGCGCCGGGCACGGAGCGCCGCGCGAACAGCGAGTACATGGTGGGCACGACGAAGATGGTCAGCAGCGTGCCCAGCGACATGCCGCCCACGATCACCCAGCCGATCTGGGTGCGCGTCTCGGCGCCCGCGCCCTGCGCCAGCGCCAGCGGAACCGCCCCCAGCACCATGGCGCCCGTGGTCATGAGGATGGGGCGCAGGCGCTGGGCCGAGGCCTTGACGAGGGCGTCCACCATCTCCAGGCCCTGCTCGCGCAGCTGGTTGGTGAACTCGACGATCAGGATGCCGTGCTTGGTGATCAGGCCCACAAGGGTGATCAGGCCGATCTGCGAATACACATTGAGCGAGCCGCCGCTCCATTTGAGCGCCAGCAGCGCGCCGATCATCGACAGCGGCACCGACAGCATGATGACCAGCGGGTCGATGAAGCTCTCGAACTGCGCCGCCAGCACCAGGAAGATGAACACCAGCGCCAGCAGGAACACCACGCCCAGCGCGCCCTGCGAGCTCTTGAATTCGCGCGAGGTGCCGTTGAGCTCGGTGGTGTAACCGGGCTTGAGCACCTTGGCGGCCGTGGCGTCCATGAAGCGCAGCGCCTCGCCCAGCGAGTAGTCGGGCGAGAGGTTGGCCGTGATGGTGGCCGAGCGTCGCTGGCCGAAGTGGTTGAGCTCGCGCGGGCTCACGCTCTCGCGCACCGTGACCAGGCTGGACAGCGGAATGATGGCGTCGTTGCGGCCGCGCACGTAGATGCCGTCGATGTCCTCGGGCGTGGTGCGCCCGCTGGGCTGGGTCTGCACGATCACGTCGTACTGTTCGGCGTCGCGCTTGTAGCGCGTCACCGTGCGCCCGCCCAGCATGGTCTCGATGGCCTTGGCCACCGCATCCACGCTCACGCCCAGGTCGGCCGCGCGTTCGCGGTTCACGTCGATGCGCAGCTCGGGCTTGTTCAGGCGCAGGTCCACGTCGGGCGAAACGATGCCAGGGTTCTTGGCGACTTCAGCCATGAACTGCTCGACCGCGGCGTTGAGGTTCTCGTAGCTGTCGGACGTCTGGATCACGTAGTTGAGCGGCCGCGAGCGGAAGCCCTGGCCCAGCGAGGGCGGCGTGATCGGGAAGGCGCTCACGCCCGGCAGGCTGGCCAGCTTGGGCTGCAGCTCGCGCGCCAGCTGCAGCGTGCTGCGCTTGCGGTCTTCCCAGTCCACCGTGCGGTACACCACGCTGCCCTGCGACACCATGGGGTTGCCGATGTTGGCGAAGATGCGGTCGAACTCGGGGTAGTCGCGGCCGATCTTCTCCAGCTCCAGCGCGTAGCGGTTGGTGTATTCGAGCGTGGCGCCGTCCGGCGCGGTGATGTTGGCCAGGATGGTGCCGCGGTCCTCCAGCGGCGACAGCTCCTGCTTCATCGTCGGGTAGACCAGCCACAGGCCCACGCCGCTCAGCAGCATGACCCCGATGACGATCCAGCGCGCCTGGAACACGGCGCTGCCCTTCCAGCGCGCCGTGACCACCCAGCGCAGACGCCGGCCGTAGGCGTCGGACAGCGCGGTGAGCCAGCGCTCCATGGAACGGTCGAACCAGTTGGGCTTGGGGTTGTGCTTGAGCAGCTGCGAGCACATCATGGGCGAGAGCGTGAGCGCCACGAAGCCCGACACCAGCACCGCGCCGGCCAGCGCCAGCGCGAATTCGACGAACAGTCGCCCGGTGCGCCCCGGCGTGAAGGCCAGCGGCGCATACACGGCCACCAGCGTCATGGTCATGGCCACGATGGCGAAGCCGATCTCCCGCGCGCCCTTAATGGCGGCCGAAAACGGGTCCAGCCCCTCCTCGATGTGGCGGTAGATGTTCTCCAGCATCACGATGGCGTCGTCCACCACCAGGCCGATGGCCAGCACCAGCGCCAGCAGCGTCAGCGTGTTGATCGAGAAGCCCGCCAGCTGCATCAGCGCGAAGCTGCCGATCAGGCTGACCGGAATGGTGACGATGGGGATGATGGAGGCGCGCAGCGTGCGCAGGAAAACGAAGATCACCAGCGCCACCAGCACCACGGCCTCGGCGATGGTGGAGTACACGCTCTTGACTGAGCGGTCGATGAAGCGCGAATTGTCATTGGCGATGTCCACGCGCACGTCGGCCGGCAGGTCGGCGCGCAGCGTGGGCAGCATGGCGCGCACCCCGTCCGACAGCTCCAGCGGGTTGGCCGTGGCTTGGCGGATCACGCCGACCGAGATGGCGTCGCGGCCGTTGAGGCGCACGCGGCTGCGGTCGCTGGCGGCGCTTTCTTCCACGCGCGCCACGTCGCGCAGGCGCACCGGGAAGCCATTGACGGTGCGCACCACGATCTCGCCAAACTGCTCAGGCTGCACCAGGTTGGTCTGCGAGGTGACGCTGAACTCACGCTGCTGCGATTCGATGCGGCCGGCCGGCAGCTCCAGGTTGTTGCGCCGGATGGCATCCTCGACGTCCTGCGTGGTGAGGCGGTAGCCGGCCATGCGCTGCGGATCCAGCCACACGCGCATGGCGTAGCGGCGTTCGCCGTAGATCGGCACATCGGCCACGCCGGTGACAGTCTGCAGGCGCGGGCGCACGATGCGGTTGAGCAGGTCGTTGATCTCGACCGGCGTCTTGGTGTCGCTGCTGAAGGCCAGCCACATCACCGGGAAGGCGTCGGCTTCGACCTTGGCGATCACGGGCTCGTCCACCGCGTCGGGCAGGCGGTTGCGCACCCGCGCGGTGCGGTCGCGCACCTCGGCGGCGGCGTTGTCGGCGTCCTTCTCGAGCCGGAAGCGCACGCTGATCTGGCTGCGCTCGGCGCGGCTGATGGAGGTGATGACGTCCACCGCGTCGATGCCGGCAATGGAGTCCTCCAGCGGCTTGGTCACCTGCGACTCGATCACCTCGGCCGAGGCACCGGCGTAGCTCACGCTCACGGTGACCACGGGCTCGTCGATCTTCGGGTATTCACGCACCGACAGGCGCGTGAAGCTCACGGCGCCGACCAGCAGCACCAGGAGCGACAGCACGGTGGCGAACACCGGGCGGCGGATGGAGATTTCAGCAAGCTGCATGGCGGTCGCCTGGTTCTCAGCCCGGCTGGCGCGGCGCCGCCGATGCCGCGTCCGCAGCGGCCGGCGGCGGGGTCACGCGCACCGGCACGCCGTCACGCGCCACGCGCTGCTGCCCGGCGGTCACCACGGTGTCGCCGAGCCGCAGGCCTTCCTGCACCTCGACCATGCCTTCACGGCGCAGGCCCAGGCGCACCGCCGCGCGGCGCACCGTGGTGTCGCCGGCCTCGCCCGGCACCACCTGCAGCACGTAGGGGCTGTTGCCCTGGGGCACGATGGCCTCCTCAGGCACCACCAGCGCGTCGGCGCGCTCGCCAAAGCGCACCGTCACGCGCGCGAACATGCCCGGGCGCAGCCGCAGCTGCGGGTTGTCGATGCTGGCGCGCACCGAGACCGAGCGGCCGTTGGCATCGATCAGCGGGTCCACGGCCAGCACCATGGCGCGGTGCTCCTCGCCGGGCAGCGCGTCGAGCTCCACGCGCGCCGTCTGGCCCACGCGCAGCTTGCCCTGGTAGCGCTCGGGCAGGCGGAAGTCCACGAAGACGCTGTCGAGGTCTTCGATGTGAACGATGTCGGTACCGTCCTTGAGGAAGTCGCCCTCGTTGACGTTGCGGATGCCGGCCACGCCTTCAAACGGTGCGGTGATCTTCAGCCGCTGCGCCGTGGCCTCGGCCAGAGCCAGCTTGGCCTGCGCCACCTGCAGGTTGGCCGCACTCTCGTCGAGCGAACGCTGGCTCACGAAGCCCTGGGCCACGAGTTCCTGGTTGCGCTGGTGGTTGGCCCGCGCGATCGACAGCTCGGCCTGTGCCTGCTGCACCTGTGCGCGCGGCAGCTGGTCGTCGAACTGCACCAGCAACTGGCCCTTGCGCACGCGCGCCCCGTCGCGGAAGTTGAGCTGCGTAACGCGCCCGCTCACCTCGGGGCGCAGCATCACGGTGCGGCGCGAGCGCAGGCTGCCCACGGCCTGGGCTTCGTCGCTGAGCACCATGGTGCGCACGGCCACGGCCTCCACGGCCACTGGCGGTGCCTTGCCCTTGGCGGCATCGGCAGCGGCAGCGGCCGATGCGCCCTGCGCCGGCGCGCTGGCGGGCTTTTGCAGCCACCAGGCGGCGGCACCTGCGCCGGCCAGGCCGAGCGCAACGACGATGAGATGGATTGCTCTGGAAGCCATGAATACGGATACCGGGTTGATTCCATGCCCCATCCGCCGTGCTCCGCAGCCCTGCGCGCGGCGCAGCAGCCTTGCCCGCGAAGCCGGCTCGGCCATGGTTCGATGGGGAAGCGGAACGACAAGTTCACGCCATCCACGAATGTAGCAGCGCCATTACCAAGTCGTTGCCGGCGAGGGGCGCCGCACGCCCCGGTGCCCCACCCTTTACGCAGGCTTTACACAAGGCACGGCGGCGGCCGCTCAGCGGCGGCCCAACGCCTGCTCCACGCCCTTGTTGGCCAGCGCGTCGGCGCGCTCGTTGCCGGGGTCGCCCGAATGGCCGCGCACCCAGCGCCAGTCGATCTGGTGTCCGCCCTGCCCCACCAGCGCGTCCAGCCGCTGCCACAGCTCCACGTTCTTCACGGGCTGCTTGGCGGCCGTGCGCCAGCCCCGCGCCTTCCAGCCGTGGATCCATTCGGTGATGCCTTTGCGCACGTATTCGCTGTCGAGGTACAGCGTCACGGCGCAAGGGCGCTTGAGCGCCGTGAGCGCCTCGATCACCGCCATCAATTCCATGCGGTTGTTGGTGGTGCCGAGTTCGCCACCAAAAAGCTCTTTTTCGGTGGGGCCCGAGCGCAGCAGCACGCCCCAGCCTCCCGGGCCGGGGTTGCCCTTGCAAGCCCCGTCGGTGTAAATCACTACCTGGTTCACTCAATGTTCCTGTCGGTCAAATGTCATGTCTGCAGCGCTGCGGGCCACCGGCAGGGTGGCCGCCGTGCGCTGCCTGCGGGTGCGCCATGCGGGTTCCAGCAGGCGCGTGCCGTGGACGCGCTTGACGGCCACGACGAAATAGCCCGCGCCCAGAATGGGCCAGCAGCGCGCGCCCACGCGGTCCATCCAGGCGAAGCGCTCCATCCAGTGTTCGGTGCGCACCGCCGGGCGGTAGCAGCCGAAGTGCGCGGTCTCCACCTCAAAATTAAGCAGGCGCAGCCAGTCGCGCAGGCGCCAGTAGCCGATGAACTCCCCCACGTCGGGCAAGTACAGCCGCCCGCGACCACCGCTCACGCGCTGGTACAGGCGCGCGCGGCGCTGGCGCAGGCCCCACAGGCTGGCCGGGTTCAGGCCGGTGATGACCACGCGCCCCTCGGGCACCAGTACCCGCGCCACCTCGCTCAGCGCCACATGCGGGTCGTGGCTCAGTTCCAGCGCATGCGGCAGCAGCACGAGGTCGAGGCTGTTCTCGGGAAACGGCAGCGCCACCGCGTGCGCCAACAGGTGGGGCGCGGGGCCGGCCCCGGGTTCGGGCACGGGAAACTCGTCCAGCGCCAGCCAGCGGTGCGGCATGCGGTTGGCACGCAAACCGTCGAGCAGCGGCATGCCCAGCTGCAAGCTGTGGTAGCCGAACACGTCGGCCACCGCCTCGTCGAAGCGCGCCTGCTCCCAGGCCAGCAGGTAGCGCCCGGGCGGAGAATCGAACCAGTGGTGCAAACCTATAATTTCAGAACTCATGAACCTGCTTGCGCTGCCTGCTTTCGCCGACAACTACATCTGGATGTTGCACGATGCACACCAGGCCGTCGTCGTCGACCCCGGCCAGGCAGAGCCCGTGCTGCAGGCCCTGGCGGAACGCGGGCTGCAGTTGCAGGCCATTCTAGTCACGCACCACCACGCGGACCACGTTGGCGGCGTCGATGCACTGCGCCAGGCCACGGGCGCAGCGGTGTTCGGCCCGGCGCGCGAGCGCATTCCCGAGCCCTTCACACCGCTCGCCCAAGGCGCACAGGTTGCCGTGCTCGGATTCACCTTCGAGGTGCTCGACGTCCCCGGCCATACGGCGGGCCACATCGCGTATTACTGCGCCGCCATCGACGGCACGCCGCTGCTGTTCTGCGGCGACACGCTGTTCTCCGGCGGCTGCGGACGCCTGTTCGAGGGCACGCCGGCGCAGATGCAGGCCTCGCTCGACCAGCTCGCCGCACTGCCCGGCGACACCCGGGTATGCTGCACCCATGAATACACGCTGGCGAACCTGAAATTCGCCCGCGCCGTGGAACCTGGCAACACCGAACTGCTCCACTACAGCACCCACTGCGAGGCGCTGCGCGCGCAGGGGCTGCCCACGCTGCCCTCGCGCATCGCGCTGGAGCGCGGGATCAACCCCTTCCTGCGCACCCGCGAGCCCGCCGTGGCGGCCGCTGCGGCAGGTTTTGCCCCTTCGACCGACACCCGCGACGCGGTGGCCGTGCTGGCCGCCCTGCGCGAATGGAAAAACGGATTCCGATGAAGCTTCTCCACATTGCCTGCCTCGCGGGCCTGCTCTGGCTCTCGGGCTGCGCTACCCAGGTCGGCAATTCCGGCTCCCCCAGCACCAGCAGCCCCATTTCCACGGCGACCGCCCCCTCTGCCGAAAGCGCGCACACCCCGGACATCCCCGCCGGGCCGCTGCTGCCCATCGCGCCTGCGCGGGCCTCGCGCCTGGAGGTGATGCCGCTGTTCACGCCGTCCGACCTGTGGGACCGCATCCGCCGTGGCTTCGCCATGCCCGATCTGCAGCACGAACTGGTGCGTGACCGCGAGCAGTGGTACGCCAACCGGCCCGACTACATGCAGCGCATGACCGAGCGCTCGCGCAAGTACCTGTTCCACATCGTCGAGGAGCTGGAGCGCCGCGGCATGCCCACCGAACTGGCACTGCTGCCCTACATCGAGAGCGCGTTCAACCCGCAGGCCGTGTCCACGGCCAAGGCCGCCGGCATGTGGCAGTTCATGCCGGCCACGGGCAACTACTTCGACCTCAAGCAGAACGCCTTCCGCGACGACCGCCGCGACGTGCTGGCATCCACGCGCGCCGCGCTCGACTACCTGCAAAAGCTCTACGGCATGTTCGGCGACTGGCACCTGGCCCTGGCCGCCTACAACTGGGGCGAGGGCAGCGTGAGCCGCGCCATTGCGCGCAACCAGAAGGCGGGCCTGGGCACCAGCTACACCGACCTCACCATGCCCGCCGAGACGCGGCTGTACGTGCCCAAGCTGCAGGCGGTGAAGAACATCGTGGCCAACCCGGACGCGTTCCGCACCGACCTGCCCCTGATCGAGAACCACCCGTACTTCCAGACCGTGGACATCACGCGCGACATCGACGTGGCATTGGCCGCGCGGCTGGCGGACGTGCGGCTGGAGGACTTCAAGGCGCTCAACCCCTCGCAGCACAAGCCGGTGATTCTGGCGGCGGGCACGCCGCAGATCCTGCTGCCCTGGGACAACGCCAAGGTGTTCGAGCGCAATTTCGCGGCCTACAACGAGGGCCAGTACGCCAGCTGGACCGTCTGGACCCTGCCCTCCACCATGAGCGCGGCCGAGGCCGCCCGCCGCGTGGGCATGGACGAGTCGGACCTGCGCAGCATCAATCGCATTCCGCCGCGCATGCTGATCAAGGGCGGCTCGGCCCTGATCGTGCCGCGCACCAACGCGTCGCGCAATGACGTGGCCGAGAAGGTGGCCGACAACGGCCAGATTTCCCTGACCCCCGAGATCGTGACGCGCCGCACCACGGTGCGCGCCAGCAAGGGCGACACCGTGGCCAGCCTGGCCCGCCGCCACCGCGTGAGCCCGGCCAGCCTGGCCGACTGGAACGACGTCAAGGCCAGCGCGGCCTTCAAGGCCGGCCAGCAGGTGGTGCTGTACCTCCCGGTGCGCGCCTCGGGCGCCGCGTCCAGCAAGGCGGCCGGCGGTCGCTCTGCCTCAGCCAGCAAGGGCACGCCGGCCAAGCGCAGCAGCAAGCCCGCGAAGGCCAAACGGCGCTGAGCGCCGGGTGCGCCCGGCGCTCAGATGCGCAGCTGGTGTATGCCCAGCAGTCCCAGAACGCCGATGACGATGAGGTACAGCGCCACGATGGTGCTGAGCAGGCGTGGGAACACCAGGATCAGAATGCCCGCCACCAGGGAAACCAGGGGAGCAAGGCTGAGATGGAAGGTCATGGGTGCGTGCAATGAGGGTACGTTGAAGCGCCCAGCGTACCAGCTCTCCGGGGCGTTGCATGTCATCCGGCGCCCACAAACACGGCGCGCCGCCGCCGCTCAAGCGGTGAACTTCAGTTTGGCCTTGCGGGCGAAGTCCTGGGTGTAGGTGCGTCCGAGGTCGGGGCGGCGCGCAGCCAGGGCCGGGTCGAGCGAGGCCAGCGCGCGCAGGGCCGTCTCCGGGCCGCCTTCGGGCATCAGGCCGTCGGGCGAAATGGCTTCGCGCACCCGGGCCAGGGCGGCCAAGTACAGGCCCCGGTCGCCCATCAGCTCGTCGGGCGGAACCGTGCGCACGATGTCAGCCGGCGCTGCCGTCTGCAGCCACTTGAGGGCATGCACCACGCCATTGGCCAGGGCCTGGGCTTCGCCCGCCTGGCGCTGCAGGAACTGCGGCGCGGCCAGCAGGCAGCCCCCGGGCATCTGGCCGCCAAACAGCGCCTGGGCGCCGGCAAGGTTGCGCGCATCGCTGACCACGCGCACCTCCCCCTTCTGCTCCAGCCGCGCCATCACCGGGTCGGCGTGGCTCAGCGCTTGCACCTGGCCCGAGCGCAGGGCCGAGAGGGCGCGTGCGCCCTCGCCCACGGCCACGAAAGCCACCTCGTCGGCGCGCAGGCCCGCCTGCGCCAGCGCCATGCTGGCCATGGCGTGCGAGAGCGAGCCCAGGGAGCAGACGCCGATCTTGCGGCGCCGCAGGTCTTCCAATGAGCGGTAGTGCGGCAGCGCACGCGCCGACACCGCCAGCGCGAGTTGCGGCGCCCGTCCCTGCAGCACCAGCGAGCGCAGCGCCGGGCGGCCCTCGGACGTACGCAGCGTGCCCTCGTAGCCCACGGCGCCCACGTCGGCCACGCCGTCCAGCACGGCCTGCAGCGCCAGCGCATCGCTGGCGAATTCGAGCCAGGTGATGTTCAGTCCTTCAAGGCGAAAGAACCCCAGCTCGGCGGCCACCGTCAGCGGCAGGTGCCGGAAGGCATAGGCCGACCGGGCGCCCACGGCCACGGTGACGCGCGTGGCGGCGCGGGCGGGCAGCAGCCCGGCAACGGCCATGGAAGACATCGCACCGAGGGCGCGGCGGCGGGAAATCACAGGGAACACGGTGGTGGTAAGAAAGCGTTGTGCGCTGCAGCAATTTTGCCGCAGCGCCCCGCGCCGCGCATCAGGGATGCGCCGGAGCGGGTTTCTACTTACCGGGGCCTGGAGAGCCTGGGAGCGATTCAGCGGTAGCCAACGAAAAAGATGCCGATATTCACCGCGAACGCCGCGCCCCAGACCAGGCTGCGCGCCATGGGCATGTCGGACACGTACATCATGATGTAGAACAGCCGCAGCATCACATAGAGCAGCGCCAGCAGGTCCAGCACCGTCTGGCCTGCGCCGAGTTGGTGCGCCACGACCACGGCGCCGATGAAGAACGGCAAGGCCTCGAAGCTGTTGGCCTGCGCCGCGTTGGCGCGCGCAGCGGCGCCCGTCTGCTGCACCAGCCAGCCCCGCGGGTCATGGTTGTCGTAGCCGCCCTCCGCGCGCCGCTTGCCGAAACCGCCACGCTTGGCGAGGAACGCGCACAGCAGGGGCAGCATCGCGGCCGCGAAGACGCACCAATAGGCGATGGTGAAGTGGGCTACGTGAGGAGTGTTCATGGTTCAAATGAAAGTAGCTTGCAGCGCCCTATTCTAGAGCGCCACCAGCTATCAAACAAATAGCATATCAGCGGTATGCAACCCGGCTGTTGGCGGACCGCCGCAGCTCGCGGTAGGCTTCAGTGTCCGCCTACCGCCGGTCGGCGAGCGCATGGGCGATGGTGCCCAGGTCCACGTATTCCAGCTCGCTGCCCACGGGCACGCCCCGCGCCAGGCGCGTGACCTGCAGGCCGCGCGCCTTGAGCGCCTCGCCGATGACATGGGCCGTGGTCTCGCCCTCGGCCGTGAAATTGGTGGCCAGGATGACCTCCTGCACCGTGCCGTCCGTGGCGCGCTGCAGCAGCTTTTGCACCCCCAGGTCGCGCGGCCCCACGCCGTCGAGCGGCGACAGCCGCCCCATGAGCACGAAATAAAGGCCCTGGAAGGCCCCCGTGCGCTCCAGCGCCGACTGGTCGGCCGGCGTCTCCACCACGCACAGCCGCGTGGCGTCGCGCCCCGGGTCGAGGCAGACCTCGCACACCTCGGCCTCGGTGAAGGTGTGGCAGCACGCGCAGTGGTGCACGTGGTCTGCCGCCTGCGCCAGCGCCTGCGACAGCACCTGCGCGCCCGCGCGGTCGTGCTGCAGCAGATGGAACGCCATGCGCGCCGCCGACTTCACCCCCACCCCCGGCAGCCGCCGCAGGGCCTGGATCAGTGCGTCAAGGGTGTTGTTGGTGGACATGGTGGGGGGTCACTGCGTTCGGCCATTCAAACTCCGCCCTCAAGGGCGTAGCGAGCGGGATCAGCTGCTAGGCGGACGGAGCACAGGAACCGGAGCGACCTCCCTGGTCGCGAGGATTCCGAGCACCGCCCAACGACGCAGATGGCCCGCGCAGTAGCCAGCATCAGAAGGGGAATTTCATGCCGCCGGGGAGGCCTGGCATGCCTTGCGTGATCTTGCCCATCTTCTCCGCCGAGGTCTCCTCGGCCTTGCGCACGGCGGCGTTGAAGGCGGCGGCCACCAGGTCTTCGAGCATGTCCTTGTCGTCCGCCAGCAGGCTGGGGTCGATGGTGACGCGCTTGACGTCGTGCTTGCAGGTCATCAGCACCTTCACGAGGCCGGCGCCGGATTCGCCTTCGACCTCGACGTTGGCCAGTTCATCCTGCGCCTTCTTGAGGTTGTCCTGCATGGCCTGGGCCTGCTTCATGAGGCCGGCGAGTTGTCCTTTGTTGAACATGGGAAATCCTTTCGTTGGAATGGGGGTAAGAACGTGTTTGCGGTCCAGGAGTTCAGAGCGGCTTGATGCTGCCGGGCACGACGCGGGCGTCGAACTCGCGCACCATGGTCTGCACGAACGGGTCGTTCATCACGATGTCCTGCGCCCGCTGCTGGCGGGCATTTTCGATGGCGGCGTTGCGGCGCGCCGGGCTGTCGATGACCACGCCCAGCTCCACGCTGATCTGCTGCGCAAAGCCGGCCGCAGCCAGCGCGCCGCGCAGGCGCTCGCGCGTGCTGGCCTGGTTGAGCGATTCGCGCTCCACGCGCAGCAGCCAGTGCTCGCCGTCGCGCGCCACCAGTTGCGACTGCAGGGCCAGTTCGCGCACCAGCGCGGTGATGGCCTCGCTGGCAATGAGCTGGCGCACGGTGGCATGCCACACCTCGCCTTCCTCGGTGGGCGTGAAGCGGGCCGCTGCGGCGCGGCCGGCGTCGGCAGGCTGCGGCTGCAGGCGCGCGCCGGGCTCGGGCGTCTGGCGCACGGGGATGGCCATGACCGCCGGGGGCGGCTCGGGCGGCGCCGCGCGCGGCGCTGCGGGCGCGTTGGCCGAGAGGTCTTCGGGCGTGCGTACCGGCAGCGCCGGGGTGGGCCGCACCGCCGGTGCGGCGCTTGCCGGATCCGGCTCAATCGCTATCGATTCAGGAGCTTCCAGCGCAACACTGGCGGGCCCTGGGGTCGTTTTTTCTTTCGATTCGTCGGGCACCACGGGTGCCGCGGACGGGCTGGCTGCGGGCGCCGCGGGCGGTGCCGCGACCGGGGTTTCAGGCCGCGTCAGTGTTTTTTTTTCCGCCGTGCCGCTGTCGGGCTTGAAGGCCAGCAGGCGCAGCAGCACCATGGTGAGCGCCGCGTATTCGTCGGGCGCCAGGCCCAATTCGCCGCGCCCGTGCAGGCACAGGCTGTAGAGCAGCTGCGTTTCGTCAGCGGGCATCAGCGCGGCCAGGCGGGCGGTCTCGGCCGCGTCGGGGTCGCTGGCATCGCTGCCGCCCATGCCCGGCACGGCCTGCAGCACGGCCATGCGCTGCAGCACGGCGGACATGTCTTCCAGCGTGGACGCGGCCGACAGGCCGTTGAGGCGCAGCACGTCCACGGTCTCGACCACGGTGCGGCCGTCGCCGCCGGCCAGGGCGTCGATGAGCCTGAACACATAGGTGCGGTCCACGCTGCCGAGCATCTGGCGCACGGCGCCCTCGGCGATGCTGCCGCTGCCGAAGGCGATGGCCTGGTCGGTCAGCGAGAGCGCGTCGCGCATGGAGCCGCGCGCGGCGCGCGCCAGCAGGCGCAGCGCCGGGGCCTCGGCGGCCACGTTCTCGGTGGCCAGCACCTGGGTGAGGTGCTCCAGCACGGTTTCGGGTGCCATGGGCCGCAGGTTGAACTGCAGGCAGCGCGACAGCACCGTGACCGGCACCTTTTGCGGGTCGGTCGTGGCGAGCACGAACTTGAGGTATTCCGGCGGTTCTTCCAGCGTCTTGAGCATGGCGTTGAACGCCGTGTTCGTGAGCATGTGCACTTCGTCGATCATGAAGACCTTGAAACGCCCCTGCACCGGCTTGTAGACGGCCTGCTCCAGCAGGCCCTGCACCTCGTCCACACCGCGGTTGGAGGCGGCGTCGAGCTCGGTGTAGTCCACGAAGCGGCCGCTGTCGATGTCGGTACAGGCCTGGCACACGCCGCAGGGCGTGGCGGTGATGCCGCCCTGCCCGTCCGCCCCCTGGCAGTTGAGCGACTTGGCAAGGATGCGCGACACCGTGGTCTTGCCCACGCCGCGCGTACCCGTGAACAGGTAGGCATGGTGCAGGCGCTGCTGCGTCAGTGCGTTGGTGAGGGCCTGCACCACATGCTCCTGCCCCACCATTTCGGTGAAGTTGCGGGGGCGGTATTTGCGGGCCAGCACGAGATAGGACATGGGGAGCGATTCTATGTGGATGTCGACAGGCCCGCGGTCCGCATAAGCCGGGCTTCAGAAATGGCCGCCACCATGCCATGAAACCCTGTCGGAGGACCCCCATGACCACACCTGTCACCACCCCCTTCACGCGCTACGCCGGCGCATCCATCGCCCTGCACTGGCTCATGGCCGTGCTGCTGGCGGCCACGGCGGCCACGATCGAGATGAAAGGCCTCTACCCCAAGGGCAGCGATCCGCGCGAGCTGCTCAAGACCGCGCACTTCACCCTGGGCATGGCGGTCTTCGCGCTTGTCTGGCTGCGCCTTCTCGTACGCATCTGGGCAGCGACGCCAGCCATTTCCCCGCCGCCGCCCGCCTGGCAGGCGCGGCTGGGCCATCTCGTGCATGCCGCCCTGTACCTGCTGATGATCGCCCTGCCGCTGCTGGGCTGGCTCGCGCTCAGCGCCAAGGGCCAGCCCATCACGCTGCTGGGCGGGTTGGCGTTGCCCCAACTGGTGGTTGAAAACAAGGCCGCCGCGCACTGGATCAAGGATGTGCACGAGGCGCTGGCCACGGCTGGCTATGTGCTGGTGGGCGCGCACGCCGCTGCGGCCCTGGCCCACCACTACCTGGTGCGCGACAACACGCTGCTGCGCATGCTGCCCGGCACACGCTGAAACCACGCGCAAGCCCGCTCGGCAGTGGCGCATCGACTACAATGCGTGTTGACGGGCCTCCCCGCATGGTGAAGCGGCCAACCGGGTCAGGTGGGGAACCAAGCAGCCCTAACTGTGGAGCCAGTGCCGGGGGTAAGGCTCGTCAACTTCTTCTTTTGCGCGGCCTTCGGCGGCGCATCCCCTCCCCCACCCCGAAAGCACACGCCGCCCCTGCGGAGCGGCACCGCCCTCAGTGGCGCTTGTGCTTCTTGTGCGGTGCGTGGTGCGCCGCATCGGGGGCGGCCTTGTCCTTGCCCTTGCTCCCCAGGCGCGACTCCTTGCCCTGGATGAGGCGGGTGATGTTCTCCCGGTGGCGCCAGATGAGCAGCGCCGACATCACCACGATGGCCGCGACGATGGCGCGCTCGGAATACCACAGCGGCCCGGCCGCCAGCACGTAGATGACTGGCGCGGACACCGCCGCCGACAGCGACGCCAGCGACGAATAGCGCGACACCGCTGCCACCACCAGCCAGACCAGCGCCACCACCAGCCCCAGCCAGCCGCTGATGCCCACGAGCACGCCCAGCGCCGTGGCCACGCCCTTGCCGCCCACGAAGCGGAAAAACACCGGCCACAGGTGGCCCAGGAAGGCCGCCAGCCCGGCCAGCGCCACGGTGCCCTCGCCCAGGCCGTAGGGCTCGCCGAACCATCGCACCAGCGCCACCGGCAGCCAGCCCTTGACCGCGTCGAGCAGCAGCGTGACCACCGCCGCCGCCTTGCTGCCCGAGCGCAGCACGTTGGTGGCGCCCGGGTTCTTGCTGCCATAGGTGCGCGGGTCGTTCAGGCCCATGACGCTGGAAACGATGACGGCGAACGACAGCGAGCCCAGCAGGTAGGACGCCAGCACGGCGAGGACGGAATAGACGATGGGCACGGAAACTCTCTCCAGGTGATGCGGTGTGCCGCCAGCGCGGCACCAGGGTGCGCCGCTGCGGCGCGGCGCCCATTCTGCCAGCGTGGCTACTCGGCCAGCGCGCACTGCACGGGCTTGGCCCCTAGCAGGCGCACGCAGGCCTGCGGATCGATCTGCACCAGGTAGCCGCGGCGCCCGCCGTTGATGGCGATGCGCGGCAAGGCCAGGATGCCCTCCTCGATGTAGACCGGCATGTCACGGCGCGTGCCGAACGGCGAAGTGCCGCCCACCAGGTAGCCGCTGTGGCGGTGGGCCACCTCGGGCGTGCAGGGCTCGACCGACTTGGCGCCGATCTGGCGCGCCAGGTTCTTGGTGGAGACCTTGCGGTCGCCGTGCATGAGCACGATGAGGGGTTTGGCGTCCTGGTCCTGCATCACCAGGGTCTTGACCACGGTGTGCTCGTCCAGGCCCAACTGGCGCGCGGACTCGGCCGTGCCGCCATGCTCCACATAGTCGTAGGGATGGCCCGTGAACTCCACCTGGTGGGCCTTGAGCATCTGCGTGGCCGGGGTTTCGCTCACGTACGCCGTCTTGCCTTCTTTTTTGGCCATTTTTACTATAGTTTTGATAGCTGTTTGCGCTTTACCAATAAGCGCTAGAGGCCTATTTTGCCATCAACCTTCAGAGCGCCGGGTCGCCCAGCTCCCAGCGGATGGCGTCGATCTGCGCCAGCAACTCGGGCGCCAGCGGCGTGCCCCAGGCATTGAGGTCCTCATCCAGTTGCGCCAGCGAGGTGACGCCAATGATGGTGCTGGCCACCTGCCACTTGGTGTAGCAGAACGCCAGCGCCATCTGCGTGGGCGTGAGGCCGTGCTCGCGCGCGAGCTGGTTGTAGCGGCGCGCGGCCGCCAGCACCTCGGGGCGCCCCCAGCGCTGCTTGCGCACCGATTCGTAGCGCGCCATGCGCGCACCCTCGGGCGCACCGGGGCCGCTGGTGCCGCTCTGGTCGAACTTGCCGGTCAGCAGGCCGAAGGCCAGCGGCGAATAGGCCAGCAGCGACACGCCCAGGCGGTGGCAGGTTTCGTCCAGCCCGTTCTCGTACGCGCGGTTGAGCAGGCAGTAGGCGTTCTGCACCGTGGCCACGCGCGGCAGGCCGTGCTGCTCGGCGAGGCGCACGAACTCGTGCACGCCGTAAGGCGTCTCGTTCGACAGGCCGATGGCGCGCACCTTGCCCGCGCGCACCAGCCCGGCCATCGCTTCGAGCTGCTCGTGGATGGGCGTCTTCGACACCTCCTTGGCCGGCTCGTAGTAGCGCGCGCCGAAGGCCGGCACATGGCGCTCGGGCCAGTGGATCTGGTAGAGGTCGATCACGTCGGTCTGCAGGCGGCGCAGGCTGCCCTCGCACGAGGCCACGATGTCGGCCGCCGTCATGCCCTGACCCTCGCGGATCCACGGCATGCCGCGCGAAGGGCCGGCCACCTTGGTGGCCACCACCATCTGCTGCCGCTTGTCCGGGTTCTGCGCGAACCAGTGGCCCAGGATGGTTTCGGTGGCGCCATAGGTTTCGGCGCGCGCGGGCACGGCGTACATCTCGGCCGTGTCGAGGAAGTTGACGCCGCGCTCCAGCGCGCGGTCCAGGATGGCGAACGCCTGCGGCTCGCCCACCTGCTCGCCAAAGGTCATGGTGCCCAGGCAGATAGGGGTGACCTGCAGGCCGCTGTTGCCGAGTGGGATGGTGTGCATGGGAAAAAGGATGACAAGCAAAGAAGGGATTGCAAAGAATAATGAGTTTCGCCCGCCTCTGCTGCCACCCTGCGCCATGCCCGAAGGTCCCTCTCTCGTCATCCTGCGCGAGCAGGCCGCCGCCTTTGCCGGCCAGGCCATCGTGCGGGCCGAGGGCAACACCACGCTGGACAAGCGGCGCCTTGCGGGCCAGCGCATCCTGGCGCTGCGCACCTGGGGCAAGCACTTTCTCATCGAACTGCCTTCGTTCGCGCTGCGCATCCACTTCCTACTGTTCGGCAGCTACCGCATCAACGAGCGCAAGGACGCGCCGCCGCGCCTGAGCCTGCAGTGCGAGCACGGCGAACTCAACTTCTACACCTGCTCGGTGAAGTTCATCGAGGAGCCGCTGGACGAGGTGTACGACTGGCAGGCCGACGTCATGTCGGACGCATGGAACCCCACACTCGCGCTCCAGCGCCTGCAGGCCGTGCCGGACACGCTGGCCTGCGACGCGCTGCTCGACCAGGACATGTTCGCCGGCGTGGGCAACATCATCAAGAACGAGGTGCTCTACCGCATCCACGTCCACCCCTTGTCCCCGGTCGGGGCCCTGCCCGAGGCCAAGCAGCATGAGCTGGTGGACGAGGCGCGGCAATACAGCTTCGATTTTCTGGCGTGGAAGAAGGCCTTCGTGCTCAAGCAGCACTGGCTGGCGCACCGCCAATCCACCTGCCGGCGCTGCCAGCGGCCGCTGACCCGCGCCACGCTGGGCAAGACCCGGCGGCAGAGCTACTTTTGCGCCCACTGCCAGACCTTCTACGGCGATGGCACGCAGATGCCCGCCCCTGCCGCGCCCAAGAAGGCCGGTGTGCCGCGCAAGACGCCGCGCCGGCGCGGCTGAGCCCCGGCCCCGGCCGCTGCGGCGTGGCCCGGGCCGCGCCAGGGAATGTCCCGCGATTGACATAAACCAAGCGGTCGCTTGGTAATATTCAACCCATGTACCAAGTCCGCCAGACCTCGCGCAGCGAAACCATCGCCATCCGCCAGCTGAACCACCACGTGCGCCTGTGGGGGCCCGACACCTCGGCCCTGCCGCCACTGGTGCTGGTGCACGGCTGGATGGACGTGGCCGCGTCCTACCAGTTTGTCGTGGACGCCTTCGGCGCCGACTTCCTCGCGGGCCGGCGCATCATCGCGCCCGACTGGCGCGGTTTCGGCCTGACGGCGCCGCCGGTGCCGACCGACCACTACGTCTTCGCCGACTACCTGGCCGACCTGGACCAGCTGCTCGACCACTACGCGCCCGACACCCCCGTGGACCTGGTGGGCCACAGCATGGGCGGCAACGTGGCCATGTTCTACGCCGGCGCGCGCCCGGCGCGCATCCGCCGGCTGGTGAACCTCGAAGGCTTCGGCATGCCCGCCAACAAGCCCGCCAAGGCCCCGGCGCGCTACGCCGAATGGATGGACAACCTCAAGGCCCTGCAGCGCGGCGAGATGGCGCTGAACACCTACGACAGCGTGGACGGCGTGGCCCGCCGCCTGATGAAGACCAACCCGCGCCTGTCGCAGGACAAGGCCGAATGGCTGGCGCAGCACTGGGCCCAGCCCAACGCCCAGGGGCGGTGGGAAATCCTCGGCGACGCGGCGCACAAGGTCGTCAACGCGCAGCTGTTCCGCGTGGACGAAGCGCTCGCGCTCTACGCCGCCATCACCGCCCCCACGCTGGCCGTGGAGGCCAGTGACGACAGCCTGGGCCTGTGGTGGAAGGGCCGCTACACGCTGGACGAATACCACGCACGCCTGCTCTCCGTGCCCCAGTGCCGCACCGCAGTGGTGCAGGATGCGGGCCACATGCTGCACCACGACCAACCGCAGGCCGTGGCCACGCTGATCGAGTCCTTTCTGGCATAACCGAACCAAAACTGGCTGCAGCGCTTTACCAGCAAGCGCAACCAGCTATCATTTTTGCGTTTTCTGATGCCCCGCCCGGGCGCGGAGCCGGGCAAAAACCGGCACAGCGCCGCGCATGAGAAAATCGGGAGTTATTCACAGAACACCCAGGACAAGACCATGGAAGCAGAACGCATCAACCTCATCGGCAACACCCTCGAAGATCTGGCCGCCCGCACGGCCGATCTACGGAGGTATCTTTGACTTCGATGCCAAGTTTGAACGCCTGCGCACGGTAAACGCTTCGCTCGAAGACCCTTCGGTCTGGAACGACCCGAAGAAGGCCCAGGAGCTGGGCAAGGAACAGAAATCGCTGAACGCCGTCGTGCTCACGCTCGACAAGCTCACGCACGAGCTGGCCGACAACGCCGAGCTGTTCGAGATGAGCAAGGAAGAAGGCGACGAGGCCGGCCTCATGACCATCGAGGGCGAGGCCGAGAAGCTGCGCCCCATGGTGGAGGAGCTGGAATTCCGCCGCATGTTCCGCAACGAGGCCGATCCGCTGAACTGCTTCGTCGACATCCAGGCCGGCGCTGGTGGCACCGAGGCCTGCGACTGGGCCAGCATGCTGCTGCGCCAGTACCTCAAGTACTGCGAGCGCAAGGGTTTCAAGGCGACGGTGGAAGAAGAAACCCCGGGCGACGTGGCCGGCCTCAAGAGCGCCACGATCCACATCGAGGGTGAATACGCCTACGGCCTGCTGCGCACCGAGACCGGCGTGCACCGCCTGGTGCGCAAGTCGCCGTTCGACAGCTCGGGCGGCCGCCACACCAGCTTTGCCTCGCTGTTCGTCTACCCCGAGATCGACGACTCCATCGAGATCAACATCAACCCGTCGGACGTGCGCACCGACACCTACCGTGCCTCCGGCGCGGGCGGCCAGCACATCAACAAGACCGATTCGGCCGTGCGCCTGACGCACATCCCCACCGGTATCGTGGTGCAGTGCCAGGACGGGCGCAGCCAGCACGGCAACCGCGACATCGCCTGGCAGCGCCTGCGCTCCAAGCTTTACGACCACGAGATGCGCAAGCGCCAGGAAGAAGCGCAAAAGCTCGAAGACACCAAGACCGATGTGGGCTGGGGCCACCAGATCCGCAGCTACGTGCTGGACAACAGCCGCATCAAGGACTTGCGCACGAACGTCGAAATCTCCGCCACGCAGAAGGTGCTGGACGGCGATCTGGACGCTTTCATCGAAGCCTCGCTCAAGCAGGGCGTATAAGGAAAACCCATGCCATCAATGCGTGACGCGCAGGCCCCGGCCACCGCCATCCACCGCGCCGACTACCAGGCTCCGGCCTGGTGGATCGACACCGTGGACCTGGCCTTCGACCTGGACCCCGCCAAGACCCGCGTGCTCAACAAGATGCGCGTGCGCCGCAACAGCGCCGTGCCGGCCCAGCCGCTGCGCCTGCACGGCGAGGACCTGAACCTCTCGCGGGTGCTGGTCAACGGCGCGGGCACGAGCTTCAAGATGGAAGGCAGCCAGCTCGTGCTGGAGAACCTCCCGGCGGGCGATGAAGCCTTCGACCTGGAGATCTTCACCACCTGCGCACCGGCCAAGAACACGCAGTTGATGGGCCTGTACGTCAGCCAGGGCACGTTCTTCACGCAGTGCGAAGCCGAGGGCTTCCGGCGCATCACCTACTTCCTGGACCGGCCCGACGTGATGGCCAGCTACACCGTGGTGCTGCGGGCCGACAAGGCGCAGTACCCGGTGCTGCTCAGTAACGGCAATCTGGTGGACAGCGGCGACCTGGAAGAAGGCCGCCACTTCGCCAAGTGGGTCGACCCGCACAAGAAGCCCAGCTACCTGTTCGCGCTGGTGGCGGGCAAGCTGGTGGCGCGCGAGCAGCACATCAAGAGCCGCTCGGGCACCGACCACCTGCTGCAGGTCTACGTGCGCCCCGGCGACCTGGGCAAGACCGAGCACGCGATGAACTCGCTGATGTACAGCGTGGCCTGGGACGAGGCGCGCTTCGGCCTGCCGCTGGACCTGGAACGCTTCATGATCGTCGCCACCAGCGACTTCAACATGGGCGCCATGGAGAACAAGGGCCTGAACATCTTCAACACGAAGTACGTTCTGGCCTGCGAGGCCACGGCCACCGACACCGACTTCGCCAACATCGAGAGCGTGGTCGGCCACGAGTACTTCCACAACTGGACAGGCAACCGCGTCACCTGCCGCGACTGGTTCCAGCTCAGCCTGAAGGAAGGCCTCACCGTCTTCCGCGACCAGGAATTCAGCATGGACCTGGCGGGCAGCCCCTCGGCGCGCGCCGTCAAGCGCATCGAGGACGTGCGCGTGCTGCGCACCGCCCAGTTCCCCGAAGACGCCGGCCCCATGGCCCACCCGGTGCGGCCCGACAGCTACATCGAAATCAACAACTTCTACACCGTCACCATCTACGAAAAGGGTGCCGAGGTCGTGCGCATGATGCACAACCTGGTGGGCCGCGATGGTTTCGCCCGGGGCATGAAGCTCTATTTCGAGCGCCATGACGGCCAGGCCGTGACCTGCGACGACTTCGCCAGCGCCATCGCCGACGCCAACCCCGCCAGCGACCTGGCTCACCTGCTACCCCAGTTCAAGCGCTGGTACAGCCAGGCCGGCACGCCCCGCGTGCGCGCCACGGGCCAGTACGACGCCGAGGCCCGCCGCTACACGCTCACGCTCGCGCAAAGCTGCGCGCCCACGCCTGGCCAACCCACCAAGGAGCCCTTCGTCATCCCGGTGGAACTGGGCCTGCTCACCCAGGACGGCCGCGCCCTGCCCCTGCAGCTGGACGGCGAAGCCGCCCCTGCCGGCGCCACGCGCACCGTGGTGCTGGCCGAGCCCAGCCTGCAGCTCACGTTCGTGAATGTGGACAGCGCCCCCGTGCCCTCGCTGCTGCGCGGCTTCAGCGCCCCCGTGGTGCTGGACCATGACTACAGCGACGCCGACCTGCTGGCCCTGCTGGCACACGACAGCGACGCCTTCAACCGCTGGGAAGCCGGCCAGCGCCTGGCCCTGCGGATCGCTATCAATACCATAGCTGACAGCGCAATCCAGGTGGGCGCCAACGGCCAAATTGGCCAAAATTTCCTGCCCACCAGCTCCATCGAGGCCATGCGCGGCGTGCTGCGCCACCCGCAGCTCGACGCCGCCTTCAAGGAGCTGGCACTCGCACTGCCGTCCGAGACCTACATCGCCGAACAGCTCGACGTGGTCGACCCGCAGCGCGTGCACGCCGTGCGCGAGGCCATGCGCCTACAGCTGGCCCTGGCGCTGCAGGACGACTGGCAATGGGTCTACGAACAGCACCAGCACACAGGCGCCTACCGCCCCGACGCTGTCTCGGCCGGGCGCCGCGCGCTGGCCGGCATGGCGCTGCACATGCTGTGCTTGGCGGCGCAGCACACGGGCGACACCGTCTGGCCCGGCAAGACGCTGCAGCGCTTCAAGGATGCGGCCAACATGACCGACCGCTTCAATGCCCTCTCGGCATTGGTCGGCAGCGGCCACGCGCTCGCAACCCCCGCGCTGGCGCGCTTCCACCAGCTCTTCAAGGACGAGCCGCTGGTCATCGACAAGTGGTTCGCCCTGCAGGCGGGCAGCGCCGATCGCAACGGGAATGTGCTGCCCATCGTGCGCCAGCTCATGCAGCACCCCGACTTCAGCCTGAAGAACCCCAACCGCGCGCGCAGCGTCATCTTCAGCTACTGCAGCGCCAACCCCGGTGCCTTCCACCGCCGCGACGCCGCGGGCTACGTGTTCTGGAGCGACCGCGTCATCGAACTGGACGCCATCAACCCCCAGGTGGCCGCCCGTTTGGCGCGCGCCATGGACCGCTGGAAGAAGCTCGCCGAACCCTGGCGCACCGCCGCCCGCGAGGCCATCGCCCGCGTGGCTGCCCGCGAGGGCCTGAGCAACGACGTGCGCGAGGTGGTCACCCGCGCACTGGCCGACGAATAAGGAGAACGACCCCATGGCAAAACGAATCAGCCTGACCCGCTACCTGGTGGAACAGCAGCGCGTGGCCGGCCACATCCCCTCCGAGCTGCGTCTGCTGCTCGAAGTGGTGGCGCGCGCCTGCAAGAGCATCAGCCAGGCCGTCAACAAGGGTGCCCTCGGCGGCGTGCTCGGCAGTGCCGAGAGCGAGAACGTGCAGGGCGAAATGCAGAAGAAGCTCGACATCATCGCCAACGAGGTGCTGATCGAAGCCAACGAATGGGGCGGCCACCTGGCCGCCATGGCCAGCGAGGAAATGGAGGGCATCTACGTCGTGCCCAACCGCTACCCCAAGGGCGAATACCTGCTGCTGTTCGATCCCCTGGACGGCTCGTCCAACATCGACGTGAACGTGAGCATCGGCACCATCTTCAGCGTGCTCAAGATGCCGGAAGACGATCGCGGCGTGGACGAAGGCGACTTCCTTCAGCCCGGCAGCCACCAGGTGGCGGCGGGCTATTGCGTCTACGGCCCGCAGACCACCCTGGTGCTGACCGTGGGCGACGGCGTGGCCATGTTCACGCTGGACCGCGAGCAGGGCTCGTTCGTGCTCACCCAGGAGAACGTGCGCATTCCCGAGGACACCAAGGAATTCGCCATCAACATGAGCAACATGCGCCACTGGGACGAACCCGTGAAGCGCTACATCGACGAATGCCTGCAGGGCAAGGAAGGCCCGCGCGGCAAGGACTTCAACATGCGCTGGATCGCCAGCATGGTGGCCGACGTGCACCGCATCATGACGCGCGGCGGCGTCTTCATGTACCCCTGGGACAAGCGCGAGCCCAACAAGCCGGGCAAGCTGCGCCTCCTGTACGAAGCCAACCCCATGGGCTGGCTCGTCGAGCAGGCCGGCGGCGCGGCCACCAATGGCAAGCAACGCATCCTGGACATCAAGCCCGCCCAGCTGCATGAGCGCGTGAGCGTGATCCTCGGTTCGAAAAATGAAGTGGAACGCGTGACAAGCTATCATTCCACGCTATAATTTAAGTCTTACGTAGCCGGTGTAGCTCAGTCGGTAGAGCAGCTCATTCGTAATGAGAAGGTCGGGTGTTCGATTCATCTCTCCGGCACCAAACAGAAAGCCCTGATTCGCAAGAGTCAGGGCTTTTTCGTTGGCGCTCCCAGAGCACAGGGGCGGCTACAGCATCGAGGCGCGCTGCTGCTCGGCGCGCGACGCGCCAATGGCCGTCTCGACCTGCCTCACCTCTTCCGGCGGCGGCAGCACGGCGGGCATGCCCAGGCTTTCGATCCAGAGTTCGCGGCACCAGCCTTTGGTGTGGTAGAGGTGGTGGTCCTCGTCCTTTTCCACCTGCTCATGCGCTGCCTTGAGCAGCTTGGCTTCGCTGCCCGAGGCCGCTTCGGCCACCTTGCCCAGCAGCTCCCAGTTGGCGTGGTCCTTGGTTTCTGCATGGACGACGCACTCGCAGGCCACCAGCTGGGCAGCCTCGGCCGGACCGCTGCTCTTGGCCATTTCCATGGCCTGGACCAGCGAATTGCCGATGTGCTGGACCACCTGGCGGCTGGGCGTGCGCAGGTTGGGGTCGATGCCCATGGCCTGGCACAGGCCTAAGACCACCTTCTGGTGGCCCAGCGTTTCTTCCAGGTATTCGGTCCATTCCTTTTTCAGGTCTTCGTTGACGGCGCAGGTGATCGCTGTTTTGTAGACCTGCTCTCCTCCGAGTTCGGTTTCCAGCATCTGCAGAATCAGATCCTGCAGCTGCGCTGCGTCATAGGTTTTCTTGCTTGGCATGTCAGGGCTCCGTGGGGTGGGAAGACGCCCGCAAGGGGCGGTGCGCCCTGCCCAGCGGGCTGCGCCCGGGCTGGCAGGGCTTGGTCGCTCAGGCTTACATCCAGTTCACACCGTAGTGTTCGTACACACGGCGGCCGTATTCGTCGGTGTAGTTGGGGGCATCGCTCGATCCATAGCGGGGTGCGTTTTCCAACTGCGACTTCTGCAGCGGCACACGGTAGCCATCGAGCGAGGTGTCGTACTTCAGCAGGCTCCAGGGAATGGGATAACGGTCTGTGCCGATACCCAGAAAGCCGCCGAATTCGAGCGCCGCATAGCGCACCAGTCCCGAGCGCTTGTCGATCACCAGCTCATCAATGGAGCCGAGTTTGTCGCCGTCGCCGTTGTAGACGGCAGTACCTTCGACTTTGCTGGAAGAAATAACGGGGCAGGCAGTCATCTTGAATCTCCTTCGGTTGCAACGACCCGACGATGCGTCGGTCTGAGTCCTGTTTATCCTCCGATCCCCTTGCGCGGACGATCAGCGCAGGTCCCACACCCCTGTAGGCGCTGGCCGCATCTCCGGCCGGGATGCCCGCGCAGCAAAGCCGCGCGCAGGGCGAGCGGCGTCAGAAAACGCCGAACAGCTTCAACAAAATGATGACGCTGATGGGCACGCCCAACAGCCAAAGAATGATGCTTTTCATGGCTTCTCCTGTGGTGGTTGCGATGCAGCGGAGAGCCTTGCCTCGCCTGTTGGGATGGCCCTGCGGCGCGGCGCAATTCGGCTCCTGCTGTGTGCCGACTTTGCGGCAGACGGGGGCCGCGCCTGGTAGGAAGAGTGCGTTTCATGGGCGTCGACATTGCCTGACACCACAGCGCACGATGAGCGCGCCTGGTGGCCAACGGAAGTGAAGGCCATCGGAATGGGCTGATGAGCGGACTTCGCGCGGGTCCTCACACCCGGGCCGAACGCTACCGCAGGGCCTTGCATACCGCCCGAACGGCGCGCGATGGGCAAAAAAAAGCCCCGGCCAGAAGGACGGGGCTGATGCCTGCAAGCGCAGCCCGAAGGGCGCGCGCTGCTGACAAGTGCTTACTTGGCTGCGGAAGCGTCGGCGGCGGGAGCAGCAGCGGAAGCGGCATCCACAGCAGCGGAAGCGGCTTCAGAAGCGGGAGCGGCGGGAGCTGCGGGCTCAGCGGCAGGAGCGGGAGCAGCTGCGGGAGCGGGGGCGGGAGCAGGTGCCGGCTCTTCCTTCTTGCCACAGGCGGCCAGAGCGGCAGCAGCGATCAGGGAAGCGATGACGAGAGACTTGTTCATTTCAGGTTTTCCTTGAGGACGGTCAAAAAAACAAAAAATGCCACAACGTCCAGCCTCTTGCAGCCCGGCTCCGCTCTGGCAGAGAGTGCTCCAGGGGAGCACGGTTTCAACTCAGCCGGTGATTATATTGGGTATTCGTCAATACTGAATAACACCAAGCACCGCATCAAACCGTGCGATGTTGCGCACAACTGACACCAAGCTGACCGCAAGCTGTCGCGGATCTGACTTTCAGAAGCCTGTTTCAGAGACCCAGCGTGGTCGAAGGAAAGCCTGGCGCGCTTTTGCCACGGACCCATTCGTTGATGGTTTCGCGCAACAGTACGCGGCGCTCGGGTTCGCAGCCCGTCACGCCGATGCAACGCTCGGGGTCCAGCCGCTGCATCACCCACCCGGGGGACCAGATGGCACTGGGAATGTCGAGCGGGTCGGCCGCCGGGCTCACACGGCAGGTCAGGATGTGGTCCCAGGTACCCCGCCAGCGCACCAGACGCGCGTGGCGGCGGATCACTTCCTCGTAGGTACGCGCCAGCAGCGTGAGGTGACGACCACTGCGCGCCCACGCCTGCAATGACTCCACCACGGCCCGTTCGCCGAGCGGCCAGTCGTGGAAATTGGCATCGCTGAGGATGATCTCGCGCCAGCCCTCGCGGGCGGCGGTGGCCAGGGCATCGCGCACCAGCTGCTGGAACGCTTCGCGGCTATGGAACCGCCCCTCCGGCAGCGGCGTTGCGGTGGGCCCGGGCTGGCCGGCATCGGGGAGCGTTGGGGACATTTGTGCCTCCGTGGAGCGGGACTCTGAACAGGTTCCCGGCGTGGGCCTTTCGGCGAACTGCGACAATTCTCCTATGGAAATCACAGAACAATGCGTGGTCGCGCTGACCTGGACGCTCAAAGACACCCTGGGCGAAGAACTTGATGTGCTCGACGAACCCGTCGAGTTCCTGGTGGGCGGCAATGACCTGTTTGCCCGCATCGAAGAGGCGTTACAGGGCCATGGCGTGGGCGCCACGGTGTCGCTGCACCTCGAACCCGAGGGTGCCTTTGGCGACTTCGACGACCAGCTGCTGTTCCTGGAACCGCGCGGCCTCTTTCCTGAAAACCTGGAAGAAGGCATGACCTTCGAAGGCACTGCGCTGCCCGCCGGCTGCAATGCCGAGGCACCGCGCGATGCGTTTTACACGGTGACGGAAATCTATCCCGAGCATGTAGTGCTCGACGGCAACCATCCGCTGGCGGGCATCGCCCTGCGCCTGCACTTGAAGGTGTGCGGTGTGCGCGAAGCCACGGTGGATGAAATCGGCCGGGGCACGGCCGGCACAGGCTTCTTCAAGGTCCAGCCCCCGGCACCCGGCGGGCCGCAGCTGCACTGAGCCGCGCACCGGCGCCATCGTGCCGGTACCGGGCTCAGTAGCGTGAAATCTGGCCGTTGTTCAAGCGAACCCGGTCGCCTACACGCAGGTCACCGATCGACCCGACGTCGTAGGCCCGATGCCCCCCGTTGTCGAGGCGGATGGAGATCCGGTACACCATGCCGGCATCGCCGCTGTTGCGCCCTTCGATGGCATTGCCTGCGACGGCTCCGCCCACCACGCCCAAGGCAGTGGCTGCGGCGCGGCCGCTGCCGCCCCCCACCTGGTTGCCCAGCACACCGCCCACGACGGCACCAATCACGGCGCCAGCACCCGTCGTCTGGCCGCGCTGCGAGCCCTGGAACATCTCGATGTTCGTCACCTGACCGTATTCAGTACCCATGGGGGCTTGCGCCGGGTAGGCGGAGCCTTCGGGGTAGCCGGAAGAATACCCAGGATAGGACGACGGACCACGGTGCGGCGCGCAGGCTGTCAGCGCGGCGGCAACCGCAATGGTGGCGGCCAGAGCGGCAGTTCGGGGAAGGTTCAGTTTGCGCATGGTGCACTCCTATTTCGGTGGACAAGCGGCCCAAAGCCGACGATGGAGTGATTGCAGCACGCAGGATGAACGCCCCGTGCCGGGCAAAGGCCGCCGCCTGGGCCAGACGTCCGCGCGCTGCGGTGTAGGCCGAGGCCTACGCGGCTCAGGCCTTGCCCGTGGAACCGTAGCCGCCCTCGCCGCGCTCGCTGGCGGCGGCGAACTCGCTCACCACGTTGAACCGCGCCTGCACCACCGGCACGATGACCAGCTGCGCCAGCCGCTCCATGGGCTGGAGGGTGAAGGCCTGCGGGCTGCGGTTCCAGGCACTCACCATGAGCTGCCCCTGGTAGTCGCTGTCGATCAGACCCACCAGGTTGCCCAGCACGATGCCATGCTTGTGGCCCAGCCCCGAGCGCGGCAGGATGAGCGCGGCGTAGCCGGGGTCGCACAGGTGGATGGCGATGCCCGTGGGCACCAGCTGCCAGGCATTGGGCTCGAGGGTGAGCGGCGCATCCAGGCAGGCGCGCAGGTCGAGTCCGGCGCTGCCGGGCGTGGCGTAGGCGGGCAACTGTTCCGCCATGCGCGGGTCGAGAATCTTGATGTCGATATTCACTTCTTGCTTTCTGTGCCGCGCTGCTGCGCGAGCTGGCGCAGCCGCTCCTGCAGCTGCGCGATATTCAACGGCGCCGGGCCTCCGGGGGACGATTCCAGGCCAGACACCACGGCGATCATCCGGCCGAGCCCCCACCACAGGAACCCCATGAACAACAGCCCTGACAACGAGCCCTTGCCGAGCAGCAGGAAGGCCGCCCCATGCGCGAGCGTGAGCACCAGCAGTACCGCGCGCACGATCTGCAGCACACCCGCGAACGGCGCCAGCAACTGGGCGAGGTCCGGCGGAGCGGGCGTCGCGCCCGGCGTGGGCCGAGGCGCCGCCGCCTTGCGCCCCTGCGGGAGCGGCTGGGCCGGAGCCGGTGGCCGGGCAGATGCCTGGGCCGAAGTCAGTCTTTCCACGTAGCGCGCGAAATCGCCATCGGGCGGCGTGTCCCACTCGGGTCGGGTCTGGCGGAACATGGCAAGCCTCCTGGTGAGGTTCAGCGCGGCAGCCGCATGGCGATTTCCGCCACAAGCTGGCGCGCCAGGGCGCGCTTGGAGGCGCGCTGCAATTCGCGGTGGCCCTGGGCGTCCACCAGCAGCAGCGCGTTGTCGTCCTGACCGAAGGTGGCCGGGCCGATGTTGCCCACCAGCAGCGGCACGCCCTTGCGCTCGCGCTTGGCGCTGGCGTGCGCGAGCAGGTCATGGCTCTCGGCGGCGAAACCCACGCAGAACAAACTGCCAGACCGGGCACGCGGCGACTGCGCCACGGTGGCCAGGATGTCCGGGTTCTCGACGAAGCCCAGCACGGGCGTCTGGCCCGAACCGTCCTTCTTGATCTTCTGGTCGGCCTGCGTGGCCGGTCGCCAGTCGGCCACCGCCGCAGTTGCTATGAAAATGGTAGCTTGTTGCGCCCGTGGCTCGGTCGCTGCAAGCATTTCTTCTGCAGAACGCACATTGACCCGCTGCACACCGCGCGGCGTCGGCAGGTGCACCGGGCCGGCCACCAGCGTGACCTCGGCACCGGCCTCGCGGGCCGCGCGCGCGATGGCAAAGCCCATCTTGCCGCTGGAATGGTTGGTGATGCCGCGCACCGGGTCGATGGCCTCGAAAGTGGGGCCGGCCGTGACCAGCACCTTCTGCCCCGCCAGCAACTTGGGCGTGAAGAAGGCGATGACCTCTTCAAGGAGTTCAAGCGGTTCGAGCATGCGCCCGTCGCCGGTCTCGCCGCAGGCTTGGTCGCCGTTGCCCACCGCCAGCACCGTGGCGCCGTCCTGCGCCACCTGGGCCAGGTTGCGCTGCGTGGCCGGGTGCGCCCACATCTCGCGGTTCATGGCCGGCGCCAGCAGCAGCGGCACGCGCTCCTGCGGGCGTGCCAGGCACAGCAGGCTCAGCAGCTCGTCGGCCCGGCCCTGCGCCAGGCGCGCGATGAAGTCCGCGCTGCACGGCGCGATGAGGATGGCGTCGGCCTCGCGCGAGAGGTTGATGTGCGGCATGTTGTTGGCCTCGCGCGCATCCCACTGCGAGCCGTACACGGGCCTATTCGACAGCGCCTGCATGGTCACCGGCGTGATGAACTGGGCGGCGGCCTCGGTCATCACCACCTGCACGGTGGCGCCCTCCTTGATGAGCGCACGGCACAGCTCCGCGGATTTGTAACAGGCCACGCCTCCGCTGAGGCCCAGGACGATGTGTTTGCCGGCAAGCTCTTTCATGGGCGCAATTTAGCAGACGGCACACCCTTGCGCGGTGGGGGCACGGTGCCGGGGGCGAAGCCGCCCTCTATAATCCCAATTTCCCACCACCTTAAAAAGACATGACCAAATTTGTCTTCGTCACCGGCGGTGTGGTGTCTTCCCTGGGCAAGGGAATCGCCTCAGCCTCCCTTGCCGCGATCCTCGAATCGCGCGGTCTCAAAGTCACCCTCATCAAGCTCGACCCGTACATCAACGTGGACCCGGGCACCATGTCCCCGTTCCAGCATGGCGAAGTGTTCGTCACGGACGACGGCGCCGAAACCGACCTCGACCTCGGCCACTACGAGCGTTTCATTGAAACGCGCATGAAGAAGGCCAACAACTTCACCACCGGCCGCATTTACCAGTCGGTGCTGGAGAAGGAACGCCGGGGCGATTACCTCGGCAAGACGGTGCAGGTGATCCCGCACGTCACCAACGAGATCCAGGAATACGTCAAGCGCGGCGCCGGCGTCGGTACCGACGATGCCGTGGACGTGGCCATTGTCGAGATCGGCGGCACCGTGGGCGACATCGAATCGCTCCCCTTCCTCGAAGCCGTGCGCCAACTCAGCCTGAAGCTGGGCCCGAACAACGCGGCCTTCGTGCACCTGACCTACCTGCCGTGGATTGCCGCGGCCGGCGAGCTCAAGACCAAGCCCACACAGCACACGGTGCAGGAGCTGCGCAAGATCGGTATCCAGCCCGACGCACTGCTGTGCCGCGCCGACCGCCGCATCCCCGAGGAAGAGCGCGAAAAAATCTCGCTGTTCACCAACGTGCCCGAGTGGGGCGTGATCTCCATGTGGGATGTGGACACCATCTACAAGGTGCCGCGCATGCTGCATGAGCAGGGCCTGGACGGCCTGATCTGCGACAAGCTGCGCCTGAACACGCCGCCCACCAGCCTCAAGCGCTGGGACGACCTGGTCTATGAAACCGAACACCCCAAAGGCGAAGTGCGCATCGCCATGGTGGGCAAGTACGTGGAGCTGTCCGACAGCTACAAGTCCGTCAACGAGGCCCTGCGCCACGCCGGCATGCGCAACCATGTGCGCGTGCGCATCGACCACCTCGACTCCGAAGCCATCGAAGGCCAGGAAGCCGACAAGCTGGCCGCGTACGACGCCATCCTGGTGCCCGGCGGCTTTGGCTCGCGCGGCGTGGAAGGCAAGATCTGCACCGCCAAGTACGCCCGGGTGCACAAGGTGCCCTACCTGGGCATCTGCCTGGGCATGCAGGTGGCCACCATCGAGTACGCCCGCCATGTGGCCGGCCTGCCCGGCGCCAACTCGACCGAATTCGATCCGTCCTGCAAGCATCCGGTGATCGCCCTGATCACCGAGTGGAAGGACGCCGACGGCACCATCAAGACGCGTGACGCGAACTCCGACCTGGGCGGCACCATGCGCCTGGGCGCGCAAAGCTCCGACGTGACCCCCGGCACGCTGGCGCACAGCATCTACGGCGACGTGGTGACCGAGCGGCACCGCCACCGCTACGAAGCCAACGTCAACTACCTCGACCAGCTGCGCAAGGCCGGCCTGGTGATCTCGGCGCTGACGCAGCGCGAGCACCTGACCGAAATCGTGGAGCTGCCGAACAGCGTGCACCCCTGGTACATCGGCGTGCAATTCCACCCCGAGTTCAAGTCCACGCCCTGGAACGGCCACCCGCTGTTCAACGCCTTCATCAAGGCGGCCGTGGAGCACCAAGCGGCGAAAGCCTGATCGGAAGGAGCCCCCATGCAGCTGTGCGGATTCAACGTCGGCCTCGACCAGCGCTTCTTCCTGATCGCGGGCACCTGCTCCATCGAAGGCCTGCAGATGTCGCTGGACGTCGCCGGCCAGCTCAAGGAAACGTGCACGGCGCTGGGTGTTCCCCTGATCTACAAGGGCTCGTTCGACAAGGCCAACCGGTCGTCGGGCACCAGCCAGCGCGGCGTGGGGCTGGACGCCGGCCTGAAGATCCTGGACGAGGTGCGCCGCCAGCTGCAACTGCCCATCCTCACGGATGTCCATGAAGCATCCCACGTGGCGGAAGTGGCCAGCGTGGTGGACGTGCTGCAGACGCCGGCCTTCCTGTGCCGCCAGACCGACTTCATCCGCGCCGTGGCGCAGTCGGGCAAGCCGGTGAACATCAAGAAGGGCCAGTTCCTCGCGCCCTGGGACATGAAGAACGTCATCGACAAGGCCCGCGCTGCCGCGCAGGAAGTCGGCCTGTCGCCCGACAGCTTCCTGGCCTGCGAGCGCGGCGTGAGCTTTGGTTACAACAACCTCGTGGCCGACATGACCAGCCTGGCCGAGATGCGCAACTCCGGCGCGCCCGTGGTGTTCGACGTGACCCACTCGGTGCAAAAGCCCGGCGGCCTGGGCGCCGTGAGCGGCGGGGCGCGCGACATGGTGCCCGTGCTGGCCCGTGCCGGCGTGGCCGTGGGCGTGGCCGGCCTGTTCATGGAAACGCATCCCCGTCCCGCCGAGGCCTGGTCGGATGGGCCCAACGCGGTGCCGCTCAAGCACATGCGCGCCCTGTTAGAGACGCTGGTGGCGCTCGACGACGTCACCAAGAAGAACGGTTTTCTCGAAAACAACTTTGGAGCCTGAGAACATGCCCAGTGGCTACGTCATCGCCAACGTGCGCGTCACCAACCCCGCGCAGTACGAGGAATACAAGAAGTGGTCCACCGCGGCCTTCCAGGCCCACAACGCCGAGATCTGCGTGCGTGGCGGCCAGGTCGAAGTGATGGAAGGCGACTGGACGCCCGAGCGCCTGGTGATCGCCAAATTCCCCAGCTTCGAGGCCGCCAAGGCCTTCTACCACTCGCCCGAGTACGGCAAGGCCCGTGCGGCGCGCGAGGGCGCGGCCATCATGCGGCTGGTCTGCATCGAAGGCCTGTAACGCTCCCTGTTTGATAGCTGCCAGCGCTTGACTGCAGGGCGCTGGAGGCCGATTTGATTTGAAACTCCCGCAAAAAGGAAACCCATGAGTGCCATCGTTGACATCGTAGGCCGCGAAGTGCTGGACAGCCGCGGCAACCCCACCGTCGAGTGCGACGTGCTGCTCGAATCGGGCGTGATGGGCCGCGCGGCCGTGCCCTCGGGCGCATCCACCGGCTCGCGCGAAGCCATCGAACTGCGCGACGGCGACAAGGCCCGCTACCTGGGCAAGGGCGTACTCAAGGCGGTGGAGCACATCAACACCGAGATCAGCGAGGCCGTGCTGGGCCTGGACGCCTCCGAGCAGGCCTTCCTCGACAAGACCCTGATCGACCTGGACGGCACCGACAACAAGAGCCGCCTGGGCGCCAACGCCATGCTGGCCGTCTCCATGGCCGTGGCCCGCGCCGCTGCCGAAGAGTCGGGCCTGCCCCTGTACCGCTACCTGGGCGGCATGGGCGGCATGCAGTTGCCCGTGCCGATGATGAACGTCATCAACGGCGGCGCGCACGCCAACAACAGCCTCGATCTGCAAGAGTTCATGATCATCCCCGTGGGCGCGCCGAGCTTCCGCGAGGCCGTGCGCTGGGGCGCCGAAGTGTTCCACGCGCTCAAGAAGATCATCCACGACAAGGGCATGAGCACCGCCGTGGGCGACGAAGGCGGCTTTGCCCCCAGCGTCGAGAACCATGAAGCCGCCATCCAGCTGATCCTGCAGGCCATCGACGCCGCCGGCTACACCGCCGGTGAACAGATCGCCCTGGGCCTGGACTGCGCCGCCAGCGAGTTCTACAAGGACGGCCACTACGTGCTCGAAGGCGAAGGCGGCCTGCGCCTGACGGCCCAGCAATGGACCGACATGCTCGCCACCTGGTGCGACAAGTACCCCATCATCTCCATCGAAGACGGCATGCACGAAGGCGACTGGGACGGCTGGAAGATCCTGACCGAGCGCCTGGGCAAGAACGTGCAACTGGTGGGCGACGACCTGTTCGTCACCAACACCAAGATCCTGCAGGAAGGCATCGAGAAGGACATCGCCAACTCGATCCTCATCAAGATCAACCAGATCGGCACGCTGACCGAAACCTTCGCCGCCATCGAGATGGCCAAGCGCGCCGGCTACACCGCCGTGATCTCGCACCGCTCGGGCGAAACCGAAGACAGCACCATTGCCGACATTGCCGTGGGCACCAACGCCGGCCAGATCAAGACCGGCTCGCTGTCGCGTTCCGACCGCATCGCCAAGTACAACCAGCTGCTGCGCATCGAGGAAGACCTGGGCGACATCGCGTACTACCCCGGCCGCCGCGCTTTCTACAACCTGCGCTGACCGCCGTGCGTCGCACCGCGCCCTGCCACCGCCCGTGCCTTGCCGCGGGTGCCTGCTGCCCTGCGGCGGTGGGGCTGCGGGCGGCCGTTTCTGCCCTGCCTGCTGGCGCCTGAGCCATGGGACTGCGCCTCATCCCCCTGGTGCTGCTGGCCGTGCTCGTGGGGCTGCACGCCCAGCTCTGGTCGGGCCGCGGCAGCGTGCCGCGCGTCAAGGCCATGCAGAGCCAGATCGAGGCGCAAAAAGCCGCCAATGCCCGCGCCAGCCAGACCAACGAGCGTCTGGCCTCGGAAGTGCATGACCTGAAGGAAGGCCTCGACATGGTCGAGGAGAAAGCCCGCAACGAGCTGGGCATGGTCAAGCAGGGCGAGGTGTACGTGCAGTTCACCCCGGTGAAATAAAGACCACCCCCTGAGCGGCTGCGCCGTTTCCCCCTTCTCTCGGCTTCGCCGGGAAGGGGGACGCCACCAGCGGGGCGGCGCGGCCGGCCCAGGCCCTTGCGCGGTGGCTGCCGGCCTAATTCGGTCCTTTCAGACGATAGGGCTTCTCGCAGCGTCAGTGCAGCGTGGAAGCGTCCGGTGGCTGCACCACGGGCGCAGCGGTGAACAGGCCTGCGGCATCCACCGGATCAAAGCGGTACTGCTGGCCGCAGTATTCACACCCCACCTCAATATGCCCCTGCTCGGCCAGGATGCTTTCGGCCTCGGCCGTGCCCAGGCTCTGCAGCATGCGGCCGACGCGCTCGCGGCTGCAGGTGCAGGCGAAGCGCGGGCCGGTGGCCCCCTGCTGGGGCTCGAAGCGCACCAGCTTTTCCTCCCAGAACAGGCGGCGCAGGATGGTGTCCACGTCCAGCGTGAGCAGCTCCTCGCGCGTCAGGCTGGATGCCAGGTGCGCGATGCGGTTGTAGTCTTCGTTGCGGCCGATCTGGTCTTCGTTCTCGCTGTGGGAAAGCGCGCCGGCCAGGTTGCCCTCGCCCTTGATGGGCATGCGCTGGATCAGCAGGCCTGCGGCCACCTTGTCGTCGGCCGCCAGCACCAGCACCGTGTCGAGCTGCTCGGACTGCAGCATGTAGTGCTGCAGCACGTCCGACAGGCGCTCGAGCTTCTCGTGGTGGTCGCCATGCAGCGGCACCACGCCCTGGTAGGGCTGCTGGCCCGGAAGGCGGTCCTTCGGGTCAAGCGTGATGGCACAGCGCCCGCCACCGCCCACATTGAGCATCTGGCTCAGCCGCGCATCTTCCGCCACCTCACCGTTGATGGTGGCCGTGGCGCGCAGTGACAGGTCGGATTGCACCTCGGCCACCGCCAGCTTCACGGGGCCGTCACCGAACACCTGGAGCACCAGTGCACCATTGAACTTGATGTTGGATTGCATGAGCACGGCGGCAGCCGCCATCTCGCCCAGCATCTCGCGCACCGGCGCCGGGTAGGGGCCGGTGGCGGTGTTGCCCGCGCGGCGCTGGAGGATGTCGGTCCAGGCATCGGTCAGGCGCACCAGCATGCCGCGCACGGGCAGGCCATCGAATAGAAACTTGTGGAGTTCAGACACGCAGGGAATCCCGGAAAAAGGTTCAGCCAATCTTGCGCAGGCCGCTCTTGAAGCGGCGTGCGTTCTCGATGTAGTGCAGCGCGCTCATGCGCAGCCCTTCCATCTGCTCGGGCGTGAGCTGGCGCACCACCTTGGCGGGGCTGCCGATGATCATGGAGCCGTCGGGGAACTCCTTGCCCTCGGTGACCAGCGCGCCGGCGCCGACCAGGCAGTTCCTGCCGATCTTCGCGCCGTTGAGGATGACGGCACCAATGCCGATGAGCGACTCGTCGCCGATGGTGCAGCCGTGCAGCATCACCTGGTGGCCCACGGTCACGCGCTCCCCCACCACCAGGGGCTTGCCAAAGTCGGCGTGCAACACGCTGGCGTCCTGGATGTTGGAGCCCGCACCGATGCTGATGCTCTCGGTGTCGCCGCGCACCACGGTGCCAAACCACACGCTGGCGTCCTCGCCCAGCGCCACCCGGCCCATCACCTGCGCGCTGTCGGCCACCCAGCTGGACGCCGCCAGCTGTGGTGCGACGCCATCGAGTTCGTAAATCGCCATGCAAGCACTCCGCAAAAAAGAAGCTGCCTTCGGTTACAAAAAGCGACGAAACGCTCGGCGAGGCAGCACCTAGAATTGTAAGGATGGAGTTCTGCCACCGTGCATTGCAGGTCTTGCGCCGCTGCGGATTTGAACCAAATGCGGCACCTGCCCTTCACAGTCGGGCGCTGGCAGCTATTTTTTTCATAGCATCCAAAGCCCCTGCCCTGGCTGATGGCACCCCGGCGCTGCCCGGCACCTGCAGCGCCCCCTCCCGGAGGGGCTTTAGCCGCCCCTGCGCAACGGCCTTTTCTACAATCATGACCCGTTCCCTTTGACATCCATTCCAGCGAAGACCTCCAACATGTCAAGCACCACCGCCCCCGGGACTCCCGCCACGCCCACCCCGGACGCCAGCCTGACATCCGTGGCCCTGATCGCACGCCAGGCCATCGTGAACGCCCAACATGTCGTCATCGGCTACGAGCTGTTCAACCGCTCGCGCTCAGGCCCCATGCACACGGCCGCCACCGACGTGGCCCTGGTGTTCACCGCGCTGTCGCATGCCGGCACCGACGAGCTGGTCGGCAAGAAGCTCATCTTCGTCAACTGCACGCACGAGAGCCTGACCGGCGGCCACCTTGAACTCATCGACCCCGACAAGGTCGTGCTGGAGATCCCGCCCCTGGGCCACGCCGCCGCCGAGGAAGTGGCCGCACGCCTGCCCATCCTTTCGGGCCTGCGCGAACGGGGCTTCCACCTGGCGTTCACCCACACGGTGCTGCAGTCCACCTATGCCACCTGGCTGCCGCTGGCCGACTACATCAAGCTCGACCTTTCGGTGCTCGCACCCGACCAGCTGGCCGTGCTCATCAGCTACGCCAACCGCCATTCGCAAGCCGAGCTGATCGCCGAGAAGGTGGAAACCGCCCAGCAGTACGACACCGCGTCCAGCCAGGGCATCCAGATGTTCCAGGGCTACTGGTTCGCCCGGCCCGCGCTGGTGCACGCCAAGCTGGTGGCCCCGGGGCAGGCCAGCATCCTTGAACTCATCAACCTGGTGCGCAAGCAGGCCAGCACCGACGACATCGAAGAGGTGCTCAAGAAGGATGCCGGCCTGGCCTTCAACCTGATGCGCCTCATCAACTCCTCGGGCTTCGGGCTCACGCGCGAGATCACGTCGTTCCGCCAGGCCGTCATGCTGATGGGCCTGAAGAAGCTGTTCCGCTGGGCCGCCCTGCTGCTGACGGCCTCGCGCACCAGCGGCACGCCCTCCCCCGTGGGACAAACGGCCGTGGTGCGCGGCCGTCTCATGGAACTGCTGGCCCTGGAGACCCTCTCGCAGGACGACGCCGACGAGGCCTTTGTGGTGGGCATCTTCTCCATGCTGGACACCATGCTGAGCATGCCCATGGAATCGGCCCTGAACCTGCTGAGCGTGCCCGACGCCGTGAACGCCGCCCTGCTGCGCCGCGAAGGCTTCCTGGGCGACCTGCTCGCGCTGGCGGAGGCCTGCGAGTCCAGCGACGATGCCGCCTTCAACCATGCCGCGGGCACCCTGCACCTGAGCAGCGCGCAGATCAACGGCGCGCACCTGCAGGCGCTGGCCTGGGCGGACCACATCGCCGAATAGCGCGCGAGGCTCTAGAATTGGGCGACACCTACTTCGTACGCCCCATGTCCAGCATTCCCGAGCAAGAAGCCGCTTCCGCCACCGAAACCGCCGCGGACGAAGGCACGGCGGCCCTGATTGCCCGCCAGGCCATCGTGGACGAGCACCGCGCGGTGTTCGGCTATGAGCTGTACGACCGCTCGGCGGGAGTGCAGCACACGGCCGCCAGCGATGCCGCGCTGCTGTTCAACGCGCTGTCGCACGGCGATGCCGAAGCGCTGGTCGGCAAGAAGCTCGTCTTCATCAACTGCACGCATGAAAGCCTGGTGTCGGGCCACCTGGAGCTGATCCACCCCGACAAGGTCGTCCTCAAGGTGCCCACGCTGCCCGAGGGTGCCAGCGCCGAGGACATCGAGCACGCCCTGGCACTGTTCGATTCGCTGGCCAAGCAGGGCTTCCGCCTGGCCTTCAACCAGAACGTGCTGCGCCGCGCCTACGCGTCCTGGCTGCCGCACGCCGCGTACATCAAGCTCGACATGACGGCGTTCCGCCCCGAGATGGCGGCGCCCCTCGTGAAGTTCGCGCAATCCAACGGCAAGGCCCAGCTTGTCGCCGAGAAGGTGGAAACCGCCGAGCAGTACGAGCTCATGGCCGGCCTGGGCGTCAAGCTCTTCCAGGGCTACTGGTTCGCCAAGCCCACGCTGATCGAGACCAAGACCATCCGGCCCTCGCAGGCCATCATCATCCAGCTCATCAACCTGGTGCGCAAACAGGCCAGCTCGGCCGAGATCGAGGACCTGCTCAAGAAGGACCCCACGCTCTCGTTCAACCTGCTGCGCTTCATCAACTCGTCGGGTTTCGGCCTGTCGTGCGAGGTGACCTCGTTCCGCCACGCGGTGATGATCCTGGGCCTGAAGAAGCTCTTCCGCTGGGCGGCCATGCTGCTGACCACCTCGCGCACCAGCGGCTCGGCACCGGCCATCGGCACCACGGCCGTGGTGCGCGGCCGCCTCATGGAGCTGCTGGCCGCCGAGATGCTCTCGCCCGAGGAGTGCGACAACGCCTTCGTCGTCGGCGTGTTCTCGCTGCTCGACGCCATGCTGGGTATCCCGATCGAGAAGGCGCTGGAATCCGTGGCGCTGCCCGAGCCGGTGGTGGAGGCGCTGCTGCACAACACGGGCGTCTTTGCCCCGTTCCTGGCGCTCACCAAGGCCTGCGAAAGCGGCGACGACGCCGCCTTCGCCTTCAACACCGAGCTGCTGCACCTGTCCAACCACCAGGTCAACATGGCCCACCTGCAGGCCCTGGCCTGGGCCGATGACCTCGACGCCGAATAAGCCCCCTGCTTCTGCGCCCGCGCCTCAGCCGCGCGGGTGGTGGCGTTCGTGCAGCAGCCGCAGGCGCTCACGCGCCACGTGGGTGTAGATGGTGGTGGTGGAGATGTCGGCGTGCCCCAGCAGCAGCTGCACCACGCGCAGGTCGGCGCCATGGTTGAGCAGGTGCGTGGCAAACGCATGGCGCAGCGTGTGCGGCGACAGCGGCGCGGTGATGCCCGCGGCCTGCGCACATTTCTTCACCACGACCCAGAACATCACGCGCGTCATGCCGGCGCCGCGCGCGGTCACGAACAGGTCTTCGGTCTGCTGCCCGGCCAGTATGCTGCCGCGCGCCTCGTGCAGATAGCGCTCGATCCATTGGCGCGCCACCTCGCCAAACGGCACCAGGCGCTCCTTGCCCCCCTTGCCCATCACGCGCAGCACGCCCTCGTTCAGCCCGAGGTTCCAGGTCTTGAGCGTCACCAGCTCCGTCACGCGCAGGCCGCTGGCGTACATCAGCTCCAGCATGGCACGGTCGCGCAGGCCCAGGGGGGTGCTGGCGTCGGGCGCGGCCAGCAGCGCCTCCACCTGCGCCTGGGTGAGCGTCTTGGGCACGCGCAGCGGCTGGCGCGCCGCCTGCAGGCGCACCGTGGGGTCCTGCGCAATGCGGCGCTCGCGCAGTGCCCAATGGAAGTAGCGCCGCAGCACCGTCAGGCGCCGGTTGGCCGTGGTGGCCTTGGTGCCCGCGTGGCGCTCGGCAAAGTAGCCCTGCAGATGGTGCTCGGCCGTGTTGTCCAGGCTGCGCGCGGGCGGCTGTGCCGCCAGCCACTGGGCGTAGAGCGTCAGGTCGCGCCGGTAGGCCGCCAGGGTGTTGCGCGCCAGGCCGTCCTCCAGCCACAGGGCATCCACGAAGGCATCGATGGCGGACAGGCTGTTCTGGAGATCGGCGGACATGCGGGAACCTTAGCGCAAAAAAAGGCCCCGCCCGCTCGCGCGGGCAGGGCCTCGGGGAAGGCGGCCATCAGTTGAGGCTGAGCTTCTGCTGCTCGACCACCTTCTTGTAGACATCGAACTCGGCCTTGATCTGCGCGGCAAACTGCTCGGGCGTGTTGCCCATGATGAGCGAGCCCGTGTCCTCGATGCGCTTCTTCACGGCCGGGTCTTCCAGGGCCTTGCGCACGGCCGCATTCACCTTGTCCACCACCTCCTTGGGCAGGCCCTTGGGGCCGACGATGCCGTAGTAGGCCATGCGGTTGACGGGCTCCAGGCCCAGCTCCTTGAAGGTGGGCACATTGGGCAGGCTGGCCACGCGCTGCGGCGCTGCCACGACGATGGGCACGAGGCGGTTTTCCTTGATGAAGGGCAGCGCCGAAGGCAGGTTGTCGAAGATGATGGGCACCTGCCCGGCCACCGTGTCGTTGAGCGCGGGGCCCGCGCCACGGTAGGGGATGTGCGTCATGAAGGTGCCGCTGAGGTTCTTGTACAGCTCGGTCTGCAGGTGGCCGATGCCGCCGGTGCCCGACGAGGCGTACGAGTACTTGCCGGGGCTCCTCTTCACCTCGGCCACGAACGACGCGTAGTCCTTGGCCGGAAAGCTCGGGTGCACCGCGATGATGTTGGGCGTGGCCGCGATGTTGACGATGGGCGTGAAGTCCGTGAGCGGGTTGTACGGCGTCTTGGGGTTGATGGCCGGGTTGGCCGCCGTGGTGGACACCGTGGCGATGCCCAGCGCGTAGCCGTCGGCCACGGCCTTGGCGGTTTCGCTGGCGCCCACGATGCCGCCGCCGCCGGCCTTGTTCTCCACCACCACGGGCTGGCCCAGCGCCTTGCCCAGCGGGTCGGAAATCACGCGCGCGATGATGTCGGTCGTGCCCCCCGGCGCGAACGGAACGACCAGACGCACGGGCTTGTTGGGGTAGCCCTGGGCGAAGGCAGTGCCTGCGGCGGCCACCATGGCCAGACCCAGCCAGCTTCTACGATGCATACATGTCTCCTTGTTCGAAATTCAGGCGCAATGGTGCATCCTAAGCGCTGGAATGTACCCCGGGGTTACCACGGTCTTTTGCGCCGCGTCCCATGCCCGAGTGACAGCGGGGCCGGCCGGGCCGCGCTATCCTGCACGCCGTGAACTACGCGCAACTGCTCTTCCCCGACTTCTCCCTCATCCTCTGCGGCTACCTCATCTGCCGCTACACCGCCCTCAACCGCACGGTCTGGCAGCCCGTGGAAAGCCTGGTGTACTACCTGCTCTTCCCGGTGCTGCTGTTCCAGTCCATCGTCAAGAGCCCGATCGACCTGAACGCTGCCTCGGGCCTGATGGCGGCCGGCCTGCTCTCGGGTCTGTGCGGCATTGGCCTGGCCTACGCCCTGCCCCACCTGCCCTGGCTGGGCAAGCGCCTGGACCCGCGCGACCACGCCGCGAGCGCCCAGGTCGCCTTTCGCTTCAACTCCTTCATCGGCCTGGCGCTGGCCGAGCGCGTGGCTGGCAGCCAGGGCCTGCTGATGATTGCCGTGCTCATCGGCGTGTGCGTGCCGCTGTTCAACGTGGCCGCCGTCTGGCCCATGGCGCGCCAGGGCAAGCACAGCTTCGCACGCGAGCTGCTGCGCAACCCGCTGATCCTGGCCACGGCCTCGGGCCTGGTGGCCAACCTGCTGGGCTTTCGCATCCCGGGCTGGATGGAGCCCACCGTCACGCGCATCGGCGCGGCCTCGCTGGCGCTGGGCCTGATGGCCGCCGGCGCGGGCATGCAGTTCGGCCTGCTCCAGCGCAGCAAGCTGCTGTCGCTGTCGGTGCTGGCCATCCGCCACCTGGTGCAGCCGCTCATTGCCCTGGGCGTGGCGCTGCTGCTGCGCCTGGACCCGGTGCAAACCACCGTGCTGCTGGCCTTCTCGGCCCTGCCCACCGCCTCCACCTGCTATGTGCTGGCCGCGCGCATGGGTTACAACGGGCCGTATGTGGCGGGACTGGTCACGCTGTCCACGCTGCTGGGGTTGGTGAGCCTGCCATTCGCGCTGGGCATCTTGCGCTAACGCTATTGTTTTTATAGCTAGCAGCGCTTGTCCATCAAGCGCTGCAGCCCGTTTTTATTCAAATATTCTCTTGGGCCAGTGCCCATTCCACGTGCTCGCGCACCAGGGCGCTCTCGTGCCCCGCGCGCGACTGCAGCGCCGCGCGCACGCCGGCGTCGCCCGTGGCGCGCAGCGCGTTGCCCAGCGCCACGGCGATGTTGCGCAGCCAGCGCTCGTGGCCGATGCGGCGGATCGGGCCGCCCTCGGTGGCGCGCAGGAAGGTGGGCTCGTCCCAGGCGAACAGGTGCACCAGCTGCTGGCCCGTAAGGCCGGCGCGCGCATCGAAGTCAGGCAACTGGCTGGTCTGGGCGTATTTGTTCCAGGGGCAGATGAGCTGGCAATCGTCGCAGCCATAGATGCGGTTGGCCAGCAGCGGCCGCAGCTCCAGCGGAATGGGGCCGGAATGCTCGATGGTGAGGTAGGAGATGCAACGCCGCGCATCGAGCCGGTAGGGCGCGATGATGGCCTTGGTGGGGCACACGTCCATGCAGGCCCGGCACGAGCCGCAATGCGCGGTGACGGGCTCGCTGGGCTCCAGCGGCATGTCCACATAGATCTCGCCCAGGAAGAACATCGAGCCGCCTTCCCGGTTGAGCACCAGCGTGTGCTTGCCACGCCAGCCCTGGCCGCTGCGCTTGGCCAGCTCGGCCTCCAGCACCGGGGCCGAGTCGGTGAACACGCGGTGGCCCAGAGGCCCCACCGCCTCGGCGATGCGGTCACACAGCTTCTGCAGCCGCGCGCGCAGCACCTTGTGGTAGTCCCGCCCCCGGGCGTAGACCGAGACGATGGCCTCGCCCGGACGTTGCAGGCGCTCGAACTCGACCGCCTGCCAGCCCGGCGGCACGTCGAGGGGCATGTCGCGCGGCAGGTAGTCCATGCGCGCCGTGATCACGCTCACCGTGCCCGGCACCAGCTCGGCCGGGCGGGCGCGCTTGAGGCCGTGGGCCTCCATGTAATGCATTTCGCCATGGAACCCCTGGGCCAGCCAGTGCATCAACCCTTCCTCGGCGGACGACAGATCGACGCCGGCCACGCCGATTTGGGAGAATCCGAGCTCGCGCGCCCACTGCTGAATTTGAGGAACCCATTGACTGCTGCTGACCACCATCGCCCGATTGTAGAAAGCCCCCCCGCCCTGGCCACGCGGGAAGCCACCTGGCGCAGTGAGGAAGATACCGCCGCGTTCGCCCGGCAACTGGCCGCGCAGCCGCTGCTGGCCAACGCCTTCGTCACCCTGCACGGCGACCTGGGCGCGGGCAAGACCACGCTGGTGCGCCACCTGCTGCGCGCGCTGGGCGTACAGGGCCGCATCAAGAGCCCGACCTATGCCGTGGTCGAGCCGCACGAGGCGCCCCACCTGCACATCTGGCACTTCGACTTCTACCGTTTCAGCGACCCGCGCGAGTGGGAAGACGCGGGTTTTCGCGACGTGTTTGCCAGCCAGGGCCTGAAGCTGGCAGAATGGCCGGAAAAGGCCGCAGCGCTGATCCCTGCTGCGGATGTTGCTATCCACATTGAAGCACTGGACGAGGATGCGCGGCAGGTCACCCTGCACGCCCACACCCCCCTCGGCCACCGCCTGCTGCAAGGATTGAGCGCATGACACTTCCGCCTAGCCACCGCACCGCGCCCGCTGCCTCCGGCCAGCCCACGCGCCGTGCGCTGCTGCAGGCGGGCAGCGTGGTGCTGCTGCTGGGTGCGCAGCAGATCGCGCGCGGCGCGTCCATCGTGGCCGTGCGCGTGTGGCCGGCGGCCGAATACTCGCGCGTCACCATCGAATCCGACCAGCCCCTGCGCGCCAAGAAGCTCTTCGTGGCCTCGCCGCCGCGCCTGGCCGTGGACATCGAGGGCATCGACCTCAACCCTGCACTGCGCGAACTCGTGGCCAAGGTGCGGCCGGACGACCCCAACATCGCCGGCATCCGCGTGGGCCAGTACGCACCCGGCGTGGTGCGCCTGGTGGTGGACCTCAAGCACCCCGCCCTGCCCCAGGTGTTCGCGCTCGAACCCGTGGCCGCCTACGGCCACCGGCTGGTGTTCGATCTCTACCCCGAAAAATCCATCGACCCGCTCGAGTCGCTGATCACCGAGCGCCTGGGCGAAAAAGACCCGGCCCCCGCCGCCGGCCAGGCCGCCGCCACCGCGCCGCCGCACGACGCCGACCCGCTGGGCGAGCTGATTGCCCGCGCCGACGCCCCGCGCAAACCCGCCGGCCCGGCCACGCCCGCGCCCGCCGCAACCAGCACGGCGCGCCAGACCGACCGCCTCATCATCATCGCCCTCGACCCCGGCCACGGCGGCGAGGACCCCGGCGCCATCGGCCCCGGCGGCACGCGCGAGAAGGACGTGGTGCTCAAGGTGGCCCACCTGCTGCGCGAGCGCATCAACGCCACCACCGTGGGCGGCAACCCCATGCGCGCCTACCTCACGCGCGACGGCGACTACTTCGTGCCCCTGGGCACGCGTGTGCAGAAGGCCCAGCGCGTGCAGGCCGACCTGTTCGTGAGCATCCACGCCGACGCCTTCACCAACCCCGACGCGCGCGGCGCCAGCGTGTTTGCGCTGAGCCAGAGTGGCGCATCGAGCACCGCTGCGCGCTGGCTGGCCAACAAGGAGAACCAGGCCGACCTGGTGGGCGGCCTGAACGTGCGCGCCAAAGACCGCCACGTGCAAAGCGCCCTGCTCGACATGAGCACCACCGCGCAGATCAACGACAGCCTCAAGCTCGGCAGCGTGCTGCTGGGCGAGATCGGCAATGTCGGCAAGCTGCACAAGCCGCGCGTGGAGCAGGCGGGCTTTGCCGTGCTCAAGGCGCCTGACATCCCCAGCGTGCTGGTGGAAACCGCCTTCATCAGCAACCCGCAGGAAGAAGCCAAGCTGCGCACCAGCGCCTACCAGGAAGAACTGGCCGACGCGCTGATGCGCGGCATCACGCGTTACTTCGCCAAGAACCCGCCGCTGGCACGCAGCCGCAGCGTGTAGGGCAACGCCCACTGTTCACGCCCGGGCGACAGGCGTACATTGCCAGCGAGAACAAGACTTTTTCAGGAAGGAGACAAGCCATGGCACAACTCCACGCCCAATCCGGCCAGATCGTCAGCGTGCGCCCCCTGGGCACCCAGCTTTCGCAGGCCAGCAGCATCGCCATCCTGAAGGCGGGCCAGCTCGAAGTCATGCGCATCGTGCTGCACACGGGCAAATCCATGCCCGAGCACATGACGCGCGGCGAAGCCACCGTGCAGTGCCTCGAAGGCGAGGTCCAGTTCCAGGGCCACACCGGCATCCAGCGCATGGAACCCGGCGACTTCGTGCACCTGGAGCCGCGCTCGCTGCGCGCGCTCACCGCGGTGCGCGACGCATCGCTGCTGGTGACCTTGTGCCTGCAGCCGGGATGACACCGGCCGATTTCAGTGCAAAAACCGGCCGCAAGGCAGGTTCAACAAGCGCCTCCAGCTATTCTTCCGATAGCATTCAGGCGGCGTTCGCCTTGCGCGCCCCACGCCAGGCGCCAAAGATGGCGATCAGGCCGGGAATGAAGATCATGGCCCAGATGATCTTGTCCAGGTTCTCCTTCACCCAGGCGAAGTTGCCGAAGAAGTAGCCCGCCGTGCAGATGCCCAGCACCCACAGCAGCGCACCGCCCACGTTGTAGGCGCTGAACTTGCCCCGGCCCATGGCCGCCACGCCCGCAACGAAGGGGGCGAAGGTGCGGATGAACGGCATGAAGCGCGCCAGCACGATGGTGATGCCGCCGTAGCGCTCGTAGAACGCATGCGCCTGGTCAAAGGCGCGGCGGTTGAACCAGCGCGAGTTCTCCCACTGGAACACCTTGGGCCCGAAGTAGCGGCCGATGGAGTAGTTGCACTGGTCCCCCAGGATGGCCGCCACCACCAGCACCGCCACGGCCGGCCCGAACTCCATGAGCCCGGCGCCGCACAGCGCGCCCACGATGAACAGCAGCGAATCGCCCGGCAGGAAAGGCATGACGACCACGCCCGTCTCCACGAAGACGATGAGGAACAGCAGCGCATACACCCACACGCCGTAGGTGGCCACGAAGGTTTCGAGGTGCTTGTCGACATGCAGGATGAAGTCGATCAGGAAGGCAATAATTTCCATGGAGTACGGTCAATGAGCAGCGCTGCATTATCCCCAGCGGCCCGGACCCTAGAATCCTGCGGGTGAACGAAACCCAAGCCATTCCACCCGCGCGCCGCCCCATCCGCGACCTGCCCGACGAACTCATCAGCCAGATCGCCGCCGGCGAAGTGGTGGAGCGCCCCGCTTCGGTGGTGCGCGAGCTGGTGGACAACGCGCTGGACTCCGGCGCCACCCAGATCACCGTGCGCCTGCTGGCCGGCGGCGTGCGCCTGATCGCCGTAGAGGACGATGGCTGCGGCATCCCGCAGGACGAACTGCCCGTGGCCCTGCGCCGCCACGCCACCAGCAAGATCACCGACCTGCACGACCTGGAAACCGTGGCCACCATGGGGTTCCGGGGCGAGGCGCTGGCGGCCATTGCCTCGGTGTCGGAAACCGCCCTGCTCTCGCGCCCGGCCGCGCAGGCCAGCGCCTTCCTGCTCGACGCGCGCAGCGGCGAGCTGCGCCCCGTGGCGCGCAGCGGCGGCACCACGGTGGAGGTGAAGGAGCTGTTCTTCAGCACCCCGGCGCGGCGCAAGTTCCTGAAAACCGACGCCACCGAGCTGGCCCATTGCGTGGAGGCCGTGCGCCGCCACGCGCTGGCCCGGCCCGATGTGGGCTTTGCCATCTGGCACGAAGGCAAGCTGGTGGAGCAGTGGCGCGCCACCTTCCAGCCCGGCCAGGGCGACGTGCAGGATGCCCTGGCGCGCCGCCTGGCCGACGTGCTGGGCGAGGACTTCGTCGCCCAGTCCGTGCCCGTGCGCCACAGCGAGGGGCGCATCACCGTCACCGGCCGCGCCGGCCTGCCCGACGCCGCCCGCTCGCGCGCCGACCAGCAGTACTGCTACGTCAACGGCCGCTTCGTGCGCGACAAGGTGGTCACGCACGCCGCGCGCAGTGCCTACGAGGACGTGCTGCACGGCCAGCGCCAGCCGGTGTACGCGCTCTACATCGAGATCGACCCGGCGCGCGTGGACGTGAACGTGCACCCCACCAAGATCGAGGTGCGCTTCCGCGACAGCCGCGAGGTGCACCAGGCCGTGCGCCACGCCGTCGAAAATGCCCTGGCCGTGCCGCGCGCCACCGCGCTGGCGGCGGCCGCCGAGGAAGCGCCGGCACCTTCCGTCGCACCATTTTTCGAGCAAAAAGTGCCTGCAACGCCCATGTGGCAAGCGCAGGCAGCTATGAAATTTGATGATCGCCCGGGCCACCGCGTGGCCGACCTGGGCGCGCTGTGGGGCACGCCCAGCCCCACCAGCGCCAGCCCGGCCGCCGCACCCGCGCCCTGGATGGCGACGACAGTAGACCTGGCAACACCCGCGCCGGCCGAAGCGGTGGCGGCGGCCACCGCATCACCGGCGCACGGCGCACCCATGGCCGAGCAGCCCTGGCCCCTGGGCCGCGCGCTGGCGCAGCTGCACGGCGTGTACATCCTGGCCGAGAACGCCCAGGGCCTGGTGCTGGTGGACATGCATGCCGCGCACGAGCGCATCGTCTACGAACGCCTCAAGGCCCAGGCCGACACCGGCCAGCGCATCGCCAGCCAGCCACTGCTGATCCCCGCCACCTTCGCCGCCACGCCCGAAGAGGTGGCCACGGCCGAAGCCCATGCCGACACGCTGCAGCAGCTTGGGATGGAGGTCTCGCCCTTCTCGCCGCGCACCCTGGCCGTGCGCGCCGTGCCCACGCAGCTGGCCCACGGCAACGCCGTGGAACTGGCGCGCAGCGTGCTGGCCGACCTGGCCGCGCACGACGCCAGCACCGTGGTGCAGCGCGCCAAGAACGAGATCCTGGGCACCATGGCCTGCCACGGCGCCGTGCGCGCCAACCGCAAGCTCACGCTGGACGAGATGAACGCCCTGCTGCGCCAGATGGAGGTGACCGAACGCTCGGACCAGTGCAACCACGGCCGGCCGACATGGCGGCAGCTCACGATGAAGGAGCTGGACGCGCTGTTCCTGCGAGGGCGCTGAGCCCCCACTTTCCTCAATGAAAAGGCCCGCAGTTGCGGGCCTTTGTACGTGTGCTGACCTACGCCCACTCAGTTGTCGCGTGCGGCCTTCGCGTGGTCCGCAAAGTCACTGAACACGCCGTCCACCCCCAGGTTGTAGAACAGCTTGTACTCGGCCTTCGGGTCGCCCTTGAAGTCCGAGGCCAGGCGGCGCGGCTCGCTGCGGAAGGTGTAGGCGTGGACGAACAGGCCGGCGGCGTGGGCGTTCTTCACCACGTCGGTGGGGGGCAGCATCACGCGGTCGCGCTCGTCGATCTTGCCGTCGCCGTTCAGGTCGTCGGGCTGGCCGTCGGTGTTGATGTCCACCAGTTTCGACGGGATCAAATAGGGCTTCCAGGGGCCGATGCCGTCGGCGTAGGTCTTGACCTCCTTCAGGCCGGCCGGGGTCAGCAGGCTGGCGAAGGTGCGCGCATCGCCGGCTACGGCAAAGTCGTAGGGCTTGTCGTAGGGCGCCACCAGCGACATGCTGCCGTCGGGCTTGACGTCGTCGGCGTCCACCAGCTGCACCAGGCGCACCTGGGTCTTGCTGCGCAGGTACTTGAGGTTGGACACCTCAAATGACTGCACGATCACGGGCGAGGTCTTGCCGGTGTAGCCGTACTTTTCCAGGATGGCCAGCAGCCGGTCTTCGAGCTTGAGGCCCTGGTTGACGTGGAAGGTGGGGTGCTTGGTCTCGGGGTACACGCCAATGCTGCGGCCCAGGCGCGCACTCTCGGCCTTGGCCAGGTCCAGCACTTCCTCGAAGGTGGGGATGGCGTACTTGCCGTTGTGGCTCTGGTCGCGCTCGGCCAGCGGCTGGATGGCGCGCAGGGTTTTCAGCTCGGCCAGCGTGAAGTCGGGGACGAACCAGCCTTCCTCCTGCACGCCGTCCACCGTCTTCTTGGTCTTGCGCGCCGCGAATTCGGGGCGCTGGGCGACATCGGTGGTGCCGGTGATGTTGGGCTCGTGGCGCGCCACGAGCACGCCGTCCTTGGTGGCTACGAGGTCGGGCTCGATGAAGTCCGCGCCCAGCTCGATGGCCTTGCGGTAGCCCTCCAGCGTGTGGTCGGGCAGGTAGCCGCTGGCGCCGCGGTGGCCGATCACCAGGGGCTTGTCGCCCTGGAGGGTGGGATAGCCACCACTACCCCCGCAGGCCACCAGGGCGAGCACCGGGATCAGGGCCAGCAGGCCGGGTTGAACGGGCAATGCGCGCATGTTTTCTCCTCCTCTGTCGTTCGGAAGCGCCCACTGTGCGCCGCCCAAGTGACAACGGCATGACCGGGGAGTTCGCACCAATTCGGAGATTTGCGCACCCAAATTGGGCGGCAAACGCACCAATTCAGTACCAATACCGCACCTAAACGCATAGTTTTGGTGCATTGATCCATGTTCATTGGGCATAATCGTCTGCTGCGGTGCCGCAATCGCCCGCAGTTTCTCCACCCTCAAAGGCCCCTTGAATATGAAGTACGAGTCCGTAGGCAGCTTCCTGGAGCAGGTAGCGCAGCGCAATCCCGGCCAGCCTGAATTCCTCCAGGCAGTCACCGAAGTGATGGAGAGCCTGTGGCCCTTCATCGAAACGCATCCGCGCTATGCCGAACACGGCCTGCTGGAACGCCTGGTGGAGCCCGAGCGAATCGTCATGTTCCGCGTGTCGTGGATGGACGACCATGGCTCGGTGCAGGTCAACCGCGGCTACCGCATCCAGCACAGCATGGCCATCGGCCCGTACAAGGGCGGCCTGCGCTTCCACCCCTCGGTGAACCTGTCGGTGCTGAAGTTCCTGGCCTTTGAGCAGACCTTCAAGAACGCGCTGACCACGCTGCCCATGGGCGGCGGCAAGGGCGGCTCGGACTTCGACCCCAAGGGCAAGAGCCCTGCGGAAGTCATGCGCTTCTGCCAGGCCTTTGCCACCGAGCTGTTCCGCCACATCGGCGCCGACACCGACGTGCCGGCGGGCGACATCGGCGTGGGCGGCCGTGAAGTCGGCTTCATTGCCGGCATGTACAAGAAGCTCAGCAACCGCGCCGACTGCGTGTTCACCGGCAAGGGCCTGTCGTTCGGCGGCTCGCTGATCCGCCCCGAAGCCACGGGCTACGGCACGGTGTACTTCGCGCAGGAGATGCTCAAGACGCGCGGCCGCAGCTTCGACGGTCTGCGCGTGTCCGTCTCGGGCTCGGGCAACGTGGCCCAGTACGCCGTGGAAAAGGCCCTGCAGCTGGGTGCCAAGGTGGTCACGGTGTCGGATTCGAGCGGCACCATCATCGACGAGGACGGTTTCACGCACGAAAAGCTGGCCGTGCTGATGGATGTGAAGAACCACCACTATGGCCGCGTGAGCGACTATGCCGAACGCACCGGCGCGCGCTTTGAAGCCGGCGTGCGCCCCTGGCACGTCAAGGTGGATGTGGCCCTGCCCTGCGCCACGCAGAACGAGCTGGACGAGAAGGATGCCGCCACCCTCATCAAGAACGGCGTGCTGTGCGTGGCCGAAGGCGCCAATATGCCCTCCACCATCGAGGCCGCCAAGGCCTTCGAGGCGGCCGGCGTGCTCTACGCCCCCGGCAAGGCCAGCAACGCCGGTGGCGTGGCCACTTCCGGCCTGGAAATGAGCCAGAACGCCATGCGCCTGTCGTGGACGCGTGACGAGGTCGACGCCCGCCTGCTGCAGATCATGCAGGGCATCCACGCCGCCTGCCTGAAGTACGGCAAGCGTGCCGACGGCAGCGTTAGCTACATCGACGGCGCCAACGTGGCCGGCTTCGTGAAGGTGGCCGACGCCATGCTGGCGCAAGGCGTGGTCTGAGCAGACCCGCATCCACCGCACAAGGGGCTTCGGCCCCTTTTTTTGCGCCCGGCCCGGGCCGCCTGCTTCTGGTACGCTCGATTGGATATGTCTGCCCGCCTTGACCCCGCCAGCCTGGCCGCCACGCCCCCCGTGGCCGTGCACCCGGGCCTGGCCATCGTGGTGCTGGCGCTGCTGCTCTCCATCCAGCCCGTCACCACCGACCTGTACCTCCCCGCCCTGCCCGCGCTCACGCGCGACCTGTCCGCCAGCGTGGCCGCCGGGCAGCTCACGCTCAGCGCGCTGCTGCTGGCCTTTGGCTGCTCGCAGCTGGTGTGGGGGCCGCTGTCCGACCGCTTCGGCCGCCGCCCGGTGCTGCTGGCGGGGCTTGCCATCTACACCGTGGCCTCGCTGGGCAGCGCCTTCGCGCCCTCCATGGCGCTGCTCATCGCCTGGCGCGCCGCGCAGGGCGCGGCCATGGGCGCGGTGGTGATGTGTGCGCGCGCCATCGTGCGCGACCTCTACACGCCGCTGGCCGGGGCGCGCGCCATGTCCAAGGCGCTCACCGGCCTGGGCCTCATCGCCTGCCTGTGCGCACCGCTGGGCGGCCTGCTCACGGTGTGGCTGGGCTGGCGCGCGGCGCTGCTGGCCCTTACGGCCTACGCCGTGGCCACGCTGGCCCTGGTGGCGCTGCGCATGCCCGAGACGCTGGCGCAGCGCAACCCGCAGGCGCTGCAGCCCGCCGTGCTGCTGCGCACCTGGGCCACCGTGCTGCGCCACCCCACGTTCTGGGCGTTCTCGCTGCTGACCACGGCGGCCTACGGCGGGCTGTTCACGTTCCTCGCGGCGTCGTCCTTTGTGTTCATCGAAGTGCTGGGTTTGACGCGCACGCAGTACGGCTGGGTGCTGCTGTCCACCTCGCTGGCCTACTTCGTGGGCACGTTTGCCTGCCGCTACCTGCTGGCGCGCCACGGCCTGCGCCGCACCGTGGCGCTGGCGGGGCTGCTCAGCGTGAGCGGCTGCACGCTGATGGCGCTGGTGGCCTGGCTGGGCTGGCACCAGCCCTGGGCGCTGCTGCTGCCGTTCTACCTGTTCATGCTGGGGCACGGCATCCACCAGCCCTGCGGGCAGACCGGCGCCGTGGGGCCGTTTCCGCAGGCGGCGGGCGTGGCCTCGGCGCTCAATGGCTTCATGATGATGCTGGCCGCCTTCGCCATTGGCGGCTGGGTGGGCGCGCACCTGGACGGCACCGTCTGGCCCCTGGTGCACGGCGTGTGGTTCTGGTCGGTGCTGCTCGCCGCCATTGCCTGGACCCTGGTACAAAAATTCGGAGAACCGCGTGAGCGCCCTTGAAGCCCCGCAATACATCGCCCTGGCCGGCCCCACGGCCTCGGGCAAGACCGCCGGCGCGCTGGCGCTGGCCGCCGTGATCGGCCGGCGCATGCCGGTGGAGATCGTCAGCGTCGATTCGGCCCTGGTGTACCAGGGCATGGACATCGGCACGGCCAAGCCCACACTGCAAGAGCGCGCCTTCGTGCCGCACCACCTCATCGACATCCGCGACCCCCTGCAGGCCTACAGCGCCGCCGAGTTCGTGCAGGACGCCACCCGGCTCATTGCCGAGATCCGCGCGCGCGGCGCGCTGCCGCTGCTGGTGGGCGGCACCATGCTGTACTTCAAGGCGCTGCTGGACGGCATTGACGACATGCCCGCCGCCGACCCCGCCGTGCGTGCCCAGCTCGAAGCCCAGGCCGCCGAACAGGGCTGGCCCGCCCTGCACGCCGAGCTGGCGCGGGTGGACCCGCCCACCGCCGCGCGCCTGGCGCCCGGCGACAGCCAGCGCATCCAGCGCGCGCTGGAGGTGTGGCAGGTGTCGGGCCGCCCGCTGTCGAGCTTTCACACTATCAAAACAGGAGCTGACAGCGCCCGTCCGGCGGACGCTGGAGCCCTTTTTTCCTTGGAACCCGACCACCGTGCCTGGCTGCACGAGCGCATTGCGCAGCGCTTCGACGCCATGCTCGCGGCCGGCTTCGTGGACGAGGTGCGCGCCCTGCGCGCGCGCGGCGACCTGCACCCCGACCTGCCCTCCATGCGCTGCGTGGGCTACCGCCAGGCGTGGGAGGAATTCGAGTTCCAGGCCACGCGCCCCACCGGCACGGCACTGAACGTCGCCATGCTGCGCGAGCGCGGCATCGCCGCCACGCGGCAGCTGGCCAAGCGCCAGATCACCTGGCTGCGCAGCATGCCCCGGCGCCAATCCATCGCCTGCGACCAGCCCCACGCCGTGGCCGACCTGGTGCAGGCCGTGCTGCAGCGGCTGGACGGCGCCGCGCCATGACCACGCTGGTGGTGGACGGCCTGGCCAAGCACTACGGCGAGGCGCCGGTGTTCCAGAACGTGCACCTCACCGTGGTACCCGGCGAGTTCGTCGCCATCGTGGGCGACTCCGGTGTGGGCAAGTCCACCCTGCTCAACTGCATGGCCGCGCTGGACCGCTGGGACGCCGGGCGCATCGTGCACGGCGGCACGGACCTCGGCCAGCTCGACGACACCGCGCGCGCCCTGTGGCGCCGTGCGCACGTGGGCTTCGTGTTCCAGGCCTTCCACGTGCTACCGCACCTTGATGTGGCGCAGAACGTAGCGCTGCCGCTGATGCTGCTGGGCCGGGACGACCCCGCACGCGTGGCGCAGATGCTGGATGCCGTGGGGCTGGAGGGCCTGGGCGCGCGGCTGCCGCAGCAGCTCAGCGGCGGGCAACTGCAGCGCGTGGCCATTGCCCGCGCCCTGGTGCACCGCCCGGCCCTGCTGCTGGCCGACGAGCCCACGGGCAACCTCGACCCCGGCACGGCCGCCCGCGTGATGGACGTGCTGGGGGCGCAGACGCGCGGGCAAGGCGCCTCGCTGGTGCTGGTCACGCACTCCGAAGCCGCGGCCGCGCGGGCAGACCGGGTGCTGCACCTCACGGCGCAGGGCATCGCGGGCTAGGCCGCAGCGCTGGCCGGGTCAGGCAATCGCCGGATAGTCACCCAGCCCGTCGGGCCAGGGCGTCAGCACCTCGAAACCGGTCGCCGTCACGGCCACCATGTGCTCCCACTGGGCGGACAGCGACCTGTCGCGCGTCACCACCGTCCAGCCGTCGGCCAGCTCCTTCGTATCGGGCTTGCCGGCGTTGATCATGGGCTCGATGGTGAACACCATGCCCTCTTCCAGCCGCAGGCCCGTGCCGCGCTGGCCGTAGTGCAGCACCTGCGGGTCGTCGTGGTAGATCTGCCCGATGCCGTGGCCGCAGTATTCGCGCACCACGCTGAAGCGCTCGCGCTGCGCCACGGTCTGGATGGCGTGGCCCACGTCGCCCAGCGTGGCGCCGGGCTTCACCGCACGGATGCCGGCGCGCAGCGCCTCGTACGTGGTGCGCACCAGCCGGCGCGCCAGCGGAGCGGGCTCGCCCACAAAATACATGCGGCTGGTGTCGCCATACCAGCCGTCTTTGAGCACGGCCACGTCGATGTTGATGATGTCGCCGGCCTTCAGCACCTCGCTCTGCTTCGGAATGCCGTGGCAGATGACGTGGTTGACGGAGGTGCACACCGTCTTCTCGTACCCGCTATAGCCCACATTGGCGGGTATGGCCCCTTGCACCTGCACGATGTGGTCGTGACACAGCCGGTCGAGCTGCTCGGTGGTCACGCCGGGCTGCACGTGGGGCGCGATCATGCGCAGCACATCGGCCGCCAGCGCTCCGGCGGCACGCGCCATGGCGATCTCGGCGGGCGACTTGATGAGGTCGGGCCGCTTCATGGTGCAACCCTGCGCGCAGCGGCGGGGGTGGCCGCGGGGGGCGCCCAGGCCGTGGCCGCGCCGGCCTGCGCGTCGCGCAGCAGCAGTTGGCAGATGTCGCTGTAGGTCAGCGTGGGATACAGCTCGGACAGCATGCCGATGCGCATCCAGTGCTCGGCCTGGGCGTTGATGGAGCGGCTCAGCGCGTCGCTGGCGGTGCGCAGGCTGTCATGCATGCGGTCGGAAATCTTGACGATGCCCATGGTCAGTCGGTGTTTATACGGTTCATATACGTTCCGTATACTACCTTGATTGCAGTCCCACGTCACTCCCAGGGGCATGGCGCCAGATGGCGGGATGCCCGGGCGGCGCACACCGCGCACAATCGCCCCATGCTCGCCCTGCTCCGCACCTTCTCCTGGCAGGACCTGCGCCACCACCCGTGGCGCAGCGCGGCGGCGGTGGTGGCGGTGATGCTGGGCGTGGCACTGGCGTTTGCGGTGCAGCTCATCAACAGCTCGGCGCTGGACGAGTTCGCGCATGCGGTGCGCGCCGTCAACGGCCAGCCCGACCTGGAAGTGCGCGCCATGCAGGGGCCGCTGCCCGAGGCCTTGTACGGCCCCCTGGCCGCCCACCCGCAGGTGGCACGCGCCAGCCCGGTGCTGGAGTTCACGGCCCTGGCGTCGGCGTCCGGCGCCGCCCGCGTGCCGCTGCGCGTGCTGGGCGCCGACGCGCTGCTGCTGCCCACCATGGCCCCCGCCCTGATGCCGCGCCCCTGGGACGGCGCCGACCGGTTTGCACTGTTCGCCCCAGCCACCGTGTTCCTCAACGCCACGGCGCTGCAGGCGCTGGCCTTGCCTGCCGACGGCCGGGGCGGCGAGCCCGCCCTCACGCTGCGCGCGGGCACCCAAGCCTGGAGCGTGCGCGTGGCGGGCACCGTGGCCGCCGCCGGCGCGCCGCTGGCGGTGATGGACCTGGGCGCCGCGCAGGACCTGTTCGAGCGCGCCGGGCAGCTCAGCCGCATCGACCTGCAACTGCGCCCCGGCACCGACCGCCTGGCCTTTGCCCAGGCCTTGCGCAGCGCCCCCTATTGGCCGGCGCACGCGCTGCTGACCGAACCGGGTGACGCGGCCGAGCGCATCAGCAACCTCTCGCGCGCCTACCGCGTCAACCTCACCGTGCTGGCCCTGGTGGCGCTGTTCACTGGCGCCTTCCTGGTGTTCTCGGTGCTGGCCCTGGGCGTGGCGCGGCGCGCGCCGCAGTTCGCGCTGCTGGCCGTGCTGGGCGCCACGCCGCGCCAGCGCCTGGCCCTGGTGCTGGCCGAAGCGGGCCTGCTGGGGCTGGCGGGCAGCCTGGCCGGCATCGCGCTGGGCACGCTGCTGGCCGGTGCCGCGCTGCAGTTGCTGGGCGGCGACCTGGGCGGTGGCTACTTTGCGGGCGTGCAGCCCAGCCTGCGCTGGAATGGCGCAACAGCGCTGCTCTACGGTGCGCTCGGCCTGGCGGCGGCGCTGGCGGGGGGCTGGTGGCCGGCGCGCAGCGCGCAGGCCCTGCCCCCTGCGCAAACGCTCAAGGGCCTGGGCCAGACCGCCGACGCACCGGCACGCAGCGCGCTGGGGCTGGCGCTGCTGGCCGCCGCCGCGCTGCTGGCGCTGGCGCCGCCCATCGCGGGCGTGCCGGTGGCGGCCTACGCCGCCGTGGGCCTGCTGCTGGTGGGCGGCATGGCGCTGCTGCCCTGGGCCGTGGCGGTGCTGCTGCGGCTGCTGCGCCCGCTGGCGCTGCGCCGGGTGCTGCCCCTGTTGGCGCTGGAGCGTGCGCGGCGCATGCGCGGCAGCGCCGCCATCGCCATTGGCGGCGTGGTGGCCAGCCTGAGCCTGGCGGTGGCGCTGACGGTGATGGTGGCGAGCTTTCGCGGCTCGGTACAGCAGTGGCTGGACGCCGTGCTGCCCGCGCCGCTGTACCTGCGCCTGGCGCAGCAATCCGCCGGGGGCGACGCCGCCCTGCTGCCCGCGACGCTGGCCGAAGCCGTGGCCCGCGTGCCCGGCGTAGAACGCGTGGAACCGCTGCGCGCCAGCCCGGTGCAGCTCGACCCGGCACGCCCCGCCCTCACGCTGGTAGCGCGGGTGCTGGGCCGCGCCCCGGCCCTACGCCTGCCGCTGGTGGATGCACCACTGCCGGTGCCACCGGGGCGCACCGGCATCTACATCAGCGAGGCCGTGGTGGACCTCTACGGCGTACGCCCGGGCATGGATTGGCCAGAGCTTTCACAGTCTTTTGAGGCTACAGGGCAGGAAGGACGCGCGCCACCAGCTCCGTTTTTCATAGCAGGCGTGTGGCGCGACTACGCCCGCCAGAGCGGCGCCGTGGCGCTGGACCTGGCCGACTACGAGCGCCTCACCGGCGACGCCCGCGCCAGTGACCTGGCGCTGTGGCCCCAGCCGGGCGCCGACGGCGCCGCGCTGCGCCAGGCCTTCGAGGCGCTGCTGCCGCCCGACGCGGCGGACGGCGCGCCCCGGCTGGAGCTGGTGTCGGCCGACGCCATCCGCACGCGCTCGCTGCGCATCTTCGACCGCAGCTTCGCCGTGACCTACTGGCTGCAGGCCGTGGCCATTGGCATCGGCCTCTTTGGCGTGGCGGCCAGCTTCGGCGGGCAGGTGCTGGCGCGCCGCAAGGAATTCGGCCTGCTCGCCCACCTGGGCCTCACGCGACGCCAGATCCTGGCCGTGGTGGCGGGCGAAGGCGCCGCCTGGACAGGGGTGGGAGCCGCCGCCGGCCTGTTGCTGGGCCTGGCCGTGTCGGTGGTGCTGGTGCACGTGGTGAACCCGCAGAGCTTTCACTGGACGATGGACTTGCGGGTGCCGGTGGCGCGGCTGCTGGCGCTGTGCGCGGCCGTGGTGCTGGCGGGGACGGTGACGGCCTGGGTGGCGGGGCGAGCGGCTGCGGGGCGGGATGCGGTGTTGGCAGTGAAGGAGGATTGGTAAATGATGTGTAGCAGGTGTGGGGCGCAAGCACTAGATAGGACCAGCGTTTTCTCGCAGCTCCCGCTGAGTTATGCGTTGCACTTATAGTGAGAGGGAAGCGTACTACCGCATGGATAACAACCAGCCCCACCACCCAATTTAACTCCTCCATTTATCTGAGAATCCATGAAATGGATGTAAATTTATATTTATCTTCATACTCAAACCCTGCCGAGGCCGTCTAAAAACATGGAACCAATTTCTACAACCATTGCTAGCTATGCAACCGACAAATTAATCGCCATCGGCGAAATTATAATCAAGAAACAGGTTATTGAACGCTGGGGACGTTACCGCGCAGAGAAGTTTTTTGAGACGTTTTGCGAGCAAGTGATTGATTTAAGCAAAACCGATGAAGAAATTCAGACCACTCTTGAAGAATTGCTATCTGATGATGTTCGATCAGAGATTTTATTTGATGCATATCGATCAGTCTGTCTTACCAAATCAAAAAGCACTGGCCCTCGGATAATTGCGCTTTTAACTGCAGAACTTGTAGCTGTCGGTCGTCAAGCAAACGAAGACGACGAGGCTATTTTCTCTGCAGCTGAAGAGCTAACAGATTTCGATTTTGAGCAGCTTGTTAACTACGTCTCAGATGTTGAACGAAAAGTTGACCGCGCAAGCGACGACGCAACAAAAGTAAATGGGGCGTTTCGCATATTGGTAGGTCAGCACACCAGCACATCTAGCTGGCCTTCAAAAGGAGAGATTTCGCTTGCGCCACTCGACCTTGCAAGCCACTTGGGCACATGGGCGCTCAAACTAAAAGGGTTAGGTCTTCTTTGTGACGAGATCAAAGAACGTCAATGGCGTTACCAAGAGGACAGCGAGCGCCACATCGATGAGCCTGGTACCGCGAGAGAAATTTCATGGTGGCTCACGCTGGAGCGTGCAGCAGTCAAGCTGGCTGCGCTTTCTAAACGTGCGCGCAAGAAAGATGCGGTCTAACTTTCAGATCTGCTCAGTCGTTAACACGGGCTATTCCTCTAGCATCTTCATAATCCCGTCCGCAGTCTTCCCCGATCAGGCAAAGCAGCCGCTCCTCCAATGACCATCCTCTCCCCCTGGCTCCACGAAGCCGTCGCCCGCATCGAGGCCGACTACCAGCGCAGCGCCGACACCCACCTGATCCCCCTGCGCCTGCCGGCCTTTGAGCACAGCGGCATCGACCTCTACCTCAAGGACGAATCCACCCACCCCACGGGCAGCCTCAAGCACCGGCTGGCGCGCTCGCTGTTCCTCTATGCACTGTGCAACGGCTGGGTGCGCGAGGGCTCGACCATCGTGGAGGCGTCGAGTGGCTCCACGGCGGTGAGCGAGGCCTATTTCGCGCGCCTGCTGGGCCTGCCGTTCGTGGCGGTGATGCCGCGCAGCACCTCGCCCGAGAAGGTGGCGCAGATCGAGTTCCACGGCGGGCGCTGCCATTTCGTGGACAGTGCGGGCGCGGTGTACGACGCGGCGCGCGCCATCGCTGCGGAGACCGGCGGGCACTACATGGACCAGTTCACCTACGCCGAGCGCGCCACCGACTGGCGCGGCAACAACAACATCGCCGAGAGCATGTTCACGCAGATGCAGCGCGAGCGGCACGCGGTGCCGCGCTGGATTGTGGTGGGCGCGGGCACGGGCGGCACCAGCGCCACCATTGGCCGCTATGTGCGCTACCAGCGGCACGCCACGCAGGTGTGCGTGGCCGACCCGGCGGGTTCGGTGTTCAGCGCGTACCACCGCACGGGCGATGCTTCGCTGACCGCGCCGGGCTCGCACATCGAGGGCATTGGCCGCCCGCGTGTGGAACCTAGCTTCATCCGCACGCTGGTGGACCGCATGGTGGAGGTGCCCGATGCGGAGTCGGTGGCGGCCATGCGCGCGCTGTCGCAGCTGCTGGGGCGGCGCGTAGGGCCGTCCACGGGCACCAATTTTGTGGCCATGCTGGCGCTGGCGCACGAGATGCGCGCGCGCGGCGAGCAAGGCTCCATCCTGTCGCTGCTGTGCGACGCGGGCGAGCGCTATCTGCCCACCTACTGCGACGCCGGCTGGGTGGAGCGCAGCTTTGGCGACTGCACGGCGGCGCAGCAAAAGATTGACGCCTTGCTCACCTGAGCCCGCCATGGCCTCCGCCCTGCCCTCCGCGCCGCCCGGCCTACGCCGCCGGGCGCTGGCCCTGGGGCTGGGCGCGTGGGGCCTGTGGCCCGGCCTGGCGCCGGGGCTGCCGGCGCGGCGCTTGCGGTTCCCACGCGACCATGGCAGCCACCCGGAGCTGCGCACCGAGTGGTGGTACATCACCGGCCAAGCCGAGGCAGACGGCCAACTTTGGGGCTTCCAGGTGACGTTCTTCCGCTCGCGCGTGGAGGCCACGCAGGGCCTGCGATCTGCCTTCGCGGCCAAGCAGCTGCTGTTCGCGCATGCCGCGCTCACCGACCTGCGGGGCCGGCGCCTGCTGCACGACCAGCGTATTGCGCGCGCCGGCTTTGGCGTGGCGCAGGCCAGCGAGGCCGACACGCAGATCCGCCTGCACGACTGGACGCTGGAGCGCAGCGACGCCGCAGCTTCAGCCAGCCGGTACGCCACGCACATCGAAGGCGCCAGCTTCGGCCTGGACCTGCAGTTCGACACCACGCAGCCCGTGCTGCCGCAAGGCCAGGAGGGCCTGTCGCGCAAGGGGCCGGAGGCGGCGCAGGCCAGCTACTACTACAGCCAACCGCAACTGGCGGTCAGCGGCAGCGTGACGGTGGAGGGGCGGCGCATGGCGGTGGCCGCCGGCACGGGCCGCGCCTGGCTGGACCACGAATGGAGCGAGGCCCTGATGCACCCGGAGGCCGTGGGCTGGGACTGGATCGGCATGAACCTGCACGATGGCGCCGCGCTGACAGCCTTCCACCTGCGCCGCGCGGACGGCACGGCGCTGTGGGCGGGCGGCTCCTACCGCGCGCTGGGCGCGCCGGTGCAGGTGTTCGGCCAGGATGCCGTGGTGTTCACGGCGGGGCGCACATGGGCCAGCGCGCGCAGCGGCGCACGCTACCCGGTGCAGTGGCGGGTGGAAACGCCTGCCGGTGTCTTCGAGGTGCGCGCAATGCTGGACGGGCAGGAGCTGGACAGCAGCGGCTCGACCGGCGCCATCTATTGGGAGGGCCTATCGGATCTGCTCGACGCCACGGGCAAAACGGTAGGCCGGGGCTATCTGGAAATGACCGGATACGCAAAGCCGCTGCGCCTGTGAAGGCTGCAGCGGCTGAGAGGTAAGCGGAGAGAAGAAGGCGCTTCAGTGTCCGGCACCGCCATCCCGGCGGCGCGTGATCCAGGCAATGATCTCACCCATGATGCCGCGCCGGAACGCGAGCACGCAGACCACGAAGATCAGGCCCGTGACCATGGTGACCGACTCGCCCAGGGTCTTGAACCACTCCACGGTAGTGAGCGTGGCCAACAGGTTGCCGAACTCGCCGATCTTGTTCTCCAGCAGCACGACCACGGCCGCACCCACCAGCGGGCCCGACAGCGTGCCCAGGCCGCCCACCAGCGTCATCAGCACCACGTGGCCGGAAGCCGTCCAGTGCACGTCGGACAGCGTGGCGAAGCCCAGCACCAGCGTCTTGAGCGAACCGGCCAGGCCCGCCAGGCCGGCCGACAGCACGAAGGCCAGCAGCTTGAAGCGGTTGGTGTCGTAGCCCAGCGAGGTGGCGCGGGATTCGTTTTCCTTGATGGCCTTGAGCACCTGCCCATACGGCGAGTGGATGGTGCGCATGATGAGCAGGAAAGCCACCACGACCACGGCCAGCGTGACGTAGTACATCACCATGTCGCTCTGCAGGTCGAGCACGCCGAACAGCTTGCCGCGCGGCACGCCCTGCAGGCCGTCCTCACCGCCAGTGAACGGCGCCTGCAGGCAGACGAAGAACAGCATCTGCGCCAGGGCCAGCGTGATCATGGTGGAGTAGATGCCCTGGCGGCGGATGGCGAAGAAGCCCACCACCAGGCCCAGGAAGGCACCCGCCAGCGTGCCCAGCACCAGGCCCACCTCGGGGGTGAAGCCCCAGATCTTGATGGAGTGGCCGGCCACGTAAGCGGCGCCGCCCAGGAACGCGGCATGGCCAAAGGACAGCATGCCCGTATAGCCCAGCAGCAGGTTGAAGGCCGAAGCGAACAGTGCGAAGCACATGAGCTTCATCACGAACACGGGGTAGGCGCCCAGCAGAGGGGCCACCAGCAGCCCGATGAGCAGCAGGCCGTAGCCGATGGCGGTAAGGTTCTTGGAGTTCATGCGGACGGCCCCTTATTTTTCTTTGCCGAACAGGCCGGCGGGGCGGATGAGGAGAACGATGACCATGATGACGAACACCACGGTGGAGGATGCCTCGGGATAGAAGACCTTGGTGAACCCTTCGATCACGCCCAGGCCCAGGCCGGTGAGGATGGAGCCCATGATGGAGCCCATGCCGCCGATCACCACCACCGCGAACACCACGATGATGAGGTTCTGGCCCATGAGCGGCGTGACCTGGTAGACCGGCGCCGCCAGCACGCCGGCAAAGGCCGCCAGCGCGGCGCCGAAGGCGTAGGTAAGCGTGATCATGACCGGCACGTTGATGCCGAAGGCCTCGACCAGGCGTGGGTTTTCGGTGCCGGCGCGCAGGTAGGCGCCCAGCTTGGTTTTTTCGATCACGTACCAGGTGCCCACGCACACGACGAGCGATGCCACCACCACCCAGGCACGGTAGTTGGGCATGATCATGAAGCCGAGGTTGGTGGCGCCTTCGAGCACCTCGGGGGTGTCGTAGCCCAGGCCCGAGACACCGTAGATGGAGCGGAACACGCCCTCGATCAGCAGCGTGAGGCCCAGCGTGAGCAGCAGGCCATAGAGGTGGTCGAGCTTGTAGATCCAGCGCAGCAGCAGCCGCTCGATCAGGACCCCGAACGCCCCCACCACCAGCGGCGCTGCCACCAGCATCACCCAGTAGTTGACGCCGAAGTAGTTCATGGCCATCCAGGTCATCAGGGCGCCCATCATGAACAGCGCGCCGTGCGCGAAGTTGATGACGTTGAGCAGCCCGAAGATGACGGCCAGCCCGAGGCTGAGGATTGCGTAGAACGATCCGTTGACCAGCCCCAGGAGGAGCTGGCTCAACAGGCCGGGCAATGAGACACCAAAGATTTCCATGGGAGGCGGCTGGTGGGAGAGAGGTTCAGGTCAGGCGGCGGAACGAACCCGTAGGCGGGCCCGTTCACACGTCTCAGGGGTTTACTTCCAGAGCGCGCACTTGCTCTCGGCCTTGGTGGTGAACACCTGGTCGCCGGGCAGCTTCTTGATGAGCTTGTAGTAGTCCCAGGGCTTGGTGGATTCCGAGGGCTTCTTCACTTCCATCAGGTACATGTCGTGCACGTAGCGGCCGTCAGGACGCAGCTGGCCGGAGCCGAAAAAGTCGTTCATCTTCATGTTGCGCCAGGCGGCCATGACCTTGTCGGCATCGGTGCTCTTGGCGGCTTCCACGGCCTTGAGGTAGTTCATGGTGGCCGAGTAGTCGGCAGCCTGGATTTCGGAGGGCATGCGCTTGGCCTTCTCGAAGAAGCGGGCCGAGAACTTGCGCGTCTCGTCGTTCAGGTCCCAGTACCAGCTGGTGGTGAACTGCAGGCCTTCGGTGTTGCGCAGGCCCAGGCTGTGCACGTCGGAGATGAAGATCAGCAGGCCGGCGAGTTTCATGCTCTTGCCGATGCCGAATTCCTTGGCGGCCTTGATGGCGTTGATGGTGTCGCCGCCCGCGTTGGCCAGGCCGAGGATCTGGGCCTTGGAGTTCTGGGCCTGCAGCAGGAAGGAGGAGAAGTCGGAGGCATTGAGCGGGTGGCGCACGGCGCCCACCACGGTGCCGCCCTTGGCCTTGACCACGGCGCTGGTGTCGGCTTCCAGCGCATGGCCGAAGGCGTAGTCGGCGGTCAGGAAGTACCAGGTCTTGCCGCCGGTGTCGATGATGGCCGAGCCCGTGCCCTTGGCGAGCGCCACGGTGTCATAGGCATAGTGCACGGTGTAGGGCGTGCACTGGTCGTTGGTCAGTGCCGAGCTGGCCGCGCCGTTGTTGATGTAGACGCGCTTCTTCTCGGCTGCCACCTTGGCCGAGGCCAGGGCCGTGCCGGAGTTGGTGCCGCCGAACAGCATGGTCAGGCCCTGGGTGTCGATCCATTCGCGGGCCTTGGAGGCGGCGATATCGGCCTTGTTCTGGTGGTCGGCCGTGATCAGCTCGATGGGCATGCCCAGCACCTTGCCGCCGAAGTCGTCGATGGCCATCTGGATGGCCATGGCGCCGTTCTTGCCTTCCACGTCCGCGTACAGGCTGGACATGTCGGTGATGAAGCCGATCTTGACCTTGTCCTGCGCTGCGGCCGAGGTGGCCAGGCCGGCGGCGCCGAGCATGAGTGCCAGGGCGGTGAGTTTGATCTTCATGGTTTGTCTCCTGTGGGTTATAGGGGAAGAAAAACGGAAAGCCATGCGGGCGCTCAGACGCCCAGCAGTTCGTTGAGCACGGGCATCTTGTCGTTGAGTTCGGCGGCGCCGAACTTCTCGACGATGCGCCCGTGCTCCATGACGTAGAAACGGTCGGCCAGCGGCGCGGCAAAGCGGAAGTTCTGCTCCACCATGACCACGGTGTAGCCCTTCTCGCGCAGCATCTTGATCATGCGGGCCAGGGCCTGCACGATCACCGGCGCAAGACCTTCGGAAATTTCGTCGAGCAGCAGCAGGTTGGCGCCGGTGCGCAGGATGCGGGCCACGGCCAGCATCTGCTGCTCGCCGCCCGACAGGCGCGTGCCCTGGCTGTTCTTGCGCTCGGCCAGGTTGGGGAACATGGCGTAGATCTCGTCGAGCGACATGCCCTGCGAGCCGGTCTTGAGCGCGGGCGGCAGCAGCAGATTCTCTTCGCACGACAGGCTGGAGAAGATGCCGCGCTCTTCCGGGCAGTAGCCCACGCCCAGGTGGGCGATGCGGTGCGTAGGCATGTGGACGGTTTCCACGCCGTTGATCTTGACCGAGCCCTTGCGCGCGCCGGTGAGCCCCATGATGGCGCGCATGGTGGTGGTGCGGCCCGCGCCGTTGCGGCCCAGCAGCGTGACCACCTCGCCGGGCTGCACGACCATGTCCACGCCGTGCAGCACGTGGGACTCGCCGTACCAGGCTTCGAGGTTCTTGATTTCGAGTGCAGGGGTGCCCATGTCAGTGCGCTCCCTGCAGTTGGCCGTCGGTCGTGCCCATGTAGGCTTCCATCACTTGCGGATTGTTCGAGACTTCTTCGTACGGCCCCTCGGCCAGCACGGCGCCGCGCTGCAGCACGGTGATGCGGTCGGCGATGGTGGAGACCACCTTCATGTTGTGCTCCACCATGAGGATGGTGCGCCCGGCCGAGACCTTCTTGATGAGCTGCGTGACACGGTCCACATCCTCGTGGCCCATGCCCTGGGTGGGCTCGTCGAGCAGCATGAGCTCGGGCTCCATCGACAGCGTGGTGGCGATCTCCAGTGCGCGCTTGCGGCCGTAAGGCAGGTTCACCGTGACCTCGTCGGCCAGGTCCTGCAGGCCCACCTCGGTCAGCAGCTGCATGGCGCGGTCGTCGAGCTGGTGCAGCGTGCGTTCGCTGCGCCAGAAATGGAACGAGGTGCCGAGCTTGCGCTGCAGGCCCAGGCGCACGTTTTCCAGCAGGGTCAGGTGCGGGAACACCGCCGAGATCTGGAACGAGCGGATCACGCCGCGCCGCGCGATCTGCGCGGGCTGCTCGGACGTGATGTCATGGCCGTTGAACAGGATCCGGCCCGAGGTGGGCACCAGGAACTTGGTCAGCAGGTTGAAGCACGTGGTCTTGCCCGCGCCGTTGGGTCCGATCAGCGCGTGGATGGAGCCCCGGCGCACGGCCAGGTTCACGTCGCTGACGGCGGTGAAGCCCTTGAACTCTTTGGTCAGGCTGTGGGTTTCAAGAATGACGTCGCTCATTGCGCCCTGGCCGCTCCGGTTGGTGCTGGACGGTCTCCGAAATGGACACCAGGCCAGCAAGGTATGTTGCGATGCATCCTAAGTTGACGTAACGCAAGCCGTCACTAGGGGTATCGCCTATGTATAAACGCCTACGCCTGCCTGGGCTCCCGGCAGCCCCTCTGAAAGCGCCCGCCAGCCTGTCCCCTATGCGGGCGTTTGCGCGTCGCCGCGTCAGGGAATTGACAGCGGCGCCCTGGCCCGCGATCTCCATGCACCGCGCTGGTGAATGCACACCCACCCTACACTGCGGCCATGGCTCTTCCGCACGACCCCACGCCGGCGCGCGGCGCACCGCGCTCGCTGACCGGCCTGCTTCCTTTCCTGCGGCCCTACCGCGCACGCATGGCCCTGGCGCTGCTGTTCCTGGTGCTGGCGGCGGCCGCCACGCTGGCCTTCCCGCTGGCGCTGCGCACGCTCATTGACGGGAGCCTGGGCGCGGGCGACCGAGGCGCGCAGGCACTGGCGCTGCGGGGCAATTTCCTCGCCTTGTTCGGGGTCGCGGTCATGCTCGGGGTGTTCTCATCCGCGCGCTTCTATCTGGTGAGCTGGCTGGGTGAGCGCGTGACCGCCGACCTGCGCAACGCCGTCTATGCCCATGTGCTGCGCCAGAGCCCGCAGTTCTTTGAAACCACACAGAGCGGCGAGGTGCTCTCGCGCCTGACCACCGATACCACGCTGGTACAGACGGTGGTGGGCTCATCGCTGTCGATGGGCCTGCGCAACGCCGTGGTGGGCACAGGGGCCATCATCATGCTGGTGTGGACCAACCCGCGCGTGATGAGCATCGTGCTGCTGATGCTGGTGGTGGTGGTGCTTCCGGCCCTGTGGATCGGGCGGCGTGTGCGACGCCTTTCGCGCGCCAGCCAGGACCGCGTGGCCGATTCAAGCGCCATCGCCGCCGAGGTGCTCAACGCCATTCCAGTGGTGCAGAGCTACACCGCCGAAGAGCGCGAGGCCGGGCGCTTCAACCAGGCCACGCAGAACGCCTTCGACACGGCCGTGCGCCGCACGCGGGCACGCTCGGCGCTCGTGGCCTTCATCATCATCGCCAATGCCGCCTTGCTGCTGTGGGGGCTGTACCAGGGCACGCAGGCCGTGCTGGCCGGAACGATGAGCGCAGGACACCTCGGGCAGACCGTGGTCTACGTGATGCTGCTGGCCGGCGCGGCCGCGGTGCTGGGCGAGGTGTACGGAGACCTGCTGCGCGCCGCAGGGGCCACCGAACGGCTGATGGAGCTGCTCGCCAGCCAGTCGCCCGTGGCCTCCCCTGCCCGCCCCATGCCGCTGCCGGACACCGGACGCGGTGTGGCCGTGAGGTTCGAGGCCGTGGACTTCCACTACCCGTCTCGTCCCGGCCAGGCCGCTCTGCAGGGCTTCACCTTGGACCTGCAGCCCGGGGAAACCGTGGCCCTGGTGGGCGCCAGCGGCGCCGGCAAAACCACCGTGTTCCAGCTGCTGCAGCGCTTCTACGACATCGACGCCGGCGCGGGGCGCATCAGTCTCGATGGCATCGACATCCGCGCGGTGGCGCTGGAGAGCCTGCGCGCGCGCATCGGCACCGTGCCCCAGGATGCCGTCATCTTTTCCGCGAGCGCCCTGGAGAACATCCGCTACGGCCGCCCTGACGCCCCCGACACCGAGGTGTACGCCGCAGCGCGCGATGCCTTCGCGCACGACTTCCTGCAGGCCCTGCCCGAGGGCTATGCCACGTTCCTGGGCGAGCGGGGTGTGCGCCTGTCGGGCGGACAACGCCAGCGCATCGCCATCGCACGTGCCATCCTCAAGAATCCACCGCTGCTGCTGCTCGACGAGGCCACCAGCGCGCTGGACGCCGAGAGCGAGCGCATGGTACAGGCCGCGCTCGACGCCGCTATGCAAAGCCACGCGGGGCTGCGCACCACGCTGGTCATTGCCCACCGCCTGGCCACCGTGCAAAACGCCGACCGCATCGTGGTGATGGAGCATGGGCGCATCGTGGAACAGGGCCGCCATGCCGAGCTGTTGGCGCGCGACGGCGTATACGCACGGCTCGCGGCGCTGCAATTCGCGGTGTGAACGCCGGATGATGCCCAGGCGAGGTGTTTTTAAGGGAAATCAGCCTCTAGCCCTTGCAGGTAAAGCGCCGCAAGCTATTAAATCAGGAGTATCAAGCGTCGGGCACATCGTCGATGACCGGCGCATTCCGCCTGGGCCACCCCCCATCGCGGGAGCGTGGCGTCAGTGCAGGGTTTCGGCGGAGGCCGGCAGCGGCAGCACGGGAATGCCCTCGTCCAGCAGGCGCGCGGCTTCGGTGGCGCTGGCCTGGCCCTTGATGGAGCGTTCGGGGGTCTCACCGCGGTGCATGCGCCGGGCCTCGTCCGCGAAGCGCTGGCCCACGTCTTCGGCCTGTGCCATGGCCTGGCGCGCAAGTTGGCGCAAGGTGGCCTGCAGCTGCGCGATATCGGGGAGCGAAGCGTCTGGCATGTTGGCCACTTCAGGCACCGCGGCTTCGCCGGCCCCGGCTGTTTGCACATCGCGCGCGCCGAGGTTGATGCGTGGCGCGCTGAGCGTCTTGTGCACTGCGCTGCTGCCGCACAGCGGGCATTGCAGCAGACCACGCTGTACCTGGTCCTGGTAGTCCTGCTCGCAGCCGAACCAGCCTTCAAAAGCGTGGTCGTACTGGCAGCGCAGGTCGAGGACCTTCATGGCGAATGAGAGAACAGGATGACGGCGGTGCGCCTCACCGGCGGCGACGCACCAGGTAGCGGTAGACGAAACCCGGAAATGCCAGGGTGATGAACAGCGCTGCCGTGATGGCGTAAAACTCCCAGCCCTGGGGCGCGATCTGGCCGGCGCGCTTCTCCAGCAGCAATGCCAGTCCGCCGACGAGGAAGTACAGCACCACCAGCTCCAGCAGGCGGACCACCAGCTTCTTCGCGGGCGCCAGCACGGGGCCGACGGCCAGCACACGCTGGTTGGCGAACGGCAGATTGGCCGCCACGCAGGCGGCCAGGATCACGAGCCAGATGAAACCGGATTGCGACACGGAAAGGGCCAGCCTGCAGCGGCTCAGGAGGCCAGCGAACGCATGATCGCGTCAGCGCACAGCGACATCAGGCCGCCGGGCAGCAGGCCCAGCACCAGCAGCAGCGCGCCATTGAGCGTGAGCACCACGCGCACGTCCAGGGGAGCAGACACCGTGGTGGCCGTCAGGGGCTCATCGAAGTACATCACCTTGACAACACGCAGGTAATAGAAGGCGCCGATCAGCGACATGAGGACGGCGAACAACGCCATCGCGATGTACGGCGTCTGGCCCGAGGACAGCAGGGCTTGCAGCACCGCCAGCTTGGCATAGAAGCCCACCAGCGGCGGAATGCCGGCCATGGAGAACAGGCAGATGGCCAGCACGCCGGCATACAGCGGGCTGCGCTGGTTCAGGCCCGCCATGTCGGAGATCTCGTCGCTCTCGAAGCCCTCGCGCGCCAGCAGCAGGATCACGCCGAAAGCGGCCAGCGTGGTCAGCACATAGGTCACCACGTAGAACATGGAAGCGCTGTAGGCGGCTTCGACAGTGGAAGCGTCCACGTGGCCGTTGACAACGCCGGACATCAGGCCCAGCAGCACGAAGCCCATCTGCGAAATGGTGGAGTACGCCAGCATGCGCTTGAGATTGGTCTGCGCGATGGCCGCGAGGTTACCCACCAGCAGCGAGCCGATGGCCAACACCGCGAGCATCTGCTGCCAATCGATCGCCAGGGGCAGCAGGCCGTCCACCAGCAGGCGCATGACCATGGCGAAGGCAGCCAGCTTGGGCGCGCCGCCGATCATCAGCGTGACCGCCGTGGGAGCGCCGTGGTACACGTCGGGCACCCACATGTGGAAGGGCACGGCGCCCAGCTTGAACGCCAGGCCGGCCACGATGAACACCAGGCCGAACACCAGCACCTGATGGCGGATCTGGCCGGAGTTGACGGCCTTGAAGACTTCGCCGATGTCCAGCGAGCCGGTGGCGCCGTAGAGCATGGACAGGCCGTACAGCAGGAAGCCGCTGGCCATGGCGCCGAGCACGAAGTACTTCATGGCCGCTTCGGTGGCCGTGGCGTTGTCGCGGCGCAGGGCCACCAGCGCATAGCTCGACAGCGTGAGCAGTTCAAGGCCCAGGTAGATCACCAGGAAGTTGTTGCCGCCGATCATGATGAACATGCCCAGCAGGGCCAGCATGCCCAGCGTGAACAGCTCGCCGCCGCGCAGCATGCCGCGGTCGCCCGCATAGGGACGGCCGTACACCAGGGTGACCATCATGGCCACGGTGGCGAAGCACTTGAGCCAGTTGCCCATGGCGTCGCTCACCACCATGTTGCCAAAGCCATAGAAGGTGTTGCCGCTGCTGGCATAGAGTCCCTGCAGCACGGCCACCACGCCCAGCGAGAGCATGGTGAGCACATAGGTGCCGGTACGGCGGGGACTGGAAACGCCCAGGTCCACCAGCGCGATCACGCAGGCCATGACCAGAAGAACGATCTCCGGGTAAATCGCAAGCCAACTGATGTTGTCAATCATCTCGGTCTCTCAGTTCAGTCTGGTCAGTTCAGCTTGGGCTGCGCCACATGCTTGAGCAGTTCGGCTACGGAGGTGTCCATCACGTCCGTGAAGGGGCGTGGGTACAGGCCCATGTACAACACGGCGATCGCCAGCAGGGCCATGACGAAGAACTCGCGGCTGCCGATGTCCAGCAGTTCCTTGACGTGGGCGTTGCCAGGCGCGCCAAGGTAGACCCGCTTGAACATCCAAAGGCTGTAGGCGGCGCCGAAGATCAGTGCGGTGGCGGCCATCATGCCAATCCAGAAATTGGCCTTGACGGCACCCAGGATCACCATCCACTCGCCCACGAAACCTGCGGTGCCGGGCAGGCCGCAGTTGGCCATGGTGAACAACAGGGCAAACGCCGTGAAATTGGGCATGGTGTTGACCACGCCGCCGTAGGCTGCGATCTCACGCGAATGCACGCGGTCGTACAGCACGCCGATGGAAAGGAACATGGCGGCGGACACAAAGCCGTGCGCGATCATCTGCACGATGCCGCCAGAAACGCCGATGTCGTTGAAGATGAAAAAGCCCAGGGTCACGAAGCCCATGTGCGCCACGGACGAGTAAGCCACCAGCTTCTTCATGTCCTTCTGCACCATGGCAACCAGGCCGACGTAAACCACGGCGGTCAGCGACAGACCGATCATCAGCCAGGCCAGATCGCGCGATGCATCGGGAGCGATGGGCAGCGAGAAGCGCAGGAAGCCATAGGCACCGAGCTTGAGCATGATGGCAGCCAGCACGGCGGAACCGCCGGTAGGGGCTTCCACGTGCACGTCGGGCAGCCAGGTGTGCACCGGCCACATCGGCACCTTCACCGCAAAAGCTGCGAAGAAGGCAAAGAACAGCAGCGTCTGCGTACGGCCACCCAGCGGCAGCTTGTGCCACGTGGCGATATCGAAGCTGCCACCCGACACGTTGTACAGGTAGATCAGCGCGATCAGCATCAGCAACGAGCCGAGCAGCGTGTAGAGGAAGAACTTGAACGCCGCGTAGATCTTGTTGGGGCCGCCCCAGATACCGATGATGAGGTACATCGGGATCAGGGTGGCCTCGAAGAACACGTAGAACAGCATGCCGTCGAGCGCGCAGAACACGCCGATCATCAGGCCCGACAGGATGAGGAACGCGCCCATGTACTGGTTCACGCGCTCGGTGATCGATTCCCACGAGGCGATCACCACGATCACGGTGATGAAGGCGGTCAGCGGCACGAACCAGAACGAGATGCCGTCCAAGCCCAGGTGGTAGAAGACATTGAAGCCTTCGATCCAGGAGCTCTTCTCGACGAACTGCATGGCCGCCGTGCCCAGCTGGAAGCCGCTGTAGAGCGGCAGCGTGACGGCAAATCCGACCAGAGCACCCACCAGGGCCAGCCAGCGCACGGCGCCGGCATGCTTGTCGCTGCCAAAGGCGAGCAACAGGGCACCGAACGCGATGGGCGTCCAGATAGCAAGACTCAACAAACCCATTTTTGTTCTTCTCCTACTTGTTGAGCATGACGAACCACGTCATGAACACGAAGATGCCCAGGATCATCACCAGCGCGTAGTGGAAGACGTAGCCCGTCTGCACACGGCGCACCACACCCGAGAACCAGCCCACGAGCTTCCAGGATCCGTTGACCAGCGTACCGTCGATCACGGCCTGGTCGCCACCCTTCCACAGGCCAACGCCCAGGGCCCGGGCGCCGCGCGCCAGGATGTTCTCGTTGATCCAGTCGAGGTAGTACTTGTTCTCCAGCAGCGTGTGAACCGGCTGGAACGTGCGCTTGATGGCGGCGGGCAGCGCGGGGTTGACCATGTACATGTAGTACGACAGGGCCACGCCGGCCACGGCCAGCCAGAACGGCGCCGTCTGCAGGCCGTGCAGTGCCATGCCCACGGAGCCGTGGAACATGGAAGCAAGTTGCGACATGGCCGGGTGGCGCGCGGCGTCGACAAAGATCACGCCCTTGAAGAAATCACCGAACAGCATCGGCTGGATGGTCATGAAACCGATGACTACCGAAGGAATCGCCAGCAGCACCAGCGGCACCGTCACCACCCAGGGAGACTCGTGCGGCTCATGGTGGTCGTCATGGCCGTGGCCATGGTCGTCGTGGTGGTGTGCGTCGGGATTCAGGTCGAAACGCTCCTTGCCATGGAAAACCAGGAAGTACATGCGGAACGAATAGAACGCGGTGACGAACACGCCCGCCAGCACGGCGAAATGTGCGAACCCGGCGGCCGGAAGGTGGCTGAAATGCACGGCTTCGATGATGCTGTCCTTGGAATAGAAGCCCGAGAACAGCGGCGTGCCGATCAGCGCCAGGGAGCCCAGCAGAGAAGTGATCCAAGTGATGGGCATGTACTTGCGCACGCCGCCCATCCAGCGGATGTCCTGATTGTGGTGCATGCCCATGATCACCGAGCCGGCGCCGAGGAACAGCAAGGCCTTGAAGAAGGCGTGGGTCATCAGGTGGAACACGGCGACCGAATAGGCCGACGCACCGAGCGCCACGGTCATGTAACCCAGCTGCGACAGCGTCGAGTAGGCCACGACGCGCTTGATGTCGTTCTGGATGATGCCCAGGAAGCCCATGAACAGGGCCGTGATGGAGCCGATGATGAGGATGAAGTTCAGCGCGGCGTCCGACAGCTCGAACAGCGGCGACATGCGCGCCACCATGAAGATGCCGGCCGTCACCATGGTGGCGGCGTGGATCAGCGCGGAGATGGGCGTGGGGCCTTCCATCGAGTCAGGCAGCCAGACGTGCAGCGGGAACTGGGCCGACTTGCCCATGGCGCCGATGAACAGGCAGACGCAGATCACGGTGATAAGCATCATGTCCTGGCCCATCACGTACCAGGGGAACCCGATGGTGCCCAGCTCGCTGGCCTTGGCAAACACTTCGCCATAGTTCAGCGTGCCGGTGTAGGCGACGATCAGGCCGATGCCGAGGATGAAGCCGAAGTCACCCACACGGTTGACCAGGAAGGCCTTCATGTTGGCGAAGATGGCTGTGGGCTTGTTGAACCAGAAACCGATCAGCAGGTAGGACACCAGGCCCACGGCTTCCCATCCGAAGAAGAGCTGCAGCAGGTTGTTGCTCATGACCAGCATGAGCATGGAGAAGGTGAACAGCGAGATGTAGGCGAAGAAGCGGTTGTAGCCGTCATCCTCTTCCATGTAGCCGATGGTGTAGATGTGCACCATCAGCGACACGAAGGTCACCACGCACATCATCATGGCGGTCAGGCTGTCGATCAGGAAGCCGACTTCCATCTTGAGACCGCCGACGACCATCCAGGTGTAGATGGTTTCATTGAAGCGCGCGCCGTCGAGCGCGACGCTCTTGAGCGTCATGGCCGACAGGACAAAAGCCACGAACACGCCCAGGATGGTGAGCGTATGGCTCAGGCGACGGCCGATCCAGTTGCCACCGAAGGACGTGCCGAAGATACCGGCCAGCACGGCACCCGCCAGCGGCGCCAGCGGAACGGCCAGAAGCGTTGAAGCAGAGAGGGTTTGACTCATTGTTGCGAACCTTGCATGTCCGGAGACTCAACCCTGGAGGGTGTCGAGGGATTCCGCATCGATGTTGGACTTGTTGCGGAACAGCAGCACCAGGATGGCGAGACCGATGGCCGACTCAGCAGCGGCCACCGTCAGGATGAAGAACACGAACACCTGCCCGTGCATGTCACCCAGGTAATGCGAGAAAGCAACGAAATTCATGTTGACGGCCAGCAGCATCAGTTCGATGGCCATCAGCAAGACGATGAGGTTCTTGCGGTTCAGGAAGATCCCGACCACCGCCAGGGCAAACAGCATTGCCCCCAGCGTCAGGAAGTGGCCCAGCGTAGGCATCATGCTTTTTTCTCCTCAACTGCTGGCTCGTTGGCGCTGGCCTCGGGCGCTTGTTGTGTCGCGGCCATTTTCACGATGTGCATCCGGTCGGCAGCACGCACGCGGACCTGAATGGCCGGGTTGATGGCCTTCGTGTCCTTGCGGCTGCGCAGGGTCAGGGCGATGGCGGCGATCATCGCCACCAGCAGGATCACCGCTGCGATCTCGACGGGGAGGAGATAGCGCGTGTACATGAGCTGACCCAGGGCCTTGGCATTGGAGAACGCCACGGCATGGCCTGCGGCATCCACAGCCGCGGCCACCGCTTTGGGGTCCTCCACGCCACGGAAGCCGCCCATGAGCACGGTTGCCATTTCAAAAGCGATCAGCGCGCCGATGCTGGCAGCCAGGGGGAAGTGGCGCCAGAAACCCTGGCGCATTCCCTCGACGTCGACGTCGAGCATCATCACCACGAACAGGAAAAGCACCATCACCGCGCCCAGGTACACGAGCACCAGCGCGATCGCCAGGAACTCGGCCTTGAGCAGGAACCACAGACCCGAAGCCTGCGAGAACGCAAGGATCAGGTGCAGCACGGCGTGCACCGGATTGCGCGCTGAAATCACCCGGAAGGCTGCGTACAGCAGCACAACCGAGAACAGATAGAAAAAACCAGTCTTGGCGTCCATGAATCGGTTCTTTGTAGAGGTCTAGCTGGGGAATACGCGGCGCTTCAGCGGTAAGGAGCATCGGCGGCCTTGGCGGCTGCGATCTCGCTTTCGTACCGGTCACCCACGGCCAACAGCATGTCCTTGGTGAAGTACAGGTCGCCGCGCTTCTCACCGTGGTATTCGAAGATCTGCGTCTCGACGATGGAATCCACCGGGCAGCTCTCTTCGCAGAAACCGCAGAAGATGCACTTCGTCAGGTCGATGTCGTAGCGCGTCGTGCGACGCGTACCGTCGTCGCGCACATCGGATTCGATGGTGATCGCCATGGCGGGGCACACAGCCTCGCACAGCTTGCAGGCAATGCAGCGCTCTTCGCCGTTGTCGTAACGGCGCAGGGCATGCAAACCCCGGAAACGGGGCGACAGAGGGGTCTTCTCTTCGGGGAATTGCACCGTGACCTTGCGGCGCAAGGCGTAGCGCCCGGTCAGGGCCATGCCCTTGACAAGCTCGACCAGCAGGAAACTCTTGAAGAAGTCCCGGATGGAGAAAGATGCAGCAGCAACGGCAGCCATTCGTGAGTCCCCGCTTATTTCCAGATATTCCACGGCGAGAGCAACCAGCCCCCGACGATGAGCAGCCACACCAGGGTGACCGGAATGAAGATCTTCCAGCCCAGGCGCATGATTTGGTCATAGCGGAACCGGGGGAAGGTGGCGCGGATCCAGATGAACATGGATACCACCACAAAGGTCTTGATGCCCAGCCAGATCCAGCCGGGAATGAAGTCGAGCGCGGACACCGGCGAGAGCCAGCCCCCCAGGAACATCAGCACGGCCAGAATGGACACAAGCCACATGCTGGCGTATTCGGCCAGGAAGAAGATGGCGAAGCCCATGCCCGAATACTCGACCATGTGGCCGGCCACGATCTCGGCCTCGCCTTCAACCACGTCGAAGGGGTGGCGGTTGGTTTCGGCCACGCCGGAGATCAGGTAGACGATGAAGATGGGCAACAGTGGCAGCCAGTTCCAGGACAGGATGGACAGGCCATGGCCGGCAAACGTGCCGCGCCCCTGCCCCATCACGATCTCGGTCAGGTTCATGCTACCGGTGACCATGATCACCACCAGGAAGCAGAAGCCCATGGCGATTTCGTAGCTCACCATCTGCGCCGAAGCACGCAGAGCGCCCAGGAACGCATATTTGGAGTTCGAAGCCCAGCCCGCGATGATGACGCCGTAAACCTCGATGGAGGTGATGGCCATCATCAGCAGCAGGCCCGCATTGACGTTCGTCAGAGCGAGTTCGGGACCGAAAGGGATGACCACCCAGGCGGCGAGCGCCGGCATGATGGCCATGACCGGACCCAGCACGAACAGCCCCTTGGCGGCGGCGGACGGCTGGATGATTTCCTTGGTCAGCAGCTTGAGCGCGTCGGCGATCGGCTGCAGCAGACCCAGGGGACCCACACGGTTGGGGCCGTGGCGCACCTGCATGAAGCCCAGGAGCTTGCGCTCCCACAGCGTCAGGTAGGCAACCGCCCCCATCAGGGGCAGCAGTATCACGACGATCTTGATGAGGATCCAGAGAACCGGCCAGGCGACAGCGGTCCACCAGCCTTGCGCCAGCAGGTTCAGGCCGAAGTTGTAGATCGCGTCGATCATGCCGCGGCTCCTTCGCGTGCCAGACGGGCATCGGTGGTCAGTTGCAGGGAAGTGGCGCGGCGCACCAGGCCATCGAGCTGGTAGATGGAAGCCACCACCGGATCGGCCGCATCAGACGCCACGGCCTGCACGCCAGCCTTGGCGCTGTTGTCGAGCAATTCGGCGGGCACGGATGCCGCCTGGCCCGCTGGTACGCCGGTAGCCTTGGCCAGCACGTCCTGCGAGGTCTCGAAATCAAAGCCCGGCAGATCCAGCAGATTGGCCAACACGCGCAGCACCTTCCAGGCGGGACGGGTTTCGCCCAGCGGACGCACGACGGCGTGGAAGCTCTGCAGACGGCCTTCGGCGTTGACGAAGCTGCCGGAGGTTTCGGTGAACGGAGCGATGGGCAGCAGCACGTCGCTGAATTCCATGTTGGTCTTGAACGGGCTCAGCGTCACGACCATCTCGGCTTGCGCCAGGGCCTGGACGGCCTTGGCGCCAGCGGCGCTGTCGAACACCGGCTCGTTGTTCAGCAGGATCACGCCCTTGAGGCCGCCGGCCAGCATCTGGGCGGCGTTCAGGCCGTCCTGGCCGGGCAGCGCCTGCACCCACTGAGCGCCGACCGTATTGGCAGCCTCCGTGAGGTAGCCCACGCTGGCCCCCGTCTGCTCGGCGATCCAGTTGGCGAGTACCAGCAGCTCGTTCGCCTGCGCATGGTGCGCGGCCGCGTTGCCCAGCAGCACGGCCTTGTGCTCGCCCGTCAGCAATGCGGCGGCGATGGCGCGCGCCGTGTCATTGCCAGCCTGGCCAGAGGCCACGGGGGCTGGAACGCCCTTTTCTTGCGCCACGGCGGCGGCCACATCGGCCAGAGCCTGTGCCCAGGCGCCGGGTGCAGCCACCAGCGTTTGCGCCACAGGCATGGCCCAGTCGCGCACGACCGAGTCGATGGCCGTGACCGTGCAGCCCTTGCGTGCCGCCTGGCGGATGCGCTGCGCAAACAGAGGATGGTCCTTGCGCAGGTAGGAGCCGACCACGAGCACGGACTGCAGCGTGGACAGCGAGGCAATGGAACGGCCCAGCCAACGCACACCACCGGTTGTCGCAAAGTCGGCGTTACGCAGGCGGTAGTCGATGCTGCTGCTGCCCAGGCCACGCACCAGGGCCCCGGCCAGGTACAGCTCTTCCAGCGTGCTGTGAGGGCTCACCAGGGCACCGATGCTGCTGGCGCCCTTTTCCTTCTTGAGGCACTGCAGACCGTTGACCACGTATTCCAGCGCGGTCTGCCAATCGACTTCGATCCATTGGCCGCCCTGCTTGAGCATGGGGCGCTGCAGGCGCTCCGCGCTGTCCAGTGCTTCATAGGAGAAGCGGTCGCGGTCAGCGATCCAGCATTCGTTGATGTCCTCGTTCTCGAACGGCAGGACGCGCATGACCTTGTGGTTCTTGACCTGCACGATGAGGTTGGAACCCGTGGAGTCGTGCGGGCTGACGGACTTGCGGCGCGAGAGCTCCCAGGTGCGGGCGCTGTAGCGGAACGGCTTGCTGGTGAGCGCACCGACCGGGCACAGGTCGATCATGTTGCCCGACAGTTCCGAGTCGATGGTGTCGCCGGCCACGGTGGTGATCTCGGCATGCTCGCCGCGGTGCACCATCCCCAGCTCCATGACACCGGCCATTTCCTGGCCGAAGCGCACGCAGCGGGTGCAATGGATGCAGCGCGTCATCTCTTGCATGGAAATCAGCGGGCTCACGTCCTTGGCGAGAACGACGCGCTTTTCTTCCTCGTAGCGCGAGGCGGAGGCGCCGTAGCCGACGGCCAAATCCTGCAGCTGGCATTCGCCGCCCTGGTCGCAGATAGGGCAGTCCAGCGGGTGGTTGATGAGCAGGAATTCCATGACCGACTTCTGGGCCTGGATGGCCTTGTCGCTCTTGGTGCGCACCACCATGCCTTGCGTCACGGGCGTGGCGCAGGCCGGCATGGGCTTGGGGGCCTTTTCGACTTCCACCAGGCACATGCGGCAGCTGGCGGCAATGGAAAGCTTCTTGTGGTAGCAGAAATGCGGAATGTAAGTGCCGGCCTTCTCGGCGGCATGCATCACCATGCTGCCGGCGGCAACTTCCACTTTCTGGCCGTCGAGTTCAATTTCAACCATATGCTTTTCTCGCGATCAGGCAGAAGTTGCGGCCTGGGGGTTCGGTTTGCGGATCATCGCGTCGAATTCGTGCCGGTAGTGTTTGAGCATGGCGCGCACCGGCATGGCCGCTGCGTCACCCAGGGCGCAGATCGTGCGGCCCATGATGTTGCTGGCCACGGAGTCGAGCAGGTCCATGTCGGCAGGACGGCCATCGCCACGCTGGATGCGATCGACCAGGCGCCAGAGCCAGCCCGTGCCTTCGCGGCAGGGCGTGCACTGGCCACAGGACTCGTGCATGTAGAAGTACGAAAGGCGCTTGAGCGACTCGACCATGCAGCGGCTGTCGTCCATGACGATCACGGCGCCAGAGCCGAGCATGGAGCCGGCCTTGGCGATCGAGTCGTAGTCCATGGTGCATTCCATGATGACCGAGGCAGGAAGCACCGGCGACGAAGAGCCCCCGGGGATCACCGCCTTGAGCTGGCGACCCGTGCGCACGCCGCCGGCGAGTTCGAGCAGCTTCGAGAACGGTGTACCCAGAGGGATTTCGTAGTTGCCGGGGCGTTCGACGTCACCACTGACCGAGAAGATCTTGGTGCCACCGTTGTTCGGCTTGCCGCAGGCCAGGTAGGCGGCGCCGCCGTTGCGGATGATCCACGGAACGGCCGCGAAGGTCTCGGTATTGTTGATGGTGGTGGGCTTGCCGTACAGGCCGAAGCTGGCCGGGAACGGCGGCTTGAAGCGCGGCTGGCCCTTCTTGCCTTCCAGCGATTCGAGCAGCGCGGTTTCCTCGCCGCAGATGTAGGCGCCGAAGCCATGGTGGGCGTGCAGCTGGAAGCTGAAGCTGCTGCCCATGATGCTGTCACCCAGGTAGCCTGCAGCACGCGCCTCGTCCAGCGCCGCCTCGAAACGCTCGTAGACCTGGAAAATCTCGCCGTGGATGTAGTTGTAGCCCAGCGAGATACCCATCGCATACGCGGCAATGATCATGCCTTCGATGACGATGTGCGGGTTGTACATCAGGATGTCGCGGTCCTTGCAGGTGCCCGGCTCGCCCTCGTCCGAGTTGCACACCAGGTGCTTCTGGCCCGGAAACTGGCGGGGCATGAAGCTCCACTTCAGACCCGTGGGGAAGCCTGCGCCACCCCGGCCGCGCAGTCCGGATTCCTTCACCGTGGCGATGACCTGGTCTTGCGTCAGGCCCTCACCGTCGTCCTTGCCCAGGATTTGCCGGAGTGCCTGGTAGCCGCCGCGTGCCTCGTAGTCCTTGAGGCTCCAGTTGCTACCGTTCAGATCGGCATAGATCTGCGGGTTGATGTGGCGGTCGTGAAAACAGGTCTGAACACCCGTGGCCTGGAACTGTTCCAGAACTTGTGCGGCCGTAGTCATTGCTGGCCCTCCGCAGCGCGCAAACCGTTGACCAGCTGGTCCAGCTTATCGTTGTCCATGAAGCTGCACATATGGCGGTCGCTCACCAGCATGGCGGGCGCGTCGGCGCATGCGCCCAGGCACTCGCACTGCTGCAGGGTGAACATGCCGTCGGCCGTGGTTTCACCCATATGAATGCCCAGTGTCTTTTCCAGGTGGTGCAGTGCTTCGTAGCCGCCGCGCAATTGGCAAGGCAGATTGGTGCACACCGCCAGCTTGTACTTGCCCACCGGCTGCTGGTTGTACATGTTGTAGAAGGTCGTCACTTCATGGACGGCGATCTGCGGCATGCCCAGGTACTCGGCGATGCCCGCTTCGCTGGCCGCGCTCACATGGCCCTGCTCCTGCTGGACGATGGCGAGGCAGGCCATGACGGCGGACTGCTTCTGCTCGGCCGGGTACTTGGCCACTTCGCGCGCAAAGCGCGCCTTGGTCGCTTCAGAAATCATCGGTCAATTTCTCCGAACACGATATCCATGGTGCCGATGATGGCAACCACGTCGGCCAGCATGTGGCCCCGGGCCATTTCATCCAGCGTGGCCAGATGCGCGAAGCCCGGTGCGCGGATCTTCAGGCGATATGGCTTGTTGGCACCGTCGCTCACAAGGTAGATACCGAACTCGCCTTTGGGGTGCTCCACTGCGGCATAGGCTTCGCCTTCGGGCACATGGAAGCCCTCGGTGAACAGCTTGAAGTGGTGGATCAGCTCTTCCATGTTGGTCTTCATGGACTGGCGATCCGGCGGAGCCACCTTGTGGTTGTCGGTGATGACCGGGCCCGGGTTGGCGCGCAGCCAGTCGACGCACTGCTTGATGATGCGGTTGGACTCGCGCATTTCCTGCACACGCACCAGGTAGCGGTCGTAGCAGTCGCCCGTCTTGCCGACAGGGATGTCGAAGTCCATGCGATCGTAGACGTCGTAAGGTTGCGTCTTGCGCAGATCCCAGGCGATGCCCGAGCCACGCAGCATGGGGCCGGTCATGCCCAGGTTCAGGGCACGCTCGGACGTCACCACGCCAATACCCACCGTACGCTGCTTCCAGATACGGTTGTCGGTCAGCAGCGTTTCGTATTCATCCACAAGACCCGGGAAGCGCTTCGTGAAGTCATCGATGAAGTCGAGCAGCGAGCCCTTGCGGTTTTCGTTGCGCGCTTCCAGCGACTTGACATTGCGCACCTTGCTCGCCTTGTACTGCGGCATGCTGTCGGGCAGGTCGCGGTATACGCCACCGGGGCGGAAGTAGGCCGCATGCATGCGCGCGCCCGACACGGCTTCGTACATGTCGAACAGGTCTTCACGCTCGCGGAAGGTGTAGATGAGGATGGTGGAGCTGCCGCAGTCGTTGCCGTGCGAACCCAGCCACATCAGGTGATTCAGCAGGCGCGTGATTTCAGAGAACATCACGCGGATGTACTGCGCGCGCAGGGGCACATCAATGCCCAGGAGCTTCTCGATGGCCAGGCAATAGGCGTGCTCATTGCACATCATGGACACGTAGTCGAGACGGTCCATGTAAGGCAGCGACTGGATGAAGGTCTTGTGCTCGGCCAGCTTCTCGGTGGCGCGGTGCAGCAGACCGATGTGCGGGTCGGCACGCTGCACGACCTCGCCGTCGAGTTCAAGCACAAGGCGCAGCACGCCGTGGGCAGCGGGGTGCTGCGGCCCGAAGTTCAGGGAATAGTTCTTGATTTCAGCCATGGTTCACCGCAAAAAGGCACCGCGCCTCAGTGCAGGCCTCCGTATTTGTCTTCGCGGATGATGCGCGCAGTGATTTCGCGCGGCTCGATGCTGACGGGCTCATAGACCACGCGGCGCTGCTGTGCGTCGTAACGCATCTCGACATGGCCCGACACCGGGAAGTCCTTGCGGAACGGGTGGCCGATGAAACCGTAGTCGGTCAGGATCCGGCGCAGATCGTTGTGGCCTTCGAAAACGATGCCGAAGAGGTCAAAGGCCTCGCGCTCGAACCAGGACGCCGAATTCCAGAGGTCGGTCACCGATGCCACCACCGGGAGATCGTCGTCGGGGCAGAAAACCTTGACACGCACGCGCTGGTTCAAACTCACCGACAGCAGGTGCGACACCACGCCGTAACGGGGCCCCTCGGCCTCACGATCGCCGTAGGCGGAGTAGTCCATGCCGCAAATATCGATGAGCTGCTCGAAGCGGCAAGCCGGTGCGTCGCGCAGGGTCTGCATGGCCTCAAGATAACGCGCTGCAGGCACGACCACGGTCACTTCGCCCAGGGCCACGGTGACTTGGCGCGCCATGTCGCCCAGCACTTGCGCGAGGGTTTCCTTGAGCTTCTCGGGGTGGATGGCAACAGATGTCATGGAACCCCCTTCAGGCACGCGCGATGGTGTTGGTGCGGCGAATCTTCTGCTGCAGCTGGATGATGCCGTAGATCAGCGCTTCGGCCGTGGGCGGGCAGCCCGGCACGTACACATCCACCGGCACGATGCGGTCGCAGCCACGCACGACGGAATAGCTGTAGTGGTAGTAGCCACCGCCGTTGGCGCACGAGCCCATGGAGAGCACCCAGCGCGGCTCGCTCATCTGGTCGTAGACCTTGCGCAGCGCGGGCGCCATCTTGTTGCACAGCGTGCCGGCCACGATCATCAGATCGGACTGGCGCGGACTGGCGCGGAACACTTCGGCGCCGAAACGGCCGATGTCGTAACGCGCTGCGGCCGCGTGCATCATCTCCACGGCACAGCAGGCCAAGCCAAAGGTCATGGGCCAGAGCGAACCCGTCTTGGCCCAGTTCACCACGGAGTCGTAACTCGTGGTGATGAAGCCTTCCTTCATCACGCCTTCAATCATTGCGTCAATCCTCGTTCAAGCCGTTCATTCCCAATCCAGGGCGCCTTTTTTCCACTCGTAGGCAAAACCCACGACCAGGACGGCCAGAAAAATCACCACGGCCACGAAGCCAGTCATTCCCACCTCCTGGAGCGTCACAGCCCAGGGGAACAGGAAGGCGATTTCAAGATCGAAAAGAATGAACAGAATGGCAACGAGGTAGTAGCGCACATCGAACTTCATGCGCGCGTCTTCGAAGGCTTCGAAGCCACACTCGTAGGGAGAATTTTTTGCTGCGTCGGGGCGATTGGGGCCCAGGATGTAACCCAGTGCCAGGGGTACGATACCCACCCCGATGCCGACCAAGATGAACAAGAGGACGGGGAGATATTGATCGAGGTTCATCGTGTAGATGCGCTCACCGCTGGTGCCTCGCCCGTCATGACCGCAGCACGGAACATGCGGGCAGGCTTGTTTGTGTTTGGTGCCGTCGGCGAGACTCGAACTCGCACAGCTTTCGCCACTACCCCCTCAAGATAGCGTGTCTACCAATTTCACCACGACGGCTTGTCTTGTCTGGGTGGCATGAGGAACCAGATGGCTTTGGCTTCCCAGACAGACCATGATTCTACCCCGGAAAAACCCTGTTACGGCCCGGAATGCAGAATTTTGTATGCTTTTATTTGGCCGGTGCTTGAGCACCGCCAGAAGCCCCGCCAGCAGGTGCGGGAATGACCGCAGCCGCAGGTGCGGCGGCACCCGGAATAGCGGCTGCAGAGCCCGTTTCAGGGGCCGGCGCAGGCGCCACGGCAGCCGGGCTCTCCAGCACGCTGCCCGAGCTGGCCGGACGGGCATTGCCGAAGTAGGCCAGAGCCAGCGTGGAGACAAAGAACACCGCGGCCAGGATGGCCGTGGTGCGCGAGAGGAAGTTGGCACTGCCGCTGGCGCCGAACAGGCTGCCGGAACTGCCACTGCCGAACGCCGCGCCCATGTCGGCGCCCTTGCCGTGCTGGACCAAAATCAGGCCAATCATGCCCAGAGCGGCCAACATCTGGACCGTCAAAATCACGTTTGCAAGCATGCCCATTCTTCTAATACTCCTAATTTAATAGCTGACAGCGCCCGTATTTACTGGGCTGCTGCAATGATCTGTTGAAAATCTGCGGCCTTGAGCGATGCTCCGCCCACCAGGCCACCGTCGATGTCGCGCTGCGCCAGCAACTGCGCGGCATTGGCGGCGTTCATGCTGCCACCGTAGAGCAGACGGATGGTGGATGCCCGCGGGCTGGCTGCCGCCAGCTGTGCGCGCAGCACGGCATGCACCTCTTGCGCCTGTTCGGGCGTAGCCGTCTTGCCGGTGCCGATGGCCCAGACGGGCTCATACGCCACCACCACTTCGCTGATGCAGTGGCCGTTGAGATGGATCACGGCCGCCAGCTGGCGGCGCACCACGGCCTCGGTCTGGCCCGCTTCGCGTTCGGCCAGGGTTTCGCCCACACAGACGATGGGCGTGATGCCCGCCGCCAGCGCACGCTGCGCCTTCACGGCCACATGCACATCCGTTTCGCCATGGTATTGGCGGCGCTCCGAATGACCGACCAGCACGTAGCGCACGCCGAATTCACGCAGCATGGCGGCAGAGGCCTCGCCCGTGTAAGCGCCGGCTTCGTGCTGGGACACATCCTGCGCAGCCAGCGACAGCTGACTGCCCGCTGCCAGGGCCTGCACCTGCGCCAGGTAGGGCGCAGGCACGGCCACGGCCACGTCGCAGCCGGGCTGCGCGCCCAGCCCCGCCACCAGCGCGCGCACCAGTGCGTCGTTGGCAGCCAGGCTGCCGTTCATCTTCCAGTTGCCTGCAATGAGTTTCTTGTTCATGGTGTCCACGTCAAAACAATCTTGCCCGTATGCTGGTTCGACTCCATCAGCGCATGGGCTTGCGCTGCCTCGGCGGCGGCAAAAGTGCTGTGAATGACCGGGCGCACGGCGCCCGACGCCAGCAGCGGCCACACATGCTCGCGCAGCGCCTGGGCAATCGCACCCTTGAAGGCCACCGGACGCGGCCGCAGCGTGGAGCCCGTGATGGTCAGGCGCTTGCGCAGCACCAGCCCCGCATTGAGTTCACTCTTGAGCCCGCCTTGCACCGCGATGATGACCAGGCGTCCGTCCTCGGCAAGGCACTCGACCTCGCGCGCCACGTAGCTGCCCGCCACCATGTCCAGCACCACGTCGGCGCCCTTGCCGCCTGTGAGGCGCTGCACTTCGGCAACGAAATCCTGCGTGTTGTAGTTGATGGCATGGTGCGCACCCAGCGCCACGCAGGCGGCACACTTCTCGTCGCTGCCCGCCGTCACGATCACCGTGGCGCCAAAGGCGCGGCCCAGCTGGATGGCAGTGACACCGATGCCGCTGCCGCCGCCCTGCACCAGCAGGACCTCGCCACGCTGCAGGCGCCCGCGGTCGAACACGTTGCTCCAAACCGTGAAGAACGTCTCGGGCAGCGAAGCCGCTTCGACGTCGCTCAGGCCTTGCGGCACGGGCAGGCATTGCTCCACGGGTGCAACGCACCATTCGGCATAGCCGCCACCGGCCACCAACGCGCAGACACGGTCACCCACGCGCAAGCCAGCCGACGCCATGGCGTCGGCATCGCCGCCCTGCACCACCCCGGCGACTTCCAGACCTGGAAGGTCGGAGGCCCCGGGCGGCGGTGCATAGTGACCCTTGCGCTGCACCACGTCTGGGCGGTTGATGCCGCTGGCGCTGACGCGGATCAGCACCTCGCCGGTACCGGCGACGGGCTGCGGCCGCTCGCCCAGGCGCAGCACCTCGGGGGCGCCGAACGCGGTGATTTCTACTGCACGCATGGATGGGAATGGAATCAAGGGATTTGAGAGATTTCAGCCTCCAGCGCCCATTGGTAAAGCGCCAAAAGCTATGAAATCAATAGCAAATCAACCGTTCAGTTGACCCTGCTGGTCCAGCGGCAGGGCCTGCTGCTGTTGCTGCTCGCCTGCAGCGGCTTCACGGTGCTCGCGCGGCTCGCGGCGCTCGGCGGGCGCCGGACGATCGCCGTGGGGCGCGCGATCAAGCAGCGCCTTCATGGACAGCTTGATGCGGCCCTTTTCGTCGGTCTCAAGCACCTTGACCTTGACGATCTGGCCTTCGGTCAGATAGTCGGTGACCTTCTCCACGCGCTCGTGGGCAATCTGGCTGATGTGCAGCAGACCGTCCTTGCCGGGCAGCAGGTTGATGAGGGCGCCGAAGTCCAGAATCTTCGTGACCGGGCCTTCGTACACCTTGCCGATTTCCACTTCGGCCGTGATCTGCTCGATGCGGCGCTTGGCCTCGTCGGCCTTGGCGGCTTCGGTGGCAGCGATGGTGATGGTGCCGTCTTCCTCGATGTTGATCTGGCAGCCGGTCTCTTCGGTCAGCGCGCGGATCACGGCGCCGCCCTTGCCGATCACGTCGCGGATCTTCTCGGGGTTGATCTTCATCGTGTAGAGCTTGGGCGCGAAGTTGGACACTTCGGTCTTGGCCTCGCCCATGGCTTCCTGCATCTTGCCCAGGATGTGCATGCGCGCTTCCTTGGCCTGGGCCAGGGCGACCTGCATGATTTCCTTGGTGATGCCCTGGATCTTGATGTCCATCTGCAGGGCGGTGATGCCGTTGGTCGTACCGGCCACCTTGAAGTCCATGTCGCCCAGGTGATCTTCGTCACCCAGGATGTCGGTCAGCACGGCGAAGCGGTTGGCGTCCTTGATCAGGCCCATGGCGATGCCGGCCACGTGGGCCTTCATCGGTACGCCGGCGTCCATCATCGACAGGCAGCCGCCGCAGACCGAAGCCATGGAGGAGGAACCGTTGGATTCGGTGATTTCCGACACCACGCGGATGGTGTAGGGGAATTCTTCCTTCGTCGGCAGCACGGCGATGAGCGCGCGCTTGGCCAGACGGCCGTGGCCGATTTCGCGGCGCTTGGTCGAACCCATGCGGCCCACTTCGCCGGTGGCAAAGGGAGGCATGTTGTAGTGGAACATGAAGCGGTCTTCGAACTCGCCGGCCAGCGCGTCGATGCGCTGCGCGTCGCGCTCGGTGCCCAGCGTGGAGATCACCAGCGCCTGCGTTTCGCCACGCGTGAACAGCGCGGAGCCGTGCGTGCGGGGCAGAACCGAGTTGCGGATCTCGATGGGGCGCACGGTGCGCGTGTCGCGGCCGTCGATACGGGGCTCGCCGGCCAGGATCTGGCTGCGCACGATCTTGGCTTCGATGTCGAACAGCAGGCCTTCGACCTTCACGGCGTCGAATTCAACGCCTTCGGCCTTCAACGAGGCCATGACGGAAGCGGTGGCTTCGCGCAGGGCGTGCGTGCGGGCTTGCTTGCTGCGGATCTGGTAGGCAGCGCGCAGCTTTTCTTCAGCCAAGCCGGCGACCTTGGCGATGAAGGGCTCATCCTTGGCGGGCGCTTGCCAGTCCCACACGGGCTTGCCGGCTTCGCGCACCAGTTCATGGATGGCGTTGATGGCGATCTTGCCTTGCTCGTGGCCGAACACCACGGCGCCCAGCATCACGTCTTCGGGCAGTTGCTGCGCTTCGGACTCGACCATCAGCACGGCGGCTTCGGTGCCGGCGACGACCAGGTCCATCTGCGAGCTCTTGCGCAGGGTCTGGCCGGGGTTCAGCACGTATTCGCCGTTGATGTAGCCCACGCGAGCGGCGCCGATGGGGCCGTTGAACGGGATGCCGGAGATGGACAGGGCGGCGCTCACGGCGATCATGGCGGCGATGTCAGCGTCCACTTCGGGGTTCAGCGACACGGTGTGGATGACTACATGCACGTCGTTGTAGAAACCTTCGGGGAACAGCGGGCGGATCGGGCGGTCGATCAGGCGGCTGGTCAGGGTTTCAAGTTCGCTGGGCTTGGCTTCGCGCTTGAAGAAGCTGCCGGGGATCTTGCCGGCGGCGTACGTCTTCTCGATGTAATCGACAGTCAGCGGGAAGAAGTCCTGGCCGGCCTTGGCGATCTTGGAGCCCACCACGGTGGCCAGCACCACGGTGTCGTCGATGTTCACCAGTACGGCGCCGGAAGCCTGGCGGGCGATTTCGCCCGTTTCCATGACGACGGTCTTGTCGCCCCACTGGAAGCTCTTGGTGACTTTGTTGAAAATGCTCATGTTTGCTCCTGATTTAATAGCTGGTAGCGCTTACCAGCAAGCGCCAGCGGTCAATTCAGAACACGATGCCATTCCATTGAAACCGCACGCGGAGTTCAGTGGAATGACACAGCTTCGCTCTGTCTTGCACACCGGCAAAGTAAAAAACGCCTGAGCTAGCGCGCTAACCCAGGCGTTTTTGCATGTGACGACAATTACTTGCGCAGACCCAGCTTGGCGATCAGTGCGGTGTAACGGTCTGCGTCCTTGGCCTTGAGGTAGTCCAGCAGCTTGCGGCGACGGCTCACCATGCGCAGCAGGCCACGGCGACCGTGGTGGTCCTTGGCGTGCGTCTTGAAGTGGGGCATCAGTTCATTGATGCGTGCCGTGAGCAGCGCCACTTGCACTTCCGGGCTGCCAGTATCGTTGGCTGCACGGGCGTTGGCCTTGACGACTTCGGCCTTGATAGAGGATGCGATCATTTGGATTTCCTTGAATGCGGCGAGCAGCCTCTCTTTTGGAGGGCCACAGGCACTGGTTTTACTTGCGCCAGAAGCTGGAAGGGCCACTGGCGTGCGTCTTGCACCATGCAAAACCCGCCGATTATAGCTTGAGCCAGCTTTCCAGCCTGCGCACCCCTTCGACCAGGCGCTGGGGATCGCGCGAAGCGAAGCACCAGCGCAGCCATCCCTGGGCCTCGCTCCCGAAGGCGTTGCCGGGCGCCAGCCCCAGGCCAACCTCGGTCACCAGGCGCTTGGCGACCGCGAGCGAATCGCCCTGCCCCGCCAATCGGAAGAAGGCATACATGCCGCCGCACGCTGGCGCCACCTCGACACCCGGCAGCGCCTGCAGCAATGGCACCAGGGTGTCCCGGCACCGCCGCAGATGGGCCACCACGCGCGGCGTGATCTCGTCCACATGCTGCAGCGCCGCCAGCCCTGCGCGCTGCGTGAACACGCTGATGCACGAGGTATTGAACTCGATGAGCTTACCCACATCGTGCGCCATACCGGGCGGCAGCACCATCCAGCCCAGGCGCCAGCCGGTCATCAGGAAGCTCTTGGAAAAGCTGTGCACCACCACCAGGCGGTCCTGCGGGTCGGCCACGTCAAGAAAGCTCGGGGCGCAACCGTTGGCTGATGGCGCGTAGTACAGGCGCTCATAAACCTCGTCGGCCAGGATCCAGGTACCCGTTGTGCGGCAATGGGCCAGGATTTTCTGCTGCTCGTCGCGTGTCAGCGCCCAACCCGTAGGGTTGTTCGGCGCGTTGAGTACCAGCAAGCGCGTTGCCGGGGTGATGGCCGCCAGCAAGGCATCCATGTCCAACGCCCAGGCGCCGTCGGAACGGGACTGCAACGCCACGCAGCGCAGACGGGCCCCAAGGATGAGCGGCTGAGCCGTCAGATTCGGCCAGACCGGCGTGACAGCGACGACTTCGTCACCCGCATCCACCAGCGCCTGGACGGCCAGCATCAGCGCATTGACCCCGCCTGAGGTGATCGCGATGCGCTCTTTGTCCACCGGCCCATGGAGCCGGGACATGTAGTCCGCGACAGCCTCACGCAACTCAGGCAGGCCCAGGTTGTGCGCATAAAAGGTCTCGCCCCGCTCAATTGATGCAATGGCCGCCTGCCGGACCACCTCGGGGGTGCTCTCGTCGCTCTCACCGAACCAGAAAGCAAGCACATCGCCACGCCCCAGGCCCACATTGGCCACTTCGCGGATTCGGGATTCTTCGAGGTCGAGGATGGTTTGGCGCATGGCAGGATAAAGAAGGACGACGCCGACGCATCCTAAGGTATCCCCGCTAATCTCACTCCACCGAAAGCCCCCATGAAGCAACCCTGCCACATCGTGTTTCCCGTGTCGACGCGGTCAAGATCCACCCGCCTGCACACCTTGCTTGCAGCCGCCCTCACCTTCGGCCTCCTCACCAGCCCCGGAGACGTGCTGGCCAAGCGCCAGAAAGACACACCTGCGGCGGGCGAAAGCGCAAAGAAGAAGGGCGCAACCAAAGTGACGTACCAGCGGAGCAGCTCTGAGGAATCATCCGCGGAACGGGATCGGCGCCTCTATCGTGAATGCAAAGGGATGCATAACGCCGGAGCGTGCCGGGGATATACGCACAAATAGCAGCCGCTCGTCCTAGCGGCCAAGCCATTCGTCATGGGGCCCATGGCCCGGCATCGCCATGCTCAATAGCATGGCTTCCATGTACGCATCAAGCCTTTTCCGTGCGCCCGGCGAGCCTTCCGCGCTCGGCCCCAACACGGCACAGCTAGGATTCACCGCCATTGAGTTAATGGTCGTGGTGGCAATCGTGGCACTTCTGGCTGCGTTGGCAGCGCCCAGTTTCAATCCTCTGATCGAGCGCTGGCGCGTGCGTAGCGCCGCGGAAACGCTGACCTCTTCCCTCTACTACGCGCGCTCCGAAGCCATCAAGCGCGGTGGCAATGTTGTCATCGTCAAGAATTCCGACACAACAACATGCACGGCGGCAGCCAACAACGATAACTGGGGTTGCGGATGGCGCATTTTTTTCGATGCCAATGGCAATGGCGCCCAAGACGCTTGCGTCCCGGCCAACACGCCCAACGAATGTGATCTGCAGGTAGTCGCTGCCCCCACGCGCATGCTCGTCAATCTTCCGGGCAGCACTGGCAGCATTTCGGTTGATCGGTGGGGCATGTTTTCCCACACGACGGGAGCCGCGGCGCCTACCAATATGTTCTTTGAGTTGATGCCAAAAGACAAAACCATTTCCGATGCCAGCGCTGCGCGTTTGTGCGCAGGCACCGGCGGTCGCATCGCTCGAAAAAAAGGCAGCGAAACCTGCTGAGCGGCCTCTTTCAAGCCTCTTCATTCAATCGATCATGCTCGTTGGCTCCCATTCCACAGACAGGCGATTGGCCGGCAAACCCCGTCCGCGCGGTTTCACATCCATTGAATTAATGGTCACAGTAGCCATCATTGCAGCGCTATTGGCCCTGGCTGCTCCAGCCTTTAATCTGTTGATCGAGAGCTGGCGCGTACGCGGAGTCCAGGAATTCTTGTACAGCACGCTGGTAATCGCACGGTCAGAAGCCATCAAACATGGCGGGCAAGTGGTTATTCAGAAAATCCCCAACAATATCAACGGCTGCACCACTGCCACAGGCACCCGTGATTGGGATTGCGGCTGGTTTATCTGCCACGATGTTAATGGCAACGGGACATGCAATGCCAGCGAACCCGTATTGCAGCGTATTGAAGCGATCGCCAAGGTACAGGTCACGCGCACAGGTGGCGGCACCACCATCAAGTTTGATCGCTGGGGCCTAGTTGACGGCGCTTTTCCCGGATTCAGCCTGGTGCCTCTGGGCAAGCAAACCACCCACCCCGGCGCACGCGGCGTCTGCATGAGCTCGGGCGGCCGCATCCGCATCATTCCTCCAGAGGCCATTCCATGCACAGGCTAACCCCCTCCCGCTCCCTGTTCATACAACGTCAGCGTGGCGTCACCCTGATCGAGTCTTTGGTGGCTGTTGTCGTGACGGCCCTGGGCATCTTGGGGATCCTGGGCGTACAGATGCGCACCCTTGCCGACACGTCGACCTCCGTGCGCCGTGCCCAAGCCATCCGCTTGATCGAAGACTTGAGTGAAAGGATGCGCACCAACCCGAATGCCTTGGCCAATCTGAACAACTACGTCTCCGCGTTCAATGGGACACCGTCCGTGGGCACATGCGTCAGCGGTTGCGACCATGGCGCCTTGGCCGCATACGACTTGGCCGTTTGGAAAAGAGCCGTGCGCAATACCCTTCCTCTTGGCCAGGCAGAGATATTCATTCCCCCCGCAGAAGTCCCGGTGGCGGCAGGACAGAGGCGCCAACTGGGCGTCATGATTGCTTGGCGCGAAAACGAACGCGACACCAGCGCGGCCTATAAAGACGACATCAATGCCACCAAGATCCGCGACAGTGTGACCGGCAATTTGATCGACGGCGCCACCCTGGCCTGCCCTGCCGATCGTATCTGCCAGCTGCAGTACATCCCAGTCCCCGCTCGTTGCGCACCCTACGCTCCCGGCGGAAACCCCCCCGCGTACTACTGCCCAGGTGCCTGACATGCACGCCACAAACATAACCACCCAAGCAGCCATTGCGCCTGCGTCCCGTCGCAAACAGTTCATGCGTCCGGGCATCTTCAAGGCGCAGCATGGCGTCACGCTCATCGAGCTGTTGGTCGGTATTGCCATCGGCTTGCTCGTGATCGCAGTGGCCATGGGCGCGCTCATGGTTTCGCGAAGCGTCTCAGGCACGGTGAGCGACGCCAGCAGCATTCAGCAGCAAGGGTCCTACGCCATGCGCCTCTTCGGCCAGCAGTTGCGCCAAGCCGGCTCCATGCGCCTGAACCTCAACCCCAACGCGGCCGTCACTGAAGTCCCCTACATGACGGGCGTCGCGTTCGAAACGGCGGCGGAGGCGGCATCCAACCCCACATACAGCTACATGGCCAACCAGCCCAACCAAGCCATCACGGGCACAGCCTCTCCAGTCACGCTTACTGTGGGTTTTCGTCGTTATACAGAGCCCGTATTCACCAATGTGGCCGAGCAGTCGCTGGCAAAAAATTGCCTGGGTGGCCCAGATGACGCCACCAGCACCGACCAACGTATGGAGAGTGTTTTTGACTTTGACGCCGCCACCAATACATTGCGCTGCAGTGGGAACGGGTCTGCCGTTCAGCCCATTGTGCAGAACGTCGCCAACTTTCAGGTACGTTACTTGGTACAAAACAATACCAACCCTGGCATTCCCACGTTTCAATCTGTTGATGCAACAGGCATAGGCAATTGGGCGCAAGTCCAAGCTGTGGAAGTGTGCCTGGTTCTCTTTGGCAGCGAAGCCATCGATTTGCCCACAGGCAGCAACTACACCGACTGTGACGGCACCACCGCCGTAGACATGAGCGCCCTCACGGGCGCACGCGCCCGGCGCATGCACATGGTGTTCCGCAACATCTTCCAACTTCGTAGCCAAGGCTTGATTGGCTCTGCGCTTTAACACTGGAAGGTCGTGCCCATCATGCAAAGCAAGCACTCATCTATACGCCGCATCCCGAGGCAGCAAGGCGTGGCGCTCTTCGTCGTTATCGTTTTTGTAATGCTGTCCATGTTGCTGGCGCTGTGGGCTTCACGCAGCTCGCTGTTCAACGAGATGGTCGTAGGCAACGATGCCGACTATCAACGCGCCTTCGAGGCAGCCCAGGCCCTGATGCAAGATGCCGAACTTGACATCCGCAGTGAGACCCCCGACGGAAACCCTTGCCTGAATGCCAACTGCCGCAACATCGTCGCCAGCGCCTACAAGATCCCGGTGGATAAACAAGAAGTGACACCCCTGCTCGCTGAACTGGACCAGCAGGCGACCAAATGCTTCAGCGGCCTGTGCGCCAAGCGCGCGGGACGGCAGGATTTCTGGAACGCCACCAGCTCCACCGCGCTGGTGGCTGGTGAAGTCAGGCTCGCCGACATGGTCCAGCCCGCCATTGGCGCACGGTACGGGCAGTATTCTGGTGCAACTGTGGGCGACACCAGCGCATCTTCTACAACCGCCAATCCCATCCTGGCCGACCGTAGCGCCAACAATCGTGGCGGCTGGTACTGGATCGAGGTACTGCCCTACGATGAAAGCAGCAAGAACTCCGGCCTCATCATGGGTGGCACCAATACCGACAACCTGCTGCGCTTGAACCTCAAGCCCAACGTGGTGTACCGCATTACCGCCCTGGCCTATGGCCGCAAGCCCGGCACCATGGCTGTTTTGCAGCATACCTATGTACGCCAGGTAAACAAGGGCGATCAAAAAGACAAATAGCAATGCACGTTGAGCCAGCAAACGCCAACTTCCTTAGCAGTCCGTAACCAAACCCAAGGAGCACGCCATGCCCCGCACCGGTGCCCCCCATTTCCGCAAAAACCTGCTTGCCCTGGCGGCGATCGCCGCCCTTGCTCCCTGCGGAGCCTGGGCGCTTGATCTGGCCGAGTCCCCACCAGGCACCGTAGAGCCCTATGTACGGCCCAACGTCATCATTTCGATCGATGATTCGGGCAGTATGGACTACCGCCTGGATAGCGAAGCCAGCACAAGCAACAACCAGGTTGTGCCCAACGCCGACGGAAGCTGGCCCGTGAACGCCAAGCGCATCAACGTATTGAAGTACTCGTTGATCGGCAATGGCGGAACAGGCGGCGTCATACGCGACACCACCCTGCTACCCGACAACAAGATTCGCCTATCTTGGCAGGCCATGCACAACAATGGGGGAGCATCAGGTGCCGGCAATGTAGACAGCGCCAGCATGAATACCAACTCAATGCGAGCGCTAAACACCAGCCACCGCAATAATTTCATCAGTTTCATCGGCGGCTTGGTAGCCAACAATGGCACGCCTTCCCACGAGATGTTCCAGCAGGCAGACCAGTACATGCGCCGCCCTCTGGGTACCAATAGCGCCTGGGCCAGCACGCCTGGCACTACCGGAGCCCCCTACCTGGCGTGCCGCCGCAGCTACCACATCATGATGACCGATGGACGCTGGAATGGAACGGCGCTCGCTGTCCCGGACACCAACAAGCGTGACAACGCGACCAACCTCACCCTGCCTGACGGCATGGTGTACGGAGGCACGGTCGCTCAGCAGGCGAAATCAGCGCTTTATCGAGACAATCGCACCGGGACATCCCTGGCCGACTGGGCGTTTTACAGCTGGGCGGTTCCCATGCAGACCAGTGGCATGACTGGCACGCTGCAAGCCGCTGCCGACTACCGCGCAGCGCCCACCACCGAGGATTTCGGTGGCGGCGCCATTCTCGACCGCTATTGGAATCCACGCTACAACCCCGCCACGTGGCCGCACATGGTCACTTACACCATTGGTTTCAGCACCATGGCAACCACCTGGCCTGGCGCACCCACCATCGTCAGCCCGACATCACAGGTTCCATTCGGATATGACGGGAGCTTTTCCGCCCTAGCAACCGGAAGTCTGACTTGGCCCCAGATGGATGCAGAGAACAAGCGCTCACTGGACCTGTGGCATGCTGCGCTCAACGGCCGAGGCCGCTTTTACGCCGTGACCAGTGGCGCAGACCTGGAAAAGGCCTTCCGGGAAATCTTCGGTCAAATCAATACTGCCACCGATCCCGACCTGAGCTCCAGCGCTACGAGTGGCTCCAACGTCTCACGCAGCGAGGTCGGAAAGTACACTGCGGCGTATGAACCCGATAAATTCTGGAAAGGGTTTGTCTCCGCCGACAAGGTGAGGACAAACGGCACCACCTACCCCGACCCCAACTGGGGAGGCAAGAACACTGCAGACCTGCTCGACGCCGTCACCATCAGCACCCGAATGGTGTTGTCCTGGAGCGACAAATGGACCGGTTCTGCCTTCCAAGGCGGTGTCCCTTTCAAGTGGGCAGCAGACGAAAGCCGGTTGAGCACCAACCAGAAACTCTGGTTGCAAAAAAACATGGGCGGCACCGATGAAGGCGCCACCAAAGGCCAGCAGCGACTGGACTATATCCGCGGCGACAAATCACTGGAAGGTATCGATCCCTCGGGCTACACGACGGCAAAACCCTTCCGCCAGCGCCAGAGCATTCAGGGCGACATCATCAACTCCGACGTGTGGTACACGGGTGCGCCATCGGCAGACTACTTGCTGAAAGGCTATAGCGCCTTTGTCCGGGCGAACAAATCGCGTGCAGGCATGCTTTATGTGGGAGGCAACGACGGCATGTTGCACGGATTTGCTGCAGTCGACGGCAAGGAAAAGCTAGCCTACGTGCCGCGCGGGGCCATTCCCGCGCTGACGCTTCTGACTGACCCACAGTACAACAACAAGCACAAGTACTACGTCGATGGCTCGCCCATGACCGGAGATATAGATCTGAGCGGCGGCATGCAGGACCCCAGCGACGCCGGCTACAGCGCCTACGCGCCCAAGTGGCGCACAATGCTGGTGGGCACCTTGGGCCTGGGGGGCAAGGGCTACTTTGCGCTGGATGTGACCAATCCGGCCGCAACCAACCTGGCCGACGGGACACCCGGCTTCTCCGAAGCCAACGCAGCGCAATTGGTCAAGCTCGACCGCACCCGCGGCTTTGCCGAGGCTGCACCCAACTGCGGCGCACTTTCGGGTGCCGAAAAAACTGCCTGCCTGCAAGTTGTAGACGAAGACAAGGACATCGGGCACATCACGGCCCGCCCCGTGCGGGACGACAACGACAGCATGCGCACAACTCAAATCGCACGCATGAACAACAACCGTTGGGCCGTGGTGCTGGGCAATGGCTATAACAGCGCCAACCAGCGCCCGGTACTGCTCGTGCAATATCTGGACGGCGCCAAGGAATTGCTGCGCATTCCAACCACGAACGACGCTCCAGGCACCGGCAAGGCCGCAGACAATGGGCTAGCCTCGCCACGCTTGGTAGATATCAACGGCGATGGCCTCGCCGATGTGGTCTATGCCGGTGACAACCTGGGCAATCTGTGGAAGTTCGACCTCACCAGCTACAACGCCAGCGACTGGAAGGTGGCTTTTGGTGGCAACCCGCTGTTCACGGCCCAAGGCCCTGCGGCGCTCAATGGCCCACGCTCCAAAGCGCAACCCATTTTTGCCGCAGCCACCGTTCGAGCCAATGATCGCCAAATGGTGATTGGCAGCGGTGCTTCGGCCAAAACCTTGAACGTGGGCGGCATGATGGTGTCCTTCGGCACTGGCCGTAACGTGTCCAAAGACGACCCCTCCAGCGTGGATGTGCAAACCCTGTATTCCGTACTGGACAACACTCGCTACCGCCTGATCACTTCCCCTCTGGGCAAGCGCCTGGAAGTGCATCCGGGCGCCGGCTCCTGCCCCGGCACCACCTGCATCCCCGCACCTGCGGCGTTGGGTTCGGGCGTTGCAACGGCCAAACTGGCCAAGCGTGAATTCATTGAAATCGATTCTGGGGCCTATGGCGCGATCAAGGAAATCGACCTCCTGAACAAGACCACTTGGGCCAACTGGAACGGCTGGTACCTGGATTTACCGGCCGTCGGCGAGCGCCTCCTCAAGCCGTTTGATTTCTATGACGCCAGCAATCTGCTGACGGTGTGGTCGCAAGTGCCGGCGAAGGGATCGAATGTAGACCCGAATGTAGAAAGCTGCGAATCAACGTCGGTGGATGCGGAACGTCAATACCGGACATTCGTCAACATCATGGACGGCAAGGCCCCCTCGATTGCCATCGTGGATAAAGACAAGGATGGGAAGTTCAACCTGGGAACGATTGCTTCACCCGGTAGTGATGCTGTCGTGAGTGGTTCCAGCTTGCTCAGCATCTCCCGCGCCAAGGTAGCCAAGGGTCCTCACAGCATCATCAGAAAAGACAAGTTTGAGAATGCAGACATCGACGCCAAGAACAATAAGGAAAACCTCGCCGCCATGCCCGAAGAATCCCTGCGCCCAAGCTGGCGGCAGATCCAGTAACCAGGAACACTAAGGTGCAAAGAATGACCCACAAAGGTTCAATACGGCTAAAGGGTTTCACCCTCATCGAGCTGATGATTGTGGTAGCCGTGGTCAGCGTTCTCACGGCTATTGCAGTGCCCAGTTACACCGACTATGTCCGGCGCGGACACCGCGCAGACGCCCGTGCAGGGTTGCTACAGGCGCAGCAATGGCTGGAACGTTCCGCTACCGCGACTGGTGTCTACCCGACAGCCCTTCCAGCGACGATGACCTGGGCTGCAGACCCAACCAAGCGCTACACCATTGGGTTCGCGGCCGGCAACACCAATGCCGCTTTCACTTTGGTCGCTACGCCCAAAGCAGGAACACCTCAAGCGGGCGATAAATGCGGAAACTACACCGTCAGCCAGGCTGGGGTGCGGGGCGCGAACGGCAAGCTATCCACCGACAGCGGGTACGACACGACTTGCTGGGGTAAATAACCACTACGCTACCATCCCCGGCGCAATGATCACCACCGCGCCCTCCCCCACCCACCAAGCGCTTGGGCTCGCCGCCCAGGCGCTTTTTATTTCCAACCCCAACCCCCGCGTGGGCTGCGTGATCACTGCGGCGGATGGCCGGGTGCTCGGCGAAGGCTTCACCCAGCAGGCCGGCGGGCCGCATGCCGAAGTGATGGCGCTGCGCGCGGCGACGGCGGCGGGGCACGATGTGCGGGGGGCGACCGCACACGTCACGCTGGAGCCCTGCGCGCACCAGGGGCGCACGGGGCCGTGCTGCGACGCGCTGATCGCCGCCGGCATCGGCATGGTCGTGGGCTCGATCGAGGACCCGAATCCGCTGGTGGCAGGCCAGGGATATGCGCGGCTGCGCGCTGCCGGCGTGGCGGTGGAGATAGGCCCGGGTGCGCAGGAGTCGCGCGAATTGAACATTGGTTTCTTCAGCCGCATGGTGCGTGGCACACCGTGGGTGCGGCTCAAGGTGGCGGCTTCGCTGGACGGCACCATGGCGCTGCACAACGGCGCCAGCCAGTGGATTACCTCTCCGGCCTCGCGCGCGGATGGCCACGCCTGGCGCGCACGCGCCTGTGCGGTGCTGACCGGTATCGGCACGGTGCTGGCGGACAACCCTCTGCTCAACGTGCGCGAGGTGGCCACGCCCCGCCAGCCCCACCTCGTGGTGGTCGACAGCCACCTTCAGACTCCGCCGGACGCTTCTCTTTTCATAGCTGACCGCGCTTGCTACATCTACTTCGCAGCCCCTCTGGATGCAGATTTGGAGGCGCGGCGCAAGGGCCTGGAAGAACGGGGTGCCACGGTGGTGCACCTGCCCGGCGCCGATGGCCGTGTGGACTTGGCCGCCATGCTGCGAGACCTGGCCCCACGTGGAGTGAATGAACTGCATGTGGAGGCGGGACACCGACTCAACGGCGCGCTGTTGAGCGAGGGGCTGGTGGACGAGCTGCTGCTCTACCTCGCCCCCAAGCTGCTAGGCCCCGGCTATGGCATGCTCCGCATCGACCCCCTGGAGACCTTGGCGCACGGGCTGGCGCTCGATTTCCATGGCGTGGAGCGCGTCGGCCCCGACCTGCGCGTGCTCGCCCGGGTGCAGGGCCGCGATCGCTTCTGAGGCACGCACGCGACCCGGGCTGGGGACCAAACCCTGCCACAATCCACGCCATGTTTACTGGAATCATCACCGGCATGGGGCAGATCGCCGCCGTGCAGAACCTCGGCGACACCGCTGCGCACGGCAAGCGTCTGGTCATCAAGCCTCCTGCGGGCTACCTCGACGACGTGGGCCTGGGCGACAGCATCGCGCTCAACGGCGCCTGCATGACGGTCACCAGCATGGACCCCGGCGCGCCGCAATTCACCATCGACATCTCGGCCGAGTCGCTGCAGAAAACCACCGGGCTCGGTGCTGTTGGCCCTATCAACCTCGAAAAGGCCCTGCGCGCGAACGACCGCCTGGGCGGACACATGGTCTCGGGCCATGTGGACGGCATCGGCGAGGTCACGCACTTCGCGCAAGTGGGCGAGAGCTGGGAGCTGCGCGTGCTGGCACCGCGCGAACTGGCGCGCTACCTGGCCTACAAAGGCTCCATCACCGTCAACGGCGTGAGCCTGACCGTGAACCGCATCGCCGACCTGCACGGCGGCTGCGAGGCCAGCATCAACCTGATTCCGCACACCGTGCAGAACACGGCGCTGGGCCACCTGCGCGTCGGCTCGACGGTGAACCTCGAAGTGGACCTGATCGCGCGCTATGTGGCGCGCATGATGGACGTTCCGGCGCCCGCGCAGTAAGCGCCGGTTGCCGCCGCGCCGAGGGCGCCCTCCTCAACTCGCACGCAGTGCAGCCGGTCGCCCTGCCCGGGGCTGCTGGTCTGCATACGGCCTACGATGGCAGCCTGACCAAAACCATCGCCGTGAAAGGCCTGCAGCACGGCATCCACCGCATCGGGGGCGCAGCTCACCAGCAAGCCCCCACTGGTCTGCGGGTCGGTCAGCAGCGTGCGCTGCCAGTCGGGCGCCGTGGCGGGCCAGTCCACCTCGGCACCGTAGGCCGCCCAGTTGCGGTTCGATGCCCCCGTGGCCACGCCCTCACGGGCCCAGCGCACGGCGCTGGCGATGAGCGGCAGGCGCTCCAGGTCCACCTGCGCCGACAGTTGCGAACCCCGGCAGATCTCCAGCAGATGGCCTGCCAGGCCAAAGCCGGTCACGTCGGTCATAGCGTGCACGCCCTCAAGCTGCGCCAACGCCGTGCCCACGCGGTTGAGCTGGGTGGTGTGGCGCAGCATCTCGGCGTAGCCCTCGGCGTCCAATTGGCCTTTCTTGAGTGCCGCGGACAACACCCCCACTCCCAGCGGCTTGCCCAGCACCAGCACATCGCCCGCCTGGGCATCAGCATTGCGGCGCACTTGCTGTGGATGCACCAAACCCAGGCCCACCAGGCCGTAAATGGGTTCGAGCACGTCGATGGAATGCCCACCCGCGATGGGAATGCCCGCCTCGCGGCACACGGCTGCGCCGCCTTCGAGCACCCGGCCGATGACCTCGGGCGGCAGCTTGGCGATCGGCATGCCCACAATGGCCAGCGCCAGGATGGGCGTACCCCCCATGGCATAGATGTCGGACAGGGCATTCGTCGCCGCGATGCGGCCGAAGTCGTAGGGGTCGTCGACGATGGGCGTGAAGAAATCGGTGGTGGCCACCAGCGCCTGCGTGTCGTTCAGGCGGTAGACAGCGGCGTCATCGCTGGTCTCTGTGCCCACCAGCAGCTCGGGTGGCACCAGGCCCTGCGGCGCGCGTGCCAGAATCTCGCGCAGCAAGCCCGGCGCGATCTTGCAGCCGCAGCCGCCGCCGTGGGCAAACTGGGTGAGCTGAACGGTTTTATCGATCACGGAAGGGGTGTCGGTCATGGTGGCGGCCATTGTGCCAGCCGTGCCGCCGCCCGCCCTTGTCGCACTGGAGTTTCCCCATGAGCCACCGCGGCCCCGTGCGCGTGCACGACCGACACGCCTTCGACACCCTGATCGACGCGCGCTCGCCCGCCGAATTCGCGCTGGACCACCTGCCCGGCGCCATCAACTGCCCCGTGCTGGACGACGAGGAGCGCCGCATCGTCGGCACGCTGTACAAGCAGCAGGGCGCCTTCGAGGCGCGGCGCGTGGGCGGCGCCATGGTGGCGGTCAACCTGGCGCGTCACCTGCGCGCGCAGTTCGCCGACCGGCCCGCGTCCTGGAAGCCCCTGGTGTACTGCTGGCGCGGCGGCATGCGCAGCGGTTCCATGGTGACCTGGCTGCGCCTGGTCGGCTGGGATGCGCAGCAGCTGGCGGGCGGCTACAAGGCCTGGCGCGGGCATGTGATCGAACGCATCGCCACCCTGGGCCCGCAACTGCCGCTGCGCGTGCTGTGCGGCCCCACCGGCAGCGCCAAGACGCGCGTGCTGCAGGCCCTGGCTGCACGGGGCGCGCAGGTGCTGGACCTGGAGGCCTGCGCACGCCACCGGGGCTCGGTGCTCGGCGCCTGGCCGGGGGTGGAACAGCCCTCGCAGACCGCTTTCGAGACCTTGCTGGCCCAGGCGCTGGAGCCGCTGGACCTGCAGCGCCCGGTGTTCGTGGAGGCCGAAAGCAGCCGCATCGGCCGCTTGGCCGTGCCCCCGCCGCTGGTGCAGCGCCTGCGGGCCAGCCCCTGCATCGAGATCCAGGCCAGCCCCGCTGAGCGGCTGGCCTTTCTGCTGCGCGACTACGCCAACCTGGGGGACGACCGCGCCGCGCTGGCGCGGCAGCTCGGCACGCTGCGCGAGCTGCACGGTGGGCAGACCATCACCCGCTGGCAAGGCTGGGCCGCCGGGGGCGCACTGGAGCCGCTGTTCGCCGAGCTCATGGCCCTGCATTACGACCCGCTGTATGCGCGCTCACAAAGCACCCACCTGCACCAGTGGGCGCAGCGCCAAATGGTGCCTGCAGGCACGCTCACGGACGCCGGCATTGAAGCGCTGGCCGACCAGGTGCTGGCTCTGGCAACTGAAATTTAAGCAAAAATGGCCTGCAGCGCTTATACAACAAGTGCCGCAAGCTATCATTTATATAGCTAAAAGCGGCGTCCCAACGGGGCGCCGCCCCCCGCTCACTGGCGCACGAAGTCGATGACGATGGCGCCCGGTTCGCGCTGCTGGTATTCAATGCGCACGGCCTCACCATAGCGCATCTGCATCTGCTGCAGCAAGGGCAGCGGGTCGTGGTCGTTCACGAAACGCATGGTCTCGCCCGGGTGCAGCGAATCGAGCGCGCCAAAAATGGCCGCATGGCGAAAACGCTTGGCGACGCCGCGTGCGTCGAAGGGATAGATGGCGTCAGGCGAGGTGTGGACGTGGGCGTTCATGGTCGGTTGCAGTAAGGTTTAAAGATTCACCAAAAATGAATCTTAAGTATACGGCGCCCTCCCCGCCGCGCCACATTGCCCCTGCTGGCGCCAGGGCGGCCGCCCCCCACCGCTACACCATGCGCGCCGGCACCACCCAGGCATCGAACTGCTCGGCCGTCACATGGCCGCTGGCGATGGCCGCCGCGCGCAAGCTCAGCCCCTGCTGGTGTGCGGCCTTGGCGATCTGCGCGGCCTTGTCGTAGCCGATGTGCGGGTTGAGCGCCGTCACCAGCATCAGCGAGCGCTCCAGCAGCTCGGTGATGCGCGCGCGGTTCGGCGTGATGCCCACCGCGCAGTGCGCGTTGAAGCTGCGCATGCCGTCGGCCAGCAGGCGCACGCTCTGCAGGAAGTTGTGCACCACCAGGGGGCGGAACACGTTCAGCTCGAAGTTGCCGCTCGCGCCGCCGATGTTGATGGCCACGTCGTTCCCCATCACCTGGCAGCACAGCATGGTGAGCGCCTCGCACTGCGTGGGGTTGACCTTGCCGGGCATGATGGACGAGCCCGGCTCATTCTCGGGAATGCTGATCTCGCCCAGGCCGCTGCGCGGCCCGCTGGCCAGCCAGCGCACGTCGTTGGCGATCTTCATCAGGCCGGCGGCCAGCGTCTTGAGCGCGCCATGGCCGTGGACCAGGGCGTCGCAGCTGGCCAGGGCCTCGAACTTGTTCGGCGCGGTGACGAAGGGCAGCCCCGTCAGGTCGGCCAGCTCCTGCGCCACGGCCTGCGCGTAGCCCGGCGGGGCGTTGAGCCCCGTGCCCACGGCCGTGCCACCCAGCGCCAGTTCGCTCAAATGCGGCAGCGCGGCGCGCACATGCTGCTCGGAGTGCTGCAACTGCGCCACCCAGCCCGAGATCTCCTGCCCCAGCGTGATCGGCGTGGCGTCCTGCAGGTGCGTGCGGCCGATCTTCACCACGTCCGAGAACTCCTCGGCCTTGCCCACCAGCGTGGCGCGCAGGCCATGCAGCGCGGGCAGCAACTGGTGCATGAGCGCATCCACGGCCGCCACGTGCATGGCCGTAGGGAACACGTCGTTGCTCGACTGGCTCAGGTTCACCTCGTCGTTCGGGTGCACCAGGCGCGCGGCCCCGCGCTCGCCGCCCAGCAGTTCGCTGGCGCGGTTGGCCAGCACCTCGTTCATGTTCATGTTGGTCTGGGTGCCCGAGCCGGTCTGCCAGACGACGAGCGGGAACTCCTGGGCCAGCCCACCCGCGATCACCTCGTCCGCCGCCGCCACGATGGCCGTGGTCTTGGCGGCCTCAAGCAGGCCCAGGCGGTGGTTCACATAGGCGCTGGCGCGCTTGACCTGCGCCAGCGCGCGCAGCAGTTCGGGCGCCATGCGCTCGCCCGAGATGGCGAAATGCTCCAGCGAGCGCTGGGTCTGCGCCCCCCACAGCCGTGCCGCGGGCACGTCGATGGGGCCGAAGCTGTCGCGTTCGGTGCGCGTGGCAATGGGAGATGCGTTCGAGGCTGCCATACCAACTCCTTGCGGTGGAACAACCGCAGGATACCCCTGAAACCCCGCCGACAGATCCGCGCAAGCCCAGGAGGGATAATTGCAGGCTCCGCGAAACCCGTTCCCTCCCCCCACGCCATGACGACCATCCGCCAAGAAGACCTGATCGAGTCCGTTGCCGCCGCGCTGCAGTACATCAGCTACTACCACCCGGCCGACTACATTGCCCACCTGGCCCGCGCCTACGAACGCGAGCAGAGCCCCGCCGCCAAGGACGCCATCGCGCAGATCCTGACCAACAGCAAGATGAGCGCCACGGGCCACCGTCCCATCTGCCAGGACACGGGCATCGTCAACGTCTTTCTCAAGATCGGCATGGACGTGCGCTGGGAAGGCTTCACCGGCAGCCTCGACGACGCCATCAACGAAGGCGTGCGCCGGGGCTACAACCACCCCGACAACACGCTGCGCGCCAGCGTGGTGGCCGACCCGCTGTTCGCCCGCAAGAACACCAAGGACAACACGCCCGCAGTGATCTTCACCGAGATCGTTCCCGGCAACCAGGTCGACGTGACCGTGGCCGCCAAGGGCGGCGGCTCGGAGAACAAGAGCAAGATGGTCATGCTCAACCCCAGTGACAGCGTGATCGACTGGGTGCTCAAGACCGTGCCCACCATGGGCGCCGGCTGGTGCCCGCCCGGCATGCTGGGCATCGGCATCGGCGGCACGGCCGAGAAGGCCGTCCTCATGGCCAAGGAAAGCCTGATGGACGACATCGACATGTACGAGCTGCAGGCCAAGGCCGCCAAGGGCGAGAAGCTCACCCAGACGGAAGAGCTGCGCCTGGAGCTGTTCGACAAGGTCAACGCCCTGGGCATTGGCGCGCAGGGCCTGGGCGGCCTGACCACGGTGCTCGACATCAAGATCAAGATGTACCCCACGCACGCAGCCAGCAAGCCCGTGGCCATGATCCCCAACTGCGCCGCCACGCGCCACGCGCACTTCGTCATGGACGGCAGCGGCCCGATCTACATCGACCCGCCGAGCCTGGACCTGTGGCCCCAGGTGGACTGGATGCCCGACACGCAAAAAAGCAAGCGCGTCAACCTCGACACCCTCACGCCCGCCGAAGTGGCGAGCTGGAAGCCCGGCGACACCCTGCTGCTCAACGGCAAGATGCTCACCGGCCGCGACGCCGCGCACAAGCGCATCCAGGACATGCTGGCCAAGGGCGAGCAGTTGCCCGTGGACTTCACCAACCGCGTGATCTACTACGTCGGCCCGGTTGATCCGGTCAAGGACGAGGCCGTGGGCCCCGCCGGCCCGACCACCGCCACGCGCATGGACGGCTTCACCGAGATGATGCTCGCCAAGACCGGCCTGATCGCCATGATCGGCAAGGCCGAGCGCGGTCCCGTCGCCATTGAGGCCATTAAGAAGCACCAGTCGGCCTACCTGATGGCCGTGGGCGGCGCCGCCTACCTGGTCTCCAAGGCCATCAAGACCGCCAAGGTGGTGGGCTTCGCCGACCTGGGCATGGAAGCCATCTACGAATTCGACGTGGTCGACATGCCCGTCACCGTGGCCGTGGACGCGGGTGGCACCAGCGCCCACATCACCGGCCCGGCCGAGTGGCAAAAGCGCATCGCCACGGGCGAGTTCAAGGGCATCGGCGTCGCCGCCGCCTGATCGCCATTCGGCCCCTGCCCGCCATCCGCGCGGGCGGGCGCCGCAGCGCATCCCAGCCATGACAGCAGCGCAGCAGCCCATCGGCGTCTTCGACAGCGGTGTCGGGGGCCTGAGCGTGCTGCAGGCGTTGCGCGCCGAGCTGCCGCACGAGCGCTTCGTCTACTTGGCCGACAGCGGCAACGCGCCGTATGGCGAGCGCGGCGATGCCTTCGTCAAGGCACGCACCCACGCCATCACCGAGTACCTGCTCCGCGAGCACCACATCAAGGCCCTGGTGGTGGCCTGCAACACCGCCACCGCCGCCGCCATCCACGAGGCGCGCGAACGCCACCCCCAGCTCCCGCTGGTGGGCGTGGAGCCGGCCCTCAAGCCCGCCGTGGCCGCCAGCCGCACCGGCCACATCGGGGTGATCGGCACGCGCGGCACGCTCACCAGCGCCAAGTTCGCCAAGCTGCTGGCCTCGTTGGACGGCCAGGCTCACTTTGTCGTGCAGCCCTGCGACGGTCTGGCGCACGCCATCGAGCGCAGCACCGAACAGGCCCAGCCCCTGGTGCCGGGCGCTACAGAAACGAGAGCGCTTTGCGCCCGTTACATGGGCGCCATGGGCCGTTTTGGCATTGAACCAGGCGAAATGGACACGCTGGTGCTGGGCTGCACACACTACGTGTTCGTGCAGGATGAACTGCGCAGCCTGCTCGGGCCACAGGTGCGACTGATCGACACCGGCGAGCCCGTGGCGCGCCAGACCCGGCGCCTGCTGCAGGCGGCCGGCGCGCTGGCGACCGAAGGCAGCGACGCAGGCCCGTCCATCACCCTGCTCACCACGGGCGCCCTGGCACCGCTGCAGAACGCCGCGACGCGCTGGCTACAGTTGCCGGCGGAATGCTGCGGCACGGTGGATCTGCCCGCGTAGACACGGCAATAGGGGTCCGATCAGGCCGCAGCGCCCGCCCAGTCTGCGCCACTAGCTCCTGAAAACAGAGCAAGGAATGTCGGCCAGGTTAACCCTGCCGGCCTTCAGGGCCGCTCGACGTTCCACAGGCGTTCGCCGCCCAGCTCCACGTGGGTGAGGTACAGACGTACGTCGAGCTCCAGCTGGTGGTAGCGCGGCTCCATGTGCTCACAGAGCTGGTAGAAGGCCTTGTCGTGCTGCTTCTCGCGCAGGTGGGCCAGTTCGTGCACCACGATCATGCGCAGGAACTCATCCGGCACCTGCTTGAACATCGCGGCGACGCGGATCTCATGCTTGGCCGTCAGCCGGTTGCCCTGCACGCGCGAAATGGCCGTGTGCAGGCCCAACGCGTGGCGCACCACATGGATCTTGCTGTCGAACATGACCTTGTTCACCGCATCGGCATTGCGCAGATGGCGGCTCTTGATGTCCGTGGCGTACTGGTAGAGCGCCTTGTCGGTGCGCACCGCATGGGCTTGCGGGTACTTGCGCAGCAGCAAGGGCGCGAGCGCGCGGCGGTCTTCGCGCAGCAGGCCAAGCACCTGCTCCTGCAAGGAAGCCGGGTACGCGCCCAGGTAGGTCAGTTCAGCGTGCATGGCAGTCCACGGCGCGCGGCAAATACCGGGCCGTGGCGGGAGCGCGTCAGTGCAGGTGGCGTGGACGGCGGCCGCCACCACCGCCGTGGCTGCCACCGGAGCCGCCCGGGCCGCGCGGCGGTTTGCCGATCTCCAGCGAATTCACCAGGGCGTCGAAGCGCTGGCCGAACAGCTTGTCGATCTCGGCCACCACGCCGCTGAGCTCGGAGCCGTCGAAGTGGCGCTCCATCATGTTGACCACATCCTGCACCAGCAGGTCGCGCTGTACCTGCATGATGGCGGCGGGCGTCGGGCCGACGAACAGCATGACGAAGTCGTCGCGCGATTCGGCGTCATCGTCGGCTTCGTCTTCATCGAACTCCACGTCGTAGAACGTGACCTCCAGGGCAGCCCCCTGCTCGGCCAGGTCGTTCAGGCTCATGCACATCTCGTCGAGCGACTGGCGGAAGTCTTCGTCGCCGCGCACCGTCCAGCAGAGCTGCAGCGTGCGGCCCTTGGCGTCGAACTGGATGCCCGGCTCTTCCTCGTAGGCACTGGCTGCGCCATCGGCCAGCGAACGGGCGCCAGCGTACTTCCAGAGGGGCTTGAGCGCTTCCTGCAACTGATCGTAGTCAGCATCGGCACGCAGGGCCACTTGCCCGTGAACGTGGATTTCGAAGGGAGCGTTGTAATTTGACATGATTCAATCGTAATGGTGGTGCCCCGAGCCGGGGTCGAACCGGCATGCCCCTTTGCAGGAAGCGGCGGATTTTAAGTCCGCAGTGTCTACCAATTTCACCATCGGGGCTGCGGCCGCTCGGTCACTGCAATGGTGCCAGCGTACCCCCGGCCACGCGCATGTGCAAGGCATTGCACATGCTGCGATGTCCCATCGAACCGCAGAAATGGAAAAGGGAAGCCGAAGCTTCCCTTTCAAAACTGGAGCGGGAAAAGAGTCTCGAACTCTCGACCTCAACCTTGGCAAGGTTGCGCTCTACCAACTGAGCTATTCCCGCATTTGACCTGTTCACGCTACCATTTCAGAAGCGCTGGCTGGCAAGCCTTATATTGTAGTGCATTTTTCAGCACTTTTCCAGAGTGCGCCGGCTTTTTTGGCCAGCATATTCTGGAGGCGCGGCGCGGAGTCGAACCGCGCTAACCGGATTTGCAATCCGGGGCATAACCGCTTTGCTACCGCGCCAGAAAACCCCACCACTTCGACAAAAAAGGGAAGCGATTGCTTCCCTTTTCATGGAAATTGGAGCGGGAAAAGAGTCTCGAACTCTCGACCTCAACCTTGGCAAGGTTGCGCTCTACCAACTGAGCTATTCCCGCATTTACCACAGCCAATCATTCTACAACGTTTGTCTGCGATGACTGCATTGTAGCGCAATTTTTCGGCCGCGCCAGAAAAAAACCATTCAATGTTTCACGGATTCCGTGCCCGCCGCGGCGGCCGATTTCTCCACGGCCGCAGCCGCGGCAGCTGCGGCTGCCACCACCTCCTCGTCGGTCAGCGGCACGGGCTTGTATTCGAGGGCGATGTCGAGCACCTTGTCGATCCACTTGACCGGCACGATCTCCAGGCCGCTCTTCACGTTGTCGGGGATGTCCTGCAGATCCTTGACGTTTTCCTCGGGGATCAGCACGGTGCGGATGCCCCCGCGCAGCGCTGCCAGGAGTTTCTCCTTGAGGCCGCCAATGGCCGTGATCTCGCCGCGCAGCGTGATCTCGCCGGTCATGGCCACGTCGCCGCGCACCGGGATGCTGGTGAGCGCCGAAACGAAGGCGGTGACCATGGCCGCGCCAGCGCTCGGGCCGTCCTTGGGCGTGGCGCCATCGGGCACGTGGATGTGCACGTCCTTCTTCTCGAAGGCCTCGTCCTTGATGCCCAGCATGCGTGCACGGCTGCGCACCACGGTGCGTGCAGCCTCCACGGATTCCTTCATCACATCGCCCAGCGAGCCGGTGCGCGTGATGACGCCCTTGCCCGGCATGGTGACGGCCTCAATGGTCAGCAGGTCGCCGCCCACCTCGGTCCAGGCCAGGCCCACGACCTGGCCCACCTGGTTCTGCTGCTCGGCGCGGCCGTAGGTGTACTTGCGCACGCCCAGGAAGTCGGGCAGGTTGTCGGCCGTGACCACCACCTGGGGCTCCAGCTTCTTGAGCAGCAGCCCCTTGACCACCTTGCGGCAGATCTTGGACAGCTCGCGTTCCAGCGACCGCACCCCCGCCTCGCGCGTGTAGTAGCGCACCATGTCGCGCACGGCGGCCTCGGTGATCTGCAGCTCTTCTTCCTTCACGCCATTGTTCTTGAGCTGCTTGGGCAGCAGGTACTTCATGGCAATGTTGGTCTTCTCGTCCTCGGTGTAGCCCGACAGGCGGATGACTTCCATGCGGTCCAGCAGCGCCGACGGAATGTTCATCGAGTTCGAGGTCGCGACAAACATCACGTCGGACAGATCGAAGTCGACCTCGACGTAGTGGTCGCCAAAGGTATGGTTCTGTTCGGGGTCTAGCACCTCCAGCAGCGCGCTCGACGGATCACCGCGGAAGTCGGTGCCCAGCTTGTCGATTTCGTCGAGCAGGAACAGGGGGTTGCGTGTGCCGATCTTGCCCAGGCTCTGCAGCACCTTGCCCGGCATGGCGCCGATGTAGGTACGGCGGTGGCCGCGGATCTCGGCCTCGTCGCGCATGCCGCCTAGCGCCATGCGCACGTACTTGCGCCCCGTGGCCTTGGCAATGGATTGGCCCAGCGAGGTCTTGCCCACGCCCGGCGGGCCCACGAGGCACAGAATGGGCGCCTTCACCTTGTCCACGCGCTGCTGCACGGCAAGGTATTCAAGGATGCGGTCCTTGACCTTGTCGAGACCGTAGTGGTCCTCGTTGAGCACCACCTCGGCGTTGCCCAGATCGTGCTTGATCTTGGTCTTCTTGCTCCAGGGCATCGACAGCAGCACGTCGATGTAGTTGCGCACCACGGTGGCCTCGGCCGACATGGGCGACATGAGCTTGAGCTTCTTGAGCTCGCCCTCGGCCTTCTTGCGCGCCTCGGCAGGCATCTTGGCGGCCTTGATCTTCTTCTCGATCTCTTCCAGATCCGCGCCCTCTTCACCCTCGCCGAGCTCCTTCTGGATGGCCTTGACCTGCTCGTTGAGGTAGAAGTCGCGCTGGTTCTTCTCCATCTGGCGCTTCACGCGGCCACGGATCTTCTTGTCGACGTTGAGGATGTCCACCTCGCGGTCGAGCTGTTCGAACAGGTTCTCCAGCCGCGCCTTGACATCCGACAGGTCGAGCACGGCCTGCTTGTTCTCCAGCTTCAGCGGCAGATGCGCAGCGATGGTGTCGGCCAGGCGGCCCGGGTCGTCGATGCTCGAGATCGAGGTCAGGATCTCAGGCGGAATCTTCTTGTTCAGCTTGACGTACTGGTCGAACTGCTGCATCACGGCGCGGCGCAGTGCCTCGATCTCGCTGGGGCGGTGCTCCTCGCTCTCGGCTTCCACCGGCGTCACGGTGGCCGAGAAATGCGTTTCCGCGTCCTCGATGGGCCCCACCTGCGCGCGCTGCTGGCCCTCCACCAGCACCTTAACGGTGCCGTCGGGCAGCTTGAGCATCTGCAGGATGGTGGAGATGCAACCCACGTCGAACATGTCGTCGACCGAGGGCTCGTCCTTGGCTGCGGCTTTCTGGGCCACCAGCATGATGCGGCGGTCGGCCTCCATGGCCAGCTCCAGCGCCTTGATGCTCTTGGGACGACCCACGAACAGCGGGATCACCATGTGGGGGAAAACGACCACGTCGCGCAGCGGCAGCAGCGGCAGCGCAACGGGCGTGGGGGGCAAGGGGGTATGTCCGGACATGGGGATCCTCATGAAACTACTGGGCATATGGTCCGCAGACGCTGATTTTCAACCCTGGGCTTCAGCCCGTGGCGCCCGGCGCCCCCAGTGTTCCGGGGCGCGGGGGTCGGACGGCAGCGGCTACCGTGCTCCAATAACAGGCCGTCAGGCCTTTTTCGCTGCTTCGCGGTACACCAGCAAAGGCGGCTTGCTTTCGTCGATGGTCGATTCGTCCACGACCACCTTCTCCACGTTGGTCGCGTTGGGCAGGTCGAACATGGTGCCGATCAGGGCCTGCTCCAGGATGGAGCGCAGGCCGCGGGCACCCGTCTTGCGCGCCAGCGCCTTGCGGGCGATGGCCTTCAGGGCGGCGGGGCGGATTTCCAGCTCGGCGCCTTCCATGGCCAGGAGCTTGTTGTACTGCTTGACGAGCGCGTTCTTGGGCTCGGTCAGGATCTGCACCAGTGCGTCCTCGTTCAGCTCCGCCAGCGCGGTGACCACCGGCATGCGGCCCACCAGCTCGGGGATGAGCCCGAACTTGATCAGGTCCTCCGGCTCGATCTCCTGGAACACCTCGGTCAGCGAGCGCTGCTTCTTGCTCTTGACGGCAGCGCCAAAGCCGATACCCGAAGCCTCTGTGCGGTTCTCGATGACCTTTTCCAGGCCGGCGAACGCGCCGCCGCAGATGAACAGGATGTTGGTCGTGTCGATCTGCAGGAAATCCTGGTTCGGGTGCTTGCGCCCGCCCTGCGGCGGCACGCTGGCCATGGTGCCTTCGATGAGCTTGAGCAGCGCCTGCTGCACGCCTTCTCCCGACACGTCGCGCGTGATGCTGGGGTTGTCGGACTTGCGCGAGATCTTGTCGATCTCGTCGATGTAGACGATGCCGCGCTGGGCGCGCTCAACCTCGTAGTTGCAGCTCTGCAGCAGCTTCTGGACGATGTTCTCCACGTCCTCGCCGACATAGCCGGCCTCGGTCAGCGTGGTGGCGTCGGCCATGACGAAAGGCACGTCGAGCATGCGCGCCAGCGTCTGCGCCAGCAGCGTCTTGCCCGAGCCCGTGGGGCCGATGAGCAGGATGTTGCTCTTGGACAGCTCGACTTCGTCCTTGTGCGCCTTGTCCTTGTGGCGCAGGCGCTTGTAGTGGTTGTACACCGCTACGGCCAGGGTGCGCTTGGCAACCTCCTGCCCGATGACGTAGTTGTCGAGGTTGGCCTTGATCTCGGCCGGCGTGGGCAGGTCGCTGCGTGCCTCGCGGCTGGCCTCACCTGCAGGGAGTTCGTCCCGGATGACTTCGTTGCACAGATCGATGCACTCGTCGCAGATAAAGACCGACGGACCGGCGATCAGCTTCTTTACCTCGTGCTGGCTCTTGCCGCAAAACGAGCAGTAAAGGGTTTTTTCGCTGGAAGAGCCTTTTTTCTCGGCCATGGGGGGCTGTGCCTTGTTGGAAAGTTGTCGGGATGATACCCAAATGGTGGCGGGGCGTAAGGGCGCTCATCCGGTGGAAAAACGCCCCGTTTCCCGCTGCTGCGCCGATCAGGGGCGCTTGGCGATCACCTGGTCCACGATGCCGTAGCCCATGGCTTCGTCGGCGGTCATGAAATAGTCGCGCTCGGTGTCGCTCTTCACCTTCTCGAGCGGCTGGCCCGTGCGCTCGGCCAGGATGCGGTTCATCTGGTCCTTGGTTCGCAGGATGTCGCGGGCGTGGATCTCGATGTCGGTCGCCTGGCCGCGCGCGCCGCCCAGCACCTGGTGGATCATGATCTTGGAGTTGGGCAGCGAGAAGCGCTTGCCCTTGGCGCCGGCGGCCAGCAGGAAGGCGCCCATGCTGGCAGCAAAGCCGCAGCACAGCGTGGAGACGTCGGGCTTGATGAACTGCATGGTGTCATAGATCGCCATGCCCGCCGTGACGCTGCCGCCCGGAGAGTTGATGTAGAACGAGATGTCCTTGTCGGGGTTCTCGCTTTCCAGGAACAGCAGCTGCGCCACCACCAGGTTGGCCGTCTGGTCGTTGACCTCGCCCACCAGGAAAATCACGCGCTCCTTGAGCAGGCGCGAATAGATGTCGTAGGACCGCTCGCCGCGGCCCGACTGTTCGATGACCATGGGGATCATGCCCAGGGCTTGTGTTTCCAGTGCGCTCATGTGAGTTTCTCCATTCAGGCGGGTACTGTACCCAGAAATGAATTGGGGCCTGTGAACGCTGTCACAAGCCCCCAAGGGTGCCATGCACGGGCCGCGCTTGCACTGCAAGCGCGCCCGCACCCGGGCGGGAATCAGCCCTGGCCGCCCATCAGTTCGTCGAAGGACACTGCCTTGTCGCTCACCTTGGCCTTGCCCAGCACGAACTCGGCCACGTTGCTCTCGATCACCACGGCCTCGACCTCGGCCAGGCGTTGGCGGTCGCCGAAGTACCAGCGCACCACGTCTTCGGGCTTCTCGTAGCTGGCGGCCAGCTCATCGATGTGGGCCTTGAGCTGCTCGGGCTTGGCCTGCAGGTTGTTGGCGCGCACCAGCTCGGCCACCACCAGGCCCAGGCGCACGCGGCGCTCGGCTTGGGGACGGAAGATGTCGTCGGGGATCTCGGCCTTGTCGGCATCCTTGACGCCGCGCTGCTTCAGGTCGGCGCGGGCGCCTTCCTTCAGGCGCTCGATCTCGGCCTGGATGCTGGAGTTGGGCAGGTCGAGTTCGGCGTGGGCCAGCAGGGCTTCCATCACGGCAGCCTTGTTGCGGGCCAGCAGGCGGAACTTGACTTCGCGCTCCAGGTTCTTCTTGATGTCGGCGCGCAGGCCGGCCACGGTGCCGTCGGCGATACCCAGGGACTTGGCCAGGGCGTCGTTCACTTCGGGCAGGTTGGCCGCTTCGATCTTCTTCAAGGTGACCATGAAGTCGGCGGTCTTGCCGGCCACGTCCTTGCCGTGGTAGTCAGCGGGGAAGGCCAGCGGGAAGGTCTTGCTTTCGCCGACCTTCATGCCGCGCACGGCGTCTTCGAATTCCTTGAGCATCTGGCCTTCGCCGACCAGGAACTGGAAGTCCTCGGCCTTGCCGCCGGCGAAAGTTTCGCCGTCCAGCTTGCCTTCGAAGTCCACGGTCACGCGGTCGCCGTCCTGGGCAGCGGCGTCCATGGCGCGCTGGGCGAAGGTGCGGCGCTGCTTGCGCAGGATGTCCAGGGTCTTGTCGATGGCGCTGTCGGTCACTTCGGCGTTCAGCTTCTCGACTTCGGCACCGGCCAGGTCACCGATTTTGACTTCGGGGAACACTTCGAACACGGCGTCGAAGGTTACTTCGCCCTCGGGCGCGCCTTCCTTTTCGGTGATGCGGGGCTGGCCGGCCACGCGCAGCTTGGCCTCGTTGGCGGCGACGGCAAAGGCCTCGCCCACCTTGTCGTTCAGCACTTCGTACTGCACGGAGTAGCCATAGCGCTGCGACACCACGTTCATCGGCACCTTGCCGGGACGGAAGCCGTCCATCTTGACGGTGCGGGCCAGGCGCTTGAGGCGCGTTTCCACTTCGCTCTGGATGGAGGACAGAGGCAGGCTCAGCGTGATCTTGCGTTCGAGCTTTTCAAGGGTTTCAACGGTAACAGCCATGGCTACTCCTAATTTCTGGTTAAACGCGCCAACTGCAGAGCAGTGGCACCGTGTCTCGTACAAGTTTCAAAGGGGTGGTGCGCGGGGGGGGACTCGAACCCCCACACCATTGCTGGCGTCAGGACCTAAACCTGGTGCGTCTACCAATTTCGCCACCCGCGCGGTCTTCAAACAGACAGGCGGCCGGTTCATCCCCTGCCGCCTGCGTGAAACTGGTTAACTCTTGATTTTAACCTGATGCGGACACCGGTCCGGATTTGCGCCCGGCCGGATCGCCCGGCGGGGCCCAAGTCCCACCGGCGCTCATGCGGGTCAACGGCCGGCGCTCACCTCGGGTTCGGGCCGGCGCACGCGGAACCAGGCCGCGTACATGGCCGGCAGCGCCAGCAGCGTGAGCACGGTGGCCACGATCAGGCCGCCCATGATGGCCACAGCCATCGGGCCCCAGAACACGCTACGCGACAGCGGGATCATGGCCAGCACGGCAGCCGCCGCCGTCAGCACGATGGGGCGCGCCCGGCGCACCGCCGACTCGACGATGGCATCCCACGCCGGCACGCCGCGCGCACGGTCCTGCTCGATCTGGTCGATCAGGATCACCGAGTTGCGCTGGATCATGCCCATCAGCGCGATCACGCCCAGCAGAGCAACGAAGCCGAACGGCCGCCCGAGCAGGATCAGCGCACCGGCCACGCCCGCGATGCCCAGCGGCCCGGTCAGGAACACCAGCATGGCGCGGCTGAAGCTGTGCAGTTGCAGCATCAGCAGCGTGAAGGTGAGGAACAGCATGATGGGCACGCCCGCCGCGATGGACGACGAGCCCTTGGAGCTTTCCGCCACCGCGCCCGCCACCGTGATGCGGTAGGCGGTCTGCCCCGCAGCGTGCCAGGCGGCCTCGATCTTGCGCAGATCGGGCAGCAGCGCCTGCGTGACCGTGGCGCCCTGCAGGCCTTCGACCACGTCGCCCTGCACCGTGATGGCGTATTCGCGGCCCTCGCGCCACATCACGCCGGGCTCCCAGGTGAACACGGGCTTGGCGATCTGCGTCAGCGGAATCGAGCGGCCCGACGCCGTGGGCAGGTAGGCGTTGGCGATGTCGGTGATGGCGCGGCGCTCGTCCTCGGGCTGGCGCAGCACGATGTCGATGAGCTTGTCGCCCTCGCGGAACTGGCCCACCTGCGTGCCCGACTGCATGACCTTGGAGGCCTGCGCGATGGACTGGCTCGTCACCCCCAGCGCGCGCGCCTTGTCCTGGTCCACCTCCAGGCGCAGCACCTTGACGGACTCGTTCCAGTTGTCGTTCACGCCGCGCATGTTCGCCGACGCGCGCATCACGGCCTTCACCTCGTCGGCATGCGCACGCAGCACGGCCGGGTCCGGGCCCACCACGCGGAACTGCACCGGGTACGGCACCGGCGGCCCGTTGGGCAGCAGCTTGACGCGGCCGCGCACCTCGGGGAATTCTTCCGCCATCAGGGCCGGCAGCGACTGCATCAGCGCCTTGCGCTTCTTCAGGTCCTGCGCCAGCACGATGAACTGCGACACGTTGCTCTGCGGGAACACCTGGTCCAGCGGCAGGTAGAAGCGCGGCACGCCCGAGCCCACCCAGCCGCTCACCGTGGCCACGCCGGGCTGCTCCATCAGGCGCTTCTCGACCCGGCGCGCCACCTCCTCGTTGCCGGCGAACGAGGTGCCCTCGGGGAACCACAGGTCCACCAGGATCTCGGGGCGGTTGGAATCGGGGAAGAACTGCTGCTGCACCACACCCATGCCGGCAATGCCCAGGGCAAACGTCAGCAGCGTGGCGCCGATGGTGGTCCAGCGGTGCTCCACGCACCAGTGCACCAGGCGGCGGAAGGCGGTGTAGAACGGGCTGTCGAACACCTCGTGCGGGTGGTCGCTGACGCCGGCCGCCACCACATGGGGCGGGCGCTTGAGCAGCAGCGTGCCCAGGTAGGGCACGAAGTACACCGAGGCCAGCCAGCTCAGCACCAGCGCGATCACCGTCACGGCGAAGATGGCGAAGGTGTACTCGCCCACGGCCGACTTGGCGATGCCGATGGGCAGAAAGCCCGCCGCCGTGATGAGCGTGCCGGTGAGCATGGGCATGGCCGTCAGCTCGTAGGCAAAGGTGGCGGCACGCATCTTGTCGTAGCCCTCTTCGAGCTTGAGCACCATCATCTCGACGGCGATGATGGCGTCGTCCACCAGCAGGCCCAGCGCGATGATGAGCGAGCCCAGCGACACCTTGTGCAGCCCGATGCCCCAGTACCACATGGCCAGGAAGGTGACGGCCAGCACCAGCGGGATGGTGATGGCCACCACCAGGCCCGGGCGCGGGTCGATGTACCAGCGCTTCCACCAGCGCTGCGCGCCGGTGCGCTTGTGCAGCCCCAGGCTCACGAAGCTCACCGCCAGCACGATGGCCACGGCCTCGATCAGCACGCTCACGAATTCGTTCACCGAGCTGGCCACCGACTTGGGCTGGTCCTGCACGTTCACCAGTTTCACGCCGGCCGGCAGGTTGCGGCTGATCGACTCGGTGGCGGTGTGCAGCGCCTTGCCCAGGCGGATGATGTCGCCGCCCTTGGTCATGGAGACGCCCAGCGCGATCACCTCCTGCCCTTCGTGGCGCACCTTCACGGCCGTGGGCTCCACGTAGCCGCGCCGGATCTCGGCGATGTCGCCCAGGCGCAGCATGTTGCCCGTGCTGCCACGGATCGGCATGGCGCGCAGTTCCTCGATGGCCTGGAACTGGCCGGCCACGCGCACCTGCACCTGATCCAGCGGCGTCTGCACCACGCCGGCGCTCTCCACGGCGTTCTGCTGGCCCAGCTGCGCCAGCACGGCATTCATGTCCAGGCCCAGCTGCGACAGGCGGCGCTGCGAGATCTCGATGTAGAGCTTCTCGTCCTGCACGCCGAACAGCTCCACCTTGGCCACGTCGGGCACGCGCAGCAGCTGCTGGCGCACGTCGTCGGCAAACTGCTTGACCTCGGCGTAGCTGAAGCCGTCGGACTCCAGCGCATAGATCACGCCGTACACATCGCCGAAGTCGTCGTTGAAGAACGGCCCCTGCACGCCCTGCGGCAGGGTGTAGCGCATGTCGCCCACCTTCTTGCGCACCGTGTACCAGATGTTGGCCACCTCGGCGGCGCGCGTGCTGTCCTTGATCTCCAGGATGATCTGCGACTCGCCCGGCTTGGAATAGCTGCGGATCTTGTCGGCGTTGGGCACCTCCTGCAGGGTGCGCTCGATCTTGTCGGTCACCTGCTCGGCCACCTGCTGCGCCGTGGCGCCGGGCCAGTAGGTGCGCACCACCATGGCGCGGAAGGTGAACGGCGGGTCCTCGTCCTGGCCGAGCTGGAAGTAGGCGGCAAAGCCCAGCACCATCAGCACCACCATCAGGTAGCGCGTGAGCGGGGCATGCTCAATGGCCCAGCGGGAGAGGTTGAAGCTCTCGTTCGACTGCTTTGGCGTCATGGCGTGCTCACTGGGCGGTGGAGGCGGCTGCAGCGGCGGCGGCGCCGGATGCTACTGTTTTGGTAGCTGCCAGCGCTTTCTCCGATTGCCCAACAGCCGTCTTTGGCTGATAAACCATGACTTTTTGCCCCGGCGTGAGCACATGCACGCCGGCACTCACCACCTGCATGCCGGGTGCGAGCCCGCCGACGATCACGGCCTCGTTGCCGTCGGCCGTGGCCACCTGCACCGGCTGCGAGCGCACCGTGCCCTTGTCGGCCTCGTACACCCACACCGCCGTGGCCTGGCCCTCCTGGCGCAGCGCCGTGGTCGGCACCTTGATGGCCGCCACGCCCGCATGGCCCAGCGCCGCGGGCGTCACATACGCCGTGGCGCCCAGGGGGGGCGCACCGGCGGCGTCAATGCCCACCTTCACCGTGAAGGTGCGCGTCACCGGGTCGGCACTGGCCGCCACCTCACGCACGCGACCCTGCAGCGGCTCGCCGCCGGCCCACGAGCGCACGGCCACGGGCTGGCCTTCCTTCAGGCGCACCACCTTGTCTTCGGGCACCGAGAACACCACGTCGCGGGGGCCGTCAACGGCAATGCGCACCACGGACGCGCCCGAGGAGACTACCTGGCCCGGCTCGGCGTCGATACCGGTCACCACGCCCGCCACGTCGGCCACCAGCCGCGTGTAGCCCGCCTGGTTGCCCTGCGCCGAGGCCTGCGCGCGCGCCTGCTCCAGCGTGGCCTGCGCGGCCTTGAGCGTGGCCTCGCGGCGCTCCAGCTCGGCGCCGCTGATGAAGTTCTGCTCCTTCAGCGCAGCAAAGCGCTTGAACTCGGCCGCCGCCAAGTCCTGCTGCGTCTGCGCCGCCGACACCTGGGCGCGCGCTGCCGCCGCAGCCAGCTGGAAGTCTTGCGGATCAAGCTGCGCCAGCACCTGGCCGGCCTGCACGCGCTGGCCCAGCGCGGCCTGGCGCTGCACGATCTTGCCCGCTACGCGAAAGCCCAGGCGCGACTCGACGCGCGCCCGCACCTCGCCGGCGTACTCCTGCGCCGCCTCCAGCGGACCGGCGCCCACCGTCATGAGCTTGACCGCACGCACCGGCTCGGGCGGCGGCGCGGCCGGCGAGCACGCGGCCAGCAGTCCGGCAGCGGCCAGCAGCGCGCCAGCGCGGCTCAGCGGAAGGGCGTGGGCGAAAAAAAGCCCCTGCCGGGGCCACAGTGCGGACGGTGTGCGCATGGGATCATCCAAAAATTACTGACTGACTGGTTAGTAATCTATGTGATCGCCTGTTACTTGTCAAGCGACAATGCAGGCCGTGAACACGCCCGCTCCCCTGCCCCCGCCCGTCACCCACTACGAAAACTTCCCGGTGGCGTCGCTGTTGTGCCCGCCGCGCCTGCGCGCACCCATCGCCGCCATCTACGCCTTCGCGCGCACGGCCGACGACATCGCCGACGAAGGCCCCGCCACCCCGGCCGAGCGCCTGCAGGACCTCGCCGCCTACCGCGCCGACCTGCACGCCATCGCCGCCGGCCAGGCACCCTCGCCCCGCTGGGCCGGCGTGTTTGCGCCCCTGGCCGGCATGCTGCGCAGCCACGGCCTGCCCGTGCCGCTGCTCGACGACCTGCTCAGCGCCTTTGTCCAGGACATCGAGAAAACCCAGGACGCCGCCGGCTACGCCACCCGCACCGAGCTGCTGGACTACTGCCGCCGCTCGGCCAACCCCGTGGGCCGGCTGCTGTTGCACCTGTATGGCGTGGATGGTGCCCAGGCCCTGCGCGAGAGCGACGCCATCTGCAGCGCGCTGCAGCTCATCAACTTTTGGCAGGACCTGAGCGTGGACATCCCGCGCGGGCGCTTCTACCTGCCCGATGACGCCTGCGCCACCCATGGCGTGGACCGCGCCACGCTGCAGGCGCTGCGCCCCACGCCGCAGACCACCGCGCTCATCACCGAACACGCCCGCTGGGCCCGCGCCCTGATGCTGGAGGGCGCACCCTTGGTGCACCGGCTGCCGGGGCGCATCGGCTGGGAGCTGCGGCTGGTGGTGCAAGGGGGCTTGCGCATCCTCGACAAGGTGGATGCGCTGCAGGGGCACAGCCTGTGCCAGCGACCGCGGATTCGGGGGTGGGATGGGCCGGTGATGCTGGGGCGGGCGTTGGTGATGTGAGTGATTTTGGGGTCTTGAGCTTGTGGGCATTGCGCTGGCAGCTATCTTTTTGGAAGCATGCTGCGGGACTGTGCAGAGGGCGGAGGCCGGGATTTCGCCCCGGCAGGCGAGTAACTTTCTTTCGCTTCGCCGAAAGAAAGTCACCAAAGAAAGGGCGACCCTACTGTCCGTGTCCCCTGCGCTGCGCTCCGGGGCAACCTGCGATGCTCGCGCAGAGGGTGTGCCGTGGAACTCACTGCGCGCTGGCGCGCTCCGTTCGGACAGCCACGGCAAGCTAGATAACGAAGCATGCGTGTCCTACGGCACGCATGCCCACCCCCTGCGCTGCGCTTCTCGGCACGGCCAGAAGGGAACCCAGGCATCCAACAACCACACGGGCCATCGCTGCGCTCGGCCCCGAAGGGCGCAGGCGCTACGCGCCGCGCAGCGCCAGGCCGAGCGCAGCGATGGCCCGAATGGACTTCAAACCCCTTGTGGCTGCGCCTGCGGCGGGGCGTTTGCGGGGTGGGCATGCGCGTCGGAGCGCGCATGCTTCGTGAACTGACTCGCCGTGGCTGCTTGAACGGAGCTGCGCAGCAGCGCAGTGAGTTCCACGGCGCACCCCGCAAGCGCACCGGCGCAGGTTTGCCCCGAAGGGGTCGCAGACTTGGGGTCGCCTTCTTTTGCCTTCTTTTCTTGGCGAGACAAGAAAAGAAGGTGCCCCGCCGGGGGCACATCCCGGCCTCCGCCCTCAATCAAGGCACGCAGACAACTATCAAAAAGATAGCTGCCAGCGCAAGCCACACAACCCCCAACCCATCAAAACACCCTCACCCAAGCCACCCAACCAACAGAAAGATTCATGCCCCACAACAACGGCTGAAACAAACCCCATGCATCTTCATAAAAACGCCCCAAAACGCCCACCCACCAAGCGCAACAAGCTCCGCTTTTAATAGCAAAATCGCAACACCCCCAACCCACCCCCTCAGGGATACCCAGCTTGCCTCCCCGCGCGCGCCGCCCTAACTTCGAGAGCATCCACGGCACCCTGCGGGGTGCTTTTTCATTTCCATCGGTGGCCGCGTCTTCGCGCCCCGCCCCGCGCGCACCCTCAACCATGACCGTCAGCGTTTTCGACCTCTTCAAGATCGGCATCGGCCCGTCCAGCTCCCACACCGTGGGCCCCATGATCGCCGCGCGCCACTACGCCCGGCAACTGCAACAGGCGCCCGGGTTCGCCGCCGTGCACGGCGTGCGCGTGGAGCTGTTTGGCTCGCTCGCGGCCACGGGCATCGGCCACGGCACCGACCGCGCCATCCTGCTCGGCCTGGCCGGGCACGAGCCCGACCGCATCGACCCCGACCAGATCGGCCCCGCCGTCGCCGCCATCCGCACCCAGCAGCAACTGCCGCTGCTGGGCGAGCACCCAGTGCGCTTCGTCGAGAAGGAACACCTGCTGTACCGCCGCAAAAGCCTGCCGCGCCACCCCAACGGCATGCGCTTCGCGGCGCTCGGCGCGCAGGGCGAGGAGATCGGCGCCGCCGAATATTTCTCGGTGGGCGGCGGCTTCGTGGTGGATGCGGCGGGCGAGCGCGTGTTCAGCGGCGCGGCCGCCACCAGCACCGACGCACCGCCGCCCTACCCCTTCACCAGCGGCGCCGAGCTGCTGGCCCAGTGCCGCGCCAGCGGCCTGGGCATTGCCCAGCTCATGCGCGCCAACGAAGAGCAATGGCGCAGCCCCGAAGAAGTGCAGGCGCAGCTGCTGGCCATCTGGCAGACCATGGCCGGCGCCGTGCGGCGCGGCTGCGCCGCCAGTGGCGACCTGCCCGGGCCCATGCACATCCGCCGCCGCGCGGCCGAGCTGCAGCGCAACCTCAGCAGCAACCCCGAGGCCGCGCTGCGCGACCCGCTCTCCATGCTCGACTGGGTAAACCTCTACGCCATGGCCGTGAACGAGGAGAACGCCGCCGGCGGCCGGGTGGTGACGGCGCCCACCAACGGCGCGGCGGGCGTGATCCCGGCCGTGCTGCATTACTACGTGCGGTTCGTCCCCGGCGCCAACGAGGCGGGCATCCTCGACTTCCTGCTCACGGCCGGGGCCATCGGCGCCATCTACAAGATCAACGCTTCGCTCTCAGGCGCCGAGGTGGGCTGCCAGGGCGAGGTGGGCGTGGCCTGCTCCATGGCGGCCGGCGCGCTGGCCGCCGTGCTGGGCGGCACACCCGCACAGGTGGAGAACGCCGCCGAGATCGGCATGGAACACAACCTGGGAATGACCTGCGACCCCGTGGGCGGCCAGGTGCAGATTCCGTGCATCGAGCGCAACGCCATGGGCGCCATCAAGGCCATCAATGCCGCGCGCCTGGCGCTGCGCGGCGACGGTACGCACGTGGTGTCGCTCGACCAGGTGATCAAGACCATGGTGCAGACCGGCGCGGACATGATGTCCAAATACAAGGAAACCTCGCGCGGCGGGCTGGCGGTGAACGTCGTCGAGTGCTGAAGGCGCGGGCCGCCAGGCCCGCGCATCCGGCCTACGCCAGGGCCCTTACCAGCGGTCCGACCGCATGCGCAGCTCCCAGCTGCCGCGCCGCAGCTCGTACACACCCACGGCAGCGTAGCGCTGCTCGCCCTTCTCGTCCCAGGTCATCGTGCCCGTGACCGGGGCGTAGCCGTTGATGGAGTGCATGGCGGCGGTCACCTCCTTGGGCTTGACGGAACGCGCCTTCTGCATGGCTGCCGACAGCACGTAGAGGCTGTCGTAGCTGTAGTGGCCGCCGTAGGCCGGCGGCTTCTTGAAGGATTCGAGATACTTTTCCAGGAACTGGCGCCCGGCGACGAATTCCTTGGCCTCCAGCACCGGCGAGGTCGCGTAGATGCCCTCGATCATGCCGCTGGCCTTGATCATGTCGGTGGTCTTGACCGTGTCGCCGCCCAGCAGGCGCAGGCGCGTGTAGTTCACCTTGCGCAGCGCCTCGATCAGCGCGACGGCCTGGAAGTCGTTCAGCGTGGAGACGATCACCTCGATGCCGGCCGCCTTGATCTTGGCCGCCAGTTCGTCAAAAGCCACCGTCTTGTCGTCGAACGACTCGCGCAGCACCACTTCCTTCTTCTCGGCCTTGAGCTGGGCGGCGGCGCCGTCCGTCAGGCCCTTGCCGTAGGGCGTGCCGTCGTCCAGCGCGGCATAGCGCGAGGCGCCGAACTGCGAGGCCGCGAACGAGCCGATGGCACGCGCCTGCAGGCCGTCGTTGGCCACCATGCGGAAGGTGGTGCCTAGGCCCAGTTGCGTGAACTTGGGGTTGGTGGAGATGGCGATCTGCGGGATCTCCTGCGCACCATAAATGGGCGCGGCCTCGATGCTCACGCCCGAATTCAGGTGCCCGATGACCGCCACCACGCCCGCATCCACCAGTTGCTGGGCCACGGCCTTGCCGGTGGCGGCGTCGGCCTTGTCGTCCACGGCCACCACTTCCAGCGTGACGCGCTTGCCGTCGATCGAATAGTTGGCCTTGTTCAGCTCGGCCACGGCCAGTTGCACGCCGTTGAGCAAATCCTGCCCCAGGGCGGCCAGCGGGCCGCTCAGCGGCTGCGCCACGCCCACCTTGACGGTGTCGGGAATCCGGCTGCACCCCGTCAGCAGGCCGCCCGCGGCCAGGGGAGCAAGCGCAAGCCCGGCGGAAAACTGGCGCCGGTTCAAAGATTTGGTCATGCTGGAAACTCCGTCCGTGTAAAGAATGTGACAGCGGGTATATAAGACCCCGGCCCAAACCCCTACCGGGTTAGCCCTGCACATTAGCAACTTTCAGGTATTGCAAGGCAGACCGATACCGCACTAATAAATTCGCAAGCCACGCACCAAAACGGCACGGATATTGCTAGCCACCTGGACATGACAGACGCCTTGCGCATTGTGGTGGTGGCCCCCGACCTCGCCATCACCGACCCCGACGACGACCACGCCGTGCAACAGGCCGAGCGCTCGCGCATGCTGCGCATCGGCCTGCTGGAGGCCAACTTCAACCTGGTGGCCACGCTGCCGGCCGATGTGTTCCTGGGCGAGCGCCTGGCGCAGCTGCAGCCCGACCTCATCATCGTGGACACCGAAAGCGAGGCGCGCGACGCGCTGGAGCATGTGGTGATGGCCACGCGCGACGAACGCCGGCCCATCGTCATGTTCACCAACGACGACGACACCACGCATGTGAAGGATGCCGTGGCGGCCGGTGTGTCGGCCTACATCGTGGCCGGGCTGGCACCCCAGCGCATCCGCCCCATCCTCGACGTGGCCATGGCCCGCTTCGCGCACGAACAGGCCCTGCGCGCCGAGCTGGCCGACGCCAAGACCGAGCTGCAGGACCGCAAGACCATCGACCGCGCCAAGGGCCTGCTCATGCAGCGCCAGGGCCTGAGCGAACAGGCCGCCTACGAAAAGCTGCGCAAGACCGCCATGGACAAGGGCCTGAAGCTCGGCGAGGTGGCGCGGCGCATGCTGGACATGGTCGACCTGCTGGGCTGACGCCCGCGCACATCACTCGCGCAGAAAGGCCAGCAGCGCATCGTTGAACGCCTGCGCGTGCGACACGTTCAGCCCGTGCGGCGCGCCGTTCACCAGCACCAGCCGGCTGTGCGGCACGGCCTGGTGGGTGCGCTGGCCCGAGGCCTCAAAGGGCACGATGGCGTCCGCGCTGCCGTGGATGACCAGCGTGGGCACGGTGATCTTTTTCAGGTCGTCGCGGAAGTCGGCCGTGCTGAACGCATCCCGGCACGCCAGCGCGGCATGCTGGGACGACTGGTGGCACAGCGTCAGCGCCTCGCGCCGCTCCGACTCGGTCACCTGCTGCACGCCGTTGGCGGCAAAGAAGTCAAGCGTGAACTGCTCGAAAAACGCATAACGGTCCTGCTCCAGCGCCTTGCGCTTTTCCTGCGCCTTCTCGGGCGTGAGCGGCCCTTCGGGGTTGTCGGCGGACTTCATCAGGCACGGCGTCACGGCCGCGGCAAACACCACGCTGTGCAGGCGCGATTCGCCATGCCGGCCCACGTAGCGCGCCACCTCGCCGCCACCCATCGAGAAGCCCACCAGCGTCACGTCCTGCAGGCCGCACTCGTCCAGCACGCGCTGCAGGTCGTCGGCCAGGTCGTCGTAGCTGTAGCCCGACTCCGGCTTATCCGAGCGGCCGAAGCCCCGGCGGTCGTACGCCACCACGCGGTAGCCCGCGGCATGCAGCGGGCCCACCTGCGACTCCCAGGCCTGGGCCGACAGCGGCCAGCCGTGGATCAGCACCACGGGGCGCCCATTGCCGCCGCTGTCCTCAATGTGCAGGCGCACGGCCAGTTCGGGCTCTACGGTGGTGGCGCCGATCTCGTCTGCGCTCACCATGCCATCGGCCGCGCCGCCCAGCGCGCCACCCAGCACGCCGGCCACGGCGCCCAGCGTGCTGCCCACCATCACGCCCAGCGGGCCGCCTACCGCGCCGCCGACGGCCGCGCCGGTGACAACGCCCGCCACCATGCCGCCGCCCACCAGCACCGACTTGGCTTCGCGCTCGGCCTCCTCGGGCTCCAGCGCCACCTGGGCGCCGGGCCGGGGGTCTTGCGAGGGAACGCCGTAGCCGGGCCGGGCCTGCTCGGCAAGGTCCGGGTCCACCGTGGCGGGGTTCGGGGGTGTGGTGCTGCTGTTCATGGGAATCTCCTTGGCAATGAAAGGCATGTTGGCCATTCCTTGCTTGTAGCGCCCCCACCGCGCCCCACGCGCCAGCCCGTAGAGCCAAACGCTGTAGGACAACGCGCAGCCCCGCGCGCTGCCGTCAGCCGGGCGCGGGCAGCTCGGCGTCCAGCGCCTTTTGCACCAGGCCGGCCATTTGCACGGCCTCATCGCTCAGTTCGCTGCGCAGGCCTGCCACGGTGCCGTGGCGGTCTTCCAACGCCTCGTCCTGGCTGGCCTTGAGCTTGGATTCGAGCCGGTCGATCGGGATCTCAATGCCCACGATGGCGCGCAGCAGCCGCTCGGTGTAGTCGGCCGGCGCGTCGTCCACGCGCCAGGGCTGCGCCTGCCCGGCCTCGTGCGCATTGGCCAGCCGGTTGAGCTGGCCCAGCAGCCAGGCCGGGTCGTCCACCACGCGCGCCGTGCCGTGCGCGTTCACGGCCACGTAGTTCCAGGTGGGCACCACCTTGCCGTGCTCCGCCTTGCCCGGGTACCAGCCCGGCGAGATGTAGGCCTGCGGCCCACGGAACACCACCACCGAAGGCAGGCCCGCGCCCAGCGCGCGCCACACCGGGTTGGCGCGCGACACATGGCACATCAGCGTGCCGTGTTCGCCCCGGCTGCGGTCCAGCACAAACGGCACGTGGTTGGCGATAAGGCCCTCCTGCCCCTGGCACACCCAGGCGCCCAGCGCGTGGGCCTCGATGAGCGCAAAGACCTCTTCGCGGTCCGCCCACTGGTGTTGTTTTCTGACGTACATGAACCCTCCTCACATGCCTGACAAAGCGAGCCGCACCAACAGCGCGGCCAGCACCCACATGGTGGCGCCAATCAGCGCATCCAGCACCTGCCACGCCCGGGGCCGCGCAAACCAGGGCGCCAGCCAGCGCGCCCCAAAGCCCAGCAGCCCAAACCACAGCAGGCTGGCGCAGCTTGCCCCCGCCACGAACCAGCCGCGCAGCGCCTGCGGCTGCTGCGCGCCAATGCTGCCCATGAGCAGCACGGTATCCAGGTACACATGCGGATTGAGCAGCGTGAACGCCACCGCCTGCGCCATGGCCGCGCCCCGCCCCAGCGCCACGCCACCGCCCGCGGCCTGCAACGCGCCCGCATGCCGCGCCCGGCGCAGCGCACGCCAGCCGTACACCGCCAGGAACGCCGCCCCGGCCAACGCCAGCGCGCGCGCCAGGCCGGGCCGCTCGCCCAGCGTCTGCGCCATGCCCAGCACACCGGCCGTGATGAGCACCGCATCCGCCAGCGCGCAGAACAGCACCACGCTGCCCACATGCTCGCGGCGCAGACCCTGGCGCAGCACAAAGGCGTTCTGCGCCCCAATGGCCACGATGAGCCCCAGGCACAGCACCAGGCCCTGGGCAAAAACGGGCGGGGCGAGAGCGGCGGTTTCCAGCAGATTCATGCCGCGCAGCTTGCCAGCCGCAAACAATAAAGACAAACTGTCTTTACTTCACCTGCTTTAGAAAAACTAAATACATGCTGGACTATTCCGCGCTCTCCGCCTTGGCTACGGTCATCCGCGAGGGCAGCTTTGAGCGCGCCGCGCGCACGCTGCACGTCACGCCCTCGGCCATCTCCCAGCGCATCCGCCTGCTGGAAGAGCGCGTGGGCTGCGCCCTGGTGGTGCGCGGCCAGCCCTGCCGCGCCACCGACACCGGCCGGCGCCTGTGCCAGCACATCGACCGCGTGCGCCTGCTGGAGCATGAATTGCAAGGCGCCCTGCCCGCGCTGGCCCCGGAAGGCATCACCCGCGTGCCGCTGCCCGTGGCGGTGAACGCCGACAGCCTGGCCACCTGGTTCGCCCCCGCCATCGCCACCTTTGCCGCCCAGGCGCCCGTGCTGATGGAGGTGGCCGTGGACGACGAAACCCACACCGCCGAATGGCTGCGCAGCGGCGCCGTGCTGGCCGCCGTCACCGCCACTGCCCGCCCCGCCACCGGCTGCAACAGCCAACCCCTGGGCGCCATGCGCTACCGCGCGGCCGCCAGCCCCGCCTTCATGGCCCGCCACTTCGCCGATGGCGTAACCGCAGGCACCCTGGCCCATGCGCCCAGCCTGGTGTTCAGCCCCAAGGACGAACTGCAGGCCCGCTGGGCCCGCCGCCTGTGCCACCGGCATGTGGAGCTGCCCCGCCACACCCTGCCCTCGCCCCAGGCCTTCGCCACCGCCGCGCTGGCCGGCATGGGCTGGGGCATGCAGTTGGAGGTGCTGGTGGCCGACCATTTGAAGGACGGCACGCTGGTCGAGCTGGTGCCCGATACGCCGCTGGATGTGCCGCTGTATTGGCAGCAGGCGCGGGCGGCTTCGGGGGTGTTGGAGGGGCTGAGCCGGGTGGTGCTGGGGGCGGCGCGGGGGACATTGATGGCGGTTTGAGCGCCCTCGTTCATGTCGTTGGAAACGACATGAACCCAATACATGTCGCCATTTATGAGAAATAAGAACACGTTTCGTTGACGTGTCGCCGTCAGCGACATAAGCTGCCAACCTGTCGATAAAACAAGCTTTTTGCATCATGACAAACGCTGCCTCTGCCTGGCACCCCGAGCAGCCCCACAACCAGTTGCCCGCGCTGCCCCCGACGCACGAGCTGGAGAGCCGGGCCGTGCTCAAAGCCTGCATCGAGGCCCGCGCCGCGCTGGCCGAGCTCAAGCAGGCGGCCGAGCTGATTCCCAACCAGGCGATGCTGATCAACACCATCCCGTTGCTGGAAGCCAAAGACAGTTCGGAAATCGAGAACATCGTCACCACGACCGACCAGCTCTTCCAGTACGCGCAAGGCCAGGACAACGCCGACCCCGCCACCAAAGAAGCGCTGCGCTATCGCACCGCGCTGCACCAGGGCTTTGAGTCGCTCAAGGCGCGGCCGCTGTGCACCGCCACCGCCGTGGACATCTGCCGCACCCTCAAGGGGGTGGACATGGACATACGCCGCACCCCGGGCACCCAGCTCGCCAACGACCGCACCGGCGAGGTGGTCTACACCCCGCCCGAGGGCGAAGCCCGCTTGCGCGACATGCTGGCCAACTGGGAGCGCTTTTTGCACAACCAGACGGAGCTGGACCCCTTGATCCGCATGGCCGTTGGCCACTACCAGTTTGAGGCTATCCATCCATTCATCGACGGCAATGGCCGCACGGGCCGGGTGCTCAACATCCTCTACCTCATCCAGGAAGAACTGTTGACCCTGCCCATCCTGTACCTCAGCCGCCATGTGATAGCCCACAAGGCCGACTACTACCGCCTGCTGCTCAGTGTCACGCGGGACGAAGCCTGGGAGCCCTGGCTGCTCTTCATGCTGCAGGCCGTAGCCGATACGTCGAAATGGACAACCGGCAAGATCGCCGCCATCCGCGCACTGGCCGAACACACCACGGAGCATGTGCGCACCCGCCTGCCCAAGATCTACACCCGCGAACTGGTGGACGTGATCTTCGAGCAGCCCTATTGCCGCATCGGCAACCTAGTGGACAAAGGCATTGCCCAGCGCCAGGCCGCTTCGCGCTACCTGCACGACCTCGCCGCCCTGGGCGTGCTGCGCGAAATGCCGTTTGGCAAAGAAAAGCTCTTCATCCACCCCAAGCTGATGCAATTGCTCAGCCGGGATAACAACCAATTTCAGCCGTACGCCTGAGAGCGCCAATCAAAACCATCCCCGCAGCGCCATGCGCTACCGGGCGCTGGCCAGCCTGGTGTTCAACCCAAGGACAAACTGCAGGCCCGCTGGGCCCGCCGCCTCTGCCATCGCCACGTGGAACTGCCCCGCCACACCCTGCCCTCGCCCCAGGCCTTCGCCACGGCCGCGCTGGCCGGCATGGGCTGGGGCATGCAACTGGAGGTGCTAGTGGCCGACCATTTGAAGGACGGCACGCTGGTCGAGCTGGTGCCGGATACGCCGCTGAATGTGCCGCTGTACTGGCAGCAGGCGCGGGCGGCTTCGGGGGTGTTGGAGGGGTTGAGTCGGGTGGTGGTTGGGGCGGCCCGCTCAACGCTACTCGCGGAACGCCATTAAATATCTGCTACCCGCTCAACGCATCCAAAACAACATTACAACAAACAAATACCCACTAAGCACTTACGCCGCCGCCTAAATGGAGCGCTACGCTAGCACGCAACTGCTCAGCATAATTAAATACATCATCAACAGATTCGATGTTTACATATTCCTCTTCCTTGGCGGCATTGAAAATTCCGAGTCGGAGCTTTTGGGAATTATTAAAACGCAGGCGACAAATAGGCCTACGATTATTATCATCAAGAAGAACTGCGCAATATGATTGCGCATCCCGCATGAACACCCTCTTAGGAGAAACCACCTCACGCAAAATCGCGCGAATCAGATGAAACGCCTCTAATTCTTCGGAAGATGTCACTATCGCAGACTGATCAATCAAAGAGGAAGGCGTGTCCTCCGCAACCTGAATCGTGGGCACAGGTGCTAACGCCGGGGGCGCCACGACTGGAATAAGGTCAGCAGACATCGCCCCTTTGAGCCGCGCGTTAATTTTTTCGCCGATCAGCTGCTCGAATGCTCGCTGCACAATGGGCGTGAACTGCTCTTTGATTGCCGGCGTAAAGCGGCGTCCGCCGAAAAGATCTCCCGCAACCAAGCGAACAAAATCTTCGGGAGGGCCTGCAAGCCAATCAGATAAGCGATTTTTTATCGCCCGGGTATATTTCAATTCATTTGCCGTTGTGAGTATGGTATCAACATCGAATGCCGATTTTGCGAATTTCTTCAATTCTTCAACGTCGCGCTCTTTAAAATCCAAAATATTGAATTCATAAAATGGAGTGTCATCCATCTTATTTGGCTGCTCAAGGTCCGTAAAAAATTTGTAGATCAAGCCATTTGTCAACACGCCAAACCGTGCCTCTGTAACATGAAAGTACCTAAATAATTGCCCTGCGTGGTTAATATTCAGGTCTGCGCCACTTTTCTTACATTCAAAAAGCAGGATTGGCTTACCATCACGGAGAACGGCATAATCAACCTTTTCACCCTTTTTAGTACCGATATCTGCAACCAATTCCGGTGTTACTTCAAGCGGATCAAAGGGGTTGTATCCCAAGATCTGAATCAATGGCATGACCATCGAATTCTTGGTTGCCTCTTCCGTTTGGATCATGTCCTTGGTGTTGGATATCCGGGTCGCCAGAACTCGCAGTTGATCGATAAAGTCCACAGTGTCACTCCTTCACAATTTGTTGAGAGCACTCCCTCGATGCCTGGATCAGCCCAGGTTGTTTCGAAGTCCAGTCTTTTGCCGCTATTGATAGTGAAGTTCATCGGCTTGCTCTAGTTTGAGAAAGCTCAACAAACGTTGGTCGGTTCAGCAAACGCCATATCGAAGCAAACTCATGGTGCACCGCACAACCCCGGTGCACCCCCGCGCGCACCACTGAAAGCCAAATCGGCCCGCAACGCCCTAGAACAGGGCGCCAGCAGCTCCCCCTTTCATAGCAACCCCAGCTCCGCAAAGCTGGCACAAGCCTTGCATTGATGGTTTCGACCCCCTCGGGGGTCACCACGGCGGCGCCACCCAACGGCGGGTGGCTGCAACCAGAAACCGGACAAAGGCGTCCCCACCCTGCGCATGTGCCGTCCCTGGCGCGCGTGCGCAGCGTGAGGACGCCTTTTTTACTTTCACGATGCAAGGGGAGCCCCATGACCGATCTTCTGAAAACCAGCCTCAACCGCCGTACCGTGCTGCAGGCCGCCACCGTGGGCGCCGTGGGCGTGAGCCCCGCGCTGCGCGCGCTGGTGCACGCCCAAGGCTCGGATGCCCCGGAGAAGAAGGAGGTGCGGATCGGCTTCATTCCGCTGACCGACTGCGCCAGCGTGGTGATGGCCTCGGTGCTGGGCTTCGACAAGAAGTACGGCGTGACCATCATTCCCACCAAGGAGGCGAGCTGGGCCGGCGTGCGCGACAAGCTGGTGAACGGCGAACTGGACTTTGCCCATGTGTTGTATGGCCTGGTGTACGGCGTGCACCTGGGCACGGCCGGGCCGAAGAAGGACATGGCGGTGCTGATGAACCTGAACCACAACGGCCAGGCGATCACGCTGTCCAAGGCGCTGGCCGACAAGGGCGCGGTGGACGGCCCCTCGCTCGCGGCGCTGATGGCCAAGGAGAAGCGCGAATACACCTTCGCGGGCACCTTCCCCACGGGCACGCACGCGATGTGGATGCACTACTGGCTGGCGGCGGCGGGCATCAACCCGCTGTCGGGCGCCAAGCTGATCACCGTGCCGCCGCCGCAGATGGTGGCCAACATGCGCGTGGGCAACATGGACGGCTTCTGCGTGGGCGAGCCCTGGAACCACCGCGCCATCATGGACGGCATCGGCGTGACGGCCAACACCACGCAGGACATCTGGAAGGACCACCCCGAGAAGGTGCTGGGCACCACGGCCGAGTTCATGAAGAAGCACCCCAACACCACGCGCGCCGTGATGATGGCGGTGCTGGAGGCCAGCCAGTGGATCGACGCCAGCCTGTCGAACAAGATGAAGATGGCCGAGACGGTGGCCGGCAAGGCCTACGTGAACACCAGCGTGGACGCCATCAACCAGCGCATTCTGGGCCGCTACCAGAACGGCATGGGCAAGACCTGGGACGACCCCAACCACATGAAGTTCTTCAACGACGGCGCGGTGAACTTCCCCTACCTGTCGGACGGCATGTGGTTCCTCACGCAGCACAAGCGCTGGGGCCTGCTCAAGAGCCACCCCGACTACCTGGCCGTGGCCAAGCAGGTGAACCAGGTGGAGCTGTACAAGTCGGTCGCCAGCGCCATGAAGGTGAACGTGCCCAAGGACGTGCTGCGCACCAGCAAGCTGATCGACGGCGTGGTGTGGGACGGCAAGGACCCCGCCAAGTACGCCGATGGTTTCAAGATCAAGGCCTGAGCGCCCTGGCCTGACGCCCCCACCCACCCCGCAAGCCACGCACCCGGAGATCACCATGGTCAGTGCCGTTTTCCATGCCCCGCTGGACCCCGCTCCAGACGCTACCAAAACCATAGCTAGCAGCGCTTCATCCACTGGCGCTACAGCCCAAAAAACCACAAAATCCGCGAGCACCCCGGTGCCGCAGGCCCCGCGCGACGGCGCCGCGCTCTCGCGCGCCTTCTGGCAGGCGGTGCTGCCGCCCGCGCTGGGCCTGGGGCTGCTGGTGGGGCTGTGGGCGCTGGTGTCGGCCAGCACGGGCCGCAGCATTCCCACGCCGTATGAAACCTGGCTGCAGGCGGTGGAGGTGTTCAGCAACCCCTTCTACCGCAACGGCCCCAACGACCAGGGCGTGGGCTGGAACGTGCTGGCCTCGCTGCAGCGCGTGGCCGTGGGCTTTGGGCTGGCGGCGGTGGTGGGCATTCCGGCGGGGTTTGCCATCGGGCGCTTTGCCTTCCTCTCGCGCATGTTCAACCCGCTCATCAGCCTGCTGCGCCCGGTGTCGCCGCTGGCGTGGCTGCCCATCGGGCTGCTGGTGTTCAAGGGGGCCAACCCGGCGGCCATCTGGACCATCTTCATCTGCTCCATCTGGCCCATGGTCATCAACACCGCCGTGGGCGTGCAGCGCGTGCCGCAGGACTACCTGAACGTAGCCCGCGTGCTGAACCTGAGCGAGTGGAAGGTGCTCACCAAGATCCTGTTCCCCTCGGTGCTGCCCTACATGCTGACCGGCGTGCGCCTGGCCGTGGGTACGGCGTGGCTGGTGATCGTGGCGGCCGAGATGCTGACGGGCGGCGTGGGCATTGGCTTCTGGGTGTGGGACGAATGGAACAACCTCAACGTCAAGAACATCATCATCGCCATCTTCGTGATCGGCATCGTCGGGCTGCTGCTCGAAGCGGCCCTGGTCAAGCTGGCCACGGCTTTCACGTTTGAAGAGGTGAAATCATGAACGCATCGCTGTCCACCAAGTTCATCGAAGTCCAGGGCGTGGAGCAGACCTTCCGTACCGCCAAGGGCCTGTTCCCGGCGCTGCGCGAGATCAACCTGACCATCGCCAAGGGCGAGTTCGTGGCGCTCATCGGGCACTCGGGCTGCGGCAAGTCCACGCTGCTGAACCTGATCGCCGGGCTGACCGCGCCCACCAACGGTGCGCTGCTGTGCGCCAACAAGGAGATCAAGGGCCCGGGGCCGGAGCGCGCCGTGGTGTTCCAGAACCATTCGCTGCTGCCCTGGCTTACCTGCTACGACAACGTGTACCTGGCCGTGGAGCGCGTGTTCGGCGCCCGCGAGGGTAAGGCGCAGCTCAAGACCCGCACCGACGCCGCGCTGGCCCTGGTGGGCCTGACGCACGCGGGCCAGAAGCGCCCCGGCGAAATCTCCGGCGGCATGAAGCAGCGCGTGGGCATTGCCCGGGCGCTGTCGATGGAACCGCAGGTGCTGCTGATGGACGAGCCTTTCGGCGCGCTCGACGCCCTCACCCGCGCCAAGCTGCAGGACGAGCTGCTGGAGATCGTGGCGCGCACGCACAGCACCGTGGTAATGGTGACGCACGACGTGGACGAGGCCGTGCTGCTGTCCGACAAGATCGTGATGATGACCAACGGCCCGGCCGCCACCATCGGCGAGGTGCTGCACGTGGATTTGCCCCGCCCCCGCTCGCGCGTGGAACTGGCCGAGGATGCGCGCTACGTGAACTACCGCAAGGCGGTGATCGACTTCCTGTACACCCGGCAAGGCCACGTCGAAAAAGCGGCGTGACCGGAACTCGCACAAAGGCCCTGGCTGTACGCAGCCAGGGCCTTTTGCATTTCTGGCGCCACACCAAATCCACAGCCCATGAAACCGGCGCGACCCCTACCAGGGCTGCCGCGCAAGGGCCTACGCCGGCCGCGCCGCCCCGCCGCGCTGGCGGCGCCCCCCCTTCCCGAATTGCGCAGCAATTCGAGAGAAGGGGGAAGCGGCGCAGCCGCTCAGGGGGTTGTTCCCTACCTCAGCGGCCACCACCGGTGATGTAGTGCTCCAGCTGCTCGATGATGAATTTCTGCTCGGAGATGATGTCCTTCACCAGGTCGCCGATGGAGATCATGCCCACGAGCTTGTCGCCGTCCACCACAGGCAGGTGGCGCAGGCGCTTGCCGGTCATGAGCTGCATGCACTCGTCGCTGGTCTGGGTGGGGTGCACGCACAGCACCGAGGAGGTCATCACGTCGCGCACCAGCGTTTCGGTGGAGGTGCGGCCCATGAGGGCGATCTTGCGGGCGTAGTCGCGCTCGGTGACGATGCCCACGATGGTTTCACCGTCCTTCACGAGCAGCGCGCCAATGCCCTTGTCGGCCATGATGCGCAAGGCTTCGAACACCGTGGAGGTGGGCGCGATGGAATACACGGCGGCATCGGCCTTGGATTTGAGGATTTCGGCGACTGCGGTCATGGAACACCTCCCTGCTAAAACGCATATGCGGTAAGCCATTTCAGCCCATCCACGCGCGCAGTGCAACCGGGCGTTGTCCTATGCCCACGCCGCATGCGGCCATCGGGCCGCCTACCCCAAACCAATACCCCTATTGTTCCAAAAACTGGAACAGTCAATTCGCGACTGGGTAGTTTTTTAACGACCCCAAGGTGCGTACAGTTCAACCCATCGATGAGACGAAACCGCTAAGGCGACTCACCGAAACCGCCCCGCAGGACACGATGGCTCCCGCGGGCAGCGGATCCATAGAGTACGTTTTGAAAGGACACCATCATGAACACCGCACGCATCCTCTCCATCGCCGCTGTTGCCGCTTTCGCTTCCATCGGCGCCCAAGCCGCTGAACTCAACGGCGACCTGTACGGCACCGATTTCGAATCCCGCGTCCAGTCCGTGCGCAGCAGCGCCGATGTGCGCGCCGAAGGCCAAAAGGCTCTGCCCGACTTCGCCAAGGGCCCCATCGCTGACCGCGCTGCCCTGGCCCAAAGCCTGCTGGACCGCCCCGCCGTGCGCACCGAAGCCGTGACCGCTGCCCGCGCCCACCTGATCGCCGTTGGCGAACGCAGCTAAGCCCTGCAAGGCTGGCGCCCCGCGGCGCCACCCCATCAACCCGCCCCGTGCAAACGGTGCGGGTTTTTTTACGCCCGCCGCCGACGCACCACGCACAGGCATGGCGCACCCAGCATGGTGCATGCGGGCTGGCCCGTGCACCACGGCCCCTCAGCGCGCCCCGATTGCGCCCATGCGTGCCCTGGCACGGTGATTGCATAACCCCAGTGCGGCCGATGCAGGTCGCACGCGGGGCGGTGCAACGGCGTACGGCCCCCACAAGACGAAGGCGTCTGCATGCAGCCCAGCTGCGTGCTGGCGCCTTTTTTGTTTTTGGCGAACTGCCTTGGGGGGCACGATGAAAAAATCCAGGCTTGTGATGGTGGGCAACGGCATGGCCGGTGTGCGCACACTCGAAGAATTGCTCAAGATCGCGCCCGATCTGTACGACATCACGGTCTTCGGTGCCGAGCCGCATCCGAACTACAACCGCATCCTGCTGTCGCCCGTGCTCGCAGGCGAGCAGACGGTGGACGAGATCATCCTCAACGACTGGGCCTGGTACCAGGAGAACGGCATCCACCTGCACGCGGGCTGCACCGTCACCGAGGTGGACCGGGTGCACCGCGTGGTGCACGGCACCAGCGCCACGGGCGAGAAGATCAGCGCCGAATACGACCGCCTCATCCTCGCCACGGGCTCCAACCCCTTCATCCTGCCGCTGCCGGGCAAGGAGCTGGACGGCGTGCTGGCCTACCGCGACATCGCCGACACGCAGGCCATGATCGACGCAGCCGCCACCTACCAGCACGCCGTGGTCATCGGCGGCGGCCTGCTGGGCCTGGAGGCCGCTAACGGCCTCATGAAGCGCGGCATGCAGGTCACCGTGGTGCACGCGGCCGAGTGGCTGATGGAGCGCCAGCTCGACGCCGTCGCCGGCAAGATGCTGCAGAAGTCGCTGGCCGAGCGCGGCATGCAGTTCCTCATGCAGGGCCAGACCGCCGCGCTGCTGGGCAATGACAGCGGCCGCGTGCGCGCCGTGCAGTTCAAGGACGGCACCGAGGTGCCCGCCGACCTGGTGGTGATGGCCGTGGGCATCCGCCCCAACACGGCGCTGGCCGAGAAGATGCGCCTGCACGTGAACCGGGGCATCGTCGTCAGCGACACGCTGCAGACCACCACCGACGCACGCATCTACGCCGTGGGTGAGTGCGCCGCGCACAGGGGCATTGCCTACGGCCTGGTGGCGCCGCTGTTTGAGCAGGGCAAGGTGCTGGCCAACCACCTGGCGGAGTTCGGCATCGGCCGCTACCAGGGCTCGCTGACCTCCACCAAGCTCAAGGTGACGGGCATCGACCTGTTCAGCGCTGGCGACTTCCAGGGCGGCGACGGCACCGAAGAAATCGTGATGAGCGACCCGAGCGGCGGCGTCTACAAGAAGCTGGTGCTGAAGGACGACAAGCTGGTGGGCGCCTGCCTGTACGGCGACACGGTGGACGGCAGCTGGTACTTCAAGCTGCTGCGCGACGCGCGCCCCGTGGCCGACATCCGCGACCGGCTGATGTTTGGCGAATCCAACATGGGCGACGCCGGCCACCAGGGCCAGAGCAAGGCCGCCGCCATGGCGGACAGCGACGAGGTGTGCGGCTGCAATGGCGTGACCAAGGGCCAGATCTGCAAGGCCATCAAGGAAAAAGGCCTGTTCACCCTGGACGAGGTGCGCAAGCACACCAAGGCCAGCGCCAGCTGCGGCTCGTGCACCGGCCTGGTGGAGCAGATCCTGATGGCCACGGCCGGCGGCGACTATTCCGCCACGCCCAAGACCAAGCCGCTGTGCGCCTGCACCGACCACGGCCACCAGGCCGTGCGCGACGCCATCCGCGCCAACAAGCTGCTGAGCACGGGCGCGGTGTTCCGCTTCATGGACTGGAAGACGCCCAACGGCTGCCCCACCTGCCGCCCGGCCGTGAACTACTACCTGCTCAGCACCTGGCCCAAGGAGGCGCAGGACGACCCGCAGAGCCGCGCCATCAACGAGCGCAGCCACGCCAACATCCAGAAGGACGGCACCTATTCCGTGATCCCGCGCATGTGGGGCGGCGAAACCACGGCCGACGAGCTGCGCCGCATCGCCGACGTGGTGGACAAGTACAACATCCCCACCGTGAAGGTGACGGGCGGCCAGCGCATCGACCTGCTGGGCGTGAAGAAGGAAGACCTGCAGGCCGTGTGGAAGGACATCGGCATGCCCAGCGGCCACGCCTACGCCAAGGCGCTGCGCACGGTGAAGACCTGCGTGGGCAGCGAGTGGTGCCGCATGGGCACGCAGGACAGCACCCAGATGGGCAAGGACCTGGAGCGCGCCATGTGGCGCATGAACGCCCCGCACAAGGTGAAGTTCGCCGTCAGCGGCTGCCCGCGCAACTGCGCTGAGAGCGGCATCAAGGACGTGGGCATCATCGGCGTGGACAGCGGCTGGGAGATGTACGTCGCCGGCAACGGCGGCATCAAGACCGAGGTGGCGCAGTTCTTCACCAAGCTCAAGACCGCCGAAGAAGTGCTGGAGTACACGGGCGCCTTCATGCAGCTCTACCGCGAGGAAGGCTGGTACCTGGAGCGCACCGTGCACTACGTGGCACGCGTGGGCCTGGACCACGTCAAGCAGAAGATTCTGGAAGACCACGAGGGCCGCAAGGCGCTGTGGGCGCGCCTGCAATGGGCGCTGGAAGGCGAGCCCGACCCCTGGTTCGAGTTCGACAAGGCGCGCGTGGACCAGCGCCAGTTCATCCCGATCACCGTGGCCTGACCTCAATTTCAAACAAAAAATGCCTGCAACGCTTGCTGGACAAGCGCTGGCAGCTACGAAAGGAATAGCAATGACCGCATGGAAACCGATCTGCCGCGTGGACGACATCCCCGTTCTGGGCGCACGCCGCGTGCAGCGCGCCCAGGGCCTGGAGGTGGCCGTGTTCCGCACCGAGGCCAATGAAGTGTTTGCCCTGCTCGACCGCTGCCCGCACAAGGGCGGGCCGCTGTCGCAGGGCATCGTTTTCGGCAACAGCGTGGCCTGCCCGCTGCACAACTGGACCATCGGCCTGGCCGACGGCCAGGCCCAGGCGCCCGACGAAGGCTGCACGCCGAAGTTCCAGGTGAAGGTGGAGGACGGCCAGGTGTTCCTCGACGCCGACGAGCTGGCCCGCCACGCCACCACCGAGACGCGCCCGCTCGCCGGCCCCTGCCAGCGCGCCGCCGCCACGGCCTGACCCCCGCGCACCCCCACCGATCACCCAAGGAAAGCAAACCATGGCCTACCTCGTTCCTTCCGAATTCGTCGCCAAGATGGTCGACGCCGGCGAATCCAAGATCTACATGTCCACGCGCGACACGCTGATCCGCGCCTACATGGCGGGCGCCATCCTGTCCCTCGCCGCCGTGTTCGCGGTGTCGGCCACCGTCATGACGGGCTCCGCGCTGGTCGGCGCCATCCTGTTCCCGGTGGGCTTTTGCATGCTCTACCTGCTGGGCTTTGACCTGCTGACCGGCGTGTTCGTGCTGGCGCCTCTGGCGTGGCTCGACAAGCGTCCGGGCGTCACGGTTAAGGGCATCCTGCGCAACTGGGGCCTGGTGTTCTGCGGCAACTTCCTGGGCGCGCTGACCGTCGCGTTCATGATGGCCTTCATCTTCACCTACGGCTTCTCGGTGCCGCCGAACGACGTGGGCACCAAGATCGGCCACATCGGCGAGGCGCGTACGCTGGGCTACGCCCAGTACGGCCTGATGGGCTGGATCACCATCTTCATCCGCGGCATGCTGTGCAACTGGATGGTGTCCACCGGCGTGGTGGGGGCCATGATCTCCACCACCGTCAGTGGCAAGGTGATCGCCATGTGGATGCCGGTGATGGTGTTCTTCGCCATGACCTTCGAGCATTCGGTGGTGAACATGTTCCTGTTCCCCTCGGGCCTGATGATGGGCGGCAACTTCTCCATCCTCGACTACTTCATCTGGAACGAGATCCCCGTGGTGCTGGGCAACCTGGTGGGCGGCCTGGCATTCACCGGCCTCACGCTCTACGTCACGCACCTCAAGACCGCGCCCAAGCGCACGCTGGTCTGAACGGTCAGGCTCGCCCCATGGACGGCATCCTGCGCGTCAGCATCGGGCAGCACACCGACACGGGGCCCAAGGACGTCAACCAGGACTTCCATGGGGCCTGCATTCCCGAGGGGCCGGCGCTGGCCGGCAAGGGCGTGGCGGTGGCGCTGGCCGACGGCATCAGCAGCAGCGACGTGAGCCACATCGCCAGCGCGGCGGCGGTGCAGGCGCTGATGCAGGACTACTACTGCACCTCCGACGCCTGGAGCGTGCGCCGTTCGGTGCAGTGCGTGCTGGCGGCCACCAACTCGTGGCTGCACGCGCAGACGCAGCGCGGCCCGCACCGCTTCGACCGCGACCGGGGCCATGTGTGCACGCTCAGCGCACTGGTGCTCAAGTCGACCACGGCGCACCTGTTCCATGTGGGCGACGCGCGCATCCACCGCGTGCAGGGCAAGGCGCTGGAGCAGCTCACCGAAGACCACCGCCTGCACCTGCCCGGCGGCAAGAGCTACCTGGCCCGTGCGCTGGGGCTGCAGGCCCAGCTCGACATCGACTACCAGGCCCTGCCCGTCGAGCCCGGAGACACCTTCGTGCTCACCACCGACGGCGTGCACGAACACGCCAGCGCGGCCCACATCGTGCAGACCATCGCCGAGCATGCCGACGACCTGGATGCGGCGGCGCGCGCCATCGTGGCCGAGGCGCTGCGTTGCGGCAGCCGCGACAACCTCACGGCGCAGATCCTGCGCATCGACGCGCTCCCCGCCCAGGACAGCGGCGAGCTGCAGCGCCAGCGCACGGCGCTGCGCCTGCCGCCGCTGCTGGAGCCGCGCGACATGCTCGACGGCTACGAGATCCTGCGCGAGCTGCACGCCAGCCACCGCAGCCACATCTACCTGGCCATGGACCCGGCCAGCGGCGAGAAGGCCGTGCTCAAAATGCCTTCCATCGACCTGCGGGGCGACCCGGCCTACCTCGACCGCTTCCTGCTGGAGGAATGGATCGCGCGGCGCGTGCGCAGCCCCCATGTGCTGCGGCCCAGCGCCAGCGCGCGCAAGCGCGAGCACCTCTACGTGGCGATGGAGTATGTGCAGGGCCAGACGCTGGCGCAGTGGATGCTCGACCACCCCCGGCCCGAGCTGGCCGTGGTGCGCGACATCGTGGGCCAGATCGCGCGCGGCCTGCAGGCCTTTCACCGCATGGAAATGCTGCACCAGGACCTGCGGCCCGAGAACATCCTGATCGACACCGCCGGCACGGTGAAGATCATCGACTTCGGCGCCGTGCGCGTGGCCGGCCTGGCCGAGAACGCGCCGCCCGGCGCGGCCTCCGACATCCTGGGCACGGTGCAGTACACCGCGCCCGAATACTTCCTGGGCGAGGCGGGCACGGCGCGCTCGGACCTGTTCTCGCTTGGCGTCATCACCTACCAGATGCTCACCGGCCGCCTGCCCTACGGCACGCAGGTGGCCGGCCTGCGCACGCGCGCCGCGCTGGTGCGGCTGCGCTACGCCAGCGCGCTGGACGCCGACCGCCCCATCCCGGCCTGGATCGACGCCGTACTGGAGCGGGCCGTGCACCCCGACCCGCTCAAGCGCCAGGAGGCGCTGTCCGAATTCGTGCACGACCTGCGCCAGCCCGGGCCGGCCTACCTGGCCCGCCAGCATGCGCCGCTGGCCGAGCGCAACCCGCTGCAGTTCTGGCGTGGCCTCGCGCTGGTGCTGGCCCTGACCGTGGTGGCGCTGCTCGGCGTCATCCATTCGCTGCGCTGAACGCCACGCACGCACAGGCACAAGGCTTGCATACAGCGCTGCAGACCCCGCAATCGGAAACCACGCCATGCCCCATCCCACCTTTGCGCACGACGCCCCTGTTCGGGAAACCCGCTCCACCTGCCCCTACTGCGGAGTGGGCTGCGGCGTGGTTATCGAGTCCGTGGGCGACACCATCACCGGCGTGCGCGGCGACCCCGACCACCCCGCCAACTTCGGCCGCCTGTGCAGCAAGGGCGCCAGCCTGCACCACACGGCCAGCCGCACCGTAACGCTGCAGACGCGCCTGCTGCAACCGATGCAGCGCACGGAACGCGGCGCCCCGCCGCAGGCCCTGGGCTGGGACGCCGCGCTGGACCTGGCCACGGAGCGCTTTGCCCACACCATCGCCACGCACGGGCCGGACGCCGTAGGCTTCTACATCTCGGGCCAGCTGCTCACCGAGGACTACTACGTCTTCAACAAGCTGGCCAAGGGCCTGCTCGGCACCAACAACATCGACACCAACTCGCGCCTGTGCATGAGCAGCGCCGTGGCCGGCTACAAGCAGACCCTGGGCGCCGATGCACCGCCCGCCTGCTACGACGACCTGCACCACGCGCAGTGCCTGTTCATCATCGGCAGCAATACGGCCTGGGCGCACCCGGTGCTGTTCCGCCGCATCGAGGACGCGCGGCGCGCCAACCCGCAGCTCAAGATCATCGTCGCCGACCCGCGCCGCACCGACACCGCCGAGGTCGCCGACCTGCACCTTCCCCTGCAGCCCGGCACCGACGTGCGCCTGCTCGGCGGCATGCTGCACCTGATGCAGCGCGAGGGCTGGCTCGACGGTGCTTACATCGCCGCGCACACCACGGGCTTCGACGCGCTGCAGCCCTACATCGCCGAATGCACGCCCGAGCGCGTGGCGCACGAATGCGGCATCGCCGTGGACGACCTGCATACCGCCACGCGCTGGTTCGCGGGGATGGAGGGCGGCACCGGCCGACCGCGCACGCCCACGCTCAGCCTGTACTGCCAGGGCCTGAACCAGAGCAGCAGCGGCACGGCCAAGAACGCCGCGCTGGTGCACCTGCACCTGGCCACGGGCCAGATCGGCAAGCCCGGCGCGGGGCCGCTGTCGCTCACCGGCCAGTCCAACGCCATGGGCGGGCGCGAGGTGGGCGGCATGGCTAACCTGCTGTCCGCACACCGCGACCTGGCCAACCCCGCGCACCGCGCCGAAGTGGCCGCGCTATGGGGCCTCTCGGACGTACCCGCGCGGCCCGGCCGCACGGCGGTGGAAATGTTCCAGGCCGCGGCCGACGGCGAGATCAAGGCGCTGTGGATCGCCTGCACCAATCCGGCGCAGAGCCTGCCCGACCAGGCCACCGTGCGCCGCGCCCTGCAGCGCGCCGAGTTCGTGGTGGTGCAGGAAGCCTTTGCCACCACCGCCACCTGCCAGTACGCCGACCTGCTGCTGCCCGCCAGCACCTGGGGCGAAAAAACGGGCACCGTCACCAACAGCGAGCGCCGCATCTCGCGCGTGCGCAGCGCCGTGCAAGCGCCCGGCGAGGCGCGGCACGACTGGCAGATCGCCGTGCAGTTCGCGCACCGGCTCGAAGCACGGCTGCGGCCCGGCCAGCCCACGCTGTTCCCCTACCCCACCGCGCAGGCCGACGCGGGCGCCGAGGCCATCTGGAACGAGCACCGCGAGAGCACGCGCGGGCGCGACCTCGACATCACCGGCCTGAGCTACGCGCGCATCGACGCGCAGGGCCCGCAGCAATGGCCCTGCCCCGACACCGCCGCCCCCGGCCACGTACGCCTCTACGAAGACGGCCGGTTCCCCACGCCGGACGGCCGCGCGCGCTTCGTACCCCTGGAATACCGGGGCGTGGCCGAGCCGCGCAGCCCGCGCCGCCCCTTCAGCCTGACCACCGGCCGCCTGCGCGACCAATGGCACGGCATGAGCCGCACCGGCACCCTGGGCCAGCTCTTCGGCCATGCCCCCGAGCCAGCGCTGCAGATGCACGCGCCGGACATGGCCGCGCAAGGCCTGCAGGAAGGTAACCTGGCCTACGTGACCAGCGCGCGCGGCACCATCGTGGTGCCCGTGCAGGCCAGCGCCGAAATGGCGCCCGAGCAGGTATTCCTGGCCATGCACTGGGGAAGCGAATACCTGGGCGGCCATGCCTCCACCGGCACGCGGCTGGCGGGCGTGAACGCGCTCACCACGCCCGCGTACTGCCCCACCTCGAAGCAGCCCGAACTCAAGCACGCGGCCGTGAAGGTGCTCAAGGCCGAGCTGCCGTGGCGCCTGGTGGCACGCGCCTGGCTGCCGGCCGGCCAGGCCCTGGCCACGCGCCAGGCCCTGGCGGCGCTGATGGATGCCTTCCCGTTCGCGCTGTGCGTGCCCTTTGCCGACCCCGTGCCGCCCGGCGCGTCTGCCGCGCCGCGCACCGGCGTGCTGCTGCGCGCGGGCGCGCACGACGCGCCGCCCGATGCACTGCTCGAACGCATCGAGGCCCTGCTAGGCCTGGACGGTCACGATGCCCTGCGCTACCAGGACCGCCGCCACGGCCAGCGCCGCAGCGTGCGGCTGGAACGCGGTGCGGGCCCCACCACGCTGGCCGGCATGCTGCTGGCCGGCGACACCCGGGCCGACGCCTGGATCAGCGCGCTGCTGGTGCAGGGTCTGCCGGCCGAGGCCTATGGCCGCCAGCTGCTGGCCCCAGGCGCGCAGGCCCCGGCCGCGCTGCGTGGCGCCAGCCAGGGCCGCCAGGTCTGCGGCTGCTTCGGCGTGAACGAGGCCGCCATCACCGCCGCGCTGGAGGGCTGTGAGGGCAGCGACAGCGAGCGCCTGGCGGCGCTGCAGGGGCAACTGCGCTGCGGCACCAACTGCGGCTCATGCCTGCCCGAGCTCAAGCGCATGGTGCGCACCGTGCCCGCCGCCGCAGGCTCCGCGTGAAACGGCGGTGACCGGGCGTTGAACCCGACCTGCGCAGTCACCCTCTGCGCCGGTTCGGCGGCCCGTTACGCCAGGGTGCATGACAATGCCCGTTCCGCAGCTTCCAACCATCCAGACCCATGGGCATCAGCCAATACCTCAAAGTGATCGGACGCGGCAAAGTGGGCGCGCGCGACCTGCCGCGCGACCAGGCCGCCGACCTGATGGGCCAAGTGCTCGACGGCGCGCTCTCGGACCTCGAAGTTGGCGCCTTCTGCATCGCCATGCGCGTGAAGGGTGAATCTGCCGAGGAGATGGCGGGTTTCCTCGACGCCGTGCACGAGCGCCTGGAAATGCTGCCCGCCAGCGCCCACCCGCTGGTGGTGCTGCCCAGCTACAACGGCGCGCGCAAGCTGCCCGTGCTCACCCCGCTGCTGGCCCTGCTGCTGGCACGTGAAGGCGTCCCCGTGCTGGTGCACGGCACGGCCACGGAGGACCGCCGCGTGTCCAGCCAGGACGTGCTGGCCGCGCTCGGCATCGAGGCCCTGCAGGAGCTGGATGAAATCGACAATGGCCAGGTGGTCTTCGCCCCCACGGCGCTGCTGCTGCCCGGCCTGGAGCGCCTGCTGGACGTGCGCCGCACGCTGGGCCTGCGCAACAGCGCGCACAGCCTCGTCAAGCTCATGGACCCGCTCGCGCAGGTAGCGGGCGACAGCCTCATCGTGGGCAGCTACACGCACCCGGAATACGCCGAATCCATGGCCGCCACCATCGCCCTCACGGGCTCCGACGCACTGCTGCTGCGCGGCACCGAGGGCGAGCCCGTGGCCGACCCGCGCCGCACGCCGCAGATGGACGGCTTTCTCTCGGGCCGCCCGCTGCGCCTGCAGGAGGCCCAGGGCGGCTCGCTGGCCGTGCTGCCCACGCTGCCCAAGACCACCGACGTGGCCAGCACGGCGGCCTACACCCGCGCCGTGCTCGATGGCGAACTGCCCGTGCCCGAACCCATCGCACGCCAGGTGGAACACATCTTGCATTTGCTGGAGAAAATAGCTTCCTGACCCTGCCATGAACACCTCCGCCCACCCCAGCGAACGCAACGGCCTGCAAGGCACCTGCACCCTGGTGGGCGCGGGGCCGGGGGACCCGGAACTGCTCACGCTGCGGGCCGTGCGCGCCATCGGTGCGGCCACGGTGCTGCTGGTGGACGACCTGGTAAGCGACGCCATCGTCGCGCTGGCCCCGCGCGGCGCGCGTGTGGTGCACGTGGGCAAGCGCGGCGGCTGCCAGAGCACGCCGCAGGCCTTTATCGAAAAACTCATGCTCATGGCGGTGCACGAGGGCGAGACGGTGGTGCGCCTCAAGGGCGGCGACCCGTTCATCTTCGGACGCGGCGGCGAGGAGGCCGAGCACCTGCGCGCCGCCGGCGTCGCGGTGGAGGTGGTCAACGGCATCACCGCGGGCCTGGCCGGGCCCACGGCGCTGGGCATACCGCTCACGCACCGCGAGCACGCGCACGGCGTGCTCTTCATCACCGGCCATACCCAGCCCGGCACCAGCGGCCCCGACTGGCAGCAACTGGCCGCCACCGCCCACAGCGCACGCCTCACGCTGGTGATCTACATGGGCATGGGCAGCGCGGCGCACATCCAGCGCGGGCTGTGTGCCGGCCTGCCGGCCAGCACGCCCGTGGCCGTCATCGAACACGCCAGCCAGCCCCGGCAGCGCCACGCGCTCACCACCCTGGACCAGCTCACCGACACCATCCAGTGCGAAGGGCTGGGCAGCCCGTCGGTCATCGTGGTGGGCGATGTGGTACGGGGTGCGGCCGCCCTGGCCCAGGCCTTCGAGCCCGCTGCACTACGCCACACCGGCTAAACGGCGCCCCCAACGGGCACTGGTCCGGGTATTGCTTGGAACGGTTTGCGAATGCAATCCGAGCAAGGAACCCCATGGCAGCCCACCCCCTTCCCTCCCACCCCGGCATTCCAGGCCCGGCCGCCCGCCCCACGAAGGCACCGGCGGCCGGGCACCCTGCACCCGGCGCGCACAAAGCCAGCGCCAGCCAGGGCGAAGAGATGTCCATCGTCAACGTCGCGGCGCGCCAGCGCATGCTGTCGCAGCGCATGGTGCTGCAGACCGTGCTGGCCGTGCGCGGCAGCGCTTTGCACCTGCAGGCGGCACGGGGCTCGCTGGCCCTGTTCAGCACCAGCCAGGCCCGGCTGCTGGACACGCCACGCCACCTCGACGAGGCAGGCGCCGGCCTCATCCGCCGCACCTACGAAGGCCCCGGCGGCGTGGGCCCCACCATCGAGGCCTTCACCCGGCAGGTGGGCGCGGCGCTGGACCTGGCCGAGCGCCAGAGCCCGCGCACCGAAGAGGCGCTGGCGCTGCTGGTGGACGGCACCGACGCGGTGCTCGACGCCCTCAACCGCGCCACCACGGCCTTCGACCAGCTCGCGCGCACGCAGTCCGACGCGATGATGAAGGAGCTGGCGGGCATCGTCGCCTCGATCCAGACCGTGGCCCGCGAGGCCAAGGTAGTGAGCTTCAACGCCCAGGTGATGGCCGCCCGCGCCGGCACGCACGGCCGCGAGTTCGCCGTGGTGGCCAACGTGCTCTCGGGCATCACGAACGAGATCGACGGGCTGTCGCTGCAGGCGGTGGCGCTGGCGGGGCGGCACCGCTGAGTGGGAACCTACAGAAGCGGCGGGCGTTCGGCAACCCCTAGTCGGGCAACACCAATTTCAGCACGCTGTTCTCGCTTCCCACGTACAGGCTGCGACGATCGGGCCCCGGGGCCAAAAACTTCACGAGATTCAACCCTGCGGGCAGCGGTCCGAGCACCACACCACCGGGCGTTGGCTTGTCCTGGCCCGCCATCAGCTCCAGCCCCTTGGCCTGCGTCCATCGATGCACACCACAGGCACTGGAGAGAAACACCTCTCCAGGCCGATCGGGCAGTACGCAGATTTGCTTGAAAGGTTCGTCATAAACCCGCGACATGGTGTTCGTTGAGGGCAGCGTAAACGCCTGTCTTCCAGTGGCGTCGATTCGCAGCAGTTCGGGATGAAAACGCACGAAGTTGCCGGCGTCATCCAACACTACGCGGTTGCACAGCACCCATGAAACCTGCTCGCTGCCACCCTCGAAGGCCATATCGGCAATGTCCATGTACCAAGGCCGCTGCAGCAGCGGGGGATAGGTCTGAGGCGTGTACACGGCCTGCGGATCTCCCGCAACTATCCGCACCTGCCCGGCAGCATCGATGGTTCCAACGATGGAATTCCCGTTGAACGGGCCGAAACCAATGAACGGCAACGGCCAGTAGCGTTTGGCAAACCACAGCAAGCCTGTCGTATCAGTGCGCAGCACGTTCACACCCAAGTTTCCCAGCCCTGAGGAAGCGAAGTGGTTTGAACTTGTCCATGGCTGCCAGGATGATTTGCCATCCTGCGTCGTTCGGACCAAGGCGTTGTCTGCTGGTTCAAACGCGACCAGATACCCATAGGCGATGGCCAGGCGGCTCCCGCGCGGCTCTAACGCCCAGGTACTCACCTGGCCCAAGGCACTGACCGACCTGAGGGCGGAGGCAGCGTTAGGTCGCGGGTTGGCTCGCTGGTACTCCAGCAAGATCAAACCACCAGCGCCATCCGCCAAAGCCTCGCCCCCCCGCACGAAGCTGAACCGCGCCCGGTTCTGGTCATCTGCCTCGCCCCGGTTTGCAGACAGTCCCAGCCACCGGTAAACAGCTGTGGCGGGAAGTTCGAGACTGCACTGCACGATCTCCAATCCATCCTCGAACTCAAAGGACTCACCGCCCGCCCCGCAGGCCACGAACAAGGTGGTCGCGTTCACCTTCGACCGGTCCATCGCAGCCGCAAAAAACGGCCCCGGTAGCTTCCACCCCATGGCCAGCCAACGCCCCGACAAATCAACCTGCGCGAGGCTGCGTTTTCCCCCTTCCATGGACACCGCCCAGTACACATCCTGGGTCCCGTGGACCTTCATCAGTGGCATGACCTGTCCAAAGGGCCACTGGTTGGAAAGGGTCTGCCACGTGTAGACATCGCCGTCATGCACCAGGTCCGCCCATTCCGTCAAGGCAGCGGGATACAGCGCACTGGTGTAACGCCGCACGCCACCTGTGGGGGATTCCATCAGTCGGCTTCCATTGGGAATCTGCAGCAGTGTTTTCACAGCCCCATCAAGCCCCAAGGTACGCAACACTACCCGGCTCGTGCTAGGGTCGATGTCGACGAAGTACACCAGCCCGTCCTTGGCCAGCAGTGGTTCCATGAACTGTGAAATGTAAGCGCTTGTTCCGACCCCGTCACGCAGCGCTGTGCTGGACGCACCTCCCGCCAGAGAAATGGGCGTGTCCCCCTGCAAATAGGCGATTTGCAAGCCGTTTTCAGCAGGAGCAAGAGACGTCACAAGGTAGCGATCCAAGGCATCAAATAACCCGCCAATGAACCCTTGCCCAGGAATTGCAGAGAACGATGAAACCCCCTGCTCGCTTCTACGCCCCAGGCGATAGTCATGTTGATACCTGCCGACAAACTGCAGGTCTCCCAGGCTATTGAACGCCAACCCGTACAGAGCCATGGGCAGCCGCGTCATTGCGCCTTGTTGCAGGGCGAACCCGGCGCCACCCAGTGCGCCAGCCACCAGCTCCAGCGCACCAGATTTGGCAGGCGGCTCCACTGTGGGCGCCTCACCTCCGCCTCCACAGCCGGCAACACCTGTCGTAGCCATGACCACGCCCCACTGACCAAACCGACGCCGAGTGATGGATGGCTCGCCGTTATTGAAAGCAGACGTCATTTCGAGGTTCTCCTTGAGCGAGCGTGCATTATTGGTGCGTCGCACACATGCAAGAGAGCATGCGAGCCAAGCGTTACCAAGAGAAACATGCCCAGCAATCCATGGCATCCCTCCGTCGCCCCAATCCGGCGCTGTGCCTACGTGTACGCCCAGCTCGTTGCCGCCATCATTGAGCACACTGGCCAGCTCCAGCCGCGCAACACCATCACCCCGGAGCCTCAATAGCAGACACCATCCATTGCGAAGAACGGTGCAGCCAATCCGTTATCGTGATAGGCGACGCAGTGTTTGGCGCCTCCGTGCTGCTTGCCGACACCTTCGAGCCGACTATGCTGCACCACACAGCTCACCTTTCCCGGTCACTGTTTGGGTATTGCATCTAGGGACGTCCGAACGCAACGCCAGCAAGGCACGCCAGGGCAGCCCGCACAATTCCCTCCCGCGATGGCATGCAAGGCCTAGCCGTGCATAAGGCAAATGCTGGCCAGTGTGAACAAGTGCTCATCGTTAACATGCGATACACCTCGTAAGTCTTGCAACGCGAGCCAGGCCCTGCTGCGGGCGCGCACGCAGTCCGACGCGATGATGAAGGAACTGGCGGGCATCGTCGCCTCGATCCAAACCGTGGCCCGCGAGGCCAAGGTGGTGAGCTTCAACGCCCAGGTGATGGCCGCCCGCGCCGGCACGCACGGCCGCGAGTTCGCCGTGGTGGCCAACGTGCTCTCGGGCATCACGAATGAGATCGATGGGCTGTCGCTGCAGGCAGTGGCACTGGCGGGGCGGCACCGCTGAGTGGGACGCAAGCGGGCCCGCGGCCCGCTTCTGTCGAAGCCAAGTACGGGCGACAGATTTTTTCAGAGCTTGCCGAGTTCGTCTTCCAGCGCCTTCAGTTGCTTGCGCAACTCTTCGGTGCGGGTGGTGCACGCCGCTTTGCTCTGGGCATCGGACGCAGCCCGGTCCTGCGGGAAGAGGTTGCCTGGAGGCAGGGTGCTGCGGCGCAGCGGCCCGAACTGGGTCGTCACCTCCTCGGGTTGTGCGGCGCATTCCTGCTGGTTGCGCTCGATGGCGGCGCGCGCCTGGGGAATGGCCTGTGTCTGCAAATGATGCTTGCGCTGCCAGGACGCGCCGAACGCGCCCTCCTTCGTGGCGGAGCGCGGGACCTGGATGGGGGTGGCGCCCTCGATGGCCGGCCGCACCTCGATCTTCTCGCCCTGGCCCTCACAGGGCGCGTCCTGGAACGACACCTTGCCATTGGCATCGGTGCATTTGTTGATGGCCCAGGCCGGAGCCAGAAAGCACAGCATTAAGGCGCAGCCGACGTAACGAATGGGGGTCATGGGACAGCTCCTCACGAATGGAAGGCACATGCTACCGCGCCACAAACCCGGGCCGCCCTTTACCTTCCGGCGCACCCATCACCCTCACCATTTTTGACACCATCGGCACCGGCGTCGCCGGTCTGTTCTGCGCCGGCTCGACGGGCCAACGCGGCCTCGATCCACAGGAGCAGAAACACTTCATGGGGCAGAACCCAGAGCTATGCCGCTCGGCGCTCTCACGCCACACACCCACTGACGTCATACGACTTCGGCGGCAGCCTGTACCGCTCATCGACTGTGAGCGCGACCAACGCAGAGGTGCGCGGTCAACCCGCAGACTTCATCGTCCACGCGGGCATGAAATCGGGCGCTCTTGGCCCGGCCAATGCAATCAACTGCCAATCCTAGTCCAGCAACACCAGCCGCAGCACGCTGTTCTCGCTGCCCACGTACAGGCTGCGACGGTCCGGCCCCGGCGCCAGGAACTTCACCAGGTTCAAGCCGCCCGGCAACGGGCCGGTGAATACGCCTCCGGGCGTGGGCTCGGCCTGGCCCGCCAGCAGTTCCAGTCCCTTGGACTGCGTCCACCGGTGGATGCCACAGGCGCTGGAGAGAAACACCTCGCCAGGTCGACCGGGCAGAACGCAGATCTGCTTGAAGGGCTCCTGACGGGACTCCGGCAGGTTCGGGTCTATCTCGAAAGACAACGCAAATCTCTGGATTCCCTGGGTATCGATGCGCACCAGTTCCGGGTGGAAGCGCACGAAGTAGGTGGAGCCATCCAACTCCACGCGATTGCACAGCACCCACGAAACCTGGGCGGCGCCTCCCTCGAAAGCCATATCCGCAATATCCATGTACCAGGGGCGCTGCGCCAGTGGGGGATAGGTCTGAGGCGTATACAAGGCCTGCGGATCCCCCGCAACCATCTGCACCTGTCCATTGGTATCGATCGTGCCAACGAGCGAGTTCCCCGTGACCCTGCCGAAATACACATCGCCAGCGCCAGGCTGCGGCGAATAGCGCTTGGCAAACCACAGCCGCCCCGTCGTATCGGTGCGCAGAAACACATCTTCACCTCGATTGCGAGAGAGATGGCTGGAATTTGTCCATGTCTGCCAGGCAGATTGGCCATCCATGGGCGTTCGAACCAAAGCATTTTTGGTTCCGCCCTCATGGCCGACCAGATGTCCATAGGCGATGGCCAATCGCGACCCGAGCGGCGGGGCAGCCCATGTGCTCACCCGGCCCGGTGCACTGACCGATCGGAGGGCAGGCACAGGTGTAGTGTCCGACGAACCGCCCCGCCGGTACTCCAGAACCACCAAACCACCGGCACCATCGGGCAATGCCTCAGCGCCCCACATGAAGTCGAAACGTGCCTGCTGGCCCTGGCCGTCTGCCTCGCCCCTGTTGGCCCGCAGGCCCAACCACCTTTGAACCGTTGCACCTGTGGACTCCAGCCTGCACTCCACAACCTCCGATCCATCCTGCCACAGCCCACTGCGAGCCACAACGAATAGGGAGGCCGAGTTTGCCTGCGACGGCCCTTGGGCCACGACCGCCACCGCACCGCCCCGCACCGTCCACCCCGCAGCCACCGAGCGCCCCGACAAATCGATTTGCGCAATGCTGAATTCGGGCCCTCCTTGCGCTCCGGAAAACGCCCAATACACATCTGCGGACCCTTGAACCTTTTGCAACGGAGTCCACTGGTCAAAAGCCCACTGGCTGGGCAAGACCCGCCATTGGTAGGCATTGCCCTCAAGCACCAGATCCGCCCACTCCTTCGGCTCTGACGCATACGGCGAATGGGTGTAACGCCGCACGTCGCCAGAGGGGGACTCCAGCAATTGGCTCCCATGTGGCATCGGCAACAGTGTCTTCACCGTTCCATCTGTCCCCAGGGTGCGCAACAGCGGTTGAAACCCCCTCTGTGAATCTTCATCGATGAAGTACACCAGTCCGTCCCTGGCCAGCAGCGGTGAATCGAAGCGCAGGAGAGACGCGCCCGTTCCCACTCCATCGATCAGCCTCGTATCGGAAGCGCCTCCCGCCAGGCGCACGGGTGTTTCGCCCTGCAAGTAATCAATTCTGCCCCCGCCCCCGGTCACGAGGTAGCGGTCCAGGGCATCAAACAACAAGCCATGGGAACCCGAGGGGATCGGAGAGAACGACGACAATCCCTGCCTACTTCTGCGCCCCACGCGACAGTCATAGAGCCCGCTCACAAACTGAAAGTCGCCTTGGGAGTTGAACGCAGGCCCACTCAGGTCATCGGGCAGCCGCGCCATGGAGCCTTGCTGCAGCGCGAACCCGCCGCCACCCAGAGCACCAGCCACCAGTTCCAGTGCGCCGGCTTTGGCAGGCGGCTCCACGGTGGGCTCCTCGCCCCCACCGTCCCCGCCGCCCCCACCGCCACAACCGGTAATACCGGAGGCTGCGACCACCAGGCCCCATTGACCAAAGCGGCGGCGCGTGATGGCCTGTGCGTTGATATCGAGTGCAGACGTCATTTCCAGGTTCTCCTTGAGCCAGCGCGTCATTATTGGTGCGCTGCCCCCCTGGAACACCGTTGCCAATCCAACGTTATCAACAGAAACACTGTTTTTCCAAGCGCTGCGGCTCCTGTTGGCACAAGCTTTGCAGCCAGTAAAGACGGCACAATCAGCGCCTTTGCCTCCCCGCTTTCAACCGCCGTGTCGACGCCTCCCATTTTTGATACCGTGATCATCGGCGCCGGTGCCGCCGGCCTTTTTTGCGCCGGGCAGGCCGGCCAGCGCGGCCTGAAGGTGCTGCTCATCGACCATGCGGAGGCCGTGGCCGAAAAAATCCGCATCTCGGGCGGCGGGCGCTGCAACTTCACCAACCGCGACCTCGACCCGCAGGCGCCGCACAAGCATTTCGTCGGGCAGAACCCGCAGTTCTGCCGCTCGGCGCTCTCGCGCTACACGCCGGCCGACTTCATCGCGCTGGTGCAAAAGCACGGTATCCCCTTCCACGAGAAGCACAAGGGCCAGATGTTCTGCGACCGTTCGGCCGAGGACCTCATCGCCATGCTGCTGGCCGAATGCGCGACCGGCGGCGTGGAGCACTGGCAGCCTTGCAGCGTCAAAAAGATAGGCTTTTTGGCCTCTGATGCTGATGGAGAAAGCGCTGGCAGCTATCAAATTGATACCGCTCGCGGACCGGTGCGTGCGCGCAGCGTCGTGGTGGCGACGGGCGGGCTGTCCATTCCCAAGATCGGCGCCACGGATTTCGGCTACCGGATCGCGCAGCAGTTCAGCGTGCCGCTGGTGGAACGCCGCCCGGGCCTGGTGCCGCTGACCTTCGACGGCGACGCCTGGGCACCCTGGGCGCAGCTCGCCGGGCTGGCCCTGCCGGTGCAGATCAGCACCGGCAGCAAGAAGGCCCGCATGGCCTTCGACGAAGACCTGCTGTTCACCCACCGGGGCCTGTCGGGCCCGGCCGTATTGCAAATTTCCAGCTACTGGCAGGAAGGCACGCCGCTCAGCATTGACCTGGCGCCCACGGTCCAATTGCCGGAAGCCCTGGCGCAGGCCAAGGCCCGTTCACGCAAGCTCATCGCCAACGAGCTGGCCCAGTTCGTGCCCAGCCGACTGGCCGACGCCTGGGCCGGGCGCGACGCCGACTGGCAGCGCCCCGTCAGCGAGGCCTCCGACAAGGCCCTGGCCCGGCTGGCCGAGCAGATGGCGCGCTGGGAGCTGACACCCACCGGCACCGAAGGCTACAAGAAAGCCGAAGTCACGCTGGGCGGCATCGACACCCGCGCCCTCTCGCAGCAAACGATGGAATGCAAGGCCCAGCCGGGGCTGTATTTCATCGGCGAGGTGGTGGACGTGACCGGCTGGCTCGGCGGCTACAACTTCCAGTGGGCCTGGGCCAGCGCATACGCATGCGCGCAGGGGTTGCCGCTCACAACTTGATGTTTGCCCAGCAAAGGCTATAATCTTCGGCTTTGCTGGCATTGCCCCGTCGGCCAAATACTAGTTACAGACGGGGAACCCGCCATGCACGGTCTTGAGGCCCGATCTCCCCAAGACCCTCTGCAGGCACATTTTGGAAAACATTAGCTAATGACCACCATCCGTGTAAAAGAGAACGAACCCTTTGACGTTGCCCTGCGTCGCTTCAAGCGCACCATCGAAAAGCTCGGCCTGCTGACCGACCTGCGCGCCCGCGAGTTCTACGAAAAGCCCACCGCTGAGCGCAAGCGCAAGAAGGCAGCCGCCGTCAAGCGCCACTACAAGCGCGTGCGCAGCATGCAGCTGCCCAAGAAGCTGTACTAAGCACAGCTCCGGCCCCGTCCTCGGACAGCCGCTCAACCCGCGCTAGGGACGCCAAGCGCGGGTTTTTGTTTTTCGGGTCTGCACAAAGCCCCTCTGGCGTCGTTGCAGCGCCTTGTCGTAGCAGCACTACTGCCTGCGGCGCTGCGCCTAGCCAGAGGGGCTTTGTGCAAACCCTCCGTCTCAGCCTAACCCAACAAAAGGAAGCCGCCATGAGCCTCAAGGACCAGATCACCGAAGACATGAAGACCGCCATGCGCGCCAAGGACAGCGAGCGCCTGGGCACCATCCGCCTGCTGCAGGCCGCGATGAAGCAGAAGGAAGTGGACGAGCGCATCACGCTCGACGACGCGGCCGTGGTCGCCATCGTGGACAAGCTCATCAAGCAGCGCAAGGACAGCATCACCGCCTTCGAGGGCGCGGGCCGCCAGGACCTGGCCGACAAGGAAAAGGCCGAGATGGCCGTGTTGCAGGCCTACCTGCCCGCACGCATGTCCACCGAGGAAGTGGCCGCCGCCGTGAAGGCCATCGTGGCCGAGCTGGGCGCCGCGGGCCCTGGCGACATGGGCAAGGTGATGGGCGTGGTGAAGACGCGCCTGGCGGGCAAGGCCGACATGGGCCAGGTTTCCGGCGCCGTGAAGGCAGCACTGGCGGGCTGAACCTGGCAGCCTGCACCGGGGGCTTTTACGCTGCCCGGAAAGACGGAGCGAAACCGAAGGCCATATGCCCCCTGCCAAGGCCGGGGCATCGCCTCCGGCATTCAATGGCAGCGTGATGCCCAGTGGCCCACGCCGGAAAGAACCGGTTTTCTTCCCTTTGCCATTGCAGGCTCCCCATGCGAAACAACCAGCCCGTCACCCAGCGCGAATACCAGTTCCCGGACTCGGAAACCCTGCTGTCGACCACCGACACGAACAGCCACATCAGCTACGCCAACGCGGCGTTCATCCGCACCAGCGGGTTCGACCTGGATGAGCTGATGGGCCAGCCGCACAACATGGTGCGGCACCCCGACATGCCGCCCGAGGCCTTCGCCGACATGTGGCGCAGCCTCAAGCAAGGCCAGTCGTGGACGGCGCTGGTGAAGAACCGCCGCAAGAACGGCGACCACTACTGGGTGCGCGCCAACGCCTCGCCCATGCGCCGCAACGGCCAGCTGGTGGGCTACCTCTCGGTGCGCACCAAGCCCGCGCGCGCCGAGGTGGAGGCGACCGAGGCGCTGTACCGGCGCTTCCGAGAAGGGCGGGCCGGCGGCCTCGCCTTCCACCACGGCCTGATCGTGCGCACCGGCCTCATGCGCTGGACCAGCGCCCTGCAACTGCTGCCCACGGCCTGGCGCGTGCGCCTGCCGCTGCTGGCCATGGCGGTGGTGTCCGCCATCATGCTGGCCTTCTCGGGCCTGGACGGCATTGCACTGGCGAGCATGGGCGGCATGCTGGTGCTGGGCCTGCTGCTGTGCAATCTGTTCATCGAGGCCCAGGTCACCGCGCCGTTGAAGCAAATCCTTGGCACGGCCCAGATGGTGGCCAGCGGCGAAGCCGGTGCCAGCCTGGACTTCAACCGCTGCGACGAGATCGGGCTGATCGCGCGGGCCATCCACCAGTCGGGCCTGAACCTCCAGTCCCTGGTGGCCGACGTGCACGAACAGGTGTCCGGCGTGCAGCTGGCCAGCCGAGAGATTGCGGTGGCCAACAACGACCTGTCCAGCCGCACCGAGCAAACCGCCTCCAACCTGCAGGAGGCCGCCGCGGCCATGGAGCAGCAGACCGCCACCGTGCGCCAGAACTCCGACTCGGCGCAGCAGGCCAGCCAGCTGGCGCATGCCACCACGCAGGCGGCCACCAAGGGCGGCGAGGTGGTGGCCGACGTGGTGTCCACCATGGCGCTGATCACGGATTCGAGCCGCAAGATCGCCGACATCATCAGCGTGATCGACGGCATTGCCTTCCAGACCAACATCCTGGCGCTGAACGCCGCCGTGGAGGCCGCACGGGCCGGCGAGCAGGGCCGGGGCTTTGCCGTGGTGGCCTCCGAGGTGCGCAGCCTGGCGGGCCGCTCGGCCGCCGCCGCAAAGGAGATCAAGCAGCTCATCGATGACTCGGTGGACAAGGTGGACAGCGGCTCGCGCCTGGTGGCGCATGCGGGGCAGACCATCTCCGAGGTGGTGTCGCAGGTGCACCGCGTGAACGACCTGATCTCCGAGATCACGGCCGCGTCCAAGGAGCAAAGCACCGGCATCTCGCAGGTCGGCATGGCCGTGGCCCAGCTTGACGAGATGACGCAGCAGAACGCCGCCATGGTCGAGCAGAGCAGCGCCGCCGCCAACAGCATGAGCGACCAGGCACACCGCCTGATGGCCGCGATCCAGGTGTTTTCGGCCTAAACGCCGTTCAGGCGCGCCCCAGGATCAGCGCGCAACCCGCCACGGCCAGCGCGGCGCCCCACCAGGCGCCCGCCGCCGGGCGCCGCCCCAGCCGCCACCACAGCAGGGGCAGCAGAATCACCGGCGTGACCGACGAGAGCATTCCCACCAGCCCGGCGCTCCCATGCTGCAGCGCCTTGAGAATCAGCGTCATGCCCAGCGCCAGTGCCAGCGCCGCGCTGGCGAAGGTGTAGGCCAGGTCGCGCCATTGCAGCTGCTGCTGCACACGGGTGGCCTGCCAGCCGGTGAGCCAGAGCAGCGCATGGCTGCCAAAACCCGCCGCCATGCGCACGGCCGAGCCGGCCACCGGGTCCAGGCCGCTTTCCATTGCCGGCTTGAGGATCAGTGTGCCCACGGATTGCCCCAGCGCCGACAGCAGCCCCAGCAGCACGCCCACGGCCAGGCGGCCGCGCGTGGCCTCCCAGTGGTGGGCCTCGTCCTCGCGCTTGCCAAACGCAATGGCGGCCATGACGCCACCCACCAACATGCTGCTGCCCAGCAGCGCCCAGCCGGTGATCGACTCGCCCAGGAACAGCGCCGCCAGCAGCGCCGAAAACAGCGCATGCGTGGCGAACAGGATGCCCGCGCGCCGGGGCCCGAGCCGGTTCATGCAGGCGAACAGCGCCGTGTCGCCCACGAAGATGCCGATCACGCCCGACAGCACCAGCAGGCCCAGCGCCTCCCGCCCCAGGCTGCGCCAGTTGCCCGTGGCGAGCACGATGGCGCCCAGCAGCAATGCCGCGAACACCATGCGCCAGCGCGTGAAGGCAAACGCCCCCATGCGCGCGGAGGCCGCGGCCGAGAACAGGCTGGCCCCCGCCCAGGTGGCTGCCGCCAGCACGGCCAGGCTTTCGGGCGGCAGCACGGCCATCCAGAGGGAACCCGTCATGGCGCGCCCTCTCCGGCCAGCCCGCCGGCCCCGTGCGTGCGGAAGTGTTCCTGCAAAAATTCCACGCACACGCGCACCTTGGCCGAGCGCTCCAGCCGCGTGGGGTACACGGCCCAGATGTTGGCCTCCTGCCGCCATTCGGGCAGCACCTGCAGCAGCTGCCCGGCGCGCAGCAGCGGCGCCACGTCCCACAGCGAGCGCAGCACGATGCCCCGGCCGTCCACGGCCCATTGCACCGCCATCTCGCCATGGTTGGCCGAGAGCGGGCCGCGCACCTTCACGGTCTGCTCCTGCGCGCCGCTGCGCAGGCGCCACACGCCGAAGGGGTGGTCGCGCTCCTTGATCACCAGGCAGTCATGGCCCGGCAGCTCAGCCAGGGTGCGCGGCGCGCCGCGCCGCTGCAGGTAGGCGGGGGCCGCGCAGAGCACGCGGTGGTTGTCGGCCAGGCGCCTCGCGATCAGGTGCGGGGCGATCTCGTCACCCACGCGCACGTCGAGGTCGAAGCCTTCGCCCGCCACGTCCACCAGGCGGTCGAACACCTCCAGCCGCACCTGCAGGCCCGGGTGGCGCTCCACCAGCCGCGACAGCACCGGCGCCACCACATGGCGGCCAAAACCAAAGCTGGTGCTCACGCGCAGCAGGCCGCGCGGCTCGCGGCGGGTGACGGCCACCTCCTGCAGCAGCTGGTCCACGTCGTCGAGGATGCGCAGCGCCCAGTGGAACACGCGCTCGCCCTCCTCCGTCACGGCCACGCGGCGCGTGGTGCGATGCAGGAGCTTCACGGACAGGTCCTCTTCGAGCAGGCGGATGCGCTTGCTCACGAAGGCGGGCGACACACCCAGCTCGCGCGCCGCTTCGGCGAAGCTGGCTTTGCGCACCACCACGGCGAACACGCGCAGGTCGTCAGGGGACGGAGCTTTATGCACGATCTGTAAACAATGAGACCACAGTGCGCTGATTGTATTTGACTGCGTTCTGCCCAAGAATGCCCGCAGCCCCATTCATTTGCAAGGAAAGACCATGTCCCACACCCACCACATCGCCGTAATCGCCGGCGACGGCATCGGCAAGGAAGTCATGCCCGAAGGCCTGCGCGCCATCGAGGCCGCCGCCCGGCGCTTCGGCCTGCCGCTGGAATTTCACGCCTTCGACTGGGCGCACTGCGACTACCACCAGCAGCACGGCAAGATGATGCCGGACGACTGGAAGGCGCAACTGTCGGGCATGGACGCCATCTTCTTCGGCGCCGTGGGCTGGCCTGCCACGGTGCCCGACCACATCTCGCTGTGGGGGTCGCTCCTCAAGTTCCGCCGCGAGTTCGACCAGTACATCAACCTGCGCCCCGTACGCCTGTTCGAGGGCGTGCCCTGCCCCCTGGCCGGACGCAAGCCCGGCGACATCGACTACTACGTGGTGCGCGAGAACACCGAGGGCGAATACACGTCGCTCGGCGGCATCATGTACGAGGGCACGGACCGCGAGATCGTCATCCAGGAATCCGTCTATTCGCGCCACGGCGCCGAGCGCCTGCTGAAGTTCGCCTTCGACCTGGCGCAAAGCCGCCCGCGCAAGCACGTCACGCTGGCCACCAAGAGCAACGGTATCGCCATCAGCATGCCCTGGTGGGACAAGCGCGCCGACGACGTGGCGCAGCACTACCCCGAGGTGGTGCTGGACAAGCAGCACATCGACATCCTCACGGCGCGCTTCGTGCTGCAGCCGGGGCGCTTTGATGTGGTGGCCGCCACCAACCTGTTTGGCGACATCCTGTCCGACCTGGGCCCGGCCACCACGGGCACCATTGGCCTGGCGCCCTCCGCCAACCTCAACCCCGAGCGGACGTTCCCCAGCCTGTTCGAGCCGGTGCACGGCTCGGCGCCCGACATCTACGGCAAGAACATCGCCAACCCCATCGCCATGGTGTGGTCCGGCGCGCTGATGCTGGACTTCCTCACCCAAGGCCAGGGCGCGGGCCGCGCGGCGCACGATGCCATCGTGGCCGCGATCGAAGAGGTCTTGCGCAGCGGCCCGCGCACGCCGGACCTGGGCGGCACGGCCAGCACCACCGAGGTGGGCGAGGCCCTTGCCGCGCGCATCGCCCAAGGCTAAGACCGCCATGCACCGGCTGCAGAATCTGCTGCAAATGCTCCTGATTCAGTAGCTTCCGGCGCTTGCTGCATAAGCTCTGGAGGCCGATTCTGCTTCAACGCCAGCAGCGCGCCGACGCCCTACCCCGCGCGCCGGGGCTTGCGCTGGGCCGCGCCCTGGCGGTTGAGCGCCACCGCCGCTTGGATGAGCGCCTGGAACGGCTGGGCATCCACCAGCTCGCCTTCGCGGATGTCGATGGCGCGGCGCGTGTTGCCCTCCAGGCTGGCGTTGAACAGGCCTGCCGGGTCGGGCAGCGCGGCGCCCTTGGCGAACGTCAGCTTCACCACTGCCTTGTAGGTCTCGCCCGTGCACACGATGCCATGGTGCGACCACACCGGCGTGCCGCGCCACTTGCATTCCTCCACCACGCCCGGCTCCGCGGCAAGGATGAGGCCGCGCATGCGCGCCAGGGCGTCGCCGCGCCAATCGCCCAGTTCGGCGATCTTGCGGTCGATGAGGGCCGAGGCGGGCTCCTGTGCAGCGTCGTCAAGCGGTTTCTGGCTCATACCGGTCTCCTGCATCGTGGCATTCCGTGGGGGGCGGTGCGTGCGCCAGCGCCGTGCGGTTGCGGCCCTGGCGCTTGGCCTCGTACAGCGCCTCGTCGGCCTGCCGCAGCAGCCCGTCGAGCGCCAGCACCGAGCCTGCGGGAAGGCAGGCCAGCCCGATGCTGGCCGTCACCGCACCGCCCAGCGCGGCTACCGGCGTGTCGGCCAGCTTCTGGCGCAGCTTGTCGGCCAGGTGCCAGGCGGCGTCCGCCGGGGTGTCGGGCAGCAGCAGCACGAATTCCTCGCCGCCAAAGCGGGCCAGGCTGTCGGTGTGCCGCACAGCCTGCGCCATCAGTGCCGACACATGGCGCAGCACCTCGTCGCCCACCGGGTGGCCGAAATGGTCGTTCACGGCCTTGAAGTGGTCCAGGTCCACCATCAGCAGCGCCAGCACGCTGCCCTGCCGCCGCGCACGCGCCAGCTCCTGCTCGGCTTGGCGCACGAATTCACGCCGGTTGAGCAAGCCGGTGAGCGGGTCGCAAGTGGCCAGCTTTTCCAGCTCGGCGCGCTGCAGCTCCAGCTGGCGGTTGGACTCGGCCAGCGCCCGCTGCAACAGCTCTGCCTGCGCGAAGCGCCGCCATAGCAGCACGCTCACCAGCAGCGCCAGCACGCAGGCCGAGGCAGCATTCATGCGGTTGGTGGTCAGCAGGGCGCGGTCTTCGGTGGTCAGGCCCAGCGCCCAGGCCAGCGCGCACCAGCCCGCGAGCACAATCACCAGCGCCGAGCGCGGCCGCAGCAAGAACACGATGGCAACGCCCACCACCGCATTGACGAACGGGCTGATGCTGCGGCTGATGGCCTGGTCCATCACCGTCAGCGCCACCGCCCAGCCCACCACCAGCACCGACACGCCTTCGGGCAAAAAGCGCAGCACCCCGCCAGCCACTGGCCGGGCCTGGCCCCACCGTGCCAACACGCCCGCCCCGCACATCAGCACCGCCATCACCCCATGGCCCCAGGCAATCTGCTGCGCCCAGCCACTGCGCACCGGGTCGTCGAAGCGCAGCAGGCCGAACACCAGCACATGCAGCACGTTCAAGCCCACCAGCCCCCACGCGGCCACGCCCAGCACCTGCAGGTTGCGGCGAAAGGCGGCGCCCTGCACCTGGGTGTCTTCGCGGGACCAGCGACGCAGGGTGTCGGGGAGGGGCATGGGGGGATCTTAAGGGGCGTGTATAGAGAGCTGGAGGCGGTCTGTGGGAGCCGCACACCTGGGATAAACTGAAGACGGTTCTACAGCGGTTGCTGCCGCTCGCGCATTTCCTCCAATTGCTACTGGGCAGCAGCAGATCATGTTTCTGATCCAAAGTCGCTTTGCGGGAACGGTAAAGGACTCGCGCTGTTCCAGCATCCCGAACTTTCCTGAGCGCCAGAGCAAAGCATGTATCCTGTATCAAAATGTCATTGGCAACTAGGCCAATTAAACGGGATGCATGACAGATATGACTTACGCGTGGCTGCTGGAGAAAGCAGAATAGATCGAAGAACGATTGATGTCACAACGAACCTCAGCGCGGCGACCGGAGAATGATCAGGACAGCCTGGATCTCGTACTCCGCGACCGTCCAATAGACGAGAAGAATGGTGTTAACGCCAGCTTGGGTTTCACTTTTCAACAATGGTGGGCCGCGTTGTCTATCGCCGAGCTTCTCGGGAGCGAGGATGACTTTGCAGTCGGCGTTGAGGTAAAGGAAGACATCGCAATCCTCGATTCCGCGCAGTCGCCAACGAAGGTGGAGTTCTGCCAAATCAAGAAACATGAGCGAGATGGCGTCTGGGCATTGAAGGACCTTCATAAGAAGGGTAGCAAGCGCAAGGATGGCACGCATGAGAATTCCATCCTCGCTAAGCTGTACGCCCGTCGACACGAGTTCGGTGCCTCGCGCGCCAACCTGAGATTCGTCTCAAACATTGGAGTGAAGCTGCCCGACGAAGCTGGCATGAGCTCTCTGGCGACGAACACAGATTTGTCGACTCTAACGACCGAGCAACAGAAGCTTGTGAAGGCGGCTGTAAGTACCCAATTGGGCATATCGGAAGAAGACATCGATCTAACAGGTGTGGTGGTTCACAAGACCAATCTCCCGTTGGGCGAGCCCGAGATATTCGTCAGTGGAAAGCTCGAACAGCTATCGTCAACGGGGCAGTTGCCGTTTCAACTCAGTCACACATCCGTAGCGGCGCGGGTTCTCGCCAGCGAAGTACAAAGCCGTGCGTCCAGCACCACCTACGCTCGGAGCTTCGAAGATCTCAAGCTGCGCATCATCTCCAAGTCACAGGCCCTGAACATTTTGGCCAGTGTTGCGCAGTCCAGGGCCCCTTTGAGCCAAATTTTTGAAGAAGCCACCGCCGACTTGGATCGAGAGGGGCACCCCTTCATCGAACGCAAGGACATCAAGGCTCAGAAGGTCCGGGTGTGTGCGGATGCGTCCGACCGGACCAACATGATTTTCAGTGGTGTAGCGAGCGCGCTTCAGCGAGTCCGCGTTCCCATTGAGGCCGCTATTGGTGCGAAGGCAACCTTGGGCGAGTTGATGAACGAGGTTGTTGAGGAGGCTCGCGCTTCAAGCCCTGCCGAATTCAATGGCCTTCCCCTGGCTTACTTACGCGCTGTGGCGCTACTGGTGCTATTCGATGCAATCGACCTCACCGTATTCACTGCTCCGGCTGGTCCGGAATCTAAGGAAGAAGAATGAACCGGCGCGTGACATACAAGACGCTCTGGCTCGTGTCCGCGAGAGACGAGAACGCCAGAAAGCAGCCGTTCAGTCACAAGACGCTGCTTCTGGGACCGAACGGAACGGGTAAATCCCGCATCATCAAGAACCTCTACTGGGTTTTTGGCTGCAAGACGCGCAAGCGGGATGCTGGCACATGGGATCCCGACGCGGTTGCCGCCTTGGAGTTCTCCTATCTGGACAACGACTACATGGTTGTTCGCGATGGTAAGAGGCTGGGGATGTTTGGAGCCAATGATCAATTGCTCTTTTCTGCAGAAAATATGGGGGCGTGGTCGAAAGCGCTCGGAGCGTTCTTTGGATTCGAACTAAGACTCAAACGTCCCCAGACAGTAACCTTCTCGCAAGCCGGTCCTGAGTACATGCTCATGCCGTTCTACATGGACCAGGACGGTAGCTGGGGAGCTGGTTGGGATACCTTTGAGCAGCTGACGCAGTTCTCGGACTGGAAGGGCGCGACGTTCGAGTCTTTCATCGGGATGCGGCCAAACGCGTACTTCCAAGCGAAGCATCTTTCGACGGAGATCGGTGAGCGAGTCACCGATAGGCGCAAGGAACTTGAAGCGCAGCGAGCTGCTTTCAAGCGGGTGCAAGACGTTCTGCCCAAGAACCTGCCATCTCTCAACTTCGCAGCGTTTCGCAGTGAACTGGCAGAGATTGGCCGCAAGGCGACCAAGCTCCAGCAGGAACAGGTTCGCACACGTGGCCAACTTCTCGGACTGGTCAATACGCGTGAGAAAGTCCAGTCGGAGTTAAAGGTCGCCCTTGCCGCCTACAACGAACTGAAAGGCGACTTCGCATACCTGACGGACCGTGCTGGAGAGGCCATCGAGTGCCCTACGTGTGGCACAGTCCATGAGAATTCCTTCCATGCTCGCATTCTTCTTTCAAGCGACGCAGAGTCCTTAAGCGGACTCATCATGGAGCTTCGGGCACAGGCAGATGAAATCGGCGGCAAAGAGGCCAACATCCGTGCAAGCCTACGAGTGGTGGAGCGCAACATTGCCGAACTCGACAAACTCCAGCAGGAGCGTCGAGCCAAGCTGAAGCTCGAAGAAGTTCTGGCCTCGCAGAGCAAGAGAACCCTCGATACCGCCTTTCAGCGGGTCAGCGGCGATCTATCGACCGCTTTGAAGAAGCTAGAGGCAGAAAAGGCCAAGGCGGATGAGGAGGTCAAGAAGTTCGAAGACCCTGATCGTCTGGCCCAAGTTCGCAAGTATTTTTCATCGCAGGTCTCGAGTTTATCCAACTCGGTCGATGTTCCTGTCGATGAGCAGATCGGCGATCCCAAACCGGGGTCGCGTGCTCAGTCTGGAGGAAGTTCCGCGCCTCGCTCCATGCTGGCCGTTCACTTGGCCATGCTTGCGACGAACGCAGAATGGGGTGACTCCCCACTATTTCCCTTCGTTGTCGATACCCCTCAGCAGTCGGGTCAGGACGATCCGAATCTGACAAAGATGGTCGAGGTTCTGGGAAGGGCAGCCGGGGTTCACCATCAAGTCATATTGGCCGCCGAACGCTTGCCCGAGAGTGCACAGTTGGGGGACTTCGACACTGTCGGACTTACAAGGAAAAAGGCGATTCTCTCGAAGGATTCCTTTGATGAGGCCGTGGCACGCCTCCAAGGGCCGCTGGTCGCATTGCGAGAGAGCCTAACGCCCGTGGTCGCAACTGTGTAAAGAATGATGTCGGTAGTACTGCTTGTCAGCCCATGCGTGCTGTCAATAGGGCGACCGGCAACCCCCCATCGCTAGTGCATGCACGCTGGAAGCGCACAGACCACACTTATCGCCCGTTGGTGATCCAAGGTGCTACTTTCGCCCCCCTGCGCACCAATCCCCTCCGCCAGAGACAATGGGCAAGCCCACAGGAGCCCCCATGCCCGCCCACAACCCCTTCAAGACCGCCCTCGCCGCCCGCCAGCCCCAGATCGGCCTGTGGCTTTCCATGGCCGACCCGTACCTCGCCGAAGTGGCCGCCACGGCGCGCTACGACTGGCTGCTGATCGACGGCGAGCACGCGCCCAACGACCTGCGCAGCATGCTCGCGGCGCTGCAGGCCATCCAGGGCTACCCCGAATCGCATGCCGTGGTGCGCGTGCCGCAGGGCGACACGGCGCTCATCAAGCAGGTGCTGGACATTGGCGCCAAGACGCTGCTCGTGCCCATGGTGGACACGGCCGAGCAGGCGCGCGCCATCGCGGCGGCCACGCAGTACCCGCCGCGTGGCGTGCGCGGCGTGGGCAGCGCGGTGGCGCGCTCGTCGCTGTGGACGGCGCGCGCCGACTACATGGAGGTGGCCGACGACGAGGTTTGCCTGCTGGTGCAGGCAGAAACCGTGACGGCCATGCAGAACCTGCACGACATCTGTGCCGTGGACGGCGTGCACGGCGTCTTCATCGGCCCGGCCGATCTGTCGGCCTCCATGGGCCACCGCAGCAACCCCGGGCACCCCGAGGTGCAGGCCGCCATCGAAGGCGCCATTGCCACCATCACGGCCAGCGGCAAGGCTGCCGGCATCCTTACCTCCGACCCGGCGCTGGCGCAGCGCTACCTGGACCTGGGCTGCACCTTCGTGGCTGTGGGGGTGGACGTGCTGGTGTTCGCCCACGCGGCGCGCCAGCTGCGCGCTCGCTTTGGTGGCGGCGCCACGCCCGCGCGCCCGGCTGGCGCGGCGTACTGACATCCGGTAACCCCATAACCCCGCATCCGGCGCAACCATTCCAACCTGCGCCATGCGGCGGGCCGGCAGACACGGTTCAATGCAGCGCTGAGCGCCTTCGCGCGCGCCGGGCTACGGGCTGGCGTGCGAAGGTTTTTTGTTCTCTGCAGGAGCCGCCATGACACCTCGCCTCACCGCCCAGGATTTCGACCAGGAACTGCTGATTCTTTTCGATGCCTACGTGCACGGCGGCCTGGACCGCCGGGGCTTTCTGCAGCAGGCCCAGCGCTTTGCCAAGGCCGGTGTGACGGCGGCAGGACTGTTGGCCGCATTGAGCCCCAACTTCGCTGCCGGCCAGCAGGTGCGGCCCAACGATGCGCGCCTGAAGACGGAGCGCGTGACCATTCCCTCGCCCGCAGGCTACGGCACCATCGACGGCTACCTGGCGCGGCCCGCATCGGCAGGCAGCGCGCGCCTGCCCGTGGTGCTGGTGATCCATGAGAACCGCGGGCTGAACCCGCACATCGAGGACATCACCCGGCGCCTGGCGCTCGACGGCTTCATGGCCCTGGCGCCCGACGCGCTCACCACGCTGGGCGGCTACCCCGGCGACGAGGACAAGGCCCGCACCGAATTCGCCAAGCTCGACCAGGCCAAGACGCGCGAGGACTTCCTGGCCAGCGCCGCCTGGCTGCGCCAGCGCGCCGATGGCAACGGCAAGCTGGGCGTGGTGGGCTTCTGCTACGGCGGCGGCATCGCGCACTGGCTCGCCACGCGCCTGCCCGACCTGCAAGCCGCCGTCCCCTTCTACGGCAACACCCCGGCGCCCGAAGAGGCCGCCACCGTCAAGGCGCCGCTGCTGGTGCACCTGGCGGGCGTGGACGAGCGCATCAACGCCGCGTGGCCGGCCTACGAGGCCGCATTGAAGGCAGCCGGCGTGCCCTACGCCGTGCACCACTACCCCGGAACGCAGCACGGCTTCAACAACGACACCACACCACGCTACGACGCCGCAGCGGCGCAGCTGGCCTGGGGGCGCACGGTGGAGTTCTTCAAGAAGCACCTCGCGTGAGCCGTCTCACGCAAGGCAGATAGCTATCAAAAAAATAGCTGCAGGCGCTTTCTGGTAAAGCGCTGCAGCCATATTTACCGCCAAGCCCGCTGCATGCGGGCGGCGCATCAGCTGCCCGCCAGCTTCATGCGGTTGATGAGCACCGAGCCCACGGTCTTGGCGCCGTAGGGGTAGGCATCGGCGCCCACGGCCTCGATGCCCTTGAACATGGTCTTGAGGTTGCCGGCAATGGTGATCTCGTGCACCGGGAAGGCGATACGGCCGTTCTCCACCCAGAAGCCGCTGGCGCCGCGCGAGTAGTCGCCGGTCACGTAGTTCACGCCCTGGCCCATGAGTTCGATGACGAACAGGCCGGTGCCCAGCTTCTGCAGCATGGCGTCGAGGTCGTCGCCCTTCTTGGTGCGGCGCGATGCCAGCACCAGGTTGTGCGAGCCGCCGGCGTTGCCGGTGGTCTTCATGCCGAGCTTGCGCGCCGAGTAGCTGCTGAGGAAGTAGCCCTCCACGCGCCCGGCATCCACCACCTTGCGCGCCTGCACGCGCACGCCTTCTTCGTCAAACGGCGAGCTGCCCTTGCCACGCGGGATGAAGGGGTCTTCGAGGATGTCGATGTGCTTGGGAAACACCGGCTTGCCCAGCGAATCGAGCAGAAAGCTGCTCTTGCGGTACAGCGCGCCGCCGCTCGTGGCCTGCACGTAGGCACCGAGCAGGCCGGCAGCGAGGGACGATTCAAACAGCACCGGGCATTCGGTGGTGGCGATCTTGCGGGCACCCAGGCGGCTGAGCGCGCGCTGGGCGGCATAGCGGCCCACGGCGGCGGGCGAGGACAACTCGGCCGCGCTGCGCTGCGAGCTGTACCAGGCGTCGCGCTGCATCTCGCCATTGCGGCCCGGCAGCGAGGCGATGGGCGCGACCGACAGGCTGTGGCGCGAGGTCGCATAGCCGCCGCGGAAGCCGCGCGTGTGCGCGCTGAAGAAATGGCTTTGCTGAGCCGACACCGCCGCGCCCTCGCTGTTGGTGATGCGCTTGCCGGTGGCGAAGGCCGCGGCCTCGCATTCCAGCGCCATGCGTGCTGCCTCTTCGCTGGTCAGCGCCCAGGGGTGGAACAGGTCCAGGTCGCGGTGGGTCTCGGGCGGGGCGATGTCTTCGGCATCGGGCAGGCCGGCCACGGGGTCTTCGGCGGTGAAACGGGCGATGTCGTAGGCGGCCTGCACGGTGCGCTCGATGGCGGCGCCGGAAAAGTCCGAGGTGCTGGCATTGCCGCGCCGGTGGCCGATGTAGACCGTAACGCCCAGCGACTTGTCGCGGTTGCGCTCCACCGTTTCCAGCTCGCCCTTGCGCACCCCCACGGACAGGCCGCAGCCTTCAGAGGCATCGGCGCCGGCATCGGTGGCGCCCAGCTTCTTGGCGTGCGCCAGGGCCTGGTCCACGAGTTGTTCGAAAAACGGGCGCGAATAGCTGAAGCCCGCGTCAGCGGAGGAATGCGTATGGTTCATGGCGACGGCTATGATACTTGCCGCAGTGGCAACCGCCCGGCGCGGCGCAAGAGCCCGCGCCCGCCACCCTATTCCCCCCCGGATTCCACCATGTCACGCAAACCCAAAAAAGGCTACTTCGTGAAGGGTCAGTTCGTTGCCGAAGGCAGCGAGCTCGACCTGCAGCTCAAGGCCGAACTCAAAGGCACCCAGGACGCCAGCCGCACCGAACTCAAGCGCGAGAGCGACGAACTGCAGGACCTGGGCAAGGAGCTGCTGACCCTGCGCAGCGACCTGTTCAACCGCCTGGCCTTGCCCGACAAGCTCGTCGAGGCCATCACCGAGGCCAAGCGCATCACCAACTTCGAGGGCAAGCGCCGCCAGATGCAGTTCGTGGGCAAGCTCATGCGCAAGCTGGAACTGGACGTGGTGCAGGCCGTGCGCGATGCGCTGGACGAGCAGCGCAGCGGCTCAGCCAAGGAAAAACTCGCCCTGCACCAGGCGGAGCAGTGGCGCGACCGCCTCATTGCCGAGGACGGCGCGCAGGCCGAGTGGATCGACCTCTACCCCGCCACCGACATCCAGCAACTGCGCGCCCTGATCCGCCAAGCACGCAAAGACGCCCCCGGGGCGCACGAGGCCGCCGTGGCCGAGTCGCACGGCCAGGCGCCGCGCAAGGGCCGCGCCTACCGCGAGCTGTTCGCGCTGGTGCGCGGGCAGATCTCCGGCACTGCCGAGGAGCCTGACGAAGACGATGGCGGAGACGAGGGCAATGACTGAGGCGCTCGCGCACGAGCCGGTCAAAATCGGCATCGTCTCCATCAGCGACCGCGCCAGCAGCGGCGTCTATGAAGACAAGGGCCTGCCCGCGCTGCAAGACTGGCTGGCGCGCGCGCTGAAGAACCCCGTCACCTTTGTTCCTCGCCTCATTCCCGACGAGCAGGACGGCATCAGCGCCACGCTGGTCGCCCTGGTCGATGAAGGCTGCAGCCTGGTGCTGACCACCGGCGGCACCGGCCCGGCGCTGCGCGACGTGACGCCCGAGGCCACGCTGGCCGTGGCGCACAAGGAAATGCCGGGCTTTGGCGAGCAGATGCGGCGCATCAGCCAGCACTTCGTGCCCACGGCCATCCTCTCGCGCCAGGTGGCGGTGGTCCGGGGCAACAGCCTCATCATCAACCTGCCCGGCCAGCCGAAGGCCATCGCCGAGACGCTGGAAGGCCTGAAAGGCGAGGACGGCGTGCAGATCGTGCCCGGCATCTTTGCCGCAGTGCCCTACTGCATCGACCTCATTGGCGGGCCCTACCTGGAAACGCACGACGCGGTGTGCAAGGCCTTCCGGCCCAAGAGCGCAGTGCGGCCGTCCAAGGCCTGAAACGGCCTACAGCGCCCTATCGACGGGCGCCACCAGCTACAAGTTCAATAGCAAACTTATTTGCCCACGAGGTCGTTGAGCTTGCCGGCCTCGAACTGCTCCTTGAGCGCGGCGTCGCAGGGCACGCAGTCCTGCGTGTGCTGCGCCGTCGAGAGCTTTTCGATGGCTTGCCAGAGCAGCGCGATCTGATGCTCCTGCGAGGAGGCGTTGTCGATCAGGCCGCGCATGGCCTGCGACAGCGGGTCGTCCTCCAGCGTGATGCCATAGGCCGTGAACTTGCGCGGCTGCGCCTCGGTCACGTCGGCGCTCTGGCCTTCCTTGGACGGGATGATGCGCGCCGGAATGCCCACGGCCGTGGCACCTGCCGGCACGGGCTTGATGACCACGGCGTTGCTGCCGATTTTTGCCCCATCGCCCACCTCGAAGCCGCCCAGCACCTTGGCGCCGGCGCTCACCACCACGTCACGGCCCAGCGTGGGGTGGCGCTTGGCGCCCTTGTAGAGCGAGGTGCCACCAAGCGTGACGCCCTGGTAGATGGTGCAGCCGTCACCGATTTCGGCCGTTTCGCCCACCACCACGCCCATGGCATGGTCGAAGAACACGCGCTCGCCGACCTTGGCGCCGGGGTGGATCTCGATGCCGGTGAACCAGCGCCCGCAATGCGAGATGAAACGGCCCAGCCACTTGAAACCGTGCGTCCAGCACCAGTGCGCGGGCCGGTGCAGCCAGATGGCATGCAGCCCGGGGTAGCAGGTGATGACTTCCCAGGTGCTGCGGGCCGCAGGGTCGCGGTCAAGAATGCACTGGATGTCGGAGCGCAGGCGGGCAAACATCTGTTGTAGTTATGTGGATATGGGCCGCACAGTCTATCGCTTTGGTTGCGCGGTCTCGAGCATGGATTTGGCGACACCGCGCAGGATGTGGATTTCCTCGGCACCCAGTTGCGCGCGGTTGAAAAGCTGGTTGAGGCGCGGCATGAGCTTCTTGGGCGCCGCCGGGTCCAGGAAGCCGATGGCGGTGAGCGCCTGCTCCCAGTGCGCCAGCATGCCCGCCACCTGGCCGGCGTCCGCGAGCGCACGCGCAGGCGTCGCGGCCTGCACGCCAAAGCCACCCAGCGCCTGGCGCCATTCGTAGGCGATGACCTGGATGGCCGCGCCCAGGTTGAGCGATCCGAACTGCGGGTTGGTGGGAATGGAAAGCGCCACATGGCAGCGGTACACGTCCTCATTGGCCATGCCGAAGCGCTCGCAGCCGAACAGGAAGCCAATGCCGGCCTCACCCGCCGCAGGCACACTTTCTGATGCGTTTTCGGCCTCCAGGGCAGACGGAGAGAGCGCCGCCAGCTCCTGTTTCAATAGCATCTCGAAGTGCTCGCGCGGCGTGCGCGTGGGCGGGCCGAAGTCGCGCGGCGTCATGGCCGTGGCGCACAGGTGGCTGATGCCGTCGAGCGCCTCGTCCAGCGTTTCGACGATGCGCGCGTTGGCCAGCACGTCCAGCGCCCCGCTGGCGCGCTGGATGGTTTCCTCGCGCCGCAGCACGTTGGCCCAGCGCGGCTTTACGAGCACCAGGTCGTCGAAACCCATGGTCTTCATGGCGCGCGCGCAGGCGCCCACATTGCCGGCGTGGCTGGTCTGGATGAGGATGAAACGGGTCTTCATGGGAGCGCGTGCCTGGGCACCGGCTGCGCTGCGCAGGCGGTGTGGGTAAAATCGGGGCCTTATTGTCGCTGCCCGCATCGCCCGGCGGCGATTTTCCTGTTCCTGGCCCGCGCGCCGCGCCACAAGCCGTGCCGCGCCACACCTGCACAATTTATGTCGTCCAACCTGCACCCCATGCTCAACGTGGCCATCAAGGCCGCCCGCGCCGCCGGCGCCATCATCAACCGCGCGGCGCTCGACGTGGAATCGGTGCGCATCTCGCAAAAGCAGATCAACGACTTCGTCACCGAAGTCGACCACGCGAGCGAGAAGATCATCATCGAGACGCTGCTCACGGCCTACCCCGGCCACGGCATCCTCGCCGAGGAATCGGGCAGCCAATACGGCGCCAAGGATTCCGAATTCGTCTGGATCATCGACCCGCTGGACGGCACCACCAACTTCATCCACGGCTTCCCGGTTTACTGCGTGAGCATTGCGCTGGCCGTGCGCGGCAAGATCGAACAGGCCGTCATCTTCGACCCCTCGCGCAACGACCTGTTCACCGCCACCAAGGGCCGCGGCGCCTTCATGAACGAGCGCCGCATCCGCGCGAGCAAGCGCACCCAGCTGAAGGAATGCCTGATTTCCACGGGCTTCCCGTTCCGCCCGGGCGACAACTTCAAGAACTACCTGGCCATGATGGGCGACGTGATGCAGCGCACCGCCGGCCTGCGCCGCCCCGGCGCGGCCGCGCTGGACCTGGCCTACGTGGCCGCGGGCTTCACCGACGGCTTCTTCGAGACCGGCCTGTCGATCTGGGACGTGGCCGCTGGCTCGCTGCTGATCACCGAGGCCGGCGGCCTGATCGGCAATTTCACGGGCGAGGCCGATTTCCTGGAACAGAAGGAATGCCTGGCCGGCACGCCGCGCATCTACGGCCAGCTGGTGCAGATCCTGGGCAAGTACAGCAAGTTCGCCGGCGCCGGCGACAAGGCCGCGTTGCGCCAGGCTGCCGAGGAGCCGGCCACTGATGCGGTCGAAGCGGCCAGCGACGCAGACGACGCGGGCACGGCCCCAGGCGCATCGGAAGACGCACCGTTCTGAGTTCGCACGCCGGGCGCCAGGCCCGGCGTTTCAATCGGGGTACTTCAGCGCGATGCTCTGGAAGTCATCGGCGAGGTCGATGAAAGCGTCCACCACATCGGGGTCGAACTGCATGCCCCGCCCCTTCACGATGGCACTGCACGCCTGCTCGTGCGTGCCAGCCGTTTTGTAGACGCGCTCGCTGATGACGGCGTCGTACACGTCGGCTACGGCCATGAGGCGCGCCGGCACCGGAATGGCATCGCCCGCCAAGCCATCGGGGTAACCAGCGCCGTCCCAGCGCTCATGGTGGCTGCAGGCCATTTCCTTGGCCACGTTCAGGAAGCGCACGCGCATGCCCAGGCGGCGCTCGGCGCTCTCAATGGCCTTGCGCCCGAGCAGCGTGTGCTGCTGGATCTTCTCGAACTCGCTGTCGGTCAGCTTGCCGGGCTTGAGCAGGATGCTATCGGCGACGCCGATCTTGCCGATGTCGTGCAGCGGCGCCGACTTGTAGAGCAGCTCGATCATGTGCTGGTTCAGCACCGCCTCGAAGCGCGGGTGCGTGCGCAGCCGCTCGGCCAGGGCCTTCACGTAGAGCTGCGTGCGCCGGATGTGGTTGCCGGTTTCGTCGTCGCGCGTCTCGGCCAGCGAGGCCATGGCCATGATGGTCACGTCCTGGATGGCCTGTACCTCCAGGGTGCGCAGCGCCACTTCGCGTTCCAGGTAGGCGCTCTTGTCGCGCAGGAAGTCGGCCGTGGCCTTGAGCGCCAGGTGCGTGTGCACGCGCGCCTGCACGATGGGCGGGCTCACGGGCTTGGTGATGTAGTCCACGGCGCCCAGCTCGAAGCCTTTGCGCTCGTCCTCGGTGTCGGCGCGCGCGGTGAGGAAGATCACCGGAATATCGCGCGTGGCGGCGCTGGCCTTGAGTTGGCGGCACACCTCGTAGCCGTCCATGCCGGGCATCATGATGTCGAGCAGCACCAGGTCGGGCAGCGGGTCGGACTGCGCGGCCTTGAGCGCGCGCTCGCCGCTGTTGGCCACCTTCACGCGGTAGCGCTCGCCCAGCAGTTCGGACATCAGCGCCAGGTTGTCGGGCGTGTCGTCCACGATGAGAACGGTGGGCACCTGCCGGTTGCGCCACTCGGCGGGGGCTTCGGGCACATTTTCACGTTGCATGGTGGCTCCCTGTACGGTGCTGCCCGGGTGGGTGTCCGGGCGTCTGCGGGAATTGCGCCAGCCACCCGGTCAGGGCGGCCAGCGCGGGCTCGAAATCAAAGCGGTCGATGTGGACTTGCACACCGCCCAAGGCCGGGCCCAGGGCCTGGCGCAGCGCAGGCGCGTGGTCCAGCAGAAAGCCGCGTGCGTCGGGGTCGTCGCGCAGCAACAACCCGTGCAACTGCTGCACCGCGGAGCGCGCCTCGGCGTGGGGGACGGCCGGGTGCTCGTCCACGGAGGCGGCGGCCGTACGGTCGCGCCACGGTTGCAGGGTCCGCACCAGGGCGGCCAGCCGCTGGCGCAGCGCGCCCACCAGCTGGGCGCTTGCCTCCCCGGCGTCGCGCAGGGTGTCTTCGAGCCGGCCGGCGCAGTCCTGCAGCGCCACGGCGCCCACCGTGCCTGCCAGCCCGCGCAGCGTGTGCGCCTCGCGCGTGGCCTGCTCGATGTCGCCCGCTACCAGCGCCTGGGCGATGCGCTCGGCCGCACCGCCCTGGCCATCCAGAAAACGCCGCAGCATGTCGGCATACAGCGCGCGGCGGCCCATGGCGTTGCGCAGGCCCAGCGCCATGTCCAGGCCGGGCGCGGCCGGCAGCACCGTGCCGGCGTCCGGCCCCCCCGGTGCCACGGGTGCGGCCGCGGGCCGCCCCGGTGCCGGGGCCATCCAGTGCTGCAGTGCCTCCCACAGCCGTTCGGGCGCGATGGGCTTGGCCAGGTGGCCGTTCATGCCCGCTTCCAGGCAATGCTGGCGGTCGACCTCTCTGGCATTGGCCGTCATGGCGACGATGGGCAGGCCGGCCAGCCGGGGGTTGGCACGCAACAGGCGCGTGGCCTGCAGGCCGTCCATCACGGGCATCTGCATGTCCATGAGCACCAGGTCGTAGCCGCCGCGCTCGGCCAGGTCCACGCCCTCCTGGCCGTTGGCGGCGACGTCCACCTGCACGCCGGCCTCCTGCAGCAGCTCACGCGCCACCTGCTGGTTGAGTTCGTTGTCTTCCACCAGCAACACGCGCGCACCCTGCAGCGACGGCCCGGCCTGCACGGCCCCTGCAGGGCCCGCCGCATCGGGCACCCCGCCCTGGCCCAGCACCTGCATGAGGGTGTCGAACATCACGGAGGCGCTCACGGGCTTGATGAGCACTTCCTCGATGCCCTGGCGCTGGGCGGAACACAGCACGTCCTCGCGCCCGAACGCCGTGACCATGACACGGCGCGGCAGCTGCGCCAGGTTCAGTTCGCCAATGCGGCGCCCCAGCTCCAGCCCGTCCATGCCGGGCATCTGCCAGTCAAGCACCACCAGGTCGAACGGCTGCTGCTGCGCCACGGCCTGTTGCAAGGTGTCGAGCGCCTCGGCGCCGGAATGCGCCTGCGCCACTTCGAAGCTCATGGATTGCAGCATCTCTGCCAGCACGGTGGCGGCATGGGCGTTGTCGTCCACCACCAGGACCCGCAGCCCGCGAAGGTCGGGCGCCGGCAGCAGCGCACGCGCGGGCGCGCCGCGCAGCAGCGGCACGGTGAACCAGAAGGTCGAACCCTGGCCCACCTGGCTCTGCACCCCCACCTCGCCGCCCATGAGTTCGGCCAGGCTCTTGCAGATGGCCAGCCCCAGGCCGGTGCCGCCGTAGCGCCGCGTGGTGGAGGTGTCGGCCTGCTGGAAGCTCTGGAACAGCCGCTCCATCTGCGCCGCGCTCAGGCCGATGCCGGTGTCGCGCACTTCAAAGCGCAGCAGTACCTTGTCGCCCTGCTGCTCCTGCACGCGCACCACGATGCCGATGTCGCCGCGCTCGGTGAACTTGGTGGCGTTGTTGGCGTAGTTGATGAGGATCTGGCCGATGCGCAGCGCGTCGCCCACGAGGTTGGGCGGCACGTCGCTGGCCACGTCGCAGATGAGCTCGAGCCCCTGCGCGCTGGCCTTGTGGCTCACCACGTCGATCACGCCTGCCAGCACCTGGTCGAGCACGAAGGGCCGCGCCTCGATGTGCAGCTTGCCGGCCTCCACACGGGAGAAATCGAGGATGTCGTTGATCACGCCCATCAGGTGCTGGCCCGCCTGCTGGATCTTGCTGACGTAGTCGTGCTGGCGCGGGTTCAGCCCCGACTTGAGCGCCAGGTGCGACATGCCGATGATGGCGTTCATCGGCGTGCGGATCTCGTGGCTCATGTTGGCCAGGAAGTTGGACTTGAGCGCCGTTGCCTCCTCGGCCAGCTCCTTGGCGCGGCGCAGTTCCTGCTCGGCCTGCTGGCGGTCGCTGATGTCGACAAACGTGCCGATCACGCCGCCCGGTGTGCCGTCGGGCCGTTTGAAGCCGCGCAGCCAGTAGAGCGTCAGGCGTTCCTGGCCGTCGGCATAGGGCATGCCGACTTCGCGGTGCACGGCCTCGCTGCTGTGCAGGGCGAGTTCGGCGTCGGCCTGGAACTGTTGGCGCTTGGCCTCGGGCATATGCGCCACTTCCAGCACGGTGCGGCCCAGCAGACGTTCGCGCGGCTGGTCGAACACCTGCTCGAAGGCCGTGTTCATGCCCAGGTAGCGGCCCTGCTCGTCCTTGTAGAAGATGGGAATGGGGATGGTGTCGATCAGCACCTGCTGGAACTGCAGCTGCGCGGCCACGCGCTCCTCCAGCCGCTTGTGCGCGTCGATGTTCACGTTCACACCCACCAGGCGCTCGGCCTGTCCGTCGGCACCGCGGAAGATGCGCGCCGAGCACTCGAACCACTGCACGGCGCCGTCGGAGCGCACCAGGCGCCAGAGGTCATGGAAGTGCTCGGCGTCGCCGGCCACGGCGGCGTCCATGCGCTGCAGCGCGCGCTCGCAATCCTCGGGCAGCAGGCGGGCGGCCCAGGCGGCGCGCCAGTCGTCGAAAACGCGCTCGCTGATGCCCGGCGCACCGGCGAGCTTCTGGCTCCAGACGCTGCGCCCGGTGCGCAGGTCGATGTCGAACACGCCGATCTTTCCGGCCTCCTGCGCCAGCTCCAGCCGCTCACGCGTCTCGCGCATGGCCACCTCGGCGCGGCGGGTCTCGGTGGCGTCCTCGATGATCCAGATGGCGGCAGCGCTGCACCCGTCGATGTGCACGGCCCGGCCCGACATGCGGGCCTCGAAGGCGCTGCCATCGAGGCGGTGGAGGGTCCAGCTCTCGCGCACCGGCTGGCCCTGCGCCAGTTGCGGGCCGACCAGCGCGGAAAACGCGGCGTGCCGCTCGGTACTGCCAAAGAGCAGGCTCACCCGCTGGGCCTGCAGCTGCGCGCGCGTGCCGCCCACCAGCGCGGCAAACGCGGGGTTGAACTTGTGCATCAACCCATCGCAGGTCAGCAGCACGGGCGGCGCGTTGTCGAACAGCGCGTTCTGCTCCTCCAGAAGGTCCTTGAGGCGCTGCTCACTGCGCAGCAGTTCTTCCTGCTCGTGCATGCGCCGGGTCACGTCCTGGTGCAGGCCCACCATGCCGATGCAGACGCCACGCGCGTCGAGCACGGGCGACAGCGTGGCTTCCTCGTGGTATTCCGTGCCGTCCTTGCGGCGGTTGATGAAATGCCCCTTCCACGGACGCCCTGCCACCACGGCGGCGCGCATGTCGCTGAAGGTCTGCGGGGGCGTGCGGCCGCTGGCCAGCATGGACGGCTTGCGCCCGCGCACCTCGTCCAGTCGGTAGCCGGTGTTGCGCTCGAACTCGGGGTTCACCCATTCGATGGCGCCGCGTGCATCAGTCACCACCACGGCCAGCGGGCTGTTCTCCAGCGCCGCGCCCAGCACGCTCAGGCGCTGCTGCGTGGCCGCCATGCGCACGCGGTTGCGCAGCATCTCCAGCAGCAGCGCGCCCAGCAGGGCCAGCAGCGCGAAGGCCACCGCGCCGTAGCGCAGACGGTCACCGGGCGGCATGAGCTGCGAGACGTCGTCGATCATCACCAGCGACCAGGGGCCGCCCGGGTCGCCCCAGTCGATGGCCCGGCGCGCCACGGCGTGCTGTACCCCGTCGACCAGCACCTCGCCGCCCGCCGGGTCGAAGGGCAGCGCCGAGGCCACGCCGTTGTCGAAGCGCCGGCCAAACTGGCGCAGCGCGGCGATGGCGTCGATGCGGCTTTGCGTGAGCGGCGGCGCCAGCGCATAGAGCCACTCCGGCCGCGTGGCGGCAAACGCCACGCCCTGGGGCGAAAGCAGCAGCGTGGGCATGCCGGTACGGGCGAGCAACGCATCGATGGGCGCAAACGCCATCTTGAACAGCACCACGCCCAGCACGTCCGTCCGCGGGCTGCCGCCTGCGTACAGCGGCGCCGCCACGTACAGGCCGCGCTCTTGCGAAACCGATCCCACCGCGGCATAGACGTTGGCGCGTCCCTGCAGGGCCTGCTGGAAATACGGTCGGTAGGCCACGTTGGTGCCCGTGGAATGGCCGCCCACCGTGTCGTGCGCGACGATGGTGCCGTTGGCTGCAATCACGTAGGCGCCGTCAAGCCGAAAGCGGGTGCGGGCCGTGGCCAGCACCTCCAGGGCGGCGGGCGCATCGGGAGGCAGCAGACCCTGGGCCACCTCGCGAAGCACGGGCTCACTGAGCCCCAGCAACGCCACGGCGCTCACCACGGCGCCCTGCATGGTCTGCTCGGCCAGCGCCTTGGCTGTGCGCTCCAGCACCTCATGGCGCTGCGCGCTGCGTTCCTCCACGCGGTGATCGTGCACCAGCCCCACGAGCAGAACGGCGCCCAGCACGGCCGCCACCAGGGCCACCAGCGCGCTCCCCAGCCAGGGCGCGCGCCGCTCGGCGGGGCGGTCCATCAGCATGCCCATCGCGTCCTTTGCCGGGGGCCGGGGGCGCAGCAACGCTCACACCACGCCATGGGCCAGCGCCTCCACATCCTCTGCGCTGCCGGGCCGCCCAAACAAAAACCCCTGGAACTGCTCGCAGCCATGCAGCCGCAGAAACCCCAGCTGCCCCGCTGTCTCCACCCCTTCGGCCACCACGTCCAGGTCCAGGCTCTGCGCCAGCGCCAGGATGGTGCGCACGATGGCCGCGTCGTTGGGGTCGGTCAGCACGTCGCGCACGAAGCCCCGGTCGATCTTGACCTGGTCCAGCGGCAGGCGTTTCAGGTAGCCCAGGCTGGAGTACCCGGTGCCGAAGTCGTCCAGCGCGAAGCCCACGCCTTCGCGCTTGAGCTGCACCATGCGGGCGATGGTGTCTTCGATGTCGCCCAAGAGCAGGCTTTCGGTGAGTTCGAGTTTCAGGCGCCGGGGGTTGGCGCCGGTCTCGCGCAGGGTCTGCAGCACTTCGGCGATGAAGCCGCTTTGGCGGAACTGGCGGGCGCTGACGTTGACGGCCATGCTCAGGTGGGCGGTTTCCTTCTTGCCCGACCAGCGCACGAGTTGTTCGCAGGCGGTGCGCAGGATGTGCCGGCCCAGGGGCAGGATGAGGCCGGTCTGTTCGGCCAGGGGGATGAATTCGGCCGGGCTGATGGGGCCGCGTTCGGGGTGTGTCCAGCGCGCCAGGGCTTCGGCGCCCTTGACGTGGCCCTGGTAGTCGACGACGGCCTGGTAGTGCACGAAGATTTCTGCGCGCGTGAGGCCCTGGCGCAGGTCGGCCTCCAGGCTGGAGCGCGCGTGCAGGGCTTGCTGCATGCCGGGGTCGAAGAAGCGGTGGGTGTTGCGTCCGGCGGCCTTGGCTTCGTACATGGCCAGGTCGGCGCGCTTGAGCAGTTCGTCCACGGAGACGCGTTCCTGGCCGAAGAGGGTCAGGCCGATGCTGGGGGTGCTGTAGTGCTGCTGGCCGGCCAGCTCGAAGGGCTGGTTCAGGGCGATGAGCAGTTTGACGGCGACGGCTTCGGCCTGGGTGCGGGCCTGGGGCAGGTGGGTGTCCAGGCCTTCGAGCAGGACGACGAATTCGTCGCCGCCAAAGCGCGCGACGGTGTCGCATTCGCGCACGCTGTGCACCAGGCGTTCGGCCACCTGGGTCAGGAGCTGGTCGCCCATGTCGTGGCCCAGGGTGTCGTTGAGGTCCTTGAAGTTGTCCAGGTCGATGAACAGGAGGGCGCCGTGCTGGTGGGTGCGCTGGCTGCTGAGCACCAGGCGCTGCAGGCGGTCGAGCAGGAGGCGCCGGTTGGGCAGTTGGGTGAGTGCGTCGTAGAAGGCCAGGCGCTCGATCTCCTGGGCGGCGCGCTTGCGGTCGGTCACATCAAGCGTGTAGCCGTGCATGAGCACCGAGCCGTCCGGCTCGGCCTGCAGCGCCGCGCTGGTCATGTGCCAGCGCACGCTGCCGTCGGCAGCCTGCACGCGGTATTCGCAGTGCCAGGGCTGCAGGGTGCGCACGGCGCGGCGCACGGTGCGGCGCAGCATGGGCAGGTCGTCAGGCACCACGTTGCGTTCGAGCTCGGCAATGTCCTGGCGCACCACTTGGTCCGATACGCCCATGAGGTCGTTCACCGCCTCGCTGACGTAGGGCACGCTCGGGCTGCCGTCGGGGTGGATGCGGCACTGGTAGATGAAACCGGGAATGTTGCTGGCGATGCGCTGGATGAATTCGAGCTGCTCGCGCAGCTGGTCGGCCGCACGGTGCTCCTCGGTCACGTCCTGCACCACGCCCATCTCGACCAGCACACCGTCCTGGTGCGAAGGCAGGCGCACGCGCGAACGCATCCAGCGCACCTGCCCGTCGGGGCGCAGCCAGCGGTATTCGATGTCGGAGCCGGTCCCGTCACCGTGGGCGGTGTCGAAAACGTGCCGGTCTTCGGGCAGCACACCGCTGAGGGCGCGCTCGGTGCCTATCCACTCCTGCCGCTCGAAGCCGGCGATGTCGCACAGGCCGGGCGACCACAGCAGCACGGATTCGCCTTCGTCGCGGATGCGGCGCCAGTAGCCCGTGCGCGCCATGCTCTCCATGGTGTTGAACACCTCGGTCTGCTCACGCAGCTCACGCCGCGCCTCCACCAGCGAGCTTTCTGTGCGCGCCAGCACGCAGCGCAGCGATTCGGCCTCGGACACATCCTGCACCGTGACCATGATGCTGCCGATGCCCGTGCAGTGCGCATGGATCTTCCACGCCAGCACCAGACGCCCCTGGTCGCGCACCACGTGGCGGCATTCCAGCGGCTCGCCGGTGCGCACCACGGCGCACAGTTGCTCAAGCAGGTGCGTGCCGGCCAGTAGCACGAACACCTTGGCGGCCGAGGCCCCGGGCGAGCGCACCGCGCGCAGGCCGTCGAGCCGGCGCGCGACGGCATTGGCCGTAAGCAGCCGCAGCTCGGTGCCATGCACATGAAAGCCCAGCAGCGCCACCGGCACCGCGTCAAGCATGGCTTGCAGGCTTGATTGCACGGCCAGGAGCGCCGTGCTCTGCGCAGGATGGACAGGCTGGGCTGGAAGCACGGACGGGGCTACGGTCACGCTGGAACCTCTCGCAAAGAAAAAGCGTGCAGCGCCCGGACGGAAGCTTCCGCGCAGTGCAGCACGCAGGGCCATGTTATGACAAAACGTAACTGTTCCATAGCCTGCGGCAGGCACCCTAGGGTAAACGCGCAATGCCTTGCGGGCGGGCGGAGAGCTGCAGCAATTTGGCACCCGGGAACAGCACTGCCCTCCCTGTGATGGAAGGGAACCCGCAGGCACCCGCAGCGATAAAATTCCGCAGGCCTTGCCCGCATCGCCCATGTCCCGCGCCCCGCCGCGCCGGGTTCCCTGCCGACAGCACCACACCACCATGCAAGAGCCCACGCCCTCCGGCACCGAACACCCCCACCAGCGCCCCTTCCTCACACCCGAGGAGCGCGAGGCCATCAACCGGGGGCGTTGGTTCGCGGAGCTCAGCCCCTCCCTGCGGCACGACATCTTTCGCCTGGGCACCGTCACGCGCTATTCGCATGGCGAGATGTTCATCGAACAGGGCGAACTGGCCCAGTTCTGGTTCACCTGCGCCAGTGGCGCCATCCGTTTCCGGCGCACCTCGCCGGCGGGCCGGCAGGTCACGCTGGCCTACGTGGAGCCCGGCATCTGGGTGGGAGAGGCCGAAGTGCTGCACCGCGGGCCCAACACCTATGACGCCCAGGCCCACGGCCGCACCACCGTGCTGGGTGTGGCGGAGAAGGTCTTCCGCCAGCTGCTGCGCGACCACACGGAATTCGGCGAAGCCCTGCTCACCCTGCAGGCGCGGCGCATGCGCTTTCTCTACTGGATGATGGAAGACATGGCCACGCTGCCGCTGCGCGCGCGGCTGGCCAAGCAACTGCTGCACCTGATGCGCCGCTTTGGCCCACGCCACGTGCAGCCGGGCGATGAAATGCCGCTGGGCATCACGCTGGTACAGGACGAACTGGCCCAGCTGCTGGGCTGCTCGCGCCAGCGCGTCAACGTGGAACTCAAATCCATGGAACGCGACGGCACCATCCGCACCAGCCAGCGCGGCATCGTGGTGCTGAACGTCGCGCAGATGGAGGCCATCGCGCAGCAGGAAAGCGCCGACGAGCGCGCCGGCTGAGGCGCTGCCTTCGCCCGCCACGCCCAGGGGCCTTTCGGGGCCCTTTCTTCCTGGACAATGCCGCTTCCATGACCCACAACCCCCAAGCGCCCCTCCCCGCCGGCCTCGAAAACCACACGCCGATTGTGTAGATAGACAGAAGTGCTTTAGCGCTTAGCGGGAGAAATTCTCTTTTTTGACAGTCACTTAGAGCATCTACGCCGGACCGCGCTGGAGCACGCTTTGGGCGTGGATTGGCATAGTTTGGCGATGTGATTACCCCAAACTTACCCCAAGAAAACAGCCCGAAAACTGAGTCAAAGACCAGCGTATGTCGGAGTACTTAGATTGCGTCCGCCACGACCTTCCAGAGTACGCTGCAACGCCGACCTCATCATCGACGTTGCCAGCACTATGCCGACTTCGGCGAAGGTTGGAGACTGTGTCTGAAGGCAGCAGGCAGGGCGCCGCTTCGCACGAGCCATCTATTGCCTGGAGCTAAACCGCCCATGCGGCCAGTGGCAAAGCACGCTGTTCACCACCCAGTAGCGCACGCCGTCCAGACGCAACCCCTTCCCTCAGCAAGCAATCAGGCGCAGCCGCCGCTTTGCGTTTCGTACATGCGCTCATGCCCGTTAGCGGGCCGAATAGTCGCTACCATACACGTAAGCATCAGTAACGGAGAATGCAATGCTTTATCTGTTGGACACCGGCCGGATGGCCTACAAATTCGGCAAATGGCGCGGGACGCTCTATCTGGTAGCGACTGCCGTGCCGTTTGCTATTGCGAATTTCATCGCCAAGGTTTTCAGCATTCTGCCGGGCCAACCTCAGCCACCGATGGCCTTCCAGTGGATGGAGATAGGTTTCCACGCCGTTGCGCTCCTTCTCTGGGGCTACGGCTGCTACCGGGTCTACCGGGACCACGTCCATCACGACTACTACCTTGAAGCCCACCACTACCAGCGTGAGGGCTGGTAAGCGCGGCGTGGGGGCATGGTCCTCCACAGCCAATAGCGAGACGAAACCTGCCTTCGAGGAAATCGCTTTGGCCCCAACGCTGGAAGCCGACAAAGGAACAAAGGCGGGGCCCCTCATGACCTTGCACAAGAGCAAGGAGCTGGAGCATCACACCGTGATCTTCGTCGACCTGGGCGACTTGGCCTGGCGGAGCTACGCCCAGAACACCGCCGAGGCGACCGTCGGTTTCTTCGTCGCGTACACACGCGCCAAGCAGCGGGTCTTCTTCACGCATTCCCCCAGTCGCAACACGCGCCGGAGCATCGCTCCGCTCTACACGCTGCTGGCGTCTGCCGGCGTGCAAATCCTTGCGGTCGCCTAATTCAGGAGGTCCCAGCCCATGAGTCCCACCAGCCTATCCACCTTCGGCGCCGCTGGCCCGATGGTGGGTTACCTCTACCAGGTCCGCGTCGCGCTGTTGTGGGCGCTGCGACGCAGCCCCGCCGGTGACTTCACCGTCAGCATCGAGACTCTGGACGACGTGAGCTTCGAGGTCGGCGGCGAACCCGACGCCGTGCTGCAGACCAAACACTCGCTCAATGCGATGGCCAACCTGACCGACCTGAGCCCCGAGCTCTGGAAGACCATGCGGATTTGGCTCGCGGGGCTGGAGAGCGGCGAGATTCCAGCAGAGACGGCCCGCTTCCTGATCGCCACAGCCGCATCGCCCGCAGGCAGCGCCTGCTCTGCGTTGGGCATCGAGGGTGACGGGCGCGACGTGGAGGAAGCGGCCAAGCGGCTCAAACACGCTGCAACCACCTCCAGCAATAGCGAGCTCAAGGACGCCTTCGAGGCTTACCTCGCCTTGGACGAGGCCGCCCGGGAAGGGTTGCTGGCGCGCGTCTATGTAGTGCCGTCCCAGCCCGACGCAGTCGCCATCAACGAGCAACTGAAGGTGGAGCTCTACCATGTGTCGTTGCACCATCAGGCGTTGTCAATCCAAATGCTCGAAGGCTGGTGGTTCCGCCGCGTGGTGCATGAGTTGGTTCACCCGTCCGGGGGCATCCCGCGCGCGGAGATCGACGCCCAGATCGTGGAAATCCAGGAGTCGCTGAAACCCGACTCACTGCCAATCGACGGAGAGCTGGACGCGTTGATGGTGGCCCTCGACCAGTTGCCGGAGTTCGCCGATCGCCCCTTCTACAAACAGGTGGAGTTGGTGGGCGGCAGCCAGTTGCGCATCCGCAATGCAATCGTCAGCTACCTGCAGGCCTTTCGCCAGCGCTCGGCCTGGACCCGCGACGACCTGCTATTCGATGCCGACCTGCAGAAATACGACCAGCGGCTGCACACCGAGTGGGAGCTACAGTTCGCCCAGGCGTGCGACGAGCTCGGCGAAGGCGCCTCCGAAGACGCCATGGCCCGTGCGGGCCGCGCGATCTTGAAGTGGGCCGAGGACGCGCACGTGCCGATCCGTTCGGGCGTCAACGTGCCCTGGGTCTGCCGGGGCTCGTTGCATATGCTGGCCGAGGACTTGCGCCTAGGCTGGCATCCCGACTTCCAGGCACGACTGCAAGCCGTCTTCGGCGCGTCCGGCAAAGGCAGCGCAGCATGAGCGCCTGGCAAGAACGCAGCATCGAGCAGCGCAATCTGCTCAACCCCGCCTTCTGCGCGATCGTGGTGTGGCACCTCACGCGCGGCTACCGGACCGAGGCCACAGCGCTTGGCAGCGAAGAAGGCGGCTTGCCCTTTGCACTGGCGTTCGTCGGCGCGAGTCTGATCTTGCGCGGTCAGACGCGCGAGCAGTTGCCGCGCTCGACCGCTACCTCACTCGCCACCTGGGTTCATGACCACCCACTGGAGCGATCGGCCGTCGCCAAAGGCGTGGTCGTACTGCGCGCGACAGTACGCGAGGCCCTGTTGTTTGGGGCGCAGCACGGGCTACTGTCGCTGGACGGGTCAAGGCTTGAGGCCAGCGACGCCGCCTTGAAGAAAATTAACGCCTACCTGCGCACGTCGAGTGTGGAGGTGAGGGACTGCATGCGTCAGGCGACACTGGTCGGCCGCTGGCTGTGCAAAGCGGGCGCGCCGCCGACGGTGCTGGCGCTGTTGGGAGTGCAACCATGATTCAGATTCGCGCCGTCGTCATTTACAGCCACGATGGGCGGCACCGCGTGGTGCCCTTAGCCCCGGGCCGCGTCAACATCATCTCGGGCGACCCGCGCACCGGCAAATCGTCCTTGGTGGGCATCATCGAGTATGCGATGGGCGCCAAAGAGATCGACGTGCCCGAGGGCAAGGTGCGGCGCAACGTCGCTTGGTTCGGCCTGCTGCTGGAGACTGGCCGCGGGCAGGCCTTCGTGGCGCGCCAGTTGCCAAAGGGCGATGGCAAATCCAACGAGGCGATCTATGTCGAAGCCGACGACAAAGTCACGATCCCTGAGGCCGGGGCTTTACGCGCGACAACCAACCGCGAGGGCCTGCGCGCGATGCTGGCGTCTTGGGTAGGAATGGGCGACTACTTGCACGAGCCGCCTCCGGGCCATACGCGCGAGCCGTTGGCCGCCTCCATCAGCCACGCCCTCACCTTCTGCTTCCAGGCGCAGCCCGAGATCGCGCAGCGCAAGTACCTGTTCCACGGTTCCAACGACCGGTTTGTGGCCCAGGCGATCAAGGACACCCTGCCCTTCTTCCTCGGCGCCGTGACCGACGACTACGTCGCTCAACAGCAGGAACTAAAGCGCGTGCGTACCGAGATCAAGCAGATCGAGCGCAGGCTGGCGGAGGCCGCTGCCATCCGCGGCGAAGGCCTAAGCCGCGCCGACACCTTGCTGGCCGAGGCGAAGGCGGTCGGCCTGAGCACGCTCGACGACGATACTGCCTGGCAGGAAAAAATCGAGGCGCTGCGCGTGATCCAGAACACCCCGGTCCCAACCGCCGCAGCGGAAGCTGGCGAGGACGTCGAATTCCGGCGCCTTTCCGACGTGCGCAGCGGGCTCGTGCGGGAGCAGCGTTCGCTATTTTCCACACTGGAACGCGCCCGCAACTTCGAAGGCAGCTCCAAGGGCTATGCCGGCGAGGCCCGTGAGCACACTGCACGACTGCAGGCGGTAACAGTCTTCGAGCACGATGCGCCCGGGCACGCCTGCCCGCTATGCATGCAGGATCTTCCCGAGGCATCGCAAGTCCCCTCGATCAGCGATCTGCGCGTCGCCCAGGACTACATCGGTGAGCGCAGCGGCGCGATGGACGCTGCAACGCCTCGCATCACGACTGCGATCCAGCAGGTAGAGACTCAACTGGCCGATGTGCGCCGCCGTCTAGACGACAACCGCGCGCTGCTCACAGCTGTTAAGCGCGGCAACCAGCGCCTGCAACTGGTAAGCGACACCGAGGCACGGCGCGCGATGGTGCTGGGGCGCATCAGCCTGTACATGGAGAACATCCCTCAGGTGCCGGACGTCAGTGAACAGCAGGCACGGCTCACGGAACTGCGCGTACAGGAAGGCGAACTCAACGAAGCGGTCAGTACCGACACCATTCAGGCCAAACTCGATTCCTGCTTGTCCAACGTAAACCGCTATCTATCCGACTACGCGAGACAGATCGACCTTGAGTATTCAGAGTCGCCATTGCGCCTGGACCCACGTAACCTCACTGTCGTGGCCGACACGCCCGAGCGGCCCGTACCCATGCGCGAGATCGGCAGCGGCGAGAATCATGTGGGCTACCACATCGTGGCGCACCTAGCCCTGCACACTTGGTTCGCAAGCCGCGGCCGTCCTGTGCCGGCCTTCCTTCTGCTGGACCAGCTGTCCCAGGCGCACTTCTCGCCCGACACGGCGCCGGGCGACGGCGTGACGCAAGAGAAGATCGACACTGATCGCCGAGCCGTCAAGCGGCTCTTCGGACTTATCTTTGATGTAGTCGAGCGCCTGGAAGGCAAATTCCAGGTGCTCATCACCGACCATCCGGACTTCAGCGACGACGCCCGGTTCCAAGCGGCGCTGTGTGAGCGCTGGCGTGATGGATTGAAGCTCGTCCCCGAGGACTGGCCGCGCACAGCCTGAGCGTCACTGGCAATGCGGAAATAGCAGCAACCTAGGGGGTGAGATGCAAAACTGCGAGCATATCGACGCTAGGCACCCAGATGCATGTTGTCGTTGCGTGCCTTTCGGACCGTTTCATAGAGTGCGCCAAAGGGCTTGAAGCCCGAAGGGTGCGTCTTGGCAAGCTCATTAAGCACGAGGGACAGTCGTGCATAGTAGCCGATTCGATCCTCATACTTGCCCAGATCGGCCTGCCTGCCGAGCAGGCGCAACCCAAGCGCCTCCAGAGCAAAACCGATTCGATCGAAACCTACTGCATCCGCCAACGCTGCATATCGCCCTACCCGCAGTTCATCACGATAGTGGCGGCATTCCGCGTCGGAAAGCGGGCGCAGGGGTGAGACATCTGCTCGATTCATGACCGGTGGTCTTCCAGTTAAAAATCGAACTCACGGTTCGGACCTTGAGCAACGTCGCCCCAGATCCTGTTGGGTAACTCATGACGGCTGAAAAACACCAAGTGGTACAGCGGTCGATTTCCTTCGTCGCGCACCAGCGGCATGCGCCGACTGATCGAAAACCCAAGGCCACGCACCAACCCGCACTAGTAGTCAAAGAACGCCTCGTCGGCATCCCCCCGCACAAACGCGAGAGGATCGACATGCTGCCGCCAGCCGGGCGCAGCATCATCAAAGCGCGCACGCTCTGGGTTGTATTCCATCAGCACATTGCGTCGCAGATCCATGGTGCTGAAATGAACCGCGAAATCGACAAACTTCAGACGTGCCAGCTTTTCGATCACCTTGAACGAAAGGTACTGAAGATTGTAGGGATCCAGATACGCGAGGCAGAGCGCACCTTTCGGAATCGCCTTGAGCACTTGATCCACGGTGGCTTCGGCAGCACCTGGGAAAGCAGTGGCGAGCCCCCATGGCCCGCAATCGCTCTGCGCAGGCCGATGCACGAGTTGCGTCCAGATCACCGACGAGGCAAGAGGTGAAAGCCAGGGCGTCAAATCGACGCTCGATCACATGAGTTCGATGTGCTGATGGATCCTGTCCACCAAAACATCAAAGTCCGGCTGCCCCTGGTAGTACAAAGCGGCGGTCCTGCGGTATTCCTGCGCAAAGCGCTGACGCTGCTCAGCGTTGGCCAGCAAAAAAGCCGGATTGCGCGCAATGACCTGCTCGTCGCCGGTACGGAACCGCTGCGACTTGCGCTCTTGGTACGCAGGTGTGTTCATGAAGGTCCGAACCTCCTCCAGCCCCAGCAGACAGTACACGTCGTAGTAGTGCCGCAGGAAGTTGGCGGGGAACGCCTGGGTTTCGTCCAGTCGGCGGTACTTGGTGGAGATCGTCTGCAGCTTCTCGACAAAGGTGTGCGTGGGGGCATAGCACGGTACAGCCACTGCGCGGTTATCCCCCACTGCCACCCCACGTTCCCTAGCAACGTCCAGCGCCCACGACGAGATCGTGACCGCCCGATTCGGGGCGGTGTCATCGAACCCAAGCTCCAGCAGGATGCCGTCCTTGACGCCAGCAAGCGCGGGAACACGCGGCGCATAGATCAAGCGAATGCCAGCACTGCGCATCTTGTCGTCGTCAAACTGGGTATCGCGCTCCACACTGTCGATGCCCGGGATACTGATTCGCGCTGTGAGTGCGTCGTAGTACGCACGCCGCGATTCAACATGTGCGGGCTTGTCCTGGTTGCGCCCCGTTTTCACGTCCATGCCGTCGGGCGGTTCAATGCGGATGTCGATGTCCTCGGAAAAGCGGTGGATGACACCGAACCCCTTTGACAAGGACGTTCCACCCTTCAGCTCAAACTGAATACCCTGCGCCTGGAGACCCCACAGGCAATGCATGATCCAGTAATCCTTCTCAACAAGCATGGGATCAAGGCCTCGCTCGTCTGCAACCACTGCCAGCAACTGATCGAAGTCCCTTCGTTCGTGCAGGAAGTCAGCCACCCGCCCACTCCCGCAGGCGCTTGCGAGTGGCCACGCTGCCAAAGCTGTCGACTGCACGCTGCAGACGGGTGGAGTCGAATGAAAGCAGTTTGCTACGCGCCTGGCGCAAGACCGCATCGCGGTCCTCTGCCAGTTCGTCCAGGTTGTTCAGCAGGTCCACATAAAGGAACTCCGGCGTCAGCTTCCTGGGAAAGCGCGGCTTCATCCGGAAGTCAAACTGCCGATTGCCGAGCTTGAAGACGCCGTGGCGCTTGTGGTTGTAGACCAGCGTTCGGTTGTAAAGCTGAGTCGTACCCAGACCCACGGCGTTGTAAGCCGAAGGCGAGAACACCAGGAAATCCTTGTCGCGCAGGAAGCCGCCCACCACCTGCTCATCGGCCGGCGGCAGTGGACCAAAGTTGGACTGTTTCGGTGCGTGGTACAGGCCTTGGGCCAGCTTCTTCAACTTTCCAGTAGCCACCAGTTCTCGCAGGTGCCGATCCACCGCCGTGGACAGGCGTGCGAGATCCTCCCGGCGGTACACAGCTCCCGGCCGCAACTCATCAGCAAGGTGGGAGGCCCCACAGCGCAATGAACCAACAGAAGATTGAACGGCGGTCAGCATGAAAGTTTTTTCATTGAAGTTTCATGCATTTTAGCATTTATCAGTGGGTTGGCGGCGAGGGCTTTTGAACCCCCGATCCCGCGCCATGAAAACCTCCAGCATGTGCGGAACCAGTGCCACGGCATCCACCGCCTCCCCATAGGTCTGCGCATGCAGCGCCGCATACCGGTCCAGCTCAGCCTTCAGACCGGCAGTGCAGGTGAAGGTCAGCTTGACGCTCTCCGTCCTGGGCAGCGGCCCCAGCCGCAATTTCCTCGGAGTGCTCATCGTGGACCTCCCCTGCCACCACTGACGAACAACGGCTGATAAGGCCGCAGCACCAGATCCCGGTTCACGATCACCCGCACCGGCAGCCCTGGCCGCGCGGTCAGCGTGGGCTGCAGGTTCAGATTGCGTCGCGTCATCTCCTGCCCCACCTGATTCACGCTGTCCTGCAGCCCATCGCGCCCCGCGATCACGACGCGGTTGCCGTTCTGCCGGTTCTCGGGAGCGGCCAGCTCAGCGCCCACCCCCAGCAAGGTCGTCAGCGCCGCCCCCGCCACCACCCGCCCCCAGTGCCAGTCCACCCCATCCTCCAGTCCAGCGCGCCCTGCCGGATCGGTGCCCACGAGGTTGTCGAGCGTGAGCGATGAGGTGTCCGGCAGGACAATGCGGTTCCACACCATCTGCACCCGGCTCTGCCCATAGCTCACCTGGCTGTTGTAGCGACCCAGGATGCGCGAGCCCTGCGGGATCAGCAGGTACCTACCCGTGGCCGTGTCGTAGACCGGCTCGGTCACGGTGGCGATCACGTCGCCTGGCAGGTCCGACTGGATCCCCGTCACCAGGGCTGCCGGAATCACCGTCCCGGCCATCACTTGGTAGGGAGAGGCAGGCATCTGCAGGCTTCCTGAATTCCGGGTTTCCGTGGAACCGCCTTTCAGGAAGGCTTCCTTCTGCTCCTGCCGGTTCTGAATAGCCGTGGGATCCGCGGGCTGCGCAGCCGTCGAGGCAGGCCCCGCCGCCAATGGATCGAACCCCGCCAGCCCGGATGCCGCCGCAGGTGTTGCCATCGCCACGGACTGCGCCGCTCCCTGCCCTGCCTGCGCTCCCCCCGTGCGGAAAAACACCGGCGAGCCCGCAGCCGCCTCGGCCTCCTTGCGCAGCGCATCCGCCGGATCATGGCCCGGTGGCGCATAGCCCGGCTCCCCCGGCCCCTGCGCCTTCACGATGGCAGGCCCCAGGTCCCCCGGCAACGGAGGCCCCAGTCGGGGTACTTCTGGCGATCGCAGTCCGCCGTAGTCGGCCGGCAACCGGTCCAGCCCTTCGGACTTGGACACCCGATCGACGTTGTAGAGTTCCGAGGGATTCGCGCCACGCCGGTGGCTGCCCTGCAGCGACCAGATGGTGGCGCCCAGCACGGCGGCAGCCAGGGAACCCACAAGAACCGCCAGCATGCGCCGGTTCAGCCGCGTCACGGGCCGCGGCGCGGCACGCAGTGCCACCGATTCGGGAGCGACCTTGGCGGGTTGCGGCGGAGCGGCGGCGTTGGAAGAGTCGCGGCTGTCCATGGTCAAAGCCGCCCACCAACACCGTCCGTGCGCTCGATGCGCACCACGTCGCCGTCCCGCCCCCCGCCTCCTCCCAAACGCAGCTCGGCCGCGCCGAACAACCGGTCCACGATGTAGTACGGCGGCCGAAAGCGGTAGTTCACCAGTTGCCCATCCCCCTGCGCCCCGATCACGAACAAGGGCGGCAGCTCGCCCTGGGCGATGCTGGCCGGGAACTGGATGTAGACCTTCTCGCCGTCATCAAAGGCGCGCAGCGGCTTCCAGGCCGGGTTGCCACCACCGATGGCGTAGCGGAAACGCAGTTTCTCCAGCGACAGGCCGCTCTCTATGGGCGCAGCCGCCTGGGCCGCCTGCGCCTGGCGCTGCAGGGCCAGCATCTTGTCCTTCGGGTACTCCCAGGACACCGAGGCCATCCAGGCCTTCTCGGTGGAGGTCAGCTCGACCAGGTAGGTGCGCCGGCTGGTGGTGATGACCAGGTTGGTCTTGAGCCCGGATCGGATCGGCTTGACCAGCACCTTCACGCGCAGCGAATCGCCCGCGCCGCTGGCTGTGTCGCCCACGATCCAGCGCACGGTGTCTCCGGCGGCGACCGTGACCAGTTCCTCCCCAGGCTGCAGTGCGATGACCGTCACCCGGCCCGGCGCCGCATAGACCTGGTACAGCGCCCCGTCGGTGTAGGGCCAGACCTGGATGGCATTCACGTAGCCCTCGCGCGTGGGTGCCACGCGGGCCTCTGCGTTGGCGCGCGCCACGCGGGCCTTTTCATCGGCGGGTTCGGGGGTGGATTGGGCCTCGCCGCCCTTGGGCAGGGGCTTCATCTGCGCAGGCATAGGCAGCACCTCGGGCACGGTCACGACCTCGATGGGCTTGGGCGGTTCGGGCAAGGCCTGGGCCTGGATGGGCTCATCGAGCGCGATCGATGGGGGAGGCTTGCCCTGGGTTCCGCAGCCCGTGGCCAGGACAGCCAGCAGGACCAGCGGCAGGGCGCGGTAGGGGATTCGTGCATTCATGGTTTCTTCACTCCTTCGCTGGCATCGAGTTCGCGGCTCCAGGACAGGCCGTTGACATAGATACCCAATGGGTTCTTGCGCAGGCGCTCCTCGCTGCGCGGGGCCTGCAGCACGATGGACAGCACGGCCGTCCAGCGCTCCAGGCCGGCCGCCTCGCCATTGACGTAGCGCCGCTCGGTCCAGCGCACTTGGAACGAGGCATCGCTGGCGCGCACCACACTGTTGATGGCCACCGTGACCGAGTGCTGCCCTATGCGAGAAAACGGGTCCGCGACCCGCGCATAGTCGTTGAGCGTCGCCGCGCCCTTGTCCGTGGTGTAGTCGTAGGCTTCAAGCCAGTTCTGCCGCACCACGATGGGATCGATGGACAGCGAGCGCACATCCGTGACGAAGCGCGCCAGGTGAAACGCAATCTGAGCGTCGCTCGGCTGGTACGGCGTGGCCGCCTCGCCCACCGCGCGCACCTGCCCAGCCTGGTCCACCTCGATGACGTAGGGCGTCACGATGGACTGGGCCGAGCGCCAGACCAGACCGCCGGCCATCAGAAGGGCCAGCGCCAGGGAACCAAACGCCATGAGCCGCCAGTTCTGGGCCTGCACCCGGGCCGAGCCGATGCGCTGGTCCCAGGCCTGTCCGGCCGCCTGGTAGGGGGTGACGGGCTCGGGGGTTTCCGAATACCGCCGCTGGGGTCGTTGAAATCGCATGGCAGCCCTCCTCAAGAATTGGATTCATCGCGCAGGCTCGGAGCAACGCCGCCGCCCGCATGGTCGCCGGCACGGACGGCATGCACGGCCGTGGTGGCCGCCTGCGTGGCCTGCTGGCGCCGCCGCATGCGCCGGGCCCAGCCCGGCTCAGACACAGGCGCCGGGGGCGTCGCATCCTCGACACCACCCACAGAAGCGGTCTCCCCAGTGGGTGACACGGCTTCGGAGACAAACCCCGCCGCGCGGTCCTTCATCGACTGGACTCCGGCCGCCACCCGCTGGCCCACGGCGCCGACACCGGCCTTCGCGGCATGGGCCACGCCCGCACCGGCCGCGCGGACGCCCTCCGCCCCCGAAGCGGCAACACCTGCCTGGTAAGCCGACCTCACACTGCCCGCCGCTGCCTGGGCGGTCCGTGCCCCCGAGGCACCGCCCCCGATGGCCGCCTTCGCTGCCCCGGGCGCCATGCGCGCACCGGCCGCCACCGCAGAACCCGCGCCCACCACGGCCGCGCCACCAGCAACGGCCAGCCCCGCCGCTCCCAGCGCCGTACCCGCCACCGCACCGGCGCCCAGCTGCGGCCCGCCCGACACCAGTCCGGTCGCGATCCCCGGCCCGAAGATCCCCAGGCCCAGCATCGCCAGGGCCGCCAGCATGATGACCAGCGCATGGTCGATGGACGGCTCAGCTCCCGGCGCCGTCGTGAATTCGGAGAACAGCCCCGAACCAATCCCCACGATCACAGCCAGCACCAGCACCTTGATACCCGAGGACACCACGTTGCCCAGCACCTTCTCCGCCAGGAAACTGGTCTTGTTCCACAGAGCCAACGGCACCAGCACGAAGCCCGCGAGCGTGGTCAGCTTGAACTCCAGCAGCGTGACGAACAGCTGCACCGCAAGCACAAAGAACGCCACGATCAACACCAACCAGGCCAGGAACAGCACGGCGATGGTGTCGAGGTTGGCAAACACCTCGGGGAACCCCACCAGCTCGCTGATCTGCACCATGATGGGCCGCCCGGCATCGATGCCGACCTTGGCCAGACGCCCGGGCTGCAGCAGCTGCGCCTGCGTCATCCCCGATCCCGAGGCCGTGAGCCCCAGCCCGGCGAAGGACCGGAACACGATCCCGGCCAGTTGGTTGAAATTACCCAGGATGTAGGCGAACGCCCCCACGTACAGCACCTTCTTGACCAGCCGCGCGATCACGTCGTCGCCCTGCCCCGACGCATGGCTCATGGCCCAGTACAGCCCCGCCAGCGTCACGTCGATCACCACCAGCGTGGCCGTGAGGAAACGCACCTCGCCGCCCAGCAACCCGAACCCCGAGTCGATGTAGCGCGAGAACACATCGAGGAAGCGGTCGATGACCGCGACGTCGTTCATGGCGCCTTGTCCTGCGCGGCCGATGCCTCGGGCGCGGGAGCCTGGGCCGACGTGTATGGCGTCCCGCCGCCCATGAAGCGCCGCCGCGTGGCCTCGGCCACCGCATTGCACTGTGCGTCGCCCACCTTGGCATGGTTGGTCTTGCACTGCGCACGCAGTTCCTTGAGCCGCGCGGGATCAGCGACCAGGGACTCCACGGATTCGATGGGGACCGGCTTGCTGCAGCCGGCGAGCACCAACACAACAGCGCCCAGAAGGAACAGCTTGTTCATGGCCTTCCCCTCATTGCCCGTAGAAACCCACTGCTACCGGGGTGTAGGGCGTGCCCTCGCCCTGGAAGCGCCGACGCACCTCGCGCGCCCGCTCCTGCACCGCCACCTGGCGGGCCTGCTCCAGCGCAGCGGCCCGGTCCTGGGTGATCTGCAGCTGCTGCGCCTGCATGGCCTGGCGGGACTGCAGCGCGAGCAGCTGGTTCGTGGCCTGCATCGCCTGCAGCGCGCCCACGGCCGACTGGCTGCGGTTCACCAGATCCGTGAGCGTGCGCTCGTCGCTCGCGAAGTTGCGCACCGCCTGCGACTGCACCTGGGTGGCAGTGCGCAGTGCTTCGAGCGACTGCTGCCAGCGCTCGCGCGCATCCAGCGCCATCTGCCGGCCCGAGACGGTGGCGGCGTATTCCTTCGGATAGAGCCTCCGGAACTCGGCCTCCATGTGCGCCACGTCGAACGCCAGCCCCTGAGCCCGGCGAATCAGCTCGTTCGTCGCCGCCATCGCCGCACGCAATTCCCCCAGCGCGCTGTGATCCAGGCTCGCGAGATTGCGCGCCTGGTTCTGCAGCTGCTTGATCTGGTTGTTGATCTGCTCCAGCGTGCGCGCGGCCGTGAGCACGTTCTGCGAATAGTTCGAGGGATCAAAAACGATGCGCCCGCCGCCCAGGAAGGCCTGGGCGGGCATGGCGGTGCCGAGGGCCAGCGCGGCGGCAAGCGCCAGCGCCGCCTTGCGGCGAAGGAACAGGGACTTCAAAGGCATGGCAGGACTCCTTCAAGTGGTTGGAAACGGTGGAAACGTGGGAATGAGGTCGGCGGCCCAGTCCAGGCCCCGGTGACGCAGCCAGGCGGCCGCAAAGCTGGACGGCCCGCCAGAAGCAACGAGGGCCTCCTGGATCCGGTCTATCTCCCGTTGGTCCTCAGGCGAGGACGCCCCCGCGAAGGCCAGCGCCACGGGCCCCAGCCCCAGGTCGAACACCCGGTTGCCCAGCCTCGACTGGTAGTAGTAGTCGCGCTTGGGCGTTGCCTGGGCCACGATCTCGATCTGCCGGCCGTTGAGCCCGAAGCCCTCGTAGACCGCGCGGATCTGCGGCTCGAAGGCCTGCGGGTTGGGCAGGAAGATGCGGCTCGCGCAGCTCTCCACGATGGCCGGCGCGATGCTGGAATCGCGGATGTCGGCGAGCGACTGCGTGGCGAAGACCACCGACACGTTCTTCTTGCGCAGCGTCTTGAGCCACTGGCGGATGCGCGCCGCGAACACCGGGTCGTCCAGGAACAGCCAGGCCTCGTCGAGGATCAGCAGCGTGGGCGCACCATCGAAGCGCTCCTCGAAGCGAGCGAACAGGTAGGACAGCACGGCCAGCGTGGCTGCGCGGCTGGGCATCAGCTCCTCCATCTCGAAGCACTGCACGGGCGAAGAACCGAGCCGGTCCACGTCCGCATCGAGCAGTTGCCCATGCGCACCGCCCAGCACATAGGGCTGCAGTGCCTGGCGCAAAGCGTTCGACTGCAGCAGCACTGACAGGCCCGTGAGGGTGCGTTGCTCCATCGGGGCACTGGCGAGGCTGGCCAGGGCCGACCACACAGCGTCGCGCTCGGTCGGTCCCACGGCCACACCCTCGTGCGCGAGGCGCCCTTCAACCCACTCCGCGGCCCAGGCGCGGTAGCCATCCCGGTCGATGCGCGCCAGCGGCTGGAATGCGATCCGCCCGTCGGGCCCGAGGTCGTAGTGCTCACCGCCCAGCCCCAGCACCGTGGCCCGCATCGAGCGTCCCATGTCGAAGGCCAGGACGCGCCCGCCCGGGTAGCGCCGGAACTGCAGCGCCAGGGTGGCCAGCAGCACCGACTTGCCCATGCCCGTCGGGCCAACCACCAGCGTGTGGCCCACGTCGCCGATGTGCGTGACCAGCCGGAACGGCGTCGCGCCGTCGGTGCGCGTCACGATCAGCGGCGGGCCATCGAGGTGGGCATTGCGCTCCTGCCCCGCCCACACGGCCGATACCGGCATCAGGTGCGCGAGGTTCAAGGTCGAGACAATGGGCTGGCGCACGTTGGCATACACGTGGCCCGGGAGGGAGGACAACCAGGCCTCGACCACGTTCAAGGTCTCGGGGATGGTCACGAAGCCCCGCCCCTGGATGGTCCGCTCCACGGCCCGCAGCTTCTCGTCGGCGGCCGTGGCATCGGCGTCAAGCACCACGACAGTGGCCGTGACATAACCGAACGCCACCTGATCGCCACCCAACGCCTGCAGCGCCGCATCGGCGTCCTGCGCCTTGTTGGCAGCATCCGAATCCACCAATGGGCTCTCCTGCTGAAACACGGTCTCGCGCAGCAGCGCCACGATGTTCTTGCGCTTGGCGAACCACTGGCGGCGCAGGCGTGCCAGTTCCTTCTCCGCCTCAGCCTTGTCCAGGCAGAGAAAGCGCGTGCACCAGCGGTAGCCAAAGCCCAGTCGATTGAGATCGTCCAGGATCCCCGGCCAGGTCGAGGTCGGAAAGCCCCGCACCGTGAGCACACGCAGGTGCTGGTTCCCGAGCATGGGCGCGAGTCCGCCCACCAGCGGTTCGTCGGCCAGCAGCGCATCGAGGTGCATGGGCACCTCGGGCACGGCCACAGCCTGGGAGCGCGTGGACACCGCGCCATGCAGGTAGGTCAGCGTCTGGCCATCAGAGAGCCAGCCCAGCTCCGGCACCACGCCATCGAGCAAATCCAGGAAGCGGTCCGCCTCGGCCACGAAGGCTCCCAGCCGCTCCCGCCAGTCCACGCCCTCGGCCTTGCGGTGCTCGTAGAGCAGGTTGCCCGCGCGCGAGCGCGCCTCCTCGGGCGGCAGGTACAGCAGCGTCAGGTGGTACCCGCTCTCGAAATGGCTCTCCGCCTCCTCGAAGGCGGCGCGCCGCTCCTCGTCCACCAGCCAGGACAGCGGCTCCGGGAAACGGGACCGTGGGTAGCCCGCAGCCTCGCGCCGCTCAGCCTCGACGAACAGCGCCCAGCCCGAGCCCAGGCGTTTGAGCGCGTTGTTCAGCCGCGCCGAGGTCGCAATGAGCTCACCCGGTGTCGCGCTGTCCAGGTCCGGCCCACGGAAACGCGCCGTGCGCTGGAACGAGCCATCCTTGTTGAGCACGACTCCGGTCGCAACGAGGCCGGCCCAGGGCAGCCAGTCGGCCAGCAGCGCGGGACGCCTACGGTATTCAGCGAGGTTCAGCATCGCCTGCCCTCCCCGCCCTACACGTCCAGCAGCGGACGCTGCTTGATGTGGCGCGCGAACACTGGCATGAACTGCGGATCCATGCGCGCGCCCCAGACCGCCAGCGTGTGCCCCGCGATCCAGAGCACCAGGCCCGGCACCCACAGCTGCAGGCCCAGGCCGACGGCGGCGGCCAGCGTGCCATTGGCAATCGCCACGGTGCGCGGCGCGCCGCCCAGCAGGATGGGCTCGGTCAGCGACCGGTGCAGCGGCACCTCGAAACCCGGTGGCAGGCTGTGGGGCAGGTTCATGCCAGCACCGCCCCGCCCGAGAACGAGAAGAAGGACAGGAAGAAGCTCGACGCCGCAAACGCAATCGACAGCCCGAACACGATCTGGATCAGCCGCCGGAAACCGCCCGAGGTGTCGCCAAAGGCCAGCGTGAGCCCGGTGGCGATGATGATGATCACCGCGATGATGCGCGCCACCGGACCCTGGATGGATTCCAGGATGGACTGCAGCGGCGCCTCCCAGGGCATGCTGGAGCCGGCGGCCTGCGCCGGAACCGTGAGGGCCAGCAGCAGGGCAGCCAGGGCCGCCGCCCGCAGGCACGGATGTACAGAAAGACGTGGATGCGTCATGAAGATTCTCCCGTAGTGAATGAAGTTGAAAAGGGCGATGCAACGACCTGCTGAATTCGCGGAAACGGCGGCCCCAGCGAGCCATCGAGCTGATAGCCATCGCGGTCATGACCAATGACGCGCACGATCTCGCGCACCCGGCGCGCATGGCCGCGCCCGGCGATAAAGACGATCACATTCACCGCCTCAGCAATCAAGGCGCGCGGCACGGCCAGGCTGACCTCCTGCACCAGTTGCTCAAGCCGCGTGAGCGCGCCCGCCGCAGATCCCGCATGCACCGTGGCGATGCCGCCCGGGTGCCCCGTGCCCCAGGCCTTGAGAAGGTCCAACGCCTCGGCGCCGCGCACCTCGCCGACCACGATGCGGTCGGGCCGCAGGCGCAGCGTGGCGCGCACCAGGTCGGCCATCGACGCCACTCCGGGCTCGGCGCGCATGCCCACGTGGTCGTCGCTGCGGCATTGCAGTTCCACCGTGTCCTCCAGGATCAGGACACGGTCGCGGGTGTGGGCAATCTCGTCGAGCAGTGCATTGGCGAGCGTCGTCTTGCCCGTGCTGGTGCCACCCGCCACCACGATGTTCTGCCGCTCGTGCACGGCCTGGCGCAGGAAGCCGGCCTGGGCCTCGGTCATGACACCGTCCGCCACATAGTCCGCCAGTCCCATGATGCGCAGGGCCCGCTTGCGGATCGCGAACGAAGGCGCGCGCACGACAGGCGGCAAGGCGCCCATGAAGCGCTCGCCCGTCTCCGGCAGCTCGGCCGACAGCAGCGGCGCGCCAGGATGCACTTCGGCACGCACATGCGCCGCCACCAGGCGAATGATGCGTTCAGCAACTGGCGCCGGCATGTGGTGCCCCGTGGGGCAGCGCCCGGAACCGAGCCGGTCCACCCAAAGCGACCCGTCCGGGTTCAGCAGCACTTCGACCACCTCGGGGTCTTCGAGCGCCGCAGCGATCTCCGGCCCCATGGCGGTGCGCAGCATGCGAATGCGGCGCTGCGCGGGTTCGGCGGGTAAATGGCTGGAGCCGGTCATGCGCCGTCCTCCCCGCCATCAGGCGCAACCGAAGCTACCGGAACGTCCCCGTCCAGGGGACCGTTCTCCTCATGAATCTCGCGCACCAAGCTGCGCCCGCGCTGGATGTGGCGGGCCAGTTGCTCGATGAACTGCGCATAGCGGGCGCGCCCCTGGGCGCGCAACGCCTCCTGCTGCTGCTCGGGCACCGGCAGGGCCACGGTCAGGTAGTGGCGCAGGTACAGCGCCACGGTCTCGATCAGGATGGCCTGGTCACGCTCCAGGCGCTCGAACTGGCGTGAGAGCCGGTCGAGGCGCTTGGCCGTCGCAGCCTCACGCTGGTCCGTCGCATCGGGTGACAGGAAGGACGCCAGCGCCGCTGCGATCACCGAGGACTTGGAGACACCCCGGTGGGCCGAGAGGTCCTCCAAACGCCTGGCGTGCTCGGGCTCGACGAAGATGTTCAGGCGCGCGCGCGTCACAGGACAATCCCGTCGTCAGGATCCAAGGCCGCCAGGCGCGCGTTACGCACCAGCTGGCGATCCAAATCACGCGGCAGCAAGGGCGCGCCATCGTCATCGCGCTCATCCTCCAGCAGGATCAGATCCTGCGCCCCATCGTCGCGCGAAGGTGCGAACGCGGTCTCCAGTTCCGGCTTGAGCTGGTGTCCGCCCTCATCGACAGCGCTGCCCACACCACCCGCCATGGCAGCCGAAACAGCCGCCAACACCGGCAGCATGCTCCAGTCATCCGACCGCCCCGCTGGGCGATCGGTATAGCCGCCGCCCACCAGCATCGGCGCAGGCAGCACCCGTACCAGGAAGTTCCGATCCTGGTAGTAGCGCAGCTTGCGCGCCCGGATGGGCGCGTGGCCCGAGACCATGACCACGGCATCGTCGGGGGGCAGCTGCATCACCTCGCCAGGCGTGAGCAACGGGCGGGCCGTCTCCTGCCGCGAGACCATTAGGTGGCCAAGCCAGGGTGCCAGTCGGTGGCCTGCATAGTTGCGCTGGGCGCGCAGTTCGGTGGCCGTGCCCAGTGCGTCGGAGATGCGCTTGGCCGTGCGTTCGTCGTTGGTGGCGAACGCGATGCGCACGTGGCAGTTGTCCAGGATCGCGTGGTTCGGACCGTAGGCCTTGTCGATCTGGTTGAGCGACTGCGCGATCAGGAAGGCCCGCAGCCCGTAGCCCGCCATGAACGCCAAGGCCGATTCGAAGAAATCCAGGCGCCCCAGAGCCGGGAACTCATCAAGCATCAGCAGCAGCTTGTGCTTGCGCTCGATGCCGTCTGAGCCGTCGAGCGACTCGGTCAGGCGACGTCCGATCTGGTTGAGGACCAGACGGATCAACGGCTTGGTGCGGCTGATGTCCGAGGGCGGCACCACCAGGTACAGCGACACCGGATGTGCCGAGGCAATCAGGTCGGCGATGCGCCAGTCACAGCGCGAGGTGACCTCAGCCACCGTCGGATCACGATACAGGCCCAAGAAGCTCATGGCAGTGGACAGCACGCCCGAACGTTCGTTCTCGCTCTTGTTGAGCACCTCCCGTGCAGCAGAGGCCACCACCGGGTGCGGTGCACCACCCTGCTCCGCCGCCAGGTGCGGCGTGGTCATCATGCGGTGCAGCGTCACCTCGAAGGGACAGGCCGGATCGGAGAGGAAGTTGGCAACCCCGCGCAGAGTCTTGTCTTCGCCGGCATAGAGCACGTGGAGGATGGCGCCCACCAGCAGCGCATGGCTGGTCTTCTCCCAGTGGTTGCGCCGCTCCAATGCCCCTTCCGGATCCACCAGGATGTCGGCGATGTTCTGCACGTCGCGCACCTCGTGCACGCCGCGCCGCACTTCCAGCAAGGGGTTGTAGGCCGCCGAGCGTGCGTCGGTCGGGTTGAACAGCAGGCAGTGCGAGAACCGCGCGCGCCAGCCCGCAGTGAGACTCCAGTTCTCGCCTTTGATGTCGTGGACCACCGCAGAGCCGGGCCAGGACAGCAGCGTGGGCACCACCAGGCCCACCCCCTTGCCCGAGCGCGTAGGGGCGAAGGCCATCACGTGTTCCGGCCCTTCATGGCGCAGGTAGGCGCCGTCCCGGCCGGGTGCCCGGCCGAGGAACACGCCGGCTGGAGCGGTCAGCCCGGCCTTGTCGATGTCATCGCGCTCAGCCCAGCGGGCGGAGCCATAGGTGGTGACTCGCCGCGCCAGGCGCGAGCGCCACACCGCCATGCCGATGGCCACCCCGGTGGCAAACAAACCGCTGGAAGCAGCGATGGCGCCACCGCGCGAGAAAACTTCCGGCGCATAGGCGTCGTACCAGTACCACCACTCGAACAGCTTCCAGGGCTCGTAGACCGGAAGCCCGGGCAGCTCGAACCAGGCAACGCCCAGGCGCGGCTGGTAGCCCAGCGCATGTGCCGTCCACTGCGTGGCCACCCACACGCCGCACACAGTGACGCCCATGACGGCCGTGATCTGGCCAAACAGGATGCCGGTGTGGGCGGAGGATGCTCGCTCCTTACCCCCCTCTGATCGAGATGCCATGCCCGCTTTTTCCTTCGGCGCCAACCTGCGCCATGCGCATGCACGCCCCTTGGCCCGCATGGCGAGAGTCTGGAACCGATGCGCCGCGCGGCCCACCCATCCGGGCGTAGCGCAGCGCAGGCTGGCGGGCACGTCTCAGGACAACGCCTTTGGCTGGCTGAATTCAGTGGCACAGGAACACGCTCCCGGCCTCCCCGGACGGGGAGCATGACCAGCCGGCAACCCCATGTCCAAGGCCGATGGCGCAGGCCCTGGATGCAGCAGAGCCCTGCTGCGTAACAGTCACTTCAAAGTGCTGACGTGGGTAAGGAAACGTTGCGCCGGCTCGGCCATGCCGAAGCGCTGGTGCTTGTGCAACACATAGGTCGTGAAGTGGGCGGGCTCAGCCAGCGGGAGCACCACGACATCTCTGCGCTGCAGCGTCCGCATATGGTCGGCATCGGCCACGCCGACACCCTGCCCCACGGCAACGCGGGTCAGGTAGCCTGACAATGTCCGCGCCTCCGCCGCGATCACCGGAGACAGCGCCTGCTGACGCAGGATGGATGCCACCTGCTGGTGCAGCCCAGGATGAGAAGCTGAAGTGAATGCAATGACGGGGTAAGCCAGCAGTTCAGCCAATGACAGCATGTCGCGTCCAGCCAGTTCATGCTCAGACGGGAGAATCGCGACCATGGGGCTGGTCCAGGCCGTTTGCTGAACGATGACCTCGTCATCCAAAGGTCCGAAGGAAAAGGCGACATCCACTTCCTCATTACATAGCGCAGCGAGCAATTCCGGCGTATGCATTTCCACAAGTTCGACAGGAATTTCTGGAGCAAGCCGATTCCAGCTGGCAAGGCACTCCGCCAACCGTAGCTGAGCCATGCAATCATCCAAACCGATACGCAACGGCTCCCGATAACGTTTATCGACGGCCAGCACTGCGCGCTTGGTGCGCTCCAGCCGGATGAGCAAGCTGCGTGCGTGAGCAAGCAGCTTGATACCTGCCGGTGTGAGCTCCAACCTGCGGGGTGCCCGCACAAAGAGCGTCACGCCCCACCGTTCCTCCAGGTCGCGGATGGTGCGTGACAATGGGGTCTGGTCGATATGCACGCGCTCGGCGGCGCGGCGGAAGTTGAGCTCTTCGGCAACGGCGATGAAATAGCGCAGATGCCTCAACTCGATCATCGCGCGGTTACGACGCTGACAGCGTCAATATCAGCGAAATCTATCGCCTCTCGGATTCCCTGAAGTCCAACACCCGCAAATCCATGCCCCATCGTTGCATGAGGAATTTCCTTGAAACAGCTGCGTTGCGATGCAGATGCAAATGCAACATGTTCAGTAGAAATCATCTTGATTCCCTGGTTGACCCATAGGTTGCCTGCATAGCATATGGGTGTTCTTCCTGTTGAAGAAGTAAGAATTGAAAACAGACATTTCTTGAGCAGCTTCAGGAGCAAAAGGCGCGAGGCTCACGCCTATTGCAGACAGGAGAGGGTTCCCCCAGAAAAACCACAGATTTTTTTGTTTACAGAGACGCACCACGGTGCTTCCCGAAATCCCAACTGACCACCCCGGTTTTGATGAGTGCTTGGATCTGTTTACCAATATACGGCTCGATCACAGGCCGCCACGGCACAAGGCAGAACCCTGCCCCATCGTCCAGCATCGCAAACCGCCCGCTGACCAGCTGAACTGACTGGCGATAGACACCGCTGACGGTCTCGCCATCCCGCACCGACCGCCACGTCCTTCCCATCTCCCGCTGCAGCTGTTGCCCCACCACCGCCAGTTCGCGGTCCCGCAAGGTCATCAACAGATCGCGCGCCAGGATGACGCGCTGCCCCCGGCGCTCGGCCAGCCCCTCACCCACCAGGAAATCCACGCGCCGCGACATCGCCTCCTGCACCTGCGCCCCGAACCCTTGAGCGGCTGGCTGGGGCGAGCCACTGACCACCAATCCCCGGTCCAGCCAGGTGGATCCCACGGCGTGGATCTGCTGTTCCAGAGGCAGGTACGAGCGCAGTTCGACGGCATGTCCAGCGACCTTCTGCGCACCGAGTTGCTGGACCTTCTGCAAGAGGTCTGGTGGCACTGCCCAAACACCATGGGCTACGCGTTCCACGATCCCCTTGCGGCGCAGTGCCTCCAGCCGACGCACATGGACTTCCACCGTTGCCTGTGGATCCCGATCTCCTGCTTGCAGGAGCTGCGCGCGATGATGGGCGGTGGTGTAGATGCCCTCCTGTGCCAGATCCAGGACCGTGCGGTCCACCGCACGCTCCAGCGCCTGTGGTTTGCCTTCAACAATGCCGCCAACCGGAAGCTCCGCCAGATCGGTGTTTGCCTGCGGCCTGAGGTAATGCGCTCGGCCATCGATACCATCGACTACCAGGTAGGGCCGATCGTGCAGTTCGCCATCCAGCCCCTTGGCCGCGATGCGCCCAAGCACGGGCACATCCGCCGACGGCTCGGTCACCAGCTCCCGCTGCTCTCCCTTCATCGCCCGGTGCATGGTACGCAGGATGTCGCCGCGTTCTCCCATGGCCGTGAGCGTCTGCTCCATCCGAGGAAGCAGGCGCCACCGATGGGCATCGAGGCGCTCGGCCAGGGCCATGGTTTCAAGGCGCTGCAGCCGAGCACGCAACAGGTTAAGGCGCTGCGTTCCCAAGGGCCCTTGAATGCGGCCAGGGCGCTCCGTCAGGTCGACGACATCCGCCACGGCCTGGCGCTGCAGTTGCCGATCCAGCCCTGTCCGTCGCTGCTGGTCAACTTCACGCTGTTGGCTCTGCCGCATCTCCAGTTCGGTGCGCGGCCCCAGCCATTCCGTCGCCAGTTCGCTGGCACGCCGGCGCATGCCGTGGGCCATGTAGTCGGGCGCGATGACCAGGTCTGCTCCCCTGCCCTCGCCCGAGCGCCCGCGCAGCACGACGTGGGTGTGCGGGTTGTCGGTATCCCAGTGGTCCACGGCCACCCAGTCCAGGCGAGTTTCCAGATCGACGGCCATGCGTGCCATCAGCGTGCGCGTATAGTCGCGCAGGTCTTCCAACTCCCCGGCATCCTCCACTGACACGATGAAGCGGAACTGATGACGGTCCCCTTTGCCCCGCTCCTCAAACGCCTGCAGGTCCGCAGTGTCCGTGTCTGCCCCGTAGGCCCGTCCATTCTGCCCATCGCGGGTCGTGCCGTCGCGTTCGATGTAGCGCAGGTGAGTGGAAACCGATCGGGCGCCCGCTTTCTTGAGCACCACAAACCGGGACTTGATGACTACGCGTCGTGCGTTCCTGCCCAGTCCCTGGCCCGCGATGCCGCTCGCCACCCGCCCTCTGCCAAAAGTGGATGCAGGACGCATGCCTTTGTTCCCTGACGCCGTGGCTCCAGCCCTGGAAACCTCCTTAAGCACCTGACTGACCAGGCGGGAAGACCGTGGTCCGGGACGCGACTTCGGTGCGCCCGGCCGGATCCTGAACCGCCCCTCCTCCAGCCCGTCCTTACGTGCGGCCATGGCGCCAGCTCCAGCGCACCCGAGCGCAGTGGGTCGGAATCAGCACGGGCCGACTACACGTTGCTGGCCGGATCCAGCCCCGGCACGGCACCGCATGCTCCCGGCATCGTGCCGTGCCCAACCCACGTGCAGACTGGCTTGGCGGGCACATGCGTGTCGGTCCTTTTATCTTGCCCTCCGTCTGCGTGCCCAAAATTGCCGCCCAGATCCCACCCGCCGCCGCCCTTGTGCACCCGTCACAGCGCCAACATGGCTGCCTGAGCAGCGCGACAAATATTGCGTACTGACCGCCATCACGCAGCACCGTCGGCTGCAGTGCGAGCGCAGGCTCCATTGCCACGCGTTGACGCCTGAACGGATGGTTCATGGCACACTCCAAGTCCACAACGGGTGCGCAATGCCCAGCACCGCCGATATTTGGACTGGTCCAAAGTACCGGCTGTCGAACGACGCCGGATAGGTATCGCTCAACAGGAATACGTCCCCCTCCAAAAGCGTCCGGCACTTCCCCCAGGCCTGCAGCGGGCGGTGAACGCCATCCTGCAGCCGAACGTCCGCCACAACAGCGCCATCGATGCGCACCGTCTGGTCGCGCACGCACACGGATTGCGGTGCCAATGCGCCAACACGCTTGAGCATCGGCACGTCGCTGGGCAAGTAGCCGCGCTGTGCCGCTAGCGCGGCCACATCGGCAGGAAGCCGGACCAGCAGGGTGCTGCCCACACGCAGTGAACCCGTGCGATCCAGGCGCTCAATACGGTACCAGCCGGGTGCCACGCTAGCGCTGGGGTTGTAGACAAACCGGGGCTCCCTCGGCACCAGCACCGGCCAGACCAAAAGGGCCACAGCTGTCGCCATGCCGGCCAGCAGAACGGGAAGCGGTACAGCGGACTGCGTCATTCCCTGCCTCCACGCGCGAGGAGCGCAGCTTGCCACTCAGCGGTGTAGGCCGACAGTGGCAGGTCTGCGGCCAGCCGGTGGCCCACCATGCGCCAGTAACCAGCCGCCACGGTGCAAGGATCGATGCCAATCTGCTCGATGGCATCGATCACCGCAAGCGCGGCCAGGACATCCTGCTTGCCATTCGCGCGCAGCAGAAGATGCGCGCCAGGCGTCACACCGGCCACCCGCTGCATGTCGTCCAGCGGTTCCGGGGCCTGCAGTACCACGAGCTGCCACAGTGCCGTGCCGAAATCATTGCCCAGCCATTTGAAACGGCAGCAGACGGCGCCGGGCATGAAGGTCACCACGCGCCGCCAGCGGTCGAGCACCGTCTCGCGCACCGGCTTCCCAAAGCGCAGAGAAACATCAACACGGTTTTCCACGCAGGCGAGCGAGACACGCATGGGGGTCTGCAGCGGTATCGGCTGGAGCCGCTGCGCCGCCACCATCCATGCGTACGGTGATGGCATCGGGGTAGACTGCTGCGTGCAAGCAGGAGAAGCATTCATGCCATGTCCTCCGGGTACTCGCGCTCCAGCAGTTCGCGCAACATGTCAGCTGCCGTAATACCGCGCCGGAACGCAATCACCTTAATACGTCCGCGCAGCGCGGGCGTCACGTCGAGCGTGAGCCGCGCGGTATAGACCGTACCTCGGGATGTCGGCCCCGAGGTGTCGTCATGGTGCACCCAGGTACTCGCTGGGTCCGCCGCCGGGCGGCGGCCGATGGCAGAGCGATGGGGTTTCTGGGATGTCGATGCCGTCGCCATCACAGCATCTCCCGCACGGCCTGGGCCAGTGCCGCGATCTCGCGCGCAGCGGCGCCCTTGGCAGACACCTCGCACGCCAGCTTGCCTGCCGCCACGCAGTCGGCGAACGCAATGCGTTGTGCGATATCGGCGCTCAGCGTCGGAAACGGCTGGTCGGCGAGTGCGGAGCGCGCCTCACGGCCGATCACCGTGCCGACCACGCGCCGGTTGATCACGAAGGCCGCGCGCAGCTGCGGCCGGAACACCCGGGCCTCAGTGATGAGCGCAACCATCTCCTGGGTCGCCCACACGTCGTAGGCGCTGGGCTGCACCGGGATCAGCACTAGGTCGGCGGCCAGCAGGGCCGAGCGCGCCAAGGCTGCCACGCGGGGCGGTCCGTCGATGATGACGCAGTCCATCTGTCGAGCGATAGCAGGCACCTCCCGGTGCAGGCTGTCCCGGGCCAGCCCGAAAACTCCATAGAGGCGTTCTCCACCACTTTGCAGGCGTCGATGGGCCCAGTCCAGGGCTGAGCCCTGGGGATCGGCATCCAGCAGCGTCACGGCTTGCCCCTGCAATGCCAGTTCACCTGCCAGATGGGTAGCGAGCGTTGTCTTGCCCGCTCCACCCTTCTGGTTGAGCAGGGCGATGACGGGTCCCGGGTGCCCTGGCTGCCGAGGCGGCTGGAATCCTGCCGACGAAAGGCCTGCAGATCGGCCTTCCTTGCCAACACTATCTGCCCTGCCACTATTTTGATCAGCAGGATCTCGCGCGCGCGTGACTTCCATTTATGTATCCCTTTAGTTGTTTAAGGGAGGCCCAAACCCTTGCCTAGCAAGGCTTGCGGGCCGGTTCGTGCGGGTGATCCACCGAGTCTGCTGCGGTCGATCCACCGAAGGCCGTGCGGGTGATCCACCGAGCCCGCACACATGTCATCCACAGCTTCTTCAACAGAATCTGTGGATAAGTCCGCATCCCTGCCCTGGCGGCCGTCCGGCCGGAAAGCCACCCATTCGGTGCGGCCACACCTCTCGATCGCCAGCCGATAACCGGGCACGGCCTGGCGCCGCACCAGGTGGCGCACCTGCAGCGCAAAGTCGGACGGGCGCTGCAGGCTGCCCGACTTCAGGTAGAGATGGCGCATGTCGAAGCGCCAGCCCGTACTCTGGCGACCGCCATGCTTGCGCACCAGGCGGTACAGCCAGCGCTCGATACCCCCCGAGAGCTGGAAATACCCCGGGTCCAGTGTGAGCACCAGCGCGTCATTCATCACGCCGGAAAAGAACCAGTCGGCCAGGATCAGCTCGATGCCGTCGGAGCGGCCATCGGACCGGACGCATTCCTTCCACTCGTTGATCCACGAGAAGCGGTGGACCCGTTGGGCGCCGCCCGGCCGGGCCGGCTGGCGCAGTGTCGTGGCCACCGTGGTGGACTGCAGCCGGTCGAGCGCCGCGCGCAGCGCCAGGTAGTCGCTACGGCCGGTTCCGCGCTGCACGAAGCGCAGGATCTCATGGGGCGACGCCGCCATGAGGCGCGAAGGCGCGATGCCTTCGCGGCGAGCCTGGATGATCTGGCTCGCCGCCCAGATCAGCACGTCGGCATCCCATATGGTGGCGATGCCATGTTCGGGAACCCCTTCCACTGTAAGAGCAACGGCACCCGCCTCGAAACGGATCGGCACCGTGCGCCGCGACTTACCCAAGCTGAAAAACGGATAGGCCATTAGATCCTGCGCATCGCGCAGCGCCATGTCGTCACCCGGCAGGGCACGGAACAGCGGCAGCTGCTCACATTCACCGCGTCGCAGTGGCATGTCCAAGGTCCTCGCCCTGTGCGACGGTCAACGCACGCTCTCGCGCTGCACGTAGCCCGGATCGGAAGTCATGCCAAAAGTATTCTCATCGGCCCAGGCACGCAGGTCGGCCATGGCGTAGACTACGCGGGCCCCGAACTTGCGGAACTGCGGGCCACCGCCCAGCACCCGCTGCTTCTCCAGTGTGCGTGGAGACAGCCGCAGGAGCTCGGCAGCTTCAACCGTGGTCAGAAATTGCGGGGACGCCGCTGATATCGCCGAAGCGACTGAAGAGGCGGGTTGCTGCGCAACATCAGGCGCGCCAAACGATGCCATCGAAGTTCCTGCTGCCATGGAGATCTCCATCGGGGTGGATGGGCAGCGAACCATTCGCAGCCCGATAGAGGGAGTCTGGGCAAAGGTGGGAGCAGCGCGAAGGGAGATTCGGTGGACTAGCTTCATCTCCGGGGAGCGGTGCTAAACGGGGCGTACGCCAGCGAGCCGGAGATAGCCCTCTGTCATCAAGACCCGGGCACGCATCAGGATGTGGCGCATCTGGGCGCGCAGCTCGCTGTCGGCATGCCAGGATTGGGCAACAGCCAGTGCACCAAAGATTCCGACTGCGGTCTCCCGCTGGGTCTTGCCAGCTTGCTGTGCATCGAGCGCCTGCAGGCAGCGCATGTGCAGCAGGTTGATGCGCGAGACCGACTGTGGAATGCAGGGTTTGGGATCACGCACCAACGCCTCGTGTACCGCCCGGCACGCGCTACAGTGTGCGTCCCCGGGCGCCGTGATGCGGCAGGCAATGTCGCTCCCCATGTTCGGAGCAAGACAGGCCCGCAGCACCTCACTTCCCTGCCCCGCGCTCAGGATCAGGTCGTCACCCGTATGTAGCAACTGCTTGCGGCCAGGAAGGGACCAGAGTCGGAAGACCGGGTGTTGGGCGATGTCACGAGACCCCGCAGGGCGCACATGGGGCAAGGCATCTTCTGAGCCCATCCAGACCGGGTGGACTTCTAGGGCGTCCAGCTTCGGGTCCACACCAAACCTCAACCCCCATCGGGCGGCGGCCACATCACGGCGAGGGCCTGCACCCTTCTGCCAGTCCGCGCCGTAGCCGGGATTGCGCCGCAGAAACTCCCATGCCAGGGCCGGGCCATCGAGGTCCAGCATGTAAAGATAGGCAGCCGTGGCGCAGCATGGCGCGGGTGCGGGCAGGAAATCAACGTCGGTCGTCATGGCGGCAAGCAGTTGCGGAAAACCTCGCACGCTGCCATGCACTGCTCACGAGATGGTCACCTTCGGATCGGAGACCGTGGCTTTCGACTTCGCCCGTCGTAACTTGTGCGTCCCGCCGTTGCAGACTGTATCATTCGGTAACCATGCCGTCCCGCTTGGCATCGGCCACATAGGCCGACAGCGTCTTGCGCGGTTGGTAGCCGGGCTCCATTGCCACCGCCATGCCGCGTGGCCCCCGAAGGCCCTCCAGCATGGCCAGGCTCACTTCGCCCAGTTCGGGAAACCCGGTCCCTACATCGATCAGGCCATAGGCCAGATCGCCATCGGAAGCGAGCGACACCAGGATCCAGCAGGCCCCGGCGTCCGGCGTGTAGAGCTTGGCCACGGGATACGGATCGATGGTCTCGCCGCGCGCCCGTGCCTCGCCATGGGCGAGCATCTGGCGCTGCTGCACGCCGGTGAGTAAGGCCATCATGTCTCCTGGGAATACCTGCGCCGCCAGCCGATCACCATGCCAGCGGCGGGTAGCGCTGGCACCGGTCTGAGCAGTCCAGGAATTCTAGGACCGATCCCTGCTGTATTGGTAAAAAAGAGTTTTATTTAACGTGGTTTAAATATGCTTGAGACGAGACGCTCGGAGCCATGCAAGCCAAGCAAGGAGTCCAGCGTGGAAGGCCTGCCGGTGCAACGACCTTCGAGGCCGCGCCGGCACAGGCCTTTGGCTCGGTTGTGCGCGCCATCCGGCTGGAAGAAGGCCTTGCCCAGGAGAACCTCGCCCATCTGGCGGGCATCGAGCGCTCGCACATGGGCAAGATCGAGCGTGGGGAGCACATGCCCACACTAGCGGTGATCCTGCGGATCGCGCGGGCGCTGGGGCGCAGCGCGGGGGAGTTGGTGCTGGAGACCGAGGCGCGCCTCGCAAGCCCTTCGGGCAAGCCAGAGAACTAACGCGGCTGGTATCGCCCTTGGCCTGGGGGTCGCCCCCGGACAATCCGATGAAAAAGTGCGAATTCCGGTCACCAATGACCAAAGCGTCCATCTCTTCGTGAACACCCAGTGCGACGTCATGATCAGCTGCAATCGCCCCCTCGACTGTCTTTAGTCCGGAGCCCCTGAAAGTCGGCAGTGCAGCGGTTCCAGACGTCACTGCAATTTTCTGGACTGCCACTCCTGGACAACAAAAATCGGACAGGATGCTCCTCATGACCACCCTGGCGAGTGCTCACATCGCCGTGCTCGGTATTGGGCATCACTGGACTTCGCAGAGAAAGCGGTCACCTCGACGACCAGGGATCACAAGCGCCGCTGAAGAAGCAGCGCCACCATGCTGATTACGTCACGATGCGATCGGCCTGCCGCGCCACCCGCGCGTAGGCGCTGATTGACTTGTCTGCCCGGAAACACCGATCCCTCTCCACCGGAAGTCCCAGGCGTCCGCGCACGGCCACCAGCTCCGCCAGACTAACCCAGCCCAGCTCGGGATAGCCCAGCCCCAGGTCGCACAGACCGAACGCATGGTCATGGTGGTCGGGATCAATTTCCGTCAGCAGCCAGGTCGCGCCCGCATCCGGCGTGAACAGCTTGACGACAGGCACGGGGTCGAAGCCCGGGTTCTGCAGCGACTCGCGGCCATTGGCCAGCAATTGCGCACGCTGCTCGGGGGTGATGAGAGTGGTCATGGTGAACTCCTGAAGGGTGACCGGGCGGGATTGCCCAGGCCTTGCAGGGCCACGGCGCAGCGCAGCGGTCAAGGTGCAGGGACGGCCGCCCAGGCCGCCAGCGCACGGCAGTGCGCGCAGACCTTGACGGCGAGAACGGCGTGGCACCATTGGCATGACAGCAAGCCCGCCCTACCACTGCACTCCGCCACATCCCGGCTCCTCCGCAAGCGCAGCGCGCAGGCGTCAGCGATCGAAGCCCGCAGGGGCGAGACGACAGGCCACCGCGCCTGATGGCTCGATGCACCGCACGAGAGCGCGGCCGGCCCGCGCCGGAGACGCACGCCATCGCAAAGCCACGCATCCGCATCCTCACAACACCGCAAAGCCACCAAAGCGCATCCACAGCCTCACGCCTTTCCCATGAACCACAAAAGCGCAATTCCTGCGAAGCGCCAATACGCCAAACCCGCAAAGCCGGAACCCCACACGAAAGCAGAACCGCCCAACCACAGCAGGCTTCACGACCACAGGCCACCGAGCCCACCAGCCCAGCACTGTGCTGATGACCCACCCACGCCACAACGCCCCGCCGCTGGCGGGGCGCTGGCGACGGGGATCAGTCGCCCTTGCTGCGCGTCCAGATCAGGTTGTGCGCCCCGTCATCGCCCTCGACCAGGCGGGCGTAGATGGTGGCCGGGAAGGATGGATCGTCCAGGGTCACCGACAGGTAGGGGCGATCGGCCTTGCTGACCTTCTTCCAGGCCGCGCCAATCTCCAGACCGCTGCCGGCGATGATGCGGTAGTCCGGAGCGTTCTCGCTGGCCTTGTCGCTGGGGACGATCCGGACCTTGACGTTCAGAGTCAGGGTGCGGACCGTGCCGGTGTAGCTGTTGCCCGAAGCGGTGAAGTTGCCGATGGTGCTCATGATGGTTCCTTTCGAGGATGTGCCAGGTCCGCGCCCATCGCGGCCTTGTGCAATGATCCGGTCAGGCAAGGCGCCGGGCGCGCCGCACCCGCAGCGAAGCGAAGGGCCGCAACGGAGTGAAGGACCGGCAGGCACCAGAAATTTGCCTCGCGAGGAATCCGCACAGCGGAGGGGAAATTTCTGGTGCAGGCCGGTTGCGGCGAACCAGCCCGAGGCGCACCACAACGCAGTGACAGCGAAGAGAAGGTGCGCCGTGCCCGCGCCAGGATTCACGCTCAAAACAAGGCCCGTGGGCAGCGACCTGCCCTCGCCCAGGAACCTGCACGATCGGCTACCCCGCGCCAACAGCTTTCCCGCAGGGCCCTGCGCCTCTTCCCGAACGCCAGGCCAGCATCCCTGGACAAGCCCCAGGAACGCTCCCACCGCAACAAGCGCCACAGGTCTGAGGCGGCCTGAATCAGCAAAGACCCGCCCCTCTCGGCACACGATCCGCACAGCCACCACAGCCGCCGCCCGCGTCAAGGGCAGCCAAGTGCACACAACAGCGCACAGCAAGGCCCATCCCAAGCCATCGCACCACCAGCGGCGGGGCGCTGATCCCAGCCCACGGGCAGCGCCCGCTGGCATCGGTGGCCTTCGGCCCCCAACCGCGCGCGGCACATCTGCCGCGCGCGTCGCGCCCCATATTTGGAAACCCCTAGGTCCGGACCTGGTTCTGGCCGGGCCTTGGCACACCGCAAGGCGCGCCTAAAGGGATCAGCCGTCCATCCCGGCGGCCCCGTCCGCAGCAGGAGAGCCTTCCTGCGCTGCGGTTCTGGCACCCTCCGCATCGAACACCGCCGGCATCCACCCGGTCCCCTCGACCAGCCGCTCGGCCTCATCAGCGATCTCGGTCTTCTTGAGCTTGGCCAGCCGGTTCACCTGCTCCGGTGCGAACTGGCCCACTGCCTCCAGGATGGCCGCCTTGGGCACGTGGCGGAAATACCCCTCTGCAGTCGGCTTCCACCACGCCACCATGTCCAACCCCACCGCCCGGACAAGCGCGGCACCAGGGTGCTGGTGAGTGGCGCGGGGCGTCACCACGTCCACCGAGGCCGCCGCGCACACCGCCAGCAGCCGCAGCAGTTCCTCCTGCGGCATGGCCTGAAGGACGGCGAACAGGGTGTCACCGTCCTCGGGCAGCACGCTGGCCCACGCCTGCCGCAGTTCATGCAGCGCTACGGCGGCGGGCGACTGCAGCACATCCGGCGCCAGCGTTGCCAGCCGGTCCTGCACTTCCAGGCGCACGCCCAGCGGCAGGCCCTGCCCGTGAAATGGGCCTTGCAGCACCTGCCGCACCATGCCATGAACCAGCGCGGCCAGTGCCACCTGCGGCTGGCGAGCCAGTTCGATCTGCAGCGCGGCAGTGCGGTGCGCGCTCAGGCGCTGCGCCAGCCGGTCGGAGACGCCGGGTGCAGCCTCCGGTGAGGCATCGTCACCATTCCCGGCGATGGTTCCTTCGGCCCCTTGCCCCGCGCCCCCTTGGCGCAGCTTCTCCAGCGTACGCAGCGCCTTGGCCTCTGCCTCGCGCAGCAGGCCGCGATGCACCATGGCCTGCCCTTCCCAGTCCACGGTGAGGATGGCACCGGCCATGGCCCGCACCTCCGGGGCATGCCCCACCAACGCCGACTGCAGGGCCTCCAGTTCAGCCACCAGCGCCTCACGGCGCTGATGCAGGGCTTCGGCCTTGTCTTCGTCCTCCGCGCCGTAGGCATCCTCCAACGCCGCATCGGTGCGGTCGATGCGGCCTTGGAGCACCTCCATGCGCCGGACCTCCCGGCGGGTCTGCTCGCGCCGCTGGCGCGGTGCCGGATGGAACGCCTGCCGCTCGGCGTGACTGAGGTGCGGCACGGCCTCGACCCAGGCCCAGCCCTCGGTGCGCACCTCCTCGGCATGCAGCTCCAGCTTCTCGCGCACCAGCCGCTCCAGCAACGCGGCATCCGCGAGGTACACCCCCTCGTCGTCCTCGGCGAACAGGTCGCGGCGGATGGCCCCGCCCGCCTGCTCGTAAGCAGCCAGCCCGACAAAGCGCACCAGCGCATGGCGGGCGTTTATCTCGCGCTCGGTCAACCGGTCGCGCAGCGCCTGCGGGCCACGCTGCCACTCGGGTGATGCGTAGAACGCGGCCTCCTGTGCCGAATGGTCGTCGGTCACGGCCAGCGCCATCAGCTGGTCGAGGCTGACTTCATCGGCCCGGTAGTTGGCCATCAGGCGCGGCGAGACGTTGGCCAGCTTCAGACGACGCTGCACCACCAGAGGCGTGACCCCGAAATCCGCCGCAATGTCCTCGATGGGCCGCCCCTCGGCCACCAGCGCGGCGAAGGCCTCGAACTGGTCGGCAGGGTGCATGGCCTCGCGCTGCAGGTTCTCGGTCAGGCTCGCGGTGCGGGCTGACACATCCTCCACCCGCAGGCAGGGCACATTCCAGTCCTTGGCGAGGCGGCGCGTCTTCGCCAGCAGCCGCAGGGCCGCCAGGCGGCGGCCCCCGGCCACGACTTCGTAATGCACACCGTCAGCAGCCAGAGTGACGGTGAGGTTCTGCAGCAAGCCCACACGCACGATGCTCGCGGCCAGGGCCTCGATGGACGGTCCCGCCGTCTTGCGCACGTTGCGCCGCGACGGGCGCAGGCAGGACAGCGGCACCAGCAGCATGTGCTGCGCGGGTTGCGCGGGGATGACGGAGACCGGGTTGATGGCCTCGACTTCGGGATGGGTGATAGCGTTCATGGTCAGACTCCTCGGTGTGAATCAAGAATCGAAAAAGGGGAAATGAAGGGCCGGAGGGACGGCGCCCCTCCGGTTGGGGATTGCTCAGGCCTTGAGCTGGCGCATGCCATCGGCCAGCAGCCACAGGGCGCGGTTCAGGCGCAGGTTCTGGTCGATACCCTGCACCGGTCGGGTCTGCTGCCTGCGGCCATTGGCGGCACGGGCACGCAGGCCGCCCTTGATGAGGTTCTCCTGGGCTCGGTTGAACACGCTCCACAGGTCGCGCCGGTCGTCATCAACACGCCGGGGCGCCAGGACCTGCGCTTCGGTGACGGGTGCGGGCCTGTCAGGGTCGTCGTACTTGAGGGCCAGTACGGCGCGGGCGAACACCTCGGACTCCCCACCGTCGAGCGTGATGGCCTGCATGGCTTCGCGGGATTCCTGGGCCTGCCCGAATCCCTCCAGCACCGTGTAGGCCCCCTCAATCACCTGGGCCGCCACGTCGCCCTTGTGCGGCACACGCACCTCGGCCACGGTGTCGCCGCACACCAGCCCGTTCTGGCAGACAAAACGGAACATGCCCGCCAGCATCTGGTAACTGCTGGAACCGTCGTGCGAATTGAGCAGGATGATCTCGTTGGCCTCGCGCCCATTGATCTGGCTGGCATGGCGCAGCCGCAGCATGTGCTTGGTGTAATCGCGCCGGTCGTCATGGCGCACGCGGGTCTGGCATACCATGAAGGGCTGGAAGCCCTCCCCGCGCAGCTCCTGCAGCACGATGGCGGTGGGGATGTAGCTGTAACGGTCGGAGCGGCTGCCGTGCGGGGCCTGCGCAAAGATGGACGGGGCCACGGCCCTGATCTGCTCATCGGACAGCGGGGATTCGCTGCGCAGCACGGGGGAGCGGGACGCGAAACGGGATGCGAGTTGCATGCTCTTTCTCCTGATGAAGTTGGCTGTTGAAAAGCCTCACCGGATTCCTAGATTCAGAGCCCTCTTCGGGCTTCCGGTGGGGTTGGCACGAAGAACCCGGTCGGCCTCGTTGCCACCGTCTTTCCTGAGTTCATCGCCCGCGGCCACAGGAGCGCGCGCGGGGGCGCCGTCAAGGAAGAAGCGCCGGGGGTGGTGCGGCCCGCAGCCAGAGGCGAGGACACGGCCTGGCGCGCCTTGACGGCGCCCCCGTGCGGGCTACGGTCGCGAACCAGGTGATGAGGGAGGGAAAGACGGATGGACAGGCAACGGGGCACCCTTCACGCCGACACCACGCAAGCGAAGCGCGCAGCGCCGCAGGCGCGAAGGCCGATCCGGCACAGCCGGTTCGGCGCTATCACAGGGGCGCCAAGCCCAGCGCGGCGGGGATGGGCTGCACAGCCGCTCCCCTGGAGGCAAGCCCAGCGCGCAGGACCAGCCCCACGGGTCGGGCCGAAGACGTCAGACGAGCAGCGCGAGGGAACGATGGACGCCCGGAAGAGGCGAGACACCATAGGCGGCTCGATGCACGGCACGACAGCGCGACCGGCCCGGTCCATGGGCCGGAGAAGCAAAGACCAGCCCCCTCCCCTCAATGCAAGACGCTATACCCCCATGAAATCCGGCCATCACATGTGCAAGGTGATGCAGGTCCATGCCAGCGGCTACTACGCGTGGAAGGCAGAACCGCAGAGCCCACGGGCAAAGGACGACCAACGTCTGCTGAGCCTGCTCAAGCAGGCGTGGCTGGAGAGCTGCGGCGTCTTCGGCTACAGCAAGCTCACGCTGGACATGTGCGACCTGGGCGAGCGCTGCGGCAAGCATCGCGTGGCGCGGTTGCTCAAACTCGAAGGCCTGCGCTCGTAGACGGGCTGCGGCCACAGGCCTGGGATGCGAGGGGGCAAGCCCGCAGTGGTTGCGCCAAATCACCTGCAGCGCCAGTCAAGGTAGCCGAGCCTAACCAGTCCTGGGTCACCGACATCACCTACATCCGAACCCACGAAGGCTGGCTGTACCTGGCGGCTGTGGTTGATCTGTTCTCGCGCCAAGTAGTGGGCTGGCCTATGGGCAGCCGCATTGACACGAGCCTAGTCCCTCGATGCACTGCTCATGGCACTATGGCACCGCCAGCCGCATGCGCCGATCATGGTCCATTCCGATCAGGACTGCCAGTTCTCCGGCCACGAGTGGCAGACCGTCCTGCGCGACCATAACCGGGTCAGCAGGAATCCCTGGTGGAAAGCATATTTCGTGGCAGGACGCGGCTTGATTACAAATCTGTCATATACAAATTTCGTCGGATTTTAATTGATGCAACTCAAGTAGACGAGGATTTGCGCCGTTAATCTACCCCAGCGGCGACGAAATTTATGGATCACTCCCAACCCGACAAACACACCGGGGCGCTCCTGCCAGCCAACCTTTCAACCGCGGATGGGGTACCGGGAAGCCCCCGCGCGAACCGGGCGCTGCATAACAGCAGATCACGAACGGATGCACATGCAAGACCATCGAAATCATCTCCTAACGCATCGCGCCCGTCTGCACCGCGAGGCCGACGCAGCGTTCGCGCAGTGGGCCGCCGGATACGGTGTGATCCAGCACTCACCACAGACACAGTTGCGCATCTTCGAGATGGCGCAGCTGCTGGTGGCGCAATGCCGGGCCGCTTCGCCAGCGGACGTCTATCACCTCCTGCGCGCCGCAGACTGCGTCGCGTCGGCGGCCATGTGGCTGACAGTTCATATGACCTACGCCCAGCGGGTACGGTGGGACGGTGCTGCTCTGCAACCCGACGAGTACAAGCAAACGCCGGAGGGTCATACCGGCGGGTCGCTCAACATGGTTCCAGCCTACACCGGCTACCTGGCAGCGAATTCGTTGACCGGGCATACGCGCGGCTGGATCATGGGGCAGGGCCACAGCGTCGCCGGCGTCGAGGCGGTCAACCTGCTGGTGGGCAACATGCTGCCGATCCAGGCGCAGCGATACGACTTAAGCGATGCCGGCCTGACGCGCTTCGTGGGCGATTTCTATTCCTATGCCATCGGGCCCAATGGGCGGCCGGCGTCGCCGCTTGGCAGCCATGTCAACGCCAACACGGCCGGCGGCATCTCCGAGGGCGGCTATCTCGGGTTCGCCGAGCTGCAGTACGTCCACATCCCGCTGCCGGGCGAGCGGCTGGTGGCCTTCCTGAGCGACGGCGCCTTCGAGGAGCAACGGGGCAGCGACTGGGCGCCCCGCTGGTGGCGCGCCGAGGACAGCGGCCACGTGGCGCCGATCATGATCCTCAATGGCCGTCGCATCGAGCAGCGCAGCACACTGCAACAGCAGGGCGGCGTGCAGTGGCTGAAAGACCACCTGCGCCTGAACGGCTTTGACCCGATGGAGATCGACGGCACCGACCCGGCAGCTTTTGCCTGGGCGATCTTCACGATGGAGGATCGCCTCGATGCCTGCACCGAGGCCATCCGCACGGGTGCCGGCGGCTACCCGGTACCGTTGCACTACACCATTGCGGAAGCCCCGAAAGGCTACGGCTTTCCCGGCGCTGGTTCCAACGATGCGCACAACCTTCCGCTCGGTGCCAACCCCCGGGTTGACGCGGGGGCTCGCGCGCTCTTCGAAGAGGGGTCGAAGGCGTTGTGGGTCTCACGCGAAGACCTAAGCTCCGCCGCAGCGGTTTTGAATCGGCATGATGAGCAGCGTCGGGTGCGCGAACGGGATCACGCCTTCGCCACACGCAACGTGCCATTCCCGTCTCTTCCACCTCTTGCGTCGCTCGCGCCCGGTGAGCGCGAATGCTCGCCGATGGAGGGGATCGACCAGGCGTTCACGGCGCTGGTGGCCGCCAACCCGCAGCTGCGGGTGCGGGTTGGTAACCCGGACGAGCTGCGCAGCAACCGCATGGGCCGCACGCTCGACCTGCTCAAGCACCGCGTCGTGGCGCCGGAGCAGGGCGTGGCCGAGTCCATTAGCGGGTCCGTGGTCACCGCCCTCAACGAGGAGGCTGTGGTCAGTGCGGCCCTCGCCAACAAGGGGGGGCTCAATCTGGTCGTTTCCTATGAGGCCTTCGCAGCCAAGATGCTGGGCGCTCTTCGGCAGGAAATCTTGTTTGCCCGCCAACTTGCGGATGCAGGGCGTCCCCCCGGCTGGGTGTCGGTGGTGGTGGTGGCTACTTCTCACACGTGGGAGAACGGCAAGAACGAGCAGTCACACCAGGATCCTTCGTTCGGCGAGACGCTGCAGGGCGAGATGAGCGACGTCTCCCGTGTCCTGTACCCGCCGGACTGGAACACGGCCCAAGTCGCCTTGCAGGCCGCCTACCAGACGCACGGCCAGTTCTGGACGATGGTCGTGCCGAAGAGGGCGTTGCCGGTCTGGTTCTCTGCGCAAGAAGCTGCGCGTTTGGTGCGCGATGGCGCCCTGTGCATCCGACCCGCACCCCAGGCACGCATTCTGTTCACTGCTGTCGGTGCCTACCAGCTGGGTGAGGCTCTCAAGGCCGCCGAAAGGCTGGAGCAGCGCGGCGTCGCGGCTGCCGTGAACTACATCATCGAGCCCGGGCGTTTCCGCGTCGGTCGGGACGCCCGCGAGGCTGCGCACCAGAGTGCAGCGACCGGTGCACTTTTCCCTGCTACGCAGGATGTGCGCATCTTCCTCACGCATACACGTCCGGAAGCTCTGGTTGGTTTACTGCGGCCCCTTGACACCGGCGCGCAAACGACTCGCGTGCTCGGGTACGTGAGCCGCGGCGGGACGCTGGACGTTGCAGGCATGCTGTTCGCGAACCGAACGACATGGGCCCACGCGGTTTTCGCCGCATCGGAAGCGGCTGGTCTGGAAGTGGAACGATTGCTCGACGCGCCGGAATTGCAGGCTGTCCGAGGCAGCGGCGATCCCCGGATCATCATGAGTTCTTACTGATCGAAAGGAACAATATGCGAATTACTTTCCTGGGTGCCGCGGGCACTGTCACCGGATCGAAATACCTGCTGGAGCACGGGGGCAAGCGCGTGCTGGTCGACTGCGGGCTGTTCCAGGGCTTGAAGCAGCTGCGGCTGCGCAACTGGGATGTCTTCCCGCTGCAGCCTGAGACGATCGATGCTGTCGTGCTCACCCACGCGCACATCGACCATAGTGGTTACCTGCCCGCACTGGCGCGCCAAGGGTTCAGCGGCCCGGTGTTTTGCACCGAAGCCACGCGCGACCTCTGCGCGTTGCTGCTGCCGGATTCGGGGCACCTGCAGGAGGAAGATGCGCTCTACGCCAATCGTCGCGGTTTCTCGAAGCACAGTCCGGCCCTGCCTCTTTACACGGAACAGGACGCCCGCAAGACCTTGCGCCTGTTCCAGCCTCAGCAGTTCGACGCCGAGTTCGAGCCGGTCGAGGGGCTGCGAATGCGTTTCTCGCTCGCCGGCCACATCCTTGGTGCCGCCAGCGTTCATGTGCAGTGGGGTTCAGGGTCGTTGCTGTTTTCGGGCGACCTTGGGCGCGACGAGGACGTCGTCATGCGGCCGCCGGAGTCACCGCCTGCGGCGGACTACGTCGTCATGGAATCGACCTATGGCGACCGATCGCATGAGAAGGAAGATCCCGCCACTGCTTTTGCAGAGGTGATCAACCGCACTGCAGCGCGCGGAGGAGTAGTCATCGTCCCCGCCTTTGCGGTCGGACGAGCGCAGTCACTCATGTACGTGCTGGCCACCCTGAAGCGCGAAGGCCGCATTCCAGACCTGCCGGCTTTCCTTAATAGCCCGATGGCCGCCGATACGACGGAGCTGTACCACAAACACCGTTCGCAGCACCGGTTGACGCCCGACCAGTGCCGGATGATGTGCACAGCAGCCAAGGTGGTGAACTCTGTGGAGGAGTCGCGCAAGCTGAACGACATGCGCTATCCCGCCGTCATCATTTCGGCCAGCGGCATGGCCACCGGCGGGCGCGTAGTGCATCACCTGAAGGCGATGGCACCGAACCCGCGCAACACCATCCTGCTGGCCGGCTATCAGGCTGCCGGGACACGTGGCGCAGCGCTCGTTAACGGCGCAAAGCAGATCAAGATTCACGGCGACTACGTTCCCGTTCGCGCGGAAGTCGCTAGCCTGGGCTCCTTGTCCGCACATGCTGACCGGGAGGAGCTGCTGCGCTGGGTGGGACGGATGCCGCAGCCGCCCAAGCGGGTGTTTGTCACCCACGGCGAGTCTGTCGCTGCCGACAGCTTGCGCATCGCCATCCAGGAACAGCATGGCTGGGCGTGCACTGTCCCGGAGCATATGCAAGCCGTGGAGCTGGGATGAACGCGCTGGCTGCCCATCTGCCGCATGGCGCGGGGCTGATCGCACGCCGCGCGGGGATCCTCACGTACCAGTCGCCGGTTGTCTACATGCGGGTCGACTGCGAAATCTGCCGTTCGGAAGGGTTCGAGGCCCAGACGCGCGTGGAGATCGAATGGGATGGTCGAACGGTCATCGCCACTGTGCACCACGTGGCCGCTGAATGGCTAGGCCACGGAGAAGCGGGCCTGTCGGAGCCTGCCTGGCGGGCTCTCGGCCTCTCTGGGGGCGAGATGCTCGCTATCCGCCATCCCCCGGTGCTCGAATCCGAGCGGCATATCCGCGGCAAAACCTATGGTGCGCCGCTGGACTATGAGAAGCTCAAAACCATCATGCTCGATGTGGCAGCTGGCCGGTTGTCCGACCTGCACCTGGCGTCCTTCGTCACCGCCACGGCGGGTGGCCGGATGTCGCACGAGGAGACGGTCGCCCTCACCCGCGCCATGATCGACGTCGGCGAGCGGCTGCACTGGCCATTCTCGCCGGTGATGGACAAGCATTGCGTTGGGGGGCTGCCTGGCAACCGGACGACGCCGCTGGTGGTGGCCATCGTCACCGCCTGCGGTCTGGTCATGCCCAAGACGTCCTCCCGGGCCATTACCTCTCCGGCGGGTACCGCGGACACCATGGAAACCCTGGCGCCAGTCAACCTGGATCTGCAGGCCATGCGCCGGGTGGTCGAGAAGGTCGGCGGTTGCATCGTCTGGGGAGGCTCCGTGCAGCTGAGCCCGGCGGACGACGTGTTGATCCGTGTCTCGCGTCCGCTCGACCTCGATGGCGCCGCGCAACTGGTCGCCTCTGTGTTGTCTAAAAAGGCAGCGGCGGGGTCGGAGCGCGTGCTGATCGATATTCCGGTCGGCCCGACGGCCAAGGTTCGATCCGAACAAGCGGCAGATGAACTCGGCGACCTCCTGAAGCATGTCGGCGAGGCGGTAGGCTTGCAATTGCGTGTCGTCCGCACCGACGGCACGCAGCCTGTCGGTCGAGGCGTCGGTCCCGCCCTAGAGGCGCGGGATGTCCTCGCCGTCCTGCAAAGGGGCTCTGCAGCTCCGGCAGATCTGCGCGAGCGGGCGTTGCTGCTCGCCGGACACCTTCTGGAGATGGGCGGAAAAGCCGGCCCCGGTGCGGGCTATTTGCTTGCGCAGCAGGCGCTGGACAGCGGGCAGGCCTGGACCCAGTTTGTTGCCATCTGCGAGGCGCAGGGTGGCCTGCGCCAGCCGCCCGTGGCACCGCACATGCGACCGTGCCTTGCCGGTGTAGCGGGCGTGGTTACCGCCGTCGACAACCGGAAGCTGGCGATGGTTGCCAAGTTGGCAGGAGCGCCAGGGGCGCCGGCCGCAGGCATCACGCTGGAAGTGAAGCTCGGGGATCGGATCGCGCGCGGCCAGCCGCTGTTCCACGTTCATGCCCAGACCACCGGAGAGCTGGAGTACGCGCAGTCCTATGCAAACCGCCAGCAGGGGCTGGTCACCATCAAGGAAACAGCATGAACATGATCATTCTTCCCGCACCTGGCGCCGAGCAGGCGGCGGCCGATCTCGCGGTGCACCTGCAGGCCCTGGTCGGCCGAGTGGAGGCGCGTCACTTCCCCGACGGCGAGTCCTACCTGCGGCTGCACGACGATCTCTCTGGTAAGGACGTTGTGGTCGTTGCATCCCTGCGCGACCCAGATCCGCAGGCGCTGCGCCTGTGGTACCTGGCGCAGACCGCCCGTGAACTGGGCGCCAGCCGGGTCGGTATTGTTACTCCCTACTTGCCCTATATGCGCCAGGACAAGCGCTTCCAGCCAGGCGAGGCCGTAACTTCCGTGACCTTCGCTCGCTTCTTGTCGCAGGCGTTCGATTGGCTGGTGACGGTTGATCCGCACCTGCATCGCCGCGCCTCGCTCGACGAGGTGTACTCGATTCCGGCCGAGAACGTGGCCAGTGCACCTGCGATCGCGCGCTGGGTGGCCGCCCACGTCCCAGAGCCGGTGATCGTTGGCCCAGATTCAGAAAGCGAGCAGTGGGCCAGCGACGTAGCTGCTCGCGTCGGCTGTCCATTCATTGTCCTGTCCAAGCGCAGGCTCGGTGACCGTAGTGTCGAGATCAGCGTACCCAAGGTCGAGGCACACGCAGGCCGCCGTCCTGTGCTGATCGACGACATCATCTCCAGTGCACGCACGATGGCTGTGGCTGTGCGGCAGGTGCGATCGGTGTTCAAGAACGATCCCGTGTGCATCGGCGTGCATGCGGTGTTCGCCCTAGATGCAATGCAGCTGCTTGAGGACGCCGGCGCGGCCAGCGTGGTGACCTGCAATACGCTGCCGCATCCGAGCAACGGCATCGACGTAATGGGCGACGTGGCCCAGGCCGTTCGTGCGCGAGTAGGCAGCGTGTCGGGATAGCCGGATCAAGACGCTTATTTCAGCATGCACCGGTCAATTCATCACGCGCTTGGCGCGCATCGAACGCCCAGGCTTTTTCTTCGTGACAAGTTGGGCTTGGCTGCACGGGGTCTGATGGCTTGGGGGAGCTGCGGTACCGCTGACGGCGACCGTCTAGTCGCTCAGGAAACCTGGCGCGAACTGCGAGCGTGGGACCGGCTCAATGATGAGGCGCTCTACCCATTTCACCGACTGCTCAGACCCTCTTTCTCAATGCACCACCCATCAAACTGCGAACTGACCCCCTTCGAGCGGCTCAACCACGATTGCTTCTGCCTCAGCCTGGATCCAGCGGCGCTGGCAGCTGCGCTCGACGCCGAACTCGGCTCCCCGAGCTTGTCGCAGTTGGTGCGTGAGCGATGTCCCTACCTGTTTGCCGCGCAACCAGTCTTTGTCGCACGGCCCCCGTTGGAGCGCATGGCAAACGTCGTGCGATCCATCGAGGCGGTAGTGGCACTCCCGGCGTACCGGGAACAGGTTCTGGCGGATGCCCCAGCCATTGCGCACATTGGCGCAGGTGGCGCGCAGGGTGTGTTCTTCGGCTATGACTTCCATCTGGATCAGGACCGTCTCGGCCTGATCGAAATTAACACGAATGCTGGTGGCGCGATGTTGAATGCAGTGCTGGCTCGCGCTCAGCACCGCTGCTGCCAGGCTGTGCAGGCAATGGCACCCGACGGCGCCAGCGTCACAACGTTCGAACAGCGGCTGGTAGACATGTTTCGCCGTGAGTGGCGACTGGCGGGCCACGCTCGGCCGCTGGCCTCGATCGCGATCGTGGACGAGGCACCGCAGCAGCAATACCTGTATCCAGAATTCCTGCTGTTTCGGCAGCTTTTGGAGCGCCATGGACTGCAGGCCGTCATTGCCGATCCGTCCGAACTGGCATGCCGCCACGGCCGGCTCTGGCACGGCGAGCTGGCCATCGACGTGGTTTACAACCGCGTCACGGATTTCTATTTGGATCTGCCTGCTAACGCCGTGTTGCGGCAGGCGTGGCAAGAGCAGGCGGCAGTTCTCACGCCCCATCCCCAGGCGCACGCGCTCTACGCCGACAAACGCCGTCTGGCGTTGTTCAGTGACGAAGCCGCGCTGCGGGCCTTGGGCGTTGCGGACGACGACCGGCAGGTGCTGCTGGCGAACGTGCCGCGCACCGAAGTGGTCGATGCAGCGCATGGCGACCGGCTGTGGGCGGCGCGCCGGAGCCTGTTCTTCAAGCCAGCGGCGGGCTTCGGTAGCCGCGCCGCGTACCGGGGGGACAAGCTCACGCGCCGAGTCTGGGAGGAGATCATGGCGGGAGCCTATGTGGCACAGGCCTTTGTGCCTCCCGGCGAGCGCGTCATTCCGAATGAGGGAGGATCGCAGTCCATGAAGTTCGATTTGCGCGCCTATGCCTATGCGGGAGGCGTGCAGTGGGTCGCGGCACGCGTGTACCAAGGGCAAACCACGAACTTCCGCCAGCCGGGCAGCGGATTTGCTCCCGTTTACACCACGGTGGATGCATCCGGCCGCGGAATGGGCGAAGCGGACGGCGAATTTGCCTCTTACGTGTTCCTGCTCGACGAGGAGGGCGAGGTGCATGCCTTGCCGCATGTGTTGTATGTGGCGCTCGCCCGGGGTCAGGCCTTGGCACCGATGTTGGCGGACCGTACGCTGCGCCTAGCGGACTGGTATGTCCGGCTCCAGGCCAGCGGGGAACCGGGGGCGGTGGTCAACGAGACCTATGGGCTCGTTCGCTTCGACGGCGAGGGGCACTTCAATTTGGAGGTTGCCCCAGGGGACAGCGCGTGGCCGACTCCTGCGGAGCGTAGACGAATGCAGGAACTGCTGCTGTCGTGAGCAGGCATCGAACGGCGCCCCAAAATAACCGAGCGGAGTTGAAGCCGCTTGACCTTCCCACGGTGGTAAGCCCGAATATGTCGTTTCGGGGGGCGGGCACAGCTGCTGGTCACAAGCCCGCCAAGAATATTTTTCGCAATATACAAACCGTAATCCAAGGAGCTTTCCATGACTTCCGCCAACATCCTCGCCGTTGCCCTGTTCACATTCTCCGCAAGTGCGTTCGCCCAAGCCACCCTGTCACACGGTGGTCCCGAGCCCCAGCCCAGGCAGCTGCAGGAGTCGGCGGTTTCCGAGCCGCATCAGCACCGCTACGTATATATCGGTAGGGACCGCATCAAGACCCACCTCGACCGCCCGGCCGATAGCTCGGGCTCGCCCGACCTGCAACCGCAAGGTCAAGCGTCCCCGGCCGAATCGAAGGAATACGAGTACGTGACGATTGGGCGGGACCGGACCAGGGTCCGTGTGCCCCGTCGGGCTGAGCGGTCTGGCAGCAACGCTGAGGCGATGGGTATCTCGGAAGAAACGCCTGCGCCAGCCGCGCCGCTTACCCGCGATGAGGACCTGAAGGGCGGCCCGAACTAAGCGGCCAAGCAGCAACCATAGTGGCGCAGCCGTTCGGGGAATAGTGGTCAGCGCGCCTGGAAAGCAGCCGCCGCCAAACCGACAAGAGCTACCACCACATAGCCCGCCGCCACGCGGACACCCACCGCGCGGCCGGCAATGGTCCAGGCGAGGGTCGCCTTGGTGAGCATGTTGGCAGAGACGGCAAGTAGGATGGCGATGGCAGTAGTGGCAGCCGGGAGGTCGCCCTGCGCCAGCATCTGCACGCTGGAAACCAGAATGGCATCCACGTCAGCCAGACCGGAGACGAATGCGACGGCGTACATGCCGGCCGTGCCAAGGGCCTCGCGCGCGGCCCTGGCAGCCAGGGCTACCACGCCGAGCACGACGCCGAATCCGAGCGCCGTGGGCAGGTCGAAGACGCGGCGCGAGGCCGGCTGCGTGGCCGGACCGCTGGCTTGCCGGCGGCGCCATTGCCATCCCGCAAAGAGGAACGCCGCCGCGGCGAGCAGCACCAGGAACAGGCCCATGCGAGGCACGAGGCTGGGCTGCAGGACGGCGACGACCACGGCCATACGCAGGAACATCACGCCGCAGGCAGCGACGATCGCCGCCGCCACGGGCACATGCCAGCCTGGTTGGCTCCTTGCGGTCCGCGCAAGCGCCAGCGTCGCAGCGGTTGAAGACGCAAGGCCGCCCAGCAGTCCCGTCCAGAGCAACCCCTGTTGCTCCCCCCTGAGCCGCACCGCTACGTGGCCGAGCAGCGACAGTCCCGCGATCAGGACCACTGCGAACCACAGCTGGTAGGGGTTGAGGGCAGCGTAGGGCCCATAGCCCCTGTCCGGGAGCAGCGGCAGCACCACTGCGGTGAGCACGCCCATTTGCAGGAGGGCATTCAGTTCGGCCGGCTGGATCAGGCGCAGCCAGCGGTGCAGCACTGGTTTCAGATCGAGCAGCAACGCGACGACCACGGCCGCACCCACGGCGAGGAGGGCCTGACCGCTTGCGGCCAAAGCGCCTAGGCAGAAGGTGGCCATCGCTGCGACAGCTGTCGTGATGCTGAGAGTGCCGGAGGCCTCCGATGCACGCCTGAAGGAAACGGCAAACAGCAGGACGATGCCGAGCAGGCCGGCGGCAAGAAGTAGCTCGGGGTTTGAGGAGAGCAGAGCGAGAAGCCCGCCCAGCAAGCCGATGAGGGCGAATGTTCGCAGCCCCGCGACGCGACCGCCCTCGGGCAAATCGCGGTCGCGCCAGCCGCGCTCCAGCCCCACCAGCAGCCCCACGCCGAGCGCGCCGCCCAACGCTTGTGCGGCGCTTCCAAGTTTGATGAGATCCGGGTTCATTGATGGTGAAGTGTCGGCTGCCATTGTCCAGGTTGCGCAGCACAGTCAGTCAATGTCACGCGAACGGGATTCAAGCACTGCCATTATCATCGCGCGCAGCCCCTCGTTTGGCCATGCACGCCTTATCCCGCCTGTCGAAGATCAACATTGATCTAGAGGGCACTTGGGGTGGCTGGCTCAGATCGTTGGCATGGTGTGCATGCTTCCCACGATTTCACGGAGTTCCTGATCGATGTGCTTTTCAGCGACCGCCAGCCTGACAGCCGGTACTTTCCTCTTGGGCGTGGGCGTGATGACCACGCGCATGGCCCGTACCGGTGGAGAGCGGGCTTATGCGGCGATCCCACTGCTGTTTGCCATCCAGCAGCTTACAGAAGGCGTGGTCTGGCTCAACTTCGGCTGGGGCATTGACGCGGTGACAGCAGCGGCGACACAGCTGTATTCCTTCTTCTCGCACGTGCTCTGGCCCGTATACGTGCCTGTTGTGGCATGGCTGATCGAGCCTGACCGCAACCGGCGACGCGTCCTGGCCGTCATCTGCCTCGCCGGGCTCGGGGTCGGGGCATACCTGCTGTACGCGATGTTTGCCTACCCCATCGTCGCCACCCCGGTTGGAGGCCATATCGACTACGCATCCCCACATTTCTACATCGCAGCCTCCATGGGCCTTTATCTGACGGCGACGACCGTAAGCCTGATTCTTTCAAGCCACCGCTGGGTCAAACTGTTCGGCGTGCTTTGCCTCGGGTCGGCCGTAGCGGCGTACGCCTTCTACGCCCACTGGTTCATCTCCGTCTGGTGCTTCTTCGCGGCGGCAATGAGCATCGTTGTTGCACTGCATCTGATCGCCGCGCGAGGCGAAACCTCTGCCTTGGTGGAGAACGCTCGATGACTGTTCGCCGTCGAGTCAGTTCAAAACCGGGGCGATTCAATCGCGTGGAGATGTTCCCGTTTACTTCTTGACCACTGTGACCTGGCCCTTCATGCCTGCGTCGTAGTGGCCCGGGTAGAGACAGGCAAACTTGACTTCGCCAGCCTTCGTGAACTGCCAGATGATCTCGCCTTGCTTGCCCGGGGCGAGAGACACCTTGCTGGGCTCGTCATGTTCCATATCCGGGAATTTCTTCATGGCCTCGTAGTGTTCCTTGATTTCGGCATCGGTCCCCAGGCTGAACTCGTGCTTGACCTGGCCGCTGTTCTTGATCACGAACTTGATGGTCTCGCCCTGTTTGACGGAAATTGCTGCAGGCGCATAGCGCATGGTGTCGGCCATGTCGACATGGATGGTGCGGCTGACCTTGCTGACCTTGCCGGGCTGACCAATGGCGGATTCATCGCTGCCGTGGCCACCGCCGTGGCTGCCAGCTGCAAAGCTGCTCAAAGATAGAGCAGCGAGGGCGGAAGCTGCGATCAACGAAAGAGTGCGTTTCATAGATACCTCGTGGAGTGAAATTGTGGAAATCGTTGTTAGTGCCCGCCATGGGACGAAGGCTTTTTGACTTTGACAACCGTGTCCGTTGCGGACCTGTTTTTGCGCGGCATGGACTGGCCTCCCTCGGCCTTGAAGCGTGCCGGCTCGGCCACGGGCCCGGTGTACTCGTAGGCAACAGTCCCCTGTGGATGTTTGTACCAGCCGGGGTTGGTGTAATCGCCCGGTTTTTGGTCTCGTCGGACCTTGACAACGCTGAACATTCCGCCCATCTCTACCGAGCCAAAAGGACCGTCACCGGTCATCATCGGGATCGTGTTGTCAGGAATCGGCATCTCCATTTCGGTCATGTCCCCCATCCCCCGCTCGCCCATCACCATGTAGTCCGGGATAAGGCTGTTGATTTTTTTCCCTACTTCACGGTGGTCCACACCGATCAACGTGGGAAGGTCGTGCCCCATGGCGTTCATCGTGTGGTGGCTCTTGTGGCAATGAAAAGCCCAATCGCCTTCCTCGTCGGCCAAAAACTCGATCTGGCGCATCTGGCCCACGGCCATATCGGTTGTCACCTCATACATGCGAGTGCTTTTTGGGGTAGGACCGCCATCAGTACCCGTGATCAGGAATTCGTGCCCATGCAGATGCATCGGATGGTTGGTCATCGTCAGATTGCCCATCCGAATGCGCACCTTGTCGTTCAGACGCACATTCAGGGAGTCGATACCGGGGAAGATGCGACTGTTCCAAGCCCAAATGTTGAAGTTGGTCATCTCTGCGACCTTGGGCGTAGCCGCCCCCGGCTCGATGTCGTACGCACTCAGAAGGAAGCAAAAGTCTCGTTGCACCTCATCAATGAGCGGATGCTTTGTCTTCGGGTGGGTGATCCAGAAACCCATCATGCCCATGGCCAGCTGCACCATTTCGTCGCCATGCGGGTGGTACATGAAAGTGCCCGGGCGCCGCGCCACGAACTCGTAGACAAAGGTCTTCCCGGCAGGAATGGCAGGCTGTGTGAGGCCTGTGACTCCGTCCATGCCATTGGGCAATCGTTGCCCGTGCCAGTGAACACTGGTGTGCTCGGGCAGCTTGTTGGTCACGAAGATGCGTACGCGGTCACCCTCTACAACCTCGATGGTCGGGCCAGGGCTCTGGCCGTTGTAACCCCAAAGGTGCGCCTTGAACCCGGGGGCCATTTCGCGCACCACAGGTTCTGCTACGAGATGGAATTCCTTGACACCTTGGTTCATGCGCCAAGGCAGCGTCCACCCATTGAGCGTGACCACAGGGTTGTACGGACGCCCTGTATTGGGCACCAGAGGCGCCATGGTATCGGGACCCGTCTGAAAAACCGGCTCTGGCAAAGCCGCCATCGCCACCCGGCTCACACTTGCTGCAGCCACGGCCCCGCCGGCAATGCCAGCAAAGCGGAAAAAGTCTCTTCTCGAACTCATTTAGATTTCCTTTGGGGATCAGTGACCTTGGCCAGACTCCGCAGCGGCTGGACCGCCGGAGACACCGGCGCTGATGGGCTTGCCGATGAGAGAGGCCTGAAGTGCGGCGTCCGCCTGCCAGAACTGTTGCTCGGCGTTCAGAGTCGCCATCACCGAGTTCACCTGGTCGCGGGAGTCGGCCAGCAACTCGAAGACGCTGATCAGCATCCCGTTGTAGCGAAGCTGGTTTTCTTCGGAGATGGTTTTTCTCAGTGGGATCACCTCGTCGCGGTGGTGGCGCGCGATGTCATACGCCGTGCGGTACGCGGAGTAGCTTTCACGCAGGTTCGACCCCGCCGCGCGAGCAGTCGCTTCCAAACGGTTGGCTGCTGCCAGGGTCTGAGCGTTCATGGCGCTGCGCCGCATGCCACCCCAGTCAAAGATCGGTAACTGCAGGCTGATCTCGAAGCCGCGCCGCGTGGAGTGGGTGTTCTCAGCAGCGTCGAAGACCGAGTCGCGCCGGACTCCCAGCTCGATATCCGTGAACGTCGCAATCGTGTTCCAGCCCTGGGCGCGGGCAGCTGCGTCATAGTCTGCCTTCGCGATTTGCAGGTCCAGGCGGCCTTTGGACGCCTGGCGGCCCGCGTCCGTTGGAGACAGTGGCTCCTTGGGCAGCGCGGGCAGGCGCTCAGGCAACCTGAGATGCTGGGCTTGACCGTCGTCCAAGCCCAGCAATCGGACAAGTTGCTCACGGGCCGCCGTGACCTGGTGCTGAGCACTGGCCAGTTGGGTCGCTGTGTCGGCATAGAACGCCTGCTGGCGTGCGCGATCGAGCTTGTTGAAATTACCCACCGCCTGCATGCGCTTGGCCAATTCGGCGCTGGCCTGGGCGCTGGCGAAAACTTGCTGTGTGTAGGTCAGGGTTTGTTGCGCCGCGACGGCGCGTACCCAGGACTGTCGCACCTGTGTGACTTGGTCCACCACATCGCTACTCAGGCGCAACTGGGCCTGCTTGATGCGCCGCTCGGCGATGCCTTTGCGCGTCGGCAAGGTCAGCAGGTCCAGCAGTCCGAAGGACAGCAGGCGCCCGATCTCCGTCTCATCACCCAGGCGCACGCGCTCAAGGTTCAAAATGGGGTTTGCGATGCGGCCGGACTGGGCGGCCGTTGAAGCGTCCGCCCAGTTTTGGGCCACGATGGCCTGCATGGACGGGCTATTGACCAGCGCGAGTTGCACGGCATCCGTTTGTCCGAGCGGCTTGGCCAGCAGATCCGAAGCGCGCTGGCGCAAGGCGTCACGCTCGTTCTGGTCACGGGCCAGGGTGAGCTGGCCATCCGTGAAACTGCTTGCCGCTGCGTTGGCGCTGGAGAGGTTTTGCTCCAGATTCACGCTGGCGCAGCCAGACAGCACCGCAATAGCGGCCACGGCGATCGCTATTTTTGCGCGGGGCAGGTGCAATAGGCGGCTCATTGTTTGCCCCCGTGGTGCGCGTCGTGGTCCCGGGCGGGTTGATCCAGCCCGGTCGTGGGTGCCGTCTGGCGCATCTCCTTGGCGTAGGCGCGCCATCCGCCAATCTCGCCCACCGTGTCGTTAGCCGTCTTCCAAGGCTGGACGGATTGATCTTTGTAGGCCTCGTAGTCCAGCAGTGTCGATCGGTACGAAAGCGGATAGTCCACCTTTTCGGTTTCGTCCTCTGGCATCTGTGCGAACGCAAGGGATGGCGCGATTACCGCAACAGCCAACCAGTATCTTGAGATAAATCGTAAAAACCGATGATTTTCCATAGTTTGCGATATGTTTTTGACTTGGGTCATTGTGCGAGCCCGTAGCTTTCAAAGACAGAACGGCTTCATTACATCTTTGTCATGCACAAGAAAGCTAGATATCTGCTGGCGCGCCTCCTGCCAGACGCAGTGCCAGGGATGCTCGCCCTCCAACCAAATGTCGTTGTTCAATCAAAATAGGCACTCCGCTGAGGTCACACCCGACCCGCAAGGAGAAATTGGCTGACAACAAGACCCACAGCTACTTTTGATCCAATCCAGCCGTCAAGCTGCAGATTATTGAAATGGTGGCCGTCGATTGACGGGCGCAGGGATGAGTGCGCCAGAAAACCCAGCGCATGCCGCAAAAGCGGAGAAAGAAGCCCGAAAGTGCGTAAAAATGGCCCGAAGATACGAGGTAAAACGGCTGCAATGCGTCATCTGAAACACATCGCCCTGTCGCACTCCCGCATCCAGGTTAATCAGGACGTCCTAAACGGCAATATCGGGTTTCCCATGTATTTCCTCAGTACGCAAAGTAATTGCAAGCACCATACGACAAATGCATGATCCCCTCGCCGCACTCATCGACTGCTGGAAGTTAGACCCCGGCAGCACTTACCACACCTGGTTTTTGTGGGATCAGCGGGTAAAAAACTTCCGGTCAATACGTCGTGGCATCGCGCAGGTGGTGGTGGATATCCGCGCAGGGACGTTCGGCAACACCTATAGAGGCTCTTCGCTGGAGACGATCGTGGGTTCGATCGCAGAGCAGCGCCAGATTTTCAAAGGTGCGGACCACGCGTTTCTTTGGAAACCCAAGCTGCGCATTCCAGACATCTACGAGAACGTCAACCACCAGCGCGCCTTTGCCGATCTGCTTCACACCTGCGACCATTGTGACTGCGCGGAAGACGTGGTGGCCGCCATACAGCGCATCGATGCGATAGGCATCAAGGGCCTGGGCCCCGCCGTCGCGAACCTGCTGTACTTCATTCACCCTACGTTGGTATCCCCCTTCAACACAGGCATCGTCAACGGTTTCAACGCCGTGACAGGGGGACGCCTGAAGCTCGGGCGCTGGGATCATTACCTTTCGATGCGAGAGGGCTTGCTGCGCCTCAATGAGCAGTACCGCCTGAAGCTATCGAACGATCTGGGTGCTATCGCGGGACTCATGTTTGATATCGGTAGCGGCCGATATACCGCTCCACCCCTGGCAATGGATGCGGCAGCAGCAGCACTATGGCAAGAGGATCTCGAACGTGTACGTCGAGAATCCACAGCGTTGCAAACGAAACCCTCCCAAGCTAACGCGAGCGATGCGACCCACACGGATATTCAGGCTTCGCTGCGAGACCTAGGAAAGGCGCTGGGCTTTGACGTATGGATTGCATCCAACGACCGGGGTCGCACCCATGGCCGCGGCCTGCTGGGAGACGGATGCCTGACACAGTTGCCGGACACCGTGGACCCGGGTCTAGAGTCGGTGCGGTTGATTGATGTTGTATGGGTTGATACCCAGACCTCGCAGGTGGCTGCAGCATTTGAAGTCGAGCACACCACGTCCATCTACTCAGGGATCGTTCGCATGCTTGATTTGGCCCTTGGCACGCGGGTTGCTGGCAAATGCGCGCTGTTTCTGGTAGCCCCAGACAATCGCCGAGACAAGGTGGCGGAACAACTTCGAAGACCCGCGTTTTCCCGGGTATCAGAGCTGGGGATCCGTTATCTGCCCTACAGCCAACTGGAGCAGAACCACGCATCAATGAGCCGCTTTGGCTCCAGCATCAAACCACTGCTAGAGATTTCGCAACGGCTGTAAACCAGGGCGTGTCCGGAATTTTGTGTAAACGGTTCGGACTTCAATTGACGGAGAAGCGGTCTCCGAACTGAATGGTAAAGCGCGTCAGTGCAGCCTTCCAATCGCGGATGGGCATGGTCCACTTTTGACTGATGTTGCGGACAGTTCGGCATCCAGCGCTTTCTCCACGAGCAGCTTGGTCAGCTGCTTGAGCAGGCCGTTCTCGCCTATCAGGTCTTCAGGCTTCTTGTAGTTGGCCAGTAGGCCTGACAACAGTTCTTCGGGTACGTCGTGTTTCTTGGTGCTCATGGTGCTTACAGACAGGCCGGCTTGCGCCGGCAGTGGATTGTCCGTTTACACATGAAGTCCCCTCGAATTCCTGAGCCAGTCAGAAGTAGAGGTTGGGGAACAGTTTGATACGGTACTCGACCGGAGGGATTCGGCCGAGGGCTTCATGGGGGCGATGGTGGTTGTATCGGTGCAGCCAGTCGGCGGTCATGTCTCGGACTTCCTTCAAGGAGTCGAACACGTAGCAGTCCAGCACCTCTGTGCGGTAGGTCTTGTTGAACCGTTCAACATAGGCGTTCTGCGTCGGCTTGCCAGGTTGGATGTGTTGCAGGGTAATGCCCTTGCTCTGCGCCCATTGGGCCAGGGGGTGGGCGATGAACTCGGGACCGTTGTCCAGGCGAATCGACAGTGGCGCACCACGCACCTCCACCAGTTCGTTCAGGGCCCGGATGACGCGAGCAGCAGGCAGGCTGGTGTCGACCTCTATGCGCAGTCCCTCGCGGTTGAACTCGTCGATGACGTTGAAGGTCCTGAACCGCCGGCCGGACCACAGCGCGTCAGACATGAAGTCGCAGCTCCAGCCCTGGTTGGGTTGGCCTGCGGCCTGCAGAGGCTGTTTGATGCGCGCTGGCAGCCGTTTCTTGCCCCGGCGCGGCAGGTTCAGCCGTAGCTCGCAGTACACGCGCCAGAGCACCGTCTTGCCCCAGGGCTTGCCCTGGTGGCGGGCACTGTCGTACAGCAGCCCGAAGCCGTGGCGCGGGTTGAGCGCCATGTAGGCCTGGATAAAGGTGATGACCCCGGAGTCGTCGCGTGCAACGGGCCGGTAGCGCAACGTGGAGCGGGCGATGCCGCTGGTCTGGCAGGCACGTCGCTGGCTCATGCCGTGCTCGGCCATGAGGGCTTGAACGACCATCTCGCGACGCTCCGGGGTCAGAGCTTTCGGTCAACAACGTCCTTCAGGGCATGGTGCATCAGTGCCAGGTCGGCGTACATGCGCTTGAGCTTGGCGTTCTCGTCCTGCAGCTGACGCAGCTGGGCCAGGTGCGAGACCGTCATGCCCGAGAACTGGCTTTTCCACTTGTAGTACGTCGGCTCGCTGATGCCGTGCTTTCTGCACGTCTCGGCGACCTTGGCGCCCATCTCGACCTCCTTGAGGATGCCGACTATCTGGGCTTCGCTGAATCTGGATTTCTTCATGTAGAGACTCCGTTGGTTTGGATTCTCTACTTCCAGGTGGTTCAGGTTTTCAAGGGGACTTCACACAAAATCTTGCACACCCTCGTAAACCACGCTCCCTTCGGCGTGGCAACCCGCCATATTCATGCTTTGTCGATGTTCACCACTGTGCGTATCGGCCACTCTCGGCGATGTCGGCAAGATGACGTTGCTGTCATTCATAGCTGCGCAATTGAACGGCTGACGCACCCGTCGTAGGGCTTCTTGATGGGCTGGCGGCACTTATTATTTCGTATCGATCGCTGCTCTCGATCTCCCCGCAAAAAGACCCCTCACACCCCCAGTCAGTTCGACAATGGACACACCATGAACATCACCACCAACCCGCTCGGCGCACTACTGCCAGTCAATCCGGCGGGAAAGTTGCTATCCAAAGCACCCACAGTTCAGGACCGTGGATTTTTGGACGTGATGAAGCAGGCACTCACGACCACGAGCCAATTGCAAAGTGAATCTGGGCGCCTGAGCCGCGAGGTCACCTTAGGCAACCCCACTGTCAGTCTTGAAGAAACGATGTTTGCAGGAGTCAAGTCGAACATTGCATTTCAAGCGACGCTTCATACCCGCAACCGTTTAGTTCAGGCTTACACCGATGTGATGAACATCCAGGTCTGATGCTCGGTAAGGAGAAGTACACAAATGCAGGCGCTGAGTGCACTCGTTGCTGAAAAATCGCCGACTCAGGTGGGACAGGCCCATCAATGCCCGTTGGGTTCGACTGGAAAAGCCAGGGAGAACCGTGTTCTTCCTTGTTCAGAACGGGCCGAAACATGGCCCCCATGCGCTTCAACAATGGCTTTGGTGATAGAAAGACCCAGCCCGGAACCATCGGACCCAGGATGTGTTCTTGCGGGGTCCGCACGATAGAAGCGGTCGAACAACCGAGGGAGATCTTTGGGGTCGATTTCGTTGCCGGTATTTTCGACGGTGACTCTCACGGCGCCCTCTTCCCTGGCCACTGCAACTTGAACCTCTCCCCGTTCCGGCGTGTGGCGCAGCGCATTGGAGAGCAGGTTGCTCAACGCGCGGCGGAACATCAGTCGATCGCCCTGAATTTCACCGTCTCCATGCGTACTCAGGTTGATGTTTTTTTCTTCAGCGACTGGTTCATAAAATTCCAGCAGTGCACGGACCTCCGTCGCTGCGGAAAATCGTTCCTTGCTGGGCAAATCAACGCCGCGTTCTGTCTTGGCGAGAAACAGCATGTCCGACACCATGCGGGCCAGGCGCTGCAACTCCTCGGCATTGGAGGCCAGTATGTCGCGATAGGTTTCGGCGTCACGTCTGGCAGACAGGGTGACCTGGGTTTGCGTGAGCAGATTGCTGATGGGTGTGCGCAGTTCATGAGCCAGATCCGATGAAAACTCGGACAGACGCAGGAAGTCTTCCTGCAGCCGGTCCAGCATATGGTTCAGTTCTTGCGCCAGATCGGCCATTTCAATGGGAACGGCTTCCACGGGCATGCGCTCTTCCAGCTGTTGCCCGGTGACTGCGGCTGCCCGGGTCTTCATGGCGCGCAGCGGGGCCATCCCCTGGTGTGCCGCCAACCAGCCCAGCACGCCGCTGATCAGCGTTGCGATGGCGGCATATATCGCCAGGCTGCGCCGCAAATCGGACAGAAACTGCGTGTGATGCTCGGTATCGACGGCGATGGAAACCTCAAGAACCGTTGTGGCCGCATTCGCCATGCGCGCCTGATAGCGGATGGAGTGGAACTCGCTTCCCCCCTCTCTCCAGACGTCAAGCGTGTGCCGGTCGGGAGAAGAATGTTGCGAAGCGGGCGTCTCGGGCGGGTTGAAGCCGTCGGATTGAAAGAGCGCCGCGCCTTTTTCGTCCTTTACCAGGACATAGAGGCCATGGTGATGGCTCAAGGCTTCGTTCAGGCGCCCGCTTGCATCCTCCGGCGAATTCGCGCGGGCCAGAATGTTGTCGATCAGGAGTTTTTTGTCTCTTAAGGCTGTGCGATCGAGTTCCAGAAAATGGCGGTCCGTGGCGATCATGAACAGGACGCCCAACCCGAGGACGACCGCTGCGGCCACCATCGTGAAAAAAGCCGTCAGGCGACTGGTCAGCGAAAGATGGCGCAGCACTTACGGTTCCTCGGGTGCTTCCAGTACGTAGCCCATGCCCCGTACGGTCTGGATGAGTTTGACATCCTGTCCTTCGTCAATCTTGATGCGCAGGCGGCGCATGGCCACCTCGATCACATTGGTGTCGCTGTCGAAGTTCATGTCCCACACCTGTGAGGCAATCAACGAGCGCGGCAGCACTTCGCCGCTGCGCCGCATCAAAAGCTCCAGCAAGCCAAACTCCTTGGCCGTCAGGTCAATGCGCTTGCCCGCGCGCGTGACGCGACGCCGCAGCAAGTCCAGCTCCAGGTCCGCCACACACAGCGTCGTGCTCTCGGTTCCGCTGCGCCCGCGCCGGAGGATGGTGCGGACACGGGCCAGCAGTTCGGCGAACGAGAAAGGCTTGATCAGGTAGTCGTCTGCGCCCAGTTCCAGCCCCTTCACGCGGTCTTCGACCTGGTCGCGGGCGGTGAGAAACATGGCTGGCATCTGCAAGCCGTGCTGGCGCATCGATTGCAGGACCTGCCAGCCGTTGAGCCCGGGAAGCATCACATCCAGGATCACCAGATCGTAGGTGCCCTGCAATGCAAGGTGCAGGCCGTCATTGCCGTTATGGGCCAGGTCCACGACGAATCCTGCCTCGCCCAGGCCCTGGCGCAGATATTCACCCGCTTTGGGCTCATCTTCCACAATCAATATCTTCACGACGGTGCTCCACTTGCTGGCGTGGTGATAGTTTGACGAGGTTTGGGGCGTCTGACATGCAGATAACAACGATGTAATGTGGCGCACAGCTTTATGTCATGGATATCGTTCAAGAATCTCACCCATGAAACCTGAGATTCACTGTGGATCCCCGAGAACACCGTGCCCATGATGTCTGGTAAAGGCCCCTTTGGCTCGGTCGAGATGGGCGGCATGTTCAGTGTGTTGAAGGTGTGCCGAGAGCAAAAGCCTAGTAAATACATGGACCCAGCCTGGTTCGAGCATCCGGAAGGTAAGGTCGCCCACGAGTACCAAGGACCCTTGACCGAGCCTGCCCGGTTCAAGGCTGAGGTTGGGCAGTCCATGCGCCGAATCCAAGAGTCCAGCAACCCCACCGAGGTCCAGGTGCGTAAACCCACTTCGCACCTTGGCCACTGACAAGCTAACCCTAGATGGATGAATCCAATGAAAAACACAAGCAACACAACTCCCAAGATCATCGCGCTGCTGCTGTGTGCTGCCGCTGGTTTCGCCCATGCCAGCGATAGCCATTCCGGCGAACACAGTCACGGCGCCAATGAAACCGCGCTCGGCAGGCCCGGCACGGCCGCGAAAGTCACCCACACGATCACCGTCAACATGAGTGACGACATGCGGTTCACGCCCTCCGCCATCCAGGTCGACAAGAACGACACAGTGCGTTTCATCGTCAAGAACCAAGGCCAGGTCAAGCACGAGCTGAGCCTGGGCACCGAGCAGGACCTGCTGAAACATCTGGAGGCCATGAAAAAGTACCCTGACATGGAGCACGACGAACCAGGAAAGGTGACGCTTGCACCAGGAAAGCAAGGCGAGATCGTTTGGCAATTCACTCGGCCTGGGTTTGCGAACTTCGCCTGCCTGATGCCGGGTCACTACGAGGCTGGCATGAAGGGCTTGATCAAGGTGGCCCAGAAGTAATGCACTCCAAGAATAAGGAATCATCCATGCGAGAGATGAATTCACCCTCAAGACCCATGCGCCGCGTTTTCCTGCTGGGCATGCTGGCCCTTGGCGCGACCTCCCTGCCTGCTGCGGCCAATCCCCGGGCAACGGCCCTGCAGGTCTGGAAGGACCCCCACTGCGGCTGCTGCAAAGACTGGATCGTGCACATGGAACAGAGCGGCTTTCGCGCCAGCGTGGCCGACGATGGGAACGACGCGGCGCGTGCCCGGCTGGGTGTGGCACAAAAATTCGCGTCCTGCCATACCGCATTGGTGCAGGGCTATGTCATCGAAGGCCATGTGCCCGTGGCCGACATCCTGCGCCTTCTGAAGGAAAAGCCCAAGGCGCTTGGTCTGGCCGTTCCGGGCATGCCCATCGGTTCGCCCGGCATGGATGGACCGGCCTACGGCGGGCGCCAGGACGCCTACCAGGTACTGCTGATCCAGAAGGACGGCTCGGCGCAAGTCTTCACATCGTACAAAGGAAAAGCATGAACCTCTTTACACATTTTCTCGTTGCCTCGGCCATCGCTGCGGGCTCCCTGCTGCCCGTGGGCAGCTTCGCCCAGGCCACTGCGGAACACGACCACAACCATGCGTCGGCATCCGCCACCGCCCCCCTGACCGAAGGCGAGGTCAGGAAGGTGGACCTGGAGTCCGCCAAGGTCACGATCAAGCATGGAGAAATCAAAAACCTCGACATGCCGGCCATGACCATGGTGTTCACGGTCCGGGACAAGGGTGCGCTGAGCGCCGTCAAACCGGGCGACAAGATCAGGTTCGTGGCGCAGAGCGAGGGCGGAAAGCTGATCGTCACCGACATTCAGCCGCTCCGCTAAGAACACGCTGCATTCGCCTGCCATCGCCGCGCGCTCAAGCCCTCCAGGGATGACCACGGCAATTTCAACCAGGACAGGAGAGAACCATGACCAATATTCGTAACACCCTGATCGGTATCTGCGTGGCAACGGCATCGCTGGGCGCGCTCGCCCAAGGCACCGAAGAGCACAAGGAACACCATCCGGAAGGCGCGGCGCCCGCTGCAGCGGCCAAGAAGGCCCCGGGCCAATCCATGGGTGCAGAAAAAATGGCTGCCATGGACCAGCGCATGAAGGACATGCAGGCGATGCACGAAAAAATGATGTCCGCCAAAACGCCCGAAGAACGTCAAGCACTGATGGCCGAGCACATGAAGATGATGCAGGACGGCATGGCCATGATGAAGCAGATGGGTGGCATGTCCAAGATGGCTGGAATGCAGGGCGGTAAAGGCATGAGCGGCATGACCGATCGCCAGCAAATGATGGAAAAGCGCATGGACATGATGGAGTCCATGATGCAGATGATGATGGATCGCATGCAGTCGCCAATGGCGCCTGCAGCCAAGTAAGGGGTAAACATGAACCACAACCATGCCCCTCATCAGATACCGGGACAAAGCCCCCAGAAAGATGGGAGCTTTTGGCGTTCTAGGTATGCCATCGGGCTCCTGGTGTTCGGGGCTGTTGCTGGCTACTTTCTATGGACCGAGCATCGCGCCCATCTGACGCAATGGTGGCCCTACGCGATCTTGTTGCTTTGTCCGTTGATGCACGTTTTCATGCATGGCGGGCATGGCGGGCATGGCAATGATAAGAATGCCGGGACGTCGCAGCAAAACGACGATCAGCGCAGGAGCTAAAAGCGATGAACCACTCTGGATCCTCTTACGGCCTGTGGCTGCTGGTGGCCATCAACGTCGCCATCTTCGCCATGTTCGCCTTCAGCTTCTTCAAGCCGGCCACCGCACGCGATTGGCGAAGTTTTGGCGCGTTCACGGCGTTTATCGTTGCGCTGTTTGTCGAGATGTACGGCTTTCCGCTGACCATCTACTTTATGTCCGGGTGGTTGGGGCAAAAATTCCCTGGTGTGGACTTTTTGAGTCATGACGCCGGTCATCTCTTGGAGCTGTTGTTTGGCTGGGGCGGCGATCCTCATTTTGGTCCGTTCCACATTCTCAGCTACCTGTTTATCGGTGGAGGATTCTGGGTCCTGGCCGAAGCATGGCCGACACTTTATGCAGCCCAGCGCCAAGGCCAACTGGCACAGTCGGGCCTCTACGCCCGGGTGCGTCACCCGCAGTACATCGGGTTCGTCTTGATCATGTTCGGCTTCCTGTTGCAATGGCCAACCATCCTCACCTTGCTGATGTTTCCTGTCCTCTTGGTCATGTACGGCCGCTTGGCATTGACTGAAGAGCGTGAGAGCGCGGTGCGATTTGGTCAGGTCTGGCAAGAGTATGCGAACCGTGTACCGCGTTTCATACCCAAGCTAGGCTGACAAAAGGCAGCTTGGGGGATATTTCAACTGTCAAGGTGAATCATGACCTCCATTGATTTGGTGATTGCTGGCATGACTTGCTCCATGTGCACGGCGCGTGTCACGCAAGCCTTGCGGGCCGTTGCCGGAGTAGGTGCTGTCGAAGTCGATTTGAAGGCGGGCACGGCACACGTCAAGACCGACTCTTCCCTTGCCCGACTTAATGGGGATCTCTTGATTCTTTCGCTGCAAGAAGCGGGATACTCCGCCCGCATCTTGCATTCGGGTGTACCCCATCTGTCCATCGCGCCAGTCAAGTCTGGTTGCTGTTGCAAAAGCTGACATGCCCGACATCACCATGGGCAGAAGCCGGTTGAGGTTGGGTTTGGGGGGGCTCCTGGTGGTTCTGCTGATGGCCGCAGGCACATACGTGCTGGGTGCGCGGAGCCAGTCGGCACCCGATGGTTTGCGCCCCGATGATCCGCAGGTCGTGAATGCGGGAGCCCGCCTCTACACCCAGCAATGCGCCGCCTGCCACGGAACCCGTGGCCAAGGCCAGCCAGACTGGCGCGAGCGCGGCCCCGATGGCCTCCTTCCAGCCCCACCGCATGACGAGAGCGGTCACACCTGGCACCACCCTGACGCACAACTTTTCGCCATTACCAAATATGGGCTGGCGAAGTTGATCCAGCAGCCTGACTACCAGACCAACATGCCCATTTACGACGGTGTGCTGAACGATTCGGAAATCATTGCCGTGCTGTCATGGATCAAGGCACAGTGGCCCAAGGAAACCCAGGCACGGCACGATCAGGCCAACGCACAGTACCAAAAGTCGCTAAAACGCTGAACGGTTTCTTCTGTTCAGAAACCCGTACCTATTCGTCACCAAAAAAAAGACCCGATGCGCTGGCATCGGGCCGAAAGGGAACCGTGAAGCGATTAGTTGATGTAGAGGTTCTCAAATTTTCCGCCTCGGTCATTGCGTATCTGCTGACGAGATGGGCTGGCTTGTGCACCCATATCGGTTTTCTCCACGATGTAGGGTGTTGGCGAATCTCCGTGCAGCATCTTGTCATGCACTTTCGGGTCAACCGGAGCCTTGGGAGTGTTCCGACCGTAGTCATCGGTTTTCTCCACGATTTGAGGTGTCGGTGCATCTCCGTGCAACATCTTGTCATGCACTTTCGGGTCGATCCGATCCTTGGCGGCATCGGCCAGGGACAGACCAGACAAGGTGACGAGGGCCATGGCCAGAGAAAGCTTTACGATTTTGGAGGTCATTTTGAAGTCCTTGCAATAAGAAGTGAAACCGGATTTCTTGCCTGTGCGAAGAGCACAAGTTGACTGTATGAAACCGCACCCAACAGGACGCTGACCACCGCATTACATTTTTTTCATCTCGAACGCTGTGCCTTCCATTGGTGGAGGCGCACCGTCCGACTTGACCTTTCCACCGTGACAGGTTCAACAAGAAGTCTGATTTAGGAGCCATCCGCCATGCAAGCAAGCACACCCATTGTTTACACCTGCCCCATGCACCCCGAGGTGCGGCAGGACCACCCGGGGCGCTGTCCGAAGTGCCAGATGCACCTGGTGCCCGAGGGCGAAGTGTCCCATGGGCACCCGCATGACCATCGCGGCCATTCCATGCACCCTGCGGTGCCTGTGCCTGCGGACGCGCTAGGCGCCTCACAGCCGGAGTCGGGCGGCACGATCTACACCTGCCCAATGCACCCCGAGGTGCGGCAAGATTACCCGGGCCGCTGTCCAAAGTGCCAGATGCACCTGGTGCCCGAGGGCGAAGTGTCCCATGGGCACCCGCATGACCATCGCGGCCATTCCATGCACGCTGCTGAGCCTGTGCCTGCGAATGCACTAGGCACCACGCAGCCAGAGGCAAGCGGCACGATCTACACCTGTCCCATGCACCCGGAGGTGCGCCAGGACCACCCTGGCACTTGTCCCAAGTGCGGCATGACGCTGGAGCCCATCATTCCGCTGGATGAGGAAGACAACCATGAGCTTCTGGACTTCCAGCGGCGCTTCTGGTGGACGCTGCCGCTGACGGTCGTCGTGACCATTCTGGCGATGTTCGGCCACCGCCTCGGATGGTTTGACATGAAAGTGCAAACCTGGGTTGAACTGGCGCTGTCGTTACCTGTCGTGTTCTGGACGGGCTGGCCCTTCTTCGTACGCGGTTGGCAGTCCGTTGTCCATCGCAGCCCCAACATGTGGACCTTGATCGCTCTGGGAACGGGCGCAGCCTTTCTCTACAGCCTCGTGGCCACCGTGGCGCCGGGCGTTTTCCCGGATTCGTTCATCTCCCTGGGGCGTGTGGCGGTCTACTACGAGGCGACAGTGGTCATCATCTCGCTGACCATGTTGGGTCAGATAATCGAGTTGAAGGCCCGTTCGCAAACTTCTGCGGCGATCAAGGCGCTGCTCGGTTTGGCACCCAAGACCGCTCGCCGCATCAATGCGGATGGCAGCGAAGAAGACGTACCGCTGAACCATGTTCACGTCGGGGATCTGCTGCGCATTCGTCCCGGCGAGAAAGTGCCGGTCGACGGCGTTGTGACCGAAGGTAGCAGTGCGGTCGATGAATCCATGCTGACCGGTGAGCCTGTGCCGGTGACCAAGCGCCTTGGTGACAAGGTGATTGGGGCCACGATGAACACCAGTGGTGCCTTGGTGATGCGCTCCGAGAAAGTCGGTGCTGCCACGATGCTGTCGCAGATTGTTCAGATGGTGGCCAATGCCCAGCGCTCGAAGGCGCCCATGCAACGCATGGCGGACGTGGTGGCAGGCAAATTTGTGGTCGTGGTGGTGCTCATCGCCATTGCCACCTTCTTTGTCTGGGGTTTGTTTGGTCCGGAACCTAGCTGGGTGTTTGGTTTGATTAACGCAGTGGCGGTGCTGATCATCGCGTGCCCTTGTGCGCTGGGGCTGGCCACGCCGATGTCGGTGATGGTGGCCACAGGGCGTGCCGCGACACAGGGAGTGCTGTTCCGCGATGCTGGCGCCATCGAGAAAATGCGCGAGGTGGACACGCTGATAGTGGACAAGACCGGAACCTTGACCGAAGGTAAGCCCGCTTTCGACACCGCAGTTGCCGCACCTGGCTTTACAGGGGACGAAGTACTGCGCCTTGCGGCCAGTTTGGACCAAGGCAGCGAGCATCCTTTGGCAGAGGCCATCGTCAGCGCCGCACGCGATAAAGGTCTTGAACTAGTCAAACCCGTTGATTTCGAGTCCGGCAGCGGCATCGGCGTGCGCGGCATGATCGACGGGAAGCATCTGGTGCTGGGCAACACCGCCTTGATGCAGCTAGAAGGCGTGGCCACTGATGCGCTCAAGGTTGATGGCGAGCGTCTGCGCAGTGAAGGCGCCAGCGTGATGCATCTGGCCGTGGACAGGCAACTGGCTGGCATTCTGGCCGTTACCGACCCCATCAAAGCCACCACGCGGGAAGCTATTCAAAATTTGCACGCCAGCGGCTTGCGCATCGTGATGGCAACTGGCGATGGCCTGACCACGGCCAAGGCTGTGGGTGCAAAACTGGGCATCGACGAGGTGCATGGCGAAGTCAAGCCCGCAGACAAGCTCGCGCTTGTTGAGCGGCTCCAGAACGAAGGCCACATTGTTGCCATGGCCGGCGATGGCATCAATGATGCGCCGGCGTTGGCAAAGGCCGACGTCGGTGTGGCCATGGGCACGGGGACCGATGTAGCCATGAACAGCGGCCAGGTCACGCTGGTGAAAGGAGATTTGCGCGGCATCACTGCGGCGCGCGACATCTCCATCAACACCGTCCGGAACATGCGCCAGAACCTGCTCTTCGCCTTCCTCTACAACGGCCTCGGGGTACCGATTGCGGCAGGCGTGCTGTACCCGTTCACCGGGTGGTTGCTGTCTCCGCTGATTGCGGCGCTGGCCATGAGCCTGAGTTCGGCCTCGGTGATCTTCAATGCGCTGCGCCTGCGTCGCGACCGTTGAGATGTCCACCTACTGCAAGCACAGTGAAGCAACGGCAATCATCGCCGCCCCAGCCGAGACTGTGTTCGCGTTCATGGATGATCCTAGCCATCTCGGTGCACACATGGGGCGGCACTCTTTCGTCATGGGCGGCATCTCCATGCGCACGCAAACCGATGCTCGGGGAGGCCGGGCTGTGGGGTCCGTGATCCGCATGTCAGGCCGAATGTGGGGCTTAGAGTTCTCGTTGGAAGAGGCCGTTGTTGAACGTCGCAAGGGGCAGCGAAAAGTCTGGGAAACCCTCGGTGATCCACGCTTGTTGGTGATCGGGCGTTATCGCATGGGTTTTGAGGTGCAACCAACCGATAGGGGGACGCAACTGCGAGTATGGATTGACTTCGACCTGCCAGCACGCGGGCTGCAGCATGGTCTTGGACGGATTCTCGGCAGTTTCTATGCCCACTGGTGTGTTCGGCAAATGGTGCGAGAAGCCGAGCGCACATTGAAACGACGGATTCAAAAGTGAATTGCAACACCGAGGGCTTCAATCAATGTGGGTGGATGCGGTGCCATGTCACCTCGATAAGCGCAGATCACCGCGTTCCGAGCAGTGCTTCTGTGCGTGCCATGGACGGCCTCAAGAAAATGATTTGATTACGCAAATGTAATCTGAGGCTCATCCTTCTATCAGGCCGGCCTGTCGAGAATGGCTGTATGGGATGGCGCTGCGGATCAAGCGCGCCGCCAGAACACGGCTGACACCGTGAAAAACACTGAGGGGATCAACGCGATGGATTCAACCTACCACCGGTTCACCGAATTATTTCAGCAACTGGGGCTGGCCGCTGACACCCGGAGCATCCAGGAATTCCTGGCGCGCCACAGCCCACTCCACCCATCCATCCGGCTGGAAAACGCCCCTTTCTGGAGCGAAGCGCAATCGTCCCTGCTACGGGATGAAATATTGCTGGATGCCGATTGGGCGGAGGTCGTTGACCAATTGAACACTGCCTTGCGTGGATCGGAAGGTAAGTGATGCCCAGGATCCGCTTGAGACTCTCCGTCGGCGCAGCTCTGCTGGCACTCGTTTTCACCCAGGCTGGTTTCAGCCAGGAGGTGCGGCTCGGTGCCCATCTGGAAGGGCTGTTGGTTGCGGCGCGGGAGGGCAATCCAGAGTTCGCCGGCATGCAGTTCGAAGCCGATGCCGCCGCAGAGCGGGTGCTGCCCGCCGGGGCCTTGCCCGACCCCAAGTTCGGCATGGAGCTGCGCGACATCACCCGGATGGGCGAGCGCAATCCGACACTGCTGCCAGGGCGGGTCGGCAGCACACGCTACATCTTCACGCAGGAGCTGCCATGGTTCGGGAAACGGGGCCTCAAGCGTGAAGCCGCTGAACTGCAGGCAGAGGCAGCGCGGGGACGGGTGGCGGGTACCTGGAGCGAATTGGCCGCCAAGATCAAGACGGCCTACGCTCAGCTTTACTACCTTGACCAGAATGAACGGCTCACCCGGGAGATCCTGGATCTGATGGCACGCCTGGAGAAGGTGGCCCAGGTGCGCTATGCCAGCGGACTGGCGGCGCAGCAGGACGTGATCCGCGCGCAGCTGGAGCAGACCAGCATGCGCAATGAATTGATTGCACTTGAAGCGGAACGCAGCCAGCTGCAGGCGCGGTTGAAAGCGCTCGTGGGGCGTCCCGCCAGCGAGACGTTGGCCACGCCGGAGCGCATTCGCACGCTTCCTGCGTCCGAGAGCATGCGCTTCGATGTCCTGGAGCAGCGTGCGCGGGCCAGTAATCCGCTGTTGAGAACCGAGGAATCGCAGATCCTCGCCGCCGAAAAGAACCGCGAACTCACCTACAAGAACCGCTATCCGGACTTCATGGTGGGGCTCTCGCCCATCCAGTACGGCAAGTCGATCCGCGAATGGGAGTTGATGGTCGAGGTCACCATTCCGCTGCAGCAGGATACCCGGCGCGCGCAGGAACGGGAGGCGCAGGCCATGCTGGAGGCCGCGCGCTCGCGCCGCGAAGTCGCCACCAACCAGGTGCTCGCCGATCTATATGAAAACGTCGCTGGCCTGGAGGCAGCGCGCCGCACGCTGGCATTGACCACGGAGAGCCTGCTGCCCCAGTCGGAACTGACCTACCGGTCCGCGTTAGCAGGCTATGAATCCGGCAAGGTGGACTTCGCCACGCTGCTGGATGCCCAAAGGCAAATCCGCCAGGCCAAGCTCAACCAGGTCAAGGCAGGTGTGGCCGCGCAAACGCGGCTGGCAGACATCGAGCGCATCGTTGGAGAAGAACTATGACAACAAATCTCAAGGTAGGCGCGCTCGTGCTGGCGGCCACGGCACTGGCCGCGGGCGGCGGCTACTGGTACGGCCAGCGGCAATCCGCCGCGCAAGGGTCGGCGCAAGCGGTTTCGACAGTGGATTCGGCAAGCGACAAAAAGGAGCGCAAGGTTCTGTATTACCGCAATCCGATGGGGTTGCCGGATACCTCACCCACGCCCAAGAAGGACCCGATGGGGATGGACTACATCGCGGTCTATGAAGGCGAGCAAGAGTCGGATGCTGGGAGCACCCATCAGATCAAGATCAGCACCGACAAGGTCCAGAAGCTCGGGGTTCGTGTCGAGGCCGCCAGTTTGCGCCCCCTGGACAAGATGCTGCGCGCCGCAGGGCGCGTGGAACCCGACGAGCGCCTGACCTACGCCATCACGCCCAAGTTCGAAGGCTACGTTGAACGCCTGCATGTCAATGCCACCGGACAGGCCGTGGGCAAGGGCCAGCCCTTGTTCGAGGTCTACAGCCCGGAGCTGGTGTCGGCGCAGCGCGAATACGCCATCGCCGCCCAGGGGGTCGATGCCTTGAAAGGCGCCAGCGAGGAAACGCAGAACGGCATGCGCCAGCTCGCCGAATCCAGCCTGGCGCGCCTGCGCAACTGGGATATTTCGGACGAACAGGTGAAGGCGCTGGCCCAGTCGAGCGCGGCGCGTCGCACGCTCACGTTCCGCTCGCCGGTGGCGGGTATCGTGACCGAAAAGAAGGCCGTGCAAGGCATGCGCTTCATGCCGGGCGACGCGCTCTACCAGGTCACCAATCTGTCGTCCGTGTGGGTGATCGCCGATGTGTTCGAACAGGACATCGGCCTGGTCAAGCCCGGCACGAAGGCATCGGTTCGCATCAATGCCTACCCCGACAAGGTGTTCACCGGCTCCATCACCTACGTCTATCCCACACTCACGGCGGAAACCCGCACCGTGCCCGTGCGGGTGGAATTGGCCAATCCAAGCGGGCTGCTGAAGCCGGGCATGTTTGCCCAGGTGGAACTGCCCGCCACCTCGAAGGGGGCCGTCCTGACGGTACCGACGTCGGCCGTCATCGACAGCGGCACGCGCCAGATCGTGCTGGTGCAACTCCAGGAGGGCCGTTTCGAGCCCCGTGACGTGAAGGTCGGTGCCCGCAGCGAGGACCGCATCGAAATCATCGAGGGTGTGCGGGATGGCGAGATGGTGGTGGTGGCCGCCAACTTCCTCATCGATGCGGAAAGCAACCTCAAGGCTGCCGTCGGGAGCCTGGGACATGCAGGGCACGGTGCGCAAATCCCCACGGAGGGTTCCACCAGTACCCAGGCCGTCACCGGCGTGGGCCACCAAGCCGAAGGCACGGTGGAGGAGGTTGACACCAAAACCTCCACGGTCACCCTGGCGCATGGCCCGGTGGCCAGCCTCAAATGGCCGGCCATGTCCATGGAGTTCAAGGTGGCGAACAGTGCCTTGTTGAAGGACCTCCAACCGGGCGCGGCGGTGGCGTTCGAATTCGTCGAACGCGGCCAGGGCGAGTGGGTGATCACCGCCGCCAAGCCCCGTGGCAAAACCACGGCCAATCCGCACGCCGGCCACAACTGATCCTCGGGAGACACCATGCTTGCGAAGATCATTGACTGGTCGGGGAGAAACCGTTTCCTGGTGCTGCTGGCGACCCTGTTCGTCATCGTCGGCGGTGTCTATGCCGTGCTCAAGACGCCGCTGGACGCGCTGCCGGACTTGTCGGACGTACAGGTCATCGTCTACACCGAATACCCGGGCCAGGCCCCGCAGGTGGTCGAGGACCAGGTCACGTACCCGCTGACCACCTCCATGCTGTCGGTCCCCAAGTCCAAGGTGGTGCGCGGCTTCTCCTTCTTCGGCGCCTCGTTCGTCTACATCATCTTCGAGGACGGCACCGACATCTACTGGGCGCGCTCGCGCGTGCTCGAATACCTCAACTTCGCGGCGGGCCGCATGCCCAAGGGCGTGACGCCCCAGATCGGGCCGGACGCGACCGGCGTGGGCTGGGTCTACCAGTACGCGCTGCTGGCCAAGGACAAGACCCTGGCCGAGCTGCGCACGCTGCAGGACTGGTACCTGCGCTACCAACTGACCAAGGCCCATGGCGTGGCCGAGGTGGCGTCCATCGGCGGCTTCGTGCAGACCTACCAGGTCACCGTCGACCCCGTGAAGCTGCGTGCCTACGGCATTCCCCTGGCCAAGGTGTCGCAGGTGGTGCGCGACTCCAATCGCGACGTGGGCGGGCGCGTGGTGGAGATGGCCGAAACCGAGTACATGGTGCGCGGCAAGGGCTACCTGCGCGGCGTGGCCGACATCGAAAACCTGGTGGTCAAGGCCGATAAGGGCACGCCAGTGCTGGTCCGTGACGTGGCCCGCGTCGAACTGGCGCCGGATGAGCGCCGCGGCCTGACCGAACTCAACGGCGAGGGCGAGGTGGTCTCGGGCATCGCCATGGCGCGCTACGGCCAGAACGCGCTGGAGGTGATCCACAACCTGAAGGAGAAGATCGCCGAGGTCTCGACCGGCCTGCCGCAGGGCGTCACCATCGAGGCGGTGTACGACCGCTCCGACCTGATTCACCGCGCGATTGAAACGCTCAAGCGCACACTGATCGAAGAAAGCCTGATCGTCGCGCTGGTCTGCGTGGTCTTTCTGATGCATGTGCGCTCAGCCTTGGTGGCGATCCTGATGCTCCCGGTGGGGGTGCTGATCGCCTTCATCTCCATGCGCCTCCTGGGCATGAACTCCAACCTGATGAGCCTGGGGGGCATCGCCATTGCCATCGGTGCCATGGTGGACGCGGCCATCGTCATGATCGAGAACGCCCACAAGCACCTGGAGCGCTTGCCCGAGGAGCACACCAACACCGATCGCGTGGAAGCCATGATTGCCGCCTGCAAGGAGGTGGGCCCGGCTTTGTTCTTCTCGCTGCTCATCATCACCGTGTCCTTCCTGCCGGTGTTCACGCTGGAGTCGCAGGAAGGCCGCCTGTTCTCGCCACTGGCCTATACCAAAACCTTTGCCATGGCCGGCGCCGCGCTACTGTCGGTGACGCTGGTGCCCGTGCTGATGATGCTGTTCATCCGTGGGCGCATCATGCCGGAGGCACGCAACCCGGTGAACCGGTTCCTCATCTGGATCTACCGTCCCATCATCGCCGCCGTGATGCGATGGAAGAAACTGACGGTTGCCACGTCGATCATCGTGCTGGGCGTGTCGTTCTACCCCGCCAGCCAGCTCGGCTCGGAGTTCATGCCCACGCTCAACGAAGGCACGCTGCTGTACATGCCCGCGTCGCTGCCCGGCATGTCCATCACCAAGGCGGCCGAGCTGATGCAGACGCAGAACAAGATCATCAAGAGCTTCCCCGAGGTGGCGTCGGTGTACGGCAAAGCCGGGCGCGCCAACACGGCCACGGACCCGGCACCGACCGAGATGTTCGAAACCGTCATCAACCTCAAGCCGGAGTCCGAGTGGCGCGCGGGCATGACGATCGACAAGCTGATCGCGGAGTTGGACCAGGCACTGCAGTTTCCTGGCGTGTCCAACGCCTGGACCATGCCCATCAAGGCCCGCATCGACATGCTTTCCACCGGCATCCGGACGCCCATTGGCATCAAGGTCTTCGGCAAGGACCTGGGCGAGATGGAGCGCCTGGCGCGCGAGATCGAGACCGTGGTCAAGCAGGTGCCCGGAACGACCTCGGCGTTCGCGGAACGCATCACCGGGGGCTTTTACCTCAATATCGAACCCGACCGGGCGCAACTGGCACGCTACGGCCTGGGGGTAGGAGAGCTGCAGGATGTCATTGGCACGGCCCTGGGCGGCGAAATGGTGACCACCACGGTGGAAGGCCGCGAGCGCTTTGGCGTGACGGTGCGCTACCCGCGCGAGCTGCGCGCCGACCCGCAGCAGATCGCCCGTGAAGTGCTGGTGCCCACCATGGACGGCGCCATGGTCCCGCTGGGACAGGTGGCGCGCGTGGAAGTCGCCAAGGGGGCACCCGGCATCCGTACCGAAAACGCGCTGCTGTCGGCCTATATCTTTGTCGACATCCGGGACCGCGACATCGGCGGTTATGTGGCCGACGCGCGCAAGGCCGTGAACGAGCAAGTCCGGTTCCCGCCCGGCTACTACGCCACCTGGAGCGGCCAGTTCGAATCCATGGAGCGCGCGGTGCAGAAGATGAAGGTCGTCATCCCGGTCACCTTGCTCATCATCTTCCTGCTGCTGTACCTGAACTTCAAGCGCCTGACCGAAACCTTGATCGTCATGCTGTCGGTGCCGTTTGCCCTTGTGGGGGGCATCTGGCTTATGTGGTGGCTGGGCTACAACATGTCGGTGGCTGTCGCGGTGGGCTTCATCGCACTGGCCGGGGTGGCAGCAGAGACGGGCGTCATCATGCTGATCTACCTCGACCATGCCTGGGAAGAGATTCAGGCCCGGCGCCGATCGGAAAACAAGGAGCCTGGCGTGGCCGATCTCTACGAAGCCATCATGGAAGGCGCGGTCGAGCGGGTGCGCCCCAAGATGATGACCGTGGTCGCCATCATGGCGGGCCTGCTGCCCATCCTGTGGGGGACGGGCACCGGCTCGGAAGTGATGAGCCGTATCGCTGCCCCGATGGTGGGCGGGATGATTTCTTCGACCGTGCTCACGCTGGCGGTGATTCCGGCGATCTACGGCCTGGTCAAACAATGGCGGCTGCCAAAAATGGCGTGATAAGGCTGCCTGATGGGCCGAGCGCCCCTCGATACATGGAAAGAAAGCAGTGATGAATGGTTTTACATCAACCGTGGTGGGGGTGGCCCAGTGAACGCCGTGATCCTGGAGTCGACGCTGACGTGCACCGAGTGCGGCGCCACACCAAAACAGGGACCATGCCCGCGGCTACTACGGCACAGTGCTGTGTCCACCCATTTAGGAGCGTAGCGAGAGAGGGTGTTGCAGTTAGCAGATGCGGGCGCTGCGCGTACTTCGCAGCGAGACCGATACCATTCAGGTATCACGCCTCCACCAGCCCTCCGCCGTAGCCGACACAGTGTAAAAATGATGATCAGTCATTTTGGCACTGGCAATGTATGCGTCCGGCAATCCCATCTTGAGATAGACCCAGCGCCGAGGCATCGTGTGCACGATGAAGATCATGCACACCATGGCGAACGACACGATCGCCCAACGCCCCAAGCGGCGCTATTACTCCCCAGAACTCAAAGCTCAGATCATGGCCGAATGCCAGGTCTCCGGCGCGTCAGTGGCTGACCCTTACGCCTACCTGCGCGATGAGATGGCACGCCTGCCGATGCAGCGCGCCAGCCAAATCAGCCAACTGCTGCCGCATCACTGGGTGCCCACCACTGCATCAAGAATCTAAAGTGGACTTGACTGTCCCTCCATTGCTGCGATCAGCGGGCAACGTACTTTGCCCCTTGCCGAACCGCAGAGACGAACCAACGATGAAAGTGCTGCTTCCATACGTTGCAAGTCCGCAAGCTTGAGTCGAACTTCAACGAGCTTGGTCTCAGCCCTTACCCGAGCGTGAGCACAACTTCCCCCATCTTCAAGTTGAAGCAACTGCGCTGTCTCGTCCAAGCTAAAACCCAACCGCTTCGCAGCTTTGATGAAGTGCAAACGAGACTGATCGCTCCTGCCATAGCGCCGAATGCCGCCCGAGGGCCGTTCAGGTTCTAGCATCAGCCCCTTGCGCTGGTAGAACCGAATGGTTTCTACGTTGACACCGGCCGCCTTGGCCAGATCTCCGATGGTCATGCCTTGGTCGGCGTCCAGAGGGTTGTTGGACATGGTTCTTGACTCCGTACTAGGGTACGGGCCTAAGCTTATGTGATGTCAACTGATTCTCCCAATCAAGTTAGCGGCGGCAAGGCACTGATCGCTGGCGGTCTGTCTGCGCTCTTCGCGTCTGCCTGCTGCCTTGGCCCTCTGGTGCTGATCATGCTGGGTGTATCTGGCGCCTGGATCAGCACATTGACGTTGCTGGAGCCTTACCAGCCGTTGTTCATCGGTTCGTCCATCGTCGCACTGTTCTTTGCGGCACGCCGAATTTGGCGCCCAGTCGCTGCCTGTGAACCAGGACAGGTTTGCCAAAGGCCTGAAGTTAACCTTGCCTACAAGACACTGTTTGCTCTGGTGGTCCTGCTGTTGGTGACCGCAATGACGTTTCCCCTGATCGCCCACTGGTTCTATTGATGAAAGGAAACGAAATGAAGCGAGCAATCCTCGCAAGTGCTGTGCTTGTGTTGGCATCACCCGGATGGGCTGCACAACAGATGGTCACCCTTTTGGTACCTGGCATGAATTGCGCTACTTGCCCGATCACGGTCAAGAAAGCGCTGACCCGGGTAGAAGGAGTCATTAACGTGAAATCCAACTTGGCCAAGCGAGAAACCACGGTGGTCTTTGACGACACCAGGATCAATGTGGACGCACTGACCACGGCCACTACGGAAGCCGGATTCCCGTCAACTGTTGCTCCAAATAAGCCATGACAGATGTGATCCTGAACTCTGTTCTAACGTGTCCTGACTGCGGACATGCAAAGAACGAAACCATGCCAACCGACGCATGCCAATGGTTCTACGAGTGCGAAGGGTGTCACACCGTCCTTCGTCCAAAACCGGGCGATTGTTGTGTGTTCTGCTCGTACGGCTCAGTGCCATGCCCTCTGAATCGCCCCGGCTTTCGGGGAGGCCAGTTGGTGTGAGTCAGGCCGGGATGGCCTGACGGGTGAGTTGCCGATGGTAGTTTGCCTCGGCTTCAGCTGGCGGGATGTAGCCCAGGTGCGCCATCAGCCGGTGATGGTTGAACCACGAGACCCATTCGAGCGTGGCGAGTTCGACGGCTTCCTTGCTCTTCCATGGTATCCGCCTGTGAATCAGCTCGGTCTTGTACAGACCGTTGATGGTCTCGGCCAGGGCGTTGTCGTAGCTGTCGCCCTTGCTGCCCACCGAGGGCTCGATGCCGGCCTCGGCCAGCCGCTCGGAGTAGCGGATGCTGACGTACTGCGAACCCCTGTCCGAGTGGTGGATCAACGCGCCGTCGCGCTCGGGCTTGCGCGCATACAGCGCCTGCTCCAGCGCGTCCAGCACGAAGTCCGTTCGCATCGAACTGCTGACCCGCCAGCCCACGATGAAGCGCGCGTATACGTCGATGACGAAGGCCACGTAGACCATGCCCTGCCAGGTCGAGACGTAGGTGAAGTCCGAGACCCAGAGTTGGTTCGGACGCTCCGCCGTGAACTGTCGGTTCACGCGGTCCAGCGGGCATGGTGCCTTGGCGTCCGGCACCGTGGTGCGAATCCTCTTGCCACGCCTGGCGCCTTGCAGACCCTTGGCCTTCATCAGCCGCTCGACCGTGCAGCGCGCCACCGCCACGCCCTCGCGACGCATCTGCCGCCAGACCTTGCGGTAGCCGTAGACCTGCAGATTGCTGGTCCACACGCGCTCGACCTCCGGTGCCAGGGCCGCATCGCTGTGTGCTCGGGCCGGCAACAGCGCGGGGTTGCGCCTGCGTGCCGCACGGCGCCAATAGCCCGACGGGGCAATCTGCAAGGCCTTGCAGATCGACTCGACCCCGAAGTGCTCGCGCTGCGCGTCGATGAAGGCCGTCACTTCTTGTGGTGGCGGTCGAGTTCCGCCTTGGCGAAATACGCGCTGGCCAACTTCAGAATCTCGTTGGTCTGGCGCAGTTCGCGTACTTCGCGCTCCAGCTCCTTGATGCGTTGCTGTTCGGCTGTCGTCGGGCCAGGGCGCAGGCCCTCATCGCGCTCAGCCTGGCGCACCCAGCGCCGCAGCGTCTCGCTCGTGCAGCCGATCTTGGCGGCGATGGACTCAATGGCGGCCCATTGCGATTCGTACTGGCCCTGCGACTCCAAGACCATGCGCACTGAGCGCTCGACAACTTCCGGGGAAAACTTTGGGGACTTCCTCATAGCTCCATTCTCAATCGAAGGAGCCTCCTCTATTCCCGGGGCGATTCAATTTTGTGATGCGGCGCACTTAGTCAATATGGGATGACCGCGCGCTTACCTGGCAATTTCTCCTTCCACGCTCTTCTACGCCTATACACGCCCACGCAGGTTTTGCCTACGTGGGCAGCGTCGGAAAATTCGAACCAGACAAGGCCACCCCTTCCCCGCATCGACGGCCTTATTGAGCGAGGTCATCGTCATGGGCAATGGGAATCAATGGGTACTGATTAAGCGCTTCGCTGAGATCACGGGCTACAGCGAGAACGCGGTACGGCACAAGGTCAAGAACGGCACTTGGATGGAGGGCCGCATCTGGCGCAAAGCACCTGACGGCCGCATCTTCGTGAACGTGGTCGAGTTCGAGCGATGGGTCGAAAGTGAAACCCACACCATCGCTTTCTGATCATCAAAACCGCAATGCTCCTCGCAAGCGCTGATGAGTCAAATACGCTCAATGAGCGTACACTATCACCGATTTAGTTTTCCCGGTCGTCCATGGCGGCGCGGGCTCTTGTCATAAGCGCACATGACCGCCCCGAAGCCACAAAGCCCCACGCCAGCAGCCATACGCGAAGCCCGCCTCGCCGCCAGCCTCACGCAAACCGAAGCAGCTCAAATAGTGCTGTCATCGCTGCGTGGATGGCAGCAATGGGAAGCTGGCGACCGGGCGATGCCGCCCGGCTTGTTCGAGCTGTTCATGCTCAAGACCGGGCAATGGCCGCTCAACGATAAAGTGAATAACTGAATAATTGGGAACCAATAATATGGCGGGCTTAGCAGCAACCACTACAGGTTTTCCCGGCGTGGAGGTACACGGCAAGTCGATCCGTGTCGCCTTCATGTACAAAGGTACACGCCATCGGCACACGCTTGGCATTGAGCCGACCCGAAATAACATCAAGCACGCTGCCGGCTTGCGCAGCGCAGCGCTATTCGCCCTGAAAAACGGCAGCTATAACGAAACAGAGTTCTTCCCACATTCACGAACGGCCGATAGCACGGCCTCCAGTAAGCGTGTGGGCGATCTCTGCGAGCGCTATAAGCCGCTCAAGGCAATAGATATCACGCCCGAGACGCAATCGCGCTACGAGATCGCGCTCGACATCTGCATGACGACGTTGGGCCGTAATCGCCTGATCGATTCCTTGCTGCCCGAAGACATTCAGAAACTGCGCGCCGATCTGATCTCCACGCGCGCCGTCTCCACAGTAAACCACTACTTGGCAACCTTCGCCGGCTTCCTGTACTGGTGCGAGAACAACCATTACTGCGGTGAACTAGGCAAGCACTGCGTGCGCTTCACTAAAAGCAGCAAAGACCCTGATCCGCTGACCCACGAGGAATACCTGACGCTGATCGAGCGAGGCTGCCAACACCCCATTGACGAGGCAGCCGTGACGGTGGCCGTCTATACCGGGTTGCGGCCGGGCGAACTGCTTGCATTGGCTGTCGAGGATGTTGCGACAGATTTCAGCAAGATCACAGTGCGCCGCTCGATCACGCAATCCTTGACGTTCAAGGTACCCAAAACAAAAAAAGAACGCACCGTGCTGCTGCAACCGCCAGCACGTGAAGCACTGAAGGTGCTGGTGTCTGACGCGACGCAGCGCGAGCCTGCTGACCTGACCGTCTGGCTGAACCGCCATGAATCGCGCATCGACCGGGTGCGCGTGCTACTGTCACCTAAGACACAGGCTCGCAAAAAGGTTGTCAACGACTACTTCGTTCCGAGTGCCTGGAACACAAAATGGGCCAACCTGATCCGGCGCGCCGAGATTCGAGCGCGCCCACCGTATCAGACCCGGCACACCTTTGCCTGCTGGAACCTCACGGCACGGGGCAATCTTGCCTTCATCGCCAACCAGATGGGCCACAGCGACTATTCGATGCTGGTCACCGTTTATGGTCGATGGATAGATACGGAGTCGCCCAGAGAGCTTGAGCGAATCTGGGAGGGCATGCAAAGCATGGCAAAAAATGCCCCAAATTTGCCCCATAAAACCGCATCAGAAGTGACAAGCAGTTGATTTATATGGAACAATTTGAAGTTTCTGCGCATACTCCCATGATGCAGCAGTACCTGGCCCTCAAGGCCGGGCACCCGGACACGCTGGTGTTCTACCGCATGGGCGATTTCTACGAGCTGTTCTGGCAGGACGCCGAGAAGGCCGCGCGCCTGCTCGACATCACGCTCACGCAGCGCGGCCAGTCGGCCGGCCAGCCGGTGGTGATGGCGGGCGTGCCCTTCCATGCGCTGGAGAACTACCTCGGCCGGCTGATCCGCATGGGCGAGTCGGTGGCCATTGCCGAGCAGGTGGGCGACGTGGCCACGGCCAAGGGCCCGGTGGAGCGCAAGGTGGTGCGCGTGGTCACGCCCGGCACGCTGACCGATAGCGAGCTGCTGTCCGACAAGACCGAGGCCCTGCTGCTGGCCGTGCACCAGGGCGCGCGCGCACGCTGCGGCCTGGCCTGGCTCAGCGTGACGCAGGGCCGCGTGCACCTGGCTGAATGTGCGCTGGACGAACTGGGCGGCTGGCTCGAACGCGTGGCGCCCAGCGAGCTGATCTACAGCGCGGGCGTCACAGAGCGCTTCGAACAGCAATTGCAGGGGCTGCGCCAGAACGGCGCCTTCACCTGCCCCATCGCGCCACGGCCCGACTGGCAGTTCGACGGCCCGCTGGGCGAACGCAAGCTGCTGGAGCACCTGGGCGCCACCAGCCTGCAGGCCTGGAGCGCGCAGGAGCTGGCCCAAGCCCACGCCGCCGCCGCCGCGCTGCTGCAATACGCCGAGCACACCCAGGGCCGCCAGCTCACGCATGTGCACAGCGTGCAGGTGCAGCGGGGCGACGACCTCATCGACCTGCCCGCCAGCACGCGGCGCAACCTCGAACTCGTCAAGACCCTGCGCGGCGAGGACAGCCCAACGCTGTTCTCGCTGCTCGACACCTGCATGACCGGCATGGGTAGCCGCCTGCTCAAGAGCTGGCTGCTCGAGCCCCGGCGCGACCGCACCGAGGCACGCCAGCGACTGACCGCCACCACCGCCCTGCGCGGTGCGGGCAGCCAAGGCCCCTGGAGCGCGCTGCGCGGCGAGCTCAAGGGCGTGAGCGACGTGGAGCGCATCACCGCCCGCGTCGCGCTGCGCCAGGTGCGCCCGCGCGAACTCGTTGCGCTGGGCAAGACGCTACAAAAATCAGAGCTGCTGGCGCAGAATGGACAAGCGCCAGAGCCGTTTTTGGCTCAAATTTTCGGCCACCTGCAGCCGCCCCCGGGCTGCACGGAGCTGCTGCAACGCGCCATAGCCGAAGAACCCGCCGCGCTGGTGCGTGACGGCGGCGTGATCGCCAATGGCTTCGACGCCGAACTGGATGAGCTGCGCGGCATCCAGAGCAACTGCGACGCCTTCCTGCTCGACCTGGAAACGCGCGAGAAGGCGCGCACGGGCATCCCCAACCTGCGCGTGCAGTTCAACAAGGTGCACGGCTTCTACATCGAGGTCACCGGCAGCCACCTCGACAAGGTGCCCGACGACTACCGCCGCCGCCAGACGCTGAAGAACGCCGAACGCTTCATCACGCCCGAGCTCAAGGCCTTCGAGGACAAGGCCCTGTCGGCCAACGAGCGTGCGCTGGCGCGCGAGAAATGGCTGTACGAGCAGGTACTGGACCAGCTCCAGCCGCACATCCCGCAGCTCACACGCCTGGCGCACGCGCTGGCCACGCTGGACGTGTTGTGCACCCTGGCCGAACGCTCGCTCACGCTGGGCTGGTGCGCGCCGCAGTTCGTGAACGAGCCCTGCATCGAGATCGAGGCCGGCCGCCACCCGGTGGTGGAGGCGCGGCTGGCCGAAACGTCGAGCGGCGCCTTCATCGCCAACCACACGCGCCTGAACGCCAACACGCGCATGCAGGTCATCACCGGCCCCAACATGGGCGGCAAATCGACCTACATGCGCCAGGTGGCGCTCATCGTGCTGCTGGCCAGCATGGGCAGCCACGTGCCGGCGGCCAGCTGCCGCCTGGGGCCCATCGACGCCATCCACACGCGCATCGGCGCGGCCGACGACCTGGCCAACGCGCAGTCCACCTTCATGCTGGAGATGGTGGAGGCCGCGCAGATCCTGCACGCCGCCACGCCGCACAGCCTGGTGCTGATGGACGAGATCGGCCGCGGCACCAGCACCTTCGACGGCCTGGCGCTGGCGAGCGGCATCGCCACGCACCTGCACGACAAGACCAAGGCCTTCACGCTGTTCGCCACGCACTACTTCGAGCTGACGGAACTGCCGGCCAAGGCGCGCCACGCGGTCAACATGCACGTGAGCGCCGCCGAGAGCGGCTCCGACATCGTGTTCCTGCACGAGATCCAGCCCGGCCCGGCCAGCCGCAGCTACGGCATCCAGGTGGCCAAATTGGCCGGCATGCCCGCCCCGGTGCTGCTCCATGCCCGCCACACCCTGGCCGCGCTGGAGGAGCGCGCGGATGAAGGCGAACTGCAGGTCGACCTGTTCGCCCCCCCGCCCGCGCCCGAGGTCACGGCCCCCAGCCCCGTGGAGGCCACTCTGGCCACCATCAACCCCGACCAGCTCAGCCCGCGCGAAGCACTGGACGCGCTCTACCAGCTCAAGAAGCTGGCGGGGCATTGATACGGCGTCGGAGCATTCCGGCATGCGGAGGCCGAGGGCGCACACGCGCCCGGGCGTCTTACTGCTTGACCACGGACACCAGCGTGTCCGCCACCAGCTTGCCGGTCTTCATGTCCATCCAGGGGTTCTGGACGGTGACATGGTGGGTACAGCCGGCGCTCATTTTCTTCTTCAGCACGGCGTTGAACTCCTCCTTGCAGCCGGCCACGAAGGCCACCGAGTCCTTGGTGGCATCGCCCATGGGTTTGGTGCCGGGCTGCTGCTGGTAGAACGCCGCCACCTTCTGCAGGCTGTCGTTCGTGCGGTAGGCCGCGCCCTCCACGCCCATCTGACTGCGCAGGAATTCCGTGGTGGCGGCGTCGGGCTTTGCCCCGGGGTAGACCGCAATGCCGGCCGGTGCCTGGGCACCGGCCGGCAGCGCCACCAGGGCGGCCAGCACCAGGGCGGCACACAGGGTGGCGCGCAGGGCGGAATGGGGAAATGGCAAGGTCCGGGTCATGATCTGGTTCACGCGTTCTTCTCCTGTTGCGGTATCCCGTGGGCCAGCGGCGCCACGGCCCGCGGATTATTGGCGGGTCTGCGCAGTTGCCCCCAAGCTGCTTACCGCTGGGTGTGACCTTTTGGGCATTTGCCGCGCTTTTCGCCACGGCGGTCGGCAGCGACGGACTCCGCCCCAGGGCCGTCCGCCCGGCAGCCGCCTGCCGCAAACCCTGCGCTGGTGCGGGTGCGCTGCAGCGCAGCACTACACTCTCGGTTTTCCCTCATTTGCGCATTTCCCATGACGTACTGCGTCGCCATCAAACTCAATGCCGGACTGGTATTCCTGTCCGATTCCCGCACCAACGCCGGCCTGGACCAGATCAGCTCGTTCCGCAAGATGATGGTCTACGAGAAGGCGGACGATCGGTTCATGGTGCTGCTGTCGGCTGGCAACCTGAGCATCTCGCAATCAGTGCGCGAAATCCTGCAGACCACGCAGATCAAGGACGAGCAGGACGGCGAGCCCATCACCATCTGGAACGCGCGCAGCATGTTCGACGCCGCGCGCGTGCTGGGCGCGGCCGTGCGTCACGTGCATGAGCGCGACGGCACGGCGCTCAAGCGCTCGGGTGTGGATTTCAATGTCTCGCTGGTCTTTGGTGGCCAGATCCAGGGCGAGGGCATGCGCCTGTTCCAGGTGTATTCGGCGGGTAACTTCATCGAAGCCACGTCCGAGACGCCGTACTTCCAGGTGGGCGAGTCGAAATACGGCAAGCCCGTGCTCGACCGCGTGCTCACGCCCGAAACCCCGCTCGACGAAGCCGCCAAGTGCGCGCTGGTATCCATGGACAGCACGCTCAAGTCCAACCTCTCGGTGGGCCTGCCGCTGGACCTGGTGCTTTACGAAGCGGACCGCTTCAGCTCCGACAAGATCGTCTGCATCACCGAAGACAACCCCTACTTCCGCATGCTGCACGACAGCTGGGGCGAGAAGCTGCGCCAGGTCTTCGACAGCATTGAAGACCCCAACTGGGCCGGCGGCGCCACCGAAGTGCCGATCATGGTGCCTCCGGCGCGCTGCAAGCCGCTGAAAAAAATCACCACGCCGCGCGACAAGCTCATCTGAGCCAGCGCGGCCTCTCTCTCCTGCATGAACAAGATCGTTTTCTCCCACGGGAACAGCTTTCCCTCGGGCACCTACAACGTGCTCTTCGGCCACCTGCGCCAGCGCGGCTTCGAGATCAGCGCGGTGGACCGCTTCGGCCACGACCCGCGCTTTCCCGTCACCGACAACTGGCCCCACCTGGTGGAGCAGCTGGCCGAGTTCGCCGCCGAACAGGTGCGCGCCTCGGGCGGGCCGGTGTACCTCGTGGGCCACTCGCTGGGCGGCATTCTCAGCGTGATGGCTGCCGCCATGCACCCTGAACTCGCGCGGGGCGTGTTGATGATCGACTCGCCTCTCATCAGCGGGTGGCGCGCCACCACGGTGAGCGTGGCCAAGCGTACGCCGGTGCTCAATGCCTTCTCGCCCGCGCGCGTGAGCCGCGTGCGCCGCAACAGCTGGGCCAGCACCGAAGAAGCCTACGAACACTTCCACAAGAAGAAGGTCTTCGCCCGCTGGGACCCGCAGGTGCTGCGCGACTACGTCACCCACGGCCTCTACGACGAGAACGACCGCCGCGTGCTGGCGTTCGACCGCGCCGTGGAATCAGAGATCTACAACACCCTGCCGCACCACCTGGACAGCCTGTTGCGCAAGCACCCGCTGCGCTGCCCGGCAGCCTTCATCGGCGGGCGCGCCTCGGTGGAGATGAAGCAGGTGGGCATGGCGCTGACGCAGCGCATCACCCAGGGCCGCATCAGCATGCTCGACGGCACCCATCTCTTCCCCATGGAAAAGCCCCTGGTCACGGCAGCAGCCATCGAGGCCGCGCTGCTCAACCTGGCCACGCTGGGCGGCTGACGCTTCCCCCCGCTTGCCACCTGCGGGCTGCAGGGGCATTGCCAAGGCACGGTCAGCCTGTTTGGCCGGTTTCTTTTACACTTTCTCACACCCTCCCTGCCCCGAGCCACTTTCTTCCACGCGCCATGCCCCATCCGCCTGCACAGCGGCCCTTCCTCCATGGCGTCCCTGCGGTCTGGCGGGCGATGCTGTGGGTGCTGCTGGCCTGGTGGCTGACGCTACCGGGCAGCGATGCCCGGGCGGCGACGGCGGCCGTGGTGCTCGGCGAGCGCCAGCCGGTACAGGAGCTGTGGCCCGCCCTCACCATGCTGTCCGACCCCGGCCGCGAGCACACGGCCGAGACCTTGCTGGCCGGCGGCCCGGCCTTCGGACCCCTGCCGCCGACCAAAGGCACCCTGGGCGTGCGCCCCGACGCCGTGTGGCTGCGCACCACGTTGGCCCTGGCGCCCCAGACCGACGGCCGCTGGGTGCTGGACATTGACTATGCGCCGCTCAACCGCATTGACGTATACCTTGCCACCGGCGGGCGCATCGTGCAGCAGTCCACGCTCGGCAATCTGCAGCCGTATTCCCAGCGCCCGCTGCACAGCCGCTCGCACGCGGCGGTGCTGAACCTGGAGCCGGGCACACGCTACGACCTGCTGATGCGCGTGCAGGCCCAGGGCGCCATGGTCCTGCCCATCACGCTAAGCACCCCGGACCAAACCATCACCCGCGCCCTGGACGAGCAGATGCTGCAGGGCGTGCTCACCGGCCTGGCGCTGTGCCTGCTGGTCTACAGCCTGGCGCAATGGGTCGGCGTGCGCAACGTGCTGTTTCTGCAGTACGCGCTGCTGATCTCGGGCAGCCTGCTCTTCTCGCTGCAGTTCTTTGGCGTGGGCGCGCAATACCTCTGGACCGACAACGTCTGGATCGAGCGGCACGCCAGCGGCCTGGCGGCCCTCATGGCCACCTGTGGCTCGTTCCTGTTCATCGGCCAGGCGCTCGCCGCCGGCGACCCGCGCAACCGCCTGATGCGTGTGATGCGCTGGGGCGCGGCCGGCACGGCACTGCTGGCCGTGGCCTTTGCATTCGACGCCTACGACGTCAAGCGGCTCACCGCCATCGTGAGCATCCTCGGCCTGGTGCCCGCGCTGATGGGTGTTCCGGGGGCCATGGCACGCATGCGCCAGGGCGACCCGGTGGGCGCCACCCTGCTGCTGGCCTGGCTGGTGTACTTCGGTGCTACGGCCACGGTGATCGGCGTGATCCGGGGCTGGGTCCCGGTGACCTTCTGGACGCTGCATTCCTTCCAGTTCGGCGCCACGCTCGACATGCTGCTGTTCATGCGCGTGCTGGGCATGCACTCCAAGGCGCTGCGCACCGCGGCCGAAAGCGCCCGCAGCGAGCGCGACGCCATGCACTCGCTGGCCCACACCGACCCCCTGACCGGCCTGCCCAACCGCCGCGGCCTGGGCCTGGCGCTGACCACGGCGCTCGCGCACTGCAGCGCCGAGCAGATGGTGGCGGTCTACGTGATGGACCTCGACGGCTTCAAGCCGGTGAACGACCAGCATGGGCATGACGTCGGCGACGAGCTGCTGGTGGCCGTGGCGCGGCGCCTGCAGGGCCATGTGCGCAAGACCGACCTGGTGGCGCGGCTGGGCGGCGATGAATTCGTGGTGGCGGCGAGCCAGGTCAGCAATGCCGCGCAGGCGCACGACATGGGCATGAAGCTGCTGGATGCCTTCCGCGAGCCCTTCGTGGTGCAGGGCCATGAAATCCCGGTCGGCATGACCATCGGCTATGCCCTAGCCCCCACCGACGGGCATGACGCCGTGGGCCTGCTCAAGCTGGCCGACGCGGCGATGTACGTAGGCAAGCAGGGTGGCAAGTTCAGCGTGCGGCGCAACCCCGGCGACCTGGCGCTGGCGTCGCGCTGAAGCCTACCTGCAGCAGCGGTAGGCCAGGCCGATGGAAACGTTGTAGTTGTCGGGCTTGACCGCCAGCGGGCTGCGCCGGGCGTCGCCGCGCAGCTGCTGGTAGCCCACACCGCCAAACAGCACCCAGCGGTCGGACACCAAGGTCTTGATCTCCAGGCCGATGTGCGTGCTGTGCATGCCGCCGCCCGCCTCGTACCAGGGCAGCGGCGTGGTAACACCGGCGGCGTCGCGGGGGACACCGAAGTAGCTGCGCATGTAGGTGGAGTTGGCCATGGTGAAACCGGCCGCGACGCCGATCTCGGTGCGCGGGCTGATCTGGTATTCGTAGCGCGCCGTGGTCTGGAGGGTCGCGCCCCCCTTGCGGCCCAGCAGGTCGGGGCTCAGCGTGGAGCGCACCGAAAACTGGGGGTTGAAGTCATAGATGAGGCTTACGCGCCCGCGCAGCGTGCGCTCGATGTCGGGCAGGCCGCTGAGCACCGGGTCATCGTCGCCCTTGCGGCCGCCATCCAGGCGCAGGCCGGCGCTCAGGCGCAGGTTGTCCCACTGGAACAGGCGGGCGCTCAGGCCGGAGTCGCGCGCGTCCAGGTCGAAGTCGAGCAGCGAGCCGCCACCGCCTGAACTCAGCGTGAAGCGGCCGATGTCCAGACCGATCACGGGGCGCAGGCCGGTGCTGCGCCGGGCGCTGCCGGCATAGCTGGGACTGTTGACCACCGAGGCGCCAAGCACCCAGGTAAAGCCGTGCTCGTCTTCAGGGGCGGGGGCCTGGGGGCGCAGTTGCACCTGGGCCAGCGCGGGTTGAACCAACAGCAGGGCCAACGCGGGCCCGCAGGACAGGCGGAGGAGGCGGTGGTAGGAGGTCATGCGGGCCATTATTAACCGTTCCACTGTACCCATCCAGTCCATGCGGTCACCAGCACCACGATGCCGAAAACGATGCGGTACCAGGCGAAGGGCACGAAGCTGTGTGAGCTGATGTAACGCAGCAGCCAGCGCACGCACAGCCAGGCGCTCACGAACGAAAAGAACAGCCCCACGGCGAACAGCGGCAGGTCGGCCGCCTGCAGCAGCGTGCGCTCCTTGTACAGGCTGTAGACGCCCGCGCCGATCAGCGTGGGGATAGCCAGGAAGAACGAATAGTCGGTGGCCGCCTTGCGCGACAGCCCCAGCAGCATGCCGCCAATGATGGTGGCGCCGCTGCGGCTGGTGCCCGGCACCATGGCCAGACACTGCACCAGGCCCACCTTGAGCGCGTCCAGCGGGCTCATGTCGTCCACCTCCTGAACGCGCGTGGCCGATGCCGGGCGCCGCTCGGCCCACAGGATGATGAAGCCGCCAATGATGAAGGTGCTGGCCACCACCACGGGGGTGAACAGATGTTCCTTGATGGCCTTGCCCAGCAGCAGCCCCAGCACCACGGCGGGCAGGAAGCCGATGAACACGTTCAGCGCGAAGCGCTGCGCCCGCTGCTCGCTGGGCAGCGCCACCAACGTGGCGCGGATCTTCTGCCAGTACACCAGGATGACGGCAAAGATAGCGCCGGTCTGGATGGCGATGTCGAACACCTTGGCCTTGGCGTCGTCGAAACCCAGCAGCGAGCCCGCCAGGATCAGGTGGCCGGTGGAGGAAATGGGCAGGAATTCGGTCAGCCCCTCGACCACGCCCATGACGGCGGCCTTGACCAGCAAAACAATGTCCACGCGTGCGTCCTTCCCGCCTGTGCGGTGAATGAAAGCGCGGATTATCCCCGCCCCGCCGGGCCAGAACGCGCTCCATTCCACTCCGGCTCGCGCCGCTGCTGCGGCATTTCGCGCCGCGGCGCTGCATTCCGTCGCATGGCGCTCGCGCGGCGTGCGCCGCACCGGCAAAGTCCGCTCCATCCAGGCGCCGCCTGGTCCATCCATCCACCCCGAGGAGCCCACCATGCTGATCGACATCGCCACGCACCAGCCCCAGATGCTGCTTTCCATCGTCCGCCACACCCCCGCCTGGGTCTGGGGCCTGCTTGCCGCCCTGCTGGCGCTGGGCCTGAGCCAGGTCCGTGCCCGCGAAGCCGGCCTGGCCCGCGTGGTGCTGATGCCGCTGGGCATGGCCGGCTATTCGGTGTACAGCCTGGCCTCGGCCTTTGACGCCAGCCTGGCGGGCCCGCTGGGCGCCTGGTTGCTGGCCGCACTGCTGGTGGCCGGCGCCAGCCTGCTCTGGAACCTGCAAGCCCCCGCCGGCGTGCGCTACTACGCCGGCGAGGCGCGCTTTCACCTGCCCGGCAGCGGCGTGCCGCTGCTGCTGATCCTGGGCATCTTCTTCACCAAGTACATCGTGGGCGTCGAGCTGGCGCTGCGGCCCGCGCTGGTCCGCGACACCGCCTTCACGCTGCAGATTGCCGCGCTCTACGGCCTGTTCAACGGTGTCTTCCTGGCCCGCGCCGCCCGCCTGTGGCGCCTGGCCCGCAATGGCGCCCCCACCCCGTCCCTGGCCACGGCCTGATCCACCCCAACCACCTGAACCGCTCGAACCCCTGAAAGGAAATCCGCCATGTCCACCGCCCACGCCCCCCTCGCCTCCGACCTCGAACGCCTGGCCCGCCGCCGTGCCCGCTCCAAGATGGGCTGGTACACCCATGCCAGCGTCTACATCCTGGTGAACGTGTTCCTGGCCTTCCTGTCCTCGCGCCACACCCATTCCTGGGCCGTCTTTCCCGCGCTGGGCTGGGGCCTGGGCCTGCTGATCCACGGCGCCGCGGTGTGGCTGCCCAGCGGCAAGCTCTACACCCAGCTGCTGGAACGCGAGCGCACTGCCCTGCGCGACCAGCAGCAGTAAACGTAAACGCCACAGGGCTGCCGCACAATGACAGCCCCAGCCCTCCCCCCATCCATGCACCCCTTCGACCTCCGCTCCTTCCTGCACCACGGCCTGATCTCGGCGGCGTTCTGCTGTGCTATTGCTTTGGCGCTCACCGTCACGGGCCAGGGCGCGTGGGACGTGCAGCTGGCCTACTCGCTGGGCATCGGCCTGGTGGCCTGGCTGGTCATCGACCTCGGCCGTGCCGCCGTCGTGCATTTCACGCACGAGGCCTGGCCCCACGGCTGGCGCGGCATCCTGCTGATCGCGGTGGGCATTGCCACGGGCTACCTGGTGGGCTCCGCCATCGGCAACGCCTACAGCGGCGCTGCGCAAAGCCTGCCGCACCCGCACGGCCCGCTGTCGGGCCTGGCCATCACCATCGCGGCCGGCGCGGGCATCTCGTTCTTCTTCTACAGCCAGGGCAAGGCACGCCACCTGCAGATCCACATGGCCCAGGCCCAGCGCGACGCCGCCGAGGCGCGCCTCAAGCTGCTGGAGGCGCAGCTGGAGCCGCACATGCTGTTCAACACCCTGGCCAACCTGCGCGTGCTGGTGGCCACCGACCCGCAGCGCGCCCAGGCCATGCTGGACCACCTGATCGCCTACCTGCGTGCCACGCTGGGCGCCTCGCGCGCCACGCAGCACCCGCTGGCCGACGAATTCGAGCGCCTGCGCGACTACCTTGAACTCATGGCCGTGCGCATGGGCCCGCGCCTGGCCTACCAGCTCGACCTGCCCGAGGGCCTGCGCGGTGTGGCCGTGCCGCCGCTGCTGCTGCAGCCCTTGGTGGAAAACAGCATCCGCCATGGCCTGGAGCCCCAGGTGGAAGGCGGCCGCATCACCGTGCGCGCCGGCACCCGGCCCGGCGCCACCGGCCCGCGGCTGGTGCTGGAGGTGCTGGACACCGGCGTGGGCCCGGCCGCGCCCGCCCCCGCTGGCGACGCGCCCGGCAGCCACTTCGGCCTGGCCCAGGTGCGCGAGCGCCTGGCCACGCTGCATGGCAGCGATTTCACTCTTGATTTGATAGCTGGCAGCGCAGGCGGAACAAGCGTTACCATCACTTTTCCCTTGAAATCCAGCACATGACCACCCTCGCGCCCCGCGCCCTCATCGCCGAGGACGAGCCCCTGCTGGCCGCCGCCCTGCGCCACGAGCTGGCACAGGCCTGGCCCGCGCTGCAGGTGGTGGCCACCGTGGGCGACGGCCTGGCCGCCGTGCGCGAGGCGCTGGCGCTGCGCCCCGAGGTGCTGTTCTTCGACATCCGCATGCCCGGCCAGAGCGGCCTGGACGCCGCCGCCGAGCTGGCCGACGCCTGGCCTGCGGGCGAGCCCTTCCCCGCGCTGGTGTTCGTTACGGCCTACGACCAGTACGCCGTGCAGGCCTTCGAGGCCCAGGCCGTGGACTACCTGCTCAAGCCCGTGCAAGGCCCGCGCCTGCAGAAAACAATACAAAAACTGCAGCAAACGCTTTCCCAGCAAGCGCCACCAGCTATTAATTTGGAAGCAACCATGGCGCAACTGCGCCACCTGCTGGCCGCCCCCGGCGTGGCGACGCCCGGCGCGGTGGCGCCCAGCGTGGCGACACCCACCCCGACGGCAGCACCACCGGCCGCGCCGCTCACCGTCATCCAGGCCAGCAGCGGCAACCAGATCCACTTCGTGCCCGTGGATGAGGTGCTGTACTTCGAGGCCGCCGACAAATACGTGCGCGTGCTCACCGCGCAGCACGAGTACCTCATCCGCACCCCGCTCAAGGAACTGGCGGCGCAGCTCGACACGCAGGCGTTCTGGCAGGTGCACCGTGGCACGCTGGTGCGCGCCAGCGCCATCGCCAGCGTCACGCGCGACGAGGCCGGGCGGCTGCACCTGGCGCTGCGCGCCCGCCCCGAGCAACTGGCCGTGAGCCGGCTGTACGCCCACCTGTTCAAGGCCATGTAGCCCGGGCCCCGCCGGCCAGGCGCAGGCCGCTAGAATTCTCCCCGGGTGTACGCGCAGTGGGGCGCGACAGGTTCTTGCGCTGGTCGGGCCGCCGCGCGGCTTTCGCTCGCCAGGCCTCCAATGACACCCACCTCCATCCAGACCGTTGCCGCCGTGCTGTTCGGCATCGCGCTGCTCCACACCTTCTCCACCAAGCAATTCGAGCGGCTCTCCCACCGCTACCCGCGCCATGCCGGGCTCTTCCACCTGCTGGGCGAGGTGGAAGTCGTGTTCGGCTTCTGGGCCATGGTGCTCATCCTCGCCATGGCCGTGTTGACCGGCGGCGCACAGGCGCTGCACTACGCCGAGTCGCGCAACTACACCGAGCCGCTGTTCGTCTTCGTGGTGATGGTGATCGCCGCCTCGCGCCCCGTGCTGCGCACCGTGGTGGGGCTGGTGGATGCCGCGGCACGCCTGCTGCCCTTGCCCACCCCCCTGGCCACAGCCTGGCTGGGGCTGGCCGCCGTGCCGCTGCTGGGCTCGCTCATCACCGAGCCCGCCGCCATGACGCTGGCCGCGCTGCTGCTGGCGCCGCTGGTCTTCCGCCCCGCCGTGCCCGAGGGCCGCAAATACCTGGCGCTGGGCGTGCTGTTCGTCAACGTGTCCATCGGCGGAACGCTCACCGCGTATGCCGCGCCGCCCGTGCTCATGGTGGCCGGCACCTGGCAGTGGAACAGCGCCTTCATGCTCTCCACCTTCGGCTGGAAGGCCGCCACCGCCGTGCTCGCCAATGCCAGCGTCTGCGCCTTCCTGCTGCGCAGGCACCTGCCGCACGCCAGCGCCTTGCAGGCGGGCCAGCAGGCCCAGCCCCCCATGCCCGCCGCCGTGGCCGGCGTGCACCTGCTGCTGCTGGCCGGCGTGGTGCTGTTCGCGCACCACCCTGTCGTGTTCCTGGGCCTGTTCCTGCTGTTCCTGGGCTTTGCACAGGCCTACGAGCGCCACCAGAGCCCGCTGATCCTGAAAGAAGCCCTGCTCGTGGCCTTCTTCCTCGCCGGGCTGGTGGTGCTGGGCGGCATGCAGCAGTGGTGGCTGCAGCCCATCGTTTCGGGCTTGCAGCCGCTGGCCCTGTTTGCCGGGGCGTTGGGACTCACGGCCATCACCGACAACGCCGCCCTCACCTACCTCGGTTCGCTGATCGAAGGCATCTCCGACCCCGCCAAATACATGCTGGTGGCCGGCGCCGTGGCCGGTGGCGGCCTCACCGTGATTGCCAACGCGCCCAACCCGGCGGGCGTGGCGCTGCTCAAGCGCGGCTTTGCCGACGAAACCGTAGGCGCCGGCGCGCTGCTGCTGGGCGCCCTGGGGCCCACCGCCGTGGCGGCGGCCGCCTTCCTGCTGCTCTGACCGGCGCGGCGCGCGGCAGAGCAACGCCCGTAAGCCGGATCGAAACCCTGCCCGCAGCGCGGGCACCACCCGCCCTGGCCCCGCGCCCTATCATCGTTCCCTCACCCGCCCGCAGCCCGCAACGGCACCGCGCGTGCCATGGAAGGAGAACGACTTGGCCCCCAAGAACACCATCTGCCTCTGGTACGACGGCACCGCCCTGGAAGCCGCCCAGTTCTATGCGCAAACCTTTCCCGACAGCGCCGTGGGCACGCTCTTCCGCGCGCCCGGCGACTACCCCGCCGGCAAGGAAGGCGATGTGCTGACGGTGGAGTTCACCGTGATGGGCATCCCCTGCATCGGCCTCAACGGCGGCCCCGAGTTCAAGCACACCGAGGCCTTCTCGTTCCAGGTCGCCACGGACGACCAAGCCGAAACCGACCGCCTGTGGAACGCCATCATCGGCAACGGCGGCCAGGCCAGCGCCTGCGGCTGGTGCAAGGACCGGTGGGGCCTCTCGTGGCAGATCACGCCCCGCGCCCTGCTGGACGCCATCGCCGACCCGGACCGCGCGGCGGCTAAGCGTGCGTTCGAGGCGATGATGGGGATGGGGAAGATTGATATTGCGGGGATTGAGGCGGCGCGGCGGGGGTGAGGTGGTTGCCGGCAGGCGTGCCGGTTGGCGGGCACTCCGGCCGGCATGCTGCGGGCTTCCGAAACGGTCAACTTAACTGGAGAAAAGACATGTCCTACATTGACGGTTTTGTGATCGCGGTCCCCACCGCCAACAAGCAGAAGTTCATCGACCACGCACGTTATTTCGATGCGATGTTCATCGAACTGGGCGCGATCCGTGTGATCGAAGCCTGGGGCGACGATGTCCCCGACGGCAAAGTCACCGACTTCCGCCGCGCAGTCCAGGCCACGGCCGAGGAGACAGTGGCCTTTTCGTGGGTGGAATGGCCAGACAAGGCCACGCGCGACGCAGGCATGAAGAAGATGATGGAAGACCCGCGCATGGATCCGTCGACATCCGGCAACCCGCCCATGCCCTTCGACGGCAAGCGCATGATCTTCGGCGGCTTCGAACCAGTGGTCGAAGTGAAGGCTTGAGCGGCGAAGACAGCGGCGCCCGCACCGGACAGCGAAAACGCCGCGCACGGCCCCGCGGCCGTGCCCGTATGCGGCTCTGCGGGGCTCGACATGGCTTCACACCCCGACGAGGAGCTGTCGGTGGTGAACGCAAGGCATGGCCAACGTTGTGCAGTGGCACCGGACCGGGCGTCAGCACTTCAAGCCAGGCCACAGCGCTGGCCTGCCATCGCGGTGAAGAGCTGCCGTGGAAGGCAACGTGGGAGGGCTGCTCGGGTCGGTGTACGCCCGTCAACCCAGCCGCTTTGCCACGGCCCTTGCTCAAGCCCCTTCTGGCGCCCACCTCCCCGCCAAATTCTTCAATAGCGCATTCACCGCAACCAACCGCCGGTTCCGCACGTCAATCAAACTGCGCCGCGCCGCCAGCACCGTGGTCTGCGCGCTCAGCACGTTGAGGTAGCCCACCGTCCCCGCGCGGTACTGGTTCGTCACCACGTCCAGCGCGCGCTGGGCGGCGGCCACGGCCTCCTGTTGCAGTTCCTGTTCGCGCTCCAGCGCGGTGGCGGCGGCGAGGTTGTCTTCCACTTCCTGCAGGGCGGTCAGCACGGTCTGACGGTAGGTGGCGACGGCCTGGTCATGGGTGGCGCGGGCGGATTCGACGCCGGCGCTGCGGGCGCCGCCGTCGAACAGGGCGGCGGCCAAGGCCGGGCCCAAGGACCAGAAGCGGTGCGGGGCGCTGAGCAGGTCGCCCAGCTGCGAGCCCCTTAAGCCCGCCGTGGCCGACAGGGTGATGGACGGGAAGAAGGCGGCGCGGGCCACGCCGATCTGGGCGTTGGCGGCGGCCACGCGGCGTTCGGCGGCGGCGATGTCGGGGCGGCGCTCCAGCAGGCGCGAGGGCAGTTGCGCGGGCACGGCGGGCGGCTGGGGCAGCGCGGCCGTGGCGCCCAGGCTGAACGCAGCCGGGGCCTGGCCGGTGAGAGCGGCCAGGGCGTGCTCCAGCTGGGCGCGGCTGGTGCGGGCTTCGAGCAGCTGCACCTGGGTGGACTTGTACTGCGCCTCGGCCTGGGCCACGTCGGCAGCCGAGGCCACGCCAGCGCGGTGGCGGTTGGTGGTGAGCTCCCAACTGCGCTCGTAGGCGGCCAGGGTTTCCTCGAGCAGTTGCTGCTGCGCCTCGGCGGCGCGCAGGGCAAAGTAGGTTTGCGCCACGCTGGCCTGCACCGACAGGCGCATGGCGGCCAGGTCGTCCGCGCTGGCCTGGGCGCTGGCGCGCGCGGCGTCCACACCGCCCGACAGGCGCCCCCACAGGTCCAGCTCCCAGTTGGCGTTCAGGCCCAGCACGTGGCTGCTGGTGGTGCGTGCCGTGGTGCTGCCGTCAGCGGCCACGGTGCTGCTGCGCGCGCGGCTGCTGCTGGCGTTGGCGCCCAGGGTGGGCAGGCCGGCGGCGCTGGCGCTGTCCACCGCGGCGTGGGCGGCGCGCAGGCGGGCCACGGCCAGGGCGACGTTCTGGTTGCCGCTGGCGGCGCGCTCCTGCAGGGTGTCGAGCGCGGGGTCGGCGAACAGGGTCCACCAGGCGTCGGGCACGCTGTCCTGCGGCTGGGCGGTTTGCCACACGGCGCTGCCGGGGGCGCCCTCCTTGTAGGCGGCGGGCACGTCGAGCGCGGGGCGCTCGTGGGGCGGCTGCAGGCCGCCGCAGGCCGTCAAAAAGGCCACATTTGCAAGCAAAATTGGCACCAACGCCTTACGGGACAAGCGCGAGCAGCTATCAAAAGAGGAGTTATCGAAAGGCATCAGGAATCTCCTTGCAGCGCGGGCGCCGGGCCGGGCGCGGCGCGGCGGCGGGCCGTGGCACGCTGCACGCGGGCGCGCAGGCGGTCGAGCGCCACGTACACCACGGGCGTGGTGTAGAGCGTGAGCAGCTGGCTCACCAGCAGGCCGCCGACGATGGCGATGCCCAGCGGCTGGCGCAGCTCGGCGCCGTCGCCCCGGCCCAGGGCCAGGGGCAGCGCGCCGAAGATGGCGGCCATGGTGGTCATGAGGATGGGGCGCAGACGCAGGTGGCAGGCGCGGTAGATGGCCTGGGCCGCGCTGCCGTGGCCGCTGCGCTGCCGCGCCAGGGCGAAGTCGATCATCATGATGGCGTTCTTTTTCACGATGCCGATGAGCAGGATGACGCCGATGAGCGCGATGAGCGAGAACTCGGTCTTGAACAGCATCAGCGCCAGCAGCGCGCCCACGCCGGCCGAGGGCAGCGTGGACAGGATGGTGATGGGGTGCACCAGGCTTTCGTACAGCATGCCCAGCACCAGGTAGATGGTGACGATGGCTGCCAATATCAGCAGCGGCTGCCCGGCCAGCGCGTCCTGGAAGGCCCCGGCCGTGCCGCTGAAGGTGCCGCGCACGCCCACGGGCACGCCCAGTTCGGCCACGGCGTTGTTCACCGCTTCGGTGGCCTGCGAGAGCGAAACGCCCGGCGCCAGGCTGAAGCTGATGCTGCTGGCCGGCGTGCCGCGCTCGTGGCTGACCGACAGCGGCGTGTTGGTGGTGGTGATGCGCGCGAACGCGGTGAGCGGAATCTGCTGGCCCTGCGCGTTCACGAAGAAGAAGCCGCGCAGCGTTTCGGGGCTCTGCAAGAACTGCGGCGCGGCCTCCATCACCACGCGGTACTGGTTCAGCGGGTTGTAGATCACGCCCACCTGGCGCTGGCCGAAGGCGTCGTTCAGCGTGGTGTCGATCTGCGCCATGGTGAGGCCTAGGCGCGCAGCGGCGTCGCGGTCGATGACCAGCGAGGTCTGCAGGCCGTAGTCCTGCACGTCGCTGTTCACGTCTTCCAGCTCGGGCACCTGGCTCAGCGCCTGGCGGATGCGCGGCTCCCAGGTGCGCAGCTCGGCGATGTCGTCGGCCTGCAGGGTGTAGTCGAACGAGGCGCTGCTCTGGCGCCCGCCGATGCGGATGTCGCGCTGGGGCGTCATGAACAGGCGCGCGCCGGGCTCGTTCTTGAGCTGCTCGCGCAGCCGCGCGATGACCTTCTCGGACGGCTCCTGCCCCGGCCCGCGCTTGAGCGTCATGAACATCTGCGCCGCGTTGCGCTGCCAGCCGCCGGTGAAGCCGGTCACATGCTCCACGGCCGGGTCCTGCTGCACGATGGCCAGAAAGCGCTGCAGGCGCTGCTCCATGGCCTGGAACGAGGTGGCCTGGTCAGCCCGGATGAAGCCCGAGATGCGGCCCGTGTCCTGCTCGGGCATGAAGCCCTTGTCGATGGCGGTGTAGAGGTACACGTTGAACCCCACCACGCCCGCCAGCACCAGCAGCAGCACCGGCTGGTGGCGCAGGCACCAGGCCAGGCTGCGCCGGTAGCCGCGCAGGCCGCGTGCGGCCAGCACATCGAACCAGCGGTTCACCCGGCGCGTCAGGCGCGCCCACCGCGAGCCGCCGGCCTGCGCCGCCGGCGCATGCGGTTTGAGCAGTGCCGCGCACATCATGGGCGTGGTGGTGAGCGACACCACCATCGACACCAAAATGGCCGAGGACATGACGATGGCGAATTCGCGGAAGAAGCGCCCCACGATGCCGCCCATGAACAGGATGGGCACGAAGACGGCGATGAGCGACAGGCTCATGGACACCACGGTGAAGCCGATCTCGCGCGCGCCGTCGAGCGAGGCCTGCAGCGCGCTCTTGCCGCGCTCCATGTGGCGCATGATGTTCTCCAGCACCACGATGGCGTCGTCCACCACGAAGCCGGTGGCCACGGTGAGGGCCATGAGCGAGAGGTTGTCCAGCGTGTAGCCCGCCAGGTACATCACGCCGAAGGTGCCCGCCAGCGACACCGGCACCGCCACGCTGGGGATGAGCGTAGCGCGGCCGTTGCGCAGGAACAGAAACACCACCAGGATCACCAGCGCCACGGCGATGACGAGCGCCCGCTCCACCTCGCGCAGCGAGGCGCGCAGCGTGGGCGTGCGGTCGGAGACGATCTCGACATCAATGGCCGGCGGAATGGAGGCCTTGAGCTGCGGCAGCAGCGCGCGCACGCGGTCCACCGCCTCGATGATGTTGGCGCCCGGCTGCTTGTACACCTGCAGCAGGATGGCGGGCTTGCCGTTGGCCACGCCGAAGTTGCGCACGTCCTGCACCGAATCGACCACCTCGGCCACGTCCGAGAGGCGCACGGCGCTGCCGTTCTTCCAGCGCAGCACCAGCGGCGCGTAGTCGGCGGCCACGCGCGCCTGGTCGTTGGCGGCGATCTGCCAGTAGTGGTCTTCACGCTCCACGGCGCCCAGCGGCCGGTTGGCGTTGGTCGTGGTGATGGCCGCGCGCACCTGCTCCAGCGAGATGCCGTTGCTGGCCAGGCGCACCGGGTCCAGCTCCACGCGCACGGCGGGCAGCGCCCCGCCGCTCACGGTGGCCTGGCCCACGCCCTCGACCTGCGAGAGTTTCTGCGCCAGCACGGTGGAGGCGGCGTCGTACATCTGCCCGCGCGTGAGCCGGTCGGAGGTGAGCGCCAGGATCATGATGGGCGCGTCGGCCGGGTTGACCTTGCGGTAGGTCGGGTTGCTGGGCATGCCCGTGGGCAGCAGCGTGCGCGCGGCGTTGATGGCGGCCTGCACGTCGCGCGCAGCGCTGTCCACGTCGCGGCTCAGGTCGAACTGCAGCGTGATGGAGGTGCTGCCCAGGATGGAGCGCGAGGTGATCTCGGTGACCCCGGCGATGGTGCCGAGGCTGCGTTCAAGCGGCGTGGCCACGGTGGCGGCCATGGTGTCGGGGCTGGCGCCGGGCAGGCTGGCGCTGACGGAGATGGTGGGGTAGTCCACCTGGGGCAGCGGCGCCACGGGCAGCAGGAAGTACGACACCGCGCCGGCCAGGGCCAGGCCGAGCGTTAAGAGCATGGTGCCGATGGGGCGGTGGATGAAGGGGGTGGAGAGGCTCATTTCTCGCCTCTTTCGATGTATTTTTGGGGTCTATAGCTTGTGGGTATTGCGCTGGCAGCTATCTTTTTGATAGTTATCGCTGAGCCTTTGCGGAAGCCGTAGGCCGGGATGTGCGCCCGGCGGCGCAGTAACTTTCTTTCGCTTCGCCGAAAGAAAGTCACCAAAGAAAGGGCGACCCTACTGTCCGTGTCCCCCACGCTGCGCGTGGGGGCAACCTGCGATGCTCCCGCAGAGGGTGTGCCGTGGAACTCACTGCGCGCCTGCGGCGCTCCGTTCAGACAGCCACGGCAAGCTAGATCACAAAGCATGCGTGTCCTTCGGCACGCATGCCCACCCCCTGCGCTGCGCTTCTCGGCACGGCCAGAAGGGAACCCGGGAATCGAACAGCCACACGGGCCATCGCTGCGCTCGGCCTGGCACTGCGCGGCGCGAAGCGCCGGCGCCCCTCGGGGCCGAGCGCAGCGATGGCCCGAATGGACTTCAAACCCCTTGTGGCTGCGCCTGCGGCGGGGCGTTTGCGGGGTGGCATGCGCGTCGGAGCGCGCATGCTGCGTGAACTGACTCGCCGTGGCTGTCTGAACGGAGCTGCGAAGCAGCGCAGTGAGTTCCACGGCGCACCCCGCAAGCGCCCCGGCGCAGGTTTGCCCCGGAGCGCAGCGCAGGGGTCGCAGACTTAGGGTCGCCTTTCTTTTGGGTACTTTTCTTTGGCGAAGCAAAGAAAAGTACCTCGCCCGCCGGGGCGAAATCCCGGCCTCCGCCCTCTGCACAGTCCCGCAGATTGCTTCCAAAAGCATAGCATCCAGCGCAGCCAGAACAAGCGCTTCAGACACTTTCCACCCCAGCCCGGCGCTCCCGCCACCGCTGCGCCCACCCCTCGAACGTGAGGTAGATCACCGGCGTAGTGAACAGCGTAAGCAACTGGCTCAAAATCAGCCCGCCCACCATCGTCACCCCCAGCGGATGCCGCAGCTCGCTGCCTACCCCCGTCCCCAGCATCATCGGCAAGGCCCCCAGCAAGGCCGCCAGCGTGGTCATCAAAATCGGCCGGAACCGCAGCAGGCACGCCTGGTAAATGGCATCCCGCGCCCCCAGCCCCTCGTCGCGCTGCGCCTCCAGGGCGAAGTCGATCATCATGATCGCGTTCTTCTTCACGATGCCGATCAGCAGCACGATGCCGATGATGGCGATGATGTCCAGGTCCAGCCTTGCCGCCATCAGCGCCAGCAGCGCGCCCACGCCCGCCGAGGGCAGTGTGGACAGGATGGTGACCGGGTGCACCGTGCTTTCGTAGAGCACGCCCAGCACGATGTACATCGTCACCACCGCAGCCAAAATCAGCAGCAGCGTGTTTGACAGCGAGGCCTGGAACGCCAGCGCCGCGCCCTGGAAGCTGGTGTCCACCGACAGCGGCAGCAACCCGTCGGCCTGCACGGCGGCCTTTTCGCGCTCGATGGCGGCCACGGCGTCGCCCAGCGACACGCCGGGCGCAGTGTTGAACGAGATCGTGGCGGCCGGCAGCTGGCCCACGTGGTTCACCACCAGGGGCATGCTGCGCTCCTCGATGCGCGCCACCGACGACAGCGGCACCGGCGCGCCGGCGCTCGACGGCACGTAGATGCTGTTCAGCGCCTCGGGCCCCACCTTGAACTGCGGCGCCACCTCCAGCACCACGCGGTACTGGTTGGACTGCGTGAAGATGGTCGAGATGAGCCGCTGGCCGAAAGCGTTGTAGAGCGCCGTGTCGATGCCCGCCACCGTCACGCCCAGGCGGCTGGCCTGGGCACGGTCGATCTGCACATACGCCTGCTTGCCCTGGTCCTGCAGGTCGCTGGCCACATCGGTCAGGCCGGGCAGCGCGCGCAGGCGGCGCAGCAGCTCAGCCGTACTCTGGTAGAGCTGCTGCGCATCGGGCGAGGACAGCAGCCACTGGTACTGCGTGCGCGCCACGCGGTCCTCGATGGTGAGGTCCTGCACGGGCTGGATGAACAGGCGGATGCCCGGCAGATCGTGCATGCGCTCCGTCAGGCGCTGCTGCACCATGGCGGCCGGGTCGCGCTGCGCGTGGGGCTGCAGGTCGATGAGCAGGCGGCCGGTGTTGAGCGTGGTGTTGGCGCCGTCCACGCCGATGAACGACGAGATGCTGCGCACGGCCGGGTCCTGCAGCAGGCGCTCGGCCACGGCCTGCTGGCGTTCGGCCATGCCGGCGAAGGAGACGGACTGGTCGGCCTCGGTGGTGGCCTGCAGCGTGCCCGTGTCCTGCACCGGGAAGAAGCCCTTGGGGATGAACAGGTACAGCAGCACGGTGAGCGCCAGCGTGGCCAGGAACACCGCCCAAGTCCAGCCCCGGTGGTCCAGCACCCAGGCCAGCATGCGGCCATAGCCGGCGATGGTGCGCTCGAAGAAATGGCCCGTGGCCTGGTAGAGCCGGCCGTGGCTGGCCTCGGGCGTGTGGCGCAGCAGCCGCGCGCACAGCATGGGCGTGAGCGTAAGCGACACCACGGCCGAGATCAGGATGGCCACGGCCATGGTGATGGCGAACTCGTGGAACAGGCGCCCCACCACGTCGCCCATGAACAGCAGCGGAATCAGCACCGCGATCAGCGAAATGGTGAGCGAAATGATGGTGAAGCCGATCTGCTTGGACCCGTTGAGCGCGGCCTGCAGCGGCGCCTCGCCCTTCTCGACGTAGCGGGCGATGTTCTCGATCATGACGATGGCGTCGTCCACCACGAAGCCGGTGGAAATGGTGAGCGCCATCAGCGTGAGGTTGTTCACCGAGAAGCCCGCCAGGTACATCACGCCGCAGGTGCCGATGAGCGACAGCGGCACCGCCACGCTGGGGATGAGCGTGGCCGAAGGGCTGCGCAGGAAGACGAAGATCACCGCCACCACCAGCAGCACGGCCAGGCCCAGCTCCACCTGCATGTCGCGCACCGAGGCGCGCACGGTGACGGTGCGGTCGGTGAGCACCTGCACGTCGAGCGAGGCGGGCAGCGTGCTCTGCAGCTGCGGCAGCAGGGCCTTGATGCGGTCCACCGTGTCGATCACGTTGGCGCCGGGCTGGCGGCGGATGTTCAGGATCACGCCGGGTTTGGCGCCTGTCTCGGGCACGCCGGCCCAGGCGGCCAGGCGCATGTTCTCGGCCTCATCCACCGTGGCGGCCACGTCCCTGAGGCGCACGGGCGCGCCGTTCTTGAAGGCAATGACGAGTTCACGGTACTCGGCGGCGGACTGCAACTGGTCGTTGGCGTCGATGGTCGATGCCCGCGCGGGCCCATCGAAGCCGCCCTTGGCCTGCTTGACGTTGGCCGCGGCGATGGACGTGCGCACGTCCTCCAGCGTCATGCCCAGCTGGGCCAGCGCCGTGGGGTTGGCCTGGATACGCACCGCCGGGCGGCGCCCGCCGGCAATGGCCACCAGCCCCACGCCCTTGACCTGCGAGAGCTTGGGCGCGAGGCGGTTTTCCACCAGGTCGTTGACGCGGATAACGGGCAGCGAGGGCGAGGTGATGGCCAGCGTGAGGATGGGTGCGTCCGCCGGGTTGACCTTGCTGTAGATCGGCGGCATGGGCAGGTCGTTGGGCAACAGGTTGCTGCCGGCGTTGATGGCCGCCTGCACCTGCTGCTCGGCCACGTCCAGGTGCATGTCGAGCGCAAAGCGCAGCGTGATGACCGAGGCCCCGCCCGAGCTGGTGGACGACATCTGCGCCAGGCCCGGCATCTGGCCGAACTGGCGCTCCAGCGGCGCGGTGACGTTGGAGGTCATCACGTCCGGGCTGGCGCCGGGGTAGAGCGTGGTGACCTGGATGGTGGGGTAGTCCACCTCGGGCAGGGCCGAGGTGGGCAGCAGCCGGTAGGCCATCAGGCCCGCGATGAGGATGGCCACCATCAGCAGGGACGTGGCGATGGGGCGCAGGATGAAGATGCGCGAGAGGTTCATGGCGGCCTTGCCCGTGGGGTCGCTGAGACGTCAGCGCGAGGCCGGCGTGGAGGCGCCCGCGGCGCGCTGCTCGGCCATGCGCGCGCGGATGGCGGCGCGCCGCTCCTCGGGCGGCATGGTCGCGAGCTTTTCACGCTCCAGCAACGGTAGTTGGCGCAGGTATTCGCGCACCTCGGGGGGCAGGCTGGCGGCGCGCATGGGCGCCGGCGCGGTGCCGTCCGCACCCGAGGCCGCGCTGGCAGGCTGCACCGGGCGCGCGGCCGCAGCAGAGGCGCCACCCCGCGCCGCTGGCGCTGCGGCGGAAGCGCCCGAAGCCGCAGAGGCCGGCGCGGCCGGCGTGCCGCCTGCGTCGCCCTGCTGCGCGCGGCGTGCGCGGATGAAGGCGCGCCGCTCTTCGGGCGACATGGCCGCGAGCTTGTCGCGCTCTTCCTGCGTCAGGCTGCGCAGGAAGGCGGCGCGGCGGTTGCCACCGTCCTGCGCGGCCTCGTCGGCGCGCGCGGCGGCACCGGAATCGATGACGGCCACCTTGGCGCCTTCGCGCAGGCGGTCGATGCCGTCGGTGACGACCTGGTCACCCTCCTGCAGGTCGCCCTCCACGCTTACGCGGTCGCCATCGGCCACGCCCGCGCGGATGCGGCGCTGCGTCACGGTGCCGTCTTTCTGCACCAGGTAGACGTAGTTGTTCTGCAGCGCCGTGGCGGGCACGGTGAGCACGCCCTCGAGCAGGTTCACCTGCAGCTTGACGTTGACGAACTGGTTGGGGAACAGCGTGCCGTCTTCATTGCCGAACGCGGCCTTGACCTTGACGGTGCCGGTGGTGGTGTCGATGGCGTTGTCCAGCGCGGCCAGACGTCCGCGCGCCAGCAGGCGCTTCTGCTCGCGGTCCCACAGCTCCACGGGCATGCGCGCGCCCTCGGCCAGGCGCTGGTTGATCTGCGTGAGATGCGCCTCGGGCACGGCGAAGGCCGCGTCGATGGGCCGCACCTGGTTGATGGTGACGATGCCGTTGGCGTCGGTCGGGCCGACCACGTTGCCCCGGTCGGCCTGGCGCAGGCCCAGGCGGCCGGCGAACGGCGCGGTGACCTTGGTGTAGCCCAGCTGCAGGCGAGCGGCGTCCACCTGCGCCTGGCCTGCGGCCACCGTGCCTTCGAGCTGGCGCACCAAGGCGGCCTGCGTATCGACCTGCTGGCTGGCGATGGAGTCCGTGGTCAGCAGATCCTGGTAGCGCGCGAGGTCGAGCCGGGCATTCTTGAGCAGGGCCTGGTCGCGCTGCAGCGTGCCCTGCGCTTGCTGCAGCGCCGCCTGGAAGCTGCGCGGGTCGATCTCGGCCAAGAGCTGGCCAGCCTGCACTTCGTCGCCCTCCTTGAAGCGCAGCGCCATCAGCTCGCCGCTGACGCGCGCACGCACCACGGCCGTGGCGCGGGCGCTCATGGTGCCGATGGCACTGACGAGCACGCGCATGTCCTTGCGCTGCACCTCGCCCACCGACACGGGCTGCACCTGGCCACCGCCAAAGCGCCCGGGCCCGCCGGCCTTGCGGCCGTTCGCTGCCGGTGCGCCGGCGGCCGACGCCGCGCCCTCCCCCGCCTGGCGCTGCTTCCACCACCAGCCGCCGGCGCCGGCCAGCGCCACCGCCAGCAGCAGGCCAGCTACCCACCACCGCGCGCGCCCCATTTGGTGCGATGCGTGCCGGGGGCGGCAGTGGGTCAAACGGGAGGAATGCATGGTGACAACGCAGCAAAGTGGGCCAGCACGTATGGTAGCCAGCCCTCACCGCATCCCATGCTCTGCCGCAGGGGTTTTTACCTGGGCTTTACCGATCAGCGCTGGGCGGCCAGCAGCAGGCCGCCCGCACCCATGAAGAAGCCGCCCGTGGCCTTGTTCAGGCGCACCACGCCGCGCGAGGTGCGCACAAAGCGCCGGATTTGGCGCCCGCAGGTGGCATAGACCGCCGTGGAAACGAATTCACCGGCGAGGTAGATGGAACCGAGCACCAGGAACTGGCGCGCGGCCGGCTGCGCCGGGTCGATGAACTGCGGAAAGATGGCGGCGAACAGGATGATCGCCTTAGGGTTGGTGATGCCCAGCAGGAACTCCTGCGCGATCAGCGCACGCAGCCGCACCGGGCCGCCCGGTGCGGCCGCCTCGCCGACATCCTCCAGGGCCAGAGCGCTGAAATCCCGGCTGCGCCAGGCGCGCCAGCCGAGCCAGAACAGGTAGCACGCGCCAACCCATTTCACGGCGGTGAAGGCGGCCTCGGAGGCCAGCAGCATGGCGCCCAGCCCCACCGCCGAGATGGTGAGAAAGATCGCGAACGCGGCCACGCGCCCCAGCGTGGCAACCATGGCTGCGCCCACACCGGCGCGGATGCCATTGTTGAGGCCGCAGAAATTGTTGGGGCCAGGCGTGAGCGAGATGGCGACGGCCACCGGCACGAAAAGAAGGGCGTCCATGGCAGAGCTGCAGGAGAGTGGAAAAGGGCAAGGGCCAGTGTAGGGCCTCTGCCCCGAACGCGTTCAGGCGTCGGGCAATTCCAGCGCCTGGGCCCAGGGCACCGCCGGCAGGGCCTCGTAGTGCGCCACCACCAGGGCCCGCGCCTGCCGCGCATGGCGGGTCAGCGCCTGCTGCAGGTAGAGCACGGAGGCCCGGTCCAGGCCAGCCACGGGCTCGTCGATGAGGGTGAGCGGCGCGCCGCTGGCCAAACCGGCGGCCATCAGCACTTTGCGCTTGCTTCCCGTGGAGAGCATGTAGATACCCTTGTGCAGATGCTCCTCCAGGTCGAAGCCCTGCACATGGTCGGCCAGCGCCTGGCCATCCCATGCGGGGTAGCGCGCGGGCAGGGAAGCCAGCCAGTCCCGCACCGTGAGCGGGTCGATGACATCGGAACGCGGGTCTTCCCAGAACACCTGCGCGCGGTAGGCCGCGGCGGTGCGGCCCAGTTTCGTGCCGCACAGCACGAGGCGCCCCGCATCGGCGGCCTGGGCGCCGGCCAGCAACCGCAGCAGCGTGGTCTTGCCACTGCTGTCGTCGCCCCGCACGAGCGTTGCGCCAGGCCCCAGGCGGGCGGACCAGTCCGTGAACAAGGGCCCCTGCGGGTAGGCAAAACACAGGCCTTCGACCTGCAGGACAACAGCCGCTTCATCCATCTCTTTCCTCTCCTCATGCGTGGGCAGGCATCCGCGCGCCGGTGCCGGACAATGCAGCCCTTCTGCATTGCACCACCGCCGCGCCATGGAACTGCACTACCTCGATTTTGACTACAGCGAAGACGACGAGGGCACGGGCACCTGGGATGCCATGGCTTCGGTCACGCCCGCACACCTGCCCGCGCTGCGGGCCGAGCTGGAACAGGTGCTGGCCTGGGCGCACCGCGCCTTTGCCGGGCGGCGCGGCCCCATCGACGAAGGCGGCGACTGGGACTACGACCTGCAGGCGCTGCACGAGGGGACGGCGCCCGACCAGTGGGCCTACGACGAGGCCGCGCAACGCGTGGTGCTGCTCCCTGGCGGCGCGGGCCAGACGCGCCACACCGTGACACTGTCGCTCAGCGGAACGCCCGCATTCGGCGCTGCGCTGCGCGAGCGTTTCGGCACCGCCTGACGCCCGCCGAGCCTGCTGCCATGCGGGCCGCGAGCAGCTGTCTCTTGCGGGACAGGTGCCGCACTGCACCGCCGGAAAACCCTTAGCGACAAGCCCGGGGTGCGCCGTTATAAACCGGACACCAACCACCGGGAGACGGCAACGTGCAGTTTTTGCAGCTGGTCATCAGCGGCGTGGCGCAGGGGTGCATCTATGGCCTCATCGCCCTGGGCTTCGTGCTGATCTACAAGGGCACCGAAACCGTGAGCTTCGCCCAGGGCGAGCTGATGATGCTGGGGGCCTTTCTCGGGTTGGCCTGCATGACGCTGCTGGGCTGGCCGTTCTGGCTGGCGGTGCTCAGCGCCATCGCGGGCATGGCGCTGTTTGGCATGGTGATCGAGCGCGCCATCGTGCGCCCCATCCTCGGGCAGCCCGCCTTCTCCATCGTGATGCTGACCATTGGCGTGGGCTACACCGCGCGCGGCATCATCACCATGATCCCGGGCATCGGCACCGAAACCTATGTGCTGCCCGTGCCCTACAAGGACGAAATCTGGACGCTGGGCGCGCTGGTGGTCAACGTCGAGCAGGTGGCCATCATCGCGGCCACGGCCGTGCTGTGCCTGCTGCTGTTCGTGCTGTTCAAGTACAGCAAGCTGGGCATCGCCATGCAGGCCGCGTCGCAGAACCAGCTCGCGGCCTACTACATGGGCATTCCGGTGCAGCGGCTCAACGGCCTGGTGTGGGCGCTGGCCGCGTCGGTGGCGGCCATTGCGGGGCTGCTGCTCGCGCCCATCACCTTCGTGCACGCCAACATGGGCTTCATCGGGCTCAAGGCCTTTCCGGCCGCCGTGGTGGGGGGCTTCAGCAGCCTGCCGGGCGCCATCGTGGGCGGGCTGGTGATCGGGCTGGTGGAGTCGTTCTCGGGCTTCTACCTCCCCGACGGCTTCAAGGACGTGGCCGCCTACGTGGTGGTGCTCATCATGCTGATGGTCAAGCCCAGCGGGCTCTTCGGCGAAAAGCTGCGCAAGAAAGTCTGACCGCATGCGCTTCATCTTCAAGACCGACTACCGGCAGGACCTCCGCCTGGCCAAGCACCCGGGCCATGTGTTCTGGTACGGCGCCCTGGTGCTGGCGCTGCTGGCCGCCCCCTGGCTGCTGGCCGAGTACTGGCTGGCGCAACTGACCTTCGTGCTCATCTACGCCATCGCCGGCCTGGGGCTGATGCTGCTGGCGGGCTTCACCGGGCTGTTCTCGCTCGGGCACGCGGCCTTCCTCGGCGTGGGTGCCTATGCGCAGGCCGTGCTCACCAACGCGGGCTGGCCCTTCCCGCTCGCGCTGGCCTGCGCCGCCGGCCTCTCGGCGGCCATGGGCCTGGTGGTGGGGCTGCCGGCGTTACGCGTCAAGGGCATCTACCTGGGCATGGCCACCCTTTCGTTCGGCTTCATCATCGAGGAGGTGTTCGCGCGCTGGGAGTCGGTGACGGGCGGCAACGCAGGCATGCACATCAAGGCGCCCTCGATGTTCGGCTGGACGGTTGCGAGCGGCGAGGCCTTCTACTTCCTGTGCCTGGCCATCACGGTAGCCGCCACGCTGGGCCTGCTGAACCTGCTGCGCGCGCCCACGGGGCGGGCCTTCGTCGCCATCCGCGACTCGGAGATCTCGGCGCAGAGCATGGGCATCCACCTGGCGCGCTACAAGACGCTATCGTTCGCGCTGTCGGCGGCGCTGGCGGGCATTGCGGGCGCACTGTATGCGCACAAGCTGCAGTTCATTTCGCCCGACCAGTTCAACATCCTGCAATCCATCGACCTGCTGCTCATGATCGTCATCGGCGGCCTGGGCTCGGTGCACGGCGTGTTCCTGGGCGCCCTCTTCCTCATCACCATGCCGCAGGCCATCAGCCTGGTGAAGGACCATCTTCCCGCCGTCATCGGCCAGGCGCCGGGCCTGCAGGCCGCCGTGTACGGCGTGGTGCTGATTGCCTTCGTGCTGTTCGAGCCCATGGGGCTGTACGGCCGCTGGCTGAAGGTGCGCACCTGGCTTCAGCTCTTTCCGTTCTACCGCAAGGGCATGTTCAAGCGGCAGAAGTCCTTCCAGAAATCGGACAGGCTGAAATGAGCGACATCCTGCTTTCTGCCCGCAACCTCAGCGTGCGCTTCGGCGGCGTGCTGGCGGTGAACAACGTGAGCTTCGACGTGCGCAAGGGCGAGGTGTTCACGCTCATCGGCCCCAACGGTGCCGGCAAGACCACGGTGTTCAACCTCATCAGCCGCATCTACACGCCCACCACGGGCGAGATCGACTACCAGGGCCGCAAGCTCACCACGCAGCCGCCCCACGCCATCGCCCGACTGGGCATTGCGCGCACCTTCCAGAACATCGAGCTGTTCGAGCACGCCACGGTGTTGCACAACCTGCTGATCGGGCGGCACACGCACCGGCGCACCGGTTTCCTGCGCGACCTGTTCTTCACTTCTGCCACGCGCGAAGCCGAACTGCAGGCGCGGCTGAAGGCCGAGGAGGTGATCGATCTGCTGAACCTGCAGCACTACCGCGACACCCTGGTGGCCGGCCTGCCCTATGGCGTGCGCAAGGTGGTGGAGCTGGCGCGCGCGCTGTGCACAGAACCCCAGCTGCTGCTGCTCGACGAACCTTCGTCGGGCCTGAACGTGGAGGAGACCGACGACATGGCGTTCTGGATCCAGGACATCCAGCAGGAGCTGGGCATCACCGTGCTGATGGTGGAGCACGACATGTCGCTGGTGTCCAAGGTGTCCGACCGGGTGCTGGCCATGAACCAGGGCGAGGTGCTGGCCATGGGCACGCCGCGCGAGGTGCAAAACGACCCCGCCGTGATCGAGGCCTATCTGGGCACGGTGGACGACGTCTCGTCGCTGCGGAGGACCGCATGAGCGCCAGCACCCCGACTGCGGAGAATCCGCCCGTACTGCGGCTGCTCAACGTCGAGAGTGCCTACGGGCCCATCAAGGCGATCCGGGGCGTGAGCCTGCAGGTGCGCAAGGGCGAGATCGCCACGGTCCTGGGCTCGAACGGCGCGGGCAAGTCCACCATCCTGAAGACCATCTCGGGCATTCTCGACCCGCGCAAGGGCTCCATCGAATTCAAAGACCGGGACATCACCGCGCGTGACCCGGCCTTCATCGTGCAGCAAGGCCTGCTGCATGTGCCCGAAGGACGCGAAGTGTTCCCGCTGCTCTCGGTACGCGACAACCTGCTGATGGGCGCCTACACGCGCAAGGACCGCGATGGCGTGGGCCGCGACATGGAGCTGGTGTTCGGCTACTTCCCCATCCTGAAGGAGCGTGCGCTGCAGGACGCCGGGCTGCTTTCGGGTGGCCAGCAGCAGATGCTGGCGATCTCGCGCGCGCTGATGGCCAACCCGGACCTCATCCTGCTCGACGAGCCCAGCCTGGGCCTCTCTCCCAAGCTCACCAAGGAGATCTTTGAAATCGTGGTGCGCATCAACCGCGAGCGCGGCACCACCATCCTGCTGGTGGAGCAGAACGCCAACATGGCCCTCAATGCCTCGGACTATGGCTACGTGCTGGAGAACGGCCGCATCGTCATGGAGGACACCTGCGCAAAGCTGCGCGAAAAGGAAGACATCAAGGAGTTCTACCTCGGCATGAAGGAAACCGGTGTGCGCGGCGAGCGGCGCTGGAAGAAAAAGAAGACCTGGCGGTGACACCATGAGCAACCTGTGGGACTTGAGCCATATCCAGTCCGGGCGCGCCGACGTGCTGCCCGGCGACACCATTCCTGCCGTGTTCTGGAACGCCGTGGCACAGCGGGGCGACCAGGTGTGGCTGCGGCAGAAGAAGCTGGGCATCTGGCGCAGCTGGATCTGGCGGCAGACCGCCGAGGCGGTGCGCGAGATCGCCGCCGGCCTGCAGGCCCTGGGGCTGGAGCGCGGACACACCACCTCCATCCTGGCCAACACGGTCGTCGAATGGGTGCTGGCCGACCTGGCCGTGCTGAGCTGCGGCGGCGTCTCCAATGGCATCTACCCCACCGACGCGGCCGCCCAGGTGCAGTACCTGTGCGAGGACTCCGCCACGCGCGTGCTGTTTGTCGAGGACGATGAGCAGCTCGACAAGGCGCTGGAAGTGCGTGACCAGCTTCCGCTGCTCCGCAAGGTGGTGGTTTTCGACATGAAGGGGCTGCGCGACCTGGACGACCCCGACGTGCTCTCGCTCGACGCCCTGCGTGACCTGGGCCGGCAGTGGCTGGCCCGGCACCCGGACTGCGTGGAGCGCAGCAGCGCGGCCTGCCAGCCCGAAGACCTGGCCATCCTGGTCTACACCTCGGGCACCACGGGCAAGCCCAAGGGGGCCATGCACAGCCACCGGGGGCTGGTCTACACCATGCGAGGCTTCAACACGCTGGTGGCCCAGGACGAGCGCGACGAACGCATGTGCTTCCTGCCGCTGTGCCACATCGCCGAGCGGATGGGGGGCGAATATTTCGCGCTCTACACGGGCTCTAAGCTCAACTTCGTCGAGAACCCGGAGACCATTCCCGAGAACGTGCGCGAGATCGCGCCCACGGTTTTCACGGCCGTGCCGCGCGTGTGGGAGAAGTTCTATTCGGGCGTGATGATCGCGCTCAAGGAGTCCAGCACCCTGCAGCGCGCCGTGTACGCGTGGAGTATCGGCGTGGGCACGCGCATCGCCGAGAAGGTGATGGCGGGCGAGGCCGTGGGCGCCAGCCTCAAGCTGCGCTTCACGCTGGCGCGCTGGCTTGCGCTGGACAACACGCGCAAGCTCATCGGCATCCACCGCGCGCGCTTCTGCATCACGGGTGCCGCACCGATCTCGCCAGAGCTGATCAAGTGGTACATGGCGCTGGGTGTTCCCATGCTCGAGGTGTGGGGCATGACGGAGACCTGCGGTGCCTCCACCGGTGTGCCGGCCACCCGCATCAAACCCGGCTCCATCGGGCCGGCGGCCAGCTTCAACGAAGTGCGGCTCGATCCCGCCACGGGCGAGATCCTGGTGCGGGGCCCCAATGTGTTCATGGGCTACCTGAACCTGCCCGAGAAAACAGCCGAGACCATCGACAAGGAGGGGTGGCTGCACACGGGCGACGTGGGTGTGGTGGACAGCGAAGGGTTCTTCCGCATCACCGACCGCATGAAGGACATCATCATCACGGCCGGCGGCAAGAACATCACGCCGAGCGAACTGGAGAACGAACTGAAGTTCTCGCCCTACGTGACCGATGCCGTGGTCATCGGCGACAAGCGGCCCTACCTCACGGTCATCATCATGATCGACCAGGAGAACGTGGAGAAATTCGCCCAGGATGCGGACATACCCTTCAGTAATTACGCCAGTTTGACACGCGCGCCCGAAGTGCAAGAATTGATCCACAACGAGATCAACCGGGTGAACCAGAAGTTCGCCCGCGTGGAGCAGATCAAGAAGTTCTTTCTGCTCGATACCCAGCTCACGGCTGAAGACGAAGAGCTCACGCCGACCATGAAGCTCAAGCGCAAGCTGGTGGAAAAGAAATACGCGGCACAGATCGAAGCCATGTATTGAGAACCCAACCAAAGGAGACAAAGCATGCAACGGAAACCCACTGCGATCCTGTCGATGCTGGCGTGCGCCATGGCCTGCGCAGCACCCGCCCTCCATGCGCAGCAGAGCCAGGGCATCAGCAAGACGGAAATCACCCTCGGCTCCATCCAGGACCTGTCGGGCCCGCTGGCAGGTTTCGGGAAACAGCTGCGCAACGGCATGATGCTGCGCGTCAATGAGGCCAACGAGCAGGGCGGCGTACAGGGCCGCAAGATCAACCTGCTGGTCGAAGACTCGGGCTACGATCCCAAGAAGGCCGTGCTGGCCGCGCAGAAGCTGGTCAACCAGAACAAGATCTTCATGATGGTCGGCCACCTGGGCACGGCGCAGAACCTGGCCGCCATGCCGGTGCAGTTCGAGAAGAACGTCATCAACTTCTTCCCGGTGACCGCGGCACGCGAAATGTACGAGCCTTTCCACAAGCTCAAGTACGCCTTTGCCGCCACCTACTACGACCAGATGCGCGCCGCCGTGCCCAAGCTGGTGAAGGAGAAGGGCTCGAAGAAGGTGTGCTCGATGTACCAGGATGACGAGTTCGGCCTGGAGGTGCAGCGCGGCGCGGACGAAGGTCTCAAATCCATCGGCGTCACCATGGTGGAGAAGACCACCTTCAAGCGCGGTGCCACCGATTTTTCGTCACAGATGGCCAAGCTCAAGTCGTCGGGGTGCGACATGGTGGTGCTGGGAACCATCATCCGCGAGACCATCGGCGGCATCGGCACGGCGCGCAAGCTGGGCTTCAACCCGGTCTTCGTGGCGTCCAGCGCGGCCTACACCGATCTCATCCACAAGCTGGGCGGCAAGGCCATGGACGGGCTGTACGCCACCATGACTGTGCAGAACCCCTACCTCGACGACGCGGCGCAGCCCATCCGCTTCTGGGCCAACAAGTACAAGACGGCATTCAACGAAGACCCGGCGGTGTTCTCGGTCTATGGCTATCTGGTGATCGACGGCTTCATCCGCGCGGCGCAGAAGGCCGGACCGAGCCTCAGCACCGACAGCTTCATCAAGGCCATGGACACCATGGAAACGCCGCAGGACATCTTCGGCAGCGCGCCGCAAAAGTTCGGCCCGCAAAAGCGCCTGGGCAGCAACCTCTCGCGGTTGTCGCAGCTGCATGATGGGCGCTGGGCCATCGTGTCGAACTACATCACGGAGTAAGCCCGCCCGGGGTGCCGCCCACGCGGGCGGAGCCCACAGCACGACGCCCGGCCGCGATCCACGGCCGGGCGTTTTTGTTGGCGGTCAGCGGTCGTACCAGATGACCTTCTTGCCGGAAGCCTCCCAGGCTTCGTAATTGGCGGCGTAGACCTCTTCGATGCGGTTTCGCTTGACCTTGAAGGTAGGCGTGATGAGGTCGTTGTCCACGGTCCATGGCGTGCTCACCACGACAATGCACTGCAACTGTTCATGCGGGTCCAGCGTGGCGTTGAGGCCGCGCAGATGCTGGGCCAGCGAGGCATCCAGCCGTGCACGCCCTTCGGGCGTGGCGGCCTGTGCCGCTGCCTCGGCATGGATCATCACCAGCCCCAGGGGCTGCCCCAGGTTGGCGCCGGTCACGACGCAGGCCTCCACGGCCTCGTGGGTTCCCAGCATGTCCTCGATCGGGGCCGGCGCCACGTATTTGCCCTTGCCGGTCTTGAACAGGTCTTTCACGCGGCCCGTGATGTGCAGCAGCCCTTGCGCATCGATGCGCCCCTTGTCCCCGGTACGCAGCCAGCCATCGGCCGTGAAAGCCTCCTGGCTCAGCACGGGTTCCTTGTAGTAGCCGAGCATGACGGCCGGGCTGCGCATCTGGATCTCGCCGGTGGCGGGGTCGATGCGGTGCTCCACGCCTTCGTAGGTCGGGCCCACGCTGCCCTGCTGGTTCTTGCCGGGCTCGGTGATGTGCGAGACGGCCAGGTTCTCCGTCATGCCGTAGCCCTCGTTGATGTGCAGGCCCAGCTTGCTGTACCACTGCAGCAGAGCCAGCGGCATGGGGGCTGCCCCCCCGGCCGCGATACGGCACTGGTCCAGCCCCAGTGCCTTCTGCACCTTGCGCCGCACCAGGCCGCCCACCACCGGAATGGACAACAGCAGGTGGAGCTTGGAATCCGGCATCTTGTGGTGGATGCCCTGCTGGAACTTCACCCACAAGCGCGGCACCGAGAAGAAGATGGTCGGCCGGGCGCGTTGCAGGTCTTGCGCAAAGGTATCGAGCGTCTCGGCAAAGAACAGGTGCATGCCGGTGCGCAGCCAGCCATGCTCGACCAGAACGCGCTCCACCACATGCGCCAGGGGCAGGTAGGAAAGGATACGGTCGTCCTGTCCCATGGGGATGCGCTGGATGCCGGCGCCCAGCGCCCAGGCAAAGTTGCCGAAGCTGTGCATCACACCCTTGGGCTTACCGGTAGTGCCCGAGGTGTAGATGAGTGTGGCCAACTCGTCCACCGCGCGCACGGGCTGCCCCGCCATCGGCTGGCTGCGCGCGCAAATCGCCTCCCAGCCCTCGTAGCTGCCCAGGGCATCGGCCGGCGACAGCGGGTAGCTGATGCAGTGCAGGCCCTCGGGCACACCGGGCTTCATGCCTTCCCATCCATCGAGCTTGCCAATGAAGCAGGCCTTGGCCTCGCTGTGCGTGAGTATCTGGTGGACGGTGTCGTGTGCCAGGGTGGGATAGAGCGGAACCGACACATACCCGGCCATCCAGATTGCGAGGTCGCTCATCAGCCACCAGGCACAGTTCTTCGACAGGATGGCCACGCGGGAACCCGGCTCCCAGCCTTGCGCCTGCAAGTGGGTCGCCATGCGCCGCACCTGGTCGGCCACTTGGGTCCAAGTGAAGTCCCGTACAACGCCCTGACCGATGGGCTGGCTCAGGGCAACCCGATCAGGCGCTGTTTTCTCCCAGTGGTACAGACGCTGCAAGGCCAGGGTATCAGGGAGTACGGCAGGGCTCATGGGGGCACCTTCAGTCGGTAAGACATGCGAACCCGCGGTGCGCATGGACGCCGGAATTGGCTTCTTCCACGGCACGCATCGTGCCCCGAGGACCTGCAGCAGCCAACAGGCGTTTACCCTGATTGCTATCAATAAAATAGCATTCGGCCTGATCTGTTAGATGACATCGGATGCCTATGCAGGCGCGAGAGACCAGCGGACAGCCGCAGAAGAGCCCCTCCGCGCACGCATCAGGCCTGCCGCAACGCCGGTACGCAGCCCTCAGGGTGGAGCGTCCTGGGCCAGCGGATTGGACCCATCCGCCCCTTTGCCCGAATGGGCGGTATAGATGTTCATCAAGGCCGCCATGACATCGCGCGGGAAGCCTTGTCGGCCACCATCCCGCGTGTCGTACAGCAGGGTGTCGATGTATTCGGTCACCTCCGGCGCCCCCCACATCTGCTGCAATGCCTTGCCAATGTGAGGAAAGCTGTCAGTCACCAACTTCAGGTCGGGATTGTTTTCCATGCCCCACTATATTTCCGCGCCGGCATTCCGTCCATGCCCCACAAGGCCATCCCTGCGTCGCCGTACGAGCCTCGCTTAACCGTTATGCCTGCTCAGCGCCGAGGCGGCGCTATCGCGACGGGGTCGTCGTCTCATCCGGGGTCTGCGCCGGTGGCCCGGGTGGGGTGTCAGCCGGCCGCTGCGCGGGAGGGGCGGGAGTGGTCTCTGCCGGCGTTTGGGACGGCGGCGGCTGGGGCGTCTGAGACGGCTGCGATGCCGGCGCCAGCGCCGGACGCAGCCCCGGCACCACGGCGGGGGTATTCACGCCCTGGGCCATTCCACCCAGGGACACCATGGCCAGGCACAGGGCGAGGGGAAAGCGAATGTTCCGCATGGGCACTCCTTGCAAAGCTGCCACCAGTGTGCCGCCACACGGGGAGTCCAGGGGTCGGTCAACGGCGATGATCCGTGTACGACGCATCCCCGTGGCTCACAGGCATGTCATCGCATCAAGGCAGCATGGAAAGGAGAAATCCGAACTCTGCGGACCACGCTTCGAGCCCAGCTCCTACGGGGACCATCTGCAGCACAGCTGCCCAATGGACGCCTTTGCGCAAGGAAAGCACCATGGCCACCAACCCTGCAGACCACCCGCTCCACAAGGTCCCGGAAGATTTGCCCCGTCCGCCGGGCGACCTGCCGCCGAATACCGAGGGGCCATCGCCCTCACGACCGCCGCAGCGACCGCCCGAATCGCCCGACCCGTACGGCTCTAAGCCTTATTTAGGCGAAAGCAAGAATGAAGAGGGCGATCCCGTCGGCACGCCGGCGAGGCAATGACAGATGGGCACTGCGAAGGCAGAGCAAGCGCTTCATCGGCAAGGCGCTGAAGCGCGCCCGGAAAACAAAAAAGGCCCCAGAGGGACCTTTTTGCAAGAAGAATTCTTGGGGTGGCTGATGGGGCTCGAACCCACGACAACAGGAATCACAATCCTGGACTCTACCAACTGAGCTACAGCCACCGCAGACTCAAATTATAACCCAAAAAATACCCTCGGCTACTAAACTCGTCACTTCTCTGCCACGGACGATGTCGGACGGGGGGCTTTGAACTGCACCTTGAAGCGCGCCTTGAGTGTTTCATAGTACGCCATGCCTTCGGCGTTGGACCACCACTGGGCATATTGCTGCTGGCGTTGCGCGGCCATGGCTGCTTCGGGCGCTTCGCCTGGGGCCACACTGTTGACCTTGGCCACCACATAGCCCTGTGCACCCAGATCCACGCCCGTCCAGGCCGGAAGCGTATCGGTGCCCACGCCCATGACGGCATCGACCACCGGGCGCGGCAGGTTCTGCGGCTTGTCGCGGGCCACCATCACCGGCGCGGACAGGCCTGTGGCGCTGGCCGCGTTCTGGGACCAGGCGGCGCGCTTGGCTTCGCCCTCCTTGCGGGCCAGTTCAGCGGACTTGTCGGCCACATAGCGCTGGCGCACCTGTGCCTGCACTTCGTCAAACGCGCGGGTGCGGGCAGGGGTGTATTCGGCCACGCGGCCGGCCACCATCTGGCTGGGGCCGAACTCGACGGCCTCGGTGTTGCGCTTGTTCTCCAGTCCATCAGTCGAAAACAGGGCTTCGAGGAACTTGGCATTGGCCAGCGCGCCGGTGGTGCCGGCCGCCGGAATGCGGGCCACGCCCTTGGCGCTCTGGATCTTCAGCTTGAGCTTGTCGGCCACCGGCTGGAGGCTGTCCGACTGTTCATAGACGCTGTTGGAGAACGTCTCGGCCACTTCGGCGAACTTGCGTTGCGCCTGCTGCTGTTTGAGTTCGGCTTCCATGGAGGGACGCAGTTCCTCGAAGCTCGGCTTGCGCGGCGACTTAATGTCGGTCAGCAGGATGACGTGGTAGCCAAAGTCGCTTTCGACCACACCGCTGATCTCGCCCTTCTTCAGCGCATAGGCCGCCTCCTCAAAGGGCTTGACCATGGCACCCTTCGCAAAGAAGCCAAGGTCGCCGCCCTGTGCTGCCGAGCCTGGATCCTGGGAGTTCTTCTTGGCCAGATCGGCGAAGCTGGCGGGCGTCTTGCGCGCCTGGGCCAACAGCTCCTCGGCACGTGCCTTGGCCTTTTCGCGATCGGCTGCCGGTGCCTCCTTGGAAGCGGTGATCAGGATATGGCTGGCGCGTCGCTCTTCCTTGCCTGCGAGGCGGTCGACGTTTTCCTTGTAATAGGTGCGCAGGTCGTCCTCGTTCAGCGTGATGCTCGCGCGCAGGCTGTCGAGGTCAAGCACCACGTATTCGACCGTGGCCTGCTCGGCCTGCTGGAACTGGGCCGGGTGGGCCTTGTAGTAGGTTTGCAGGTCATCATCGGTCGGCTGCACCTTGGCGGCGAAATCGGCGGGCTTGAACACCACGGTCTGGATTTCACGGCGCTGGAACAGCGAGTCGAAGGTGGCACCGGCCTGTGCCGGGGTGGCGAAGCTCGTGGACATGACACCGGCCATCACCTGGCCCACGGCGAGGTCGCGGCGCATGCTGGCCTCGAAGCCCTCGGGCGTCAGGCCCTGCGGCGCGACCAGGGCGCGGTAGGCTTCGGTGTCGATGCTGCCGTCGGGCTTCTTGAGCGCCGCGATCTGCGGAATCTCCTGCAGGCTGCGCGCAAGGCGGCTGTCACTGGTGACCATGTGCATCTTCTGGGCAGCGACCTGCAGCACGCGGTCACGCACCATGCGCTCGAGCGTGGCATAGCGGGCCTCGGGCGTGTCGAGCAGCTTGGCATCCATGTTGGGCTGCTCCGAGCGCCGACGGTCCGACTCCATCTTGTGCGCGTTGTCCCAGTCGGCTTGCGTGATGTCGTGGCCGTCGACACGGGCGACCACCGGGCTGCTGCCAGAGAAGTAGTTCCTGTCGATACCGACAAGCACGAACGAAGGAATGATCAGCAAGAACAGCAAGAACATCGCGATCTTGGTGTGCTTGCGGATGGATTCAAACATGGTCAATCTTTCAGTGACATAAAAGAAAAGGCGAACTTTCGTTCGCCTTTGCATCAGTGTGGTGGGTGCTGACGGGGTCGAACCGCCGACCTACGCCTTGTAAGGGCGCCGCTCTACCGACTGAGCTAAGCACCCCACCTCGATCAGATGTCAGTTCAGGGCATCCTTCAATGCCTTGCCCGGACGGAACTTCGGAACTTTAGCAGCCTTGATTTTAATCGCAGCGCCCGTGCGGGGATTGCGGCCGGTGCGGGCAGCACGCTTGCCCACGGCAAAGGTACCAAAACCGACCAGCGAAACCGTACCGCCCTTTTTCAGCGTCTTCTTGACCGCTTCGATCGTGGATTCCAGGGCGCGCGCAGCAGCAGCCTTGGAGATGTCGGCGTTGTTCGCGATGTGCTCAATCAGTTCGGTTTTGTTCACAAGAAGCCTCTCGGGAAAAATGGGTGGATTGTCTCTAGGTCGCCTGGCCATCACACGTCCGCAGCCAGCAACGGCACCTATCGGGGACGGGTGATCGACTGGGATCCACGGCAAAGCGCTGCCGTGTCAGATTAAAACCATCGACTCTCCGGGTGTCAATACAACACGCCGCATTGCTACGGCGTAGCGGCTGATTCTAGTCGCATTTGTGTCGCCGATCAGACCGGGAACGGCCTTTTTTGCCTCTGTGGCACGGCTCGGCATCTTCCCTGATTGACACACCTGCCGCGGTTCAGCGCGCTCGCGCATCCGCCTCATTTGACGCGTGCGCGGATCTCGGGCAAAGCCTTCTGCAGGTAGTACACCATGGACCACACCGTGAGCACGGCGGCGATCCAGATCAGCCAGGTGCCCCACACGCCGGTGTCGATCACCTCCAGCACGCGCCCGTCATACAGCAGGAAGGGAATGGCCACCATCTGCACCGTGGTCTTGAGCTTGCCCAGCATGTGCACGGCCACGCTCTTGCTCGCGCCGATCTGCGCCATCCACTCGCGCAGGGCCGAGATGGCGATCTCGCGGCCGATGATGATGAGCGCGACAAACACGTCGGCGCGCTGCAGGTGCACCAGCACCAAAAGAGATGCGCAGACCAGGAACTTGTCGGCCACCGGATCGAGGAAGGCACCGAACGAGGACGTCTGGTTGAGCTTGCGCGCCAGGTAACCGTCAAGCCAGTCGGTGGCGGCGAACACGATGAACATCACCGCCGCCACGAGATTGCGCGTGGCCGGATCGATGGGCGCATAGAACACCCCCACGATCAAAGGTATCGCGACAATGCGCGTCCAGGTCATGATGGTGGGGATGGTCCAGAACATGGCTGTGATTGTGTCATGCCTGCCCTGTCCCGGCTGCCGAAAAACCCTGGAGGGTCAGCGCAGCGCCCGGTAGATTTCCTCGGCCAGATCGCGCGAGATACCCTCCACGCTCGCCAGGTCCTCGGCACTGGCATCCGCCACGCCGCGCACGCCGCCAAAGCGCTGCAGCAGGCGCGCACGCTTCTTCGGCCCGATACCCGGAATGTCCTCGAGCCGGCTGCCCCCCACGCGCACCTTGGCACGCGCCGCACGCATGCCGGTGATGGCGAAGCGGTGCGCCTCGTCGCGGATCTGCGCCACCAGCATGAGCGCGGCCGAATCCTTGCCGAGGTAGACCTTCTCGCGCCCGTCGGCGAACACCAGCTCCTCCAGCCCCACCCGCCGGCCTTCGCCCTTTTCCACCCCGACGATGCGCGCCACATCGAGCCCCAGCGCGGTGAACACTTCGCGCGCCATGGACACCTGGCCCTTGCCGCCGTCGACCAGGACCAGGTCGGGCAGGCGCGCCTGGCCGGCCGCAGGCTCGGCACCGCCGGCCTCGCGCTGGGCCTCGGCCACCTTGCTGTAGCGGCGCTGCAGCACCTGGCGCATGGCGGCGTAGTCATCGCCGCCGGTGATGCCCTCGATCTTGTAGCGGCGGTATTCGCTGCCCTGCATCTTGTGGTGGTGGAACACCACGCACGAGGCCTGCGTGGACTCGCCTGCCGTGTGCGAGATGTCGAAGCATTCGATCACAAGGCTGTCCAAGTCCTCCTGGGGCAGGTCCAGCGCCTCGGCCAGCGCCCGCGTGCGTGCCTGCTGCGATCCCTCCTCCGCCAGCAGGCGGGCGAGCTGCAGCTCGGCGTTCTGGCGCGCCATGTCGAGCCAGGCGCGGCGCTGGCCGCGCGGCTGGTGCACCACGGCCACGCGCTGGCCCGCCTGCTCGGCGAGCGCCTGGGAGAGCGCCGGCGCCACGGGCTCGCTGGCGATGAGCATGGGCGGCACGGGCACGCCGATGTAGTGCTGCGCAATGAAGGCTTCCAGCACCTGCTGCTCGACCGAGGGCGGCGCGCCGGCGCCCTCTTCCTCGGCCGCGTACACGCCCGCGGCATCTTCCACATGCACCGGGAAGTAGGCCCGGTCGCCCAGATGCCGGCCGCCGCGCACCATGGCCAGGTTCACACAGGCGCGTCCGCCCTGCACGCGCACCGCGAGGATGTCCACATCCTTGTCGGAAACAGTTTCCACGGATTGCTGGTGCAGCACGCGCGCCAACGCCGTCATCTGGTTGCGCAGCTCGGCCGCCTGCTCGAACTCCAGCCGGTCGGCGTGCGCCATCATGCGCGCCTCCAACTCCTGCAGCAGCGCCTGCGTCTCGCCGCGCAACAGCGCCTCGGCGTGCGCCACGTCCTGCGCATACGCCTCGGGCGTGATCAGGCCCACGCAGGGCCCGGTGCAGCGCTTGATCTGGTAGAGCAGGCAGGGCCGCGTGCGATTGGCGAACACCGTGTCCTGGCAGGTGCGCAGGCGGAACACCTTTTGCAACAGCTGGATGGTTTCCTTCACGGCCCAGGCGCTCGGGTAGGGGCCGAAGTAACGGTGCCGCTTGTCGATGCTGCCCCGGTAATAAGCCATGCGCGGAAAGCGCTGCAGCACGGCCTCGCCCTGCCCGTCCTTCGCGGCCACACCGGTGATCTTCAGGAAGGGGTAACTCTTGTCGTCGCGGAACAGGATGTTGTACTTGGGGTTCTGCGACTTGATGAGGTTGTTTTCCAACAGCAGCGCCTCGGCCTCGGAGCGCACCACCGTGGTCTCCAGGCTGGCGATCCGGCCCACCATGTGGCCGGTGCGCGTGCCGCCGTGCTGCTTGGTGAAATAGCTGGAGACGCGCTTTTTCAGGTTGCGCGCCTTGCCCACGTAGAGCAGCGCGCCCTCGGCGTCGAAATAGCGGTAGACGCCGGGCAGCGGCGGCAGCGCGGCCACCTGCGCCAGCAGTTGTTCGGAATGCACTTCAAGCATGGCGCTATTGTGCGCACACAATGCAGCCCATGACCCCGCCAACGCCTTTCGCGCCGCCCCTGCCCGCCCCGCTGCAGTGGGACATCTTCTGCCGCGTGATCGACAACTTTGGCGACATCGGTGTGTGCTGGCGCCTGGCCGCCGGACTGGCGGCGCGCGGCCAGCAGGTGCGCCTGTGGACGGACGACGCATCGGCCCTGGCCTGGCTGGCGCCGCAGGGCTGCCCGGGCGTGGACGTGCGCGCCTGGGGCGGCCTGCCCGCCGCCCACGAGGCCCCCACGCAGGTGCTGGTGGAGGCGTTCGGCTGCGAAGTCACTCCTGAATTCATAGCGCATAGCGCTCGGGCTGCGGACGCCGCAGGCCAAAAATATGTGTGGATCAACCTCGAATACCTGTCGGCCGAGGGCTATGTGGAGCGCTGCCACCGCCTGCCCTCGCCAGTACGCAGCGGCGCGGCCGAGGGCGGCGTCAAATGGTTCTTCTACCCGGGCTTCACCCCGGCCACCGGCGGGCTGCTGCGCGAAGCCGACCTGCTGGAGCGCCAGGCGCGGTTTAACGCTGCGACCTGGCGCAGCCAGCACCCCGGAGGCGCCAGCAGCTGCTGGGTCTCGCTGTTCTGCTACGAGCCTGCCGCCCTGCCCGCGCTGCTGGCGCAGTGCGCGCAGCAACCCACGCACCTGCTCGTCACGCCGGGACGGGCCACCGCGGCCACGCACGCTGCACTGCAGGAATATTCGGGTCAAAACAGCCATGAGACTGCACATGACAAGCGCGGACAGCTATCAATTTCATACCTCCCGCACTGCCCTCAGCCGGCGTTCGACGCGATGCTCTGGGCCTGCGACCTGAACCTGGTGCGCGGCGAAGACTCGCTGGTGCGCGCGCTGTGGGCGGGCCGGCCGCTGGTCTGGCAGATCTACCCGCAGCACGACAACGCGCACCACGACAAGCTGCACGCTTTCCTCGACTGGCTGCAGGCGCCGGCCTCGCTGCGCCGCTTCCATGCCGCCTGGAACGGCCTGGACGGTGCGCCGCTGCTGCAATTCCCCGCGGACGCAATCCTCGGCGAATGGGCCGAATGCGTGCAGGCGGCGCGCGCGCGTCTGCTGGCCCAGGACGACCTGGTGACACAAATTCTGGGGTTTGTTCGCGAAAAACGGTAAAATCCAAGGCTTTGCGCAAATCGGCTGGGGGCCTTCAAGCTCTGCCGCCACAGCGCATTCCCGCCGCGGAACATGCTCCGGCACAGCAGCCCATCGGGCTACAGGCCTGCGCATTGAGCGGCCCCAACCCAAGCAAATTGCTATGAAAATCGCTCAAGAAATCCGCGCCGGCAACGTCATCATGCACGGCAAGGACCCCATGGTCGTCCTGAAGACCGAATACGCCCGCGGCGGCCGCAACGCCGCCACCGTGCGCATGAAGCTCAAGAGCCTGATCGCCAACTTCGGCACCGAAGTCGTGTTCAAGGCCGACGACAAGATGGACCAGATCATTCTGGACAAGAAGGACTGCACCTACTCCTACTTCGCCGACCCCTTGTACGTCTGGATGGATGCCGACTACAACCAGTACGAAGTCGAAACCGAAAACATGGGCGACGCCCTGAACTACCTCGAAGACGGCATGGCCGCCGAAGTGGTGTTCTATGACGGCAAGGCCATCTCGGTCGAACTGCCCACCAGCGTCGAGCGCGAAATCACCTGGACCGAACCCGCCGTCAAGGGCGACACGTCCGGCAAGGTGCTTAAGCCCGCCAAGATCGCCACCGGCTTCGAAGTGCCCGTGCCCCTGTTCGTGGGCCAGGGCGACAAGATCGAAATCGATACCCGCACCGGCGAATACCGCAAGCGCGTGTGAGCGCCCCGCGCCCAGCAAAAAGGCTTCCCTCGGGAGGCCTTTTTTGTTTTTGGGTGTTTTGACCGGTAGCGCCCGCCCTGCAAGCGCTACCAGCTATCAACTTGATAGCTATTAGATGGGCTGCGCCACCAGGTCGTGGCCCTGCACGCCCACGATGCGTGCCTTGGTGAACTCGCCCACCTTCAGCTGCTTGCTGATCTTTTCGGGCGGCAGCAGGTGCACGTTGCCGTCGATCTCCGGCGCATCGGCGTAGGTGCGGCCCACGCCGCCCTTGCGGCCCATGGCGGGGGCATGGTCCACCAGCACCTGCATGGTCGCACCCACGCGGCGCCGCAGCTTGGCCACGGACACTTCCTCGGCCACGGCCATGAAGCGCGCACGCCGCTCCTCGCGCTCCTCCAGCGGCAGCATGCCGGGCAAATTGTTGGCCTCGGCACCGGTCACGTCGCTGTAGGCAAAGCAGCCGGCGCGGTCGATCTGCGCTTCGCGCATGAAGTCGAGCAGGTGCTGGAATTCCTCTTCCGTCTCGCCGGGGAATCCGGCGATGAAGGTGCTCCGGATCACGATGTCGGGGCAGGCCTCGCGCCAGCGCTGGATGCGCTCCAGGTTCTTCTCGCCGCTGGCCGGGCGCTTCATGCGCTTGAGAACATCGGGGTGGCTGTGCTGGAAGGGCACATCCAGGTACGGCAGCACGAGGCCCTGCGCCATGAGCGGAATGATTTCGTCCACGCTCGGATAGGGGTAGACGTAGTGCAAGCGCACCCACGCGCCGTAGGGGGCGGCCATGGCGCCCAGGGACTGCACCAGCTCCAGCAAACGTGTCTTGACGGGCTTGCCGTCCCAGAAACCGGTGCGGTACTTCACGTCCACGCCGTAGGCCGAGGTGTCCTGGCTGATGACCAGCAACTCCTTCACGCCGCCCTCGAACAGGGCCTTGGCCTCTTTCAGCACATCGCCGATGGGGCGCGAGACCAGATCACCGCGCATCGAGGGGATGATGCAGAAGGTGCAGCGGTGGTTGCAGCCCTCGCTGATCTTCAGGTAGGCATAGTGGCGCGGCGTGAGCTTGATGCCGGCTTCGCCAAAGGCCCCGGGCACCAGGTCGATGAACGGGTCGTGCGGCTTGGGCAGGTTGCGGTGCACCGCGTCCATCACGTCCTGCGTGGCCTGCGGGCCCGTCACGGCCAGCACGCTGGGGTGCATCTGCTGCACGAAATTGCCGCCGCCATCGCCCGAGCGCGCGCCCAGGCAGCCGGTGACGATGACCTTGCCGTTCTCGGCCAGGGCCTCGCCGATGGTGTCCAGGCTTTCCTTGACGGCATCGTCGATGAAGCCGCAGGTGTTGACGATGACCAGGTCCGCGCCTTCAAAGGACTTGGCGGTCTGGTAGCCCTCGGCGCTGAGCTGCGTGAGGATGAGTTCGGAGTCGGTGAGGTTCTTCGGGCAGCCAAGGCTGACGAACCCGACCTTGGGAATCTTCGCGGGGGATGGAGCTTCTGTCATCCCCGTATTGTCCCAGCATTGGGCCGGGAAGGCGCGGCGCCCCGGCAAAGGCGCCGCCAGCGGCCGGCCACAGGGCCGCGCCGACCCGTCAGCGCTTGATGCCCAGCACGCCGAGCATCTGCTCGGTCTGCTTCTGCATCTGCTCCTGCATCTGCGTGAACATGGTGCGCGACTGCTCGGTGTAATTGCCCATCAGGCCCTGCACCATGGGCGACTGCGTGCCCATGAACTTGGTCCACATTTCGGGCGTCATGCCCTGCGACTGCTCGGCCATGCGCGCCTGCACGTCGGTGAACATCTGCACGTTCTTCTCGAGGTAGCTGCCCATGAAGCCCTGCATGGCGTGGCCGTAGAAACGGATGATGTTGGCCAGCACGGCCTCGGAGAACATGGGGGCGCCGCCGGCCTCCTCCTCCAGGATGATCTGCAGCAGGATGCTGCGCGTGATGTCCTCGCCGGTCTTGGCGTCGCGCACCACGAGGTTCTCGCTGGCCATCACCAATTGCTTGACCTCGGCCAGCGTGATGTAGGTGGACGTATTGGTGTCGTAGAGGCGCCGGTTGGGGTACTTCTTGATGACCCGCGGAGCCTGCTTGGCGGCTGGCGCGGCATTTTTGTCTTGCACTGCGGACTCCTTGGGCGCTTGCGCCTCTTGTATTGCACTGCAGCAGATTCTAGGAGCGCCCACCTCGCGGCCAGGGGAGGATTACCCTGACTGCGTGGCCGCCTTTGTGTGCGGACTTTTTCGGTTGTAAGCAATTTGCAACAAATGGTGTGATTCCGGTAGCATTCGCATACCCCCGTTTCCTTACCACTTGTCCTGCCACGATCTGGCAACAGCAGGTTTTCCCGTATCCCGACCAGGGAGGTTTGCCATGTCCATGTTTTCCCATCTATCGCTGCGCCTGCGCCTGACCATCACCACCGCGGTGCTGGTGGTGTTCGGTGTCGCCGCCGTTTCGACGTTCAACTTCTTCTCCGTGCGCTCCTCGGCCATGGCCACGCTGACCGAGAGCACCTCCGCACTCGCCAAAGCCCGCGCCGACGGCATTGCCGAATGGGTCAAGACCCGCTCGGCGGTAGTGCAGTCACTGGAGCCGGCCACGCGCCTGAGCGAGCCGCTACCCGCGCTGACGCAGGGCGTCAAGAGCGGCGGCTTCGACACCACCTACATCGGCTACGCCAACAAGACGGCCCTGTTCTCGACCCCGCAGAACCTGCCGCCCGACTGGGACCCCACCGCCCGCCCCTGGTACAAGCAAGCCGAGGCCACCCAGGGCGTGGCGTTGACCGAACCCTACGTGGACGCCGGCAGCAAGAAGCTGGTGATGACCTTCGCGCTGGCCGCCAAGGACGCCGGCAAGACAACGGCCGTGGCTGCCGCCGACGTGTTCATGGATGGGGTGGCCAGCAGCGTGACGGCCATCAACCCCACACCGTCGAGCGACGCCTTCGTGGTCTCGCGCGCTGGCAAGGTGCTGGTGCACAAGAACCTCGAACTCGTGCTCAAGGAAGCCGCCGCGCTGTCGCCGGACCTCACGCCCGCGGCCATCGGCGCCATGGTGGACGCCCCGGCGCTGACGCCCGCGTCGATCAACGGCGTGCCGCGCCTGCTGCTGGGCAAGCCCATTGCCGGCACCGACTGGGTGCTGGTGGTTTCGCTGCACCGGGGCGAGGCCCTGGCCGGCGTCACGCAGCTGCTGCTCAATTCCCTCATCGGCGGGCTCGTGGTGGCCGGCCTCAGCGTGCTCGTGGCGGCGGCCGTGGTGGCCCGCTCCGTATCGGGCCTGGGCCGGCTGGAGCGCGCCATGGAAGACGTGGCCTCGGGCGACGGCGACCTGACGCGCCGGCTCAGCATCCACGGCAAGGACGAACTGGCGCGCATCGCCCAGGCCTTCAATCACTTCGTCGAGAAGATGCGGCTGACGCTGGTCGACATCCGCAACACCAGCGCCTCGGTACACCTGGCGTCGGAAGAAATCGCCACCGGCAACCACGACCTGTCGGCGCGCACCGAACAGACGGCCTCCAGCCTGCAGGAAACCGCGTCATCGATGGAGCAGATGACCAGCGCCGTCGGCCAGGCCGCCCAGACGGCCAGCGAAGCCAACCAGATCGCCGCCACGGCCGCCCAGTCGGCACAGCGCGGCGGCGAAGTCGTGGCCAAGGTGGTGCAGAGCATGGAGGAGATCACGCACAGCTCGCGCAAGATCAACGACATCATCTCGGTGATCGATGGCATAGCCTTCCAGACCAATATCCTGGCGCTCAACGCCGCCGTCGAAGCGGCCCGCGCGGGCGAGCAGGGCCGGGGCTTCGCGGTGGTGGCGGGCGAAGTGCGCACACTGGCGCAGCGCTCGGCCGAGGCGGCCAAGGAGATCAAGGCGCTGATCCAGAACTCGGTATCCGCCGTGGAGGCCGGCTCCGGCCTGGTCAACGATGCAGGGCAATCGATGCAGGAGATCGTGGCCAACGTGGGCCGCGTGGCGCAGCTGATGCAGGAGATTTCCACCGCCGCCACCGAGCAGCGCGCCGGCATCGCCCAGGTGGGCACGGCCATCAACAACCTGGACCAGATGACGCAGCAGAACGCGGCCCTGGTGGAGGAAAGCGCCGCGGCGGCCTCCAGCCTCAAGGACCAGGCGGAACACCTGGCCCAGACCGTGGCGCAGTTCAAGGTGGGAACGGACTGAAGCGCCGCTGCAGGGGCGCTGGTGCGGGAGCGCATCCCGCCGCGCCCGCAGAGCGCACAAAGAAAAAGGGCCTGCAGTTCTGCAGGCCCTTTAAGGGTACCAATGGTTAGTTGGTAGGCGCGATTGGACTCGAACCAACGACCCCCACCATGTCAAGGTGGTGCTCTAACCAGCTGAGCTACGCGCCTGTGTGTGTTCGAGAGATGAGATTGTAGCAGCAAAAAACAGCGGTTCTGGCGACTTCGCAAAAAAGTGCAGCAAACCCCTCAACGGCGGCGCGCCCAGCGCACGCCCGTCACCGACGCCACTATGCCCAGCACCTTGCCCAGACGGCCGGAGTCGGCCACCTCGACGGTGAAGGTCATCCACGCCGTGCCCTTGACGGACTGCGTCTGCACGCCGATGACGTTCATCTTCTCCTTGGCGAACACTTCCGAGATGTCGCGCAGCAGCCCCTGGCGGTCGGCCGCCTCGATGGCCACGTCCACCGGATACACCGACGCCGTGGCCGCCGCCTTGGAGGTGCCCCACTCCACGTCGATCACGCGCTCGGCGTTGCGCGCCGACATCTCGCGGAAGTTGCTGCAGTCCGAGCGGTGGATGCTGACGCCCTTGCCGCGCGTGACAAAGCCACGGATGTCGTCCGGCGGCGCGGGCTTGCAGCACTTGGCCAGCTGCGTCATGAGCGAATCGACGCCCACCACCAGCACGCCGCCCTTGGGTGTCTTGTCGGGGAGGCGCGCCTTCTTCAGCAGCAGGTAGTCGTCGGGCTGCAGCACGGGCTCGGGCGGGCGCAGCAGCACCTCGATGTTGCGCAGCGAGAACTCGTCCTTGCCCACCACCTCGAACAGCCCGTCGGCCGACTTGAAGCCGAGCTGGCCGGCCAGGTCGTCAAGCCGCATGGCCGTCTTGCCCTCGCGCTGCAGCAGCTTTTCGACCGCCTCGCGTCCGCGCGCCACGGTCTCGTGCAGCGCCAGTGCATTGAACCAGGCGCGGGCCTTGGCCCGGGCGCGGTGGCTGTTGAGGTAACCCAGTTCGGCGTTGAGCCAGTCACGCGACGGGCCGCCTTCCTTGACGGTGGATATCTCCACCGTCTGCCCGTTCTGCAGCTGGGTGTTGAGCGGCACCATCACGCCGTCGACGCGCGCGCCCCGGCAGCGGTGGCCCACGTTGGTGTGCACGGCGTAGGCGAAGTCGACCGGCGTCGCGCCCTGGGGCAGCTCAACGATGGCCGCGTTGGGCGTGAGCACGTAGATGCGGTCCTCGAACAGGCCGGCATGCTGCGGCGTGCCCGCCAGGTCGCGTTCCCAGGCCAGGAGCTGGCGCAGCACGGCGATCTTGGCGTCGTAGTCGCCGCTGGCCGACACGCCGGCGTAGCCTTTGTGGCCCGCCTCCTTGTAGGCCCAGTGCGCCGCCACGCCGTGCTCGGCGTGGTCGTGCATGGCCTGCGTGCGGATCTGGATCTCGACCGGGCGGCCCGATTCGTCGCGCACGATGGTGTGCAGCGACTGGTAGCCGTTGGGCTTGGGCTTGGCGATGTAGTCGTCGAACTCCTCCACCATGGGCGTGAACTGCGCATGCACCCAGCTCAGCGCCGAGTAGCAGTCCTTCACCGTGGGGACGATGACGCGCAGCGCGCGGATGTCGAACACCTGGTCGAAGTTGAGCGACTTGCCGCGCATCTTCTTGACGATGCTGTAGATGTGCTTGGGCCGGCCCGTCACCGATGCGCTGATGCTGTGCGCGCGCAGCTGCGACTCCACGCGTTCGCGCAGCTGCGCCATGTTGACCTCGCGCTCGCCGCGCTTCTCATCGAGCAGGCGCGCCACTTCCTTGTAGGTGTCGGGCTCCAGGAAACGGAAGGCGAGGTCTTCCATCTCCCACTTGATCTGCCAAATGCCGAGCCGGTTGGCCAGCGGCGCGAACACGTGCAGCGCTTCACGCGCGATGCCCGGCGAGACGGGGCGCTTGCTGGCCGCGTAGTAACGCAGCGTCTGCAGGCGCGAGGCCAGGCGCAGCATGACCACGCGCAGGTCGCGCGAAAAGGCCAGCAGCATCTTGCGCACGTTCTCGGTCTGCACGGCCGGGTCGTCCACCATCTGGCCCGACGCCTGCGCCACGCGCGCCTGGTGCTGCACGCGCATGAGCTGCGTGGTCTCCACCGCCAGCGTGGCGAAGTTCTCGCCGAACGCCTTGGCAATGACTTCCTGCGGCTTGTTCAGGTGCTCGCAGGCGTGCACCAGGTAGCCGGCCGCCTGCATGGCCTCGGACCCGCCGATGACCTTGAGGATGGCGGCCACCGCATCCGCGTGGGCCAGGGTGTTCTCGCCCGAATCGAGCTGCTCGCCCGCGATCAGGGGTTCGGCGAAATTGCGTGCCCGCGCCAGGGCGTCCACCTGCTCCGGCAGGGTATGCGCGGTGGCTGCGATGAGCTGCGGCACGGCATCGGCGCTGGGCGCGCCGGGGGCCGCGGCCTCCGGGCGCGCGGAAGGGGTTTTCATGCCAGGCCCTTGCTTTCAGCGTCCAGAAGAAAGTCCACCACGGCGGCCACCTGGTCGGTCGCCACGAGGGTGGGCGCATGGCCCACACCGTCGAACTCCACCAGCCGCGCCTGGGGGCCGCGTTGGGTCATGGCCTGCGCCGTCTGCGGCGAGAGCAGGTCGGACTGCGCGCCGCGCAGCAGCAGCGTTTTTGCCTGGATGTGGTCGTAGAGCTGCCACAGCGCCGCCTCACCAGCAGCGGCCGCGTCCTGCGTCAGCGCGCGGAAGGGCACGGCAATGGCCGGGTCGTAGTGCAGGCCCCAGCCGCCTTCGGGCAGTTCGCGCACCATAGGGCGCGACAGCTCCAACCACTGCTCGCGTGTGTGGGGGCCGAAGGTGGTGGAGAGGCTCCACAGCATGTCTGCCGCCTGTTGCAGCGACTCGAAACGCGCGCTCTGGCCGAGGTACTGGCCGATGCGCTGCAGCGCCTGCCATTCAATGGCAGGCCCCACGTCGTTGAGCACGAGGCGGCGCACCGGCACGGGCAGCGGCAAGCCGGGCTGGCCGCACACGGCCATGCCGATCAAGCCACCCATGCTGGTGCCCACCCAGTCGATGGTCTGCAGCGGCGCCTGCTGGTGCAGGTGCGCCAGCAGCGCCAGCATGTCGGAGGCGTACTGGCCGAGCTGGTAGGCCATGGGGTCGGCCAGACGGTCGCTGTGGCCGCGTCCCACCACATCGGGGCAGACCACGCGCACATGGCCGCACAGGGCGCGCGCAAGGGTGTCGAAATCGCGCCCCTGGCGCGAGAGGCCGTGCACGCACACCACGACGTGCGGATGCTGCGGGTTGCCGGTCGCATTCCATTCCCACCAGGCCATGCGGTGCTCCTGCGCCGCGGTGCCCGCTTGCGGGTGGGCTGCCGGGCCAGGGCAGGATACGTAGTTCAGCCTAGGTTCAATCATGGATGCGAATCCCAAAAACGCTGCTCGATAATTCTTTCATTGCATCCTAAATCATTCGGAGAAACACCCATGCTCAAAGGCAAGACCGCCCTCGTCACCGGCTCCACCAGCGGCATTGGCCTGGGCATCGCCAAATGCCTGGCGCGCCAGGGGGCGAACGTGGTGCTCAACGGCTTCGGCGATGCCGAAGGCCCGCGCGCCGAGGTGCTGGCCGCGGGCAGCGCGGCCGGTGTCCGCGTGGGCTACCACGGCGCCGACATGGGCCGCGCCGCCGACATCGAAGACATGATGGCCTTCGCCGCCAAGGACTTCGGCGGTGTGGACATCCTGGTCAACAACGCCGGCATCCAGCACGTGGCCAACATCGAGGACTTCCCGGCCGAGCGCTGGGACGCCATCATCGCCATCAACCTCACCAGCGCCTTCCACACCACGCGCCTGGCCCTGCCCGCCATGAAGGCCGCCAACTGGGGCCGCATCATCAATGTGGCCTCGGTGCACGGCCTGGTGGCCTCGGCGCAGAAGTCTGCCTATGTGGCCGCCAAGCACGGCATCGTCGGCTTCACCAAGGTCACCGCACTGGAGACGGCCACCACCGGCGTCACCTGCAACGCCATCTGCCCCGGCTGGGTGCTCACGCCCCTGGTGCAGAAGCAGGTGGACGCCAAGGCCGCCGCGCTGGGCGTCTCGAACGAGGAAGCCAAGAAAGTGCTGCTGGGCGAAAAAGAGCCGTCGATGCAGTTCACCACGCCCGAGGAGCTGGGCGAGCTGGCCGTGTTTTTCTGCTCCAGCGCCGCCAACAACGTGCGCGGCGTGGCCTGGAACATGGACGGCGGTTGGGCCGCGCAGTAACCATTCGCTATTGATTCAATAGCTGGCGGCGCTTACTGGGCGGGCGCTGCAACCTATTTTTACTCAAGATCAGTGCATCTGCACCGAGCCGGACACGGTGACCTCCACCGTGCTCTTGCCGGGCTCGACCGCAATGGGCGCATCCTCCATCGCTGGCTTGGCCATGGCGCGCATCGCCATCGGGCGTGGCCCGGGCATGGCGCTCTGGCTATTGACCGCCACCTCGCGCAGCGTGTAGCCGGCAAAGCCGAAGGCCTTGGTCAGATCGGCCGCCTGCGCGCGGAAGTTGCCGATGGCCTGGGCCTGCGCCTCGCGTTCGACGCGCGCGCGCTCGGCCCGGCTCAGGCTGAAGCCCACCTGGCCGATCGTCAGGCTCTTGATGCGGCCCGCGGTGCCGGTGATGCGCGCGAAATCCCGCCCCTCCAGCACCAGTTCGGCGTTGCCCTGCCAGCCCGTGATCTGCCCGCCCTGGCCGTGGCGCGGGTACAGGCTGAACTGTCCCGTGCGCATCTCCATCTGCCCCGGCTCCGCCTGGCGCCGCGCTTCCTGCACCGCCGCATCGAGCGCCTGGCGCAGCTGCGCCTGCACCGCGCCGGCGTCCTTGCCATCGCGCGTGGTGTTGAGCGTGAGCACCAGCAGATCCTGCTGCACCTCCACCGCTCCGGCTGCCGACAGCTGCACCACGTTCTGCGGTGCCGGCGTTGGCACGGTTTGGGCAAAAACGGCCGCAGCGCCCATCCATAAAGCGCTGGCAGCTATTGTTTTCATAGTGTTCTTCATCTTCTTTGCCTTCGGTTGCTGGAACTGAACAAAACAAGATAGCCGGTTTTCCGGCGCCGGCGTGTCAGCCAATGCCGCAACGTGGAATGGGTGTGTGCGGTGCCGGCAAAACTTGTAACCTTTGGTCAGATCACGGATGCCGGCCCGGTTTTTGGCGCCCAAACTTGTAACAATGGCCGCTGTTACAAATTGGACCCGAGGTAAGACATGGCCACGACAAGCACCCGTACCGACAAGATTTTGGTGGTGGATGACGATGCGCGCATCCGCGACCTGCTGCGCCGCTACCTGACGCAGGAAGGCCTGGAAGTCGTTCTGGCCGAGGACGGCAAGGCGCTCAACCGCATCCTGCTGCGCGACACGGTGGACCTCATCGTGCTCGACCTCATGATGCCGGGCGAGGACGGCCTGTCGATCTGCCGCCGCCTGCGCGCCGCCAACGACCGCACGCCCATCGTCATGCTCACCGCCAAAGGCGAGGACGTGGACCGCATCGTGGGCCTGGAGGTGGGCGCCGACGACTACCTCGGCAAGCCCTTCAACCCGCGCGAGCTGCTGGCGCGCATCCACGCGGTGCTGCGCCGCCGCCCACCGCAGGAAGCGCCCGGCGCGCCCTCGGGCGACAACGAGGTCGTCACCTTCGGGCCGTTCACCTTCGACATGGGCACACGCGCCCTGCAGAAGAACGGCGAGGAGCTGCCGCTGACCACGGGCGAATTCGCCATGCTCAAGGCCCTGGTGCGCCACCCGCGCCAGCCGCTGTCGCGCGAAAAACTGGCCCTGCTGGCACGCGGCCGCGAGTTCGAGCCCTTCGACCGCAGCCTGGATGTGCAGGTCTCGCGCCTGCGCAAGCTCATCGAGGAAGACGCCGCCGCGCCGCGCTACATCCAGACCGTGTGGGGCGTAGGCTACGTCTTCGTGCCGGACGGCACGAGCTGAGCACGGGCTTGCCACACGACCCATGAAATCATCCCGGTCTTCGAGGTCCCCTTTCGCGCCGCGCCATCTGGACGGCGAAGCCACCAGTCCCGCCCCGCTGGAAACGCACGACCGCCGGCGCGAGCCGCGCAAGCGGGTCGGACTGAGCCTTTTCTGGCGCACCTTCTTCCTGCTCGGCGTGCTGCTGGTGGGCAGTATCCTGGCCTGGCTGCAGACGCTGCGCGCACTCGAATTCGAGCCGCGCACGCTGCACACGGCGCAGCAGGTGGCCTCGCTCGTCAACCTCAGCCGCGCGGCGCTGGTGCACGCCGATGCGATCGCGCGCGTCTCGCTCATCAAGACCATGGCCGACCAGGAAGGCGTGCGCATCCTGCCACGCGAGCCGGGCGACCAATTCGAGGAGCTTGACCCGTCCACCCTGGGCGAGCGGCTGACCGAGGAGCTCACGCGCCGCCTCGGGCCCGACACCATCGTGGCGCAGAGCGTCAACGGCGAAAAGGGGCTGTGGGTGGGCTTCACCATCAACGGCGACCCCAACTGGCTGCTCATGGACCGCTCGCGCTTCAGCCCGGCGGGCGGCAAGACCTGGCTGATCTGGCTCATCACCGCGGCCGCGCTGTCGCTGGCGGGCGCCGCCGTCATCGCGCGGCTCATCAACCAGCCGCTGCAACAGCTGTCCTATGCCGCCAACCGCGTGCGCGACGGCGACTTTGCCGCCAGCCACCTCGACGAGGAGGCCGTCACCAGCGAGATCCGCGAGGTCAACATCGGCTTCAACCGCATGGCGCAGAAGCTCGCCAAGCTGGAACAGGACCGCGCCGTGATGCTGGCCGGCATCTCGCACGACCTGCGCACGCCGCTGGCGCGCCTGCGCCTGGAAACCGAGATGAGCGTGGACGACGAGGTGGCGCGCGAGCACATGGTGGCCGACATCGTGCAGCTCGACGCCACCATCGACAAGTTCCTCGACTACGCGCGGCCCGACCACGTCACGCTGACGCCGATCAACCTGCACGCCGTGGTCTCGTCCTGCGTCTACGCGGTGCAGGACCACCGCGAACTGCAGATCCATACCTCGATCCCCGAAGACCTGAACGTGCTGGCCGACGAGGTGGAGCTCGCGCGCATCCTGTCGAACCTGCTGGAGAACGCGCGCCGCTATGGCAAGTCGCCCGATACCGGCGTGACGCGGGTGGAGATCGCCGCCAAGGGCCGCGAGGAATGGGTGCTGATCAAGCTGCGCGACCACGGCCCCGGCGTATCGCCGGAGCAGCTCGCCAACCTCACCAAGCCCTTCTTCCGGGGCGACGCCGCGCGCACGGCCGCGGCCGGCGCGGGCCTGGGCCTGTCCATCGTGGACAAGACCATCCAGCGCATGGGAGGCATCTTCGCGTTGGCCAACTCCACGTCGGGCGGCCTCGTCGCCCACGTGCAGCTGCAGCGCGCTGGCGACCTGCCCGCAGGCACCGATCCACAGCAGCGCCTGCAGCGGCCGCAGGTCAAGCGCAACCTGCCGCAAAGGAAGGGCTGACCACCCCCTGAGCGGCTGCGCCGCCAGGCGGGAAAACCGAACTCAGGGCTTCAGCAGCAGGGCCACGGCCCGGGCCTCGATGGCCAGGCACTGGCCCACGGGGCCCATGCGTTCGGCCGTCTTGGCCTTCACGTTCACCTGGTCCAGCGCCAGGCCCAGCGCGCAGGCAATACGCTCGCGCATGGCCGGGATGTGCGCCGCCAGGCGCGGCGCCTGGGCCACCACGGTGCTGTCGATGTTGCCGATCTCGTAGCCCTGCGCGCGCACGCGGCGCGCTGCCTCCTGCAGCAGCACCACGGAGTCGGCGCCGCGGAACTGTGCGTCGGTGTCGGGAAAGTGCGAGCCGATGTCGCCCAGCGCGGCCGCGCCCAGCAGCGCGTCGGTAATGGCGTGCAGCAGCACGTCGGCGTCGGAATGCCCCAGCAGGCCCGCGGAGTGCGGAATGTCCACCCCGCCGATGATGAGCCGGCGCCCGGGCACCAAGGCATGCACGTCCCAGCCTTCGCCAATCCTGAATTTCATGTTCATATCCCTGCTGCGTCAGAAAACCTTGCCGGTGGCCGTTCCGGCCTGGCCGCGCGCACCGCCAAAGCGCTCCAGCGTGGCGCCGTGCCCGCGCTGGGCCAGCACGGCTTGGGCCAGCGCGAAGTCCTCGGGGTAGGTCACCTTGAAGTTGAGCGCACTGCCGGGCACCAGGCGGGGGTGCAGGCCCATGGCTTCCATGGCGCTGGCCTCGTCCGTCACGGTGCTGCCCACATGCTCCAGCGCCTTGCGCAGCGGGCCGATGCGGAACATCTGCGGCGTCTGGGCCAGCCATTTGTCGGCCCGGTCCACCGTGGACGCCACGCGGATGCCGCCCGGCCCGGCCGTGGCGGTCTTCAGGGTGTCGGCCAGCTTGTGCGCCAGCAGACCGCCCACGCCGTCATGCGCACAGGCATCGATGAGTGCGTCGATCTGCTCGGGCGTCACCAGGCAGCGTGCGGCGTCGTGCACCAGCACCCAGTCCAGCTCGCGCGCGCCGCGCTCCTGCAGGGCGCGCAAGCCGCCCAGCACCGTGTCCGCGCGCGTCGGCCCGCCGCAATCCACCGTGAAAAAGGCCGGGTTGGCATAGGCTTCGAGGAAATGGTCGCCCGGCGCCACCGCCACCAGCGTCCCGCGCAGGCGCGCCACGCCGGCGAAGGCGGCCAAGGTGTGCAGCACCATGGGCTGGCCCGCCACGGGCTGGTATTGCTTGGGCAACCCGGCCTGCGTGGCGGGCGCATCCACCGCCACGGCGCGCGAGCCCGTGCCCGCGCAGGGCAGCAACGCCCAGTAGTCGCCCGGCGCCGACGGAGGCACGCCGATGGACGTGGCCAATGGGGGGATCAGGGGGTCGGTCATGGAGGGCATTCTAAGAACAGCGTCCGCATACCTGTCCCCTCTTGTCATGGGGTCGCGCCAGAATCGCCGGCAGGTTCTAAAATCCACCCCTTCCGTTGCGTCCGGCCGGCGCATCCTTGGCTTGCCGCGCGCGCCTGCGCGGCCCCGTTTTCTGCGCATGGATCTACCCAAACTTTCCCCCGGCAAACGTTTCACCCTGCCCCGCCCCGCCGGCAGCGCCGACGCGCTGGTGCTGGCGCGCCTGGGCGAACGCGAAAAGGCCGCGCACCGCACCACGGCCATCGTGACGGCCGATGCGACCGACGCCCAGCGCCTCATTGATGAAATGGCGTTTTTCGCGCCCGGCCTGCGCTGTGCGTTGTTCCCCGACTGGGAAACGCTGCCCTACGACCAGTTCTCGCCGCACCAGGACCTCATCAGCGAGCGCCTGGCCACGCTGTGGCGCATCAGCCAAAAGGACAAGGACACCGGCGCCGACGTGGTGCTGGTGCCGGCCACCACGGCGTTGTACCGGCTGGCACCACCTTCCTTCCTGGCCGGCTACACCTTCCAATTCAAGGTCAAGCAGAAGCTGGACGAAGCCAAGCTCAAGGCGCAGCTCACGCTGGCGGGCTACAGCCATGTGACGCAGGTCGTGAGCCCGGGCGAGTACGCGGTGCGCGGCGGCCTGATCGACCTGTTCCCCATGGGCTCGTTGCAGCCCTTCCGCGTGGATCTGTTCGACGACGAGATCGACTCCATCCGCACCTTCGATCCCGACAGCCAGCGCAGCCTCTACCCCGTGCCCGAGGTGCGCCTGTTGCCCGGGCGCGAGTTCCCGATGGACGAGGCCGCGCGCGCCCGCTTTCGCGCCCGCTGGCGTGAAATGCTCGAGGGCGACCCGACCAAGAGCCGCATCTACAAGGACATGGGCACCGGCGTGGCCACGGCCGGCATCGAGTACTACCTGCCACTGTTCTTCGACGAAACCGCCACGGTGTTCGACTACCTGGGCGAGGCCGCGACGGTGGTGCTGCACGGCGACCTGGAGCCCGCATTCCAACGCTTCTGGCAGGACACGCGCGAGCGCTTCCGGCTGCTGCAGGGTGACCCCGAGCGCCCGGTGCTGCCGCCCGAGGCCCTGTTCCTGAGCGCCGACCAGTTCTACACGCGCTGCAAGGAGCACGCGCAGCTGGCGCTGCGCCCCGGCGTGGAGGATGTGGCCGACAACGCGCATTTCCAGCCGCACGGCGACCTGTCGGCCGTGCGCGGCGCCGAAGACCCGCTGGCCCGCCTGCAGGCGCATATCCGCAACACGCAGCACCGTGTGCTGCTGCTGGCCGAGAGCGACGGCCGCCGGGAAAGCCTGCTCGACTTCCTGCGCGCCTCGCAGCTCAATCCCCCGGCATTCGATTCGCTGGCCGAATTCCAGCAGGAAGCCACCGAGAAGGTCGGCATCGCCACGGCCGCACTCACCACGGGTTTCCGCTGGATCGAGGAAGGCCTGGACTTTGTCACCGAAACCGAGCTGTTCGCTGCCGGTCCCACCGCGCGCCGGCGCCGCAAGCAGGAGCAGGTGAGCGACGTCGAGGCGCTGATCAAGGACCTCTCGGAGCTCAACCTGGGCGACCCGGTAGTTCACAGCCAGCATGGCATTGGCCGCTACCGGGGCCTGGTCAACATGGATGTGGGCAACAAGAATGCCGACGGCTCGCCCGCACTGCAGGAGTTCCTGCACCTGGAATACGCCGGCGAGGCTGTGCTCTACGTGCCCGTGAGCCAGCTGCAGCTCATCAGCCGCTACACCGGCGTTTCGGCCGACGAGGCACCGCTGCACAAGCTGGGCAGCGGCCAGTGGGAAAAGGCCAAGCGCAAGGCCGCCGAGCAGGTGCGCGACTCGGCCGCCGAGCTGCTCAACATCTACGCGCGCCGCGCCGCGCGCGAAGGCCACGCCTTCCGCTACAGCCCGCAGGACTACGAGCAGTTCGCCAACGATTTCGGCTTCGAGGAAACGGCCGACCAGAACGCCGCCATCCACGCCGTCATCCAGGACATGATTTCGCCGCGCCCCATGGACCGCCTGGTCTGCGGCGACGTGGGCTTCGGCAAGACCGAGGTGGCCCTGCGCGCGGCCTTTGTGGCCGTCACGGGCGGCAAGCAGGTGGCCTTCCTCGCGCCCACCACGCTGCTGGCCGAGCAGCACTACCAGACGCTGGTGGACCGCTTCAGCAAGTGGCCGGTGAAGGTGGCCGAGGTCTCGCGCTTTCGCTCGGGCAAGGAGATCACCGCCGCTATCAAGGGCATCGGCGACGGCACGGTGGACATCGTGGTGGGCACGCACAAGCTGCTGTCCGAATCCACCAAGTTCCACAACCTGGGGCTCTTGATCATCGACGAGGAACACCGCTTCGGCGTGCGCCACAAGGAGCAGATGAAAGCCCTGCGCGCCGAGGTGGACGTGCTGACGCTCACCGCCACACCCATCCCGCGCACGCTGGGCATGGCGTTGGAAGGCCTGCGCGACCTGAGCGTCATCGCCACGGCGCCGCAGCGGCGCCTGGCCATCAAGACCTTCGTGCGCAACGAGGGCACGGGCGTGATCCGCGAGGCCGTGCTGCGCGAATTGAAGCGCGGCGGGCAGGTCTACTTCCTACACAACGAGGTGGAGACCATCGAGAACCGCCGCCAGAAGCTCGAGGAGATACTGCCCGAGGCCCGCATCGCCGTGGCCCACGGCCAGATGCCCGAGCGCGAGCTGGAGCGGGTGATGCGCGACTTCGTGGCCCAGCGCTTCAACCTGCTGCTGTGCTCGACCATCATCGAGACCGGCATCGACGTGCCTTCCGCCAACACCATCGTCATGAGCCGCGCCGACAAGTTCGGCCTGGCGCAGCTGCACCAGCTGCGCGGCCGTGTCGGCCGCAGCCACCACCAGGCCTACGCCTACCTCATGGTGCCCGACACCGAGGGCCTGACCAAGCAGGCACAACAGCGGCTGGAGGCCATCCAGCAGATGGAAGAGCTCGGCAGCGGTTTCTACCTGGCCATGCACGACCTGGAGATCCGCGGCGCCGGCGAGGTGCTGGGCGAGAACCAGAGCGGCAACATGCTGGAGGTGGGCTTCCAGCTCTACAACGAGATGCTCAGCGAGGCCGTGCGCTGCCTCAAGGCCGGCAAGGAGCCCGACCTGCTGGCGCCGCTGTCGGTCACCACCGACATCAACCTGCATGCGCCCGCCCTGCTGCCCGACGACTACTGCGGCGACGTCCACCTGCGCCTGTCGTTCTACAAGAAATTGGCCACGGCCCGCACCAGCGACCAGATCGACGGGCTGCTCGAAGAGATCGTGGACCGCTTCGGCAAGCCGCCGCCACAGGCGCAGACACTGATCGACGTGCACCGCCTGCGCTGCCTGAGCCAGCCCTATGGTGTGGTGAAGGTGGACGCTGCGCCCGGCGTGATCCACATCACCTTCAAGCCGCAGCCGCCGGTGGACCCCATGGCCATCATCGGCCTGATCCAGAAGAACAAGCACATCAAGCTCGCGGGCAACGAGAAGCTGCGCATCGAGCGCGAGCTGCCCGACCCCAAGGCCCGCGCCCAGATGGTGCGCGACGTGCTGCGCAGCCTGGGCCAGCCCACGACCTGAAGCGCCATGCTGACCGAGCTGCTCATTGCACTGCTGGTGCTCGCCGCATCGCTGGCCACGCGGCCCTGGCGCCTGCTGGCGGGCATACCGGGGCCCGACGGTACGGCGCAGGCCAACCCGCTGCTCACGCCGCTGCTGGCCACGCTGGTGCTCCAGCCCTGGCTGTGGGCCATGCCCACGCTGCACGCCATGCCGCTGCAGCTGCAGTGGTCGGGCGCGTGCCTGGTGGTGCTGATGCTGGGCTGGCCGCTAGCCATGCCGGTCATGCTCCTGGTGGGCGCCACCACGGGCCTCATCTCGCCCATGGACTGGCAGCAGAGCCTGCACGCCACCGTGTGGCAGGGCATGGTGCCCGGCACGCTGGCGCTGCTGCTGGGCTCGCTGCTGCGGCGCCTGACCGGCGAGCAGATGTTCGTCTACATCCTGGGCCGGGCCTTCCTGGGCACCGTGCTGTGCGTCTTCGCCACGTCCGTGCTGGAGCGCTGGCTCGGCAGCCCGCTGCCCGGCGTGGACCTGAAGCTCTCGCTGGTGGCGCACTGGCTCATGGCCTGGGGCGACGCCATCGTCACCGGCATGCTCTGCGCCATCTTCGTGGCCTTCCGGCCGCAGTGGCTGGCCACCTGGTCCGACCGGCTGTACCTGCATCCCTGACAGACAGCCCCTTAAGATTCCCATCCCCCGCAGTGTTTTGCACACCATGACCCACGCCACCGAATTCGCCCCCGGCCTCGTCGTCCAGGGCATCGCCCCGCCGCTCAAGCTCTCGGACTTCAAGCTCATCGCCTTCGACATGGATTCCACGCTCATCAACATCGAGTGCGTGGACGAGATCGCCGACGCCGCCGGCCGCAAGGCCGAGGTCGCGGCCATCACCGAGGCGGCCATGCAGGGCGTCATCACTGACTACAAGGAAAGCCTGCGCCAGCGCGTAGCCCTGCTACGCGGCGTACCTGTCTCCCACATGGAGCAGGTACTGCGCGAGCGCATGCAGTTCAACCCCGGCGCCCAGGCGCTCGTGGCGGCTTGCCGCAGCGCCGGTTTGGCCACGCTGCTGGTCTCGGGCGGCTTCACCTTCTTCGCCGAGCGCGTGCAGGCGGGCCTGGGCATCCAGTTCTCGCGCTCGAACCTGCTCGAAATCGACAACGACCAGCTCACGGGTCGTCTGGTGGACCAGTCCTGGGGCGACATCTGCGACGGCGCGGAAAAGCGCCGCACGCTGCTGGAACTGGCCGCACTCATGGGCATCAGCCCGCAACAGGCCATCGCCGTGGGCGACGGCGCGAACGACCTGCCCATGATGGAAGCGGCCGGCCTCTCGGTGGCCTACCACGCCAAGCCGTCGGTGCGCGCGCAGGCCCAGGTGGCCATCAACACGGGCGGCCTCGACCGCCTGCTGGAAGTGGTGCGGGCCTGAGGCCGGAGCTGCTTAGCCTGGTGCGCGGGGCAAGCCCGGCACCAGTGGAATGTAGCCGTAACCCGTGGGCGTGCTCGCGGGCGCCGACGCCGCCGGCAGCATGAGGTCCGCCAGGGTGAGGTTGTCGAGCACCGAGAAGAAGCTCTTCATGGCCTGGCCCAGCACGCTCTGCAGCCGGCAGTGGCTGCTCAGGCGGCACTGGTTGTTCTCGGGGTCGAAGCATTCGACCACCGTGAAGTCGGTTTCGGTGGCACGCACCACCGTGCCAATGTTGATTTCCTGTGCTGGCTTCATCAGGCGCATGCCGCCTCCACGTCCGCGCGTGGTCTCCAGCAGGCCCATGGCCGAGAGCTCCTGGACGATCTTGGTCAGGTGGCTGCGCGAGATGCCATAGCTGTCCGCCACCTCGCTGATGGTGACCGGCTGTTCACGGTCCTCGCAGGCAGCACAGTACATCAGCACCCGCAGGGTGAAATCAGTCCACTGGGTAAGCCTCATGAGAATTGCCGTAGATCAAGAAAAATAGGCATTTGAAGTGCATTTTATTTTATAAAATGCACACTCATTATGCACATTTATCAGGGATAACCCCATGAACGCCATCGCTACCCCCTCTGAAATCGCTGGATCGCCGATCGATGCCGGCCAATCCATCGGCCAGATCGCTGTCGCATTGCCCGGCGCCACGGCCATCTTCCGCCGTCTCAAGCTTGATTTCTGCTGCGGTGGCCACCTCAGCCTAGCCGTCGCCGTGGCCGAGAAGGGCCTGGACCTGCAGGCCGTGCAGGCCGAGCTGGCGCAGCTGCAGCGCAACGACGCCGCGCCCGCCGCGTCCGACCCCATTGCGCTGATCGACCACATCCTCACGCGCTACCACGCCGTGCACCGCGAGCAACTGCCCGAACTCATCCGCATGGCCCACCGCGTGGAAAGCGTGCACCGCGCCAACCCCGAAGTGCCGGCCGGCCTGGGCGAACTGCTGGAATACATGCAGGCCGACCTGCTCTCGCACATGCAGAAGGAAGAAGGCATCCTGTTCCCCATGCTCAAGTCGGGCGGCAACCCCTTCGTCACGCAGCCCATCAGCGTGATGCGCTCGGAGCACGTGAGCCACATCGCCGTGATCGAGAAGCTCAACGCCCTGACGAACAACGCCACCCCGCCTGCCGGCGCCTGCAACACCTGGCGCGCGCTGTTCACCGGCATCGGTCAGCTCGTCGAAGACCTGATGAACCACATCCATCTGGAAAACAACGTGCTGTTCCCCTACTACGAAGCCAAGGTGCGCCAGAGCCAGAGCGCCGGCGGCTGCGGCGGTTCGGGCGGCTGCCAGTGCAGCTGATCCCCCGCGTGGCCGGCGCCGGCCACGCACCCATCCGCCCGCCGGGCGGGTGATCCAGGGCCCGACGGGCCCTTTTTTTATGCCTTCGGCCGCAGCGGATCGAGCAGCGTCGACAGGCCGTTGTGGTCGATCTCGTGCATCAGCGCCAGCAGGCGCCCGATCTCACCCTTGGGAAAGCCCTCGCGCGCGAACCAGTTCAGGTAGTCACCGGGCAGATCGGCGAGCAGGCACCCGGCGTGCTTGCCGAAGGGCATGCGCGTTTCCACCAGCTTCTGCAGCAGCTGCGGGTCCATCAGCCACCCGCGCGCTTGGCCTTGTGGCCGAGCTTGTGCAGTGCTTCCAGCACGCGCTCCACGTGATCGCCCTGCACTTCGATGACACCCTCCTTCAAGGTGCCGCCGCTGCCGCAGGCGGCCTTGAGCTGCTTGCCTAGCTGCGCCAGGGCCGCCGCATCGGCCAGCACGCCCTTCACCACGGTGACGGCCTTGCCCCCGCGCCCCTTGGTTTCGCGCGAAACGCACACGGTGCCGTCGCCCGCAGGCACGGCGCTGGCGGCCTTGCACACGCACTGTGCCTGCGGCTGGCGGCAGCCCGGGCACATGCGGCCATGGTCGGTGCAATACACCAGGCCGCCCAGATCGCGCAGGGACTTCATGGCTCAGCCCTGCTTCTGTTCATCGGAGCGCAGCATGTGGAAGTTGAGCAGGCGCGTGGCCATCACCGTCTCGACGAAGAAGATCACCAGCGCCAGCAGGAACGACAGCACGCCGGCCAGGAAGGTGCCCATGGCCCAGGTGAAGCCGCGGAAATTGATGGTCTCGCCGAGGAACAGCAGGATGATGGTCACGCCGATCAGGAAGCCGCACAGCGTCAGCAGGCCGATGCAGCCGTTGGCCATGCGCCCCCGGGTGCGCAGGTAGCCCAGCTCCAGCATGGCCAGCGCCAGGAATTCGGCGTCCTGCGTGCGGTGCGCGCGGTCTTCCACCACACGGGCGCGGTCGATGATGCGCGCCAGGCGCCCGGCCACGGCGCCGATCATGCCCGCCACGGCGGTGAGCAGGAACACCGGCGCCACGGCCAGCTGGATGCTGTGGGTGATGGTGGAGGAATCGATGGCAAGGCTCATGGTGCGGGCGGTGGGTGCGGCTGTCCGGGGCCGCGATTATCGGGCAGAGCGCATGACCGCGTGCTTTCGCAGGCACGGCCTGGCGCACAATCGCACCATGCCTTTTTCCACCCTCGGTTTGTCCCCTGCCCTCGCCAGCGCAGCCCATGCGCTGGGCTTCGCCGCCCCCACGCCCATCCAGGAGCAAGCCATTCCGGCCATCCTGCGCGGCGCCGACGTCTGGGCCTCGGCCCGCACGGGTTCCGGCAAGACGGCCGCCTTCGCCCTGCCCGCGCTGCAGCAGCACCAGGACCTGTGCCTGCAGCGCCGCCCCGGTGGCCCGCGCGCCGTGCACACGCTGGTGGTGGTGCCCACGCGCGAACTGGCGGCGCAGGTCGGCGAGGTGCTGCGCAGCCTGGGCCAGCCGCTGGCCCAGCCGCCGAAGGTGGCCGTGGTGTTCGGCGGCGTGTCGATCAATCCGCAGATGATGGCGCTGCGCGGCGGCGCCGACATCGTGGTGGCCACGCCGGGGCGCCTGCTCGACCTGGTGGCGCACAACGCGCTGCGCCTCGGGGCGGTACGCATGCTGGTGCTCGACGAGGCCGACCGCCTGCTCGACCTGGGCTTTGCCGAAGAACTCCAGCGCGTGCTGGCCCTGTTGCCGGCCCAACGGCAAACCCTGCTGTTCTCGGCCACCTTCCCCGACGATGTCCAGGCCCTGGCCGGCAGCCTGCTGCGCGACCCGGTGCGCCTGGAGGCCCCGCCCGCGCAGCCCGACGCGCATGGGCAAGAAGCCACCATCCTGCAGCGTGCCATCGCCGTGGACAGCACCCGCCGCACGCAGTTGCTGCTGCAGATGGTGCAACAGGAAAAGTGGGAGCGCGTGCTCGTCTTCGTGGCCACCAAATACGCCGCCGAACACGTCGCCGAAAAGCTCTACAAGGCCGGCGTGTATGCCACGCCCTTCCATGGCGACCTCAGCCAGGGTGCGCGCCAGCAGGTGCTCGACGAATTCAAGGCCGAGCGCTGGCAGGTGGTGGTGACCACCGACCTGGCCGCGCGCGGCATTGACATCGCCCAGTTGCCCGTGGTGGTGAACTACGACCTGCCGCGTTCGGCGGTCGACTACATCCACCGCATCGGCCGCACCGGGCGCGCAGGCGAAAGCGGCTTGGCGGTGAGCTTTGTCACCCCCGCAAGCGAGGCGCACTGGCGCCTGATCGAAAAACGCCAGCACCTGAGCCTGCCGCGCGAACAGCTGCCGGGCTTCGAGCCCACCGAAACCGCCCCCCAGGCCAGCGCCGTGGGTACGGGCGGCATCAAGGGCAAGCGTCCGAGCAAGAAGGACAAGCTGCGCGCTGCCGCTGCCGCGGCGGCCAACCCCGGCACGCCAACCGCCTGAGCGCTCGACGGCATTTCCCTAAACACGGCACTGGTGCCACAATAGGTTACAACTTTGGTAGCCCTGCCCATGCTGACCGATCCTCAACTGCTGCACGCCCTGCCCGTGGCCGTGCTGATCACCCAGCAAGGTGTGATCCGTGTGGCCAACGCGGCCGGCCTGGAGCTGCTCGAGGCGGACGAGCCCGCGCAGCTCGTGGGACGACCACCCTCGGACTTCGTGCACACGCTGGACAAGCTGCGCTCGAGCGACCGCATCCACAAGGCCAACGACCCCGAACAGGCCGGGCAGCCGAACAAGCCCTCCGAGTTCCGCATCCGCACCTGCAAGGGCAACCTGCGCATGGTGCTGATCTCCACCGTGGCGGCGACGCTCAACGGTGCGCCGGCGCTGCTGATGTGCGGCATGGACATGACGCACGAGAGCGAGATCCAGGAGCAGTTGCGCGAGAGCGAGCGCAATTTCCGCCGCCTCTTCGAGAGCATGCAGGACGTGTACTACCGCACCAATGCCCAGGGCGTGGTGCAGCATGTGGGCCCCGGCGTGCGCCGCGTGCTGGGCTACGAGCCGCACGAGATCGAGGGCCGCACGGCAGAGTCCTACTACCCGCAGAGCTCCGACCACGACGCCTTCAAGGCCGAGATCATGGCGCACGGCGAGGTCTCCGACTTCCCCGGCCAGATGGTGCGCAAGGACGGCACCGTCATCGACATCTCCATCAGCAGCCATGCGCTGTTCGACCACAACGGTAATTTTGCCGGCGTCGAGGGCATCTACCGCGACGTCACCCAACGCAAGAACCTCGAACGCGAGCTGCAGCGCCTGGCCACCACTGACATGCTGACCGGCATGGCCAACCGACGCGCCTTCCTGGAGATTGCCGAAACCGCCTACCACTGCGCCCGCACCAACGGCGATGCACTGACCCTGCTGATGCTCGACCTGGACCACTTCAAGGGCATCAACGACCGCTTCGGCCATCTCGAGGGCGACCGGGTGCTGGTCGAGTTCGCGCGCATCGTCAAGTCGCACCTGCGGGCCAGCGACACCGTGGGGCGCCTGGGCGGCGAAGAATTCGGCCTGCTGCTGCCGCTGACCGCCTCGGGCGAAGGCGCCGACGTGGCCGCGCGCATTCTCCAAGCCATTCGCGCGCTGGAGATGACGGACGGCAACGGCCAGCGCTACCGCGTCACCACCAGCATGGGCCTGGGCACGCTGCACCCCGGCGACCGCAGCCTGCGCGATCTGCTCGACCGCGCCGACCAGGCCCTCTACCTGGCCAAGCACCAGGGCCGCGACCAGCTCGCCATGCTCGACGGCAGCGACCCGGCCGACGCCCTCCCCTGACCCGCGCGCGCGGCCGGCTCTCCTGGCCGTGCCGCAGAATGCGCCCCATGCAAGCCCATCCCCCCATTCCTGGCAAGGAGCAGATCGCGCTGCTCGACCCCTTCCACCGCCTCGGCCTGGACCGCATCGCGCTGGTCAGCACGCGCGCGCAGGCCGAGCGCGCCCGCGACGAACTCGCCACCGCGCCCTTCTGGGGCTTCGACACCGAATCCAAGCCCACCTTCGTGAAGGACCAGGCCTCGGAGGGGCCCCACATCGTGCAGCTCGCCACGCTCGACAAGGCCTGGGTGTTCCAGCTGCACGACGCCGATTGCAGCGCCCTGGTGGCCGAGCTGCTGGCCCACCCCGGCGTGGCCAAGGCGGGCTTCGGCCTGGGCGACGACCGCAAGCGCATCCAGGCCCGGCTGGGCGTGGAGGCGGCCGACGTGCTGGAGCTCAACACCGTGTTCCGCAAGCAAGGCTACCGCAAGGACATGGGCGTGAAGGCCGCCGTGGCCGTGCTGTTCAACCGCCGCTTCATCAAGTCGAAGAAGGCCGCCACCTCCAACTGGGCCAACCCGCGCCTGACGGAAGCACAGCTCGTGTACGCCGCGAACGACGCCTACGCGGCCGCGCAGGTGTTCCAGGCACTGGGCCTGGCCGATTGAGGACTCCGCCAGGCGCTATTGATTCAGGAGCTGGTAGCGCTTTACTGCATTGGGTTTCAGTTAGAAAACCCATTGAGAGTGGCTTGCAGCAAGCGCCGCCAGCTCCTGTTTTTATAAAGCCCTACAGCTGCGCCGCCAGCCGCGCCGCCTGGTCGATGGCGCGCTTGGCATCCAGTTCGCCCGCTTCCAGCGCACCGCCCACCACGTGCACCTTGCGGCCCTGGGCCTGCAGGCTGTCGGCCAGCGCGCGCAGCGGCACCTGGCCGGCGCACAGCACCACGGTGTCGCAGGCGATCCAGGTCGGGTTCTCGCGCTGCTCGCCGTACGACACCAGCAGGCCTTCGTCGCCGATGCGCTCGTAGTTCACGCCGCCCACCATGCGCACCTGCTTCATCTTCAGCGTGGTGCGGTGGATCCAGCCCGTGGTCTTGCCCAGGCCCTCGCCGAGCTTGCCCTGCTTGCGCTGCAGCAGCGTCACCTGGCGCGCCGGCGGCGGCACCTGCGGGCCCTGCGGCGCCAGGCCGCCGCGCGCGGCCTCGGGGTCGGCCACGCCCCACTCGGCCTGCCAGGCCGGCAGGTCGAGCGTGGGCGAATGGCCGTCCTGCACCAGGAACTCGGCCACATCAAAGCCGATGCCGCCCGCACCGATGATGGCCACGCGCGGGCCCACCGCCTTGCCGTGGCGCAGCACGTCGATGTAGCTCAGCACCTTGGCGTGGTCCTGGCCAGGGATCTTGGGGTCGCGCGGGCTCACGCCCGTGGCCACCACCACCTCGTCGAAGCCGGCCAGGTCGGCCGCCTCAACGCGCCGGTCCAGGTGCAGGGCCACACCCGTGTCCTGCACGCGCGCGGCAAGGTAGCGCAGCATCTCGTGGAATTCTTCCTTGCCCGGCACCTGCTTGGCCATGTTGAGCTGGCCGCCGATGTTGCTGGCGGCATCGAACAGGTGCACCTCGTGCCCACGCTCGGCCGCCACCGTGGCCGCCGTCAGCCCCGCCGGGCCTGCGCCCACCACGGCGATGCGCTTGCGCGCGGGCGTGGGGCGGTAGACGAGCAGCGTCTCGTGGCAGGCGCGCGGGTTCACCAGGCAACTGCTGGTCTTGTTGCGGAACACATGGTCCAGGCAGGCCTGGTTGCAGGCAATGCAGGTGTTGATGCGGTCGGCCTGGCCCTGCGCCGCCTTGTTGACGAAGGCCGGGTCGGCCAGCAGCGGACGCGCCATGCTCACCATGTCGGCGCAGCCCTCGGCCAGGACCTGCTCGGCCACCTCGGGCGTGTTGATGCGGTTGGAGGTGACCAGCGGCGTGGCAATGCCCGCCGCCGCGAACTCGGCCTTCATCTTTTGCGTGACCCAGGCGAAGGCCGCGCGCGGCACGCTGGTGGCGATGGTCGGGATGCGCGCTTCGTGCCAGCCGATGCCGGTGTTGATGAGGCTCGCGCCGCCCGTGGCCATGGCCTTGCCGAGCGTGACGATTTCGTCCCAGGCGCTGCCGCCGGGCACCAGGTCGATCATCGACAGGCGGTAGATGAGGATGAAGTCCTTCCCCACGGCCTCGCGCGTGCGCGCCAGGATCTCCAGCGGCAGGCGCATGCGCTGGCTGTAGTCGCCGCCCCAGGCGTCATCGCGCAGGTTGGTCGCCTGCGACAGGAACTGGTTGATGAAGTAGCCCTCGGAGCCCATGATCTCCACGCCGTCGTAGCCGGCCTCGCGGGCCTTGGCCGCGCAGTTGACGAAGGCGCGGATCTGCCGCTCCACGCCCCGGCTGGACAGCTCGAACGGCGTGAACGGCGAGATCGGCGACTTGAGCCTGGACGGCGCCACCGCCAGCGGGTGGTAGGCGTAGCGGCCGGTGTGCAGGATCTGCAGCGCGATCTTGCCGCCCGCGTCGCGCACCGCATCGGTCACCACGCGGTGGCGCCGCGCGGCGCCCGAGGTGGACAGCGTGCCGGCAAACGGCTTGGCCCAGCCCGCGATGTTGGGCGCGAAGCCCCCGGTGACGATCAGGCCCACGCCACCCTCGGCGCGCTCGCGAAAGTAGGCCGCCAGGCGCGAGAGGTCGCGCCCGTCCTCCAGGCCCGTATGCATGGAGCCCATGAGCACGCGGTTCTTGATCTGGGTGAAGCCCAGGTCCAGCGGCGCCAGCAGGTGGGGGTAGAGCGCCTGGCCGGTGGCGGCGGTGCTGGGGGATGCGGTCATGGGGGGCTTCCGAAAATGAATTAGAACAATGTTCTAGAACTTTATTCTAGAATCAGGTGCCATGGCAAGCCGCACCGCCCCCACCCCCGACAGCACCGACCGCCGCCAGGACATCCTGAACGCCGCGCTGGCCTGCGCCGCCGAACACGGCATGGACGCGATCTCCATCGAGGGCCTGCGCGAACACTGCGGCGCCAGCGTGGGCAGCATCTACCACCACTTCGGCAACAAGGAAGGCGTGGTGGCGGCGCTGTTCTTCGACATCCTGGCCGCGCAGTCGCGCAGCGTGCAGGCCCAGCTTGACGCCAGCCAGGGCGCGCAGGGCGGCGTGCGCGCCCTCGTCACCGGCTACCTGGACTGGGTGATGGCCGAGCCGGCGCGCGCGCGCTTTCTGTTCCAGGCACGCAGCCCCGTGGCCGCCGGCCCGCGTGCGGCCGAACTGGCACAGGCCGCGCAGCAGCGCAACGCGGCCCTGCTCGCCTGGTTCGGCCCGCAGCGCGCGGCCGGCGCGCTGCGCAGCCTGCCCTGCGAGCTCATGCCCTCGCTGGTGATGGGCCCGGTGCAGAGCTACTGCCGCGCCTGGCTGTCCGACCCCGCCGCCCTGCCCCCGCCCAGCACCTACCGCGAGGAGCTTGCCGACGCGGCCTGGCGCGCGGTGCGGGCTTAGCGCCTAAGAGCGGGGCCGCACGAAGCGCTGCTCCCGCACTTCCTTGCCCCACTGCGTGCCCTGCCATTCCTCGGCCAGCACGAAGCCGCGCGACTCATATAGGTGGCGCGCAGCGTCCAGGCCCGCGAAAGTCCAGAGCTGCGTCTCGGCAAAGCCGCGCTCGTCGACGAAGGCCAGGGCCGCGTCCAGCAGGCGCTTGCCCACGCCGCTGCCGCGCGCGCCATCATCCAGGATGAACCAGCGCAGGTGCGCGGCGTTCGCGCCCAGGTCTTCGCCATCGATGGCGACCGAGCCCACGATGGCGCCATCGCGCCGCGCCGTCCAGACGGCGTTTTGCGGGTGCTCCAGCCGGTCGCAGAACTCGGCCAGGCCGCTGGCCACCACCGACTCGAAGCGCTGGCCCAGCCCCGACTCGCGCGCATAGTAGAGCGCGTGCATTTCCGTGATGCGCGCGATCAGCCCCGGCCGGTAGCCACGCACCAGCTCGACCGGCGCTGGCGCCACGGTGCCCTCCTGCGGGGCCAGGGCCTGGGTGTAGAGGCGCAGGCCGTCCAGTACGGCGCGGCCCTGGCCCGGCTGCAGGCGGCCCAGCGCGCCGCCCACCTGGGCGCGTGCAAAGGCATGGATGGCCGCGACGCGCTTCCTGCCCGCGGCCGTCAGCGAAAGCTGCTTGACGCGGCCGTCGCTGGCGCCAGCGGCTTCCTTCACCTCGCCGGATTCCACCAGCTTGCGCAGCATGCGGCTGACGCTCGATTTTTCGAGCCCCAGCCGCTCGCCCAGCGCGCGCGCCGTGACGCCGCCCCGCTCGATCTCGATCAGCGCATGCACGGCCGAGGGCGACAGGTCGGTGCCGGCAAACGCGCCGCCCATGAAGCCCAGCGCGCGCACCATGGAGCGCGAGACGGCGCGGATGTCCTCGACCAGGGCGGGGTTGGCGGATAGCTCATTGGATTTCATTGGTTGCATCATACAACCATTAAGTTGTGCAATGCAACCATATGCCGCAGACAAAAAAAGGGGCGCCCATGCGCCCCTGGCAGCCACGAAGCCGCGGGCTCAGAGCGCCTGCGCCAGGCGTGCCACGCCCTCGCGGATCTTCTCCACGTCGGCCGTGGCGAACGACAGGCGCAGCGTGGCCGCATCGGGATGGGCGCAGAAGAACGGCGTGCCGGGCACAAAGGCCACGCCCTTGTCGATGGCGCGCTTGGCGAACACGTTGCCGTCCGCCACCTTGCCGCCCGCGCCCGTCAGGCGCGCCCACACGAACAGGCCGCCCTGCGGCTGCACGAAGTCGATGGCGTCGCCCAAGTCCTTGCGCAGCGCATCGCCCATAGCCTGGGCGCGTTCGGCGTACACGGCGCGCACCTTGGCCAGCGTGGCCGGCATGCGCCCGGCTTTCAGGTACTGCGCCGCCGTGGCCTGGGCGAAGGTGCTGGTGTGCGCGTCGCTGAACTGCTTGCACATGGTGGCCTTGGCCAGCAGCTCGGCCGGGGCAATCATCCAGCCCACGCGCAGGCCGGGCGAGAGCACCTTGCTCAGGGAGCCGCAGTGCACCAGCAGCTCGCGGCTGCCCGGCACCGTGGCCGACAGGTTCAGCAGGCTGGGCGGGGGCGCATCGCCGAAGTACAGGTCGCCGTACGGGTCGTCCTCGACCACCAGGGTCTGGTACTTCACGGCCAGCTCCAGCACCTTCTTGCGGCGCTCCAGGCTCAGCATGGCGCCGCTGGGGTTGCCAAAGGTGGGGATGAGGTAGACGAACTTAGGCTGGTGCTCGGCGATGAGCTTTTCCAGTTCATCGGTCTTCACGCCGTTGCCATCGATGGGCGCGCTGATGAGCTCGGCGCCGTAGAGGCGAAAGCACTGGATAGTGGCCAGGAAGGTCGGGCCTTCGACGATCACCTTGTCGCCGGGGCTGATGAGCGTCTTGCCCAGCAGGTCCAGCGCCTGCTGGCTGCCGGTGGTGACGATAAGGTTGTCGGCCGCCACGCCCTGCGCACCCTTGCTGGCCATGAAGGCACTGAGCTGCTCGCGCAGCGGCTGGTAGCCCTCGGTGGCGCCGTACTGCAGCGCGGCGCCGGCCTCTTCCGTCAGGGCCTGGTCCACGGCCGCGCGGATGCCGTCCACGTCGAACATGGCGCTGTCGGGAAAGCCCCCGGCAAAGCTGATGATGCCGGGCTTGCCCAGCAGCTTGAAGAGTTCGCGGATGGCGGAGGTTTCGACGTTGTTCAGGCGGTCGGCAAATTGCATGGCGTGGGCAAGAAGGGTTGGCGAGGAATCCCGCATTGTCGCCAATTGGCGCGCAGGTTTCGTGCGGATTCAGCCCGGCTTGCGTGCCACCGGCACCACCACCAGCGCGATGCCGCCCAGGATCGTGACCGACGCCAGCACCAGGCGCAGGCTCCAGGACTCGCCCAGGAAGGCCACCGCGCCGAAGGCGGCGATCACTGGCACGCTCAGCTGCACCGTGGCGGCCGTGCCCGCGCGCAGCCCCGGCAGGGCCGCGTACCACAGCACATAGCCGATGCCCGAGGTCAGCGCGCCCGAGGCCACCGCATACGCGACGCCCGCGCCGTCCAGCGTCGCCTGCGCCAGCAGCACCACGCCCAGCACCACCGCCATGGGCACCGCGCGCGCGAAGTTGCCCGCCGTCACGCGCAGCGGGTCGGCCACGCCCTTGCCGCGCAGCGAATACACGCCCCAGGCCACGCCGGCCGCCAGCATCAGCGCCGCCCCGCCCGGCGGCGGCGCCGACAGGCCGGGCAGCAGCAGCCCCACCAGCCCGCCCAACGCCAGCACCAGGCCCAGCCATTGCCGCGCCTGGAACCGTTCGCCGCGCCACAGGCCTGCGCCGATCATGGTGGCCTGCACGGCGCCAAACAGCAGCAGGGCACCCACGGCCGCGGGCAGGCTGAGGTAGGCGAACGAGAAGGCGGCCGCATAGACGAACAGCATCAGCGCCGACCACCAGTTGCCGCCCGGGCCCGGCCCCGCCGGCGCGCGGCGCAGCCGCACCACCAGCCAGAGCATCAGGGCGCCGGCCACCAGGCGCACCAGCGTGAAACTGGCCGCGTCGATGCCCGTGCGCAGCAGCGCCAGGCGGCACAGCAGGGAATTGGCGGCAAAGGCCAGCATGGCCAACAGCGTCAGCACCGCGGTACGCATGGACGGCATGGCAAGCTCCCGCAAGGCCCGTGGCGGGCCGCGCGGTCCATTCTAGGAGCCTGCGCGGCAACGCGCAGGCGGCGCGACGCGCACGCCACAGCCGGTGTTTGCGCTCTTTCCAAGGGGTCCGCCTGGCAGCACAATGCCTCGATCCGGGCGCACGCTGGCGCGCGCCCTGGAGCCCCGCGCCAGGCCCGCCGCCGGCGCCACACCAAGGAGCACAAGATGACCCATTCCGCGCTCTCGGACCTGCTGGCCTACACCCAGGAACACGCAGGCCCCGCCTCCAGCAGCCTGGGCGGCTTCATTGCCGCCTACTACGAAAACGCCGACCCCGACGAACTGCAGACCCGCGGCCCGGCCACGCTGTACGCCAACGCGGCCGCCCACTGGCGCCTGCTGCAGGCCCACACCGCCCCGGACGGCGCGCAGGTGCGGGTGTTCAACCCCACGCTGGCCGAGGACGGCTTCGTCAGCGAGCACACCGTGGTGCACATCGTGCACACCAACATGCCGTTCCTGGTGGACTCGGTGACCATGGCCATCAACCGCGGCAACCGCACGGCGCACTGGATCGTGCACCCGCTGATGGCCGTCGAGCGCGACGCCGGCGGCAAGGTGACGGCCGCATCCAGCGCCGCCAGCACCAAGGCGGCCGGGCACGCGGTGCCGGTCGAGTCGGTCATCCTGGTGGAGTGCGACCGCATCGTGCATGCCCAGGACCGCGACGCCCTGCGGGCCGAACTGCAGCGCGTGCTGGGCGACGTGCGCGCGGCCGTGCAGGACTGGGAGGCCATGCTGGAGCGCGCGCGCAGCGTGGCGCAGGTGGCGGCCCATTCCAGCCTCTCGCCCAGCGACCGGCAGGAGGGCATCGACTTCCTGCACTGGCTGGAGGCGCGCCACTTCACCTTCCTGGGCGCGCGCGACTACGACCTGGTGCGCGAAGGCAACGTCGCCAGCATGCTCGCCAAGCCCGACACCGGCCTGGGCATCCTGCGCGGCGCCCCACAGACCGTGCAGACCGTGCTGCCGCCCGAGGCCATGGCGCTGCTCGAATCGAACGAGCTGGTGCTCATCACCAAGGCCATGTCGCGCGCCACGGTGCACCGGCCGGCCTGGCTGGACTACATCGCCGTCAAGCGCTTCGGCGCCGACGGCCAGCTCATCGGCGAAACCCGCTTCCTCGGGCTGTACACCTCCACCGCCTACACGGCCGCGGTGAGCGAGATCCCGCAGGTGCGCAGCCGCGTGGCCGCGGTGATGGCCGCTGCGGGCGTGGTGCCAGAGAGCCACGCCGCCAAGTCGCTGCAGTCCATCCTCGACGTCTACCCGCGCGACGAGCTGTTCCAGATCGACACCCCCACGCTCACCGAGCACGCCATCGGCATCCTGCGCCTGCAGGAGCGCCAGCGCACCCGCGTGTTCCTGCGCCGCGACGTGTTCGGGCGCTTCACCTCGGCCCTGGTGTTCGTGCCGCGCGAGCGCTTCAATACCGAGCTGCGGCTGAAAATCGGCGAAGAGCTCATGGCCGTGCTCGACGGCCAGTCGGTGGAGTTCACCCCCATGCTGACCGACAGCCCGCTGGCGCGCATCCACTACCTGGTGCGGGCCCGCGAGCGCGCGCCGCAGAACGTGGCCCTGCACGCGCTGGAGGCGCGCATCGCCCGCCACACCCAGCGCTGGGAAGACAACTGCGCGGCCGAGTTCCTGCGCATCCATGGCGAGGGCCCCGGGCTGGCGCTGGCGCACCGCTACGCCGATGCCTTCCCCACGGCCTACCGCGAGCTGTTCTCGCCCCAGGTGGCGGTGGAGGATGCCGACACCCTGGCCACGCTCTCGCCCGCAGCGCCGCTGGCCGTCAAGCTCTACCGCCCGCTGGACGCCAGCCCCGGCGCGCTGCGCCTGAAGGTGTACAGCACCGCCAAGGTGGCGCTGTCGGACTCGCTGCCCGTGCTGGAACACCTGGGGGCGCGCGTGCTCGACGAGCACCCCTACCGCATCGGCCACCAGGGCGATTCGCCCTGGATCCACGACCTGGGCCTGCAACTGCCGCCCGGCACCGACCTGGCGCGCGTGAAGCAACGGTTCGAGGAGCTGTACGCCGCCGCCTGGCGCGGCGAGGTGGAGAACGACGACCTCAACCGCCTGGTGCTGGCCACCGACCTGGACGCGCGCGCCATTGGCGTGCTGCGCGCCTACACGCGCTACTTCAAGCAGCTGGGCTTTGCCTACAGCCAGAGCTACATCGAGGCCACGCTGGCGCGCAACCCGCAGCTCACGCAGGCCATCGTGGCGCTGTTCATGGCGCGCTTCGATCCCGCCCAGGAAGATGGCCGCCAGGAGCGGCAGCAGGCCCTGCGCGCCAGCATCGACGCCGAGCTGTCCAAGGTGGCCAGCCTGGACGAAGACCGCATCCTGCGCCAGTTCGTCTCCACCCTGGCCGCCACGCTGCGCACCAATTTCTGGCAGCGCGCGGCCGACGGCCAGCCCAAGCCCTACCTCAGCTTCAAGCTCAACCCGCGCGAGGTGCCCGGCGTGCCTGAGCCCAAGCCGCTGTATGAAATCTGGGTGTATTCCCCGCGCATGGAAGGCGTGCACCTGCGCGGCGGGCGCGTGGCCCGGGGCGGCCTGCGCTGGTCGGACCGGCGCGAGGACTTCCGCACCGAGGTGCTGGGCCTGGTCAAGGCCCAGCAGGTGAAGAACACGGTCATCGTGCCCGTGGGCTCCAAGGGCGGCTTCGTGCTCAAGAACCCGCCGCCCGCCAGCGACCGCGAGGCCTACCAGGCCGAGGGCGTGGCCTGCTACCAGACCTTCCTGCGCGGGCTGCTGGACCTGACCGACAACATCGCCAAGGGCGCCGTCGTGCCCCCTGCCCAGGTGGTGCGCCACGATGGCGACGACCCCTACCTGGTGGTGGCCGCCGACAAGGGCACCGCCACCTTCTCCGACATTGCCAACGGCGTCTCGGCCGACTACGGCTTCTGGCTGGGCGATGCCTTCGCCTCGGGCGGCTCGGTGGGCTACGACCACAAGAAGATGGGCATCACCGCGCGCGGCGCCTGGGAGTCGGCCAAGCGGCACTTCCGCGCGCTCGGCGTGAACACGCAGACCACGCCGTTCACCGTGGCCGGCATCGGCGACATGTCGGGCGACGTGTTCGGCAACGGCATGCTGCTGTCCGACCAGATCCAGCTCGTGCTGGCCTTCGACCACCGGCACATCTTCATCGACCCGCGCCCCGACACGGCAGCTTCCTTCGCCGAGCGCCAGCGCCTGTTCCAGCTGCCGCGTTCCAGCTGGGACGACTACGACAAGGCCCTGGTGTCGCCCGGCGGCGGCGTGTACCCGCGCTCGGCCAAGTCCATCCGCCTGAGCCCCGAGGCCCGGGCGGTGCTGGGCATCGAAGCCGAGGAAATGCCCCCGGCGGAACTGCTGCGGGCCATCCTGCTGGCGCCGGTGGACATGATCTACAACGGCGGCATCGGCACCTACGTGAAGGCCAGCTTCGAGACCCATGCCCAGGTCGGCGACAAGGCGGGCGACGCCTTCCGCGCCAACGGCAACGAGCTGCGCTGCCGCGTGCTGGTCGAGGGCGGCAACCTGGGCTGCACGCAGCGCGGGCGCATCGAGTACGCGCAGAAGGGCGGCCTGATCTACACCGACGCCATCGACAACTCGGCCGGCGTGGACTGCTCCGACCATGAAGTGAACATCAAGATCCTGCTGGGCGCCGTGGTCGAGGCGGGCGACCTCACGCTCAAGCAGCGCAACGACCTGCTGGCCTCCATGACCTCCGAAGTGGCCGCCCTCGTGCTGCAGGACAACTACTACCAGCCCCAGGCCCTGGACATCGCCTGCCACCGGCCGCTGTACGTGCTCGACGGCCAGCAGCGGCTGATGCAGTGGCTCGAAGGCGGCAAGCGCCTGAACCGCGCCATCGAATTCCTCCCCACCGACGAAGAGATCGTGCAGCGCCGCGCCCGCAAGCAGGGCCTGACCGCCCCCGAGAACGCCGTGCTGCTGGCCTACGCCAAGATGGCCGTGTTCGACGAGCTAGTGGCCAGCAACCTGCCTGACGACCCCTTCTTCGGCGACGCGCTCAAGGCCTACTTCCCCAGCGTGCTGCGCGAGAAGTACGCCGCCACCATGGACGCGCACCCGCTCAAGCGCGAGATCATCGCCACCTTCATCACCAACACGGTGGTCAACCGCGCCGGCGCCACCTTCATCAACTTCCTGGCCGCCGAGTCGGGCGCGGCCACGGCCGACGTGATCCGCGCCTTCACGCTGGCGCGCGAGATCTTCGACCTCGAACCCCTGTGGGACCAGATCGACGCGCTGGACTACCAGGTCGGCAGCACGCTGCAGCTGGACCTGCTGCACAACCTGATTGCCATCGCCCAGCGGGCCTCGCGCTGGATCCTGCGCACCCGCTCGTCGGACCAGACCGACCTGCCCACCCTGATCCAGCGCTACCAGGGCCCGGCGCGCGAGCTGCGCACCCGCCTGGACGACTGGCTGCCACCCGGCGTCGTGCAAGGCTGGCAGCAGGCCACGGCCACCCTCGCCACCGCGGGCGTGCAGGAGGCGCTGGCCACCAACCTGACCGCGCTGAACTACACCTTCCCCGTGCTCGACCTCGTGGACCTGGCGCAGGACACCCACACCAGCCTGGAGCAGGCCGCACGCGCCTACTTCGGCGCCGAGGCCCGGCTGGACCTGGCGCAGTGGCGCCTGCAGATCAACCGCCTGCCTACCGAGACGCTCTGGCAGACCCAGGCCCGCGGCAGCGCGCGCGACGACGTATATTCCATCGCCCGCCACATCACCCAGGGCCTGCTGCAGCGCCAGGAAGCCCTGCCGGACTGGGAGGCACGGCACGCCCGCCCCATCGAACGGCTGAACCACCTGCTCGCCACCGTCAGCACGCAAGCCCCCGACCTGGCCCCCGTCTCCGTCGCGCTTCGCGAGCTGCGCCACCTGGCTTGAGTAGGAGCCCCCCCTGAGTGCCTTCCCCCCGCTCTCGCATCGCTGCGCGATGCAGGCAGGGGGACGCCACCAGCGCGGCGGGGCGGTGCGGCCGGCTCAGGCCCTTGCGCGGTGGCTGCTGGCCTGGGCCGCCTGTTTCCAGCCCCGCGAACGCAATAACGCGCACCGAACAGCCACAATTCACTGATGCGCACCAGTTCCATCGAACCCTTCTTCGCCACCCTCAAGGCCGCCAACCCGCAGCCCAATACCGAGCTGGAATACACCAGCGTGTTCGAACTCCTGGCCGCCGTGCTGCTGTCGGCGCAGGCCACCGACGTGGGTGTGAACAAGGCCACGCGCCGGCTGTTCCCTGTGGCGAACACGCCGCAGGCCATCCTGGCGCTGGGGCAGGACGGCCTGGAGGGCTATATCAAGACCATCGGCCTCTACAAGAGCAAGGCGCGGCACCTCCTGGAAGCCTGCCGCATCCTCGTGCAGCAGCACGGCGGCGCGGTGCCGCGCACGCGCGAGGCGCTGGAGGCCCTGCCCGGCGTGGGGCGCAAGACGGCCAACGTGGTGCTCAACGTCGCTTTCGGCCAGCCCACCATGGCGGTGGACACGCACATCTTCCGCGTCGGCAACCGCACCGGCCTGGCGCCGGGCCGCAACCCGCTGGAGGTGGAAAAGCAGCTGCTCGCGCGCGTGCCGCCCGCCTACGCGGTGGACGCACACCACTGGCTCATCCTGCTGGGCCGCTACGTGTGCCAGGCGCGCAAGCCGCGCTGCTGGGAGTGCCGGGTCGCCCCGTTCTGCGACTTCCAGCCGAAGACGCCGCCACCCTCCGCCAGCTATTGATTCGATAGCTTGTGGCGCCCGCGATACGGGCGCTGCACGCCAAAACGTCTTCGAAAGGCCCTGGCCAGCGGCCGGCGGCGGTGCTGGCTATACTGAAAATGTAACGCCCGCCTTACGCGCCCTCCCCGCCCGATGACCCAACTCGACCCGCGCTCCCTGATCGCCATGGCGGGTTTCATGGCGGCGCTGATGGCCTTGGTGCTGTTCCTCATGCGGCGCTACTACCCGCCCAGCATCCTGGGCGTGGGCGCCTGGGCCACCGCACCACTGCTGTGGCTGGCGGCCACGGTACTGTTCAGCGCCCGGGGCCAACTGCCCGACCTGCTGACCCTGGTGCTGGCCAACGAGCTGCTGTTCCTGGGCTCGGTCGTCTACTACATGGGCTGCCGGCGCTTTCTCGGCCATGCCAACGGCTGGCGCGTGTGGGCCGGGGTGGTGGCAGTCACCACCGTGGCGCTGACCACGCTCACCTACACCTACCCCAACTACGCCGCGCGCCTGGTGCTGTTCACCGGCATGATGATCGGCATCTACGCCACCAACCTGCGCTTTCTGCTGCGCCACGGCGGCAACCGCTTCCCGATGCGCATGGTGCAGGCGGTGATGTGCCTGCACATCACCACCCTCACGGTGCGCATGGCGTCTGCCCTCATCGGCCGCTCGGGCACCGACCTGATGGAGCCCTCGCTCTACCAGACCCTGCACGTCGGCGCCTACGTGCTGGCCGTGCTGCTGCTGTCCATCGGCGCCGTGCTCATGGCCACCGACCGCCTGGCCACCGAGCTGGAGCACTTGGCCACGCACGACTCGCTCACCCACGCCCTCAACCGCCGCGCCCTGCTCGAACGCTGCGAAGAAGAACTCGTGCGCTGCCAGCGCTCGGGCAAGGGCCCGTCGCTGATGATGCTGGACCTGGACCACTTCAAGGCCGTGAACGACACGCGCGGCCACCAGCATGGCGACGCCGTGCTGGTGCACTTCGTCACCCGCGCCCAGGCCGTGCTGCGCCGCGCCGACCGCCTGGGCCGCTACGGCGGCGAGGAATTCGTGGTGCTGCTGCCCGAAACCGACGCTTACGCCGCGCGCGGCGTGGCCCAGCGCATCCACGCCGCCGTGGCCACCGGCCACGCGCTGGACTGCCAGCTCAGCATCGGCGTGACCACCTGGCAGGGCCCAGACGACACGCTGGACGCCATGCTGGCACGCGCCGACAAGGCGCTGTACCAGGCCAAGGAACAGGGGCGCAACCAGACCTGCGTGGTCTGAAAACGGCGCGCCCGGGCCCGCCCGCCGCCCTTGAACAGGGTCGCCGGCCGCTTGCTAAATTAGCTGTAAATACATACAGTATTGGTGTGCGACATGTGCACACATCCCACACAGGAGCGACCCAATGCTTGACCACATGACCTTCCGCGTGACCGACATCCAGCGTGCCAAGGCCTTCTACAGCGCGGCCCTGGCGCCCTTGGGCTACAGCCTTTCTTTCGAAGGCAACTACGGCATGAACATCCTGGGGTTCGCCTACCCCGACCCCACCGAGCCGGACGGCAAGAAATCGGACGTATGGTTCATCGACGGCCCCTCTCCCTACGGCGGCCCACCGGCCACCACCGGCTGCCACCTGGCCTGGAAGGCCCAGACCCGTGCGCAAGTGGATGCGTTTTATGCCGCTGCCATCGCCGCCGGAGGCAAGGACAACGGCGCGCCCGGCCTGCGCCCCGATTACCACCCGCACTACTACGGCGCTTTTGTCATTGACCCCGAGGGCAACAACATCGAAGCGGTGTGCCATTTGGCGGAGTAAGCGGGGCGCGGTGCTTCGGCAGGGATGGCAGGGATGGCAGGGATGGCAGGGAAGTTTTAATTCAAATTGGCCTATAGCACCCGCCCTCATTGCGCTGGATGCTATTGATTTCATAGCTACCGACGCATTCCGTCTCCATAACTCAGTGGCTGCCGCCGCGTTTGGCGCCACTCGTCAAGTCGCAGCAAAGGCTGCGCAGCGCTGGGTGTGGGAGGTCTGCAAGCGACCCATTGCGGCCCTTCACTCCCGGACGACCGGTCATTCACATCAGTCTTAATCCGATACGATTTGCGGATCTAGTTAATGGAGTTCCAGTGACATCGCAGATCAACCTTGCGCTTCTCAGGATCGCAAAGCGCGCAGAACGACAAGACGACGCGACCCTGGCTCGAACTTTCGTTGACTTCGGAGCGGTGGTCGCTGCACTGTCTTCGGTGGATCACCACATCATCTTCGGCCGGCGCGGGACTGGGAAGACGCATCTATTGACTGTCCTGCGCAAAGGTCGAGAGCAAGACGGTACGGTCGCGATGCAACTCGACATGCGCAATCTTGGATCGACCGGAGGCGTCTACGCGGATCCATCGATTCCTGTCGCGCAGAGGGCGACCCGGCTCCTTATCGACGTGCTCGCCGCTATTCACGGGCAACTTTTTGAGCAGGCAGTCGCCAATGAGGGGCGTGTGGACTTAGGAGTTGCAGGCCCGGCCCTTGATGAGTTCTTTGAGGCTCATCGGGCCGTAAAGGTAGTCGGCACTACGACTGTCGAGACTATGACCGCTGCGGAGAGTTCATACGGTGCGGAAGCGAAGGTTGGCGCGACCGTGTCGTTGTCTGCGGCCAATCTTGTCGGCGAGTTCAAGGCAACAGATGGGGGCAAGGATGCTGTTACTGCGAAAAAGACTGTGATGGGTCAAGAGATACTTCGCGTCAATTTCGGAAGCGTTGGGAATGCGCTGCGGAGGATCGTGGAGACGCTGCCAAACCGGCGGATGTGGCTTCTGATCGACGAGTGGAGCGAAGTGCCACTTGACCTTCAACCTATGCTTGCGGACCTTTTCAGACGTGCTGTGCTGCCGATTAAAGGGGTGACGGTCAAGATCGCGGCCATCGAGCAGCGGAGCCGATTCATGGTCCCGGACGCAAGTGTCGGCCACGTCGGTATCGAGCTGGGCGCAGATGTGTCGACCACTGTGAATCTCGACGACTACATGGTTTTCGACAATGACGACCAGAAGGCTGTGGCATTTTTCCGATCGTTGATCTACAAGCATGCGTGCGCCGAACTAGAAGAGGCCAAAGCTACTCTTCCAAAGGACGAGGCCTCATTGATCTCGGCAGGCTTCACTCAAAGCAATGCGTTCGACGAAGTGGTCCGAGCCTGTGAAGGCGTGCCGCGAGATGCTATCAACATCCTTAGCGCCGCTGCCCAGCGGGCGAACGATACGACGATTTCAATTGGGGACGTGCGAAATGCAGCACAGGGCTGGTATCTCGGCAGCAAGGACGCTGCCGTATCGGCACACTACGAAGCCAAGCGCCTGCTGACGTGGTTGATCGACAAGGTGATCAAGGAGCGGCGCGCAAAGGGTTTCTTGCTTGAGAGCGGCGTGCGCGACCCATTGATTGACTTTCTTTACGACGAACGCGTACTACACGTGCTTCGGAAAGGGATCTCCGCAAAGGATCAGCCCGGACGGCGATACACCGTTTACGGCATCGATTACGGCTGCTATATCGACTTGATATCTACAGCGCGGGCGCCGCAAGGCGTACTGGATCTCGGTGATGTGACAGCGGACTATTCCGTAACTGTCCCACACACGGACCTGAGATCGATCCGGCGCTGCATCCTCGACCTCCCAGAGTTCTATCAAACAGCTTCGCCGGCGGTGCATACGCCTATCGAAGAACGTCGGAGCTGAGGACCAGGCGATTAATCGCCGGATGTCAGCTTTCAGGATGTTTAGCGTATCTCGCCTTCTGGCCGAAAGGCGCTCCACATACAACGCCAGTTCGCGCCAACGCAGCCTGCTCCCGCTCACACAGATCAACAACCAAATCGTCCTGCAGCGCTTACTCCACAATCGCCAGTAGCTATTGATTCAATAGCTACTAGCGTATTCCACTACCTCTAACGCGCAGCGACCCCAGGGCCGCCCATCACGCTGCGGTTTGCTCCGACACCCCCGCCGCCTCAAAGCTCGCCATCTCGCGCAGGATGGCGCAGGCCGATTGCAGCAGCGGCCAGGCCAGCGCGGCGCCGGAGCCTTCGCCCAGGCGCAGGCCCAGGTCCAGCAGCGGTTCGGCCTGCATTTGCGCGAGCATGAGCTGGTGGGCGCGTTCGCCCGAGCGGTGGGCGAACACGCAGCGTTGCAGCACCAGGGGCTGAATGCGGCTGGCGACCAGCACGGCGGCGCTGGTGATGAAGCCGTCCACCAGGATCACGCGGCGCTCATTCGCGGCCTGCAGCACGGCGCCGACCATGGTGGCGACCTCGTAGCCGCCCAGCGCGGCCAGGGCATCGAGCGGCGCGGTGGCACCCGCGTTGGCGTCCAGCGCCTGCTGCAGCACGGCGCGCTTGCGCTCGATGCCGGCAGCATCCAGCCCGGTGCCCGCGCCGGTGCACTCGGCAATGGGCAGGCCGCACAGGCGTGCCAGCAGCAGCGAGGCCACCGAGGTGTTGCCGATGCCCATTTCGCCCAGCAGCAGCACGTTGCCCGGCAGCGCGCGCACCAGTTCGAGGCCATTGGCCAGGGCCTGGGCGCACTGCGCGGTGCTCATGGCCGGGCCACTGCTGGCGTCCTGCGTGCCGGCGGCCACCTTGCGCAGCAGCAGGCGCGGCTGGCCGGGGGCGGCCTCGCGCGGGGCGATATCGCGGGCCACGCCGCAGTCCACCACGGTGAGCGCCAGGCCGTGCTGGCGCGCCAGCACGCTCACGGCGGCGCCGCCGGCGAGGAAGTTCTCGACCATCTGCCAGGTCACGTCGCTCGGAAAGGCAGACACGCCGCGCGCGGCCAGGCCGTGGTCGCCCGCGAAGACGACCATCTGGGGCTGCTCCAGCCGGGGCGACTCATGGCCCTGGATCTGGCCCAGCGTGAGCGCTAGGTTTTCCAGGCGTCCGAGCGAGCCCAGCGGCTTGGTCTTGTTGTTCAGTTTGTGCTGCAGGGCCAGGGTGAGCGAAGCATCGGCGAGGTCGGCAATCAGGGGAAGGTGGGCGGTCATGGCGTGGGTCAACTTTCAATGCGGGTTGGGCGCGGCCCGCACACAGGGGCCGCGCGTGGGATGGCGGTGTGCACCGGGCCAGCCGGTGCGTTGCGGCAGGTTCAGGCGGGTGTTGCCTGGCGGCTGCGCTGTGCCTGGGCCTGGTCGCGCTGCAGGTGGGCGATGAGCGGCTGCTGGTCGTCGCGCTGGCCCCATTGCTCGAAGAACACGAGGTCTTCCATGGGCAGGCGCGGTAGCCAGCCGGCGGTTTCCAGCTCGGGCTTGTCGTAAAAGTGGCTCACATAGCCCACGCACAGGTAGGCGATGGGGGTGATGCCCTTGGGGATGCCCAGCGCCTGCTGCAGGTCGGCTTGGTGGAAGATGCTGACCCAGCCCACGCCCAGCCCCTCGGCGCGCGCGGCAAGCCACAGGTTTTGCACGGCGCAGACGCTGCTGTACAGGTCCATGGTCTTCATGTGGGTGCGCCCCACCACCACCGGGCCGGTGCGCTCGCGGTCGCAGGTGATGCAGATGCCGACGGGCGACTCGACAATGCCTTCGAGCTTGAGCTTTTGGTATGTGGCGCGCTTGTCGCCCTCGAACATGTCGGCCGCTTCGGCGTGCGCCTTGGCGAAGGCGTCGTGCACGCGGCGCTTGGTCTCGGGCGACTGCACCACCAGGAAGTTCCAGGGCTGCATGAAGCCCACCGAGGGCGCATAGTGCGCGGCCGTCAGGATGCGGCTGAGCACCTCGTCGGGCACGGGCGTGGGCAGGAACTGCCCGCGCACGTCGCGGCGTGAAAAGATGGTTTGGTAAATGGCGTCGCGCGCCTCTTGTGTGAAGGCGTGAACGCTCTGCTCGGCTGGCGCCGGCGCGCTGGTATTCATGGCAGTCCCCTGTGCGTGAATAGGTCGCGCGCTGCCCGGCCTTGCAGCGCGATATGAACGTTCAGGCCGGTCTTCTGGCTTGGAGTCGTCTGCCTTGGCACACCTTCCCGGCTTGGCAGCCAGTGGCATTTGTGCGCGGCATCGTCCTTACAGCGTTGGGCACGCGGCGGATTCGCACCGCCTTCCCGATTCTCCCTTTACCTTAGAGCGGCTCACAAAACTCAGCGAAGCGGTTCTGGCTAGGCACTGCGTCGCAGACAGTACGAGCAGTACGGCAAGACGCAGCAACGACGCCAGAAGAGTTTTGTGAGCCGCTCTCGCAGCATTGGGCACCTGAGGGGCGGGATGATAGCAGCCGCGGGCTGTGTGATCCTTACGCGATGAGGGCGTCCAGCACGCCCGGCTCCACGTGCTGGGCAATGCAGTCGGCCAGGCCGTCGAACACGGCGTCCAGCGTGGGCGCATGGGCGCCGAACAGGGCCTGCAGCACGGCCGCGTCCTCGAACAGGCCGTGCAGGTACACGCCCAGCACATTGCCTGCCGGGTTCTGCCAGCCCAGGCCGGGCAGCACCTCGCGCGCCACGTCGCCCTTGGCGGCCATGGCCGGGTGCTGGGCGGTCTGGCCGTGGTGGATTTCATAGCCGCAGGCAGCCACGCCGGACAGCGGCGCCCAGGCGCCCACGAGCGGCCCGAACGCCGCGCTGGTGCGCTGCACGGTCTTGGCGGGCTCGAACACCGTGACCAGGGGCAGCAGGCCCAGGCCGGGTGCGTTGCCGTCGATGCCGGCGGGGTCGATCAGCGCCTCGCCCAGCATCTGCAGGCCGCCGCACACGCCCAGCACGGTGCCGCCCTGCCCCGCATGCGCGGCGATGGACTGGTCCAGCCCTTGCGCGCGCAGCCAGGCCAGGTCGGCGGCGGTGGCTTTCGACCCGGGCAGCACGATCCAGTCGCTGGGCCGCAGGCCCGCCACGTCGGCCGGGCTACGCACCCACTGCAGGCGCAGGCCGGGCACGTTCTTGAGCGGCTGGAATTCGTCGAGGTTGCTGATGCGCGGGTAGGCCACCACGGCCACCGTGGTGTGCACGGCGCCGGCCGTCAGCGTGCGGTCGTCGAACACGCCATCCTCTTCCGGCAGGCCGTGCTGCCAACGCATGGGGATGGTGGCCACGGTGGGCACGCCGGTGCGCTCCTGCAGGTGCTGCGGCGCGGGGGCGAGCAGGCTGGCGTCGCCGCGGAACTTGTTGAGCACGAAGCCGTGGATGAGCGCGCGCTCGTCCTCGGGCAGCAGGGCCCAGGTGCCGTAGAGGTGGGCAAAGGCCCCGCCCCGGTCGATGTCGGTGACGAGCAGGCAGCGCGCGCCCGCGTGGCGCGCCACGCGCATGTTCACGATGTCGCTGGCGTGCAGGTTGGTCTCGGCGGGCGAGCCCGCGCCTTCGATCACCACCACGTCGTTCTCGGCGCGGAGCTGGTCGAGCGCGGCGGCGATCTGCGGCCACACCACGGCACTGCGGCCACGCCAGGGCAGCGCCGTGAGCGGCTCGCTCACCTGCCCCAGCAGCACCACCTGGCTGTGCGTATCGGCCTCGGGCTTGAGCAGTAGCGGGTTCATGCGCACCTCGGGCACGGCGCGCGCGGCCAGGGCCTGGAAGTACTGCGCCGAGCCGATCTCGCCCCAGGCGCCACCGATGCCTTCGACCACGCGGGCGTTGTTGCTCATGTTCTGCGCCTTGAACGGCGCCACCTTCAGGCCCTGGTTGCTGTACCAGCGGCACAGCGCGGTGGTGAGCCAGCTTTTGCCAGCGCCGCTGGTGGTGCCCAGCACCATCACGCAGCGGGCGGGGCGAGAAGCGGAAGAAGGGGTGGGAGCAGCGGCGTGCACGGTTTTCTCACGAAGGGACAAGAGGGGGCATTGTCCGCTGCCGGACAACCCGGCGACACAAGCCCTGCGCACAATGCCCCGTGTTCACGACCACGATGCAAGGAAACCCCATGCCCCAGCCCTCCTTCCAGCCGCTCCATGCCGCCATGCAGTCCCAGGTGGACCGGGGCTTTCTGCCCGGCGTTTCCACCGCGCTGCTGCGCGGGCGCGAGGTGGTGGACCAGTTCATCTGCGGCCATGCGGACATCGAGGCCGGCACGCCCCTGCGCGAGGACCACCTGTTTCGCGTTTTTTCCAACACCAAGCTGCTGACGTCCTGCGCCGTGCTGCTGCTGATGGAAGCGGGCCAGCTCGCCATGGACGACCCCATCGAGCGCTACATCCCCGCGCTGGGCAACCGCCAGGTGCTGCGCCCCGGCGCCACGCACATTGGCGACGTCGAGCCCGCGCGGCGCTCCATCACCGTGCGCCACCTGATGACGCACACCGCCGGCCTGGGCTATGGCGCCTTCGACCCCGGCACCGTGCTGTTCAACGCCTACACGCAGGCCGGCGTGCGCAACCCGCTGCTGTCGCAGGCGCAGTTCATCGACACGCTGGCGCCGCTACCGCTGAACTTCCATCCCGGCGAGCAGTGGGAGTATTCGCTGGCCACCGACGTGCTGGGCCATCTGGTGGAGGTGGTGTCGGGGGAGAGCCTGGGCGCATTTTTCGAGCGCCGCATTTGCCAGCCCCTGGGCATGGCCGACACCACCTTCTGCATTTCCCCCGCCCAGCAGGGCCGCCTGACCGCGCTCTACGGCGGCGTGGACTTCATGAACCCGAGCAAGCCCGGCCTCCAGCGCATGGACGCAGCCCCCCACCCCGGCGCCTTTGTCACCCCCACCATGCGCGAGTCGGGCGGCGGCGGCCTGGTGTCCACGCTGGGCGACACGGTGCGGCTCGTCCAGTCGCTGATGCCGGGCGACGGGCCCCGGCTGCTCCAGCCTGAGACCGTTGCCCAGATGGGCCAGAGCCAGGTGGCGCCGGGGCTGTTCGTGCAGTTTCCCAACATGCCCGCCAACCCGGGGCGCGTCTTCGGCCTGGGTTCATCGGTGCTGGCCCAGCCCGGGCGCTTCGACCCTGCCGCCTCCGTCGGCGAAGTGAGCTGGGGTGGCCTGGCGGGCACGGTGTGGTGGATCAACCCGCGCCTGAACATCGCGGGGGTGCTGATGACGCAGCGCTTCTTCGGCTTTGGCAACCCCTACACGTTCGAGTTCACGCAGCTGGCGTACCAAGGGCTCGGGCACTGACATCCGCGCCAGAGGGCTGGTGCGCCGCAATCCAGCCCTCCCAAGCCGAGGCCAGCGCTTGCTGCGCCTCGGCCGCCAACACGCCCAGGCGCACCACGCCGGGCAAGCCGAACGAGGCGCAGTCGCGCAGCTTGATGCCCTGCGCGCGCAGGTGATTCAGCAGGCCGGGCAGCGCGGCGACCGGAGGCCGCGCGCAGAAGTAGTTGGCCTGGCTGTCGGCAAGCACCTCCCAGCCCATGGCGGCGCACAGCGCCGCCTGGCGCGCCTTCCAGTCGCGCAGCACCGGCAGGCACTCATCCAGCCAGCGCTGCACCGGCGGCTGCACCCAGGCCTGCAACAGCGCCACGCCGTGCGCGCCCACGGGCCACGACGGAGCCAACGCGGCCAGCGCGGCCGCATCGGCTTCTGCGCCCTGCGGGGCGATGGCATAGGCGGCGCGCACGCCGGTGAGGCCCAGCGCCTTGTTGGGCGTCCACATGCGCCAGACGGTATCCAGCAGCCCCGGCCCCTGGCCTTCCAGGCGCAGCGGGCGATAGGCGCAGTCGAGCACGCACAGCGCGCCGGCTGGCACGCCCTCCTGCCGCCAGGCCGCCAGCGCTGCGTCGCCCTGGCCCAGCGGGCTGGAGGGCTCGCAGGCCCATTGCAGCGCCGCGCTGGCGTGGGGCGCGGCCAGCACGTCCAGGCCCCAGGCACGCGCGGCCTGGGCGTAGTCGCCATAGCCGTGCGCGGGCACGGCCACGGCATGCGCGCCGCGCCGCGCGGCCAGCGCCGTGGCGCGGTGGATGAACTCGCTGGCACTGCCCGCCAGCACGATGCGCGCCGCCTCCACACCGTGGAAGGCGGCAAGCTGCGCACGCAAGGCGGTGTAGGCCGGATCGGGGTAGCGCGTGGCGTCGGCCCCGCGCACGGCGTCGAGCGCCGCCGGGCACGGACCGCAGGCGTTGCTGTTGGTGGAGAAGTCGTACAGCGCGGCGCCCAGGCCGTCGGGCCCGCCGTGCTCGAACAGGGTGTCAGGCATGGATGGCGCCCTCCATGGCAATCAGCGACACGGCCACCACCGCTGCCAGCGCGATACCCTGGGCTACGCGGGCCGCGAGCCGGCGCGCGCGCCAGGAATCCAGCGCCGAGGGCGCGTGCCCGTCGGCGTGCAACTGGTAGACCCCGGGCTTGGTGAGCTGCACGCCCAGCGCCAGCGCCATGGCAGCCATGGGCCAGCCGCTGTTGGGCGACGGGGTGCGGCGGGCCTCGCGCGCCAGCGCGCCCAGCCGCACGCGCCGGCCCGCCAGCGCCAGCAGCAGCGCGGTGATGCGCGCGGGCAGCCAGGAGAGCACGTCGTCGGCATGGGCCGCCCACTTGCCGGCCCATTCCCAGTAGCGGCCGTCGCGCATGCCGCGGTAGCCCCACATGGCGTCGGCGGTGTTGGCCAGGCGGTACAGGGCGGCACCGGGCAGGCCGGCCACGGCGAACCAGAACAGCGGCGCGACCACCGAGTCGTTGAGGTTCTCGGCCAGCGACTCGATGGCGCTTTGGCGCACCTCGTCGGCGCTGAGCTGCGTCACGTCGCGGCTCACCAGCCAGGCCAGGCGCGCGCGGCCGGCGTCGAGCGAGCGCGCCAGCGCGTCCTCCACGGCGCGCACCTCGCGCAGCAGCAGCGTGAACGCGAACAGCGGCTTGAGCAAGAGCCCGAGCAGCAATGCGGCCACCAGCAGGCGCAGCACGCCCACCACGGAACGCGCGCCCTCCAGACCCAGGCCCGGCAGGTCCACCACCACGGAGCAGACCAGGGTGGGCACGCCCCAGACATAGAGCGTGGCGGCCTGGAGCAGCCCGGACACTATCAAAACAATAGCTGCCAGCGCACACCAGCAAAGCGCTCCGAGCCAAAATCGCTTCAAATCACGCCCCGTGGGCGCAGTGGGTGCAATCCATCGACCGCAGACTGCGAGGGCGCGCCCCATCCACACCACCGGGTGCCAGCGTGCGGGCGGCTCACCCCACAGGCGGTCCACCGTCAGCGCCACCAGGCCCGCCAGCGCCAGGCAGGCCACGCCCTGCCAGGGGCGGGCGATCAGCGGGTGCAGCCAGTGCCAATGCATGCGGGAAGGCTCCTACGGGGGGACCATCGAAGGACAAAACGCGGAAGCTTCGGCAACGGCTGGGGCGCCGGCACAGAAAAAACAGCGTTATTCACAGCCCCGATTGTGACGCGGTCTCAGTCCTCGATGCCGCGCTGTGCCGGAATGCCGGCCTGGAAGGCGTGTTTGATGAGCTTCATCTCGGTCACGGTGTCGGCGATGGCGATGATTTCCTCGGGGCAGCGCCGGCCCGTGAGGCACACATGCACCTCCTTGGGCCGCGCGGCCAGCGTGTCCAGCACGTCCTGCAGCGGCAGCCAGCCGTAGATGAGCGGGTAGGTGATTTCGTCGAGCACCACCAGGAAGCGCTCGCCACCGAGGATGTCGGCGCGGGCCTTCTGCCAGCCGTCGCGCGCGAGCTGGGCGGAGTGCTCCAGGTCCTTGCTCTTCCAGGAAAAGCCGTCGCCCATGCCCTCGATGGGCAGGCCGATCTGCTCGAACAGGCGGTGCTCGCCAAAGCGCGCGCTGGGCACCTTCATGAACTGGTACACCTTCACGGCCTTGCCCCGGCCGTGCGCGCGCAGCGCCAGGCCGAAGGCCGCGGTGCTTTTGCCCTTGCCGTCGCCGGTGTTCACGATGACGAGGCCGCGGCGCTCGCCCTCGGCCTTCTCGGAGCGCTTTTCGGTGGGAGGGGTTTCGATCTGCATGGTGTGTCCTCTCGGAAGGGATGGTGGATCAGGCCCCGGCGGTGCGGGGCTGCGGGAAAGCGGCAAACGGCCGGCGCGCCTGCCAGGCGGCCCCGGCCAGCGCCACCAGCCCCATGGCCAGCAGGGCCACGATGCCGGCCATGCGCTCGACGGGCGTGGGCACGGCCACCGCTTCAGGTTCGCGCCGCAGCAGCACGCCCAGCGCGGGCGCGGCCGGTGCGGCGGGGCGGGCCTCGGCCTGCGGGGCCGGAGGCGCGCGCGGGGGCTGCGGCGCGGTCACGCCAAAGCCGGTGGGCGCGGGCGCAACACCCTGGACGGCCTGCTCCACCCAGCGGCGCACGCTGGGCAACTCGGCCGCCAGCGGTGCGGCGCGTGTCAGCTCCTGGTACAGCTGCGCGAGCTGCTTTTGCGTGTCGGCATCGGCCTGCCAGTAACCCTGGCGCTGCGCCTGCACCAGGCGCTCGAGCGACTGGGCATAGGCCTGCGGGTGTTCCTTGAGCCATTCGGGCAGGCCCAGCTGGTGCTTGTCGCGCACCAGCACGTCGTAGAAGCTTTGCCAGTGGTCGCTGCGCAGGGTGTCCGGCGCCACGGCCTGCCAGCCCCAGGCGAACTGCACGGCTTTGAGCACCTGCAGCGTGCCCGAATAGCCCTCGGCCTTCTGCGCCTGCAGCCAGCCGGGGTGCAGGTAGCGCGACTGCATCTCCAGCGCGATGGCGCGCTGCGCGGTCTCGGTGGTGGGCTCGCCCGCGTCCTGCAGCTGGGCCACGTGCAGTTCCAGCCTCTGCGGGCGGCCGGCCGCGCGGGCGGCGGCCGAGAGGCCCCCCAGGTACTGGAACGGGTCGTCCGAACTGACCATGGCGTACAGGTGCGAGCTGCGCGAGAGGATGGCGGCATCGGTGCGGCGCAGGTGTGCACCCAAGGCCTGCGCGCCCGTGGCGCCCGCCACACCGGCCACGGGCTCGCCGTCGAGGTAGGGCTGGCTCATGCGCTGCAGGAACAACTGGCCCAGGCGTGCGTCGTTCGTCTGCAGGCCGTCGCTCTGCACCGCGTCCGACAGGCCGGTGCCGTAGTCGCCCACGGCGTTGCCGAACGCGCGCACGCGCGCCAGTTGCTCGGCCTGCGCGCGCGGCACGCCGCTCTTGCGCAGTTCCTGGCCGATCTCCTCCGTGTGGCGCGCAATCGCGTTGCCGGGTTCGGCCGTGGCGGCCTGGGCCACCGCGCGGTCCAGCAGCGCCATGAGCGCGGGGAACTGGTCGCGGTAGGAGCCGGTGATGCTCATGAGCACGTCGACGCGCGGGCGCTTCAGTTCATCGGCGGCGATGGTCTCGACCCGCACCGGGCGGCCGGAGTCGTCCCACACCGGGCGCATGCCCAGGGCCACCAGCGCCTGCGCTTCCATGATCCCCTGGTGGCGCAGTGTCTCGCCCGCCCAGAGCGACAGGGCCATGCGCTGCGGCGCCTGGCCGCCGTGGCGCGCCTGGTAGTCCTTGAACCAGTCGTTGAACAGCGTCTGCGCCACGGCGTAGGCCTGGCGCGTGGGCAGGCGGCTCGGGTCCAGGCCCGTGAGGTTGCGGCCCGTGGGCAGGCTCTCGGGGTTGCGGATGGGGTCGCCACCGTAGGCCGCGGGCAGGAAGCGCCCCTCCAGCCCCGCCAGCAGGCCGGGCATCTCGCCTTCGGTGGCGAGCAGGCGCTCCAGTTCCTGCGCACGCTGCGCGAGTTGCAGCAGCGCGGGCGTGTCGATGGGCTTGCGCGCGGCGCGGTTGGGCACATGGTCTTCGGCGCGCACCACGTCGGAGGCCGCCTGCGCCGGCAGCGCGGGGCGCAGGTCCAGCACGCTGGCGGCCTGCGCGTCGGTCAGCGCCAGCTCCAGCCAGCGCGCGGGGCGTGCGGCCAACACCGCGTCGTGCTTGATCAAAAAGGCTTCGTCGATGTCTTCGCCCAGCGCCTCGATCAGCGGCTTGCGCAGCGCCTGCAGGATGGTTGCGCGCCGCTGCTCGGGCGCGGGCACGCGGCCGAACACGGCCAGGCCCTTGGGCTGTGAGCTTTGCGCGAGCTGGTCCAGGTAGGGGTGCAATAGTTCGAGAAAGCCGCTGAAGTCGGCCGCAATGCGCTCGGCGCTCCAGCCCAGGTCGCGGTGCAGCTGGTGCTCCACGAACTGCGCCACCAGCTGCTTTTCCAGCGCGCGGCGCGTGGGGCCCTCGTCCACGGTTTCCCATTCGTGCATCACCTCGTGCATGTGGGCCATGCGCGCCTCGAAGCCCGCCGGTGCAAACACCGGCGTGCGGTGGCTCACCAGCACGGCGCGGCCGCGGCGCTTGGCGGTGAGGGCCTCGCCCAGGTTGTCCACGATGTAGGGGTAGACCACGGGCAGGTCGCCCAGGGGCAGCAGCGCGTCGTCGTACACGTCCAGCGCGCGGGCCTTGCCGCCGGCCCATTCCTGCGTGCCGTGCGTGCCGAAGTGGATCAGCGCATCGGCCTCGCGCTGCGCCCACAGGTACACCGCGAGGTAGTGGTGTGACAGCGGCGCCTTGGATTTGTGCATGAAGGGGTTCTGGCCCAGGCGCAGGGTTTCCTCGCGCGGGGGCTGGGGCAGCACGGCCAAACTGCCCACCTGCATGCGCGGGATGGTGAACACCTTTTCGCCCTGCCACTCGACCACGTAGCGGCTCTTTTCGGGCGTGCCCCAGTGCGCGTTCATGCGCTCGCGCACGGCCCGGGGGAGCGTGGCCAGGTGCCGCTCGTAGAGCGCCAGCGGCAGCGCGGCGGCCTGGCCGCTGTGCAGCAGGGCGCGCGGGTCTGCGCCGGGGTAGTAGGCGGCCAGCAGCGGCTTGAGGCCGGCGATCCAGCCCTGCTCGGGCACGCGCTGCGTGCGGTAGCCGGCCTGGGCCAGCCCGCCGGAGACCTGCTCCAGGCTGCGCGGCACGTTCAGGAAGGAGGCGCCGAAGTTGGTGCCGCCCGGCGGGTAGTTGTAGACCATGGCCACCAGGCGCTTGTCGGCGGCGGGTTGAGTCTGCAGCGCGATCAGGCGCCGCGCCTTGGCGGCCACGGCCTGGGCCTGGCGCTCGATGAGGCGGTAGTCGCGCCCCTCGGCGCCATGCGCCACGGTGAGAACGGGGTCGATGGCACCCGCCGCCTCGGGCTGCGCCAGGTAGAACGGCACGTCGGACAGCGACAGCCCGGTGTCGCTGGCCTCCCAGGCCGCCGCATCGCCCGCGCGGTAGGGCTGGGTGGCCAGCAGCGGCACGCCCCAGCGAGCCAGCAGCGGCTGGAGCGCGGCGGCCTGGGGCACGAGCTGGTGCAGCACCAGGGCGGAAGCATGCAGGCGGCCCGGGCCGGTGCCAGCGCTTGCGGGCAGCTCCAGCACCTCGGCCAGGGTCTGCGCGGTGAGCTGCTGGCCGAAGGCCGCATAGGCGAACAGGCCCTGCTGGCGGAAGGCGCGCAGCCAGGCGTCGAGCCAGGCGGTGCTGCCGTCCACGAAATGGTGGCGGTGCACCAGCACGGCCACGGCGGGCAGGCTACGCAAGCTGCCCTGCCCCGCGCGCCACTGCTCCAGAGCCAAGGCGTTGGGCAGCAGGCCGGGGGCGTCGGGGTGGTAGAGGCCGCGCGCGGGCAGGGTCTCGGGCGCGGGCAAGGCGGGCAGGGCCGCGCCCGCCACCACGGCGCGCGCCAGGGCCATGGCGTGCTGCAGGTTGCGCGGGCCGCCGGCCTGCAGGTAGGCCACCATGCGGGCCGTTGCGTCGGGCGCCGGCCGGTGGGCTGCCGGCGTGCCGGCCGGCACCCAGACCACGCGGCCGGGCGTGCGCGCGGCGCGCTCGTCCAGCGGCGCGCCCGCCATGCGGCGCAGGCGGGCTTCGACGCTGGCGTGCGGCGCATCCACCCACACCAGCGCGGCACGGGCCAGGGCGCGCTGCAGTTGCTGGGCCTGCGCCGCGTCCAGCACGGCCGGGCCGCCCAGCGGGTAGTCGATGTGTTCGAAGGCCAGGCCCGCCTCGACGGCCAAGCGCTGCACCATGGCCGTACGCGGGGCGGTGGTGATGTCCGAGGTGAGCCACAGCAGCCCCGGCGCGGCCTGCGCCCACGGGGCGGCCAGCGCCAGCAGGCACCACAGTGCCACGGCCAGTGCCTTGCCTTTCATGGCGTGCCCGGACGGGCGGAGGCCGGTTCGGCCGCGCCGCCAGCGCCGCTGTGCGTGCCACCCGGCAGCGCGCCGGAAGTGCCCCCCTCGGGGATGTAGACGATGTTGCCGTCTTCAAGGTGGTAGGCCACGCCCGCGCGCACGCCCTGCCCCTGCGCGGCGCTGCCGGCGCCCTTGAAGCGCACTTCGCGGCCCTGTTCGCGCACGATGACTTCCATGTCCGGCTTGCCCGCATTGCGGATGACGGTGACGCTGTCGTCGCCGCTGGCCTGCGTCTGCACCACCACGGCCGTCAGCAGGGCCACGACAAGCACCAGGAACACGTCCACGAGGTTGATGGCCGAGAGCATGGGGTCATCGTCGTCCTCGGCCAGGATGCTCAGGTGGCGCAGGCTCATTGCACCACCCCGCGCTCCTTGCGCACGGCCAGCAGCTCGGCCAGCAGCCAGCGGCGGCGCACCGAATACACCACCAGCCCCACGGCGGCGGCGGCCAACGCCAGCACCACGCCCGCGAAGGCGCCGCTGAACACGGCCAGCGCCTGCTGGCCGTTGCCGGCGGCCACGTTCTGCAGCGCCGGGCCGAGCGGGATCATGGTGGCGATCAGCCCCAGCATGGGCGACAGGCGGCTGAGCAGGCGCACCGGCTCCACCTGGCGCACGAGCTGCAGCTCCAGCTCCTCGACCGACAACTCAGGCGCCACGCGCAGCGAGCGGTACTGCGGCAGGCGCCAGCGCTGCCAGGCCTCCATCAGCGTGGCGCCGCCGGCCCACAGCGCGTAGGCGAAGGCCAGCCCCACGAGCACCAGCACCGGCAGCAGCAGCCACTGCGCGATCTGCGAAAACCCTGTTTCCAGAACCACGTTCATTCCCCTTGTTGGATGGCTTGCGGCGCGGGCCCGGGCACCAGGCGCGGCAGCGCCAGCCACTGGCCGTCCACGCCATGGATGGCGATGCGCTGGTCGAACACCTGCTCCAGCGCGCGGTGGGTGGCGGCCGCCTGGGCGGCGCCGTGGTGGCACAGGCGGCCCTGGGCAACGATGGCCACGTCGTCGGCCTGCAGCGCCATGGACAGCTCGTGCAGCACGCTGACCACGGTGCAGCCGCGCGCCACGAGTTCGCGCACCAGCAGCAGCCAGTCGGCCTGGTGCGGCGGATCGAGGTTGGCCAGGGGCTCGTCCATCAGCAGCACGCTCGCCTGCACGGCCAGCGCGCGGGCCAGCAGCACGCGCTGGCGCTCGCCGCCGGAAAGCTGGCCGAGCGCGCGAGCGCGCCAGTCCCAGGCCTGGGTGGCGCGCAGGGCCTGCTCGACGGCGGCATGGTCCTGCGGGCTGGCCGGCTGCATCCAGCCCTGGTGGGGCAGGCGGCCGAGCATGGCCACGTCGTACACGGTCAGGTCCTCGGCGGTGGCCTCGTTCTGGCCCAGCCAGGACAGCTGCAGGGCGCGCTCGCGCCGGTGCCAGGCGTGCAGCGCACGCCCCTGCAGCAGCACCTGGCCGCTGCTGGCCGGCAGCAGGCCCGCCAGCACCTTGAGCAGCGTGGACTTGCCCGCGCCATTGGGGCCGACGATGCTGGTCCAGCGACCCGCCGCGAGCGGCAGGGTCACGCTGTGCAATATGGGGTGTTTTCCGATGCCAGCACTGATGGAACAAGCGCTGACAGCTATGTTTTCAGTAGCATTCATAGCAGCCCCCCGGGCGCGGTGCGCCGGTGCATGAGCCACAGCAGGTAGCCGCCGCCCAGCACGGCGGTGAGCACGCCCACGGGCAGCTCCTGCGGCGCCATCAGGCCGCGCGCCAGCAGGTCGGCGCCGGCCAGCAGGGCCGCACCCATGAGGCTGGCCAGCAGCATCAGGCGGCCGTGGCGCACGCTGACAATGGCGCGCACCAGGTGGGGTGCCGCCAGGCCGACGAAGGCGATCAGGCCGGTCTGCGCCACCGCCGTGCCGGTGGCCAGCGCCAGCACCGCCACCAGTGCGGCGCGCAGCGGGCCGAGGCGCAGGCCCAGGCTCAGCGCGGTGGATTCACCGAGGGCCAGGCCATCGAGCACGCGCGCCAGCAGCCAGGCCGCCACCAGGCACAGCAGCCACACGGCCAGCATCAGCAGGCAGGCCGTCCAGCCCACAAAGCCGGTGGAACCGAGCAGGAAGGCCTGCATGGCCTGCAGCGAATCGGGCGACATCAGCAGCACCAGCGAGGTGAAAGCGCCCAGCACCACGCCCACCACCACGCCGGCCAGCAGCAGGCGCAGCGTGTGCTGCACGCCGCGCGCCAGCGCCAGCGTGAGCAGCACGGCCAGCACGGCGCCGAGGAAGGCGGCGCCCGTCAGGCCCAGGCGCACCAGCCAGTGGCTGGAATACACCGACACGGCCATGGCCGCGCGCGCGCCGCCCACCATGCCGGCGCCGCCGCCCATGAGCGCGAGCACGGAGGCCACGCCGAGCGAGGCGCCCGAGGCGCTGCCCAGCAGGTACGGGTCGGCCAGCGGGTTGCGGAACAGCCCCTGCGCCACGGCGCCGGCCAGGCCGAGCAGCGCGCCCGCGGCCCAGGCGCCGATGGTGCGCGGCAGGCGGATGTCCCACACGATCTGCAGCGCCATGGCGTGCGCGGCCGGGTCGGCCTGCGCATCCATGAGCGCGGGCCAGAGGTTCTCCAGCCCCATGCTGCCCACGCCCGTGCCCAGCGCCACCAGCGCCAGGCCGGCAAGCGCCAGGCCCACGGCCAGCCAGTGGCCGCGCGCCGCGTGCTGCGCCGCCGCCGGGGGCAGCGTGGCGCTCATGGGCGCGCCCCCTTGGCGGTGGCTGCGCCGGCGGTCTTTTCGGCCAGGCAGGCGGCCATGAGGCGCGCGGCCTCGGCCATGCGCGGGCCGGGACGGATCAGCACGTCGGAGTCCTCGGGCGAGAACACGCACAGGCGCTGCTCGCGCAGCGCGCGCATGGTGTTCCAGCCGGGGCGCGCCGCCAGGCCCTCGGCGCTGCGTGCGCCGACCATGATGATGTCGGGGTTGGCGCGCACGACGAATTCGGGGTTGAGCTTGGGGAACGGCCCCAGCGTGTCCGGCAGGATGTTGCGCGCGCCCAGGCGCGCCAGCGTCTCGCCGATGAAGGAGCCCGGCCCGGCGCCATAGGGGCCGGGGTTGACCTCGAAGTACACGCGCGCGCCGCGCGCCGAAGCGGGCAGCGACTGCGCGGCGGCCTGCACACCGGCGTCGGTGGCGCGCCAGACGCGCTGCGCATCGGACACGCCGAGCAGTTGGCCCATCTTGCCGAGCACACGCTGCATGTCGGCATGGGTCTTGGGCTCCAGCGCCACCACGGGCACGCCCAGCGCCTCCAGGCGCGCGGCAGCACGCGAGGAAGTGGCCATCACCACCACGTCGGGTCGCAGCGCCACGATGGCCTCGATGTTCGGGTCCAGCCCACCGCCCACCTGCGGCAGCTTGCGCACGCTCTCGGGCCAGTTGGTGTAGCGGTCCACGCCGACGAGGCGCTGGCACTGGTCGAGCGCGCACACGGTCTCGGCCAGCGAGGGCAGCAGGCTCACGATGCGCTGCGGCACACGCGCCAGCTGTACGGCACGGCCCCGGTCGTCGGTAAGCTGCACGCCCTGCGCACGCGCCGTGCCGAACATGAGCAGCAGCAGGGCCAGCAGCACGGCGACCACGATGACGATGCGTTTGATGGGTGTGGGCTTCATCCAATCTCTTTCAGGGTCAGCGGCAGGCCTGCCGCCATGAGCGTGACGCGCCGGCATGCCTGCGCGGCCCGCTGGTTGAGCAGGCCCAGCGCATCGACGAAGGCGCGCACCTCGCGCCCCATCGGGATCACCCCCAGGCCGATTTCGTTGCCCACCAGAACAACGGGCCCGGGGGCTCGCTCGATTGCTATAAAAAACTGAGCTGCCTGCGCTTGCCATTCAAGCTCTGCAGCCTGGTTTTGCTCAAAATCCAGGGTGGTGGCGCCGGCCGGCATGGTCCAGTTCGTGAGCCACAACGTGAGGCAGTCGACCACCAGCAGGGTGTGGGAGTTGGAGCTGCGGGCGATGGCGCCAGCCAGGTCGCGCGGCTCCTCCAGCGTGGCCAGGCCCGGCACGCGCTCGGCGCGGTCGCGCCGGTGGTGCGCGATGCGCGCGCGCATCTCGGCGTCCCAGGGCTGGGCGGTGGCGATGAGCTGCGCGCGGTGATCGGGCGAGCGCGCCAGCCAGTCGCGTGCGAGCAGTTCGGCGCGGCGCGACTTGCCGCTCTTTTGTCCGCCCAGGATGAGTTCGCTGCGTGCGATGGCGGTGGTCATGCGCCCTCCCCGCCCAGCAGGTGTGCCACGGCTTGCGGGTTGGAAGCGAACCAGGCGTGGAAGTAGCTTGCGTGCAAGCGGCCCTGCCGGTACAGCGCCTCACCGGCATCGGGCGTGCTGGCTTCACCGGGCCGGCTGCTGCGCGCGATGACCGGCGCGCCGCTGACCAGCGTGGAGTAGTGGAAGGTATGGCCGCGCAGCACCTGGCCCGCCACGGGCAACTGCTGCGGCCCGAGCGCCGCCAGGCGCTTGTGCAGCGTGGCCTGGCCGCTGAGCAGGCCCCACAGCGGTTGCACCGTGCCGTCCTGCAGCTGCACCGATTCGCACAGCGCCACCATGCCGCCGCACTCGGCCCACAGCGGTCGGCCGGCATCCAGGTGGCGCTGCAGGTCGGCACGCAGGGCGGTGTTGGCGGCGATGCGCGCGGCATGCAGCTCGGGGTAGCCGCCGGGCAGCCACACGGCATCGCAGGGGGGCAGCGCATCGCCACGCAGCGGCGAGAAAAAGGAAACGCGCGCGCCCAGCTGCTCCAGCGTCTGCAGGTTGGCGGCGTAGAGGAAGCTGAAGGCCGCGTCGCGCGCCACGGCCACGGTGCGACCGGCCAGCAGGGGCGGCACGGGCTTCACCACGTCCGGCGCGGCAAAGTCCACGGCCCAGCGCTGCAGGTCAGCGGCAGCCATCTGGCCCAGTGGCGTGGCCTCCAGGACGTCGGCGGCGGCATCGAGCCGCTGCAGGGCATCACCCAGCTCGTGCGCGGCCACCAGGCCCAGGTGGCGTTCGGGCAGCAGTGCGGCGCCGGGCTCGCCCAGCGACACGCGCGCCAGCGCCCCCTGCCAATCCTGCGGGTCGCGCAGGCCGGCACGCAGCATGTCGGCATGGCGTGGGCTGGCCACGCGGTTGGCCAGCACACCGGCCCAGGGCAGGCCGGGCCGGTAGTCGCGCAGCCCGTGGGCCAGCGCGCCGAAGGTGCCCGCCATGGCCGAGGCATCGACCACGGCCAGCACCGGCACGCCGAAGCGCTGGGCCAGGTCGGCCGCGCTCGGGTCGCCGTCGAACAGGCCCATCACGCCTTCGATGAGCAGCAGATCGGCCTCGCGCGCGGCGTCGTGCAGGCGCTGGGCGCAGTCCTGCGCGCCGTTGATCCACAGATCGAGCGAGTGCACCGGCGCGCCGCTGGCCACCTGATGCCAGTGCGGGTCGAGAAAGTCCGGCCCGCACTTGAACACGCGCACGCGCAGGCCCCGGCGCGTGTGCAGCCGGGCCAGCGCGGCGGTGACCGTGGTCTTGCCCTGGCCCGAGGCCGGGGCCGCCACTAGCAAGGCGGGGCAAAGAGTCATCGAACAAATCCCTGGCGTTGGAGAACACCCACAACGCTTGAACCCAGCCCGACCCAGGCGCGGGCCGCCGTGCAAGGGCCGCCCCGCCGCACGGGCGACGTCCCCCTTCCCACGCGCAGCGTGAGAGAAGGGGGAAGGCGCGAAGCGCCACAGGGGGTTGGACTCACAGTGGTGCCCACTTCAGGCCGACGTAGAACGTGCGGCCGGGCGTGGCATAGGTGCGCGCCAGCTCGTAGGCCTTGTCGCCCAGGTTGTCGATGCGCGCGAGCAGCGTGTAGTCGCGCGCCAGGCGCGTGCTGGCATAGAGGTTGACCAGCGTGTAGCCGCCCAGCACCTGGGTGTTGGCCTCGTTCTCGAAGCGGCGGCCCGAGGCCTGCACCTCGGCGCCCAGCGTCCAGCCGGCCACCTGGGTGTCGGCGCCGAAGGTGGCGTGGTGCTTGGCGCGGCGGCGCAGCTGCTTGCCGGTGTCCAGGTCACGCGGGTTCTGGAAGTCGATGGAGCCGTGCCACTGCACGCCGGCCCACTGCTGCGAGGCGGCCAGCGTCAGGCCTTCGTACTGCGCGCGCGCGGTGCTGGCGTAGCAGCCGAAGGTGGAGGGGCAGCCGCCGGGCGCGCCGAAGACGATCAGGTTGTTCACGCGGTTGCGGTACACCACGGCCGAGAAGCTGCTGCGGCCCTCGGCATAGCGCAGGCCCAGCTCGGCGTTGCGGCCGGTTTCGGGGCGCAGCGTGGGCAGGCCGTATTCGCTGAAGCGCTGGTACAGCGTGGGCGCACGGAAGGCCGTGCCCAGCGAGGCCGTGACGCGCCAGGCCGGTGCGATGGCGTAGCCGTAGGCCACGCTGCCGGTGCCCTTGCCGCCGAACTCGCTGTCGTCGTCGTGGCGCAGGTTGACCTGCACCGTGTGGCCGCCGGTGTTGTAGCCGTAGCCCAGCGCCAACGCATCCTGCGAGCGGCCCTGGTTGATGGCCAGGCCCGAGGCGGTGAGCGCGGGGTTGTCCAGGCGGTCTTCGCGGCGCTCCAGCGCGGCGCTGAAGCGGTGCGCGCCCAGGCGGTAGTCGTTCTGCCAGAGGTAGCCGCGCAGGCTGGTTTCCGTGCGGTAGAGCGAAGGCGTGGTTTCGTAGCGGCTGGCCGAATCCGTGACCGACACGCGCGTGCTGTAGGCCTCGGTCCACTGCGCGGCCCAGGTCAGGCCGGCGGTGTGCAGGCGGTGCAGGTTGCGGTCGTCCACCGGGCTGGCGGGCTTGTAGGTGAAGGCGTCGTAGCCCGAGTTCATGCGGCTGGCCAGCAAGGTGGCGTCGAGCTTGTGGCGGGCGTTGATCTGGTAGCCCAGCCGCGCGTTGCCGGAGGTGCTGCGGTAGCCGTCGCGGTCGGGGTTGTGCGCGCCGCTGGTCTTGGAGTCGAAGCCGTCACTGCGCGCCTGGGCCAAGGCCAGCGAGTAGTCCAGCGCCTTGTCGGGGCCTGCCGATCCGCTCACGCCCGCCTCCAGCTTGCGCGTTCCCTGGCTTCCCAGGCCCACGCCCACGAAGGGCGCCGCGGCGCCTTCGCCCTTGCGCGTGAAGATCTGGACCACACCGCCGATGGCATCGGAGCCGTAGACGGCCGCAGCGGGTCCGCGCAGCACCTCGATGCGATCGATCTGCGCCAGCGGAATCTGCTCCCACAGCGCGCCGCCGGTGGACTGCGAATCGACGCGCACGCCGTCGATGTAGATCGCCGTGAAGCGCGACTCGGCGCCACGCAGGAACACGCTGGTGGCGTTGCCGACACCGCCGTTGCGGGTGATTTCGACGCCGGGCAGGCGCGCCAGCACGTCGGCCAGGCCGGTGGCGCCGCTGTGCTCGATGGTTTCACGGTCGACGATGGAGACGTCGGCCACCAGGTCGGCCAGGGGCTGCTCGGTGCGCGTGGCGGTCACCACCATGTCCTGGAGCGAAGGCATGCGGGCGTTCTGCGCCAGCAGCACGGGCTGCATGGGCTCCTGCGAGCGGGCCGAAGTGGCGGCGACGAGGGACAGGGCGGCAAGAACGGCAGGGCGCAGCGCTGCGGCGCGGCGCGCGGGAAGGGAACGGTTTTTCATGGGGATCAGGAATCAGCAAACAACCCGCGCCGGCTTCCCCGCCGGCAAATAGGTGATACGACCGCGCGCAAACCCCGAGGGCGCGCGCAGCCACCGTGTTGGCCGGTATCCGGGCTGGCGGAACGCCCTCCAACGCCTTCCCAGGCGCTTGTTCAAGGCGCCCAGTGGCTGAGTGTTGAAGAGAGAATCGGGTGATTCGTCCGCTGACCGTTGCGGGGGCAGCGCAGGCTCGGTGCCGCCATGGCTGGCGGCCACCTCCCTGCTTCCCGTTGAACTGCAGCATGTGAACCACACCGCGAGCACCAACACCGAGGATTTTACGGCGCTTTGCAATGCAACTGCCTACAATCTGTGGCTCTATGGCCTCTTTGTCTCCCCTCGACCAGATCGCCGAGCGCGTGGAACGCCTGCTGGTTCGCCACGAGCAACTGCAGCGCACCAACGAACTCCTGGCCGAACAGGTCGCGGCGCTCAGCCAGGAACGCGACTCCCTGCGCTCGCGCCTGCAGGCCGCCCGCCACCGGATTGACGCCCTGATCGAGCGCCTGCCCGCCACGCCCGACACCAAGGACGACGCATGAAACAGCTCGAAGTGCAGATCATGCAGCAAAGCTATCTGCTGGCCTGCCCGGAGGGCCGGGAGGCGCGCCTGCTCGAAGCCGTGGAGCGCGTGGACACTGCCATGCTGCGCATCCGCGACGCCGGCAAGGTGCGTGCGCGGGAGCGCATCGCCGTGCTGGCGGCATTGAATCTGGCCTTCGAGCTGGCCGACCGCGAGGTCGCCGATCTGGCCGCGGCCGCCCAGCCTGCAGCCGCCCTGCTGGCCAATGCGCCCGGCGCCGCCCTGGCCGGCGATGACGAACGTCTGCAGGCCCTGGTGCGCCGCCTCGACGAAGCCCTGGACCACGACGGCCGTCTTATCTGAGCGGCAGCCCGGGTTCCTCGCAAGGCCTACAATGGAGGTGTCTGCGGTGCTGCCGGGCTTTATATTTCCTTGAACCAATGCTCATTGAGCCCGGGCTTGGTACATTGCCCGGTGAGCGTGATCATCTCGCGTCAGATGAACCCAACGCCTGGCTGCCCTCGCCCACCTGAACCCCCGGTTCAGGATGACGGTCCGGTGGCATTTGCAGACACCTATTCCGTGTGGGTGCACCATGCACCCCTCCGCCATCCGCAGGGCCCACGCCCTGCGCTCCTGCGCCACGCCGCATGCTCCTCGACCCACTCCTGATCACCGAACTCGCTCTGCTGGGCCTGTGCACCGGCTTCCTGGCCGGGCTGCTGGGCATCGGCGGCGGCATGGTGCTGGTCCCCTTCCTCACCTACTTCCTTGGCCAGCAGCAGGTGGAGCCGGGCCTGGCGGTGAAGATGGCCATCGCCACCTCGATGGCGACCATCGTCTTCACGTCCATTTCCAGCGTGCGCGCGCACCACCAGCGCGGCGCCGTGCGCTGGGACATCGCGCAGCGGCTGGCGCCCGGCATCGTGCTCGGCAGCATGGTGGCAAGCCTGGGTGTGTTCGCGCTACTCAAGGGCTCGTTCCTGGCGCTCTTCTTTGCGCTGTTCGTCGGGTTCTCGGCCTCGCAGATGCTGCGCAACCGCAAGCCCGCGCCATCGCGGCAGATGCCGGGCACGGCGGGGCAGCTGGCAGCGGGTGGCACCATCGGCTTTCTTTCGGGAATGGTGGGCGCGGGCGGCGGTTTCGTCAGCGTGCCCTTCATGGTGTGGTGCAACGTACCCATCCACAATGCCGTGGCCACGAGCGCGGCGCTGGGCTTTCCCATCGCGCTGGCCAACGCCCTGGGCTATGTGGTGAGCGGTCAGGGCGTGCCCGGGCTGCCACCGGCATCACTGGGCTATGTATGGCTGCCCGCCCTCGGGGTGATTGCCATGTGCAGCGTATTTACCGCGCCGCTGGGCGCACGCGCTGCGCACCAGTTGCCCGTGGACAAGCTCAAGCAGGTGTTTGCCGGACTGCTGATGGCCCTGGCGGCCTACATGCTCTGGAAGGGTTTCAGCGCAAGCTGACCGCCGCGTCCACGCGGGGCGCCAGCGTGCTTTCGGCCAGCAGCCGGCCAAATTCGGCAGCCGGCAGAGCCGGCGAGCACAGGTAGCCCTGGTAGTCATCGCACTGCATCTGACGCAGCACGCTGTGCTGGGCCTGCGTTTCGACCCCCTCGGCCACCACGCGCAGCTGTAGCGCGCGCCCCAGGTGCACGATGGCGCTGACGATGGCGCGATCTCCATCGTGGTCGGGCAGGCCACGCACGAAGGACTGGTCGATCTTGAGCTTGTGGATGGGCAGGTTCTTCAGGTAGGCCAGGCTCGAATAACCGGTGCCGAAGTCATCGATGGCCAGGCCCACGCCCAGCTCGGCCACCATGCCCAGGCGCTGCGCAGCCTCCTGGGCGTCTTGCAAGATGGATTCAGTCAGCTCCAGCTCGAGCAGGGCAGCCGGCAGGCCGTGCTCCTGCAGCAGGCGCGTGAGGCGCTCGAGGAAATCAGGCTGGCGCATTTCTAGCGCCGACACGTTCACCGACACCACGATGGGGGTCCCGGCCTGCATCCAGCGCACGGCTTCCTGCACGGCTTGCTCGAGCACCCAGGCGCCGAGCGTCACGATGTAGCCCGTTTCCTCGGCCAGCGGGATGAAGACGCCGGGGGTGATGGTGCCCAGTTCGGGATCAGTCCAGCGCAGCAGGGCCTCGGCTCCGATGATGCGGCCCGACACCATGTCCACCTGCGGCTGGTAGTGCACGCTCATATGGTGGTTGCCTAGCGCCTGCCGCATCGCATGCTCCATCTGCATGCGTTCGAGCAGGTTGGCGTTCATCTGCGGCTGGTAGAAGCCGTAGTTGCCGCGCCCGCGCTCCTTGACGCGGTACATGGCCGTGTCGGCCTGCTTGATCAACTCGTCCAGCGTACGGCCGTCCTGCGGGTACAGCGCCACGCCAATGCTGCACTGGATCGAAAAGCCCAGGTCGTCGAGTGTGAATGGGCGCTGCATCACGTCAAGCATGCGGCGGGCCACCTGCTCTGCGCCCATGGCGTCACCCGCGTGCAGGTACATCGCGAACTCGTCGCCGCCGATGCGGCACAGCATGTCGCTCTGGCGCAGGCAGGTCTGCAGGCGCGAGGCCACGAGTTGCAGCACGCGGTCGCCAAACTGGTGGCCGAGCGAATCGTTGATGACCTTGAACCGGTCCACATCGAGGAACAGGATGGCAAAGCCCGCCCCACCCGGGCGTGCCGAGCGGATCGCGGCCTCCACGCGCTGTGTCAGCAGCAGGCGGTTGGGCAGGCCGGTGAGGACGTCGCTGTAGGCCAGCTCATCGATGCGCTTTTGCGCAGCATGCTGCTGCGTGAGGTCGCGCACGAAGCCGATGCTCTGCTCGATGCGCCCCCCCTCGCCGCGCAACGCAACCCACGACAGGTGCACAGCGCAGCCACTTTCGCCTTCGCGCGGCAGCCACAGCTCGCCATTCCAGATGCCGCTGTTCTGCCAGTCGGCCTGCACGCAGTCCATGAAATGCCGCGACACCCCCATGCCGAAGAAATGGGTGACTTCCATGGCCATCAGGTCGGGACTGGTGCGGCCGGAGAGCTGCTCGCAGGCCGGATTGAGCTGCGCGATGCGGTGCTGGTCGTCGGCGATGAAGATGGCGTAGGGGCTGGAGTCGAACACCCGCGCCGCCAGGCGCAGCGCCGCCTGGGCCTGCACCTCGTGGGTGATGTCACGGAACGAGAACACCCTTCCGGTCACCGTGGAATGGCTCCACTGCGGAACACTTCGGCGCTCCACCATCTGACCGCCATGCAGTTCGATCACGTCCTGGCTCTGCCCCTTGGGGTCGCGGGCGATGGCGTTAAGGCGCTCCTGATAAGCCTGCGGATCGCAGACGCGCGATGCCAGGAAGGCGTGCACCGAAGCATCATTGCGCTGCAGCAGCAGCTCTTGTGGCAAGCCCCAGATCTGCACCAAGCGCTGGTTGAAGGCGCGCACCTGGCCGTCGAGCCCGCACACGAGCATGCCATCGGCCGCGGAGTCGAGCGTCGCACGCAGCTCTGCCAGCAGCGTTTCAAGCTCGCGCTCGGCAGCCTGGCGGGCGGTGCAGTCGGTCATGGTGACCAGCAGGGCCGATTCGCTGGCACCGAGCGAGAACGGCGCGACCCGTCGCTCCACGGGCACCAGCAGCCCATCGGCGCGCAGCAGGCTGGTCATGGAGTCGATGCCCCGGGCCAGCACCTCCTCGGAGTCTTCCCAGAAATACTGGTCTTCGGGCGTGGCCGCGAGCCGCAGCACTGGCAGGCCCACGAGTTCGTCGCGCTGCATGCCCACCAGGCGCGCCGCGCTGCGGTTGGCGAACACGATGGTGCGCGAGCGCACATCCACAAGCCAGATAGCCTCCTGCAGCCCGTCGAAGATGGCCTGCCAGAGAGTGTCCTGCATCTTGCCGGTCACAGCCCCGCCTCGACAGCGGCCGGGTTCACGGCTCTCTCGAAAAAGTAGCAGATGCGCTTGCGCGGCGACAGGTATTCCAGCGCATCGCGCGGCAGTTGCGAGGGGCGCAGGCTGCGCCGGATGCCCAGCTCGGGCATGGTCTCGAGGTCGAGTACCAGCGCTTCGTCCTTGGGCACGCGCGTGTCGTGCACGATCACGCGCGGGCGCAGCGGCCGGGAGGAATTGACCGAAACGACCATGGCGTAGCGGTCATTGACCAGCTGCACCACAGACCCCGGCGGGTAGACGCCCATCATGCGGATGAAGATGCCCAGTTGAACGGGATCGAAGCGGTTCTTCTGCTGCGCAAACATGACGGAAAGCGCTTCGTGCGGCGTCATGGTCTGGGCACTGCGCCCGGGGTTGCACAGGCGCTCGTAGTGGTTGACCAGCGACAGGATGCGTCCGGCCAGACAGATTGCATCGCCCTTGAGCTTCAGCGGGAAGCCGCTGCCGTCGGCCATTTCGTGGTGCTGGGCAATGGGCAGCAGCACGCCGTTCGACAGGCCCATGCTCTGCCCCAGGCGCACCGATTCGCCCACATGGCTGCGGTAGCGGGCCTCTTCGGCGGGCGTCATGCCGGGGAACGGTCCGCTGCTGATCGCGGCCGACAGGCGCAGCTTGCCCATATCGTGCAGCAGCGCGGCCATGCCCAGGTCCTGCATGGTTTCGGCCGGCAGGCCCTGCGACTTGCCCATCAGCAGGCACAGCACCATGACGTTGACCGGGTGCAGCGTGTTGCGCTCGCCCACGCCTTCAGAAAGCAGGCTGATGACGGATTCGGTACTGCCCAGCAGCTCTTGCACGCAGTCGGAAACAAGCGCCTCGCTCTCGACCCGGGCCATCGCGGGACTGCCTTCCACGGAGTCCGCCAGCTTGCGGTACTGCCGCGTGGCCGCCAGGAAGCGCTGATCACACACATCCAGGCGCCGTTGCTGCTCTACCAACTGCATCCTGAGCTGCAAGGCGGCGCGCTTGGCGTCCGAAATGGGGTCAGCAACGGCACCGGTATCGGCGGGCGCCTCTGGTGAGGCGCCGTCGGTGGAGGCTGCGTCGACCGCATCGGCATCGACAGAACACTCGGCCGGGAACTGCGAGTCCACCGGTGCAAGGTCACTCTTGGAAGGGCTGTAGCGAATCTGGCTCAGCCCCAGGCCGCGCAGGATCTCGATCTGGGATTCGGAAGCGATGCGAAAACTGCTGACCGGAAAGGGATGGCTCATCCAGTTCAGGTCGAGCTGGATGTACATGCCAATGCGCAACTGGCCGATATCTATCAGTACGTCAGTGTTTTCATCCATGACTGGGGCCCGCGGTCATTTGCCGCAGTGGGCGTCTTTTTGCATTATCAAGGCATCCAATGCCCACTTTTCCCTGGCACTCCGTTGTGGCGCTTTTGAACAACAGATGCGCTACCCACCCTCAAATGCGCTAGCTACTGGCAGATCAGCGAGGGACGGTACACCAGATCGATCCACAGCGCCCAGCTGGCCACACCGCACAGCAGCAAACCTGCAAGACGCGTTCCCCAACTGGCGCGCAGCGCGTTCATGCGCTGGCGAAGGTGCAGCCAAAGCCAGGGGCCAGCCAGCAGCCAGGCCCCGCTGCCCAGGGCGAAAAGCGCCATGGTGAGCGCACCTTGCCATACGCCGCCGCTTAGCGCGGCCACCAACAAGGCCGAATAGAGCAGACCGCAGGGCATCAATGACCACAAAAAGCCTGTGGCGAAGACACCGCCAGGCGCCCGGACCAGCGGGCGCACACGACCCCAGACGGATCTCCCGGCGTTCTCGACCCAGGCGGGCTGCCGGGCCTGGAACAGCATCAAAAGGCCCCAGGCCAGCACCGCCACGTGCATGAAAGTCCACATCGGCCTCAGGGCCATGGCATGCTGCGTGATCCAGGCCAGGCTTTGCATGGCCATGGCTGCCAACGCCCCCACGGCGGTGTAGCCCAACAGCCGACCGGCGTGGTAGGCCGCTATCCGGCACGCCTGGCCGCCCCGCGGCACCCACTGCACGGGTTGTTCTGTGGAGCCGGTCGTGCCGGCAGGGGCCTGCCCCGCGCCCGTGACCACGCTGCAGGGCGCGGCGCACATGGCCAGGCAGTGGGGCCCTCCCGCGAGCCCCATGAGCAGCGCGGTCGAGGCCAGGGTTGCAAGCATGGAATCAGGGTCGGTTCACGAACCCTCTAGATGATGCGGGAGAACCGTGCACGGTTCCGGTCGGCCTGCAGGTACTTGTCGAACACCATGGCGATGCCGCGCACAAAGTACCAGCCCATGGCCGTGACCTTGATACCCTCTTCGCTCAGGCCCAGCAGACCCTGTTGCTCCATCTCGCGCATCTGCTCGAGTTCCGGCCCGAAATACTTGCGGAAGTCGATCAGCCAGGCCTGCTCCAGAGGTTCGAACAGCAGCTCCCCCTGACACATCAGCGCCATGATGACGGCGCGGCGGACCAGGTCGTCGCGCGTCAGCGCGAGGCCGCGCACCACCGGCAGGCGGCCTTGGTTGAGGCGGTCGTAATAGTCTTCCAGCGTCTTGGCGTTCTGGCTGTAGGTGGCGCCCACGCGGCCGATGGCCGATACCCCTAGGCCGATCAGGTCGCAATCAGGCTGCGTGCTGTAGCCCTGGAAGTTGCGGTGCAGGCGCCCCTGGCGCTTGGCGATGGCCAGGGCATCCTCGGGCAGCGCGAAGTGGTCCATGCCCACGTAGACGTAGCCGGCGCTGCTGAAGGCCTCCAACGAGCGCGCCAGCATGGACACCTTGGCCGAAGCCAGCGGCAGGTCGGCCCAGATGATGCGGCGCTGCGGCTTGAAGCGATCAGGCAGGTGTGCGTAGGCATACAGCGCGATGCGGTCCGGCCGCAGTTCGGCCACCTGGGCCAGGGTGCGGTCGAAGGATTCGGGCGTCTGCTTGGGCAGGCCGTAGATTAGGTCGACGTTGACAGAATCGAAGCCGATGGCGCGCGCGGATGCCACCAGCGCGAACACCTGCTCGGCAGGCTGAATGCGGTGCACCGCCTTCTGCACCTCGGGGTCGAAGTCCTGCACACCGAAGCTCAGGCGGTTGAAGCCCAGTTCGCGCAGCACGGCCAGGCGGGCGGCGTCGACGGTACGGGGATCGACCTCGATGGAATATTCACCGCCCTCGATCAGCGTGAAATTGCTGCGCAGCATGCCCATGAGCTCGCGCAGACCTTCATCCGACAGGAACGTGGGCGTGCCGCCGCCGAAGTGGATCTGGCTCACGACCTGGCCCACGCCCAGGTGCGCGGTATGCAGTTCGATCTCGCGGCTCAGGTAGCGCAGGTAGACATCGGCACGGTCATGGTGCTTGGTAATGATCTTGTTGCAGGCGCAGTAATAGCACAGCGACTCGCAGAAGGGGATGTGCACATAGATCGACAGCGGCAACGCCTTGCCCACGGCGCTTTGGCGGCGTTGCTGCAGGGCCAGTACGTACTCATCCTCACCGAATGCATCGACAAAGCGGTCGGCCGTGGGATAAGAGGTGTATCGCGGTCCGGATACGTCGAACCGGGTGAGCAATTCAGGGGTTACAGCGGTCATGTGGGTTTCCTAGCAGCTTGCGTAATGTGCCCTAGATTCCGCTGCAGCCTCTTGATTCCGGTCAAGCAGCCGGTAGGGGAACAGGGATGTGGATTCAAATGGGAAGAATGGGTGATAATTTGATATATGTCAGCCCCACCTCGCATACCCATCGTTCCCGCGCCCAGCACCGCAACCCCCTCCAGTGCGCCGCCCGAGACCGGTCAGGTGCCCGTGCACATGACCCAGCAGACCATCAAGGTGGCCTGCTCGAATTGCAATTTGCGCGAGCTGTGTATGCCGGTGGGTCTGAGCGATGACCAGCTCAAACGCATCGATGATGTGGTGGCCATCCGCCGAAAAATCAAGCGCGGGAGCACATTGTTCCGCAATGGCGAGCAATTCACCTCGCTGTTCGCGATCCGCACAGGGTTTTTCAAGACCTGCGTCGCCACGGAGGATGGACGCGACCAGGTCACGGGCTTCCAGATGGCGGGCGAGATCATCGGGCTCGACGGCATCGTCAACGACCACCACACCTGCGATGCCGTGGCGCTGGAGGATGCCGAGGTGTGCGTGATGCCCTTCGACCGCATCGAGGAGCTCTCGCGCGAGGTCAACGCGCTGCAGAACCACGTGCACAAGATCATGAGCCGCGAGATTGTGCGCGAGCACAGCGTGATGCTGCTGCTGGGCAGCATGCGCGCCGAGGAACGGCTGGCCGCGTTCCTGCTGAACCTGGTGCAACGCCTGCATGCGCGCGGGTTCTCGCAGTCCGAACTGGTGCTGCGCATGACACGCGAGGAGATCGGCAGCTACCTGGGGCTCAAGCTCGAGACCGTGAGCCGCACCTTCTCGAAGTTCGTCGAAGACGGCATCGTTGAGGTCAAGCAGCGCCACGTGCGCATCATCAGCCCGGACGCCCTCAAGCGCATCGTCAACAACCAGCAGGCCTGCCACTAGTCGGCCGCCCTTCCTGCCCCCGCTCCCCTGAACACACCCCGGGCGCCGCACCGGGCCGCGCTTGCGCGCCCGGCCTGCGCCCGGTCGCGGCTTCCCCATGGCGTGGCTGCAACATGGCGACGCAAAAAAAGGCATTTGCGGCTTGGAAAGCGGTTTTTTTGCCAGTAGCATCACCGTGCCAGTGGAGAAGCAGGTTTTCGCTGGTGAAACGACCACTCCCAAAAAGGAAAACCCAACATGGCAACTGCTAAAAAAGCCCCGGCCAAGACGGCCGCCGCTGCCAAGACCGCAGCCCCCGCCAAGAAGCGCACCCCCAACGCTGCGTTCATGAAGGCACTGACCCCCAGCCCCGCACTCGCTGCCGTGGTCGGCGCCGCCCCCCTGCCCCGCACCGAAATCATCAGCAAGCTGTGGGTCTACATCAAGGCCCACAACCTGCAGGACGCTGCCAACAAGCGCATGATCAACGCCGACGCCAAGCTCAAGGACGTGTTCGGCAAGCCGCAAGTGTCGATGTTCGAGATGGCTGGCCTGATCGGCAAGCACGTCAAGTAAGCATCGCTTGCTGCATCCCCAAGGTCGGCTCCGCCGGCCTTTTTTTTTTCGCCTGGCGTTTCCTGCCGACCGATCGCCAGCACGGCCACGCGTTCTTTTTGGCCAGAAATGTGGCGAAATTGCATCAATGCGAATAAGAATGAATGTTATTTGATTTAACATTGTGGCGTGCGATGCACAGCCGCGTTCACGCCCAGCCGCTGCCTCTCGCCTGACCCGGGTGCCGCCCTCGCGATGGCACCCCTGCTACGAACCATCCGACGGAGGCCAGATTGGCACATCACCGCGCCCAGCGCAGCAGCAAGCCGCTGCAAAAATCCCCCCTCTCGCAGGCGTCCAGCACCGCCGCGCTCCTGCCCTTGGGTGCACTGATGTTGGCGGCATCGGTCGGGGCGCAAGCCCAAACCGCCGCTCCCGCCGACAAATCCCTGGCCACCATCACGGTGAAGGAACAGGCGGAGGCCCCCGAGGGCAAAGACAGCGTGCGCGCCACCCAAACCACCATCGGCAAGGGCAAGCAGCAGTTGCGCGACATTCCGCAGTCGGTCACCGTGGTGACCGAGCGTCTCATCGATGACCGCAACCTCGACACCGTCAAGGAAGCGCTGAAGAACACTGCTGGCATCACCTTCCTGGCGGCCGAAGGCGGCGAGGAAGACATCCGCCTGCGCGGCTTCGCGCTGCAGAGCACGGGCGACATGTTCATCGACGGCATGCGCGACCCGGCCTTCTACGACCGCGACACCTTCAACCTCGACCGCGTGGAAGTGCTGCGCGGCTCGGCCTCGATGCTGTTCGGCCGGGGTTCCACGGGTGGCGCGGTCAACCAGGTCAGCAAGACCCCACGCCTCATCGACGCGCACCAGGTCGACGTGACGCTGGGCAGCCACCAGTACCGCCGTGCCACGGGCGACTTCAACATCCACACCGGCGAGAACGCCGCGCTGCGCGTCAACGCGATGAGCACCACCGCCGACAACAACGGCGCCGGCAGCAGCATCGAGAAGAAGGGTATCGCCGGCACCTACGCCTGGGGCATCGGTACGCGCGACGAATTCGCCGTCAGCCTCTACCACCTGGACAACAAGAATGGCATGAACTACGGCCTGCCGTGGATCCGCCGCACCGCCACCTCGGCTGCCAGCGACACCACCATGCTGCCGCTGGACCCCTCTGCCTACTACGGCGCCGCCAGTGACTACAACAACGGCTCGGCCAGCATGGCCACGTTGCAGCACATCCACCGTTTCGATGGCGAAGCCGAACTGAAGACGCAGCTGCGCGCCGGCAGCTTCGACCGCGACCAGCGCGCGGGCGCTGTACGCCTGGCGGCGGCTGCATTGCAGCCAGGCGGCGTGGCCGCCAACCTGTCCAACTTCGGCCCTGGCACGCGCCTGACGCGTGGCAACAACCTGAAGATCCAGGACATGGATACGCTGCACCTGCAGAGCGACTTCAGCAACAAATTCCAGGCCCTGGGCGTGCGCCACGAGCTGCTGGCCGGAGCCGACTTCGCGCATGAGAAGAAGAACGTCTACGCAGCCCGCTCGGCCGCGCAGGGCGGTGTCGACCTTGCCAAGCCCACCACCACGGTTGGCACGCCAAACGACGGCGCGGGTGTGAACGAAGCCAGCCGCGTACTGCGCACCTCCAGCGACTTCGATGCCAAGGGCTGGGGCGTGTACGCACAGGACCTGGTCCAGGTGTCCGAGCACTGGAAGATCCTGGGCGGCCTGCGCTTCGACAGCATGGAAGGCAACTACAACACCTTCGGCATCCCGGCCACGGCCGCAGGCCCCGTCACCACCACCAGCTACCGCCAGAAGATCTCGGCCTGGAGCAAGCGCATCGGCGCGCTCTACCAGCCCACGCCGCTGCAGTCCTACCACTTCTCGTACGGCACCTCGTTCAACACCTCGGGCGAAACGTATTCGTACAGCCCGCAAACCATCAACACCCCCCCGGAATCGAGCCGCAACATCGAGATCGGCGCCAAGATCGACTCGGCCGACAAGCGCTTCACCACCCGCTTGGCCGTGTTCCACTCGACCAAACTGCACGAGCGCAACGTCGACCCCGACCTGAACATCGCCGTGCTCTCGGGCAAGCGCCATGCCGCAGGTGCCGAAATCGACGTCACCGGCCGCCTGACGCCCAAGTGGGAGGTGTATGGCTCGTACATGTGGATGCCCAGCGCCAAGATCGACATTGGCGCGCAGGGCGCGGAAGGCCAGGGCTCGCGTCCCTCGCTCACGCCCCGCCACAGTGGCACGGTGTGGACCACCTACCAGATCACGCCCCAGCTGCGCGTGGGCGGGGGCCTGAACTTCCGCAGCCCGCAGACGCCCAACCGCAATCCTGGCTGGGAAGTGCCCGGCTACGTGACCGCCGACCTGATGGCCGAATACAGCATCAACGAGCGCTACACCATCAAGGCCAACCTGAGCAACGTCACGAACAAGCTGTACGCCGACGCGGTGTACAGTGGCCACTACGTGCCGGGCGCAGGCCGCCTCTTCCAGATCACGGCCAGCATGAAGTTCTGACCGTTACGCGAATCTCCTCCAAGGTTGCCGCCCCGTCCGGGGCGGCTTTTTGCTTTCTGCCATGCTGCTGACCCTGCCCCAACTGCTTTCCCCTGCCGACCTGCAGACCACCCGGCACCTGCTTGCCAGCGCCCCCTGGGCCGACGGCAGCGACAGCGCCGGCCCGCAGGCGCGGCTGGCCAAGAACAACGAGCAGCTGCCACGCGACTGCGACGCCGCCCAGGCCATCTCGGCCATGGTGCTGGCGGCGCTGGACCGCAGCGCGCTGTTCCTGACCGCCACCCTGCCCAAGCGCGTGTTCCCACCGCGCATCAACCGCTACGGTGGCGCCGCCAACCACTACGGCGACCATGTCGACGCCTCCATCCGCCAGATGCCCGGTCGGCGCGAGCGCCTGCGCACCGACATCTCGTGCACCGTGTTCCTGTCCGACCCCGGCGAGTACGACGGCGGCGAACTCTGCATTGCCGACACCTTCGGCGAGCAGCAGGTCAAGCTGCCCGCCGGCCACGCCGTGATCTACCCCGGCACCAGCGTGCACCAGGTGCGTCCCGTCACGCGCGGGCACCGCATGGCCTGCTTCTTCTGGATCGAGAGCATGGTGCGCAGCGACGAGCAGCGCCGCTTGCTCTATGAGATGGATATGGCCCTGCTGCGCCTGCGCGAGCAGCACGGCGACTCGGCCCAGACCGTGGCCCTTACCGGCACCTACCACAACCTGCTGCGCATGTGGGCCGACACCTGAGATGCGCCCGGTCGGCTGCGGACGATTGCAAATAATATGGATTCTCATTTAGAATGCATCCATTCCTTCGCAGCAGCGCACATGGCCCCGCAACCACCCACCTCTTTCCACCTCCAGCTGATGGTCCAAGGCCTTCGCGGGGGCATGCAGCAACGGTGGACACGCTCCGCTCTGCCGCGCAGGGACGCCGGCTTGTCTGGTTACACATTGGCGGGCTGTACCCTGGCCCAAACGGCTGCTGCGCTGCACAATAGCGGCCTCATGCAGGCCGCACGGGCCTGAAAGGCGGATTCGCATGGCATTCGTCGCAACGCTGCTGGTGGGCCCGCTGATCGTGGCGGGTTCTGCGTGGTGGGTTCTGCGCCCGTAATTTTTTGACCTATTCGGTCCCTGGCGCAATGCTGCATTGCGCGGACAGCTATCATTTTTATGTCAACGTACGACCGCTTCGAGCAGCCCCAGGGCCTCAGCCGCAACGCCCTGATCGCCATTGGCGTGGTGCTCCTGCATGTGGTGGCCCTCTGGGCGCTGCAGACGGGCCTGCTGCGCCGCGCCGTGGAAATCATCGTGCCGGTGGCGCTGCTGACGGAATACGTGTCCCCTCCCGCCCCGGTCACCAAGGCCGAGCCGCCCCCACCGGCGCCCGCGCCCAAGCCCCAGCGCACCATCCAGCCCAAGGCGCCTGCGCCGCGGCCGGCCCCCGAGCCGCAGCCCATCGCCGACACCACCCCGTCGCCCAACGCCATCCAAGTGAGCCCTGCCAAGGCCGAGCCCACGCCGCCCGCCCCGATCACGGCCACCGGCCCGGCAACGCCCGTCGCCGCCCCGCCGGCGCCCGCCGCGCCCAAGATCGAGCTGCCTTCGAGCAACGCCTCCTACCTGCAAAACCCGGCCCCGGCCTACCCCGCCATCAGCAAGCGCATGGGCGAACAGGGCAAGGTCGTGCTGCGCGTCTACATCGACGCCGAAGGGCTGCCGCAGAAGATGGAAATCAACCGGTCCAGCGGCTTCGAGCGCCTGGATCGCCAGGCCTACGACACCGTCATGCGCTGGAAATTCGTGCCCGGCAAGCGCAACGGCGTGCCCGAGGCCATGTGGTACCTCGTGCCCATCAATTTTGTTCTCGAATAATCTTCAGGAGTTCTCATGGAAACCCAATTCGGTCTTGCCAACGTCTGGACGCAGGGCGACTTCGTCACCCGCGCCGTGGCCGTGCTGCTGCTGGCCATGTCGCTGGCGTCGTGGATCGTCATCATCATCAAGGCGCTGGACATCGTGAAGTTCAAGAAGCACGCCAGCGCCGTGCACACCTTCTGGCACAGCGAGGACTTCGCCGCCGGCCTGACCCGCCTGGGCTCCGACCCGTCCAACCCGTTCCGCCAGCTGGCCATGGAAGGCCGCGAAGCCACCGCCCACCACCGCAACACCAAGGGCCAGCTGCATGACAGCCTGGACGTGAGCGACTGGGTCACCGGCTGCCTGCGCAACTGCATCGATGCATTCACCGCGCGCCTGCAGTCGGGCCTGGCCATCCTGGCCTCGGTGGGCTCCACGGCACCGTTCATCGGCCTGTTCGGCACCGTGTGGGGCATCTACCACGCGCTGCTGGCCATTGGCACGTCGGGCCAGTCCACCATCGACAAGGTCGCCGGCCCCATCGGCGAGGCGCTCATCATGACGGCCCTGGGCCTGGCCGTTGCCATTCCGGCCGTGCTGGGCTACAACGCCCTGGTGCGCGGCAACAAGTCCATCTTGATCCGCCTCAACAGCTTTGCGCACGACCTGCACGCCTACTTCGTGACCGGCGCACGCGTGGGCGCCAGCGGCGACAACGGCAAGGTGCTGCCGATCAAGAAAGGCAACTGACCATGGCTTTCGGTACCCAGGACGATGCCGACGAGGTGATGAACGAGATCAACATGACGCCGCTGGTCGACGTCATGCTGGTGCTGCTCATCATCTTCATCATCACCGTGCCGGTGATGAAGCACTCGGTCAATGTCGACCTGCCCCGGGCGACCAACCAGCCCGAGCAGGTCAAGCCCGAAACCCTGCGCCTGAGCGTCGCGGCCGACGGCAACTACTACTGGAACGGCCAGGCCATCCCCGACGCCGATTTGTCCACGCGCCTGCAGGAAGAGGCCGCCAAGGAGCCGCAGCCCGACCTGCACATCCGCGGCGACAAGGAAGTGCGCTACGAACGCGTGGCGCAAGCCATGGCGGCCGCGCAGCGCGCCGGCCTGCGCAAGATTGGCTTCGTAACCGACCCGCAGTAAAAAAACTGCAGAAAGTACTGGACAAGTTATTGCGAATGGTTATCATTAACTAATCGCACCGTTCAGGACCACGTTCATGCAAGCCACCCTGCACCTTCCCGCCATGTTCAGCACCGCCCGCACCGAGCCTGCCGCAAGCCCCGCGCAGGACCGCGCGCCCTCCGTGGACAGCCATGCGCTGTTGCAAGGCCAGAAGGCCGTCACCATCAGCCACAACGGCGCGCTCTACCGCCTGCAGGCCACGCGGCTGGGCAAGCTGATCCTGACCAAATAAGTTCATCGTGGGGCGACTCCCGGACCACCACCGGTCCGCAAGAGTCGTTTTTGCCAGCCAACGGGTTCCCCGCGTAGCCAGGCTTTTTTTCCCGCACCCACAAAAAAACCGGCCCAGGGCCGGTTTTTTCATTCAAATACGGTGCTAGCGCCCGTACAGCAAGCGCTATCAGCTATCTAAACCATAGCAACCGTTTCGCCTCACAAGCCCAGCGCGGCGATACCCGCCTTGGCAATCTGGGCATCTTCGGTCGACTTCACGCCGCTCACGCCCACGGCGCCCAGGCACTGGCCACCCTGCAGGATGGGCACGCCGCCTTCCAGCATGCCCTCGATCTCGGGGGCACTCAGGAACGAGGTGCGGCCATTGTTGATGATGTCTTCATACACCTTGCTCTCGCGCCGGCCCAGCGCCGCCGTGCGCGCCTTGGCCGGGGCGATGTGCGCGGACACCGGCGCTGCGCCGTCCAGGCGCTGCAGCCACAGCAGGTGGCCGCCGGCATCGACGATGGCGATGGTCACGGCCCACTGGTGCTGCAGGGCTTCGGCTTCGGCGGCGGCGGCGATCTTCTTGATGTCGGCCAGTTCGAGTTCAGAGGTGGTCTTCATGCGTCTGCGGCCTCATGGGCCGTGGTTTCTAGCGGCCCTGGGGCCGGGGGAAGGGGTAGGCTGGCAAGCATAGCGCCCGCCCCCTGCCGAGTCACCCGCGCGCCGGGCAAAAGAACCTTGACCAAAACCGCGGTAGTGCCGGCGCAGCACCACCGTCCGGCCGGAACTATCGGCTCTGGGCAGGTTCTTACCCCGTATTGCATTCCCTGTATGGATACCCATCTAGAATGCACCGATCTGCACCGTGCAGACCACTCAGGAGAGCTCTATGAACGACCGGATCACCACCCTCCCCTCCGCGGACTATGGCTACGGCATTTCGCAAGAGCAGCGCCACAAGGTGCTGCGCAACACTTACTGGCTGCTCGCGCTGAGCCTGCTGCCCACCGTGCTGGGCGCCTGGCTGGGCGTGGCCACGGGCATCACCCAGTCACTGCGCGGCGGCGTGGGCCTCATCGTGTTCCTGGGCGGCGCATTCGGCTTCATGTTCGCCATCGAAAAGACCAAGAACTCGGCCGCCGGGGTGCCCGTGCTGCTGGGCTTCACCTTCTTCATGGGCCTCATGCTCTCGCGCCTGATCGCCATGGTGCTGGGCTTCAAGAACGGCACCGACCTCATCATGACGGCCTTCGCCGGCACGGCGGGCGTGTTCTTCGTCATGGCCAGCCTGGCCACGGTGATCAAGCGCGACCTCTCGGGCATGGGCAAGTGGCTGTTCGTGGGCGCGCTGGTGCTCATGGTGGGCAGCATCATCAACGTGTTCGTGGGCTCGTCGGCCGGCATGATGGCCATCTCGGTGGCGGCCATCGGCATCTTCAGCGCCTACATGCTGTACGACCTGAAGCAGATCATCGACGGCGGCGAAACCAACTACATCAGCGCCACGCTGGCCCTGTACCTGGACCTGTTCAACATCTTCCAGAGCCTGCTGGCCCTGCTGGGCATCATGGGTGGCGAGCGCGACTGATCCCGCGCCTGCCGCTTCCATCCAAGGCTCCTGCGGGAGCCTTTTTTGTGCCTGCTGCGCGGGCGAGGGCTCAATCGGGCGGGCGCACTGCCGATAATGGACGAAGACGTCTCAGAAAGTAACGCCATGCCACGCCGCCTTCTCCCCGCCCTCCTCCTGCTCGCAATGCTGGCCGGCTGCGACAAGATTCCCGGGCTGGGCCCGGACCCCAAGGTGGCCCAGCGCGAGGAGGAGGCCAAAGCCATCGGCGGCGCCTGCCGCCACGCGCTGCGCGGCGTGGAAGACTGCTACACGCTCAATCCCAAGGCCAGCAAGGCCTTCGTGTTCGCGGGCTGGAAGGAGATGGACCAGTACATGCGCGAGAACAAGCTGGAAGGCGCGCCCTCGGTCATCAGCCTGCCGGCCAAGCCGGCGGCCTCCGAGAACATCGAGACCGAAGCCCACGGCGGCAAGAAGTCCTGAGCCGCCGCGCCCGCTCCGGTCAGACCCGTTCGAACACCGCCATGCTCTCCACGTGGGCGGTATGCGGGAACATGTTGACCATGCCTGCTGCGATGCAGCGGTAACCGGCCAGGTGCACCAGCAGGCCGGCGTCCCGCGCCAGGGTGGCCGGGTTGCAGCTCACGTAGACGATGCGCCGGGGCGGCGTCCAGTGCGCTGCGCCCTCGGGCAGCGGCGCCGCGCCTTCGGCGCCCAGACGGGACTGTTCGATGTCGGCCAGCGCCTTGGCCAGCGCAAAGGCGCCCTCGCGCGGCGGATCGACCAGCCATTTGTCGGCCGCACCATCCTGCACCAGCATTTCGGGCGTCATCTCGAACAGGTTGCGCGCTACAAATTGAGTAGCTGCCAGCGCTTTACCCTCCTGCATTGCAGCCTGATTTGATGCGTAGTTTTGGCGCGAGCGCGCCACCAGCGCCTCGCTGCCCTCGATGCCCAGCACCTCGCGTGCCTGCGTGGCCAGCGGCAGCGTGAAGTTGCCCAGGCCGCAGAACCAGTCGATCACGCGCTCGCCGGCCTGCACGTCGAGCAGGCGCAGCGCGCGCGAGACCAGCACGCGGTTGATGTGCGGGTTGACCTGGGTGAAATCGGTCGGCTTGAACGGCATGGTGATGCCGAAATCCGGCAGCGCGTACGTCAGCGCCTCGCCGTCTTCGTCGAGCAGGTGCACCGTGTCGGGGCCCTTGGGCTGCAGCCACCACTGCACGCCGTGCTCGGCGGCAAAGGCACGCAGCAGGGCCAGATCGCCCGCACTGAGGGGTTCGAGGTGGCGCAGCACCAGGGCGGTGACGGTGTCGCCGCAGGCCAGCTCGATCTGCGGGCAGGTGTCGCGCGCCTCCATCGCGGCGATCACAGCCCGCAGGGGCATGAGCATGGCGCTGACATGCGGCGGCAGCACGGGGCAGACGCCCATGTCGGCCACGTAACGGCTCTTGCGCTCGTGGAAGCCCACCAGCACCGTGCCCTTCTTGACCACGTAGCGCACCGAGAGCCGCGCACGGTAGCGGTAGCCCCAGGCAGGCCCCTCGATGGGGCGCAGCAGCATCTCGGCCTTGACCTTGCCCAGGTGCCAAAGGTTGTCCTCCAGCACACGCTGCTTCACGGCCACCTGGGCACCACCGTGCAGGTGCTGCATCTTGCAGCCGCCGCAGGCACCGGCATGCAGGCCAAAATGGGGGCAGCCCGGGCGTACGCGCTGCGAGGATTCGCGGTGGATGGCCGTGAGGCTTGCCTGCTCCCAGTTGTTCTTCTTGCGGTGGGTGTTGGCGCTCACCACCTCGGACGGCAGGGCGCCGTCAATGAATACCACCTTGCCGTCAGGCCGGCGTGCAACGCCCTGGGCGTCCAGATCCATGGACTGCACCAGCAGGTGTCCCTCGGGCAGTGCGGCCAGGGACGGGTCAGACGGTTCGAAGGCGGGGGAAAGTTCGGTCGGTTCGCTCATCCCCCGATTGTCTCAGGCCCGGAAGGCCCCGGGCGAACGCCTGTTCAGCCGGGAACGCTGCCGGGGGCTTTCTCGGTACGCAGGGCCGCGGTCCCCGGGGAGGGTGCCAGGGGCAGCTTGTTCACCGGCATATCGCAACCGTAGTGGTCCCGGGAAAAAACCAGCGAGCCGCCCGGGGCCACCCGGGGCAGGGTTTCGTGCAGCGGCAGCGACAGGTCCACAGGCGGCTCCGCCGAGCGGTACACCAGCTCCTGCTCAGGGGCGGGGCCATAGACAACGTAGCAGGCGGCCAGGGCGGCCTGGCCCAAAAGGCCTGCGGCCAGGGCCGTGGCGGCGGTGCGGAACACGCGCATGGATTCTTCTCCTTCGCTGGGTGGATGTGTCGGTGCCGGCCCATTATGCCGGCACGGACACACCGTCAGCCCAGCGGCAGCCGCGTCGTGTGCTTGACCTCTTCCATCACCGCATAGGTGCGCGTCTCGCGCACGCCCGGCAGCTGCCACAGCACGGCGCCAGCGAATTCGCGGTAGGCATTCATGTCGGCCGTGCGGGTCTTGAGCAGGTAGTCGAAGCCGCCCGCCACCATATGGCATTCCATGATCTCGGGGCGCACCTGCACCGCGGCCTTGAACTGCTCGAACACGTTGGGCGTGGTGCGGTCGAGCAGCACCTCGACGAACACCAGCATGCCGGCGCCAAGCTTGAGCGGGTTGAGCCGCGCTTCGTAACCGACGATGAAGCCATCCCGCGTGAGCCGCTGCACGCGCGCCAGCACCGCCGTGGGCGAAAGCGCCACGCTCTCGGCGAGCTTGAGGTTGGCGATGCGTCCGTCATCCTGCAACATCGCCAGAATCTTGCGGTCGATGCGGTCCAGATCATTTCCAAATACGGTCATGGCTAGTGAATTGTTCTATGCGCGCGGCAATTTTCGGATATTAATTCATCCTTCTTGCCCGCATCATCTCGCCATTCCGGGCTGGTGGCCGAACCCAGCCTTTTCCTTTCCAAGAGCACCGCCATGAACCACACCACGCCTGCCGCCCAGCCCTTCGCCGATTTCGCCCCGCGCCCGGCCGTCGACAGCCCGCTGCGCACGGCCATCACCGCCGCCTGCCGCGTGCCCGAGCCACAGGCCCTGGCGCCGCTGCTGGAGCAGGCCCGCCTGCCCCAGGCGATGGAAGACGCCGTGCAGGCCCTGGCCCTGCGCATTGCCGGCACGCTGCGCCAGCGCAAGAGCTCGGCAGGCCGCGCCGGCATCGTGCAGGGGCTGCTGCAGGAGTTCGCGCTGTCGTCCCAGGAAGGCGTGGCGCTGATGTGCCTGGCCGAAGCCCTGCTGCGCATTCCCGATGCCGCCACGCGCGACGCACTGATCCGCGACAAGATCAGCAGCGGCCAGTGGGAGCCCCACCTGGGCAAGAGCCCCTCGCTGTTCGTCAACGCGGCCACCTGGGGCCTGCTGCTGACGGGCAAGCTCGTCACCACGCACAACGAAGGCAGCCTGTCCGCCTCGCTGGGCCGCCTGATCGGCAAGGGCGGCGAGCCGCTGATCCGCAAGGGCGTGGACATGGCCATGCGCATGATGGGCGAGCAGTTCGTCACCGGCGAAACCATCGACGAAGCCCTGGCCAACGCACGCAAGATGGAGAGCGAGGGCTTCCGCTATTCCTACGACATGCTGGGCGAGGCCGCGTTGACCAGCGAGGACGCGGCGCGCTACTACGAATCCTACGAGCAGGCCATCCACGCCATCGGCAAGGCCTCGAACGGGCGTGGCATCTACGAAGGGCCGGGCATCTCCATCAAGCTCTCGGCCCTGCACCCGCGCTACAGCCGCGCGCAGTTCGGCCGCGTGGTCGATGAGCTGTACCCCCAGGTGCTGCGCCTGACCGAACTGGCGCGCCAGTACGACATCGGCCTCAACATCGACGCCGAGGAAACCGACCGTCTCGAAATCTCGCTCGACCTGCTCGAACGCCTGTGCCAGGCGCCCACCCTGCAAGGCTGGAACGGTATCGGCTTCGTCATCCAGGCCTACCAGAAGCGCTGCCCCTACGTGATCGACTTCGTCATCGACCTGGCCCGCCGCACGCGCCGCCGCCTCATGGTGCGCCTGGTCAAGGGCGCCTACTGGGACAGCGAGATCAAGCGCGCCCAAGTGGACGGACTGACCGACTACCCCGTGTACACCCGCAAGGCGCACACCGACGTGTCCTACCTGGCCTGCGCGCGCAAGCTGCTGGGCGCCCCCGAGGCCATCTACCCGCAATTCGCCACGCACAACGCGCAGACGCTGGCCGCCATCTACCACCTGGCGGGCAACAACTACTACGCCGGCCAGTATGAATTCCAGTGCCTGCACGGCATGGGCGAGCCTCTGTACGAGCAGGTGGTGGGCGCCGTCACGGCCGGCAAACTGGGCCGCCCCTGCCGCATCTACGCCCCCGTGGGCACGCACGAAACGCTGCTCGCCTACCTGGTGCGCCGCCTGCTGGAGAACGGCGCCAACACCTCGTTCGTGAACCGCATCGCCGACGGCTCCATCGCCCTGGAAGAACTCGTGTGCAACCCCGTGGCCACCGTGCAGCAGGCCGCCCAGGCCGAAGGCCGCGCGGGCCAGCCGCACCTGCGCATTCCGCTGCCCGGCCAGCTCTATGGCGACGAGCGCCCCAACTCGCGGGGCCTCGACCTGGCCAGCGAGCAGGTGCTTACCGACCTCGCCACCGCCCTGCAAGCCAGCGCGCAGCAGCCTTGGCAGGCCGCACCCCTGCTGGCGCAGGATGCCGCTGCAGGAACCGCCGTGCCCGTGCTCAACCCCGCCGACCACCGCGACGTGGTGGGCCAGGTGCAGGAAGCGACCGAGGCCGATGTGGATCGCGCCGTAGCCTGGGCCCATGAGGCCGCACCGCAGTGGGCCGCCACGGCTCCCGCCGAGCGGGCCGCCGCCCTGCTGCGCGCCGCCGACCTGCTCGAAGCACAGATGCCCCAGCTCCTGGGCCTGCTGATGCGCGAAGCCGGCAAGACCTGCGGCAACGCCGTGGCCGAGGTGCGCGAGGCGGTGGACTTCCTGCGCTACTACGCCGTTCAGGCGCAATCGAGCTTCGCCAACGTCACGCACCTGCCCCTGGGCCCCGTGGCCTGCATCAGCCCCTGGAACTTCCCGCTGGCCATCTTCATGGGCCAGGTGGCCGCGGCCCTGGCCGCCGGCAACACCGTGCTGGCCAAGCCGGCCGAACAGACGCCGCTGATCGCCGCCGAAGCCGTACGCACCCTCTGGCAGGCCGGTGTGCCACGCGCCGCCGTGCAGCTGCTGCCCGGCCAGGGCGAGACCGTGGGCGCCCGCCTGGTGGCTGACGAACGCATCATGGGCGTGGTGTTCACCGGCTCGACCGATGTGGCGCGCATCCTGCAGCGCACCATTGCCGGCCGCCTCGACGCTGCCGGCAACCCGGTCGCCCTGATCGCCGAAACCGGCGGCCAGAACGCCATGATCGTGGACTCGTCCGCCCTGGTGGAACAGGTGGTGGGCGACGCCGTGGCTTCTGCCTTCGACAGCGCCGGCCAGCGTTGCTCGGCACTGCGCGTGCTGTGCGTACAGGAAGACGCCGCCGACCGCGTCATCACCATGCTGCAAGGCGCCATGGGCGAACTGCGTGTGGGCAACCCTGGCGCGTTGAACGTGGACGTGGGCCCGGTCATCGACGCCCAGGCCCGCGCCGGCATCCTGGCCCACATCGAGGCGCTGCGAGCCAAGGGCCGCCGGGTCTTCCAGCCGGCCGCCAGCAGCGCGCAGGCACCGGCCGATGGCACCTATGTGCCGCCCACGCTGATCGAGATCGGCAGCATCGCCGAACTGGAGCGCGAAGTGTTCGGCCCGGTGCTGCACCTCGTGCGCTACGCCCGCAAAGACCTGCCGCTCCTGCTGCAGCAGATCAACGCCACGGGCTACGGCCTGACGCTGGGCGTGCACACCCGCATCGACGAAACCATCGCCCAGGTGGTGGACCAGGCGCACGCCGGCAACATTTACGTCAACCGCAACATGGTGGGCGCCGTAGTGGGCGTGCAGCCCTTCGGCGGCGAAGGACTCTCTGGCACCGGCCCCAAGGCCGGCGGCCCGATGTACTTGCTGCGCATGCTCTCGCGCTACCCCGCCACCGCACTGGCCGTTGCACTGACCCCTGCCGATGCACTGCGCCCGCGTGACGATACGCAGCGCCGGCCGCTGCTCGCCACGCTGCAGGTACTGGAAGACTGGGCCCGCGGCCAGCAAAACTCGGCCCTGGCACAAACCTGCCAGCGCCTGGCCGCGACCACGCCCAGCGGCGTGCTGCGCACCCTGCCCGGCCCGACGGGCGAGAACAACACCTACCAGATCCTGCCGCGCGAGCGCGTGCTGTGCCTGGCCACGCAGGACGCCGATCTGCTGACCCAGCTCGCCTGCGTGCTGGCCACGGGCGGCCAGGCGCTGTGGCCCGTGCAGCACTCGGCCCTGCATGCGCGCCTGCCTACCGCTCTGCAGGAGCGCGTGGCGCTGGTGGCGCAGTGGCAAGCCGAGGGGGTATGGCTCGACGCCGTGCTGCACCACGGCGACAGCGACGCGCTGCGCACCGCCTGCCACGCCATCGCCACGCGCCCCGGCCCCATCGTGACCGTGACCGGCCGGCCGGCCGGCGCCACCGACGTGCCACTGGAACGCCTGGTGCTGGAGCGCTCGCTCAGCGTCAACACGGCGGCGGCCGGCGGTAATGCCAGCCTGATGACCATCGGTTAAGCCGCGAGGGCGCACGGCCCTCCCTTGCCCGCCCAGGAAGCGAACGGTGCTCGGCACCCGTTCGCTCTCGGCTTGGCGACGCTGAAAGCAGCCCGGTACGCGGTGCCTGCGCGAAAGATGGAACATTTGCGCGTCGGCATCGTTGACACTGGCATCTGCCATGAGAGCCTTCAGCCATGTCGAGGAAAACGAATGCATCGCACGCGCCCAGCGCGGTGAGGTCGCGGCGTTTTCGGAGCTGGTGGCACGCCACCAGGACCGCATTTACCGCTTCCTCGTGCGGCTGACGCGCTCACCCGACGATGCACGGGACCTGACCCAGGAAACCTTCATCCACGCCTGGGAGGCCCTGGAGCGCTGGCGACCTGAGGCACGCTTCACGACCTGGCTGTTCCAGATCGCACGCAACCAGGCACTGGACCTGCTGCGGCGGAACAGGCGCACCGAGTTCGTGGCGCTGGAGGATGACGATGCCTCGCTCCCCTGCCCGGCCCCCACGCCCGAGGCGGCCCTGGAAACCCGGCAGCGTTTTCACGGCATGGAGCGTGCGCTGGCGCGCTTGCCGACCGAGCACCGCGAAATCCTGCTGCTGCGGGAGATCGAGGCGCTGCCGTACGAAGAGATCGCGGCCGTGCTGGACATCAGCCTCGGCACGGTGAAATCGCGCCTCGCCCGGGCCCGCACCGGGCTGCTGGAAAGAATGCCACGCTGACCGGAGGAAACGCATGACCTGCCCTACCACCGACGAACTGTCTGCCTACAGCGACCACATCCTGCCCTCGCCAGAGCAGGCGCGGCTCGCACTGCACCTGCAAAGCTGCAGTGCTTGCCAGCACCGGCTCGGCGAACTGCAATCGCTGCAGCAGATCCTGCAGGCACTGCCGTCTCCCACCCTGGGCCCAGACTTCGCCGCACGGCTCGAAGGCCGCCTGCGCCCCCGGCAACCGCCACGCCGGCCACAGCACCGGCCGCGCCCGTGGTCCGGCTGGCTTCCGGCAGGCCTTGCGGCGGGTATGGCCCTGGCGTCGGGCATGTGGCTCGGCGGACTGCTGCTGGGCGGCGGCGCGGCCGGTACGCGCCCCGCCGCGCTGGTGCGTGTGTTTGATCCGGTGCCACCGGGCGGGCTGTGCGCCGCCGCCGAACTGTGCCGCCCACTGAAAGGAATGCCATGAACCACCGCCCCTGGACACGTTACCTCCTGGCTGTCTCGCTCGCCCTGAACCTCGGTGTGGTCACCGCGTTCGTACTGCGTCCCACGCCCCCCGCACAGGGCGTGCGGACGACCCCGGCGCTGCATCTGCCAGACCACCTGGAACTGAGCGCGGAGCAGCGCACGCGCTGGCAGGCACTGGAGCCCGGCTTCCTGCAGGAACTGGACGCCAACTGGCAGGCGATCCGGCAGCAGCGTGAAGCCCTGGTGCGGCAGATCTTTGCTACCACGCCCGACCGCGCCGCCATCGATGTGCAGCAAGCCGCGATTGCCCGTCTGCAGGGCGCGCAACAGCAGCGGGTGATTGCGCAGCTGCTGGCCGAACGCGACCTGCTGAACGAAGGTCAGCGCACGCTCCTCATGGAGCTGCTGCTGGCCCGCTATGCCCAGGAAGCTACGGAGGAAGAGCAGCTGCACCGCGACTGACAGCGCAGTTGGGATGCAGACGGCGGGAACATTCGGCGCGGATGTGCGTTAAAGCAGGCAGGGCCCCATCCAAACGGCCCCATCGTCCTTCAACCCTTACGAAAGTACCGCATGAAATCACCGATCGCTCTGCTGCTGGTCCTCGCCCTGTCCGCGCCCCTGAGCGCGCTGGCCGCCACCGACGCCCACGACCATGGCAAGCCGGGCCCGCACAAGCTCACGCTCAACGCCGGCAAGAAATGGGGCACCGATGAGGCCCTGCGCAAGGCCATGACGGCCATCCACGCCTCAGCCTCACAGGCGCTGCCCGCCGCGCATTCCGGCAAGGCCACGGCCGCCGACTACGGCGCCTTCGGCAAGGAAGTCACGGCGCAGGTCACTTACATGGTGGAGAACTGCAAGCTCGACCCGCAGGCCGACGCCCAGTTGCACCTCATCGTGGCCGACCTGATGGCCGGCGTGGAGGCAGCCGACGGCAAGCACGGCGAGAAGAAGCGAGCCGCTGGCGTAGTGAAGGTGGCCCAGGCGACCAACGCCTACGGCAAACACTTCGACCACGCCGGCTGGCAGGCCATCAAGATGCCCCACTGAGCGCCAGCGGGGCAGGTAGCCTGCACGCTCAGAGCGTGTGCGACACCATCTTGAATTCCGGATCGTCGGGGAAGGGCTTGATTGCGAAGCCGAGTGCCCGCATGAGCTTGAGCATGTGCGGGTTGTTGGCCAGCACCAGCCCTTCGATCTCGGCCAGGCCCTTCTCGCGCGCCACGTCCATGATGCTGTGCATCAGGCGCGAGCCCAGGCCCTTGCCCGCGAAATCGTCGGCCACAACCAGCGCGAACTCGCAGCTCGTGTGGTCGGGGTTGGTGATGTAGCGCGACACGCCCACGATGCGCTCGGTTTCGGTGATCTCGCCGTCGGGCCCTGCCTTGCGCTCCTTGAACACGGCGACAAGCGCCATTTCACGGTCGTAATCGATCAGCGTGAAGCGCGCCAGCATCATCGGCGGCAGTTGCGCCATCGACGAGACGAAGCGGAAGTACCGGCTCTCGGGCGAGAGGCTCTGCACCAGGGCCTGCAGCATCTGTGCGTCGTCCGGGCGGATGGGGCGCACGGTGTATTCACCGCCACCGGGCAACGGCCAGACCTGCTCGAAGCGCGCGGGGTACGGCAGGATGGCCAGGTGGCCATACTGGTTGGAGCTGCCGCTGGCCGCTTGCGGCGCGTGGTCAATGACGATGCGCGCATCGACCGCCACGGCGCCCGATTCGTCGACGATGATGGGGTTGATGTCCATCTCGCGCAGCTGGGGTAGCTCGCACACCATTTCCGACACGCGCAGCAGCACCTGCTCCAGCACTTCCATGTTGACGGCGCTGGCACCGCGCCATTCGCCCAGCGTCTCGGCCACACGCGAGCGCTCGATGAGGCTGCGGGCCAGGAACTGGTTCAACGGAGGCAGCTCCATGGCGCGGTCGTTGATCAGTTCGATCATCGTGCCGCCAGCGCCGAAGGTGATTACGGGGCCGAACGGGTCGTCGGTGACGAGGCCAATGCAGACCTCGCGGCCGCGCCGCGCGCGCGCCATGTTCTGCACGGTCACGCCGTTGATGCGCGCGCCGGGCTGCAGGCGAGCCACCCGCTCCACCATGTTGGTGTAGGTGTCGCGCGCGCTGGCGCCGTCCATGATGTTCAGCGCCACGCCCTGCACGTCGGACTTGTGGCTGATGTCCGGCGAATCGATCTTCAGCGCCACCGGGAAGCCCAGCTGCGTCGCAATCATCATCGCCTCGTGGGCACTGCGCGCCAGGATGGTCTTGGTGACCGGGATGTGGAAGGCCGCGAGCAGGGTCTTGGACTCCATCTCGGTGAGCACCTTGCGGCGCTCGGCCAGCACGCTCTCGATGACCAGGCGCGCGCCCTCGATGTCGGGCTTGGCCAGCGCCGACAACGGTGGCGGCGTCTGCTGCAGCAACTGCTGGTTCTGGTGGAACGCAGCGATGTTGCCGAAGGCCCCCACCGCCGCCTCGGGCGTACGGAAGCTCGGAATCTGCGCCTCGCGCAACAGGCCACGCGCGGGCACCACGGTGGCGTCGCCCATCCAGCACGACAGCAGCGGCTTGGTCATCTGGCGCTTGACGTCGGCCAGCGCACGCGCCACGTCGGACGGATCCACCCCCGACTTGGGCGAATGAATGGCCAGCACGCCGTCGATCTGGCGGTCCTTGGAGGCTGCCTCGATCGCTAGGCGGTAGTGCTCTGCCGACGCATCTTCGGAGAGGTCGATGAGGTCGGCCAGTGAGGCCAGCGCGGGCAACTGCGGTTTGAGGGACTGCGCCGTCTCTTGCGAGAGCTTGCCCAGGTCGAGAAAGATTTCGTTGACCCAATCGGCCGCAAGCACACCGGGCCCGCCGCCATTGGTGACGATGGCCAGCCTGCGGCCCACGGGCCGGTAGCGCGAGGCCAGGCACTTGGCCGCCGAGAACAGCGCGACAAAAGACCGCACGCGCACGGCACCCGCGCGCCGCAGCGCGGCATCAAACACATCGTCGCTGCCCACGATGGCGCCGCTGTGCGTCTGCGCCGCCTCGTTGCCCGCCGGCTTGCGCCCGGCCTTGAGCACCACCACCGGCTTGGCATTGGCGGCCGAGCGCAGCGCGCTCATGAAGGTGCGCGCGCTCGAGATGCCTTCGAGGTAGACCACGATGCTGTGCGTCTGCGGGTCATTCGCCAGGAAGTCGAGCACTTGCGCGATGTCCACCGCCGTATTCGGACCCAGCGACACCACCGACGAAAAGCCTACGGCGTTGTTGCGCGCCCAGTCGAGGATGGAGGCCGTCAGCGCTCCCGATTGCGAGACCAGCGCCAAAGGACCGGGGCGCGCCAGCGGGCCGGCGGCACTGGCATTGAGCTGCAGCGCCGGGCGCTGCAGGCCCAGGCAGTTGGGACCGAGCAAGTGCATGCCCTCGCGCTGCGCGATCTTCTTCAGTTCGAGGGCCAGCTCCGCACCAATGCCGCTGGAAATCACCAGCGCCGCGCCGCAGGCCATGCGCCCCGCGACTTCGAGCGCGGCCGCCACGTCCTCAGGAGGGAGCGCGATGATGGCCAGGTCCGCCCGCGTCTGCGCGAGGTCGGCGAGGGTGCCGGTGGTGTGGATGTCGAGAAACACCAGCCGCCCCGTGAAGCGCTGCGCGCGCAGGGCCTCGTGCAGGATCTTGGCGTGCGGCGCCAGGGCTGCTTCATCGTCCTGCCGGCCGGCAAAGACCACGATGGATTCGGGCGAGAAAAGCGGCGTGAGGTAGTGTTTGTCCATGTATTGCTCCAACAGATACCCTTCACCACCAGCGGGGACCAGGCCGTGGGAATGGCCACCGCGATGGCGATGGCGCACAAATGAAAACGGGTTACAGCATTTCTACTGTAACCCGTTGACATATCGAAAAATGGTCGGCGTGAAAGGATTCGAACCTTCGACCCCTTGCACCCCATGCAAGTGCGCTACCAGGCTGCGCCACACGCCGACAAGACTTGAATTATATACCGGATTCAGGCGTCATTTAAGAGAAGCGCACGAATTTCAAACAATTCCTGGCGCACTGCATCGATGTCCGCCATCGTCTCCAGCACCGGCATGGCGAGCATCCCTGTGGCCGGGGCCTCGGGAGCTTCTTCCAGCAAGGATTCGGGCGCATCGGCCGGGCCGCCGCTGCGCGCCTGGTGCATCATCTCCTGCAGCTTGTTGCGCGCACCGCTGATGGTAAAGCCCTGGTCGTACAACAGGTCGCGGATGCGGCGGATCATCAGCACCTCATGGTGTTGGTAATAGCGCCGGTTGCCGCGCCGCTTCATGGGACGCAACTGGGTGAATTCCTGCTCCCAGTAGCGCAGCACGTGCGGCTTGACGCCGCACAGCTCGGCGACCTCGCCAATCGTGAAATAGCGCTTGGCCGGGATGGAAGGAAGCAGCGTACCCATGGGTTATGGCAGGAACAATGCAGCGGGAAACCCATGAGGGTACCGCAGGTCCGCAGGCGACGCCAGACACATGCGGCAATTGAGCCACACCAGAATGGTCGGCCGCTCTCAGGACCCGGAGCCGTTCTGGATCTGTTCCTTGAGCTTGCTGCTGGCGTGGAAGGTCACCACGCGGCGCGCGCCAATCGGGATCGCCTCGCCCGTGCGCGGGTTGCGGCCGGGGCGCGGCGCCTTGGTGCGGATCTGGAAGTTGCCGAAGCCCGACAGCTTGACGTCCTCGCCATCGACCAGGCTCTGTGCGATCAGATCGAAAAAGGCGTCGATCATGTCCTTGGACTCGCGCTTGTTCAGGCCGATGTGCTCGAACAGCAGATCGGCCAGTTGCGCCTTGGTCAGTGCCGGGGTTTCCAGGCTCTCTACGGCAAATTCGATCACGTCGTTGCTCCGTTCCCGCATCACACGCGCAGTTTGGCGCCGACCTGCTCCACCAGCCGTGCGAGCACGGTCTGGATGGCGGCATCGATCTCGGCATCGGTCAGCGTGGCTTCGCCACCCAAGGTCAGGCGCACGGCCAGGCTCTTCTCGCCCAGGGCCAGGCCGCCGGTGACGGTGCCGTCCTTGGCCACCTTAGGCCGGTACACGTCGAACAGCACGGCGGCGCGCAGCAGCGTGACCGGCAGGGCCGCGTGGATGGCACCCATGATGTCGGCGTGCGTGACCTTCTCGGCCACGACGACCGCCAGGTCGCGTTCGACGGCCTGGTGCTTGTGCACCGGCGCGAAGCGCGGCACTTCGCGCCGCAGCACGGCGTCGAGCTCCAGCTCGAACAGCACGGGAACCTGGGGCAGCTCCCACGACTGGCGCCACTGCGGGTGCAGTTCGCCAACGTAGCCGATGGGCCGGCCCTCGACCAGCACGCGCGCGCAGCGGCCCGGGTGCATGGCGGGGTGGGTAGCGGGCTCGAACTGCGGCCGCAACGGCGCCAGCAGCGCCTCGACATCACCCTTGACGTCGTAGAAGTCGATGGGCTGCTCCTTGCGGCCCCATTGCAGCATGTCGCCGCCACCGCAGGCCAGGCCCGCCACGCGCATGGGCTGGTGGAAGCCTTCCACGGTGGTGTCGGTGTTCTGCACGGAGGCGTCGCGCAGGAACACGCGGCCCACTTCGAACAGGCGCACGCGCTCGGCGCGGCGGTCCAGGTTGAACTTGAGCACCTGCAGCAGCGAACCCAGCAGCGACGAGCGCATCACGCTCATCTGGGTGGCGATGGGGTTGAGCAGCTTGATCGGGTTGGCATTGGCGGCCAGCTCGCGCTCCCAGCGCTCCTCGACAAAGCTGAAGTTGATGGTTTCCTGGTAGCCCAGGCCCGCGAGCTGGCGGCGCACCGCAAACGGGCTGCGCTGGTTCTCGGCCTGCAGCTTGGGCGTGATGGGTGCCAGCGGCGGCGTGGTGGGCAGGTTGTTGTAGCCCACCATGCGCGCCACTTCCTCGATCAGGTCTTCCTCGATGGCGAGGTCGAAGCGGTACGAGGGCGGCGCCACGGTGACGGTGCCATCGCCCAGCGTGACCGGCAGGCCCAGGCCCTGCAGCGCGTCAAAGCATTGCGCCTGGGTCAGCGGCATGCCGATGACCTTGGCCGCGCGCGCCACGCGCAGCGTTACAGGCTGGGGCTCGGGCATGCGCGCTTGCAGGTCGGCCACGGGGCCGCAGGCGGTCTCGGGCGTGCCGCAGATCTCGATGACGAGCTGGGTGATGCGCTCGATGTGCTCGACGGTGAGCTGTGGGTCCACGCCGCGCTCGAAGCGGTGGCCGGCATCGGTGGAAAAGTTGAAGCGGCGCGAGCGGCCGGCAATGGCCTTGGGCCACCAGAACGCGGCCTCGACGTAGATGTGGCGCGTGCCGTCGGACACGGCGGTGGCGTCACCGCCCATGATGCCGGCCAGCGATTCGACCTGGTGGTCGTCGGCGATCACGCCGACCTTCTCATCCACTTCGACGGTGTTGCCGTTGAGCAGCTTGAGCTGTTCGCCCGCCTTGCCCCAGCGCACATCCAGGCCGCCGTGGATCTTGTCGAGGTCGAAGATGTGCGAGGGGCGGCCCAGCTCGAACATCACGTAGTTGGAGATGTCCACCAGCGCGGTCACGCTGCGCTGGCCGCAGCGCGCCAGGCGGTCGACCATCCACTGCGGGGTCTTGGCCTGCGTGTTGACGTTGCGCACGATGCGGCCGGAGAAGCGCCCGCACAGGTCGGGAGCGCTGATCTTCACGGGCAGCTTGTCGTCCAGCGCCACCGCCACGGCGGGGAACGTGGGCGTCTTCAGGGGCGCACCGGTCAGGGCCGCCACTTCGCGCGCGACGCCGTAGACGCTCAGGCAGTGCGCCAGGTTGGGCGTGAGCTTGAGCGTGAACAGCGTGTCGTCCAGGTTCAGGTACTGACGGATGTCCTGGCCCAACGGGGCGTCCAGCGGCAGCTCCAGCAGGCCGCCGTGGTCTTCGGAGAGCTTGAGCTCGCGCGCCGAGCACAGCATGCCCTGGCTTTCCACACCGCGCAGCTTGCCGACCTTGATGAGGAAGGGCTTGCCGTCTTCGCCGGGCGGCAGCTCGGCCCCCACCATGGCGCAGGGCACGCGGATGCCCACACGGGCGTTCGGCGCGCCGCAGACGATGTTCAGCAGCTCGCTTTGGCCCACGTCCACCTGGCACACGCGCAGGCGGTCGGCGTTGGGGTGCTGCTGGGCGTCCTTGATCTCGCCGACGACGATTTTGGTAAACGGCGGCGCCACGGGCTGCAGCTCTTCGACCTCCAGCCCCGCCATGGTCAGGGTGTCGGCCAGTTCTTGGGTGGAAAGCGACGGGTTGCAGAACTCGCGCAACCAGGATTCAGGAAATTGCATAGTCAGACTTCTTTGGCGTGCTCTTGAAAAGAGATCTGCTGGCGCTTGCTGGTTGGGTGTTTCATTACGAAAACTGCTTGAAAACCAAGCCCACCCAGCGCTGGCAGCTCACCTTTTTGCATTACTGGAACTGCGACAGGAAACGGATGTCGCCGTCGAAGAACAGGCGCAGGTCGTTCACGCCATAGCGCAGCATGGTCAGGCGGTCGGGCCCCATGCCGAAGGCGAAGCCGATGTAGCGCTCGGGGTCCAGGCCCATGTTGCGCACCACGTTGGGGTGCACCTGGCCGGAGCCGGCCACCTCGAGCCAGCGGCCCGCCAGGGGGCCGTCCTGGAACTGGATGTCGATCTCGGCGCTGGGCTCGGTGAACGGGAAGAAGCTGGGACGGAAGCGCAGCACCAGGTCGTCGCTCTCGAAGAAGGTGCGGCAGAAGGCGGTGAAGACGACCTTCAGGTCCTTGAAGCTGACGTTCTCGCCGATCCACAGGCCCTCGCACTGGTGGAACATGGGCGAGTGCGTGGCGTCGCTGTCGACACGGTAGGTGCGGCCCGGCGCGATGACGCGGATCTCGGGCATGGGCTGGCCGGCGTCGAGCAGCGCGCGGTGGCGCTTGACATGCTGCACCGCGTGGCGGATCTGCATGGGGCTGGTGTGCGTGCGCAGCAGGTTGGGCGCCTCGGGCGTGCCGCCCTCGACGTAGAAGGTGTCGTGCATGGAACGCGCGGGATGGTCCTCGGGCGTGTTCAATGCGGTGAAGTTGAACCAGTCGGTCTCGATCTCGGGGCCTTGGGCCACGTCGAAGCCCATGGAGCCGAAAATGCCCTCGATGCGCTCAAGGGTCAGCGACACCGGGTGCAGCCCGCCCTGGCCGCGCTGGCGCCCCGGCAGGCTCACGTCCAACGCCTCGGCCTGGAGCTGTGCCTGCAGTTCTGCGTCAGCGAGCTCCTGGCGGCGCGCCGTGAGAGCGGCTTCAATGGCCTGCTTGGCCACGTTGATGGCCGCGCCACGCGACTTCTTCTCCTCCACGGAAAGCTGCGCCATGCCCTTCATGAGCTCGGTCACGCGACCGGATTTGCCCAGGAACTGGGCCTTGGCGTTTTCCAGGTCAGCCGGTGTGGCGCTTTGCGCGAACAACTGACGGGCGCTTTCGACCAGAGAGTCCAACTCGTTCATATGCATTCTTCAAAAGAAACAAGGGCTAGTGCCTTTTCAAGCCCTAGCCCTTGTTGTTTAAGCGCTTGCAGCTATCAAAAAGATAACTGCTCGCCGTGAACTCAGGCAGCCAGCTTGGCCTTGACCTGCTCCACGATGCTGCCGAAGGCAGCCTTGTCGTGCACCGCGAGGTCGGCCAGCATCTTGCGGTCGATCTCGATGGATGCCTTCTTCAGGCCGTTGGCGAACTGGCTGTAGGTCAGGCCCAGTTCACGTGCACCGGCGTTGATACGGGCAATCCAGAGGCGGCGGAACACGCGCTTCTTGGCACGGCGGTCACGGTAGGCATATTGCCCAGCCTTCATTACCGCCTGTTTGGCGATACGGAAGACGTTACCGCGGCGACCGCGAAAACCCTTTGCAAGGGCCAGAACCTTCTTGTGACGGGCATGAGCCGTTACACCACGTTTGACGCGAGGCATGTGAGTACTCCTTGTTCGTCAGTTGATTACAGGCCAGCAAAAGGCAGCATCTGCGCAATGTGACCCATATTGGTCTCATGAACGGCAGTGATACCACGCAGATGGCGCTTGTTCTTGGTGGTCTTCTTGGTCAAGATGTGACGCTTGAAGGCTTGACCGCGCTTGACGGTACCACCTGGACGAACGCGGAAGCGCTTTTTAGCGCTGCTCTTGGTCTTCATTTTGGGCATGTGAATGCTCCTTTTTTTGTGCTCGTGAGGCGTTTGCAAACCGGCTTGCAAACTTGTTGGCCCCGAGCCACTTTTACCGGCAGGCCTTACGCCCACCGCGAAAGGGTGCAAGCACCCTTCCCATGCCTGGCAGCACCCTTGCGGGCAAAGCCAGTCAATTCTGTCTTGGTTGGCGGGCCGTTCAGCCTGCCGCGTCCGCGCCGGCTTCCGCCGAAGGCTTGGCCGCTGCCACCTTCTTGCGCGCCGGGGCGATCATCATGATCATCTGGCGCCCTTCGAGCCGTGGGAACTGCTCCACCAAAATGGTGTCGGCCAGATCGTCGCGAAGGCGATTCAGCAGGGCCAAACCCAACTCCTGGTGCGTGATCTCGCGGCCACGAAAACGCAGCGTGATCTTGCACTTATCGCCCTCAGCCAGGAACCGGCGGATGTTGCGCAACTTGATGTTGTAGTCGCCATCGTCGGTACCGGGGCGGAACTTGACTTCCTTGATCTCGATGACCGTCTGCTTGGCCTTGGCTTCCGCCGCGCGCTTTTGTTCAATGTATTTGAACTTGCCGTAGTCCATCAGGCGGCAGACGGGCGGATTGGCCGTGGCGGCAATCTCCACCAAGTCCACATCCAGCTCACCCGCCATGCGCAGGGCCTCCATGAGGCTCACCACACCGAGCGGCTCATTCTCAGGACCCGAAAGACGGACTTCCGGGGCCATGATTTCACGGTTCAGGCGGTGCTTGCGCTCTTCACGTTGGCGACGATCACGAAATTCAGTAGCTATGGCTCTCACCCTTGAAATAAAGTGCTACGAAAAAAGTAGCTACTCCGGCGCAGCCCTGCTGCACCGGAGGCACATTTCACGCAAATCAGTCTTTAGATGCAACGGCCTTGGTGATGAGTTCGATGAACGCATCCACAGGCATCACCCCAAGGTCTTTGTTGCCCCGGGCGCGCACTGCGACGGCACCAGAAGCCCTCTCCTTGTCGCCAGCGACGAGGATGAAAGGCAGCTTTTGCATGGAATGCTCCCGTATTTTATACGTAATCTTCTCGTTACGCAGATCGAGCGCCACACGCAAGGGCTTCTGGGGCAATGCTTTTTCGATTTTTTCGGCAATTTCGCGACAGTAGTCGGCCTGTGCATCGGTGATGTTGAGCACCGCCACCTGCACTGGCGCCAGCCAGGCGGGCAAGGCTCCCGCATGCTGCTCGATCAGGATGCCGATGAAGCGCTCCAGGCTGCCGACGATCGCGCGGTGCAGCATGACGGGGCGGTGGCGCGCACCGTCTTCGCCCACGTATTCGGCGTCCAGGCGCTCGGGCATGGAGAAGTCGACCTGCATGGTGCCGCACTGCCACTGGCGACCGATCGCGTCCTTGAGCGTGTACTCGATCTTCGGGCCGTAAAAGGCACCGTCCCCCGGGGCGATCTCGAACTCGCAGCCCGAAGCGCGCAGGCTTTCCATGAGCGCGTGCTCGGCCTTGTCCCAGCTCTCGTCAGAGCCGATGCGCGCCTCGGGGCGCGTGGCCACCTTGTAGATGATGTTCTCGAAACCGAAGTCCTGGTAGACCTTCTGCAGCAAGGCCGTGTACGCGGTGCACTCGGGCAGGATATGTTCTTCGGTGCAGAAAATGTGGCCATCGTCCTGCGTGAAGCCACGCACACGCATGATGCCGTGCAGCCCGCCGGTGGGCTCGTTGCGGTGGCACTGGCCGAACTCACCGTAGCGCAGCGGAAGGTCGCGGTAGCTCTTAATGCCCTGCTTGAAGATCAGGATGTGGCCCGGGCAGTTCATCGGCTTGAGGGCGTAGTCGCGCTTCTCACTCTCCGTCGTGAACATGTTGTCGCGGTACTTGTCCCAGTGCCCCGTTTTCTCCCAGAGCGTCTTGTCCAGGATCTGCGGCCCCTTGACCTCCTGGTAGCCGTTGTCGCGGTACACGCGGCGCATGTACTGCTCCACCTCCTGCCACAGCGTCCAGCCCTTGGGGTGCCAGAACACGGTGCCAGGGGAATGCTCGTCGATGTGGAACAGGTCCAGTTCACGGCCCAGCTTGCGGTGGTCGCGCTTTTCCGCCTCTTCCAGCATCGTGAGGTACTGCTGGAGTTCGTCCTTCGTCGCCCAGGCCGTGCCATAGACGCGCTGCAGCATCTCGTTGCGATGGTCGCCGCGCCAGTAGGCACCGGCCACCTTCATGAGCTTGAAGAACTTGAGCTTGCCGGTGCTCGGCACGTGCGGGCCACGGCACAGGTCTTCGAACGCGCCTTCACGGTACAGGCTCACGTCTTCGTTGCTGGGAATACTGGCGATGATCTCGGCCTTGTAGTGCTCGCCCAAGCCCTTGAAGTAAGCCACGGCTTCGTCGCGCGGCAACACGCGGCGCACGATGGGCTCGTCCTTGGCGGCCAGTTCGGCCATGCGCTTCTCGATCGCCACCAAGTCCTCCGGCGTGAAGGGGCGCTTGTACGAGAAGTCGTAGAAAAAGCCGTGCTCAATGACCGGGCCGATGGTGACCTGCGCTTCGGGGAACAGCTCCTTGACCGCATAGGCCAACAGGTGGGCCGTGGAATGGCGGATCACTTCCAGGCCGTCGGCATCCTTGGCCGTGACGATGGACAGCGGGCTGTCCTGCGTGATCTGGAAACTGGTGTCGACCACCTTGTCGCCAATCTTGCCAGCCAATGCAGCCTTGGCCAGGCCGGTACCGATCGATGCGGCCACTTCGGCCACCGTGACCGGGCCCGGGTATTCGCGCTGGGAACCATCGGGAAGCGTGATGTGAATCATGGAAGTCCTCGTCAAATCTTTTTTCAGGTGGGGAGCGCGCTGTTCTCGGCCCAGAAAGCAAAAAGCGCGGTACAGGTCCGCGCTTTGGAAGGGAGACAAGGAATCTCGTGCAGGCGCGAACGGCCAGCCTCAACGGCCGGTGAACATCTCCGATGTAGTTCGCGGTGTCATAACCAGCATGCCTTTCTCGCCCTTGTGCATTGATCGAACGCTCATTTTACCCTGCGCAAACAAAAAAGCCCGAAGCGGCTGCTTCGGGCTTGGGCGCCTATGCGCAAAGATCAGTGGAACTGCTCTTCTTCGGTGGAACCGGTCAGCGCCTTCACCGAGGAGGAACCGCCCTGGATCACGGTGGTCACGTCGTCGAAGTAGCCTGCGCCGACTTCCTGCTGGTGGGACACGAAGGTGTAACCCTTTTCACGGGCGGCGAACTCGGGTTCTTGCACCATGTTGACGTAGTGCTTCATGCCTTCGCCGCGGGCGTAGGCGTGGGCGAACTGGAAGGTATTGAACCAGTTGATATGGATGCCGGCCAGCGTGATGAACTGGTACTTGTAGCCCAGGGCCGACAGCTCTTCCTGGAAGGAAGCGATCTGCGAGTCGTTGAGGTTCTTCTTCCAGTTGAAGGAAGGCGAGCAGTTGTACGACAGCAGCTTGCCGGGGTTGGCGGCCAGCACGGCCTGTGCGAATTCGCGGGCGAAGCCGATGTCGGGCACGCCGGTTTCGCACCACACCAGGTCGGCGTAGGGCGCGTAGGCCACGCCACGGCTGATTGCTTGCTCCAGGCCGTTCTTGACGCGGTAGAAGCCTTCTTGCGTGCGCTCGCCGGTCAGGAAGGGCTTGTCGTTGGCGTCGTGGTCGGAGGTGATCAGGTTGGCAGCTTCGGCGTCGGTACGGGCCAGGATGATGGTGGGCACACCCATCACGTCAGCGGCGAAGCGGGCAGAAATCAGCTTCTCGCAGGCTTCTTGAGTGGGAACCAGCACCTTGCCGCCCATGTGGCCGCACTTCTTCACGGCAGCCAGCTGGTCTTCGAAGTGCACGCCGGCAGCGCCAGCGGCAATCATGTTCTTCATCAGTTCGAACGCGTTCAGCACGCCGCCGAAGCCAGCTTCTGCATCGGCCACGATGGGCAGGAAGTAGTCGATGAATTCCTTGTCGCCGGGGTTGATGCCGCGGCCCCACTGGATTTCGTCAGCGCGCTTGAAGGTATTGTTGATGCGGCGCACCATGGTGGGCACCGAGTCGTAGGCGTACAGCGACTGGTCGGGGTACATGGTTTCCGACGTGTTGCCGTCAGCGGCCACTTGCCAGCCCGACAGGTACACGGCTTCCAGGCCAGCCTTGGCCTGTTGCATGGCCTGGCCAGCGGAGATGGCGCCGAAGGCGTTCACGTAGCCCTTCTTGGCGCCGCCGTTGACCTTTTCCCACAGCTTCTCGGCGCCGCGCTTGGCCAGCGTGTGTTCGATGGGCAGCGAGCCACGCAGGCGCACCACGTCGGCGGCGGTGTAGCCGCGCTTCACGCCCTTCCAGCGGGGGTTCTGCGCCCAGTCTTTTTCCAGGGCGGCAATTTGCTGTTCGCGGCTCAGTTGTTGGGTCAGGGATTGGGGCATGTGATTACTCCGTCGGTTGATTGAAATGCCGGGTCAGCCAAGCTGCTGTCCATGGGTGTACTTTAAGTCTTCTATAAGACCTGCGCAACATCTTATGTCTTATACAAGACATAAATTTTCTTGTTGAAAATCAGGTGGTTACGGGCAAGTAATCACCATATGAAATTTTATTTCTTGTATTGAGAAATTGCTCCGCACCGGGAGTATGGCGCCATACCGCATCATGAAAATTGATTTGCACAATGCAGAATCAAAGCTAGCCAGACCGCCGGCCCCACGGTATCTGGGATGATGGGCGGCCTCCCTATATACGACGCGTGTTCTTCCATGCAGCCCAACCGCCTGTCTGCCTACCTGTGTCTTGCGTTGAGCATGGCGCTCGTGGGTTGCTATGTCGCCCTGTCCAAGCCGCTCGCGGCCGTGCTGCCGGTGTTCCTGCTCGCCTGGCTGCGCTTTGGCATCGGCGCCATCGCCATGGCCCATTGGCTGCGCAAGCCGGCTGACGAGCCACCGCTCGGCAGCCGCACCCGTTGGCTGCTGTTCCTCGAATCCTTCCTGGGAAACTTCCTCTTCACCGTGTGCATGATCTCCGGCGTGAGCCTGACCGGCGCGGTCACCGCTGGCGTGGTGCTGTCGGCCATCCCCGCTGCCATCGCGGTCATGAGCTGGGCCTTCCTGCGCGAACCCGTGCCCGCACGCACCTGGTGGGCCGTGGGCTGCGCTGTGCTGGGGATTGCGCTTTTTTCACTATCAAAACAAGAGCATGTAGCGCCCCACCATCAAGCGCTGCAGGCCGCTAGAGCCTCTACTTCGGCCTGGGTGGGACATGTGCTGCTGCTGGGAGCCGTGGTGTGCGAAGCGGCCTATTCCGTCATCGGCAAGTACCTCACCGGAACGTTGGGGCCCAAGCGCATTTCCGCGCTGATCAACCTCTGGGGCTTCGTGCTCGCCACCCCGCTCGGGATGTACTACGCATGGGGCTTTGACTTCAGGGCCGTGGGCGCCGGCCACTGGCTGCTGCTGGTCTTCTACGCCCTGGCGGCCTGCATGTGGACGGTGTGGCTCTGGATGACGGGCCTCAAGTCCGTGCCAGCGGCGCAGGGCGGGGTGTTTTCGGTCTTTCTGCCGATCAGCGCAGCCCTTGTAGGCGTGCTCGCGCTGGGCGAGACGCTGAACGCCACGCAGTGGCTGGCCTTCGGCATTGCACTGGCCAGCGTGGTGCTGGCCACCCTGCCCTCGCGCCTGGCTTGGCGCGTAGGGTCAGTGCAGTGAAGCGGCGCTGACCACCATGCCATCGGCATCGGCATAGAGCCAGTCGCCAGGACGCACCCAAACGCCCTGGATCTGCACGGCCACGTCGCACTGCCCTTCGTTGCGCTTCTCGGTAGGCAACGGCATCAGCGCCAGAGCGCGGATGCCGACGTCGGTGGCGTTGAGTTCGGCCACGTCGCGCACGCAGCCGTTCACCACGATACCCGCCCAACCGTTGCGCGCGGCCGCCGCGGCCAGGTTGCCGCCCACCAAAGCGCGGCGCAGGGAGCCGCCACCGTCGACCACCAGCACGCGGCCGTGGCCGGGCGAGTCCACGGCCGCCTTCACCAGGGTGTTGTCCTCGAAGCACTTCACCGTGCTCACCGGGCCCGCGAAGGCCGGCACGGCGCCAAAGGCGGCAAAGACGGGCGGCAGCACACGGAAGGCGCCGCCGTCATCGGTCTTGTGCGTATCGCAGAAATCACAGGTGCTGAACGGGAAACGGGTCGGTTCGGTCATCGCTAGGCTCAAGGGGAGGAACGAAAAGGCGCAAGGCAACCAGCGTGCGCCCGGCAGTTTCAGGCGACGGTCTTGTGGCAGTCGCCGGGCCGCTCGCCCACCGGCACTGGGCAGCGGTTCACCTCGAACGGCGACATGGCAAGCAAGGTCGTCAGCGCGCTCGACGCCATGGTAATGGCCCAAAAGGCAAAGAAAGTGGCGGTGTAGACGCCAGCGCGCGACAGCGCCAGCGGATGACCAAACCATTGAAGATCCTGCGGATCCACCATGGCAAAGACCAGCATTTCCAGCACACCCGCCATCAGAAAGGCGGGCCAGGCAATCCACATCAGGCGTTGGCTCCACATCGCAAGGTCTCCTTGGTTTGTATTTCGGGGCCCGGACGCCCGAGATCGCAGTCCTGGCCTAGCGGGGCTTGTCGTCCTGCGGAGTGGCCGCATGGTTGCGGCCCTTCATCGCAGGCTCCAGGCCCTTCTGTGGATTCTCCAGGGTTTTGTTGATTTCCACGCCGCGCCGGTAATAGTCCTCCGCCACCACGGGGTCAGGCGAGCGCACAGCCAGCCAGAGCGTGACGAAAGCCGCCACGACAACAATGGCCGGCCCGGCGATGACCATCCAGACATGGCCGAATTTCCACCAGGGCTTGCTGGGGGTCTGCTGGGGCGAAGTAGTGGCCATGGTGAAGGCTCCGATGAAAGGTGAGGTGCGAGAGAGCGGCGCCGCTCACCGCGGGACGAGGAACACCGATTTCTCGGACACGCGCGCACCCGTGCCCAGGGCTTCGATATCGAAATACACAGCGTGCGAGCCCGACGATACGGATCCGTACGGAATCTGCAGGCGCACGACGACCCAGCGGGAATCGGCCGCGTCGATCTCGAACTCCGCCTCCGAGGCCAGTGCCAGCCCGTCCAGGCCGCGCGCGCCGATGCGGTAGCGCTGCGGCGCCTCGGTGGCATTCATGATCTGCAGGCGGTAGATATTCTCCAGCTTGCCGCCAGCGACGATACGCGACAGTGCCGCACGGTCACGCACCACGTCCACCTTGAGCGGCGTGCGCACCCACAGGCTGGCCAACAGGGCCACGCACAGCGCCACCAGGGCGGCGGTGTAGATCAGCACGCGCGGGCGCAGCACGCGGCGCAGGATCTGCGACTTGCCCCAACCATTGGCCACGCCGTTCTGCGTAGAGAAGCGAATCAGCCCGCGCGGATAGTTCATCTTGTCCATGACGCTATTGCAGGCGTCCACGCACAGGCCGCAGCCGATGCAGTCGTACTGCAGACCGTTGCGGATGTCGATGCCCGTGGGACAGACCTGCACGCACAGCGTGCAGTCGATGCAGTCGCCCAGGCCCTTGGCCTTGTAGTCCACCGTCTTGACGCGCGGACCGCGTTGCTCGCCGCGCGCTTCGTCGTAGGTAACGATGAGGGTGTCCGGATCGAACATGGCGCTCTGGAAGCGCGCGTACGGGCACATGTACTTGCACACCTGCTCGCGCAGGAAGCCGGCATTGCCATAGGTGGCAAAGCCATAGAAACCCACCCAGAAGATCTGCCATGTGCCCTGCAGGGCCATCAGTTCGGCGCCAAGGTCACGGATCGGCACGAAGTAGCCGACAAAGGTGAACCCCGTCCATACGGAGAACAGCACCCAAGCGAATTGCTTGAGCGATTTTTTCCAGATTTTCTCGAAGGTCCAAGGGCTGTTATCGAGCCGCAGCCGCGTGCTGCGGTCGCCCTCGATCTTGTGCTCGATCCACATGAAGATCTCGGTGTAGACCGTCTGTGGACATGCAAAGCCGCACCACAGCCGCCCGGCTACCGCAGTGAACAAGAACAGCGACAGCGCCGAGATGATCAGCAGCGCCGTGAGGTAGATGAAATCCTGCGGGTACAGGACCAGCCCGAAGATATAGAAACGCCGCGCCCCCAGGTCGAACAGCACCATCTGGCGCTGCCCCCACTCCAGCCACGGCAGGCCATAGAAGACCAACTGGGTGACGAACACCATGAGCCAGCGCCAGCGGGCGAAGTAGCCGCTGATGGATCGTGGGTAAACTTTTTTATGCGCCTCGTACAGTGAAACGGCTTCACCGCCGGTGGACGCGATGGGGATCACCTTGCGGGGTTTCCCGCTGGGGTTGCTCATGGCGTGCTTTTCTTGGAACGGACTGGCTACAAAAGAAAAAACGGTGGCGCCCAAGGCGCCACCGTTGCCATCGCAGTCTTAACGGGCAGCAGCACCCGACTTGCTGGAAAGGTTCCAGACGTAAGCCGTCAGCACACCGAGTTGGGCTTCGGTCAGCTTGCCAGCCTGGGCGGGCATTTCATTGACCTTACCTTTATTGATCATAGCGGTGATGGCGGCCTCGCCCCATCCGTGCAGCCAGATGTCATCAGTCAGGTTAGGGGCTCCCAGCGCCTGGTTGCCCTTGCCGTCAGCGCCGTGGCAGGCCGCGCACACAGCGAACTTCGCCTGGCCCTGCGAGGCGCGCACAGAGTCGTGCGGGCTGCCGGAAAGGCTCATGACGTAGTGCGCGACGTTGCGGACGTCGTCTGCCGAACCGACAGCCGCCGCCATCGGGGGCATGTTGCCGATACGACCGTTGTGCAGGGTCTCGCTGATCTTCTCGGGCGAGCCGCCATGCAGCCAGTCGCCATCGGTCAGGTTGGGGAAACCCTTGCCGCCGCGTGCGTCAGAGCCGTGGCATTGCGCGCAGTTGTTCATGAACAGGCGCTCGCCAATGGCCATGGCCGGTGCGTCGGCCGCGATCTGCTCGGGCTTCATGGAAGCGAAGCGGGCATACAGCGGTTCGATTTCGGCCTGGCCCTTGGCCATCTCCTGCTTGTACTCACCCAGCTGCGACCAGCCGAGCTTGCCGGCAAACGTACCCAGGCCCGGATAGAGCGCCAGGTAGCCCAGCCCGAAGATGATGGTGATGACGAACATCCACATCCACCAACGGGGCATGGGGTTGTTCATTTCGGTCAGGTCTTCGTCCCAAACGTGGCCCGTGGTGTTGTCGGCCGTGGCCACGACCTTCTTGCGGGCGGTGATCCAGAGGAGCAGCGCGCAAGCGATGATGCTGACGAGGGTCAGACCGGCCACATAGACCGACCAGAAATTGCTAGTGAAGTCACTCATAAGTTGTTCTCGTTCTGGTGGTGATCAGTCTTGCGCAAAAGGAAGCTGCGCGGCTTCGTCGAACTTGTTCTGGTTGCGGCGTGAGTACGCCCACACCCAGATGCCGGCGAAACAGGCAAACGACAGCAGCGTGAAGACGATGCGCATCGTGGTGATGTCCATGGCGCAATCTCCTCTTACTTGAGCGCACGGCCCATGACCTGCAGGTAGGCCACGAGGGCGTCCATTTCGGTCTTGCCCTTGACTTCGTCGGCGGCGCCGGCGATCTGGGCGTCGGTGTAGGGCACGCCCACGGTACGCAGCGCCTTCATGCGCGGAGCTACGGCAGCCGGATCCACTGCGTTCTTCTCCAGCCAGGGGTAGGAAGGCATGTTGGACTCGGGCACCACGTCACGCGGGTTGTTCAGGTGGATGCGGTGCCACTCGTCGCTGTACTTGCCGCCCACACGGTGCAGGTCGGGACCCGTGCGCTTGCTACCCCACTGGAAGGGGTGGTCGTAGATGAACTCGCCAGCCACCGAATAGTGGCCATAGCGCAGCGTTTCGGCGCGGAAGGGGCGGATCATCTGCGAGTGGCAGTTGTAGCAGCCCTCGCGCAGATAGACGTCGCGGCCCATCAGTTGCAGCGGAGCGTAGGGCTCCACGCCCTTGACGGCCTCGGTCGTCGACTTCTGGAAGAACAGTGGAACGATTTCCACCAGACCGCCCACGGCAATGACCAGGACGATCAGGACGATCATCAGGAAGTTGTTGGTTTCCACCGTTTCGTGGCTGAAACCCGTCGAAGTGTTATTGGACATTGTTGGTTACCTCGAATCTCAGGCGTGGGCAGGCTTGACAGCGGGGATGGCCACAGCCACCGAGCGACCCGAAATGGCCGTCATCCAGACGTTCCAGGCCATGATCACCATGCCGCCGAGGTACAGCAGACCACCGCCCACGCGGATCACATAGAACGGATAGGTGGCTTTCACGCTTTCCACGAAGGTGTAGGTCAGCGTGCCATCGGCATTGACGGCGCGCCACATCAGGCCTTGCATCACACCGGCAATCCACATGGCGGCGATGTACAGCACGATACCGATGGTGGCAAGCCAGAAGTGGATCTCGACAGCCTTCATCGAGTGCATCTTTTCCTTGCCGAACAGGCGCGGGATCAGGTAGTACAGCGAGCCCATGGTGATCAGACCCACCCAGCCGAGGGCGCCGGAGTGCACGTGGCCCACGGTCCAGTCGGTGTAGTGCGAGAGCGCGTTGACGGTCTTGATGGACATCATCGGGCCTTCGAACGTGGACATGCCGTAGAACGACAGCGACACGATCAGGAAGCGCAGGATGGGGTCGTCACGCAGCTTGTGCCAGGCGCCCGACAGGGTCATGATGCCGTTGATCATGCCGCCCCAGCTGGGTGCCAGCAGAATGAGGGAGAAGGCCATGCCCACGGATTGCGTCCAGTCGGGCAACGCGGTGTAGTGCAGGTGGTGCGGACCCGCCCACATGTAGGTGAAGATCAGCGCCCAGAAGTGCACGATGGACAGGCGATAGCTGTACACCGGACGGCCTGCCTGCTTGGGGATGAAGTAGTACATCATGCCCAGGAAGCCTGCCGTGAGGAAGAAGCCCACGGCATTGTGGCCGTACCACCATTGCACCATGGCATCCTGCACGCCGGCGTAGGCAGAGTAGCTCTTCATGAACTCCACCGGAATGGCCGCACTGTTGACCAGGTGCAGCACGGCCACCGCGAGGATGAACGCGCCGTAGAACCAGTTGGCCACATAGATGTGCTTGACCTTGCGGATGCCGATCGTGCCGAAGAACACGATGGCATACGACACCCAGACCAGCGTGATCAGGATGTCGATGGGCCATTCGAGTTCGGCATATTCCTTGCCGCTGGTGTAGCCCAACGGCAGGGAGATGGCGGCGGCCAGAATGACCAGCTGCCAGCCCCAGAAGGTGAAGGAGGCCAGAGGGCCGGCGAACAGGCGTACCTGGCTGGTGCGCTGGACCACGTAGTAGCTGGTGCCGAACAGCGCGCAACCGCCGAAGGCAAAAATCACCGCGTTCGTATGCAGCGGTCGCAGGCGTCCATAGCTGAGCCATGGAATGCCGAAATTGAGTTCAGGCCAGGCCAGCTGGGCGGCGATGAACACGCCCACCAGCATGCCAACCACCCCCCAGACCACGGCCATGATCGAAAACTGGCGCACAACGGTGTCGTTGTAATGCGCAGCACTTGCTTGTTTTGGAGAATCCATCGGTCACCTCTTAGTTCTGGCTAAATATTAACCTTACTCGGAATGTTGTTATGTTGACCCCCGTCAACCATCCCGAAGAATGCGTTCACCTTCTTGCTCCACGTTCTCGAACTGGCCGCGGTATACCGCCCACCACAGGCCCAGCAGAACCAGCAGCACCAAGGCCACCGACAGAGGAATCAAAAGATAAAGAATGTCCACAGTGCAATCTCCACGAGGTCAGGCCATTTGGGCCGAGGCCCGCCCCGAGGGCATGGCGGGCTGACCGGGCGTACTGTCCTCCAAGGGAGGCAGGGCCAGGGACAAGCGCGCGGCATTGAGCACAACCAGCAGGGAACTCAGTGCCATGCCAAGCCCGGCCAGCCAGGCCGGCATGTAGCCGGAGATGGCCATGGGAACCGACAGGGCGTTGTACCCCGCGGCCCACCATAAATTTTGGCGCACAACCCTTAAGGTCCGCCGGGCAAGGGTTATTCCCTGGGCGACCAGCGCGAGGTCGTCGCCCAGCACCACAAAATCGGAGCGCGACCGCGCCAGCGGCACGGCGCTGCCAAAGGCGAAGGACACATGGGCACCCGCCAGCACCGGGCCGTCGTTCAAACCGTCGCCCACCATCGCCACCTGGCGCCCTTGGGCCTGCAGCCCACGCAGTACCCGCAGCTTGTCCTGCGGAGCGCAATCGCCCCGCCACTCGGCGATGCCGGCCTGCGCCGCCACGCGGGCGGCGGCCTGGGCGCGATCGCCCGACAGCAACTGGACCCCCACGCCCGCCCGCTGCAGCGCCCGGACCACGGCAGCCGATTCCGGGCGCAGGTCTTCGCTGAGGTCAAAGCGCGCCAGCTCGCTCAGCGCGCCATCGTCGTGCTGCAAGGCCAGGAAAACCTGTTGCAGCGCAACATCGGCACCCTCCTCCACACCCGCATGCCGGGCCGAGCCCAGCCGCAGGCGCCGCGCGGCCCCCGTGCCGCCAGACTCGCGCACCAGCGCGCTCAGGCCCAGACCGGCCACTTCCGTCAGGTCTTCGACCTCCCAGCGTCCGCCACCTGCCCCGCCTGCAGCCGCCACCAGTGCGCGCGAGACCGGGTGCAACGACTGGCGAGCCAATGCTGCGGCCAGGGCCAGCGCGCCCTCGGCGTCCAGGCCGTGGGCGGGGTGCACGCCACGCACGGCCATGCCATCGCGTGTCAGCGTGCCGGTCTTGTCGAACACCACGGTATCCACCCCCGCCAGCGCCTCCAGCGCCTGGAGGTTGCGCACCAGCACGCCCTGGCGCGCCAAGGAACCCGCCGCCGACAGCATGGCCACGGGCGTGGCCAGCGACAGCGCGCATGGGCAGGTAACGATCAGCACCGACACCGCCACCATCAGCGCGTGCGCTGGGTCGGTGGGCCACCACCACAGCGCTGCAAGCGCCGCCGCCAGCAGCACCAGCACGAGGAAGGGACGCGCCACCCGGTCGGCCAGCTGCGCCAGGCGCGGTTTTTGCAGCGAGGCGCTTTCCATCAGCGCCACGATCTGGCCGAAACGGGTGTCGGCCCCGACACCTTGTACCTGCACCAGCACAGCCGCCTGCAGGTTGTAGCTGCCCGCCGTCACACCGCTCCCGGTGCCGCGCGCCACCGGCGTGGATTCACCCGTGAGCAGCGCCTCGTCGGCCAGGGTGGCGCCCTCGAGGATGCTTCCGTCCGCGGGGAACGCCTCGCCGACCAGCACACGCACCACGTCGCCGGGCACCAGCCGGCGCACTGCCACGCGCGTAAACGTGCCGTCGACCCCGCGCCGCTCCACGCTGGCGGGCAGGCGGTTCATCACGGCCTCCAGCGCACCCGCCGTGCGGTCGCGCAGGCGCAGCTCCAGCCAGCGGCCGGTGAGCAGGAAGAAGACGAACATGGTGAGGGAGTCGTAATAGACCTCGCGCCCGAAAACGCCCTCCGGCTCGAAGGTGCCCGCCGTGCTCACGACGAAGGTGATGGCCATGCCCAGGGCCACGGGCAGGTCCATGCTCACGCGGCGCAGGCGGATGTCGCGCAGCGCGCTGGCGAAGAACGGCCCGCAGGCGAAGAAGATGACCGGCAAGGTGATGACCCAGGACGCCCAGCGCAGCAGCTGCTCCATCTCGGCCGAGAGATCGCCTGGCTGGGCCACATAGGCCGGCCATGCGTACATCATCACCTGCATCATGCAGAAACCCGCCACCAGCCAGCGCCACAGGGCCTGACGGTGTTCGCGCACGCGCTGGTCGCGCGCCAGGGCGTCAAGCGCCGGCAAGGCACCGTAGCCGGCCTGGCGCACCGCATCCAGCCATTGGGAGGGCTTGACCTGATCGGGCTGCCAGACCACGCGCGCGCGCTGTGTGGCCGCGCTGACCTCGGCCTGCTGCACGCCCGAAACGGCGCGCAACGCATCTTCGATGGTCAGGGCGCACGCGGCGCAGTGCATGCCTTGCACCACCACATGCGACTCCCAGGCCCCACCCGCCGCCCCAGCAACCGCAGGGCGCCCGAAGGAGGCCCATTCCTGAGGGTCGTCCAGCAGCGCTTCGGTCCCCAGGTCCGCGGGCGTACACTGCACCCGAGGCAAAACGGCCACCTCCGGAGGTTCCGGAGCGGCTGCGGAGTTCTTTGACATGGCGCAAGCTTAACGCGTTCACCCCCCGCAGCCGTTGACCTGAATCAATTCTGGAAACCAACTATTTACTTTAATCAAAACTTTACTAGGAGGAGGCCTATGTACAAACGCATCCTGATCGCCACCGATGGCTCCAAACTGTCGGACAAAGCCGTGCAAAGCGGGCTGGATCTGGCCGAACTGGCCGGAGCCGCCGTGGTGGCCCTGAAAGTGGTGCCGCGCTACCCCCGCAGCTACTTCGAGGGCGGAATGCCGGTGGACACCAACGACGTGCGCCGCATCGAGAAGCAGTGGAGCGAGGCCGCCCAGGCCATGGTGGACGCCGTGAAGAAGACCGGTGAAGGCCGCGGCGTTGCCGTGAAGGCCGTGGTCGCCAAGTCCGATCTGGTGGCAGAGGCCGTGATCGCCGCCGCCAAGAAGCACAAGTGCGACCTGATCGTGATGGCGTCGCACGGCCGCAAGGGCATCAAGCGCCTGCTGCTGGGCAGCGAAACCCAGCACGTGCTGACGCATTCGCACATTCCGGTGCTGGTTTTGCGCTGAAATCCTGCTTTAGCGCTTGCCCATCAAGCGCTGACAGCTATCAATTCAATAGCAAACGGGCCTTCATGGCCCGGTTTTCAGGCGAAGAGCGCCTTGTACTGCTCGCGCAGCAGGTTCTTCTGCACCTTGCCCATGGTGTTGCGCGGCAGTTCCGCGGCCACGAAGCAGCGCTTGGGAATCTTGAAATTGGCCAGCTGCAACTTGAGCTGCGCAATGATCGCCTCGCCGTCGAGTTGTGCGCCCGGCCGGGGGATGACCACAGCCACGCCCACTTCGCCAAAATCGGGGTGCGGCACACCCACCAGGGCACTCTCGGCCACGCCGGGCAGTTCGTTGATGAAGCCCTCGACCTCGGCCGGGTAGACGTTGTAGCCGCCGCTGATGATGAGGTCCTTGCTGCGGCCGACGATGCGCACGTAGCCGCGCTCGTCCACCACGCCCACGTCGCCGGTCTTGAACCAGCCATCGGGGGTGAATTCCTCGGCCGTTTTCTCGGGCATGCGCCAGTAGCCATCGAATACGTTGGGGCCACGCACCTGGATGTGGCCGGTCTCGCCCGCGCCCAGGCCCTGGCCGTCATCGCCCACCACGCGCAAGCCCACGCCCGGCAGCGCGAAGCCCACGGTGCCGCCACGGCGCTCGCTCTCCGGCCCATTTTTGCCGCCGTGGCGCGCGTCCGCCGCATAGGGGTTGGAGGTGAGCATGATGGTCTCGCTCATGCCGTAGCGCTCCAGGATGGTGTGGCCGGTGCGCGCCTGCCAGTCACGGAAGGTCTCGATCAGCAGCGGCGCCGAGCCCGAGATGAACAGGCGCATGTGGCTCGCCGCCGCGCGCGTGAGCGCGCCCTCGCCCAACATGCGCACGTACAGCGTGGGCACGCCCATGAACACCGTGGCGCGCGGCAGCGCGGCGATCACCGCCTTGGGGTCGAACTTCGCGAACCACAGCATCTTGCTGCCGCCCAGCAGCGCCGCGTGGATGGCCACGAACAGCCCGTGCACGTGGAAGATGGGCAACGCGTGGACGAGCACATCGTCCCGGCGCCAGCCCCAGTACTGGTTGAGCATGGCGGCGTTGGACAGCAGGTTGCCGTGCGTGAGCATGGCGCCCTTGCTGCGCCCGGTGGTGCCGCTGGTGTAGAGGATGGCGGCGAGATCGCCGGGTGCCTTGCGCGCGATGTCGTGCGTGTCGGCATGGTGGGCGGCGCGCTCCAGCAGGCTGCCGTCGCGGTTCTCGCCCAGCGTGAACACATGGCGGGTGCCGGCCTGGAAGGCGATCTTCGACACCCAGCCGAAGTGGCCCGGCGTGCACACCACCACGGCGGGCTCGGCGTTGCCGATGAAGTACTCGATCTCGGCGCTCTGGTAGGCCGTGTTCAGCGGCAGGAACACGTAGCCCGCGCGCAGCGTGGCCAGGTACAGCAGCAGCGCCTCCACCGATTTCTCCACCTGCACGGCCACGCGGCTGCCCTCGGGCAGGCCGAGCGAATCGAGCAGGTTGGCGATGCGGCTGCTGGCGCGGTCGATGTCGCGCCAGCTGTAGTACAGCGGCGTGCCGTCGGGCGCCGTGGCTTCGATGGCGATGGCTTCGAGGTCGGCGGGAAAGGCCGCGCGCAACGCGGCGAACAGGCTGTCGTTGTGGGCAATGGCGGTCATGGCAGGCTCAAAAAGCGGGCGGGCGTTTGGCCAGGAAGGCGTTGATGCCCTCACGGTGCTCGGCGCTGGGCGCGTAGGCATAGGGGTCGGTGCTGCCGTTCACTATATTTTCGATAGCTGATGGCGCTTGACCCTCCTGGGCTGGAGGCGTTTTTAATGCCCGAAACGTCTGTTTGTTCAGGCGCGCGGCCTGCGGGGCCAGCGCTGCCACACGCAGGGCCGTGCCCAGCGCTTCCGCCTCCAGATGATCGTCGGGCACCACGCGGCTGAGAAAGCCGCGTGCCAGCATGTCGGGCGCCGCAAAAGTGGCCGCTTCCAGCAGCATCTGGCGCGCCGTCAGCTCGCCCACGGCGCCGGCCACGAGCTGCGCCTCGCGCGGCGCCATCGGAAAGCCCAGCCGCGCGATGGGTGCGCCGAAGCGCGCGCCAGCGGCGCTGATGCGGATGTCGCAGCAGCTCGCAATCTCCACGCCTGCGCCCATGCACGCGCCGCCAATGCGCGCGACGATGGGCACGTCGCAGGCCAGCATGGCCGAGAGGCCACCCCAGACGTCGTTCTCGTGGAAGTCGCGCAGCTGCGCCGGGTCGAAGCGAAAAGCCGGGTATTCGGAGATGTCGCCCCCCGCGCAAAATGCGCCGCCTTCGCCTTCAATCAGCACGCAACGCGCATCTGGATTACGCTGGATGCTCTCAAAAACAGAGCGCAACTGGCGCCACATGGCGCGCGACATGGCGTTCAGGCGCCCCTCATTGCGCAGCGTCACGCGCACCACGCCAGCGGCGCCGGCCTCACCGGCGGCGGCAGCCACCACCACTTCTTCTGTCATGTGCCTGGATTCCTTCTGAGCCCGCCCCGCCGCTTCAGCGGAAGGCGCACAGGCCTTCGATTTCGCGCGATGCCGCCACCTGGCCGTCGGCCAGCAGCTCGCGGTGCTTGTCAATGCGCTTGAGATCGTACAGGTAGTTCACCATCAGCCCGAACGACTGCTTGTGCCCCTTGGCCGAGGGGTCGCCCGCCCAGTTGAGCCGCTCCACGCGCGCGCCGTTGCCCAGGTGAAAGCGCGCCACCGGGTCCACGGGCTTGCCTTCGTGCAGGGCCCGCGCCAGGTAGTGCGCTGCGCACTGCAGCAGCAACTGGCGCACGGGAGAGCGCTCGTCCAGCGCGTGCGCGTTCTCGGCCGCGGCCAGCAGGTGCGAGGCTTGCGGCAGCTCGAAATCGACCGCACGGCCCAGCTCGGCGCGGCGGCGCTCGTCCAGGCGCTCGAGCATGGCGCCGGCATTCTTGCCCAGCCAGCTGCGCAGGCCGGGAATGGGCGAGAGAGTGGCGAAGGTGCGCAGGCGCGGAAACTCCTGCTGCAGCGTCTCCACCACGTGCTTGATAAGCGAATCGCCGAAGCTCACGCCGCGCAGCCCTGTCTGGGTGTTGCTGATCGAATAGAAGATGGCTGTGGTGGCACGCTGAATGTCCACTGGCGCGGCCGCCTCGTCGAGCAGCGGCGTGATGCTGTCGGAAATGCGGTCCACCAGCGCCACCTCGACGAAGATCAGCGGCTCATCGGGCAGGCGCGGATGGAAGAAGCCATAGCAGCGGCGGTCGCTGTCCAGGCGGTTCTTCAGGTCGGCCCAGCTGCGGATGTCGTGCACGGCCTCGTACTGGATGAGCTTTTCGAGCAGCGAAGCCGGCGAATCCCAGGACAGCCGGCGCAGCTCCAGAAAGGCCACGTCGAACCAGGTGGAGAACAGGTGCTCCAGCTCGGCGTCCAGCGCCAGCAGCCGTTTGTCGCCCTTGATCTCGCGCAGCAGCTCGGCGCGCAGGTCCACCAGGAAGCGCATGCCGTGCGGGAACACCGCGAAGCGCTGCAGCAGCCGCGTGCGCGGCGACACCAGCGCACGGCGCAGGTGGATCTCGGCCTGGCCCTCTTCCTCGGTGCCCGCCGCCGCCTCGTAGCGCAGGCGCGCGGACTTGAAGCGCGTGGCGTCGGGCGCGAACTGCTCGCTCATCAGCAGCCACATGTCGCGCCGCTCGCCGGGCTCGGCCTGGGCGTACCACGCCGCCACCGCCTGGGCACGGGCGCCGCCCTCGACCTCGCTCACGCGCGGCGCCACCACTTCCTGCAGGTCGGCCAGCAGGCGGCGCAGGGCGCGCGGCGTCAGCGCCTCATCGGCGCGCCGCAGCGTGGCCTGCAAGCGTTCGTGCGTGCTGCGCACGGCATCCTGCCGGGGCGCGGGTGCCGGCGCGGCAGTGCCGGCGGCGGGGCGGGAGCGCAGGCGCGACACGCTGCGCGAGATCCATTCGGGGGCGGTGGGCATGAACGTGATGGGAAAACGTTGATGGGGCGAACGCGGGGACTTGGCGTAATTATTTGTCATTGTGCGTGAACGCGCGTGCCACACGCGGATTCACCACAGACAAAGTAGACACACTGTCTAGACGTTTTGTTCAAGCTTCGATACAGTCGTCCGGCTGGCTCCAGCCCGGAGCCGCCCCGAAAGGAAAATTCATGTCCCTCCAAGGCAAGACCCTGTTCATCAGCGGCGGCTCGCGCGGCATCGGCCTGGCGATCGCGCTGCGCGCCGCGCGCGACGGCGCCAACGTGACCATCGCCGCCAAGACGGCCGAGCCCCACCCGACGCTGCCAGGCACCATCCACACGGCGGCGGCCGAGATCGAGGCGGCGGGCGGCCAGGCCCTGCCGCTGCTGTGCGACATCCGCGACGAGGCCCAGATCGACGCCGCCGTCGCCCGCACCGTGGAGCGCTTCGGTGGCATCGACATCTGCATCAACAACGCCTCAGCCATCCACCTCACCGGCACGCTGCAGACCGAACCCAAACGCTACGACCTGATGCAGGACATCAACGCCCGGGGCACCTTCTTGGTCAGCCGTGCCTGCATCCCGCACCTGAAGCAGGCGGCCAACCCGCATGTGCTGAACCTGGCGCCACCGCTGGAGTTCGACCCGGAATGGTTCGCGCCCTACCCGGCCTACGCGCTGGCCAAGTATTCGATGAGCCTCTACGCCATGGCCATGGCGGCGGAGTTCCGGCGCGAGCGCATCGCCTTCAACACGCTCTGGCCCAAGACCTACATCGATACCGCCGCCGTGCGCCATATTGCGGGCACACAGGCACGCGCCGTGAGCCGCACGCCCGAAATCATGGCCGACGCGGCCTGGCACATCCTCACCCAGCCCAGCACCACCTTCACCGGCAAGCACTGCGTGGACGAGGACGTTCTGATCGCGGCCGGCGTGCGCGACCTGCGCCCCTACCGCTGCGAACCGGGCGAATCGCCCCTGGCGTTCGACCTGTTCGTGCGCCCCGGCCACCATCCACTGGCCATCGTCTAGGGCCCACGCCCCGCCCCGTCCCCATGACCTCCATCACCCGCCGCAGCCGCGCCCAGCCCGCCACGCCCACCTCCGGTGCCGTGGACCGGCTGGTCGAGGCCTTCGAGCGCCTGCTCTCGCGCGGCGAGAACTTCACCACCATCAGCGTGGAACAGCTCGCCAAGGAGGCGGGCGTGGCGCGCGCCACCTTCTACCTGCACTTTCGCAACAAGGGGCAGCTCGTGCGGCATGCCATGCAGGCGGTGCAGCTGGAGCTCAAGGCCGCGGCGCGCACGCGCCTGAAGAAGTCGGGCAGCTACGGGCGCGCCGAGTTCCAGGCCTTCATGCGCGAGGTGGTGGAGATCCTGTTCCGGCACCGCCATGCGGTGTGGGCCATGAACGAGGTGTCGGCCTATGACCCCGAAGTGCAGGCCGTGTTCGCCGATTTCATGGCGCGGCGCACCGGCGAGATCCAGCGCACGCTCGATGGGCTGGTGCAGCAGGGCGCGGCCCATCCAGCAGCGCCCGCCGGACTGGCGCAAATGCTGGCGTGGACCATAGAGCGCAGCTTCGGCAAGATGCTCACCGGCCAGAGCACGGCGCAGGAGCGCGCGGCCCTGGCAGACCTGCTCACGCACACGATCTGGAGTTCGCTGGCCGCGTGAGCGCGGCCGGTCAGGACGCTTCGGGTACGGGCAGCCCGAGGTTCTGGCGCACGTTGCTGTTGATGATGCGCAGCTCGGCCAGGCTGCTCTCGATGTGGGCGCGCTTCTGTTCCAGCTCGGCGATGACGCTGTCGGTGCGCTGCAGCACATAGCGCAGCTGCTGCTCGCGGCCTTCGCCGGCCTGGCCGTACATGTCGAGGTACTGCTTGATCTCGGCCAGCGACGAGCCAATGGCCTTGGCGCGCAGGATCAGCGCCAGCCGGGCACGGTCGCGCCGGCTGTAAACGCGCGTGCCGTTGATGCGGCGCGGGCTCAGCAGGCCCTTGTCTTCGTAGAAGCGCAGCGTGCGCGGCGTCACGTCGAAGGCGTTGCACAGCTCCGTCACGCCGAACAGCTCGGAGTTCTTGTCGTCGGAATAGTGATCGGCCAACACCTGGCGCGCGGCCGCCGTGGCGGCGGCCTGCGTTTCGGCGGGGCCGGAGGTGCGGCCGACGGCCATGTTCAGACCACCTTCTGCAGCTTCATCGCGACGCTCATGTCACCGCTGACCTTGAACTTGCCGCTCATGAAGCCGGTGACGGGGTTGAGCTGGCCGGTGAGCAAGGCATTGAGATTCTCCAGCGTGATGGCGACGGTGCAGTCGGCGTCACGGTCTTCGTTGGACACGGTGTTGGGCGTGGCGTCGCCGTCGATGACGATCAGACCGTCGCTGCCGCAGTCGAACTTGAGCACGGCATCGAGGCCGCTGTTGTCGCCCACTTTGCCGCGGATGGTCTCGGTGCATTCCTGGAGGTTCATGGTTTTCCTTGTGGAGGTTTCACGGGTGCGAGCGCATCATAAGACAAAGCCATTCCCCATACCCGCGGGAAAATACCTAAAAGAAAGTATGTTGACGTTAACGTCATGTCGACATCTAATTCGTCACCCCTGGCAGATCCACGCCCATGAACCAGCCCACCCCTTCCCTTCCGCCCTCCGCCCCACGCTACGGCAGCGTGTTCCGGGACGGCTTGTTCACCGGCCGCACCGTCTGGGTGACGGGTGGCGGCAGCGGCATCGGCCGCTGCGTGGCGCATGAGCTGGCATCGCTCGGCGCGCGCGTGGTCGTGAGCGGCCGCACACAGGAGAAGCTCGACCGCGTGGCGCAGGAGATCCGCGACGACGGCGGGCAGTGCGAGACCATCGCCTTCGACATCCGCGACGAGGACGCCGTCAAGGCGTCCGTAGCCACCATGGTGGCGCGGGTGGGCCGCATCGACGGCCTCGTGAACAATGCCGGCGGCCAGTTCCCCGCGCCGCTGCAGACCATCAGCAAGCGCGGCTTCGAGGCCGTGGTCAGCAACAACCTCACGGGCGGCTTCTTGATGATGCGCGAGGTGTTCCTGCAAAGCATGCAGGCGCACGGCGGCGCCATCGTCAACATGACGGCCGACTTCCGCAACGGCATGCCGGGCATGGGCCATTCGGGCGCCGCGCGCGCCGGCATGGGCAACCTGACCATGAGCGCCGCCTTCGAGTGGGCCAGCCACGGCGTGCGCGTGAACGCGGTAGCCCCCGGCTGGGTGGCCTCGTCGGGCATGGACAGCTACGGCGGCGCCGTGAAGGCCTTGATCCCCCAGCTGCGCAAGCACGTGCCCCTGCAGCGCCTGGCCACCGAGGCCGAGATCAGCGCCGCCATCGTCTTCCTGCTCGGCCCGGGCGCCGCCTTCATCACCGGCGTCACGCTGCAGATCGACGGCGCGGCCTCGCTGCAGACGCCGCTGTTCCCCATCCTGGAACACCAGCGCGCGCCGGCCTTCGAGGGTTTCCACCGCGCGCAGGCGCCGGAGGTGCTCAAGCCATGACGCAGATCCGCTCCCAGATTGATACACGCGCCGAAACCTACCGCCGCAACCACGCGCGCATGGCCGAGCGCCTGGCGCAGGTGCAGGCCCTGCAGGGCAAGGTGGTGGCCGAGTCCGCCTCCAAGCAGGCCAAGTTCGAGCAGAAGGGCCAGCTGCTGCCGCGCGAGCGCGTGGCGCGCCTGCTCGACCGGGGTAGCGACTTCCTCGAACTCAGCGCCCTGGCGGGCCTGGGCATGCACGACGACGACGGCAAGAAGGCCGTGCTGGGCGGCGGCTCCATCGTCGGCATCGGCCAGGTGAGCGGCAAGCGCGTGCTGATCTCCGCCAGCGACAGCGCCGTCAAGGGCGGCACCGTGGCGCCCATGGGCCTGAAGAAAGGCCTGCGCGCCCAGGCCATCGCGCTGCAGGCCAGGCTGCCGCTGCTCTCGCTGGTCGAGTCGGGCGGCGCCAACCTGATGTACCAGGCCGAGATCTTCGTGGACGGCGGACGCAGCTTCGCCAACCAGGCGCGCCTGTCAGCCGCGGGCATTCCGCAGATTGCCGTGGTGCACGGCTCGTCCACGGCGGGCGGCGCCTACCTGCCCGGCCTGTCGGACTATGTGGTGCTGGTGAAGGACCGCTCCAGCATCTACCTGGCCGGCCCGCCGCTGGTGAAGGCCGCCATCGGCGAGGACGCCACCGACGAGCAGCTCGGCGGCAGCGAGCTGCACGCCCGTGTGACCGGCCTGGGCGAGTACCTGGCCGAGGACGACGCCCACGCCATCGCCATCGCGCGCGACCTGATGGACCACCTGCCCTGGGACGAGGCTGCCGCCCCCGACGCCACGGCGCGCGCGCCGCTCTACGACGCCGAGGAACTGCTGGGCATCGTGCCCGCCGACGAGCGCGAGCCCTACGATGCGCGCGAGATCATCGCGCGCATCACGGACGGCTCGCATTTCCTCGAATTCAAGGCCGCGTTCGACGGCGACACCGTCTGCGGCCACGCGCGCATCGCCGGCTACCGCGTCGGCATCCTGGCCAACAACGGCCCCATCCAGCCCACGGGCTCGGTCAAGGCGGCGCAGTTCATCCAGCTGTGCGACCAGAGCGGCACGCCGCTGGTCTTTCTGCAGAACACCACGGGCTACATGGTGGGCAGCGCCGCCGAGCGCGCGGGCGCCATCAAGCATGGCAGCAAGATGATCCAGGCCGTGGCCAACGCGCGCGTGCCCAAGTTCACCATCGTCGTCGGCGGCTCGTTCGGCGCGGGCAACTACGGCATGTGCGGGCGCGGTTTCGACCCCGACTTCATCTTCAGCTGGCCCAGCGCGCGCACCGCCGTGATGGGCGGCGCCCAGGCCGCCATGGTCATGGAGATGGTCAGCCGCGGCAAGCTGGCGCGCGAAGGCGTGCCGCTCAACGAACAGGCCGAGGCCGGCATCCAGGCCATGGGCGAGCAGCTCCGGCGGCGGCTGGATGCCGAGTCCGACGTGCTGTTCGGTACCGCGCGCCTGTGGGACGACGGAATCATCGACCCGCGCGAGACGCGCAACGTCCTCGCGCTGTGCCTGGCCCTGGCACGCGACGCCCGCGCCCGCACGCTGCACGCCAACACCTTCGGCGTGGCGCGCCTGTAACCCTCACCTTCGGAGCCCCCCACCATGCAGTTCACCCCCGAGCACGAGCAGATCCGCGACACGGTACGCCGTTTCGTCGCCCACGAAATCAACCCCTTCACCCGCGAATGGGAAAAGGCCGGCCAGTTCCCCGCGCACGAGGTCTTCAAGAAGCTCGGCAACCTGGGTCTGCTGGGCATCAAGTACCCCACCGAATTCGGTGGCATGGGGCTGGACTTCAGCTACTCCATGGTGATGGCCGAAGCGCTGGGCCACTGCAACGTGGGCGGCGTGCCCATGGCCATCGGCGTGCAGACGGATATGTGCACGCCGGCGCTGGCGCGCTTTGGCTCGAACGAACTGCGCCGCGAGTTCCTGGCGCCGTCGATCGCCGGCGACCTGGTGGGCTGCATCGGCGTGAGCGAGGCCACGGGCGGCTCGGACGTCGCGGCCGTGAAGACCACGGCGCGCAAGGACGGCGGCGACTACGTCATCAACGGCTCCAAGATGTGGATCACCAACGCCATGCAGGCCGACTGGTGCTGCCTGCTGGCCAACACCAGCGAAGGTCCGGTACACAAGAACAAGTCGCTCATCATGGTGCCGCTCAATGCCCCCGGCGTGACGCGCCAGAAGATCGAGAAGATCGGCATGCATTCGAGCGACACCGCGCAGCTGTTTTTCGACGACGTGCGCGTGCCGCAGCGCTACCTCATCGGCCAGGAAGGCATGGGCTTCACCTTCCAGATGCTGCAGTTCCAGGAAGAGCGCCTGTACGGCGCGGCCGGTAGCCTGTGCTCGCTGGACAACCTGATCGACCAGACCATCGAGTACACCCGCAGCCGGCACACCTTCGGCCAGCCGCTGCTGAACAACCAGGTGGTGCACTTCCGCCTGGCCGAGCTGCGCACCGAGGTCGAGGCCCTGCGCGCCCTCACCTACCGCGCCGTCGAGGCCTATGTGGGCGGGCAGGACGTGACCAAGCTCGCCTCCATGGCCAAGCTCAAGGCCGGGCGCCTCTCGCGCGAGGTGGCCGACAGCTGCCTGCAGTACTGGGGCGGCATGGGCTTCACCGCCGACAACCCCATCAGCCAGGCCTACCGCGACAGCCGCCTGATCTCCATCGGCGGCGGGGCCGACGAGATCATGCTCGGCATCATCTGCAAACTCGAAGGCACCTTGCCCGGGAAGCAGAAATGAACACCCCCCTGAGCGGCTGCGCCGCTTCCCCCCGCTCTCGCATCGCTGCGCGATGCGGGCAGGGGGACGCTCCCGGCGCGGCGGGGCGGCCCTTGCGCGGGAGCCCTGGCCTGGGCCGCACCCCATCAAACGCCGTGGGCAGCATCCACCGACAACCGCGGGCAGAAATGCTATGACATTTATAGCTATTAGCGCTGTATCCACGGGCCCCGTGCTCGAAATCACCTTGAACCGGCCGGAGGTGCGCAACGCCATGTCGCTGGCCATGGTGCATGAGCTGCAGCAGGCGCTGGCACAGGCCGAAGGCAGCATCGGCAGCGCGCAGGCCACCCGCGTGGTGGTGCTGCGCGGCGCGGGCGGGCATTTCTGCGCCGGGGGCGACCTCAAGGACATGGCCATGGCGCGCCTGCTGGCCGCGCAGGCCGAAGGCGGCGCCGACCCCATCGCCGAGGTCAATGCCGCCTTCGGCCGCATGTGCGCGGCCTATGCCGCCTCGCCGCTGGCCGTGGTGGCGGTGCTCGAAGGCACGGTGATGGGCGGCGGCTTCGGCCTGGCCTGCGTGGCCGACGTGGCCCTGGCCACCGATACCGCGAGCTTCCGCCTGCCCGAAACATCACTGGGCGTGGTGCCCGCGCAGATCGCGCCCTTCCTCGTCGAGCGCCTGGGCTACTCGCAGGCCAAACGCCTGGCGGTGACCGGGGGCAAGCTGAATGCGGCGCAGGCGCTGCAGATCGGCCTGGTGCACCAGCAGGTGGCCAGCGCCGACGTGGACGCCGCGCTGGGGGCCGTGCTGGCCGACATCCTGGCCTGCGCGCCCGGCGCCCTGGCCGCCACCAAGGCGCTGATGGCCCAGGCCCGCTGGAGCCCGCCCGCCGCGCTGGTGGACGAAGCCGCCGCCGTCTTCTCGCGCGCCGCCCAGGGCCGCGAGGGCCAGGAGGGCATGAGCGCCTTTCTGCAGAAACGCCAACCAACGTGGACTTCGGCATGAGTCTTTCAAAAATTCTGATCGCCCATTGCGGCGACCAGCCGCGCAGCGGCGCAGCGGCGAAGCCACATCGCATGGTGCGCGCAGCGCACGCAGGCGATTGCTCCGCGAAGGGGGCACGACATGTTTAACAAGATCCTGATCGCCAATCGCGGAGAAATCGCCTGCCGCGTCATCCGCACCGCGCGCGCGCTGGGCTACCGCACCGTGGCCGTGTACAGCGACGCGGACCGCGACGCACCCCATGTGGAACTGGCCGACGAGGCGGTGCACATCGGCCCAGCGCCAGCAGCCGAGTCCTACCTGAGTTTCGACGCCCTCCTCGGCGCCTGCCGCGCCACCGGCGCCGACGCGCTGCACCCCGGCTACGGCTTTCTCAGCGAGAACGCGGCGTTCGCCCAGGCCTGCCACGATGCGGGCGTGCTGTTCATCGGCCCGCCGCCCAGCGCCATCACGGCCATGGGCGACAAGGCACTGGCCAAGCAGCGCATGCTGGCCGCCGGCGTGCCCTGCGCGCCCGGCTACCTGGGGCAGGACCAATCCGACAGCGCCCTCCTGGCCGAGGCCGAAAAGCTCGGCTACCCGCTGCTCGTCAAGGCCGTGGCGGGCGGCGGCGGGCGTGGCATGCGGCAGGTGGCGGCGGCCAGCGAGCTTCCCGCCGCCATCGAAGGCGCGCGGCGCGAGGCCACCAGCGCTTTTGGCGACGGCACGCTGATGCTGGAGCGCCTGATCGAGCACGGCCGCCACATCGAGATCCAGGTGTTCGCCGACGCGCACGGTAACGCCGTGCACCTGGGCGAGCGCGACTGCACGGCGCAGCGCCGCCGCCAGAAGGTGATCGAGGAAGCGCCCTCCCCCGTGGTCTCGCCCGACATGCGCGCCCGGATGGGAGCAGATGCCGTGGCCGCCGCGCTGGCCGTGGGCTACCGGGGCGCGGGCACGGTGGAATTCATCGTCGATGCGCAGCACCACCATTACTTCCTGGAGATGAACACGCGCCTGCAGGTCGAGCACCCGGTGACCGAGTGCATCACCGGGCTGGACCTCGTGGAATGGCAGCTGCGCGTGGCCGCGGGCGAGCCCCTGCCGCTGGCGCAGAACGACATCCGCCTGGACGGCCACGCCATCGAGGTGCGCCTGTACACCGAAGACCCGTACGACGGCTTCGCGCCGCAGACTGGCACGGTGGACTACTGGCGTCCCGAGCAGGCGCTCGCGGGCCGCGCCCGGGGCGATTGCGCCTTCGGCGGCGTGCGCATCGACGCGGGCATCCGCGAGGGCGGCACGGTCAGCCCGTACTACGACCCGATGGTGGCCAAGCTGATCGCGCACGGCCGCGACCGCGCCGACGCCATCCGCCGCCTGCGCGCCGCGCTGGACGACGCCCCGCTGCTGGGCCTGCGCACCAACGCGCGCTTTCTGCGCGACCTGCTCGGTCACCCGGCCTTCCGCGAGGCGCGCATGCACACCACGCTGCTCGACCAGTGGCAGCGCGATGGCGAGTCCCTGCTGCAGCGTCCCACGCCCGACGCCCAGGCCTGGGCCCTGGCCGCCGCCGCGCTGGCGGCGCGCGAGGGCGGTGCACGCCGCCCCGCCAGCGTGGCCGCGTGGGGAACCACGCTGCTGCTGGCCGGCACGGCCGAGCGCCGCGCCGTGCGCGTGCGCCCGCACGGCGCACAGGTGCAGGTGCAGTTGGCGGGCGGCGAGACCTTCGACTTCGAGCAGGTGCGCTGGCAGGACGACCGGCTTCACTTCCGCCTGGGCGGCGTGCAGCGCAGCGCCGTCTGCCAGATGCACGGCGGCCAGGTCACGCTGGCACTGGACGCGGCGGTTTTTGTGTTCGCCGAGCAATCGCCCTTCCCGCAGACCGACCCGGCGCTGGACCCGGGCAAGCTGCGCTCGCCCGTGGCGGGCACGGTGTGCGCCATCGCCGTGGCCGTGGGCGACGCGGTGCAGGCCGGCCAGCCGCTGCTGTGCGTGGAGGCCATGAAGATGGAAATGTGGCTGCACGCCCGCGCCAGCGGCACCGTGGCCGCCCTGCACGCCCAGCTCAAGGGCAGCGTGGCCGCGGGCAGCGTGCTCGCCGAGATCAACACCACCGAAGAGGTCCCCGCATGAACCAGGACAAGGCCATCCTCACCTGCGCGCTCACCGGCGTGCTCACCAACCCGCAACAGCACCCGGTGCCCGTCACGCCCGAGCAGATGGCAAGCCAGGCGCGCCAGGCTTTTGATGCCGGCGCATCGATCATGCATGTGCACATCCGTTCTCAGCAGGAAGGCATGGGCCACATGCCCAGTTGGGATCCGGAGGTGGCGCAGGAGGTGGTGGATGCCATCCGCCAGGCCTGCCCGGGCGTCATCATCAACCTGACGACCGGCGTCATCGGCAAGGACATCAGCGGCCCGCTGGATTGCATCCGCCGTGTGCGGCCCGAAATCGCCGCCTGCAACGCCGGCAGCCTGAACTACCTCAAGCTCAAGGAGGACGGCAGCTGGGCCTGGCCGCCCATGGTGTTCGACAACCCCGTGTCCAAGGTGCAGCAGTTCCTCGACGTGATGGAGGCATGCGGCACGCACCCCGAGTTCGAGTGCTTCGACGTGGGCATCGTGCGCTCGGTCACCATGTACATCAAGAACGGCATGCTCAAGCCCGCCATGGGCCGGCCCGAATACAACCTGGTGATGGGCGTAGCCTCGGGCATGCCCTGCGACGCGCGCCAGCTGGAGCTGCTGCCGCAGTGGATGGTGCCCGGCGCCGTGTGGCAGAGCACGCTGATCGGCCGCCAGGAGATCTGGCCCGTGCACCAGAAGACGGCCGAGCTCGGCGGCATGTTGCGCACCGGGCTGGAAGACACCTTCTACCTGCCCGACGGCAGCCGCGCCAGCGGCAACGGCGTGCTCATCGAGGCACTGGCACGCTGCGCACGCAACGCCGGCCGCGCCATTGCATCGCCTGCCGAAGCGCGGCAGATGCTCGGTCTGGCCGCCTGATTCCCCCGGGCGGCGATGAGCCCCCGCCCGAGGGGCCGCCGCGCACGTTTCCACCGCACCCCGGAGACAACAGCATGCCCGTCACCCCCGCCCAGAGCGGCCCGCTGGCCGCCCGCGACGCCCGTTTCATGAGCATCCCGGCACGGTTCCTGGCCACCAGCACGCGCCAGGCCTCGGCGCCGGCCTATTTCGTGCGCGACGCCGCCGGCTGGCAACCCACGAGCTGGCAGGACTACGCCGCGCAGGTGCGCCAGGCCGCGCGCGCCCTGGTGGCGCTGGGCGTGCAGCCGGGCGACGCGGTGTGCATCCTGGGCTTCAACCGCCCCGAATGGACCACCATGGACCTGGCCGCGATGATGGTGGGCGCCGTGGCCGCGGGCATCTACTGGAGCAGCGCGGCCAACGAGATCGCCTACATCGTGGAGCACAGCGGCTGCGCGGTGCTGCTGGTGGAGAACGACGCACAGTGGCAGAAGGCCGCCGCCGAGCCCCAGGCGCTGGCGCGCCTGCGCGCCACCGTGCTCATGCGCCAGGCGCCGGGCACGCCCACGCCGGCGGCGCCCTCGGGCGTGGCCGCGCCCATGGCCTGGGAGCAGTTCATGGCCCTGGGCGGCATGGAGCACGACGCCGAGGTGCAGCGGCGCCTGGACGCGATCCGCGAGCAGGACATCGGCACGCTGATCTACACCTCGGGCACCACGGGCCACCCCAAGGCCGTGGAGCTGACGCACGCCAACCTGAGCTGGACCTCGGCCGGTCTGTCCGCCGCCTTCCAGGTGAGCCCGCAGGACCGGCTGATCTCCTACCTGCCGCTGGCGCACATCGCAGAGCAGCTCGGCTCGGTGTGCAACCATGCCCTGGCCGGCTACCAGCTCTACTTCGCGCGCTCGCTCGAAAGCCTGGGCGAGCACCTGCCCGAGGTGCGCCCCACGGTGTTCTTCGGCGTGCCGCGTGTCTGGGAAAAGATGCAGGCCGCCATCACCGCCAAGCTCGCCGGCGCTACGGGCCCCAAGGCCGCGCTGGCGCGCTGGGCGCTGCGCGCCGGCCGCGCCTGGCATGCCGAGCACCTGCGCGGGCGGGCGCCGGGCGCGTGGCTGCATTGGCAGAACCGGCTCGCGCACCGGCTGGTGCACCACAAGGTCCAGCGGGCGCTGGGCTTCGACCAGTCACGCATCCTGCTATCGGGTGCAGCACCCATCGCCGTCGAGAACCTGCAGTTCTTCACCGGCCTGGGCCTGCTGATCGGCGAGGTCTACGGCCAGTCGGAAGACTGCGGGCCCACCGCCATCGGACTGCCCGGCTTCATCCGCTTCGGCGCGGCGGGCAAGCCGCTGCCGGGTGTGCAGGTGCGCATTGCCGACGACGGCGAGATCCTGGTCCAGGGCCCGCACGTCTTCGCCGGCTACCGCGGCCGCCCCGAGGCCACGGCGGAGACGCTACAGGCGGGCTGGCTGCACAGCGGCGACCTCGGCCACATCGACGAGGATGGCTTCGTCTACGTGACGGGCCGCAAGAAGGACCTGCTCATCACCTCGGGCGGCAAGAACGTTTCGCCGGGCAACATCGAGGCCGACCTCATGAACCTGCCGCTGGTGGAGCACGCGGTGGTGATCGGCGACGCGCGCCACTACCTCGGAGCGCTGCTCACGCTCAAGGAGGATGTGCTGCAGGCCTTTGCGCACCGGCACGGCCTGCCCGGCGGGCCCGAGGCCTGGCGTGCCAGCCCGGCGGTGCGCGCGGAGCTGCAGCGCGGCATCGACGCCGTCAACGCCCGGCAGGCACGCGTGGCCCATGTGCGCCGGTTCGCGGTGCTGGCGAGCACCTTCAGCATCGACAACGGCTGCCTCACGGCCACGCAGAAGATCCGCCGCAACGTGGTGCAGCGCCAGTACGCGGCGGAGATCGAGGCGTTGTACCAGGGCGCCGAAAACGCCCCCTCCCCCTGAGTTTCAGGAGCGGCGCGCGCTCCACAGCCAGAGGCCGACGCCGCCCACGATCATGGGCACGCACAGCCACTGGCCCATGCTCATGCCCAGCGACAGGATGCCAAGGAAGGCATCGGGCTCGCGAAAGTATTCGGCGATGAAGCGGAAGACGCCGTAGCCGAATAGGAAGGCCGCCGCCACCTGGCCCTGGCGGCGCTCCTTGCGCGCATAGAGCCACAGCAGCACGAACAGCAGCAGCCCTTCGAGCAGGAACTGGTACACCTGCGAGGGGTGGCGCGGCAGCATGGAGCCGCTGTGCGGGAACACCATGCCCCAGGGCAGGTCGGGGCTGGCAAAGCGACCCCACAGCTCGCCGTTGATGAAGTTGCCCACGCGGCCGGCCGCCAGTCCCGTGGGCACGCAGGGCGCCACGAAGTCGGCCACCTGCAACCACGGCCGCTGGCGCGTGCGCGCAAACCAGAAGAAGGAACCAATCACCCCCAGCAGCCCGCCATGGAAGCTCATGCCCCCCTGCCACACGGCGAATATCTCCAGCGGATGCGCGGCGTAGTAGCCCGGCTTGTAGAACAGGCAGTAGCCCAGGCGCCCGCCCAGCACCACGCCGAGCATGCCGAGGAACAGGATGTCCTCCACGTCCTTGCGCGACCAGGCCTGGGCGCCCCGCAGCGAGGCATAGGGCTCGTGCCGCAGGCGCCGCAGGCCCAGGAACATGAACAGGCCGAAGGCGGCCAGGTAGGTCAGGCCATACCAGTGGATGGCCACGGGGCCGAGCTGCAGCGCGACGGGGTCGATGTGGGGGTAGGTCAGCATGGTGGCCGGTATTGTGCCCGGCGCGGAGCCCAGGGGCTGCATGGCACCGCCAATCTCCGAGATTTCGAAGGAAATCGGCCTCCAGCGCTCATGCAGCAAGCGCCGCCAGCTATCAAAAACAAAGCGCCAAAAAGAAAAACCCGCCGGTGGAGTCCACGGCGGGTTCGTGCACAGCGCGCGGGTGCGCTGCGGGCGGGTCAGTCCAGCAGAGACAGGTCGCGCACGGCGCCCTTGTCGGCCGACATCACCAGCTTGGCGTAGGCCTTGAGCGCGGCCGAGACCTTGCGCTTGCGCGGCTCGGCCGGCTTCCAGCCCAGGGCGTCCTGCTCGGCGCGGCGGCGCGCCAGTTCCTCGTCGGACAGCAGCACGTCGATGCGGCGATTGGGGATGTCGATGCGGATGCGGTCGCCATTGCGCACCAGGCCGATGGCACCGCCGGCGGCTGCCTCGGGCGAGCAATGGCCGATGGACAGGCCGGAGGTGCCGCCCGAGAAGCGCCCGTCGGTCAGCAGCGCGCAGGCCTTGCCCAGGCCCTTGGACTTGATGTAGGACGTGGGGTACAGCATCTCCTGCATGCCGGGGCCGCCCTTGGGGCCCTCGTAGCGCACGATCACGATGTCGCCGGCCTTGACCTGGTCGTCCAGGATGTTGGCCACGGCCTCGTCCTGCGATTCGGTGACGTGGGCCGGGCCCTCGAACACCATCAGCGCGTCGTCCACGCCGGCGGTCTTGACCACGCAGCCGTTGAGGGCGATGTTGCCCACCAGCACGGCCAGGCCACCCTCTTGCGAGAAGGCATGGTCGCCCGAACGGATGCAGCCCTGGGCGCGGTCCAGGTCCAGACTGGGCCAGCGCGTGCTTTGGCTGAACGCCGTCTGCGTGGGAATGCCGGCGGGGCCTGCCATGTAGAAGGTCTTGACGGCTTCGGACGGGCTGCGGGCAATGTCCCACTCGTCCAGCGCGTCCTTCAGCGTGTTGGCGTACACGGTGGGCGTATCGGTGTGCAGCTTGCCGGCACGGTCCAGTTCGCCCAGGATGGCCATGATGCCGCCCGCGCGGTGCACGTCTTCGATGTGGTACTTGTCGGTGTTGGGCGCCACCTTGCACAGCTGGGGCACGACGCGCGAGAGGCGGTCGATGTCCCGCATGGTGAAGTCGATTTCCGCCTCCTGGGCGATGGCCAGGATGTGCAGGATGGTGTTGGTCGAGCCGCCCATGGCGATGTCCAGCGTCATGGCGTTCTCAAAGGCCTTGAAGCCCACGGAACGCGGCAGCACGCGGCTGTCGTCCTGTTCGTAGTAGCGCTTGCACAGGTCCACCACCAGACGGCCGGCACGCTTGAACAGCTGCTCGCGGTCCGAGTGCGTGGCCAGCGTGGTGCCATTGCCGGGCAGCGAGAGGCCCAGCGCCTCGGTCAGGCAGTTCATGGAGTTGGCGGTGAACATGCCCGAGCAGGAGCCGCAGGTGGGGCAGGCGGAGCGCTCCACCTCGGCCACATCGGCGTCCGACGCGGTATCGTCGGCGGCCATCACCATGGCATCGATCAGGTCGAGCTTCTTGAACGTCAGGGAGTGGGTGCCGGGCTCGGCCAGCTTGACCTTGCCCGCTTCCATCGGCCCGCCCGACACGAACACCACGGGAATGTTGACGCGCATCGCGGCCATCAGCATGCCGGGGGTGATCTTGTCGCAGTTGGAGATGCAGACCATGGCGTCGGCGCAGTGCGCGTTGACCATGTACTCGACCGAGTCGGCGATGATGTCGCGGCTGGGCAGCGAGTACAGCATGCCGTCGTGACCCATGGCAATGCCGTCGTCCACGGCGATGGTGTTGAATTCCTTGGCCACGCCGCCGGCCGCCTCGATCTCGCGCGCCACGAGCTGGCCCATGTCCTTCAGGTGCACGTGGCCGGGCACGAACTGGGTGAACGAGTTGACCACCGCGATGATGGGCTTCTGGAAATCATCGTCCTTCATGCCGGTGGCACGCCAGAGAGCGCGCGCACCCGCCATGTTGCGGCCGGCGGTGGATGTCTTGGAACGGTAGGCTGGCATCGTGGGTCTTCGTCAGTGGGTACGGGAGAAGCAAGGCAGGCGCCGTTGCGCCAATGATTATGGCCCACCGCTCCCGCGCGGCCGGGCCGTGGCCTGCACGGCATTCCCGCAAGCAGGGGAATGCCGCGCCGGGGTATCGCGCGCGGCCCTGGCCGGGCGGCGGGAGGTCAGCGGGGCTTGCGCGGACGCATGCCCATGGCGTCCTTGTTCTTGTCGATGCGGTCCTGCTTGCGCTGCTCCATCTTCTCCATGGCCTTGCGCTTGGTGTAGCCGGTGCCGTCGGCCCAGGCCCACCACAGCAGGGTCAGGCCGAAGGGCGCCAGCACCGCCCACCACGACCATGCAGCGACCGGAGCGATCTCCAGGTATTTCAGGAGCGCCAGAATGATTCCCAGACCGAGTAAGTACATGGTTATCCCTCAAAAAAAGTGCGGAGATTGTGTCGTTGCTGTCAACCTGAATCACTACAATTCCATTGGTAGCAATGTAACTCAACCCACAGGAAAGACCACGATGAAGCGCACCCTGATCACCCTCGCCATGACGCTGGCCGTTGCAGCACCCGCACTGGCCGATGAGGCGCTGGCCAAGTCCAAGAACTGCATGGCCTGCCACGCCGTGGACAAGAAGCTGGTCGGCCCCGCCTACAAGGACGTCGCCAAGAAGTACGCCGGCCAGAAGGACGCCGCGGACAAGCTGGCCGCCAAGGTCATCAAGGGTGGTTCCGGCGTGTGGGGCCCCGTGCCCATGCCCGCTAACCCGCAAGTCAACGACGCTGAAGCCAAGAAGCTGGTCGCCTGGATTCTGGCCACCAAGTAAGCTTTTAGCTTTGGTTCAGGGCAGTTGCTGCCCTGCCGACAGCCGCATCGCGCGCCGTGATGCGGCTGTTTTGTTTTGGAGGCGCTGAAAAGAGAAAACCCCGGCGAAGCCGGGGTCGTTGGGTGCCGCGTCAACGCACCGGGTCTGCCGGAGTGCCGCCGACCCCTCAAGCGCTGCGCGCGGGCGCCTTGCGGCGCCTTCTGGATCAGTTGGTCTGGGCCACGCAGATTTCCGCCGGGTTCTGTGGTCACATCACGTCGCGACGCGACATGAGTGACCCCGAATCCCGCAAGCGCTGCGCGCTGGCGCCTTGCGGCGCCCTTCTAGATCAGTTGGTCTGGGCCAACTGATCCAGAATTGCGGGGTTTTCCAGCGTGCTGGTGTCCTGGGTGATTTGCTCGCCCTTGGCGATGGAGCGCAGCAGGCGGCGCATGATCTTGCCGCTGCGCGTCTTGGGCAGGTTGTCGCCGAAGCGGATGTCCTTGGGCTTGGCAATGGGACCGATTTCCTTGGCCACCCAGTCGCGCAGCTCCTTGGCGATGGCCTTGGCTTCGTCGCCAGTAGGGCGCGAACGCTTGAGCACCACAAAGGCGCAGATGGCTTCGCCGGTCACGTCGTCGGGGCGGCCCACCACGGCGGCTTCGGCCACGAGGTCCGTCTTGGCCACCAGGGCGGACTCGATCTCCATCGTGCCCATGCGGTGGCCCGACACGTTGAGCACGTCGTCGATGCGCCCGGTGATGCGGAAGTAGCCGCGGTCGGCACTGCGCACGGCGCCGTCGCCGGCTAGGTAGTAGCCCTTGAGTTCTTCGGGGAAGTAGCTCTTCTTGAAACGCTCGGGGTCGTTCCAGATGGTGCGGATCATGCTGGGCCAGGGACGCTTGATGACCAGGATGCCGCCCGCGCCGTTGGGCATGTCCTGCCCGGCTTCGTCGACGATGGCCGTCGTGATGCCCGGCAGCGGCAGGGTGCAGGACCCAGGCACCAGCGGCGTTGCGCCGGGCAGCGGGGTGATGACGTGGCCACCGGTTTCGGTCTGCCAAAAGGTGTCGACGATCGGGCAGCGCTCGCCGCCAACGTTCTTGTAGTACCACATCCAGGCTTCAGGGTTGATGGGCTCGCCCACGCTGCCCAGGATGCGCAGGCTGGAGAGATCGGAGCGTGCGGGGTGCACGGCTGCGTCGCCTTCGGCCGCCTTGATGAGCGAGCGGATGGCCGTGGGCGCCGTGTAGAAGATGGAGCATTTGTGGCGCTCGATCATCTGCCAGAAGCGGCCGGCGTTGGGGAAGGTCGGCACGCCTTCGAAAATGATCTGCGTGGCGCCAGCCGCGAGCGGGCCGTAAGCGACGTAGGTGTGGCCCGTGATCCAGCCGATGTCAGCCGTGCACCAGAAGATGTCTTCGGGGCGCAGGTCGAAGGTCCATTCCATCGTGAGCTTGGCCCACAGCAGGTAGCCGCCCGTGCTGTGCTGCACGCCCTTGGGCTTGCCGGTCGAGCCCGAGGTGTAAAGGATGAACAGCGGATGCTCGGCGCCCACGGCCACCGGGGGGCAGTCGGTGCTCTGGCCGGCCAGAGCTTCGGTGAAGGTCTTGTCGCGGCCGGCCACCATGTTGCAAGCCGTCTTGGTGCGCTCGTACACCAGCACGTTGCGGATGGTGTCGCAGCCGCCCATGGCCAGGGCTTCATCGATGATGGCCTTGAGGGGCAATTCCTTGCCGCCGCGCAACTGGTAGTTGGCGGTGACCACGGCCACAGCGCCGGCGTCGATGATGCGCTCCTGGACCGCCTTGGCGGAGAAGCCGCCGAACACCACGCTGTGCGTGGCGCCGATGCGGGCGCAGGCCTGCATGGCAATCACGCCCTCGATGGTCATGGGCATGTAGATCAGCACACGGTCGCCCTTGCCCACGCCGCAGGACAGCAGCGCGTTGGCGAACTGGCTCACGCGGCCCAGCAGTTCCTTGTAGGTGACGCGGGTGACGGCGCCGTCATCGGCCTCGAAAATGATGGCGGTCTTGTTCTCGGTGGGCGCGCCGATGTGGCGGTCCAGGCAGTTGGCGGAGGCGTTGAGTTCGCCGTCGCCAAACCAGCGGAAGAACGGTGCGTTGGATTCGTCGAGCGTCTGGGTGAAAGGCTTGTTCCACTGCAGGTTCTCGCGGGCCAGGCGGGCCCAGAAGCCCTCGAAATCACGGTCTGCCTCGGCGCACAGGGCCTCGTAGCCGGCCATGCCGGAAACGCGGGCGGCCTTGACCACGGCATCGGAAGGCGGGAAAACCCGGTTCTCGACCAGGTTGGATTCAATGGCGGTCGACGGCGTGCTCATGTTGTGTCTCCTGAATGTCGGTAAAAGCCCCGACACTGTCCGTGCACGCACTTACATGCCACTGACTGGCGCGAAGCTTACGAGGGAGACACCGCCCGCGCCGCGCCTGCGGCCGCGCTTACCGCGCCAGCAGGCGCGCCCGTGCCGTCTCGTACTCGGCGCGCAGCCGCGCCACGAGCTCGGCCGTGCTGGTGACGGCGTTGATGGCGCCGATACCCTGGCCGCAGCCCCAGATGTCCTTCCAGGCCTTCTTGGCGTCGCCGCCGAAGTTCATCTTGCTCGGATCGGAGACGGGCAGGTTTTCGGGGTCCAGGCCCGCCGCGCGGATGGAGGGCGCGAGGTAGTTGCCGTGCACGCCGGTGAACAGGTTGCTGTAGATGATGTCGTCCGAGCTGCCTTCGACGATGGCCTGCTTGTAGCCCTCGGCGGCGCGCGCCTCGTGCGTGGCGATGAAGGCCGAACCGATGTAGGCGAAGTCGGCGCCCATGGCCTGCGCGGCCAGCACGGCGCCGCCCGAGGCGATGGAGCCCGACAGCGCCACCGGGCCATCGAACCACTGGCGAATCTCCTGGATGAGCGCGAACGGGCTCTTGGTGCCCGCGTGCCCGCCCGCACCGGCGGCCACGGCGATCAGGCCGTCGGCGCCCTTCTCCACCGCCTTGCGCGCAAACTTGTTGTTGATGATGTCGTGCAGCACGATGCCGCCCCAGCCATGCACGGCCTGGTTCACGTCCTCGCGCGCGCCCAGGCTGGTGATGACGATCGGCACCTTGTACTTGGCGCAGACCTGCATGTCGTGCTCCAGCCGGTCGTTGCTCTTGTGCACGATCTGGTTGATGGCGAACGGCGCCGAGGGTTGCTCGGGGTGCGCCTGGTCCCAGGCGGCCAGGGTTTCGGTAATCTCGGCCAGCCAGTCCTCGAGCTGCGCGGCGGGGCGTGCATTGAGCGCGGGCATGGAGCCCACGATGCCGGCCTTGCACTGCTCGATCACCAGCTGCGGATTGCTGATGATGAAGAGCGGCGAGCCGATGACGGGGAGCGTGAGCTTCTGCAGAACCGGGGGCAGCTGGGACATGGGTGCTTTCCGTGAAATCTGAGACATCAACAAAATCAGCCTCCAGCGCTCTATTTATAAGCGCCAAAAGCTACCAATTTCATAGCATTTAGCCGCCCCGCAAGCAGGGCGGCCAGGGGCTCAGAACGACTCCAGTGCGAGGTCCGTCACGCTGGCAGCGCCTTCGACGATGCTGTCGCGCAGGCCCGGTGCCTTGACCAGGATGTGCTCGGCATAGAACTGCGCCGTGGTGATTTTTGCGCGCATGAAGGCTTCGTCCTGTCCCTTCTGCAACAGCTCCTGGGCCACCAGCAGCGAACGGCCCAGCTGCCAGCCCGCCACCAGGTTGCCGGCCAGCATGAGGTAGGGCACGCTGCCGGCGAACACGGCATTGGGCGAGGCCTTGGCGCCGCCGCAGACGAAGTCCACCACATCCAGGAAGGCCTGGCGCGCCGCCGCCAGGCGCCGGGCCATGGCCAGGGCCGCGGGCGTACCGCTGGCGGTGAGTTCGCCTTCGGTCTTCTCGATCTGGGCAGCGATGGCGCGGGCTGACTGGCCGCCGTCGCGCGCCGTCTTGCGGCCCACGAGGTCGTTGGCCTGAATGGCGGTCGTGCCTTCGTAGATGGTCAGGATCTTGGCGTCGCGGTAGTACTGCGCGGCGCCCGTTTCCTCGATGAAGCCCATGCCGCCGTGCACCTGCACACCCAGGCTCGCGACCTCCAGGCTCATCTCGGTGCTGTAGCCCTTGACCAGCGGCACCATGAATTCATAGAACGTGGCGTTGTCCTTGCGCACCTGGGCGTCGGGATGGTGGTGCGCCGCGTCGTAGGCGGCCGCCGCCGTGCTGGCCATGGCGCGGCAGCCCTCGGTGTACGCGCGCATGGTCATGAGCATGCGCTTGACGTCGGGGTGGTGGATGATGGCCGCGCTGGCGTTGATGCTGCCGTCCACGGGGCGGCTCTGCACGCGGTCCTTGGCGTACTGCACGGCCTTCTGGTAGGCGCGCTCGGCAATGGCGATGCCCTGGATGCCCACCCCGTAGCGGGCGGCGTTCATCATGATGAACATGTATTCGAGGCCGCGGTTTTCCTGGCCCACAAGGTAGCCCACGGCGCCGCCGTGGTCGCCAAACTGCAGCACGGCCGTGGGGCTGGCCTTAATGCCCATCTTGTGCTCGATGCTCACGCAGTGCGCGTCGTTGCGCGCGCCCAGCGAGCCATCCTGGTTCACCATGAACTTGGGCACGACGAACAGGCTGATGCCCTTCACGCCCTCGGGCGCGCCGGCCACGCGGGCCAGCACGAGGTGGACGATGTTCTCGGCCATGTCGTGCTCACCCCAGGTGATGAAGATCTTGGTGCCGAAGACCTTGTAGCTGCCGTCGGGCTGCGGCTCGGCCTTGGTGCGCACCAGCGCCAGGTCGGAGCCGGCCTGCGGCTCGGTCAGGTTCATGGTGCCGGTCCATTCGCCGGAGATGAGCTTCTCCAGGTAGATGGCCTTGAGCTCATCGCTGCCGGCCGTGAGCAGCGCCTCGATGGCGCCATCGGTCAGCAAGGGGCACAGCGCAAAGCTCATGTTGGCGCTGTTGAGCATCTCCATGCAGGCCGCGCCGATGGTCTTGGGCAGGCCCTGGCCGCCGAAGTCCTGCGGGTGCTGCAGGCCCTGCCAGCCGCCCTCGGTTAGCTGGCGGAAGGCATCCTTGAACCCGGGGGTCGCCGTGACCACGCCGTCCTTCCACGACGACGGGTTCTTGTCCCCCTCGAAGTTCAGCGGAGCCAGCACGCCCTCGGTGAACTTGGCGCATTCTTCCAGCACGGCGGCGGCCGTCTCGAAGCCGGCGTCCTCGAAGCCGGGAATCTGCGCGACCTGTTCGATATTGGCCAGGTGCTGCATGTCGAACAGCATGTCCTTGACGGGGGCGGTGTAGCTCATGGGGTTCTTTCGGGATGCAATGTCAAAAAAAAGGCATCGCAAGCGATGCCTTTTTGCGGGCGGCCAGGCCTTACAGGGCCTTGACCAGTTCCGGCACGGCCGTGAACAGGTCGGCCTCCAGGCCGTAGTCGGCCACCGAGAAGATCGGTGCCTCGGGGTCCTTGTTGATCGCGACGATCACCTTGGAGTCCTTCATGCCGGCCAGATGCTGGATGGCGCCCGAGATGCCGGCGGCGATGTACAGCTGCGGCGCCACGATCTTGCCGGTCTGACCGACCTGCAGGTCGTTGGGGGCATAGCCCGCATCGACGGCAGCGCGCGATGCGCCGATGGCCGCGCCCAGCTTGTCGGCCAGGGGGGTCATCACTTCGTTGAACTTCTCGGCGCTGCCCAGGGCACGGCCACCGGAGACGATGATCTTGGCGGCAGTGAGTTCAGGGCGGTCGCTCTTGGTGACTTCGCGGCCCACGAAGCTGCTCTTGCCGCTGGCGGCGGCGGCAGCCACGGTTTCCACGGCGGCGCTGCCACCGGTGGAGGCTGCGGCGTCGAAGCCAGTGGTACGCACGGTGACGACCTTAACGGCGTCGCCCGATTGCACGGTGGCGATGGCATTGCCGGCGTAGATGGGGCGTTCGAACGTGTCGGCGCCCACCACCTTGGTGATTTCGCTGATCTGCGCGACGTCGAGCTTGGCGGCCACGCGCGGGGCGACGTTCTTGCCGCCGGCGGTGGCGGGGAACAGGATGTGGCTGTAGTTGCCGGCGATGGCCAGCACCTGGGCTGCCACGTTCTCGGCCAGGCCTTGTTCGAAGGCGGCGGCGTCGGCGTGGATCACCTTGGCGACGCCGGCGATCTGTGCGGCGGCAGCGGCGGCGGCGCCGGCGTTGTGGCCGGCGACGAGCACGTGCACGTCACCACCGCACTGGACGGCTGCGGTGACGGTGTTGAGGGTGGCGCCCTTGAGGCTGGCGTTGTCGTGTTCTGCGATGACGAGTGCGGTCATGTTGGTTTCCTTTGCCTTGTGCCTCAGATGACCTTGGCTTCGTTCTTGAGCTTGTCGACCAGCGTGGCGACATCGGGCACCTTGATGCCGGCGCCGCGCTTGGCGGGTTCCTGCACCTTGAGCGTCTTGAGGCGCGGAGCCACGTCAACGCCGAGGTCTTCGGGCTTGACGGTGTCGAGCTGCTTCTTCTTGGCCTTCATGATGTTGGGCAGCGTGACGTAGCGCGGCTCATTCAGGCGCAGGTCGGTGGTGACCACGGCGGGGAGCGTGAGCGACAGGGTTTCCAGGCCGCCGTCCACTTCGCGCGTGACGTTGACCTTGTCGCCCGCCACTTCGACCTTGGAGGCGAAGGTGGCCTGGGGCAGGTCGGCCAGGGCCGCCAGCATCTGGCCGGTCTGGTTGGCGTCGTCATCGATGGCTTGCTTGCCCAAGATGATCAGGCCGGGCTGTTCCTTGTCCACCAGGGCCTTGAGCAGCTTGGCCACGGCCAGGGGCTGCAGCTCGGCGTCGGTTTCCACCAGGATGCCGCGGTCGGCGCCGATGGCCATGGCGGTGCGCAGGGTTTCCTGGCACTGGGCCACGCCGCAGGAGACGGCGATGACTTCGGTCACGACGCCCTTTTCCTTCAGGCGGACGGCCTCTTCGACGGCGATTTCGTCAAAGGGGTTCATGCTCATCTTCACGTTGGCGATGTCCACACCCGTGCCGTCCGACTTCACGCGGACCTTCACGTTGTAGTCCACCACGCGCTTGACAGGGACCAAAACCTTCATTGCTGCGGCTCCTAGAGTTGATTGAATTGACGTTACGTAAACCAAACCATTTTATGCCGCGCCGCAGCACCGCGGCCATGCATTTTCCGCGGAGGGGGCAAATCGACAAAAACGAACGATCGTGCTTTTTGTGATTATAGGCCAGCACAGGCGGGGTTTGTCCACCCTTTTGCTGTCGCGCAGTGGACCTTGCGCTCTATTCGGAGGCGGCGCCCTGCCCGGCCACGGGCGCTGGCGGAGGCACGGGGGGCAGTTCACCCGTCACATGCAGCACGCGCTGCGGGTAGGGAATGTCGATGCCGTGCGCGCGCAACGCGCGCAGGATGGCCAGGTTGATCTGCGAGCGCAGGCCCAGCAGGCCGTTTTCCGGATCGGCGATCCAGAAACCGATGGTGAACTCCAGTCCGTCGGCCCCGAAGGACGACAAGGCCACGCTGGGCGCGGGGTCGGCCAGCACGCGGTCGCTCACGCGCGCGGCCTCGCCCAGCAGGCGCATGACGAGCTCGACATCGCTGTCGTAGGCCACGCTGACCACGGTGGAATGCCATACGCGCGGGTCGGCCAGCGAGAAATTCTCCACGCGGCTGGTGATGAGCATTTCGTTGGGCACGATGGACTCGCGCCCCACGCTCGAACGGATCAGGGTGTAGCGGCCCGTGATGTCGGTGACCCGGCCTTCGAAGCCGTCCACGCGCACGTTGTCGCCGATGCGCACGCTGCGCTCGGCCAGGATGACGAAGCCGCTCACATAGTTGGCGGCCAGCTTCTGCAGGCCGAAGCCGATGCCCACGCCGATGGCACCGCCCAGCACCGACAGTGCGGTCAGGTCGATACCCACGGCCGACAGCGCCGTGATGAGGCCGAGGAACAGCAGCAGCGCGCGCGTGGCATTACTCAGCGCCTTGCGCACCGACAGCCCGCTGCCCGTGGCCGAGCGCAGCAGCCGCGCCTCGATGGCCGAGGAGATCCACAACGCCACCAGCAGTACGGCCGCCGCCGTGAGCGTGCCTTCGATCATGGTGCGCACCGACATCGTCGATCCGCCCACCTTCCACTTGATGCCGTCCAGCTCTTCCAGCACACGCGGCAGCAGGCCGGTCACCCACAGCACCATCACCAGCCAGGCCAGCCAGGAAATGGTGCGCTCGATGGGGCGCACCCAGGCCGACCCGGGAAACGCCACCTGCAACACCTTGGCCCCCGTGCGGATGACCAGCAGCGACACCAGCACCGGAATGGCCACCTTGAAAACCGCCAGCGGCACCCAGGGCAGCAGGGCCGCGCGGGCTGCATAGCCCAGCGCCAGCAGCACCGCAGGGAACAGCGCGCCGTCGATGACCTTGCGGCCAAAGAGAATGGAGCGCGCATCGCCCTTGGGCAGGCCGCGCTGCAGCAGCGCCACCAGGCCCCAGGCCAGCGCAACGCAAGCCGCCAGCGCGCCCAGTTCGATCAGCACCGTGGGGCGCAGAAATGCGTCCAGCCAGCGCCCGATGTCGTCGAGCATCGGGATATCAGCAGCACCCGCCATCAGTTCTTCCACCCGGGCTTGCGTTTCTCGGCAAACGCGCGCGCGCCCTCCTGGGCGGCCTCGTCCATCATGTTCACGGCCATGGTCTGGCCGGCGAGCTGGTAGGCGGCGTCCAGGCCCAGCTCGCGCTGGCGGTACACCAGCGCCTTGCCCATGGCCACGGCGACGCGGGGTTTCTCCAGGATGGACTGGACGATTTTCTCGACCTCGGCGTCCAGGGCCTCCAGCGGCACCACGCGGTTGACCAGGCCCTCCTGCTGTGCGGTGGCTGCGTCGATGAAGTCGCCCGTGAGCAGCATTTCCATGGCGCGCTTGGCCGGCACGTTGCGCACCAGCGGCACGCTGGGCGTAGAGCAGAACAGGCCATAGTGGATGCCGCTGGTGGCAAAGCTGGCGCCCTCGGCCGCCACGGCCAGGTCGCACTGCGCCACGAGCTGGCAGCCCGCCGCCGTGGCCATGCCGTGCACGCGCGCCACCACGGGCACCGGCAGCTTGTGCAGCGACAGCATCATGCGGCTGCACTGCGCGAAGAGCTGCTGGTACCAGGCCAGGTCGGGGTTGGCGGCCATGTCCTTGAGGTTGTGGCCGGCGCAAAAGGCCTTGCCCGCACCCGCCAGCACCACCACGCGCACCGATTCGTCACCGGCAAGGGCGTCCAGCGCGCGCTGCAGCGCGGCCAGCATCTCCGAGCCCAGCGCGTTGAAGCGTGCGGGGTCGTTCAAGGTCAGGGTCACCACGCCACGCGCGTCGCGCGCGACCTGGAGCAGATCAGGGGAATCGGTCATGTCGTGGCTCCGAAAGAGAGAGGGCCGGCGCGGCGGCCCTGGGGGCGCTCAGAGGTCGGCAAGAACGCGCACGTGCGCTTCCACACTGCGCGCCAGTGCGCTCATCACGTAGCCGCCCTCCAGGCAGGAGACGATGCGGCCGTTGCAGTGGCGGCGCGCCACGTCCTTGATGCGCTGCGTGATCCAGGTGTAGTCCTGCTCGGTCAGGCCGAGCTGGCCCATGTCGTCCTCGCGGTGGGCGTCGAAGCCTGCGCTGATGAGGATGAGCTCGGGCTTGAATTCTTCCAGGCGCGGGATCCACATCATCTCGATCATCTCGCGCACATCCATGCCGCGCGTGTAGGCGGCCACCGGCACATTGACCATGTTGGACGCCGGATTCTGGTCGCCGCAGTACGGGTAGAACGGGTGCTGGAAGAAGCTGACCATCAACGCGCGCTCGTCGCCCGCGAGGATGTCCTCGGTGCCGTTGCCGTGGTGCACGTCGAAGTCCACCACTGCCACGCGCTTGAGGTTGTAGCGCTGCAGCGCGTACTTGGCGGCCACGGCCACGTTGTTGAAGAAGCAGAACCCCATGGCCTTGTCGCGCATGGCGTGGTGGCCCGGCGGGCGCACGGCGCAGAAGGCGTTCTCCAGTTCCCCTGCCATCACGGCATCGGTGGCAGCCAGGGCGGCACCGGCCGAGCGCAGCGCCGCGTCCCAGGTGTGCACGTTCATCGAGGTGTCGGGGTCCACCTGCGTGTGGGCCGGGCCGCCGGCCTCCACCTCTTCGCGCAGCCAGTCGGTCAGGCCGCGCATGGCGGCGATGTGCAGCCGCGTGTGCGCCAGTTCGATGTCGGCCAGCGCAGCCTTGGGCGCCTCGTACTGCGTGAGCGCGTCGGTCACGCCGGTCACCAGCAGGCGGTCCTCGATGGCATCGAGCCGTCCAGGGCATTCGGGGTGGCCGGGCCCCATCTCATGTTTCCAGCAGTCCCGATGGGAAAAATAACCCGTCTTGCCCATTGCCTTGTCTCCACGCCTCAGAATTTCGGATAACGTCACGCCATGCAAGCGCAGCCAAAAATCAAATCCATCCTGGATCAGCTTAACACGGTGATCGTAGGCAAAACTGACAGCGTGCGGGACTGCGTGGCCTGCCTGCTGGCCGGTGGTCACCTGCTGATCGAGGACGTGCCCGGCGTGGGCAAAACCACGCTGGCGCATGCGCTGGCACACACCTTCGGCCTGCAGTTCGCGCGCGTGCAGTTCACCGCCGACCTCATGCCCAGCGACCTGATCGGCGTCTCGGTCTACGAGCGCGGCCGCGAGGCCTTCATGTTCCACCCCGGCCCGGTGTTCACCCAGGTGCTGCTGGCCGACGAGATCAACCGCGCCAGCCCCAAGACGCAGAGCGCCCTGCTCGAAGCGATGGAAGAGAAGCAGGTGTCCGTTGAAGGCGAAACGCGCGCCCTGCCCGACCCCTTCTTCGTCATCGCCACGCAGAACCCGCACGACCAGTTGGGCACCTATGCGCTGCCCGAATCGCAGCTCGACCGCTTCCTCATGCGCATCTCGCTGGGCTACCCCGACCGCGCGGCCGAGCGCCAGCTGCTCTCGGGCGGCGACCGGCGCGAAATGGCCAGCGCCATGGGCCCGCTGCTCTCGGCCGGCGAACTGGCGGCGCTGCAGCAGCAGGTGCTGGCCGTGCACGCGGCCGATCCGCTGCTCGACTACGTGCAGGACCTCATCGCCGCCACGCGCTCGGGCCGCTGGTTCCTGCAGGGCCTGTCGCCGCGCGCCGGCATTGCCGTGGTGCGCGCCGCCAAGGCGCAGGCACTGATCTGCGGGCGTGACTACGTGGCCCCCGACGACGTGCAGGCCATCCTGGCCCAGACCATCGCGCACCGCCTCGTGCCGGTGGGCGACGCCGGCCGCGGCGCGGTGGAACAGGTGCGCGCCATGGTCGACGCCGTACCGCTGCCCTGACGGCCCCCTTGCCTGCCCAGCCCGCCGCCGCCATGACGCACCCGATGGCCAGCGCCCCCGATCCGTCGCTGCCGCGTCCGCGCGAGTTCCATCCGCTGCAGGCGCTGCGCGCCCGCTTCGAGCGCTGGTGGCAGGCGCGCCTGGCGGCTACCGACACCGTGCTGCTCACGCAGCGCAATGTCTACATCCTGCCCACGGGCGCGGGCTGGATGCTGGCCGTCACGCTGCTGGTGCTGCTGGTGGCGTCGATCAACTTCCAGCTCAACCTCGGCTACCTGCTCACCTTCCTGCTGGCAGGCAGCGCCGTGGCCGGCATGCATTTCTGCCATGCCACGCTGCGCGGCCTGAGCCTGCACCTCAAGCCGCCCGAGCCGCGCTTCCTGGGCCACGGCGCCACGCTGGAGGTGCAGCTCTCCAGCGAACGCACGACGCCGCGCCTGAGCATTGCGCTGGCCGTCTACGGCAGCCAGCACTGGGCCTGGACCGACGTGCCCGCGCAGGGCACGGCCGGTGTGCAGGTGGCGTTCGCACCCGAACGGCGCGGCCTGCACCGCGTACCCCTGCTCACGGCCGAGACGCGCTACCCGCTGGGCACCTTCCGCGTCTGGACAGTGTGGCGCCCGGCCGCCGAAGTGCTGGTCTACCCCGCCCCCGAGCGCGGCGCGCCGCCGCTGCCCCCGGGCGAACCGCGCGCCGGCGCCACCGGCAGCGCCCCCACGCAGGGCACGGGCGAGTTCGAGGGCGTGCGCGCCTACCGCCGCGGCGACCCGCTGCGCCTGGTGGTCTGGAAGAAGGCCGCGCAGGCGCAGGCCAGCGGCTCCGACGCGCTGGTGAGCCGCGACGCCCAGCAGTCCCAGCGCCACGAGCTCTGGCTCGACGCGGCCCACACCGGCCTGGCCGACCGCGAGGCGCGCATCTCCCGGCTGACGGCCTGGGTGCTGCAGGCCGACCGCCTGGGCCTGGACTACGGCCTGCGCCTGCCGGGGCAGGAGATCGCGCAGGGCAGCGGCGCCGCGCAACGCCTGCGCTGCCTGGAGGCCCTGGCACTGTGCTGACACTTTCTGGCATTAAAACACCCTGCAGCGCCCGAACCATAAGCGCTGCAAGCTATGTTTTTCATAGCAACTGGAGCATGCCATGAGCCTGCGCCAGAAGCTCGACGCGCTGCCGCGCGATGCGCGCGACACGCTGTTCATCCTGGTCGTCATCGCCTGGGTGATCGCGCCGCAGACCGGCGTGCTGCCGCTGTGGACCAGCAGCGTGGCGGCCGCCGTGCTGCTGTGGCGCGGCTGGCTGGCCTGGAAGGGGCGACCGCTGCCGCACCCCTGGGTGCTGCGCGTGCTCATGGTGCTGGCCGTGGCTGCCACGCTGCTGACGCACCGCACCATCCTCGGGCGCGATGCAGGCCTCACGCTCATCGTCTCGCTGCTGGCGCTCAAGACGCTGGAGACCCGCGCGCGGCGCGACGCCTTCGTGGTCTTCTTCCTGGGCTTCTTCACGATGCTCAGCAACTTCTTCTATTCGCAGTCGCTGCTCACGGCAGCGGCTATGCTCATCGCCCTGCTGGGGCTGCTGACGGCGCTGGTCAACGCCCACGTACCCGTGGGCCGGCCGCCGCTCATGCAGTCGCTGCGCACCGCCAGCATGCTCGCGCTGCTGGGCGCGCCCATCATGGCCGCGCTGTTCATGTTCTTCCCGCGCATGGCGCCGCTGTGGGGCCTGCCCAGCGACACGCTGGCCGGGCGCAGCGGCCTTTCGGGCAGCATGAAGGTGGGCAGCATCGCCGAACTGGCGATGGACGAGCGCATCGCCCTGCGCCTGCGCTTTGACGACCCCAGCGTCGACCTGCCCCAGTCCCAACTGTACTTCCGCGGGCCGGTGCTCAGCAGTTTCGACGGCCGCGAGTGGCAGGCCGAGCCGCTGCGCGAGGACAGCGACACCAACACCCGCATGGGCCTGCCCGCCAACCTGCAGGTGCAGGGCGCGCCGCTGCGCTACGAGATCACGCTCGAAGGGCACCAGCGGCCCTGGCTGCTGCTGCTGGAGGCCGCGCGCACCAAGCCCGAGATTCCGGGCATGTTCGTGTTCATGACGCAGGACCTGCAGTGGCTCACCTCGCGCCCCATCACCGACGTGGTGCGCTTTCGCGCCGAGAGCCACACGCAGTTCCGCCACGGTCCGCTGGCCGCCATCCCGCCGCTGCGCATGCACACCCGCCTGCCGGCCGGCAACAACCCGCGCACCGTGGCCCTGGCGCGCGAAATGCAGGCCGACCCGCAACTGGCCGCGGGCGGCACGCAGGCCTACATCGACGCCGCGCTGGCGCGCCTGCGCACCGGCGGCTACACCTACACGCTGGAGCCCGGCCTGTACGGCGAGCACACCGCCGACGAATTCTGGTTCGACCGCAAGGAGGGCTTCTGCGAGCACATCGCCTCCTCCTTCGTGGTGCTGATGCGCGCCCTGGGCGTGCCGGCGCGCATCGTCACCGGCTACCAGGGCGGTGAGCGCAACTCCGTGGATGGCTACTGGACGGTGCGCCAGAGCGACGCACACGCCTGGTCCGAGGTGTGGATCGAAGGGCGCGGCTGGGTGCGCGTGGACCCCACCGGCGCCGTCGCGCCGGGCCGCGTCGGCCAGTTCCAGCGCCTGCAGGCACCGCGCGGCGCCTTCGCCAATGCCGTGGGCACCATGATGAGCCCGGGCACGGCGCAGCGCCTGCGCGCCGTCTGGGAGGCCGCCAACAACTCCTGGAACCAGTGGGTGCTGAACTACACGCAAAGCCGCCAGCTCGACCTGCTGCGCGCCCTGGGCTTTGACGCCCCCGACTGGCAGGACCTGGCCCGCGTGCTGGCCGGCCTGGTGGTGGCCGCGGCGCTGGGCGGCGCGCTGTGGTCGGTGTGGGAGCGCCTGCAGCACGACCCCTGGCTACGCCTGCTGGGCCAGGCGCGCCACCGGCTGGCGCGCGCCGGCCTGCAGCTGCCCGCCAGCAGCCCGCCGCGCACCATGGCCGCACAGGCCCGCGCGCGCTTCGGCAGCGACGCCGACGCCGCTGCCGCCTGGCTGCTGCGCCTGGAACAACTGCGCTACGCCCCTGAAACCCAATCCCGTGGCCTGGCCCTGGGCCAGCTGCGGCGCGACCTGCGCCGGCTGCGCTGGCCCGCGCCCGGCCGCCCTTCCGCATGATGCACCCTTCCCTTGTTTTTGCTATCGCATTGGTAGCTGCCAGCGCTTTATCGACGGGCGCTGCAGCGCAAAATCATCTTAAAAAGAAGACCTCCGCGCGCTCCGCCGCCACGCAGGGCAGCACGCCCTACGCCAGCCGGCCCGAGGCGCTGCAGTTCGCCGACGACCTGGCCCAGCGCCGCGACCTGGACCGCGAATGGGTGCGCCAGGCCATCGGCCAGGCGCGCTTCCTGCCGCAGGTGCCGCGCCTGGTGCTGCCGCCGGCCAAGGGCACGGCCAAGAACTGGCAGGCCTATCGTGGCCGCTTCATTGAGCCGGTGCGCATCCGCGCCGGCGTGCGCTTCTGGCAGGAGCACGCCGACACGCTGGCGCGCGCCGAACGCGAATACGGCGTGCCCGCCGAAATCATCGTCGGCATCCTGGGCGTGGAAACCATCTACGGCCAGCAGATGGGCAACTTCCGCGTGATGGACGCGCTGGCCACGCTGTCGTTCGACTTCCCCGAGGCGCACCCGCGCGCGGCCGAGCGCACGGCCTTCTTCCGGCGCGAGCTGGAGCAGTTCCTGAGCCTGATGCACCGCACCGGCGTCGACCCGTTCACGCCGCGCGGCAGCTTCGCCGGCGCCATGGGCTGGCCGCAGTTCATGCCGTCAAGCTGGGCACGGCACGCGGTGGACTTCAACGGCGACGGCCGCGTGGACCTGTTCGCCAGCCCGCAGGACGCCATCGGCTCGGTGGCCAACTACTTCATCGCGCACGGCTGGCAGCCCGGCATGCCCACGCACTTTGCCGTGCGGCTGGAAGGCACGGCGGCGCAGACCGATGAGCTGCTGCTGCCCGACATCCTGCCCACCTTCAATGCCGCCGGCATGCAGGCGCGCGGCGCCGTGCTCGACGAGGCCGGCGCGCGCCACACCGGCCCGCTGGCCCTGGTGGAATTGCAGAACGGCGACAACCCGCCGAGCTACGTGGCGGGCACCGAGAACTTCTACGCCATCACGCGCTACAACTGGTCGAGCTACTACGCCATGGCGGTGATCGGCCTGGGCCAGGCCGTCAAGGCGGCGCTGGGCACGGAGCCCAAGGCGCCCTGAGCGCTATCAAAACAGGAGCACGCAGCGCTCGTTATCCAAGCGCTGCAGGCCGTTTTTGCTTCAGAAACGCTGCATGTTGCAGCTGTGCGGCTGCTGCGCGCGATCGGCCGGCAGGTCGCGCACCACGCGGAAGCCGTAGCCCGAGCCTTCGACGTCGAACTTCACGCCGGGCTGGCCCTGCTTGTCCATCACGCCCACCACCAGCGGCTGCTGGAACTGGTGGTCGCCCGCGCGCATGCTGCCGCTGCGGCCGGCCAGCTGCACGCTGGCCTTCTCCATCTGGCGCGCCACGGCGGCGGCCTCCAGGCTGCCCGCGCCCTCGATGGACTGGGCCAGCGCCTCCACCATGAGTTGCATGCGCATGTGCACATAGTCGTCCTGCGGCTTGGGGAAGCGCTCGCGGAACGACTGGTAGAAGGCCTCGCTCTGCGCACCCGGCACGTTGGGCAGCCAGTCGGCCACGGCCACCACCTTGCCCAGGCCGGCGTCGCCGATGGCGGCGGGCGCACCCAGGGCGTTGCCGTAGAAGGTGTAGAAGCTGCCGGTATAGCCCACTTCGCGGGCGGCCTTGACCAGCAGCGTCAGGTCGTTGCCCCAGTTGCCGGTGATGACGGCCTGCGCACCGCTGGTCTTGATCTTCACGGCGTAGGGCGCGAAATCCTTCACGCGGCCCACGGGGTGCAGCTCGTCGCCCACCACGGCCACGTCGGGGCGCTGCGCGCCCAGCTGCTTCTTCGCCTCGCGCAGCACGGCCTGGCCGAAGCTGTAGTCCTGGCCGATGAGGTAGACGCTCTTGAGCGCCTTGTCGGCGCGCAGCACGTCCATCAGCGCGGCCATGCGCATGTCGGCATGGGCGTCGAAGCGGAAGTGCCAGAAGCTGCACTTCTCGTTGGTCAGGATGGGGTCCACCGCCGAGTAGTTGAGGAACAGCACGCGCTTGCCGGGCTCGCGCTCGTTGTGCTTGTTGATGGCGTCGATCAGCGCCGCCGCCGTGGCCGAGGAGTTGCCCTGCATGACCACGCGCGCGCCGTCGTCGATGGCCGCGCGCAGCGCCGACAGCGCCTCTTCGTTCTGGCCCTTGCTGTCGTAGCGCGACACCGCCAGCGGACGCGTGCCGCCGGCGCTGGCGGGCAGCTGCACGCCGCCGCGCGCGTTCACGCGGTCCACGGCCCAGAGGATGTTGCGGAACACCGCCTCGCCGGTGTTGGCGAAGGAGCCCGAAAGGCTTTCGATCAGCGCCAGCTTGACGGGCTGCGCGGCCACCGAAGCTGGCGCCGAGGCGCCTGCGGCGGGCGTCTGGGCCAGGCCGGCCGGCGCGGCGCAGGCCGCCGCGAGTGCCACCGCCCAGGCCAGGCGCCGTGGGGCCAGGCCTGCGAATTTCAACGGGGCAAGGTGAAAATTCTGCATGTTTTTAGGTCCTTGAAATCGGAAGCGGCACACCTAACTGCTCGGCATGCGGACGCCACTACGGAAGCCGCGCAGTGTATAGGAGTAACCCTGATGATCTTCACCCCCGTCCTCACCCGCCGCGCTGCCAGCGCCCCCCGCCCCGCCGACATGGCCCTGCAGCGCTTCCTGCTCGGCACGCTCGCCGCGCAGCCCACCCACCGGCCCACCGACTACACGGTGACCCAGGACGAGAAGGCCACCACGCTGCAACTGGACGTGCCTGGCCTGGCCCGCGAGCAACTGCAGATCACCATCGAAGGCAAGCAGGTGCAGCTCAAAAGCGTCGAGGGCGCGCCGCGCCAGGTGCACCGTGCGTGGGAGCTGCCCGAGGACATCGACGCCAGCGCCAGCAGCGCCCGCCTGGAGCACGGCGTGCTCACACTGACCCTGGCCAAGCAGCCCCCGGCCAGCAAAGCCGTGGAACTCACGGTGCACTGACCGATCTACCCTTTTGCTCCATAGCTATCTTTTCGGTAGCTTCCAGCGCCCGCCGCGCAAGCGCTGCGGGCGTTTTTTTGCCTGAACCGTTCAATGCTTGCGCGCCTAGGCGCGCAAGGCCTGGTGGGCCGGGCGGTCGAGGCAGCGCGCCAGCCAGCCAGCGACGCGCGGAAACTCCTCCATCAGCGCGCGCGCCGGGCGCGCCCAGGCGAGCACGCTGGCCAGGCACAGGTCGGCCACGGTGAAGCGCTCGGCGGCCACATGCGCCTGGCCCTGCGCCTGCTGCTGTGCCAGGTGCTGCTCCAGCACGCGCAGCGGCACACGCAGGCGCTTCTCGGCGGCGTCGGCCAGCTCGGGCTTGCGCTCGGCGGCGGGCATGGCCACGCGGTGCATCAGCACGGTGAGCGCGTCCTTCTCCACCTCGGTCACGGCCCAGAAGCTCCAGCGCAGCGCCTCGGCATCCTCGCGCGGCGTGGCCGGCGCGATGTCGCTGCCGTCACCCTTGCCGTGGTGGCGCGCCACGTAGAGCGCGCAGGCCATGCTCTCCCACACCGCCACGTCGCCGTCGGGCCGGTGGTCCACCAGCACCGGGATGTGACCGTTGGGGTTGAGCGCCAGGAACTCGGGCGTGCGCGTGGCGCCACCCAGGTAGGGCGTGTGCACCTGCTCGAAATCCAGGCCCAGTTCGGCGGCGGCCCACAGCGGGCGCACGGCGCGGGACGCGGCAATGCCGTAGATCGTCAGACCCATGGGGTCGTCTCCTTGCAGAAAAACGGGGGGGAAAGTCAGGGGCGGGCTAGCGCTCCAGCCACCACTGGATCAGGTACTTGGCCAGGAAGCCGATGAAGCCCACGCCCAGGCCCAGGAAGAGCACGAAGGTACCGAACTTGCCGGCCTTGGACTCCCAGGCCAGGTGGCCGATGATGAACACCATGAACAGGATGAACGCGGCGACGCCGTAGGTGAGAAAGAAGGCCGACAGCTCGGCTTCGGTGTATCCAAAAATCACGATGCCATTCCGTTGCGTTGTGCTGTACCCGTGCCGTCTGCCGTATCCACCGGCTCTCGCTCGGGCAGACCCGAGGCGTCGACCAGTTCGCGGTAGGCATGCCAGCTCGCATGGCCCAGCACCGGCATCACCACCACCAGGCCGAGCATCAGCGTGGCCATGCCCAGCAGCGTGAGCGCCAGGATCAGTGCGGTCCACATCGCCATGGTGGCGGGGTTGGCCAGCACGGTCTGCCAGCTCGTCAGCACGGCCTGCCACAGCGAGGCGCGGCGGTCCAGCAGCAGCGGCAGCGCCACCACGCTGGAGGCGAAGATGGGCGCCGCCAGCAGGCTGCCCAGCGCCAGCCACAGCGTGAACAGCGTGTTGTCCTGCGCCAGCACCACGTGCAGCACGAAGTCGGCCGGCGTGCGCACCGGCGCGGGCGCCAACAGGGTGATGAGGGCCGACGAGGTCAGCACCCAGCCCGTGGCGGCCAGCGCCAGCAGGCAGCCGAAGCGCACCAGGCACCAGTAGTCGTTGTCCCAGCGCGTGCGGTAGTGGCTCTGCCAGAACAGCCAGGTGCGCACCACCACCGAGGCGTTCGCGGGCTCGCCGCGCTCCAGTGCGCGGCTCAGCACATAGAAGCTCGTGGCCAGCACCGGCGCCACCACCAGGAAGCCCGAAAGCGCCCCGGCCAACAGCCAGAACTTGTCGCGCGCCACGGCCGCGATCAGGAGGCCGGCCACGGCCAGCGCCAGCCCGTGGGCGAGGCTCACGGCGCCGGCACGCCACATATCGCGCCAGCCCAGGGCGAGCCAGGCCAAGGGCCGGGTGAAGGCGATGGAGCGTACCTGGGGCAAGACAACGGAGGTGTTTGGCATGGATCAGGTCTGGTGGGGGTTCTGGGTGGGGCGGCGGCTCAATCCAGCAGGCGCCGCAGGTCATGCAGGCTGGCCACGGTGGCATGGGGCGCCGGGCCCTCGTGCGGCCAGGCCGTGCCCTCGCGGTTGAGCCAGACCGTCTGCAGGCCCGCCTGCAGCGCGCCCACGCCGTCGAGGTGGGCATCGTCGCCGATGTGCAGTACCTGGCCGGGCTCCACGCCCGCAGCGCGCGCGCCGCTGTGGAAGATGCGCACGTCGGGCTTGGCGAAGCCCGCCTCGCGCGCGCTGATGGCGGCATGGAAGTAGCGCGCCAGGCCGATGCGCTGCACATCGGCGTTGCCGTTGGTCAGCGCCACCACGGGCCAGCGGCTGCTGAGGTATTCCAGCGTGGGCAGCGCGTCCTCGAACAGCTCGACGCGCTGGCGCTCGGCAAAGAACGCCTCGAACGCGGGTTCGGCCAGCGCCGGGTCGTCGCCGGCCTGCGCCAGCGCCATGCGGATGGACTCGCGGCGCAGGGCGGCGAGGTCGTGGCGCAAGTCAGGCCGCAACTGGTCCATGCGGTCGCGAATGGCACGCAGCGCGCCGGGCTCGGCATACAGGGCCTGTGTGGCCGGCGCGTGCTCGGCCAGCCAGGACTGCAGCACCGTCTCGGCCCGCGCGATGGTGGGCCAGATGGGCCACAGCGTGTCGTCCAGGTCGAGCGTGATGGCGCGGATGCGGGAGAGGTCGAGAGAGGCGTCAGGCACGGCGGAAGGGCAAAGGAATCGGACAGCAACAGTTGCCGCCGAGAATACCCCAGCCCCTATGCCCTTGCAGCGCCGCGCCCACTGAACGGCCATGCCGCGCGCCATTGACGCATGACAAGGGGCGCCCTGCAGGAGCACGCCACAATGCCCGCCGTGGCTTCCCGCAACATCCTCCCCAGCAACCGGCGCCTGGCCCTGGTGCTGGCCGTGCTCGCGCTGTTCGCGCAGCTCTGGGTGGGCCAGGCCGGCACCGCGCACCTGGCGCAGATGCTGTCGGAGCAGTTCCTGCGCGGCGACGTCTGCACCGCGCAGGCCGCCCCGGACCACGGCAGCAATACCACCGACAGTCCGCAGGGCGGCCACGCCATGGCCGGTGCGCTCGGCTGCCCGGTCTGCAGCGTGGCCACGGTGGGTTTCACGGCCAGCAGCAGCGCACCCACCGTCGCGCCCCCGCTGGCACAGGCGCTGCACCGCGCCGTTTTCGCATCGGTGCCCGCGCGGGCACCCCGGCATGCCAACCTGATGCCTCCGGCGCACGCCCCACCGGCGGCCTGGATCTGAAAGTCTTTACTCTTTGGTAGTACCCACGGCCCACCCGGGCCGCGGGTACCTGCCGCCTTGGGCCTGCGCCCCCGTTTCTTTCCGTTCCATCGCCATGAATTCCCAACCCCGTTGGCATGCCCGCCCGGCACGCCCGCGCAGCCACGCCCTGCGCCCCCTGTGCGCCCTGCTGGCCGCGTTGCCCTTCGCCGTCCTAGCCCAGGACGCCTCGCTCCAGCCCGTCACCGTCAAGGCCGTCAAACCGGCCGTCCAGGCCACCGGCGAGACCGACGCCGACACCCTGCAGGCCGGGCGCGCCGCCAGCAGCGACACCGCCAGCCTGCTGCGCAACCTGCCCGGCGTGAGCTTGTTCGGCGCCGGCGGCGTCTCCAGCCTGCCCAGCGTGCACGGCCTGTCCGACGACCGGCTGCGCATCCAGGTGGACGGCATGGACCTGCTCTCCTCCTGCGGCAACCACATGAACCCGCCGCTGTCGTACATCGACCCCACGCGCGTGGGCAGCGTGCGCCTGTTTGCCGGCATCACGCCGGTGAGCGTGGGCGGCGACAGCATTGGCGCCACCATCCAGGTCGATTCGCCCGCCCCCGAATTCGCCGCACCCGGCCAGGGGCGCCTGCTCAAGGGCGAGGCCGGCACCTTCTTCCGTAGCAACGGCCACGGCGCGGGTGCCCACCTCTCGGCCACCTACGCCACCGAGCAGACCAGCCTGCGCTACGACGGCTCCACAGCACAGTCCGACAACTACAAGGCAGCGCGCGCCTTCAAGGCCGCCGGCCCGGCTGCCGCCAACAAGCCCAGCCAGTTCCTGGCCGGCGACGAGGTGGGATCGACCAGCTACAAGGCGCGCAACCATGCGCTGGCCTACGCGCTGCGCAGCGACGAGCACCTGGTCGAGATGCGCCTGGGCCTGCAGGACATTCCCTACCAGAACTACCCGAACCAGCGCATGGACATGACGGGCAACGACAGTCACCAGTTCAACCTGCGCTACCAGGGCCAGTACGCCTGGGGCAAGCTCCAGGCCCGCGCCTACCACGAGAACACGCGCCACAGCATGAACTTCGGCCCGGACAAGCAGTTCTGGTACGGCGCCGCGAACAACGTGCCCGGCATGCCCATGGACACCGAAGGCAAGACCACGGGCATGCAGGTCAAGGGCGACGTCAACCTGTCGGCGCGCGACACCCTGCGCGTGGGCGCCGAACTGCAGCGCTACGGCCTGGACGACTGGTGGCTGCCTTCGGGCGGCGGCATGGCGCCCAACACGCTCTGGAACATCCGCGACGGCCGGCGCGACCGCTTCGACGCCTACGGCGAGTGGGAAGCGCGCTGGAGCCCGCAATGGCTGTCGCAGGTGGGCCTGCGCAGCAGCCACGTGCGCAGCAACAGCGGCGCCGTGCAGGGCTACAACAGCAGCTACGACACGGACGCCAATGCCTTCAACGCCCGGGACCGCAAGCGCAGCGACGGCAACCTCGACTTCACGGCCCTGGCCCGCCACACGCCCAACGCCAATGCCAGTTACGAGTTCGGCTTCGCGCACAAGACGCGCTCGCCCAACCTGTACGAGCGCTACACCTGGGCCACCGGCGGCATGGCCATGCGCATGGTCAACCTGGTGGGTGACGGCAACGGCTACGTCGGCAACCCCGACCTGAAACCCGAAACCGCCAACACCCTGAGCGCCACGGCCGACTGGCACGACGCCACGGGCGAGCAGTGGGGCGTGAAGTTCACACCGTACGTGAGCTACGTGCACAACTACATCGACGCCAAACGCTGCAGCGGCGGCGGCGCGATGACGGCGTGCACTGCCGCCAACCGCACGGCCACCACCGGCTTCGTCTACCTGCAGTTCGCCAACCAGGACGCACGCCTGCACGGCTTCGACCTCTCGGGCTTCACCGACCTGGGCAAGAGCGCCGACTGGGGCCGCTTCACCGCCAGCGGCATGCTCAACTACGTGCAGGGCAAGAACCGCAGCACCGGCGACCACCTCTACGGCATCATGCCGCTGAACGCGCGCGTGGCCCTCACGCAGCGCCTGGGCGCCTGGACCGGCACGGCCGAGCTGCAGATGGTGACGGCCAAGACCCGCGTCTCGCAGGTGCGCAACGAACTACAGACCGCGGGCTACGGCCTCGTGAACCTGCGCGCCAGCTACGAATGGAAGCAGGTGCGGCTGGACTTCGGCATCGACAACCTGTTCGACCGCTTCTACAACCACCCGCAAGGCGGCGCCTACGTGGGCCAGGGCATGACCATGGCCGGCACCGCCGTGCCCTGGGGCGTGCGCGTGCCCGGCATGGGCCGTTCGGTGAACGTGGGGGTGACCGTGAAGTTCTAGCCCTGTACGGTGCCAGGCCGGCGGGGCCCACACAACCGCCGGCAAAAGTTACTCCATACTTGACAGCCTCTGGGGCCTTCAGCACGGGTGCCAGGGGCTTTTTTGTTTGCCGGCGCGCCGCGCCGGGCCATGGAGCACGCCACCGCATGGAATTTCGCCTGATCTACGAAGGTCCCCTGCACGGCCAGGGCGCCAAGTCCTCGCACAAGTGGGAGATCCGCCGCGCGCTGCACCCGCAGCTCGAACGCCTGTGGCGCGAGCGCCCGCTCAAGGACGCCGCCGCCACGCTGCTGGCGCACCCGGCGCAGCCCGGCAAGCCCTCGGTCATCGTGGAAAAGGGCGGCCTGCGCTTCGCCCCGCTGGTCACGCAGCGACTGGACCTCTACGCCGAGCTGTCGGTGCTGCTGTTTCGCCAGCAGCCGCGCGGCACGCTCATCACCGATGGCGGTGACATCGACAACCGGCTCAAGACCCTGCTCGACGGCCTGCGCGTACCGCACGGCTCGCTCGAAGGCCGCACCGAGATGCCGCTGGAGCCCGACCCCCTGCCCTTCTTCTGCCTGCTGGAGGACGACTCACTCGTCACCAAGGTGTCGGTCGAGTCCGAGCAATTGCTGCGCCCCGCCAAGCCCGACGAGGTGGTGGCCATCATCTCCGTGCACGTGAAGAAGACCGTGCTGTCGCACGACAACATGACCCTTTTGGCGAGCCGCCCGCGTGGCTCTCGGAGCCTGTTCAAGGTCTGTTCATGGTGCCCGTTGCCCCGCAAAGGCAGTGGATGCAAGGCGCCCACCGCAAGCCGCACTGATGTGCGGCGAGGATGGGCAACGCCGCAGACGCTGCCTTTGCGGGGCAACCCTTCGGGCAAGGCAGCAAAAAGCCGCACTCGTCGTTGCGCACCTTGCCCAGGCCACCAGCATGGCCTGCGGCGCGCGCCTAGATTGTTGCGGCTTTTTGTGGCCTTGCGGGCACCATGAACAGACCTTGAACAGGCTCTCAAGCCTTGAACACGGCCGTGTCGCCCGGCCGGCGCAGCATCTTGTTGACCTCGTCCTGGTGCAGCTCCTCGGCGACGATCATTTCGCGCGCATATTCCTCCAGCAGCACCGAACTGCCCTCGCCGATGCGCAGCAGGTCGTAGTAAGCCGCCAGCGCCGTCTTTTCGTGCGCCAGGCTCTCGCGCAGGATGTCGCCGATGTCGTGCTGCTCCGTTTCCAGCAGCGGCCCGATCTTCAGCGAAGGGTGGCCGCCCAGCAGCGTGACCAGCTCGCCCGCCTTGTGCGCGTGGGCCAGGCTCTCGTCGGCGTTGCCCTTGAGCCAGGAGACGATGGGGATGCGGTTGTAGCCGTACACCATCAGCGAATAGTGCGTGTACTTGACCACGCCCGCGAGCTCCAGCTCCATGATGCGGTTCAGGGCGTCGATGGCGGTCTTTTTCTTTGCATCATCCATGGCAGGCTCCTTGTGGAATGGCGGAAGGGGTCTCGCATTCTGTGCCCGTTCGCGGCCCTTGCCCAGGGCCGCCCGTTGCATATCCCACGCGGGTCCCGGGGTATTGCGCGCGGACCCCTTGCGGCCGCGCCGCACGGGCGCCGAGGTGCTATTCTGGAGGCACCTTCGGCGGCGCCCAGCGCCCGCGCCGCCCGCGCAACCCTGGCTTTATCTTCAGGAGAAAAACATGACGCAAGCGTTGACCGCCGCCCAGCGCGAGGAACTCAAGGCGCTGCTGACCGAGCGCCGGCGCGACCTGCTGACGCAGATGCAGCAGAACCGCGAAAACCTGGCGCCTCCCGCCGCCGACCAGGACGGCATCGTCCAGGGCAACGTGGGCCGCGAGGTGGACCAGGTGCTCACCGACATCGACACCTCCGACCTGGCGCGCATCGACCACGCGCTCGAAGCCATGGACGACGGCAGCTACGGCCTGTGCGGCGAATGCGGCTGCGACATCCCGTTCGAGCGCCTGAAGATCGAGCCGCAGACGCAGCACTGCGTGGCCTGCAAGTCGCGCTGGGAAGCCGCCACGGGCCACGCCCGGCCGCACCACTAACCCGCCGCCGCGCGGGGCGCCCGCGCCGGGCAGGTTCGCTGCAGCACCCCCGCCCGTGCGCGAGAATGCGGCATGTCTTTCCAACCTGAACCTGCCTACACCCACGGGCAAGCCCAGCGCACCGCCATCCTGCTGTGCAACCTCGGCACGCCCGACGCCGCCACCGCCCCCGCGCTGCGCCGCTACCTTGCGCAGTTCCTCGCCGACCCGCGCGTGGTGGAGATCCCGCGCGCCATCTGGCTGCCGGTGCTGCACGGCATCATCCTGCGCACCCGGCCAGCCAAGTCGGCCGCCAAGTACGCCAGCGTCTGGACCCCCGAGGGCTCGCCGCTGGCCGTGTGGACCGAGAAGCAGGCCAAGCTGCTGCGCGGCTGGCTCGGCGAGGCCGGCTGCAACGTGCTGGTGCGTCCGGCCATGCGCTACGGCAACCCCTCCATCGCCAGCCAGCTCGACGCCCTGAAGGCCGAGGGCGCCACGCGCATCCTCGTGCTGCCGCTGTACCCGCAATACTCCGGCACCACCACGGCCAGCGTGTTCGACGCCGTGTACGCCTGGGCCGGCCGCCAGCGCCACGTGCCCGAGCTGCGCTTCGTCAACCGCTACCACGACGACCCCGGCTACATCGACGCGCTGGCGCGCCGCATCGAGGCGCACTGGCGCACCAACGGCCTGCCCGACAAGCTGGTGATGAGCTTCCACGGCGTGCCCGAGCGCACCCTGCACCTGGGCGACCCCTACCACTGCGAAAGCCAGAAGACCGCGCGCCTGCTGGCCGAGCGCCTGGGCCTGCGCAAGGACCGCTACCAGCTCACCTTCCAGTCGCGCTTCGGCAAGGCCAAGTGGCTGGAGCCCTATACCGAGCCCACGCTGGTCAAGCTGGCCGAGGCCGGCGTGGGGCGCGTGGACGTGGTGTGCCCCGGCTTCACCGCCGACTGCCTGGAAACGCTGGAGGAGATCAACCAGGAGGCGCGCGAGGCCTTCCTGCACGCCGGCGGCAAGGAATTCCACTACATCCCCTGCCTCAACGACAGCCGCGAATGGATCACCGCGCTCAGCCGCATCGCGCAGCAGCACCTGGCCGGCTGGCCGGTCCAGCCCGAGGATGCCACGGCCCTGGCCGATGCCCGCGCCCGCGCGCTGGCCGGCGGAGCGCCGGAATGACACCGCGCCGATTGCTACACATTTGATAGCTTGTAGCGCTTGATTTCAGGGCGCTACAGGCCTATTTCCCTCAAAGAACAACGCCATGCCCGCCACCGCCCTCGCCCCCGCCCAATTGCGCCTGACCATCGACCCGGACAGCCTGGGCTTTGCCAGCACGGCCGAACTGCGCGGTCTGCCCCTGCCCTGGATCGGCCAGGAGCGCGCCGAGGCCGCCGCGCGCTTTGGCCTGGGGCTGCAGCAGCCGGACTACAACCTCTTCGTGCTCGGCGAGGTGGGCAGCGGGCGCACCTCGCTGCTGCGCCAGGCCATGAAGGACGCCGCCGCCCAGCGCCCCGTGCCGCCCGACCTGTGCTACCTGCACAACTTCGACACGCCCGAGCGCCCGCGCGCACTGCGCCTGCCCGCGGGCCAGGGCCGCCTGCTGCGCCAGGGCATGGAACAGGCCACGCGCCTGCTGCAGGCCGACATCCCCAAGCGGCTCGAAGGCCCGGACTTCCGCGCCGAGAGCGAGCGCATCGAGAAGGCCTACCAGGCGAGCGAGGCGCAGACCTTTGCCGCGCTGGATGCGTTCGCCGAGTCGCTGCGCTTTCGCCTCTCGCGCGAGGGCGGCCACATGGTCTTCACGCTGCTGGGCGAGCAAAACCGCCCGCTCACCGAGGACGAGGCCCACGCGCTGCCGCGCGAGCGCCGCGCCGAAATCGACGAAGCCGAGCAGAAGCTGCGCGACGAGATCGCCCGCTTTCTTGAAACCACGCGCCCGCTGGAGCGTGAACGCGACGAGGCGCTGGAGAAGCTGCGCCGCCAGGCCGCGCGGCCGCTGGTCGAACGCGCGCTGCAGGACATCCGCAACGGCCTGCGCAAGCAGATCAAGGACACCGTCAAGCTCGGCCAGTGGCTCGACCAGGTGCAGCGCCAGGTGCTCGACCACCTGCCGCTCTTCGTGGCAACGGAAACCGGCGACGACGAGCGCAAGGACGCGCTCGACGACCTGCTCGCGCGCTGCCGCGTCAACCTGGTGGTGGACAACGACGGCCGGGAGAGCGCGCCCGTCCTCATCGAGGACAACCCGCAATCGCGCAGCCTGTTCGGCAGCATTGAATACCAGGCCGACGCCGACGTGCTGGTGGCCGACTTCTCGTGCATCCACGCCGGCAGCCTGCTCAAGGCGCACGGCGGCTTTCTCATGTTGCACCTGCGCGACCTGCTGGGCGACGAGGGCCTGTGGGAGCGGCTGCGCCGCTTCCTGCGCTGCAGCCGCCTGCAGATCGAGGAAGGCGGCGCCGCGCACGGCCCCATGGCCGCCGTGGCGCTGCAGCCCGAGGCGGTGGATGTGGACGTGAAGATCGTGCTGATCGGCTCGGTCGAGGAGTACTACGCGCTGCAGGAGGGCGACCCCGAGGTGGCGCGGCGCTTTCGCGCCAAGGTGGACTTCGCCGAGTCGTTCCGCGCCACGCCGCAGACGCGCCAGACCACGGCCGTGTTCATCGCCCAGATCGTCGCCAAGCGCGGCCTGCCCGACTTCTGCGCCGCCGCCGTGGCGCTGATGCTGGAGCAGGCGCACCGCGAGGCCGACGACCAGGCACGCCAGAGCGCGCTGTTCGCCCAGACCGAGGCGCTGGCCATCGAAAGCGCCGCGCTGTGCCGCGCGCGCGGCGGCGCCCTGGTGGGCCCCGAGGACATCGCAGCCGCGCTGCAGGCACGCGCGCTGCGCCACAACTACCCCGAGCAGCGCCTGCACGAGACCATCGCCGACGGCGAGCGCCTGCTGGCCCTGAGCGGCCGGCATGTGGGCCAGGTCAACGCGCTCACGCAGATCGACCTGGGCGACCACCGCTTCGGCTTTCCCGTGCGCATCACCGCGCGCGCCTATGCCGGGCACGAGGGCCTGCTCAACATTGAGCGCGAGGTCGAGATGTCCGGCCCCATCCACGACAAGGGCGTGCTCATCCTGCACAGCTACCTGATGGCGCTGTTCGGCCACATCGCGCCGCTGGCGCTCAATGCCTCCATCGTGTTCGAGCAGGAGTACAGCGGCGTCGAGGGCGACTCGGCCTCCTGCGCGGAGCTGTACGCGCTGCTGTCCTCGCTCTCGGGCCTGCCGCTGGCGCAGGGCATCGCGGTGACGGGCGCGCTCAACCAGCACGGCGAGGTGCTGCCCGTGGGCGGCATCAACGAAAAGATCGAGGGGTGGTTTCGCGCCTGCGAAGAGGCCGGGCTTGACGGCACGCAGGGCGCGCTGATCCCGGCGCGCAACCAGCGCCACCTCATGCTCGACCGCCGCGTGGCCGAGGCGGTGGCCGAGGGGCGCTTCCACATCTGGACGGCCGCCCATGTGAGCGACGGCATCGCCCTGCTCACCGGCCAGGCGCCGGGCATGGACGCCAGCCTGGCGACCGGCGAGGAAGGCAGCGTGCTGGGCCGCGCCGAGCAGACCCTGCGCGCCTTCCGCCGCGCCTGCCAGGCCGCCGGCCGCACCCGCCCACGCGCCCCGGGCCGCCTGCGCCGCCCGAACGGAGACCCGGAATGACTGCCGCCCTGCCCGCCCAGGACCCGCGCGCCTTCCTGCGCGCGCTGTTCGACACCGCCGTGGCGCGCGCCCAGCCCGCGCACACCATCGCCCCCTTCCTGCCGCCACCGCCGCGCGGGCGCACCGTGGTGGTGGGCGCGGGCAAGGCCGGCGGCGCCATGGCTGCGGCCGTCGATGCGCTGTGGCCCGCCGGCGCGCCGCTGTCGGGCCTGGTGGCCACGCGCTACGGCCATGTGCCGGCCGGCTACCGCGACGTGCCGCGCCGCATCGAGGTGGTGGAGGCCGCGCACCCCGTGCCCGACGCCGCCGGCCAGCAGGCCGCTGCACGCATGGCGCAGCTGGTGCAGGGCCTGGGGCCCGACGACCTGGTGCTGGCACTGATTTCCGGCGGCGGCTCGGCCCTGCTGGCCCAGCCCGCACCGGGCCTCACGCTGGCCGACAAGCAGGCCGTGAACCAGGCCCTGCTGCGCAGCGGCGCCGCCATCGACGAGATGAACTGCGTGCGCAAGCACCTCTCGGCCCTGAAGGGCGGGCGGCTCGCGGCGCTGGCCGCGCCCGCGCGCGTGGCCACGCTACTCATCAGCGACGTGCCGGGCGACGACCCGGCCGTCATCGCCAGCGGCCCCACGGTGCCCGACGCCAGCACCTGTGCCGACGCGCTGGCCATCTGCGAACGCTACCGGCTCGCCCTGCCCCCGGCCGCGCTGGCCGGGCTGCAGAGCGGCGCCTTCGAGACGCCCAAGCCCGGCGACCCGGTGTTCGCGCGGCACACCGTCGACCTCATCGCCGCGCCGCAGCAAAGCCTGGAGGCCGCCGCGGCATGGGCGCGTGCGCAGGGCGTGGCGGCGCACATCCTGTCCGACGCCATCGAGGGCGAGAGCAGCGAGGTCGGCAAGGTGCATGCCGCGCTGGCACGCCAGGTGGCGCAGCACGGCCAGCCGTTCGCGCGGCCCTGCGTCATCCTCTCGGGCGGCGAGACCACCGTCACGCTGCCGCCGCCGGGCACCGCCACCGGCGTGCCAGGCCGCGGCGGCCGGGCCAGCGAGTTCCTGCTGGCCTGCGCCGTGGCACTGCAGGGCGCGCCCGGCGTGCACGCGCTGGCCGCCGACACCGACGGCATCGATGGCATCGAGGACAACGCGGGCGCCCTGATCGGCCCCGACACGCTGGCGCGCGCGGCCGCCCTGGGGCTCTCGGCCAGCGGCTTCCTGGCGCGGCACGATGGCTACGGCTTCTTCGCGGCGCTGGGCGACCTCGTGGTCACGGGGCCCACGCTGACCAACGTCAACGATTTCCGCGCCCTCTACCTGCCCTGATTCAAGCAAAATCCGGGTGCAGACCGCATGGATAAAGCGCCACAAGCTATTAAACCTATAGCTCTTTGCCCGCTTTAGAGGTTGCTCCCGAGGCTGCGCAAAAACGCGCGGGCGGTGGGCAGAATATGTCCCATAGGTGACGGTTCAGGCCCCTGCATGGGGGTTTTCCTGCACCAGCCCTGGCCGATGGCGGCCGATACTCGCCGCCACACGGACAGGCGCCCCTGGGCGCCTGTCCGCCTTCTGCAACCCAACCGCCCCGAGAACCATGTCCACTGCGAACGAGTCCTCCGCCCTGCCCACACGGCGCCACCTCCTGCAGGCCAGTGCCGCCGTTGCCCTGGCGGCGCCCGCGCTGGTGCGCGCGCAGGCCGAGCCCTGGCGCATCGGCCAGACGGCCGCGCTCACCGGCCCCCTGGCATTCCCGTTCGTGGAGATGAACAAGGGCATTGCGGCGGCCTTCAAGGAGGTCAACGACCGGGGCGGCGTCGACGGCCGGCCGGTGGAGCTGGTGAGCCTGGACGATGGCGGAGCGCCCGAGAAGGCCGCGGAAAACACGCTGGCCCTGCTGCAGAAGGAACAGGTGTTCACCATGTTCGCCTGCGGCGGCACCACCAGCGTGATGGGCGCGCTCAAGGTGCTGGGCGAGGCCAAGGTGCCGCTGATCGCGCCGGCCACAGGCTCGGACGCGCTGCGCCCGTTCAACCCGCTGGTGTTCCACACCCGCGCCAGCTACGCGCAGGAGCTCAACAAGATCGTGCGCCAACTCGGCTCCACGGGCTTCACCAAGTGCGCCGTGCCGTATTTCGACAACCCCTTCGGCAAGGCGACGCTGGCGGCTTTTGAGGCAGCCACGCGAGAGCACAAGAACACGCAGTGGAAGCCCTTCCTCATCGCCGAAACGCCCGAAGGCATTGCCAAGGGCATCGACGAGATCGTGCAGTGGCAGCCGTATTCGCTGATCTCGCTGGCCATCGGCGCCAGCGGCATCCCGTTCTACAAGGGCCTGCGCCAGCGCATCAAGGCACCGGCCTTTTCCATTTCATTCCTGGGCTCGCGCCCCCTGCTGTCGGCGCTGGGCGAGGCCTCGATCGGCATCACCGTGGCACAGGTGGTGCCCAACCCGGCCAACCCGGCCATTCCGGTGGTCAAGGCCTACCAGGAGGCCATTCGCAAGCTGGGGGGCGTGGAGGCGGGCTATTCCTCGCTCGAAGGCTATGTGAACGCGCGCATCCTGCTCGAAGCGCTGCGCCGCGCGGGCCGGGGTGCCTCGCGCGAAAAGCTGGTCGACGCCCTGCAGTCGATGCGCCCCTACGACCTGGGCGGCTTCGAGGTGCGCTACGGCCCCAAGGACCACAGCGGTACGGATTTTGTCGAGCTGACCTATTTCAACGGCGAACGCTTCAGGAGATAAGGGCATCCCCCTGAGCGGCTGCGCCGCTTCCCCCTTCTCTCGCAAAGCTGCGCTTTGCGGGAAGGGGGACACCGCCAGCGCAGCGGGGCGGCCCTTGCGCGGCGGTCGCTGGCTTGGTCCGCGCCAGCACCACGCGCCATGGGCATAGAAATCCGAGTCGAAAGCACACGCCTCCCGCGCCGCCCACCAGGCAGCGGCACGGGAGGGAACGCTCACACTGCTTTTTCGGCGTGCGCCAGGAAGGCGTCCACCAGCGCGTAGTGCTCGGGCACGTTGAGCGCGGGCGCGTGGCCGCAGCCTGGCACCTCGGCCACCTGCGCCAGGCCGCGCGCGCCGGGGCCGCGCGTGAGCATCTCGGCCGTGGTTTCGCGCAGCACCAGGTCGGAATCCACGCCGCGCAGGCACAGCACGGGGATGGCAAGCTGGTCGTAATGGTCCCAGATCAGGTAGTCGTTCTCGTGGTGCGTGAACTGCTGCACCATGGCCGGGTCGTAGTGCGGCGTCACACGGCCGTCGGGTAAGCGCCTGGTAGAGGTTTCGGTCAGCCGGCGCCACTGCGCGTCGCCAAGCCAGCCGTAGGGCTGGTAGACCTGCCGGAAAAAGGCTTCAAGCTCCAGCACCGTGTCGAACGCCGGCGGCTGCCCGGCGTAGGCCTTGATGCGTGCCAGCGCTGCATCGGCCAGGCGCGGTGCGTTGTCGTTGAGCAGCAGGCTGGCGATACACCCTTTGAGCTGTGGCTGGAACAGGCCCGAGGCGCACACCGTGCCGATGGCGCCGCCCATCGAGGTGCCCACCCAGTGCGCTCGTGCAATGGCGAGCTGATCGAACAACCCGGCCGCAATGCGCGCGTAGAACGCCAGGCTGTACTCCTGCTGCGGGTTGCGGCTCCACTGGCTCAGGCCGCGCCCGAGGGTGTCGGGGCAGATCACGCGGTAGCGGTCGCTCAGGTGTTCGGCCAGCTCGTCCATGTCGCGCCCGGTGCGCGCCAGGCCGTGCCATGCGATCACCACCGGAGCGTCCGGCGCGCCCCATTCGGTGTAGTGGATTTCGTAGCCGGCACAGGTGGCGTAGCGGGAGGTGGGCGACATGGTGAAGGGCCTGGTGAAGCGTGGAAAGGCGGCCGGCGCGGCCATGGGCCGCGCCTTCAGGGGCAAGCCTCAGTCGGGGATGGCGATGGCCCCCGCGGTGATGGCGATCGCATCGCCGGCCGCGGGCGTGGCCGCCAGCGGCGGCACGTTGGCCGCCGTGATGGCCGGCGCGCTGCCCGGCGTGCCGCCGCGCGGCACGGTGCGCACCACCTGGCTGGCGGGCAGGGCCTTGCCGCTGGCGAGGTGGTCGTACACGGCGTCGAGCGCGCGGTTCAGGTAGACGTGCAGCGGCACGTAGCGCGTGTCGTAGCCCGGCAGCACCGTGGGCAGGCCGATGAAGCTGTCGAAGTGCTGGGCGTTGGCCACTTCCATGTAGCGCAGCCGGCTGCCATCGCCCTCCACCTTCTTGTTCAGCGCGGCGTAGGGGCGCGAGGTGTGGCTCACGGGCAGCAGCGCGTCGGCGCGGCCGTGCACGATGACCGTGGGCTTGCCATGCAGGTTGCCGTTGCGGCGGGTTTCATCCACGCCGGCCTGCAGCTTCTTGGCGGCGGCGTCGCTGCCGGTGACGAGGTTGCGCAGGCACAGCGCGCCAGCGGTGTTCCAGTCGGGCACGCCGGCGGGCGAGAGCGAGAGGAAATCGCGCCCGGCGCCCAGCTTGCCGTCGTTGTTGATGAGCTGCACGCCGCTGCTCGGGGGCACGCCGTTGCCGGTGGCGAACATGCCGGCCAGCGCGGCAGGCGCCAGCGGCCCCACGGTGCCCGTGGCAGTGGTGGCGGCGTAGCTGTAGCCGCACAGGTGGTCCTTCACGCTGGCGCGCGAGAGCGAATTGGCGAAGGTGACCGATACGGCGGGCGCCACTTCGAAGGCGGCAAGCGAGGCGTGCAGGTCGTTCGACTCACGCTCCCAGCCATAGTCGCGCAGCTTCTGCAGCGCTTCTTCGGCCTGCGCGGCCAGGGTGCCGCCCGTGAGCAGGCCCGCAGCCACCAGCGCCGAGCAGCGGTTGGGCGCGATGGTGAGCGCCGGCGCGGCAAACCCTGCCGTGAAGGCCGCGGCATAGGGGGTGCTGCTGATGGACGGCGCCAGGGCGGCGCAGGACTGGTAGAGGTTGGCGTAGGTGGTGAAGTCGACCAGCGTCTTGCCCGTCACCGCGAGGGTGCTGGCACCGCGCTGCACGCTCACGCCCGGATTGGCCGGCAGTTCCACCGCCGGCTCGGACACGGCCACGCCGCTGATCAGGCCCTGCGTATCCTGCTCGGCCGCCGCGATGGCAGCGCCGCCGCCGTTGGAGATGCTCGACGCGATCACGATGGTGTTGGACGGCGTGAGCGACTTCAGGCGCTGGCCGTTGTCGAGCGTGCCGAAGCGCTCGTTGAGCACGTAGTAGGCAAACTCCACGGCCTGCAGCGTGGTGCGGCCCCAGTCCTTCTCGGCGTTCTGGCCCGAATGCGCGTGCTTGAAGGCAAAGCGATTGGGCGTGGCCGTGTTGAAGGCCGCCAGCTCGCTGGCGCTGAGGCCGGCGTTGAAGGCCGCGTTCTTGCCGGCCGCCGCCGCGCTGGTGCGCGTGCCGTCGATGAGCGGCACGGTATCGTTCATGAGGTCGTGCGGCGCAGCGCCCGTGCCCTTGTCGGAATAGGCCACGGCGCAGCCCTTCTTGAGGCCCCACTCGCCCGTGCTGATGCCGCCGTACACGCCGCGCGAACCCGAGGCCGTGGCGGTGATGATGCAGGGTTTCTTGGGGTCGAAGCCCGAGGGCACCTGCACCATCAGCGTGACGTTCTGGCGGCCGCTGCCATCGTCGGCGAAGGCGATGTATTCGGTGCCAGCCACCTTGCCTTCGCTGGCCGTGGCGTTGCCCTGCGCGTCCACGTTCGGGCCGTACAAGGTGCCATAGCCGCCGGCCGCCGTCATGTCGAGCATGGCGCGGTAGTTGCCGTGGATGGCCGCGCGGCGCAGCTCGGCCGCCGTGGGCTTGAGCGGGTCGGCATAGGCCGGCGCCGCGGGCGCGGCCAGGCCCGTCTTGCCCAGGCCGGCGGTGAGAAGGTCGTCGCTGGCGCCGTCGTAGGCGGTGGCCTGGATGGCCCCGAGGAAGGCCGGCTTGGTGTTGAGGTTGCCACCGCCGCCGCCGCAGGCGGCGAGCACGGCAGCCGCCAGGGCTGCGGGAACGAAGGGACGAATACAGGTCTTCATGCGCTTGTCTCCTATGGATGGTTGTGGGTAGCAGACCTTCGGGAAAACGTTCAGCGCTGCGCGGCCGCCGCGCGCAGGCGCCCCACCACGCCGGTGGGGAAGTAGTAGACCGAGAGCACGAACAGCACGCCCAGCCAGAGCAGCCAGCGGTCGGGCGAGAGCAGCGCGGACACCCAGGGCAGGCCGGCCGTGGCTTCGCTGCCCAGCCGCAGCAGGTCCTGCAGGTAGCTTTGCGCCACCAGGAACAGCACGGCGCCAATGGCCGAGCCGTAGATGGTGCCCATGCCGCCGATGACGACGATGAGCAGGCAGTCCATCATGATCTCGAACGAAAGCGACGTGTCCGGCCCGTTGTAGCGCAGCCAGAGCGCCAGCATGGCGCCCGCGCAGCAGGCGAACAGGGCCGACAGCACGCTCGACGTGGTGCGGTACACCACCACGCGGTAGCCGATGGCCTCGGCGCGGAACTCGTTCTCGCGGATGGCCTGCAGCACGCGGCCGAAGGGCGAGTTCACGATGCGCAGCAGCGCCAGCACCAGCGCCACGGCCACCACGAACAGCAGGTAGTAGCACAGCAGGCGCCCGTCGAGCGTGACGCCCAGGAAAGGCTCGTCGAAGGGTTCGAAGCTGGGCGACAGGATCTCGGGCACCTTGAACGTGAGCCCGTCCTCGCCGCCCGTGATGTCCGACAGCTGCGAGGCCAGCGTCTGGAACGCGGCCGCCACGGCCAGCGTGATCATGGCGAAGAAGATGGCACGCACGCGCAGCGAGAACAGACCCACCGCGAGCGACAGCAGCAGCGAGAGCAGCAGCGCCCCGGCCAGCCCCACGGTCAGCGCAGACCACGTGGGCCCCATGCGCGTGGTGGCCACGGCGATGCCGTAGGCGCCGATGCCGAAGAACATGGTGTGCGCGAAGCTCACGATGCCGGTGTAGCCCAGCAGCAGGTCGAAGCTGGCCACGAGCACCACGAAGATCAGCACCTTGGCCGCGACCGACAGCGCCTTGACGCCGGGGAACAGGAAGGGCGCGAACGCCAGGCCGACCAAGATGGCCAGCAGGATGGCCGCCAGCAGCTTGCTGCGCGGAAAGTCGTTGGAGAGAAGACGGTTCAGCATGGGTCCTGGCTCCTCAACGGTTCGCCACCGGGTACACACCCTGGGGCCGCCACAGCAGGATGGCCACCATGAGGGCGATGTTGGAGAACAGCGCCACCTTGGGCAGCAGGAAGCCGGTGTAGTTGGCCATCAGCCCCACCAGCAGCGCGCCGATGAGGGCCCCGCCCGTGCTGCCCAGGCCGCCGATGATGATGACGATGAAGATCAGCACGTTGACCTGCGCGCCCATCTGCGGCACCACGTTCTGCTGGTACAGCCCCCACATCACGCCGCCCAGGCCGGCCAGCGCCGAGCCCACCACGAACACGCCCACGAACAGGCGCCGGATGCGGTAGCCGAGCGACTCGACCATCTCGCGGTCCTGCACGCCGGCGCGGATGAGCAGGCCCACCTTGGTGCGCGACAGCGTCCAGGCCAGCACACCGAACACCACCAAACCCACGGCCACGGCGACGAGGCGGTATTTCTCGATGGCGGCATCGCCCACCAGCAGCGAGCCGCGCATGCCGTCGGGCAGCGGCAGCGGAATCTGCTGCGGGCCCCAGATGACCTTGATCAGCTCCTCGCCGATGATCATCCCGCCCATGGTGATGAGGATCTGCTTGAGGTGCTGGCCGTACACCGGGCGCACGATGAAGCGCTCGAACGCCAGGCCCAGCGCGCCCGCCACGGCCATGGCCACGAGCATGGCCGGCAGCACCGCCACGAGGTTGCGCCAGAGTTCCTGCGAGCCCGTCCAGTCGCCCATGGTGCCGAGCACGCTGGTGGCCACGAAGGCCCCCAGCGCGATGAACACGCCGTGGCCGAAGTTCAGCACGTCCATCAGGCCGAACACCAGCGTCAGGCCCGAGGCGATGATGAAGATGATCATGCCCATGGCCAGCCCGGCCACCGTGAGCGTGAGCCAGGTGCTGGGCGAGCCGATAAAGGGCAGCACGATGAGCGCGAGCAGCGGCACCAGCGCCAGGGGTTTCCAGTCAAACTGCCGGTTCATGCGCGGTCTCCCCGGAACACATGGAATGCTTCGATATTCATAGCTGATGGCGCAGGCGCAGCAAGCGCTGCAGGCAGTTTTGCTTTGTATTTCATAGCGCCAGCCCCAGCAGCGAGCGCTGCAGCGCCTCGTCGGCGGAAAGCGCGGCCATGCTGCCCGCGTGGACCACGCGGCCGTTGTCCATCACGGCCACGGAGTCGCCCAGGCGCTTGGCGAAGTTGATGTTCTGCTCGACCAGCAGGATGGTGACGCCGCTCTTTTTGAGCTGGTCGAACGCGTCGATCATGTTGTTGATGATGGCCGGCGCCAGGCCCTTGCTGGGCTCGTCTACGATGAGCAGCTCGCGCGGCTCGACGATGGCGCGGCTCACGGCCAGCATCTGCTTCTGCCCGCCGCTGAGCTTGCCGGCGGGGTGGTTCCAGAACTTTTCCACGGCGGGGAAGAGCTTGAAGATCCATTCGAGCCGCGCCTGGTCCATCTGCGCGGCATGGCGTGCCTGGCGCGCGGCCAGCAGCATGTTCTCCTTGACCGTGAGGTCGGGGAAGATGCCCATGTTCTCGGGCACGTAGGCGACGTTCATGCGCGCGATCTGCGGCGTGTTCAGTGCGGTGATGTCCTTGCCGCCGAAGGTGATCCGGCCCTGCGAGGCCTGCCACAGGCCCATGATGGTGCGCAGCGTGGTCGTCTTGCCGGCGCCGTTGCGGCCCAGCAGCATGGTGAGCTGGCCCTTGGGCACCGCCAGGTCGACGCCGTGCAGGATGTGGTACGCCCCGATGTGTGTGTGCACGCCCTGCAGTTCGAGGAGGTTCTCTTGGCTCATGCGGCCTCCTTGGCGGCGTCCTTGGAAACGCCCAGGTACGCCTCCTGCACCACGGGCGAGGCGATCACCTCGGCCGGCGCGCCGTCGGCCACCAGCGTGCCGTTGGTCAGCACGATGATGCGGTCGGCCAGCTCGCGCACCACGTCCATCTTGTGCTCCACCAGCAGGATGATCTTGGTCTTGTCCTTCTTCAGTTCGCGGATCAGGTTCAGGATCACGGGCGCCTCGTCGTGGCTCATGCCGGCGGTGGGTTCGTCGAACATGTAGACCTGCGGCTCCAGGGCCATGAGCAGGGCCACTTCCAGCTTGCGCTGGTCGCCGTGCGGCAGGCTGGCGACGGGGGTGTCGCGCCGGTCCAGCATGGCGACGGACTGCAGCAACTGCTCGGCACGCTCGGTGAGCTGGCGGTGGTCGCTCCAGATGCTCCAGAGGTTCAGCCCCCGGCGGTGCCGGCCCTCCTGCGTGGCCTGCACGGCCAGGCGCACGTTCTCCAGCACGCTGAGGTTGGGGAACAGGTTGGTGAGCTGGAACGCGCGGCCCAGGCCGGCATGCGTGCGCTGCGAGACGGACTGGCCCGTCAGGTCGCGCCCGCCCAGCCGCACCGTGCCGCTCGTGGCCTTGAGCTGGCCCGAGATCAGGTTGAAGTAGGTGGTCTTGCCCGCGCCGTTGGGGCCGACGATGGCGGTCAGCGTGCCCGGCTCGAAGGAGCAGGTCACGGCATTCACCGCCACGTGGCCGCCGAAGCGGATGGTCAGATCGTGGGTCGCCAGCATCCGGGGTCGAGGCTCCGCAGAAATTGAAGGAAAAAAGAGGCCCCAGCGCTTGCGGGGCAAGCGCTATAAGCTATCAAAACAGGAGTAAAAGGCCAGCCTGTGCGCCGGCTGGCCCGTGTCCGTCACCGCTTGTTCTTGATCGGAACCTGCATCTCTTCAGGCTTGATCTCGCGCACTAGCTCGGGCACGCCCCAGGCGAAGGCCGGGTCCACCTTGATCTTGAAGTGGTACATGCTCTGCAGGGCCTGATGGTCTTCCTTGCGGAAGGTCATCTTGCCCTTGGGCGTGTCGAAGCTCATGCCTTCCATGGTCTTGATGAGCTTGTTGGTGTTGGCGTCGCCGCCCGTGGCCTTGAGCGCCGTGACCAGCGCCATGGCGGAGCTGAAGCCGCCGGCCGTGAAGAAGTCCGGCGGGGCCTTGAACTGCTTGTAGTGCGCGGCGACCAGGGCTTCGTTCACCGGGTTCTTGGGGATGCCGAAGTAGTAGTACGTGGCGCCTTCCATGCCGGGGAAGGCCTTGTAGCTGGCCATGGCGGGCAGGATGTTGCCGCCGGTGGCGACACCGATGCCGAAGCGCTTTTCCAGCTCCTGCGCGGCCAGCGCGGCATAGGGCGGCGTGCCGCCAGCCCAGATCACCATCACCACCTTGCGGCCGGGCTGGTCCTTGAGCTTGTCGACCACGCGCTGGATGCCGGCCGTGAAGTCGGTGGTGTTCTGCGGCAGGTATTCCTCATGCACGACCTTGGCGTTCTTGATGGCTTCCTTGTAGGCCTTCACACCGTCGCGGCCGAAGGCGTAGTCCTGCGCCAGCGTGACGATGGAGGTGCCGGCCTTGTCCATGGCCACGGCATTGCTGATGGCGTCCTGGCTGCTGTTGCGGCCGGTGCGGAAGATGTACTTGTTCCACTTGTCGCCGGTGATGGCGTCCGCCACGGCGGGCTCGACCAGCAGGATCTTCTTGTATTCCTCGGCGACCGGCAGCAGGGCCAGCGCCACGCCAGAGGACGTGGGGCCGACGGCGATGTCGGCCTTGTCGTCCGAATAGGCCGCCGCCAGCAGGCTCTTGCCCAGGTCGGGCTTGCCCTGGTCGTCCTTCTCGATGACCACCAGCTTCTTGCCGTTGACCTGCATGGTGCCGCCGGTGGCGTAGTCCAGGCCCATCATCAGGCCCGTCTGCGTCTGCTTGCCGTAGGCCTCCAGCGGGCCGGTCTTGCTGTACACGTGGGCGATGCGGATTTCGCCCGACTGGCCGAAGGCCGGCGCTGCAAGGGTGGCGGCCAGTGCGGCCATGGCGACCAGGGTGCGTCTTTGCATGGAAGTGTCTCCTGTTGTGATGCCTGCATATTGCACAGTTCGTGCCAAGCCGCAAACGCTTGATTTGTAACGACATTCTTTTCAGCACAGCAACGACTGTCTGAATACGATACAAAAAGACTGTCTGAATTTCAGGCAAATGCCTGTATTTTTCACAGGGTTTGCACCAATGCAAAGCACTCCAAGGCGGGCGGCGAGGATGTCCCGCGGGTCTAGTCCGGGTGTTCCAGCCGCCCATAGAGCGTGGCGCGGGAAATGCCCAGCTGGCGCGCCGTGGCGAGCTTGTTGCCGCCATGGGTGGCCATCGCGGCAGCGATGGCGCGGCGCTCCAGTTCAGCCACCTGCACGGCCAGGGGGCGCAGCAGGCTGTCCTGGTCGGCGCCGGCGGCCTCGGACACCGGCGCGGCCGGCTCGACCCCCGCCTCGCGCAGGATCATGCGCAGCTGCTCGGCGTCGATGGACTGCGCATCGCTGCGCATGGCGGCCTGTTCCAGCACGTTGCGCAACTCGCGGATGTTGCCGCGCCAGGGCTGGCCGGCCAGCAGCGCCAGGGCGTCGGGCAGCAGCTCGGGCGGCGCCGTGCCATTGCGCAGGGCCAGGTCTTCGCCCAGCACTTCCACCAGCGCGGGGATGTCGCCCGGGCGCTCGCGCAGCGGCGGCACACGGACCGGCAGCACGTGCAGGCGGTAGAACAGGTCTTCGCGGAAGCGCCCCTCGCGCACCAGCGCGGGCAGGTCGCGCGAGGTGGCGGCAACCACGCGCACATCGAAGGGCACGAGCTGGTTGCTGCCCAGCGGCTCGATCTCGCCCTCCTGCAGCGCGCGCAACAGCTTGGCCTGCAGGCTGGCGGGCATGTCGCCGATTTCGTCGAGGAACAGGGTGCCGCCATCGGCCAGCTTGAACTTGCCGTCGCGCCCTTTGCGGTCGGCGCCGGTGTAGGCGCCCGGGGCCACGCCAAAGAACTCGGCCTCCAGCAGCGTGTCGGGCACGGCCGCGATGTTCACGCCCACGAAGGGCCCGCTGGCCCGGTTCGACGCCGCGTGGATGGCATGGGCCAGCAGCTCCTTGCCCGTGCCCGTTTCGCCCAGCAGCAGCACCGGGCTGGCCGACTGCGCGGCGCGCCGCGCCTGGCGCTTGACCTCGGTGGCGGCCGGGCTGGAACCGACGAAGCTGGCGAAGGTGTACTTGGTGCGCCGGTCGCCCGCGCCCGCGCCGCGCAGCTGCTGGCTGCGCTGCGCGGCCAGCTCGCGGCGCGCGTCGTCCAGGTCGCGCTGCAGCAGCGCGAACTTGCTGATCAGCGGCTGCAACGTGGTCTCGGGGTGGTCGAACAGCACGATGCCGATAGCGCCGATCACCTTGCCCACGTCATCCCGCAAAGGTATGCGGCTGACCACGAAGGTGCCGGCCTTGTTGGTGAGCAGGTCGATCAGCACCGGCTGGCCGGTCTCCAGCACGCGGCGCATGCCGGTGTTGGGGATCACCTCCTCCACCGTGTGGCCAACGAACTGGTCCACCGAGGTGAGGCCCAGGTCGGGAAAAAAGCGCTGGTAACCCTCGTTCACCCAGACGATGCGCCCGCGCAGGTCCACCAGAAACATGCCCTGGCTGACGCTGGAGAACAACTGGAACATCGACCGCGCCGCCAGCTCCAGGATGCCCTGGGCATCGAGCGGCAGGGCGGGAATGGAATCTGTGGAGTCAGGCATGGGCATTGATGGTAGCGCGCGGGCCCTGGCACCGCGCGGCACAATCGCCCCATGAATACCCTGGAGTCCATGCGCATCGACAAATGGCTGTGGTGCGCCCGTTTCTACAAGACGCGCAGCCTGGCCGCAGAGGAGATCGGCAAAGGCCGCGTCACCATCAACGGCCAGGCCATCAAGGCCGCGCGCGACGTGCGGCCCGGCGACACCGTGGCGCTGCGCCAGGGGCAGGTGCCGCGTACCGTGGTGGTGCGCGCGCTCAGCAACCTGCGCGGCCCGGCGCCCGTGGCGCAGCAGCTCTACGAGGAAACCGCCGAGAGCATCGCCGCGCGCGAGAAGGCCCAGGAGGAACGACGGCTGGCCCCCGAACCCGCGGCCACGCTGCTGGAAGGCCGCCCCACCAAGCGCGACCGCCGCGACATCGAACGCGCGCGCGACTGGGGCAATCGCTGGAGCGCATCCATCGACGATTGATCTGCCGCAAACCGCACGCAGGCCTTGGCGGCCGCGCAACACCGCGTTTTCCCTTCATTCAAACAAGAGTCCCGGATGCTCTAATGGTTTTCGGACGGGGATGACGTTCCGTGCAGTTGCGATAGCCTGCTTCCGCACACCAGAACCGCGTCCCGATACCGCCAAAAAGAAGTTGGGGAGGGAAGCGGCATGTACAGAGCCGAAGTCAACGCGGTGCCCGCTACGCTGGTGCACGGAGTGCAACTGGCCTGCGCCGACGCAGCATCACTGCAGCGGTGCTGCCAGGGGTTGTCAGAGTTGCTGTCGGGCTACGCGCTGGCCGAGCAAACCCTCTGCATCCCGGTACAAACCTCGCAAGGGCCACGCCTGGAATGCACCCTGCGCCCCGAAGTGCTGGCCGCATGGCTTCCCGGGCACGACAGCCTGGAACTGCAAAGCCATTTGCGCCAGGCCCCGCCCTTCGATGAACGCCACGCCCTGGAGCGAGAAATCCTCGTGGCCATGCTGGCCAGTCCCACGGGCTTCGTCTTTCCTGGTACGGCGGCGCTGGCGTCCGCCATTCGCGTGCGCCGCAACATCGCCGAGGCGGCGCGCAAAACCGCCCTGGCCTTCAAGACGGCGGCCGCCGAACGTCCAGCAGCCTACTGGCACTATGACGAGGACCACGGCTTCCTGCTCCAGCCCGGCCGCTGCCTGATCGAGGCGCTGGTGAGTGCCACGCAGCCCGATGCGAGCGGCCGGCTCTACGACTTCTCCTGCTATCGGGCCACCGAATACGTGATCCTGCTGGGTATCGCCATGGAGGCAAAGGAACACCACCCGGCCCTGTTGGCGCGGCTCCAGGCCATCCACCAGGTACACGCCATCCGCTCAGGGCAGTTCCATGAGGTGTTCCTCGTCGAGGACGGCCGCATGGATGAGCCCCTGCCCCCGCGCTACTACGTGCCCGGCGACCGGGTGTGGTTCCGCAACCCCGACGAGCCCTCCTCCAACGTCACCGGCTACGAAGGCTCCTGGGTGATCTATCTGGGCCAAGGCCAGTTCAGCAACTTCTGGCAGCGCGAGCGCCCCTACACGCTGGACGCGAAGTGCCTGGAGATCTTCCACTGGCGCGACGGGGTGTGCACCGACGCCCAAGGCGAGCTACAGATGGACGAAGCCTGTGTGGAACGCCACTGCCGGCACACGCGGCAAGACCCGCAGCGCACGCGCGCCGTCCTGCAGCAGATGCTGCGCCTGCGCGACCCGCAGGGCGTGTACGCCGAAGGCGGCTGCATCGACACGACCCGCGAACACCCGCGCGGCGTGTCGCTGGACGACGACGAACTGCCGCTGCCGCATTTCGCGGCCCACCCCTGAGCCCGGGCCTCGTCGGCCTGCGCGGCCGGCGGGACACCCGCGCCACTGCCCCTAAACCATTACCGGCATGTACGTAGAACCCGCTGCAAAAGCCGGGATTTGGCGTCATATCATCGTCCCCACTCGGCGCATTCCATCCGGACAGGCGCTTGATCAATGCCACGGAGACACGCTATGGGAATGGAATTCTGGGTCGCGCTAATGCAAATCATGCTGGTCAACATCGTGCTGTCCGGCGACAACGCCGTGGTCATCGCACTGGCGGCCCGCAACCTCCCTGCCAAGCACCAGAAGATGGCCATTCTCTGGGGCAGTGGCGGCGCCATCGTGCTGCGCGTGGGGTTGACGGTCGTCGCCGTGCAGCTCCTGAAGATCCCGTTCCTGCAATTCGTCGGCGCCCTGCTATTGGTGTGGATCGCCCTGCAGCTTCTGGTGGAAGACGACGAGGCCGAGGGCGACCACCATGCCCATGACAGCCTCTGGGGCGCCGTCAAGACCATCCTGATCGCCGACGTGGTGATGAGCCTGGACAACACGCTGGCCATCGCCGGGGTGGCCAAGGGCGACTGGACGCTGCTGATCGTCGGCCTGGCCCTGTCCATTCCGCTGATCGTGGTGGGCAGCGCCGTCATCATGAAGCTGATGGACCGCTTCCCCATCATCGTGTACGTGGGCGCTGGCCTGATCGCCTGGACCGCCGGTGAAATGATCGATTCGGACAAGGCCGTCCAGCCCTACCTGCCCGAAGTCTTCCATGCCACGCCCTACCTCGCAATCCTGCTGACGCTGGGCGTGATCAGCTACGGCTGGTGGCACAACCAGCGTGCCGGCCGCACGGCGCATGACGTCTTTGAAGCCGACAAGCACGCGGCGCAGCGCATCGAGGACAAGATCGACTGAGCCGCCTCCACGGCAATCCACGCAACAACGGGCCCGGTCGGGCCCGTTTGCATTGGCGGGGCCTCAGCGCTCTTCAGGCCGCCCGTGACGCCCGGCGCCACTGGCAAACCGCGCCGCCCCCTGCCGGCCTTCCTGCGCCACCACGGGCACGCCATGAGCGCCCTCCTGGCGCAGCGCCTCGACCAGCGGCAAGTCCCACTGCGCATAGGCGCTGGCGCGGTCGGCGAGCATGCAGGCCTGGGGAAATGCGGCAATCTGGTCGGCCAGCCGCTGGGCCACCTGCAGGGCCGTGCCCGGCGCCACCACACGGTTGACCAGGCCCATGGCCAGCGCCTCGGCGGCGAGCACCTCGCGGCCCGTGAGGATGAGGTCCAGCGCCCGCCCCATGCCCACGATGCGCGGCAAGCGCACCGTGCCACCATCAATCAGCGGCACGCCCCAGCGGCGGCAGAACACGCCCAGCACGGCATCCTCGGCAGCCACGCGCAGATCGGCTTGCAACGCCAGCTCCAACCCACCGGCCACGGCATAGCCTTCAATGGCCGCGATCAGCGGCTTGGACAGCGCCAGGCGCGTGGGCCCCATGGGGCCGGTGCCCAGGCCCTGTGGATCAAGTTCATTGCAGCGCGCTGCATCACCGATCGCGCCCAGGTCGGCCCCCGCGCAGAAATGCCCGCCAGCACCGGTCAGCACCGCCACCTTCAGGTGCGCGCTGCGCTCGAAGCGCAGGTACATCTCACGCAGCGCCTCGGCCGTGGGCCGGTCCACCGCGTTGCGGCACGCGGGCCGGTCAATGGTGATGGTGCAGACCGCACCGCTCTCGCTCCAGTGCACGGTGTCCATGTTTGCCCTCCGTTTGCAGAGGCCCCATGCTAGCGCCGGAAAACAAAAAAGCGCCCAAAGGGCGCTTTTTGCATGTTTGGCGGAAACGGAGGGATCAGTGAAGTAAGTACCCGTGCGCCGCAGGCAGGTCTTTCGCGTGCCTGTAGGCCATCAGGTAGGCCAACAAGGCTACCAGCGCTGATCCCCAAGCTCCCATCAAGGGAAAGACACCCGAAGACGTAAACGGACTATCTAGCGTCAGGCCATGTAACAACATGTGCAATAATTGTTCAGCCCTGTCAGCCTTTGTAAACAATTCGAGCGCAGAGAGCAAGTACAGGTTCAGCGAGCTAAACCGGTAGTCGCACTGCCCATAGGAGCACAATGAAAAACACTCTCCCCGTAGCTGTTCTGACCAGCTTGATTCTCTCGGTGACCTCGCCATTCGCTTTGGCTCAGTCGGCACCCGAACGTGCCGTCAAAAAAGAGTTCAACATTCGCGGAAATGTTCGCAAGGTTACTGTGGACCTGCGTCCATCCGACACCCTAGCAAAGGCCGTGTGCGGTAAACAGCTTTTCTTTGCCAAAGGCGGGGACTGGATTCGTTTCGATTGCGACGGGGGCGGTGAGTTTTACAACGCGACGGGAGTGCCCCCGAATGGCGGCAAGCTCGAATGGGGGTTCCGCATTTCAGACGATGACAAGTCCAGCCTCGTCATTAAGTCGTTTCGTGACGTTGGTTTTGGAACCATCGATAAACCTACTGCTGCCATCATGTATCGCTTCACGGAGGGAATTGATGGCACCGACAAAAGCACCGTTTGGGGGGGCGCCCTTGGCGAATGGACCGACGGGAGGGTACTCCTGATTTTCGGCCATGTGCCGACTGCTGGAGGTTCCTACATTAGCAAGTAAATCGGCCGCGCCAAGTCCCGACGCTTTCCGGCATTTCCCGACAGCAAAAAGGTGCCGACGCTGTCGGCTAGTGCTAGGCCACACCTGATGAAAGAGGGGCGCGGCGCTGTCGACGAATTCGATCAATAAAGCGAGCAGGCGCGGCGGGGTCTCGACGGCGCGCCGGGGGCCTGGATGGGGGGTGGCGGGGGCGCCGGCCGGCCAGGCCGGCGGCACGACAAGGGGCTGGGACCCGCTAGGCGGGTCGCGGAGGGCCTGCAGTGTGACCGGATAGGCCCGCGGACTGGGCGCAAAAAAGCCCGCGCTTGGGCGGGCTGTGCTGGGCCTGGGTGGTATCTAGGCCAGGGCAGGGGCGGCGGCCGGTGCGTCCTGCAGTACGTAGGGCTTGAACGTGCAGACCGTGCGGCCGGCCCAGGTATTGATGGCATGGGCCATGCGCGCCTGGAGCGGTGCGATTTCATTACGGGCAAACACCATCGCGGCTTTCTCCACGTCGCCGAAGCCGCCCACGTTGTTGGGCAGAAAATCGGCATTGGCACCGATGGCCCGGTGGCCAGCCGGACAGACACCACCGCAGGGGATCGCGCCACGCGCGATGCCGCATCGCTGGGCGGCCAGGGCTACCAGTGCGTGCAAACCAACTACGACACACACGTGCGCTACGCCACGCTGGACATGTGGGCCAAGTTCCCCGACTTCCAGCTGCGCCTGTCGCGCGCCATCCAGCAGCAATGCGCGCTGGACCGCATCATGATCGGCTTCAACGGCACCAGCGTGGCGGCCAACACCAACCGCGCGGTAAAGGGCGCGATGCTGCCCGAGTACGACGCCTATGTGGACGGCGTACTGCAGGCCCGGCCCGGAACGCAGGACGATGTGCTGGCCACGGTGATGGTGTGGCACATCGACGCAGGCAACTACGCCCGCGCGCTGGAGATTGCGGAATACGCGCTGGCCAGCGGCATCAAGCCGCCAGACCAGTACAACCGCAATCTGCCCACCATCGTGCAGGACGAAGTGGCCGAAGCCATCTTGGCCGGGAAGCTGAGCGGCGCTGATGCGCTGCTGGTTGCAGCTAAGGCTATGGCGCTGACCGATCAAGCCGACACACCCGACCAAGCCAAAAGCAAGCTGTACAAAGCCGCGGGCTGGGCCGTGCTGGGAAAGACAGGTAGCCACGATGTGGACATGGCCACCCGCCCCCTCAAGGCGTGCAAAGAGGCACTACCTCTGCTGCAGCGCGCCATGGAGCTGGACACCCGAGCCGGTGTGAAAAAAGACATTGAGCGCCTGGAGCGCCGACTCAAGCCGAAGACGGCAGAGAAGGCGTAGGCGCTGTAACCCGAGCGTACCCCGCACCCGTGGCGGCCCCAGGGCAGAGAGCGCACTTCGGTGCTTCACTCCGACGCCCTGGGCCACCGCCACACCTCCCAACACCGCCAGCACGAAGCCGCCCATGTCGTTCATCGCCACCGCCAATCCGCCCATCGGAGCCGAGGACGCCCAGGTCACAAACGACCCGTGGTTTCCTGAAATCGACGCGTCCAAGGTCCGCGAGTCCTGCCTGCTGGATGGCACGGTTACGGCCGTGCGTTTGGCTGACGCCATCGACAGCGCCATCGACACCGTGAACGGCGAGCTGCGAAGCTACAAGGCCGAGCAGATCGAGCTGGGCGTGGCCTCACTGGATGCAACCGGCGACGGCCGCCAGGCCGGTCGCTACCTGCGCGCCATCCACGCCCACGTGCAGGCCGATCTGGCCGAGGCGTACCGCGAGATTGACACCACGCCGCACAACGACAGCAAAACCGAACGCATCCGCGAGCGCATCGAAGCCAAGGTGGACGAACACCGCCGCAAGCTCCGGTGGGCAATCTCCGACTTGCTGGGCCGGCCGCGCACCACCGTGGAGTTGATCTGATGCGCGCCATCGCCCAGGACCACGAAATGCTGGACGAGCTGTGCCGCCGCACCACGGGCGCAACCGCTGACGTGGTGGAAGCCACGCTGGCCGCAAACCCGGGCCTGGCCGCACTGGGGCCACGCCTGCCCGCTGGCACCGTGGTGCAAATCGTTGTCCCGCCGAAGCGAAACAAAAAACCAACCATCAACCTGTGGGACTGATTGACCATGGACCGTGAAAGCATCCTCAAAGCCTTTGGCGTAGAAGTCGCCAAAGCATCGCCGCCCGTTGCTGTGGTGGCCCATCAGGCCGCCACCGGCTGGACCATGAGCCACACCCTGCAGGCGCTGACCATCGTTTACGTGGCCGTGCAATTGGGCTATCTGCTGTGGAAGTGGCGCATTGAACGTGCCGAGCGCATGGCAAAGCGGGCTGCTTGCGAGGTGGCACAGTGACCACCAACACCCGCCAGCGCATCGCCGTGGCCCTGCTGTCGCTGTCGGCGGCCGGGTAGTGAGGGTGTTGCGCCACTGCTGGGCGTGCTTGGCGTTGCGCCAGGTGCTTTCGTGTTCGGAGATGAAAGCATCGGCGGCCTTGTCGAACTCCAGCCGCTGGGCGGCGGCCAGCCGAGCTGCCTCGCGTTCATCCTGGCGCGACTTGATGGGGTCGGTTCCGACATCACGCTGCCCCAGCGCAGCGCGGGCCGCTTCACGCGCGGCGGCCAACGTCACGCCGGGATAGCTGCCCAGGCCCATGCGCCGCCGCTGGCGCATGTGCACGTATCGCAGCACCCATGTGCGCGACCCGCCTTCAATCCGCAGATACAAGCCGCTGACACCGCCCACAGCGTGCGAGCCTTCCACGCGCAGCCTGGAAACCTCCAACGCCGTCATTTCAAGGATTCGCTTCGGCATGGCTCAATTTCTGTGGGCCATCATGTAGGCCATAAAAATTTGAATTGAGCATGAGAGCCAGTTGGGAGCCGCTTGCAGAGACACTGTATAAAACACCATGAAACAGAGCGTACCACGTTGTTTTATATAGGGTCAATGCCCAGCGCAGACGTAAAAAAACCCGCTTGTTTAGGGCGGGTTTTTTTAGCTCTGGCGGAAACGGAGGGATTCGAACCCTCGATGAGGCTCTACACCCCATACTCCCTTAGCAGGGGAGCACCTTCGGCCACTCGGTCACGTTTCCAGTCAATCCCGCTATTATGCCTCAGATTGAGGCCCTTTTTCACTCAGCGGGCTTGTCCAGGTCGAAGGCGGTGTGCAGGGAGCGCACGGCCAGTTCGAGGTACTTCTCGTCGATGACGACGGAGGTCTTGATCTCGGAGGTGGAGATCATCTGGATGTTGATGCCTTCCTCGCTCAGCACGCGGAACATGGTACTGGCCACGCCCACGTGGCTGCGCATGCCGATGCCGACGATGCTGACCTTGCAGATCTTGGCGTCGCCGACCACGTCCTGGGCGCCCAGCGCGGGCAGGACCTTTTCCTTGAGCAGTTCGATGGTGCGCGCGTAGTCGTTGCGGTGCACGGTGAAGCTGAAGTCGGTCTTGCCGTCCTTGCTCAGGTTCTGGATGATGACGTCGACTTCGATGTTGGCATCGGCCACGGGGCCGAGGATGCGGTAAGCGATGCCGGGGGTGTCGGGCACACCGATCACGGAAATCTTGGCTTCATCGCGGTTGAAGGCGATGCCGGATACGACGGCTTGTTCCATTTTTTCGTCTTCCTCAAAAGTGATCAGCGTGCCGGACTTGGCTTCTTCGTTGATGTCGATGTCCCAGGGCGTGAAGCTCGAAAGCACGCGCATGGGCACCTTGTACTTGCCGGCGAACTCGACCGAGCGGATCTGCAGCACCTTGCTGCCCAGGCTGGCCATCTCGAGCATTTCCTCGAAGCTGACCGTGGTCAGGCGGCGGGCGGCAGGCGCCACGCGCGGGTCGGTGGTGTAGACGCCGTCGACGTCGGTATAGATCAGGCACTCGTTGGCCTTCATCGCGGCCGCTACGGCCACGGCCGAAGTGTCGGAGCCGCCACGGCCCAGCGTGGTGATGTGGCCGTGCTCGTCGATGCCCTGGAAGCCCGTGACGATGACCACCTTGCCGGCGGCCAGGTCGGCGCGCACGCGCTGGTCATCGATGGATTCGATGCGCGCCTTGGTGTAGCTGCTGTCGGTGCGGATGGGCACCTGCCAGCCCGCGTAGCTGACGGACTCCATGCCTTCGGCCTGCAGCGCGATGGCCAGCAGCGCCGACGATGCCTGCTCACCCGTGGAGGCCAGCATGTCGAGTTCGCGGTGGTAGGCAGACGATGCGCGCGACGGGGCCAGTTCCTTGGCCAGGGCCAGCAGGCGGTTGGTTTCGCCGCTCATGGCGCTGGGCACCACGACCATCTGATGGCCAGCGCGCGCCCATTTGGCCACGCGCTTGGCGACGTTGCGGATGCGCTCGGGCGAACCCATCGAGGTGCCGCCGTATTTGTGAACGATCAATGGCATGGGATAGCTTGGTGACGAAAACGGTGCACGCGGCGCGGGGTGGACACTGTTTTGGGGGCGCCGCCGGCTTTCGTGCGTGTTGGGGCCAAAACCTAGGGATTGTACCAACGCAGCACATCCCCCTCGCGCTCGATGAAGCCGCGCCCCACCTTGATGTGGATGCGGTGGCCGCGCGTGGCGCAGGCGGCGATCTGCGCCTGCAGCGCGTCGAGCTGCGCGCTCGACGGCGTGGTCTGGTGCGCCTGGCGCAGCCAGTGGCGCAGGACGTTGGCCTGGCGCGCGGCGCCGAGCTCGCGCAGCGCAGCGATGCGCGGCGGCTCCCCGAGCGCGGCCAGATCCTGGCGCGCCAGCGCGTCGAGCAGCTCGCTGGCCTGGGCGGCATGCCGGGCGCTGCGCGCGAAGGTGTCGCGGAACTGCGGGAACGCGGCCTCCAGCGCCGGCAGCAGGCGCGCGCGGATGCGGTTGCGCGTGTAGCGCTCGTCCTGGTTGCTGGGGTCTTCCACCCAACCCTGGCCGCGCGCGCGCAGCCAGGCGCGCAGTTCCAAACCGGGCACGGCGAGCAGCGGGCGGTGCCAGTCCAGGCCACCCCGCTGCCAGAAGGCCGGCATGGCAGCCAGCCCGGCCACTCCGGCGCCGCGCGACAGCGCGAGCAGCAGGGTTTCGACCTGGTCGTCGGCGTGCTGCGCAAGCGCTATGGATTGAATAGCGCCTGGCGCTGACTCCGCCTGGGCTGCGGCCGAAAACGCCTGGTATCTGGCAATGCGCGCCGCGTCCTCGGGGCTTTGGCCCGGCGCGTGGCGTGCGTCCACGCGCTGCACCTGCAGCGGCACGCCCAGGCGCGCGCACAGGTCCGCGCAGTGGCGCTCGAAGGTGTCAGCAGCGCTTTGCAGCCCGTGGTGTACGTGGATGGCCCGCACCTGGCCGGGCCAGCGCTCGGCGCAGCCCAGCAGCAGCGCGGTGGAGTCGGCGCCGCCGCTCAGGCCCACGGCCAGCGGCAGCCGGGGGGCGAAGGCCTGCAGGGCGGCGTCGAGCGACTGGGTCATGCGCGGCTTTGGCGGTGGTCAATGCAAGAGGGCATGGCGCCGATTGTCGCGCCCCAAAGCACAACGGCCCCGTGCGGGGCCGTTGCTAGGGGGAAGCCGCGTGCGCTCAGCGGCTGTCGGCCTTGGTGTCGGTGAAACGGCCGTAGCTCTGCAGGCGCTCGTAGCGGCGCTCCAGCAGGTCCTTGGCCTTGAGATCGGCGACCTGGCGGAAGGCGTCGCCCAGGGCGCGCTTGAGCAGGGACGACATCTGCTTGGGGTCGCGGTGCGCGCCACCCACGGGCTCGCTGACGATCTTGTCGACCAGGCCCAGCGCCTTCAGGCGGTGCGCCGTGATGCCCAGCGCCTCGGCGGCTTCCTGCGCCTTGTCGCTGGTCTTCCAGAGGATGGAAGCGCAGCCCTCGGGGCTGATGACGGAATAGATCGAATACTGCAGCATCAGCAGCTGGTCGCCCACGGAGAGCGCCAGCGCACCGCCGGAGCCGCCCTCGCCGATGATGGTGGTGATGATGGGCACTTCGAGCTGCGCCATCTCGTAGATGTTGCGGCCGATGGCCTCGGACTGGCCGCGCTCCTCGGCGTCGATGCCGGGGAAGGCGCCGGGCGTGTCCACGAAGGTGAACACGGGCAGCTTGAACTTCTCCGCCGTCTTCATGAGGCGCAGCGCCTTGCGGTAGCCCTCGGGGCGCGTCATGCCGAAGTTGCGCGCGGCGCGCTCCTTGGTGTCGCGGCCTTTCTGGTGGCCCAGCACCATGCAGGCGTGGCCGTTGAAGCGGGCCAGGCCGCCGACGATGGACTTGTCGTCGGAGAAGTGGCGGTCACCGTGCATCTCGACGAAGTCGGTGAACAGGTCGCGCACGTAGTCGAGCGTGTAGGGGCGCTCGGGGTGGCGGGCGATCTTGGTGATCTGCCAGGGCGACAGGTCGGAATAGATGTCCTTGGTGAGCTGCTGGCTCTTCTTGCTGAGCTGGTCGATCTCGTCGGAGATGTCGACCGCGCTCTCGGTCTGTACGTAACGCAGTTCTTCGATTTTGGATTCGAGTTCGGCGATCGGGTTCTCGAAGTCCAGGAATGTCTTTTTCGCCAAGTTGTTCTCCTTGTGCGCCAGGCGCAGCAAATGGTCGCGGCAACGCGCGTTCGGCCGGTCAGTAGGTCACCGGCAGCGGGTCCAGCGAGCGCCAAATATACCAAGTGGCGACGCTGCACCAGGGCTTCCAGGCCTCGGCGACCTCGCGGGCGTCGCTGCGGCTGACCGGGTCGCCCGAAAAATAGTTCTGGCTGATGCCGTTGATGAGCCCCACGTCGTCCAGCGGCAGCACGTTGGGCCGCATCAGGTGGAAGATGAGGAACATCTCGGCCGTCCAGCGGCCGATGCCGCGGATGGCCACCAGCTCGGCAATGATGGCCTCGTCATCCATGCCATGCCAGCCGGCCACATGTAGTTTGCCGGCGTCGAAATGCAGGGCCAGGTCCACCAGGTACTCGACCTTGCGTGCCGACAGGCCGGCGGCGCGCATGTCGTCGATCTTGAGCTTGAGCACGGCCGCCGGGGTCATGCTGCGCGGCAGCGCGGCAAAGCGGTCCCACACCGTCTGCGCGGCCTTCACCGAGATCTGCTGGCCCACGATGCTGCGCGCCAGCGTGCCAAAGGCATCGCCGCGCGTCTGCAGCATGGCGTCGCCGTACTGCGGGATCAGGCGCTTCATCACCCGGTCCTTCTTGGTCAGGTGCTTGCAGGCCTCGGCCCAATAGCCAGGCGACGCCGGGCCGCACGCCTCGACAGCTATCTTTTTGCTAGCTGGCACCGCGCACCCCGCTTGCCTTGGAGGCCATTTTTTGCATAAAAACCATCACTGCGCGGCTTCCCAGGTGGTGCCGGAGGGCGAGTCCTTGAGCACGATGCCCTTCTCCAGCAGCGCCTTGCGGATGCGGTCGGCCTCGGCAAAGTCCTTGGCCGCCTTGGCGGCGGCGCGCGCGGCGATCTGGGCCTGGATGGCGGCTTCGTCGAAACCGGCGCCGGCCTGCAAGAAGGCCTGGGGGTCGCCCTGCAGCAGGCCCAGGCAGCCGCCCAGCGCCTTGAGCAGGCCGGCGGCCTGCGTCGACTTGCCGCGGTTGACCTCGCCCGCCAGGTCGAACAGCACGGCCACTGCCTCGGGCGTGCCGAAGTCCTCGTCCATGGCGGCCTGGAAGCGCGCGGCGTGGGGCTCCGCCCAGTCGATGGCGACCTCGGCCGGCGCCACCAGCGAGAGCGCGGTGTACAGGCGCTTGAGCGCGGCGCGCGCGTCGTCCAGGTGCATATCGCTGTAGTTCAGCGGGCTGCGGTAATGGCTGCGCACGACGAAGAAGCGCACCGTTTCGGCGTCGTACTCTTTCAGCACGTCGCGGATGGTGAAGAAGTTGCCCAGGCTCTTGGACATCTTCTCGTTGTCCACATTGATGAAGCCGTTGTGCATCCAGTAGCGCGCCAGCGGCTGGCTGTGGGCGCCTTCGCTCTGGGCGATCTCGTTCTCGTGGTGCGGGAACTGCAGGTCGGCGCCGCCGCCGTGGATGTCGAAGCTTTGCCCCAGCAGCTCGCAGCCCATGGCCGAGCATTCGATGTGCCAGCCCGGGCGGCCCTCGCCCCAGGCGCTGGGCCATTTGACCTCGGCGGGCTCGGCGGGCTTGGCGCTCTTCCAGAGCACGAAGTCCAGCGGATCGCCCTTGCCCTCCTGCACGGCCACGCGCTCGCCGGCCTGCAGCTCGTCGAGCGACTTGCCCGAGAGCTTGCCGTAGCCGGGAAACTTGCGTACGGCGTAGTTCACGTCGCCGTTGCCGGCCTGGTAGGCCAGGCCCTTGCCTTCGAGCTGGCCGATCATGGCCAGCATCTGCGGCACGTATTCGGTGGCGCGCGGCTCGTGGTCGGGGCGCTGGATGCCCAGGGCGTCGGCGTCCTGGTGCAGCGCGCCGATCATGCGGTCGGTCAGGCTACGGATGGTTTCGCCGTTCTCCACGGCGCGCTTGATGATCTTGTCATCGATGTCGGTGATGTTGCGCACGTAGGTCACGCGCAAGCCGCTGGCGCGCAGCCAGCGCTGCACCACGTCAAAGGCCACCATGGAACGCGCATGGCCCAGGTGGCACAGGTCGTACACGGTCATGCCGCACACATACATGCGCACATGGCCGGGTTCGAGCGGGGAAAATGGCTCCAAGGCACGCGAAAGCGTGTTGTAGATGCGCAAACTCATGGGATGTCTATTACGGGAAACTCGGTGGGAGGGGTGAGGCAGCTCACCCGGCAGCACGGGGCATGGGGCCCCGACGGGGGTGCGCCCGGGGCCGGGCGCCGCATGAAATTACCAGCGGCAACAACGCACCGTCATGACAACCCCCTCAGCTACAATCCGCCGCAGTATAAGCCCGGCCCGGGGTCAGGGCGCCGCCTACCATCACCGCACGCCCATGAAGCAAGTCCGCCGCACCCTCCCCCGACTCCTGCGCCTGCTGGCCCTGACGGCACTCGTGGGCTCGGGCCTGGCCCACGCCAACGACTACGCCGAGATCACCCAGCTGCTCAAGGCCGGCAAGGCCGCCGAGGCCCTGGCCAAGGCCGACCAGCGCCTGGCCGCCGCCCCGAAGGACCCGCAGCTGCGCTTCCTGCGCGGCGTAGCCCAGGCCGATGCGGGCAAGCAGAACGAGGCCATCGTCACCTTCACCAAGCTCACGGAAGAATTCCCCGAGCTGCCCGAGCCCTACAACAACCTGGCCGTGATTTACGCCAACCAGAACCAGCTCGACAAGTCGCGCGCGGCGCTGGAGATGGCCATCCGCACCAACCCCAGCTACGCCACCGCGCACGAAAACCTGGGTGACATCTATGCCAAGCTCGCCAGCCAGGCCTACAGCAAGGCGCTGCAGCTCGACGGTGCCAACGCCAATTCGGTCAAGCCCAAGCTCGCATTGATCCGCGACCTGTTCACCGCCGAAACCGGCACGCGGACCACGCGCCCGGCCGCTGCCGCGCCAACGCCCGCCCCGGCGGCTCCGGCCCCCGCTCCCGCGCCGGCGGCCAAACCGGCGCCCGCCCCGGCCTCGGCTCCGGCCGCCGCGCCTGCTCCCGCCCCCGCGCCGGAACCTGCGCCGGCACCCGCCAAGCCCGCTGCCAGCGATGCTGCGGCGCAGGAAGTCACTGCCGCCATCCAGGCCTGGGCCAGCGCCTGGGCCGCCAAGGACATGAAGGGCTACCTGGGCGCCTACGGCAAGGAATTCACGCCGCCGAACCGCCAGACCCGCGCCGCCTGGGAAAAGGAGCGCGAGTCGCGCATCGTCGGCAAGAACCGCATCACGGTGAAGCTCTCCGACATGCAGGTCAGCGTGAATGGCAACAAGGCCACGGCACGCTTCCAGCAGGCCTACAGCGCCGACGCGCTGAACGTTTCCAGCCGCAAGACGCTGGACCTGGTGCAGCACCAGGGCCGCTGGACCATCGTGCGTGAATCCACCGGGGGCTGATGGCCTCCCGCATGGCAACGTGTTCCCCCCAGCGCCCCCCGCGGGCCGCACCGCACCAGTCTTGAGAGCGCGCATGTTCGATATCCGCACCCCCCGCAGCCGCATGGCCGTGGTGGGTATGCTGGCCGCCGCCCTGCTGGCCCTGCCCGCGCAGGCCCAGGGCCCCAGCAAGAACAAAGACAAATCCAAAGCCAAGCCCCGCCGCGTGGCCAGCATGGTCCCCGCCCCGGCCACCACCGCGCCGCTGCGCGACGGCCAGGCCGAAGAGCGCCTGCTGCAGGTGTTCCAGCTCACCGGCGAAGGCCGCACCCGCGAGGCCCTGGCCAGCGCCGAGCGCCTGGTGCGCGACTACCCCAATTTCCAGCTCGCGCAGCTGGCGCTGGGCGATCTGCTCTCGGCCCGCACCCGGCCGCTGCAGCGCCTGGGCGATGTGCCCATGCCCACGGCCACCAGCACGCCCTCGGGCACGGTGGTGCTGGAAGAGCTGCGCACCGAGTCGCGCCAGCGCATGGTGGCGCAGCGTGCGCGCCCGTCCGAGAACAGCATTCCGTCGCAGTTCCTGGAGCTGGCGCCGCGCTACCGCCACGCCATCGCGGTTGATGCCGCGCTTTCGCGCCTGTACCTGTTCGAGAACACCTCCAAGGGCCTGCGCCTGGTGGGCGACTACTACGCCTCGGTGGGCAAGCTCGGCATCGAGAAGGTGGTCGAAGGCGACCAGCGCACGCCGCTGGGCGTGTACTTCATCACCAGCCGCCTCGACCCGGCCTCGCTGCGCGAGTTCTACGGTTCGGGCGCCCTGCCCCTGAGCTACCCCAATGCGCTCGACCAGCTGCGTGGCAAGACCGGCAGCGGCATCTGGCTGCACGGCACGCCGCCCGGCCAGTTCGCGCGTGCGCCCCAGGCCACCGACGGCTGCGTGGTGCTGTCCAACCCCGACCTGGAGCGCCTGCTGCGCACTGTGGAGCCGCGCTCGACCCCGGTGGTCATCGCCCGCCAGCTCCAATGGGTGCAGCCGCACAGCATCCAGGCCGAACGCCAGTCGTTCGAGGCCGTGCTCGACGCCTGGCGCAGCGCCAAGACCGAGGGCGACATGCAGCGCCTGCTAGGTTTCTACGCCCCGGAATTCCAGGGCCACAAGAAAAAGCCGCTGGCCGAATGGACCACCGTCCTGCAGGCCGAAACACGCGCGCTGCGCGGGCGGGAACTTCAGCTCAAGGACAAGTCTTACCTGCGCTGGACGGACAGCGTGGATACCATGGTGGTGACGTTCGGCGAGGTCGCCGACGGCGCCCAGACCGGTCCCATCAAACGCCAGTTCTGGACCCGGCGCGGCAACCGCTGGCAGATATTTTTCGAAGGAGTGATTGGATGATTTCCAGAAGAAATTCGGCCTTTGGCCTTGCTGGCATTGCGCTGGCAGCTATGGTTTTTGTTGCCCCCGTGCAGGCCGAGAACGCCCCCAAGGTCAAGCTCGCCACCAGCCTGGGCGACATCGTGGTGGAACTCAACCCCGCCAAGGCCCCCAAGACGGTGGAGAACTTCCTGCAGTACGTGGCCGACAAGCACTACGACGGCACGGTGTTCCACCGCGTGATCGACGGCTTCATGATCCAGGGCGGCGGCTTCACCGCCGACATGCAGCAAAAGCCCATGCGCGCGCCCATCCCGCTCGAAGCCGCCAACGGCCTGAAGAACGACACCTACACCATCGCCATGGCGCGCACGGGCAACCCGAATTCCGCCACGGCGCAGTTCTTCATCAACGTGAAGGACAATGCCATGCTCAACGCCCCCCAGCCTGACGGCCACGGCTACGCCGTGTTTGGCAAGGTGGTTGCGGGCACCGACGTGGTGGACAAGATCAAAGCCGTGGCCACGGGCAACAAGGGCCCGTTCCAGAACGTGCCCACCACGCCCGTCACCATCACCTCCGCCACGCTGGTGAAGTAACCCATTTTTCTGAAGGAACCTGCCATGAGCAACCCCCAGGTCGAACTGCACATCACCGGCTACGGTGTCATCACCCTTGAACTCGACGCGGCCAACGCCCCCAAGTCCACCGAAAACTTCCTCGCCTACGTGAACAAGGGCCACTACAACGGCACCATCTTCCACCGCGTGATCCCCGGCTTCATGGTCCAGGGCGGCGGCTTCGAGCCGGGCATGAACCAGAAGAACACCGACGCGCCCATCGAGAACGAAGCCAAGAACGGCCTGAAGAACGCCAACTACACCGTGGCCATGGCCCGCACCAGCGACCCGCACTCGGCCACCGCACAGTTCTTCATCAACGTGGCCGACAACGGTTTCCTGAACCACACCTCCCCCACCGCACAAGGCTGGGGCTATGCCGTGTTCGGCAAGGTGGTCGCGGGCAACGACGTGGTCGACAAGATCAAGGCCGTCAAGACCGGCCGCAAGGGCTTCCACGACGACGTGCCCAAGGACGACGTGGTGATCGAGAAGGCCGTGGCCCTCTGATCCGCTGACACGGCCCTTTCCGTGACCCCGACCGTGCCCCGGTTCGAGGAGCTTGTCGCTCCTTCGCACTGGCGCACGGTCGATTTCATTTCCGACCTGCACCTGCAGGCCGTCGAACCGACCACCGTCGCCGCCTGGCAGCACTACCTGCAAACCACGCCGGCCGATGCGCTGTTCATCCTGGGCGACCTGTTCGAGGTCTGGGTGGGCGACGACGCCATCGAGGAGCCCGGCAGTTTCGAGGCCCAGGCCTGCGCCGCGCTGCAGGCCGCCGCGCAGCGCCTGCCGGTGTTCTTCATGCACGGCAACCGCGACTTCCTGGCCGGCGCCGCCTTCCTGCGCCACTGCGGCATCACCGGCCTGCAGGATCCCACCGTGCTGAGCTTCAGCGGCCAGCGCATCGTGCTGAGCCACGGCGACCTGCTGTGCCTGGACGATGTGGACTACCAGCGCTTCCGTGTGGAAGCGCGCAGCAGCGCCTGGCAGGAGCGCTTCCTAGCCCAGCCCCTGGCGCAGCGCCGCCAGCAGGCGCGCGGCATCCGGCAGCAGAGCGAGGCGCGCAAGCAGTCCGGCGCCCCCTATGCCGACGTGGACGGCCCCGCCGCCATCGCCTGGCTGCAGGCGGCCCAGGCGGCCACGCTGATCCACGGCCACACCCACCACCCCGCCGAACACGCCCTCGCCCCCCACTTGCGCCGCGTGGTGCTGAGCGACTGGGACGCCGCCGCCCACCCTCCGCGCGCCGATGTGCTGCGCCTCACGCCCCAGGGCTTGGAACGCATCGCCATCGCCCCCAAGTGACGGCGATGCCCGCCTTCCTGAACCGCCTGCGCAACCGGCTGCGCACCACCCTGGCCCCCGTGCCCGACATCCCCGCCACGCTGTGGCTGGAAACGCTGCGGCGCCACCCCTTCCTCGCCGCCCTTCCGCTGCCCGACCAGGCCAAACTGCGCGCCATCAGCGCCCTGTTCCTGGACGGCAAGCAGTTCCACGGCGCGCACGGCCTGGAGGTCACCGACGCCATGGCCATCGACATCGCCGCCCAGGCCTGCCTGCCGCTGCTGCACTGGGGCGAACCGCGCGATGCCCTGGGCTGGTACGACGACTTCGTCACCATCGTGGTTCACCCCGGCGAGGCCGTGGCCCGGCGCGAGAGCCGTGACGAGGCCGGCGTGGTGCACCACTACACCGAAGTGCTGGCCGGCGAGGCCATGGAGCGCGGCCCCGTCATGCTGAGCTGGCAGCATGTGCAGGACACCGGCCGCAGCGCCGGACACGGCACCAACGTGGTGGTGCACGAGTTCGTGCACAAGCTCGACATGAAGAGCGGCCACCCCAACGGCTGCCCGCCCCTGCCCGCCGGCTTCCTGGGCACGCGCGGCGCCCGTGCCGCGCACGCCGCCTGGTGGGCCGCCTGGGAACCGGCCTACGAGCAGTTCCGCGAGGCCGTCATCAAGGCTGAGCGCTTCGGCGCCGCATGGCCTTGGCTCGACGCCTACGGCGCCACGTCGCCTACCGAGTTTTTTGCGGTGGCCTGCGAGGCGTATTTCGTGAACCGGACACGGTTCACGGCCGAGTTTCCGGGCCTGGTGGCGGTGCTGGATGCGTTCTTCAACAGGCCCGCAGTCGGGCATTGAAGCCGCTCCTCTGCTCGGAACAACGCGGCACTATCCCCCGGGATAGCCGCTGCTTCCGCGAAGAATGTCGCTCCAGGAAATTTGAATAATTTTGGGCTCCAGCGCTTTATGGTATTGCGCTGATAGCTACCAAATTCATAGCAACGAATGGAGTCACCCGGCTTACTGGGCCCAGGCGTGCATCACGCCGACAGCGCCTGCTCTACCGCCAGCTTGGCGTCATCCAATGCGCCGAAAAACCGCATGGGCTGCGGCAGGGCTTTGGGCAGATGGGAGGGTGCCGGCCACAAGCGCTCACCCGTCCAGCCGGCGGTCCAGCCGCCGATGTCTTTGCGCTTGATGGTGCAGACTTCCTGCCCGTCCACCGTTGCAGTCCAGGTGATTGGCGGTATGTGGTTCCAGGTGACGAGTGCCATGGTGCCCTTTTTCAGTGGTTGCGCCATTGTAAAAAGGCTGCTTACACGAACCTATCGGCGATCGCGGCGGCCCCAATGTCCTGCGGCGCCGGAGCCGCCCCGCTCGCATTACGGCAGCAGTTGGCGTGCCACATGCGCGATGTGCGCCGCATCCACCCCAAAGAACTGCCGCAGCGCCGCGCGCGTATCGCTGCGCCCAAAGCCATCCGTGCCCAGCGTGACGAAGCGGCGGCCTGGCGGGACAAAGGCGCGCACCGTTTCCGGCACGGCGCGCACGTAGTCGGTGGCGGCGATCACCGGGCCGGTGGTGGCCACCAGTTGCTGCGTGAGCCAGGGCAGGCCCGGCTCGGCCTCGCCGGCCAGGGCGCGCTGCTCGCAGGCCACGCCGTCGCGCGCCAGTTCGCTCCAACTGGTCACGCTCAGCACCGTGGCACGCACACCGGCGTCGGCCAGTTGCTGCGCGGCCTGCAGGACTTCGGTGAGGATGGCGCCGGATCCCAGCAGGGTCACGGCTGGTGCCGTTTCCGGCAGTTCACGCCCGTCAGTCGTGCGCTGGTAGCTACTAAAAACATAGCATCCACGCAGCACACCGGCATGCGCCTGGGGCGGAAGGTCGGGCTGGGCGTAGTTCTCGTTCATCAGCGTGACGTAGTAGAAGACGTCGCGCTGCTCGGTCACCATCTCGCGCATGCCGGCATCGACGATGACGGCCATCTCGCCCGCGAAGGCCGGGTCGTAGGCCTTGCAGTTGGGGATGGTGGCAGCCACGAGGTGGCTGGAGCCGTCCTGGTGCTGCAGGCCCTCGCCGCCCAGCGTGGTGCGGCCCGAGGTGGCGCCCAGCAGGAAGCCGCGCGCACGCTGGTCGGCGGCGGCCCAGATGGCGTCGCCCACGCGCTGGAAGCCGAACATGGAGTAGTAAATATAGAACGGCAGCATGGCCATGCCGTGCACGCTGTAGCTGGTGGCGGCGGCCGTCCAGCTGGCGATGGCGCCGGCCTCGCTGATGCCTTCTTCGAGAATCTGGCCGTCCAGCGCCTCGCGGTAGCTCAGCACCGAGCCGATGTCCTCGGGCGCGTAGCGCTGGCCCACGCTGCTGTAGATGCCCACCTGCTTGAACAGGTTGGCCATGCCAAAGGTGCGCGCCTCGTCGGCCACGATAGGCACGATACGCGGGCCCAGCGCGCCGTCCTTCAGCAGCGTGCCCAGCATGCGCACGAAGGCCATGGTGGTGCTCATCTCCTTGCCATCAGCCGCCAGCGCAAACTGCGCGTAGCTGGCCAGCGGGGGCACGGGCAGCACTTCGCAGGCCGTGTCGCGGCGCGGCAGATAGCCGCCGAGCTGCTGGCGGTGGCGGCGCAGGTACTGCATCTCGGGGCTGTCCTCCGCCGGCTTGTGAAAGGCCAGGCCCGTGGCCTGCGCGTCGCTGAGCGGCAGGTTGAAGCGGTTGCGGAATTCGATGAGGTCCTGGTCGTCCAGCTTCTTCTGGCTGTGCGTGGTCATCTTGCCCTGGCCGGCCGTGCCCATGCCGTAGCCCTTCTTGGTATGCGCCAGGATCACCGTGGGCTGGCCCTGGTGGGCGCTGGCAGCGGCGTAGGCGGCGTGGATCTTCACCAGGTCGTGTCCGCCGCGCTTGAGGCGGTCGATCTGCTCGTCCGTCATGCCCTGGGCCAGCGCGGCCAGCTCGGGGTTCTGGCCGAAGAAGTTGTCGCGGTTGAAGCGGCCGTCCTTGGCGGCGAAGGTCTGCATCTGGCCGTCCACCGTGCCTTCGAGCGTGCGCACCAGCGCGCCGGTCAGGTCGCGGGCGAACAGGCCGTCCCAGTCGCTGCCCCAGACGAGCTTGACCACGTTCCAGCCCGCGCCCGCAAACAGGCGCTCCAGCTCGTCGATGATGCGGCCGTTGCCGCGCACCGGGCCGTCCAAGCGCTGCAGGTTGCAGTTGACCACCCAGACGAGGTTGTCCAGGCCCTCGCGCGCGGCCAGCGTGAGCGCGCTCATGCTTTCGGGCTCGTCCATCTCGCCATCACCGAACACGCCCCACACCTTGCGGCCCGTGCAGTCCAGCAGGTTGCGGTGCGTGAGGTAGCGCATGAAGCGCGCGTGGTAGATGCTGCTGATGGGGCCGATGCCCATGGAGCCCGTGGGGAACTGCCAGAAGTCTGGCATCAGCCAGGGGTGCGGGTAGCTGCTCAGGCCCTGCGCGCCCGCGCCGGGCGCCGTCAACTCCTGGCGGTAGTGCATCAGGTCCTGCTCGGACAGGCGCCCTTCGAGGAAGGCGCGCGCGTACACGCCGGGCGCGCTGTGCGGCTGGAAGAACACCAGGTCGCCCCGGTGCTGGCCCTCGCCCAGGCCCTCGCGGGCGCGGAAGAAGTGGTTGAAGCCGCTCTCGAACAGGTCCGCCGCGCTGGCGTAGCTGGCGATGTGGCCGCCCAGCTCGCCATAGGCCTGGTTGGCGCGCACCACCATGGCCAGCGCGTTCCAGCGCATGATGGAAGCGAGCCGCTCCTCCACGGCCAGGTCGCCGGGGAACACGCCCTGGTCCTGCACGGCCACGGTGTTCACATAGGGCGTGTTCTGGCCGGGGTGCCAGCCCACCTGCCGGGCACGCGCCTGGCGCGCCAGTTCATCCAGCACGAAGCGGGCGCGCTCGGGGCCCTCGGTGGCCACCAGCGCGAGGAAGGCGTCGCGCCACTCGGCGGTCTCCTGGGGGTCGGTGTCCAGCAGGCCCTCGGCGGGTGCCAGGGCAGAAAGGGGCATGGGTGCGTTCATGGCTGCCACTCTATTCCTGTAGAAGAAAAATGGGGTGCTGATTCGGGGGCACAATCGCCGGCACGAAGCACGACCTGCCGCCAAACCGATCGATCACCGCATATGAAACTGGACGCCATCGACTTGCGCATCCTGGCCGAGCTGCAGGCCGACGGCTCGCTCTCCAACGTGGAGCTGGCGCGGCGCGTGCATCTGTCACCCTCGCCCTGCCTAGCGCGCGTGAAGGCGCTGGAAGGTGCGGGCGTCATCAGCCGCTATGTGGCGCTGGCCAGCGCCGCCGCGCTGGGCCTGGGGCTCAATGTGTTCATCAACATCAGCCTCAAGGCCCAGAGCAAGGAAATGCTGGCCGACTTCGAGCGGCGCATCGCCGAGCAGGACGAAGTGATGGAGTGCTACCTGATGACCGGTGACAGCGACTACCTGATCCGCGTCGCCGTGGCCGACATGGCCGCGCTCGAGCAATTCATCGTGGAGCGGCTCTCGCCCCTTCCGGGGGTGGAAAAAATCCGCTCCAGCTTCGCCATCAAGCAGGTGCGCTACAAGACGGCGCTGCCGCTGCCCCAGCCGGCTGCGCGCGGCTGAAATCCAGCGCCTGGACCAGGTCCAAGGCCTGGCCGATGTCGGCCAGGATGTCCTGCACATCCTCCAGCCCCACCGACAGGCGCACCAGCCCTTCGGAAATGCCGTGCGCGGCGCGCTGCTCGGGCGTGTAGGTGGAATGCGTCATGCTGGCCGGGTGCTGGGCCAGCGTTTCGGCGTCGCCCAGGCTCACGGCGCGGGTGACCAGGCGCAGCGCGTCCATGAAGCGCACGCCCGCCTGCAGGCCGCCGTGCAGCTCGAAGGCGATCATGCCGCCCATCTGGCGCATCTGCTGCTTTGCCAACGCATGCTGCGGGAAGCTGGCCAGGCCCGGGAAGTGCACCACCGCCGTGGCGGGGTGCGCGGCCAGGAATTCGGCCAGCGTCTGCGCGCTCTGGCAGTGGCGGTCCATGCGCAGCGCGAGGGTCTTGAGGCCGCGCATCACCAGGTGCGCGTCCTGCGCCGACATCACCGCGCCCGTCATGTCCTTGAGGCCGTAGAGGCGCACGCGCTGGGCCAGTTCGGCGTCGGCAAAGATGGCCGCGCCCGCCGTCAGGTCGCCATGGCCGCCCAGGTACTTGGTCATGGAGTGCACGCTCACATCGGCGCCCAGCAGCAGCGGCTGCTGCAGGTAGGGCGTGCAGTAGGTGTTGTCCACCACCACCTTGGCGCCCTTGGCGTGGGCCAGCGTGGTGATGGCGGCAATGTCCACCAGGCGCATATTGGGGTTGGCGGGGGTTTCAAGGTAGACAACGCGCGTCTTGTCGCTCAGCGCGGCGGCCACGTTGGCCGGGTCGGTCATGTCCACATGGCGCACCGTGACGCCGAAGCGCCCCAGGCCGTGGTGCAGGAACGAGAAGGTGCAGCCGTAGAGCGTGAGGTCGGCCAGCACTTCGTCGCCCGGCTCCAGCATGGACCACAGCGTGGCCGTGATGGCTCCCATGCCCGAGCCGAACACCACCGCGCCCGCGCCCTGCTCCAGGCTGGCCAGGCGCCCTTCCAGCAGCGCCAGCGTGGGGTTGGCGATGCGGGTGTAGAAGTAGCCGTTTTCCTCGCCGCTGAAGCAGCGGCCGCCGTAGCCTACGTCGGGGAAGGCGTAGGTGGCCGAGGTGTGGATGGGCGGCACCAGCGCGCCCTGGTGGTCGGCGGGGTCGTAGCCGAAGTGGATGGCACGCGTGGAAAAACCGCCGGTGGTGTCGTGGGCCTTGCTCATGGAATGTCTCCGTGGTGTTCTGGAATGCCCAAATTGTTTGCCAGGCACCGGGGAAATATTTCGCTCTTTGTGCAGCCAAATGCCAGCACATTGGAAATAATTGCCTTCACAAAGCCGTTTCAGGAAATTCCATGCCCTCACCCGCCGCCACCCTGGATGCCGTGGACCGCGCCCTGCTCGAAGCCCTGCAAAAAGACGGCCGCGCCACCGTAGGCGAGCTGGCCGAGCGCGTGTCGCTTTCGCCCTCGCCCTGCTGGCGCCGCGTGCGGCAGCTGGAGGACGCGGGCCTCATCAGCGGCTACCACGCCCACCTGGACCGGCACCGCGTGGGCTATGGCGTGCTGGGCTTCGTGCAGATCGGCCTGCACAACCACACGGCCGAGGTGACGGCCGCCTTCGAGCGCGAGGTGCTGGCGCTGCCGCAGGTGCTGTCGTGCCACAACCTCTCGGGCCGCTACGACTACCAGCTGGAACTGGTGGCGCCGGACCTGGAGTTCTTCGCCGAATTCGTGCGCACCAGCATCCGCAGCCTGCCGGGGGTGCGCGAGATCTCCACCAGCTTCTCGCTCAAGGAAGTAAAGCGCACGGTGGCGCTGCCGGTGGACCGGGCCTGAGCCCCGCAGCGCAGCCGTCTTACTGCGTCATGCCGGCGTGCGTCGTCAGGCCGCTGAGCCAGGCCACCGTCTGCGCCAGCTCGGACGGCCGGATCTCGTGGGCGCTCGGGAACTCGTGGTAGCTGACCGTGACCGGCGTTTTGGCAAGGTGGTGCGCAATGGCCTGGCCGTGCGTGGGCGAGATCACGTTGTCGTGCGAGCCGTGGCTCACCCAGAGCCTGCGGCCGTGCAGGGCATCGTGCGACGCCGCCAGCGGCAGCACCTCGGGCAGCAGGCGCCCGTGCCACACCAGCGCGGCGGTCATGAGCTCGGGGCGCGTGAGCAGCATGGACAGCGCCATGATGCCGCCCTGGCTGAAGCCGCCCACCACCACGCGCTCGGGCGGAATGCCCAGCTGGGTGGACGCGGCCTCGATGGCCTGGCCCAGCAGGACGCGGCTGCCCGCCTCTTGCTGCTCATTGATGGTGCGCGCTCCGCCGGGCTCGACGGTGAAGTCGAACCAGGCGAACGAGCCCGGCGCCATGCGGCGTGGGGCGCGCAGGCTGAGCACGTGGAACTGGTCCGGAATCTGGGATGTGAGCGCAAACAGGTCGTGCTCGTTGCTGCCCACGCCGTGCAACAACACCAGCAGCCAGGGCTTGGTGAAGGACGATGCGGCGGGGCGCTGCAGGAAGGTCAGCGGCAGTTCAAGCATGGCGAACCCCCTTTCGGAATGGTGTGATGTGGATTCTGCCACCGGCCTTCACGCCGTGGGCTGCAGCGCGAAGGCATCCATGGCGAGCATGCTGTACATCACCTCGCGGCTGATGTACTGGGCGCACAGATCGTCGCCCGCCGCCCCCAGCACAAAGAACAGCGGCAGAAAATGGTCGTCCGTCGGGTGGGCGCGCTCCGCGTGCGGCGCCTGCTCGCGGTAGGCCAGCAGGGCGGGCACATCGCGCCGCTGCAGCGCGGCCTCGATCCAGCGGCTGAACTCCACCACGTAGGGCGCCGGTTCGCGCTCGCCGCCAAAGAACTCGGCCAGGTTGTGCGTCATGCTGCCCGAGCCGATCACCAGCACGCCCTGGCTGCGCAGGCCGCGCAGCGCCGCGCCCAGCGCATACACGTCCGCCGGCCCGGCGCCCACGGGCAGCGCCACCTGCACCACGGGCACGTCGGCCTGCGGGAACAGGTGCATCAGCGGCACCCAGGCGCCGTGGTCAAACGGGCGCTGGGCATCGGCCTGCGCCGGCACGCCGGCGGCCTGCAGCAGCGACAGCACCTCCTGGGCCAGCACCGGCGCGCCGGGCGCGGGGTATTGCAACTGGTACAGCTCGGGCGGGAAGCCGCCAAAGTCGTGCCAGGTGGCCGGCTGCTCGCCCGCCATCACGCGCACGCCGCGCGCCATCCAGTGCGGCGACAGGATGACCACTCCGCGCAGGCCGGGGAACTGCGTGCGCAGCTCCTGCCCCCAGCGGGTGAGCGCAGGGCCGGTTTCGCCGGCGTCCACGGCAAACAGGGGCGCGCCGTGCGAAACAAAGAGAGCAGGAAGCGAAGCGGTGGTGGAGGTGGTCATGGTGGTCATCCTTTGCCCTCACTGTAAAAGCAATGCCTGCCGGGATAAAGCCTCTGAACAAGGACTCTTCGTCCCGTCTTAGGCAACAATCTTGCCGCGCCGGGCCGCATGCGGCAGGAAACCGACTTTTACGTTTGAACCCTGCCGCGCAGTGCTTTGGTCTGACCGCGTTGGTTTTTAGATTCAAGCCGCCGCTGTTTCGATCCGTAGGTCGGCTTGGTGGGGCGGCGCACCAGCGGCGGCTTGGCCACGCTCTGCACCAGCGCATTGAGCCGCGCCAGCGCGTCGGCGCGGTTCTGCTCCTGGCTGCGGTACTGCTGGGCCTTGATGACCACCACGCCTTCCTGCGTGATGCGGCTGTCGCGCAGCGCCAGCAGGCGCGCCTTCACGTCGAGGGGCAGCGCAGACGCGCCGACGTCGAAGCGCAAGTGCACCGCACTCGACACCTTGTTCACGTTCTGCCCGCCCGCGCCCTGGGCGCGCATGGCGGTAAATTCGACTTCGCTCTCGGTGATTGCGGGCAGCGCCCCGGTGGTCATCGCGTCAGCTGGCTTGCATCTGGGCCAGTGCGTCGATGGCCAGCCCGTAGCCCGGCACGCCAAAGCCGCACATCACGGCGCGCGCCACGGCAGACAGGTAGGAATGGTGGCGGAACGCCTCGCGCGCGTGCACGTTGCTGATGTGCAGCTCGATCAGGGTCACGCCCGTGCCCTTCACGGCATCGGCCAGCGCCACGCTGGTGTGCGTGTAGCCCCCGGCGTTCAGCACCAGGCCCGCCAGCTCGCCGGCGGCCTGCAGGCGGCCGGCTTCGTGGACCCAGTCGATCAGCGCTCCCTCGTGGTTGCTCTGATGGAAGCGCAGCGCCAGGCCATGGCGCGCGCAGGCTGCGGCGCAGACCTGCTCCACATCGGCCAGCGTCTGCGCGCCGTACACGGCGGGCTCGCGCGTGCCCAGCAGGTTCAGGTTCGGGCCATTGAGGACGAAAACGGTTTTCACGGGAGGCACTCCAGACGTTTTACCCCCCAGACAGCAACGCCGAAGGGCCGGAACGCCGGATTATGCGCGGAGCACCCAGCACAAGGCGGCCCGCAGGCCGCCTTGTTCAGTGATTCAACCCGGGGCAGGCTGGATCAACGGTCCCAGTGGCCACGGTCGTGGCGATGGTGGTGGTGGCGATGGCCGCGGTCGTAATCGCGGTAGTACACGCCATAGGCCGGCGGTGCGTAGTACACCGGGGGAGCCGAGTAATACACCGGGCGCGGTGCTTCGTAGTACACAGGGCGGGGCGCCACGTAGACGGGCGGGGGCGCCACATACATGGGGTAGCCGTTGCTCACCCCCACGGCCACGCCCGGCGAACTCAGGCCCACGGACCAGTTGACGTCGCGCGCCTGGGCCGCGCCGGTACCGGCCAGCAAAGCCAAGCCCACGCCGGCAGCAGCCGCCAGGGACAGAATGGAACGGGATTGGGTCATGGAAATCTCCTTTACGAGAAGAGCCTGGCACCCTGCCAGATCGTCTTCATGAGTGCATAACGCACGAGGTGCCCAAAAGGATGGCATGAAAACCAGCCTTTATTGTTTCTGGACGTACTCGGCAGTGCGCATAACTTCACGGGACGGCCCCCTAAAATGCCCGCATGAGCACCCCCACCCCCGCCAACACCCAACCCGCGGCCACCGCCGCGGCTGCCGAAACCACCCGTACCAGCAACTTCTTGCGCCAAATCATCGAGAACGACCTCGAAAAAGGCACCTATTCCAGCCGCCGCTGGGCCGGCAGCCCCGGCGACGCCGCCCACCAGGCGGCCGGCCAGCCCGACCCGGCCAAGATCCGCACCCGCTTCCCCCCCGAGCCCAACGGCTACCTGCACGTGGGCCACGCCAAGAGCATCTGCCTGAACTTCGGCCTGGCGCGCGACTACGCCGGCGTGTGCCACCTGCGCTTTGACGACACCAACCCCGAAAAAGAAGACACCGAGTACGTCCACAGCATCATCGACGCCGTGAAATGGCTGGGCTTCGACTGGGCCCAGCCCGGCAACAGCCAGCCCTACCAGGCCAGCGACTACTTCGACTTCATGTACCGCGCCGCCGAAGCCTTGATCGAGGCCGGCCACGCCTACGTGGACGAACAGACGCCCGAGCAGATGCGCGCCAACCGGGGCGACTTCGGCAAGCCCGGCGTGGACAGCCCCTTCCGCACCCGCACCCCCGCCGAAAACCTGGCACGTTTTCGCGAGATGCGCGACGGCCAGCATGCGGATGGCGCTATGGTCTTGCGAGCAAAAATCGACATGGCCTCGCCCAACATCAACATGCGCGACCCGGCCATCTACCGCATCCGCCGCGCCACCCACCACAACACCGGCGACAAATGGTGCATCTACCCCATGTACACCTTCGCGCACCCCATCGAGGACGCGCTGGAGCAGATCACCCACAGCATCTGCACGCTGGAGTTTGAAGACCAGCGCCCCTTCTACGACTGGCTGATGGAGCGCCTGATCGAAGGCGGCCTGCTGGCATCGCCCCCGCCCAGGCAGTACGAATTTGCCCGCCTCAACCTCACCTACGTCATCACCAGCAAGCGCAAGCTGGCCACGCTGGTCAACGAAGGCAAAGTCAACGGCTGGGACGACCCCCGCATGCCAACAATAGTCGGCCTGCGCCGCCGGGGCTACACCCCCGCCGCCATCCAGACCTTTGCCGAACGCATCGGCGTCACCAAATCCGACAGCTGGATCGACTACAGCACCCTGGAAGGCTGCCTGCGCGAAGACCTGGAACTGAAGGCCCACCGGGGCATGGCCGTCATCAACCCCGTCAAACTGGTACTGACCAACTGGGACGAAGTGATGGGCGCCGGCCACCTGGAGCCCTGCAGCCTGCCCGCCCTGCCCCACCCGCCCGAAGGTGTCGAAAGCCCCGTGCGCCACTTCACCATCGGCAAGGAAGTGTGGATCGAGCGCGAAGACTTTGAAGAAGTACCCCCCAAGGGCTACAAACGCCTCTTCCCCGGCAACAAGGTGCGCCTGAAGGGCGGCTACGTCATCGAATGCACCGGCGCCAACAAGGACGCCAACGGAGTCATCACCGAAGTGCTGGCCACCGTGGTGCCCGACACCAAGAGCGGCACCCCCGGCGCCGACAGCGTGAAGGTGAAAGCCGCCATCACCTGGGTGGGCGTAGCCGACGGCGTGAACGCCGAAGTGCGCATGTACGACCGCCTGTTCAGCGACGCCCAGCCAGACGCGGGCGGCAAGGACTTCATCGAAAGCCTGAACCCGAACAGCCTGAAGGTGGTGACGGCCATCGTGGAGCCGTCATTGGCCAATGCCAAGCCGGATGACAAGTTCCAGTTTGAGCGGCACGGGTACTTTGTGGCGGACCGTATTGACCACAAAGCGGAGAAGCCGGTGTTTAACTTGGCGGTGGGGTTGAAGGATTCTTGGGGAAAGTAAATCCCCCAGATGGAAGAATAGCTAGCAGACGCCGAGTTCGATGAACATTTATTTTGCCATTTCTAATCCATAAAAAATCAACCCCAAATGGCACGAAAACCGCCTCATGACGAAAGAAAACTAATTCTTGCTGCCGACCAGCGACGTAAATACGGGGTGCGTCTAATATTTGAAGTCCTTCGGCCTCAGCACATCGACAGAATCGAAGGCATGTCTCTCTTATTGGAAGACGGGACAATTGCAGAGATTAGTGCAACGTCAATTCGGAGTACGGAGTCAGGCAAACGCTATGAAATCGCTACCGTCGGCTTTCCGAAGGCAAGTGAAGCAGAGGAAGCGGGTAATCGAATAGCTCAAGCACTTCTCCTCACATCCATAAGCTTAAATTTCGGCCTTCGCCTTAGATACGATTCGTACGAGCCATCCTCTGTTTACGACAGAACCGTCTCCGCTGGCATCACAACTTCTGGAGAGGCGTTTTCGTACTATCCAGCAGAGGTCTTTCTGGAAGAATTTTCGGCTGCTCATCGACTGCCGCCTGTAGATAGAAGACTGCTTTTGTCCATGGAGCTGTACTCGGCGTCAGCGCTTGAATCAAATGACAGGGCACAATTTGTCATGGCCGTATCTGCCCTAGAGCCCCTTGCTGCGCAGACTGAGCTCGGCGAGGATGCTGTCAAATCAATTGAAAAACTCGCAGAAGTTCTGGACGCAGAGACGCACCTCTCAGTTGATCTTCGAGCGTCACTACGACAAAGACTGCTTCATCTTAAACGGGAGTCCATTCGACAGGCACTGCGACGAGTCTGCGATCAATTTCTACCAGGAGAAAATGGTGCCTGGAAGAGGCTTGACGCAGCCTATGCGCTTAGAAGCGAACTTCTACATGAAGGCCGCCCGAACGATCTTGATATTCTTCTCTCACAAGAAACTGCGGTCGTATCCAATCTTCTTCGCAGGATATATGCGGAGGCAATGGGCATCCGACTAAAAGCGTCTGCTGTTGTCTAGCCCAAACTGCGTTTTTGGATCGGGACTTACTTTTTGCCTATCTCACTTCGAACTGGGTGGAGCGGGACACAGCGCGCAATGCATTGGCCCACGGCAACTTCACTGTGGACCTGGGCATCGTCTGGCAAACCGTGCGGAACGACCTGCCAGCGCTGCGGGCGCAAGTAGAAGCACTCTCGCTTTAGTCTGCTTTCATTTCGATAGCTGTCAGCGCTTATCCATCAAGCGCTAGATGCCGATTTGGTCTGTAACGGTGAATTGGCTCACCTTGGTGGCTCGCTCCGCGAGGAGTGCATCGGAAAACAACCTCGACTTCGAGCATCGCCACAAGACCATCGCTGACCGCTTTGGCCGCTACCCGTCCGCAACGCCGTACTGGGCCGCGCACCCACGCCAGAGGAGTAAGCGTTTTTGGGCGGGCCAGGGTCGTCGTTCTGATTCAGGCCCAAAACGCTAGGAATCGCCGCCCGCTGCATCGCCCGCGCAGCCCCCCCCACAGCCGCGCGCCTTACTGCTCGCCCAGCGGCTCGATCGACAAGACCCTGCTTGCCACCAAGTCCAGCGCGGGCTTGGTGTTGCCCTGCTTGTCGGTCCACACCTTGGGTGTGAGTGCGCCAGCCAGCGACACGGCGTCGCCATCGTCCAGGGCAAGCAGCGCGGCGCAGGCCTCTGGCGCGAAGGCAATGACATTGACGAGCACCGGGTCACCGTCCCCAGCCGACGCCCGCACCTTGGCCACCGCAAATTGCGTCGCGTTCTTGCCATCGCGCATCTCCGCCCTGCCCACCAACCTACCCGCCACGAGGCCATCAATCACATCATTTCCTTCGTTGTAAAGCCAACACCCTCCGAGCCTAATGGATCGGAGCGGCACCAGCGGCTGGCACGGTCGGAATTCACTGCCCGACGCTGCGTGTTTTGCGATACAAACACCGCCATGTCCGATGCCCCAACCCTGCCACCCTCCTTCGCTCTCAGCTACGGCCCGGTGCCGCCCGGCCCCGTGGCGGGCCCCTTGCGGTTGTTGCTGGTCAACGCCGAGGTGGTGGCGGTGCACACGGCCACGGGCGCGCATGTGGGTTCGCTCAAGAAGGTGGGCGGGGCATGGAAGTTCAAGGCCATGGGCTACGGCGCTGACGGTGGCATGGAGCCCGGCCACGGCCCGCTGACGGAGCAGCACAACATGCAGTTCGCCGCGCCCGATGCGGCAGAGGTGAGCGCGCGGCTGCTGGGGGCGCTGGCAGGCACACCAGGGTCATCGCCCTGATTCCTTGCGCTCCTTTTTGCTTCTATTTTTATAGCGGCTTACGCTTGCTTCTCAGGGGTTAGAGCCAGATTTGGCCTGAAAGACGAAACAGGCTCCGGGGGTTACGAGGATAATGCCCGACAGGATGAAAAAGTGATTCTCATATTTGACAAAATCGATGTTTTGAAAATAATGAGAAACAAATGCCATCACCCGCACCGCTTACCCCCGAGCAATGCGCCGCCCAACTTCAAGCCTTGGGCGCGCAGATTCGTGCCCAGCGCAAGGCACTGCGGCTGAGCGCAACGGTGACAGCCGAGGCAGCGGGGCTGTCGCGGGTGACGCTGCACCGCATCGAGAAGGGCGAGCCATCGGTCACCATGGGCGCGTGGTGCAACGCCATGGCGACGCTGAGCATGGGGCTGCAGGCAGTACCCGGCGCAGCCAGTGGAGCAAAGCCAACACCCGACCGCACCGGCTGGATTCCGGCCAGGGTGCCGCTGGCCGACTACCCGCAGTTGCGTGCGCTGGCTTGGCAGGTGCACGGCACCGACACGCTCACGCCCACAGAGGCATTGGGCATTTACGAGCGCAATGCGCGGCACCTCGACATGCAGGCCATGTCTGACGACGAACAGGCCCTGCTGCAGGCATTGCGGCTGGCCCTGTCGCCCAGCGCAGAAACCGACACAGGGGCCGGCGATGCAGTTTGAGCGCCCCCACCACCAGCGCATTGCGCATGTGCTGGTGGCACTGAACGGGGGCACGCTGCGCCAGCATGGCTGCCTGTTTGGTGGCGGCACCTGCATTGCACTTCGCTATGGCGAATACCGCGAGTCGGTGGACATTGATTTTTTGGTGTCTGACGCGGCGGGTTACCGCGAGCTGCGGCAACTGCTCACCGGCCCGCACGGGCTGGCCGCCATCGCCCACGCACACGCGCAGCCGCTGGTGGCATTGCGTGAGATACGGGCCGACCAGTACGGCATACGCACCCAGGTGCAGATGGATGGGCAGGCGATCAAACTGGAAATCGTGCGCGAGGCCCGCATTGCTTTGGAGCCCCCGGTGGCCGCCGACATGGTGTGCGGCGTGAGCACGCTGACGCGGCTGGACCTGGCCACCTCCAAGCTGCTGGCCAATTCCGACCGCCAGGCGGACGACGGTGTGTTCAGCCGCGATGTGATTGACCTGGCCATGATGGACCTGCCCCTGCCCGCGCTGCGGGCCGCGCTGGCCAAGGCGGCAGAGGCGTATGGCCCCTCGGTGGCGCGCGACCTGGGCAAGGCGATCGACCGGCTGCAGACCCGCACCGGCTGGCTGGAGCGCTGCATGCAGGCCATGGCGATGCAGATGCCCAAGGCGGTGTTGTGGCAAAAGGTGCGCGCCCTGCGGCGGGTTGTGCCCGAAGTGTGAGAAGGGCGCACAACCCCCATGCGCCGCCGCAAGCCCCACCACCACGTCTACGTGGTCGAACTCTCCAAGGACGTGCTGAACGAGCCGCGCTTTCGCCGCTGCAACCCGGGCTACATAGCCGGCAAGCCCTGCGTGTACGTGGGCATGACGGGGCTGGACCCGGATGTGCGGTTTGACAAGCACAAGGCGGGCATCCAGGCCAACCGGTTCGTGACGCAGTACGGCCTGCGGCTGCTGCCCGACCTGTACGAGGGCTTCAACCCCATGGGTTACGACGAGGCGGTAGACCGGGAGATTGAAGTGGGCATCGACCTGCGCTCGGCCGGGTTCGGGGTGTGGCAGGCCTGATGCGACGTGGCCTGCAGCGGGGCCCGCAGCCATAGCTCACCACCGCCCGGCCGCATGCGCCGGCGCGCAGGACTTTGGCGGGCATGTGGCGTACGATGTTCGTTCCACCCAATGGCCCCAGCTTCTTGCTGAAAGGACACCGCCATGAACTCCCCCAATTCCCTTGTCGACGATCTGATGGCGCAGCTGCAGGGCGCGCCGCTGCAGCAGATGGCCCAGCAACTGGGTGCCAGCCCGGCGCAAACCGAGGACGCGGTGGGCGCCGCCCTGCCGCTGCTGCTGGGCACGCTGGGGCGCAACGCGGCGCAGCCGCAGGGCGCGATGGATTTGTTTGGCGCGCTGCAGCGCGACCACAGCGGCGGGCCGGATTTGGGCGGGCTGCTGGGTTCGCTGCTGGGCGGAGGTGGCGGTGGCGGCGGCGGCGGGCAGCCGGACGGCGCGGCCATCCTGGGCCACATCTTTGGCGGCAACCAGCAGCGTGCCGAGGCCGGCCTGGGTCAGGCCACGGGGCTCGGTGCCAACGCCGGCCAGTTGCTGCAAATGCTGGCGCCCATCGTCATGTCGTTCCTGGCGCAGCGCATGAACGCGGGCGGCATGGACGCCGGCGGACTGGGCCAGGTGCTGGGGCAGGAGCACGCGCGCGCGCAGCAGCAAGGCGGGCTGGGCGGCGGCCTGCTGGGCAGCCTGCTCGACCAGGACGGCGACGGCCAGGTGGGCCTGGGCGACCTGATCAAGATGGGCGGCGGGCTGCTGGGCGGGCGGCGCTGAGCGTTCTTTCTGCTCTGTTTTGCATAGCTGCCAGCGCTTGATGGATAAGCGCTGGAGGCCTTTTTCTTCTGTAGTCTCCCAGCCTGGGCCGCGTCCGTGTCCATCGGCCTACAGGCCAACGGGGCGTTCTCCGACAGCGCTTGCGGCCCCCGCCGCCCACCATGCCGCTTTGGACCAAAGGAGACCGCGATGCCCCAAACCACCGACCGCCAGGCCCTCATCGGCCTGGAAAAGAAGTTCTGGCAGTCCATGGTGGACCAGGACAACGACACCGCCGTGGGCATGCTGTGCAGTCCCGCCTTCATGGTGAGCCCGCACGGCACCTTCCAGTTCGACCACGCCACCTACCGCAGGATGGCGGACCAAGGGCCCCAGGTGGTCACCGCCTTCGAGCTGGGCGACGTGGAGGTGGCGTTCCCCACCGACTCCACCGCCGTGCTGTCGTACGACGTGAAGCAGACCGTGGCGCCGCGCGGCCAGCGCAACGGCCAGGGCGGCGAGCAGCAAACCATGCACGACACCTCCACCTGGGTACGCGCGCAGGACGGCAGCTGGCGCTGCATCATGCACACCGAGGGCCCCACCCAGAGCGGCGGGCAGACGGCGCACTGAGCACGGCCAGGGCGCTGGCCGGCCCACACGGCGGGCAGCCCGGCGTGCAGGTGCAGCGCCGGTGCGCTCTGTATTTCAGAGCTGCCAGCGCTTTACACACGGGCGCCATGGCCGTTTTACCCTTTGACCGTCAGCCAGCCGACCACCCTGCGCGTGAGCGGCGCCACCACCAGCACGACCGGGAAGGCCACCAGCCACGCCGTGAGCCAGGCCGTGGACCAGAGGCCGGCGAAATGGGCGTCCAGCCCCACGGCGCGGTAGGTGGAAATGCCCGAAACCAGCAGGGACATGAGCCCCGAGAGAATGAGGCCGAAAAGCGCGGGTGCGTATTTTTGGTGAAACATGGCGTGAACTCCTGGGGTAGGTTTTTGAAAGGTGCGCGGTCAGGCGCGGTGGGGGTTTTGGACCGTCAAATAGACGGCAGAACAGTTGTCACAGGCCGATGCGCTGCAGCACGGCGGCAGCGAGGTACAGCCCGGCGCCAAACACCGCGTGGTTGGCCACGCTGCGCGTGCAGTTCTTCAGGGGCGCGGGCGTTTTGCGGGCCGCAAAGCCCAGCCCCATGGCGGGCTGCATGACGAACAGCGGCACCGCCACCGTGCCCACGCCAAAAGCCAGCGCGGGCCACAGCGTGGGGGCCTGCAGCCAGCCGCTGCCGAGCAGGCCCGCCAGCAGCGCGGCGAAGGCGATGCCCACAAGGTAGTGCACCAGCCAGCCCAGGCCCCGCTCGCCCGGCACCGGCGCCGCCTGCGCCATGGCGGCGTGGCACCAGCGCCCGCGCAGGCCGTGCCCAACCCAGCGGCCGAGCAGCACGAAGTTCATGGTGGGTATGCCCAGGCGCTGCAGGAGCAGCAGCCAAGCGTCCAGCACGGCGGTGGCGCCCGTGCCGACGAGGGCGATGGTGACAAGGTCATGAAGCAACAGCATCTCAAACTCCTTTTGCAATTGACCGCTGGAGCGGTTGCTGGTTAATATAGAAGTTCAAGTCAACTTCAAGTCAAGAGGTTTTTGCGTGGACATTTCCGAGGTCGCCAAGCTGTCGGGGGTACAGGCCTCGGCGCTGCGCTATTACGAGAGCAAGGGGCTCATCCACCCGCTGGCACGCGACGGCGGGCGGCGCCGGTTTGCGCCCGAGGTGCTGGACCAGCTCGTGCTCATCGCGCTGGGGCAGGCGGCGGGCTTTTCGCTGGACGAGATCCGCAGCATGTTCACCCCCGGCGGCGAGCCCCACATCGACCGCGCGCTGTTGTCCGCCAAGGCCGACGAGCTGGACCGCAGGGCCAAGCGCCTCAAGGCCATGAGCGAGGGCCTGCGCCACGCCGCCGTGTGCCCTGCGCCCAGCCATGCGGCGTGCCCGTCGTTCCAGCGGCTGCTCAAGGCGGCGGCCGCCGGCATGATGGAGGCGCAGCCCCGGCCGCTGGCGCCGCGCAAAGAGTGAGCATGACGCTATGTTTTTCATAGCTACCCGCGCACCGTCTGCCAACACCAGCAGCCCATTGGGTGCAAAACCACCCAAACAAACCCAATTCAGGTACGATAAACCCCAATATGGGTACAAAAACTCCTGACGCGGCGCCCCACAGCCTTGCAGACGCCCTCTTTCCCAAGGTGCGCCAGCGGGTGCTTGCCGTACTCTTTGGCACGCCCGACCGCAGCTTCTACGCCAATGAGGTGATTGCGCTGGCGCAGTCGGGCACGGGGGCGGTGCAGCGGGAGCTGACAGACCTGGCAGGCGCAGGCTTGCTCACCATGCACAAGCGCGGTAACCAGAAGCACTACCAGGCCAACGCCGCCTCGCCCGTTTTTGCCGAGTTGCGCGGGCTGGTGCTCAAGACCATGGGGCTGGCCGATGTGCTGCGCGCCGCGCTGGCGCCGATCAGCAGCCAAATGGATGCGGCCTTCATCTACGGCTCGGTGGCGCGCCAGCAAGACACGGCGCAAAGCGACGTGGATGTGTTGATCGTCAGCGACACCCTGGGCTATGGCGAAGTGTTTGGCGCGCTCGAAGGTGCCACGCAGTCGCTGGGCCGCAAGGTCAACCCCACGCTGTACACACCGGACGACTGGGCCAGGCGCGTGCGCGGGGACAATGCCTTCGTCACCCGCGTGTGGCAGCAGCCCAAGATTTGGCTGATCGGCAGTGAGGATCAACTCGATGCACCCAGCGCTTGAAAACCTGTGCGGACCCGGCAAATCACTGAAGGCCGAGCCCCCTGACGCCCATGAGATTGCCGGACTGCTGCGCACCGGCACCGCCCGGCTCAAGGATGCGCAGAACATGGCGCTGGCACTGGAGAGCCGCTTTGACCTGGCCTACAACGCGGCGCACGCCCTGTGCCTGGCCGCATTGCGGCGCATGGGCTACCGCGCGGCCAACCGCTACATCGTGTTCCAGGTCTTGCCCCACACCCTGGGCCTGGGGCCGGAGGTGTGGCGCATCCTGGACAAATGCCACAACACGCGCAACCTGGGTGAGTACGAAGGCATGCTCGACGTCGACGAGCGCCTGGTCAACGACCTGGTTGCCGCCACCGAATCCGTGTCCAACGCCCTCCATACGCTATGACCACCCAACCCACTCCCAACGCCGAAACCGTCCTGCATTTCTGGTTCGACGAGCTGACCGCCGCGCAGCACTTCGCCAAGGACGCCGCGCTCGACGCCGCTATCACCCAGCGCTTCGGCCCCTTGCTGGAGGCCGCTGCGCGCGGCGAGCTGTCCGGCTGGCGCGCCAGCGCGCCGGGGCGGCTGGCCGAGATCGTGGTGCTGGACCAGTTCACGCGCAACATCCACCGCGACACGCCGCGCGCCTTCGCGCAGGACGGCATGGCCCTGGTGCTGGCGCAGGAGCTGGTGGCCAGCGGCCAGGACCGCGCCCTGCCGCCGGCGCAGCGCGCGTTTGCCTACATGCCCTACATGCACAGCGAGTCGGCCGCCATCCACGCGCAGGCGGTGCAGCTGTTCGCGCAGCCGGGACTGGAAGGCAACCTGCGCTTCGCGCTGCAGCACCAGGCCATCATCGAGCGCTTTGGCCGCTACCCGCACCGCAACGCCGTCCTGGGGCGCGCGTCCACCGCGGAAGAACTGGCGTTCTTGAACGAGCCAGGCTCCTCGTTCTGACCCGGCCCGGGGTGCCGGCGCCTGGCCGCCCGAAGCTTGCGCAAGCGCAGAAGGCGGTCACAGGGCCTTCTTAGAATGGCCCGATGCCCTCTACCCCATGCTGGCCGCGTTGGCTGGCCACCTCGTTCCTCTGGCTGGCCTGCGGCGTGGCCAGTGCCCAAAACCCACCACCGGCGGCCGATGCGCCGGAGGCCGCTGGCAAGGCCGGCGCGCAGCCCACGGCCGCGCAGCCGCCCGTGCTGTCGCGCGACGCGCGGCGCATCCATGAGCTGTCGCGCGACAAGCTGCTGCAGATCCGCACGCTGCTGCGCAACACCAACACCCAGGCGTCCATTGGCTCGGGCTTTTTCGTGTCGGCCGACGGGCTGATCGTGACCAACTTCCACGTGGCCAGCCAGCTGGCGCTGGAGCCCGAGCGCTACAGCGGCGTGTACGTCACCATCGACGGCCAGGAGGGCGAGGTGGAGCTGCTGGCCTTCGACGTGCAGCACGACGTGGCCGTGCTGCGCGCCAAGCACCTCGCCGCCCCCGCGCCCGTGCTGGGGTTTCGCCCCGCCACCGAGGCCCTGGCCCAGGGCGAGCGCATCTACTCGCTCGGCAACCCGCTGGACATCGGCTTTGCCGTGACCGAAGGCACCTACAACGGCCTGGTGCGGCGCAGCTTCTACCCGCACATCTTCTTTGGCGGCACGCTCAACCCCGGCATGAGCGGCGGGCCCGCCGTGGACGATGCGGGGCGGGTGCTGGGCGTCAACGTGGCCAAGCGCCTTGACGGCGAACAGGTGAGCTTTCTGGTGCCGGCCGAATTCGCCCAGGCCCTGGTGCAGCGCGCGGCCAACGCCGCGCCCATCACCCAGCCGGCCTACAAGGAAGTGGCGCGGCAGGTGCTGGTGCACCAGCAGCAGCTGACCGAGCGCTTCTTGCAAACGCCGTTCCGCGAGCAGCGCCACGGCCGCTACCTGGTGCCCGTGCCCGACGACGCGCTGGCGCGCTGCTGGGGCGCCGGGCGCGACCCGGACGTTCCCGCGCTGAAACGCGAGCGCTCCAACTGCCAGACCAACAGCCATGTTGTGGCGGGCGAGTTCAGCACGGGCACGGTGCATTTGAGCTACGAGGCGCTTGACGCACCCACCTACGGCGCGGCGCGCTTCGCCCACCTGTATGCAGAGCACTTTGGCAACGAACGCATGCCCAAGCGCAGCAGCAGCCGCAAGACGGCGCCCGAATGCGCCGAGCGCTATGTGGAGCAGGGCCCGCTGCCGCTGCGCGCGGTGGTCTGCATGGCGGCCTACCGCAAGCTGCCGGGGCTGTACGACATGACCGTGCTGGCCGCCACCCTCAACCAGCCGACGCAAGGCGTGCTGGGCCGCCTGGAAGTGCGCGGCGTGGCGTTTGACAACGGCCTGAAGCTGGCGGAGCGCTACCTGCAGTCCTTCCGCTGGGAGGCCGCGCCATGACCACGCCCACCCTGGCCCTGCTGGAGGCCTTTGACCGCCACGGCACGCTGCTGGCGCGCGCCCCCGTCACGCGCTGGCCCGTCACCGTGGGCCGCGGCCTCGACTGCGACCTGGTGCTGGACGACCCCTTCGTGGCAGCCACGCACCTGCGCATCGACCGGCAGGCGGAGGCACCGCGCACCGTCAGCGTGGAGGTGCAGCCCACGCTCAACGGCGCCCTGCTGCACCGCACGCACCACGACAGCGGCCAGCGTTTCGACTGGCTGGATGGCGCCCCGCTGGAGATCGGCCGCACCCGCATCGCGCTGCGCTTGGCCGACGCAGCCATGGCCGGCGAGCAGGCGCTGCCGCGCTTCCCGTGGCGCACGCTGGCCGGCACGGCGGCCCTGATGGCGCTGGTACTGGCGGCCCTGCTGGTGTCGGAGTGGCTCAAGGCCGAGGAGACCTCCAAGTACCTCAAGGCGCTGCCCGGCACGCTGCTCAGCGTGGGCCTGGCGCTGGGCGGCTGGGCGGGCCTGTGGGCCATCGCCAACAAGGTGTTCGACCGCCACCTGCAGTTCTGGCGCCACGTGCGCATCGCCTGCGGCCTGTACCTGGGCGCCGAGGCGGTGCACCTTGCGGCCAACCTGGCGGCGTTCGCGTTTTCGTGGGAGGCCTTGTCGCGCTTTGACTTCGTGCTGTTTGCCCTGGTGCTGGCCGCTGCCGTCTACGCCCACCTGGCGGCCGTGCTGCCGCGCCGCCGCACCGGCCTGGCCTGGACGGTGGGCGCCGTGCTGGTGCTGGGCATTCCGGCCTGGCTGGGCGCGCAGTGGCTCAACCACATGCGGCTGTCGAACGAGCTCTACATGAGCGGGCTGTACCCGCCCAGCCTGCGCGTGGCGCCCACGGTGCCCGTCTCGCAGTTCATCCAGGAAGCCGGCGCGCTGCGCGGCCAGCTGGACCGCCGCCTGCACGCCGACGACGATACCGAAGACGAGGAATAGGGGCGAGGGCCGCCAGGCCGCGCCTCATCGCCCCTCATCGCCCCGCAAACGTCTCCAGCGGCGCCCGCACCCGCTGCGCGGCCAGGGCCTGCCAGGCGGGCGAGCCATAGCCGGCGACCAGGTCATGGCCGAGCGCGCTCCAGAGCGCGTCGTCCGCGTCCAGGCCCAGCGCCTCGATGAACGGCGCCTGCACGATGAAGCACTGGCGCCGGTACGGCAGCAGGTAGGCCGAGCGGTCGGTGCCAAGCACGGCCACGGCGGCGCCGTGCTGCGCGAACCACTGGTTGAGCAGGATGCCCGTGCGCGGCGCGTGCCAGAAGTCGCCCTGGTCGTCGCCCACTGTGGCGTGGCCGCCCAGCACGTGGCGCGCATGCTCCCAGTGGGCAAAGCCCACGGCGCGCGCGGCGTCGTGCAAGCAATCGGCAAGCTTCAGGCTGCCCGCCATACCCTCGCGCCGCGCGCTGTTGAGCCGCACGCGGGCGCGGGTCTTGAGTTCGTCCAGCGCGCTGCTCATGCCTGCCTCGCCCCGCCGGCCGGCGCCAGGTGGTCGAGCAGCGCCGTGGCACCCGCGGCTGCGGTGGCCGGCAGGCCGTGCAGCATGCGGGCACACAGGTCGCCCGCCGTAGTGCGGGCCTCACCCAGCACGGCACGCCCGGCCGGGCGCAGGGTGACCCGGCCCGCATCGCGCGCGATGTGGCCGGTCTTCTCCAGCGGCAGCAGGCGGCGCACCACGGCCGAGACGGGCACGCCCAGCGGGCCCACCAGCGCGGCCGTGGGCAGCTGGCCGCCTTCGGCCTGCGCCAGGGCGTGCAGCACCATGAAGTCGGCATAGCCGATGCCGTGCCAGGTGCCGAGCGCATCGTCCAGCGCCCATTGCAGGCGGGCGTGGGCCAGGCTGGTGGCCAGGCAAAGATCGAGGGCCTGCGCGTTCATGCCGCCAGCTCCTCTTGCCACAGCGCGCACAGCGCGGCGAGTTCGGCACGGTAATCGGCATCGGTGGCACCGGCGCGGGGCTTGAGCGTATCGAGCACCTCGATGCGCAGCCCCGCTTCGCCGTGCGCGCGCCAGGCCTGCTGCACGCGCCGGTCGGGGTGGCCGCCCATGCGCAACTGGAAGCGCTCGCGGTTGAGCGCGCCCGGCAGGTTCATGCTGGCGTTGACGCACAGCAGCCCCGCCGCGTCGCAGCGCACCGCATACACGCCCATGGGCGGGGGGTTGTCCTTGTAGTGGCGGATGAGCGCGCGACGCTGCGCGGCGGCGCCGCTCTGGGAGGAAGAAGAAGCGGGAAAAGAGTCCATGACAGGGGCCTTTGCATCGTGTGCGGCCACCCCGCGCGGGGCCGACGAAACAAGGGTTGAAGCTGTCAGGCAACGAGAAAAAAGCCCGTGGAATCGGGCCGAGGGTGAGAGCCTCTTGTGCGGGCGGGCGCCCCTCAGCACCCGAGCGGCGGATTTTAGCGCCGGCATAGCGATGCGGTATCTCTGGCATTGGTTTTTATCAATGGAGATAGCGGGTTGATCAATTTATCCTTCTCTACAGCACCATCCGAAGCAACCCAGAGGAGAGACCCATGAGCGACCAACCCCAATGCCCTTTCGCCCACGGCGGCAAGACCACGCAGCGAGCCCGGTCCAACCGCGACTGGTGGCCCAACCAGTTGAACCTGGGCGTCCTGCACCAGCACGCGCCGGCCTCCACCCCGCTGGGCGCCGACTTTGACTACGCCAAGGCCTTCCAGACGCTGGACTACGCCGCCCTCAAGGCCGACCTGAAGGCGCTGATGACCGACTCGCAAGACTGGTGGCCTGCCGACTGGGGGCACTACGGCGGCCTGTTCATCCGCATGGCCTGGCACAGCGCGGGCACCTACCGCACGGCCGACGGGCGCGGCGGCGCGGGCACCGGCAACCAGCGATTTGCCCCGCTCAACAGCTGGCCCGACAACGGCAACCTGGACAAGGCGCGCCGCCTGCTCTGGCCGATCAAGCAGAAGTACGGCAACGCCATTTCATGGGCAGACCTGATGATCCTGGCGGGCAACGTGGCCCTTGAATCCATGGGCTTCAAGACCTTCGGCTTTGGCGGTGGCCGCGCCGACATCTTCCAGCCCGAAGAAGACATCTACTGGGGCGCCGAAGCCGAATGGCTGGCCACCAGCGACCAGCCGAACAGCCGCTACAGCGGCGACCGCGCGCTGGAGAACCCGCTGGCCGCCGTGCAGATGGGCCTGATCTACGTGAACCCCGAAGGGCCGGACGGCAACCCCGACCCCGTGGCCTCGGGCCGCGACGTGCGCGAGACCTTCGCCCGCATGGCCATGAACGACGAGGAAACCGTGGCCCTGGTGGCCGGCGGCCACACCTTCGGCAAGGCGCATGGCGCGGGCGACCCCACCCTGGTGGGCCTCGCCCCCGAAGCCGCGCCGATCGAGGCCCTGGGCCTGGGCTGGATCAACCAGTTCGGCTCCGGCCAGGGCGTGCACACCACCACCAGCGGCATCGAGGGCGCCTGGAAGCCCAACCCCACCACCTGGGACAACGGCTATTTCGACATGCTGTTCGGCTACGAGTGGGAGCTGACCCAGAGCCCCGCGGGCGCCAAGCAGTGGGTCGCCAAGAACTGCAAGCCCGAGCACCTGATCCCGGACGCGCACGACCCCAGCCAGAAGCACCCGCCGATGATGACCACGGCCGACCTGTCGCTGCGCTTCGATCCGGCCTATGAAAAGATCTCGCGCCGCTTCCACCAGGACCCGCAGGCCTTTGCCGACGCCTTTGCCCGCGCCTGGTTCAAGCTGACGCACCGCGACATGGGCCCCAAGGCCCTCTACCTGGGCCCCGAGGTGCCGGCCGAAGACCTGATCTGGCAAGACCCGGTGCCCGCCGTGGACCATGCGCTGGTGGATGCCAGCGACGTGGCCGCGCTCAAGGCGCAGGTGCTGGTCTCGGGCCTGTCGGTGGCCGAACTGGTGTCCACCGCCTGGGCCTCGGCCTCCACCTTCCGCGGGTCGGACAAGCGCGGCGGCGCCAATGGCGCGCGCATCCGCCTCGCGCCGCAAAAGGACTGGGCGGCCAACCAGCCCGCGCAGCTGGCCCGCGTGCTGGGCGTGCTCGAAGGCATCCAGGGCCGGTTCAACGCCGCGCAGACGGGCGGCAAGAAGGTGTCGCTGGCCGATCTGATCGTGCTGGCCGGTGGCGCCGCCATCGAGGCCGCGGCGCAGGCTGCAGGCCAGGCCGTCACGGTGCCCTTCACCCCGGGCCGCACCGATGCCTCGCAGGCGCAGACCGACGTGGAATCGTTCGCCGCGCTCGAACCCCAGGCCGATGGCTTCCGCAACTTCCAGAAGCCGGGCCTGCGCGTACCGGCCGAGGAAATGCTGCTCGACAAGGCCCAGCTCCTGACGCTGAGCGCGCCCGAGATGGCGGTGCTGGTGGGCGGCCTGCGCGTGCTGGGCGCCCACGCGGGCCAGGCCCCCCACGGCGTGTTCACGCAGCGCGCCGGGCAGCTGACGAACGACTTCTTCGTGCACCTGCTCGACATGGGCACGGCCTGGAAGCCCGCCTCCGAGGCGCAGGACACCTTCGAGGGCCGCGACCGCCAAACCGGCGCCATGAAGTGGACCGCGACCCGCGTGGACCTGGTGTTCGGCTCCAACTCGCAGTTGCGCGCCATCGCCGAGGTGTATGCGCAGAACGACGCACAGCAGAAGTTCGTGCGCGACTTCGTGGCCGCCTGGACCAAGGTGATGGAGCTGGACCGTTTTGGCGTGAAGTGAGCCAGCGCACACCCCGGAAGGGGTGTGCAATTGCGATAAGGTCACGCCTTCGCGTTGCAAGGGATGACCTGCATAACCCTCGCGAGTCGGTGGCAGTGCGGATCGGGATGGGCCACAAGGCGTCTTTTTGCAGCCAATAGCCTGGCTATTGGCAAGAAAGGCAACGCAGTGGACCGCCCGAGGCCGTGCTGTCACAGACCGCAGGGAGTTGTGCAAGTCATCCCAATAGGCTGGCGCAAACTGCGCCAGCCCCTTGTTCTTTCTGCCTCCATTTCCGTCACACACCATGAACTTCGCCGACCGCCTCCAGCAGCTCCCCTCCGCTTCCCACCTCGCCGCCCTGCACCTGCTGGGCGCCGACGGCCAGGTGCTCGCCACCCTGGAGAACAAGCCCGGCCAGGCCGGCTCGCTGGCCGTGTATGCCGCGCTGGCGGCGCTGTATGGCGGCAGCATCACGCCGGCCGCCGCGCGCCTGGGGCTGGAGTGGTATGCCGAGCACACGCAGGATGCGCTGGCGCACCCTGGCAAGCACCCCAACATCGACCGCCTGCGGGCCTGGGCCGAGGGCGACGAGAGCTACCGCGTGCAGACCATCGGCGCCTGAAGGGCGCGCGGCAGCGCGCGAGCACGCCCGGCCCGTTCGGCGTAGAGTGGCCCACGGGTTTCGCCGCCCCTGGCTTCCCCCCTCTTCCCGAAAGGACCCCGCCCATGTCCACCCCTGGCACCGTCACCCTGCACCGCGTGCTGCGTGCACCGCCCGAGCGCGTGTACCGCGCTTTTCTGGACCCCGATGCCATGGCCAAGTGGCTGCCGCCGCACGGCTTCACCGGGCGCGTGCTGCAGCAGGACCTGCGCGTGGGTGGCAGCTACCGCATGCAGTTCACCAACCTGGGCAACGGCCAGGTGCATGCCTTTGGCGGCGAGTACCTGGAGTTGGTGCCGGGCGAGCGCATCGTCAACACCGACCGCTTCGACACGCCCAACCTCCCGGGCGAGATGCGCACCACGATCACCCTCCACGCGGTGTCCGTGGGCACGGAGGTGCGGGTGGTGCAGGAAGGCATCCCCGCCGCCATTCCGGTCGAGGGGTGCTACCTGGGCTGGCAGGAGTCGCTGCAGTTGCTGACGCTGCTGGTGGAACCGGACATTCCAGCGGAGTGACGCCGTTCAGGCGCCGTGTTCCGCTACACCTTCCATAGCTGACAGCGCTTGCTGCATAAGCCTTGGCGGCTGATTTGATTCAAATTCCGCGCCGCACCCAGTCGGTCAGCGCTGCGCCAGCACGAAGTCGATGGCCGCGCACACCGCCGCGGCCTGCGCGGCATCGCACTGCTCCGGCGTGGCGCGCGGGCTGTCGGGGTAGACCTCGGTGGTGGTGGTGTAGCGCGCCCCGGTGACGCTGGCGCACAGGCCCAGCGCGCGCAGCGGGTAGCGCACCACGCCGTGCGCCACGGCGGGCGTGCCGATGATCTGGCCCTGCGCGTCGGCCGGCGCGATGTGGGTGATTTTTTCCACCGCCGCGATGATGGCCTGCTGGAAGGCGGGCTGCGGGTTCTCGGTGTCGTCCACGAGGTAGAAGCCGTCGGGGATAGCGCAGGGCTCGAACGGCTTGCCGTCGCGCGCGGCGAGCGCGGGGCGGTACTCGGATTCGTCGGTGTCGGTGGTTTCGTGCAGGTCGATGTGCGCGGCGAACTGCCCGCGCAGCGGTGCCACGAGCCGCATCAGCGCTGCGGCCTCCTGCGCCGGGCTGGGCTCGCGGAACGCACGGTTGGGGTCGATGGCGTCGTGGTTCCAGCGGTGGATGCGCTCGTAGGCCCAGGGGCTCACGCACGGCGCCACGAGCAGGTTGGCGCGCCCGGCGTAGGCCTGCGCATGCCGGTCCAGAAAGCGCAGCGCTCCGTGCACGCCGCTGGTCTCGTAGCCGTGCACGCCGCCCGTCACCAGCACGGCGGGCAGGCCGCTGTGCCAGGCGCCGCCCTGCAGGGCGAACAGGGGGTAGCGATCGGCGCCGTAGGCCACCTCGCCGTAGGGCAGCACGTCAAAGCGCGGGCGCAGGCGCTCGATGGCGGCCAGCACGTCGTCGGCGTAGCTGCGCTGGCGCACCTGGCGCACGCGCCACTGGGCCATTTCTGCAGGGCCCCAGGGCTGGCCGGGGGTGCCGAGGGGTTGGAATGCGGTGTCGGTCATGCAAGGCTCGCGCAGGTGCGTGGAAGGGGCCGGCGGGCGCACAGGCCGCGCCGCGGCGGCGGGGGCACATGGGTTACCCTCGCCACCTTATTTACCAAGGAATTCCCATGAAAAAACTCAACGTCACCATCCAGCTCGAAATGTCGGTGCCGGACGACTGGGAACTGGTGGAGACGTCCGAAGGCACCCCGGTCATCCGCATGCCCGAAGGGCAGTTCATGGACATCGCCATCGAGCCGCTGTTCGCCAGCAACCCCGAGGAGATCTGGAGCAGCACGGAGGACGAGGACGTGCTCAACGACATCCTGGACATGGTTGACAGCGAATCCGTCACGTACGAGTTCCTGCCGGGCTGAAGGCCCTTCGCAGGGCAGCGCGCGCCGCTCAGTCGGCCGCGATGTCATCGGAGGCGAGGTAGCGGCGGATGAGCTCGAAGAAGCTGTCGTAGAACGCTTCGGTGGCAATCGTCTCGCTGCCCACCTTGACCATGGCTTCGTTGCCCGCCATGAAGGGCAGCGACACCGAACCGATGGTGCCCACGCCCAGGCTGGCCGAGTTGCTGCCCTTCTTGAGCGTGTAGCGGTCCTGCACCGCGGTGACGAAGCCCGTGCTCAGGCGCCCGCCAGCGGCGTCGGGCACGCAGACGATGCGGATCAGCATCTGCAGGTGCGATTCGGCATCGGGCTGAAAATTCTTGCGCCCCTCCACCTGGTCGGCCGTCGCGCCGTTGACCAGATAGCCCTGGCTCAGCAGCGCGCGGCGCGCGGCCTCGCAGGTCTGCGCCGGCGCCGCGTCGAACAGGCGCGAATGCGTGGCCACGGAGCCAAAGCTCTCCTGCGGACCGTAGTGCTGCATCGGCGGCCCACTGCAGCCCGCCAGCACCAGCGCCGCCACGGCGCCCGCCCAGCGCGCGGCAGGCCGCCAGCGGAGCACGGGGAACAAGGGCACGGCAACAGGGGTGGGACTCAAGACCAGGGCTCCTCGGCAGGCGGAAGGGTTGGGTGGGGTGGGTGAGGCACACGGTGCCCGGCGGATAGAGCGGTTGATCGCCGCGCGGTTCCGTTCGATTCTAGGAGGCAGCGCCAGCCGGCAGCCTGAAGACCCCTCTGCTGCGCTGCGGCGTTTGCTTCATTTTTCATAGCTTGCAGCGCTTTACCACCGGTGGTTTCAACCACTTTTCATGCCAATATTCCGCCCGGCTACTTCTGCACCGGGTTGGCCGTCAGCCAGTTGGCCGGGTAGGCCCGCAGGAATTCGCGCGCCTTCTGGGGGTGGGCGGTGAGCCAGGCGTCGTAGGCGCCCTCGTTCAGCACGGCGGGCATGCGCTTTTCGGTGCCGCCGTGCCCGTAGCGGTGCATCAGCGCGTGGCTGTTGGCGTTCACCGTGAGCACGGTGTAGCTGGTGATGGTGTCGCCCTCGGGCCCCGTCCAGCACTCCCACAGGCCGGCCACGCCCATCGGCTTGCCATCGACCCGCGCGATGCGCGTGGGCACGGCCTTGCCGCCGCGCAGGTCGTCCACGAAGAAGGCCATCATCGGCACGATGCAGCGCCGCGCGCCCAGCCAGGTGTCGCGGAAATTGTTGGAGGTGGTCACCGTTTCCGCGCGGGCGTTGACGAGCTTGGTCGAGCGCAGCTTGGCGTCGGACGCCGACTTGACCCAGGGCGGCACCAGGCCGAACTGCCCGGCCACCAGCTCGCGCACGGGTTTCGCGCGCTCGGCGGGCGGCTCCTGGGGCTCTTGCGGCTCTTGCGCTGGCGCCTGTTCGGGCGCCTGTTCTGCATCGTGCGCCTTGCGGATGAAGACACCGGGCCGGCGCGGCACCAGGCTGCGGCCCAGGGGCACGTCGGGCGGCGCCACGTTGAAGGCTTCGGGGTACAGCGTGTCGGGGTGCACGCTCTCGTAATGGGTGGTCATGCGCCATGCTATCCGACCGCCCCGCCGCACGCGGCCGGCAGCGGCTGCACAATGCCCGCCATGTCTGCTTCTTCTACCGTCCCCACGCGCCGCGCCCTGCTGGGCGCCCTCGGCCTGCTGGCACTGCCCACCGCCACTTTCGCGGCCGCGCGTACGGCGCCCCCGGCCACGGCGCAGGCCGGTGTCTGGCCCCGCCCCCTGCAGGTGCCTGGCGGCGTGGCCCGGTTGCCGCTGGGGCCGGCCGCCGAGCGCCCGCTGGCGTTCGCGGACGATGTGCCGCTGCTGGTGGTGGGCGATGCGCGGGCGTGGACGGCCGTGGTGGGCATTGCGCTGGCGGCGGTGCCCGGACCGGCGCACATCACGGTGCGCGCCCCCGACGGCGGCGAGCGCCCGGTGCCCTACCGCATCGCCCCCAAGCGCTACAGCGAGCAGCAACTGAAGGTGTCGCCCCGCACCGTGGACCTCTCGCCCGAGGACCAGGCGCGCTACGAGCGCGAACGCGCGCACCAGCAGATGGTGATGGCCACGTTCAGCACCCCGGTGCCGCCGGCCCTGCGCATGCAGGTGCCCACGCCGGGGCGGCGCTCCAGCTCGTTCGGGCTGCGGCGGGTGTTCAACGGGCAGGCGCGCAACCCGCACAGCGGCATGGACATCGCCGCGCCCACGGGCACGCCCGTGGCGGCGCCGCTGCCGGGCCGGGTGATCGACACGGGCGACTACTTCTTCAACGGCCAGACAGTGTGGCTGGACCACGGCGGCGGGCTGCTCACCATGGTCTGCCACCTGAGCCGCATCGCCGTGCAGCCGGGCGACGTGCTGCGCACCGGCGACACGCTGGGCGCCGTGGGCGCCACGGGCCGCGCCACCGGGCCGCACCTGCACTGGGGCGTGATGCTGAACCGCGCCATGGTGGACCCGGCGCTGTTCCTGACCGCGTAGTTTTTGCTATTTATTCAATAGCTAGCAGCGCTTGCCCGATATACCTCAGGGCCGGATTTCATTCAAAATCCAGCGCCTGCGGCGTCACGCCGTCTTGGCTTCCTGCAGGTTCAGCTCGGCCATCATCTTCTCGCGCATGACGAACTTCTGCACCTTGCCGGTGATGGTCATGGGCATGTCGTCCACGAAGCGGATGTAGCGCGGCACCTTGTAGTGGGCGATCTGGTCGCGGCAGAAGGCGCGCACCTCGTCCTCGGTGCAGCTCTGGCCGGGCTTGGGCACGATCCAGGCGCAGATTTCCTCGCCGTACTTGGTGTCGGGCACGCCGAACACCTGCACCGACTGCACCTTGGGGTGGCGGAACAAAAACTCTTCGATCTCGCGCGGGTAGACGTTCTCGCCGCCGCGGATCAGCATGTCCTTGGCGCGGCCGACAATGTTGCAGTAGCCCTCGGCGTCGATGGTGGCCAGGTCGCCGGTGTGCATCCAGCCGTCGCGCACGGCCTCGCGCGTGCGCTCCTCGTCGCCCCAGTAGCCCTGCATCACGGAATAGCCGCGCACCAGCAGCTCGCCCTTCTCACCCACCGGCACCACCTGGCCGTCAGCGTCGACCACCTTGGCTTCCAGCATCGGCTGGATGCGGCCCACGGTGGAGACGCGGCGCTCCAGGGGGTCGGTGGTGGCGCTCTGGAACGACACCGGCGAGGTCTCCGTCATGCCGTAGGCGATGGTGATCTGGGACAGGTGCATGGCGGCGATCACGCGCTTCATGGTCTCGATGGGGCACGGCGAGCCGGCCATGATGCCGGTGCGCAGGCGCGAGAGATCGAACTCGGCGAAGCGCGGGTGGTCCAGCTCGGCGATGAACATGGTGGGTACGCCGTGCAGCGCGGTGCAGCGCTCCTCGCTCACGGCTTCGAGCGTGGCCACGGGATCGAACGATTCGCCCGGGAACACCATGGCCGCGCCGGTGGACACGCAGGCCAGCACGGCCAGCACCATGCCGAAGCAGTGGTACAGCGGCACGGGGATGCACAGGCTGTCGTTCTCGGTGAAGTCCATGGCCTGGGCGATGAAGCGCGCGTTGTTCACCACGTTGTGGTGCGTGAGCGTGGCGCCCTTGGGGTTGCCGGTGGTGCCGCTGGTGAACTGGATATTGATGGCGTCGTGGCACGACAGGCCTGCGCCCAGGCTGTCCAGCGCGGCGCGGTCGGCGCGGCTGCGGCCGCTGGCCAGCACGTCGTCGTAGTTGAGCATGCCGGGGGTGCGGTCGGTGCCCATGCGGACCACCATTTCCAGCGCGGGCATGCGCGCGGCCTTGAGCGCGCCGGGCGCGCAGGTGGCCAGCTCGGGCGCCAGGCGCTGCAGCATCTCCAGGTATTTCGAGGTCTTGAGCTGCTCGGCCGTCACCAGGGCGCGGCAGCCCGAGAGGTTGAGCGCGTATTCCAGCTCGGCAAGGCGGTAGGCCGGGTTGATGTTGACCAGCACCAGCCCGGCGCGCGCCGTGGCGAACTGCGTCACCAGCCACTCCACGCGATTGGGCGACCAGATGCCCACGCGGTCGCCCACGCGCAGGCCCAGCGCCAGCAGGCCCGAGGCCAGCGCGTCCACCTCGGCCTGGAAACGCGCCCAGGTCCAGCGCACGCCCTGCTCGCGGAAGGCCACGGCCGGGCGGTCGGGGAAGCGCTGCACGGTGTCCAGCAGAAAGCGGTGGATGGGCGCGTCGGACAGGGTGGCGTCGGTACGGCCCTTGACCTGCGAGAGGCCCGCCGGGGGGGCGATGTTCCAGTCGGTGGCGGCGGATGGGGTCATGTCTGTGTCTCCGGGGTCGCGCATGCGAAAAGGGCATTGTGCAGAGACGGAATTCACCAATCAGGACAAAATGGTTGCAAAACCTCTCTGCCCCGGGTGTACAAACAGCAACATCAATGAAGCCAGGGCAAAGCCGCCCTCGGAACGTACGCCCAGGTCAACCAAAGCGGGGCGCGCCGCGTCATTGAAGAAGGGCTTTCACCTCCACAGGGCACTGCACATGAACACTTCCTTCCTTGTCCGCACCTTCGCCGCTGGCGCCGTGGCCCTGCTGGCCGCTGGCTGCGCCACCACGGGCGATCCGTACTACTACGACGCCCAACCCTACCCTGCCTATCCCCGGGGGCCGGAATCCACCATCATCTACGGCCCCGGGCCGGCCCCCTACACCGTTTACCCGGCAGCGCCGCCCCCCGATTGGCGCCATGCCGACCGCGAACGCTGGGAGCGTGACCGCCGCGACCGCGAACGCTGGGAACGCGAGCGTGACCGCGACCATGACCGCGCCCGCCTGGAACGCGAGCAACGTGACCGCCGCGAGCGCGAAATCCGCGACCGTGAAGATGCCCGCCGCGTGCAGGCCGAGCGCGACCGCCGCATCCGCGAAGAACGCCGGGCACCCGATGGCGGCCCGCGCCGCGACTACGACCGCTACAACCCCAGCAACGGCCGCTGGATGCCCCGCCAGGAAGACATGCCCTGAAACGGCGACAAGGCGCTTCCATGCCCACCCGGTTCCAGCGCCTCCTTCTGCTCTGCGCCGCCGCGCTGTGGTGTGCCGCGGCGCAGGCGCAGGTGGTGCGCTGCACCGACGCCAGCACGGGCAAGGTCACCTACACCGACGGCAGCTGCACCAGCGGAGCCACGGCGCGCGAGGTGGAAGCGCGCAAGACCCCCGATGAAATCCGCCAGGAACGCGCCCAGGCCGCCGAGGCGCTGGAGCGCAAGCAGCAGCGCCTGGACACCGAGGCCGCCGCCACCCGCCTGCAAGCCGAGCGCGAGGCGCTGCGCCAGCGCAGCACGGCCGCCACCCCGGCCCCCCGCCCCGACTACGCCCGCTCGCCCGAGTGCCTGCGCTCGCGCCGCCAGTGGCAAGAACTGAACGAAGCGCAAACGCGCGAACCCCTGGTGCAAAACCCGGCCCTGGACGCCGCCCAGCGCCAGATGGACCTGGACTGCCTGGGCCCGGAAGGCTATGCCGAGATGGAAAGGGCCCGCGCCGCCCAGCGCCCGCCCATCATCGTGGTGCCCAATGGGCGCACCAGCTACATCCCGCAGGCGCCGCGCCCACGGCTTACGCACTGCTCGGACTTCACCTGCTTCGACACCGAGGGCAAAGGCTATTCACGCGCCGGCCCCGGCCGCCTGCCCGGGCCTGACGGCGTATGCCGCTCGGCGGGCGGGCGGGCACCGTGTTGAGAAGCAGAAGCATCCCCCTGTGGCGCTACGCGCCTTCCCCCTTCTCTGGCATCGCTGCGCGATGCGGAAGGGGGACGCCACCAGCGCGGCGGGGCGGCCCTTGCGCGGTGGCCGCTGGCCTGGGTCACGCTATCGCATGCGCCCCCAGAGGCCCCGAGTGCCAACGGGTACCTGTCAGGTAGTGGAACGCAATCCCTGCGCCACGGTGGGGTAGTGCAAGCGCACGCGCAGTTCGCGCCGCAGGCGGGTGTTGTCGAGCCGGCGCGACTCGCCCATGAAGCTCAGCAGCGTGAGCGGCAGCTCGGCCTGGGCGGTGCTGCGCGGCAGGCGGGGCGGGCGTGGCAGGCCGTAGAGGTCGGCGGCCAAATCAAAGTAGTCGCCCATCTTCATGTCGCTGTCGTCGCTGGCGTGGTACACGCGCTGCGCTGCGCCGCGCCACAGTGCGGCGACGCAGGCACGGGCCAGGTCGTCCGCGTGGATGTGGTTGGTGTACACGTCGTCCTCGGCCACGAGCACGGGCGTGCCCTTGCGCAGCCGGGCCGCGGGCGTGCCGCCCTCGCGGTCAGGAGCGTAGATGCCCGGAATCCGCAGGATGCTGGCGCGCACCCCCGCGCGCCCCAGGTGGCGCACCGCGCGCTCGGCATCCACGCGACGCTGTGCGCGCGGCGTTCCCGGCGCCACGGGGCGCGCCTCGGTCACCCAGGCGCCGCCGCAGTCGCCGTACACGCCGGTGGTGGATGCATACACCACTGCGTCGGGCAGGCTGCGCAGGCGCAGGGTGCGTGCCAGCGCCACGGTGCGCGGGTCGCGCCACCAGTCGGCGCCGCCCTCGCCCTGGCCGGGCGGCGGCGCCAGGTGCAGCACGCGCGTGGCCAGGCCGGACAGTCGGCGCAAGCTGGCGGCGCTGTCCAGGTTGCCCAGCAGGGGCGTAATGCCCCGCGCGCGCAGCTGCGGTGCACGTTCCGCGCTGGTGGTGAGGGCCAGCACGCGCACGCGCGAACCCTGCATGGCGCGGGCCACGCGCAGGCCCACGTCGCCGCAGCCGACGATGAGCACGCGCGGGCGCCGAAAGCGCGCGGGCAGCGCGCCCAGGGGAGATGAAACGCTGCTCATCGTCCGGCAGGGCTTGGCAAGGGCGTGGAACAGGCCTGCTGACAGGGGGGGCGGAGCAGGGAACGGTGGCAATCTAAGGGCAAAATTGGGGCCATTCGCAGTGTTTGATCTCCCGAGGATAACCAATACATGACCAGCGCCCCGCCGTCCAACCCCAGCCATTCGATCACCGTGGAGCCCAGCGGTCGCAGCTTCGAGGCGCAGCCCGGCGAGACCATCCTGGGCGCCGCCATCCGCGCCGGCGTGGGCCTGCCCTACGGCTGCAAGGACGGCGCCTGCGGCTCGTGCAAGTGCAAAAAGATCGAGGGCACGGTGGTGCACGGCGAACACCAGGCCAAGGCGCTGAGCCCCGAAGAAGAGGCCGCCGGCTGGGTGCTAACCTGCTGCGGCGTGGCGCAGACCCCGGTGGTGCTCGAATCGCGCCAGGTCACCGACGAAAGCGCCTATCCGGTGAAGAAGCTGCCCGTGCGCGTGGCCGCGCTGGCGAAGGTATCGCACGACGTGATGCAGGTGCGCCTGCAGCTGCCCGCGGCCGACACCTTCCGCTACCACGCCGGGCAGTACGTCGAATTCATCCTGCGCGACGGCGCGCGCCGCGCCTACTCCATGGCCAACGCACCGCACACGCAGGAAGGCACGCCGGGCGTGGAGCTGCACATCCGCCACATGCCAGGCGGGCGCTTCACCGACCATGTATTCGCCACCATGATCGAAAAGGAGATCCTGCGCGTCGAAGGGCCGTTCGGCAGCTTCTTCCTGCGCGAGGATTCCGCCAAGCCCATCGTGCTGCTGGCCTCGGGCACGGGCTTCGCGCCCATCAAGGCACTGTTGGAACACATGCGGCACAAGGGCATCACGCGCCCCACCGCGCTGTACTGGGGCGGGCGCCGCCCCGGCGACCTGTACATGGACGCCTGGGTGCGCGAGCAGGCCGCCGCGCTGCCCTGGCTGCACTATGTGCCCGTGGTGTCCGACGCGCAGCCCGAGGACGCCTGGACCGGCCGCACCGGCTTCGTGCATCAGGCCGTGCTCGACGACTTCGCCGACCTTTCGGGCCACCAGGTCTATGCCTGTGGCGCGCCCATCGTGGTGGACTCCGCCCGCGCCGCGTACAGCGCGCAGCGCGGCCTGCCGCCCGAAGAGTTCTACGCCGATTCCTTCACCTCCGAGGCCGACAAGCACGGCGGCTGAGGCACGCATTCCCTCGAATTCCCCACAGGAGGCCTTTTCCATGCAACGCAGACACCTGCTCGCCGCCGCCCTCGCAGTGCCCCTGGCCTGTGCCGCTTCGCTCGCCCAGGCCCAGCAGGGCGCGCCCATTCGCCTGGTCGTGCCCTATGCGGCGGGCGGCCCGATCGACGTCACGGCGCGCGCGCTGGCCGAGCGCGTGCGCGACACGCTGGGCACGGTGATCATCGACAACAAGCCCGGCGCGGGCGGCAACATCGGTGCTGACTTTGTCGCCAAGGCCGCGCCCGATGGCCTGACCATCGGCATCGCCGCGACGGCCACGCACGCCGTCAACCCCTGGCTCTACAAGCGCATGCCCTACGACGCGGGCAAGGACTTCGCCGCCATCACGCAAATGGTGCGCGTGCCCAACGTGCTGGTAATGAACACCGAAAAGGCCGAGCGCCTGAAAATCAAGACCGTGGCCGACCTCATCGCCTACGCCAAGGCGCATCCGGCAAAGCTCAACTATGGCAGCGGCGGCAACGGCAGCGCCGGCCACTTGGCGGGCGAGATGTTCAAGCAGCGCGCCGGCATCTACGCGCTGCACATCCCCTACCGCGGCGCCAGCCCCGCGCAGCTGGCGCTGCTGTCGGGCGAGGTGGACTTCAACATCGACAACCTGGCCGCCGCCGCGCCCAACATCAAGAGCGGCAAGCTGCGCGCCCTGGCCGTGACCACGGCGCAGGCCAGCCCGGCGCTGCCCGGCGTGCCGCCGCTCTCCAGCACCCTCAAGGGCTTCGCCATCGACACCTGGTGGGGCCTGGTGGCGCCCGCCGGCACGCCCAAGGACGTGGTCGCACGGCTGAACAAGGCCTTTGTGGCCGCGCTCAACGCCCCCGAGACGCAGACCCGCTTCGCCACGCTGCTGGCCGAACCCGTGCCGACGACGCCCGAGCAGTTCGACGCGTTGATGAAGGCCGAGCGCACCAAGTACGAGGCGGTGGTGAAGTCCTCGGGCGCTACCGTGGACTGATCAGGCGCCCCGGCGCAATTTCACATAGAAATCGGCTCCAGCGCCCGACCATCAAGCGCCGACAGCTATCAATTAAATAGCAATCAATCACCCGCCCAGGCGCTGTCCTGGCAGCGCTCGATGGCTTGCCCGGCCACGGCCCGCAGGGCCTCGGGTGAGACACGCCCGGGCGCGAGCTCGGCCAGGGGCAGGAGCACGAAGGCGCGCTCCTGCATGCGCGGGTGCGGCACGGTGAGCTGCGGCGTGGCAATGCGCTCGTCGCCATAGAGCAGGATGTCCAGGTCCAGCGTGCGCGGCGCGTTGCGGTAGGGGCGCTCGCGCCCGGCGCCGTGCTCGATGGCCTGCAGCGCCGCCAGCAACGCATGGGCATCGAGCCGGGTGGCGATCTCCGCCACCGCGTTGAGGTAGTCCGGGCCGCACGCGTCCACCGGCGCGCTGCGGTACAGCGACGAGGTGCGCAGCACCTGCGTGCCGGGCAGCGCGGCCAGGGCCCGCACCGCCTGGCGCAGCGCGGCAGCGCGCTCGCCCAGGTTGGCGCCCAGGCCTATCCAGGCGCGAAGGGCGCCGTCGGGCAGGGAGGGCTCGGTGCCGCCCATGGGCGCTTATTCCGCCGCCGAGGCGCCACCGCCGTCGCCGCCACCGGGCTTGCGGCGGCGACGGCGGCGCTTCTTGGGTGCGCCGCCTTCGGAGAATTCTTCGCCCGCGGGCGGCGCGGCCTCGTCGCTGCCCTCAGGGGCGAGGCCGCGCGGGTCGGCCGGCGCCGCGCGCGGCACACGCCGCACCACGGGCTGGGCCGCGCGGGTGCGGGCCTTCTGCTCCTCGCGCGCCTGCTCCATGAGGTCATGGCGCTCGGCCTCGTCGGCGGTGCTGAACTGCTGCCACCAGTCGGCCAGGGACTCTTCCACCTCGCCCACGTCGGCGCGCAGGCGCATGAAGTCGAAGCCGGCACGGAAGCGCAGCTGCGCCACCATGCTCTCGGGCACGCGGCCGGCGCGCTTCTCGAAGCGCGGCTGCATGACCCAGATCTCGCGCATGTCGGCGGCCAGCTTGCCCCGGCCCGACACGTCGCCGATGCGCTGGTTGAACACGTCGTCGATGGCGTCCTGCAGCGCCGGGAACGGGTGCTCGCGGCGGTTCAGGCGGTCGTTCCAGCCCTTGCGCACGTCTTCCCACAGCACGCAGGCGAGCAGGAAGCTCGGCGCCACGGGCTTGCCTTCGCCGACGCGGCGGTCGGTGTCGGTGAGGGCGGCGCGCACGAAGTCCGTGTCGGCACGCTCGACCACCACGTCCAGCAGCGGGTAGATGCCGCTGGCCATGCCCAGCTTCTTGAGCTGCTCGATGGTGGCAATGGCGTGGCCGGTCTGCAGCAGCTTGAGCATTTCATCGAACATGCGGCTCTGCGGCACGTCCTGCAGGAGCTGCTGCGACTGCACCAGGGGCGCGGCGGTCTTGGTCTCCAGCGTGAAACCGAGCTGGCTGAGCTTGGCGGCGAAGCGCACGGCGCGGATGATGCGCACTGGGTCTTCGCGGTAGCGCGTGGCGGGGTCGCCAATCATGCGCAGCGTCTTCTTCTTCGCGTCCTGGATGCCCTTGTGGTAATCGACCACGATCTGCGTCTCGGGGTCGTAGTACATGGCATTGACGGTGAAGTCGCGCCGCGTGGCGTCCTCGTCCTGCGGGCCCCAGACATTGTCGCGCAGCACCCGGCCCGAGGCGTCCACGGCATGCTGCATGCCGGCGAGCTGGTGCTTGCTGGTCTTCTCGTTGCCGCTCACCTGGCCGGCGGCGGCGTTGTCCATGTAGGCGCGGAAGGTGGAGACCTCGATCACCTCGTGCTCGCGGCCGCGCCCATGCACCACGTGCACGATGCGAAAGCGCTTGCCGATGATGAAGGCGCGCCGGAACAGGCCCTTGACCTGCTCGGGCGTGGCGTTAGTGGCCACGTCGAAGTCCTTGGGGCGCAGGCCCAGCAGCAGGTCGCGCACGGCGCCGCCGACGATGTAGGCCTCGAAGCCGGCCTGCTTGAGCGTGTGCACCACATCCGCGGCGCGGCGGTCCACCAGTTCGGGGTTGATGCCGTGCACCGAGGCGGGCACCTCCTCGCGCTTGCCGAAATGCGGCTTGCCGCCCGAGGTGCCTGGCGTGGACTTGCCGAGCAGTTTGTCGATGAACTTCTTGATCATGGGTGTGGAGTGAACAGGTCGAGGATGCGCCAGCCGCGTTCTTGCGCCAGCGCGCGCAGACGGGCATCGGGGTTGGTGGCGACGGGGTGGTCCACTTTTTCGAGCAGCGGCACGTCGTTCATGGAATCGCTGTAGAAAGTGCTCTCCACATCGCCCCAGGAGAGCTGCCGCGCGGCCAGCCATTGTTCCATGCGCTGGACCTTGCCCTCGCGCATGGTGGGCGTGCCGTCGATTTCGCCGGTGTACCAGCCGCTGGCGTCGCGCGCCAGCTGCATGGCCAGCAGCTCGGGCACTCCCAGCGCCTGGGCAATGGGACGGGTGACGAATTCGTTGGTGGCCGTGACGATGAGCACCGTGTCGCCGGCGCCCTGGTGCCCCTGCACGAGTTGCAGGGCCTCCGGGCGGATGGCGGGGCGGATCACCTCGCGCATGAACTGGTCGTGGGCCTGCGCCGCCGCCTCGGGCCCGCGCTGGCGCACGGCGTCGATGGCGAAGCGCACGTAGTCGTGCACGTCGAGCGTGCCGGCCTGGTAGTGCGCGTAGAACTCGTCGTTGCGGCGCGCGAACTCGACCGGGTCGTTCCAGCCGATGCGGATGGTGAACTCGCCCCACTCGTAATCGGAGTCGAGCGGCAGCAGCGTGTGGTCCAGGTCGAACAGGGTCAGCCGCGGGCGATGGGTCTGGGTATCAGTCATTCATTCTTGGTGTGGACAGGCCCGCAGCGGCAGCCACTGGCGCAGCCCAGGCCAGCGCTCCCGCGCAAGGGCCTGTGCCGGCCGCGCCGCGCCGCAGCGGCGGGAGCGTCCCCCCTCCCGAATCGCTCAGCGATTCGAGAGAGGGGGGAAGGCGCCGAAGGCGACACAGGGGGGTGTTCATTCAGATTCCAGCATGGCTTTGAGGAGCGGAATGGTGATGGCGCGCTGGGTGCGCAGCGCATAGCTGTCGAGCTGGCCCAGCAGCTGCATGAGGCTGCCCAGGTCGCGCGAGAAGCGGCTGAGCATGTAGTCCATCACCTCGTCGCCCAGGAAGATGCCGCGCGCGTCGGCCTCCTGGCGCAGCACGGCGCGGCGCGAGGTTTCGTCGAGCGGCTGCAGCTGGAAGACATGGCCCCAGCCCAGGCGGCTGCGCAGGTCGTCGCGCAGCGGCAGGTCGGCCGGCGGCAGGCTGCCCGCGGCCAGCACCCAGCGCTGGGCGCCGCTGCCGGGACTGATGGCGTTGACGAACCAGTTGAAGGCCAGCGCCTGCTGGGCGGTGTTGTAGAGGTGCACGTCGTCCAGCAGCACGGCGGACCAGCGTTCGTCGAACTCGGGCCGGTCGTGCGTGGCCGGATCGAACCAGCCCACGCTGGCACCCTGCTCGCGCAGCGCAGCGCCGACGGCCTTGAGCAGGTGCGACTTGCCGCTGCCGGCATCGCCCCACAAATAGGTGGGCACGGGCGAACGCGTGGCCTGGCTGCTGCCCTCGCCGGCCCACAGGCGCAGGTGCTGCAGGGCGGCATCGTTGGGGCCGGGGAAGAAATTCGCCAGCGTCGGGCCCGTGGCCAGGCCGATGTCCAGGGCCAGCTGCTTCATGGCTGCAAGCCGCAGCCGGACTGGCTGGCGCTGGGAAAAAAGGCGGTGGTCGGCATGGACTGGCGAGGTGCTACAGGGCTCAATGGGCGGGGGGCCGGGCGGCGCGGGGTGCGCTGCCCGTAAAATCTGCGCAAATTTTAGTCTGCCGCGCACGCTGGTCCGTGCCGTCCCTGCCATGAGCACCTCTGCCCCCACCTCCACCCCCCTGTCCTACAAGGACGCCGGCGTTGACATCGACGCGGGCGACGCCCTCGTCGAGCGCATCAAGCCGCTGGCCAAGAAGACCATGCGCGAAGGCGTGCTGGCCGGCATCGGCGGCTTCGGCGCCCTGTTCGAGGTGCCCAAGCGCTACCAGGAGCCCGTGCTGGTCTCCGGCACCGACGGCGTGGGCACCAAGCTCAAGCTGGCTTTCGAATGGAACATGCACGACACCGTGGGCATCGACCTGGTGGCCATGAGCGTGAACGATGTGCTGGTGCAAGGCGCCGAACCGCTGTTCTTCCTCGACTACTTCGCCTGCGGCAAGCTGGACGTGGACACCGCAGCCAGCGTGGTGGGCGGCATCGCCAAGGGCTGCGAGCTGAGCGGCTGCGCGCTGATCGGCGGCGAAACCGCTGAAATGCCCGGCATGTACCCCGCCGGCGAATATGACCTGGCCGGCTTCGCCGTGGGCGCGGTCGAAAAATCCAAGATCCTCACCGGCAAAGACGTGAAGCCCGGCGACGTGGTGCTGGGCCTGGCATCGAGCGGCGTGCACTCCAACGGCTTCTCGCTGGTGCGCAAGTGCATCGACCGCGCCGCCGGCAGCCTGCCCGCCACGCTGGACGGCAAGCCCTTCAAGCAGGCCGTGATGGAGCCCACGCGCCTGTACGTGAAGAACGTGCTGGCCGCGCTGGCCGCGCACCCCATCAAGGCCCTGGCCCACATCACCGGCGGCGGCCTGCTGGAGAACATTCCGCGCGTGCTGCCCGACGGCACCGCCGCCCACCTGAAGAAGGGCAGCTGGCCGCAGACCGAGCTGTTCGCCTGGCTGCAGAAGACCGCCGGCATCGATGACATCGAAATGAACCGCACCTTCAACAACGGCATCGGCATGGTCGTGGTGGTGGATGCGGCGCACGCCGAGGCCACCGCCGCCACGCTGCGCGCCGCTGGCGAGCAGGTCTACACCATCGGAGCCATCGCGCCGCGCGGCGAGGGCGCCGCCGTGGTGGTGGCCTGAGGCCCAGGCGCACCATGGCGCCGCCCCTGGAAACCCCCTCCACCCCCCGCACTACCGCCCCCCTGCCCTCCAGCCCCCTGGCGCGCAGCGTAGAGGCGGCCAGCTACCTTCTGGTTGCGGCCACGCTGCTGCTGGTGATGTGGCGCGGCCTGCTGCCCGGGCTGCTGTGCGTGTGCCTCGGGTTCCTGCTCACGCGCGCGCTCACGCGCTGGTTTGCGCGGCTGCCGCGCCGCACCGCCAGCGCCACACCGCCGCGCCTGGCGCAGGCCGCGGCGGCGGCCGTGGTCATGCTGCTGCCGCTGGCCCTGCTGGCCTTCGGCCTCACGCATTCGCGCGGCTACATCGTCGATGCGCCCCTGCAGTACCGCGAACTGCTCAACTACCTGGCCCGCACGGTACTGGAGCTGCGCCTGAAGCTTCCGCCCGACATGGCCGCCCACCTGCCCGAGGGCGCGGCCGAGATCCAGCGCGTGATCGCCAGCTACCTGGGCGCCCAGGCCGGCGCCTTGGCCATGGCCGGGCGTGCCTGGCTGGCCGGGCTGCTGTTCGCCTACGTGGGGCTGATCATCGGCGCGCTGGCCGCCGTGCGCGTGCCGGGGCGCGACCGCCCGCTGGTCCAGGCGCTGTCGCGGCGCATCACCCTGTTTGGCGAGGCCTTCCGCCAGATCGTCGCGGCGCAGTTCTGGATCGCCGCGTTCAACACCCTGCTCACGGCCCTGTTCCTGCTCTTCGTCATGCCCTACTGGGGCCTGCACCTGCCTTACACACCGCTGCTCATCAGCTTCACCTTCGTGGCCGGACTGGTGCCCATCGTGGGCAACCTGGTCTGCAACGTCGTCATCACCATCGTCGGGCTGTCGGTGTCGCCCACGGCCGCAGCCGCCTGCCTGGGCTTCCTGATCCTGATCCACAAGGCCGAGTACGTCATCAACGCCAAGGTGGTGGGCAGCCGCACGCAGATGGGCGTGTGGGAGCTGCTGGCGGTAATGTTCGTGGCCGAAGCCGTGTTCGGCCCGGCCGGGCTGGTGGCCGCGCCGCTGTGCTACGCCTACCTGAAGAAGGAACTGGTGGCGGCGCAGCTGGTGTAGCCGCCGCGGTGCCGCGGGCAAGGCCATCAAAAGTGATAGCTGCCAGCGCCCGCTCCAAGGGCACTGGCAGCTATTTTTGCTCCTGATTTACTGAACTGCCGGGCCACGAACGCCCACACCAGCGCCGTGGCGTCGGGGCCGCCGGGGTCGCTGTACGGCATGCCGGGCGCGCCGCCGCTCCAGGCATGGCCCAGGCCCACGATCTCCCGCAGCGTGACCAGCGTGCGGCCACGGGCCTTGAAGTCCGTCACCCGCACCGCATGGCGCTTGCCGCGCTGCAGGGTGCGCACCGGAGCGGCGCGCGCACCCAGCGCCCCGGCCCACAGCACGGCCGTGGCGGCCGCGTTGCGGACCGACACCACAGGGTCGGCATCGCCGTGCAGCACCAGCAAGGGCGGCAGCGGCACCGGCACGGCCCCTTGCAGCAGCGCCCGCGCCGGCCCGGGCAGCTGCGCCCCGCGCCGCCCGTGCATGGCGGCCATCGCCGTGGCGGCGGAGTCGGCCGAACCGGGCGCCACGCCTGAATGCATGGCCACGGCACAGAACCGGTCGGGGTAGCGCGCCCCCAGCAAGGCTGCCATGCTGGCCCCCGCCGACAGGCCGGCCACGGCGACGCGCGCCCGGTCCACCGGGTGGCGCCGGGCCACCAGGTCCACGGCAGCCAGCAGCGTTGCGGCCTCGGCGTCGGCCTTGCCGCTGCGGCGCTCGAACCAGTTCCAGCAGCCGTGGGCGTTGGCCACGCGTTCCTGCTCCGGGTACAGCACGAGGAAACGGTGGCGCGCCGCCAGCCGGTTCATGCGCGAGCTGGCGGCCAGTTCGCGCCCGGTCTGGCCGCAGCCGTGCAGCATCACCATCAGGGGTAGCAGCTCGCCCGTTTGCCGCAGCAGCCCGGGCGGCACATAGAGGTGAAAGCGCCGCGCGCCCGCCGGGCCGGGGGCGATGCCGGCAATCCATTGGCCGCTGGCCGGGCGCAGCCTGGGCGCTGCCGGGGGAATCGGAACGGCCGTGGGCCGCGCGCGGGACGCGGCCCGGGCCTTGGCACGCACGGGCTTGACGGCGCGCGCCACCGCCTGGAGGTTGCGGCGGTAGGCACGCGTGAGCGCGGAAAGGGAGAACAGCGGCGGGCGGCGGGGCATGGGTGCGGAGGATTCATGGAGAACCCTTCAGTCACCATAGCAGCTTGCGGGCCTGGGCACCTTCTTGCTCCAATTTCAGGAGCTTTTGGCGCTTGCTGGACAAGGCATTTAGCCATTTTTCATGGTGAATCAGCGCACGGGCGCCGACGGATCGGTGCTGCGCCGGCACGGCGGCGTGCACTTCTTGCCGCAAACCCTGCAAAAATGGCAGAAATTGATCGGTACTTGTCTTACGCAGAGCGGACGATCGCCTGCACAGAAGGCAAGATAAGCGCTACGAACCAACCACCTCCAGGAGCCTTGCCGTGAATACCTGTCTGTTAGTGATCGATGTCCAGGAATCTTTCCGCCACCGCCCGTTCTTCACCCAGCGCGACCTGCCCGCCTACCTCGCGGCACAGAACGCGCTGATCGCCGGCTGCGTGGCGCGCGGCGTGCCGGTGGTGCGCATCCTGCACAGCCAGGGCCCCGAGACCGCCCAGAACCCGTTCGCCCAGGCCTCGGGCCAGGTGCACCCGCTCGATGGCCTGGCCGCCTTCGAGGCCGCCGCCACCTTCACCAAGTCGCGCCACAGCGCCCTGGTGGGCACGGGGCTGGATGTGTGGCTCACCCAGCACGGCATCACGCGCCTCATCGTCAGCGGCATCCGCAGCGAACAGTGCTGCGAGACCACCACGCGCCACGCGTCCGACCTGGGCTGGAGCGTGGACTATGTCACCGACGCCACGCTCACCTGGGACATGGAGCAGCCCGACGGCCGGGTGCTCGCCGCGCAGGACATCAAGGACCGCACCGCCACGGTGCTCGCCGGCCGCTTTGCCACGCTGTGCAGCGTGGACGAGGCGCTGGCGCGCTGCGCCCCGGCGGAGGCCGCATGAGCGACGCCGCCGCGCGCACGCTGCGGGTCGCCATCCTGGTGTTCGACGAGGTGGAGGCGCTCGACCTGGGCGGCCCCTACGAGGTCTTCACCACCGCCAGCCGCATGCAGGCGCGCCAGCAGCCCGACGGCCCCGCGCTGTTCGCCGTGCAGTGCGTGGCGCGCAGCCTGGCGCCGATGCGCGCCCGCGCCGGCCTGCGCGTGCTGCCCGACGCCGACTTCGCCAGCGCCGCGCCGGCCGACGTGCTCATCGTGCCCGGCGGCGTGGTCGATGCGGCCGCCGCCTGCCCGGACACGCGGGACTGGGTGGCCCAGGCCGCGCGGGGCGCGCAGGTCACAGCCTCGGTGTGCACCGGCGCCTTCATCCTGGCTGCGGCCGGTGTGTTGACGGACGAAGAGGTCACCACGCACTGGGAAGACATTGCCGAGCTGCGCGCCCGCCACCCGCGCCTGCGCGTGCGCGAAAACGTGCGCTGGGTGGACCAGGGCGGCATCGTCACATCGGCGGGCATCAGCGCCGGCATCGACATGAGCCTGCACCTGGTGGCGCGCCTGGCCTCCCCCGCGCTGGCCGAGCGCACCGCCCGGCAGATGGACACGCCATGGCACCCCCAGAGATGACACATCCCCCTGTGGCGCTGCGCGCCTTCCCCCTTCTCTCGCAAAGCTGCGCTTTGCGGGAAGGGGAACGCCGCCAGTGCGGCGGGGCGGCGCGGCCGGCCCTGGCCCTTGCACGGCGGCCACTGGCCTGGGCCGCGCCAGATGCATGGATGGCGCACGATACAAGAAACCGCTGATGCCAGACACACAGCAACCCATCCACGTCGTCTTCGCCCTGCTGCCCGGCAGCCTGGTGCTGGACTGGGCCGGCCCGGCCGAGGCGCTGCGCATCGCCAACCAGGTGCTGCTGGCGCAGGGCCGGCCGGCGCGCTTCGTGCTGCGCTTTGCCAGCCCCACGCCGGCGTCACCCACCTCGGTGGGCGTGGCCCTGACCGGACTGGAGGCGCTGCCCGCCGCGCTGCCGGCGCCGGCCTGGGTGGTGCTGGTGGGCCTGCCAGGCCAGCGCATCGACGTGTCGCAGCCCGAGGCGCGGGCCCTGCTGCACTGGCTGCGCGGCCTGCGCCTGGCCAGCGGGCGGCTGGAATTGGTCACCGTGTGCGCCGGCGCCGTGCTGGCCGCGCACGCCGGGCTGCTGGCCGGGCGCCGCGCCACCACGCACCACCAGCACCTGGAGGAACTGGCCCAGGTCGAGCCGCGCTGCGACGTGGTGGCCAACCGCGTGTTCGTGGCCGACGGGCCGCTGCACAGCAGCGCCGGCGTGACCACCGGCATCGACCTGGTGCTGCACCGCATCGCCGACACCTGCGGCCCGGCCGTGGCGGCCCAGGTGGCGCAGGCCATGGTGGTGGCCCTGCGCCGCGGGCCCGAATCGCCCGAGTTCTCGCCCTTTCTGCAGCACCGCAACCACCTGCACGCCGCGCTGCACCGCGTGCAGGATGCCGTGGGCCAGCAGCCCGCGGCCGACTGGAGCGTGCCGGCCATGGCCCAGGTGGCACACACCTCGCCCCGGCACCTCACGCGGCTGTTCCTGGAGCATGCGGGCATTGCGCCGCTGCAGTACCTGCGCCGCATCCGCCTGGCCACGGCCGAGGCGGCGCTGCACACCGGCAGCAGCGTCACCCAGGCGGCCGCGCTGGCGGGCTTCAGCTCCGACACGCAGCTGCGCCGTGCCTGGCACCAGTTCGGGCGCGGCGGAACGCCCTCGCAGCCGCATTGAGCATCGGCGCCACACCAGGCCAAAAACCCTTCGCCATGCGTTACCATTCCTGGGCGCAGCCTGATCCTGGCCGCACCGGTCGCGTCCCGCCGCCAAAAGCCATGGGCGCACCGCCATCCACACAGTACCGTAGGAGACCCAGAACATGACCATCCTCGTCGCATACGTGCCCCGCCCCGAAGGCCGGGCCGCACTGGACAAGGGCATCGAGATCGCCAAGCGCCGCCAAGAACCGCTGCTGGTGGTGAACGCCGGCCCCGGTGGCCAACAGGAAGACGCCTCGCTGGCCGCCGGCTTCGAGGTGGAGCAGGTGGAAGAGCTGCTGGCCGCGCAAGGCATTACCGCCGAGTTCAAGCAGTACGTGCGCGGCAAGAGCGCCGTGGACGAGATCAACGAACTGGTGGAGTCGCGCGACGCCTCCGTGCTCGTGATCGGCCTGCGCAAGCGCACCGCCGTGGGCAAGCTGATCCTGGGCAGCGTGGCCCAGGAGCTGCTGATGACGGTGTCGTGCCCGGTGCTGTGCGTGAAGGCCCCCGGCGGCTGATCACTCGCTACGCATTCCATCGCACGAAGCGCTTGCTTGGCAAGCGCTTTTTGCATTCATGGCCCTGAATTTCAGATACCGGCGCGGCGCAGCGTGCTGACGCGCTCGGCAATGGCGTCGATGTCCAGCCCCTGCTCGACGCGGGACAGGTAGGTTTCCAGGTCGTCCACCGCCTGCGCGGTGTGGCCGCATTCGGCGTGGGCCAGGCCACGGTCGCGCCACTCGCCCCAGGCCTCGGGCAGCAGGACGATGAGGCGGTCCTGCACGGCAATGAGGCGCGGCCAGTCCTCGTGCGCGCGGTGCAGGTCCTTGAGGTTGCGCAGCATGCGCGCGACGATCTCGCGCGGCTGCGCCGCCTGCAGGTACAGCCCGAGCGGCACCTCGTCCAGGCCTTCGGCCCCCGTGCCGCGCTGGTAGGGCGCGAGGCGCTCGGCCAGGTCTTCGCGCGAGAGCGACTGGCCACTGAACGGATCGATCAGCACCTGCCCTTTGGGCAGCAGCGCCTTGACCATGAAATGCCCCGGAAACGCCACGCCGCGCGCCTGCAGGCCAATGCCCTGGGCCAGTTCCAGCCACAGCACGCCCAGGGTGATGGGAATGCCCCGGCGCGTGCGCAGCACGGCGTGGAGGTAGCTGTTCTCGGGGTCGTAGTAGTTGTTGACATTGCCGCCAAAGCCCAGGTCGGCGAAGAAGAACTGGTTGAGCACGCGCAGACGCTCCAGGGCCTCCGCCTCCTGCCCGATGCGCCGGCGCAGGCGGGCCAGCAGCTGGTCGGCCTCGTCCAGCACATGCTGCACGTCGAGTTCGGGATATTCGTCCTGGGCAATGCTCGCCGCCGCTTCGAGCAGCGGAAAGCCCGCATCGCCACCCACCAGCGTGGCGAAATACTCCAGCGGGGTCGGGACGTCGAATTGCAGGGTCATGGCAATACCTCCTTAACGCCGCAGCAGCGCCCGAAGTTTCAGGCCGGCCGCCCACAACGCGCCGAAATAGATCACCACGGCGCCCGCCACCATCAGCGCCAGCAGGCCGGCGCGGCGCAGCGCCTGCCCGTGCATCTGCACCCAGGCGAAATGGTCGGCGGCCCAGAGCAGGAACACCGCCATCAGCACGCTGGAGGCCAGCACCTGCAGACCGTAGAGCAGCCAGCCCGGGCTGGGCACGTAGCTGCCGCGCCGCAGCAGACCGACGAGCAGCCACAGCGCGTTGACCAGCGCCGCCAGGCCGATGGACAGCGCCAGCCCGGTATGCGCCAGCAGGGGCACCAGGGCCAGGTTGAGCAGCTGGGTGATGACCAGCACCGCGATGGCGATCCGCACCGGCGTGCGGATGTCCTGGCTGGCGTAGTAGCCCGGCGCCAGCACCTTGATGGCCACGATGCCCAGCAGACCGGCGCCGTAGCCCGCCAGCGCCATGGCGATCTGGCCCACGTCGCCGTCGGTGAGCTTGCCGTAGTGGAACAGCGTCGCCACCAGTGGGGTCGGGAAGGTGAGCAGCGCTACCGCGCAGGGCACGGCCAGCAGCACGACGATGCGCAGGCCCCAGTCGAGCATGGCGGAATACTTCTCGGCGTCGCCCGCTGCCTTGGCCGCCGTGAGCTGCGGCGTGAGCACCACGCCCAGGGCCACGCCCAGCATGGCCGTGGGAAACTCCATGAGCCGGTCGGCATAGAACAGCCAGGTCACGCTGCCCGGCGCGAGGTAGGAGGCGATCTGGGTATTGATCATCAGCGAGATCTGCGCCACGCCCACGCCCAGCACCGCCGGGCCCATGAGCGCGAGCACGCGGCGCACGCCGGGGTCGGCCCAGGCGTCACGCACCGTGCCCCAGGCCACCCCGATGCGCGGCATGAGCCCCAGGCGCACCAGGGCCGGCACCTGCACGGCCAGCTGCAGCACGCCGCCCAGCATCACGCCGCCGGCCATGGCGAAGATGGGCTCGATGCCGCGCGCCTCGAACTGCGGCGCGCCCAGCCACGCCGCCACGATCATGCACAGGTTGAGCAGCACCGGCGAGGCGGCGGGCACGGCGAAGTGCTTCCAGGTGTTGAGGATGCCGGCCGACAGCGCCACCATGGACATGAAGCCGATGTAGGGAAACATCCAGCGCGTCATGAGCACGGCCGCGTCATAGGCAGCAGCGTTCTGGCGCAGGCCGCTGGCCAGCAGCCACACCAGCAGCGGCGCGCCGAGCACGCCCAGGATGCAGGTGAGCAGCAGCGCCCAGGCCAGAGCCGTGGCCACGGCGGAAATGAGCTTGTGCGTGGCCTCCTCGCCTTGCTGCGTCTTGCTGGTGCCCAGCACCGGCACGAAGGCCTGGCTGAACGCCCCTTCGGCAAACAGCCGGCGGAACAGATTGGGGATGCGAAACGCCACCTGGAAGGCGTCCGTCAGCGCATTGGCGCCAAAGATCGATGCCATGAGCAGCTGGCTCATGAGGCCCGTGATGCGGGAAGCCAGGGTCAGCAGGGAAACGGTGGAGGCGGCTTTGAGCAGGTTCACCGCGCCGAGTGTATGCGCTGCGTCCTTCCGTCCGGCCCAGGGGTGGCTGTACGGCCCGCCGTGCGGTAGGCTATAATCGCGGGCTCTGCTGACATCATCCTCAGACACAAGGAACACTGAAAATGGCATCTGCTAAGCCCAAGAAGAAGAACCCGCGCCTGGCGTCGGGCCGCAAGCGCGTCCGCCAGGACGTCAAGATCAACGCCGCGAACACCTCGCTGCGTTCCAAATACCGCACCGCCGTGAAGAACGTCGAAAAGGCTGTTCTGGCCGGCGACAAGACCAAGGCGGCTGAACTGTTCGCCAAGATGCAATCCGTCGTCGACAACGTCGCCGACAAGGGCATCTTCCACAAGAACAAGGCCGCTCGCGACAAGAGCCGTCTGTCTGCCAAGGTGAAAGCCCTGGCCCTGGCCGCCTGACCCTTCAGGCAAACAGCCCGGGTGGCCCTGCCGCCCGCCGTTTGTAACGGGTGCGCTGTCAGCAAGCAAAAAACCGCCTTCGGGCGGTTTTTTCGTTGGGGAACAGCAAAAGAGCAGGAGCGCAGCGCTACGGGCAGCGCGGCACGCGCATCAGCCCTGCCGGGGCGCGGTGGGTGCGTCGGGCAGCAGGCAGGCCTCGACGAGCTGCAGTTCGTTGTCGTGCGCGAAGTTCATCACGAAGTCCCAGGCCATGGGTTCATGGTCGCGCAGGGCGCGGTTGACCACCACGCATTTGACGCCGTTGAGCGTGGTGGGAATGCACCAGGGCGAATAGCTCAGGTGGCTGCCCGGGCGGGCGCCGCCGGGGCGAAAGCTGCTCATCACCCCTGCCAAACGCTCGGCCCAGTCGCTCGGACGGAAGGTTTTTCCGCTGAGCGTGACGCCCTGGATGAAGACTTCTTTGCTGGAAGGGGAGACCATCGGGGTAGTGGTGAGTAAGGGACACGGGCAGGATCACTGCTTGTTGCGTCGCAACACGGCATTCTAACTCTTATATAAGAGTTTACCGACACTGACCTTACACCCCGCCCGGCGCACACGCATCGCAGTGATGCGCAATCGTCACCAACCCGGGCGCACGCACGCCCTAGAATCGGTTCTCGCTTTTTCGGGGCGCACCCGTTGCGCCCACCACCTGCCTGTCTGGAGAACCGTGCATGACCGCTTTCATTGAGGCCGCCTCGCCCCACGTGATGAACACCTATGGCCGCGTGCCGATCGCGCTGGCCCGAGGCCAGGGCTGCCGCGTGTGGGACGTGAACGGCAAGGAATACCTCGACGCGCTGGGTGGCATCGCCGTGAACACGCTGGGCCACAACCACCCCAAGCTGGTGCCCGCGCTGCAGCACCAGCTCACGCAGCTCATCCACACATCCAACTACTACCACGTGCCCGGCCAGGAAACGCTGGCCGAGCAGCTCGTGGCGCGCTCGGGCATGCAGAACGTGTTCTTCTGCAACTCGGGCCTGGAGGCCAACGAGGCGGCGCTGAAGATCGCGCGCAAGTTCGGCAACGACAAGGGCATCGCCCGCGCCGAAGTGGTGGTGTATGAACAGGCCTTCCACGGCCGTTCCATCGCCACGCTGTCGGCCACGGGCAACCCCAAGATCCACGCCGGCTTCACGCCCCTGCTCGACGGCTTCGTGCGCGTGCCCAAGAACGACATCGCGGCGCTGAAGCAGGCCACCGAGGGCAACCCCAACATCACCGCCGTGTTCCTGGAAACCATCCAGGGCGAAGGCGGCCTGCACCCGCTGCGTTTTGAATACCTGCAGCAGGTGCGCCAGCTCTGCGACGAGCGCGGCTGGCTGCTGATGATCGACGAGGTGCAGACCGGTATGGGCCGCACCGGCAAGTGGTTCGCGCACCAGTGGGCCGGCATCGTGCCCGACGTGATGACGCTGGCCAAGGGCCTGGGCTCGGGCGTGCCCGTGGGCGCAGTGGTGGCCGGCCCGCGCGCGGCCACCGTGCTGCAGCCGGGCAACCACGGCAGCACCTTCGGCGGCAACCCCCTGGCCATGCGCGCCGGCATCGAGACCATCCGCATCATGGAAGAAGACGGCCTGCTGCAGAACGCCGCCACCGTGGGCGCGCACCTCAAGGCCGCGCTGCAGGCCGCGTTCGCTGGCGAGGCGGGCGTGAAGGACGTGCGCGGCCAGGGCCTGATGATCGGCGTCGAGCTGGCCAAGCCCTGCGGCGTGCTGGTGCAGCGCGCGGCCGATGCCGGCCTGCTCATCAGCGTCACCTCCGAGAGCGTGGTGCGCCTGGTGCCGCCGCTGATCCTTTCCACGGCCGAGGCCGACGCCATCGTCGCCCTGCTGGCGCCCCTGGTCAAAGCCTTCCTGGCGGAATGATGCCGCCCCAAGAGACAGCCATGAAACACTACCTGCAGTTCAAAGACTTCACCGCCGACGAGTACGCCTACCTGTTCGAGCGCGCCGCGCTCATCAAGAAGAAGTTCAAGTCCTACGAAAAGCACCACCCGCTGGTGGACCGCACGCTGGCCATGATCTTCGAGAAGGCCAGCACGCGCACGCGCGTGAGCTTCGAAGCCGGCATGTACCAGCTCGGCGGCTCGGTGGTGCACCTGACCACGGGCGACAGCCAGCTCGGCCGCGCCGAGCCCATCGAGGACAGCGCCAAGGTCATCAGCCGCATGACCGACCTGGTGATGATCCGCACCTTCGAGCAGACCAAGATCGAAAAATTTGCCGCGCACTCGCGCGTGCCCGTCATCAACGGCCTGACCAACGAATTCCACCCCTGCCAGATCCTGGCCGACATCTTCACCTTCATCGAGCACCGGGGCTCCATCCAGGGCAAGACGGTGGCCTGGGTGGGCGACGGCAACAACATGGCCAACACCTGGCTGCAGGCGGCCGAGCTGCTGGGCTTCAAGGTGCACGTGAGCACGCCCCGGGGCTACGAAGTGGATGAGAAATTGGCCTCCGGCCCAAGCGGACCAAGCGCCGGCAGCTATCAATTTTTTAGCGACCCGCTCGAAGCCTGTCAGGGCGCCGACCTGGTCACCACCGACGTCTGGACCAGCATGGGCTACGAGGCCGAGAACGAGGCCCGCAAGAAGGCCTTCGCCGATTGGTGCGTGGACCAGGAGATGATGGCCGCCGCCAAACCCGACGCCCTGTTCATGCACTGCCTGCCCGCGCACCGCGGGGAGGAAGTCGAAGCCGACGTCATCGACGGCCCCCAATCCGTGGTCTGGGACGAGGCGGAAAACAGGATGCACGTGCAGAAGGCACTCATGGAGTACCTTCTGCTCGGCCGCGTTGCATGAAATGCAACGGGGTGGCGCGCTAGCGCCAGCAGCCTGTTTCGGCGCAGGCTCATATCCGCGCAGCGGATGTGAAGCGGCCATAGGCCGCGCGCCGCAGCCAAAACCGCTTGCACGTGCAGAAGGCACTCATGGAGTACCTTCTGCTCGGTCGCGTGGCCTGACGCTGTTTCGCCCGGCCGTTGCGGGCATCAGTCGCACGGCTGAAAGCGCTTGCACGGCTCCACCATCCGGATCGACGTCACGGTGTTCTCGCCGTCCAGGTGCCGTGCGGTGAACTTGACCCAGGCGCCGTCGGGAATGCCGGCCAGCAGCGCCGGATCGGCCACCCGGAAAGCCAGCGTGCTGAACGGAATCTTCGCGCCCGGCACCAGCTGCAGGCGGACGTACAGCCTGCCGCCGGACTCCTGCAGGGTCGACACCAGGCGCGCCCGCGTGTACACCGGCGCCGCCTGCTCCGCCGCAGGCCCGGGCGCCGTGGCCTGGGCCGGCCCAGAGCCCACCATGGCCGCAGCGGCCACCGCCAGCCACGCGGCCCACATGCCGTTCAAGCGCTGCGCCATCGTGCCTCCGTCTGATCAGAACGCCCACGCGCCCAGTTGGTAGTAGTCGAACCCGCTGGTGCGCCCGCCCAGGCACTTGGCCAGGAAGTCCTCGGTCTTGCGGTACATCGCGAGGTTGTTGCTCCACTTCTGGTTGCCGTGGCCGTCGCCGGTGAACGTGAGGTACTCCACCTCCTTGCCCGCCTGGCGCAGCGCGGCAACCATGCGTTCGGACTGTTCCAGCTTCACGCGCGGATCGTTCACGCCGTGCATGACGAGAATGGGCTTTTGCGCCTGTGCAGCGCGGAACACCGGGGACTTGGCGTCCATGCGCGCGCGGTCCTCGGGCACGGCCGGGTTGCCGACAAAGCGGTGCCACCAGGGCAGGCTCAGCTCCCAGTAAGGCGGCGCGGTCTCCAGCAGGCGTGCGATGTCGGTCACGCCCACCATGTCCACCGCGCAGGCGAACACCTCGGGCGTGAAGGTGGCGCCCACCAGGGCGGAATAGCCGCCGTAGCTGGCGCCGTAGATCGCCACGCGCTCGGGGTCGGCCACACCGCGTTCGACAGCCCAGCGCACGCCGTCGACAAGGTCGTCGTGCATGCGGCCGGCGAACTCGCCCATGGCCTTTTCCATGTGCGCGCGGCCGTAGCCGCTGGAGCCCCGGTAGTCGACCTGGAGCACGGCATAGCCGCGGTTGGACAGGAAGGAGCGGCCCGTGCCCACGTCGCCCCAGCGGTCGCGCGCCCACGGTCCGCCGTGCACCATCAGCACCAGGGGCAGGCGCCGGGGCGCCACGCCCACGGGCAGGGTCAGGTAGCCATGGATGGGCAGGCCGTCGCGCGCGGTATAGGTGATGGGCTCGACGGGCGCCAGCGCGTCGGCAATCAGGCTCAGCCGGCTCTCGCCCAGGAACTGCGGCTCGCGCCCATCGCGCAGCAGGTAGCTGCGCGTGCCCCGGTCGGTGGACACGGCGACGGTGAGCACGCGGTCGCTGCGGTCGCTGCTGGTCACGTGCACGTCGGCCGGCTGCGGCCCTGCCAGAGCAGCCAGGCGCGCCGCCAGCGCCGCGTCGAACACCTCGCGCGCCGGATGCCCCGGCATGTAGTGGACCACCAGGGGCTGCTGCGTGGCGCGGCTGAGCGTCACGCTGTCCAGGTCGACCTGCGGCGAAGCGAAGACCAGTTCCTCGGCGCCGGTGACGAGGTCCAGGCGCACCAGCGCCAGCTTGTCGCGGCCCCGGTTGGACAGCGCCCAGGCCTGGCGCCCGTCCTCGTGCAAGCCAAAGATGCGCAGGGCATCCCAGCGGCTCCAGCGCGCCACCTCCGTCCAGCCGCCGGCGGCCGCGCCGGGGCGCTCCAGGATGCCCTGCTCGCCCTGCACCCGGGCGCGCGCCCGCAGCTGCCCGGCCCGGTCCACCCCCCACCAGGTCACGTTGCCGGGGTTGGCGGCCAGCAGCACAGGCGCGCCGCCCGCCGGGTCCACGCGGTACAAGTCGAACACCTTCTTGTCGCGCTGGTTGGACGTGGCGATGAAGTCGGACGATCCTTCCACCGTGTCCATGAAGTGGGCCACGGAGCGCGGCGCCGGCATCAGCTCGCGCAGTTCGGTCCCCGGGCCGTCCACCGGGCCGGCGTAAGTGCGGGTGTTCTCGTCGCCCGTGGGGTCGGCCGTGATGCCGAGCCAGCGGCTGTCGGCGCTGAAGCGGATGGTCCGTGCGCGGATGCGGAACGCCTTGGCATCGTTGCCGTCGATGGATTGGACCCAGACCGCCGGCACCACGCCGTCGGTGCCGAACCAGGCGATGCGACGTCCGTCGGGCGAAACCCGGTAGCCCCCGGTGGACTGGCGGCTCGCCACGAAGTCGCGCACCGGCACCAGCTCGGGCAGCGCCCCGCCCGCCAGCGCCGGGTGCGTGGGCCCGCTGGCGCAGCCCGCCAGCAACGCAGAAAATACCGCCGTCGCCCCCAGCCAAAGCCTGTATCGCATCGCGCCTCCCTTGTCGTGTGCCTCCATGATCCACGATTGTGGAATACTGCGCTCCCGTCGCGCCCTCCACCGTTGCCGCATGCCTGCCTCACCCCACCCCTGCCTCACCTGTGGCGCCTGCTGCGCCAGCTTTCGCGTGGACTTCTCGGAGTACGAAACCCAGGAGATGGGCGGTGACGTGCCCGACGGCCTGGCAGTGGAGGTGACGGGCGGCACGCGCCGCATGCGTGGCACCGACCACAGCCCGCCGCGCTGCGCGGCCCTCATGGGCCAGGTGGGCAGCAAGGCCGCCTGCGGCATCTACGAGTGGCGGCCGTCCCCCTGCCGCGAGTTCGAGGCGGGCAGCGAGGCCTGCGACCGGGCACGCCGGCGGCATGGGCTGGCGCCCCTCGAATTTCAATAAAAATGGGCCCCAGCGCTTGACTGGAGAGCGCTACAAGCTATCGATTCAATAGCACACAAAGGCCGTGTGCTGGCAGGCCGGTCAGCGCTCTGGCGCCATCCACACCGGCTTATTTTTGCCAGGCGCCTGCGCGGAGGCGGACGGTTTGGTCGCGCACCCGCCGCAGTCGCTGCACGCACCGCACGACGGCGCCTTGCCCAGCGCCGGCCGCCAGGCGCCCAGGCGCTTGCGCAACGCGGCGGGCATCCAGTACCACAGCGCATAGCCGCAGGCCAATGCCACGGCGGCGCCGACGATGAGGTTTTGCCACATGCTCAGGCCCCTCCCCAGGCCAGCGCCAGCCGATAGGTGGCCCAGCTGGCCGCATAGGCCAGGGTGAACAGGTACGCCGCCATCAAGAGCGCCAGGCGCCAGGAATTGGTCTCGCGCCGCACCGTGGCCAGGGTGGAGATGCACTGTGGCGCGAACACGAACCACACCAGCAGCGACAGCGCCGTGGCCAGCGACCATTGCCCGGCGATCAGCGGGCCGAGCTGGCTGGCCACATCGTCGCCCGTGGCCGAGAGCGCGTAGACGGTGCCCAGCGCGCCCACCACCACCTCGCGCGCGGCCATGCCGGGCACCAGGGCCACGGCGATCTGCCAGTTGAAGCCCAGCGGCGCGAACACATGCTCCAGCAGCCGGCCGAGCTGCCCGGCCAGGCTGTACTGGATGGCCGGACCGGTGGCGCCCTCGGGCGGCGCCGGGAAGGTGGAGAGGAACCACAGCAGCACCGTGAGCGCAAGGATGATGCCGCCCACGCGCTTGAGGAAGATGGCGGCCCGCTCGTACAGCCCGCGCGCCAGGTTGCGCAGGCTGGGCACACGGTACGGCGGCAGCTCCATGAGCAGCGGCGTGGGCCGCACGCGGCCGCGCCAGAGCTTGAGCACGGCGGCCACGGCCATGGCGCTGGCAATGCCGCCCATGTAGAGCGCGAACATCACCAGGCCCTGGAGGTTGAACCAGCCGGCGACCGTGCGCTCGGGAATGAAGGCGGCGATCAGCAGCGCATACACCGGCAGACGCGCCGAGCAGGTCATGAGCGGCGCGATCATGATGGTGACCAGGCGCTCGCGCCAGTGCGTGATGGTGCGCGTGGCCATGATGCCGGGAATGGCGCAGGCAAAGCTCGACAGCAGCGGAATGAACGAACGCCCCGACAGCCCCACGGTGCCCATGAGGCGGTCGAGCAGGAAGGCGGCGCGCGGCAGATAGCCCGAATCCTCGAGCGAGAGGATGAACAGGAACAGGATCAGGATCTGCGGCAGGAACACCAGCACGCCGCCCACGCCGGCCACGATGCCGTCCACCAGCAGGCTGCGCAGCACGCCATCGGGCAGGTGGGCCTGCAGCCACTGGCCGAGCAGCTCCACGGCGGCCTTGATGGCGTCCATGGGCGCCGCCGCCCAGCTGAACACGGCCTGGAACATCAGGAACATGGTGACGGCCAGCAGCAGCGTGCCCCACAGCGGGTGCAGCACCACGCGGTCCAGCGCCTCGTCCACCTGCGGCATGCCCTCGGGCTCGCGCACCGCCAGGCGCAGGATGCGGCGTGCTTCCTGCTGCGTGCGCAGCACCTGCTCCACGCCCTGGGGCTGCCAGGGCTGTGCCTGCGCGGGCCCGGTGGGGCGCCAGGTGTCCAGCCACTGCACCAGCTCGCGCGCGCCGCTGGTGCGAATGCCCACGGTTTCCACCACGGGCATGCCCAGCTCGCGCTCCAGCAGCGTGCGGTCGATGGCGATGCCGGCGCGGCGCGCGGCGTCGCTCATGTTCAACGCAAGCACCATGGGCAGGCCCATGGCCTTGGTTTCGAGCACCATGCGCAGGCCCAGCTGCAGGTTGGTGGCATCGACCACGCAGACCAGCAGGTCGGGAGCGGCCTCGCCGGCGCGCTGGCCGGTGACGACGTCGCGCGTCACGGCCTCGTCGGCACTCAGCGCGTTCAGGCTGTAGGCGCCGGGCAGGTCGAGCACGCGCACCTGCTGGCCGTTGGGCGTGGTGAGCAGGCCTTCCTTGCGCTCCACCGTCACCCCGGCGTAATTGGCCACCTTCTGGCGGCTGCCGGTGAGCAGGTTGAAGAGCGCCGTCTTGCCGCTGTTGGGGTGGCCCAGCAGCGCGAGCCGCAGGCCCGCGAGGGTGGCGCTCATGCGCTGGCCCCGGGCGCTGGCGGCGTGGTGCTGATGCGCACCAGCGCGGCCTCACGGCGGCGCAGCGCGAAAGTGCTGCGGCCCACGCGCACGGCCAGCGGGTCCCCGGCCGGGAACGCTCGCGCCACAACGCGCACGCGCTCACCCGGCAGGAAGCCGATTTCTAGCAGGCGCAGCAGCAGGTCGCCATCCTGCTCGGCGGCCTCCATGCACAGCTCCTGGACCCAGGCATCGGTGCGCAGCGGCAGGTCTGCCAGGTCCGTGCCGTGGCCGTGTGCTGCGCGGCGCGTTTCCCCATCAATGGCGATGACTGCTTCCATGTGCTGCAAATAAAAACTATTCCTATTTGCTATTGTAGACTGGCGTGCGGCAGTGCAGCAAGCCAAAGGCGCTCGGCCATCACGTCAGCCCTGTTTTGGTGCAAGCGCAGCGCCGTGTGACGCGCAACCGACAGGTGGTGTTTTTTCAAGCCCCAACGGATTCACGCTGCCCGAAAAAATCACTAGAGTGATTTCCCAAGACAAGCGCTGCCACGCAGCAGCGCACCGCCGCCAGACGGCGCACCTGCACAGGGAGGGGTAGAGGACACTGCACTGCACCGCATGGAGCCCCCCGTACCCGGGCCGCCATGCCAGGCGACCGCACACGGCGGCCGGACGTCCCCGCCACTTCCATCCCCCAGACAAGGAAACCACCCCCCGTCCACCCGAAAGGCATTGCCCCATGCGCCTCAATCAGCCCGTAACGCAGAACGAATACACGTTTCCGCCGGAAGAGACCCTGGTTTCGGTCACCGACCTGAAGGGGCGCATCACCTACTGCAATCCCGCCTTCATCCACGTGAGCGGCTTCTCGCGCGACGAGCTGCTGGGCCAGCCGCACAACATCGTGCGCCACCCCGACATGCCCGCCGAGGCGTTCCGCGACCTGTGGGCCACCATCCAGTCGGGCCAGCCCTGGACGGGCATCGTCAAGAACCGCCGCAAGAACGGCGACTTCTACTGGGTGCAGGCCAATGCCACGCCCATGCTGGACGGCGACCAGATCACCGGCTTCCTCTCGGTGCGCATCTCGCCGAGCCGGGCCCAGGTGCAGGACGCCGAGCAGCTCTACCGCCGGCTGCGCGCAGAGGTGGCCGAGGGCCGCAGCGTGCACGCGCTGCAAAGCGGCGCCGTGGTGCGCACCGACCTCCTCGGCAGCGCCCTGCGCATGCTCCAGCCGTCCACGCCCGCCAAGCTGCTGCTCACGCAGGCCGTGGTTGTGGCAGCCGCCACCGCACCCGCCCTGCTGGGTGCAGCCTGGCCGGCCACCGCCATCACGGGTGCTGCGTGTGTCGCCCTCTCGACCTGGCTGATCCGGCAATGGACCATTGCCCCGCTGCACCGGCTGGTGAAGGACGCCAACCGCCTGGCCTCGGGCGACCTGTCGATTTCGGTGGAGACCGGAGCGACCGGTGTGGTCGGCAGCCTCCAGCAGGCGCTCAACCAGGTGAGCGTGAACCTGCGCACCGTGGTGCAGGACGTGCGGCAGGAAGTGCAAAACCTCGACGCCTCGGTGCGCGAGATCGCCTCGGGCAACCAGGACATGTCCTCGCGCACCGAGGCGCAGACCGCCAACCTGCAGCAGACCGCCGCCTCGATGGAGGAGATCCACGGCACCATGCAGCACAGCGCGGCCTCGGCCGACCGGGGCGCCAAGATCGCCCACGACACCTCCGACGTGGCGCGGCGCAGCGACGAATCCGTGCACGCCGTGACGCAGACCATGCACCAGATCGCCGAGTCGTCCAAACGCATCCAGGACATCATCCACCTGATCGAGGGCGTTGCCTTCCAGACCAACATCCTGGCCCTCAACGCCGCCGTCGAAGCAGCCCGCGCGGGCGACCAGGGCCGGGGCTTCGCGGTTGTGGCCTCGGAGGTGCGCTCGCTGGCCCACCGGGCTGCCGAAGCCGCCAAGGACATCAAGCAGCTCATCGCCGAGTCCAGCAGCCGCGTGACGGCCGGCGTGGCCACGGCCGAGGAGGCGCGCGAGATCATGCATTCGGCGCGCGAATCGGTCTCGCCGGTCTCGCGCGTGCGGGGGGTGCTCGACGAAATCAGCTCGGCTGCGGGCGAGCAGAAGACCGGCATCTCGCAGATCAACGAAGCCATCGCCCACCTCGACCTCATCGCCCAGCAGAACGCGGCCATGGTCGAAGAGCTGGCCGCCGCCACGCAGGCGGTGTACGGCCAGGTGCAGGGCGTGAACCAGTCCATGATGCTGTTTCGCCTCTCGCGCGGCGACACCTCCCTGTCGCAACTCGACGCCGTGGCCCTGCGCCGCGAAGGCAAGCAGGCGGCGCTGCTCAACTAGCACGGGCCGCGTTGCAGCGACACGCCCGGCACCAGCGCCCACCTTGCCGCTTTGTGGCGGAAAACCACCGCCACCTCCACCATGCCACCCGCCCGCAGCCCATCGGGCACGCCTCCTACATGCGGCAGCGCGCCGGATGGCCCACAATGCCCACAGAAGGCATGTTGAAGCTCCACGCACCCTGTGGTTGGGAGGCCGGCCCCGAAGGCGGGGGCCGCGTGGAATGGACAGGATGGGCGCACCTTGGGACACCAGAAACACCCCGTGGATCACTACCGCCACCTGTGGCGGCGGTTCTGGAACATCGCCGTTCCCTACTGGCGGCACGAAGAAAAATGGAAGGCACGGGGGTTGCTCGTCCTGCTCGTGCTGCTGCTGCTGGGGCAGACCGGCTTCGCGGTGCTGTTCAATGAGCAGACGGGCGAATTCACCTCGGCCCTGGCGGCGCGCGACGCCGACCGGTTCTGGACCGCCATCCGCTGGTGCCTGGCACTGGTGGCCAGCGCCGTGCCCATCTATGCGCTGTACTACTTCGTGCGCGACACCCTGGGCAACCACTGGCGCCGCTGGCTCACCAACCGGTTCCTGACGAGCTATTTCCGCGACCGGAATTTCTACGAGCTCAACACCAACGCCACGATCGACAACCCCGACCAGCGCATCGCCGAGGACATCAACACCTTCACCCAGCGCGCGCTGTTCTTCCTGCTGATCTTCATTGGCGCCCTGCTGCAACTCGTCGCCTTCAGCCACGTGCTGTGGTCCATCTCGCGCGAGCTGGTGTACTTCCTGGTCTTCTACGCGCTGGCAGGCACGTTGCTCACGGTCTACATCTTCGGGCGGCCGCTGATCGGCCTGAACTTCCTACAGCTGCAGCGCGAGGCCGACTTCCGTTTCAGCCTAGTGCGCGTGCGCGAGAAGGCCGAGGCCATCGCCCTTTACCGCGGCGAGGCGCAGGAGCGGCGCCAGGTGCAGAAGCGCTTCGGCCGCGCCTTCGACAACTTCAACAAGCTCATCCGCCGGCAGCTGTTTCTCAACCTGTTCCAGTACTCCTACAGCATGCTCACCATCGTGCTGCCCAGCGCGCTCATCGCCTCGCGCGTGCTTTCGGGCGAGCTGGAGGTCGGGCGCGCCATCCAGGCGGCGGGCGCGTTCGCGGCGGTGCTCAGCGCCATTTCCGTCATCATCGAGAACTACGAAGGCCTGAGCCGCTTCGCCGCCGGCATCGACCGGCTGGACACGTTCTTCCGGCTGCTCACCCGGCCGCCAGCGCTGGGCGTGCAGGCACAGAGCGTGATCGAATCGGTGGAGGACGCCCGGCTGTCGCTCGAAGGCGTCACGCTGCAGACGCCCCGGCGCGAGCGCACCCTGGTCCGCAACCTGTCGATCGACGTGCAGCCCGGCGAAAGCCTGATGATCGTCGGGGCCAGCGGCAGCGGCAAGAGCTCGCTGCTGCGCGCCATCAGCGGCCTGTGGTACGCGGGCAGCGGCCGCATCCTGCGCCCACCCGAACACGACCTGCTGTTCCTGCCGCAGCAGCCCTACATGTTCGCCGGCACGCTGCGCAGCCAACTGCTGTACCCCGACGTGGAACGCCACCTGCACGACACCGAGCTGCTTGAACTGCTGGTGCAGGTCAACCTGCCGGACCTCGCCCGGCGCTTCGGCGGACTGGACGCCGACATGGACTGGGAGAAGGTACTGTCCATCGGCGAGCAGCAGCGCCTGGCATTCGCCCGGGTGCTGCGCATACAGCCGCGCTTTGCCATCCTCGACGAGGCCACGAGCGCACTGGACGCCGCCAACGAGAGCCACCTGTACCGCCAGCTGCAACGCACCAGCACCACGCTGGTGAGCGTGGGCCACCGGCCGACCATCCTGCAGTACCACCAACAGGTGCTGGAACTGACGGGGGACGGGCAGTGGCGCGTGCACGACGCCGCGGACTTCCACTTCGGGCAATAGCACGCCTGCAACGACAGCCCTGATGCAGGTCAACCATTGACCGAAGCAGCGCGGCGCAACGCCCCGCACGCTGCCCAAACCCCCTAGCATGGCAGGGCTATGCCCCGCGCCCCCGCCGCATGCACCGACCCCCCCATCCCTGCCCTGCCCTGCGGGGCCATTCTTGCAGCGCTGCTGCACTCCCGGAGGAAGCACCCATGGTTCGGACATTGACGGTGGCTTGCATGGCCCTGGGCGCCTGGAGCGCTGCATGCGCGGCGGACAACGCTGCCAAACCGCGGCAGCCCGCCCCGCAGGAGGCGCGCATGGAAACCGTCGCGGCCATCACGCCGGTCTTCGGCCAGCTGTTCGCCTTCTCGTACCCGACCCAATTCCGCCCCGCCCACGAGGACACCTCCGAAGGCCAGTATTTGCAGGAATCGGTGTTGCCGGGCGAGACGGTGGACAAGTGGACGCAGATGCTCACGGTGTCTGGTGCCAAGGGACTGGCGGCCAACGCCAAGGTGACCCCCAAGGCCTTCGTGGCCAGCATCGCCGGCGGCTACCAGAAGGCCTGCCCGGCATCGTTCGCGGTCGAGAGCTTCGGCGAATTCAAGATCGACGGCCATGACGCCTTCGCTGCGTGGATGGGCTGCGGCACGGCGCCCGCGCCCGGGGCGACCTACAGCGAATCGATGGTGGTCTTGGTGATCAAGGGCGCGTCCGACTATTACAGCCTGCAATGGGCCGAGCGCGGCCGGGCGTCGCCCAAGCCCATCGACTTCAACGAGGCGAAATGGGTGGGCCGCCTCAAGACCTTGATGCCGGTTCGCCTGTGCCCCCTCGTGCGCGGCGAAAAGGCGCCCTACCCCAGCTGCCTGAACCGCTCCTGAGCAACAGCCTGCGTGCACCGCACGCCAGGCACGCATCCCAGAGCGGCTGCGCGGCCTGCCATTGCCGCACCCAGCGTGGCGACGGTCGCGGCCGCGTCATCCGGCATTCATACGTTGACATACATTAGCCCGGTGACCCGCCACCGTCGCCGATGCGCACCCGCTTCGGCCCGGCTGCGCAGCGCCGCGCTGCGGCGGCTCCGCCGCACATCGCCGGCCGACGCGCGCACCCACCCCACCGGAGTTTCCCCATGCCCGAGCCCGCCAGCACTCTGCCCGCCGCGCCAGCCCTCACACCCCGCGCCGCGTGGGCCATGCTGCTGGCGCTGCTCACCGGCTTCGCGCTGAGCCAGGCGTTTCGGACCATCACCGCCATCATCGCCACGGGGCTGCGGCAGGACTTCGGGCTTTCGGCGCAGGAGCTCGGCGTGTTCGCTGGCGCCTTCGCGTTCTCGTTCGGCACCATGCAGCTGTTCATGGGCGTGGGCATCGACCTGTACGGCGTGCGGCGCACGCTGCTCACGGCGTTTCCGCTGGCCATTGCGGGCGCGCTGCTGTCGGCGCTGGCGCCCGGCTACGGCACGGTGCTGCTGGGGCAGATGCTGATCGGTGTGGGCTGCGCGCCCGCCTTTCTGGTGTGCACCGTTTTCATTGCACGCTACTTTCCGGCGCGCGACTTTGCGGCGGTGTCGGGCGCGGCGCTGGGCCTGGGCGGGCTGGGCATGCTGTTCACCGGCACGCCACTGGCCTGGGTGGTGCAGCAGTCGTCCTGGCGCATGGCCTTTGGCGTGCTGGCGGGGCTGGCGGTACTGGCCTGGCTGCTGATTTTCTGGCGGGTGCACGAGCCACCAGCGCCGGCGCAGGCCACGCCGCGCGAATCACTGGGCACGGCGGTGCGCGGCTTCGGCGCGCTGTTCCTGGTGCCGCACACGGCCGGCATCATGCTGCTGGCACTGGTGACCTACGCCTCCTTCCTGGCGCTGCGCGGGCTGTGGCTGGGACCGCTGCTGATCGAGCGGCATGGCTTCTCCCTGGTGCAGAGCGGCAACGTGGCGCTGGTGGTGTCGCTGGTGTCGCTGTTCACGCCGGCGCTGTTCGGCCGGCTCGACCCCGGACCCGCGCGCCGCAGGCGCTGGCTCATGGGCTTCTCGCTGGTGCTGGCCGGGCTGTTCCTGGCCTTGGCGCTGCTGCACCACGCCTGGGTCGATGTGGGCGGCGCCATCGCCGTGGGTGTGCTCTCGGGCTACATGGTGCTGCAGTACGCCGACGTGCGCAGCGCCTACCCGGCCGCCCTCACGGGGCGGGCCATGGCTGTGTTCACCATGGCGCTGTTCCTCGGCGTGGCGCTGATGCAGTGGGTGACGGGCATCGCCGCCTCGGTGGCCACGGCGCACGGCGCCGACCCGTTCGTGGCCGTGCTGCTGACCATTGCCGGCCTGCTGGTGGCCGGCGTGGTGGCGTTCAGGTGGCTGCCGGCGCCAGCGCACTGAAGCGGCCTGGCCGCTCCCCGTCCACGCGCCAGAACTGCAGCACGCCGAATACCAGCTCGACGACGGTGAAGCCGAGCACGATGGCGCTGGCGCCGTGCGCCACGGCATAGATCTGCCAGGTGGCGAACAGGAAGCGCGCCACGCCATCCAGCCGCCCCAGCAGCACCGTGGGCGCCAGGACGCGCGCAAGGCCCCACATCACGATGACCGAACCCATCAGGTTGCCCAGCAGCATGTGGGTGGAATCGAGCGGGTGCAGCACGCCGGGCAAGGCCAGTGCCTGGGCCAGCCCGTTGAGCTGGGCGTAGAGCCAGACAAACGCCCAGGGCAGCGCGAAGGGCCAGGTGACGAACACGTCGTACCAGCCGCTGGCGCGCACGATGCGCAGAAAGCGCGGGGTGGAGAGAGCGGAAAGGGCCATGGCAAAAAAAGGTGGAGTGAACGAAGCCCCGAGCTTCGACCCTGAAGTAGGCTTCAGGGTCAAGCGCTTTTTTCAAAGAAGGATTCCCATGCTCATCGGAGAACTCGCCACGGCGTCGGGCCTGAGCCGCGAGGCGCTGCGCTTTTACGAGCAGCAGGGGCTGATCCGCGCCAAGCGTCTGGGCAACGGCTACCGCGACTACCCGGCCGAGACGGTGGCGCTGGTGCAGTACATCCGCACGGCGCAGCAGCTCGGCTTCACGCTGACCGAGATCGGCGATCGCCTGCCCGGCATCTGGGACGCGGCCGATCCCGGCCCCGCGCTGGCCCAGGTGCTGGCGCTCAAGCTGCAGGAGATCGACACGCGCATCACCGCGCTGCAGACGCTGCGCCAAACGCTGGCCGAGCGCGTGGCAGCCGACTGCCCGCTGCGTTCCGCAAAATCCGCATGAAAATGGGCTCTAGCGCCCGCCCATAATGCGCTATAAGCTATTAATTCAATAGCACCCTAGAGCGCACTCGCGCTGGAACCATCGCCCCGGTAGAGCCAGGGCACGTCGAGCAGGCGCTCGCCCAGCAGGCGCAGCGCCGCGTCGCGCCCCCAGCGCACGGGGCCGGTGGCGTGGAAGATGCGGCCATTGCGCAGCGAGCGTGCCTGCACGCGCGCGTTGCGCTCCCAGCGGTTGAGCGCGTAGCGGCGCAGGCGCAGCGCCACGTCCAGGTCGTGCATGGAGAGCGCACGCTGCAGCGCCGCGGCGTCCTCGATGGCCATGCCCGCGCCCTGCGCCAGGTAAGGCGGCATGGGGTGGGCGGCGTCGCCCAGCAGGGCGACCAGGCCCTGCGCCATCTGCGCCGCGTCGGCCACGGGGGGGCGGATGTTCAGCGGCCACAGGCGCCAGCCGCCGCCAGCGGCCGCCACGCCGCGCACCACGTCCTGCAAGGCGGTGCAGGTGCCGGACAGCGCCGTTTCCAGGTCGGCTGCGTTGGCGGCGTGGTCCCAGTTCTCCAGGTCCTGCGGCGCGGGGCCGTGCACGATCACTACCAGGTTCTGCAGCTCGCCCCGGCGCACGGGATAGTGCACGGCATGCAGGCGCGGTCCCAGCCAGGCGGTCACCTGCGTGCTGCGAAGCGCCTCCGGCAGAGCGGCCTGCGGCACCAGCGCGCGGTAGGCCAGGTGGCCGCTGTGGCGCGGCGCGCCATCGGCCAGCAGCTGCTGGCGCGTGCGGCTCCACAGGCCATCCGCGCCCACAAGGGCGTCGCCCTCCACATCCTTGCCCGCGCTGGTGCGCACCTGCACGACACCGTGGGCCTCGGCATGGCGCTCAATGGCACAGCCCAGGTTGATCTGCGCCCCGGGGTGGTCTTGCAAGGCTTCGAGCAGCAAGCCATGCAGGTCTGCGCGGTGGATGGTGGCGTAGGCCGCGCCGTAGCGCTCGACCACGGTCGTGCCCAGGGGCAGCGTGGCCAGTGCGGCGCCGCTGTGCGCGCTGCGCACTTCTAATTGCCCCGGGAAGGCCGCCACGGCCTGCAGGGGCCGCTGCAGGCCCCAGGCCTGCAGGCGCCGCACCACGTTGGGGCCCAGCTGGACGCCGGCACCCACCTCGGAAAACTGCGCGGCGCGTTCGTACAGCCGCACGTCCCAGCCCGCGCGCGACGCGCCCAGCGCCGCCGCCAGCCCCCCGATGCCGCCGCCGGCCACCAATACCTGCTTCTTCATGGCGCGATTGTGCCCGCGAAGGCGTCACGGGCCGGCGCCATGCGCCAGGTGCGTGGACGGAAAGCGCCGCCTGCGGATCAGAAAACGTCCTGGAAATGCGGCGACGGTTCGTTGCGGTGTTCCACCTCGAACACATCGGCCGGCACGGGCCGCCCAAACAAAAACCCCTGGAACTGCTCGCAGCCATGCAGCCGCAGAAACCCCAGCTGCCCCGCCGTCTCCACCCCTTCGGCCACCACGTCCAGGTCCAGGCTCTGCGCCAGCGCCAGGATGGTGCGCACGATGGCCGCGTCGTTGGGGTCGGTCAGCACGTCGCGCACGAAGCCCCGGTCGATCTTGACCTGGTCCAGCGGCAGGCGTTTCAGGTAGCCCAGGCTGGAGTACCCGGTGCCGAAGTCGTCCAGCGCGAAGCCCACGCCTTCGCGCTTGAGCTGCACCATGCGGGCGATGGTGTCTTCGATGTCGCCCAAGAGCAGGCTTTCGGTGAGTTCGAGTTTCAGGCGCCGGGGGTTGGCGCCGGTCTCGCGCAGGGTCTGCAGCACTTCGGCGATGAAGCCGCTTTGGCGGAACTGGCGGGCGCTGACGTTGACGGCCATGCTCAGGTGGGCGGTTTCCTTCTTGCCCGACCAGCGCACGAGTTGTTCGCAGGCGGTGCGCAGGATGTGCCGGCCCAGGGGCAGGATGAGGCCGGTCTGTTCGGCCAGGGGGATGAATTCGGCCGGGCTGATGGGGCCGCGTTCGGGGTGTGTCCAGCGCGCCAGGGCTTCGGCGCCCTTGACGTGGCCCTGGTAGTCGACGACGGCCTGGTAGTGCACGAAGATTTCTGCGCGCGTGAGGCCCTGGCGCAGGTCGGCCTCCAGGCTGGAGCGCGCGTGCAGGGCTTGCTGCATGCCGGGGTCGAAGAAGCGGTGGGTGTTGCGTCCGGCGGCCTTGGCTTCGTACATGGCCAGGTCGGCGCGCTTGAGCAGTTCGTCCACGGAGACGCGTTCCTGGCCGAAGAGGGTCAGGCCGATGCTGGGGGTGCTGTAGTGCTGCTGGCCGGCCAGCTCGAAGGGCTGGTTCAGGGCGATGAGCAGTTTGACGGCGACGGCTTCGGCCTGGGTGCGGGCCTGGGGCAGGTGGGTGTCCAGGCCTTCGAGCAGGACGACGAATTCGTCGCCGCCAAAGCGCGCGACGGTGTCGCATTCGCGCACGCTGTGCACCAGGCGTTCGGCCACCTGGGTCAGGAGCTGGTCGCCCATGTCGTGGCCCAGGGTGTCGTTGAGGTCCTTGAAGTTGTCCAGGTCGATGAACAGGAGGGCGCCGTGCTGGTGGGTGCGCTGGCTGCTGAGCACCAGGCGCTGCAGGCGGTCGAGCAGCAGGCGCCGGTTGGGCAGCTGGGTGAGTGCGTCGTAGAACGCCAGGCGCTCGATCTCCTGGGCGGCGCGCTTGCGGTCGGTGATGTCGCGCGAGACGCCCAGCACCCCTGTGGCGCGGCCCTGCGGGTCGCGGATCGGCGTCTTGATGGTTTCGAACTGGCCCTGGTAGCCGTCCTCGGCGAAGGTCAGCGGCTCCTCGATCACCAGCGGCTGCCAGGCATGCATGGCGCGCTGGTCGTGCCGGCCGAAGTGTTCGGCCATGGGCGCGGCCATGAGCTGGGCGTCGGTTCGGCCCAGGATCTCGCGCTCGCCGCGGCCCATGAAGCGCTCGAACACGGGGTTGCACGCGAGATAGACGCCCCGCGCGTCCTTGAGATAGACCATGTCGGGGATAGCCTGGATAAGGCTGGTCAGCAGCATTTTTTGCTGCGACAGCTCGCGCTCCATGGTCTTGAGCTCGGTGAGGTCGTAGGCGAACAGCACGATGGCGCCCACGGAGCCGTCGGCGGTGCGCTCGGGCACCAGGGTGGTGTGGCGGTAGCGCACCTCGCCGTCGGGGCGGTCGATGCGGTTCTCGAACACCACGGTCTCCCCGGCCCGGGCACGGTCGAAGTACGGCGTCATGCGCTGCAAGACCTCGGGCGAGATGTAGTCGGGCACCCGGCGGCCGATGATGTTCTCGACATTGGTATCCACCCACTGCGCCTGGGTGTGGTTGGCGTAGAGGATCTCCAGGTCCAGCCCCAGGCGGGCCACGGCGCCCGGCAGGTGGCGCAGCACCCCGGCAAGCTGGGTTTCGTAGGCGCGCGCCGCCGATTCTGCCTGCCGCTGCGCGGTGACGTCGGTGAGCAGGCCGTCCCAGATCACACGGCCCTGGCCGAGGGCGCGCGGGCGCGCCGCCATGCGGATCCAGCGCACCTCGCCGTCGGGCCGGCGGATGCGCGCCTGCGTCTCCAGCGGCGTGAGGTCGCGGTAGGACTGCTCGGCCAGCGCCATGAAGCCGGGCAGGTCTTCGGACAGGATGAGGGAGTAGATCCGCGTGGAGTCGTGCAGCAGCTCCTGCACGCGCAGGCCGGTGATGCGCTGGACGGCTTCGCCGATGTAGACGAACTGGCGCTGGCCGTCCGGCTCGCGCACCAGCTGGTAGATCACGCTGCCGGGCAGGTTGCTGCCCAGCGAGTGCAGGCGTGCCTCTGCCTCTTCCAGGCGCTGCTGGAGTTCCTGCACGTTCACGGGAGGCTGAAAGGGTTCGGTCATGGAGGTGACGCAAAAGGACGTTGCGGCACCTTCCTGCCGCCCATCGCACGGACGGACTGACGGGAAGAAGGAAAAACGCGGACGGAATTCATGGGAGCACTGTGCTGCCACTGTAGCAACAGCGGCGGCCCCGTGAATCGGCGTGTACCCTACCCCCGCCGCGGGGCTTCAGCCCCACAGCAGCTGGCGCAGCACGAAGGGCAGAATGCCGCCGGCGCGGTAGTAGTCGGTCTCGATGGGGGTGTCGATGCGCAGCGTCACCGCGATCTCCTGGCGCGAGCCGTCGGCACGGTGGATGACCAGCAGCGCGTCGCTCTGCGGCGTCAAGCGTTCGTCGGGCAGCACGTCGATGACCTCGGTCCCCGTGAGCCCGAGCGACTGCCATGAATCCAGCCCCTTGAACTGCAGTGGCAGCACGCCCATGCCGACCAGGTTGGAGCGATGGATGCGCTCGAAGCTGCGCGCCACCACGGCCTTGATGCCCAGCAGCTGCGTGCCCTTGGCGGCCCAGTCGCGGCTGGAACCGGTGCCGTATTCCTCGCCGGCGAACACCACGGTGGGCGTGCCCTGGGCCATGTACCGCGTGGCGGCATCGAAGATGAACATCTTCTCGCCCTGCAGCGGCCCGGCATCCTGGAACAGCGTCACGCCGCCCTCCTCGCGCGAGCCGTCCTGCATGGGCGGCAGCATGAGGTTCTTGATGCGCACGTTGGCGAAGGTGCCGCGCACCATCACGTCGTGGTGGCCCCGGCGCGCGCCGTAGCTGTTGAAGTCCTGCTTCATCACGCCATGCTGCAGCAGCCACTGGCCGGCGGGCGAGCTTTCCTTGATGGAGCCGGCCGGCGAGATGTGGTCGGTGGTGATGGAGTCGCCGAACAGCGCCATGATGCGCGCGCCGCGCAGTGCCTGCGGCTTGTTTGCGGCGCCATCGCTCACAGCTACTGCGCCAGCAGCTCCTTCTTTGATAGCAAAATCAGCAAAGAAGGGCGGCTCGGCGATGTAGGTGCTGGCGGGCCAGTTGTAGGCGGTGCCGCCAGCGCCACGGATCTTGCCCCAGAGCTTGCCCGGGTCGGTGGCCACCCTGGCGTAGTTCTCGCGGAAGGCGCCGCCCTGCATGGCGTGCCCCATCAGCGCGTGAATTTCATCGCTGCTCGGCCAGATGTCGCCCAGGTACACGTCGCGCCCGTCCCTCCCCTGCCCCACGGGTTCGGTCATGAGGTCGCGCAGCACCGTGCCAGCGAGCGCATAGGCCACCACCAGCGGTGGGCTGGCCAGGAAGTTGGCCTTGAGGTTGGGGTGGATGCGCGCCTCGAAGTTGCGGTTGCCCGAGAGCACGGCGGCGCACACCAGGTCATTGCGCGTGATGGCCTCGTTGAGCTCGGGCGTAAGGTCGCCGGCGTTGCCGATGCAGGTGGTGCAGCCGTAGCCCACCAGGGCGAAGCCCAGTTGCTCCAGGTAGGGCAGCAGACCCGTCGCGGTGAGGTATTCGGTCACGATGCGCGAGCCCGGGGCCAGCGAGGTCTTGATGTGCGGCTGCACGCGCAGGCCGGCTTGCACGGCTTTCTTGGCCAGCAGGCCGGCGGCCAGCAGCACGCTGGGGTTGGAGGTGTTGGTGCAGCTGGTGATGGCGGCGATCAGCACATCGCCGTGCCCCACCTTGAGCACCGTGCCGTCCTCGGCCGGCAGCTCGCACACCTCGCCGGGCGCGGCCTGCACGGGGGCCAGCGCCGGGCGGTTGCTCACCATTTCGGCCACCGGGCGCGGTGCACCTGGCTGCGGGGCGGGCGCCTCGCCGGCCGGTCCGCCCGCGCCGCAGTCCACACGGTAGCGCTGCGCCAGGCGCTCCGGATTCTGGTTGAAGCCGTTCTCGGCCGGCGGCTTGCTGAACAGCGTGGTGAAGCGCTCTTTCACCTGGCCCAGCTCGATGCGGTCCTGCGGGCGCTTGGGGCCGGCCAGGCTGGGGGTGACGCTGCCCAGGTCGAGCCGGAGCAGCTGCGAATAGTCCACCTCATCGGCCCGCGGCACGCCGAACAGGCCCTGGGCCTTGAAGTAGGCTTCGAAGGCGGCGATTTCCTCCTCGGTGCGGCCGGTGCCGCGAAAGTAGTCGATGGTCTTCTCGTCCACCGGGAAGAAGCCCATGGTGGCGCCGTATTCGGGCGCCATGTTGGCAATGGTTGCGCGGTCGGGCAGCGCCAGCGTGCGCGTGCCCTCGCCACAGAATTCGACGAACTTGCCCACCACCTTGTGCTGGCGCAGCAGCTCGGTGACGGTGAGCACCAGGTCGGTGGCGGTGACGCCCTCGCGCAGCCGGCCCGTCAGTTCGAGCCCCACCACGTCGGGCGTGAGGAAGTACACCGGCTGGCCCAGCATGGCGGCCTCGGCCTCAATGCCGCCCACGCCCCAGCCCACCACGCCGATGCCGTTGATCATGGTGGTGTGACTGTCGGTGCCCACCAGGGTGTCGGGGTAGTACACGCCGTCCCCATTTTTGTGCACACCGCGTGCCAGGTATTCGAGGTTGACCTGGTGCACGATGCCGAAGCCCGGCGGCACCACGCCGAAGGTGTCGAAGGCCTGCATGCCCCACTTCATGAACTCGTAGCGCTCGCGGTTGCGCTGGAATTCGAGCTTCATGTTGAGGTCCAGCGCCTTGCTGCTGCCGTAGTGGTCGACCATGATGGAGTGGTCCACCACCAGGTCCACGGGCACCAGGGGCTCGATTCGGCGCGGGTCCTGGCCCAAGCGCACGGCGGCGCTGCGCATGGCGGCCAGGTCGGCCAGCAGCGGCACGCCGGTGAAGTCCTGCAGCACCACCCGCGAAACAACGAACGGAATCTCTTCCTTGCGCTCGGCCTGGGGCTGCCACTGCGCGAGTTCGCGCACATGCTCGGCCGTGACCTTGCGGCCGTCGCAGTTGCGCAGCACCGATTCGAGCACGATGCGGATCGACACCGGCAGGCGCCGAATGCCCGGAAACTGCCGTGCCAGCGCCGGCAGCGAATAGAACCGCCCCCCCTGGCCTGAGGCCATGGTGAAAGGCTGAAGGGTGGCCGCGAAGGCATGGCGCGGGGCGCGGGGGGAGGGCTTGGCCATGGGCAGTCTCCAGGGAGGGGCAACAAGGGCATTCTGGCACCCCCGCGCGACCTTGCAATGGCCCGTCTCCCGGCAAGGACACCATAACCATTTCTCTTACAGTGTTTTACCTCCGCGCAGCGCGCCAGCGATTAATGCCCCAACTGACAAAACACTGAATGAAGGGCACGCCGCGCTGCACCGCATTGAATGCTGGCACCGCGCCACAGGCCATGCCGGCTGTTTGGCGCCGGTGCCCACCATCCGTCGGCATAAAAAAAGTCCGCCGAGGCGGACTGTTTCAAATCGCGAATTGTTCGCGGTTTTTGTTCTGGATCCATTTGGGGGCCTTGCCGCGACCGGTCCACGTTTGACCTGTAACAGGGTCGCGGTATTTGGGAGCCACCTTGGTGCCGCTGGAAGCACTGCGAGCCCGTGCAGCGGGAAAGACATCCTGCTGCGTCAAACCGAATTCAGCCACCAGGGCGCGCACTTGCGAAATGGCACTGGCCAGCTCCTGACGGCGGGCTTCACTGATTTGCTGTTCAAGGGCTTCGCGCTGCTTCAGGAGCTCTTTGTAACTGGTCATGGTGAATTGGGGGTTGGTGGAGAGATGCAAATGATTATAGGCACATTATCAATAATGCACAGTCCATTTGCACCAGGGCCCAGCAAAAAACACGGTTATATCGCCCCCGTACCCGAATCGCACCCTATTCGGAGGTTTCATCCTTGAGCGCCATCACTTTGTCGATGCGTTTGCCATCGAGGTCGAGCACCTCGAATATCCAGCCCGCGCAGGCAATACGCTCGCCCACGGCCGGCAAATGCCCGGACTCGGCCAGCAATAATCCCGCCAGGGTGTTATAGCGGCCCCGGTCTTCTTCGGGCAGGTCGCGGATATCCAGGCGCGCCTTCAATTCCGATACCGGCACCAGGCCTTCAAGCAGCCAGGAACCATCCTCGCGCTGCACGGCCCAGGCGTCCACGGAGGCGCCGGGCTGCAGTTCACCCGTAATCGCTTCGAGCAGGTCACGCGGCGTCATGATGCCCTGCACCACGCCATATTCGTCCACCACGAAGACCATGCGGCCCGAGCGCGCACGGAACTGCTCCAGCAATTCCATGCCGCTCAGGGTTTCGGGCAAGAAGGCGGCTGGCAGCACATGGTCGCCCACCAGGCCCTCGGCCTGCAGCCCCAGCTCCAGCAGGCGCGCCACGCTGACCACGCCCACCACGTCGTCGAGCGAGCCCCGGCATACGGGGTACCACGAGTGCGAGCCCCGCTCGCTGCCCGCGCTGGCCAGCTGCAGCGCCTCGGCCACGGTGTGGCTGGCGTCGAGCCACTGCACGTCGCTGCGCGGCACCATGATGGAGGTGAGCGGGCGGTCGTCCAGACGGAAGACGTTCTGCACCATCTGGTGCTCGTGGTGTTCGATCACGCCGGCTTCGCGGCCTTCTTCGAGGCTGGCGGCGATTTCCTCCTCCGTCACGGCACGGCCGGCCTCGTTGTCCACGCGCAACACGGCCAGCACGCCCTGGGTGGACAGCGCCAGCAGCCGCACGAAGGGCTTGGCCACGCGGGCCACCCAGGCCATGGGGCGCGAGACCAGGCGCGCGACCGTCTCGGGGTAAAGCTGGCCGATGCGCTTGGGCACCAGTTCACCGAAGACGATGGTGATGAAGGTGATGATCGTCACGACGATGGCGGTGGCCGAGATGCCGGCCGCGCGCTCGGGCATGCCCAGCGCGTGCAGCCATACCATGAGATCGTCGCTGAAGGCGGCTTCGCCGATGATGCCGTTGAGCATGCCGATGGAGGTGATGCCCACCTGCACCGACGAGAGGAACTGCGTGGGGTTGTCCAGCAGGTCCAACGCAGCCTGGGCGCCCTTGTCGCCGCTTTGCGCCATCGCCGTCAGGCGCGCCTTGCGGCTTGACGCCAAAGCCAGCTCGGACATGGCGAACACCCCGTTGAGCAGGGTCAGGAGCGCAATCAGCAGAAAATCCATGGATAAGGAGTTACAAACAGGACCATGGCACTTTACTGTATCGGCGATGTACAGGGCTGCGACGCGGCTTTGCAGCGCCTGCTGGATCTCATCGGCTTCTCGCCCAGCCGCGACACCGCCTTCCTGCTGGGCGACCTCGTCAACCGCGGGCCCGAATCTGCCGCCGTGCTGCGCCGCTGCCGCGCGCAGGAGGGCGCGCTGCGCTGCCTGCTGGGCAACCACGACCTGCACCTGCTGGCCACGGCGCACGGCGCGCGCAAGCCTTCGCGCCGCGACACGCTGGACGGCGTGCTGCAGGCCGACGACCGCGACGACCTGCTCGATTGGCTGCGCCGCCAGCCCCTGGCGCTGGCGCACGACCACGGCGGCGAACCGCTGCTCATGCTGCACGCGGGGGCCCTGCCCGCCTGGAGCGCTGCCGACACGCTGCGCCTAGCGGGCGAAGTGCAGGACGTGCTGCGCAGCGATGGGCTGCCCGCCTTCCTGCACCAGATGTACGGCAACCAGCCCGACCGCTGGAGCGAAGCCCTGGCCGGCACCGACCGCCTGCGCGTGATCGTCAACGCCCTGACGCGACTGCGCTTCTGCTCGCCCGAGGGGGTGATGGATTTCGAGAGCACGGAGAGCGCAACCAGCGCGCCGCCCGGCCTGCTGCCGTGGTTTGACGTGCCTGGGCGGCGTACGGCTGGCACGGTGGTCGCCTTCGGCCACTGGTCCACGCTGGGCTGGTTCAGCCGGGACGACCTCATGGGGCTGGACACCGGCTGTGTCTGGGGCGGGCAGCTCAGCGCCGTGCGCCTGGGCGCCACGCTGGCCGAACGCGAATTGCTGCAGGTGCAGTGCCCGCAGATGCAGCCGCCCGGCAAATGATTGCTACGCTCTAAAAGCAAAAAGCGCTTGTCCGGCAAGCGCTTTTTTCATGCAAGAGGCACAGGGCACCCACAGGCACCCTGGAGTTCAGGACACGGCGTCGGTGGACTTGAACAGCGCCGCCACCTTGCGCTTAGGCTTGATGTTGGGCGAAACACGGCCCGTAGAGGCGCGCTCGGGCGCCTCCCAGGCGGGCTTGGCCACGTCGGAGGCCACAACCTCATAGGGCTGGTCGAAGAACGGGTCGCGCGACACGGGCGTCGGGCGGAAACCGCTTCGCGGCGCGGCACGCGGTGCGCGTTCGCTTGGCGGGGCCGAGCGCGGGGCAGAGCCACCTTGTTCGCCTTCGCCTTCGCGCCAATGCCGGCGCCCGTCGTTGATGCGGCCGCGCGGGCGGTCTTCATCGTATTCCAGCGCTTCGATCTCGATCTTCTTCTTCAGCAGCTTCTCGATGTCGGCCACCAGGCGCGCATCACTGCCCGACACCAGCGTGACCGCCAAACCCGAAGCGCCGGCGCGGCCGGTGCGGCCGATGCGGTGCACGTAATCCTCGGCATTGAAGGGCACGTCGAAGTTGAACACCGCGGGCACATCCTTGATGTCCAGGCCGCGCGCGGCCACGTCGGTGCACACCAGCAGGTCCACGGTGCCTTGCTTGAAGGCGTCCAGCGCCTTGAGGCGCTCGTCCTGGCTCTTGTCACCATGCAGGGCGGTGGTCTTGAGGCCTTCGCGCTCCAGGCTGCGGGCCAGGCGTGCGCAGCCAAGCTTGCTGTTGACGAAGATGAAGGCCTGCTTGATGCCCCGGGACTTGAGCACCTGATGGATGGCGTGGCGCTTGCCTTCGTCATTTGCCGAGTAGAAGTGCTGCTCCACCGTGGAAGCGGTCTCGTTGGGCCGCGCCACCTCGATGGTGATCGGGTCCTGCAGGTAGCTGCCGGCCAGGCGCTTGATCTCGGGCGAGAACGTGGCCGAGAACAGCAGCGTGGTGCGCTGCTTGGGCAGATAGGACAGGATGCGCTGCAGATCGGGCAGGAAGCCGATGTCAAGCATGCGGTCGGCCTCGTCGAGCACCACGTACTCGACCTGGTTGAGCACCGCGTTCTTGGCCTCGATGTGGTCGAGCAGGCGGCCTGGCGTAGCCACGAGCACTTCAACGCCTTTTTTCAGCTCCAGCGTCTGGGGCTTCATGTCCATACCGCCGAACACCACGGTGCTGCGCAGCTTGGTGTGCTTGGCGTACAGGGCGATCTGCTGGGCGACCTGGTCGGCCAGTTCGCGCGTGGGCAGCAGCACCAGGGCGCGCACGGGGTGGCGGGCGGGCGAGGTGGAGCTGTTTTCGTGCTTAAGCAGGCGCTGCAGCAGGGGCAGCGAGAATGCCGCCGTCTTGCCGGTGCCGGTCTGGGCGGCGCCCATCACGTCCTTGCCGGTGAGCACGACGGGAATGGCCTGCGCCTGGATGGGCGTCATGGACTCGTAGCCCATCTCTGCCACCGCACGTGCCAGCGGTTCTGCCAGCGAAAGATTGGAAAAGGAACTTGTCATTTAGCCCGCTATTGTCGCACTGCAGGCCCTTTGTGGGTGTTTTTCGCCCCAGGACGTCCGGGCATGTGGCGCCGGACAGTGGTATCGCCGCGCCAAACGCTATGTTTTCAATAGCTGCCAGCGCTTGATGCAAAAGGCCTGGAAGGCATTTTCATTCAAAACTACTCCAGCACGGCGCGCAATTGCCGCGTGGTGACGGCCAGGCGCCGCGCGCCCATCTGGGCCAGGTTGTTCATCACCGTGAGCGCCGCCTCGGGGTGCTGGCGCGCCCAGCCGTCGAAATCGGCGCGGGCCAGGCGCACCAGGCGGGCCGCGCCGCGCTCGGCCCCGGCGCTGGCGCTGCGCGGCGAGCCATTGAGGAAAGCCATCTCGCCGAACGCCATGCCCGGCCCGACGGTAGCCAGGCGCAGGCCGTGGTCGGGCGGCCACTGCGTCATCAGCGTGATGTGGCCGGACTGCACGATGAGCAGGTCCTGGTCGGTGTCTCCGGCATGGAACACCACGCCGTGCGCGGGCACCGCCTGGCGCCCCAGCAGCGCCTCCAGCGCGGCGCGCGCGGAATGCGGCACGCCTTCCCCGATTTCGCCCAGCGGCTCGCCGTTGCCCTGCCGCGGCCGCTGCTGCACCGGGCGCTGTGAGAGGATGGCAGCCTCGGCCCATTCGAGCGCGCGGTCCAGGTCGGCAAAGCCGCGCACTCCATCCCCCACGTGGGCGGCCGCCAACGGGTCCAGCCCGGCCACGGCCGCGGCCACGCCCTGCAGCTGCACGTCGCGCGCCAGCGCGCGCAGCTGCGCCAGCGCCGTGCTGTCCCAGGCCGGCACGCGGGCGGCGTCCAGAATCACCCAGCGGTGGCGCGGCAGCAGCAGCAGCCGCACCTGCTCGGCCATGTGGGCCGCCACGCCGAACGACATCACGCCCTGCAGCTCGAACACCGCCACCTGGTTCATGTGCTGCGCCACCCAGGCTTCGGATGCTGCGCGGCGCACCCGGCGTGAGCGCAGCTCGCCGTCCAGGCGCACATGGCGCAGCACCTTGGCCGCCGAGTCGCGCAGCAGCACGAAGGTGGCCACCACCAGCCCCGTCACCAGCGCGCCCACGCCGCCGAGCACGGCGAAGACCAGCGCCACCAGCCAGCTCTGCATCCAGGTCACGCGCGAGCTGCGCGCGTAACGCGCCGACCACATCAGGGCCGGCACCTGCATCAGCCCGGCCAGCACCAGGCCGCCGGCCAGGCAGGCCATGGGAACCCAGTGCAGCCACCAGGGGCCGGTGAGCGCCACGCCGAGCATGATGGCCGCGTGCCAGCGCGGTGCCTCGGGCGAGGGCCCGGCCTGCGCCAGCACGATGCGCGAGCGCGAGGCGCTGGTGGAGGCAGGGATCATGCCCGCCAGCGCGCACAGCGCGCCCAGCGCGCTTTCGCGCCGCAACGCCGCATTGGCGTTGCCGCGCAGGCCGTGGTCCAGCTCCAGCTCCTGGTTGAACACCAGGATTTCCAGGCTGTTGACCAGCGCCATCAAGAGCGCCAGCACCACCAGCGGCTGGCCGTGCTGCTGCGCCAGCGCCAGCCAGGGGATGCCGCTCCAGTCAGGCCAGAACGGTCCGGCGAAGGCGCTGGGCGCCACGGCCGCGGCGAACACGTCGCCCAGGCCCGCGCCCCACAGTCCGGCCAGCGCCACCGCCAGCGCCACGGCGGCCACGGCCGTGAGCAGCCCCGGCATGCGCGGCCAGCGCCCGCGCAGCCACCAGGCCAGGCCCGCCACCGCCAGCGCCGCCAGCGCGTGCCAGGGCATGCGCGCGTCGCCCAGCGTGCCGCTGCCAAAACCGTTGCGCACCTGGCCCAGCACCATCGACAGGCCCACGCCCGCGGCAAAACCGTGCGTCACGGAGATCGGCAGGAAGCGCGCCACCGAGGCCAGGCGCAGCACGCCCAGCAGCCACTGGAAGACACAGGCCAGCGCCACCGTGGCGCCGCTCACCGCCAGCACCTGGCGTGCACTCAGGCCCAGGGCCGGCGCCGCGCCATGGGCCGTGGCCAGCACGGCCGCAAACAGCAGCGCCACCACGGTGGTGGGCGCGTACACCACGCCGGCGCGCGGCGCGGCCAGCGTCAGCAGCAGACCCGGCAGCGCGGCCGACCACAGCGCCAGCGCGGCCAGCGAATGCTCGCCCGCCAGCGGCGCGAACGCCAGCAGCCCCAGGCCCACGGCATGGGGCACGGTGACGGCGGCGGCCGACCACGCAGCCGCCATGCCCGAGGCGGGGCGTGGCGCGGCATGGCCGCCCGGATGCGCCGAGGCGGCAGGCACGGATTGCGCTGGCGGAGGGGGCATGGTGGCGCCGCCCGGTACGGGCCTCAGAGCGAGCGCGCCGAGAAGGTGTCGCAGGACTTGAGGCTGCCCTGCTGCATGCCGGTGTTGAACCAGCGCTGGCGCTGCGCACTCGTGCCGTGGGTGAACGACTCGGGCACGACGGCGCCGCCGCTGGAGCGCTGCAGCGCGTCATCGCCGATCTTCGCAGCGGCGTTCATGGCCTCCTCGACGTCGCCCTGCTCCAGGATCTGGCGCGCGTTCTGGGCGTGGTGTGCCCACACGCCGGCAAAGCAGTCGGCCTGCAACTCCAGCCGCACGGAGTAGCGGTTGTATTCGGCCTGGCTCACGCGGCCGCGCATCTGGTCCACCTTGGCGCTGATGCCCAGCAGGTTCTGCACGTGGTGGCCCACCTCGTGGGCGATCACATAGGCCTGGGCAAAATCGCCCGGCGCGCCGAGGCGGCTCTTGAGGGTTTCGTAGAAGCCGAGGTCGATGTAGACCTTCTGGTCGGCCGGGCAGTAGAACGGCCCCATGGCCGCCTGGCCCGTGCCGCAGGCCGTGGGCGTGGCGCCCCGGAACAGCACCAGCCGGGGCTCCTGGTAGCTGCCGCCGGCCTGGCGGAACACGCCCTGCCACACGTCCTCCGTGTCGGCCAGCACGGTGGAGACAAAACGCGCCATCTTGTCATCGGCCGGTGGGCGGTGCGCAGGCGCCTGCTGCACCTGGGCCGGCGGTGCACCGCCGCCGCTGAGCAGCCCGAGGATGGTGAGCGGGTTGATGCCCAGCACCCAGCCGCCCAGCAAGGCCACGACGATGGTGCCAATGCCGATGCCGCGCCCGCCCAGCATCTGGAAACCGCCGCCACCGCCGTCACGGCGGTCTTCAACGTTGTCCGATTCGCGGTTGCCTTCCCATTTCATGGCCTGCTCCTGTGATGCCTCTGCATATTACGCGCGGCCCACGCCGCCTGCGCGGGCCGATACCATTGGGAACACCATGGCCCCGACTTTCCCCTACCCCGGCGCGCCGCTGCTGCTGACGGGCTTCGACCCGTTCGGCGGCAGCGCCGTCAATCCGAGCTGGCTGGCCGCCCGCGCATTGCACGGCCAGCGCATCGCCGGCCACACGGTGGTGGCGGCCCAACTGCCCACGGCGTTTGGCGCGGCGCAGGCGCGGCTGCAGGCGCTGCTGGCAGAACACCGGCCCGCGCTGGTGCTGTGCCTGGGCCAGGCGGGCGGGCGCGGCGCGCTGTCGGTCGAGCGCGTGGCCATCAACCTCATCGACGCGCGCATGCCCGACAACCAGGGCGTGCAACCGCTTGATGCGCCGGTGGTGCCCGGCGGCCCGGCCGCGTATTTCGCCACCCTGCCCGTCAAGGCCCTGGCGCGCGCGGTGCAGCAGGCCGGCCTGCCCTGCGAGGTGTCGCAGACGGCGGGCACCTTTGTGTGCAATGCGGTGTTCTATGGCGTGCTGCACCAGCTGGCCGCCGGTGCGGCGCCGGCGGTGCGCGGCGGCTTCGTGCATGTGCCGTGGCTGCCGGAGCAGGGCTCCCCCGGCATGGAACTGCGCGACATGGTGCGCGGCCTCCACGCCATGCTGTGGGCTGCCGTGCTGCACCCGCAGGACATTGCCGCGGGCGCGGGCGCCCTGCACTGAAGGCCGGTCAGGCGCGGGGAAGCGTGACCCCGTGCTGGCCCTGGTATTTGCCGCCGCGGTCCTTGTACGAGACCTCGCAGACGTCGTCCTTGTCGCTCTCGAAGAACAGCACCTGGGCGCAGCCCTCGCCGGCGTAGATGCGCGCGGGCAGCGGCGTGGTGTTGGAGAACTCCAGCGTCACATAGCCTTCCCACTCGGGCTCGAACGGCGTGACGTTGACGATGATGCCGCAGCGCGCATAGGTGCTCTTGCCCAGGCAGACGGTGAGCACATTGCGCGGGATGCGGAAGTACTCCATGGTGCGCGCCAGCGCGAAGCTGTTGGGCGGGATGATGCAGCTGTCGCCCTCGAAATCGACGAAGCTCTTCTCGTCGAAGTTCTTCGGGTCGACCACGGTGCTGTGGATGTTGGTGAACACCTTGAATTCGGGCGCGCAGCGGATGTCGTAGCCGTAGCTGCTGGTGCCGTAGCTGATGATCTTGCGGCCCTCGGCCTCGCGCACCTGGCCGGGCTCGAAGGGCTCGATCATGCCGTGCTCGGCCGCCATGCGGCGGATCCATTTGTCGCTCTTGATGCTCATGGTGCGGGTTCCTGGCCAGTTACTATGGTTTTGATAGCTAGCAGCGCTGATTCATATTGCGCAAAAGCCGTATTTTGCCTGTGAAATGACCGTCTGCTCAACCAGGCGGTCGTCGCCGAGCACGATCATGGCGAACAGCAGTTCGTCCAGGTTGCTTGCCTGGGCCGTGCGGCGCGCCAGTAGCGGGGTGGCCTGCGGATTGATCACGATGAAGTCGCCCTCGCAGCCGGGCTGCAGGTTGCCCACTACGCCGTCGAGCCCCAGCGCGCGCGCCGCGCCCGCCGTGTGCTGCCACCACAGCTGCCGGGGCGAGAGGCTCAGGCCCGGCTTGGTCTGCCCCTCCCGGCCCACGGTGTAGGCCGCCAGCATGGTGCGGAATGGCGAGAAGCTGGTGCCCCCGCCCACGTCGCTGGCCAGGCCGTAGGCAAAGCCGGCGCGGTCGGCCGCGTGGTAGTCGAAGAAGCCGCTGCCCAGGAACAGGTTGCTGGTGGGGCTGACGGCGGCGGCGGTGCGGCGCTGCTGCATCAGGGCGCGGTCGGCTGCGTCGAAATGGATGCAGTGCGCATACACGGCGCGCTCGCGCATCAGCCCGAAGTCGTCATACACCGCGAGGTAACTGCGCGAGCGCGGGTACAGCTCGCGCATCCAGCGCACCTCGTCGACATTTTCGGCCACGTGCGACTGAATCCACACGTCCGGGTACTGCGCCGCGAGCTTGCCCGCGCCGCGCAGCTGCGCCGGGCTGCTGGTGGGGGCAAAGCGCGGCGTGATGGCATAGCCCAGCCGGTCCACGCCATGCCAGCGGCCGATGAGGTCTTCGGTGTCGATCAGGCTCTGCTCGGTATCGTCGCGCACGCCGTCGGGCGAATGGCGGTCCTGCAGCACCTTGCCCGTCATCAGGCGCAGCTGCCGGCGCCGGGCCTCGGCGAACAGCGCATCGACCGACTGCGGGTGCGAGGTGGCGAAGGCCAGCGCCGTGGTCACGCCGTTGCGCTGCAGCTCGTCGAGGAAGAACGCGGCCACCTGCTCGGCATAGCCCTGGGTGACGAAGCGCTTTTCGTGCGGAAAGGTGTAGTTCTCCAGCCAGGGCAGCAGGCCCTCGGCGGGCGAGCCGATCACGTCGGTCTGCGGGTAGTGGACATGCATGTCCACAAAGCCCGGCGCGATCAGGCGCCCAGGCCAGTGCGTGACCGGGTGCCCGGCGAACTGCGGCGCGAGCTGCTGCCAGGCGCCTGCGGCCTGCACGCGCTCGCGGCCGGCCGCGTCGGGGCCGATGGCGAGCAGGCCATCCTCGTCGTGAATGGCCTGGCCGTCATCGGAAAAGCGCAATAAGGCGGAGCGATAAATGTGCATGGCTGCAAGCTTACCGGAGCCCAAGGCTCCCTTTCTCCGGTGGGCTCCCTCCACTTTCACTATGCACGCGCCGCACGCAACTGGCGCGGCCCAGACCAGCGCCCCCGCGCAAGGGCCGCCCCGCCGCGCTGGGGGCGTCCCCCTGCCCGCATCGCGCAGCGATGCGAGAGCGGGGGGAAGGCGCCGAAGGCGACTCAGGGGGGTGTCAGATATGCAATGCGTGCCCGAGGGCGCGCAACGCAGCTTCCTGCACCGCCTCGCCCAGCGTGGGGTGGGCGTGGATGGTGCCCGCCACGTCCTCCAACCGCGCGCCCATCTCGATGGACTGCGTGAAGGCCGCCGCCAGCTCGGCCACGCCCTGGCCCACGGCCTGCCAGCCGAGGATCAGGTGGTTGTCGCGCCGGGCCACCACGCGCACGAAGCCGCCGGTGGACTCCAGCGTCATGGCACGGCCATTGGCGGCGAACGGGAAGGCCGCGTCGATGCAGTCCAGCCCTGCGGCCCGCACCTCGCCGGGCGTCTTGCCCACCACCACCACCTCGGGGTCGGTGAAGCACACTGCGGGGATGGCCATGGGCTCGAAGCGCCGGTTCTTGCCCGCGATCACCTCGGCCACCATCTCGCCCTGCGCCATGGCGCGGTGCGCCAGCATGGGGTCGCCCGTGACGTCACCGATGGCCCAGACATTGCGCATGGAGGTGCGGCACTGCGCATCCACCGCCACGTAACGGCCGGCCATGTCGAGCTGCAACGATTCGAGCCCGAAGCCCGCGGTGCGCGGCTTGCGGCCCACGGCCACGAGCACGCGGTCGGCGGGCAGCGCGAACTCGTCGGCGCGCGCGCTGCGCACGCGCACGCCGTGCTGCGCGTCGTAACCCTGCACGCTGCAGCCCAGGTGCAGCACCACGCCGCTTTTCTCCAGCGCGTCGAGCACGGGCTGGGTCAGCTCTTCGTCGTAGCCGGGCAGCACGCGTTCGGCCGCCTCGACCACGGCGACTTCCACGCCCAGCTTGCGGTAGGCCATGCCCAGCTCCAGCCCGATGTAGCCCGCACCCACCACGACCAGGCGGCGCGGCAGGCTTTCGGGCGCCAGCGCGCCGGTGGACGACACGACCGCGCCGCCGAACGGCAGCATGGGCAGCTCGACCGGCTCGGAGCCCGTGGCCAGCAGCAGGTGCTCACAGCGCACGCGCACGGCCTCGCCCTCGGCGGGCTGCACCGTCACGGTCTTGCCGTCCTCGATGTGCGCCCAGCCCTTGTGCACCTGCACGCCGGCCTTGCGCAAGAGCGCGCCCACGCCGCCGGTGAGGCGCTTGACGATGCCGTCCTTCCAGCGCACGGTCTGCGCGATGTCGATGGTGGGCTCCTGCACCTTGATGCCCAGCGGCGAGCCGTGGGCCTGGTGGCGTGCACGCTCGAACTCGTGCGCCGCGTGGATCAGCGCCTTGGACGGGATGCAGCCGATGTTCAGGCAGGTGCCGCCCAGGCTCTCGCCTTCGACCAGCACGGTGGGAATGCCGAGCTGGCCGGCACGAATGGCGGCCACATAGCCGCCGGGGCCGCCGCCGATGACCAGCAGCTTGGTGGTGATTTCCTTCATCGTCTTACTCCACGAACAGCAGGGCCGGGGTTTCGAGCAGCGCGCGCATGGCCTGGATGAATTGCGCGGCGTCCATGCCGTCGACCACGCGGTGGTCGAACGAGGACGAGAGGTTCATGAGCTGGCGCGCCACCACCTGGCCATTGCGGAACATGGGCCGCTCCACCATGCGGTTGACGCCGACGATGGCCACCTCGGGGTGGTTGATGACCGGCGTGCTGGCGATGCCGCCCAACGCCCCCAGGCTGGTGAGGGTGATGGTCGAGCCCGACAGCTCCTCGCGCGGCGCCTTGCCGCTGCGTGCGCCTTCGGCCACGCGTGCGATGCCCGCCGCGCAGGCCCACAGGTCCAGCGCCTCGGCATGGCGCAGCACCGGCACCATGAGGCCGCCGTCGGTCTGCGTGGCCACGCCCAGGTGCACGGCCGCGTGGCGCGTGACCACGCCGGCGTCGTCGTCGAAGCGGGCGTTGATCTGCGGGAAGTCACGCAGCGCCAGCACCATGGCCCGCGCCAGGAAGGGCAGCAGCGTGAGCTTGCCGCGCGTGGCGCCATGGATGCGGTTGAGCTGCTGGCGAAGCTGCTCCAGCTCGGTCACGTCCACCTCTTCCACGTAGCTGAAATGCGGAATGCGGCGCTTGGCCTCCTGCATCTTCTGCGCGATCTTGCGGCGCAGGCCGATGACGGGAATGGGCTCCTCGCCGTGGCGCTCCACGTAGGGCGAAGCGCCCTGCCCCGCCGCCTGGCCGCCACCGGCCAGGTGGGCGTCGAGGTCTTCGTGCGCTATGCGGCCGGCCGGGCCGCTGCCGTGCACGTAGCGCAGCTCCACGCCCAGGTCCAGCGCCCGGCGGCGCACCGCGGGCGAAGCCAGCGGGCGCTCGTCCGCAGTGCGCGGCACCACGGCGGCGCGGGGCGCCGCCGTGGGCCGCGCCGCCGCAGGTGCCACAACGGGGGCAGGCGCCGGGGGCGCCTCTTTTGCTACTGAAACAGGAGCTGGTGGCGCTTTATCTGCGGGCGCTGGAGCCGCATTTGGCTTCAAATTGCCCTCACCCTCCACCTCCAGCCGCACGAGTTCGGAACCCACGGCGATGGACTGGCCCACGACACTGCCCAGTGCCAGCACCTTGCCCGTCACAGGCGACGGAATCTCCACCGTGGCCTTGTCGGTCATCACATCGGCGATGGGCTGGTCTTCCGCCACCACATCGCCCGGCTGGACGTGCCAGGTCACCAGTTCCACCTCGGCAATGCCCTCGCCAATGTCGGGCACGCGAATCACATAAATACCCATGGTCATGCCTCCACTGCGCGCTTGAGGGCCGCGCCCACGCGCTCCGGTCCGGGGAAATAGGCCCATTCCTGGGCGTGCGGGTAGGGGGTGTCCCAGCCGGTCACGCGCTCGATGGGGGCCTCCAGGTGGTAGAAGCATTCCTTCTGCACCAGCGCCGCGAGTTCGGCGCCAAAGCCGCCGGTGCCCGTGGCCTCGTGCACCACGACGCAGCGGCCGGTCTTCTTGACCGAGGCGACGATGGTTTCCATGTCCAGCGGCCAGATGGAGCGCAGGTCGATGATCTCGGCGTCGATGCCGGATTCACGCGCGGCGCATTCGCTCACCCAGACCATGGTGCCGTAGGTCAGCACCGTGACGGCCTTGCCGGGGCGGAACACGGCGGCGCTGTCGAGCGGCACCGTGTAGTAGCCCTCGGGCACCATGCCCATCGCATGCTTGGACCAGGGCACGACCGGGCGGTCGTGGTGGCCGTCGAACGGGCCGTTGTAGAGGCGCTTGGGCTCCAGGAAGATGACGGGGTCGTCGTTCTCAATGGAGGCGATCAACAGGCCCTTGGCGTCGTACGGGTTGCTCGGCATCACCGTGCGCAGGCCGCAGACGTGGGTAAATATGGCCTCGGGGCTCTGGCTGTGCGTCTGCCCGCCGTAGATGCCGCCGCCGCAGGGCATGCGGATGGTAATAGGCGCGGTGAAGTCGCCCGCCGAGCGGTGGCGCAGGCGCGCCGCCTCGGAGACGATCTGGTCCATGGCCGGGTAGAAGTAGTCGGCAAACTGGATCTCCACCACCGGGCGCAGGCCGTAGGCGCCCATGCCCACGGCGGTGCCGACGATGCCGCCCTCGGAAATCGGCGCGTCGAAGCAGCGCGACTTGCCGTACTTGGCCTGCAGGCCCTCGGTGACGCGGAACACGCCACCGAAGTAGCCCACGTCCTGGCCGTAGACGATCACGTCGTCGTCGCGTTCCATCATGGCGTCCAGGCCCGAGCGCAGCGCCTGGATCATGGTCATGGGCACGGTCCCTGCCGTGGCCGCTGTGTCTTTTTCTTGCGTTTCCATGGCTCAGACCCCCAGTTGCTGGCGCTGCCGGCGCAGGTGCTCCGGCATGTCCTTGTACACATCGTCGAACATCGTGGCCGCGCTCGGCACACGGCCGTCGAGCAGCGTGCCGTGGCTCTCGGCCTCCTTCTGCGCGGCGAGCACTTCGGCCTCCAGCTCCTTCTGGGCCTGGGCGTGGCGCTCTTCGCTCCACTCGCCGCTGGCAATCAGGTGCTGCTTGAGGCGTTCGATCGGGTCACCCAGCGGGAAGCGCTGCCAGTCATCAGCGGGGCGGTACTTGGACGGGTCGTCCGAGGTGGAATGCGGGCCGGCGCGGTAGGTCACCCACTCGATCAGCGTCGGGCCATGGTTGGCGCGCGCGCGCTGCGCCGCCCACTGCGAGGCGGCGTAGATGGCCAGGAAGTCGTTGCCATCCACGCGCAGCGAAGCGATGCCGCAGCCCACGCCGCGTTGGGCGAAGGTGGAGCCCTCGCCGCCGGCGATGGCCTGGAAGGTGGAGATGGCCCACTGGTTGTTGACCACGTTGATGACCACGGGCGCGCGGTACACGTGGGCGAAGGTGAGCGCGGTGTGGAAGTCGGACTCGGCCGTGGCGCCGTCGCCGATCCAGGCGGAGGCGATCTTGGTGTCGCCCTTGATCGCCGAGGCCATGGCCCAGCCCACGGCCTGGATGACCTGGGTGGCGAGGTTGCCCGAGATCGAGAAGAAGCCGGCGCGCTTGTACGAGTACATCACGGGCAGCTGGCGGCCCTTGAGCGGGTCGCGCTCGTTGCTCATGAGCTGGCAGATCAGCTCGGACATGGGGATATCGTCGCGCGACAGCAGCAGGCCCTGCTGGCGGTACGTGGGGAAGCACATGTCGCCCTCTTCGAGCGCCTGCGCATGGGCCACGGCAATGGCCTCCTCGCCCAGGCACTGCATGTAGAACGAGAGCTTCTTCTGGCGCTGGGCCACCAGCATGCGCGCGTCGAAGACGCGTGTCTTCATCATGGCGCGCAGCCCACGCCGCAGGCGCTCGGGGTGGATGGCCGGGGCCCAGGGGCCGACGGCACGGCCGTCGTCGTCGAGCACGCGCACCAGGCTGTTGGCCAGGTCTGCCGTCTCGGCGGCGGGGGAATCGGGGGGAGGTCTGCGTACGGCGCCGGCGGGCGTGACGCTGAGATAGGAGAAGTCGGTCTTGCAGCCCGGGCGCCCAGTAGGCTCCGGCACATGCAGCCGCAGGGCTGTGTGCGATGTCATCCACGGTCTCCGCGCGCGATTGTGTCGCGTGCTTAGGTTTTGGCTTGGGACGCAGCGCCGGGGTGGTGGCGCGTCGTCCCCTCTTTGCGCTGTAGCGCAACCGTGGATTTTATGCCTGCGGGTACGGGGTCGCCAGCCCCGCAATTACCCCGAGAAAGACAAGGGTCAGCGCGTGAGCTTGCCCAGAACGCCCTCGGCCAGCCAGTTCATGCCGAGGATCTGCGCGTCGCCCAGGGTCTGGCCGCGTGCGATGACCTCATGGCCCTCGTTGTCGCGCACGGCGGCCTTGGCGGCATGGAAGGGGTGCAGCTTGCCGGCGGCGATGTCCTTCTGGCGCGCCAGCACTTCCTGCTGCACGGCCGCCGGCACCTTGCTGCCGAAATCGCCGACGCGGATCATGCCCTCCTTCACGCCGCCCCAAACATTGCCGCTCTTCCAGGTGCCGTTCTGGGCGGCGCGCACGCGGGCCGTGTAGTAGTCACCCCACTGGTGCGTGACCGCGATGATCTGCGCGTCCGGGCCCACGCGGCGCATGTCGGAGTGGTAGGCCACGGCCATCTTGCCGCGCTCCTGCGCGGCGGCCATCACCGCCGTGGAGCCGGTGTGGAAGGCCAGCACGTCCACGTCCTGGTTGAACAGCGCCATGGCGGCGTCGCGCTCCTTGGGCGGGTCGAACCAGACGTTGAGCCACACCACCTTCACCGTGGCCTGCGGGTTCACCGAGCGCATGCCCAGCGTGAAGGCGTTGATGCCCTGCAGCACCTCGGGGATGGGGAAGCCCGCCACATAGCCGGCAATGCCGGTCTTGCTCATGCGGCCCGCGGCGATGCCCGCGAGGTAGCGGCCTTCGTAGTAGCGCGCGTTGGCCGTGGCCACGTTGGCCGCCTGCTTGTAGCCTGTGATGGACTCGAACTTCACGTCCGGGAAGTCCTGCGCCACCTTGAGCGTGGGCTCCATGTAGCCAAAGCTGGGCGTGAAGATGATCTTGTGGCCCGTAGCGGCCAGGTCGCGGATCACGCGCTCGGCATCGGGGCCCTCGGGCACGTTTTCGACGAAGGTGGTCTTCACCTGGCTGCCCAGCGCTGCCTCGACGGCCTTGCGGCCCTCGTCGTGCTGGCGCGTCCAGCCGGCCTCGGTAATGGGCGAGACGTAGACGAAGCCGGCCTTCACGGGCTCCGCCGGCGCCTTTGCCGGGGTTTGGGAAAAAACGGGGGCGAAAAAACAGGCGGCCGCGAGCGCGGCAGCGAGGTTTTTGTACATGGTGTTCCTCTACATGGTCCCGGAGACAGAAATGCAAAAGACCGCCGGGACAGCGGTCTTTGCGCTCGATTTTACCGCAGGCGCCGCCACGGCCGCCCGCGGGCTACCATGCCGCGTTACCCACCCCGCCAAGGAACTCCGCATGCCCCAGTTCGTCGATACCTCGCCGCCCGGCCAGTGCCTCTTTTGCCGCCTGGTGGCGGGCGAGATTCCGGCGGCCCGCGTGTACGAGGACGCGCTGACCCTCGCCTTCATGGACATCGGCCAGGTCAACCCCGGCCATGTGCTGGTGGCGAGTAAGCGGCACGCGGCCACGCTGCTCGACCTCACGCCCGAAGAAGCCGGCGCCGTGATGCAGACCGCGCAGCGCGTGGCCGCCGCCATCCAGGCCACGTTCGACCCGCCGGGCATCACCCTGCTGCAGGCCAACGGGCGCGAGGGCGAACAGACGGTGTTCCACTTCCACATCCACGTGGTGCCGCGCCATGCGCAGGACGGCATCGGGTTCACCTGGCCGCGCAAGAACCCGGACGCGGCCACGCTGCAGGGCTACGCCGAACGCCTGGCCGTCGCCATCGCGCCCACGCCCTGAGGGGCGCGCTCGCCGTCAGTCGTGCTCGACGAAGCGCTCGAACGCTTCCTTGAGCTGGTGCTGCCAGTGGCGCTTGTCGGCCTCGGCGGCGAAGCTGGCCTCGAAGCTGTTGCTGGCGAGCTGGTAGGCGTGGCGCGCCGTGAGGCCGGTGGCAGCGAACACCTGGATGAAGTTGTCGTTGATGTAGCCGCCAAAATAGGCCGGGTCGTCTGAGTTGACCGTGGCGCACAGGCCGGCATCGAGCAGCTGGTGCAGGTTGTGGTGCTTCAGGTCGGGAAACACGCAGAGCTTCTGGTTCGACAGCGGGCACACGGTGAGCGGGATGCGCTCCTGCGCCAGGCGCCGCACCAGCGCTTCGTCCTTGAGCGCCTGCACGCCGTGGTCGATGCGCTCGACCTTGAGTACGTCCAACGCGCTCCAGATGTAGGCCGGCGGCCCCTCCTCGCCCGCGTGCGCCACCAGGCGCAGACCCAGTTCGCGGCAGCGCGCGAACACGCGCGCGAACTTCTCGGGCGGATGGCCCACTTCGCTGCTGTCCAGGCCCACACCGATGAATTTGTCCTGCAGCGGCAGCGCCTGCTCCAGAGTGGCCAGGGCGTCGTCCTCGCTGAGGTGGCGCAGGAAGCACAGGATCAGCGAAGCGCTGATGCCATGCGTGGTGCGCGCGTCCTCGCAGGCCCGGTGCAGGCCGTTGATGACGGTTTCGATGGCCACGCCGCGCGCGGTGTGCGTCTGCGGATCGAAAAAGATCTCGGTGTGCACCACGTTGTCGAACGCGGCGCGCGCCAGGTAGGCGCGCGCCATGTCGTAGAAGTCCTGCTCGTGCAGCAGCACGCTGGCGCCAGCGTAGTAGATGTCGAGGAAGCTCTGCAGGTCGGTGAACGCGTAGGCGCTGCGCAGCGCCTCCACATCGGCGTACGGCAGGCGCACGTTGTTGCGCCGCGCCAGCTCAAAAATGAGTTCGGGCTCCAGCGAGCCTTCAATGTGGATGTGCAGTTCGGCCTTGGGCATGGCCCGCAGCAGCGCGGGCAGGCGGTCGGCGGAGATGGGGGGGACCTTGAACATCGCGGCTCTCCTTGGAACGTTTTGACGATCTTTTCATGGGGCGCTCCGCCCCGCAAGCCATGGCACCGAAAAGATTGCCACAGGTGCGGGCGGAAAAAAAGGGCCGCCCATGGGCGGCCCTTTTGGCGCATGCGCAGGCGGGCTGCTTATTTCTTGTCGCCGCCAGGGATCTTGCCTTCCACGCCCTTGACGTAGAAGTTCACGCCGCCGAGGAACTTGTCGTCGGCCACCACGTCCTTGGCCAGCACTTCCTTGCCGTCCTGGCCGACGATCGGGCCCTTCCAGATGGAGAACGAGCCGTCGGCCAGGCCCTTCTTGACTTCCTCGACCTTGGCCTTGGTTTCCGCAGGCACGTCATCGGCGATGGACACGATGTCGATCGCGCCTTCCTTCACGCCCCACCAGGCCTGGCCCGTGGCCCACTTGCCTTCCAGTGCGTCACGCGTGGCCTTCACGTAGTACGGGCCCCAGTTGATGACGGCCGATGCCAGGTGGGCCTTGGGGCCGTAGGCGGTCATGTCCGAATCCCAGCCGAACGCGCGCTTGCCCTTTTCCTGGGCGGTCTTGAGCACGGCAGGAGAATCGGTGTTCTGGAACAGGATGTCGGCGCCGCCGTTGATCAGGCTGGTGGCCGCCTCGGTTTCCTTGGGCGGGCTGAACCATTCGTTCACCCACACCACCTTGGTCTTGATCTTCGGGTTCACGCTTTGCGCGCCCAGCGTGAAGCTGTTGATGTTGCGCAGCACTTCGGGGATTGGCACCGAGCCCACCACGCCCAGGGTGTTGGACTTGGTCATGGAGCCCGCAATCACGCCGGCCATGTAGGCGCCTTCGTAGGTGCGGCTGTCGTAGGTGCGCATGTTCTCGGCGGTCTTGTAGCCGGTGGCATGCTCGAACTTCACGCCAGCGTTGTCGGCGGCGACCTTGAGCATGGATTCCATGTAGCCGAAGGTGGTGCCGAAGATCAGCTTGTTGCCCTGGCCGGCCAGGTCGCGCAGCACGCGCTCGGCGTCGGCGGACTCGGGCACGCTCTCGACGAAGCTGGTCACGACCTTGTCGCCGAATTCCTTCTCGATGGCCTTGCGGCCGTTGTCATGGGCGAACGACCAGCCACCATCGCCCACGGGGCCGACATAGGCAAACGCGATCTTCAGCGGCTCGGCCTTGGGGGCCTCCGTGACAGGGGCCGGAGCGGGCGCGGGGGCCGGAGCCGGCTCTTCCTTCTTGCCGCAGCCCATGAGTGCGGCGGCAGCCACGGCGGACAGCGCAGCCACTTTCAGCAGGTTGCGTTTGTTCAGATCGGTCATGTCGGTTCCTTCTGGGGGGATTGTGGGACAGGAAAAACGGCCATTATCAGCCGGGATGGAACGGTTTGCCCAGAGACGCCGGCATGTTCACGCGAATCCACTCCGGATTGCGCGAAATCAGCGCCAGCACCACGATGGTGGAGAGGTAGGGCAGCATGCTCAGCCATTGGCTGGCCACCTGCACGCCGGTGGCCTGCAGGTGGAACTGCAGCATGGTCACACCACCGAACAGGTAGGCACCCAGCAGCACGCGCGCGGGACGCCAGGTGGCGAAGGTGGTGAGCGCCAGCGCGATCCAGCCACGCCCGGCCACCATGCCCTCGACCCACAGCGGCGTGTAGACCGTGGAAATGTAGGCGCCCGCCAGGCCGCACAGCGCTCCGCCCGTCACGACGGCCGCCAGGCGGATGCGGCGCACCGGATACCCCAGCGCGTGCGCCGACTGCGGAGACTCGCCCACCGAGCGCAGCACCAGCCCGGCGCGCGTGCGGTACAGGAACCACACCAGCGCGCCGGCGAACGCCACGGTCAGGTACACCATGGGGTGCTGGCGGAACAGCGCAGCGCCCAGCAGGGGCAGGTCGGCCAACACCGGCAGCTCGTACTTGGGCAGCTCCGGCAGCTTGGCCTGCACGTAGTTGATGCCGGCGAACGCCGAGAAGCCCACACCGAACAGGCTCAGCGCCAGGCCGGTGGCGTACTGGTTGGTGCCCAGCCAGATGACCAGCCAGCCGAAAACAGCGGCGAGCACCGCGCCCGCCGCCATGCCGGCGGCAAAGCCCAGCCAGGGGTTGCCCGTGTGCACCACGGCGGCAAAGCCGGCGATGGCAGCGCACAGCATCATGCCCTCGGCGCCCAGGTTGACGATGCCGGCCTTCTCGTTGATGAGCAGGCCCAGGGCCGCGATGGCCAGCACGGTGCCAGCGCTCAGGGTGGCGCCGATCAGCAGCGCATACGATTCCATGTCAGACCTCCCGCCGAGCAGGCTGCGCGCGCACCCAGCGCACGCGGTAGGCAATGAGCGTGTCGCAGGCCAGCAGCGAGAACAGCAGCAGGCCCTGGAACACGCCGGTGAGCGATTTGGGCAGCCCCAGGCGCGACTGCGCCAGCTCGCCGCCGATGTAGAACATGCTCATCAGGATGGCCGAGAACACCATGCCCACCGGGTGCAGGCGCCCCACGAAGGCCACGATGATGGCCGCGAAACCATAGCCCGCCGGCACGTAGGGCGTGAGCTGGCCGATGGGACCCGCCACCTCCAGCGCGCCCGCCAGGCCGGCCGCGCCGCCCGACACCAGCAGCGCCGTCCAGAGCGCGCGGCGCGAAGAAAAGCCGGCGTAGCGCGCCGCCGCCGGCGCCAGGCCGCCCACCTGCTGGGCAAAGCCCGCGCGCGAGCGGAACAGGAACACCCACAGCGCGGCCGCGCCGGCCAGCGCCAGGAGCAGGCCGATGTGGGTGCGCGAGCCGGCCATGAGGCGCGGAATCTGCGTGACCTTCTCGAAGGTGCGCGTCTGCGGGAAGTTGTAGCCCATGGGGTCCTTCCAGGGGCCGAACACCAGGTAGCTGAGCAGCAGCGTGGCCACGTAGACCAGCATGAGGCTCACCAGGATCTCGTTGGCATTGAAGCGGTCGCGCAGCACCGCCGTGAGGCCGGCCCAGGCCATGCCGCCCAGCACGCCGGCCAGCAGCAGCGCCGGCACGATCCAACCGCCGGTATCGGGACTGGCCGTCAGCGCCACGCCGCCGGCGGTGATGGCGCCCATGACGAACTGCCCCTCGGCGCCGATGTTCCAGACGTTGGAACGGAAGCACACGGCCAGGCCCAGCGCGATGAGCAGCAGCGGCGTGGCCTTGACCATGAGTTCACCCAGCGCGTACTGCGAACGCACGGGCTCCCAGAAGAAGATCTGCAGGCCGCGCACCGGGTCCTTGCCGAGCACGGCGAACAGCACCACGCCGATCAGCACCGTCACGCACAGCGCCAGCACGGGCGAGCCATAGGTCCACAGGCCCGACGCCTGCGGCCGGGGTTCAAGCTTGATCATGGGCGCTCCACACCTTCGAGTTCCGCCAGTTGCTGGCGGTTGCGCGCCAGATGGGCCTGCACGTCGCCATGCCACAGGCCGCTCATCCATTCGCCGATACGCTCGACCGTCGCATTGGACCGGTCCACCGAGGGCGACAGGCGCCCCTTGGCCATCACGTACATGCGGTCGCTGATGTCGAACAGCTCCTCCAGCTCCTCGCTGAGCACCAGCACGGCGCAGCCTGCGTCGCGAAGCTGCAGGATTTCACCGCGGATCTGCTGCGCCGCACCCACGTCCACGCCCCAGGTGGGCTGGGAAACGATGAGCAGGCGCGGCTTGGCCGAAATCTCGCGCCCGACGATGAACTTCTGCAGGTTGCCGCCCGACAGCGACTGCGCCGCCGCGTTCGGCCCGCCCGCCTTGACGCCAAAGCGCTCGATGATGCCGCGCGCCTGCGCCTGCAGCACCGACATGCGGATCCAGCCCGCACCGCCCACGGCGTCGCTGCGCGTAAGCAGCAGGTTGTGCGCCAGGCCCATGCTGGGCACGGCGCCCCGGCCCAGGCGCTCCTCGGGAACGAAGTGCAGGCCCAGCATGCGGCGCTGGCGCGGGTCCAGGTGCCCGGCCTTCTGGCCTGCCACTTCCACCATTTCGGGGCGCGCGCGCTGGTCTTCACCGGAGAGCGCGTACAGCAGCTCCTTCTGGCCGTTGCCCGAGACGCCGGCCACGCCCACCACTTCGCCGGCGCGCACCTCGAACTGCAAGTCGATCAGGTCCACACCGAACTGGTCGGCGCGCGGCAGGCTCAGGCCGTCCACACGCAGCACGGCGTCGCCGGTGTGCACCGCGCGGTGCTCCAGCGGGGGCGGCTCGGCGCCGATCATGAGGCGCGAGAGCGAGGCGTTCGATTCCTCGCGCGGGTCGCACACGCCCGTCACCTTGCCGCCGCGCAGCACCGTGCAGGCAGTGCACAGCGCGCGAATCTCGTGCAGCTTGTGGCTGATATAGAGGATGCTGCAGCCCTCGGAGGCCAGCTTCTTCAGCACCACGAAGAGCTTCTCTACCGCCTGCGGCGTGAGCACCGAGGTGGGCTCGTCGAGGATGAGCAGGCGCGGCTCGGTGAGCAGGGCGCGGATGATCTCCACGCGCTGCATCTCGCCCACGCTGAGCGTGTGCACCGGGCGCAGCGGGTCGATATCGAGGCCGTACTCGGCCGCCTTGGCGGTGATGCGACGCGTCACGTCGGCCAGGGTGATGCTCTTGTCCAGGCCCAGCCAGACGTTCTCCGCCACGGTCAGGGTGTCGAACAGGCTGAAATGCTGGAACACCATGGCGATGCCCAGCTGCCGCGCCTCCTGCGGGTTGCGGATGTGGACAGCGCGGCCGTCGAAGTGCACGCTGCCCTCGTCGGGCTTGACGGCGCCGTAGATGATCTTCATCAACGTGGACTTGCCCGCGCCGTTCTCGCCCAGCACGGCGTGGACCTCGCCCGGCCGCACGGCCAGCGACACGCCGCTGTTGGCCACCACGGCGGGGTAGCGCTTGGTGATGCCCGAGAGCTGCAGCCGCGGCGGCGGCGCCTGGCCGGGTGCGTCGAGGGGTGCGGAGGAATTCATGGCCGCGATTGTCTCTCAGTTTGCTTTTTTGGTGGCGTGAAATGGCCTCATGCGCTTGTTGAATGCGCGCTGTCAGCTATGGTTTTCGTAGCGACTGCGCCACATCCCGCACGCAGTCGCGCAGCCACGCGGCTGCCGCTGAATGGTGGGTGCGCTCGTGCCAGAGCTGGTAGTACATGAGCGCCGGGAACGCCACCGGGCTGGGCAGGATGGCCAGGGGCAGGTGGGCAGTGAAGCGCTCGCAGTACTGGCGGCCCGTGGTCAGCACCAGCAGGCTGGAGGCCACGATCTGCGGAATCAGGCTGAAATGCGCGCAGCGCGCCGTGATGTTTCGGCACAGCCCCAGGCTGTCCAGGTGGCCGTCGATCACCCCGCGCGCGCCCGGGTGGGTGGGCGTGGGGGCGATGTGCTCGGCCGCCAGCCATTCCTCCGTGCTCCAGCCCCGGCGCACGGCGGGGTGCTCGCGGGCCACCAGGCACACCACCTCGTCCGAGAACAGGCGCCCGAGGTGCAGGTCGTCCGGCGGCTGCGGCCAGTTGCCCACCACCACGTCGGCCTCGCCCTGCGCCAGCAGCGCGTGGTAGTGCGCGTCGGGCGAGAGCGGCAGGATGTCGATGGGGCACAGCGGTGCCTCGTGCTTGATGCGCGCCACCAGGCGCGGCAGGAACAGGGGGTCGAGAAAGTCGCTCGCGGCCACGCGGAAGGTGCGCGTGGCGCTGCGCGGGTCGAAGCCGCGCGCGTCGGAAAACAGTGCCTCGGCCGCGCGCAGGATGGCGCCGGCCGGCTCGACCATGCGCAGCGCTGCATCGGTGGGCGCCATGGCCCCGCCCGAGCGCACCAGCAGCGGGTCGTCCGCGAGCGCACGCAGGCGCTTGAGCGCCGCCGACACCGCCGGCTGGTGCATGCCCAGCCGCACCGCCGCCTTCGACACGCTGCGCTCGGTCAGCACGGTGTGCAGGACACGGATGAGGTGGAGGTCGATCTTGTCGAAAAGGGCTTGGTCTCTCATAGCTATGGGTGCATTTCCGTCATAAGGCAACGCTTATGCCGCGCGGCGGCGCACGCCCTACCCTTGAACATTGACGCTCCATCCGCTGTAACCTCTCGACCATGCGCTCCCTGCACTTCATCCGCCGCGGCCAGCCGATAGCGCTGGCCAATGTACCACCCGACCGCACGCTGCTGCAGCTGCTGCGCGAGGACCTGGGCCACACCGGAACCAAGGAGGGCTGCGGCGAGGGCGACTGCGGCGCCTGCACCGTGGTGGTGGCCGAGACCGAGGGCGGCCGCCTGCGCTACCGCGCCGTCAACGCCTGCATCGCGCTGGCGCATTCCATCGGCGGCAAGGCGCTCTGGACCGCCGAGGACCTGGCGCAGGACCCGCTGGCGCGCCCGCAGGACGGCGCCGCGCCCGCCGGCAGCCTGCACCCGGTTCAGCAGGCGCTGGTGGACCACCATGGCTCGCAGTGCGGCTTCTGCACGCCGGGCTTTGCCATGAGCCTGTTCGCGCTGTACCAGAACCAGGTCTGCCAGGGCCAGGCCGTCACGCGCGACCGGGCGGTACAGGACCTCTCGGGCAACCTGTGCCGCTGCACCGGCTACCGTCCCATCCTCGACGCCGCGCAGCAGATGGACCAGCTCCCGCGCTGGCAGGTGGACGAAACCGCATTGCTACAAAAACTGGAGCTGCTGGCGCACAGCCAGCAAGCGCCAGAGGCCGATTTTGCATATATGACCCCAACGACGCTGGCTGAACTGCTGGCCCTGCGCACGCGGCACCCCAGCGCCCAGCTGGTGGCCGGCTGCACCGACGTGGGCCTGTGGGTGACCAAGCAGCACCGCCAGTTCACCGAGGTGCTGGACGTGACCCGCGTGGCCGAGCTGTGCCGCATCGACGAGGCCGCCGGGCACACCGCGATCGGCGCCGCCGTGCGCCTGGAGGACGCCTTCGCCGCCCTGGTGCGCCGCCGGCCGCAGCTGCAGACCTTTGCCGCGCGCTTCGCCGGCCTGCCCGTGCGCAACGCCGGCACGCTGGGCGGCAACGTGGCCAACGGCTCGCCCATCGGCGACTCCATGCCGCTGCTGATCGCGCTGCGCGCCCGCGTGGTACTGGCCAGTGTGCGCGGCGAGCGTGAACTGGCGCTCGAAGACCTCTACACCGGCTACCGCCAGAACGTCATCGCGCCCGACGAGGTGCTGGCGCGCATCCTCGTGCCGCACCCGGCGCCGGGCGAATTCCTGCGCGCCTACAAGGTGTCCAAGCGCCAGGACGACGACATTTCCGCCGTCTGCCTGGTGCTGAACCTGCAGCTGGACGCGGGCCAGGTGCGCGCGGCCTCGATCGGCGCGGGCGGCGTGGCCGCCGTGCCGGCGCGCGCGCGCCAGGCCGAGGCCGCCGTGCAGGGCCAGCCCTGGAGCGAGGCCGCCGCCGACCGTGCCGCGCAGGCGCTGCAGGCCGAGTTCACGCCCCTGTCCGACATGCGCGCCAGCAGCGCGTACCGCAGCGCCGTGCTGGGCCGCCTCGTGCAGCGCTTCTGGCTGGAGAGCCAGGGCCGGCCCGACGTGTCGCTCGACACCCTGCAGCTGGAGGCACTGGCATGAGCACCACCGCACGCGCCATGGGCCAGCCGCACCCGCACGAGAGCGCACGGGCGCAGGTGGCGGGCACCGCGCACTACATCGACGACCTGCCCGAGCTCAAGGGCACGCTGCACGCCGCGCCCATCCTCTCGCCCGTGGCCCACGGGCGCCTGAACGGGCTGGACTGCGCCGGCGCGCTGGAGATGCCCGGCGTGCGCGCCGTGGTGCTGGCGCAGGACGTTCCCGGCGACCGCATGCTGGCCGCCTTCGCGCACGACGAGCCCGTGTTTGCGCTCGATACCGTGCACCACGTCGGCCAGGTCATCGGCCTGGTGGTGGCCGAAACCGCGCTGCAGGCGCGCCGCGCGGCCCGCGCCGTGCGGCCCGACATCGAGGCGCTGCCCGCCATCCTCACCATCGAGCAGGCGCTGGCCGCGCAAAGCCGCGTGCTGCCCCCCGTCACGGTGCGCCGGGGCGAACCCGAAACCGCGTTGGCGGGCGCACCCCACCGGCTGCAGGGCACGCTGGAGGTGGGTGGACAGGAGCATTTCTACCTCGAAGGCCAGATCGCCTACGCGCAGCCGCTGGAGCAGGGCCAGTGGTGCATCCACTCCAGCACCCAGCACCCGGGCGAGGTGCAGCACTGGGTGGCGCACGCACTGGGCATCGCCAACCACGCGGTGCGCGTGGAGTGCCGGCGCATGGGCGGCGGCTTTGGCGGCAAGGAGACGCAGGCCGGCCACCTGGCCGTGTGGGCGGCGCTGGCCGCGCACAAGACCGGCCAGCCGGTCAAGCTGCGCCTGGACCGCGACGACGACTTCGTGGTCACCGGCAAGCGCCACCCCTTCGCCTACCGCTGGGACGTGGGCTTCGACGACCGCGGCCGCATCCTGGGCCTGCAGCTGCACATGGCGGCCAACTGCGGCTTCTCAGCCGATTTGTCCGGCCCGGTGTGCGACCGCGCCGTGTTCCATGCCGACAACGCCTACTTCCTGGAGAACGTGGTCATCGAGTCGCACCGCTGCCGCACCCACCTGCAGAGCCACACGGCCTTCCGGGGCTTCGGCGGGCCACAGGGCGTGATCGCCATCGAGACCATCATCGGCGACATCGCCCGCGCCCTGGGCCGCGACGCGCTGGACGTGCGCCTGGCCAACCTCTACGGCACCACGGAACGCAACGTCACCCACTACCAGATGCCGGTGGAAGACAACATCCTGCATGAGTTGCTACCAAAACTGGAGCTGTCAGCGCAGTACCGGCGCCGCCAAGAGGCCATTTTGGCGTGGAATGCGCAGCAGCCCGTGCTCAAGCGCGGCCTGGCCCTCACGCCGGTGAAGTTCGGCATCAGCTTCACGGCCACGCTGTTCAACCAGGCCGGTGCGCTGGTGCATGTGTACACCGACGGCAGCGTGCAGGTGAACCACGGCGGCACCGAGATGGGCCAGGGCCTGCACACCAAGGTGGCGCAGGTCGTGGCCGACGAGCTGGGCGTGCCGCTCGCCCAGGTGCGCGTGACGGCCAGCGACACCAGCAAGGTGCCCAACGCCAGCGCCACGGCGGCCAGCAGCGGCACCGACCTCAATGGCCGCGCCGCGCAGTATGCGGCGCGCAATGTGCGCGACAACCTGGCCTCCTTCGTCTGCGGCCTGGACGGCTGCGGCGCGGGCGCCATCCGTTTCGAGGGCGGCATGGTGACTTCGCCCAAGGCCGAGCGGCGCTTCGAGGACGTGGTGAGCGCGGCCTACGCCAACCGCATCCAGCTCTGGAGCGACGGCTTCTACCGCACGCCCAAGATCCACTACGACAAGGCCACGCTCTCGGGCCGGCCGTTCTACTACTTCGCCTATGGCGCGGCGTGCACCGAGGTGGTGGTGGACACCCTCACCGGCGAGAACCGGGTGCTCAAGGTGGACATCCTGCACGACGTGGGCCACAGCATCAACCCGGCCATCGATATCGGCCAGATCGAGGGCGGCTTCGTGCAGGGCATGGGCTGGCTCACCACAGAGCAGCTGGTGTGGGACGACAAGGGCCAGCTGGCCACGCACGCCCCCAGCACCTACAAGATCCCGGCCACGGGCGACGTGCCGGCGCATTTCACGGTGGAACTGTGGCCCGAGGCCAACCGCGAGGACAACGTGGGCGGCAGCAAGGCGGTGGGCGAGCCGCCGTTCATGCTGGCCATCAGTGTCTACGAGGCGCTGCGCAACGCGGTCGCCGCCGCTCGGCAGGGCCCCGGCCCGGTGCGGCTCACGGCGCCGGCCACGGCGGAAAATCTGCTGCGCGCACTCGGCGCAGTGGCGTAGCGCCGCCCTCGTCCGCGGCGGCGCGCTGCACCTCGCGGCGCACCACTTGGTTGCGGCCCGCGCGCTTGGCGTCGTAGCAGGCCATGTCGGCGGCGTGCAGCACGCTGGCCGCCTCGTGCATGCCCGGTTCAAGCACCACCATGCCGATGCTCACCCCCAGCGTGAAGCTGCGGCCGTGGTACACCGGCTCCCAGGCCTGCACGGCCACGCGCAGCTGCTCGGCCACGGCCAGGCCGTGTGCGCTGGAACAGCCCGGCAGCACCACGGTGAACTCGTCGCCGCCCAGGCGCGCCGCCCAGCCCGCCTGGCGCACCTGGGCTTCCAGCAGGCGCGCCACGTGGCGCAGCACGTCGTCGCCGGCGTCGTGCCCGGCCACGTCGTTGATGACGGTGAAATGGTCCAGGTCCAGGAACAGCACCACCCCGGGCTGGCCGCTCGCCTGGCCGTCGAGCGGCATGGGCGCGCTGTCGGAGCCACCGCCCGTACCGCTCAGCAGGTGGCGCAGGCGCTTCTCGAAGCCCTGGCGGTTGTCGAGCTGGGTCAGCGGGTCGTGCGTGTGCACCCAGGCGTCCTGGCGGCGCTCCTCGTGGGCCGCGGTCATCTCCTCGAACAGCCACACCGTGCCTTCGTCCGGGTCCAGCGGGTCCACGGCCCGGGCCTGGGCACGCACCCAGACCGGGCTGCCGTCCTTGCGCTGCAGGCACAGGTCGCCGTTGAAGACGCCGTGCGCGGCAAACGCGGCCTGCACGCGCGCGTTGAATTCGGTGCAATCGAGCCCGGCGGCGGACAGGCGCCCCGCTGGCTGCCCGGTCAGCTCGTCGGGCTGGTAGCCCAGCATCTGGCCGGCCTGCCGCCCCACGACCACCAGGTGCGTGCCGCGGGTGATGGCGATGCCGACCGGGGCACTGTCCAGGATGGCGCGGAACTGGCTCTCCAACGCCTGGTGCTTGTGCTGCGCGCGCGCCTGCTGCGCCTGCAGGCCCTCGAACACCTGCACCAGCGCGCCCACCTCGCCGCCAGCGCGCGGCCACGCGCCTGGCGCGGCGTGCGCAGCGGCCGGCGCCGCGAGCAGCGCCTGGGCACGGTCGCGCAGGCGCGCCAGCGGCTGGGCCAGCCACAGCACGAGCAGGGCCACGCCGCTGGCCGTGAGCGCGATGGCCAGCGCCGCCAGCCACCAGGCCCGGCGCTGGGCTCCCTGCAGCGGCGCCAGCACCGCCTGGGAATCGCTGACGCGCGCCACCATCCACTGCGGCAGCGGCATGCCGGCCATGCTGACGATGTGCTCGGGCAGCACCTGCGTGGCGCCATGGCCCACGACCGGACCGTCCTGCGCCAGCCACTGCGCAAACACCCGGCCCAGGCCGGGCTCGTTGCGCACCTGGCCCAGCACGCGCGCCGGGTCGGAGTGCGACAGGATGGTGCCCTCCCGCGTGAACACCACCAGCCGGGTGTCCGGGCGCGGCGGCACGGCCATGGAGACGGGCAGCAGCCCCTGCGACTGCAGGCGGATGGCCCCGGCCACCACGCCAAGGATGGAGCCATCCTCCCGGTGCAGCGGCATGGTGAACAGGATGCGCGCGTCGCTTGAGCGCTCGGTGACCAGCTCGGCCACCATGGGCTTTCCTTCGGCCATGGTGCGGCGCAGGGCATCGCGCGCTGTAGGTTCGAGGCTGGAGGATTTCTCGAAGCGGCCGTTCTGCAGGTTCACTGGCAGCTCGCCGTCCTGCCGCGCCACGAGGATGGAGTCGAAGAACTGCACCGCCGGCAGGCCTTGTTGCAGCAGCCATTCCAGCGTGGAGGGCATGTCGAGCATGTCGGGCGTGATGCCCGAGGCCACGGTGCGCAGTACCTTCTGGCTCTGCTCGATCTTGCTCGAGAGCAGCCGGGCAAACACCTCGACCTCATCGTTCTGCTGGGCCACCATGCGCCGCAGGGCCTCCTGGCCCGAGGCCCGCGCCACCAGCCAGCCCGACACCGCGCCCGACAAGGCCACGGCCAGCGCCACCAGCAGCACCAGGCGCACCGCCAGCAAGCCCGGCAATGCCCATGGCGACGGCGCGCCGTCCGCCACCGCGAGGGCCGCGTCGGGTGGCGGCGTCATGCGGCCTCCCGGCCGCCCGGGCGGGCGCCAAAGAGAGCGGGTACTGACTGTGTCGCGGCTTTGTGCATAGGGGATGCATGGAAATATACGCAGCCCCCCGGCCCTCTGGCTTGGGTGGAACCCTCAGAAACGGACCGGAAAAACCCTGAGCGCGCCGCCCCGCGCCCACGGCGCAAAAAAAAGGCTGCCCTGGAGGCAGCCGGAGGAAATGCGGCGCAGGCGCGTCAGCTTCCGCCGGCGACCAGCTGCAGGGCGCTGGGCGCGGGCAGCTTGAGCACATTGCCGGAGCCCATGATGAGGCCGTGCTCGCGCAGGTTGCGCAGCACGCGCGAGAAGGTTTCGGGCGCGATGCCCAGCTGGGCCGCGATCAGGCGCTTGCGCTGGCTCAGCGTGACGCTCAGGGCGCCATTGCCGTCTTCCTGCGCATGGCTCAGCAGCCACTGGGCGCAGCGCGCTTCGGCGTCCTGCGCCAGCCGGCTCACGGCCAGCTCGGTCTGCTGGCGGTAGCCGATGGCCATATCGTGCAGCAGCACCTGCGCCACCTTGGGCAGGGCCTCCACGCTGCGCTGGAAGGCCTCCAGCGGCTGGCGGCGCAGCTGCACGCGGGTTTCGGTGACCATGTCGACGGGGCACGGCAGGTTCAGCATGGCGGAGGCGCCATCGAGCCAGAACGGGCCCTCGACCACGCCCAGCTGATGCCGGATCTGGCCATCCTCGAGGATGCCCATGAGCACGCGTCCGCTCACCAGATGCAGCACCGAGGTGAGCTTTTCCTGGCGCACGCGCAGCACCTCGCCGGGGGCGACGACTTCGCAGTCCAAAGAAGATTCTGGAGAGTAGTTAGGCAACATATGGAGGCACTTTGCAGCGCCGTTACCGACCGAGTTTTGAGGCAAATCAAATTCCCGGTGGGCGGCGGAACCAGTCGCCACGGATTTGCTCTGGGTCAAGTTTTATACCCAGATACCGGTACGAAAACGCTCCGCGGCTTACCGGGAAAACCCGTATGAGGTAACCCGCGTGCGACCTGCGCAGGGGCTGCGCAGCCCTTGCACGCCCCCATTACGACCTGGCGGGGACGAGGATGTAACGAGCGCGTCACACGGCCGCCTTAGGGTTGTCCCTGTGCCGACCCTCCCCTCACTGCCATGCCCTTTCACCTGACCGAACAGCGCAGCCGCGTGGTGGCGGCCCTCTCCCCTGCGGCGCACTGCGGTACCGGGCCGCTGGCCCGGCTCGTCCGCGAAGGCGGCCTGCACTGCGTGTTTCAGCCCATCGGCGACCTGCGCGCCGGCACCGTGTTCGCGCACGAGGCACTGATCCGCGGCCCGCTCGACTCGCCATTCCACCGCCCCGATTTCCTGCTGGAGATGGCCCGGCGCGAGAACCTGCTGCAGGACTTCGAGCTGATGTGCGTCTACACCGCCCTGCGCAACTGGGCCGCGCTGGGCGCGCCGGGCCGCCTGTTCGTGAACATCAGCGCGGACGCGCTGGTGCAGGGCGTTGCGTTGTGCGGCGCAGGCCAGCTCGCGGCCACGCTGCGCAATTTCGGCGTACTGCCGCGCATGGTGGTGCTGGAGATCACCGAGCACGACCGCGTGACGGACATGGCGCCGCTGCGCGCGGCCGTCAAGGAGGTGCATGCCGCCGGCATGCGCCTGGCGCTGGACGACTTCGGCGACGGCCGCTCCAGCCTGCGCCTGTGGTCGGAGGTGAAGCCCGATTTCGTGAAGATCGACAAGTACTTCATCCACGCCATCGCCGAGCACCCCGAGAACCTGCAGATGCTGCGCGCCATCAAGGGCATTGCCGAGATGTTCGGCACGCAGCTCATCGCCGAGGGCATCGAAACCCCGGACGACCTGCGCGCGCTGCGCGACCTCGACATTCCCTACGGCCAGGGCTGGCTGCTCGGCCGCCCCGCCCTGGCCGCCCGCCTGGCACTCGACACGCCGGCCCTTGACGTGATGAGCGACCGGCGCGTGGCCGTGCTGCCGCACCTGGCGCAGTCCGCGCGCCCGGGCATCCTGCGCGGCCTGCAGGTCGTGCCGGCGCCCACCGCCACGCCCGAGACGCCGAACGACAACGTGGCCGAACTGTTCATGCACCACCCGGAACTGCACGCGCTGGCGCTGGTGGAGGAAGACCGGCCCGTGGCGCTGATCAACCGCCAGCAGTTCATGAACCACTACGCCACGCTGTACTTCCGCGAAGTGCACGGCCGCAAGCCCTGCGCGGCTTTCGCCAACCCGGCGCCGCGCGTGGTGGAGCTCGACTGCGACGCCGACCAGCTCATCGGCATCCTGACCTCGCAGGACCAGCGCTACCTCAGCGACGGCTTCATCGTCACCGACAACGGCCGCTACATCGGCCTGGGCACCGGCGACAAGCTGGTGCGGGCCGTCACCGAGGCGCGCATCGAAGCGGCGCGCCATGCCAACCCGCTGACCTTCCTGCCCGGCAACATCCCGATCAGCATGCACATCGAGCGCCTGCTCGAAAGCGGCAACGGCTTCGTGGCCTGCTACGCCGACCTCAACCACTTCAAGCCCTTCAACGACCAGTACGGCTACTGGCGCGGCGACGAGATGATCCGGCTGGTGGCGCGCCTGGTGGTGGAGCACTGCGACGCACGGCGCGACTTCGTCGGCCACGTGGGCGGCGACGACTTCCTGGTGCTGTTCCAGAGCGGGGACTGGCTGCTCCGCTGCCGCGGCATCGTGGATGCGTTCGCGCGCGAGGCCCGTGCGCTGTTCGACGACGCGGCGCGCCAGGCTGGCGGCATCCATGCCGAAGACCGCCACGGCGTCATGCGCTTCTTTCCGTGTACCACGCTGTCCATCGGCGCGGCGCTGATCCCGCCGGGTTTGCTGCGCCATGCCGAGGAGGTGGCCAACCTAGCCGCCCAGGCCAAGCACGAGGCCAAGCAGTCGGCAGGCGGCATCGTGGTGCTGGACGCGGCCAAGGCCGCCGCCCTGCAGGCGCCGCAGCCCGGGCCGCAGCGCGGCGCGGTGGCCGCCCTGGCGGCCTGAGCAACGGGCGTCAGCCTTGCGGCGCGGGCGCCGCGGCCTGCGCCGGCTCGGGCGTCCAGCCGCCGCCCAGCGCCTTGTACAGCAGCACCTGGTTCTGGCGCTGCGCCAGCCGCACCTGGGCCAGCGCCTGCTGCACCGCGAACAGCGCGCGCTGCGCATCGAGCACTTCGAGGAAGCTGGCTACGCCATTGCGGTAACGCAGCTCGGCCAGGCGGAAGCGGTCGGCCTCGGCGTCCACCTGGGCCTGCAGCGCACGCGCCTGGTCGCCCAGCGTGACACGGCCGGCCAGCGCATCAGACACCTCGCGGAAGGCGCTCTGGATCGACTTCTCGTACTGCGCCAGCGCGATGTCGCGGGCCGCGAACGCCGAGTCGAGCCCGGCCTGGTTGCGTCCGGCATCGAAGATCGGTAGCAACGCCTGCGGCGCCAGCGTCCAGCCCCAGGAGCCACTCTTGAACAGGCCCGACAGCGCATTGCTCGCCGTGCCCGCGCTCGCCGTGAGCGAAATGCGCGGGAAGAAGGCGGCGCGCGCGGCGCCGATGTTGGCATTGGCCGACAACAGCTGCTGCTCGGCCTGGCGCACGTCGGCGCGGCGCGCCAGCAGGTCGGACGGCAGGCCCGCGGGTACGTCGGCCCAGAGCGATGCCTCCGCGCCCTGGGTGTCGAGCAGCTCGGGCGGCAGCAGCTGGCCCACCAGCAGGGTCAGCGCGTTCACGTCGAGTGCGCGCAGCCGCTGCTGCTGGGCCTGCGCGGCCTGGGCCGCCGCCACCAGCGATTCGGCCTGGCGCAGTTCCAGGCCCGAGGCCACGCCCTGGTCTGTGCGCAGACGGATCAGGCGCAGCGAATCCTCGCGCGTGGCCAGCGTGCGCTGCGTCAGCGCCAGCAGCTCGTCGTTGGCCTGCAGGCTCAGCCAGGCGTTCGCCACCGCGGCGATGAGGCTGGTTTGCGCCGAGCGCCGGGCCTCTTCCGTGGCCAGGTACTGCGCCAACGCCGCCTCCTTGAGGCTGGCGATGCGGCCGAAGAAGTCGATCTCCCAGCTCGCCAGCGCCACGCCCGCCGTGTAGGTGCTGCTGATGCCGCCGCCCGAGGTGGGCTGGCGGTTGCCTGCGGCGGCAAGGTTCAGCGTGGGCGTCTGGTCGGCGGCGCGGATCTGGTACTGGGCGCGCGCCTGCTCGATGGCCAGCACGGCCACGCGCAGGTCGCGGTTGTCGGCCAGGGCACGCTCGATGAGCGCGCGCAACCGCGCGTCCTGCACGAACTCCTGCCACGGCAGGTCGCCTGCGGCGCGGACCGAAGCTTCCACCGCAAGGGCTCCACCCATGGCGGGCCACTGCGTCGCCACCGGGGCGGCAGGACGTTCGTACAGGGGCACCATGGAGCAGCCGGCAAGCAGCAGCGCGGCGGCGGCGGCCAGTGCGGCGCGCGGGAAAGTGGTGGCTTGTGTCTTACGCATGGTGGTCCCCCGCGCCGGTCTGGTGCGCGTGCTGCGCATCGAATTGCTGCTGGCGCGCGCTGCCCTTGAACAGGCCGCGCACCAGCACGAAGAAGACCGGCACGAAGAACACGGCCAGCACCGTGCCGGTGACCATGCCGCCGATCACGCCGGTGCCGATGGCACGCTGGCTGGCCGAGCCCGCGCCGGTGGCCAGGGCCAGCGGCAGCACGCCCAGCATGAAGGCCATCGAGGTCATGACGATGGGCCGGAAGCGCAGGTGGGCGGCGGCCAGCGCCGCCTCGATCACGCTCTTGCCCTGGGCCTGCAGGTCCTTGGCGAACTCGATGATCAGGATGGCGTTCTTGGCCGACAGGCCGATGATGGTCACCAGCCCCACCTGGAAGTACACGTCGTTGGCGTAGCCGCGCAGCAGCGTGGCCACCAGCACCCCGAGCACGCCCAGCGGCACCACCAGGATCACCGCGAACGGAATGGACCAGCTCTCGTAGAGCGCCGCCAGGCACAGGAACACCGCCAGGATGGCGAAGGCGTAAACGATGATGGCCTGCGCGCCGGCGAGCTTTTCTTCGCGCGACTGGCCCGTCCACTCATAGCCGAAGCCTTGCGGCAGCTGCGCCGCCAGGCGCTCCATCTCGTCCATGGCCGCGCCCGTACTCTGGCCTGGCGCCGCAGCGCCACTGATGCGCATGGACGGGTAGCCGTTGTAGCGCACGGTCTGCATGGCGCCCGTGACCCAGCGTGTGGTGGCAAAGGCCGACAGCGGCACGGCCTTGCCCTGGCCGTTGAGCACGTTGAGCCGCAGGAGGTCGTCCGGCTGCATGCGCGCTGGCGCATCGGCCTGCACCACCACGCGCTGCAGACGGCCGGCGTTCGGGAAGTCGTTCACATAGCTCGAACCCAGGGCCGTGGCGATGGCGCTGTTGATGGCGTCGTAGCCCACGCCCAGGGCGCTGGCCTTGTCACGGTCGATGTCCAGCTGCAACTGGGGAGCATCCTCCAGCCCGTCCGGCCGCACCTGCGCCAGGATCTTGCTCTGCGACGCCATGCCCAGCAGCTGGTTGCGCGCGGCCAGCAAGGCCTCGTGACCCAGGCCGGCGCGGTCCTGCAGGCGGAAGCTGAAGCCCGATGCCGCGCCCAGTTCAGGAATGGGCGGTGGGCTCAACGGGTAGATGAACGCGTCGCGGATACCCGAGAGCCCGCCAAAGGCGCGCCCCGCCACCGCCTCGGCATTGCTGCCCGGGCCGGCGCGCTTGGCCCAGTCGGTCAGGGTGACGAAGGCCAGCGCGGCGTTCTGACCCTGGCCCGAGAAGGAGAAGCCCAGCACGCCCACCATGCTCTGCACTTCGGGCTGCTTGAGCATGTAGGCCTCGACCTGTTCCATCACCTCGCGCGTGCGCTCCTGCGTGGCGCCGGGGGGCAGCTGCACGTTCACCAGCATGGTGCCCTGGTCTTCGTTGGGCAGGAAGGAGGCGGGCAGGCGCATGTAGACCACCGCGGCCGCGCCGATGATGGCGGCGTAGAGGATCAGGGCGCGCGGTGCGCGGCGCAGGATGCGCGCCACCAGGCCCTCATAACCCTTGGCCGTGCGCGAGAAGCCCCGGTTGAAGCCACCGAAGAAGCCCTTCTTGGCATGGTGGTGGCCGGCCTGCACCGGCTTGAGCAGCGTCGCGCACAGTGCGGGCGTGAGCGACAGCGCCAGGAAGGCCGAGAAGGCGATGGACGACACCATCACCGCCGCGAACTGGCGGTAGATGTTGCCCACGGAGCCGGCAAAGAAGGCCAGCGGCACGAACACCGAGATCAGCACCACGGTCACGCCCACGATGGCGCCCGAGATCTGGCCCATGGCCTTGCGCGTGGCTTCCAGGGGCGGCAGGCCCTCCTCGCTCATGATGCGCTCGACGTTCTCCACCACGACGATGGCGTCGTCCACCACGATGCCGATCACCAGCACCATGCCGAACATGGTCAGCACGTTGATGGAGAAGCCCAACGCCATCAGCGTGGCGAAGGTGCCCAGCAGCGCCACGGGCACCACGATGGTCGGGATGATGGTGTAGCGCAGGTTCTGCAAGAACAGGAACATCACCAGGAACACCAGCACCACGGCCTCGATCAGCGTGGTGGCCACCTGGGTGATGGAGATGTCGACGAAGCGCGAGCTGTCGTAGGGAATGGACCACTTCATGCCCGGCGGGAAGTAGCGCTCCAGTTCGGCCATCTTCTCGCGCACCGCCTTGGCGGCGGCCAGCGCATTGCCGGTGGGCGAGAGCTGCACGCCCGTGCCCACCGAGGGCTTGCCGTTGAGGCGCGCCGAGGTGGCGTACACCTGGCCGCCCAGCTCGATGCGCGCCACGTCCTTGAGGCGCACGGTGGAACCGTCGGGATTGGCGCGCAGGATGATGCGGCCGAATTCCTCTTCATTGGCGAGCTGGCCGTTCACGATCACGGTGGCCGAGATGCCCTGGCCGGCCACGTTGGGCAGGCTGCCGATCTCGCCGGCCGAGACCTGCGCGTTCTGCGCGCGGATGGCGTTATTCACATCGGCGGCGCTCAGGTTCAGGCCCAGCAGCTTGGCCGGGTCGATCCAGATGCGCATGGCGCGCTCGGTGCCGAAGAGCTGCGCCTGGCCAATGCCGGGCAGGCGCTGCAGCTCGGGCACGATGTTGCGCGAGGCATAGTCGCCCAGCGCCACGGGGTCCCAGGCCGGGTCGTCCGACGAGAGGATGGTGAACAGCAGGAAGTTGCTGCGCGACTTGTCCACGCGCACGCCCTGCTGCGTCACCACGCCCGGCAGGCGCGGCGTGGCGCGCGCCAGGCGGTTCTGCACGTCCACCTGCGCCATGTCGGCGTTGGTGCCGGGCTGGAAGCTCAGCGTGATGTTGCCGGTGCCGTTGGCCTGGGCCACCGACTCCATGTAGATCAGCCCGGGAGAGCCGTTCATTTCGCGCTCGATCACCGAGAGCACGCTGTCTTCCAGCGTCTGCGCCGAGGCACCGGGGTAAGTGGCCGACACCACGATGGCCGGGGGTGCCACGGGCGGGTACTGCGCGATGGGCAGCTGGGTGATGGACACCCCGCCCAGCACCATGATGAACAGTGCGATCACCCACGCGAAGATGGGCCGGTCAATAAAGAATTTCGCCATGCTGGGCGCTCCTCAGGCTGCGCTGGCAGCGGAGGCGGCGGGAGCCGGGGCACTGGCCGGCGCGCTGGCGGGCGCCGCGGCCTTGCCGCCGCTCTGCCATGGCACGGGCTTGACCACGGGGTTGCCGCGCAGCTTCTGGAAGCCGTCCACGATCACCTGCTCGCCGGCCTGCAGGCCGCTCAGCACGACCCACTGGCCGCCCTGCTGGCCGCCGATCTGGATGGTGCGCGGCGCGGGTTTGCCGTCCGGCCCGATGGCCAGCACGGTGTCGCCGTGCTCCGAGCGCGTCACGGCCTGCTGCGGCAGCAGGATGGCCTGCTGCGCCTGGGCCTGCTCCAGCCGCACGCGCACGTACAGGCCGGGCAGCAGCTGGCCGTCGGGGTTGGGCACCTGGGCGCGCAGCGTGATCTGGCCCGTGGTGGCGTCCACCGTCAGGTCGGAGAACAGCAGCTTGCCGGGCAGCGGGTATTCGCTGCCGTCTTCCAGCAGCACGCGCACGCTGGCCGCGTTGCCACCGGCCGCGCGCTTGAACTGGCCGGCCTCCATGGCGCGACGCAGCTTCATCACCTCGGCGGCGGACTGCGTGAAGTTCACGTACATGGGGTGGATCTGCTGCACCACGGCCAGTTGCGTGGCCTCGCCCTGCCCCACCAGGGCGCCCTCGGTGACCAGTGCGCGGCCAATGCGCCCGGAGATGGGGGCCGTGACGTTGGAATAGCCCAGGTTGATGCGCGCCGTTGCCACGGCCGCCTTGCCGGCGGCCACGTCGGCCTCGGCCAGCTTCTGCGCGGCCACGGCGTTGGCGTACTCCTGCTGGCTCACGGCGTTGGCCGCCACCAGGGGCTTGTAGCGTTCGGCCAGCGCGGTGGTCTGCACCAGGTTGGCCTGGCCCTTGGCCAGCGTCGCCTCGGCACTGTGCACCGCGGCCTCATAGGGCGCGGCGTCGATGCGGAACAGGGGCTGGCCGGCCTTGACGTCGCTGCCCTCGTTGAACAGGCGCTGCTGCAGGATGCCGGCCGCACGCGCACGCACCTGGGCCACGCGCGAGGCTTCGAGCCGCCCGGGCAGCTCGGTCAGCAGGCCCAGCTCGCCGGGCTGTGCGGTCACCACGCCCACCTCGGGCGGCGGCATGCCACCGCCGGCGGCTGCGGCGGGCGCATCGCCCTTGCCGCAGGCGGCCAGCAGCAGCGCGGCGCCCAGGCAGCCGCTGGCAAGGGCCAGCCGCCCGCGCAGGGCGGGAGCGGCAAGGCGGAAGGGAATAGGGGCAGAAGCAGTTGCAGTCGGTACGTGGCGCGAGAGCATGGGGGTCCTTCGGGAAAGTCCGTCTGTCGGTATGGCACGAAAGCGCAAAAGTCTAGTGACTTTCGGTAAACCCCGTGCATCCGTGTATGTATACGGACGGTGAAGCCGCAAGTATACATACATGCTTGAATGTATGTATAGTAAGAGACTCTGTCTGAGGAGAAACCCCATGGCCCCCCGCCGCACCAAAACCGATGCGCTGGCGACGCGCAACGCCCTGCTCGACGCCGCGGAGCGGCTGTTCGAGGAGAAAGGCGTGTCCCGCACCTCGCTGCAGGACATTGCCGCAGCGGCCGGCGCCACGCGCGGCGCGATCTACTGGCACTTCAAGGACAAGGCCGACCTGTTCAACGCCATGATGGAGCGCGCCACGGGCCCGCTGGACCAGTTGCTGCTGGAGGCGCCCCCCGGCGCCCCGGCCCCGGGAATGGACGCGGTGTACGCCGCCATGGTGGAGGCGCTGCGCCGCATCGCCACCGACGCCTCGCTGCGCCGCGTGATGCGCATCGCCATCCACCGGGTGGAATACGTGGCCGAACTCGACGCCGTGCAGGCGCGCCACCTCACCATGCACCGCCAGTGGCTGGCGCGCAACCGCAGCGCGCTGGAACAGGCCTTCGCGGGGCGCCACTGCCCCGCCGCCGTGCCGCCCGACATGGCGGCGCTGGGCCTTCAGGTGCTGGTGGAAGGGCTGCTGCAGGGCTGGCTGCTGGACACCGAGGCCTTCGACCTCGTGGAAGCGGGCCGCTGCACCGTCGCCACCTACCTGCGCGGGCTGGGGCTCGAAGTGAAGGCCCCGGCCTCCTGACCCCGCGCCCTATTGCACGGGCGCCCCGGCAGCGTGCCAGCGCGCGATGAGCGCGCGCTCGGCCTCCGTCATCTGCGTGGCGTTGTTCATCGGCATGAGCTTCTGCAGCACCACCTGCTGATAGATGAGCTGGGCACGCGGCGCCACCTGCGCGGGCGCATCCAGGCGCACGCCCTTCATCTGCACCTCGGGGCCGTGGCACTGCACGCAGCGCTGCTGCAGCACGGCCTGCACTTCATTGTAGTCAAATCCGGCCGCAGCGCCCGCTGGTAAAGCGCCAGCAGCTACGGAAACAGGAGCACCCGGGCGCAGCCAGACCACCGCACCCGCCAGCACCGCCACGCCCACCAGCGCATAGGGCCACGGGTGCGGGTTGCGCCCGAGCTTGAAGCCGTGGCGCATGACGAAGAACTGGCGGATGGCCGCGCCGGCGAACATCATGGCGATCAGCACCAGCCAGTTCTGCGGGTGGCCCCAGGTGAAGCTGTAGTGGCCGCTGAGCATGGCGAACAGCACCGGCAGCGTGAAATAGGTGTTGTGCACGCTGCGCTGCTTGCCGCGCTTGCCGTGGATGGGGTCGACCGGCTGGCCGGCCTGGATCTGCGCCACCACCGTCTTCTGGCCCGGGATGATCCAGAAGAACACATTGGCGCTCATGGCCGTGGCCATCATCGCGCCCACCAGCAGGAAGGCGGCGCGCCCGGCGAACCAGTGGCAGGCCAGCCAGGCGGCAATGCACACCAGCACGAACACCAGCGCGCCGACGATGGCGTCGCCGTTCCGGCGCTGGCCGAAGGTGCGGCAAATGGCGTCATACAGCAGCCAGAACACGACCAGGAAGGCCAGCGCCGCCGCCACCGCCATGGGGGGCGCCCAGTCCATGCGCGACTTGTCCACCAGGTAGGTGCCCGCGCTCCAGAGGTAGGACACGGTGAACAGCGCAAAGCCGCTGAGCCAGGTGCTGTAGCTCTCCCAATAGAACCAGTGCAGGTGCCCGGGCAGCTTGGGCGGCGAGACGGCGAACTTGACCGGGTGGTAGAAGCCCCCGCCGTGCACGGCCCAGAGTTCGCCGCTCACGCCCTGCTTCTTCAGGTCCTCGTCCTCGGGCGGCGTGAGGCTGCTGTCGAGAAAGACGAAGTAGAACGACGAGCCGATCCAGGCGATGGCCGTGATGACGTGCAGCCAGCGCAGCAGCAGGTTGGCCCAGTCGAGAAGGTAGCTTTCCATGTTTTTCAACCCTGGCGGCGCAAGGCGCCGTTGGCTAGCTGCTCACCACCGCGGGGCACTGTAAGCAGACAAAGGGCCGCGCTCCAGGGCAGCCTGCGCTGCCAGGGCTCCGCTGCGACCGGAGAACACAAAGTGTATGCAAAACCCGTGCACAGCTGCGCATCAGGCGCCTCCCTGCCCGTCGGGCGGCAAGGGATGACCTGCATCACCCTCGCGCGTCGGTGGCAGTGCGGATCGGGATGGGCCGCAAGGCGTCTTTTTACAGCCCATAGCCCCGCTATGGGCAAGAAAAGCAACGCAGCGGATCGCCCGAGGCCGCGCTGCCACCGACCGCAGGGAGTTATGCAGGTCATCCCAAGGTCTGCAGCAGCTGCGCCGCCACGGCCACCGCGATCACCTCGGGCGCCTTGCCCGCAATGCCGGGCACGCCGATGGGGCAGGTGACGCGCGCCAGCTCCGCCTCGGCGAAGCCGCGTTCCTGCAGGCGGTGGCGGAAGGTAGCCCATTTGCTGCGGCTGCCGATCAGGCCGATGAAGGGCAGGTCGCCGCGTTCGCGCTGGCGGCGCAGGCAGGCGGCCACCACGTCCAGGTCCTCGGCGTGGCTAAAGCTCATGATGAGCACGCGCGACCCGGCTGCCAGGCCGGGCACGGCGGCCTGCACGGGCTCGGAATGCTCGCAGGCCACGTCGGGCGCCACATCGGGCGGAAAGATGCCGTCGCGGCTGTCGATCCAGGTGAGCTGGAACGGCAGCGGCGCCAGCACGCGCGCCAGCGCCTGGCCCACATGGCCGCCGCCAAACAGTGCAACCGGAGCGCGCCGGGACGCCAGGCGTGCGGCCAGCGCGGCGGCGTCGGCCTGCGTGACGCATTCGAAGCGCAGGTGCATCACGCCGCCGCAGCACTGGCCCAGGCTGGGGCCGAGCGCGTAGCGCAGCACGGGCGCGCCGCCGGCGCCAGCCAGTCGCTGGTGCGCCTCGGCGATGGCCTGGAATTCCACATGGCCGCCGCCGATGGTGCCCAGCACCTGCCCGGCGAACACCGCCATCCAGGCCCCGCGTTCGCGCGGCGTCGAGCCCTCGGTGCGCTCCACGCGCACCAGGCAGGCGGGCGCCGTCTGGAGTCCCTTGAGCAAAAGGTGCAAAATTGACAAGTTATCGGCCTTCCTGGAATTCATCCACCCGCAGCATGGACCAGACTCCCTCCGAACGCAGCAAGACGCGCAGCCCCTGGCTGCTGGCCGGCCTGATGGCGGCCGTGGCGGCCCTGGTGGCGGCGTGCAAGTCCTCGCCGGTCAACACCATACCGCCGGACAGCCGCCAGGGCAGCGACAGCCCCAGCACGCTGGGCCCGGTGCCGCACGCCGCGGTGCCGTCGGAAGCGCGCACGCCGCGCGACTACCGCAAGGACGCGGCCAGCCACCTCTACGGACTGAACGCCGAGCGCATCTTCAAGGGCAAGCTGCCCCCCCAGCTCTACGCCATCGGCGTGCTCGAGGTGGACATCGACCGCAAAGGCCGCGTGACCCGCGTGGGCTGGCTGCGCGCGCCGCGCCATGCGCCCGAGGTGGTGGCCGAGATCGAGCGCACGGTGCGCGCCGCCGCGCCCTTCCCGGTGCCGACGCGCATGGGCAAGGTCACCTACACCGACACCTGGCTGTGGGACAAGAGCGGGCGCTTCCAGCTCGACACGCTGACCGAGGGGCAGCTCTGAAATAAGGAGCATCCAGCGCTTGATGGCAGCCGCTTTCATGCACATTTCTAATTGAAACGCTTGCAGGTCGTGCGCAAGGCGCTCTCTTTTTTGCAGTTGCTTCACGACCCCCGGTAGGTCGAATAGCTCCAGGGGCTGACCAGCAGTGGCACGTGGTAGTGCTGGTCGGCATGGGCAATGCCGAAGTCCAGGCTCACCTGGTCGAGGAAATTGGGTTCGGGCAGTTGCACGCCGCGCGCGCGGAAGTAGCCCGCCACATCGAAGCGCAGGCGGTAGGTTCCCGCGCGCAGGCTGGCGTTGTCGAACAGCGGCGCGTCGGTGCGGCCGTCCTGGTTCAGCACCAGGCGCTTGAGGAGGGTGGCGGACTCGCCCGCGGTGGCGTAGAGGGCCACCGCCATGCCGGCGGCCGGGCAACCGTGCATGGTGTCCAGAACGTGGGTGCTCAAGCCCATGGGGAATCTCCTGAGGGTTGCGGAAGAATCTGTAGACCAAAAGTGTATACACTTTTATCCATTCCCTCTATCATGCCGCCATGGAGCCGTCTTCCACCAGCGCGATCGTCGACGCCCTGACCCGCGCCATCGTAGAACACCGCCTGCAGCCCGGCACCAAGCTGGCCGAGCAGAAGCTGGCCGACCACTTCAGCGTCTCGCGCACGCTGGTGCGCCAGGCGCTGTTCCAGCTCGCGCAGAACCGCCTCGTCACGCTCGCGCCGGCGCGCGGCGCGTTCATCGCCTCGCCATCGGAGGAAGAAGCCCGCCAGGTCTTCGCCGTGCGCCGCATGCTGGAGGCCGAAATGACCCGCGCCTTCGTGCACGCCGGCACGCCCGCCATGGTCGAGGCACTGCGCGCCCACGTTGCCAGCGAGCAGGCGGCGCTGAAGCAGGCCGACATCGGTATGCGCAATGCGCTGCTGGGCGACTTCCACGTGCGCATGGCCGAGCTCATGGGCAACGCCGTGCTGGCGCAGATGCTCGGCGACCTGGTTTCGCGCTGCGCGCTCATCACGCTCATGTACCAGTCGGCCAGCGCGGCGGCGCAGTCGCACGCGGAGCACGCGGCCATCGTCGAGGCCCTGGCGGCGCGAGACGCCGAGCGCGCCGTGGCGCTGATGGAGCAGCACCTGGACCAGGTGCAGGCCAACCTGACCTTCGACCGCAAGCGCCCTTCCAACGACCTCTCCATGGCCCTCGGCCCGGTAACCCCATGACCTACGACACCACCGCCCCCTACCCGCGCGACCTCATCGGCCACGGCCGCCATCCGCCGCACGCGCGCTGGCCCGGGGCCGCCCGCATCGCGGTGCAGTTCGTGCTGAACTACGAGGAAGGCGGCGAGAACTGCGTGCTGCACGGCGACGCGGGCTCGGAACAGTTTCTTTCCGAAATGTTCAACCCGGCCAGCTACCCCGAGCGCCACATGAGCATGGAGGGCATTTACGAATACGGCTCCCGCGCCGGCGTCTGGCGCATCCTGCGTGAGTTCGAGCAGCGCGGCCTGCCGCTCACCGTGTTCGGCGTGTCCAGCGCGCTGGCGCGCCACCCCGAGCTGACGCAGGCCTTCGTGGACCTGGGCCATGAGATCGCCTGCCACGGCCTCAAGTGGATCCATTACCAGAACGTGCCCGAGGACGTGGAGCGCGCCCACATGCAGGAGGCCATGGCCACCATCGAGCGCATGACCGGCACGCGCGCCCTGGGCTGGTACACCGGGCGCGACAGCCCGAACACCCGCCGCCTGGTGGCTGACTTCGGCGGCTTCGCCTACGACAGCGACTACTACGGCGACGACCTGCCGTTCTGGATGCAGGTGCGCAAGAGCGACGGCACCGTGGCGCCGCAGCTCATCGTGCCTTACACGCTGGACTGCAACGACATGCGCTTCGCCCTGCCCCAGGGCTATTCGCACGCCGACCCGTTCTTCCAGTACCTGAAGGACAGCTTCGACGCGCTCTACGCCGAGGGCGACCCGGCCGGCCTGGACCGCCCCAAGATGATGAGCATCGGCATGCACTGCCGCCTGCTGGGGCGCCCGGGCCGCATCACGGCGCTGCAGCGCTTCCTGGACCACATCGCGCGCCACGAGCACGTGTGGGTGGCGCGGCGCATCGACATCGCACGCCACTGGCACCAGACCCACCCCTACCCCGCACACCAAGGTTGAACACCATGGCCCAGACCATCGAGCAACTCAACACCGCCAGCCTCTCCGACGCGCTGCGGGCGCTGGACGGCGTGTACGAACACTCCCCGTGGATCGCGCGCCAGGCGCTGGCGCAGCGCCCGCTGCGCTCGCTGGCGCACCTCAAGTCGGTCATGGCCGAGGTGGTGCGCAACGCCGAGCCCGAGGCACAGCTGCGCCTGATCCGCGCCCACCCCGAACTGGCGGGCAAGGCCATGGTCGGCAACACGCTCACGGCCGAGTCCACCCACGAGCAAAGCGCGGCCGGCCTCACGCACTGCAGCCCGCAGGAATTCGAGCGCATCCAGCAGCTCAACACGGCCTACAACACGCGTTTCGGCTTCCCGTTCATCCTGGCGGTGCGCGGCCCGCGCGGCACCGGCCTGAGCCGGCAGCAGATCATCGACACCTTCGCGCGCCGCCTGCACAACCACCCGGACTTCGAGCGCGCCGAGGCGCTGCGCAACATCCACCGCATTGCCGAACTGCGCCTGAACGACAAGTTCGGCGCCGAGCCCGTGCTGGGCAACGAGGTCTGGGACTGGCACGAGGCCCTGGCCCAGCACACCGACCCGGACGCCGCCGAGAAGGGCCAGCTCACGGTCACCTATCTCACCGACGCGCACCGTGCCTGCGCCCGCAGCCTGCGCGAGCAGATGCTCGCCTGCGGCTTCGACGAGGCCCATATCGACGCCGTGGGCAACGTGGTGGGCCGCTACCACGCTGCCACGCCCGGCATGCGCACGCTGCTCACCGGCTCGCACTACGACACCGTGCGCAACGCCGGCAAGTACGACGGGCGCGTGGGCATCTTCGTGCCCATGGCCTGCGTGCGCGAGCTGCACCGCGCGGGCAAGCGGCTCTCGTACAACATCGAGGTGGTGGCTTTCGCCGAGGAAGAAGGCCAGCGCTTCAAGGCAACCTTCCTGGGCTCCAGCGCCCTGCTGGGCCAGTTCGACGCGGCGTGGCTCGACCAGAAGGACGCCCAGGGCACCACGATGCGCGCCGCCATGCTGCACGCCGGGCTGCGCATCGAAGACATCCCCAGCCTGCAGCGTAACCCCGCGCACTACCTGGGTTTCATCGAGGTGCACATCGAGCAGGGCCCGGTGCTGACCGAACTCGACCTGCCGCTGGGCGTGGTCACCTCCATCAACGGCAGCGTGCGCTACCTGTGCGAAATGGTGGGCATGGCCAGCCACGCCGGTACCACCCCCATGGACCGGCGCCGCGACGCGGCCGTGGGCGTGGCGGAACTGGCGCTGTACCTGGAGGAGCGCGCCAACATCGACGGCGACTCGGTGGCCACCGTGGGCATGCTCAACGTGCCGGGAGGCTCCATCAACGTGGTGCCGGGGCGCTGCCACTTCAGCCTCGACCTGCGGGCCCCCAACGACGCCCAGCGCGATACGCTGGCCCTGGACGTGCTGGCCAGCCTGCAGCGCATCGCCGAGCGGCGCGGCCTGCGCTGCACCGTCGAGGAAGCCATGCGCGCCTCGGCCGCGCCCAGCGCCTACGACTGGCAGCAGCGCTGGGAGCGCGCCGTCAACGCGCTCGGTCTGCCGCTCTACCGCATGCCCAGCGGCGCCGGCCACGACGCCATGAAGCTGCATGAAATCATGCCGCAGGCCATGCTTTTCGTACGCGGCGAGAACGCCGGCATCAGCCACAACCCGCTCGAATCCACCACCAACAACGACATGCAGCTGGCCGTCGAGGCCTTCAGCCACGTGCTGCGCCAGCTCGCCTAGGAGCCACCATGACCGCCCCCACCGACTACGCCGCGCTGGACGCCTGGATCGACCAGCATTTCGACGAGGAAGTGCGCTTTCTGCAGGCCCTGGTGCGCGTGCCCACCGACACGCCGCCGGGCAACAACGCACCGCACGCCGAGCGCACGGCCGAACTGCTGCAGGGCTTTGGCTACACCGCCGAAAAGCACCCCGTACCCGCCGCCGAGGTGCAGGCCTACGGCATGCAGTCCATCACCAACCTCATCGTGCGCCGGCCCTATGGTGATGGCGGCCCGACCATCGCGCTGAACGCGCACGGCGACGTGGTGCCGCCCGGCGAAGGCTGGACGCACGACCCCTACGGCGGCGAGGTGGTGGACGGCAGGATGTACGGCCGCGCCACCGCCGTGAGTAAGGGCGACTTCGCCAGCTTCACCTTCGCGGTGCGCGCGCTGGAGGCCGTGGCCCGGCCCGCCAAGGGCGGCGTGGAACTGCATTTCACCTACGACGAAGAATTCGGCGGCGAACTGGGCCCCGGCTGGCTGCTGCAGCACGGCCTGACCAAGCCCGATCTGCTGATCGCGGCCGGCTTCAGCTACGAAGTGGTCACGGCCCACAACGGCTGCCTGCAGATGGAGGTGACGGTGCACGGCAAGATGGCCCACGCCGCCGTGCCGCACACCGGCGTGGACGCGCTGCAAGGGGCAGTCGCCATCATGAACGCGCTCTACGCCGAGAACCAGAAATACCAGCAGGTGCTCTCGCAGGTGCCGGGCATCAAGCACCCCTACCTCAACATCGGCCGCATCGAGGGCGGCACCAACACCAACGTGGTGCCCGGCAAGGTCACGTTCAAGCTCGACCGCCGCATGATCCCCGAGGAGAACCCGGTCGAGGTGGAGGCCCACATCCGCAGCGTGATCGCGCAGGCGGCCAGCGAGCGGCCAGGCATCACGGTGGACATCCGGCGCCTGCTGCTGGCCCGGTCCATGACGCCGCAGCCAGGCAACGCGCCACTGGTCGCCGCCCTGCAGCAGCATGGCGAGGCCGTGTTCGGCGAGAAACCCCCGGCCGTCGGCACGCCGCTCTACACCGACGTGCGCCTGTACGGCCAGCACGGCATTCCCGGCGTGATCTACGGCGCCGGCCCACGCACGGTGCTCGAATCGCACGCCAAGCGCGCCGACGAACGCCTGGAGCTCGAAGACCTGCGCCGCGCCACCCAGGTCATCGCGCGCGCGCTCAGCGATCTGCTGGCCTGAGAACGGGTCTACGTTCTGACGCGCCCGGGCGTTGCAGGCCGCCGGGTCCGGGGGCATACTGGGCCCGCGGCCCCGCCGCACGGCCCTCCTGGAACCCGACGGCAAGCCATGGTCTGCAGCGCAGAGGATTTCACATGAGCGACCCACAAACGCCCCCCGCGCCCGGCTCCGACCGGCGCAGCCACCATGACCGGCGCTCGGGCACCGACCGACGCCAGCTGGAAGCCCCATCGCCCCCCGCCTACGAGCGGCGCCGCAGCATCGAACCGCGCCAGCCCGACGTGACCGAACTGAACCTCACGCCCGAGGAGCTCGAAGCGCTCGGCTTCACGCGCGCGCCCGGCGACGCCGCACCCTAGCGCGGGCCGCCCTAGCGCGGGCGCCCTGACGCAGAGCACCCTGACGCGGGCCGCCCAGATGCGGGCCGCCTGGAGGCGCCACTCCACTCCAGCGCGCAGCGAATCCGGTATCCTGCGGGCCTTGATCACTGCCGTGGTCTGAACGTTTTCTTCAGGCGCCCAGCCGCGACACCTCCGCCGCTGTATCCGCTGCACGCCAGGCCGACGCCCACTCGCGTCGCACCCGCGCTGTCCCAAGAACTTTCGCCGCCTCCGCCCCGTCCGCCAGGATGGGCAGGGCGAAGCCATTTGCGGCACCGATCCACCGTGGAGTAAGCTGAACCTGCCTACCGTTGAGGATTTCCGAATGACCCAAGAACTTTCCGCCGCCGAAGCCGCCCTGCGCGATGCCGCGCGCGAGTACCACCGCAACCCCAGCCGGGGCAAGATTGCCGTCACCCCCACCAAGCCGCTATCCAACCAGCGCGACCTTTCGCTCGCCTATTCACCCGGCGTGGCCTATCCCTGCCTGGACATCCAGGCCGACCCCACCAAGGCCTTCGACTACACCTCGCGCGGCAACCTCGTGGGCGTCATCACCAACGGCACAGCCGTGCTGGGCCTGGGCGACATCGGCCCGCTGGCCGGCAAGCCGGTGATGGAGGGCAAGGGCTGCCTGTTCAAGAAGTTCGCCGGCGTCGATGTGTTCGACATCGAACTGGCCGAGCGCGACCCCGACAAACTCATCGACATCATCGCCAGCCTGGAGCCCACGCTGGGCGGCATCAACCTCGAAGACATCAAGGCGCCCGAGTGCTTCTACATCGAGCGCGAGCTGTCCAAGCGCATGAACATCCCGGTGTTCCATGACGACCAGCACGGCACGGCCATCATCTCCAGCGCCGCGCTGCTCAACGGCCTGGAACTGGTAGGCAAGGACATCGGCGCGGTGAAGATCGCCGTCTCGGGCGCGGGCGCCGCCGCCATTGCCTGTGTGGGCGTGATGGTCGGCCTGGGCGTGAAGCGCGAGAACATCTACATGGTGGACTCCAAGGGCGTGATCTACGAAGGCCGCCCCGGCGGCTTCGACGAGTCCAAGGCCCAGTACGCGCAGAAGACCGAGGCACGCACGCTGGCCGATGCGGTCCACGGCGCCGACGTGTTCCTGGGCTGCTCGGCCCCCGGCGTGCTCACGGCCGAGATGGTCAAGACCATGGCGCCCAAGCCCATCATCCTGGCGCTGGCCAACCCCGAGCCGGAAATCCGCCCCGAGCTGGCCAAGGCCGTGCGGCCGGACTGCATCATCGCCACGGGCCGCTCCGACTACCCGAACCAGGTCAACAACGTCCTGTGCTTCCCCTACATCTTCCGTGGCGCGCTCGACTGCGGCGCCACCAAGATCACCGAGGCCATGAAGCTGGCCTGCGTGCGCCAGATCGCCGAGCTGGCCAAGGCCGACATCAGCGAAGAAGTGGCCACGGCCTATGCGGGCAAGGAGCTGACCTTTGGCCCCGACTACCTGATCCCCACGCCGTTCGACACCCGGCTGATCCTCAAGATCGCCCCCGCCGTGGCCCAGGCCGCCATGGATTCGGGCGTGGCCACGCGCCCCATTCCCGACATGGAGGCCTACAAGGAGAACCTGGCGCGCTTCGTGTACCAGACGGGCATCCTCATGCGCCCGGTCATCAACGCCGCCAAGGCCCTGCCCGATGCGCAAAAGCGCGTGGCCTATGCCGATGGCGAGGACGAGCGCGCCCTGCGCGCGGCGCAGATCGCCGTGGACGACCGCATTGCCCACCCCATCCTGATCGGCCGCCCGGCCGTGATCGCCGCGCGCATCGCCAAGGCTGGCCTGCGCATCCAGCCCGGCAAGGACGTGGAGGTCTGCAACCCCGAGGACGACCCGCGCTTCCGCCAGTACTGGGAGCACTACCACCAGCTCATGAAGCGCGACGGCGCCACGCCCGACATGGCCAAGGCCGCGGTGCGCCGCTCCAACACCATCATCGCCTCGCTGATGGTCAAGCTCGGCGACGCCGACGCCATGATCTGCGGCCTGGTGGGCAGCTACGAGACGCACCTCGAGCGCATCCACAGCATCATCGGTCACGCGAGCGGCGTGGCCGACTATGCGGCGCTCAACGCCCTCATGACGGACCGCGGCCCGCTGTTCATCGCCGACACCTACGTGAACGAGAACCCCACGGCCGAGCAGCTGGCCGAGATCGCCTGGCATTCGGCCAAGGAAGTGCAGCGCTTCGGCCTGCCGGCCAAGGTGGCCTTCCTCTCGCATTCGAGCTTCGGCTCGTCCAAGCGCGCCTCGGCGCGCAAGATGCGCGAGGCGCGCGACCTGTTCGTGGCACGCCACCCCGACATCGAGTGCGACGGCGAACTGCACGGCGACGCCGCGCTGGAGCCGGGCATCCGCGCCACCTACATGGCCGACTCCACGCTCACCGGCTCGGCCAACCTGCTGATCTGCCCGAACATCGACTCGGCCAACATCCTCTACAACGTGCTCAAGACCACGACCAGCGGCGGCGTCACCGTGGGCCCTATCCTCATGGGCGCGGCCGCCACGGCCTACATCCTCACGCCCGCCGCCACCGTGCGCCGCGTCTTCAACATGACGGCCCTGGCCGTCGCCAGCAGCGCCTCGCGCGCAAAGTAGGCGCCCCGCCTCGCCAGCCGGGGGCGCACCCCGGCCGTGCATGCCGGCAGGGCCTGCCCGTTTCCGGGTAAGCCTGCATGTCGGCATGCACCACTTCGGTGAACAATGGCTCGGCGCCTGACACCGAGCCTCCCAAGTCAGGCATCGTTTTTGCTCTCAGCATGGCCATCCCGGCCGCGCTGCGGTCCTTCCCGAGCTTTCCCTCCAGGAGCCCCCATGAAGAAACGATCCTTCCTGCACGCCGCCGTGCTGGCCGCCGCCGCAAGCCTCATGCCTCTGGCGCACGCGCAGACCACGCCCATCAAGTTCCAGCTCGACTGGCGCTTCGAGGGCCCGGCCGCCTTCTTCCTGCTGCCCGTGGCCAAGGGCTACTTCAAGGCCGCCGGGCTGGACGTGGCGGTGGACGCGGGCAACGGCTCCGGTGGCGCCGTGCAGCGCGTGGCCTCGGGCACTTACGACATGGGCTTTGCCGACCTGGCGGCGGTGATGGAGTTCCACGCCAACAACCCGGACGCACAGAACAAGCCCGTGGCCGTGATGGTGGTCTACAACAACACGCCCGCCTCGGTGATGGCGCTGAAGAAGAGCGGCATCACCAAGCCCGCCGACCTGGCCGGCAAGAAGCTCGGCGCGCCCGTGTTCGACGCCGGGCGACGCGCCTTCCCCATCTTCCAGAAGGCCAACGGCGTGGGCGCCGTGCAGTGGACCGCCATGGACCCGCCGCTGCGCGAAACCATGCTGGTGCGCGGCGATGTGGACGCCATCACCGGCTTCACCTTCACCTCGCTGCTGAACCTGGAGGCGCGCGGCGCCAAGCCCTCCGACGTGGTGGTACTGCCCTACGCCGACAACGGCGTGAAGCTCTATGGCAACGTCATCATCGCCAGCCCCAAGCTCATCAAGGAGAACCCGGCCGCCATCAAGGCCTTCCTGCAGGCCTTTGCCAAGGGCGCCAACGAAGTCATCGCCCAGCCGGCCGCCGCCATCGAGCATGTGAAGGCGCGCGACGGCATCGTCAACGTGGCGCTGGAAACACGCCGCCTGCAGCTGGCCATCGACACCGTCATCAACAGCCCCGACGCCCGCGCCGAGGGCTTCGGCCAGCTCAACGCCGCGCGCCTGTCGCTCATGGCCTCGCAGGTGTCGGACGCCTTCAACACCAAGACCCGCGTGAGCCCCGACACGGTATGGAACGGCGGCTTCCTGCCCACTGCGGCCGAGCTGGCCATCCTGCCAAAGAAGTAATCGCTCCTGTTTCAATAGCTGACAACGCTTGATTCATGGGCGCTGGAGGCCCATTTGACTTGAAATCCATGCAGACTGAAGAATCCCCCTTCGTGGACTTCCGCGACGTCTGGCTCGCCTACAACGAAGAGCTGCTGGCACAGAACCACTTCGCGGTCGAGGCCATCGACCTGCAGGTGCGCCGGGGCGAGTTCATCGCCATCGTCGGCCCCTCGGGCTGCGGCAAGTCCACCTTCATGAAGCTGGCCACGGGGCTCAGAAAGCCCTCGCGCGGCAGCATTCGCATCGACGGCCAGCCCGTCAACGGTCCGCTCAAGATCTCGGGCATGGCCTTCCAGGCGTCCTCGCTGCTGCCCTGGCGCACGGCGGTGGACAACGTGCTGCTGCCGCTGGAGATCGTCGAGCCGCACCGCGGCCAGTTCAAGCAAAAGCGCAAGGAATACGAGGAGCGCGCCCGCGCCCTGCTGCGCAAGGTGGGCCTGGCGGGCTATGAGGACAAATTCCCCTGGCAGCTCTCGGGCGGCATGCAGCAGCGCGCCAGCATCTGCCGCGCCCTCATCCACGAGCCGCAGATGCTGCTGCTCGACGAGCCCTTCGGCGCGCTCGACGCCTTCACGCGCGAGGAGCTGTGGTGCATCCTGCGCGACCTGTGGATGGAGCAGCGCTTCAACGTCATCCTGGTCACGCACGACCTGCGTGAATCAGTCTTCCTGGCCGACACGGTGTACGTGATGAGCAAGAGCCCGGGCCGTTTCGTGGTGCGCCGCGAGATCGAACTGCCGCGCCCGCGCGACCTCGAGGTCACCTACACGCCGGAGTTCTCCGCGATCGTGCACGAGCTGCGCGGCCACATCGGCGCCGTGCGTTCGCCCGGCGGCAAGCCCGCGCCCCGCCCCACCCCCGCGCCGGAGCCCACGCCATGACGACCGCATCGCAGCGCAAACGCACCGAACGCTGGGCCCCCTGGGGGCTGCTGGCCGCCACCATCGTGCTGTGGCAGGCCGTGTGCTCGGCCTTCAATGTGTCGGAATTCATCTTCCCCAGCCCCTGGGCCATCGGCGTGCAGCTGGTCGAATTCGGCGGCGTGATCGCCGGCCACGCCTGGCGCACCTTCTGGGTGACCATGGCGGGCTTTGGCATCGCCATCGTGGTGGGCGTGCTGCTGGGCTTCGTCATCGGCAGCTCGCGCCTGGCCTACGCCGCCGTGTACCCGCTGATGACGGCCTTCAACGCGCTGCCCAAGGCGGCGTTCGTGCCCATCCTGGTGGTGTGGTTCGGCATTGGCGTGGGGCCGGCCATTCTCACGGCCTTCCTCATCAGCTTCTTCCCCATCATGGTCAACATCGCCACGGGGCTGGCCACGCTGGAGCCCGAGCTGGAAGACGTGCTGCGCGTGCTGGGCGCCAAGCGCTGGGACGTGCTCACCAAGGTGGGCCTGCCACGCTCCATGCCCTACTTCTTCGGCTCGCTCAAGGTGGCGATCACGCTGGCCTTCGTGGGCACCACGGTGAGCGAGATGACCGCGGCCAACGAAGGCATCGGCTACCTGCTGATCAGCGCGGGTTCATCCATGCAGATGGGCCTGGCCTTCGCCGGCCTGATGGTGGTGGGCGCCATGGCCATGGCCTGCTACGAGCTGTTCAGCGTCATCGAGAAGCACACCACCGGCTGGGCGCACCGGGGTTCGCAGAGCGAATGAGCCCCGGACGGCCCTCCCTAGCGCGATGCGACGAGCAGCTGCACGAACATCTGCACCTTCTGGCGCGACGCTTCGTCGATCTCGCTGAACTCCAGGCCCGCCACCCAATGGTCGCCCTCGGCCTGGATCTTGACGATGCGCCCGAACACGCCCACGGCCCGGTGCTCCACCAGAGCCAGCGAGAACTCCATCTGCAGCACGTTGCCGGGCTCGATGCGCTCGGGCAACTCCATCTGCACGCCGTGGTAGCTCACGTCGACCACCATGCCGTGGATGATGCGCGGCTGCACATCGTCGCCCTGCACCAGCTGGCACAGGCAGGGCACATGCGTTTCGGCGCGGTGGCTGCGCCGGAACTCCTGGCGCGGCACCTTGAGGCGGCGCGCCGGAATGGCCACCAGCTCGCGCATGGCCACGGGCTCGGCCTTGCCCTTCACGTACACCTGCATGGGCGCCGTGGCCGACACCAGGCTGCCGCAGCGCTGGTAGGTGGACTCGCTCATGAGCACCTGGCCGCGCAGACTGAACGCCTCGATGCGCGAAGCCAGGTTCACCTCTTCGCCAATCACCGTGTACTGCGAGAACAGGTCGGAGCCAAAGCGCCCCGCCACCACCGTGCCGGTGTTGATGCCGATGCCCAGGTACACCTGCGGCAGGCGCTCGCGCAGGTGCTCCAGGTTCAGGTCGCGCATGGCCAGCTGCATCTCGACAGCGCAGACCAGGGCGCGCTCCACGTCGTCTGCCCGCGCCTGCGGCGCGCCGAACAGCACCATGATGGATTCGCCCGTGAACTTGTCGATGGTGCCCTGGTGGCGGAACACCACCTCGCTAAGGCGCGCCAGGCATCGGTTGAGCGCCGCCACCACCTCGCCCGCCGGCCGTGTGGCGGACAGCGCCGTGAAGCCGCGCAGGTCGGCCAGCAGCAAAGTCACCTCGCGCTGGTCCACCGGGGCCGCCACGGGGTGGGCCGCGGCCGGCGCCCCGCCCAAAATGGCCTGCATCTCGGCCTGCGCCCGGGCCCCCAGGGGGGCACCGGTCTCGCGCTCAATCAGCGCCTGCAGTCGGCGCACGGTATCGTTGTTCGGCTCATCGGGCATGGACATCGCTCCCCCATCAAGCCGTCCAGAATAGGCGGGCCGGCCCCTGCCGGTCAAGCCGCGCGGCAGAGAAAACAACACGCCACATCCTCCCCCCGCATCTGAGTCCCCCATGCCCTGGCACGCCCGCCTGCACGTCGACTACACCCTGGAACACCAGCGCACCGTGGCGCGCTTCACGCACGACGGCCCGCTGCGCATCCTGCAAAGCCTGTACCCCGAGGGCGACGGCATCTGCCACAACGTGCTGGTGCACCCGCCCGGCGGCCTGGTGGGGGGCGACACGCTGGAGGTGTCCGCCACGCTGGGGCCGGGCGCGCACGCCCTCGTCACCACGCCGGGCGCCACGCGCTTCTACCGCTCCAACGGCGAGCCGGCGCTGCAGCGCACGCGGCTGGCGCTGGCGCCGGACGCGCGGCTCGAATGGCTGCCGCTGGAAGCCCTGTGCTACAGCGCCTGCCAGGCCGAGAACCACCTCACGCTGGAGCTGGCGCCCGGCGCCGAGTGCATGGGCTGGGACGTGACCGCACTCGGCCTGCCGCATGCCGGCCAGCCCTTCGAGGCCGGGCGCTTCGTGCAGCACATCGAGGTGCCGGGCCTGTGGCTGGAGCGCGGCGTGATCGACGCGGCCGACCACCGCCTGCTGCACAGCCCGCTGGGCCTGGCCGGGCAGCACTGCCTGGCCAGCCTGTTCTTCGTGGCGGGCACGCCGCTGGAGCGCGCCCGGCGCGAGGCCGCGCTCGACACCGCCCGCGCCGTGCTGGACGCCCACGCCCTGCGCGCCAGCGCGGGCGCCACCAGCCCCGACGGCCGCGTGGTGGTGCTGCGCGTGCTGGCGCCGCAGGTGGAGCCTGCCATGCGGCTGCTGCGCCAGGTGTGGGGCGCCTGGCGCGCCCAGCTCTGGCAGCTGCCGGCCGAGCCGCCGCGCATCTGGGCCATGTGAGCCGGGGGCCGCGCCCCGGTCAGATCGCCACCAGCTGCCGGATGCCCTTGCGCGCCATTTCCTCCCCCGGCCCGCGCGCCACCACTTCGCCGCGCTCCATCACCAGGTAGTCGTCGGCCAGCTCCTCGGCAAAGTCGTAGTACTGCTCGCACAGCAGCACAGCCATGCCGCCATCGGCCAGCTTGCGGATCACGCGGCCGATGTCCTTGATGATGCTGGGCTGGATGCCCTCGGTGGGTTCGTCCAGAATCAGCAGGCGCGGCCCCGGCGTCAGCGCACGCGCAATGGCCAGCTGCTGCTGCTGCCCGCCCGAAAGGTCGCCGCCGCGCCGGCCCAGCATCTGCCGCAGCACGGGAAACAGCTCGTACAGATGCTGCGGCACGGGCGTCGATCCCGCCTTGTAGGCCAGCCCCATGCGCAGGTTTTCCTCCACCGTCAGGCGCGCGAAGATTTCACGGCCCTGCGGCACGAAGCCGATGCCGGCGCGGGCGCGGTCATAGGGCGGGGCCTGGTCGACGGCCTGGCCGTCGAATATGATGGCGCCGCTTTTGATGGGCACCAGGCCCATCAGGCTCTTGAGCAGCGTGGTCTTGCCCACGCCGTTGCGGCCCAGCAGCACGGTGACCTTGCCGGGGGCGGCGCTGAGGCTCACGTCGCGCAGGATGTGGGAGCCGCCGTAGTACTGGTTGATGTTTTCGACTTTGAGCATTTTCGGCCTCTAGCACTTGTCCAGCAAGCGCTGACAGCTATCAAAACAATAGTATTTCAGCGCCCCAGATACACCTCGATGACGCGCTCGTCGGCCTGCACCTGGTCCAGCGTGCCCTCGGCCAGCACGGCGCCGTCGCACAGCACCGTCACCTTCTCCGAGATCGTGCGGATGAAGCCCATGTCGTGCTCCACCACCATCAGCGAATGCTTGCCCTTGAGCGTGAGGAACAACTCGGCCGTGCGCGCCGTCTCCTCGTCCGTCATGCCCGCCACCGGCTCGTCCAGCAACAGCAGCTTCGGGTCCTGCATCAGCAGCATGCCGATTTCCAGCCACTGCTTCTGTCCATGGCTCAGGGTGCCCGCCATGCGGCTCACGCTGCCCGCCAGGTGGATGGTGTGCAGCACCTCGGCCAGGCGGTCCGATTGCGCGGAATCGAGCCGGAAGAACATGCTGGACTGCACGCCCTTGTGGGTCTTGAGCGCCAGCTCCAGGTTCTCGAACACGCTGAGCTGCTCGAACACCGTGGGCTTCTGGAACTTGCGGCCTATCCCTAAGCTGGCGATCTCGGGCTCGTTGTGGCGCAGCAGGTCGATGGTGCTGCCAAAGAACACCGTGCCGCTGTCCGGGCGCGTCTTGCCGGTGATGATGTCCATCATCGTCGTCTTGCCCGCGCCGTTGGGGCCGATGATGCAGCGCAGCTCGCCGGGGGCGATGTCCAGGCTCAGGCCGTTGATGGCCTTGAAGCCGTCAAAGCTCACGTTCACATCTTCGAGGTACAGGATGCGGCCGTGGGCCACGTCCACCTCGCCCGGCGTGGCCACGCGCGAGAAGCCTGCCGCGCGGCCGCCGGACTCGGTCTGGCCGGTGGCCACGAGCGCCCGCGTCTTCTGCAAACGCTGCGCGCCCTCGTCCATCAGGTCGGGCGTCATGGCGCGGCTCCTTCGTTTTTCTTGTTCTTTAGCTTCTTGACCAACCCCACCACGCCATCGGGCAGGAACAACGTGACGGCGATGAACAAAGCGCCCAGAAAATACAGCCAGAACTCCGGCGCCGTGACGGTGAGCCAGCTCTTGGCACCGTTGACGATGAAGGCGCCCACGATGGGACCGATCAGCGTCGCGCGGCCGCCCACGGCCGCCCAGACAGCGATCTCGATGGAGTTGGCGGCGCTCATTTCGCCCGGGTTGATGATGCCGACCTGCGGCACGTACAGCGCGCCGGCCACGCCGCACATCATGGCGCTGAGGGTCCAGATGGTGAGCTTGTAGGGCAGCGGCGCGTAGCCCGAGAACATGACGCGCGTCTCCGCATCGCGCACCGCCTGCAGCACCCGGCCAAACTTGCTGCACACCAGCCAGCGCGCCAGCAAGAAGAACACCAGCAGCGTGACGCCCGTCATCACGAACAGCAGCATGCGCATGTTCTGCGTGGCAACGGGCTGGCCCAGGATGCGCTTGAAATCCGTGAAACCATTGTTGCCGCCAAAGCCCGTCTCGTTGCGAAAGAACAGCAGCATGGCCGCGTACGTCATGGCCTGCGTGATGATCGAAAAGTACACGCCCTTGATGCGCGAGCGGAAGGCGAAGTAGCCGAACACGAAGGCGATCAGCCCCGGCACCGCCACGATAAGGATCAGCGTGGCAATGAAGCTGTCGGACAGCGCCCAGTGCCAGGGCAGCTCCTTCCAGTCGAGGAACACCATGAAATCGGGCAGGTCGCTCTTGTAGTTGCCGTCACGGCCGATCTGGCGCATGAGGTACATGCCCATCACGTAGCCGCCCAGCGCAAAGAACAGACCGTGGCCCAGGCTGAGGATGCCGGTGTAGCCCCAGATCAGGTCCATGGCCAGCGCGCAGATGGCGTAGCACATGATCTTGCCGAGCAGGGCCACGGCGTAGTCGGACAGGTGCAGCGCACTGCCGGCCGGCACCCACAGGTTGAGCACCGGTGCCACGGCGCACACCACGACGAGCGCCACGCTGAAGGCCGACCAGCCGCTGCGCGTGAGCAGAGGGGCGGGTGCAGGAAGTTGGATAGCAGGGGTGGTCATAGCGGTCTCAATCTGCTGTCCGGCCCTTCACCGCGAAGATGCCCTGCGGCCGCTTCTGGATGAAGATGATGATGAACACCAGCACGGCGATCTTGGCCAGCACGGCGCCCGTCCAGCCTTCGAGGAACTTGTTGAGCACGCCCAGGCCCAGCGCGGCATACACGGTGCCGGCCAGCTGGCCCACGCCGCCGAGCACCACCACCATGAACGAATCGACGATGTAGCCCTGGCCCAGGTCCGGGCCCACGTTGCCGACCTGGCTGAGCGCGCAGCCGGCCAAGCCGGCGATGCCCGAGCCCAGTGCAAAGGCATACGTGTCCACCCGCGCGGTGTTCACGCCCATGCACGAAGCGATGGGGCGGTTCTGCGTGACGCCGCGCACGAACAAACCGAGGCGCGTCTTGCTGATGAGAAAGGCCACGCCGCCCAGCACCGCGAGCGCAAAGGCCACGATGATCACGCGGTTCCAGGGCAGTTGCAGGTTGTCCATGAGCTGCACGCCACCGCTCATCCACGAAGGGTTTTCCACGCCCACGTTCTGCGCGCCGAACACGCTGCGCACCAGTTGCTGCAGCATCAGGCTGATACCCCAGGTGGCCAGCAGCGTCTCCAGCGGTCGGCCGTACAGGAAACGGATCACGCCACGCTCCAGCACCGCGCCCATCAGCGCCGAGGCCAGGAAGGCGGCGGGCACGGCCGCGACCAGATACCAGTCGAAGGCACCTGGAAAGTACTTTTGAAAGATGCCCTGCATGACGTAGGTAGCGTAGGCGCCGATCATCATCAGCTCGCCGTGCGCCATGTTGATCACGCCCATGAGGCCGTAGGTGATGGCCAGGCCCAGCGCCACCAGCAGCAGGATGGAGCCCAGGCTGATGCCCGAGAACATGGCGGCCAGGCGCTCGCCCCACTGCAGGCGTTCTTCCACGCTCTTCAGCGCGGCCTGCAGGGCGGCCTTCACCTTGGGGTCTTCCTCGCCGCGCAGCTGCTCCAGCAGCACGGTGCGGGTGGCGGGGTTGCCGCTGGCGGCCAGGTGGTGGGCGGCGTCCAGGCGCTTGGCGGCATCGCTGCTGCTGATAAGGATGCGCGCGCGGATGGTGTCCAGCCGCGCCTTGAGGCCCGCATCCTGCTCGGCAGCCAGCGCTTTCTCGATCAGCGGCAGGCGGGCTCCGTCGGTCTCCTCGCGCAGCGCGTCGATGGCCTTGCGGCGCTGTGCGATGTCGGCGGACATGAGCTGCAGCGAGGCGAGCGCGGTGTCGAATTCGCCGCGCATGCGGTTGTTGTTGACGATGTCTTCGGCATCGTCGGGCACCGGCACTTCGGCGCCCGTCACGGGGTCCCGCCCCTTGTCATCCTTCATGACGATGGCCTGATCGCCCGCGATCTTCACCGCGTCGTCGGCCATGGCACGGATGAAGGCCACGGTGGCCTCGTCGGGCGTGGCGATGGCGGCCTGCAGCGCGGCGATGCGCTCATCGGTATCGCCCGCCGCCATGGCCCGCGCCGCCCCGGCCGTGAGCGCGTGCGCCTGCGCGGCTGCGCACAGCAGCAAGCAGGCAATCAGGCGAGAAAAGAAGGAAGAAAGCATGGCAAGGCCGGTGTGTCAGAAAAAGCAGCAGGCCGCGGAGCACGCGCGGCCCCAGGCCAGGGATGCCGCGGAACCGGCTTCGCCGGGCCGCTGGCATCGTCCCCCCTCCCGAATCGCGCAGCGAGTCGAGAGAGGGGGTGAAGGCGCGCTAGCGCCTCAGGGGGGTGCTCACATCTTCTCGGGCTCATCCTTCTTCTTGTCATTGCCTTCGATGTAGGGCGACCACGGCTTGGCCTTCACGGGGCCCGGCGTCTTCCACACCACGTTGAACTGGCCGTCGGCCTTGATCTCGCCGATGAACACGCTCTTGTGCAGGTGGTGGTTCTTTTCGTCCATCTTGGAGACGATGCCCGAGGGTGCCTTGAAGGTCTGGCCGGCCATGGCGGCGATCACCTTGTCCACGTCGGTGCTCTTGGCCTTTTCAACCGCCTGCTTCCACATGTTGATGCCGATGTAGGTGGCCTCCATCGGGTCGTTGGTGAGCGGCTTGTCCTTGTGGCCGGCAATGCCCTTGGCCTTGGCGTAGTCGCTCCACTTCTTGATGAACTCGGTGTTGGCCGGGCTCTTGATGGACTGGAAGTAGTTCCAGGCGGCCAGGTGGCCCACCAGCGGCTTGGTGTCCACGCCGCGCAGCTCTTCTTCGCCCACGCTGAACGCGACCACCGGCACGTCCTTGGCCTTCAGGCCGGCGTTGCCGAGTTCCTTGTAGAACGGCACGTTGGAGTCGCCGTTGATGGTGGAGACCACCGCCGTCTTGCCGCCCTGGCTGAACTTCTTGATGTCGGCGACGATGGTCTGGTAGTCGCTGTGGCCAAACGGCGTGTACTTCTCGTCGATGTCGCTGTCCTTCACGCCCTTGGACTTGAGGTAGGCGCGCAGGATCTTGTTGGTGGTGCGGGGGTAGACGTAGTCGGTGCCCAGCAGCACCCAGCGCTTGGCACTGCCGCCGTCCTTGCCCATCAGGTAGTCCACAGCGGGAATGGCCTGCTGGTTGGGCGCGGCGCCGGTGTAGAACACGTTCTTCGACAGCTCCTCACCCTCGTACTGCACGGGGTAGAACAGCAGGCCGTTCATTTCCTCGACCACGGGCAGCACCGACTTACGGCTCACGCTGGTCCAGCAGCCGAAGATCACCGAAACCTTGTCCTGGCCCAGCAGCTGCTTGGTCTTTTCGGCGAACAGCGGCCAGTTGGAGGCCGGGTCCACCACCACGGGTTCGAGCTTCTTGCCCAGGACACCGCCCTTGGCGTTGATCTCGTCGATGGCCATGAGCACGGTGTCCTTGAGCACCGTTTCCGAGATGGCCATGGTGCCCGACAGGCTGTGCAGGATGCCGACCTTGATGGTCTCCTGCGCGTGGGCGGGCAGTGCAGACAGGCCGGCGAGCGTGGCGAGGGCCGCGAGGGCCTTGAGGGAATAGCGACGTTGCATGAGGGCTTCTCCAGTGGTGGGGGTTCAAACCGCTTCGCCCGATGGCCCGAAAGAGGCTTGGATCGGTCGATGGAATGGATTCTGGAGAGCAGGCCGCGCCGCGAAAATACGCCGGGTGGCGTATGCCGGCCCAGACACTTCTACGGATTTGCCTTCCATCGGATCACTAGGCGGGGGACCGAAGACAGTGCGGTAGCACGGCGGGGCGACCCAACGACGTTAGACGTTTGAAGGCAAAGCCGTTTCAGCCTTCGAACTGCGGGTGCAGCTGGCGCAGGCGGGCCAGCGCCATGGCGGCGGCAGCGGTGCGCGTTTCCACGCTCAGCTTGGCGAACACGCGCTCCAGGTGCTTCTTCACCGTGGCCGGGCTGGCGCCCAGGATGTCGCCGATGTCGCGGTTGATCTTGCCCTTGACCACCCAGTACAGCACCTCGGCCTCGCGCGCCGTGAGCTTGAACGCCAGGCTCATGGACTCGATGACCTTGGCGTCGGACACCTCGCGCATCACGATGAGCCAGTCGCCCCCGCCCTCGCTGTCGCCAGCCTGCTGGTGCAGGCGGAAGGTCAGGCGCCGTGCGCCCTGCTCCACCGCCAGGCGCGGCGGCTCGCCCAGCGGTTCGGCACCATGGCCGGCCAGCACGTGGCGGCGCAGCCAGGCCTGCACGGGCGCGGGCGCCCAGGGGCCGAGGTCACCGAAGTAGGCCTGCAGCAGCTCGCGCGCCAGCGGCGTCTGCCAGACGATGCGGCCGTCGGCCGCGCGCACGGTGATGCTGGCGTAGCCAAAGGCGTCGAGCGCGTTGCGCGCCTCGCGCGCCTGGCTGGCGTCCTGCCGCGCCCGGCGTGCCGCGCCCAGGTGCACGCCCATGCGCGCCAGCACCTCGCGCGGCTTGAGGGGCTTGGTCACGTAATCCACCCCGCCCGCCTCCAGCGCGGCCACCAGGTGCTCGGTCTCGGTCAGGCCGGTCATGAAGATGATGGGGATGTGGGCCGTGGCGGGCGAGGCCTTCAGGCGCCGAGCCACCTCGAAGCCGTCCATGCCCGGCATCATGGCGTCGAGCAGCACGATGTCGGGCAGCGCCTGCGCGGCGCGCTGCAGCGCGGCCTCGCCGTGCGTGGCCACGAGCACGGTGTAGCCCGACTCGTCGAGCGCGTCGTGCAGCACGGCCAGGTTGTCGGGCACGTCGTCCACGACCAGCACCACGTCGCTGTCGGCGCGGTCCAGGACCAGGGGGTTGGGGATCATGCGGGGGCTTCCTCCAGCAGGCGGGCCATGGCGTCGAACTCGAAGGCGCGCGCCATCTGGCGCATGGCACGCACGAAGTCGCCATGCGCGGGGTGGGCGCGCTCGATGCCGTCCAGCGCATTCAGGATGCCCCGGTAGTAGCCCAGCGCCATGGCTTGGCGCAGGGCGGCCAGCTCGGCCGGGCCGGGGTAGGCCAGGGGCGTGGCGGCCGGCGCGGCGGGCGCGGGCAGGTCGTCGGCATGCAGCCACTGCAGGCCCAGGCGGCGCTCCAGCCAGTCCAGCAGCTCGCTGTGGCGCACGGGCTTGACAAGGAAGTCGCCGGGGCCGATGCCGGCGTCGTTGTCCAGCCCCTTGTCGAACGCATTGGCCGAGACGATGGCGCAGGGCAGATCGGGCAGCCCCATCTGCCGCACGCGCCGCAGCGTCTCCCAGCCGTCGATGCCGGGCATGGCCAGGTCCATGAAGACAGCGTGCGGGCGGTAGCCGGCGGCCAGCAGGTCCAGGGCGTCGTGGCCGCTGGCGGCCTGGCGCAGCGTGAAACCCAGGGGTTCGAGCAGGTGAACCAGCAGCTCGCGGTCGGCCTCCTCGTTGTCCACCACCAGCAGGCGGCGGCGCTCGCCCGCGTAGCCCCGGCGCGGGCGCCGCACGGCGGGTGCGGGCGCGGCGCGGCCCGGCTCGGCGTGCACCTCGGGCAGGAACAGCTTGGCATGGAAGACCGCGCCCGCGCCGGGCTGGCTGCTGACCGACAGCTCGCCGCCCATGAGTGCGGTGAGCATCTTGGCCATGGTCAGGCCCAGGCCCGCGCCGGGCGCGGTGCTGGTGCCCGCGCCGCCCCGGGCGAAGGGCTCGAAGATGCGCTCGATCTCCTCGGGCGCCAGGCCGGGCCCGGTGTCCGCCACGTCGATGCGCGCCATCTCGCGTGCGTAGCGCACGCGCAGCGTCACCGTCCCCCGGGCGGTGAACTTGACGGCGTTGCCCAGCAGGTTGATGAGGATCTGGCGCAGGCGCTTTTCATCGGCGCGCACCACCTCGGGCAGCGTGCCCTGCACGTCGAACCGGAACGCCAGGCCCTTGGCCGCGGCCTGCAGCTCGAACAGGCTGGCGATCTCGTGCAGGCCGTCGGCCAGGCGCATGGGGGCCACGTCCAGCGTGAGCTTTCCCGACTCGATGCGCGCGATGTCCAGCGTGCCCTCGATGAGCGACAGTAGGTGCTCGCCGCCGCGCCGGATCACGTGCACGGCCTGCCTGCGGTGCGGTGGCACGCCCGCGTCCTCGCCCATGAGCTGGGCATAGCCCAGGATGCTGTTGAGCGGCGTGCGGATCTCATGGCTGATGGCGCTGATGTAGCGGCTCTTGGCCTGGTTGGCCTGCTCGGCCGCCTGCTGCGCCTGCTCGGCGGCGCGGCGCGCGGTCTGCAAGGCCTCGTCGGTCTGGCGGTGCAGCGCGATCTCGCGCATGAGCAGGCCGGTCTGGCGGTTCGACTCCTCCTGCGCCACCTGGCGGCTCTTGTGCGCCAGCACCAGCCACCACGCCACGATGCCCGCGATGACCAGCAATGCCAGATAGGCCTTGAGCAGGCCCGAGCGCAGCGCCCCTGACGGCGCGGCCAGCACCCCGCCGCCCGCGATCGCCTGCGCCAGGGTGGTGAGCTCCTGGTGGTAGAGCAGCCCCAGCACCGCCGCCAGCAGCGGCGCGATCACCAACATGAGCAGCAGGAAGTGCGCGAGCCCCGTGTCGAGGTAGCGCCACACGGTGCGCGGCAGCAGCCAGCGCAGCGCGGCGGACCACTGCACGGCCATGCTGGCCCTGGGCTTGCACAGGTCGCCGCAGCGCGCGTCCAGCGTGCAGCACAGCGAGCAGATGGCGCCCCGGTAGGCGGGGCACTGGGCCATGTCGGGCGCCTCGTATTCACGCTCGCAGACCACGCAGCGCTGCACCGCCAGGCGCTGGTAGCTGCCCCCATCGGAAGCCCGCGCACCGGGCACGGGCCCATGCATGGGTACGGCCACGGACTCGCTTTGGCGCGCGATGTAGTACCGGCCCTGCGTGGCCCATGCGATGAGCGGCGCGGTGACGAAAGCCACGCCCATGGCGATCACGGCCGAGAACGCCTGCGCCAGCGGCCCGAACAGCCCCAGGTGCGCGCTGATGGACACGGCGGACGCCAGCGCCATGGCCCCCACGCCCACCGGGTTGATGTCGTACAGGTGCGCGCGCTTGAACTCGATGCCCGGCGGCGACAGGCCCAGCGGCTTGTTCACCACCAGGTCGGCCACCACGGCCATGATCCAGGCGATGGCGATGTTGGAATACAGCCCCAGCACCTCGCCCATGGCGCGGAACACGTTCATCTCCATGAGCATGAAGGCGATCAGCGTGTTGAACACCACCCACACCACGCGCCCGGGGTGGCTGTGCGTGAGGCGCGAGAAGAAGTTGCTCCAGGCGAGCGAACCGGCGTAGGCGTTGGTCACGTTGATCTTCATCTGCGAGACCACCACGAACAGCGCCGTGGCCGCCACGGCCCAGCCGTAGTGCGGGAACACGTATTCGTAGGCCACCAGGTACATCTGGTTCGGGTCCACCGCGCGCTCCACGGGCACCATGTGCGTGATGGCCAGCCAGGCCAGCAGAGCGCCGCCCAGCATCTTGAGCACGCCCAGCACCACCCAGCCCGGCCCGCCCACCAGCACGCCCCACCACCAGCGAGCGCGCGTGGCCGGCGTGCAGGCGGGCATGAAGCGCAGGTAGTCGGCCTGCTCGCCCATCTGCGTGATGAGCGCGATGCCCACCGTGAGCGCCGCACCAAACATGGGCAGCGCAAAGCGCGTGCCCTGCCCCGATTCGCCACCGTAGTGCATGACGCCCGCGAACGCACCAGGATCGCGCGCCAGCACGTAGCCGAACGGCACCAGCAGCATCACCAGCCACAGCGGCTGCGTCCACACCTGCAGGCGACTGATGACCGACACCCCGTGCGTGACCAGCGGCACCACCACCACGGCGCACACCAGGTAGCCCCAGGTGGGCGGGATGTCCAGCGCCAGCTCCAGCGCGTAGGCCATCACGGCGGCCTCCAGCGCGAAGAAGATGAAGGTGAAGCTGGCGTAGATCAGCGAGGTGAGCGTGGAGCCGATGTAGCCAAAGCCCGCGCCGCGCGTGAGCAGGTCCATGTCCACCCCGTGGCGCGCCGCGTACACGCTGATGGGCAGCCCCGCCAGGAAGATGATGAGCCCCGTGGCCACGATGGCCCAGAAGGCGTTGATGAAGCCGTACTGCACCAGCAGCGTGGCGCCCACGGCCTCCAGGATGAGGAACGAGGCCGCGCCGAACGCCGTGTTCGCCACACGCCATTCGGACCACTTGCGAAAGCGCTGCGGCGCGTAGCGCAGGGCGTAGTCCTCCATGGTCTCGGTGGCCACCCAGCTGTTGTAGTCGCGCCGCACCTTCACCACCTGCTGCGGCGCGGGGGGCGGGGCCGCGGCGGGCGCGGCAGAGGGGGGGGCGGTGGAGGACGGCATGGGCGGGCCCGGCCGCTGGTGCAGTTTCCATGCCACGGCGGCGGTCCGCCTGCGCCATGCGGCGTATGGACGGGCACGGTGCTTGCTCAGTACCCTGCCACGGCGTTTCTGCACTTCCGGCCGGGCCCGCCCACCAACGCATTGCAACGATATGGAACTCTCTCCGCGCGACAAAGACAAGCTGCTGATCTTCACCGCCGCCCTGCTGGCCGAGCGCCGCAAGGCCCGGGGGCTCCAGCTCAACCACCCCGAGGCCGTGGCCCTGATCAGCGCCGCCGTGATGGAGGGCGCGCGCGACGGCAAGACCGTGGCCCAGCTCATGAGCGAGGGCCGCGCCGTGCTCACGCGCGCCGACGTGATGGAGGGCGTGGCCGAAATGATCCCCGACATCCAGGTCGAGGCCACCTTCCCCGACGGCACCAAGCTCGTCACGGTGCACCAGCCCATCCTCTGACTTCCGCTCCATGGAGACACCCGCATGCCATCCATCCGCCCCTCTATCGCTCTCATTTTCATAGCTGCTAGCGCTTTCAGCACGGGCGCCAGCGCCCATTTTGATGCTGAAACACACCAACATGGCAGCTTCCTCGCCGGCCTGCTGCACCCCTTGCTGGGCGCGGACCACCTGGCCGCCATGGTGGCCGTGGGCCTGTGGAGCGCGCTGGCCGCGCGCCGCGCCGGGCCGGGGCTGCTGTGGGGGCCGGCGGGCTTTGCCGCGCTGCTGCTGGCGGGCGCGGTGCTGGGCCTGCAGGGCGTGCAGCTCCCGGCGGTGGAGCCCATGATCGCCGCCTCGCTGCTGGCCACCGGCCTGCTGGTGGTCACACGCCTGCGCGTGCCGGGCGCCGTGGCGGCCCTGGGCGTGGGGGTGTTCGCGCTGTTCCACGGCGCGGCCCACGGGCAGGAACTGGCCGGCAGTGGCAACGCCTGGCAGATGCTGGCCGGCATGCTGCTGGCCACGGCGCTGCTGCACGGCGCGGGCCTGGCGGCGGGCTGGGCGCTGCGCCAGCGCGCGGCGTGGTGGGCCCGGGCCGCCGGCGCGGGCGTGGCGGCTTTCGGCGGTGCGCTGCTGTTGCAAATGGCCTGACCATGATCCCCGGCGAACTCTTCACCGACGCAGGCGAGCACCTGCTCAACACCGGCCGCCGCACGCTCACGCTCGTGGTGCGCAACACCGGCGACCGGCCCATCCAGGTGGGCTCGCACTACCACTTTGCCGAGACCAACGGCGCCCTGGGCTTCGACCGCGCCGCCGCGCACGGCATGCGGCTGAACATTGCGTCAGGCACCGCCGTGCGCTTCGAGCCCGGCCAGGAGCGCACCGTGGAACTGGTGGACTACGCGGGCGCGCGCACCGTGCACGGCTTTCGCGGCCTGGTGCAGGGCGCGCTGTAGACAGTTTTTAAGCCAAATCGGCCTCCAGCGCTTGATGGGCAAGCGCGAGCAGCTATCAAAAACAGAGTAATCGGAGCACCCCCATGGCCACCATTGCCCGCCGCGCCTATGCCGAGATGTACGGCCCCACCGTGGGCGACCGCCTGCGCCTGGCCGACACCGACCTGCTGCTGGAGGTGGAGGCCGACCACACGCTGCAGGCCGGCAGCCACGGCGAGGAGGTGAAGTTCGGCGGCGGCAAGACCATCCGCGACGGCATGGCGCAAAGCCAGCGCACGCGCGCCGAAGGGGCCGTGGACACGGTGCTGACCAACGCGCTCATCGTCGACCACTGGGGCATCGTCAAGGCCGACATCGGCCTCGCGGGCGGGCGCATCGCCGCCATCGGCAAGGCCGGCAACCCCGACACGCAGCCGGGCGTGGACATCGTCATCGGCCCGGGCACCGAGGTCATCAGCTGCGAGGGCCACATCGTTACGGCCGGCGGCATCGACAGCCACATCCACTTCATCTGCCCGCAGCAGATCGAGGAGGCGCTGGCCTCGGGCATCACCACCATGCTGGGCGGCGGCACCGGCCCGGCCACGGGCACACTGGCCACCACCTGCACGCCCGGCCCCTGGCACCTGGAGCGCATGCTGCAGGCGGCCGACGCCTTCCCGATGAACCTGGGCTTTCTCGGCAAGGGCAACGCCAGCCTGCCGGGCGCGCTGCGCGAGCAGATCGGCGCGGGCGCCATCGGCCTGAAGCTGCACGAAGACTGGGGCACCACGCCCGCCGCCATCAGCAACTGCCTGGACGTGGCCGAGGAAACCGACACGCAGGTGGCCATCCACTCCGACACGCTGAACGAAAGCGGCTTTGTGGAGAACACCATCGCCGCCGTGGGCGGGCGCGGCATCTGCGCCTTCCACACCGAGGGCGCGGGCGGCGGCCATGCGCCCGACATCCTGCGCGTGGTGGGCGAGGCCAACTTCCTGCCCAGCTCCACCAACCCCACCATGCCCTACACGCGCAACACGCTGGACGAGCATGTGGACATGCTCATGGTGTGCCACCACCTCGATGCCAGCATTGCCGAAGACCTGGCCTTTGCCGAGAGCCGCATCCGCAAGGAAACCATTGCCGCCGAGGACATCCTGCACGACCTGGGCGCCATCAGCATGATGAGCAGCGACAGCCAGGCCATGGGCCGCGTGGGCGAGGTCATCATCCGCACCTGGCAAACGGCGCACAAGATGAAGGCGCAGCGCGGCAGCCTGGCCGGCGACAGCGCCCGCAACGACAACACGCGCATCAAGCGCTACGTGGCCAAGTACACCATCAACCCCGCCATTGCCCACGGCATCAGCCACGAGGTGGGCTCGCTGGAGGTGGGCAAGTGGGCCGACATCGTGGTCTGGAAGCCCGCCTTCTTCGGCGTGAAGCCGGCCCTCATCCTCAAGGGCGGCATGATCGCCCTGGCCGCCATGGGCGACCCCAACGCCTCCATCCCCACGCCGCAGCCGGTGCACTACCGGCCCATGTTCGGCGCGTTCGGCGGCGCCGTGGCCCGCACCTCGCTCACCTTCGTCTCGCAGGCCGGTTTGCATGCCGGCATCGGCGAGCGCTACGGCCTGGCCAAGCCGCTCTCGGCCGTGCGCAATATTCGCGGCGTGCGCAAGCAGCACATGGTGCACAACCACTACACCCCCAAAATGGAAGTGGACGCGCAGACCTACACCGTGCGCGCCGACGGCCAGCTGCTCACCTGCGAGCCGGCCACCGTGCTGCCCCTGGCGCAGCGCTACTTCCTGTTCTGAGCCGCGTTGAGCGCAAACGCCCCATCCGCATGCAGCACGCCCTTGCCCTGTTCGTTGGCCCAGGCCAGCCAGTCGCTGGCGGCAATCGCGGGCGCATGCGCCACGGTGGCGGGCAGGGCTTCGTACACCAGCACCGGCAAGGGCTGCGTCGCGCCGCCGGGCAGCGCCACGGGCAGGGTCAGGATGCGCTTGGCGTATTCGCCCATGTCCTCGGGCCACAGCCCTTCGATGCGGTCCATGGCCTGCTCCAGCGCATCGTCCATGGCATACACCTCGGCCAGCACCTGCTGCGTGCCCTGCAGGCGCAGGCCCGGGTACCAGCCCAGGTCGTACAGGCTGCCCGTCAGCCACGTCTGGCCGACGCAGGCCACGCGGGGGGCCAGCCGGGCGATGTCGTTGATGCCGCCCGCGCGCAAGGTGCCATAGACCGCCACATGGGCCGCGCCGCACGGCTGCCAGCGCGGGGCCGCGTCTTCTGCCGAAGCAGGATCACAAAGGGTTGACATGCCTGTCATGCTAGTGGTTTTACACAGGCGGTATCGAAGCACGAACCGCGCCCAACCCATCTCTTCACCATGCTGACCGTCAACAAACTCATGCCCCAGGGCCGGGGCCTCGCACCCGTGCTGCTGCAGCGCGCCGCCACCCTCGAACTCGACTGGGACGTGCGCCAGAAGTCGCGCTTTGCCGCCACCGACAGCCAGGGCCGCGCCTTGGCCGTCTTCCTGCCGCGCGGCCAGGCCGTGCGCGGCGGCGACGTGCTGGTGGCCGAGGACGGCTCACTGGTGCGCGTGCAGGCCGCGCCGCAGCCCGTGCTGGTCATCACCCCCTGCGCCGACCACGGCACGCCGTTCGACCTGACCCGCGCCGCCTACCACCTGGGCAACCGCCATGTGCCCATCGAGCTGCAGAGCGACCACCTGAAGATCGAGCCCGACCACGTGCTGGCCGACATGCTGCGCGCCATGCACCTGGCCGTGCGCGCCGACACCCTGCCCTTCGAGCCCGAAGGCGGCGCCTATGCCGCCGGCCACGAGGGCGGCCACCACGGGCACGGGCACGGCCACGACCACGGGCCGGAAGGCCACGTGCACGGCCCGGATTGCGGCAATTCGCACTGACACACGCCCCATGCACCGCGCACGCCCCAGGCCCCTGCCCGCCGCCAGCCTGCTGCAGCTGATGTGGTTGGCCTCGCCCGCGCTGCCCGTGGGCGGCTTCTCGTATTCCGAGGGGCTGGAAAGCGCCATCGAGCTGGCCGGCATCGACAGCGAAGCCGCCGTGGGCGACTGGCTGCTGGACCAATTGCACATCACCCAGGCGCGCGGCGACATGGCCGTGCTCGCCAAGGCCGTGGGCGCCTGGCGGCGGGGCGACCGCACGCATGTGCGCGAACTGAACGACTGGGTGCTGCACACCCGCGAAACCAGCGAACTGCGGCTGCAGGCCGAGCAGATGGGCCGCTCGCTCGCCGAATGGCTGCGCAACCAGCACCAGCACGACCCCGACGGCCTGCTGCCCACCGTGCAGTGGCTGGCCGCCCTGCCGCCCACCTACCCCGTGGCCTTTGCGCTGGCCGCCTCCATCACCCAGGCGCCGGTGCGCGAGGTGCTGCTGGCCTACGCCTTCGGCTGGGCCGAGAACATGGTGCAGGCCGCGCTCAAATCCATGCAGTTGGGCCAGAGCGCGGGCCAGCGCATCCTGGCCCGGCTGGCCGACGCCATTCCCGCCACGGCCGACCACGCCGCCGCGCTGCAAGGCAGCGAACGCCAGGCCTTTTCGCCCATGCTGGCCATCCTCTCGGCCCGGCATGAAACCCAATATTCACGCCTCTTCCGATCATGACCAGCAAGCTGCACCACATCCCGAACCGCACCAAGCCCCTGCCCCCGCTGCGCGTGGGCATCGGCGGCCCCGTGGGCTCGGGCAAGACCACGCTGCTGGAAATGCTGTGCAAGGCCATGCGCGACGACTACGACCTCATCGCCATCACCAACGACATCTACACCAAGGAAGACCAGCGCCTGCTGACCGTCAGCGGCGCGCTGCCGGCCGAGCGCATCCTGGGCGTGGAAACCGGCGGCTGCCCGCACACCGCCATCCGCGAGGACGCTTCCATCAACCTCGAAGCCATCGACCGCATGCTGGAGCAGTTTCCCAACGCCGACGTGGTGTTCGTGGAAAGCGGCGGCGACAACCTGGCCGCCACCTTCAGCCCCGAGCTGAGCGACCTCACCATCTACGTCATCGACGTCGCCGCCGGCGAAAAAATCCCGCGCAAGGGCGGCCCCGGCATCACCAAGAGCGACCTGTTCATCATCAACAAGACCGACCTGGCCCCCCACGTGGGCGCCAACCTCGACGTGATGCGCCAGGACACCGAGCGCATGCGCACCGGAGTCCAGGGGCGGCTGAAGCCGTTTGTGATGACCAACCTGAAAACCCTGGCGGGGCTGGGCGAGGTGGTGGCTTTTATTGAGAGCCAGGGGATGCTGCAGAAGGGTGTGCGGTAGCCGGCCCGGCCGGGCCAGCGATAGCGTGCTGGAGGGGCAGGCACCCGGCTGTGTACAAAGTGCCGGCGTTCGCCTCAGGGCGTTGGCGGCTCTGCGGTGGGGTCGTCTTCACCGCTGCTGGGGCCCGTGGCCACCGCAGGGGCCCGCACCCCGGCGATGTGGCCCGGGTGTGGCGGCTTGCCAATGCCATCGGAGCTGACCGGACTCGCCCGTTCCAGCTCGAGCACTCGCCACCAGCGCGGCAGCAGCGCCAGAACACCTGCCTGCCGGTAGCGATCGTCGATCAAGAAAACGGTGCCCCGGTCCTGCTCGCTGCGGATGACCCGCCCGGCCGCCTGCACCACCTTGCGCAGCCCCGGGTAGAGGTACGCGTAGTCATAGCCCTTGTCGGGCCCGAAGTGCCGGTCCATGGCACGTTTCATCTGCTCGTTGACCGGGTTGACCTGCGGTAGCCCCAGTGTGGCCACGAACGCACCAATGAGGCGACGCCCCGGCAGATCCACGCCTTCGGAAAACGAGCCTCCCAGCACGGCGAAGCCGATGCCCTGCCCATACTCGGTGAAGCGTTCCAGGAAGGCGTGGCGGCTCTGCTCGTCCATGCCCCGGGTCTGCAGCCACAGCGGCAATTGCGGATGGACCTGATGCACGCAGTCCGCCACCTGCTGCAAGTAGTCGAAGCTGCTGAAGAAGCACAGGTAGTTGCCCGGTTGGTGGTCGTACTGTGTGGCCACCAGGTCCGCGATCGGGCGCACGGACTGCGCGCGGTCCCGGAAACGCGTGGACACATGGCCCACCGTGCGCACGTTCAATTGCGCCGCTGCAAAGGGTGCCTCCACGTCGATCCAGCCCACGTCCGGCGGCAATCCCAGCAGGTCGCCATAAAACCGGGACGGCGTCAGAGTGCCAGAGAACAGCACCGTGGCATGGGCCCCGGCATGGCGCGCTGCCAGGTGCGGCGCGGGGATCACGTTGCGAATGCACAGCGTGGATGCTGGGGCCCGGCTGCGGCCGCCATGTCCACCACGCTGGCGCAGCAGGCTGACATCGAACAGCGCATGGCTGCCGAACTGTTCGGCCAGGGCCATGAACTGCAGCGCCTCCCAGTAGAAGGCCAGCATGGGGTCGCTGGGGGGCAATGGCTTGTCGGCCAAGGTGTCGGCAATGGCGCCCACGGCACGCTGCAGGGCGCTCAGTAGCGCCCCAGGCACTTCGTCGTAAGCCCGGTAGTCCACCGTCTGTTCCTTGGCCAAGGCGTTCCAACTGCGGTGCAGCCGGTCCAGCGCCTTGCGCACGGCGCCGCTGGCTGCCTGGCGGGCACCGGCCAGCGTGAAGGTAGACAGCTCCACCGTGTACATGCGCCGCGTGCGCTCCACCAAGTTGTGGGCCTCGTCCACCAGCACGCCCACTTTCCATTGCCGGTCCTGCGTCAACGCGTGCAGCAGGGCAGCGCTGCCGTAGTAGTAGTGGTAGTCCGCCACCACCACGTCGCTCCACAGCGCCAGCTCCTGCGCCAGGTAGTACGGACAGATCTGGTGCGCCAGGGCGAGGGTACGGACAGCGGGTGCATCCCAGGGGGCGGGCAGCTCCAGGGCCGCTGCGCGCGCGGCGGGCAGCCTATCGTAGAAGCCCCGGGCCAGCGGGCAGGATTCGCCATGGCAGGCCTTGTCAGGGTGCTCGCAGGTCTTGTCGCGCGCCTGCAGGTCGAGCACCCGCAGCACGGGGGGCTTGGTGGGCACCTCCAACTGCTGGTTCACGGTGGCCAGCGCCTGCAGCGCCAGGCCATGGCCCGTGCCCTTGGCGGTCAGGAAGAACAGCTTGTCCAGCCCCTGGCCCGTGCTGGCCTTGAGCATCGGAAAAATCGTGCCCAGCGTCTTGCCGATGCCCGTGGGCGCCTGTGCCATCAGGCCGCGCCCACCCGCCTGTGCGCGCGCGCAGCGGTAGACGGCCACCGCCAGCTCACGCTGCCCGGCCCGAAAGCGCTCCATCGGAAACCGCAGCGCTGTCAGTGCCGCATCCTTGGCCTGCCGGTGAGCCGTCTCGGTTCGTGCCCAGCCCAGAAAAAGGCGGCACTGTTCCTCGAAGAAGGCTTCCAGCGACGCCGCCTCATGGGTTTCCACCAGCACGGTCTCTTGCTCCGATCCGATGTCGAAGTACACCAGCGCCACGCGCAGCTGCGCCAGGCCCCGCGCCCGGCACAGCAGATGCGCGTAGATGCGTGCCTGGGCCCAGTGCAGCGCGCGGTGGTGCGGGCGCACGCCCTCCAGCGTGCCCCGGTAGGTCTTGATTTCCTCCAGCTGCATGGCGTGCGGGTCGAAGCCGTCGGCGCGGCCGCGTACCTGCAGATCCTGGTACTGGCCCGTGAGGCTGATCTCGGTTTCGTAGCCTTCGCCCCGGCGTGATCGCACCATGTCATGCCCCGCCATGCCTTCGAGCGCCGTGGGCGCGGGCGTAAAGCGCAGGTCCAAGTCTCCCGCGCGGGCGGTGAACTCGCACAGCGCGCGCACGGCCACGGCGTAGCTCATGTGGCGCGCTCCTGGGGAGGGACGCCGCACCAGCGCACATGGCACACGCGCACCGGCAGGCCATGTGCGGCGCAGTACTGCAGCCAGCGGATCTGGTTGTCCTGCAGCTTGTCGCCGGGGCCCTTGACCTCCACCAGTTCGTAGCGGCGCTCGGCCGGCCAGAAGCGCACCAGGTCGGGAAGTCCCGTGCAGTTGGCGCGCACGTCGCACAGCAGCCGCCGGAAGAACAGCTCCAGGTGGGCTGCGGGGATGCATTCCAAGGCCAGCCGGAGCAATGGCTCGGTCAAGGTTCCCCAGAACACGAACGGCGACTGCACGCCCTCTTTGCTGGAAAAGCATTGCAGGATCAGGTCGCGGTAGCTGCCGTCCTCCAAGCGGGCCAAGCACGCATCGAATGCGGCCGCACGCCGCAGCGCGAAGTCCGGCGCCGCTAGATCTGCCGGACCGCTTTGGAACGGATGGAAAAACGCCCCCGGCAGCGCCATGAACACCGCCGGCCAGCACAGCAGGCCGAACAGCGAGTTGATGAGTGCGTTCTCGACATAGAACACCGGGGACTCATCGGTGTGCCAGTGGTCGCGCAGCGCACGTTCCACCGACACCTGCGTGGACGGCAACTCCACATCCATGCGCGCCTCGGCAATGGATGACCCAACCCGCCCAGCGGTGCGGCTGCCTTGCCCCAACCGGCGCTCCAAGCGCGGCAACATGCGCGCAACGCGCTGGTCTTCTTCGTCGCTCTCGGGCGCCGCCTGGGCCGCCAGTGCCAATGCCAGCGCATCGGCATAGCGCTCCATGCGTTCGTACACGCGCATGCGCCGGTGGCGCGCGCCCGGGTAGCGGCTCAGGGCATAGGCCTGTTCGGCGCGCGGCCAGTCTTGCAAGCGCTCGCAGGCTTGACCGATGCGCAGCAGCAGCTTGGCGCGCCGCTGTTCGATCCATGGATTGCGGCTGGTGCAGCGTGCGGCCGATTGAAGCAAGCCGTCGATTTCCTCGCCTTCGTCGAGCTTCTGGCGGCACGCGTGCAGGGCCAGGTAGGCATCCACATCCTCCCGTGCCTGAAAGGCGCGTGACGCCGTATCAAAGGCGACCGCTTCGTACTTGAAGATTCCCAGGTCGGCCAGCACGAACTCCGACCAGGTCTGGTGCAGGTTGCCGAAGAACATCAGCCGCAGGCGCTCGCACAGTTCCCCCACCATCACGCGCCATGCGGGCTCGGCGGCCAGCGGTTTCCATTGAACAAAGGACTGGGGCACCGGATGCAGGTGCAGCAGCGCCTGCTGCATCTCGGCCTTGCGCAGGCCGGCATGGACCGGTGCCCCGAACAGCTCCAGGAGTTCGGCCTTGGTATGCAGCGCCACCAGCTCTTCCAACGCCATGGGGTGAAGGGCGTCGAGCCAGCCCAGTGCCAGCAGCGGTTGGGCTGCGCTGACGGGGTCCGGGATCTCGTCGTAAACCAGCTTGCCTGCCCGGAACCACGGCCCACGCCGCATCAGCAGGCGCACCATCAGCGCCCGCGAGTACAGGGGAAGCTGGTCGAACTGGACAAGAAAACGCTGCTCAGCGCCGTCCAGCAGGTCGCCATAGCGTTCGCCGATCCACGACAGCGCGCGCTGGAAGTTGTGCAGGTAGTAATAGCGGTGGGCGGGGAGCATGGGCCCGGTCGGCGTGCAATAACTGGTATTTTATACAGCCATGCAATTGCATGGCGCCCGAGTTCGCGGGTGCCTGCATGACTTCATCAAGCGGCCATCACCACGTCGACGGCCCGCTGCAGCAGCACGCAGCCTTCGCCGAAGCAGGCCCAGCGGGCACCCCAAGTACAGCGCCCCCGGGGCCCGGTGGGACTGGCCGGCGGTGTGCTGCAACGGCACGGCATGCGCAAACACCGGTTTACTCCGCAACGCGGCCTGGAGCACCCTGTGCGGCCGCGCCTGCAGCGCGGGGTCGCAGTCCGGCGCGGCTGACAGCACCTGCACTTCCCTCACCTGGTCAACGGTGCGCAGCGCCCAGGAAGCCGGGCGTGGCGACGTGCTCCACGCGTTTGCCGACGACATGGCCTTGGCATGGGGCGGTGCAGAACGGCGCCGCCCCGTCGCTTGGCCCATCAACATGCGGATGGGAAGACGATGACGACACCACCCAGCCCCACCCTCGCCGCAGGCCTTCGCCACCGCGAGCAGTTCACCGTCGAAGTGCGCCATACGGTGCCCGAGGTCGATGCGTCCTGGCCGGACTTTCAGGACATGCCCCCGGTGCTGGCCACCGCCATGATGGTGGCCTTCATCGAGCAGACCTGCATCCAGGGGCTGCGCCCCTTTCTCGCCCCGGGCCAGCACACGGTGGGCACCCAGGTCGACGTCGGCCATGTGGCCGCCACGCCGGTCGGCATGGTGGTGACCGCCGAGGTCGAGCTCGTCGCCATCGACGGCAAGGCCCTGCTGTTCAAAGTGGCCTGCCGCGGCGAAGCGGGCCCGATTGGCGAGGGCACCCACAGACGGGCCATCATTGACGTGGCCCGCTTCCTGCAGCGGGTGCAGGACAAGGTAAAGCCGTTGCAATAGCTGCCACCAAGCGCTCGGCGCACCGATGCCGGGCAGGCCGCACCGGGCGGGCGGCTAGAATACGCGCCTCCCCGGAGACTTGGGTGAGCGGTTTAAACCAGCAGTCTTGAAAACTGCCGACGGGCAACCGTCCGTGAGTTCGAATCTCACAGTCTCCGCCAGAACACCAGATAGAACGGGCCTTTACGGCCCGTTTTGCATGTCCAACCCGCATCTCGTCCACCGCAACAAGAGGCCCGCCAGCACAGGGCTCCCGCCAGGGGTGGCTTGCCGGGCAAAGCACACGACTGCGGTTCGCCGCAATAGAGGCCGACCACCGATGAAGGGGCGGCGACCAGCCTCTCGTATGCAGTCGGTGAATAACTCAGCAGGGCACGCCTGCGCGTGCCAGCAGCCAATCTGGGGCGTCTTGCAAGCACACAGGCCGCAGAAAGCGCTGCAATGCTGCATCGCCAACCGATGTGGTCATGGGCGCCGTGCTGGCCGGCCAGGGGCCGCCGTGCTGCTGTGCCGCTGTCACTGCGACACCCGTGGGGACACCGGCAAACAATATGCGGCCAGCGATTTGCGCAGCGGTGCGCACCACGGCGCGGTGCTCCTCTGTGTCGTCAGTCGCCCCCCAAATCGTCACGGTCAGGCTACCGCCCACGGCGGCAAGCACGGCATGCACGTCGGCCATGCTGGCGCAGCGGACCAGCAGGCTGCTGGGACCGAACACTTCTTCGCGCAGGGCATGGCGCTCCAGAAATTGCCGTGCACTGACCTGCAGCAGATGCGGGCCAGGCGCTGGCGCGAGGCCCTCGCCGCGCAGCAGTGGTGTCGCACCCGCATCCAGCATCGCCTGGACGCCGTCATCGAATGCCTTGCGCATGCCTGCGGTCAGCATGGGATGGGGCACCTGCTGGGACAGTGCCTGCACCAGGTGGGCCGTAAACGCGTCGGCCTCAGGGCCATCGACCAACACCACCAGGCCGGGGTTGGTGCAAAACTGCCCACAGCCCTGTGTGATGGAGCCGGCAAGCATGCTCGCAAGCTCCGCACCCTGCGCACGCAGCGCGGGGGCCAGCGCCACCACCGGGTTGATGGCGCCGAGTTCGCCATAGAAGGGGATTGGCCGTGGCCGGGCATTGGCCTCGGCCTGCAGTGCAAGGCCTCCACGGGTCGATCCCGTGAATGCTCCCGCTGCGATGAGGGGGTGCCGAATGAGCTCCACCCCCACCTCTGGCCCCGCCCCCTGCACCATCGTCACCACCCCGGCGGGCAGGTTCTGCGTGTGCAGGACCTCCTGCACGATGGCAAAAACCCGCTGTGACAAAACGGGGTGCCCAGGGTGCGCCTTGACGACGACCGGGCAGCCCGCAGCCAGCGCGGATGCGGTGTCGCCACCCAGGACGGAGAACGCAAAAGGAAAGTTGCTGGCCGCGAACATGGCCACCGGCCCCAAAGGCATCCGCTGCAGCACCATGGCTGGATGGCCCACCGGCGGAGCGCCAGCGACGGCCGGGTCGTCCATGCGCTCAAAAGGAACTCCGCGCTGTGCCAGGTCCGCGAAGCGGCGCAGTTGGTAGGTGGTGCGGTCGAGTTCCCCGTTCAGGCGGACAAGGCCCAGCGCGGTTTCGGTGTCGGCACACACGACCAGAGGTTCGCGCGCCGCGTCGAGTGCGCTGGCCAGTGCTTGCAGCAAGTCTGCACGTTGGGCACCACTGCTGGCGCCCCACAGCGCGCTGGCTGCATGGGATGCCTGAACGGCAGCATCAATCTGACCGGGTGTCGACGCGGCCATGGCCGACCCAAAGGCTTCGCCGGTGCGCGCATTGACGGATTGCAAGTTGCTCATAAAACACTTTCCGAAAGGTGGTCGAAAACAGATAGTTAACAGTTAACGGTTGTACGATGTCTTTAGCATTGATACGACAGGCTCGAGCGGCCACCTGGGCCACCCGCCTGTTGTCCGAAGCTCAGCGACCGGGCGACGGGTCGCCTACCTGGGCGCGACGCAGGCGTTCCCGGCTGTTGGCCAGGTGGGTGCGCATGGCAGCCCGTGCGGCGTCGGCATCGCGGTCGCGAATGGCGCGGTAGATGCTTTCATGCTCGTGGTGCACCCGCTCCAGGTACGCCAGCCGCCCCTCTGGCGCATCCCCCGCTGTCTTCAGCCGGGTGCGCGGAATGATGACGGTGCCCAGATAGGTCATGAGGTCAGCAAAGTGGCGGTTCCCCGTGGCCCGTGCCACCTCCATATGGAACTGGAAGTCGGACGGCACGGCATCGGACTCCGCCCGGATTGCCGTCTCGAAGGATGCCAGTGCTGCCGCCATCGAGGCCAGTCCTGCTTCATCGCAGCGTTGGGCAGCCAGGCTGGCGGCCTCGCTCTCGAGGCTGATGCGCAGCTCCAGCAACGAGATCACATCGGCCACTGTCGCCATGTCTGCGGGAGCAATGCGAAACGTGGGCTCCTCCACCAGGACGGCATTGACGAACGTGCCGATACCGTGGCGCGTTTCCACCTGGCCCGCCGCCTGCAGGCGCGAAATGGCCTCGCGCACCACGGTGCGGCTCACGTCAAAACGCGCCATCAGCGCCGACTCCGTGGGCAACTTGTCGCCAGGCAGAAGGCGACCGTCGCGCATGTCCGCTTCGAGCGACGACACGATCTCGGGCACCAAGCCCCGGGGTCGGCGCACACGCGCCGCCGGATCGGTTCCTAGGGTTTTCACTGGGATCATCGATTTTTCCTTGACACGCTGGGATGGGGTTCTCACAATTCACACCAGTTGTCAGACAACATATAACTGACATCACAAACACAACGAACTGTAGCAAAGCCCAGCCCGCCTGTCCAAACGTTTTTCCCGATCCCTCCGCTGCTCAACGCGGCGGGTACCGGCCAGCAGCCCCGCTTCTGACCACATTCCATTTGTCTCGCCCCGAAAGCACTCTATGCAATACACGCCACAAGACCTCAAGCAAGTCATGTCCTCCGGACTGCTGTCTTTCCCCCTGACCGATTTCGACGCCAACGGCGACTTCAATGCCAAGGCCTATGCCAACCGGTTGGAGTGGCTCGCACCTTACGGCGCCACGGCACTGTTTGCGGCCGGAGGCACCGGGGAGTTCTTCTCGCTGACTGCCGACGAATACCCTGGAATCATCCAGACCGCGGTGGACACCTGCCGTGGCAAGGTGCCCATCATCGCGGGCGCAGGGGGCCCCACACGCTTTGCCATCCAATGTGCACAGGCCGCAGAAAAGGCCGGCGCACACGGTGTGCTGCTTTTGCCCCATTACCTGACCGAGGCGGGCCAGGAAGGCCTGATCGCCCATGTCGAGGCCGTCTGCAAGAGCGTGAAGTTCGGCGTCATCGTCTACAACCGCAACGTCTGCAAGCTCACGCCCGAGTCACTGGCCATCCTGGCCGAACGCTGCCCCAACCTGATCGGGTTCAAGGACGGGGTGGGCGATATCGAGGCCATGTCCGCCATCTACATGCGCATGGGCGAGCGCTTCGCCTACCTGGGCGGCCTGCCCACCGCCGAGGTCTACGCCGCTGCTTACAAGGCGCTGGGCACCCCCGTGTACTCGTCTGCCGTCTTCAACTTCATCCCGAAGACCGCAATGCAGTTCTACGAAGCCGTGCGCACCGACGACATGGCCACCCAGCACCGCCTGCTCAAACAGTTCTTCATGCCCTACCTGGACATCCGCAACCGGGGCCAGGGCTACGCCGTGAGCATCGTCAAGGCAGGCGCCACGCTGGTGGGCCATACGGCCGGCCCGGTGCGAGCGCCGCTGACCGACTTGCAACCGGCAGAAATGGAACAACTCAAGGCACTGATCGACAGCCTGGGCCCACAGTAAGTCACGGGGGAGCCGTGGCACGCGCCACCAACATCCCATCCCGCCATCCGATGAAAAAAAGCGAGTGAGACATGAAAAAACGCACCTTCCTTCTGGCAGCCGCTGTGGCCACCATGGCCACCGTGCCCGCCTTGGCGCAAACCGCTGCATACCCCAGCAAACCGATCCGCATCGTGGTGCCATTTCCAGCGGGCGGCACGTCCGACGTGCTCGCACGGCTGATTGGCCAGAAGTTGGGCGACAAACTGGGCCAGCCCGTCATCGTCGAGAACAAAGCGGGCAATGCGGGCAACCTGGGCGCGGACTATGTGGCCAAATCCCCCGCCGACGGTCACACCTTTGTGTTGATGGACGTGGGCAACCTGACCATCAGCCCGGCGTTGTACAAACTGCCGTTTGATGTGCAACGCGACTTCGTGCCCGTCGCCATGGTGGGCTACTCGCCCCACCTGCTGGTGGCCAGCACCAAGATCCAGGTGAACAACGTCGCCGATCTGGTCAAGTACGCCAAGGCCAACCCCGGCAAGCTGAACTTCGCCGCCGCGGCCGGCATGGGCAGCGCCACTCACATCGCTGGCGTGCAATTTGCACGTCGAAACGGCATCCAGTGGAACTACGTCCCGTACAAAGGTGGAGCGCAGGCCATGACGGACCTGCTCGGCGGCCACATGGACGTGACATTCAATGGCATGGTGGCCACCTATCCGCACGTCAAGTCCGGCAAGCTCAAGCTGTTGGCGGTGTCGTCGGCCAAGCGTTGGGGCGAACTTCCCGACACTCCTGCCGTGAGCGAGAGCGTTCCCCAGTTTCTGACCGGCAGCTGGCAGGGCCTGCTGGCCCCGGCAGGTACGCCCAAGGCCGTGGTGGACCTGATCCACGCCGAGGTGCAGCGCATCACCGCCCTGCCCGACGTGAAGGAGCGGCTGCAAGCCCTGGGCGCAGAGCCCTCCAAGATGACCCCCGCTGAATTCGCCGTATGGATCAAGGCCGAACTGACTGAAATGGCAAAGGTCGTGCGCGAAGAAAAGATCACCCTCGACCAATAAAGTGTGAGCAGAAACCCATGAAAAAGTCACTCGTTACCCTGCTGCTGGCCGCAACCACCAGCTTGTCCGCACTGGCCTGGCCGGACAAGCCCATCACCATCGTGGTGCCCTTTCCGCCCGGTGGCTCCACCGACCTGATCGCCCGCACCCTCTCGGCCAAGCTGGGAGAAAAACTGGGCGCTGCCACTGTGGTGGTCGATAACAAGGCGGGTGCCACTGGCACCATCGGCGCCGGCCATGTGGCACGCGCCACACCGGACGGCCACACACTGCTTGTGTCGTCACTGGGCCCCTTCGTCGTTGCGCCGCACCTGATCAAGACCAGCTACGACGCGCTCCGGGACTTCGACCCCATCACCGTGGTGGTGCAGGCGCCCAACGTTCTCGTGGTTCCCGCCGCATCGGTCCACAAATCGCTGGCCGAGGTGATTGCCTACCAGAAGGCCCAGCCGGGCAAGATGACATTCGCATCCTCGGGCAACGGTAGCTCCGACCACCTGACCGTCGAACTGTTCTGGCAGCAAACGGGCACCACGGGAATCCATGTCCCCTACCGTGGCGGTGGCCCGGTGATGACCGACCTGCTGGGCAACCAGGTCGATGCCTCGTTCATGAACATCAACACGGCCATGCCACAAATCAAGGCCGGCAAGCTGCGCGCCCTGGGCATCACCAGCGCCAAGCGTTCGCCGCTGCTGGCAGACGTTCCCACGCTGGAAGAGGCTGGGGTGACGAACGCTGGCGTGCAGTCGTGGCAAGCCGTTGCGGCACCACGGGGCCTGCCCGCGGACGTCAAGAAGCGCCTGCATGAAGCCATCGTCTCGATCATCAAGGAGCCTGCAACCAGCACCCGGCTGACGGAGCTGGGCTTTGAAATCGTGCTCAACACGCCCGAGCAGTTCGCCAGCTTTCAGGCCAACGAATTCGCGCGCTGGCAAAAGCTGATCACGTCCCGCAACATCAAGGCCGACTGAGTTCCATGACTGCACCGATCATCCAATCGATGCGTGTGATCCCGGTCGCTGGCCGGGACGGCATGCTGCTCAACCTCTCGGGCGCGCACGCGCCCTTTTTCACACGCAACATCGTCATCGTCACGGACAACGCAGGCCACACCGGCCTGGGCGAAGTGCCGGGCGGCGGAAAGATCCGCCAGACCCTGGAGGACGCGCGGTCACTGGTCGAAGGCCAGGCCATCGGCAACCTGCAGGCCATCCTGAACGCCATGCGCACGAAGTTCGCCGACCGCGACAGCGGCGGCCGTGGCCTGCAGACCTTTGACCTGCGCACCACCATCCACGCCATCACCGCCGTGGAATCGGCCCTGCTCGATTTGCAGGGACAGCACCTGGGCGTGCCCGTGGCAGCCCTGCTGGGCGAAGGCCAGCAGCGCGACGCGGTGCAGATGCTGGGCTACCTGTTCTTCGTGGGCGACCGCACCAAGACGGATCTGCCCTACGCGAGCGAACCGGACAACGCCGACGACTGGTGCCGCCTGCGCCATGAAGCGGCGATGACGCCCGAAGCCATCGTGCGCCTGGCCGAAGCGGCGCAAAAGCGCTATGGCTTCCAGGACTTCAAGCTCAAGGGCGGCGTGCTCGCCGGTGATGCCGAGGTCGAGGCCGTGACCGCGCTGCACCAGCGCTTTTCCGAAGCGCGCGTGACGCTGGACCCGAACGGCGGCTGGCTGCTGAAGGACGCGATCCGCCTGGGCGAAAAAATGCGCGGCGTGGTCGCGTATGCCGAGGATCCGTGCGGCGCAGAGGAAGGCTTTTCAGGCCGCGAGGTGATGGCCGAGTTCCGCCGTGCCACCGGCCTGCCCACCGCGACCAACATGGTCGCCACCGACTGGCGCCAGATGGCGCATTCGCTGGCGCTGCAGAGCGTGGACATCCCGTTGGCCGACCCGCACTTCTGGACCATGGCCGGCTCCGTCCGCGTGGCCCAGACCTGCCGCGACTGGGGTCTGACCTGGGGCTCGCACTCCAACAACCACTTTGATATTTCGCTCGCCATGTTCACCCACGTGGGCGCGGCCGCCCCGGGCAAGGTCACGGCCATCGACACGCACTGGATCTGGCAGGACGGCCAGCGCCTGACCAAAGCACCGCTGAAGATCGAGGGCGGCTACGTGCAGGTGCCAAAGAAGCCGGGCCTGGGCATCGAGATCGACATGGCCGAAGTGGAAAAAGCCCACCAGCTCTACCTGCAGCATGGCCTGGGCGCGCGCGACGACGCCATCGCCATGCAGTACCTGATCCCGGGCTGGACGTTCGACCACAAGAAACCCTGCATGCTGCGCTGAAAGACGGCGCTGTCTGCCCCCTGTTCCCACAACGCCACCACATGACCGCTGCCACCCCACCCCGCTCCGTGATCCTGCAGATCGGCGCCCTGATGCCCGCGCTCGAAGCTGCGTTGCGCGCGCAGCACCAGGTGCTGACTGCGCAGGCACCAACGGCCGACGCGCCATTGGCCCACACCGATGACGCGGCGCGCGTGACGGCGGTGGTGACCTCGGCACCAGTGGGCATACCCGCAGCCTGGTTACCGCAGCTGCCCGGCCTGAAGGTGGTGTCGTCCTTCGGCGTGGGCCTGGACCAGCTGCCGCTGGACGCCGCCCGCGCGGCAGGCGTGCCGGTGGGCTACACGCCCGATGTACTCAACGACTGCGTGGCCGACATGGCCATGGGCTTGCTGATCGACGGCGCACGCCGCATCGCTGCGGCCGACCGGTTTGTGCGGCGCGGCGACTGGCTGCAGGGCCGCTACCCGCTGACCACGAGGGTGAGCGGCAAGCGGCTGGGCATCGTGGGCATGGGTCGCATCGGCCAGGCCGTGGCGCGTCGCGCGGTGGGCTTCGACATGGACATCGCCTACAACAACCGCAGACCGGTGGACGGCGTGGCCTGGCGGCACGAACCGACACTGCTCGCACTGGCGCAATGGGCCGACTTCCTGGTGCTCACCGTGGCCGGTGGCGCCGGCACGCGCCACCTGGTGAACGCCGAGGTGCTGCGCGCGTTGGGCCCCCAAGGCCTGCTGGTCAACGTAGCGCGTGGCAGCGTGGTCGACGAAGCCGCGCTGATCACCTGCCTGCAGGACGGTGCGCTTGGCGGTGCGGCGCTGGACGTGTTCGACGACGAACCGCACGTGCCCGCCGCCCTGCTGGCGATGGAGCAGGTGGTACTGGCCCCGCACATGGCCAGCGGCACGCACGACACCCGCCAGGCCATGGCCGACCTTGTGCAGGCCAACCTGCACGCGGGTCTGACCGGCACCCCACTGCCCGCCCGCGCAGCCTGATCCCATCCGTTTCCACAAGGCCCTGACCCGATGAACGCCCCCGTGATCCCCCGCACCATCCGCATCCACCCAACCGACAACGTGGCCGTGGTGGTCAATGACGGCGGCCTGCCCGCCGGTACCCCCTTGCCCGGCGGCCCCACGCTGGTGCAGGCCGTGCCGCAGGGCCACAAGGTCGCACTCACCGACCTGCCCGCAGGCACCGCTGTGCGACGCTACAACGTGGTCATCGGCCACACGGCGGCGGACATACCTGCCGGGGGCTGGGTCAACGAGCAACGGCTGGCGATGCCGCAGGCCCGCAGCCTGGACAACCTGCCCGCACCACAACCGCCCGCCCATCTGCCGCCGCTGGAGGGATTCACCTTCCAGGGCTATCGCAACGCGGATGGCAGCGTGGGCACGCGCAACCTGCTGGCCATCACCACCACGGTGCAGTGCGTGTCTGGCGTGCTGGAGTTTGCCGTCGAGCGCATCAAGAAGGACCTGCTGCCACAGTACCCGAACGTGGACGGCGTGGTGGGCCTGGCGCACAGCTATGGCTGCGGCGTGGCCATCGACGCGCCCGATGCCATCATTCCCATCCGCACCGTGCGCAACCTCGCGAGCAACCCCAACTTTGGCGGTGAGGTGATGGTGCTCAGCCTGGGCTGCGAGAAGCTGCAGCCCGAGCGGCTGCTGCCGCCGGGTTCGATACCCATCAGCGACGAACGCCAGGGGCCGGACGTGGTCGTCCTGCAGGATGAAAAACACGTCGGCTTCATGTCCATGATCGATTCGATCCTGACGCAGGCCACTGGCCATCTCAAGCGCCTCAATGCGCGCCAGCGCGAGACCTGTCCGGCGAGCTCGCTGGTGGTCGGTGTGCAGTGCGGCGGCAGCGATGCCTTTTCCGGCGTCACCGCCAACCCGGCCGTGGGCTTTGCCACCGACCTGCTGGTGCGCGCGGGGGCCACGGTGATGTTCAGCGAGAACACCGAGGTGCGCGACGCGGTGGACCAGCTCACGCGCCGCGCGGCGACGCAGGAGGTGGCGGACGCGATCGTGCGCGAACTCGGCTGGTACGACGCGTATCTGGCACGCGGCCAGGCCGACCGCAGCGCCAACACCACGCCCGGCAACAAGAAGGGCGGGCTGTCCAACATCGTCGAAAAGGCCATGGGCTCCATCGTCAAGAGCGGCAACGGACCGATCCACGGCGTGATCGCGCCCGGCGAGAAGGTGAAGCAGAAAGGCCTGATCTTCGCCGCCACACCGGCCAGCGACTTCATCTGCGGCACGCTGCAGCTGGCCGCTGGCATGAACCTGCATGTGTTCACCACGGGCCGTGGCACGCCCTATGGCCTGGCCGAATGCCCGGTGATCAAGGTGGCCACGCGCAACGACCTGGCGCGGCGCTGGCATGACCTGATGGACATCAATGCAGGGCGCATCGCCAGTGGCGAAGCCAGCATCGACGAGCTGGGCTGGGAGCTGTTCCACCGCATGCTGGCCGTGGCCAGCGGCGAGAAGACCTGGGCCGAGAAATGGGGCCTGCACAACGACCTGGTGCTGTTCAACCCAGCGCCCATCACCTGACTCCTGCCGTTCCAAGCCGGCACCAGGCGATACGTCAGCGCTCCTGTTCCACGGCACCACGCAAGCGGCTGTAACACTGGTCCTGGGTAAGCTCTCGACACGTGAATTTCCGCTAAGGTGTAACCGTCACCACAAGGAGCCCCCCATATGAAAACCACCACCAAGATCAGCGCCCTCGCCGCCTGCGCGCTGGCGGCGGGCTGTGCCGGCGTGAACGAGCCCACCGTCGGCCCGACGGGCGCGCCGCGGGGCGGCACCTGCGACGCGAAGCCGGCGCAGTCTGCCGTGGGGCAGAACAGCACGGCCAAGGTGGTGGAGGCGGCGCGGGTGCGCTCGGGGGCGATGATGGCGCGCATCCTGCGGCCGGGGCAGATGATCACCAAGGAGTTCGACGCGCAGCGGCTGAACCTGGAGGTGGACGCCAACGGGCGCATCGTGGCGGTGCGCTGCGGTTGAACCGCAGCCCTCCAACGCTTCTCTTTTGATAGCTGCTGGCGCTTATCTGGCAAGCGCTGGCGGCCAATTTTCTTATATGCCCGGCTTCCAAGCCGCGTTCAGTCGGCCAGGAAGAGTTCCTGCAGGTCGCTGAGGAAGTCAAAGCCCCGCTCGGTGGGCCGCACGCGGGCGAAGTCGCGCTCGATCAGGCCCTTGGCCTCGGCGGCCTGCAGGGGCTTGGCGATGGCGGTGACGGGCAGGCCGGTGCGTTCGGTGAAGTCCAGCAGCGCAAAGCCGCCGCGCAGGCGCAACGCGTTGAGCGCGTATTCAGTTCGAATCTCACAGTCCCAAACAAAAGCAAAAAGCGCCTCTTCGGGCGCTTTTTGCTTTTGTTTGGCCGTTTTTCTCGGCGGCCTCATGGAATGCTGGCTTGCTCCATTACTTGGCCATGGCGGCCTTGATCTCGGACATCAATTGCGTCACCGAGTCAGCCATCCGCTTCTCGCTCTCCACCATCATGACTTTCGTAAATCCGGCCATGGCGATTTGGGATGCCTGCACATCTTTTTTACCCACCGACGATTGATAGTAGGCCAGGATTTTTGCGAGGTCAGCATCCGAAAGACCCTTGCCATAGAACGAAGACCACGCAACCACCATTTCCTTGGCAGTGAACATGGTGGAGCAACGCCCCAAATAGCGATTAAAGGCTTCCATCAATCGAGGATCCTCTTTGCCCTCTGGGACCCCTGCCTCCTGGAGAATCTTCTTGAACATCCGTGTCCCCATTTCGACAGCAGAGGCCTGGGATTGGTCGATTTGCTGCTGAAACATCTCCTGCAGCCCTTGAGCCTCGACGATTTTGGCGATAGTGGCTTGGCGCTGGACCTCATTGGCCACCGCAGGCATCCAAGTACAAAGCACCACGAGAAACAATGCGACGAACTTCATATCCCTCCTCCATCAATTGAGACAAAAGAAGCGAGCTTGCCATCAGTACGATGGAATATTGCCCCCCTTTCGTCAAAACACTCTCGAATTCAATCCTCCGACACTCGCGCCCGCACGGGTCTTTCGGTACTCCGCCAAAGCACCACGCCAGCAGTTACATACCGTAGCGGAACTACGCAGGATTGCGTTATGGTGCCTGCATTGAACGGAGAAACCGAACCATGAAAAACCGTGGCATGAAGATCGGGTCTCTTTCGGCATTGGCTCTGCTGGCGGGCTGCGCCGGCGTGAACGAGCCCACCGTCGGCCCGACGGGTGCGCCGCGGAGCGGCACCTGCGACGCGAAGCCGGCGCAGTCTGCCGTGGGGCAGAACAGCACGGCCAAGGTGGTGGAGGCGGCGCGGGTGCGTTCGGGGGCGATGATCGCGCGCATTCTGCGGCCGGGGCAGATGATCACCAAGGAGTTCGACGCGCAGCGGCTGAACCTGGAGGTGGACGCCAACGGGCGCATCGTGGCGGTGCGCTGCGGCTGAACCGCAGCCCGCCAACGCTTCTCTTTTGATAGCTGCTGGCGCTTATCTGGCAAGCGCTGGCGGCCAATTTTCTTATATGCCCGGCTTCCAGGCCGCGTTCAGTCGGCCAGGAAGAGTTCCTGCAGGTCGCTGAGGAAGTCAAAGCCCCGCTCGGTGGGCCGCACGCGGGCGAAGTCGCGCTCGATCAGGCCCTTGGCCTCGGCGGCCTGCAGGGGCTTGGCGATGGCGGTGACGGGCAGGCCGGTGCGTTCGGTGAAGTCCTGCAGCGCGAAGCCGCCGCGCAGGCGCAGGGCGTTGAGCATGTACTCGAACGGCAGGTCGGCGCGGCGCACGTCGTCGTCCTGCGCCAGCGCGTGGCCGGCCAGGGCGTGGTCCATGTAGCGGCCCGGGTCGCGAAAGCGCGCCTGGCGCACCACGCGGTGCGCGAAGCTGAGCTTGCTGTGCGCGCCCGCGCCAATGCCCAGGTAGTCGCCAAACTCCCAGTAGTTGGTGTTGTGCACGCACTGGTGGCCGGCGCGGGCGTAGGCCGAGATTTCGTAGCGCTGCAGCCCGTGCTGGCCGGTCAGCTCGGTGATGCGGTCGAGCATGGCGTAGGCGTCGTCGTCGGGCGGCACCACGGGCGGGTGCTTGGCGAAGTAGGTGTTGGGCTCGATGGTCAGGTGGTAGACCGAGAGGTGCGGCGGCGCGAAGGCGAGCGCGGTGCGCAGGTCTTCGTCCAGGCCCGCCAGGTCCTGGCCCGGCAGGGCGTACATGAGGTCAAGGTTGAAGGTGTCGAAGGCCTGCGCGGCCTCTTCCACCGCAGCGATGGCCTGGGCGCGGTCGTGCACGCGGCCCAGGGCCTGCAGGTGCCGGTCGTTGAAGCTCTGCACGCCGATGGACAGGCGCGTGACGCCGGCCACGCGGAAGGCGCGGAAGCGGTCTTTCTCGAAGGTGCCGGGGTTGGCCTCCATCGTCACTTCGCAGCCCGCCGCCAGCGGCAGGCGCGCGCGGATGTCGGCCAGCAGGCGGTCGATGGACGCGGGCGCAAACAGGCTGGGCGTGCCGCCGCCGATGAAGATGCTTTGCACCTGGCGGCCCCACACCAGGGGCAGCGCGGCTTCGAGGTCGGCGCACAGGGCGTCGAGGTAGCGCTGCTCGGGCAGGTCGCCGCCGCCGGCCCAGGCGTGCGAGTTGAAGTCGCAGTAGGGGCACTTCTTCAGGCACCAGGGCAGGTGCACGTAGAGCGAGAGCGGCGGCAGGCTGGTGAGCTGCAGCAGGCCCGGGCGCATGTAGTGCTGGACATCGCGCGGGGCGATGGGCGCGGCCTCGGCGGCGGGGACGATGGGGATACTCATACAGCGGCTCAATGGCTCCTGCTCTGTGTGCGAGAAATTTCGCATGCAGCGGGCGCGCACCAGGCGAGCAACCGCCGCGCAAGGGCCGCCCCGCCGCGCTGGCGGTGTCCCCCTCGCGCAGGAGAGGGGGAAGGCGCGAAGCGACTCAGGGGGTGCTTCATTACAACCAGTTGCTGCGCATCAGCGCCAGCATCTGCTGCGCGGCACGGCCGCGGTGGCTGTTCGCGTTCTTCACCTCGGGGGGCAGCTCGGCGAAGGTCTGGCCGAATTCGGGGATGACCATCACCGGGTCGAAGCCGAAGCCATGGCTGCCGCGCCGCTCGGGCGCGATCTCACCCACCACGCGGCCCACGGCAATCAGCGGCTCGGGGTCCTGCGGGCTGCGCACGGCCACCAGGGTGCTGACCATGGCGGCGCGGCGGTTGGGCTGGCCCTGCATCTGCTCCAGCAGGGCGCGCACGTTGTTGTCGTCACCCTTCTCGTAGCCGAACTGGGTGGCGTAGTAGGCGGTGTCCACGCCCGGCAGGCCGCCAAAGACGTCCACGCACAGGCCGGCGTCGTCGGCCAGCGCCGGCAGGCCGGTGTGCTGGCTGGCAAAGCGGGCCTTGGCCAGGGCGTTCTCGACGAAGGTGCGGTGCGGCTCTTCGGCCTCGCCCACGCCCAGGTCGGCCTGGCGCACCAATTCCACGCCCAGGGGGGCGAGCATGGCTTGCAGCTCGGCGAGCTTGCCGCGGTTGTTCGATGCCAATACGATTTTCATATTCAAAAAGGCCTCTAGCGCTTTTCCATCAAGCGCGAACAGCTATCATTTTTGCAGCGCTTCCTGCTGCATCTGCATCAGTTCGCCAATGCCTTTTTCAGCCAGCAGCAAAAGCTGGTCCATCTCGCGGCGCGTGAAGGCCACGCCTTCGGCCGTGCCCTGCACTTCCACGAAGTGTCCGGCACCGGTCATGACCACGTTCATGTCGGTGTCGCAGTCCACGTCTTCCACGTATTCGAGGTCGAGCAGGGGCGTGCCCTGCACGATGCCCACCGAAATGGCGCCCACGGCTTCGCGGATGGGCGAGGCGGTGATCTTGCCGCTGGCCAGTAGCGTGTTCACCGCGTCCTGCGCGGCCACCCAGGCGCCGGTGATGGCCGCGGTGCGGGTGCCGCCGTCGGCCTGGATCACGTCGCAGTCGAGCACGATGCTGCGCTCGCCCAGGAGCTTGAGGTCGAACACCGCGCGCAGCGAGCGGCCGATGAGGCGCTGGATCTCCTGCGTGCGGCCGCTTTGCTTGCCGCGCGCGGCCTCGCGGTCGCTGCGGCTGTGCGTGGCGCGCGGCAGCATGCCGTATTCGGCCGTGACCCAGCCCTCGCCGCTGCCGCGCTTGTGCGGCGGCACTTTCTCTTCCACCGTGGCGGTGCACAACACCTTGGTGTTGCCGAACTCGATGAGCACCGAGCCCTCGGCGTGCATGGTGTAGTGGCGGGTGATGCGCACGGGGCGCAGCTGGTCGGCGGCGCGGCCACCGGTGCGGACAAAAGGTGTCATGTGGAAAACGTCAAAAAATGGGCGCCAGGTGCGGCGCCTGATGAGGATGCTGGTTGCCGGTCTGCGCTGCGCGCGGCGCGGTGCCCACTCCGCGCGCAGCGCGAGAGCGGGCGGTTTACGCCTTCTTTGCGGCGGAAGTGCGGCGGATGGCTTCGTTGATCTCGGCGATGGAACGCTCGATGGCTTCATCGTCGAGGTCGTCCACCAGGCCGTCGATGGGGCCGGCCTGGATGGTGGAGGCGAACACGTCGTCGCTGATACTGTCGGTGGACACGCCCTGGGTGGACTCGAAGGCGTCGGGGGTTTCCCACTCCATGGCCACCACGGTCACGTTGTCGCTGCTGGCACCGGCCTTGCGCAGTGCCTGTTCCACCAGCTCGGGCACCGCCTGCGACACGGTCTGGCCGCCCAGCTGCTGGGAGATTTCTTCGTCGCTGAGCGTGCCCCACAGGCCGTCGGAGCACAGCAGGATGCGGTCGCCCTGCTCCAGATGGACCGGGCCCGTCATGTCGTAAATAGGCTTGGTGGGCGATCCCAGGCAGGTGAAAAGCACGTTGCGGTTGATGCGTTCCAGCCCCGGCGGCATGTTGCGCAGCTCCAGGTAGGAATGGTCGCGCGTGCGGGTAAGCAGCCCGCCCGCCCGCACCATGTACAGGCGCGAGTCGCCGCAGTGCACCCAGGTGGCGCTGCCGGCCTGCACCACGGCGATGACCAGCGTGGTGCGCGGGGAGTCGAGCATGCCCTTGTCGCTGGCGTAACGCAGGATCTGGTGGTGTGCCGCGAGCAGCGCGGACGAGAGGAATTCCTGCACATCCTCCAGCACCGGCTTGGCCTGGCGCTGGAACATGGCGGCCACGGTCTGCATGGCGATCTGCGCCGCCACCTCGCCTTCCGGATGGCCGCCCATGCCGTCGGCCAGCACGAACAGACCGGATTCCCGCGTGTAGCAGTAGCCCATGCGGTCTTCGTTCTTTTCGCGGCCTCCGCGGCGGCTGATCTGGAAGACGGAAAATCTCATTTGGGCTTGGCTCCGATACCGGTGACGTCACCCACCTTTTGCACGTTTTTCTTGGTGTCCGACACCAGGGTGTCGAGCTGCATGCGCATTTTTTCAGCGACGGTGAGCTTGGTGTAGCGGCGCTCGCCCTCCCGGCTCAGTTCCTTCTGCAGGGCGAACACCGACTGCGGACGCGAGAGCGGATCGAGCGCCATGCACCATTCCACCACCTCGATGAGGTTGTCGGAGTACACGCCGCGCAGCTTGGCCAGGGCCAGCGAGAGCCGGTCTTTCTCCTGGCGCTGCGGGGCCTCGTTGGGCGGAAAGCCCTGCATGCAGGCGTAGATGCAGGCACCGATGGCGTAGATGTCGGTCCAGGGCCCCATGGACGAGTCGCGCCGGTACATCTCGGGGGCCGCGAAGCCGGGGGTGTACATGGGGCGGATGAAGTTGCCTTCCTTGGACAGCACTTCGCGCGCGGCGCCAAAGTCGATCATCACGGCCTTGTTGTCGTCGGTGATGAAGATGTTGGCCGGCTTGATGTCCAGGTGCAGCATCTTGTGCTGGTGCACGATGCGCATGCCGCGAAGCACCTCGTCGAAGAGGGAGCGGATGGTGGATTCGCGGAAGACCTTCTGCGTCTTGAGGTCGCGCGCGGTGATGATGAAGTCCTGCAGGGTCGCGCCCTCCAGGTAGTTCATCACCATGTAGACGGTTTCGTTCTCGCGGAAGAAGTTGAGCACGCTCACCACCGAGGCGTGCGAGATCTGGGCCAGCGCCCGGCCTTCCTCGAAGAAGCTCTTGAGCCCCAGGCGGTATAGCGACAGCTTTTCGGGGGGCACCTTGGGCAGCAGTTCGCCGGGCGCCCGCGTGGCCAAGGACGAAGGCAGGTATTCCTTGATGGCGACCTGCTGGCCTTCGCCGTCCACCGCCAGGTAGACCACGCCAAACCCGCCGGACGACACCCGGCGCATCACACGGTAACCGCCTATGACGGTATCGGGCGGCAAGGGTGCCGGTTTGATTTTTGACATATTTTGCGCAGAAGATTCGTGGGCGTGGCAGAAACCGGATAATCGCCGGATCGCAAGCTACCATCAAAAGTCCAATGCCAGTTTACAGCATGACCGGTTACGCCAGCGCCCAGCGCGGCGTGCCCACCGGGACCCCCGAGGCCGAGTCCCGGCCCGGCCCCGCGCGTCGCCTGGGACTGGAAATCCGCTCCGTCAACAGCCGCTTTCTCGACCTGTCGTTCCGCCTGCCCGATGAACTGCGCGCCATGGAGCCCGTGCTGCGCGCCCTGCTCACGGCCCAGGTCAAGCGCGGCAAGGTCGAGGTGCGCGCCACGCTGGAGAGCGCAGACGCCTCGGGCGTGCCCGATCCGTCTCCGCGCCTGCTGCAGCGCCTGGGCGCCGTGCAGGATTCGGTGCGCTCCTGGCTGCCCGACGCCTCGCCGCTGACGGTGGCCGAGGTGCTGCGCCTGAGCACCGACCCGGTCTCCGGCCCGGACAACTGGAGCGAAGCCGTCTCCGCGTTGGCGCAGGACGCGCTTGCCGGCCTGCTCGAAGCGCGCCAGCAGGAAGGCGCTCGCCTCACCACCATGCTCCTGGGCCATTGCAAGCAGCTGCGCGGCCTGGCCGAGCAGGCCGTTCCGCTGGTGCCCCAGCTGGTGGAGCAGCAGCGCCAGCGCTTCATGGAGCGCTGGAAGGAGGCCATGGGCCTGGCCGAAGGCGCCGTCACCCCCGAGGCGGCGCAAGACCGTGCCCTGTCCGAGGCCACGGCCTTCGCCATCCGCATCGACGTGGCGGAAGAAGTCACCCGCCTGCAATCGCACCTGGCCGAAATCGAACGCCTGCTCAAGAAGGGCGGCGAGATCGGCAAGCGCCTGGACTTCCTCATCCAGGAGCTGCACCGCGAGGCCAATACCCTGGGCTCGAAGTCCGCCGCGCTCGAACTCACGCGCATCAGCGTCGACATGAAGGTGCTGGTCGAGCAGATGCGCGAGCAGGTGCAGAACATCGAGTGACGCTCTCATTTCAATAGCATATAGCGCTTACCCCTTATGGAATACCCTGGAAATCTCTTCGTGGTCGCTGCCCCCAGCGGCGCGGGCAAATCCAGCCTTGTGAAGGCCCTGCTGGAGCTCGACTCCCAGGTGCACTCCTCCATCTCGCACACCACCCGGGCACCCCGCGGCCAGGAAAAGCATGGGCGGGAATACTTCTTTGCCTCGGAGTCGGAGTTCGACGCCATGGTCGCCTCGAACGCCTTCGTGGAATGGGCCAATGTGCATGGCCGCCGCTACGGCACCTCTAAGAAGGGTATCGAGGAGCGCATTGCGCTGGGCTCGGACGTGATCCTGGAGATCGACTTCCAGGGCGCCTTGCAGGTCAAGCAGGCGTTTGCCAACGCCGTGCTCATCTTCATCCTGCCGCCCAGCTGGGAAGAGCTGCGTTCACGCCTGGAGCGCCGCGGCGAGGACTCGCCCGAAGTCATCGAACTGCGCCTGGCCAATGCCGCCGAGGAAATGGCACAGGTGTCCAAATTCGACTTCGTTATAATCAATGAGCTGTTCGAGCGCGCGCTTTTCGACATGAAAGCCGTCGTCCACGCCCAGCGTCTCAAATACACGGCACAGCGCCGTGCACGCGCCGAGACGTTCCAGTCGCTCAACATTTCCTGAATTTCCGGAGAAACCATGGCCCGCATCACCGTCGAAGACTGCCTCGAGCAGATCCCCAACCGTTTCCAGCTCGTCCTGGCGGCCACCTACCGCGCTCGCATGCTCAGCCACGGCCATGCCCCCCGCATTGAAAGCCGCAACAAGCCCGCCGTCACCGCACTGCGCGAGATTGCCGCCGGCAAAGTCGGCATCGAGATGCTGAAGAAGGTTCCCGGCTGATACAACCGCCGTTGGCGCCCCCAAAGAAGCACCGCACGCCGGTGCTTTTTTTATGGACCAGAACGGCCATTGACAGGCGCGCTACATTAAAGGCATGACCGCGGTGTTGAACAACTCCCCTGCCAACGAGCCCCGCTCCGGCGAGCGCGCGCCCGCCGCAGGCCCGAGCCCGGCCGCCGCCAACGCGGCGGCGGCCAGCTTCGCCGCGCTCACCGATAGCCTGGATTACCTCGACAGCGCCAGCATCGAGCAAGTCCGCCAGGCCTACCGTTTCGCCGACGCTGCCCACCTGGGACAGTTGCGCAACAGCGGCGAGCCCTACATCACCCACCCCATCGCCGTGGCGGCGCAGTGCGCCACCTGGAAGCTCGACGCCCAGGCACTGATGGCGGCGCTGCTGCACGACGCCATGGAAGACTGCGGCGTCACCAAGTCCGACCTGATCGACCGCTTCGGCGTGGCCGTGGCCGAGCTGGTGGACGGCCTCACCAAGCTCGACAAGCTGCAATTCGACACCCGCGAGGAAAACCAGGCCGAGTCGTTCCGCAAGATGCTGCTGGCCATGGCGCGCGATGTGCGTGTCATCCTCATCAAGCTGGCCGACCGTACGCACAACATGCGCACGCTGTCGGACATGCCGCGCAGCAAATGGGGGCGCATCTCCTCCGAAACGCTGGATATCTACGCGCCCATCGCCCACCGCCTCGGGCTGAACCAGACCTACCGGGAGCTGCAGGACCTGGCCTTCCGCCACCTGCACCCCTGGCGTTACGCCACCCTGTCCAAGGCCGTGGGCAAGGCGCGCAACCGCCGCCGCGACCTGGTGCAGAAGGTGCAGGCCGACGTGGACGCCGCCTTTGCGCGCATCGGCATGCAGGTGCGGCTGGCCGGGCGCGAGAAAACTCTGTACGCCATCTATCAGAAGATGGTGCTCAAGCACCTGAGCTTTGCCCAGGTAACCGACATCTACGGCTTTCGGGTCATCGTTCCGTCCATCACTGACTGCTATACCGCGCTAGGCATCCTGCACCAGATGTACAAGCCGGTGCCGGGCAAGTTCAAGGACCACATCGCGATCGCCAAGCTCAATGGCTACCAGTCGCTGCACACCACGCTGGTAGGGCCCTCGGGCGTGAACATCGAATTCCAGATGCGCACCGAGGAGATGCACCTGATCGCCGAGGCCGGCGTGGCCGCGCACTGGCTCTACAAGGCCCAGGACGCCACAGGCGCGGCCGCCGAGCGGCTGGGCACCAAATGGCTGCAGTCGCTGCTCGACATCCAGAACGAAACCCGCGACGCCGCCGAATTCTGGGACCACGTCAAGGTGGACCTGTTCCCCGACGCGGTGTATGTGTTCACGCCCAAGAGCCAGATCATGGCGCTGCCGCGCGGCGCCACGGTGGTCGACTTTGCCTACGCCATCCACAGCAACGTGGGCAACCGCACTTCGGCCGCCAAGATCAACAACGAGCAGGTGTCGCTGCGCACGGAGCTGAAGAACGGCGACGTGGTGGAGATCATCACCACCCCGACCGCAACGCCTAATCCGGCCTGGCTGGGCTTTGTGCGCACCGGGCGTGCGCGCTCGAAAATCCGCCACCACCTCAAGACCTTGGCGCAGACCGAGTCCGAAGGCCTGGGCGAGAAACTGCTGACGCAGGCGCTGCGCGCCGAGGGGTTGGAGCAGTTGCCCGAGTCCAGCGAAGCCACTCAGCCGCTATGGGACAAGCTCCTGCGCTTTACCGGCAACCGCTCGCGCAGCGAGCTCATGACCGATATCGGCCTGGGCCGGCGCATCGCCACCATCGTGGCCAAGCGGCTCATGGTGCTGATGTCCGAGCACGGCCACAAGCCCGATGCGTTGCTGATGACCCGTGAACGCTATACCTCGCACGAAACGGTGTCGCAGGGAGGCGTCACGCTCGACGGCAGCGAAGGCGCATCCATTAAGTACGCCACGTGCTGCCGCCCCATTCCGGGCGACAGCATTGTTGGCTACCTGGGCCGTGGCGAGGGCCTGGTGGTGCATGCTGCGCAATGCGCCGTGGCCAAGCGGCTGCAGCACAAGGACAGCGAGCGCTTCATCGCCGTGGACTGGGCGGAAGAGCCCACTCGTCTATTCGAGACGCGCATCGTCGCAACAGTGAACAACGGCAAGGGTGTGCTGGCGCGCATCGCGGCCGACTTGGCGCGATCGGAAGCCGATATCACCCACGTTGACATGGACGACGAAACGGCGCTCGACACCATCGATCTGCGCTTCGTCATCGCTGTGCGCGACCTGGCGCATCTCGAATCCGCCCTGCGCAACCTGCGCCGCACCCCCGCCGTGCTGCGCACCAGCCGCTCTCTGCCGCTGAGCTGAGCCCGCCCGCGGACTCAGGCGCGGTCGGCCTGGGGATACTCAACGTCCATCACTTCCAGCGTGCGCAGCCCCGAGGGCGTGGGCAGCTGGACTTCATCGCCTACGCGGGCCTTGAGCAAGGCCCGCGCCACCGGTGCGATCCAGCTCACCTGCCCCTGGCTGCTGTCGGCTTCGTCGATGCCCATGATGGTGACGGTACGCGAGTGCCCCAGGTCATCCACATAGGTCACCGTAGCGCCGAAATACACCTGGTCGCTGCCCTCATGCATGGACGGGTCCACGATCTCGGCGATTTCCAGGCGCTTGGTGAGGAAGCGGATACGCCGGTCAATCTCGCGCAGGCGCTTCTTGCCGTAGAGATAGTCGCCGTTTTCGGAGCGGTCGCCGTTGCTGGCTGCCCAATGGACGATCTCCACCACCTTGGGCCGCTCGTTATCCATCAGATCCAGGAGCTCGGCACGCAGCCGTGCGTAGCCTTGTGGCGTGATGTAGTTCTTGCCCCCGGCCGGCATGGGCGGCAAGCCCGGCTCGTCGTCTTCGTCGGAATCGGTTTCCTTGGTGAAGGCCTTGTTCATGACGTCTCCACTCGATCAGCCAGTATCGGCGCAGAAAAGGAAAAAGCCCTGAAACCTTGCGATTTCAGGGCTTACCTGTTGGTGCGGCTGGCAGGAATCGAACCCACGACCCCTTGGTTCGTAGCCAAGTACTCTATCCAGCTGAGCTACAGCCGCTAAGCCTCGTATTATAGCACGAATTTTTGAATTATCTCCAAACTTTCGCACCGACTTCGTTTCAACCACTGGGATCGCTCGATGTCTGAAGCAAGCCAGGATTGTAATCCAGTTGCCCGGCCGTTTTCGGAAATTCCCAAATATTTTTTGGCCAAATCACCGAGTCGCCGTAACCGGTATCGCTCCAAACAGAACCCCCCCGCGATCCAGGGGACAGCGGGGGTCTGAAGGGTTTGGTAGGGCGTGGCGGACTTGAACCGACGACCAAAGGATTATGAGTCCCACCAAATAGGGATTTCATAGTGTTGATTGATGCTGATAGAATCAATATAAATCAACAGTTTACGCAGATTGCACTGGATGGGCAAACAGCTTGAGTGTTGATTGAAATTCCTCAAAATTGGGGGTTTTTGGCTACATGGTGGCTACATGGACTGTCTATGTAGCCCAAACCGCCGGAGCAATCAGCATGGCACGACCGAAAAAGAGCGACGCCCCAGACCTGGCAGAACGGGTAAACCTGACGGCTGGCGCAATCGAGCGCCTGACCTGCCCCGCTGGCAAGCAACAGGCATTCATGCGGGATAGCGAAGCCCCAGGCCTGCGAGTGCGCGTAACTGCTGCTGGCGCTAAGTCGTTTGTCTATGAAGCCAAGCTGAACCGCCAAACCATCCGCCGCACCATTGGGGACGTGAAGCTGTGGAGCATTGAACAAGCCCGCACCGAAGCCCGCCGCCTTGCCGTGGTGCTGGACAGTGGACAAGACCCCCGAGAGATTGAGCGCCAGCAACAGGCAGACAAGGCCGCCCAAGTAGTAGCCGCTGCCGCGCAAGTGGTGGCCGCCCAGCGCGAAGCCGTGACAGTGGGTGAGGCATGGGCCGCCTACGTTGCCGAACGCACCCCGCACTGGGGCGACCTTCACCGCAAAGACCACGACCGCCTTGCCCGTGCCGGTGGCGAAACTTCCAAGCGTGGCACCCGTGGCCGTGGCGTGACCATTGCCGGGCCATTGCATCCGCTGGTGGGGCTGGCGCTGCGTGACCTGACAGCACCAGTAATCGAGGCATGGGCAGCACGCGAGGCGCAGACCCGCCCCACTGCCGCCCGGCTGGCGTGGCGACTACTGAAAGCGTTTTTAGGCTGGTGCGCAGAACAGCCGGAATATGCGCCAGTGCTGCCCAGCTTGAACCCTGCCAAGACCAAGAAAGCACGCGAGGCATTGGGCAAGCCGAAAGCAAAGGACGATTCACTACTGAAAGAGCAATTGCCCGCGTGGTTCGCCGCCGTGCGCAGTATTGGCAATCCGACGGTGGCCGCCTACCTGCAAACGCTGCTACTGACCGGCGCACGTCCTGGCGAGGTGCTGGCGCTGCGCTGGGATGACCTGAACACGCAATGGAAGGGCCTGACCATCCGCGACAAGGTGGAAGGCGAGCGCGTGATACCGCTTACCCCGTATGTCCTGCACATGCTGGCCGCCCTGCCCCGCCGCAATGCCTTTGTGTTTGCGAGCAACCGCACCGACGACGCCCCGCTAACGGAGCCAAACCACGCCCACGACAAGGCTTGCACTGTGGCTGGTATTGAGGGCCTGACCCTGCACGGGCTGCGCCGCAGTTTCGGCACCCTTACCGAGTGGCTGGAGGTGCCCGCCGGGGTAGTGGCCCAGATTCAAGGCCACAAGCCCAGCGCAACCGCTGAAAAGCATTACCGAGTGCGCCCGCTTGACCTGCTGCGCGTGCACCATGAGCGCATAGAGGCGTGGATTTTGGAACAGGCCGGAATTGTGTTTGATGCCAAGGCCGAACCGGGCAAGCTGCGCGTGGTGCAAGCCGCGTAAACGTTTCGCCCCAGCTAGGCAGGGCCGCAATCCTGCCGAAACGTCGGACGCCTTCACCGACCCGCTGGGGCACCTTTTGAGGGCTGCACTTGAAGGGGTGCTATGCAAGAAATCAGCTATCAATATCCAAGGTTTGAGCGACTGCAACCGCGCAGCGAATGGCGCGGGGGACGATTGGCCGATACAGACCTTTTGACGCTGGAAGAGGCCGCGGGCTTTGCCAGCAAACACGCTGGAGAGGAAATCACCGCACGCGATTTTTTGCGCGCCGCTGGCCGGGGTGAAATCACACTGCGCGCCATCGTTCACCGCGCCGCAAGGGTGCGCAAACATGACGGCGGGGTTTTATTCAACAAGGGCGAACCCAATGAAAACATCGTGCCTGCTGGCGCCATCCCAACATTGCCGCTTTCCGCCTGCCAGCACCTAGCGAACGCTGGCCGGGCATCCTGGCGCACGTTCGACGGATTCGATGAACGCAACGGGATATTGATGCGCTACACAAAGGGCATGTTGGCCGATGATGAACCGGACTTTGAAACCGTGCCCGCTGATTGCCGCGTGGTGGGCTATGACGTTCACGCCCTGGCCGATGAATACACCGCACCTGAATCGACACAAGCCGAGCCCCAGGCCGCAGCGCCCGCGCCGGTGGCCGGTTTAGCCACCAACAGCGCAACACCAGACCCGGAGCGCCGCCTAGCCCGTTTGCGCGCATTGGGTGGCGATGCAATCTACAGGCGGGGCGAATGGAAAATCACCGGCATATCCGCCCTGGTGGCAAGTGAAAAAGGCGAAGGCCGCAAGCGATGCGATGAAAAGACCATTCGCGCCGACCTAAAAGAAGCAGCCGAAAGCGAGCGCGAAGCAAAGCGCGCCAATGCGTTTTCAGGGCTGGGGCAAAGATAGGAAATTCCGGTTTTCTCCCGCCGCAATTCCCGCTCCCGCAATGAACGCGACCGGGGCGCACATTCCCGGTTTTTCCCGTTCGCTCCCGCACTTTTGCAATTCACCCCACGACACAAATCAACGTGTCGGAAAGGTGAAAAATGCAGACAGCAACCGAACACAGCGCAAACACCCGCCGCGCTGCAACTGAGCCCCAATCCTTCCCCCCGCTGGAACAGGTGAACCGCCCCACGGTGCCGACCGAGCAGGCCGCACACTACCTGAACCGCCGCCCGCAAACCCTGCGCACATGGGCCATGAATTCCGGGACTGGCCCCGTCCCGTGCATCCGCATCAATGGCCGCCTTGCATGGCCCGTATCTGAACTGCGCCGCGTGCTGGGGGTGCTGTAAATGGCCGCCCCGTTCGTACCCCAGGACGCGCTGCAAAAGCTGCGCACCGTAGCACGCGCAAAGGGCTTGCGTGTGTGGGTTGACCACCAAGCCCGTATTACTGGTAAGCCGTTCGTCCTGCTGCAAAAGGATGGGCACACCCTGGCCGAGTTCGACAGCCACAAACCCGCGTTGCAGTGGTTGGGGGTGCAAGCATGACCGCCGCAATCAATCGCGTTTTGTTGGCGCTGTGGTGCGCCGCGCCGTCCCGCTGGTTTCGCAAGGGGGGCCGCCCATGACGACACCAAAAGGAAAAGCCCCCGCACCGACCAAGACGCAAGGGGCTCACGGTGAACAACTTTCGTTTCTGCCGCCACCGCCATTTTGCCCCACATGGCCCAAGCGCGGAACCCTGGCAGATAAGGCACTGGGGATGCTGATGAATGGCCGCCTGATTGACCATCCCGAGTTTGAGGACGCTACCCAATCCTGGCGACTGGGTGCGGTGATTTTCACGCTGCGCGCCTTGGGCTGGCCCGTGGAAACCATCGAGGTTCCAAGCCCCACGGAACACAGCCCCGACCGCGTGATTGCCTTGTACCGCCTTGACGGGAAATACACCGCCCAGGCTCTGGCGATGAATGGGGGTGCCGCATGAAAGCAATCGAACTGGTGTGCAGTTCCTTTGAGTGGTGGGGCGACCGCTGGAACAGTGCAATGCCGTATTCCATTGACGCCTGCACCATCCCAGACGGGCACCAACTGCCGAACGCGCCCGTTAGCGTTTACGTGCTGACACCTGACCCGCTGGAAGCTGCGCAACTGCTGCGCCTGCTGGCTGCGAAGCTCGAACGCGAGCCGCGATTACTGGCACCACTGAGCGAGCCCGGCAACAGCCCAGGCAACCCCGCCCCAGTAGATGACGGGGGGTGCCCGTTTTGACGCCCGATACCGCAAAAGCAATCGACGCATTACACGCCATCCCGCCCGACCTGCCGCGTGAGGAATGGGTGAAGGTGGGCATGGCTGCACAAGCTGCTGGCCTTGACTTCGACACGTTCAACGATTGGAGCGCCCAGGCGGGGAACTACGACGAACGCGCAGCCCGTGACACCTGGCGCAGTTTCAAGCCGGGCAAGGGTATTGGCCCTGGAACGCTATACCGCGTGGGTGCCGAACATGGGTGGCGCATGGATGGCAACAAGCCCCAGCACAAGGCCGCACAGGCCCCCAGGAAGGCAGCAGAGCCCCCGCGCAAGCCCGCCCCAGGCATGAGCCCTGCCGAAGTGTGGAACCGCTGCGAGCCCGCAACCGTGGGGCATCCCTATATCGTGGCGAAGGGTGCCGCCGGGGTGCCGCTTGACCTGCTGCGCGTGGTGCCCGCAGGTGATGGCCTGCGCATTGCCGGGCAGAACATGGCCGGGGCTTTGGTTGTGCCAGCGTATGGCCCCGAGGGCCTGCAAAGCCTGCAACTGATACCGCCGCCCGGTGCTGGCAAAAAGCTGAACCTGCCCGGCTCATCGATGGGTGGGACATCCTTTGTCGTGGGCGAAGTGGTGCCCGGTGGCGTGGTGCATGTGTGCGAAGGCATCGGGCAGGCGTGGGCCTGCTGGCAGGCAACAGGCAATGCCGCTGTGGTGTGCTTTGGCTGGGGCAACGTGGGCAAAGTGGCTGCCGACCTGCGCCAGCGTGACGCATCCGCCCGTCTGGTGCTGGTGCCTGATGTGGGCAAAGAAGAAAGCGCCGCAGAGATTGCCCAGGCCGTAGGCGCTGCCGTGGCCTACATGCCCGAAGGCGAGGCACAGAACTTCGACGCGAACGACCTTGCGCAGCGCGATGGGCACGACGTTTTAGCCGAGCTGCTGCAGGCCGCCCGAGAGCCTGCGCCGCCTGGCTTGCCTTTGTCGGTGGCCTTTGCTGACGAACTGCCCGACGCCTTCACGCCACCTGATGAACTGGTGGAAGGGGTTTTGACTGCTGGCGATGGTTCCGTGCTTTACGGCGACAGCAACAGCGGCAAAACCTTTTTCGTTATCGACATGGCCGCCGCTGTGGCGCGTGGTGCGCAATGGATGGGCCGCAACACTGAGCCGGGCCTAGTGGTGTATCTGGCCGCAGAAAGTCCCGCATCCGTGCGTGGCCGACTGCAAGCCTATCAACGACACCACGGGGTGCGCGTGCCCAACTTCGCCATCGTGCAAAGCCCTATCGACTTGTTCGACGGCGATGCAGACACCGAAGCCGTGATTGCAGTGGTGCGCCAGCTAGAGCGCCAGCGAGGCCAAAAGGTGCGGCTGATTGTGGGCGACACCCTTGCACGCCTGAGCGCCGGGGCGAACGAGAACGCCGGGCAAGACATGGGCCTAGTGGTGCGCCGTTTCGACCGCATCCGCACCGCCTGCAATGCGCACTTTCTGCTGATTCACCACAGCGGGAAAGCTGCCGCAAATGGTGCCCGTGGCTGGAGTGGCATTCGTGCCGCAGTGGATACCGAAATCGAGGTGACAGACTCGCCCACGGGCCGGTGCGCTGAAATCACCAAGCAACGCGACCTGAGCACCAAGGGCGAGCGCATCGGGTTTCGCCTGGACACCGTGACGCTGGGCACGACCAAGTGGGGAGCCGCTGCAACGTCCTGCGTGGTGGTGCCTGCTGACGCGCCAGACAAGCCCCAGGGCAAGCGGGTTTCCGAAGTCGGTGGCGCTGTGCTGGAGTACCTGCGCACACAGCCTGCCGGAAAGAAAAAGCGCGAGGTGGTGGAACACTTCCAACCGCTGTACGACAAAAGCGCTGTGTACCGGGAACTCAAAAAGCTGGTGACAGCCGGGCAAGTGCTGGAGTGCATCGGGATTGTGACGGCTGCTAGTGAGGTGCGAAATGGTGCGAACTGATGCAAACACCAATCCGCACCGCCGGGCAGAAAAGGTGCAGATGAGTGCAGCACCCTATAGGGGTGCACCAATCCGCACCTGCCCCGCACCTGCTGCTGACACTGACTTGCTGGGGGATGAAATAAAGACACCCCGAACCAACAGCCGCCCCGAAGCTGCCGCCCTGGTGGAAGTCTTGAAGGCACTGCGAACGCATCCCGCCGTGGCATGGGCCGAGCGCATGAACACCGGAGCCGCAAAGGTGGGCAACCGCTTTATCCGTTTCGGCTGGCCGGGCTGCCCTGATGTGCTGGGGCAATTGAAGGATGGCCGTTTGCTGGGTGTGGAGGTGAAAGCCCAGGCCGGACGCCTGCGCCCAGAGCAAGCCCTGTTCCTGGCGCGCATCCGTGCCGCTGGTGGCGTGGCCTTTGTGGCGCGTGACCTGCGCGACGTACTGCGGGCACTGGGCGAGGCGCAGGGGCCATGACGTGCCGCCGCACCGTCCCGCATCCATCAATCAACCGAAAGACAAACCATGTACCAAGCAAAGACCGGGCAGGCGCCGCCCCCCGAGCTGGCCGCCGCGATGGCGAAGTTTGAAACAGCACAGCACGAACAACTGGCGCGAGGCGTTGCAGCCCATGCCGCGATGCCCCACAACCTGACCAAACAACAGCGCGCAGCCGTCATGACGTTGGCCCGCCGTTTGAACCCTTCACTTTGAAAGAACACCATCATGCAAGCAATCATCAAAAACACCCGTTACACCGAAGCGCACAACACCCTGGCCGAACTGAGCGCCGCATTCAATGCAGCCACTGCCGAGGAATCGCGCTTGCTGGGACTGCTGGCCGCGCCTGCCGACGCCTTCGACCCCCTGGCCGCTGGCCTGCGCCTGCTGCGTGGCGAGCCTGCACAGCGCAACGACAGCACCGGCATCAATCGGGAGCTGGCCCAGGTGCGCGAGCGTCTGGACACCCTGCGCCCTGCCATTGAAGCGCAACGGGCCGTAGTGGCTGCGCTGTCTGCCGAACTGAGCGCCGCAGTATGCGCAGAGGCACAACCGGGGCACGCAAAGGCCGTGCAAGGCGTGGCTGATGCGCTGGTGGTGCTACGTGGTGCGCTGGCTGCTGAGGCCGCTGTGAGGGCTGGCATCGAGGCCGCCGGGTATCAGTGCAGCCTTGAGGCCGTGGCAGAGCCTGAACTGAACTTCGCTGACACCGAGAGCGCTGCATCCCGTTTGCTGCGTGACGTTACCCGCCGCCTGGAGGTGCAACGCCTGCGCACCGCCGGGCCGGTGAATGCTCGCCTGCTGGTGGACGTGGAAGGGATGGGCAGCGCCGGTGATGTTGTGCGGACGGACGGGGCTACCGCTGCGCATCTGCTGGCGCTGGGGCAAGGCGAGGCGACACAAGCCAAACCGAGCAAGGCACCGCGCACCGTTGTAGCGACCGAGCTTGTCCTGAGCTAAGGCCACGGGGGGGGCGGCTGCGTTTTTGCACGATGCCCCCTCTAGACCGGCTTGTTCGACCCGCGATAACGCTAACGCACAAGTCGTGTCGTGCGCGCGCGCGAGGGTGGGGCGGGTGCAAAGTCTGGGCCGACCAGCATGTAAACCGACAGTACCGCCGAGCAACCCTAAACATCCAGAAAAAAGGTAATGGGGTGGGGGGTATCAAAAGTCTGCGACCCCAGGCCAGCCGACACCCCGCAGTTCCGCACGCGCAGAAAATAACCCCCCGTTGAAAGTATTCAGCAAATGGCCGGAATCAAAGGGCGCAGCGGAGGCGCACGAAAGAACGCAGGGGGCCGCCGTGCTGGGGCTGGAAGGCCGCTAGGCAGCCGCAACCGACCCCGCCTGATACACGGCCTGCCTGAGACAAACGACCCGCTGCAATGGCTGCTGGCGCTGATGAATCACCCAGGGGCACCGTTGCGCCTGCGCATGGCCTGCGCCGTGGCTCTGCTGCCCTACTTTCACACCCGCAAGGGCTGACACCGTTTAAGGGCGCAACTTGAGGTTGCACCCTTCCGCGTTTGAAATGCCGAAGTTGCGAAGCCCCACGGCGGGGGCTTTTTTGTTGGTTGGCGCTGCGTGGCTACACGGTGCAAAACCCTGTACCGCTGGCTACATGGTGGCTACATGAAGCGACAAACAAAAAACCCCGCTACCGTATTGATAGCAGGGTTTCCTTTGTTTACTTGGTAGGGCGTGTTGGACTTGAACCAACGACCAAAGGATTATGAGTCCTCTGCTCTAACCAACTGAGCTAACGCCCCCAATGCCGACGCAGCAACAAGCGGGGCAAGCTGCTTATTGTAGGGGCTTACTTGTGGTGGCTCAGCGCGTTCGACACCAGGCGGGAAGTGATGTCGACGATCTGAATCATCCTCTCGTAGGGCATGCGCATCGGGCCGATCACGCCCAGCGTCCCCACTACCTGGCCGTCGACCTCGTAAGGCGCGCTCACCACTGACAGCTCCTCGAAGGGAACGACCTGGCTTTCCCCGCCGATGAAGATGCGCACTCCCTCGGCCTGACTGGAAACGTCGAGCAGGCGCAGGATCTGCGTCTTTTGCTCAAACAGGTCGAAGGCGCGCCGCAGGTTGCCCATGTCTTTGGAAAAATCGCTCACGGCCAGCAGATTGCGCTCGCCGGAGATGACCACCTCTTCCTGGGCCTGTGTGAGAACCTCGGAACTGACATTGACGGCGGCCCGCATCAGCGCCGCGATCTCGCCCTGCAGCGTCTCGACCTCGGTTTTGATCCGCTCCCGCACCTTTTCCATGGCCATGCCGGCATAGTGCGTATTGAGAAAGTTGGCGGTTTCGACGAGCTGCGACTGGGTGAAGTCATTCTCTGCAAAGATTACCCGGTTCTGCACGTCGCCATCGGGCGAGACGATGATGACCAGGAAGCGCCTCTCGGACAGCCGCAGGAATTCGATGTGGCGGAACACCGACGTCCGCCGTGGCGCCATGACCACCCCCACGAACTGCGACAGGTTGGACAGCAGCTGCGCCGCGTTGGCGATCACCTTCTGCGGCTGCTCCGGCGCCAGCGCGTGCGAGGTGAACTGTTCGCGCTGCACGGTGAGCATGGTGTCCACGAACAACCGGTAGCCCTTGGCCGTGGGAATGCGACCAGCAGACGTGTGGGGACTGGCGATGAGCCCGAGTTCCTCCAGGTCCGCCATGACATTGCGGATGGTGGCGGGAGAAAGGTCGAGCCCGGAGGCACGCGAGAGAGTGCGCGACCCGACCGGCTGCCCATCTTCTATGTAGCGTTCGACCAGCGCTTTGAGCAACAACTTGGCACGATCATCGAGCATGCAATGATTTTAATGATGTAATTTCGCCATGACATCCCACTTCCGCCATGTCGCGCTGATCGGCAAGTACCAGCATCCGGCATCGGGCTCGGCGGCCGCAGGCTCCCAGCATGTGCTCAAGGACATCGCGCGCTTCCTGCAGGCCCAGGGCTGCACCGTTTCGCTGGAGGCCCAGACCGCCACCACGGCCGGCATGCCGCAATTCGAAGCCCTCGACGCCGACGCCATCGGCAAGCGCTGCGACCTGGGCCTGGTGGTGGGCGGCGACGGCACGATGCTGAGCATCGGCCGCCGCCTCGCGCCGCATGGCACGCCGCTCATCGGCATCAACCAGGGGCGCCTGGGCTTCGTGACCGACATTCCGCTCGAGAATTACCAGGCCACGCTCACGCCCATGCTGCATGGGGAATACGAGGAAGACCACCGGCCCCTGATGCACGCCCGCGTGGTGCGCGAAGGGCAGGTCGTGTTCGACGCCTTTGCCATGAACGACGTCGTGGTGAACCGCGGCGCCACATCGGGCATGGTGGAGTTGCGCGTCGAGGTCGACGGGCACTTCGTTGCCAACCAGCGCGCCGACGGCCTCATCATCGCTTCACCCACCGGCTCGACGGCCTACGCGCTGTCGGCGGGCGGGCCGATGATGCACCCATCGATCCCGGGCTGGGTGCTGGTGCCGATCGCACCGCACACGCTGTCGAACCGGCCCATCGTGCTGGCCGACATTGCCGAGATCGCCATCGAACTGGTGAACGGGCGCGACGCCAGCGCCAATTTCGACATGCAGTCGCTCGCCTCGCTGCTGCACGGCGACCGCATCCTGGTGCGCCGCGCGGAATACTGCGTGCGCTTCCTGCATCCGCGCGGCTGGAACTACTTCGACACGCTGCGCAAAAAGCTGCGCTGGAACGAAGGAGGGTCCTGACCATGGCGCTCAAACGCATTGCATTGCGTGACTTCGTCATCGTGCAGGCACTTGAACTCGACCTGGCCGACGGGTTCACCGCCCTCACCGGCGAGACCGGCGCGGGCAAGTCCATCCTTATTGAAGCGCTGCAACTGGTGCTGGGCGCGCGCGCCGACGCCGGCGTGGTGCGCGAAGGCGCGCAGCGCGCCGACATCAGCGCCGAGTTCGAATGCCCGGCGCCCCTGCTGTCCTGGCTGGAAGACGCGGGCTTCGACCACGACGGCGACCTGCTCCTGCGCCGCACCGTGGACACGCAGGGCAAGAGCCGCGCCTGGATCAATGGCGCCCCCGCCACCGCCACCCAGCTGCGCAGCCTGGGCGAGCATCTGCTGGACATCCACGGACAGCACGCCTGGCAAAGCCTGATGCGCGCCGACGCGGTGCGCGCCCTGCTGGACGCCTACGCAGGCACATCATCGGCAGCGGTCAAGGCCTGCTGGACACAATGGCGCGCCGCCCAGGCCCAGGTGGAGCAAGCCCAAGCCGCCCAGGAAACCCTGCAGCGCGAACGCGAGCGGCTGCAGTGGCAGATTGGCGAGCTGGACAAGCTGGCACCGGCCGACGACGAATGGGACGCCCTGAACGCCCAGCACACCCGCCTGAGCCATGCCCAGTCGTTGCTGGAAGCCGCGCAGTCGGCCATCGCCATCCTCGATGACGAAGACGCCAGCGCACGCGCCGGTCTGGCGCGCGCGCACGATCTGCTGGAGGCGCAGGAGCACCTGGAGCCGGCCTTTCGCAACCTCGCCGACACCCTGGCCTCCAGCCTGGCCCAGGCTGACGAGGCCGTGCGCGGTCTGCATGCCTACCTGCGCCATGCGGAACTCGACCCGGAGCGGCTGGCCGAACTCGACGCCCGGGTATCGCTGTGGATTGCGTTGGCGCGGCGCTACAAGCGAACGCCCGCCGAACTGCCGGCCTTGCTGCGCGCCTGGAAGGACGAGCTGCGGCAGCTCGACGCAGCCACCGACCTCACGGCCCTGCAAACCGCCGAACGCCAGCACGCCAAGGCCTACCAAGACGCCGCCCGGGCCCTCTCGCAGGCGCGCGGCAAGGCTGCGCCGCGGCTCTCGCGCGCCATCACGGCCGCCATGCAGGAGCTGGGCATGGCCGGCGGACAATTCGTCGCCGCCATCGACAAGGCGGCCGAACCCGGTGCGGATGGCATCGACGAGGTCGGCTTCCTCGTGGCGGGCCACCCCGGCACGACGCCGCGCCCCATCGGCAAGGTGGCCTCGGGCGGTGAACTCTCCCGCATCTCGCTGGCCATCGCCGTGACCACCAGCGCGCTGGGCGCGGCCGGCACGCTGATCTTCGACGAAGTGGACGCCGGCGTGGGCGGCGCCGTGGCAGCCAGCGTGGGCCGGCTGATGCAGCAGCTCGGACGTGACCGCCAGGTGCTCGCCGTCACGCACCTGCCCCAGGTCGCGGCCTGTGCGGACCACCACCTGGTCGTCTCCAAGACCCGGGACACGGCGGCCACGTCGAGCACCGTGGCCGCCGTGGAGGGCGCTGCGCGCGTGGAGGAAGTGGCGCGCATGCTGGGCGGCGACCGCATTTCCGCCAACACGCGCGCCCATGCACGCGAGATGCTCGGGCTGCGTGCCAACGCGGCATCAGGGGCCTGAGCCATGGACCTCGAAATCGTCCTCATCACCGGCATGTCGGGCTCCGGCAAATCGGTGGCTCTGCGCGCGCTGGAGGATGCCAGCTACTACTGCGTGGACAACCTGCCGCCCGAATTACTGGTGTCCTTCGTGGAGCTGGAGCACCGCCACCACGGCAACCGGCTGGCCATTGCCATGGATGTGCGCAGCGCCACCTCGCTGCCCCAGGTGCCCCAGCGCCTTGCCGAACTGCGCCGCCAGGGCTGCACCGTGCATTCGCTGTTCCTCGATGCCACGACGGACACGCTGGTGCGCCGTTTTTCCGAGACGCGCCGGCGCCATCCGCTGTTCCATGGCGAACGCAGCGAAGGACAGCGCGCGCTGGTGCAGGTGATCGAACTGGAACGCGAGCTGCTGGCCGAGCTGCGCGAGCAGGCGCACGTGATCGATACCAGCAACATCCGCGCATCGCAGCTGCAGGGCTACGTCAAGGGACTGATCTCGGCTTCGACCGACCGGCTCTCGCTCGTGTTCCAGTCGTTCGCATTCAAGCGCGGCATCCCCGTGGATGCCGATTTCGTCTTTGACGTGCGCATGCTGCCCAACCCGCACTACGAGGCCGATCTGCGCGACCTCACCGGATTGGACCAGCCGGTGGCGGATTTCCTGGCCCAGCAGCCCGACGTGGCGCTGATGCGCAGCCACATCGAGGGCTTTCTGGCCCATTGGCTGCAGGCCATGGCGCAGAACCACCGCAGCTACGTCACCGTGGCCATCGGCTGCACGGGGGGCCAGCACCGGTCCGTTTACCTCGTGGAGCGGCTGACGGAAACCTTCAGCGGCCAGTGGGCCACGCAGCGCCGGCACCGCGAACTCGACGGGCGCTGAGGCGCTGGCCGCCGTGCGATGGGCGCGCGCCACGAACTCCTTATTTGATAGCTGGAAGCGCTTACCCCGTAAGCGTTTGAAGCGGTTTTTCTTCAAATACTGAAGAAGAACGGCACGGCCCGTTCAGGCCAAGTCCGCCAGCAACTTGCGCACGGGGGCCGGCAGCCCCAGGGCGGCCCATTGCGCCCCGTCGTACCAGCCCGCGCCACCCTCGTCCGGCCCAGCCGTGCCGGCTCCGACCTGGACCAGCACCGGGTGCAGGTGCAGGTCCCGGTGGGTCAGCACATGCAGGAAGGGCGGCAATTCGTCGGCCACCACGGCACCGGGGAGCGACGGCTCGGCCAGCAGCGCCGCACGCTCCGCGAACACCGGCACGCAGTGCAGCCCCGCCCAGATACCGCGCGCCGGCCGCCGCTGCAGCCAGACGCGCCCCACCGGATCGCGCAGCACCAGCAGCCACCACGACTCGGACCTGCGCACCAGCTTGCGCGTGCGGACGGGGTAGGCCTCGGGCGCGCCCTGCGCCCGCGCCACGCACGCGTGCTGCAGCGGACACTGCCCGCACAGCGGCTTGCGCGGCAGGCAAACCATGGCGCCAAGGTCCATCAGCCCCTGGGTATAGCGGGGCATGGCCTGTGCCAGATCGTCCTGCGGCAGCAGCGCGTGGGCCTCCTCCCAGAGCTGGCGCTCGTTGCGTGCCACCGCCAGGTCCGCGCCAAAGCCGAGCAGCCGCGTCAGCACGCGGCGCACGTTGGCGTCGAGGATGGGTGCGCGTTCGCCGAAGCAGAAGGCTGCAATCGCGCCGGCCGTGGAGCGGCCGATGCCCGGCAAGCCGGCCAGCACCTGTGCGGAATCCGGGAACGCGCCGCCGTGCACCGCCACCACCTGTTGCGCACAGCGGTGCAGGTTGCGCGCGCGGCTGTAGTAGCCCAGCCCGCTCCACAGCGCCAGCACGTCGTCGGCAGGCGCTGCGGCCAACGCCTGCACGTCCGGGAAGCGCGCAAGGAAACGCGGGTAGTAGTCCAGCACCGTGGCGACCTGGGTCTGCTGCAGCATGATTTCCGACAGCCACACGCGGTACGGATCGCGCGTCTGCTGCCAAGGCAGGTGGCTGCGCCCGTGCGCCTGCTGCCAGCGCGTCACCAGCGCCGCGATGCGGGTTTCGCCCGCGGTCATGCCGGTGAAAAGATGTCGTGGTGCTCGGTGTCGGCCGGCTCTTGCGAGAGGTTCGCCAATTGCCCGGTGAGCTGCTGCAGGCGACTGTCGAGGCGCTGGAGGGCCTCTTCGCCTTCCTCGATCTCACCGATGCGCTCCTCCAGGCCGCTGGCGGCCTGCTGGATGCGGTCGACCGCCTCGATGCGCCGGGAGAAGCTGCGTTTGCGCTCGCGCAGCTGCGCATCGAGCTGGGCCGTGGCCGACTTGCTCCACAGCTCCAGGTCATTGGCGGCGGACTCGAACACGGCGCGCAGGCGCATGGACAGCGCGCGGCCGAGGCGTTCGGCAAATTCGGGCTGCACCAGCTTGAGCGCATTGCCCACGCTGAGGTATTGCATGTGGCCCTGCTCGATGCCTTCAAGCTCCAGCGCAAACGGCTCAAGCTGGGGCACGGCCGGCACCTGCAGCGAAAAGCCAAACTCGGCATTCAGCTGGCGGAAGGTGCCTTCGAGCATGGCATGGATTTCGGTGGCCGAGGCCTGCGCCATGTCCAGCGTGGCGCGCAGCCCCTTGAAGGTATCGGCGTAGTGCTTGCGCACCCCCAGCTTCAGCCCCTTCTGCTGCAAGGCAGAGATCAGGTCGCCCAGCTGCTCCTTCAGGGCCTTGCTGCCGAGCTGCTGGAACACGTCGCGCAGCATTTTGAGGTGCACGGCGCGCACGGCGTGGATCTTGGTGGCGCTGCGGTCGAATTCCTGCTGCTCCTGCTCGATGCGGTGGCGCATCGCGGCAATGACCGAGGCATTCTTGCCGCGCAGGCTGCGCAGCTCCAGCATCTGGTCGTCCAGATCGCGGCGACGGATGTTCAGCACGCGCGAGGTTTCGGCGCGCAGGCCCGCAATGCCCGTTCCGATGGCCGAGCGCAGGATGGCCTGGCGCCGGCCCATGATGCCCTTGGCCAGCGCCTCCTCCAGTACCGGCAGGCCGCTGGATTCGAGCATCACGTCATCGCAAGCGATCTTGGACACCAGCCCCTTCTGCGCGGAAACGGGCACCACCTGATCCAGGCGCACACCCAGCATTTCGGCCGAGGTCCGGCACTGGCGGTCGAGCTGTTCCTGGATCTGCTGTGGAGAGTTCAGCGTATCCCAGAGGGTGTCGATCTTGTTGAGCACCACCAGCCGCGCCTCGGCGCTGTCCGGCGTGGTGGCCAGGTGCTCGCGCCAGATGGACAGGTCCGAGCGCGTGACCCCGGTGTCCGCCCCAAGGATGAACACCACCGCATGCGCCTGCGGAATCAGGTTGACCGTCAGCTCGGGCTCGGCGCCCACGGCATTGAGACCCGGAGTGTCGAGGATCACCAGGCCCTGCTTGAGCAGGGGGTGCGGCATGTTGATAAGCGCGTGGCGCCACATCGGCACCTCCACCAGGCCCTGGGCGTCCTGCGAGGGGTTTTCCTCGGGAAGCTCGTCATGCCAGAAGCCCATGGCGCGGGCGTCGTCCACGCTGACCCGGCGCACCTGCGACACCTTCTCGATCGCCTTGGCAATCTGGCCAGCGTCATGGACGTCCAGCGGCACATCGGTCCAGCGCTCGGGCCGCAGGCGCCATTCGGCCAGGCTCGTCACCTGCAGGCGGGTTTCAATCGGCAGTAGCCGCAGGCTTGGCGGCACCGCGGCGTCGTAGCCCAGTTCGGTGGGGCACATCGTGGTGCGCCCGGCACTCGCGGGCATGATCCGGCGCCCATAGTCCGCGAAGAAGATCGCGTTGATCAGTTCGGATTTGCCGCGGGAAAACTCGGCCACAAAGGCCACCATCACCTTGTCGGTGCGCACCTGGTCTTCCAGGCGCTGCAGGCGCTCCTGAACCGCAGCATCCATGAGCTCATGGGTCGTCATCCATTCGCCCAACTGCTTCAGTTGCCGGGCAAATTCACGCCGCCACGCCCCGTGCTGCTCAAACTGCTCGTTGAATGATGGTCCCACTTTGCTCCCGGAGTTCAATGGCCGGACTGCCCGCCGGCAAGCACAAAATATAGCATTGCAGGCCCGAAACACGGCGCCGCGCGGGTTTCAGCGTGGTTTGGATGCCTCAGATCGCTGATACGGCCTCATGCGCGCTGGCAGCGGGGGCAGTAGAAGCTGCTGCGCTGCCCCTGTCGCACCATGCGCACCGCCGTGCCGCAAGTATGACAGGGCGCACCTTCGCGACCATAGACGTGGGCTTCGAGCTGGAAATGGCCCACGCTGCCGTCGGCGCTGGAGAAGTTGCGCAAGGTGCTGCCTCCACGCTCAACGGCCCGCGCCAGCACCTGCCGGATGGCAGCATGCAGCCGGCGTGCCCTGCCCAGGCCGATGCGAGCCGCGACCGTGGTCGGGCGGATGCCCGCGAGGAACAGCGCTTCCGACGCGTAGATGTTCCCCACCCCCACCACCAGCCGGCCCGCCAGCAGCACCTGCTTGACCGGTGCCCGGCTGGAGCGCAGCCCCGCCAGGAAGACATCCACCTGGAAATCGTCGGACAAGGGCTCCATGCCCAGGCCGTCCAGCAGGCGCCTGGCCACCGGGTCGTCGAGGCTGGGCACGTGCACCACCGCGCCGAAGCGGCGCGGATCGTTCAGGCGCAGCACCCCGCGGGAAGTCACCAGGTCGAAATGGTCGTGCGGCCCCCGAGGACCGGCCACGGGCAAGAAAGCCAGACTGCCCGACATCCCCAGGTGCATCAGCAGCACGCCCCGGTCCATATCGAGCAGCAGGTATTTGCCACGCCGGCGCACGCCGGTCACCATCCGGCCAGAGAGCGAGGCAGGGTCGCAGCCCAGCGGCCAGCGCAGCGGCTTGCCCAGCGCAACAGACAACACGCGGGCGCCAGTGATGGCCTGCGCGAAGCTGCGCCGGGTCACCTCGACTTCGGGCAACTCAGGCATGGCTGGCACCTCGCGTGCGATGGTCGTGCATGGATTATTATGGTCCGATGGTCCACATCCTTCGTCTCTTCGCGGCCACGCTAGCCACCGCACTGGCGGCCAGCACCACGGCCGCATGGGCCCAGGCCGGCCCCGGACCGGGCAGCCGCGCCAAAGCCGCCACACCGTCCGCTTCCGCATCCGCCGCGCTGCTCGATGCCACGCTGTTCTACGAAATCCTGATCGGCGAAATCCTGCTGCGCAATGGCGACGCCGGCTCGGGCTACACGCTCCTGCTCGAAGCCGCCCGGCGCAGCAACGACGAGCACCTGTACCAGCGCGCCGCCGACATCGCCCTGCAGTCGCGCTCCGGCGATGCGGCGCTCACCGCAGCGCTGGCCTGGAAGGAAGCGTGGCCTCGGTCGCGCGAAGCCAACCAGTATGTGCTGCAGATCCTCGTGGCGCTCAACCGCACCGAGGAAACGGCCGCGCCGCTGCGGCAGGAAGTGGACAGCATGCCGGCCCCGACCAAGGCCTCGGCGCTGCTGGCGCTGCCACAGTTGTACCGCCGCGCTTCCGACAAGGCACTGGCAGCCGGCGTCGTGGAGAAGACGCTGGCCAGGGAACTGGCGGACCCGGCCATCGCCCCCGCCGCCTGGACGGCTGTTGGCCGCATGCGGTTCATGGCGGACAACAAGCAGGGTGCGCTCGAAGCCGCGCAGCGTGGCCATGCCCAGGACGCGGCGAGCGAAGGCCCTGCCGTGCTGGCGCTGGAACTCCTCGAAGGCGGCATGGCACAAGCCGAACCCCTGTTGCAGCGTTACCTGGCGGGCAAACCCACCCCAGAACTGCGCATGGCCTACGCCCGGCTGCTGCTGGAGCTGCAGCGCTATGCCGAAGCGCAGGTGCAGCTGCAAGCCATCACGACGGAAAAGCCAGACATGCCCCAGGCCTGGCTGGTGCAAGCCGCGCTGCTGGTGCAGGACAACCACCTGGCGGAAGCCCAGGCCTCGGTGCAGCGCTTTCTTGCACTCTCCGGCCCCAACCCTGACACCGACGCCGCGCGCTCGGCCCTGACGCAGGCCTACCTGATCTCCGCGCAGATCGCCGAAAAGCGCGGCGACTACGCCGGCGCCGAAGCCTGGCTTGCGCGCATCGAGAACGAGAAGGACCTCTTCAGCACCCAGACGCGCCGCGCCTCGCTGCTGGCCCGCCAGGGCAAGCTCTCCCACGCCCGCGCCCTGCTGCGCAGCATGCCCGCCACCACCGACGAGGCACGCCGCATGGTGATGCTCGCCGAGGTGCAGCTGCTACGCGACGCCCGCGAATACCGCGAGGCCTACGCGCTACAGGAACAGGTGGTGGCCCAGGCTCCGCAGGACGACGATCTCGTCTACGAACTGGCCATGCTGGCCGACAAGACCAAGGACTACAAGGCGATGGAGCGCCTGCTGCGCCAGATCATCGAGCGCAAACCCGGTTACCACCATGCCTACAACGCCCTCGGCTATTCCTTCGCCGAACGCGGCGTGCGCCTGCCCGAGGCCCGCGAACTCGTGAAAAAGGCCCTGGACCACGCGCCCAACGACCCCTTCATCACCGACAGCCTGGCCTGGGTGGAATTCCGCATGGGTAACCTCGAGACGGCCCGCGGCCTGCTTGAAGGTGCCTACAAGCTGCGCCCACATGCGGAAATCGCCGCGCACCTCGGCGAGGTGCTCTGGACGCTGGGCGAGAAGGACCGCGCCCGCAGCATCTGGAGGGAAGGCAACCAGCTCAACGCCGAGGACGAAACGCTGAGGGAAACCCTCCTGCGCTTCGGCGTCAAGCCCTGATGCACATGCCCCCCGTGCTGCACCTGCCGGGCGCCCACCGTCTCGGCGCCATGGCGCGTACCGGGCTGGCCTGGCTGCTCGTACTCCTGCTGTTGGCGCTGGCGGGCTGCGCTCAGCCCCCGCGCGCCACCCCGTCCGAAGCCGGACACTGGAGCGGGCGCCTTGCGCTGCAGATCGAAGGCCAGTCGGCCCAGTCGTTCTCTGCGGGTTTTGAACTCCAGGGCAACGCCGACCAGGGCGAACTCACTCTCTACACACCGCTGGGCGGTGTGCTGGCGCGCCTGCAATGGCAGCCCGGCCAGGCACTGCTGCAATCGGGCAACGAAACGCAGAGCGCGCACTCGCTCGATGGCCTGCTGCAGCTAGCCACGGGTACACCGATTCCGGTGGCAGCACTGTTCGCCTGGCTGGCCGGCGAGCATGCCCCCGCCCAAGGCTGGCAGGCCGATCTGAGCGGCCTCGACCAGGGACGCCTGGTGGCACAGCGCCACGCCCCCGAACCGCGTGCCACGCTGCGCATCGCTCTCGAACGCTGATTCCCGCGCCATGCAAGCCCTCTACGACGTGCCGGCCCCGGCCAAACTGAACCTGTTTCTCCACATCACCGGTCGGCGGGCGGACGGCTACCACCTGCTGCAATCGGTCTTCATGCTCATCGACTGGTGCGACACGCTGCACTTCACCCTGCGCGCCGACGGAAAGGTCCGCCGCGAAGACCTCGGCCCGCCCTTGCCCGCGGACGACCTGTGCCTGCGCGCGGCCCACGCGCTGCAGCAGGCCACCGGCTGCACGCAGGGCGCGCACATCGGCGTGCACAAGCGCATCCCCGCCCAGGCCGGCATGGGCGGCGGGTCGTCCGACGCGGCTTCGGTGCTGCTGGCGCTCAACCGCCTGTGGAACCTGCAGCTGACCGTGCAGCAGCTGCAGCAGATCGCAGTGCGCCTGGGCGCCGACGTGCCTTTCTTCCTGTGCGGGCACAACGCCTGGGTGGAAGGCATCGGCGAAAAGATCCAGCCGCTCACGGGCGCGCAGCAACTGCCGAAGGCACGCTTCGCGGTGGTCAAACCCGAGGCCGGATTGGACACCCGGGAAATTTTTTCGTCGCCTGCTTTGAAACGCGATTCTGATAGTGCTACAATCTTAGGCTTTGCTGCAACACACTACGGCTTCGGCCAAAATGATTTGCAGAGCGTCGCACAGGCCCTGTGCCCCGAAGTAAAAAAAGCCATCGATTGGCTCGAAGCACTCGGATTACATGGCAGAATGACGGGCTCTGGAAGTGCAGTGTTTGCACAAATGCCGCATGCGGTAGATCTCAGCGGTGCCCCCGGCACCTGGCAGGTCAGGGCATGCGAGAATCTGATGCGACATCCTCTGGCAGGGTGGGCAAAAGATGAAAGTTTCGGCTAGGTGCCATAAGGCATCCGGCCCGTGTAGGGGAGTCGCCAAGCTGGTTAAGGCACCGGATTTTGATTCCGGCATGCAAAGGTTCGAATCCTTTCTCCCCTGCCAAATCTTGTCGCGTACAGGCATTAATTTCAGACCGCTGGGACGCTCATGCAAGCCAACCACCCCGACTTCATGGTTTTCACCGGCAATGCCAACCCTGGCATGGCGGCTGAAATTGCACAGTACCTGGGCATCACGCTCGGCGCCGCCCATGTGGGCCGCTTCTCCGACGGGGAAGTGACTGTCGAACTCAACCAAAACGTGCGCGCCCGCGACGTGTTCGTGGTGCAGTCCACCTGCGCGCCGACTAACGACAACCTGATGGAACTGCTGATCATGGTCGACGCGCTCAAGCGTGCATCGGCCGAACGCATCAGCGCCGTCATCCCCTATTTCGGCTATGCCCGCCAGGACCGCCGCCCGCGCTCGACGCGCGTGCCGATCACGGCCAAGGTGGTCGCCAACATGCTGCAGGCTGCAGGCGTGTCCCGCGTGCTGACCATGGACCTGCACGCCGACCAGATCCAGGGCTTCTTCGACATTCCCGTCGACAACATCTACGCCTCCCCCGTGCTGCTGGGTGACCTGACGCAGAAGAAGTACGACGACCTGATCGTCGTGTCTCCCGACGTCGGCGGCGTGGTGCGCGCCCGTGCGCTGGCCAAGCAGCTGGGCTGCGACCTGGCCATCATCGACAAGCGCCGTCCCAAGGCCAATGTGTCCGAAGTGATGCACGTCATCGGCGAGATCGAAGGCCGCAACTGCGTCATCATGGACGACATGATCGACACCGCCGGCACGCTGGTGAAGGCGGCCGAGGTGCTCAAGGAGCGCGGCGCCAAGAAGGTATACGCCTACTGCACGCACCCGATCTTCTCGGGCCCGGCCATCGAGCGCATCGCCAAGGGCACGGCCCTCGACGAAGTGGTCGTGACCAACACCATTCCCTTGTCCGACGCCGCACGCGGCTGCGCCAAGATCCGCCAGCTCTCCGTGGCACCGCTGATCGCCGAGACGATCCAGCGCATTGCCCGCGGCGACTCGGTGATGAGTTTGTTCGCCGACCAGGACAACCTGTTCTAAGTCTGCACAAAAAGCCGGGCGCTCCTCTGTGGGCGCCCTTTTACGTTAATCGAAAGTGACACTGGTCGCGGTGCACTTTTCACGGAGAATCCTATGAATTTCGTCGCTTTTGAGCGCGCCAAGCAAGGTACGGGTGCGAGCCGCCGTCTGCGCAATTCGGGCCGCACGCCCGGCATCGTCTACGGTGGCACCGCCGAACCCCAGGCCATCGAACTGGACCACAACGCCCTGTGGCACGCCCTGAAGAAGGAAGCCTTCCACTCCAGCGTGCTGGACATGGAAGTGAACGGCCAGACCAGCAAGGTCGTGCTGCGCGACGTGCAGTACCACCCCTACAAGCAAATGGTCCAGCACATCGACTTCCAGCGCGTGGATGCCAAGACCAAGCTGCACCTGAAGGTGCCGATGCACTTCAGCGGCGCTGAAGAATCCTCCGCCGTCAAGGTCGACAAGTGCATGGTCACCCCCATCGTGACCGAACTGGACGTGACCTGCATGCCTTCGGACCTGCCCGAGTTCATCGCCGTCGACCTGAGCGGCCTGAAGAAGGGTGTTTCGCTGCACCTGAAGGACATCAAGCTGCCCAAGGGCGTGAGCGCCGTGACCCGTGGCGCGCAGAACAACCCCGCTCTGGTGTCCGTCGTGGCCCCCGCGGTGGAAGTTGCTGCACCCGTTGCCGCTCCCACCGATGCCAAGGGCAAAAAGGGCAAGAAGTAATTCTTCCCGGCTGGCGGCCGCGCTGCGGCCGCCCTCCCCTGCAACGGCCCACCTCGCGTGGGCCGTTCGTTTTGGTGCCACGGATAATCGCTCGCATGATCAAACTGTTTGTCGGCCTTGGCAACCCCGGCCCCGAGTACGAAGCCACCCGCCACAACGCCGGCTTCTGGTGGATCGACGCGCTGGCGCGCGAACTCAAGGTGCAGCTGCAGCCTGAACGCGGCTACTGGGGCCTGGCCGCGCGCGCCACGGTGCACGGCCAGCAGGTCTGGCTGCTGGAGCCGCAGACCTTCATGAACCTCTCGGGCAAGTCGGTGGCCGCTCTGGCGCGCTTCTTCAAGATCAAGCCCGAAGAGATCCTGGTGGCGCACGACGAACTCGACATCGCCCCCGGCCAGGCCAAGCTCAAGCGCGGCGGCGGCCATGCCGGGCACAACGGCCTGCGCGACATCCATGCGCAATTGGGTTCACCCGACTACTGGCGGCTGCGCATCGGCATCGGCCATCCGGGCGACCGGGCGGAAGTGGCCAACTGGGTGCTGAAGAAGCCCGCGCCCGACCAGCGCACGCTGATCGAGGACAGCATCACGCACAGCCTCAAGGCCTGGCCTGCGTTGCTGGCGGGTGACATGGACAAGGCCACGCTGCTGGTGCACACCACCAAGCCGCCCCGTCCCAAGCCGCCACGGCCTGAAACGACGGTTTGAACGCTATATTTTCAGTAGCTGCCAGCGCTTGATGGACGGTCGCTGGAGGCCGATTCTTCCTACAATCAGACGCGCACGGCGGCCTGCAGGCGCTCGAACTTCTGCCACAGCGTCTCGCGGCTTTCCACATGGTTCGGGTCGACCGGGATGCAAGACACAGGGCAGACCTGCATGCACTGGGGCTCGTCGAAATGGCCCACGCATTCCGTGCACTTGGCCGGGTCGATCTCGTAGATCTTTTCGCCGAGGTAGATGGCCTGGTTCGGGCATTCAGGTTCGCACACATCACAGTTGATGCATTCGTCGGTGATCATCAATGCCATTCGCAAGCTCCGCAGGGTCCGCGGGCCGCATGCAGGCGGCCCCAAGACCGTGATTATCCCGCGCCCACCAAACCCACCCCGGCCAGTAGGGTGGTTTGCCGCTATGCTGCAGCGAACCTGATCGCCCGACGCACCCCCCGATGCCCGACTCCGCCGCCCTGCACGACCTTCCCGCCCACGCCCTGCTGCAGGCCTACCGCCAGCGCACGCTCTCGCCCGTGGAGGTGACGCAGGCCGTGCTGGACCACATTGCCCGCTGGGAGCCGCACCTGCACGCCACCTGGCTGCTGCGCCCCGACGCGGCCCTGGCGCAGGCACGCGCCTCCGAGGCGCGCTGGCTGCGCAGCGCGCCGCAAGGCCTGCTCGACGGTGTGCCCTGCACGCTCAAGGACAACATTGCCACGCGCGGTGACGCCACGCCGCTGGGCACGGCGGCCGTGGAGCTGTTCCCCGCGCCCGAGGACGCGCCCCCGGCGGCGCGCCTGCGCGAAGCCGGCGCCGTGCTCGTGGCCAAGACCACCATGCCCGACTACGGCATGCTGTCCTCGGGCCTGTCGAGCTTCCACGCGCTGGCGCGCAATCCCTGGGACCTTGCCAAGGGGCCCGGCGGCTCCAGCGCCGGCGCGGGCGCGGCGGCCGCCGCCGGCTACGGCCCGCTGCACGTGGGCACCGACATCGGCGGCTCGTTGCGCCTGCCGGCCAGCTGGTGCGGCATCTTCACGCTCAAGCCCAGCCTGGGCCGCATCCCCATCGACCCGCCCTACACCGGCCGCGCCGCCGGCCCCATGACGCGCACGGTGCACGACGCCGCGCTGATGATGCAGGTGCTGAGCCAGCCCGACGCGCGCGACAGCATGGCGCTGCCGTACCAGGACATCGCCTGGCAGGACGTGGAGCGCAGCCCCGAACACGTGCGCGGCCTGCGCATCGGCCTGCTGCTGGACGCCGGCTGCGGCCTGCCGCTGGACCCCGAGGTGCGCGCCGCCGTCGAGCACGCCGCCGCGCTGCTGGAAAACGCCGGTGCGCACATCGAGCCGCTGCGCCCCTTCCTGACCCGCGAGATGCTCGACGGCATGGATCACTTCTGGCGCATGCGCTCGCACCTGGACATGGCCGCCCTGCCGCCCGAGCGCAAGGCGCGCGTGCTGCCCTTTATCCGCGACTGGGCCGACAGCGTGGCGCACATGGGCGGCGCGGCACTGTTCCACGCCAGCCAGCAGTTCCACGCCACGCGCGTGGCCACGGTGCGCGCCTGCGCCGCGTTCGACTACGTGGTCTCGCCCGTGGCGCCCATTCCGGCGTTCGCGGCAGAGCTGCCCTCCCCCACCAACGACCCGCTGCGCCCGCTGGAGCACATCGCCTTCACGGTGCCGTTCAACATGTCGGAGCAACCCGCTGCCTCGGTGAACTGTGGCTACACCGCTGGCGGCCTGCCCATCGGGCTGCAGATCGCCGGGCCACGCTTCGACGACCTGGGGGTGCTGCGCGTCGCGCGTGCCTTCGAGCAGCTGCGCGGGCCGCAGCGCCCCTGGCCAGCCCCTCCGGCCGCCTGATCAGGCGGCGCTGGGCACCAGACGCTTCTGGTCGTAGACCGGCTGGGGCGGCAGGCCGTCGAGGTGGCGTGTGTCGGCCCAGTGCAGGATGTCGATGGCGTCGCCGCGCAGGCGCACGCGGTTGAAGGCTGCGTTGGGGATGTCGCTCTGGCGCGGCCCCTCCAGCCCCAGGCCGCGCGCCGTGCGCCAAACCATGTCGAGCACGCCGCCGTGCGTCACCACCACCACGGTGCGCCCCGCGTGCTGCTGGGCCAGGCGCTGCAGCGCGCCCAGCGCGCGCGTGTGGAACTGGCGCGTGGTCTCGCCGCCGGGCATGCCCGAATCGGGCTGGAAGCGCAGCCACTGCGCCCAGGCCTCCGGGTGCTGCGCCTGGATGTCGGGCACGCGCATGCCGTCCACCAGGCCGAAATGCTGTTCGCGCAGGCCGGGGTCGGTGAGGGTGTCGATACGCAGCAACGGCAGCAGGGCGTCGAGCACGGGCTGCGCCGTCTGCCGCGTGCGCGCGAGGTCGCTGCTCGCCAGGTGGTGGGCCGCCACGCCCTCGCCCACCAGGCGCTGCGCGAGACGCCGCGCCTGCTCGTGGCCGGTGGCGTTGAGCGGCACATCCACCTGGCCCTGAAAGCGCAGTTCGCGGTTCCAGTCGGTCTCGCCATGGCGGATGAGGATGAGTTCGGTCATGCCTGCATTATCGGCCGGGCGCCATGAACCATCAATGAAATCGCCCTCCAGCGCCCATGCATCAAGCGCCAGAAGCTACCATTTTTATAGCATTGCTCAGCGATCCACCGTCGCCAGGCGCACGGCCAGGCCCAGGAACACCAGGCCGGCGACACGGTTGAGCACCGTCTGCGCGCGCGCCGAGCGCTGCAGCAGCGTGCCGAACACGCCCGAGAAACAGGCAATGGCACTGAACACGAGCAGCGTGGCCCCCATGAACACCATGCCCAGCACCATGAGCTGCGGTGCCACGCCGCCCAGCGCCGGGTCGGCGAACTGCGGCAGGAAGGCCAGGAAGAACACCAGCACCTTGGGGTTGGTGAGGTTCATCACCAGGCCGCGCCCCACCATGCGCGCATAGCTGGGCGCGCTGCCCGCGGACGTGGCGGGGGCCTGTTCCGACACGACCTCGGGGCGCGCGCGCAGCGCCTGCCAGGCCAGGTAGGCCAGGTAGGCGGCGCCGCAGAACTTCAGCACCGTGAAGGCCACGGCCGAGGCCGCGAACACCGCCGCCAGCCCCAGGGCCACGGCGGCCGTGTGCACCAGGATGCCCGAACACAGGCCCACCACCACCGCCAGGCCGGCGCGCCAGCCGCGCTGGGCCGACTGCAACAGCACGAAGATGTTGTCGGGCCCGGGCGTAAGGGCCAGGATGACGGCGACGCCAAAGAAGGCAACGAGGGTTTCCAGAGTGGGCATGGCGGGTCCGTGAAGAAGAGGGAAATGCGCGGCTATTGTGCCTGGGCTGTGGCGGGCCAGAGCGGGGCAGCGACAGGGGTGTTTGAATGTCGATTCACCCTAGCGCATGGGCACGACGAGCACGCGGCGCTTGGGCTGGCACAAGGGCCCTTCGTGGGGGCCGCCGTCGCGCTCCCAGCCGGGGCCGGGCGAGACCTGGGCACAGACGCGGTGGCCGTCGATTTTGCTGCGCCAGTAGTACCAGGGCGCGGGCGCGGCCCAGGCCACGCCTGCGCACAGCGCCAGCCCGGTCAGCAGGACGCGGGCGGCGCTCACGGCGCGCTCCAGCCCGGCAGCGAGCGCAGGAAGGCGTCGACCGCGCCGGTGTAGGCGCCGGGCAGGCCCAGTTGCTCGTTGACTTCGCCGTGCGACAGGTTCTGCGGCAGCACCTCCACGCGCACGCCCAGTGCCGCTGCATGCTGGGCGAAGGCGCGCGCCTGCTCGCACGGCGTGCGCCGCTGGCTGGAGCACACCACCTGCAGCGGCGCCGCGCCGGCGCGCAGCTGGTGCTGCGGCGAGACACTGCGCCAGAAGGCCGGGTCGCTGCCGAAGGCCTGGTCGAACAGCGGCGCATGGCGCGCCTGCAGGGTCTGCACCACGTCCATGGCGCCGCTGTCGAGCACCACCGTGCCCAGCACTGGCCGGGCGCCCGCAGCGCGCAGGCGCTCGGCATCGCCCGCCACCAGCGCCACGAGGTGCGCGCCCGCCGAATGGCCCATGAGCACAAAGCGCCGCGCATCCGCCCCCCAGGACGGCGCCTGCTGCTGCGCCTGGGCCAGGGCCTGGGCCACATCGCGCGCCTGCACGTCCGGCAGCGCGTCGGGCAGCATGCGGTAGTTGATCGACACGAACACCGCGCCCTGCCCCAGCCAGTGCGCCACCTTGTTCTGCACCAGCCGGTCGTGCGCCTTGTCGCCGCGCCGCCAGCCGCCGCCGTGCACCAGCAGCAGCACCGGCGCGCCCTGGGCCTGTGCCGGCAGGTAGACGTCCATGCGCTGGCGCGGGTCGCTGCCGTAGGCCACGTCGCGCAGCAGGCGCGCGCCAGGTGGCAGCGCCGCGCGGCGCGCGAGGCCCGGGCGCGCGTCCTCCAGGCCTTCCACGGCCCCATCGTCGGAGGCGGCGGCCCGCTCGGCGGCGCGCTGCTGCAGGCGCTCGCGCAGCGGCCCGGCGTCGGCCGTGGGCGGCAGCCCGGCCAGCGCCAGCAGGCCTACGGCCAGCGCAATCCACCAGGGCTGGGTCATCGGGGGACGGGTCATGGCACGGCTCCGGGGCAGGCAACCCGACAGTGGGCCGCGCCATTGTGCGAATCCCATATGAAGGGCATGCCACACGGATGTGTCAAGCCGTGACAATCCAGCCCTCCAGCGGGTCGAGTGTGGGCGGCAGGCCATAGAACGCATCACCAGCGGCGTGGCGCGCGTCGGCCCAGGCCGCCTGCAACAGACAGAGCACCGCGTCGAGCCGGTCGCCACGCGCGTCGTCCACCAGCGCATCACGCTGCGCGTGGCTGAGCTGCAGGCGCAGGCCCAGGCGCGTCTGGCCCAGCTCCAGCGCCGTGACGAGGTCCTTGCGCGCGATCAGGCGCTCGGGCGTCTGCTGCGCCCGGTCATCGCTCTTGTAGCTGCGCCGCTGCAGCACCTCGCGCGCCAGCAGGCCGGGGTAGGCTTCCAGCGCCACGCGGGCCGGGTCGCCCGCGTGCAGGCCGGGCAGGTGTGCCCCGGCGTCGAGCAGCAGCGGCAGGCCGGCATGCAGCATGTAGGCCACGGGCGGGTTCACCCACTTCATGCTCGGGCTGGTGCCGGCCGGCCCGTCGGTGGCGCGGTGGGCGAACTTGCCACCCACCGGGCGCGCAGCGCAGAAGGCGGCGAAGGTGTCGCGGATCTGCACGCGCGTGAGCTGGCGGTAGTGGCGCATGCAGGGCTGCCAGGCCAGTGGCCAGCCGAGCTGCGCCACCAGTTCGCGCGGCAGGCCGAAGGGCAGATCGAAGCCGCCCACCCACTCGCCCGGCGCAGCGAGCCAGCGGGCCAGGGCGTCGAGGGTCTCGAAGGTTTCCAGCGAGTGCAGGCGCACGCGCGCGCCCGAGCGCTCGCCCAGCGCCATCACGATGGGCTTGCGGCGGCTGGGGCTGCTGGAAAAATCGACGCCCAGCAGCAGGGGCGACGTGCTCTGCATGGTCACCCCAGCGCCAGGGCTGTCACGCCCAGCGCGATGCAGGCCGCGCCGCACAGGCGCGCCACGCGGTCGCCCTCGCCCAGCAGGTGGCCGCCGATGAGGGCGGCGAACAGCATGGAGACCTCGCGCGCCGGCGCCACGTGCGACATCGGCGCCTCGCGCATGGCGAACAGCACCAGCACGTAGGCGATGGGGCTGACCACGGCCACCAGCAGCGCGAAGCGCCATTGCGCGCTCCAGAGCGTGGCGGCGGTGCGCGGGTCGCGCAGCACGGTGGGCGCCAGCACGGCCACGCGCACGAAGTTGCCCATGTAGTCCACCAGGATGGGCGACATCAGCAGCACCTTGACGGCGTAGCCGTCCACCACCGTGTAGCTGGCGATGAAGGCGCCGGTGAGCAGCCCGTAGACCATGCCCTTGTGCACGCGCGCCCGCGCCGCCGGGTCGTGCGCGGCGCGCAGCAGGCCCGGCCCGCCGGCGATGAGGAACACCCCGCCCACCACGCCGACGATGCCCAGCGCGCCCAGCGCCGAAATGCGCTCACCCAGCAGGGTGATGGCCACCAGCGACGACAGCAGCGGCCCGGTGCCGCGCGCCAGCGGGTAGACCACCGTGAGGTCGGCCTTGCGGTAGCCGCGCAGCAGCGTGACGTAATACACCACGTGCAGCAGGCCGCTGGCCACGACGAAGCCCCACTCCGTTGCGCCCCACAGCGGCACCGCCTCGCGCCCCAGCCACCAACCCAGCGGCGCCCAGAACAGCATCATCAGCACCGAGGTGAAGAAGGCAAAGCGCGAGTCGCCCCCGGCCTTCTTGGCGGCAATGTTCCAGACGGCATGGATGAGCCCGGCCAGGATGATGAGGGCGAAGGCGTTGAGGGTCACGGATCAGGAGAAAAAAGGAAAAGGGCGCCGCTGCGGCGCCCTTGTGGGAAGCGGAACGAGGCTACACGCGGCCGATGATGGAGGCCGTGGCCATGAGCTCTTCGAGCAGCGCGAACGACACCCGTCCCGACACGGCGTAGGGGTCCAGCTCGGGCTTCTCGGAGTATTTGAGCAGGATGGAGTGGTTGATCTTGTTGAGGTTGACCTGGCCCATGGTCCAGCCGCCAAAGCGCCGCTCGGAGATTTCCTCGAAGTGCAGCAGCTCCACGTCCTTGTGGCGCGGGTCGCGCTGGATGTGGCCGTAGAGCTCGCTCACGGCCGAGCGCCCGCCCTCGATGGCCTGCAGGAACACGCCGCCGCCGTAGCACAGCACGCCCGTGATGCCGCACACGGGGTTGTGCTGGCGCGACTGCGACAGGATGGCTTCGATGGCGGAGGGCGTGGTGTCCACCGCGCGGCTGGCGTAGAGCAGGCGTACCAACATGGTCAGTTCTTTCCGGGGATGAGGGAGAGGAATTCGCGGCGCAGGGCGCTGTCCTTGAGGAACACGCCGCGCATCACGGAGTTGATCATCTTGCTGTCCATCTCGCGCACGCCGCGCCAGGACATGCAGAAGTGGCTGGCCTCCATGACCACGGCCAGGCCGTCGGGCTGGGTGTTCTCCATGATGAGGTCGGCCAGCTGCACCACGGCCTCTTCCTGGATCTGCGGGCGGCCCATGATCCAGTCCACCAGGCGCGCGTACTTGGACAGGCCGATCACGTTGGTGTGCTCGTTGGGCATGATGCCGATCCAGATCTTGCCGATGACGGGGCAGAAGTGGTGGCTGCAGGCGCTGCGCACCGTGAGCGGCCCGACGATCATCAGTTCGTTGAGGTGCTCGGCGTTGGGAAACTCGGTGATCGGCGGCTGCTCGGCATAGCGGCCCTTGAACACCTCGTTGAGGTACATCTTGGCCACGCGGCGCGCGGTGGTGCGGGTGTTGTGGTCGCCCACGGTGTCGATGACCAGGCTGTCGAGCACGCCCTGCATCTTCGATTCGACCTCGTCCAGCAGCCCTTCGAGCTCGCCGGGCTCGATGAACTCGGCGATGTTGTCGTTGGCGTTGAAGCGCTTGCGCGCGGCGACGATGCGCTCGCGGATCTTCACGGAGACGGGAACGCCCTCGTCCACGGGGGCGCTGGTCAGGTCGGAGCCGATGTGTCTGGTCATGGGCGGATGGTACCAGCGATTGTGCACCCCTGCATTCCAAGGTTTTTAGGGCTCCAGGGCATACATGGCAAGCGCAAGCAGCTATCAAACATATAGCAATTTGGTGCGTTGGGGGTGTCGCCTCAGTAACGGTTGCCCGTGAGCCACAGTGCCAGCCGCATGAGCAGGTAGGCCACGCGGTCGAGCACCCGCTCGCGCCAGGAGCGGCCGGCGTAGCGCGCCGGGTCCAGGCTGCGGCCCTCGTGCTGCATGGCGTGGTCCAGGCGCTCGCGCAGGTCGGCGGCGAAGGCGGCGTCCTCCACCACCACGTTGGTTTCGCGCGCCAGCAGCAGGCTCAGCGGGTCGAGGTTGGACGAGCCCACCGTGGCCCAGGGGCGCGCGCCGTGCGCGTCGATCACGGCCACCTTGGCGTGCAGGAAGCTGGGTTCGTATTCATGGATCTCCACCCCGGCCGCCAGCAGCGCGCCATACACCGGCCGCGCCGCGTGGTACTGCATGAAATACTCATACCGCCCCTGCAGCAGCAGGCGCACGCGCACGCCACGGCGCGCGGCCAGCACCAGCGCGCGGCGCAGCTTGCCGCCGGGCAGGAAGTAGGCGTTGGCGATGATGACCTCCTCGCGCGCGGTGGCGATGGCGCGGCGGTAGGCCTTCTCGATGCGGCTGCGGTGGCGCACGTTGTCGCGCAGCAGCAGCGCGGCGCGCATGCCGGGCCGGGCCTGGCCGGCGCGGGCCGCGTCCTGCTTGGCGGCATGGCTGGCGGCGCTGGCCGCGCGCAGCGCCCGGATGGCCTCGGGCAGGCGGCGCTGGCTGGCGTCGCGCACGGCCTGCATGCGCCACCAGAGCTGCTCCATGGCGTCGCTGGCCACCGCCACGAGGCTGCCCGTGGCCTCCACGGCGAAGTCGAAGCGCGGCGCGGTGAGCTGGCCGTAGTGCGGGTCGTGGAAGTCGTCCAGCACGTTGATGCCGCCGCAGAACAGCACCCGGCCGTCCACCACGCACAGCTTGCGGTGCAGGCGGCGCCAGCGGTGCGGCAGCAGCAGGCCCAGCGGCCCGAGCGGCGAATACACACGGAACTGCACGCCCGCTGCGTGCAGGCGGTCGGCCCAGTCCTGCGGCAGCCGTCCGGTGCCCACGCCGTCGACGACCAGGTGGGTGTGCACGCCGCGCTCGGCCGCGCGCATCAGCGCCTCGGCCACACCGGCCGCCGCGCCCGTGAAATCGAAGATGTAGGTCTCGAACTGGATGTCGGACAGCGCCGCATCCATGGCGGAGATCAGTGCCGGAAACAGCTCCTGCGCGCCCTGCAGCAGCCGCACCTGGTGGTCGTGGGCGTAGTCCAGCTCCTGCGCCATCTCAGATTTTGAACTCGGCGATCAGCGGCAGGTGGTCGGACATGCGCCACCAGGCCTTGCCGCGCGGCACATGCAGGCCCAGCGGGGTGAGGCCGCGCGCGTAGATATGGTCAAGCTGCGCCAGCGGCAGCCGCGCCGGGTAGGTGAAGGCGCGCGGGTCGTCGAATTCGTCCAGGCCGTGGCCCCGCAGCGTACGCTTGATCTGCGGGCCCCAGTCGTTGAAGTCGCCCGCCACGACCAGGGGCTCGCCGCCTGGTACCTCGCGCTCGATGAAGCGCTGCAGTTGGTCGATCTGCCGCACGCGGCTGCCCGGAATCAGCCCCAGGTGCACCACGATGGCGTGGATGCGCCGGCCATGCACGTCCACCTCCACGTGCAGCAGGCCGCGCTGCTCGAAGCGGTGGTCCGACATGTCCTCGTGCTGGTGGTCGATCACCGGCCAGCGGGTGAGCAGCGCGTTGCCGTGCTCGCCATGGCGGGTGGTGGCATTGGTGCGGTAGACGGCCGCGTAGCCCTCGGGCGCCAGGTAGTCCGCCTGGGGCTGCTCGGGCCAGCGCTGGAAATAGGCCGCCTCCCGGCGGTGCAGCTTGCGCACCTCCTGCAGGCAGACGATGTCGGCATCGAACTGCTCCACCGCCAGGCCCAGATTGTGGATTTCCAGGCGCCGGGCCGGGCCGATGCCCTGCACGCCCTTGTGAATGTTGTAGGTCGCGACCCGCAGGATGTCGTCTTTGTCCATGCAACCATTTTGGCGCAGCCGGCAGCGGCGCGGAATACCCCCGCGGGCCGCTAGCTCAAGGCCGCAAAGCGCGGCAGCAGCAGGCAGGCCTCGGCGTTGGAGGGCGAATAGCAGGCGTCGGCCGCCGCGCGCCAGGGCAGCCAGCGCCAGGCCACATGCTCGCGCGGGCTGAGCACCACGGGCGTGCCGGCCGGCACTTCGAGGCTGAACAGGTGTTCGGTGTTTTCGTACACACCGGGCGCGTAGCGGTGCAGCCACTGGGGGTAGATGCCGTAGACGTTCTCCAGCTGCCAGTCGCGCAGGAGGCAGCCGGGCGCAAAGGCATCGATGCCGGTTTCCTCAAGCACCTCGCGCACGGCCGTGGCGCGGAAGTCTTCCTCCAGCGCATCCTTGCTGCCGGTGACGGATTGCCAGAACTCCGGCGCATCGGCACGCCGGATCAGCAGCACGTCGAGCGCGGCGGTGTGCACCACCACCAGTACCGATTCGGGAATTTTGTACGGCCGGGGCGCCGCCCCGCCCTGCTCAGCCGCCATGGGCCTTGGACGCGCTGGCGCGCAACGGCACCGCCGGCGGAAGGTCCTTGGCCTGCAGGGCCCGCACCTGCACCACGAGCTGGTTGTGCGCGTCCAGGAAGGCCGCCGCGATCACCTTGCCCTCGTTGGTGTTGCTCCAGCCCGCGCCCGCCCCGCCGCCGAGCTTGCCGAACGCGATGCCGGCCACGCCCAGGTCGGTGGTGCGCGCCGCGCCCGTGGCCGCGGCCACCTGCTCGGTGGTCTCGTTGTCGGACAGCAGCAGCGCCGTCTGGGCCTCCTTGAGCTTGACCTGCTCGGCCAGCCCGATCAGGCCCGCCATGTCGCGCAGCACAGGGATCATGGCCATGACGCCGGCCAGGCCTCGCCCGGCATCCTGCTCGCTGAAGGTCAGGCTGGGCGTCAGCGTGTACTGCGCCTCGTAGCCCTTGCCCTTGGCCACCGTGGTGTTCTTGCGCAGCACGCCCGATTCGCGCAGCTCCTGCTCCTGCAGCGTGCCGCGCAGGCCGGCGGCGCGGTCCACCACGCGAAAGCACCCGCTCTGCTGCGCCAGCAGCTTGACCAGGGGCACGGGCGAGGCCGGCAACTGGTAGCCGCCGCCCATCACGTAGCCGTTGGGGTTCTCGGCCAGCGCCAGCGTGGCCACCGGTGCATCGCAGCGCACCAGTTCGCGCGCTGCATTCTGCGCGCCCTGCGGTCCGGCCGAACCGGTCACCACGGAGCCGCCCTGGCCCAGCTCGGTTTTCTTTTCGCCGCAGGCGGCCAGGGCCAGCGCCGCCATCAGCGCCACGGAGAGAGTCTTCGCAAGAGTTCGGGCCACGTTCATCCTCGTCGGTACGGCGGCGCACCGCCATGAAAAAAGGGCGCCCGAAGGCGCCCCTGATTTTGCCCGAAGGCCGGTGTCACGCCTTGGCGGCGTCCGGGTTGCGCAGACGGATGTGCAGTTCACGCAGTTGCTTCTCGTCGACCAGGCTCGGTGCCTGGGTCAGCAGGCACTGGGCGCGCTGGGTCTTGGGGAAGGCGATCACGTCGCGGATGGATTCGGCACCCGTCATCATGGTGACGATGCGGTCCAGGCCGAAGGCCAGGCCGCCGTGCGGGGGCGCGCCGTACTGCAGGGCGTCGAGCAGGAAGCCGAACTTCTGCTGCGCTTCCTCGGGCGAGATCTTCAGGGCGTCGAACACCTTCTGCTGCACGTCGGCGCGGTGGATACGGACGGAACCGCCACCCATTTCCCAACCGTTGAGCACCATGTCGTAGCCCTTGGAGATGCACTTCTCGGGCGCGGTGACCATGTAGTCCTCGTGGCCGTCCTTGGGCGCGGTGAAGGGGTGGTGCACGGCGACCCAGCGGTCGTTTTCCTCGTCGTGCTCGAACATCGGGAAGTCCACCACCCACAGGGGCGCCCAGCGGTCCTCGAACAGGCCGGTCTTCTTGCCGAATTCGCTGTGACCGATCTTGATGCGCAGGGCACCGATGGCGTCGTTGACGACCTTTTCCTTGTCAGCACCGAAGAACAGCAGGTCGCCATCCTGCGCGCCGGTGCGCTTGAGGATCTCGGCGATGGCCGCGTCGTGCAGGTTCTTGACGATGGGGCTCTGCAGGCCGTCGCGACCCTTGGCCAGTTCGTTGACCTTGATCCAGGCCAGGCCCTTGGCGCCGTAGATCTTCACGAATTCGGTGTAACCGTCGATCTCGCCGCGCGACAGGCCCGAGCCCTCCTTGGCGCCGCCAGGCACTCGCAGGGCCACCACGCGGCCGCCCTTGGTGGTGGCGGGGGTGGAGAACACCTTGAAGTCCACGTCCTTCATCACTTCGGTGAGTTCGGTGAATTCGAGCTTGACGCGCAGGTCGGGCTTGTCGGAGCCGAAGCGGAAGGCCGCGTCCTGGTAGGTCATGACAGGGAACTCGCCCAGGTCCACGCCCAGCGTGTTCTGGAACACCGTCTTGATCATGCCCTGGAACATGTCGCGGATGTCCTGCTCTTCCATGAACGAGGTTTCGATATCGATCTGGGTGAACTCGGGCTGGCGATCGGCACGCAGGTCTTCGTCGCGGAAGCACTTGGTGATCTGGTAGTAGCGGTCGAATCCGGCCACCATCAGCAGCTGCTTGAACAGCTGGGGCGACTGGGGCAGCGCGAAGAACTGGCCGTCGTGCACGCGGCTGGGCACGAGGTAGTCGCGCGCGCCTTCGGGCGTGCTCTTGGTGAGCATGGGGGTCTCGATGTCGACGAAGCCGTTGGCGTCGAGGAACTTGCGCACCTCCATCGCCACGCGGTAACGCAGCATCAGGTTGTTCTGCATGTAGGGGCGGCGCAGGTCCAGCACGCGGTGCGTGAGGCGTGTCGTCTCCGACAGGTTTTCCTCGTCGATCTGGAACGGGGGCGTGACCGAGGGGTTGAGCACGTTCAGCTCGTGGCACAGCACTTCGATCTGACCGCTCTTGAGCTTGTCGTTGGTGGTGCCGGCGGGACGCGAGCGCACCAGGCCCTTGACCTGCACGCAGAACTCGTTGCGCACGCCTTCGGCGGTCTTGAACATCTCGGCGCGGTCGGGGTCGCAGACCACCTGCACATAGCCTTCGCGGTCGCGCAGGTCGATGAAGATCACACCGCCATGGTCGCGGCGGCGGTTCACCCAGCCCGACAGGGTGACGGTTTGGCCCAGCAGGGCTTCGGTCACGAGACCGCAATAGTGGGAACGCATGGCCATGGCAGAACTTCCGGCGCCGTCAGGGCGCATTAAAAAGGGTTACTTGAGTGCTTCGGGAACGGGGTCGCTCGGAGCAACCACGCCCATGGAAACGATGTAGCGCAGCGCGGCGTCCACGCTCATGTCGAGCTCGACGCAGTCGCTCTTGCGCACCATCACGAAATACCCGCCCGTCGGGTTGGGCGTGGTGGGAACGTACACGCTGACGAATTCGTCACGCAGATAGGCCGCGACTTCGCCGCCAGGCGCGCCGGTGATGAACGCCACCGTCCACACGCCCTCGCGCGGCCACTGCACCAGCACGGCCGTGCGGAAGGCGTTGCCGCCCTCTGAGAACAGGGTGTCCGAAACCTGCTTGACGCTGGAGTAGATCGAGCGCACCACCGGGATGCGGCTGACCAGGCGGTCGCCCCAGGCCACCAGCCGGCGGCCGGCGAAATTGCTGGCCGTGGCCCCTGCCACCAGCAGGATGAGCAGCGTGAGCAGCACGCCGAAGCCGGGGATGTGGAAACCCAGCAGGCGGTCGGGGTGCCAGGCCTCGGGCAGGATCAGCAGCGTCTGGTCCAGCATGCCGACGATCCAGTGCAGCACCGAAAGGGTGATCGCTCCGGGAACGATCACCAGCAAGCCGGTGAAGAGCCATTTGCGGAAGGGTGCCATCCGGGCTCAGCTCGTGGCCGCCGTGCTGGGGCTGGCCGCAGCGGCAGGGCAACCCGCACAGGACGGCGCATCCTTTGGCGTCGCTTCGGCGGCGGGTGCCGGTGCGCTGGTGCTGCCGCCCCGGAAGTCGGTGGCGTACCAGCCCGAGCCCTTGAGCTGGAAGCCGGCAGCGGTGATCTGCTTGGAGAAAGCCTCGGCGCCACAGGCCGGGCAGGCGGTCAGCAGCGGATCGGAGATTTTTTGCAGCACATCCTTGGCATGGCCGCAGGCGCCGCATTTATAGGCATAGATTGGCATGTCGAGAGCGTAGAGAAATTGCAAAACCCTCGATTATAGGCAACCGCCCCCGCGCTCCGCAGGGGCTGCCCCTCACTCCGCCCCCACCAAGCGGTGGTGCGAAGCGTGGCTGTTGCGGATCGCCTGCGGGCCCAGGGAGCCGGCCACCATGCCAACGACGGCGGCCAACAGGCCCGCGAGCTGCGCCGGGAAGCTGACGCCGGCCGGCGTGGCCAGGAACAGCAGCCAGGTCAGCAGCCCCAGCACGATGGCGAACAGCGCGCCCTGCGTGGTCGCACGCTTCCAGTACAGGCCCGCCACCAGCGGCACGAAAGCACCCACCAGCGGCACCTGGTAGGCGCCGGAGACCAGCTCATAGATGGATGTGCCCTGCATGTAGATGGCGTAGGCCAGCACGCAGCCGCTGAAGACCAGGGTGGTGACCCGCATGGTGCGCAGGTGCTCCTTGTCCGAGCCGTGGGGGCGGAACTGGCGCCAGATGTTCTCGGTGAAGGTGACGCTGGGCGCCAGCAGGGTGGCCGAGGCGGTGGACTTGAGCGCCGAGAGCAGCGCGCCAAAGAAGAACACCTGCATGATGAAGGGCATCTTCTCCAGCACCAGCGTGGGCAGCACCTTCTGCGGATCGTCCTTGAGCAGCTCGGCCGTCTCGGCCGGCATGATGATGAGCGCACTGGCCACCAGGAACATGGGCACGAAGGCGAACAGGATGTAGCAGATGCCGCCGATGATGGGGCCGCGCGTCGCGGCCTTTTCGTTGTTGGCCGACATCACGCGCTGGAACACGTCCTGCTGCGGGATGGAGCCGAACATCATGGTGATGCCCGCGGCGATGAAGAACACCACGTCGTGGAACTTCGGCTCGGGCAGGAAGCGGAACAGGTCGCGGCTCGACGCCAGCTCGATCACCTTGCCGGCGCCGCCGGCCATGTCGCTCGCGAACACCGCGATGATGGTGAGGCCCACGACCAGGATGATCATCTGGATGAAGTCGGTCACGGCCACCGACCACATGCCGCCGAACAGTGTGTACGCCAGGATGGACACCACGCCGATGGTCATGCCCACCGGGATGCTGATGGCACCGCCCGAGAGCAGGTTGAACACCAGGCCCAGCGCCGTGACCTGCGCCGACACCCAGCCCAGGTAGCTCAGCATGATGATGAGCGAGCAGATGACCTCGACCCAGCGTCCGAAGCGCTCGCGGTAGTAGTCGCTGATGGTCAGCAGCGTCATGCGGTAGAGCTTGGCGGCGAAGAACATGCCCACCAGAATCAGGCAGAAGCCCGCGCCAAACGGGTCCTCCACCACATTGCCCAGGCCGCCCTGGATGAACTTGGCCGGAATGCCCAGCACCGTTTCGGACCCGAACCAGGTGGCGAAGGTGGTGGTGATGATCATGTAGAGCGGCAGGTGCCGCCCGGCAATGGCGAAGTCGGCGGCGTTCTTCACGCGCTTGGCCGCAACAAGGCCGATGGCGATGGTGACCAGCAGATAGACGATGACCAGAGTCAACAGCACGGAAGGCTCCTTGGTGGCAGGGGGAGAGAGCGGGGGAGGAAAGGGTCAGCCGAAAAGCCGCAGGCGGAACACCAGCATCATCGCGACCAGCCCAAGCGCGAAGCCCACGCCGGAGAAGATGATGCCCTGCAGCAGGCGGTTGGTGCGCTTCTGCTCGCGCAGCAGCTCCAGCAGCTCGCGCTGCTGCCCGGGCGCCGGCTGGCGGCGCAGGTGGTCGTGCAGCAGGCGCGGCAACGACGGCAGGATCTTGGCGTAGTGCGGCGCCTGGTCCAGCAGCTCGCGCTTGAAGCGCTGCGGGCCCAGCTGTTCGAGCATCCACTTTTCGAGGAAGGGCTTGGCCGTGCTCCAGAGGTCCAGCTCGGGGTCGAGCTGGCGCCCCAGGCCTTCGATGTTGAGCAGGGTCTTCTGCAACAGCACGAGCTGGGGCTGGATCTCGACGTTGAAGCGGCGCGAGGTCTGGAACAGGCGCATGAGCACCATGCCCAGCGAAATTTCCTTGAGCGGACGGTCGAAGTACGGCTCGCACACCGTGCGCACGGCCGCTTCCAGCTCGTTCACGCGGGTCTCCGGCGGCACCCAGCCGCTCTCGATGTGCAGCTCGGCCACGCGCTTGTAGTCGCGGCGAAAGAAGGCCGTGAAGTTCTGCGCGAGGTATTCCTTGTCGGTTTCGGTGAGCGTGCCGACGATGCCGAAATCGAGCGAGATGTAGCGCCCGAACGTGCCGGGCGCCAGGCTCACCATGATGTTGCCGGGGTGCATGTCGGCATGGAAGAAGCCGTCGCGGAACACCTGGGTGAAGAAGATCGTGACGCCGTCGCGCGCCAGCTTGGGGATGTCGACACCCGCCTCGCGCAGGCGCTCCACCTGGCTGATGGGCACGCCGTTCATGCGCTCCATCACCATGACCTCGGGATGGCAGAAGTCCCAGTGCACCACCGGCACCTCGACCAGGCCCAGCCCTTCCATGTTGCGCCGCAACTGGGCCGCATTGGCGGCCTCGCGCACCAGGTCCAGCTCGTCGTGCAGGTAGTTGTCGAACTCGGCCACCACCTCGCGCGGCTTCAGGCGCTTGCCATCGGCCGAGAGGCTTTCCACCCAGCCCGCCATCATGCGCATGAGGCTGAGGTCCTTCTCGATCACAGGCAGCATGCCCGGGCGCAGCACTTTCACGGCCACCTCATGGCGCACGCCCTGGCGGTCGTGCAGGGTGGCGAAATGCACCTGGGCAATGGAGGCACTGGCGACAGGCTCGCGCTCGAAGCTCTCGAAGACCTCGCCGATCGGGCGGCGGAAGGCGCGCTCGATGGTGGCCACGGCCACGGCCGGGTCAAAGGGGGGCACGCGGTCCTGCAGCAGCGCCAGTTCGTCGGCGATGTCGGGCGGCATGAGGTCGCGCCGGGTCGACAGCACCTGGCCGAACTTGACGAAGATGGGCCCGAGGCGCTCCAGGGCCTCCCGCAGGCGCTGGCCGCGCGGCGCTCGCAGGTCGCGACCCACCGCGAGGATGCCAGCCAGTCGGCGCAGCCAGGGCTTGCCCAGGCTGGTCAGAACCAGTTCATCGAGGCCGAAACGCAGCACCACCCAGACGATGGTGGCGCCGCGGAAGAACCGCTTCATGGAATGGTGCGGTCAAGAGACCATGCGGAACCGCCGGCCGCGCGGCCCTGTGCGAACGTGCGCAGGGCCTGCACGGCACTGCGTGCGACGCTGGCAAGGGTGTGCGCGGGAACGTCGCCCAGCAGGCGGGCCAGGTCTTCCTCCAGGTCCCAGCGCAGGTTGTCGGCCAGCCACTGGATATCGCCCGCGAACTGGACGTCGCCGTCGATGCGCACGGCCGGCCGGTCGCCGCGCAGCGCGGCCTGGGCCAGATCCAGCGGCGAGGTCTGGGTGACTTCCAGCCGCAGGTCGGGCGTGGCGCTCTCGGGCGCGATGTCGAACAGCCCGGCGGGCGTGATCTTCAGCGCCATGTAGAAATGGCGCCATTGCACCCGTGCCACCCGGCCCTGCTGGGCCACCAGGCGCTTCGTGGCGGCGCTTTCCTGCATCAGCACATGGTTGAGCAGCAGCACGACGCGGTGCTGCACCTCATGCACCAGCCACTGAGGCGGTTGCGGACCGGAGACGATGCGCTCGATCACGCTGCCCAGAAAAGAAAAAGGGGACTGTGTTGCCATAGCCCCCGATTATTCCTGAACTGCGCCCCCCTGGGGCGCATGACCTTCTGTCACTGCAGGGCCTGGACCCCCGCCACGAGCCAGCCACTGCGGCCATCCTTGGGCTTGGTCATGTTCCAGACCTCGCGGAACGGGCTCGGGCCTGCCGACGGCTCCTCGCGGATCATGCCGGAGAACTCGACGCTAGCCACGTAGGCCTCGCCCACATCCTCGATACCCAGCAGTTGCGCCTCGATCATGACCACATCGGTCTGGTTGGGCTGCTCGCCGCCGTGGGTCTCGCGCTCGGCCAGCTGGGTGCGGATCTCGCTCAGCATGGTGTCGGTCATCATGGAGCGCAGCGTGGCCACATCGGAGCGGTCCCAGGCGGCCTGCAGCGTGATGAAGTTGCGCTTGGCCGCTTCGGTGAAGCCGGCCACGTCGAACCCCTCGGGCACGCCCCAGTTCTGCGAGCCCCCCAGGCCGGAGCCGATCACCACGCCACCGCCAGCGGGCGGCCGCCCGGCGTCGAACGCCATGCTGCTGCGCTCCCAGGGACGGGCCGAGGCGTCGTTACCCACCTTGTCAGGGCTGTAGGAACGGGGCATGGAGGCCTCCGCGGGTGCGGACGCACCGGCACCGGCGCCAGCGCCCTGGAATGCAAACGGCGCACCGCCGGCTGCCGTGCCGGCGCCCTTGCGCGAGCGCATGACCACTTTGAACACGGCGAAAGCAGCCAGGGCCAGCAGGGCGATCAGCAGGAACTGCCCGAAGCCCGCGCCCATGCCCAGCGAATGGGCTAGCCAGGCCAGACCGAGGCCCGCCGCCAGGCCGCCGAGCATGGCGCCCCAGGGCTTCTTTGGCGCGGGGGCCGGCGCCGCCGCGGGGGCCGCGGGCTTGGCGGGTGCGTTGGTGGCGTTCTGCGCTGGCGCGGCCGGCGTATTGGGTGGCGCGGCGTTGCGCTGCGTCACGTTGCTCGACTGCTGGCCGATCGACTTGCCGCCCCCCATGCGCTTGGCTTCGGCTTCGGGGGTCGACACCATCAGGAGGGCCACGAACAGGGCAGGCAAAAGTTTTTTCATGTCAGTGATCCTCGAATTCAGCACTTGATTCCCGCATGCAGGGCCACGACGCCGCCCGTCATGTTGTGATAGTCCACATGGCCAAAACCGGCCTGGTGCATGAGCTGCTTGAGTTCTTCCTGGCCCGGATGCATGCGGATGGACTCGGCCAGGTAGCGGTAGCTTTCGGCGTCGCCCGCGATCATCTGGCCCAGCTTGGGCAGGATGTTGAACGAATACCAGTCGTAGGCCTTGCTCAGGGGCTTGGCCACCTTGGAGAACTCCAGCACCAGCAGCTTGCCGCCGGGCTTGAGCACGCGGCACATTTCCTTCAGGGCGGCGTCCTTGTGCGTCATGTTGCGCAGGCCGAAGGCCACGCTCACCACATCGAAGTGCGCGTCGGGGAACGGCAGCGCCTCGGCGTCGCACACCAGGGTGGGCAGCACCACGCCGGCGTCGATCAGGCGGTCGCGGCCCACGCGCAGCATGGCTTCGTTGATGTCGGTGTGCACCACGCGGCCGGTGGTGCCGACCTTGCGCGCAAAGGCCAGCGACAGGTCGCCCGTGCCGCCCGCGATGTCCAGCACCTGGCTGCCCTCGCGCAGGTTGGCCACCATGACGGTGTAGGCCTTCCAGGCACGGTGCAGGCCGCCGGACATCAGGTCGTTCATCACGTCGTATTTGGACGCGACCGAATCGAACACACCGCGCACACGGCGCGCCTTGTCCTTTTCATCGACCGACTGGAATCCGAAATGCGTGGTGCTCATGGTGAAGATGCTATCTGGTATCGCGACAACCCTGCGCCTGCGTAGGGTATCGCCGCTTAAAGGTTAATGGTGCTCCAGGACGCTATGGTACTGCGCAAGACGCTATATTTTTAATAGCAAATCCAGGCCTTGAAGGCCCTTGCTCAATGGCTGCCGCAGCCGTGCCCGGACGCGCGCGCGCCCTTGGCGGGCATGGGGGTGTCGCGGTCGGCGCCGGCCGCTTCGAGCCGCGCGAGGTAGTCCCGCCACAGCGCGTCCTGCTGCTGGCCCAGTTCGTAGAGGTAGTCCCACGAAAAAATGCCGCTGTCATGCCCGTCGGAAAACGTGGGCTGGACGGCGTAGTTGCCCACGGGTTCCAGGCCTTCCAGCGTCACAAGGCGCTTGCCGGTCTGCAGCACCTCCTGGCCCGGGCCGTGACCCGCCACTTCGGCCGAAGGCGAGTAGACGCGCATCAGTTCGAACGGGATGCGGAACGCCGCACCGTCGGAAAACACCACCTCCAGCACGCGCGACTGGCCGTGCACCGTGATCGATTGGGGGGTGGGTGCGCCCGCTTTGAGACCTGCCATGGAGAAATACCTGTCAAAACAATTGCCGGGAAACCAAGGCGCCATTGTCCCACCGCTGCGGCGCGGCCTGTAGCATGCACATGGAAGCCTTGGGGGGATGGGCGCAGGCCGCTCCCTGGGCACAGCACCTTGCAACCCTCGACGACCATGCGCATCCTCCCCTCCCTCGCGGTCTGGTTCCTCATCCTGCTGGGCGCCATCGCCAACGGCGGATTCCGCGAGGCCGTGCTGCTGCCATGCCTGGGCACCACCCCGGCCTATGCGCTGAGTGGCGTGCTGCTCGCGCTCGTGATCCTGCTCGTCACGCTGGGCTGCCTGCGCTGGCTGGGCGTGCGCAGCCCGGCCCAGGCGCTGCGCACCGGGGCCTTCTGGCTGCTGCTGACACTGTGCTTTGAATTCGGTTTTGGCCGCCTGCAGGGCAAGCCCTGGCCGCAGCTGCTGCAGGCCTACACCTTCCAGGACGGCAATCTGTGGCCGTTGGTGCTGCTGGTTACCTTGTTCGCGCCGCTGATCGCGCTGCGCGTGCGGGGCCGGGCCGTGGAGTGAAGCGGCTCAGGCCGCCCACTGCGCCAGCGCATCGCGCAGGCGTTCGTCCAGCGCCGGCAGGCGCGCGCGCAGCGCTTCTTCCTGCGCCATGTCGCGCTCGCGCAGGGCGGTGGCCCAGACCGGGGCCGGAAAATGGCTGTCCCAGCCGAAGCGGGCGATCACATGCCAGTGCAGGTGCGGCACCACGTTGCCGAGCGCGGCAAGGTTGACCTTGGTGGGGGCGAGGTGCTCGCGCAGCACCTGCTCCACCACGTTCACGGCGTCCATGCAGTGCTGGCGCGCGCTCGCGTCAAGCTCGGAGAACTCGGCCACATGCGCGGCCCAGACCACGCGGTAGAACGCCGGAAAGCCCGGCTCGTCGGCCCGGATCACACGCAGCTGCTTGCCGCGCCAGACCAGGTGGCCGCCGTCGCCGGCGCACAGGGGGCAGGTGGAGGCCATGGTCAGACCAGCACCCGTTCGATGCCGCCCTGGTTGGCGCGCTGCACGTACTCGGGCAGCCAGTTCTCGCCCAGGAGCTGCTTGGCCATCTCGATGACGATGTAGTCGGCTTCGAGCAGCCCGGTCTGCAGGTCGTTGCCGTAGCGTGTGATGCCCTGCAGGCAGCTCGGACAGCTGGTCAGGATCTTGATGTTGTCCTGCGCGCCCACGGCGCCGCTGGCGCGCAGCTGGGCTTCGCCCTTGCGGATTTCCTCTTCCTTGCGGAAGCGCACCTGGGTGGAAATGTCGGGCCGCGTGACACCCAGCGTGCCCGATTCGCCGCAGCAGCGGTCGCTCTTGAGCACCTTGTCGCCCACCAGCGCGCGCACGGTCTTCATCGAATCGCCCTGCTTCATGGGGTTGTGGCAGGGCTCGTGGTACAGGTAGCCACCCTGCCCGGCCGGCAGCGTGATGCCCTTTTCCAGCAGGTATTCGTGGATGTCGATGATGCGGCAGCCCGGGAAGATCTTGTCGAACTCGTAGCCCTGCAGCTGGTCGTAGCAGGTGCCGCAGCTCACCACCACGGTCTTGATGTCGAGGTAGTTGAGCGTGTTGGCGACGCGGTGGAAGAGCACGCGGTTGTCGGTGATCATCTTCTCGGCCTTGTCGAACTGGCCGCTGCCGCGCTGCGGGTAGCCGCAGCACAGGTAGCCCGGCGGCAGCACGGTCTGCACGCCGGCATGCCACAGCATGGCCTGCGTGGCCAGCCCCACCTGGCTGAACAGGCGCTCGGAGCCACAGCCGGGGAAGTAGAACACCGCCTCGGTTTCGGCCGTGGTGGCCTGCGGGTCGCGGATGATGGGGACGTAGTCCTTGTCCTCGATGTCCAGCAGCGCGCGCGCCGTCTTGGTGGGCAGGCCGCCGGGCAGCTTCTTGTTGACGAAGTGGATCACCTGCTCCTTCACCGGGGCCGTGCCCACGGTGGCCGGCGGGCGCGCGGTCTGCTTGCGGGCCACGCTGCGCAGCACGTCCACGGCCAGGCGCTGGGCCTTGAACCCCACGCCCACCATGGCCGCGCGCAGCAGCTTGATGGTGTCGGGGCTGGTGGCGTTGAGCATGGCCATGGCCAGCTTGTTGCCGGGGCGGAAGCTCTTCTTGCCCATCTTGCGCAGCAGGTTGCGCATGTTCATGGTGACGTCGCCGAAGTCGATCTTCACCGGGCAGGGGCTCTCGCAGCGGTGGCAGACGGTGCAGTGGTCGGCCACGTCCTCGAATTCCTGCCAGTGCTTGATGCTCACGCCGCGGCGCGTCTGCTCTTCGTACAGGAAGGCCTCGACCAGCAGCGAGGTCGCCAGGATCTTGTTGCGCGGGCTGTAGAGCAGGTTGGCACGCGGCACGTGCGTGGAGCACACGGGCTTGCACTTGCCGCAGCGCAGGCAGTCCTTGACCGAATCGGCGATGGCGCCGATGTCGCTCTGCTGCATGATCAGCGACTCGTGCCCCATGAGGCCGAAGCTGGGGGTGTAGGCGTTGGTCAGGTCGGCGAACACCGACGCACCATGCATAGAATCGCCCTCCAGCGCTTGCGCAGCCTGCGCTGCACGCTCTGAATTGCGTAGCAGCTTGCCCTTGTTGAAGCGGCCTTCCGGGTCCACCTTCTGCTTGTATTCGGCAAACGGCCGCAGTTCCTCGTCGGTGAGGAATTCCAGCTTGGTGATACCGATGCCGTGCTCGCCCGAGATCACGCCGTCCAGGCTACGCGCCAGCACCATGATGCGGTCCACCGCGCCGTGCGCGGTCTGCAGCATCTCGTAGTCGTCGCTGTTGACCGGGAGGTTGGTGTGCACGTTGCCGTCGCCGGCGTGCATGTGCAGCGCCACCCAGACGCGGCCCTTGAGCACGCGCTTGTGAATGGCCGAGGCCTCGGCCAGGATGGGCGCGAAGGCCGCGCCGGAGAAGATGGCCTGCAGCGGCGTGCGGATCTGCGCTTTCCAGCTCGCGCGCAAGGTGTGGTCCTGCAGCTGCGGGAACAGCTCGGCCACATCGCGCAGCCAGCCGGCCCACAACGTGCGCACTTCCTGCACCAGCGCCAGCGCCTGGGCCACGCGGTCTTCCAGCAGCTCGGCCGAGGGGATGTCGTTCGCGTCGTCGTGCTTGCCCAGCGGCAGGTTGCCGCGCCCGAAGAAGGCCTCCAGCTCGTCGCAGAGCTTGAGCTTGTTGCGCAGGCTCAGCTCGATGTTGATGCGCTCGATGCCGTCGGTGTACTCGGCCATGCGCGGCAGCGGAATCACCACGTCTTCGTTGATCTTGAAGGCGTTGGTATGGCGCGAGATGGCGGCCGTGCGTTTGCGGTCCAGCCAGAACTTCTTGCGCGCCTCGGGGCTGATGGCCACGAAACCTTCGCCGCTGCGCGAGTTGGCAATGCGCACCACCTCGCTGGTGGCACGCGCCACGGCGTCGGCGTCGTCACCGGCGATGTCGCCGAACAGCACCATCTTGGGCAGGCCGCCGTGCTTCTTGCTCTTGGTGGTGTAGCCCACCGCCTTCAGGTAGCGGTCGTCCAGGTGTTCCAGGCCGGCCAGCAGCACGCCCGAGCGCTTCTGCTCGGCGAACATGAAGTCCTTGATCTCGACGATGCTGGGCACGGCGTCCTTGGCATTGCCGAAGAACTCCAGGCACACGGTGCGCGTGTGCTCGGGCATGCGGTGCACCACCCAGCGCGCGCTAGTGATGAGGCCGTCGCAGCCTTCCTTCTGGATGCCGGGCAGGCCCGAGAGGAACTTGTCGGTCACGTCCTTGCCCAGGCCTTCCTTGCGGAAGGTCTTGCCCGGGATGTCCAGGCGCTCGGTGCGCAGCAGGGTCTTGCCGTCGGCCTCGAAGGTCTTCAGCTCGAAGCTGGCGACCTCGGCGTCGTGGATCTTGCCCAGGTTGTGGCCGACACGCGTCACTTCGAGCCACTGCGCCTGCGGCGTGACCATGCGCCAGCTCGCCAGGTTGTCCAGCGCCGTGCCCCACAGCACGGCCTTCTTGCCGCCCGCGTTCATGGCGATGTTGCCGCCGATGCACGAGGCCTCGGCGCTGGTCGGATCGACCGCGAACACGTAGCCGCCGCGCTCGGCGGCGTCGGCCACGCGCTGGGTCACCACGCCGGCCTCGGTCCAGATGGTGGCCACCTCCCGGTCCAGCCCGGGCAGGCGCACCATCTCGACCTCGGTCATGGCTTCGAGTTTTTCGGTGTTGATGACGGCGCTGCGGTCGGTCAGCGGAATGGCGCCGCCGGTGTAGCCGGTGCCGCCCCCGCGCGGAATGACGGTCAGCCCCAGCTCGAAGCAGCCCTGCACCAGGCGCGCCATCTCGGCCTCGGTGTCGGGGGTGAGCACGACAAAGGGGTACTCGACGCGCCAGTCGGTGGCGTCGGTGACGTGGCTCACGCGCGAGAGGCCGTCGAACTTGATGTTGTCCGACGCCGTCAGCCGCCCGAAGGTACGGCGCGCCTTGCGGCGCAGCTCGGCCACGTCCTGGAAGGAGGCGTCGAAACGCCGCACGGCAGCGCCAGCAGCCTTGAGCAGGTCGCCCACCAGCGTATCGCGGCTGGCATCGCTGTCGGGGGTTCGGCGCTTCTGCACCTCGCCCAGGCGGTGCTCCAGCGCCTGCACGAGCTGGCGGCGGCGCTGTGGGTTGTCCAGCAGGTCATCCTGCAGGTAGGGGTTGCGCTGCACCACCCAGATATCGCCCAGCACCTCGTACAACATGCGCGCGGAGCGGCCGGTCTGGCGCTCCTGGCGCAGTTGCTGCAGGGTGCCCCAGGCGCTGTCCCCGAGCAGGCGGATGACGATTTCGCGGTCCGAGAAGCTCGTGTAGTTGTAGGGGATTTCGCGCAAACGCACGGGCTCGGGGGCCTGCGCCATGAGGGCGGCCAACGCGGTGGGAGCATTCATTCGGTGAACCTGGGAGGGCAGTACGCCCGGTGGCCTGGGTGACTCGGAACCCATGATTTTAGGAAATCGGCGCGCACTCCGCTGGAGCCCACGCGACAAGGGCCGCCGCGCAGGCGGCCCGTCGGGGCTAGAACAGCACCCGGCAGCGCAGCGTGCCCGGCACCTGCTGGAGCTTTTGCAGCGCCAGCTCGGACGATTCGGCGTCGATGTCCATCACCACGTAGCCGACGGCCTCGTTGGTCTGCAGGTACTGCGACGAGACGTTGATCTGGTTGTCGGAGAACACGCGGTTGATCTCGGACATGACGCCCGGCACGTTGCGGTGCACGTGCAGGATGCGGTGCTTGCCGCGCTGCGCGGGCAGCGCCACCTCGGGGAAGTTGACCGAGGAAATGGTGGTGCCGTTGTCGCTGTACTTGACGAGCTTTTCCGCCACTTCCAGGCCGATGTTGGCCTGGGCCTCCAGCGTGGAGCCGCCAATGTGCGGCGTGAGGATGACGTTGTCCAGCCCGCGCAGCGGGGAAATGAACTCGTCCTTGTTGGTGCGCGGCTCGACCGGGAACACGTCCACGGCGGCGCCCAGCAGCTTCTGCGCCTTGAGGGCCTCGGCCAGGGGCTCGATCTCGACCACGGTGCCACGCGAGGCGTTGATGAGGATGCTGCCCGGCTTCATGGCAGCGATCTCGGCCGCACCGATCATCCACTGCGTGGACGGCAGCTCGGGCACGTGCAGCGTCACGATGTCGCTAGCGCCCAGCAGTTCCGTCAGGCTGGTGGCCTGGCGCGCGTTGCCCAGCGGCAGCTTGGCCACCACGTCGTGGAACAGCACCTGCATGCCCAGCGCCTCGGCCAGCACCGACAGTTGGGAGCCGATGGCGCCGTAGCCGACGATGCCCAGCGTCTTGCCGCGCACCTCGAAGGAGTTCTCGGCCGTCTTGAGCCAGCCGCCACGGTGCGCCACAGCGTTCTTCTCGGGCACGCCGCGCAACAGCAGGATGGCTTCGGCCAGCACCAGCTCGGCCACGGAGCGCGTGTTGGAATAGGGCGCGTTGAAGACGGCGATGCCGCGTTCGCGCGCGGCGTTCAGGTCCACCTGGTTGGTGCCGATGCAGAAGCAGCCGATGGCCACGAGCTTGTGGGCATGCGCCAGCACCTCGGCCGTGAGCTGGGTGCGCGAGCGGATGCCGATGAAGTGCGCATCGGCGATGCGCGCGATCAGCTCGTCCTGCGGCAGCGCACCGGAGACCGATTCGATCTGGCTGTAGCCGGCGGCTTGCAGCACCTGGAGGGCGGAGGGATGCAGGCCTTCGAGCAGAAGGAACTTGATCTTGCTTTTGTCCAGCGATGTGGGGCTCATGGCGGTCCTGTGTCGGCGAAGCGCGGGGCCACCGTTGCAGGCGCCCGGCTTCCTTGATGGGCGGGCCATCCTAGCATGGTGCAGCGCACAAAACCGCTTTCTGGAGAGGCGCCACTACACCCGTCAGGGGCAAACCCGCAGCCCCTGCGCCAAGGGGTTTACCCGCTGGAGAAACCGGCCAAGCATGGTTAAAAAGCACAAGGCTTTGTGACAGCCACGGTTCGGACATGGTTCCGTCATGCAGGCGTCCTACGATCCGGCGCTTATCCATTCGTGCGAGGAGATTCTCATGAAATTCCATACCCTGGCCGCCTGCGCCGCCCTGGCCCTGCTGGGCAGCACCGGTGCGCGGGCACAGACCGAAATCCAGTGGTGGCACTCCATGACCAGCGGCCTCAACGACTGGGTGGTGGACATCGCCAACGGCTTCAACGCCAGCCAGAAGGATTACAAGATCGTGCCCACCTACAAGGGCACGTATGACGAATCGATGACGGCCTCGATCGCCGCCTTCCGTGCCGGCAATGCACCGCACATCCTGCAGGTGTACGAAGTGGGCACGGCCACGATGATGGCCGCCAAGGGCGCCGTGATCCCGGTGGGCAAGGTGATGCAGGACGCCGGCTACAAATTCGATGCCAAGGCCTACATCCCGGCCGTGGTGGGCTACTACACCGCGCCCAACGGCGAGATGCTGAGCTACCCGTTCAACAGTTCGACCACGGTGCTGAACTACAACAAGGACATGTTCCGCAAGGCCGGCCTGGACCCCGAGAAGCCGCCGGCCACCTGGCCCGCGCTGGTCTCGGCCGCCGCCAAGCTCAAGGCCTCGGGCGTGGCCTGCCCGTTCACCACCAGCTGGCAGGGCTGGACGCAGCTGGAGAGCTTCTCCACCTGGCACAACACGCTGTTCGCCACGCAGAACAACGGCTTTGGCGGCACCGGCGCGCGCCTGGCTTTCAACAGCCCGCTGCACGTGCGCCACATCGAGAACCTGTCCAACATGGCCAAGCAGGGCCTGTTCCACTACCGCGGGCGCGGCAACAAGGCCGACGCGCCGTTCTACTCGGGCGAATGCGCAATGCAGGCGGGCTCCTCGTCCACCTACGCCAGCATCAAGAAAAACGCCAAGTTCGACTTCGGCATCGCACCCCTGCCCTACTACCCCGACGTGCCCGGCGCGCCGCAGAACACCGTCATCGGCGGCGCCTCGCTGTGGGTCATGGCGGGCAAGAAGCCGGCCGAGTACAAGGGCGTGGCGAAGTTCTTCCAGTACCTCACCAACCCCGAGGTGCAGGCCGCCAGCCACCAGCGCACCGGCTACCTGCCGGTGACCATGGCCGCTTTCGAGATGACCGAGAAGTCGGGCTTCTACAAGCAAAACCCGGGCACCGACACCGCCGTGAACCAGATGGTGCGCAAGACCACCGACAAGTCGCGCGGCGTGCGCCTAGGCAACTTCAACCAGATCCGCGCCATCATGGACGAGGAGCTGGAACTGGTCTGGGCCGGGAAGAAGACCGCCCAGGAGGCGCTGGACGCGGCCGTCAAGCGCGGCAACGAACAGCTCGAGCGCTTCCAGAAGGCCAACAAGTAGGCTTCGCCCGCAACCGCACGGCCGGGTCGACCCCGGCCGTTTTTGATGAAAGAGGGCCGAGGTGACCACGGAAAAACGGGTGCGCTTCAAAAGCTGGTGGCTGCCGGCGGTGCTGCTGGCGCCGCAGGTGGTGGTGATCGCCGTGTTCTTCTTCTGGCCGGCCGCGCAGGCGCTGGTGCAGTCGCTGCAGCAGCAGGATGCGTTCGGCACGTCGGTGGAATGGGTGGGCCTGGAGAACTTCCAGCGCCTGCTGCAGGACGAGAGCTACATTGCCTCGTTCAAGACCACGGCGGTCTTTTCGCTGCTGGTGGCCGTGCTGGGGCTGGTGCTCTCGCTCGCCCTGGCGGTGTTTGCCGACCGCGTGGTGCGCGGCGCCGCCCTCTACAAGACGCTGCTGATCTGGCCCTACGCCGTGGCGCCCGCCGTGGCCGGGGTGCTGTGGCTGTTCATGTTCGCGCCGTCCATCGGCATCGTGAGCTACGCGCTGCGCCAGGTGGGCGTGGAGTGGAACCACCTGCTGGACAGTGACCAGGCCATGGCGCTGATCGTCTTCGCCGCCGTGTGGAAGCACATTTCCTACAACTTCCTGTTCTTCCTGGCGGGGCTGCAGTCCGTGCCCAAATCGCTCATCGAGGCCGCTGCCATTGACGGCGCCGGGCCCTGGAAGCGCTTCTGGAGCATCGTCTTCCCGCTGCTCTCGCCCACCACCTTCTTCCTGCTGGTCATCAACATCGTCTACGCCTTCTTCGACACCTTCGCCATCGTGGACGCCACCACCGAAGGCGGCCCGGGCAAGGACACGGCCATCCTGGTCTACAAGGTGTACTACGACGGCTTCAAGGCGCTGGACCTGGGCGGCTCGGCCGCGCAGTCGGTGGTGCTGATGGCCATCGTGGTGGTGCTTACCGTGATCCAGTTCCGCTACGTCGAGCGCAAGGTGAACTACTGAAATGGTCGAACGCCGCCCCCTCGCCACCGCAATCTCGCACCTCGTTCTCATCCTGGGCGTGATCGTCGTCGCCTTCCCGCTCTACATCACCTTCGTGGCCAGCACGCACACGGCGCAGGAGATCGTGCAGGCGCCCATGCCGCTGCTGCCCGGCCCGCACCTGGTCGAAAACTACACGCACGCCATCAACGGCACCAGCGGCAGCGCGGCCTCCACCGCGCCCGTGGGCCGCATGATGCTGGTGAGCCTGGTCTCGGCGCTGGTGATCGCGGTCGGCAAGATCGCCATTTCGCTGCTCTCGGCGTTCGCCATCGTGTACTTCCGCTTTCCCGGGCGCTCGTTCTTTTTCTGGGCCATCTTCGTCACGCTGATGCTGCCGGTGGAGGTGCGCATCGGCCCCACCTACCAGGTGGTGTCCGACCTCGGCATGCTCAACAGCTACGCCGGCCTCACCGTGCCGCTCATCGCCTCGGCCACGGCCACCTTTTTGTTCCGCCAGTTCTTCCTGACCGTGCCCGACGAACTGGTGGAGGCCGCGCGCGTGGACGGCGCCGGGCCCATGCGCTTCTTCTGGGACGTGCTGCTGCCGCTCTCGCGCACCAGCGTCGCCTCGCTGTTCGTCATCCAGTTCATCTACGGCTGGAACCAGTACCTCTGGCCGCTGCTGGTGACCACCGACGAATCCATGTACCCCGTGGTCATGGGCATCAAGCGCATGATTTCGGGCGGCGACGCCGCCAACGACTGGAACATCGTCATGGCCACGGCCATCCTGGCCATGATCCCGCCCGCGCTGGTGGTGCTGTTCATGCAGAAATGGTTCGTCAAGGGCCTGGTGGATACCGAAAAATAAGCAAAATCGGCATCCAAGGCTTATCCATCATGCGCTACCAGCTATCAAAACAATAGTAAAAATGGCTTCCATTTCCCTGCGCAAGCTCGTCAAGCGTTACGGCCACGGGCCCAAGGCCAACCAGGTCATCCACGGCGTCAACGCCGAAGTGCACGACGGCGAGTTTGTCGTCATCGTCGGCCCCTCGGGCTGCGGCAAGTCCACGCTGCTGCGCATGGTGGCGGGGCTGGAGGAAGTGTCCGGCGGCGAGATCGCCATCGGCAACCGCGTGGTGAACCAGCTGGAGCCCGCCGAGCGCGACATCGCCATGGTGTTCCAGAACTACGCGCTCTACCCCCACATGAGCGTGTTCGACAACATGGCCTACGGCCTGAAGATCGCCAAGGTGCCCAAAGACGAGATCAAGGCCCGCGTGGACAAGGCCGCGCGCATCCTGGAACTGGGCCACCTGCTGGAGCGCAAGCCGCGCGAGCTCTCGGGCGGCCAGCGCCAGCGCGTGGCCATGGGCCGCGCCATCGTGCGCCAGCCCCAGGTGTTTTTGTTCGACGAGCCGCTGTCCAACCTGGACGCCAAGCTGCGCGCCCAGACGCGCCTCGAAATCCAGAAGCTGCACCGCGAGCTGGGCATCACCAGCCTGTTCGTCACGCACGACCAGGTGGAGGCCATGACGCTGGCGCAGCGCATGATCGTGATGAACGGCGGCCACATGGAGCAGTTCGGCACGCCGGAGGAGGTCTACCACCAGCCCGCCAGCACCTTCGTGGCCAGCTTCATCGGCTCGCCGCCCATGAACCTGCTGCAGCACGCCCCGGGCGCCCGCCCCGGCACGCTGCTGGGCATCCGCCCGGAGCACCTGGACGTCGGCGACGATGGCTGGGAGGTGGTGGTGGACACCGTGGAACTGCTCGGCGCCGAGCGCCTGGTCTACGCCCGCCTGGGCAACGAGCCGCTCATCGTGCGCGTTGAAGAGGGCCGCCCGGCCCCGCGCCCCGGCGACACCCTGCGCGTCGCGCCGCGCGCAGACCGCCTGCACTGGTTCGACGCCGCGAGCGGCCAACGCCTGTGAGCACCGCGCCGCCGCCGGGCCGCCCCAAGGCGGCGCGCACCCCCTCGGGGGGCAGCGAACCACGCGCAGCGGGGAGCGTGGGGGCACTTGCCTTCTGGCCCTACCCCCGCTGGATCGCCCACCGCGGCGCCGGCAAGCTCGCGCCCGAGAACACCCTGGCCGCCTTCCGCCTCGGCGCCGCGCACGGCTACCGCATGTTCGAGTGCGATGTGAAGCTTTCGCGCGACGGCGTGCCCTTCCTGATGCACGACGCCCTGCTGGCACGCACCACCAATGCCACACAGGCCCTGGGCCCCGGCGCCAGCCCCACGGGCGGCGACCACGGCTGGGAGCAGCTCGCCCGGCTCGACGCAGGCGGCTGGCATTCACGCCAGTACGCGGGCGAGCCCTTGCCCAGCCTGGAGAACATCGCGCGCTTCTGCCTCGCCAACGGCTATTTGCTGAACATCGAGATCAAGCCCACGCCGGGGCAGGAGGAGGCCACGGGCCGCGTGGTGAGCACACAGGCCGCCCGCCTCTGGCAGGGCCAGGCCGTACCGCCGCTGTTCTCCTCCTTCCAGCCCGAGGCCCTGGCCGGCGCCCAGGCCACGGCACCGCACATCCCGCGCGCGCTGCTGCTCGACACCCTGAGCGAGAGCTGGTTCGACACCGCCCGCCAGCTCGGCTGCGCGGCCATTGTCTGCAACCACGCGCTGTGGGACGCCGCCCTGGTGCAGCGCGTGCACGCCCAGGGCTGGCGCGCCCTGAGCTACACCGTGAACGACGAGTGGGCGGCCCAGCGCCTCATCGAGCTGGGCACCGACGGCATCATCACCGACCGCGTGGACCTGTTTTCCCCGTCCGCATGAGGGCCACACGGCCCCGGTACGCACGGTGCCGCATCTTGCGGCATGTCAATGCAAATCAATCTCATTTGCTGTATCTTCGAGGGTTCACTGCCACATTCGAGGATCATCTTGGACCGCCGCCACTTCCTGCTGCAACTCAGCGCCGCCCTCGGCACCGCCGCCCTCCCCGCCCTGGCCCATGCCCAAGCCCAGGGCGGCACCATGCGCGTGGCCGGTGGTTGGCGCATGAACGAGCGCGACTACCAGATCGGCGCCCTGCGCGTGGATTGGGCCCAGGGCCAGGTGGCCACGCAGTTCGCCGTGACCGTGCCCACGCTGCCGCACGCCATCGTGCCCGAGGCCGGCGGCGGCTTTCTGGCCGTGGCCACGCGTCCCGGCACCTGGCTGGTGCGCGCCGACGCCGAGGGCCGCATTGCCCACCGCCTGTCTATGGCCGACGAGGGCGACGCCCGCACGCTCGACGGCCACGTCATCGCCAGCCCCGACGGGCGCTGGCTCTACACCGGCGAGACCGACCGCAAGACCGGCGAAGGCTGGGTCAGCGTGCGCGACGTGCGCGACCTGCGCAAGGTGGCCGAGCACCGCACGCACGGCATCGACCCACACCAGATCCTGGTCGACGCGCAGGGCCGCCTGGTCATCGCCAACGGCGGCATCCCGCGTGACGCGGCCGGCGACAAGCGCAACCTGGAGCGCATGAACCCCGAGCTGGTGCTGCTGAACCCCGAGAACGGCGAGAAGCTCGGCGCCTGGAGCCTGCGCGACAAGCGCCTGGCGCCGCACCACATCGCCTGGAACCGCCCGGTCGACGGCGGCCCGCTGCTGCTGGGTATCGGCCTGCAGGCCGAGCACGACGACCCCGCCAAGCGCCGCGACGCGCCACTGCTGGCCGTGTGGGACGGCAAGGAACTCAAGGTGCCCAGCTATATGGTGGCCGAAGGCTACGCGGGCGACGTGGCGGCCGGCCCCAATGGCGGCTTCGTGCTCACGGCGCAGCGCGCCAACCGCATCGTGCTGTGGCAGCCGCAGGAGCCTTCCAAGCTCACCACCATCGGCAACGTGCAGAACCCCTGCGGCCTGTGGCCGCTGGCCGATGCCCCCGGCGTGGCCGTGGGCGGCGGGCGCGGCCTGGCGCGCTGGCACCCCACCGAGCCGGCGGGCATGCTGCGCTGGCCCGAGGGCATGGCGGCGGGGAACCATTGGGCGGTGTTGGGGTAGCTCCCCCCTGAGCCGCTGCGCGGCTTCACCCCCTCTCTCGCTACGCTGCGCTGCGCGGGAGGGGGGACGCACCCGGTGGCCGGGCGGAGCCCGTTCCACGGGTGCCCTGGCGGCCCAGTAGACACGCCGTATCGGCCAAAGGCGCTGCTGGCGTCTGGAAGTCAGCCCTTCCAGCCGCGCCGCAGCAGCCACTGGCAGGTGGCGGTGGCCAGCACCAGGGCGGCGTAGGTCAGCACCTTGCCGTCGCGGCCCAGAATCCACAGGCCGGCCGCCAGCACGGTGCAGCCAACTACGAAAACGATAGCTAGTTGCGCCCGCCAGGAAAGGGCTGGAGCCGAATTTTTCACCACAAGGCGGCTGCCGAGCACGAGCAGCAGGGCCAGCGCGGCCGCAGGGGCGGCGAAGTTGAGCAGGTGGTTGAGGGCGGCCAGCGGGTCCATAGAAATGACGTAAATCAAGACTTGTGCAGTCGGGGATACCCCGTACACGCAACAATTTTATAATCCGGCCATGTCTGTCTGGGCCTTGGGCATCAACCACACGACCGCGCCGCTCGATCTGCGCGGCCGCTTCGCGTTCGCGGTGGACCAGATCGCGCCCACGCTGCACGGTCTGCGCCAGGCACTGGGCCAGGCCGGCCCGCAGCGCGAGGTGGAAACGGCCATCATCTCCACCTGCAACCGCACCGAAATCTACTGCGCCGGCGACCAGCCCGCGCTCGACCACACCCTGGGCTGGCTCGCCCACAGCGGCGGCGTCAGCACCGAGCTGCTGCGCTCACACTCCTATGTCCTGGAAAACGGCCCCGTGGCGCGCCATGCCTTCCGCGTGGCCAGCGGGCTGGACTCCATGGTGCTGGGCGAGGCCCAGATCCTGGGCCAGATGAAGGACGCCGTGCGCGCCGCCGAAAGCGCGGGCGTGCTGGGCTCCACGCTCAACCAGCTGTTCCAGCGCAGCTTCGCCGTGGCCAAGGAGGTGCGCACCAGCACCGAGATCGGCGCCCACAGCATCAGCATGGCCGCCGCCGCCGTGCGCCTGGCCAGCCAGCTTTTTGAAGACCTGGGCAAGACGCGCGTGCTGTTCGTCGGCGCGGGCGAAATGATCGAACTGTGCGCCACGCACTTCGCCGCGCGCACGCCCAAGCAGATCGCCATCGCCAACCGCACGCTGGAACGCGGCGAGAAGCTCGCCACGCGCTTCGGCGGTGAGGTCATGCGCCTGTCCGACCTGCCCGACCGCCTGCACGAATTCGACATCGTGGTGAGCTGCACCGCCAGCAGCCTGCCCATCGTGGGCCTGGGCGCCGTCGAGCGCGCACTGAAGAAGCGCCGCCACCGCCCCATGTTCATGGTCGACCTGGCCGTGCCGCGCGACATCGAACCCGAGGTCAAGCAGCTCGAAGACGTCTACCTCTACACCGTGGACGACCTCGCCAGCGTGGTGCAGACCGCCCAGGCCAACCGCCAGGCCGCCGTGGCGCAGGCCGAGGCCATCATCGACGCGGGCGTGCAGAGCTTCATGCACTGGATGGACCAGCGCCATCCCGAGCACGGCGTGGTGCCGCTGATCCGCCAGATCCAGGACCAGGCCGACGCCTGGCGCGCCATCGAGATCGACCGCGCGCGCAAGCGCCTGGCCAAGGGCGAGGACATCGACACCGTGCTCGACGCCCTGTCGCGGGGCCTCGCGCAGAAGATGCTGCACGGCACCCTGGCCGAGCTGCGCGCCGGCGACGCCAGCACGCGCGAGCAGACGGCGCGCACCGCTTCGCGCCTGTTCCTGCGCTCGCAGGGCAAGAACGCGCTGTAGCGACCACCGCTGCTTTTCAAGCCCTACGGGCCTGTGGCGCTTACCGCACAAGCGCCTCCAGCTACGAAAACCGTAGCACACCTTTTTCCCTGAACGCCATGAAACCCTTTCTCCGCAACCGACTGGAGCGCTACGCCCGGCGCCTGGAAGAACTCGACTTCCTGCTCTCGCGCGAGGACATCATGGCCGACATGGCGCAGTACCGCACCATCTCGCGCGAGCACGCCGAGGTCACGCAGATCGCCGGCCGCTTCGCCCGCTACCTGCAGCGCGAGGCCGATCAGGCCGGCGCGCGCGAAATGCTCGAAGACCCCGACATGGCCGAGATGGCGCAGGAAGAAATCACCGGCGCCGCGCTGGAGCTGCTCCAGCTCGAAGACGAGCTGCAGCGCCTGCTGCTGCCCAAGGACCCCGACGAGGAGCGCAACGCCTTTCTCGAAATCCGCGCCGGCACGGGCGGTGACGAATCGGCCCTGTTCGCGGGCGACCTGGCGCGCATGTACATGCGCCACGCCGCCAACGTGGGCTGGAAGGTCGAAGTGGTGAGCGAGAGCCCGGCCGAACTGGGCGGCTACAAGGAAATCGTGCTGCGCGTGGTGGGCGACGACGTCTACGGCGCGCTGCGCTTCGAATCGGGCGGCCACCGTGTGCAGCGCGTACCCGCCACCGAGACGCAGGGCCGCATCCACACCAGCGCCTGCACCGTGGCCGTGATGCCCGAGCCGGACGAAGCCCAGGCCATCACGCTCAACCCGGCGGACCTGCGCATCGACACCTTCCGTGCCAGCGGCGCCGGCGGCCAGCACATCAACAAGACCGACTCGGCCGTGCGCGTGGTCCACCTGCCCACGGGCATCGTGGCCGAATGCCAGGACGGGCGCAGCCAGCACAGCAACAAGGCCAAGGCGCTGCAGGTGCTGCAGGCGCGCATCCAGGAAAAGGAACGCAGCGAGCGTGCCGCCAAGGAAGCCGCCGAACGCAAGGGCCTGATCGGCAGCGGCGACCGCAGCGACCGCATTCGCACCTACAACTTCCCGCAGGGACGGCTGACGGACCACCGCATCAACCTCACGCTGTACAAGCTGCTGGGCATCATGGAAGGCGACCTGTCCGACGTGCTGCAGGGCCTGCGCCACGCCCGCGAGGCCGAGCAGCTGGCCGAGCTGGAGCGGGAAGCCGCCAACTAAGTATCAAAATGGCTTGCAGCGCCCATCCATCAAGCGCCAGCAGCTATTGATTCAGGAGCACCAATGACCCTGCAGCACGCACTGACCGCCGCCCAGGCCCAGGGCCTGGCACGCATCGACGCGCAGATGCTGCTGCTGCACACCCTGGGGCGCCCGGCCAGCGACCGCGCCTGGCTCATCGCGCACGACACCGACGCGCTGCCCCCGGCCGCGCAGGAGCGCTTCGCCGCCCTGTGCCGGCGCCGCCAGGACGGCGAGCCCGTGGCCTACCTCACGGGCACCAAGGCCTTCTACGGCCTGGAGCTGCGTGTGGACGCGCGCGTGCTCGACCCCCGCCCCGATACCGAAACCCTGGTGGACTGGGCGCTGGAGGTGCTCGCCAGCCACCCTGCCCCGCGCCTGCTGGACCTGGGCACGGGCAGCGGCGCCATCGCCCTGGCGCTCCAGCAGCAACGCCCCGATGCCAGCGTGCTGGCCGTGGACGCCAGCCAGGATGCGCTGGCCGTGGCCCAGGCCAACGCCGAACGCCTGGCGCTGCCCGTGCAGTTCCGCCATGGGCACTGGATGGACGGCCTGGAAGGGGTGTTCGACACCATCGTTTCCAACCCCCCGTACATCCCCGCCGCCGACCCGCACCTGGCCGCGCTGCAGCACGAGCCGGCGCAGGCGCTGGCCAGCGGCGCCGACGGGCTGGAAGACCTGCGCGCCATCATCGCCCAGGCCCCGGCGCACCTGGCGCCGGGCGGCTGGCTGCTGCTGGAGCACGGCTGGGACCAGGCCGAGGCCGTCGCCGCGCTGCTGGCCGGCGCCGGCTTTGTGCAGGTGCAAGGCCGCAAAGACCTCGCCGGCATCGTGCGCTGTTCCGGCGGTCAGGCGCCGACAGTGAAATAATTGCTTCTTTCCCCATTTTTCAGGCATAGCCGCCCACCCCTCGGAGCCCCCATGAGCGATACCCAGAAACGCATCGACGACCTCGTCAAATCCAACGACATCCTGCTGTTCATGAAAGGCACGGCCAGCTTCCCCATGTGCGGCTTCTCCGGCCGCGCCGTGCAGATCCTCAAGGCCTGCGGCGTGGACCCCAAGGCCATCGCCACCGTGAACGTGCTGGACGACGACGAAATCCGCCAGGGCATCAAGGACTACAGCCAGTGGCCCACCATTCCCCAGCTCTACATCAAGGGCGAATTCATCGGCGGCTCGGACATCATGATGGAGATGTACGAATCCGGCGAACTCAAGCAGATGCTGGGCACCGAAGGCTGATCCCTTCTTCCCGCCACCGCGCCAAGGCCGCCCCCGGGCGGCCTTTTGCATGCCCGCAACAAGGTGGCAATCCCCGGCTTTTCCGGCATTGAGCCCGGGCGGCTTGTGTGCTTGAATGGACGCGTGACTTTCATCAAGGAGCATGCCATGACCAGCCATAGCCTTGTTCCCCAGTCCCACGCCCTGAGCCTGCCGGTGGCCCAGATGCGCAGCGTGTTCTGCCCGGCCGATGTCGAGCGCAAGCTCGCACGCCTGCAGGAGAGCGGCCAGCAGCGCGACTACGACAACCTGCGCACCGTCTACGAACGCATGCTGGAGCGCGGGCCCGAGCGCTTCCAGGTCAAGCCGCGCGGCATCCCCGACATGGCGGCGCTCTACGACCAGTTGCCCAACTTCACCGAGGTGCTCCACGACGTGCGCCGCCACGTCGCGCTGGCCCAGGACAGCAGCGACGGCCTGGAGATGACGCCCATGCTGCTGCTGGGCCCGCCCGGCATCGGCAAGACGCACTTCGCGCGCCAGCTCGCCGAGCTGCTGGGCACGGGCATGAACCTGCTGCCCATGAGCTCGATGACGGCGGGCTGGCTGCTATCGGGCTCGTCGGCGCAGTGGAAGGGCGCGCGCCCCGGCAAGGTGTTCGAGGCGCTGGTGGACGGCGAATACGCCAACCCGGTGATCGTGGTCGACGAGATCGACAAGGCCAGCAGCGAGGCCCAGTACGACCCGCTGGGCGCGCTCTACGGTCTGCTGGAACACGACACGGCCCAGAGCTTCACCGACGAGTTTGCCGAGGTGGCCATCGACGCGAGCCAGGTCATCTGGATCACCACGGCCAACGACAGCCGGGGCATCCCCGACCCCATCCTCAACCGCATGAACGTCTTCGAGGTGGATGCGCCGTCGCTGGAGCAGGCGCGCGGCATCGCGGCCTGCCTGTATGCCGGCATCCGCGCCGGACACGACTGGGGCCGCCTGCTCGACCCCGAGCCGCAGGCCGACGTGCTGGACTGCCTGGCCCAGATGCCGCCGCGCGAGATGCGCCGCGCGCTCATGACGGGCTTTGGCAACGCCCGGCTGGACCGGCGCGGCACTGTGGAGGTGGGTGACCTGCCGCGGCCGGCCAGCGGGCGGGGGCGCATCGGTTTCATGCAGTAGGCGGCGCGGCGAGGGGGTGCGAGCGGCGCTGCGCCGCAGGGCGGGCAGATACACTGGTGCCATCGTGTGCCCGAGCGCCACGCTCGCCTGCCCTGCATGACCCTGAGCCAAAGCCTCTTCGTGATCGGGCTGCTGATCGCAGCCAGCGCCTTCTTTTCCATGGCCGAGATTTCGCTCGCGGCGGCCCGCCGCCTGCGCCTGCGCCAGATGGCCGACGAGGGCGACGCCGGAGCGGAGCGCGTGCTGCGCGTGCAGGAGCAGCCGGGTGACTACTTCACCGTGGTGCAGATCGGCCAGAACGCCGTGGCCATCCTCGGCGGCATCGTCGGCGAAGGGGCACTGAGCCCGCATTTCACGGCCCTGGCGGCGCTGTGGCTGCCCACCGCCACGGCCGAAACGGTGGGCTTTCTGCTGTCGTTCACGCTCATCACTTCGCTGTTCATCCTGTTTTCGGACCTGTTCCCCAAGCGCCTGGGCATGGCCCGGCCCGAACACCTGGCGATCCGCCTGGCCCAGCCCATGGCCTGGTGCATGGGGCTGCTGCGGCCCGTGGTGTGGCTCTACAGCCGGGGAGCGGATGCGCTGTTCCGCGTGCTCGGCCTGTCGTCGCTGCGCGACGAGCGTGTCACCTCGGACGACATCCTGGCCATGATGGAGGCCGGCGCGCGCGCCGGCGTGCTGGCCGAGCGGGAACAGCAGGTCATCACCAATGTGTTCGAGCTGGACACGCGCACGGTCTCCAGCGCCATGTCGCCGCGCGACCGCATCGCCTTCTTCCTGCGCGACGAGCCCGACGCCGTGATCCGCCTGCGCATCGCCGCCGAACCGTTCTCGACCTACCCGGTCTGCGAACGCGACATCGACCACGTGGTCGGCTACGTGGATGCCAAGGACCTGTTCCAGCGCGTGCTCAACAACCAGCCCATCTCGCTGCTGGACGACAGCCTGGTGCGCAAGGTGCTCATCGTGCCCGACCGGCTCACGCTGTCGGAGGTGCTGGAGCAATTCCGCCACGCACACGAGGACTTTGCCGTCATCGTCAACGAATACAGCCTGGTGGTTGGCGTGGTCACGCTCAACGACGTGATGAGTACCGTGATGGGCGACCTGGTGGGCCCGGCGGACGAGGAGCTGATCGTGCAGCGGGATGCCGATTCCTGGCTGATCGACGGCGTCACGCCCATTGAGGATGTGCTGCACGCGCTCTCGCTCGACGAGCTGCCGCACAGCGCGGAATACGAAACGCTGGCCGGCTTCCTGATGGTGATGCTGCGCCGCGTGCCCCGGCGCACCGACAGCGTGACCTGGGGCGGCTACAAGTTCGAGGTGCTGGATGTGGACAGCTACCGCATCGACCAGGTGATGGTGATGCGCCTGCCGCAGGGACCGAACGCCCCCGCCGCCCTGCCCGCCTAGCCGCGTGCGGACGGAAGACGGGCAACCCAGGCCTCAGGAGGCCGCGCGTCCGTCGAACAGCCAGTTGCGCTGGGCCGCGAACACCGCATTAGGGTACGGCGCCCGACCGCGGCTGCCGTTGTAGCGGCCCAGGGCCATGTACAGGTCGCCGCGCTCGCGGTCCATGTAGTGGCGCAGGATGACGCAGCCAAAACGCAGGTTGGTCTGCATGTGGAACAGCTTGCCCGGATCGCCATCGCCGATCAGCCGCGTCCAGAACGGCATGACCTGCATGTAGCCGCGCGCCCCCACGCTGGAGACGGCGAACTTGCGGAAGGCGCTCTCGACCTGGATCAGGCCGAGGACGAGCGTGACGTCGAGCCCGGCGCGCTTGCTCTCATACCAGACGGTCTGCAGGAAATCGCGGCGCACCTCCCAGTCGGGCTTGCGCCGGCGCAGGCGGTCGCTCATGGTGCCAAGCCAGCGCAGGTAATGCAGGCGCGCCTCGGTGGACGGAAAGTCCGGCTCCGGCGGGGCGTGGTTGGCGACGGCGGAACTCAGTGCGGTGCGCACCGAGTCCATCAGCGGCTCCTCGACCTGCCCTCCCGCGTGCGCCTGCCCGGGAGCCGCCAGCCAGGCCGTGGGCCCGGCGGCCAGCGAAACCAGGCAGTGGCGCCGCGAGATACCTGGAATCATCAGGCCAGACGGCCCAGGACATGGGCCAGGATGTCGCCCGTGGCCACCTTGGTGGCGGCGCTGTCGCGGCGGTGCTGGTATTCGACCTGGCCCTCCTTGAGGGCACGGTCGCCGATGGTGATGCGGTGCGGAACGCCAATCAGCTCCCAGTCGGCAAACATGGCGCCGGGGCGCTCGCCGCGGTCGTCCAGGATTACATCCACGCCAGCGGCCTGCAGTTGCGCGTAGAGCTGCTCGGCCTGGGCCTTGACCTCGGGGAAGCGTTCCGGCGTGATGGGGCACAGCACCACGGTGAACGGTGCGATGGCATCGGGCCAGATGATGCCGCGCTCGTCATGGTTCTGCTCGATGGCCGCCGCCGGCAGGCGGGTGATGCCGATGCCGTAGCAGCCCATTTCGAAATGCGCGGGCTTGCCGTCTTCGCCCAGGAAGGTGGCGTTCATGGCCTTGCTGTACTTGGTGCCGAGGTAGAACACATGGCCCACTTCGATGCCGCGTTCGATGGCAAGTTCCCCTTGGCCGTCAGGCGAGCGGTCGCCCGCGACCACGTTGCGCAGGTCGGCCACCAGGGCGGGCTCGGGCAGGTCGCGGCCCCAGTTCACGCCGGTCATGTGGAAATCGACCGCGTTGGCGCCGCAGATCCAGTCGGCCATCACAGCCACCTCGCGGTCGGCGACGATGCGCACCGGCTGCAGCAGGCCGATGGGGCCCAGGTAACCCGGCGTGCAGCCGAAGTGCACCTCGATTTCGGCGACGGTAGCAAAGCGGAAACCCGCATCCAGCCCCGGGACCTTGGCGACCTTGATCTCGTTCATGTCGTGGTCGCCGCGCAGCAACAGCAGCCAGACGGTGCTCTTGACGATCTCGCCCGCCTCGTTGGTTTCGTCCGTGGCCAGCACCAGCGACTTGACCGTGGTCTGCAGCGGCACGCCCAGCAGTGCGGCCACGTCCGCGCAGGTGGCCTTGCCGGGTGTGGGCGTTTTTTCGATCGCCTTGGCGGGCCCGGGGCGCGGGCCGGCGGGTGCCAGGGCCTCGGCCTTTTCCATGTTGGCGGCATAGTCGCTGCCCGGGCAGTAGACGATGGCGTCCTCGCCGGTGGCGGCAATCACCTGGAATTCCTCGCTCAGGTCGCCACCGATGGCGCCACTGTCGGCGGCCACGGCGCGGTAGGTGAGGCCGAAACGGTCAAAGATGCGGCGGTAGGCCTGCGCCATGACCTGGTAGCTGGCCTTGGCCGCCGCTTGGTCGCGGTCGAAGCTGTAGGCGTCCTTCATGGTGAACTCGCGCCCACGCATCAGGCCGAAGCGCGGACGGCGCTCGTCGCGGAACTTGGTCTGGATCTGGTAGAAGTTCTTTGGCAGCTGCTTGTAGCTGCGCAGTTCCTGGCGTGCGATGTCAGTGACCACTTCTTCGCTGGTGGGCTGCACGACGTAATCGCGGCCATGGCGGTCCTGGATGCGCAGCAGCTCGGGCCCCATCGTGCCGAAGCGCCCCGTTTCCTGCCACAGCTCGGCCGGCTGCACTACGGGCATGGTCAGCTCCACGGCGCCGGCCCGGTTCATTTCCTCGCGCACGATGGCCTCGACCTTCTGGATCACGCGCAGGCCCATGGGCATGTAGCTGTAGATCCCGGCACCGAGCTTCTTGATGAGCCCCGCACGCATCATGAGCTGGTGGCTGACCACTTCGGCGTCGGCCGGAGCTTCCTTGAGGGTGGAGATAAAGAAGTGGGAGGCTTTCATCGGGCGAATTCAGACTGTTGGGGCCAGTCCCCTTGCCGCACGCTAGGTGCCGTGCATAATGGAGACAGTTTAAAAATTTGGGGTTCGATTATGCTTGACCGGGACGGCTTTCGGCCGAACGTCGGCATCATCCTGCTCAACCAGAGAAACCAGGTGTTCTGGGGTAAGCGCATCCGCACCCACAGCTGGCAGTTTCCGCAAGGTGGCATTGACCGGGGCGAATCCCCAGAACAGGCCATGTTCCGCGAGCTGCACGAGGAGGTGGGGCTTTTGCCCAACCACGTACGCGTGGTAGCCCGCACCCGGGACTGGTTGCGCTATGAGGTGCCAGACCGGTACATCCGCCGCGATGCGCGCGGACACTACAAGGGCCAGAAACAGATCTGGTATCTATTGCAATTGCTCGGGCACGACTGGGACTTGAACCTGCGCGCCACCAATCACCCGGAGTTCGACGCCTGGCGCTGGAACGATTACTGGGTGCCGCTCGACGTGGTAGTGGAATTCAAACGCGGTGTCTATGAGATGGCGCTGACCGAACTCGCCCGCTTCCTGCCGCGCAACGAACAACGCAACCGCTACCTGCGCAGCAGCATGCGCGGACGCGACGCAGAGCCACAGCCCGCCGGCGGAACGCACCGCTCTGGTCCGCTGCTCGTACACCCCGGGGTGGAGCTGCCACCCGGGGCAAGCTTCGATCCTGATCCGCAAACGGCCCTGGCCCCGCCGCCGGCGAACTCGGCCGAGGTGTCGGAGCCGGCTTCGGCCCCACGCTAAACCTTTTCGACAGCCCCGCGCCATCGGCACCGGGCTGTCGTTCCAGACGGTCAGCCGCCGTTCAGGACCAGGTTGTCGCGGTGCACCATCTCCGCCTCGGCGGTGTAGCCCAGCAGGCGTTCGAATTCCGACGATGGCTTGCGGCACAGCATGCGTGCCTCGGCGCTGGCATAGTTGGCCAGGCCCCGGGCGATTTCCTGGCCCGAAGGGTCGCGCACGGCGATCACGTCACCACGCGAGAAATCGCCTTCCACCGCCGTCATGCCGATGGGCAGCAGGCTTTTGCCCTCCTGCCGCAGCTTGAGGGCTGCGCCCTCGTCCACCAGGACGGAGCCGCGCAGCTGCAGGTGGTCGGCCATCCATTGCTTGCGCGCCTGTGTCTTGGCAGTTTGTGCCACCAGCAGCGTGCCAATGGCTTCGCCGTGTGCCAGGCGCAGCAGCACGTCCGGCTCCCGTCCCCACGCGATCACCGTCGACGCACCCGAACCGGCGGCGCGCTTGGCCGCGAGGATCTTGGTGATCATGCCGCCCTTGCCAATGCTCGACCCGGCGCCACCGGCCATGGCCTCCAGTGCCGGATCACCGGCGCGCGCCTCGTGCACGAACTGCGCAGCCGGGTCGCGGCGTGGGTCGGCGGTGTACAGCCCTTTCTGGTCGGTCAGGATGACGAGCGCATCCGCATCGACCAAGTTGGCCACCAGGGCGCCCAGGGTGTCGTTGTCGCCGAACTTGATTTCGTCATTGACCACGGTGTCGTTCTCATTGATCACCGGCACCACGCCCAGCCGTAGCAGGGTCAGCAGCGTGGACCGCGCGTTGAGGTAGCGCTCACGGTCGGCCAGATCGGCATGCGTGAGCAGCACCTGGGCGCTGCCCATGCCGTTCTCGCGCAGCTTGGTCTCGTACATCTGCGCCAGGCCCATCTGGCCCACCGCGGCGGCTGCCTGGAGCTCGTGGACTTCGCGCGGGCGCGTGGCCCAGCCGAGACGCTTCATGCCCTCGGCGATGGCGCCGCTGGACACCATGATGACCTCGCGACGCCCCTGGGCATCACCCCGCACCAGCGCGGCGAGTTGCCGGCTCCATTCGCCAATGGCGCCTTCATCCAATCCCCGGCCCTCGTTGGTGACCAGACTGGAGCCCACCTTGACCACGATACGGCGTGCATCACGCAGCACGTCGGAGCATTTCTTTTCGTTCATTTCGGCCTTTGCGCCCGTGGATCAAGCGCTAGTAGCTATATTATTTATAGCGAACGGCATGCATGAAATCAGCCGGCCGCATCCCCAGCGAAACGTGGATCGACTTCGACCGCCGGCGCCTGCTCGGCCACCTGCTGCACATGGACATGCTTGTAGATGGCATGGATCAGGCCCTCGCAGCCTTCGCGGGTCAGCGCGGAAATCTGGAACACCGGCCCCTTCCACTTGAAGCGCTTGACGAAATCCGCCACGCGCGCGGCGCGCTCATCCACTGGCACCATGTCCAGCTTGTTGAGCACCAGCCAGCGCGGCTTCTGGTGCAGCGCCGCATCGTACTTCTTGAGTTCGGCGACGATGGCCTTGGCCTGGGCCACGGGATCAACGCCCTCATCGAACGGGGCCATGTCGACGATGTGCAGCAGCAGGCGCGTGCGCTGGAGGTGGCGCAGGAACTGGTGGCCCAGGCCCGCACCTTCGGATGCGCCCTCGATGAGCCCCGGGATGTCGGCAATGACGAAGCTCTGCTCGGCTGCCACGCGCACCACACCCAGATTGGGGTGCAGCGTGGTGAACGGATAGTCGGCAATCTTCGGCCGAGCATTGGACACCGCGGCGATGAAAGTGGACTTGCCGGCGTTGGGCATGCCGAGCAAGCCGACGTCCGCCAAGACCTTGAGCTCGAGCTTGAGGTTCTTGCGCTCGCCGGGCCAGCCGGGCGTTTTTTGGCGCGGCGCGCGGTTGATGGCGCTCTTGAAGCGCATGTTGCCAAAACCGCCATCGCCACCCTTGGCAATGGTGATGACATCGCCCGGATTGAGCAACTCGTACAGCACCTCGCCTGTCTCGGCGTCGCTGATGATGGTGCCCACGGGCATTTTCAGGGTGATGTCGCTGCCTGCCGCGCCGAACATGTCCGAACCCATGCCGTGCTCGCCGCGCTTGGCTTCATGCCGGCGCGAATAGCGGAAATCGACGAGCGTATTCAGGTTGGGGTCGGCCACCGCGAACACATGCCCGCCGCGCCCCCCGTCCCCGCCGTTGGGGCCGCCGAATTCCTTGTATTTTTCATGCCGGAACGACACGCAACCATTGCCGCCATCACCGGCAGCAATGTCTATATAGGCTTCGTCGACAAACTTCATGGGGTATCCAGTTTACAAAACAGCGGCCTGCGGGGCAGCAGGCTGACCCCGACAAAGCGCAAAGCCCCGATGGTACGGGGCAATGGCCAGATTGCACATGGCGGACGTGCCGCAGCCTGCTTCCCTGGCCTCCCACCGGACGGTGGAAAAAACTAAGCCCCGGCAACGCGGGGCTTAGGGGGTGCGAACGAAACAGCGCGTGCTTTAGGCAGCGGCTGTCACGTTGACCGTGTGCTTGGACAGTGCGCCCTTGACGGCGAACGACACGTGGCCGTCCACCAGTGCATACAGGGTGTGGTCCTTGCCCACGCCGACGTTGGTGCCGGGGTGGAACTGGGTACCGCGCTGGCGCACGATGATGGAACCGGCGCTGATCAGCTCACCGCCGAAGGCCTTCACACCGAGCATCTTGGGCTTGGAATCGCGCCCGTTTCGCGTAGAGCCGCCGCCTTTTTTCTGTGCCATGACATCAACTCCTTCTTAAGCTGCAATCGCGCCGATTTGCAGCTCGGTGAACTGCTGGCGATGGCCTTGGCGCTTCTGATAGTGCTTGCGACGGCGCAGCTTGAAGATGCGCACTTTGTCGTGCTTGCCATGGGCCACGACAGTGGCTTTCACAGTGGCGCCGGACACCAGGGGCGTACCCACCTTCAGTTCAGCGCCGTTGCCGACAGCCAGAACCTGGTCGATGACGATTTCCTGGCCTACGTCCGCAGCAATCTGTTCTACTTTGATTTTTTCGCCGGAAGCAACGCGATACTGCTTGCCGCCGGTTTTTATGACCGCGTACATGTTGACCTCTTTTACTCTAGTACCGTTCGTACTTTGAATAGTATTTCCGTGGACGGATTTCCACAGAACCTGCAATTGTAGCACCTTAGTCTGCCGAGTGCACATCCTGGTAGCCGAGCGCGGCCTGCGCGGGCCGCTGTCACCAGGCTTTCTATAATCTGCGGCACTGTTCGCCGACCACCATCTTGACCGCCTCCACCACCCCCACCGCCCCGTCCCCTCTTGCGCTCATCACCGATGACATGCACGAAGTGGACCAAGTCATCGTCCACCGCCTGGCGTCCGGCGTACCCCTCGTGGGCCAGATTTCGCAATACATCATCGCCGCCGGCGGCAAGCGCCTGCGGCCCGCACTGCTGCTGATGTTGTGCGGCGCGCTTGGCTACCAAGGCAGCCAGCGCTTCAACCTGGCGGCCGTGGTGGAGTTCATCCACACCGCCACGCTACTGCACGACGATGTCGTCGATGCCTCTACACTGCGTCGCGGGCGCGCCACAGCGAATGAAACTTTTGGTAACCCCGCCAGCGTACTGGTAGGCGATTTCCTGTACTCGCGCGCCTTCCAAATGATGGTGGACGCAGGCCAGATGCGCATCATGCAGATCCTCGCCGACGCCACCAACGTCATCGCCGAGGGTGAAGTGATGCAGCTGATGAACATGCACGACGCATCGCTCGACGAGGCGGGCTACCTGCGTGTCATCCGCTCCAAGACGGCCAAGCTGTTCGAGGCCAGCGCACGGCTCGCTGCCGTGCTGGCAGGAACCAGCCCCGCACTGGAGGAGGCCTGCGCGACCTATGGACAAGCCCTCGGCACGGCGTTCCAGATCATCGACGACGTACTCGACTACGACGGTGATGCCAGCGAAATGGGCAAGAACCTCGGTGACGACCTGCGCGAAGGCAAGGCCACACTACCTCTCATCGCTGCCATGCAGCGCGGCACCGCAGCGGAGGCCGACACCGTACGCCACGCCATCGAAAACGGGAGCACTGAGCAGCTCGCCGCCATCGTCGACATCGTGCGCCGCACCGGCGCGCTGGAGGTGGCGCGCGATGCCGCCGCCGCCGAAGCGCGTCGCGCAATTTCGGCCCTCGAGCAACTTCCAGAGAACGTGTACCGTGCAGGTTTGCTACAATTAGCGGCTCAGCTACTTGAGCGCCGCACCTGATCCAGGCCGTCGGCAGCCAAGCCATCGGGGTGTAGCTTAGCCTGGTAGAGCGCTACGTTCGGGACGTAGAGGCCGGAGGTTCGAATCCTCTCACCCCGACCAGAGACCCGCAGCCATGCCCCGTCAGCCTGCATCTGATGGTTCGCCGCGATTTACAGCCCCAGGGCGATCGGCGATGATAGGATGGTCCTTGCGCTTCCTCACCCATATCTGGTTACATGGCTGCTGTCGATTCCACACAGAAAGATCCCTCTTCCGTCGCCCTCCCTGGCCTGGGCAGGGCCCTTATTTCTGCGGGCAAGCTGACACAGAAGGCCGCTGAAGACATCTATCGCAAATCCCAGATCAGCCGCTCGAGCTTCATCGCGGAACTGACAGGCACGGGTGCGGTGTCCGCAGCGGACCTGGCGCACACCGTCTCGTCTGTGTTTGGGGCGCCGCTGCTGGACCTCCATGCCATCGATCCCCTGCGGCTGCCGCGCGACCTGCTGGACACCAAGATCTGTGTCGCTTACCGCGTCGTTGTCCTGAGCAAGCGCAACAATCGCCTGATCGTTGCCACGGCCGACCCCACCGACCAGGAAGCGGCAGAGAAGATCAAGTTCACCACCCAGATGGGCGTGGACTGGATCATTGCCGAGTACGACAAGCTTTCGAAGCTGGTGGAGTCCAGCACGAAGTCAGCCGGCGAAACCCTGGAGACATACACCAGTGGCGGCGATTTCGAGTTTGATGACATTCCCGTGGAGGAGGCCACTGAGCCGGCAGATACAGGTGTCACGGAAGTCGAAGACGCCCCTATCGTCAAGTTCCTGCACAAGATGCTGCTGGACGCCTTCAACATGCGGGCATCCGACCTGCACTTCGAGCCCTACGAGCACCACTACCGTGTTCGTTTTCGCGTTGACGGTGAACTGCGCGAGATTGCGTCCCCACCGATTGCCATCAAGGACAAGCTGGCTTCGCGCATCAAGGTCATTTCGCGCTTAGACATCTCGGAAAAGCGTGTGCCCCAGGACGGGCGCATGAAGCTGAAGGTCGGACCCGACCGGGTGATCGACTTCCGGGTCAGCACCCTGCCCACGCTGTTCGGCGAGAAGATCGTGATCCGTATCCTCGACCCCAGCAGCGCCAAGATGGGCATCGAGGCCCTGGGCTACGAACCCGAGGAGAAGGAACGACTGCTCCAGGCCATCGGGCGGCCCTACGGCATGATTCTCGTCACAGGACCCACTGGCTCAGGCAAGACCGTGTCGCTCTACACCTGTCTCAACCTGCTGAACAAGCCAGGCGTGAACATCGCCACGGCGGAAGATCCTTCGGAAATCAACCTTCCCGGGGTCAACCAGGTCAATGTGAACGAGAAGGCCGGGCTGACCTTTGCCGTGGCTCTGAAGTCCTTTCTGCGCCAGGATCCCGACATCATCATGGTGGGGGAAATCCGCGACCTGGAAACGGCCGACATTTCCATCAAGGCCGCGCAGACCGGTCACTTGGTGTTATCCACGCTGCACACCAACGACGCCCCGACAACGCTCACCCGCATGCGCAATATGGGCATCGCGCCGTTCAACATCGCGTCGAGCGTCATCTTGATCACCGCGCAGCGCCTCGCGCGGCGGCTGTGCGCGCAATGCAAGGCCCCGGCGGATATTCCCCACGAGGCGCTGGTCGAGGCCGGCTACCAAGATAAGGAATTGGACGGTTCCTGGGTTCCGTACAAGCCAGTAGGCTGCTCAGCCTGCAACAACGGCTACAAGGGACGCGTAGGTATCTACCAGGTGATGCCGATCTCAGAAGAAATCCAACGCATCATCCTGCGCGATGGCAGTGCCCTCGAAATCGCGGAGCAGGCAAAAAGAGAGGGAGTGCGCTCACTGCGCGACGCGGGGCTGCATAAGGCCAAGCTGGGGATGACGTCTATCGAAGAAGTGCTGGCCGTCACCAATCTATAAGACAGAGACCATAAGGGGAGCAGCATGGCGACCACTGCATCACGCGACATCAAAGACTTCGTCTTTGAATGGGAAGGCAAGGACCGCAACGGGAAGATCGTCCGCGGCGAACTTCGCGCAGTTGGCGAAAACCAGGTGCAGGCCACTCTGCGCCGCCAAGGCGTTTTCCCCACCAAGATCAAGAAGCGTCGCATGCGCTCGGGCAAGAAGATCAAGCCCAAGGATATCGCTCTCTTCACACGCCAGATGGCCACCATGATGAAGGCCGGCGTGCCGTTGCTGCAGGCTTTCGACATTGTGGGGCGGGGCAATACCAACCCGAGTGTCGGCAAGCTGCTTAACGACATCCGCAGTGACGTGGAAACAGGGACCTCATTGAACGCGGCCTACCGCAAATACCCGCTGTATTTCGACAGCCTGTACTGCAACCTAGTCGAGGCCGGTGAGGCCGCCGGTATCCTGGAAGCGCTGCTCGACCGCTTGGCGATGTACATGGAGAAGACCGAGGCGATCAAGGGCAAGATCAAGTCTGCCCTTATGTACCCTATCTCGGTGGTCATCGTGGCCTTCGTCGTGGTGACCGTGATCATGATCTTCGTGATCCCGGCTTTTAAGGAAGTGTTTACCTCCTTTGGCGCAGACCTACCGGCGCCCACCCTATTCGTGATGGGAATCAGCGATATTTTCGTCAAATGGTGGTGGCTGATCTTCGGCGTGATTGGCGGTAGCTTCTATTTTTTCATGCAGGCTTGGCGTCGCAGCGAAAAGGTCCAGATGTTCATGGATCGGGTGCTGCTGCGTATCCCCGTTTTCGGCATTCTCATCGAAAAATCCGCCGTCGCCCGCTGGACCCGTACCCTCTCGACCATGTTTGCCGCAGGCGTGCCGTTGGTTGAAGCACTCGATTCGGTCGGTGGTGCGGCCGGCAATTCTGTCTACGCCATGGCCACGGACAAGATCCAGCAGGAGGTGTCCACCGGCACCAGCCTGACTGCGGCCATGACCAACGCCAACGTCTTCCCGTCCATGGTGCTGCAGATGTGCGCCATTGGCGAGGAATCGGGCTCGATCGATCACATGCTGGGCAAAGCCGCCGACTTCTACGAAGAAGAGGTCGATGAGATGGTGGCAGGTCTCTCCAGCCTCATGGAACCCATCATCATTGTGTTCCTGGGTACCCTGATCGGGGGCATCGTAGTGTCGATGTACCTGCCGATCTTCAAGCTGGGCCAGGTCGTCTGATGGGATTGGCTCCATGGTGGGACGCCGCACTGGCCGGCGTCATGGGTCTGCTGGTGGGCAGTTTTCTGAACGTAGTGATCTACCGGCTGCCCAAGATGATGGAGCGGCAGTGGGCCGCGGAGTGCGCGGAGTATGCGACCAGTGCCGGGCTGGCCACCCCGGCTGAGCATGTGGCCGACGCCAGCATCTTCAACCTGGCACAGCCCCGGTCCCGTTGCCAGGCCTGCGGTCACCAGCTGCAGTGGTACGAGAACATCCCCGTGTTGAGCTACCTGTTCTTGCGCGGACGCTGTTCATCGTGCAGCGTACGCATCAGCATGCGCTATCCGCTGATTGAGCTGATCACGGCCGCTCTGTTTTATTTCTGCGTCCAGCGCTGGGGCGCCACGATCACGGGGCTGTCCTGGTGCGTTTTTTCGGCGATGCTGGTGGTCCTGGCATTCATCGACTGGGACACCACCCTGCTTCCCGACGACGTTACGCTGCCCTTGCTCTGGGCCGGTCTGCTGGCCAGCGCGCTGCGCTGGATCGAGGTCCCGCTGTTCGGCTCCGTCGTGGGCGCGGCCGCAGGCTATCTGTCGCTCTGGCTGGTGTACTGGGGCTTCAAGCTGGCCACTGGCAAGGAAGGCATGGGCTATGGCGACTTCAAGCTGTTTGCCGCCCTCGGTGCGTGGTTTGGCTGGCAGGCTCTGGTGCCGCTGATCCTGATGGCCTCGGTGGTGGGCGCCATCATCGGCATTGCCATGAAGTTCTCGAGCAACCTCCGGGAAGGCGGCTACGTGCCGTTCGGCCCTTTCCTGGTCGGCGCCGGCCTGCTGTCCATGGTCTTCGGCCCGCAGGAGATCCTGAACACGCTGTTGGGCGCCCTCGGCCTGTGAAGGGCGGCATGGTCACGCCGAGGCATCTGGGCCTGACCGGCGGCATAGGCAGCGGCAAAAGCACGGTGGCGCGCATGCTCGCGGACCTGGGCGCGGCCCTCATCGATGCCGACCAGACGGCGCGCGACCTTACCGGCCCCGGGGGCCGTGCCATGGCAGCCATCGCGCAGGCCTTCGGCCCGGAGTTCGTGGGTGCCGACGGCGCCATGGACCGCCAGCGCATGCGACAGCTGGCCTTTTCACAGCCAGAGGCTCGTCAGCGGCTCGAAGCCATCATCCATCCCCTGGTGTCCCTGGTGACCGCGGAGCAGGCACAGTCCGCGCGCGAGGCTGGGAAGCCGCTGGTGGTCTTTGACATTCCCCTGCTGGTGGAGTCGCGGCACTGGCCCCGCAAGCTCGACACGGTCGTGGTGGTCGACTGTCGCCCTGAAACACAAATCACCCGGGTCATGGCCCGCAGCGCTCTGGAGCGCGACACCATCGAAAGCATCATCGCCACCCAGGCCAGCCGCCAGGCGCGCCGCGCGGCCGCCGACGCCATCGTCTACAACGACGGCCTTTCGCTGGAAACCTTGCGCAACCAGGTGCGCACGCTGGCCGCGCGGTTCGGGCTATGATCGCCCCCACAGCCATTTCCGGCCCCATTTTCAGACCTGCATGAACCTGCACACTGGCTCCATCCACCGTGCCCATCCGCCTGCCGGAGGCACCGCAGGATTTTCCCGCGCCTTCACCAGGAATCCGGCAGCGTGATTCTTTACGAATACCCCTTCAATGAGCGCATCCGCACCTATCTGCGGCTGGAACAGCTGTTCCGCCGGCTGGGGGAACTCATTGCCCGCAGCCACGCCCTTGACCACCACTTCGCGCTGACGACCATCTTCGAGATCATGGACGTGGCAGCGCGGGCCGACCTCAAGGCCGACGTGCTCAAGGACATCGAGAAACAGAAGCATGTGCTCGATGGCTACCGCGGCAACCCGGCCATCTCCGAGGCCGCACTGGATGCCATCGTGGCCCAGCTCGACCGCTGCTTCACCCAGCTCAACACCCAGGCGGGAAAGACCGGTCAGCCCCTCGTCGAGAACGACTGGCTCATGAGCATCCGCAGCCGCGCCGGCATCCCCGGCGGCACTTGCGGCTTCGATCTGCCCAGCTACTACGCGTGGCAGCACCGACCCACGGCAGAGCGCCAGCAAGCGCTCGAGGGCTGGGCCTCCACGCTGGCGCCGCTGGCCGAATCCATCTACCTGCTGCTCAAGCTGCTGCGCGATTCTGGCGTGCCCCAGAAGGTGGCTGCCGAGCGCGGCCAGCTGCAGCAAAACCTGCCCCAGGGCCGCACTTTCCAGCTGCTGCGCCTGCACATCGACCCTGCCCTCGGCCTGATCCCCGAAATCAGCGGCAACCGGCTCATGGTGTCGGTGCGCCTCATGCGCCAGCAGCCCGACGGACACCTGCAGGCCAGCGCCGAAGATGCCGTGTTCGAGCTCACGCTCTGCGCCTGAAGCCGGCATGGACACCACGACACCGGCCACCGTTGCACCCCGCCAGGTCCGCTGCCCGGCGTGCGGTGGCTCCAGCCTCTACAGCCCACAGAACCCCTGGCGGCCCTTTTGCAGCGAACGCTGCAAGCAGATAGACCTGGGCGCCTGGGACAGCGAGGATTTCCGTGTCCCGGCCGAGGCGCCGCCCGAGGATGCCACCTTTGGCGCCCCCCGTACCAGCATCGATTGAAATCCGGCTCCAGCGCCTGCGGTACAAGCGCCACAAGCTATCAAATTGATAGTATTTCGGGATTGAACGGCACGCCCCGTTCCTCAGCGAGCCAGCCCAGCACCGGCAAGGCCCCGGGCAGCACCGGGCGCACGTCCAGCGGCCAGTGCTGCCAGGCCATGGCCTGGCCCTCGCGCATCTCGAAGTCGCCCGACCATTCGTACACCTTGCACCAGTGCAGCCGCACCAGCGCGTGCGGGTAGTCATGCTCCGTCACCTTCCACACCGCCGCGGGGCCGATGGTGATGCCCAGCTCTTCGTGCAGCTCGCGCCGCAGCGCCTGCTCCACCGTTTCGCCCGCTTCGATCTTGCCGCCGGGAAACTCCCAGTAGCCCGCATAGACCTTGTCCGGTGGCCGCGTGGTCAGCAGCAGCGCGCCGTCGGCGCGGACCAGGATGCCCACGGCCACCTCGGTGTGCTTGCGTGCGGTCTCAGCCACCATGCCGTCCTGCATAGTCACGCGCGAACTGGTAGGCCACGCGGCCGCTGCGCGAGCCACGCTCCAGTGCCCAGACCAGGGCCTGGGCGCGCGCGCCCGCAATGGTCGCGGCATCCAGACCGAAGGACGCCAGCCACTGCCCGGCAATCGCCAGATATTCATCCTGGCTGAACGGATAGAAGCTCACCCACAGCCCAAAGCGTTCGGACAGCGAAATCTTCTCCTCCACGCCCTCGCCCGGATGCACCTCGCCGTCGTCGGTGTGGGTGTAGGTGAGGTTCTCGCGCATGTATTCGGGCAGCAGGTGGCGCCGGTTGCTCGTGGCGTAGATCAGCACATTGGGCGTGGCCGCGGCGATCGAGCCGTCGAGGATGGACTTCAGCGCCTTGTAGCCGGGCTCGCCGTCCTCGAAGCTCAGGTCGTCGCAGAACACGATGAAGGATTCCGGCCGGCCGGCCACCACCTCGACGATGTCGGGCAGGTCGGTCAGGTCGGCCTTGTCCACTTCGATCAGGCGCAGGCCCTGGCCCGCAAAGGCGTTGAGGCAGGCCTTGATGAGCGAGGACTTTCCGGTTCCGCGCGCGCCCGTGAGCAGCACGTTGTTGGCCGGCAGGCCGCCCACGAACTGTTCGGTGTTGCGCTGGATCCTTTCCTTCTGGCCGTCGATTTCCTTCAAGTCTTCCAGGCGCATCGCCGCGACGTGGCGCACGGGTTCGAGCGTGCCATGCCCGCTGCTGCGCTTGCGGTAGCGCCAGGCGATGGCCGCCGACCAGTCGGGCGCGGCCAGCGGCTGCGGCAGCACGGATTCAATGCGCGCGATGAGCTGCTCGGCGCGCACGATCAGGTGTTCGAATTTTTCGTTCATTTTGGCTTCTAAGCCCCGTCCATCAAGCGCAAGCAGCTACCAAATCAGGAGCGATAATCGGCGTTAATGGTCACGTATTCGTGGCTGAGGTCGCAGGTCCAGACCGTGTCGTGCGCCGTGCCGCGGCCCAACAGCACGCGCACGGTGATCTCGCTCTGCTTCATCACGCGCTGGCCGTCCTCCTCGCGGTATGCGGGGTTGCGTCCGCCCTGCACGGCCACGTGCACATCGTCGAGGTAGAGGTCGATGCCGGTCTGGTCCAGGTCATCGATGCCGGCGTAGCCCACGGCCGCCAGGATGCGGCCCAGGTTCGGGTCGCTGGCGAAGAAGGCCGTCTTGACCAGCGGCGAATGCGCGATGGCGTAGGCCACCTTGCGGCATTCCTCGCCGGTCTTGCCGCCTTCGACGCGCACGGTGATGAACTTGGTGGCACCCTCGCCGTCGCGCACGATGGCCTGGGCGAGCTTTTGCGCCACTTCCAGCAGCGCCGCCTTCAAGGCCTGGCCCTCGGCGCTGGACAGCGATTCGATGGGGGCATGCGCGGCCTTCTGCGTGGCGATCAGCATGAAGCAGTCGTTGGTGGAGGTGTCGCCGTCGATGGTGATGCGGTTGAACGACTGGTCGGCCAGCTCGCGCACCAGGCCCTGCAGCAGGGCGGGCGCGATGCGCGCGTCGGTGGCGACGAAGCCGAGCATGGTGGCCATGTTCGGGCGGATCATGCCCGCGCCCTTGGCGATGCCGGTCACCGTGACGGTGGCGCCGCCGATCTGCACCTGGCGGCTGAACGCCTTGCCCACGGTATCGGTGGTCATGATGCCTTCGGCGGCGCGCCCCCAGTGGGCGGGCTGAGCGTCGGCAAGGGCTGCGGGCAGGCCAGCCTCGATGCGGTCCACCGGCAGCGGCTCCATGATGACGCCCGTGGAAAACGGCAGCACCTGCGCCGGGTCGATCTGCAGTTGGCGCGCCAGCGCCGTGCAGGTGGCGCGTGCACGCGCCAGGCCTTCGGCACCGGTGCCGGCATTCGCGTTGCCGGTGTTCACCACCAGGGCACGAATGGCCTGGCTACCGTCCAGATGCTCACGGCAGACTTGCACCGGGGCCGCGCAGAAGCGGTTCTGCGTGAACACGCCGGCCACTGCGCTGCCTTCGTCGAGCAGAAACACTGTAAGGTCTTTGCGGTGGGCCTTGCGCACGCCGGCCTCGGCGACGCCGATGCGCACCCCCGCCACGGGGTGCAGGTCGGCGGGGTTGGGGGCTGAGAGATGAACGGGCATGGTGTTTCCTTCCAAAAACTCGGCCGATGATACGCAGTCACCGTGCCGCCGAAATGAAAACACGGGCCGAAGCCCGTGTCCGATGCGAAAGCAGGTTCAAGCAAGCTTGCCGTGGCACTGCTTGTATTTTTTTCCGCTGCCGCAGGGGCAGGGATCGTTGCGGCCCACGCGGCCGCCGGCAGCAATCTTTTGCTGCACGCCCAGCGTGCTTTCGTCCACGGTGGTCTCCACCTCGCCGGTTTCCGTCGGCGCGGTGTAGGTCACGTTGGCGATGTTTTCGGCGCGCTGCTCCATGACCTCGGCGGCCTGGTCCAGCTCGGACGGCGACTGCACCTGCACGGTCATGAGGATCTTGGTGACTTCGTTCTTCACCATGTCGAGCAGCTGGCGGAACAGCTCGAAGGCCTCGCGCTTGTATTCCTGCTTGGGCTGCTTCTGCGCGTAGCCGCGCAAGTGGATGCCCTGGCGCAGGTAGTCCAGTGCGCTGAGGTGGTCGCGCCAGTTGGAGTCGAAGGTCTGCAACAGTACCACGCGCTCGAACTGGGTGAAGTTCTCCTGGCCCACCAGCGCCACCTTGGCGGCAAAGGCGTCGTGCGCGGCCTGCACCACCTTGTCGAGGATCTCGTCGTCGGTGACGGACTGCGAGCCCTCCACCAGCTGCTGCAGGGGGAGCTGGATCTGCCATTCCTCGGCCAGCACCTTTTCCAGTGCGGGCAGGTCCCACTGTTCCTCGACCGATTCGGCCGGCACGTACTGGCGCACGATGTCGGTGAAGCAGTCCTCGCGCATGGCGGCGATCACGTCCGACAGGTCGGCCGCGTCCAGGATGTCGTTGCGCTGCTGGTAGATGACACGGCGCTGGTCGTTGGCCACATCATCGTATTCCAGCAGTTGCTTGCGGATGTCAAAGTTGCGGGCCTCGACCTTGCGTTGCGCGGATTCGATGCTGCGCGTGACGATGCCAGCCTCGATGGCCTCGCCGTCGGGCATCTTGAGCCTGTCCATGATGGCCTTGACGCGGTCGCCTGCAAAGATGCGCATCAGCGAATCGTCCAGGCTCAGGTAGAAGCGCGAGGAACCCGGGTCACCCTGGCGACCCGAACGGCCGCGCAGCTGGTTATCGATGCGGCGCGACTCGTGGCGCTCGGTGGCGATGATGCGCAGGCCGCCCAGTGCCTTGATCTTCTCGTGGTCCACCTTCCACTGCTCGCGCAGCGCCGCCACCTTGGCGGCACGTTCGGATTCGGACAGCGACTCGTCGGCCTCGATGGCAGCCACGTCCTTCTCGATGTTACCGCCGAGCACGATGTCGGTGCCGCGGCCCGCCATGTTGGTGGCAATGGTGATCATGCCGGCGCGGCCGGCCTGGGCCACGATGTCGGCCTCGCGGGCATGCTGCTTGGCGTTGAGCACCTGGTGCGGCAGGCCCACCTTGTTCAGCAGCTGGTCGATGATCTCGGAATTCTCGATCGAGGTCGTGCCCACCAGCACCGGCTGGCCGCGCTCATGGCACTCGCGGATGTCGGCAATGGCGGCCTCGTACTTCTCGCGCGTGGTCTTGTACACACGGTCGAGCTGGTCGTCGCGCTTGCTCGGACGGTTGGGCGGGATCACCACGGTTTCCAGGCCGTAGATTTCCTGGAATTCGTAGGCTTCGGTGTCGGCCGTGCCGGTCATGCCCGACAGCTTGTTGTACAGGCGGAAGTAGTTCTGGAAGGTGATCGAGGCCATCGTCTGGTTCTCGGCCTGGATCTGCACGCCTTCCTTGGCTTCCACGGCCTGGTGCAGGCCTTCGCTCCAGCGGCGGCCCGACATCAGGCGGCCCGTGAACTCGTCGACGATGACGATCTCGCCGTTCTGCACCACGTAGTGCTGGTCGCGGTTGTAGATGTGGTTGGCCCGCAGCGCCGCATACAGGTGGTGCATGAGCGTGATGTTGGCCGGGTCGTAGAGCGAGGCGCCTTCGGCGATCAGGCCCTGGGCCGCCAGCACGCGCTCGGCCGTCTCGTGGCCTTGCTCGGTCAGGAACACCTGGTGCGACTTCTCGTCGATGGTGAAGTCGCCCGGCTGGGTCACGCCCTCGCCGGTGCGCGGGTCGGCCTCGCCCTCCTGGCGCACGAGCAGCGGCACGACCTTGTTCATCGCCACATAGGTGGCGGTGTGGTCCTCGGCCTGACCGCTGATGATCAGCGGGGTGCGGGCTTCGTCGATCAGGATGGAGTCCACCTCGTCGACGATGGCGTAGTTGAGGCGGCGCTGCACGCGGTCATGGGCCTCGTAGACCATGTTGTCGCGCAGGTAGTCGAAGCCGTATTCGTTGTTCGTGCCGTAGGTGATATCCGAACCGTAGGCGGCCTGCTTTTCCTCGCGGGGCATATTGGGCAGGTTGATGCCCACCGTCAGGCCGAGGAAGTTGTACAGGCGTCCCATCCACTTGGCGTCGCGGCTGGCCAGGTAGTCGTTCACCGTCACCACGTGCACACCGTCGCCCGACAGGGCGTTGAGGTACACCGGCAGCGTGGCCGTGAGCGTCTTGCCTTCGCCGGTGCGCATTTCGGAGATCTTGCCGTAGTGCAGCGCCATGCCACCCATGAGCTGGACGTCGAAATGGCGCATCTTCATCACGCGCTTGGAACCTTCGCGCACCACCGCAAACGCTTCGGGCAGGATCGCATCCAGGGTTTCGCCCTTGGCCACACGCTCCTTGAATTCCTGCGTCTTCGCGCGCAGCGCATCGTCGCTCAGCGCCTCGTATTCGGGCTCCATCGCATTGATGCGCGCCACCGTCTTGCGGTATTGCTTGAGAAGCCGATCGTTGCGGCTGCCGAAAATTTTGGTGAGGAAGTTGGTGGCCATGCGAACAGGTCCGCCCTGCGTGCCAAAGGGTACGCCGAACGTCCAGAATCCCTATGAAGTAATGAGTTCAATTGGGGCCGCATCGCGGCTTTGCAAGCGGCCCGCCAAGGCGGGCACCGGCCCCAAAAGGCGCGATTTTACCTGCCGGCGGGGGGCGCCGACGGCACCCCGCTCCGCAGCGCCACCTGGCGCCCGGGCTGGCTGCCGGCCGCCAGGAATTTCTTCGGATCCTGGGGCACGCCCTGCACCAGCACCTCGAAGTGCAGGTGCGGCCCGGTGGAGCGCCCGGTGGAGCCGACCTTGGCGATCTTCTGCCCCCGGCGCACCAGGTCGCCCAGCTTGACGAGGACCTTGGAGGCATGGGCGTAGCGGGAGACCAGCTGGTTGCCGTGGTCCACCTCGACCATGTTGCCGAACTCGGGGTGGAACTCCTGCGTCACCACCACGCCCCCGGCGGCCGCGACGATGTCGGCACCCGTGTCCGCAGGAAAGTCCAGCCCGGCATGCAGGGCGGAACGACCGGTGATCGGGTCGATGCGAAAACCGAAGGGCGAGGTCGGCGCCGCGCCCGGAACGGGGATTTCGGTGGGCACCATGTGCTTGCGGATGTGCTGGTCGAACAAACGCGACTCGAGCACCGTCATGAGATCGATGCGCTGGCCCGCCACCTGCTGAAGATCGTCGAGGGTGGCGTCCAGCTCCTGCAGCGTCAGCGGGCGCGCGGCGATCAGGGCGCCGCCCATGCCGGGCACCCGCTGCTTGTCGGCCTGCGACGGCACGCCCGCCAGCCCCGAGACCCGCTCGCCCAGCGATTCAAGTTCCACCATGCGCGCCTGCATCTCCCCCACCTTACGCGCCATGGCATCGAGGTTCTGGCGCATGAACCGGTCGCGCTGGTCGAATTCGTCCTGCACGACGAGACGAACGAGCGAACCGACCACAGGCCAGCCCTCACGCGCGCCCTTGAGAAACACCAGGTGGTAGAGCAAGGCCGCCACGCACATCAGCACCAGCGAAGCGGCCAGGATGGCGGCCGCAAGGCGCGGTCCCGACAAATGGATGGCCTTGCTGCGCGCCAGGCGCGAGTCCATGATAATCAGCTGCATTCTTGATGTCCTGTCTGTCCTACGCCCCATGCACCGCCGCCACCACGCAGTCACGCTGCAGCAAGCCGCCGACGAATCGCCCACGCTGGCGAAGCTCGTGGCGCTGACGCGCGAGTCGAGCGAACGGCTCAAGGCCGTGGAATTCCTGGTCCCCCCCGCACTGCGCGCGGCACTGCAGGCCGGTCCGATCGAAGGCCAGACCTGGTGCCTGCTGGTGAAAAGCAATGCGGCGGCAGCCAAGCTGCGGCAGTTGCTGCCCGCCATGCAGGCCCATTTGCGCAGCAAGGGACGCGAGGTTAACGTGATTCGCCTGAAAATTCAAACCTGAAACGCAAACCCCCTCCGATCGGTTTCGGGACCATCCCGCTTCCATCGGAGCCCAAAACGGCTCAACGGCCTGCTACGCCAGGCCGCAGCAGCTTCAGGAACGGCCGCGCAGGGTGCGGCTGAGCAGCACCACCGGCACCAGCCCCACCAGCACGAGCGCCAGCGACGGCAGCGCGGCCTCACCCAGGCGCTCGTCACGGGCCAACTGGTAGGCCACGACGGCCAGGGTGTCGCTGTTGAACGGGCGCAGCACCATGGTGGCCGGCAGCTCCTTCATGACATCCACGAACACCAGCAGTGCCGCCGCCGCGGTGGAGCGGCGCAGCAGCGGCCAGTGCACGCGCGCCAGCAGGCGGCCACTGCCCGCGCCCAGCATGCGCGCCGAATCGTCCAGGCTGCCCGGAATGCGCGCATAGCCGCTTTGCACCGACTGCAGCGCCACGGCGCAAAACCGCACCAGATAGGCCCAGACGATGCCCACCGCCGTGGTGGTGACCAGTGCCCCCACGCCCCAGTGCGGCACCAGGCCCTGCAGCCAGCCCACCGGCAGCAGCAGGCCGACCACGATCACCGCGCCCGGCACGGCATACCCCACACCCGCCAGCCGCACCACGCCACGCGTCAGCAGATCAGGCCTGCGGCGCACAGCGAAGGCCAGCGCCATCGCCACGGCCACGGCCAGTCCTGCGGTGATGCCCCCCAGACGCACGCTGTTCCAGGCCCATTCGAGGAAGCGCTCCCAGGGCAAGACCGACCAGTCGGCCGCCAGGGGGCGCAGCATGAAGACCACGGGTGCCACGAAGCCCATGAGTACCGGCACCGTGCACACAGCCCAGGCCAGCAGGCAGCGCCCACCGCGCAGCCGCACCGGCTGGGCCTCGGTCCCGCCCGCATGGCCGCGCGGTGCGGCAAAGCGCATGCGCTGCTGCGCGCGGTGCTCTAGCCACAGCAAGAACAGCACCAGCGCCAGCAGCATGGTCGAGAGCTGGGCCGCCGCCGTGCGGTTGTCCATGGACAGCCAGGCCTTGAGAATGCCGGTGGTGAAGGTCTGGATGCCGAAATAACTCGTCACGCCAAAATCGGCCAGCGTCTCCATCAGCACCAGCGCCACCCCGGCGGCCACGGCCGGCCGCGCCAGCGGCAGCGCGATGGTGGCGATGCGCCGGCGCAGCGGCGCGCCGAGCAGGCGTGCAGCCTCCATGAGGTGCGCGGCACGTTCGCCCAGCGCCGTGCGCGCCAGCAGATACACATACGGATAGAGCGAAAACAGGAAGACCCAGATGGCGCCCCAGAGGCTGCGCACCTCGGGCAGCAGGCGGCCTTCGAGGCCGAAGGCCTCGCGCAGGCCCACCTGCAGCGGCCCGCTGAACTGCAGAAAATCGGTGTAGGCGTAGGCCGTGACGTAGGCCGGCATGGCCAGCGGCAGCAGCAGCAGCCACTCGAACATGCGCCGGCCCGGAAACTCGAACAGGGTCACGGCCGCAGCGCAGGCCGTGCCGACCACGGCCGCGCCCACACCCACCCACAGCGCGAGCCAGAGCGTGGTCCACACATAGCCCGGCAGCACCGTGGCCGCCATCTCGCGCAGGATGGCGCCGGCGGACGCCTCCACCGCGCCCCAGGGGAGCCAAGCGGCCAGAAGTGCCAGCACGGGCAGCGACAGCAGGCCGGCGAGCAGCAGCAGGGGAACGGTGCGCAGGGCAGCGAAAGGGCGGGACACGGTGAAGGGAGTGGTCGGCAAGAAGGGGATGCAGCAGATCCTGCCGCCGGCACCCTGCAGCGGGCGCCCACGAATACAAATGCGAATTCTAAGCATTTGGTTACCCCCCACCTACAATCGGCCGATGTTCCTAGAGGTTTCCCAACTTGAAGTGCGCTACGCCGGCCAACGGCAGGCGGCCGTGCAAGACGTGTCGCTGGGCCTGAGCGCGGGCCAGATCGGCGTGCTCATCGGCCCCTCGGGGTGCGGCAAGACCACCCTGCTGCGCACCGTGGCGGGGCTGGAGCCCGTGGCCGCCGGCGCCATCCGCCTGAGCCAGCAGACCGTCGGCAGTCCGCAGCACAGCGTGCCGCCCGAAGAGCGGCGCATCGGCATGGTGTTTCAGGACTATGCGCTGTTCCCGCATCTCACCGTGGGCCGCAACGTGGCCTTCGGCATCCATGGCCTGCCCGCCGCCGCCCAGACCGAGCGCGTGGCCGAGGTGCTGCGTCTCGTGGGGCTGGAGGGCAGCGAGCAGCGCTACCCGCACGAGCTCTCGGGCGGCCAGCAGCAGCGCGTGGCCCTGGCGCGCGCCCTGGCGCCGCGCCCCCAGCTCATGCTGCTGGACGAACCCTTCTCCAACCTCGACGTGGATTTGCGCGAACGACTGGCCCACGAGGTGCGCGCCATCCTCAAGCAGGCCGGCGCCACGGCGCTGTTCGTCACGCACGACCAGCTCGAGGCCTTCGCCATCGGCGACGTGATCGGCGTGATGGACCAGGGCCGTCTGCACCAGTGGGACGACGCCTACTCCCTTTACCACCGCCCGGCCACGCGCTTCGTGGCCGACTTCATCGGCCACGGCGTTTTCGCCCCGGCCACGCTGGTGCAGCAGGGCAACAGCGTGGTGGTGCGCACGCCGCTGGGCGACCTTGCCAACCTGACCGAGTGTCCGCTGCCGTCCAGCTACCCCGCCGGCGAGTGCGACGTGCTGCTGCGCGCCGACGACATCGTGCACGACGACGCCGCACCGGTGCAGGCACAGATCGTGCGCAAGTCCTTCCGCGGTTCGGAATTCCTCTACACCCTGCGTCTGGACAACGGCCAGGCCCTGCTGGCCCACGTGCCCAGCCACCACGACCACGCCATCGGCGAATGGATCGGCATCCGAGCCCAGGTGGACCATGTGGTCACCTTCGAGCGGGAGCACCAGGATTTCAAGCCTGAGAGCACTCCAGCGCTTTAAATACAAGCGCTACCAGCTATTGTTTCAATAGCAGCGCTGCCGGCCTGAAGGCCCCGCGGAATCCCTTCCGCGCGCAGGGCCACACGTCACAGACCCGTCACAGGCGACCGCAAGAATCGGTTGCACCTGGTTACTTCTGACGGATCTGCATGACCCATCTTGATCGGCTTTACGACACCCTGGCCGCAGGCGCCGCCGACCTGCACGCACAAAAACCCCTGCTGGCCACCCGCGCCGAGCAGCTCGGCACGCCGGGCGAACCCGTCTCCCCCGAGCACACCAACGAAGACGTGCGCGCGCTGTTCGCGCACAGCGAAAGCCTGGAGACCGTGGCCGTGGTCGAGGACGGACGCCCCATCGGGCTGATCAACCGCAACACCTTCATGGAGCATTACGCACGGCCCTTCGCGCGCGACGTGTTCGGGCGCAAGAGCTGCATCGCCTTCATGGACAAGACACCGGTGGTGGTGGACAAGGACACGCCTATCGAAAGCCTGGTCAAGACCGCCGTAGAGGCCGGCACGCGCGTGCTGCAGGACGGGTTCATCACCACGACCGAAGGCCGTTACCTGGGGCTGGGCACGGGCTACGGGCTGATGAAGGCCATGTCCGACATCGAGGCCGAAAAGACGCGCCAGCTGCTCTCGAGCATCAGCTACGCCAGCCTGATCCAGCGCTCCCACCTGGCCGAATCCGACCGCGTGCTGCGCGACCACCTGCCCGACCACGGCCTGCTGTGGCAGCCGCGCGACGTGGTGGGCGGCGACGCCTATTTCTTCCGCCACACCCCCGGCGGTCTGCTGGGCTGCGTATTCGACTGCACCGGCCACGGCGTGCCTGGGGCCTTCATGACGCTGATCGCACTGTCGTTCCTGGAACAGGCCATCGACCCCACCGACCCGGCCGTGGACCCCGGCGCCACGCTCTCGGCGATGAACCGCTACATCAAGCGCGTGCTGCAGCAGCACGCACGGCAGGACGACGCGCCCGCCGGCAAGGCCTCCAGCGACGGCCTGGACGCCGCGCTGTTCCTGCTCGCGCCCCATGGCCGCAGCCTCCAGTTTGCGTCGGCCAAGCTGAGCCTGCTGGTCGCGGGCGAAAGACCGGAAGCCCTGCTGGTGGAAGGCGACAAGGCCGGCATTGGCTATGCCGACACCCCCGACGACCAGGCCTGGAGCACCCAGGAAGTGGCGCTTGCGCCGGGCAGCCTGCTGCTCATTCCCACCGACGGAGTGATCGACCAGATCGGCGGCCCCCGGCAGATCGCCCATGGCCGGCGCCGCCTCGTGCAGTTCCTGGCCGAGCGACCCCGTGTCAGTGCCCGCGCGCTGTGCGCCGACTTTGCGGAGCATTTCGCGCAGTGGCAAGGCGGCCAGCGGCGGCGTGACGACGTCTCCCTGCTGGCTTTCCGCGCCAGCGCCGGAGCCCTGGCATGACCCCGCCCGCCTTTGAACGCTTCCAGGAGAACGCGCAGGACTGTGGCGTGTTGTTCTACTACGCCGGCGAGTTCAGCCCGCCGGTGATCGCCGCCGCCGCCGACTCGCTCAAGACCCGCCTGGCCACCGAAGACGCCTCGGGTCCCGCCAAGCGCAAGCTGTTCTCCACCTTCGTGGAGATGGCACAGAACATCCTGCACTACGCCGCCGACACCCCTGCGGCCGACGGCGCACCGCCAGCGCCGCGCGGCGCCATCGGCATCGGCCGTGAAGACGGCGATGGCGGCGATGGCGGCGCCAGCCCCCACTACTGGATCGTCTGCAGCAACCCCGTGGACCTGGCCTATGTCGAGCGCCTGGCCGGCAAGCTCGACGCGGTGCGCGCCATGAGCCTGGAGCAGATCAAGCAGAGCTACCGCGAGCAGCTGCGCAATGCCGAGCACCGCAGCACCGACACCGTGAGCCGTGGCGCGGGCCTGGGCCTGCTGACCATCGCGCGCGATGCCTGCGCGCCGCTGGAATACAGCTTCGCGCCGGCCGCCGACCCCGCCGGCCGCACCGCGCTCTTCCATGTGAAGGCGCGCATCTGATTTCTTTTTCGACTCCCCTGAAACCCGGAGACCTCCCCATGCAAGCCATCCACGCGGAACGCACCACCGTCACCCCCGAAATCCGTTTCATGCCCGCCGAGCACCGCCTGCTCGTGGCCGGCGAGTGCTACCCCGAGAACCCCCTGCCCTTCTTCAGCCCCATCCTGGCCACGCTGCGCCACTACTTCGAGCAGCACAAGCCTCCCCATTTCGAGGCCCGCATGCAACTGCAGTACATCAACAGCGCCTCCACCATGGGCCTGCGCTCGCTGTTCTCGCTGTTCAACGAAGCAGGTGAGCGCGGCACCGACATCCGCGTGCTCTGGGCCTACGACGCCGAGGACGACGCCATCGAGGAACTTGGCGCCGACCTGGTGGAGGACTTCCACAACGTGCTGCTGGAACGCCAGCCCTTCAACGCCTGAAAAACCAAAGGCCGGCGAATGCCGGCCTTTGGCGCCCACCAGGGTGAAAGCCGGTCAGGATTTGCCCTTGCGCTGCAGGCCCTCCAGGGCGGCCAGGTTGACCTGCGACATGAGCCCGCGCACGGCGCGGATGTCCATCTGGTCGGCTTCGATGCTGACCACGATGCCGTTCTTCAGCACAGTGCGGAACTCGGCCTGGCTGCCGTCCTTCTGGTAGTTCTGGTGCAGCGTGCGGCCGCCTTCCTGCCAGGTTTTCTCGACGCGGTACTGGTCCTCTTTCTCACCCTGCGCCACCCCCATGGCCAGCGCGGCCACCTGGCCCAGGCCGCCCATGTCGGTGATCTCCAGGCGCACCTCCTTCTGGCCATTGCTGTAGTGCGCGCTCGCCTGGCTGGTAGGCAGGCCCAGGGCCGCGCCGTCCTGCACGTCAAAGCCCATGCGCGCCATGTCAGCCAGCTGCTCGGGTAGCGCCGCCTTGAGGGATTGCGCCGCCACGGCCTGGCCGCCGCCCAGCATGCTGGCCGCCGCGGCAGCCGTCTGACCCGCGGCTGCGGCCATCGCGGCCGGGTCCTGGCTCTTCTGCGCCTGCTCCATCTGGCGCGCGGCCTCTTCCATCTTCTTGCCGGCGGCTTCCAGCCCGGCCGTGTCGATGTCCAGCTTGCCGCCCGGGGTGCTGACCGAGACCGTCTGAGCGCCACCGCTCAGCAGCGTACCGGGCATGAAGAGGCTGCCCACCGCCCCCATCACCAGCCCCATCACGATGGCCACCACCAGCACCACGGCGGTGTAGGGCAGCGTTTTCTCCGGCGCGTTGCGCATCAGCACGGGCAGACCGGTGTAGATCAGGTACACCGAGTACAGCGCGGCCAGCAGCCCCAGCACGGCCAGCGCCGGCAGCAAGGTGAACACGCCGCCCAGCAGGGCCGCCGTGCTGGCGTACACCGCGAGTTTGAGGGCCTGGATGGCGCTCTTCTGGCCACCGAAGGTGGGTGCCAGCGCATCGACGATAAGCGCCAGCACGAACACACCCACCAGGCTCAGTACATACGACACCGCCATGTTGGCCAAGCCCGCCACCACCGGCACGCGCACCGAGAGGCCGAAGCCCCCGATGCCGATCAGCGACATGCCGATGAACCCGCACACCGCGGGGATGGCCGCCAGCACCATCAGGTAGCGGGTGTAGAGGCCGGCCATGTCGGCCGCCTCGGCCTCGATGGTGGGCCAAGTGGCCCGGGGCTGCAGAAGAATGCTTTTGGCGCGATCGATCAGGTTCATGGTGCCCTCCCGGCAATATGGACGGCCCGCGTGCAAGCTGTGCGGGCCGGAAAGCTGCGGACGATACGGGAGGAAAGCGGGAATGGACCGCGCCGCGCGCCACAAGGGCTGGCGGTTTGTGCAATATGCACGCTTTTGCGCGCAGATGCGGGATCTCAGCCCCGGCGCAGCGTGTCCACCGTGCGGTGCAGGTGCTGTGCCCAAACCCGGCGGTCGCGCCCCTGGGCCTGCTCGGGCATGCCGAAATGCACGATGGCCTCGATGGGGGGTGCGCACAGCGTGCGCCAGATCGAGCCCACCAGCGTTTCATCGCCAATGTAGCTGGCCACATGACTGGTGGCACCGGTGGCCCGATCGACGAACCGCAGGCCCACGGGCTGCACCGGCGCGTCGGCAGCGACCGCCGCCTGCAGCAGGTTGGCATGGAAAGGCAGCAGTTCGCGGCCGTTGCCCGTAGTGCCTTCGGGGAACACCGCCAGCACCTCGCCCTGCTCCAGTGCCTCGCGCATGGCGTGCACCATGCGCATGGCATCGCGGCGCGAGCTGCGCTCGATGTACAGCGTGCCCGCTGCCGTGGCCAGCGCACCGATCAGCGGCCAGCCCTGCACGTCGGACTTGGACACGAACCGGCAGTAGCGCGCCGCGTGCAGCACCGGGATGTCCAGCCACGAGAAGTGGTTGGACACCAGCATGACCGGCCCCCCCACGGGCTCTTGCCCCCGGATGGCCAGGCCAATGCCGGCCAGGGCCAGCAGCTCGCGCGACCACACCTGCACCCGCGCCTGCTGCTGCTCGGGCGAGAGCGCCGGGAAGCGCAGGGCCACGGTCCACAGCCCCGCGAGCATGTGGAGCACCAGGCGCAGCAGGCGCCAGCAGGCCTTGAGATGCTTCACGCGGGACGCTGCGGCCAGGCGCTCAGCCCCGCTCGAACGCCACGTGGCCGCCCACCACGGTGCAGCGCACCCGGCCGGGCAGTTCGTAGCCGCCGAACGGCGTGTGCTTGCCCTGGCTGCGCAGCGCATCGGCGTGCACGGTCCAGGTGGCCTGCGGATCGACGATGCAGACATCCCCCACGCCGCCCTCCACCAGCTGGCCCACGCTGGCCTGCAGCGTGCCCAGGGCGTTGCCCAGCACGCGCGCGGGTTCGCTCGTGACCACGGCCAGGGCCCGCGCCAGCGGCACGCCGCCGTCCCGCGACCACTTGAGCGCCAGGCTCAACAGCAGCTCCAGCCCCGTGGCACCGGGCTCGGCCTCGGCGAACGGCAGGGTCTTGGCATCCTCGTCCACCGGGTTGTGGTCGGACACCAGCGCGTCGATGGTGCCGTCCTGCAGCGCGGCGTGCAGCGCATCGCGGTCGCGCTGCTGGCGCAGCGGCGGCGAGAGGCGCGCACGGCTGTCGAAGAAGCCGATATCGGTGTCGGTCAGGTGCAGCGAGTTGATGCTGACGTCGCAGCTCACCTTCAGGCCCTGCGCGCGCGCCTGGCGCACCAGCTCCACGCCGGCGGCGCTGGAGAGGCGGCACAGGTGCACGCGGGCGCCGGTGCTCTTGAGCAGCTCGAAGATGGTGTGCAGCGCGATCGTCTCGGCGGCCACGGGCACGCCCGAGAGGCCCAGGCGCGTGGCCAGCGGGCCGCTGGCCGCCACGCCCTTGCCCAGGTGCAGGTCCTGGGGACGCAGCCAGACGGTGTAGCCATAGGTGGCCGCATACTGCAGCGCGCGCTGCAGCACCTGGGTGCTGGCCAGCGCCACCTCGGCCTGGCCGAAGCCGACGCAACCCGACTCGGTGAGCTCGGCCATCTCGGTCAGCACCTCGCCGGCCAGGCCGCGCGTGAGCGCGCCCAGCGGGAACAGCCGCGCCTGGTGCAGCTTCTCGGCGCGGAACTTGAGCATGCCCACCAAGCCGGGCTCGTCGAGCACCGGGTCGGTGTCGGGCGGGCAGACCAGGCTGGTCACACCGCCGGCCATGGCGGCGGCCATTTCGGATTCGAGCATGCCCTCGTGCTCGTGGCCGGGCTCGCGCAGGCGCGCCGCCAGGTCCACCAGGCCGGGCAGCACCAGGCAGCCGGCAGCGTCGATGCTGCGGTTGGGCGCGAAGTCGGGCGGCACGCGGCCAACGCCGACGATGCGGCCGGCCGCCAGGGCCACGTCGCACACCTTGTCGAGCCCGCTGGCGGGATCGATCACCCGGCCGTTCTGGATCAGTATCTTCATGGTTTCAAGCCAAATGGGCCGCTAGCGCTTACGTAGCAAGCGCCAACAGCTATTAAATTAATAGCGATGTCTACCCGTTTCACGCCTCATTGCCGGCCACGATGGACATCACTGCCATGCGCACCGCGATGCCGAAGGTCACCTGCGGCAGGATCACGGCCTGCGGGCCGTCGACCACGGCGGAGTCGATCTCCACGCCGCGGTTGATAGGGCCGGGGTGCATGACGATGGCATCGGGCTTGGCCAGCTGCAGCTTTTCGGGGGTGAGGCCGAAGCTCTTGAAGTATTCCTGGCTCGACGGCAGCAGTGCGCCGCTCATGCGCTCGTTCTGCAGGCGCAGGGTGATGACCACGTCGGCACCCTTGATGCCTTCTTCGAGGGTGTGGCACACGCGCACACCCATCTGCGCCATGTCCGAGGGCACCAGCGTGCGCGGGCCAACCACGCGCACCTCGGCGCAGCCCAGGGTCGTCAGCGCGTGGATGTCGGAACGCGCCACGCGCGAGTGCAGCACATCGCCGACGATAGCCACCGTGAGATTTGAAAAGTCTTTCTTGTAGTGCCGGATCGTGTACATATCCAGCAGCCCCTGCGTGGGGTGGGCGTGGCGTCCGTCGCCGGCGTTGATCACGTGCACATGGGGTGCCACGTGCTGGGCGATGAGGTAGGGCGCGCCCGACTCGCTGTGCCGCACCACGAACAGGTCGGCCGCCATGGCGCTGAGGTTGGCGATGGTGTCGAGCAGCGACTCGCCCTTGCTGGCCGAGCTGCGTGCGATGTCGAGGTTGAACACGTCGGCCGACAGGCGCTTGGCCGCGATCTCAAAGGTAGTGCGCGTGCGCGTGCTGTTCTCGAAGAACAGGTTGAACACGCTCTTGCCGCGCAGCAGTGGCACCTTCTTGACCTCGCGGTCGTTCACCGAGACAAAGTTGGCGGCCGTGTCGAGGATGTGCGTGACGATGTCGCGCGGCAGGCCCTCCACGGACAGCAGGTGGATCAGCTCGCCATTGCGATTGAGTTGGGGGTTGCGCTGGTGCAGCACGGCTCAGGCCTCTTTGACTTGGAAATGGAAATGACCACCCTCGGTGCGCGCGAGCGCCAGCGACTGGCTGGCGGGCAGCGCCACGCGGGCCGCCGCGTAGTCGGCCTGCACGGGCAGCTCGCGCCCGCCCCGGTCCACCAGCACGGCCAGGCGCACGCGCGCAGGGCGGCCGTAGTCGTACAGCTCGTTGAGCACGGCGCGCAGCGTGCGGCCGGTGTAGAGCACATCGTCGAGCACGAGGATGTCGGCGCCGTTCACGTCGAACGGGAGCTGGGTCTGGGCGCTGGCGGCCATGCCGCGCTGGGCGAAGTCGTCGCGGTGCATGGCCGAGGACAGCACGCCAGGGGCACCATCCAGCTGCAGGTCTTTTTGCAGCCGCTCGGCCAGCCAGGCGCCGCCCGAGGCGATGCCGGACAGGCGCGTGTCGGCGCCGCGCAGGGAGCGCACGCCGCGCAGCAGCTCGGCGTACAGGGCTTCGGCGTCGAGCACCAGGCTGCCCGAGGCATTGGAAGGGGGGGTACTCATGGGAGGTTCCTCAAAAACTGTTCCAGGATGATGCAGGCCGAGGCCGCGTCGGCATCGCGCGCGCCGCCGGCCAGCGCCTCGGTGGTGCTGTAGCGCTCGTCCACCTCGTACACCGGCAGGCCATGGCGGCCGTGCAATTGGCGCGCAAAGCGCTGCGCGCGGCGTGTGTTCTCGTGGCTGGCGCCATCGGGGTGGTAGGGAATGCCCACCACCAGCGCGTCGGGCTGCCACTCCTTGATGCGTTCGGCCACCTTGGCAAAGCGCGCGTCGCCCTCGGCCTGGATGGTGGGCTGCGGCGTGGCGCTGCGCAGCATGCGGTTGCCCACCGCCACGCCCGTGCGCTTGAGGCCGAAGTCGAAGGCGAGAAACGTCTGGAAATGCGCGGGGACCGCCGGAGCCGCAGGGGGCATGGCCGGAGCGCTCATGCGTGGCCCGCCCCGGGCGAGAGGCGCCAAGCCTCCAGGCCCAGCAGGCCCAGGGCCGTGTCGTAACGCTGCTCCACGGGGGTGTCGAAGATCACCGCCAGGTCGGCGCCCACGGTGAGCCAGCTGTTTTCGGCCAGCTCGGACTCAAGCTGGCCCTCGCCCCAGGCGGAATAACCCAGGGTGACCAGCACCCGGCGCGGCCCGGCACCGGTGGCCAGGGCCTCCAGCACATCCTTGGAGGTGGTCATTTCCAGCCCGCCGGGGATCACCATGGTCGAGGCGTAAACGGGTTCTTCCTCCGGGTCTGCGTGGACATGCAGGGATTCGTGCAGCACGAAACCGCGTTCGGTCTGCACCGGGCCGCCGAGGAACACCGGAGTGTGGGTGAGATCGGTGCGCCCGAGCGACAGGTCGACCTTGTCGAACAGCCCCTGGAGGCTGATGTCGGTCGGTTTGTTGATGATGAGACCGAGCGCGCCGCGTGCGCTGTGCTCGCACAGGTAGACCACGCTGCGCGCAAAAGACGCATCCTCCATCCCGGGCATGGCAATGAGGAAATGGTGCGTCAGGTTCATGGGCGCAGAATCGGCGGACATTGTCCAATTTTACGGTGAACATGCCTGCCCTCTACCGCTCGGGACTGGTCTGGTTCCGGCGCGACCTGCGCGCGACCGACCACGCCGCCCTGCACCACGCCCTGCGGCAATGCCAGCAGGTGCACTGCGTGTTTGTCTTCGACCAGGACATCCTCGCCCCCCTGGCGCGCACCGATGCGCGCGTGGCCTTCATCCGCGCGGCGCTGGTGGAACTCGACGGTGCGCTGCGCACCCTGGCGGCGCACCCGGACGCGGGACTGATCGTGCGCTACGGGCGCGCCACGGACGAGCTGCCCGCGCTCGCCGAATCGCTCGGCGTGGAGGCCGTGTTCACCAGCCACGATGACGAGCCCCAGGCGCTGGAGCGCGACGCGCGGGTGCGCACGGCGCTGGCCTCTGCCCGGCGTGCCTTCCACACCTGCAAGGACCACACCGTGTTCGAGCGCGACGAGCTGCTCACGCAGTCCGGCACGCCGTACAGCGTGTTCACGCCCTACAAGAACGCCTGGCTGCGCAAGATCGACGCGTTCTACCTAGGTGCCTATCCCATCCAACCGCACGCGCAGGCCCTGGCGCCACGCCCCGACGGGGCACGTGGTCCCGTGCCGGCGCTGCACGAGATCGGTTTTTCCAGCCCTCCCGCAGCGCAGCAGCGCCTGCCCACAGGCAGCAGCGGCGCGCAGCAGCTGCTGGACGATTTCCTCGCGCGCATCGACCGCTACGACCAGGCGCGCGATTTTCCGGCCACCAGGGGGCCGAGCTACCTCAGCGCCCACCTGCGCTTTGGCACGGTCTCGGTGCGCGAGCTCGCCCGCGCTGCCCACGCACGGGCCCAGGCGGGCAGCGCGGGCGCCGCCACCTGGCTCGGTGAACTGATCTGGCGCGACTTCTACTTCCAAATCCTCCACCACCACCCGGACGTCGCCAAGCGCAGCTTCAAGAGCGCCTACGACGCCATCGCCTGGGAGTCCGGCCCGCAGGCCGACGCGCTGTTTGCCGCCTGGTGCGCCGGCCGCACGGGCTATCCGCTGGTGGATGCCGCCATGGCGCAGCTCAACCAGACGGGCTATATGCACAACCGCCTGCGCATGGTGGCGGCGAGCTTTCTCGTGAAGGACCTGGGCATCGACTGGCGCCAGGGCGAACGCTACTTTGCGCAGCAGTTGCTGGACTACGATCTGGCCGCGAACAACGGCGGCTGGCAATGGGCCAGCTCCAGCGGCTGCGATGCGCAGCCCTATTTCCGCATCTTCAACCCCGTGGCCCAAAGCCGCAAATTCGACCCGCAGGGACGCTTTATCCGGCGCTACCTGCCTGAACTGGCAGGCCTGTCCGACGCAGCCCTGCACGCCCCCTGGCAGGCAGCTCCGCTGGAGCTGCAGGCTGCCGGCGTGGAGCTGGGCCGCAGCTACCCGGCCCCGATCGTGGACCATGAACAGGCACGTCAGCGGACGCTGGAACGCTACGCCGTCGTCAAGGCAATGCCAAACGCCTCAATGTAGGCCGCCGGAAGGAGGATTCTCGGTGCCATCACTGGCCATGCGCATGCTGTCCGCGCCCAGGCTCGCGCCCGAAGCCAGGCGCATGCGCAAGGTGATGTCGGTCTTGTTGTCGGCATGGGCCACGGCTTCGGCCTTGGATATGGCGCCGCGCTGGTAGAGCGCGAAGAGCGCCTGGTCAAAAGTGCACATCCCAGCCTCGCCGCTGCGCTCCATGGCCGTCTTCAGGCCGTCGATCTGGCCTTTCTGGATCAGGTCGGAAACGTACTCCGTCTGCAGCATCACCTCGACCGCCGGCACCAGATGCCCCTGCGTGCCCTGGATGAGGCGCTGCGCCACCACGGCCTTGAGGTTGAGCGACAGGTCCATCAGCAGTTGCCGGTGTGCATCCTCGGAGAAGAAGTTGAGGATGCGCTGGACCGCCTGGTAGGCATTGTGGGCGTGCAGGGTCGACACGCACAGGTGGCCCGACTCGGCGTAGTGCAGCGCGTGCTGCATGGTGAGGCGGTCGCGGATCTCGCCGATCATGATCACGTTGGGGGCTTCGCGCATGGCGTGGCGCAGGGCCTCGTCATACGACAAGGTGTCGAGCCCGACCTCGCGCTGTGTCACCAGCGATTGCTTGTGCGTGTGCAGGTACTCGATGGGATCTTCCACCGTCAGGATATGGCCGGCGGCGTTCTCGTTGCGATGGTTCAGCAGCGCGGCCAGCGTGGTGGTCTTGCCCGCGCCCGCCGCGCCCGTGGTCAGCACCAGCCCGCCTTTCAGGAAAGCCAGTTGCTTGAGCACGGGCGGCATGCCCAGTTCGTCAAGCGAGGGAATGCGCGGTGAGACATAGCGCACCACCATGCCCACCTGACCGCGCTGCAGGTGAACGTTCACACGGTACCGGTGGACCTGCATCTGGAACGACAGATCGCATTCCATGCGGGCTTCGAACTCCGCCACCTGGGCTTCACGCATGAGGGAGTAGGCCAGTCGGCGCACCTCCTCTGCCGCCAGGGCATCGGCCGCGATGGCCGTGAAGCCGCCCTGCCGCTTGAGCGTCGGCGGAGCGCCTGCGGTCAGAAAAAGATCGGAGGCGCCTTCACGCGCCATCTGCGCGAGGTAGGCGAGCAGCCGGGAGTCGCCGGTGGGAATCTGGGCGTCCATGGTTCATTATTCCCCAGACTGCTCCAGATTCCCATGGCCGGGCCGGCAATCCCTTCAGGCGATGACTTCGCCCGCGGCCAGCTTGGCGTAGTGCTGGATGAGGCTCAGCAGCTCGTCGTCCGAATACGGCTTGCCCAGATAGTGGTTTACGCCCAGTTCCATCGCATGCTCGCGGTGCTTCTGCGCGATGCGCGAAGTGATCATGATGATCGGCAGATCGCGCAGCGCCGCATCCGCACGGATGTTGCGGGCCAGATCGAAGCCGTCCATGCGAGGCATTTCGATGTCGGAAAGCACCACGGTGGGCCGCTCTTCCTGCAGGCGCTCCAGCGCTTGCAGACCATCGGCCGCCAGGACCACTCGGTAGCCTTCGCGTTGCAGCAGGCGCTGCGTGACGCGGCGCACGGTGATGGAGTCGTCCACCACCAGCACCAGCGGCACCTGTCCGGAGGCGGGAGCCGCTGCGATCACTGGCGTTGCACCGCCAAGCTCGGGCACCACGTTCACCGCCACCGTGCCCAGGGCCGCCGGCATGCTGCTGCCGGCAGCGCGCACCTGCTCGCCATACACCGTGGCCAGGGCCACCGGGTTGTAGATCAGCACCACGGCACCCGAAGCAAGTACCGACATGCCGGCCAGGCCGGGCAGGCGCGACAGCTGCGGCCCGAGGTTCTTCACCACCACTTCACGGTTGCCCAGCACTTCGTCCACGTGCATGGCGATGCGCTGCGATGCGCTGCGCAGCACCACCACGGGCCGGGTCTTGCCGGAGGCAGGCTCGTTGCTGCGCTGAGACGCCTGCAGCAGCGCGCCAGACCAGAAGAAGGGCAGGCTCTCACCCGCGACTTCAAAGCTGCCACTGCGGTAGGCGGCCTCCAGCTCCACCGTGGGCACGCGGCGCACGATTTCAACCAGGTTGGCGGGGATACCGATGGCCAGCTCGCCAGCGCGCAGCATCACCACCTGCGTCACCGCGGTCGTCAACGGCAGCACCATGCGGAACGCCGCGCCCTTGCCGGTCTCGGTCGTGGTTTCGATGCGGCCGCCCAGCGAGTTAACCTCGGAGCGCACCACGTCCATGCCGATGCCGCGCCCGGCCAGTCCAGTGACCTCGGAGGCCGTGGAAAAGCCCGGCATGAAGATCAGGTTGGCGGCCTCGGAATCACTGAGTTCGGCTTCGGGCGGGATCATGCCTTGTGAGATCGCCTTGGCACGGATCGCCGGCAGGTTCAGGCCGGCACCGTCATCACGGAACTCGACCGACACGTCATTCCCTTCGTGGCGCAGGTCCACGGTGATGGTGCCGGTGGCCGGTTTGCCCTGGGCGGTGCGCTGGCTCGGAGTCTCGATGCCATGGGCCACGCAATTGCGCAGCAGGTGCTCGAACGCCGGTGTCATGCGGTCGAGCACGCCGCGGTCCATTTCGATGGAGCCGCCGGTGATGTCCAGCTTGATCTGCTTGCCGGTCTCCTTCGACGATTGACGGACCACAGCGTAGAGGCGTTCGGAGATGCCTTCGAACTCCACCATGCGGGTACGCAGCAGATCGCGCTGCAGTTCACGTGCCTGGCGGCCCTGGGCGATCAGATCGTCTTCGGTGCCTTCGACAGTGCGCTGCAGGTTGCGCTGGATGGTGGCCACGTCGTTGACCGACTCGGCCATCATGCGGGTCAGTTCCTGCACGCGCGTGAAGCGGTCGAACTCCAGCGGATCGAATCCTGCCGCCGAATCCTTGGACAACGCCAGGCGCGACTGCATCTGGGATTCGGACTGCACCTCGATGTCGCGCAGTTGCTGGCGCAGACGCTCCAGATTGCCTGTGAGGTCGGTCATCGAGCCCTTGAGCTGCGCCAGACGTGCCTCCATGCGCGAGCGGGTGATCATCACCTCGCCCGCCTGGTTGACCAGGCGGTCGAGCAGCTGCGCACGCACACGCACCGAATGGCCGGCCGCGGCGCGCACGGGGGCCAGCTCGAGCGGCCCTTGGGGCCGTGCCAGGATCGGACGTTTGATCGGTTCGACGGCAGGCGCATCCCCCGCGACGGCTTCGGGCTGTGACTTGACGGGTGTGACCGCGACGGGCTCTACCGGCTCCTGCGCGCTGATGGCGCGCAGCGCAGCGAAATTGGCCTGCAGGCCATCGAAGCTGCCAAGCAGCGGTTCGACGTCGCTGGACTGGACCGTTTCAACGTCGATCTGCTCAATGGCGGATTCGAGACGGTGCGACAGCTCGCCCAAACGCATGGCGCCGGCCAGCCGCGCACTACCCTTGAGCGTGTGCAGCGCGCGCAGCACCTCGGTGCGCGCACCGAGGTTTTCGGGCCTTCCGGCCCACTGGCGTAGGGAGCCACCCAGTTGTGGCAAGAGTTCGGCGGCCTCTTCCTCGAAGATCGGGAACAGGTCGGGATCGATGACGTCGATGGCGTCAATGTCGTCGTCGATATCGGCCGCCGCTGCCACCTTCGCAGGCTCTTCCGCCGCGGGTGCGTGGTCGCGCACCGGCACCGACAGGGCCGGCGCCACATGGCCGCGCTCGGCGACAACGGGGATTTCCGCCGCCACGAGCTCGGTGAGTGCGGCCGGCTCGGCCTCGGGCGCAGGCTGCTCGGCCATGCGTGCCAACAGGGCTTGCTCTTCCTCGGCACGCAGGGCTTCCAGGGCTTGCTCGGCGTCTTCGAGAGGTGGAGACTGCGTGCTCATCACCTCGGTTTCGAGGATGCGGCGCAGCGCGTCAAGCACCTGCGGGTTCGATTCCTTGAGGAAACCGGCGGCGAATTGGTGTAGTAGCCGGCGGATGTCGTCGGCCGCGTCCAGGAAGGCGCGCGCCTCATCCGGGGCGCCCTGGGACTGCAATTGCACGTGTTCCAGTGCATGCTCCAGCAGGCGGGCCGTTTCGGACAGCGCGCCGAAGCCCACCGTGGCGGAACTGCCGGCCAGCGAATGGGCGAGGGCGACGGCGGTGTCCGGCACGCGTTCGTGCAGCTCCATCGACCATTCCTGGAGCGACGTGACGAGCCTGCGCGACCACTCATCGGCCTCGTTCAAGTACACGTTGTAGAGCGGGATGCTGATGCGCAGGTCGCCGATGACCTTGGTCGTCTCATCGACCACAGGCTCCAGCGAGGCCACCAGCTCTGGTTCCGGTTCCACCAGGGCCTCGGACGGCAGCGGCTCGAATTCTTCGTGCGCCAACAGTGCTTCGGCAGCGGGCTGCTCTTCGGCAATCTCGGCCGCCACCAGATCCGCCGCGGTATCGGCGGTGGGCACAAGCTCCTCCACCGGGAGCTCCATCAGCGGCTCCAGGGCGGCAAAAGCGTCGGACTGCAGCTCCGGCTCGGCTGGAGCAGGCGGTTCGCCCAGCGCCGGAACATCCAGGGATTCGCTGGCCGGCACCGTGTCGTCCACCGGTGCCCCGGCTTCTTCGCCGAGCAGCAGGTCGATGGCTTCCTCGGGCGCCGGGGCGGCGGCGGGCTCTGCCGGAGCCTCGAGCGCAGCGGAGAATTCGGAGAAGTCGATATCCTCGGCCAGGGGGACCTCGGTGGTCTCCACCGAGGCGGGCGGTATTTCTTCCCCGATCTGCAGAGGCTGCGTCTCGGTGAAGTCCCGCATCTCGGGCGCAGCCTCCTGCACGGGCAGCTCTGCGGCCTCCGGCTCAGGAGAAATAGCTTCGAGCGCGGTGTCGGGCAACGACGCAGGCGCGGAGGGCTGCGCCACCTGCGGCTCGGCGCCAGACAGTTCCAGGGGCACCACGGCTCCGTGCAGGCGCATGGCGTCTGCGGATGCGCTGAACGGTGCGACCAACCAGCCGCCGGCCTGCCCTGCGGCGATATCGTCGGCCCAGCGGCCAAACGCGTGCAGGGCGTCCTCGGCCAGCTGCAGCAGCGTCGGCTGCATGGGCTTTTGCTCAGCCAGCCAGGCATTGAGCATCTGCTCCATGGACCAGGCCGCCTCGCCGAAATCGTTGAGGCCGACCATGCGCGAACTGCCCTTGAGCGTATGGAACGCCCGGCGCAGCGTGGTCTGCTCGCTCAGGTCACCCGGCTCGTCATGCAAGGTCTGGATCGCGGCCAGCCCGTTGCCAACCACCTCGCGCGCCTCTTCAAGGAAGATGTCCAGCAGTTCGTCTTCGACCTCGTGCACCACGGCGGGTACGGGCAGCGGTGGCAGCACAGGTGCGGCCGGCAGCTCCAGCGCCGCGGGGCTGGTTTCTTGGGCCGACAGGTCTTGCGTTGCCGCCACTTCGGCGGCCAGCGGCTCGGCTTCAACCACCTCGGGCTGAGCCACGTCGACCACCGGTGAGGGTTCGTGCGACACAGCAGGCACGGCCGGCGCCGTGGGCGCATAGAGCGATGCGCGCGGCACGACGTCAGGCAAGGGCACGGGGGCGCGCTCCTCGATGGTCGTAGCCAGCGTGTCCAGATCCTCGGCGTTGTCCGAAGCCCGTGCACGGGTCCGGCCCATCAGGATGCGCAGTTCGCCCAGATCTTCGTCGTAGATGAAGAGCTTGCGCGCCATGGCGCGCTGGTAGCTCAACATGTCGATCAGGAAGCCCAGTGCGCCGAGGCTGTTGCCCAGCTTCTCGAAGGTCTGCTTGCGTTCCTCCTCCGGGCCGGCTTCGTTGATGAGCAGGCGCTCGACCGTATCGCGCATGCGCAAAACGGCCAGCGACGCCTGGTCCAGACCCAGCACCGACAGCACGCCGCGCATCTGGGCCAGCCGCCCCGGCACCGTGGCCAGCAGCGACACATCCGAGGGGTTGCGGAAGAACTGGTCCATCGAGCGCTCGGCTTCGCCAAGCGTGGCACGCAGCTCATCGACGACGCTGCCCATGGTCTGGTTGTCGCTGACCCGGCGGTACAGGTCCTCCATCCATGGCTCCAGCGGATCCGGCTCGCCGCCCGCACTGACGCTGTCCAGGCGCTCGGCCAGGCGCTTGGCGCGGGCGACCATCTGTTCCTCGGGGGTGTCAGTTTCTTCCAGCGCGGCCTGCAGATACAGCACCGAAGTGGCCACTTCCATGGCCAGGGCCGGTGACGGTGGTTCACCCGAGCGGGTGGTGGCCTCCAGCGCCTTGGTGAGCGCCTGGGCCAGGCTTTCGCTGCTGCGGTGCAGCTTGCGCAGCGAATCGCATACCAGGCTGAACTGATCGGCGGCCGGCTTGAGCTTGTTGCGATCGCCCCCCGCGAGGGCCGACCAGGTTTCGGCCGCGGCCGAGATGCGCTTGCGGGCCTGCGCCAGCACGGTGGGGTCGAAACGGCCAAAGCGGCGCGCCTCGTAGTCGACGGGCTGTGCGCGGTCCAGGCCGAAGGCCTTGCGCACGGCGCGCAGATAGGGAACTTCTTCGCCTTCGGAAGGCTGCGCCTGGGAGCAGAAGAACAGCAGGTCCTGCACGAGCCGGTCGGCAATGCCGGCATCGCCGCGCGCCAGCGTGGCGTATTGCATGAGGATGCGCGAGGCCACGCGCTTGGCGTATACGTCGGCAGTGAACAGGCCACGGCTGAAGGCTTCAAAGAAACCGGCGCAGATCTTCCAGAAAGCGCGAGACTGCCGGTCGGTCTGCGCGGCCACAAAGCCCACGCAGATGTCGCGCAGGTCGCGCGCGGCGTCGAAGTCGGCATCCTTGACGATGCGCAGCACCGCCTGGTCGAGGCGCGCGCGCGCCGCAGGGCCATATTCCAGCGGATCGGCAGCGACCTCGATCTCGGGTTCGCGGAAGCGCCGCTCGACCGGCCAGAGGTCCGCCGGGTGCACGCGTTCGGAGCCCGTCAGCGCCTGCACGTCGCGGTACTGGGGGAACAGCGCGACAGGCGATACCGGCTTGCCGGCCAGCACACTTTCAAGGTATTCGCTCATGGCGAAGCTAGCGCGCTCCAGGGCGCCAGCGGCATCATCGGTGCACAGCTCGGGCCGCTGCACGAACTTCTGCACCGCCGTCTCCATCGCGCGCAGCACGAGCGCTGGCGAAGCCATGCCAACCATCTCCAGTGCGCCACTGGCCTGGTGGAGTTGCTGGCGCGCCATGCGCAAGGTGGCAACGTCGAGCGACGCCAGATCGGATTCGCGCGCCAGATCGGCGTCGTGCACAAAGCGGCGCAATGCCTTGACGGCGCCGTCCAGGGATTTGCGCAGTTCCTCCAGCACCCACGCCAAAGGCCCCAGATCCTGCTCGCCCGGGCCTCCCTCTGCGTTTGGTGCGTTTACGGCATCGGTAGATGACATGAATTCGTTCCCGGCTGCACAGAGCCCGTTCGTTGTTCGGTACGTCAGGCGATCTTGAACCGCGCCACGGACTGGCGCAGTTCCTCGGCCATGGTGGAGAGCTCGCGGACCTGCTGCGCCGTGGTGCGCGTGCCTTCACCGGTCTGTTCCGTCACCGCAAAAATGTGCTGGATGTTGTCCGCCACTTCGTTGGCCATCGTGGCCTCGCGGGACGTAGAGGACGAAATCTGCTCGATCAGCTCGGCAAGACGACGCGACACGCGGTCGATCTCGGTCAGCGCGGTACCGGCGGAGTCGGACAGACGAGCCCCTTCCACCACACCCTGCGTGGAACGTTCCATAGCGGCCACAGCGTCCTGGGTATCGGTCTGAATGGCCTTCACGAGTGCGGAGATCTGGCGCGTGGCGTCTGCGGAGCGCTCAGCGAGGCGCTGCACTTCTTCGGCCACCACCGAGAAGCCGCGGCCGGCTTCACCGGCAGACGCGGCCTGGATGGCTGCATTCAGGGCCAGCACGTTCGTCTGTTCGGTAATGTCGGAAATCAGCTCCGTGATTTCACCAATCTCCTGCGACGACTCGCCCAGGCGCTTGATCCGCTTGGACGTGTCCTGGATCTGGTCGCGGATGGAGTTCATACCGCCGATGGCGTTCTGCACGGCCTGCAGACCGGAGTCGGCGGCCTGCAGCGACTGCCGGGCCACAGTAGCGGACTCTTGCGCCTGTGTGGACACTTCGTTGATTCGGGTGGCCATGTCGAGCACCGAGCGGCCGGTTTCACGAATTTCGCGCAGCTGCTCGGTCGATGCGGCCAGCAGCTCGGTGGACGTGTTGTCCACCATGGCGGTGGTCTGCGCCACACGGGTGGCCGTGTTCTGCACGCTGCCCACCAGCTGGCGCAGTTCTTCCACCGTGTAGTTCACCGAGTCGGCGATGGCGCCGGTGATGTCCTCGGTCACCGTGGCTTCCTGCGTCAGGTCACCTTCAGCAACCGATTGCAGTTCGTTCATGAGCCGCAAAATAGCCGCCTGGTTGGCGTCGTTCACGCGCTTTGCTTCCTGCTCCTGGCGCTGTGCGTCCTTTTGCTGGGCCTCGGCGGCCTTCTGGCGGCTGCGGCTGTCAAGCAGTTGCACGCGCGAGATGCCCACACCGCACAGCAGCACGAAGAAGCCGGCGAGCACCAGGGCGGCCAATTGGCCGGCGCCGATACCGGTCTGCGCAGACAGCTTGCTTTGCAGGCTTTCGAGCTGGCGGCGCAGTGGTTCGCTATCGCCCAGAATGGCGGTCTGTGCCTCGCGTGCCGACACCAGGCCCTGCAGGTTGCCCAGAATGGCACTGGCCTGGTTGCGGGTGTCTTCATACAGCTTGATCAGGGCCGCCAGCTGTTCACGCGTCTGCGCGTCCTTGGTGGCGGCCAGGCGCAGTTCGGGGCTGCCGTCGAGCAGGCCCTGCGCGATTTCCTTGAACGAGTTCAAGTCCTTGCCCAGCAGGAACACCGCTTCGGGGCTCACGCCTTCCGCGGTCTGGAATTCGTTGGCCGACTTGCCGATACGCTGGGTCAACATCACAAGCTGACCCGCCGCGGAAATTTCAGCCGCGGGCGCGTTCTGCTGCAGCTTGAGCGACGACACGGTTTCCGCGATTTCCAGCAGGTCGGACGACTGGCGGTTGATGGTGCGCAGTGCGTCGCCCACCTGCGTCAGAATCTTCTGTTGACCCATCACCACGCCGGCATTGCGCTCGGCGCGCTCCATCAGGGGGGTGATGGCTTCGAGTTCGGGCTTGAACGGCTCACCCAGACCCCGCACGCCCAACTCATCGTCACCGCTATTGAGCGCGCGCACGTTGCGCGCCAGCACGCCCGAGCTTTCCACCACGTCGGGGAAAGCCTGGGGGCTGCCCACCAGCGCCTGGGACACGGACTTGGCCAGGCGTTGCGACTGCATCAGCGACTGGCCGGTGGCCGCGAGCTGCTGCGCCGAGCGGTCGGCCTGCTGCAGCACCCAGAACGCGATGATGCCCAGCACCGCCACGCCCACAGCCAACAGAGCCAGCAAGCGGCGCTGGTGGCTGGCCGCCGTTCCGGTGCCCAGGGCGGGGAGCGTGATGAGTTCGTGGTTGGCATCAACCTCGGCGCCTGCAGCTGCTGCTGCGGCGTAGTTCTCGGGCTGTCCCTGCACGCTGTTCAGGCCGTCAGCCTGGTAGCTCTGCAGCATGTCCGCAGACAGAAATTCCTGGTCCAGCGCCGGGGCCGCCTCAGCGGGCTGGCTTGCGGGCTTGCGGTTGAACAGATTTCCAAATTTATTGACGACAGACATGGGGCAGCCTTCAGAAGAACTCAAGCACTGATGCTCAAGAATGCGGTGTGTTGAGACAGGGCCTGGAGATTGAGCTCCTGCCAGCGCTTACCGTCGGAATCGATATAGGTCGAGCCGAAGAAGACCGGTGCGTCTTCCAGGGGCGGCTCGGAAGCGACGAAGGCATCCGTGCTGCGCAGACCGGCGAGGTGGTCCACCAGCAGCGCGGCATTCACTTCCAGCGCGGCGTTCAGGGCCAGCAGGCTGGACTCGGCCAGGGCCTGATCCGTGCGCACGGGCGCGTCGCCGAGCAGGCTCGCCAGATCGACGACACCCGTCAGGCCGCCGCGCAGGTTGGCCACGCCCATGAACCACTTCTGGGTATAGGGCACGGGCTGCACCACCGTCCAAGGGAAGATCTCACCTGCATGGCCCAGCGGGAGCAGGTAGTACTTGCCGGCGGACTCCACGGCCAGCCAGGAGGAGACGGACAAACCCTCGGTCCGGGCCGCCTGGAGGCGGCTGGCGAGTCGTATCTGGAGCTCTCGTAGTGCTTCGCGATTGGCCATAGAAGATGCCGGACTCTCAGTTCAGCGCATCGATCTTGGCCTGCAGTTCGGCTGCGTCCACGGGCTTGGTGATATAGCCTCGGGCGCCCTGGCGCATGCCCCACACGCGGTCGGTTTCCTGGTTCTTGCTGGTGCACATGATGATGGGCACATCGGCATACAGCGGGTCGCGCGAGATGGCCCGCGTGAGCTGGAAGCCATTTTGGCCGGGCATGACGACGTCCATGAGGATCAGGTCCGGCTTTTCCTCGGCCAGACGGCGGAAGGCTTCGTCGGCATTTTCTGCCGTACGCACCTGCATGCCCTTTTTCTGCAGCAAATCGGTCAGGAACATCAACTCGGTCTTCGAATCATCGACGACCAGCACTTTCTGAATCGGCATCACATCGCTCCTTGATCGGGATTGCCAAACTGCTGCACCGCTTGCAGCAGTTGGTCTTTGGTAAATGGTTTGGTGAGATATTCCTGGCAGCCCACCATGCGCCCGCGCGCCTTGTCGAATACCCCGTCCTTGGATGAAAGCATCACCACGGGGGTGTCGGCGAAACGGGCATTGCGCTTAATGATGGCCACCGTCTGGTAACCATCGAGCTTGGGCATAAGGATGTCGCAGAAAATCAGCTGGGGATGGTAATCATTGACCTTTGCGAGAGCGTCAAAACCATCGTCTGCCAATAAAACTTCGTGACCGCCCTGCTTGAGAAATATCTCTGCGCTGCGTCGGATGGTATTGCTGTCATCCACCACGAGCACTTTGAAAGATGCGCCGGTTGTAGTCAATTGTCACTGCTCCCGATGGGAAAAATAAACAACGCAGGCACTTGCCGCGCTTCAGATCCGAACCCTCTCGAAATCATCCTGGCCGGCGCCACATTCAGGGCTTGTCCATGTGGCAGGAACCTGATCCCAAGGCATGTGGCGCGCAATGCCGCGTTCGGGAGAACCCTTGGATTCCTCATAAACCCAACCGCATAGCACACACATCCAAGTTAATGAACCGGTCACAGCTTAAAGGGCCTTCACATAGAATGCAACGATTGTATCTAGACGCCCCCGCTGGTTGCCGTTTTCGCGCCACCATCCGCACCGTAACGGTCCCATGCCACACCAGTCGCCACCCCCTCCTTCCGACGAGGCCGAAACGCCCGCCGTTGATGCGCTGTCCGCTCCGGCCTGCGTCATGGTGTTCAACGCCAGCGACCCCAGCGGCGCTGGCGGACTGACGGCGGATATCTCCACCATCGCCTCGGTCGGCGGCCATCCGGTGGCGGTGGTCACCGGGGCCTATGTACGCGACACGGCAGAGATCCGCGACCACTTCAGCTTCGACGACGAGGCCGTGACCGAGCAGGCGCGCGCCGCGCTCGAAGACCTGCCGGTGCAGGTCATCAAGGTCGGCTTCGTGGGTGGCCCGGAGAATATCAGCGCCATCGCCGAGCTGGCGGCCGACTACGCCGAGCTGCCGCTGGTCAGCTACATGCCCAACCTTTCCTGGTGGGACGAAGGGCAGATCGACCAGTACCTCGATGCCTTTCGCGAGCTCATCCTGCCGCAGACCTCCGTGTTGGTAGGAAACCACAGCACGCTCTGGCGCTGGCTGCTGCCCGACTGGGAAAGCGAGCGCAGCCCCGGCCCGCGCGACATCGCCGCCGCCGCCGCCGAGATGGGCGTGCCCTACACCCTGGTCACCGGCATCCCCCTGCCCGAGCAGTTCGTCGAGAACGTGCTGGCCTCGCCCGAGGCCGTGCTTTGCAGCGGCCGCTTCGAGCTGTTCGACGCCACTTTCACTGGCGCGGGTGACACCCTCTCCACCGCCCTCGCCTCCTTGCTGGCCTGCGGCTGCGACCTGGCGGAGGCCTGTAACGAGGCCCTGGGCTACCTGGACCGCTGCCTGGACGCGGGGTTCCGCCCGGGCATGGGCCATGTCGTGCCCGACCGCATGTTCTGGGCCGAGCCCGAGGACGGCGACGACGACGATGCCGCCGACAAAGAAGATCAACCCAGCCTGGAAGGCTTCAGCCTTCACTCCCATGACACCAAGCACTGACCTCAATATTTCCCTGTTCGAACGCGCCAAGGCCGTGATCCCCGGCGGCGTCAACTCGCCCGTGCGCGCCTTCCGTGCCGTCGGCGGCACCCCCCGTTTCGTCCAGCGCGCCCAGGGCGCCTATTTCTGGGACGCCAATGGCAAGAAGCACATCGACTACATCGGCTCCTGGGGTCCGATGATCCTGGGCCATGGCCACCCGGCCGTGCTCGAGGCCGTGCAGAAGGCCGTGCTCGAAGGCTTCTCGTTCGGCGCGCCCACCGAGCGCGAGGTCGAGCTGGCCGAGGAAATCCTCTCCATCGTGCCGTCCATGGACATGGTGCGCCTGGTCAGCTCGGGCACCGAAGCTGGCATGAGCGCCATCCGCCTGGCGCGCGGCGCCACGGGCCGCAGCAAGATCATCAAGTTCGAGGGCTGCTACCACGGCCATGCCGACGCCCTGCTGGTCAAGGCCGGCTCGGGCCTGGCCACTTTCGGCAATGCCACCAGCGCCGGCGTGCCGCCCGAAGTGGTGCAGCACACCCTGGTGCTCGAATACAACAACGTGCAGCAACTGGAAGAAGCCTTCGCCCTGCATGGCAAGGAAGTCGCCTGCCTGATGATCGAGCCCATCGCCGGCAACATGAACTTCGTGCGCGCCAGCGTCGAGTTCACGCGCCGCTGCCGCGAGCTGTGCACACAGTACGGCGCGCTGCTGGTGTACGACGAGGTCATGACGGGCTTCCGCGTGGCGCTGGGCGGCGCGCAAAGCGTTTATGCCAAGGCCATCCCGGGCTTCGAGCCCGACCTCACCGTGATGGGCAAGGTCATCGGCGGCGGCATGCCGCTGGCGGCCTTCGGCGGCAAGCGCGCCATCATGGAGCACCTGGCACCGCTGGGCGGCGTCTACCAGGCCGGCACGCTGTCGGGCAACCCCGTGGCCACGGCCTGCGGCCTGGCCACGCTGCGCGAGATCCGCAAGCCCGGCTTCTACGAGGCGCTGGCCCAGTCCACGCGCGCCCTGGTCGATGGCCTCAAGGCCGCCGCCGACGCCGAGGGCGTGCCCTTCAGCGTGGACTGCCAAGGTGGCATGTTCGGCTTCTTCCTCATGTCCGAGCTGCCGCAGAACTACCCGCAGGTCATGCGCACCGACAATGCGCGCTTCAACCAGCTGTTCCACGGCCTGCTGGACCGCGGCGTGTACATTGCGCCGGCGCTTTACGAGGCCGGCTTCGTGAGCGCGGCGCACACGGCCGACGACATCGCGGCCACCGTGGCCGCCGCGCGCGAGGTGTTCAAAACGCTCTGAAAATAAGAGCACGCAGCGCTCGCCCCGCAAGCGCTGCACCGCAAAAACGCCCAAATTCCACCGCGCCCACCGCTTTCCACGCCCATGCTTACTGCACCCAAGTTCCTGTTTGCCACGCTGATCCTGGCGATCAACACCCTCGTGCTGTGCAGCTCGATGATCCCGTTCGCCCTGGCCAAGCTCATCCTGCCGGTCACGCCGGTGCGCCACGTCTGCGACCGCGCCCTCATGGGCATCGCGGCGCTGTGGATGGACATCAACGCCTTCTGGCTCGGCGCCGTCAACCCCATCCGCTGGCAGATCAGCGGCGTGGACGGTCTCGATCCGCGCGGCTGGTACCTCGTGGCCAGCAACCACCAGACCTGGGTCGACATCCTGGTGCTGCAGCGCGTGTTCAACCGCCGCATCCCCATGCTCAAGTTCTTCACCAAGAAAGAGCTGATCTACGTGCCCGTGATCGGCCTGGCCTGGTGGGCGCTCGACTTTCCCTTCATGCAGCGCAAGGGCGGCGCCAGCGCGCGCGCCGACCTCGAAGCCGGGCGCAAGGCCTGCGAGAAGTTCCGCCTCGTGCCCACCTCGGTGATGAGCTTCGTCGAGGGCACGCGCTTCACACCCGCCAAGCACGCCCAGCAGAAGTCGCCCTACCGCCACCTCCTCAAGCCCAAGGTGGGCAGCATCGGCATGGCGCTGGAAACCCTGGGCGACGCCTTCACCGGCTTCCTCGACGTGACCCTGGTCTACCCGCAAGGCGCCCCCACCTTCACCGACGCCCTGTGCGGCCGCATCACCGAAGTGGTGGTGCACGCCCACCTGCGCACCATCCCGCCGCAGGTGCTGCCGGCGAACGGCGAACCCGCGCCGCGCGCGCCCGTGCAGGCCTGGGTGAACCAGCTGTGGCAGGCCAAGGACGAGGAGATCGAACAGGTGCTGGCCGAGCGCAAAGGCAAACCCAACTGACCCTGCCCCACTCAAACCACAAAAAAAAAGCGGCCGAGGCCGCTTTTTTTTGGATTCCACGATGCCGTAGTAACGGCGCGGCCCAGACCAGCAGACACCGCGCAAGGGCCTGGCCGGCCGCGCCGCCCCGCCGCGCTGGTGTCGTCCCCTTCCGCGCATCGCGCAGCGATGCCAGAGAAGGGGGAAGCGGCGAAGCCGCTCAGGGGGTTGCTCTCAATGCCTGAAATGGCGCACGCCGCTGAACACCATGGCCACGCCGCGCTCGTCAGCAGCGTCGATCACCTCCTGGTCGCGCATGCTGCCGCCGGGCTGGATCACGCAGGTCGCGCCCGCATCCACCACCACGTCCAGGCCGTCGCGGAAGGGGAAGAAGGCATCGCTCGCCACGGCCGTGCCCTGCAGGGTCAGGCCGGCGTGCTGCGCCTTGATGCTGGCGATGCGCGCCGAATCGAGGCGGCTCATCTGGCCCGCGCCCACGCCCATGGTCATGCCGCCCTTGCAGAAGACGATGGCGTTGCTCTTGACGTATTTGGCCACCCGCCATGCGAACAGCAGGTCTTCCATTTCTTCCAGCGCGGGCTGCTTCTTGGTGACGACCTTGAGGTCCGTGAGCTGCAGCTCATGGTTGTCGGCCGTCTGCACCAGCAGGCCCGAACCCACGCGCTTGGTCTCGATGGCGTTGCGCACGGTTCCGTAGTGCTCGGGCAGGGGGATCTGCATCAGGCGCACGTTGACCTTGGACTTGAACACTTCGAGCGCCTCAGCCGTGAAACCGGGGGCCATCAGCACCTCGACAAACTGCTTGGCAATCTGCTGGGCAGCTGCGCCATCCACCACCCGGTTGAAGGCGATGATGCCGCCAAAGGCGCTGGTCGGGTCGGTCTGAAAGGCCTTGCTGTAGGCGCTCAGGGCATCCAGGCCCACGGCCACGCCGCAGGGGTTGGCATGCTTGACGATGACACATGCGGGTACCTCAAAGCTCTTGACGCATTCCCAGGCCGCGTCTGCGTCGGCAATGTTGTTGTAGCTCAGCTCCTTGCCCTGCAATTGCACGCCGGTGGCCAGCGAGCCAGCCACTGGGGCCAGGTCGCGGTACCAAACGGCTTGCTGGTGGGCGTTTTCACCGTAGCGCAGGTCTTGCACCTTGGTGGCGAACATATTGGCCTGGGCGGGGAAGACCGCCATGGCGGGCACGTAGTCTTCGGACAGCTTGTCGGCGTCGAACTGCACGCTGGAGAGGTAGTTGCTGATCGCGCCGTCGTACTGCGCGATGCGGTTGAATGCGGCCACCGACAGCGCGAAGCGCAGCGGGTCGGACAGCTTGCCGCCGGCCTTCAGCTCGGCCAGCACAGCCGCGTACTGGTCGGCCGAGGTGATGACGCCCACGTCCTTCCAGTTCTTGGCGGCGCTGCGCACCATGGCGGGGCCGCCGATGTCGATGTTCTCGATGGCGTCGGCCAGCGTGCAGCCGGCCTTGGCCACCGTGGCTTCAAAGGGGTAGAGGTTCACCACCAGCAGGTCGATGGTGTCGATGCCGTGCTCCTTGAGCGCTGCCATGTGCGCGGGCAGTTCGCGGCGCGCCAGCAGGCCGCCGTGCACCTTGGGGTGCAGCGTCTTGACGCGGCCGTCGAGCATCTCGGGGAACTGCGTGACTTCGGCCACCTCGGTGACGGGCAGGCCCTCCTTGGCGAGGAGCTGGGCGGTGCCGCCGGTGGACAGCAGCTTGATGCCCAGCGCGTGCAATTCCTTGGCGAATTCAACGATGCCGGTCTTGTCGGAGACGGAGAGTAGTGCGTTCATGGTGGTGGTGCTTTTGAAATGAAATCGTGCTCCAGCGCCCTTCCAGCAAGCGCCAGCAGCTATTATTTATATAGCAACAAGGCTCACAGCAGCTTGTGCTCGACCAGCTTCTTGCGCAGCGTGTTGCGGTTCAGGCCCAGCCATTCGGCGGCGCGCGACTGGTTGTTGTCGGCGTGGCTCATCACCACCTCCAGCAGCGGCTTCTCGACCACGCGCACCAGCATGTCGTACATGCCGTCGGGCGTCTCGCCCCCCAGGTCGCGAAAGTAGCCCTGCAGGCTCTCGCGCACGCATTCCTCGATGTGTTTCTTGCTCATGCAGCCAATCCCTCTTGTTCTTGTGTGTCGGCGTCCATGCCCTCGGTGGCGGCCGGCAGGCGGTCCATCTGGCGGCCCAGGGCCTGCCAGTAGTCGTCCACCGCCTGCCATTGCACCTGGCAGTCGTCGATCGTATTGATGTGTTGTCGAAAATCCTCGCCCCCCGGCAAGGCGCGCACGTACCAGGCGATATGCTTGCGCGCGCTGCGCACGCCCGTGCCTTCGCCGTAGAGCTGGTAGTGGTCCTGCAGGTGGTCCAGCAGCAGGCGCCGCACCTCGGCCACCAGCGGCGGCGCGAGGTGTTCGCCCGTGGCCAGGAAGTGGCCGATCTCGCGGAAGATCCAGGGCCGGCCCTGGGCCGCGCGGCCGACCATGATGGCGTCGGCCCCGGTGGCGGCCAGCACATCGCGCGCCTTCTCGGGCGAGCTGATGTCGCCGTTGGCCACCACGGGCACCTTGACCGCCGCTTTCACGGCGGCAATGGTGTCGTACTCGGCCTGCCCCTTGTACCCCTGCTCGCGCGTGCGGCCGTGGACCGTGAGCATCTGGATGCCCACGGCCTCGAACTGGCGCGCGAGCTGCACGGCGTTCTTGTGCTCCTGGCACCAGCCGGTGCGCATCTTCAGCGTGACGGGCACGTTGTGCGGCGCGCAGGCCTGCACCACGGCGGCGGCGATCTCCACCGCCAGCGCCTCGTTCTGCATCAGCGCCGAGCCCGCCCACTTGTTGCAGACCTTCTTGGCCGGGCAGCCCATGTTGATGTCGATGATCTGCGCGCCGCGCTCGATGTTGTAGACCGCCGCCTCGGCCATCATCGCGGCCTCGGTGCCGGCGATCTGCACGGCGATGGGGCCGGGCTCGCCGTCATGGTTGGCCCGGCGCGAGGTCTTGAGGCTGTTCCACAGGTCCTTGCGCGAGGTCACCATCTCGCTCACCGCGTAGCCCGCGCCCAGCTGTTTGCACAGCTGGCGGAACGGCCGATCCGTCACCCCGGCCATCGGGGCGACGAACAAGCGGTTCGCCAGGGGAATGTGGCCGATGTGCATGGAGGAGAGGTGGGCAGCGGATGCTGAAAAAGGAGGCAGGATTGTACCTGCTGAAAATTTCAGCAAATGAAATTGCCGTCCGCCTACGTTGAGGGCCTGGCCACACGCTCTACACTGCCCGCATGGACTCCTGGATTCCCTCGCTGCTGCACTGGCTGGCCTTGCCGCAGTTCGGCCTGAGCACCGTTTTTTTCGTCTCGTTCGTCTCCGCCACGCTGCTGCCCGTGGGCTCCGAGCCGGCGGTGTTCGGGCTCATCAAGCTCAACCCCGAGCTGTACTGGCCGGCCATCCTCGTGGCGACGGCGGGCAACACCCTGGGGGGCGGCGTGAGCTGGTGGATGGGGCTGGGCGCGCACCGCGCCTGGGATGCGGCGCGGCGCCGCCGGCACGACGGACTCCCGCCCGGCGCCGATGCGCAGCCGCCGCGCGAGCTCAGCCGCACTGAACGCCGGGCACGCGTCTGGCTGCGCAAATGGGGGGCCAAGACCTGCCTGTTGAGCTGGCTGCCCGTGGTGGGCGACCCGCTCTGCGCCGTGGCCGGCTGGCTCAAGCTGCCGTTCTGGCCCTGCATGGCCTATATGGCCGTGGGCAAGTTCCTGCGCTACCTGGTGATGACGACGGTGCTGCTGCACCTGATGCCCGGCCACCTGAACTACTGAAGGCGGCTCCAGTCCACGGGCCGCGTGGTGTCCACGAGCACGGCCAGCACCTCCTCGTCGGGGGACAGCGGCCGGGCCGCCGCCCACTGGGCTTCCAGCACCTGCACATCGGCCTCGGACGCGTCGCCCCCTGCCTGCTGGCGTGCGCGTACCCGTTCGCGCAGCACCTCAAGCGGTGCCTCGAAGCACAGGATGCGGCAGGGCACGCGCAGCTCCGCGGCCAGCGCGATGAACCGCGCCCGCAGCGCCGGGTTCAGGAAGGTGGCATCCACCAATACGGCATGGCCGGCCTGCAGGACCTGGCGCGCCACGGCTGCCATGCGGTCGTGGGTGCGGCGTGAGGCCTCCGTCGTATAGATGCCGCCGGGTACGGCGCTGCTGGCGTCCTCCGGTGCCAGGCCGAACAGGCGCTTGCGCTCCACGTCGGCACGCACACGCACCATGCCGCGCGCGCAGACCAGCGCCAGCGAGTGCGTGCTTTTGCCCGCGCCCGAAAAGCCGTGCGCCAGCCACAGCGCCACCGGCCGGGGCAGGATGAAGCGCAGCGCAAGCTCCAGGTAATGCCGCTGCTCCTGCAGGCACGCCGCGCGCGCCGCCCCGGTGCACTGCGCCAGGCGCAGGCCGGCCACGCGGGCGCGCACCAGGGCGCGGTACACCCGGTAGTAGTCCAGCACGCGCAAGCCCGCGTAGTCGCCCGTGCGCTCCAGCCAGGCGTTGAGAAAACGCCAGGCCAGGTCGGCACGGCCGCGCGCCTCCAGGTCCATGGCCAGGAAAGCGATGTCGGCCACGCAGTCGATCCAGCGCAGCGCCGGGTTGAATTCGATGGCGTCGAACAACTGCGGCGCACCATCGATGAGTACCAGGTTCGCCAGGTGCAGGTCGCCATGGCATTCGCGCACGCGGCCCGTGCGCAGGCGTTCCTCGAACACCGGCGCCAGCGCCTCGCCGCGCGCGGCGCACCACTGCGCCACCGGGCCGAGCAAGGGCGCCAAGCCAGGCGTCTCGGCCGCTGCCACCTGCAGCGCCACCAGGCAATCGGCCACGGACGACCGCACGGCCTGCGGCGTGCCCCAGCCCGCGCCGCTGGCCGCCACCGCCGCCGCACCATGGAAACGGCCCACCTGGCGCGCCAGGGCATCGATATGCGCAGGCGTGAGCTGCTGCCGCTCCAATCGCAGGCTCAGCAGCGCCTCCTGGTCGAAACGACGCATGCAGACGGCGGGCTCGGCGTCCTCGGGCGCGTCCTCCAGCGGCAGCAGGCGCAGGCCGCCGGGGGCATCACCCTCCAGCCCCACCAGGCCAAGGTAGAGGTCCGGCGCCGTGCGGCGGTTGATGCGCAGTTCCTCCGCGCAGGCGCCACGGCGCAGCGCCGGCGTGCTGAAGTCGAGGAAATCCAGCCGCAGCGGCTTCTTGAACTTGTAGACGCGGTCGCCGGCCAGCAGCAGCCAGGAGATGTGCGTCTCCATCCATTCCACGCCAGCCACCGGGTGGCCGAAGGCCTGCGGGCAGTGCTGCAGCGCGCGCAGGCGCGCTTCAGCGGCGGCGTAGGCCTGGGCCAGCTCCACGGCCTGGCCCCTCAAGGCGCGCGCACGCGCACACGGCCGCCGTCGGCCAGGGCGGCCGGCGGGTACACCACCACCTGCGCGCCCGCCTGCAGCCCGTCCTTGACCCAGGCGTGCGTGGCACCCCGCGCCTCCAGCGCCACGGGCACGCGCCGCGCCCGCCCCTCCTGCACCAGGAACACGGCCATGCGCGGCGCGGCGGGCTCGGCGCCGGGCGCTGCGCCGTCGGCTGGCAGCGGGAACAGCGCGCTCACCGGCACCAGGGTGGCGTTCTCGGCCTCGCGCGTGAGCACGCGCGCCACCACGCGGTAGCCGTCGCCCAGGGCCGCCCATTGCGCGGGCGGGCTGGTCAGGTCGATGAGCACATTGACGCGCTGCTCTTCCACGCCCAGGGCCGAGACCTTGGTGAACGCCGCCGGCTCCACGGCGCGCACGCGGCCCTGCAGCACGCCAGGGCCGCCCCAGCGCTCGATGCGCACGGGGCTGCCTGCGCGGACCTGCAACGCATCGGTGGACAGCAGCGGCGCCACCACTTCGAGCTGCGCGGTGTCGCCCAGCTCCGCCAGCACCGTGCCCAGCCCCACCACGCCCTCGCTGGCCTGGGCCACGCGCAGCACACGGCCGGCCACGGGCGCGCGCACCTCGAAGGCGCGGCCCGCGCCGCCGGCGTCCGTGCGCTGCACCACGCCGAGCGCCGCACGCGCCTGGGCCAGGTCGGCGCGCGCCGCCTGCTGCTCCAGCACGGCGGCCTGGGCGTCCTTCTGGGCAGCGTCCAGCGCCAGGCGGTCGGCATCCAGGCGCGCACCGGCCACGAAGCCCTGGCGCGCCAGGTCCTCGCTGCGGCGCAGGTCGCCGCGCGCCTGCTCCAGCACCGTGCGGCTGCGTTCGGTGCGCACGCCGGCGCGCTGTACGCCGGCCTGCGCGGCTTCCACGCGGGCCTGGTGCTCGCGCCGGCTGCGCTCGTCAAGCAGGGCCGGCAGCGCCGGCAGGATGCGCGCCACCACGTCGCCCGCACGCACCGCGTCGCCCTCACGCAGCGCGATGCGCTCCAGGCGCCCGGCCAGCGGGGCCGAAACGGCGTAGCGGTCGCGCAGGCGGGTCTTGGCGTCCTCGTCGATGCCGGCCTCAAAGCGGCCTTGCACCACGCTCGCCACCTCCACCTGTTGCGGCCGGGGCGCGAAGGCCCAGGCCAGCAGCACCGCCAGCGCGACCACCGCGCCCCCTCCCAGCATCCATGTCTTTTTTTGCATCGCCATCGTCCTTGTGCCCTTCTGTGCTTCACTCGCGCGTCTTGAGCGCGCCCACCATGTCCAGTGTGTCGATCCGCCGCCGCACCACCAGTGCGCTGGCCACCCCCGCAGCCACCACGCACAGGCCGGCCACCGCATAGGTGCGCGGCCCGATGACCACGGGGAACAGGAACTGGTCGTTCTTGAGCAGGTCCACCAGCAGGTGCACCATGCCCCAACCCAGGGCCATGCCCAAAGGCAGCGCCAGCGCGATGCCGATGGCCAGCTCGCCCAGCAGCAGCGCCGACACCTCGCCGCGCGTGAAGCCCAGCACGCGCAGGCTGGCCAGCTCCCAGGTGCGCTCGGCCAGCGCGATGCGCGCATTGTTGTAGACCACGCCCACGGCGATCACCGAGGCGAACAGCGTGAGGATGGTGCTCATGATGCGCACGTTGCGCGCGCTCACCTCCTCCATGTTGCGCAGCAGCGTGGCCTTGCTGAAGGCGCCCGCCACGCGTGGCAGGCCCTTGGTGGCCTCGAGAAAGCGCGGCTCGGAACCCGGCGCCAGGGCCACGGCGAACTGGGAGGCCACGTCGCCCTCCTGCAGCCAGCGGTTGAGCGTGTCGCGCTGCACGTAGGCGTTGAGCCCCATCATCTCGCGCACCGTGGCCTGCACGCGCACTGTCAGGCTGCGCTGGCGACCTTCGAGCACCTCCAGCTGCACGGTGTCGCCGGCACGGATGGAGAGCTTGTCGGCCAGGCGGTCGGTGAGCAGCAGGCCGGTGGCCGGCACCGGGCTCTGGCGGCCCGCCACGTCGATGACGCGCTGCAGCTGCGCGCCCGGTGCGATGCCTTGCAGGCTCAGGCGTTCACTGCGGTGGCCGTGGCTGATGCGCACCGCCACGCTGCGCGAGGGCTCCACCAGGTCCACGCCCGGCAGGCGCGCCAGCTGCAGGGTGGCCAGCGCGTCCACCGGCTCGGCCATCCACACGGTGACGTCGCTGCGCATGGCCAGGCCGAAGGTGGTGTCGACGATATGGTCGATGGCATCGCTGAAGAAGTTGCCCATGATGACGATGGCCACCGACGCGGCCGTGCCGCCGATGGTCAGCAGCGTGCGCACGGGCTTGCGCTCCATGTTGCGCAGCACCATGCGCAGCGCCGGCGGGATGCGCTGCACGCCCAGGCGCTCCAGCACGGTACGCCGGTACAGGCCCGGCGCGGGCGGGCGCATGGCCTCGGCCGGCGCCAGGCGCACCGTGGCGCCCACGGCGCTGAGCGTGCCCAGCATGGCCGTGGCGCCGGTGACGCTGGCACCGACGAGGAACAGCCAGGGTGCGATGCGGTGCTCGAACACCGGGAAGAAATAGAACTCGGCGTAGAGCCCGGTGAGCTGCGTGCCCATCCAGTCGCCCAACGCCAGGCCCAGGGCCAGGCCCACGGCCACGATCAGCGCCACGAGCTTGAGGTAGTGCCCGGCAATGGCGGCGTTGGCATAGCCCAGCGCCTTGAGCGCCGCAATCTGCTCGCGCTGCGTGGACACCAAGCGCGAGAGCACCACATGCAGCAGGAACGCCGCCACGGCCAGGAAGATGGCGGGCAGCATGGTGCCCATGACGCGCTGCTCCTTGATTTCGGCGTCGAGCATGGCGTGCGAGGGCTGGTCCTCGCGGCCGCGTGCGTCGCGCCCGCCATAGGGCGCGAGCAGGCGCGAAAGGCCGTCGAGCACGGCGGGCTCCAGGGCCTGCGGCGCCAGCTTGACGGCCACGCGGTTGAACGCGCCCTGCATGTCGTAGGCGGCGGCCAGGGCCTCGCGGTCCACCCAGAAGACGCCGAAACCGCGCATGTCGGGCACGCCCGCGAAGCCGGCGAAGATGAATTCGGGCGACAGCGCCGTGCCCACGATGCGCAGCTGGCGGCGCTTGCCGTTCACCAGCGCGGTGAGTTCGTCCCCCGGGTGCAGTCCGCGCACGCGGGCGAAGCCCTCGGACACCAGCGCGTCGATGGCGCCGTCGCTGCGGCCTTGGCCCGTGCCGGCCGGCGCCAGCGCGTGCCCCTGGCGCACGGTGACCAGGTTCATGCGCGGCGGCTGGCGCAGGTCCACGCCGATGAGCTGGCCGATGATGGGGTCGGACAGCCCGGCGATCTCCACGCGCACCATCTGCTCCACCGTCACCTGAACGTCGGCTACGCCGGGCACGCCGCGCAGCACCTCGGCCAGCGCCAGCGGCGCGCGCTTGACGCTGGCGAACACGTCGGCGAAATGCCCGCGGGCATAGAACTGGTCGCGCGCCAGCGCCAGCGAATCCACGGCCGACAGGCAGGTAACGAAGCCCCCCAGGCCGCTGGCCACCACCAGCGCGATGGTGAGCGCCTGGCTCCACATGCGCCGCAGGTCGCGCAGCAGCTTGCGGTCGATGGCCTTCATATTATTTGCCGCCGGGCCGCCCCAAGGCAAAAAACGGCCCCCATGGGGGGCAGCGGACCACGCGCAGCGGGGTAGCGTGGGGGCGCGTCTTGCATCACCAGGACAGCTCCGCCGGCGCCATGCGGTGCGCGTTGCGCTCGATCCGCTGGATGGTGCCGTCACCCAGATAGACCACGCGGTCGGCCATGGCCGCGATGGCCGCGTTGTGCGTGATGACCACGGCCGTGGTGCCCAGCTCGGCGTTGATGCGCGCGATCACCTCCAGCACCATCTTGCCGGTCTGGTAGTCGAGCGCGCCCGTGGGCTCGTCGCACAGCAGCACCTCGGGGCGCTTGACGATGGCGCGCGCAATGGCCACGCGCTGCTGCTCGCCACCCGAGAGCTGCGCCGGAAAGTGGTGCTGGCGCGGCGTGAGGCCGACGAGGTCGATGGCCTCGTCGATCGGCATGGGGTGGGGCGCGATGTCGGTCACCAGCGCCACGTTCTCGCGCACCGTGAGGCTGGGAATGAGGTTGTAGAACTGGAACACGAAGCCCACGTGCTCGCGCCGGTAGTCCGTGAGCGCGGCCTCGCTGGCCCCGGTCAGGCGGTGGTCGGCGAACCAGACCTCGCCCGTGCTGGGCACGTCCAGCCCGCCCAGGATGTTGAGCAGCGTGGACTTGCCGCTGCCCGAGGCGCCCAGCAGCACGATGAACTCGCCGCGCACGATGTCGAGGTCGACGTCGTGCAGGGCCCGCACGTCCTGGGCGTCGGTATGGTAGGTCTTGCCCAGGCCCCGGGCGCGGAACACGGCTTCGGGCGGCAGGTGCGGATCGGGTGCGGCGGCGGCGGTGGCGGGCATGCGTGCGGGGAAGGCGCTGGGCGAAACAGCGGGGCTTCCAGTGTGGCGGCTGCTCAGGGGGTGTCAACCCGCCCCGTCAAGAAAAATGCGCCTCCTGCCCGGTTGCGGCGTCAGCCGGCTCACTATCAAAACAATAGCTGATGGCGCTCGCCATTCGGGCGCCAGAGGCCAAAACCCCTGAAATCGGCCGCCACCGAACAGTTCAGACGGACGAGGGACCCAGCAGTTGCACGGTGACCGACGGGTCGCCCTTGACCACGGGCTCCTCGACCACCACCTGGTTGCGTCCGCCTTCCTTGGCCATGTACATGGCGGTGTCGGCGCGCGCGAAGAATTCGAGCACCGACTCTCCCGGCACGTACTGGGTGACGCCGATGGAAACCGACACCCGGCTTTTGGGCAGGCCCTTCCAGGAGTGCGACTCGACCTGGGCGCGGATGCGTTCGCAGGTGTTGAGCGCGGGCAGCAGCGAGGTGGCGGGGAAGATGAGCAGGAATTCCTCGCCGCCGTAGCGGCCGAAGAGGTCACCCGCGCGCACGTTCTCCTGCGCCACGCGGGCAAAGCTGCGCAGCACCTCGTCACCGCCCAGGTGGCCCAGTTCGTCGTTGATGCGCTTGAAATGGTCGAGGTCGACCACGGCCAGGCACAGCGGAATGCCGGTTTCGTCGGCCAGTTGCTTCTGCTCTTCGAGCGCGGCCACGATGTAGCGGCGGTTGAAGCAGCCCAGCAGCGTGTCGCGCTGCGCGTCTTCCTGGATGTTCTTGAGCTTGCGGCTGGCGCGGTGCAGGATGCGGTGCAGCATTTGCACCTTGCCCATCAGGAAGGCGAACGAGGGCAGGGAAACGGCCAGCGCCAGGAAGTGCAGGGCTTCGAGCCGCAGCAGCGCCTGGTTTTCCTGCTGCACGTAGTGCAGGCCGATCACCAGCGCGTAGCCCGCCAGCGTGGCGAAGGCGAGCGCGAAGGCCGTGCCGCGCGAGATGCGGTACATGCCATAGGCCATGGCGACGAAGGTGAATGGCGCCAGCAGGATCTGCATCACCGGGTCGAGGTAGACCACCAGCAGCATGCAGGCGATGGCCGTCGACACGATGGGGAGCTTGAGCCGCTTCTCGCGGAACCGAAAGTGCAGGCCCTTGCGGAACGCGGCGAAGAAGACCAGCATGAAGAACGCGATCAGCCCGAGCAACACGTAGATGGTGGACTTCTTCACCATCTCCAGCGCGTAAAAGCCCAGCGTCGCCAGCATGAACAGGCCGATCAGGGTGGCGGCGATGCCCCACTTCTGCGCATTCGTGCGCTTGGCGTGGGGCTTGGCGGCGTCGGCCTCGCGGCGCGCCGGGCGCGTGCCGCCCTCCGCCGAATCATCGAACTCCATGATCGCATCGGTCAGCGGGAAGACGTCAGTGCTGGAGAACTGCGGCTTGCTGCGCCCGAAAAACATGGAAAGGATGCTGGCGGTACCCATGGGCCTTGAACGCAAAGAACGTCGTTGTTTCTGCAGGTGAATGGACTGGAAGGCAGTGGGGCCCATGCCGCCGGCGCTCCGTGCACCCGCCACGGCGCTTGCGCGCGGTCTGCAGGCCGCCCTGGCTCGCCTCCATTGGCGCGCCAGGCACTGTTAAGCGGAGCATCTTACGGACAAGCGCCCTCCCCCTTCTCCGGGTTTTCCAGTATGCCACCACCACGGGCACCTCAAGGCAAATCAGGCCGGCTGGGCGCGCCGGCGCACCCACCAGCCTTCGACCGTGTAGACCAGCAGCGCGGCCCAGATCAGCACGAAACCGGCCAGGCGGGAGGGCTCGAACGCCTCATGGAACAGCCACACGCCCAGCGCGAACTGCAGGCTGGGCGAGATGTACTGCAGGATGCCCATGGTGGCCAGCGGGATGCGGCGCGCGCCCGCCGCGAACAGCAGCAGCGGGATGGCTGTGACCGGCCCCGCCAGCACCAGCCAGCCCAGGGCCGCCGCATCGCCCTGCACCAGCGCACCCTGGCCCTGCCAGGCCCAGGCACCGAGCACGACCGCCGTCAACGGCGCCAGCAGCACCGTTTCCAGTGCCAGCCCTTCGAGCGCACCCAGCACCGCCACCTTGCGCAGCAGGCCGTAGAAACCGAAGGTCAGCGCCAGCACCAGGGCGATCCAGGGCAGACGCCCGGTCTGCACCGTCAGCCACAGCACGCCGCTGGCCGCCACGGCCACGGCGAGCCACTGGCCGGTGCGGGGGCGCTCGTGCAGGAACACATAGCCCAGCGCCACATTGACCAGCGGCAGGATGAAATAGCCCAGGCTGGCGTCCACCACGTGGCCGTTGTTCACGGCCCACACATAGGTCAGCCAGTTGGCCGCCAGCAGCAGCGCCGACAGCGCGAACGCGCCCAACACGCGCGGCTGGCGCAGCACTTCGCGCATCCAGGCCCACTGCCGGCGCACCGCCAGCAAGGCCAGCACGAACACCAGCGACCACAGCGTGCGGTGCAGCACCACTTCGAGCGCCGGCACGCCGGCCACCTGGCGGAAATACAGGGGGAACAGCCCCCAGGAGAGGTAGGCCAGCGCGGCGTAGACGATTCCGGTGTTCATGGATCAACCCAAGGAACGCAGCGGCTCGCGCTGCACTGGCCACAAAAAAACAAGGCCGCCACGGCGCCCCACGAACGGAGCGCCAGGGCGGCCGGACACTGGCGCAACCGCCAGGAGCAGGATCAGACGTTGAACAGGAAGTTCATCACGTCGCCATCCTTGACAACGTATTCCTTGCCTTCGGCGCGCATCTTGCCCGCGTCCTTAGCGCCCTGCTCCCCCTTGAACTGGATGAAGTCATCGAAGGCGATGGTCTGGGCGCGGATGAAGCCACGCTCGAAGTCGCCATGGATCACGCCGGCGGCCTGGGGCGCGGTGTCGCCCACATGGATGGTCCAGGCACGCACTTCCTTCACGCCAGCGGTGAAGTAGGTCTGCAGGCCCAGCAGCTTGAAGCCGGCACGGATCAGGCGGTTCAGGCCCGGCTCGCTCTGGCCCATCTCGGCCAGGAACATGTCGCGGTCCTCGTCGCTCATCTCGGCCATCTCGGATTCCATCTTGGCGCAGATGGCGACCACGGGCGCGTTCTGGGCCTGGGCGTATTCCTTCAGGCGCTCGAGCAGCGGGTTGTTCTCGAACCCGTCCTCGCTCACGTTGCCGACGAACATCGCCGGCTTGGCGGTGATCAGGCAGAAGGGCTTGAGCAGCGGCGCGTCTTCCTTGCTCACCGGCACGGTGCGCGCCGGCTTGCCCTGGTCCAGCGCGGCCTGGATAGGCGTGAGCAACTGCACGAGCTTGGCCGCTTCCTTGTCGTTGCCGCTCTTGGCGGCCTTGCTGTAGCGGTTGAGCGCCTTCTCGACGGTGCTGAGGTCGGCCAGGCACAGTTCGGTCTGGATGACCTCGATGTCCGAGATCGGGTCCACACGGCCGGCCACGTGGATCACGTTGTCGTCCTCGAAGCAGCGCACCACGTTGACGATGGCGTCGGTTTCGCGGATGTGGGCCAGGAACTGGTTGCCCAGGCCTTCACCCTTGGAGGCACCAGCCACCAGGCCGGCGATGTCCACGAACTCGACGATGGCGGGAACGATGCGCTCGGGCGAGATGATGCCGGCGAGCTGCTGCAGGCGCGGATCGGGCACCTCCACCACGCCCGTGTTGGGCTCGATGGTGCAGAAGGGGTAGTTTTCGGCGGCGATGCCGGCCTTGGTCAGCGCGTTGAAGAGGGTGGACTTGCCGACGTTGGGCAGGCCCACGATGCCGCATTTCAGGCTCATGGCAGGGCTTTCAGGTGTTCTGGAGACAAACCGCTGATTTTAAGGGTGCGCGGCAAAAGCCCTGGCGCCGTCAGTCAAAGCGCAGGTCGGCCGCGATGGGCTGGCCCACGCGCAGCACCTGGCCCGCGCCCTGGCGCACGATGGCGTTCATGCCAAAAGTGATGGCGCCGCCGACGCGCTTGTCCTGGCGGTAGGTGCGCAGGGTGTCGCCCACGGCGGGGTGGCTCTCGGCCGTGGCCGGATCGATGTCGGGAATGGGACAGCGCGCGCAGGGCTTGACCAGCTGCAGGTGCGATTCCCGCCCTTCACCGGTGCCGATGCGGACCATGTCCACGCGGTCCTCGTCGAAGGCCTCGACGCCGCCCAGCACCACGTTGGGGCGGAAACGCTCCATGCCCACGGCGGCATGGCCGGCGGCCAACAGGCGCTGGTTGAGGTCGTCCAGCGACGCCATGCTCGCCACCAGCACCGGGAAGCCGTCGCTGAAACGGTTGGGCGCTTCCAGTCCGCCCGTCCAGTCCATGCTGGAGAGCCGTTGGTGCGCCGGATCAAAACGCACCAGGCGGCAGGGCCGGCCCAGGAAGGCACCAAGCCAGCGCGCGGCTGCGTCGCCCGTGTCCTGGGCGGGCACGGTGTCCTTCCACACCGTCACCGTAGCGGCGTCGTGCACGGCGCCGGCCAGCACACGCAGCGGGGGCTGGCCCGGGGCGTGCAGCAGCAGGTCCTGCCCCGCGACCTCGGGCCGGATCAGCGCCATGCGCGGCAGCGTGCGCTGGGTCAGGAACACGCCCTGGGCGTCGACGATCATCCAGGCGCGGTCCAGTTCCAGCCCGGCCTCGGTCAGCACGGCCTCCTGCACCTCGGTGCCTGCGCAGGACTTGACAGGGTGCACGAACAGGCGCGCGATACTGCCCTGCAGGTCGGATTCGGGATGGAAGGTCACGGCGGTAGGCCCGGTGGGTGGTTGGGAGGCCGAAGCATAGCGGCAGAACCGCTGCGCCCGCCGATAGCACCCACGGGCGCTGGGCCCGGGCGCCGCTCCTACAATCCCCGGATGGCGCAATCCTTTGACATCTGTATCCGCGGCGCGGGCGTGGTGGGCCGCACGCTGGCGCTGCTGCTGGCGCGCGAGCGGCTGAAAGTGGCCCTGGTGGCCAGCCCCCCGCCGGCCACGCCGGCTTCCACCGATGTGCGGGCCTACGCCCTGAACGCCGCTTCGCGCGGCCTGCTCGAATCGCTGCGCAGCTGGCCCGACGCCCAGCACGCCACGCCGGTGACGCACATGCATGTGGCGGGCGACCAGGACGGCGAAGTGCATTTCGACGCCACCGCCCAGGGCGTGCCCGCGCTGGCCTGGATCGTCGACGTGCCCGCGCTCGAAGCGCGCCTGCAGGATGCCGTGCGCTTCCAGCCCCAGGTGGAAGTGGTGCAGGCCCCCGTGCCGGCGCCGCTGACGGTGGTGTGTGAAGGCCGCGCCAGCCGCACGCGCGAGGAATTCGGCGCCGAATTCGACGTGGCCCCCTACCCCCACCACGCCATCGCCACGCGGCTCGCCTGCGAAAAGCCGCACGGCCAGGTCGCCCGGCAATGGTTCGGTCCCGACGGCAGCATCCTGGCCTTTCTGCCGCTGGATGGAGAAGGCGGCCATGCGGTGGCCGTCGTCTGGTCGGTCGCTCCGGAACAGGCCGCCCTGCTGCGCGATCTCGACCCCGACGCCTTTGCCCAACGCCTGCAGGCCGCCAGCCAGGGCGCACTGGGCGTGCTGCGCACCACCTGCGACCGCGTCACATGGCCCCTGCAGCAGGCACGGGCACGCCACTGGTGCGGCGCCATCGCCAGCGCTCCCGAATCCAGCTGGGTGCTGGCGGGCGATGCGGCGCACAACGTGCACCCCCTCACCGGCCAGGGCCTGAACCTGGGCCTGGGCGACGTGCAGGCCCTGGCGCGCGTGCTGGGCGGACGCGACGCCTGGCGCAGCGTGGCCGACCTGCGCCTGCTGCGCCGCTACGAGCGCGAGCGCAAGACGGCCCTGCTGCCCATGGGGCTGGCCACGGACAGCCTGCAGCAGCTCTTTTCACGCCCCGAAGGCCCCTGGCAGCAGTTGCGCAACTGGGGCATGAAGGGCTTCGAGCGCAGCGGCCCCCTGAAAGACTGGATGGCACGCCAGGCCATGGGAACGCATTGACCCGCGCACACTCCAACCGGCTGGCACCCTGCCCCGTCCCTATTTTCCCGACGAGAACACCATGCAACTGATCCCCTCCCTGCTGGCCGCCGCCGCGCTGACCCTGAGCCTGTCCGCCACGGGCCAGGAAACCGCCATCCGCAAGACCCTGGCCGAGCGCATCCCGCAGATGGGCAAGATCGACGAGGTCCAGGCCACGTCCATGTCCGGCCTGTACGAGGTGCGCATCGGCACCGACATCTTCTACACCGACGCCAAGGGTAACTACCTGATCCAGGGCGAGCTGATCGACACCAAGGCCCGGCGCAACCTGACCGAGGACCGGATCAACAAGCTCACGGCGGTCGACTTCGGCGAGCTGCCGCTCAAGGATGCCTTCACCATCGTGCGCGGCGACGGCAAGCGCAAGCTGGCCGTGTTCGAAGACCCGAACTGCGGCTACTGCAAGCGCTTCGAGCGCGACCTGCAGAACGTCGACAACGTCACGGTCTACCTGTTCCTCTACCCCATCCTGAGCCCGGACTCGGCCGAGAAGTCGCGCAACATCTGGTGCGCCAAGGACCGCATGGCCGCCTGGCAGGACTACATGGTGCGCGACAAGGCGCCCGCCGCGGCCACCTGCGATACCAGCGCCCTGCAGCGCAACCTGGCCTTCGGCAAGAAGTACAAGATCACCGGCACGCCCACGCTGATCTTCACCAACGGTACGCGCGTACCCGGCGCCATTCCGGCGCAGGACGTCGAGAAGCGCCTGGCCGACGCCGGCGACGGCAGCAGCAGCCACTGACGCGCCAGCGCACCCGCTCTCCCATCGCCCATGCCCGCACGCCGCACCGCCCCTAGCCCGGTCCACTACCGCATCGAGGCTCCCGACCCGCGCACCCACCTGTTCCATGTGACGCTGACCCTGGCGGAGCCCGCGGCATTGCAGAAGCTGTCGCTGCCGGTGTGGATTCCGGGCAGCTACCTGGTGCGCGAGTTCGCCAAGCACCTGCAGAACCTGCAGGCGCGCCAGGGCAGCAAGGCGCTGGCGCCACAGCAGCTCGACAAGCACCGCTGGCAGGTCGCCTGCCAGCCCGGCAAGCCGCTGGAGCTGCGCTACGAGGTGTACGCCTGCGACGCCTCGGTACGCACCGCCTGGCTGGACGGTGCACGCGGCTTCTTCAATGGCACCAGCCTGTGCCTGCGCCCCGAGGGCCTGGCCGACCAGCCATGCACCCTGGAAATCATCGCTCCTGAAAGCATAGCTGCTGGCGCCCAGTGGTCGTGTGCTACAGGCCTTTTTCCCTTGAAGTTGGACAACCAGGGCTTCGGCACCTACCGCGCCGACGACTACGACACCCTGGTGGACTGCCCGGTGGAAATGGGCCCGTTCTGGAGCGCGCGCTTCACGGCCTGCGGCGTGCCGCACCGCATCGTCGTGGCGGGCGCGCCCGCGTCCTTCAACGGCAAGCGCCTGGTGGCCGACACGCGCAAGGTCTGCGAGACCGCCATCCGCTTCTGGCACGGCGAGGGCAAGCCGCCGTTCAAGCACTACGTATTCCTGCTCAACGTGGTGGACGACGGCTACGGCGGGCTGGAACACCGCAACTCCACCGCGCTGATCTGCGGCCGGCGCGACCTGCCGCGCACCACCGCGCCGCACGCGGGCGAGGGCTACACCACGCTGCTGGGCCTGATCAGCCACGAATACTTCCACACCTGGAACGTCAAGCGCCTGCGCCCGGCGGAGTTCGCGCACTACGACTATGCGCAGGAGAACTACACACAGCTGCTGTGGTTCTTCGAGGGCTTCACGAGCTACTACGACGACCTGCTGCTGCGCCGTGCCAGCCTGCTGGACCACGGCACCTACCTCAAGCTGCTGACCAAGACCATCAACCAGGTGCTGCAGACCCCGGGCCGCAAGGTGCAGACCGTGGCCCAGGCCAGCTTCGACGCCTGGGTCAAGTACTACCGCCAGGACGAGAACACGCCCAACGCCACGGTGAGCTACTACACCAAGGGCGCGCTGGTGGCCCTGTGCCTGGACCTCACGCTGCGCCGCGAAGGCCGCACCACGCTGGACGATGTGATGCGCGCCGTGTGGCAGCGCTCTGCCGGCGGCCCGATGGACGAGGCCACGCTGCGCGCCGTGCTGCAAGACCTGGGCGGCCGGTCCTTCGATGCGGAACTGAATGCCTGGGTGCACGGCACCGGCGAGCTGCCGCTGGAGCACCTGCTGGGGGCCCATGGCATCACGCTCAAGCGCGAGGAAGCCCCGGTCGCACAGCGCCTGGGCCTGCGCGTGGCCGAGACCGGCGCGATGCAGGTCAAGACCGTGCTGCGCGGCGGCCTGGCCGAACAGGCCGGCATGGCGGCGGGCGATGAGTGGATCGGCATCGAAGTGGGGAGCGAGGGCTGGCGCATCGCCAAGCTCGACGACATCGCCCTCTACGCCGGCGCCGAAAAGGCCGTGACCGCCCTCGTGGCGCGCGACCGGCGCCTGCTGCGCCTGCCGCTGGCGCTTGAAGCGCGCCCCGCCAGCCGGGGCCGCGCGGTCGCTCCGCCCTCGGCGGACACCATTTCGCTCGGCGTTCAGGATGCCGCCAAGGCGGCGCTCTGGCTCGACGCCCGCTGAGCCGCCTGCAGGCGCTTGGGTATAGTTTCCAGGTTTGATACAACGACAGGAAGACACCATGGGCTACGAAGTCATCGAAGTACGCACCGAGGCCGAGAAGGTCGGCATCATCACCCTCAACCGCCCCAAGTCGCTCAACGCGCTGAACGACCAGCTCATGGACGAGCTGGGCCAGGCGCTCAAGGCCTTCGATGCCGACGAAAAGATCGGCTGCATCATCGTCACGGGCAGCGAAAAGGCGTTCGCGGCCGGTGCCGACATCACCGCCATGGCCAAGTACAGCTTCGCCGACGCCTACAAGGGCGACTTCATCACCCGCAACTGGGAAACCATCCGCACCATCCGCAAGCCGGTGATTGCTGCCGTGAGCGGCTTCGCGCTGGGCGGCGGTTGCGAGCTGGCCATGATGTGCGACTTCATCATCGCCGCCGACAACGCCCGCTTCGGCCAGCCCGAGATCAAACTGGGCGTGATCCCTGGCGCGGGCGGCACGCAGCGCCTGCCGCGCGCCGTGGGCAAGTCCAAGGCGATGGACCTGTGCCTCACGGGGCGCATGATGGACGCTGTGGAGGCCGAGCGCGCCGGCCTGGTCAGCCGCATCGTGCCCCTGGACAAGCTCATGGAAGAAGCCCTGGGCGCCGCGCTCATCATTGCCGACTTCTCGCAGATCGCCGTGATGGCGGCCAAGGAGTCGGTGAACCGCGCCTTCGAGGGCACGCTGAACGACGGCGTGATGTTCGAGCGCCGCCTGTTCCACTCGCTGTTCGCCACCCAGGACCAGAAGGAAGGCATGGACGCCTTCGTGAACAAGCGCAAGGCCAACTTCACACACCAGTAAAATCTGGGTTATAATTTTGCTCTCGGGTGATATAGCTCAGTTGGTTAGAGCGCAGCATTCATAATGCTGATGTCGGTGGTTCAAATCCACCTATCACCACCAAATAAAAACCCACAGTGCTTCGCACTGTGGGTTTTTTCTTTGCCCGCGCGGCCTGCGGAGCGCCCCCTTCCATACGTAGCATCCACAAGCCAGGGCCCTCCGGCATGAGGGACACTGTCCGCGGCGGCCGCATCCTGCGGCGCGCGCGAGGCGCCCACCCGTGCTTCTCGCCCATGCCCGCCGCCATCGGCCGGCGGTTTTTCCAGGAGACACCGTGTACAAGAATCTTTTCGTACCCGTGGACGGTTCCGAACTGTCCCACCGCGCCATGGACGGCAGCGTTGATCTGGCCAAGCAGCTGGGCGCAGCCATCACGGGCTTCGTGGTGGAGCCCGACCTGCCCCTGTCGGTGATGAGCAACGACGCCCTGACCTCGGCCGAGCGCATCCAGCGCCACGAAGCGAAGAACGAAGCCCACGCCAAGACCCTGCTTGACCAGTTCGCGCAGCGCGCGCAGGCCGCCGGCGTTTCCTTCACCGCATTGCACGTGACGGCCTATTCGGTGGACCACGCTATCGTGGACGAGGCCGAAAAGGCCGGCTGCGACATGATCGTGATGGTGACCCACGGCCGCGGCCCTCTGGGCGAACTGGTGTTCGGCTCGCACACCAAGTCCATCATCGACCGCAGCAAGCTGCCGGTGCTCGTGCTGCGCTGAGCCGGGCCCGTCGGGCCGGCGCCACGCCTGCATGAGGCGTTTTTCCGGGCGGCCCCGTAGAATTGCGGCTTCAGCCCCTGGATGTACACCATGAACCGCTGCCCGACCGCCCCCCACCCCTTCCGCCCCCGCGTGGCCCCTTTGCTGGCGGCCGTGCTGTGCTGCGCCGCGCTGTATGGCATACCCGCCGCCGCGCAGAACACGGTGCAGGGCTCGATGGGTTCGATGCGCACCTTCCCGGACGCGGCGCTGCGCGGCACGCTGGTCGTCACCGCCCCGGGCGTGGCCGAAATCAATGGCCGTGCGCTGCTGCTGGCCCCCGGCATGCGCCTGATGAGCCCCCAGAACACGCTGGTCATGCCCCACAACGTGGTGGGCAACCAGTACACCGTGAACTACATCGTCGAGACCAGCACCGGAATGCTGCTCACCGCCTGGATCCTGAGCACCGCCGAGGCCACCCAGCCGCGCGCTGGCGCCGGCGTGGCGCGCAATTTCGGCTTCGCCTCCGACCAGCCCACCCGCTGAGCGGCGTCCCCGCTCCGCCCTTCCACGCCGCCCCGCCCTTCGGCGGGCGCCGCGCATTCACCCTATTCCCCCGCGAGATTGCCCCATGGCCAAAAAAGTCTTCATCAAAACCTTCGGCTGCCAGATGAACGAGTACGACTCGGACAAGATGGTCGACGTGATGCATGCCGCCGAAGGCTACGAAACCACCGACAACCCCGAGGAAGCCGATCTCATCCTGTTCAACACCTGCTCGGTGCGCGAAAAGGCGCAGGAGAAGGTGTTCTCCGACCTGGGCCGCGTCAAGCACCTGAAGGAGCGCGGCGTGAAGATCGGCGTGGGCGGCTGCGTGGCCAGCCAGGAGGGGGCCGAGATCATCAAGCGCGCGCCGTATGTCGATATCGTCTTCGGCCCGCAGACCCTGCACCGCCTGCCCGAGCTGCTGCACGCCCGCCAGCAGCAGGACCGCCCGCAGGTGGACATCAGCTTCCCCGAGATCGAGAAGTTCGACCACCTGCCCCCGGCGCGCGTGGAAGGCGCGAGCGCCTTCGTCTCCATCATGGAAGGCTGCAGCAAGTACTGCAGCTACTGCGTGGTGCCCTACACGCGCGGCGATGAGATGAGCCGCCCGTTCGACGACGTGCTGGCCGAAGTGGCGGGCCTGGCCGACCAGGGCGTGAAGGAGATCACCCTGCTGGGCCAGAACGTGAACGCCTACCGCGGTGCCATGGGCGGCACCAGCGAGGTGGCCGACCTGGCGCTTCTGCTCGAATACGTGGCCGAGATCCCCGGCATCGAGCGCCTGCGCTTCACCACCAGCCACCCCAACGAGTTCACGCCGCGCCTGATCGAGGCCTACGCGCGCATTCCCAAGCTGGCCAACCACCTGCACCTGCCGGTGCAGCATGGAGCAGACCGCATCCTCATGGCCATGAAGCGCGGCTATACCGCCATGGAATACAAGAGCACGGTGCGCAAGCTGCGCGCCATCCGCCCCGACCTGGCCATGAGCAGCGACTTCATCGTCGGCTTCCCTGGCGAGACGGAGGAGGACTTCGCCAAGATGATGAAGCTCATCGACGACATCCACTTCGACAACTCGTTCAGCTTCATCTTCAGCCCGCGCCCGGGCACGCCCGCCGCCAACCTGCACGACGACACGCCGCACGAGGTCAAGCTGCGCCGCCTGCAGGAACTGCAGGCCGTCATCAACGGCAACATCAAGAGCATCAGCGAAAGCCTGGTGGGCAAGGCGCAGCGCATCCTGGTCGAGGGCGCCTCCAAACGCGACGACAACGAGCTCATGGGCCGCACCGAGTGCAACCGCGTGGTCAACTTCGCCGGGGGCCCGCGCCTGGTGGGCCAGATGGTGGACGTCACCATCACCGAAGCCAAGGCCTACACGCTGCGCGGCGAGGTGCGGGTGCGCGAGAACGCCTGATCCACGGCAGCCGCGCCCATAAAAAAAACCGGCTTCGCGCCGGTTTTTGCTTTTGTTTTGATAGCTGGCGGCGCTTGCTGCGCAAGCGCTGGAGGCCAAAACCGCTCTGAATTCAGAACGGCAGCTTGGGCATGCCACCGCCCAGGCCTTTCATGCCTCCCATCTTCTTCATGAGCTTCATGAGGCCGCCGCCCTTCATCTTTTTCATCATGTCCTGCATCTGCTCGAACTCCTTGAGCAGGCGGTTGACCTCGTACACCTGAACGCCGGCGCCCGCGGCAATGCGCTTCTTGCGCGTGGCCTTGATGAGTTCGGGCTTGCGGCGCTCCAGCTTGGTCATGCTCTGGATGATGCCTTCCTTGCGCTTGATGTCCTTCTCGGCCTTGTCCATATCGACGGCACCGGCCTTGGCGGTGAGCTGGGCAGGCAGCTTGTCCATGAGGCTGGAGAGGCCGCCCATCTGCTTCATCTGCTGCAGCTGACCCAGGAAATCGTTGAGGTCGAAACCGTCGCCGCTCTTGACCTTGGCGGCGAGCTTCTGCGCTGCCTCCATGTCCACGCCCGCTGCCACCTGCTCGACCAGCGCCACGATGTCGCCCATGCCCAGGATGCGGCCGGCGTGGCGCTCGGCGTCGAACACCTCCAGGCCGTCGATCTTCTCGGACACGCCGGCGAACTTGATCGGTGCACCCGTCACCTGGCGCACCGACAGCGCCGCGCCGCCGCGCGAGTCGCCATCCAGCTTGGTCAGCACGATGCCGGTGAGCGGCAGGGCCTCCTTGAAGGCCCGGGCCGTGTTCACCGCGTCCTGGCCCTGCATGGCATCGACCACGAACAGCGTTTCAACCGGGTTCAGGGTGGCATGCAGGTCCTTGATTTCCTGCATCAGGACCTCGTCGATGGCCAGGCGGCCCGCGGTGTCGACCAGCAGCACATCGAAATAATGCTTCTTGGCATAGTCGAGCGCGGCGACGGCGATGTCGTGGGGCTTTTGCTCCGGCGTGCTGGGGAACCATTCGGCGCCGGCCTGCCGGGTCACGGTCTTGAGCTGCTCGATGGCGGCCGGACGGTACACGTCGCCCGAGACGGTCAGCACCTTCTTCTTGCGCTTCTCGATCAGGTGCTTGGCTAATTTTGCGGTGGTGGTGGTCTTGCCCGCACCCTGCAGGCCGGCCATCAGGATCACGGCGGGCGGCTGGGCGGCGAGGTTGATGTCGGCCACGCCCTCGCCCATGGTGGCGGCCAGCTCACGGTTGACGATGCCGACCAGGGCCTGGCCCGGCTTGAGCGAGCCCAGCACCTCCTGGCCCAGCGCCTTGTCCTTCACGCGGGCGATGAAATCGCGCACCACGGGCAGCGCCACGTCGGCTTCGAGCAGGGCCATGCGCACCTCGCGCAGCATGTCCTGCACGTTGGATTCGGTGATGCGGGCCTGGCCGCGCATCTCCTTGACGAGGCGCGAGAGTTTGTCGGTAAGGGCGGAGGCCATGTGAGATCTATTCCGGTGGGCCCGCGACCGGGGGCGGCGGGACGGTTGCGCCAGGGCGTGTGCCTGGGCGAAAGGTAAACTGTGCAGCATGATTTTAGCTAGTAGCTCCCCTGCCAGTCTGCTGCTCGGCACCGCGGCCGCCCTGGCCTATGCCATCCCGGCCATGACTGCCCGGCACCTGGAGGACCGGGGCGCGCGCATCGCGCTATGGCTGGCCTGGGCGTTGCACGCTGCGGCGCTGGGCGGGAGCATGCTCGAAGCCACGCCGCGCTTCGGTTTCGCGCCCGCCTTGTCGGTCACCGCCTGGCTGGTGCTGACGGTGTACGCCATCGAGCACCAGTTGTTCCCGCAGCTGCAGGCGCGCTGGGCCCTGGCCGCCCTGGGCAGCGCCGCCGTGCTGCTGGCCCTGGTGTTCCCGGGCCAGGCGCTGCATGCGTCCAGCTCGGCCTGGCTGCCGCTGCATTTGGCGCTCGGCATCTCGGCCTACGGGCTGCTGGCCGCCGCCGTGGTGCACGCCGCCCTGATGACGCGCGCCGAGCGCCGCATCCGCCTGGCGGTGGACCCGCACAGCGGCATGCCCCTGCTCACACTGGAGCGCCTGACCTTCCGCTTCGTGACCGCCGGCTTCGTGCTGCTGACCGCCACGCTCGCGGCCGGCATGCTGTTCAGCGAGGCCCTCTACGGGCGCGCCTGGCGCTGGGACCACAAGGCTGTGTTCTCCATGCTGTCGTGGCTGACTTTCGCCGCATTGCTGTTGGGGCGCTCGCGCTTCGGCTGGCGCGGCCGCAGCGCCCGGCGCATGCTCTACGCTGGCGCCGCGCTGCTGCTGCTGGCCTATGTGGGCTCGCGTTTCGCGTTGGAAGTCATCCTGGGGCGTGGCGCATGAAGTACCTCGTGCTGCTGGCCGTTCTCGTCGTCGCCTATATCTGGTGGCGCAACGAGCGCCGCGCCTCCATGGCGCCGCCGGCCGCGCCGCGCCGCCCTGCCGCCCCACAGGACATGGTGGCCTGCGCCCACTGCGGCGTTCACCTGCCGCGCACCGAAGCCTTGACCTCCGGGCCGCACAGCTACTGCTGCGCCGAGCACCAGCGGCAAGATGCGCACTGATCCAGCACCGCAAATGACCGGCATGGCCGCGCTGCCGCCGGCCCTGGACGACACCCCTTTCCTGCGCCTGTGGCACGGCTTCCTCACGGGCCGCGCCATGGTGGCGCTGGCGCTGCTGCTGCTGCAGGGGCTGAGCCTGGCGCTCAACCAACACCCCGAGCCCGCCGTACTGGCGGTGTGCGTGGCCTACCTCGTGGCCACCGTGGTACTGCGCGTGGTGGGCCGACACGCCCCGCCAGCGCCCCAGGCCAGCCTGTACTGGCTTCCCTCGATCGGCGTGGACCTGGTCGCCATCGGTGCGCTGCAGCTACTGCATACCGGCAATCTGAGCTTCATGCCGCTGTTCGGCCTGCCCATCCTCATGGCCTCGGTGCTGGGCACGCTCACCCTGGCGCTGGGCACCACGGCGGCGGCCACCTTGCTGCTTCTGTCCTGGGCGTGGTGGGTGGGCGCGCAGGGCCTGGGCGGCGATGCCGCGCAGCGCTACCTGCAGGCCGCGCTGACGGGCACCGGCTATTTCATCGCCGCGTTCCTGATCCACCAGCTCTCTTCCCGCCTGGTGCGCGAGCAGCAGATTGCGCAGCACAACAAGGCCGCAGCCCAGATCCAGAGCCAGGTCAGCGCCCTCGTGATCCAGAATCTGGCCGACGGGGTGCTGGTGGTGGACGAGGAATTCACCGTGCGTACCGCCAACCCGGCCGGTCTGCAGCTGCTGGGTTGCGCCCCCGGGTCGGCCCCGCCGTTCACCCTGGCGCAGGCCAGCCTCTGGGAACCGCTGGTGGCGCTGGCACACCACACCTTCCGCCAGGAGCAGCCGCAGGCGGCCGACGTGAACCTGCTCAGCGAAGGGCAAAGCCCCATCGGCCTGCATGCGCGCACCTGGCTGACATCCCCGCGCCGCAGTGCCATGGGCGCTCCCGGGGCCCGGCTGTGCGTGATGTTCCTGCACGACCTGCGCGAGATGCAGGCCCGTTTGCGCACCGAGAAGCTGGCCGCCATGGGCCGCATGTCGGCCGCCGTGGCGCACGAAATCCGCAACCCGCTGGCGGCCATCACGCAGGCCAACGCCCTGCTCGACGAAGAACTGCACGACCCGATGCAGAAGCGCCTGACGCACATGGTGCAGCAGAACGCCGAGCGCCTGGCACGCATCGCCGAGGAAATCCTGGACATCGCGCGCGTGCAGCACCAGATCAGCCACGCCCCCGCCGCCACCCTCGGCCTGGACGAAGCCGTAGCCCAGATCTGGCGTGACTGGAGCGGCCACGACCCGGCCCGGCGCCAGGCGGTGGTGGCGCTGGGCACTGAGCAATTGCATGTGGAATTCGACGCCGAGCACCTGCGCCGCGTGCTCGTCAACCTGCTCGACAACGCGCTGCGCTTCATGGGCCAGGCGCCCGACTCGCTGCAGCTCACCACGCGCCTGCACGCGGCCGGCCAGGCCAGCGTACAGGTGTGGAGCGACGGCCCGCCCATGGACCAGTCGGTCGAACGGCACCTGTTCGAGCCCTTCTTCTCGTCGGAAAGCCGCTCCAGCGGCCTGGGTCTGTACATCTGCCGCGAACTGTGCGAACGCCACGGCGCCTCCATCGGCTACCAGCGCGCCAGCCGCGCAACACAGCGCGGCGACGTGGCGGGCAACGCCTTCACCGTGCACTTCCGCAAGGCGAGCCAATTGCAGGCGCCGGCTTCCCTGTTTGACACCATCGTGGTTTGATATGTCTATGAACGCTCCCGCCGCATCCATCCTGGTGGTCGACGATGAACCCGATCTGCGCACGCTGTACGAACTCACGCTGCTGAGGGAGGGCTACCGCGTCGAGACCGCCGCCACGCTCCTCGAGGCACGCCAGCAGTTGCAGGCTCGGCGCTTCGACGTGGTCATCAGCGACATGCGCCTGCCCGACGGCTTCGGCATGGAGCTGCTGCAGGATCTGCGCGAACAGCAACGGCGCGAGCGCTGCGTGGTCATGACGGCCTACGGCTCGGCCGAGAATGCCGTGGAGGCACTGCGCTCGGGCGCTTTCGACTACCTCACCAAACCCGTGGACCTCAAGCAGTTCCGCTCGGTGGTGGCCTCGGCGGTGCAGGGCGGCGACAGCGTGCCGGCACCGCGCAGCCCGCGCGCTGCGCCAGCGCGCAACGGACCGTCCGAGCCAAGCGGCGGCAATGCCGCGCTCGATCGCCTGGTGGGCGAATCCGAGGCGCTGCGCAACGTCAAGCAGCGCGTGGCCAAGGTGGCGCGCGGCATGGCCCCGGTGCTGATCCGCGGCGAATCGGGCACCGGCAAGGAGCTGGTGGCGCGCGCGCTGCACGCCAGCAGCCAGCGCGCCCATGGGCCGCTGGTGGCCGTGAACTGCGGCGCCATTCCCGAGAATCTGCTTGAGGCCGAGTTCTTCGGTGCGCGCAAGGGCTCCTACACCGGCGCCATGCAAGACCGCCAGGGCTACTTCCAGGCGGCCCAGGGCGGCACGCTGTTCCTCGACGAGATCGGCGATCTGCCGCTGGCCATGCAGTCCAAGCTGCTGCGCGCCATCCAGGAGCGCAGCGTGCGCCCGCTCGGCTCCACGCAGGAGGAAACGGTGGACGTGCGCATCCTCAGCGCCACGCACCACGACCTGGCCGCCGCCGTGCAGGCCGGCCGCTTCCGCCAGGACCTGTACTACCGGCTCAACGTCATCGAGATCTTCATTCCGCCGCTGCGCGAGCGGCGCGAGGACCTGCCCGCTCTCTGCCAGGCACTGCTGGCCCGCATCGCCCACGAATCGGCCGGACCGGTGCCCCGGCTCACCCCGGAAGCACTCGACGCCATCGCCACCCATCCGCTGCCCGGCAATGTGCGCGAGCTGGAGAACCTGCTGCACCGGGCCGTGGCCCTGAGCGATGGCGAAGAACTCTGGGTGGAACCGGCCCACTCTCCCGCGCCAGACCGGGCACTGGATGCCCCCACGGCGATGCCATCCGCCAGCGCACAGGTTCACCCAGCGCGAGCGACCCCGGCACCTGCAGCTGCCTGCGGCGACCTGCCCCACGACTTGCAGGCCTGGCTGGACCAGCAGGAGCGCGAAATCCTGGTGCGCGCCCTGCAAGCCAACCATTTCAACCGCACCGCCACGGCGGCGCGGCTTGGCATCAGCCTGCGGCAGATCCGCTACCGCATCGCGCGCCTGAGCATCGCCGCGCCGAACGACGACCCGCATGCCGACGCCGAACCCTGAGGCCGCAGCAGGCACCCCATGGACGGGCGGCTGGCATGCCGGCGCCCGGCATCTGGCGTCGCCCAATTTCGGGCCGCGTCCGGCACAGGCGTGTGTAGACCTCATCGTGGTCCACTCCATCAGCCTGCCGCCGGGCCAGTACGGCGGTCATGCCGTGCAGGACCTGTTCATGAACCGCCTGGACTGGGACGCACACCCCTATTTCCAGAGCATCCGGGGCCTGGAGGTCTCGGCCCATTTCTTCATCGAGCGCGACGGCACACTCTGGCAGTTCGTCGACTGCGACCAGCGCGCCTGGCACGCAGGCGTCTCCAGCTACCGGGGACGCAGCCGGTGCAACGACGACTCGGTAGGCATCGAGCTCGAAGGCCTCGAAGGCGATAGATTCGAGCCGGCGCAGTACCAAACGCTCGCCGGCCTGTGCGGCGACCTCACCCAGCGCTTTCCCATTGCCCACGTGGCCGGCCACGAGCACATTGCCCCGGGGCGTAAAGGCGATCCCGGCAGCGGGTTCGACTGGCAATGCCTGCGGCAACTGCTGGCCTGGGATCGCCAGCGCTTTCCGGCGGGCGCCTAACCCCCCGCCTCCCATCGAGCCCCCCCGGGGGGGCCGCGCACCATCTCCGCTTGCTGGCGCATGCCGGACCTGCGGCCCTGCGCCCTCCAGATCCCCACCGCGGCTCCTAACGCTGCTTGGCCAGCACGTTTCTGCACGCTTGGATACACTACATTTAGTGTTTGACATGCGTCTTGCACTATACCTATAGTGTGCAATTGATCGACATCAATTGCATTCCAAGCATCCGGCGCAGCCTGACAGGCCTGCCCGGCACGAATTCCTGACCACACCTTGAGAGGACGCCATGCACGCTGCCGCGCACATCCATACCCCGCCCCTGGCGGGCATCTCCCTCCAGCCCACCGCCCCCACCGGCCAGCCAGCTGCGGCCGAGCTGTCGCACTATCAGATCATCCGGCGCAACGGTGCCGTGGTGCCGTTCGAGCCGCAGAAGATCGCCGTGGCCATGATGAAAGCCTTCCTCGCAGTGCATGGCACGCAGGGTGCAGCGTCGGCCAGCGTGCGTGAAGTGGTGGACGCGCTGACCCAGGCCGTGGTGCGCGCCATGGTGCGCTCGCGTCCCGCCGGAGGCACCTTCCACATCGAGGATGTGCAAGACCAGGCCGAGCTGGGCCTCATGCGCGGTGGCCACCACGAAGTGGCCCGTGCCTATGTGCTGTACCGCGAACGCCGTGCGCAGGAGCGCGCCCGCCAGGTCGAATCCACCACACCCGCCGCGCCGGCGTTGCATGTGACCGATGGCGGCCAGCGCGTGGCGCTGGACCTGGACCGGCTGCGCGCGCTCATCGCAGCCGCCTGCGCCAGCCTGGGCGACGACGTCCAGGCAGAACCCATCTTCCAGGAGACGCTGCGCAACCTCTACGACGGCATTCCGCTGGAAGAAGTGCACAAGGCCGCCATCCTGGCGGCGCGCACGCTGATCGAAACCGACCCCGGCTACACGCACGCCACCGCCCGCCTGCTGCTGCACACCATTGCGCGCGAGGTGCTGGGCCGTGAGGTGGCGCAGGCCGAGATGGCGCAAAGCTATGTGGACTACTTCCCGCAAGGCATCCGCAAGGGCGTGGAGAACCAGTTGCTCGACGAGCGTCTGCTGCAGTTCGACCTGCCCCGCCTGGCCGCCGCGCTGAAGGCCGAGCGCGACCTGCGCTTCGACTACCTCGGCCTGCAGACGCTCTACGACCGCTATTTTCTGCATGTGCGCAAGATCCGCATCGAGCTGCCGCAGGTCTTCTTCATGCGCGTGGCCATGGGCCTGGCATTGAATGAAATCGACCGCGAGGCGCGCGCCATCGAGTTCTACGAGGTGCTTTCGTCCTTCGACTTCATGTCGAGCACGCCCACGCTGTTCAACAGCGGCACGCTGCGTTCACAACTGTCCAGCTGCTACCTGACCACGGTGCCGGACCAGCTCGACGGCATCTACGAGTCGATCAAGGAGAACGCCCTGCTCTCCAAGTACGCGGGCGGCCTGGGCAACGACTGGACGCGCGTGCGCGCGCTCGGCAGCCACATCAAGGGCACGAACGGCGAGTCGCAAGGTGTCGTGCCCTTCCTCAAGGTGGTCAACGACACCGCCGTCGCGGTCAACCAGGGCGGCAAGCGCAAGGGCGCCGTCTGCGCCTACCTGGAGACCTGGCACCTCGACATCGAGGAGTTCCTGGAGCTGCGCAAGAACACCGGGGACGACCGCCGCCGCACGCACGACATGAACACGGCCAACTGGATCCCCGACCTGTTCATGCGCCGGGTGATGGACAAGGGCGAGTGGACGCTGTTCTCGCCCTCGGACGTGCCCGACCTGCACGACCTGTTCGGTATCGACTTCGAGAAGGCCTACGTGGCCTATGAGGAGAAGGCGCGGCGCGGCGAGATCCGGCCGAGCAAGACCGTACAGGCGACCGACCTGTGGCGCAAGATGCTGACCATGCTGTTCGAGACCGGCCATCCCTGGATCACGTTCAAGGACGCCTGCAACATCCGCTCGCCCCAGCAGCATGCCGGCGTGGTGCATTCGAGCAACCTGTGCACCGAGATCACGCTCAACACCAGCGACAGCGAGACCGCCGTCTGCAACCTCGGCTCCATCAACCTGCTGCAGCACCTGAAGGACGGCGGCGTGGATCACGAGAAGCTGCAGCGCACCGTTGCCGTGGCCATGCGCATGCTCGACAACGTCATCGACATCAACTATTACGCCGTGAAGAAGGCGCGCGACGCCAACCTGCGCCACCGCCCTGTGGGGCTGGGCCTCATGGCCTTCCAGGATGCGCTGTATGAACTGCGCATTCCCTACGCGAGCGATGCCGCGGTGGAGTTCGCCGACCGCTCCATGGAGGCGATCTGCTACTACGCCTACTGGGCCTCCACCGATCTGGCTGCCGAGCGCGGGCGCTATGCGAGCTACCGTGGCTCGCTGTGGGACCAGGGCGTGCTGCCACACGACACCCTTGACGCATTGGCCCGGGCGCGCGGCGGCTATGTGGAAGTGGACCGCTCCAGCACGCTCGACTGGGAGGCCCTGCGCCGCAAGATCGCGCAGGACGGGATGCGCAACTCCAACTGCGTGGCCATTGCACCCACCGCCACCATCTCCAACATCGTGGGCGTGGACGCTTCCATCGAGCCGTGCTTCGGCAACCTCTCCGTCAAGTCCAACCTGTCGGGCGAATTCACCGTCATCAACCACTACCTGGTGCGCGACCTCAAACAACTGGGTCTGTGGGACGACGTGATGGTGATGGACCTCAAGCACTTCAAGGGATCGCTGCACGCCATCGACCGCGTGCCGCAAGACACCAAGGCGCTGTATGCCACCGCGTTCGAGGTCGAGCCACGCTGGCTAGTGGAAGCCGCATCACGCCGCCAGAAGTGGATCGACCAGGCGCAGAGCCTCAACATCTACATGGCCGGCGCATCCGGCAAGAAGCTCGACGAAACCTACAAGCTCGCCTGGGTGCGTGGCCTCAAGACCACGTACTACCTGCGCACGCAGAGCGCCACCCACGTCGAGATGAGCACGGTGAACACGCGGCAGCTCAACGCCGTCGCCTCCGACCATGGCGGCGACGCGATGGTCGCGCACGCCGCACCACCGAACAATGCAGCCGGCATGGTGCCGGCCAGCGATGTGCGCTTCTGCGCCATCGACGATCCTTCGTGCGAGGCCTGCCAGTAAATCTGCGTGCGGGGCCTGCGGAAAAAGCGGCCCCGCATGTGTATTCAAGCAACAAAACTTCGCAGCGCGCACCGCAAGCGCTTTTCATTTTGCAGCGCTGCTTCCATAATCCGAACACTGGAAAAACCATGCTGACCTGGGACGAAGAAGTCAACTCCACATCGCAAAGATCCTTTGACGGCGGTCTGCAAAAAAACCGCTCGGTGGAATCGGCGCCGCTCTCTTTCCCTCTTTCCGGTTTTCAGGCCCCCTCCTCCGCAGCGCGCACCACCCCAAACGCATCAGCTCCCGATTCAGGAGCAGCGCGACCGCAGCGCGTGAACGCGGCCGACAAGCGCATCATCAACGGCAAGACCGACGTCAACCAGTTGGTGCCGTTCAAGTACAAGTGGGCCTGGGAGAAATACCTTGCCACCTGCGCCAACCACTGGATGCCGCAGGAAGTGAACATGACGCGCGACATCGCGCTGTGGAAAGACCCGAACGGCCTGACCGAAGACGAACGCCGCATCGTCAAGCGCAACCTCGGCTTCTTCGTCACCGCCGACTCGCTGGCCGCCAACAACATCGTGCTGGGCACCTACCGCCACATCACGGCGCCCGAGTGCCGCCAGTTCCTGCTGCGCCAGGCTTTCGAGGAAGCCATCCACACGCACGCCTACCAGTACATCGTCGAATCGCTGGGGCTCGATGAAGGCGAGATCTTCAACGCCTACAACGAAGTCCAGTCCATCCGCGACAAGGACCAGTTCCTGATTCCGTTCATCGAGTCCATCATGGACCCGTCCTTCCAGACCGGCACCCCCGAGAACGACCAGACGCTGCTCAAGTCGCTGATCGTCTTCGCCTGCCTGATGGAGGGCCTGTTCTTCTACGTCGGCTTCACACAGATCCTCGCGCTGGGCCGCCAGAACAAGATGACGGGCGCAGCAGAGCAGTACCAGTACATCCTGCGCGACGAGTCCATGCACTGCAACTTCGGCATTGACCTCATCAACCAGCTCAAGCTCGAAAACCCCCATCTGTGGACGCCCGCGTTCAAGGCCGAGATCCAGGCCCTGTTCATGCAAGCCGTCGAACTCGAATACCGCTATGCCGAAGACACCATGCCGCGCGGCGTGCTCGGCATGAACGCATCGATGTTCAAAGGCTATCTGCGCTACATCGCCAACCGCCGCGCCACCCAGATCGGCCTTGAGGCGCTCTTCCCCAACGAAGAAAACCCTTTCCCCTGGATGAGCGAAATGATCGACCTGAAGAAGGAGCGCAACTTCTTCGAAACCCGCGTGATCGAGTACCAGTCGGGCGGTGCGCTCTCCTGGGACTAGCCGGCGCCCCTATGCAAAACCTCACCACGCTCTGCCCCCATAGCACGCCGCCGTGCAGTGGTGCGGGGCGTTCCCGCATTCATGGAGATGGGGCAGCTCTCATCTCCATGGATCGCTCCTTGCCCAAAGCAGGCGTGGAGTGTTTTTTGCTCACTGACCCAAGGAGAAAATGATGGCAACTGCGAAGAAACCGGCCGCCAAGAAGGCTGCCCCCGCGAAGAAGGCTGCACCCGCCAAGAAGGCAGCGGCTCCTGCGAAGAAGGCTGCACCCGCCAAGAAGGCAGCGGCTCCTGCGAAGAAGGCCGCTCCCGCCAAGAAGGCTGCAGCTCCTGCGAAGAAGGCCGCTCCTGCCAAGAAGGCAGCAGCTCCTGCAAAGAAGGCCGCTCCCGCCAAGAAGGCAGCAGCTCCTGCAAAGAAGGCCGCTCCCGCCAAGAAGGCTGCTGCTCCTGCAAAGAAGGCCGCTCCCGCCAAGAAGGCTGCTGCTCCTGCGAAGAAGGCCGCTCCTGCCAAGAAGGCTGCCGCTCCTGCCAAGAAGGCTGCTGCTCCTGCAAAGAAGGCCGCTCCTGCCAAGAAGGCTGCTGCTCCTGCGAAGAAGGCCGCTCCCGCCAAGAAGGCTGCAGCTCCTGCGAAGAAGGCCGCTCCCGCCAAGAAGGCTGCAGCTCCTGCGAAGAAGGCCGCTCCCGCCAAGAAGGCCGCAGCTCCCGCCAAGAAGCCTGCCGCCGAGAAGGCTGCTGCCGCACCCGCTGCGCAGACCACGCTCAACCCCCAGGCAGCCTGGCCCTTCCCTACGGGCGCGAAGCCCTGATACGCCGCTTCGGCTGCGCTATCCAACCCGGTGCCCTGCACCGGGTTTTTTTATGCCCGCGGCGTATCAGTGCGCCAGGGTGGCGGGGTCGAAATCCAGGACATAGTTCTGCGGGCCGCGCGCCGCGATCTTGAGCGCGCCCAGACGGTTGCCCAGTTCCGCGCAGCGTATCAGCGGCCAGCCGCGTTCCAGGCCGAACAGCAGCGCCCCGCGCCAGGCGTCACCGCAGCCGGTGGGGTCCACGACGGCCGCAGGCACCGTCGGCGGCACCACGGTACGTACGCCATCGACCCACACCTCGCAGCCCTGGCTGCCGAGCGTGACGACCAGCCCCTGGACCTTGCGCGAGAGCGCTTCCAGGCCGAGCCCCGTGCGCTCGCACAGCATCTTTCCTTCGTAGTCGTTCACCGTGACCCAGGTGGCCTGCTCCACGAAACGTGTGAGTTCCTCGCCCGAGAACATGGGCAGGCCCTGGCCCGGGTCGAACACAAACGGGATGCCGGCCGCCTGGAATTGCGCGGCATGCTCGACCATGGCGTCGCGTCCGTCGGGCGCGACGATGCCGACACGGATGTCGGGCACGCTCGCATCAATGCGGTTGGCATGGGCCTGCATCATCGCGCCAGGGTGGAAGGCCGTGATCTGGTTGTTGTCGCGGTCGGTCATGATCATGGCCTGGGCGGTGTACGTATCGTTCACCTGGCCCACGCACCGCGTGCTGATGCCTAGCGTCGCCAGGCGCTGCAGATAGTCCGCGCCGTCGCTGCCCAGCATGGCCATGGGCACCGGATCGCCCCCCAGGAGCTTGAGGCTGTAGGCGATATTGCCGGCACAGCCGCCAAAGTCGCGCCGCAGCGCCGGCACCAGAAAGGACACGTTGAGGATGTGCAGCTGGTCGGGCAGGATCTGCTCGGCAAAGCGTCCCTCGAAGGTCATGATGGTGTCGAACGCCAGGGAACCACAAATCAGTACGGCCATATCAATCTCAATCGTTCATTCCGGCACAAGGCCATTCAGGGATAAAAAGCGAGCACGCGGTAACCCGTGATGCGTGCGACGCCCGGCGCCATCTGCACGGGCACCGTCACGCTCCACTCGGCCTGGGCCAGCAGTTCGGCCGGGGCCGCCAGTTCCTCGGGCCGCAGGACGCGGCGCAGCACGGGTTGCTCCTGCGCATCGGTAAGGGTCAGCTCGACGGCCGGCATCTCCACGCCGTGGTCCGCCCGATTGCGCAGGGTCAGGGAGAACTGGTAGTCCTCTCCCTTGAGCTTCTGGAACGACGAGCCGTCCACCACCACGGAAGCGATATGGCGGTAGGGCCCCACCTCGCATTGCAGTGGGCCACACAGCGCCTCGAGGGGCGCGCGTGCCTGCGGCACCACGGCCGCAAGGTAGTGGCGCTCCTGCAGCGCCACCTGGAGCACCAGACCGGCCAGCAACAGCAAGCTCAGCAGTGCCAGGCCGCTGCGCACCATCGGCTTGCGCCAGAAGGCCTGGCGCCGGGCCGCACGGACGAATGAAGGCTCATCGGTCGAAGGAAGGGGCTCGGCCTCGGGGTCGGCTTGCACGCCGTCCTGCTGCACGAGGCTCTCGGACTCGGTTGCAGACGCATCCGGCGCTTCGGCGGCCAACACCTCTTCGTCGCCGTCCTCTGCCGTGTCTGGCTGCACCAGATCCTGATCCTCCTCCGCATCCTGCGCTTCGGGCGCTTCGGCATCGGAAGCACTGCCGTCTTCTGGTGCGGGTCCGGGTTCAGGCGCGCTTTCTGGCACCGGCTCGTGTTCCGGCGCCCACCCTGTTTCTGGTTCCGGCGGCACCAGCACCCCCGGCGCACCGCTGGCGGGTTCCAGCAGATCCCGGGGATCAGCGTCTTCAAGCATCGGCGAAGGCAGCTCGTAGCCCGCCGGCGGGGGCGCAAAGTCGATGGCCGGCCATTCGATGTCCGATGCCGGCAGCGGAGCGGCCGGCTCGGTCGGTGGTGTGGGGACCACGGCGGGCTCTGGCAAGCGCCAGGCGAAAGAGGTTTCGGGGACCAGCGTCAACGGCGGCAAATCAGCCAGCTCCGAGGCCGGCGCCACCGGTTCCCGCGCCGCCAGGAACGCAGGGACGGCCTGCTCGGGCACTGCCATGACGCTCGGTGTGTGTGGCGCGGCGGGCACCGGGGCAGCATCGGGCTGCACGACCACGGGAGCAGCCTCCACCGCAACCGCGGGCGTGGGCAGGCTTCCCCAGGAACGCGCCTGCGGATCGGTGCGCGGCACCGGTTGCGGCGGAGCGCGCAGCTGATCCAGCGCGAAATCCGGCATCAAGGCCTCGGGCTGCGCCGGCAGCAGCTGCGCGGAGGCGTCGAACACCTGCTTGCACTGCCCGCAGCGCACCCAGCCGTCGGAGATGCGCAACTGGTCGGCAACGACCTTGAACATCGTCGCGCAGGACGGGCAGCGGGTGATCTGGCTCATTGGCTGTGCATTGTAGGTGCGCCCCAGGCCCTGCAGACCGCGTGTTCAGCGCGTGGCGGTCATGAGAATCCAGCCATCCTCGCTGTCCGCCACGGTGAGTGCGAGCCAGGGTGCATAGGCCTCCTGCAGCTCTTCGGCCTGGCGTTCGAGGATGCCCGCGAGCACCAAGTGCCCGCCCGCCCCCACATGGGCGCACAGCAGCGGCGCAAGCACGCGCAGCGGTGTGGCAAGGATGTTGGCCAGCACCGTCTGGTAGCTGCCATTCGCCTTGTCCGGCAGGCCGGTGCGCAGCTGCACGCCGTTGGCCTGGGCGTTGAGCGCAGCCGACTCCACTGCGGCCGGGTCGATATCCACGGCGTCGATGTCGGTGGCGCCGAACTTGGCCGCGCCGATGGCCAGGATGCCCGAGCCACAGCCATAGTCGAGCACGCGGCCGAGCGCGGCGCGCTCGCCCTGGCGAGCGATCCAGCGCAGGCACATGCGCGTGGTCGGGTGCGTTCCAGTGCCGAAGGCCAGGCCCGGGTCGAGCCGGATGATGGTCTTGGCCTGCGCGGGCGGCTCGTGCCAGGTGGGAACGATCCAGAAGTCGGGCGTGATGTCCACGGGCGTGAACTGAGACTGCGTCAGCCGCACCCAGTCTTGGTCGACCAGGGGCGTGAGGCCGCAGACCTCGCAGCCCTCGAAGAAATCCTGCACCGCCAGCAGCTGCTGCGCCTCCTGCGCCGCAGCCTCCGTGCCGAACAGCGCCACCACGCGGCTGCGCTGCCAGCCTGCACGCGGCGGCGGCATGCCGGGTTCGCCGAACAGCGCTTGCTCGGCCTCGGTCTGCGCATCGGCGTCCTCCACCGATACGCTGAGCGCATCCAGGGCTTCGAGCGCCTCGCTCAGGGCTTCCACCCGGTCTTGGGGGCACAACAGGCTCAGTTCAAACATGGCTTCGTGCCTCGTGAAGGATCCAATGAAAAAGGGCGCTCCAGCGAGCGCCCTCCGCGTTCTTTAGCGCTGGCGCTGCGACAGCCACTCTTCGAGGTAGTGGATGTTGGTGCCGCCATCCATGAACTTGGCGTCCACCATCAGCTCACGGTGCAGAGGCACATTGGTATTGATGCCTTCGATCACGGTTTCCGACAGCGCCGTGCGCATGCGCGCCAGCGCCTGCTCACGCGTATCGCCGTGCACGATGATCTTGCCGATCATCGAGTCGTAATTCGGCGGCACGAAATAGTTCGTGTAGATGTGCGAGTCCACGCGCACCCCCGGGCCGCCCGGCGCATGCCACTTGGTGATGCGGCCGGGTGACGGGATGAACTTGTACGGGTCTTCGGCGTTGACGCGGCACTCGATCGCATGGCCCCGGATCTGGATCTGGCGCTGGGTGAAGGGCAGCTTTTCGCCGGCCGCCACCATGATCTGGGTGCGCACGATGTCCACGCCGGTGATCCATTCGGTCACCGGGTGCTCCACCTGCACGCGCGTGTTCATTTCAATGAAGTAGAACTCGCCGTTCTCGTAGAGGAACTCGAACGTGCCCGCACCACGGTAGCCGATCTTCTTGCAGGCCGCGACACAGCGGTCGCCGATGCGGTCGATCAGGCGGCGCGGAATGCCCGGTGCAGGCGCTTCCTCGATCACCTTCTGGTGGCGCCGCTGCATGGAGCAGTCGCGCTCACCCAGGTACACGGCATTGCGGTGCTTGTCGGCGAGGATCTGAATTTCGATATGGCGCGGGTTCTGCAGGAATTTTTCCATGTAGACCGCAGGATTGCCAAATGCGGCGCCCGCCTCGGCCTTGGTCATCTGCACCGCATTCACCAGCGCGGCCTCGGTATGCACTACGCGCATGCCGCGCCCGCCGCCGCCGCCCGCCGCCTTGATGATGACCGGGTAGCCAACCGCCTTGGCGATGCGGCGGATCTGCACCGGATCGTCGGGCAGTTCGCCGTCCGAGCCGGGCACGCAGGGCACGCCAGCCTTGATCATGGCCTGCTTGGCCGAGACCTTGTCGCCCATGATGCGGATCGACTCGGGCGAGGGGCCGATGAACTGAAAGCCGCTCTTTTCCACGCGCTCGGCGAAATCGGCGTTCTCCGACAGGAAGCCGTAGCCGGGGTGGATGGCCTCTGCGTCGGTGACCTCGGCCGCCGAGATGATGGCCGGCATGTTGAGGTAGGACAGCGGCGAGGGCGCGGGCCCGATGCACACGGCTTCCTCGGCCAGCTTGACGTACTTGGCGTCGCGGTCGGCCTCGGAATAGACCATCACGGCCTTGATGCCCAGTTCATGGCAGGCGCGCTGAATACGCAGCGCGATCTCCCCCCGGTTTGCGACCAGAATCTTCTTAAACATATGCGCCCTCGCGGCCGATGGCCGGAATTGTCTTGAGCCTCAACCCGTCACTCGATCACGAACAGGGGTTGGCCGTATTCGACGGCCTGGCCGTTTTCGCCGAGGATGCGGGTGACAGTGCCCGACTTGTCAGCTTCGATCTCGTTGAGGATCTTCATGGCCTCAACGATGCAGATCGTCTCGCCTTCCTTGATCTGGCTGCCCACTTCGACGAAGGGCTTGGCGCCCGGGCTGGCCGCGCGGTAGAACGTGCCCACCATGGGCGACTTGACCACGTGGCCCGAGGGTGCAGCGGCGGGAGCCGGCAGCTCGGCCATGGGCGCGGCCGCTGCAGACTGGGCGGGCGCAGCGGCCATCGGGGCCGGCGCAGGCGCCACATACTGCTGCACCACCGTGCCACCGCTCTTGACGATACGTACCTTGCCTTCGGCTTCGGTGATTTCCAGTTCGGAGACGTTCGACTCGGAGACGAGGTCGATCAGGGTCTTGAGTTTTCGCAAATCCATGGCAGCTCCAAACAGCTAAAACTGAACAGGGCGCGAATTTACTCCAATTTCACCCTTTTTTATTCTTCCTTCGGTAATTTTCATCAATCACCGACATCCATCGACAATGGATAGCAGGTCGCGACCCTGTCAGCCCAGCGCAGCCCACTGGCGCAGGTTCTCCGGCGTGATTTGCCCTATTTTACGATGGAAGATGCGGCCATCCGCATTGAACAGCACGGTAAACGGCAGCCCTCCGCCGAGGTTGCCAAGCGAGCGGGACAGGTCCGTACCGCCCAGCCCTGCCATCACAACCGGAAAATCCACGGGCGCTCGCTCGAGGAAGGCGCGCACCGCCGACGGTTGATCGATGGCAATGCCTACGACTTGCCAACCTTTTGCGGCCTGTTCACGATAGAAACCATTGAGCAGCGGCAACTCGGCAATGCACGGCGGACACCAGGTGGCCCAGAAGTTCAGCAGCAGCGGTTTGCCCTGAAAGGCCGCCATGGCCTGGGCCGCCCCGGCGGGGGTGTCGAAAGAACGGGCCCACAGCGCCTGGGCCGCCTCCGCAGTTTCATCCGGGGCGTTTGCCCGCCACCACGCCCAGCCGCCGCCGGCAGCCGCGGCAGCGGCCACGCCTGCATACAGCACATGGCGGCGGCGCGGCCCCCGGGGCTCGGCGCCGGCGACCTGGGTCCCGGCCGGCTCGTCCGGGCCGGGAGGATTCGAAGCATTCATGTTCACGGTATTTGTTCCAAAAGCTGCCGCACGGCAGCAGTGTCGCCACGGGGCACCCGCCCCTTGCCATCGGCGCGCAGTGCGCCGCGCAGGTCGTCGAGGTCGTAAACCAGGAAGTGCACGCCGACCATCTGCCCCAGTTCGCGCGAGGCGCAACCCACGGTGAGCGCCTCGACCGGTGCGCCATGCAGGCCCTGCACCGTGCTCGGCTCGTACTCGACGCCGTGGTCGATCAGGGCGATTTCCGCCGATTTCGAGTCATCACAGAACAGCTGCAGGTAGATATCGGACAGCCGCGTGGCCGTGCCGTGCCACACAGCGCCCCCCAGGTAGGGCCGGAATGCCGCCATGCGCTCCATCCAGACCAGGGCCAGCGCACGCAGCACGCGCAGTTCGGCAGGCTGGGTGTCGGCGCAGAACAGGGCAATGTGCTCCCGCACGGCATCTTCCAGCAGGTCGTTGTCGGGCAGCGGCGTGCGCGCCGGCAAGCCCAGCAGCTTGAGCGCGCGCCGCTTGGCCGGGCCGTACTCCAGCCCTTCCTCGACCACCAGTCGGGCCGCGGCTTGGGCGATTTCGGGGGCAGGGTTGGTTGGCATGGCAGATCCTCAGCCCGCATTGTGACCTGAACGCGGAGGGACGCCCTAATAACCATGGCAGCGCCCCTGCGCGTGGCCTGCCCTTGGCCATCCCGCCCGGCCCGTCTCCCGAGAAACTCTCTTTTTGATAGCTGGAGGCGCTTGTCCAGCAAGCGCTACAGAGGGTTTTGGTCTCAACCTTAGAATCGCCTCCATGCATATACACATTCTGGGCATCTGCGGCACGTTCATGGGCGGCGTGGCCGCGCTCGCCCGCGCCGCGGGCCACAAGGTGACGGGCTGCGATACCGGCGTCTACCCCCCCATGAGCGACCAACTGCGCGCGCTGGGCATCGAGCTGATCGAAGGCTACGGCGCCGACCAGATGGCGCTCGCGCCCGACATGTTCGTCGTCGGCAATGTCGTCAGCCGCGCCCGGCTGCCCGACGGCGCACCGAAGTTCCCCCTGATGGAGGCCATCCTGGACGCTGGCGCCCCCTACACCAGCGGCCCGCAGTGGCTGGCCGAACACGTACTGCAGGGGCGCCACGTACTGGCCGTGGCGGGAACCCACGGCAAGACCACCACCACGTCCATGCTGGCCTGGATTCTGGAATGCGCGGGTTTGCAACCCGGCTTCCTCGTGGGCGGCGTGCCGCTGAACTTCGGTGTGTCGGCGCGCCTGGGCACCCCAGCGCGCCCTGTGCCCGGTGCCGGGCCCATGTGCACGGCGCCCTTGTTCGTGATCGAGGCCGATGAGTACGACACCGCGTTCTTCGACAAGCGCAGCAAGTTCGTGCACTACCGGCCGCGCACCGCCGTGCTGAACAACCTCGAGTTCGACCACGCCGACATCTTCGACGACCTGGCCGCTATCGAGCGCCAGTTCCACCACCTCGTACGCACCGTGCCGCCCTCGGGCTGCGTGGTGGCCAACGGCCTGGAGGAAAGTCTGGCGCGCGTGCTGCACCAGGGCTGCTGGAGCGGCGTGAGCAGCTTCGGCTCTGCCGTGAGCGATTTCAGCGCCGACGGCGAGCCCAGCGCCTTTGACGTATTGCACCGCGGCCAGCGCGCCGCGCGCGTGGAGTGGGCGCTCACCGGCGTGCACAACCAGCTGAACGCACTGGCCGCCATTGCGGCGGCGCACCACGTGGGCGTTGCGCCGGCCGTGGCGGCCGCAGCGCTGGGAAGCTTCCAGAACGTGCGCCGGCGCATGGAGCTGCGCGGCACGGTGCGCGGCATCACGGTGTACGACGACTTCGCCCACCATCCCACGGCCATGCGCACCACGCTCGACGGCCTGCGCCGCAGCGTGGGAGCCCAGGCGCGCATCCTGGCGGTGTTCGAGCCGCGCAGCAACACCATGAAGCTGGGCACCATGAAGGCCCAACTCCCCTGGGCGCTGGAGAGCGCGGACCTGGCGTTCTGCCACACCGCGGGGCTGGACTGGGACGCCACCGCGGCCCTGGCCCCCCTGGGCATGGGCAGCAATGGACGCGCCCGCACGGCGTCGGCGATTGAGGAACTGGTGCAGCAGGTGGTGGGCGCGGCGCAGCCCGGCGATCACATCGTCTGCATGAGCAACGGATCGTTCGGCGGCGTTCACGCCAAACTGCTGCAAGCCCTGGCCACGGCCTGAAGCATGGAGGGCCGCGGAAAACCGGCGCAGCCTTGCTATTGAAAAAATAGCTGCCAGCGCTTATCCATCAAGCGCTGGAGCCCAATTTCATTAGAAATTGACAGACATGGACTGAACGTCCACGCGCACCACCGGGCGGGCCAGCGCGGCGCTGGTGGCGCGAGCGAACTCGCCCAGCCAGGCGCGATCGCCCAGCAGCTTGGCCCCGGCGGCGGCGGCCACGACCAGTACCTTGTCGGCCATCAGCACCTTGCCGCTGGCGCGCAGCGGCTCGCATTCCATGCGCGTGAACTCGTTGTCGAGCCAGCGGCGGGCCTCTTCGTTCGCCATGGGTTCGACGCCATCGAGTTCAAAGCGGAATTCCTGGCTGGCGTCCAGGTTGACCGTCACTACGCTGTGCATGGGTTGCCTTTCTTGTTCAGTGGAGAGGGGCCGCGCCATCGTGCACGGCCCAGGTGGCTAGCTTACACCGCCCGGCTGCGGCGGGCCTCGACGGCGGCAGAAAGTTCGCCCAGCGTGGCCAGCGAATCGTCCCAGCCCAGGCAGGCGTCAGTAACGCTCTGGCCGTAGGCGAGCGCGCAGGGCGACTCCTTGCCGGGCGTGAACTTCTGCGCACCCGCCACCAAGTGGCTTTCGATCATCAGGCCGAACACGCTGCGCGAACCGCCGGCGATCTGCGCGGCGATGTCGCGCGCCACGTCCTTCTGCTTCTCGTGCTGCTTGCTGCTGTTGGCGTGGCTGCAGTCCACCATCAGCGTGGCCGGCAGCTTGGCGGCTTCCAGGTCCTTGCAGGCGGCGGCCACGCTGGCGGCGTCATAGTTGGGCGTCTTGCCGCCGCGCAGGATGACGTGGCAGTCCTTGTTGCCCTTGGTGTTGACGATGGCGACCTGGCCATTCTTGTGCACCGACAGGAAGTGGTGGCCGCGGCTGGCCGACTGGATGGCGTCGGTGGCGATGCGGATGTTGCCGTCCGTGCCGTTCTTGAAACCGATCGGCGCCGACAGGCCCGAGGCCAGCTCGCGGTGCACCTGGCTTTCGGTGGTGCGCGCGCCGATGGCGCCCCAGGCGATCAGGTCGCCGATGTACTGGGGCGAGATCACGTCGAGGAACTCGCTGCCTGCCGGCACGTCCATGCGGTTGATCTCGATGAGCAGCTGGCGCGCGATGCGCAGGCCCTCGTCGATGCGGTAGCTTTCGTCGAGGTAGGGGTCGTTGATGAGCCCCTTCCAGCCCACGGTGGTGCGCGGCTTCTCGAAGTACACGCGCATGACGATCTCCAGCGTGTCCTTGTACTGTTCGCGCGCGGCCTTGAGGCGGCGGGCGTAGTCCAGCGCGGCGGCGGGGTCGTGGATGGAGCAGGGGCCGATCACGACCAGCAGGCGGTCATCCTTGCCGGCCATGATGTTGTGGATGGCCTTGCGTGTCTGGGTGATCAGCTTTTCCACGGGCGTGCCGCTGATGGGAAAGAAGCGGATCAGGTGCTCGGGAGGAGGCAACACAGTGATGTCCTTGATGCGTTCGTCGTCGGTCTGGCTGGTTTTCTCGACGCTGCGGTACCAGGCATCACTCGCGGGAAGGGTCTTGGCTGTCATGGTTGCTTTCTCTCGAAGGTTTGAAAAAACAGGGGGGCTGAAAACAAAAAAACCGCCGGGCTTTGCAGCATCGGCGGTTGTTGGGAAGGTTTCAGGTGCTTGCGCGCTTGCCTCTCATCCGCCAGGGACCGAGAACCAAAACCAAAAATAAAACGCGCAGGGCTTGTGCATGCACACAATGTAGCACAGTCAGGTGGAAAGCTGCGGCGCTCAGCGGCGCAGGTGCAGCCACCAGGCCTTGGCGCGGTCCCAGGGGCTGGGCGCCGGTGGCGGCCCCGAGAGGGGTTGGGTATCGCTGTCGGACTGGCCGCCCTGCTCGTACATGTCGATGAGCAGCATGGCCTCGCCCAGCGTGCGCCAGGCCAGCAATTCGACATGGTCAAACGCAGCGCCTTCACGCGAACTGCGCCGCTCCAGCGCCTTGTGCCAGGCCTCGCTGGCGCGGCGCAGTTCGCGCAGCGCACTCTGGTAGGCGCCGAACTCGTAGAGCGAATGCCAGGCCGAGCCCAGGCCGGTGAGAACCAGCTGGTGCTCGCGCACCGCCCGCACCAGCGCCAAGGCCAGGCGCGTGATGCGCACGGGGTCGGGCTGCGCGCGGCGTGCGCGCAAGGCCTCGTCGATGGCCTGCGCCAGCGCGCCCACGCTGTCGCGCAGCTGGCGCGACTCCTCGTCGGCCACGCCCTCCCGCAGGAAGCGGCTGATGTCTGCGAACGACTGGATCGTCTGCTGCGACAGTAAACGCGAGGCGGCCATGCGCGCTATTGTGCGCCGCTCGCCGTTTTTTTGCGCACACCGCGCACGCGGCTGCGCCCCGGGTGGCGCGGCGCGGCAACACACGCGCCTGCTCCTAAATAAGGGGCGCCCGGCTATGGGGCGCCCAGCTAAGGGGCGCCCGGCCCCTTTGGCGTCAGGCGGTGCCGCCGACCGTGAGGCCGTCGATGCGCAACGTGGGCTGGCCCACGCCCACGGGCACGCTCTGGCCTTCCTTGCCGCAGGTGCCCACGCCGCTGTCCAGGCGCATGTCGTTGCCGATCATGCTGACCTTCTTGAGCGACTCCGGGCCGCTGCCGACGATGGTCGCGCCCTTGACGGGGTAAAGGATCTTGCCGTTCTCCACCCAGTAGGCCTCGCTGGCCGAGAACACGAACTTGCCCGAGGTGATGTCCACCTGGCCGCCGCCGAAGTTGGTGGCGTACAAGCCCTTCTTGATACTGGCCACGATTTCCCGCGGGTCCTTGTCGCCGCCCAGCATGTAGGTATTGGTCATGCGCGGCATGGGGATGTGCGCATAGCTCTCGCGCCGGCCGTTGCCCGTGGGCGCCACGCCCATCAGGCGCGCGTTGAGGTTGTCCTGGATGTAGCCCTTGAGGATGCCGTCCTCGATGAGCACGTTCTTCTGCGTGGCGTGGCCTTCGTCGTCCACGTTGAGCGAGCCGCGCCGGTCCTGGATGGTGCCGTCGTCGAGCACCGTCACGCCCTTGGCCGCCACGCGCTGGCCGATGCGGCCGCTGAAGGCGCTGGAGCCCTTGCGGTTGAAGTCGCCCTCCAGCCCGTGGCCCACGGCTTCGTGCAGCAGCACGCCAGGCCAGCCCGGGCCCAGCACCACGGTCATCTCGCCAGCGGGCGCGGGCCGTGCATCAAGGTTGACGAGGGCGGCGTTGACCGCCTCGTCCACGTACTGGCCAATCTGCGCATCGTCGAAGTACGCCAGGCCGAAGCGGCCGCCGCCGCCGGACGAGCCCACCTCGCGGCGCCCGCCCTGCTCGGCAATCACGGTGATCGACAGGCGCACCAGCGGGCGCACGTCGGCCGCCAGGGTGCCGTCGGCGCGCGCCACCAGCACCACGTCGTATTCGCTGGCCAACCCGGCCATGACCTGGGCCACGCGCGGATCCTTGGCACGGGCCAGCTGCTCGGCCTTCTCCAGCAGCCGCACCTTGGCCGTGCTGTCGAGCGTGGCGATGGGGTCGATGCCGGGGTAGAGGCTGCGGCTGTTTGCTATCTTTTTAGCAGCTACTCGCGCCTTACCAGATTGGGCTGCAGCCGAAATAGACCGCACGGTGCGGGCCGCATCGAGCAGCGAGGCCTCGGAGATGTCGTCGGAATAGGCGAACGCCGTCTTCTCGCCGCTGACGGCGCGCACGCCCACGCCCTGGTCGATGGAGAACGAGCCGGTCTTGACGATGCCCTCCTCCAGGCTCCAGCCCTCGCTGCGGGTGTACTGGAAGTACAGGTCGGCGTCGTCGACCTGGTGGGCGCGGATGTCGGCCAGCGCGCGCGCCAGGTGGGATTCGTCCAGTCCGAAAGGCGCCAGCAGCAGTTGGCGCGCCACGTCGATGCGCTGGGTGGTGGGCGCGCGCTGCGGCGCGCCGGAAGAGGAGCGGGAGGTCATGCCCGCATTTTAGGGCGCAGGGGCTCAGAGTGCCGGCTTGGCCGCCTGGGGCGTCTGGCGCTGCGAGCGCACGATGGACATCAGGATGCCCAGCGCCAGCCCCAGCGTGACCATGGCGGTGCCGCCGTAGCTGATGAACGGCAGGGGAACGCCCACCACCGGCAGCATGCCGCTGACCATGCCCATGTTCACGAAGGAATAGGTGAAGAAGATCATCGACACCGCCCCGGCCATCAGGCGGCCGAACAGCGTCGTCGCCCCCATGGCGATCGCCAGGCCGCGCCAGACCAGGAACAGGAAGCACACGATGAGGAGGCCATTGCCCAGCAGGCCAAATTCCTCGGAAAACGCGGCGAAGATGAAGTCGGTCGTGCGCTCGGGGATGAACTCCAGGTGGGTCTGGGTGCCGGCCATGAACCCCTTGCCGAACACCCCGCCGGAGCCGATGGCGATCATGCCCTGGATGATGTGGAAACCCTTGCCCAGCGGGTCGCGCGTGGGGTCCAGCAGCGTGCAGATGCGCTGCTGCTGGTAGTCGTGCAGCACCGGCCAGCGCACGCCGTCGGCGCACCAGGCATCGCCCATCACCACGAGCACCGCAATACCCACCATGCCCAGCAGCACCGGAGGCAGCACCAGCTTCCACGGCAGGCCGGCAAAGAAGATCACCGACAGCCCGGCCGCCAGCACCAGCAGCGAGGTCCCGAGGTCGGGCTGCTTCATGATGAGTCCCACGGGCACGGCCAGCAGCAGGCCGGCCACACCGAAATCGAGCGGGCGCAACTGGCCCTCGCGCCGCTGGAACCACCAGGCCAGCATCAGCGGCATGGCGATCTTGAGGATCTCGCTGGGCTGGATGACGATGCCCAGGTTCACCCAGCGCTGCGCGCCCTTCTTGGTGATGCCGAACAGCGCCACCGCCACCAGCAGCGCCACCCCCGTCAGGTACAGCGGCACGGCCAGGGCCATGATGCGCTGCGGCGGCACCTGGGCCACGGCGAACAGGATGACGACCGCGATGACCATGTTGCGGCCATGGTCGACAAAGCGCGTGCCGTGGTCGTAGCCCGAGGAATACATGGCCAGCAGCCCCAGGCTGGCCAACAGCAGCACCACGCCCACCAGCCAGCCGTCGAAGCCCCGGAACAGGGGCAGGATGCGCTGGGCGAGCGAGGGCTTGTCGAAAGAAGTTGCCATGGCGCGATTATCGGGCGTGGTCCGCCCGGGCGCCGCGGCGGGCGTGCTTCACCCCGCCTGGCGGAACGCCATCACGGCCTGGTTGCGCAGGGTGCGCAGCATGCCCAGGGCCTTGTCGTCCACGGCGATGGCGCCGGCCTGCGGGTGGTCGGCGTAGATCAGCGCGAACGGCCGGCCCTTGATCTGCAGCGGCAGCAGCAGGAAGGTGGGGGCGTTCGGCCCGCTGCGGTACCAGGCCGGCAGGCGCTCCTGCATGCGCGCGTCGCTGGCGTCGGCGATCAGCGTGTCGGCGCCGCGCAGGCAGACGGCGGCAAACAGGTCGCTCTGCATCTTGAGTGGCACGGCCATGGCGCGCACGGCCTCGTCGCTGCCCTCGCCCAGGCCGAAGCGGCCGGTCACGACGTCGGTCTTGGCATCGCGCAGGCAGAACACCATGCGCCGCGCGCCCAGGGCGCGGAACATGGTCTCCAGGATCATGCGCAGGATGTCGTTGAGCTTGAAGCTCTCAACCATGGCGTTGGTGATCTCCTGGATGCCGGCCGACAGCACCTCGGCCACCTCGGCGGGCGTGGGCGGTACGCCGGCCTGCGTCTGCAGCATGGCGGACAGCGGCTGCGTTTCGTCGGCGCGCAGCTCGTGGGTGGAGAGCATGTCCATGACTTCCGCTGGCGCATCGGGCGTTGTCGGCTGGGACAGCAGGCGCGCTGCGGGCGAGCCCTTGTCCACCCGCAGGTCCAGCGCCTGCGCCATGGACGCCAGCTTCTGGCGCGCCTCCGCCGTGGCCGCGCCGATGGCCTCGGGCGACATGCCCAGGGTGCGCGCATACTGCGTCGCCATCACCCGCAGGGCCTCCTCGCCCTGCTTGCGCTCGTTGTTCAGCAGGATGGTGGTGGCCTCGTTGGCGGCCCGCGCCACCCAGCGCAGCCGCTCGGCGCCCTGCTCGGGCGGGCGCTGCGGCGGCGAACCCTGGGGCTTGCGGATGCAGCGCTGCAAAGTGTCGGGCAGGCCCCAGACGCGCGCCACGCCCGAGCCCAGGTCTTCATACCCCAGGCCCAGCACCTGCACGGCCGCGGCCTCGTCGCCGCCCTCCACCCGGCCGGACGAGGTCAGCGCGCGGATCTGGCCAGCCTCCTCCGGGAAGTAGAACTCGCACAGCATGCGCCCCAGGTTCTGGAACATGGCGCCAATGAAGGCCTCCTCGCCGCCCTGGCCCGGACCGCACAGCTCGGACGCCAGGGTGCCCGCCATCATGGCGCGCAGGAACTCCTCACGCATCTGGCTGGCGTGCTGCTTGTTCTGCATGTGGTCGAGCAGCACCAGGCTCAGCGCCATGTTGCGCACGGCATTGAAACCCACCAGGCTCACGGCGCGCGAGACGGTGCTCACGCTGCCCCGGCTGGCGTGCGCGAACTGCACGCCGTTGACCAGGCGCAGCAGCTTGTTGGTCAGCGCCACGTCCTTGAGGATCTCGTTGGTCAGGTCGCTGATGCTGTCGTCCTCGGAGCTGGCCACGCGCTGGATGCGCGCCACCGAATCCGACAGCGCCGGAAAGTCGCTCTTGTGGCGCATGCGCCGCAGCAGGAAGTCGAGCGTGGCGTTGCTCGCCGCCGTCGGCGCGCTCACGGGCGCGGCCCAGGCGCGCAGCGCATCGCGGAAGTCGGCCGCCGAGGCGAAGCGCGCCGAAGGCTCGCGCGCCAGCGCGCGCAGCAGCACGGCGCGCAGCGTGTCGTCCACGCCCGGCCCCAGGTCTTCGGGCAGCTGCAGGGATTCGTTGGCGATGCGGTAGAGCGCCTGCCAGGTGTCGCTCTGGTGGATCAGCGGGCGGCCGGTGAGCAGTTCCACCAGCACCAGCGCGGCCGAATAGATGTCCATGGACGGCGCGGGCGCGGCGCCGGCCGTAGCCTCGGGGGCCATGTAGGCCGGCGTGCCGCTGGCCAGCTGGGAGTCGGACGGGCTGGCCACGGCGGCGGCCAGGCCGAAGTCCATCACGCGGGCGTGGCGGTGCGCGTCCACCATCACATTGGACGGCTTCAGGTCGCGGTGCACGATGCCGGCCACATGGGCCGCGTGCAGGCCGTCGAGCACGTCCACCATCAGCGCCACGGCGTCGTGCGGCGCGCAGCGCCCCTGGTGCGCCAGGTGCTCGGCCAGGGTGCAGCCGGGGACGTACTCGAACACCAGGTAGGGCTGGCGGCCCTGCACATCGGCCTCGAACACGGGAACGATATAGGGATGGGCCAGGCGCCCGACGTGGCGCGCCTCGCGCAGCCAGTGCTCGAGCACGGCCGCGTCCTGCCCCAGAGGCATGAGCTTGATGGCCACCTGGCGCTCCAGGCGCGGGTCCTGGGCCAGCCACACCGTGGCCTGCGCGCCCTGGCCCAGCACGCGCTGCAGTTCAAACCGCCCGAGCATCGTTGGCTGGCCTGAGCCGCCTGTGACGAAGCGGCGGGCGGTGGCAAGCGGGGCAAAATCGGGCATGGTGTACGCGGGCAGGCGGCGGGCAGCGCACGCTGCGCGGCCCCAAGGTCTGTATCTTATGCTTACAAACGCCGGTCTGCACGCGGCGCCTCCACTGATTTACACCTGAGATTTCCGCCCATGGCCACCACCCACCTGCTGTACCTGCACGGCTTTCGCTCCTCCCCCCAATCCGCCAAGGCGCGGATGGTGGCGGGCCACATGGCAGCGCACTGCCCGCAGGTGCATTTCTGGGCGCCGCAGCTGCCGCCCTCGCCGCGCGCCGCGATGGCGCTGGTGGCCGAGGGCATCGCCGGCTGGCCGCGCAGCACGATGGCGGTGGTGGGCTCGTCGCTGGGCGGTTTCTACGCCAGCTGGGTGGCGCGGCAGACGGGCTGCCCCAGCGTGCTGCTGAACCCCGCCGTGGACCCGGCGCGCGACCTGGCACGCTACATCGGCGAACAGACGGCCTGGCACAACCCCGAGGAGCGCTTCTTCTTCCGCCCCGAATACGTGGACGAACTGCGCGCGCTGGACCAGCGCGGCCTACCGCCGGGCGGCCCAGAGCTGGCCATCATCGCCCAGGGCGACGAGGTGCTGGACTGGCGCGAGATGACGGCGCGCTACCCGGCGGCGCAGTTGCGGCTGCTCGAAGGCGGCGACCACGGCCTGAGCGATTTCGCCGACCACCTGCCCGCCGTGCTGCATTTTCTGGGCCTTGCCTGAGCCCGCCAAGCGGCCCGGCGTGGCCATGGGACAATCGCCGCCATGTACGCATTGTTTGAAGAAGCCGGCAAATTCCTGGCCGGCCGCATCCTGTCCGAAGCCGAAACCTCGGCCCAGATCGAGCTCGATTCCGGCAAACGGGTCAAGGCCAAGGCCGCCCACATCCTGCTCAAGTTCGAGAAGCCCGCCCCTGCCGAACTGATGGCCCAGGCCCAGGCCACGGCCGCCACCATCGAGCTGCCCCTGGCCTGGGAGTTCGCGCCCGAGGACGAATTCGGCTTCGCCGACCTGGCGCGCGACTACTTCTCCACCAGCGCCACGCTGGCCGAGCAGGCCGGCGCGCTGTTTGCCCTGTACGAAGCGCCGCACTACTTCCGCCGCGCCGGCAAGGGCCGCTTCAAGAAGGCCCCGGCCGAGATCCTGCAGCAGGCGCTGGCCGCCATCGAGAAGAAAAAGCTCGTGCTGCAGCAGATCGCCGACTGGGCCGCGCAGCTGGGCCGCGGCGAGTGCCCGCAGCCCATCCGCGAGCAGCTCTACAAGATCCTGTTCCGCCCCGACAAGAACGCGCCCGAATACAAGGCCGTGGTCGAGGCCAGCCGCGCCACGCACACCGCACCGCTGGAGCTGCTGCAAAAGGCCGGCGCCATCGATTCGAGCTACCAGTTCCACTGGAAGCGCTTTCTGTTCGACAACTTCCCCAAGGGCACGGCCTTCCCCGCCGTCACCGCGCCCCAGCCGCCCGGCGACCTACCGCTGGCGCCCGTGCAGGCCTATTCCATCGACGACTCGCAGACCACCGAGATCGACGACGCGCTCTCCGTGCAGGGCCTGGGCACGGGCACCGTGACGCTGGGCATCCACATCGCCGCGCCGGGCCTGGCCATCCAGCCCGGCAGCGAGCTGGACAAGCTCGGCCGTAACCGCCTGTCCACGGTCTACATGCCGGGCTACAAGATCACCATGCTGCCCGACGCCGTGGTGCAGATCTACACGCTCGACGAAGGCCGCGCCAACCCGGCCGTGTCGCTCTATGCCACCATCGACGAGCAGACCCTGGAGATCACCGCCACCGAAACGCGCCTGGAGCGCGTGCCCGTGTGCGCCAACCTGCGCCACGACCAGCTCGACCACATCGTCACCGAGGCCTGGCTGCAAGATCCATCAATTCAGGTAGAAAACACGCCCCAAGCCTTGCTGGACAAGCGCGACCAGCTATCGTTTTTGTATCGCCTGGCGCTCCAGCTCAAGGCCGGGCGCGAGCTGGTGCGCGGCAAGCCCGAAACCTTCAACCGCCCCGACTACACCTTCCGCCTGCAAGGCAACGCCGGCGCCGAGCCGCAGGGCACGGAACAGGTGGCGATCGGCACGCGCAAGCGCGGCGCGCCGCTGGACCTGATCGTGGCCGAGGCCGCCATCGTGGCCAACAGCACCTGGGGCAACCTGCTGGCCGAGCACGGCGTGCCCGGCATCTACCGCAGCCAGGCCAGCCTGGCGCCCGGCGTGAAGGTGCGCATGGGCACCAAGGCGCTGCCGCACGCCGGCATCGGGGTGAAGAGCTACGCCTGGGCCACCTCGCCGCTGCGCCGCTACACCGACCTGGTGAACCAGTGGCAGATCATCGCCTGCGCGCGCCATGGCAAGACGGCCGCGCTGGCCGCGCCGTTCAAGCCCAAGGACGCCGACCTGTTCTCCATCATCAGCAGCTTCGACGCCGCCTACAGCGCCTACAACGGCTACCAGGCCGGCATGGAGCGCTTCTGGACGCTCAAGTATGTGGAGCAGAACCACATCACCGAACTCACGGCCACGGTGTTCAAGGAAGGCCCGGGCGGCAGCTTCCTGGTGCGCGCGGACGAGCTGCCGCTGGTGTTCCCGGTGCTCGGCGCGCAGAACCTGCCGCGCGGCGCGCGCATCCGCGTGAAGCTGGGCGAAGTCGATGAGATCACGCTGGACGTGCACGGCACGCTGATCGAGCGCCTGGACGATCCGCAGGACAGCAGCGACGACGGCCCGGTGGAGGACGCCGAGGACGACGAGGCCGTGGCCGGCCCGATCGCCATTGCCGTCGACGTGAACGAGCCCGAGGCTGGCAGCGATAATCCGGCTCCGTGAACATCGCCCCCACGCTCCACCGTTGCACGGGTCGCTGCCTCCCCAGGGGGCTGCTTCTTCCTGCGGGGGCGGCCCGTCCATGAAACTTCCCGCCTTCCTCACCCGCTTCAGCACGCTGCAGCTCACGCTGGGCGTGTCGGTGGCGCTGCACGCGGCCGTCCTGTCGGTGCGCTTCATCGACCCCGAGGGCTTCAACCGCGTGTTCCAGGACACGCCGCTGGAAGTCATCCTGGTCAACGCCAAATCGAGTGAGAAGCCGGAGAAGGCCCAGGCCATCGCCCAGTTCTCGCTGGCCGGCGGCGGCGACGCCGAGAAGGGCCGTGCCACCAGCCCCCTGCCCTACTCGGCCCTGACCAGCGTGGGCGACGACTTTGAGGAAGCGCAGCGCAAGATGGACACGCTGCAGGAGCAGCAGACCCAGCTGCTGGCCCAGCTGCGCAAGCAGATTGCCGACCTGCCGCCGCCAGACCCGCGCAAGACCAGCCAGGCTGCCGACCAGAGCGCGCAGGAAGAACGCCGCCGCCAGCTCGTGAAGATGCTGGCCGAGATCGAGAAGCGCATCAACGACGAGAACGCCCGGCCGAAGAAGCGCTACATCAGCCCCGCCACGCGCGAAGAGGTGTACGCCGTCTACTACGACGCCATGCGCCGCAAGGTCGAGGACAAGGGCACCGTCAACTTTCCCGAATACGGCGGCCGCAAGCTCTACGGCGAGCTGACCATGATCGTCACCGTGAACCACGACGGCCGCGTCGCGGCCACCGAGATCGTGCAAGGCTCGGGCAACCACCGCCTGGACCGCCACGCCGAGGCCGTGGCCCTGGCCGCCGGGCCGTTCGGCCCGTTCAACGCCGAGATGCGCAAAAAGGCCGACCAGATCGCCGTCGTCTCGCGCTTCAAGTTCACGCGCGACCAGACCCTTGAAACCAGCGTGAGGTAGGCCTTCCCCTGCGTCGCCTCTGGCGCCCAGCCCCCGGGGACGGCCCGGAACGCTCCCAGAAAAACGTCCATGACCCTTGCCGCCGCTTCCCCCGACCTGTATTGCGTGATGGGCAACCCCGTGGAGCACAGCCGCTCGCCATGGATCCACGCGCGCTTCGCTGAACTCACAGGCCAGCGCCTGGTGTACGAGCGCCGCCTGGTGCCGCTGGACGGTTTTGCCCAGGCACTGCGCGATTTCGCCGCGGCGGGCGGGCGCGGCTGCAACATCACCGTGCCCTTCAAGCTCGAAGCCGCACAGGCCGCCAGCGTGCGCAGCGAGCGCGTGCAACTGGCCGGCGCGGCCAACACCCTGCGCTTCATCGACGGCCAACTGCACGCCGACAACACCGACGGCCTCGGCCTGGTGGCCGACATCGAACAAGGCGCCGGCTTCGCCCTGGCGGGGCGTGACGTGCTGCTGGTCGGCGCGGGCGGCGCCGCGGCGGGCGCCCTGGGCCCGCTGCTGGCCGCAGGGCCGCGCCGCGTGGTGGTGGCCAACCGCACGGTAGAGCGCGCGCAGGCGCTGGTGCAATCGCACGCCGCGCTCGCAATGCTACAAAAAACAGAGCTGTCAGCGCATACTCCGCAAGCGCTGGAGCAAGATTTCGATCTCATCATCAACGCCACTGCCAGCAGCCTGGCCGGCGCCGCGGTGCCCGTGCCCGCGCGCGTGCTGCGCTCCGGCAGCCTGGCCTACGACATGATGTACGGCCCCGCCGCCGAGGGCTTCCTCGGCTGGGCGCGCCAGCACGGCGCCACGCCGCGCGACGGCCTGGGCATGCTGGTGGAGCAAGCGGCCGAGGCCTTTGCCATCTGGCGCGGCGTGCGCCCGCCAAGCCCGCAGGTGCTGGCCGAGCTGCGCGCGCTGATGGCCACGCCCTCTCCCGCGCACTGAACCCGCGCCGTCCATGAAAGCCCTGCTGCGCTGGATCGGCCTCGTCGCGTTCGCGGTGCTGGCGCTGGAGCTGTTCTTCGTGCTGCGCATCGCCGCCATGGCGGTGGTCAACCCCGAATCCACCACCTTCCAGCGCTCCGAGGCCTGGGCACAGCTCGCCAGCGACGGCCAGGTGCGCTGGCGCCAGCAGTGGGTGCCCTACGCGCAGATCAGCGGCCACCTCAAGCGCGCCGTGATCGCGGCCGAGGACGACGGCTTCGTCAACCACGAGGGCGTGGACTGGAACGCCATCGAAAAGGCCTGGGAGCGCAACGCCAAGGCCGAGGCACTGATCGCCAAGGCCCAGGCCCGCACCCCCGACAAGCCGGCACGCGCGCCCAAGATCCGCGGCGGCTCCACCATCACCCAGCAGCTGGCCAAGAACCTGCTGCTCTCGGGCGAGCGCACCCTCGTGCGCAAGGGGCAGGAGTTCGTGCTCACGGTGGCGCTGGAGCAGCTCCTGAGCAAGGAGCGCATCCTGGAGATCTACCTCAACAACGTGGAATGGGGCAACGGCGTCTTCGGCGCCGAGGCCGCCGCCCGCCACTACTACCGCAAGAACGCCGCCGACCTGGCCCCGCACGAAGCCGCGCGCCTGGCCGTCATGCTGCCCGCGCCCAAGCGCTTCGAGAAGACGCCAAACTCGGCCTACCTGAGCGGGCGCACGCGCACCATCCTGGCGCGCATGGGGGGCGCGGAACTGCCCTGACGCTCAGTTCGTCAGCGGCAGCGCCACCCCCATCGCCGCGAACAGCACGCCGCAGCCCTGGTTGAAGCGCCGCCCCACCCGCTGCAGCCACGGGCGCACGCGGTGCGCCAGGCTGGCCAGGCCGAACTCCACCACGCACTCGACCGCGCAGAAGGTGCCCGCCATCACCACGTACTGCAGCCACAGGCTGCGCCCGGGCGCGATGAACTGCGGCAGGAAAGCACCGTAGAACAACAGCACCTTGGGGTTGGAGATGGCCGCCAGCAGGCCCTGGCGGAACATCACCGAGCGGCGCACGGGGCCGCGCTGGCCGTCGATCTCGGGCATGTCCAGCTGCAGCGGCGGGGCGCGCCAGAGCTGGATGCCCAGCCACACCAGGTAGGCGCCGCCACCCCACTTGAGCAAGGTCAGCGCGTCGGCCGAGGCGCGCAGCAACGCGCCGATGCCCAGCATGGACAGGCCGATCAGCAGCGCAAAACCCAGGGCGCCGCCGGCAATGGTCCAGAGCGTGCGCCGGCGCCCGTGCAGCGCGCCGTGCGCCAGCACCAGCAGGCTGTTGGGGCCGGGCGTGAGCGACAGGCCCACCGACGCCAGCAGATACACAAACCAGGTGGACCAGGCCATTGCAGCACTCCGAAAAAGCGTTCCAGACGCCGTGCAGTCTAGGCCGGCAAGGCGCTTTGGCCATAGTCCGATCTGGCTTATATTGGCACCGATCTGGACATCCTTTGTGCACCGCATGGCCCCCGCCTCCCCCCCGGCCCCGCAGCGGCCCGACGTGCGCCTGCTGCTGCTGCCCCTGCCCGACTTCACGCTGCTGCCGTTCGGCGGCTTCCTGGACAAGCTGCGCTTCTCAGCCGACGACGCGGACCGCAGCCGCCAGCGCCACTGCGCCTGGACGCTGCTGGGCATCGACGGGCAGAGCGTCACCTCCAGCAGCGGTGTGCGCGTGGAGACCGACGCCACGCCCACCGATGTGGACTGGAGCGCGTTCGACTACCTGGTGGTGTTCGGCAGCCGCACGGTGGAAAAGTCCATGGCCCTGGCCGGCGCCTACGCGCCCGTGCTGCGCGCCGCCAGCCGCCACGCGCTGCCGCTGGTGGCCATCGACAACGCCAGTTTCCTGCTGGCGCGCGCCGGGCTGCTGCGCGGCCATGAGGTGGCGCTGCACTGGCGCCACGTGGCCGAGTTCCGCAGCGCCTTCCCGCGCATCGCGGTGCGCAGCGAGCTGATCTACTGCTTCGACCGCGACCGCATCACCTGCGCCGGCGGCACCGCCGCCATCGACATGGCGGTGGAGCTGCTGGCGCGCCACTGCGGCCGCGCGCGCGCCTGCAAGGGCCTGGCCGACATGCTGGTGGACGAGCCCCGCCACCCGGCGCACTCCCTGCGCTCGATGGAGGGCGACCCCAGCCTGGGCCGGCATCTCTCGCGCGCCATCGCGCTGATGCGCAGCTCGCTGGGCGAGCCCATGGGCATTCCCGAGCTGGCGCAGCGCATCGGCATCGGGCGCCGGCACCTCGACCGCCTGTTCAGAGAGCAGCTGGGCACCAGCGCGCACGAGCACTGGACCCATTTGCGCGTAGAGCATGCCCAGTGGCGCGTGCAACACTCCCACCACAGCCTGGCCGCCATCGCCGGCGAGGTGGGCCTGTCCAGCGCCGCCAGCCTGGGCCGGCTGATGCGCCAGCACCTGGGCCAGAGCCCCGGCGCGCTGCGCGCGCAGCGTGCCTCCACCCCCACCGATTGACCCGTTTCCCCATGCCCCACACCCCTTCGCTCCCCGCCCTGCCCCACCTGGCCCACCGCACGGAGGCCGGCCCCGTCCGCGTCCTCATGGTGTGCATGGGCAACATCTGCCGCAGCCCCACCGCCCACGGCGTGCTGGAAAAGCTGGTGGCCGACGCCGGCCTGGCCGCACAGGTCACCGTGGACTCGGCCGGCACCCACGGCTACCACGTGGGCGAGCCGCCCGACGCGCGCGCCCAGCAGCACGCCGCGCGGCGCGGCTACGACCTCTCGGCCCAGCGCGCGCGCCGCCTCGTGGCCCGCGATTTCGACACCTTCGACCTGGTGCTGGTGATGGACGCGGCCAACAAAGACCACGCCCGCCCCCTGTGTCCGCCCGGCCAACGCCACCGCCTGCGCCGTCTCACCGACTTTTGCAGCGCCACCGGCGCCCGCGAGGTGCCCGACCCGTACTACGGCGGCGCGGCAGGCTTCGAGCAGGTGCTGGACATCGTGGAGGACGCCTGCCGGGGCCTGCTGGCCGTGCTGGCGCCCGAAACCGGGCGCCGCGCCTAACGCGCGCCAGCGCGCCGCTCCATTCGCCCCCTATCATCCCGCCATGCTTGCCAAGTTGATGGGTTTCTTCCTGCTGGGCCTGGTGCGCGTGCTCACCGGCTCGCAGGCACGCTGGTACGGCTGCCCGCCCAAGGCGGAGCAGCGCATCTATTTCGCCAACCACCAGAGCCATGCCGACCTGGTGATGATCTGGGCCGCGCTGCCCGAGGAGCTGCGCAGCATCACCCGCCCCATCGCCGCGCGCGACTACTGGACCAAGTCGCCCTTCCGGCAATGGATCACCAGCGCGGTGTTCAATGCCATCTACGTGGAGCGCCAGGCCGCCCCGGCAGCGCCCGCCACCACCGAGGCCAGCACCGCCCCTTTGCAAGCGCCTGCGGCACCCGCCGTGCCGCCCAGCCCCGAGGCCCTGCGCGCCGCGCTGCCCGACACCGACCCGCTGGCGCCGCTGGCGCGCGCGCTGGAGAGCGGGGACTCGATCATCATCTTCCCCGAGGGCACGCGCGGCCATGGCGACGACCCGCAGCCCTTCAAGTCGGGCCTGTTCCGGCTGGCGCAGATGTTTCCGCACGTAGTGCTGGTGCCGGCCTGGATCAACAACGTCCAGCGCGTCATCCCCAAGGGCGAGGTGGTGCCCGTGCCCATCCTGTGCTCGGTGACCTTCGGCGCGCCGGTCCAGCTGGAGCCGGGCGAGGAGCGCCGCCCCTTCCTGGACCGTGCGCGGCTGGCCGTGATGGCCTTGCGGGAGGTCTGACGCCATGAACGCCTTCCTGCGCAGCCTCACCACCACGCAACAGATCGGGGCGCTGTTCCTCGTCGTGTTCGGCGTGCTGTCGCTCGTCACGCTGTGGGCCTTCGCGCGGGGCCTGCGCGAGCCGCCGGGCGACGACGCCGATGCCGCCGCCGCACGCCAGGGCGTGGCGCGGCGCCTGCGCGCGCTGCTGCAGACGTCCTGGGCCATGGCCGGGGTGTTCTGGGTGGGCTGGGTGCTGGGCGACACGGCGGCCACGGTGCTGTTCGGCCTGGTGGCGTTCTTCGCGCTGCGCGAGTTCATCACGCTCTCGCCCACGCGGCGCGGCGACCACCGCAGCCTGGTGCTGGCCTTCTTCGTGGTGCTGCCGGTGCAGTTCGTGCTGGTGGGCACACGGCATTTCGACCTGTTCACGGTGTTCATCCCGGTCTATGTGTTCCTGGCGCTGCCGGTGGTGAGCGCGCTGGCCAACGACCCGCAGCGCTTTCTGGAGCGCAGCGCCAAGCTGCAGTGGGGCATCATGGTCTGCGTGTATGGCATGAGCCATGTGCCGGCGCTGCTGCTGCTCGACTTCCGCGGACAGGAGGGCCGGGGCGCCTTCCTGGTGTTTTACCTGGTGCTGGTGGTGCAGACCTGCATGGTGGTGCAGCATCTGCTGGGGCGGCGCTTTCCACACAAGCCGGTGGCGCCGCAGGTGAGCCAGAGCTTCCAGTGGGTAAGCTGGCTGGCCGGCGTGGGCGTGGGCGGGCTGGTGGGCGCACTGCTCACCTTCATCACGCCGTTCAAGCCGGGCCAGGCGCTGGGCATGGCGCTGCTAGCCTGCGTGGCGGGCAGCCTGGGGCACCTGGTGATGAAGGCGCTCAAGCGCGACCGGGGCATCACCAGTTGGGGCATGCAGGGCATGTCCGTCACCGGCGCGGGCGGCCTGCTCGACCGGGTGGACGCGCTGTGCTTCGCCGCACCGGTGTTCTTCCATTCGGTGCGCTGGTACTTCGGTTTATGAATGAAAATGGCGTCCAGCGCTTTACCAGTAAGCGCAACCAGCTACCAAATCAATAGCATATGAGAATCCTTGGCATCGACCCCGGCCTGCAGACCACGGGCTTCGGCGTGCTGGACACGGAGGGCCACAAGCTGCGCTACGTGGCCAGCGGCACCATCCGCACCACCCACCTTGCGCTCGGCGACCTGCCCGGGCGCCTGAAGGTGCTGTTCGACGGCATCGGCGAGGTGGCGGCGCGCTACCAGCCCGACGTGGCCACGGTGGAGATCGTCTTCGTCAACGTGAACCCGCAGTCCACCCTGCTGCTGGGCCAGGCACGCGGCGCCTGCATCACGGCCCTGGTGGCGCGCGACCTGCCGGTGGCCGAATACACCGCGCTGCAGATGAAAAAGGCCGTGGTCGGCCACGGCCGCGCCGCCAAGAGCCAGGTGCAGGAGATGGTGCGCCGCCTGCTCGACCTGCCCGGCCTGCCCGGCACCGACGCGGCCGACGCCCTGGGCCTGGCCATCACCCACGCCCACGCCGGCGCCGCCATGGCGCGCGTGGCCGAGGTGGCCACCTTGCAGCGGCGCCAGCATGCGATGTACAAAGGCGGGCGCAGCTACTGACCCCACCCTGCTCCTCCACCACCATGGCCGCCCCCGAATTCGCGCTCTTCAAATACCCGCACGACGGTCCGCCGCTGGTCAGCCCGGCGCGCCGGCGCTTTACCTACGCCAGCGCCGCCGTGGCGCTGCTGGCCACGGCGCTGGCGTTTCCGGCGGGTGCGCTGCTGTGGCTGGTGCCGCTGCTGGCGCGCGTCACCGCCGGCCGCTACCTGCAGCTGGGGCCACGATACCTGCTGTGCGGCGACACCCTCGTCTACTACGGCAACGTGCGGCGCATGGCGCTGTCGCGCTCGCGCGGCACGCTCGAACTGTTTGGCGCCAGCGGCTCGGTGCTGCGGCTGGAGCGCGACAAGTTCCCGACCAACGCGCGCAAGCCCGACAAGGTCACCAAGAACAAGGCCGCCAAGTTCGAGAAGGTGTCGGCCCGCATCGTTGAACGCGTGCTCCAGGCGGCGCCCGACACGCCGCTCACCAAGGCCTGAACATGGACGCCGCAGCACCCGCACCCGTGCCCGGGCGATCGATCCACCTGCTCTACGTACCCACGCTGTGCTGCAACCTGAGCTGCAGCTACTGCTACCTGGGCAAACAGACCAGCGAGGCCGCGCTCAAGCGCGACGCCGAACGCGCCGTGCACACGCTGCGCCACACGCTGGACGCGCTGCGAGCCGCCGGCGTGCTGGCGTACAACGTCTCGCTGCACGGCGGCGAGGTGACCACGCTGCCGTCCGACGTGCTCGACGCGCTGTTCGGCATGGTGCGCGCGCACTACCGCGAGCACTTCGACGCGCTCAATGCGCAGGGGCACCGCAAGTCGGCGCCGCACATCAAGACCAACCTGTTCAAGTTCGCGCCGCTCTACGAACTGTTCGACCGGCACAAGGTGTCCATCAGCGCCAGCATCGACCTGCCGCTGGCCCTGCACGAGCGCCACCGCACCACGCGCGGCGGCACCGGCTGGCTGCCACGCACGCTGGAGAACATCCGCCTGCTGGCGCGCTACCCGCACGCCAAGAAGATCTCGGCCACGCTCAGCAGCGAGCACCTGCAGGACATGCAGGCGCTGGTGGACGACATCTGGTTCATCCACCGCGAACTGGGCTTCGACATGAACCAGTTCAACCTGATGTTCGCCTTCGGCTCCGAGCTCAACCGCGCCGCCAAGGGCGAGGCCGTGCTCACCCCCGCCACGCCCGAGCAGCAGCGGCGGCTGTACGACACGCTGCACGCCGCCTTCCTGGGCACCGAGCTGGAAGAGGGCCTGCGCCGCCACTGGTTCGACGAGTTCACGCCCGGCTACTGCACCAACGCCGCCAACTGCGGCGAGCGCTTCTACCTGCTGCAGAGCGACGGCTCGGTGTACTCCTGCGTGCGCGGCCAGGGCATCCCCGAGTTCCGCTACGGCAACGTGTTCGAGCAGCCCATCCTCGACATCCTGGACAACGGCGCGCGCAAAATCCGCGCGGTGCACCAGGCGCATGGTTTCGACAGCGCGTGCCAGGGCTGCGGCCACCTGTCCACCTGCCACACCGGCTGCCCGGTGGTAAAGCACCAGAACCAGAGCGGCCGCTCCTACACCTGCGGCCTGCAAAAGCGCATCTACGCCGACGCCCCGCTGACCTACCCCGCCGACGCGCCCGACGTGCAGCAGGACTACGCGCAGCAGTACCAACTCGCCACGCACCCCGGCCTGGCCTTCGCCCAGCCCCCCGCACGGCCCGCCGCGCGTCGCCTGGTGCTGCCCAGCGACCTGGGCGAGGAAAAGAACACCCTGCCCGCACTCATCGAGGCCGACCCGCTGCTGCAGGCGCTGTTCGATGGCAGCGCCTTCGTGCTCGAACTCAATGGCGAGGCCATCGCGCTCGAATCGCAGCTGCTCAAAACCCAGCGTAGCGTGCACACCCTGGTGCCCGGCGACTGCCTGGTGCTGCACCTGCGCCGCGACCTGCTGGCGCAGAACTGCCCGGAGGCCGTGCGCAACACCGTCTACCTGCAGATGCTGCGCGACACGCCCGTGGTTTACGGCGACGAGCAGCGCAGCAAGCAGGCCCATGTGTTCACCTACCAGCTCTACGCCGACTTTCTGGAGCCCAGCGCCCTGCTGGGTGACGACTTCGCGCAGGTGGACCTGTCGGGCCTCATTGAACTGCACCGCGCGCACTACCAGCGCGGCGTGCTCAACAACCTGTTCGTCACCACCTTCTTCCTGCGCGAGTACCACTACCAGAAGCAGAAGGCCAACGCCTTCTACCATGTGCAGACGGCCAACCTGCCGTTCCAGAACTTCGAATTTCACTACCTGCCATGAGCACCAACGACCTGCAGCGCACCGCCTACACCGTGGAGTGCTTTCTGAACGCCCTGCGGCTGGAAGACAGCCCCGGGCGCACGCAGCTGGAAGAGACACTGGTGCGCTGGCTGGCCGACGGCGCGCGCGGCAAGCAGGACCACCTGGTCTACCAGGACGGGCGCATCAGTTGCGCCGCTGGGGGGAAGGTGGTGCAGAGCTTCGACACACCGCAGGCGCGCCAGATGCAGACCCTGTGGTGCAACCGCGCCAAGCTCTCGGCCATCGACGGCGAGGCCTACAGCCGCAGCGCGCAACTGGTGATGCTGGGAACGGCCGGCCTGTTCCTGACCCTGCCCGGCCAGGTTGCTGCCAAGGACGCGAAGGACAAGCGCCGCAGCAGCAATAACAACAATAACAATAACAATAACAACAACAACAATAACAATAACAACAACAACGGGTGACGCGACAGGGCGCGCCGCTGCTGCGGGCTACTTGCGCTGCGGCATCTCCAGCGTGAGCGTGGCCGGCCCTTCCGCCGTGGCGCCGAGATGGGCCTGGCGCGAGCCCAGCGACTGCAGCACCAGCCCAGGTTCCACCATGCCCCCCGCACGGAACGGCCGTGCCGGCTTGCCATCAACGGCGATCAGCGCCGCGCCGCCACCGCTCGTGCGCCCCGCCAGCACCCCCACCAGCGTGAAGCGGCTGGACGCCGACGCAGCCACGGGCGCCAGGGCCGGAACGGCACCGAGCAGCCGCGCCACGGCCTGCGCATCGGGCACAGCGGCCGCGGGCGCTGCCGCCGGCACCGCGATCCCCCCCGGGCTGGACGACAGGCGCAGCCCCCAATAGGCCAGGCTTGCGGCCGCCAGCGCCCAAATGCCCAGGGTGGCAAGGCGGACGCCCCAGATGCTGTGTGAATTGGTCACCATCGTTGGATTATCAGCCAACGCGCCCATCGATTTGTGCATCACGTGGCATTGCGGGCGGCCATGACACATGAACGAAAGACTCGGTTTGACCAGGGTTGCCGAGCATTCTTGGGCATCAGCGGTTGCGCTTGCAGCGCTGGCCATCGGATTTAGAAAAGGACATTTGCCGCGTCAATTTACAAATAGGATTGCATTAAGAATGTCCCACCCACCTGACGCTTATCAATTCGTATCGTTCTGTTTGCGTCCGGCTTGCATAGTCACGGATTGAATGGGCTAGACTGCGTCGGTCTGCAAATCCAGACCTCAAGCAAACAATACGGAAGAGGGCAATCGCATGAAAATGATCAAGACCTTGTTGGGCATGGGACTCGTTCTTTCACTGGCCGCTTGCGGTGGTGGGGACAAGGATTCAGGTTCGACCTCCACACCTGAAGCGCCACAGCTGAAAATCTCATCGACTTCCTACACCGAACAAGGAGAAATCCCGCTGCAATATGGTGCTGTCAGCAACGGTGGCAAAAACACCTCGCCCCAGCTGAGCATCCTGTCCACCCCGACGGGCACGGGCGCGCTGGCCATCATCATGCATGATGAGATGGCCCCCTGCGGCACCGCTGAGAATGCCTGTGTGCACTGGAACGTGTTCAATCTGCCAGCCACCCAGAAAGCCATCGCGGAAAACGAAAACCTGGCCGCTATTCCCGGTGCAATCATCGGTACCGCCTACAACGGCCAACTGGGCTACCAAGGGCCCAACTCGTCCACCCGGCACGTCTACAAAATCACCGTGTATGCCATGACCGCTGGTATTTCGCCCACGGCCGCAACTCCACATTACACGCCGAGCCAGTTCGAGGCAGCCCATGCAGGACTGATCATGAACAAAACCACCTGGACGGGTTACTTCACTCCTACCCCGTGAAGATAGCCACATAACCATACCCAATTCAAGGGCCGCTGATGCGGCCCTTGTTACGTGCGCCACCGCCCCTTGCAAAAGACAATTAGTTTCAAATATGACGGCATAAAGCGCACGGCCTGCCTTGGCAACCGGCCCACGCCCTGCCATTCGAAATGCGGGAATACGCGCACATTGCGTACTGAAACGGTCACCAACGCCGCTTATGATTCAACGATGCGGGGGAAGATTCTCGCGCCCCACCCATCGTCGAATACCATGACCCATCCGTTTTCACTTGCCCGCCGCCACCTGGCCCGGGGGTTCACCCTCATTGAGCTGATGGTGGTGCTGGTCATCATCGGCGTGCTAGCCGCGCTGATCGTGCCCAACGTGCTGGACCGCGCGGACGACGCACGCAGTACGGCGGCGCGCACCGATGTCACCAACCTCATGCAGGCGCTCAAGCTCTACCGCCTGGACAACCAACGCTACCCCAGCTCCGAGCAGGGCCTGCAGGCGCTGATTGCCAAGCCCACGACCGGCCCACAACCGCTGAATTGGAAGCCCTACCTGGAAAAACTCCCCAACGACCCCTGGGGGCGCCCCTACCAGTACCTGAGCCCGGGCGTGAAGGGCGAGGTCGACGTGATGTCGTTCGGTGCCGATGGCCAGTCGGGCGGCGAAGGCAAGGACGCCGACATCGGCAGCTGGCAGTGACCGCACAGCGCCATCGCACCCTCGGATTCACTCTGCTGGAGCTGCTGGTGGTCGTCGCCATCATGGCGCTGGCCATGGCGGGCGTGGGACTGGCGCTGCGCGATACCGGACAGGTGCAGCTGGAGCGCGAAGCCGAGCGCTTGGCAGCGCTGCTCGAAGCCGGCCGTGCGCAATCGCGCACCAGTGGTGTACCGGTGCGCTGGCGCGCCGTCGTCGGAGGGTTTCACTTCGAAGGATGGACGGGCGATCCCCCACCCACGCAGTGGCTGAGCCCCGACACCCAGGCACTGGGCCCGGCTGCACTGGTGCTGGGCCCCGAGCCGCTGATTGCCCCACAGCAAGTGCTGCTGTCGTCCCCCGCACTGCCCGGGCGCAAGCTGCGTGTGGCCACCGATGGTTTGCACCCTTTCGCGGTGCAGGCGCTGCAATGAAGCGCCTGCGCGGCTTCACATTGGTCGAGGTGCTGGTGGCGCTCAGCATCGTCGCCATCGCGCTCATGGCCGGTTCCCAGGCCACGACGGCGCTCACGCGCAACGCACAGCGCCAATCCGACGTGCTGCTGGCCCAGATCTGCGCCGAGAACGAACTCGTCAAGGCCCGCCTGTCGCGCCAGATGCCCGCCGTGGGCGACAGCAGCCTGGCCTGCGCTCAGGCCGGGCGCAACTTCAACGTGAGCGTGATCGTGCGGCCCACGCCCAACCCGAGCTTCCGCCGCGTGGATGCGCAGGTGTTCGACGAGGGCGCGTTGCCGGTGCTGCGGGTGTCCACCATCGTGGGGCGGCGCTGAACATGGCCGTGCGCACTGCCTCCCGGGGCTTCACACTGATCGAACTGCTCGTGGCCATTGCCGTCATGGGTCTCATGGCGCTGCTGAGCTGGCGCGGGCTCGATGGCATGGTGCGCGCACAAGAGCAGACGCGCCTGCGCGGCGACCAGGTGCTGACCCTCCAGACCACCCTCGCGCAATGGGCCACCGACCTCGATGCGCTGCTGCCCCTGCCCCACACCACCCCGCTCGACTGGGACGGCCAGGTGCTGCGCCTGACGCGCAGCAACAGCGCCACGCCCACCGAGGGCGCGCAGGTCGTGGCCTGGGCTAGGCGCAACGTGCAGGGGCAGGACCAGTGGCTGCGCTGGCAATCGCCCCCCGTACGCACGCGGGCGCAGTGGCAGCAGGCCTGGCAGCAAGCCGCCCTGTGGGCGCGCAACCCCGGCGAAGCCGAGCGGCGCAGCGAGGTGGCCCTGCTGCCGCTGGCGGGATGGCAGGTGTACTACTACCGCAGCGACGCCTGGACCAACCCCATGTCCAGCGGCGACACCCCGGCCGACAGCGCCATGGCCGCCAGCGCGCTGATCCCCGACGGCGTGCGCCTGCAGATCGACCTGCCCGCTGGCCAGGCGCTGGCCGGCCAGATCACACGCGACTGGATCAACCCGCGCAAGGGCGGAGGCAAGACATGAACACGCGTGCTTCCAACCGTGCACGCGCGCGCGGCGCGGCCCTGCTCGCGGCCATGCTGACCGTGACGCTGGTGGCCACCTTCGCGGCGGCGGCCCTCTGGCAGCAGTGGCGCGCCGTCGAGGTGGAAACCGCCGAGCGCGCGCGCGTGCAATCGGCCTGGATACTGCTGGGGGCGCTCGACTGGTCGCGCCTCATCCTCTACGAAGACGGGCGCGCCGGCGGCGGCGACCACCTGGCCGAGCCCTGGGCCGTGCCGCTGGAAGAGGCGCGCCTTTCCACCTTCCTGGCCGCGGACCGCAACGTCGCCCAGCAGGACGACGCCAGTGCCGACATCCAGGAAGCCTTCCTGTCGGGACGCATCATCGACCTGCAGTCGCGCCTGAACGTGGCCAACCTCGTCAACGGCACCACGGTGCACGAGGCCACGCTGGCCCAGTTCACACGCCTGTTCGCGCAGCTCGGACTGCCCGCGCAGGAGCTGGCCACGATGGTGCAGGCCCTGCGCCAGGCACAGGAGCCCGCCACCGGCAGCGCCAACGCGCCGCTCATGCCGCAAACGCTGGAGCAGCTCGGCTGGCTGGGCGTACCCGCAACCACCGTGGCCGCCCTGGCGCCGCATGTGGCACTGCTGCCCGAGCGCCGGCCATTGAACCTCAACACCGCTGGCGTCGAGGCGCTGATGGCCGGCATCGAGGGGCTGGACCTGGCAGGCGCCAACAAGCTCGTGGCCGTACGGCAAATGCAGCATTTCAAGTCCCTTGACGAGGTCACCGCCCTGGTCGGCCCCAGGGCCAAGGTCAATGGCGACGCCCACGCGGTGGCAACGGCCTACTTCGAGGTGCACGGCCGCCTGCGCCTGGGCAACGCCGTGGTGCAGGAGCGCTCGCTGGTGCGCCGCCAGGGCCTGGAGGTCAGCACGGTCTGGCGCGAACGCGGCGCGCAGCTCCAGACGGGCTTGCCCTGAGGCATCGGCACAGGTCCGCACCCTACAATGGCCCGCGAAAACCGTCCATGAGCACCCTGATCCTTACCCTGCCCCTGGCGCGCTCCGGCCCCGCCACCGAATACCGCTACACGCTGAGCGCCGACGGCCACAGCGCCACGCGCCATGCCAGTGCCAGCGCCACCCTGCTGCCCGCCGTGGGCCGCGCCGCCAGCGAGGTGGTGGCCGTGGTGCCGGCAAGGGCGCTGTCGTGGCAGCGCGTGCAACTACCGCCGGGCATCGGCCTGCAGGCACCACGCCTGCGCCCGGTGCTCGAAGGCCTGCTGGAAGAGCGCCTGCTCGACGAACCCGCACAACTGCATTTCGCGCTGGAGCCCGGTGCCAGGCCCGGCACGCCGGCCTGGGTCGCCATCTGCGACCGCGCCTGGCTGCGCGACTCGCTGCAGGCCCTGGAAGCCGCCGGCCGGCCCGTGGCGCGCGTGGTCCCCGAATTCGCGCCCGGCCCCACGGCCAGCGGCCAGTGCGAGCTGCACGCCCTGGGCACGCCCGACGATGCGCTGCTGGTCCTCACCGGCCAGGGCCCCAGCCAGGGCGTAGCCGTGCTGCCGCTCTCGGGCGCCGCGCTGGCGCTCACCGGCCCGCTGCCCCCCGGCGAAGACCCGGCCCCGGTGCTGGCCGAGCCCGCCGTGGCCGCGCTGGCCGAGCAGGCACTGGGCCGCCCGGTGCGCCTGCAGACGGACAGCGAACGCGCCCTCGTCGCGGCGCGCAGCAGCTGGGATCTGGCGCAGTTCGAACTCGCCAACTCCGGCCGCACGCGCGCATTGCGCCGGGCCGGCAGTCTGGCCGGCGCCCTGCTGAGCGCGCCACAGTGGCGTGCCGCGCGCTGGGGTGCGCTGGTGCTGGGCCTGGCCCACCTGGCCGGCCTCAACGCCTGGGCCTGGCAGGAGCGCCAGGCGCTCGCCGCCAAGCAGGCCGGCGTGCAGCAGGCCCTCACGCAGACCTTTCCGCAGGTGAAGGTGGTGGTCGACGCCCCGGTGCAGATGGAACGCGAGCTGGCCCAGTTGCGCCAGGCCGCGGGCACCCTGTCGCCACGCGACCTGGAGCCCCTGCTCGCCGCGGCCGCGCACGCCCTGCCCCCCGGGCAGCCGCCCTCGGCCATCGACTACGCTGCCGGCGAACTGCGCCTCAAAGGCCTCACGCTCGACGCACAGGCCCTGGCCACGGCTGAAACCACCGCGCGCGCCAGCGGCCACCAGCTGCGCACCGACGGCGACAGCCTGCTGCTGCGCGCCGCCACCACACCATGAGCCCCGGCATGCAACGCACCGACCCACCCACCTCCGCCCTGCAGGCCCGCTGGCAGGCCCTGGCGCCGCGCGAGCAGAACCTGCTGCGGGCCGCCGCTGCGCTCATCACCGTGGCGCTGCTGTGGTGGCTGGCCGTGGCACCGGCGCTGCAGCTGCTGCGCAGTGCGGGCCCGCGCCATGCGGCCCTCGACGCACAGCTCCAGCGCATGCAGGCCCTGCAGGCCGAGGCCGTGCAGCTGCAGGCCCTGCCGCGCGCCAATCCGGACGACGCCCAGCGCGCCCTGCAGGCCTCGGTGTCCGACACCCTGGGTGCCAGCGCGCGCCTGGCGCTCAGCGGTGACCGCGCCACGCTCACCCTCAAGGCCACGCCCGCCAACGCCCTGGCCGCCTGGCTCGCGCAGGCCCGCGCCAACGCCCACGCGGTGCCGCAGGAAATGCGCCTGGTGCGCGCGCAGCCCGCCGAAGGGCGCGCTGCGCGTGCCGCTGCCGCACAGCCCGAACAGCCCACCACCCCCGCCGCCGTGCGCTGGGACGGCACCATCGTGCTGGCCCTGCCGCAGCGCTGACCCCCATCCCCGTGAACGCTGCAATCGCCCGCGCCCCCCGTCGCAGCGCCGTGCCTGCCGGTACGCGCGCGCCCTGGGGCTGGGCTGCCGCGGGGCTGCTGGCCGGGTCGGTCGGCGCCGTCGTCGCTTTTGCACCGGCGCAATGGCTGGCCGCCGGCCTGACCGAGGCGAGCGGCGGGCGCGTGCTGCTGGCCGAACCACGCGGCACCGTCTGGGCCGGCTCGGCACGGCTGGTGCTGACCGGCGGCGCCGCCAGCCAGGACCGCGCCGCACTGCCGGGCCGCGTGCAATGGCAGCTGCGCCCCGCATGGGGCGGCGTGCAGGCCCACATCAGCGCCGACTGCTGCACCCCCACCGCCCTGCAGCTGCAGGCCCAGCCGCGCTGGAACGGTGCGCGCATCACGGTGGCCGACGGCCAGAGCCAGTGGCCCGCCGAGGTGCTGGCGGGCCTGGGCACGCCCTGGAACACGTTGCAGCCGCAAGGCCAGCTCGCGCTGCACACCCAGGGCTTGCAGGCCGAGTGGAGCGCCGGGCGGCTGGTGCTCACGGGCCAGGCACGGCTGGATGCGCTGGCCATGTCCTCGCGCCTGTCCACGCTGCGCCCCATGGGCAGCTACCGCCTTACGCTGCAGGGCGGCACCGCACCCACGCTGGCGTTGCAGACCCTGCAGGGCGACCTGCAGCTGTCGGGCAGCGGCCAGTGGGTGGGTCAGCGCCTGCGCTTCACGGGCGAGGCCAGCGCCGCGCCCGAACGCGAGGGCGCGCTGGCCAACCTGCTCAACATCATCGGGCGGCGCAACGGCGCACGCTCCCTCATTTCGCTGGGTTGAACCTGGAAACCGTATGACCTCCCTGACCAAGCAACGCCTGCAATTTGCTATTACAACCATAGCTGCCAGCGCTCTACTGGTAAGCGCTACAGGCACAATTCATGCGCAAACAGCGGTGAACACAAGCACCTCCAGCGTGCGCCCGGGCGAGCCCGTGACACTGAATTTCGCCAACGCCGAGATCGAGGCCGTCGCGCGCACCATGGCCACGATCACCGGCCGCAACGTGGTGGTGGACCCGCGCGTCAAGGGCCAGCTCAACCTGGTCACGGAGCGTCCCGTCTCGCCCGCGGCAGCGTTCCAGCAGTTCCTCGCGGCGCTGCGCCTGCAGGGCTTCACGGTGGTCGAAGCCGCCGGGCTCTACAAGGTGGTGCCCGAGGCCGACGCCAAGCTGCAGGGCGGCAGCGTGAGCGTGGCACAGCCCGGCGGCAGCGGCCCGGCGGGCGGGCAGATCGTCACACAGATCTTCAAGCTCAATTACGAGAGCGCCAGCAACCTCGTGCCGGTGCTGCGCCCGCTCATCAGCCCGAACAACACCATCAACGCCAACCCGGGCACGAATGCGCTGGTGATCACGGACTACGCCGACAACCTGCAGCGCCTGGGCAAGATCATCGCGGCCATGGATGTGTCGAGCGCCAGCGACGTGGAGATCATCCCGCTCAAGCACGCCATCGCCACCGACCTCGCGCCGCTGGTCGCCCGCCTGATCGACGCGGGCAGCACCACCGGCACACCCACCGCCGGCGCCGCCGCGGCCCCCGGCCAGGCCGACACCTCCTTCAAGACCACGCTGCTGGCCGAGCCACGCAGCAACGCCCTCATCCTGCGCGCCGCCAACCCAGCGCGCGTGGCCCAGGTGCGTGCGTTGGTGGAAAAACTGGACCAGCCGCCGGCCCCCGGCAGCAGCGCCGCCAGCGGCAACATCCATGTGGTCTACCTGAAGAACGCCGACGCCACCAAGCTGGCCACCACGCTGCGCGCCGCCATGGCCGCGCAGACCAGCGCCACGGCTGCCACCGGCGCCAGCGCAGGCACGCCCAGCCTCTCCGGCGCGGCCGCCGCAACGACCGGCACGGCGACGCCCACCAGCTCCGGCCTGGGCAGCAGCGCCACCGGCGGCCTGGGCGCCGCCAGCATGGGCACCAGCAGCAGCGCCAGCAGCAACCAGCCCTCGACGGGCGGACAGATCCAGGCCGACCCGACCACCAACTCGCTGATCATCACCGCGCCCGAGCCGCAGTACCGCCAGCTGCGCGCCGTCATCGACAAGCTCGACGGCCGGCGCGCACAGGTGCTGGTCGAGAGCCTGATCGTCGAGATCTCGGCCAACAAGCTGGCCGAGTTCGGCATCCAGTGGCAGGGCGTGCTGGGCAAGCAGGGCGACGGCACGGTGGGCGTGATCGGCACCAACTCGGGCGCCGCCGGCGCCAACATCCTGGGCCTGACCACAGCGCTGGCCTCGGGCAACACCACCGCCATCGGCACCGCCGTGAACTCGCTCGGCGGCGGGCTCAACCTGGCGCTGGCGCCGCGCATCAACGGCCAGTACTACCTGGGCGCGCTGGCCAACTTCCTGCAGAACAGCGGCGACGCCAACGTGCTCTCCACCCCCAACCTGATGACGCTGGACAACGAAGAGGCCAAGATCGTCATCGGCAACAACGTACCCTTCCCCACGGGCTCGTATGCCAACACCGGCGGCAACAGCGGCGCGGTGAACCCCTTCACCACCGTCGAACGCAAGGACGTGGGCCTGATGCTCAGGGTGCGTCCGCAAATCAACGAGAACGGCACCGTCAAGCTCGCGATCTACCAGGAGATCTCCAAGGTGGACACGGCAACGCTCAAGGACACCAACGGCCCGACCACGAGCAAGCGCTCCGTCGAATCCAACGTGCTGGTCGAGGACGGCAGCATCATCGTCATCGGCGGCCTGCTGGAAGACAGCTACGCCCAGGCCGAGGACAAGGTGCCCTTCATGGGCGACATTCCGGTGCTGGGCAGCCTGTTCCGCAGCGAGAACCGCTCGCGCCGCAAGACCAACCTGATGATCTTCCTGCGTCCCGTGGTGGTGCGCGACGCCGCCACCAGCGACGCGCTGATGATGGACCGCTACGACGCCATCCGCGCGCAGCAGCAGGCCGTGCAGCCCCGTTCCAGCCCGGTGCTCGGCTCGGTGTCGGGCGCGCCCGTGCTGCCCCCGCTGCGCACCGCGCCCGAGGCGGCCGTGCCGGCCCCGGTCAACGCCCAACCCCAGTAAGGCGGCCGCCCATGCGCCACCCCCTGCCCTACGCCTTCGCCCGCACCGCCCAGCTACTGCTGGAGGACGACGGCCAGCAGCTCGTGCTCTGGCACGGTCCCGCGCCCGACACCGCGCTGCTGGGCGAAGTGCTGCGCAAGCACCCGGTGCGCCAGTTGCAGCCGCTGGACGCCCACAGCCTGGCCCAGCGCATCAGCGCGGCCTACGCGCAGGGCGAATCGAGCGCCGCCACGGTGGTGAGCGAGGTCGAATCCGACGCCGACCTCTCGCGCATGATGCAGGAGCTGCCCGCCGTCGAGGATTTGCTGGAGGCCGCCGACGACGCGCCCATCATCCGCATGCTCAACGCCCTGCTCACGCAGGCCGCGCGCGACGGCGCGAGCGATATCCACATCGAGCCCTACGAACGCCATTCCAGCGTGCGCTTTCGCGTGGACGGCACGCTGCGCGAGGTGGTGCAGCCCAACCGCGCGCTGCACGCCGCGCTGATCTCGCGCCTGAAGATCATGGCCGAGCTGGACATCTCGGAAAAGCGCCTGCCGCAGGACGGCCGCATCAGCCTGCGCCTGGGCACGCGCGCCATCGACGTGCGCGTCTCCACCCTGCCCAGCGCCCATGGCGAGCGCGCCGTGCTGCGCCTGCTGGACAAGAGCGAGAGCAAGCTGAGCCTGGAGGCCGTGGGGATGCAGGGCGAGACGCTGCGCCGCTTCACCGGGCTGATCGCGCAACCGCACGGCATCGTGCTCGTCACCGGCCCCACGGGCTCGGGCAAGACGACCACGCTCTATGCGGCCCTGAGCCGGCTGGACGCCGCGCGCAACAACATCATGACGGTCGAAGACCCGATCGAGTACGAGCTGCCCGGCGTCGGCCAGACGCAGGTCAACGGCAAGATCGACCTGAGCTTCGCCAAGGCCCTGCGCGCCATCCTGCGCCAGGACCCGGACATCATCATGATTGGCGAGATCCGCGACTTCGAGACCGCGCAGATCGCCATCCAGGCCTCGCTCACCGGCCACCTGGTGCTAGCCACGCTGCACACCAACGACGCCGCCAGCGCCGTCACGCGCCTGACGGACATGGGCGTGGAGCCGTTCCTGCTGAGCTCGTCCCTGCTGGGCGTGCTGGCCCAACGCCTGGTGCGCAAGGTGTGCCATACCTGCGCCGGCAAGGGCTGCGAGGCCTGCGGCCACACGGGCTACGCGGGCCGCACCGGCGTGTTCGAGATGCTCGTGACCACGGACGCCATCCGAGCGCAAATCCACAACCAGGCCGCCGAGGCGGACATCCGCGCCGCGGCGCTGGCGGATGGGATGACGCTGATGCGCGACGATGGCGAGCGGCTGGTGGCGGCGGGGGTGACCACGCGCGAAGAAGTGTTGCGGGTGACGCGGGACTGAGTTTTTGGTTGTTTGGCCTCTAACGCTTATGCAGAAAGCGCTGGAAGCTATCTTTTTGATAGTTTGCGCTGAGTCTTCGCTAAGGCCGTAGGCCGGGATGTGCCCCCGGCGGGGCACCTTCTTTTCTTGTCTCGCCAAGAAAAGAAGGCAAAAGAAGGCGACCCCAAGTCTGCGACCCCTTCGGGGCAAACCTGCGTCGGGGCGCTTGCGGGGTGCGCCGTGGAACTCGCTACGCGCTGGCGCGCTGCGCTCGAACAGCCACGGCGAGTCGGTTCACGAAGCATGCGCGCTCCGACGCGCATGCCCACCCCGCAAGCGCCCCACCGCAGGCGCAGCCACAAGGGGTTTGAAGTCCACACGGGCCATCGCTGCGCTCGGCCCCGAAGGGCGCCGGCGCTTCGCGCCGCGCAGTGCCAGGCCGAGCGCAGCGATGGCCCGTGGGGCTGTTCGATTCCCGGGTTCCCTTCTGGCCGTGCCGAGAAGCGCAGCGCAGGGGGTGGGCATGCGTGCCGAAGGACACGCATGCTTCGTTATCTAGCTTGCCGTGGCTGTTTGAACGGAGCGCCGCAGGCGCGCAGTGAGTTCCACGGCACACCCTCTGCGGGAGCATCGCAGGTTGCCCCGGAGCGCAGCGCAGGGGACACGGACAGTAGGGTCGCCTTTCTTTTGCTTACTTTTCTTTGGCGAAGCAAAGAAAAGTGAGTCGCCCGCCGGGGCGACATCCCGGCCTCCGCCCTCAATCAAGGCACGCCGGTAACTATCAAAAAGATAGCTGCCTGCGCAAGAAGAACAAGCCTCAGAGTCGTACCGGAATCCCCCGCTCCCGCATATGCCGCTTGGCCTGCTCCACCGTGTATTCACCGTAATGGAAGATGCTCGCCGCCAGCACCGCATCCGCACCGCCGATCTGGATGCCATCGGCCAGGTGGTCCAGGTCGCCCACGCCGCCCGAGGCGATCACGGGCACGCCCACCGCGTCGCTCACGGCGCGGGTGAGGGCCAGGTCGAAGCCGGCCTTGGTGCCGTCGCGGTCCATGCTGGTGAGCAGAATCTCGCCTGCGCCGCGCCGCGCCATCTCGGTGGCCCACTGCACGGCGTCCAGGCCGGTGTTCTTGCGTCCACCGTGGCTGAACACGTCCCAGCCCGCCCCGACGGCCTGGCCGTCGGCGCCCAGGCGCGTCTGCTCCTCGGCGCTGCGGCGCTTGGCGTCGATGGCCACGACGATGCACTGCGCGCCGTACTTGGCGCTCGCGGCATTGATCACGTCGGGGTTGGCGATGGCAGCGGAGTTGAAGCTGGTCTTGTCGGCGCCCGCGTTGAGCAGGCGGCGCACGTCGTCCACGGTGCGCACGCCGCCACCGACGGTCAGCGGGATGAAGACCTGGCTGGCCACGGCCTCGATGATGTGCAGGATCAGGTCGCGCCCGTCGCTGGTGGCGGTGATGTCCAGGAAGGTGAGCTCGTCGGCGCCCTGTGCGTTGTAGCGCGCGGCGATCTCCACGGGGTCCCCCGCGTCGCGCAGTTCGACGAAGTTCACGCCCTTGACGACCCGGCCGCCAGTGACGTCGAGGCAGGGAATGATGCGTTTGGCCAGCATGGGAACTCCGGAGAAAAAGAAGAAAGGTTTACAACACCCGCAGGCACTGCCCGCCGGACCATATGGCGCCGGGCGCGAGCACGACCGGCGTGTCGATCTGTGCGGCCTCGACGCACAGCATGTGCGCGTAGCCATCGGAGGGCATATCGGGCAGGCGCGCGCACAGCGCGGCGCCGGGGTTCCAGACCACGGTCTGGGACATGGAAGGGCTCTGGGTGATTTCCAGCCGGTGCGCGCCGTCGTGCAGGCACAAGGGGCCGGGGGCTACGGCGAACACGCTGTCGTATTCGCCCGCAAAGGTGATGGGGCCGTGCTGCGTACCGCGCACATCCTGCACGGCGTCCCAGCGCGCGCAGCCGTCCAGGCCCTGCAGGTGGGCCTGGGCGATGTCGTCCACGCGCAGGTAGCTGTGCAGGGCGATGGTGAAATCCCAGGCCACGGCGCCCGTGTTGCGCACGGTGCAATCGACCCGCAGCCCGCCGGCCGACAGAACCACATCCACCCGCGCGGCAAAGGCCTGAGGCCACCAGGCGCGGGTGCGTTCGTCATCGACCAGGTGCAGCGCCAGGCCGGTTGCGCTGGCCTCGGCACGCCAGGCCAGGTTGCGCGCGAAGCCGTGCTTGGGCAGCGGGCCGCGCTGGTTGAATTGGGGGAAGCAGAGCGGAATGCCGCCGCGGATGGCGGCCTGGCCGTCGAGCACGGCATTCGGGCTCAGGTAGAGGCGCTCGCGCCCGCCGGCAATCCAGGACAGCACCTGGGCGCCGTGCAGCGCCACCAGCGCGGTGTCGCCGTTGCCGGCGCACAGGCGGAGGTAAGGCTGGCCGCGAAAGAGCTCGGCCTGGCCCGCCTGAGACGCAGGGTCAGGCATTGGCCAGTTCGTCGGCACGCGCCTGCGCGGCGGCGAAGTCGAGGTCGCCCGAATAAATGGCCCGGCCGCAGATCACGCCTTCCACGCCCTCGTTCTCGACAGCGCAGAGCTGCTCGATGTCTTTCATGCTGCCCAGGCCGCCCGAGGCGATGACGGGGATGGTGAGCGCCTGCGCGAGCTTGACCGTGGCGTCGATGTTGATGCCCGAGAGCATGCCGTCGCGGCCGATGTCGGTGTAGATGATGGACTCGACGCCCCAGTCCTCGAACTTCTTCGCCAGGTCCACGACCTCGTGGCCGGTGAGCTTGCTCCAGCCGTCGGTGGCGACCTTGCCGTCCTTGGCGTCCAGGCCCACGATGATGTGGCCGCCAAACGCGGTGCAGGCGTCCTTGAGGAAGCCGGGGTTCTTCACGGCCGCCGTGCCGATGATGACGTAGCGCAGGCCGCCGTCGATGTATTTCTCGATGGTGTCGAGGTCACGGATGCCGCCGCCCAGCTGCACCGGGATGTCATCGCCCACCTCTTTGAGGATGGCCTTGATGGCGGCGTAGTTCTTGGGCTTGCCGGCGAAGGCGCCGTTCAGGTCCACGAGGTGCAGGCGGCGCGCGCCCGCGTCCACCCACTTGCGGGCCATGGCGGCCGGGTCTTCGCCAAAGGTGGTCGATTGGTCCATGTCGCCTTGCTTGAGGCGTACGCAGTGGCCGTCCTTGAGGTCGATGGCGGGGATGAGAAGCATGGTGGGTTCGGGGATAAATGGGCTTCGACAGGCTCAGCCCGAACGGGGTGGAAAAACGTTGTTACCAGGAAAAGTGTAACCGGCCGCTTACGGATTCCAGTGCAGGAAGTTGCGGTAGAGCTGCAGGCCGTGCTCCGCGCTCTTTTCCGGGTGGAACTGCGTCGCAAAAATATTATCGCGCGCAACCGCCGCCGCAAAGGCGCTGCCGTAGTCGGCCTCGCCCGCACTGTGGCTCGCATCCTGCGGCCGGGCGTAGAAACTGTGCACGAAGTAGAAGTAGCTCTGGTCGGGCACACCGGCCCACACCGGATGCACGGCGCCGCCATGCGGCACCTGGCGCACCGTGTTCCAGCCCATCTGCGGCACCTTGAAGCGGCTGCCGTCCTGCTGGGTGCGGCCGGCCAGGTCGAACTTGACGACCTCGCCCGGAATCAGGTTCAGGCCGGGCGTATCGCCCTCGGCGCTGTGCGTGAGCAGCATCTGCATGCCCACGCAGACGCCGAACATCGGTTTGGCGGCGGCGGCTTCGAGCACGGACTCGCGCAGGCCCGAGTCGCGCAGCTCGCGCATGCAGTCGGGCATGGCGCCCTGGCCGGGCAGCACGATGCGCTGGGCCGCACGCACGTCCTCGGGGCGCGAGGTGACGACGACCGTCCAGCCCGTGTCATGCGCGGCGGCCTGCACGGCCTGGGACACCGAGCGCAGGTTGCCCATGCCATAGTCCACCACCGCCACGGTTTTTACTACTGAATTCATAGCTGTTAGCGCATGTCAGACAAGCGCTGGAGGCCTTTTTGGCATTGAATTTACAAGGAACCCTTGGTCGAGGGAATGGTGCCCGCGCTGCGCGGGTCGCGCTCGACGGCGGCGCGCAAGGCACGGGCGAAGGCCTTGAACGCCGTTTCGCACTGGTGGTGTGCGTTCACGCCGCGCAGGTTGTCGATGTGCAGCGTGGCGCCCGCGTGGTTCACGAAACCCTGGAAGAACTCGTGCGTGAGCTGGGTGTCGAAGGCGCCGATCATGCCGCTGGTGAACGGAATGTTCATCACCAGCCCCGGGCGGCCCGAGAGGTCGATGACCACGCGCGAAAGCGCCTCGTCGAGCGGCACGTAGGCGTGGCCGTAGCGGCGGATGCCCTTCTTGTCGCCCACGGCACGCGCGAAAGCCTGGCCGATGGTGATGCCCACGTCTTCCACCGTGTGGTGGCCGTCGATGTGCAGGTCGCCGTCGGCGTGCACGTCCAGGTCGATCAGGCCGTGGCGTGCGATCTGCTCCAGCATGTGGTCAAAGAAGCCGATGCCGGTGTGCAGGCTGGACTGGCCGGTGCCGTCGAGGTTCAGGCGCACGGTGATGCGCGTCTCGGCGGTGTTGCGGCTGACTTCGGCCGTGCGGTCGGTGGAGGCGGAGGGGACGAGTGCAGAGGAGGTCATAGCGAGGCCTGGAGTGCTTGCAGCATGATCGTATTGTCGGCAGCGGAACCCACGGTCAGGCGCAGGCAGTTCGCCAGCAATGGATGCATTGTAGAAACGTTCTTGACGAGAACCTTGCGCTCGCGCAGGCCGGCAAAGGCCCGCGCGGCGTCGGGCACGCGCACCAGCACCATGTTGGCCTCGCTGTCCCAGCAGTGCACGATGCCCGGCATGGCGCGCAGCGCGGCAATCAGCGCCGTGCGCTGGGCGCGCAGTTCGCGCGCCTGATCGGCGAAGACCTCGGCATGCTCCAGCGCGAACAGGGCCGCCTCGCAGTTGAGCACGCTCACGTTGTAGGGCGGGCGCACCTTGTCGATTTCGCCCACCAGGGCGGCGGCGCCGATCAGGTAGCCCAGGCGCACGCCGGCCAGGCCGAACTTGCTGAGCGTACGCATGAGCAGCACATGGCCGTTGCGCGCGGGCTCGGCGCGCATGCGGTCCAGCCAGGTGCGGCTGGCGAAGGGCTGGTAGGCCTCGTCCACCACGGCAATGCCGCCCACGGCGGCCACCGCGTCGATGACGCGCTGCACGGCGCCCTCGTCCCACAGCGTGGCCGTGGGGTTGTTGGGGTAGGCGATGTAGGTGATGGCGGGCCGGTGCTGCGCGATGGCGGCCAGCATGGCGGGCTCGTCGAGTTCAAAGTCCGGCTGCAGCGGAACGCCGACGAAATCCAGCCCCTGCAGCTGCGCGCTCATGCCGTACATCACGAAGCCGGGCAGCGGCGCCAGCGCCACCGGGCGCCGGCCGTCCACCGCGGGCGGCAGCGCGCAGGCGAGCGAGACCAGGCTGATGAGTTCGTCCGAACCGTTGCCCAGGATCAGCGCGTGGCCCTCGGGCATGCCGGCGTGGCGCGCCAGCGCGGCGCGCAGTTCGTCCGTGCGCGGGCCGGGGTAACGGTTGAGCGCCAGCGCGCCCAGGCGCTGCCCCAGCGCGGCCTGCAGCGCGGGCGGCAGGCTGAAGGGGTTCTCCATCGCGTCCATCTTCAGGAAGCCCTCGGCGCCCTGCACGGCATAGGCGTGCATGGCGCGCACGTCGGGGCGGATGCGGTCGAGGGCAGAGGCCAGCGGAGCAGTCATTCGAGCGTTTCCAGTTCGGCCGGAGCCAGGAGAAAGGGGTTCACGGCACGCACGGCGTCGTACTGCCGGCCATGCGGCAGCACATCGCCCAGCACATAGCGGCAGCCCTGCTGGTGGGCCGAGGCCAGGATGAGCGCGTCCCAGTAGCCCAGGCCGTAGCGGTCCTGCAGGTCCCAGGCGCCGTCCACGGTGTAGGCGTCCAGGTGCGGCGGCTGCCACACGCGCAGGCGGCGCACCTGGGCGCGCACGAGGTGCAGGGTCTGCGGGCCGGGAAAGCACACGATGGCGTTGTGGTACAGCTCATTGAGCACCTGCGAGCTGATGCGCCCGCAGCGCTCCTGCCAGCACAGCGCCAGCCATTCGCGGGCGCGGCCCTGGCGGGCCAAATCGCGGTCGTCCACGCTGCTGAGCAGCACGGAGGTGTCGACGAAAAGCAGGGAGGCCGCCATGCGAAGCTTCTCAGCGTTCCTGAAGCTCGGGGCGGGCCAGATAGGGCTGGCTGGAGGCGCCCCAGGACTCGAAGCCCAGGGCCTCGCGCATGGCCTGGGCGTAGGCGTCCTCCTGGCGCATCTTGTCCGCCAGCCATTCACCGAGCAGGCGCGAGACGCTGCTGCCGCGCTTGGCGGCCTCGACGCGGACCCATTCGGCCACCGCGTCGTCCATGGTGATGGTGACGTTTTTCACAGAACCGATGTTACACGAACTTCGTGTTGCACGAACTTCGTGCGATTTTTCATGCAACCCGCCGCGCGGGCGTTGCCGCCGCCGCGCAGGCCAGTTCACCCACGCGGCGCAAGGCGCTGGCGTGGTGCGGCGTCCAATCACCGCCCACCCCGATGCGCAGGCAGTTGCGAAAACGCCCGCCGGTGCCGAAGACAGTGCCGGGCGGCACCAGGATGCGTTCGGCCAGAAAGGCCTGGTGCAGCTGCACGGTGTCCACGCTGCGGGGCAATTCGAGCCAGAACAGCAGGCCGCCGGGCGGGTCGCTGACCCGGGTGCCGGGCGGAAAGGACGACGCGATCACCCGGCGCACTTCGTCCACGCGCGCGGCGATGGCCGCGCGCAGCTGGCGCATGGCGGCGGCGTGGCCCGTCTGCAGGATCAGGTCGGCCAGGGCCAGCTCCAGCACGGGCGACTGGCCGCCGGCCTGCAGGTCCTTGATGCGGCGCAGCGGCTCTGTCCAGCGCCCGGCCTCGACCCAGCCCAGGCGCAGCCCGGGCGCGAGCGTCTTGGAGAACGAATCGCACAGCATCACGTGGCCTGTGGTGTCGTAGGACTTGACGGTACGCCGGTGCTCGTCCTGCTCCGCCAGATCGCTGTAAATGGCGTCCTCGATCACGGCCAGGCCGTGGCGCGCGGCCATGTGCGCCAGGCGGCGGCGCTCGCCCTGCGGCATGCAGGCGCCCAGCGGATTGCTCAGCGTGGGCACCACGATCAGCGCCTTCACGGGCTGCGTTTCCAGGGCGAGCTGCAGCGCGTCCAGGGAGATGCCGTGGCGCGGGTGCGTGGGGATCTCCAGGGCCTTGAGATGCAGGCCGTGCAGCACCTCCAGAAAGGAGAAATGCGTGGGCGACTCCAGTGCCACCACGTCGCCCGGCTGGGTCACCGTGCGCAGGCACAGGCTGATGCTGTCCATGCAGCCGCCGGTGACGAGGATGCTTTCGGGGTCCAGCGTGCAGCCCAGGCCCAGCGCATAGCGCGCGATGGCACGCCGCGCCTCCTCGTGGCCGTTGGACGACGGATAGGTGCACAGCAGGTGGCGGTGGCGCGTGGCCGAGCGCGTGACGGCGCGGCGCACACGGTCCACGTCCAGCAGGTCCGGGCCCGGCGTGCCACTGCTGAACGACACCACGTCGGCCGGGTGCGGGGTGCCCAGGATGCGCTGGCCCAGCCAGTCCACCGACACGTCGCGCGGCCGGCGCAGGCCGCGCGACACCGTTGGCTCGGGCAGCACCACCGGGCGCGGTGCGACGAAGTAGCCCGAGCGCGGCCGCGCCGCGATCAGGCGGGCGTCTTCCAGCCAGTGGTAGGCCTGCACCACGGTGCTCTGCGCCACGCAGCGCTGGCGCGCCAGTTCGCGCACCGAGGGCATGCGCGCGCCACGCGCCAGCGTGCCGTTGCGGATGAGTTCGGCCATCTGCGTGGCGATTTGCAGGTACAGCGGGGTCGGGTCATCGGAGGCCATGCGCCATTCTGTATCGCCCCGGCACCGCGCAACCCATACAGATGGGCACCAGACCGTGCAGCACAGTTGCACTGCAACAAGGTTCTGTACTGCCCCGGCTGGCCGCCGCCTGCGGCTGTTGCAGCGACGGCGCGGCGCGCACAGTGGGTGGCATGAACCTGCTCAACCTCCCCCCCTCCTCCCAGGTGCTCCAGATCACGCTGGAGCCCGGCCAACCTGTGCTGCCGCTGCAATGCCGGCCCGGGCAGCGCGCGCTGCTCGAAGTGCTGGCCGGGCGTGTCTGGATCACCCAGCAGGGCCGCATCAGCGACCTGTTCCTGGACGCGGGCCAGGGCCTGGCGCTGCAAGGCCCGGCCCTGGTCTATGCCAGCGCCGAAGGTACGGTGCCGCTGCGCCTGCGCTGGGCGCAGGAGGCGAATGCGCCTATGCAAGCACCGGCACGGCGCCCGCTGCTCAGCGCGTGAGGCGCAGCTCGGCGGCCTGGGCGTGGGCCTGCAGGCCTTCGCCGTAGGCCAGGGTGGCAGCAATGGGGCCGAGCTTCTGCGCGCCGGCCTGGCTCACCTCGATAATGCTGCTGCGCTTCTGGAAGTCGTACACGCCCAGTGGCGACGAAAAGCGCGCCGTGCCGCTGGTGGGCAGCACATGGTTGGGGCCGGCGCAGTAGTCGCCCAGCGATTCGCTGGTGTAGGCGCCGAGGAAGATGGCGCCGGCGTGCCGCAGCAGCGGCTCCCAGCGGTGCGGCTCGCTGCTGCTCACTTCGAGGTGCTCGGGGGCGATGCGGTTGGAAATTTCGCAGGCCTCTTCCATGCTGCGCGTATGGATCAGCGCGCCGCGCCCGGTGAGGCTTTTGGCGATGATCTCGGCGCGGGGCATGGCGGGCAGCAGGCGGTCGATGGCGGCCTGCACGGCATCGATGTAGGCGGCATCGGGGCACAGCAGGATGCTCTGCGCCAGCTCGTCGTGCTCGGCCTGGCTGAACAGGTCCATGGCCACCCAGTCGGGCGGCGTGCTGCCGTCGGCCAGGACCAGGATCTCGCTCGGGCCGGCGATCATGTCGATGCCCACCGAGCCGAACACATGCTTCTTGGCGCTGGCCACGTAGGCGTTGCCGGGGCCGGTGATCTTGTCCACCTTGGGCACCGTCTGCGTGCCGTAGGCCAGCGCAGCCACGGCCTGCGCGCCGCCAATGGTGAAGGCACGCGTGACGCCCGCCACGTAGGCGGCGGCCAGCACCAGCGGGTTCTTTTCGCCGCGCAGCGTGGGCACCACCATGATGATCTCGCCCACCCCGGCCACGTGCGCGGGGATGGCGTTCATCAGCACGCTGCTCGGGTAGGCAGCCTTGCCGCCGGGCACGTAGATACCCACGCGGTCGAGCGGCGTGACCTTCTGGCCGAGCAGCGAGCCATCCTGGTCGCGGTAGCTCCAGCTTTCGCCGCAGGCCTTCTTCTGCGCCTCGTGGTAGCTGCGCACGCGGGCCGCGGCGGCCTGCAGGGCCTCACGCTGCTCGGCGGGCAGGCCGTCGAAAGCGGCCTTCAGCTCGGCCTGCGTGAGTTCGAGGGCCTGCAGCGTGGACGCCGGCAGCGCGTCGAAACGCGCGGTGTACTCCAGCACGGCGGCGTCGCCGCGCTTCTGCACGTCGGCCAGGATGTCGGCCACGCGCTGCTCGATCGCGGCGTCCGTGTCGGCCGACCAATGCAGGCGGGCCGCAAAATCAGCCTCAAAAGTGCTTAAAACGGTGGACAGACGGGCGGGAGCAGCTACGAAATTCATAGTGAATTCTCAGTCCTTGGGAATGGCAGACGCGAACGCATCGATGATGCGGCGCAGCGGCGCCTGCTTGAGCTTGAGCATGGCCTGGTTAACCACGAGGTGCGAGCTGATGTCCATGATGCGCTCGACCTCCACCAGGTGGTTGGCCTTGAGGGTGTTGCCGGTGGACACCAGGTCGACGATGGCGTCGGCCAGGCCGGTGAGCGGCGCCAGTTCCATGCTGCCGTAGAGCTTGACCATGTCCACGTGCACGCCCTTGGCGGCAAAGAACTCGCGCGCGATGGCGGTGTACTTGGTGGCGACCTTGAGGCGCGAACCCTGGCGCACGGCCTGCTGGTAGTCGAAATCGGCGCGCACGGCCACGCTGACGCGGCAGCGCGCGATGCGCAGGTCCAGCGGCAGGAACAGGCCCGAGCGCGCGGCTCCGCCCCATTCGGCGCCGTGCTCGATCAGCGTGTCCTTGCCGCACACGCCCATGTCGGCGCCGCCGTACTGCACGTAGGTGGGCACATCGGAGGCGCGCACCAGCACCACACGCACGTCGGCCTGGTTGGTCGGCAGGATGAGCTTGCGCGACTTCTCGGGGTCTTCCAGCACCTCGATGCCGGCGGCGGCCAGCAGCGGCATGACTTCATCGAAGATGCGGCCTTTGGAAAGGGCAAGGGTAATCATTGGAGTCTTTCGATGTCTGCGCCCAGGCCGCGCAGCTTGGCTTCCATGCGGTCGTAGCCCCGGTCGAGGTGGTAGATGCGGTCGACCACGGTCTCGCCCTCAGCCACCAGGCCGGCAATGACCAGGCTGGCCGAGGCGCGCAGGTCGGTGGCCATGACGGTGGCGCCCGACAGGCGCGGCACGCCTTCGGAAATCGCCGTGCGCCCGTCGACCTGGATGCGCGCACCCAGGCGCAGCAGCTCGTTGACGTGCATGAAGCGGTTCTCGAAGATGGTCTCGGTGACCGTGGCCGTGCCCTGGGCCACCGTGTTGAGCGCCATGAACTGGGCCTGCATGTCGGTGGGAAAGCCCGGGTATTCGGTGGTGCGGAAGGCCTGCGCCTTGAGCTGCGCCGCGCCGGGGCTGCGCACGCGCATGCCGCCGTCGGCGGCTTCCACCTGCACGCCGGCTTCGCGCAATTTTTCGGTCACGGAGTCAAGGTGGTCGGCGCGTGCGTGGCGCAGGAAGGCGTCACCCCCGGTGGCGGCCACGGCGCACAGGAAAGTGCCAGCCTCGATGCGGTCGGCCACCACGGCGTGCTCGCAGCCGTGCAGGCGCTCAACGCCCTGGATGCGGATGCGGCTGGTGCCGTGGCCTTCGATGTGGGCGCCCATCTTGATCAGCATTTCGGCCAGATCGGTGATCTCGGGCTCCTGGGCAGCGTTCTCCAGCACCGTCTCGCCCTCGGCCAGCGCGGCGGCCATGAGGAAGTTCTCGGTGCCGGTAACGGTGACCATGTCGGTGGTGATGCGCGCGCCCTTGAGGCGCTTCCAGCCCTCGGGCAGGCGCGCGATGATGTAGCCGTGCTCGACCACGATCTCGGCGCCCATGGCCTGCATGCCCTTGATGTGCTGGTCCACCGGGCGCGAGCCAATGGCGCAGCCGCCCGGCAGCGACACCGTGGCCTCGCCGAAGCGCGCCAGCAGCGGGCCCAGCGCCAGCACCGAGGCGCGCATGGTCTTGACCAGATCGTAGGGCGCCTCGGGTGTGTTGAGGTCGCCCGCATCGATGCGCACGCAGCCGTCATCGGCGCGCTCGGCCGTCACGCCCATGTTGCGGATGAGCTTGAGCATGGTGCTCACGTCCTGCAGCTGGGGCACGTTGCGCAGCACGACCGGGTCGGCCGTCAGCAGCGCGGCGCACAGCTCGGGCAGCGCGGCGTTCTTGGCGCCGGACACCAGCACCTCGCCCTGCAAGGGGCGGCCGCCGCGAATGAGGAGCTTGTCCATGGTGGGAATTTCAGCTTTCAGTTGTCAAAATAGCCTTCAGGGTCCATCTGGCGTGCGGTAGCAGCTATATATTCAATAGCGCGCCGCACACCCTATGGCTCACTGGCCGGACTGCGCCGCCCATTCGGCGGGGGTAAAGGTCTTCATCGACAGGGCATGGACTTCATCGCTCTGCATCTTGCTGCCCAGCGTGGCGTACACGCGCTGGTGGCGAGCGATGGCGCGCTTGCCCTCGAACTCGGGCGAGACGATGGTGGCATACCAGTGGCGGCCGTCGCCTTCGAGCGTGATGTAGTCGCAGGCCAGGCCGGCGGCGATAAGGTCTTTGATTTGGTCAGCAGTCATGTCATTGATCCATTGCTTGTCAGGGGGTACCCATACTTGAAAACTGGCGCGGCCCAGGCCAGCAGCCACCGTGCAAGGGCCGCCCCGCCGCACGGGTGGCGTCCCTCCTCCGCGAGCGAAGCGAAGCAGAGAGGGGGGAAGGCGCGAAGCGACTCAGGGGGGTGTTCATCAGGTCCGGATTTTGTAGCCGGTGCGCAGCAGGTGCACGGCCAGCAGGCTCACGGCCAGCCAGGCGGTGCCCACGATGCCCAGGCTGAGCCAGGGCGAGACGTCACCCTGGCCGAAGAAGCCGTAGCGGAAGCCGTCGATCATGTAGAAGAACGGGTTGAGGTGGCTCACGGCCTGCCAGAACGGCGGCAGCGAACCGATGGAATAGAACACGCCCGAGAGGAAGGTCATGGGCAGGATGATGAAGTTCTGGAACGACGCCATCTGGTCGAACTTGTCGGCCCACAGCCCTGCGATCACGCCCAGCGTGGCCAGCAGCGCTGCGCCCAGCAGCGCAAACACCAGGATCCATGCCGGCGCGGCGAACTGCGGTGCGGCGAAGGCCAGCGTGACGATGAACACGCCCAACCCCACCACCAGGCCGCGCACCATTGAAGAGCCCACATAGGCCGCGAACCACGCCCAGTGCGACAGCGGCGTGAGCAGCTGGAACACCAGGCTGCCCATGATCTTGCTCTGGATCAGGCTGGAGGAGCTGTTGGCAAAAGCGTTCTGCAGTACGCTCATCATCACCAGGCCCGGCACCAGGAAGGCCGTGTAGCCGATGCTGCCGTAGACCTTCACGTGGTCTTCGAGCACGTGGCCGAAGATCAGCAGGTACAGCACGGCGGTGAGCACGGGCGCGGCCACGGTCTGGAAGCTCACCTTCCAGAAGCGCAGCACTTCCTTGTAGAACAGCATCTGCCAGCCGGTCATGCCGCCTGCCCTCCACTGGCCGCGGCCATGACGCTGAGGAACACATCCTCCAGGTCGGCCCGGCGGATTTCGACGTCCTGCACGTCCACGCCGGCCTGGCGCAGCGCGGCCAGGTGCTGCTCGATGTCCTGCGCGTCGTGCGCCGCCATCTGCACCACGCGCCCGGTGACGCGCGCCTGCGCCGCCAGCGCGGGCGGCAGGGCGCTGTCGGTCTTGAAGACCAGCACGTTGCCCGAGGCGGCCTTGAGCAGCTCGGAGGTGGCGTCCAGCGCCACCACGCGGCCGCTCTTGAGCATGGCGATGCGGTTGCACAGCGCCTCGGCCTCTTCCAGGTAGTGCGTGGTCAGCAGCACCGTGTGCCCTTCCTTGTTCAGGCGCGCAATGAATTGCCAGAGCGTCTGGCGCAGCTCCACGTCCACGCCGGCGGTGGGCTCGTCGAGCACGATGATGGGCGGCTTGTGCACCAGCGCCTGGGCCACGAGCACGCGGCGCTTCATGCCGCCCGAGAGCTGGCGCATGTTGGCGTTGGCCTTGTCGGCCAGGCCCAGGCTGGCAAGCAGCTCGTCGATCCAGTCGTCGTTGTTGCGCACGCCGAAGTAGCCGGACTGCAGGCGCAGCGCCTCGCGCACATTGAAGAACGGGTCGAACACCAGCTCCTGCGGCACCACGCCGAGCTTGCGGCGCGCCTGGGCATAGTCGGCCTGCACGTCGCTGCCCTGCACCAGCACGCGGCCGCCGCTGGCACGTGCCAGCCCGGCCAGGATGCTGATGAGGGTGGTCTTGCCGGCGCCGTTGGGGCCCAGCAGTCCGAAGAATTCACCTTCCTGGATGTCCAGACTTACTCCGCTGAGTGCATGGAACGGGCCCCGGGGCGTGGTGTAGGTCTTGGAGACGGATTGGAAGGAGACGGCGGGCATGAAGCCAGCGATTTTACGGCCTCGGCGCTCGGCGGAGCTCCCTGCCCCTGACGCCAGCCCGGACCATAGGGGCATGGCGCCCCTGCCGGCGCAGGCATCAGGCGCCAGCAAGGCACTCAGGCGATGACAGGCAGCAGCTCCTCGACGCCGTACAGCCCGGCCATGCCCGCCAACGCGGCCGGCAGGCCCTTCACGGCAAACGCCTTGCGCTCGGCCAGCGCCTCGCGCCGGCATTCGAGCAGCACGGCCAGCGCGGACGAATCGAACACCTGCAGCGCCCCTGCATCGACCACGAGCTGCGGCCCATGGTCGGCGCGCAGGCCCTGCAGCAGCATGACCAGCGTCCCGCTGGCCTGGCGGTGCGTGAGTTCGGAAGGCAGCACCAGCATGGCCGTGCTCAGCGCTTGGCGGCGTTGCTCTTGTTGCGCGCGGCCAGGGACTCGATCAGGCCGTCGATGCCCTTGGTGCGGATCTCCTGCGCGAACTGGCTGCGGTAGGTCTCCACCAGCCATGCGCCCAGCACGTTGAGGTTGAAGATCTTCCAGCCGGCACCCTGGCCCGGCGTCTTTTCGAGCCAGTAATCGAGCTGGATCGGGTCGCCCCGGCCGCGCACCTCGGTGCGCACCAGCACCTCTTTGTCGTCTGCGGCGGCGCGCAGCGGCTTCACGGCCACGCTCTGGTCGCTGACCTGGGCCAGCGCGCCCGCGTAGGTGCGCACCAGCAGGGTCTTGAATTCGTCCTGCAGGCGCGTCTGCTGCTCGGGACTCGCCTGGCGCCAGCTGGGGCCCACGGCGGCGGCCGTCATGCGGCGGAAGTTCACGTTTGGCATGATGGACTTGTCCACCAGCACGATGATCTTGTCGATGTCGCCGGCCTTGATGGCCTTGTCGGCGCGCACGGATTCGAGCACGTCGTTGGACAGGCGCTGGACGAGCGCATCGGGCGCCTCGTCGGCGGCGCGCGCCGGCACGGCCAGTGCGAACGCCAGCACGGCGGCCAGGCTGGCCGCGGCGCGGCCCAGAAAACGTCGGTTCATGGCAGATTTCCTCAGAGGGTCAGGGTGGCACCGGTCATCGCGGCCCATGCCCCCTGGATTGTGCGGTGACCGGCACCGCGCAGTGCGTCGCGCCGGTACGCGGATGCAAGCAAGTGCAACGCGGCAAGTGGTCAGTCCGGCTCGGGCGGCAGCCGGCCGTCGTCGCCGTTGGGCTGGCCGCCACGCCCGGCGGCGTCCTCGGTGCGCTGCTGGCGCACCTGCAGGAACACATCGCGCGTGAAGCTGTATTTGTCGAGCGCAGCGCCGTCGAGCACTTCGCCGGCGCGCAGCAGGTTGGCCCGCGCATCGACCGCGCGCAGGGCGTAGAGGCTGTTGCGCACCGGCACCGATTCCACGTGCGCCAGCGGGTTGCCCTGCCAGTCCACCGGCAGGGCCAGCGTGTCGCGCACGGTGGAGGGGCCGAGGATGGGCAGCACCACGTACGGTCCGGGGGGCATGCCCCAGCGGCCCAGCGTGAGGCCGAAGTCCTGCTTGTAGGAGTCGATGCCCATCTCGGTGGCCACGTCGAGCAGGCCGCCCAGGCCCATCACGGTGTTGATGTTGAAGCGGAAGAAGCTCGCCAGCGCGCCCTCGGCGTGCAGCTGCAGGGTGTTGTTCACGAACGACCAGGCATCGCCCAGGTTGGCGAAGAAGTTGCTGACGCCGGTGCGCACCGGGGCCGGGGTCGCCTGCTGGTACATGGTGGCCACCGGTTTGAGCAGGGCCGCATCGACCGCCTCGTTGAAGCGCGTCATGCTGCGGTTGTAGGGCTCGAGCGGGTCGTCGGGGTGCGCGTGCGGGCCGCTGGCGCAGCCGGCCAGCGCCAGCAGGCTCAGCGCCAGGGCAGCGGCCCGCAGCCGCGTTGCGGCGGAAAGGCAGGAACGGTCCGAAGAGGAGGAAGTGGTCATTTCTTGCTGTCCGTCGCCGGCGCGCCCTCGGCGGCCTTGCTGAAGAGGAACTGGCTGATGAGGTTTTCAAGCACGAGGGCCGACTGCGTGGCCGCGACGGCGTCGCCCGCGGCGAGGTTCTTTTCGTCCGCCCCGGCTTCGATGCCGATGTACTGCTCGCCCAGGAGGCCGCTGGTGAGGATCTTCAGCGAACTGTCCTTGGGGAAAGCATAGCGTTCCTGCAGCAGCAGCGTGACGCGCGCCCGGTAAGTCTTGTCGTCGAATGTGATGGATTCCACGCGCCCGACCACCACGCCGGCGCTGCGCACCGCGGCCTGGCGCTTGAGCCCGCCGATGTTGTCGAACTGGGCCGTGACGCGGTAGCCGGACTCGAAGTTCAGGCTCAGCAGGTTGGCCGCCTGCAGCGACAGGAACACCAGCGCCGCCGCCCCCAGCATGACGAACAGGCCCACCCAGATATCGTTCTTGGACTGTTGCATAGATTCTTTCTTGTACCCCTGGGGTCAGAGGCCGAACATCAGGGCCGTGAGGACGAAGTCCAGCCCCAGCACCGCGAGCGATGCCATCACCACGGTGCGCGTGGTGGCGCGCGACACGCCCTCGGGCGTGGGCTTGGCCGTGTAGCCCTGCAGCAGCGCCACGAAGGTGACGGTGAAGCCGAACACCAGGCTCTTGACGACGCTGTTGCCCACGTCGCCGAAGACCTTCACACCGCCCTGCATCTGGCTCCAGAAGGCGCCGTTATCCAGGCCGATCATGCCGACCGCGACGATCCAGCCGCCGATCACGCCCACGGCGCTGAACACCGCGGCCAGCACGGGCATGGCGATCACGCCGCCCCAGAACCGCGGCACGAGGATGCGGCGCACCGGGTCGACCGCCATCATTTCCATGGCGCTGAGCTGTTCGCCCGCGCGCATGAGGCCGATCTCGGCCGTGAGCGAGGTGCCGGCGCGTCCGGCGAACAGCAGCGCCGCCACCACCGGCCCCAGTTCGCGCAGCAGGCTCAGCGCCACCAGCTGGCCCAGCGCCTCGGTGGAGCCGAAATCCTGCAGCGTGTAGTAGCCCTGCAGCGCCATGACGAAGCCCACGAACAGGCCCGACACCGCAATGATGGCCAGCGAATAGTTGCCCAGGAAGTGCACCTGGTCGCGCACCAGGCCCGGGCGCTGCAGTACCGCCGGGAACAGTTGCAGCAACCGGCCGAACAGGCGCGCGCCCATGCCGATCTCGGCGAGCTTGCAGCGCACGGCCAGGCCTACGTCGGACGGCCGCCACCAGCTCATGCCAGCCCCCCGCCCTGCGGACCGAAGTCCTGCGCCACCTCGGGCCCGGGGTAGTGGAAGGGCACGGGCCCGGTGGGCAGCGCGTGCACGAACTGGTGCACCAGCGGGTCTTCGCTGTGGCGCACCTCGTCGGGCGTGCCCTGCGCGGCAATGGTGCCGGGGCCGAGCACGACCACATGGTCGGCGAGCTGGAACGTGGCCTCGATGTCGTGCGACACGATGATGGTGGTGAGCCCCATGGCGTCGTTGAGCTGGCGGATGAGCTGCGCCGCCGTGCCCAGGGAAATCGGGTCGAGCCCGGCAAAGGGCTCGTCGTACATCACGAGTTCCGGGTCCAGCGCGATGGCGCGGGCCAGCGCCACGCGCCGCGCCATGCCGCCCGAGACCTGCGCCGGCATGAGGTCGCGCGCACCGCGCAGGCCCACGGCGTGCAGCTTCATGAGCACGATGTCGCGCACCAGGGATTCGGGCAGGTCGGTGTGCTCGCGCAGCGGGAACGCCACGTTCTCGAACACGCTCATGTCGGTGAACAGCGCGCCGAACTGGAACAGCATGCCCATGCGCCGGCGCGCGGTGTAGAGCTGCTCCGCGTCCATGCGGCCGACGTCCTGCCCGTCGAACAGCACCTCGCCCTGCTGCGCCCGCTGCTGGCCGCCGATGAGGCGCAGCACAGTGGTCTTGCCGCCGCCCGAGGCCCCCATGATGGCCGTGACCTTGCCGCGCGGCACTGTCAGCGACATGCCGTGCAGCACCACCCGCTCGCCGTACCCGAAGGTGACGTTGCGCAGTTCCACGAGAGCGCCGGCAGGCGGTGGTGTGTTGGTGGGCATGGGTGGGTTCGGGAGCGCCCGCCGAGGGCCCTGGGCCTGGCGGGAAACCCACCATCATAGGGGAAACCCTTTGACCGCACCTGCCCCGGCCCCAATCCCCCATAAGGGATTCGCAGCGCCCTTGGCTATGATCTCAGCTCCCTGCCATGCCGGTGCGCTCCCCGCCAGGCCCTGCGTGGCGGGGCGCTCCGGGCACGCCACGGAGCCCGATGCACTCAGAGAAAAGGCCCTCCGCTCCATGACGCACGCCCTGCCCGCAGCCCCCCGCCCGGCCCCGGCCGTGCAGCGCCAGGCCGCCGGCCTGCACCTGATGGGCGACCTGCATGGCTGCGGGTGCGACAGCCGCCTGGTGCGCGACGCGGCGCACCTGGAGGCGTTCTGCAAGGAACGCGTGGCCGCTGCCGGACTGACGCCCGTGGGCAGCCTGTTCCACAGCTTTGGCGCCGGTGGCGGGGTGACGGGCGTGGTGGTGCTGGCCGAGTCGCACCTGTCGGTGCACACCTGGCCGGAGTCGGGCTACGTGACGCTGGACGTGTTCGTCTGCAACCATTCCGCCAACAACGGGCCCAAGGCGCAGCAGCTGTTCGACGCACTGCAGGCCGCGTTCAACCCGCGCGATCCGCACCTGCGCCGGGTCGAGCGGGCGTGAAGCGCCGCCGGGCAGGCGCCAAATGCTATTGATTTGATAGCTTACAGCGCTTGCCGGATGGGCGCTACAGCCCATTTTTGCTCCAAGATCACAGCATGTGGTCCAGGAACGCACGCGCACGGTCGTGCCCGGGGTCGGCAAAGAACTCCGCGGCCGGCCGTGCGGCGATGAGTTCGCCCTGGTCCATGAAGGCCACGGTGTGGGCCACCTCGCGCGCGAAGCCCATCTCGTGCGTGACCACCAGCATGGTCATGTGCTCATCGGCCAGTTCGCGCATGGTGCGCAGCACTTCGCCGGTGAGCTCGGGATCGAGCGCCGAGGTGGGCTCGTCGAACAGCATGATGTCGGGCTGCATGCACAGCGCCCGCGCGATGGCCACGCGCTGCTTCTGCCCGCCTGACAGGCGCGCGGGGTAGTTGTCGCGCTTCGGAGCCAGGCCCACCTTGGCCAGCAGCGCCTCGGCGCGGGCGATGGCCGCGTCGCGCGCCAGGCCCTGCACCACCATGGGCGCCTCGATGAGGTTTTCCAACACCGTGAGGTGCGGGAACAGGTTGAAGTGCTGGAACACCATGCCGGTCTTGGCGCCGATGCGGCGCACCTCGGCATCGGGCACGTAGGCGCAGCGGCCCTGCGCGTCGGTGGTGGCCAGGGTTTCGCCCTCGATGGCGATGTGGCCGCTGTCGATGGTCTCGAGGTGGTTCAGGCAACGCAGGAAGGTGCTCTTGCCCGAGCCCGAGGGGCCGATCACTGCCACCACCTCGCCGCGGCGCACCCGCAGCGACACGCCGCGCAGCACCTCGTTGGGGCCGAAGCGCTTGCGCAGGTCACGCGCCTCGATCATGGGCGCTTCACTGGTCGTATTTGGCATAGCGTTTCTCCAGGCGCTGGAAGCCCCAGGTGAGCAGCAGCGTCATGGCCAGGTAGAAGGCCGCCGCGACGATGAAGGGCGTGGTGGTGAAGTCGCGCTGCACGATGCCGCGCGCGGCGCGCAGCAGGTCGTTGAGGGCCAGCACGTAGATGAGCGAGGTGTCCTTCACCAGCGTGATGGTCTCGTTGCTCATGGGCGGCAGGATGCTGCGCACCATCTGCGGCAGCACGATGCGGCGCATGGTCTGGCCGTAGCTCATGCCCAGCACCTTGGCGGCCTCGTACTGGCCGCGATCCACCGACTGGATGCCGGCACGAAAAATCTCGGCGAAGTAGGCCGCGTAGTTCAGCGCGAACGCCACCACGGCGGCAGGGAAGTCGGGCAGGCGCACGCCGACGACCGGCACGAAGGGCAGCGCGAAGTAGATGAACAGCATCTGCAGCATGAGCGGCGTGCCGCGCATGAGCCAGATGTAGCCGTTGACGAAGCCCGACAGGGCCTTCCAGCGCGACACCCGCGCCAACGCCAGCGCCAGCCCGAGCGGCACGGCCAGCGCCAGCGTGATGGCGAACAGCTTCAGGGTGACCGTGGCGCCCTGCGCCAGCGGCCCCAGGAGGGAAAGAACGTAGTCCATGCTGTCGCGACAGTTCAGTATGTTTTGTACGCGGCCGTCAGCACGGGCGCTGCCCAAGCCAGCGGCCACCGCGCAAGGGCCGCCCCGCCGCGCTGGTGGCGTCCCCCTTCCCGGCTCGCGCAGCGAGTCGAGAGAAGGGGGAAGCGGCGCAGCCGCTCAGGGGGGTTGTACCTTATTTGATGATGTTCTTGCCGAACCACTGCTCGGCAATTTTCGCGGCGGCGCCGTCCGCCTTCATGTCGGCCAGGGCCTTGTCCAGCTTGCCCTGCAGCGCGCTGTCGTCCTTGCGAACGCCTACGCCGTAGTCCTCGGTGCCGAAGTGGTCCTGCAGCACGGCGTAGTCGCCCGGCTTCTTGGCCACGTAATAGCGGCCCACCACTTCGTCCACCACCACGGCTTCGAGGCGGCCGGTGGAGAGGTCCATCAGGGCAGTCACGTTGTCGCCGAAGGTCTTGAACTCCTTGAAGCTCTTGAAGACGGCGTCTTCCTTCTTCACGGCATCCACGGCGCTGCTGCCTTCCTGGGCACCGACCACCTTGCCGGCCAGATCGGCCTTGGCCTTGATGGCGGAGTTGGCGGGCACCACGATGATCTGGTGGTTTTCCATGTAGGGCGCGGTGAAGGCGATGTTCTGCTTGCGCTCTTCGGTGATGGTCAGGCCGTTCCACAGCGCGTCCACGCGCTTGCCGGAGAGTTCGGCTTCCTTGGCGCTCCAGTCGATAGGCTTGAATTCCACTTCCACGCCCAGGCGCTTGGCGGCTTCCTTGGCCATGTCGATGTCGAAGCCGACGAGCTGGTTCTTCTCATCGCGAAAGCCCATGGGCGGGAAGTTGTCGTCCAGGCCGACGACGATCTTGGCGGCAGCGGCCGGCGCGGGCGCGGCGGCGGGCTGCGCGTTTTCGTTCTTGCTGCATCCAACCAGCGCAGCGCCCAGGGCCAGCAGCGCAACAGCGGCGATCTTCTTCATGGTGTAGTGGCTCTCGATAAAGACGGGAAGGAACCGGACGGACCCCGCCGCCTGCTCGTGGCGGCGGCGCGGCACCCCATCCGGGAAAACCCTGCATTGTCCACGATCTGGGCTCCCAGGGGATTTGGCGCCCTACCGGACTTGATGCCAAATCGGCCTCCATACCGCGTCCATCAAGCGCTGCAAGCTATGAAATCAGAAGCATGAAAAACGGCGCCCTGGGGCGCCGTTTTCGGGGGGAGTGCTGAAAGCTCAGCGCGGCAGTTCGCTCGAACCCATCAGGAACTCGTCCACCGCGCGCGCGGCTTGGCGGCCCTCGCGCGCTGCGGGCGGCCAGCCCGCAGCTTCATTCTGCGCCCCCTGGGCGATTGGCGAGGGCCCATCCGGTCTGTCAGCGGGGCAACTCGCTGGAACCCATCAGGAACTCATCCACCGCGCGCGCGGCCTGGCGGCCCTCGCGAATCGCCCAGACCACCAGGCTCTGCCCCCGGCGCATGTCGCCGGCGGCGAACACCTTGGGCGCGTTGGTGGCGTAGCCGCCGGTGAAGTCGGTGCTGGCGCGGGCGTTGCCGCGGGCGTCCTTCTCGACACCAAAGGCTTCAAGCACGGCGGCCACGGGTGCCGTGAAGCCCATGGCCAGCAGCACCAGGTCGGCCTGGTAGTGCTTCTCGGTGCCGGCGACTTCGACCAGCTTGCCGTCCTTGAACTCGACCTGCACGGTGGTCAGACCCTTGACCTTGCCCTTTTCGCCCGTGAACTCCTTGGTGGAGATGGCGAATTCGCGCACGCAGCCTTCGTCGTGGCTGGAGCTGGTGCGCAGCTTGAGCGGCCAGTAGGGCCAGGTGAGCGGGCGGTTCTCGACCTCGGGGGGCATGGGCATGACCTCGAACTGGGTCACGCTGGCCGCGCCGTGGCGGTTGCTGGTGCCCACGCAGTCGCTGCCGGTGTCGCCACCGCCGATGACGATGACGTGCTTGCCGTCGGCGCGCAGCTGGCCCTTGAGCTTGTCGCCGGCGTTGACCTTGTTCTGCTGCGGCAGGAACTCCATGGCGAAGTGGATGCCGTCGAGGTCGCGGCCGGGCACGGGCAGGTCGCGGCTCTGCTCGGCGCCGCCGGTCAGCAGCACGGCGTCGAAGTCCTGCTGCAATTGCTCGGGCGTGATGGTTTCCTTGGCCCAGTTGGTGACCTTGGAGCCCTTGCCCAGGCCGTCCTTGGCGGAGCCGACGAACACACTGGTGCGGATGACGACGCCTTCGGCCTCCAGCTGCTTGACGCGGCGGTCGATGTGCGTCTTCTCCATCTTGAAGTCGGGAATGCCGTAGCGCAGCAAGCCGCCGACGCGGTCGTTCTTCTCGAACAGCGTCACGTCGTGGCCGGCGCGCGCCAGCTGCTGGGCCGCGGCCATGCCCGCGGGGCCGGCGCCGACCACGGCCACCTTGCGGCCGGTCTTGTGCTTGGGCAGCTGGGGCTGCACCCAGCCGTGCTCCCAGGCGCGGTCGATGATGGCGTGCTCGATGCTCTTGATGCCCACAGCGTCGTCGTTCACGTTGAGCACGCAGGCGGCCTCGCAGGGCGCGGGGCAGATGCGGCCGGTGAACTCGGGGAAGTTGTTGGTCGAGTCGAGCACGGCGAACGCGCTCTTCCAGTCGCTCTGGTACACCAGATCGTTGAAGTCCGGAATGATGTTGTTGACCGGGCAGCCGTTGTTGCAGAACGGCGTGCCGCAGTCCATGCAGCGCGCGGCCTGCACGCGGGCCTGCGCGTCATCGAGGCCGATGACGAATTCGCGGTAGTTCTTCAGGCGCTCGGGCACGCTCTTGTAGCCCTCTTCGATGCGCCCGTATTCCATGAAGCCTGTGGTTTTTCCCATGTCTGTGTCCTTGTGAATGCTGTGCGGGGGTATGGGGCGGCCTTACTTGGCCGGCACCGCTACCTTTTCAGGAGCTGCCACCGCAGGGGTGGCGGCCTCTTCCAGCACTTTTCGTTCATACATTTCAGACAGGGCACGCTTGTATTCGGTCGGGAACACCTTCACGAACTTGCTGCGCGACGCGGCCCAGTTGTCCAGCAGTTCGCGCGCCCGCTTGCTGCCGGTCCAGCGGTTGTGGTCTTCCAGCAGCTTCTTGAGCTGGGCCTCATCGGTCTGGTCGCGGTGCCAGGTGGCGCGTGGCACGGTGGCCAGTTGCTCGTCGCCCGGCAGGATGCGCTCGAGCGTGACCATGGACATGTTGCAGCGCGTGTCGAACTGGCCGTCCTCGTCGTAGACGTAGGCCACGCCGCCGCTCATGCCGGCGGCGAAGTTGCGGCCGGTCTTGCCGAGCACCACCACGGTGCCGCCGGTCATGTACTCGCAGCCATGGTCGCCCGTGCCTTCCACCACGGCGGTGGCGCCCGACAGGCGCACGGCGAAGCGCTCGCCGGCCACGCCGCTGAAGTAGGCCTCGCCACTGGTGGCGCCGTACATCACGGTGTTGCCCACGATGGTGTTGCGCACGGCTTCACCCCGGAAGTCCAGGCTGGGGCGCACCACCACGCGGCCGCCCGACAGGCCCTTGCCGGTGTAGTCGTTGGCGTCGCCGATCAGGTACAGCGTGATGCCATTGGTCAGGAAGGCGCCGAACGACTGGCCGCCCGTGCCTTCGAGCTGGATGCGGATGGTGTCGTCGGGCAGGCCGTCGGGGTGCACGCGGGTGACCGCGCCGGACAGCATGGCGCCGACGGAGCGGTTGACGTTGCGCGCCACCTCGATGAACTGCACGCGCTCGCCCTTTTCGATGGCGGGGCGCGAGCGCTCGATGAGCTTGCGGTCCAGCGTGCTTTCGATGTTGTGGTCCTGCACGTCCACATGGAAGCGCGGCACGTCGGCAGGCACGTTGGGCTGGGCGAACAGGCGGCCGAAGTCCAGGCCACGCGCCTTCCAGTGCTCCAGGCCCTGGCGCATGTCGAGCAGGTCGGTGCGGCCGATCAGCTCGTCGAACTTGCGGATGCCCAGCTGGGCCATGATCTGGCGCACTTCCTCGGCGACGAAGAAGAAGTAGTTCACCACGTGCTCGGGCTTGCCCGAGAACTTGGCGCGCAGGCCGGGGTCCTGCGTGGCCACGCCCACCGGGCAGGTGTTGAGGTGGCACTTGCGCATCATGATGCAGCCTTCGACGACCAGCGGCGCGGTGGCAAAGCCGAACTCGTCTGCGCCCAGCAGCGCGCCGATGGCGACGTCGCGGCCGGTCTTCATCTGGCCGTCGGCCTGCACGCGGATGCGGCCGCGCAGGCGGTTGAGCACCAGGGTCTGCTGGGTTTCGGCCAGGCCAATTTCCCACGGACCGCCAGCGTGCTTGATGGACGACCAGGGCGAGGCGCCCGTGCCGCCGTCGTGGCCGGCGATCACGACGTGGTCGCTCTTGCACTTGGCCACGCCGGCCGCAATGGTGCCCACGCCCACTTCGGACACGAGCTTGACGGAGATGTCAGCGTGCGGCGCGACATTCTTCAGGTCGTGGATGAGCTGGGCCAGGTCCTCGATGGAGTAGATGTCGTGATGCGGCGGGGGCGAGATCAGGCCCACGCCGGGCACGCTGTGGCGCAGCTTGCCGATGTAATTGGAGACCTTGCCGCCGGGCAGCTGGCCGCCTTCGCCGGGCTTGGCGCCCTGGGCCATCTTGATCTGGATCTGGTCGGCCGATGACAGGTACTCGGCCGTGACGCCAAAGCGCCCCGAGGCCACCTGCTTGATCTTGGAACGCAGCGAGTCACCGTCCTGCAGGGGCAGGTCGACCTCGACGTTCTCGGCGCCGATCACGCTCTTGAGCGTGTCGCCCTGCTTGATCGGGATGCCCTTGAGCTCGTTGCGGTAGCGCGCGGCATCCTCGCCGCCTTCGCCGGTGTTGCTCTTGCCGCCGATGCGGTTCATGGCCACGGCCAGCGTGGCATGCGCCTCGGTGGAGATGGAGCCGAGCGACATGGCGCCGGTGGCGAAGCGCCGGACGATTTCCTTGGCGGGCTCGACCTCTTCCACGGGGATGGCCTTGGCGGGGTCGAACTTGAACTCGAACAGGCCGCGCAGCGTCATGTGGCGCTTGCTCTGGTCGTTGATGAGCTGCGCGTACTCCTTGTAGGTGCTCCAGTTGTTGGAACGCGTGGAGTGCTGCAGCTTGGCGATAACGTCGGGCGTCCACATGTGTTCTTCGCCCCGTGCGCGCCAGGCGTATTCACCGCCGGTGTCGAGCATGTTGGCCAGCACCGGGTCGTTGCCAAAGGCGGCCTTGTGCATGCGGATGGCTTCCTCGGCGATCTCGAACACGCCGATGCCTTCGACACGGCTGGCCGTGCCCGTAAAGTACTTGCCGACGGTGTCGGTGTTCAGGCCGATGGCCTCGAACAGCTGCGCACCGCAGTAGCTCATGTAGGTGCTCACGCCCATCTTGGACATGATCTTGGACAGGCCCTTGCCGATGGCCTTGACGTAGTTGTAGATGGCCTTTTCCGGCGACAGGTCGCCGGCCAGGTCCTTGTGCATGTCGGCCAGGGTTTCCATGGCCAGGTAGGGGTGCACGGCCTCGGCGCCGTAGCCCGCGAGCACGGCGAAGTGGTGCACCTCGCGCGCGGTGCCGGTCTCCACCACCAGGCCGGCGGTAGTGCGCAGGCCCTCGCGCACCAGGTGCTGGTGGATGGCCGACAGCGCCAGCAGTGCGGGAATGGCCACCTGCGTGGCGCTGACGCCGCGGTCGCTGATGATGAGGATGTTGGAGCCGCCCTTGATGGCGTCCACAGCCTGCGCGCACAGCGACGCCAGCTTGGCCTCGACGCCTTCACGGCCCCAGGACAGCGGGTAGGTGATGTCGATGGTGGCGCTGTGGAACTTGCCCTGCGTGTGGCGGGCGATGTCGCGCAGCTTGGCCATGTCGTCGAAGTCGAGCACGGGCTGGCTCACCTCCAAACGCATGGGCGGGTTGACCTGGTTGATGTCCAGCAGGTTGGGCTTAGGGCCGATGAAGCTGTTAAGCGACATCACGATGGCCTCGCGAATCGGGTCGATCGGCGGGTTGGTCACCTGGGCGAACAGCTGCTTGAAGTAGTTGTACAGCGGCTTGTTGCGGCCCGAGAGCACGGCCAGCGGGCTGTCGTTGCCCATGGAACCGATGCCTTCCTCGCCGTTGCGCGCCATGGGCGCCATGAGGAACTTGATGTCTTCCTGGCTGTAGCCGAAGGCCTGCTGGCGATCGAGCAGCGGCAGGCTGGCCGCAGCGGGCGCCGTGGCGGCCTCACCGGTGCCAATGCTGTCGAGCTTGATGCGTAGGTTCTCGATCCACTGCTTGTAGGGCTTGGTGTTGACGACGTTGGCCTTGAGCTCGTCGTCCTCGATCAGGCGGCCCTGCTCCAGGTCGATGAGGAACATCTTGCCGGGCTGCAGGCGCCACTTGCGCACGATCTTGTTCTCGGGGATGGGCAGCACGCCCGACTCGGAGCCCATGATGACGAGGTCGTCGTCGGTGATGCAGTAGCGCGAGGGGCGCAGGCCGTTGCGGTCCAGCGTGGCGCCGATCTGGCGGCCGTCGGTGAACACGATGGAGGCCGGGCCGTCCCAGGGCTCCAGCATGGCGGCGTGGTATTCATAAAAGGCGCGGCGGCGCTCGTCCATGGTGGTGTGCTGCTCCCAGGGCTCGGGAATCATCATCATCACGGCCTGGCTGATGGGGTAGCCGGCCATGGTCAGCAGTTCCAGGCAGTTGTCGAACGTGGCAGTGTCGGACTGGTCGGCGAAGCTGATGGGGTAGAGCTTCTGCAGGTCGGCGGCCAGCACGGGCGAGGCCATCACGCCTTCGCGCGCCTTCATCCAGTTGTAGTTGCCCTTGACGGTGTTGATTTCACCGTTGTGCGCCACGTAGCGGTAGGGGTGGGCCAGCGGCCACTCGGGGAAGGTGTTGGTGGAGAAGCGCTGGTGCACCAGGCCCACCGCCGAGACGCAGCGCTCGTCCTGCAGGTCGAGGTAGTAGGTGCCCACCTGGTCGGCCAGCAGCAGGCCCTTGTAGACCACGGTGCGGCTGCTCATGCTGGGAACGTAGTATTCCTTGCTGTGCTTGAGGCCCAGCGCCTGGATGGCGGCACTGGCGGTCTTGCGGATCACGTAGAGCTTGCGTTCCAGGGCGTCCTGCACGATCACGTCATTGCCACGGCCGATGAAGACCTGGCGCAGGATGGGCTCCTTGGTGCGCACGGTGGGCGACATGGGCATGTCGCGGTTCACCGGCACGTCACGCCAGCCGAGCAGCACCTGGCCCTCGGTCTTGATGGCGCGCTCCATTTCCTGTTCGCAGGCCAGGCGGGAGGCATGTTCCTTGGGCAGGAAGATCATGCCCACGCCGTATTCGCCCGCGGGAGGCAGCGCCACGCCCTGCTTGGCCATTTCTTCGCGGTACAGCGCGTCGGGGATCTGGATGAGAATGCCCGCGCCGTCGCCCATGAGCTTGTCGGCGCCCACGGCACCGCGGTGGTCGATGTTCTCCAGGATCTTCAACGCCTGCGTCACGATGTCATGGCGCTTCACGCCCTTGATGTGCGCGACGAAGCCGAGCCCGCAGGCGTCGTGCTCGTTGGCGGTGGAATACAAACCGTGTTGCTTCAGATGCTCTATCTCGGCGGCCGTGGTCATGGCACTTTCCTCATTCATTTAGCAGGGAACGCTAGATTAGTGCATTGCAACATGGTCAGCAAGCAAAACAATCGGGGTCAGAGTCCTATTAAGAATTTTCCAAGTTTGTTTTGAAATAATTGGGGACACATCAAATTCGCTGACAAACGCGCCAGGCCAGTGCACGCCCACCAGATCAAGGGGTGTGTTTTGGTGCCAATGCCGGCCTGCCAGCCTTGGCTCTGGAAACGCGGCGTTCCAATTTTTTTTGCAACGCATCCAGAAAATCCGAATCACCCAGCGCCCAACCACGCAAGGTTGCGTCGGTCAGGTGGCCTTGCTGATCCTCTCCAATACCACGCCCTACCAACTCGGCATAGGCGGCTTCGCGCGCAAACGGTGTGTTGCCCATCGCCCAGTAAAGTGCATGAGGCGAGACGAGTCGGTCATTGCGCAACCCAAGGTAGTGCGCGTGGCTCGACCAGGGCCATTCCGCAGGCCGCGCCGCGAGGCCGGCACGCACCGGATTCAAGTCGATGTAGGCCATGCAGGCCAGGAGGTAGCGCTCGGACTGGATAAGCGTGGAGCGATAACGCCCCTCCCACAACGTGCCTGTACGGCCGTGGCGCTGGTTGAAATAGCGCACGTAACTGCGCCCGACGGCCTGCATCATGCCCGGCAGCGCATCAGTCTGCGCCGGCGTCGCGAGCAGGTGGAAATGGTTGCCCATCAGCACATAGGCGTGCACGGCAACACCGAATTTGAGCGCGCATTCGGCCAGCAGGGCCAGCATGGTCTCGTAGTCCTGCGCGTCCGCAAAAATCGGCTGGCGGTTATTGCCACGCTGGATGACGTGGTGCGGATAACCAGGAAAAGTCAGTCGGGGAAGGCGGGCCATGAAATCAGCAACAATTAGCTGCGCAGAAGATTTTCTTGTCCGGATTATTCATCCCTGCACACTGCGATACCAAACCAGACAGCAGACCTTGGGCAGGCAAAACAACATGGCCCCCTGTGCCTCCCTGCATCGAACGCCGATTTTGGAATGGGGTGCACCAATTTCCTTGGCAGTCGGATATCCTTCCTGCAACATCCAGCCCCCAACATCTCTTACGGGAACAACACTATGAAAGCCCTGCGCCTCGCTTCTTTGGCCACGCTTGTAGCGGCAGCCAGCCTTGTTGCCTGCACCAGCAACGGCAACTATGCCACCACCAACCATCAGCGCCACAGGGCTACCGCCATGGATGCGGACACAGCGGCACGCGTCAAGGCCATGATCCTGGCGGATGAGCGCATTACCTTGCGCAAAACCGTGTCCGTGAACTTCAGCAATGGTGTTGCAGAGCTGTTGGGCGAGGCACGCAACAGCGAAGAACGGGCCTGGGCCCAGGAAGCAGCATTGAAAACCCCCGGCGTGCAGGGCGTGAAAAACCTCATGACGCTCCGCTGAGCAGAGCGGGAGCGGCACCGCGCCGACAGGAACCGATCAGCGCTTTCGGTTCCTGTCTGCCAGGTGAATTGCTTTGCTTCGCCCGGATTCAAGGCTGCACGCCAGGGCGCGCCGGAGTCCTCCGTGTCACACGGTATCCGGCGCAGGAACCATCGCCTCATTCAGAGGCAGCTTGAACCGGTGGCTGAGAGCTTGGCCCAGCCCGAATTCCTCCAGAATCGCGCGCAAGCGCTCAGCAGCGCTGCGTTTTTTGTGACCCGTATAGCGCGCGATGATGAGTTCATTCTTCATGCTGTGCTCCCACCCGACGAGTTCGGTCACCGTTACCTGGTAGCCACTGGCCTCCAGGTACAGGCAGCGCAGCACATTGGTGATCTGACTGCCCAGTTCTCGCGTATGGATCGGGTGGCGCCATAGCTCGGCCAGCGGCGTGCGCGCCAGTTGCAGGGCCTTCCCCTGGCGCAGACAGGCCGCGACTTCCGCTTGGCAGCAGGGCACAAGAACCATCACCCGGGCCATTTTCTGCAGACCGAAAGCAATGGCATCGTCCGTGGCAGTGTCACATGCATGGAGTGCGGTTACCACATCGATGCGCGCAGGCATTTCGCGCGCGTCGGTCGACTCTGCAACCGACAGGTTGAGAAATGACATGCGCTCAAAACCCAGGCGCGCGGCCAGCGCACGCGATTTTTCCACGAGATCCGGCCGCGTCTCGATACCGTAGATATGGCCCTGCCCCAGGGCCTTGAAATACAGGTCGTACAAGATGAAGCCGAGGTAGGACTTACCAGCACCATGGTCCGCCAGCGTGGGCGCATGGCTGTCGGCCGACATATCCTGCAAGAGCGGCTCGATGAACTGGAACAGGTGATACACCTGTTTGAGCTTGCGGCGTGAATCCTGGTTGATGCGTCCTTCGCGTGTGAGGATGTGCAGTTCCTTGAGCAGTTCAACCGACTGTCCGGGGCGCAGCTCGGGAATCTCCGCAACGGGCACCGCAGCTGCGGCACGGCCCGTGCCAGCGGCGCGCTTCATGCGTCACCCCGCCCAGGCGTGGGATGCGCGACCGGGCAACGGGGGCCGACGTCCAGTGCGCGCCAGCCGCCGATGCCCATGTCTTCGAGCACTTGCATGTTGCGTTCATAGATCATTTCAGCTTCAGGGAAGGCCTGCACCGCCTGCTCGATACTGCCTTCTCGCAACAGATGCAGGGTGGGGTACGGCGCCTGGTTGGTGCAGTTGGTCACGTCGTCTGCTTCAGTTCCCGCAAACTGGAATCGGGGGTGGAACGAGGCCACCTGCAGGATTCCGCCAAAGTCCATGGTGTCGACTAACGCCTCTACGGTCTCAAGGAAATCGTTGAACTCCAGAAAATCTGCAAAGCAGCCCGGCGCCATGAGCAGCGTCGTGTCGCGCTTCTCGGGTGGACTTTCGGCCAGGGCCTCGAGTTCGCGTTGCAGTTCCTGCAGCAACACGGAGCCCTCGACGGCATGGCTCACCACGTAGTGGATCTGCCCCTTGACATGCACACCCTTCGCAAATGGACACAGGTTCAGTCCAATCACGGCTCGTTCGAGCCAGCGAATGGTGTCTTGGATTACCGTTTCGGTGTCGGTGGTCTCAATGGAGGATGGCGTGACAGATGGAGCGTGCATGGTGTACGAAAGGCAGACGCGGTGCGGGATTCTAGTGTGCGCCTTGATAGCCACGACCGCAAAGTCCGTGACGCACCTTCAAGACCGTGTGAAGTTCAGCCCAACAAGCGCAAGCCCGTCAGACGTCCATGCTCCCGTACTGCATAACGGTCCGTCATGCCCGCGATGAAGTCGGCCACGACACGCGCAGCAGCGCTGGCCCCATCCGCTGCCAGGGTTCTTGCGGCATAGGCCGGCTTCATTTCTTCGGGCTTGGCCAAATAGACGTCGAACAGATCGCGAACCACCTGGCGCGCCTGATCGGTTGTCTGCGTCACCTGAGCGTGGCGATACAGGTTGCGGAACAGAAAGCGCTTCAACACCAGCGACTGGTCCCGCATGTCAGCACCGAAACAGACCAAGGGGGGAAGACCGCGTACCGCCTCCACACTCGCGGGGGCCGCCGAAGTCAGTGCGCTCTTGGTGGCGTGTATCACGTCATAGACCTGCGCGCTCAGCATGCGCCGGATGGCATCGTAGAGCAGGCGCCGCTGCCCTGAAGGCGCATCCAGCGCGGGAAATTCCTTCTGGGTCTCGATCCGGTAGCGGTCGAACAAGGGGACCTCGCGCAGTTGCTCCAGGGTGATCAGGCCCGAACGCACCCCATCATCGATGTCATGGGCGTTGTACGCGATTTCGTCTGCCAGATTGCAGAGCTGCGCCTCGAGGCTGGGTTGCTGGCGCAACAAGAACCGCTGCCCCACGCCCCCTGGTTCCATCGATTCCAGTGCCTCGGCGTGCGTGCGAGAGCAATGCTTGAGAATGCCTTCTCGGGTTTCGTAGGTCAGGTTGAGGCCGTCAAACTGCGGATATCGGAGCTCGAGTGCATCCACCACACGAAGGCTCTGCAGGTTGTGTTCAAAACCGCCATAGTCCACCATGCACGCGTTGAGCGCGTCTTGACCCGCGTGGCCAAACGGGGTATGCCCCAGGTCATGCGCCAATGAAATGGCTTCAACCAGATCTTCATTGATCCCTAGTGACCGTGCAATGGAACGCCCGAGCTGCGCCACTTCAAGAGAATGGGTCAACCGGGTACGGAACAGATCCCCCTCATGGTTCAGGAACACCTGCGTCTTGTAGACCAAGCGGCGAAAGGCCGTGGAATGGACGATCCGGTCCCGGTCGCGCTGGTACTCCGTGCGCGTCGGCGCCAGCGGCTCGCTGTGGCGCCGCCCACGCGACCGCTCCGGATCACAGGCGAAAGGCTGCAACATGGGGCCAGCCATCCCTTGGCTCATCCGGCTTGCGATCCGCTCAAACAGAATGAGCCGGCGCTAGCGACAGCAAGCATCGATCACGCTGCGCACGAGGTCATCGGGCGCTGAACGAACCGCGGCCCGCCCAGGGCCATCGATCACGACAAAACGGATTTCTCCGGCTTCTGCCTTTTTGTCCACACGCATCAACTCCAGATAGCGTCCAGCGTTGTCAGCAGCATCCAACACAGGGCCACGCAAAGGCAAGCCGGCGCGTTGAACGAGTGCCCTCAGGCGCTCCACGAACGTCGCGTCCACTAACCCCAGTCTCAGCGACAACTCGGCAGCCATGACCATACCGGCTGCAACGCCCTCACCGTGCAACCAGGTTCCGTAGCCCATCCCAGCCTCAATGGCATGCCCAAAGGTGTGCCCGAAATTCAAAATTGCACGCAAACCCGACTCGCGTTCGTCCTGCCCCACCACCCATGCTTTGATTTCGCAGCAGCGCCGCACAGCATGCGCCAACGCATCACGGTCCCGTGCCAACAACGCATCCATGGAAGTTTCCAGCCACTCCATGAAAGCCATGTCCGCGATCGGTCCGTACTTGATGACCTCCGCCAACCCGGCGGAAAGCTCTCTCTTCGGCAGAGTGTCCAGCGTGGCAAGGTCACACACCACCAATTGCGGCTGGTAGAACGCGCCGATCATGTTCTTGCCCATCGGATGATTGATGGCCGTTTTGCCACCTACCGATGAATCCACTTGGGCCAGCAACGTGGTGGGAACCTGGACGAAAGGAACCCCGCGCATGTAGCAGGCTGCAGCGAAACCTGTCATATCACCAATGACCCCCCCACCGAGCGCAAATAAAACAGTCTTACGATCAGCACGGCTTGCGAGCAAAGCATCGAAGATTTGATTCAGAGTATGCCAATTCTTAAATTCCTCTCCATCAGCCAGTATTACGCAATCGACGTGCTGATAGCGGAGCCGGAGAGAAGCACAGAGCTGGTTAGCGTACAACGAAGCGACGGTGGAATTGCTTACTATTAGTGCACTTTGTGCATTCGGACAACTTGGTAAATCTGCCACATGATCTAGGATGCCTGCCCCAATTGCTATTGGATAACTCCGATCACCCAGATCGATATTTATGGTATGCGGATTATGCAAGATTGTTAATTTACTTGTCATATTGATCATTCAATGCTCAAGAGCATTTCAGCAAGTCAGAGTCAGCGGCATTGCTCGCCGCAAGCCCCAAATAATAGCACCTGATCGCATGCGCTCCAACACAAACATTACTGTCATACAAACCACCTCACCAGCTATAACGCGAATAGCGCAGATAACGCATAGATCAACTCATAGGGGCGATATGAATCAAGCAATCATTAGCATAGACTCATGCGACCGAGAAAGACTACGGAATCCAGTACCGGACAGTTAATACAAACAGGGCGCACAAAGAAAATCAATCCCAGGTTGATACGTGAGCTCGCATTTCACAGCCCTTACAAACAGCGGACCGAGTTGCAAAACCAAACCGGTCCAACTGCTGGCTGTAGACAAGCCCCTGATTTAAATGAACATATTTTGCGCAAAACACACCATACAACTGCGAGCAAAAATTCGCAAATAAAATTCATTCAGTATATAGCTCATTCGATCCAACACATTCGAGTACAGATATACGATGAAAAAGCCCCTTGGTGTAACCCAAGGGGCTTAACTCAGCGCCACTAAAAACTATGACTCAAGGCGCGATCAATTATGTGACAACAATCCGAACCTGCCGACTTACACTCAAGCTACCACGCGTGGCGGTAACAACAAAGGTATAGGTGCCAGCAGGCGCCACTGGAGTACCCGAAATAGTTCCGTCGGCAGCCAACGTAAGCCCAGGTGGAAGATTTCCAGTGATAGTCCATGTGACAGGCACAGTTGGATCACCGACCGAGAAAGAAAGAGTGTAGGAATAACCTTCACCGATTTTTGCGCCGGGCAACCCACAAGCAGTACTCACATCGCTAGAACAGCCATCAATCGCCAAACCACCTTCTACCTTGAAAGTAAGGTTTTTAGAAACCGTTCCACCAGTTTCATCCGTTACGGATACGAGAACTTTATATGTTCCAGCCTTCGCTGTAGGCACACCACTAATGACACCGTCACTACTAAGGGATAATCCACTGGGCAACGCTTCACTCGTCCACAGGTAAGGCGGCACACCACCTTGCGCGGTCAATGCGTACGAGAATGCCAAGCCACCTGTGACCGTAATTTCGTTATCAGAGATTTCCAATGGGACCAAAGCCAACGCTTTGTGCACGCTAACGGCCATCAATTGGGTAATCCCGTCTTGAACGCCATTCGCCACATTGTTGTCAAAACGGTCCGTTGTCAACTCAAGAAGAATCACGCCTCCGCCAGGTCCGCTGGACAAGGAAAACTGACCTTCCCCGCCGATTGTCTTGACTTGAACCGTGCTACCAGACTGGCTACCGGCCAGCAAGCGCGCACCTGCCGATGCACCGAATGGCCGAATGTTTACCAACAAATTGGCAGCGGCGGGCTCGGGAATCGGCTGATTGGCATCATCCATAATCAAAGCACTGATCGCGACATTATTCCGAATATTATAAGGATTATCCCTAGATCCCAGATAACCAGGCGCCTTCGCCGACGCAAGAACATTTGCAGGCTGACCCGTTTGAGCTCCCACAACAATATCTACACTTGCGCTAGAAACCTGCTTATCCACCGGATTCGTTACAGAGCAGGTAATACGCGCCGTCCCCGCTTTGTCTATTGCATGGAAGTGAAAAGAAGCCGCCCCAGAATTTGCATCCAGCGTAATAGATCGAAAGGCTGCGGGATTCCCATCTTCATCCTCATGCTCATCATCTCCATCCATATAATAGAGCGCCCCAGAATCCAACCCCTGAACCACCGCGCACCCAAAAATCTTCTCACCGCCTTGGATGGGAGCATTTCCCTCCCGCGCTTCGACATATAGGGTAGTCGTGTATCGCGCATACGCACCGATTCGCGCCGGCTCGTTTTCCAGGTTAATCGGCAACCTAGATTTATCGGCTCGCAAGGTAATTTTGTATGGGAGATTTGTATCCCCTGGACTTCCGCCGCCTCCGCCGCACGCCCCTACTGCCGTCACAAGCGACAGCGTCAACAATCTGAATAGTTTCCGCATCATTCTTCCTATTACAGTTAATCTTTAGCGAACAGATACACGATCCGTAATTACCTTAGGAGTAATAAAAATCAGCATTTCGCGTTTTTTGTTTTCATTGTTACGGGTCTTAAAGAGATTACCGACGACTGGCACATCCCCTAAAAACGGAACTTTTGTCTCAGAATCCGTTTCTTCCATCTCAAAGATACCACCGATCACGACAGTACCCCCATTCTCGACCAGCACCTGAGTTTTAACTCGTTTAGTATTGATCGCTCGCACATTCAACAACAACTCACCAGGACTATCCTTGTTAACATCAAGATCAAGGATAATATTTCCTTCTGGAGTAATCTGAGGAAGAACCTCCAAGCGCAACACTGCTTTCTTGAATGCAATAATCGTACCCCCATTAGGCGCAGTCACTGGGTATGGATATTCGGTCCCTTGCTCAATAGAAGCTTTAGTTTGATCCGCAGTCACGACACGTGGACTAGAAACCACTTTCCCCTTGCCATCCGCTTCCAGGGCAGAAATTTCCAAATTAAGAAATCTATTTGCAGCAGAATTGAAAATAGATATCGCAAAACTGCTCGGATCGTACCCCCCAATAACTTGGGCTGGCAAATTCACAAAATTGCCGAGGGTATTGGTTGCACCACCTGCTCCTGAGCTCGCCACAGCATTGCTATAACTTGACCCAATCGCAACTCGATTGCCTCCACTCAGCGCATACCCCCCATCTCCACCTCTGTTGGCGCGAAGATCGGTACCACCGAGACGAACACCTAAGGAACGCCCAAATGTGTCCGTCGCCTCGACAATGCGTGCCTCGATCATAACTTGGCGTACTGCGACGTCTAATGTCGAGAGTAGTTGGCGAACTTCCTCCAGCTTACTTTGGGTATCAGTAACGAAAAGCTGATTGGTACGGGGCTCAGCGATGGCGCTACCACGTTCAGACAGGAAACGATTGGAAGTTCCAGATGCACCACCACCAGAGCTAGTGGTCGTGAGCTGAGTCACCATGTCCACCGCTTTAGCGTAATTCATTTGGAATGCCTGGGTTCGAAGCGGCTCAAGCTTTTGAATCGCCAGTGCAGCCTCGTAGTCCTTTTTAGTCCGATCATCAATCTCATCCTTGGGAGCTATCCAAAGGACGCTGCCCGTCTTTCGCATACCCAGCCCCTTAGCGTCCATAATGATCTGCAGTGCCTGGTCCCAGGGCACATCTTTGAGGCGTAAAGTCAACGCTCCGGTAACGGTATCCGAAGTTACGATATTGAAATTTGTAAAATCAGCGATTACCTGAAGCAACGAACGCACTTCAATGTTTTGGAAATTGAGCGAAAGCTTCTCACCACTATATCCGGGGCCTTGTGTAAGCTTGTTCAAATCAACTTTTTTCTGCCGAACCTCGATGACAAACTGATTGTCACTTTGATAGGCGCTGTGCTCCCATTCGCCTACTGGTTCAATGACCATGCGAACACGATCCCCTTGCTGTGTCGTGGTCACCAATTGCACAGGCGTTCCAAAATCAGCGACATCAAGCCTCCGGCGCAAGCCCTCTGGAAGCGATGTGCGGATGAATTCCACTGTCAATCCCTTTCCGAGCTGCCGCAAATCAACACCAACCTGGCTGCTAGAAAGTCCGACGACTACACGCCCAGAACCGTCTGGACCCCGGCGGAAATCCACATCCTTGAGAGGTAAGACATCACCATTGCCGCCCTCCGCGAATACAGTACTTTGTGGCGCTTGTGTAGCGGCAACGGCAGCTACTGGCTCCAATTGAACCAACAAAGTTTTACCTTGTAACTCAGCACGATATGACGTCGCCTGCTTCAAATTTAGTACAACGCGCGAACGCCCAGCAGCTTGTACGACGTTAGCTGATTTCAGGTTCCCCTGGTTAAGTTCAACTATCGAACGTCCCATTGCATTCGATGCCCCCGGGAAATCCAGCGCAATCCTTGCAGGGGACTGGGTAGCGAATCCTGTGGGTACCGCCGGCAGTGGTTCGGACAATTCAATCCGCACCACCTCCAAACCGGCTTGCAACGAACTGCTCACGCTCTCGATAGCAATCTGAGCGCAAGCGACGTGCGTCACAAAGGTCGCCACAACAGCCACCACTACACGATCAAATAGCTTCACGATCGAAATATTCTTTTGCTTCATTTCTTGGCCTCCTCCTGCAATTCCAGCGAAGTGGTGCGCTCAATCCAATCACCCGTAGCATCTTGCACGATTTCACGTAACTGAATGGCAGTTTCCGTAATCGCGGTAATGCGCCCATAGTTTTGCCCCAAATATCCGCCGATCTGAACTTGATATAGCAGTTTATCCACCTTCAGCAACGCCGTCGGCTTTCCAAGCTTATTTAGGCTTCCAACCATCGCCATGGAATCCAATGGAAATGCCTCCAGCGGTTCTTTGCGCCTCGCCATCTCTGGCGCAATCAATGCCGCATTTGAGGCCATTTGTGCAGATTCACGTCGCAAAGCTTGTGTCAATTTCAGCGGATTGAAAGGCTCTATGTCGCCATCGACACCATACGGCTGAGGATGAAACTGTTTTGGCTCAGAAATTGGTGTAATGTTCGGCTTAGCTTGCGCGCGTTCGGCAGCCATCCACTGCCGCAACTCATCTTCACTTGGAGCTCCGCATCCAATTAACGCCATGACACTAGTTGCAAGCATTGCAATATGCGAGACTTTCATTTCTTCGCTCCTGCAGTTGCTTTGCGCTGGGCCTGAACCTCTTCTGAATCCAGATAGCGGAACGTGCGGGCGGTGGCGTCCATGGTAAGGCTGCCAGCCAGCTTCTCCTTGTCCTTATCCTTTGTCGGCACCGAAATCGCAATATCGTTCAACGTGACGATACGAGAAAGATGCGCAATGTCTGCCGCGAACGCCCCCATATCATGGTATTTGCCAGTCACCCGGACCGCGATGGGAAGCTCGGCATAGTATTCGCGTACCACCACCTGTCCAGGGCGGAACAGCTCGAACTGCAGGCTACGACCCAAACCGGCCTGGTTGATATCGGAGAGCAACGCAGCCATCTCTGCCTTACTGGGCAGTTGCTTTTCTAGCTGAATCACATACTGCTGCACTTGCTCACGCTGCTTCTTCAGCAAGTCCAGGCTTACCGCCTTGAGCAGTTTCTTTTTGTAGTCGTCACGCAAAGCCACTTCTTTGGCGCGCTCTGCCTCCAACTCTGCCTCGTAGTCGGTCAGTTTCACGAACCATAGCGCCACTGCCACGCCCACAGCAATGAAGCCGCACAACAGATAGCGCGGCAATGGGGGCCATAGTGAAGGATCCTTGGTATCCAGATTCCGGAATTGACGCTGCAACTGCTCTTGAAAAGCAGCGCCATCGATCTTGGGGATTTGTTTTTTTGCCATAGCCTACTTCCCCGCCACACTCGCGGCATCCTTGGCTTTCTGCACTTCACTAGACCGCATTAACTGGAAGCGTAGATTGAAAGCAGAAACCCGGCGCTGATCGCGTGGGCTCAGCGCAATATTGTTGGCAACGATTTCGACCAACTCGGGCTTGGAAAGCCACGGCGTATTGTTCGACAGATTGCGGAGCATTTCGGAGACCCGTTCGTTCGACTGCGCCATGCCCTGCATGACCACCGTCTGATTGGTCTGCTTCAATGAGGTGATGTAGACGCCATCGGGCAATTGCTGCACGAGTTCAGCCAGCAAATGGACTGGGAGATTCCGGTCCGACTGCAGATCTTCCACGGCCTTCTGGCGGGCCCGCAATGCGGCGATTTCCTCTTCGATAGTGGCGATCTCCTTGATCTGGCCTTCCAGCACCTTGATCTCGCTTTGCAAGTAGGTGTTTCGCCCTTGCTGGTCTTCGATCATCATCTGGAACCACCAGTAGATAGCGCCAGCGATTACGAGTCCCACCAATGCCGAGCCCAGCATAGCGGCCTGGAAGGTTTCGCGCCGACGCTTGCGAGCAGCCTCCCGATGGGGAAGAAGGTTGATGAGAATCACTGCAGGAACCTCCGCATCGCAAGGCCGCACGACGTGAGGTAGGACGGCGCTTCACGCACCATCTTCTTCATGCGGACAGAACTTCCGATCTCCATACCATCAAAGGGATTGACCACGCTGCAGGGGAAGCCGGTGTGCTGGGTGACCGCTTCGGTCAGACCTTGCAATGGCGCCGAACCGCCGGCCAGCATGATGTGATCCACACGGTTGTGCGGCGTACTCGTGAAAAAGAACTGCAGGGCGCGACCAATTTCCTGGGACAGACTCTCCACAAAAGGGCGCAGGACTGTTGAGGAATAATCATCGGGAAGATCGCCATTGCGCTTCTTGCTCTCGGCTTCCTCGGCGGAGAACCCGTACTGCCGCACGATGAGCTGCGTCAATTGCGCACCACCGAAAGCCTGATCCCGGTCGTACAGCACCTCGTCGTTGCGGATGACCTGCATGCTGGTGGTCAAGGCCCCCACTTCGAAAAGCGCCACCATGGTGTCCAGGCCCTTGTTGGGAAAGGCCTCCATCAAACGGCTTGCCGCCAAGCGAGACGCGTGGGATTCGATGTCCACGATAGCGGCCTTAAGGCCGGCCGCTTCGGCCAGCCCCTGACGGTCCTGCACCTTCTCTTTCCGGGAGGCGGCGATCAAGACTTCGACGTCCCCCGGGGAACTCTTGCTCGGCCCGATGACACAAAAGTCAAGGCTCACCTCATCCAGCGAAAATGGAATGTATTGGTTAGCCTCCGACTCCACCTGCACCTCAAGCTCCTGGTCGGTCATGCCCGCAGGCAAGGTGATCTTTTTCGTGATCACGGCCGAAGGCGGCAATGCCAGCGCCACATTCTTGGTGCGCGTGCCACTTTTCTTCACGAGTCGACGCACCGCCTCGGCGACCTCGTCGAATTTCTCGATGTTGCCGTCCATGATCCAGCCACGCTCCAGCGGCTCGATGGCACAACGCTCGAGCACTAGGCTGCCAGCCTTATCACGCCCTAGCTCCACCAGCTTGACACTAGAGGAACTGATGTCAATGCCCAGCAGCGGCGCGGACTGGCGACTGAACAAGGATCCCGCAGAGATCAAGATAGTCCCCCCGAATTTGTTAACCTGAGACAACAAAACTTAACATTTCACATGAATGCTATCAGTAAGATAGTTCTCCGGCAAAGGGTTTTCCGGAATCATCTCTACTGAACCGTTGCCAAAAGCAGACGTTCACACCTGCCTCTCCAGTGGCCCATCCACACTGCTCAACCGCAGCATAGTCCGTTTCAGATTCATTTTCTGGGCTCTCTAAAAGCATGCTCCCATTTTTTATAATGGCGGGCTAATTCCATCCGGAGCGATATGCCGCCCCCCGCCTCGCAGAAGCCTGCCAAAGCCGCGCCTTCCCCTTCTTCAGCACAGCGCCCCCCATGGTTGCGGTGGTTGCTGCGCATCCTCGCCTGGCTGCTGGGCTTGGTCGTGGCTGGCGCACTCGCGCTGGCACTGGTGATTGCGGTGGCGCTGGCCATGGCCTACCCCAACCTGCCGGACATTTCCGACCTGGCTGACTATCGCCCCAAGCTACCGCTGCGCGTGTACTCCGCCGAAGGCGCGCTGCTGGGCGAGTTCGGTGAGGAGCGGCGCAACCTGACGCCCATCGCCGACATCCCCAAGGTGATGAAGGATGCCGTGCTGGCAATCGAGGACACCCGCTTCTTCCAGCATGGCGGCGTCGATTACAAAGGCATGCTGCGTGCGGGCCTCGCCAATCTTGGGCGCATGAAAAGCCAGGGCGCTTCCACCATCACCATGCAGGTGGCGCGCAATGTTTATCTCTCGTCCGAAAAGACGTTCACTCGCAAAATTTACGAAATATTACTGACATTCAAGCTAGAGCATTTTTTAACGAAGGATCAGATTCTTGAGATCTACATGAATCAGATTTTTCTTGGAAATCGCGCCTATGGTTTTGCGGCCGCCTCTGAGGTTTATTTTGGCAAACCGCTTAAATCGGTGTCAGTAGCTGAAGCGGCCATGCTCGCGGGGCTGCCCAAAGCACCTTCGGCCTATAACCCGATCAGCAACCCCAAGCGCGCCCGCGCCCGCCAACTCCACATCATCGACCGGATGGAGGAGAACCAGTTCATCACTGCCGAACAGGCTGAGGCCGCGCGCAAGGAACAGCTCAAGATCCGCTCGGGCAGCGACAACACCCGCATCCACGCCGAATACGTCGCGGAGATGGCACGCCAGCTGATCTTTGCCCAGTACGGCAACGAGGCCTACACCCGCGGCCTGAACGTCTACACCACGCTCAATGCCGGCGAACAGGAGGCCGCCTACCGCGCCCTGCGCCGTGGCATCATGGACTACGAGCGCCGCCAGCACTACCGGGGCCCGGAAAAGTTCGTCAACCTTCCGACCAAGCCGCAAGAACTCGAGGAAGCCATCGACGACATCCTTGCCGACCACCCGGACAACGGCGACGTGCTGTCTGCCATGGTCCTGGAAGCCTCGCCGCGCAAGATCGTCGCCATGCGCCCCAACGGTGACACCCTCGAGATCACGGGCGACGGCCTCAAGCCGGTCCAGTCGGGGCTCAGCGACAAGGCACCACCCAACATCAAGATCCGCCGAGGCGCCGTGATACGCGTCTCCAAGACCCCGAAAAACGCCTGGGAGGCGACCCAGCTGCCCGAGGTGGAGGGAGCGTTCGTGGCCATCGATCCGCGCAACGGCGCCATCAAGGCGCTGGTCGGGGGCTTTGACTTCGACAAGAACAAGTTCAACCATGCCACGCAGGCCTGGCGCCAGCCGGGCTCGAGCTTCAAACCGTTCATCTACTCGGCCGCCCTGGAGAAAGGCTTCACGCCCGCCACGGTGATCAACGACGGGCCGCTATTCTTCGACGCCGGTGTGACCGGCGGTAAGCCCTGGGAGCCCAAGAACTACGACGGCAAGTTCGATGGCCCGATGACCATGCGCACGGCGCTCGCCAAGTCCAAGAACATGGTGTCCATCCGCGTCTTGCAGGCCGTGGGGCCACGCAACGGCCAGGAATGGGCCACGCGCTTCGGCTTCGAGGCGGAAAAGCACCCTGCCTACCTCACCATGGCGCTGGGCGCCGGCTCGGTCACGCCCATCCAGTTGGCCACGGGTTATTCCGTCTTTGCCAATGGCGGCTACCGCGTCAACCCCTGGCTGATCACCCGGGTGACCGACCAGAAAGGCCGGGTGCTCTCCGAGATCCAGCCCACGCCCACGGAGAACCATGAGCGTGCCATCGACGCGCGCAATGCCTTTGTGATGAACAGCCTGCTCCAGGAAATCACCCGCTCGGGCACGGCCGCGCGCGCGCAGGCCACGCTCAAGCGCCCCGACCTGTATGGCAAGACCGGGACGACCAACGATGCCTGGGACGCGTGGTTCGCAGGCTTCCAGCCCACCATTGCGGCCGTGACCTGGATCGGCTACGACACGCCACGCAACCTGGGCAGCCGCGAAACCGGCGGTGGCCTGAGCCTGCCGGTGTGGATCAGCTTCATGGAACAGGCCCTCAAGGGCGTGCCGGTGATGGAGCCCACGGTCCCCCCCGGCGTGGTCAACGTCAGCGGAGAGTGGTTCTACGAGGAATATGCCCGCAACGCGGGTGTGGCCAGCCTGGGGCTGGATGCACATGGAACACAAGCTCCGGCGCCCGGGCCCGCATCCAACGCACCGGCGCCCGAGGAGCGCAACCGCATCCTCGACCTGTTCCGCAACTAGGGGCGCTCCGGGCGACCGGGAAGGCGTCCGGCGCCTGGCGCTCAGGCCGTGAACTGCAGGGCCAGGCCGGTCTGCGTCGACGCATCCCGGCTCAGGCCGGCAAAGAACTCGCCGCTGCCTTTGGTGTCCTGCCAGGCGCCGCCGTCCCACCGGTAGTGGTAGCCGCCCGACCGTGCCGCCATCCAGATTTCGTGCAAGGGTCTTTGCAGGTTGACGATGATCTGGCTCCGATTCCTGAACGTCAGCGTGACCATGCCGCCGGTGCGCTGGCTGTCGATATCCGCGTCGGTCTCGTCGTTGATGCGGTCGCAGCATTGTTCGATCGCCAACAGCAATTGTTCGGCGCGGTCCATGAATTCAAGGTCGGTCATTACAATTTCAGTATGTTCAGAGCTTCCCAAATTCTAGTCAGGAGCATAGCCCTTGCCGCCACCATGGCAAGCCTGGGCGCATGCGGCCAACGCGGCCCCCTGTACCTGCCCACGGCGCCGGCTGCCAGCCAGCGCGCCACCCTGCCCGAAACCCTGACGCCCGGCCAGGCCGCCACCGCCCCGGCCCCCCGCACCGCTCCCGCTTCCACCGCCACGCCATGACCCTTCCTGCACTGCCCGGCCACCCCCACATCGCCTACCGCGACAACGAACTGTGCGTGGAGGACCTGCGCGTGAGCGAGCTCGCGCGCACGCATGGCACGCCCCTGTTCGTGTACTCCACCGCCTCCATGCGCGAGGCGCTGGCCGCCTACCAGCGCGGCTTTGCCGGGCGCAAGCTGCACATCTGCTATGCCATGAAGGCCAACTCCTCGCTGGCCATGCTGCAGTTCTTTGCGCGCCAGGGCTGCGGCTTCGACATCGTCTCGGGCGGTGAACTCGAGCGCGTGCTCGCCGCGGGCGGCGACGCCGCCAAGGTGATCTTCTCCGGCGTCGGCAAGACCCGCGCCGAGATGCGCCAGGCCTTGCAGGCCGGCATCCTGTGCTTCAACGTCGAGAGCGAGGCCGAGCTGGAGGTGCTCAGCGAGGTCGCCACGGCCCTGGGCAAGACGGCGCCCGTGAGCATCCGCGTGAACCCGAACGTGGACCCCAAGACCCATCCCTACATTTCCACCGGACTCAAGGGCAACAAGTTCGGCGTGGCGCACGAGCGCACCCTGGCCACCTACCAGCGCGCCGCCGCCCTGCCCGGCCTGAAGGTGGTGGGCATCGACTTCCATATCGGCTCGCAGATCACCGAGGTGTCGCCCTACCTCGACGCCACCGACCGCCTGCTGGACCTGATCGAAGTCATCGAAGCCGCCGGCATCCCCATCCACCATATCGACTTTGGCGGCGGCCTGGGCATCAACTACAACGGCGACACCCCGCCCGCAGCCGATGCGCTGTGGCAGCTGCTGTTCGCCAAGCTCGACGCGCGCGGCTTTGGCGACCGCCAGTTCATGATCGAGCCGGGCCGCTCGCTGGTCGGCAACGCCGGCCTGTGCGCCACCGAGGTGCTGTACCTCAAGCCCGGCGAGGCCAAGAACTTCTGCATCGTCGATGCCGCCATGAACGACCTGCCCCGGCCCGCCATGTACCAGGCGTTCCACGCCATCGTGCCGCTGCAGCCGCGCACCAGCCCCGCGCAGGACTACGACGTGGTTGGCCCGGTGTGCGAAAGCGGCGACTGGATCGGCCGCGACCGCAGCCTGGCCGTGCAGCAAGGCGACCAGCTGGCCGTGCTGTCCGCCGGTGCCTACTGCATGGCCATGTCCAGCAACTACAACACGCGCGGGCGTGCTGCCGAGGTGCTGGTGGACGGCCACCAGGCCCACGTGATCCGCACCCGCGAAACCGCTGCAGACACCTTCCGCAACGAGCGGCTTCTGCCCTGAGGAAGCTGCAGAGTCTTTGCACGCAGGAGCGGCCCATTTCAAGCGAAATCGGCCTCTAACGCATGCTCAGCAAGCGCTGCAAGCTATTTTATTGATAGCAATCAGCGCGCGCTGACCGCGGCATTGCGCGCCACCGCCTCGCGGCGGCGCAGCGCCTGCCACACGCGCCAGCCGAGCAACGCAGCCAGGATGGCGCCATAGAGCGCGACCTCGGCGAAGTCGTGCTTGCCAGCGCGCATCCAGTAGAAATGCAGCACCGCCAGGCCCGCGATGGCGTACACCGCGCGGTGCAGCGCCCGCCAGCGCTTGCCGCCCAGCCAACGGATGGCGCGGTCGAACGAGGTGGCCGCCAGCAACAGCAGCAGCCCGAAGGTCAGCATGCCGACCAGGATGAAGGGGCGCTTGGCGATGTCCCGGGCGATCTCGGCGCCGTCGAATCCCATGTCGAACCAGGTGTAGGCAAGCAGGTGCATGAGGGCGTAGAAGAACACGAACAGCCCCAGCATGCGGCGAAAGCGCGCCAGCGCGGGCGTGCCCGTCAGCACGCGCAGCGGCGTCACGGCCAGCACCAGGCACAGCATGCGCAGCGTCCAGTCGCCCAGCGAGCGGATCAAGGCTTCGGCCGGGTTGGCGCCGAGCTGGTCGGTGGCGGTGGCCACGACCAGCCAGGCCAGCGGCAGCAAGGCCAGGGTGAAGACCACGGGCTTGGCCGCGCGGTGCAGCAGCAGGCTCTTCATGGGCGTAACGCCGTGCGATGCCATGCCAGCGCTCAGAAGAGCTTACGCAGGTCCATGCCCGTGTAGAGCTGCCCCACCTGCGCCTCGTAGCCGTTGAACATCAATGTCTTGCGCTTCTTGGCGAACAGCCCGTCCTCGCCGATGCGCCGCTCGCTGCCCTGGCTCCAGCGCGGGTGGTCCACCTGCGGGTTCACGTTGGAAAAGAAACCGTATTCCCCTGGCGCCGCCTTGTTCCAGGCGGTGGCGGGCTCCTTCTCGGTGAAGCGGATCTTGACGATGCTCTTGGCGCTCTTGAAGCCGTACTTCCAGGGCACCACCAGGCGCACCGGTGCGCCGTTCTGGTTGGGCAGCACCTCGCCGTACATGCCGAAGGCCAGCAACGCCAGCGGGTGCAGCGCTTCATCGAGTCGCAACCCCTCCACGTAGGGCCATTCGAGCACGCGCGAACCCACCCCCGGCATGCGCGCCTTGTCGGCCAGGGTCACGAACTCGACGTATTTCGCGCTGCCCAGCGGCTCCACGCGCCGCACCAGCTCGGCCAGCGAGTAACCCACCCACGGGATCACCATGGACCAGCCCTCCACACAGCGCAGGCGGTAGATGCGCTCTTCCTGCGCGCTCAGCCGCAGCAGGTCTTCGAGGGCGTATTTGCCGGGCTTCTTCACCAGCCCCTCCACCTCGACCGTCCAGGGATCGGGCTTGAGCGTGTGAGCGTGGCGCGCCGGGTCGGCCTTGTCGGTGCCGAACTCGTAGAAGTTGTTGTAGGTGCTGGCGTCCTGGTAGCTGGTGGGCTTTTCCATGGTCACCGCGCCCGCCACGGCCGACTTGCCGCCCGGCAGGGCCGCGAGCTTGCCGGGGCGTTGCACCTGGGCCAGCGCCTCGCGCCCGGCCCATGCGGCCAGGGTGGCGCCTGCGGCGCCGGCCGCCATCAGGCGCAGCAGGTCGCGGCGCTGTTCGTACACCGCGCGCGGCGTGATCTCGGAGGGAACGGGGTGCTGGAACCCCGAAGAGCGGGAAGGTACGGGCATGGCGGGCCTCCTGGGCGTGGCTGCTGTGCGGTAGAGCGGAACGGCCGTGCGTTCGTTCCCTCCCCTGCGCTGCAGGTTACACCGGCCACGGAAAAACCGCTGGCCGCCCGCCAGAGACCCTGGCTACAGATTGCCGTAGCTGTGCAGGCCGCTCAGGAACATGTTGACGCCCAGGAAGGCGAAGGTGGTGACCACCAGCCCCACCAGGGCCCACCAGGCCGACACCGTGCCGCGCAGCCCCTTCATGAGCCGCATGTGCAGCCAGGCCGCGTAGTTGAGCCAGACGATCAGCGCCCAGGTTTCCTTCGGGTCCCAGCTCCAGTAGCCGCCCCAGGCCTCGGCAGCCCACAGCGCGCCCAGCACCGTGGCGATGGTGAAGAAGGCAAAGCCCACGGCGATGGACTTGTACATCACGTCGTCCAGCAGCTCCAGCGGCGGCAGCTTGCTGGCGATGCGCCGGCGCCCCAGCAGGATGCCCGCCACGGCCAGTGCGGAGATGCCGAAATACACCATCCAGTAGGCCCCGCCTGCCTCGGTGGCGCCCTGGCGGAACACCAGCGGCTCGAAGCACAGCACCACGCCCAGCAGCCACAGCGGCAGCAGCTTGTACCAGCGCGTCTCGCCGGCCTGCTGCTTGATGAGGTAGGCGAAGGCCACCATGGCCGACAGCGCAAAGGTGCCGTAGCCGATGAAGTTGGCGGGCACGTGCAGCTTCATCCACCAGCTCTTGAGCGCGGGCACCAGGGGCTGGATCTCGTGCGCCTCGCGCACCACCGTGTACCAGAGCAAAAAGCCCACGGCCGCGCTCACCACCAGCATCACGAAGGCGCCGAGCGCGCGCGTCCGGTACTGCTCCTCGTAGTAGAGGTAGAACAGCGCTGTGATCCAGCAGAACAGCACGAACACCTCGTAGAGGTTGCTCACCGGAATGTGGCCCACGTCCGGGCCGAGCAGGTAGCTCTCGTACCAGCGCACCATGGAGCCGATCAGCGCCATGCCCACGGCCAGCCAGGCCAGGCGCGAGCCGATCAGCGAGAGCGTGGCGCCCTCGCCGCGCGAGAACATGGCGATCCAGTAGAACACCGTGCTCATGAAGAACACCATGCTCATCCACAGGATGGCCGACTGGCTCGACAGGAAGTACTTCAGGCCGAACACCGTCTCGGCGCGCGCCAGGCTGCCCGCACCGTCCTGCTGGTACAAGCCGATGGCCAGCAGCGCCATGGCGGCCACCACCAGCATCAGCGTGCGCAGCGGCCGCCAGAACCAGCCCAGCCAGACCGCGCCGGGGATGGAGCCGAGCAGGATGCCCTTCTCGTACACATCCATGTAGGCAGCGTAGCGCTGCAGCGCGTACAGCCCGCCAGCGGCCACGATGGCGGCGAACAGCCAGTCCAGCCAGTTGCGGCGGGCGAAGAAGCCCTCGTTGAGGGTCACCGTGGTGGTAGCGGTGTTCATGTGGAGCCTCCGTGACGGGCCGCAGGCGCGGCCCCGATGAGTTTCTCGGTGAGCTGGGCGAACTCGCGGTCGCCGTCCATGGTCTTGCGGTTGGTCGACAGCGCCATGGTGGCGTGCGTGGCGCCGTCACGCGGCGCCAGCCAGACCCAGACGCGCCGCTCGCGGATGTACAGCATGGCGAAGATGCCGATGATCAGCAGCGCACAGCCCAGGTAGACGATGTTCTTGCCGGGCGCGCGCGCCACCTCGAACACGCTGGCCTGCACCTGCGTGAAGTCCTTGAGCGCCAGCACCACGGGCGCCGGGTAGATCTGCGCGTCGCTCAGCGCCAGCACGGCCTGCGTCATGAAGCCCAGCGTCTGGGTGTTGGATTCGAGCGGCTTGAGCCCGGCGCGCTCGCGCGTGAGCTGGGCCAGCTCGTACAAGGTGCCGTTGAGGATGCGCACCAGCACCTCGCTGGCGCGCTCGCGTTCGGCCTCGGGCACGTTCTTCTCCATGAAGCGCGAGATGGCCGGCAGGCCGCCGATGTACTCGCCATCGTCACCCGTGCCGCCCGCATACAGCGCCAGCGCGCGCGCGGCGGACTGGGAGAGCTGCTCGGCCAGCTCCTTGCGGCTGCCGTCCACCGCCTGGGCCACGTAGCGGCGCACCGCCTGCTCGCGCGCCGCCGGGTCCTGCAGCGCCGTGCGCATACGCAGGAAGCCCTCGATGCCGCCCTGGTCGTCGGCGGGCACGCGCAGGTAGCGGAAAGGCTCGGCCGGGCTGCGGCGCACGCCGAGCAGGAACATCGCCGGCCCGCCGTCGCCCATGTCCACGGGCAGCATGTAGTTGTGGTACTCGGTGGCCTGGCCAGCCGCATCGCGCAGCTTGTAGCCGATGCTGGGCCCCACGTTGCGCAGATCCTTGTTCTTGGCCGTCTTGTTGGCCGCGCCCATGCGCGCGCCGATCGATTCGCGCAGGTCCACCTTGCGCACGTCGGCGCCGGACGAGGCTTTGTCGCCGTTGTCGCTGAAATTCTCGACGTTGATGGTGCGCAGCGAGGTCAACTCCAGCGACAGCGGTTCGCCGCCGGCCTGCGGCACCGGCTGCGCCTTGGCGCCGACCACGCCCTGCACCTCGAACGGCGCGGCGCCGGGCGCCATGGGCAGCGCCTGCAGCGTGACCGCCGAGCCACCGTCGTCAAAGCCCGACTGGTAGATCTCCACGCCCCTGAAATGCGCCGGATGGTTCACCTCGATGCGCGTCTCGATCTTCTCGCCGGTGGCCTTGTCGTGGATGACCACGTCGCTGGCGAACAGCTTGGGCATGCCCGACTCGTAGTGCTCGATGATGAATTTCTTGAGCTCCACCGAGAACGGCAGCTCCTGCACCAGGATGCCGTCGGACTGGCTCAGGATGGCCGTGCTCGACTGCGTGCCCTCGGTGACCACCAGGTTGCCGCGGAAGGTGGGGTTGCCGGCGCCCAGGCGGTGCTCGGGCGGCACGTCGGCAATCATGCCGCCGCCCGAGAAGGTCGATTTGCCGTTGAGCCACATCTGGCTGCGCACGATCAGGTCGCCGTCGAGCAGGCCGCCCACGCACACCAGCACGATGGCGCTGTGCGCCGCGATGTAGCCGATCTTGTTGGCCGCGCCGGCCTTGGCCGCCACCATCCAGCCCGTGCCGGGTCCGGCTGCCGTGTCGCGCTGCTGGAGCTTCACCTTCCAGCCGCCGCCCACCAGCATGTGGCCGATGCGCCGCGCCTCGGTGGCCGCGTCCTGCGCCAGCGCGCCCTCGGCGCGGTGGTGGAAGGCGCGCAGGTTTTGCTCGCGGATGTTTTCCTTGTAGGTGCGCAGGTCGACCAGGATCTTGGGCGTGTTGCGCACGATGCACAGCGAAGTGCTGACGACCAGGAAGGCCAGGATCACCAGGAACCACCAGGCGCTGTACACCGCGTTGAGCTGCAGCGTGGCGAACAGCTCGGCCCAGAACGGCCCGAACTGGTTCACGTAGTTGTTGTGGGGCTCGTGCTGCTTGAGCACGGTGCCGATCACCGAGGCAATGCAGATCACCGTCAGCAGCGCGATGGCAAAGCGCATCGACGACAGCAGTTCGGTGCCGGAGCGCAGCGCGCGTGAACCGGTGTGCAGGCGCACGCCGTGGGTGAATTCAGACATGGGCAGGAGTATGCAGCGCCGAAAGAAAAAGGGCGGGCCATCTACGAGATGGCCCGCCCGCTTGGAGATGTTTGGTGGCGATTGGTTCCACGCGCCGGCAGTGCCGCGCGCTGGACGGAACGATCAGCGCAGGCCGGCGATGTAGTCCGACACGGCGCGGATTTCGCGGTCGTTCAGCTTGGCGGCCACACCGGTCATGTGGATGTTGTTGTTGCGCACGCCGTCGCGGAAGGCCTTGAGCTGGGCTTCGGTGTAGGTGGCGTGCTGGCCGGCCAGGCGCGGATACTGCGCGGGAATGCCGGCGCCGTTGGGGCTGTGGCAGGCGGCGCAGGCAGGGATGCTGCGGTCGGCAATGCCACCGCGGTAGATGCGTTCGCCCAGGGCCACCAGGGCCTTGTCCTTGGCGGCGCCTTCGGCGGCGGCCTTGGAGGCCAGCCAGGCGGCCACGTTCTTCATGTCGTCATCCGACAGCATGGAGGCAAAGCCCTGCATGACGGCGCTGGCGCGCTTGCCGGACTTGAACTCCTGCAGCTGCTTGACGATGTATGCGGGATGCTGCTGCGCCAGCTTGGGGTTGTCGGCAATGCTCGAATTGCCGTCGGCGGCATGGCAGGCGACGCAGACCGTGGAATAGCTGGCCTCGCCCTTGGCAAGGTCGGCCTTGGCGGGAGCGGCGGCGCCGGAGGCGAAGGCCGGGAAAGCGGGAGCTGCCAGCACGGCAGCCATGAGCAAGGAGGCGAGCAACTTCATATCGAGGGACTTATTGGTGGTGGCGCAAAACCGTGCGATTCTACAATGAGGCTCCAACGCCTCCAATCGATCCATGAATCCCTCCGTTTCCGCGCCAGATGCTGGCCCCGTTCCGCCCGCAGCCGATGCCCGGAGCGCCGTGGGCTGGATGCACACCGCCCGCTTCCTGACCACCGCCGCCCAGCTGAACCAGTTGCCGCCGGTCGAAGTGCCCGAGATCGCCTTCGTCGGCCGCTCCAATGCGGGCAAATCCTCGTGCATCAACACGTTGACGCAGCAAAAGCAGCTGGCCTTTGCCTCCAAGAAACCGGGCCGCACGCAGCACATCAACCTGTTCTCGCTCGGCCGCCAGGGCACCACGGATGCGGTGCTGGCCGACCTGCCCGGCTACGGCTACGCCGCCGTCTCGCGCTCGGACAAGGTCCGCTGGCAGCAGGTGATGGTGAATTACCTCGTGAGCCGCAAGAGCCTGACCGGCATCGTGCTGCTGTGCGACCCGCGCCTGGGCCTGACCGAGCTGGACGAAGCGCTGCTCGAAGTGGTGCGCCCGCGCGTCGAAGAGGGCTTGAAATTCCTCATCCTGCTGACCAAGGCCGACAAGCTCACCCGCGCCGAGCAGGCCAAGGCCCTGTCCATTGGGCGACTGCAGGCTGGCGGCGGCGAGGTGAAGATGTTCTCCGCGCTCAAGAAACAGGGCGTGGACGAAACCGCGCTGCTGCTCTGGCAGTGGGCCCACCCGGCCGCCGGGGCTGCGCCTGCCGCCGAACCCGCGCCCGCCGACGCCGGCTGAGCCCACCCGGCGCCGGGCGGCGGCGGTTTCATGGCAAAACAAGCCTCTGGCGCCCCATGGACGGGCGCTGGCAGCTATTAATTCGATAGCCCATGATCGCCTCCACCGACATCGCCCTGCCCCACGGCACCACCCTGCACTGCCGCGTGAGCGGCGAACCTGGCCGGCCCGTGCTGTTGTTCCTGCACGGTTTTCCCGAGGGGGCCTTCATCTGGGACGGTCTGCTGGAACACTTCGCCCAGCCCGCCCACGGCGGCTACCGCTGCGTGGCGCCCTACCTGCGCGGCTTCGGCGCCTCCAGCAGCCCCACCGAGGCGTCGGCCTACCGCCCCAAGTTCCTGGTGCAGGACCTGGCCGCGCTGATCGCCATCGAGGGCGGCAGCGCGCCGCTGGCCTGCCTGGTGGCGCACGACTGGGGCGGCGCCGTGGCCTGGAACCTGGCCAACCAGCACCCCGGCCTGCTGCAGCGCCTGGCCATCGTGAACTCGCCGCACCCCGGCGCCTTCCTGCGCGAGCTGCAGCACAGCCCGGCGCAGCAGGCCGCCAGCCAGTACATGCACTTCCTGTGCCGCCCCGACGCCGAGGCGCTGCTGGCCGAGAACGATTTCCGCCGCCTGTTCGCCTTCTTCGACGCCCCCGACGGCACGCCGCCCGCCTGGCTGACCGAGGCGGTGCGCCAGCAGTACCGCGCACTGTGGCAGCAAGGGCTGACCGGCGCCTGCAACTACTACCGCGCCAGCCCGCTGCGCCCGCCGCGCGACGGCGACCCCGGCGCGGCGGCCGTGACGATGCCGGATTCGATGCTCACGGTCAGCATGCCCACGCTGGTGCTCTGGGGGCTGGACGACCCGGCCCTGCTGCCGGGCCTGCTCGACGGCCTGCCCGGCTGGGTGCCGCGCCTGCAGTTGCAGCGCGTGGAAGGCGCCTCGCACTGGCTGGTGCACGAGATGCCCGGGCGGCTGGCGCAGGCGCTGGGCGGCTTTTTGCTATCAAATCAATAGCTGCTAGCGCTTGCTGAACAATCGCCAGAGACCGATTTTGCTAGTAGACCGACGGCTCGCCCTCGGGCCGGGTCTTGAAGCGCTTGTGCACCCAGTAGTACTGGCCGGGCATGGTGTCGATGGCGGCCTGCAGCTCGCGGTTCATGCGCGCGGTGTCGGCGTCCACATCGTCGGTCGGGAAGTTCTCCCAGGCCGGCGTGATCTCGGCCACGTAGCCCGTGGGCGTCATGCGCGTGTACATGCCCAGCACCTTGGCGCGGCCCAGGCGCGCGAAGCGCGACAGCGAGGGCACCGTGGCCGCCTGCACGCCGAAGAACGGCACGAAGATCGATTCATTGCGCCCGAAATCCATGTCCGGCAGCAGGTACAGCAGGCCGCCCTTGCGCAGGTTGGAGATGATGGGTTTGACGCCGTCAGCGCGGTTGAGCATGCGCACGTCGCCAAACCGCTGGCGGCCGGCCATGAACCAGGCGTCCACGGCCGGGTCGGGGTGGGTGGAGAAGATCGAGGTGAACGCCCGGGCCGTGTGTAGCGGAAGGGCCAGGCCGCCCGCGTCCATGCCATAGAAGTGCGGCGCGAACAGGATGGTGGGCGTATCGCCGTCGATCTCGTCCAGCGCACCCTGCAGGCGCACGCGCGCAAGCACCACCTCGCGCGGCGCGAACCACAGCCAGCTGCGGTCCAGCCAGGCCTGGCAGAAGCGCACGAAGGTCTCCCGCGCCCATTGGCGGCGCTGCGCCTCGCTGGCTTCGGGGTAGCACAACGCCAGGTTGCGCAGCGCCACGCGCCGGCGCGGCGCGGCCAGCACGAACAGCAGGCGCCCCAGCAGCCAGCCGAAGGCGCGCAGCACCGGCAGCGGCAGGTGCGCCAGCACCCCCATGAACCACACCCCCAGGCGCCCGGTCACGCGGCGCCTCCGGCCAGCGCCTCGGCGCGCGGCTGCTTGTAGCGCGCATAGCCCCACAGGTACTGCTGCGGGCACTGGCGGATCACATGCTCCATGGCCTGGTTGATCTGCAGCACGGCGGCCTCCAGGGTGTCGGCCAGCGGCTCCGGCAGCGGCTCCAGGTAGACGTCGTAGCCGCGCCCCCACGGCAGGCGCTCGGCGCGCGCCAGCAGCACCGTGGCGCCGGTCTGCTGGGCCAGGCGCACGGCCAGGGTCATGGTGTAGGCCTCGCGGCCGAAGAACGGCGCCCACAGACCCTGGCCCTCGGGCGGCACCTGGTCGGGCAGCAGGCCCACGGCCTCGCCCCGGCGCAGCGCCTTGATCATCTGGCGCACGCCGGCCAGCGTGGTCGGCACGGCCAGCATGCCAGGGCGGTTGCGCGCGGTCTCCATCACCTTGGCCAGCCAGGGCTGGCGCGCCGGGCGGTAGAGCACGGTGATCGGCCCCTGCGTGGCGCTCCAGCGCCGCGCCACGGCCTGGGCCGACAGCTCGAAGCAGCCCAGGTGCGGCGTGAGGAACAGGATGCCGCGCCCGGCCGCATAGGCCTGTGCGATGTGCTCATCGCCCAGCAGGCGCGCGGGCGGCGGCGCGCCCAGCCACAGGCGCGGCAGCTCGGCCACCATGCGGCCGGCGTGGGCCACGGCGGCGCGCACCGGGCCGAAGCCGTAGCCCGCCAGGGCGGCGTTTTCCAGAAAGCGCCGGCGGTAGGTGGGCGAGGCGAGGAACGCCATCCAGCCCATGGCCGCGCCCAGCGCGTGCAGCACCCACAGGGGTAGTAAGGAGAAAAACCGGAACACAATAGGCATTAAAATGGACGGGTCGCTGAGTTAAATGAGCAACTTGCAGGGCGACGTGAAATAAATCTGCTAAAGCGTTCGCCAAAGCTCCCAAGGCTTCGGGCAACGCCCAAAAATGCCGGAACACAGGAGTTTATTCAAATGGCGAACGACTTTCTCTTCACATCGGAATCCGTATCGGAAGGCCACCCCGACAAGGTGGCGGACCAGATCTCCGATGCGATCCTTGACGCGATCTTCACACAGGACCCGCGCTCCCGCGTTGCCGCCGAGACCCTGACCAACACCGGCCTGGTCGTGCTGGCCGGCGAGATCACCACCAACGCCCACGTGGACTACATCCAGGTGGCACGCGACACCATCAAGCGCATCGGCTACGACAACACCGAGTACGGCATCGACTACAAGGGCTGCGCCGTGCTCGTGGCCTATGACAAGCAATCCAACGACATCGCCCAGGGCGTGGACCACGCCTCGGACGACCACCTCAACATCGGCGCCGGCGACCAGGGCCTGATGTTCGGCTACGCCTGCGACGAAACGCCCGAGCTGATGCCCGCGCCCATCTATTACGCGCACCGCCTCGTCGAGCGCCAGGCCCAGCTGCGCAAGGACGGCCGCCTGCCCTTCCTGCGCCCCGACGCCAAGAGCCAGGTGACCATGCGCTACGTGGACGGCAAGCCCCACAGCATCGACACCGTGGTGCTGTCCACCCAGCACAGCCCCGACCAGTCGGAAAACCAGCACAAGATGAAGGCCAGCTTCACCGAGGCCATCATCGAGGAAATCATCAAGCCCGTGCTGCCCAAGGAGTGGCTGCAGGACACCACCTACCTCATCAACCCCACGGGCCGTTTCGTCATCGGCGGCCCGCAGGGCGACTGCGGCCTCACCGGCCGCAAGATCATCGTCGACACCTACGGCGGCGCCTGCCCGCACGGCGGCGGTGCGTTCTCCGGCAAGGACCCGACCAAGGTGGACCGCTCGGCCGCCTACGCCGCGCGCTACGTGGCCAAGAACATCGTGGCCGCCGGCCTGGCGCGCCAATGCCAGATCCAGGTGGCCTACGCCATTGGCGTGGCGCACCCGATGAACATTACGGTCTACACCGAAGGCACGGGCGTGATCCCCGATTCGGAAATCGCCAAGCTGGTGGCCGCCAACTTCGACCTGCGTCCCAAGGGCATCATCCAGATGCTGGACCTGCTGCGCCCCATCTACGAAAAGACTGCGGCCTACGGCCACTTCGGCCGCGAAGAGCCGGAGTTCACCTGGGAAAAGACAGACAAGGCAGCTGCGCTGCGCGCAGCTGCGGGCCTGTAAAGGTCCCGAGCGGAGCGCGCTTGGCTGGCTTTCGGCGCAGGCCCATATCGCGCAGCGATATGAAGGCCTGCAAGGCCGGCCGAAGCCAAGGCGGACGAAGCGGCAGCCTTTGTGCTGCCGCTGAGTACAAAAAACAGTGCCAACCCAACAGGGACAAGCGCCAGGCGCTCACTTTTTTGAAGTTGAACCGGCTCTCCTGATCCGCTCCATGTACGACACCGCCATCCTCATCGGCCGCTTCGAGCCCGTGCACCACGGGCACCTGGCGCTGCTGCGGCATGGCCTGGCCCACGCGCGCGAGGCCATCGTGGTCCTGGGATCGGCCTGGCAGGCGCGCTCCCCCAAGAATCCCTTCACTTGGCAGGAGCGCGCCGGCATGGTGCTCGACGCGCTGCCCGAAGCCGACCGGGCGCGCGTGCGCTTCCTGCCCGTGCGCGACTATTACAACGAGCCGCGCTGGGTGCAGGCCGTGCGCCAGGGCGTGGCCGAGCTGCTGCCCACCGATGGCGCGCCGCTGCGCGTTGGCCTGGTGGGCCATTTCAAGGACGCCACCAGCAGCTACCTGCGCCGCTTCCCGGGCTGGGACCTGCTGGACCTGGAGCGCCAGGGCGACATCGACGCCACCACCATCCGCGACAGCTATTTCGGCGCAGCGCCCGGCACTCTGCCCCATACGCTGGCACCGCTGGCGAAGGACATACCGGCCAGCACGCTGGCCTTCCTGCAGCGTTTCGCGCAAGAACCGGGCTTTTTCGCCCTGCAGGAAGAATGGCGCATGCTGCGCGGCTACCGCGCGGCATGGGCCACCGCACCCTACCCACCGGTGTTCGTGACGGTGGATGCGCTGCTGCGCTGCCAGGGCCATGTGCTGCTGATCCGCCGCGCGCACGCACCCGGCAAGGGCCTGTGGGCGCTGCCGGGTGGTTTCCTGGAACCGCGCGACACGCTGTGGCAGTCCTGCCTGCGCGAACTGGCCGAGGAAACCCATTGCCCCGTGCCCGAGTCCACCTTGCGCGACGCCCTGCGCCAGGTGACCGTGTTCGACCACCCGGACCGCAGCCAGCGCGGCCGCACGGTCACGCACACGCATTTTTTCGACCTGGAGCACACCACCCTGCCACCCGTGCGCGGCGGCGACGACGCGCTGCATGCGCGGTGGATGCCGTGCGACCTGCTCCCGGCCATGGAAGAAGAGTTCTTCGAGGACCACTTCCACATGCTGGACCACTTCCTGCAGCTCACCGGCGGGGCGGCTTCCCGGCCCTGACCCGGCCCTGCTTACCGGCCTGGTGGCCGGCAATCGCCCTGGCCAGCTCCGCCTTGCGCATGGTGGAGCGCCCCGGTACGCCCAGGTGCCGGGCACGCTCGTACAGCTGTGCGAAGGTGTGCCCATAAAAATCCACGCCGCCGAAGGTCTCCTTGGGGTGCTCCCGCGCGGCGCGCCCCGACTGCGCGGCCTGCGGGTCGGAGGGCCCTTTGCGGCGCTTGGCGACCCAGCGGTCGCCCACCTTTTCAAACCGCTGCTTGAGCGCGGCGATGGCCGTGCGGTAGGCGCGGGCACCCGGCCCGTAGGTGCCCAGCGCGCTGTCCAGCACCTCGGCATAGAGGTGCTGCGCCTTTGCCGAGGACCGCTGCAGCGTTCTCGGCAGATTGACCTGGGCGTTGGAGGCAGCCATGTACGCGCTCCCGGTGGCTGCAATGGCCCGGGCGGGCAATGGCGGTGCCCGCATCGAAAAGGGCCGCCTTCGGCACGCGCCTTGCCGGTGCCATGCCTGTCATTCCAAGGAGAACGCCATGCTTGCACCCCGGATGTTGTGGGCCCTTGCCCTGGCCTGTCTAGCCCTCGCGGCCGGCGCCACGCTGGCACAGACCGCCCCGCCAGCCGCCTCGTTGTCCCGTGCCGACTCGGCCTTTCTCAAGCAGACAGCGGAAAACGGCCACATGGAGATCGAGGGCAGCCGGTTGGCGCTGGAGAAGGCCACCGCGCCCCAGGTTCGCGCCTTCGCGCAGACGATGGTGACCGACCACCAGCGCGTGGGCAACGAGCTCAAGGCACTGGCCCGTTCCAAAGGCGTGGAGGTCTCCGACGAGCCCTCGCTGGTGCAGCGCACCCGCGTCAAGCTGCTGTCGACCAACGATGGCGACGAGCTTGCCCGCCGCTACGTGCAGATGCTGGGGGTCGAGGCCCACCAGGAAACCATCGAACTCTTCGAGAAGGCGGCGTCCAACGCCACCGACCCGGACGTGAAGGCCTTCGCCGCGAAAACACTCCCCGGGCTGCAGCACCACCTGTCCCAGGCGCGCGAACTGCAGGCGGCACTGGACGCGAAGCGGCCCTGACGGAACGGCGCCGCAACGCCCGCCGGCGCGCGGCAAGGACGGCCAGCCATGTTCGATCTGCACCTTCCGTGGTGGGAAATACCCGCGCGGGTCGGGCTCATCTATGCCGTGCTTCTGGTGCTGGTGCGCGTCTCCGGCAAGCGCACCGTGGGCCAGTTCACGCCCTTCGACCTGCTGGTGGTCATTCTGCTGTCCGAGGCGGTGTCCCAGAGCCTGGTCGGCGGCGAGGACTCCGTCACCGGCGGGGTGTTCGCCGCCCTGACGCTCATTGCCATCAACCTGCTCGTCGCCTGGCTGACATCGCGCAGCCGGCGCATCCAGAAGCTCGTCGAAGGCGAGGCCGTGCTCATCGGCCAGGACGGCCACATCTATGCGGAAGTCCTCAAGCGCGAACGCGTGCCGCTGGCCGACGTGGAGCAGGCGCTGCGCGAGGCCGATTGCAGCGCGTCAGAGCTCAAGCAGGCCTTTCTGGAGGCCGATGGACAGATCAGCATCCTCAAGGACTCGCGCAGCCCGTGATGGGATACGTGGAGCACCACATCATAGAAAAGGCCTTCTTTACCAGCGCACCCGCGCCGGGCTCGACGGGGAGCGACTGGCCGAAGAAATGGCGCTGCGCCGCACCGAGCTGATGGAGGAAACCATGCCTGGAACGCGGCCCGCAGAACTCCCGCCACCGGCAACGGCCAGCGCCGACCCGCACCGCGCACCGGTCGAGCGCTTGGGCTGAGGCCCGCTACCGCCGCGCCTTGCGGGCGCGCAGCAGGCTGGCCAGCGCCAGGCCGCCCGCAAACGCCACGTACACCGTCAACAGGCTGGTGGACGTGATGCGGCGCTCAAAGCCGGGCGTCAGCCTTTCCGGCACGGCGCGAAAATCCACCAGAGCCGCCACCCCGGCCACCGTGGCAGCGTTGCGCAGCGCGGTCTGCGGGCCCTGCCACTCGGGCGGTGAGATGCGCTCGTACAGGCACGCCCAGAAGACAGACGCCAGGTGGTGCACCACCATGCCGACGAACGTGTACTTGAGGCTGGACTGGTTCTTTGCCAGCGCCTGGCGCCAGAACCAATGGCTGGGGGCGTTCAGCGTGGCGGCGGGGGCTTGCAGGTCCACGCCGCCACGCCAGGCCAGCACCACCGTGGACAAGGCGCTGGCCAGCCCCCCGCTGAGGGCAGCATCGTTCACCGCTCTGTTCCATTCTTTCATCGGTGTCTCCTGTCCCGTTCTCCGCTGCCTTGCCCTGGCCTTGCCGCCGCATCGGCAAATGCCATGCCGCGCAACGCACCCACAGCCGTTGTCTCGCGGCGCATTCAGGGAAGACCATATTCCGCACGCCCATTGCAGCGCACAAAAATAATGCCGCCAGAAGCGGCCCAGATGCGATGCATATTCAGGAGAACGCCAATGGAATATGCCACGTTTCATCGCAGCTCGGCGGTGCCACGCCTGCACAGGGCCCGCTGCACGAACCGCAAAGTCCGCCACGGGCAAGGGCTTCCATATTACAGAATATGGGAAATATTCACATTATCTCGGCGCCACCCATTCGCATACAAATGAAAAACAGCGCTCCATTTGAAACTCCCTCAACCCTTGGCTTAACTCGGCCAAATGCTTTTCACATAATCCGGTTTTTAATGGTTCATCTCATGCGATGACGATCAGCCTGAAAGCACATGGACGACGGTATGCCGTCGGATTGCTGTTCGCGGCAGCGGCGCTGGCGCTGCATGCCGGGCTGCGGCCCTGGGTGGATATCAACATCTCGCTGTTGGTCTTCCTGCCCACCATCGCCCTGGTGTCGGCGTTGTGTGGAAGAGGCCCCGGGCTGCTCATGCTGCTGGCGGCCACGGCCGGAACCGCCGCCTCGCTGCCGGTGCCATGGAACCTGCACAACTGGCAGGCCATGGAACCCGGCGCGCTCGCTCTGTACCTGGCCCTGGGCGGCCTCATGGTCGGCATGGGCGTGGCCTTGCGCAGCGCGGGGAACCGCATGGCCACTGCCCAGGACCGGTTGACCGTGGCGATCGAAGGCACCGGCATCGGTGTGTTCGACATCGATCTCATCGACAAGACAGCGTACGCCTCGCCCCTGCTGACCACCTGGGCAGGCGTACCGGCATCTTCGCAAAGCCTGCCCTTTTCCACCTGGCGGCGGCACCTGCCGCCGGCCTTCATCGCCGGGCAGTACCAGCACCTTCAGCAGCGGTTCGCGGAGCGCTCCACGTTCTATGAGCGGGAGGTTCCCCTGCAGCGGCCCGAGGGCAAAACCATGCTGCTGTTGCTGAGGGTGCATGTCGTCTGGGCCGAAGGCCGTCCCATCCGCGTGCGGGGTGCGTGTGTGGACATCACCACGCACCGGGAGGTCAATGCCCAACTGGAGGACATGCGGGCGCAACTGGGCCAGCAGCTCGAAGACCTGGGCCATCTCCATGAACTCAGCATCCACTCCCTGGCGACACCCGAGCTCGGCCCCCAACTCCAGAGGGTGCTGGAGACACTCGCAGGCTTTCATGGCTGCACGCGTGGCGTGGTATCGCTGTACGTCCCCGCCACCGGCCGCCTGGAAACCCGGGCAAGCCTGGGTTTCAGCGCCGACGCCTTGGTACAGGCCGCGACGCTGGACATGGGCGCGTGCGCCATGGCCACCCGCCAGAAGACGCGCGTGGTCATCGAAGACACGGAGACCGACCCCGCCTTCGCGGCCTGCCGGGCTTTCGCGGCCTGCCGGGCTTTCGCGCGCAGCGAGCACTTCCGTGCCGTGCACGCCACCCCCCTGCTGGGCTCGCAGGACGAAGTGCTGGGCGTTCTGACCGTGCACCTCGACGAGCCCCGCGCCCCCACGCTGCGGGAGCGCACCCTGGCCGACATCTGTGCACGCAAGGTGGCGCTCGTCATCGAGCGCACGCGCGCACGGGACGAGCTGCTCGACTACCAGGGCCGGTTCGAGGCCGTGCTCGATGCCGCCGGCGCGCCCTTTATCGTGCTCGAACCCGTGCGCCAGGAGGGGCGGATCGTCGACTTCCGCTGGACCTACATCAACCGAGCGGCCGCCCGCACGCTGGGCCAGCAGGCCAAGGATCTGCTCGGCCGCGAGGTGGCGCAGACCATGCCAGGGCGCTGGCCGACCCGCCCCGAGATGGCCCATTGCATCCGCGCCATCGAGGAGCAGCGCACGCTGGAGTTCGACGCCCTCGACAGCGAAGGCGCAAGGTCGCGCTGGTTCCACTGCATCGCCTCCCCCATCCGCACCGGCGTGGCCGTATGGTTCACGGACATCTCCGAACGCATCCGCAGCGAGCAAGGCCTGCGCCTGAGCGACCAGCGCAAGGACGAATTCCTCGCCACCCTCGCGCACGAGCTGAGGAACCCCCTCGCCCCGATCCGCCAGGCTGCGCAGCTGGCCATGTCGCCGCGCGCCACTGCCGCCCAGAAGCGCTGGGCCAGCGAGGTGACCGACCGCCAGGTGAAACACATGGCTTTGCTGCTCGACGACCTGTTCGATGTGTCCCACATCACCCGGGGCGCTCTGGTGCTGCGCAAGGCACCTGCCCCGCTGGACGACGTCATCGCAGCGGCCGTCGAAACCGCCCGGCCGGTGATCGATGCGAAGGGCCACCATCTGGTGGTACACCCGTGCCGGCCGCCCATTACCCTGGAGGTGGATGCGCTGCGGCTGGCCCAGGTCATCGCCAACCTGCTGACCAACGCCGCCAAGTACACGAACGCCGGCGGCACCATTCACCTGCGCATGGGCCGGCAGCCTGGCGCGGTGACGATCGCGGTGCACGACAACGGCATCGGCATCCCCCCTACCCAGATCCCGTCGGCATTCCGCATGTTCGCCCAGCTTCGCCAGGAATGCGAGGGGCCGACCAGCGGCCTGGGCATCGGGCTGGCGCTGTCGAAAGGCCTGGTCGAACTGCATGGGGGTTTGCTCAGCGCGCACAGCGACGGCCCCGGCCGGGGGAGTGTCTTCACCATCACGCTGCCGACCGGGCAGGCCGAGCCCGCCCCGCCCGAACCGGCCGGCACGGCCCAGCCCGCCGCCACCCGGTCTCGCCGCATCCTGGTCGCCGATGACAACCGCGACGCCACGGACACCCTCACGCTGCTGCTCGCCACCGAGGGCCACGAAGCAGCATCAGCCTACGATGGCGACCAGGCCCTGGCGCTGTGGCGGGAACTCAAACCCGACATCTGCCTGCTCGACATCGGCATGCCCGGACGCACCGGCTACCAGGTGGCGCGCGAGATCCGCGCCGCGCCCGATGGCCACGCCACCGTGCTGGTGGCGGTCACCGGCTGGGGCCAGGCGAACGACCGGCAAACCGCACTGGACGCCGGCTTTGACTTCCATCTGATCAAGCCCGTGAGCCCGGACCAGATCAGCGCCTTGCTCAGTGCATCGCACGGCACCGCGCTGCCCGCCACGCCCTGAGGCGCCGCATCACGGGCATGCATCTTGCCACCCGGCAGGCTCCGCTTGCCTGCCTTTTCCGAAGACCGGCGGCCCACCGCCGGCCACGGGCCGGCACCCCCTTGAAGGAGCCTGTCATGAACACTGGATCTTGGGCACGAATCCCCGCCACCGCCTTGACCGTACTGCTGATGGTCGCCGGCCTGAGCGCATGCGACCGGCGCCAGGACATGCAACGCCCACCCATTGATAGCCCCACCACCCCGGTGCCCCGCAGCAACTCCACCACGCCCGCAGCCCCGGCCCTGCCGCCGGCCTCGGGCGCAAGCTGGTGAACCTGTGCGCCTCCTCTTGCGCACCCGGCGGTGGGGCTGCAGGTATTCGCTCGGACGGCGCGAAGGCCTGACACCGCGCGCTTCCCTGCACGCCCTTAAGGCTGTGACGGTGGAACGCCGTGGCGAATGAACGCGTTCTCGTCGCCGGAGACAGCATGCTCGACCGCTATTGGGAGGGCGCCGTCGAGAGCCTTCCGCAGGAAGGCCGTGCGCCCGTCCTGCAAGTCGGGAGGGAATGGCAGCGCGCGGGCGGCGCGGCCAAGCTGGCAGTGCATCTGCTGGCGCGCGGCAGCGCGGCAACATTGGCCACGCTGCTCGGCCGGGACAAGGCCGGCGAACGGCTGGCGCAGCTGGTCGTGGACGCCGGGGTGGACCTGCACGCGATCCGCTGCCCGCAATCCGCGACGACGCAGAAGATTCGCGCGGTATGCAACGGCCGCCAGTTGCTGCGGATCGACATCGATCACCCGACCCCGAAGGAAACCGCGCTGGCGCTGTGCGAACTGGTCGCCGACCTCCTGCCCAGCCACCCCTGGGTCATGCTCAGCGACTCCTCCAAAGGCAGTCTGGCCCATTGCGACCGCATCATCGACCGCGCCCGCAAGCACGGCTGCCGCGTGCTGATCGCCCCCGAAGGCATGGGCTTTGACCGGTACCGGGGCGCCTGGCTGCTCCAGTCCAGCGAGAGCGAGGTCAGCGCGGCAGCAGGCACCTGGGCGGACGAACGGGGGTTTGCACAGGCCATGGCGGGGCTGCGGGCCGGACTGGAGCTTTCGCACCTGCTTGTCACCCGGCGAGAGCAGGGCATGTCGCTGTTCAGCGCAGGCGGCCAGCTGCGTGTTCCCTCTGCCGCGCAAGAGCCCTTCGGCACCCGCAGCGCCGGCGACGCCGTGCTGGCCGCCCTCGCCGCGCATCTCGCCGCCGGTGAAACCCTGGATGACGCCGTGCACCATGCCATCCAGGCCGGCGATAGCGCCCAGGACGCCTTCGGTGCGGCGCCGACGCGCAGCGCAATGCAGGCGGCCAAGGCGGCCTGCACGCCTTAGCGACCGGCCCGCACCTGCGGGACCGGCGGCCCATCAATCGGTGATGTCTCCACCCACTGGTGGCTCGTTGGTACCGCCTTCGCCCTCCCAGCGCTGCAGGGGAGCAGGCTTGCGCGCCGTTTGCTCGGACACGCGCTGGCGGCGCACCGCGGCGCAACGGGTGCAGGTCTTCGCCACCAGCATGCCGAGTGCAAGAAAGAGAAGCGCGGTGCGCGTGCGCCCTTGGCCGCCAAGCAGGCCGGCCGGGTGGGAATCTGCAGTGGAGTGGTGCGAATGGTTCATGGGACAAAGCCTCCTGGAATCAAAAACCGTAGGGGGCAAAGGCCGTGCCATGGGCGATACATATTCACACAGCAGGGAGATCGCACGGGTCGATGATGGGTTTTAGCTGCCGCACATCCCTGCGAGAAAGATTGAGGCTGGAATGAACCATGTATTGATCGTTGACGATGACGCCGACTCTGCCACCACCCTGCGCGAACTCGTGGGCGTCGACCGCTTCTCCGTGGCCGTAGCCCGCAACCTGCGCGATGCCCGGCGGCAGATCGCCCTGCAGCAACCGCATCTGGTGCTGCTGGACCTCGAACTCCCGGATGGCAACGGCCTGGAACTGTTTGCCGACCCGCAGTTCATCGGCTCGTCGCAGGTCGTGATCGTGACCGGACACGCCAGCCTGGACTCGTCCATCGAGGCCCTGCGGCGCGGCGCCGTTGACTATCTCGTGAAACCGGTGGCCATCGGACAGCTCGAGAAGGTGCTTTCGCGCTTCATGACCGGCACGCCCGGCCCCCCTGCGGCCAGCACGCAGGCCCGGGCGCTCCCGCCGGACGGCGACCGCTTCGGCCACCTGTGGGGACGCGCCCCGGCGATGCAGCGGCTGTACGAGCAGATCGAGCGCGTCGCCACCACCTCGGTCACGGTGTTCATCACGGGCGAAAGCGGGACAGGCAAGGAAGTCGTGGCGCAGACGGTGCACGAGTTCAGCCTGCGGCAGGCCCGGCCCTTCCTGGCCGTCAACTGTGGCGCCATCTCTCCCAACCTCATCGAGAGCGAGATCTTCGGACACGAGAAAGGCAGCTTCACCGGTGCCGAGCGCCAGCACCAGGGCTTCTTCGAGCGCGCGGCAGGAGGCACGCTGTTCCTTGACGAGATCACGGAGATGCCGCTCGAACTCCAGGTCAAGCTGCTGCGCGTGCTGGAGACCGGGTGCTACATGCGCGTCGGGTCCACCCAGAGCCACGAGGCCAACGTGCGAGTGATCGCCGCCACGAACCGGTCTCCCCAGGAAGCGGTGGCCAGCGGCAAGCTGCGGGAGGACCTGCTATATCGTCTCAATGTGTTCCCCCTGGATTTGCCGCCCTTGCGCGAGCGGCTCTGCGACGTGCCTTTGCTGGCCGAGCACTTCCTGCGAGGGATTTCGGAACGCGAGGGCGTCGAGAAGCGCTTCTGCCCTGCAGCCCTCCAGCGGCTCATGGAATACCCGTGGCCCGGCAACGTGCGGGAGCTGCGCAATGTGGTGCAGCGCGCCTACGTCATGGCGCAGGGAGAACTCATCGACGACGCCTGGTTGCCGAGGGACACGCCCTCGACCGCGAGCCCCGCCGAAGAAGGGCTGCCCCTCATTGCGCCTGCCGTCCAGCCCCCTCCTACGCCGAAGGCCGAAGACGCCACGCTGCGCGTGCCCCTGGGTCTGTCGATGGCCCAGGCCGAGCGCCTGCTGATCCAGGCCACGCTCAAGCAGTGCAAGTACCAGAAGGAGCGCACGGCGGCCATCCTGGGCATCAGCCTGAAGACGCTGTACAACCGGCTCAAGGAATATGCAGCCGAGAAGTCGGATCACGTGGAGGTGGGTCAGCGTTGAAGCAGCCTGCCCCGGCCGGCGGCGGTGCGCGGCGGCGCGGTGTTTCGCGCCGCTCCTCCCCGCCCCTCCGATGAAGGCTGCCGAACACCTGTACCAGTTCTTGCGCGGCCTGGTCCCAGGTGAAATGGGCCTGCGCACGGGCTCGGCCCGCAAGGCCAAGCTGGCGCGCCCGTTCCGGCTGCAATGCCAGCTGCAGCAACCGTTCGGCCAGCAGCCCGGGCGCCTGGGGCGGCACGAGATAGCCGGTCACACCCTGCTGGACAACGTACGCAATGGCGCCCACGCAGCTGCCCACCACGGGTGTGGCGCAGGCCATGGCCTCCAGCGGCCCCATACCGAACGGGTCGAGCCAGGGCGTGGCGGCGAAGACATCGGCCGCTACATACCAGTAGCGCAGTGCACTACGGTCGCAGTGGTCTGCGAAAGTGATCCTGCCCTCCAATCCGCTTTTGGCCGCCAGACGCAGGAGCGCTCCGATTTCGGGCGTGGCCTGCGGGTCCGGCATCCCCGCTTCGCCGCCCACGATCACGAGACGCGCACGCACCGAGTTCGGCAACAGCGCCAGCGCCCGGACAACGTTGTCGATGCTCTGGTCCGCCACGATGCGGCCGGTCTGCAGGACGATGAATTCCTCCGGTGGCAGGCCGAGCCTGCGCCGGGCCCTGGCCCGCGCGCCGGGCCGGAACAGGCGGGTGTCCACGCCACAGGGCACCATCTCGATGCGTGCTGACGCGGCGCCGTACCGTTGCACAAGCTCGCTGCGCTCTTGCGGACACAGGGCGATCACGCGGTCCGAGCGATGCGCCAAGGTGTGCTCTATGGTCTCGCGCGCTTCCGGAAAGCCGTCGGCCGTGCCAAGGTGCTCGCGCCGGACGGCGCCCAGACCGTGCAATGCGGTGACCAACGGGGCATGCAGCACGGGCCGCAGCACCAGGCCCACCCAGCCCGACAGGAAGAAGTTGGCGTGGATGGCGTCGTACGCCAGCCCGCCCTGCAGCCGGCGCTGTGCTTGCCGCGCGAAGGCCGGCATCCAGCGCAACAGGTTCTCCGGGGAAACGGAACGCGCGGGCCCCGCATCGATGTGCAGCACCCGCACCCCCGGCGCCATGGGCACATCGTCGGGCAAGGCCAGGGCGTCTCGCCGCGTGAGCACTTCCACAGCGTGGCCAGCCGCACCCAGCGCCCGGGCCATGCCGTCAATGTAGACGGCCTGCGGTCCGCCATGCACGGTGCCCGCCGCCAGGGGCGAGACGTGTGCGCTGAGCATGGCCACCCTCCAGCGGCGTTCGCTCATTCCGGTGGCCTGCGGGCCTTGGCGCTGGTGTCGGCCATGGGCTGGGCCCATGCCTCTTGCAGCCGGATCGCGCGCAGGTTACTGGCCACCATGAGCGAAAACGCCTCGTCCCAGGCGGGCATCGCGCCGCTGGCCGCGACGACGATGCCGTCAAGCCACACGCCGCCCCACAGCATGGTTTCATTCTGGGTGAGCCAGTAGTGGCGCAGCAACACCGCCCTGCGACTGTCCATCTGGTGCTGCCAACTCACCAGCGCCTTGTCTTTGGCGAACGCCGCGTGGTCCACCTCCCAGTGCAGCGCATCGCCGATCGAGTGCTCGTAGAGCAGCGCCTCGTCAAAGCCGCACTGGTGCAGCGACAGCTCCGGGTCGAGCACGACGAGGTGCAGGACACCCCGGCCGCTCACGGAGGGGTGCTTCAAGGCCTTTTCGATGGACGGCAACGCCATTACAACCGCCTCACGAGCGGCCTCGAGGGCACCAGAACGGCTGGAATGGGTCATGCACCGGATGGGGCAATCGGCGCTCCCGGTCCTGGGAACACGGCTTGCCGCAGGGCTGATACGGGGCCGGCCTGCGCTGCGCCCGGCCCGCTGTGACGGCCGGCCAACCACGACAGGAATCTTTTGATGAACGCTCTGACCCTGCTGGTCCGCCTTGCGTCCGGCCTGGCGATGCTCCTGCCCTACGGCGTGACGGTGGCGCAGGCCCTGCCTGCCGGGCAGGTCCAGCCGCCCAGCACTGCGGCGGCGGGACTTCAGAAATGGATAGCGAACGCTGAGGACAACCGCGGCCTTCCCTACCTCATCCTTGACAAGCAATTGGCCCGCATCTGGATTTTCGACGCCGGACACTTGCTTGTGGAGAGCTCGCCCGTCCTGCTCGGCAGCGCTGTTGGGGACGGCTCGGTACCGGGCATCGGCACCCGCCCGCTGGCGCAGATCAAACCGCATGAGCGCACCACCCCGGCCGGCCGCTTCCTGCTGGAAGCGGGGAGGAACATGGCGGGCGAGGACATCTTTTGGCTGGACTATGACGCTGCCGTCTCGCTCCACCGTGTGCGCCCCGGCAAACCCACCGACCGCCGGCTGCACCGCCTGGCCACGCCCACCGCGTCGGACAACCGCATCTCCTACGGCTGCGTGAACGTACCGACCAACGTCTACAACCGCAGCATCCACAGCCGCTTTTCGGCCCGCGGCGGCTATGCCTATGTACTGCCCGAACGCCTGGGCCTGCACGAGGCCTTTCCCTTCGTGCAGCCGCTGGTGCGCCGGCCTGCCGCGCCAAGAACCCAGCATGCGGCACAAGGCCCCGAATGGATGCGCCGCTGAGGGCACTCCACCGGGAACCTGCCCCGGCCGTGTCAGCCGCGGTCGCCGCGCATGGCGCGGGCGCTGCGATGGGGAGGCATCCCCCCGGTGCCGGTGGAGCCGGCTGAGCCATCGTAGCTGCCGGAGGACGGGGTGTTCATGCGGTTCGTGCCGCTGTTCATGCTCCCGGTGCTGGAGCCCCCGGTATTGGTACCGCCCTGGTTCATGCCCGCGGGGTTGGTGGCGCCCGATCCCGTACCGGCGCCCGCACCTGTACCCGCGTCGGTGCCCGTGCTGGCACCCGTACCCGTTGCCGGACTCGAACCCGTGCCTGCCTGCGCATATTGCTGGCCGGCCGCAGGCTGCGCGCTGCGGCTTCCCGTAGACGTGTTTCCCATCTGCGCCGATGCCAGGCTGGCTGCGGAAAAGGCACACACGGCCGCGATTGCCAAAATCGTTTTTTTGAAGTGGGTCATCAAATACTCCTGTTGCGTTGAGGGTGCGACCAAGCACACACGGGCCGCAGCCGGAAGCGGCAAGGGATATGCCTATGCGGCCTGCCGATCCGAGGCACCGCAGACGCCGCGAAGCGGCAGGCACCACGCTTGCCCCTTCTCGACGGCAACAAGGAAACCCCATGGCACCCCCTCGCCTTCACGCCTATGGCGTCTTCAAACCCGTCGGCCATCTGGTCGTGTCGTTCCCTTCGGGAGAGCAGGCCGACCAAGGCCACGCCACACTCACCGCGCTGGGCATTTCGCAGAACCACATTCGGCAATACAGTGATCGCGAGATGCTGTCCCAGGCCAACACCGACATCGAGCACGCCAGTCCGCTCGCCGCCGTGGGGCAGGAGCTCAACCTCATCAAGTCGCACCGCGCGCTTGCAGAGCTGGGCTACCACTGGCTGGTCGTCCACGTGGACAACGATGCGCAGGCGCGAACGATGGCTGATGCGCTGAAGGATGCAGGCGCCGAACGTGCCCAGCTCTACGGACGTTTCGTCATCGAGGAACTGATCTCCCACCCAGGCGACCTGCCCCAGGTCAGCGAATCGCCCGACCGGGGGCTGGATGCGCAGACGCCTTCCGGCCTCGAAGAGGAGCGCGCGCAGCTGCGTCCCGGCGCGCCGCCAGGTCCGGGCCGCCAGGAAACATGAGTGTCCAGGCACGCCGATTGCCCTGCCGGCGAGGACTTCGGGAGCACTGCCATGAACTTCGTCATCTGGCTCTTCGTGGGCGCCTTGATCGGCTGCGTGGCCAGCCTGGCCATGCGATCCCCCGCGCGGCAAGGCCTGATGTTGAACGTTGTGGTGGGCGTCCTCGGCGCCCTGCTCACGGGGTGGCTGGTGGCGCCTCTGCTGGGCCTCCCGACGATCAATGACCGCGTATTCAGCCTGGCCGCACTGCTGGTGTCGCTGGGCGGGGCCCTGGTCCTGCTGGCCCTGGCCAACCTGGTATGGCGCGGGTCATTCCGCTAGCACCCGTTCACTTTTTTTGGAGCCCATATGAGCACAGAAGCCCCCAAGCCCTCTCCCGACGGTTCCGAGTCGCCCTTTCCCACTTCGGGTGCGGCGCAGGGCACCCCGGCGCCGCCCTCTCCCCCCAGCGCCGCGACCGCACGGCCGGCCGTGGTGGACAGCGTACGCCAGGGCGCCCACCAGACCATCGACCAGCTGGCCGACGGCACGGCCGCGCAGGTCAAGAACGCACAGGAATCCATCACGAAGGCGGCCGAAAACCTGCAGCAGAGCGCCAAACAATGGCGCGAGTCGAGCGAGGAGTGGGCCGAATGCCTGCGCGTCACCGTGCGCGAGACGCCGCTGACCGCGATCGCGACGGCGCTGGCCATCGGGCTGCTGATCGCGCGCCTGACCCGGTGAGACCGGCATGGACCGCCGACCGCACGGGCAAGCCCCGCTTGAAGGCGGATCTCCTGCGGCCCCGCTCGCCGGCGCCATCGAAACCCTGGGCAGCAGTTTCTACCGTCTGGTGGCGGGGCGCATCGGCCTGCTCTCGCTCGAACTCCAGAGCGTGGCCCAGGCCATGCTCCATGTGGCGGTGCTGCTGGTCTGCATTGCCATCGTCGGGGCTACGGCCTGGCTCATCTTCTGCTCTGTGGTCGCGGACGCCCTCACCGCTTCGGGCATGGGCCACACCGGCGCGAGCATGGTGGTTTTCACCCTCAACGCCGTTGCCGCGTGCGTGCTGGCCGCCTGGGCCCGGCGCGCGGCCGCGCGCATCGCGCTGCCGGCCACGGCGCCGCAGAGCGGCGTTATGGCTGCCCCTCCCACCGACAACCCCAGCCCATGAAACATCCGCCCACCCTCCCTGGCAACGACACGCTGGCAGACCGCATCCGGGAAACCCGGGCGGCGCTGATCCGTGAGGAGATCTGGTTCGTGCACAGCCTGCGCGTGCAGGCCCAGCGCGCCTCCACCGACAAGGCCACCGCGCAATCCGTGCCGGAACGAACTCCCGCCGCGAGCCAAGGGCTGCTGGGCACCGCCACCACAGGCGTGTTCTCTGGTGAGCTGCTGTGGTCGCTGCTGCCCGAGCGCTGGCAGCGGTCGGTGCGGCCTGCCACCCTCAGCGCGCTCCTCGTGCTAGGCATGGCGCTAGTGCAGCAGCGCGCGCGCCATCCTGCAGTGCGACCCACGCCCAGGCGGGACTAGCCCTGCCGCCATGGGACGGCAGAGCGGGTGCTTCGCACACCCTGGGGTCACGCCTTGTTCTGCTCCCGCGCCTGGTCGCGCAGGCTGCGGATCTGGTTGTGGTTGCGCTGCGCCCCCTCGTACTGGCGCTGGATGATGGCGCGGATATCGGGGGGCAGCTCCTTCTTCAACTCCGCGCGGTAGCGCGCGACCGCGGCGTCTTCACCGCGTTCGGTTTCTTCGAGCATGTTGAGGTCGCTGTAACCCGCCAGGGTGCCTTTGACGGCCACCCAGCCCCGGTGCGCTGCGCCGGCAAGCGTTCCGCCATCGGGCGCGTCGCCGCCCAGTTGCACGACCAGCGCCTGCAACTCCTGCGCCGCGTGCCGGCATTCTTCGGCGCGCGCGACGAACAGCTGCTTCAGGTTGCCGGTGCGCGCATGCTCCGCGGTACTGCGGAAGCCGAACTCGCCATCCTTGCAGTTTTCGATCAGGTCGTTCAGTGTGTCAATGAGTTCGTCGCGATCCATCATGTGATCTCCTGTTGGTTGAGAAGTCAGGCCCACAAGGGACCTCCCACCTTCAGGCAGTCGGCATGCCCGCAGCCCGGCAGTGGGGCACGGCCATGCGGTGCGGATTCAGAAAAATTTACGGCAAGAGGCGCCGCCGGGGGCGCCTGCTCGGTCAGTGAGCGCAGGGAGCTACGCCACCGCCGATGGCAGGCCCAAGCCGTCGGCCGTCGCCATTTCGGAGAACACGAGCGACACCACGGCACGGCGCCCCGGGCGTGCCGCCACGGACACCGCGCCCCCCGCCCGTGCACACAGCTCCTGGACCTGGCGCAGGCCAAAGCTGCCATTGGCATCGGAGCCGTCCGGTGCCGCCGCAGACTCGAACCAGCGGTTGCCCGCTGGCGCCGTTCCGGCCGGTCCACCTTCTTCGATGCGGATTTCCACATAGCGCCCGGGCGGCAGCGGGGGACTGCGGTGCTGCGCCTCCACGCGGCCCACCGAGACATCGATATGCCCGCCATCCACCAGCGCCTCCTTGGCGTTGAGCACCGCGTTGAACAGGCCCAGCTCCAGTTCCTCGGGGTCGACGCACACGCGCAGGGGCTCCTGGCCCACCGTGACCGTCATCGCGATGCGCTTGCCTGCCACCACGCCCAGCATGTCGCGCAGCGGCGGCAGCCAGCGGCTGAGGTCGACCGGCTGCGGCCGCGCGGACTGCCTGTCGCCAAAGCGCTGCAGCTGGTGCGTGATGCGGCTGGCGGCATCCACGGCGCGCAGCGTGGCCTCCACGGGCAGCGTCAGGTCGGGGCTGCCGCCTTGGCGCCTGACCAGATGCGCGCTATTGCTGATGACGCCCAGCAGGTTGTTGAACTCGTGCGCCACGCTGTCGGTCAGCCGCCCCACCGCCTCGGCCCGCTCGCGCCGCGTCGATCCGGCGCTGGGCGGCAGCTGCGGCGCCAAGGCGGCATCCACAGGGCGGCGCCCTCCGGTTTGCTCGCCGGGCAGCGCAAGAGGCACGTCAACCCGGACGACCGGGCGCGCCAGCCGCAGCGCGGCGGCCAAGGCTGCGGCCACGAGGAGCACGGCGCCTCCCAGCATCCCCATCCATTCCTTCTTGAACGCCACATCGAGCTGTGCCATCGGAATGCCGGTGACGTAGGTCCATCCCTGCGGCGTCTTGCTGAAGTAGGCGCGCAGCGGATGCCCCTGCGCATCGGCCGTGTCGATCCGGCCCTCTGCGGGCGCCGGTACCTGGCTTGGGGCGAAGTCAGCGCCGGTCGCTGGCGGCACCGCATGCCTAGCCACCACCTGGCCCGCACCGTCGAGCAGCACGCCTGTCCAGCCACCCTGCAGCGTGTGCGCCCCGAGGATGCGGTGCAGCTCGCTCACCGGCAGCAGCACCAGCACGTTCAGCGTGACACCGCGTTCCACCTGGTAGACGGGCTCGATCAGGGCGATGCCGGTCACGGCACCGTCCGCGGAGCGCACGGTTTCGACAGCCGGCGCAACCCTCAGAGCCCGCGTTCCCTCGGGCCGCTGCAACGGGGTGGCGGATTCCCCATACCGCGTCGTGTCGATCCACGTGCGGCTTTCGCCGACCACCATGGCGGAGGCTGGAGAGCCCTCCAGGGCCCGTTGCACGGCCTTCTCAAGCTGCCCCCGATCGGCCTCGGCAAGCATGTTCCCCGACGCGACCAACGGCGAGGAGGCCAGGGCGCGCGCGAAGCCCTGGTAGCGGGAAAGCTCGCGATCGACCAGCAGGGCCACGATACGCGTGGTGTCCTGCGCGCTTTGCGCCAGGGCGGCATGCTCTGACTGGTAGGTGCGGAAAACCACCCACAGCGCCAGCACGAGTGCAGGCACCAGCATTCCAAGGACCAGCAGAACCAGGCGCAGACGCATGAACACACCTATCGGTACCCACGAACGGGGCGACAACCCCCTACGGGTGCACGCTTCGGGGATTTAAGGTCTTTGCCCCCCCGCGGTCAAGCCAGGCATTGCAACAAACGTATCAGCGCCGTGCGGGCGCGGGGGCGGCGGAAGAACAGCAGGGCAAAGCACATGCCCGGGGCGGCTGGGCGCAAACCTTGCCCTGCCGACGCATCCACCGCACCACCACAGATCGGATCGCCATGCCCCGAAATCCCCCCGCTTCCGCCAACGAACCCTCGCGCAAATCCGGCGGCAAGGCCAAGGCCGCCAAGGCGGTCACTCCGGCCGACACCGAAGCGGCCAACGCCGCCACCAGCGCGGGCCACTCCATGGCCGGCCCCTCCACGCCGCTCCCCGACCCGGCCGCAGGCGACCCGCAGCAGGTGCAGCGCGCGGGAACGGAAGAAGTGGCCGCAAAGCTCGCATACAACACGACCAAGGCCGCAGAGCACGGCAACAGCGCCGGGCTCAACCCACCCATGGGCCAGCACATCCTGGTCCATGAAGATGTCGTGACGGCCAGCACCGTGCAGGAGAACGTCGACTCCGAGAAGGTCGGCCAGGGCGTGCCGCGCCTCGGCGACAACGCCCTGCCCGGTCCGCTCGACGCGGTGCGCGTCGATTCGAGTGCCCGGCACATCACCACCAACCAGGGCGTGGCCGTAGCCGACAACCAGAACTCGCTGAAGGCGGGGCTGCGCGGGCCGTCGCTGCTGGAGGACTTCATCCTGCGCGAGAAGATCACCCATTTCGACCACGAACGCATCCCCGAACGCGTGGTCCACGCCCGGGGCTCCGGGGCCCACGGCTACTTCGAGTGCTACGCGCCGCTGAGCCATCTCACCCGAGCCGACCTGTTCTCGGCCGCCGGCAAGCGCACGCCGGTGTTCGTGCGCTTCTCGACGGTTGCCGGCGAGCGCGGTTCTGCGGACACGGTGCGCGACACCCGGGGCTTTGCCGTGAAGTTCTACACCGAGGAAGGCAATTGGGACCTGGTCGGCAACAACATCCCCGTGTTCTTCATCCAGGATGCAATGAAGTTCCCCGACGTGGTGCACGCGGTGAAGCCCGAGCCCCACCACCAGATGCCCCAGGCCAGCTCGGCCCACGACACCTTCTGGGACTTCATCTCCCTCATGCCCGAGTCGGTCCACCATGTGCTCTGGGTGATGAGCGACCGCGGCATCCCGCGCAGCTACCGCACCATGCAGGGCTTCGGGGTACATACCTTCCGCTTCGTCAACGACCAGGGTGCCTCGGTCTTCGTGAAGTTCCACTGGACTCCTGTGGCCGGCACCCATTCACTGGTGTGGGACGAGGCGGTGAAGATCGCAGGCGCCGACCCCGACTTCCACCGCCGCGACCTCTGGGAGTCCATCGAAGCCGGCGCTGGCCCCGAATACGAACTGGCCGTGCAGACCTTCACCCCCGAAGAGGCCGAGCAGTTCAGCTTCGACGTGCTCGACCCCACCAAGCTCGTCCCCGAGGAACTGGTACCGCTGCAGCCCGTGGGGCGGCTGGTGCTCAACCGCAACCCGGACAACTTCTTCGCCGAGACGGAGCAGGTGGCGTTCTGCGCCGCGCATGTGGTGCCCGGCATCGACTTCACCAACGACCCTCTGCTCCAGGGACGCATTCACAGCTACATCGACACGCAGATCAGCCGTCTGGGCGGAGCCAACTTCCACGAGATCCCCATCAACGCGCCGCTCGCCCAGGTCCACAACAACCAGCGCGACGGCATGCACCGCCAGGCGATCCACCGGGGCCGCGTGTCCTACGAACCCAACTCCCTGGCAGGCGGATGCCCGCACCAGGCAGGCAGCATGGGCTTCATGTCCGTCGCGGAACGCCTGGAGGACACCAAACTGCGCGCCAAGCCCGAGAAGTTCGCCGACCACTATTCCCAGGCCAGGCTCTTCTGGCGCAGCCAGACGGCGGTCGAGCAGCAGCACATCATCGGCGCCTTCCGATTCGAGCTCTCGCGCGTGACCGTGGCGGCCGTGCGCCAGCGCATGCTGTCGGTGCTCGCCAATGTGGACCCCGCGCTGGTGGCTGCGGTGGCCCAAGGCCTGGGCATGGACGTGCCGCCCCCACAGCCGCTGGCGGCACCCGCCCCCGTGGACAGCGAGGTCGCCCTGTCGCCTGGGCTGTCGCTTTTCTCGCGGCCCGGCGACGGCAGCGTGCGCGGCCGCAGGGTGGCGCTGCTCGCCGCTCCCACCGAGGACTGCGCGGAACTGGCAACGGTGCACGCCGCCCTGGCCGCCGCGCAGGCCACGCCCCGCGTGCTGTCGAGCCGCTTCGGAATGCTGCAGTCGGGCACCGGCACCCCGCTGGTGGTCGAGTCCACACTGGAAGCCACGCCCTCGGTGCTGTGGGACGCCGTGGTGGTATCCGCGTCATCGCCCGAGACGCTGGCGCAGGACGGACAGTTCATGGAATTCCTGCGCGACCAGTTCCGCCACAGCAAGCCCATGCTGGTGATCTCGTCGGACCCGCAGGCGCTCGCCGCACTGGGCCTGCCCGTGGATGATGGCGCGGACGGCGGCGTGTTCCGTGCCGCCACGGCCAGCGACGACGTGATCGATGGTTTCATCCAGGCGCTGGCCGGCCACCGCGCCTTCGCCTTCGAAACCGATCCACCGCAGGTGTAGCCATGGACACCCTTCCTTCCTCCGACCCGCCGAGCCCCGAACAGGCGGCCGGCCAGCTGGCGGACCACGCCCGCCAGATCTTGTCCATGCTCTACGAGTACCCCGAACCGGCCGAGACGCCTCCGCAGGCGGCCGCCGACCAGTCCGCCGAGATCGCCCGGGTGAGCGGGCGGATCAAAGCGCTGTGCACCATCGAGCAGGACCTGATCCTGCCATTTCTCGGCGGCGAACCGGTCGCGCAGCAGGCGCGCGAGCGCATCCGCGACCTGCTGCAGCGGGTCGAGGGTTTGGCCGCGGCGCCTCCGGCAGCGGCGGGCATCCACGACGAGGTTGCCGCGCTGACCACCGCGTTTCGGGAACACATGCAGCTGCAGCGCCGGGACGTGCTCCCGCGCCTCGAAGACGCCGACCTGTCGGCCGCCGCTGCCGCGCTGGACGAACTCAAGGCTCGCTTCGTTCAGGAGGAAGCGCCCGACTGAGCGCACCATTTGCCGAAAACTCCCCCATATCGGTAATTTCTTCTCCCGCCGGGGCAGCACTGTGTTTGTCCCCCAAGGCAACCCGCCACCCTTCAGTGCGGGCTTTTCGGGGGCAGCCCGCGCGAAAGTGTGAGCAATCGAATCCAGCCGCCTCCTTCGGCACGGTCATTGCGACCGCAGGACACAGGCCCCGCCTGCGCCTGCCACCACCGCCTCGAGGAGAAACGATGGGTTCGATGGAATTGCGTGCCGATACCCGGCAAGCCCAGACACTTTCGCCGCGCCTGCAGCGTGCCGTTCAATTGCTCCAGATGTCCTCCCTCGACTTCGCCGCCATCGTGCGGCGCAAGCTGGACGAGAACCCTTTTCTTGAGGGCGACGATGAAACGGATACGGCACCTGCCGGCGACCCGGGTGCGCCCGAGGGTCCAGCGGAATCATCCGCTCCCGCAGCCGACGAACCTGTCTCGCTGCTGGAGGACCACACCGACGACCGCGATCTGTGGATGGCCGACCGGCATGCCTCGAACAAGCCGCTGGGCGAAGGAGACGCTTCGCCCATGGACATGGCGGCATGCGACACGACCCTGGCCGAGCACCTGCAGGGCCAGCTCAACGTGATGCCGCTCACGCCGCGCGACCAATGCCTGGCCCAGGCCATTGTGGAATCGCTTGACGATGATGGCTATCTGCGCACGCCGATCGAAGAGCTGGCCCCGCTGCTGCCGCTCGATCCCCCTGCGCCGCCGGAGGAACTGCGCGTGGCGCTGAAGCTGGTGCAGTCGCTGGACCCTGCGGGCGTCGCGGCACGCAATGTGGGTGAATGCCTGCTGCTGCAGTGCGCCCACATCGAAGACGCCTCTCTGCGCGGCCTGGCCCAGGACATCCTCGCGCACCACCTCGACGCGCTGGCCGCGCGCGACGTGGCCCGGCTGCGCAACGCCCTGGGCGTGCCGGCAGCCCGCATCGACGAGGCTATCGAGTGCATCCGGCATCTCAACCCCCGCCCCGGCTGGAGCCTGGGGTCCTCGCGCATCGACTACATCGTTCCAGACATCATCGTGCGCCGGCACCGCGGGGCCTGGGCTGTGCAGCTCAACCCGGCCGTCATTCCGCGTGTGCGCCTGAACAAGGTGTATGAAGAACTGTTCCAGCGCCACCGCTGCAGCCCGCAGCACGCCGAACTGGGCGACCAGCTGCAGGATGCGCGCTGGACGATCCGCAACGTCGAGCAGCGGTTCTCGACCATCCTGGACGTGGCGCAGGCCATCATCCGCAAGCAGCGACACTTTCTGGAGTTCGGCGCCATGGCGATGAAGCCGCTGGTGCTGCGCGAGATTGCCGAGGAGGTGGGCGTGCACGAGTCGACCGTTTCGCGGGTCACAAACAACAAGTACATGGCCACGCCCCTGGGGGTGTTCGAACTCAAGTACTTCTTCTCCCGGCCCATGGTGAGCGCCAGTGGCAACGCCTGTTCGGCCACGGCCATCCGCGAACTGATCAGCGACATCATTGCGGCCGAGAGCCCGGCCAGTCCGCTGTCCGACGCCGAGATCACGCGCCAGCTGACCAGCCAGGGATTGGTGGTGGCCCGGCGCACCGTGACGAAATACCGGCAGCTGCTGCGCATCGAGCCGGTGGACAAACGGCGGCGGCACGCCTGAAGCCCTCCGTACCCCAGGCGCGAAGCCCCGGGGCACGGAGAGTCACGCTGCCCTACTTCATGGTCTTGCTGCTGCCGCTGCCGGATGAGGCTTCCGAAGCGCCGCTGCTACCGCTGCCACTCCCGCTTCCGTTGCCGCTGCTGGAGGAGCTCCCGTATTGCTGGCTCTGGCCGTCCTGGGGCCGCTGGTTGCGCCATTCGGAGAACTCCGAGGAGAACTTCTTGTAGCGGTCCTTGCGCCAGGAATGGTAGTCGTCGTCCAGCGCGCGCACCTGTTCCTCGCGCCACTGGCGATAGTCGGAATCGAAGGGATCGTGGTGGCCCCCCTGGCCCTGGCCTTGCTGGCCCATGCCACCATAGCCGCTGCCCTGGCTGCCGGAGTAGCCGCCCTGGGAACCCATGTGACCGCCACCATAGTGCTGGCCGCCATAGGTTTGGCCGGCAGAGGACTGGCCGCCGTACTGGCCCTGCCAGCCGCCGTGCTGACCCTGTCCGCCCCCATACTGGCCTTGACCGCCACCGTATTGGCCTTGGCCGCCGCCGTATTGGCCTTGGCCGCCGCCGTACTGGCCGTACATATCGGTGCCGCCTTGGCGCATCTGGCCGGCATATTGGCCTTGGCCACCGTAGCCACCGCTACCGCCGCCATACCCACCGGAGCCCCCAGTGGAACCGCCGTAGCCGCCACCGGAGCCATAGTCGCCGCCGGATCCCCCATATCCACCGGATCCGCCGGAGCCGTAGCCACCATAGCCACCGGAGCTGCTGGAACCGCCATAGCTGCCGGAACCCCCATACCCCGAGTCGTAGCCACGGTCGCGGGAACCGCCTTGGCCGCCTTCATAGCCGCCCCGGTAGCTCCCTTGCCCGCCTTCGCTCTGCCAGTCGCCACCGCTGCCTGCGGTACGGCCGCCCTGGGCAGACCTCTCGCGTCCTTGAAATTCCTCATCCCGGTCACGCTGACCTTGACGGGACGATCCTTCGTGTGAGCCTTGACGGCTTCGTTCGTGCTGAGCCATTGCTGTTCCTTTCCAAGCGTTGTTGACAACAGGCCGCCGAAATGTGGCCTGCCCCAGGGCGGCAAGCTGCGTGCCCGAGGACTCAGTCTTCGCCGCGCAGGATGTCGCGGCGGCGCTCGGCGTCCAGGCCCGGCGATGTACGCAAATCGGTGTCGACCTGGCCCGATTCCAGGTCGAGGTAGGCCTGTTCCATGAGCGGATCGGGCACGGGGTTGGTGGCGTCGGTGCTCTCATCGCGTTCGGAGGGCAAGGGCTGGGCAAGACCCTCCTCGGACGGCGGCGCCCCGGGCGCATGCGGCGCCTTGCCGATGGGCAGCGGCGCTGGGGTGGCGGCGGGCTGGGGAGCGGGTGCGGGTGGTTGCTTCACGGGATCTCCTTGCAGATAGGCATCGTCGGGCACCACACGCGGCAAACCGCGTGCCGCTCGGCAGTGCCCGCCGGCGGGCTGCATGCCTTTTCTGCCGCAGCCCTTGCCGCACGGGCCACCAGCAAACCCGGCAGCGCGCCACACCCCTGATTCGGGCATGGGTTTTGCCCCTGGGCCTGCATCCACCACGGGAGGCCGCGACATGAACCCCACGAACGACCATACAGTGCGCGCCCGGGTTCGGCCCGCCCAGGGGCGGCCATGAAGTCGCCGTGGGCCCAGGCCCGCAACATCCTGGCCGTTCGCCTGGACAGCCTGGGCGATGTACTCATGACTTCGCCGGCCCTCTGCGCCATCAAGCACAGCGCGCCCGACATACGGCTCACGCTTCTCACCTCCCCGGCGGGCGCACCCGCGGCGCGGCTGCTGGAGGCGGTTGACGATTGCATCCCGTGCGCCGACCCTTGGGCGGATGCGGCCCCGCCCAGCGCGCCACGCAAAAGCCGCTCCCTCGTCGAACGGCTGGCCGAAGGCCGGTTCGACGCAGCGGTCATCTTCACCGCCTGTACCCAGAGCGCGCTGCCCGCGGCCCTGGCGTGCCGCAGGGCGGGCATCCCGCTGCGGCTGGCGCACGCGCGCGAGAACCCCTATGCGCTCTTGACCGACTGGGTCTGCGACGCCGACACCTGGGGCACGGGCATGCGCCACGAGGTGCAGCGCCAGCTCGACCTGGTGCGGCAGGTGGGCTACGACACCACCGACGACCGCCTGCACCTGCACTATGCCCCCGAGGACGCATGGAGCATGCGCGAACTGCTAGCTGCCGCCGGGGGCCGCATGGCGGTGCCCTACCTGGTGGTGCATCCCGGTGCGAACGCACTGTCGCGCCGCTACCCGGCCCGGCGCTACGGGCACGCGGCCGATGTGCTGGCCGCGCGCACGGGCTACCAGGTCGTGTTCACCGGATCGGCCGACGAGGCCGGCCTGATTGCCGAGGCGGGCGCCTGCATGCAGAGCCCTTTTGTCAATCTGGCGGGCCGGCTCCAGCTGGGTCAGCTGGCAGCACTCATCGCGGGGGCCCAGGCCCTGCTCTGCAACAACACCGGCCCGGCCCACATGGCCGCCGCCCTGGGCACCCCCGTGGTGGTGCTCTACGCCCTGACCAGCCCGCAGCACACACCCTGGCGCGCCCGCGCCCAGGTGCTGAGCCATGACGTGCCCTGCCGGAACTGCCTGAAAAGCACCTGCCCCGAAACGCACCACGCCTGCCTGGAACGCATCGAAGTACCGTCGGTGGTGGATGCCGTGCTCGCCGTGCTCGACACCCCGCCCGCCATGCCGCTCTCTTCGATGGGCAGGATGGAGCACTGCCCCTGGGCGCTGCACGGATAAGGCGGCAAGACTGCGGCGTGCGTCCTGCCCATCGGGCCGGAAGGCTTGAATCAGATGGCTTCGACGTCGCCGGTGATGGGCAGCACGATGCCCGTCACATAGCCCGACATCACGGGCGAGGCCAGGAACACGTAGGCCGGGGAAATCTCCTCGGGCTGCGCGGCGCGCTTCATGTCGGTCCTCTTGCCGAACTCGGCCACCTTCTCCGCCGGCGAGTCGGCGGGATTGAGCGGTGTCCACACCGGGCCCGGCGCCACGGCATTCACGCGGATGCCGCGGTCGATGAGGTTTTTGGCCAGCGATTTGGTGAACGCGTGGATGGCGCCCTTGCTCGCCGCATAGTCGAGCAACTGCGGGCTGCCGCGCAGCCCGACCACCGAGCCGGTGTTGATGATCGCGGCGCCCTGCTCCATGTGCGGCAGCGCGGCCCTGGCCATGCGGAAGTAGCCGCCGATGTTGGTCTGCAATGTTTCCAGGAGCCGCTCGTCCGTGATGTCGTCCAGCGCTTGCGCATGCTCCTGGAACGCGGCGTTGTTGACCAGCACGTCGAGGCGGCCGAAGGCCTCCACCGTCTTGCGCACCGCTGCGTCGCAGAATTTCGCGTCCTTCACGTCACCCGGCAGCAGCAGGCAGCGCCGGCCTTCGTGCTCCACGCACTGCCGGGTGGTCTGCGCATCCTTTTCCTCGGCGCCGAGGTAGACGATGGCGACATCGGCGCCCTCGCGCGCATACAGCACAGCCACCGCGCGGCCGATGCCCGAGTCGCCCCCGGTGATGAGGGCCACGCGGTCCTGCAGCTTCTGGCTGCCCGCATAGTCGGGCGCCATGAAGCGCGGCGCGAGTGCAAGTGCATCCTCGCTGCCCGGCTTGGCAAGGTGTTGCGCCGGCATGGTGTCGGGCTGGGGACGGGCGCCCGCCTGCACGGCCTGCTGGGACTCGTCCTGCTGCTGCGGGCCGGACTGTGCGTCCGCCCGATCCTGCGCCTTCTGCAGGGCCCGCTGCTTGTCCACGGTGGCTTCACCGTTGGCGCAATGGCGGCCAGTGTCTTGCTTCATGGCAACTCCCTTGTGCTGGAATGCGCGCACCGAGCAATTGGCGTTCCCGGCGCGTAGGGGGCCAGTGCCCGGCCCTGCGGTGCCAGCTCCACGCGTGTCGCACCGGCATGGAGGGATCGCCGGGCGGCGTCGATCGGCTGCGGCACCGCCGCAGGGATACCCCCGCCCCTTGAAAGCCCGGCAAAAGCCCTTATCATTGGCACTCGCCTGAGATGAGTGCTAACAACCATCCCAAGGCTGAATTCCCGGCGCCTGCAATCCAGGCGCGCTGACGTTTTTTTGAACCCAGGAGATTTGCACATGAAACTTCGCCCCCTGCACGACCGCGTGATCGTCAAGCGCATCGAGAGCGAGACCAAGACCGCTTCGGGCATCTTCATCCCCGACAACGCCGCCGAGAAGCCCGACCAGGGTGAAGTGCTGGCCGTGGGCCCGGGCAAGAAGAACGACAAGGGCGAACTGGGCGCGATGAGCGTCAAGGTTGGCGATCGCGTCCTGTTCGGCAAGTACAGCGGCCAGACCGTCAAGGTCGACGGCGACGAGCTGCTGGTCATGAAGGAAGACGACCTGTTTGCCGTCGTCGAGAAGTAATCCGAACGCTATTTAATTGATAGCTATCAGCGCTTGACTGACAGGCGCTGAAACCGTATTTCATTCAAATTCGTAGGAGCCAAAAATGGCAGCAAAAGACGTAGTTTTCGGCGGCGAAGCCCGCGCACGCATGGTTGAAGGCGTGAACATTCTGGCCAACGCAGTCAAGACCACCCTGGGCCCCAAGGGCCGCAACGTGGTGCTGGAGCGCTCGTTCGGCGCCCCCACCGTGACCAAGGACGGCGTGTCCGTGGCCAAGGAAATCGAACTGAAGGACAAGCTGCAGAACATGGGCGCCCAGATGGTCAAGGAAGTCGCTTCCAAGACCTCGGACAACGCCGGTGACGGCACCACCACCGCCACCGTGCTGGCCCAGGCCATCGTGCGCGAAGGCATGAAGTACGTGGCTGCCGGCATGAACCCCATGGACCTGAAGCGCGGTATCGACAAGGCCGTTGCCGCCCTGATCGACGAGCTGAAGAAGGCTTCCAAGGCCACCACCACCTCCAAGGAAATCGCCCAGGTGGGTTCCATTTCCGCCAACTCCGACACCTCCATCGGCGAAATCATCGCCAACGCGATGGACAAGGTCGGCAAGGAAGGCGTGATCACCGTGGAAGACGGCAAGAGCCTGCAGAACGAGCTGGATGTCGTCGAAGGCATGCAGTTCGACCGTGGCTACCTGTCGCCCTACTTCATCAACAACCCCGAAAAGCAAGCCGCGATTCTGGACAACCCCTTCGTGCTGCTGTTCGACAAGAAGATCAGCAACATCCGTGACCTGCTGCCCACGCTGGAGCAAGTCGCCAAGGCCGGCCGTCCGCTGCTGATCATTGCCGAAGAAGTCGAAGGCGAAGCCCTGGCGACGCTGGTGGTCAACACCATCCGCGGCATCCTGAAGGTTGTCGCCGTCAAGGCCCCTGGCTTTGGCGATCGCCGCAAGGCCATGCTGGAAGACATTGCCATCCTGACGGGCGGCAAGGTCATCGCTGAAGAAGTGGGCCTGACGCTCGAGAAGGTCACGCTGGCCGACCTGGGCCAAGCCAAGCGCGTGGAAGTGGGCAAGGAAAACACCATCATCATCGACGGCGAAGGCCAGGCTGCCGACATCGAAGCGCGCGTCAAGCAAGTGCGCATCCAGATCGAAGAAGCCACCTCCGACTACGACCGTGAAAAGCTGCAAGAACGCGTGGCCAAGCTGGCCGGCGGTGTGGCCGTGATCAAGGTCGGCGCTGCCACCGAAGTCGAAATGAAGGAAAAGAAGGCCCGCGTGGAAGACGCCCTGCACGCCACCCGCGCTGCCGTGGAAGAAGGCATCGTGGCCGGCGGCGGCGTGGCCCTGCTGCGCGCCCGCCAAGCGGCTGGCGAGATCAAGGGTGACAACGCTGACCAAGACGCCGGCATCAAGCTGGTGCTCAAGGCCATCGAAGCGCCCCTGCGCGAAATCGTGGCCAACGCCGGTGGCGAGCCCAGCGTGGTCGTGAACGCCGTGCTGGCTGGCAAGGGCAACTACGGCTTCAACGCCGCCAACGACACCTACGGCGACATGATCGAGATGGGCATTCTGGACCCCACCAAGGTGACCCGCACCGCTCTGCAGAACGCCGCTTCGGTGTCCGCGCTGATGCTGACCACCGAGTGCATGGTGGCCGAATCGCCGAAGGACGAAGCAGCCGGCGGCGGCATGCCCGACATGGGCGGCATGGGTGGCATGGGCGGCATGGGCATGTAATTGCCCGGCCCGCGCCCCGCGCGCAAGCCATAAAGAAAGCCCGCAGGCCTCACGGCCTGCGGGCTTTTTCTATTGCGGAACCGGAGACCTCAGGCGATGGCAGGCTCGCCATGGGCGTTGGATTGCCCCTCGCCGGGCTGCACCCACCAGTACAGCAACAGCAGGAAGCCGATGCCCGTCAGCAGCAGCAACTGCCACCAGCCCGAGCGCCCGATGTCGTGCAGGCGGCGTGCACCCACCGCCAGCGAAGGCAGCAGCAGCGCCAGGGAGGCCAGCGCATAGAGCAGGTCGCTCACGATGCCGGTGCCGATCAGCACCAGCACCTGGAACAGGAAGAACCACCAGAACTCGGAACGCGGGGCACGGCCCGAAAACGTTGCGTACTGCTTCAGGCACGACTGGATGGCCGGAACAAAATCCATGGAAGGCTCCCTCTCTTGAATGGTGTGAATGGTCGGCGGAGCACAGGGCCCCGCACCCATCATAGGAAGGCAAGGCGACAGCGGCGAGACGCCAAGCTGTAAGCAAATGCACGCGATCGCTCGCCACCGGGGCCGAGTCACTCTTCTTTTGATAGCTGCCGACGCTTGCCCAGCGTGCCCTGGACGCAAAAAAACATGCGTATCTGCTTGCGCTGACACCCCCTTAAGCCAACCTTCATGCCCGCCCAGCACCATGGCGGCATGAACCCCACACCACGACGCCCCCTGCCTGGCACCGCACCGGCCCTGATGGCGCTGGCCTGTGCCTTGGCGCTGCTCCCGGCCCATGCGGCCGACACCTCCGCAGCCCAGCAGCTGCAGCGCTGGAGCAGCGCCGCCGGCACGCCCGGCAACGCCGAGCGCGGGCGCGCCTTCTTCACCAGCCGCCACGGCGGCGAATGGTCGTGCGCCACCTGCCACGGCAACCCGCCCACGGCCCCCGCGCGCCATGTGACCACGGGCAAGGCCATCGCCCCCCTCGCGCCGGCAGCCGACGCCGCGCGCTTCACCGACACCGCCAAGGTCGACAAGTGGTTCCGCCGCAACTGCAACGACGTGCTCAAGCGCGAGTGCAGTGCCGGCGAGAAGGCCGACATGCTGGCCTGGCTGCTGCAACTCGACCCCAAGGACAAACCATGAACCTGCGCACCCTTCCCGCCCTGGCGGTGCTGGCCCTGGCCGCCCTGCCCTCCTGGGCACATGCCGACAGCCGTGAAATGCCGGCGAGCGCCATGCCGCCGGCTTATGTGCAGGAATGCGGCTCGTGCCACATGGCCTTTCCTCCGGGCATGCTGCCCGCGCGCTCCTGGGGCCGGCTGATGGCAGGGCTCGACAAGCACTACGGCAGCGATGCCGCCCTCGACGAGCCCACGCGGCGCCAGATCGACACCTGGCTGCAAGCACACGCTGGTACCTACAAACGCGTGCGCGAGGAACCGCCGCAGGAGCGCATCACCCGCTCGGCCTGGTTCGAGCGCAAGCACCGCGAGGTGGCGCCCGAGGTCTGGAAACGCCCGGCCGTGAACAGCCGCGCCCACTGCATGGCCTGCCATACCCGCGCCGATCAGGGCGACTTCGACGACGACCGCGTCCGCATTCCCAAGTGAGCACCGCATGACCTCTGACACCCTCACCTCCGCAACGCCAACCGCCGCACCCGCCGCCACGCGCCGCGTGGTGGATGCACCCACGCGCATGCTGCACTGGCTCATGGCACTGAGCTTTGCCGGCGCCTACCTCACCGCCGACGGCGAGCGCTGGCGTCTGGTGCATGTCACGCTGGGCTACACCTTGGCCGGGCTGGTCGTAACGCGCGTGCTGTGGGGCCTGTGGGGCCCGCGCCAGGTGCTGCTATCGGCCCTGTGGCGCAGGCTGCAGGGGCTGCCGGCGTGGACGCGGACCCTGGTGGCGGCGCGCACGCCACAGGCACTGCAGACCTCGTGGCGCACGGGGCAGAGCCTGCTGATGGCACTGGCCGTGGTACTCATCCTGGCGCTGGTGGCGCCCCTTACCCTCAGCGGCTACGCCGTGTGGGACGAATGGGGCGGCGAATGGCTGGAAGAAGTGCATGAGTTCTTTGGTAACGCCTTGCTGTTCGTGGCGCTGGCGCACGTGGGCCTGATCGCGCTGCTGAGCGTGCTGCGCCGCAAGAACCAGGCTTTGCCCATGCTGACCGGGCGCATCCCGGGCACCGGCTCCGACGTGGCAAAGAAGAACCATGGCGCGCTGGCGGCCGTGGTGCTGGCCGGCACGCTGGCCTTCTGGGGCTGGCAGTGGCATGCCGCGCCCCAGGCGCCGGCCCAGGGGGGCGCGCAATCCAGCGAGAATCATCCCAACGATGACGACTGAAGGAGGGCTCCGCCACCATGCGCATCCTGCTCGCCGAAGACGATGAACTGCTGGGCTCGGGCCTGCGCGCCGGGCTGGCGCAGCACGGCTTCCAGGTGGACTGGGTGCGCGACGGCGTGGCCGCGGAACGCGAGCTGGCCACCGGCGCCTACCAGGCCCTGGTGCTGGACCTGGGCCTGCCGCGCCAGGACGGCATGGACGTGCTGCGCCAGGCACGGGTGCGCCGCATCGCCACACCGGTGCTGGTGCTGACGGCCCGCGACGCCGTGCCCGCGCGCATCGCCGGGCTGGACGCCGGCGCCGACGATTACCTCGTCAAGCCGGTGGACCTGCACGAGCTCGCCGCCCGGCTGCGCGCCCTGGTGCGGCGCGCGCACGGCCAGAGCGAATTACGGCTGACCGCCGGCGACGTGCTGCTGGACCCCGCGGCCCACCAGGTGCTGCGGGAGGGCCAGCCCGTGGAGCTGTCGAACCGCGAATACGACCTGCTGCACGCGCTGCTGCTCAACGCCGGACGCGTGCTCTCGCGCGAACAGCTGGAGCAGCGCCTGTACCAGTGGGGCAGCGAGATCAACAGCAACGCCGTCGAGGTGCACATCTACCACCTGCGACGCAAGCTCGGCACCGCGCTGATCGAAACCGTGCGCGGTGTCGGCTACCGCATCGCGCGCGACACCGCATGAACGCCGCCGCCCCGCCCCGCGCCCCCCGCTCCCTGCAGGCGCGCCTGCTGTGGGCCGTGCTCACCCTGGTGCTGGTGGCCTGGGCCAGTGCCGCCGCGCTGGCCTGGCGCGAGACGCGGCACGAGGTTGGCGACCTGCTCGACGCCCACCTCGCGCAGACCGCTGCACTGCTGCGCCTGCAGCCGCTGGACGAACTGGACGAAGACAAGCTCAACGAAGCCCCGGAACTGGACAAGCACCAGCCGCGTGTGGTCTTCCAGCTCTGGCACGAAGGCCAGCTGCTCGCGCGCTCGGCCAACGCCCCCCAGGAGCCCCTGACCGAACGGCGCAAGCGCGGCTTCGCCGACAGCGTGGCGGCCGGCAAGGCCTGGCGCGTCTTCGTGGCGCAGGGGCGCGAGAAGGACGTGCTCATCCTCGTGGGCGAGCGCCAGTCCGTGCGCGACGAGATCGTGCTCGCCAGCCTCACCAGCATGCTCAAGCCCATGGCCTGGGCCCTGCCGCTGCTGGCGCTGGGCATCTGGTGGGCCGTGCGCGGCTCGGTGCGGCCGCTGCGCCAGCTGGGCCGCACGGTGGCGGCGCGCCGGCCGCAGGCGCTCGAGCCGCTCTCGACCGAAGGGGTGCCGCCCGAAGTTTTGCCCTTGGTGGCAGCGCTCAATGGTTTGTTCGAGCGCACCGCCCAGCTGCTGGCGGCCGAGCAACAGTTCACCGCCGACGCCGCGCACGAGCTGCGCACGCCCATCGCCGGCATCCGCATGCAGGCCCAGGTGGCCCAGGGCGCCACGCAGGATGCCGAACGCGCCCAGGCGCTGGCCGCCACGGTACAGGGCTGCGACCGCGCCACGCGGCTGGTCGAACAATTGCTGCAATTGGCCCGGCTCGACGCCGAAGCCAGCGGCACGGGCCACGCCCCCACCGACCTCGCCGAAGTGGCGCACGCGGTGGCCGCCGACCTGCACCCCATCGCGGCAGCGCGTGGACAAGACGTGGAACTCGACATTCCAGGCCCCGCGCCCATGCCGCTGGCCGAACCGCTGGCGCGCGTGCTGCTGCGCAACCTGCTGGACAACGCGCTGCGCTACAGCCCGGACGGCGCGCGGGTGCGCGTGCAGCTCACTCCCGCCATGCCGGGGAGCGCTGCCGCGCTGTGCGTGGAGGACAGCGGGCCAGGCCTGGAACCTGCCGAGATCGAGCGGCTGGGCGAGCGCTTCTTCCGCGTGCTGGGCACGGGCCAGAGCGGCAGCGGCCTGGGCTGGTCCATCGTGCGGCGCATCGCGCGCCTCCATGGCCTGCGCGTGGACATTGACCGCAGCCCCACGCTGGGCGGGCTGCGCGTGCGCATCGGCGGGTAAGCCGCGGCTCGCGGGCAGGAGGATCAGCCGCGCAGGCGCACCAGCAGGCCGGCCGTCGAGGCGTCCAGGCCCGACAGGTCGCCGCTGGCCAGACGCTGCTGCAGGTCGTGCGCGAGCTCCTTGCCCAGCTGCACGCCCCACTGGTCGAAGCTGTTGATGCCCCACAGGCTGCCGCTGGCGAAGACCCGGTGCTCCTGCAGCGCGATCAGTGCCCCCAGCGAGGCCGGCGTGAGCGCCTCCAGCAGCAGGAAGCTGCTGGGCCGGTTGCCTGGGAAATGGCGGTGCCCGTCCTCGCTGGCGCGGCCCACCATGAGCGCCTGGGTCTGCGCCAGCGCGTTGGCGAGCAGCATCTCGTGGTGCCCGGGCAGCGGGTGCGCGCACTGGCGCACCGCCACAATTTCCAGCGGCAGCACGTCGCTGCCCTGGTGCAGCATCTGGAAGAAGGCATGCTGGCCGTTGCTGCCGGGCTCACCCCACAGCACGGGCGAGGTGGCCATGGGAAGCGTGCGGCCCGCCAGGTCCACGCGCTTGCCGTTGCTCTCCATCTCCAGCTGCTGCAGGTAGGCCGGCAGGCGCTGCAGGGCCGCGTGGTAGGGCGCGACGCAGCGGCTGCTAAAGCCATGGAAGTTGCGGTACCAGAGGTCGAGCAGGGCCAGGCGCGCCGGCAGGTTCTGCTCCAGCGGGGCGGTGCGGAAATGCTCGTCCATGGCATGGGCGCCCGCGAGCAGCGCACGGAAGCCCTCGCTGCCGATAGCGATGGCCAGCGGCAGGCCAATGGCCGACCACAGCGAATAGCGCCCGCCCACCCAGTCCCAGAAGCCGAAGGTCCGCGTGATGCCCAGGGCGCACGCCGCCTCCACATTGACCGTGAGCGCGGTGAAGTGGCGCGCCACGTCCTGGCCGCCCTGGTCGGCGAACCATGCCAGCGCGGAGCGCGCATTGGTCATGGTCTCGATGGTGGTGAAGGTCTTGGACGCCACGAGGAACAGGGTGCACTCGGGGCGCAGGCCCCGCAGTACCGCATGCAGCTCATGGCCGTCGATGTTGGAGACGAAATGGAAGCGCTTGCCCGGCACGCAGTAGGCATCCAGCGCCCGCACCGCCATGTGCGGGCCCAGGTCCGAGCCGCCGATGCCGATGTTCACCACGTCGGTGATGCCGTCGTCCGCGCGCACCGCGTCGGCATGGGCCAGCATCGCGTCGAGCGTGGCGTGCACCTGCGCCAGGGCCGGCGCCACGAAGGGCAGATCAACGGGCAGCGCCAGCCCGGCGGGCCGGCGCAGCAGGGTGTGCAGCACCGCGCGGCCTTCGCTGCAGTTGATGGGCTGGCCAGCGAACATGGCGTCGCGCCGCTGCTCCAGGCCGCAGGCGCGCGCCATGCCCAGCAGCAGGGCCTCGGAAGACCGGTCCCAAAGGTTTTTCGACAGGTCGGCGAACACCTGGGGCGCCGACTGGCTGAAATGGGCGAAGCGCTGGGCATCGCCGTCGAAAGCCTCCCGCAGGTCCAGGCCGCGTCCAGCGGCCTCGAAGTGGGCACGCAACAGCGGCCACTGCGGCGTTTCATCACAACGAAGGAACATATCAGCCATTCAGCAAACCGCCGCTGGCACAGCCCTGGCCAGCGGCCACCGTGCAAGGGCCTGCGCCAGCCGCGCCGTCCCGCGGCACCGGTGGCGTCCCCCGGCCCGCAGCGCACAGTGCTGCGAGAGCGGGGGGACGGCCCGCAGGGCCTCAGGGGGATAGTGCTTCACTTCAGCGCTTGCGCACCACCACGCTGCCGACCGAGTAGCCTGCGCCGAAGGAGCAGATCACACCCAGGTCGCCCGGGACGAGGTCGGCGCGGTGCTTGTGGAAGGCGATGATGGAACCCGCCGAGGCGGTGTTGGCGAATTCGTCGAGGATCAGCGGCGCGATGTCGGGGCTGGCGTCGCCGGCGAGCTTCTTGATGACGAGCTGATTCATGCCCTGGTTGGCCTGGTGCAGCCAGAAGCGGCGCACGGCCGTGGGCGCCTGGCCCAGGTCGGCGAGGTGGCCCTCGATGTGGGCGGCGGCGATGGGCACCACTTCCTTGAACACCTTGCGACCCTCCTGGCGGAAGGTTTTGTCGCGGGCATTCGGATCGCTGTCCTCGCTGCGGTTGAGGAAGCCGAAATTGTTGCGGATGTTGTTGGAGAACTGCGTGACCAGGCGCGTGCCCAGCACGTCCCACTGGTCGGCGGCGGTGGCGCTGTCGGCGCGCTCGACCACGACGGCCGTGCAGACGTCGCCAAAGATGAAATGGCAGTCGCGGTCGTTCCAGGCCTGGTGGCCGGAGGTGATCTCGGGATTGACCACGAGCACGCATTTCGCGCTGCCCGTGCGCACGGCGTTCACCGCCTGCTCGATGGCGAAGGTGGCCGAGGAGCAGGCCACGTTCATGTCGAAACCGTAGCCGCCCGCGCCCAGTGCCTGCTGGATCTCCACGGCCATCGCCGGGTAGGCGCGCTGCATGTTGGCGGCGGCGCAGAGCACGGCGTCCACGTCGGCGCCGGTCTTGCCGGCGTTCTTCAAGGCTTCCTGGCCCGCCGCCAGGGCCAGCTCGGCCATCAAGGAGAGCTGGTCGTCGGCGCGCTCGGCGAAGCGCGGGTACATGCGGGAAGGATCGAGAATGCCGCTTTTTTCGAGCACATAGCGCTGCTTGATGCCCGAAGCCTTCTCGATGAATTCCACACTGGAGTGCGTGAGCGGCTCGCGCGTGCCGGAGGCGATGGCCTCGGCGTGGCGGGTGTTTTCCTGGTCCACGTAGCGGTTGAAGGAATCCACCAACTCGGCGTTGGTGATGGTGTGCTCGGGCTGGTAGAGGCCCGTGCCGCTGATGACGACTGAGTACATATCGATATCCTGTGGCCCTTTGCGGGCGCGATGCGCAAGTGTAACGAGCCGGGCGCGCCCGACGCCCGACGCCCGGCGGTTCCGGGGTCAGGCGGCCTGGATGAGCTGCTCGAGCTTGACCGTGTCCACGGCGAAGGCGCGGATGCCCTCGGCCAGCTTTTCGGTGGCCATGGCGTCCTCGTTCAGGGCGTAGCGGAAGCTGGCCTCGTCGTACTGCACGGCAGGCAGGTCCAGGGCACGTGCGGCCTCGGCGTCGAGAGCGCGCTGTACCGGCGCCTCGGACTGGGCCAGCTGGGCCAGCAGGTCGGGGGCGATGGTCAGCAGGTCGCAGCCGGCCAGCGCGATGATCTGGCCCACGTTGCGGAAGCTCGCGCCCATGACCTCGGTGGCGATGCCAAAGTGCTTGTAGTGGTTGAAGATGCGCTGCACCGAGCGCACGCCGGGGTCGTTGGCGCCGGCCATGGCCGCTTCGTCCCAGTTCGCACCCGCCTGCTTCTTGTACCAGTCATAGATGCGGCCGACGAAGGGCGAGATCAGCTGCACCTTGGCCTGCCCGCAGGCCACGGCCTGGCTGAACGAGAACAGCAGCGTGAGGTTGGTGTGGATGCCTTTGCTCTCCAGCTTGCGCGCCGCCTCGATGCCTTCCCAGGTGGCGGCGATCTTGATGAGCACGCGGTCGATATGGATGCCTTCGGCCTGGTACAGCTCAATGATGCGCTCGGCACGCGAAACGGTGGCGCTGGTGTCGAAGCTCAGGCGCGCGTCTACCTCGGTGGAGACACGGCCGGGGATGGTGGAGAGGATTTCGCCGCCGAAGCGCACCAGCAGGCGGTCGATGACCTCGTCCATCGGACGGTCCTTCCAGCGGGCCACGGTGGCCTGCAGCAGCGGCGCGTATTCGGGCTTCTGCACCGCCTTGAGGATCAGCGAGGGGTTGGTGGTGGCGTCGCGCGGCTGGAACTGCGCCAGTTGCTTGAAGTCGCCGGTGTCGGCCACCACGGTGGTGAACTGTCTGAGTGCGTCGAGCTGGTTCATGCAAATCCTCGTTGGTCGGTCTGGCGCGGGCCCGGGCGCCGCGCAACCCTCAAGTGTATGCCGCCGGGTGGTTACGGCGCCGCATGAAACCGGGTTACATTCTGGGCCAATTTCCACCACCGCCAACGCCATGCTGGACCGCATCACCGCCTCCCTGCCCTCGCTCGCCCCTGCCGAGCAGCGCGTCGCCAAGCTCGTGCTGCAGGACGCCCGCGCCTTTGCCCGCCTGCCCGTGCGCGAGCTGGCCGAACGCGCCCATGTGAGCAAGCCCACGGTGGTGCGTTTTTGCCGCAGCATGGGCTACGACGGGCTGGCGGACTTCAAGCTCAAGCTCGCGGGCAGCGTGAGCGAGGGCGTGCCCTTCATCCACCGCAGCGTGGACGCCGACGACAAGACCGGCGACGTGCTGGTGAAGGTGGTGGACAACGCCGTGGCGGCCTTCCTGCAGTACCGCAACGCGGCCAGCACCGGGGCCATCGAGCGCGCGGCCGTGGCGCTGGCCAGCACCTGGAAGACCGAGCAGCGCATCGAGTTCTACGGAGTGGGCAATTCCGGCATCGTGGCGCAGGACGCGCAGCACAAGTTCTTCCGCCTGGGCGTGACCTCCATCGCCACCAGCGACGGCCACATGCAGGTGATGAGCGCCACGCTGCTGGGCCCGGGCGACTGTTTGGTGATCATCTCGAACTCGGGCCGCACGCGCGACCTGATGGACGCGGCCGACATCGCGCGCAAGAACGGCGCAACCACCATCGCCATCACCGCCAGCGGTTCGCCGCTGGCCAACACCTGCCACATCCACCTCGCTGCCGACCATCCCGAGGGCTACGACCGCTACAGCCCCATGGTGTCGCGCCTGCTGCACCTGCTCATCATCGACGTGCTGGTGACCTGCGTGGCGCTGCGCATCGGCAGCTCGCTGCAGCCCATCCTGCAGCAGATGAAGGAAAACCTGCGCAACAAGCGCTACACCTGAGTTTTGAGCACAAATGGCCTGCAGCGCTCATCTAGCGAGCGCCACAAGCTATTAATTCAATAGCATTCAGGAGCGGCCGTAGGTGGCGGTGAAACTGGCCTTGGCCACGGTGTTGGCGTTCACCATGAAGCCGGCGAGCGCGGCCGTGGCGTCGTCGGGAATGTCCAGCCGCTCCACGCCGAGCGCGTGCACGGTGAAGATGTAGCGGTGCGGCTTGTCGCCCGGCGGCGGGCACACGCCGCCCCAGGCCGCCACGCCGTAGTCGTTGCGCACCTGGCGCGCGCCGGCTGGCAGGCCGGCGCCGCCCTTGGCGCCAGCATTCGGCGCCAGCGCGATCGTGCTGTTTGGCAGGTCCACCACGAACCAGTGCCACCAGCCCGAGCCGGTGGGCGCGTCCGGGTCGTACACGGTGAGGGCGAAGCTCTTGGCCTCGGCGGGCGCGCCGCTCCACTGCAGCGCGGGCGACTCGTTGCGGCCCGAGCAGCCGAAGCCGTCGAACTCGAAATGCGGGGGCACCGTGCCGCCGCTGGGAATGTCGGGGCTGGTGAGGGTGAAGGCGGTCATGCGGCGTCTCCTGGGTCACAAAAGGTGCGGCATTTATAGCAAAACCGCCCCTTTGCGCCCATGGGGAAAGCGCCATCAGCTACCAATTCAATAGCATACCACCTAGATCCGGCCTTCCTCCACGGCATGGCAGGCGATGCGGATGCCGCCCAGGGCCAGTAGCTGCGGGCGCTCGGCGCGGCAGCGCTCGTTGGCGTGCGGGCAGCGCGGGTTGAAGGCGCAGCCCGGCGGCGGGTTGAGCGGATTTGGCACCTCGCCCTGCACCGGGGTGCGCGCCTTGCCGGTGTCGTGCATCTTGGGGATGGCGTCGAGCAGCATGCGCGTGTAGGGGTGGCGTGGGGCCTCGAACAGCGTCTTCTTGTCGGCCAGCTCCACCAGACGGCCCAGGTACATCACGCCCACCTGGTCGCTCACGTGGCGCACCACGGCGAGGTTGTGGCTGATGAACAGGTAGGTGAGCTGCTGCTTTCGCTGCAGGTCCTTCATGATGTTGAGCACCTGCGCCTGCACCGAGACGTCAAGCGCGCTGGTGGGCTCATCGCACACCAGGAACTCGGGCTCGGTGGCCAGGGCGCGCGCGATGGAGATGCGCTGGCGCTGCCCGCCCGAGAACTGGTGCGGGTACTTCGCCATGTCCAGCGGCGACAGGCCCACGGACTGCAGCAGCTCGCCCACGCGCGCCTTGAGCTGCGCCTTGTCGGTGATGAGGCCATGCTCCTTGAGCGGCTCGCCAATGATGTCCTCCACCAGCCAGCGCGGGTTCAGGCTGGCGTACGGGTCCTGGAAGATCATCTGGATGCGCCGGCGCATGGCCTTGGCGTTGCCGCCCTTGAAGGCGGCATGCGCGTCCTGGCCGTCGAACGTGAGGCCGCCGCGCGTGGGCTCGTACAGGCCCACAAGCAGGCGCGCCACGGTGCTCTTGCCGCAACCCGATTCGCCCACCAGCGCCAGCGTCTTGCCCTTCTCGATCTCGAAGCTCACACCATCCACGGCATGCAGCAGCGTGCGCGGCTTGCGTTCGAGCACGCGGTTGAGCCAGGGCGGCGAGACGTCGAAGGTGCGCGCCAGGTCGTGCGCCTGCACCAGGGGGGCCGCGCTGGGCATGGTCGCGGCGCTCATACGGCCACCTCAGAGGGGGTGTCGTGCAGCCAGCAGGCGGCGCGCGTGGCGCCGGCCTGCAGCAGGTCTGGCCGCTCGATGAGGCAGCGGTCGAAACTGCGGGTGCAGCGCGGGTTGAAGGCGCAGCCCGGGGGGATGGCGTTGAGGCGGGGCATGGCTCCGTCGATCTGGTTCAGGCGCTCGCGGTCGGCTTCCATGTCGGGAATGGACGCCATGAGGCCCACGGTGTAGGGATGGGCCGGGTGGTTGATGACTTCATGCACCGGGCCGATCTCGGCGATGCGGCCGGCGTAGAGCACGGCCACGCGATCGCAGGTTTCGGCGATGACGCCCATGTCGTGCGTGATCAGCATCACGGCGGCGCCGCGCGTCTTGCAGATGCTTTTGAGCAGCTGGATGATTTGCGCCTGGATGGACACGTCCAGCGCCGTCGTGGGCTCGTCGGCCACGATGAGCTGCGGCTCGGCGGCCAGCGCCAGGGCGATCACCACGCGCTGGCGCATGCCGCCCGAGAACTGGTGCGGGTAGTGGTCGATGCGCTGCTCGGCCGCCGGGATGCCGGTGTCCTTGAGCAGCCCGATGGCACGCTCGCGCGCCTCGGCGGCCGAGACGGGCAGGTGCGTAAGGATGGTCTCGGTGAGCTGCTTGCCCACGGTGTAGAGCGGGTTGAGCGAGGTCAGCGGGTCCTGGAAGATGGCGCCGATGCGCCGGCCCCGAATGTGGCGCATCTGCTCGTGGCCGAGGTTGTCGATGCGCTGGCCTTCGAGCAGGATCTGGCCCGAGGCCACGTGGCCCGGCGGCTCCAGCAGGCCGATGATGGCCGCGCCGGTGAGCGACTTGCCAGCGCCCGATTCACCGACTACGCCGAGGATCTCGCCCGGCGCGATGGAAAACGAGATGTCATCCAGCGCGCGCAACGTGCCACGGCGGCCGGGAAATTCGACGACGAGGTTTTGGACTTCAAGCAATGACATATCAATGATTCGCAGTGCGGTGTGCTGCACGCAGCGTATGCGACGGGCACGCCCCCAGCGAGGGCAGCCGAGCAAGGGCCGCCCCGCAGCGAAGGCTGCGTCCCCCTGCCCGCATTGCGCAGCAATGCGAGAGCGGGGGGAAGACGCGAAGCGGCTCAGGGGGGTGTTCCATTTCAGCGCAAGCGCGGGTTGAGCGCGTCGCGCAGCCAGTCGCCGAGCAGGTTCACCGACAGGGCGATCAGCACCAGCATGGCGCCGGGGAAGACGGTGATCCACCATTCGCCCGAGAACAGGTAGTCGTTGCCGATGCGGATCAGCGTGCCCAACGAGGGCGAGGTCGGCGGCGCGCCCACGCCCAGGAAGGACAGCGTGGCCTCGGTGATGATTGCCGTGGCCACCTGGATGGTGGCCAGCACCAGCACGGGGCCAAGCACATTGGGCAGCACGTGCTTGCGCATGATGCGCAGCGGGGACACGCCCGTGACGCGCGCGGCCTGCACGTATTCCTTGTTGCGCTCGACCAGCGTGGAGCCGCGCACCGTGCGCGCATACTGCACCCAGCCGGTGAGGGAGATGGAAAGGATCAGCACGCCGAAGGCCAGCGATTCGTGCGCATTGGGGAACAGCGCACGGCCCACGCCGGCGATCAGCAGGGCCACGAGGATGGCGGGGAAGGACAGCATCACGTCGCACAGGCGCATGAGCAGGCCGTCGATCCAGCCGCCCTTGAAACCGGCCAGCAGGCCCAGCGCCACCCCCACCACCACGGACAGCAACACCGAAGCCAGACCCACGATGAGCGAGATGCGCGCGCCGTAGACCAGCGCCGAGAGGATGTCGCGGCCCTGGTCGTCGGTGCCCAGCAGGTATTTGGTGCTGCCTTCGGCCGTCCAGGCGGGAGGCAGGCGCGAGTCGCTGAGTTCGAGCGTGGCCAGGTCGAAGGGGTTGTGCGGCGCCACCCATCCGGCGAACACCGAACAGAATACGCAGACGAAGGCGATGGCGGCCGCCACGATGGCCACGGGCGAGGTGCGGAAGCTGTGGCCGACATCGCTGTCGAACCAGCGGGCAAGGGTTGTTTTCATCAGGGATCTCAGGACTCAGGGGCGGGCCAGTGGCATGCCCTGTTCGATCAGGCCGGCGTACAGTGCCGAGCCCAGGGGAAGGATGTCGTCGTTGAAGTCGTAGCGGCTGTTGTGCAGGGCGCTGCCGCTCGCGCCCGTTCCCTGGCCCAGGCGCAGGTAGGCGCCGGGCTTGGTCTGCAGCATGAAGGAGAAGTCCTCGGCGCCCATGCTGGGCTCCAGGTCGCGCACCACATGGTCGGCACCGACCAGGGACTCGGCCACGTCGCCGGCGAACTGCGCTTCGGCTTCGGAATTGATCGTGGCCGGGTAGATGCGCTCGTAGTGCACCGTGGCGGTGGCGCCAAAGCCCAGCGCCACGGCGCTGCACATGTCCTTGAGGCGCTTCTCGACCATCTCCTGCACGACGGGGTCAAAGGTGCGTACCGTGCCCACGATGCGCGCGGTGCCCGGCAGCACGCTGAAGGCGCCCAGGTCGCCCGCCTGCACAGCACACAGGCTGAGCACGGCGCTGTCGATAGGCCGCACGTTGCGCGAAACAATGCTCTGCGCCGCTGTGATGATGTGCGCCGCCACGAGCACCACGTCCACCGTCTGGTAGGCATGCGCACCGTGCCCGCCCCGTCCCGTGACCTCGATGGTGATGCGGTCGGCCGCTGCCATCATGGGGCCGGAATTGATGCCCACCACGCCGGGCTTGAGCGCCGGCCAGTTGTGCATGGCGTAGATGGACTGCATGGGGAAGCGCTCGAACAGGCCGTCTTCCATCATCTCGCGTGCGCCGCCGTAGCCTTCTTCCCCGGGCTGAAAGACGAGCACGGCCGTGCCGTCGAAATCGCGCGTCTCCGCCAGGTAGCGTGCCGTGCCTACGAGCATCGCGGTGTGCCCGTCGTGGCCGCAGCCGTGCATCACGCCGGGTTTGCAGGATTTCCAGGAAAACTCGTTGTCCTCGGCGATGGGCAAGGCATCCATGTCGGCACGCAGGCCCACCATGGCGCCGCTCGATCGGCTGCGGCCACGGATGACGGCGACGATGCCCGTGCGCCCGATGCCGTCGTGAACTTCGTCCACGCCGCAGAGCTTGAGCGCGTCCTTCACGCGCGACCCGGTGTACACCTCCTCGAACCCGAGTTCGGGGTGGGCGTGCAGGTCGCGGCGCAGCGCCGTGAGTTCAGGGTGGTATTGCGCGATGTGCGCAAAGGCCCGGCCACCGGCCTTCAACCGCAACGATTGCATGTCAGTCCTTCCGTGAGCGGGCACACCCTGGCAAGCTGCGTGCCGCCCTGCGCGCGGGCACGCCGGCGGGGCGTCTGCTCAGCGGTGCGCGCCATTCAATGCCCCCCGCCCTTGCCCACGTGCAGGCGCGGGTCGACGACGAAGTACAGGAGGTCGACCACGAGGTTGATGACCACGAAGATCAGGGCGATCAGGCACAGGTACGCGGCCATCACGGGAATGTCGGCGAAGGTGACGGCCTGGATGAACAGCAGGCCCATGCCGGGCCACTGGAACACGGTCTCGGTGATGATGGCAAAGGCGATCAGGCCGCCCAGCTGCAGACCGGTGATGGTCATCACGGGCACCAGCGTGTTCTTCAGCGCATGGCCGAAATGGATGGCCCGGGTGGTGAGGCCCCGCGCGCGCGCGAACTTGATGTAGTCGGTGCGCAGCACCTCCAGCATCTCGGCGCGCACCAGGCGCATGATCAGCGTGAGCTGGAAGATCGCCAGCGTGACGGCCGGCAGCGTGATGTGGTGCCAGCCCTTGGGGGAGAGCAGGCCGGTGCTCCACCAGCCCATCTGCACCACCGGACCGCGGCCAAAGCTCGGGAACCATCCCAGCGTGACCGAGAACACCAGGATCAGCAGGATACCGATGAGAAAGGTGGGCAGCGAGACACCCAGCAGCGACAGCGTCATGAACACCTGGCTGGTGAAGCTGCCGCGCTTGAGGGCTGCGTAGACGCCCATGGGCACGCCCACGAGCAGGGCCAGGAAGGCGGCCACGAGGGACAGCTCCAGCGTGGCCGGAAAGCGCTCCGCGATGAGCCGCGAAACCTTGGCGCCCTGGCGCAGGCTCAGGCCGAAGTCGCCCTGTGCGGCGTTGACCAGGAAATGCCAGAACTGCACGATGAAGGGCTGGTCGAGGCCGAGACTGGCACGCAGCTCGCGCACCTGTTCAGGCGTCGCATCCTGTCCCAGCATGAACACCACGGGGTCGCCGACGTACTGGAACAGCATGAAGGAGATGAAGGCCACCGTCACCATGACGATCGCGGCCTGGATCAGGCGGCGCAGGATGAATGCAAGCATCAGCGGAAAATCGAGTGTGTGTTCGACAGCTCGCCCGGGCCACTTGTGGCGAACCGGGCGCAGGAAGACATGCCACAGGCCGGGCGGGCGGGCGCGGTATGCCGCCCTCCCGGGTGCTTGGCACTATATCAGTTCACCTTCACGAGGCGCATGTCCACGCGGTTGTCGGCGCGGTGCACCACCTCTACGTTCTTCTTCATGGCCCAGGGGATGACTTGGTCATACAGGGGAATGTGCGAAAACGTATCGTTTGATAGCTGCAGGGCTTCAGTCAACATGCGAGCGCGCACGGGCGCATCGGTTTCACCCTTGATGCGGTCGACCAAGTAGTCCATGCGCTGGTTGCTGTAGCGGCCCGAGTTGTAGTTCCCATCGCCACCCTGGCCTACGCTTCGCACCAGCGACTGCAGGCTGTAGAGCGCGTCGAAGGTCGGCACGCCCCAGCCCAGCATATAGATGCTGGCTTCATAGCGTTGGAGCATGGGGAAGTAATTCGCCGCGGGCAAAGTGCGCAGCTTGGCTTTGACACCGATGCGCGACCACATCGCTGCCACGGCCTGGCAGACGGCCTCGTCGTTGATGTAGCGGTTGTTCGGGCACGCGAAATCCACCTCGAAACCGTCGGCGTAGCCAGCCTCGGCGATTAACTTCTTGGCGGCCTCTAGGTCATAGGGGAAGCGCTTGCCTACCACTTCGGTCCATCCCGCCACCTGGGGCGCCACAAGTGCTCCCGTAGGCTTGCCCAGGCCGCGCATGATGTTGCGGGAAATAGTATTGACGTCGATGACTTGATAGAGTGCTTTACGTACGCGGATGTCCTTGAGCGGGTTCTTGCCCTTGATGTTCGAGCCCGGCAGTTCATCGCGGAACTGATCCATGCCAATAAAGATGGTGCGGTTCTCGATGCCATCCACCACTTTCAGCTCCGGGCTGGAGCGCAGGCGTCCGAGATCCTGGGGCGTGGGGTCCAGCACCATGTCTACCTCACCCGACAACAGCGCGGCGATGCGCGTTGCAGCCGACTTGATGGGCGTGTAAGTGATCTCGGTGACGTTGCCCTCCATCTTGCCCCACCAGTTCGGGTTGCGCTTGAACACCATCTTCACGTCGGGCTGCCAGGATTCCAGGGTGTAGGGGCCCGTGCCCATGGCGTTGCGGTGCGCGAAGTTCTCGTCCGAGGCCTTCATGTCCTTGGGCTCGACCGACTTGTTTTTCTCCGCCCATGCCTTGCTCATCATGCGCAGTTCGGTCATCTGGCGCAGCAACACGGGGTTGGGCGCGGAGAGAAACACATCGATGGTGTTCGCGTCCACCTTGGCGACCCTGCTGATGCCCTGCACGAAGGGCGTGAAGTTGGAGGTCTTGGCCATTGCACGGTTGAGCGAGTACACCGCATCGTCGGCCGTGAAGGTGGAGCCGTCATGGAACTTCACGCCTGTACGCAAAGTGAAGCGGATCTGCGTGGGGCTGACTTCCTTCCAGGAGGTGGCGAGCACGGGCTCCACCTCGAAGGTCCGGCTGTTGTAGTAGGTCAGGCTTTCGTACACGTTGGCGTGCAGGCCGCTCTGCAGTGCGTTGTTCTGAGAGTGGATGTCCCAGGTGGAAATTTCCCCCTGGCTGGACCATTTGAACGGCTTGGCTTGCACGGCGGGCGCGGCCATAACGGCGACAGCCATCGACAGCAGGCTGAAATTGAGTTTCATGGAACCCTCTCGAATTAAAACCGCGACTATGCAATAAGCCTTGCGCCATGACCAATGGGTTATCCCTGAATTCCGGGTATCGGCGATGGTCTTGCGGTAAGCGCCTGCCCAAGCCTCGACGCAGCACCTGCGTCACTGGTCAACACAGGCAAAAAAAAACCGCCAACCCGAAGGTTGGCGGTTTGATCCGCTAACGGTAACTGGCTTACGCCAGCCCACCATTAGAAGTTGTGGCGAACGCCCAGGCCCAGGTGGTTCTTGGCGCCGGTGACCAGCTTCTTGTCGCCGTCCTTGTAGTAAGCAGCGTAAGCGAAGGTGCGCTTCGACAGAGCGTACTTGGCTTCCAGAACCAGGTCGGTGTCCTTGAAGCCGGTGTCGCGGGCGATGTCCAGGGTCAGAGCGAAAGCGCCGACGGGCACGGTACCACCGATGGTGAAGCCCTTGGCCACACCAGCGGGATCTTGCCAGGAACCGGCCAGCTTGAAGCTGCCGAAGTCGTAAGCAGCGCCCAGAGCGAAGTTGCCCTTAGCACCGTTAACCTTGTTGTAAGCCAGCGAAGCAGCCAGAGGGCCGTTTGCGTAGATGGCGTTCAGGTCATACTTGGCATTGCCACCGTTGTCGGGCTTCATGATGTAGCCCAGGGTGCCGCTGAAACCGCCCATGGTGGGGGTGGTGTACTGGAACACGCTGTCGTTACGGGTGGGGCCGCCGGCGAAGCCGAACTGGTTAGCCACTGCGGAGTAGTTGGCGGTACCGGTCAGTTCCCAGGCAGCAACGCCGAAGAAGCTGGGGGTCAGGGTACGACCCATTTGGAAGCGGCCGAAACCACCCGACAGAGCCAGCCATGCGTTACGTTGCCACGTATTGGCGTCGGTCTTGCCGGATTCAGCGTTGATGCCTTGCTCGAAGTTGAAGGAAGCCTTCAGGCCGCCACCCAGGTCTTCCACGCCACGCACGCCCAGACGGCTGTTGCCGTTGTTCAGCACGCCGTTGCCGCTCATTTGAGCAGACACGCCTTGCGACTTGACCAGCGACAGGTCAGCGACGCCGTACAGAGTGACGGAAGATTGCGCCATGGCGACGCCGGAAGCAGCCAGCACGGCCAGGGCGATCAGGGATTTTTTCATTGCGAGTTACTCCAAGGTTAAACATAGGGCGCCGGTACGGGGGGTCTTGGGTGTTGTGGCACCTGCACAGTCCCGCCGGTTCCCCGGGCCAACCTCCTGGTGGGGAAGTTGTTGCTATTGCACCAGACGTCGCACGGTTTCGCAAAGGAATTCCCCCTGAACCGGCCTCAAAAAGGAAATCCGTTGTCGTGTTGCAACACTCCCGGGCAACACCGCAGAATGCCTCTGCCGAGCGATGAACCGCTGGCGTTGAACCCACTCTTTTGTATCTATATGCAATTTGTGTGGCAAACGCCCGTTTTCTGAAACCAAGCCCATGGACACGCTACGGATTGCATCGAAGTGGAGCCAACCGCCCATGTCAGTCACCTGGGCGAAGCCTGCCTACGCTTCGACGATGTCGAAACCCGTGGTGATGTCCGCCGTCTTGCCGAGCATGATGCTGGCAGAACAGTATTTTTCATGGCTCATGGCGATGGCGCGCTCCACGGCCGTGGCGGGCAACCCCTTGCCGGTCACGGTGAACTGCATGTGGATGTGCGTGAAAACCTTGGGATCGGTCTGCGCACGCTCGGACGTGAGTTTCACACTGCAGCCCCGCACGTCATGCCTGCCGCGCTTGAGGATGAGCACCACGTCATAGGCCGTGCAGCCGCCGGTGCCTGCAAGCACCGTCTCCATCGGGCGGGGCGCCAAGTTCTGACCGCCGTTGGCCGGATTAGCGGCATCGGGCGCGCCGTCCATGGCCAGGACATGGCCGCTGCCGGTCTCGGCGATGAACCCCATGCCGGACTTCGTTCCGGTCGCGCCGGTCCAGCTCACTGTGCATTCCATGTGTTTCTCCAGTCGATACGTGGTTTTTTTCGGACAGAATGTACCGTACAAATACCTACCATGCTGCAACGCAACACGGCTGCGCTAAACTCGCGCCATGCATTGCCCATAGCGGGCTCGGCGGGAAATCTCCAGACACCCCGCCTGCGACGATTGTCTCCTCCACCTCCCCTGGTGGATTACGCCCCAGGCCTTCCGGCCCGGGGCTTTTTTTTGCCCGCCCGGGCCGGGTGGCAGGCGCCGTCCGCCACCCATCTATGATGGGTGCCCCCGCCAACCCCGTTGCGGCGGCGCAGCAATTGCCCATGACCCAGCACCTCTCCCCTGCCGACTACCTTAAGAAGATACTGACCGCCCGCGTCTATGACGTGGCTGTCGAGTCCGATCTGGAGCCCGCCAAGAACCTCAGCCGCCGCCTGCACAACAAGGTGCTTCTGAAGCGCGAGGACCAGCAGCCCGTGTTCAGCTTCAAGCTGCGCGGCGCCTACAACAAGATGGCCCACCTCACGCCCGAGCAGCTGCGGCGCGGCGTCATCTGCGCCTCGGCCGGCAACCACGCCCAGGGCGTGGCGATGAGCGCGCACAAGCTGGGCACGCGCGCCGTGGTCGTGATGCCCACCACCACACCCCAGCTCAAGGTCGATGCGGTGAAGACGCTGGGCGGCGACGTGGTGCTGCACGGCGAGAGCTACTCCGACGCCTACGAACACGCCGCCCAGTTGCAGAAGGAGCAGGGGCTGACCTTCGTGCACCCGTTCGACGATCCCGACGTGATCGCTGGACAGGGCACGATCGCCATGGAGATCCTGCGCCAGCTGCAGCGCCTGGGCAGCACCCAGCTCGACGCAGTGTTCGTGGCCATCGGCGGCGGCGGCCTGGTATCGGGCGTAGCCAACTACATCAAGGCCGTACGGCCCGAGATCAAAGTCATAGGCGTGCAGATGAACGACTCGGACGCCATGATCCAGTCGGTCCATGCGCACCAGCGCGTCACCTTGCCCGACGTGGGCCTGTTCTCCGACGGCACGGCCGTCAAGCTCGTGGGCGAGGAAACCTTCCGCGTGGCGCAGGGTCTGGTGGACGAATACATCACCGTCGACACCGACGCCGTCTGCGCCGCCATCAAGGACATCTTCGTGGACACGCGCAGCATCGTCGAGCCGGCGGGCGCCCTGGCCGTGGCCGCCATCAAGCAGTACGTGGCCAAAAACAAGACCAAGGGCGAAACCTACGCCGCCATCCTGTGCGGCGCCAACATGAACTTCGACCGCCTGCGCTTCGTCGCCGAGCGCGCCGAGGTGGGCGAGGAACGCGAAGCCCTGTTCGCCGTCACCATTCCGGAAGAACGCGGCAGCTTCCGCCGCTTCTGCGAGGTCATCGGCGGCCTGCCCGGCGGCCCGCGCAACGTGACCGAGTTCAACTACCGCATCAGCGACGCGGCCCAGGCCCATGTGTTCGTGGGCCTGACCACCAACGGCAAGGGCGAGTCGGAGAAGATCGCCAAGAACTTCGGCCGCCACGGCTTCGAGGCGCTGGACCTCACGCACGACGAACTGGCCAAGGAGCACCTGCGCCATCTGGTGGGCGGCCACTCGGCGCTGGCGCAGGACGAACGCCTGCTGCGCTTCACCTTCCCTGAGCGTCCCGGCGCGCTGCTAAAGTTCCTGAGCCTGATGCAGCCCACCTGGAACATCAGCCTGTTCCACTACCGCAACCAGGGCGCGGACTACGGCCGCATCCTCGTGGGCATGCAGGTGCCGCCCGAAGACACGGACACCTTCAGCGCCTTCCTCGCCACGCTGGGCTATCCCTGCGTGGAAGAGACGCTGAACCCGGCTTACCGGCTGTTCCTGCGCGCCCACCCGGCCCGGGCCTGATCACATACAAAAATGGCCTCCAGCGCTTACCCATCAAGCGCTGGCAGCTATTGTTTTTGAAGCATTCATGCAAGCCCTGCGCCACTACCTGCTGGCCCTGCAGTTCTTCACGCGCATCCCCGTCACCGGCGCGCTGGCCGCGTGGGTGGGCTACAGCCCGGCCATGCTGCGCGCCAGCACGGCGCATTTCCCCGGCGTAGGCTGGCCCGTGGCGGCCGTGGCGGCCGGCGTGTTCGCCGCGCTGCAGTGGGCGCTGGCGCCCAGCCCGCTGGCGCCGGTGGTGGCGGCGGTGCTCAGCACCATCGCCACCGTGCTGCTGACCGGCGGTTTCCATGAAGACGGCCTGGCCGACGTGGCCGACGGCCTGGGCGGCAGCCAGGACCGTGAACGCGCGCTGGACATCATGAAGGACTCGCGCATCGGCGCGTTCGGCGCCATGGCGCTGGTGCTGGGGCTGCTGGCCAAGCTCAGCCTGCTGGCCCTGCTGGGCACACACAGCCTGGGCGCCGCCCTGGCGGCGCTGGCGGGCGCGCATGTGCTCTCGCGCTTCTGGCCGCTGCTGCTGGTGCGCGCGCTGCCGCACGTGGGCGACACGGCACGCTCCAAGAGCAAGCCCCTGGCCGACCAGATCACGCGGGGCGCCCTCTGCGCTGCATTTCTATGGTGTTTTCTGCCTCTGGCTCTGGTATGGCAAGCGCAAGGCGCTCTGTTTTTAGGAGCGTCCGTGGTGTGCAGCGCCCTCGCCGCCGCGTGGATGGGCCGCTGGTTCGCGCGGCGCCTGCAGGGCTTCACGGGGGATTGCCTGGGCGCCACGCAGCAGGTGAGCGAGATCGGCTTCTACCTCGGTGCGGCGCTTTCTCTGGGCGCCCTGGGCGCAGTGGCATGAGCGCGCGCCGGCTCTGGCTGGTGCGCCACGCCCGCCCGCTGGTGGCCCCGGGCACCTGCTATGGCGCGCTCGACGTGCCTGCCGACCCGGCCGCCACGGCCGACTGCGCCCGCCGGCTCGCACAGGTGCTGCCCGCCGGGCTGCACACCCGCCATTCACCGCTACAAAGATGTGAGCTGCTGGCGCAATCCCTGCAAGCCCTGCGGCCCGATTTGATGCCAAAACTCGATGCACGCCTGGTGGAGATGGATTTCGGCGCCTGGGAGGGCCGCGCCTGGGACGCCATCGCCCGCGCGGACATCGACGCCTGGACCACCCGCTTCGCCGAGCACCGCCCGGGCGGCGGCGATTCGCTCCAGGAGATGCTGCAGCGCGTGGCAGCGGCCCTGCACGAGGCGCGTGCCGCGCAGCCCGGTGACGTGCTGTGGATCAGCCATGCGGGCGTGGCGCGCTGCGTGCAATGGCTGCTGGACACACCGGGCCGCCAGGGCGCCCTGCCCCGCTCCGACCATTGGCCGCACGCGGCGCCCGAGCCCGGGCAGTGGGCCTGCTACCCGCTGGACTGAGTCCGGCGGGGGCGGTTTGCCTATTTCAGCCGCAGCGACGACGAGCGGCCCAGCGCGGACGCTTTGGGGGCGGCGCCCACACGCGTCGGGGCCGGCACGGCCGCAGCCGCCGGCAGCGCCGACAAGCCGCCGGCGAGCTTGAACTGGCTCACCGCGCGCGTCAGGCCGCTGGCCTGTTCGCGCAGCGATTCCGAGGCCGCCGTGGACTGCTCCACCAGCGCGGCGTTCTGCTGCGTCATCTGGTCGAGCTGGCGCACGGCCTGGCTGATCTGGCCAATGTTGTCGCGCTGCTCGGCCGACGATGCCGTGATCTCGCCAATGATGTCGGACACGCGGCGCACGCTGCCCACGATCTCGGTCATGGTCTCGCCGGCATGGCCGACCAGGCGCGCACCGTCCTCCACCCGCTCGACCGAGGCGCCGATCAGCGCCTTGATCTCGCGCGCCGCCTCGGCGCTGCGCTGCGCCAGGCTGCGCACCTCCGAAGCCACGACGGCAAAGCCGCGGCCCTGCTCGCCGGCCCGCGCCGCCTCGACGGCGGCGTTCAGCGCCAGGATGTTGGTCTGGAAGGCGATGGAATCGATCACGCCGGTGATGTCACCGATCTTGCGCGAACTGGTGGTGATCTGGTCCATGGTGCTGACCACCTGGGCCACCACCTCGCCGCCACGCCCGGCCACGGACGCGGCCGAGGTGGCGAAGTCGCTGGCGTGGCGCGACGACTCGGCACTCTGCTGCACCGTGCTGGTCAGCAGGTCCATGGACGAGGCCGTCTCCTCCAGGCTCGCGGCCGTCTGCTCGGTACGGTGGCTCAGGTCATGGTTGCCGCTGGCGATCTCGGCGCTGGCGGTGGAGATGTTGCCCGCGGCCTCCTGCACCTGGCGCACCAGGCCGCGCAGCGCCTCCTGCATGCGGCCCATGGCGGACACGAGCTGGCCCACCTCGTCCTGGTGCTGCACCTGCACATCGTGCGAGAGGTCGCCGCCGGCGATGCGTTCGGCCAGTTCGCTGGCCTGGGCCAGCGAGCGGGTGATGGAGCGCACGCTGAAGAAGGTCAGCGGAATGAGCACGGCCAGGCCCAGCAGCAGGGCCGCGCCGATCAGCACGGACATGAAGGCCGTACGCGAATCCATGCCCGCGCGCGCCTCGTCCATCTGCTTGCGCGCAGTGGTGGCCAGGTCGGAGAACAGCTTGTCCGTGGCCTCCATGTGCTCGCGCAGGCGGCTCGCGTAGGCCCCCGCGCCCGCGCCGTCGAGCTGCGCGCCCTCGATCTGGTCGAAGATCGGCACGATGCCGGTTTCGTAGGCCTTGAGTTCTCCGAGCGACTTGTCAATCGACGCCACGAAGGCCGCGTCACCCGACTGCACCTGGCGCACGGCGGCCACGCTCTTGCGCAGCTCGGCCAGCTTGGCGGCCCAGCGCTCGCGCAGCGACGACACCTCGACGCTGTTGTTGAAGTTGATGATGATGTCCTTCTCGATGCGGCGCACGTCACCCAGCACGGTGCGTAGTTCGGCCATATCGGTCAGGGTCTGCACGTGTTGCGAGAACAGTTCGTGCAGGGTGCCGCGCGTGCGGTCCAGGGCCACGTAGCCCATGGCACCGATCACGACCAGCAGCACCAGCGAAAAAATCGTGCCGAAATACAGGCGCGCTCGGATCGACAGACGGCCTAGAACATTCATGGCTTACTTCCTCCAATTAATCCACAGGCATCAGCCATTTGTGCCCTGCCCAGCCTGCATCCTCGTGGGATGCAATTGGATACGAATATAAACGAGACCTTACGGCGCCCCCACTGGGGTATTCACCGCCTGCGGGACGGGGTTTTCCCGCAGGCGGCGGCGCAGCGGGGAGCGCGGCGGGTCAGGAGTTGCCTGAGACCGGGTGCAGCGGCACGTAGAAGCTGCCCCCTGCGCGCTGGAACTCCTCGGCCTTGGTGGCCATGCCCTGCTGCAGTGCCGCATCTTCGGCCAGCCCCTTCTGGGCGGCGAATTCGCGCACTTCCTGCGTGATCTTCATGGAGCAGAACTTCGGCCCGCACATGGAGCAGAAATGCGCCACCTTGGCGCTGTCCTTGGGCAGGGTCTCGTCGTGGTATTCCTGCGCCGTTTCCGGGTCCAGGCCCAGGTTGAACTGGTCCTGCCAGCGGAAGTCGAAGCGCGCCTGGCTCAGCGCGTCATCGCGCGAACGGGCGCCCGGGTGGCCCTTGGCCACGTCGGCGGCGTGCGCAGCGATCTTGTAGGCAATGATGCCCTGCTTCACATCGTCGCGGTCGGGCAGGCCCAGATGCTCCTTGGGCGTCACGTAGCACAGCATGGCCGTGCCCATCCAGCCGATCATGGCCGCACCGATGGCGGACGCAATGTGGTCGTAGCCGGGGGCGATGTCGATGGTCAGCGGGCCCAGCGTGTAGAACGGCGCCTCGTGGCAGGTCTTGAGCTGCTCGGTCATGTTGGCCTGGATCATGTGCATGGGCACATGGCCGGGGCCCTCGATCATGGTCTGCACGTCGTGCTTCCAGGCCACCTGGGTCAGCTCGCCCAGCGTGTGCAGCTCGGCAAATTGCGCTTCGTCGTTGGCGTCGCTGGCGCAGCCGGGCCGCAGGCCGTCGCCCAGGCTGAAGGCCACGTCGTACTGCTTCATGATGTCGCAGATGTCCTCGAAATGCTCGTAGAGGAAGCTTTCCTTGTGGTGCGCCATGCACCACTTGGCCATGATGGAGCCGCCGCGCGAGACGATGCCCGTGCGCCGCTGCGCCGTGAGGTGGATGTAGGCCAGGCGCACGCCCGCATGGATGGTGAAGTAGTCCACGCCCTGCTCGGCCTGTTCGATCAGCGTGTCGCGGAAGATTTCCCAGGTCAGGTCTTCGGCGATGCCGCCCACCTTTTCCAGCGCCTGGTAGATCGGCACCGTGCCGATGGGCACGGGCGAGTTGCGCACGATCCAGTCGCGCGTGGTGTGGATGTTCTTGCCGGTGGACAGGTCCATCACGTTGTCGGCGCCCCAGCGGATGGCCCAGACCAGCTTCTCCACCTCTTCGTCGATGCTGGAGGTGACGGCCGAGTTGCCGATGTTGGCGTTGATCTTGACGAGGAAGTTGCGCCCGATGGCCATGGGCTCGACCTCGGGGTGGTTGATGTTGGCCGGAATGATGGCGCGGCCGCGCGCCACCTCGTCGCGCACGAACTCGGGCGTGATGATCTTCGGAATGCTCGCACCCAGCGGGTTGCCCATCAAACGCTGCTCGCGCGCGGCGTCCTGCTGGTACTGCGCCATCCACTCACGCCGGCCGTTTTCGCGGATCGCCACGTATTCCATCTCGGGCGTGACGATGCCCTTCTTGGCGTAGTGCATCTGCGTGACGTTGGCACCGCTGCGCGCGCGCAGGGGCTGGCGCTGCAGCGCGGCGGCCTCGGCGCGCAAGGCGGCCAGGCGTGCGGCGTCTTCGCTTTTCTGCCCGTCGTCCAGCGCCAGGGGTGGGCGGCCCGCGTAGGCTTCGGTGTCGCCCCGCGCGGCGATCCAGCCACCGCGCACGCTGGGCAGGCCGCTGCGCACGTCGATCACGGCGGTCGGGTCGGTGTACGGACCCGAGGTGTCATAGACGCTGACCACCTCGCCATTGGTGAGCTGGATGTCGCGCACCGGCACGCGCAGGTCCGCATGCTGCTGGCCGGCGATGTAGGCCTTGCGCGATGCCGGGAACGGCTCGCGCGCACGGGCCAGCTGGCTGGCGAAGGTTTCTCGGGCAAGGGGGTCGGGGGCATTCATGGTCAGGTCTCCTGGGTCCGGGGGGATGGGTGCTCCGGACTGGACCTGCGCCCGCCACAGGTGCGGTTTGCGCCTGCGGTGCGGCGTGCCTGCCGGATGGGCAGCCACGCAAACGGGGAGGATCGGCTCTTCTTCCGCCGGTATGAACCGGATCAAGTTCGTCGGGTTCGCAGCAGGCCTGACAACAAGCCCTTTGCATCTCAGCGCATCAGCACACCCCGGAGCAGGCGCGAGTATAGGGCAGGCGGGGAATCTGCGTCAGATGCCGCGCTCGAGGATCAGCACGGCGAAGAAGATGCCAGCGGCGATCAGCGTCCACTTGAGCACGATGAAGCCCAGCCGCTTGTAGCGCGCCTGGCCGGTGCCCGCGTAGAACGCGAAGCACAACGCCGCCACGAACAGCAGCAGCATGACGATCCAGCGGAACAGCAGCATGGAGTGGACGCGCGGCTACCAGGCGCGCGCGGGCTGGGCAAAGCCGGCGGGCGCGAGGCGCTCATTGTCAAAGGTGACGATTTCCCAGGCCTCGGGCCGGGATTCCAGTTCGCGCAGCAGCAGGTTGTTCAGCGCGTGGCCCGAGCGGAAGGCGCTGTAGGCGGCCAGCAGCGGTTTGCCCACGAGGTACAGGTCGCCCATGGCGTCGAGGATCTTGTGCTTCACGAATTCATCGTCGTAGCGCAGGCCGTCGGCGTTGAGCACCTTGTAGTCGTCCATGACGATGGCGTTGTCCAATCCGCCGCCCAGGGCCAGGCCACTGGAACGCATCATCTCCACGTCCTTGGTGAACCCAAAGGTGCGGGCGCGCGCGATGTCGCGGCTGTAGCTGCCCGTGCCCAGGTCGAACTCGACGCACTGGCCCGTGGAATCCACCGCCGGGTGGGCGAAGTCGATCTCGAAGCGCAGCTTGAAGCCGTGGTAGGGCGTGAGCCGCGCCCATTTGGCCTGTGCGCCCTCGCCCTGGCGCACCTCGATGGGCTCCTTGACGCGGATGAAGCGCCGGGGCGCGCTCTGCAGCACGATGCCGGCACTCTGCAGCAGGAAGACGAACGAGGCCGAGGAGCCGTCGAGGATGGGCACTTCCTCGGCCGTGATGTCCACATACAGGTTGTCCACGCCGAGGCCGGCGCAGGCCGACATCAGGTGCTCGACCGTGTGCACGCGGGCATTGCCGGTGGAGATGGTGGAGGCCATGCGGGTGTCGGTCACCGCCAGCGTGGACACCGGAATGTCCACCGGCTCGGGCAGATCGACGCGCCGGAAGACGATGCCGGTGTCGGGCTGGGCCGGGCGCAGGGTCAGCTCCACGCGCTGTCCGCTGTGCAGGCCCACGCCCACCGCGCGGGTGAGGGACTTGAGGGTACGTTGCGCAAGCATCCTGCGATTTTAGTAGGCCAGCCCCATGGCCGCAGCACTATCTCGGCTATGGCCCCGATAGAAAACCAGCCGCCCTGGCGCCTGAAGCGGGCGCGGCCCAAGCCAGCAGACACCGCGCAAGGACCTGTGGCGGCCGCGCCGCCCCGCCGCGCTGGCGGCGCCCCCTTCCGCGCTGCGCCGCAGCGCGAGAGAAGGGCGAGCGGTGAAGCCGCTCGGGGGGAACTCGCTATCAGTCGGCCTGCTTGCGCAGGAAGGCCGGGATCTCCAGGTCGTCCATGCCGCCCGAGGACAGGGCATCGACGCGCGCTGCGGCTTGCGTGCGGTTGGTGCGCCACACGCTCGGCACGGCCATGTTGCCGTAGTCGGCCTGGCCGCCAGCGGCGCCCAGGGTCGGGGCCGCACCGCTGGCCATCACGCTGCCCGAACCCACCATCGGGTAAGCCATGTTGTCGGTGCCGGTGCGCAGGCCGCCCTGCACCACCGAGATCGGCTGGCGGCGTGCGTTGGCACGCGACAGGCCGGTGGCCACGACGGTCACGCGGATCTCTTCGCCCAGGGTGTCGTCGTAGGCCGCGCCGTAAATGACGTGCGCGTCGGGCGAGGCGTAGGCGTTGATGGTGCTCATGGCCAGGCGCGACTCGGACAGCTTCAGGCTGCCCTTGGCCGCCGTCACCAGCACCAGCACGCCCTTGGCGCCCGACAGGTCGATGCCTTCCAGCAGCGGGCAGGCCACGGCCTGCTCGGCGGCGATGCGCGCGCGGTCCGGGCCGGCGGCGGTGGCCGTGCCCATCATGGCCTTGCCGGGCTCGCCCATCACGGTGCGCACGTCTTCGAAGTCGACGTTCACGTGGCCGTATTCGTTGATGATCTCGGCGATGCCGCCCACGGCGTTCTTCAGCACGTCATTGGCGTGCGCGAAGGCCTCGTCCTGGGTGATGTCGTCGCCCAGCACCTCGAGCAGCTTCTCGTTCAGCACGACGATCAGCGAGTCGACGTTGGCTTCCAGCTCGGCCAGGCCGTCGTCGGCGTTCTTCATGCGGCGGCCGCCTTCCCAGTCGAAGGGCTTGGTGACCACGCCCACGGTGAGGATGCCCATCTCCTTGGCGACGCGTGCGATCACGGGCGTGGCGCCCGTGCCGGTGCCGCCGCCCATGCCGGCGGTGATGAACAACATGTGTGCGCCCTGAATGGCGTCGCGGATGTCGTCCACGGCGGCCTCGGCGGCCTCGCGCGCCTTCTCAGGCTTGCTGCCGGCGCCCAGGCCGCTCTGGCCCAGCTGGATCACGCGGTGCGCCGCGCTGCGGGTGAGGGCCTGCGCATCGGTGTTGGCGCTGACGAACTCCACGCCCTGCACGTGGCGCGCGATCATGTGTTCGACGGCATTGCCGCCGCCACCGCCCACACCGATCACCTTGATCTGGGTGCCCTGGTTGAATTCTTCGGCTTCGATCATTTCGATGGTCATGTTGGAGCTCCTGTTGCTGACTTATTTGTGATGAATGGCAAAAAATGAATGCGGTTCATGGCGCCAGGCCATCGGTGCACGCGGGGTGGGCCGGTGCACCGCCATCGTTTTCGGGGCGGCGGGTGGGGCAGGACGTGCCAGGACAGGCTGAGCATGGTCAGAAGTTCCCCACGATGAAGTCCTTGAGACGGCCGAAGGCGGACTGCACCGAGCCGCTCTTGTGCGCCACCTTGAAGCCGCGCATGCGTGCCAGACGCGCCTCTTCGAGCAGGCCCATGACGGTGGCGGCACGCGGCTGGGCCACCATGTCGGCCAGGGCGCTGGAATACTTCGGGATGCCACGGCGCACGGGCTTGAGGAAGATGTCTTCGCCCAGCTCCACCATGCCCGGCATGACCACGCTGCCCCCGGTGAGCACGATGCCGGACGACAGCACCTCCTCGTAGCCCGACTCGCGGATGACCTGCTGGACAAGCGAGAAGATTTCCTCCACGCGCGGCTCGATCACGCCGGCCAGCGCCTGCTTGCTCAGCATGCGCGGGCCCCGGTCGCCCAGGCCGGGCACTTCCACCTGCGCCTCGGGGTCGGCCAGCAGCTGCTTGGCGTAGCCGCTCTCGACCTTGATGTCCTCGGCGTCCTTGGTGGGCGTGCGCAGCGCCATGGCAATGTCGCTGGTGATGAGATCGCCGGCGATCGGGATCACCGCCGTGTGGCGGATGGCGCCGCCGGTGAAGATGGCCACGTCGGTGGTGCCGGCGCCGATGTCGACCACCACCACGCCCAGCTCGCGCTCGTCGTCGGTCAGCACGGCCTGGCTGCTGGCCAGCGGGTTGAGCAGCAGCTGCTCGACCTCCAGGCCGCACCGGCGCACGCACTTGATGATGTTCTCGGCCGCGCTCTGCGCACCAGTCACGATGTGGATCTTGGCCTCCAGGCGGATGCCGCTCATGCCGATGGGCTCCTTCACGTCCTGCCCGTCGATCACGAATTCCTGCGGCTCCACGAGCAGCAGGCGCTGGTCGCTGGAGATGTTGATGGCCTTGGCGGTCTCGACCACGCGCGCCACGTCGGCGGCGGTGACTTCCTTGTCCTTCACGGCCACCATGCCGCTGGAATTGAGGCCGCGGATATGGCTGCCGGTGATGCCCGTATAGACGCGCTGGATCTTGCAGTCGGCCATCAGCTCGGCTTCTTTCAGCGCCTGCTGGATGCTCTGCACCGTGGCATCGATGTTCACCACCACGCCGCGCTTGAGGCCGTTGCTGGGCGCCACGCCCAGGCCGGCGAGCTTGAGCTCGCCGCCCGGCAGCACCTCGGCCACCACGGCCATGATCTTGGCCGTGCCGATGTCCAGCCCCACCACCACGTCTTTGTATTCTCTTGCCATATGCGTGTCCGTCCCTTGTATCTCTGTGTGCCGCTCACCGGCGCGCGGGCGCGCGTGCGGGCGCGGGTGCGTCCTGGCCTGCCACCACCGTCGTCACCCCGCGCAGGCGCAGCGCATAGCCGCCGTTGTGGCGCAGATCGGCCGACTCCAGGGCATCGGCGCGGCGCCCGTAGTGCGCGGCCACCCGCGTGAGCGTGCGCACGAAACGCTGCGTGCGCAGCAGCACCTCCTCGGTCGCACCGCCGCCCAGTTCCAGCGAGGCCCCGCTGTCCAGCGTCAGGCGCCAGCCGCCACGGCTCGTCAATTCCAGTTCCTGGGCCACCATGCCGAGCGGCTCGATCAGCGTCTGCAGCTGGCCGTGCATGCGCCACACCAGGGCCGACTGCCCCTCGGGCCCGCTGAGCCGGGGCATGCCCTCGTATTCGGGTTCGTCGGCGTTGGCGTCGAACACCTCACCTTCGCTGTTGACCATGGCCGTGCCCGACTCGGGGCCCCAGTGCGCCACGGCGCGGTGCTCCTGCAGCACCACGCGCAGCGTGCCCGGGAATTCACGCCGTACCTGGGCGCTGCGCACCCAGGGCACATCCTGGAAGGCGGCCTGGGCGGCGCGCAGGTTGATGGTGACAAAGTCGCCCGACAGGCGCGGCGCCACATTGGCGCGCAGCGTCACGGCGTTGTTGTGCACCAGGTCGCCCTGCACCACGATGCGCCCAATGCCCAGCGCCGGATGGCGCAGCACCCACCAGGCGCCAGCCGCCAGCACCAGCAAGGCGCAGCCCACGAACAGGACCGACGCGGTCAGGTTCATGAGCTTGACGTCCAGCGGCGCGGGCAGCGTATCGGTCATGCGGGGGTACCTCCGGCGGCGCCCGGCGGGGTGTCGAGCGTGGCGCTGGCGAGCAGGCGCAGGCACAGGTCTTCATAGCTGATACCGGCCGCGCGCGCGGACATGGGCACGAGCGAATGCCCGGTCATGCCGGGCGAGGTGTTGATCTCCAGCAGGAAGGGCTGGCGGTCGCTGGCGCGGATCATGATGTCGGCGCGCGACCAGCCGCGGCAGCCCAGCGTGCGGAAGGCCTCCACCACGAGGCGCTGGATGGCTTCTTCTTCGGCCGGGGGCAGGCCGCTCGGGCAGTGGTACTTGGTGTCGTCGGTGAAGTACTTGTGCTGGTAGTCGTAGTTGCCCTGCGGCGCGACGATGCGGATCACCGGCAGCGCATGCGCGCCGGCGCCTTCGCCCAGGATCGGGCAGGTGGTCTCGTCGCCCTCGATGAACTGCTCGCACAGCACCTCGGGGTCGTAGCGCGAGGCCAGCAGGTAGGCCTCGGCGCACTGCGCGGGGTCGGTCACCTTGGTCAGCCCGATGGTGGAGCCTTCGCGCGCGGGCTTGACGATCATGGGCGCGCCCAGCGCGGCCAGGGCCTGCTCGGTTTCCGCCGCACTGGCCACCTGGCGCCAGTCGGGCGTGGGCAAGCCCTCGGCGCGCCAGATGCGCTTGGTCATGGTCTTGTCCATGGCAATGCTGGACGCCAGCACGCCCGGGCCGGTGTACGGAATGCCCAGCAGTTCGAGCGCGCCCTGCACCGTGCCGTCCTCGCCGTGGCGGCCGTGCAGCGCGATGAAGCAGCGCGCGTAGCCGGCGTGCTTGAGCTCGCACAGCTCGCTCTGCGAGGGATCGAAGGCATGGGCGTCGACCCCGCGTGCGCGCAGGGCCTGCAGCACGCCGGCGCCCGACATCAGCGACACCTCGCGCTCGGCCGACGAGCCGCCCATGAGCACGGCCACCTTGCCCAGTGCATGCACGTCGATTTTTTGATCCATTTGGCCCATTACGCCCGTCCTCCTTGCGCTGCCTGCTCTTCTTTTTGCAGCAATTCAACCAATTTCCCGGGCATGGCGCCGATCGATCCGGCCCCCATGCACAGCACCACGTCGCCGTCCTGCGCCAGGTCGGCAATGGCCTGCGGCAGCGCGGCCACGTCGTCCACGAACACCGGCTCCACGCGGCCGGCCACGCGCAGCGCGCGCGCCAGCGAGCGGCCGTCGGCCGCCACCACGGGGGCTTCGCCGGCGGCATACACCTCGGTCAAGAGCACCGCGTCGGCGCCGCCGATGACCTTGACGAAGTCCTCGAAGCAGTCGCGGGTGCGCGTATAGCGGTGCGGCTGGAAGGCCAGCACCAGGCGCCGGCCCGCGAACGCGCCGCGCGCCGCGGCCAGCGTGGCGGCCATCTCCACGGGGTGGTGGCCGTAGTCGTCGATGACGGTGAAGCGGCCGCCGCCCTGCGCGGGCAGGTCGCCATAGCTTTGGAAGCGCCGGCCCACACCGCGGAAGCTGGCCAGCGCGCGCAGCACGGCGTCGTCGGGAATGTTCAGCTCCACCGCCACGGCAATGGCCGACAGCGCATTGAGCACGTTGTGCTCGCCGGCCAGGTTCAGCACCACGTCGAGGTCGGGCAGGGTGACGCCGTTGCGCCGCTGCACGGTGAAGCGCATCTGCGCGCCGTCGGCGCGCACGTTGAGGGCGCGCACCTGCGCGTCCTCGGAGAAGCCGTAGCTGGTGATGGGGCAGGACACCTCGGGCACGATCTCGCGCACGGCCGGGTTGTCGATGCACAGAATGGCCGTGCCGTAGAACGGCATGCGGTGCAGGAAGTCGACGAAGGCCTTCTTGAGCCGGCCGAAGTCATGGCCGTAGGTCTCCATGTGGTCGGCGTCGATGTTAGTCACCACCGCCATCACGGGCAGCAGGTTGAGGAAGGAGGCGTCCGACTCGTCGGCCTCGACAACGATGTAGTCGCCGCTGCCGAGCTTGGCGTTGGCGCCCGCGCTGTTGAGGCGCCCGCCGATGACGAAGGTCGGGTCCAGCCCGCCCTCGGCCAGCACGCTGGTGACCAGGCTGGTGGTGGTGGTCTTGCCGTGCGTGCCCGCGATGGCGACGCCCTGCTTGAGGCGCATGAGCTCGGCCAGCATCAGGGCGCGCGGCACCACGGGGATCTTCTTCGCGCGGGCGGCCACCACTTCGGGGTTGTCGCCCGTCACGGCCGTGGAGGTGACCACGGCGTCGGCGCCGCCGATGTGGGCAGCGGCATGGCCGATGAAGGTCTGGATGCCCAGATCCTGCAGGCGGCGCAGCGTGGCGCTGTCGCTCAGGTCCGAGCCCGAGATACGGTAGCCCAGGTTGAACAGCACCTCGGCGATGCCGCTCATGCCCGAGCCGCCGATGCCGACGAAATGGATGTGGCGGATGGCGTGTTTCATGCCAGCTCCTCGCACGCGGTCACCACCTCGCGGGTGGCGTTGATTTTTTGCATGTTTTTGGCCTTCAGCGCCCGTTCGACAAGCGCTGTACGCTCCGTATTTTGTAGCATTTGAGCCAATGACTGCGGCGACAGATCGCGCTGCTGCACCAGCCAGCCGCCCCCGGCCTGCACCAGGAATTCGGCGTTGTGCGTCTGGTGGTCGTCCACCGCAGCCGGGAACGGCACGAACACCGCGGCCGCGCCCACGGCGGCGATTTCGGTGACGGTGCTCGCGCCCGCGCGGCAGACGACGATGTCGGCCCGCGCGAAGGCGCTGGCCGTGTCTTCGATGAAGGGCGTCAGCTCGGCCTGTACGCCGGCGGCCTCGTAGTTGGCGCGCAGCTGGTCGATCTGCGCCGCGCCGCTCTGGTGCGTGACCACGGGGCGCTGGTCTGGCGGGATCAGGGCCAGGGCCTGCGGCACGATCTCATTGAGCGCGCGCGCGCCCAGGCTGCCGCCCACTACCAGCAGGCGCAGCGGGCCGCTGCGGCCGGCAAAGCGCTCGGCCGGGCCGGCCTGGCGCGTGAACGCGGCGCGCAGCGGGTTGCCCACCCACTGGGCCTTCTTCAGCACATCGGGGAACGCGGTGAACACGCGGTCGGCCACGCCAGCCAGCACCTTGTTGGCCATGCCGGCAACGGAGTTCTGCTCGTGCAGCACCAGCGGGCAGCCCGCCAGCACGGCCATCATGCCGCCGGGGAAGCTGATGTAGCCGCCCAGGCCCACCACCACGTCGGGCCGCACGCGGCGCACCACCTGCCAGGCCTGCCAGAACGCGCGCAGCAGGCGCAGCGGCAGCAGGGCCAGCGTGGCCAGGCCCTTGCCGCGCACGCCCGAGAAGTCGATGGTCTCCAGCGCAAAGCCCTGGGCCGGCACGATGCGCGACTCCATGCTGCCGGGCGCGCCCAGCCAGTGCACGCGCCAGCCGCGCGTGCGCAGCTCCTCAGCCACGGCCAGGCCCGGGAAGATGTGGCCGCCGGTGCCGCCGGCCATGATGAGGGCGACCTTGGTCATGCCGCCCCTCCGCGTTGGCGCGAGGTCGGCATGCGGCCGCTGCCGCGCATCAGCAGCTTGTTTTCGTAGTCCACCCGCAGCACCACCGCGATGGCGACGAGGTTCATCAGGATGGCCGAACCGCCGTAGCTCATGAGCGGCAGCGTCAGGCCCTTGGTGGGCAGCGCCCCCAGGTTCACGCCCATGTTGATGAAGGCCTGGAAGCCCATCCAGATGGCCACGCCCTGCGCCACAAGGCCGGAAAACACGCGGTCGAGCACGATGGACTGGCGGCCGATGTGCATGATGCGGCGCGTCATCCAGAGGAACAGCACGATCAGCACCAAAACGCCCGCGAGGCCGAACTCCTCGCCGATGACGGCGAGCAGGAAGTCGGTGTGTGCCTCCGGCAGCCAGTGGAGCTTTTCCACGCTGCCACCCAGGCCCACGCCGAAGATCTCGCCGCGCCCGAAGGCGATGAGCGAGTGCGAAAGCTGGTAGCCCTTGCCCAGCGCATGCGCCTCGCTGAACGGATCGAGGTAGGCGAAGATGCGCTCGCGCCGCCAGGGGCTGGTCATCACGATGACGGCGAAGGCGCCCACGAGCACGGCCGCGATCAGGAAGAACATGCGCGCGTTCACGCCGCCCAGGAACAGGATGCCCATGGCGATCACAGCGATCACCATGAACGCGCCCATGTCGGGCTCGGCCAGCAGCAGCGCGCCCACCACGGCGACGGCCGCGCCCATGGGCAGCACGGCGCGGAAGAAGCGCTCCTTGTCCTCCATCTTGCGGCACATGTAGTCGGCCGCGTAGATGAGCACGGCGAACTTGGCCAGTTCGGACGGCTGGAAGTTCATCAGCCCCAGCGACAGCCAGCGCCGTGCGCCGTTGACCGCCGTGCCCACGTGCGGCACCAGCACCAGCACCAGCAGTACCAGCGAGAGCACGAACAGCGCGCGCGCCGAGCGCTCCCAGGTGGCCATGGACACCTGGAACGCCAGCAGCGCACCGACGAAGGCCACCACCAGCGCGAACAGGTGGCGCACCAGGAAGTGGGTGGGCGTGATCTTGCCGAAGCGCGGGTTGTCGGGCATGGCGATGGAGGCCGAATAGACCATCACCAGCCCCCAGGCCAGCAGGGCCACCACGACCCACAGCAGGGCCTGGTCAAAGCCCAGCACGCTGGCCGGCGTGGCCGTGGTCTGGCGGTACTCGGTGCCACCCACGCGCACGGGCAGCACGTCGGCGGCCTTGCCCGGCAGACCGCCAAACCAGCCGGCAAGGCGCTGGAAGAAACCGCCCGAAGAGGTGGTGGCGCTCATGCCGAGCCCTCCAGATCCTGGCCCGCGTCCTGCGCCATCTGGCGCACGGCATCGACGAACACCTGCGCGCGGTGCGCATAGTCACGGAACATGTCGAAGCTCGCGCAGGCCGGAGACATCAGCACCGCATCGCCCTGCTCGGCGCGCTGCGCGGCCCATTGCACGGCCTCGGGCAGCGTGCCTGCGTCGTGCAGCGGGACGCCGGTGTCCTGCAGCGCCGCGCGGATCTGCGGCGCGTCGCGCCCGATCAGCACCACGGCGCGCGCATGGCGCGCGATCGGCGCCGCCAGCGGCGCGAAGTCCTGGCCCTTGCCCTCGCCACCGAGGATGACGACCAGCCGGTGGTCCGCCCCCAGGCCGGCCAGCGCAGCCACGGTGGCGCCCACGTTGGTGCCCTTGCTGTCGTCGAAATACTCGACGCCGTGGAGCATGCCCACCGGCTCGACGCGGTGCGGTTCGCCCCGGTATTCGCGCAGGCCGTAGAGCATGGCGCCCAGCGGGCAGCCCGCCGCCGTGGCCAGCGCCAGCGCGGCCAGGGCGTTCACGGCGTTGTGCCGGCCCCGGATGCGCAGCGCATCGGCCGGGATGAGGCGCTGGATGTGCAGTTCTTCCTCGTGCAGCCGGGAGCGGCGGACGGTCTCGTCGGCCTCCTGTGCGCGCACCAGCCAGGCCATGCCGTTGACGACCTCGATGCCGAAATCGCCGGGGCGCTGCGGCATGTCTCCGCCGAAGGTGATGTGGGCGCGCAGCTGGGGCTTCTGCAGCTTGACCTTGACCGGCGCTGGCAACATGCCCATCACCTGCGCATCCTCGCGGTTGAGCACCATGAGGCCCTGGTCGCCAAAGATGCGCGCCTTGGCGGCGGCGTAGGCACGCATGTCGCCATGCCAGTCCAGGTGGTCCTGCGTGATGTTGAGCACCGTGGCGGCCGTGGGCTCGAAGCCCGCCACGCCGTCGAGCTGGAAGCTCGACAGCTCCAGCACCCAGACGTCGGGCAGACTGCCCGCGCCGATGCGTTCGCCAAGCGTGTCGAGCAGCGTGGGGCCGATGTTGCCGGCGACGGCCACGGTCTTGCCGGCCTGCTCCGCCAGCCGGCCGGTGAGCGAGGTGACCGTGGTCTTGCCGTTGGTGCCCGTGATGGCCAGCACGGCGGGCGCGTAGCCATGCGCCCCGCGCAGCGCGCGCAAGGCATTGGCATAGAGATCCAATTCGCCTCCAACGCCCACTCCATCAGCGCTGGCAGCTTCCAAAACAGGAGCAACCACAGCCGGACTCAGGCCGGGCGAACGGTACACCGCGGCGAGCCCCTGGCCCTGCACCAGCGCGGCGCTGAACGCGCCGGCGGCAAAGCGCACCTGCGGCAGCTCCTGCTGCAGCACGGCCAGCTGCGGCGGCGCGGCCCGCGTGTCGGCCACGGTGACCTGCGCCCCACAGCGCACGCACCAGCGCGCCATGGCCAGCCCCGAGGCGCCCAGGCCCAGGATGAGGATGTGGTGGCCCTGCATCGGCTGCGCGCCTTCCAGCGGCCAGCCGGCCGGCACCGGGGTGAAGGCGGCGGCCTCGTTCGCTGCCTGCTGCGCTGCATCAGGCGTGGCAGCGGCGGCCGCCTCGGCGGGCTCGGCCGGGCCGGCATCCGCGAAGATCTTCGCCACGAAAGCCGCCGCATCCTGGGCGGCCGTGAGCGCATGCGGCAGCGCCGCCACGGGGGCGGCGGCCGCTGGCGCTGGGGGCTCCGGCGGAAGGGGGGCGTGGAGGTCGTCGTCCGGGTTCATCGCAGTTTCAGGGTGGACAGGCCGATGAGGCACAGCAGCATGGTGACGATCCAGAAACGCACGACCACCTGCGTCTCCTTCCAGCCGCTCTTCTCGAAATGGTGGTGCAGCGGCGCCATCTTCAGCAGGCGCCTGCCTTCGCCGTACTTGCGCTTGGTGTACTTGAACCAGGTCACCTGCAGCATCACCGACAGCGCCTCGACGACAAAGATGCCGCCCATGATGGCCAGCACGATTTCCTGGCGCACGATCACGGCGATGGTGCCCAGCGCGCCGCCGAGTGCCAGCGCGCCCACGTCGCCCATGAACACCTGGGCCGGGTGCGTGTTGAACCACAGGAAGGCCAGGCCCGCGCCGGCCATGGCCGCGCAGAAAATGAGCAGCTCACCCGCGCCCGGGATGTGCGGGAAGAACAGGTATTTGGAATACACCGAGCTGCCCGCCACGTAGGCGAAGATGCCCAGTGCCGAGCCCACCATCACCACCGGCATGATGGCCAGGCCGTCGAGCCCGTCGGTCAGGTTGACGGCGTTGCTGGAGCCGACGATGACGAGGTAGGTCAGGATGACGAAGCCCAGCACGCCCAGCGGGTAGCTCACTTCCTTGAAGAACGGCAGCAGCAGGCCGGCCTTGGGGGGCAGGTTCACGTCGAAGCCCGAACGCACCCAGGAGATGAACAGCTCCAGCACCTTGAGGTTGGAGCTTTCCGAAATGCTGAACACCAGGTAGAGCGCCGCCACCAGCCCGATGAGGGACTGCCAGAGGTACTTCTCGCGCGAACGCATGCCGTTGGGGTCCTTGTAGACCACTTTGCGCCAGTCGTCGGCCCAGCCGATGGCACCGAAACCCAGCGTGACGATGAGCACGATCCAGACAAAGCGGTTCGACAGATCGGCCCACAGCAGGGTGGACAGCGCGATGGCCATCAGGATCAGCACGCCGCCCATGGTGGGCGTGCCGCTCTTGACATGGTGCGTCTCCATGCCGTTGGTGCGGATGGGCTGGCCGATCTTGAGCTCGGTGAGCCGGCGGATCACGCGCGGCCCGGCAAACAGGCCGATGAGCAGCGCCGTCATGGCGCCCATCACCGCGCGCAGCGTGAGGTACTGGAACACGCGCAGGAAGCCCAGGTCCGGCGACAGGCCTTGCAGCCATTGGGCGAGCCACATCAGCATGGGACACCCCCGGAAATCGTGCGGTCAACGCGTCGTGCCATGGCCTGCCTCCTGCGCTGCTGCGGTTTGCTCCGCGGTGGCGGCCATCGCCTCCACCACCTGTTCCATCTTCATGAACCTCGATCCCTTCACAAGCACGCTGCCCACGGTGGGCAGGGCCTCGCGCACCGCTGCCTGCAGCGATGCCATGTCATTGAAATGCCGGGCGCCGCCAAAGGCCGCCACGGCGTGCGCCGCCTGTGCGCCCAGCGCGTACAGGTGTTCGATGCCGAGTTCCCGCGCATGCGTGCCTGCTTCGGCATGGAACTGCGGCCCCTGGTCGCCCACCTCGCCCATGTCGCCCAGCACCAGGAGGCGCGGCGCCGGCAGCTCGGCCAGCACATCGATGGCCGCGCGCATGGAGTCGGGGTTGGCGTTGTAGCTGTCGTCCACCACGGTAACGGCACGGCCGCCGCTGGGCACGCTGAAGGCGCGCGAACGCCCCTTGACCGGCGTGAACGCAGACAGGCCGCGCACGACGGCTTCCAGCGGCACGCCCGCCGCGAGCGCGCAGGCCGTGGCGGCCAGGGCGTTGGTGACGTTGTGCCGGCCAGCGATGTGGAGCAGGCATTCCAGCGTGCCCTGTGGCGTGGCGATCTGCACGCGCCAGGCGCCCTCCTCCCACACGGCCTGGACGCAGCGCACGTCGGCACCTTCAGCGCCGAAGGTAAGGCAGGGGCGCGCGCCGGCCAGCTTGCGCCACAGCGCGGTGTAGGCGTCGCCCGCCGGGAACACGGCCACGCCATCCGGCTGCAGCGCCGCCAGCACCGAGCCGTTTTCCTCGGCCACGGCCTGCACGGTGTGCATGAATTCCAAATGCTCGCGCTGCGCGTTGTTCACCAAGGCGACGGTGGGCCGGGTGATGGCGGCGAGGGTGGCGATTTCGCCCGGGTGGTTCATGCCCAGCTCGACCACACCGACGCGGTGCAGCGCGGAAAGGCGCAGCAGGGTCTGCGGCACGCCGATGGCGTTGTTCAGGTTGCCCTGGGTCGCAAAAGCGGCCTCCTGCGCATGGGCGCGCAGGATGGCGGCAATCATCTGCGTGACCGTGGTCTTGCCATTGCTGCCGGTGACGGCGATCAGCGGCAGGGTGTACTGTGCACGCCAGCCGGCCGCGAGAAGCCCGAGGGCCTGCAGGGAGTCGGGCACCTCGATACCGCCAAGGCCCGCCGCTTCCAGGCCGCCGTGGGCGATGGCCGCCACGGCGCCGGCGGTGCGCGCCTGCGCGAGGAACTGGTTGGCGTCGTAGCGCTCGCCCTTGAGGGCCACGAACAGGTCGCCGGCCGCCAGGCTGCGCGTATCGGTGTGCACGCGCCCGATGGCCACGGCGCCGTCGCCCACCAGCCGCGCTTGCGGCGTGCGCGGGGCAATCCAGTCGAAGGCCTGCTGCAGGGTCATCATTGCCATGTGCGGGCCCCCCGGCGCTGCAGCGCCTCGCGTGCCTGCGCCATGTCGGAGAACGGCCGGCGCACGCCAGCGGTTTCCTGGTAGTCCTCGTGACCTTTGCCGGCGATCAGCACCACATCCAGCGGATCGGCCTCCTGCAGCGCCAGCGCGATGGCGGCGGCGCGGTCGGGCTCGGCGCGCACGGTCTCGCCGGCGATGGTGCCCAGCAGGATCTGGTGGATGATGTCTTGCGGCTGCTCGCTGCGCGGGTTGTCGCTGGTCACCACCACCCAGTCGGCATGGCGCTGGGCGCTGGCACCCATGAGCGGGCGCTTGCCGGCGTCGCGGTCGCCGCCGCAGCCGAACACGCACCAGAGCTGGCCGCCGCGCGCACGCGCCAGCGGCACCAGGGCCTCCAGGGCCTTGTCGAGCGCGTCGGGCGTGTGGGCATAGTCCACCGCCACCAGCGGCTGGCCCGGCGCTACCAGGCGCTCCATGCGGCCGGGCACGGGGGCCAGCTGCGCGCAGGCCTGCACTGCCTCCGGCAGCGGAACGCCCAGGGCGCGCAGGCCGGCGATCACGCCGAGCAGGTTGGCAACGTTGTAGTCGCCGATCATCGCCGTCTGCAGCACGTGGCGGTCAGCGCCTTCCACCACGGTGAAGCGCAGGCCGCCCTCGCCCCAGCCCAGGTCGCAGGCGCGCAGGCGTGCGTCGCGCTGCATGGAAATGCTCCACAGGTCCAGCCCACGGCCCTCCAGCGACGGATGCAGCGTGGCGCCGCGCGGGTCGTCGATGTTGACCACCGCGGCCTGCAGGCCCGGCCAGCCGAACAGCGCCAGCTTGGCCTGCCAGTAGGCATCCATGCTGGCGTGGTAGTCCAGGTGGTCCTGCGTGAAGTTGGTGAACAGCGCCACGCGGATGCGCGTACCGGCCAGCCGGTGTTCGGCCAGGCCGATGGACGAGGCCTCAATGGCGCAGCTGCGCACGCCGGCATCGGCGAACTGGCGGAAGGCGCGCTGCAGCCGCACCGGATCGGGCGTGGTCATGCCGGTGGGCTCCAGTGCGTCCGGCATGCCCATGCCCAAAGTGCCCACCAGGGCGCACGGGGAAAGCGCCGGATGCTTCAAATTGGATAGCGCATGCGCGAGCCACCAGGCGGTGCTGGTCTTGCCGTTGGTGCCCGTGACGGCGAGCACGTCGAGCGCCTCGGTGGGCGCGCCGAACCACTCGGCAGCAATCAGCCCCGTGGCGGCCTTGAGCCGGGGCAGCGCGGCGATGTTGCTGCCGCCGAAACCAAAGGCTTCCACGCCCTCGTGCTCGACCAGGCAGGCGGTGGCGCCGCGTGCCAGCGCGCCCTGCACATGGGCGCGGCCGTCGGTGGCCGCGCCGGGCCAAGCGATGAAGGCGTCGCCGGGCTCGACCAGGCGGCTGTCGGTGCGCAGCGTGCCCGTGGCGCGCGCGCGCAGCCACTGCACGGTTTCGGCGGCGGAGTGCAGGACCTGCATCACAGCGGCTCCTCCGCGGCGTTGGCCACGATCTGCGGCTTGACGGCCATGTCGGGCTGCGCGCCCATCATGCGCAGGGTCTGCTGCACCACCTCGCTGAACACCGGCGCGGCCACGGCGCCGCCGTAGTAGACACCGTTGCTCGGCTCGTCGACCATCACGGCGACGATGATGCGCGGCTTGTCGATGGGGGCCATGCCGGTGAACCAGGCGCGGTACTTGCCGCTGGAATAGCTCTTGCCCACCTGCTTGCGCGCCGTGCCCGACTTGCCGCCGACCGAGTAGCCCAGCGTCTGCGCCTTCTGGCCCGTGCCACCGGGGCCGGCCGCCATCTGCAGCATCTTGCGCACCGCATCGGCGGTCTGCGGCGAAAAGACCGGCACGCCCACGGCCGGCTCGCTGCTCTTGAGCATGGTGGCCGGGATGATCTGGCCGTTGTGTGCGAACACGGTGTACGAGCGCGCCATCTGGAACAGGCTGGCCGACAGGCCGTAGCCGTAGGACATGGTGGCCTGCTCGATCGGGCGCCAGGTCTTGTAGGGCCGCAGGCGGCCCCCCACGGCGCCGGGGAAGCCGATCTGCGGCTTCTGGCCGAAGCCGGCGGCCGAGAACGTTTCCCACATCTCGCGCGCCGGCATCTGCATGGCCAGCTTGGTGGTGCCGACGTTGCTGGACTTCTGGATCACGCCCTCGACCGTGAGCACGCCGTAGTTGTGCGTGTCGGAGATGGTCGAGCCGGTGATGGTCAGGCGACCCGGCGTGGTGTCGACCATGGTGCCCGGGCGCACGCGGCCCGAGTCCAGCGCCAGGCCGATGGTGAACGGCTTCATGGTGGAGCCGGGCTCGAAGGTGTCGGTGATGGCGCGGTTGCGCAGCTGCTCGCCCGTCAGGTTCTGGCGCTTGTCGGGTACGTAGCTGGGGTAGTTGGCCAGCGCCAGCACCTCGCCGGTGATGGCGTCGAGCACCACCACGCTGCCGGCCTTGGCCTTGTGCGCCTGCACCTGGTCGCGCAGCTTCTGGTAGGCGAAGAACTGCACCTTGCTGTCGATGGACAGCTGCATGTCGCGCCCGTCGACCGGCGGAATCACGTCGCCCACGCCCTCGACGACACGGCCCAGGCGGTCCTTGATGACGCGGCGCGAGCCGCTCTTGCCGGCGAGCAGGTCATTGAAGGCCAGCTCCATGCCCTCCTGGCCCCGGTCCTCGACGTTGGTGAAGCCCACCACGTGCGCGACCGATTCGCCCTCGGGGTACTGGCGCTTGTATTCCTTGCGCAGATAGATGCCCTTGATGCCGAGCGCAACAATCTGCTGCCCCACGTCCCAATCGAGCTGGCGCTTGATCCAGACGAAGGTCTTGTCGTCGTCGGCCAGCTTGGCGGTCAGTGCGCCCAGCGGAACGTCCATGAGGCGCGCCAGCTCCTTGAGCTTGGCGCGAATCTCGGGCTTGTCCTGCTCCACATCCTCGGGAATGGCCCAGATGCTGGCGGCCGGGACGCTGGACGCGAGGATCAGGCCGTTGCGGTCGAGGATCTTGCCGCGGTTGGCCGGCAGCTCCAGCGTGCGCGCAAAGCGCACCTCGCCCTGGCGCTGGTAGAAATCGTTGCCGAACACCTGCACATAGGACGCGCGTGCGCCCAGGCCGACGAAGCCCAGCGCGATCATGGCCACGATGAACTTGCTGCGCCACACCGGCGTCTTGCTCGCCAGCAGGGGGCTCATGGTGTAGAGCACGCTGCGGCTCATGGCTGGGCCTCCGGCGCGGCCTGCGCGGGCAGCGGGTCGGGCACGTACTGCGTGATGGCCGGCGTGGCGGTGCGCATGTGCAGGCGCGCGCGCGCCAGCGTCTCCACGCGCAGCGGCGTGGCCTGGGCACGCTTCTCCACCTGCAGGCGCTCGTGCTCGGTTTCGAGGCGGCGCGCCTCGGCGGTTGCGCGGTCGAGCTCGGTGTAGAGCAGGCGCGATTCGTACTGCGTGCGCACAAGGTACATGGCGCTGGCCACCACGGCCAGCAGCAGCACGATGTTCAAACGCGTCATGCCGGCACCTCGGTGCGCTCGGCCACGCGCATGACGGCGCTGCGCGCGCGGGGGTTGGCCGCCACCTCGGCGGCACCGGGCTTGATGCGCTCCAGCGCCTTCAGCCGCATGGGCTGGGGCGCAGCAAACGGCGCGCGGCGGTCGTAGACCTCCTTGGAATGCTGGGCGATGAACTGCTTGACGATGCGGTCTTCCAGCGAATGGAAGCTGATCACCACCAGCCGCCCACCGGGCTGCAGCACCGACAGGCTGGCCTCTAGCGCCTGTTGCAGCTCTTCAAGTTCGGCGTTGATGAAAATCCGAAGAGCCTGAAATGTGCGCGTTGCAGGGTTCTGGCCTGCCTCGCGGGTCTTGACCGCGCCAGCCACGAGATCGGCCAGTTCTGCGGTGGTTGCGAGAGGGCCATTTTCCTGCCGCCGAGCAACAATCGCCTTTGCAATGGGGCCAGCAAACCGTTCTTCACCGTATTCACGTATCACCTCCGCAATCTGCCCGACTTCGGCACCGGCCAACCACTCGGCCACGCTTTGGCCGCGCGTGGTGTCCATGCGCATGTCCAGCGGGCCGTCGAAACGGAAACTGAAACCCCGCTCCGGGGTGTCGATCTGGGGCGAACTCACGCCCAGGTCCATCAGCACGCCGGCGGCGCTGCCGGGCGGCAGGTCGGCCATATGGCGGAAACCTTCGTGCCGGATGGAAAAACGCGCATCCTGGATGCGCGCTGCTTCTTGAATGGCCTCGGGGTCCTTGTCGAACGCCAGCAGGCGCCCCTGCGGCGAGAGCCGTGAGAGGATGCGCCGCGCATGCCCTCCCCGGCCGAACGTGCCGTCGATCCAGGTGCCCGCCGGCGCCTCGCCGGCGCCCGCGAGCAGCGCATCGACCGCCTCGTCGAGCAGCACTGTGGTGTGGGGGGTGGTGGATTCGGTCACGCCGCGCCCTTAGAAGGAAAAGTCCTTGAATGCATCGGGCATCGCGCCCTGCATGGCGGCGGCTTCCTGCGCTTCGTAGGCCGCCTTGTCCCACAGCTCGAGGTGGTTGCCCATGCCCAGCAGGATGGCCTCCTTGGTCAGGCCGGCGGCCTCGCGCAACTCGGGCGACACCAGAACGCGGCCCGTGGCATCCATTTCGACGTCCATTGCGTAGCCCATGAAGATGCGCTTCCATCCCTGGGCCGACATGGGCAGCTGGGCGATGCGCTCACGGAACAGCTCCCATTCGGGGCGCGGGAAGACCATGAGGCAGCCGTGCGGGTGGCGGGTGATGGTGATCTGGCCGGCGGCTTGCGCGCTCAGGGCGTCACGGTGCCGGGTCGGCACGGAAAGCCGACCCTTCGCATCGAGACTGAGCGAAGAAGCCCCTTGGAACACTGACCACCCCTTGCTGCTTGTTGGCGCCGCCGAATTCCCGGGAGAGGGTTCAGCGGCACTTTTCACCACTTAATTGCACTTTTTTGCACTGTAGCAGGAAAAGCAGGGGCAACAAGAGGGGTTGCTACATCTTCTTGCAATGAAATCAACAACTTAGGTGCGGTTCTGCACCTAAACAGCATGTAAAAACCATTACAGGAAAAGCAGTTAGGCAGGCCTGTGAAAGTAACACCTGAGACTTGACCGGTGGCAAAAAAATCCCCGCCGAAGCGGGGTGGACGCCTTGCAATGCGCGTCAGAGGATGAAGCGAGAGAGGTCTTCGTCCTGGCTCAGGGCCTGCAGGCGAGCGTCGACGTAGGCCGCGTCCACGGTCACGGTCTGGCCCGAGCGGTGGGCGGCGTCGAAGCTGACCTCGTCCAGCAGGCGCTCCATGACGGTGGACAGGCGGCGTGCGCCGATGTTCTCGGTGCGCTCGTTGACCTCGAAGGCGATGCGCGCCAGCCGCGTGATGCCTTCGGGCGTGAATTCCAGCGTCACGCCTTCGGTGGCCAGCAGGGCCTGGTACTGGCGCACGAGCGAGGCGTGCGTCTGCGTAAGGATGGCCTCGAAGTCCTGCACCGACAGCGAGTCCAGTTCCACGCGGATCGGGAAACGCCCCTGCAGCTCCGGGATCAGGTCGCTGGGCTTGGCCAAATGGAAAGCGCCCGAGGCGATGAAGAGGATGTGGTCGGTCTTGACCATGCCGTACTTGGTGGACACCGTCGTGCCCTCCACCAACGGCAGCAGGTCGCGCTGCACGCCCTGGCGCGACACATCGGCACCGCTGGTTTCCTGGCGCGCGGCGACCTTGTCGATTTCGTCGATGAAGACGATGCCGTTCTGCTCGGCGTTCTGGATGGCGCGCGTCTTGATCTCCTCCTCGTTGACCAGCTTGGCCGCTTCCTCGTCGGTCAGCAGGCGCAGCGCCTCGGCGATCTTGAGCTTGCGCGTCTTGCGCCGCTCCTGGCCCATCTGGCTGAACATGCCGCGCAGCTGCTCAGCCATTTCTTCCATGCCCTGCGGGCCCATCACCTCCAGGCGCGGCGCGGCGTCGGCGAGGTCGATCTCGATGTCCTTGTCGTCCAGCTGCCCTTCACGCAGCTTCTTGCGGAACACCTGGCGCGCCGTGCTGTCGGCGGGCGCCTCAGCGGTGCGGGCGCCTGGGATCAGCACATCGAGGATGCGCTCCTCGGCCGCGTCCTCGGCGCGGGCGCGCATCTTCTTCATCTCGGTCTCGCGCGTCTGCTTGACGGCCATCTCGGCGAGGTCGCGCACGATGGAATCGACGTCCTTGCCGACGTAGCCCACCTCGGTGAACTTGGTGGCCTCGACCTTGATGAAGGGGGCATCGGCCAGCTTGGCCAGCCGGCGCGCGATCTCGGTCTTGCCCACGCCGGTGGGGCCGATCATGAGGATGTTCTTGGGCGTGATCTCGTGGCGCAGGCTGCCCTCGACCTGTTGTCGGCGCCAGCGGTTGCGCAGGGCGATGGCCACAGCGCGCTTGGCGCTGCCCTGGCCCACGATGTGGTTGTCGAGTTCGGAAACGATTTCCTGGGGGGTCATGGACGACATGGTCGGATTCTTAGAAATAACAGGGTGCAGCGCCCGCAGAGCAAGCGCCGCCAGCTATCAAACAAATAGCACGCAAAACGCTTACAGCGTCTCGATGGTGTGGTGCATGTTGGTGTAGATGCACAGCTCGCCGGCGATGGCGAGCGACTTGCGCACGATTTCCTCGGCCGAGAGATCGGTGTGGTTCAGCAGCGCCTTGGCCGCCGAGTGCGCGTAGGCGCCGCCCGAGCCGATGGCGACGATGCCCTGCTCGGGCTCCAGCACGTCGCCGTTGCCGGTGATGATGAGCGAGGCCTCGTGGTCGGCAACGGCCAGCATGGCCTCCAGGCGGCGCAGCACGCGGTCGGTGCGCCAGTCCTTGGTCAATTCGATGGCGGCACGCACCAGGTGGCCCTGGTGCTTGTCCAGCTTGGCCTCGAAACGCTCGAACAGCGTGAAGGCATCCGCCGTGGCACCGGCAAAGCCGGCGAGCACCTTGCCATGGTGGATCTTGCGCACCTTGCGCGCCGAGCCCTTGACGACGATGTTGCCCAGCGTGACCTGGCCGTCGCCGCCAATGGCGACCTGCACGCCGTCGGCCGTCTGGCGGCGCACGCTGAGGATGGTGGTTCCGTGGAAAACCGGGGATTCGCTCGATGAAGTCATAGCGACCTCAGATGGGGGCGGCCCGGCCTTTTGCAAGCCTCGCGGAGCCTGCGTGGGCGCGCTGTGCGCACAGCGCACCTCAGGCCGCTCAGTTCTTGCGCGGAACGACCCAGGCGTGCTCGTTGATGCCGACCACGTTGAAGAACACGGCTACCAGGCGGTGCAGGTTCTGGAACTGCACCACGCGGCCCTGGGCCTGCTGTTCGGCGGCCCAGTTGAGCACCGAGCCGGCGGCGGAGAAGTCGATGCGGATCAGCAGATCGCAAGGAATCAGCAGCGGCTGGCCCGGTGGGGCGCTGCCCTCGAGCCCGGCAAGCACGGGCGCGGCATCGCCCTCGATGTGGCCGGTGAGGCCGGACGCGGCCAGGGGCGCCGGGACCGTTGGCTCCAACGGCGCGGGCGTCGTGGAATCCTTCCAGTGCGGCCGCGCCACAAGGTCCTGCACCGGGGCCGGTGCGGACACGGGTTCGGCCAGGGCCGAGGCGTCGCTGTAGCCGCAGCGCGGCTGCGCCCACGACGGCGGCGAAACCTCGTAGGTGACGCAGTAGTCGAGCGCCACCATCTCGAACTCGTCCGGGCGGCCCATGAAACGCAGGGCCGCCATGCGCAGGCGCCACCACTCGGGGTTGGCGCTGCGGTCGCCCGAGGTGGCGCTCGCCTCCATCAGGGCCTGCAGGGCTTCGGCGCCCACGAAGACGATCTGCGCGTCGAGGTCGGCCCAGCGCGTGAACTCGTTGGCCAGCGCCGTCAGTGCCGCGTCTTCGATCGACTGGATGCGCGACCAGGTCAGCGTCCAGGGCGCGGCGGCCCGCGCCAGCGAAGCCTGCAGGGCCGCCACCGATTGCAGCGTGAGTGCGGGCGGCGCGTTCCAGGCGAAGTCGCGCCGCACGGCGGCGGCGGGCGTGTCCTGCACCACGGTGGCCAACCCGAGCTGCTCGGGCATCGAGAACCACAGCGGCGCGGAGCGCGAGAAACGGGCGGCGAAATCGATGGCCAGGGCATCGAAACGGTCTTGCTGGCCGGTGGCGCGGTACAGGTCGAACAGCGTCATCCAGATGTCGAACTGCTGGTCGGGGTCGTCCTGTGCATGCCGCGTCAGCACGTCGAGCAGGCCGGCCTCGGCGCCCGCGTGGTCGCCGTTGGCGAAGCGTATGGCAGCCTCTTCGAGGTCGGGTTCGTGCACAAATTCCTCCATTTCGGGTGCGGCCGGGGCCTGCGGCTGGGCCGCGCGCGCGGCAGCGGACCGGGGGGGCTCGCCGGTCAGCGTCTGCGAAGCCGTCGCGCCAAACCCTTCGATGGGCATGCTGTCGTCCGCAAACAGGGGCTGGGCCGCCGGCTGCGGCGTGAGCGGTACATGCAGGGACAGCGGCGCGGTGGGCGCGTAGGCCCGCGCCGACGACTGGGCGTCATCGGCATCCCCGGCGGTGGGCGGCTCGCCCTGCACGGTGGCGTCGCCGTTCTGCTTGCTCTTCCACCACTGCATGGACATCTGCGCCTCGATCTCGTCGATCTTCTTGATCGTCCCGGCGCGGTCGTCGGGCGAGGTGAGGCTGCTCTGGAAGAACGAGGGGCGTGCCGCCGGGTCTTCGGTGCGCTGGCCCGTGAGGGCGTCGCGCTGGCGCAGCTTGCGCAGCTGGTCGAACTCGCGGCGGCGCACGAAGTCGTTGCGCCGCTTGCGCTCAATCATCTCCTTGAGCATCTGCTTGCTGTACTGGCTCTCCTTGTCTTCCTGGATGGAGTCGAGGTCGGTCCAGTTGACGGTGGGGTTGCGCACGAACCGCACCATCTTGGACAGGAGGCCGCCGCCGGAGGGGGTGGTGTCTTCCTTGGTCATGATGGGTCGGTCGTCAATGGCGCCACAGCTTCACGGATGCCCGGCCGGGGTCAATCCCCGAACATCTTCTGCTTGAGCTCGCGGCGCTGCTGCGCTTCGAGGGACAGCGTCGCCGTGGGGCGGGCCAGCAGGCGGCCGACGCCGATGGGCTCGCCGGTCTCGTCGCAGTAGCCGTAGTCGCCGGCGTCGATGCGCGCGATGGACTGTTCGATCTTCTTGAGCAGCTTGCGCTCGCGGTCGCGCGTGCGCAACTCCAGGGCGTGCTCTTCCTCGATGGTGGCGCGGTCGGCCGGATCGGGCACGACCACGGTGTCCTCGCGCAGGTGCTCGGTGGTTTCGCCGGCGTTGTTGTGCATGTCCTGCTTGAGCACCACCAGCTTGTGGCGGAAGAACGCCATCTGCTTGTCGTTCATGTACTCGCTGTCGGGCATGGCCAGCACTTCGGCGTCGGTCAGCTCTTCAACGGGCTTGGTCTTCCAGTTGTTCGCCAGCTTGGCGTCTTTCTTGGGGGAGGCGATGGGAGGCGACACTTGCAGGGTGGAGGGCATGGTATTGGTATAGCTCGCTTTGGCAGCGGTCGAGGCAACCGACTGCGCCATGGATGGTACGGTCAATTGGGTCAGGCGAGAAGAAGGCCGAGTGCTGCGCAGCGGTACCTGCGCAGGCACCGGAGCGGGAGCCGCGGGTGCAACGGCCACGGCCGCCTTGGCCGTCGCCTTGGCGGTGCCTGTTTTCGGGGCGGCCGAAGGGGCCTTGGCGGCCGCCTTGGTTTTGCTGGTTTCGGCTTTCAATTCCTGTCTCCTCGCGGTTCGGGCGACCCCGCGGCAGCGGGTAGGGATGCTGGCGGGAGGGTGAATGAATAGTATGCCCTTGTCTTCACCGGGGCGCGATTGTATCGATACGCGCTGACGGATACGAAAGCGTTGTGAATTGCCCACAACCCGGTATCCGCAACCCGTTCAGGCCAGGCACTGGTCCAGCCCCTGCAGCAGGATGTCACGCGGCAGCTCGATGCCGATGAACACCATCTTGCTCTGGCGCGGCTCGCCCGCGGCCCACTCGGGGCCGAGGTCGCTGCCCATGAGCTGGTGCACCCCCTGGAAGATGACCTTGCGCTCGGTGCCCTTCATGAACAGCACGCCCTTGTAGCGCAGCATGCGCGGGCCGTAGATGTTGACGATGGCGCCCAGGAAGTCCTCCAGCTTGGCCGGGTCGAACGCGCGTTCGGAGCGGTAGACGAAGCTCTTGACGTCGTCGTCGTGGCGGTGGTGGTGGCCATGGCCATGCTGGTGCGAGGGGTGGTTGCAGGGCTCGCCGGGCGCATGGTCGTGGTGGTGGTGCCCATGGTCGTGGTCGTGGTCGCACTTGCCGTGGGCATGGTCGCAGTGGCTGTGGTCGTCCTCTTCCTTGAGAAAGTCGGGGTCGATGTCGAGCTTGGTATTGAGGTTGAAGCCGCGCAGGTCCAGCACCTCGGCCAGCGGCACCTCGCCGAAATGCACGGCCTTGATGGGGGCGCGCGGGTTCATGTGCTTGAGGCGGTGGATCAGCGCGTCCTGCTCGTCGGCGCTGACCAGGTCGGTCTTCGACAGGAAGATCTGGTCGGCAAAGCCCACCTGGCGGCGCGCTTCCTGGCGGTCGTCGAGCTGCTGGTGCGCGTGCTTGGCGTCCACGAGCGTGATGATGGAGTCGATGAGGTAGGTCTCGGCGATCTCTTCGTCCATGAAGAAGGTCTGCGCCACCGGGCCGGGGTCGGCCAGGCCCGTGGTCTCGATGACCACGCGGTCGAAATCGAGCAGGCCCTTGCGGCGCTTGGCGGCCAACAGCTGCAGTGTTTCGCGCAGGTCCTCGCGGATGGTGCAGCAGATGCAGCCGTTGCTCATCTGGATGATCTGCTCTTTCGACTCTGTGACGAGGATGTCGGTGTCGATGTTTTCCTCGCCGAATTCGTTCTCGATGACGGCGATCTTCTGGCCGTGGGCCTCGGAAAGCAGGCGCTTGAGCAGCGTGGTCTTGCCCGAGCCCAGGAAGCCGGTGAGGATGGTGGCGGGGATGAGGGACATGGAAGGCCTTGGGAAATGCAGTGGCGCCGGCACCCGGGGTGCCAGCGGGGTATCAGGGTCAGGGATGAAAGCAGTTTAGCGGGGCTGTCAAGCTGCGCTGGCGGTGCGGTTGCTGGCGTTTCAAGGTCGTTTTGCACTGCAACGCCCTTGAATATTGCGCCAGCAGCTACCTTTTCAATAGCACCTGGCGGCACTCGTCAGGGCTTGCGCATCACCGCCAGGCCCTTGAGGTACTCGCCTTCGGGGAATTCCAGCGTCATCGGGTGGTCGGGCGCGCCGCCCAGGCGCTCCAGGATGTAGCCGTCCACGCCCGCATCGGCGCCGGCCGAGGCGACGATCTTGTGGAACAGGTCGGCACTGATGCCGCCCGAGCACGAGAAGGTGTAGAGCATGCCGCCCGGTTCCAGCAGCTGCAGCGCCAGGCGGTTGATGTCCTTGTAGGCGCGCGCGGCGCGCTCGGCGTGCGCGGCCGTGGGGGCGAACTTGGGCGGGTCGAGCACGATGGCGTCAAAAGTGCGCCCTTCCTTGAGGAACTGGCGCAGCGAAGCGTTCACGTCGGCATCGAGGAAGGTGGCGCGCGCGGCGTCGAAACCGTTCAGCGCCACGTGGGCGCGCGCCCGCTCCAGCGCCGGGCCGGACGAATCGATGGACGTGACCTCGCCGTCCTGCACCCCGGCTGCGCGCTGGCCCGCCAGCGCCGCCACCGAGAAGCCGCCGGTGTAGCAGTAGCAGTTGAGCACGCGGCGCAGGCCCAGGCGCTGCACGCTGTCGGCAAAGCGCTTGCGGCTGTCGCGCTGGTCCAGGTAGAAGCCGGTCTTGTGGCCTTCGGCGATGTTGAGCGTCAGGCGCCACTGGTGTTCGTGGATCTCCAGCTCCAGCGGCGGCGCCTCGCCGCCTTCCACCGGGCCGCCGCGCAGCCAGCCGGTGGCGCTTTCCAGCCCTTCGAGCTGGCGCACGCTGGCGTCCGAGCGCTCGTACAGGCGCGCCAGGCCCGTTTCCTTCAGCAGCGCGTCGGCCAGCACGTCCTTCCAGCGCTCGGTGCCGGCGCTGGTGAACTGCGCCACCAGCGTGTCGCCGTAGCGGTCCACGATGAGCCCCGGCAGGCCGTCGGACTCGCCGTGCACCAGGCGCACACCATTGCTCTGAATGTCAAAACGGCTTCTAGCGCTGATGGCGCGAGCGCAAGCAGCTACAAAAAACGGATCAGCGATGCGCTGTGCTTCGTCGAAACTCCAGGCCCGCGCGCGGATGCGCGACTGCGGGCTGAACGCCGCCCAGGCCAGGAACTGGCCCTCGTGCGACTCCACGCGCACGGTTTCGCCGCTGTCGCCACCGCCCTTGGCAATGGCGCTGTCGAAAATCCAGGGGTGGCGGCGCTGCAGCGAGCGCTCTTTGCCGGGCTTGAGTCGAATCGTTTTCATGCCCGGGATTGTCGCCTGCCCGGGCCGGGCGCTGCCGGCGCCGCGCCCGCCACCAAACGTCAGAGCGCGTGGCCGATGCGGCCGAAACGGGGCGCCCAGTGTTCCAGGATGTCGGCCGACACCAGCACGCGGCGTGCCTGGCCGATGAGCTTGGCGCGCGGCACGAAGCCAATGTAGCGCGAGTCGACGCTGTTGTCGCGGTTGTCGCCCAGCACCAGGTACTGGCCTTCGGGCACCGTCACGGGGCCGAAGCTGTTGCGCGCGGCCACACCCTGCAGCCACTGGACGCGGCGCTCGTGGCCCTGCAGGCGCTCGGTCCAGCGGGTGGCGGGCACCTGGCGGCCCTGCTCTGCCAGGGTTTCGGTCACGGTTTCAGGCGCGTCGTAGCGCGCCGTCTCGCCGTTGAGGTAGAGCACCTCGTCGCGCATTGCCACCGTGTCGCCCGGCAGCGCCGCGATGCGCTTGATCAGCCGCGTGCCGTCCAGCGGCGACGAGAAGGTGACCACGTCGCCCCGCGCGGGCTCGCCCAGGTGCGCGAGCACCACGTCGGTGAGCGGCAGCTTCAGGTCGTAGGCCAGGCGGTTGACGAAGACCACGTCGCCTTCGAGCAGCGTGGGCCGCATGGAGCCCGAGGGGATGGGATTCCAGTCGGCCACCGCCGTGCGGAAGATGCCGAAGCACAGCAACAGCACGAGGAACCCACGGTTCGATCGGATCCAGTTCAGCAGCATGAAGGCAGCTCCACACGCTCGACAGCGAGCGCGCATTCCCTCGGAGGCGCCCGGCCGCCGTTTGGTTCCGTGCGGGCGCGCTACTTCTTGCGGGCGCGCGGGTGCGCCTGGTCGTACACCTGGGCCAGGTGCTGGTAGTCGAGCCGCGTGTAGACCTGGGTGGTGGTGATGTTGGCGTGGCCCAGCAGCTCCTGCACGGCGCGCAGGTCGCCGCTGGACTGCAGCAGGTGGCTGGCGAACGAGTGGCGCAGCATGTGCGGGTGCACCGGCGTGGTCAGCCCCGCCTGCTGGCTGCGCTGGCGCAGGCGCAGCCAGATGGACTGCGCCGTGAGCCGCGCGCCGCGCTGGCCGACGAACAGCGCCGCATCCAGCTTGCCGGGCGCGAACGGCGTGGCGCGCTGCTGCAGCCAGGCCTGCAGCGCCTGCAGCGCGGCCGCGCCCACGGGCAGGCTGCGGCGCTTGCTGCCCTTGCCCAGCACATGGGCCTCGGCGGCCTGCAGGTTGATCCAGCCCCGGCCCAGGCGCTCGGTGTCGGGGCCGGGCGCCACGTCCAGGCCAGCCAGCTCGCCCACGCGCAGGCCGCAGCCGTAGAGCAGCTCGACCATGGCGGCGTCGCGCGCCTCCAGCCAGGGGTCGGCGCCATCGTGGCTGAATTCGGCCAGGCGCACGGCGTCGTCCACGCCCAGCGCCTTGGGCAAGGGCTTGGGCGCGCGCGGCGCGCGCACGCCCTGCACCGGGTTGCTGGGCACCAGGCCCTGGGCCGCCGCCCAATGGAAGAAGCCGCGCCAGCCCGAGAGGATGAGCGCAATGCCGCGCCCGCCGCGCCCGCTGCCGTGCATGAGTGCGACAAAGCGCCGGATGTGCGCCGTGGTCAGGCGCAGCAGCGGCACCTCCACCTGCGCGGCCATGCGCGCCAGGCGTTCGAGGTCCAGCGTGTAGAGGGTGACGGTGCGCGCGGCCAGGCGCTTTTCCACGCGCACATGCTCCAGGTAGCGCAGGGCTTCGGGCGGCAGTGGCGCGGGGGCGGTCATGTTGGCCGCAATGCTCTCAGTTTTCGACGAAGCCGCAAGCCGCCTGAAACCGGCGCGGCCCAGGCCTGCGGCCACCGCGCAAGGGCCTGGGCCGGCCGCGCCGCCCCGCCGCGCTGGTGGCGTCCCCCTGCCCGCATCGCGCAGCGGTGCGCGAGCGGGGGGAAGGCGCGAAGCGACTCAGGGGGGTGTTCACATCACCTCAGGCGCATCAAGGCGGCGCTGGCGAGTTCCGCCATGCGCGCGAGGAAGTCCGTGCCCATGGTGGCGTCAAAGCGCTGCGGGTCGGGCGAGCCCAGCACCAGCAGGCCGAAGGCCGGCGTGGCGCTGTCGATGGCGCCCACGCGCAGCGGCAGCAGGGCGATGGACTGGGCCGGCGCGCCCTCGGGCGCCGCCTCCAGCCAGCCGGCCGGCTCGAAGCCCAGGTTGGGACCGCAGAACGGCATGGTGAGCGAGGAGGCGAAGGCCTGGGCATCTTCGCTCGCGCCCAGCGCGAAGTCGCAGTCGATGTAGGCGCCCGAGACGCCCCACACGCGCACGGCGGCCTGGGGCACGTCGAACAGGGTGCGCACGCCCTCGGCCACGGCCGGCGGCAGGTCGATGGGGTCGCGGACCTGCAGCAGCGAACCCGTCCAGTGGTGCACCTTCTGGGCGATGGCTTCGTTCTCGTGGCTGTTGCGCACGATCTCCATCACGCGCTGCTCCTGGCCCTTGATCTTCTCGCGCAGCATCTCGGCCTGGCGCTCCTGCAGGCTCACGGCGCGCTGGCCGTGCGGGCTGGTGAGCTGCACGCCGGCCAGCACCTCGGCGTGGCGCTCGAAGAAGCCGGGCGTGCTCAGCAGGAATTCGGCGATGTCGTCTTCGGTGATGGGGGGGATGTGGGTGCTGGAGTTCATGGTGCGTCGGGGAGGTCGATCTGGCCTTCGAAAACGGTGGTGGCGGGGCCGGTCATGAAAACGGAGTCGGCCTCCTGGCCGCTCCAGGCGATGGTGAGCAAGCCGCCGCGCGTCTGCACGTCCACGCGGGAGTCGAGCAGGCCCAGGCGGATGCCCGCCGCCACGGCGGCGCAGGAGCCGGTGCCGCAGGCCAGGGTCTCGCCCGCGCCGCGCTCGAACACGCGCAGGCGCACGTGGCCGCGGTCCACGATCTGCAGGAAGCCGGCGTTGACGCGCTGCGGAAAGCGCGCGTGGCGCTCGACCAGCGCGCCCACCTGCGCCACGGGGGCGGTGTCCACATCGTCCACCAGCTGCACGGCGTGTGGGTTGCCCATGGACACGACTGCTACCAAAACCGTAGCTTCTGGCGCTTGTTCCTCCAGCGCCAGAGGCCATTTTTGCCCTGAACCCTGGGCCACGGGCGCCAGGCCCGAGGCGTCGAACGGCACGCGCGCCGGGTCGAACTGCGGGCGGCCCATGTCGACGGTGACACGGCCGTCGGCCGTGAGCTGGGGCTCGATGATGCCGGCCAGCGTGCGCACGCGGATGCGCTCCTTGGGCGTGAGGCCCTTGTCGTGCACGTAGCGCGCGAAACAGCGCGCGCCGTTGCCGCACTGCTCCACCTCGCCGCCGTCGGCGTTGTGGATCACGTATTCGAAGTCCAGGCCCGGCGCCGGCGCGGGGCGCACGGTGAGGATCTGGTCGGCGCCCACGCCGAAGTGGCGGTCGGCCAGGAAGCGGTAGTGGGCGGGCGTCAGCCCCAGGCGGCCCTGGGTTTCGTCGAGCACGACGAAGTCATTGCCCGCGCCCTGCATCTTGGTGAAACGGATCTGCATGCCGCAGATTATCGCAATGACCCTGGCCTGCGGCGGTTATGGCAAGGCCTTAGGCTGCGTTTTTTTGGGCGGCATGCCCTTTTCCTGAAGGATTTCCATGGCCGATCTCTCCGCGTTTCCCATCACCCGCAAATGGCCGGCCCAGCACCCGGACCGCCTCCAGCTCTATTCGCTGCCCACGCCCAATGGCGTGAAGGTGGCCATCCTGCTGGAGGAAACCGGCCTGCCCTACGAGCCGCACCTGGTGAGCTTCGATACCAACGACCAGATGACGCCCGAGTTCCTCTCGCTCAACCCGAACAACAAGATCCCGGCGATCATCGACCCGCAGGGCCCGGGCGGCCAGCCGCTGGCACTGTTCGAGTCGGGCGCCATCCTGGTGTACCTGGCCGAGAAGACCGGGCGCTTCCTGCCGCAGGACCCCGCCGCGCGCTACGAGACGCTGCAGTGGCTGATGTGGCAGATGGGCGGCGTGGGCCCCATGTTCGGCCAGGTCGGCTTCTTCTACAAATTCGCCGGCAAAGAGTATGAAGACAAGCGCCCGCTGGGCCGCTACGTGGCCGAATCTAAGCGCCTGCTCGGCGTGCTGGAGCAGCGCCTGGCGGGCCGCCGCTGGGTGATGGGCGAGGACTACACCATCGCCGACATCGCCATCTTCCCCTGGGTGCGCAACCTCGTGGGCTACTACGCCGCGGGCGACCTGGTGGAGTTCGGCCAGTTCCCGCAGGTGCAGCGCGCGCTGGCGGCCTTCGTGGAGCGCCCGGCCGTGCAGCGCGGGCTGGCCATTCCCGCCCGCGACTGATCGCGGTGCGGGCAGTGCCGATAATGGCCAGATGACACGCCCCAGCCAGCTCCTGCACCCGCCTCACACACCTGTAGCCCCTCTGCCCGCCGCCACGGTGCTGCTGCTGCGCGATGGCACCCAGGGGCTGGAGGTGCTGATGACACGGCGCTCGGCGCAGGCCAGCTTCGCGCCCGGCGCCTATGTGTTCCCCGGCGGCGGCATCGACGCACTGGACGCACAAGTGCACCCCGCCGCCGTGCGCCGCGCCACGCAAGGCGACGAACAGCTCACCCAGGCCATCGCCGCCATCCGCGAGAGCTTCGAGGAGCTGGGCGTGCTGCTGGCGCGCCATGCCGACGGGCGCTGGGCCGACGCCGACGACATCGCGGCCCTGGACCGCCACGCCCCCTTCGCCGCGCAGTGCCAGGCGCGCGGCCTGCAACTGGCCGCAGACGGCGTGTTCACCTTCGCACGCTGGATCACCGACCGCGACCTGCCCAAGCGCTTCGACGTGCCCTTCCTGGTGGCGCGCATGCCCGAGGGTCAGACGCCGGTGGCCGACGAGGCCGAGCAGTTCGAGCCCCAGTGGGTGCGCCCGCAGGAGGCCCTGGATCGCCACGCGGCCGGCGGCTTCTTCATGATCTTCCCCACCATCCGCACGCTGGAGCGGTTGGCGAAATTTGCGCGCGTGGACGAGGTGCTCGCCGCCTGCGCCGTGAGCGAGGCCCCGCTGTGGACGAGCTGCCCGCGCGCGGGCCTGCTGGCCGGCAAGGAAGCGCGCTACATGGAAGACGAGATGCCCTTTGGCGAGCTGGCCCTGGTCTGCCCCGACGGGCAGATTGCGCACGCATTGGACTGGCAGAGCGAGCGCCCGGTGCAGCTGTTGAAGAACGTGCAGCGCCTGACCGCCCCCAACCCCGGCGTGATGACCGGCCCCGGCACCAACAGCTACCTCGTGGGCGACCCGGCCACGGGCTACATCGCCATCGACCCCGGCCCGGCGGACGCCGAGCACCTGGAACGGCTGTGGCGCGCGGCGGGCGGCGACATCCGCATGATCGTCTGCACGCATTCGCACCCCGACCACTCGCCCGGCGCCGCCCCGCTGCAGCAGCTGTGCGCACGCGCGGGCCGCGCCACGCCGCCCATCCTGGGCCTGCCCTCGGCCCCCACGGCGCGTGCCGACAGCCAGTTCACGCCCGACCGCTCGCTACAAAATGGAGAGCTGCTCGCGCTGACTGGCAAAGGGCTGGACGGCGAAATCACCCATACGCTGCAAGCGGTGCACACCCCCGGCCATGCGGCCAACCATGTGTGCCTGCTGCTGCAGGAGGACGGCCTGCTGTTCAGCGGCGACCACATCCTCAACGGCAGCACCACCATCATCAACCCGCCCGACGGCAACATGGCCGAGTACATCGACGCGCTCGACCGGCTCGACCGGCTCTGCGCCGAGCACGGCGCCGCCTTCATCCTGCCCGCGCACGGCCACGTGCTGGGCGAGGCGCGCACCGCCATCGCCCAGCTCAAGGCGCACCGCCTGGCACGCGAGGCCAAAGTCGTCGCCGCCATGCAGGCTTTGCCCGAAGGCACAGTGGAGCAATGGGTGGAACTGGCCTACGCCGACGTACCCCCGCGCATGTGGCCGCTGGCCCAGCGCTCGCTGATCGCGCACGTCGAGCGCATCCGGGCACTGCAACCCGGCAACAACTGAAACACCAGAACGAATTCCTTCATGACCGACAAAAACCCTGACCCCAGCCACATCCGCCTGGCCAAACGTGTGGCCGAGCAATTGAACTGCTCGCGCAGCATGGCCGAGCAGTTCATTGAAGGCGGCTTTGTGAGCGTGGCCGGCCAGGTGGTGGAAGCCCCTGGCGCGCGCGTGCGTCCCGACCAGGCGGTGACCGTGGAGCAGAACGCCAGCCTGCTGGAGCTGACGCCCGTCACCCTGCTGCTGCACAAGCCCGTGGGCTATGAAGCGGGGCTGGGCCTCGAAGCGGGCGCGGCAGCGCACGGCAGCCGCAGCCAGGGAGCGCCCTCGGCGCTCACGCTGCTCAGCACCCAATCCCACATGCCAGAGGATGCCGCCGAGATCCGGGTGCTGTTGCGCCATTTCAAGCAGCTCGAATGCTTCACCCCGCTGCCCACACCGGCCAGCGGCCTCGTGGTCTACACGCAGGACAAGCGCATCGCGCGCAAGCTGCAGGAAGACATCGAGACGATGGAGCAGGAGTGCATCGTCGAGGTGGCGGGCCAGATCGCCGACAACGGCCTGCGAAAGCTCTGCCACGGCCTGTCGTTCAACGGCCGGCCGCTGCCACCCATCAAGGTGAGCTGGCAGAACGAGACCAAGCTGCGCTTTGCGCTCAAGGGCATACGGCCGGGACAGATTCCCGCCATGTGCGAGGCGGTGGGCCTGCGCGTGCTGGCCATCCGCCGCATCCGCATCGGCCGCGTTCCGCTGGCCAAGGTGCCCGAAGGGCAATGGCGCTACCTGCAGCCCTGGGAAAAGTTCTGATGGCCGCCGACGTGTGGACACAGGTCAGCAGCGCGGTGGTGGCGGAATTTTCCGACCTGCCCGATGCGGCGGAGTTCACACGCGTGCTGCTGCGCCTCTTGCTGGCCGCGCTGCTCGGCGGCCTGCTGGGCTTCGAGCGTGAACACAAGGGCAAGGCGGCGGGCGTGCGCACGCACATGCTGGTGGCCATGGGCGCGGCCCTGTTCGTGCTGCTGCCCAGCCAGGGCGGCATGGAAGACGCCGAACTCAGCCGCGTGCTGCAGGGCGTGATTGCCGGCATCGGCTTCCTGGGCGCGGGCACCATCCTCAAGGCCGAGCAGGAGGACAAGGTGCGAGGCCTCACCACAGCGGCGGGCATCTGGCTCACGGCCGCCATCGGCGTGGCCGCCGGCCTGGGCCGGGAAGCCACCGCCGTGCTCAGCACGGTGCTGGCGCTGGCGGTGCTGTCGCTGGTGCCGGCCCTGGCGCGATCACACGCGCAAGATGCCGACGCGAAGGACGGCGCAGAAGGCGACATCCGCCGGCCCTCGGCAGAGAGCGGCGCGACCGGCAACGGCGACCGGCATGGCCGGCCGGAATGAAAAAAGTGTGAAGCGCGCCGATAAGCCGGATTCTGTGCACTGCGGTTGCCCGCAGCGTGACCGCCATTACTCTGGGCCGGGGGTCGCCCACCCGGCTCGATGCTACCTACCCGCCAGCTCTGCGGAACCACATCAACGCTGGCCTACTTGGTATTGCTGCGCGTAGAGATTGCCCGTTTCACCCCCAGTGGTCTACCTTGCGGCACTCCCCCGGGACTCGTCTCTGTTGCTCTGATCCTCACCTCACGGTGGGCAGCCGTTAGCTGCTACGCTGTCCTGTGCAGTCCGGACGTTCCTCCAGTGCCTGGTTTCCCAGATTGCACCAGCGGCGGTCTGGCGTGCTTCACGGGCGCCATTATCCCAGAGCCTGGGCGCCCCCGTGAAATCGCTCGACGGGCGCGATCCCCCTCCCCTGCGCATATCCATATGGCGATTGCGCAGAACAACTGGTTCAGAATGGGCGCCATACCCCATCCCACACCTGAGGAGACGCCATGAAAGTCGACAACATCCTGCAAACCATCGGTGGCACCCCGCACGTGCGCATCAACCGCCTGTTCGGCCCCGGTGCCAATGTCTGGGTCAAGTCCGAGCGCGGCAACCCGGGCGGTTCCATCAAGGACCGCATCGCGTTGTCCATGGTGGAGGACGCCGAGAAGTCGGGCGCGCTGCAGCCCGGCGGCACCATCATCGAGCCCACCTCGGGCAACACCGGCATCGGGCTGGCGCTGGTGGCGGCCGTGAAGGGCTACAAGCTCGTCCTCGTGATGCCCGACAGCATGAGCATCGAGCGCCGCCGCCTGATGCTGGCGTACGGCGCGCAGTTCGACCTGACGCCGCGCGAGAAGGGCATGAAAGGCGCCATCGCCCGCGCCGAGGAACTCAAGGCCCAAACGCCGGGCGCCTGGATTCCGCAGCAGTTCGAGAACCCGGCCAATGTGGATGTGCACGTGCGCACCACGGCGCAGGAAATTCTGGCCGACTTTCCCGACGGCCTGGACGTGCTGATCACCGGCGTGGGCACGGGCGGCCACCTCACGGGCGTGTCGCGCGTGCTGAAGGCGCGCTTTCCCCAGCTGCAGGTGTTTGCCGTGGAGCCCACGCTCTCGCCTGTGATCTCGGGCGGCCAGCCGGCGCCCCACCCCATCCAGGGCATTGGCGCCGGCTTCATTCCGAAGAACCTCGACACCAGCCTGCTGGACGGCGTGATCCAGATCGACGCCGAGCCCGCACGCGAATACGCACGGCGCTGCGCGCGCGAGGAAGGCATGCTGGTCGGCATTTCTTCGGGGGCCACGCTGGCCGCCATTGCCGCGAAGCTGCCCGAGCTGCCCGCGGGCGCCCGCGTGCTGGGCTTCAACTACGACACGGGCGAGCGCTACCTGTCGGTCGAAGGCTTCCTGCCCTCGGCATAACCCAGCGCCCGGCCCCGGCGCGCTGCGCGCGCCGCCAAAAAGCAAAAAGCCCGCGATGCGGGCTTTTTGCTGGGCGACCAGTGGCGTTTCACTTGGCCGGTTCGGCCTTGGGTTCTTCCATTTTCTTGGCTGCGGCCTTGTGTGCCTTGGCCTTGGGGGCCTTCTTGGCAGCCTTCTTGTGCGCTGCCGACGCCGGTGCAGCCGGTGCCATCACGGCGGGTGCGGCCTGCTCTTTGGCGGGAGCGGGTGCCGGGGCGGCGGCAGGGGCCTGCGCAAACGAGGCCACGGCGAAGAAACCAGCAAACAGGGCAGCGATGATCTTGTTCATAGAAAATCCTTTGGCTTCGGTCAGTAGCCCGGCAACACGCCGGACCTAGCCCTACAACGGCGCCCCGCGGTGCGCGGATGACGGCCCGCCCACGAGGTTGCAACCAATTGTTGGCGCACGCCGCGCGCACAGGCCAGGCCCTGCAGCCATCGGGCCGCGCCGGTAAAATCCGCGCTCTCCATTGCCCCCGCCCGATCGCCACGGGCCTGCAAGACATGATCCGCATCTCTGAAATCCGGCTGCCGCTGTCCGCGCTGCCGTCCGACCCCGACACCCACCCCGAAGCGGCGCTGCATGCCGCCGCAGCGAAGTCCCTGGGCATCGCGCCGGCCGACCTCGCCCACATCCACGTCTTCAAGCGCAGCTTCGACGCGCGCAAGGCCGACCTGCTGGCGGTCTACATCGTCGACGCCGCATTGGCCCAGCCTATCGAGGAAGCCGCGCTGCTGGCACGCCACGCCGACCACCCGCACATCCAGCCCACGCCCGACATGGCCTGGCGCCCGGTGGGCCAGGCGCCGGCGGGTCTGCGCGAGCGCCCCGTGGTAGTGGGCTTCGGCCCCTGCGGCATCTTCGCCGCGCTGGTGCTGGCCCAGATGGGCCTGCGGCCCATCGTGCTGGAACGCGGCAAGACTGTGCGCGAGCGCACCAAGGACACCTGGGGCCTGTGGCGCCAGCGTGAACTCAACCCCGAGAGCAATGTGCAGTTCGGCGAAGGGGGCGCCGGCACGTTTTCCGACGGCAAGCTCTACAGCCAGATCAAGGACCCGCGCCACCTGGGCCGCAAGGTGATGGAGGAGTTCGTGCAGGCCGGCGCGCCGCCCGAGATCCTCTACGTGGCGCACCCGCACATCGGCACCTTCAAGCTCGTGAAAGTGGTCGAGACGCTGCGCGAGCAGATCATTGCGCTGGGCGGCGAGGTGCGCTTCCAGCAGCGCGTGGTGGATGCGCTCGTCGAGCACGACGCCGCCGGCCAGCGCCAGCTGCGCGGCCTGCGCGTGCTCGACCAGGCCACGGGCCAGACGCACGAGCTGGAGGCCCGCCATGTGGTGATGGCGCTGGGCCACAGCGCGCGCGACACCTTCGCCATGCTGCACGACCGTGGCGTGCACATGCAAGCCAAGCCGTTCTCCATCGGTTTTCGCATCGAGCACCCGCAGGGCGTGATCGACCGCGCGCGCTGGGGCCGCCACGCCGGGCACCCGCTACTGGGCGCGGCCGACTACAAACTGGTGCACCACGCCAGCAATGGGCGCACGGCCTACAGCTTCTGCATGTGCCCGGGCGGCACCGTGGTGGCCGCCACCAGCGAGCCCGGCCGCGTGGTCACGAACGGCATGAGCCAGTATTCGCGCAACGAACGCAACGCCAACGCCGGCATGGTGGTGGGCATCGAGCCCCAGGACTACCCCACCGATCCCGCCGCCTTCGAGGCCCAATTGGGCGCCACGCACGGCGTGGAAGCCCTGCAGGCCGGCGAGCACCATCCGCTCGCGGGCATCGTGCTGCAGCGCCAGCTCGAAGCCAACGCGTACGTGCTGGGCGGCAGCAACTACAACGCACCGGGCCAGCTGGTGGGCGACTTCATCGCGGGCCGCGCCTCGCAGGCGCTGGGCAGCGTGGAGCCTTCCTACAAGCCGGGCGTGACGCCGGTCGACCTGCGCGCCGCCCTGCCCGGCTACGCCACCGATGCGCTGCGCGACGCCCTGCCGGCCTTCGGCCGCAAGATCAAGGGCTTCGACATGCACGACGCGGTGCTCACCGGCGTGGAGACGCGCACCTCGTCACCGCTCAAGATCGGCCGGGGCGAGGACTTCCAGAGCCTCAACACCGCCGGCCTGTACCCGGCGGGCGAGGGCGCAAGCTATGCCGGCGGCATCCTCTCGGCCGGCGTGGACGGCATCAAGGTGGGCGAGGCGATCGCGCGCAGCATGCTCAGAGGAGCTCTGCCCACGCAGGCATGAAAAAACCGCCAGGAGGCTGAGCCTGCTGGCGGTTCGGTGGGGCGCTGCGGTCAGCCGTTGTTCTGCGCGTTCTGCAAGGCGGCGATGCGCTGTTCGATCGGCGGATGGGTGCTGAACAGCTGGCCGATGCCACCGGCGATGCCCATGGCGGCCATGCTCTTGGGCAGTTCGGCCGGGTGCACGCCACCCAGGCGGGCCAGCGCATTGATCATGGGCTGGCGACGGCCCATGAGCTGTGCAGCGCCGGCGTCTGCGCGGAATTCGCGCTGGCGCGAGAACCAGGCCACGATCATGGCGGCGACGAAACCCAGCACGATGTCGAGCACCACGGTGGTGATCATGTAGCCGATGCCGGGGCCCGAGCGGTTGTCGTTGTTCTTGTTCAGGAAACTGTCCACGGCGTAGCCGATGGCGCGCGAGAGGAAGACCACGAAGGTGTTCATCACGCCCTGGATCAGCGTCATGGTGACCATGTCGCCGTTGGCGATGTGCGCCACCTCGTGGCCGATCACGGCCTCGACCTCCTCGTGCGTCATGCTTTGCAGCAGCCCGGTGGAGACGGCCACCAGGGCCGAGTTCTTGAAGGCGCCGGTGGCGAAGGCGTTGGGCTCGCCCTCGAAGATGCCGACCTCGGGCATGCCGATGCCGGCCTTGTCGGCGAACTTGCGCACGGTCTCGACGATCCAGGCCTCATCCTGGCTACGCGGCTGCTCGATGATCTGCACGCCCGCGCTCCACTTGGCCATGGGCTTGCTGATCAGCAGCGAGATGATCGCGCCGCCGAAGCCCATCACGAAGGCAAAACCGAGCAGAGCGCCCAGGTTCAGCCCGTTGGCGGTGAGATAGCGGTTCACACCCAGCAGGCTGGCGACGACGCCGAGCACCGCCACCACGGCAATGTTGGTCAACAGGAACAGGACGATGCGTTTCATGGCTCTCCACGGAAAAGGTGGTTGTCAGAACTGGGACGGAGTACATGGGGATGCCCCCGCGCTCCTTCAAGCGGTGCCGCCGGGGCCGGCCCGGGTACGCGGCCCGTCTGGGAGGCGCCATCATAGAAGGAAACGTGCGCCGCGTGCGGTATGCCCCGGGCATACCAGACGCGGTCGAATGCTATTTATTTGATAGCTTGCGGCGCTTGATGCAAGCGCTCTGCACCGGTTTTTTGCTTCAAACCCCAGGCGCCGAAACCAGCCGCCACGGCAGCGCCTCACCGGCGCGCAGGGGCTTGAGCTCGGCCTCGCCGAAGGCGAAGCTGTCGGGCGGCGTCCAGGATTCGCGGCGCAGGGTGATGCTGCCGCTGTTGCGCGGCAGACCGTAGAACGCGGGGCCGTTGAAGCTGGCAAAGGCTTCGAGCTTGTCCAGCGCACCCGCGTGGTCGAAGGCCTCGGCATACATCTCGATAGCGGCATGCGCGGTGTAGCAGCCGGCGCATCCCGTGGCATGCTCCTTCAGGTGCGCGGGGTGCGGCGCGCTGTCGGTGCCCAGGAAAAACTTGGGGCTGCCGCTGGTGGCAGCCTGCACCAGCGCCTGGCGGTGCGTCTCGCGCTTGAGCACCGGCAGGCAGTACCAATGCGGGCGGATGCCGCCGGTGAAGATGGCGTTGCGGTTGTAGAGCAGGTGGTGCGCGGTGATGGTGGCGGCCGTGTAGCGGTCGGCATCCTGCACGTACTGCGCCGCGTCTTGCGTGGTGATGTGCTCGAAGACGATTTTCAGCTCGGGGAAGTCGCGGCGCAGGGGCATGAGCTGCTGCTCGATGAACACGGCCTCGCGGTCGAACAGGTCGATGTCCGGGCTGGTCACCTCGCCGTGCACCAGCAGCAGCAGGCCAGCCTTCTGCATGGCCTCCAGGGTTTTGTAGGTCTTGCGCAGGTCGGTCACGCCGGCGTCGCTGTTCGTCGTGGCACCGGCGGGGTAGAGCTTGGCGGCGACGACACCGGCTTCCTTGGCGCGCGCGATTTCGTCGGGCGGAAGGTTGTCGGTGAGGTACAGCGTCATCAGCGGCTCGAACGCCACGCCGGCAGGCACGGCCGCCAGGATGCGCTGCTTGTAGGCCAGCGCCTGCTCCGCCGTGGTCACCGGTGGGCGCAGGTTGGGCATGATGATGGCACGGCCGAACTGCGCGGCGGTGTGCGGCACGACGGTCAGCAGCGGCTCGCCGTCGCGCACATGCAGGTGCCAATCGTCGGGGCGGGTGATGGTGAGGGTGTCTTGGGCGGCGGTCATGGCCGCCATTGTCCCATCACTCCCCAAGAGCGGGGTGCCGGCTTACTTGGGATCGAATCCCGCCAGATCGAGTGCTTCGCGCAGCGAATCGAGCGCGTCGCGCACGAGGAAGGTCTCGGCATCGTCGCGCGAACATGCACGGATGGCCTCGTGGCTGATGCCTTTGACGAACTGCGCCAGGGCCTGGGCATTTTCGGGCGTGAACTCGGCGGTGATGACCACTGGTTGCTTCATTTTCAATCTCTCGTTCGGACCCGGCGGGTCACGCCGGGATATTCCGGCCCTGTGGATCTTACCGGCCGAAAACAACAACGGCACCCGAAGGTGCCGCTGTGCTGCCGCGCTGGCGGTTCAGTGCTGCAGGATCTTGTTGAGGAAGTCCTTGGTGCGCGACTGGCGGGCGTCGGGGTTGCCGAAGAACTCGTCGCGCGAGCAGTCTTCCAGGATCTTGCCGCCCACGTCCATGAAGATCACGCGATTGCTGACCTTCTTGGCGAAGCCCATTTCGTGCGTCACGCACATCATGGTCATGCCTTCGTTGGCCAGACCCACCATCACGTCGAGCACTTCGCCCACCATTTCGGGGTCGAGCGCCGAGGTGGGCTCGTCGAACAGCATGACGATGGGGTCCATGGACAGCGCGCGCGCGATGGCCACGCGCTGCTGCTGGCCGCCCGAGAGCTGGCCGGGGAACTTGTCCTTGTGCGCGGTGAGGCCCACGCGTTCGAGCATCTTCAGGCCGCGCTTCTTGGCGTCGTCGGGGTTGCGGCCCAGCACCTTGATCTGCGCGATCGTGAGGTTCTCCGTCACCGTGAGGTGCGGGAACAGCTCGAAATGCTGGAACACCATGCCGACATGGCTGCGCAGCTTGGGCAGGTTGGTCTTGGGGTCGTGCACGGCCGCGCCGTCGACCCAGATCTCGCCCTTCTGGATGGGTTCGAGCGCGTTGATGGTCTTGATCAGCGTGGATTTTCCCGAGCCCGACGGACCGCACACCACCACCACCTCGCCCTTGCTGATGCGGGTGGAGCAGTCGTTGAGCACCTGGAAGGTGCCATACCACTTGGAAACGTTCTTGAGTTCAATCATTTCTTGGTCCTCTGTCTCTGTGCTTCAGCGGATGATGGCGATCTTCTTGTGCAGGCGCTTGACCATCCAGGACAGGGCGTAGCACATGATGAAATAGAGCACGGCCGCGGCGAGGTAGGCCTCGATCGGGCGGCCGAAGTTCTTGCCGGCCACCTCGAAGCCCTTGAGCATGTCGTAGGCGCCGATGGCGTACACCAGCGAGGTGTCCTGGAACAGGATGATGGTCTGCGTGAGCAGCACCGGCAGCATGTTGCGGAAGGCCTGCGGCAGGATCACGTAGCGCATGTTCTGCCCGTAGGTCATGCCCACGGCCTGGCCGGCGAACACCTGGCCGCGCGGAATGGACTGGATGCCCGCGCGCATGATTTCGCTGAAGTAGGCGGCCTCGAAGGCGATGAAGGTCACCACCGCCGACATTTCGGCGCCCACGGGGCGGCCGATGATGGCGGGCACGAGCAGGAAGAACCACAGGATCACCATCACCAGCGGAATGCTGCGCATGCCGTTGACGTAGATGGTGGCGGGCACGTCCAGCCATTTTTTGCCCGACAGGCGCATGAGCGCCAGCACCGTGCCGAACAACACGCCGCCAATGGTGGCAACGACCGTGAGCATGACGCTGAAGTACAGCCCCTTGAGCACGAAGTTGGAGATCAGGTCCCAGTTGTAGAACGAGAAATCGAGTGCGATGTTCATCTCAGTGCCCTCCCGATCCGCCAGCGACGATGAGGCCAGGCACGCGGGAACGCTTCTCGATGAAGGCCATGACGCGGTTGATGGCGAAGGCCGAGACGATGTAGCAGGCCGTCACGGCCAGGTACACCTCGATGCCGCGCGCGGTTTCCTCCTGCGCCTGCATGGCGAACATGGTCAGCTCGGCCACCGACACGGCGAAGGCCACCGACGAATTCTTGAAGATGTTCATCGTCTCGCTGGTCAGCGGCGGAATGATGATGCGAAACGCCATGGGCAGCAGCACATAGCGGTAGGTCTGGAAGGTGGTGAAACCCACGGCCATGCCGGCGTAGCGCTGGCCGCGCGGCAGCGCCTGGATGCCCGAGCGCACCTGCTCGGCGATCCGCGCCGAGGTGAAGAAGCCCAGCGCCAGCACCACGAGCACAAAGCCCGGTACGCTCTTCATGGCCGGGAAGATGGTGGGCACCACGTGGTACCACAGGAAAATCTGTACCAGCAGCGGAATGTTGCGGAACAGCTCGACCCAGGCATTGCCCAGGGCCACGACCCCGCGCCGCCCTTCCAGCGTACGCAGCGTGCCGATCAGCGACCCCAGCGCCAGCGCCAGCAGCAGCGCCAGCAGCGCCACGGACACCGTCCAGCCCCAGGCAGACAGCATCCAGTCCAGATAGGTGATGTCGCCGCCCTTGCCGAAGCAGCCGGCAACCACCTGCCGCTCCATGGTGTCCTCGCAGAACACTTGCCAATCCCAGCTCATAGGATCGTCCTTTTCAAGTCCGGGCGCCACCAGTGGCGCCCCACAAAAAAGCCCCTCCAAACCCGCGGTCCGAAGGGGCGGTTGCAGTCCGGTGGATTACTTCTTGGCGTAGTCTTCCATGGGCTTGTCGTTCGGGTGGGCCCAGGCAGCCTTGGTGGCTTCCGATGCGGGCAGGCCGATCTTGGTATTGGTCGGCGGCACGGGTTGCATGAACCACTTGTCGTACAGCTTGGCCATCGAGCCGTCGGCGATCTGGCGCTTGATGGAGTCATCCACCGCCTTCTTGAAGGCCGTGTCGTCCTTGCGCAGCATGCAGGCGATGGGCTCCACGCTCAGCACTTCACCCACGATCTTGTAGTCGGCGGGGTTCTTGGACTTGGAGATGTTGGCGGCCAGGATGGAGCCGTCCATCACGAAGGCGTCGGCACGGCCGGTTTCGAGCATCAGGAAGCTGTCGGCGTGGTCCTTGCCATAGACTTCCTTGAAGTCGATGCCGCCGGCGCGCTCGTTCTTGCGCAGGGTCTGCACCGAGGTCGTGCCCGTGGTGGTGGCCACGCTCTTGCCGTTGAGATCCTTGATGGACGTGATGCCGGAGTTGGCCTTGACGGCGATACGCACTTCTTCCACGTAGGTGGTGACGGCGAAGGCCACGTCCTTCTGGCGCGCAGCGCTGTTGGTGGTGGAGCCGCACTCCAGGTCCACCGTGCCGTTGGTCACCAGGGGGATGCGGTTCTGCGAGGTGACTGGCTGGTACTTGGTTTCCAGCGCGCTCAGGCCCAGCTGCTTGCGAAGGTCGGCGATGATGTGCTCGGCCATCTCGGTGTGGAAACCGACGTACTTGCCATTGCCCAGGGTGTAGGACAGACCCGAAGACTCACGCACGCCCAGCGTGATGCTGCCCGAGGACTTGATCTTGGCCAGCGTATCGCCGGTTTGTGCAATGGCACTGCCTGCGGCCAGAACGGTAATGGCGGCTGCCAGCAAATGTTTCTTCATGGTTGTCTCCTTGTGGGTGAAACGGCAAAAGGGTGGATTCTAGGGATTCAGGCGCGTAACGCTGACGCTTGGCTGAAACCGCTGGAAACCGGCATTGTGCAGCGGATGGGTCCGCCGCTCAAAAAGGCACCTGGTCGGTGGGGTACTTCCAGAAATCACGCAGCAGGTAGCTGACCGGCAGGTTCAGCGCGGTGTTGCTGGGCGGAATGGGTTTGGCGAACCATTTGTCGTAGATGGGGTAGATCTCGCGGCTGGTGATGAGCCGGCGCATCTCCTCGTCCACCAGCCTCTTGAAGGCCGGGTCGTTCTTCGGCAGCATGATGGCCAGGGGCTCGGTGGTCATGAATCGCCCCACGACCTTGAGCGCCTTGGGGTCGGGCCGGTTGGCCGCCAGGCCGTAGAGCAGCACGTCGTCCATCACGAACGCATCGGCCTCGCCTTTCTCCACCATCTCCAGCGCGCGCGCATGGTCGGGCGCTTCGACCAGCGTGATGCCCATCAGGCGCTCGCGGTTGGCCTGCTCGGCCGCCTTGAGCGGTGTGGTGCCCTTGGTGGAGACCAGGGTCTTGCCCATGAGGTCCTCGACGCGGTCGATGGGGCTACTTGCCTTGACCAGCAGGCGTGCGCCGGTGATGAAATGCGGCACGGTGAAGGCCACCTTCTGGCGGCGCTCGGCGTTGTTGGTGGTGGAGCCGCATTCGAGGTCGGCCTTGCCCTCCTCGATCACGGCGATGCGGTTGGCCGGCGTGACCTGCAGGAACTCGACCTGCATGTCCTTCATGCCCGTCTTCTTGCGCACCACCTCGGCCAGGCGCAGACAGAGGTCCACGGCGTAGCCCATGGGCTTGCCGGTCTTCGCGTCCACATAGGAGAAGGGCACCGAAGATTCACGGTGCGCAATGACCAGCTTACCGCCCGCACCGATGCGTTCGAGCACCGCCTGCGCCCCGGCCGTGCCCGCAAGGCCGGCAATGGCAAGGCTCCAGGCAAATCTCCAAAGTGTTTTCATGCGGGTTCTCGGCAAGTCACGGGAGGGTCGGGCGCAGCAGGTCTGCGGCGGGCGCCTGCTTGCGTCTTGCGCAAGAAACAGGTTCAAGGCGCGGAATGGTACGTTTCGACACACGGCATTTCCAATGCCGAATGCGCGCATGGTTATGTTTGATATTTATAACGCTGCCTACGGGCAAGGCAGGACAGGGTAAGCCCCGACAACGCTTCGGGCTACGCCAGCAGGGCGTCCGGGTGCGCGCCGGCCTGGGCGACCAGGTAGTCCCACAGCGCCTGGGCCGTGCCCTTGGCGGCGTCCTTGGGCGTGGGCCGCTCCCGGTAGGCGCGCACGTCCATCACCATCTGCAGGCCGTCCGAGCCCGGCGGCGCAGCGCTGACGAGGCGGCGCGCGCGCAAATCCTTCTTCACGGCACTGTGCGGCAGGAAGGCCACGCCCTGCCCCTCCAGCGCCATGGCCTTGAGGCCCTCGGCCATGTCGGTTTCGTAGACGCGTTCGAGGTGGATGGGCGTGCCCGACTGTTTGAGAATGAGCTCGGTCACGCGGCCCAGGTACGCCCCCGGCGCATAACCCAGGTAAGGCAGCGGCTGGCCCGGGCGGCCCGGCAGGCAGTGCAGCGGCTGGCCGTCGGCGTCTGGCTTGCTGTAGGGCGACAGCACTTCCTTGCCCAGGCTCACCATTTCGTAGCGGTCCGCATCGAGTTGGAAAGGCTGCGAATCATGGTGGTAGGTGATGAGCAGGTCGCAGCTGCCCTCCACCAGGCGCATCAGCGCGTCGTGCACGTTGAGCGCGATGAGCCGACTCTTGAACGGCCCGAACTTCGTGCGCAGGCTCGACACCCAGGCCGGGAAGAAGGTGAAGGCCAGCGTGTGCGGCACGGCGAACTCGATCATGTCCTGGCTCGACGTGCTGTGCGCGCGCAGCATGGCGCGCGTGTTCTGCAGCGCCTGCAGCACCTCCAGCGACTGGTCGTAGAGCGTCTTGCCCGCCGTGGTCAGGCGTGTGGGATAGGAGCTGCGGTCCACCAGGTCGGTGCCCGCCCAGGCCTCCAGCGCCTGGATGCGGCGCGAGAACGCGGGTTGCGTGACATGGCGCAGCTGCGCCGACCGGCTGAAGCTGCGCGTCTCGGCCAGGCTGACAAAATCTTCGAGCCACTTGGTTTCCATGGCGCGCATTATCGCGGGGACAAATCCGACAGGGCCGCCCGCCCATGCGCGGCGATGCTGTGCGTGCATACCAACCCGCCGCATAATGCAGCGCTGCGCCCACCGCGCGCACCCCGCGTTCACCACGCCACCGAAACATGGTCGGCCAAGGCAGCGCCCTCTCGCCGTGCCACCCTGACTTTCCGACACCATGTCCACCACACCCTCCCCCGGGCCCGACAACGCGCCGAGCGCGGACGCAGCCGGCGACAGCGAGCCCCGCTCGCTGCGCATTGAAGACTGGCTCACCGTTATCGTGATGGCGCTGCTCGCCCTCATCACCTTCGCCAACGTGCTGGTGCGCTACTTCACCGACTCCTCGTTCGCCTGGACCGAGGAGATCTCCATCTTCCTGATGATCGCGCTGGCCATGGTGGCCGGCTCGGCCGCCGTGGCGCGCGATCGCCACATCCGTATCGAATGGTTTGCCGAAGGCGGCTCGATGGCGCGGCGCCAGCGGCTGGCGCAGCTCGGCGCGCTGCTCGTGGCGCTGCTGTTCGGCGCCATTGCCGTGCTCAGCGTGCGCGTGGTCTGGGACGACTACCGCTTCGGCGAAACCTCGCCCGGCATCGGTGTGCCGCAGTGGTGGTATTCCGTCTGGCTGCCGTTGTGCTCGACCCTCATCACCTGGCGCGCCATCGGCCTGTTCGTGCGCCGCGCCAAGGTGCCGCCGGACGTGGAGTTCCTGGAGAGCACCGACGGGGAGCAACGGCCATGATCGCCACCCTGCTGTTCGTCGCCTTCCTCGGGCTGATGTTCCTGGGCGTGCCGATTGGCGCAGCCCTGGGGCTGGCGGGCGCCGCCGCCATCGCGCTGGCCAATGCCGACAGCCAGTGGTTCGGCCTGCTGGCCGTGCCGCAGAACTTCTACGCCGGCCTGGGCAAGTACCCGCTGCTGGCCATTCCGATGTTCGTGCTGGTCGGCTCCATCTTCGACCGCTCGGGCGTGGCGCTGCGCCTGGTGAACTTCGCCGTGGCCATCGTCGGGCGCGGCCCGGGCATGCTGCCGCTCGTCGCCATCGCCGTGGCCATGTTCCTGGGCGGCATCTCGGGCTCGGGCCCGGCCAACGCGGCCGCCGTGGGCGGCGTGATGATCGCCGCCATGTCGCGCGCGGGCTACCCCGGCAGCTTCTCGGCCAGCGTGGTGGGCGCGGCGGCGGCCACCGACATCCTGATCCCGCCCTCGGTCGCGTTCATCATTTACTCGGTGCTGGTGCCCGGCGCCTCCGTGCCCGCGCTGTTCGCGGCGGGCATGGTGCCCGGCGTGCTGGCGGGCATTGCGCTCATCGTCCCAGCCGTGTGGCTGGCGCGCAAGCACAAGATGGGCGCGCTGGAAGCCACCATGCCACGCCCCCCGTTCTGGAAGAGCCTGCGCGAAGCCCTGTGGGGCCTGGCCGCGCCGGTGCTCATCCTGGGCGGCATGCGCGCGGGCTGGTTCACGCCCACCGAAGCCGCCGTGGTGGCCGTGTTCTACGGCCTGTTCGTGGGCATGGTGGTGCACCGCACGATGACCGTGCGCGACCTGTTCCCCATCCTGCGCGAATCGGGCGAGCTGTCGGCGGTGATCCTCATCGTGGTCTCGCTCGCGGGCATCTTCGCCTACTCGCTGTCCACGCTGGGCGTGATCGACCCGGTGGCCAATGCCATCGTGAACTCCGGCCTGGGCGAATACGGCGTGCTCTCGCTGCTCATCCTGCTGCTCATCACCGTGGGCATGTTCCTCGACGGCATTTCCATCTTCCTGATTTTCGTGCCGCTGCTGCTGCCCATCATGCAGCACTACCACTGGGACCCGGTCTGGTTCGGGGTGATCCTCACGCTCAAGGTGGCGCTGGGGCAGTTCACGCCGCCGCTGGCCGTGAACCTGATGGTGTCGTGCCGCATCGCGGGCGTGCGCATGGAGTCCACCGTGCGCTGGGTCGGCCCCATGCTGCTGGCCATGTTCCTGGTGATGGTGCTGGTGATCGCGTTCCCGCAGCTGGCGCTGTGGCTGCCCGCCAAGCTGGGCTATTGATTTCTACAAGGAGACTGAGACCATGAAACTGCGTACCTTCCTGACCTCCGCCGTGGCCGCCGCCGCGGCCCTGGCCTTCACCGCGCCGGCGGCCCTGGCGCAGACGGCCTACAAGAGCGAATACCGCATGTCGCTCGTGCTGGGCCCGGCCTTCCCCTGGGGCAAGGGCGGCGAGCTGTGGGCCAACAAGGTGCGCGAGCGCACGCAGGGCCGCATCAACATCAAGCTCTACCCCGGCGTCTCTCTGATCCAGGGCGACCAGACGCGCGAGTTCTCGGCACTGCGCCAGGGCGTGATCGACATGGCCATCGGCTCGACCATCAACTGGTCGCCCCAGGTCAAGCAGCTCAACCTGTTCTCGCTGCCCTTCCTGTTCCCCGACTACGCCGCCGTGGACGCGGTGACGCAAGGCGAAGTCGGCAAGAGCATCTTCCAGACGCTGGACAAGGCCGGCGTGGTGCCGCTGGCCTGGGGCGAGAACGGCTACCGCGAGATCTCCAACTCCAAGCGGCCCATCAAGAGCCCGGCCGACCTCAAGGGCCTGAAGATCCGCGTGGTGGGTTCGCCGCTGTTCCTGGACACCTTCACCGCGCTGGGCGCCAACCCCACGCAGATGAGCTGGGCCGACGCACAGCCGGCCTTCGCCAGCGGCGCCGTGGACGGCCAGGAAAACCCCATCGCCGTCTACCAAGCCGCCAAGCTGCACACGGTGGCGCAGAAGCACGTCACCATGTGGGGCTACGTGAACGACCCGCTGGTCTTCGTGGTGAACAAGGACATCTGGAACAGCTGGACGCCGGCCGACCGCGAGATCGTCAAGCAGGCCGCCATCGACGCCGGCAAGGAAGAGATCGCCATCGCGCGCAAGGGCATGGTCGAGGCCGACAAGCCCCTGCTCAAGGACATCGCCGCTAACGGCGTGACCGTGACCCAGCTCAGCCCCGCCGAGCGCGAGGAGTTCGTGAAGGCCACGCGCCCGGTGTATGCCAAGTGGAAGGGCCAGATCGGCGCCGACCTGGTGCAGGCGGCCGAAAAGTCCATCGCCGCGCGCAAGCCCTGAGCGGCCCGCGCCACGCAAAAAGCCCCGCGAGCGGGGCTTTTTATTTGCTCGTATTTTTATAGCTTGCGGCGCTTGCTGGGAGCGCCATACAGGCCAAAAATACTTCAAACTTCCAGCACCTCGCCCGACTGCTGCAGCGCCCACATGCGCGCATAGCGGCCACCCACCGCCAAGAGCGCGGCGTGCGTGCCGCGCTCGGCGATGCGGCCGGCGTCCATGACCAGGATCTCGTGCGCGTCGACCACGGTGGAGAGGCGGTGCGCGATCACCAGCGTGGTCTTGCCCTGGGCCACCTGGCGCAGCTCGGCCTGGATGGCGCGCTCGTTGGCCGAATCGAGCGCCGAGGTGGCCTCGTCGAAGATCAGGATGGGCGGGTTCTTGAGCAGCGTGCGCGCGATGGCCACGCGCTGCTTCTCGCCGCCCGAGAGCTTGAGCCCGCGCTCGCCCACCATGGTGGCGTAGCCCTTGGGCGTGGCGGCAATGAAGCCGTGGATGTGCGCCGCGCGCGCGGCATGCTCCACCTCGTCCTGCGTGGCGCCGGGGCGGCCGTAGGCGATGTTGTAGGCCACGGTGTCGTTGAACAGCACCGTGTCCTGCGGCACGATGCCGATGGCCTGGCGCACGCTGGCCTGTGTCACGTCGCGCAGCTCCTGGCCGGCGATGGTGATGCGGCCCTGCTGGATGTCGTAGAAGCGGTAGAGCAGGCGCGAGAGCGTGGATTTGCCCGCACCCGAGGGGCCGACCACGGCCACCGTCTTGCCCGCCGGGATCTCGAAGCTCACGCCCTGCAGGATGGGACGGCCGCTCTCGTAGGCGAAGTGCACGTCCTCGAAGCGCACCGTGGGCCGGTCCAGGCCGGTCAGCGGCTGCGCGCCGGGGGCATCGGCCACCTCGCGCTCCCTGTCCATCAGGGTGAACATCTTGTCCAGGTCGGTCAGGCTCTGCTTGATCTCGCGGTAGATCACGCCGAGGAAGTTCAGCGGGATGTAGATCTGGATCATGAAGGCGTTGACCATGACCAGGTCGCCCAGCGTCATGCGCCCGTCGGCCACGCCCTGCGTGGCGCGCCACAGCATGGCCACCAGCCCCGTCGCGATGATGAGCTGCTGGCCGGTGTTGAGCATGGACAGCGTGCTCTGGCTCTTGAGGCGCGCGCGGCGCAGGCGCTCCAGGCTTTCGTCGTAGCGCCGGGCCTCGAACTGCTCGTTGTTGAAGTACTTGACGGTCTCGTAGTTGAGCAGCGAATCCACGGCCTTGGTGTGCGCGGCCGAGTCGAACTCGTTGGCCTCGCGCCGGAACTGGGTGCGCCATTCGGTCACCAGCACGGTGTAGGTGATGTACAGCGCCAGCGCGGCCAGCGTGATGCCGGCAAACCAGGCATCGAACTTGGTCGCCAGGATGACCAGCACCAGCGCCACCTCGATCAGCGTGGCGAAGATGTTGAACAGCGTGAACGACACCAGCGACTCGATGCCGCGCACGCCGCGCTCGATATCGCGCGTCATGCCACCGGTCTGGCGTTCCAGATGAAAGCGCAGGCTCAGCGCGTGCAGGTGCTCGAAGGTCTGCAGCGCGATGCTGCGCGCCGCGCCGTGCGTGGCCTTGGCGAACACGAGTTCGCGCAGCTCGGTGAACAGCGAGGTCGAGAGGCGCAGCACCCCGTAGGCCAGCAGCAGGCCCACGGGCACCACCAGCAGCGCGCTGGGGGCGCCGGGCTGCAGGTCCATGGTGTCCACGAGCTGCTTGAGCAGCAGCGGCACGCTGACGTTGGCAAGCTTGGCACCCACCATGAAAGCAACGGCCGCGATCACGCGCCATTTGTACTGCCACAGGTAGGGCAGCAGGCGGCCGAGCGTGGCCCAGTCGGTGTGCGCGCGGGGTGCGGCGCCGGGGGTATTGGGGGGGGCAGATTCGCCGTGGCGGCGCATGGAGCAGAATTCCGGTTGCTGTATCACTACCGATTGTGCCCATGTCCCAAGATTCCAGCCGTCCCGCCGCCACATTGCCCACCGACAAGGAACTGGTGCTCAAGGTCATCCCCATGCCGGCGGACACCAACGGCAATGGCGACATCTTCGGCGGCTGGGTCATGGCCCAGGTCGACCTGGCCGGGTCCGTGCTGCCCGCGCGCTACGTGCAGGGCCGCATGGCCACCGTGGCGGTGAACGAGTTCGTCTTCAAGCACCCCGTGCGCGTGGGCGACATCCTGTCGTTCTTCTCCAGCGTCACGCGCGTTGGCCGCACGTCGATCACGGTGGATGTGGAGGTGTTTGCCGAGCGCTTTACCGAGCAGGGGCGCTACGTGAAGGTCACCGAGGCGCTGCTCACCTACGTGGCCATCGATGCCGAGGGCCGCCCGCGCCCGGTGCAGATGCACCCGCCGACGCAGCCCTGACTGCTTCAGAATCGCGAAAAATCCGGCGCGCGCTTGGCCAGGAAGGCCGACACCGCCTCGGCCAGCTCGGGGGACTGCACGCTCTCCTGCAGCGCTTGGCCCTCGGCCGCGAAGGTGGCCTCCAGCGCGGCCTGATGGCCCCGGCGCAGCAGGCGCTTGGACCGCGCCAAGGGGCCCGGGGCCATCTGGGCCAGGGCCTCCGCCGTTTGCCGGGCGCGCGCCATCAAGCCATCGCCGGGCACCACGGCCGTGACCAAGCCGGCGCGCAGCGCGGTGGCAGCGTCAAAGGGCTCGCCCAACAACACCAGTTCGCTGGCCAGGCGCATGCCGGCATTCAAGGGAAGCAGGTAGCTGGAGCCGAACTCGGGCACGAGGCCGAGCTTGGCGAACGGCATCTGGAAGCGCGTGCCCTCGGCCGCGTAGACGAAGTCGCAGTGCAGCAGCAGCGTGGTGCCGCCGCCGATGGCCAGGCCGTGGACTGCCGCCACCAGCGGCTTGTCGAACGTGGTCAGGCGCTGCAGCAAGCGCGCCAGCGCCGACTGTTCATAGCCCTGCGCCAGCAGGCCGTGCTGCACCCCTTTGAGATTGGCGCCCGAGCAGAAGGCGTCGCCCTCGGCGCTGAGCAGCACCACGCGCACGGCCGGGTTCTGTGCGGCCTCGGCGAGGTGCGCCGCCAGGGTATCGAACCAGGCGTCGTCCATGAGATTGCGCACGCCGGGCTGGCCGAAGCGCAGGTGCAGCACCTTGTGCTCGAGGGTGGCCGAGAAATGAACGTCCATAGGGGTCTCCAGGGGCATGGAACCTAGTCAGGGCCGATGAACAGGCAGAGCGCCTGCTCGGCCAGCTCGTCGAGCGACAGGCGACCCTCGGGCTGGTGCCACTTGACCACCCAGTTGAGCGCACCCAGGATCAGCAGGCGCGCCACGGCGGGTTCGGCGCGCAGGCGTCCCGCCTCGTGCAGCGCCTGCAGCACGGGCATCCATTGCGCCTCGTAAACGGCCTTGATGCGCGTGATGGCGGCGCGTTGCGGCGGCGTCAGGGAGCGCCACTCATAGAGCATGACGGGGATGAAGTCGCCATCCGGTCCAAACAGTATCTCGAAGTGGTGGCGCACCAGTGCAGCCAAGCGCGCGCGCGGCAGCGCATCCTGGGGCAGGCGCTCCAGCGCCTGCTGCTGGCTTTGCACGGCGCGCTGCATGCCCTCTTCCATGACGGCATGCAGCAGCGCGTTCTTGCTCTCGAAGTGGTAGAAGGGCGAGCCGCTGCGCATGCCGGCCGCTGCCGCGATGTCGCGCGTGCTCGCGCCTTCGAAGCCCTTGGCGCGGAACAAGCGCGCCGCACCGTCGATGATGAGCCGGCGGCGGTTGCCCTCGTCGCGCTCGTCCTGCGTCTTGGGCGGCCGGCCGCGCGGCCGGGCGGGGGCCGGCGCGCTGGCGTCAACAGGGGGACTCTCAGGGAGGGAGGCGGGCATGCCCGGAAAGATAGCCGGGATGGCTTATTGAAGCAATCGTTTGCTTGGGTGAATTCCTCGGGGAAAGCCCGGATGCCCCGCCCTCCCTGCTCAGGCGGGTTGCGCCGTGGGGAGCGCGCGCGCGGGCGCTGCCTGCGGCGCCATGCCCACGCCGATTTCACCGGAGAGCTGGCCGCCCTCCTCGATCACCAGCTTGCCGTAGCGGATCTTGCCGCTGACCTTGCCGGTGTTGAAGATCACGAGCTTCTGGCGCACCGTGAGCGTGCCGTCGAATTCGCCCCGGATCTCGGCGATGTCGATCTCGGCCGAGCCGCGGAAGGCGCCCTGCTCCGAGATCTGGATCACGCGCGAATCCATGGTGGCCTCGACCGTGCCCTCCACGACCAGGGTGTCGCAGTCGGTGATCTCCACGCCCTTGAGCTTGATGTTGGGGCCGACGGTGAGCTTGCTGCCGGCGCCTTCAGGGGCGGCTGTTGCGGCCTTGGCGGCGCTGGCCGGAGCGGCCGCCGGAGAGGCCATGGGGGCGACGCCAGACGAGGGGGTGGTCGGCTGGCGCACGGGGAAGGATTCTGTTTCACGCTTGCCAAAGAACGGGTTTTGCACGGCCATCGGATCTCCTTGAAAAGAAGGCATCGTAGGCAGCACCCGCCCTGCAATCCCCGCACATCAGGCAAGTTCGGTAACGAGGTGGTTCATTGGTTGCATGCGCTTGCAGCATTTGCAGTGGCACACAGGCCACCCACCCGCAGGAAACAACTCAGGAGACGATGTACGCGGCCGCGCCCGAGGACATGAGCTTGCCGTCCGGGCCCAGGAATTCCATGCGCGTGCTGGCCACGCGCGAGCCCAGGCGCAGCACCTCGGCGCGCAGCTCGAAATGCGTGCCGATGCCGGGGCGCAGGTAGTCAATGCGCAGGTCGATGGTGCCCAGCTTGGCGAAGCGGTGCAGGCGCTGCAGCGGCGCCTCGTCCATGTGGCGCGCGCCGATGGCCGCCATCACTGCCAGGCCGCCCATGGCGTCCAGCCCGGCGCTGATGACGCCGCCATGGATGCGGTTGTGCGCGAAATGGCCGATCAGCTCGGGCTTCATCTCGATGCGGCCAACCACGCGCTCGGCCTCCAGGCTGACGATCTTGAGCCCCAGCACCTGGTTGAAGACGATACGTTCCTCGAAGATCGTCTTGAGCCCGGCGATGAACTCGGGCTCGAACGGCGGGGTGGGTGCGGCGGCTTTGCTCATGGGCGTCCCTCGGAGCGTGCCTGCCAGCAGGACGCTATTGTTTTAATAGCATTCAGCGCCTGATGACAAAGCGCCAGAGGCCGATTTTCTTTGAAATCAGCACTGGCTGAAATCAGGCTTTCTCTTTTTACGAAAGCGGCGGGTGCCCGGAAATCCGGGCACCCCCTGCGGGGGCCTGACTTCAGCAGTTGCTGAAGTCAGGGCGCCGCTTTTAGCGAAAACGTCAGGTCTGCTTCGCATCCCGCGCCGCCTTCGGCGGCACCAGACTTCAGCACTGGCTGAAATCTGGTTTGCGTTTTTCCATGAACGCCGTAAAAGCCTCGCGGGCGGCGGGTTCGCGCAGCATGCGGCCGAAGCTCTCGCCCTCCTCGGCCATGCGTTCGAGCACGGTGGCGGTCTGGCCCTTCTTCAGCAGGCGCTTGGTCTCGACCAGGGCCGACAGCGGCTTGGCCGCCAGCTTCTTCGCCTGGGCCTGGGCCACGGCATTGCATTCGGTGGGGGGCACGACGCGGTTGACCAGGCCCACCTCCAGCGCGGCTTCGGCCAGGAAGGGCTCGCCCAGCAGCAGGGCCTCGGCGGCGCGGTGGTAGCCCAGCATCTGCGGCACCAGCAGGCTGGAGGCGGCCTCGGGGCACAGGCCCAGGTTCACGAAGGGCATGGAGAACGCGGCGTTGTCGCCGGCGTAGACCAGGTCGCAGTGCAGCAGCATGGTGGTGCCGATGCCCACGGCAGGGCCGCACACGGCGGCCACGACGGGCTTGGGGAAGGTGGCGATGGCACGCAGGAAGCGGAACACGGGCGAATCCTGCGAGGCCGGGGGCTGCTGCAGGAAGTCGCCGATGTCGTTGCCGGCGCTGAAAATTGCCAGGTCGCCCTGCAGCACCACCACGCGCACCTCGGTGCCCTGGGCGGCGGACTCGAAGGCATCGGCCAGGGCCGAGTACATGGCGCGGGTCAGGGAGTTCTTCTTGTCCACCCGGTTGAAGGTGATGGTGGTGACGCCGGCTTCGGTGTGCACCAGGATGTCGTTCACGGTATCGCTCATGAAAGGCTTTCTGAAGAAGGAGAGTGAAGCACGTGCTTCACTCTTTGTAGTAGACGATTTGGTGGCTGGTGGCGAGCATGTCGCCGGCCTCGTTCCAGAGCTGCACGGTCTGGTCGAAGAAGCCATTGCGGAACTCCTGGCCGCGCGCCTGGCCGAGCAGGAAGCCGGTACCGGTGTCCTGCAGCTGCGCCGTGCCGGCATGGAAGTACACCGTGATCGACACCGTGCCGGCGGGCACGGGCAGCGCGCGGCGCAGCCACACGCGCGGGAAGAACACGTCGGCCAGCGCGGCCAGGGAGCAGAAGTCGAGCGGCCGGTCGGGATCGTCGCGCATCCACAGCTGCGTGAGGCTGCTGTCGCCCTGGCCGTTCCACTGCCGGGGCATGGCGCCGGTGACGGGGCGGATGTCGTAGCGGTTGAACCATTCGACGCCGCTCACCGAGCCGATGCGCTCGAGCGTGTCGGCGCGCGGCACCTCGGGCATGGGCGTGTCGGCCAGGCTCCAGGTCTCGCGCCGCGCCGCCGTCACGGCCGTGGCCGTGGTGGTGACCACCTGGGCGCCCTGGGCGTCGGTCTGCAGGATGGTGACGCTCCAGTGCTGCGTGGAGCGGTTGGTGCGCACGGGCGTGGCCTGCACCGTGAACGGCCCGGTGGACAGCGCCCCGGCGTAGTTGACGGTGAGCGACAGCGGCTCACCCAGCAGGTCGGGGTGCAGCAGGATGGCGCGCAGCACCGTGGCGGCCGTGATGCCGCCAAACGGCCCGACCATGTTCCAGTACGCGGGGCTGGTCTGCCCGCGGTAGTGTCCCGCCGCCGTGGTGTCCAGCACGAGAGCCTGATCAAAGGGATGGGGTGTCGTCATGGCATCTAGTGTGCCGTGAAATGTGCGCTCAGGCCGTCGTACCGGCGACTGGCTGCTCGACCTCGGCCAGCCCCAAGAGCTGCGCCACGGCGCGCGGCCACAGGCTCTGGCGGAACTGCTCACGGAAGAAGCCGAAATGCCCGATGCGCAGCGCCTTCACGTCCTGCGGGGCGATGCGCTCGACGCGCGTGGGCGCGTTGCTGTAGAGGTTGACGAGGTTGTGCGTGCCGCGCAGCGTCATGAGTTCGTCGTCGCTCATCGACAGCGCCAGCACCGGGAAGCGCACCGCGCCATAGCTTTGTGCCACGGCCGGCCCTTCGGCGCCCACGCTGTAGGTGGGGCTGAGGCACCAGCGGCGCCACTGCAGGATCACCCCCGCCGGCAAATCGCCCACCTTGCGCAGCTTGCGGCCCGGGAAGTAGCCGCACAGGCGCGTGGCCAGCGGCACCAGCACCCACCAGAAGTACGGCACCATGCGCTTGAGGCGCGGAGCGTTGTCGCGCCAGTAGCCGCTGCCGGCCGCCACGCTGAGCAGGCCGTCCACCTGGCCGGGGTTGCGCAGCAGGCCGGGCAGCTGCGCGCCCAGGCTGTGGCCCAGCAGGTACAGCGGCTGCCCGGGCAACGCAGCGCGCGCGGCCGAGATCACGGCTTCGTAATCGTGCGCCCAATCGAACAGGTTGGCCCGCACCTCGCGCATGGGGCCCACGAGCGAATCGCCATGGCCCCGGTAGTCGAACGTGGTGACGCGAAAGCCCTGCCCCGCCAGCCACTGGGCGAACGACGCGTAGTAGTCCTGGCGCACCCCCATGGCCCCGCCAATGACCACGCTGGCGCGCGGCGCGCCCTCGGGCTCGTAGACGCACACCGCCAGGGATGTGGACTCATCGACCCGTAAGGTTTGCTTGTTCATGTCTGTCTCCTTGTGTCAACACCGGTCTGCGCCGGCTTGATGTCAGAAGCTTCGAGAAGGCGCCCCCCTCCACGCTCGAAAGGGAGCACCTCCGCCCTCAAGGGCGTAGCGAGCGGGATGGGCTGCTAGGCGGACGGAGCACAGGAACCGGAGCGTACTTCCTGTACGCGAGGATTCCGAGCACCGCCCAACAACGCAGACCGCCCGCGCAGTAGCCAGTTAAACAGCTTCAAAAATTCCCGCTGCGCCTTGGCCGGTGCCCACGCACATCGTGACCATGCCGTACTTCAGCTTGTGGCGGCGCAGCGCGTGCACCACGGTGGCGGCGCGGATGGCGCCGGTGGCGCCCAGCGGGTGGCCCAGGGCGATGGCGCCGCCCATGGGGTTGACCTTGGCCGGGTCCAGGCCCAGGGTGTTGAGCACGGCGAGCGACTGGGCGGCGAAGGCTTCGTTCAGCTCGTACCAGCCGATGTCATCGCTCTTGAGGCCGGCGTAGCGCAGCGCGGCCGGGATGGCCTCGATGGGGCCGATGCCCATGATCTCGGGCGGCACGCCACGGGCGGCGTAGCTGACGAAACGCGCCAGCGGCGTGAGGCCGAACTGCTTCACGGCCTTTTCGCTGGCCAGGATCAGCGCGCCCGCGCCGTCGCTGGTCTGCGAGCTGTTGCCGGCCGTCACCGTGCCACGCGCGGCAAACACCGTGCGCAGCTTGGCCAGGCCTTCGAGCGTGGTGTCGGGGCGCGGGCCTTCGTCCAGGCTCACGGTGCGGGTCTTGAGGGTGACTTCGCCGGTGGCCAGGTCGGGCGTGCGCTCGATGACGTCGATGGGGGTGATTTCGTCGCTGAACTCGCCGGCCTGCTGGGCCTTGATGGCGCGCAGGTGCGATTCGAGCGCGAAGGCGTCCTGCGCTTCGCGGCTCACCTTCCACTGCTGGGCCACCTTCTCGGCCGTCAGGCCCATGCCGTAGGCAATGCCGACGTTCTCGTCGCGGGCAAACACCTCGGGGTTGAACGAAGGCTTGCCGCCGCCCATGGGCACCATGCTCATGGACTCGGCGCCGCCAGCGATTAGCACGTCGGCCTCACCCACGCGGATGCGGTCGGCGGCCATCTGGATGGCGGTGACGCCCGAGGCGCAGAAGCGGTTGACGGTGACGCCGCCCACGGGGTGGTTGAAGGCCAGGCCCATGGCGATACGCGCCATGTTCATGCCCTGCTCACCCTCGGGGAAGGAGCAGCCGATGATGGCGTCTTCAATCGCCTTGGGGTCCAGCGTGGGCACCTGCAGCATGGCACTCTTGATGGCGGCCACCAGCAGGTCGTCGGGGCGGGTATTGCGGAAGTAACCGCGGCCCGAGCGCCCGATGGGCGTGCGCGTGGCGGCAACGATGTAGGCGTCTTGGACTTGTTTCATGATGGATCCTTACCTTGAGGGGTTGGGGCCTAGGCCCGCTGCTGGGCTGCGGTGTTCTGGCCCGCAGCAGCACTGGTGGTGTTCTTGCCGGAGGGCACCCAGGCCCAGACGAATGCACATTCGATGGGCTGCGCGCCGGATTCGTCGCTCACCTGCACGGCCACGGTGACTTCGCCCTTGTCGCTTTGCTGCATCAGCGCGCGCTGGTCGTCGGTCAGGGTGGCCACGGCGCGCAGGGCGCCCTGGGCGCGCCGCTTGAAGGCCACGCGCAGTTCCTTGGCCAGCGGCAGGCAGTCGTCGCGCACGTTCATGCCCACCACCATGCCGGTGGCCGTTTCGGCCAGCAGCGTCATGGCGGCGGCATGCACGCCGTGGATGTGGTTCTGCACGCGGCGCTGGTTGGCCACGGCGACCTCCACGCGCTGCGGCGTCAGCGCCACGTACTGCAGGCCCGCCGTGCCGGTGAAGGGCACGGCGCGGCGCAGCACCAGGTTGCGCGCCCAGGGGCGCGCGAACGCGGGCACCCGGTCGAGCTGGCCCAGGGTGCGGGCCAGCCGGTTGGGCGCTGAGGCTTTGCTAGTCATCGGCTCTCCTTGAGTGAGCGAGGTTCGTGGCTGAGGAAGCGTCGCGAGCGGCCTTCAGGCAAGGCGGACGGAGCGCAGGAACCGGAACGTACTTCTGTACGTGAGGATTCCGAGCACCGCCCAACGCCGCATGAAGGTCGCGCAGTAGCTTCATCAGTTACGAACCGGCTTGCCGGTGCTGAGCATGCCCATGATGCGTTCCTGCGTCTTGGGGTGGGTGATGAGGCCGCAGAAGGCCTTGCGCTCCAGGGCCATGAGGTATTCCTCGGTCACCAGGGTGCCGGCATCCACGTCGCCGCCGCAGACCACGCCGGCGATCAGGCTGGCGATGTGGAAGTCGTGCCCGCTGATGAAGCCGCCGTCGCGCATGTTCACGAGCTGCGCCTTGATGGTGGCGATGCCGCTGCGGCCCGCCACGGGGAACAGGCGCTTGTTCGGTGCGCGCCAGCCGCCGTTGGCCATGGCCTTGGCTTCGTTCAGCGCGACGAACAGCAGCTCGTCCTTGTGCGGCACGATGACGTCGCTGTCCAGCAGGTAGCCGAGCTTGCGCGATTCCAGCGCGCTGGTGCCCACGGTGGCCATGGCGGCGGCGGTGAAGCCTTCCGTCAGGAAGGGCAGAACGTCCTTGGAGGTGGACGTGGCCATGTTCTCGGCCGCGCGGCGGGCGATGTAGGTCAGGCCGCCAGCGCCGGGCACCAGGCCCACGCCCACTTCCACCAGGCCGATGTAGCTTTCCATGTGCACCACGCGGCGTGCCGAGTGCACGGCCAGTTCGCAGCCGCCGCCCAGGGCCAGGCCGCGGATGGCCGAGACCACGGGCACGTTGGCATAGCGCAGGCGCAGCATGGTGTCCTGCAACTCCTTCTCGGCGCCTTCGATGGCGCTCACACCGGCAATCATGAAGGCGGGCAGCATGGCCTGCAGGTCGGCACCGGCGCTGAAGGGCTCGTCGCCGGACCAGACCACCACGGCCTTGTAGTCCTTCTCGGCCATGTCCACGGCCATCGCCAGGCCTTCGGCCACGTCGGGGCTGATGGCGTGCATCTTGGTCTTGATGCTGGCGATGACGACCTCGTCGTCCAGCGTCCACAGGCGGATGGCGTCGTCTTCGTGCAGCGTCTTGCCGGCGGTCTTGTAGTCCGGCAGCGTCTCACCCAGAAGTTTTTCAGGGAAATACTGCTTTTCGTAGACGGGCAAAGCGCGGCGTGCTACGAATTTGTTAGCAGATGCGCTCCACGAGCCTTGCGCCGTGTGCACGCCACCAGCCTCGGCCACAGGGCCCTTGAACACCCACTCGGGCAGCGGGGCCTTGCTCAAGGCCTTGCCGGCGTCGATGTCCTCCTGGACCATCTTGGCCACTTCCAGCCAGCCGGCTTCCTGCCACAGCTCGAACGGGCCCTGCTTCATGCCGAAGCCCCAGCGCATGGCCTGGTCCACGTCGCGCGCGTTGTCGGCGATGGTGCCCAGGTGCACGGCGGCGTAGTGGAAGCTGTTGCGCAGGATGGCCCACAGGAACTGGCCCTGCGCGCCTTCGGCGTTGCGCAGGAGCTTGAGGCGCTCGCCCGCGGGCTTCTTCAGCATGCGGCCGTAGACCTCGTCGGCCTTCTGGCCGCCGGGCACGTAGTCACCGCTGGCCAGGTCGAAGCGCAGCACGTCGCGGCCGACCTTCTTGTAGAAGCCGGCCTTGGCCTTCTGGCCCAGGTTGCCCATTTCGATGAGCTTCTTCAGCACTTCGGGCGTTCCGAAGCTGCCGTAGAACGGGTCGGTGTCCGCGTTGAGGTTGTCCTGCAGCGTCTTGACGACGTGGGCCATGGTGTCCAGGCCCACCACGTCGGCGGTACGGAAGGTGCCGCTGCTGGCGCGGCCGAGCTTCTTGCCCGTGAGGTCGTCCACCACGTCGAAGGTCAGGCCGAAGTTCTCGACTTCCTTCATCGTGGACAGCATGCCGGCGATGCCGACGCGGTTGGCGACGAAGTTGGGCGTGTCGTGCGCACGCACCACGCCCTTGCCCAGGCCGCTGGTGACGAAGGCTTCGAGCTGGTCGAGCACTTCGGGGGCGGTGGTGGGCGTGTTGATGAGTTCCACCAGCGTCATGTAGCGCGGCGGGTTGAAGAAGTGGATGCCGCAGAAGCGCGGCTTGATGCTCTCGGGCAGCGCTTCGCTCAGCTTGGTGATCGACAGGCCCGAGGTGTTGGACGCCACGATGGCGTGCGGCGCGACGAAGGGTGCGATCTTGGCGTACAGATCAAGCTTCCAGTCCATGCGCTCGGCGATGGCTTCGATGATGAGGTCGCAGCCGCGCAGTTGCTCCAGGTGCTCTTCGTAGTTGGCCTGGCCGATCAATGCGGCGTCGTCCGCCACGCCCAGCGGCGCGGGCTTGAGCTTCTTGAGGTTGTCGATGGCGCGGGTGACGATGCCGTTCTTCGGGCCTTCCTTGGCCGGCAGGTCGAACAGCACCACGGGCACCTTGACGTTGACCAGGTGCGCGGCGATCTGCGCGCCCATCACGCCAGCGCCGAGCACGGCGACTTTCTTCACTTGAAATCGGGACATGTTTTTCGTTCCTTGTTGGGGGCCTTGCCGCGCCGCGCGCGGGCCAGGCGGTGGCCGTTACTGGACCCGCAGCCAGGTCTGGGTGCGGCCGAAGGGGCCGATGGAGCCGCGCACTTCGAGCTTCTTGCCGCCCTCGGTGGGCGTCATGCGCAGCGTGTAGTTGCGGCCGTTCTCGGGGTCGAGGATCTTGCCGCCCTCCCACACGTCCTTGCCCTCGGCCTTCTTGGCGCCACGGATGATCTCCAGGCCCAGCAGCGGCTTGTCCTTGCGGTCGTCGCTGCATTCCTTGCACAGGTCGTCGGGCTTGGCGTCCTTGGCCAGGCGGCGCTCCAGCGTGCCGGTCAACACGCCGGCGCTGTTGGCCTGGATGCGGATCTCGGCCTTGGCCTCGCCGGTCTTGTCGTCGATGTTGCGCCACAGACCTTCAGGCGTCATCTGGGCCCACGCGGGGGCGGCAATCACTATTGAAACGATAGCTGCTAGCGCTTTATTCATGGGCACTCCAGTGCAAAAAGGCTTGAAGTCTGTGGCGAACGCCGGATCAGGCCAGGGCCAGGTCGGTGTCCATGAGCACCTTGGAGCCGGTGCGTGCGGTGCGCATCAGCGTCGCAGTCTCGGGGAAGAGCTTGGCGAAGTAGAAGCGCGCCGTCTGCAGCTTGGCGGGGTAGAACGGGTCGGTGTTGCCGGCGGCGATCTCGCGCAGGGCCACCTGGGCCATGCGGGCGAAGAAGTAGCCGAACACCAGGTGGCCGGCCACGCGCAGGTAGTCCACGGCGGCGGCGCCCACTTCGTCGGGGTTCTGGAAGCCCTTGAAACCGATCTCGGTGGTGAACTTGGTCATCTGGTCGCCCAGGTAGGCCACGGGGTTGATGAACTCGGCCATCTTCTCGTTCACGCCTTCTTCGGCGACCAACTGGCCCACCAGCTTGCCGAACTTCTTCAGCGTGGCGCCGTTGTTCGACAGCACCTTGCGGCCCAGCAGGTCGAGCGACTGGATGGTGTTGGTGCCTTCATAGATCATGTTGATGCGGTTGTCGCGCACGAACTGCTCCATGCCCCATTCCTTGATGAAGCCGTGGCCGCCGAAGACCTGCATGCAGGCGTTGGTGGCGATGTGGCCGTTGTCGGTGATGAAGGCCTTGGCGATGGGGGTCAGCAGGGCCAGCATCTCGCCGGCGTCCTTGCGCACCTTCTCGTCGGGGTGGTTGTGCTCCTTCTCCAGCAGGATGGAGCAGAAGGCCTGCAGCGCGCGGCCGCCTTCGGCGTAGGCCTTGGCGGTGAGCAGCATCTTGCGCACGTCGGGGTGCACGATGATGGGGTCGGCGGGCTGGTCCTTGGCCTTGGGGCCGGTCAGCGAGCGCATCTGGATGCGGTCCTTGGCGTAGGCCAGGGCGTTCTGGTAGGCCACTTCGGTCAGGCCGAGCGACTGGTTGCCCACGCCCAGGCGGGCGGCGTTCATCATCACGAACATGCCCTGCATGCCCTTGTTGGGCTGGCCGACCATGGTGCCGACGGCGTTCTCCAGCACCATCTGGCAGGTGGCGCTGGCCTTGATGCCCATCTTGTGCTCGAGGCCCGAGCAGTAGATGCCGTTGCGTTCGCCCACGGAGCCGTCCTTGTTCACATGGAACTTGGGCACGATGAACAGGCTGATGCCCTTGATGCCGGGAGGCGCGTCGGGCAGGCGGGCCAGCACGAGGTGGATGATGTTCTCCGACATGTCGTGCTCGCCGGCGCTGATGAAAATCTTGTTGCCGGTGATCTTGTAGGTGCCGTCGGCCTGGGGCTCGGCCTTGGTCCGCATCAGGCCCAGGTCGGTGCCGCAGTGCGGCTCGGTCAGGCACATGGAGCCGGTCCACTCGCCGCTGGTCATCTTGGGCAGGTAGGTGGACTTCTGCTCGGGCGTACCGTGCGTTTCCAGGGCGGCATAGGCGCCATGGGTCAGGCCGGGGTACATGGTCCAGGCCTGGTTGGCGCTGTTGAGCATCTCGTAGAACATGGTGTTGACCACGTACGGCAGGCCCTGGCCGCCGAATTCGGGGTCGCAGCCCAGGGCAGCCCAGCCGCCCTCGATGTACTGGGCGTAGGCTTCCTTGAAGCCCTTGGGCGTGGTCACCGCGTGGGTGGCCTGGTCGATGGAGCAACCCTCGGCGTCGCCGCTGATGTTCAGCGGGAAGGCCACTTCAGCCGCGAACTTGCCGCCTTCTTCCAGCACGGCGTTGATGGTGTCGGCATCGATGTCGGCGTGCTTGGGGATCTGCTGGAGATCCGCCGTGACGTTGAACACTTCGTGCATGACGAACTGCATGTCGCGCAGGGGCGGCGTGTAAGTAGGCATGGGTATCTCCTTGGAAAACGGGGTGGGAACAGGGAATTAGCCCGCGGCCGGCGGCTGCGCGGCGAAACGGGCGAGGATGTTGTCGAAACCGGTGAGCGCACGCTCGATGGAGCCGGGGTTCTTCAGGAAACGGGCTTCGTAGTGCAGGGCAAGAATGAGGCCATGCACCTCGAACAGCATCTGGTCCTCGACCACGTCAGCGCGCAGCTGTCCCAGCTCCTTGGCCTGCTTGATGGCACGCTTCATGGCGGCGTGCCAGGTCAGGACGGAATGGGCCAGCGCGTCGCGCACGGGACCGGTGCGGTCGTCGAACTCGATGGCGCCGCTGATGTAGATGCAGCCCGAATCGATCTCGATCGAGGTGCGCTTCATCCAGTTGTCGAACAGCGCGCGCAGGCGCTCGACACCGCGCGGTGCCGACATGGCGGGGTAGAACACCTCCTGCTCGAAGCAGTGGTGGTATTCACGGATCACTGAAACCTGCAGCTCTTCGCGCGAACCGAAATGCGCGAAGACGCCGGACTTGCTCATGCCCATCACATCGGCCAGCGCGCCGATGGACAGGCCCTCCAGGCCGATGTGCGTGGCCAGGCCGAGCGCGGCCTCGATGATGGCCTGCTTGGTCTGCTGGCCCTTTTGCAGCGCCCGGGCGCTGCCGGCGCGGCCGCGGCTGGCGCGGGGCGTCGGGCTGGAAGAAGTGGTTGCGGGCATGGGCGAATAAAAACGAACGATCGTTCTATTCTGCAGCAAATTCCTTCCAGCGTCCGGTATGCCCCCAAAAATAGAGAGCCGCCTCCAACCCCACGTTGCGGCCGTGCCACCGGCCGGCCCGGCCCGGGGTGACGCAACCACGGGCGCGCGTCAGCCGGGCGACGCACGCCCTGGAGCAGTCATGGAGAGAGGTGGCGCGCGGGGTGCGCGCCAGGTGTCAGAGCATCAGCGCCAGGCTGGCGTCGAGCTGTTCCGTGGGCAGGCGCCGAAAGCCGGAGCGCGCGAAGCGCTGCAGCCGCCCCTGGGCAAAGGCCGTGAGGACGCCGGCGGCCACTTGCGCATCCACCGTGGGCGCGGCCGACCCTGCGGCGTCCGCTGCGGGGCGCAGGCACTGGCGCAGGGTGGATTCGATGCGGTCGAAAAACTGGTTCATGCGCTGCTGCAGGCGCTCGTGTTCGAGCACTAGGGCATCGCCCACCATCACGCGCACCATGCCGGGGTTGCGCTCGCCGAACTGCAGCAGCAGGGCGATCACGCGCAGTGCCTGGTGTGCGCCATCGCCGGCCTTGGGTGCCTCGGGCATCCCCTGGCCCACGATCTGCGCCACGCGGGTGAACACGGCCTGCTCGATGAAATCGATCAGCGCCTCGAACATCTGGGCCTTGCTGGCGAAATGCCGGTAGAGCGCGGCCTCGCTCACGCCCAGGCGCGCGGCCAGCGCCGCCGTGGTGATGCGCTCGGCACCGGGCTGCTCCAGCATGGCGGCCAGGGTTTGCAGGATCTGCTCGCGCCGCTCGCCCGGGCGCGGGCGCTTGCGCTGCGCCGCCGGGCTGTCCGCCACGGCCTGCGGGGCGCCGGGCGCGGCGGTGGATTCGGAGGGTTGCGCGTGCTCTGGCATGGTGTGGCAAGTGTGTGCAAACGATTCTCGCACAGCCCCCCAACACATCCTTTCAGGCCGGAAACACCAGCGTCACCCGCAGGCCGCGGCCGCTGGAGCCCCGGTCCAGCGCCAGCGTGGCGCCGTGCGCGCGGGCAATTTCGTCGGCGATGGGCAGGCCCAGCCCGGTGCCTTCGCCCTCGGTGCCGGGCACGCGGTAGAAGCGCTCGAGCACGCGCGGGCATTCCTCGGGCGGTACGCCGGGGCCGTCGTCCTCGACCTGCAGGAAGGCGCGGGGGCGCCCTTCAGGTCCGTCCTGGGTGCCGCAGCGGATGGTGCCGCACCGGATGGTGACGCTGCCGCCCGCCGGGGTGTATTTGATGGCGTTGTCCACCAGGTTCGACAGCAGCTCGCGCAGCAGCCAGCCATGGCCTGACACATGCACCGGCTGGGCATCGAGCCCGAGGTCGATGCCCTTGCCGGTGGCCGGGTCGAGGTACAGCTCCAGCAGGGTTTCGCACAGGTCCTTGAGGTCCACGCGCTGCATGGCCTGGGCGTCGATGCTGCGCGCATCGGCGCGCGACAGCGCCAGCAGCTGGTGCGCCAGCTGCGAGGTGCGGCGCGTGGCGTCGCGCAGTTTCTCGATCTCAACCGCTCCTAAAGTAATAGCTGCCAACGCTTTACCCTCCTGGCCTGGAGCACCTTTTTGATCATTTCCAGGCACGCCACCCGCCGTTTTCATGCCCGAGCGCGCCAGCAGGGCCCAGGCCTCCACCTGGGCCTGCAGGCCCGCCAGCGGCGTGCGCAGCTGGTGCGCCGCATCGGCCACGAAGCGGCGCTGGCCCTCGGCCTGCGCGTTGACGAGCACGAACAGCCGGTTCAACGAATGCACCAGGGGCCGCACCTCGGAGGGCGACGCCGCCTCGTCGATGGCGCTGAGATCGCGCGGCGAGCGGCGCTCCACGGCGGCGGTGAGGTCCAGCAATGGCTTGAACGCGCGCCCGACGGCCCAATGGATGGCCAACGCCGCGCCGGCCACCAGAATGAGGTTGGGCAGCAGCACGCGCAGCAACAGGTGCCTGGCCCAGCGCTGGCGCGGGTCGGAGCCGTCGGCCAGCGCGACGACCATCTCGCCCGCGCCCGTGCGCCCGCGCTGCACCGCGACGCGGTAGGTGATGCCGCCCACTTCGACGCTGTGGAATTCGGGGTCATGGGTGGCCGGCACCGCGCCGTGCACCCATTCGTCGCCCAGCACCAGCCGGCCCGACAGGTCGCGCACGCTGAAGCCGGTGTAGCCCGGGTTGTAGCGCAGGAAATCCTCCACGGGCGGCGCCAGCAGCGACACGGGCGGATCGTCCGGCGTGGCGCCAGGCTCCAGCACCGAGTCGGCCAGGGCGGGCAGCAAGCGCAGCAGGCGCTGGTCGTGCCGCGCTGCGGCCTCATCGGCCGAGCGGTAGTCCAGCCACACGCCCAGCAGCGCCAGCCCGCACAGGGGCAGCACCAGCAGCAGCAGCAGACGGTTGCGCAGGTCGGAGGTCATGGCGTGCAGGCGGGGACGCTGCATGGCCGGCAGCAGGTTCAGGCTTGCTGGACTTCCAGCCGGTAGCCAAACCCCCGGATGGAGCGCAGCGCCACGCCATGGGGTTCGAGCTTGCCGCGCAGGCGCGACACGTAGACCTCGACCGCGTTGGGCGTGATCTCCTTGTCCCAGCCGGTGAGCGCCTGCAGGAGCTTGTCCTTGCTGGCTGGCTTGGGCGCGTGGATGAGCAGGTATTCGAGCACCGTCCACTCGCGCGGCCCGAGCTCGATGGGGACCAGCGCGCCCTCGCCTTCATGGCGGATGCCGACGCGGCGGTTGGCGGTGTCGAGCTCCAGCGGCCCGAACGTGAGCACGGCCGTGGTCGCCGCCTGCGAGCGCCGCAATAGCGCGCGCAGGCGCGCCAGCAGCTCGGGCAACTCGAAGGGCTTGACCATGTAGTCGTCGGCGCCGAGGTCCAGCCCCTGCACCCGGTCGTGCAGCGCGTCGCGCGCGGTCAGGATCAGCACCGGCATGTCGTGGCTGGCCATCTCGGGGCGGCGCAGGCGGCGCGTGAGCTCCAGCCCGTCCATGCCGGGCAGGCCGATGTCGACGATGGCGACGTCGAAGCTCTCGCGCTGCAGCACCTCCTCGGCACGCTCGCCGCTGCCCACCCAGTCGACCGCGTAGCCCGCATCGGCCAGGCCCAGCTTGATGCCGCTGGCGACCATGATGTCATCCTCGACCAGTAGCAGCCGCATGGCAGGACTCCGAATGTCAGTGGCTGCGGATCATCGTGCCGTAGGCCTGCTCGGTCAGGATTTCCAGCAGCATGGCGTGCGGCACACGGCCGTCGATGATGTGCACGGCGTTCACGCCGGCCTTGGCGGCGTCCAGCGCGCCGGCGATCTTGGGCAGCATGCCGCCGGAGATTGTGCCGTCGGCGAACAGCTCGTCGATGCGGCGCGCCGTCAGGTCGGTCAGCAGGTTGCCGGCCTTGTCCAGCACGCCGGGGGTGTTGGTCAGCAGCATGAGCTTTTCGGCCTTGAGCACCTCGGCCAGCTTGCTGGCCACCACATCTGCGTTGATGTTGTAGCTCTCGTTGTTGTCGCCAAAGCCAATGGGGCTGATGACGGGAATGAAGGCATCGTCCTGCAGCGCCTTGACCACGCTGGGGTCGATGGAGACGATGTCGCCCACCTGGCCCACGTCGTGCTCCACGGTCGGGTCCTTGCTGTCCAACATCTTGAGCTTCTGCGCGCGGATCATGCCGCCGTCACGCCCGGTCAGGCCCACGGCCTTGCCGCCGGCCTGGTTGATCAGGCCCACGATGTCCTGCTGCACCTCGCCGGCCAGCACCCACTCGACCACCTCCATGGTTTCGGCGTCGGTCACGCGCATGCCCTGGATGAAGTGGCCCTTCTTGCCCAGGCGGTTCAGCGCCGTCTCGATCTGCGGGCCGCCGCCGTGCACCACCACCGGGTTCATGCCGACGAGCTTGAGCAGCACCACGTCCTCGGCGAAATCCTGCTGCAGCGCCGGGTCGGTCATGGCGTTGCCGCCGTACTTGATGACCATGGTCTTGCCATGGAACTTGCGGATGTAGGGCAGCGCCTGGGCCAGGATCTCGGCCTTGTCGCGCGGGGCAATCGAAAGAAGATGGTCGGTGGTCATGAGACGGGGCACTCGGTCAGGAAACGGGAATGCGCAAATTGTGCCGCATTCAGTGGCGCAGCCAGGACGGCACCTTGAACCGCACGATGGCCATATAAGCCGCCACGTAGGTCACAACGAACAGCGCACAAAAACCCATGAGCACGGGGGTGTTACTCCAGAACAGCAGCGCCGGTACCACGGTGAGCAAAGTGAAGCCCCAAAGATAGGGAGAGGTGCGGTTGTTGCGCATCAGCATGCGGCGGGATTCGTCGTCGTGGAACACGCTGCGCACGATGCGCCGGTAGATGAGCTGGTGAAAATGCAGCGCATCGGCCACACCGGGCGACACCCCGCGCACCAGCTTGCGATAGATGGAAAACACCGTTTCCCACACCGGATAGATCAGCAACAACAGCGGGAACCAGGGCGACACCCCCGCATTGCGCTGCACCAGCGACACGCTGGCCAGAGCGATCACGACGCCCCAGATATAGGCGCCGCCATCTCCGGCGAACAGCATGCCGCGCGGATAGTTCCAGACCAAAAACCCCGCTGTCGCCGCGGCCGTTGATACCAGCAAGGCCGCGAGGGCACGGTCGCCCACCTGGAGTGCCACATGGGCCAGAGCCAGGCAGACGATGAGGGCGACCATGCCAGCCAGGCCGTTGTAACCGTCGATGATGTTGAAGGCGTGAGGGAGACCTGTCACCGCGAGCAACGCAAGGCCAAACCCCAGCCAAGGGGCTGCAGAGAGAAGCACGTCCAGCCAAGGAAGATCCACGCGTGGTACCGACAGCTCCAGCAACGCGACAGCCAGCACGCCCGACGCCGCGGTCAGGCCCAACCTATAGCGCACCGACAAGCGCTGGGTCATATCCTCGGCAATACCCCCCAAAGCGGCAGGCAATAGGACTAGCAGCCACACTAGCACCCAACCACCTAAGCGCAAAGAGGCGGGGTCGCCGAGCCAGGCCAACCCGACTCCCAGACTCCAGCTGGCGGCCATTCCCAACAGCACTGCGGCGCCCCCCAGCCGCGGCACGTCCCCCAGGTGAAAGCGCTGGGGCATGCTGTTGCCATACAAAGCCGCATGGCTGTGCATCCATCGCACGATGAACCCTGCAGCCAGCGCCGCCACGACAAATGCCACCACAGACAACCAAATCATGAACCGCCGATGTTATCCGTTTCACAAAATGAAAATCGCGTCCCTTTCAAAGCACTCCAACCTTCCCTACATACGCTTTTCTGCTGCTGGCATGCTGACAAGGCACTCAGCGCGTTAGCGCCCGATAGAACCGTAGAACCCGTTCTACATACTGTTGGGTTTCTGGGTAGGGAGGAATCCGTCGACCGTGCTTGAGCACAGCCCCCTCCCCGGCGTTGTATGCTGCCAGCGCCAACTCCTTGTCACCATCGAACATGCGCATCAAATCCGCCAGATACCGGCTGCCAATCTGCGCATTGAGCTTGGGCTCCAGCACCGCGCGCCGTGCTTCGTGTGGATTTTTTTCCGCAATGCCGTAACGCTCTGCCGTTGCAGGCATGACCTGCATCAACCCCAACGCTCCTTTGCGTGAGACCGCATCCGTATTGAAGGCTGACTCCGCGGCAGCTACCGCGATCACCAAAGCGGGTTCAAGCGATTGCGACATCGCCGCCTCCTCGAGAAGCGGTTTAGCCAATTCATATCCCGGCAGTCGCAGGGCAGATGCTTCAGCTGCTCTGGTCTTGGGGGACGCAACACCAACGCCGCCCAGCCAGATGACACCCCTGGAAGGAGGAGGCGCTCCATTTCCCATATGGGTCACGCCATTACGATCCACAAATTCCCAGACTTCCTGTGCATGCGCTGCCGGTGCAAGGAGCACCATCAGAAGCCACTGCACAACGGCCCCCCGGAACCGCAACACACGGAAATGCCAGAAAAGGCAAACACTCAATCTTCGCATCATCTACTTACCCATCCGTCATTCTGGACTTTTGCCGCGCTTGATCGCAATCAACCAAGATACGGCGCGCCGCAGCCACGAGGTGCGTGACGTGGGCCCCACGCCTGCCGGCACAGGGAATTGCCCCGAACGACGCATACGGAGCAACTTGGCCGGCATACCAGCCGCCACCATTCCCGCTGGCACATCCTGCCGCACCAGTGCGCCCGCTGCCACCACTGCCCCGCGGCCAATTCTGACCCCTTCGAGCACGATAGCACCAGCACCAATCCATGCGCCATCCTCCACCACAATCTTGCTACGAGTGATCCGATTGCGGGCGATGATCTCGTCGCCTTCGTCAATGGCATGTCCAGCCGACAGCAACTTGACGTGCGGGCCGATCAGCACATCTTCTCCGATGTCTAGCCCTCCCTCGCCCGATAGATAGCACCCGACGTTGACTATAGTCCGTGCACCGATATGGATACCCACGCATGGATATGCGCCCACATCACCCACTACAAGGCGAACCTGGGCGTAAAGGCTTACGTCTGGCCCCATGCAAACCACGCCACCACGCTGTCCAAAGCGCATGACAGACACCGAGGGATCAATCCTGCAGTGAGGCCCAAGGCTGTCTATGCCTTCATATGAAGACGTGAAATCAGGAACACCCAAAAGCATGTCGAGCCTTGTTCGGGACAGATGCCCTTAGTCACGGCGCCAACGCTTAAGCCAGGATTTTTCTGACGATAACGCCCTATGATTCACCAGCTCCACATCCAAAGCCGCCTTCTCAAGGCGGAGCGACTCCATCCCGGCACACAAGCTCCGAATTTCCGACTGGTACCTCGCAATAATATCTTTGGCCTCAGCGATGGCTTTTTGATGTTCTAGAAGAGAAGCATGTTCGTGCTGGTGCTGCAACGTGAGTGTCTGCAGCTCGTCACGCAGTCTGTCGGCGTCAGCCCGAGCAGCCGTCATCTCCCAACCCATGCCATCCTTTGCCGGCGTTGCAACCGCCATCCATTGGTAAACGTCGAAATCGTGCCAACCCACCAGCAGGCTTTGCTTCTGCGCTTCCGGCAAAGCACTCCAACACCAAGCAAACTCGCTGCTTTCTACGGGAACCCTGTTGGCCTCCCAAGCCCGGGGCGCCCAGCCGCAAGCCAGCAACATCGTTTCGATGCTGCGTCTTGTGAAAAAGTGGACATGGGTTCTGTCAAGCTGGCCCTTGTCCGTGTAGTCAAATACTCCGTTGCGCAGCGCCGCAACAACCCCCGCATATGCGATATTGGGTATGGAAAGGATCAACCTTCCCGCCGGTTGAAGGCATTCTTCCAACGATCGCAATACTTGATCAGGCCTTCTCAGATGCTCCAACACATCACAGGCCAAAACGGCGTCAAAGCGTCGTCCAGCAACACCGTTCAACCAGTCGGTACGATCCAAGTCGCCTTCGATGGCTTCGACCCCCAACGCTTTCAAGGCCTCCAGTGCTGCAGGGTCGTTCTCCACAACGACCACCTCGTAACCGCGCGCCAACAAGACTCGCGTCATGGCACCCGGACCCGGGCCGAGTTCCAAAACGATACCGCGGGGAGGCATGCGTCGCAGCACGCGGGCAGCCCATGCATCTCCATCCGGATCGAAAGCGTAGTCGTATCGCTCAATGTTTATCAACGCTATACCCCTCTGATGACGGACGCCACATCTGGTCCCACAAACCCCAATGCCACCATCCCCAGGGGCGCGCCCGAACATCCTCATCCAGGCGCTGAATTACCCGATCGATCGCCTGCGTAGGGTCTTCTGGCAATGCCTCCACCACCACCTGCAGGCAATCGGGCTGCTGGGTATAGGTCGCCGCATGTAGCAATGGGACACCAGTTGACAGGGCCAGACGCTCTATTCCTGTGGGCAGACTCAGCCTTCCTCCCAGGAAAGGATGCTCGCGCATGCGTCCAAACTCGGGCCGCCACGCATCGGCGAGTATGACCCATGCTCCACCGCACCGCAGGCTTTCATGTACGGTCCGCATGCCTTCAGCCGTGGTGTGCCATTTGCCGCCTGTTTCATGAATGTATCGCGAAATTTTTTTTAGCAGGAAGCGCCGCTGCGAAGAACCCAGCTCTGGATTTTCCAGCACAGGCATTGTCAATACATTGGTGGCGATTCCCTGTCGAGCCAGTGCAATGGGCGCCGTCAGTAGTCGATCGAAATGATTCAACACCAAAATAAAACCACGCCCCGCACTCGCTAATTTCTGAACGTGCTCCACCCCATGCAGATCAATAGTCGGGCCGCCCCGTCGCCCCAGCCGATCAAACGCCATTGCATCTATTTTTTCCTGGGCCAGCATGGCGATATGGGCATGCGCCCATTGTTCGCAGTCACGCGAGTGTGCCTGAGGGAATATTCCTGCAAACCGCCCCTCTAGCCAACGAACCAAATCCAACCGCCCCCCCCACTTCGTCATAGCAGCTTTACCGGCTAGCCTCCAAGGCGCCGTGGAGGGCAGCCGCGCCATGGCAGGCACCCAGTAGTCCAGTATGAAATCCCGATTCATTCCACGCGGACCCACTCGTGTTCAAGCCATGCGATACCAAACTCACGATGCTTCTGATTCAGCACCGTAAAAGGCTGTATTAATTCCGCCATATCCAAGACTTGGATGCCAGTGTCATCTAGGACATAGATACTCCAAAGATATTCGCCGGATAGCAGTGGCAAGCGAGAAAACTGCACGCGAACGGTATGCTCCCCCACCCCCTGCAATGGCTCACCTTGAGCACGAAACTGCGTACTGGTGCCAAATACGTTGTCTTTGTCCGGACGGACAATTGCGAAAAGGACGTGAAATGCCCCCTCCGTGTAGGACTCGACTTCAATCTCGACAGCCATATCCTGGAACGAATCTACTTGCGCGGGATTCAGGCCGTCAGCGGTCTCTACGGTTAGCTTCCCGATTTTCACCAAGGCTGCGGTGGTTGGCGCCGCCGTTGGACGTGCATCCGCCTCCCTATGGGATTCCGTGTCGGACTCAACCCGCAAGTGGGCATACCGACGCCGTTCATGGCTCTCATATGCGGTAACCACGTCTTCGGTTGCGCCAAGAGACTGTATTCGTCCTCCATGAACCCAGGCGGCACGCTGGCACAAGCTGCGAACTTGGTACAGGTTATGTGAACAAAAAAGAACCGTTGTGCCGCGTTCGCGAAGCCCAAGAATGCGGTTGAGACTCTTCTTCTGAAAATGCAGATCCCCTACCGACAACGCCTCGTCGACGATCAACACATCCGGATCGATGGCTGTAGCCGCTGCAAACGCCAGCCGCATGAACATTCCGGACGAATAGGTTTTTACCGGGCGCGCCAGAGCCTCGGACGACAACTCCGAAAACTCCACCGTTCGGGCAACAAACTCATCCATTGCATCGCCCTGTACCCCATGCAGAGCAGCCATAAAACGGATATTGTCCTGCCCAGCTTCTTCCGGATGGAAACCCGCTCCAAGTTCCAGCAACGCAGCCACTCGCCCTTGCCGATGCACTTGGCCCCGTGTCGGCCGAATAGTCCCCGCGGCAATTTTCAGCAATGTGCTCTTGCCTGCGCCGTTTTCCCCAATCAGGCCAAAGGTTTCACCGGAGCGGACCTCAAAATCCACACCAGTCAGCGCCACATGCACGCGATGGCGCTGCCTCCCGGACAACCACTCCCACAGCCGATCCTGCGGCCGTTCATACACCATGTAGGTTTTCTCGATGCCTTCGAAACGAATCGTCATGACCTACAGCGCCTCGCCCAAGGAGGACTTCATTGAACGGAAAAACCACCAACCGCCACCACCCAGCACAATCACCCAGAGCATCAATGCCGGAATCACTCCTGCCATCATCGGCAGGCCAAGCGCGCAGCCTTGAACCACCATGGCAAGACATGCGATCGGGTTAAGCAAATACCAGCTGTGAAAGCGCTCGGGCACCTGGGAAAGCGGATACACCACAGGCGTTAAATAGAACCACAACTGCATGGCAAAGGCGACGGCCGAGCCGACGTCGCGCCACAGGAAATGCGCCATACTCAAGAAAAGCGCCAAACCGAGCGTGAGGATTAGTTGCGCCACGATGAGCAACGGCAGCCACAACCACGCCGCTGTAGGCCCAACTTCTTGCGCCACCGACATCGTCAAAAGCAAAACATAAGCAACACCCAAAACCGGCAGACTCCCGCCCACAGAAACCGCCGGGAGAATTTCAGCGGGCATGGGTTGCTTGCGCAGGAAATCCTCATAAGCAGCCAGGCTTCCCACACCCCGCCCGATTGCGTCGGAAAATGGCAGCCATACCGCGAGTCCAGCCAGAAGATGAAGCAGATATCCCTGGTCTGTTTCTAGCCCTGGCACACGAACCGCCAACAGGCGGCCAAACAGTACATAAAAAATGGCGAGGGTTGCCACTGGTTGCACGAACGCCCAGGCCAACCCCAATACCGAACCGGCATAGCGCGTCTTGAACTCGCGCACCATCCAGTAGCGCCACAGCACCACCCATTGCCGAGCCCCTTGATGCGAGGCCATAGACTCTTTTTCGATCATGGAACGCTGCGCAACCATTCCAGTGCTTTGGCCACGCCCTCCTCGAAGGCCACGGTCGGCCTCCAGCGCAACTCTTCCTTTGCGCGCTGGATATCAAGCACATTAATCGGAGGATCGAACGGACGTGGAGGTTGGATGCGCCGTTCAATTTCGCGACCCAACAGAAGCTCGAGGGTGCCGATAATGTGATTAAGGCTGTGCCCCTCTCCCCCCCCGATATTAAAAACACGAGCCCCGCCCTCATACCGCGCAGCCGCCGCAAATGCACGCCCCACATCGGCGGCATGGACAAAATCCCGGACCACCGAGCCATCGCCCCATACCTCGAGGGCCTGGGCATGCAGCGCTCTGTGGGCAAATACGGCAATCACTCCCTGGATGCCATGCGGTCGCTGCCACTCACCATATGGATTGCTCAACCGCAAGACCCGGTATGACAGACCATGCATGGACTCTTCAATCCGCAAATGGTGCTCAATTGCCATTTTGGTAACACCGTAGGCGCCCATCGGCAGCGTTGGATGACTCTCAGCCAGGGGCACGGATTGCGGGCGACCGTAGACCGCGCCACCCGACGATGCAAACAGTAGCCGGGGTCGCTCTGTCTTGCCCCGAAAGGCTTGCAACAGGCCCAACATACCAATCAGATTTATTTGCACATCCAGCACCGGATCGGCATTCGCAGTGGCAGGCACCGTAGACGAAGCAAGGTGCACGATGACATCGGCGCCACCGCAGCGCTCCCACCATGCTGCGACATCAAAGCAATCTGCCTTAATCTCTCCGGTAAGCCACGGTGCACTACCTGTTGGCTCAGTCAACGCCTGATCGACAGACCAGACTTCATAGCCGGCAGCCGCCATCGCACGGCCGGTATGGCGACCAAGAAAACCAGCCCCACCCAAAATCACGCAACGCATGTCGCCTCCTTATGCGCACCCTGCGCCCGTGCACGCAACAGTCCAGCTTCGAAACTCTGCGCCACAGCCTCCCACGTCTGATCTCGTGCGTACACCTCGGCTCGCGCGCTCTGCGCCTGGCGTCGCTCATCATCCTGCAGCAATGCACATACCGCCTCAGTCAACCCCTCCGGGGATGTATCGGCCAAGCTGGCGACGGTTTCGTCAAGCAGCCATTGCACATTCGGCCCGCGATTTGAAACCACTGTGCAGCCACAAGCCATTAGCTCGAGCGGCAACAACGATGCGTTCGTGAGCGAAAGTACCAGCGCTACGTCGCATTGACTGTAAAGATCCGGGAGGTCATCAAGCGCCACCGTGCCGCAGGCCAGATGCGGAAACGGGATGTGATAGCCAGCAGTATCCCAACCCGCAAGCACGAACTGGGTTTGCGGCAAACGCGCCCAAACGGCATTGAGCACCAGCAGGCCTATCTCGAATGCGCGTCTCGGCGTAGGCGGACGAGCATAAAAAAACACCCTGCGCACCTCAGGCTCGCGCCGTGGGTGTCGTCGATAGCGCTCCAACTCAACACCAAAGCCTACTGGATGTGTGTCCATTCCGTATTCGGTCTCAAGCTTCTGCGCAAGCCAGCTCCCCGCCGTGATGCCAAAAAACCCGAAGCGGTAGGTATTCTCCGCGAGGATCCATTCGGAGCCCACCGCATAAAAATTGGGCTCGAAATCCTGCACAAAATAGAGCTTGTGCTGAGCACCGACGAACGCCCGCACCGCATAAGCGGTATCCCACCCGGTGGCCACGGCAAATTCACACGAGGGCAGGCCCTCCAAGCCCACCACCACCGCCGCCTCCAGGGGGAAAAAATGCTGGCGGATAGCGTCACGCGCCTGAGCGGCATCATGGTGCAGCACGGGCTTACCAATCACAATGGTCGAGTGATAACCCCGCTGCTCAAGGTGCCAGATAGTGCGAAAGATGTTCAGATGTCCACCTGAACCCACATTGAAATCTGGAATGAACCACAGCAGCGTTCCCGGTTCGGCGCGCCCCGGACAAGGCTCCAAGACATCGGGCCACACGAAGTCGTAGTGCTGAAAAACATCGATGCGCTGCCATTGAGCCGGGCCACGCCGCAAACGACGCCCGATCAATCGTGCAGTCTGCACCAATCCCTCTTGGCGCAAAAGCATGCGTACACGGCCAATTTTCTGCCATAAGGTCAACGCCATGTTCAAGCAGCCCCTGCACGCTGCAGCCGCTCGTCGCGTGACACCACACGCAACACGAATTGCGGCAGCCGCTCATGGTGCGTACCCAGGTACTGTCCCATGACCCGGGCAAACTCAATCAAGGTCATGTAGGTGGACTGCTTCAGACAAGTCCACCGCTTCACGCCCTGGGCCCGCAACCATCCGGCGTCGCGTCGTGCCAGCAGAACTCCAGAAGCGAGTGCACGTGCCATACCAGACTGGACTCTGTAGCCAAAATATCGATGAAACGAACGCGCCTCATCAAAATTTCGCTGCAAAGTTTCCCAAACCCCGAAATCATGAGAATGGAAGACCACTGCATCCGGAACAAAAGCTTTTGCGTAACCGGCCTCTATGGCGCGCAAAGCCCACGTCTGGTCCTCTGCAAAAGCCACTTCCGGCAGCGGCAGCCGCTCCCACACCGATCGGCGAATACATGCATTGTTGCTGGAAAAGAAATGCAGCCACTGCCGATAACCCGGATCAGAGGCAAAACGGGCCCTGTCTTCCAATCTCACTACGGACAACTTATCGCCAAACCCGGCAAAGTGCAGATTCAATTCGCAATGGGTGACATGCCGAGCATGCGGATGCGCACGGTGCGGGCCGAAGGCGCCTGCGACGTCGGGTTCTGCATCACAGCCCTGCACCATGTTGAATAGCCAGTGCGAACTGGCGGGCTTGGCATCCTGAGTAAGAAAGACCAGAAACTGCCCGGTGGCCATGGAAGCCAAAAGGTTGCGCGTACGCCCGTGCCCAAATTCGGCAGCAGGAATGGTTTCCACGCGAACGCCGCGTTGGCGGGCAAGTGCCACAGAGTCATCCGTAGAGCCCGAGTCCACCACAATCACCTCAAATGGCCATGGGACTTGCTGGGCCAGCACTGCGTCCAATACTTCACCGAGCAAAGGGCCGCCATTTTTGACGGGGATGAGCACGGATGCGCGTATTTGATTCATTGTCTGGATGCTGCTCATGCGTTCGCTCGGAAAAAGTCACATGCCCGAGTGCCACACTAGCTACTCACGTCGACACGTTACAGCGATCCACGCAACCATAGATTGTACTGCGCCCCTCCTTCACACAAGGCGAGCAGAATACTCGCTCTTGTGTCAGGCTGTGAGTTACTTCTTGGCGTCGACCCGATTGAACAGGCCCTGGATGGCAGCCTGATCCAGTTCCACACCGTATTTGGCGAACAAGCGCTCCTGTAGTTGCTTGCTGCCTTGCTCGCGGCAATATCTCACCATACGGTTCGGTGCCGACGCTGCAACATCCTCCCATGCCAATTGCCGGCTTTCACGCTTGGCGACCACGGAGAAGAGGTATGCAAAGTCTCCTTCACGGACAGGGCCCACCATGTCCCCCGCTTTCGCGGCGGCGAGTGCACGCAGGATGGTCACGTCATCGGTCAAGGTCACCCAACCAAGGTCGCCCTGCGGATCAAGCTTGTAGACAGCGGCAGCACGCTCTGCCACATCGTCAAACTTCCGCCCCCCGGAACCAACCGCTTGCGCCTGCTGCATAAGCCAGCCCATTGCAGGCTCGCCATCCAGCGAGATCCCCACGGGCAGCATGATTCGGCTCAACCGCGCCATGGGCGGCACGCTAAATACCTGGGGATTGGCGTCAAAGAACTGGCGCGCTGCCGCGCCGTCGGCCGGAGGCTCGCAGGAGGGACTCAGCTTCTTGTATACAGCCAGGCTGTACGCATCATCGAACCGGGCGGATTCCTTGCCCGAATTCCGAGGCTCTCCCAAAGCAGTCCCTTCGAGCACCAGCGCCCTGTTTAAAGCAAGCTCTCGCAGCGCGGCCTGAACCCCCCACATGTTGCGGCCTGCCTGACGCATGTCCACACGCCGACTCAGAAGCTCGGAGAGGTCCTGCTCGGTGAGCACCTCTCCGTTGCCAAAACGAACCAGTACCGCTTTATCGCCCGCAGCGACGGCCATGGTTGCGATGGAGACGCTCATGGCTGCAACAATTGCGCGCACATACTTCCAGCTCGGTGTCATAAATACTTTCAGTGAAGCTACTCAAGGACGCCGCGACGCCTTTTCCCAGAGGGGGCCGTAAATCACATCCGCCTTCTGGCCCGAGGAATTCAACACGATCAAATCGAGGATGCTGTCTTCGTTGACATCCAGCAGCTGCAGGCTGGTGGAGAAACCACTGGTAGCAAGTTCTTTGCTCTCCTTCACGCCACCGCTTGCATCGAGTTGCTGCAGAACCACGCGGCTGTCCTCACCCCATACCACCAAGTCATCCGATAGCGGAGCCACGGACACAGACCCATTCGGAGATGCTGCGAGCCACTGAAGTTCCCCCGTGCGCATGTCGATGCGGGCATTGCGCTCACCCGTCTCCAAGGCCACATACAACCATCGCCCCGAGGGCGATGGCCTGGCTTGCCGGGGCACCACATTGAATGTCGCGAGGACCTTTGGAGGGGCCATCAGGTCGTCATCGGATACTGCGACAACGCGCCGGTCGTCGAGACAAGCAACCGCGACGCCACCCGTTCTCAGGTAGGGCAGTTGACTCACTTTCACAGGGTGCCATGGCGCCTTGCACCAGGGCGAGCGGCGAATGGCGGCCGCACCTGAAGCCCCATCCTCCCAGTCGATCCAAGCCACATCCCTGCCAATATAGGGCGTCGCCAAAAGGCGGTAGCGCCCGTTCGATGCTTGCACCACGACCACGTCGCGAGGGCCAAAACCGACAGGTACCGTCAGCAACTTGACCAGCTTTTCGCCGACGAGCCGGATAATGTCCACGCCCGCGCCGTCCTCCACCGCGGCCGCCAGCAGATCATCCGCCAGCCAGGTCGCCGAGTCCGGGTGGTACAAAACCGGAAGGCTAAACAACAAACGGGATGTCTTGTTGGGCTCCAGGCGGTGCACGACCACCGTGTTGCGCTCATGCTCCACGGCGCCCAACAGACAGCCTTGTGCACTGCATCGCACCTCGCCGCCCCATGCCTGTGGCAGGTCCAGAACCAACCGCCCCGTGTCAACAGCGCGGCTCACCTGTGCCGGCGCATCTTGCACAGTCTGCGGCGGCATCTGGCAACCGACCATCGCTGCGGTAACCATGCAAAAAACCGTAACTCGCATCCCCTGGGACCACATCATGAATCGCTCCTATAAAAAAAATAGCGCCTTGCGGCGCTATTTTTTCCCCAATGGGGCTGATCTTCATTTTCCGTTGCTGTTAGGCCAAAACCTCCCAGCAGCTTAGGAAAATTTAGTTGTGTGCACCCAGAACGGTCTGAACGGCACCGAAAGCGGGGGCGCTGATCAGGCTGTACGAGAACACGGAACCACCCAGGGTAGCAAAAGCGCCAGCAACGGCAGCGGCAGGCACGTCGGCCGGCACTACAGCAGCAGGAGCCCACTCGATGAAGCCATCAACGAAGGACACGGGGCGGCCAGCGATGGTTTCGGGATCGAACCAGTCCAGCTCGGCGTGGTCCAGCTTGAAGTTGACCGACTTGCGGTTTTGTGCGTCGTCATACATGTTGACGGTGTGGGTGCCCTTATGGCTACCCGTGGACCACACCACCACGCGGGTATCGTTGCCGCCGGTTGCGCCGTCGATGAAGTAACGCATGCTGAGCGTGTTGGTAGCGGCAGCAGCCAGGTTCAGCGCGCCAGTCACGACCGTCAGATCGGCAGGGCCCATCGTGCTCAGGTTGCTCAAAATCGTCAGAGGACCGTCGATCACGGGGACGAATGCCAGATCCTTGTTGGCCAGGTCCACTTGGAAAGCGTTGGCAGACAGCAGCGCAGCGGCGTCGATGGTAACGGAGTTGGCGGCAGAGCAAGCATTCGCCATGGTCACGGTTGCAGGAGCAGCAACGGTACCAGCAGCGAACACGAGGTAGCCGCGCTTGCCTTCCAGACCGACGCCAGACTGAGCAGACCAGACGAAGGGATGGAAATCCTTGGGGGTCATGGCGAAGCAGCCATCGGTCACGTGGTTGGAGTCTTGGTCAAAGAACGTCCAGAAAACGGGAACGATCGCAGGGGTTTGGTTGATCAGGCCCACTGCAGTGGTGTCAGCCGCGCCATTGTGAATCACGTTGGGAACCACCACGCCATTGGTGAACGAACCAACGGTGTATGCCTGCGCCACGCCGGCGGTCATTGCTGCTGCCGCGACGGCTGCCATTGCAAATTTTTTCATCTCTAAGTCCTTAGATAATTGAAGGAAGCTTTCCCCACGATTGCGGGATATGCAACCCATCCGTCACTTCGTTTGGGTTGGTGCTATCTTAGCTTGAGAGGTTCGCGTTTTCAATCAATTCCATCCAGAAATGCATTTCGCGCCTTTTTGTTGCTGCCAAACAACGTGCTAACGTCCGCTGTCCGGGAAAGTCGAACTCTTGCGCAGCACATGCTGCCAGGTTCCGTCAATGCGACGCCAGTGGTCTTGCGCCACGGTTTCCTGGGCCTTCAGGCGCAACATGGGGATGTTGTAGCGCATCCACACATCGATGACTGCCTCGTTGCCGTCGATGCTGCGGACGTCGCGCACTTCCACGGCATCGTACACGACGCCCCCTCGCTTGAGGTACGCCTCCAGCGTCATGCTCTGGTCTTTGGAGGCTGCCTCGTAGGCCCACGCTGCGACACTGTCATTAGCACGGATCAAACCCCAGTAGGCCTTTGCCCGCTGCATGAGAACGGCACCGTCTGCCCCCGAAGACTGGCGAGCGGCACAGCCACCCAGTGCAGCAAGCGCGAGGGGAGCACCGAAACAGGCCAACAGCTGGCGACGTTTCAATTGGATAGACATGTTCTGAATCTCCTATACATGTATTAGTTAGATATGGTCGCCTCTTGAGCCGGCAAGGTCAGCGCCTGGGCTCCGCCTCGGCAGCTATGGGTGGCGGCGCAATCTGCAGGGACTGCAGTGACATGCTGCGCATGCGTTGGCGCAACTCGGCGCTGGCTGCGCGCAGCTGGTCGTCATCCTCCAGTGCACGCGGCGTCAAGAGCACTAACAGTTCGGTGCGCTCGCGCTTGGCGCTGTTGGTGCCGAACAGGGCCCCCAGCACGGGGATATCCACCAGACCGGGCACACCGCTATGGCCGTTGGTATCGTTCTCACGGATCATGCCGCCCAGCACAATGGGCTCTCCGGAACGCACAGCCACCCGGCTCTGGATCTGGCGGGTCAGGAAGCTGCGCTGCTGTGTTGCGGCATCGATTTCTCCAACATCTGTCACCTGCTGAACGATGTCCATGGTAATCAGGCCGCCAGCGTTAACGGAGGGAGTAACAGACAACATCACCCCCGTATCCTTATAGGTGATGGACTCCGTCACAAGGGTGCCCGTGGCCGTCGTGGCGCTCTTGATCGGCTGCTGCCTGCCGATCTGGATGGTAGCGTTGTGGTTGTCCAGCACCAGCACGGAGGGGTTGGACAGAACGCGCAGTTGGGACTTTTCGGCCAGCGCATTGAGGGTTGCGCGAACAAGCCCCGCCTTGTTGACGATTGTGTACGAAAAGCCTGGTTGCTTGGCGCCAATGCCACCACTGCTGTTCATATTCAGCAGGGCTTGGCCATCGCGCCCACCGCTGAGGGAGTTCTGCACATACCACTCCACGCCGTATGCCAGATTGCCAGTGAGACTGACCTCGACGATGCTGGCCTCAATCAGCACCTGCGCTGGCGCCTTGTCCAGTTCGAGTAGGGCTTTTTCGATGCGGCGGTATTCTGTGCGCGGAGCTCGAATGAGCAAGGAATTGCGCTTGACGTCCGCCACCACACGGACGTTTCCATCCAACTGGCTGACCGATGTCGCCGGTGTGCTATTGGCTGGCGACCCTGTCGCGCCACCGAAGAGATTTGGTGTGCCCGATGCTGCGGCAGATGAAGTGCTATTCGCGCCAGTACCGGACCTCGCTGCAGCGCCAGTACCCATGAAGCTTGTTCCCGCAGCCTGTCCACCAAACTGTGTTGGCGCAGAGCCGGCAGCCACACCCGCCTTAGAGCGGGCCGCATCGCTGCCAAACAGGCCGTTGAGCATCTCCGCGAGATGGGTGGCGGAGCCGTTCTGCACCGGATATACAAACAAATTGGCCTCCAGCGCATCTGAGGGACGATCAAGGCGCCGAATCCACGTTTCTACCTGCGTAAGCAGGTGACTGCGCGGCGTGACCACCACCAGAGCATTCAGGCGCTCGACGGGAATGACGCGAATAAGGCCTTGCAAGGGATTGGCAGCAGCAAGGGCATTTGCAGCGCTAGCACTGGTCGCCCCCCCGGCGCCTGGAACACCCCCAGGAGCCTGTGCAGCCCCCGAGCCCAGAACAGAACCTGAACCAGTCGAACCATAGGGATCAGCAGACTTATCTCCGCCCAACATGGCCTGCAAGGCATCGCGCACGACATTGACATTGGCATTCTCCAGCACGAATACGCCGAGCGACATGCCAGACAGGAAATCGACGTCAAAGGCCTCTACCATTTCAAGCCAACCGCCCAACTGCGCCTTGCTGCCCTGCAGGACGAGCAGGTTGCGCATGCTGTCAACGTAGACGATGGCTTCACGCGGCGCGATGGGCCCTAGAATTTTCGCCATTTCGCCTGCGGCGATGTGATTGAGCGGCACTATCACAGTGCCCGCGCCTGCCAAATCCTTGAAGCGCGAGGCGCCTACCACTGGCCGCGCGCCCACGGTGATCGTTCGTTTGGTTACGTGATAAACCCCCGCGCTATCACGCACGATCGCCAAATCATGCGGCAACAGCACGGTATCGAGCACATCCAGCACCTGGCCCCGCGGCAAGGATTGGCGGGTATGCAGGCTTACGACCACATCGCCGCCCGCGTCGATGGTGTAGTTGAGCTTGAGCAGATCGCCCAGCAACGCCGCAGCCAGGTTGCCCACGCTGATGTTCTCGAAATTGAGCGAGACCCGCTCCCCCGTAGCAAGAACAGGGTCGACCTTGGGCGCTACGTCACGCTTGAAAAGCTTGTCATCGCCAGGAAACAGCCGTGTATTTGTTGGTGGTCGCTTGCCCTGTGCCTGGTCCTGCGCCGTACCAAGTGCTCGCTTTTCGGTATCTGCAGTTTCCGTCTCCACAGACGGCTTCGTTTGTGCAACCAATGCCGCTTCCTGGAGGGTCGGAGCCGCCAGAGATTGCTCCCCATCGGCCACGGCAGAACCCGAAGGCGGCAGCGACGCTGGCGCTTGCACACTGGCACAGCCAGAGGTCAGCAGTGCCAGCAGGAGGACGGAAGGCCGAATATTCATGTCAAGTAGCTCCGGTGTTTGCTGTATGGCGCCAAATCCATCGGCGTCAGGGGGTTCCCGGGGGGATGCGGGGGCGAGCAGGGCCACCTTGAGGTGGCGGACTGCCTGACTCCAAAAGTCGCTCAACCTGCTGTTTATCGGCTGATACGAAGAGTGCCTTGCGACCATCAAAGGATCCAAGCCGCCAGGGTTTGGTTTCCGCTGTGATCTTCATGATGCTGCCATCCTTGCGCTGCAGAACAGCGACACGCTCCTGGCCGGACTCCAACACGGCCATAAGGCGTGATTGCATCAACTCCTGTACCTGCCCCGTTTTCTTGTCTTCAGTTTCAACAACTCGACGCGAAGACCATAACAGGGGCCGTTCCAACGCCTGTTTCGCAGAGGCGCGTACCGGATTCGGCATGACTTCGACCTTTGGCACATCGGGCAAACGCGCTGGTGGAGGCTGCCATCCATCCTTTTTGGCGTGCCACCAGTAAGCACTGCCCCCCAGCGCGACGGAGGCCAGCAAGGGGCCAAGATGCCAAGGTCTGATCATGGCTTTGCCTTCTGGGGTGCCAGGGGTGCATCAAGCTGTAAAGCCAGCCTTGCATTCTGAGGGCCGGCTGCAGCGTTAGCGCCTTCGCGGGAGAGGGTAACGGTGCGCACCCAGTACGGCGGCCTGTGCGATTGCAGGGTTTCCGTAAAACGCACAAGCTTGCCCCATTCGCCTGTAATGGTGGCTGTCAAACGGATACGTTCCAGCTTGCCATCAGCGCCCGGCTCCAGCACGGCTTGCGACGACACGACGGTGCCGCCCGAACGCGTGATCAATTCACGTAGCTTCTGCTGCACATCGTTCTGGGCATTTTCGCCCGCCGGGTGCAGCATCGGACTAATGGCATTGCGCGCCACGCCCAAACGCTCCTGGATTTCGGTCCCCGCCTGAACGACGCCATCCAGTCGCTCGCTACGGGATTCGAACTGCCCGAGCGCACCGTCGTAGCGCATCCACAGTGCACGGTAGACCAGCCCGACCGCAACCAGCAAGATCAGTGTCATAACGACAACGATCGTAATTGCCTTCCTCGTCCAGGCGTTCATGGTTTGCCTCCTTCGCCGCGCCAACGCATCTCGAAGGTGAAGCGCTCCTTGTTTGCCGTATTGTCACGAACACTGGCTACCGAGGCACGGGCTTCACCAAAGACGGGCTGCCGTCCAAGATGCGCGATCAGTTCGGTCGCATTTCCGGTAAGCCCACTAATGCGAAGCTCGTTGCCATTGATTTCCATCCGGTCGAGCCAGGTGTCGTCCGGCAATGCCTGCGCAAGGGAATCAATCACGCTGGCCAGGGGCAGATCCTTGCTCAGGTTCTGCTGCAGTTCCTGCGCCAAAGTGGCCTGCTGGCGTAATTCGTCAAGCTGTTGACGCAATGGCACTGCCTTGGGTTCGACGCTTCCAATATGCAGCACGGCTCGGAGCACGGCCTCTCGCTTGAGCACCAAGGGCATGAGCGCCGGTGTTGCCATCCCCACCAATACCAAAAGTGCGAGCGCCAGCACCGAAGCGTTCACCCAGCGCTGGCGCTTTTGCAAGGCCTGCCAGCGATGGCCTCTCACCGCGAATACCCGGCCTTGGTGAGCAAGGTACAGCGGCGCATCGGCGGCCAGGCCTTGCGCAACCAGCCATGCGTCGCAATCGCTGCGCCGGCAGACGCCCCATTCCACGCTCCAGCCACCCTGAGCATCTGGTGTGGCGCGCCAGGCCGCAACGATCTGCTCCCGCGGCAATGGTGACACACGCCAAAGCATTTCCTCCACGGCAGGCTCCAGCGCCTGGCGTGGCATATCCGGAAGCTGCGCGACGCCCCAGAGGCATTCAGATTCCGGCACCAACAGACCCGCTGCCTTGGCCGTACCCGCTTTAGCGCGGAGCCGTGTTTCAGCGACGGACCAGCGCTTTCCGTCTGTCGAGACGACAACCCTCCCCAGAGAAGGCCAGATTCCGTATTCCACCAAGATGCGCCGCAGGTCGCCAAAGCCCCAGGCGAGCCTGTCCTGGGCGACCTGCACACGGCGATATAGCTGCCCCTTAGCTGTCATGGACTCCATTCCTGTTCCGGCTTGTTGATACGACGCGTGGGCTCCAGCGAGAGCGTTGTCCAGGGCGTCAAGGCGTCCGGACGCTCGCGGGGATCAATCCAGGCTTCACGCAGCCACCAGCGTTCGTTTTCTACCTGCACGAAGGCCCGCATCCGGACAGCCTGCCCCCGCCCGGCCGAAGCTGCCGAAAAAAAGTTGGCCGTGGCCCCTGCAAGGAGCACACCGGCACGCGTTTCGGGTGGAGAGTTATGGATTCGGGCTCCAAGCCCCTTTTGGCCCGAAAGCGCATCGATCAGGGCGGGAGGGGTCGAATCGATCTCGAGGCGTTGCTGCCCGTTGATACCCAGATGGGGCGCAATTATCTCATACAGCTCCGGCGTCATTCCCAGCACGGCCTTGAGTTCGGACAGGTCTTCCAACGCCGAATTGCGAGGCAGCACGGGCCATCCCGCGGCACGGTACTGAGGCGCCTCGGCGCCGCCAATGCCCCCCGGCGTATCGTCAGGATCGATGAAGTCTCGCACACGCGACACCAGGATCGCGGCCTCACCGGACGTCAAGCCCCCGACGTTCTGAAACAGCGCCTGCAACAAGGCGTCGCTGGCGACATTGATGTCCACCAACCCTCCGGAAGGCGTGGTTTCAAGCCAGATGTCGTAACTCCCCAGCGCCATGCGCTCACGCCGATACTGCGAGGCACTCTCTTTTCCAGCTTGCAGGCGCTGCGCGGCCAGCTGCAGCGCGGCATCGAGCACAGATTCGGCCCGCAGGCGCTCCAGACCCAGTCCTACATGCTGGGTCTGCTGGCGCATGCCCTGGGCGGCCGCCAAGACCGTCAGCGACAGCGCAGCTACCAACCAAAGCACAAGCACGAGCGCCGCCCCCACCGGGCGCCTCGTCCGCCATCCATAATTCCCGCTCACCGCGCCCTCGCCAAAGTAAAGACCAGCGGCGGCCATTCCCCGCGAGCGTCGGCCAACTCAAGCCGAATGCGTGCGGGGTACTGCTTTTGGCTGGCATCCCATTGCTGGGTCCACGCTCCCGTAACGCCATCCTGGTAGTGCCACTGGAGCGTACGCACATCGGCCAGCAAGGTTTCTCGCAACGCCTTGCTCCAATCCATGGACATCGCCGATCCATCGTAAGGCAGGGCCTCGACGGAAAGGTCGGTCCGCCCCTCACCATGGCGCAAAGGTCCAATACGGAACACATGCAGCCCACCGGCGCTGCCACGCTCGGGCAACGGCGCCACCCACATCGCCCCTGCGGCATTGCCACTGAAAAAATTCACGAAGCTGCCGCTGTCCTGCCGACTCAGCAGGCGCAACGTGTCGAATTTGCGCCCGAGCCACTGACCGACAATGAGCATGTGCTCCGCCCGGTCCATGAGGCGCTGATTGCGCTCCTCGGTCCGCCCGATCACCCCGAATCCTGCGAACATCAGGCCCACGACCGCCGCGGTGACCGCTAGGCCAATGAGCAACTCAATCAGCGTGAAACCACGCCCGAAAGACTTCCTGGATCTGGTCATGGCGCGGCCCGGTAGGGTTTCCAGGTCGTCCAGTTCACAACGGTCGGACCATCCTGTGCACGCATGACCTCCACCATCACCCGAGCAGCCGGCAATGCCGCAGGCGGCATACGCCCCGCCACGTCGCTGAGTTGTGCCGGATCCGGCTGCACCCCCAGGCGCCAATGCCACACCCCCGCCTGACCGGCCGGCTGGCGCATGAGGTCTTCGGCGTAGATGGCCCCCGCCAGAACCGATCGCGCCACCAAAGCCGCTTCGACCCGCTCCTCCACCGTTGCGGCATTTCTGGAGCTCTGGCCGACGGTGCGGTACAAGGTGCCCAGTGCTATCGACGCAATGACCATAGCCACTAGCGCTTCCAGCAGACTGAAGCCACGACTGGTGTTCCGGCGCCGCGCCACTCCCACACCGATCCGAGAAACAGGCACAGTCATGACGGTGTGTGCACCGCTGTCTGTTCAATGCTGCCCAGCAGCCAGTTGACCTTGAACGCCACCCCATTGCCCGCCCGCAGAAGGCTCAACCCACCGCCCAGCGCCCCACCTTCAGAATTGAAGACAAAAAGAGGCGCTCCCTGGATGGGCTCCACACCGGCACGGCGCTCCAGCGCATCCCAACGAACCTGAACCGACTCATGCAGGCCCAGGTGCACTCGCCCATCGACAATCAGCTGGCGGGTGCCCGCGTCGTAGGCCACAACCACCGGGCGACCTTCGCGCTGGCTGAGTGTCCTGGCCTGCACGAGATGGCTGGCAACGTCGCGCACCGCTTGGTGGTACCGTGCCCGGTCCATGAACGACTGCGCACCGCCACCGACCACCGCCACGGTGATGGATGCCAGAACGAGCACCACCAGCAACTCCAACAGGGTGAAGCCGATCTGCCGCCGGCGGGTCACCAAACCCCGGCAATGCATGCGATAGCAGGCAACGGTCATCAAGCGTTCGACAATGCCCAACATCCCGCGTCAGTTGTATACGTCCGCACTTTCGCCATCTCCTCCGGGTTTTGCATCCGCGCCGAGCGAGAAAATGTCCGGGACATTGTTGCGACCCGGGTTCTTGTACTGGTAAGCGGCACCCCAGGGGTCGGTGGGCAGGCCCTTCTTCATGTAGGGACCATTCCAGCCTTGGGCGGTGGCAGGGCGCTCGACCAGGGCACGCAGGCCTTCTGCATCATTGGGATAGCGCCCGACATCGAGCTTGAAGAGGTCGATGCTTTGCTCGATTTCAGCAATCTGCACCCGGGCTGTCCTTGACTTCGCACCACCAAGCTGGTCCAGCACCCGGGGCCCGACCAGGCCAGCAAGCAGCGTCAGAATGACCAGCACCACCAGCAATTCGATGAGGGTGAAGCCCGAGGCGCGCCGCAGGGGCGGGAGGATGGCAGAAGCGTATTTCTTTCGCAGGATTTGCATGGATGGGTTTCCAGAAAAACAAGGGTCAGATGGTATCGTTGATGGCCAGCACGCCACCAAGGATGGAGATGATGATGAAGGCGACCATCAGCCCCAGAAGAATGATGATCAAGGGCTCCATAGCGGCCAGCACGCGCGTCATTGTGCGGCGCCCCTCTTCCTCGTAGCGGTCCGCCAAGGCGAGCAGGGTGGCATCGAGTTGCCCTGTTTCTTCCGCCACGCGAATCAGCTGCGGAGTGCTGGTCTTTTGAAAATAGCGCACGGCAAAACCCGAAGACAGTCGCTTGCCTGTCTTGACCGTGTCCACAAGCGGCTCCAGGTCTTTGCGCAAGACCGTATTGGTCAGTGTGTCGATGGCAATCTTCAGCGCATCAACCATGGGAATGCCCCGCTGCAGCAGGATGCCGAAGGTGCGGAAATACACCGCAAACTGAAGATTCTTCAGCACCGGTCCCAGCAGCGGAATGCCCAGCAACAATTGGTCGACCTGCATGCGCCCGGCCGGCGTTGCCGCCCAGCGCGAGAAAAGGAAGAGCACCGTGGTCAGCACGAGCAGCAATTCCATCCAATGGGCCCGGATCAAGTCACTGAACTGCACGACGAGCTTGGTCGAATAGGGCAGCGCATCGCCCATCGAATCAAAGATCTCCCTAAACTGGGGCACCACAAATGCCAAGAGCAGCACCACAGAGAGCACCGCCACGACCAACAGAATGATGGGGTAGGTCATGGAGGAAATCACATAACTGCGCAGCTTGTCATCCGCCTCCAACTGCGCGGTCAGCTCCTTCAGAACAACATGCAGCGATCCAGAAGTTTCTCCGGCGCGAACCAGAACTAGGTATTGCCGCCCCAGATCGCGCTCAAACGGAGACAAGGACTGGTGAAGCGACTTGCCGCCACGCACGCCCTCTTCCACGCGGGCAATGAAAGACCTGAGGCGATCGCTGTCGGCTGTTTCCTTGAGCATGGCCAGCGCCCGGTCCAGCGGCATATTGGCTTGCTTCAGATGCGCCATCTCGCGGCTGAACAGCAGAATGTCCTTGCGCTTGAGACCAGCCCCCCGGGAGGCTTCTGGAGTCTTTCCGGCCTCGCCCCCACCGCCCGATATACGCAGTGGCGTGATTCCCTGGCCGATCAGCCGCAACCGGGCCGTGTCTGCATCGACCGCACGCACGCTGCCCTGGCAGGGTTTACCGTCGGAGTTCACCCCGGCGTATTGAAAATCAATCATTTTGGCGAGCAACCCGCAACACTTCTTCGGCGGTGGTCAATCCTTGAAAGACCTTGGTGGCTCCATCCTGCAGTAAGTTCCCTCCCGCGTAGGCACCTTCGTCGCCACGCAGGGCCGCGCCGCGCTCCGCCACCGAGCGCTTGACCTCGTCATTGAGCACCAGCAGTTCATGAATGGCGAGCCGCCCCCGGTAACCCGTGGACCGGCAGTGGATGCAACCGACCGGCCGGTAGAGCACGGCACCCGACGGCGCTTCCGCCCCCAGCGTGACCGCGGCCAACCGTGCCTGCTCCTGCGACAGGGGCGCCTTACATTCGGCGCAGAGCTTCCGGACCAGGCGCTGCGCCAGCACACCCACCACGGAAGCCGTGATGAGATAGGGCTCCACACCCATGTTGATGAGGCGGACGATCGCTCCCAAAGCGCTGTTGGTGTGCAGGGTAGAGAGCACCAGGTGGCCGGTCAGCGCGGCCTGGACGGCAATTTCCGCCGTTTCCCCATCCCGCATTTCCCCGATCATGATTACGTCGGGGTCCTGCCGCAGGAAGGAGCGGAGCACGGCCGCAAAGGTCAACCCGATCTGCGGCTGCACCTGTACCTGGTTGAGCCATTGCAGCCGGTACTCGACGGGATCCTCGACGGTGAGAATCTTGAGATTTTCCCCTTCAAGCTCCTGCAAGGATGCATAGAGCGTGGTGGACTTCCCCGAGCCCGTGGGGCCGGTGACCAGCAGGATCCCATGCGGAATGCTCAGCAACTGGCGGAACATCTGCAGCGTCGGGGGCGTGAAATGCAGGCTTTCGAGTGAAAGCAGGTCGAAGTTCTTCTCCAGCAGGCGCATGACCACCGATTCGCCAAACATGGTGGGAACCGTGGAGACCCGCGCATCCATTTCCTTGCCATGCACACGCAGCTTGGTACGGCCGTCCTGGGGCATCCGGCGCTCGGCGATATCCAGTTGCGAAAGTATCTTGATACGCGAAACGACAGCCGGCGCGTCCTTGTTATCGATTTCGTCGATGGGAAAGATCTCACCGTCCACGCGGATGCGCACGACCGATTTTTCTTCGTAGGTTTCGATATGGATGTCAGAGGCCTGCGCAGCCACTGCCTGCGCCAGGATCTGGTTCACACGCTGGATGATGGGCGCTTCGGAGGCCATATCGCGCAGATGCTCGATGAATTCAGAGGCCTCCGGCGCCCCCCATCCATCCTCCTCGCCTTCCGATGCGCTCTGAACATACCATTCGTTGAGCTGGCTGGAAATCTCGGATTCCAGGCCGAACACGATCCTCGGCACCTCGCCAAAAACCAGGCGCAGCGCGTTGCGCAGGGCATCATTACGGGGGTCGGCCGAAGCGAAATCCGGCATGGACTCGCCATCCTGCACGGCTCCGAGGGGCAGCAGGCTGTGCGCCAGCAGAAAGCCCGTATTGAGCCGCGACGTCTCGGGCCGCTCCGGAGGAAATGCCTCCGTCCGCACCAGCGGCAGTGCCGCCTGCTGAGCCAACGCTGTATACACATCGACTTCGGACACCAGTCCCAGGCTGATCAATAGGCGGCCCAGCCGCCCACCCATCGAGCGCTGGACTTCCAGTGCGCGATCGAGGTCATGGCGGGAGATTTTCTGCAATCCCAGAAGGATCTCTCCCAGCCGGTTGGCGGGCACTTCCATGCCTGGCTCGGTCTGTTCTTCTATCGGGAAACTCATTCTTCAGCCTTGTTCTGTCTTGTGCACATCCGGAGCCTCATGGCCTTGCGGTGCTGCGGCCCCCGGCCACAGCATGCAGCGCAAGAGCCGATCCGCTTCGGATCCTGGATAGTATTTCCTGTAGCTGCCGATTCTCTGCCACAGCGGCCTGTTTCTCCAAGCCAGGTACTCTGAAACATAGTTTGCATCCCGTTGCTCCCTGCGCAAGCGCACCTCCAGGGCATGTGCTTGCCAGTAGCTGTGTCGGCCCGCTGCACGCGCCCGGCGCAGCACCCCCGCACCGTCTTTCACAAAACGCATCATGCGGCTTGGCCAACTGCGGTTCTGCGCTCCAATCTGGTTGACAGCATGCTGCCGGTACAAGAGTGACGGCGCATCGATGAACGAACGATGGCCGCTGCCGCTGACGACGGCACACCACCAATCGTGCACGATCACTTCGTCAGGAATGGGCAGCGCCATGGTCAGCAACGAACGGTTCACCATGGTGGCGCAGCCCGTGACCTGGTTCATGCTCAGAAGCTCCAGGGCTGTGCAGCGGCCGGGATTCATCGACTGATAGCGCACAAAGGACGGTGCAATCAGCCCAAGGCCCTGATCCACCACGGTCAGATCGGTATGGACCAGGCAGGGCACCTGCGGGCCACTGCGGCTTTCGATGCGCCGCATTTCATCCAGGGAGTGCTCCACCTTGTGGGGCAGCCAGACATCGTCCTGATCGCAAAACATCGACCAGCCGGCCTGCCCATCCTCCAGACTGGCCTGCATCAGGTACGCGAAATTGCGCAAACCTCCATCGGCGGCGGCCCGCGGCGGCAGCAATACCAGCCGCCCCCCGAACGACGGGCGGTACCGTTCCAGAATGGCCCGTGTTTCATCGGTCGAGCCATCGTCGCTCACCAGCACACGGACATGGGGACAGGTCTGCGCCAGAAGCGAATCGAGCAGCTCCGGAAGGTACCTGGCGCCATTCCATGTGGCCAGCAGCACGTCAACCAGAATGCTGCTCATGGCGACCCAGGTACTGGCGGTAGGCCGGCGAATGCCAAAGGCGCAAGAGGCTGCGCAGATGCCATCCGAGATGACGGAGTTCGCGCCGGCTGGCCCTGCTCGCCTCATGTACCACGCTCGCGCCTGGAGCCTCTATCAACCGATACCCGGCCAACTGCAGTCGCAGACAGATGTCCACGTCCTCGCAATACATGTGGTACGACTCGTCAAAGCCCTGCAACCGTTCGTACGCCTCCCTGCGAAACAGCAGCAGCGCCGCATTGGCCCAGTCGGGAGTGGCCGACGGCCTCTGGCGGTCCGACGCAGAACCGAGATAGCGGCACAGCAGCGCTTTCGGCGTGGGGACACGGCGCGCATGGTCTTGCGGCCGCCCTTGCGGATCGACCTGGCAAGGATAGACGCCACCCACCCCCTCCTGGGAGGCCGCCTGCAGCATGGCCGGCCAAGGCTCCTGACTCCAGGAGACATCTGGATTCATCACCACAAAGTAGGGTGCCGGGGTTGGCTGTAACCGGTCCTGCAGAAAGGCCCGGTTGTGGTTGGTGCCAAACCCCTGGGGCTTGTCATTGCATATCAGCCGGACATCCAGCCGGCCCTGCCAGTTTTCCGCGCTGCGGGCGAGCGCCTGCGCCAGTTCGGGCTCGTCGGTATTGAGTGTGATCCAGACCCTGGAAATCCAGTCTCCCGTCGACTGGGAGAGCAATGCCAGCAATTGAAGCACTTGCGCGCCATGCCCATGGCTGACAATGGAAAGTGCAATAGACACGGGCCCGTCGATCCCGACAATCAAGCAAACAGGTCTTCGGGGCCCAGCCCTGCAAGCAGGGGGGCTGCGCTGTCTTTGGCCGACAGCTGGGGCGCTGCTCCGTCGTGCGGCCAGGCGATGCCTATCCGGGGGTCATTCCACGCAAGGGCGCGCTCGTGCTGCGGCGCATAGTAGTCGGTGGTTTTGTACAGAAAATCCGCGCTCTCGCTCAGCACCAGGAAGCCATGGGCAAAGCCCGGAGGCACCCACAGCTGGCGATGATTCTCGGCGCTCAACTCCGCGCCCACCCACCGCCCGAAGGTGGGCGAGCTACGGCGGACGTCGACGGCCACGTCGAACACGGCGCCCTGCACCACGCGCACCAACTTGCCCTGGGGCTGCTGGATCTGGTAATGCAGGCCGCGCAGCACCCCTTTGCTGCTGCGGCTGTGGTTGTCCTGCACGAATTGGTGGTTCGTGCCCGTGGCCTCATTGAAGGCACGCTGGTTGAAGCTCTCGAAGAAAAAGCCGCGGGCGTCGCCGAACACCTTGGGTTCGATTAGCACGACGTCGGAAATGGACAGGCGGGTGGCTTGCATGGGAGGCTCAGTAGATCTTGTCCTGCAGCAGGCGCTGCAGGTACTGGCCATAGCCATTCTTGGCCAGCGGCTGCGCCAGACGCTGCAGCTGCTCGCTGTCGATCCATTGGCTGCGCCAGGCGATTTCCTCGGGGCAGGCGATCTTGAGGCCCTGGCGGTGCTCCAGCGTGGCAATGAACTGACTGGCCTCCAGCAGGCTCTCGTGCGTGCCGGTATCCAGCCAGGCGTAGCCTCGGCCCATGATCTCGACGTTGAGCTGGTCCTGCTCCAGGTACAGACGGTTCAGGTCGGTGATCTCCAGTTCGCCACGGGGTGACGGCTTGAGGTCCCTGGCAAGCCGGACCACCTGGTTGTCGTAGAAATACAGACCCGTCACCGCATAGCTGGACTTGGGCGCCTTGGGCTTTTCTTCCAGCGACAGCACCTTGCCCTGGGCATCGAACTCGGCCACGCCATAGCGCTCGGGGTCGTGCACATGGTAGGCAAACACGCTGGCCCCCTCCGTGCGCTGGGTGGCATTGCCCAACAGCTCGTGGAAATCATGGCCATGGAAGATGTTGTCACCCAGCACCAGCGCGCTGGGCGATTCGCCCACGAATTGCTTGCCAATGATGAAGGCCTGCGCCAGCCCGTCCGGGCTGGGTTGCACAGCGTATTGCAGCTGGATGCCCCACTGGCTGCCATCGCCCAGCAACTGTTCAAAGCGCGGCGTGTCCTGCGGCGTGCTGATGACCAGGATTTCGCGTATGCCCGCCAGCATGAGGGTGCTGAGGGGGTAGTAGATCATCGGCTTGTCGTACACCGGCAGCAGCTGCTTGCTGATGGCCAGCGTTGCCGGGTGCAGGCGGGTGCCGGAACCGCCGGCGAGGATGATGCCTTTGCGTGCAGTCATGGGAGTCCTCAGAGAATTTCAGTAAGCATGCGCGCCACGCCGGTCTGCCAGTGCGGCAGCCCCAGGCCGAAGGTGGACTGCAGGCGGGCGGTGTCCAGGCGGGAGTTGTGCGGGCGCCGGGCCGGTGTGGGGAAGGCGCTGGTGGGCACCGGCGCCATCTCAGTCACTTTGAATTCGATAGCAGGTTGCGCTTGCCTGGCGTACTCCACAACGAATTTTGCGTAAGAGTGCCAAGTGGTCTCCCCGCCGGCCACGCAATGGTACAGGCCGCCGTCGCCCGGACGGTGCTGTACGTGGCGCACCGCATGTGCGGTCACATCGGCCAGCAGGTCGGCGCCGGTGGGCGCCCCCCACTGGTCGTCGATGACGGTCAGGCGTTCGCGCTCCTGCGCCAGGCGCAGCATGGTTTTGGCGAAATTGCCGCCACGCGCCGCGTAGACCCAGCTCGTGCGCAGGATGAGGTGCTTGCACCCCGATTGCTGGATGCACTGCTCGCCCTCGAGCTTGGTGCGGCCGTAGCAGCTCAGCGGTGCCGGAGCATCGGTCTCTACCCAGGGCCGGGTGCCGCTGCCGTCGAACACGTAGTCCGTGCTGTAGTGCACCAGCCAGGCGCCCAGGCGCGCTGCCTCCTCGGCCAGCACGCCGGGGGTGGTGGCGTTGAGCAGACGCGCACTCTCCGGCTCGCTCTCGGCCTTGTCCACGGCCGTGTGGGCCGCAGCATTGACGATGACGTCGGGACGCAGGGCACGCACCGTATCGGCGATGCCGGCAGGGTTGGAAAAATCCCCGCAGTGATCCTGGCTATCGCGGTCGAGGGCGGTCACCTGGCCGAGCACGGCCAGGCTGCGCTGCAGCTCCCAGCCGACCTGTCCACCCTTGCCCAGCAGCAGGATGTTCATGCAGCGACCTGTCCGGCGGCGGCGTCGGCGTACTGGGTCTGGACCCAGTCGCGGTAGGCGCCGGTCTGAACGCCGGCCACCCATTCGGGGTTCTGCAGGTACCACTGCACTGTCTTGCGGATGCCGGTATCGAAGGTCTCGGCAGGTTTCCACCCCAGTTCACGCTCAATTTTGCGAGCGTCGATAGCGTAGCGCCGGTCGTGGCCGGGACGGTCTTTCACATAGGTGATCTGGGTGCGGTAGCTCTGGCCGTCAGCGCGGGGGCGCAGTTCGTCGAGCAGGGCGCAGACCGTGTTCACGATGTCGATGTTGGGTTTTTCGTTCCAGCCGCCGACGTTGTAGGTCTCACCCAACTTACCGGCCTCCAGCACGCGGCGGATGGCACTGCAGTGGTCCTTGACGTAAAGCCAGTCACGGATCTGCATGCCGTCGCCATACACCGGCAGGCTCTTGCCGGCCAGCGCGTTGACGATCATCAGCGGGATGAGCTTTTCCGGGAAGTGGTAAGGCCCGTAGTTGTTGCTGCAGTTGGTGGTGAGCACCGGCAGGCCATAGGTGTGGTGCCAGGCGCGCACGAGGTGGTCGCTGGCCGCCTTGCTGGCGCTGTAGGGGCTGTTGGGCTCGCAGTTGTGTGCTTCGGTAAACGCCGGGGCATCGGGTGCCAGCGTGCCGTAGACCTCGTCGGTGCTCACGTGGAGAAACCGGAATGCTTCCTTTTCGATAGCTGGAAGCGCTTGCCAGTAGTGCCTTGCAGCCTCCAAAAGCCTGAAACTACCGACCACGTTGGTCTGGATGAAATCCTCGGGCCCGTGGATCGAACGGTCCACGTGCGATTCGGCCGCGAAATTGACGATGGCGCGCGGCCGGTGCTCGGCCAGCAAACGCCCCACCAGCGCGCTGTCGCCGATGTCGCCCTGCACGAAGACGTGGCGGGCATCGCCCTGGAGGCTGGCCAGGTTGTGCAGGTTGCCTGCGTAGGTCAGCTTGTCAAGATTGACAACGCCTTCGCTGGAGCCGCCAAGCCAGTCGAGAACGAAATTGGCGCCGATGAAGCCGGCGCCGCCGGTGACGAGGATCATAGGATGAACCGTAGGTTGTGCCTGCAGGCAAAGCTTGCGATTATCCCATCACCGCATGTTTCGGCACGTAAAAACCGGGCAGGCCGCCCGATCCGGTACTCAGAAATGGATCCCCCGCATCATCTGCTGCATGGCGATGGCCTCGGCGGACAGCTGCGGCTTGCCGCTCTTGTCGCCCTTGGCGGCCGTCGAGTCGGGGAACATGCGGAAGCTGGCGTTCATCCCGATCTGCGCCACGCGCGGCACCAAGGCGTGCATCACCTGCCCCAGGATGCCCAGGCGCGTGGCGATGCGCACGGGCTTGAAGATGCAGGCCTGGGCGATCATGTCGGCGGCCTCCTCGGGGCTGAGCGTGGGCACGTTGTTGTAGATCTGCGTGGGCGCGATCATGGGCGTGCGCACCAGCGGCATGTTGATGGTGGTGAAGGTGATGCCCTGGTCGGCGAACTCGCTCGACGCGCAGCGCGTCCAGGCATCCAGCGCCGCCTTGCTGGCCACGTAGGCCGAGAAGCGCGGCGCATTGGTCAGCACGCCGATGGAGCTGATGTTCACCACGTGGCCCTTGCGCTTGTCCACCATGCCGGGCAGGAAGCCCATAGTCACCCGCAGGCAGCCGAAGTAGTTGAGCTGCATGGTGCGCTCGTAGTCGTGGAAGCGGTCATAGCTCGACTCGATGGCGCGGCGGATGGACCGGCCCGCGTTGTTGATGAGGAAATCCACCCCGCCATGGTCGGCGATGAGCTGCTGCACGAAGCGGTCGCAGTCCTGCATGTCGGCGATGTCCGTCGCATAGGCGATGAACGCGTAGCCCTTGTCCTTGGCCTCCTGGCACGCAGCATCGAGCTTGTCCTGGTCACGGCCGCAGATGATGGTGGTGGCGCCCGCTTCCGCGAACTTGTGCGCCGTGGCCAGGCCGATGCCCGACGAGCCCCCCGTCACCAGCACCACCTTGCCCGCCACCGTGCCCTTGAGCGTGCGGTCGATGAACAGTTCGGGGTCGAGGTGGCGCTCCCAGTAGTCCCACAGACGCCAGGCGTAGTCCTTGAGGTTGGGGCACTGCACGCCCGAGCCCTTGAGCGCGGCCAGCGTCTCGCGGCAGTCGAAGCGCGTGGGGTAGTTCACGAAGGTGAGCATGTCCTCGGGCAGGCCCAGGTCCTTGAGGACGGCGTTGCGCACGCGGCGCACCGGTGCGATGGCCATCAGGCTCTTCTTCACGCCCTTGGGAATGAAGCCCAGCAGCGCCGCGTTGACGAACAGGTTCATGCGCGGCGCATGCGCAGCGCGCGAGAAGATGTCGAGCACGTCGCCCACGCGGTAGCCCACCGGGTCGACCAGGTGGAAACACTTCTTGCCGATGGAGGGCTGGTGGCTGATGACGTTGATGGCGTTGACCACAAAGTCCACCGGCACGATGTTCACGCGCCCGCCCTCCAGGCCCACGGCGGGCATCCACGGCGGCAGCAGCTGGCGCATGCGCTGGATGAGCTTGAAGAAGTAGTACGGACCGTCGATCTTGTCCATCTCACCGGTCGTGCTGTCGCCGACCACCATGGCCGGGCGGTACACCGTCCAGGGCATCTTGCAGTCCTGGCGCACGATCTTCTCGCTCTCGTGCTTGGTCATAAAGTACGGGTGGTCCAGGCCCTCGGCCTCCTCGAACATGTCTTCGCGGAACACGCCCTCGTACAGGCCCGCTGCGGCAATGGACGAGACAAGGTGGAAATGGCCGGCGTCGATCGCCCGCGCGAAGTCCACCGTGTTGCGCGTGCCTTCGATATTGACGGCCACCTGGCTCTCGGCATCGGCGCCCAGGTCGTACACGGCGGCCAGGTGGTGGAAATGGTCGATCTGGCCCTTGAGCTTCTTCACGTCCTCGCTGGATACGCCCAACTTGCGCGCCGTCAGATCGCCGAACACCGGCACCGCGCGCGCAGCGCTCACGCCCCAGAAGCTGCGCAGTTCGGCCACCTTGTCCGCGCTCTCCTTGCGCAGCAGGAAGTACACCACGCTGCCTTTGCGCTCCAGGAGCTTCTTGACCAGACGCTTGCCGATGAATCCTGTCGCCCCTGTCACGAAATACTGCATGTTGGAAACTCCTGTGGTTGCTTTGATCATTCTTGCCCAAGCGCGGGGCCACGGGCTTCAGCAAAAACCCGTGCCGATGCTACCCAAAGCGCAGCCCCCTAGATGGCATGCTCTACGTTTTTAGGAGCGCATGCCTACACGCCGCCCAGCACTGCGCGTACAGTCCGCACCATGCCTGACGCAGATTGCCACGGCACCCTTTTCAATCCCATCACCGGAGGTCCCATGGTCAAGAAACTGCAAAAACTCAGCAACGACAAAAAGAAGACGGGCGCCCAGTTGTCCAACACCGTCAAGGACTCGGCACAGCAGATCTGGCTGGCCGGCCTGGGCGCGTTTTCCAAGGCCCAGGAAGAAGGCGGCAAGGTGTTCGAGGCCCTGGTGAAGGAAGGCTTGTCCATCCAGCGCAAGACCCAGGCCGTGGCTGAGGAAAAAATCTCGGAAGCCACCAGCCGCGTCACCAGCATGGCCAGCGACATTGGCTCGCGCGCTGCCGGCCAGTGGGACAAGCTGGAAAACATCTTCGAAGACCGCGTCGCCACCGCCCTGTCCAAGCTCGGCGTGCCCTCCGCCCGCGACCTGGACGTCCTCAACGCCCGCATCGACGCCCTGGCCAAGAGCCTGGGCAAGGTTCCGCCAGCAAAGGCAGCCGCCAAGCCCGTTGCCAAGAAGGCTGCCGTGAAGCCCGCCGCCAAGAAGGCCCCGGCCAAGCCCGCGGCCAAGAAGGCGGCTGCGAAGCCCGCCGCCAAGCCCGCCGTGAAGGCAGCCCCCAAGGCCGCCGCCAAGAAGCCCGCAGTCAAAGCCCGCGCGCCCTTCCCCAAGGCAGCGCCCCGCGCCGAAGCAGCCCCCGCCTCGGGCGCCGCGGCCAACGCGTCCTGATCCCTGGTGAACAGAATGCAGGGGCCCCGCCCCTGCCATTGCGGCTGTCACACCCCGGTGTGACAGCCGCAATGCATTTGGGCCGGCGCAAATGCCGCAGCGCAGCAATCGCCTGCGCGGAACGTCGGTTAGAGTAGTCCCAAAAAAACGCATTCCATCCGAGGCATGAGGGCCAGTACACATGGTGAAAAAAGCACCGCGCCGCACCGCTGAACGCATACTGGAAGTCACGCTTGAACTGTTCAACCGGTTTGGCGAGCCCAACGTCTCGACGACCCTGATCTCCGCCGAACTGCGCATCAGCCCCGGCAACCTGTACTACCACTACCCGGCCAAGGACGAGCTCATCAATGCGCTGTTCGACCGCTACGAGCGCTCCCTGACCGAGCTGCTTGGCGCCAGCGGCAGCGTACGCAACGTCGAGGATGCATGGTTCTTCATGCACACGCTGTTCGAATTGATCTGGCAGTACCGCTTCCTGTACCGCGACCTCAACGACCTGCTGTCCAAGAACCGCCGCCTGGAAAAGCATTTCCAGGTCGTGCTGAACAACAAGACCCACGCCGTGCGCCACCTGCTCGACGGCATGGCGCGCGCCGGCGCCCTGCAGATCGACGCCCGCGAACTCGAGCCCACCGCCACCAGCATGGTGGTGGTGCTGACCTACTGGCTCAGCTTTGAATACGTGCGCGACCCGCGCCGCGCATTGGAGCCCGAAAGCGCACAGGCGGCGCTGCTGCGCGGCGCGCACCATGTGCTGAACCTGCTCATGCCCTACCTCGAGCCCGGCCAGCGCGCCCACCTGCTGCAGTTGGCCAGCGCCTATTCACAGTGAACCACCCCCTATGTCGCTTCGCTCCTTCCCCCTTCTCTGGCATCGCTGCGCGATGCGGAAGGGGGACGCCCCCAGCGCGGCGGGGCGGCCCTTGCGCGGGGGCTGCTGGCCTGGGCCGTACCTGGTTTATGCATTGCGGACCATGCGATGCTCCATGAATAACTGAAGCACCAGTTCTCTATTCTTTCCGGCCCTGCCCCCGCCTTTTAAAAAAACCAACCGATATCGGAGACATACCATGGCGAAATGGACCCCCTTCCCCCACGCTGGCGACTACGCATTCGACGCCGCCAGCCTGAAGAAACAATGGGCCCGCCTGCACGCCGGCGATGCCGAACCCCTGCCCAAGGACGCTGCCGTGCTCCAGGCCTGGGCGCACTTCCACAACGGTGACTTCCAGCAGGCCGCCGAAGCCGGCGCTGCCGCCGGCGGCAGCGGTATCACCGTGGCCAGCAAGGCGACGGCCATCTACGCCACCTACCTCGAAAAGAAGGAAAAGACGCGCCTGGACCTGTTCCTGCAGGTCGCCGAACAGGCCGAGGCACAGGCCGAGCAAGACCCCAAGAATGCCAACGCCTGGTACTGGCACGCCTATGCCCTGGGCCGCTACAGCCAGGGCATCAGCGTGGCCAAGGCCCTGGCCCAAGGGCTGGGCGGCAAGATCAAGGAATCGCTCGAAAAGGCCATCGCCCTGGCGCCCAAGCACGCCGATGCGCGCATCGCCCTGGGCGCCTTCCACGCCGAGGTGATCGACAAGGTCGGCTCGCTGATCGGCGGCATGACCTATGGCGCCAAGAAGGACACCGGGCTCAAGCTGTTCCAGGAGGCGCTCAAACTCAACCCGGGCTCGGCCATTGCCATGATCGAATACGCCAACGCCCTGGTCATGCTCGACGGCGACAAGAAAATGAAGGAAGCCACCGCGCTCTACGAGCAGGCCGCCGCCAGTGAACCGCTCGACGCCATGGAGCGGCTGGACGTGGAAATGGCCAAGGCAGAGCTGGAAGAATAACCCCCTGTGGCGCTACGCGCCTTCCCCCTTTCTCGCATCGCTGCGCGATGCAGGAAGGGGGACGCCACCAGCGCAGCGGGGCGGCCCTTGCGCGGTGGCCGCTGGCCTGGGCCGCGCCGGCTTCAGAGGCTGCGAGCCACCTGCAGTGAGCGACCGCTCTGACTATGCGCTGAAGCGCCGGGCAGCAATTTCCAGCAGGCCGTCGAAGATCAGGTTGTCCACCAGCTCGAACGGCCGCGTCATGCTCGGCGCCATCTTCCAGCCGGCGCCGCCGGTCATCATGCAGGCGGGCTCCTCGCCGCAGTGCTGCAGCAGGTGCTGGTACACGCGCTCGACCGCTCCCGCAATGGCATAGGTGCCGCCGCTGGTGAGTGCGTCGCTGGTGTTGGTGGGGAACAGGCGCACCTCGCCCGTCGGCACATGCAGGCCGGCCGTACCCGATTCGAGCGCGCGCAGCATGATGCCGTGACCCGGCAGGATGAGCCCGCCGAGGAAGCGTCCGTCGGCGTCGATCGCCTCCACCGTCACCGCCGTGCCCACCATCACCACCACCAGCGGGCGTGCCGGGCCGTGGGCCAGGATGCGCTGGCGCGCGCCGATCATGGCCACCCAGCGGTCGCAGCCCAGGCGCGTGGGGTGGTCGTAGCCATTGGTCAGGCCGGCCTCCTGCGCGGACGACACCACCCACTGGGGTGACACGTCCCACAGCTCCATCTGCTCCTCGATGCGGCGCTTGACCGCGTCCCCCGCCACCACGCAGCCCAGCATGCGCGTGGGGGCGGTCAACCGAGCCCAGGCCGTCTCGGACAGACGATCGATGTGGTCCAGGAATTCGGCCCCTTGCGCCAGCAGCGCGGCCCCGGGATGGGGCGCCTCGTACAGCGCCCATTTGAGGCGGGTATTGCCCACGTCGATGGCCAAGAATGTCATGCGGCGAATTATCCCGGGTTTTCAGGGGGCCACTTTCGCTGCCGTGACACCGGCCGGCCCCCAGGCACGTTCAACACGAACGGGCACCACGCGCACCAGGCGTGGCCCAGGCCGGCAGCGCCGCGCAACACAGGGGTTGTCGTCCTTCAACCCTGGCGCCAGGGCAGGCCGTGGAAGCGCCAGCCCCCGCGCAGGCCGCGGTGCGCATGCTGGTCGGGGTCGCCCTCGAAGCCTTCGAGCACGTTCCAGGCCTCCAGCCCCAGGGCCGTGGCGCGCTGCGCTGCGGCAATGGAGCGCACGCCGCTGCGGCACAGCAGCAGGACCTTGCGGCCCGGCGGCACGGCGGCGCGGATCTGGGTGTCGAAATCCGGGTTGAGGGCCATGCCGGGCCATTGCTTCCAGGCCACGGCGGTGGCGCCTGGCACCTCGCCCACCCAGGCGCGCTCGGCGTCGGTGCGCACATCGACGATCACGGCCTCGCCGGCCTGCACCCACTGCCAGGCCAGCACGGGCGGCACGTCACCCGCATAGCCCTGGGCCGCGCGCGGCTGGGCTTGGCCCGGCGCGCCGGCGTCATGGCGCAAGCCTGAATGCTGGTTGGCGGGCACGGCCTCGCCCATGCGCGCGGGCGGCGGCAGCTGCAGCCCGTCCATCAGGGCCACGAACTCGGCCTCGCTGCGCCCGGCCACGCGCGCGTTGCCGGTCTTCTCGGCGCCGATGGTGGAGTGGCTGCGGCCGTGGTAGTCGTGCCCGGGCCACACACGGGTTTCGGGCGGCAGGGCGAACAGCACCTCGGTGAGGCTGTGGTACAGCTGGTGCGCGCTGCCCGATTGGAAGTCGGTGCGGCCGCAGCCGTTGATGAGCAGGGCGTCGCCCGTGAAGACATGGTCGCGCCACAGGTAGGACATGCTGCCGGCCGTGTGCCCCGGCGTGGCCAGGGCGCGCAGGCTCTCGCCGCCGAAGGCCAGCGTGTCGCCGCTTGCCAGCTGCATGCTGGCGGTGCCGATGCCGCAGCCCGCGGGCGCCGCCGTGCGCGCGCCGGTGTGCTCGGCCAGCAGGCCGGCGCTGGTGATGTGGTCGGCATGGTTGTGCGTCTCCACGGCCCAGCGCAGCGTGAGGCCCTGGGCCTGCAGCACCGCCAGATCGCGCGCGAGCTGCGCGTCCACCGGGTCGATGATGAGCGCCTCGCGCGTGGCGCTGTCGTGCAGCAGGTAGGTGTAGGTGCTGGAGGCGGGGTCGAAGAGTTGCAGGGGGATCATGGCGGTGGGTTCATGCGGTGCAGAAGCGGCCCCATTCTGGCCCAGGAAGGCCGTCCGCGCAAAACCGGCCCGCGCATGCGGGGCACGGGCAAAATGCACCTCCAGCGCTTACTGGTGTTGCGCCACCAGCTACGAATTCAGTAGCAGTCAATCCCAGCGGGGGGCCGGATCGTCGTGCAGCTGGCGGCGCAGGGCCGCGTAGTCGGGCACCACCGTGCGCACGGTGTCCCAGAAGCGCGGGCTGTGGTCCATCACGCGCAGGTGCGCCAGTTCGTGCGCCACCACGTAGTCGATGACGCTGCCCGGATAGTGCAACAGGCGCCAGTTGAGGTTGATGGAGCCGTCGATGCGCGCGCTGCCCCAGCGGGTCTGGGCGCTGGACAGGCGCAGGCGCGTCCAGCGCACCCCGAGCAGCGGAGCGAAGTGGTCCAGCCGTGCGGTGAAATGCTGGCGCGCGCTGCGCATCAGCCAGGCCTGCACGGCATCGCGGATCTGCTCGGGCTGCGCCGAGGCCGGCAGGCCGATGTGCAACGCGTGCGCGCCGCCCTCGCCCGCTTCCTGCAGCCGGCCGGCCGCGCTCTGCGCCGGGTCGAGCACGATGCGCAGCGGCGCGCCCAGGTAGGGCAATGCGGCGCCGTCGCGCCAGTCGATGCGCGCATGCTCCAGGCGCTGCTGGCGCGCACGCGCCTCATCGAGCTTGCGCAGAATCCAGGCCGACTTCTCGCGCAACGCGGCGTCCACACCCGCCAGCGTGACCCAGCTGGGGGCCCGCACCGACAGTCCGTCGGCCCCCACGGTGAAGCCGATGGTGCGCCGCCGTGCGCGCTGCAGCGCATAGGCCACCACGGCATCGCCCAGCAGAACCTCGCGGTTGGCCCGGGGGTGGCGGAAACTGGCCGGCGCCAGGAGAGACCCCAGCGGCGGTGCGGGCGGAGCGCCTTTAGCTATTGTTTTAATAGCTAAAGGCGCTTGCCCACCAGGCGCCAGAGGGATTTTCTGCTGTATTTTTTCCGCCGCCGGGGCCGTATCGGCGGGCGGATCGAACAGATCCAGGGCCAGCTGCACCAGGCGCTGCATCATGCGGCGGATCAGGCGGGCGTCGTGCCGGCCTTCTGCAGCAGGTGGTCGGCGTAGGCGGCCAGGTCCGCATGCACGCGCGTGCCTTCGGGCCAGCCGGGTGGCAGGGGTTCGTCGGGGGAAAGGTGCTCGGATTCGCCGGTGCACACCAGGTGCAGCTGCGCGCCGATGGCGGCGCCCGCCTGCAGGTGCACCAGGCAGTTGCCCGTGACCTGGATGTCCTCGCAATCGACGCCGTAGCGCTCGCAGATCTGCTCCATGAGCCCGGGCGCCGGCTTGCGGCAGGTGCAGGCCTCGTCGGGGGCGTGCGGGCAGTAGAAGACGGCGTCGATGCGCCCGCCCACGGCGGCGAGCTGGCGGTGCATCTTGGCGTGGATGGCGTTGAGCGTGGCCACGTCGAACATGCCGCGCCCCAGGCCCGGCTGGTTGGAGGCCACCACCACATGCCAGCCCGAGCGGTTGAGCCGGGCAATGGCTTCCAGCGCACCGGGCAGCGGAATCCAGTCATCGGGCGAGGCAACGAATTCGTCGCTCCCCAGGGCATTGATGGTGCCGTCGCGGTTCAGGATGACGATTTTCATGCGGCCATTATCAACCGGTCAGTAGGCCAGCGCGGGCGCCGGGCCATCCCCGGCCTGCCAGCGCGTGACGAAGAGCCCGCGCGCGCGTCCGTGCGCCCAGTGCAGCAGGATGCGCTGCCCCGGCCGCCACTGCGCCGCCTGGGGGTCGTCGATCACCACCTGGCGCGGCTCGGCCAGTCCGTCCACGCGCAGCACCAGCTCCGTGCCGCCAGTGGCGTGCAGGCTGGGCGCTCGCGGCCGGCTGCCCAGCACCTCGGCATGGACGGGCGAAAGGGGCTGCAGCACATGGAGATTCAGGTGGCGTTCCAGCAGCGCGCCGCTGCCCGCCAGCCAGAGCAGCGCCCAGGCCCAGGCGAGCACGCCACGCACCCGCGCGCCGCCCCAGCGGCGGGTTGCCAGCACGGCGGCCAGCCCCAGCACCAGCAGCGCGCCCAGCACCCACAGCGCGGGCATGAAGAGTTCCAGCGCCGTCGCCGACGGCGGCGTGAGGGGCGTGAGCGGCAGCACCGGCTGCTGCGGTCCGCGCCCTTCCTGCCAATCCAGCAGCCAGCGCAGCGCCGCCAGCAGCGCGGGCGGCGCGAACAGCAGCCACGCCGTGCGCCGCGCGGCGGCCGGCTCGGGGGCTTCGGGCAGGGGTGCGTTCACGCCGGCTCAGGCGGCCAGGCGGGACAGGTCGGCCACGCGGTTCATGGCGTCGTGCAGGCTCTTGAGCAGGCCCTGACGGTTCAGGCGCAGGTCCAGCTGCTCGGCGTTGACCATCACGTCATCGAAGAAGGCATCGACCGGTGCGCGCAGCACGGCCAGGGTCTGCAGGCTGGCGGTGTAGTCGCCGGCGTCGAACTGCGCATTGGCCTCGGGCACGAAGCGCTGCAGCGCGGCGTACAGGTCCTGCTCGGCCTGCTCCTGCAGCAGCTCGGGGTTCACGTGAGCGTCCACCGGGCCTTCGACCTCCGCCTTCTTGAGGATGTTGCCCACGCGCTTGTTGGCGGCGGCCAGGGCCGGGGCTTCGGGCAGGGCAGCGAAGGTGCGCACCGCCGCCAGCTGCTTCTCGACCAGCGCCAGGCGCTGCGGGCGCAGGGACAACACGGCGTCCACTTCCTGGGCGCGGTAGCCCTGCTCGCGCAGGCTGCCGGCGAGGCGGTCGTAGATGAAGTCGGCGAGTGCGGGCGTGGCGTCGGTGATCTTGTCGCCAAACGCAGGCACGGCACCGGCCAGCAGTGCGTTCAAATCCAGCGGCAGGTTTTTCTCCACCAGCATGCGGATCACGCCCAGCGCATGGCGGCGCAGCGCAAACGGGTCGCGGTCGCCCGTGGGCAGGTTGCCGATGCCGAACATGCCCACCAGGGTTTCGAGCTTGTCGGCCAGCGCCACCACCACGCCCGCCAGGTTGCGCGGCAGTTCGTCGCCGGCAAAGCGGGGCTTGTAGTGGTCCTCGATGGCGTCGGCCACCTCGGCGGCCAGGCCGTCGTTGAGCGCGTAGTAGCGGCCCATGGTGCCCTGCAGTTCGGGGAACTCGCCCACCATGTCGGTCGCGAGGTCGGTCTTGGCCAGCAGCGCGGCCTGGTCGGCCTGCTGCGCGAGCTGGGCATCGCCCAGCTGCGCGGCGATGGCCTGGGCGATGGCGCGCACGCGCTGCACGCGCTCGCCCTGGGTGCCCAGCTTGTTGTGGTAGACCACCTTGCCCAGGCCTTCGACGCGCGAGGCCAGGGTCTTCTTGCGGTCCTGGTCGAAGAAGAACTTGGCATCGGCCAAGCGCGGGCGCACCACGCGCTCGTTGCCGCCGATGACGAAGCTCGCGTCCTCGGGGTTGATGTTGCTCACCACCAGGAACTGGTTGGTCAGCTTGCCGGCGGCGTCGAGCAACGGGAAGTACTTCTGGTTGGCCTTCATCGTGAGGATGAGGCATTCCTGCGGCACATCGAGGAACTGCGCCTCGAACTGGCAGATGAGCACGTTGGGGCGCTCGACCAGCGCGGTCACTTCGTCGAGCAGGGCCTCGTCCTCGATGGGGCGCGCGCCGTTGCCCACCTTGGCGGCGGCAGCGGCGACCTGGCGCGCGATCTCGGCCTTGCGCTCGGCAAAGCTGGCGATCACGGCGCCATCACGCGCCAGCGTGTCGGCGTATTCATCCGCATGGGCCAGCAGCACCGTGGGCTGGGCGGCCTCGAAGCGGTGGCCGCTGGTGGTGTTGCCAGCGCTCAGGCCCAGGGCCTTGACGGGCACCACGGCGGCGCCGTGCAGGGCCACCAGGCCGTGCGCCGGGCGCACGAAGTTCACGCTGGTCCAACCGGGCAGTTCGCAGTCGGTTTCCAGCTGGTAGCTCATCACCTTGGGGATGGGCAGCTTGGCAAGGGACTCCTGCAGGGCCTTCTGCAAGCCTTCCTGCAGCGTGGCGCCGGGCACAACGCTGTCATAGAACAGCGCTTCGGCCTTGCCGTCCTGCGCACGCTTGAGGGCCGCCACGGCGGCAGCGGGGTTGGAGACGTCGGCGCCCAGCGCCTGCAGCTTCTTGAGCAGCGCGGGCGTGGCGTTGCCGCTGGCGTCGAGCCCCACGGTCACGGGCATGAGCTTTTGCTGCACGGCCTTGTCGGCGGCCTTGTCGGCCACGGCGGTCACATGCGCGGCCAGGCGGCGCGGCGAGGCAAACGGCGTGACCACGGAAGCGGCCGTGGCCAGGCCGAGGGCCTTGAGCTGGTCGCCCAGCACGGTGGCAAAGGCATCGCCCAGCTTCTGCAGCGCCTTGGGGGGCAGTTCTTCGACAAACAGTTCAACGAGGAGGTTTTGGGTCGTCATGTTCTTGTTCTTTCCGCTCGTTCACGCTGCCTTTTTGGCCATTTGTTCCACCCACTCGCGCGGCGCCATGGGGAAGCCCAGGCGCTCGCGGCTCTCGTAGTAGCTCTGCGCCACGGCGCGGGCCAGATTGCGGATGCGGCCGATGTAGGCGGCGCGCTCGGTCACGCTGATCGCGCCACGCGCATCCAGCAGGTTGAAGCTGTGCGCCGCCTTGAGCACCTGCTCGTAGGCGGGCAGGGCCAGTTGCTGCTCCATCAGGTACTTGGCCTGCTTTTCGTGCGCGCTGAAGGCGGTGAACAGGAATTCGGCGTCGCTGTGCTCGAAGTTGTAGGTGGACTGCTCCACCTCATTCTGCTTGTACACATCGCCATAGCTCAGGGTGTCGGTCCACTTCAGGTTGTAGACGTTGTCCACGCCCTGCAGGTACATGGCCAGGCGCTCCAGGCCGTAGGTGATCTCGCCCGTGGCAGGCTTGCAGTCGATGCCGCCGACCTGCTGGAAGTAGGTGAACTGCGTCACTTCCATGCCGTTCAGCCACACCTCCCAGCCCAGGCCCCAGGCGCCCAGCGTCGGGTTCTCCCAGTCGTCTTCGACGAAGCGGATGTCGTTCTTCTTCAGGTCGAAGCCCAGGGCTTCGAGCGAGCCCAGGTACAGCTCCAGGATGTTGGCCGGCGCGGGCTTCAAGACCACCTGGTACTGGTAGTAGTGCTGCAGGCGGTTGGGGTTCTCGCCATAGCGGCCGTCCTTGGGGCGGCGGCTGGGCTGCACGTAGGCGGCCTTCCAGGGCTCGGGGCCGATGGCGCGCAGGAAGGTGGCGGTGTGGCTGGTGCCGGCGCCCACTTCCATGTCGTAGGGCTGGAGCAGCGCGCAACCCTGGGCGTCCCAGTACGACTGCAGCTTGAGGATGATTTGCTGGAAGGTCAACATGCGTGTATCTGGCAGGGCGATAAGGCCTTGCGCGGTAGAGAGTGGGGTTGCGCCGGTGCTGCGCGTGAGCCTGCGATTTTACGGGCGCGGCCCGCGCCTGGCGATTGCAAGCGAAAAGAGCTGCCAGCGCACATCTAGCAAGCGCTGGCAGCTCTAATTTTTATAGCACCCCGCATAACAGCGGCGGTGCGGGGCCGCTCAGGGCTCCCAGCGGCGCAGCACCAGGCTGGCGTTGGTGCCGCCGAAACCGAAGCTGTTGGACAGCACGGTGGTGAGGCGGGCGTCGCGCGTTTGCGTGACCAGGGGCATGCCGGCCAGGGCGCTGTCAGGCGTCTCGACGTTCACCGAGCCGGCGATGAAGCCCTTGTTCAGCATGATCAGGCAGTAGATCGCTTCCTGCGCGCCGGTGGCGCCCAGCGAGTGGCCGGTGAGCGATTTGGTGGACGAGAACGGCGGCACCTGGTCGCCGAACACCGCCTGCATGGCACGCACTTCCTGCATGTCGCCCACGGGCGTGGAGGTGCCATGGGTGTTGATGTAGTCGATGGGACCGTCCAGCCCTTCCATGGCCTGCTGCATGCAGGCGATGGCGCCGTCGCCCGAAGGGGCCACCATGTCTTCGCCGTCGCTGGTGGCGCCAAAGCCTACGACCTCGGCCAGGATGGTGGCGCCGCGTGCCTGGGCGTGCTCCAGGCTTTCCAGCACCACGGCACCGCCGCCGCCGGCGATGACGAAGCCGTCACGGTTGGCGTCATAGGCGCGCGCGGCCTTCTCGGGCGTGGCGTTGTACTTGCTGGACATGGCGCCCATGCCGTCGAACAGCAGGGCCATGCCCCAGGACAGCTCTTCGCCACCACCGGCGAACATCACGTCCTGCATGCCCCAGGCGATCTGCTGCGCGGCCGCGCCGATGCAGTGCGCCGAGGTGGAGCAGGCCGAGGTGATGGAGTAGTTGATGCCCTTGACCTTGAAGTTGGTCGCCAGGCAGGCCGAGACGGTGCTGCTCATGCAGCGCGTGACCTGGTAGGGCCCCACGCGGCGGATGCCTTTTTCGCGCAGCGTGTCGGCCGCCTCGATCTGGTTGGCGGGCGAGCCGCCGCCCGAACCCATGATGAGGCCGGTGCGCGGGTGGCTGACCTGTTCGGGGCTCAATCCGGCCTGGGCGATCGCGTCTTCCAGGGCGATCTGGGCGTAGGCCGCCGCGTCGCCCATGAAGCGCAACTGCTTGCGGTCGATGCGCGATTCGAGGTCGATCTCGGGCACGCCCGCCACCTGGCTGCGCAGGCCCAACTCGGTGAACTTTTCCACGGCCTTGATGCCGCTCTTGCCGGCACGCAGGGAGGCCTCGACCGTGGCCATGTCATTGCCAATGCACGAGACGATGCCCGCGCCCGTGATGACGACACGCTTTTTCATACTGCGGCTCCTGGGGCGCCTTCCTCGCGCAGGAACAGGCCCACGCGCAGATCGTTGGCGACGTAAATTTCCTTGCCGTCGGCCAGCAGGCGGGCATCGCCGATGGCCATGTTGAGCTTGCGCTTGATGACGCGCTTGATGTCGATTTCGTAGGTCACGAGCTTGACGTCGGGGCCCACTTCGCCGGTGAACTTGACCTCGCCCGCGCCCAGCGCGCGGCCGCGGCCCGGCAGGCGCAGCCAGGTGAGGTAGAAACCGATCAGCTGCCACATGGCGTCGAGACCCAGGCAGCCGGGCATGACGGGGTCACCCTGGAAATGGCAGGCAAAGAACCACAGGTCGGGCTTGACGTCGAGTTCGGCGACGATCTTTCCCAGGCCATGCGCGCCGCCATCGCTGTCGATGTGCGTGATGCGGTCAAACATCAGCATGGGTGGCAGCGGCAGACGCCCGCTGTCAGGATTGAACAGCCGGCCCTCGCCCGAGGCGATCAGTTGTTCATAGGAAAAAGAATCAGCCATTTTCAGTCGTGCTCCAGAACGGCGGTCGTGCCGCCTTGTTTGCCTATCGCGCCATCGTTTGCGGGGAATTGTAGGGACGCATTATCCCGCACGCCCCCGGCCCTCGCGGCGGCGCAGCACCAGCGCGGCCAGCACGGCCAGCCCCCCCAGGCACCACAGCGGCCACAGGCCCCAGCGCGCGGCCCAGGCGGCATAGGGCGTTGCATCGCCGCCACGGCCCTGCACCTGGCCGCGCAGGATGCCGCGCACATGGCGTTCGAGCTGGTGCGTGACCACGCCCCGGTGGTCGATGATGGCCGTGGCGCCGGTGTTGGTGGCACGCACCATGGGGCGCTCGAATTCCAGCGTGCGCATGCGGCTGATCTGCAGGTGCTGGTCGATGGCCAGCGTGTTGCCGAACCAGCCGATATTGCTCAGGTTGACGAACACCGTGGGCGCGCTGGCGGGGTCGCGGAAATGCGCCGCCAGCTCCTCGCCGAACAGGTCTTCGTAGCAGATGTTAGGCACGATGCGCTCGCCCCGCCAGACAAAGGGCGGCTGCGCCAGGCCACCCCGGCCGAAGTCGCCCAGCGGAATCTCCATGAGTTCGGTGAACCAGCGGAACAGCGGCGGGATGAATTCGCCGAACGGCACCAGGTGGTGCTTGTCATAGCGGTAGGGCGCGGTCTGGCCGGCCTGCAGGCCCACCACCGAGTTGGTATAGCCGGTCTCCAGGCTGCCCAGCGGCATGCCCAGCAGCGCCGCCTGGTCGCCGCCGGCCACATGCTGCGCGATGGCGTCGAGGTAGCCCAGCGGCAACTGCTGGGGCAGCAGCGGCACGGCGGTTTCGGGGGCCACCACCAGGGCGCCGTCCAGCGTGGTAAGCCGGTCGCCGTACCACTGCAGCGCCATGGGCACGCCGCTACCGGGCTGGAATTTCTCGTCCTGCGGGATGTTGCCCTGCAGCAGCGCCAGCGGCAGCGGCGGCGCGGGCGCCTGCAGCGGCGTGTGGCACAGCTCCACGGCGCAGTGGCGCTGCAGCGCCGCGCCCGTGCCCAGCGCGGCCAGGCCCATGCCCAGCGCCCAGGCGCGCGCACTGCGCAGGTCGGCGCTGCGTACCTGCACCAGCAGCATGGCCAGCACCGCCGCCACGCCGCTGATGCCGTACACGCCGATGGCGCGGGCCAGCGCGGCCAGCGGCCCCTCGACATGGGCGTAGCCGCCCGCGCCCCAGGGGAAGCCGGTCCACCAGACGCCGCGTGTCAGCTCGGCCAGCATCCACAGCGCTCCGAAAACAATAGCTGTCAGCGCCCGTCCGTTCGGCGCCAGAGCCTTGAAAACCCCTGAAACCGCGGCGTAGTAGCTGCCCAGAAAGGCCGCCAGCGCCAGCACCGCCGCCACGGCCAGCGGCGCAGCCAGGCCGCCGTAGGTGTGCATGGAGATGAACAGCCACCAGAAGGTGCCCGCCAGCCAGGCGGTGGCGAACAGCCAGCCCAGGCCGGCCGCGCGGCGCCAGGACATGGGGCTGCGCAGCAGCCCGGCCAGCACGGCCAGCGAGGCCAGCTGCAGCCACCAGGCGGGCTGCCCGCTGCCGGGCAGCGCCAGCGACGCGGCCTGCGCCAGCCCGGCGCACAGCGCCAGCGGCCACTGCCACGCCGCCGCGCGCGGCACTTGCGCAAGGGGGTTGGACATCAGGCGGCGGGCGCCGTATCCGACGGCACCGGCGCCACCTTGAACCAGCGCACGGCGCCGCCCTTGGTGTGCAGCACGACGAACTGCAGGCCCGCCAGCTCGGTCTGCTCGCCGCGCTTGGGCACATGGCCCATCTCGTGCGCGATCAGGCCGCCAATGGTTTCGAAGCTTTCCTCGGGGTCCGAGCCCGCGATAGCGACGCCGAAGGCCTCGGCCACGCGCTCGATGGGCGTGTCGCCGCTCACGCGGAAGGTGTGGTCGGCCAGACCGAAGATGTCGCCCTCGTCCTCGGGAATGTCGAATTCGTCCTCGATCTCGCCCACGATCTGTTCCAGCACGTCCTCGATGGTGACGAGGCCGGCTACGCGGCCGAATTCGTCGATCACCACGGCCAGGTGGTTGCGGTTGCCGCGGAACTCGCGCAGCAGGTCGTTCAGGCCCTTGCTCTCGGGCACGAAGACGGCCGGGCGCAGCAGCGCGCGGATGTTCAGCTCCGGGGCCCGCTGCAGCTTCAGCAGATCCTTGGCCATGAGGATGCCGATGATGTTCTCGCGCTCGCCCTGGTACACCGGAAAGCGCGAGTGCGCGGTGGTGATGACCACATGCAGCAGTTCGTCGAACGGCGCATCGATGTGGATGAGGTCCATGCGCGGCGCGGCGACCATGACGTCGCCGGCGGTCATGTCGGCCATGCGGATCACGCGTTCGAGCATCACGCGCGAGTCGGCGCCGATGACGTCGTTGCTTTCGGCCTCGGCCAGGGTTTCGATCAGTTCTTCTGGCGAATCGGGGCCAGGGTGGATGAACTCCACCACCTTCTGCAGGAAGGTGCGCTTGTCTTCCTTTTCAGGCGCTCGCGCGGGGTGCGGGTCTGACACAGCCTTGGGGTGCAGGACGTGCGGTAGTGAAACAAGCCCCCTAGGATAACGGATTGCCGTGACAGGCCCGCTACGGTCGCGCCGGCGGCCGGCGCGCCGCGGCTTATTCGGCGGACTGGTGGCGCGCGTTGCGCACGCCGTTGCGCACTTCCTGCACACCGGCCAGGAAGTCCCAGAACTGCTTGGCCTGGCGCTTGATCTGGTAGTCCATCTCGGCGAACTGCTGTTCGACGATCTCGGTCATGCGCGTATCCAGGCTGGCGGGCGGCAGCTCCAGGAAGGCTTCGGACTCGGAGCCGTCGCGGTGCACCACGGCGCCGGCATTGCGGGCGATCTTGAGCATGGCGGTGTTTTCCGTCAGCGCATGGATGAACACCATGCTCACGCCCTCGTTGCGTGCGTGCATCACGGCGCGGTCAAACAGGCGCGCGCCGTAGCCGCGGCCGCGGGCCGACTTGAGCACCGACACGCCGAACTCGGCGCAGTGCGGATGCTGGGGCAGCGCGGTGTAGGCCAGGTGCGCCATGGCGATGAGTTCCAGGCGCCGGTTGTAGATGCCAAAGATGTCGTCGCGCTCAAAGTCGAGCTGGCTGGCGTAGCGGCGCACCTGCTCGTCCGTCGCCGGGTAGCCGAAGCGCAGGTAGCGGTCGGAGGGCTCCAGCGCCAGCAGGTGCGCGGTGATGCGCTCGCGGTACGTGGGGCCCAGGGAGCGGATCGGCACCATCAGCGGCGTGCTGGCGTGGCCGGGCTTGGGCTCGCCGACGCCCACCGGGCGCAGCAGGTCGGTGCCCGCGTCCCAGGATGCCTTGAGCCAGTCTTTGGTTGCGATCATGGAAGCAATGTAAGGGTTTTCCCTAGGCATTCCAAGCGATTTTTGCTGCGCCGCAACAAATTAGAACCAAATGCCAAATTCCCCAATGGAGTCAAGCATTTGAGGGCGCCAGCCGGTCGCCTCCGGCAGATTGTGCTGTCGACCGCGCGACACGCGCGAAGTCAGACGGGCACCGCGGTCGTGGCCTTGACGCGGTCCAGCACGAAGCTGGTCTTGCAGTCCTGCACGCTGGGGTGCTTGAGCAGCGTGTCCATGATGAAGCGGCTGTAGTGCGCCATGTCGGCCACCACCACGCGCAGCAGGTAGTCCATCTCGCCGGTGAGGGACGCGCACTCCACCACCTCGGGCCAGGTCTGCACGCTGGCGCGGAACAGGTCCATGGGGTTGCGCTTGTGGCTTTCGGTGTGCTTTTCCAGCCGCACATTCAGGTAGGCCGTGAGGCCCAGGCCCACGGCCTCGGGCTTGACCAGGGCCACGTAGCGGTCGATGACGCCGCTGTCCTCCAGCCGCTTGACGCGGCGCAGCACGGCGCTGGGCGAGAGGCCCACTTGCTCGCCGATGACATCGTAGGTTTCGCGCCCGTTCACTTGTAAACAGCGCAATATGGCGCGATCCAGCTTGTCCAATGCGTCGTTTGCACTCATGGCGCACGATTTTACGGACAGAACCGGTTTCCGCACAGCGATCGATCATCCTGCGGGTATGTCCCGATGGTGACAGCAGGCCGTGTGGAAAAGAATTTCTTCTGCAAAAACGCACGGTCGTTCGTTTTTGCAGCACCTACAAAACCAATTCCAGGAGACATCCATGACCGGTTTCTTCGGCCGCCTGCTGCGCGGCCTGGCTTTCGCCTCGGCTGCTTTCGTCCTGCTCCCCCTGCAAAGCGCCCATGCCCAGAGCGGCTACACCCAGACGCGCTACCCCGTCGTGCTGGTGCACGGCCTCTTCGGCTTCGACAATGCCCTCGGCATCGACTACTTCTATGGCATCCCCGATGCCCTGCGCCGCGATGGCGCGAAGGTGTACGTGGCCCAGGTGTCCGCCGCCAACAGCACCGAAGTGCGCGGTGAGCAGCTGCTCGCGCAGGTCAAGAACATCCTGGCCATCACCGGCGCCAGCAAGGTCAACCTGGTGGGCCATTCGCACGGCGGCCCCACCACCCGCTATGTGGCCGGCGTGGCGCCGCAGCTCGTGGCCTCGGTCACGTCCATCGGCGGCGTGAACCGCGGCTCGCGCGTGGCCGACATCCTGCGTGGCGTGGCGCCGGCCGGCAGCGTCAGCGAAACCCTGGCCAACGGCGCCGCCTCGGCCCTGGTCACACTCATCAACCTGGCCTCGGGCGGCAGCAGCCTGCCGCAGCTGCCCACGGCCGCGCTCGAATCGCTGACCACCGCCGGCTCGGCCAAGTTCAACCAGCGCTTTGGCGCCGGCGTGCCCACCAGCGGTTGCGGCAACGGCGCCGAGCTGGTGAACGGCGTGCGCTACTACTCGTGGACCGGCACGACGACGCTGACCAACGTGTTCGACGTCAGCGACGCACCGCTGGGCGTGCTCGGCCTGGTGTTCGGCGAGGCCAACGACGGCCTGGTGTCGGCCTGCTCCGCGCGCCTGGGCAAGCACCTGGGCGACTACCGCCAGAACCACCTCGACGAGGTCAACCAGCTGCTGGGCCTGCGCGACTGGTTCTCTACCGACCCGGTCACGCTCTACCGCCAGCACGCCAACCGCCTGAAGGTGGCCGGCCTGTGACGCGCAACGGCGCCCTGGCGCTGGCGGCCTGCGCCCTGCTGGCGGCCGGCGCCTTGTGGTGGCCGCAGGCCGAGGCCCCCGCAAGCGCCTCCGGTGCGCCCCGCACCGATCAGCGCTCCGCCCTGCCCTCGGCCGCTGAGGCGCCGGGCGCTGGCACGGCGGGCGCGCTGGCGGCACCCTTGCGCACCGCGACCCACCGCGTCCCCAGCCAGGCGGGCGGCGACCCCCTGCTGGCCCCGGGCCTGCGCGACACACTCGAAGCGTTGCTGCACGCCGCCGGTGACGCTCCCGATCCGGAAGCCCTCAAGCAACGCCTGGAGGCGCTCGTCGGCCAGCACTTCCCGGCGGAGCTCGCCACCCGCGCCCTGGCGCTGGCCCGCCGCTACGTGGACTACCGCGTGGCGCTGGGCCGGCTCAAGGCGCCCACAGACCCCACCAACCCGCAAGGGTTGCGCGAGGCGCTGGAGGCACGCCACAAGGTACGGCTGCAGTATTTCGATGGCGACGAATACGACGCCCTGTTCGCCCATGCAGTAGACCTGGACCAGTACATGCTCGCCCGGCTGGAAATCGAGCGCAACGGCGCGCTGACCCCAAAGCAGAAGCGCGCCGCCCTGCAGGACGCCGAAGCCCTGCTGGACCCCGCCCAGCGCGACCAGCGCGCCGAGGCGTTAGCCCATGTGGGCGTCGCGCAGCAGACCGCCGCCTACAACGCGCGGGGCACCGACGAACCCACCCGCCATGCCGAGCGCAGCGCGCAGTACGGCGAGGACGCCGCCCAGCGCCTGGCACAGCTCGACCGCCAGGAGCACGAGTGGCAGTCCCGCCTGGACCAGTACCAGCAGGCCGGCGCGGCCCTGCAGGACCCTGCGCAGCTGCAACAACTGCGCAGCCAGCTTTTCAGCCCGCAGGAGCAATTGCGCGTCGACGCAGCGTTGGCGCTGCGTGCACAGCCCGCAGCCACGCAGTAATCCACCCGCGTCAAGACAACCAACACCACCCCGCCGGCGCTCGCATTGATATTGCACAACTTTCCTGCAAAACACCGCCATCGACGACTCCATTACGCCTGAATGCTGAGCATCGGCGCCCCTACAGTGCATGACATACATCAATTCACTGACGGAGACACCATGAACGCAGCGCTGCCCGGGCAGGCATTGGACGAGACCGCCGCATGGGACAACCCCATGGGCACGGACGGGTTTGAATTCATCGAATACGCCGCACCCGACCCCGTGGCGATGGGCCGGGTGTTCGAGGGCATGGGCTTCAAGCCGGTAGCGCGCCACCGCCACAAGAACGTGCTGCTGTACCGCCAGGGCGGCATCAATTTCATCGTCAACGCCGAGCCCGACAGCTTCGCCCAGCGCTTCGCGCGCCTGCACGGGCCCAGCGTGTGCGCCATCGCCTTCCGCGTGCACGACGCCAAGGCCGCCTACGAGCGCGCCGTGTCGCTGGGCGCCTGGGGCTACGCCGGCAAGGCCGGCCCGGGCGAGCTGAACATTCCGGCCATCAAGGGCATTGGCGACAGCCTGATCTACTTCGTGGACCGCTGGCGCGGCAAGGGCGGCGCGCAGCCCGGCGACATCGGCAACATCGGCTTCTTTGACGTGGACTTCGAGGCCCTGCCCGGCGTGAGCGCAGAGGAGGCGCTTCACCCCTTCGGCCATGGCCTGACCTACATCGACCACCTCACGCACAACGTGCACCGGGGCCGCATGGCCGAGTGGGCCGACTTCTACGAGCGCCTGTTCAACTTCCGCGAGATCCGCTACTTCGACATCGAGGGCCAGGTCACGGGCGTGAAGAGCAAGGCCATGACCAGCCCCTGCGGCAAGATCCGCATCCCGATCAACGAGGAAGGCAAGGACAAGCCCGGCCAGATCCAGGAGTACCTGGACATGTACAAGGGCGAAGGCATCCAGCACATCGCCATGGGTTCGGACAACCTGTACGCCACGGTGGACCAGTTGCGCGCGAGCGGCGTGCGCCTGCTCGACACCATCGACACCTATTACGAGCTGGTGGACAAGCGCATTCCCGGCCACGGCGAGCCGCTCGAGGCGCTGCGCGAGCGCAAGATCCTGGTGGACGGCAAGAAGGACGCGCTGCTGCTGCAGATTTTCAGCGAGAACCAGCTCGGCCCGATCTTCTTCGAATTCATCCAGCGCAAGGGCGACGACGGCTTCGGCAACGGGAATTTCAAGGCGCTGTTCGAGTCCATCGAACTGGACCAGATTCGCCGCGGCGTGCTGCAAGCGCCGAAATAAACCAGCACCCCCCTGAGGTGCTGCGCACCTTCCCCCCGCTCTCGCATCGCTGCGCGCTGCGGGCAGGGGGACGCTCCCGGCGCTACGGGGCGGCCCTTGCGCGGGAGCCCTGGCCTGGGGTGCGCCAGTGGCATGCGCCGTGGTCGGTGCATGCCCCATGAAAACAGAAAAGGAGACCCCATGGCTGTCGAACCCGTCGTCTATGGCGCCAGCGAACGCCCCCCGCGCGGCGACTATGCGCGCGCCAACGCGGACTACACCTGCGCACAGGACTGGGCCGCCTACACCGCCCAGGACCATGACACCTACCGCCGCCTCTACGAGCGCCAGAGCGCGCAGCTGTCCGGGCTGGCGAGCGAGGCCTTCATCGCCGCCCTGCCCTCGCTGGGCGTCAAGGACCACATTCCGCGCATCGAGGAGATCAACGAGCGCCTGTACCGCGCCACGCGCTGGGAGATCGTGGCCGTGCCGGGGCTCATTCCCGAAGTGCCGTTCTTCACGCTGCTGGCCAACCGCAAGTTCCCGGTGACGGACTGGATCCGCACGCCCGCAGAGTTCGACTACATCGTCGAGCCCGACATCTTCCACGACCTGTTCGGCCATGTGCCGCTGCTGTTCAACCCGGTGTTCGCCGACTACGTGCAGCGCTACGGCCAGGGCGGGCTCAAGGCCCACCAGCTCGGCGCGTGCGAGATGCTCGCGCGTCTGTACTGGTACACCATCGAGTTCGGGCTGATCCGCGAGCCCGGCGGCCTGCGCGCCTATGGTGCCGGCATCCTCAGTTCGTCGGGCGAACTGCCGTACGCCGTGCACAGCCCCGACCCGCAGCGCCTGCCGCTGCAACTGGAGCGCACCATGCGCACGCGCTACAAGATCGACAGCTACCAGCAGACCTACTTCGTGATCGACAGCTTCGAGCAGCTGTTCGACATGACGGCCGCCGACTTCACGCCCCTTTACGAGCGCCTGCGCGGCCTGCCCGAGTTCGCGGCACATGGGCCGCTGGCCCAGGCGGCATAAGGCGGGGCCCCGGCTGGCGCCGGATGCTATATAAACAATAGCTACCAGCGCTTATCCATCAAGCGCCACAGGCCCATTTCATCCTGAATTGCGGCCAGCCACCGAGCACGCCAGCGCCTCCACGCAGGCCTGCACCACCACGGGGTGGCAGGCCATGTCCACATGCGGCACGCCCTCGATGAAGCGGTGCGTAGCGCCCGGCAGGGCCGCCGTGCCGGCGGGGAAGACGATGTTGTCGCAGTTCGAGTACCAGCAGGTGAACAGGCCTGCGCGGGCGCGCGGTTCGTCGGCGCGCAACTGGCGCACCCAGTCGCCGCCCAGGCGCATCTGCCGGCCGTTGGTGGTGTTGCTGTAGCGGCCCAGCCAGGTGCCGTCGTGCGGCGTGCCCAGGGTGATGACGTGCTGCACGCGCGCGTCGGCCTGGTAAGCGCGCAGCCAGGCGCGCGCGGCCAGCCCGCCCATGCTGTGGCCGATGAGCACCGGCGGCATGCCGGTGGCCTGGGTGACGCGGCGCACGGCGTCCTCGATGATCGCGGGGTAGTCGTCGATGGAGCCGAACACCGGCTCCAGGTTCACCGCCACAAAGGCATGGCCGCCCGCGCGCAACCGCCCCATCCACGGCAGCCACAGGCCCCGGTTGCACAGGAAGCCATGCACCAGCACCACGCCGCGCTGCCCCGTGGGCGAGCCGGGCAGCCAGTCGGGCACAGCGCGGCTGCGAAACGGCTGGCGCCAGCAGAACACCACCAGCGCCTGCGCCATCTCGCGCAGCCATGCGCGCAGCACCTGCCCCGGGCGGGCGCGCGGCGCCGGATCGGCGCGGTTGGCGCGCTGCATCAGCGCGAACTGTAGCCCCATCACCGCGGCGAACACCACCCAGCCCAGCGCCACCCCCGCCAGCGCCCAGGCGGGCGAATGCGGCCACAGCGCGAACAGCCAGGCGAGCGGACCCAGCACCAGGGCCAGGGTCCAGAGGGTTTGCATGCGGGCGATCATGGTGGCAAAGAGGCGGTACGAAACTCGGCGCAGGGTAACCGAAAGCAGGGGCTGCGCATTCGAGTGGGCTGTCGAAAGTGCATGCGCCGTGCGCGCGGTTTTTTGGTTCTAATGGTTTCTTCTAGCGCCAACCCCCGGGAGCCCATGGACGCCGCCGACACCATCCGCCACAGCATTGCCGACGTGACGGCCCTGCGCCACCTCCACCAGAACGACCCGGCCCTGGCCCAGGCCGTGCTGGAGGTGAAAGCGCTGCAATCGCGCCGCTTCACCGGCACCTATGCCGACCTCATGGACGACCCCATGGTCCAGCCGGCCACGCACTTCTTCCTCGACGAGCTCTACAGCCCCGGCGACTTCTCTGCCCGCGACGACCAATTCGGCCGCATCGCCGGCACGCTGCAGACGGTGTTTCCCAAGCCCGTGGTGCAGACCGCCGTGTCGCTGGCCTTGCTGCATGCGCAGACCGAAGCGCTCGACCACGCCATGGCCCAGGCCTGGCAGGCGCAGGCCGGTGCGCCCAGCGAGGCCGCGCGTTACGCGGGCGCCTGGCGCGCCGTGGGCGAACGCCCGGCGCGCGAGCAGCAACTGGCCAGCGTCATCACCATCGGCCAGGAGCTGACGCGGCTCACGCGCATGCCCGGCCTGCGCACCCTGCTGCACATGATGCGCCGCCCCGCGCGCGCCGCGGGCCTGGGCGCGCTGCAGCACTTCCTGGAGTCGGGCTTTGACACCTTCGGCGAGCTGGCGCGTCAGCGCGGTGCCGTGGAGCGCTTCCTGGACACGGTGCACGCACGCGAGTCGCAGCTCATGCAGACCCTGTTCGAGGCCCCGCCTGTCGCCTGTGAGACGGAAATCGCCCGAACCCTAGGACAAGCCCGATAACACCAAGCACCCGCTTGCTTGGAGAATCGTGACCCACCCTTTCCTCCTCTTTTGACCCTAGAACACCGCATGGACAAGATCTGGCTGAAGAATTACCCCGCTGGCGTACCGCACGACGTGGACACCGAGCAGTACCGCTCGGCTGCCCACCTGCTGGAGGAAGCGATGCGCAAGCATGCGGCCAGCCCCTTCTCGGTGTGCATGGAGCGCTGGATGACCTACGGCGAGCTCGACCGCTACTCGGCCGCCCTGGGTGCCTGGCTGCAGGGCCAGGGGCTGGAGCCCGGCGCGCGCGTGGCCATCATGCTGCCCAACGTGCCGCAGTTCGCCGTGACCATGGCCGCCGTGCTGCGCGCCGGCTACACCTGCGTGAACGTGAACCCGCTCTACACCGCGCGCGAGCTGGAGCACCAGCTCAAGGACTCGGGCGCCACCGCCATCGTCATCCTGGAGAACTTCGCGCACACGCTGTCCGAGGTCATCGACCACACCAGCGTCAAGCATGTCGTGATGGCGTCCATGGGCGACCTGCTGGGCTTCTGGTACGGCCAGTGGATCAGCTTCGCCGTGCGCCACCTGGCCAAGATGGTGCCCGCCTACGACCTGCCGCTCACCGGCGGCCGCCAGGTCACCGGCTTCAAGAAGGCGCTGGCCCTGGGCGCGCGCCGTACGCTGCAGCCCAGCCAGGCCACGCACGACTCCATCGCCTTCCTGCAGTACACGGGCGGCACCACGGGCCTGTCCAAGGGCGCGGTGCTGACCCACCGCAACATCATTGCCGCCACGCTGCAGGCCGAGGCCTGGTTCACGCCCGCGCTGTCAAAAATTGGCGACCTGAGCAAGGCCAACAGCATCGCCGCGCTGCCGCTGTACCACATCTTCGCGCTCACGCTGTGCCTGCTGGCCATCCGCCAGGGCTCGCGCCTGACGCTGATCCCCAACCCGCGCGACATCCCCAAGTTCGTCGAAGTGCTGAAGAAGCGCCCCTTCCACATGCTGCCGGCCGTGAACACGCTGTTCAACGCGCTGCTGCAGAACCCGCAGTTCCGCGCGCTGGACTTCTCGCACCTGTGCGTTTCGCAGGCCGGCGGCATGGCGGCCTCGGAGGGCACGGCGCGCCAGTGGCAGAAGGTCACGGGCAGCACCATGATCGAGGGCTGGGGCATGAGCGAAACCTGCGCCATCGGCACCAACAACCCGGTCAACAACACCAGCTTCTCAGGCAGCATCGGCCTGCCGCTGCCGGGCATCGACATCGCCATCAAGGACGACGCCGGCAACAGCCTGGCGCAGGGCGAATCGGGCGAAATCTGCATCCGCGGCCCCAACGTCATGCCCGGCTACTACAACCAGCCGGCCGAGAACGCCAATGCCTTCACGGCGGACGGCTTCATGCGCACGGGCGACATCGGCATCATGGACGCCGAGGGCTACACGCGCATCATCGACCGCAAGAAGGACATGATCCTGGTCAGCGGCTTCAACGTCTTCCCCAACGAGATCGAGAACGTCATCTCCACCTGCCCCGGCGTGCTGGAATGCGCCGCCGTCGGCATCCCCGACGAGAAGCAGGGCGAGGCCGTCAAAGTGTTCGTGGTGCGCAGCGACGCCTCGCTGGAAGAGGACGACGTGGTGCGCTTCTGCCACGACAACCTCACCGGCTACAAGCGGCCCAAGTACATCGAGTTCCGCGACGACCTGCCCAAGACCAACGTGGGCAAGATCCTGCGACGCGAGCTGAGGACGGCCAAGTGATTCACTCCTGAATTCATAGCTGATGGCGCTTAACCACCCTGTCCTGCCGCACGAAATCACCGTATTCGAGCGCGGCTGGCTCTCGTCCAACAACATCCTGTTCGCGGGCGAGCGCTCGGGCAGCGCGCTGGTGGACACGGGCTACTACACCCACGGCGCGCAGACCGTGGCCCTGGTGCAGTCGGCATTGGGCGCTCGGCCGCTGGACCGCATCCTCAACACCCACCTGCACAGCGACCACTGCGGCGGCAACGGCGCGCTGCAGCAGGCCTGGCCGGCTGTGCAAACCGCCATCCCGCCCGGGCAGGCCGCCCATGTGCGCGACTGGGACCCCTACGCCCTGAGCTACACGCCCACGGGACAGCAGTGCCCGCAGTTCCGCTGCGACGCGCTGCTGCAGCCCGGCACCGACGAACTGCTGGGCGACCGCCCCTGGCAGGTGCACGCCGCGCCGGGACATGACCCGCATTCCGTCGTGCTGTTCGAGCCGCAGGACGGCATCCTCATCTCGGCCGACGCGCTGTGGGAGAACGGCTTCGGCGTCGTCTTCCCCGAACTGGAGGGCGAAGACGCCTTCGCCGAAGTGGCCGCCACGCTCGACCTGATCGAACGCCTGGCCCCGCGCACGGTGGTCCCGGGCCACGGCCCGGTGTTCCACGACGCGCCGCGCGCCCTGGCCGTGGCGCGCAAGCGGCTCGACGGCTTTGCCAGCAACCCGGGCAAGCACGCGCTCTACGCGGCCAAGGTGCTGCTCAAGTACAAGCTGCTCGAATGGCAGCGCATTCGCCTCGCCGACCTGCGCGCCTGGACCGACGCCACGCCCTACTTCGGCGCCATGCACGCACGGCATTTCAGCGACCGCAGCCAAAGCGAATGGCTGGAGGGGCTGATGGACGAGCTGGTGCGCTCCGGCGCGGCCCAGCGCGACGGTGACTGGCTGGTGAACCTCTGAAACCCGGCGCCTGCAGCTATCAAATCAATAGCTGCCGGCGCTTGATTCACAAGCCCTGCCGCTACAAAACACTCAAGGAAGCTCCTTGTTGGCCTCCGGCTCCGCGCCGCCCCGGGGGCCTATCGTGCCCAGGCGGCTCTTGAGCGATTGCGGCTGGCCCGTGAGCAGGGCGGCGTAGTTGGTGGTGTTGGCCAGCACCTTCTTCACGTAGTCGCGTGTTTCGGCGAAGGGCACGTTCTCGGCCCACACGGCGGCGTCCAGCACCGGACCATTGCGCCAGCTGCGCGGCCGGCCCGGGCCGGCGTTGTAGGCCGCAGCGGCCATGGGCATGGAGCCGGCAAAGTCGTCCAGCGCCAGCTTGAGGTAGGCCGTGCCGATGGCGATGTTGGTGTCGCGCTGCGTGATGTGCTCGGGGCGGAAGTCGGTCAGGCCGATCTTCTTGGCCGTCCAGCGCGCCGTGGCCGGCATCACCTGCATGAGGCCCGAGGCGCCCACGCTGGAGCGCGCGTCCATGATGAAGCGGCTTTCCTGGCGGATCAGCCCGTACACATAGGCCGGGTCCAGCCCGATGGACTTGGCGCGCTCCACCACCGCGTCGCGGAAGGGCATGGGAAAGCGCTGCGCCATGTCGATCACGCCGCGCGTGCGCTCGCTGGTATTGATGCAGCGGTCCCACACCTCGCGCTCGCAGGCAAAGTCGGCGGCGGCCAGCAGCTCGCGATCGCCCATGCCGCCGTTCTGGTGCCGGTTGGTGGTGTAGTTCCACTCGCGCACGCCCTCGGCGCGCAGGCCCAGCAGGATGGCGTACAGCCCGCGGTTGAGCCCCAGGTTGGCGCGCGCGGCGGTCTTTTCCTCGGCCGTCAGCGGCGCGGGCGGCGGCGGCAGCGGCACGCGCTGGCCCAGCTCTTCCAGGGCCAGTTGTTCGTAAAAGCCGCGCGTTCCGGCAATGCCTTCGAGCAGGCGCTGCGCCTCGGCGCGCTCGGCCTCGCTGGGCCGGCCCTGCAGCAGGGCGCGCGCCTTCCAGTACACCCAGGTGCTGTCCTGGCGGGCTTCGTCACCCATGGCGTCCACGGCCTTGCGCACCACCTTCCACTGGCCCGAGCGCAGGGCGGCGCGCACCTTCCAGGCCAGCAGGTCGTCGCTGAGGTCGCTGTCGCGCGTGACGTTGGCGAAGTACGCCGAGGCGTCGGGCGAGAGCTTCTGCGCCGCCACCTTGCCCACCACGCCCCAGGCCCAGTTGCGCTCCTCGGGCGAGAGGTGCACGCCCCATTTGGTGTCGAGCTGCGCGGCGGCCACGTCCACGTCGCTGGTGGCCAGCTTGATGAGCGCCAGCAGCACCAGCTCCTGGCGCTCCTTGCCGCGTGCCGTGGAGTGCGCCTTGAGGTATTTGGTGGGCGAATCGAGCAGCTCGCGCAGCGCGGGCAGCGCCTCGGGCGCGACGATTTCCACCGCGTTGCGCGCCACGCGCGGCCGGTTGCCTTCGACGGCCAGGCGGGCTTTGCGCCAGATGTCCAGGGCGCCCAGCTTCTTGCTGGAATACAGCTCGCTGGCCGCGTGGGTGCAGCCGTCGTCGGCATCGCGCAGCGCATACCAGGCGCGGCGCACTTCCTCGGCCCCGTTGGCCAGTGCCGTGCCCTTGATTTCGTCGATCAGCAGCCCGTAGCAGCGCACCTCGCGGTCGTCCTGCATGCGGTACTGCGGATGCAGCTCGGCGAACTGGGCCCAGTCGCGGCGCTGGCCCAGCAGCAGCAGCCAGTCGTTGCGCAGGCGGTCTTCCTGGTAGGTACCGGCATAGCGCTGCAGGAAGGCTTGCACTTCCGACGGCGCAGCCTCGCTCAGGCGCGCCTTCAGCTCCCAGTAGGCCGCCCAGGGTTCGAGCGCGTGGCCGCGTGCCGAGGGCAGGAGCTGTTCGAGCTTTTTGCGGTCGCCCTTGCGGAACGCCTGCTGCATGTCCAGCAGCACCTGGTCGCCCTTGGACTGCGCCAGCACCGGGGCCGCAGGGGTGGCCAGCAGCACGCAAGCCACCAGCGGTGTCAAAATCTTCGATAAATGCATGAGGGAATTATGTGATGGACAAAACAGCCCTGCGCCGGACTCTGGTTGAACAACGCCTGAACCTGCCCGACCGCCTGCAGCGCGCCGACCTGCTGCAGCAGGTCATGCGCATCTGGCTCGTGAACCGGCCCGACACCATCATCGGCGCCTACTGGCCCATCAAGGGCGAATTCGACCCCCTGCCGGCGCTGCACCGCTGGAAGGAAGACGGCGAGCTGCTCGACGAGCCCCAGCTGCGCCGCATCGGCCTGCCGGTGGTGAACAAGCAGCACAAAACCCTTACCTTCCACGCCTGGTACCCCGGCTGCCCCATGGAGGAAGACGCCTACGGCATCCCCAAGCCCAAGGACACCGAGGTCATCGTGCCCACGCTGCTCTTCGTGCCCTGCGTGGGCTACGGGCCTGGTGGTTATCGCCTGGGCTACGGCGGCGGCTTCTACGACCGCACCCTGGCCACGCTGCAGCCCAGCCCCACCACGGTGGGCCTGGGGTACACCCAGGGCTACCTCGACGATTTCGAGCCCGAGGCGCACGACATGCCGCTGGATGCCATCCTGAATGACAACGGGGTGGTGTGGCCGATATGAGGTACATCCCCCTGAGGCGCTTCGCGCCTTCCCCCTTCTCTGGCATCGCTGCGCGATGCGGAAAGGGACGACACCAGCGCGGCGGGGGCGGCGCGGCCGGCCTAGGCCCTTGCGCGGTGTCTGCTGGTCCCCGCCGCTGACACCACCGCATCGGCGCGCAATGCGCCCACCGCATCGACCAGCCATACCCGCGAAACCGTAGCGCCGCCTTTGCCGCGCGCTGCTTTATTACACATATTTTATTTTGTTGAGTATTTGTGTAATATTCAACGCATGCATTCCTCTCCCGACGCCAAGGTCCAGCCCAAGCACCTTTTGCTGGAGCTGCTGCTCGCCAGCGGCGACGACACGCTGCCGGTAAGCCATGCCGTGGCGGCGTGCGCGGTGTTCGGCATCAGCGAGAACCATGTGCGCGTGACGCTGGCGCGCCTGGCCGCGCAGGACCTGGCGCAGGCCACCGAGCGCGGTGCCTACCGCCTCGGCCCGGCGGCGCAGAGCCTGGCGCAGGACGTGGCCAACTGGCGCCATGCCGCGCAGCGCCTGCGCCCCTGGAACGGCCAGTACGCGGCCGTACACACCGGCGCCCTGGGGCGCAGCGACCGCGCCGCCGCCCGGCAGCGCGAGCGCGCTCTGCACCTGCTGGGCTTTGCCGAGCTGCAGCGCGACTTCTGGCTGCGGCCCGACAACATCGAAACCGGCATTGCCGCCGTCCGCGAGCGCCTGCACGCGCTCAGGCTGGAGCGCGAGGCCCTGGTCTACGGCTGCGCCTCGTTCGACGCCGCCACCGAGGCGGCCGTGGACGCGCTGTGGGACGGCGTGGCCCTGAACCAGGGCTACCGCGCCACACGCGAGCGCCTGCAGCGCTGGCTGGACGGCGCCGCGCGCCTGCCCATCGACCAGGCGGCGCGCGAGTGTTTCTTCCTCGGCGGCGCCGCCATCCGCCAGCTCGTCTACGACCCGCTGCTGCCCGAGCCCATGGTGGACGCCGCGCTGCGCCAGGCCTTCATCGACAGCGTGCACGCCTTCGACGCCGCCGGCCGCAGCATCTGGACCCGCTTCTACGACACCCTGCCCGCCCCGGACGCCGCCACGCGCAAGGCGCGCCTGCGCGTCGCTTGATTCCCCTGCCCCCGGAGACACCGCCATGACCGCCCTGAACGACACCAACGCCCTGCACACCCGCTACCTGGCCGAGACGCACCAGGTCGAGAACGTGTCCTGCGAACTGGCCGGCTACAACATGTACGACCAGGACGCCGCGCTGCGCGAGGCCGTGCAACGCGAGGGCGCGGCCTGGGCCGATGCCGACCTGCAGCGCTTCGGCCAGCTCACCGGCTCGGCCGAGTACCTGGAGCAGGGCAACCTGGCCAACCGCTACCCACCCGAACTGGAAACGCACGACCGCTTCGGCAACCGCACCGACCTGGTCAAGTTCCACCCGGCCTACCACCGCTTCATGGGCACGGCCATCGAGCACGGCCTGCATTGCGCGCCCTGGACCGACCCGCGCCCCGGCGCCCATGTGGCGCGCGCCGCCGGCAACTACCTGCACACCCAGGTGGAGGCCGGCCACGGCTGCCCTATCACCATGACCTTCGCCGCCATCCCTACGCTGCGCCTGCAGCCCGACCTGGCGCGGCTGTGGGAACCGAAGATCACGGCGCGCGTGTACGACCCGCGCAACGTGCCCATGGAGCAGAAAGCCGGCGTGACCATCGGCATGGCCATGACGGAAAAGCAGGGCGGCTCGGACGTGCAGGCCAACAGCACGCGCGCCTATCCCGTGGGCCAGGGCGGCCCGGGCCAGGCGTATGAACTGGTGGGGCACAAGTACTTCGTGTCGGCGCCCATGTGCGACGCCTTCCTCGTGCTGGCGCACACCGACAAGGGGCTGTCGTGCTTCCTGCTGCCGCGCTGGCGCCCGGACGGCACAAAGAACCCGCTGCAGGTGCTGCGCCTGAAGAAGAAGATGGGCAATGCCTCCAACGCATCGAGCGAAACCGAGCTGCGCGGCGCGCTGGCCTGGATGGTGGGCGAGGAAGGGCGCGGCGTGCGCAACATCCTCGAAATGGTGGCCATGACGCGCTTCGACTGCATGGTGGGGTCCAGCGCGGGCATGCGCATGGCGCTGTCGCAGGCGCTGCACCACTGCGCGCACCGCAGCGCCTTTGGCGCGCGCCTCAACCAGCAGCCGCTGATGCAGAACGTGCTGGCCGACCTGGCGCTGGAGAGCGAGGCCGCGCTGGCGCTGTCCATGCGCATGGCACGCGCCCTGGACGAGCGCGGCAACAGCCACCGGGAAGACCTGCTCGTGCGCCTGGCCACCGCCGTGGGCAAATACTGGATCTGCAAACGCACACCCGGCCATGCCTATGAAGCCATGGAATGCATCGGCGGCAGCGGTGTGATGGAAGACAGCATGTTCCCGCGTCTGTACCGCGAGGCGCCGGTCAACGCCATCTGGGAAGGCAGCGGGAACATCCAGTGCCTGGACGTGCTGCGCGCCATGAGCAAGACGCCCGAGGTGGTCGAGGCCTTCTTCGCCGAGCTGCGCCTGGCGCAAGGCCAGAACATGCTGCTCGACCAGCAGGTGCGCGACCTCGGCCAGGGATTCACCGACACGCGCGACCTGCCCTACCGCGCGCGCCACATCGTCGAACGCATGGCCTTGGCGCTGCAAGCCTCGCTGCTGGTGCGCCACGCGCCGGCGTACGTGGCCGACGCCTTCTGCGCCTCACGGCTGGCTGCCGAAGGCAGCTTTCACTACGGCGCGCTGCCGCGCGGCGTGGACGTGCAGGCCATCATCGAGCGCGCCACGCCCCGCGTGGTTTGAACCCTGCGCACGGTGCGGGGACCGCACACGGCGCACCGCACTTTGCCGCACAATGGGCCGCTCTCACGCGGCCCATTTGTTTTCTCCAGCAGGTGAACCATGCCCCAGCTCTACATCGGCAACAAGAACTACTCTTCCTGGTCCATGCGCCCCTGGGTGCTCATGCGCCAGGCCGGCATCCCCTTCGACGAAGTGCTCGCGCGCTTCGACAGCTTCGACCCCGGTTCGCACTTCAAGGCCCAGCTCGCCGGCGTCTCGCCCACAGGCAAGGTGCCGGTGCTGGTCGATGGCGACCTGACCATCTGGGACACCCTGGCCATCGCCGAATACCTGGCCGAAACCCACCCCGAGAAGAACCTCTGGCCGCAGGGCAAGGCCGCCCGCGCCAATGCCCGCAGCGTCTGCGCCGAGATGCACAGCGGCTTTGCCGCCCTGCGCGGCGCCTGCCCCATGAACATCGAGGCGCACCTGCCCGAGGTGGGCGCGCTGCTCTGGCGCGACAAGGGCGCCGTGCGCGCGGACGTGCAGCGCCTGGTGGACATGTGGAGCGGCCTGCTGGAGCAGCACGGCGGCCCGATGCTGTTCGGCGAGTTCACCATCGCCGACGCCTTCTTCGCGCCCGTCTGCATGCGCCTGCACAGCTACGGCCTGCCGGTGCCGCCACACATCCAGGCCTACGTTCAGCGCGTGCGCGCGCTGCCGGGCGTCAAGGCCTGGATCGATGGCGCGCTGGCCGAGGCGGATTTCCGCGAATTTGAAGAGCCGTACCGGCTGCAGCGCTGAGGCTGCGCCCCCGCACCTGCCCCTGGGTCGCCAGGGGCCGCGCGTCAGGCGCTATTTGAGGTCAATAACTCCATAATCGATGTACGTTATCGCGGCATTAGGTGTTTTGACGTGATAGATCTCAAAATCAACAAACCCTTCTTTTTGGAAGAAGGCGTAGTTGTCCTTTTCGTAGAATTTCTTGAGATTTGTATTGGATTTCGCCTTTTTGAACGAATCCATCACCACATCCGAGCCACCTTCCACGAACTGCTTGCGTGAATAAAATATCTGCTGCGCTTCCGGAAAATAGGTAAAAGTAATATTGTTGACACGCGTATTATTGGGAATGATCAAATCGACGATACGCACCTTGTCGTCTTTGAACCTGGACTTCTCCAGGTCACGGTTTCCCACCCAATACGAGTACCAGTCATCCTTGAGCGCATGCTCCAGAGCCGCATAAATCTTCTCTTGCACGGATTTATCGGCGCTCTTGATCCCCAGCTCATCCACCACTGTTTTGATAATCTTTTGGTGAGATTCAGGCCTGGCGCTGGCTTCATCCAGCGCCAGTACATTGAAAGAAACCACGCAGAGCAGCGCGCATGCTACGGCTTTGAACATCATTGTCCTATCGGGAATAGTGAAATCGAAAACATTAACCAGGAAGGGGGATTCGTCCGAAACTGGTTATTGCGAATTTTAGTTTTGCCATCACCGCCTGCGCAATGACAAGAATCAAGCCGCTCACCCCTGCCGGAACTGCTTGCGCAAGAACGCCTTGTGCCGCGCGATGTGCGCCAGTTGCGCCGGCGCGATGGAGCCGCCCAAGGTCTCGTCCTCGGTGTTGAGTACCGCATTGGCATGCGCCATGGCACGGGCCACCACGTCGGCCTCGCTCACGCCCTGCTGTGCGGCCAGGTCCACGGCCACGCGGCGCATGGCGCGCTGCGACAGCACCCACATGGCGCCAAACGCGTCCCACGCGCCTGCGGCCTCCAGGGCCTTTTCGCGGTCGCCCAGGATCTCGTTCAAGGGCTTGGCCAGCACCTCCTGCAGGGCGTCGACCTGCGCCTGCAGTGCCTCGGCGCGCTCCTGCAGCTGACGGGCGGCCACTTCGGCCGCAGGGGGCGCCGCTGGCGCCGGGATGGGCAGGCTGCCGTCGGGATTGGGCTGGACGATGGTGATGGCGGGGGATGAGGTCATGGGCAAACTCCTGGCGCGAACAGGGGCGTGAATAGTAACTACACTGCCCGCATGCAAATCTACATGGTGGGGGGCGCCGTGCGCGACAAGCTGCTCGGCCGCCCCGTGAACGACCACGACTGGGTGGTGGTGGGCGCCACCCCCCAGCAGATGATCGACCTGGGCTACCTGCCCGTGGGGCGCGACTTTCCGGTCTTCCTGCACCCCGAGACGCGCGAGGAATATGCGCTGGCCCGCACCGAGCGCAAGAGCGGGCGCGGCTACCGCGGCTTCGTGGTGCAGACCTCGCCCGACGTGACGCTGGAGGAAGACCTCTCGCGCCGCGACCTTACTATCAATGCAATAGCTAGCAGCGCAGACGGGACGGGCACTGCAGCCATTTTTGACCCCTACGATGGCGCGCGCGACCTGCGCGACAAGGTGCTGCGCCACGTCACCCACGCCTTCCACGACGACCCGGTGCGCATTCTGCGCGTGGCGCGGTTCGCGGCGCGCTTCACGGATTTTTCCGTGGCCAACGAAACCCTGGCGCTGATGCGCTCCATGGTGGCGCACGGCGAGGCCGACCACCTGGTGGCCGAGCGCGTGTGGCAGGAGCTGGCGCGCGGCCTCATGGAAGACAAGCCCTCGCGCATGCTGGAAGTGCTGCGCCAGTGCGGCGCGCTGAAGGTGGTGCTGCCCGAGGTGGACCGCCTGTGGGGCGTGCCCCAGCGCGCCGACTACCACCCCGAGGTGGACACGGGCGTGCACCTGATGATGGTGCTGGACATGGCCGCGCGCCTGCAGGCACCGCTGGCCGTGCGCTTTGCCTGCCTGACGCACGACCTGGGCAAAGGCACCACGCCGGCCGACATACTGCCGCGCCACATCGGCCACGAGCAGCGCAGCGCCCAGCTGCTCAAGGGCCTTTGCGAGCGCCTGCGCGTGCCCACCGACTGCCGCGAGCTGGCCGACGTGGTGGCGCGCGAGCACGGCAACATCCACCGCAGCGGCGACCTCAGCCCGGCGGCCCTGGTGCGGCTGCTGGAGCGCTGCGACGCCATCCGCAAGCCGGCGCGGCTGGACGACATCCTGCTGGCCTGCGAGTGCGACGCGCGCGGCCGCCTGCATTGGGAGGAAAAGCCCTACCCCCAACGCCCCCACCTCAACGCCGCACTTGCGGCCGTGCAATCGGTTGCTACCAATGTGGTAGCTGCCCACGCAGCATCCAAGGGCCTTACAGGCCAAAAAGTGGGTGAAATGATCCACGCGGCGCGCGTGGAGGCCGTGGCCGGTTGGCTAGGCCAGGGCTGAGCGCACCCAGCGCACGATGTCGCCCGCGCCCAGGGCGCCCGAGATGCGCGCACGCTCCTGCCCGCCGTGGAACAGCACCATGGTGGGAATGCTGCGGATGGCGTAGGGCGCGGCCACCTGCGGATGCGCCTCGGTGTCGAGCTTGGCCAGGCGCACCTGCGGCTCCAGTTCGCGCGCGGCCTGCGCAAAGGCCGGCGCCATCTGGCGGCAGGGCCCGCACCACGGTGCCCAGAAATCGACCAGCACGGGGATGTGGCTGCGCTGCACGTGCCTGGCAAAGCTGGCGGCATCGAGCTCGAGCGGCGCTCCCGTGAACAGCGACCGATGGCAGCTGCCGCAGTCGGGCTGGCTGCCCAGCTGCGCCGCCTGGACGCGGTTGGTGGTGTGGCAGTGGGGGCAGACGATGTGCAGGGCTTCGGTCATGGCACCGACATCGGGCCGCGCCCCAGAAAAATCAAGTCAGCTGCGCCACACACGGGCGCGGCCCAGGCCAGCGGCCACCGTGCAAGGGCCTATGCCGGCCGCGCCGCCCCGCCGCACCGGTGGCGTCCCCCTGCCCGCAGCGCGCAGCGCTGCGAGAGCGGGGGGAAGGCGCGCAGCGCCACAGGGGGGTGTTCACCCTAAATCCACTTGACGATGAGGCTCAGCAGCAGGCTTAGCAGCACCGTGCTGGCCAGCGGGATGTACCACTCGCGCCCGAACAGGCGGAAATGGAAGTCCCCCGGCAGCTTGCCCAGCCCCAGGCGCTGCAGCCAGGGCGTGAGCCCATTGATGAGCACCAGCGCCAGGAAGACGACGATGAGCCAGCGGACCATGTCAGAGCCGGTGCGTGCGGTCGCCCTGGCTGAAGCCCACGGGCTCCCAGGGTTCGCCCTTGGCGAGCAGCAGCACCTTGAACAGCTCGCCCATCTCGTGCTCCATGATCAATTTGGCCGCCACGACGCGCTGGTCGAGCGCCTGCCGCTCCATTTTTGGGAGCAAACCGCAGTTGATGAGGAAGTGCGCCTGCGTGGTGTAGCCCAGCACGTTCCAGCCCTGGCCTGCGGGCAGGGGCTGGTCCTGCGCGGCCAGCGCCATGGCGGTGAAGTTGACGTGGGCGGTGATGTCCTTGAGGCCCACGTCGGAGAGCGGGTCATCGTCGGAGCGGTGCGCGCGGTGGCACATCACCGTGCCCATGTGGCGCTGCGGGTGGTAGTACTCACTCTCGCCGAAACCATAGTCCAGCAACAGCACCGCGCCGCGCACCAGCCGGTCGCCCAGGGTGTGGATGAAGGCCTCGGCCTGGGGGTGGACCTCGGTCAGGTAGTCGTGCGGGCCGTCGATCTCCACCGGCGGGCGCAGGTCGCTGGCACGGTCCTGCCAGGCAAACGCGTCGCCCTGCCAGGCCACGCCGCGCTCGTGCCAGACGCCGCCCTGCGCGCCACCATGGCGCGCCAGCAGCTTGACGGGCATGGCGTCGAGCACCTCGTTGCCCACCACGACGCCCTCCATGCGCTCGGGCAGCGCGTCCACCCAGCGCACCTTGTCGGCGTGCGCCGTCAGCAGCGCCTGCTGGCGCGCGCGCAGGCTGCCCGAGAGGTCGACGATGGTGTAGCGGCGCACGCTGTCGCCCAGGGCGTCCAGCAGCTGCAGCGCCAGCGCGCCCGAACCGGCGCCAAACTCCCACACCTCGCCGGTGCCGGTGCGCGCCAAAGCCTCGGCCACCTGCACCGCCAGGGTCTGGCCGAACAGCGGCGTCATCTCGGGGGCGGTCACGAAGTCGCTGCCCGAGCTGGGCAGCGCACCGAACTTGGGCAGATCGCCGGCGTAGTAGCCCAGGCCGGGGGTGTAGAGCGCCAACTCCATGAAGCGGTCGAAACCGATCCAGCCGCCGGCAGCGCCAATGGCCTGCGCGATGTGGGTCTGCAGGGCGGTCGTTAAACTTGAGGGTTCTTTCGTCACGGCCCGCATTGTCCCCGAATGTCCTCCCCTGCCTCCCCGCGCACCGTCCTGGTCACCGGCGCCGCCCGGCGCCTGGGGCGCGCGTTCGCCCTGGCATTTGCCCGCGCCGGCTGGGACGTAGCCTGTCACTACCAGCATTCGCGCGATGAGGCCCTGGGCACCTGCGCCGAGGTGCAGGCGCTGGGCCGGCGCGCCTGGGCCCTCGCGGGCGACCTGGCCGACGCCGCGGCGCTGAAGCGCCTGTTCGCCGACACGGTGCAGGCCGCGGGCGCCGCGCCCGACGCGATCGTCAACAACGCCTCTCTGTTCGAGCCCGACACGGGCGTGGATTTCTCGCCCGAGCTGCTGCAGCGCCAGCTGCAGGTGAACCTGGTGGCACCGCTGCAGCTGGGCACGCTGCTGGCGCGCACCGCGCCGCCTGCCGGGCGGCCCGTGCCCGCCGTGGTCCATGTGCTGGACCAGAAGGTGTTCAACCTGAACCCCGACTACTTTTCCTACACGCTGAGCAAGCTCGCGCTGGAGCGCGCCGTGGCGCTGCAGGCACAGGCGCTGGCGCCGCGCGTGCGCGTGAACGCCGTCGCCCCGGGCCTGGTCTACGTGAGCGGCCCGCAGAGCGGCGATAACTTCGAGCGCGCGCGCCGCGTGAACCTGCTGCGCAGCCCCATCGACCCCGACGACGTGGCGCGCACGGCGGTGTTCCTGGCCGAGAACGCGTCCATCACCGGCATGACCATCGCCGTGGACAAGGGCCAGCACCTGGTGCCGCTGGAGCGCGACATCATGTTCGTGGCCGACCAACTGGTGCCCCCGCAACCATGACCGCCACACCGCCCCCCGACCCGCTGCTGGCCGACTGCCGCCGCATCTTCCTGCGCGGGCTCACGCGCCATGTGCGCATCGGCGTGCACGACTTCGAGCGCGCGGCGGCCCAGCGCATCATCTTCGACATCGACCTCTGGGTGCCGCTGGCCCAGGCCACGCCGCAGAACGACCATATCGACGAAGTGGTGGACTACGATTTCGTGCGCGACGAAGTCACGCGCATCGTCACCCAGGACCACATCGACCTGCAGGAAACGCTGGGCGATGCCGTGCTCGCCGCGCTGCTGGCGCACCCGCAGGTAGTGGCCGCACGCGTGTCCACGCGCAAGCCCGACGTGTACGACGACTGCGACGCCGTGGGCGTCGAAACCTTCCGGCGCAAGCCCCCGCAAGCATGAACACCACCGCGCCGGCCACGGGCCTGCAGACCCTCACCCTCACCGGGCTGCGCTTCAACGCCAACCTGGGCATCCTTGCGCACGAGAAGAACGCGCCCCAGCCCATCCAGGTCGACGCCGAGCTGAGCCTGGGCGCGCAGCCGCTGGCGCCGCACGACGACGACATCGCCCACGTGCTCGACTACCGCAAGGTGCGCCAGATCATCATCGACGAGTGCACGGCCGAGCACGTGAACCTGCTGGAAAGCCTGATCGGCAAGCTGGCGCACCGGCTCATGCTGCTGCCCGGCGTGCGCGGCGTGCGCGTGAAAATCGCCAAACTGGAAATCTTCGACGACTGTGAAGTCGCCATCCGCATGGAAACCGGGCAGTGGTGAAGCCACTGCCGCAAGACACTATGAACACCTGGACCGACGAACCCGAAACCGCCGCCCCCGCCACGCCGCAGGCCCGCCCCGACTTCAAGATCGAGCGCGAAGCGCACAAGCTGGAAAAGCGCCTGTGCCGCGAGGTCGGCAAGGCCATCGTGCAGTACAACATGATCGAAGAGGGCGACAAGGTCATGGTCTGCATGTCGGGCGGCAAGGACAGCTACGCCCTGCTCGACATCCTCATCAAGCTCAAGGCGCGCGCGCCCATCCATTTCGACCTGGTGGCCGTCAACCTCGACCAGAAGCAGCCGGGCTTTCCCGAGCATGTGCTGCCCGACTACCTGACCAGCACCGGCGTGCCCTTCCACATCGAGAACGAGGACACCTACAGCATCGTCAAGCGCCTCATTCCCGAGGGCAAGACCACCTGCAGCCTGTGCTCGCGCCTGCGCCGCGGCATCCTCTACCGCGTGGCCGACGAACTGGGCGCCACCAAGATCGCGCTGGGCCACCACCGCGACGACATCCTGCAGACGCTGCTGCTCAACATGTTCTTTGGCGGCAAGTTGAAGAGCATGCCGCCCAAGCTGGTGAGCGACGACGGCCGCCACGTGGTGATCCGCCCGCTGGCCTTCGTCTCCGAAAAGGACACCACCCGCTGGGCGGCGCAGCGCAACTTTCCCATCATTCCGTGCAACCTGTGCGGCAGCCAGGAGAACCTGCAGCGCAAGCAGGTGGGCGAGATGCTGCGCGAGTGGGAGAAGAAGCACCCGGGCCGCGTGGAAAACATGTTCACCGCGCTGCAGAACGTGGTGCCTAGCCATTTGCTCGACGCCAGCCTGTACGACTTCCAGAACGCCAAGGCCACGGGCATCGCCAGCGACGACGGCGACAAGGCCTTCGACCAAGAAGAGTTCCCCACGCCGCCCGGTCTGCCGGGCATGCAGGTGGTACAGATAGGCTGACAATGGCGGCGGGCGCACCGCCCGCCGTTTTCTACTTCCAGGAGGCAAGAACCATGACCCCGCTCTGGCTCCGACGCTCTTTCCTCTGCGCCAGCGCCGCCGCGCTACTGGCAGGCTGCTCTTCCGTGCGCGTGGTCGACAGCCAGGTGCAGAGCTGGTCCACGCTCACGGCGGTGCCGGCGCCGCCCACCTACCGGCTGGACCGTCTGCCTTCGCAGCAATCGTCCGAAAAGGCCTTCGCCCCCATCGAGGCACTGGCGCACCAGGCGCTGCAGCGCGCGGGCCTGCGCCGCGACGACGCAAACGCGCGCCTGGTGGCGCAGGTGGGCGTGCGCGCCAGCGCGGCCCTGCCCGACTGGCCGCACTACCCGCCCATGTGGGGCTGGGGCGCCGGCTGGGGGCGGTCTGGCCTGCGCGCGGGCATGATGCTGCGCGACCTGCCGCCCACGCTGCACCGGCGCGAGGCCAGCCTGGTGCTGCGCGACGCGACGACGCAGCAGGTGGTCTATGAGACCTCGGCCCTGCACGAGGATGTGTGGACCGACGACCCCGCCATCTTCGGCGTGCTGTTCGACGCCGCGCTCAGCGGCTTCCCGCAGCCGCCCACCGGAATTCGCCAGATTCATACCCCCGTACCGCGCTGACCCAGCATGCAGCTCACCCGCATCATCGCCATCCGCCATGGCGAAACCGCCTGGAACGTGGACACACGCATCCAAGGCCACCTCGACATCCCCCTCAACGACACCGGCCTGTGGCAAGCGCGCCAGGTGGCGCGCGCGCTCGCGAGCGAGCCGCTCAGCGCCATCTACGCCAGCGACCTGCAGCGCGCCCACACCACCGCACACGCCATTGCCAAGGCCACCGGCGCGCCGCTGGTTCCCGAGCCCGGCCTGCGCGAGCGCAGCTTTGGCGAGCTGGAAGGCCGCACCTTCGCCGAGATCGAGGCCGAGCTGCCCGAGCAGGCGCGCCGCTGGCGCCAGCGCGACCCGCATTTCGCGCCCGAGGGCGGCGAGACGCTGGTGCAGCTGCGCGAGCGCATTGCCGCCACCACGCACCGCCTCGCCGCCCAGCACACCGGTGGCCTGGTGGTGCTCGTCGCCCACGGCGGCGTGCTCGACGTGCTCTACCGCCTGGCCACGGGCCAGGAGCTGCAGGCGCCGCGCACCTGGCAGTTGGCCAACGCCGCCATCAACCGCCTGCTCTGGACGCCCGAGGGACTGACCCTGGTCGGCTGGGCCGACACCCAACACCTCGACCTGGCCACGCGCGATGAAACCACTGCCTGACTATGTGCAGGCCTGCGTCGGCCAGCGCACCAGCGCGATCGACACGCCCGCGCTGGTGGTCGACCTCGACGCCATGGAACGCAACATCGCGCGCATGGCCGAGTTCGCGCGCAAGCACCAGGTGCTGTGGCGCCCGCACGCCAAGCTGCACAAAAGCGCCGAGATCGCGCTGATGCTGCAGCGCGCCGGCGCGGTAGGTGCCTGCGTTCAGAAGACGGCCGAGGCCGAGGCGCTGGCCGCTGGCGGCGTGCGTGATATCACCATCACCAACCAGGTCATCGCGCACCCCAAGCTGCTGCGCGTGGCGCGCCTGGCCGCCGCGCTGCAGGCCCAGGGCGGGCGCCTGTCGCTGGCCGTGGACAGCGCCGAGGGCATCCAGCGGCTGTCCGAGGCCATGGCCCAGGTGGCGCCGCAGGCGCGCATCGACGTGCTGGTCGAGATCGACGTGGGCCAGGGCCGCTGCGGCGTGCCTCCGGGCGAACCTGCCCTGGCACTGGCCCAGGCCGTGGCGCGGCTCACGCAGCTGCGCTTTGCCGGCCTGCACGCTTACCATGGCCGCGCCCAGCACCTGCGCGGCGCGGCCGAGCGGCGCGAGGCCATTGCGCGGGTGGTACAGGCTGCGCGCCACACGCGCGACCTCATCGTCGCCGCCGGGCTGCCGGTGCCGCTGGTCACGGGCTCAGGCACGGGCACGCTGGTGCACGAAGCCGCCAGCGGCGTGTATGGCGAGCTGCAGGCAGGCTCCTTCCTGTTCATGGACGCGGACTACGCGCAGAACGAGCGCGAACCAGCGCAGCCCGTGTTCGAACACGCGCTCTACGTCAAGACCCAGGTCCTCTCGGTGCAGGGCGACCATGCCGTGTGCGACGCCGGCCACAAGAGCCACGCCATCGACTCGGGCCTGCCGCGCGTGGCGCTGCTGCCGCCCGAGCGCGCGCTGCACTACGCCAACGGCGGCGACGAGCACGGCATCCTCACGGCGCAGGGCGCGCAGGCCAAGCTGCCGGCTATCGGCCGCATGCTGTGGCTCATTCCTGGCCACTGCGACCCCACGGTGAACCTGCACGATGCCCTGATCGGCGTGCGCGGCGGTTTGGAGACCGGGATGGTGGAGCGCGTCATCCGGGTTGACGCCAGAGGCGCGCTGAGCTGATCGGCACCAGAATCGGTGGCTTCGCGCGGACCGGCTGCGCCCGCGCCCTTTCTGATCCACCCTGCCCATGCCCGCCCTGACCGCCCCGCCCCACCCGCTCCTGCGCCCGTTCGCCGCTGTGCAGGCGGTGCTGCTGCTCGCCACGCTGAGCGCCCTGGTTTTTCAGCCCCCTGCCGCCCTGCCCCTGTGGGTGGCCGCCTGGCTCACCGCCGCCTGGGCGCTGTGGGCGTTCTGGCGCGCGCGCATCGGCATGCTGCTGGCGCTGGTGATGCAGTGCGGAGCGCTGGCCACGGTCACCAGCGCCACGGGGCTGCAGTACTGGCACTGGATGCTCAAGCCGCTGACCATGGTGATTGCTATTGTTTTGGTAGCTTATAGCGCTCGCCAAACAAGCGCTGGAGGCCAATTTGACTCAAAACCCTGGTGGCTGCTGGGCGCGGCGCTGGCCGGCTCGCTGGCGGGTGATGCCTTCCTCATGGTCGAGGGCTTCTTCATCCCCGGGCTGGTGAGCTTCCTGCTCGCGCACATCGCCTACATCGTGCTGTTCCGCCAGGGCGTGGCCTGGTTTCCCCGGCCCGTGGCGCTGGCCGCCACGCTGGGCGTGGGGGTCAGCATGTACGCCTTTCTCTGGCAGGGCGGGCTGCCGGCCGAGTTGCGCATTCCGGTGGCGGTGTACGTGACGGTGATCGCGCTCATGGCGGCGCAAGCCCTGGGCCGCGCCGGGGCGCTGGGCGACCGCGCAGCGCGCCAGGTGGCGCTGGGCGCGTGCTGCTTCATGCTCAGCGACTCGCTGCTGGCCACCAACCGCTTCGTGCAACCGCTGCCGCTGGCGCAGGTGGGCGTGCTGGCCACCTACTACGCGGCGCAGGCCTTCATCGTGCACGGCATGGTGGCGGGCCTGCGCCACAAGTGAAACACCCCACGGTGGCCGCTCGCCTGGGCCAGGCCAAATTGATGCGCTGCGCGTACAGCGCAACGCGATGGGTCACTGAAGTCTCTATTCGGCGTCGGGCTGGCGCGCGGGGTGCGCGGCCTGGAAGGGCGCGAGGCCTTCGCAGTGCTCCGCGATGCGCCGCACCGTGGGATACGGCGCCAGGTCCAGGCCGAAGCGCCGCGCATTGAACACCTGGGGCACCAGACAGCAGTCGGCCAGCGTGGGCGCGTCGCCATGGCTGCACAGGCCGGTTTGCGAATCGCTGGCGAGTTGCGCCTCAATGGCCTGCAGACCCAGCCCCATCCAGTGGTGCATCCAGGCGGTGCGCTGCGCATCGGTGACCTGCAACGTGCCGGTGAGGTAATTGAGCACGCGCAGGTTGTTCAGCGGATGGATGTCGCAGGCCACGGCGAGCGCCAGCGCGCGCACGCGGGCGCGGCCGGCGGCGTCCGCGGGCAGCAGCGCGGGCGCGGGGTGCGTCTCTTCCAGGTACTCCAGGATGGCGAGCGACTGCGTGAGCGTGGCGCCTTCGTCCTGCAGCGCGGGCACCAGCGCGGCCGGGTTCACGGCGCGGTAGGCCGCCTGGAGCTGCTCGCCGCCGCCGCGCAGCAGGTGCACGGGCACGCTGTCGTAGGCCAGCCCCTTGAGCGCCAGCGCGATGCGCACGCGGTAGGCGGCCGAGCTGCGGAAGTAGGTGTAGAGCTGCATCACTGGGGCGCTGGCACGCGGCGCACGGTCTGGTCGATGGCGCCGAAAATGCTCTGCCCGGCGGCGTCGCACATTTCGATGTGCACGCGGTCGCCAAAGCGCAGGAAGGGCGTGACGGGCGCGCCGCCCTCGATGGTCTCGACCATGCGCAGCTCGGCCAGGCAGGCGTAGCCCACGCCGCCATGCGCGATGCGGGAGCCGTGCAGGCTGCCGTGCTTGTTCGACACCGTGCCCGAGCCAACGACCGAACCCGCTGCCATGGCGCGCGTCTTCGTCACATGCGCCACCAGCTGCGCGAAGCTGAAGGCCATGTCCTGGCCCGCATCGGGCCGGCCGAAGGGCTGGCCGTTGAGCTGCACGTTCAGGGGGCGGTGCAGCTTGCAGTCCTGCCAGGCGTCGCCCAGCTCGTCGGGCGTAACGGCCACGGGCGCGAAGCTGCTGGCGGGCTTGGATTGGAAAAAGCCGAAGCCCTTGGCCAGTTCGGCCGGGATGAGGTGGCGCAGGCTCACGTCGTTCACCAGCATGACGAGGCGGATCGCCTGCGCGCACTGTGCCACGCCCGCGCCCAGCGGCAGGTCGCCGGTGACCACGGCCACCTCGGCCTCGAAGTCGATGCCCCAGTCCTCGGTGAGCGCGTCGATGGGGGCGTGCGGCGGCACAAAGCTGTCCGAGCCGCCCTGGTACATCAGCGGGTCGGTCCAGAACGATGCCGGCATCTCGCTGCCGCGCGCCTTGCGCACCAGTTCCACATGGTTGAGGTAGGCCGAGCCGTCGGCCCACTGGTAGGCGCGCGGCAGCGGCGAATGGCACTGCGCCGGGTCGAAGGGCTGGGCACCGGGCGCCGGGCCGGCGTTGAGCGCGTCGGAGACCTGCTGCAGCAGCGGCGCGCAGCGCTCCCAGTCGTCGAGCGCGGCCTGCAGCGTGCGCGCGATGGCGGGGACGGCTTGGCAGCGGGCCAGGTCGCGGCTGACGACGACGAGCGTGCCGTCGCGGCCGCCTTGCTGGAGGGTGGCGAATTTCATGGCGATGCTTCCGATCCGTCAGGGGTTGGCGCGGTGGCTGCCGTCGTGCATCCACGCGGCGTGCTTGGGCGCCTTCCTGGTGCGCGCCCATTCGTTGAGCATGTCCCACTTCACGTCGTCGAGCTTTTGCAGCATCTCGGGCGTGTCGGTGTTCACGGCCAGTTCGAGGCGGTGGCCGCTGGGGTCGAAGAAGTAGATGGACTGGAACAGCGTGTGGTCCGTGGGGCCCACAACCTCGATGCCGTCGGCCTGCAGGCGCGCCTTGGCGGCCAGCAGCTCGTCCATGGTCTCCACCTGCAGCGCCAGGTGCTGCGTCCACGTGGGGGTGTTGCGGTCGCGGTCCATGGGCGGCTGGCTGGGCAGCTCGAAGAAGGCCAGCACATTGCCCTGGCCCGCGTCCAGGAAGACGTGCATGTAGGGGTCGGGCGCGCCGGTGGAGGGCACGCTGTCCTCGGCGATGGCGAGCACGAAGCCCATGTTCAGGTACTTGCCGTACCACTCCACCGTCTGCTTGGCGTCCTTGCAGCGGTAGGCCACGTGGTGAATTTTCTGGATCTGCATGGCGGTGTCTCCTGTGCCGTTCGCGGCACTTCTGGAGGCATTACACGGCCTTTCCATCTATCATTCAAACGGTATTTTGTAATTCATTCATCAGTTTTTCATATGAATGTGACCTTGCGGCAATTGCGCGCCCTGGTGGCGCTGGTACGCACCGGCAGCTTCACCCAGGCGGCCGCCACGCTGCACGTGACGCAGTCGGCGCTGAGCGGGCAGATCAAGGAGCTGGAGCAGGCGCTGGGCGTGCGCCTGGTGGAGCGCAGCACGCGCCGCATTGGCCTGACGGAAGCGGGGCGCGGCTTCTACCCGCTGGTGGACAAGATCCTGCAGGACCTCGAAGGCGTGCTGCACGGCATTGACGACCTCAAGGCTTTGAGGAAAGGCGTGGTGCGCATTGCCGCGCCGCAGCTCATGGCCTGCACGCTGCTCCCCGACGTGATCGCCGCCTTCAGCCAGGCCCACCCCGAAGTGCAGGTGCGGCTGGCCGACTGCGAGGTCGACAGCGTGCTGGCCCGCGTGGCCAGCGGCGAGGTGGATTTCGGCGTGGGGCCCGAGCGGCCCACGGGCGCCGACATCGCCGCGCAGCCGCTGTTCGAGCTGCCGTTCATGGTGGTCTTCCCATCCGGCCATGCGCTGGAGCAGCTCCCGCGCATCGGCTGGAGCGACGTGGTGGCGCACCCGTTCATCGGGCTGCAGGGCCAGTTCACCGAGCTGCTGGCGCACGACCTGCACGGCGCGCTGCGCGACCTGACGCTGCGCCCCAGCCATGAGGTGGCCTTCATGACCACGGCACTGAGCCTGGTGCGCGCCGGCCAGGGCATCACGGCCTGCCTGCCGTATGCGGAGTCGCTGGTGGGGCTCTACCAGCTGCAGATGCGCCCGCTGCACGGGCCCGTGCTGCGGCGCCAGTTCCAGGTCTACCAGCGCGCCAGCGCCTCGCTGGCTCCAGCGGCCGCGGAGTTTGCGCGGTTCCTGTATGCGCAGGTGGCGTCCCGAGGCTGGAACACTTCTGGTGAATGATTCCTGCCGCTCTGCATTCCGTCAGGGCGCATGAACGGGCACGGCCCGGGCCAGCGACCACCGCGCAAGGGCCTGGGCCGGCCGCGCCGCCGCGCTGGTGGTGTCCCCCTTCCCGAAGGAGAGCGGGGAAGGAGCGAAGCGACACAGGGGGTGTTTACCTCAGTGCCGGGCCGCCGATGCGTTCCTGCAGCGAGACGGTTTCGCCGATCATGATGAGCGCGGGCGGGTGCACGCCGTGCTTCACGCTGAGCGCGGGCAGGGTTTCCAGCGTGCCGACGATGGTGCGCTGGTCCGGCCGGGTGGCGCGCTCGACCAGGGCGGCCGGGGTGTGGCCGGGCAGGCCGTGCTCGACGAGCTTGGTGCAGATCACCGGCAGGGTGCCGATGCCCATGTAGATCACCACAGTCTGGCGCGGGCGGGCCAGCGCGGCCCAGTCCAGCGCCACACTGCGCTCCTCGCCCTCGCCCTGCAGGTGGCCGGTAGCGAACACCAGCATGCCGGTATGGTCGCGGTGGGTGAGCGGAATGCCGGTGCTGGCCGAGGCGCCTTGCGCGGCGCTGATGCCGGGCACGGTCTCGCAGGCAATGCCTTCGGCGACCAGGGCCTCGGCCTCCTCGCCGCCGCGGCCAAAGATGTAGGGGTCGCCGCCCTTGAGGCGCACCAGCGACTTGCCGGCCTTGGCCAGGCGCACCATGAGTTCGATGATGCCTTCCTGGGGCAGGGTGTGGTTGCTGCTTTGCTTGCCGACGTAGATGCGTTCGGCGTCCTGCGGAATGTGGCCCAGCACGTCTTCCGAAACGAGGTTGTCATAAAGCACCACACGGGCGCTGGCCAGCGCCCGCGCGGCCTTGAGGGTGAGCAGTTCGGCGTCGCCCGGACCGGCGCCGACCAGGATCACGCGGCCCCATTCGGAAGGCGGCAGGACAGGCGTGGCGGGGGCGGCTGGCTGAGAGGCGTCGTGCGCGGGAGAGCGGGCGGTATCCATCAATGCTCCGGTAAAAGCGGGATGCGGTGTCGGGTGTTCCCATTGTCAAAAGCCCTTGCCATAATGCCCTTGACTCACATCAAGGACATGCAGAACCTTTGCGGTGAACATCGGCGCATGCCGGTCGCCTTACGCACCCGGCAGCTTCCCAACATGGTAAACCTCCATTTTCCCCCGAGCCGGCCTGCCCCCCCGGTTCACGCCCTGCGGCTCTGCGGCGTCCTGCTGTCCCTGGGCCTGTGGGTGGCCGGCGCGCATGCGCAGAGCGCTGCGCCCGACGCGGCGCGCCAGCGCGAACTGGTGCGCATGGTGCGCCAGGACTGCGGCTCCTGCCACGGCCTGCACCTGACGGGCGGCCTGGGCCCCGCGCTCACCCGTGAGGCGCTGGCCGACAAGCCCCTCGATTCCATGGCCGCCACCATCTACGGCGGCCGCCCCGGAACCCCCATGGCCCCCTGGAAGGCCATGCTCAGCGAAGCCGATGCGCTGTGGATCGCCCAGCAATTGATGGCCGGATTTCCCGAGCCGCAGAAGGATTCCCGATGAAACGCCGTGACTGCCTCGCCCTGCTGGGCGCCTCTTCCCTGCTGCTCGGGGGCTGCGCCAGCACCGGCTCTGCGCCCGCCCTGGTCGGCACCGGCGACCTCGGCGTCGTGGTGGCGCGCTCCACGGGCACGCTGGCCATCGTCAACACCAGCCAGCGCAAGCTGCTAGCCGAGGTCAAGGGTCTGGGCGACCTGTCGCACGCCTCGGTGGTGTTCTCGCGCGACGGCCGCAACGCCTTTGTCTTCGGGCGCGATGGCGCGCTCACCAAGGTGGACCTGCTGACGCAGCGCATCACCGGCCGCGTGATGCAGGCGGGCAACTCCATCGGCGGCGCCATCAGCGCCGACGGCAGCCTGGTGGTGGCGCAGAACTACACGCCTGGCGGCATCAAGGCTTTTGACACCGCCACGCTGGAACTGGTGGCCGACATCCCGGCCGAATACGAGAACGGCAAGCTCTCGCGCGTGGTCGGTCTGGTCGACCTGCCGGGCCGGCGCTTCGCCTACAGCCTGTTCGACGCCAACGCCATCTGGATCACCGACCTGTCCAATCCGGCCCGCCCCGTCACCACCAAGCTGCCCGACATCGGCCGCCAGCCCTACGATGCGCTGGTCACGCCCAATGGCCGGCACTACATCGCCGGCCTGTTCGGCGAGGACGGCCTGGCCATGGTGGACCTGTGGGAAGAGAAGCCGCGCGTGCGCCGCATCCTGGCAGGCTACGGTCGGGGCCAGGAGCCGCTGCCGGTCTACAAGATGCCACACCTGCGCGGCTGGGCCGTGGCCGGGCGCCGCGCCTACCTGCCGGCCATCGGCCGCCACGAGGTGCTGGTGGTGGACACCGACACCTGGCAGGAGGTCGGCCGCATCCCGGTGGCCGGCCAGCCCGTCTTCGTGATGGCGCGGCCCGACGGCCGCCAGGTCTGGGTGAACTTCTCCGTGCCCGACTACCACCGCGTGCAGGTCATCGACACCACCACGCAGAAGATCGTGCACACGCTGGAGCCCGGCAAGGCCGTGCTGCACATGGAATTCACGCCGCGCGGCGAATCGGTCTGGATCAGCTCGCGCGACGACCACCGCGTCAGCGTCATCGACACGCAGAGCTTTGCCACCCAGGCCACGATGACCGTGGATTCCCCCAGCGGCATCTTCTTCACCTCCCGCGCCGCGCGGGTAGGTTTCTGAGGGCGCGCAATGAAACCGACCGCCGCCCTGCACCTGGCGCTGCTCAACCCCTGGCAGCGGGACTTTCCGCTGGTGCGCGAGCCCTTCGCGCACATCGCAGCCACCCTGGGCCTGTCCACCGATGAAGTCCTGTCCGGCTACGCCCAACTACAGCACGAAGGCGCGCTGAGCCGCATTGGCGGCGTGTTTGCCGGCAATGCCGGTGGCGCTGCGCTGCTGGCCGCCATGGCCGTGCCGCCCGAACGCCTGGACGCCGTGGCCACCGTGGTGTCGAGCCACCCCGGTGTGAACCACAACTACCAGCGCGAGCACGAGCACAACCTCTGGTTCGTGATGACCGGGCAGGACGACACGGCCGTGCGCGCGGCCATGCGCTCGCTCGAAGAGGCCACCGGCCTGCCCGCACTCCAACTGCGCATGCAGCGCGCCTACCGCATCGACCTGGGCTTCGACCTGCGCGAACGCACGGCCCCCGGGGCCATGGCGGCCGCGCGCGACGCCCAACCCGTGTCCGAGGCGGACCGTCCGTTGGCCGCCCTGCTGGAAGACGGCCTGCCGCTGCTGGCGCGCCCCTACGACGCCTGGGCACAAACGCTGGGCCGCACGCCCGAGTCCGTGCAGGAAACCCTGCAGCAGTGGCTCGACCAAGGCACCGTGCGGCGCATCGGCGCCATCGTGCGGCACCATGAGCTGGGCTTCGACGCCAACGCCATGACCGTGTTCAACATCCCCGATGCCGAGGTCGACGCCTGCGGCGAGGCGCTGGCGCGCGAGCGCGGCGTGACGCTGGCCTACCGGCGCGAGCGCGCCGAGGGCTGGCCCTACAACCTGTACTGCATGGTGCACGGCCGCGACCGCGACGCCGTGCGCGAGGTGATCGCACGGGCCATGGCCCACTGCGACCTGGCGCAGTACTCGCACGAGGTGCTGTTCTCCTGCCGCCGCTTCAAGCAGACCGGTCCGCGGCGCTTCCGCGCCCTGCCCGATGCCGTGCCCGGCACGGCCACGACCCCGGAGGCGCTCGATGCTGTCGCCGGATGACGCCCGCCTGCTGGAACGCCTGCACGGCGAGCTGCCGCTGACGGAACGGCCCTTCGCCGACGTGGCTGCGGAGTTCGGCTGGACCGAGGACGATGTGATTGGCCGGCTGTCGGCCCTGCTGGAGAGCGGCATGCTCACGCGCTTCGGTCCGCTGTTCCAGATCGAGCGCGCGGGCGGCCTGTTCGTGCTGGCCGCCATGGCCGTGCCCGAAGAGCGCTACGAGGCCGTCACGGCCCAGGTCAACGCCCACCCCGAGATCGCGCACAACTACCGGCGCGCCCATGCGCTCAACATGTGGTTCGTGCTCGGCACCGAGACGCCAGCCCAGTGCGCGGCCGCCATCGCCCGCATCGAGGCCGAGACGGGCTTGCCCGTGCTGGCCTTCCCCAAGGAGCGCGAGTTCTTCGTCGAACTCAAGCTCCCCCTGACCAGCGGAGCCGCCCATGGCGCTTGACGATTTCGACCGTGCGCTCATCGCTGCCACCCAGGGTGGCCTGCCGCTGGTGCCCCGCCCCTACGACGCCGTGGGCGAGCGCCTGGGCGTTTCGGGCCAGCAGGTGCGCGAGCGCCTGGCCCAGATGCTGGAATCCGGCCTGGTGCGCCGCATCGGCGCCGTGCCCAACCATTACCGCCTAGGCTTTACGGCCAACGGCATGAGCGTGTGGGACGTGGACGACGCGCTGGTGGACCAGCTCGGTGAGCGCATCGGCCAGCTGCCCGGCGTAAGCCACTGCTACCGCCGCCCGCGCCGGCTGCCCAGCTGGCCCTACAACCTGTTCGCCATGCTGCATGGCCGCACGCGCGCCGAGGTCGAACAGCAGGCCGTACAGTTGCGCGAGCTGCTGGGCACCGCCTGCCGGGGCCACGACATCCTGTATTCCACCGCCATCCTCAAGAAGACCGGTCTCCGTCTCAAGGAAAGCTAAACCATGTTCCGTATCAGCCAATACATGCGCGAGCTCGCGCAAGCCCAGGCCACCGGCGTCTACCCCGTTCCCGCCCGCCGTGGCAGCGGCCAGCCGCCCGGACCCGTGGTGATCTGGAACCTGATCCGCCGCTGCAACCTGACCTGCAAGCACTGCTACGCGCTGTCGGCCGACCACGACTACGAGGGCGAGCTGTCCACGCAGGAAGTGTTTGGCGTGATGGACGACCTGAAGGCTTACAAGGTGCCGGTGCTGATCCTCTCGGGCGGCGAGCCATTGATGCGGCCTGACATCTTCGAGATCGCCGAGCGCGCCCGGGACATGAAGTTCTACACGGGCCTGTCGACCAATGGCACGCTGATCGACGAGCCCATGGCCGACCGCATCGCCGCCATGGGCTTCGACTACGTGGGCATCAGCCTGGACGGCCTGCGCGAGACGCACGACTTCTTCCGCCGCCTGGACGGCGCCTTCGACCGCAGCCTCGCCGCCGTGCGCTACCTGCACCAGCGCGGCGTGAAGGTGGGCCTGCGCTTCACCATGACCGCCATGAACGCGCACGACTTCCCGCCGCTGCTCGACCTGATGCGCGAAGAGGCCGTGGACAAGTTCTACTTCTCGCACCTCAACTACGCCGGCCGCGGCAACATCCACCGCGGCAAGGACGCGCAGTTCCAGGCGACGCGCGATGCACTTGACCTGCTGTTCGAGCGCGCCTGGCAGTCCGCGCTGGAAGGCCGCGAGGAAGACTATGTCACCGGCAACAACGACGCCGACGGCCCCTACCTGCTGCAATGGGTGCGCGAACGCATGCCGCAGTGGGAGGCACCGCTGCGCGAGCGCCTGGTCGCCTGGGGCGGCAACTCCAGCGGCGTGAACGTGGCCAACATCGACAACCTGGGCACCGTGCACCCCGACACCATGTGGTGGCACCACGACCTGGGCAACGTGCGCCAGCGCCCGTTCTCGGCCATCTGGTCCGACACCTCCGAGCCGCTGATGGCCGGCCTCAAGGCCAAGCCGCGCCCCGTGAGTGGGCGCTGCGCGGGCTGCAGCTACTTCGGCATCTGCGGCGGCAACACACGCGTGCGCGCCCAACAGCTCACGGGCGATGCCTGGGCCGAAGACCCCGGCTGCTACCTGCGCGATGACGAGATCGGCCTGGCCTCCGGCAGCGACGCGCAGCGCATAGCCGTCACGCCCTTCAGCAACCGCCGCCGCACCATCGAGATTCACCCGGAGTCCGAGGATGCGTGAGCGCCTGCGACGCTGGCTGGCCAGTGCGGGCCAGCTGGCCCTGAGTGCCGGCCTGCTCTGGATGGGTGTGGACCTAGCCCATGCCCAGCAAGCCCCGGCACCCGCCACGGCCGCCGCTGTCGATGCCGCAGCCCTGTTCCAGCAGCATTGCGCGGCCTGCCACGGCGTACAGCGCACCGGCGGCATGGGCCCGGCCCTGCTGCCGGAGAGCCTGGAACGCCTGCGCCGCCCCGAGGCGCTGAAGGTCATTGGCGAGGGCCGCACGGCCACGCAAATGCCCGGCTTCGCCGCCACGCTGTCACCCACCGAGATCGCCACGCTGGCCGGCTGGATCTACCAGCCCGTGGTGCCCGCGCCCGGCTGGAGCGACACCGACATCCGCGCCTCCCGCACCACGCCCGCGCCAGCCAAGCCGCTCGCCGACAAGCCCGTCTGGAAAGCCGATCCGATGAACGTGTTCCTGGTCGTGGAGGGCGGTGATCATCATGTGTCAGTGCTCGACGGCGACCGCTTCGAGGTCATCCACCGCTTCGCCAGCCGCTACGCGCTGCACGGCGGTCCCAAGTTCTCGCCCGATGGGCGCTACGTGTTCTTCGGCTCGCGCGATGGCTGGATCACCAAGTACGACCTGTGGAACCTGGCCGTGGTGGCCGAGGTGCGCGCCGGCCTGAACATGCGCAACGTGGCCGTGAGCGGCGACGGCCGCTGGGTCATGGCCGCCAACTACCTGCCGCGCACCGTGGTGCTGTTCGACGCCGACCTCCAGCTCGTCAAGCGCATCGATGCCACCACGCTGGACGGCAAGACCGCCTCGCGCGCCTCGGCCGTGTACGACGCCGCGCCGCGCCAGAGCTTCGTGGTCGCGCTCAAGGACATTCCCGAGGTCTGGGAAATCTCCTACGATCCCAAGGCCGCCCCCATCCACGACGGCCTGGTGCACGACCACCGCATGGGCGAGGCGCTGGCCAAGCCGGGCTTCCATGGCGTGCGCCGCACACCGCTGTCGGAGCCGCTGGACGACTTCTTCTTCGACCAGAGCTACCGCCATGTGCTCGGCGCCACGCGCCCCAAGGCGGGGAGCAGCGAGGGCGCCACGGCCCAGGTGGTGAACCTGGACGCGCGACGCAAGATCGCCGATCTGCCCATCGCCGGCATGCCGCACCTGGGCTCGGGCATCACCTTCGCCTGGAACGGCACCACCGTGCTGGCCAGCCCCAACCTGCGGGATGGTGCCATCGACGTGATCGACATGAACACCTGGCGCACGGTCAAGACCATTCCCACGCCCGGGCCGGGCTTCTTCATGCGCAGCCACGAGAACACGCGCTACGCCTGGACCGACTCGATGATGAGCCCCAAGGCCAAGGACACGCTCACGCTGATCGACAAGACCACGCTGGAACCCGTGGCCAGCCTGCGCGAACCGGGCAAGACGCTGGCGCACATCGAGTTCACCAAGGACGGCCGCCATGCGCTGGCCAGCGTGTGGGAGATGGACGGCGCCATCATCGTCTACGACGCGCAGACACTCAAGGAGGTCAAGCGCCTGCCCATGAGCAAGCCCGTGGGCAAGTACAACGTGTGGAACAAGATCACGCGGTCGGAAGGCACGTCGCACTAGAGGGGACAACCCCCTGTGCGGCTGCGCCGCTTCCCCCTTCTCTGGCAGCGCTGCGCGCTGCCAGAGAAGGGGGACGCCACCAGTGCGGCGGGGCGGCGCGGCCGGCCCAGGCCCTTGCACGGTGGCTGCTGGCCTGGGCCACGCCCACATCACACGCCCTGTGTTTTGCACGGCACAATCGACCACTGACATGGAATCCACCCCTATCACCCGCATTCACCCACAAGCCCAATGGTCGGACGCCGTGGTGCACCAGCACACGGCGTACTTTGTGGAGGTGCCCGAGAGTGGCGCCGACATCACCAGCCAGACGCAGGCGCTGTTCGCGCAGGCCGAGCGCACCATGGCGCTGTGCGGTACCGACAAGCGCTACATTCTGATGGCCACGATCTACCTCAAGCACATGGCCGACCGTGCCGCCTTCAACGCCCTGTGGCAAGCCTGGCTGCCCGAGGGCTGCGCTCCGGCCCGTGCCTGCGTGGGCGCCGAACTGGCCAGCCCGGACTATCTGCTGGAGATCGTGTTCACGATGGCGGTGCCTCGGGCATAGGCTGCGCGGCCATCGGCACCACTGCCTCGTCGCGCGCGATGCGGCCGTCGATCAGCTCCACCAGCCGGTCGCAGCGCGCCGCCAGACGCGGGTCGTGCGTGACCACAATGAAGGCCGTGCCGCGCTCGGCATGGATGCGGCGCATGAGCGCGAACACCTCGGCCGAGGACACGGTGTCGAGGTTGCCGGTGGGCTCGTCGGCCAGCACCAACGGCGGGTCCATGGCCAGCGCGCGCGCAATGGCCACACGCTGCTGCATGCCGCCCGATAGCTCCGCCGGCCGTTTGTCCATCGCCGCGGCCAGGCCGAGGGCCGCCAACAGCCCGCGCGCCTTCTCGCGCTGCGTGCTCGACACCCGGCCCTCGCCCATGAGCGCGGGCAGGGTCACGTTCTCCAGCGCCGTGAAGGCCGGCAGCAGGTGGTGGAACTGGAACACGAAGCCCAGCGCCCGGCGCCGCAGCAACGTCAGTTCGGCATCGCTCAGGCCGCGTACCGGCGCGCCCTGCAGCCGGTACTCGCCCGAGGTCATGCGCTCGAGCAGCCCCAGGATATTGAGCAGCGTGCTCTTGCCCGAGCCCGAAGGTCCCATGAGCGCGATGAACTCGCCGGGCCGCACGCACAGCTCCAAGCCGTGCAACACCTCAGCCTCGTTGGGCAGGCCCAGGTTGTAGCTCTTGCGCAGGGCCTGCAGTTCGATCAGCGCGTCGTCGGCCATCGTCTTCAGATCCGGATGGCCTGCGCCGGGTCCATGGCGGCGGCGCGCCGCGCCGGAGCCACGGCCGCGAGCACGCCGCAGGCGGTGGCCAGCAGAGCCACGCGCAATCCGGTGACCGGCGGCAGAGTGATGAAGAACAGGGGCTGGCCGTCCGACCCGCGCACGAAGGTGGTGAAGGCCCAGACCAGAACCGCCGCCAGGACCACGCCAAGCGCCGAGCCCACGGCCCCGACCACAGCGCCCTGCACCAGAAACACGCGCTGCACCTGGCCGCGCGTGGCGCCCATGGCGCGCAGGATGCCGATCTCGCGGCGCTTCTGCACCACCGACACGACGAGGACGCTGGCGATGCCCAGCACCACCACCACCAGGACCACGGCGCGGATGATGGTCGTGCTGACCGACTGCGCATGCAGGGCGGACACCAGCTGGGCATTGGTCTCCTGCCAGCTCTCCACGCGTGCCGGGTACTGCTGGCGCAACTGGCCGGCCAGTGCCTGGGCGCCCCACACATCGTGCACCGCCAGTTCCAGGTGCGTGGCGCCACCGGGCAGCGCCAGCAGGCTTTGCGCCGCGCGCAGCGGGACGATGACGGTGCGGCGGTTGAGGTCTTTCACGCCCAGGTCCACCAGGGCGGTGACGCGCAGCGGCTCGCCCACCGTGTTGGTCCGCACCGTGAAGCGGTCGCCCACGCGCACCCCCAGGTCGGCCGCCAGTTCGCGTCCGATGACGGCCTCACCCGGGGCCAGGGACGCGGTGCCCGCCACCACCTTGGAGCGCAAGCCGACGATGTGGTCGTAGCGGTCCAGCTCCACGCCCATGAGCACGATGGACTGCGTGGCCTCGCCGCGCAAGGCCAGCCCCGCGCCCGACACCATGGGCGACACCGCCGCGACGTCGGGCAGGGCTTCGAGCAGCGGTACCAAGGCCTGCCAGTTGGCCACCGCGCGCAGACGCTGGGCGCGGGGCTGGGTGTCGGTCGCCACGGTGGTGCCCGGCGCATGCAGCGCGGCCGGCGTGACCACGTCGTCAGGCGCGCGCAATGTGATGTGCGCCTGCGCGCCCAGGGTCTTGGCCAGCGTGTTCGACTGCAAGCCGTTGATGAGCGCGGAGATGTAGGCCACCACGGCCACGCCAGCGGCCACGCCAACGATGATGAGCAACGTCTGCATGCGGCCTTCGCGCAGAAAGCGCAGCGCCACCTGCAACTCGAAGCCGGGCCAGAACCGCATCAGCGCCCCATGCCACTGGTCAGCGCCGCACCCACATCCACCCCTTGCGCGGACCGCGTGGCCGATGCCGCATCCCAGGCCACGGCCCGGGGGCGGACCCGGTCGCCTGGCTGCACGGCCGGGGAGCGCAGCACGGCGTCGCCCTCGGCCAGACCGTCCAGCACCTCGAACGCATCGAGCGTGCGCAGACCCACCCGCACGGTGCGCGCCTGCGCCCGGCCGTCCTGCGCCACCAGCACCTCGGCCGCATCACCACGCGCGGGTCCACGCAGTACCGACAGAGGCAGCACGGCGGTACGGTCGCGCCGCCCGGTCTCCACCTCGACCGAGAGCGTCATGTCCTCGCGCAGGAAGTCCGGTGGCGCCTGGTCCAGCGCCAGCTTGACCTCGATGGCGCCGCGCTGCGCGTCCACGCCCGGAGCGATGGACAGTACGCGCGCCGCCATGCGCTGCCCGGCAAAGGCGTCAGCCACCGCCACGGCCTTCTGCCCCGTGGCGAGCTGCTCCAGGAAGCGTTCATCCACCTGCGCCACGAGCTGGGCCGGGCCCGCCAGCGCCAGCGCCAGCAGCGCCTTGCCGGGCTGCACGATCTGCCCTGGCTCGACCGTGCGTGCCAGTACGCGTGCATCGGCGGGGGCACGCAACGTGGCCTGCGCCAGGCGTGCGCGCGCCGCCACAGTGGCCGCGCGCGCGGCCTCCAGCTGGGCCTGTGCCTGCGCCATGTCGGCCCCGGTATCCGCGTTGGCCTGCGACTGCGCACGCGCCGCCGCCTGCTGCGCCAAAGCCACGTCGAGTGCGCGCTGGGCTTCGTCACGCTGCGCAGCGCTGTAGAAGCCCTGCGCCACCAGCGGCTCGACGCGTGCCAGGTGCGCCTGAGCGGCGCGGAGGGTTGCGTCGGCCTGCGCTTGGGCTGCGTGCGCGGCCGTCCGGCCCGTGCCACGCAGGCCAGCCAGTCGCGCCTGGGCCTGGTTTTCGGTCGCCAGGGCCTGCGCCAGGGCGGCGCGCCATTCGTCATCCTCCAGCTGTACCAGCGCGTCGGCCGCACGCACCTGTGCGCCTTCGGCCACAAGCACGCGGGCCACGCGTCCGGTCAGGGTGCTGCCAATGTCCACGCGCGAAAGCGTGGCCACGCGCGCGGAAAACTGCAGGGTGCGCACCAACGGTGCCTGGTGCACCACCAGCGCATCCACCTGCGGTGCGCGCTGGGCCAGGAAGGCACCGCCCAGCAAGACCGCCAGCAGCACGCTGGCGGCCAGCCCCCAGCGGAGGCGGCGCGAAGTCATTCGGCCCTCCGCAGAACCAGGGCGAAGCGCGGTGCGGTGCGAGAAAGTGTCATGGTGTCCGGATCACAGGAAAAGCCGCCGCAGCGGGGATGCTCCCCGCGGAGCCGGCTGGGCTCAGTGTAGCGGCCGCCCCGCACGCTCCCTTCCGCAGCGCAGCTGCCTTCAGGCGCCGAACAGATCCTGCCCGCCCCGCGCAGCCGGCGGCTGCAGCCCCAGGTGCCGGAATGCCGCGGCCGTAGCAATGCGCCCGCGCGGTGTGCGCTGTAGATAGCCCTGCTGGATCAGGTAGGGCTCGATCACGTCTTCGATGGTGCCGGCCTCTTCGCCAATGCTGGCGGCAATGTTGTCCAGGCCCACGGGGCCACCGTCGAAACGGTGTATCACGGCCTCCAGCAGTTTGCGGTCCATCACGTCGAATCCCTGGGGGTCGACGTCGAGCATGGCCAGCGCGCGGTGGGCAATATCGAGCGTAATGCGGCCATTACCCTTGACCTCGGCATAGTCGCGCACGCGGCGCAGCAACCGGTTGGCAATGCGCGGGGTTCCGCGCGAGCGGCGCGCGATCTCGAAGCCGCCTTCGGCGTCGATAGGCGCACCCAGCAGCCCGGCGCTGCGCATGACGATGCGCGCTAGTTCGTCGGGCGTGTAGAACTCCAGCCGCGCAACGATGCCGAAGCGGTCGCGCAGCGGGTTGGTGAGCATGCCCGCGCGCGTGGTGGCGCCCACAAGCGTGAAGGGCTGCAGGTCAAGCTTGATGCTGCGCGCCGCCGGCCCCTCGCCGATCATGATGTCGATCTGGTAGTCCTCCAGCGCGGGGTAAAGGATTTCCTCGACCACGGGCGAGAGACGATGGATCTCGTCGATGAACAGGACGTCGTTGCGCTCCAGATTGGTCAGCAGCGCCGCGAGGTCCTTGGGTTTTTCGAGTACCGGACCACTGGTCTGGCGCAGGTTCACCCCCAGCTCGGCCGCGATGATGTGCGACAACGTGGTCTTGCCCAGCCCCGGCGGGCCGAACAGCAGCACATGGTCCAGCGCCTCCTCGCGCTTCTTCGCCGCGCCGATGAAAATTTCGAGCTGCTCACGCGCCTTGGTCTGGCCCACGTACTCCTGCAGCAGCTTGGGACGCAGGGCGCGCTCGAGGGCTTCTTCATGCGGTGAAACAGGTGCGGCCGACACCATGCGCTGAGGTGCGGCTGGGGCAAAATCGTCGGTGTGAATGGTCACGTGGAAAGGCAGCTTGCGCCGCGAGAATGAAGGCTTCAGCACCTCGGAAGGCAAGGCTCATAATTCTTGCACAGCCCAGCCCCGATGCAATAATGGCCCGCCGCTATCAGCGCCACCCACACCGGAAACTGCAGAACTTTTATTAAAGGGACACGGAATGAGATACCACCAATGGATGGGATTCGTCGCCTCGGCATGCGTGGCATTTTCGGCCCATGCCGACCTTCTGAACATCAGCAGCACATCGCTGCAGTCTTCTTCCGAAGAAGCAATCGCTTGCACCATCATTGCCCAGGGTGGTTCAACCTATCAAGGGTACAAGGTGCTAGTTGCCTATTCGGAGGGCAGTGCCTCGGACTCCAACCCTACTTTGCGTGTTCGGTCGCTCAGCGCCAATGTTGTCTATGAAAACGACAACTGGCAAGGCGTGCAGTACCTCAATGGCCAAGCCGTGAACAATGGCGCTGATTTGACCAGTCTATACACCGGCACGCTGGGACGGGCGCCAAGCCAGACGAACGACTCGGCCCTGCTCGTACTGTTTTCCCCGGGCGATGCCGTTTGCGCCCACTCTAAAGAAGTCAGTAGCACCAACCTCAAAAAGGTGAGCGTATCCCTGACGGACATCACCAACATGGTTTTGGGCATCAAGGCGCTCTCCACGCAGGAAGTTTTTCTGCTGCAGAAATCAGTTCCCAAAAATTAGCCCTCCCAGCTGCGCGGTTTCGCTCCGTGCAAAGACCCGCGCAGCGTTCACTGAGCCAGCGGCTTCAGCCTCCTCGCAGCGTCCGCAGCACCCGCAGGATATTTTCGAGGGGGGCAATCACTGATCCAGTGTCTGGCGTGCTCTGTCCTCCCAGCCAACGCTTGAGAGCTTGGCTGTACGACACATCAAAGCGGCCATAAAAGTCCAGCTCACCGGTGCTCCTGCAAGAAGCTGCGCCGCCATACAGCGTTCCCACCACATAGCGCCCATTATCGGAAAACAGTGCCGATCCACTGCTTCCACCTTGTGTGGTGCCGGAACCCCAAGCCACCATGTAGAAGTTACCCGTATTCCCAGTACACCCGAACTGGCCGTCGTCCGTGGTAACGCAGTTGGTCTGACCCGACACCTCCCCCTTACTGATCTTCAGCATGTCACCCGCAGGGTGATGCAAACCGACAATGGGCGTGCGATTGGCCAAAGCGGTTGCTGAGGCATCCCAGCCAGCGAAGTAGGCACCTGCCGGGGCCGCATCATTGAGCCGCATGAACGAGACATCGGTGCTGCTGCTGGCATGCAGCAATGTGGCGCCGTTGTACAACTTGGTGGCTCGGCTCGACAAGGCCCTCGTGCTGCAGCCAGACGATCGATAGAACCAGTCCGTCTGTAACGACGAAGCCTCAGTCTGCGTGGAAATGCAATGGTTGGCGGTCAGAAAATATGGCGTCCCTGAACCCTGCGCATCGTTAAGCAATGTGCCGGTGCAGAGGTAAGTATTGCCACCCGAAGTGAACAACATGCGCGCCACGGCATTGCTCTGCGTGGCATAGCTTGCGTCGCATACGGCATCCAGGTTGCACGAGTCCGACTCGTTGATCTTGAGCACCGAAGCATCGCCGTTGGTTGGCTCCAGTTCGGCAAAGATGTGCGACACCGTGGGAATGGATATCTCGACGGTCTCCGCAGGCACTCCCGCAGGCAGTTCGACCTCCAGCGTAACTTCTGCTGAACCGAATTCCGGCGTCCACCATGTGCGCGGCTCTGCACCATCGCCCCCGGCCTGGGTGTTGCTCAGTACATGCATCAGCACTTCTCGGCCCGTGACCTGGTATACGGTGTCGGAGCGTGCCTGGCTGTAGACGCGCAGCACGGCAGTCTCCGGCAGCGCGGTGACCTGCACCCCCAGACGCAAGCCCAGGGCATCCTTGGCGGAGATACTGAGAGCCGCCACCTGTGCGCCGGTAACTGTGCGTGTCCAGTGGAGTTGCTGCTGGGTTTGCGCCGTGGTAGTGGTGGCAGACACTGCCCGCGCCTCACCTACCATCCGACGACCTGGAGCTGCCTGAGCCAGAGCGCCCTTGCTGGACTGCAGCGAGCCCAGTTCAATACGTGCGGGTGCAGATAACGCACTCACATTGCGGACTTTGACAGGCGTCGATACGGTCGTGGTCTGTGGTGCAGACATGCCCTCCACTTGCAGCACGGGCGCCGCAGATTCGGTCAATAGCTGCCCCTCCCCTCCACACCCAGTCAGCGTTGCGCCCAACAGCACCAATGCAGCGCCGCACATTTTTTTCCAATTCCCGTGCATCTGAGTCCCCATTTCAAACATCACAAACATCAGAAAATCATTTCGCCAGCGCCTTCAATGCGAGCTTGATCCCATCGCCGACCGCCACATCTTGAGGCAAAGCCTTGAGTGCCGCAGACGCTTCCTTGTCGCTGTACCCCAATGCCAGCAAAGCCTGAAGGATATCGCCTCGCGCACCACTCGCGGGCTGAGCGCCAGCGGCTCCCGGCTCCCCTCCCAGCTTACCCTTAAGCTCCAGCAGCAATCGTTCAGCCGTCTTCTTGCCGATCCCCGGCACCTTGACCAGTCGCCCTGCCTCCTGCAGCGTGACGGCCTGCGCCAGGTCCTGCACGCCCATGCCGCTCAGGATGGACAGCGCCGTGCGCGGCCCCACGCCCGAGATCTTGATGAGTTCGCGGAACGCAGCGCGCTCCGGGACGCTGCCAAAGCCGTAGAGCAGTTGCGCATCCTCGCGCACGATGAACTGGGTGAGCAAGCTCACCGGCTGGCCGATCGCCGGCAGGTTGTAGAAGGTGCTCATGGGCACCATCACCTCGTAGCCTACGCCATGGCAGTCCACCAGCACCTCGGGTGGGTTCTTCTCCAGGAGCTGGCCGGTCAATTTGCCTATCATTGGTGTCCTTTGTCGCCGTCCGGCGCATTCCGACGGAATTATCAACGTGATCCTGCGCCACACCTTCACTCCCCACAACAACACCCGCCTCACGCACCTGTGCGGGCCGGCCGACAGCCACCTGCGCACCATCGAGGCAGCGTTGCAGGTCAGCATCGCGCACCGGCACGAGCAGTTCAAGGTGGACGGTCCGAAGGCGCGCGCCACCCAGGCGCTGGAAGTGTTGCAGGCGGTCTATGAAATGGCCGAACGCCCGATCAGCGAAGAACACCTGCAGCTCATGCTGGCCGGCGACAGCGCGCTGAGCGCCGAAGCCGAGAGCGCCCCGTCGCCGCTGACGACGCGGCGCGCCGACCTGCGCGCACGCACGCCCACGCAGGCCGTGTACCTCGACAACATCGCCACGCACGACATCACCTTCGGCATCGGCCCTGCCGGCACCGGCAAGACCTACCTCGCCGTGGCCTGCGCCGTCGATGCGCTGGAGCGCAGCAACGTGCAGCGCATCGTGCTCACGCGCCCGGCCGTGGAGGCCGGCGAGCGTCTGGGCTTCCTGCCGGGCGACCTGGCGCAGAAGGTCGACCCCTACCTGCGCCCGCTGTACGACGCACTCTACGACCTCATGGGCTACGACAAGGTGCAGAAGGCCTTCGAGCGCAACGCGCTGGAGATCGCGCCGCTGGCCTTCATGCGCGGGCGCACGCTGAACAACGCCTTCGTCATCCTCGACGAGGCGCAAAACACCACGCCCGAGCAGATGAAGATGTTCCTCACGCGCATCGGCTTCGGCGCCAAGGCCGTGGTGACGGGCGATGTGAGCCAGATCGACCTGCCCAAGGGCCAGCCCAGTGGCCTGATCGACGCCGAGCGCGTGCTCAAGCGCGTCAAGGGCATTGCCGTCACGCGCTTCACCAGCGCCGACGTGGTGCGCCACCCGCTGGTGGCGCGCATCGTCGACGCCTACGATGCCCAACGCAGCCGCCGCAGCGCTGAATAACTCCTGAATTGATAGCTGCTCGCGCAATACCAGCGGGCGCTGGAGGCCAAAATGGCTCTAAACCACCTTACGCTTTCCCTGCAATTCGCCCGTGGCGATGAAGCCACCGCCCACCGCGCCGTGCTGCCGCGCCACAAAGTCACCCGCTGGATCCGCCACGCCCTCGCCCAGGATGCCGAGATCACCGTGCGCATCGTCGGGGCCGAGGAGGGCCAGCAGCTGAACCGCGACTACCGGCACAAGGACTACGCCACCAACGTGCTGACCTTCGACTACACCCAGGAGCCTGTGGTCACCGCCGATCTGGTGCTCTGCGCGCCCGTGGTCGAGCGCGAGGCGCGCGAGCAGAACAAGAGCCTGGAAGAGCACTACGCCCACCTGCTGGTGCATGGCACGCTGCACGCACAGGGCTGGGACCACGAAACCAGCGAACAGGACGCCCAGGAAATGGAATCGTACGAGACGGACATCCTGCGGGAGCTGGGTTTCGACGACCCCTACGCCGCTTAGCCCAGCGGGCACAGGCAAAGCACTTTTGCCTCAAACATCCATAACCCACGGCCTAAGATGGGCGCGGCACCGGCCCGCGTGCCGCCCCTTCGCTTGCGCCGACCCATGTTTGACACCCCGCTCCTCCTCACCGCCGCCTTCATCGCCGGCGCCCTCAACGCTGTCGCCGGAGGCGGCAGCTTTCTGACGCTGCCCGCGCTTGTCTTCACCGGCGTGCCGCCTGTGGCGGCCAATGCCACGGGCACCGTGGCGCTGTTGCCGGGCTACATGGCGGGCGCCTGGGGCTTCCGCGAAGACACGGCCGCGCCGCCCGGCCTGTCGATGCGGCTCGTGGTGGTGCTGTCGCTGATCGGCGGCGCGGCCGGCGCAGCGCTGCTGCTGGTCACGCCAGACGCCACCTTCCGCAAGGTGGTGCCCTGGCTGCTGCTGGCGGCCACGGCGCTGTTTGCCTTCGGCCCCTGGCTGCGTTCACGGCTCGCGGGGGGCACGCCATCCACTGCGCGCGCCACTGTCGGCGTGTTGGTCGTGGCGGGCTACGGCGGCTATTTCAACGGCGGGCTGGGCATTTTGCTGCTGGCCCTGTTCGGCCTGCTGGGCCAGACCAATCTCAACGCCATGAACGGCCTCAAGAACTGGGTCTCGGCCCTGCTCACCGCCATCGCCGTGCTCATCTACGCCGCGGGCGGCGTGGTGCATTGGCCCCAGGCGCTGATGATGATGCTGGCGGCCACCGCAGGGGGCTACGGCGGCGCGCGTGTGGCGCGCAAGCTGCCCGCGCCGGTGCTGCGCTGGGGCATTGTGGCGACGGGGCTGGTGATGGCGGGGTTGTTCTTCTGGCGGCAGTGAGGCCGCAGGTTCAAAGCAATTTCTTGCCAAAGCACCCATCTACCGGGCGCAACAAGCTACTCCTTCGATAGCATCGCGGGCGCCATCCGCACCGGTATCGTCACCGGCCCATCATTCACCAGGTGCACCTGCATGTCGGCCGCGAACCGGCCCGTCTGCACCACGGGGTGCGCGGCGCGCGCCTGGGTGACCACGTAGTCGAACAGCCGCCGCCCCTCGTCCGGCGCGGCGGCCTGGCTGAAGCCGGGGCGGTTGCCGCCCGAGGTGTCGGCGGCCAGGGTGAACTGGCTCACCAGCAGCAGGCCGCCGGCGGTGTCCTGCACGCTTTTGTTCATCTTCCCGGCCTCGTCGCTGAAGATGCGCAGCTTGAGGATCTTGGCCAGCAGCCGGTCCGCCTCGGCCTCGGTGTCGCCGCGCTCGGCGCACACCAGCACCAGCAGGCCGGCGCCGATGGCGCCCACGGTCTCGCCCGCCACGTCCACGCGCGCCTGGCTCACCCTTTGCAGAACAGCGATCACTTCACATCCTTGGGATCGTCAAAATGCGCTTCCACATCGGTGGGCAGCAGCTCGATGGTGGCGCGCAGGCCGGGCACGGCCGCCATCAGCGCGCGTTCGACCTGGCCGCGCAGTTCGGCAGCGTGGCGCAGGGTCCAGTCGGCGGGCATGTGCATGTGCATATCGACGAAGCGGCGCTGCCCGGCGCGGCGCGTGGATACGTGGTCGAAGCGCAGGGCGCCGGACGGTTGCTTCTGCACGAAGCCCTGCAGCGTCGCGTCGATGGCGGCCTGCACGTCGGGCTCGGCGGCTTCGTCCATCAGGCCCTGCGACGAACGCCAGACCAGCTCCACGCCTTCCTTGAGGATGTTGAGAGCCACCAAAATGGCCGCTGCGGCATCGAGCCACAGCCAGCCCGTGAGGGCCGCTCCGACCAGGCCCACCAGCACGCCGGCCGATGTCCAGACATCGGTGACGAGGTGGCGCGCGTCGGCCTCCAGCGCAATGGAGCGGTGCTCGCGCGCCGTGCGGAACATCGCCCAGGCCAGCAGGCCGTTGAGCGCCGAACTCACCACCGACAGCGCCAGGCCCCAGCCCACCTGCTCCAGCGGTTGCGGGTCGAACAGGCGGTGTCCGGCGGCCCACAGGATGCCCCCGGCAACGCCGACGATGAGCAGGCCCTCAAAGCCCGAGGAGAAGTACTCGGCCTTGTGGTGGCCGTAGGGGTGGTTGTCGTCGGCCGGCAGCTGCGCCACCGTGACCATGGCCAGGGCGAACACCGCGCTGGCCAGGTTGACGAAGGACTCCATGGCGTCCGACAACAGGCCCACCGAACCCGTCACGTACCAGGCCAGGGTCTTGAGCGCAATGGTGATGATGGCCACCGCCACCGATGCGCGCAGCAGGTTGGCGGGCGTCAGCCAGGGGCGTGAAGAAGAAGCGGTAGAAGACATGGCTTTGGATTACACCAGACTGGCCCGGCACCCCCATGCCAGAATCCCGCCATGAACAAGGCATGGCAACGCCGTACCGCCACCGCGCTCGCCTGGGCCCTGGCCGCCGGCAGTGGCGCCGCGTGGCTGGCGCAAGCGCGGTTGCAGCAGTTGCAGGCCGCCTTCGAGACGGACGCGCGCATCGTCCACCGCCTGCTGAGCCAGCGTGCGGTGCAGCACGACGCCATCCTCTCCACCCTGGCGCTGCTGCAGCCCGCCGAGCCGGGACAGGGCAGCGCCGACGCCGCGCTGCCACGCCTGCCCTCGGTGTACCCGCAGATACTGGACGTGCTGCGCCGCCCGGCCGATGGCGCCTGGCCCGCCGCAGCGCCCGGGCTCGACGCCGCGGAGACCGCCTCGCGCACCACCGGCCACGCCGCGCTGGCCCGCCCCGACCTAGCCGCCGGGCGCTACCACCTGGTGCTGGCCAGCACGCCCGCCAGCTACGCGCTGCACATCGACCTGCACGCCACCGTGCCGCAGGGCGAATGGCCCATGGACCGCGCCGCCAGCCCGGTGCGCGTGACGCTGGAGCATGCCGGCCAGGCCTTCACCGTGCAGAGCGGCCGCACATCTGCGCGTGGCTGGGCCTACGGTTTTCGCAAGACGCTGGCCTCGCCCAGCCAGCCGCTGGAGGTCGTGGCACGGCGCGTGGTCGGCTGGGACGAGCTGCCCTGGATCGCCATGCTGGGCTGGTGCGCCTTCACCGCCGCCGCCGCCATCGCCGGGCGCGTGCTGTGGCGCCACCGCGTGGCGCGCCGGCGTGCCGAGGAGCTGCTGCGCCTGGGCCAGGTGGCGCGCCTGAACACCCTGGGCGAGCTGGCCGCCGGCATGGCCCACGAACTCAACCAGCCGCTCACCGCGCTGCTGTCGGGCACCCAGGCCGCGCAGCGCCTGCTGGGCGACGACCCACCCGACCTGGACACCGCGCGCACCGCCATGGCCCGCGCCGTGGAGCAGGCACGCCGCGCCTCGGACGTGGTGGGCCGGCTGCGCCGCCTGGTCGAGCGGCCCGACCTCGCCGGCCAGGCACAGCCGCTGCAGCTGGCCACCGCCGTGCACGACGCGCTGCACCTGCTGGAGCCCGAATGCCGCGCCCGCGCCGTGGTGCCCGAGGTGCGTGCCGAACCCAACCTCCCGGCCGTGCTGGCCGAGCCCGTGGCGCTGCAGCAGATCGTGCACAACCTCGTGATGAACGCGCTGCAGGCACTGGAACAGGTGCCCGCCGCCGAGCGCCGCCTGGAGCTGCACCTCGCCCTGCCTGCCCCCGGCCAGGTGCAACTGACCGTGCGCGACCACGGCCCCGGCATCCCGCCCGAGGCGCGCGAGCGCCTGTTCGAGCCCTTCTTCACCACGCGCACGGGTGGGCTCGGTCTGGGCTTGCCGCTGTGCGAAAGCCTGGCCCAGGCCATGGGCGCCAGCCTGCAGCTCGCCCCCGGCAACGGCCGGGGCGCGGCCTTCGTGCTCCGCCTGCCCGCCGCCATACCCACACCATGAACGACAGCGCCCCCTCCCTCTCGCCCCTCATCCACCTCGTGGACGACGATGCCGCCGTGCGCGAGGGCCTCTCCCTGCTCATCGCCACCGTGGGCCTGCGCGTGCAGGCCTGGGCCGAGCCGCAGGCCTTCATGGCCGGGTTCGACCGCGCCAGCATCGGCGCCATCGTGCTCGACGTGCGCATGCCCGGCACCAGCGGCCTGGCCGTGCTGGAGCAGCTCCAGGCCCAGGGCGCGGACCAGCCCGTGATCCTGCTCACCGGCCACGGCACGGTGGACATGTGCCGCCGCGCCTTCAAGGCCGGCGCGGCCGAATTCCTCGAAAAGCCGGTGCACGACGAGGTGCTCATCGAGGCCCTGCAGAACGCCGTGCGCCAGCATGTGCGCTCGCGCGAGCGCCACCAGGCCGACCAGCAGGCGCGCGAGCGCCACGCCCAGCTCTCGGCGCGCGAGCGCGAGGTGCTGGGCCTGATCGTCGAGGGGCTGACGAACAAGGAGATCGGCCGCGCGCTCGAACTTTCGCCGCGCACCGTGGAAACGCACCGCGCCAACCTGTTCGCCAAGCTGGGCGTGGACTCGCTGGCCCAGCTGATCCGGCGCTACGCCGCGCTGGTCGATGCCCTCCCCGGCGCATGACAGCGCGGCTTCGCCCGCGGCCGCCGTGCAAGGGCCTGGGCCGGCCGCGCCGCCCCGCCGCACTGAGCAAAGTCCCCTTCCCGGCCCGCGCAGCGGGGCGAGAGAAGGGGGAAGGCGCGCAGCGCCACAGGGGGTTGCCTCTATTCAGTAGTTTTACGGAGCCCTGCGCGTAGCCGTCCGCATGGCGCCGCGCGGCGGCTTTTTCTACAGTTCTCCCCACGGCGCCGCAACGGGTGGCGCCGAAGGAACACCACCGGAGAACACCATGCACCACGGCCTCAAGACCACCGCCTTCGCCCTCGCCTTCATCGCCACGGCCGCCAGCGCCGAAGGCGTGCGCACCGAGCGCAACATGTCGCTCGACCTGGCCAACCAGCTTGCCGCACACACCGTGGCTGCCTGCACCGCCGGCGGCTACAACGTGACGGCCACCGTGGTGGACCGCGCCGGCACCGTGCGCGCCGTGCAGCGCGCCGACAACGCCGGCCCGCACACGCTGGAGGCCAGCCGCTTGAAGGCCTACACCTCGGCCTCGGCCAAGAACACCACGCTGGCCATCATGGAAGGCTCGCAGAAGAACCCGGCCGCGGCCAACCTGGGCCAGATCCCTGGCTACCTGCTGCTGGGCGGCGGCGTGCCCGTGAAGGTGGGCAACGAGGTCATCGGCGCCGTGGGCGTGGGCGGCGCGCCCGGCGGCCACCTGGACGAGCAGTGCGCCATGGCGGCCATCGCCAAGGTCCAGGACCAGCTCAAGTAAGCCGGCCCACCGCCATGGCACACCGGACGCTTCTGTCGTGCGCCTTGCTGGCGGCTCCCTTGCTGCTGGTGCTGCCGGCACAGGCCCAGGTGCCGCCCACGGCCAGCGAGACCGCCGCCTACCAGGGCCTGCATAGCGCCGCGGCCCGCGGCGACACGGCCGCGCTGCAGCGCCTGCTGGCCGGGCGGCCCGACGCGGGCACGCTGAACGCGCGCGACGCCCATGGGCGCACGCCGCTGCACGTGGCCACCTTCGCGCGCCAGCGCGAGGCCGTGCGCCTGCTGGCGCAGGCGGGCGCGGCGCTTGACCTGCTGGAAAACGACCGCTATGACGCGGTCACCATCGCCGCCGTGGCCGATGACGAGGACACGCTGCGGCTGCTGCTTTCGCTGGGCTCCAGCGCCAGGCTGGTGACCAGCCGCTACGACGGCACGGCGCTGATCGCCGCCGCCCACCTGGGGCATGCGGGCGTGGTGCGCCAGCTCATCGCCGCCGGGGCGCCGCTGGACCATGTGAACAACCTGCACTGGACGGCGCTGATCGAGTCCATCGTGCTTGGCGACGGCGGCGCGCGCCACCAGGCCACGCTGCAGGCGCTGCTGGACGCGGGCGCGAGCACCCAGCTCGCCGACCGCCACGGCAACACGCCGCTGCAGCTGGCGCGCCAGCGCGGCTATGGCGCCATGGTGAAGATGCTGGAGGCGGCCGGCGCACGCCCCTGAGGGCGCGGAATGCTATTGAATCAGTAGCTGCCAGCGCTTGATGGAAAAGCGCCACAGGCCGATTTCATTCAAAAAATTCGCCGTCGGTCACCAGCCGCGCCTTCACCGTCTTGCCCTTGACGCGGCCGCTGTTGAGGCGCTGGGCCGCCTGCTCGGCGATGGCGCGGTCCACCGCCACGTAGGTGGAGAAGTCGTTCACGTTGATCTTGCCCACCTGTTCGCGCGTGAAACCCATCTCGCCGGTGAGCGCGCCCAGCACGTCGCCCGCGCGGATCTTTTCCTTGCGCCCGCCAATGATCTGCAGCGTGGCCATGGGCGGCACCAGCGGGCCGCTGCCCGTGGGCGTGAGCTCGGCCAGCGGGTGCCAGCGCGATTCGCGCCCCTGCAGCTGCTCGATCTTGCCCACGCTGCCCATCTCGTCCATGCTCGCCAGGCTCAGCGCCAGGCCCTCGGCGTCGCCCCGGCCGGTGCGGCCCACGCGGTGGATGTGCACCTCGGGGTCGGGCGTCACGTCCACGTTGATGACGGCGGCCAGGTCGGCGATGTCCAGGCCGCGCGCCGCCACATCGGTGGCCACCAGCACCGAGCAGCTGCGGTTGGCAAAGCGCACCAGCACCTGGTCGCGCTCACGCTGCTCCAGTTCGCCGAACAGCGCCAGTGCGCTGTAGCCCTGCGCCTGCAACACGGCCACGAGGTCGCGGCACTGCTGCTTGGTGTTGCAGAAGGCAATGGACGACGCGGGCCGGAAGTGGCCCAGCAGCAGCGACACCGCATGCAGGCGCTCGCTGTCCTTCACCTCGTACCAGCGCTGCTCGATCTTGGCCTCGGCGTGCTGCGCCTGCACCGTGATTCGCTGCGGGTTCTTCATGAACTGGGCGCTGAGTTTGGCGATGCCTTCCGGGTAGGTGGCCGAGAACAGCAGGGTCTGGCGCTCCTTGGGGCACTGGCGCGCCACGGTGGCGATGTCGTCGAAGAAGCCCATGTCGAGCATGCGGTCGGCTTCGTCGAGCACCAGGGTGTCGAGCGCTTCGAGCGTGAGGCTGCCGCGCTCCAGGTGGTCCATCACGCGGCCGGGCGTGCCCACCACGATGTGCGCGCCGTGCTCCAGGCTGGCCATCTGGCCGCGCAGCGGCACGCCGCCGCACAGGGTCACGACCTTGATGTTCTCTTCGGCACGCGCCAGGCGGCGGATCTCGGTGGCCACCTGGTCGGCCAGCTCGCGCGTGGGGCACAGCACCAGTGCCTGCACGGCGAAACGGCGCGGGTTCAGGCGCGCCAGCAGCGCCAGGCCGAAGGCGGCGGTCTTGCCGCTGCCGGTGCTGGCCTGGGCGATCAGGTCCTGGCGCAGCAGCGCCGGGGGCAGCGCGGCCGCCTGGATGGGGGTCATCTGGGTGTAGCCAAGCTGCTGCAGGTTGGCGAGCTGGGAAGGGCTCAAGGCCAGCGTATCGAAGCCGGCGCCGGCCAAGGGAGTAGGGGAATTCATGCGCCGATTATCCGGCGCCGCTCCATTTCGGTGCGGCCGGGGCTTGCGGGATGCGGATTTGCCCCAAGCCGCGCCTGGAGGGGGATCGGCTATAAACAAATCAATCCCCACGGTTTCCCATGCCCGACACCTCGACCGCCGCCCATCCCCTGACGACCCGGGCGCCCAGCGACTCCCTGCTGCGCCTGATCGCCGACTCCGTGCCGGCGTTGATGGCGTACTACGGCCTGCCCGACCTGCACTGCCGCTTCGCCAACCAGGGCTACGCCGCCTACAACGGCCACAGCGCCGAATCCATCCTCGGCCTCACCGTGCGCGAGGCCATCGGCGACAAGGCCTGGGAGGCCATCGAGCCCCATGTCCAGCGCTGCATGCAGGGCGAGCGCGTAAAATACGTGCGCGAACAGACGCTGCCCAACGGCGAGCAGCGCATGATCGAGGTCAACCTCATCCCGCATTTCGAACACCCCGCGCACCTCGTGGGCGCCTTCGTGCTGATCACCGACATCACCGAGCGCTGGCGCGCCGAGAACGCGGTGCGCCAGAGCGAGGAGCGCATGCGCAAGTTCGCCGCGGCCACCGACGAAGCCATCGTCTTTCACCGCAACGGCGTCATCATCGACGGCAACGAGGCGCTGCAGCGGCTCACCGGCTACACCCTGCCCGAAGTGCTGGGCCTGTCCATCTTCAGCTTCATCAACCCCGAGTGGCGCGCCGTGGCGCTGGAATACACGCGCACCGGGCGCGAGGACCCGTACGAGGTCACCATCACCCACAAGGATGGGCGCACCATCCCGGTCGAAGCGGTGGGCAAGACCATGCCCATGCACCACGCCGACTACCGCATCGTCGTGCTGCACGACATCACCGCGCGCAAGCAGGCACAGGAGCGCGAAGCCTTCATCGCGTTGCACGACCCGCTCACGCTGCTGCCCAACCGGCGCCACCTGATGGAGCAGCTCGACCGCGTGCTCTCGCTCACGGGGCGCCAGCAGGGGCGTGCCGCCGTGCTGTTCATCGACCTGGACCACTTCAAGACCGTGAACGACTCCCTCGGCCACCACGCAGGCGACCAGCTGCTGTGCGAGGTGGCCGAGCGCATCCGCCTGTGCGTGCGCGAAGCCGACATGGTGGCGCGCCTGGGCGGCGATGAGTTCGTCGTCGTGCTGCCGGGCATCCACACGCCCAGCGACGCCGCCCATGTGGCCGACAAGCTGCTCGAAGCCATGCACGGCGTGTTCACGCTCGACAACCAGCCGGTCACCATGTCGCCGTCGATCGGCATCAGCCTGTTCCCGGACGACGGCTCCAGCAGCGACGTGCTGCTGCGCTGCGCCGACGCGGCGATGTACCACGCCAAAGAAAGCGGCCGCGGCAACCGCCAGTTCTTCCAGCCCGGCATGGACGGCCACGCCATGGAGGTGCTGCAGCAGGAGCGCCTGCTGCGCACAGCCATCGCCCACCAGCATTTCGTGCTGCACTACCAGCCACAGATGAGCCTCAAGGACGGCTCGCTGCGGGGCTTCGAGGCCCTGGTGCGCTGGCAGCACCCTGAGCGCGGCCTGGTCGGCCCCGACGAATTCATCGCCTTCGCCGAAGCGCGCGGGCTGATCGCGCCCATCGGCCGCTGGGTGCTGCACGAGGCCTGCCGCCAGCTCAAGGCCTGGCAGGACGAGGGCCTGGCGCAGGTGCCCATGGCCGTGAACCTGTCGGCCCTGGAATTCCGCCAGCGCGACCTGGTGGGCGAGATCGCCTCCGTGCTGCGCGCCACCGGCCTGCCACCGCGTTTCCTCGAAATCGAGCTCACCGAATCCGTTCTCATGCACCAGGCCGGCCCCGTGCTGGACACCCTCAACGCCATCAAGGCGCTGGGCGTGGGCGTGTCGGTGGACGACTTCGGCACCGGCTACTCCTCGCTGGCCTACCTCAAGCGCTACCCCATCGACAAGCTCAAGATCGACCGCTCCTTCGTCATGGACACGCCCGGCGACGCCGACGACGTGGCCATCGTCACCGCCATCATCCAGATGGGCCACAGCCTGCAGCTGCAGACCGTGGCCGAGGGCGTCGAAACGGAGGCGCAGATGGCGCTGCTGCAGCAGCTGGGCTGCGACCTGGTGCAGGGCTTCCTGATCTCGGTGCCCATGGACGCGCAGGCCACGCACCGTTGGCTGTCGCGTTAGCGCCAAACCGGCCGCACCGTGTCACACGCGCCACGCGCGCATGTGGACAATAGGCCCATGCCCCAGATTCCCGACTTCATCGCCCCGACCCGCCACGCCGAACCCGCCGACGCCCTGGCCCAGATCCAGCGCATCTACCAGCAGCAGATCGAACACCTGCGCGGCGCCATGCAGCGCTTCGTGGCCGGCGAGACCCCGTCCGCGCCGGTACGGGCCTTCTACCCCTTCGTGCGCGTGCACACCACCACCGTGGCGCGGGCCGACAGCAAGCTGGCCTATGGCTTCGTCGAAGGGCCCGGGCGCCACGAAACCACGCTCACGCGGCCCGATCTGTTTTCCGACTACTACCTGGAGCAGTTCCGCCTGCTGCGCCGCAGCCACGGCGTGGAACTGGAGGTGGGCACCAGCGTGCACCCGATCCCGATCCACTTCTCGTTCGCCGAGCACGACCACGTGGAGGGCACGCTGACGCCCGAGCGCCGCATGCTGATGCGCGACCTGTTCGACCTGCCCGACCTGGCCGCCATGGACGACGGCATCGCCAACGGCACGCACCAGCACCGCCCGGGCGAGGCGCAGCCGCTGTCGCTGTTCACCGCGCCCCGCGTCGACTATTCGCTGCACCGCCTGCGCCACTACACCGGCACGCAGCCCGAGTGGTTCCAGAACTTCGTGCTGTTCACCAACTACCAGTTCTACATCGACGAGTTCGTGCGCCTGGGCCACGCCGAAATGGCCAAGGAAGACAGCGAGTACATCGCCTTCATCGAGCCGGGCAACGTGGTCACGCGCCGCGCGGGCCTTCCCGCCGAGGCGGGCGACGAACTGGGCGCACCGCCGCCGCGCCTGCCGCAGATGCCGGCCTACCACCTCATGCGGGAGGATCGCAGCGGCATCACCATGGTCAACATCGGCGTGGGACCGGCCAACGCCAAGACCATCACCGACCACATCGCCGTGCTGCGCCCGCACGCCTGGCTGATGCTGGGCCACTGCGCCGGCCTGCGCAACAGCCAGCAACTGGGCGACTATGTGCTGGCCCACGCCTATGTGCGCGAGGACCACGTGCTCGACGAGGAGCTGCCGCTGTGGGTGCCGATTCCCGCACTGGCCGAGATCCAGGTGGCGCTGGAGCAGGCCGTGGCCGACGTCACGCGCATGGAGCGCGACGAGCTCAAGCGCATCATGCGCACCGGCACCGTGGCCAGCACCGACAACCGCAACTGGGAGCTGCTGCCCGACAACCTGCCCCAGCGCCGCTTCAGCCAGAGCCGCGCCGTCGCCCTGGACATGGAGAGCGCCACCATCGCCGCCAACGGCTTTCGCTTCCGCGTGCCCTACGGCACCCTGCTGTGCGTGAGCGACAAGCCGCTGCACGGCGAGATCAAGCTGCCCGGCATGGCCAACCACTTCTACCGCGAGCGCGTGGACCAGCACCTGCGCATCGGCATGCGGGCCATCGACATCCTGCGCGAGGGCGGCGTGCAGCGCCTGCACAGCCGCAAGTTGCGCAGCTTCGCCGAGGTGGCGTTCCAGTGATCCGCGCCTCCGCACGATGCAGCTGGACTTCCTGACCCTGCTGGCCACCACGGCCATCAGCCTGTTCATGATCTCGGCGTCGCTGCCGCTGATCATGGGCCGGAACATCAGCGCCTCGGCCCGCTCCGTGCAGGCCAGCCTGCTGCTGCAGGCCATGGCCTGGCTGGCCATCATTGCCTCCACCTACGTCCCGGGCACGCTGGCCGACCGCACCCTCTCCACCATTTCCATCGGTTGCGGCACGGCGGCGCAGTGGATGATCTACCGCGCCCTCGCCGGCTGGCTCGGCCCGCGCCCCTGGCCGCGCCTGCTGGGCGTGCTGGCCATTGCCGCGCCCCTGGGCTACTTCGCCAGCTTCGGCAGCTACGCCCTGCGGGTGGGCTGGTCCAACACGCTGCTGGCCGCCGTGGCGCTGCTGGTGGCGCGCGCCACGCTGTGGCCGCAGCGCCCGGCCGAGGCCGGCTGGCGCCGGCTGATCCTGCTGAGCATGCTCACCATGGCGGGGCTGACGCTGGCGCGCGGCATCCTGGGCGCCTTCACCACCCAGTACCCGAGCTTTCGCACGCCGCATCCGGTGAACCTGGCCTTTGCGCTGGGCGCCTGCGTCACCGTGGTGCTCAACACCATCGCGCTGCTGGTGGCCTGGCGCGACGAGGCCGAGTTCAAGCTGCGCGAACTGGCCGTGACCGACCCGCTCACCGGCCTGCCCAACCGCCGCGGCTTCGAGGAGCGCGCCCAGGCCATGCTGGCGCACGCGCGGCGCCATGGCATGGCACTCACGGCCATCATGCTCGACCTGGACCATTTCAAGCAGATCAACGATGCCCAGGGGCACGAGGTCGGCGACCGCGCGCTGGCGCTGTTCGCGCGGCTGCTCAAGGAAACCCGGCGCGACGGCGACCTGGCCGCGCGCCTGGGCGGCGAGGAGTTCTGCCTGCTGCTGCACAGCGAGGCCTCGGCCGGCGCGCCGCTGGACCAGCGGCTGCGCCAGCGCCTGCGGCAGGCCGCCCCGGCCGAGCTGGGCCTGGTGCTCGATTACAGCGCGGGCATGGCCGCGCTGCGGCCCGACGACACCGGCATCCTGGCGCTGCTGGCCCGCGCCGACGCCGCGCTCTACGAAGCCAAGACCGCCGGGCGCGGGCGCCTGCACGGCGCGGCCCCAGAACACTCCTGATTTAATAGCTGGCGGCGCTTATTCCGCAAGCGCTACAGACGTTTTTTACTGCAAATCTTGGGGCGCAACGGCGTCATCGCCAGGGTGCAGCAGGCGCGCCGCCTCACGCGCGGCCACGCGGCCCTCGTCGGTCGGCACGACCCAGACCTCGACCGCGCTGCCCTCGGCGTGCACCGCATGGGCCGCGCCGCCATGCGCCTGGGCATTGCGCGCGGCGTCCAGTTGCACCCCCATCCAGCCCAGCTGCGCGCAGACCTCGGCACGCAGGGCTGCGTCGTTCTCGCCAATGCCGCCGCTGAAGGCCAGCACGTCCAGCCCCTGCATGCTGGCCGCCATGGCGCCCGATTCCCGCACCACGCGGTAGGTGAACTGCGCGATGGCGCGCTGCGCCGCCGCGCTGCCGTCGGCGCGCAGGCGCCGCATGTCGGCCGAGATGCCCGACACGCCGAGCAGCCCGCTTTGCTTGTAGAGCAGCTTCTGGATGCGGTCGTGGTCCCAGCCCTGCTCCATCAAGTAGAGCAGCACGCCGGCGTCCAGCGTGCCGCTGCGCGTGCCCATCATCAGGCCGTCGAGCGCCGAGAAGCCCATGGTGGTGGCCACGCTGCGCCCGCCGCGCGCCGCGCACAGGCTGGCGCCATTGCCCAGGTGGGCCATGAGCACGCGGCCCTGCGCGCGCGGCGTGCGCTCCTGCAGCGTGTCCATGAGGTAGTGGTACGACAGGCCGTGGAAGCCGTAGCGGCGCACGCCCTGGGCGGTGAGGTCGGACGGCAGGGCGAAGGCGCTCGCCACCTCGGGCAGGCCGGCGTGGAAGGCAGTGTCGAAGCAGGCCACCTGCGGCAGCGCCGGGAAGGCCTGGCGGAACGAGCGGATGCCCGCCAGGTTGTGCGGCTGGTGCAGCGGCGCCAGGGAGTTGAGCCGAGCCAGGCGTTCGAGCACCGCGTCGGTGACCAGCACGCTGTCCTGGAAATCCTCCCCGCCGTGCACCACGCGGTGCGCCACGGCGGCGATGGCAGGCGCGCCCTCCAGGTCGGACAGCAGCGCGCGCAGGCGCTCCAGTGCCTGCAGGAAGGGCGTCTCGCCCGGGCCGCTGACAGCCTGGCGCCGCGCCGCGCCGGCGAAGGTCCAGGCCATTTCAGGCTGGCCGCCGGGCTCCAGGCCCTCGATGCAGCCGCTGAGCACGCTGGGCTGCACCTGGCCGCTGCGCAAGGGGTGCAGCGAGAACTTGAGCGAGGACGAGCCCGCGTTGACGGCAAGAATGGCCATGGCGCCAGCCCCTCAGCCGTTGGCCTGCACTGCCGCCTGCAGCTGGCGCTGGCGGCGCGCGTCGTAGGCCGCCAGCGTGGCCAGCAGGGCCGACGAGACGCGGGCCGTGGGGCCGTCGGCGCGGCTGGTCAGGGCGATCGGCACGCGCGCGCCGAGCACGATGCCCGAGCCCGAGGCGCCGGCCAGGTATTCGAGCTGCTTGGCCAACATGTTGCCGCTTTCCAGGTCGGGCACGGCCAGGATGTCGGCGTCGCCCGCCACGTTCGACTCGATGTGCTTGATCTCGGCCGCCTGGGCCGAGATCGCGTTGTCGAAGGCCAGCGGGCCGTCGAGCAGGCCGCCCTTGATCTGGCCGCGGTCGGCCATCTTGCACAGGGCTGCAGCGTCCAGCGTGGACGGGATGTTCGGGCTCACGGTTTCCACCGCCGAGAGGATGGCCACCTTGGGGGTGGCCACGCCCAGGATGCGCGCGAAGTCGATGGCGTTCTGGATGATGTCCTGCTTCTCCGCCAGGCTGGGGCGGATGTTGAGCGCGGCATCGGTGATGAGCAGCGGCTTGGGGTACAGCGGCACGTCGAAGCGGAACACGTGCGACATGCGCCGCCCGGTGCGCAGCGCGGGCTGGGCCAGCACGGCCTTGATCATCTCGTCGGTGTGCAGGCTGCCCTTCATCAGCACCTCGACCTCGCGGCGCGCGGCCATGGCGGCGGCCAGCTCGGCGGCGGCATGGCTGTGTTCGACCGAGTGGATCTCCACGCCTTCAAGGTCGATGTCCGCCTCGGCGGCCACGGCGCGGATGCGCGCTTCAGGCCCGATGAGCACGGGCTCGATGAGGCCGTAGCGCGCCGAATCCATGGCACCGCTGAGCGAACCCACGTCGCACGGGTGCACCACGGCGCAGCGAACGGCGGGCATGCCGTCGGCCAGCGCCAGCAGCTCCTTGAAGCGCGCCTCGGGGTCGAACAGCTGGATCTGCGGCGCGTTGACCTTGGGAATGCGCACCTTGGTGGTGGGCGGCAGCACGCGGGCCGTGCCGTGCAGCACGCTCTGGCCCTTCTGGTTGGTCACCAGGCAGTCGAGCTCGACGCGCTTCTTCTCGTCGTCCTTGCTGGCCACGGTCACCGTCACGGTCAGCGTGTCGCCGATGCGCACGGGCTTGGTGAAGTGCAGCACCTGCTCCAGGTAGATGGTGCCGGGGCCGGGGAACTGCGTGCCCAGCAGCGCCGAGATCAGCGCGCCGCCCCACATGCCGTGGGCGATGACGCCGTGGAACAGCGTGTCGTTGGCGTATTCCGGGTTCAGGTGGGCGGGGTTGGTGTCGCCCGAGACGGCGGCAAAGGCCTGGATGTCGGCCTGCGTGAGGGTGCGCAGCAGGCGTGCGCTCTGGCCCTCGCTGAGTTCGTCATACGTGACGTTTTCCAGCCATTCGGTGTTCGGTGCCATGTTCATGTCGGTACGTTCCTTGGTGAAAAACAGAGCGTTGTGTCAATGAGGATTCAGCCAGTTGCCCCAGCGGCGGATACAGGCGCAGCCCAGGCCAGCGGCCACCGCGCAAGGGCTTGGGCCGGCCGCGCCGCCCCGCCGCGCTGGTGGCGTCCCCCTGCCCGCATCGCGCAGCGAGGCGAGAGCGGGGGGAAGGTGCGCAGCACCTCAGGGGGGTGTCGTTTCATCTCAGGCCACGGCGTGGCAGCCGCCGTCGACGTAGATGGTTTGCCCCGTCATGCCGGAGGCGGCGTCGGAGCACAGGAAGGTGCTGAGCTGGGCGATTTCTTCCAGGGTGACCAGGCGCTTGAGCGGCGCCTTGAGCACGGCGCTGGCCATGAGCTCGTCGAAGCCGGCGATGCCCGAGGCGGCGCGCGTCATGATGGGGCCGGGCGAGACCGCGTGCACGCGGATGCCCTGCGGCCCGAGTTCCAGCGCCATGTAGCGCACCATGGATTCGAGCGCGGCCTTCACCGGCCCCATCAGGCCGTAGTGCGGCACGGCCTCGTCGGCGCCCAGGTAGGTCATGCTCAGCAGGCTGCCGCCCGCCGTCATGTGCGGCACGCACAGGCGCGCCAGCTCGGCGAACGAATGGCACGACACCTCCATGGCGCGGGAGAAGCCCTTGCGCGAGCTGTCGACCACCTGGCCGTGCAGGTCTTCCAGCGGCGCCCAGGCGATGGAATGGACCACGAAATCGAGCCGGCCCAGGCGCTGCGCGGCATGCGCCACCAGGGCTTCGAGCTCGCCGTCCTGCTCGACATTGCAGTTCACCAGCTCCACGTCCAGCGGATCGGTCAGCGGCTCGACATAGCGGCGCGCCTTCTCGTTGAGGCAGGACACCACCAGCTCGGCGCCCATCTGGTGCGCCAGCTGGGTGCAGCCCCAGGCAATGCTGTTCTCGTTGGCCAGGCCCAGTACCAGGCCCTTCTTGCCGGCCAGGCTGAATGCGTTCTTCTTCGTCATGCGTTGCAGGCTCCAGGAGGTAAGCGCCACGCCGTCGCGCGCCCGGAGGGCGCGGCCCACGGACGGGCACGGGAATCAGTCGGTATCGAACAGCCGCCGCAGGCTGGCGCCGGCCGCGCCGGGCTTGAAGCCCTCGCGCACCAGCTGCTCGTGCGTGGCGACAACGATGTGGCGCGTGGCGTCCACCCCGACGCGGGCCACGTAGCTGCGGGCCACGCCGTAGCGCAGCACCAGCAGGCCGCGCAGCTCTTCGCGCAGGTGGGCCTGGCGGCGGTCCGGGCTCATGCCGGCGCGCGAAGCACCGCGGCGGTCGGGCGTGACGCGCCGGTCCGGCATGGGCACGCGCACGGCGTCGATGTGCAGCACGCGCTCCAGGTCGGTCTCGTTCTCCAGATCCACGCGCAGCGTGGCGGCCAGGCGGGCGATGCGTGCGCTCAGTTCGTGCACGGAATCGCCCATGCGGCGCAGGTGGTCCGCGACCGGGTCCGTGCCGGGGGGGCTGTCAATCGGCATAGCGCACCATGACGTATTCGCCCGGCGCATCGCACAGGGTGTGGGCCGGGTCCATGGCTGGCGGCGCCACGGGCTTGCCCGAGCGCGCCTTGAGCCAGGCGTCCATGGCCTCCCACCAGGAGCCCTCGCGCACCGGGGCGTTGGCTTCCCATTCGTCCGGGCCGGTCCAGCCGTGGCCGTCTGCGGTGGCGGCGATCTGGTAGCTGCGCCGCGCGCGCCCCGGCTCGGAGACGATGCCGGCGTTGTGCCCACCCGCGGCCAGGATGAAGGTGAGGTGCGTGTCGGTCTGCAGGTGGATCTTGTAGACCGAGCGCCAGGGCGAGACATGGTCGCGGGTGGTGCCCACGACGAGCATGGGCGCCTGGATGTCCATGAGCGCCACGCCCACGCCGCCCACGCGGTACTGGCCCGTGGCCAGCGCGTTGTTGAGGAACAGCGACGACAGGTATTCCGAATGCATGCGCGCCGGCAGGCGCGTGAGGTCGGCGTTCCAGCTCATGAGGTCGAAATCCACCTCGTCCTGGCCCAGCAGGTAGCGGCGCGTGCTGCGCGACCAGACGAGGTCGCGCGAATTGAGGAACTGGAACGAGCCGGCCATGGCCTTGCCCGAAAAGTAGCCCTTGCGGTCCATCTCCTGGCGCAGCGCCTGGATCTGGTCGTCGTCGATGAACACGCCCATCTCGCCGGGCTCGCTGAAGTCGGTCTGCGCCGCCAGCAGCGTGACCGAGGCCAGCTCGGGCATGTGGGGCGGGAACGCGGCCTGCTCGCGCGCGGCGGCCTTGCCTCTGGCCTTGGCGCCCCGGCTCTTGTGCCCCAGAGCGGCGGCCACCATGGCCAGGAAGGTGCCGCCCAGGCAGTAGCCCAGCGCGTGGATGCGCGGCGCCTTGGTGCGCTCCTTAATGGCGGCCATGGCCTCCATCACGCCCAGGCGCAGGTAGTCCTGCATGCCCAAGTCGCGGTCGGAGGCGTCGGGGTTGCGCCACGAGACGATGAACACCGTGTAGCCCTGGCCCACCAGGTAGCGCACCATAGAGTTGGCGGGCGACAAGTCCAGGATGTAGTACTTCATGATGCACGAGGGCACGATGAGCAGCGGCTCCGGGTAGACCTTGGCCGTGGTGGGCATGTACTGGATCAGCTCGATCAGGTGGTTGCGGAACACCACCTTGCCGGGCGTGATGGCCACGTCTTCGCCCACCGCGTAGGTCAGCGGCTCGAGCGCCTGCGGACCGTCCGGCGCGGCGGCCTGCTGCTTCTTCAGGTCTTCGGTGAAGTTCTGGTAGCCGTGCGCCAGGCTCTGGCCGCCGGTCTCGCGCGCCCGCTGCAGGGCCTCGGCGTTGGTGGCGGGCCAGTTGGAGGGCGACAGCGCGTCGAACGCCTGGCGCGTGAAGAACTCGACCATGTGCTGGTGGTGGCGCGTCATGCCGTCCACCTGGGCGGCCTCGCGCCACCAGGCGTCGCTGGCCTTGAAGCCTTCCTTGAGGGCGTTGAAGGGCCACTGCTGCCAGCTCTCCTCGCGGAAACGCGCATCCTTGTCGGGCAGCGGCTGGCCGTCCTCGCCGGCCGCCGGCTGCACCGAGGCCAGCCAGGCCTGCTGCGCCAGCGCCAGGGCGCGCTGCCCCAACACCATCTGGCGGCCCGGCGACAGGGCCAGGTGCATGGCCCAGTCGGCCGCAGCCAAGGCCATGGACACGGGCGAAAGCCCCATATTGGCCTGTGCCAGCTGGGCGTGGACGGTTTCGTCCAGCGCTTTGGCGGTCTGGCGCTGCTGCTCGTACGGAGATCCCGGAGAAGTTTTTTGGTCCATGCGGCCTTCCACACCTTTCGTTACGAACGGCCAGTATGGCGCGGATTGACGCAAATCACCCTTTACCCCATACGGTATTCCGGCAGACTTTGATACCCGTCAAAACCCGCGTTGCGCCCTTGCCCGAATGCTATTATTTTTATAGCATGCAGCGCATGCACTGGGCGCCCTGGCCGCCAAAATCATCCACAATCACCCCATGGACCTCTCCTCCGCGCCCCCTCCCCTGTTCGAGGTCCGCCACCTGAGCAAGCGCTACGGCGAGGCCACGGTGGTGGACGATGTGTCGTTCTCCATGGCGCCCGGCGAATGCCTGGGCGTCATCGGCCCCAACGGCGCCGGCAAGACCACCACCATCCGCATGTGCCTGGGCCTCACCGCGCCCGACGGCGGCAGCATCCACTACCAGCCGGCCGGTGGCCCGCTGCTGCAGATGCCGCGCGACGCGCTGGCCATCAAGGCCGAGATCGGCGTGGTGACGCAGTTCGACTCGCTCGACCCCGACTTCACCTGCGCCGAGAACCTGCGCGTGTTCGGCCGCTATTTCGGCCTCGGCGCCGATGTGATGGACGAACGCGCGCCGCGCCTGCTGGAATTTGCCTCGCTCACGCACAAGGCGCAGGCCAAGCCGGGCGAGCTGTCGGGCGGCATGAAGCGGCGCCTGTCGCTGGCGCGCGCGCTAGTGAACGAGCCGCGCCTGCTGCTGCTCGACGAGCCCACCACCGGCCTGGACCCGCAGGCGCGCCACCTGATGTGGGAGCGGCTGCAGCGCCTGGTGCAGCAGGGCACCTCCATCCTGCTGACCACGCACTTCATGGACGAGGCCGAGCGCCTGTGCTCGCGCCTGCTGGTGCTCGACCACGGCCGCAAGATCGCCGAGGGTGCGCCGCGCGCCCTCATCGCCGAGCACCTGGAACCCGAGGTGGTGGAGGTGTACGGCAACGGCGCCCTGGCGCTGGCGCACGACGCCGCGCTGCAGGCCCTGGCGGCGCGCACCGAGGTCAGCGGCGAGACGGTGTTCTTCTACACCCGCGCGGCACGGCCCCTGCTCGACGCGCTGCTGCAGCACCCGCACCTGCGCACGCTGCACCGGCCGGCGAACCTGGAGGACCTGTTCCTGAAACTCACCGGGCGGCAGATCCGCGAGGATGGCTGAGCGCGCGATGCGCTCCTGAATTCATAGCTGCCAGCGCCTACCCATCAAGCGCAAGGCACCGATTTAACTCTTAAACCGCGCGCGGCTTGACCTTGCTCGCCGCAAGCTTGGCGTTGGCACGCGCGGTATCCACATCGCCCGCACGGGCCAGCGCCACGCCCATGCGGCGCTTGGCGAAGCTCTCGGGCTTGCCGAACAGGCGCAGGTCGGTGCCGGGCACGCGCAGCGCATCCTCCACGCCGTCGAACACGATGCCCGCCGCCTCCACGCCGCCGTAGATGACGGCGCTGGCGCCGGGGTTGCGCAGCGTGGTGTCCACCGGCAGGCCCAGGATGGCGCGCGCGTGCAGCTCGAACTCGCTCTGGTGCTGCGTGCACAGCGTGACCAGGCCGGTGTCGTGCGGGCGCGGGCTGACCTCGCTGAACCAGACCTGCTCGCCCTGGACGAACAGCTCGACGCCGAACAGGCCCTGGCCGCCCAGGTCGTCCGTCACCGCCTTGGCGATCTGGCGCGACTTCTCCAGCGCCGCCGGGTGCATGGGGTGGGGCTGCCAGCTTTCCACGTAGTCGCCGCTCACCTGCACATGGCCGATGGGGTCGCAGAAGTGCGTTTCGACCTGGCCGCCTTCGCCCACGGCGCGCACCGTGAGCAGCGTGATTTCGTAGTCGAAGGCGATGAAGCCCTCGACGATGACGCGCCCGTGGCTCACGCGGCCGCCGGCCATGGCGGTGTCCCAGGCCTTCTGCACGTCGGCCGGGCCGTCGATCTTGCTCTGGCCCTTGCCCGAGCTGCTCATCACCGGCTTGACGACGCAGGGGTAGCCGATGCCGGCGTCGATGGCGGCCTGCAGCTCGGCCAGCGAGTCGCAGAACCGGTAGGGGCTGGTGGGCAGGCCCAGCGTCTCGGCCGCGAGGCGGCGGATGCCCTCGCGGTCCATGGTCAGGCGCGCGGCGCGGGCCGTGGGAATCACGCGCACGGTGCCGGCGGCCTCCAGTTGCTCCAGCATGGGCGTGGCGATGGCCTCGATCTCGGGCACCACCAGGTGGGGCTTCTCGGCCTCGATCAGCGCCTGGAGCTGCGCCGGGTCGCTCATGGCGATGGTGCGCGCGTGGTGCGCCACCTGCTGGCCCGGGGCGTTCTCGTAGCGGTCCACGGCAATGGTCTCCACGCCCAGGCGCTGCAGCGCGATCAGCACCTCCTTGCCCAGCTCGCCCGAGCCGAGCAGCATGACCTTGGTGGAATGGGGGGAGAGCGGGGTGCCGAGCGTCGTCATGGTGCCTTGGGGAGGGGATGGAAACTGCCGGCAACTGTAATCCACCGCGCCGCCCCGGCATGGCGCGCCGCCCTGCGACAGCCGCGCGCCAAATGCGCACAATACGGCCATGCCTTCCACCACCCTGCCCGGCCGCGCCGCCGGCCCCTCGATCTGGCGCCCGCCCGGCCTCTCGCTGCGCTGGTGGCCGGTGTTCCTGCGCAACCTGCTGGTGTGGCGCAAGCTCGCCATCCCCAGCCTGGTGGGCAACATCGCCGAGCCGCTGATGTGGCTGGTGGCCTTTGGCTACGGCATGGGCGCGCTCGTGGGCCAGATGCAGGTGAACGGCCAGCAAGTGCCCTACATCCTGTTCCTGGCCAGCGGCTCGATCTGCATGAGCGCCATGAACGCCGCCAGCTTCGAGGCGCTGTACTCGGCCTTCTCGCGCATGCATGTGCAGAAGACCTGGGAAGGCATCATGAACACGCCCGTGGCGCTGGACGACGTGGTGCTGGCCGAGATGCTCTGGGCCGCCTTCAAAGCGCTGTTCACCGTGACGGCCATCATGGGCGTGATGCTGGCACTGGGCATCAGCCATTCGCCCAAGCTGCTCGTGGCCTGGCCCGTGCTGCTGTGCGTGGGCATCATGTTCTCCAGCATCGCGCTGATCTTCAACGCGCTGGCCAAGGGCTACGACTTCTTCACCTACTACTTCACGCTGGTGCTCACGCCCATGATGTTCCTCTCGGGCGTGTTCTTCCCGCGCGAGCAGCTGCCCGGCGTGGTGCGCGCCATCTCCGACTGGTTGCCGCTGACCAATGCCGTCGAGCTGGTGCGTCCGCTGTTCATGGACCAGTGGCCCGCGCACCCGCTGCGCCACGGCCTGGTGATGGTGGCCACCACCGCGCTCGCCTACTGGGTGGCGCTGGCGCTCACGCGCCGCCGCTTCGCCTCCTGACCGCCATGGCCGCCCTGCCCCTGCTGAGCCCGGAGCACATCGCCATGGTGGACCGGGGCGTCTCGGTGATCGTGGCCTCGCGCGATGCCGCGCTGCGCCCCAGCCTGATGCGCGGCGTGGGCAGCGCCATCAGCGCCTGCGGCACGCAGGTCACGGTGTACCTGCGGCGCAGCCAGTCGCGCCAGCTGCTGCAGGACATCGAAGCCGGCGGCGGCCTGGCCGTGGTGTTCAGCGAACCGCCCACGCACCGCACGCTGCAGCTCAAGGCCGGCGCAGCCACCGTGCGCGCTGCCGCTGCGGACGACCTGCCGCTGCTGCGGCGCTACCTCGCGTCCATGCAGCACGAACTGGCCCAGGTGGGCTACGGACCGGACTATGCAGCCGCCATGCTGTCCGCACCGCTGGAGGACGTGGTGGCCCTGGCGTTCACGCCGCAGGCCGCCTTCGACCAGACGCCCGGCGCGCGCGCCGGCGCCCCCCTTGCCGCTGCGCCATGACCGCGCCCGCGCTCTCGGCCATCCGCCCCTGCCTCGAAGGCGCCATCCCGGCCATCATGGCCACCTGCGCCAGCGACGGCACGCCCAACGTGGCCTACATCTCGCAGGTGGTCTACGTGGACGAAGGCCACGTGGCACTGTCCTTCCAGTTCTTCAACAAGACGCGCGAGAACATCCTGGCCAATCCGCAGGCCTCGGTGCTGGTGCTCGACCCGGTGACGGCGCGCTTCTACCGCCTGCACCTGCGCTACCTGCGCACCGAGACGGCGGGCGCACTGTTCGAGAGCATGAAGGCACGCCTGGCGGGCATCGCCTCGCACAGCGGCATGGCCGAGGTGTTCCGCCTCAAGGGCTCGGACGTCTACGCCGTGGAGCACATCGACGCCATCGACGGCGAAGGCCTGCCGCCCGCGCCCTGCCGCACCGGGCTGCTGCACCGCCTGCGCCAGTGCAGCGAGCGCCTGGCCGCGTGCACCGGCCTTGACGAGCTGCTGCAGGCCGCGCTGTGCGCGCTGCACGAATGCATGGGCATGGAGCACGCCATGGTGCTGATGCTCGACGCGCCAGCGCAGCGCCTCTACACCGTCGCCAGCCGCGGCTACGCCACCTCGGGCGTGGGTTCGGAGATTGCGCTGGGCCACGGCGTGATCGGCATGGCCGCGCGCGAGAACACGCCGGTGCGCATCAGCCACATGGCGCACGCCGCGCTGTACAGCCACGCCATGCGCAGCAGCCTGCAGGCCGATGCGCCCGACGGCGCCGCCGCCGGCCTGGAGATCCCCTACCCCGGCCTGGCCGCGCCGCATAGCCAGGTCGCCGTGCCCATGGTGGCGGCCGGGCGCGTGTTGGGCGTGCTGTTCGCCGAGAGCCCCCGGGACCTGGCCTTCGACTTCGAGGACGAGGACCTGCTCGCCACGCTGGCGGCCCACCTGGGCGCGGCCATCGACCTGCTGCAGGCCGTGCCCGAAAGCGCCGAGTCCGCCCCCACCGCCCTGGCGCCCACGGTGAGCGGCGCCCCGGTGCGCGTGCGCCACTACGCCGCCAACGACAGCGTTTTCATCAACGACGACTACCTCATCAAAGGCGTGGCGGGCGCCATCTTCTGGAAGCTGCTGCGCGACTACACGCAGGCCGGCCGCACCGACTTCAGCAACCGCGAGCTGCGGCTGGACCCCTCGATCCGCCTGCCCGACGTGGCAGACAACCTGGAGGCGCGCCTGCTGCTTCTGCAGCGCCGCCTGCAGGAGAACGGCCCGCCCATGCGCATCGAAAAGACCGGGCGCGGGCGCTTCCGCCTCTGCGTGGCCTGCCCGGTGGTGCTCGAAGAGCAGCCCGGCTGAGCCGTCACTGCAGCCGTGCGCCGGCCATGCCGAGCGCGGCCATGAGCTTGTCCCATTCGCGCGGCGCGAGGTGCGGGCGCACCACGTCGAGCACTGCGCCGAAGGCCTCGCCCGGCACCTCCTGGCGCATGCCGCCGAGCAGGGCCGCACGCTCGGCCGGCGCCATGAAGGGCACCATCCAGCGCATCACCAGCATCATCTCGCCGGGCGGTATCGAGGCCACGAGGGCACCGTGCACGGCCATCAGCTCGTCGTCGCTGTAGTGCTGCCACAGTGCCGCGTTGTGCGCGGTCTCCTCCAGATGCATGTGCTCGAAGTTGTGCGCCACGAACAGCGCCAGCGCGTGGTACAGCGCCTGGGCCCGGGGCGCGCGGTCGGGGCGCGCGCAGGCCATCAGGTCGGCCACCGCGCGGCCCAGGCGCAGGATGTCCCGCTCGTGCCCCTCGTGCTCGTCCGCCACGGTGTGGCTGCCGCCCTGCGCACGCGCCTCGATGGCGGCGTGCACGAAGCGGTTCTCGTGTTCCAGGTGGGCCTGGCACAGGTCGAGCAGCTGGGCCATGCGCTGGCAGCCCTGGGCAAAGTCCAGGTCGTCGTCCACGTCCATGCGGCCCAGGCCCAGCAGGGTGTCGGCCATGAAGGCGCGCAGCGCCTTGTGGATGCCGGCGTACAGGTCCACGCGCGGCATGGCGGGCTGGGTGGCGGCGACTTCGGCAATCTCTCGGGGTTCGATCTTCATCACGTTCTTTCCTGGCCCGTGGGGCCTGCTTTTCGGTGCGGCGAAAGCCGCGCCGGGCCGGGTGCACCATGCACCCGCAACCGTGGAATGAAGTCTAGAAATCGACGCCTTGGCGCGCTGCTAAAAATCCCTTAACCGAACCCTATTCCGTCCTTAAGAACGCCATCGCCCGCTTATTGCGTGAATTCCATCACGCCGCCGCGCGCACCATGTCCACCGCCTTCTCGGCCACCATGATGGTGGGCGCATTGGTGTTGCCGCTGACGATGCGCGGCATGATGGATGCGTCCACCACGCGCAGCCCCTGCACGCCGCGCACGCGCAGCTGGGCATCCACCACGTCGTGCTCCCCCGGCCCCATGCGGCAGGTGCCCACCGGGTGGTAGATGGTGTCGGCGTGCTGGCGGATGAAGGCCTCGATCTCCGTGTCGGACTCCAGCACCGGCGCCGTGCCGTAGCGCGCCAGCGCGGGCTGCGCCAGGATTTCCTGCATGCGCTTGAAGCCATGCACCATGCGGTCCATGTCGGCGCGCTCGCCCAGGAAGTTCGGGTCCACCAGCGGCAGCACGAACGGGTCGCTGCTGGCCAGCGCCACGCTGCCCCGGCTCACGGGCTGCAGCAGGCAGACGTGGCAGGAATGGCCGTGGCCCAGCACCGTCTTGCGGCCGTGGTCCACCAGCTTGCCGATGACGAAATGCAGCTGGATGTCGGGCGCGGTCTCCGAGGGCTGGCTGCGGATGAAACCGCCGGCCTCGGCGAAGTTGGTCGTCAGCATGCCGCTGCGCTGGCGGCGCCACTCGCCCACGCCGCGCACGATGCGCGCCACACCGGGCAGCGAGATGCCGAACAGCTCGCTCTGCCCCGGCGCATCGACGACGCGCACCACGTCGGGGTGGTCGTGCAGGTGCGCGCCCACGCCAGGCTGGTCGTGCAGCACGGCGATGCCGTGGCGCTGCAGCTGCGCCCCCGGGCCGATGCCCGACAGCATCAGCAGCTGCGGCGACAGCAGCGCGCCCGCGCTCAGCAGCACCTCGCGCGCGCAGCGCACCTGCTGCAGGCGGCCGCCCTGGCGGTATTCCACGCCGACGGCGCGGCCCGCCTCGAACAGAATGCGCGTGGCGTGCGCCTCGGTGACCACCTGCAGGTTGGGCCGCGCCAGGTGCGGCGTGAGGTAGGCCTTGGCGGCGCTGAAGCGCTCGCCATTGCGGTGCGTGACCTGGTATTCGCCCACGCCTTCCTGCGCTGCGCCGTTGAAGTCGCGGTTGTGCGTGTGGCCGGCCTGCACGCCGGCCCGGACGAACTCGCCGGCGAAGCGGTTGGGCGAGCGCAGATCCATCACGTTGAGCGGACCGCCCACGCCATGCCAGGCGTCGGCGCCGCGCTCGTTGTTCTCGCTGCGCAAAAAGTACGGCAGCACGTCGCTCCAGCCCCAGCCGGGGTTGCCCTGCGCGGCCCAGTGGTCGTAGTCCTGGTGCTGGCCGCGCGCGTAGATCATGGCGTTGACCGAGCTGGAGCCGCCCAGCACCTTGCCGCGCGGCTGGTAGCCCCGGCGCCCGCCCAGGCCGGCCTGCGGCGTGGTGTTCTGGCCCCAGCCGTTGAGTTCGTACTTGGCCATCACGGCCAGCCCCGCCGGGCAGTGGATGAGCACGCTGCGGTCCGCCGGGCCGGCTTCGAGCAGGCACACCCGCACGGCCGGGTCTTCCGTCAGGCGCCCCGCCAGCACGCAGCCCGCCGATCCGCCCCCCACCACGATGTAGTCGAACATGGTCCTGCCTCCTCTGCTTTTGACGCACCTTAACCTAAGCAGCAGGCCAATGCCGCTACGATGGGGGCCGTTGTTTCACTTTGAAGAGAGCACTCCACATGAGCATCACCACGGTTGGCATCATTGGCGCCGGCACCATGGGCAACGGCATCGCCCAGGCCTGCGCGGTCTCGGGCATCAACGTCGTCATGGTCGACATCTCCGACGCAGCCGTCCAGAAGGGCCTGGCCACCGTCGCCGGCAGCCTGGACCGCCTGATCAAGAAGGAAAAGATCACCGCCGCCGACAAGGACACCGCCCTGGCGCGCATCAAGGTCTCGACCAGCTACGAGGACCTCAAGGCCGCCCAGCTCGTCATCGAAGCCGCCACCGAGAACTACGAACTCAAGCTCAAGATCCTCAAGCAGGTGGACGGTATCGCCGGCCCCGACGTGATCATTGCCTCGAACACCTCGTCCATCTCCATCACCAAGCTGGCCGCCGCCACCAGCCGCGCCGACAAGTTCATCGGCATGCACTTCTTCAACCCCGTGCCCATGATGGCGCTGGTGGAGATCATCCGCGGCCTGCAGACCAGCGACGCCACGCACGACGCCGTCAAGGCCATGGCCGTGGCGCTGGGCAAGAGCCCCATCACCGTGAAGAACGCCCCCGGCTTCGTGGTCAACCGCATCCTGGTGCCCATGATCAACGAGGCCTTCTTCGTGCTGGCCGAAGGCCTGGCCACGCCGGAAGACATCGACGCCGGCATGAAGCTGGGCTGCAACCAGCCCATCGGCCCGCTGGCCCTGGCCGACATGGTGGGCCTGGACGTGTGCCTGGCCGTGATGGACGTGTACCTGCAGGAATTCGGCGACAGCAAGTACCGCGCGTGCCCGCTGCTGCGCGAAATGGTGGCCGCCGGCCGCCTGGGCCGCAAGACGGGCCAGGGCGTCTACCAATACTGACAACCCCCTGAGGCGCTACGCGCCTTCCCCCTTCTCTCGCCCCGCTGCGCGGGCCGGGAAGGGGGACGCCACCAGCGCTGCGGGGCGGCCCTTGCGCGGTGGCTGCTGGTCTGGGCCGCGCCTATTCCAAGGGTCGCTGCCGGGGACTCAAGCCCGCCCAGGCCGGACGGCTCGTCCGGCCTTTTTCATGGCATTTTCATAATCAAAGTGCCATGCAACGCTTATCCATCAAGCGCTGACAGCTCCCATTTCAGGAGCAATCCACTCTATTTCCCTGAATTTTTCAGGGACTTTGATTCATTAAATTGCACACAATTTAATTGCCAGCAACAATTCACCCCATGCCCACCGCCGAACGCACCACCGACAGCCCCAGCCCGCCCCTCCTGTGGCTCGACAACCAGGTCTGCTTCGCCCTGTATTCGACCTCGCTGGCCATGACCAAGCTCTACAAGCCACTGCTGGACGCCATCGGCCTGACCTACCCGCAGTACCTCGTGATGCTGGTGCTGTGGGAGCAGGACGGCCCCACGGTGTCCGAACTCGGCGAGCGCCTGTTTCTCGACTCCGGCACGCTTACGCCGCTGCTCAAGCGCCTGGAAGCCTCGGGCCTGGTGGAGCGCCAGCGCGATCCGCAGGACGAACGCCGCGTGCGCATCACCCTCACGCCCGAAGGCCGTGCGCTGCGCGAGCGCGCCGAAAGCGTGCCGGCCTGCGTGCTGCAGGGCAGCCGCGCCAGCCTGCCCGAACTGCAGGCCCTCACCCGCCAACTGCAGGCGCTGCGCACCCAGCTCGCCCAGGCCGCCTGAACCGTATTCAACCCCGCCCGCACAGGGCACCATCCGCAAAGGAAGACACCATGGCATCGCTCGACAAAGTCCTCTACACCGCCCGCGCCCACACCACCGGGGGCCGCGACGGCGCCTCGCGCACCGACGACGGCCGGCTCGACGTGAAGCTGTCCTCGCCCGGCACCTCGGGCACCGGCACCAACCCCGAACAACTGTTTGCCGCCGGGTATTCGGCCTGCTTCATCGGCGCGATCAAGGCCGTGGCCGGCAAGATGAAGCTGGCCGTGCCGCAGGACGTGGCCGTGGACGCCGAGGTGGACCTGGGCCCCGTGGGCATGGCCTACGGCATCGCCGCGCGCCTGACCGTGCACCTGCCCGGCATGGAGCGCGCCCAGGCCCAGGCCCTGGTGGACGCCGCCCACCAGGTCTGCCCCTACTCCAACGCCACGCGCGGCAACATCGACGTGACGGTGACCCTGGCCTGATCGGCCGCGCCGCTGAGCGGCGCCGCCGGCTCCCGGCCGGGCCATCAAAACCATAGCGCCTCGCGCCCTGTCCACGGGCGCGGGGCGCTTTTTGCATGGCAACCTATGGTTTTCCCTGAGGCCGATTGCAAGATTGGACTCAGCTAATCGGGCCATCATGGCGGGCTCCATGAAGATCGCTCTCCTGTCCGACATCCACGGCAACCGCCAGGCCTTTGACGCCTGCCTCGCTCACGCGCGCGCCCAGGGCGCGCAGCACATCGCGCTGCTCGGCGACCTGGTGGGCTACGGCGGCGAGCCGCGCTACATCGTCCAGCAGGCCATGGCCCTTGCCGCCGAGGGCGCCACGGTGCTGTGCGGCAACCACGACGCGCTGGCCGTGCTGCCGCCGGCCGCGCTGGGCAAGTCGGCCCAGACCGGCGCCACCCAGGGCGCGGGCTGGACGCACAGCCAGCTGTCCGACGCCGAGCTGGAATTCCTCTCCGACCTGCCGCTGACCGCCGTGGTGGACAACGTGATGCTGGTGCACGCCAGCGCCGACGCCCCCGAGCGCTGGCGCTACGTGGACAACGAGGTGGTGGCCGGCCAGTGCCTGGACGCCGCGCTGCAGCACCCCGGCGTGCGCCACGTGTTCTGCGGCCACGTGCACCGCCAGATGCTCTATTACCGGGGCACCGGCCACGGCCTCATGCGCTTCGCGCCCATGCCTGGCGTGCCCGTGCCGGTGTCGCCGCGCCGCGCCTGGGTGGCCACCATCGGCTCGGTGGGCCAGCCGCGCGACGGCGACACGCGCGCCATGTATGCGCTGATCGACACCACGCAGTGGCAACTGCGCTTCGAGCGCGTGCCCTACCACCACGCCGAGGCCGCCGCCGCCGTGCGCGCCACCGGCGCGCTGCCCGAATCGTTTGCGCACCGGCTGGAGACTGGACGATGAAACTGCTCGAACCCGGCACCGAGGTGGATGGCTTCACGGCCCTTGAATGCATCCACTCCGGCGGCATGGCCCACATCTACCGCGTGGAATACGCCGTGGGGCCGCCGAACCCGGGTTTTCCGCTGGCCATGAAGATCCCGCGCATGACGGCCGGCGACGGCGCCGAGAACATCGTCAGCTTCGAGGTCGAACACCAGATCCTGCCCTCGCTCACCGGCCCGCACGTGCCGCGCTTCGTGGCCGCGGGCGACATCGACCGCCTGCCCTACCTGGTGATGGAATACGTGCACGGCCGCACGCTCGACCACTGGATGGAGCAGCCCGACAAGCCCGGCTTCGACACCATCGCGCGCCTGGGCGCCGCCATGGGCCGCGCCGTGCACAGCCTGCACCAGCAGAACGTGTGCCACCTCGACCTCAAGCCCGGCAACGTGCTCTTCACCACCGAGGACCACGCCTACCTGCTCGACTTCGGTCTGTCGTGCCACGCCCACTACCCCGACCTGCTGGCCGAGGAGCTGCGCAAGGCCGTGGGCTCGCCCGCCTGGATCGCGCCCGAGCAGGTGGTGGGCGTGCGCGGCGACCCGCGCAGCGACATCTTCGCCATCGGCGTCATGCTCTACGAGCTGGCCACGGGCGAGCTGCCCTTCGGCGCCCCCACCACCAAAGGAGGCCTGCGCCAGCGCCTGTGGATGACGCCGCCGCCGCCGCGCCAGTACCGGCCCGACATGCCCGAATGGCTGCAGGAAACCATCCTGCGCTGCCTGGAGCCCGAGGCCGCCAAGCGCCACCCCTCGGCCGCCCACCTGGCCTTTGACCTGGCCAACCCCGGCCAGGTGCAGATCACGCCGCGCGGCCAGCGCACCCAGGGGCCGGGCCTGCGCACGCACTTCAAGCGCTGGATCAAGGCGGCGGGCATGCATTACCAGCCCAGCCCGCTGCCCACGCGCCAGATCGAGGAGGTGCCCATCGTCATGGTGGCCGTGCCCCATGCCGACGTGCAGGACGTCACGCTGTACTCGCTGCGCCAGGCCGTGGCGCGCTCGCTCGGCATCCGCCCCGGCGCGCGCCTGGCCTGCGTGACCGTGATCTCGCCCTCGGCCAGCAGCAGCACCGACAACGCGCGCAGCGAAACCGCGCTGCACCGCCAGCACTCCACCCGCCTGCGCCAGTGGGCCGAAGGCCTGGACCTGGCGGGCCACAGCGTGAGCTACCACGTGCTCGAATCGGGCGACGTGGCCCAGGCCCTGGTGCGCTACGCCGAGGGCAACCAGGTCAGCATGATGATCCTGGGCGCGGCCACGCACGGGCTTCAGACGCAGCGCTTCATTGCCACCGTGCCCATGCGCGTGGCGCGCGACGCGCCCTGCACCGTCATCCTCGTCAAGCAGGCGCTGCCGTTTGCGCAGCTGGCCGCCGAATACACCGAATAGCGCCCGCGCGCACTGTCGCGCAGGCGGCGCGCCACCCTTGAGCCCGCGCGCCGTTTCGCCTACCGTGGCGGCATGAGCACCACCACCCTCCTCGTGCGCCAGGACGCGCTGGCCACCACCCAACTGCGCAGCACCGACCCCGCCCCGCTGGCCGACGGCCAGGTGCGCGTGCGCGTCGAACGCTTTGCACTTACCGCCAACAACATCACCTACGCCGCCATGGGCGAGATGCTGCAGTACTGGCAGTTCTTCCCCTCCGGCGAGGCGGGCTGGGGCATCGTGCCGGTGTGGGGCTTTGGCACGGTGACCGAATCGCTGCACGCCGATGTGGCCGTGGGCGAACGGCTCTACGGCTACTGGCCCCTGGCCAGCGAGGCCGTGCTCAGCCCCCACAAAACCTCGCCCACGGGCTTTGCCGACGGCGCCGCGCACCGCGCGGGCCTGCATGCCGTCTACAACCACTACCTGCGCTGCAGCGCCGACCCGTTCTACCGCACGGACAACGAAGACATCCAGGCCCTGCTGCGGCCGCTGTTCATCACCTCCTGGCTCATCGACGACTTCCTGGCCGACCAGGGCTTCTACGGCGCGGGCACGCTGCTGCTGTCCAGCGCGTCCAGCAAAACGGCCTACGGCACCGCCTTCCAGCTCGCGCAGCGGCCTGGCGTGCAGGTGGTCGGCCTCACCTCCCCGGCCAACCGCGCCTTCTGCGAAAGCCTGGGCTGCTACCACCGCGTGGTGGCCTACGACGAGCTGGAGCAGCTCGCCGCCGACACGCCCAGCGTGTACATCGACTTCGCCGGCAGCGTGGCGCTGCGCCAGCGCATCCACCAGCACTTCACGCAGCTCGCCTACAGCTGCGCCGTGGGCGCCAGCCATGTGGGCGACCTGGGCGGCGCCGGCCAACTGCCGGGCCCGCGCCCGGTGATGTTCTTCGCACCGGCGCAGGTGAAGAAGCGCACCCAGGAATGGGGCGTGCCGGGCCTGAACGACCGCTTGGTCGCCGCTTGGCAGGCCTTCAGCACCGCCGTGCAGGCACCGCCCCGGCCCTGGATCACCGTGCAGCAGCACCAGGGCCCGCAGGCCACCCAGGCGCTGTTCCTCGACCTGCTGCGCGGCCAGGGCGACCCGCGCACCGGCCACACCGCCAGCATGCTCCCCTGAAGCCCAAGGCCATTCGCGGCCCCTGGCGGCAGCGGCCGACGACAATCGCCGGATGCACGCCACGCCCGATACCTCGCCGCTCCACCCCTTCGCCACCCTCACGCCCGACGTGGTGCTCGACGCACTCGCCAGCGTGGGGCTGTATGGCGACGGACGACTGATGGCGCTGTCGTCGTATGAGAACCGCGTGTACCAGGTGTGGCTGGAAGACGGCCAGCGCGTGGTGGCCAAGTTCTACCGCCCCGGGCGCTGGAGCGAGGCGCAGATCCTCGAAGAACACGCCTTCGCCGCCGAGCTCATGGCCGCCGAGGTGCCCGCCGTGGGCCCGATGGTGATCGACGGCCGCACGCTGCACCCGCATGGCGGCTTCCAGTTCTCCGTCAGCCCCTGGCGCGGCGGGCGCCAGCCCGAGCTGGACGACTTCGAGGTGCTGGAATGGACCGGCCGCTTCCTCGCGCGCATCCACGCCGTGGGCGCCCAGCAGCCCTTCGCCGCCCGGCCCGCGCTCGACCTGCAGCAGTTCGGCACCGAGCCGCGCAACTGGCTGCTGCAACACGAGCTGATACCGCTCGACGTGCAATCCCCCTGGCGCAATGCCTGCGACACCGCTCTTGATTTGATAGCTAATGGCGCTCAGCCCGCGGGCGCTGGAGGCCCATTTCTCTTGAAGGATGCCACGCTTCTGCGCCTTCACGGCGACTGCCACCCCGGCAACATCCTGTGGACGCCGCTGGACGAATGGGGGCGCGGCGGCCCGCACTTCGTGGATCTGGACGACGCCCGCACCGGCCCCGCCGTGCAAGACCTGTGGATGCTGCTGTCCGGCGACCGGCGCCAGCGCACGCACCAGCTCGGCGCCCTGCTCGACGGCTACGAACAGTTCCGCTCCTTCGACCGCCGCGAGCTGGCCCTCATCGAGCCGCTGCGCACCCTGCGCCTGATCCACTACAGCGCCTGGCTGGCCCGCCGCTGGGCCGACCCGATCTTCCCCATCAACTTCCCCTGGTTCGGCACCAGCGACTACTGGCGCGGCCAGGTGGACATGCTGCACGAGCAGATCGAAGCGATACAGGAAGAGCCGCTGGTGGCGTGAGCGGCGGCCGACTCGAGTAGGCGCTACCGGGACGACACCTAAGCGCTAAGCGCTGATGCCGGCAAATCTCACACGGTCATCAGCTCGAAACTCTTGGCTCTTCAATGCCCAAAGCCACATAATGAATCGTTACAAGGAGATACATGATGTGGTTTTGGCTTTTGCTGTCCTGGGTGGCGACCCTCTACTTGTTCAATGCCAAGGGCAAAGTAGAAAAAGTACTGGTTCAAACCAAAGATTCCTTAGCGGCCGCGGTCAATCAAAGCAATGCTCAACTAGAAGAGATTGCTCGGCTAGGCAGTGAATTGAAGCGACAACATGAAGACTTTGAGGAAAAAGTTGGAAGTTTGCAGACACGAGTTGATCTATTAACCAAATATCAAGTCATTGAAGACGCCAAAGAAGAAGCCGGCCGGATCATGGCGCTGGCACGCAAAGAAGGCAACGAGATCATCATGAGCGCAAACACGGCAAAGACAGAGGCACAGCAGTTTGCCAAGGGCGTCAAGGAAGAAGCTCTGCGATCATCCAAAGAGCGTCGCGAGCATATTGAACGACTGTTAGCTGATGCGAACAGTCAGGCCTCAAAAATTATTGCCGACGCTAAAACTTCTGCAGAACTAATTGCTGGTGATGCCTACCGCGCACTTAAGGAAGCTGATGCCCTGAAGGAAACAGCAAAGGCTATGCAGAACGTCATTGATGGCTACGGAGATAAGTATTTAAAGCCAACGTATAGCTTGCTGGATGAACTAGCCGAGTTGTATTGATTCGATGAGGCGGGCAAGCAACTAAAGCTGGCGCGTGATCGCACCAAGCTGATGATAGAAGCGGCGCGTGCAGCCACATGCGACTACGTAGAAGCTCAGCGGAAGACCACCGCAACTCATTTTGTTATCGACGCGTTTAACGGAAAAGTTGACAGCATCTTGACCCGCTCCAAACAAAGCAACTATGGGGTCCTTGAGCAGCAGATCCCGAGACGCGTTTGCATTAGTCAACAGCAATGGCACGGCCTTTCGCAACGCAAGAATTAACGATGAATACTTGAATTCCAGGCTTGACGAACTGCGTTGGGCCACTGCAGTGCTCGCACTCAGGGAAAGAGAGCGAGAGGAACAGAAGATTATTCGTGACCGCATCAGAGAGGAGGAGCGTGTTCGCAAGGAGATTGATCGAGCCTTAAAAGAATCAGCAAAAGAAGAGGAAATACTTGGCAAGGCGATGGAGAAGATGCGCCAACAAGTAGCCAAAGCCAACGACGAGCAACGTGCCGCTTACGAAGCACAGCTACAAGCACTGGAGCAAAAACTTGCTGAAGCGGAAGCTAAGAGCCAACGTGCTTTGTCGATGGCCCAACAAACACGCGCGGGTCATGTTTATGTGATTTCCAATATTGGTTCATTTGGAGAGAACGTGCTCAAGGTCGGCATGACGCGCCGTCTAGAGCCCAATGACCGAGTTCGTGAGCTGGGAGACGCTAGCGTGCCCTTTGCGTTTGATGTTCACGCAATGATATGGAGCGAGGATGCCCCAGCACTGGAGAGAGCTCTGCACATGCAATTCGTCAAAACACAAATGAACAAGGTCAATCCACGCAAGGAGTTCTTCCGCATTCCTGTTGCTCAGGTGCGGGAGGCACTCCAGAAGCGCGGTATTGAAGCCTCATGGACACTGGCCGCAGCAGCAGCTGAGTACAGAGAAAGCTTGGCTATTGAAGCCCAGATGGCTAGCAGCGCAGCCTTGGAAGCGGAGTGGATTCGCAAACAGGCCGAGTATGAATTTGAAGAGGAAGTAGCAGCGCTTGAGCAAGCTGATCCCGCGACGACGGACTCAAGCAAAGACATAAATTTCGGTGCGAAAGAGTTGACCACCTAAGGAGACAGTTTGTCGAATGCATCGATGGGACTTTCAACCTGAGATACTCATCCAACAGCGCAAACGGTTCAATTCCTGCAACTTCACCGGCCCAGCAGCCGCCATGGCAGTTAGTTTCCGTGTAAGCGTCACCAACAGAAACGACACCTGTCCTCCGCATCTTCGCGCAGTTCACCCTGGGCCAAGCCCGTGGCCCGCCCTTCGCCATGAAATCCGTCGGCGCTCAGTTCCCGTCGAATGGAACCGGCGCGTCGCTGCGCACCTGCTTCCCTTCAAAGAAGAAGGGGCCGATGTCGCGGTAGGTCAGCACATAGCCCTGCGGCATGGGCTTGTTGGTGAAGTGGACCTGCCGCACGTCCTTCACCGTCGTCACCACCTGATAGACCCGGCCCGCCTCCACGGTCACGTCGTGGAAGTGGTTGCCGATCAGATGCGCATATCGGGTTTCCAGCGAGAGGGTGTGCTTGCCCGGGAGCAGGTACACCACGGACGGGCAGCTGCTCATCATCCCCATCCGGCGGTAGGACTTGCCATCGACTTCACAAATCAGCGTGTGGTGCGCCTGCACGCCCGGATGGGCGACAAACACCGCCGCCACGGAATCCTTGGACTTGGCCGCGCCGTCATACGCCTGGCTCCGCAGCAAAACCTCGGGGCCGGAAGCGCAGCCGGACAAAGCAGCGACGGCGGCGAGAAGAAGAAATCGGAGATGAGACAAGAGTGTTCCTTTTTGGGATGGGAATGCTGGGGCCGGGGATCCGATGCGACGGACTGGATGGCGCCCCAGGTAATGTAGACCGGGCTCACTGGTCCATGCGCTTGCACTGTTGGGCTACGTGCACTCTATGGACTGCTGCTCTGGGCTGACAGCGGAAGCTCCCCAAGGAGAAAGCGAGGGAGAAGTCCTTCTAGCAAGGAAGCGTCATCCAGCACCGGCAGCAGCCCACATACATTGGGTGAGGGAAAGGCGCTGAAGGTGGAGCTACCTGTTGGGGCCAATGAGGCATACACGCGACGGTCACTGCTTGCGCAGAATGAGGTTGGCGGTGTAAATTGCTCCTTGTCCGGGATAACGCGAACCCGGCCGCGCTCAGGACACCTGGCGCACAGCCGAGTGGTGCGATGCCCCGGCGCCCGACCTGTCCGGCTATCGGCAACGGGAGTAGCTTCAACACTACCCCTGCTGCCAAATGAACAAGCTGGCCAAACTCCGTATCCAGTCCGCTATCGCCCAACAGGGCTGCTGCTTTTATTGCGGGCTAAAAATGATTGAGCCCACCCTACCTGAACTTGCACGATCAGCTGCGCCAACACGGTGGCATAAGTTCCTTCGATGTACCGCAGAGCATCTCACTGCGCGCCAGCAGCATGGCCGCGATGTAGCGCCTAACATCGTCGCCGCCTGCTGGTGGTGCAACTCCCGCCGGCACAAGGGGCGTGAGGAGAAAGCACCAGATCCGTTGAGATATCGGCAGCGCGTGCAAAGCCTGATGGAAAAGGGGTGCTGGCACCCAGTCAACGCTCTGGCTTTTGACTCGCACGCATAGCCAACCCAGTGAAACTCGGCTCTAGTTTGCTTGGTTAGCTTCAGGCTGATTGGTTGCCGACGTTCAGCGGAGATAGCCAGACGACGGCTTTGCGTGCCGAAGAACGAACACGGGTCAGTGAGATGCTGGGGAATACATGTTGACAATGACCACGCCGATGACAATCAGCGCCAGTCCAACAACGGTTGGTAGGTTCAACGACTGCCCCATGAAGACCCAGCTGATAACAGAGAGAAGAACCACCCCCACGCCTGACCAGATCGCGTAAGCAATCCCAGTTGGCAATTGACGGAGTGTCAACGAAAGGAAGAAGAAGGCGATGGTGTAGCCCACTACGGTGGCAAGCGATGGCCAAAGTTTGCTGAACGAGTCCGATAGTTTGAGGGCTGTGGTTGCGGCAATTTCTGCGACGATTGCGATCGAAAGGTAGAGGTAGACCATCGGCTTAGTATGTGTCCGCCCCCCGAATCGGGCTAGCTTTCCGTGGCATATCCTCCATCTCGCCCGAGGTCTTCCAGTTTTGTTGACGGGGCGAAATCAGTGTGCGCAAACTGGGGTTTCAGCGGCAGCTTCTGGCCCTATAGCTGCCGCCGGTGCCTCGTCCGCGATGGGCCGTATCCGCTGTGAAGCCGCCTCACAAAGAAGAAGCGAGCGCTAGAACAATCACGACAGTCACCCAAGACGGCCACTTTCGCCACGCCCCAACCGCTACATTTTCAATAGCTGCCAGCGCCTCATCCATAAAGCGCCGCAGCCATTTGTTTTCAAAATAGGCTGCAACAACAGTCAAATCCGGTACGGCCGTCATGGCGGCGATTTCAGGCCATCAGGACTTCACCGGATCAGCATTGCCCGCCGTAACCAGCGGCACGTTGGTTTCTCCATGGGGCGCACCAGCCCCCGACCACACGCTGTCCTTCGCGCCCTGCCGCACACGCCGCTGCGTAGCCACAGCCATCCACGCCAGGCCCAGCGCGCCCACGAAGGCGGTGGCGTCCACGCCCACCACTGCCGGCGTGAAGCCGGCCCAGGGCGCGGTGCCGGGCACGGCCCAGGCGAGCAGCGTGCTCAGCGGAATGGCCAGCGTCAGCGCGCAGGCGGCCCACAGCAGGTGCACGCCAGCGCGCGCCGCGCCGGTAGCGAAGGCCCAGGTGAGGCAGGCGAAGAAGGCGGCGTAGTACACGCCCTGGTGCCAGGCGGCCAGGTCGCCCGCGCGGCCGGTCAGCCACTTGCTGGCCACGAGCATGAGCGAGATGCCGCAGATGCTGCCGAGGCACACGCCCACGGTGGCGGCGCCCATCAGGCGGGTGTCGCGCCGCTGCGCGGGGATGGGGCCGTTGCGGGCGGCGCGGCGGCGGCGTGTTTCTATCCACAGCAGGTTGCCGCTGTAGAACAGCCAGGCGCCGGCAAGGCCGAGCACGAAGTACAGCCACTGCACCAGCGCGCCGCCGAACGACGCCATGTGCAGCGCAAAGAAGCTGCTGATGAACAGGTTGGGCGTGTCCTGCCGGCCGGGCATCAGGTCGGTGCTGAGGACCTTGCCGCTGTACGGGTCCAGCGCCACGAAGCCGCCGCGCGCGCGGGGCGCCACGGCCTGGTCGTTCTTGCCCCACACCCGCACCACGGCGCGCGGCCCGGTCACGCCCTGGTATTGCAGGTGTGCGGGCTCGAAGCCGGGGGACAGGCCCTGGATGCGCGCCAGCAGCGCCGTGGGCGCCAGCAGGGCCGCCGGGTCGCGCGCGGGCGCGGCGCCGGGCTGGGCGGCCGGGCGCTGGAAGGCGGTGGCCCATTGGCCGCCGTGGACCACCTTGTCCTGCGCCACGTAGATGCCGTCGTGGAAGGCAAAGACCACGGCCGTCAGCGCCATGGCGATGTGGAACGGCAGGCTGATGATGCCCACCACGTTGTGCGCGTCGAGCCACATGCGCTTGAGGTTCTTGCCCACGCGCAGCGCGAAGAAGTCCTTGACCAGCGTGGGCAGCAGCACGACGACGCCGGAGATGAGCGCCACGGCGTACAGCGCCGACACCACGCCCATCACCCAGCGGCTGGGGTCGTTGTCGAACGGCAGGCCGACGACGCGGTGCAGGGTGTCGATGAACGCCGCCAGGGGCACGGGCCGCGTTTCTTCCACCTGGGCGTTGCCTGCGGCGTCCAGCAGCGCGGCGTAGTGGCGCACGGAGGTTTCGTCGTGGTCGTCGGCGTTGGGGTCGCGCACCTCCCAGGTCAGGCGCGCGGGCACGTTCTCGGCTTCGGCCAGGTGGATGCTGAAGCCCTTGGCGGCCTCGGGGTGGGCCGCCAGGGTCTTGGCGATGAGCTCGGGCGCGGCCTCCAGCGGCGCCATGCGCGCCTGGCTGGGCGGCGTGGCCCAGCGGGCCAGCGGCTCCTTGAAGACGGTGAGCGCCCCGGCATAGAAGGCGATAAACAGCGCCAGGCCGCTGAGGATGCCGGTCCAGGTGTGGACCGATTTGTAGACGCGGATGAAGTCGGTTCGCATAGTCAACGCTCAACGCAGCGCCCACAGCGCGCCGTAGGCCAGCAGGTTGGCACCGCCCAGCCACAGCCAGGCGCGCAGGCCGCTTTGAAAGAAGTAGACACAGCCCGCCGTGCCCAGCCAAAGGGGCGGCACCATCCACATGGCGAGCTGGCCGCGCACGGGCAGCGGCATGGCGGCAGTGAGCTGAGAGAACACGCCGCTGGCGGCCAGCGCCAGCCCCAGGCCCAGCAGGGTGCCGGCCAGGGTTTTGGAGAGCCAGTCGCGCTGGATGGGCGCGGGCTTGGCTGCCGTCATGGCGCGGCTCCGGGCCGCACGGCGCGCAGTGCGCCCAGGTAGGCCAGCGCCGCGAACACCAGCATCAGCAGCGTGAGGTACGTGAAGGTGGCGGTGAGGGCCTGCATGTGCTGCGCCAGGCCCAGCCAGCCCAGCATCAGCAGCACGGCGCCGGCGCCACGCGCGGGGCGCACGGGCCAGGGCATGGCGCGCCAGCGCTGGTGCGGCGAGGCAAGGTAGATGCACACGCAGCCCAGCAGCGCCGCCGCCAGGCCGAGAAGGGTAAGGGCCTTCATGGGGCGGCCTGCGCTCAGAAGTCCACGGTGACGGAAGCGGTCACCGTGCGGGGCTGGCCCAGGGTGGCGATGGGCGTGGTGTCGCTGAAGGCGCCCGAGTAGTAGTGACGGTCGAACGCGTTGGCCACGTTCAGGCGGAACACGGTGGGGCGGCCGGCGAGCTTGGTGGCGTAGCGCGCGCCCAGCTCCACGTCGTTCCAGCCGGGGATCTTCTGCGTGTTGGCCGCGTTCAGGTACTGGCCCGAGCTGGCCACCATGCGCCCGCTGAGGGTGAGGCCCGGCACGGGCGTGTCCCACTCCAGGCCCAGGTTGCCCTGCCAGCGCGGCGCGCCCACGGCCACCTTGCCGTTGGTGGCGTTGTTGGCCGTCTTGGTTTGCACGGCCTGGGTGTAGGCCACGCCGCCCAGCAGGCGCACGCCGCGCGCCAGCTCGCCGAAGGTGTTCCACTCCAGGCCGCGCACGTGCTTCTCGCCGCCGTCGGTGGCGTCGTTGCCGTTCACCGCGATCAGCATGGGCTTGGCGATCTCGAACAGGCTGGCGGTGTGGGTGAAGCTGCCGGCGTTCCACTTCACGCCCAGTTCCTTCTGCTCGGTCTTGTAGGGCGCGAAGGTGTGGTTGCGCACGTAGGTGGGCGTGGCAATGGTGTCGCCCTTGCTCAGGCCTTGCACGTAGTTGGCGTACAGCGCAATGCCCGGCCCCCAGGGCTTGTAGACCACGGCCGCCGAGGGCGTGACGGCGCTCTTGTTGTAGGCGCCGGTGACGGCACCGGCGGCGCTGAAGTTGGTCGTCTTCACGGTCTGGTGGCGTGCGCCGAGGGTGAGGCGCAGCGTGTCCTGCAGGAACGACAAGGTGTCCATCAGCGCCACGCTGGAGAGCGTGTTCTCGCTGGACTTGGGCGCCGTGGCCGGAATGGCCGGCATGGCGTGGAACACCGGGTGGTGGATGTTCGTGGCGAAGGACGAGGTGGCGCTGGCCGCGCCGGCTTCCTGGTCCAGGCGCGAGGCGTGCAGCACCATCTCGTGCGCCACATCACGGGTGTGGAAGTTGAAGCGCAGGCCGGCCTCGGACGACACGGCGTCGTCGTAGCCGCGCGAGGCCACGGTGACGGAGTTGGGGCTGGCGCCGGCCGCATTGATGTTGCGCACATGGGTGCCGTTGATGAAGCCCGCAAAGTCGTGCTGGCGCGCGCCGATGCCGGCGAAGCCCGTCAGTTGCGGGGTGAAGGCGTATTCGGCGCGCGCGATCACGCCCTTGCTTTCCAGCGCACCCTGGGCGGCGGGAAACTGGTTGATGGTCGGGTCCGGCGCGGCCGGGATGCTGGTGCCGGCCATCCAGAACATGGCCGGGGTGCCGCCCTTGAACGACTCCTTGCTGGTGTAGGCGTCCAGCGAGGCCTTGAGCGGGCCGCTGCGGTGGTCGAGTGCGGCCGAGAGGAATTCACGCCGCTTGGACTGGCCGTTGAGCTCGGTGTCGCCATCGCTGAACGAGCCGTTCACGCGCAGGCCCCAGTCCTTGCTGTCGCCAAAGCGGCGGCCCAGGTCGAAGGTGGTGCCGGGCTGGCTGTCCGACTGCACGCCGGCCGAGACGCGGTTCAGCGGCGCATCGTCGGCGCGCTTGGGCACGAGGTTGATGACGCCGCCTACAGCGCCGCTGGGGGCCATGCCGCCGAACAGGGCATTGGGGCCCTTGAGCACTTCCACGCGCTCGAACATCTCCACCGGCGTGTGGCCGATGGGCGCGAGGCCGAACATGCCGTTGATGGCCAGGTCGTTCTGGCCCACGTCGAAACCGCGGATGCGGAAGTTCTCGTAGGCATGGCCAGTGGAGGTGGTGAAGCGCACCGCCGGGTCGTTGGTCAGCACGGCGGCGACGGTGCGCGCGCCCTGGTTCTCGATGAGTTCGGCCGTGTAGCCGGTGACGTTGAAGGGCGTGTCCATCACGTCCAGGTTGCCCAGCGCGCCCAGGCGGGCGCCCTTGGCCACCTGGCCGCCGGCGTAGGGCGCCGGCAGGCTCTCGGGCGTGCTGGTCTCGGCCTTCACGGTGACGGCGGGCAGCGAGGCATCCGCCTGCTGCGCGCTGGCCGCCGGGGCCAGCCACACCCCGCCCAGCAGCGTGGCCGCACCGCAGGCGAACCGCACCGCCTGCGACACGGGCCGCATCCGCGCCGGATGGCGGCCCGCACCTGAAACCTCCCGCCTCGCTACGCATGAAAGCAGGACACCCCTCTGTTGAGCACCGGTCATTGTGTTTTCCTTGTTCGACATGGCAAGGCCCGCCCGGGCCGCCGCAATGGCGGGCCCGGCAGGCCGGTGGTTATCCGCAAGCCGCGCCGTGCCCTAACGGGCATCGAGACACATCAAATGCAAATGCGAATAATTACCATTCTAGTATCAAGAAGCCACGACAAACCGTTTCGGCGCTCCGCCGCGGGACGCGGCCGGCAGCACGCGGCGCCCACGGCGCGGGCGGGGCGAGACGCCCGCCCATGAAAAAACCCCGGCAGGGTCTGGGCTCTACCGGGGTTTGTTTGCTACATACTTTGTAGCTATTGGCGCTTGCTGCACAAGCGCTGCAGCGCCTTTTTGCTTACATCAGGCAAGCAGCGCATTGACGCGCTTGACGTAGGCGGCCGGGTCTTCCGGCAGGCCGCCTTCGGCCAGCAGGGCCTGGTCAAACAGGATGTGGGCCAGGTCGTGGAAGTGCACGCTGCCGTCGAGCTTTTTCACCAGCGGGTGCTCGGCATTCACCTCCAGCACGGGCTTGGTTTCGGGGGCCTTCTGGCCGGCCTGCTTGAGCATGCGGGCGAGCTGCGTGCTCATGCCGTCGTCCTGCACCACCAGGCAGGCGGGCGAGTCGACCAGGCGGGTGGTCACGCGCACGTCGTCGGCCTTGTCCTTGAGGGCTTCCTTGAGCTTGGCGAGCACGGGCTTGAACTGCTCGGCGGCCTCTTCGGCAGCCTTCTTCTCGGCCTCGTCCTGCAGCGTGCCCAGGTCCACGGCGCCCTTGGCCACGCTTTGCAGGGGCGTGCCGTCGAAGTCGTGCAGGTAGTTCAGCGCCCACTCGTCCACGCGGTCGGTCATCAACAGCACTTCGATGCCCTTCTTCTTGAAGACTTCGAGCTGCGGGCTGTTCTTGGCGGCGGCCAGGCTGTCGGCGGTGATGTAGTAAATGGCCTCCTGGCCTTCCTTCATGCGCGCCTTGTAGTCGGCAAAGCCCACGCTGGGCGTGTCGCTGGTGGTGCTGGCAAAGCGCAGCAGCTTGGCCAGGCGCTCGCGGTTGCCGAAGTCCTCGCCCAGGCCTTCCTTGAGCACGGCGCCGAACTCGGCGTAGAACGCGGTGTACTTGCCTTCCTTGGCCTTGTCGTCGGCGTCCACCACGTCGGTGACGCCATCGTCGCCGGCCGTGGCTTCGTGCTTGTCATGCTTGGCCAGGTCTTCCAGCATGCTCAGCACGCGCTTGGTGCTGCCCTCGCGGATGGAGCGCACGTCGCGGCTCTCCTGCAGCAGCTCGCGGCTGACGTTGAGCGGCAGGTCGGCCGAGTCGATCACGCCCTTGACGAAGCGCAGGTAGCCGGGCATCAGCGCCTCGGCATCGTCCATGATGAAGACGCGCTTGACGTAGAGCTTCACGCCGGCCTTCTTGTCGCGGTTCCACAGGTCGAACGGCGCCTTGGCGGGGATGTAGAGCAGCTGCGTGTACTCGGTGTTGCCTTCCACGCGGTTGTGCGCCCAGGTGAGCGGGGCCTCGTGGTCGTGGCTGATGGCCTTGTAGAAGTCCTGGTACTGCTCTTCGGTGATGTCCTTCTTGGCGCGCGTCCACAGGGCGCTGGCCTTGTTGACGGTTTCCCATTCGCCGGTTTTCACCATGCCGCCGGGCTCGCCTTCCTTCTCGCCTTCCTTCCATTCCTCTTTTTCCATGAGGATGGGCAGGCTGATGTGGTCGGAGTACTTGCCGATGACCTGCTTGAGCTTCCAGGCGTTGAGGTATTCGGAGGCGTCGTCGCGCAGGTGCAGGATGACGCTGGTGCCGCGCGCGGCGCGCGTGATGTTCTCCACCTCGAAGTCGCCCGCGCCGCCGCTGACCCAGCGCACGCCCTCTTGCGCCTTCAGGCCCGCGCGGCGCGATTCGACGGCGATCTTGTCGGCCACGATGAAGCCCGAGTAGAAGCCCACGCCAAACTGGCCGATGAGCTGGGCGTCCGCCTTCTGGTCGCCCGTGAGCTTGCCCATGAAGTCCTTGGTGCCGCTCTTGGCGATGGTGCCCAGGTGGTCGATGGCCTCCTGCGCGCTCATGCCGATGCCGTTGTCCTGGATGGTGAGCGTCTTGGCCGCTGCGTCGAAGCTCACGCGCACTTCGAGGTTGGGGGCGTCTTCGTACAGGCCGTTGTTGTTCAGCGCCTCGAAGCGCAGCTTGTCGCAGGCGTCCGAGGCGTTGGAGATCAGCTCGCGCAGGAAGATTTCCTGGTTGGAATACAGCGAGTGCGTGACCAGGTGCAGCAACTGGGCCACTTCGGCCTGGAAGGAAAGGGTTTGTTTGCTCATAGGGGTTTTGGTGACAAATCCGGTGTGCGAAAAGGAGGGGGCGCGCCCAGCCTCCCCGGCCGGGCACGCGCCCGCAGGCGTTCATTTAGGGGCGGTTGCGCAGGTTTCAACCCTGGGCGGCGCCAGGGGCCACGCGGTCAAGCTATCAAAAATGATAGCTGCTGGCGCTTGATGGGCAAGCGCCAGAGGCCATTTTTGCCTGAAACGGCGTCAACCGTCGCTGTTGATGCGCTGCACCAGCATCTGCAGCACGCGGTCGGCCTTTTCGTTGGCGATCTGGCAGGTGCCGGCTGCCGCATGGCCGCCGCCGCCGTACTCCAGCATGAGGTTGCCCACATGGGTCTTGCTGCCACGGTCGAGGATGGACTTGCCGGTGGCGAACACGGTGTTCTGCTTCTGCAGGCCCCACATCACATGGATGGAAATGTTGGCCGTGGGGAACAGCGCGTAGATCATGAAGCGGTTGGTCGCCCAGATGGTTTCCTCGGGCCGCAGGTCTAGCACCACCAGGTTGCCGATCTGCGTGGCGCAGTGCAGGATCTGCTCCTTGGCCTTGGCGGCGTGCTCGCGGTACAGCGCCACGCGCTCCTGCACGTCGGGCAGTGCCAGGATCTGGTCGATGCTGTGGTCGCGGCAGTATTTGATGAGGTCCATCATCAGCGCGTAGTTGCTGATGCGGAACTCGCGGAAACGGCCCAGGCCGGTGCGCGAGTCCATGAGGTAGTTCAGCAGCACCCAGCTCTGGGGGTCGAGGATGTCCTCGCGCGAATACTGGGCCGAGTCGGCCTGGTCCACGGCTTCCATCATTTCGTCGGTGACGCGCGGGAAGGCCGCCTTGCCGCCGTAGTGGTTGTAGACCACGCGCGCGGCCGACGGAGCATGCGCCTCGATGATGTGGTTGACGTCGCGCCGGCCCGAGTTGCGCACGGTTTCCGACTCGTGGTGGTCGAACACCAGGTGCGCGCCGGGCACGTAGGGCAGGTTGGTGGTGATGTCGCGCTCGGTAATCTCGATCTTGCCGTCCTGCATGTCCTTGGGGTGGACGAACAGGATGTCGTCGATCAGCTCCATCTCGTTGAGGAGCACGGCACACACCAGGCCGTCGAAATCGCTGCGGGTCACCAGACGGTACTTGCGGTCGCTCACGGGCTTCTCCTTGTTACATATCGTTGCCAGCCTGGAATGGTAGCAATCCCGGCTCCCGGCTCGACCGTCATGTCCCCATAAATCGACGGGCGGCTTTACCGCCGGTTCAGCCGGCGGGCGGCGGCGCCAGCCAGTCGGCGAGCTGGCGCGCCACACCGGCGTCGCTCAAAAGGTCCAGGTGCCCCACCCTATGGGCCACGTACTGGCGGCTGCGCGCAAAGGCCAGGCAGCGCGCCGGGTCGTCGTGCACGCCCAGCGCACTGTGCAGGGGCACCAGCCCGTCGCCCACCAAGCGCTCGGCCACCGGGCTGCGCCGTGCCGCCAGCGTTGCAGCCACCGCGAAGCACTCCACCCCGGCGGGCAGCGGCACGGGGGTGCGCGTGTCCGGGCTGCGGCGGAAGCGGTCGCGGCCCTGCCAGTCGGTGTCGAGCACGTGACCGTAGCGCAGGTCGGTGATGCCGGCACTGCGCAACTGGGCCAGCCGCGCAAACGGCCGGCTGTAGGGCGTGCTCCCCAGCAGCACATCCACCCAGTGGCCCGCCCGCTCCAGCGGCGCACCGTGGTGCGGCGTGCCCAGGAAGACCATGCGGCGCAGCTGTGCGGGCCAGCCGTGCCCGGCCTCGGCGGCGGCCTGGCAGGCCGCCCGCACCACCAGCCCGCCCATGCTGTGCACCAGCACGCTGAACTCCTGCACGGGCACCGGCCAGGCGGCCAGCAAGGCCTCGATGTGTCCGGCCAGCGCGCGCCCGTTCTCCGAGGTGTGCAGGCCGGTGTTGTAGCGCACGTAGATGGGCGTGTAGCCCAGCGCCCGCGCCAGGTGCGCGCCATGGTCGTGGCCGGCACACTGCCACTGCAGGTCGTTCATGCACAGGCCATGCACCAGCAGCAGCACCTTGCCGGTGGCGGCGCCGCTGGCGCGCAGCGCGGCCAGGTCCAGCGCCCGGCCGTGCTGGCGCAGCTCCATCGCCACGGCCAGCGGGTTGCGGTCGGCCGCGAGGCGGTCGCCCATCACGCCGTTCAGCGCCGAGAGCACGGCCTCGCGCTCAAAGGGCGGTGCGGCGTCGGCATGGCCGGCGGTGCGTTCCAGAAAGGGTTCGAGCCGCAGCAGCGCAGCCTGCAGGCCGGCGTCGACCAGGCGCGTCACGCCCTGCACGCCCTGGTAGACCATGCCGGTGAGCCCGCGCGCGCGCCCCGCCTCGGCACCACCCGGCAGCCCCAGCGTGGCCAGCACCGACTGGTGCACACCCTCGGCGATGCGCGCCACGCCGGCCGTGGCCTGGGTGGCCAGGCGCGCTGCGCCGCGCAGGTCGCTGGCACGCAGCTGCCGCGCGGCCGCCATGGCGGCCTTCGCGGCCTTGCCCGGTGGGGGCGGTGGAGGAAGGGCCATGGTGTTGCTCCGGGAAAGAATCAAAAGCGCTCGTGCGCTCCGAGGTAGCGCCACTGCCCCACGGGCAGGTTGCCCAGCGTGACGCGGCCGATGCGGATGCGCTTGAGGCCCACCACCTTCAGGCCCACCAGTTCGCACATGCGGCGGATCTGGCGCTTCTTGCCCTCGGTGAGCACGAAGCGCAGCTGTTCGGGGTTCTGCCACTCCACGCGCGCGGGCTTGAGCGGCTGTCCGTCCAGGCTCAGGCCGTGGCGCAGGCGTTCCAGTTGCTCGCGCGGGAACACGGCCTGCACGTTGGTGCTGACGGGATCGTTCTCGCTGATCTCCAGCAGCGGCTCGGCGCGCGCGCCCGGCGGCAGGGCGCGCAGCGGCCCCGGCCCCTGGTACACCACGCGCACGAGGTATTCCTTGTCCATGGTGGAGTCTTCGCCAATGATCTGCCGCGCCACGCGCCCGTCCTGCGTCAGCACGAGCAGGCCCACGGAGTCGATGTCGAGCCGGCCGGCAGGCGCCAGGCCGCGCAGGTGCGGCGGCGTGAAGCGCAGGCCGCTCGGGTCTTCGCGCCAGTGCGTGCGCGGATGGATCAGCGCCACGGCCGGCTCATGCCCGTCCTCGGCTTGGCCCGAGACGTAGCCGATGGGCTTGTTCAGCAGGATGGTGACACGGCTGTCCTGCTGGCGCTGCGCCGCACGCTCGACGGTGACGCGGTCCTGCGGCGTGACCTTGACGCCCATCTCGGCCACCTGGCCGTTGACATAGACCCAGCCGTGCGCAATCCAGTCGTCCGCCTCGCGGCGCGAACACAGGCCCAGTTCGGCCAGGCGCTTGTTCAGGCGCGTGCCGCCTTCCCCGGCGGCCGGCGGCGGTGCGGCGCGCTGCGGGCGCGGCGCTGGTGTCGCGGCGCGCGGCGTGGCGGCGCGCGGGGCGGCTGCGGCGGGCCGGGGCACGGGGGCCGCGGCCGGCGCGGCGGCCGGCGTCGCCGGGCGGCGCAGCGTCAGGCGGCGCGAGGCAGGGGGTTCGGGCGGCGCAGTGGGCGGGCGGGTGCTGGAAGGCATGGTGTCGGTGTGCTTGCAAAGGGGCGCGGCGGCAGGCCGGCGGCGCCCGGTTCAGGCCTGTTGGGCGTGCCAGGCCAGGAAGTCGTCGACCGGCAGCGGCCGGCTGATGTGGTAGCCCTGCGCCTCGTCGCAGGCCAGAGCGCGCAGGCGCTCCAGGATGTCGGCATTTTCCACGCCTTCGGCCACCACGCTCAGGCCCAGATTGTGCGCCAGGTCGATGGTGGAGCGAACGATTTGCGCGTCGCCCGCGCCGGCCTGCATGCCCATCACGAAGGATTTGTCGATCTTCAGCTCCTGCACCGGCAGGCGCCGCAGGTAGGCGAGCGACGAGTAGCCCGTGCCGAAGTCGTCGATGGAGAGCTTGAAGCCCTGCTGCGACAGGCGGTTGAGCATGGCCTCGGCGCGCTGCGGGTCGTCCATGATGGCGCTCTCGGTGATCTCCAGGCAGAAGCTGCCGGCCTGCACGCCATGGCGCACGAGGATGGCCTCCAGCCGGGTGCTCAGCTCGAGGTCGAGCAGGTCGCGCGTGGACAGGTTGACCGACACGCGCAGCCCCAAGGGCCGCACTCGCGCGTCGGCCAGCAGGCGCGCCACGGCCTCGAAGATCCACAGCGTGAGCCGGCGCACGAAGCCCGTCTGCTCGGCAAAGGGGATGAACTCCATCGGCGGCACCAGGCCGCGCTGCGGGTGCTGCCAGCGCACCAGGGCCTCGGCCGCGTGGCCGGCCTGGCCGTGCAGCGCCACCTTGGGCTGCAGGAACAGGCGCAGTTCGTCCTGCTCGACAGCGCGGCGCAGGTCGCCCAGCAGGGTCAGCGTCTGCACGCTGGCCGAATCGAACGCCGGGTCGTACAGCAGGGCCGCGCTCACCTTGCGCTTGGCGGCGTACATGGCGATCTCGGCGCGGTTGAGCAGGGTGTCAGCGTCCTGCGCGTCGCCCGGCCAGCAGGCGATGCCGATGCCGGCGCTCAGGTCCACCGTCTGGTCGTCGAACTCCAGCGGTTTCTCGAACGAGCGTGCGATGCCCTCGGCCACGTCGAGCGCCTGGGCGCCGTCGGTGTCGTGCAGCAGCAGGGCGAATTCGTTGCCGCCCACGCGGGCCACCATGTCGCCCGGGGCATGCACATGCGGGCGCAAGCGGCCTGCCACGGCCTGCAGCAGGCGGTCGCCAAAGGCGTAGCCGAGCACGTCGTTGACGTGCTTGAAGCGGTCCAGGTCGAGCAGCAGCACGGCCATCGGCCGGGGCGGGCTGCGGTGCGTGTTGATGGCCTGCATGACCGAGGTGCGGAAGCGCTCGCGGTTAGGCAGGCCGGTGAGGCGGTCGCGGTAGGCCAGGTCGCGCACCTTGGCCTGCTGGCGCGCGATGTCCAGGCGCATGTGGTCGAACGAGCGCGCCAGGTCGCCAATCTCGTCGGCCCGCGCGGTATGGTCCATGGGCACGCTGTAGTCACCGCTGGCGAGCCGGCGCGTGGCCGCCAGCAGCGAGCGCAGCGGCGTGGTCACGCGCCGCGCCATGGCACCGCTGCCCAGCGCGAACAGCAGCACACCGCCGCCCGTGATGGTGGCCAGCAGGAACTGCAGCTGCCGGTAGGGCGCGACGACGGCGTCGACGGAGCGCAGCAGCAATGCCTCCACCTCGCCGCCCACGGCGTCCAGGCGGCTGGTGCGCACGAGCAGGGTGCCGGCCTCGGACTCCAGCTCCGACACATGCCCGCCCGCCTGGCGCAGCAGCGCCACCGCGGCGGGCGGCAGGGTGCTGACCGGCACGGCCACGGAGCCGTCGGCCGCGAGCACGCGCACCGCCACGTCGACCGCGAGCAACTGGCGCATTTCGTCGGCCAGCGGCTGGCCCACCGGGAAGCCCATGAGCACCCAGCCGATCACCAGCGGCGCCTTGAGCGGCACCATCACGAACTGGTAGGGCCGCCCGTCCATCACCGCCACCTGGCTGCCCTGCGGCTGCGCGGCCAGCGCTCGCACCACCTGCGCCAGCGAGTCGGGCATGGCCTGCATGCCGCCCGCGAGGCTGACGGCGCGCGGCGCCAGCTGGGTATCGAGCAGCGCCGTGGCGGCCGCGCCGATGCGCCCGCCGTGGTTCTCCAGCGCCGACTGGATGGTTTCCTGGTCGCCCGAGGCGACCGCCGCGCGGAAGCCGTAGTCGGCCGCGAGCAGCGCCGAGCCCTGGCGCAGGCGCTCGGCGTTCTGCTCCAGCAGGCGGTGCCAGACGCGTTCGTCGGTGTCCAGCTCGCGCGCGATCTGGCTGCGCGCGTTGCGGTCGATGCTGCGGTTCACCACGGCAAAGCCGGCGGCCTGCACGATGAGCAGCAGCAGCAGGGAGATGCCCACCAGCCGCAGGATCAGGCTGTGGCGGATCGGAGGCGGCTTCAAGGCAGCAGCCCCGTGAGGCGCAGCGTCGCGGCGGCGCCGCCGGCGGGCACCGCCAGCGCCTGGTCCAGCGCGGGCGCGCCCACGGGCAGCCGGGGGTGCCAGGCGCGCAGCCGGTAGCTGCCTGCCGGCACGTTGGCGATCTGCGCCCCGTCGGCGCCGGCCGGCGTCTGGGCGAAGTACGGCGTGTCCAGCACAAGAATCCACCCCACCATGTGGTCGTGGATGTTGCAGCCGAGCACGACGACGCCCGGCTGCTCGAAGCGCACCGGGTTGGCCGGCGTGCCGGCGTAGAGCTTGAGTTCGAACTTCTTCGCGGGCGAGAACGAATACACGTGGTGGCGCACCGTGTCGCGGTTGGGGAAGCGCACCTCGGTCCCCGTGGTCAGCACCAGCACGCCGGGCACGAAGGCCTTTTTCTCCTGCGACATCTCCTGCTCGGCCAGGGGGCGCACCTGGCGCCGCGCCTCGGCCGACTCCAGGAACACCACCGCGTCCTGCAGCGGCTGCCCCGCCGCGTCGAGCACCTCCACCTGCACGCTGGCCGCCCCGGCACCGGCGGCCACGCCGGCGCCCAATGCGGCCAGGGCCAGGCGGCGCAGCAACGCGGACAGCGGCGCGCGGCTCATGGAGTGATGGCCAAGCCCCGCAGGGGGCTGCCGTCGCCGACGACGCCGAGCAGCGTGGCGCGGCCGGTCTCCAGGTCCACCTGGTACAGGCGGGTGGGCGCATCGAGGGTGGTGGTGCGCGCCGCCAGCAGCGCCGTGTTGCCTACGTCGGCGATGTCGAACGACGCATCGGCCAGCGGCCCGAGGCCGAGCGGGCCCACGGTACGCAACTGGCCGGTGTTGGGCGAGATGACCGGCGCGCTGCCTTCGCGCGAACCCTGCATGGCGAGCGCACCCAGGGCGCGGTCGATGGCGTAGTTGGTGGTGAGCTTGTCGTCGCGTGCGTTGTAGGTGTAGGCGGCCGCGACGATGTCGGGCGCGCGGCCCGCGTTCACGTCGCTCCAGGCGTAGCGCAGCGCGGGGTCGGGCTGCACGCCCGCCTGGGTGGCGTCGCCGTCGACCACAGCCCCGGTGTCGGGGTGCAGGCGCAGGTTCTGCCCGGCGTTGGAGACCACGCGGATGCGGTCGGCCGCCGGGTTGAAGTCGAAGCCGAACGCGGTGCCGCGCAGGGGCACGGCCAGCGGCGCCGAGCCCACGGGGCGCAGTGCGCCCGAGGCGACGTCCAGGGTATAGAGCCGCCCGGCCTGCGACAGCGCGTAGAGCACGCCCCGGGCCACGCGGTAGTCGATGCCCACGAGCTGCTCGCCCGGCGCCAGGCCGGTGACGGGGCGGCGCTCGCGGATGCGCTGGGGCTCGCCCGCATGGAACACGATCAGCTCGTGCTGCGCGGTGACCGCCACCATTTGCTCGCCCAGCCCGGTGGACGGGCCCCACAGGCCGGCGCAGGACGCCAGCAAGGCGCTGGCCAGCAGGCCCGCCGCCAGGCGCGGGCCGCGGGAAATCGGTTTCAATGCCATGGCCGTGCTCCCCTCATCTGTGTTGCTGGTTATACCTGATGCATTCCGCCGGGCAAGCCCCGATGGCGCCGCCGGACAGCGCTGACGATAGCATCAAAAACGATAGCATGCAGCGCACGCCAGCAAAGCGCAAAGCCGTGGTTTTATGCAATAAATGCCCTTCACGCGCTAGTGCATCACGCTGGAGCGCAGCGAGGCGAGGTTCAGCACGCGCAGGCCGCCGTATTCGACGCGGATCGTGCCCTGGGCCTCCAGCGCCGTCAGCGCCTCGTTGACGCGCTGGCGCGACAGGCCCACGAGGTAGGCCAGCTCCTGCTGGGTGATGCGCAGCACCTCGCCCACGCCCGGGTACAGGGCCGAGTTGAACAGCACGGCCAGGCTGCGCGCCACGCGGGCGTCGGGGTTGTTCAGGCGGTCGATTTCGCGCGCCGCGATGAACTGGCCCAGGCGTTCGTTGAGCTGGTTCATGACGTAGCGGTTGAAGCCGATGGAATGGTCCAGCAGCCAGTGGAAGCTGTCGATCGGCAGCCCGGCCACCACGCTCTTGCGCAGCGCCTGGATGTTGTAGCGGTAGGGCTCGCGCTTGAGCGCCGTGCCCTCGCCGAACCAGCCGCCGGGCGGCAGGCCGGCGAAGGTCATGGTGCCGCCGTCCACGCTGTCGTTGCTCATCTTGAGCAGGCCCTCGATGACGCCGAACCAGTAGGTGACGGGCCGGCCGATGCGGCAGACGTAGTCGCCCGCGCGCGCATCGCCGACCAGCAGCGCCGCAACGGCACGCTCGCGCTCCACGGGCTGGAGCAGCGGCAGCCAGGGGATGCCCGCCAGTTCCTCGGCGGAGGGCTGGCGGCGGCGGTGGTGCAGGGACAGATCCTGGTTCATGCGGTTCGGTGAGGTGATGGGCCCGGGGCCCCGCCACCGGATTGTCATGAAGAAACCGGCGGGAACCTTACACGCCGCACCGTCCCGCGTCAGCAAAGGCGGGCATATTGCGCGGCGCGGCGGTACGGGAATACCATGACCCAAATTGTCGTCGCATGGACAAAATAATTCCAATCTGCGCCCGATGATGCGGCCGTCCGGGCGCGGCCCGCACCCCTTTCCAGGAGACTGCCCATGAACGACCCGCGCAACAGCCTCTCGCGCCCCTCCCCTTTTCTCGCACGCCGCAAACTGCTGGCCGGCGCCGCCGCGCTGCCCTGGCTGGGCCTCGTGCCCGGCGCCTGGGCGCAGGACACCACGCTGAAGATCTGCCAGTCCACGGCGCTGACCGGGCCGCTGGGTGACCTGGGGTCGGCCATGCACCAGGGCGCCAGGGCAGCGTTCGCGGTGGTCAACGCGCGCGGTGGCGTGCACGGCCGCAAGGTCGAGCTCGAAGCGCTGGACGACGGCTACGAGATACCCCGGGCGCGCGCCAACGTCGACAAGTTCCTCGCCGACAAGGATTGCTTCGCGCTGTTCAACTGCATGGGTACGCCCATGGTCGAGGCCATGCTGCCCAAGGTGCTCGAATCGGGCATGCCGTTCTTCGCGCCCTTCACCGGCGGGCAGCTCAGCCGTGTACCGGGCGCGCGCAATGTCTTCAACATCCGCGCCAGCTACGCCGAGGAGGCCGAGAAGGCCGTGCAGCACCTGGCCACCATCGGCATCCGGCGCATTTCGGTGGTCTACCAGAACAACACCTTCGGCAAGGAAGTGTTCGCCGGCGCGCAGATGGCCATGGAGCGCGCCAAGCTGCCCAATGCCGTCACCGCCACGGTGGAAAACGATGCCTCCGACGCCGGCAATGCCGCGCGCAAGCTCGCCGAGAACAACCCCGAGGCCGTGCTGGTGGGGCTGGCCGGCAAGCCGGCGCTGGAGTTCGTGCGCGCCTTCCGGCCGCTGCGCCAGGGCGTCTCGATCTACGCGCTGTCGGTGCTGGGCACCTCGGCCAACATCAAGGCCCTGGGCGCGCATGCCACGGGCATGGCGATCTCGCAGGTGGTGCCGCTCCCCACCAACGTCATCACGCCGGTGGTGCGCGACTTCCAGCAGGCACTCAAGGCGCTGGACACCCCGGTGGAGCCCTCGCACCTGGCCCTGGAGGGCTACATCAATGCGCGCGTGTTCATCGACGCACTGCAGCGCGCCGGCAAGAACCCGACGCGCGCCGCGTTCATCGACGCGACATGGAGCCTGAAGAAGATCGACCTGGGGGGCTTCGACATCAACGCCAGCACGCCCGAACGCAATGCCTCGCGCTTCGTGGAGCTGACCCTGGTGGGGCGCGACGGGCGCTTTCTGCGCTGATCCGCTGGAGCGCCTGGCGGGGTGTTAACCCGATCAGGAGTTTCCCCTAAATTGTCGTTACAAAGACAAGATGGCGTCAAAGTGACCCCTAGGATTGCCATCAGCCCAGTGGCCATGGCCACGCTTTCCGGCGCCGCCGGACGGACATCTTGCAACTGATAGGAACCGGAATGAAGACCACGTTCCCGCAACTGCTGCTCAAACACGCAGCCGAGCGACCCAACGACGCGGCGCTGCGCGAAAAAGAATACGGCATCTGGCAGACCTCCACCTGGAAGGATGCCGCCGACACCGTGCGGCAACTGGCCTGCGGCCTGCTCTCCCTGGGTTTCCAGCGCGGCCAGAACCTGGCCCTGATCGGTGACAACCGCCCCCACCTCTACATGAGCATGGTGGCCGTGCAGAGCATTGGCGGCGTGCCCATCCCGCTGTACCAGGACGCCGTGGCCTCTGAAATGGCGTTCGTGATGGAAGACGCGGAAGTCCAGTTCCTGTTCGCCGAAAACCAGGAACAGGTGGACAAGCTGCTCGAAGTGCGCGAGACCGTGCCCGGCATCGCCCACATCATTTACGACGACCCGCGCGGCCTGCGCAACTACGATCAGCCCGGCCTCATCAGCACCCAGCAGCTCAGGGAACAGGGCGCCGCCTGGGACCGCGCCCACCCCGGCGCCTGGGAAGCCCTGGTGGCCCAGAACCAGCCCGAAGATGTGTCGGTGATCCTCTACACCTCGGGCACCACCGGCAAGCCCAAGGGCGTGTGCCAGACCCACGCCAGCTTCATCGGCTCGGCCCAGGGCGGCGTCGAAGTCGACAACCTGAACCCGCGCGACAACGTGATCTCCTACCTGCCGCCGGCCTGGGTGGGCGACCACCTGTTCTCGCTGGCGCAGTGGCTGGTGGCGGGCTTCACCATCAACTGCCCCGAATCGGCCGGCACCGTGTCCATCGACCTGCGCGAGATCGGCCCCACCTACTACTTCGCGCCGCCGCGCGTGTTTGAAGGCATGCTGACCTCCGTCTCCATCCGCATGGAAGACGCCGCGCCCGCCAAGCGCTGGATGTACGCCAAGGCCATGGACCTGGCACGCCGCGTGGGCTCCGACATCCTCGACGGCAAGCCCGTGGGCTTCATGGACCGGCTGCTCTACACCCTGGGCGACATCGCCATCTACGGCCCGCTGCGCAACGTGCTGGGCCTGTCGCGCATCCGCGTGGCCTACACCGCCGGCGCGGCCATCGGCCCCGACCTGTTCCGCTTCTTCCGCTCCATCGGCATCAACCTCAAGCAGCTCTACGGCCAGACCGAAACCTGCGCCTATGTGTGCATCCAGAAGAACGGCCAGGTCAAGCTCAACACCGTGGGCCAGGCGGCGCCCGGTATCGAACTGAAGATCGCCGACAACGGCGAGGTGCTGGTCAAGGGCGTGTCGGTGCTCAAGGAGTACTACAAGCGCCCCGACGCCACGGCCGAGGTGATCGACGCCAACGGCTACTTCCACACCGGTGATGCCGGCGTGCTCGACCAGGACGGCCACCTGCGCATCATCGACCGCGCCAAGGACGTGGGCAAGCTCACGGGCGGCGCCATGTTCGCGCCCAACTACATCGAGAACAAGCTCAAGTTCTTCCCGCAGATCAAGGAAGCCGTGTGCTTTGGCCACAGCCGCGACCAGGTCTGCGCCTTCATCAACATCGACTACGAGGCCGTGGGCAACTGGGCCGAGCGCCAGGGCCTGCCCTACGGTGGCTATGTGGACCTGGCCTCCAAGGCCCAGGTACTGCAGCTCATCGCCGAGTGCCTCGGCCAGGTCAACGCCGACCTGGCGGGCGAGCCCGGCATGGGCGACACGCAGGTGGCACGCTTCCTGGTGCTGCACAAGGAACTGGACCCCGACGACGACGAGCTGACCCGCACCCGCAAGGTGCGCCGCAACTTCATTGCACAGAAGTACGGCGTGCTGATCGACGCACTGTATGGCGGCCGCACCGAGCAGTTCATTGAAACCCAGGTCAAGTTCGAGGACGGCCGCACCGGCAGCGTGAGCGCCACGCTGCAGATCCTCGACGCCAAGACCCATGCGCCTGCCAAGGCCACTGCCTGACCCATCGGAAGCAGCCCATGACCCAGAAAAAGATTGGCGACGTCATCCTCGACGTCAAGAACATCAGCCTGCGCTTTGGCGGCGTGAAGGCCCTGACCGACATCTCGTTCAATGTGCGCGAGCATGAGATCCGCTCCATCATCGGCCCTAACGGCGCCGGCAAGAGCTCCATGCTCAACTGCATCAACGGTGTCTACACGCCGTCGGAGGGCTCCATCACCTTCCGCGGCAAGACCTTCGACCACATGAACTCGCGCCAGGTGGCCGAGATGGGCGTGGCGCGCACCTTCCAGAACCTGGCGCTGTTCAAGGGCATGAGCGTGATCGACAACATCATGTCGGGGCGCAACCTCAAGATCAAGAGCAACCTGTTCCTGCAGGCGCTGCGCATCGGCCCGGCCGAGCGCGAAGAAATCGCCCACCGCGAAAAGGTCGAGCACATCATCGACTTCCTCGAAATCCAGGCCTTCCGCAAGACCCCCGTGGGCCAGCTGCCCTACGGCCTGCAAAAGCGCGTGGACCTGGGCCGCGCCCTGGCCATGGAGCCGCAGGTGCTGCTGCTGGACGAGCCCATGGCCGGCATGAACGTGGAAGAAAAGCAGGACATGTGCCGCTTCATCCTCGACGTGAACGACGAGTTCGGCACCACCATCGTGCTGATCGAGCACGACATGGGCGTGGTGATGGACATCTCCGACCGCGTCGTGGTGCTGGACTACGGCAAGAAGATCGGTGACGGCGCACCCGACGAAGTGCGCAACAACGAAGACGTGATCCGAGCCTACCTGGGCACCAGCCACTGAGGCGGGAGACAAGCAAATGGCATTTTTTCTCGAAACACTGATCGGCGGCCTGATGGCCGGCATGCTCTATTCGCTGGTGGCGCTCGGCTTCGTGCTGATCTACAAGGCCTCCGGCGTCTTCAACTTCGCGCAGGGCGCGATGGTGCTGTTCGCAGCCCTGGCCATGGCGCGCTTCGCCGAGTGGATCCCCAAGTGGACCGGCCTCGACAACGCCTTCGTGGCTGCCTTCCTGGCCTTCGTGGTCGCGGGCGCGTTCATGTTCGGCGTCGCCTGGCTGATCGAGCGCCTGGTGCTGCGCCACCTGGTGAACCAGGAAGGCGCAACGCTGCTGATGGCCACCCTGGGCATCACCTACTTCCTCGAAGGCCTGGGCCAGACCTTCTTCGGCAGCGACATCTACAAGATCGACATCGGCATGCCCAAGGACCCTGTGTTCCTGCTCGACTCCACGTTCCCCGGCGGCGTGCTGGTGAACAAGGAAGACGTGATCGCCGCCGGTATCGCCGCTGCGCTGGTGCTGCTGCTGAGCATCTTCTTCCAGAAGACCAAGACCGGCCGCGCCCTGCGCGCCGTGGCCGACGACCACCAGGCCGCACAGTCCATCGGCATCCCGCTCAACCGCATCTGGGTCATCGTCTGGTGCGTGGCCGGCGTCGTGGCCCTGGTGGCCGGGATGATCTGGGGTTCCAAGCTGGGCGTGCAGTTCTCGCTCACCACCGTGGCGCTGCGCGCCCTGCCGGTGGTGATCCTGGGCGGCCTCACCTCGGTGCCCGGCGCCATCATCGGCGGCCTGATCATCGGCGTGGGCGAGAAGCTCTCCGAGGTCTACCTCGGCCCGTTCGTCGGCGGCGGCATCGAAATCTGGTTCGCCTACGTGCTGGCCCTCGTGTTCCTGCTGTTCCGGCCGCAGGGGCTCTTTGGCGAGAAGATTATTGATCGCGTGTAAAGAAGGAAAGCAACCATGTTCTACCGCGAAAACGGCCAGTTCAAGACGACCTACAAGGCCGACCAGCAGATCTTCCCCATTGCCCAGGACCGCCTCGCGCTCGCGCTGCTGCTGGCCGTGGCCTTTGTGGTCGTTCCCCTGCTGGCCACCGACTACTTCTACCGCGCCATCCTGATTCCGCTGGTCATCATGTCGATGGCAGCGCTGGGCGTGAACATCCTGGTGGGCTACTGCGGCCAGATCTCGCTGGGTTCGGGCGCCTTCATGGCGGTGGGCGCCTACGGAGCCTACAACTTCTTCGTGCGCTTCCCCGGCATGCCGCTGATCCCGGCGCTGATCCTGGGCGGTCTGTGCGCCACCTTCTTCGGCATCCTGTTCGGCCTGCCCAGCCTGCGCGTCAAGGGCCTGTACCTGGCCGTGGCCACGCTGGCCGCGCAGTTCTTCAGCGACTGGATGTTCCTGCGCATCAAGTGGTTCACCAACAATTCCGACTCCGGCTCGGTGTCGGTGAACAACCTGCAGGTGCTGGGCATGCCCATCGAAAGCGCCACCAGCAAATACCTGTTCTGCCTGGCGCTGCTGGTCGTCGTCGCCCTGCTGGCCAAGAACCTGGTGCGTGGCGCCATCGGCCGCGAATGGATGGCCATCCGCGACATGGACGTGGCCGCCGCCGTGATCGGCATCCGCCCGATGTACGCCAAGCTCAGCGCTTTCGCGGTCAGCTCCTTCATCGTCGGCATGGCCGGTGCGCTGTGGGCCTTCGTGCACCTGAGCTCCTGGGAACCTGCGGCCTTCTCGGTGGAAATTTCCTTCCGCCTGCTGTTCATGGTGATCATCGGCGGCATGGGCTCGATCATGGGCGCCTTCTTCGGCGCAGCCTTCATCGTCGTGCTGCCCATCTTCCTGAACCAGTTCCTGCCCGCGCTGGCCGGCCTGTTCGGCATGGAGATTTCCACGGCCGCGGTTTCGCACGCCGAACTGATGATCTTCGGCGCGCTCATCGTGTGGTTCCTGATCGTCGAACCCCACGGTCTGGCCAAGCTGTGGTCCATCGGTAAACAGAAGCTGCGCCTGTGGCCCTTCCCGCACTGAGCCGCACCACAGGAAACCACTTACACGCTATTCCCGATAGGAGCAGCCCCGCAGGGGGCGTCCACTAGAGGTCTGGTTCTTTCCGTGCTTCCACACTTTCATCCAAAGGAGACATCCATGAAGCTTTCGAAAATCGTGATTGCCGCCGCCATCGTGGCTGCAGGCGCATCGTCGCTGAGCACCAGCGCCATCGCGCAGGCCAAGGAGCAGTTCTTCCCGCTGCTGTCCTACCGTACCGGCCCCTACGCACCCAACGGCGTGCCATGGGCCAACGGCAAGCAGGACTACATCAAGATGATCAATGCACGCGACGGCGGCGTGAACGGCGTGAAGCTGACCTTTGAAGAGTGTGAAACCGGCTACGCCACCGACCGCGGCGTGGAATGCTACGAACGCCTCAAGAGCAAGCCCGGCGTGGCCCTGTTCGACCCGCAGGCCACCGGCATCACCTTCGCCCTGACCGAGAAGGCCCCCGTGGACAAGATCCCGCTGATGACGCTGGGCTACGGCCTGTCCGTCGCGCAGGACGGCATGGCATTCAAGTGGAACTTCCCCTACATGGGCAGCTACTGGACCGGCGCCGACATCCTGATCCAGCACCTGGGCAAGGCCAACGGCGGCCTGGACAAGCTCAAGGGCAAGAAGGTCGCCCTGGTCTACCACGACAGCCCGTTCGGCAAGGAACCCATCCCGCTGCTGCAGGAGCGCGCCAAGATGCACGGCTTCGAGCTGCAGATGCTGCCCGTGACCGCGCCCGGCGTGGAGCAGAAGGCCACCTGGCTGCAAGTGCGCCAGAGCCGCCCCGACTACGTGCTGCTGTGGGGCTGGGGCGTGATGAACTCCACCGCCCTGAAGGAAGCCCAGGCCACGGGCTACCCACGCGACAAGATGTACGGCGTGTGGTGGGCCGGTGCCGAGCCCGACGTGCGCGACGTGGGCGAAGGTGCCAAGGGCTACAACGCCCTGGCGCTCAACGGCTCGGGCCAGCAGCCCAAGGTCATCCAGGACATCCTGAAGCACGTGCACGACAAGAGCCAGGGCACGGGTCCGAAGGATGAAGTGGGCTCGGTGCTGTACACCCGTGGCGTGATCATCCAGATGCTGGCCGTCGAAGCCGTGCGCCGCGCGCAGGAGCGCTTCGGCAAGGGCAAGGTCATGACCGGCGAACAAGTGCGCTGGGGCATGGAAAACCTGGCGCTCGACCAGAAGAAGCTCGACTCCCTGGGCTTCAACGACGTGATGCGCCCCCTGTCCACCAGCTGCGCCGACCACATGGGTTCGACCTGGGCGCGCGTGCAGACCTGGGACGGCAAGAAGTGGAACATCGGCGCCGACTGGTACCAGGCCGATGAGCAGATCCTGAAGCCCATGGTCAAGTCCGGTGCCGAGAAGTACCTGGGCGACAAGAAGATGACGCGCCGCGCGGCCAACGACTGCCAGTCTTGATGGCAACCCCCTGAGGCGCTGCGCGCCTTCCCCCTTCTCTCGAATCGCTGTGCGATTCGGGAAGGGGGACGACACCGGTGGCCGGGCCAAGCCCGTTCCACGGTGTCCCTGGCGACGGAAGCGCCCGTATGACCGGCTGTGTTCACAGCCGCCAATCGAAAGGGTTGTGGAGCAACCTTTTCGATTGGCACAGCGAAGGCAACACCATGGATTCCAAAAAAATTGTTCTGAACGTCAACGGCATCGAGGTCATCTACAACCACGTGATCCTCGTGCTCAAGGGTGTCTCGCTGCAGGTGCCCGAGGGCGGCATCGTCGCCATCCTGGGCGGCAACGGCGCGGGCAAGACCACCACGCTGCGGGCCATCTCGAACCTGCTCAAGGGTGAGCGCGGCGAGGTCACCAAGGGCACCATCGAGCTGCACGGCGAGCGCATCGAGAACCTCTCGCCCGCCGACCTCGTCAAGCGCGGCGTGGTGCAGGTCATGGAAGGGCGTCACTGCTTCGCCCACCTGACCATCGAGGAGAACCTCATGACCGGCTCGTACACCCGTTCGAGCAAGGCCGAGATCGCCGCCAACCTCGAAAAGGTCTACAACTATTTCCCGCGCCTCAAGACGCGCCGCACCTCGCAGGCGGCCTACACCTCGGGCGGCGAGCAGCAGATGTGCGCCATCGGCCGCGCCCTCATGACCAACCCCAACATGGTGCTGCTCGACGAGCCCTCCATGGGCCTGGCGCCGCAGATCGTGGAAGAGGTGTTCAACATCGTCCAGGACCTCAACAAGAAGGAAAAGGTCACCTTCCTGTTGGCCGAGCAGAACACCAACATGGCGCTGAAGTACTCCGACTACGGCTACATCATGGAGTCGGGCCGCGTGGTGATGGACGGCCCCTCCGCCGACCTCGCCAGCAACGAGGACGTCAAGGAGTTCTACCTCGGCGTCGGCGGCGGCGAACGCAAGAGTTTCAAGGACGTCAAGAGCTACAAGCGCCGCAAGCGCTGGCTGGCTTAACCCCCCATTCCCCCGGATGGCCCGGCTGCGGCCGGACCGTCCGTGCACCGGATCTGCCGAGCCCTCCCCCACACCCCCACCCCCTCCTCGCCATGACTTCCTTCTACGACACGCTGGAAACCCGGGCTCCCGCCGACCGCGAGGCCGCACTGCTTGCGGCCCTGCCCGCCCAGATCGCACACGCGCGCAGCCAGTCGGCGGCGTTCGCTGAGATCCTGGCCGGCGTCGACCCCGCCACCATCACCAGCCGCGCCGCCCTGGCCACGCTGCCGGTCACGCGCAAGCACGAGCTGCTGGAACGCCAGCAGGCACAGCGCAGCCAGACGCCGTTTGGCGGCTTCGCCACGCTTGGCTTCGGTGCACAGATGCCGCGCGTCTTCTCCAGCCCCGGCCCCATCTACGAACCCGAGGGCCTGGGCCACGATTACTGGCGCATGGCGCGGGCCCTGCACGCTGCCGGCTTCCGGCCGGGCGAACTCATCCACAACTGCTTCTCCTACCACTTCGTGCCCGCCGGCTCGATGATGGAGAGCGGCGCCCACGCCATGGGCTGCACAGTGTTTCCCGGCGGCACGGGCCAAACCGAGCAGCAGGTGCAGGCCATGGCCGAGCTGCGCCCGGCAGGCTACATCGGCACGCCGAGCTTCCTCAAGCTCATCGTCGAGAAGGCGGCCGACATGCAGGTGGCGCTGCCCACCGTGACCAAGGCCCTGCTCTCCGCCGAGGCCTTTCCGCCCTCGCTGCGCGACTGGTTCGCCGAGCGCGGCATCGCCGGCTACCAGTGCTACGCCACCGCCGACCTGGGACTCATCGCCTATGAAACCGAGGCGCGCGAAGGCCTGGTGCTCGACGAGGGCGTGATCGTCGAGATCGTGCGCCCCGGCACCGGCGACCCGGTACCCGAGGGCGAGGTGGGCGAGCTTGTCGTCACCACGCTCAACGCGGCCTACCCGCTGATCCGCTTCGGCACCGGCGACCTGTCGGCCGTGCTGCCCGGCCCCTGCCCGAGCGGCCGCACCAACACCCGCATCAAGGGCTGGATGGGACGCGCCGACCAGACCACCAAGGTGCGCGGCATGTTCGTGCACCCCGGCCAGGTGGCGGCCATCGCCAGCCGCTTCCCCCAGGTGCTGCGTGCACGCCTGGTGGTGCGCGGCGAGATGGCCAACGACCAGATGGTGCTGCAGGTGGAAACCACCGAGACCTCCGGCGGCCTGGCCACGCTGCTGCAGGACGTGATCCGCGAGGTCACCAAACTGCGCGGCGAGGTGGAGCTGGTGGCCCCCGGCACGCTGCCCAACGACGGCAAGGTGATCGAGGACGCCCGCAGCTACCGCTGAGCGCTCCCTGCCGCACGGCATGACACCGGGCTGACGGCTGTGCCGTCAGCCCTTTTTCTTGGCCATTGCAGCATCACGAAAGCTATCATTTTGATAGCTTGCAGCGCTTGCCACAAAAGGGCTTGACTGCTTAAATGCTTTAAATTCCCTATTGAAAAACCTAAGTAATTTCCGCGATGGCGGCCCGTGGGGTGGCCGATATCATGCGCTGTCAAATCACTGGAGACAGACAATGAAACAACTGCTGAATCTCAGCGTCCTGGCAATTGCCACCACCCTGGCCTTCGGCGCCTCGGCCCAGGAATTCCCGGCCAAGGACAAGATCATCACCATCGTCGTGCCCTTCGCCGCCGGCGGCCCGACCGACCGCGTCGCGCGCGACCTGGCCGAGTCCCTGCGCAAGCCCCTGGGCGGCGTGAGCGTGGTGATCGACAACACCGCCGGTGCCGGCAGCTCCATCGGCGCCGCCAAGGTGGCCCGTGCCGCACCCGACGGCTACACGCTGCTGCTCAACCACATCGGCATGTCCACCATGCCCGCGCTGTACCGCAAGCTGCCGTTCAACGTGGCCAACGACTTCGAATACCTGGGCATCGTCAACGACGTGCCCATGACGCTGATCGCCCGCCCCTCCATGCCGGCCAACAACTACAAGGAGCTGGCCACCTGGATCAGCCAGAACAAGGGCAAGATCAACCTCGGCAATGCCGGCCTGGGCTCGGCCTCGCACCTGTGCGGCCTGATGTACCAGAGCGCTCTGCAGGTTGACATGACCCCCGTCCCCTACAAGGGCACGGCGCCTGCCATCACCGACCTGATCGGCGGCCAGATCGACCTGCTGTGCGACCAGACCACCAACACCACGCCGCAGATCGAAGGCAAGAAGGTCAAGGCCTTCGCGGTCACCACCACCAAGCGACTGAGCACCGCATCGCTCAAGGACCTGCCCACGCTCAGCGAGTCGGGCCTGAAGGACTTCCAGGTCACCATCTGGCACGGCCTGTATGCCCCCAAGGGCACGCCCGCCAACGTGACCCACAAGATCAACGAAGCCCTCAAGGTGGCCCTGAAGGACCCTGAATTCATCAAGAAACAGGAAGGCCTGGGCGCCGTGGTGGCCACCGACAAGCGCATCGAACCCGCCGAGCACAAGAAGTTCGTGCAGGCCGAAATCGAGAAGTGGGGCGCCGTCATCAAGGCCGCCGGCACCTACGCCGACTAAAGCCCGCTCAGGGCAGGCCGGAGCCTCCGCTCCGGCTCTCCGGGCCGCCGCCACCCTCGGGTGCGGCGGCTTTTTTTTGGGGCGCTCCGGAGCGCGGCGCGGGTAATCCATCTGTCGCGCAGGCAGGCCATGGCATACAACCATGGCATCCCTGCCCTCCGGAAAGGTCCCCCATGCACCGTCCGAATGCGCTGCGCCGCCGCAGCCTGATGCTCGCAACGCTGGCGGTTGGCGCCGTCGCCACCCTGCCCGCCGCCCACGCCCAGGAGCCCTGGCCCGCCAAGCCGGTGCGCATCGTCGTGCCCTTCGCGCCCGGCGGCACCACCGACATCCTGGCGCGCGCCATGGCGCCTGAACTCACCCGCGCCTTCGGCCAGCCGTTCATCGTCGACAACCGGGCCGGCGCTGGTGGCAACGTCGGCGCCGACGCCGTGGCCAAGTCGGCACCCGACGGCTACACGCTGCTCATGGGCACGGTGGGCACGCACGGCATCAACCGCGCGCTCTACGCCAAGCTGCCGTTCGACCCGATCCGCGACTTTGCGCCCATCACGCTCGTGGCCGCCGTGCCCAATGTCATGGTGATGAACACCGAGAAGGCGCGCACGCTCGGCATCGCCAACGTGCAGGATTTCGTCCGCGTGGCCAAGGCGCGCCCCGGCCAGTTCAACATGGCCTCCAGCGGCAACGGCACCTCCATCCACCTCGCGGGCGAGCTGTTCAAGAGCATGACGGGCACCTTCATGACGCACTTCCCCTACCGGGGTTCCGGGCCCGCGCTCATGGACATGGTGGGGGGCAACATGGACGTGATGTTCGACAACCTGCCCTCGTCGATGGCGCAGATCAAGGCTGGCAAGCTCAAAGCCCTGGCCGTGACCAGCGCAGAACGCTCGGCCGCGCTGCCCGACGTGCCCACCGTGGAGCAGGCCGGCGGCCCGGCGCTCAAGGGCTACGAGGCCAGTTCCTGGTTCGGCCTGCTGGCCCCGGCCGGCACGCCAGCCGACACCGTGAACCGCATCCAGCAGGAGGTGGCGAAGGCCCTGGCCACGCCGGCCATGAAGGAAAAGCTGCTCGCCCAGGGCGCGATTCCCGGCGGCATGCGGCCGGCCGACTTCGCCCGGCACATCGAGGCCGAGCACCTGAAGTGGGCGCGCGTCGTCAAGGCTTCCGGGGCCACCGTGGACTGATGCGGTCCATGGGGCGTAGTGCTACGCGCCCCACACCACGTCGTGGCCCTCGGCGGCGCTGCGGCGCAGCATGTCGATGAAGGGCGCGGCGCGCTGGCGCAGCGTCACGGTATCGCGCTCCTTGCCATCCGGGCCGGTTGCCGGCGCCTCGTCGGCATCCGCCGTCTGGCCGGCCTCGGCGAGGCGCCGCTCCTCATCCGCCACCGCCGCCTCCAAGGCCGCCACCGCGCCCGCAATCTGCGCCGCGGTCACGATGCCGCGCGAGCCCGGCTCCTTGCCGATGATTTCCAGCAGGCGCCTGCCGTGCGGTTCGAGCAGGATCAGGTCGGCCGTGGCCCGTGATTTGAATTTGTAGAGCATGGCGCATCCTCGCAGTACATGTAGTCGCGTGTGAACGGGTACTCCGATTGTGCGCCGGGCAGGGGGCCGGCCCGCACGTCGCCGCTGGGCCGCACCGCGAGGATCTGGTGCAGCGCCATCCAGCCCCGCTCGAAGCCCAGCGCACTGCCCGCGAGGTACAGCCGGTAGGCGCGCAGCGCCTTGGCCGCGTCCTCGGCGCCGGCCTGCTCCTGCAGCACCTGGCGCGCGCGCGGCAGCGCCGCCTCGAGCGCGTCCGACCACGCCCAGAGCGTGCGCGCGTAGTGCGGGCGCAGGTTCTCGGTGTCGACCATCTCCAAACCCGCCTGGGCCAGTTCGTGCAGCACCGTGCTCACGTGCAGCAGCTCGCCACCGGGAAAAATGTACTCCTCGATGAAATCGCCCATGCCGGCGCCCAGCTCGGTGTTGTCCACGCCGGCGGCGGTGATGCCATGGTTCATCAGCAGGCCGCCGGGCTTCAGCAGGCCGTGCAGCGTGTCGAAGTAGCGCGGCATCTGCGCCCGCCCGACGTGCTCGAACATGCCAACCGACGCGATCTTGTCGAACGGCACGAGCGCCTGCAGGTGGCGGAAGTCGCACAGCTCCATGTGCACGCGGGCCTGCAGGCCGCGCTCGGCGATGCGCTCGCGCACATAGGCATGCTGGTTGCGCGACAGCGTGATGCCCGTGGCCTCGACGCCGTAGTATTCGGCCGCCCACAGCAGCAGTCCGCCCCAGCCGGCGCCCACGTCCAGCAGACGGTCGCCAGGGCGCAGCCGCAGCTTGCGGCAGATGTGGTCGAGCTTAGCCTTCTGCGCTTGCGCCAGCGTGAGGCCGGGCGTGCGGTAGTACGCGCACGAGTACACGCGCAGCGGGTCCAGCCACAGCGCAAAGAAGTCGTCCGACAGGTCGTAGTGGAACTGCACGTGGCGCGCATCGCGCAGCACCGTGTGCACCGCCAGGGAGCGGGCCCGCGCCACGGCCCGTGTCCACCAGCCGGTGTGGTCGCGCGCCGGGTCGTGCGCCACCAGCCCGGCGGCCGCAGCCATGAGCGCGCGCATGCTGCCCTCCACTTCGACGCGGCCCTCCACGATGGCAGCGCCCACATCGCCCACCTGCCCGCCAGCGAGGGCCGCCAGCGCCGGGCGATCGGCGAAGCGCAGGCGGACATCGGCATCGCCCGCGCCCAGGCGCTGCCCGCCCGGCAGCTCCAGCGCCAGGCGGACCGGCAGGCGCTCCAGCCGTTCTTCGAGGGTGTGCAGCAATTGGGGCATGGCGGTCCATCTTGTGCCGCCCCCCGCCCACCGTCAACACGGCGGCAAGCCCCTGGCGCCGGGGCGGACACCTGTCTGTGTGCCCCCGGGCCCGCCGCAGCAACGCATGGTTGCAAACACCGCACGCGCTGAGCCGGTGCACAGAGGCACAGCGCACCGCACGGCAGGCCCGCCGTGCGCTGGGGTTACCCGGTGCAAGAGTTGTGAGAGTTCGCTCAGGGTTGGATTTTGCCCACCATCGCACCCGTCCGCGCGCGCTGCAACCACTGCAGGATGGCGCCGCCGTACAGGATGAAGGCCAGCGCCGCCGCGATGAGCGGCAAGGCCGCGAACACCCAGCCCGTGAGCCGTTCGCCGCCCAGGGCCACACCCACCAGCAGCGCCACGGCCGGGTTCACGAACGAGTAGCTGCCCGCCAGCGCCGCCGAGGTGTTCTGCAGCAGCCACAGGTAGGCGTTGAGCGCCACCAGCGTGCCCATGGCCAGCAGATAGACCCAGGCCATCCACGAACGCGCGCTCACATGGGCCAGCGCGCCCACGGGTTCCAGCCACAGCGCCACCACCATGCCCATGGCGCCGCCCATGAACCACTGCGCACCCGAGGCCATGGCCGGCGCTGGCAGCGAGAGCCGGCGCGAGGCGTAAGAGCCCAGGCTCCAGCACAGCGGCGCGCCAAACGCCAGCAGCGCGCCCACGCCCGAAGCCGAGAAGTCCCCTTCCAGCGCCAGCAGCAGCGCGCCGGCCACGCCCAGCGCCAGCCCCACCCAGCTGGTGGCCGGCACGGGCTCGCCGCCCCAGCGCGTCCACAGCGCCAGCCACATGGGCATGGTGGTGACCACGGTGGCCATCAGGCCCGAGCCAATGCCCATCTTCTGCGCGAAGCCGATGCAGTTCATCGCCAGGAACACCATGAGCCCGCCCACCAGCGCACTGTGGCGCCACTGCGCCGCCGTGGGCAGGGCATGCCCCTTCCACACGGCCACGGCGAGCATGAGCACGCCCGCGCAGAGGAAGCGACTGGCATTCATGAGCAGCGGCGGCATGCTTTCGAGCGCGATGCCCAACGCGAAGTAGGTGGTGCCCCAGACCACGTAGACCAGCAGCAGGGCCACCGCCACCGCGATGCCCCTGGGTTGTGCCACTTGCGCCTTGAAAAATGTCGGCATATTCTCCACCTGACCGGAAAATTTATGGAAACCATTCGGTTTTAGGAATTTTTACCGACAAAGGTTTGCAATGCAAGCAAATATTCAGACAGACGATACAGACGCAAGAATTATTTCGGCCCTCGGCACGGATGGCCGGCGTTCGTATTCCGACGTGGGTGCCGAAGTCGGCCTCTCGACCGCCGCCGTGCATGAGCGCGTGAAAAAAATGCTCGACAAGGGCGTAATACGGCGTTTCTCCATCAGCGTGGACCCCGAGCGCGTGGGCCTGAACTTCACCGCCTTCGTGGCCATCCGCAACGACGGCGGCATCCACTGCCGCGACGTGGCGCCGCGCCTGCGCGCCATGCCGCAGGTGGAAGAGCTGCACAGCGTCGCTGGCGAATACGACTTCCTGGCCAAGATCCGCACCACGCACGCACGCGCGCTCGAGGACGTGATCTACCAGATCAAGGCCATCGAGGGCGTGGCCCGCACCACCAGCACCGTGGTGCTGAACACCGAATTTGAAGACCGGCCCATGAACCTGGGGTGGATGACCGCCGACAAGACGGCGGGCTGACCCCGCAGCGCCGGGCCAGAAAACGGACCGCCAGCCGTCAAGGCGCGGCCGCTGGCGCGGTGCACTCGTCCTGCGCCTCGTCGTATTCCAATTGCGTGGCCACCCACTGGCGCGTGCCGTCGCCGTAGCGCTGGCCGATAGCCCGCAGGCTGGCGCGCAACGCGCAGGCGGGCGGCCCGCCGGGCAGCGCCGCCGACACCGCCGCAGCCTGCGGAGCAGCCACGCGCAGCACCAACCCGCTGCGCAGCCGCACGGCCTGGCCCGGGGCCTGCGGATTCACCGCCACGGCCTGGGAGCGGTAGGTGCGCGACCACGCATCCGCCACCAAGGCCAGGGCCACGTCGTCCGCGCCATCGGCCACGGGTAGCTCGATGCGTTCGTGCCGCCAGAAGAGCACCGTGTTGGCGGCCAGGGCCCCCACCTGCGCCAGCCCCAGGCCGAACCGGTCGCTGCGGTGCGCGGCCTGCCAGGACGGCAGGCCCAGCGCGTCGGCCACGGCGCGGGCTTGGGTCGCACCCGCCAGCGCCTCCACCAGGGCCAGCGACACCGGCAGCGAAGCCGAGACGCCGGTGGTGGTCACCACGGGCCCGTCGGCCAGGTAGCGCTGCCCCGGCACATACACCGCCCCCGGGTGGCGGCGCAGCAGGGTGCTGCGGTCGTACCAGTGGCCGGTGAAGCGTCGGCCGTCCAGCAGGCCCGCCTGCCCTGCGACGCGGGCGCCCGAACACACGGCCACCACCACGGCGCCCTGCGCCGCCTGGCGCTGCAGCCAGGCCCGCACGGCCGGGTCGTCGTCGCTGTGCATGGCGGGCACCACCACGATGTCCGCCCCGGCGGGATAGGCTGCGTCGAACGCGGCGAAGTCGCGCACGCCCTCGACCTCCAGCGCCGGCATCAGCACCACCGGGCCGGGCCGCGGCGCCACGGCCTCCACCACCCCCACCCGGGCCTGGCGCAGCACGGCATGCGGCACGAGGAAGTCGGTGGTCTCGGTGCCCTCGTTCAGGGCCAGCACGGCAATCACGGGTGGGGCACCCGCCGCGCGCAGGGGCAGCGCCAGCGGCGAGGCCGCGGCTCCGGCCACGGGCGTCCCGCCTGCGCCCGCCTCCAGCACGGCCAGGGCGCCGCACGCCAGCGCCACCATGCAACCGCCTCGCCCCATCCAACGCCACAATACCGCCACGTTACGCCCCCGCTGTTGCCATTGACCAAAGCTTAGGGTCCCCCGCCATGCCGCACCAGGCCACATCTGCCGCACATCCTGCCAAGTTCGCCACCCGTCCGCCGCCGACAACCGGGGCCGTGCGCGAGGTGGTGCTGCTGGCCTTCGAGGGCGTCGAGGCCATCGACGTGGCCTCGCCCGCCAGCGCGTTCAGCAAAGCCTCGCTGCTCGTGCCCGGCGCCTACCGCGTGCGCATTGCATCGCCGCGCGGCGGCACCGTGGCCACCAGTGCCGGCTTTGCCCTGGCCGACACGCTGCCGTTGGACGCAGTCCAGGGCCCCATCGACACCCTGGTGGTGGCCGGCGGCGAGGAAGACGCGCTGCGCCGCGCCATCTTCGACGACGGCGCGGGCCGCTGGCTGGCCCAAGCGGCACCGCACGCGCGGCGCGTGGCCAGCGTGTGCACCGGGGCCTTCGTGCTGGCCGCCGCCGGCCTGCTGGAGCAGCGCGAGGCCACCACGCATGCCAACGCCTGCGATCTCCTGGCCCAGCTGTGCCCCGGCACCCGCGTGCAACGCGACCGCATCTTCGTGCGCGATGGCGCCCTCTGGACCTCGGCTGGCGTGACCACAGGCCTGGACCTGGCCCTGGCACTCATCGAGGACGACCTGGGCCGCGCCACGGCCATGCAGATCGCGCGCGACCTCGCGGTCTTTCTGCTGCGGCCGGGCCACGCGCCGCAGCTCAGCCCGGCGCTGCAGGCCCAGGCCGATGCCTCGGCCCGCCTGCGCGAGCTGATGGCCTGGGTGCAGGGGCACCTGACGCACGACCTGTCGGTGGACGCGCTGGCGCAGCGGGCCCACATGAGCCCGCGCAACTTCGCCCGCGCCTTTGCCGCGCAGGCCCGCTGCACCCCCGCGCGCTTCGTGGCGCAGGCACGGACGCAGCAGGCCGCCACCCTGCTGCGCCAGACCGACTGGCCGCAGGACAAGGTGGCGCAGCGCAGCGGCTTCGGCTCGGTGGACGCCATGGCCCGCGCCGTGCGCCAGCACCTGGGGCAGGGCCTGGCGCAGCTGCGTGCAGAGCACTGACGCCTCCACTACCATCCGGGTTCCAGCGCTGGCGCTGGAACCTCTCTTCCGACCGAACAGCCACCGCCCATGTCCTCCATCACGATCTACCACAACCCCCGCTGCGGCACCTCGCGCAACACCCTGGCGCTGCTGCGCGAGCGGGGCTTCGAGCCCGAGGTCATCGAGTACCTGCAGACCCCGCCCGACCGCGCCGCCCTGCTGGCCCTGGTGGCCGCCACCGGCGAGCCCGTGCGCGCGCTGGTGCGCGCCAAGGAAGCGCTGTTCACCGAGCTGGGCCTGGACGCGCCCGGCGTGACCGACGCGCAGCTCATCGACGCCATGCTGGCGCACCCCATCCTCATGAACCGCCCCATCGTCGTGACCCCGCTGGGCACGCGCCTGTGCCGCCCGGCCGAACAGGTGCACGAGCTCCTGCCCGCCCAGGGCGGTTGACCGGGCCCGCCAGCGCATGCGGGAACCCGCGCGGCACTGGGTGGTGGTGCGGCTGGGCACGGCCCAGACGCTGGCCTGGGCCTCGTCGTACTACCTGCCCGCGCTGCTGGCCCAGCCCATGGCGCGCGACCTGGGCGTGGACACGGCCACCGTCTTCGCGGCGTTCTCGCTGGCGCTGGTGGTGTCGGCCCTGCTCGGCCCGCTGGCGGGCCATGCCATCGACCGCCACGGCGGGCGCCCGGTGCTGATGGGCACCAGCGTGCTGTTCGCCACCGGGCTGGGCGCGCTGGCGCTGGCGCAGGGCCCCTGGGGGCTGTTCGGCGCCTGGGCGCTGATGGGCGTGGCCATGGGCTCGGGCCTGTACGAGGCGGCGTTTACCGCGCTGGTGCGGCTCTATGGCCAGGGCGCGCGCGGCGCCATCACCGGCATCACGCTGCTCGCGGGCTTTGCCAGCACCGTGGGCTGGCCGCTGACGGCCTGGATGGAGGGCGCCTATGGCTGGCGCGGCGCCTGCCTGGGCTGGGCGGCGCTGCACCTGCTGCTGGGCCTGCCGCTCAACGCCTGGCTGCCACGCCGGCCGGGCCACGCCGCGCCGGCCCCGGCCGAAGCAGCCCCCCCGGCCGCCACGACGCCCGCGCCCGTGGCGCCCAAGGCCCCGCGCCGCACGGCGCTGCTGCTGTCGTTCGTGTTCGCGGTCACCTGGTTCACCAGCACCGCCATGGCCGCGCACCTGCCGCGCCTGCTGCAGGCCGGCGGCATGCCGCTGCAGGCGGCCGTGGCCGTGGCCGGGCTGGTGGGGCCGGCGCAGGTGGTGGCGCGGCTGCTGGAGTTCGGCCTGCTGCGCCGCATGCACCCGCTGGCCTCGGCCCGCCTCGCGGCACTGGCGCACCCGGTGGGCGCGCTGCTGCTGGGGGTGGCGGGCAGCGCCGGCGGCCTGGCCTTCACGCTGCTGCACGGCGCGGGCAACGGCATCCTGACCATCGCCAAGGGCACGCTGCCGCTGGTGCTGTTCGGGCCGCTGGGCTATGGCCTGCGCCAGGGCCTGCTGATGGTGCCGGCGCGCGTGGCACAGGCCGGCGCGCCCGTGCTGTTTGGCCTGCTGCTCGACGCGCTCGGCACGGCGGCGGTGTCGGTCACGGCGCTCCTGGGCGTCGCGGCGCTCGGGGCGCTATGGGCACTGCGGCCCGCGCGTGTCCCCTGATTCAAGCGCGCGGCACGGCGAAGTCCTGCCGCGCCTGCAGCGCCGCGGCGCGCGCGTGGCAGCCTTCGAGGTGGTCGTTCACCAGGCCCATGGCCTGCATGAAGGCATACACCGTGGTCGGCCCGACGAAGCTCCAGCCGCGCTTCTTCAGGTCCTTGGACAGCGCCACGGACGCAGGCGAGGTGGACAGCGCGCGCGCCGCCTCGCGCGTGAGGCGCTCGGGCCGGTCCTGCGGCGCGGGCTCGTAGCGCCACACGTAGTGCGCGAGCGAGCCGAACTCGGCGCGCAGCTCCAGCAGGCGCCGGGCATTGTTGATGGTGGATTCGATCTTGCCCCGGTGGCGCACGATGGCGGCGTCCAGCACCAGGCGCTCGACGTCGCGCCCGTCGAAGGCGGCGATCTGCTCGGCGTCGAAGCCGGCGAACGCCGCGCGGAAGCCCTCGCGCTTGTTCAGGATGGTGAGCCAGCTCAGGCCCGACTGGAAGCCCTCCAGGCACAGCTTCTCGAACAGCCGCCGGTCGTCCGCCACCGGAAAACCCCATTCGTGGTCGTGGTAGTGGCGGTACAGCGGCGTGGCCTGGCACCAGAAGCAGCGCGGGCACCCCGCGTCGTCGGCGAACAGGCCCTCGGGCAGGTCAGGGGTGGGCGTGGTCATGGCCGCATTCTAGGAATGCAGCGCAGGTGCCAGCCTGGCGGCCAGCCACCAGCCCCTAAACTGCCCGCATGCGCCCGCCCTTTCCCTTTCTGCGCGCCCTGGCCGCGGCGGTGGCCGGCCTCGCGCTGGCCGGCTGCGCCAGCACCGCCGACAACCTCGGCTACTACTGGCAGTCGGTGCGCGGCCACATGCAGCTCATGCAGGCGGCCGAGCCCATCGACCGCTGGATCGCCCGCGAGGACGTCCCTGCGCCACTGCGCGAGCGCCTGCGGCTGGCGCAGCGCGCGCGCGCCTTCGCCGTTACCGAGCTGGGCCTGCCCGACAACGCCAGCTACCGCCGCTACGCCGACCTGCGCCGCCCCGCCGCCGTGTGGAACGTGGTGGCTTCGCCGCCCGATGCGCTGCGCCTGCACACCTGGTGCTTCCCGCTCACCGGCTGCATCGGCTACCGCGGCTACTTCCAGGAGGCCGACGCGCAGGCCGAGGGCGCGCGCCTGGCCGCGCAGGGCCTGGAGGTGGAGGTGTACGGCGTGCCCGCCTATTCCACGCTGGGCTACCTGGACTGGATGGGCGGCGACCCACTGCTCTCCACCTTCATCGCCTGGCCCGAAGGCGAGTTCGTGCGCCTGCTGTTCCACGAGCTGGCGCACCAGGTGGTGTACGCGCGGGACGACACGTTGTTCAACGAATCCTTCGCCACCGCCGTCGAGCGCCTGGGCAGCGCGCGCTGGCTGACCACGCAGGCCACGCCCGAGGCGCGCCAGGCCTTCGCTGCCAGCGAGGCGCGGCGCCAGCAGTTCCGGGCGCTCACACGCGCCACGCGGGCCCGCCTGGCGGCCATTTATGAACAAAAAGAGGCTTTAACCCTTAACCATCAAGCGCTGCCAGCTATGAAAACAGAAGCAATGCAGGACTTTCGCACGGCCTATGCCCAGCTGCGCGCGGGCTGGCAGGCGCCGCCCGTACAGCTGGCGGGCTACGACCGCTGGGTGGAGCGCGCCAACAACGCCAGCTTTGCCGCCCAGGCCGCCTACGACACCTGGGTGCCCGCGTTCGAGGCGCTGCACGCGCAGGGCGGGGGCGACTGGCAACGGTTCTATGATGCCGTCAGACAACTGGCGGCGCTGCCGCAGCCCGAACGCCACGAGCGCCTGAGCGCGCTGCAGCCCCCGCCGGCCGCCACCCCCTGAGGAAACCTTCCATGTCCGTGATCCACATCCACCGCCACCACCACCTGGGCCTCGAAGAGGCCCGCAAGATTGCCTTCATGTGGGCCGAGAAAGCCGAAGAGAAGTTCGACATGGAATGCGCCTACGAAGAAGGCGACGCCGAAGACACGGTGTACTTCAGCCGCTCGGGCGTGAAGGGCACGCTGCGCGTGCACGGCAACGAGTTCGAGGTGAAGGCCGAGCTGGGCTTCCTGGTGAGCGCGTTCAAGGCCCGCATCGAGGACGAAATCTGCGAGCAGCTCGACGCGCTGCTGCACCCGGCCAAGCCGGGCAAGAAGAAAAAGGCCCCGAAGGCCTGAGCCGCTCGGCTGGCCGGGCCGGCCATGAAAAAAGCCCTCCGGTGGAGGGCTTGTTCCAGGGGCGCGCAGGGCGCCCTGTGGGGCCGATCAGCCGCCCTTCTTGGAGCGCTTGCCGGGGTTCTTCTTGCTGCGCGTGGCCACGCCGCGCTCCAGGCTCACGCGCTGGCCGCGGCCGCCCGTGGGCAGGCTCACGCCGGGCAGCGGCTTGGGCTGGGGGGTGAATTTACGGTCGGCTTCGGTAACGATCTTGTTGCCCATGGCGAGGTCTCTGTCAAAAGGTGGAAAAACCCGTATTAGGCCATAGGCGCGGGCCAAGGGTCGAAATGGCCCTGGGCGCGCCCCGGGCGCGGGCTCAGCTCAGCGACGCGATCAGGTCGATGTACTGCTGCTGGGCGGCCTCTTGCGCGGTGCCCTTGAGGTTGTTCCAGGCGTCCCACTTGGCGCGGCCCACCATGTCGGAGAAGCCAGGCTTCTTCTCGGCGTTGTCGCCCGCCGTGCCCTGCTTGTACAGCGCGTAGATCTTGAGCAGCGTGCCGTTGTCGGGGCGCTCGCTGAGGTTCTTGGACTGGGCGACGGCGGCTTCGAAGGCGGCGGTGAGATCGGCCATGGCAGGGTGCTCCTGGGTTGGGGGGGTGGGGAAAAAACGGGGATGCCATCCCCTCGGTGCGTTGTATCTTACGGTCACACTCCGGCCACAATGGCAGCAGTTCGTAGACGCTCGCCTCCAATCACAACTTCCAGGATCTTCGCACCCATGGTGACCCGCATTTCCTCCCGCGCCGCCGCCCCTGCGCCCGCGTCCAGCCCCGCCGCCCCGAGCGCCAGCGCCGCCGCCCGCGACGCGGCCCTGGCCATGCAGAAAACGGTGCGCCGCGCGGCCACCGGCATGCTCGGCCTGTCGGGCGAGCGCATGAGCAAGGTCGACACCGCCTGGCTGCGCATGGATTCGCCCAGCAACCTGATGATGATCAACGGCGTGTGGACGGTGTCGCCCGGCATCACGCTGGCGGCGCTGCGCGAGCGTGTGCAGGAGCGCCTGCTGCAGTACCCGCGCTTTCGCCAGCGCGTGGTGGAAGACGCGGCCGGCGCCACCTGGGTGGACGACCAGCGCTTTGACCTCGACGCCCATGTGCAGTCCGCCCAGCTACCGCGCCGCAAGGGGCAGAGCCAGCAGGCCGCGCTGCAGCAGTTCGTGGGCGACCTGGCCACGCAGCCGCTGGACCCCAAGCGCCCGCTGTGGCACTTCTACCTGGTCGAGAACTTCACCGGCGACGACGGCCTCGCCGGCAGCGCGCTGGTGGTGCGCCTGCACCACTGCATCGCCGACGGCATCGCGCTGATCTCGGTGACCATGTCCATCGTCGACGGCGGCGCCGAGCCGCCCAAGCGCCGCAAGAAGACCCCGGCCAGCGCCGAGGACTGGATCGCCGACACCCTCATCAAGCCCTTCACCGGCATGACGGTGAAGGCGCTGGACATGGTGGGCGAGAGCGCCGCCAAGTCGCTGCACGTGCTGCTCGACCCCGAGAAGGCCGTGCAGCACGGCCTGGCGGGCTCCATGGATGCGGCGCGCCTGGGCTACCAGCTGGTCAGCGATGCGGCCGCGCTGGCCCTCATGCCCGACGACTCGCCCACGCGCCTCAAGGGCGTACCCGGCCACGCCAAGCGGGTGGCCTGGTGCCCGCCGCTGCCGCTGGACGAGGTCAAGGCCATCGGCAAGGCGCTCAACTGCTCGGTCAACGACGTGCTGCTGTCCTGCGTGGCCGGCGCCATCGGCGGCTACCTGCGCCAGCATGGCGACGACACGGCGGGCCAGGAGATCCGCGCCATGATCCCGGTGAACCTGCGCCCCATCGAAGAGGCCTGGAAGCTGGGCAACCACTTCGGCCTGGTGCCGCTGGTGCTGCCCATCGGCATCACCAACCCGGTGGAGCGCGTGTACGAGGTGCGCAGCCGCATGCAGGCGCTCAAGGGCAGCACGCAGCCGCTGCTGGCCTTCGGCCTGCTGGCCGTGGCGGGCCTGCTCATCAAGCCGGCGCAGGACGCGCTGCTCAACCTGTTCAGCCGCAAGACCACGGCCGTGATGACCAACGTGCCCGGTCCGCGCGAGCCCATCCACCTGTGCGGATCGCGCGTCACGCAGTGCATGTTCTGGGTGCCGCAGTCGGGCAACGTGGGGCTGGGCGTGTCCATCCTGAGCTATGGCGGCGGCGTGCAGTTCGGCGTCATCACCGACACCCAGCTGTGCCCCGACCCGCAGCAGATCATTGACGCCTTCGCGCCCGAGTTCGCCGCGCTCTCCACGCTCACGCTGATGCTGCCATGGGGCGACACCGCCTGACATCGGCGCTGTGCGCGGCCGCGCTGGCCGGGGCGGCCGCCGCAGCGCAGGCCGAGGTGCGCGAGGAGCATGCCCACGCGCCCTACCCCGTGCACGCCCGCGCCGACCAGACGCTGCGCGAGGCGCTGAACGCCGCCACGCCCATCACCTCGGAGGGCAAGCGCTTCCACGGCTACACGCACTGGAACGTGCGCTGGAACTTCTGGTGGCTGGAGGATGGCAAGGGCCGCTGCCGCATCACCCGCGTGGCGACGCAGCTCACCACGCGCATCCAGATGCCCGAGCTGCGCCGCAGCACCGCCACGCAGGAGGCGCAGTTCCAGCGCTACCAGCGCGCGCTGTACGCGCACGAGCAGGGCCATGTGCAGTTCGGCCGCCAGGCTGCGCAGGCCGTGGACCAGGGCATTGCCGCCCTGCCCGAAGCGCCCGACTGCGCCACGCTGGAGCGCCAGGCCAACGCGCTGGGCCACCGGCTGCTGGCCGAGCAGGTGGCGGCCGAGAAGGCCTACGACCGCAGCACCGGGCACGGCGCAACGCAGGGCGCCAAGCTCGATTGACGCTATTGTTCTGATAGCTAGCGGCGCTTACCCAGAAAGCGCCAGGACCAAAAAACGTCAGGAATCCAGCCCGTCCACGGCCTGGAACAGCACCTGGCGCGCCTGCGCAATGACCTGGCCCTTCCAGGCGTCGGTGTCGGTGTAGAAGGCCGCGCGCATCTGCGCGCGGATCGCGCCGGCCAGCGCGGGCGGCGCCTCGGGGTGCAGTTGCAGCCACTGCTCGGCGCGCAGGGCCTGCAGCACCTCCCGCACGGGCAGGGTGCCGAATTCCAGCGCGATGCCGGTGTGCTCGGCCTGCGGACATTCCTCGCCCGCCACGTTCGCCATCAACCCGGTCAGGGCGGCCGACGCGGAGCTGCCGTCGTCGAGCGAGGTGACCGGCGTGGCACCGCCGCCGCCCCACCAGCGGCGCGCCCGCGCCAGGGCCACGCCATCGCCCGGCGCCGTGTGGATGCGCTCGCCATGGCCGCTGGGCCCCAGGCCCGTGTGCAGATCGACCCAGGCGATGCGCGCGGCCTGCCGGCCGTGCTGGCGCAGCACCTGGCGCAGCACGCGGTGGCTCCAGGTGGGCGCCGTGCCGCCGTAGTACAGCCCCTGCGGAAATTCATGCTGTCCGCGCGTGATGGCGGCCTGCAACGCCGCCTCGCCCCGGGTGGCGGCAAAGTGCTCCACCGCCGCCTGGTTGGCGGCATCGGGCGGCCAGGTGGGCGGGATGAGCAGGTGCGCGATGTCCCGGTAGGCGGCGTTGGCCAGCAGCGGCTGGCCGAAGTCGGGGAAGTTGCGGTTCAGGTCCACGTTCTCGTGCGTGGCGCGGCGCAGGTGCGAGAAGCCGTAGGGGTTGAGCGCATGCAGGTAGAGCACGGCGACACCGTGTGCGCGCGCCTTGGCGCGCCACTCGGTGTCGTGCAGCGCGAACACCTGCACGCCGCTGCCGCAGAAGCCCTCCACGCCGTGGCAGCCGCTGCTGACGATGAGCAGCTTGTCGGCATCCATGGCGCCATCGCGTGCCACATCCAAGGCCAGGGTTTCGCCCTCGCTCCCGGCCAGCGGGTGCACGTGCGATGCCAGCGCCAGGCCCGCCGTGGCCGCCGCCTCCAGGAACTGCACGCGGGCGCGCGCATAGCTCCCGGCGAAGGCCGCGGCGATGCCGATCATGCGCTGCCGGGGGGCCGGCCCAGCCATTCCTGGGCCAGGCGCACCCAGTAGGTGGCGCCGAGCGGGATCAAGGCGTCGTTGAAGTCGTAGCTCGGGTTGTGCAGCGTGCACGGGCCGCCGCCGTGGCCCAGGGCACGGTGGCCGCCGTCGCCATTGGCAATGAAGCAGTAGGCGCCGGGCTTGGCCTGCAGCATGTAGGCAAAGTCCTCGGCGCCCATGGTGGGCTCCTGCTCCAGCACCTGGCCCTCGCCGACGATGGAGGCCATGACGCGGCGCGCGAACGCGGCCTCGGCGGGCGAGTTGATGGTGGGCGGGTAGTTGCGCACGAACTCGAATTCGCAGGTGGCGCCATACGCGGCGCAGGTGTGCTCGGCGATCTGGCGCATGCGCTGCTCGATCAGGTCCAGCACCTCCACCGTGAAGGTGCGCACCGTGCCCTGCAGCTCGCAGCTGTCGGGCACGACGTTGGTGGCCTCGCCGGCGTGCACCATGGTGACCGACACCACGCCGGCCTCCACGGGCTTCTTGTTGCGGCTGATGATGGTCTGGAACGCCAGCACCATCTGGCAGGCGATGGGCACCGGGTCGATGCCGGTGTGCGGCATGGCGGCGTGGCCGCCCTTGCCGCGGATGGTGATCTTGAACTCGTTGCTGGAGCCCATCACCGGGCCGGGGCTGACCGCGAAGCTGCCGGCGGGCATGCCGGGCCAGTTGTGCATGCCGAACACGGCCTCCATGGGGAAGCGCTCGAACAGGCCGTCCTCGATCATCATGCGGGCGCCGCCGCCGCCCTCCTCGGCGGGCTGGAACACCAGGTACACGGTGCCGTCGAAGTCGCGGTGCTGCGCCAGGTGCTGCGCCGCCGCCAGCAGCATGGCGGTGTGGCCGTCGTGGCCGCAGGCGTGCATCTTGCCCGCGTGCTGGCTGGCGTGCGCGAAGGTGTTGAACTCCTGCATGGGCAGCGCGTCCATGTCGGCGCGCAGGCCGATGGCGCGGCCACTGGCGCCACCGTCGCGCCCGTGCACGATGCCCACCACGCCGGTCTGGCCCAGGCCCCGGTGGACGGGGATGCCCCATTCGGTGAGCTTGCCCGCCACCAGATCGGCGGTGCGCACTTCCTCGAAGCACAGCTCGGGGTGGGCATGGATGTCGCGGCGCAGCGCGGCGATGCCGGCGGCCTGGGAAACGATGGAGTCGATGACGTGCATGGGGAAATGTCCTTGTCGCCAACAGTCTAGCCCGGGCTTTGCACACGCGGGGGCCAGGGTTTTTATTACCATCGGCGCATGACTTTTGCGCACGCCCTGCCCCCCGAAATCCCCGCCCTGTCCACCCACCAGGTGCGCGGCGCCTGCCCGCACGACTGCCCCGACACCTGCGCCCTGCTCACCACCGTGGAAAACGGCATCGCCACGCGCGTGCAGGGCAACCCGGCGCACGCGCAGACCGGCGGCGTGCTCTGCGCCAAGGTGTCCAAATACCCCGAGCGCACCTACCACGCCGAACGCATCCTCACGCCGCTCAAGCGCAGCGGCCCCAAGGGCAGTGGGCAGTTCACGCCCGTGACCTGGGACGAGGCGCTGGCGGACATCGCCGCGCGCCTGGGCGCCATCGCCGCGCGCGACCCGCAGGCCATCCAGCCCTACAGCTACGCCGGCACCATGGGCCTGGTGCAGGGCGAGAGCATGGACCGGCGCTTTTTCCACCGCCTGGGCGCGTCGTTCCTTGACCGCACCATCTGCGCCACGGCGGGCGGCGAGGGCCTGGTGCACACGCTGGGCGGCAAGGTGGGCATGAAGGTGGAGTTCTTCGCCGAATCCAAGCTCATCCTCATCTGGGGCAGCAACTCCATCGGCAGCAACCTGCACTTCTGGCGCATCGCGCAACAGGCCAAGCGCAACGGCGCCAAGCTGGTGTGCATCGATCCGCGCAAGAGCGAAACCGCCGAGAAGTGCCAGGAGCACATCCAGCTGCTGCCCGGCACCGATGCCGCGCTGGCGCTGGCGCTGATGCACGAGCTCATCGCCCACGACTGGCTGGACCCCGACTACATCGCGCGCCACACCGTCGGCTGGGCGCAGCTGCGCGAGCGCGCCCTGCAATGGCCGCCCGAGCGCGCGGCGCAGGTCTGCGGCGTGCCGGTGGAGCAGATCCACCAGCTCGCCCGTGATTACGGCACCACGCAACCCGCCGCCATCCGCCTGAACTACGGCATGCAGCGCGTGCACGGCGGCGCCAACGCTGTGCGTGCCGTGGCCTGCCTGCCGGCGCTCACGGGTGCCTGGCGCCACCGCGCGGGCGGCGTGCTGCTGTCGAGCTCCGGCAGCTTCCCGGTGGACCGCGCCGCGCTCCAGCGCCCCGACCTGCTGGCCAGCCGCAGCCCGCGCACCATCAACATGGTGACGATTGGCGACGACCTGCTGCGCGCAGCCTCGCCGGCCTTCGGCCCGCGGATCGAAGCCCTGGTGGTCTACAACAGCAACCCCGTGGCCGTAGCGCCCGAGTCGGGCAAGGTGGTGCAGGGCTTCGCGCGCGAGGACCTGTTCACCGTGGTGCTGGAGCACTTCCACACCGACACCGCCGACTACGCCGACTACGTCCTGCCCGCCACCACGCAGCTGGAGCACTGGGACGTGCACCTGGCCTACGGCCACACCGACGTGCTGCTGAACCAGCCCGCCGTGGCACCGCTGGGCCAGGCGCGCAGCAACGCGCAGGTGTTCCGCGAACTGGCCGCGCGCATGGGCTTCACCGAGCCCTGCTTTGCCGACAGCGACGAGCAGCTCTGCCGCCAGGCCTATGGCGACAAGGTGGATTTCGACGTGCTGCTGGAACAGGGCTTCGCCCCGCTGGGCGGGCCAGACGCGCCGTTTGCCGAAGGAGGCTTCCCCACGCCTTCTGGCCAATGCGAGTTCTTCAGCGAACGCCTGGCCGCGCAGGGCCGGGACGGTCTGCCCGACCACGTGCCCAACCACGAGGCCGCCGGCACGTCTGCGCAGTACCCGCTGGCCATGATCTCGCCGCCGGCGCGCAACTTCCTCAATTCCACCTTCGTCAACGTGAAGAGCCTGCGCGACATCGAGGGCCGGCCGCTGCTGGAGATCCACCCGCAGGACGCGGCCGCGCGCGGCATTGCCGAGGGCAGCGTGGTGCGCGTGTTCAACGGCCGGGGCAGCTACCGCTGCCACGCCCACGTGAGCGAGCGCGCCCGGCCCGGCGTGGTCAACGGCCTGGGCATCTGGTGGCGCAAGCTGGGCATGGATGGCAGCAACGTCAACCAGCTCACCAGCCAGGCCCTGACCGACCTGGGGCGCGGGCCCACGTTCTACGACTGCCTGGTGGAAGTCGAGGCCGGCTGATCACTATCAAAACGATAGCTGGCAGCGATTTATCCACCTGCCCTGGGGCCGTTTTTCATTCAAAACCGCACCACGCGGGCCGCGCCGGCTACTCCTGGCCTTCGGACGGCAGCACCACGGTCTGGTCGATGGCGCCGCACAGGCTCTGGCCGTCACGGCCTTTCATCTCGATGCGCACGGTGTCGCCGGACTGCAGGTAGCCGGTGGTCGCCTGGCCGTCCTGCAAGGTTTCCAGGCAGCGCTTCTCGGCGATGCTGGCGTAGCCCTTGGTGCCGTCCGGGTAGCCCACGGGGCCGCTGCAGACGATGCTGCCGGCGCGCAGGTGGCGCGTACGGCAGGCCTGGGCGATGAGCTGGCCGAAGTCGAAATCCATGCCCTCGCCGGCGTCGCACAGGCCGACCTTGCGGCCGTTCCAGGCCGTCTGCAGCGTGAGGTGCGCGCGGCCCTGGCTCCACGCCGCGCCCAGTTCGTCCAGCGTCACGGCCACTGGGCTGAAGGCGGTGGCAGGGCGGCTTTGCAGCGCGCCCTGGCCGCGCTCGCGCTCCAGCGCTTCCAGGCTGCGCAGCGCCACGGTGTTGGCCAGCATCACCAGGCGCACGCCGTCAAGCGCCTGCGCGGCCGAACTGCCCCGCAGCACGTCGCCCGTGACCACGGCCAGGCCGGCGCCGAAGTCGATGCCCAGGGCCTCGCTCGCCGCCACGATGTCGTCGCAGGGCCCGGCGCAGCCATCGCTGGCGGCCTGCTGCAGCAGCGGTTCGCGGCGCAGGCCTTCGGGCGGCTCCGTGCCGCGCACCTGGCACTCGCGCACCGCATGGTGCAGGTAGGCCCGGCCTTCCAGGCACTGGTAGGCGCGCGGCAGCGGCGCCAGGCATTGCCGGGGATCGAAGGGGAAGGCGTGGCGCGCGCGGCCGGCGTTCAGGCTGTCGTACAGGTCCTGCAGCTGCGGCGCGATGAAGCCCCAGTCGTCCAGCGCCTGCTGCAGGCGGTGGGCGATGCCGGTGGCGTAGTGGGCCGTGCCCAGGTCGCGCGAGACAACCACGAGCTGGCCGTCGCGGGAGCCGTCCTTGAGGGTGGCGAGTTTCATGGCGGAATGCGCGTTGGGAGGATGGGAAAGGCTCGGCGGCAGTGCCATGCCGAGGAACGCGGGATTCTAGGGCAGCACCTTGCGCCGTGGGTTACCCTTGGAGCGTATTGCGTTGACCGATTGCATGATCCCCCGCCGTCCCCTGCTGCTTATCACCGCCGTGGTGCTCGCCCTGCACGCCCTGGTGCTGGGCGGCACGGCGCCGCACTGGACGAGCAGCCCGGCCGAAGACCCGCTGCGCTTTACCACCCGTACGGTCGCGCTGCCGCCGCCACCGCCCGCTGCAGCGGTGCAGCCCGCCGATACAGCGACCCGGCCCGTGGCGCGGCGCAAACCCCGCGCGAAGCCCGCACCGGCCCTCCCTGGCGACACCCTTGCGGCCGCCAGTCCGCTGTTCCCGGCGCCCCCGCCCGAGGCCGAGGTGCCTGGCGCGCCCGATAGTGCGCCGGACGCCGCCACCGCGGTGGCCGCCGCGCCGGCGGCTTCCGAACCCGTGGCCCCGGCCAGCACCGCCAGCGCGCCCACCGACCCCGCAACAGCCGACACGGCGGCCGTGCAGGGCATCGCCATTACCCCCCCCGGCGCTGCCGAGGGAGCGGCCAGCGCGCAGGCACCCGCCGTGCGCATCCCTGCGCCCGCCCGCCTGGGTTTTGACGTGGCAGGCCAGTCCAAGGGCTTCCAGTACAGCGCGCGCGCCGAGCTGCTGTGGCAGCACGACGGCCAGCAGTACCAGGCGCGGCAGGAGATCAGCGTGCTGTTCCTCGGCTCGCGCACGCAGACCAGCGTGGGCGAAATCACCGCACGCGGCCTGCAGCCACGGCGCTTTGGCGACCGCTCGCGCAGCGAGCAGGCGGCGCATTTCGACTTCGCGCAGGGCCGCGCGACCTTCAGCGCCAACACACCGCAGGCCACGATCGTTCCGGGCACGCAGGACCGGCTCAGCGTCTTCCTGCAGCTGGGCGCCATGCTCGCGGCCGCGCCGCAGCGCTTTGCGGTGGGCACGCGCATCAGCATTCCCACCGTGAGCGCGCGCTCGGCCGACACCTGGACCTTCACGGTCGAGGGCGAGGAAACGCTGGAGCTGCCCCTGGGCACGCTGCGCACCGTGCAGTTCCAGCGCCTGCCGCGCCGCGACTACGACCAGAAGGCGCAGGTGTGGCTGGTGCCCGAGCTGGACTACCTGCCCGCGCGCATCCGCATCACGCAGGCCAATGGCGACTTCGCCGAATTGAACCTGCGCAGCCGCGCCCAGCCCTGAAGCGCGTTCCGACCCCTTCTCTGACACGGCCTGGTTTTCGTGGAATACTGGGGCCGTCGTTTCTCGTTCGTACTTGAACTTGCAGCCGCCGTTGCCATCTGACAATGGAATAGAGATCAGGAAAGAACACCATGCACATGCTCTACGACTCGGACTCCTTCGTGGTGGTCCACATGCTGCCCGACACGCCGGACAGCCCGGCCGCCGCCGACGCCGTGCCGGCCGTTCCCCAGCTGGCACGCCATGGTTTCGAGATCGTGGACAAGCGCTCGGGCAAGGAGGTCTACCTGGACGGCTCCTGGGCCGAGATGTTCCAGCAGCAGATCCTGGCCTGGCAGCGCGAGGCCCCCACGCAGGAAGAGGTGGAGGATACGCTGGACCGCTACACCGGGCTGGCACAGAACCCGGTGGTGGTGCATTGAGGCATTTTGGCCTCCAGCGCCCATACATCGGGCGCCAAAAGCTATCAATTCAATAGCAAAAACATCCCCTCATTCCGGCGCGCCACGGCGCCGCCGCATCTCCGTCCCCATGGCCTGCACGGTCTCGGGCGACAGCAACGCCCACGCAGCCGGGTAGACCGCCTCCTCCTCCACCCGGATGTGCTCGGCATACACGCCGGCAAAGCGCGCCAGCACGGCCTCGTCCTCGGCGCTGAAACCGTCCCGCGCACCCTCGGCCAGCGCCTGCAGCAACGCGCGGGCCGCCTGCCAGTTGGCCGACATGGCTTCGTGGTCCCGCTGCAGGCGGCGCACAGCAGCCTGCGCCTCGGCGCTGCCGCGTGCGAGCAGCGGCGGGAAGACATGCAGTTCCTCGTCCTCGTGGTGCAGCGGCGCTGCGATGTCGAAATAGCGCAGCACGTCGCGCGCCGCCTGGCGCGCGGAATCGTCGCAGGCATGGTCGTGCAGGTAGTCTTGCAGGCGCTGAAGCAGGTCCAGCGAGCGCTGCACGCGCTCATGGCAGGCCGAGAGCATCTCGAACGGCGTATCGAAGCCCACGGCCGGGGCGCCGAAACCGGGCAAAGCGTTGGAAGCGGTCATATCAACCCAGGGAAGTGAAGTAGTCCGATGGCACGGGGCGCGCGCGCGCCGCCTTGCGCGAGAGCACGCTGCCCAAGCTGACGAAGCACAGCGCCAGCTCGTCGCCGTGCAGGCCGAACAGCGCGCGCAGGGCCTGCGACTGCAGCGCCTTGCCGCTGGTGAGCGCCGAGCCGAAGCCCTGTGCCGTGGCCATCAGCAACAGGTTCTGCACGGCGCAGCCGGCGCTGAGGATGCGCTCAGGGAGGCCCACGGCCGGGTCCCCACGCTGGCCGTCGACCACCACAAGCAGCAGCACGGGCGAACGGTGCGCCTTCTCGCGCGCCTGCTCCAGCTGCTCGGGCCGTGCTGCGGCGTCGCGCTCCAGCAGGGCCGCGGCAAAGGTATCGGCCAGGCGCGCGCGCTGCGCCTGCGGCACCAGCACGAAGCGCCAGGGCAGGATCTGGCCATGGTCGGGCGCATGGGCGGCGGCGGCCAGGATGGCGTCGAGCTGCTGCGCGTCCGGCCCGGGCGCGCCCAGCCGCTTGGGCAATACGGTCTGGCGCGCCTGCAGGAGCGCGGCCGCCAGGGCGGCGGCGTCGCCGCCGGGCGCCAGGCCCTGCACCTTGCCATTGTCCATGGCGTCGTTCTGCATGGTGTCGGTATCGCTCAAAGCGCGTGACATGGGCGTGGCCTAAGCCAGCGGCCACCGCGCAAGGGCCTGTGCCGGCCGCGCCGCCCCGCCGCGCTGGTGGCGTCCCCCTTCCCGCATCGCGCAGCGAGGCGAGAGAAGGGGGACGGCGCGCAGCGCCACAGGGGGTTATTCATCTTCGTCACCCCGGGCGGCCGTCGGCGCGCAGCCGGCCATACCAGGCGCCCAGGCGCACGCCCCACACGGCCGCGACGCCCAGCCACAGGGTGGCGGCGACCAGCAGCAGCCAGCCCGACCACTGCGTGGGCACGGCGGCGACGATGCGCATCACGGTGGCCACCTGCAGCACCCAGAACAGCGACCAGGCGATGCTGTCGGCCACGAGCGCACGGCCGCTGTGGCCGCACGACACGCGCGTGACCATGGCCAGCATCAGCGATCCCAGGCACCCCATGGTGAGCGCGTGCAGCGAGCCCAGCCGCAGCAAGGGGCCGTCGTACACCATGCCCAGCAGCTGCGACACACCGCCGAGCGCGAACGACAGCCCGAGCCAGAGGAAGCCGATGTGCAGCATGGCCAGGAGACGGTTCTTGAGGCTCTGCACCAGCCCCCACACGCCCGCCAGCCAGAGCAGCACGGCGCCGGTGCCCAGCTCCAGGACGCCGCGCACCAGCATCCACACCATGCCCACGGAGCCTTCGGGAGCCCCCTCGAATTCGACCCACACGGCGGCGGCCTCGAAAACGGCGGCGCCCAGCATGAGCCAGAGCAGCCAGAACGGGCGCCAGCCCTGGATGAAAGGCATGGCACTCGAGGTGAAGAAGGGGATCATGCGGTGCGCCACCGTGACATACACCACCACCACGAAACCCCACAGCCCGGTGAGTGCGAAGTAGCCCGCCACGTGGTGCTCGTCCGCCAGAAAGCTGGCGAGAATGCCGCCCAGCGCCAGGCAGCCGGCAATGAGCGCGGCGCCGATGGTGCGGGCATGGACCTGGTCCGGGGCCGGGCTGCACAGCACCAGCCGCCAGAACAGCGTGGCCATCCAGACCAGGCCCACCCAGGCAATCGCCAGGCCCGCCATGGCGATGTACGACAGGATCATTCCGCCGGCCAGCCACACCAGCCAGCCCCCCGCCTGCAGCAGCAGGGGCCGCGCCAGCTTGTCCGTATCCCAGGGCTGCACGCCGAGCCACTTGGGCCCCGCCGTGAACAGAAAGCCGGAAAAGAACAGCGGGATGAAGCCGAACACCATCACCGCGGCATGCAGCACCGAAGGCGACAGCGAGAAATGCATGTTGATGAGGCCTTCCCCCACCCGCGACACCTGCATGAGCGCCCACCACAGCGCCGAGGCGACGAGCACCACCATGGCCAGGAAGAAACCCAGCCGGTACGGCGCCAGCATGAGGTATTCAAGCCGCCAGCGGCGATCCAGCTTTGCCAGCGCCTCGGGCGAGGGCTTGCCCGAGACCGGCTTCAGCGGGATGACCGGCTTTTTGTCACTCATTCCATGGCCCGATCCAGCGTGAACGCGAAGGCGTAGGGCACGTTGGATCTGGAGGAGGCATCAGCCGCAGCTGCCCAGGTGGCCGCACTGGGTGCAGTAGTCGCAGCCGTCCTTGCGGATCATGGCGTGCGCGCCGCATTCGGAGCACTTCTTGCCGGCCATGACAGGGGTGGCGGCGGTCAGGGGCGTGTCACCGCCCTGCGGCGCTTCCTGCACCACGGGCGCATGCTGGCGCGCGCGGCGGGCCAGGATGTTCTGGATGGCGTAGGCGATGGCCGCGACTTCGGAGTCGTGCCACTTGGGCACGTGCGTGCCGTCGTCCTTCTGGTGCGTACCCAGGCGCACCGGACCGCGGTCCCAGGCCACCTTGCGCATGTCGGACAGCGCGCGCTCCAGGAAGCCGCCGCGCGCGGCCAGCGACAGCAGGCGCATGCTGGAAGTGACCCACTGCTGCGACTCGCCGCTCTGGCCCACGGGCATGAAGAACTCGATGGCGCGATCCACCGTACCCGTGCCGTCGGCGTTGGGCACCGGCAGGAAGGAGACGATGAGGTACAGGCGCTTCTGGCCTTCCTGCGTCCAGTAGTCCACCTTTTCGGCCACGGCCGAGAGGGCACCCTTGGGGCGGCTCTCGATCACGGTGCGCATCGGGTCCACGGGCGTGGGCTCGGGCGCGGCGCTGGCGGCCTTGTTGTCGGCCTCGGGCGCGGCGTGCACTTCCAGCACGGAACCCAGGATGTTGTTCGGACGATAGGTGGCCAGGCCCTTGAGGCGCGCGCGCCAGGCCTGCAGGTACAGGCCCTTGAAGTCGTCGTAAGGGTAGTCGGCCGGGATGTTGACGGTCTTGGAGATGGCCGTGTCCACGAAGGGCTGCACCGTTTCCATCATGGCGATGTGGTCCTGGGCCGACATCTCCAGCGCCGAGACGAAGTACTCGGGCAGCTGGCTCACGTCGCCGCCCAGCTCGCGGTACAGGCGCCAGGAATGGTCTTCCACGGCGTACTCGGCCATGCTGCCGTCGGCCTCGCGCTTCTTGCGCTTGTACATCCACGAGAACGGCGGCTCGATGCCGTTGGAGGCGTTGTCGGCGAAGGCCAGGCTCACGGTGCCGGTGGGCGCGATCGACAGCAGGTGGCTGTTGCGGATGCCGTGCGTACGGATCTGCTTCTTCAGCGCGGCGGGCAGGCGGCTGGCAAAGGTGCCGTCGGCCAGGTAGCCTGCCGCGTCGAACGCGGGGAAGGCGCCCTTCTCGCGAGCCAGTTCCACCGAAGCGCCGTAGGCGCTATCGCGCATGTGCTCGGCGATGCGCGCGGCCATGGTGCGACCTTCTGCGCTGTCATAGCGCAGGCACAGCATGGCCAGGGTGTTGCCCATGCCGGTGAAGCCCACGCCGATGCGGCGCTTGGCCTTGGCCTCGGCGTCCTGCTGCGGCAGCGGCCAGAAGGTGACGTCCAGCACGTTGTCGAGCGCGCGCACCTGCAGCGCCACGGACTTGGCGAAGGAGTCGAAGTCGAACGTGGGCGTCCCGTCAAAACCGAAGGGGTTGCGCACGAAATGCGTCAGGATGATGGGGCCGAGGTCGCAGCAGCCGTAGGACGGCAGGGGCTGCTCGCCGCAGGGGTTGGTGGCGGCGATCTTCTCGCAGTAGCGCAGGTTGTTGTCCTGGTTGATGTGGTCCAGGAACAGGATGCCGGGCTCGGCGAAGTCGTAGGTCGACTTCATGATGGTGTCCCACAGCTCGCGCGCGGCCAGGCTCTGGTAGACCCACAGGCCGTCGGCGCGCTGGTAGGCGCCCTGCTCCATCACGGTGACGCCCGGCTTGGCGCGGTGCACCAGCTCCCAGGGCTGGTCGTCGATCACGGCCTGGATGAAGGCGTCGCTCACGCCCACCGACACGTTGAAGTTGTTCCAGCGGCCTGGCGTGCGCTTGGCGGTGATGAAGTCGTGCACATCCGGGTGGTCGATGCGCAGCACGCCCATCTGGGCGCCGCGGCGCGCGCCGGCGCTCTCGACGGTGGAGCACGACTGATCGAACACGTTGATGTAGCTGCACGGGCCCGAGGCCATGGAGTGCGTGCCCTTGACCTCGGCGCCGCGCGGGCGGATGCGCGAGAAGTCATAGCCCACGCCACCGCCGCGGCGCATGGTTTCGGCGGCCTCGCGCAGCGCCTCGTAGATGCCCGGGAAACCCTCGTCGTCCACGCCCTGGATGCAGTCGCCCACGGGCTGGACGAAGCAGTTGATCAGCGTGGCCTGGATGTCGGTGCCGGCGGCGCTCATGATGCGCCCCGCGCCAATGGCGCCCGCGTGCATGTTGGCCAGGAACAGCGCTTCGTATTTCTCGCGTTCGGCTTCGGCTTCCACGGAGGCCAGCGCCCGCGCCACACGGCGGAACAGGTCCTCGGCGCTGGTTTCGCCCGCCTTGAGGTATTTTTCCTTCAGCACATCGAGGCTGATGGGTTGGGTGGCCGTCACGTCATGCGCGCGGCCCAGGTTTTCTCGCTTCATGATGGCAATCCCGTTGGTTTTTCCTGCTGAAAAGCCCCTTTCTGCAGCAGGCGAGCAGGGGGTTGCGCGCCCGCGGAAACCGTGGGCGCGCAACCGGGCAGTTTACCTTTCCGCACCTCGGCAGACCTGCGGGATTCACCTCCCCCCGGCGGCCGGCGCACGTAACACGTTGATTTACAAGCTTGTAATTTTTTGTTGCGAATTTTCCTGGAGCAAACCCGACACAAGGGTTTTCCCTAGCACTGGCGCACCACTGGATCGTGCGCCAGGCTTTGCCCGGCTTCCCTGGCGTGCTCGCAAAGCAGTAGCATGCAGGCCATGCGCCGCCCTTTGCACTTGTTCCTTCCGGCCGTCGTCGCGGCCGCCCTTTGGTCGCTTTCGGGCTGCGCCCAGATGGCCCCGGCACCCGCGCCCTGGCCCGGCGTACTGCAGACGCTGCTGCCGGCCGACCTGCTGCTGCTGGGCGAACGGCACGATGCGCCCGAACACCAGCAATTGCAGCGCGAGGCCGTGCAGTGGCTGGCCGGCCAGGGCCGGCTGGCAGCGCTGGTGATGGAGATGGCCGAGCAGGGCCGCAGCACCGAAGGCCTGCCCCGCGATGCCAGCGAAACCGCCGTGCAGGCCGCGCTGGCCTGGAACGACGGCGCCTGGCCCTGGCGCCAATACGGCCCGGTGGCCATGGCGGCGGTGCGCGCCGGCGTCCCGGTGCTGGGCGGCAACCTGCCCCGGCGGGAACTGCGCACGGCGCTCACCGACAGCACGCTCGAGGCCTTGCTGAGCCCACAGGCCCTGGAGCGCCAGCGCCAGGCCGTGCGTGACGGCCACTGCGGCCTGCTGCCCGAGCCCCGCGTGCCCGGCATGGCCCGCGTGCAGGTAGCGCGCGACCTGCGCATGGCCCAGGCCGCCGCCGCCGCACGCCGGCCCGGCCAGGTGGTGCTGCTGGTGGCGGGCGCGGCCCACACCAAACGCAGCCTGGGCGTGCCCCTGCATGCTCCGGCAGATTTGCAGACAAAAGTGGTCATAGCGCACGCCGGACCTGCGGAAGAAGCTATCAAAAACGAAGCAGACTGGCTGCAGCAGACCCCGGAATTGCCCCCGGACGACGCCTGCGCCCCGCTGCGCCAGCGCTGGGGCACGCCGCCCACACGCTGAGGCGGCCCATAGAGGTGCTGCGACAATGGCGCCGATATGAAAGCCCACGCCTACGTTCTCACCCTCTCCTGCCCCGACCGTCTGGGGCTGGTGCACGCCGTCTCCGGGTTCCTGCTGGAACAGGGCGGCAACATCGAGGAAGCCGCCCAGTACAACGACCATGGCACCGGCCTGTTCTTCATGCGCGTGCAGTTCGCCTGCGACCAGCACGACCATGCCGCGCTCAAGGAGCGCATGGCCGCATTCGCGACGCCCTTCCAGATGCGCTGGAGCCTGCACACCCTGGCCGCGCCGATGCGCACCGTCATCATGGTCAGCCGCGAGGGCCACTGCCTCAACGACCTGCTGTTCCGCTGGAAGAGCGGCCTGCTGCCCGTGCAGATTGCCGCCATCGTCAGCAACCACCGCGACTTCTACCAGCTTGCCGCAAGCTACAACGTGCCCTTCCACCACATCCCGGTGACGGCAGATACCAAGGCGCAGGCCGAAGCGCGCCAGTTCGAGATCATCGAACAGGAGGGCGCCGAGCTGGTGGTGCTGGCGCGCTACATGCAGGTGCTGTCGAACGACCTGTGCACCAAGCTGGCCGGCCGCGCCATCAACATCCACCACAGCTTCCTGCCCAGCTTCAAGGGCGCCAAGCCCTACTACCAAGCGCACGACCGCGGCGTGAAGCTCATCGGCGCCACGGCGCACTACGTGACGGCCGACCTCGACGAGGGCCCCATCATCGAGCAGGACGTGGCCCGCGCCGACCACACCGACACAGTGGAAGACCTCACCGCGCGCGGCCGCGACACCGAGAGCCAGGTGCTGGCGCGCGCCGTCAAATGGCACAGCGAGCACCGCGTGCTGCTCAACGGCCACCGCACGGTGGTCTTCCGCTAACCAGGCAAGGCGCCATGGCCACGGCTGCAACCCCCTTCAGCAGCGCTGCCGCCCGGCGCATCCCGCCCATCCAGTGCCTGCTGACCTTTGAGGCGCTGGCGCGGCTGCGCAGCGTCACGCTCACGGCCGACGAGCTGTGCGTCACGCCCAGCGCGGTCAGCCACCGCGTCAAGCAGCTGGAGCAGATCCTGGGCACGCAGCTCTTCGGCCGCGCCGACTTCTCCCTCACCACCGACGGCATCGCCTACCTCGCCCATGTGCGCGAGGGCCTGGGTGCGCTGCAGCGCTTCCCCGGCGTTTCGGGCACGCCGGGCAAGCGGCGCCTGAAGCTGGCCGTAACGCCCACGTTCGCGCGCGTCATCCTGATCCCACGCCTGCGCCAGTTCACCGAGGCCTACCCCGAGATCGACCTGGCGCTGCAGATTTCCATCCCATTGCTCGACGTGGTGGCCGAAGATGCCGACCTCATGGTGCGCTTTGGCAGCGGGCACTACGCCGATGTCGAGCACGCCGAGATCGCGCGCGACGTGGTGACGCCGCTGGCCTCGCCGGGCTGGCTGCGCGAGCACGGCCCGTTCGAGCGCCCTGACGAACTCGACCCCGCCACCCTGCTGCGCAGCCCGCTGGAGCCCTGGCGCTCCTGGTTCACCGCCGTGGGACTGGACTGGTCCGAACCGCGCGAAGGCTCGCAATTCAACGATGTGGGCCTGATGTGCGACGCCGCCGCCGCCGGCATGGGCGTGGCCCTGGTGCGGCTGCGCCTGGGCGCTCCGTGGATCGAACACGGCTCGCTGGTGCGCCTGTTCCCCCAGGACGCCCCCAGCCCGCACGCCCACTACCTGTGCTGGCGCACCGGCACCATGGACCGCTGGGAGTGCGCGGCCTTTGCCGAGTGGCTCCACAAGACCATCATCTGACGGTATCCTGAAGCAAAACAGGCCATCCGATCAATGGTGGCAAGCGCCAGAAGCTATTGTTTCAATAGCAATCTGGCATGCCCCATGCAGCGCATTTCACGTGGGGTTGAAATAATCCTCAGCCCCGCACGGGGACGCATGGCGCTACAGTGACGCCATGAACTCCGCCAGCACCGCTCCCACCGCCACCGCACAGCCTTCCGAACGCGCCGCGCGCCAGGCCGATGTGGTGCAGGCCCTGCTGCAGCACCTGCCCGCGCACGCGCTGCTGTGGCACAGCGAAGACACCACGCCCTACGAATGCGACGGCCTCACCGCCTACCGCCAGCGCCCGCTGGTGGTGGTGCTGCCGGAGACCGAGGCCCAGGTGCAGGCCGTGCTGCGCGCCTGCCACCGCCTGGGCGTTCCCGTGGTGGCCCGCGGCGCGGGCACGGGGCTGTCGGGCGGCGCGCTGCCGCACGCGCTGGGCGTGACGCTCTCGCTCGCCAAGTTCAACCAGATTCTCTCGCTCGACCCCGTGGGCCGCACCGCGCGCGTGCAATGCGGCGTGCGCAACCTGGCCATCAGCGAGGCCGCGGCACCCTACGGCCTGTACTACGCGCCCGACCCCAGCAGCCAGATCGCCTGCACCATCGGCGGCAACATCGCCGAGAACTCGGGCGGCGTGCACTGCCTCAAATACGGCCTGACGGTACACAACGTGCTGCGGGTGCGCGGCTTCACCGCTGCGGGCGAGGAAGTGGTCTTCGGCAGCGAGGCCCTGGACGCGCCGGGCTACGACCTGCTGGCCGCGGTGATCGGCAGCGAAGGCATGCTGGCCGTGGCGCTGGAGGTGACTGTCAAGCTCGTGCCCAAGCCCCAACTGGCGCGCTGCATCATGGCCAGCTTCGACGACGTGCGCAAGGCCGGCGATGCCGTGGCCGCCGTGATCGCGGCCGGCATCATCCCGGCCGGGCTGGAGATGATGGACAAGCCCATGACCGCCGCCGTGGAGGACTTCGTGCACGCCGGCTACGACCTCACGGCCGAGGCCATTCTGCTGTGCGAGAGCGACGGCACACCCGAGGAGGTGGAAGAAGAGATCGGCCGCATGAGCGCCGTGCTGCAGGGCGCCGGCGCCACCGCGCTGGCCGTGAGCCAGGACGAGGCCGAGCGCCTGCGCTTCTGGAGCGGGCGCAAGAACGCTTTTCCCGCCAGCGGCCGCATCAGCCCCGACTACATGTGCATGGACTCGACCATCCCGCGCAAGCGCCTGGCCGACATCCTGCTGGCCATCCAGGACATGGAAAAGAAGCACGGCCTGCGCTGCGCCAACGTGTTCCACGCGGGCGACGGCAACCTGCACCCGCTGATCATGTTCGACGCCAACGATGCCGACCAGCTGCACCGCGCCGAGCAGTTTGGCGCCGACATCATGGAAACCAGCGTGGCCATGGGGGGCGCCATCACCGGCGAGCACGGCGTGGGCGTGGAGAAGCTCGCCAGCATGCGCGTGCAGTTCACCGACGCGGAACTGGCGCAGATGGAAGGCCTCAAGCTCGCCTTCGACCCGCAGGGCCTGCTCAACCCCGGGAAGGTCATTCCCACGCCCAACCGCTGCGGCGACATGGGCATGATGAAGACCCTGGCGGGCAACCCGGGCCTGGCGCAACCCCGCGCCTGAACGGCGCGCCATGCAGGTACTCCAGGGCCTGGCCATCCTGCTGACGCTGCAGTCGGTGGGCGAGGCTTTGTCGCGGCTGCTGCACCTGCCCTACCCGGGCCCCGTGATCGGCATGGTGCTGCTGCTGGGCGCGCTGCGCTGGCGCGCCGTGCAGGAGCGCGTGCAGACCGTCGCCAGCTTCCTGCTGGGCCACCTCTCGCTGCTGTTCGTGCCCGTGGGCGTGGGCGTCATCACCCAGTTCGGCGTGGTGGCGGAGCACGGCCTGCGGCTGATGCTGGTCATCGTGGTGTCCACCTGGATCGGCCTGGCGGTGACGGCGCTGGTGCTGCGCCGCCTGATGCGCGGCGACCCGCCGCCGCAAGGAGAGGACGCATGACCGACTTCGTTCAGCTCTGGGTCTACCTCGCGTCCACGCCGCTGTTCGGGCTCAACGCCACGCTGGTGGTCTACGTGCTAGCCCTGGCGTTCTACAACCGCATGCGCCAGGCGCCCTGGGCCAACCCGGTGCTCTGGTCCCTGGTGGTGCTGGGCGCCGGCCTGCAGGCCACGGGCACGGCCTACCCCACCTACTTTGCCGGCGCGCAGTTCATCCACTTCCTGCTTGGTCCCGCCGTCGTGGCGTTGGCCTGGCCGCTGTGGCAGCGGCGCACCGAGCTGCGCGCGCGCTGGGGCCGCTTCACGCTCGCGGCGGTCGTCGGTGGCGCCGCCGCCGCCGGCAGCGCCGTGGGCCTGGCCTGGGCATTGGGCCTGCCGCCCGAGGTGGTGCTGTCGCTGGCGCCCAAGTCGGTCACCGCGCCCGTGGCCATGGGCATTGCCGACAAGGTGGGCGGCATTCCCTCGCTGGCCGCCGTGTTCGCGGTGCTCACGGGCCTCGTCGGCGCGCTCAGCGCCAAGCCTCTGTTTGCCCTGCTCGGCATCGGCAAGGACGCCACCGGCCGGATGGCACGCGGTTTCGCCCTGGGCACCGCCGCCCACGGCATCGGCGCCGCACGCGCCCTGCAGGTCAACGCCGACGCCGGCGCCTGGGCCGCCCTGGCACTGGGCCTGCAGGTGGTGACGGCCGCGCTGCTGATCCCCTTGGCAGCGCGCTGGTTGCTCTAGACCTGCGTCGCCAGCCAGGTGCGGAACGCCTGCAGCGCCTCCGACCCCGGCCGGTGCTGCGGCCGCACGAACCAGTAGCCCTGCGTGCCCGGTAGCGCCTGCGGGTGCGCCTGCACCAGCTGCCCGGCCTGCAGCGCCTCGCGTGCCAGCAGCAGCGGTACCAGGCCCACGCCCAGGCCCGCAGCGGCAGCGGCGATCACCATCGAGAACAGCTCATAGCGCGGCCCGCGCGAGGCGTGCAGCGTGTAGTGCCAGCCGCGCTCGGCATACCAATCGCGCCAGGCCTGCGCGCGCGTGGCCAGCGTGAGGTGCGGGCACTGCAGCCAGGCGGCCTCGTCGTCCAGTGCATGCGCGGCGGCGTAGGCCGGGCTGCACACCGGCACGCAAGGGCCTTCGGGCAGCACCATGCAGCCCTCGGTGTCGCTCCAGAGCCGGTCGCCGTAGTAGATGGCGGCGTCGAAGCCGCTTTCGTCGAACGCGAACACCTCCGAGCGCACCGCCAGGTTCAGCGTGATGCGCGGGTGCAGCGCCGCGAACTGCGGCAGGCGCGGAATCAGCCACTGCGTGCTGAAGGTGGACACCACCGCCAGGTTCAGCACATAGCCCTCTTCGCGGCCGACGCGGATCTCCTGCGTGTCGCGCTCGATCTGCTCCAGGTGGCGGCGGATGCGCGCGGCGTAGCTGCGGCCGGTGTCCGTCAGCGCCAGGCGCTGGCGCGCGCGCACGAACAGCGCCACGCCCAGGCGCTCTTCGAGCGCGGCCACATGGCGGCTCACGGCGCTGGGCGTGAGCGCCAGCTCCTCGGCCGCGCGCGACAAGCTCTGCAGCCGCGCCGAGGCCTCGAAGGCCTGGAGCACGCCGAGGCTGGGAATGTCTTTTCTCATGGCAATGGCGCCCTTGCATTGTTCATAAAACTCAACAATTCTGACCGATTAAGCAGTTGTTCAATGCATGGAGCGCAATTACCATGGGCCGACGTTCTTTCTGTGCCCCGGTGTGTGCGGGGCCCCCGTTGCTCCGCCCTTTCTTTCCTCTGCCTGCCCATGACCGCCTCTTCCATCTCCCTTTTCGACACCGTGCTGCAGCAGCTGGGCCTGGACCTCGCCCCCTGGCGCGGCCCCGACCTGGCCGTGCGCGCGCCGCGCGACGGCGCGGTCTACACCCGGCTGGCCGGCCACGGCCCCGCACAGGCCGAGGCCCTGATCGACGAGGCGCACGCCGCCTTCCTGCAGTGGCGCGCCGTGCCCGCCCCGGTGCGCGGCGAACTGGTGCGCCGCCTGGGCCAGAAGCTGCGCCAGCACAAGGAGGCGCTGGGCCTGCTGGTGTCGCTGGAGGCCGGCAAGGTGCGTTCCGAAGGCCTGGGCGAGGTGCAGGAGATGATCGACATCTGCGACTTCGCCGTGGGCCTGTCGCGCCAGCTGCACGGCCTGACCATCGCCAGCGAGCGCCCGGGCCACCGCATGATGGAAACCTGGCACCCGGTGGGCGTGGTCGGCGTCATTTCCGCCTTCAACTTCCCCGTGGCCGTATGGGCCTGGAACGCCGCGCTGGCCCTGGTCTGCGGCAACGCCGTGGCCTGGAAGCCGTCCGAAAAAACGCCGCTGTGCGCCGTCGCCTGCCACCACCTGCTGCGCCAGACGCTGGCCGAATTTGCCGCCGAGCAGGGCGTGGCCGCCCCCGCCGCCCTGGCCACGCTGCTGCTGGGCGGGCGTGAAGTGGGCGAACTGCTGGCGCGCTCGCCGCGCGTACCCGTGCTCAGCGCCACCGGCAGCACCCGCATGGGCCGCGCCGTGGCGGTGGACGTGGCGCAGCGCTTCGGCCGCAGCATTCTGGAGCTGGGCGGCAACAACGCCATGGTGGTCATGCCCAGCGCCGACCTGGAGCTGGCCGCGCGCGCCATCACCTTCGCCGCCGTGGGCACGGCGGGCCAGCGCTGCACCACGCTGCGCCGCCTCATCGTGCACCGCGACGTGGCCGCGCCGCTGCTGGCGCGCCTGGAAAAAATCTACGCCAGCGTGCGCGTGGGCGACCCGCTGGAGGACGGCGTGCTCGTCGGCCCTCTGGTGGACCGCGCGGCCTTCGAGCAGATGCAGAACGCTCTAGGCCAGGCACGCGAACAGGGCGGCACCGTGCAGGGCGGCACGCGCGAATGCGAAGCGCTGGGCGTTGATGCCTGGTACGCCCGCCCGGCGCTGGTTCGCATGCCGGCGCAAAGCGGCGTGGTGCAGCACGAAACCTTCGCGCCCATCCTCTACGTGCTGACCTGCGCCAGCCTGGACGAGGCCATTGCGCTGCAGAACGGCGTGCCACAAGGCCTGTCGTCGGCCATCTTCACCACCGACCTGCGCGAGGCCGAGCGCTTCCTCTCCAGCACCGGCAGCGACTGCGGCATCGCCAACGTGAACATCGGCACCTCGGGCGCGGAGATCGGCGGCGCCTTCGGCGGCGAAAAGGAAACCGGCGGCGGCCGCGAGTCGGGCTCCGACGCCTGGAAGGGCTACATGCGCCGCGCAACCAACACCATCAACTACAGCGACGCCCTGCCCTTGGCGCAAGGCGTGCGCTTCGACGTCTAGCCCCATGAACGCCGGCACCCAGAACGCGCCGATCGCCATCATCGGCGGCGGCGCCATCGGCAGCGCCATTGCCTGCTTTCTGACGCAGCAGGCGCCGGGGCAGCGCGTGGTCGTGGTCGAGCGCGACCCGAGCTATGCGCGTGCCTCGTCGGCGCTGTCGGCCAGCTCGATCCGGCAGCAGTTCTCCAGCCCCATCAATATCGCCATCTCGCAGTTCGGCATCGGGTTTCTGCGCGACATCGGCGCGCGCCTGCAGGTGGGCGGTGAGCGTCCGGACATCGGCCTGGTCGAAGCCGGCTACCTCTACCTGGCCAGCCCGGCCGGCGAGGCCGTGCTGCGGGACAACCAAGCCGTGCAGCGCGGCATGGGCGCCGATGTGGCGCTGCTCACGCCGGGGCAGCTGCGCGAGCGCTTTCCCTGGCTGGCCACGGAGGGCGTCGCGCTCGGCTCGCTGGGCCTCTCTGGCGAGGGCTGGTTCGACGGCTACAGCCTGCTGCAAGCCCTGCGCCGCAAGGCCGTAGCCCAGGGCGTGCGCTATGTGCAGGCCGAGGCCGTGGGCCTGGACACGCAGGCCAGCGGCGGCGTGCAGCACATCACCGCGCTGCGCCTGGCGAGCGGCGAGCGCCTGGCCTGCAGCGCCGCGGTCAACGCCGCCGGCCCCTGGGCGCGCGCGGTGGCGCAGTGGCTGGGCATCGATTTGCCGGTCTACGCGCGGCGCCGCACGGTGTTCCACTTCACCTGCCCCGCGCCGCTGCCGCACTGCCCGCTGCTCATCGACACCTCGGGCATCTGGCTGCGGCCCGAGGGCGCGGGCTTCATCGCCGGCTTCTGCCCGCCCGAGGACCAGGACGCCGACGACCTGCCGCTCGAACCCGAGCACGCGGCCTTCGAGGAGCATGTCTGGCCCACCTTGGCCGAACGCATCCCGGCCTTCGAGGCGCTGCGCCTGCACAGCGCCTGGGCCGGCTACTACGAGATGAACCGGTTCGACCACAACGCCATCGTCGGCCGGCACCCGGCCTGCGACAACCTCTACTTCGCCAACGGCTTCTCGGGCCACGGCCTGCAGCAGTGCCCGGCCATCGGTCGCGGCCTGGCCGAGCTCATCCTCACCGGTCGCTGGCAAACCCTGGACCTGGAGCCGCTGGCCTTCCAGCGCCTTCTCGACCACCGCCCTCTGTTGGAACGCAATGTCATCTGAACCCACCCCCACCCTGCCCCGCACCGGCGGCCAGATCCTCGTCGACCAGCTCGTGCGGCACGGCGTGCAGCACATCTTCTGCGTGCCCGGCGAGAGCTACCTCGCCGTGCTCGACGCGCTGCACGACGCGCCCATCCAACTGACCGTCTGCCGCCAGGAGGGCGGCGCGGCCATGATGGCCGAGGCCCATGGCAAGCTCACCGGGCGGCCCGGCGTGTGCTTCGTCACGCGCGGCCCCGGCGCCACCAATGCGGCGGCGGGCGTGCACATCGCCATGCAGGACTCCACGCCCATGGTGCTGTTCGTCGGCCAGATCGAGCGCGGCGCGCGCGGGCGCGAAGCCTTCCAGGAGGTGGACTACCGCGCCGCCTTCGGCCCGCTCGCCAAGTGGGCCACCGAAGTGGACGACGCGCGCCGCCTGCCCGAGATCGTGGCGCGCGCCTTCAGCGTGGCCTGCAGCGGGCGCCCCGGCCCGGTGGTGGTGGCGCTGCCCGAGGACATGCTGACCGAGCGTGCCGAGGTTTCCGACGCGCGCGCGCTCCAGCCCATCGAGGCCGCGCCCGCACCGGCGCAGATGGAGCGCGTGCTGGAACTTCTGCGCCAGGCGAAAAACCCCATCGCCATCGTCGGCGGCAGCCGCTGGGACGCCGAAGCCGTGGCGCGCTTCCAGGACTTCGCCGCCGCCCACGCCCTGCCCGTGGCCTGCTCGTTCCGGCGCCAGATGCTGTTCGACCACCAGCACCCCTGCTACGCGGGCGACCTGGGCCTGGGCGTGAACCCCGCCCTGCTGGCGCGCATCCGCGGGGCCGACCTGCTGCTGCTGGTGGGCGGGCGCCTGTCGGAAGTGCCCTCGCAGGGCTACACCCTGCTCGACATCCCCACGCCGCAAATCCCGCTGGTGCATGTGCACCCCGACCCGGACGAACTGGGTCGCGTGTACCAGGCGCAGCTGCCCCTCAACGCCACGCCCACGGCCTTCTGCGCGGCCCTGCCCCCGCAACCAGTGGAGGCCCCCAGCGCCGAACGCCAACAGGCCGTGCAGGCAGCACACGCCGCTTACCGTGCCTGGAGCGACCCGGCGCCGATCCGCATCCCCGGCGACCTGCAGATGGGAGCGGTGATGCAGCACCTGCGCGCGGCGCTGCCGCAAGACACCATCTTCTGCAACGGCGCGGGCAACTTCGCCACCTGGGTGCACCGCTTCTGGCCGTTCCGCCAGTTCGGCACGCAGCTCGCGCCCACCAGCGGCAGCATGGGCTACGGCCTGCCCGCCGGCGTGGGCGCGCAGCGCCTGTGGCCCGAGCGCACGGTGGTGGTGTTCGCGGGCGACGGCGACTTTCTCATGCACGGCCAGGAATTCGCCACCGCCGTGCAGTACCGGCTGCCGGTCATCGTGGTGCTGCTGGACAACGGCATGTACGGCACCATCCGCATGCACCAGGAGCGCGAGTACCCGCGCCGCGTCTGCGGCACGGCCTTGCAAAACCCGGATTTCGCGGCCTATGCACGCGCCTTCGGCGGCCACGGCGAACGCGTGGAGCGCACGGAAGACTTCGCCCCGGCGCTGGAGCGCCTGCGCGCGCAGGCCCAGGCGACGCGCCTGCCCGTACTGCTGCACTGCCTGATCGACCCCGAGGCAATCACCCCGGGCCGCTCGCTGAGCCAGATCCGGGGCGGCTGAGGCCTGCGGGTTCAGCCCTGCTGGATGCGCTCGACGGCCGAGCGCAGGTGGCCCACCGTGCGCTCCACGTTGTGCCACTTTTCCAGCCCGAACAGGCCGATGCGGAAGCTCTTGAAGTCCGGCCCTTCGTCGCACTGCAGCGGCACGCCCGAGGCGGTCTGCAGGCCCACGGCGGCGAACTTGCTGGCGTTCTGGATGCCCGGGTCCGTGGTGTAGCTGACCACCACGCCGGGGGCCTTCCAGCCTTCGGCGGCCACGCTGGGGAAGCCCTTGCTCTCCAGCAGCGTGCGCACCTGGGCGCCCAGTTCGATCTGCTCCTGGCGCACCTTGGCAAAACCGTAGGCGCGCGTCTCCTGCATCACGTCGCGCAGGCGCACCAGCGCGTCGGTAGGCATGGTGGTGTGGTACGCGTGCTGGCCCTTTTCGTAGCCTTCGGCGATCTGCATCCACTTCTTCAGGTCGCACGAGAAGCTGCTGCTTGTCGTGCCATCGATGGCCTGGCGGGCACGCTCGCTCAGCATCACCATGGCGCAGCAGGGCGAGCCGCTCCAGCCCTTTTGCGGCGCGGAGATCAGAATGTCCACCCCCGTGGCCTGCATGTCCACCCACATGGCGCCGGAGGCGATGCAGTCCAGCACGAACAGCGCGCCCACCTCGTGCGCGGCGGCGCTCACGGTGCGGATGTAGTCGTCACTCAGCATGATGCCGCTGGCCGTTTCCACGTGGGGCGCGAACACCACCTTGGGTTTTTCGGCGCGGATGGCGGCCGCGACTTCCTCGGCCGGGCACGGTGCCCAGGGGGCCTGCGGGCCGTCGCCCTGCTTGCGGGCCTTGCAGACCACGGCGCCGCCGCCCAGGCCGGTGTCGGCGTCAAAAATCTGGCTCCAGCGATAGCTGAACCAACCGTTGCGCACGATCAGCACCTTCTGCTGGTTGGCGAACTGGCGCGCCACGGCCTCCATGCCGAAGGTGCCGCTGCCGGGCACGAGCACGGCGGTGTGGGCGCCATAGACTTCCTTGAGCGTGGCCAGGATGTCCTGCATGACGCCGGTGAAGCGCTTGGACATGTGGTTGAGCGCGCGGTCGGTGTAGACCACCGAAAATTCGAGCAAGCCGTCGGGATCGATGTCGGGCAGAAGGCCGGGCATGGGGGTACTCCGTTCGTAGGAAAGCGAAAGGCCGCGCCCGGCGGTTCGCCCGGCGCGGCATCCAAGCATTTCAGCTTAGCACGGCCTCCCCGCCCGCGCGGGCACTGCCCCACAGGGGGGCGGGCCTTCGCTCACCAGGTGTCGACGAAGCGCGGACCCAGCGCGCCCACGCGCGCCGAGGCCAGCCCGCGCGCCAGCCAGGCGCGCGTTTCCGCCGGGTCGACCACAGCGTCGATCTCCAGCGTGGCGGCCATGTGCATGGCCTCGCCATTGGCGTAGGACTTGGCCACGAGCTTCTGGAACAGCGCGTCGCGCTCCGGGCCCTCGGGCAGGGCCTCCAGCTCCTTGCGGAAGCCCAGGCGCACCGCGCCCTCCAGCCCCATGGCGCCGAACTCGCCCGTGGGCCAGGCGATGGTGAACACCGGCGCATGGAAGCCCCCGGCCGCCATGCCCATGGCGCCCAGGCCGTAGCCCTTACGCAGCACCACGCTGAAGAACGGCACGCGCAGGTGCGCGGCGGTAACGAACAATCGGCTCACATGGCGCACCTGGGCCGTCTGCTCGACCTCGGGGCCGACCATAAAGCCGGGCGTGTCCACCAGACTCACGATGGGCAGGCCGTGCGCGTTGCACAGCTGCATGAAGCGCGCGGCCTTGTCGGCGGCCGGCGCGTCGATGGCGCCGCCCAGGTGCAGCGGGTTGTTGGCGATCAGCCCCACGGGGCGGCCCTCGATGCGTGCCAGCGCCGTGTGGATGCCGGCGCCAAAGCCGGTGCGCAGCATCAACAGGCTGCCCTCGTCCACCAGGCCGTTCATGGCAGCGCGCGTGTCGTACACGCGCAGGCGATTTTCGGGCACGACGGCGCGCAGCAGCCGCTGGTCGGGCACGCTCCAGCCCTGCAAGCGGCCCTGGAAGAACGACAGGTAGTGGCGCGCGGCCTGCACAGCCTCTTGCTCGTTCTCGACGAGCACGTCGATCACGCCATTGGCGTGCTGCACGGCGCTCGGGCCGATCTGCTCGGGCTTGAACACGCCCAGGCCGCCGCCCTCGATCATGGCCGGCCCCCCCATGCCGATGTTGCTGGCACGCGTGGCGATGATGGCGTCGCAGCAGCCCAGCAGCGCGGCATTGCCGGCAAAGCACCGCCCGGCCGCGATGCCCACCACGGGCACCTGGCCTGACAGCGCGGCGTGGCTGGCGAAGGTGTGCACATGCAGGCCCGCGACCACGGGAATGTCGGTGTCGCCCGGGCGGCCTCCGCCGCCTTCGGCGAACAGCACCACGGGCAACTGCTGGTCGAGCGCAATGCCCAGCATGCGGTCGGTCTTGGCGTGGTTGCGCGCGCCCTGGGTGCCGGCGAGCACGGTGGCGTCGTAGGCCATGACCACGGTGCGCGCCTTGTCTTCGCCGCACTGTGCGCCGTTGACCGCGCCGATGCCCGTCACCATGCCGTCGGCCGGGGTGTTGGCGATCAGGTCGTCCATGCTGCGGCGGCGCGCCTGCGCGGCCACGGCGAGCTGGCCGTATTCGATGAAGCTGCCCTCGTCGCACAGGTCAGCGATGTTCTCGCGCGCCGTGCGCTGGCCCTGCGCGTGGCGCTTGGCCACGGCGGCAGGGCGGTTCGTGTCGAGCGTGAAGGCGTGGCGGTCGATCACGCGCTGCAGGTCGGCGCGGATGTGGTCCGGGTCGTGCGCCGCGTCGGGGCCGGTGGCCTCCAGCGCGGCGTCCTGCACCGGGTCCAGCACCAGCAGCGGCTGGCCCTGGGCCACATAGGCGCCCGGCGCGGCGGCCAGGCCGCGCACGCGGCCCGCGTGGGGCGCGAGCAGCACATGCTCCATCTTCATGGCTTCGAGCACGGCCAGCTCGGCGCCCGCCGCCACCACAGCACCCTCGGCCACGGCGTACTGCCCCAGGCGCGCAGGCATGGGGGCGCGGACGGCATGCGGGTCGGCCGCTTCGAGCGCCTGCACATTTTTTGAATGATTTTGGCCCGTAGCGCGCTGTACATCAGCGCCAGCAGCTATGAATTTGGAAGCATCCAGCAGCGCGGGCAGCACCGCTTCCACCCAGCGCGTGTGCACCTGCTGGTGCTCCATCTCGGGCCGCTGGGCCAGGGACTGCAGCAGCGTGAGGTTGGTCGCCAGGCCGTCGAAGCGGCACTCGGCCAGCGCGCGCTGCGAGCGGCGCAGCACGTCGGAAAAGCTGCCGCCGCGCGTGGACACGATGAGCTTGGCCAGCAGCGTGTCGTAGTGCGGCGAGGGCGCGCGGCCCGCCACCGCGTGCGTGTCCACGCGCACGCCCGGCCCCGTGGGCAGCGCCAGCCGCGCGATGGTGCCGCTGCCCGGCTGGGCCTGGCCCTGGGCGTCCAGGGTTTCGGCGTTGATGCGCCACTGGATGGCATGGCCCTGCACGCGCGGCGGCTGCGCCGGATCCAGGCCCAGGCCCTGCAGGCGGCGGCCGGCCGCCAATGCAATTTGCGCCTGCACCAGGTCCACGCCCGTCACCTCCTCGGTGATGGTGTGCTCCACCTGCAGGCGCGGGTTGCATTCGATGAAGACGTAGGGCAGGTCGCTGGACGCCAGGTCCACCAGGAACTCGAAGGTGCCCAGGCCCTCGTAGCGCACTTCGCGCGCCATGGCCAGGGCGTCCTGGATGATGCGTTGGCGCAGGGCATCGGGCAGCGAGGGGCTGGGCGCGATCTCTACCAGCTTCTGGAAGCGCCGCTGCAGCGTGCATTCGCGCTCGCCCAGGGCCATGGCCTCCGCGCCGTCGCCCAGCACCTGCACCTCGATGTGTCGCGCGTTCACCATGAGGCGCTCGACGTACACGCCAGCGACGCCGAAGGCGGCCAGCGCCTCGCGGCGGCAGGTGTCGTAAGCAGCGCTCAGCTCGGCTTCGGACTGCACGGCGCGCATGCCGCGCCCACCGCCGCCGCCGATGGCCTTGATGACGATGCCCGCGCCCGCCCCGCCCGCCTGTTGCGCGTGCCAGAAGGCCTGCGCCTCTTCGAGCGTGACCTCGTGCTGCGTGCCGGGCATCAGCGGCACGCCACAGCGCGCCGCCAGCGCGCGCGCCTGGGCCTTGTCGCCAAACAGCGCGAGCTGCGCGAGCGTGGGGCCGATGAAGCGCAGGCCAGCATCGGCGCAGGCGGCAGCGAAGTCGGCCCGCTCGCTCAGGAAACCGTAGCCAGGGTGCACGGCATCTACACCGCGCTCGCGCGCGATGGCAATGAGGCGCGCGCCATCGAGGTAGGCCGCCGGGCCGGTGGCGCCCAGCGCAACGGCCTCGGACGCCGCCTGCACATGGGGCGCGCCGGCATCGTCGTCGGCATACACCGCGACGCTGGGGATGCCCAGGTCGTGCAGGGCACGCACGATGCGCAGGGCAATCTCCCCCCGGTTGGCGATCAGGACTTTGATAAAGAACGGCGCGTTCATGGTTTTGCTTCTTTTTTGATAGCTGCAAGCGCTTGATGCATATGCGCCAGCGGCCGATTTCTCTTGTATCTCATTGGTCTATGGCACTGCGCATGAAGCAGGCGCTGCCCAGGCCAGGGCTCCCGCGCAAGGGCCTGGGCCGGCCGCGCCGCCCCGCCGCGCCGGGAGCGTCCCCCTTCCCACGCGCAGCGTGAGAGAAGGGGGAAGCCGCGCAGCGGCTCAGGGGGTTGCTCACTCACGCCTCGTCCTTCAGCATGCGCCGCAGCACCTTGCCCGCCCCCGTGGCGGGGAGCTGGGCGATGAAGCGCACCTCGCGCGGCGCCTTGTAGGGCGCCATGTTGTCGCGGCACCAGGCGACGAGCGCGGCGGCCTCCACCTCCTGCCCTGGCTTCTTCACGATGAAGGCGCGCACTACCTCCCCCTTCTCGGCGTCGGGCACGCCAATGACGGCGGCCTGGGCCACGGCGGGGTGCTTGATGAGGATGGTCTCGACCTCCTCAGGAAACACGCTGTAGCCGGACACCTTGATCATTTCCTTGAAGCGGCCGATGAAGGTGAGGTAGCCCTCTTGGTCGATCTGCCCCATGTCGCCGGTGAACACCCAGCCGTCGCGCAGCGTCTTGGCCGTGGCCTCGGGCTTGTTCCAGTAGCCCTTGAAGTTGCCGGGGCCCTGGATGGTGATTTCGCCCACGGTGCCCGTCGGCAGCGGCGCGCCGGTGTCGGGGTCGACGATGCGGATCTGGTTGCCCGGCACGGGCTTGCCCTGCTTTCCCCAGCGGATGGCATCCACGGGCATGGCGGTGTCCACCGTGTGCGTCTCGCTCAGACCATAGGCGGCCTCGTGCGAGGTGCAGTTGGGTGCGAACTGGCGCCACTGCTGCGCGAGCTGCTCGGTGAAGGTGATGCCGAAGCTCGTCACCGGGTTGCGGCGCAGCGCGCTCCAGTCCATGTCGCGCGCGCCCGGCACCTGCATGAGCGCGCCGTTCATGGGCGCGATGCTGTACCACCAGGTGATGCGGTGGCGCTCCAGCGCCTGGGCCACGCCGAGCGGGTCGAAGCGGTAGAGCAGCACGCAGGTGGCGCCGGTGTAGACCGGCAGGTTCACGCCCATCACCATGCCGGCAATGTGGTACAGCGGCGCCACGGCCAGCAGCACCTCGCCGGCCGACATGCCGTTGCAGTCGGCCGAGGCCGCCGTCTTGAAGCGTGCGTTCTCGTAGCTCAGCATGGCGCCCTTGGGCAGCCCGGTGGTGCCGGAGGTGTAGGTCATGAGCGCCACGTCGTCCAGGGACAGCTCCACGGGCGCGGGCCGGCCGCCCGCGCGCACGGTGGCGAGGAAGTCTTCGCACCCGGTGGGCGCGGGCGCCGCGCCGGCACGCATGGCCAGCAGCTCGGCCGGCACCGTGATGCTGGGCTCGCCGCCCGGCAGCAGCTCGGCGTAGCGCACCACGAACACATGCTGCAGCGCCGTCTGCGCGCGCACCTGCTGCACCACGGGCAGCAGCACGTCGGCGGCGACGATCACGCGCGCCTGCAGGTCGTCGAGCTGGTACTGCAGCTCGTGTTCCTTGTTCAGCGGGCCGCAGGGGCAAACGATGGCACCGATCTTCTGGATGCCGTAGTGCGCCATGAGGTACTGCGGGCAGTTGTTCATGAACAGCGCCACGGGCTCGCCCTTCTGCACGCCCAGGGCCTGCAGGCGCGCGGCGAAGGCGTCGCTGGCGGCGTCCAGCTCGGCCCAGGTGATGGCGCGGCCGTACCAGAGGTAGGCGGTGCGATCGGGGGTGGCGCGCGCGTGGTGGCGCAGGTGTTCGTGCAGGGGCTGCGGGGCGGCGGATGGGGCCATGGAGTCTCCGGTGTGTCAAAAACCGCCGGTTCTCGGGGCCGCATCAGGGTTTGCCATGAGTTCGGACGCCGGCCAGCGTCTTGCCAATATATACCGCTCGGTAGAACAATGCTACCCATGGGTATAACTAAAGCGACACCAAGCACCACGCCCGCCGCGCTGGGCGCCAGCGCCGTGAAGGCGCGCGGCCGCCAGAAGGCCAGCACGCCCAGCACGGACGAGAAGCGCGAGCGCATCCTCCAGGCGGCCGAGGCGCTGTTCGACCGGCAGGGCTACGCCCACACCACGATGGAGCAGATCGTGCAGCAGCTCGGCGTGACCAAGCCCTACGTCTACTACTACTTCCACAACAAGCAGGAGATCTTCGAGACGCTGTGCTGGCGCCCGTCCGTGGCCTGCTTCACGGCGATGGACTTCCCCGAGGACGACCGCCGCCCCGCGCACGCCAAGGTCGCCGAGGGCATGGAACGGCTGATCCGCTCCACCATCGAGCACCACCCGGCGGCCTTCTTCCCGTACCGCGAGCCGCAGGTGTTCCGCCCCGAATACCTGGCCATGCAGAAGAAGCTGGCCAACCACTTCTACGAACGCCTGTGCGCGCTGATGGAAGAGGCCCGCGCGGACGGCATGCTCGACTTCAAGGAAACGCGCCTGACCGCGCAGGCCGCTTGCAGCCTGCCCGGCTTCCTGTACCACTGGTACCGGCCCGACGGGCGCCTGTCGCCGGCCGAGGTGGTGCGCGAACTCTCGCAACTGGCCTGGCGCGTGCTGGGCCTGCGCACCCCTCGCCGCAAGGCGGGGGACGGCGCTGCTCTGCGCCGCAAGCCGGCGCGCTCCCCCGCCAGCCCACCACCCCAGGAGACCCTCCCATGAAAGCCTTGTTCACCCCGCTCGCCGCCGCGGCCCTGCTCTGCGCCGGCACCGCCTTCGCCCAGGACACGTTCAAGATCGCCTACATCGACCCGCTCTCGGGGCCGTTCGCCAACGTGGGCGAGCTGATGCTCACGCACACGCAGTACGCGGTGGAGGACATCAACGCCAAGGGCGGCGTGCTCAAGGGCATGAAGCTGCAGTTGCTGCAGTTCGACAGCAAGCTCTCGGCGCAGGAGAGCCAGAGCGCGCTGCAGGCGGCCATCGACCAGGGCGCGCGCGCCATCGTCACGGGCGGCTCGGGCTCGTCGGTGGTCACGGCGCTGGTGCAGGCGGCCGCGCGCCACAACCAGCGCAACCCGGGCAAGGAGATCCTGGTGCTCAACCACTCCTCCATCGACCCCGAGCTGACCGGCAAGGCCTGCAGCTTCTGGCACTTCCAGTTCGAGGCCAACACGGCCATGAAGATGAAGGCCATCGCCAACTACATCAAGAAGCAGCCGGACATCAAGAAGGTCTACCTGCTGAACCAGGACTACGCGCACGGCAAGCAGTGGGCGCACTACGGCCGCGAACTGGTGGGCCTGGCGCGGCCCGACATCCAGTTCACCGGCGAGGCGCTGCACCCCATCGGCCGCGTGAAGGACTTCGCGCCCTACCTCGCCAAGGTCAAGAGCAGCGAGGCCGACTCGGTCATCACCGGCAACTGGGGCCAGGACATGGTGCTGCTGCTCAAGGCCGCCGGCGACGCGGGCTACAACCTGCGCTACTTCAACCACAGCGCCGGCTCCATCCCGGGCACGGTGCTGGCCGTCTCGCAGGCCAAGCTGGGCCGGCTCACCTGGGTGGCCGAGTGGCACCCCGGCCAGGCCGACACCTCCAAGGTGGACACGCTGGCCAAGGCCTACAAGGCCAAGACGGGCAAGGAGTTCCTCGCGCCGCGCATCGAGATGACGCCGCGCTTCCTGGCGGCCGCCATCAACAAGGCGCAGTCCACTGACCCGGTGAAGATCGCGCGCGCCCTGGAAGACCTGACGCTCGACTCCGTGGTCGGCCCGGTGCGCATGCGCGCCGACGACCACCAGCTGCTGCTGCCCCAGGTGGTGAACACCATCGCCCCGGTGGACGGCAAGGCCGTGAAGACCGGCTGGGAGGGCACGAACTACGGCTTCCGCACCGACGCGGCCTACACCGGCAACGAGCTGGCCCAGGGCACGGACTGCAAGATGACGAGGCCGTAAGCCCCCTGAGTCGCCTACGGCGCCTTCCCCCTCAGGGGGGCGACGCCCTCGCTGCGGGGCGGCCCTTGCTCGGCGTCCCTGGCCTGCGCAGCGCCAGTGCCGCAGGCCCAAGACGGTGCAGCCGCTGTCGAGGTCAAGACGACTACCATGGCCGGTCACCGCATCCATTGCCCCGAGCCACAAGGACCGTCCATGCCCGATTTCCGCAGCGACACCGTCACCCAGCCCACCGCCGCCATGCGCGCCGCCATGCAGGCCGCGCCGCTCGGTGATGACGTGTTCGGCGACGATCCCTCCGTCAACGCGCTGCAGGAGCATGCGGCTCAGCTGCTGGGCTTCGAGGCCGCGCTGTTTGCGCCCTCGGGCACGCAGACCAACCTGATCGCCCTCATGGGCCATTGCCAGCGCGGCGACGAGGCCATCGTGGGCCAGAGCTGGCACACCTACCGCTGGGAGGGCGGCGGCATGGCGGTGCTGGGCTCCATCCAGCCCCAGCCCGTGGAAACGCAGCCCGACGGCACGCTGCGGCTGGCCGACATCGCCGCCGCCATCAAGCCCGACGACCCGCACTTCGCGCGCACCCGCCTGGTGGTGCTGGAGAACACCACCGGCGGCCAGGTGCTGCCCACGTCCTACATCGCCGAGGTGGCGCAGCTGGCGCGCGCGCGCGGCCTGGCCCTGCACCTGGACGGCGCGCGCCTGTTCAACGCCGCCACGGCGAACGCCGAAATGAACGGAACCGACGTGTACGACGAGGCCCGCGCCATCTGCCAGCATTTCGACACCGTGTCGCTGTGCCTCAGCAAGGGCCTGGGTGCGCCCGTTGGCTCGCTGCTGCTGGGCCGCGCCGACTTCCTGCGCCAGGCCAGACGCACGCGCAAGATGCTGGGCGGCGCCATGCGCCAGAGCGGCCTGCTCGCCGCCGCCGGGCAGCACGCGCTGCAGCACCATGTGCGCCGCCTCGCGGACGACCACGCCCTGCTGCGCCAGTTGGCCGCCGGGCTGGCCGAGGCCGGTCGCAGCCACCCGGTGCTGCAGGGGCGCCTGGCCGTGGCCTCGGCGCACACCAACATCCTGTTCACCGACGTGCACGCCGACGTGGCACCTGCGTTCGCGGCCTGGCTGGCGCAGCACGGCGTGGGCGTGACCAGCAGCCTCTATGGCGGCCAGACGCGCCTGCGCTGGGTCACGCACCTGGACGTGGGGCCGCAGGATGTGGCGCAGACGCTGGACTGCGTGCGCCGCTTTGGCGCTGGCTGAGCGCTACCAAAAAGAGAGCTACCGGCGCCCGTCTTTCGGGCGACAGAGGCCATTTTGATCCGCAACTTGCATGGCCTGCGGCGTGCGCCACTGGCGCGGCCCACACCAGCGGCCACCGTGCAAGGGCCTGGCCGGCCGCGCCGCCCCGCCGCACCGGTGGCGTTCCCCCTCCCGCCACGCGCACGGTGCGAGAGAGGGGGAAGGCGCGCAGCGCCTCAGGGGGGTGTTTCCGAGGCCGCAGGCCGCGCCCTGCCGCCGAAGATCCCCGTGCCCACGCGCACCATGGTGCTGCCGGCCTGGATGGCGGCGTCCAGGTCGGCCGTCATGCCGAGGGACAAGGTATCGAAGTGCTCCAGCCCCGGGAGGCCGGACGCGCGGATCTGCTCGAACACGGCGCGCGCGCGCTGGTGCACGGCCAGCTGGGTGGCGTGGTCCGGGGCCGGCTCGGGGATGCTCATCACGCCGCGCAGGCACAACTGTGGCAACGCCGCCACGGCGCCGGCCAGCGCCAGCGCCTCCTCGGGCGGCACGCCGGACTTGGCCAGGCCCCCGTCCACGTTCACCTGGAGGCATACCTGCAGCGGCGCCAGGTGCGCCGGCCGCTGGGCCGCCAGGCGCTCGGCAATCTTGAGGCGGTCGACCGTGTGCATCCAGTCGAAATACTCGGCCACCAGCCGCGTCTTGTTGCTCTGCACCGGGCCGATGCAGTGCCACTGCAGCACCGGTGCGCCCATCTGGCGCAGCGCGGCCATCTTCTCGACGGCCTCCTGGATGTAGTTCTCGCCGAAGGCGCGCTGCCCGGCCTGCGCGGCCTCCAGCACGGCCTCGGGACCGAAAGTCTTGGACACAGCCAGCAGCGCCACGCTGGCGGGGGCGCGCCCGGCGCTGGCGCAGGACTGGGCCATCCGGTCATGAACCTGTTGGAGGTTGTCGGCAATCGTGGTCATAATGTTTGCCAAGCGTACCAAACGACAGAGGGCATCGTGGACATTACCCAACTGCTGGCATTCAGCGTCAAGAACAAAGCCTCCGACCTGCACCTGTCCGCGGGCCTGCCGCCAATGATCCGCGTGCACGGCGACGTGCGGCGCATCAACGTCGACGCGCTGGACCACAAAACGGTGCACGCCATGGTGTACGACATCATGAGCGACTCGCAGCGCAAGACCTACGAGGAGTTCCTGGAGGTCGACTTCTCGTTCGAGATCGAAGGCCTGGCGCGCTTCCGGGTCAACGCCTTCAACCAGAACCGCGGCGCAGCCGCCGTGTTCCGGACCATTCCGAGCAAGATCCTCACGCTGGAGCAGCTCAACTGCCCCAAGATCTTCGGCGACCTCGCACTCAAGCCACGCGGCCTGGTGCTGGTGACCGGGCCCACGGGCTCGGGCAAGTCCACCACGCTGGCGGCCATGGTGAACTACCTCAACGAAACCGAGTACGGCCACATCCTCACGGTGGAAGACCCGATCGAATTCGTGCACGAGTCCAAGAAGTGCCTGGTGAACCAGCGCGAGGTGGGGCCGATGACGCTGTCGTTCGCGGCGGCCCTGAAGTCCGCGCTGCGCGAAGATCCGGACGCCATCCTGGTGGGCGAAATGCGCGACCTGGAAACCATCCGCCTGGCCATGACGGCCGCCGAAACGGGCCACCTGGTGTTCGGCACGCTGCACACCTCGAGCGCCGCCAAGACCATCGACCGGATCATCGACGTGTTCCCCGCCGAAGAAAAGGAAATGGTGCGCGCCATGCTGTCGGAGTCGCTGCAGGCCGTCATCTCGCAGACGCTGTGCAAGCTCAAGGACGGCTCGGGCCGCGTGGCCGCGCACGAGATCATGCTGGGCACCAGCGCCATCCGCAACCTGATCCGCGAGGCCAAGGTGGCGCAGATGTACTCCACCATCCAGACCAGCAACAGCGTGGGCATGCAGACGCTCGACCAGAATCTCACCGATCTGGTGCGGCGCAACATCATCAGCCCCGCAGAGGCCCGCAGCAAGGCCAAGATTCCCGAAAACTTCCCTGGCTGAACACCGGCCACCTGACACCGGCTGCCTGGCGGCAGCCCATTGGAGCACCCCATGAAAGGCATCCTCGGTCTTTTGCGCATGTCGACGCGCGACAAACAGCCGCAGCAGCAGGAGAACCCCGATTCCGTCTTCTTCTCCACGGCTTTCGCCAACCAGGGCGTGGATGCGACCATGCTGGTGCCCTGGGAAGCGCGCGCGGTCGAGGTGGGCGCAAAGCGCCTGCCGGCCAGCCGCGGCGGCAAGCTGCTGCAGGCGCTGTGGTCCAAGGACAAGTACATGGCGCACCTGGACCAGGACGCCGTCAAGCGCATGGAGCGCTTCTTCGAGTTCGCCCACGTGCCGCCCAACCGCGACCTGATCCGCCAGGACGAGTACGGCAACTTCATGATCGTGCTGCTCACCGGCACCATCGCCGTGGACCGCATCCAGCCCTGGGGCGAACAGCTGCGCCTGGCCGAAACCCGCCCGGGTGACATCCTGGGCGAGATGTCGCTGCTTGACAGCGGCATCCGCTTCTCGGCCTGCACCACGCTCACCGACTGCGAAATTGCCGTGCTCAGCGCCGAGGCCATGGACGACATGATGGCCAAGGACCCGCAACTGGCCGCCAGCCTCGTGGCCCTGCTGGCGCGCAAGCTGTCGCTGCGCCTGCGCGTGGTCAGCGCCCGTTTGAGCGAAAACCAGAAATGACACCTCGGCGCCCAGGCGCCGACCGAGGGAGAACTTGCGATGGAACGCGATCAGGCCAGTAAATTCATCAACGACCTGCTCAAGCTGCTGGTCAGCCGCAACGGCAGCGACCTCTTCATCACGGCGGAGTTTCCACCGGCGATCAAGGTCGATGGCGCGATCGCCAAGGTATCGCCGCAGCCGCTGTCGCCCAACCACACGCTGACCCTGGCGCGCTCGATCATGAGCGACAAGCAGGCGGCCGACTTCGAGCGCACCAAGGAGTGCAACTTCGCCATCTCGCCCGCCGGCATCGGGCGCTTTCGCGTCAACGCCTTCATCCAGCAAGGGCGCGTCGGCATGGTGCTGCGGGTGATTCCGCTCACGCTGCCCACCATCGACGGCCTGGGCGTGCCGCAGGTGCTGAAGGAAGTGACCATGACCAAGCGCGGTCTGTGCATCCTGGTGGGTGCCACGGGCTCGGGCAAGTCGACCACGTTGGCCGCCATGGTGGACTGGCGCAACGAGAACTCGTTCGGCCACATCATCACGGTGGAAGACCCGGTCGAATTCGTGCACCCGCACAAGAACTGCGTGGTGACGCAGCGCGAAGTGGGCCTGGACACCGACAGCTGGGAGGCCGCGCTCAAGAACACGCTGCGCCAGGCCCCCGACGTGATCCTGATGGGCGAAATCCGCGACCGCGAGACCATGGAGCATGCCATCGCGTTCTCGGAAACCGGCCACCTGTGCATGGCCACGCTGCACGCCAACAGTGCCAACCAGGCGCTCGACCGCGTGATCAACTTCTTCCCCGAAGAGCGCCGCACGCAGCTGCTGATGGACCTGTCGCTGAACCTGCGCGCCATGGTCTCGCAGCGCCTGATTCCCAAGCAGGACGGCAAGGGCCGCGCCGCCGCCGTCGAGGTGATGCTCAACACGCCGCTGATCGCCGACCTGATCTTCAAGGGAGAGGTCTCCGAGATCAAGGAGATCATGAAGAAGAGCCGCAACCTGGGCATGCAGACCTTCGACCAGGCGCTGTTCGACCTGTTCGAATCCAACGTCATCTCCTACGAGGACGCCCTGCGCAACGCCGACTCGCTCAACGACCTGCGCCTGCAGATCAAGCTGTCGAGCCAGCGCGCCAAGACCAACGACCTGTCCTCCGGCACCGAGCACTTCGTGATCGTCTGACCGGCCATATCAGCCACCCCCTGGGCCCGCGCACCGTGCGGGCCTTTTGCATTAAGGAGCACACCATGCCCAGCACCAACCCCCGCACCTACGAATCCGTTGCCCCGCGCAAGCTCGCCTTCATCGGCCTGGGCGTCATGGGCTACCCCATGGCCGCGCACCTGGCGCTCGCCGGCCATGAAGTCACCGTGTACAACCGCACCGAAGCCAAGGCCGAGGCCTGGGCCGCCGAATACGCCGGCACGCGCGCGCCGCGCCATGCCACCACGCCGCGCGCGGCCGCCCAGGGCGCCGAAATCGTGTTCTGCTGCGTGGGCAACGACGACGACCTGCGCTCGGTGACGCTGGGCGCCGACGGCGCCTTCGCCGGCATGGAGCCGGGCGCCATCTTCGTAGACCACACCACGGCCTCGGCCGAGGTGGCGCGCGAGCTGTACGGCGCCGCGCGCACGCTGGGCCTGCAGTTCATCGATGCGCCGGTGTCGGGCGGCCAGGCGGGTGCTCAGAACGGCTTGCTGACGGTGATGTGCGGCGGCGATCAGGCCCCGTTCGACGCCGTGCAGCCCGTGGCCATGGCGTTCTCGCGCGCCTTCACGCGCATGGGCGCGTCCGGTGCGGGCCAGCTCACCAAGATGGTCAACCAGATCTGCATCGCCGGGCTGGTGCAAGGCTTGTCGGAGGCTGTGGCCTTTGGCCAGCGCGCGGGCCTGGACATGCCACTGGTGCTCGACGTCATCGGCAAGGGCGCTGCGCAGAGCTGGCAGCTCGACAACCGCGGCAAGACCATGGCGGCCGGCCAGTTCGACTTCGGCTTCGCCGTGGACTGGATGCGCAAGGACCTGGGGCTGGTGCTCGAAGAAGGCAAACGCAACGGCGCACGCCTGCCGGTGACGGCACTGGTGGACCAGTTCTATGGCGACGTGCAGCAGATGGGCGGTAACCGCTGGGACACGTCCAGCCTCATCAAACGCTTGAAGTAGCGCCCCACGGCGCTACGCGCCATGAACCTGGCGCGCCTCAAATCAGCGGCCGCCGCGCAAGGGCCGCCCTGCCGCGCTGGCGGCGTCCCCCTTCCCCGCATTGCGCAGCGATGCGAGAGAGAAGGGGGAAGCGGCGAAGCCGCTCAGGGGGTTGTCTTATCTTGGAGCGCTGGTTTCGGCGTTGTCCTGCGTCACGGGGGCTGGCTGCTTGGGCGCGGCGTTCATGCGCGCCAGGTCGTCGTCGGTCACGTACTCGAACACGCGCACGACCTTGCTGACGCCGCTGACACCGCGGGCGATGGCGGTGGCGCGGCCGGCTTCGCGCTGGGTCACCAGACCCATGAGGTAGACGGCGTTGCGTTCGGTCACCACCTTGAAGCTGCTGGCCGACACGTCCTTGGCATCGACCAAGCTGGCGCGCACTTTGCCCGTGATGAAGGTGTCGTTGGAACGCTGCCCCAGCGAGGTGGACGGCATGACGGCCAGCTCGTTGACCACGGTGCGCACGTTCTCCACGCCGGCCACGATCTTCTCGATGGCCTGGCGCGCCTCCGCGCTGGGCACCTCTCCGGTCAGCAGCACCTGGCGGTTGTAGCTCGTGGTGTTGACGTGCACCTTGTCGCCGTAGGCGCCATGGATGCGGTTGGACGAACGCAGCTCGATGCTCTCATCCTCGATCTGGATGCCCGCGGTACGGCGGTCGATGGCCATCATGCCACCGATGGCGGCGCCCCCCAGCACCACGGGGGTGGCGCATCCCGCAAGGCCTCCGGCCAGGGCGGCGGCGGCCAGCAGTGTGCACATGGTGCGGTTCATGTGGAAGGTCATCACGAAATCTCCTGTTCACCAAACAATTGGGCGTCCATGCCGTCGCACAGGCAGTTGAGCACCAGCGCGTGCACCTCGCGCACGCGCGCGGCACGGTCGTGGGGCACGCAGATCAGCACATCGGTCTCGCGCAGCACGGTGGCCAGCATGCCGCCGCTGCGGCCGCTCAGGGCCACCACGGTCATGTCGCGCTCGTGCGCCGCGTGCACGGCAGCCACGACGCCCGGGTCGTTGCCGCTGACGCTCAGCACGAGCAGCAAGTCACCGGCCTGGCCCAGCGCGCGCACCTGGCGTGCAAACGGCTGGCTGGCATCGCTGGAGGACGCGGGCGAGGTGAGCAGCGCGCCGTTGGCGCACAGGGCCACGGCGGCCAGCTCGGGGCGCTCGCGCTCGAAGCCCGTCACGCAGCAGGCGGCGAACAGCTGCGCGCCGGGCGCCGAGGCGCCGCTGCCGCAGGTCAGGATCTTGCCGCCGCTGGTGATGCAGGCCAGCAAGGCCTGCACGGCGTCGGCGATGGGCTTGCCCAGCGCCTGCGCGGCCTGGTACTTCAGGTCGGCGCTGTCGATGAAATGCTGTTGGATGCGTTGCTCAAGCATGGGCTAGGGTTGAACCTGTTCAAGATCCGGAAGCGGATGATACCCGCACGGTGTTATCAATTTTGTAGCAATCGGTAGGCGGCCGGCACGCCTGTCAGCCGGCATCAAAGGCTCCGCGGATCCACTGCACGGAGTCCTCCACCAGCACCGCGTCGAAACGGCAGGGCGGCGGCGCGCCCAGGCGCATCAGATAGTGGCGCGCCGCGAACACGATGCGCCGCTGCTTGGTGGCGCCGATGCTGGCACCCGCGCCGCCAAAGGCCTGGCCCGAACGGCTGCGCACTTCGACGAACACCACCGTGCCGTCGGGCTCGCGCAGCACCAGGTCGATTTCGCCGCCGCCGCGCCCGGGCGTCCGATAATTGCGTTCCAGCAGGCACAGGCCGGCCGCCTGCAGATGGGCCAGCGCCCGGTCTTCCGCCGCGTTGCCCTGCTCCCGCGTGGTCCGCGCCGGTTTTGCGTGCGCGGTCATCTTGTCAAGGAAATCCATTGAGCGCTTCTTTCGCTTCAGCCCTGGGCGCCGCGCACGACGCGGCGGCTGCGCAGCATTATCCGCAAGGCGCCCTGTACGTGGTGGCCACGCCCATCGGCAACCTGGCCGACGTGACGCTGCGCGCGCTGCACGTGCTGCAGCTGGCCGACACCCTGGCCTGCGAGGACACGCGCCACACCCAGAGCCTATTGCGCGCCTACGGCATCGACAAACCTGGCGGCGCATGGCTGGCCGTGCACCAGCACAACGAGCAGGAAGCCGCGCAAACCGTGCTGGAGCGCCTGCGCCAGGGCCAGCGTGTGGCCTACGTCAGCGACGCTGGCACGCCGGGCGTGAGCGACCCCGGCGCACGGCTGGCCGCGGCCGTGCGTGCGGCGGGCCTGCGCGCGGTGCCGTTGCCCGGCGCCAGCAGCATCACCGCCGCGCTCAGCGTGGCGGGTGCGGTGGCCGGCGGCGCGGCCGAGGGCGGCTTTGTGTTCGCCGGTTTCCTGCCCACGAAATCGGCCGAGCGCCAGGCCGCCGTGCAGCGCCTGCAGGGCGAGCCGCGCTGCGCCGTGCTGCTGGAGGCCCCGCACCGCATCGGCGAACTGGCGCAGGCGCTGGCCGTGCTGGGCGAGCGCCCGGTGACGCTGGCGCGCGAGCTGACCAAGCAGTTCGAGGAAGTGACCACCCTGCCCGCCCGCGACCTGGCGGAGTGGCTGGCGGGCGCGCCGCAGCGCTCCAAGGGCGAATTCGTGGTGCTGCTGCACCCCGTGGCGGCCGCCGAGGACGACGGTGACAGCCTGCGCGTGCTGCGCCTGCTGCTGCAGGAGCTGCCGCTGAAATCCGCCGTGCGGCTGGCCGCCGAGATCACGGGCGCTTCACGCAATGCGCTGTACGACACGGCGCTGGCCTGGAAGCGGGAACAGTCCGCCGATGCCGACTGAGTGGATTTCAAGAAAAATCGTGCTCCAGCGCAGGAACAGCAAGCGCCAGCAGCTATTGATTCAATAGCAAACAGGTCTAGGCGCTGACCGCCAGACCCGACGCCACACCGCCGAACAGGTCCCCTTCGACCTGGGGCGTGCCGGGAAAGGCCTGCCGCAGGGCCTGGCGCAGCGGCCGCAGCGCCGACGAGCCGCCCGTGAGGTAGATGGCCTGCACATCCTGCGCGGTCAGGCCGGCGTCGGCCAGGCATTCCTGCGCGCAGGCGACCACCTGGCCGAGCAGGCCCGCGAGATGGCGCTCCAGCCCCTCGGGCGTCACCGCCGCGCCGAGGCCGGGTTCGATCCAGCCAAGCTCCATCGCCGCGGCGGCATCCTGCAGCGAGGCGGCGATCTTGGCCTGCTCCACGGTGTCGGCCATGCGGTGCCCCAGGCGCTGCTGCAGCACGGCCATGAGGCGGTCGTGCAGGGCGGTGTCTGCGTAGTCGCCGCGCAAGGCCTGGGCCTCGCGCAGGGCCTTGGGCGCATAGAGCCACTGGATCAGGTGCCAGGTGGAGAGGTCGAAGAACACGCGGCTGGGCACCTCGCGGCCCGTGGGCCCCTGGTGGCGCAGGCCGAGCAGGGGCATGAGCAGCTCCAGGCTCAGGCGACGGTCGAAATCGGTGCCGCCCACGTGCACACCGGTGGTGGCCAGGATGTCGGCGCTGCGGTCGGCGCGGCCCGCGCGCTGCGGCCCCAGGCGCACCACCGTGAAGTCCGAAGTGCCCCCGCCGATGTCGACCACCAGCACCAGTGCTTCGGCGTCGATGCGCTGCTCGTAGTCCAGCGCGGCGGCAATGGGTTCGGGCTGGAAGGACACCTGGGCGAAGCCGGCATCCAGCGCGGCCTGGCGCAAGGCGTCCTCGGCCTGCCGGTCGCGCGCGGCATCGCCGTCGACGAAGTGCACCGGGCGCCCCATCACCACGCGGTCGGGCATGCCGCCCAGCGCCTCGTGCGCGCTGCGCGCCAGCATCTGCAGAAACAGGCTGATGATGTCCTGGTAGCTCACCAGGCGGTGGTGCACGGCCGTCTTGTCCTGCAGCAGGGCACTGCCCAGCAGGCTTTTGAGCGAGCGCATGAGGCGCCCTTCGGTGCCCGCGAGGTATTGCGCGATGGCGTCCCGGCCGAAGTGCGTGCGCTGGTCCTCGGCGTTGAAGAACAGCGCCGTGGGCAAGGTGCGGGCCGCGCCCTCAAGCGGCAGCAAGCGCGCGGGGCCGGACCCCTGGCGCACCGCCATGGCCGAGTTGGAGGTGCCGAAATCAATACCCAGGGTGGTGTCGCTCAAGATGCCGTCCATCGAACAAGGAGGGAAAAGCCAACAGGCCGCGCGCGTGCGCCAGAAACACGAAAGCCCATCACCTGCGTGATGGGCCTGAGGATGTGGTGCCCATGGCGGGAATCGGACCCGCGACCTCTCCCTTACCAAGGGAGTGCTCTACCACTGAGCCACATGGGCAAATATGGAGCGGGAAAAGAGTCTCGAACTCTCGACCTCAACCTTGGCAAGGTTGCGCTCTACCAACTGAGCTATTCCCGCGTGGACCGTTCGCACGGAGTGCGGCTGGGCCGACACTCCACACATCAAATTTTGGCTCCTCGACCTGGGCTCGAACCAGGGACCTACGGATTAACAGTCCGGCGCTCTACCGACTGAGCTATCGAGGAACAGCGATACAAGAAAAAACCCATCTCGGGGATGGGTTTCGTATCTGGTGGCCTGGGACGGAATCGAACCGCCGACACAAGGATTTTCAATCCTCTGCTCTACCGACTGAGCTACCGGGCCTGAGCCTCAAATTATAACCAGGATTTTGGGCTGATTTTTCGTTTGGCCGAATTAATTGCGTTTTCCACGCGCGAGGTCCACACCCAACTGGCGCAGCTTGCGGTACAGGTGAGTGCGTTCGAGGCCGGTCTTCTCGGCCACGCGCGTCATGGAGCCGCCTTCGCGCGCGAGGTGGAATTCGAAATAGGCCTTCTCGAAGCCGTCCCGGGCCTCGCGCAGCGGGCGGTCCAGGTCGAAGCCCTGGTGGGCGTGCGGGCCGGGATCGGCTTCCATGGCGACGGGCAGGCTCTGCGGCGAGAAAGCGGCGCCATCGGACACCACGGCGTGCGCTGCCGCGGCCGCCACGGGTGCGGGCGGGCGCGTGGCGTGGCGGGCCAGCCCCTGCTCCACGGCCTTGAGCAGCTTTTGCAGCGTGATGGGCTTTTCGAGGAAGGCGAAGGCGCCGATGCGCGTGGCGTCCACCGCGGTGTCGATGGTGGCGTGGCCGCTCATCATGATCACCGGCATGGTCAGCAGGCCCCCGGCAGCCCATTCCTTGAGGAGCGACACACCGTCGGTGTCGGGCATCCAGATGTCGAGCAGCACGAGGTCGTACACGCCGTTGATGCGCGCGGCGCGGGCCTGCGTCGCGTTCTCGGCGAGGTCCACGCTGTGACCTTCGTCGTTCAGGATCTCCGACAGCAGATCCCGGATGCCGAGCTCATCGTCAACCACCAAAATGTTAGCCATGTATGAAACGCCTTGAAACTGCGGTGCGCGGGGAAGGGTTGAGTGTTGTCAGGACGCCACCACGTGCTCAGGGGCGAATGATAGCGATACTTGGGCGCCGACCACCGCGCCCTCTTCCTGCCAGTTGACCAGATCGATGCGGGCCGAGTGTTCGTCGGCGATTTTCTTCACCACGGCGAGGCCGAGCCCGGTGCCGCGCGCCTTGGTGGTGACATAGGGTTCGAACGCGCGCTGCAGGATGTGCGCGGGGAAGCCGCCGCCGTGGTCGCTGACGCGCAGGCGTACACGCCCGGAGGTTTCGTTCCACTTCGTGCTGATACACACGGGCTCCAGCGTACCCGTCGCGGCGCCCGCCTGGGCACCGGCCTGCTCGGTCGCGTCCTGCGCGTTCTGCAGCAGGTTGTGAACGACCTGGCGCAGCTGCTGGGGGTCGCCCATGATGCGCGGGCTGCGCGGATCGAGCTCGGCACGCACCGCGACAGCGGCGCGTTCGGATTCGTAGAGGTTGAGCACGTCGGCCACCAGCGCGTTCAGGTCCACCGGCTGGAGTTCGGCGGCCGGCAGGCGCGCGTAGTCTCGGAACTCGTTGACGAGCCGCTTCATCGCGTCGACCTGGTCGACGATGGTCTTGACGGACTTGGCGAGCATGGCCTGCTCGGTGTCCTGCAGCTTGCCGGTCAGCCGGCGCTCCAGCCGCTCGGCCGAGAGCTGGATGGGCGTGAGCGGATTCTTGATCTCGTGCGCCAGCCGCCGCGCCACCTCGCCCCAGGCCTGGGCGCGCTGCGCGGAGACGATTTCGGTGATGTCGTCGAACACCAGCAGGCGCCCGGCGTCAGGCAGCTCGGCGCCGCGCGCCACCAGGCTGGTGGCGTGGTGGCTGGCGCCGCTGGGCGAGGCGTGCAGGTCGAAGGCCTGCTGCCAGTGGTCCAGCCCGTGGTGCTCGCGGTGGCTGAGGAAGGTGTCGAACTGGCTTTGCACGGCGCCAGCGAAGTCTTCGAGGCCCGGAACCTCGGCGAGCGGCCGGCCTTCATAGGCGGCCATGGGGGCGCGCAGGATGCGCGTGGCGCCAGGGTTGGCCGAGCGCACTCGGCCCTGCGCATCGAGCACGATGACGCCCGCCGTGAGGTTGTCCAGGATGGTCTGCAGGCGCGCCCGCGCCGCATCCACGGCGCTCATGCTGCGCTCCACCGTGGCGCGCGCATCGGCCAGCTGCTGGGTCATGAGCGCGAACGAGCGCGTGAGCCCGCCGAGCTCGTCCTTGCCTTGCAGCGCCGCCTTGGGGCGCAGATTGCCCTCCGCCACCTCGCGCACGCCCTCGGCCAGCACCAGCAGCGGGCGGGCCAGCTGGTTGCCCAGCAGCACGGCCAGCAGCACGGCGCCGAACACCGCGAGGAACAGGCTCAGGGTGAGCGTGCCGATGTACATGCGCCGCAGGCCGCCGCGTGCCAGCGCACGCTCCTGGTACTCGCGGTTGGCCTCCTGCACCGCCAGCGCATTAGCCACCAGCACCGCGGGCAGCGGGAGCGTGACCTGCAGATAGCGCGGCTCCACCAGCAGGCCCACGCCCGGGCTGGGCACCAGCGCCAGGGCCTTCACGCGCACGTTCTGCAGGACCTCCGGCGTGGCGATATCGGCCAGGTCGTCGAGCCCCTCGATCTGGCCGACGGCGCGCTGCTGGCGCACGGCGCGCATCTGCTGCACCGTCGGGCGCTCAGGGTTGAGCCTGAAGCGCGACTGGCCCGCGCTGGCCACCATCTGGCCCGAGGAGTTCCAGAGCACGACGTCGGAGGCGCCGAGCTGGTCGCGGATGCGCTCGAGTGCCAGGCCCGCCGTGGCATCGGGCACCTGTGCCAGCTGCGCGCTGGCGACGCGCGTGCGCGTCGCGGTTTCGCTGGCTTGCATCTCCAGCGTGGCACGGGCCAGGCTGACGCCCGCGGCCAGGGCGCCCTCGACCTTGACGTCGAACCAGCTCTCGATGGAGCGCGAAACGAACTGGTAAGACACGAAATAGATCAGCACGCCCGGCACCACGCCCACGAGCGCGAAGATGGCCGCCAGCTTGACCAGCAGGCGGCTGCCGAAACGACCTTGCTTGAGGCGCATGGCAAGCCGAACGGCGACCCAGGCCACCACGGCCAGCAGCAGCAGCGCCACCACCACGTTCACGCCGAACAGCCAGGCATAGTTGCGCTCATAGAGCACGCGGTTGTTGGTGGTCAGCGTGAGCAGGAACAGCAGCACCAGGCCGATGGCCACCATGATGGCCAGACCGACACCCAGCGCCCAGCGCACCGCGCCCGACGGACGCCCCTCTCCCGCCGTGCGGCTCATCGCGCGGGCTCCGCGACGAAGCGCTGGCTGCGCGCGACGGACAGGTTCCAACCCGAGCGGCCCATGGCGCCGATCTGCAAGGGCCGGGGCAACTGTGACAGGTCGAGGCGAAAACGCAGGTTCACGCTGTAGCGCGACTGCGGGTCAATGGCCTGGGCGTCGGCGATCTTCCAGCGCGCAATGCGCTGCATGGCGGCGAGCACGTCGGCCAGTTCGTCGAAGTTCTGCCCCAGCACCACGCCCAGGCCGCTGCCCTCGAACGGCTGCGGCGAAACGTTGAGGCGCCAGCGCCGGGTCAGCGGCTGGTAGCTCAGGCGCATGTGGCGGGCGGGCGTTGTCACGTGCTGGTCGTACCAGTACCAGCGGTCGCGCAGCACCTCGGCCTCGGTCACGAAGTACATGGGAATGCCCTTGTGCAGCGCGTCCTGGGCCAGTGCCGGCAGCGTGAACTGCAAGGCGGCGCTCAGGTAAAGGCCGTCGTCACCGTATTCAAGGCGCATCTCCGGGATCTCGGCCACCCCGTCGGCGCGTGCCCCCAGGCACAGCGCCAGCGAGGCCCAGGCCAGCCACCGCAACAGCAGCGCGGCCAGCCGGCGCGCGGGGTGCGCGTCAGGCGGGCGCTTTCTGCAGCAGGGCGTAGAAGAAACCGTCATGTTCACCAGGAAGATTGTCCGGGACACCCTTCGCCTTGTCGCCCATGCCGGGCAACAAATGGCCCGGCGAGGGCAGCCAACGCGCGTCAGTGTTGTGCGCAAGAAACGCCTGCACCTGCGCGTCGCCTTCGGCGCGGAACACCGAACAGGTGCAGTACAACAGGCGCCCGCCCGGACGCAGCAGCGGCCAGAGGGTGGCGAGCAGCCGCGCCTGGATGGCGGCGAGCTGGGCGATGTCGCTCTCGCGGCGCAGCCAGCGCACGTCAGGGTGGCGGCGCACAATGCCGGACGCGGTGCAGGGCGCGTCCAGCAGGATGGCGTCAAACGGCTCCCCGCCGCAGTGCTGGTTCCACCAGTCCTGCGGCCGGCCAGCGTCCGCCGCCAGCACCTGGGCCTGCAGTCCCAGCCGGGCCAGGGTGCCGTGGATGCGCTCGCAACGCTCGGGGTCGACGTCCAGCGCGGTGACCTGCAGGTTCGCCTGCGGGCCCGCCCATTCCAGGAGGTGCGCGGTCTTGCCGCCGGGCGCGGCGCAGGCGTCCAGTACCCGCGCGCCCGGCCCCAGGCCGGCGCCCGACAGCAGCAGGGGCGCCGCCATCTGCGCGGCCGCGTCCTGTACCGAGACGACGCCCTCGGCAAAACCGGGCAGCTCGTGCACGGGCAGTGCGCGGGCCTGCACCAGGCCTACGTCACCCACGGGATGCGCTTCACAATTGATAGCTGCCAGCGCTTGCTGGTAAAGCGCTACAGTCGTTTTTTGTGTATTAACCCGCAACACCATGGGCGCCTGGGTGTTGTTGGCCTGCAGGATCTGCTGCCAGTGCTGCGGGTGGTCCTGCCGCAGCCTGCGCACCCACCAGCGCGGGTGGTTCCAAAGCGCCTGCTCGTCGGCTTGCACCGCCTGCAGCAGTGCGTCGCGCTCGCGCAGGAAGCGGCGCAGGCAGGCGTTGATGAAGGCCGACTGCGTTCGCGTGGCGGCATGCGCCTTGGCGGCCTCGACGGCCTGGTTCACCAGGGTGAAGGGCTCATAGGGCGGCGGCTCGGTGCACACCAGGGCCAGCGCGCTGCACAGCAAGGCATCTGCAGCGGGCGCGGGCTTGCGTGGGGCCAGCTGCTGGCGCAGGGCCTCGGCAAGGCCGAGATGGCGCAGCACGTGGAACAGCAGGGCCTGCACGCCGGGGCGTTGCGCTGCGGGAACGGCGTCGAGGACGGCGGTGCCAGAACGGCCGGCACGGATGTCCTGCAATGCGCGCGCCACGCCCTGCAGCAGGCGCGACAGCGCCACGCTTTGGCCGGGGGCCGGGGCGGCGACGTCGCCAGCTGGTGGCGGTGCGGCCGGACGCGCGCGGTGCTTGCGGGGGGGCTGGTGGCTCATAGGGTGCGTCCCGGTTGGAAACTGAATAGCCAGGCCAGCCACTTGGCGGGGGACTGGGCGATGGCCTCGTTGTACTGCTGGACGGCGCCGTTGAACTGCTCCAGCGCCAGCGCGCTCGGTGCCTGGTGCTGCTCCAGGTGCTCCAGCCAGTGCGGCCGGCTTTCGGTCGCCTCAGCCGCCACTTGCTGCGCAGCGCCCTGCCACGCGGTTTCAAGCGCGTGGCGCGCCGTGGACAGGGCGGCAGCCGCCTCGGCCTGCAGCGGCTGGGTGCGCGCCACGGCGAGCGACACCCCCATCTGCAGACTGGCAGCCTGCAGCGCGGTGCGCGCCTGCACCGGCTCGCCGGGCACCACGACCAGCGCGGCCTCGCATTCGCCCAGCAGCGCCAGCAGGCGCACGAAATGCGCGTCGAGCACGCCAAACGCCTGGATCGCCTTCGAACGCAGGCGCACCAGGCGGTTGTAGGCACCCACGGCCCAGAACAGCGCGACGGCTACGACGATCCAGAAGAAGGGCGATGAAAACATGCGCAAACCGCGCCCGGTGCAATCCGGGCTGCGTTAGAAAAGGGCCGTGTCCATGAAAAACGCTCCCGGCCTGTCCTTGTTCAGACAGACCGGGAGCGTGGTGCGATCCACCCGAAGGATCAATCGGCAGCGGTGGCGGGCGCGTCCGGACCGGCTTCGGTGTCGGAGGTTTCCGCGATGCCGGCCATCTCAGCCGCTTCGGCTTCGGCGATGGCGCGGCGCTCGGCGTCGTCCATGGCGTCCTTGGCCTTGCGCGCCTGGTGGTAGGCCAGGCCCGTACCGGCGGGAATCAGGCGACCGACGATGACGTTTTCCTTCAGGCCGCGCAGTTCGTCGCGCTTGCCCATGATGGCAGCCTCGGTGAGCACGCGGGTGGTTTCCTGGAAGGAAGCCGCCGAGATGAACGAGTCGGTCGACAGCGAGGCCTTGGTAATACCCAGCAACAGGTTGCTGTAGGTCGCGGGAATCTTGCCCTCGCCCTGCAGCGCTTCGTTGGTGTTGAGCATCTCGGAGCGCTCGACCTGCTCACCGGCGATGTAGCTCGAATCGCCGGTGTTCTCGACCACGACGCGGCGCAGCATCTGGCGAACGATCACCTCGATGTGCTTGTCGTTGATCTTCACGCCCTGCAAACGGTACACGTCCTGCACTTCGTCAACGATGTAGCGCGAGAGTTCCTCGATGCCCAGCAGGCGCAGGATGTCCTGCGGATCGGCCGGGCCGTCGACGATGTGCTCGCCCTTGTTGACCACCTGGCCTTCGTGCACCAGGATGTTCTTTTCCTTGGGGATGAGCTCTTCCCACACCTTGCCGTCCGGGTCGGTGATCTGCAGGCGGATCTTGCCCTTGGTCTCCTTGCCGAACGACACCGTGCCGGTGGTCTCGGCCAGCGTGCCCTTGTCCTTGGGCGTGCGGGCTTCGAACAGCTCGGCCACGCGGGGCAGACCGCCGGTAATGTCGCGGGTCTTCTGGCCTTCGATTGGGATACGGGCCAGCACTTCGCCGGGGCCCACGTCCTGGCCGTCGCGCACCTGGATCAGCGCGCCCACCTGGAAGCCAATGGTCACCGAGTGGTCGGTGCCGGGGATCTTGACCTCGTGGCCGTTCCCGTCGATCAGCTTGACCTGGGGCTTGACCACCTTCGCCGAACCACGGCGCTTGGGGTCGATCACCACCAGCGTGGACAGGCCGGTGACCTCGTCCACTTGCTTGGCGACCGTCAGGCCTTCCTCGACGTTCTCGAACTTCGCCTGGCCGGCGAACTCGGTGATGATCGGGCGGGTCAGCGGGTCCCAGTTGGCCAGGATGGTGCCGGCCTTGACCTGCTGGTCGGCCTTCACCGTCAGGGTGGCGCCGTACGGCACCTTGTGGCGTTCGCGCTCGCGGCCATGTTCGTCCTGGATGACGATCTCGCCGGAACGCGAAATCACCACCAGCTCGCCCTTGGAGTTGGTCACGTAGCGCATCGTGGCGTTGAAGCCGATCAGGCCGTTGGACTTGGCCTCGACGCTGGACGCGATGGCGGCGCGCGAAGCGGCGCCGCCGATGTGGAACGTACGCATGGTCAACTGCGTGCCGGGCTCGCCGATGGACTGCGCGGCAATCACACCCACGGCTTCGCCGAGGTTGATCAGGCCGCCGCGACCCAGGTCGCGGCCGTAGCACTTGGCGCACAGGCCGAAGCGGGTTTCACAGTTCAGGGCCGTGCGCACCTTCACTTCGTCGACGCCGGCGCCTTCGAGCTCTTCGATCATGTCTTCGTCGAGCAGTTGGCCGGCCGGTGCCATGACTTCGCGGGTTTCGGGGTGCAGCACTTCCTCGGCCGTGGTACGGCCCAGGATACGGTCGCGCAGCGACTCGATCACTTCACCGCCCTCAACGATGGCGCGCATCAGGGCGCCGTTCGACGTGCCGCAGTCCTCCTCGGTCACCACCAGGTCTTGCGTCACGTCGACCAGACGGCGCGTCAGATAGCCGGAGTTCGCGGTCTTCAGCGCCGTGTCCGCGAGGCCCTTACGGGCACCGTGGGTGGAGATGAAGTACTGCAACACGTTCAGGCCTTCACGGAAGTTTGCCGTGATGGGGGTCTCGATGATGGAGCCATCAGGCTTGGCCATCAGGCCGCGCATGCCGGCGAGCTGACGGATCTGGGCGGCAGAACCGCGGGCGCCCGAGTCGGCCATCATGTAGATGGAATTGAACGACTCCTGGTCCACTTCCTTGCCGTTGCGGTCGATCGTCTTTTGCTTGGCCAGCTGGGCCATCATGACCTTGGACACTTCGTCGCCGGCCTTGCCCCAGATGTCCACTACCTTGTTGTAGCGCTCGCCGGAAGTCACCAGACCCGAGACATACTGCTGCTCGATTTCCTTGACCTCTTTTTCGGCGCTCTCGATGATGCCGGCCTTTTGCGGGGGCACGAGCATGTCTTCGATGGCGATCGAGATACCGGCCTTGGTGGCCAGGCGGAAGCCGTTCTGCAGCAGCTTGTCGGCGAACACCACCGTTTCCTTCAGGCCGCACTTGCGGAAGGAGACGTTGATGAGCTTGGAAATTTCCTTCTTCTTGAGCGCCTTGTTGATGTTGGCAAAAGGCAGGCCCTTGGGCAGAATTTCCGACAGCAAGGCGCGGCCCGCCGTCGTCTCGACGATGCTGGTGCCGGGCACGAATTCACCGGTGGCCTTGTTCTTGGTCCACTCGGTGATGCGCACGTTGATCTTGGAGGTCAGGTCGACCTCGCCGGCATCCAGGGCGCGCTGGACTTCGCCGGTGTCGGCGAAGATCAGCCCTTCGCCCTTGGCGTTGATGCGGTCGCGCGTGGCGTAGTACAGGCCCAGCACCACGTCTTGCGACGGGACGATGGAGGGCTCGCCCGAGGCGGGGAACAGCACGTTGTTGGAGGCCAGCATCAGCGTACGGGCTTCCATCTGCGCTTCCACCGACAGCGGCACGTGGACGGCCATCTGGTCACCGTCGAAGTCGGCGTTGAAAGCCGCGCAAACGAGGGGGTGCAGCTGGATAGCCTTGCCTTCGATCAGGATGGGCTCGAAAGCCTGGATGCCGAGGCGGTGCAGCGTGGGCGCACGGTTCAGCATGACCGGGTGCTCTTTGATCACCTCTTCCAGGATGTCCCACACCACGGGGGTGCCGGATTCAACTTCCTTCTTTGCCGCCTTGATGGTGGTGGCGATGCCCATGGCTTCGAGGCGCGAGAAGATGAAGGGCTTGAACAGCTCCAGGGCCATCAGCTTGGGCAGGCCGCACTGGTGCAGCTTGAGCGTCGGGCCCACCACGATGACCGAACGGCCCGAGTAGTCGACGCGCTTGCCCAGCAGGTTCTGGCGGAAGCGGCCGCTCTTGCCCTTGATCATGTCGGCCAGAGACTTGAGCGCGCGCTTGTTGGCGCCCGTCATGGCCTTGCCACGACGGCCGTTGTCCAGCAGCGAGTCCACCGCTTCTTGCAGCATCCGCTTTTCGTTGCGCGCGATGATTTCGGGAGCCTTCAGCTCCAGCAGGCGGCGCAGACGCGAATTGCGGTTGATGACGCGGCGGTACAGGTCGTTCAGGTCGGAGGTCGCAAAGCGGCCACCGTCCAGCGGCACCAGCGGACGCAGATCCGGCGGCAGCACGGGCAGCACTTCAAGCACCATCCACTCGGGCTTGATGCCGGACTTCTTGAACGCTTCCAGCACCTTGAGGCGCTTGGCGTTCTTCTTGACCTTGACTTCGGAACCGGTCAGGTCGCCACGCAGGCGTTCGATCTCGGTGTCGATGTCGATCGACTCGAGCAGATCACGGATGCCTTCAGCGCCCATCTTGGCGACGAACTCATCGCCATATTCCTTGCGCTTGGCGTCGTAGTCGTCCTCGGACATGATGCTGAACTTCTTCAGCGGGGTCATGCCTGGGTCGGTCACCACGTAGGCTTCGAAGTACAGCACGCGTTCGATGTCGCGCAGCGTCATGTCCAGCACCAGGCCCAGGCGCGAAGGCAGGGACTTCAGGAACCAGATGTGGGCGCAGGGCGCGGCCAGGTCGATGTGGCCCATGCGCTCGCGGCGCACCTTGGTCTGCGTGACTTCAACGCCGCACTTCTCGCAGATCACGCCGCGGTGCTTGAGGCGCTTGTACTTGCCGCACAGGCACTCGTAGTCCTTGATGGGGCCGAAGATCTTGGCGCAGAACAGACCGTCACGCTCGGGCTTGAACGTGCGGTAGTTGATGGTTTCGGGCTTTTTCACTTCGCCGAAAGACCAGGAACGGATCTTTTCGGGCGAAGCCATGCCGATGCGGATGGCATCGAAATGCTCGTCCGGCGTGAATTGCTTGAACAGGTCGAGTAGCGATTTCATAGGACTCTTTCCCTTTTCGAATTACGAGCGCTCAAGCTCAATGTCCAGGCCCAAGGAGCGGATTTCCTTGACCAGCACGTTGAACGATTCCGGCATGCCGGCTTCGATGGTGTGCTCGCCCTTGACGATGGATTCGTACACCTTGGTACGGCCCTGCACGTCGTCGGACTTGACGGTCAGCATTTCTTGCAGCACGTAAGCAGCGCCGTAGGCTTCCAGCGCCCACACTTCCATTTCCCCGAAACGCTGGCCGCCGAACTGGGCCTTGCCGCCCAGCGGTTGCTGCGTGACGAGCGAGTAAGGACCGGTGGAACGGGCATGCATCTTGTCGTCCACCAAGTGGTGCAGCTTCAGGTAGTGCATGTAGCCGATGGTCGTCGGACGCTCGAAGGCATCGCCCGTGCGGCCGTCGTACAGCTGCGCCTGGGTGCGCGTGGCCGTGAGGCCCTTGCGCTTGGCCAGATCGTCAGGGTACGCCAGCTTGAGCATGTCGATGATTTCGGCTTCGGAGGCACCGTCGAACACCGGCGTGGCGTAAGGCACGCCATTCGTCAGGTTCTGGGCCATAGCACGCAGCTCTTCGTCGCTCAGCTGCGCTAGGTCTTCCTTGCGGCCGCGCGAGTTGTAGACGTCGTCGAGGAACTTGCGCAGCTCGGCGGTCTTGGCTTCCTGCTGCAGCATGTCGCCGATGCGATGGCCAATGCCCTTGCCGGCCCAGCCCAGGTGGACTTCGAGCACCTGGCCGATGTTCATCCGCGAGGGCACGCCCAGTGGGTTGAGCACGATGTCGGCGGTGGTGCCGTCAGCCATGTAGGGCATGTCTTCCACGGGCACGATCTTGGAGACCACGCCCTTGTTGCCGTGGCGGCCGGCCATCTTGTCGCCGGGCTGCAGGCGGCGCTTGACGGCCAGGTAAACCTTGACCATCTTCAGCACGCCCGCAGGCAGTTCGTCGCCCTGCGTGAGCTTCTTGCGCTTCTCTTCGAACGCGAGGTCGAAGCTGTGGCGCGTCTGCTCCAGCGAGTTCTTGATGGATTCAAGCTGGGTGGCGACCTCGTCCTCGGCAGGACGGATGTCGAACCAGTGGAACTTCTCGACGGCGGCCAGATAGGCCTTGTCGAGCTTGGTGCCCTTGGCCAGCTTTTGCGGGCCGCCATTGGCCACGCGGCCGGTCAGCAGCTTCTCGATACGGTCAAAGGCGTCGGCCTCGACGATGCGGAGCTGGTCGTTCAGGTCCAGGCGGAAGCGTTTGAGTTCATCGTCGATGATCTGCTGTGCGCGCTTGTCGCGCTGGATGCCTTCGCGGGTGAACACCTGCACGTCGATGACCACGCCCTGCGAGCCCTGGTCCACGCGCAGCGAGGTGTCCTTCACGTCGGAGGCCTTCTCACCGAAGATCGCGCGCAGCAGCTTTTCTTCTGGCGTGAGCGTGGTCTCGCCCTTGGGCGTGACCTTGCCGACCAGCGTGTCGCCGGGCTGCACTTCAGCACCGACGTAGATGATGCCGGACTCGTCCAGGCGGTTCAGCTGCTGCTCCGACAGGTTCGGAATGTCGCGCGTGATTTCTTCGGCACCGAGCTTGGTGTCGCGGGCCATGACCACCAGTTCCTCGATGTGGATTGAGGTGTAGCGGTCTTCGGCCACCACGCGTTCGGAGATCAGGATCGAGTCTTCGAAGTTGTAGCCGTTCCAGGGCATGAAGGCGATCAGCATGTTCTGGCCGATGGCGATTTCGCCCAGATCGGTCGAAGCGCCGTCGGCGATCACGTCACCCTTGGCCAGCACGTCACCCCGCTTCACCACAGGACGCTGGTGGATGTTGGTGTTCTGGTTGGAACGCTGGTATTTGATGAGGTTGTAGATGTCCACGCCCACTTCGCCAGCCACCGCTTCGGCGTCGTTCACGCGGATCACGATGCGGGTCGCGTCCACGTAGTCGACCACGCCACCGCGCGTTGCGGTCACGACGGTGCCGGAGTCCACAGCGGCCACGCGTTCGATGCCGGTGCCCACCAGCGGCTTTTCCGGACGCAGCACGGGCACGGCCTGGCGCGACATGTTGGCGCCCATCAGTGCGCGGTTCGCGTCGTCATGCTCCAGGAACGGCACCAGCGATGCGGCCACCGACACGATCTGTGCGGGGGACACGTCCATGTACTGCACGCGCTCGGCGCCCACCAGGATGGATTCACCCTTTTCACGGGCGGAGACCAGGTCGCCGGTGAGGCGGCCTTCGGCGTCCAGCGTAGCGTTGGCCTGGGCGATGATGTACTTGCCTTCTTCGATGGCCGAGAGGTAATCGATCTCGTTGGTCACCTTGCCGTCGACCACGCGACGGTACGGCGTCTCGATGAAACCGTATTCGTTCAGTCGTGCGTACAGAGCCAGCGAGTTGATCAGGCCGATGTTCGGACCTTCAGGCGTTTCGATAGGGCAGACGCGACCGTAGTGCGTGACGTGCACGTCGCGCACTTCGAAGCCGGCGCGTTCGCGCGTCAGACCGCCCGGGCCCAGGGCCGAAACGCGGCGTTTGTGCGTGATCTCGGCCAGCGGATTGGTCTGGTCCATGAACTGCGACAGCTGGGATGCACCGAAGAACTCCTTGAGGGCCGCGGAAATCGGCTTGGAGTTGATCAGGTCGTGCGGCATGAGCGGGTCTTGCTCGGCCTGGCCCAGACGCTCCTTCACGGCCTTCTCGATACGTGCCAGGCCCGTGCGGTACTGATTCTCGGCCAGCTCGCCCACGCAGCGCACGCGGCGGTTGCCCAGGTGGTCGATATCGTCCACTTCGCCATTGCCGTTGCGCAGGTCGACCAGGATCTTGACCACAGCCAGGATGTCCTCGTTGGAGAGGACCATGGGGCCCGTGGGCTCGTCGCGGCCGATCTTGGCGTTGAACTTCATGCGGCCGACGCGCGACAGGTCGTACGTGTCGGGGTTGTAGAACAGGCGCTGGAAAAGAGCCTGCACTGCGTCTTCCGTCGGCGGCTCGCCGGGGCGCATCATGCGGTAGATGGCCACGCGCGCGGCAAATTCATCCACCGTTTCGTCGATGCGCAGGGTTTGCGAGATGTACGCGCCCTGGTCGAGTTCATTGGTGTAGATGCACTGCAGTTCCTGCACGGAGGCCGAACGCAGCTTCTTGAGCAGCGCTTCGGTCAGCTCTTCGTTGGCCTTGGCGATGATCTCACCCGTGTCGCCATCCACGATGTTGCGGGCGACCACGCGACCAATCAGGAAGTCTTCGGGCACGCTGATGTGCGTGGTGCCGGACTGCTCGAGTTCACGGGTGTGGCGGGCGGTGACGCGCTTGTCCTTGGCCACGACGACCTTGCCCGACTTGTCGGTAATGTCGAAACGTGCCACTTCGCCGCGCAGGCGCTCGGAGACGAACTCCATCTGCGCGCCGCTGTCCATCAGGCGGAAGTTGTCGTTGACGAAGAAGTTCGCCAGGATGGACTCGGGGTTCAGGCCGATCGCCTTGAGCAGGATCGTGACCGGCATCTTGCGGCGACGGTCGACACGGAAGTACAGGATGTCCTTGGGGTCGAACTCGAAGTCGAGCCACGAGCCGCGGTAGGGGATGATGCGCGCGGAGAACAGCAGCTTGCCCGAACTGTGCGTCTTGCCCTTGTCATGCTCGAAGAACACGCCCGGCGAACGGTGCAGCTGGGAAACGATCACACGCTCCGTACCGTTGATGATGAACGAGCCCTTGTCGGTCATGAGCGGCACTTCGCCCATGTAGACTTCCTGCTCCTTCACTTCCTTGACCACCTTGGACTGCGCCGTCGAGGACTCGCGGTCATAGATGATCAGCTGGACCTTGGCGCGCACCGCCGAGGCGAAAGTCAAGCCGCGGGTCTGGCATTCACGGACGTCGAAGGCAGGCTTGGCCAGGTTGTATTCGAGAAACTTCATCTCGACAAAACCGTTGTGCGAGACGATGGGGAACGCTGCATTGAAGGCGGCCTGGAGGCCTTCGTTGGTACGTTTCTTGGAAGCTACGCCAGCTTGGAGGAATGCGGTGTACGCGTCCTTCTGCATCTGCAGCAGATAGGGAACCTCCAGCACGCTGTCGCGGCTGCCGAAACTTTTGCGGATTCGCTTGCGTTCGGTATAAGAATAGGCCATGAGATCTCCGGGCAAAGACTTGAGTCCTGGGTCTGCGACGACTGACCCGCGGGCGGCACCCTGCGGGCTTGGCGGTTGGCCACTACCAACCATGGCGGACGGCGATGCGTTGCACATCGCCCGAACCAAGGTATCTTCTGCTGTCGGGTTCGTCAGAAGACACTTGAAAACCGATGGGCTTTCAGGTGCGCTCTGGAAGCGCCAAAGGCTGGAGGCCCTAAGAGGACGCTCCAGCCCTTGAAAGAGACCGAATTACTTGAGTTCGGCCTTGGCGCCGGCTTCCACCAGCTTCTTGACGGCAGCTTCGGCGTCGGCCTTGGCAATGCCTTCCTTGACGTTCTTGGGAGCGCCGTCCACCAGGTCCTTGGCTTCCTTGAGGCCCAGGCCGGTGATTTCGCGCACTGCCTTGATGACGGACACCTTGTTGGCGCCAGCGTCGGTCAGCACCACGTTGAATTCCGTCTTTTCTTCAGCGGCAGCAGCGCCAGCGCCGCCACCAGCGGCAGCGGGAGCAGCCATGGCTGCAGCGCTCACGCCGAACTTCTCTTCAATGGCCTTCACCAGGTCATTGAGTTCCAGAACCGTCATGCTGTCGAGAGCGGTCAGAAATGCGTCTTTATCGAATGCCATTTTGATTTCCTAACAATTAGTTAACAGGTCGGTCGGCCGGCTGCTCAGGCAGCAACGGCTTCGCCTTCGCCTTTTTTGGCCGCCAGGGCGCCCAGCACCACGGCGGTGCGGGACATCGGCGACATCAGCAAGCCACACAGCTGGGCCAGCAGCACTTCCTTGGAAGGAATGTTGGCCAGTTGCTTAACGCCATTGACATCCAGGGCCTTGCCACCGAAAGCACCGCCGCGAATCACCAGCTTGTCGTTGGTTTTCGCGAAATCGGCCACCACCTTTGCGGCGGCCACGGCGTCTTCGGAGAAGCCATAGATCAGCGGACCGGTCATCTGGTCAGCCACCACGTCAAACTGACCGCCAGCCACAGCACGGCGGGCCAGAGTGTTCTTCAGAACACTCAGGTTCACACCCTTGCTGCGTGCTTCGACGCGCAGTTTGGTCATGTCGGCGACCGTGATACCACGGTATTCCGCAATCACAAGCGTTTGAGCTTTAGCGGCGAGGCTGGTCACTTCATTGATGACCGCTTCTTTCTCACTGCGATTAAGACTCAAGGTCTACTCCTTAGTATGTGCGCTCAAGGCCGGGGCCCCTCACGCACGCTCTTGTTGCAGCGACCAACTGTTGAGGAACGGATTCCATCTGCAGCGGGATCGCCATCTGCGCTGGCCCCGGGAAGGGATTAAGTGCAGGCAGGCCTGCACACCAGCGGTCTTGGATGGCCCGGCACACTGGGGCGCCGGCCCACCACCGAGGCACCTTTCGGCGCCTCAAGATTTCTCGCAATTACGCTGCGATGGATTGCGTATCCACGCGGACACCCAGGCCCATCGTGGAAGAAACTGCCACCTTGCGCAGGTACAGACCCTTGCTCGTGGCGGGCTTGGCCTTGTTCAGGGCGTCGATCAGGGCAGCCAGGTTGCCTTGCAGCTTTTCGTTGTCGAACGAACGGCGACCGATCGTGCTGTGCACGATGCCGGCCTTGTCGACGCGGAACTGGACCTGACCGGCCTTGGCGTTCTTCACGGCCGTGGCGACATCGGGAGTCACGGTACCCACCTTGGGGTTGGGCATCAGGCCGCGCGGGCCGAGGATCTGGCCGAGCGTACCGACGACACGCATGGCGTCGGGGGCGGCGATGACCACGTCGAAGGGCATATCGCCCGCCTTGACCATGGCAGCCAGATCGTCCATGCCGACGATGTCGGCACCAGCGGCCTTGGCTTCCTCGGCCTTGGCGCCTTGGGCGAACACGGCCACGCGCGTGGTCTTGCCAGTGCCGTTGGGCAGCACGACGGCGCCGCGGACAACTTGATCCGACTTCTTGGCGTCCACGCCCAGTTGCACGGCGACGTCGATGGATTCGTCGAACTTGGCCGTGGCGGCTTCCTTGACGATCACGACGGCTTCGGCGAACGAATACAGCTTCGTGCTGTCAACCTTGCCCTGCAGGGCTTTTTGCTTCTTAGTCAGCTTGGCCATTTACACACCCTCCACCGTCACGCCCATGGAACGGGCCGAACCAGCAATGGTACGAACGGCAGCGTCGATGCTGGCAGCGTTCATGTCCTTCATCTTGGTCTTTGCGATCTCTTCCAGCTGAGCGCGGGTGATCTTGCCGACCTTGATCTTCAAAGCGTTGGCAGAGCCCTTGTCCAACTTGATGGCCTTCTTGATCAGCGTCGTCGCCGGAGGCGTCTTGATGATGAAGGTGAAGCTCTTGTCGGCAAAAGCGGTGATGACCACCGGCAGCGGCAGACCGGGTTCCACACCTTGAGTCTGCGCATTGAATGCCTTGCAGAACTCCATGATGTTGAGACCGCGCTGACCCAGTGCGGGACCGATCGGTGGGGACGGATTGGCTTTACCAGCAGGCACTTGCAGCTTGATAAAACCGACGATTTTCTTCGCCATGGTTTGCTCCTTACGGGTATTGACGCCTAGTCAGCCTGTGCTGACATCGGCTCCCCGGGGTTAACGACTCACTGTCTTTCTTCGCACCGAGTCGAAAAGTGCGACATTCCTATGTTCGCTCAGGTCTTCTCGATCTGGCTGAACTCGAGCTCCACCGGGGTGGAGCGGCCGAAGATCATGACGGACACCCGCACACGGCTCTTCTCGTAGTTGACGTCCTCCACCGAACCATTGAAGTCGGTGAACGGGCCTTCCTTGACGCGCACCATTTCGCCGACCATGAATTCGATCTTGTGACGCGGCTTGTCGGTGCCTTCCTGCATCTGGCTGACGATTTTCTGCACTTCGTCTTCCGAGATGGGAGCCGGACGGTTCTTGGCGCCGCCCACGAAACCCGTCACCTTGTTGGTGTGCTTCACCAGGTGCCAGGTGTCGTCGTCCATGACCATCTCGACGAACACGTAGCCAGGGAACAGGCGACGCTCGGTCGTCTTTCGGCTGCCGTTCTTCATTTCGACCACTTCTTCAGTGGGAACGAGAATGCGACCGAACTTGTCCTGCATGCCAGAGCGTGCAATGCGCTCAGCGATGTTGCGCTCCACGGCCTTTTCCATGCCGGAATAGGCGTGCACGATGTACCAGCGCAAATCGGGGTTGGTAGAAGCCACGCCTCCTGGTGCGGGAGCTCCGCCCGTCTCGACAGCAGCAGTCATTTATTTCCTCCAACCCAGAATCAGGTCGTAAAACACCCACTCAAGGGTCTTGTCGGTCAACCAGAGGAACAGCGCCATGATCACCACGAAGGCGAACACATAGGCCGTCATCTGCAGGGTTTCCTTGCGGGTCGGCCAGACCACCTTCTTGACTTCGCGCCAGGCATCGCGGCCAAACGCCACGAAACGCTTGCCAGGTTCGGACACCAGGAAAACGCCGGCTGCCGCAGCCAGCCCCACGAGCAACGCGGCCCACTGAACGAGGCCGCCCTGCTTGCCTAGCAAATAGAACCCTGCAACAGAGCCCACCACCAGCGCCGCCACCGCGACCAGCTTGGCGACATCGCCCCCGGAACTGACTGTTTCAACCTGAGAAGTGGCCATTTTTGGCTGTTTCCTGCTTCATGAACTGGCGCCGCACAAGACACCGAAGCCCGCCAGGTCCTGGCGGGCTTTGTTTTTCGCCACCTTCAAGTGGCAGGGGCAGTAGGAATCGAACCTACAACCTTCGGTTTTGGAGACCGACGCTCTGCCAATTGAGCTATACCCCTGTAACCTCTTTAAGCAATGATCTTGGCCACGACGCCAGCGCCGACGGTACGGCCGCCTTCACGGATAGCAAAGCGCAGGCCTTCTTCCATGGCGATGGGGTTGATCAGCTTGACGGTGATCGACACGTTGTCGCCA